>Ga0315336_1000007_pt1 | contig 1884455 bp, 1513 predicted proteins | sample ASW5metaG_FD_204512 | JGI IMG/M metagenome (GOLD analysis project Ga0315336, IMG submission 204512) | Ammonia-oxidizing marine archaeal communities from Monterey Bay, California, United States - ASW #5 | ecosystem: Environmental > Aquatic > Marine > Intertidal zone | place: USA: California... | reverse complement strand
CCGCCACGACCTGGTTGAGCCCCTGGATCGCAGCCAGCGCCACGCCGTCAGGATCGATGGTGTCGATCAGCTTGTCGCTGATGCCCAGCCCGAACGCCGCCCGGAAGTCCTGCGCCATGGGTCCCATGTGCCGCACCGAGTCGTCCTGGGTCTTGTAGCTCCAGGTGGTGATCGGCATGGCCGCCACGGCCTGCAGCACCGCACGCGTGTCGACGGCCTCGAAGTCCTCCTTGGCGTCGCGGTCGCTCACCGCCGACCAGGAGTTGCCGCCGGGAGCGAGGAGCACGCCGGCCGTCCCGCCCGAGTTGCTGAAGATGCGCGTGCCGCCGCCGGCGTAGATGTTGAACTGGTTGTTGGCCGAGGACGTCCTGCTGGTGCCGGGACTGGCATCCCAGTGGTCAGCCCAGACGAAGGCTGCATCGTGGTTGGCCCTGGCCCGCCGTCCGGCCGCGAAGCTGTAGTTTCCGTCGGCGAAGTTGAAGAATCCTCCAGCGATCATCGAGTTGTCACCCGTCGCGGAATTCGCACCGCCGCCGCCAACGAACGACTCGACGCCCGAAGCGACATTGTCCTCGCCGCCAGCCACCGTCGCCTTGCTTCCCGAGGCGGTGTTGTCGACGCCGCCGCCGACTGAGGAGTAAGGGCCGGAGGCGGTGTTGCCATTGCCGCCAGCAGCCGTCGACCAGTTGCCACCGGCTTGGTTGGACTGTCCGCCCCCGGCCGTGCTTACCAAACCGGATGCAGTGTTGCCCTGACCGCCCGCTACGACGCTGGACACTCCCGTCGTGTTGTTGTCGCGCCCACCGCCGATCGTGGAGCTCGCGCTTGTCGCCTGGTTGTTCCAACCACCCGAGACGGTGGCGTACCCGCCCGGTCCCGCGGTGTTGGCGAGGCCGCCGCCGCTGGTCGAGCGTGCCCCCGTGGCCGCGTTGATGAGGCCACCTGCCACGGTCGAGTGCGCCCCGCTGGCCGTGTTGTTCTCGCCGCCTCCGACAAACGCCGGCGCCGTATAGGTGAGATTGATTCCTCCAGTGTGGGGGCCATCGTTGCCGGGGGGACCGGTGGGGCCTGTTGCGCCCGGGTTGCCCGGGTCGCCCTTGGCGCCCTTCGCACCGGTTGGACCCGTGGGGCCGGGATCACCCTGCATACCTTGGACTCCCTGGATTCCCTGGGGGCCGGTGGCGCCCTCTGCGCCATCGGCGCCATCTGCGCCTGTCGCGCCTGTCGCGCCCGTCGGTCCTGCAGGGCCCGTTGCGCCATCGGCGCCGTCTGCACCTGCGGCACCGGTCGCGCCCGTCGGTCCAGCGGGACCCGTGGCGCCATCGGCGCCGTCTGCGCCACTCGCACCCGCCGCACCGGTCGCGCCCGTGGGTCCGACTGGACCGGTTGCGCCGTCCGCACCGTCAGCACCATCGGCACCTGCGGCGCCCGTCGCACCGGTGGGGCCCGCAGGACCCTGGGGCCCAACGAGTCCGGTCGGGTCGCCGACCCACTGACCGGCGACGTTGACGACGATCGAGCCGGCGACGGCGATGTCGCCCTGCACGTCGAGTTGATGCAACGGGAACTGCGTTCCGATGCCCACCAGGCCGTTCGTGTGGAAGACGTCGCCGTTGATGGTCGAGACGTCGGGACCCTTCAGCGTGAAGTCCCCCACGTCGCGGAAGTCCACCTCGGTCATGTTGTCGTTGACGTACGAGAAATTGATGCCGTTGACGTAGTCCACGAAGTCGAGCGTCGCGAGGAAGTCGTGCGCGGTGAGCGTGCCTTCCTGGCCTCCTTCCAGGGCCATCATCAGCGAGCCGAAGGGACCGTTCGGGTCGATGCCGGCCGAGCCGGTGCCGGTCATCCCGCTGCTGCCCGCGGGGGGAAGCAGGTAGAAGCCGCGGTTCGGGTCGTTCGCGGGAACCTCGAGCGAGCGCTGGTACTGCCCCGGCGCATGCGCCTTGAACAGCACGTCGCCGTGCCAGTTGCGCAGCAGTAGATCAGTCATGCCGTCCTGGTCCACGTCGAGCGCTTCGGCGCTGCGGCCGAAGCCCGCGTCGTTCACTCCGAGGGCAAGCGTGACGTCGCGGAACCGGCCGTAGCCGTCGCCAAGCAGTGCCACGTTGTCTTCGGGCGAGACAAGGTAGAGGTCGAGCAGGCCGTCCGCATCGAGGTCGGTGACGAGCACGTCGCTGACGCGCACGAGCGGGAGTCGTTGCGGGACCGGCATGAAGGATCCGTCGCCGACGGCCACGGAGATGGCGAGCGTGCCGTCGAGGCCGAGCATGACCTGGTCGAGTTGTCCATCGCCTGTGACGTCGATCAGGCGCACCGTGATAGGCGCCTCCGGAACGTCACTGAGGATGTTGAGCTGGGGAACGAGCAGCAGCGTGCAGACGATGATCCACGACATGGTCAGGCCTCCTCGAATGGAGGACGGACCGCCCCAGTGCTTTCCGGACTCTCCGTCCGTGACTTCAATCCCTGGGGAGACCCTACTCGCACGGCGAGCTTGAGGGGGAACGGGCGTTCCACAAGTCGGGTGATCGTCCTCGTGCATGCGGTGCGCACGGCGCGCTGACACATCTCGGGTGCGAGGGTCAGACGGCTTCGGTCCCTGCGGCTTCGCCGTCGGCCGCGCCGCTCAGCCGGCCGACGTGTCGCACGCGCCAGAAGAACATCGCCTCGAGCACGATCGCGCTGAAGTACGCGCCGATCGTGATGATCATCGGCATGGCGTAGCCGTCGGTGCCGGTGCCGAGCCAACCGGCCGAGACGTCGATCAGCAGGCCGCCCCAGTGCGTGGAGAGGGCCCAGCCCAGGCTCCAGCACAGCATCGACACGCCGTTCACGGCGGGACGCCACTCGCGCGGCGTGATCTCCATCATCAAGTTGCGCCACAAGGGCTGCGACAGGTTCATCAGCGCGGCGCGGAACACGGCGGCCGCGATCGCGAACCACAGCGAGTACGTGAACGCCAGCACGACGAAGAAGGGGATCGAGAGGAACTCGGTCAGGATCGTGGCCTTCACCAGGCCCACGCGCTCGACGATGCGCGGCGCGAACAGCGCACCGACCGTCATCGTCGCGGCCGAGGCGGCCATGATCGGCCCCAGCCACGTGGTGGGCAGCGCGAACCGCTCCGTGAAGTACAGGTTGATGAACGGGATCGAGAGGCCCGCGCCCGCGCCGACCATCATGTGCGGCAGCGAGATGCGCACCCACAGGTGCCAGTTGCGCGGGCGCAGGATGGCCAGCACCCGGCTCGGGCTGCGCTCCTCCTCCTCGTCCTCAGGATCGTCGGGCGCCACGCGCGGCACCCTGCGGTAGGGGACGAGCGCCAGCGCGCTGACCGCGCCGCCGATCAGCAGCGCCGTGCGCAGCGAGACGGTCCGTCCGGCCACGCTCTCCTCGAGCATGCCGGCCAACACGCACGAGACGAGCAGGCCGACCGACTGCATCGCCGTGTGCACCGCGAACTCGGACTGGAACAGGTGCGTGCGCTCGTGGCTCTTGCTGACCGACACCAAGTACGGCGCCGCCACGACCGCATGCAGCGTGAAACCCGCTCCCGAGAGCCCGGCCCAACCGACCAGCGTCCAGAGTTCCGTGCTGAGCGAGAAGCCCACGAACGCCGTCGCGGTGATGACGCACGCGATCGACAGGCTGCGCCGTGGCCCGAGCTTGTTGTAGAGCCACGCCGAGGGAAACGTCGCGATGACGACCGCGACGGCGATGGCTGCGTTGATCGTGCCCGCGTCCGCGACCGAGTAGCCGAGCGAGGTGACGTAGAGGTTCTGCAACGCCCACTGGAAGGCGTGGCCGATCTCCAGCGCGGCCGCGCCCGCCAGGAAGGCCCGGGCGGGTTCGGAGAAGGAGCGGTAACGCGCGACGAGGCCCACGTCAGTTCACCTCAGGCGTGCGTGACGCCGGCGCCGGCGGCGGGCACGGGGTCGGCGTCCGGGTCGGCGTCGGGCACGGTGCGCCCGAAGATCAGCAGGCAGCCGAGGAGCACCGCCGCGCCGGTGCCCATGGCGGGCAGGAAGCCCCAGCCGGGGAAAGCGATCGTCGGCAGGTAGCCGATCGCGATCGCGACCGCGCCGCACAAGAGCGCGTAGGGCATCTGCGTACGCACGTGATCAACGTGGTCGGAGGCGCTGCTCACCGAGGAGAGCACCGTCGTGTCCGAGATGGGCGAGCAGTGGTCGCCCAGGATCGAGCCCTCGAGCACCGAGCCGATGCACACCACGACCATGCCGATCGCGCCGATCTCGTGCTGGCTGCCGACCGCGGCCGCGAGCGCGACCACGTTGGGCAGCAGGATCGACATGGTCGACCAGGACGAGCCGGTGGACAGCGCGACCAGCGCCGAGACGAGGAACAGGAGGGCCGGCAACGCGACCGGCGTGACCGCGCCGGAGGTGAGCGCCACCAGGTAGTCGGCCGTCTTGATGTCGCCGCAGACCGCGCCGATCATCCAGGCCTGTAGCAGGATCAGGATCGCGAAGAACAGCGCGCGCACGCTGGACAAGCTCGAGCGCGCGATGTCGCCGCCCGCGAGGTGCGGGCGCAGCGTCTTGTGGCCGGCGGGTAGCCAAGGGTGCGCGAGCAGCGCGATCACCAGTCCGGCCAGCATCGGGAGCGTCCAGGCGAGGTAGCCGATGGCGTCGGGCGGCACGGAGCCGTCCAACCAACCGGCGACGTCGTGTCGCAACCACGCGGCAAGCGCGAGGCCGATCAAGCCCGCCCAACGCAGCACGTTGCTGCCGACCATCCAGATCACGAGCACGTAGCCGCACAGCGCGCCGATGAAGATCGGCCCGGCGCCGCTGCCCGCGTCGAGGATGCCGGTGATGCCGGTCAGCGTGAGCAGCGCGCCGGGGTCGGTCTGCCACAGGGCGAAGCCGCCGCCATCCATGAAGATCGTGCCCAGCGTCATGAGCAGCACGAAGGCGATCGGGAACGCGGCCGCCTTCCAGTCGAGGGGCATCTCGGCCTTGCGCTGGATGCGCGTGGCCTCGGCGCCGACCATCGGCTGGCCACCCTTGCGCACGACCTCGCCCGTGCTGCGCGCGCGTCGCTCGGCCTTCAGCATCGGCCCGAAGTCGCGCCGCGTGAAGATCGTCATGGCCACGAACATCAGCGTGAACAGGCAGTAGAAGCGGAAGGGGATCGTGCGCAGGAAGACGGCGTAGGCCGACTCGGTGATGCCGACGCCGGGAAGCTGCGCGCTGTAGGTCGAGACCTCGAAGGCGATCCAGGTCGAGAGCAGCGAGATGCCCGCGATGGGGGCCGCGGTGCTGTCGACGATGTAGGCCAGCTTCTCGCGCGACACGCGCATGCGATCGGTCAGCGGGCGCATCGTGTTCCCGACCAGCAGGCAGTTGGTGTAGTCGTCGAAGAAGATCAGCAGGCCCATGCCCCAGGTCACGGCCAGCGTGGAGCGCACCGTGTGCGCGAAGCGCAGCAGCAGCTCGACCAGCCCCTGCACACCGCCGCTGCGGCTCATCACGCCGACCATCGCGACCAGGAACACCACGAAGCCGATGATCTCGACGCGGAAGGTGTCCACGAGTTCGTGGTGCAGGTACTTGGCGAACACGTCGACCAACCCGCTCCACGCCGCGCCGATCCAACTCGTCGACGGGTCGGCCTGGCGCACGAGCAGGATCGCGCCGATCGCGATCCCGCTGAACAGTGCGATCAAGACCCTGCGAAACCAGAGCGCGACGAGGATGGCCACCAGCGGCGGCAGCAGGGAGCTGCGACCCGGCATGGACCAGCTCACCGGATCGCCGGCAGCGTCCGTCGACAAGGCCACGATCTGGATGTCGGGACCGATGACGCTCGCACGGAAGACGAGCGAGTCCTCGGTCCAGGCTGCGTCGACGGCCACCGCGAGTTGCGCGTCCGACGACGACTCGACGTTCGTGATGGCCGGCAACCCTGCCTCGACACGCTGCGCGTTGTAGCGGTTGATGCTTGCCGCGAGGGCGCGCGCGAACCCGGGGTGGTCCACCGGTTCCTGCTGGCGCAGGACCCTGCTGGCGAGCGTGGGCGCCTCGAGCCCGTCGGCAGCTGCGTGCAACGCTCGGAACATCGACTGCTCCGGCGGGCCCGCGAACGTGAACGGCGCCGCTTCCTCCGCAGCTGCGAAGGCCGCGTCCAGGTCCGCTTCCAGCAGGCGCCCGAGGCCCTGCGCCGCCAAGGCCTCGGAGTCCACCTCCGGGATCAGCAGCGCGCAGGCGAGCGCGATGCTCACCAGCGGCCCGAGAATTGTGGCAAGACGGATCTTCATTGGTCAGCCCGGGATGCGCGGCGCGCGGGGGGTCGGCGGCCCCCCGGCCGACGGCGCGCCGAGTGTAGCCGCCGGCCTGCGCGCGACAAACCACGGCATTCGCGCGTCACGCGCCCGCCGCGCTTGTTTCCACGCGCGCCGATGTCGGATCATGCCGCCATGGAGATGGTGCAAGCAGTGCTGATCCTGGCCGGCGTGCTCGCGCTGGGCCTCGTCGTGCTGGCGGTGATCACGCAGCGACGGCTCGCCAAGGTGCAGAGCGCCCTGGAGATGCTGGAGCAGTTGCCGGTCATGGCCGAGCGCCTCGACGTGCTCAGCGAACGCGTCGAGCGGCGCGAGTTCTCCGCGGCGCTCTCCGCCAAGCTGACCGAGGTGAACGAATCGCACGCCCGGCTGGAGGCGTCCGTGGCCGCGCTGGCGCAGTACGTCGCCGGAGACGTCGACGAGGAGGACGAGGACGAGGCCGACGATCTGGGCACGGTCGTGCATCGACACCTGTCGCGCCAGGGCTTCGACCCGATCCGCATCCTGACCGACCTCGGGAAGCTGGACGACCGCTCGGGACGCGTGGTCTTCGAGGCGCGGCGTCTCGGCGCCACGCACAAGGGCCACCTGGTCCTGCAGGACGGCGAGGTCGTGGACGAGGAGATGCGCTCGGCGTACTCGGCGTTCCCCTGACCGGCGGCCCCTGATTCCCGCCGGCCGAATTCGTACCCTCGTCCGCTTGTCGCGCGCGCGTCGCGCCCGACTCCAGTGAACCCACCGAAAGGTCCGCCTGTCATGTCTGCTGAAACCGCGCCCGCAGCCGTCCGCGTCCGCCGTCTCGGCGAGCACGTCGGATCCCTGGTCCGCGTCCAGGGCTGGCTGACGAATCGGCGCAGCAGCGGCAAGTTGCAGTTCTTGCAGGTGCGCGACGGCAGCGGCGTCGTGCAGTGCGTGCTGCGCAAGGGCAACGTCGACGACGACCTCTTCGCGCAGCTCGACAGCCTTCCGCAGGAGTCGAGCCTGGAGGTGGACGGCGAGGTGCGCGCCGACGAGCGCAGCCCCGGCGGCGTCGAACTGCAGGTCAGCGGCGTGAACATCGTCGGCGTGGCCGAGCCGTACCCGATCACGAACAAGGAGCACAACACGGGCTTCCTGATGGAGCACCGCCACCTGTGGCTGCGCTCCTCGCGTCAGGCGGCCACGCTGCGCATCCGCGCTCGGGTGATCCGCGCCATCCGCGACTACTTCGACACGCGCGACTTCGTGTGCATGGACGCGCCCATCTTCACGCCCTCGGCGTGTGAGGGCACGACCACGCTGTTCGAGGTGGACTACTTCGGCGAGCCGGCCTACCTGACGCAGAGCGGACAGCTCTACGGCGAGGCGGCCGCAATGGCGCTGGGGAAGATCTACGTCTTCGGCCCGGCGTTCCGCGCCGAGAAGTCCAAGACTCGCAAGCACCTGACCGAGTTCTGGATGATCGAGCCCGAGGTGGCCTGGGCCGACCTCGACGACACGATGGACATGGCCGAGGAGTTCCTCGAGTGCATCGTGGCGGACGTGCTCAAGGACTGCGGCGAGGACCTCGCGATCCTCGAGCGCGACATCTCCAAGCTCAAGGCGATCAAGCGGCCCTTCCCGCGCATGAGCTACGACGAAGCCGTCCAAAAGATGAAGGACGGCGGGCACGAGTTCGAGTCGGGGGCCGACTTCGGCGCGCCGGACGAGGAGTTCCTCACGCGCGGGCTCGACAAGCCGCTCCTGGTGCACCGCTTCCCGGCGGACATCAAGGCCTTCTACATGAAGCGCGATCCGGAGGACGACCGCCTCGCGCTGTGCGTGGACGTGCTCGCGCCCGAGGGCGGCGGCGAGATCATCGGCGGCAGCCAGCGCGCCGACGACCTGAGCTTCCTCGAGGAACAGATCTCGTTGCACGAATTGCCCAAGGCGGCCTTCGAGTGGTTCCTCGACCTGCGCCGCTACGGCACCGTGCCGCACGCGGGCTTCGGCCTGGGTCTCGAGCGCACGGTCGCGTGGATCGCGGGTAATCATCACATCCGCGAGTGCATCCCGTTCCCGCGCATGCTCTACAAGATCTACCCCTGAGGCCGGTGGGGTGGCGCCGGACCTGACACCGCTGGAGCGCGCCGCCGAGCGCGTGGGGCTGAAGGGGTTGTGCGCGCGCGTCGTGCCGCCCGATGCGCGCCGTGGTACCTGGTTCCGCTGGGACGTGGGCGCCGGCGAGTTGCAGGTGAGCGAGCGCGTGCTCGACCGCTGTGTACCGGATGACGCATCGGCGTTGCTGATCAACGAGGTGCTGTTCGCTCGGCGCATGGAGAACGTGAAGCGCTGGGCGCTGCGCAGCGGCGAGATACCGGCGGCCCTCGTGGCGGTTGCCGTCGCCCTGTCGGTGGGCGCCGGCGGTGCGCTGCGCGCGGTCGGCATCGGCCTGGCGATCCTGATGCCCCTGGTGGTGGTGATGGTCTGGCTCGGTGCGCGCGCGCGGGCATCCATCGAAGCGGATGACGAGACCGTGCGCCTGCTGGGCGACGCCGAGCCGCTTGTGCGTGGTCTGAACTGCATGAACCAGGACGAGGTCGTGATCGGCCGTTTCCGCTCCGCCGCTCGCCCGGACCTGCACAAGCGCGCCGAGCGACTGGTGGCCATGCACGGGTTGTGCGCGGCACCTGCCGCGCCTGCGCCACCCGCTGGCAACAGGGACCGCGGGTGAGCGAACCGCGATGAGCGCGGGATGGCGACTGCGCCGGCACCCCGAGGCGGCGCGCCTGGTGGCGCAACGCGCGGCGTTGCTGCGCGCGGTGCGCGGCTGTCTCGATGCGCAGGCCTTCGTCGAAGCCGACCCGCCGGCGCTGTTGCCCCACGCCGGACAAGAACCGCATCTGCGGCCGCCGCGCGTGGAGCTGCCTGGTCTGCCGGGCGCGCTGTGGCTGCAGACCTCGCCCGAGATGAGCCTGAAACGACTCGTCTGCGCGGGCGTCGAGAGGGTGTACGCGCTCGGTCCGGCCTACCGCGGCGGGCGCGACGAGCTGTCGCGTCATCACCAGCCGCAGTTCACGATGCTCGAGTGGTACCGGCCCGGCACGGAGCTGGAGGCGCTGGTCCAGGACGTGCGCGCGCTGGGGGCGGTGGCGGCGGTGGCGCTCGGCGTGTCCGCACCGCGGGACGGGACGGTGATGAGCATGCGTTGGGCTTTCACCGAGTACGCGGGCGTGTCGCTCGACCCGTTGCTCGACGGGGACGTGCCGCGCTTCGCGGCCGGCGCGCGCGCGGCGGGCGTCGCCACCTGTCGCGACGACGATGACGCGCCGACTGCCTTCGGCCGCGTGCTGATCGAACGCGTGGAACCGGCCCTTGCCGCGCTCGATGGCTGGGTCTTCCTGCACGGCTACCCGGCCTTCGCCGCGTCGCTCGCCAAGCTGGATCCGCGCGACGAGCGCGTCGCGCTGCGCATGGAGGCCTACCTGGACGGCGTCGAGATCGCGAACGGCAACGTCGAGCTGGGCGACGCCGAGGAGCACCGTCGGCGCTGGGAGGCCGAGCGCGACGAACGCGAAGACGCCGCACCGGACATCGACGAGGGGCTGCTCGCAGCGCTCAAGGACCCCGGCATGCCGCCCACGGTGGGCATGGCACTGGGTGTGGACCGCCTGGCGATGGCGCTGCTCGGCGCGGACTCGCTGGCCGAGGTGCTGCCCTTCGTGCTCGAGGTCGAGCCGGACGCGTAGCCACACCGCGTAACGGCGGCGCGCTGCCGCCGACAGCCGCGCATCGCACGACCGCGTCGCGGTGGGAGGGCCCGCCGCAGCCGTCGTGCTCCACCGGGAGAGGATGCGATGGTCTGGACGGGCAAGACGGGAGCGAAAGCACGGGCAGGGCGCGTACGGCGGACGGGCGCACTGCTCGTCGGCACGCTGATCGGGATGACGGCCGCGGAGGGAGCGCGGGCGCAGTCGCCCGATCTGCTGCTCTCGCTGAGCCAGGACGATGCGACGGCGGTCGAGACCGTGCGTGACGAGGACGTGGTGCGCCATGCGCCCGGTGTCGACGCGCAGCTGGCCTGGCCCTCCGAGACCCTGGCGCTGCTCGCCGGTGACGGTGGCAACCCGCTGCACCCGGTGCCCACCGACGTGGATGCGGTGCACGACGGCGGCGGCGGGGCGACGGCGGGGGACGGCCTGATCTTCTCGACGCCCAGCAACTGGAACGGATTCCTCGACGGGGACGTGCTCGGCTTCGGCGTGGGTGGTCTCGAGGTCGTGCTGGCGGAGGCCGACATCGCGCTGGCCGTGGGAGCGAGCGACGGCAACGTCGACGTGGATGCGATCCAGCGCGATGCCGACGGCACCTGGATCTTCTCGCTGGCCGACAACGAGGCGTCCGACACGCTCTCGGGCGACGACCCCGGAACGATCAAGGACGGGGCCGTGCTCTCCTGGGCACCGGGTGCTCCGATGGCTTCCGTGATGCACACCGAGTCGGAGATGGACGCGATGGTGAGCCAGGCGCTCGGCGCGGCCACGACCGTGACCGACACTCTGGGCCTGTCACGCGACCCGACCACGAACGCCCTGCTTTTCTCGGTGCAGAGCCCGAGTGCGAACGATGCGTCCGTGTTCACGATGGACACGGGCGGGGCGTTGCTGGTAGGTCACGGCGAGGCGGACCTCGGCTTCACGGGAGGGCCCGAGTTGGACGCGCTCGCCGTCGCGGTCTCGCGCTTCCCCGCACTGACGGTCAACAACGGGTCGCCCCAGGCGGGCGACACGCTGGTGATCAGCCTGCGTGACGCGGAGCCGGGACGACCCCACGCGGTGCTGGTGGCCTTCGACATGGTTCCGCCCGACTTTGCGTTGGGCGGCTGGGGCGGGTTCGTCCTGGCGCAGGACGCCATGCTGGCGGTCTCGCTCTCGGCGGCGCCGTTGCTGGCCGTCGTGCCTGACGCGATGGGTGCGACGAGCATGGTCTCGGTGCTGCCCGATGCGGTGCTTCCGGTGGACGTGGTGTTGCAGGCAGTGGCGCCCGGCCCCGGTCCGATGGGCGGCGGCCCGATGGGCAGCAACCCGGTTCTCCTGGAGCTGGCGCAGTAGGTCGAACGTCGTCGACCGGACGTCTCACGGCGATCCGCCGCGGCTGCGGTCGCGGTGGATTGTCGTGAGACGTTCGCGCTAGGATGAGCGGCCTTCCCCGCGGTGGTTGAAGCGGGGAGTCCTCATACGGCGCCCGTCATGACGTCCACACGCCTCGTCCACTGCACGTTCCCGAAGAACATGATCCGGGAGCCGCTGCTCTACAACCTCGGCCGCGACTTCAAGATCGTGCCCAACATTCGCGGCGCGACGATCAGCGACGAGATCGGCCTGGTCTACCTCGAGCTCGAAGGACCGGAGCCCGAGATCGAGAAGGCCGTGGCCTTCCTGGCCGAGAAGGGCGTGACGATCGAGACCGTGGCCGGCGGCATGCCCGTCGACGGACTGCCGCCGCCGAGCCCCGCCTCCTGAGCGACTACTTCTGCGCGGCGAGTTCCGCGAGCTTCTCGGCGATCTTGAACTTGAGATCGTCCAGCTTCGCGACGTCGGTCTGCTTCTCGGCCCAGTACTCGACCCAGTTGATGGCGGCCTTCGCCCGCTTCTGGATGTCGTCGTCCTCCATGCGGGAGGCGTCCGGGAAGTAGAAGTGGACCTTCTTCCCGCCCTTGTCCTGCCACTCGTCGACCAGCTTGAAGGCGTCGCGCACGTCGATGTCGTCGCGCATGTCGAGGCCGATCAGGGCGTTGATGTAGGCCGGCGCGGCATCCACCGGGTCGAGCTTCTCCAGATCGACGCGCATGCCCTTGGCAACGCGCGGCGGCGGGCTCTCGAGGTAGTAGGAACTCACCAGCGCGGACCACTCGTCATGGTCTTCCTGGCTGACGTCCGGGTTGGGTGGCAGTAGCTCGAACTCGAGCACCGGATCCACGGGTTCTGCCGAGTCCGGCTTTGCGGTAGGCGGGGGCGCCATGGCCGCCGGAGCCATGTCCATGTCGTCGGGCGAGCCCATGTCATCGGCTTCCCCGGAGACCGCGTCGTCGATGACCACGGGCGTCGCGGCCATCTCGTCGTCGCCCGCCTCGCCACCGTCCTCGGTGCCGACGGCCGCGGTGTCGTCCGCCCCGTTGGTCCCGCTGTCGTCGCCCTTCGGCCAGAAGAACCAGGCCGCGCCGCCGCCGATCACCACCAGCGCGATGATCAGGATGAGCAGCATCGGGCTCTTCTTCTTCTCGTCGCCGCCGCCACCACCAGCGCGGGCCTTGCGGGCCGAACCGCGCATGTTCTTGTCGCGCGCCGCGGTCTTGCCGCGGGACTTGCCGGCCGGCTTGGCGCGGTCGAGCGACTTGCCGTCTCCGTCCGTCTTGCCCTTGGAGGGGCCGGCCTTGCCGGGAGCGGCGCGGCGCGGCGACTTGGCGCCGGTGGAGCGTGCGGGTGCGGCGCCGGCGGCGCCCTTGGCGGCCGTGCGACTCTTGGAGGGGGCGCCGGCCTTGCTCGGCGCGGCGGCCTTGCCGGGCACGCGGCGCTTGGCGGGTGCGTCGCCCTTGGACGGGGCAGCCGGCTTGCTCGCGGCCGGCTTGGGAGCCGGCTTGGCCTCGGGTTTGGCAGCGGGCTTGGGTGCCGGCGCCGGCGCCGGCGCCTTGGCCGCGGGCTTGGCGGCAGGCTTTGCGGCAGGAGCGGCCGGCTTCGGCGGGGCGTCTGCACCGCCCTCAGCCGGGGGAATCTCGATCGTCCCACCACACTTCTTGCAGCGGGCCTTCGTGGCGCGCGTCGCCTCGGGCACCTTGAAGCGGGCGCCGCAGTCCTTGCATGTCCCTACGCGCACCATGGATCGCTGTCTCCGTCTGCTGGGGAAGGACCGGCCGGGTGCAGGTGGCACCCCGAACCGAACACCTTAAGCGGCGTCAATCGAGTGCGTCCAGCCACTCGATCAAATCCTCGACGTCGAGGATGTCGAAGCGCTGCCGCAGCAGCGCGAGGGTCTCGTCCTCGTCGCCCCGGTAGACCGTGGCCCGGCGCCGCGGGTCGCCCGAGGCGTGCAGGTCGGCCAGCTCCAGGAGGATGTTGGCCAGCGTCGCCGGCTGCTTGTCCTGGAGCCAGGCCAGGACCGCCCAGGTCGCCATCTGGGGCTCGCTGGGGAGGCCGGCCTGTGAGCTCGCCAGCGCCAGCTTCGCCAGCGAGAAGTCGCGCTTGCGATGGTGCTTGTCGAGCCAGTAGCGCGTGCGTCGCGGCCAGTCGAAGTGGTCGGCCGTGGCCACGAAGCCGGTGTCGTTGAGTTGGTAGACCGTTCCGAACTGCTTGATCTCGACCAGCTGCCCGAGGCCCCAGACGATGTTCGGCGGCATCTGTCCGGTGCGCGCCGTGAGCAGGCACTGCGCGAACTTGTGCGCGACCTCGTTGCCGAGTTGGAACTCGCCCTCGCCGGTGATGTCCCAGGTCGGCTGGATGAAGAAAGGGATGTTGCGGCGCAGCAGGCCCTTCACGTCGGTGCGCATCTCGTCGGCGTCGCTCGAGAAGAGCTGACGCCGTTCGACGAGCAGTGCGAGCAGCGCGTCCCAGACGTCCGAGCGCACGGCCCTTTCGTCCATGATCAACGCGACGGTCGCGACGCGCTCCTCGCCGTCGAGGCGTGGGACGGACTGGTTCAGCAGCGACCAGGTGTCGTCGATCCAGCGCGCGCACTGCAGCAGCGTCTCCTCCTTGGCGCTTCCGACCACGATCGCCTCGGGGTTGCCGGTGACGATCACGCGCAGGCCGTACTGCGTGGCGGGCTCGGCCCAGTCGTTCAGGACGGCCTTCAGCGCGGCCGGGAGCTTGTGCTCGACGTCGCGGCCGGTGACCTCGCGGTCGCCGAAGAGGAAGGTCAGGTCGGCTGCCGGCGGAAACAGGATGTCCCGCTTGGACTGCTTGGGGGAGAGCACCTCGTCCGCGCCGGGCGCGGGGCGGGAGGGCGGCTCGGGTCGGGCCGGCGGGCCGCTCGGCGCCGGGCCCGGATCCGGCTCCGTCGGCGCCTCGGGTTCCCGCGGCGCGAATCCCGGATCGCCGGCTGAGGCCTGCTCGCGCAGCTTCTCCTCCCAGCGCGAGAGCGGCAGCGGACGCCTTTCGCCGAGCTTCTCCGCGATGGTGGGGTCGATCGGGTGCTCGATGTCGGTGGGTCGGAAGGTCAGGCCGCTCTCGTGGTGCCAGCGCAGCCAGCTCTCGACCGCGCGACGGTTGGCCGTGCGCCAGGCCGCGACGTCCACGCCCAACTCGGGGCCGGCCCGCAGCTTCGACGGGCGCCCCGTGATGTGCGTGAGCGTCTCGGAGATCAGCGTCTGGGCCGCGGCGTCCGGCTCGAGGCTCATGATGTTCAGGTTGGACAGTTCCTCGACCAGCGCCGCCACGGCAACGCGCGGGTTGCGGTGCAACTGCTCGACGACGAGATCGCGATCCGGCCCGTCCGGCAGGGACAGCAGCTTGTCGCGCAGCTCGTAGACGCTCTCGCGCTCGAAGGTCAGCACGTCGTCGGGCCAGACGATCTCGCCGCTGGGCTCGGGCTTCATGCGCGCCTTCGGCATCAGGCCGGCGGCGCCCTCGGGGTTGGCGTCCGGGTAGTAGGGATCGCCCTGCTCGATGTCGAGCAGCCGCAGGTCGGGCGTGACGCTGAGCAGCAGCTCGCGCTCCTGGCTCTCGATCTGGTTGTAGATGGTGGCGCGCAGGATGCGGCGGTCGGGGACCGGGCCGCGGCCGGCGTCGGGATCGGCCAGCTCGATCAGGTCGACCAGCGTGCCGTAGCGGTTGAAGCCGGCCTTGTTGTCGATCCAGTGCTTCATGGTTCCGTGCTGCTCGACCAGGCGGGCCAGCTCGTCGAGGTCTTCCCAGGCCGTCGTGGCGGTCCCGAAGGCCAGGCGCTCGGCCCCGCGACGCTCGAAGTCGACCAGCTCCGCCAGGGCCGCTGGATCCACCGCCTTGAACGCGGCGACCATCGCTCGGGCCAGCTCGCGCTCGGGCTCGCCGACGTCCGGTCCGGCCACCGTCGCGCCGGCCTGGGCGCCGGCCAGCAGCAGCCACAGCAACGGATAGGCGACGAGTCGGTGCATCGGGTCCCCGCGGGAGAGGGGCGCGCCTGGTCGGGTCGACCCCTCGACCCGGGTCTCGTGTGCTGGCGCGCGAGCCCGAGGTATACGATCCCTGCGGCCGTGTGACGGCCACCTTTTCGGATCCGCGCCCCGTCCCCGCAGACCGCTCCCGCATGAACGACAGCCCCTTCCGCCTGCACACCGACTTCGTGCCCCGCGGCGACCAGCCGGCGGCCATCGAGGCCCTCGTCGAGGGCTTCGGGGAGCCGGGGGCCCGCCAGGTGCTGCGCGGCGTCACGGGCTCGGGCAAGACCTTCACGATGGCCCACGTGATCGAGCAGCTGGGCCGGCCGACGCTGGTGCTGGCGCACAACAAGACGCTCGCCGCGCAACTCTACGACGAGTTCCAGAGCCTCTTCCCCGACAACGCCGTCGAGTACTTCGTCAGCTACTACGACTACTACCAGCCCGAGGCCTACGTCGCGCGCACCGACACCTACATCGAGAAGGAAGCCTTCATCAACGAACACATCGAGCGCCTGCGCAACAGCGCGACGCGCTCGCTGCTCGAGCGGCGCGACGTGATCATCGTGGCGTCGGTCTCGTGCATCTACGGCCTGGGCAGCCCGGAGTTCTACCAGGACATGGCCGTGCACCTGCGTCGCGGCGAGACGGTGGAGCGGGACGACATGCTGCGCGCGCTGGCGGGCATCCAGTACCAGCGCGCCGCGTTCGAGTTCAAGAACGGCACCTTCCGCGTGCGCGGCGACGTGGTCGAGATCTTCCCGGTGTACGAGGAGGCGCAGGTCGTGCGCGTCGAGTTCTTCGACGACGAGATCGAGAAGATCACGATCGTGGATCCGTTGCGCGGCGAGGTCCTGTCCGACGTGGACGAGATCTCGGTCTACCCGGCCAGCCACTACATCACGCCCAAGCAGGACCTCGAGCGCGCCATCGGCGCCATACGCATCGAGTTGGAGGAGCGTCTGCTGGAGTTGCGCGGCCAGGGCAAGCTGCTGGAGGCGCAGCGGCTCGAGCAGCGCGCGCGCTTCGACCTCGAGCTGATGGAGGAGTCGGGCTTCTGCTCCGGCATCGAGAATTACAGCCGGCACCTCGACGGGCGCAAGCCGGGCGAGCCGCCGGCCACGCTCCTGGCCTACTTCCCCGACGACTTCCTGATGATCGTGGACGAGAGCCACCAGTCGTTGCCGCAGGTAGGGGCCATGCGCAAGGGCGACCTGTCGCGCAAGAGCACGCTGGTCGAGCACGGCTTCCGGTTGCCCTCGGCCATCGACAACCGGCCGCTCGAGTATCAGGAGTACGACGCGCTGCTGGCGCGCGTGCTCTACACCACCGCGACGCCGGGCAAGACCGAGATCGAGCGGTCGGGGGGCCGCATCATCGAGCAGATCATCCGGCCCACCGGCCTGCTGGACCCGCCGGTCGTGGTGCGCCCCGCGCGCGGGCAGGTGGACGACCTGCTCTCCGAGATCCGCGACGTCGTGGCGAACAACGAGCGCGTGCTCGTGACCACGCTCACCAAGCGCATGTCCGAGGAACTGACCGACCACTACGCCTCGCTCGGCGTGCGTGTGAAGTACATGCACAGCGACATCGACAGCATCGAGCGCGTGGAGATCATCCGCGGCCTGCGGCTGGGCGAGTACGACGTCCTGGTCGGCATCAACCTGCTGCGCGAGGGCCTCGACCTGCCCGAGGTCGCGCTGGTGGCCGTGCTGGACGCGGACAAGGAGGGCTTCCTGCGCAGCGAGACCAGCCTGATCCAGACCATGGGCCGGGCCGCGCGCAACGTGCACGGTCGCGTGCTGCTGTACGCCGAGCGCACGACCGCCGCCATGCAGGCCGCACTGGACGAGTCGGACCGGCGCCGCACCAAGCAGCAGGCCCACAACGAGGAGCACGGCATCGTGCCCACCACGACAACGCGCAGCGTGGACCGCTCGCTGGCGGTGGCCGAGGAGGACGAGGCCGCGCCGCGCGTCGCGGAGTTGCCGCCGCCGACCGGCGATCCCGCCGACCTGCGCAAGACGATCGCCAAGCTGCGGCGCGAGATGATGGCGGCCTCCGACGCGCTCGAGTTCGAGGAGGCCGCGCGCATGCGCGACCACATCCGTCAGCTCGAGGCCGCCGAGTTGCGCTACCTCTGATGGCGGAGCGCAAGACGCCGCCGCCCGCGACGCGCACCGACGGCGTGCCGCCGGCAGACGAGACCCGCGATGAGCGAAGCGCACGGCTGCTGGAGAACGTGGCGAGGCTCCCGACCGGACCGGGCGTGTACCTGTTCCGCTCCGCCGACGGCGCGGTCGCCTACGTGGGCAAGGCGCGCAACCTGCGCGAGCGCGTGCGCAGCTACTTCGGTCGTTCGCGCGGCGACTCGAGGCGCGCGGTGGTGTTCGTCGATCGCTACGTGCACACGATCGAGTTCTTCAGCACCAAGACCGAGCCCGAGGCGTTCATCCTCGAGAGCAAGCTCGTCAAGCGGTACAAGCCCGCCTACAACGTCAAGCTTCGCGACGACAAGGACTTCCTCTACGTGCGCGTGGACCGGCGCCACGACTTCCCGAGGCTGGGCCTCGCCCGACGCCCGCGCAGCAAGACCAAGGGGGTCACCTTCTACGGGCCCTTCGCCAGCGCCAACGCGCTGCGCCGCACGCTGCGCATGCTGGGCGGCATCATCCCGCTGCGCGATTGCAGCGATCGCGAACTGGCAAGCCGCACGCGGCCCTGCCTCAAGCACGACATGGGTCGTTGCGCCGCGCCGTGCGTGGACCTGATCGACAGCCAGGCCTACGCCGGCCTGCTGCACGACGCGCTCGAGGTGATCGAAGGTCGTTGCGGCCCCGTGGTCGAGGACCTCGAACGGCGCATGTCGGAGGCGGCGGCCGAGGAGCGCTACGAGCAGGCCACGCGCCTGCGCGACCAGATCCGCTACCTGCGCGCGACCACCGGCACGCAGCAGATCGAGAACACCGGCCTGGGGGAGACCGACGTGATCGGCCTGCACCGCGCGGGCGACCTGGCCGAGATCGTGGTGCTCTTCTTCCGTCGCGGAGCGATGGTCTCGGGCAGCAACCACGTGCTGGACAGCGAGCTGCCCGACGACGAGTTGATGGACGGCTTCCTGCAGGAGTTCTACGCGGAGGGCCGACCGGTGCCGCGCGAGGTGCTGCTGCCCTTCGCCGTGCCGGAGACCGAAGCGCTCGCGGCGCACCTGGCCGAGCGTCGCAAGGGCCCGGTCTCGCTGAGCGTGCCGCGGCGCGGCAAGCGCAAGGAACTGGCCGAGATGGCGGCGCGCAACGCGAAGCACGCGCTGGCGGTCGCCGTCGAGCAGCGTGGACACCAACGCGCGCTGCTCGAGGCCCTGGCCAAGCGCCTCGAACTGGACGGGCCGCCGGCGACGATCGAGTGCTACGACGTCTCGAACACGGGGCGCAGCGGCGTGGTCGCCTCGCGCGTGGTGTTCCGCCACGGCGAGCCCGATCGCTCCCGCTACCGCCACTACCGCATCAAGAGCTTCGAGGGGCAGGACGACTACGCGGCCCTGGGCGAGGTGCTCCGCCGTCGCCTGGCGCGCCGCGCCGCCGACCCGCTGCCTGACCTGCTGGTGGTGGACGGCGGCAAGGGCCAACTCGGCGTCGCGCGCCGCGCCTGCGCCGAGGCGGAGTTGGAGGGGCAGGCTCTGGCCGCGCTGGCCAAGGGTGGTCGCCGCGGCCGCTCGCTCACGCTGGCGGCGGGGGAGCAGGAGCGCGTCTTCCTCCCCGACCGCGACGAGCCGATCGTGCTCGACCGCAACACGCCGGAGGAGTACCTGTTGCAGCGCTTGCGCGACGAGGCCCACCGCTTCGCCATCGGTCACCACCGCAAGCTGCGCAGCAAGGAGAGCCTGTCGTCACGTCTCGACGACGTGCCGGGCGTGGGTCCGGTGCTGCGCAAGCGCCTGCTCTCGGCGTTCGGCGGAACGCGCGAGTTGGCTCGCGCCAACGTGGAGGACGTGGCGGCGGTGCGCGGCGTGGGGCCGGAACTCGCGCGCGACATCCTCGACCACCTCGGCGCGACCGGCGCCTGAAGCCAGTCGCGGCGGATCAGCCGCGCGGGTGGTGCGCGCCGTGGGCCGCGGCCAGGCGCTTGCGGTCCACGTGCGTGTAGATCTCGGTCGTGCCGATGTCGGCGTGTCCGAGCAGTTCCTGGATGGTGCGAAGGTCCGCGCCGTTTTCGAGCATGTGCGTGGCGAAGGAGTGCCGCAGGGCGTGGGGTGAGATGGCCGGCAGGCCCGCGCCGTCCGTGAGCTTGCGCAGGATGCGGAAGATGCCGTCGCGGGTGAGGCGCCGGCCGTTGCGCGAGAGGAACAGGTGCGGCGCGTTGGGACCTCGGGCCGCCAGCACCCCGCGCTCCCGCTGCATGTAGTGGCTCAGCGCCTCGCGAGCGCGGCGACCCAGCGGCACCAGCCGGTGCTTGTTGCGCTTGCCCTCGCAGCGCACGACCTGCAGCTCGTCCATGACGCTGTCGGTGCGCAGGTCGGCCACCTCCGAGACGCGGGCGCCCGTCGCGTAGAGCAGCTCCAGCAGGGCGCGATCCCGGCTCCCGAGGGGCTTGTCGGGGTCGGGGGCGGCCAGCAGGCGCTCCACCTGACCCGGGTCCAGGACGCGCGGGAGGCGGCGCCGGGCCTTGGGAGCAGGCAACTCGGCGCATGGATCCACGGCCATCAGGCCCTCGGCCGTCGCGAAGCGGAAGAAGGCGCGCAGGGCCGATTGGCGCCGGGCCAGGGTGGCCGTCGAACCGCCACCCTTCCGCTCGGCCCCCAGGAAGGCGAGCACCTCGGCGGTCATCACCTCCTCGAGCGCCAGCTTGCGCCGGTCGCAGAACGCGGTGAACCGCGCGAGGTCGCGCCCGTAGGCGGCGACGGTATTGGCCGCGAGCGCCGCCTCGGTGCTGAGGTGGCTGAGGTAGAGGCGGATCACGCGCGCCGTATCGCTCTCGCGGGAGCGACCGGTTTTTGTTGACTCACGCTTCGAGGAAGCTATGTTCCGGCCCACTTCGATGGCTCCGCAGCTGCGGTGCATCGTAAGAAACGACCAGTCAACGGCTTAGCGAATAGTCCAGCGACGCGGACCGGCCGTGAACCGGGACCGCGGACCACGCAAGGGAAGACAGCGCGGATGGCACGCAAGGCAACGACCAGGAAGACGGCCGCGAAGCGGCCCAAGGCGAAGACGGCGGCAAAGGCCAAGGGCAAGCCCAAGGCGAAGGCCGCCGCGAAGAAGCCGGCGGCCCGTAAGGCGGCGGCCAAGAAGCGCCCGGTCAAGAAGGCCCCAGCGAAGAAGCCGGCGGCCAAGAAGCGCCCCGTGAAGAAGGCTCCGGCCAAGAAGGCGGTGCGCAAGAAGACCCCGGCCAAGAGGCCGGCGGCCCGCAAGAAGACCGTCGCCAAGAAGGCACCCGCGAAGAAGGCACCCGCGAAGAAGGCACCCGCGAAGAAGGCGCCGCCCAAGAAGACGGCAGCCGCCAAGAAGCCCGTCCGCAAGGTGACGGCGAACCGCGTGGCGGCCAAGCCCAAGCCGGCTCCGAAGCCGGAGAAGCCGAAGCTCAAGAAGAGCCCGTACACGCGCACCCAGCTGAAGCCGATGCGCGTGGCGCTGATGACCCTGCGCGCCCGCCTGGTCGGCGACATCGACCTGATGGGGCGGGAGGCGCTGCGGGCCGACGAGGCCGACGTGGACGCCGAGAACATGGCCGACCACGGCACCGACGCCTTCGAGCGCAACATGACGCTGGAGCTGATGGAGAACGAGTCGCGCACCCTGCGCAGCATCGACTCCGCGCTCGAGACGATGGTCGCCGGCCGCTACGGGCTGTGCTCCGAGTGCGGCGAGGGAATCCCGCTTGCCCGGTTGGAGGCGCTGCCCTTCGCGCAGACCTGCGTGCCGTGCCAGGAGGCGCAGGAGCGCCAGCCTTGACGTGCCCGATGCGCGGACGGATGCGGTCTTGGCCGAGTCGGTGAGCACCGCCTCGCCCGCCGTCGCGATGCCCGCGGCCACGCTGGGCGGTAAGTGGTTGGCATTCTGGACGGCGCTCGTCATCGTCACGCTGGACCTCTGGAGCAAGCACGCCGTCTTCGACGCGCTGGCCCTGCACGAGGAGCTCTGGCTTGCCGGCGACTGGTTCGGCTTCAAGCCGGTGCTCAACCCCGGGATCATGTGGGGCGGGCTGAGCGACTGGTCCAGCCTGCTGCCGTGGCTGCGGGTCGTGGCGGCGATCGCCGTGGTGCTCATGCTGCGTTCGACGCCGCGATCCGCAGGGACCACGCTCTTCGCGCTGGGCCTGGTCCTGGGCGGGGCGATCGGCAACATCTACGACGGCTTCGTCCATCGCATGGTGCGCGACTTCCTGATCGTCGATCTCGACGTGCGCTTCTTCGATCCCTTCCCGGTGTTCAACGTGGCCGACAGCGCCATCTGCACCGGCGTGGTGCTGCTGGCGCTGGGCATGCTGTTCGAGCGCCCGGCCAATCAGGAGGCCGAGCCGGGCTCCGAGGCGAGCCCGGAGACGGAGTGACCCGCGAGGGGCCCGTTCCGCCCGCGCCCCGCGCGGACGCCGCGAGCCGAATCGCTATGATGCGGGCTGCCCCGGAGCGCCCCGCATGTCGCAGTTGACCAGCAAGGAGACACCCGCCGACACCATCGACCTGAGCGTCGAGGTGGGGCCGCTGAGACTGCGCAATCCGCTCATGACCGCGTCCGGCACCGCCGGCCTCGGCCTGGAAATGGAGCCCTTCTACGACCTGCGCGAGGCGGGCGCGATCGTGGTGAAGACGCTCACGCGCAAGCCGAGGCGCGGCAACCCGATGCCGCGCCTGTGCGAGACGCCGTCCGGCCTGCTGAACAGCATCGGCCTTCCGAACAAGGGGCTCGACGACTTCCTCTCGCGCATCATGCCGCGCCTCGCGGGCAAGTCGGACTGCCTCGTGGTGAACATCGCCGGCACCTGCACCGGCGAGTTCGGCGAGATGGCGGCGCAGCTCGACGAGGTCGAGGGCGTCCACGCGCTCGAGCTGAACATCTCCTGCCCGAACGTCGAGGGCGGCGACCTGCCCTTCGGTCGCGATCCGCAGGTCGTGCACCGGCTGGTCAGCGACGTACGCGCCGCAACGCGGCTGCCCATCATCACCAAGCTCTCGCCCAACGTGTCCGACATCGCCGAGATCGCGCGCGCCGCGGTCGAGGCCGGCACCGACATCGTCTCGCTGATCAACACCGTGCTGGGCATGTCGGTGGACTGGCGCTCGGGCAAGCCGGGCCTCGGGACGACCATCGGCGGCCTCTCGGGGCCGGCCATCAAGCCCATTGCGCTGCGCATGGTGTGGGAGGTGGCGCGCTCGGTGGACGTGCCGATCATCGGCATCGGCGGGATCCAGACGGCCGACGACGTGCTCGACTACCTAACCGTCGGCGCGAGCGCGGTGCAGGTCGGCACCACGCACTACCGGGTGCCCGACGTGATCCCGCGCCTGGCCGAGGATCTGCGCGGTCGACTCGCCGAGGTCGGACGCCGCGACGTCCGCTCGGTGATCGGAAGCGTGAAGGCCGGCTGACCGGTGCGCCTCGAGGCGATGACCGTCGGCCTGCTGCGCCGCGTGATCGCCGTCTACGCCGAGGTGGCCTGGGTCGGCCAGAGCATGAAGGCGATCGAACTGCCCGGCGGCGACGAGGATCCCGTGCAGGAAGGGCTGGGCGCCTGGCACGACGAGTCGCTGCGCGCCGCGGACCGCGCGACGGGGCGGTACTCGCTGCAACTCGGCCACCCGGGCTACCCGTTCATGAAGCTCGTGCTGCAGGAGCACCTCGTCGAGGGCGAGTACTTCTTCGAGGTCGACACGCACGACGAGATGTTCAACGTCGAGGAGGGCGAGGAGGCGGCCGAGCTGCGCCAGCTGAAGCGGCGCAACCTGGAGATCAAGGAGACGGTCGAGGACGCCTGGTCCCGCGCCGGCCTCCCGACCGCGGCGCACATCAAGGGCCTGGTCGAGACGCGCCCGGCGCCCCGCGCACCGGCCAACGGCCTGCGCATCCTGCTGGTGGACAACGACCGGGACATCGCGGCCACGTTGGGCATGCTGCTGGAGGCTCGGGGCTACGAGGTGGACATCCTGGGCGACGGCCGCGAGGCGGTGGAGCAGGCCGACTCCGCCCGCCACGACCTGGTCCTGATGGACAACGAGATGAAGGACCTGAACGGCTTCGAGGCCTGCCGGGTGCTGAAGTCACGGCCCGAGACGGCCGACATTCCGGTGCTGATCGCCACGGCGGGGTCGCTCACGCTGCAGCAGCTCGATGCGGCGGATGGCTTCATGGTGAAGCCCTTCCGCATGGAACTGCTCTTCTCCATCCTGGATCACCTGCTGGGAAGCAAAGGCGGCAATTGAGAAGATGACGGGCTATGTCGCGTGCCCTGCGGGGCGCGCGCCGCCCTCCGCACCCAGCCCCGTCCCGATACACCGAGCCGAGCGATGGCCCTCGCCAAAGTCCTCAAGACAGTCTTCGGAGACCGCAACGAGCGGGTGCTGAAGGCGCTGCGGCCGCTGGTGGCCGACGTGAACGAGCTCGAGCCGCGATTCGAGGCGATGAGCGACGACGAGCTGAGCGGGCAGACCGAGGTCTTCCGCGGCCGGCTGGCCGAGGGCGAGACGCTCGAGGCCCTGCTGCCCGAGGCCTTCGCCACGGCGCGCGAGGCGAGCCGGCGCGCGCTGGGTATGCGGCCGTTCGACGTGCAGGTCATGGGCGGCATCGTGCTGCACCAGGGCAACATCGCCGAGATGGCCACGGGCGAGGGCAAGACGCTCACGGCCGTGATGCCGGCCTACCTGAACGCGCTCGAGCAGCGCGGCGTGTTCATCGTCACGGTGAACGACTACCTCGCCAAGCGCGACCGCGACTGGATGGCGCCGGTCTACACGATGCTCGGCATGACCAGCGGCGCGATCCAGTCGAACATGGTGCCGCAGGAACGCCAGGAGCAGTACGCCTGCGACGTGACCTTCGGCACGAACAACGAGTTCGGCTTCGACTACCTGCGCGACAACATGAAGTCGAAGCGCGATGACCAGAGCCAGAAGGTCCTGAACTACGCGATCATCGACGAGGTCGACAGCATCCTGGTCGACGAGGCGCGCACGCCGCTGATCATCTCCGGCATGCCCGAGGCCAGCACGCAGCGCTACTACGAGGCCGACAAGGTCGCGCAGAAGCTGAAGGAAGGCCCCGACTTCGAGATCAAGGAGAAGGAGCGGACCTGCGTCCTGTCCGAGGAGGGCATCGAGCGCGCGCAGAAGCTGGCCGGCGTGGAGAGCTTCTACGACGGCGAGCACATGGACTGGCCGCACCACCTTGAGCAGTCCCTTCGCGCGCACTACGTCTACAAGCGCGACAAGGACTACGTCGTGAACACCGGCGACCAGGGGCCCGAGATCGTCATCGTGGACGAGTTCACCGGCCGCCTGATGGCCGGGCGGCGCTGGTCGGACGGTCTGCACCAGGCGATCGAGGCGAAGGAGAAGCTGCGCATCCGCGAGGAGATGCAGACGCTCGCCACGATCACGTTCCAGAACTACTTCCGGCTCTTCAACAAGATCGCCGGCATGACCGGCACCGCGCTCACCGAGGCGGGCGAGTTCAGCAAGATCTACGACCTCGACGTGGTGACCGTGCCGCCCAACCGGCCGATCGCCCGGTCGGACGAGCACGACGTCATCTATCGCACCGCCAAGGAGAAGTGGAAGGCGATCGCGGACGAGATCGAGGAGGTGCAGAAGGCCGGCCAGCCGATGCTGGTGGGCACCACGTCGATCGAGACCAATGAGCACCTCTCCGGGCTGCTCTCGCGGCGCGGCATCAAGCACGAGGTGCTGAACGCCAAGCAGCACGCGCGCGAGGCCTCGATCATCGTGCAGGCCGGTCGCAAGGCCGCCGTGACCGTGGCGACGAACATGGCCGGCCGCGGCACCGACATCCAACTCGGCGGCAACCCCGACGGGTTGCTGCAGGAGCACCTGGCGGCCGATCCGGACGCCGACGTCGAGAAGGTCACCGCGCAGATCAAGGCGCAGGTCGCGGCCGAGAAGCAGGAGGTGCTGGACGCGGGCGGGCTCTACGTCCTGGGCACCGAGCGGCACGAGGCGCGCCGCATCGACAACCAGTTGCGCGGGCGCGGCGGTCGCCAGGGCGACCCGGGCCGCACACGCTTCTACCTGTCGCTGCAGGACGACCTGATGCGCATCTTCGCGCGCGACTGGGTCAGCGGCCTGCTCGAGAAGCTCGGCATGACCGAGGGGCAGGAGATCCAGAGCAAGATGGTGTCGCGCGGCATCGAGAAGGCGCAGCGGCGCGTGGAAGCCCGCAACTTCGAGATCCGCAAGAACCTCCTCGAGTACGACGAGGTCATGGACACCCAGCGCAAGACCATCTACGGCAAGCGCCAGGAGGTCCTCGAGGGGCACGACCTCAAGGACATGATCTCGGGGATGTGCGCCGAGATCGCCGCCGGCATCGTCGAGTCGCGCGTGCCCGAGCACGGCGAGCCCGAGATCGACGGCATGTGCAAGGAGCTGCAGAGCCGCTTCGCGATGCAGTTCGAGGCGGATGAGTTCCCGCTCAAGGACGGGCCGGAGGGGGTGACCGACCACGTCATCGAGCGCATCGAGAAGCACTACGACGAGCGCGAGGCGCAGCTCACGCCCGAGCGCATGCGCATGGTCGAGCGCTTCCTGCTGCTCAACACGATCGACTCGCGCTGGAAGGACCACCTGCGCGCGATGGACGCGCTCAAGCAGGGCATCGGGCTGCGCGGCTACGCGCAGGTGGACCCGAAGGTCGAGTACAAGCGCGAGGGCTACGACAAGTTCCAGATGCTGCTCGCGGCCGTGGCCGAGGAGGTCACCGCGCTGCTCTTCCGGCTCGAGGTGAAGAGCGAGGACCAGCAGCGTCTGGAGGAGCGCTGGCAGCCCAGCGCGATGCCCGCCGGCGCCGCGCGGCCGGGGGCCGTTCCGGCACCAGCCGCCCTCGCGGCGATGCAGCGCGGCCGCGAACGGGCCGCCGCCAACGCGGGCAACGAAGGACCGCCGGCGCCGATCGTCCGCAAGGCGGAGCGCGTCGGCCGCAACGATCCGTGCCCCTGTGGCAGCGGCAAGAAGTACAAGCGCTGCTGCTACCCGAAGTACGAGCGTTGACCACCAGCCGGTCGCGACTTCGCGTCGCGCTCGCGCACGGCGTGTACAACGCCTTCTTCGGCCTGGCCTGCCTGCTGGCGGCGCCACCCTGGCTGGTCCGCTCGTGGCGTGACCGCCGACACGGGCTCGGCGCGGGCGAACGCTTCGGCAAGCTGCCGGACGGCGCGCCCTCGGGAGCACCGGTGTGGATCCACGCGGTCTCGGTGGGCGAGGTCAAGGCGGCCCGTCCGCTGGTGCGCGCGTTGCGCGCGCACGATGCCGAGGTGCCGATCGTGCTCTCCACGCTCACCCCGGCCGGGTACGAGACGGCGCGCCGCGCCTTCCCGGACCTGTACGTGTTCCATGCCCCGCTGGACCTCGGCCCCGTGGTGCGCCGCGTGATGCGCCGCCTCGCGCCGCGCTTGCTGGTGCTGATCGAGTTGGAGGTCTGGCCGTCGCTGCTGCGCGTGGCCGACGAGGAAGGCGTCCCGCTGGCCATCGTCAACGGGCGCATCACCGAGTCGTCCTGGCGCGGGTACCGGCGTTGGCGCTGGTGGCTGCCGGAGTTCGACCGGCTGGACCTCGTGGCGACGCAGGACGAGACCTACAAGCAGCGGCTGGTGTCCCTTGGCGTTCCCGCCGATCGCGTGCACGTGACCGGCAACCTGAAGCACGAGTTGGCCGCGCCGCCTGACGGGGAGGAGGTGCGCGCGCTCGGGCGCGCCCTGGGCCTCGACGGCGAGCGCGCGATCTTCCTCGCCGGAAGCACGCACGAGGGCGAGGAGGAACTCGCGCTCGATGCCTGGCTGGCGGCCGGCGGCGCGGCGGCATCCGACTTCGTGCTCGTGCCGCGGCACGTGCATCGCGTGCCCGATGTGAAGCGCCTGCTCGACGCGCGCAGCGTCCCCTACGAGTTGCGCACCGGTGTGGGCGACACGCGCAAGCCGGGAACCGTGCTGCTGGTGGACACGATGGGGGAGCTGGAAGCCCTCTTCTGCCTGGCGAGCGTGGTCTTCCTGGGCGGCTCGCTGACGCCCGTCGGCGGCCACAACCTGCTCGAGCCGGCCGCGACCGGCAGCGCGCTCGTCGTGGGCCCGCACCTGGACAACTGTCGAGCCGAGGCCGACCTGCTCGCAGGAGCCGATGGCCTGGTCATCGTCGAGGATGGCGCCGGCCTGGCGCACACGCTGGGCGAGCTGCTCAGCGACGCCGATCGTCGCGAGGCGCTCGGAGCTAGAGCGCGTCAGGCGGCCGCCTCGCTCAGGGGGGCGGCCGATGCGGATGTCGCCCTACTCGCCAAGGCCGGCCTGCTGGCCTCGCCGGCTCTGGACGTGAAAGAAGGATGAGTTAACCTGAGCGGCCCTCGAATCCGAGAAGTGACGGGTTCGGCCACATCTCGCGGAGTTCTCACGCCATGACCAGGAAGGTCCTCTTCACGTCCGAATCGGTGTCGATGGGGCACCCCGACAAGGTGTCCGACCAGGTCAGCGACGCCATTCTCGACGCCTGCCTGGCCGACGACCCGCAGTCGCGCGTGGCCTGCGAGACGCTGGTGACCACCGGTCTGTGCGTGGTGTCCGGCGAGATCACGACGCGCTCGATCGTGGACTACGCCAAGATCGCCCGCGAGACGATCAACCGCATCGGCTACACGGACGACCACTACGGCATCGCGGGGGACACCTGCGCCGTGATGGTGACCCTGGACCGCCAGTCGCCCGACATCAGCCAGGGCGTGACGGCCGGCGAGGGCATGCACAAGGAGCAGGGCGCCGGCGACCAGGGAATGATGTTCGGCTACGCCTGCCGCGAGACCGAGACGCTCATGCCGTTGCCGATCCACCTGGCGCACCGCCTGGTGGAACGCATCGCCGAGTTGCGCCAGGACGGCACGCACAAGTACCTGCGTCCCGACGCCAAGAGCCAGGTCACGATCGAGTACCACGACGACAAGCCGGTCCGCGCCGACGCCATCGTGATCTCGACGCAGCACGACCCGGACGTCGAGTACGAGACCATCCGCACCGACATGATCGCGATGATCCGCGACGTGGTGCCGGCCGAGTACATCGACGGCGGCACGAACTTCCACATCAACCCGACCGGCCGCTTCGTGGTCGGCGGTCCGCACGGCGACTGCGGCCTCACCGGCCGCAAGATCATCGTCGACACCTACGGCGGCATGGGCCGTCACGGCGGCGGCGCCTTCTCGGGCAAGGATCCGAGCAAGGTGGACCGCAGCGCGGCCTACGCGGCGCGCTACGTGGCCAAGAACCTGGTCGCGTCCGGCCTGGCCGAGCGCTGCGAAGTGCAGGTGGCCTACGCGATCGGCGTGGCCGAGCCGGTGTCGGTCAACGTGAATAGCTTCGGCACCAGCGAGGTCGCCGACGACGAGCTCGCGCAGATCGTGCAGGAGGTCTTCGACCTGCGGCCGGCCGGCATCATGGAGATGCTCGACCTGCTGCGCCCGATCTACTTCGAGACCGCGCGTCACGGTCACTTCGGCCGCGAGGGTGACGACTTCACCTGGGAGCGCACCGACCGGGCCGACGCCATCAAGCAGGCTGCGGCGCGGCTGGCCAGCGCCTGAGGCCGGCCCCCGAGGCCAGACCCAGCGGTCTCCGGGTCCGATCCGATCGGTTTGGCGGGTGCGTTCGACGCGCGCGCCGGTGGATGCCGTTGCGCGGCGAAGGCTAGAATGAGCGCGGAGACGCCCATGCGCCACGCCCATCAATCCGGTTTCTCGCTGATCGAGATCCTGGTGGTCATCACGATCATCGGGCTGCTCATGACCATCGGTTTCGGGCCCGTGCAGAACGCGCTCGAGTCCGGCCGCGTCACCAAGTGCCGCAAGCAGTTGGCCGACATTGGCCAGGCGATGCTGCTCTACAAGGACCAGCGCAACAAGGGACGCTGGCCGCAGGGCGACGGCATCCGCTTCCTGCTCCGCCTGCACAAGGCGGGGGAGATCACGGGCAACAACTCCGAGACGTTCATCTGCCCCGGCACCACGTCCGACGTGCGCAACGATCTCGGCGTCAGCGGCGAGCCCGGAAGCAGCTACGAAGAGTGGGACGACATCGATCCCGGGACGATCTCGTACGCCGGTCGCGACCAGGAGGCCTACCCGCTGCGCGGGCAGGACGACTCCGAGATGGTCATCGCGGCGGACGACAACGAATTCGGCCGCAACCACAAGTACATCACCAATTACGTGATGGCCGACGGCTCCACGCACTTCTTCGACATCAAGAGCGAGGACGGGGACGAGGTGCTCGACGAGTACCCGGAATTCGAGAAGCAGGGGCTCCCGATCGGTCCGGATTGCCCGCTGGAGCTCTTCCAGGTGCTGCGGATCGACTGACGCGGCCTCGGGGCGTCGGGCCTCCGGGAGGCGGTCATGCCCCGATCGGGTCCCGACGAGGGCCCTTGTCGGGTCCCCAGGATGTGGAATACTACGGTGGACTCGCGTGCGACCGCATCGCAGGCGATCCGCATCAGGCATGAGCCGTCCGCCCCCGATGAAGGGCGGCTCGACGCCACAGCGAACGAGTCCCTCCTCCCTCACCGTCTCCCGCACGCCCCCCGTGGAGTTTCCACCGATGCTTCGTACCTCCTTCTTCCTCACGCTGGCGGCCTTGGCCTTCAGCCCCATGGCGCCGGCGCAGCAGTTCGTGCGCGACGCGGCCGCCATCCCCGCCCAGACGGTCTGGACCGACGGGGTCGAACTGGTCGACGTCGATGCCGACGGTGACATCGACATCCTGTTCGCCAACGGCAGTTCCTACGGCGGGACCGGCACGCAGGGAAGCCAGCCCCAGCACCTGTACAAGAACAACGGCAGCGGCGTCTTCTCCGAGGCGCACGCCCAGCTGAACGTCTCGAACTTCAACGCGAAGATGGTCATCGCGGAAGACTTCGACAACGACGGCGACCCGGACCTGTTCTACGCGTCGGGTTCCCAGGGCTTCACGCCGCGCATCCTGATCAACAACGGCTCGGGCGTCTTCGCCAACGAGTCGGGCACGCGCCTGCCGAGCTTCTCGCCCAACCCGCGCTCCTTCGGCGTGGCCGCCGGCGACATCGACGACGACGGCGACATGGACGTGGCCCTCAGCGACGGCGGGACCTTCGGCGGCATCGCCAGCCAGGTCAAGCTGCTGCTGAACGACGGAACCGGCAACTTCACGGACGTCACGGGCGCGCAGCTGCCGGCCGACCTCTACAACTGCCAGGACGTCACGATGCTCGACTTCGACGGCGACTTCGACATCGACATCTGCATGTCGGGCAAGGGCGGCACCGGCAAGCGCGGTCGTCTCTACCTGAACGACGGCACCGGCAACTTCTCGATCAACGGCGCCATGAACGGCCTGGGCAGCAGCGCCACCTACGAGGTGGACTGGGGCGACTTCGACGGCGACAACGACTTCGACGCCGCCGTGCAGTCGATCGCCGGCCAGAACGAAGGCTGGGGCGAGAACATCGGCACAGCCGCCCTGATGCTCGAGTCGACCTTCCCCAACCCCAACGGCAACGACGACAACGAGATGGCCTGCGTGGACTACGACAACGACGGTGACCTGGACGTGTTCGTGGCCTGCCTCTCCAGCGCCGGCGAGAAGGTCTACCGCAACAACGGCGGCGGCAGCTGGACCAACCACAACGCCGCCGTCCAGACCATCACGGACTCGACGCTCGACTTCGGCTTCGCCGACCTCGATGGCGACGACACCTACGACATGGTGACGGGCCAGGGCGAGTCCGGGAACTGGACCAACAAGATCTACTTCAACGGCGGCCCGGCCGACACGCTGGCGCCGACGGTGATGGGCACGGACGTGCCGACGACGCTCGGCGATCCGACCACGGTCCTGCACGTGCAACTCTCCGATGGGGTGTCCGACGACGGCCACATCAGCGCGGTGCTGGACTTCGACTGGACGACCGTGGGCGTGGTCGACAGCGACACGGACGTGGCGGCCACCCACATGGGCGGCGGCCTGTTCCGCGTCGCGGTTCCGACCCCGGCCGGAACGACCTCGGCCACCGTGGACGCCACGGCGACGGACTCGGTCGGCAACTCGGTCGCGCTCGGTCCCTACACGATCCCGCCGGCCGGCGGTGCGTGGACGGACATCGGCTTCGGCCTCGCGGGCGTCAGCGGCGTCCCGGTCCTGACGGGCACGGGCACCATGGTCGTCGGCACGCCGAACTCGGTGGACCTGACCAACGCGGCGCCTTCGGCCCTCGCGGTGCAGTTCGCCTCGCTGGCCAGCACGCCGGCCCCGTTCAAGGGCGGCACTCTGGCGACGATCCCGGTGCTGCTGAGCACGACGCTCGGCACGTCGGGCGGCGGGACGATCCCGATCGCGATCGCGAGCTGGCCGGGCGGCCTGCCTCCGGGCACGTCGATCTACGTGCAGTACGCGATCGTGGACGCGGTCGGCCCCGTGGGCGTGTCGCTGAGCAACGCGATCAAGGGCCTGCAGCCGTAAGGCGGGTCGTGCGCGCAACCTGACCGGTTGCTCGCCAGGGCGGCCCCCGGATCCCGCGCGGATCCGGGGGCCGCTCTCGTTCAGGGCAAGCTTCTTTGGGCGCTTGTCACGGAAGGGTGCATAATGAGTGCATATGCCGACCGGCCCGTCCCTTGGCCGTCGGACTCCCGTCCTCCCGCCGGGCCGTCGTCATGAGCTTCCCCCGCCCCGCGCTGGCCGCGGACCGCCGTCGGCTGTGCCTGGTGGTGCCGCCCGTCACGGCGGAGGACCGCTACGGTCCGATGGCGTCGGCGGGAAACTCGCTGCCCCCGCACGCGTTCCTGTACCTGGGTGCGGTGGCGCGGCAGATCGGCTGGGACGTGCGCATCGTGGACGGTCCCGCCGAGTCGATCCCGTTGGGTCAATGCGCGGACGCGATCCTCGAGCACGATCCGGACGTGGTGGGGTTCACGACCACGACCATGAGCATCGCCAAGGCCGCAACCGTCGCCGAGGCCGTGCGCGACAAGGCGCCGCACATCGTGCGCATGGTGGGCGGGCCGCACATCACCGCCCTGCCGGCCGACACCTTCGAACGCCTCGATGCCTTCGATCTGGGCTGCGCCGGGGAGGGCGAGGACGCGCTGGTCGCCGTGCTGCAGCACCTGGAGGCCGGCACCGACCCGCGCGACGTGCCGAACATGGTCAGCTTCGATGACGAGGGCGGGGTGCGCTTCAACCCGCCGGCGCCGACCGAGGTGGACCTGGCCGCGCTGCCGCCGCTGGGATGGGACCTGCTGACGGACTTCCCGGCGCGCTACCACGCGGCGGCCACGTATCTCAGCAAGACGCCCTTCAGCGACCTGATCGTCTCGCGGGGCTGCCGCTACCGCTGCACGTTCTGCGACAACCAGACCTTCGGCCGCTCGATCCGTTCGCTGCCGACCGACACGATCATGGAGAACATCGACAAGCTGGTGCGGCAGTACGGCATCCGCTCGCTGTTCTTCACCGACGACTCGCTGATGACGATGACCGACCAGTTCGCGGACATCTGCGAGCGCCTGATCGAGCGCGACTACGAGCTCGAGTGGTCGATCAACGTCCGCACCAGCGAGGTCAACCCCGAGATCCTTGCGCTGATGAAGCGCGCGGGCTGCTGGCAGGTGAGCTACGGGATCGAGAGCGGCAGCTGGGAGATCCTGAAGCGCATCAAGAAGGCTGCTACGCCGCGCATGCACGAACGCGCGCTGGCGCAGACGCGCGACGCCGGCATCAAGAGCAACGCCTACATCATCATCGGGTTCCCGGGCGAGACGCACGAGACGCTGGCCGAGACCGAGGCGTTCCTCAAGCGCGTGCACATCGACACGCTGCGCCTGACCTACTTCACGCCCTTCCCGAACACGGACATCACCGAAGATCTCGAGGATCACGGCGAGTTGGTCGCCGACTGGACCAAGCTCAACTTCTACAACATCGCGTACATCCCGGACGGGCTCACGCGCGAGGACCTCGAGAAGGCCTACCGCCGCATCATGGCGCGCTTCTATCTCAAGCCGCGCGTGCTGATGTCGTTCCTCCCGCACCTGATCGTGCCGCGCAAGGCGGTCGCGTTGTTCCGCGGCAGCTTCGGTCTCGGGAAGCTGCTGGCCGGCGGACAGGGATGCAAGTCCTGAGCCGTCGGCTGCGGGGTCTGTCATGAAGACTCGCACCATGATCCGGCTCGACCTGATGGTCGGGCTGCCGCTCTGCGCGCTGGGCTTCCTGTTCAGCCTGCCGTTGCGCCCGTTCCGCAGGAGCCACCCGCGTCCGGTGCGCCGCATCCTGGTCGTGAAGTTCCTGGGCCTGGGCTCGGTGCTGCTGGCGACGCCGCTGCTGCGACGCCTGCGCGAGGCCTACCCCGGCGCGCACATCACGTTCCTCACCTTCCGCTCCAACGCCGAGATGGTGCGTCGGCTGGACTGCGTGGACGAGGTGGTCGCCGTTTCGCGCAGCAGTGCGATCCGCCTGCTGGCCTCGGTGCCGCGCCTGGTGATGCAGCTGCGTCGTGCGCGGTTCGACCTGGCGCTCGACCTGGAGTTCTACTCGCGCCTGAGCAACCTCGTCTCGTGGGCCAGCGGGGCGACGCGGCGCGTCGGCTTCTTCGTGCGCGCGCGCTGGCGCGGCTCGCTGCTCACCGATCCTGTCTACTTCAACTCGCGCCTGCCGTACGGCCGGGCGGTCCTGGCATTGTTGCAGCCGCTCGGCCTCGCCGACGCGGACGCCGAGCGCCTGGTCGCCCCCGAAGTTCGTGCCGAGGAGCAGACCGCCGCGCACGCGCGCCTGGAGGAACTGGGCGTGCCCCGCGAAGGCACGGTCGTGGTGGTCAACGTGAACGCTTCGGACCTGTGCGAGGAGCGGCGTTGGCCGGGGCATCGCTACGCGCGCCTGGTGGAGCGCTTCAACGGCGAGATCGCGCCGGTGGACCGCTTCGTGTTCATCGGGACCGCCGGCGAGGCGACGGCGGTGCGCCGCGTGCTGGACGAGGTCGCACCCGATGCGCGACCCGCGTGCCTCGACCTGTCCGGCAAGACCACGCTGGTCGAACTGATGGTGCTGCTCAAGCGCGCGGCCATGGTCGTGACCAACGACAGCGGCCCGCTGCACGTGGCGGCGGCGCTCGGCGTGCCGACCGTGAGCCTCTACGGACCGGAGACGCCCGCGCTGTACGGCCCGGTGGGGGAGAACCATCTCGTCTTCTATGCGAGCCACTGGTGCTCGCCCTGCCTGTCGGTCTACAACGCGAAGATCGCGATGTGCCACGGCGAGAACGAATGCATGCGACGCATCCGCCTCGAGGAGGTGGTGCAGCGCACGGCGGTCTTCGCGCGCGAGCGCGTGGGCCTCGCGCCCCCGCGTCCCGCGGGGCGCTCCGACCGGAGCCCGCGGCGGTGAGCGCCCGGGTCCTGCTGCTGGTGCCGCCGGGCGACGGCGCCGTCATCCGCGACTACTACTGCTCCAAGCACAGCCAGGCGCACTACCTGCACCCGCCCATCGACCTCACGGTGCAGGGCGGTCAGCTGCGCGCGCAGGGCCTGTCGGTCTCGCTCGTGGACGCCACCGTCGACCGGCTGTCCGCGCGGGCCGCTTTGGACCTGGTGGCCGAGGCGAAGCCCGACGCGATCTTCGCGTTGGCGGGTGCGGTCTGCTGGCCCGAGGACGAGGCCTTCCTGCGCGAAGCGGCTCGTCGTACTGGCTCGCCCGTGTATGCCTCGGGCGACCTCTTCATGGAGGACCCATCGGGTTGGCTGACCGACCTGGGTTTCCTGGCGGGCGTGCTGACGGACTTCACGAGCGACGAACTGGCGCTCCACCTTGCGGGCCGGGGGGGCGAGCGCGACGCGCTGGTGCTGCGCGAGGACGAGCCGCGCCCCTTCCGCCGCACGCGCGGCCCGCGTCCCATCCCGGTCCCCGCGCATGACCTGTTCGTCGGGAAGGCTTACCGCTATCCCTTCGCGCGGCGCTACCCGATGGCGGGCGTGTACGCCTCCTACGGCTGCCCGTACACGTGCTCGTTCTGCATCACCGGAGAGCTGGGCGCCTCGATGCGCCCGGTCGAAAACGTGATCGAGGAGCTGCGCGCCCTGTCCGACCTGGGCGTCAAGGAACTCTTCTTCCAGGACCAGTGCTTCGGGTGCGCGCCACGCGCGGCCTGGGAAGCGCTGCTGGACGCGATGATCGAGGAGGACCTGGGCCTCGGCTGGTGGACATTCACGCGCGTGGACGTGCTGGACCGGCCGCTCATCCAGCGCATGAAGGCGGCGGGCTGCCACACCGTGATCCTGGGCGTGGAGTCGGCCAGCGAGGAGATCCTCGAGAACCATCGCAAGGGATATGGAACCGGACGCATCCGTGAGACCTTCGATCTCTGCGAGGAGGAGGACCTGCGCACGGCGGCCACCTTCATCCTGGGCCTGCCCGAGGAGACGCCGGAGACGATCCGGCGCACGATCGACTTCGCCTGCTCGCTTCCCGCGGACTATGCTTCGTTCAACGTGGCGGTTCCGCGGGCCGGCACCCGATTGCGCAAGGACGCGGTCGAGGCCGGTCTGATGGACCGCGACCTGGTGGTCATGGATCAGTCCGGCTTCGAGCCCACGCTGGACACGCGCGGGCTCACGGCACGGGACCTGGCACGGTGGAGACGGCGCGCGGTGACGAGCTTCTACCTGCGACCGAGCTACCTGTGGCGTCGGCTGCGGCACCTGCGCTCGCGCGCCGAGCTGGCCAGCCAGCTCCGCGAGGCCGCGAGCCTGCTGCGCAACCTCGCCGCTCGTTGAACACGGCCGAACGCGACCTGCGGCGGTTCCTGCCCGGCCTGATCGCGATCCTGGTGGTCGCGTTGCTGGCGCGCGGCTGGGCGCACCCGCAGATGTCCGAAGCGGCCGACACCTTCGCGCCGATCATCGACAGCGAGGCCTACCTGCTGCAGGCGCTACGCGTCGCCGACGGGGGTGACATCTCCGAGGGCGTGTACTTCCAGGCCCCGCTCTATCCCTGGCTGCTCGGCCTGACCCTGTGGGCGACGGGCGTACCCGGCGTGACGGGGGCCGAGCGCGTCGAGGAGGTGCCGACGGAGACCGTGCGGCGCGCGCTGGAGAGCGGCCGCTCGCTGAACCTGATCCTCGGCCTGATCGCCGTGCTGCTGATCGCGCGCGTGGCGCAGGTGCTGTACGGAGACGGCGCCGCCCTGGCCGCGGGCCTGCTCGCGGCGGCCTATGCACCGTTCGTCTTCTACGAGGGGTTGCTGCTCAAGGCCAACCTCTCGCTGGTGTTCCTGCCGTGGGCGGTGCTGGCCGGGGCGCGCGCGTTGCGGCTCGGCTCGCCGCGCGCGCTGGTCTGGGCGGGCATCGCGCTGGGACTCGGCGGGCTCGTGCGCGGCAACCTGCACGTGGTGGCCTGGCTGGGGGCGGCGGGCGTGCTGGTCTTCGGTTTTCCGATCCGCGGCTCGACCGTGCGCTGGCGTGCGGCGGGTGCGCTGGTGCTCGGCGTCGCGCTGGCCGTGTCGCCGGTGGTCGTGCGCAACTCGGTCGTGGCGGGGCGTGCCGTGCTCTCCACCGCGGCCGGCGGGACGGCGTTCTACCTGTGCAACCGCGCCGAGAACGACACCGGCATCATCCAGCACACCGACCTGAACCGTCAGGTGCCCGCGCACGAGGCCGAGGACTGGCGCGCGCTGGCTGAGTCGCGCAGCGGTCGCGCGCTCGCGCCCTCCGAGGTGTCGTCGTACTGGTTCGGGCAGGCCCTGTCCGAGATCGGCGCCGACCCGGGACACTGGCTGTTCACGGAGCTGCGAAAGCTCGCGCTGCTCTTCTCGCGCCACGAGGCGCCCGACAACACCATGCCGTCGTTCGCCGAGGACGAGGTCGATTGGCTGCGCGTCTCGCCCTCGCGCTACGCGACGCTGCTTCCGCTCGCGCTGGGCGGGATGCTGCTGGCGTGGCGTCGGCGCCGCCGCGAGCCGCCGTCCGCCGGGCGCACGCTCTTGGCGTTGGCCCTGGCGGGGTACGCGGCGAGCCTGCTGTTGTTCATCGTGACCTCGCGCTTCCGGCTGCCGCTAGCGCCGCTGGTGATCGTCTACGCCGGGTACCTGGTGTCGCGTCTCGGCGTGCTGGCGCGCTCGGGTCCGCCGGCCGATCGGTGGGCGGCGGGCGGGGCGGTGCTGGCCGGGATGGTGCTCGGCGTCGGGTCGGAGTGGGGCCCGCTGGGTCCGCTCGACGAGCGCGAACTGGCCAGCCACACGATCGTGTGCCTGAAGAACCGGGCACAGGTCGCCCAGGCGCGGGGCGACTGGGACGCGGCACGCCTCGACCTGGACCGCGCGGTGGCCGAGGCGGCCCGCGTGAACCAGGCGTCGGCCTCGCTGCACGTGCAGCTCGCGCGCCTGGCCAACCAACAACGCTACGACGCGCTGGGGGCCCGGCCGCCGGACGCGGTCCGAGCGGAGGAGTTGCTCGCACAGATGCAGGCCGAGTTGCAGCACGCGCTCGCGATCGATCCGGAGGACGGCGGTGCCTGGCGCGAACTGGGCCTGCAGCATTACGAGGCAGGGCGCGACGAGTCGGCCGTGCAGGCCCTCACGCGCTGCCTGACCGAACTGCCCCGCGACCGGACCGTGCACCAATACCTCGTCCTCTCCCTGCTGAATCTCGGGCGGGCCGCCGAGGCGGAGCCGTCCGCGCGGCTGCTGACGGAGCAGCAGCCGGAGCATGACGACGGCTGGGGTCTGCTTGCGCTCGTGCTGTTCGCGCTCGAGCGCACCGACGAGGCGCGTGAGGCCCTTGAACGCTACGACGCGTTGGGCACGATGCGCGAAGGCGAAGGCCAGCCACGGCGGTTGGCCGACCAGCCGGCATTCGCGGCACTGCGGAGCGGATCGTGACGGCGCCGATGCATGTGGTCTCTCGACGGCGGATCAGGCGAGCGCTGGGCGCATGCCTGGCTGTCGCGCTGGCGGGCTGCGATGGCGAAACCGAATCCCAGGGTGCTGGATTCGGCACGCTGCGCAGAGTGGACAAAGAGCCGTTCGAGGTCGTTCCGATGGACCTGGCGCCGATGCGTTCCGGGCGCGAGGGCACGCCGACGATCCTCGAGGTGAACGGCGGGGGCGTCGCCCTGTTCGACGCGGACGGCGACGACGACATGGACCTGCTGTTCGTGATCCCCGGCACGTGGCCCGGTGCCGGGGACGCAGCGGGCGGGACCAACCGCCTGTATCGCAACGACGACGGCGCGTTGACCGACGTGACGCCCGGCAGCGGCGTGGACATCGAGGGCTGGTGCAACGGCGTGGCGATCGGCGACGTGGACGCCGACGGCGACCGCGACCTCTACATCACGCGACTCGGCGAAAACGTCCTGCTGCGCAACCTGGGCGAGTGTCGCTTCGAGCGCGTGGACGGTGCGGCCGGCGCAGCGGGCGGCGCGGACGAGTGGAGCACCTCCGCCGTGTTCGTCGACGTGGACCGCGACGGGGATGCCGACCTCTACGTGACCAACTACCTCGCCTTCGACCCGGCCGACCCGCCCATGCACGGCGAGGACGGTTTGGTCTGCACCTGGCAGGAGATGGTCGTGATGTGCGGACCGCAGGGCTTGCCGGCGCAGGCCGACCGGTTCTTCCTGAACGATGGCGGGCACTTCCGCGAGGCCACGGTGGAAGTCGGCCTGGCCGAGGCGGCCGGGTACGGCCTCGGCGTGATCGACGGCGACTGGAACGGCGACGGCTGGCCCGACCTCTACGTGAGCAACGACTCGGTCGCCAACCGGATGTTCCTGTCGCGCGGCAATGGCACGCTGCGTGACGCGGGCGCGCTATCCGGCGCGGCGCTCTCCGCGCGCGGCCGCGAGCAGGCCGGCATGGGCATCGCGTCAGGCGACGCCGACGGTGACGGAGACGAGGACCTGCTCGTCACGAACTTCTCGCTGGAGCCGAACGCGTTCTACGTGAACGAGGGCGGTGGCGTGTTCGACGACCGCAGCGACGCGGCCGGCCTGGGCGGCCCGAGTCGTCCCATGCTCGGCTGGGGCACGACGTTCCTGGATGCCGACCTGGACGGCGCGTTGGACCTCGTGGCCGCGAACGGCCACGTTTACAGCCAGGCGGACGGGGCCGGCACGGGCACGTCCTTCGCGCAGCCCGACATGCTCTGGTTCGGATACGGCGACGGTCGCTTTCGTCACGCGTCGTGGGCCGGCGACGAGCTTGCGGTGAGCCGCGCGCTCGCGGCAGGCGACATCGACGGCGACGGCCTGCCCGACCTGGTGATCACGCACCTCGCCGGACCGCCGACTGTGTTGCGCGGCACGGCGGACACCTCCAACTCGCTGCAGGTGCGGGTGGTCGGGCGCCCCGGAAACCCGGACGGTGTGGGAACCGTGCTGCGCCTGGTGGACGCCAAGGGCGAACAGCTGCGCCGCGTCCGGGTCAGCGCCGGCTACCAGGCCTGCTCGGATCCGCGACCGGTGTTCGCGTACCGTGGACCCGCGACGCTCGAGGTCGTGTTCCCGGACGGCACCCGCACGAGCGTCGAGGTGAGCGAAGCGGGTCGTTTCGACGTGGAGGTCCCGACGGAATGAGACGTGTGCTGCTGCTCGGCCTGGCGCTGTTCGCCTGCCAGGAAGGGGTCGACCCGCCGCAGGATGCTCCCGTGACCGCGGTGGAGCCTGCACCACTGTCCGCGGAGGACGAAGCGCTCGTGGGGAGCGCGCTCGCCGCGATGCGCGCGCGCGACTACGAGGCGGTGGGGGCCATCCTGAAACCGCTGCTCGACCGCGACCCCGCGTCTGGCGATGTGCTGTTCATCGCCGGCTCGGCGGCCTACGAACTGCAGCGCTACGGCGACGCGGTGCGTCTACTGTCCCAGGCCGTCGTCGTGAAGCCGCAGTTCCTGCCGACATCCAGCGCGCTCGGGTTCGCGCATCAAAAGCTGGGTGCCTTCGAGCAGGCCAGCCGGGCCTTCGCCGCGATCGTCGCCGCGGACCCGGACGCCCACAAGGCGCACTACGGCCTGGGCCTCGTCGCGCTCGACCAGGGCGAACTCGAGACGGCCCGCGCGCACCTCGAGCAGGCGCTCGCAGTCGATCCGGACTACCTCAAGGCGCGCTTCCACATGGCGCGCCTGCTGCACGAGGAAAACCGCCTGGAAGAGGCGCGTGACGCGCTGGCAAGCCTCGTCGACGCCTGGCCCTCGCACGAGGAGGCGCTGTACCGCTACGCGCGCGTGTTGTCCGAACTGGGCGACGAGGAAGGCGCCGAGCGGGTCATGGCACGCCACACGGAGGTCTACGCGGCGAAGCAGCAGATCGGCGGCCTCATCGCGCGGCAACGCGCCGGAGAGGACAGCCCGGACCTGCGCCGGCAGATCGTCACGCTCTGGTTGCAGCTGGGCGAGTTCGGCGAAGCGCTCGACGCATGCCGCGCCGCGCGCGCAGCCTTCCCGGACGACACGGGCCTGACCGAACTCCAGCAGCAGATCCTCTCGCTGCGTTGACGCCCACCCGCGCGCGACGTGCGCGCGTCAGCCGCCGGGACGCGTCGGGTCGCGGAAGTAGCGCGAGAGCGCGAGCCCCTGGTTCTGGTACGCGGAACCCGCGCCGCCGTAGAGCTGTTCGCACGGCTCGACCGTCGCGCTGAACTGGAGGCGGAAGATCGGCTGGCCGTGCACGACGCGGAACGGCACGTCGTGCGGGCGCACCTCGAGCACGGCGCGGGCGCCGTCCGGGCTGCCCTCGCCCCAACCGAAGCCGGGATCGAAGAAGCCCGCGTAGTTGGTGCGCAACTCGCCCATGCCGACGTCATAGGCGAGCATCTCGGCGGCCACGTCCGGCGGGATGCGGATGCGCTCGCGCGAGGCCAGGATGTAGAAGGCCTCGGGCTCCAGCGTGAGCGTGCCGTCGGCGTCGGGGTGCACGGCGTCGAAGAAGGCCTCGGGCGCGTGGCCGTCGTGCCCGATGTCGAGAACGGGTGCGTCCTGCCGCGCGCGCCAGCCGACCGGGCGGCCGGGGGCTTCGGGCTTCAGGCTGAGCCCCAGCAGCAGCGAGGCGTCCCGCACGGTGTGGGGTTCGCCGCCCGGGAGCATGTCGTCTACGACGACGCGGCGCGCCAGCTCCTCGTCATCCAGCAGCGGGCGGCCGGCCAGGAATCTCAGCTGGTTGAGGCGCTGGCCCGTGGCGACGCGCACGTCGAACGAGCGCGGCACGATCTCCAGCCAGAGCGGGCCGCGGTAGCCGGCGGGGATGTCGTCGAAGCGGTCGTGGCGATCGACCACGCAGCGCGTGAAGACGTCGATGCGGCCGGTGGACGAGCGCGGGTTGGCGCGCGCACGGAGATCGTCCGAGAGCTCGAGTTCCTCCTGCAGGCGCGCCAGGTAGACGCGTCCGCGGGTCAGCACGGCGCCTCCCGGCCGGCTCAGGTCGATGCGCTCGGTCACCAGCGGCGCGACCTGCTCCTCCACCGGCCCGTTCGAGGGCAGGAACCCGGCCCGGATGGCCAGCGCCTCCGACCCCAGCCGCAGGTCGAGCGTGGTGGGCTGGGCCTGGATCGGCTCGATCGGTCGCTGCGCGCGGACCGCGCCCCGGTCGAGTAGCGCGGCGATCTGGCCATGGGTCAGGATGCCGTTCACGGGAACTCCACGAGGTGTGCGATTGGGCGGTTTGCCTGCCTTGACCCCGCCCGGTCCGCTCAGTAAACCTCTCCGGATGAAGATTCACGAGTATCAGGCCAAGTCGCTGTTCCGCGAGGCCGGCATCCCCGTGCCGGACGGCGGCATCGCGACCACTCCCGAGTTGGCCTCTGAGGCCTACCAACGCCTCGGCATGCCCCTGGCGGTGGTGAAGGCGCAGATCCACGCGGGCGGTCGCGGCAAGGGCGGTGGCGTCAAGCTGGTGCACAGCGCAGACGAGGCGCGCGAAGCCGCGGCGTCGATGATCGGCCAGCCGCTGATCACGCACCAGACCGGGCCCGAGGGCCGCATCGTGAAGACGGTGCTGGTCGAGGCCGGCTCTGCCATCGAACACGAGTACTACCTCGGCATCACCGTGGACCGCAGCCGGGGCGCGCCCGTGCTGATGGCCAGCACGCAGGGCGGCATGGACATCGAGGCGGTCGCGCGCGAGACGCCCGAGCTGATCCTCAAGGAGCCCATCGATCCCGAGGCCGGCCTGCGCGACTGGCAGGCGCGGCGGCTCGTGTACGCGCTCGGCATTCCGAAGGAGGCCGTGCGCCCGACCATGGACATCCTGCGCAAGCTGTCGCGGCTGTTCATCGAGAAGGACTGCTCGCTGGTCGAGATCAACCCGCTGGTGCGCACCGAGTCAGGCGAGGTGCTTGCGCTCGACGCGAAGATGAACTTCGACAGCAACGCGCTCGGGCGTCAGCCCGAAGTGCTCGCGATGCGCGACCTCGACGAGGAGGATGCGCGCGAGGCCGAGGCGGCCGCGGCGGGGCTGACCTACATCGCGCTCGACGGCAGCATCGGTTGCCTGGTGAACGGCGCCGGCCTGGCCATGGGCACCATGGACACGATCAAGCTGGCGGGCGGCGAGCCGGCCAACTTCCTGGACGTGGGCGGCGGCGCGACGGCCGAGCAGGTCACGACGGCGTTCAAGCTGATCCTCAGCGACAGCAACGTGAAGGCGATCCTGGTGAACATCTTCGGCGGCATCATGAAGTGCGACGTGATTGCCGAGGGCATCATCAAGGCGGCGAAGGAGGTGTCCATCGGCGTGCCGCTGGTCGTGCGTCTCGAGGGCACCAACGTCGAACGCGGACGCGACCTGCTGGAGGAGTCCGGCATCGACATCATCGCGGCCACCGACCTGGCCGACGCGGCCGACCGAGCGGTCGCCGCCAGCGGAGCCGTGGCATGAGCATCTTCGTCGACAAGGAAACGCGCCTGCTGACGCAGGGCATGACCGGCCAGACCGGCCTGTTCCACACGCGCCAGGCGATCGACTACGGCACGCGCGTCGTGGCCGGCGTCACGCCCGGCAAGGGCGGCACGCAGGAACTGGGTGTGCCGATCTTCGACACCGTGGCCGAGGCCGTGGCCGAGACCGGCGCGAACGCGTCGGTGATCTACGTGCCGCCGCCCTTCGCGGCCGACGCGATCCTCGAATCCGCGGGCGCCGGCATCCCGATGGTGGTTTGCATCACCGAGGGCGTCCCGGTCGTCGACATGCTGCGCGTGGCGCGCACGCTCGAAGGCGGGCCGACGCGGCTGGTCGGTCCCAACTGCCCCGGCGTGATCACGCCCGGCGAGTGCAAGATCGGCATCATGCCCGGCTACATCCATCGGCCCGGGCGCATCGGCGTCCTGTCACGCAGCGGCACGCTGACCTACGAGGCCGTGTGGCAACTGACCACGCTGGGCCTGGGGCAGAGCACCTGCGTCGGCATCGGCGGCGACCCGGTCATCGGCACCAACTTCATCGACGTGCTCGAGGCGTTCCAGGCCGACCCCGGCACGGACGCGGTCGTGATGATCGGCGAGATCGGCGGCACCGCCGAGGAGGAGGCCGCCGAGTTCATCCAGGAGCGCATGACGAAGCCCGTGGTGGCGTTCATCGCAGGCATGACGGCGCCGCCCGGCAAACGCATGGGGCACGCCGGTGCGATCATTTCCGGCGGGTCCGGCACGGCGGCCGAGAAGGTCGCCGCGCTGAAGGCCGCCGCGGTCACCATGGCAGACACGCCGGCCAGCATCGGTGCGGTGATGGAGGGCGTCCTGCGCGAGTCGGGGATGCTGGTCCGCGCCGGCCACTGATCGCCTCGCGCCCTACCCCTGTCGGGGCGCCTGGCGGGCTGCCCTTGGGCCGCATGGCCCCCGGGAGGTAGACTGGCGACCCCTCGTAACGGGAGCCTGACACGTGATGATTCCGCTGCATCTGCTCTGGGGCCCGCCTGGCGGCTGGGAGTGGGTGATCATCCTGGTCGTCGTGCTGATCTTCTTCGGCAACCGCATTCCCGGCCTGGCACGCTCACTCGGCTCCGGCATCACGGAGTTCAAGAGCGGCCTCAAGGAGGGGGAGTCGGACGCCAAGTCGGACGCCAAGGACACGTCCTCCGGATCGAGCGAAGAGAAGGCCTGAGCCGTGGACACCCCCGCTCTCACCGCCCTCGTGCTCGCGGGGGGAGAGGCCCGTCGACTCGGCGGAGCCAAGCGTCACCTGCAGGTGGGCGGACGATCGTTGCTCGCACGCAGCCTCGACGCGGCCGGCGAGGTCGCAGAGGAGGTGCTGCTGCTGCCCGGCGCGCGCCCGCTGCCGCTCCCTCAGACCGCGCGCTGCATCCCCGACCGACCCGGCGCACCGGGACCGCTGGGCGCCCTTGCCGCCGGCCTGGACGCGGCGCGCCACGACTGGTGCCTGCTGCTCCCCTGCGACATGCCCTTCATCGACCCCGCGGTCGTGCGGCGGCTGCTCGCGATCGCGGCGCGCGGCGATGCCGACGCGGTGGTCGTGTGCAGCGAGCACGGGCGCGAGCCATTCCACGCGCTCTACCACCGCGGCGCGCTGCCGACGGTGTTGTGCCGCCTGGACGACGGTGAGCGCTCGCTGAAGGGCTTGCTGGACGAGTTGACCGTGCACGAGGTCACGCGCGACGCGTTCGTCGCGAACGATCCGGGCGCTCGCTTCCTGTGCAACGTGAACACGCCCGAGGATCTCGCGCGGGCGCGCGGCCTGGCGGAGCCAGTGATCGAGCCAGCAACCGAGGAGGTCCCGGCGTGAGCAGCAGCAGCATGGCGCAGGCGGCGGAGGTCTACGCCCCGATCACCGACGGCATGACCGCGTCCGAAGCGGTGCTGGCCGAGGTGTTCGACTCCGACTCGGAGGCGATCGCGGACCTCTGCAGGCACCTGAACACCTTTGGCGGGAAGCGCCTGCGCCCCGCGTTGGTGCACCTGTGCGCGGGGCTGGTGGGGAAGTCGAACCACGAGCACGCCGAGGTCGGCGCGATCATCGAGACGCTGCACATCTGCTCGCTGCTGCACGACGACGTGCTGGACGAGGCGGACACGCGGCGCAAGGTGCCGACGATCAACGCGCTGCACGGCAATGAGGTGCCGATCCTGCTGGGCGACCTGCTCTACTCGCGCGCCTTCACGCGCATGCTGGCCCTGTCGACGCTGGACGCGGCGCGTGACCTGGCTGTCTCGACCGAGGCCGTGTGCCGCGGCGAGATCGAGCAGTCGTTCTTCCGCTTGGCGACGGACCTGGACGAGGAGCGATACTTCCGCGTGATCCGCGACAAGACGGCCTCGCTGTACGCGAGCGCGTGCCGGCTCGGCGCGCTGTACGCCGGAGCCACGCGCGAGACGGCCGAGGACCTGGCCCGGTTCGGCTTCGACCTCGGGATCGCGTTCCAGATCATCGACGACTGCCTGGACGTGGTGGGCGACGAGCGCATCGTGGGCAAGTCGCTGGGGACGGATCTGGAGACGGGCAAGATCACGCTGCCGATCATCCGCCTGGCGCGCACGCTGACCGGCGCTGACCGCGAGCGGTTCCTGGAGCTGCTGCACGGCGACGTCGAAGGCAGCCGGCGCGAGGCGCTGTGCGCGAGCTTCGACCTGGAGAGCGTGGTCCACGAGTGTCAGCAGGAAGCGAACGGCTTCATCGAGCGCTGCCTGGCAACGCTCGAACCCTTCGACGACGGCGCCGAGAAGCAGAGCCTGCAGGCCATCTGCGGGTTCGTCCTGTCGCGCGACTACTAGGACAGGCGGCAAGACTCCGTGGGATTCCGCCCCAACTGGTACGAGAACGAGAAGCAGGGCCGCCGCATGTCGTGGAGCGGGCCCTCGCACTGGACCGGCGTGGGCTGGTTGCTGGCGCTGATCGGCGTGGGCTTCCTGCTCCAGATCATCACGGACAACCGGATCCTGCTCTACGGCGGACTGCGCGCGTGGTGGATCGACCCGGAAAGCGGCGAGCTGGTGTTCAACCTCGGCTTCCCGTTCCAGCTTGTCACCTACGCGTTCTTCCACTCGGGTTTCTGGCACATCTTCGGGAACTGCCTGTTCCTGTGGATCTTCGGCCCGGAGCTCGAGGCCAGCTACGGCAAGCGCGGCTTCCTGCGCCTGTTCTTCGGCGGCGCCGTCCTGGGTGGCCTGCTGCAGTGGGTGTACTGGGTGTACACGAACCACTACGGCTTCGTCTTCGGCGCATCGGGCGGGGTCTTCGCGCTGCTCGTGCTCTACGCCCTCAAGTGGCCGCGCCGCACGATCTACCTCAACTTCCTGTTCCCGATCCCCGTGTGGGTCCTGGCGGGCGGCTACGTGCTCCTGAACGTGGTGCAGTTCATCCAGGGCTCGGCAGTCGGGACATCCGTCCTGGCGCACATGGGCGGCGCCGTGTTCGCGCTGCTCTGGTGGCGTCGCGGTGACGTCGTGGGGCAGATCGCCGTGCAGCGCAAGCGTGTCAAGGCCGACCGCGAAGCAAAGGAAACCTCCACGGATCGGCGCGAGATGGACCGCATCCTGGCCAAGATCCAGGCCAGCGGACTGTCCTCGCTGGATACCCGCGAGCGCAGCTTCCTGGAGCGGCGCAGCCGCGAGCTGCGTGAAGGACGCGGCTGAGATCCGACGTCGAGCGTGGCGTGACGCTGCCGGGCCGGCTTGGTAGAACGGCCTCCTCTCTCCTGACCTGAACGGGTGGGCACCATGACCTCATTCCTGCACCGCTGTCTCATCGTCTCCGCACTGCTGTTGCTGGCCGGCGCGGCCACCGCGCAGCGCGGCGTGGAACACATGCCCGAGGACCTCGCGCCCTTCTGGGACCAGTACTACCCGGCCAAGGCGGAGGACGACGAAGGCGAGATGGACAAGGCGGTCCGGCTGCACGCGGACCTGGCCGAGCGCTCGCTCGAGTTGCTGATCGACGACGTCTGCATCAAGGACGAGTACGAGCTGCACGACGAGCTGCGGACGCTCGCCTGGAGCATGGACCGGGTGCAGGGGCAGACGCGCTTCATCGAGCGTGTGCGCTTCGTGCTCGACCTGGAGCTCACGGAGCGGCGGCTGCGGCGGCAGGCCGTGGGTGAGTTCCTCGATGGCCTCGACCTGTTCTTCGCGGCAGCCGAGGAGCGCTCCGAGGAGGCCTGGATGGCCACGCTCGCCAAGTTCGAGACTTCGCGGCGCAACTTCGAGCGGCTCGGCGACGCGGAGTGGACGATCCTCAACCTGCGCCAGATGTGCGACGTCGAGTTGCAGTTGCGCCGCCCGTGGGAGCGCGGTCAGTTGCTCAAGGAGATCGTCAAGCAGGCGGAGAAGCTGGCGTACAAGGAGATCCAGGGGGAGTGGGCGGAGTTCGAGCTGGCCAAGCTGCGCGAGACCGGCCTGGATCCCGACGGACCGAAGCCGGCGCCCGGCACCATCGGCGCCGACGGCGGGGGCGGGGGAGACGACGCACCGACCGGCGGCGGTGCGGGCCGCGGCCTGACCAGCTTCGCGCCCGACTCGAAGGAGGAGGCGACGGCGCTGAAGCTCGACGTGCCGAAGAAGGGCATCGGGACGGTCGGCCTGCCGACCTTCAACCCGATCGACCAGTTCCTGATCTGGCCCTACACCTACGTGAAGGAGAACGGGCCGACCGAGTTCGACTCGGGACGCCCGCTCATGCTGCAGCCCTTCGGCTCGACGCTGATGTTGACGCGCGACGGGACGGAGTTCGGTATCGACAGCAATGGCGACGGCGAGTCAGACGTGCTGTTCTCGCCCAGCACCAACCCGCAGCGCATCGACATCCCGTCGCCCGACGGCGGGGAGAGCTACCCGCTGCTCGTGTGCGTGCCCGGCGACCGCGAGCAGATGTTCGGCATGGAGCTGAACTACTCGCCGCAGCCCGGTGGGGCGCGCATTCGCTTCGGCCTGGCGTGCTTGAGGACCGCGAAAGTCCTCGGTTCGACGTGGAAGCTGTACGACAGCAACCTGACCGGACGCTACGGCGATCCGATGGAGTTCTGGGACGACCTGCTCGGCGTGTACGAGGAGGACGACCCGACCTACTTCTACGATCACGATTCGGTGCTGATCGGTAAGTCCAAGAAGGCCCTGCCCTGGTCGAGCATCCTGCCGGTCGGCAAGGACTTCTACCGCGCGCAGATCGAGCCGGACGGCTCGGAGCTGAAGCTGCGCAAGATGAACCTGCAGACCGGCTTCGTGAAGGTCGACGTCGACACGGCCGTGCTTCCGGCCTTCGTGGTCATCCGCGAGGTCGGCAAGCTCGAGGGCGCGTTCTTCGACGTCATGCCGGTCAAGCGCGGTGGCGTGGTCGAGGTGCCGGTGGGGACCTACCAGTTCGACACCGGGCGCCTCGCCAAGGGCAAGAAGACCAGCATGAAGCAGGCGCGCATGGTGCGCGGACACGCCCAGCCGTTCGAGGTGAAGGAGGGCGAGACGCACGTGCTGGAGCTGGGCGCGCCGTACACGCTGCGTCCGCGGTCGCGGCCCGAAGGCAAGGAAGTGGTGGTCGAGGGCCACGGCATCCGCGTGTACGGGCGTGGCGGCGAGGAATACCGCTACTTCTTCGACGAGGTGTTGCAGCCCAACGTCGAGGTCCGGACGGTGTCCGGCAAGAAGCTCGGCAAGCCGCGCAAGATGCGCGTGGCCGACATCAGCGCGTGGGAGTCGGGGCCGGCCTACACGATCTGGTACCCACTGGACCTGCGCGTCGAGAACAAGAGCGGCGAGCCCGTGGAGGTCCGCATGACGATGAAGAGCCACCCGCTGCTCGGCGGACCGCTCGCGAGCGAATGGACGCCCTGACGTGCTCGACATGCGCACCATCCGGGCGGACCCCGAGGCGATCCGCGCCGCGGCGGCCCTGAAGCACGTCGAGCTGGACCTCGACGGCCTGCTGGCATTGGACGAGCAGCGCCGCAAGCTGATCCGCTCGGTCGAGGATAACAAGGCCGAACAGCGTCGCCGCGGCAAGGCGGTGGGCAAGCTCTCCGCGGAGGAGCGCGGGCCGGAGCTGGCCGCGCTGGGCGAGCTGAAGGCGGTCATCGTGAGGGAGGAGGCCGAGCTCGAGGCCGCCATGGAGGCCTGGGAGGCGCTCATGCTGCGCGTCCCGAGCATCCCTGACCCTGCCGTGCCGGCGGGGAAGGACGACACCGAGAACGTCGAGCTGCGGCGCGAGGGCGAGATCCCGGACAGGGGCTTCGAGCTGCTCGACCACATGGAGCTCGGCACGCGGCTGGGCATGATCGACGTCGAGCGCGGCGTGCGCATGTCCGGAGCGCGCTTCTACGTGCTCAGCGGCGCCGGCACGCTGCTGCACCGCGCCGTGCTGAACTTCGCCATGGACCACATGGTCAAGAAGGGCTTCACGCCGATGGAGGTGCCGGTGCTCGTGCGCGACCCGGCCATGGTGGGCACGGCCTACTTCCCGGGCGGCGAAGACCAGGCGTACCAGCTCGAGAAGGACAACCTCAACCTGGTCGGCACGGCGGAGGTGCCGCTGACCTCGTTCCGTGCCGGCGAGATCCTCGACCCCGAGGAGCTGCCGCTGCGCTTCGTCGCGCAGTCGTACTGCTTCCGGCGCGAGGCGGGCGCAGGCGGGAAGGACACGCGCGGGCTGTACCGCATCCACCAGTTCCAGAAGGTCGAGCAGGTGGTGGTGCTGCACGCCGACGAAGAGGCCAGCCGCGCGGAGCACATGCAGATCCTGGAGAACTCCGAGGAGGTCATGCGCGCGCTCGAGTTGCCCTACCGCGTGGTCAACGTGTGCGGGGGCGACCTGGGTCTCGGTCAGATCCAGAAGTTCGACATCGAGACCTGGATGCCGAGCCGGAATGCCTACTCCGAGACTCATTCGGCCAGCCGTTTCCACGACTTCCAGGCGCGGCGACTGAACCTTCGCTACCGTGACGAGAGGGGCAACACGGTCTTCTGCCACACGATGAACAACACCGTGGCGGCCAGCCCGCGCATCCTGATCCCGCTGATCGAGATGTATCAGCAGAAGGACGGCAGCGTGGTCGTGCCGGCGGTGCTGCGCCCCTACATGGGCGGCCTGGAGGTCATCGAGCCGACCGCCTGAGCGGCGCGCACGGGCGGGATCATCCGCCGCCGCCGTCGAGCATGTCGTCCAGGAAGTCCTGGAAGTCGTCGTTGGTGCCCGTCTGCGAGTCGCTGCCGCCGTCTCCGCCCTTGCCGTCGGGTCCGCCCTGGCCGGAGCCGGGGCCGCCGGGTCCGCCCAGCGTGTCGCCTGCGCCCGCGCCGACGAAGCTGGGCGGGAGCGCGTGCACGCGCATCAGGATGTCGGTCTCGCGACCGAGCGGGATCACGCGGCGGTAGCGCAGCGTGCGCGATTCGGCGCCGCGGCGGTCCAGGTCGTCGGCGGTGCGCGGCACGGCTTCGATGGCCAGCTCGATGTCGACGAGTGCGGGCAGGCGGTGCTGCTCGGACGCGTCCCAGTCCGAGTAGGCCTCGGCGTACCGGTCGATCTCCTCCAGGTAGCGCACCTGGAAGCTGACGACGCGGTCGTGCACCAGTTCGTACTCGCCGTCCTCGAGCGGCGACTCGTCCACGTGGAAGCTCTGCCGACGCCACAGCTCCATGACGTCGGGCAGCACCGGGTTGCGGCGCAGCTTGTAGCCGGTCTCGGACAGGTCCGAGGTGACCTCGACCTCACCGATGCGGCGGCTGGTCACGCTGTCCACGGTCGTGATGAAGGACAGGCTGTCGGCGGACTCTCCGTCGATGCTGCGCGCCTCACCTTTGAACACCCGGTCGTCCTCGATGTTCATGACCCAGATGCGGCGCAGGTCGCCCTCGATCAGGTCGAGGATGCTCGGGCCGAGGCGCGCGACCTTGGATTCGTTCTCGAGCTGGTCGCGCACCTTGAGCGTCGTGTTGAGCGCGGTGTAGAGCGCGATCATCACGAGCGACATGATCGTGAGCGCGGCCATGACCTCGACCAGGGTGAAGCCGGCATGCGAACGTCGTCTCATCGGTTCTCGTCCAGGAGGCTGCCGGGGTCCTTCTCGGTAGCGCGCGGGATGTAGCCCTCGAGCACGACCTTCTCCTCCTCTTCCTCGTCGAGGCCGGGGTAGAAGACGGTCAGCTTCACGCGCCGCACGAGGTTCGGGTCGTTCATCTCCTCCTCCTCCTCGATGCCCGGAGGCACGCCGGCGTCGGCGGGGGCGAAGGGCGCGTTGATCGAGTAGGGGCTGTTGGGGTCGTCGTCCTCTTCCTCGACGCGACCCGTGGCGAGGTCGAAGTCCTCGATGCTGATCTCGTAGCGGTAGGCGGGATCCTCCTCGATGAACCCGATCTGGTCCTTGACGATCTCGGGGTCGGTCATGCGCTCGGCCAGCAAGCGCTCGGCGTAGGTGAGCGCCTGCATCATGTGGCTGGACCGGTAGGCCATGTGCGCCGAGTTCTCGCGCACGGTCAGCATCGGGATGATGGCCAGGCCGACCACGGCCAGGGTGACCATGATCTCCAGCAGCGTGAAGCCCGCGCTGGCGCGTGCGGCGGTCGGTCTACTTGAAGTCGACATCGGTCAGCGGAGCCATCCGGTCGTCGCCGTCGTGGATCGTGGAACGGTTGGCGATGCCGCTCACGCGCACGGTCATGATCTCGACGTCAGCATAGTCGGGATTCACGATCACGACCTCGTGCGGCGGAATGCGCCCCAAGGCGGTGATCATGAGGGGCACGTAGCCGCGATCGCGGGCGCTGCTCCCAGGCAGGCGCACCTCGGCGAAGGCGATCCCGGGCTCGAGCGGCGCCCACTCGCGCACCGGGGTGCGCCCGGGGCCGATGTTCTCGCCGCGTTCGTCGCGGTCGTAGGGGTAGTACGCCTCGTACCCCCGCCCCTCGAGGTCGTAGGCGAAAATCAGTGGCTCCTGCTTCAGCACGGCCGTGGTCCGCACCTGCTCGAGCGCGACGGCCATCGTGGTCGCCGACGAACGCAGCCGCGCCTGCGGGAGCAGCGCGCTGCCGCCGGTGAAGACCGCCGACATCGCCAGGCCCAGGATGGCCACCACCACCATCAACTCGATGAGGGTGAAGCCCCGCGCCGCGCCGTGCGGCGCGCGGAGCTTGCCGGTACCGGTCGTGGGGGGCATGGCCAGGCCGCCTTCAGCGCGGCATCTGGTCCTTGCGACTGTGGATGTCAGCGTCGTCGGCCTCGCCGCCCTCCATGCCGTCGGCGCCGTACGAAATGATGTCGTACTTGGTCCGACTGATCTTCTCGTAGGCGAAGTCGTTGCCCCACGCGTCCTTGAGGTCGTCCTCGTTCTCGACGTAGGGATCGCCGAAGTTCTTCTCGCTCGGCTCGAGCAGGTCGTCGAGGCGGTCGGGAACCGTGTTGTAGTGGTTGCGGTAGAAGTCGATCTGCAACCTGAGGTTGGTCATCTTGGCCTGGGTGCCCGTGACGTTGGCCTCGCGCATGCGGTTCCACACGTTGGGCGCCACGAAGGTCAGCAGCAGGCCGATGATCGCGACCACGACCATGATCTCGATCAGCGTGAAGCCGGCACGCCCACGCGAGCGTTCCTGCCGACGAGTGTTGTTTGGAATGGACATGGGATGTCCTCCGATCAGGATTGTCCGAGCTGCAGCATCGGCAGCACGACGGACATGACGATGAATGCGACGACGACCGCCATGAGCAGGATCATCATGGGCTCGATGACGGCGGTCATTCGTTCGGTGGCGATCTCCACTTCCTGCTCGTAGGCCTCGGCCAGGCGGTCGAGGACCGTCTCGAGGTCGCCGGTCTGCTCGCCGACGGCGATCATATAGCCCACCGCGGGAGGGAAGATGCCGCTGCGCTTGAGCGGCGTGGAGATGTCGGCGCCCTGCAGGATGGCGGCGTGCAGGTCGTCCAGGACGCGCTTGAGCACGGTGTTGGCGACGATGTCTCGCACGATCTTGATCGCGTCCAGGACGGGCACGCCCGTCTTCAGCAGGGTGGAGAGGGAAACGGCGAAGCGGGAGATGGCCTGCTTGGTGAACAGGTCGCCGAAGACGGGGAGCTTCAGCAACACCTTGTCGGTGGCGTAGCGTCCGCGGGGCGAGCGGCGGATGGCCGTCACGGAGAGGTTCACGAGGAAGACAGCGAGCAGGATCAGGTACCAGTAGCTCACCAGGAAGTCGCTGGAGTTCTTCAGGATGATGGTGGGGGTGGGCAACTCGCTGCCGCGGCTCTCGACCAGCACGATCAGCTTCGGGACCACCTTGGTCATCAGCACGCCGACCACGATCGCGCCGACGCCGACCATGATCATCGGGTAGGTCAGGGCGGCCAGGACCTTGTTCTTCATCTTGGCCTGGCGCAGCATGAAGTTCGCCAGGCGGTCCAGCACGACGTCGTTGTTGCCGGCCGCCTCGCCTGCGCGGACCATCGAGACGTACAGCGGGGGGAAGACGCCCGGGTGCTGCTCGAGCGCCTCCGCGAAGGACGCGCCCTGGCCGATGCGCTCGCGCACGTTGCGGAACACGGCCTCCAGCGCCTTGGTCTCGATCTGCTCGACGAGCGCCTTGAGCGCTTCGTTGAGCGGGATGCCCGAGCCGAGCAGCGTGGCCAGCTGGCGCGTGATCTGCGGCAGCTCGCGCTGCGTCTTGCGCCGCATGCGCTTGATGGCGAAGCGCGAGGACTTCTTCTTGCTGAGGCCCGCGACCTCGCTGATGTCGGTGACCAGCAGTCCGTCGCGGCGCAGGCTGACACGCGCCTCGCGCGGGCTGTCCGCGTCGGCGATGCCGGTCTTCAGCTGGCCGGAGTTGTTGTAGGCCTTGTAGGTGTAGACGGGCACGACGGACTCACACCTCGTCCTTCTGCGTCACGCGGAGCACCTCATCGATCGTGGTGACGCCGTTCAGGACCTTGTTGAGCCCGTCCGTGCGGAGCGTGCGCAGTGCGCCGCTCTCGATGGCCTCGCGCTTGATCACGCTGGCGCCGGCCCGCTCCATCACGCGCACGCGGACGGCCTCGTCCACGGGGAGCATCTCGTACAGCGCGGTCCGGTCCACGTAGCCCGAGCCGAAGCAGAAGTCGCAGCCCTTGCCGATCATGACCTTCTCGTCGGGGAACTGGTCGAGCGAGAGGCCCACCGAGTCGATCTTGGCGAGCAGCTCACGGTCGGGCTCGTCGGCCGAACGGCACTTGGGGCAGATCATCCGCACCAGGCGCTGGGCGACGCAGAGCAGCACCGAAGACGCCGCGAGGTACGGCTCCACGCCGATGTCGAGCATGCGCGTCACGGCGCTGGACGCATCGTTGGTGTGCAGGGTCGAGTAGACCAGGTGCCCAGTGAGCGCCGCGCGGATGGCGATGTCCGCCGTCTCGGCGTCACGCACCTCGCCGATCATCATGATGTCGGGGTCCTGGCGCAGGAAGGAGCGCAGGCCCGCGGCGAAGGTCAGCCCCTTCTTGGTGTTCACCTGCACCTGGCTGATGCCGGTGAGGTTGTATTCCACCGGATCCTCGATGGTGAGGATGTTCTTCTCCTGCGTGTTCTGCTCGGTGAGCGCCGCGTAGAGCGTGGTCGTCTTGCCGCTGCCGGTCGGCCCGGTCACGAAGATCACGCCGTGCGTGAACTGCACGTACTTGCGCAGGATCGCCTCGTTGTACTCGTCGAGGCCGATCTCCGAGAGGCGGTACACGCGCGCGCTCTTGTCGAGCAGACGCATCACGACGCGCTCGCCGTAGGTCGTGGGGACGGTGGAGATACGCACGTCCACGTCGGACTCGCCCAGCCGCAGCGTGGCGCGGCCGTCCTGCGGCAGGCGCCGCTCGGCGATGTCCATCTTGCCCATGACCTTGATGCGGCTGGTGATCGCGTCCTGGAACTTCTTGGGCGGCGCCTCCATGTCGTACAGCACGCCGTCGATGCGGTAGCGCACCTGGATGCGGTCGGCGAAGGGCTGGATGTGCACGTCCGAGGCGCGCATCTTCAGCGCTTGGAACATGATCATGTTGACCAGCTTGACGAGCGGGGCCTTCTTGCCCGAGTCGAGCAGGTCCTCGCCTTCCTCGATCTCGGTGTCGAGCGAGATCAGGTCCTCGTCTTCCTCGAGGTTGCCCAGTGCCTCGTCCACGACGTCGGCCTTGGTCTTGTAGGCGCGGTTGATGAGCGAGGTGATCTCGGCCTTGGGCGAGAGCACGACGTCCACTTCCTTGCCGACCATCGTCGCGATGTCGTCGATGGGGTGCAGTTCGAACGGCGCGCAGGTGGCGACCTGCACCGTGCCGTTGGCCTCGTCCACCCCGACCACGTTGAAGCTGCGCGCGAAGTGCACGGGCACGCTGTCCACGAACGGCTTGGGCACGTCGTTCTCGCGGAGGTCCCCACGGAACGGGTAGCTCAGGTAGCGCGCCATGATCTTGAGCATCTCGGGTTCCGTCAGGAACCCCTTGTTGACCAGCAGCCGGTCGATGCCCTGCCCGCTGTCCTGGGCGAGTGCCACGCAGTCGGTGACGTCCTGCTCGGCGATCCCGCCGTCCTTCACCAGCATGTCGATGAGGGCGCGGTCCACGCTCAGCCGTCCGTGTCGTTGGCCGTCCCGAAGATGTCGTCGAAGCCCGGGACCGGCGGCGGCAACGGGTCCGGTTGGGGCTGCGGCTGCGGCACGGGTTGCGGGATCGGCTGGGGCGGCAGGGGCTGCGGGACGACTTGACCCTGCGGCTGCAGCGCGCCCTGGTCACCCGAAGACGGATAGGCCACCGCCGGCATGTCGAACACGCCGGCGACATCGGGCCCGACCTGTCGCACGTCGGGGTGCGTGCCGAGCATCACGATGTTGGACGCCAGCTCGCTCGGGTCGCCGCCCAGGCGGGCCAGGTCGCGCTTGCGCGCCTCGGAGATCTCGTCGAGCAGGGCAAAGTCGGTGTCGATGATGTGCGGCGTGATGAAGACGTACAGGTAACGACCGCGCGAGTTGTCGGACGTGGCGCGGAACATCCAGCCGATCAGCGGCAGGTCGCCGAACCAGGGCGTCTTGCTCAGCGTGTCGGTGGAGTCCTCGGAGACCAGTCCGCCCAGGATCACGGTGTGGCCGTCGGGCAGCGTGACCGGGGTCTCGACTTCGCGAATGGTCTTGTCGGGCGGTGCGCCGGCCAGCGGCACGGTGCCGAAGTTGCTGACCTCGATCTTCACTCGCAGCCGCAGGTAGTTGCCGGCGGAGATGGTGGGGGAGATCGTCAACCGGATGCCCGCCTCGACCTGGTCGAAGGACTGGCTGGTGGAGGTTTGCGTCGTCACCGCCGTCGCGAAGGAGGTCTGCTCCTGCGTGGAGATGTACGCCTCCTGGTTGTCGTTGGTCATCAGGTAGGGACGCGACAGGACCTTGTTGTTCGAGTCCGTCTCGACCGCCTGGATGATCAGCGGAATCGGGATGTCGCTGCCACTGAACAGCGCGAACTGACCGCCCGTGAACAGGCCGCTGGCGGTGCCCGTCTGGCTGGACAGCTCTCCGAGGATGTCCACCGCGCCGGTGCTGTCGAGGCCGGTGGGGGTGCCGAAGTTCGACGCGAACCCGCCGCTGTCGAGATCGGCCAGCGCGAGGCCGACGTTCAACGTCTCGGTCAGCGTCTTGCTGGTCTCGACGATCGCGCATTCGATCAGCACCTGCGGACGGCGCACGTCCATCTCGCGCACGATGCCGACGATCTCGGAGTACTTGCGGTCGCCCGCGGTGATGATCACCGAGTTGCTGGTGCGATCGGGCACCGCGCTGGCCTGCACCTCGAGCCCGGTGCCGGTCGACGCGCCCTGGCCCGCCGCGCGCGCCTGCTGCGCGCCGAGACGCTCCTGCTCGAGCACGCGGGTGAGCACGTCCGCGACTTCCGTCGCGTCGGTGTTCTTCAGCCGGTAGACGTGCGTGTTGCCGCGAGGCTCGACCTCGACGTCCAGGACGTCGATCCACTCCTCGATGCGCTTGACCATGTCCTCTTCGCCGGCGATCAGCAGCGAGTTGCTGCGAGCCTCCACGATGATGCGCGGCTCGACCTCGAAGATCGTGGTCGTGCCCTGCGCGGGCGTGGCCGCGGTCTGGCCGGGGCGCAGGCCGCGCGCCGCCGCGAGCAGGTCCGTGATGACCTGGCTGATCTCGTCCACCGAGGCGTGCAGCAGCACGCGCTTGTGGATGACCGGCGTCGGCTTGTAGGGCGGCACGTCGATCAGCTGCAGCAACTGGTGCGCGCCCCAGACGTGGCTGCCGAACCCGGTGATGACCAGGTTGTTGGCGTTCTCGACGTTGCGCACCAGCTCGATCGACGTGTCGAAGTAAGGCGTCAGCGTCGACATCGTGCTGCGCGCGTCGATGTAGCGCAGCGGCATCGACGTCGTGATCAGCGTGGCCGGGTCGTGCTGGAACTTGCCGAGGTCGGAGACGTCGACGACGGGCGCCTGCGACTTGAAGAAGCTCCCGCCCGCCGATCCGCGGCTGCCTGAGCCCGCCGTGATCTTCTGGATCGAAAGGAAGCTCGCCTCGGGCGGACCGTAGTTGACCACGATGAAGTCGTGCGCCTTCAGGATGGCCTGGAAGTACTGGTAGAACTGGTCGCGGCGCACGGTCTGGTGGCCGACGACGAACAGGAAGACGTTGCCGACCTCCTGGCGGTCGTACTTCATCGGCCGCTGGAGGATGCTCTTGGCAAGGTCGATGAAGTCGACCAGGGGCTCGCCCTCGGCCTCGTCGAACTGGAGCACGTAGTACTCGCCCTGGACCGTGATGTCCTGGGCGGAGGCCCCCGGAGCGGCCAGGACGGCCGTCAGGAGGCAGAGGAGGACTGGAGCGGCGAAGCGCATGGGTGGTTCCGGGCCGAGGCCATGACCGGCTGGGAAACGGGGCAACGCCCCATCCTCGGCGCGATCATCGGGGCTTGGACGGGGGCGTTCAACGGTGTATTCCCCGGCCTTCCCGCGCCTCCGGGGGCTTGCAGCCCCAGGGGCGGGTCACTAACCTCGACCGATTCCACTGGACCCGCAGGGTGTCCCTGTACAGGTCCTCCTCCCGGAGTCGCCAGACCACCGTGAAGCTGTCCGAAGTGCTGACCGAGTCCGCCATCGTCCTGGGCATGGACGATCGTGACAAATGGCAGGTGATCGAGGAGTTGACCGATCGCCTGGTCAGCACGGATCAGGTGGAAGCGCAGCATCGCGACCGGGTCCACGAGGCCCTGGTCGCCCGCGAGAAGTCCATGTCCACGGGCATGGAGGCCGGCATCGCGATCCCGCACACCTCGGTGGACGAGATCGAGAGCACGGCGGTGGCCCTGGGCATTTGCCCCAGCGGCATCGATTTCCAGGCCATCGACGGCGGGAACACCCACCTGGTGATCCTGCTCGTAAACCCCGCCAACCGCACGAAAGCCCACATCCGCACCCTCGCCGAAATTGCCCGCCTGCTCTCCAGCGCAGAGCTGAGAAACGAGCTGGTGGGCACGGAATCAGCCGCGCAGGTCCTCGAGACCATCCGCGCTGCCGAGGCCGTGGTGACCTGAGGGCTGGTCAAAGAGTCGATTCGTAGAGACAATCCAGAGTTCAAGTCAGGAGAACGAGTTGGTCATCAGAGTTCAGACGCGCGACAACGAGCCGGTCGACAAGGCGCTGCGGCGCCTGCGCAAGCTGTGTAACAACGAAGGGCTGACGCGCACCACCAAGGCGAAGGCCTATTTCGAGAAGCCCAGCGAGCGCCGTCGGCGCGAAGCCCGTGAGCGCATCAAGGCGATCCGCCTGGCGTGCCGTGCCAAGGCGAACGACGCACAGAAGCTGATGAACCGGCGGCGCAAGGCTCGCAAGAGCGCGCGCAACCAGGCTGCCAGCCAGAGCGCCGAAGCCGACACCAAGGCGGCGGAGGCGAAGCCCAACGAGCGTGCGGCGGCCCCGGCCGATGCGACGCCCGTGGCAGCGGCTGCACCCGCGGCGGCGGCGGCTCCTGTTGCAGCAGCTGAGCCTGTTGCGGCGGCACCGGAAGCGGCACCGACTCCTGCGCCCGAGGGTGGCGACGCGCCGGCCTGAGCCGGGCTTCGTCGGTCGAGGTCCCACTCCCGGCAACGGCTTCGTTCAGGCCGGGGTCGAGCTCCCGCCCATCATCTTGTCCACGCGTCGCGCGTGGCGGCCGCCCTCGAACTCCGTGTCGAGGAATCCGGTCACGATCTCCTCCATGACGGATCCGTCGACCACGCGCGCTCCCAGGCACAGCACGTTGGCGTCGTTGTGCGCCCGGCACATCTGCGCTTCGTAGGGATCGTTGCACTTGGCCGCGCGCACCCCGGCGTGCTTGTTGGCCGAGATCGACATGCCGATGCCCGTGCCGCAGACGAGGATGCCGCGTTGGACCGCCCCGCTTGCCACTGCCGAGGAGACGGGCGCCGCGAAGTCGGGGTAGTCCACCGACGTCTCGTCGTTCGTCCCGCAGTCGTCGACCTCATGGCCGAGCGTGGCGAGCAGCGTCTTGATGCGCCCCTTGGCCTCGACGCCCGCGTGGTCGGATCCGATCGCGATCTTCATGGGGTCTCCTCGCCGGTGCGCAACAGGATGGTAGCTCGTTCGCCGGCCATCTTCCGCAGGGTGGCGGCCACCCGACGGTACTCGGCCAGCGAGCCGCCGAACGGATCTTGGACTTCGCGACCGTCCGGGTCAAAGAGCTCGACCGGCGGGCCGTCCTCGCCGGCCAGGCGGGAGGCGATCGCGACGTGGGAGCCTGTCATGCCGAGCACCATGTCCACGCCGCGCAGCAGGGTCTCGTCCACCGGGCGCGCCCGGTGCTCGGACAGATCGAGGCCCATCTCGTCGAGCGCTTCCAGCGCGGCGCCGCTCGCGGGCTGGCCCTTGCCGGCGTGCGCTCCGGCCGAGAGGACCACCGCCGGCATCAGCCGGTCGTCCTCTTCGCAGAGCGCCGCCAACTCGTGGCGCAGCAGCGCGGCGGCCATGGGGGAGCGGCAGGTGTTCCCCGAGCAGATCACGAGCACGCGCGGACGGGCATGCTGCTCGAGATCGGCGCGGCTGACCACGCCTTCGCGCAGGACCAGCAAAGAGAAGGGACGCACCTCCACGACGGTCGAGGCCTCGCCGAGCGCGGCGCGCCCGCCGTCCACGACGACCGAGACGTGCTCGAGCACGGCGGCATCCACCTCGTCGGCCTGCACCGGCGGCGTCTCGCCCGGCAGGTTGGCGCTGGGCAGCAGCAGTGGCGCGCCGACGCGGCCGATCAACTCACGCGTCCACGGATGCCCGGGCACGCGTACGCCAAGCCGCCCGCCCTCGCGCGCACGCAACAGCAGCGTGAGCGGTCCGGGCCACCAGCGCTCGGCCATGCGCAGGGCCGGGGCGCCCGGCGGCCGGAGCCGGTCGGCGAGCATCTCGAGGTCGGCCACGGCGAGGCTGAACGGCTTGTCCCGGCCGGCCTTCAACTGCTCGAGCCGTTCCCGAGCGGCCGGACGGTCCTCCCGGGCCGCGATGCCGTACACGGTCTCCGTGGGCACGACGATCAGCTCGCCCGCGTCCAGCGCGGCCGAGGCGGCGGCCGCCGCAGCGGTCGTGTCGTCACGCGAGAGGTCGAATCGGCGCGGCTCGGGCATGGGGCCCATTATGGCGGCTGGAAGCGGCGGACGGCAGCGTCGGGTCCTACCCAGCCGGGGGGCGCTCCGGGCATACTGCCTGCCGTTCGTCGCCGCTCCGGAATCGCGCGCATGACCGCTGACCGCAAGCGCTCCCAACGCCTGGAGTACATGGGCGCGATGGCCGCCGGCCTCGCCCACGAGATCAAGAATCCGCTCAGCACGATGTCGGTGAACCTGCAGCTCATGGCGGAAGACTACGCCGAGACGGATTCGGCGCTGGGCCAGCGCACGCTCAAGCGAGCCCGGCTGCTGCTGGGCGAGGTGAAGCGCCTCGACGGCATCGTGAACGACTTCCTGAAGCTGGTGCGCGGCTACGAGCTGAGCACCGAGACGGTGGACCTCGAACTGCTCATCGCGGACCTGCTGCGATTCGTGGAGCCCGAGAACGCGCGTCTCTCGGTCGAGGTCCGTTTCCTGCCCGACGCCGGGGCGCGCCTGGTGCACGCAGACAAGAACCTGCTGCGGGTGGCCCTGATGAACCTCGTGGTCAACGCACAGCAGGCCATGGAAGCCGACGGCGGCGAGTTGCTCATCGAAACGCACGGCCGCGAGAACGACGTCGAGGTCGTCGTCACCGACACCGGCCCCGGCATTCCGTCGGACCAGCACCAGAAGATCCTGCAACCGTGGTACTCGACCAAGAAGGGCGGCACCGGCCTCGGCCTGCCCATGGCCCGCCGCATGATCGAGGAGATGGGCGGCGAGCTGCGCATGCAGTCGGAGCTCGGCCGCGGGACGCGCTTCAGGGTCACCGTGCCGCGCGCGCCACGGGCCCTGCCGGAGAGCAGCTCGTGAGCAGCGCACCGGTCAGCGTCCTGGTCATCGACGACGACGCCGCGCACGCGGAGTCGCTGGGCGAGGCCCTCACCGCGATGGACTACGTCCCGCAGGTCGTGCACTCGGGCGCCGAGGGGCTGGCGGCGATCGCCGAGACGAGCCCCGATCTCGTCCTCACCGATCTGCGCATGGCCGACGTCGACGGCATGAAGGTGCTGGAGGCCGCGCGTCGCAAGACCGACGCCGAGGTCGTGATGATCACCGGGCACGGCTCGGTGGAGAGCGCCGTGGACGCGATGCGCGCCGGCGCCGCGCACTACATCACCAAGCCGGTGAACATCGCCGAGCTGCGCGAGGTGCTCTCGCGCATCGTCGAGCGGCAGCGGCTGCGCCGACGCAACGTGGAGCTGGAATCGCAGCTCGACGAGCGCTTCGGCTTCGAGCGCATCATCGGTCGCAGCGATGCGATGCAGGAGATGTTCGGCACGCTGAAGCAGGTCGCGCCCACCGATGTCACGGTGCTCGTGACCGGCGAGAGCGGGACCGGCAAGGAGCTGGTGGCACGCGCGCTGCACCAGAACAGCCGCCGCCGCAACGCGCCCTTCATCGCACTCAACTGCGCCGCGCTGCCCGAGAGCCTGCTCGAGAGCGAGCTCTTCGGCCACGAGAAGGGTTCCTTCACCGGCGCCACCGCGCGCAAGGTCGGCCACATCGAGAACGCGGGCGGCGGCACGCTCTTCCTGGACGAGGTGGGGGACATGCCGCTCACCACGCAGGTGAAGATCCTGCGCGTGCTGGAGCAGCGCGAGATCGTGCGCGTCGGCAGCAGCACGCCGATCCCGGTGGACATCCGGGTCATCGCGGCGACGAACCAGAATCTGGTCGAGGCGGTCGCCGAGCGACGCTTCCGCGAGGACCTCTACTTCCGGCTGAAGGTCGTCTCGGTCGACCTGCCGCCGCTGCGCTCGCGCGTCTCCGACATCCCGCTGCTGGCGGAGTCCTTCGTGCGCGAGTTGTCCGAACGGCACGGCACGGCCGTGCGCGGCGTTTCGCCCGAGGTCATGCGGGTCCTGCAGGCCCAGCCCTGGCCGGGCAACGTGCGCGAGCTGCGCAACATGGTCGAGAACATGGTCGTGACCGGTCGCAACGAAGTGCTGCAGACCAGCGACCTGCCGCCGCAGATCCGCGCCGAGCCGGCGCCGCCGCCTCCGACGGCGCCGATGTCCACGCTGGCCGGTCGTTCGGCTGCCGAGGTCGAGAAGGAGCACATCCGCGCCACGCTCGAACTGGTCGGGGGCAACCGCTCCCGCGCCGCGCAGATGATGGGCATCGGCGAGCGCACGCTGTACCGCAAGATCAAGGCTTACGACCTGAGCTGAGGGGGCGCCCCGGCTCCCGCGCCGGGGTGCCAAGCTGGCAGTCCTGGCGGCGCCCGGTGCCGTTTTGCCAGCCGCTCGATCCGCGAGGACCGCCCGTCCGGCCGCATCAGGCCTGGATTAGGCCGATCCGGGCCCCGATGGCGGCTCTACGCCTTTGGCACGGTCTTTGTTTTCCAAGTGGGGCAGACCCAGGCAATACCCCGGGCCATCGGCCCAGGGGTCTGCCCCCAGGAGACATCATGAGCGAACCCATCATCGGCATCGACCTCGGCACGACCAACTCGTGCGTGGCCATTCTCGAGAGCGGCCAGGCCAAGGTGATCCCCAACGGCGAAGGACACCGCACGACCCCGTCCGTCGTGGCGTTCACCACCGACGGCGAGCGTCTGGTGGGTCACCCCGCGCGGCGCCAGGCGATCACGAACCCGCAGCGCACGGTCTACTCGATCAAGCGCTTCATGGGCCGCCGGCACGAAGAGGTCAGCGACGAGGAGCGCCTGGTGCCCTACAAGGTCGTGGGCGAGCCGGGCGATCCGGTGCGGGTGGAGGTGGACGGCAAGAAGTACACGCCGCAGGAACTCTCCGCCATGGTCCTGCAGAACCTGAAGGAGACGGCCGAGGCCTACCTGGGCAAGACCGTCACGCGCGCCGTGATCACGGTGCCGGCCTACTTCAACGACGCACAGCGCCAGGCCACCAAGGACGCCGGCGAGATCGCCGGCCTCACGGTCGAGCGCATCGTGAACGAGCCCACCGCGGCCTGCCTGGCCTACGGCATGGAGAAGAAGAAGGAGGGCAAGCTGGCCGTGTTCGATCTCGGCGGCGGCACCTTCGACATCTCGATCCTCGACATCGGCGACGGCGTCTTCGAGGTGAACGCCACCCACGGCGACACGCACCTGGGCGGCGACGACTTCGACGACGTGCTGATCCAGTTCGTGGCCGACGAGTTCAAGAAGAGCGACGGCATCGACCTGCGCCAGGACGTGATGGCCCTGCAGCGCCTCAAGGAGGCCTGCGAGAAGGCCAAGTGCGAGCTGTCGACCACGCCGCAGACCACGATCAACCTGCCCTTCGTCACCGCCGACGCGAGCGGTCCGAAGCACCTGAACGTGAACATCTCGCGCGCCAAGTTCGAGGAGCTGACCGAGTCGCTGCTCGAGCGTTGCCGCAAGCCGTGCATGGCGGCCCTCAAGGACGCGGGCCTCGCGCCCACCGACGTCGCCGAGGTGATCCTGGTCGGTGGCAGCACACGCATCCCCGCCGTGGCTGCGCTGGTGAAGGAGATCTTCAACCAGGAGCCGGGCCGCAACGTGAACCCCGACGAAGTCGTCGCCATGGGCGCGGCCGTGCAGGGCGGCGTGCTGAGCGGTGCGGTCGAGGACGTGGTGCTGCTCGACGTCACCCCGTTGTCCCTGGGCATCGAGACCCTGGGCGGCGTGATGACCAAGCTCATCGAGCGCAACACGACGATCCCGAGCAGCAAGAAGGAGACCTTCTCCACCGCGGCCGACAACCAGCCGGGCGTGGAGGTGCACGTGCTGCAGGGCGAGCGCGAGATGGCCGGCGGCAACCGCACGCTGGGCCGCTTCAAGCTCGAGGGCATTCCGCCCGCGCCGCGCGGCGTCCCGCAGATCGAGGTGACCTTCGACATCGACGCCAACGGCATCCTGAACGTGAGCGCCAAGGACCTCGGCACCGGCAAGCAGCAGAAGATCACGATCGAGGCCAGCTCGGGTCTGACCGACTCCGACATCGATCAGATGAAGAAGGACGCCGAAGCGCACGCCGAGGAGGACAAGGCGGCACGCGAGCTGATCGATCTTCGCAACCAGGCCGAGCAGACCATCTACCAGACCGAGAAGGCGCTCGACGAGCACAAGGAGAAGCTCGACGAGGAGACGGTGCTGGCCATCGCCGGCGCGCGCGAAAAGCTCGAATCGGTGAAGGACGGTGACGATGCGGCGGCCATCCGGACGGCCCTGGACGAGTACGGCAAGTCGGCGCAAAAGCTCGCCGAGATCCTGTACGCTCAAACCGCATCCGGCGCGCCTGACGGCGCACCGGGAGCCGCTCCGGGCGCAGGTCCCGCACCCGAGGCCGGCGACGAGGGTGGGTCGGACAAGGCCGACAAGGAAGACATCATCGATGCCGATTTCGAGGTCAAGAGCTGACGCGCTCCTGGGCGCTCCCGTCCCTCTCGAGGGCGCCCGGCCTTGATCCGCATCGAGCACCTGACCAGGCGTTTCCATGACTTGGTCGCCGTGGACGACATCTCGCTGGATGTCGCGCGCGGCGAGGTGCTGGGCTTCCTGGGGCCGAACGGCGCCGGCAAGACCACCACGATCCGCATCCTGACCGGCTTCCTGCCGGCCACCAGCGGGCGCGCCGAGATCGACGGCATCGACGTGGCGGCCGACAGCCTCAGCGTCCGGCGTCGGATCGGCTACCTGCCGGAGAACGTGCCGCTGCCCGCCGACGCGCGCGTGTCGGAGTACCTCGACTTCCGCGCGCGCCTCAAGGGCATCGCGCGCGGCAAGCGAAGCAGCGCCTGCGACCGCGTGCTCGAGTTGTGCGGCCTGGTGCCGATGCGTCGGCGCATCCTGAACCAGCTCTCGCGCGGCTACCGGCAGCGCGTGGGTCTGGCCGACGCGCTGCTGGCCGAGCCGCCGGTGCTGATCCTCGACGAGCCCACCGGCGGTCTCGACCCGGGCCAGCGCCAGGAGGTGCTGGACATGGTGCAGCGCTTGCGCGGCGAACGCACGGTCATGCTCAGCAGCCACGTGCTCGCCGAGGTCGAGCGCGTCTGCTCGAAGGTCGCGATCATCAAGAGCGGGCGCATCGTGGCCGGTGGTACGCGCGAGGAGCTCGAGGCCGACGCGGGCCGTCTCGGCGAGGTGGAGATCCACGCGCCGGGACGCGGCGACGCGCTGGCGGCCTGGCTGACCGAGCAGGGGCACGACCCGCAACGCACCGATGCGGCGGACACCTGCGTGGTGCGGCTGGCGCAGGACGAGGACGGTCCGCCGCTGTTGGCGGCGCTGGTCGGGGCCGGTCTTCCGATCGCGAGCTTCCGCCCGCTGTCGCGCTCGCTGCAGGACATCTTCCTGGACCTCACGCGGAGCCAGCCGACGTGAACAGGACGACCCTGACGCTGCTCTGGCGCGAGCTGGAGAGCCTCTTCTTCTCGCCGCTCGCCTACATCGTGCTGACGGTGTTCCTGATCCTGTCGGGCTTCTCCTTCGTGCTGGCGCTCGCGGCGTCGGGCGGCGTCGTCTCCGACACGATCAGCATCTTTCTCGCGGACGGCGCGCTGTTCTGGATCTGCCTGTTGATGGTGCCGGCGCTGGTGACCATGCGCCTCGTGGCCGAGGAGCGTCGCTCCGGCACGCTCGAGGTGCTGCTGACCGCACCGGTGCGCGACCGTGATGTGATCCTCTCGAAGTTCCTGGGCGCGCTCGTGTTCCAGGCCTTCCTGTGGGCGCCGACCCTGGTCTACATCCGCGTTCTGCGTGGCTACGGCGCGCTGCCAGATCCGGGGCAGGTGTTCACGAGCTACCTCGGCATCGCCTGCGTGACGGCGCTGCTGACCGCGATCGGCCTGCTGTTCTCGACGCGCACCAGCAACCAGATCATCGCGGCCGTCGGCTCGCTCACGGTGAACATGCTGGTGCTGGCCGTGCCCATGTTCGTGCAGGCCGAACGCTTCGGCCCGGTGGGGCGCGCTTTCAAGACGGTGTCGATCCTCGACCACTTCGCGACCTCGTTCAGCCGCGGCCTGCTCGACAGCGGCGTGCTGGCCTTCTACGTGGCGGCGACCGCGGGCGTGCTCGTGCTGTGCGTGCGCAGCCTGGAGGCACGCCGGTGGCGATGAAGGGCGGCTTCACGCGCGGGCGGCGATTCGCCGGCCTGGCCGAGGGAATCGTCGCGGCGGCGGTCGTGCTGCTGCTGGTGGCCGCGGTGGTCTACGCCGCGACGCGACCCGCGCTGCGGCATCGCCTCGACCTGACCGAGAGCCGCGAGTACACGCTCAGCCAACAGACCCTCTCGATCCTGGGCGACATGGAGCAGCCGGTCGAGTTCGTCACGATCATGCGTCCCGAGATCCAGACGCTGCCCAACGGCCTGTACGAGGTGCAGCAGCGCGCGATCGACTACGTGCACAACCTGCTCGAGGAGTACTCGATCGCGTCGGGCGGCGACGTCACCGTGCGCCGCGTGCATCCGGACAACGATCGCATCGAGGTCGAGTCGCTCGTGCGCGAGCTGAACCTGACCCGCTACAACGTCGTCATCGCGCGCAGTGGCTCGCGTAGCCGTCAGATCTTCCTCGAGGAGATGGTGACGATCGACCGCGGCCTGGCCGACCCGCAGTACATCCAACCGGCTGAACTCGTGGACCTGCGCGGCGAGCAGCCGCTGACCTCGGTGCTGCTCGACGTCGGTCGCGAGGAGCGTCCGCGCCTCGGCGTGCTGCGCGGGTTCGGCGGCCCGACCGCGGACGATCCTGCGGACCCGGCCGGCCTGGCGCTCTTCCTCAACGGCGTGCGGGGCCAGGGCATCGAAGTGCTGCCGTTCGACCTGCCAGACGGCGCGGACGTCCCGGAGGACCTGGACGTGGTGATGCTGTGGGGGCCGCGCGTCGGGATCGGCCCGCGTCGTGCAGAGGCGCTGGCGACCTGGCACGACGGCGGCGGCAACCTGCTGCTGGCCGTCGACCCGATCGTCCAGGACCTCGACATGGACGTGCTGTTGTCGCGCGCGGGCGTTGGCCGCGAGCAGACCACCATCTGCGTGCAGGACGGTCCCTGGGAAGGCGTGCGGCGCTCGCTGATCTCGATCAGCCGCTGGCAGGCCGAGCACGAGATCTCGGCCGCGATCGAACGCCAGGGCATCTTCGCGACTTTCGCCGGAGCGGGCGGGTTGGCGCGCAGCCGGCAGGCGCCCGCGACACGCCGCGGCATCGTGCTGGCGATCACGTCCGAGAACGTGTTCGGCGACGCGCCGAGCGGACAGGGTCGTCCGGGCGACTTCGTGCTGGGGCCCGAGGACAACCAACCCGGTCCGCGCAACGTGGCCATGGCGATGGAGGACGGCGGCAGCGGACGCGCCGTCGTGTTCGGATGCAGCACCTTCCTCGCGCGCGACTTCCTGACCGGCGCGGAGGGCGGCCGGGCGAACATGGACCTCGGCCTCAACTCGGTGAACTGGCTGGTGGAGCGTGAAGAGGCCATCGAAGCTCGTCCGCGCAGCGTGTACGAATCGCGCGTGGACCTGCTCGACAGCGAACGTCGGCAGGTCATGCTGTACGTGCTGGGCCTGATGCCGCTGGGCGGCGTCCTGCTCGGCGTGTTGGTGTGGTTCGCACGGAGACGCTGAGCTGAGATCGCGCGAGATGACCTCACGCCTGATCACGCTGGTGATCATGGTTGGCCTGGCCTGGGCGCTGTTCGAGTACGCGCGCAGCGAAGACCTGGTCAACGCGCCGCGGCCGACCAGCGGGATGCTCTACCCCGGGTTCGATCCGGCGGCGATCGACTCGATCTACCTCGGGATGGCGGTGGGCCAGTACCTGCAGCTGGAGCGCGAGGCCGGCGGCCCGTGGCTGATCACGGAGCCGACGCAGGAGCGCGCGCTGCCCGTGCTGGTCGACCAGATCATCGACAACCTGATGCGCGCCCCCGTGCAGGCCGTCGAGTCGCGTGGCGAGGCGATCCGCGCCGAGGACGTCGGCCTCGAACCCCCGCTCTACCAGATCCGCTTCGGGCACGGCGGTCACAGCGAGACGCTGCTCTTGGGCGAGCCCGAGGCCTTGGGCACGCACGTCTACGCGCGCCGCGTGGGCGACAGCCAGATCGTGCTGACCACGCGCAACCTCACGACGCTGCTCAAGCAGCATGGCGAGAGCTTCGTGGACCCGTCGCTGTTCCGCGGGCTCTCGGGCGTGGTGGACCACGTGCGGGTGGAGGATCCGGACGGCGTGATCGTCGACGCGCGGCGGACAGCCGACCGCTGGACGTTGACCGAGCCGCACGCGGTGCTCGCGGACGAGACACGCATCGGGCACCTGGTCCGGTCGCTGCAGTTCATGCGGCGCACGCGCGTGGTCCACGCGCGCCCCGACGCGCAGCAACTGCGCGTGCTCGGTCTCCCGGACCCGCGCTCGATCGAGGGGGGCCGGCCTCACGGCGCCACCATGGTCGAGGTGAGCGCGCCGGGCGAGACGCCGGTCCGTGTCTGGCTGCAGGAGGGCTGGCGCGACGAGCCGGAACAGGTGGCGGTCCTGCGGGACCAGCCGTGGAAGGTGGTGGGCGTCGACCGACGCTCCCTCGCGGTGCTCGGCAACGACGCCGAGTGGTACCGCGAGCACCGCATGCTCCCGCCGGTGCGTGAGCGCTGCGACTCGGTGCGGCTCGAGCGCGACGGCGTCGAGCTGCTGGACGTCCGCCGGATGCCGCACGGACCATGGGCCTTCGCGGCGCCCGCCCGCCTCAGCCAGCAGCCGGTGGAGGCGGATCGGGTCGAGGGGCACTCGCCGCTGATCGACTTCCTCGCGAAGGTCGACGCGATCGAGGTGCAGGGGTTCATCGATCCGCCGACGGGTGATCCCGTCGCGCGACTGTCCATCGGCTGGTTGCGCGCCGGACAGCTGCGCACCGATCACGTGGACCTCTACCCGACGCGCGCGGACGGGCTGGTCCCGGCACGGACCACCGACCGTCTCGCGGAAGGCCTGCTGTTGCCGGCAGGGATCCTCGACCTGTTCGAACCCGAAGTGCCCGACACGCTGCGCCTCCTGCAGCCGCTGGCCCTCGACGAAGAACGCCTCGTTCGTCTGGTGATCCATCACCCCGAGCTGCCCGAGCCGCTGGAGATGAACCGGGACGCGCTCGGCGACCGCTGGGCTCCCGACGACGTTTGGGGTCGCCGCTACGGCCTGTTGGTCGACCTGCTGCGCGGCTTCCGCGGGTTCACCTGGCAAAAGGCCCGGCGCGGCCCGGCCTACCCGTGGCGCATCGAATTCTACGACGCCGAAGGCAACCTCGCCGCGGGCGTGGCGATGCGCCTGCCCGAACTCGACGAGGCGCAGGAGGCGTTCGGCGTCCCGGCGGCGCTGGTGGCACTGGACGGTCGCCCCGGCGTCGAGCTGGTCGTGCACCGCGACTGGGTGGATCGCATCCAGGAGATGTCCGGGCCGCAGTTGCGCAAGCCCTGACGGGCGCGGGTCAGCCCTCGCCGCGCTCCGCGAGGCCTTGCGCGTAGCGGAGGATCGCCTCGGGGTACGTCGCGCACTCCGCCTCGAACACGCGGCCCGCGAGCGTGTCGACCGTGTCGTCGGGTCGCACCGGCACGCGCGTCTGCGCGATGGTCGGCCCATGGTCGTACTGGTCGTCCACGACGTGCACGGTGCAGCCGCTCTCCGTCTCGCCCGCGGCCAGGACGGCCGCGTGCACGCGGTCCCCGTACATGCCCTTGCCGCCGTAGGCCGGGAGCAGCGCCGGGTGGATGTTGATCATGCGCCCCTGGAGTTCGGGCGGCGGCGGGAAGAAGACCAGGTACCCGGCCATGATCACCAGGTCGTGCGGCACCTCCGCGATGCGAGCTGCCTGGTGGGCGGCGAAGGCCGCGTGGTCGGGGAAGTCGCGCGGCCGGATGACCTCGACCTCAAGGCCAGCGTCTCGCGCGCGCTGTACACCGGCCGCGTCGCGGCGCGACGAGATCACCAGCGGGAACTCGGCGTCGAGGCGACCGAGCTCCTTCTCGTGGAGCAGGTTGAGCAGCGTGCGTCCGCCGCCCGAGAGGAGCACGACCAGGCGCAACGGCTTCACGAGAGCACCTCGCGCAGTGCGTCCAGCAACTCGTCGATCTCCGCCGCGGTCGTGATGCGGCCGATGATGGCAGCCGGGGCGACGTTGCACCACCCCGTGCCCGGTGGGCTCGTCAGGGCGCGGTGTGGTAGACGAAGACCTCGGACAGCAGGCCATTGCCCGGCTCGAAGACCGTGGCGGCCTGGAAGTACATCGGCACGCCGAGCATCTCGCGCGGGAAGGGGCCGATGAGGTAGCCGGACTCGCCGGCCGCCGGTGCGGTGCCGATGTGGATGGCGGCGAACGCCGCGGGATCCAGCCCGAAGGTCCCGCCGAAACCGGGCAGCGGGACGGAGCCCTGCCCGAGCGAGCCCAGCAGGAACAGGAGCTTGCCGGGGTAGGCGTAGACGTTCACGGTCATCTCGGCCAGCGGTCCGCCGGTCGGCTTGATGTACACGATCGGTCCGCCGGCGATGCCGCTGTCGCCGGCCAGCAGCATCAGCGAGCCCTGCCCGGCGATCGCGAACTCGGCCCGCCCGTCGCCGTCACCATCCGAGATGGCCGCCACGGCGATGCCGCGCTTGCGCGTGTCGTGCGTCATGAGCAGGAAGCCCTTGGCGCCGTCGAACAGGTAGGCGAGGTGATCCATCGAAGCGCCGTACACGTCGACGAACCCATTGCCGTCGAGGTCGCCGGCCGCCGCCACCGAGAGCACGGCTCCAGTGTTGTTGGTGGAGACCTCGCGGCGCCAGAGCAGCCAGCCGTTGCCCGCGCCGACGCCGGACGCCGCGTTGTCGAATGAGCCGACCGCGAAGTCGTCCAGCCCGTCGCCCTCGATGTCGCCCAGGGGCGTAAACGAGGTGACGTTGCGCGTCAGCGAGTCGGCCGCCCAGATCTGCGAGCCGTCACTGCCGTCCAGCGCGTACGCGCAGGCCGCCGGCTCCGCGAACACGCCCACGGCCAGGTCCGGTGTGGCGTCGCCGCCGACATCCTGAAGGGGAATCAGTGCCGAGCCGGGTCCGGGCAGCGGGACGCTCCAGATCGGGCCGCCGTCCGCTCCGGACAGCGCGGTTGCGTAGGGCAGGTCATCGCCGCCGGTGGCGTAGACGTCGGCGACGGTGTCGCCGTCGAGGTCGGGGCCGAGGCAGGCCGCGTAGACCGTGTCGCCGAGCGGCACGCTCCAGATCGTGGTGCCGTCGGCGCCCGAGAGCAGGTAGAGCGTGTCCAGGCCCTGGCCGGTTCCGACGAGCAGGTCGGGCAGCGGGTCGTCGCCCAGGTCCTCCACGAATCGCACGAAGAGCACATTGATCGGGTTCGCGCCGCCGCTCGGACGCAGGTCGCGCGTCCAGTGCGCGGCGCCCGTTTCGCCGTCGCGCGAGGCCACCCGCGCGTGCACCGAGCTGACGCCGAGGGCGAGTCGCCCGTCGCGCGCCGAGAGACCGGTGAGCGAGCGGAACCCGCCGCCGTCCGGCGTCATCTCCCAGAGCACGTCGCCGGTTGCGCCGTTGCGCACGACCAAGGCGTGACCGGGTCCGCCCGGGGCGTAGCCCACAGCCAGGTCGCCGGCGCCGTCACCCGTCACGTCGCCGAGATCCACGATGCAGCGCGAGCTGCCGACCGGCGCCTTGGCGAAGATCGGGTTGCCGTCGGCCAGGTCGGGCAGGCCGAAGAAGATCGGGTCCTCGGGCTGCTCGATCAGCGCGTCGATCGCGGCCGGCACGAGGTCGTCCACCACGGCCGGAAGGCCGAGCAGCATGGCGAGCAGGAGCGCTGCAGTCATCAGGCCGCGCCCTCGCTTGGCGCATCGCCGGCCAACGCGGCGCCGAGGCCGCCGACCAGGCTGCGTCCGACGCGGACCATCGTCGCGCCCTCCTCGACGGCGATCTCGTAGTCGTCGCTCATGCCCATCGAGAGTTGGGGCAGTCCGTCCGGCCCGGCCTCGTCGGCGTGACGATCGCGCAGTGCGGCCAGCTCGCGGAAGACCGGGCGCGCGGCCTCGGCGTCCTCGGCGAGAGGCGCCATGGTCATCAGCCCGACCAGCTTCGCGCAGCGAAGCGCTCGCGCGGCCGTCAGGGCCTCGGGCAGCTCGCCCGGGGCGATGCCGTGCTTGCTCGCCTCGCCGCTCACGTTGATCTGCAGGAAGATCTCCGGGTCGCGATCCAACTCGACCGCGAGGTCGTCCAGGCGGCGCATCAAGGCGATCGAATCCACGCCGTGGAAGACGTCGAAGAGCTCCATCGCCCGACGGGCCTTGTTGGACTGAAGGTGTCCGATGAGATGCCAGCGGAAGTCGCGCTCGTGACCGGCCATGCGCTCGGCCGCGCCCTGCACCCGGCTCTCACCGACGTCCTCCACGCCCGCGGCGAGCAGCTCGCCGAAGATGGACGGGGGGGAGGACTTGGTCACCGCCACCAGCGTGACGGCCCCGGAATCGCGGCTCGCACGCCGTGCGGCGGCCTCGATGGCGTCGCGGAGGGCGCGCAGGCGGTCCGGCAGCAACTCGTGTTCTGTAGCCATGCGCATCCCTCAGGATAACCCGCGTGCAAACCCCTTGCCGCGCCCGGAACACCCCGATAGGGTCCCGCCATGCTCATCACAGCCGCTTTCATCGTCCTTGCAGGCCTCGTGGCCGAAGTCCCTTCTTCGACGCCGGCCCTGGCGCCCGCTCCGGCCAGCGCCGTGGCAGACGCCAAGCTCGAGCCGCTCTGGTCCACGCCCCTGGGGCAGTTGCGCCAGACGAGCCTGCTGCGAGCCGGCCCGGTCGGTGATGCGCTGCTGGTGGTGGACGGCCGCAACGGCGTCTCGGCGATCGAGTTCGCCGACGGCACGCCGCGCTGGCTGGTCCAGCTGAGCGGCCCGCTGGCGCACTGGCCGAACGAAGGCGCCGACACGGTGACGCTGTCCTCCGGGACGCGCTCGGTCGTCGTGGAGTTGAGCACGGGCCGCCGGCTGTTCGAACTGGACAGCGCCGAGTTGCCGGCGGGCAGCCCGGTCTCGGATGGACGCCTGGTCTACGTGCCGTCGCTGCTGGATGACACGCTCACCGCCATCGACATGCAGTCCGGGATGCAGGCGTGGGAATACCGCCTGCCTGCGCGCTTCGCGAGCGGGGCGCAACTCATCGGCGGCGAAGGTCGCACCTCGGTGCTGGTCGCCTCGGACGACGGCAAGCTGCGCGCGGTGCCGGCCGGCCTCGACGTGCCGCGCGGCGAGCGTTGGGTACGCCACGTGGGCATGCTGCTCGCGCCGCCCGTCGTGTCCGGCGAGCGCATCTACGTGACGACGGTCGGCCGCGAGCTGATCGCCCTCGACGCCGGCTCCGGCGAGGTCGAGTGGAAGCACCTCCCGGGCGAGCCTCTCGCGGGCGCCCCGGTGGTGGTGGGCGAGAGCATCGTCCTGGCCACGCACACACGACTGCTCTCCCTGAGCGCCGACACCGGCGCCGTCGAGTGGGAGCAGCCGGCCGCGGGCACTCCCGTGGGTCTGGTCGGTGACACGGTCCTGGTGAGTGGCCGAGCCGGCTCGGCCGGCCTGCGCGATGCAGCCTCGGGCTCGGACGTGCCTGCGCAGTTGCCGCAGGGTGCGCACTCGGCTGCCGGCCTGGTGGTGGCGCTGCAGCGCTCCAGCGACGTGGCCGCCTGGCGCCTCGTGCGCCGCTAGACAGCCGGCGCGCGGGTCCGCTCAGAGGTAGAGCGAGCCCGCACCGACCGCCTGCAAGACCCGCGCAGCCGGAGGTCCGGACGCGAGGGGCTCGTGCGGGAGGTGCAAGGCGGTGCGCGAGACGGTGACGGCCAGGGCCTGCGGCGCGGCAGGCAGGCTCATGCGTCCTGAACCGGCCAGTAGCATCCGGCGCAGGTCGCGCATCACCGCGCCACGCGTGTCGAGGCGTCGCGGGCGCTTCAGGCAGGCCGCGGCCAGACGCAGGCGCTCGGCGAAATCCTGATCCGGATCGGCGCTGCCTTCGTCCAGCAGGACCTCGCGCGGGATGCGGCAACCGAGGCCTTCACCGCGCAGGGCCGACTCGAGCGCTGCAGCGGCCGACAACTCGCGCGACTGGACGCGCGTGCGGGCCGACAACTGCGCTCGGCGCAGGCGTACGCGCACGTCCTCGTCCGCGGCATCGAGCCATGCACGCACGCGGTTGCGCGGGACGGTCGTGTCGCTGTTCGTCACGTCCTCGCGGTAGGGCAGTCCGGCGGCTTGTCGCGCACGCGCCAGGGCTCTCCGATCCGTCGGTGCGGCGCCGGCCAGGAACGGCCGCAGCAAACGGGTGTGTTCGTCCAGCGGGCGCACGGTCGGGATCCCAGCCAGCGCGCGGTCTCCGCGGTGGCCGCGCGCCAGGTGAAGGAGGGTGGTCTGGAGGTCGTCGTCGAGGTGATGCGCGAGCAACACCCAGCGCGCGTCCGCCTCGCGCGCGGCGCGGGCGAGGGCGGTCATGCGCCGACGGCGGGCGGCAGTCTCGCTGCGGTCGGCGGGGTCGGCGGGGTCGGTTGGCGGCGCGTGCAGGATCTCGCACGGACGGTCGAGCGAGGCGCAGACGTCCCCGACCAGTTCTGCGTCCCGCGCGTCGTCCGGGCGCAGGCCGTGACGCACGTGCGCGACGACCAGCCGATCGCGCTCCGGCACGGCAGCGTGGGCCGCCGCGAGCAGCGCCATCGAGTCGCTGCCGCCCGAGACGCCGAGCAGCAGGCGGGCGCGGGCGGGGACCACCCTGCGCAGCACGTCGCCGAGCGTGCGCGACGGATCGGCCGATGCACGGGGAGCGCGGGACAGGGCGGGCATGGGCGCGAGCATAGCGTGGCGCCCGGCGGCGGGATCGCGGGCTCCGTGATTCCCCCGACGCCCCGGGATGGCTAGACTGCTCGTCCCTTTTTCTCCCCCTCGGAAAGGACGTTCATGGCCATCAGGATCGGGATCAACGGGTTCGGGCGCATCGGCCGCAATGTGTTCCGCATCATGCACGGCCGGGACGACCTCGAGGTCGTGCTCATCAACGACCTGGCCGCGCCAGAGTCGCTGGCGCACCTGCTCAAGTACGACACGGTCATGGGCCGCTTCGACGGCACCGTGTCCGCGGACGAAGGCGCCCTGAACGTCGATGGCAAGGCCGTGCGCGTCACCGCCGAGCGCGACCCGAAGAACATCCCCTGGAAGGACAACCAGGTGGACTTCGTGATCGAGGCCACCGGCATCTTCCGCAAGCGCGCCGAAATCGCGGCGCACCTCGAAGCCGGCGCCAGCAAGGTGCTGCTGACGGTGCCGCCCAAGGACGAAATCGACGCGATGGTCGTGCTTGGCGTCAACGACGAGGACCTGAAGGCCGAGCACAAGATCATCAGCAATGCGTCGTGCACGACGAACTGCCTGGCGCCTGTGGCCAAGGTGCTCATGGACAGCTTCGGCATCCGTCGCGGCATGATGACGACCATCCACGCGTACACGAACGACCAGCGCCTCGCGGACATGATCCACAAGGACCTGCGGCGCGCGCGGTCAGCTGCGCAGAACATCATTCCGACCACGACCGGCGGAGCGCGGGCCGTGGGCAAGGTCATCCCCGCACTGGCCGGCAAGCTGGACGGCATGGCCATGCGCGTGCCGGTCGTGAACGGTTCGGTGGTGGACCTCGTCGCCGTGCTCGCCAACGAGGTCACCGTCGCGGACGTGAACGCGGCCATGAAGGCCGCCGCCGAGGGCCCGATGAAGGGCGTGCTGCAGTACACCGAGGATCCGATCGTCAGCAGCGACATCGTCGGGAACCCGCACAGCTCGATTCTCGATGGTCTCGCGACGATGCAGATCGACGCGAACATGGTGAAGGTCCTCTCCTGGTACGACAACGAGTGGGGCTACTCCAACCGCGTGGTCGATCTGGTCGTCAAGGCGCACGCGCTGGGATGAGCCATCTCACCGTCGAGCAACTCGCCGTGGACGGGCGTCGAGTGCTCGTCCGCCTGGACCTGAACGTCCCGCTGGACGGCGGGCGCATCACCGACGACCTGCGCATCCGTGCGGCCCTACCGACGGTGCGTTCGATCGTCGATCGCGGTGGCATCGCGATCTGCATGAGCCACCTCGGCCGGCCCAAGGGCGTGGACGATTCGTTGCGGCTCGCGCCGGTCGCGGCCCGCATGGCGGAGCTGCTCGAGCGGCCCGTCGTGGCCATCCCGGAGACGATCGGCGAGGGCGCTGCGTCCGCCGTGGCCGCGCTGCAATCGGGCTCGGTCGCGCTGCTCGAGAACCTGCGCTTCGATCCTGGCGAGAAGAAGAACGACACGGCCTTCGCGGCGGGGCTGGCCACGCTGGGCGAACTGTTCGTCAACGATGCATTCGGGACGGCGCACCGCGCGCACGCCTCGGTCGTCGGTGTGCCGGCCCTGCTGGACCACGACAACTGTGCCGCGGGCTACCTGCTGGACAAGGAACTCGATGCGTTCGCACGCGTGCTGCACGAGCCGGCCCGCCCGCTGGTCGCGATCCTCGGCGGCGCCAAGATTTCCGACAAGCTGGCCGTGGTGCGCAACCTGCTGCAGCGCGTCGACAGCGTCCTGGTCGGCGGCGCGATGGCCTACACGTTCCTCAAGGCGCAGGACATTCCCGTGGGGGACTCGCGCGTCGAGGAGGACTTCCTGGACGAGTGCCGCTCGGTGCTGGCCGAGGCGGCCGAGCGCGGCGTCGCGATCGAGCTCCCCTCCGACCATCTCTGCGCGCCCGACTTCGCGTCGGATGCCGCCGAGCCCGCCGACGGGGCGATCCCGGCCGGCCTCATGGGCCTGGACATCGGACCGGCCACGGCAGCACGCTACGCCGCGTGCATCGCGGCGGCCGGCACCGTGGTGTGGAACGGCCCGATGGGCGTCTTCGAGCGCGAGGCCTACGCGGCCGGTACGCGGACCGTGGCCGAGGCCGTGGCTTCCGCGGACGGGTACACGGTCGTGGGCGGCGGCGACAGCGCGGCGGCCTTGAAGGCCTTCGGGCTCGCCGATCGCGTGGATCACGTGTCCACCGGCGGCGGCGCGTCGCTGGAGCTGCTGGAAGGCAAGACCCTGCCGGGCCTGGCGGCGCTGGGCGCCTGACCCTGCCCGTGCCGGCGGCCCGGAGGCGCTGCTGGCGCCGCAGGCGTCGCGTTGAGACCATGAACCCATGACGCCTCCCGCTACGAACCGTCCCGCCGTGAAGATCGCGCCGTCGCTGCTGTCGGCGGACTTCGTGCGCCTGGCGGACGACGTCGCGGCCATCGAGGACGCCGGCGCGGACTGGCTGCACGTGGACGTGATGGACGGGCACTTCGTGCCCAACCTCAGCATCGGCTTGCCGGTGGTGAAGGCGCTCAAGGGCGTCGCCCGCCGACCGCTCGACGTGCACATCATGATCAGCGACCCGGTGCTCTACGCCGAGCGCTACGTGAAGGCCGGCGCCGACGTGCTGACCTGCCACATCGAGACCAAGCCCGAGGCGCTGGCGACGATCCGCGAGGCGGGCGCGCTGGCCGGCCTCGCAGTGAACCCCGAGACCGACATCGCCCCGGTGCGCGACCTGCTCGACCAGCTCGACATGGTGCTGGTGATGAGCGTGCACCCCGGCTTCGGCGGCCAGTCGTTCATCCCCGACGTGCTGGCCAAGATCGAGGCGCTGCGCTCGTGGGGCTATGCTGGCGACGTGGAAATCGACGGGGGCATCTCGGTGGACACGATCGGCGACGCGGCCGCGGCCGGCGCCAACGTGTTCGTCGCGGGTTCCGGGATCTTCAAGACGGACGACTGGGCGGGCACGATCGCGCGCATGCGCGAGACCGCCGAGCAGCGCCTGGGCGTCGGCGCGTAAGGGCGGAGCGGAGACGACATGGCTTCCCTGCCCTGGCTGAGACACAGAAAGCGGGACATCCCCGGTGACCTGTGGGTGCGCTGCCCGAGCTGCGACGAGACGCTGTTCGGCAAGGACCTCGACGACGCGCTGAAGGTCTGCCCCAAGTGCGGCTTCCACTTCTCGATCAGCAGCCACCTGCGCATCGCCTTCACGCTCGATCCGGGCAGCTGGCGCGAGCTGGACGGCGCGATGGAGACGGTCGACGCGCTGGGGTTCATCGACAAGAAGCCCTACCCGGAGAAGCTCGCGGCCACCGGCGCCAGCACAGGCGTAAAGGAGGCCATGCGCTACGGCCTGGGCACGATCGAGGGCAACCCGCTGGTCTTCGGCACGCTCGAGTTCCGCTTCATGGGCGGCAGCATGGGCGTGGTCGTGGGCGAGAAGGTCACCCGCGCGGTCGAGCTGGCGCTGGAGCGGAAGCTGCCCCTGGTGCTGGTGTCGGCCTCGGGCGGCGCGCGCATGCACGAGGGCATCCTCTCGCTGATGCAGATGGCCAAGACCTGTGCCGCGCTCGCGCGCCTGCGCGACGATGGCGGGTTCTACATCTCGGTCTGCACGCACCCGACCACGGGCGGCGTGACGGCCTCGTGGGCCATGGCCGCCGATGTGATCCTGGCCGAGCCGGGGGCGCTGATCGGCTTCGCCGGCCCGCGCGTGATCGAGGGGACCATCAAGAAGAAGCTGCCGCCCGGCTTCCAGAAGTCGGAGTTCCTGCTCGATAAGGGGCACATCGACATGATCGTTCCCCGGCAGGACCTGCGGGCGATGCTCGCGAGGCTGCTCGGCTACGCGCCGACCCGCGGCCCGGACGGGCTTGCAGAGGACGCGGTCGCCTCCTAGACTCCGCACCCTTCATTTCGACGCTCGGTCCCCGGTAGCTCAGTTGGTTAGAGCATCTGACTGTTAATCAGAGGGTCGCTGGTTCGAGTCCAGCCCGGGGAGCCACGCGTCAATTCACTTAGCGGTCAGTGACCCCGTTTCGACTGCGATGTGATTCATAAGTGCGAGTCAACTTGACTCGACCCGAGCGCAGCCTGCATGATCGGCGCGCTTCCCTGCGGAGACTGCGGAATCACCCCGGCACAGGTGTTTCCGCTGCATCGGCCCGCGCACCTTTCGGCTCGAGCCAGCTCTGCATCCTTCCACCTTCCGGAGCGCGATCGCGCATGAACCTCAAGACACTCGACACGACGGCCCTCAAGGCCGAACTCAAGCGCCGCGAGCGCAACGCCAAGTCCCTTCTGAGGAAGCGCGACAAGTTGGCCCAGCAGCTGGCCGAGGTGGAGAAGGAGCTCGGTGCTCTCGGTTCGACCGGCACCGGCCGCGGCCCCGGCCGCCCAAAGGGTTCGGGCACGGGTCCGCGCAAGCGCGCGCGCAACAAGGTCTCGCTGGCCGACGCGCTGGCACAGGCGATGGAAGTCCGCGCCGTGGTCAGCCCGTCCGAAGCGGCCGAACTGGTCCGCGAGAACGGCTACAAGAGCACCTCCCAGCACTTCGGGATGATGGTCAGCAACGCGCTGAGCAAGGACAAGCGCTTCAAGCGCGTGTCGCGCGGCCAGTACGAGCGCGTGACCTGAGCCGTCCTGCCCGCCACGGGGCCCTCGGCCGTCCGGGCGGGATCGCTAGGATGTTCCCATCACCGCGTGCATTCGAGCCCTGCTCGTGGCACGCGGTGGGGAGGCGGTCATGGTCCGGCTGACGAAGATCTACACCCGTACGGGTGACGACGGGACGACGGCGCTCGGCGACGGCACGCGCGTGGGGAAGTCCTCCGCGCGCATCGAGGCCTACGGCACGGTCGACGAACTGAACGCGGTGCTCGCGCTGTGCGTCGACGCCAGTTCGGGCGGCGTGGACCACGAGCGGCTGCGCCTGCTGCAGAACGACCTGTTCGACCTGGGCGCGGACCTGTGCGTGCCCGCCAAGGAGGGCGCTCCCGCCGGCACGCACCACATCGGCGAGGGGCGCGTGGCGCGGCTCGAATCGTGGATCGACGAGGTGAATGCCGACTTGCCGCCGCTGGAGAGCTTCGTGCTGCCCGGCGGCAACCCGCTGGCCACGGCCTTCCACCTGGCGCGCACGGTCTGCCGCCGCGCGGAGCGACGCGTGCTCACGCTGGCCGAGCAGGAACTCGTCGACGTGCACGGCATCGTCTACCTGAACCGGCTGTCCGACCTGCTCTTCGTCCTCGCGCGTCGCGCGGCGGGCGGGGACGAGGTCCTTTGGCGTCCGAGCCGGGACGACGCGGGGGACGCGTCGTGAACGCGCTCGTCGCGGGCGCCGTCCTGGGCGCGATCGGCGTGGCTGCAGGCGCCTTCGGTGCTCACGGCCTGAAGGACCGGCTCACGGAGTACCAGCTGGGCGTCTGGGACGTCGCGGTGAAGTACCAGCTCTGGCACGCGCTGGCGCTGATTGCGGTGGGCATCCTGGCGCGCACGACGACCGGCAGCTTCGGCGCCAGCGCGCAGCTCTTCCTGTGGGGCACGGTCGTGTTCAGCGGCACGCTCTACGCGCTGGCTCTCGGGGGCCCCGGCTGGTTGGGAGCGGTCACACCGCTCGGCGGTGCGGCCCTGATCGGCGGCTGGGTGATGCTGGCCCTCTCCGCGCGCGGTCTGTAGCCGCTTGGCGCGCGACATCGGTTTCGAGCTGGTCCGGACGGATCCGTCCGGGGCGCGGCGCGCACGCTTCCGCACGGCGCACGGCGAGGTGGACACGCCGGCCTTCATGCCCGTGGGGACGCAGGGCGCCGTGAAATCCGTGCTGCCGCGCGACATCGCGGAGATGGGCGCGCAGGTCGTCCTGGCCAACGCGTACCACATGAGCCTCGGTGACCGCACCGAGCTGGTCGAGCGCGCCGGCGGACTGCACGCCTTCATGGGCTGGGAACGCAGCATCCTGACCGATTCGGGCGGCTTCCAGGTGTTCAGCCTGCCGGGCAAGGAGGTCACCGAGGACGGCGTGAGCTTCCCGGGCGAGAAGGGCAGCCCGCGCTTCCTGCTGGATCCGGAAGGCTCGATGGAGATCCAGCGCCGGCTGGGCGCCGACATCGTGATGGCCTTCGACGAGTGCGCGCCGCACGACGCGCCGCGCTCCTATCTGCAGAAGAGCGTGGAACGCACCGCGCGTTGGGCGCGGCGCAGTCGCAACGCGAAGCTCGCGCCGCACCAGTTCCTGTTCGGCATCGTGCAGGGCGGCGTGCACCAGGACATGCGCACGCGCTCGACGCGCCAGATCCGCGAGCTCGACTTCGACGGCTACGCGATCGGCGGCGTGAGCGTCGGCGAGGGGCACGAGCTGATGTCGAGGGTCGTGGGCTGGGTGGCGCCCGAGCTGCCCGAGGATCGTCCGCGCTACGTGATGGGGGTGGGCCTGCCCGAGGACATGCTGGCGGCGGTCGAGCGCGGCGCGGACATGTTCGACTGCGTCATCCCGACGCGCTACGCGCGCGGTGGCACGCTGTTCACGCGCAAGGGGCGCATCCGCATCGGCGACAAGACGCACCGCCACGACCTGAGCAAGGTGGACGGCAAGTGCGCCTGCTACACCTGCGATCACTTCTCGCGCCTGACCCTGCGGCACCTGCACTACGCGCACGAGCCGGTCTTCGACACGCTCGCGAGCATCCACAACCTGCGCTTCTACCAGGATCTCATGGCCGACTGCCGGCACGAGATCGAGCGTGGGCGTTTTGCTGCCTGGAAAGCCGCCTGGCTCAAGCGCTACGGGGCCTGAGGCCCGGAATCGCTGACATCACGCTCTCATGATGGCGTGATTTTCTAATGGCCGGGAGCGTATCAGCACGATATGTTGCCCTGATGCCTGTCGCAGAAACCTCCGTCGTCTCGCTGCTGCGCGTCCTGGCCGATCCGACCAGGCTGCGCGTGCTGGCGTTGCTGAGCCAGACGGAGCTCTCGGTGGGCGAGATCGCCCGCTGCCTGGCGATGGGGCAGAGCCGCATCAGCAACCACCTGAAGGTGCTGCGCGAGGCCGGGCTGATCGAGGAGCGCCACGAGGGGTCCTTCACCTACTGCCGCGCCGAGCTGTCCTCGGGGCCGGCGGCCGCCCTGTGGCAGGCCATGGAGCCGGGCCTTGGCGGCCTGGAGCAGCGCGAGGCCGACGAGCGTCGTCTGGCGGCGGTCCTCGGCGACCGCTCCGACAGCCGCGCCTTCTTTGATCGCATCGCGGGCGACTGGGACCTGATCGGCAGCGACTTCACCAGCGGGGCAGGTCGCCTCGAGGTGCTTGGCAGCCTGGTGCCGGCCGGCCTGACCGTGGCCGACGTGGGTTGCGGCACGGGCTACCTGGCGCGCGCGCTCGCGCGACGCGTGGCCAAGGTGATCTGCATCGACACATCTGCGGCGATGCTCGGTCAGGCGAAGGAGAACCTCGCCGACCAGACCGCCGAGCTCGACTTCCGCACGGGCGCGATGGAGTCGCTCCCGCTGGCCGACGACGAGGTGGACGCCGCCTGCGCGCACATGGTGCTGCACCACCTGACCGAGCCGCGCATCGGCCTGGCCGAGATGACGCGCGCGGTGCGACCCGGCGGCAGCGTCGTCTGCGTGGAGCTGCTGCCGCACCACGAGAGCTGGATGCACGAGGCCATGGCCGACACGCGCCTCGGCATCGAGCCTGGCTGGCTCGCCTCGGAGTTCGAGGCGGTCGGCCTGCGCGACGTGCGGCACGAACTGCTTCCCGACGGCTACGTCGTCGAGAACCCGAGCGGCAAGCGCATCGAGCTGCCGCTGTTCCTCATCCGCGGGCGCCTGCCCGAGACCGATTCCTGAACTTCATTCCACACCATCCCGATTGATACGGAGATTCCAGTCGTGACACCCACAGCCACTGAAACCCAGACCGGCACGTTCACCGACTACAAGGTCGCGGACATGAGCCAGGCCGACTTCGGCCGCAAGGAGATCAACCTGGCCGAGAAGGAGATGCCCGGCCTGATGTCCCTGCGCGCGCAGTACGGCGAGTCGAAGCCCCTGAAGGGCGCCCGCATCTCGGGCTGCCTGCACATGACCATCCAGACGGCCGTGCTGATGGAGACGCTGGTCGAGCTGGGCGCCGAGCTGCGCTGGTCGTCCTGCAACATCTTCAGCACCCAGGACCACGCGGCCGCCGCGATGGTCGCCGCCGGCATCCCGACCTTCGCCTGGAAGGGCGAGTCGGAGGCCGAATACAACTGGTGCGTCGAGCAGACGATCGAGTGGCCGGACGGCAAGGGCCCGAACATGATCCTCGACGACGGCGGTGACCTCACCGCGATGATGCACGAGGAGCGCTACGCCAAGCTGATGGCGGACGTGAAGGGCGTCACCGAGGAGACCACCACGGGTGTCCACGCGCTGGTGCGCATGCTCGAGCAGGGCACGCTCAAGGTCCCGGCGATCAACGTCAACGACTCGGTCACCAAGAGCAAGTTCGACAACCTCTACGGTTGCCGTGAGTCGCTCGCGGACGGCATCAAGCGCGCCACCGACGTGATGGTGGCGGGCAAGGTCGTGGTCGTGGCCGGTTACGGCGACGTGGGCAAGGGTTGCGCTCGCAGCATGCGCGGCATGGGCGCCCGCGTGCTGATCACCGAGATCGACCCGATCTGCGCGTTGCAGGCGGCCATGGAAGGCTACGAGGTCTGCACGATGGAGGAGGCGGTCGTCGAGGGCGACATCTACGTCACAACCACCGGCTGCCGCGACATCATCACCATCGAGCACATGCGCGCGATGAAGGATGAGGCCATCGTCTGCAACATCGGCCACTTCGACATCGAGATCGACGTCGCGGCCCTGCGTGCGGAAGGCGGCGTGTCCGAGATGAACATCAAGCCGCAGGTGGACCGCTTCACGTTCAAGGACGGCCACAGCATCATCCTGCTGGCCGAGGGCCGCCTGGTGAACCTGGGCTGCGCCACGGGTCACCCGTCGTTCGTGATGAGCAACTCCTTCAGCAACCAGGTGCTGGCGCAGATGGAGCTGTTCAACCAGGCCGACAAGTACCCGCTGGGCGTGCACGTGCTGCCGAAGCACCTCGACGAGGAGGTTGCCCGCAGCCACCTCGCGAAGCTGGGCGTGCGCTTGACGACGCTGTCCGACGCGCAGGCCAGCTACCTCGGCCTGTCGAAGGACGGTCCGTACAAGCCGGACCACTACCGCTACTAAGCGGCCAGTCGTAACCAACCGCCCCCGGGGTCGCGTGATGCGGCCGCGGGGGCGGTCGCGTTTCCGGGCAGGACCGTCGGCTCGCGGCCCGCTCGTTGGGTATCCTGCCGCCCCCCGTTTTCCAGGAGACTCAACGTGCCGACACAGGATGAGGTTCTGCAGGCGCTGCAGGCCGTGCAGGATCCCGACCTCCACAAGGACATCGTCAGCCTCGGCTTCGTGAAAAAGCTGACGATCGAAGGCGGCAAGATCGCGTTCGATCTCGAGCTGACCACGCCGGCCTGCCCGGTGAAGGACCAGCTCAAGGCCGAGTGCGAGAGCATCCTGCGCGCCCTGCCCGGCGTGGAGAGTGTCGAGGTGAACCTCTCGGCGCAGGTGCGCAGCCCGCGTCCGGCCGGCGCGATCATGCCCGGCGTGAAGAACCTCGTCGCGGTCGCCAGCGGTAAGGGCGGCGTGGGCAAGTCCACCGTCGCCGCCAACCTGGCGCTGGCGCTGGCGGCCGAGGGCGCGAGCGTCGGCCTGCTCGACGCCGACATCTACGGCCCGTCGGCGCCGACCATGTTCGGCAGCACGGCGCGCCCTCAGCCCGCCGGCGAGAACCGCATCCACCCGGTCTACGTGCAGGGCATCAAGGTCATGTCGATCGGCTTCCTGGTCGACCCCGACCAGCCGATGGTGTGGCGTGGCCCGATGGTGCACGGCGCGCTCAGCCAGTTCCTCGAGCAGGTCGAGTGGGGCGAGCTGGACTACGTGATCGTGGACATGCCCCCGGGCACCGGTGATGCGCAGCTCACGCTGACGCAGCGCGCGCCGCTGGCCGGCGCCGTGATCGTCACGACACCCCAGCAGGTCTCGCTGATCGACGCGCGCAAGGGCCTCAAGATGTTCGAGCAGGTGAAGGTGCCCGTGCTCGGCATCGTCGAGAACATGGCCTACTTCGTGTGCGACGGTTGCGAGAAGGAGCACGAGATCTTCCGTCGCGGCGGCGGCAAGGCCACGGCCGAGGAGCTGGGCGTGCCCTTCCTGGGCGAGGTGCCGATCGACACGGCGGTGCCGCTCTCGGGCGACGAGGGCCAGCCGATCGTGTCGCGCGCCCCGGACAGCCCGGCGGCGCAGGCGATGATGGCGCTGGCCCGTGAGGTCGCGCGGCAGCTTGCGATGCGCGGCATGGAGGCCGAGGCCGACGCGGCAGGCGACCTCAACCTGGCCTGGAAGAGCTGATGCAGCTCCCCGACGGGGCGCGTCCGACCGGCCTCGAGCAAGACGGCGCCGACACGCTGCTCGTGAGCTGGAGTCACGGGCACGAGGGCCGGCACGGCGTGCGCGACCTGCGCCTGGCCTGCAAGTGCGCCGAGTGCGTGGACGAGTGGTCGGGCGAGAAGCGCCTCGACGAGGCCAGCATTCCAGCTGACGTCCACCCCGACACGATCGAGCCGGTCGGACTCTACGGGCTCCAGATCCAGTGGAGCGACGGGCACAACACGGGTATCTATACTTGGGAGACGCTCGCCGAGCTGTGCCAGTGCGCGGCGTGCGAGACCCCAGTCCCCGACAAGGGGTGACCCGCCCCCGGCAGGGGACAAACGGAGCAGGCATGAGTGATCTGCATGCGGTGGACCCCGAGGTCCACGCGGCCATCGAAGCCGAGGTCGTGCGCCAGGACCGTGACCTGGAGTTGATCGCTTCCGAGAACTACTGCTCGGACGCGGTGCGCGAGGCCGTCGGCTCGGTGCTCACCAACAAGTACGCCGAGGGTTACCCCGGCCGGCGCTACTACGGCGGTTGCGAGCACGTCGACACGATCGAGCGCCTCGCGCGCGATCGCGCCAAGTCGCTCTTCGGCGCCGAGCGCGCCAACGTGCAGCCGCACAGCGGCAGCCAGGCCAACATGGCAGTGCTGATGGCGCTGCTCGAGCCCGGCGACGTCTACCTCTCGATGGATCTCGCGCACGGCGGCCACCTCACGCACGGTCACCCGCTCAGCTTCTCGGGCCGGTTGTACGCGCCGGTGTCCTACGGCGTGGACCGCGAGACCGAGCGCATCGACATGGACGAGGTCGAGCGGCTCAGCAAGGAGCACGAGCCGAAGCTGATCCTGGTCGGCGCCAGCGCCTACCCGCGCCACTTCGACTTCGAGCGCTTCGCGGCGATCGCGAAGGACGTCGGGGCGATCTACATGGTCGACATGGCGCACGTCGCCGGCCTGGTCGCGGCGGGGGTGCACCCCAGCCCCGTGCCGCACGCCGACGTCGTCACGCTGACCACGCACAAGAGCCTGCGCGGTCCGCGCGGCGGGATGATCCTGGCCAAGAAGGACTTCGCCAAGACGATCAACTCGCGCGTCTTCCCGGGCATCCAGGGCGGGCCGCTGATGCACGTCATCGCCGGCAAGGCCGTGGCGCTGCAGGAGGCCGCGCAGCCGAGCTTCCGCGAGTACCAGGAGCGGGTGGTGGCCTCTGCCGCCTCGCTGTCCGCGCAACTCTCCGCGCGCGGCCTGCGCATCGTCTCGGGCGGAACCGACAACCACCTGCTGATGGTGGACGTCGGCAGCATCGGCCTCTCCGGCAAGCAGGCCGAGGATGCGCTCGGTCGCGCGCGCATGACGGTCAACAAGAACATGATCCCATTCGACACGCGCCCGCCGATGGAGGCCTCCGGCATCCGCCTCGGCACGCCGGCGCTGTGCACGCGCGGCTTCGGTCCGGGCGAGATGACCGCGGTGGCCGACCTGATCGCCGACGTGCTGGCCGCCCCCGAGGACGACGACGTGGCGGCCCGCGCCGCGTCCCAGGTCGACGAGCTGACCAACGCCTTCCCGCTGACCGCGAAGGTCTGATGCGCGCGCGCGGCGACACCTACGTCGTCGACATCGAGACGGTCGGAACGCCCTGGAAGCAGCTGGACGAGAAGACCCGGGAGTACCTGCTCGGCCGCGTGCAGACCGACGCCGAGCGCGAAGCCGTGCCGCGTCGCCTGGGCCTGTCGCCCGGTACCGGCCGCGTGATCGTGATCGGCATGCAGAACATCAGCTCGGGCTCGGGCGGCGGCGTGCTGCTGGAGGGGGAACCGGCGGACTGGAACGACGGCGGCCCGATGGGCTTCCAGCAGTTCGCCGGAGACGAGCGCAGCATCCTGACCGAGTTCTGGAAGCTGGTCGCGAAGGCGGGCCGGGTTGTCACGTTCAACGGCCGCCAGTTCGACGGCCCCTTCCTGATGCTGCGCTCCGCCATGCTCGGCATCACGCCCAGCCAGAACCTGGTCGGCTACCGCTACTCGCTCGAGCGCCACTGCGACCTGGCCGAGGTGCTCAACTTCCACGGCGCCGTGCGCACCAACTACAACCTCGACTACTGGTGCCGCCGCTTCGGCATCACTTCGCCCAAGGAAGAGGGCCTCGACGGCAGTCGCGTGCAGGAGGTCTACGAGGCCGGCGGCATCGACAAGATCGCCGCCTACTGCGTGCGCGACGTGGTCGCGACGGCGGGTCTCTACTCGGCGCTCAAGGACACGCTGATCCCGCTCTTCAGCCGCGCGCACGGCGGCTGAACAACCGGTTCGCCGGCCGCGAACGGGCCGATCCACCCCGAAATCGCCGGATCGATTATCCTCCGGGGTTCGGGACAAGCTCTCCAGGACCGCGCGGACGGATGGACCGCGCGGACGTCAGGGGGGGCGATCGCTGACCACGCCGGGCCGTCATGGCGTCGGGCGGCGACTTTCACAGGGACAGGGAGGCAGTACGCATGGGCAAGGGGCAAGCAGGGCTCACGTCCGCCAACGATCCAGGGAACGGGGACGAGAAGGACCAGGACGAGGACGCCGCGGCGACCGAACAGGTCAGCGACGAGTACCGCGTGAACGTGGCGCGGGAGGTGGGGAACGCCCAACTCCTGGTCGAGTACGTCTGCAGCCAGGGGAAGGAGTACGACGCCGGCCGCGTGGCGGCCGTGATCGCGGCGGGGCGTCTGTGCGAGACGGACGGCTGGACGCTGGAGAAGGAAAGCGAGTTCTGGGAGGCCTACAACGCCCTGGCCGAATCGGTGAAGCCCGTGACGGTCTCGAGTCTGAAGGACAACGTCGCGAAGTACGGCCGGATCAGCGCGCGGTCCCGGATCCTCAGGCGCCTGGGAATGCTCAAGGACCCGCAGCGCGTCTCGGAGGCGGGCAAGATCGTCTTCTGGTACCGGCTGGCCACGGGCATCACCATCACGCTGCTGCTCTTCCTGCAGGTGTACTGGGTCGTGGGTGACGGCATGGTCACCAAGATCAACGAGACGCCGGCCTATGACACGGCTGCGGTCAGTCATGCGATGTCCGCGGCGGGCGAGGCATCTCTCGAGGTGGACCGGAAGAGGCGCGGGATCACCGTCGAGCTCCAGAGGTGGAAGGAGCGGCTGGACGAGGCCAACTTCGTCGCTGACGGCGAAGCCAACCCGACGGTCACCCTCAAGAAGAGGGACAAGACGGACACGAATCCGATCACGCTGAAGGCCGCGGAGTGGGACCTGGGTGCGGGCAAGGTGCAGATCCACGTGACCGAGGCCATGTTCCAGCGGATCGAGCGCTGGAACGCGGACTCGGTGACCGCGATCGAGCTCTACGAGAAGTCCGGGAAGACGCTCAACGAGTCGTTGCTGAACGAGAGCATCACCACCGAGACCATGGCCATCGTCCACCGCTGGAACCGGTGGTGGATGGCGCCGCTCCTGACGATCGACAACCTCTTGACGATCGGAACGGCGGAGAGCGACGCCGATTCAACAAGCGATGACGACCTGGACCCGAGCCCCACCACGGCCGACTACTCGGCGACGGTGGGAGCGTCGTACGCGCTGAACGCGATCTCCGACTACCTCCTGCCCCTGCTCTACGGCCTGCTCGGCGCGCTGGCCTACGTGCTCCGTACGCTCACCAAGGAGATCAAGAGCCTCACCTATTCCAGGGCGCAGAACATCGGCTACGGCCTGAGGCTACAGCTCGGCGCGCTGGCGGGCCTCGCCATCGGCTGGTTCGTCAAGGGCGGGGACGGGGATACACCGGCCGAGGCGGCGCAAGCCCTCTCCGCGGTCTCGCTGTCCGCGTGGGCGCTCGCCTTCATCGCCGGCTACAGCGTGGAGGTGCTCTTCGCCCTGATGGACAAGTTCATCAAGGCCTTCTCCGCCGAACCGGCGTGAGGCCAAGAGGCCGGGCAGGCGGGACCGTCAGCTGGGCTGGTTGTGCTGCTCGTCCATGCGCACCGGGCTGATCCAACCGATCGAGCGCAGAACGTCCAGGACCTCGGTCCAACTCGGGAAGGTCTTGCCGGTCTTGCGCTTGTAGCGGTCCATGGCCTTCAGGAACTGGAGGCGCTCGACCTCCATCAGGCCCGCGTCCGGCGGGGGAGCCTTCGGGCTGCGGCGCTTGGCCGAGCGCGATGAGGTGCGCGTGCCCGCCGAGCTCGTCTTCGGCTTCGGCTTGGCGGTCTTGCCCGTGGTCGGCTTGCGCGCAGGCGCCTTGCCTGCGGTGCGTGCCCGCGTCCCGGTCTTCTTGGTGGCCCCCATCCCTGGCTCCTGCTCGAGGAAACGACTTACCCCTCTTCGGCCAGGACCCCGTTCGAGATGAAGTGTTCCCGCACGCGTTCTGCGTTCGGGGCCCCGATCACGCCGAATTCGGTCACGATCCCGGCGATGTGCTCGTGCGGGGTGACGTCGAAGGCGGGGTTGTAGACCGCGATGCCTTCTGGCGCGTTCGGGCCCCCGTATCCGGCCGTGATCTCCTCCGGCGCCCGTTCCTCGATCGGGATGTGGCTGCCGTCGGGAAGGCTCAAGTCGAAGGTGGAGGTCGGCGCCACGACGTAGAAGGGGATGCCGTGGTGCTTCGCCAGCACCGACACCGAGTACGTGCCGATCTTGTTGGCCGCGTCGCCGTTGGCCGCGATGCGGTCGGAGCCCACGAAGACCTTCTGGATGCGGCCTTCCTTCATGACCTGGCCGGCCATGTTGTCGCAGATCAGCGTGACGTCGATGTCGCGCTGCTGCAGCTCCCACGCGGTGAGGCGGCTGCCCTGGTTGAGCGGGCGCGTCTCGTCGGCGAACACCGAGAATGTCTTGCCGGCTTCCTGGGCGGCGAAGAACACCGCCAGAGCCGTGCCGTAGTCGGCCGTGGCCAGCCCGCCCGCGTTGCAGTGGGTCAGCGCGGCCTCGCCGTCGTTCAGCAGTTCCTGGCCGTGGCGGCCGAGCGCGCGGCAGATCTGCCGGTCCTCGTTCCAGATGACCTGCGCCTCGTCGAGCAGCATCTGCTTCAACTCCGGCACGGGCCGCTCTCCGGCGGCGACCGCCGTGCGCGTCATGCGGTCGAGGCCCCAGAAGAGGTTCACCGCGGTGGGGCGCGAGCTGGCGAGGTAGTCGGTGGTCCGCTTGAGATCGTTCAGGAAGCCCGCGACATCCGTCGCCGCGCTGTCGCGCACGCCGAGCACCGTCCCGAACGCGGCCGCCACGCCGATGGCCGGCGCGCCGCGCACCGCGAGACGCTTGATCGCGTCCCACATCTGCTCCTTCGTGGTGCAGTCGATCTCGCGCAGTTCGCCGGGCAGCAGCGTCTGCTCGATCAGTCGACAACACCCGTCGAGACCACCGACCCAGTGGATCGTGATCGGGTGGTCCGGAGCGGGAGTCATCGCGGGAGGCGCGCCGTTCGACCGGTCAGTCGTCGGAGAGACGCGTGCCCTTGTCCTTGTCGCGCGCGAGCACCTTCGTCTTCATCGCTTCGCGCATGCCGACCAGGGCCGCCGACACGCGCTCGTCCGAGGTGCCGATGATCTGCGCGGCAAGCAGGGCGGCATTGCGGCCGCCCGACTTGCCCGCCGCGACCGTCGCGACCGGGATGCCGCCGGGCATCTGAACGATGGAGAGCAGCGAGTCGAGGCCGCCCGACATCGTCGTCACGATGGGCACGCCGATGACCGGCAGCGTGGTGTGCGAGGCGATCACGCCCGGCAGGTGCGCCGCACCGCCCGCCACGCCGATCATGACCTTCGTGCCGCGCGCCTTGGCGCCGGACACGACCTCCTCGACCGCCTTCGGCGTGCGGTGCGCGGACAGGATGCGCACCTCGTACGGAATCTCCAGCTCCTTGAGTGCGTCGAAGCCGTCCTCCACCTGGGGGAGGTCGGAGTCGCTGCCGAGCATCCAGATGACGAGGGGTGCGGTCATGCGTCGAGGGCCTTGCCCGTGAGCTTCTCGTGGATCTCGAAGTAGCGGCTGCGCGCCTGCTCGAGAATCTCCGCGGGCAACTCGGGCGCGGGCGGGGTCTTGTCCCAGTCCATGCCCTCGAGCGCGTCGCGGATGATCTGCTTGTCGTACTGGAACGGCTGCGTGCCGGGCTCCCACTGGTCCTTGGCCCAGTAGCGCGAGCTGTCGGGCGTGAACACTTCGTCGATCAGGATCACCTCGCCGTTGAACGTGCCAAACTCGAGCTTGGTGTCCGCGAGCAGGATGCCGCGCTCCTCGGCGTGCGCCGCGGCGTGGTCGTAGAGCGCGAGCGCTTCCGCGCCGGCCTTGGACGCGACGTCCGGGCCGACCATGTGCGCGAGTTGCATGATCGTGATGTTCTCGTCGTGCTCGCCGGCCGGCGCCTTGGTGGTGGGCGTGAGGATCGGCTCGGGCAGCTTGTCGGCCAGCTTCAGACCTTCGGGCAGCTTGTGTCCGCAGATCTCGCCGGACTTCTGGTACTCCTTCCAACCGGAGCCCGCGAGGTAGCCGCGCACGATGAACTCGGCCTTCAGCGGCACGGCGCGGTGCACGAGCATCGAGCGCCCCGCGAGCAGGTTCGCGTGCTGCTTGATGGCGTCGGGCATCTTCTCCACGTCGGTCTCGATGACGTGGTTGGGGATCAGGTCGCCGGTCTCGTCGAACCAGAACTCCGAGAGGCTCGTGAGCACCTTGCCCTTGTCGGCGAGGCGCTGCGGAAGGATGACGTCGAAAGCGGAGACGCGATCGGTGGCGACCAGCAGCATCCGGTGTTCGTCGACGGCAAAGATGTCGCGCACCTTGCCGCGGTGCAGGCGGTGAAGTCCGTCCAGGTGTGCTTCGAGTTCAGGCTCGCTGGTCTGTGTTGTCATCGGCTTCTCCGGAGGTTCAAAGGCGGACCGGCATCCTACCGTTCCGGGGCGGCGCGGGCACGGCCGATCGGGCCGTCCCTGCAGGCGCCTGCGGCCTTCCAACGTGGGCAGCCCGGCGACTATCCTCGCCGGTCCGTCGCACGCGGTCAGCGGACCGCGCGGACGCTTTCCCGGCCCCGCCCGGCCACCACGCAAAGGCCTCCGACATGCTCCTGGTCACCGGCGGCGCAGGCTACATCGGCAGCCACACGGTGCGCGCGTTGCGCGCCGCGGGGCAGCAGGTCGTGGTCTATGACGACCTGAGCGAGGGGCACCGCGACGCGGTCCTGGACGCGCCGCTGGTCGAGGGCGACATCCTCGACACCGAGCGCCTGCAGGCGACGCTGACCGAGCACGGCGTGACGGGCGTCCTGCACTTCGCCGCGCGCTGCTACGTGGGCGAATCCATGGAGAAGCCCGAGCTCTACTGGCGCGTGAACCGCGACGGGACGCGCTCGCTGCTGACCGCCATGCGTGCCGCGGGCGTCGGATCGCTGGTCTTCTCGTCCACCTGCGCCGTGTTCGGGGAACCCGAGCGCGTGCCCATGGACGAGGACCTGCCGCACCACCCGATCAACGTCTACGGCGAGACCAAGGCCGCGATGGAGGTCGAGATCCGCGCCGAGGCCGGGCTGAAGCACACGATCTTCCGCTACTTCAACGCGGCCGGAGCATCCGAGGACGGCGTGCTGGGCGAATGGCACGACCCGGAGACGCACCTGATCCCGCTGGCCCTGCTGGCGGTGCGCGACGGGGGCGAGCTGGTCGTGAACGGCGACGACTACCCGACCCGCGACGGCACCTGCATCCGCGACTACGTCCACGTCTGCGACCTGGCCGATGCCCACGTCCTGGCCATCGACCGGCTGCTGGCCGGCGGAGAGTCGCTGATCTGCAACCTGGGCTACGGCAGCGGCTTCTCCGTCCTGGAGGTGCTGCAGTCGGTGGAGCGCGTCACGGGCGGGACGCTGCGCTACCGCGTCGGACCGCGGCGCCCCGGCGACCCGCCGGAGCTCTACGCGCGCGCCGGCAAGGCGCAGGCCGAGCTGGGCTGGGCCCCCAGCCGGAACGACCTGGACACCATCGTGAGGCACGCGTGGGCCACGATCCGAAGCTGATCGTCCTGGGATCGGGCACGGCGCTGCCGCGGGCCGATCGCGCCACCAGCTGCTACCTCGTGGATCCGGGCGACGGGCAGGCGATCCTGGTCGACCTGGGGCCGGGCGCCCTGCATCGCGCGGCCCAGCACGGCTACGGGCTCGATCGCATCGGGCTGGCCCTGCTGACCCACATCCACCCCGACCACTGCGCGGACCTCGTGGCGCTTCAGTTCGCGCTGAAGAGCCCGATCGGCACGCCGCGGAGCTCGCCCGTGGTGGTCCTGGGGCACCCCGACGTGCCGCTGCTGGTCTCCCGGCTGCGCAACGCCTGGCCCCGCTGGCTCGCGGTCGAGCCCGATCGGTTCGTGGTCCGGGCGGTGGAGCCGGGGCCGCTGGCGCTGCCGGACGGTCTGCCCGAGGGCCTGGAGGCCCGGGCCTACCCGGTGGCGCACATGCCCAGCTCGCTGGGCTACCACCTGACCATGCCCAACGGCTTCACCGTGGCGTTCTCGGGCGATGCGACCGAGGGGGCTGGCCTGGAGGACCTGGGCCGGGACAGCGACCTGTTCGTGCTCGAGGCGGCCGTCACCGACGAGTCGAGCGTCCCGGGGCACCTCTCGCCGCGCCGGGCCGGCCTCGTGGCGGGGGCCTGCGGGGCGCGGCACCTGCTGCTGACCCACTTCTACCCGCCGGTCCTGGAGCAGCCGATCGAAGAGCTGGCCCGGGAAGGGTTTGAAGGCCGCGTCACGCTCGCGGAAGATGGCATGGTTCTGCCACTCGTGCGCTGAGGCGGGCCGCCGGCCGCCCGGCGACGGCTCCGGCGCCCATCTCGAGCGACCCCATGCTGCCGATCCTCGCCTGGCTGATCTCGACCGGCCTGTTCGTGCAGGTGGACGCGATCGATGCCGCGCTGCGGCGTCCGGAACTGTTGGGCGCGGACGTTGCAGTCGCGGTGGTGGAGGTCGAGACGGGCAAGCGCGTCTACGCGCGCAACCTCGACCTGCCGCTCGCGCCGGCAAGCAACATGAAGCTGCTCACGACCGCGGCCGCGCTGGGCATGCTCGGTCCGGACCATCACCTGAGCACGCGCCTGCTCTCGGACGCGCCGCCGGACGAGTCGGGAGTGCTGCACGGTGACCTGGTCGTCGAAGGGGGAGGCGATCCCTGCCTGCGAACCGACCTGCTCGGGTTGGAGGACGTCGGCGACCCCGCCGCGTTGCTCGCGGCGATCGCGACCTCGGCCGGGCTGAGCGGCGTGGAGGGCGGCCTGGTCCTCGACGACGGTCTGCTCGACCGGCAGTGGCTGCATCCCGACTGGCCCGCGGGCGACGTCGAGATGTCCTACGCCGCGCCCATCGGCGCGCTGTCGATGCACACCAACTGCCTCTCGATCGAGGTCGGCGGGGCGGGGCGCCCGAGCGCGAAGCTGCTGACGGCCACGCCCGACTACCACCTGCGCAACGAACTGCGCGCGGCCACCAAGCCGGCGACGTGCCAGGTCGGCGCGCTGCGACCCGACGGGCACGGCCTCGTGCGCGTGCGCGGTTCCATCGGACGCGGCGTGACCAACCGGCCGCTCGAGGTGCCGGTCCACGATCCGGCCGATCTCTTCGGCGGCTGTCTGCGCGAGGCCCTGGGCCGCAGCGGCGTGACCTTCTCGGGGGACACGGAGACCCGGGCCGGCGCCGCCGCCGCGATCGAGGAACCGTACGTGCTGGGCTCGCTCGAGACGCCGCTGGGCAATGCGGTCCTGCTGGCCAACAAGGAGAGCGACAACTCCATCGCCGACCACCTGTTCAAGCTGCTGGGCGCCAAGGTCGTGGGCGAGGGCTCGTTCAGCGGAGGAGGTCGCGCGATCGGACGCTTCCTGCGCGAGAAGGTGCGGACCGACACCGACTCCCTGATGCTGCGCGACGGATCGGGGCTCTCGCCGCACAACCGCGTCACTGCGCGCGCGATGGTGGACATGCTGGTGGCGATGGCGAATGCGGATCCCGCGGTGCGCGATCCCTTCCTGCACACGCTGCCGGTCTCGGGCCTCGACGGGTCGCTGGCCGCGCGACTCACCGACCAGCCCTACCAGGGTGCGGTGCGCGCCAAGACGGGCTACATCAGCCGCGTCTCCTGTCTCTCGGGCTACGCGCGCAGCCGCACGGGGCGCACCTACGCCTTCTCCATCCTGATCAACGGCTACGGCGCGAAGCACAACAACACACAGATGAAGGCGATCCAGGACAGCATCTGTCGGGCCCTCGTCGACCACGAGTGAGGCCGACGTGACCCTGGACGTAGCAGCCGCACTCGAATTCGCCGTGGACACCGCGTGTGCGGCCGGCGACCTGATCCTGGGGCACGACGCTCCCGTGCCGCAGCGCGCGCCGCGCATGAAGGGCGAGCGCGATCCGGTCACCGAAGCCGACGTTGCGTCGGAGCGCCTGATCGTCGCGCGTATCCGCGAAGCCTTCCCCGACACGGCCATCTGCGCCGAAGAGGAGACGCGCGACGAGCCGGACGGTCGGCCCATGTGGTACGTCGACCCGCTCGACGGCACGGTGAACTTCAGCCAGGCGCACCCGTTCTTCGGCGTGTCGATCGCGCTGTACCAGGGCGACGAGCCGTTGGTGGGCGTGGTGCACGTGCCGCGCCTCGGCGAGACCTTCGCGGCGGCGGCCGGGCAGGGCGCGACGCTGAACGGCGAGACGATCCACGTCTCGGCCAAGCAGCGTCTGCTCGACTGCGTGCTCGCGACGGGATTCGCCTACGGGCGCGCGGAGTTGCCCGACAACAACGTGGACCACTTCTCGAAGCTGGTGCTGCAGGTGCGCGGGCTGCGGCGCGGCGGCTCGGCCGCACTGGACCTGGCCTACGTGGCAGCGGGTCGTCTGGACGGCCACTGGGAACCGCACCTGAACGCCTGGGACCTGGCGGCCGGCGTGCTGCTCGTGCGCGAGGCCGGCGGCGTGGTCACCGACATGCGCGGCGGCGGCGACTGGTTGCACGGCCGCAGCCTGTGCGCGGCCGCGCCGGGCGTGCACGGTCTTCTTCTGGAGCAGTTGGCGGGGGAGACCCCGCCATGACGCTGACCGACATCGAGGTCCACGGCGCGAGCGAACACAACCTGCGCAACGTGGACGTGACCATCCCGCGCCTCGCACTCACGACGATCACCGGCGTCTCGGGTTCCGGCAAGAGCTCGCTCGCGTTCGACACGATCTACCAGGAGGGGCAGCGGCGCTACGTCGAGAGCCTCTCGTCGTACGCGCGGCAGTTCCTCGGCAAGATGGAGAAGCCGAAGGTCGAGCGCATCGACGGCCTCTCGCCGACGCTGCTGATCGACCAGAAGACGGTCAACAGGAACCCGCGCTCGACGGTCGGCACGATCACCGAGATCTACGACCACCTGCGCCTGCTCTACGCGCGGCTGGGCGAGCCGCACTGCCCCGAGTGCGGGGCGATCGTGTCGGGGCAGGACGTGGACGGCATCGTCGACGCGATCCTCGCTGCGCACGAGGACGAGCGCATCGTGCTGTGCGCGCCGGTGGTGCGCGACCGCAAGGGCGAGTACCGCAAGGACCTCGAGGGCTGGCGGCTGAAGGGCTTCACCCGCGCATGGATCGACGGGACCGAGCGACGGCTCGACGAGGACATCGAGCTCGAGCGCAACAAGCGGCACACGATCGAGCTGGTCGTCGACCGGCTGAAGCCGTCGGCGCCACGGCGCGCGCGACTGTCCGAGGCGGTCGAGAGCGCGTCCACGTTGTCCGACGGATTCCTCGTGCTGCGCGATGCGGCGGGGAAGCGGCGTTCGTTCTCCACGGCCAACACCTGTCCGCAGGGACACGGCGACTTCCCCGAGCTCGAGCCGCGGTTGTTCTCGTTCAACTCGCCGCACGGCGCCTGCCCGGAGTGCGACGGCCTCGGGCGCAGCAGCCAGCCCGACGAGGAGAAGGTCATCGCCGACGCGGACAAGTCCATCCGCGACGGCGCGTTGAAGATCATGGATCGCACCGGCTACCTCGGCTACGTGCGCCTCGGTCCGCGCAGCCTGGAGAAGCTGGCCAAGACCTTCGACATCGACCTCGACACGCCGTGGAAGAAACTGTCGAAGCGTGCGCGCCGCCTGATGATGCACGGCTCCGGCGACAAGGAAGTGACGCTGGAGTGGTCCTGGAAGTCATCCGACGGCGGGCGCACGGTGCGCGGCAAGGACACCAAGCCCTTCGAGGGCATCCTCTTCGCGCTGCGGCGTGCGCAGGCCGGCCACATGCGCCGCGCGGCCGAGCGCTTCTTCTCGTTCACGGTGTGTCCCGAGTGCGAAGGCTGCCGACTGAACGACGCGGCGCGCAGCGTGAGCTTCCGCGAGCTGCCCATCAACGCGCTGACGGAGTTGAGCATCTCGCAGGCGGCGGCGTTCTTCGCGGAACTCGAACTGGATTCGCGCGAGACGCAGATCGGGCGCCAGATCGTGAAGGAGATCTCGACGCGCCTGCGCTTCCTGCTCGAGGTCGGCCTCGGGTACCTGCGCCTCGACCGCGGTTCGCGCACGCTGTCGGGCGGCGAGAGCCAGCGCGTGCGCCTCGCGAGCCAGGTCGGTTCGGGGCTGCAGGGCGTGCTGTACGTGCTGGACGAGCCGTCCATCGGCCTGCACTCGCGCGACAATGGGCGGCTGATCGACACGCTGCACGCGCTGCGCGACCGCGGCAACACGGTGCTCGTCGTGGAGCACGACGAGGAGACCATCCGCGCCAGCGACGCGATGGTGGACATCGGCCCGGGCGCCGGACAGGACGGCGGGCACATCCTCGCCTCAGGCACGCTTGCGGACGTGCTCGACGGCGAGCCGACGCCGACCACCGACTACCTCGAAGGGCGCCGGCGCATCGAGGTGCCGAAGACGCGTCGGCCCGGCAACGGCGAGGCGCTCACGGTCGTCGCCGCGCGGCAGTTCAACCTGAAGGAGCTCACGGTCGACTTCCCGCTGGGCTGCATGGTGGCCGTCACCGGCGTGTCCGGCTCGGGCAAGTCCACGCTGGTCGACAACGTGCTGCGTCGCGCCTTGTCGGCCGAGTTGCACCGCGCCGAGCAGCGCCCCGGCGAACACGAGACGATCCGCGGCGTCCAGCACATCGACAAGGTGGTCGAGATCGACCAGCTGCCGATCGGGCGCACGCCGCGCAGCAACCCCGCCACCTACACCGGCGTGATGGACCTGATCCGGGACGTCTACGCGGGCACGCCCGAGGCGCGCATGCGCGGCTACAAGCGCGGGCGCTTCTCCTTCAACGTGAAGGGCGGGCGCTGCGAGGCCTGCGAGGGAGCGGGCGTCAACACGATCGAGATGCAGTTCCTGCCCGACGTGCAGGTGCCTTGCGAGGTCTGCGACGGCCGTCGCTACAACGCCGAGACTCTGGAGATCCAGTACCGCGGCCAGGCGGTGGACGACATCCTCGATATGACCGTCACCCAGGCGGCGGAGTTCTTCGAGAACCACCAGCGCATCCGACGCATCCTCGACACGCTGCTCGACGTGGGCCTGGGGTACCTGCGCCTCGGGCAACCGAGCACGACGCTCTCTGGCGGCGAGGCGCAGCGCATGAAGCTCGCCAGCGAGCTGTGCCGCCCTGCGACGGGGCGGACGCTGTACATCCTGGACGAGCCGACGACCGGCCTGCACTTCGAGGACATCCGCGTGCTGATCGCCGCGTTGCAGCGGCTGATCGACGCCGGCAACTCGATGATCATCGTCGAGCACAACCTCGACGTCATCAAGGTGGCCGACCACGTGCTCGACCTGGGGCCGGAAGGCGGCGAAGAAGGCGGGCGGCTGGTCGCGAGTGGCACGCCCGAGGCGGTCGCGAAGGTGGCCGCCTCGCACACGGGACACGCGCTGAAGTCCGTGCTCGGGAAGCGCAGGAAGTCGCGCGCGGGACGCCGTCGCAAAGCCGCACGCTCCGCGGTGGGCCAGGACCTGTGCCTGAAGGGCGCTTCGCTGCACAACCTGCAGTCGATCAACGTGACCCTGCCGCACAACGCGATGAGCGTGATCACCGGCCCCTCGGGTTCGGGCAAGACCAGCCTCGCCTTCGACACGATCTTCGCGGAGGGGCAGCGGCGCTTCGTCGAGAGCCTCTCGACCTACGCGCGCCGCTTCCTCGAGCGCATGGACCGCCCGCCGGTGGACTCGATCACGGGCCTCGCACCGGCCATCGCGATCGACCAGAAGACCTCCAGCCGCAACCCGCGCTCGACGGTCGCGACCACGACCGAGGTGCACGACTACCTGCGCCTGCTCTACGGGCGCGTCGGCCGGCCGCACTGCTGGGAGTGCGGGCGCGAGCTGCGCGCGTGGAGCCCGTCGGTGGCGGCGCACGACCTGATCGAACGCACCGCGGACCAGCGCGTCGTGATCGGCGCGCCGCTCTGGTCGGCCGAGCACAGCCACCGCACGACGATGTCGAAGCCGGGCGAGATCGCCGACCTGGCCGGCGAGTTGTCGCGCGACGGCTTCACGCGCGTGTTGCTCGACGGCGTCGAGACGCGCCTGGACGAGCTGCCCAAGCGCGCCGCCAAGCGCTCGGTGGAGCTGGTCGTGGACCGCACCAAGGCGACGGCCCGCAACCGCGCGCGCCTGGCCGACGGTCTCGCGCAGGCACAGCACCGCGGCCTGGGGCTTGCCCGCGTGCACCGCGAGTCGGGCCACGTGATCGAGTACGAGGCGCGTGCGGCCTGCGCCCGCTGCGGCACGGCACTGCCGGGCGAGCTGTCGCCGCGCATGTTCTCCTTCAACAGCCACGTGGGGGCGTGCGAGAGCTGCGAGGGCCTGGGTCAGCTGCGCGCCGTGAGCGAGGAGTTGCTGATCGACAGGCCCAACCGACCGCTGCTGGACGGCGCGATGGGCTCGCGCGTGGGCAAGTTCATCGCCCGCCCGGACGGCTGGCATGCGCAGATCCTCAGCCAGCTCGCGGACCGCTTCGAGACGGACCTGTCGCGTCCCTGGTCGCGGCTTCCGGTGGCGTTCCGGCGCGCCGTGATGGAGGGGACCGACGGCGGCGACGCGCTGGCCGTGTCCTTCGAGAAGAGTTCGCGCGGCCGCTCTCGCAGCTACGACTACCGCGTGGAGTGGGACGGCCTGCTCGAGGTGGTCGAGGGCTGGTGGCGCGGCACGGAGAACGACGGCTGGTGGCGCCGCTCGCTCGAATCGGTGATGGAGGTCGGCACCTGCGCGGAGTGCGAGGGCGGGCGCCTGCAACCCGCGTCCCTGGCGACGACGGTCGGCGGCCACGGCATCCGCGAGGTCTCTCGCCTGACGGTGAGCGACGCGCGCAAGCTGTTCGCGAAGCTGAAGCTCGACAAGACAGAGCGCGTCGTGGCGAAGGACATCCTGCGCGAGATCGAGAACCGGCTCTCCTTCCTGGACAACGTCGGCCTCGGCTACCTCAGCCTCGACCGCCCGGCCTCGACGCTCTCGGGCGGGGAGGCGCAGCGCATCCGACTCGCCGGCCAACTCGGCAACCGCCTCGTGGGCGTGCTCTACGTCCTCGACGAGCCGTCCATCGGGCTGCACCCGCGTGACCAGGCGCAACTGCTCGACACGCTGGCCGACCTGCGCGACCTGGGCAACACGATCGTCGTGGTGGAGCACGACCAGCAGACGATCGAGGCCGCCGACCACGTGATCGATCTCGGTCCCGGGGCAGGGCACCACGGCGGGCGCGTCGTCGCGGCGGGCACGCCGAAGAAGATCTCCACGCACAGGAAGTCGCTCACCGGCCAGTACCTCTCGGGTCGCCGCCGGGTGGAGCTGCCGGCCGAGCGGCGCGAGCCCCGGCGCTGGCTGGAGTTGAAGGGCGCCCGGCTGCACAACCTCAAGGACGTTTCGGCGCGCTTCGGCGTGGGGGCCCTGACGGTGGTCACGGGCGTCTCGGGCTCGGGCAAGTCCACCCTGGTGGCGGACCTGCTGGTGCCGGCCGTGAAGGCCCGCCTGGCCCGCGAGCGCAAGCTGCCGGGGCGCCTGAAGGGCCTGAAGGGGGCCGAGGCCATCGACAAGCTGCTGGTCATCGACCAGTCGCCGCTGGGCCGCTCGCCGAGCAGCAACGCCGCCACCTATTGTGGCGCCTTCGACGAGATCCGGGCCCTCTACGCGGGCACCCCGGAGGCGCGCATGCGCGGCTTCCGCGCCGGGCGGTTCAGCGTCAACGTCGCGGGGGGGCGCTGCGAGACCTGCGGCGGGCGGGGCGTCGAGTTGATCGAGATGCACTTCCTCTCGGACGTGGCCCTGCCCTGCGAGGCCTGCAACGGCCGCCGCTACAACCGCGCCACGCTGGAGGTGCGCTGGAAGGGTCTGTCCATCGCCGACGTGTTGGAGCTGGAGGTCGACCAGGCGCTGGAGGCGTTCGGCGCCCACAAGGGCATCCACCGCAAGCTGGCGCTGCTCTCGGACGTGGGTCTCGGCTACTTGAAGCTTGGACAGCCAGCGACGACATTGTCAGGTGGCGAGGCTCAGCGAGTGAAGCTGGCTGCCGAGCTTGGCAGACCCGGCACCGGGCGCTCGCTCATCGTTCTGGACGAGCCCACGACCGGATTGCACTTCGAGGACGTGGCACGGCTCGTCGCCGTGCTCCAGAGGATGGTCGAGCAGGGCAACACCGTCGTGGTGATCGAGCACAACATGGACGTGATCAAGAGCGCGGACCGCATCGTGGACCTCGGCCCCGAGGGGGGCGAAGGCGGCGGACGTCTGGTCGCGGAGGGCACGCCCGAGCAGGTGGCGCGGGCGCGCGGCAGCCACACGGGTCGGTACCTGAAGCCCGCGCTCGCCGGAGCGCGCGCATGAGCGGCAACGGGCGTCCGCTGACGGTCCAGGGGGACCGCTCCATCCTGGTCGAGGTGCACGCCGAGGGTTTCGGCGAGGCGCGCGACTTCCTCGCGCTGTTCGCCGAGTTGGAGAAGAGCCCCGAACACATCCACACCTACCGCATCACGCCGCTCTCCATCTGGAACGCTGCGGCGGCCGGCCTGAGCGCCGAGCGCATCATCGAGTTCCTGACGGCGCAGTCGCGCTACCCGGTGCCACCCAACGTCGAACGCGACATCGAGGACAACATCCGTCGCTTCGGCCTGCTGCGGCTCGAGCGCATCGACGGGCGGCTGCTGCTCACCTCGTCGGACGACACGCTGCTCTCGCGCATCGCGCGCGACGCGACGCTCAAGAAGTTCTTCGAGAAGGAAGGCGCGGGTCCCGGCGTGCTGCAGGTCGTCGAGGCGCTGCGGGGCGAGGTCAAGCAGGCCCTCATCCGCATCGGCTACCCGGTCGAGGACCTGGCCGGCTACACGCGCGGCGCGGAGCTCGAGTTCTCGCTGCGCGACAGCATGGCGGGCACGGGTGGGCCCTTCGGGCTGCGCCCGTACCAGGCCGAGGCCGCCGACGTGTTCCACGCGGGCGGCACGGAGAAGGGCGGCAGCGGCGTGGTCGTGCTGCCCTGCGGTGCGGGCAAGACGATCGTGGGCATGGGCTGCATGCACCGCCTGCAGACGCAGACGCTGATCCTCACCACGAACACGATCGCCGTGCGCCAGTGGCGCACCGAACTGCTCGACAAGACCACGCTCACCGAGGACGACGTCGGCGAGTACACCGGGGACAGCAAGAAGATCTGCCCGGTGACGATCTCCACCTACCAGATGCTGACCTACCGCCGTCGGCAGACCGGCGAGTTCACGCACTTCATCCTGTTCTCGGCGCGCGACTGGGGCCTGGTGATCTACGACGAGGTGCACCTGCTGCCCGCGCCCGTGTTCCGCGTGACGGCCGAGATCCAGGCCCGTCGCCGGCTGGGGCTGACGGCCACGCTGGTGCGCGAGGACGGGCGCGAGGACGAGGTCTTCTCGCTGATCGGTCCCAAGAAGTACGACGTGCCCTGGAAGATCCTGGAGCGCCAGGGCTGGATCGCCACCGCGCACTGCGTCGAGGTGCGCCTGCCGCTGGTGCAGGAGCTCGAGATCGGCTACGGCTCGGCCGGCAGCCGCGAAAAGTTCCGCATCGCCAGCGAGAACCCGGCCAAGCTGGGCGTGGTGGAGACGCTGGTCGAGCGCCACAAGGACGACCGTGTGCTGATCATCGGCCAGTACCTCGACCAGCTCGACCTGCTGGCCGAGGAGCTGGACTCCCCGCTGATCACCGGGCGCACGCCGACCAAGGAACGCGAGACGCTCTACAAGGCCTTCCGCGAGGGCGACCTGAAGGTGCTGATCGTGTCCAAGGTCGGGAACTTCGCCGTGGACCTGCCGGACGCCAACGTGGCCATCCAGGTCTCGGGCACCTTCGGGAGCCGGCAGGAGGAGGCCCAGCGCCTGGGGCGCATCCTGCGGCCGAAGTCGGACAAGCGGCCGGCGGTCTTCTACTCGATCGTCAGCCGCGACAGCCGCGAGGAGCACTTCGCGAACAACCGCCAGCTGTTCCTGACCGAGCAGGGCTACACCTACGAGATCCGAGACATCTCGCGCCTTTAGGCGCTCGGGCGAGATCCGGGACATCTCGCGCCTCCAGGCGCTCCGGCGGCTGGCCCCGGTGAGCCGCTGAGCGGCGGGCCGCGCGCCGATTCAGGCTGGCAGGGCCTCAAATCCGAGCCACGGATGGGTTAGGATCCACAGGTTCTACCCCGACGGTTCAGGATGATGAAACGGGAGCCCACGACAGTCCACAGCACCGTGCGCGGCGTCGCCCTGCAGGCCGCCCTGCGCAACCGGCCGGAGCGAGAACTCCGGGAGCTGCTGTCGTTCTGGGACGGCCACGGGACCCCGCCGGACACCCAGGACCGGCTGATCGGCGAGCTCGAGCGGCGCATGTCGAGCGAGAAGGCCGTGCGCAAGCGGGTGAAGTTCCTCTCCAAGAAGCTGGTCGACCTGCTGAAGTTCTTCCTGCGCGGCGAGGGCTACCGGGCCGACCTGGCGCACGTCACGGGCAGTCGCTCGTTCGGATACCTGTCGCCGTTCGAGCTGAAGGCCGCCATCAACGCGCTGATCAAGCGCGGCTTCCTGTTCACGGCGGCCACGACCAACGGCCACAACGGGGGGGCCAGCCGCTCGCGCAGCCGCACCAAGCGCGACGCCTACCTGGTGCCCTGCGAGTTGGGCGACCTGCTGCAGGCCTTCATCTGGGACGACGACCGGACGGTCGAGGAGACCTTCACGCTGCGCGGCCAGCTGGCGCGCCTGGTGGACCGGCGCGACCTGGACGGCCTGTTGGAGACGCACCTCGGCAAGAAGGCCAAGGCCAAGGACCACGCGCGCGGGGCCGAGTTGCTGGCGGCGCCGAAGGCCGTGGCCAAGCGCCTGGCCGCCGTCGAGAACCCGAAGCAGCAGGAGCTGATCCGGCTGGTCGTCACGGCCTACGGCGGGATCGCCAGCCGGACCGTGCTGGAGAAGAACCACAAGGGCATCGGACGCTGGAACCGCAAGTCGCTGCAGGAGGTGCTCGAGACCAACCTGCTCGGCACGGTGCGCCACGTCTCGCTGGGCGAGTACGGCATCCACCAGTTCGACGAGGTGGTGGTCGTGTTCGGCGAGTTGGTCGACGCGGCCCGCGATTGCCTGACGCCCGAAGCCACGCGGCCGGACGTCCTGCGCAGCCTGGGCGTCGACCTGATCTCCGACATCTCCGCCTTCCTGTCCTACGTCGAGCACAACCCGATCCGGCTCACGCTCTCGGGCAAGGTCTACCGCACCGCCGTTCGCAAGCTGGAGGAGTCGTTCATCCTCACGCACCGCTCGGGTTTCAGCGGGCAGTGGTTGTTCCAGTACCTGTTCGACTTCTGCCAGAGCCAGTCGATGATCGAGCGCGGTCGCGACCGCAGTGTGGCGCTGACCGTGAAGGGGCGCAGCTGGGACCGCACGCCGCTCGAGAAGAAGCTCTCGCGCCTGCTCAAGTTCGCCTGCGGCAACTGGAGCAGCGTGGTCGAGCCCTTCCACGGCGAACGCCTGCTGGAGCTGTTCCTCGACCGTCTGCGCGAGTTGCCCATCAACGAGTGGGTGGACGTGAACGCGGCCGCCTTCGGGGCGCGCAACCGCTACCTGGCCAACCTCGACCACTTCAACGTGCGCGACCGGTTCCAGAGCCGCTACCAGTTCGCGCAGCAGTCGGGCATGCGCGATCCGCACCAGCTCGCGATGGCGCTGACGCAGTGGTCGCGCGAGCGCCTGTTCCTGTTCGGCCTGATCGACCTGGCCGAGGTGGACGGCAAGCCGGCGCTGATGCGGCTGACGCCGCTGGGCGCCAAGGCGCTGGGGGTGAGCGTTCCGGACGGCGTCGAGGAGGCCGGCGGTCCGCTGGTCGTGAACCCGGACTTCGAGATCATCCTGTTCCCCGACGGCGACACCTACGACCTGGTGACCGAGCTGGATCGTTTCGCCGAGCGCATGAGCAGCGATCCCGTGTACCGCTACAAGCTCACGGCGTCGTCGATCGAGAAGGCGGTGGCCGAGGGGCTCGAGGCGTCGGCGATCCTGCGCACGCTGTCCGAGCACAGCCGCGTCGAGGTGCCGCAGAACGTCATCTACTCGATCGGACAGTGGGCCGGGAAGGTCAAGTTCGTGAGCCTCGCGCGCGTGTCGCTGGTGCGCGGCCGGAACAAGGAAGTCATCGACCGCATCCTGCACGACAAGAAGCTGCGTCCGCTCGTCGTCGAGCGTCTCTCGCCGACGGCGCTGCTGGTGTCCTCGGATCTCTCGCCGGACGACCTCGCGGAGCTGCTGAAGCCGCTCGGCGTGTTCCTCGATGGCTCATCCCCCTGACGCCACGTCAGGCGGCCTGCGTCTCGTCCTGGTGACCCCGGGCGATCGCGAGCCGCGAAGGACGCTGCGGCTGATCGATTCGGCGCTGGCCGGAGGCGTGACCGCCGTCCTGTTGCGCGAATCGCAGTTGGATCCCACGCCGCGCGCGGAGTTGGCGATGCAAGTGCGCGAGGCCACGCGGAAGCACGGCGCGCTGCTGCTCATGCACCGTGACGTCGGCATCGCAAACGACTGCGGCGCGGATGCGGTGCACACGGGCCACGGAGGTCAGCCGGTCGAGGCCATCCGTAGCGACGCACCGGGCCTGCTGGTCGGGCGCTCGTGCCACTGGCCGGTGACCGCGGAGGACCGGCGCGCCGACTACGTGCTTTTGTCCCCGTTCCGCCCCACGCCGAAGAGCCATCCGCGCCCGCTGCTCGCGTCCGACCAGGTGCGCGCCTGCCTGGACGACCCGCAACTGGGCCCGACCGTCGCACTGGGGGGGCTGACGGTCGACGATGTGCCGTCGCTGCCCGAGGGGCTGGCGGGCGTCGCCGTCCTGCGCGCGATCAGCGAAGCGGACGACCCCCGAGAGGCGGCGGCGGAGCTGCGAGCGGCGCTGGACGCCCGGCTCCATGCCGTGTCCGAGGACGCGCCCCGATGAGCGTGCGCGAGTCCGAGTTCATCGGTTGGGCGACGGACGGCATGGCCGGCCAGCTGCCCGTCGGGCCGGGCGACGACGCCGCGGTACTGCCGAACGGGACGATCCTCGCCGTGGATGCCGTCGTGGAAGGCGTGCACTTCACCAGCGACACACCCGCGGAGGCCGTCGTCCACAAGGCGATGGGACGACCACTCTCCGATCTCTGCGCGATGGGCGCCGACGCGGAGGCGGTCTTCGTCGCCGCCCTGCTCCCGCCCGGTTGCGAGGCGCGCGCACTCGCCGACGCGTTGGGGAGCTGCGCCCGCGCCTTCGGCGTGGTGCTCGGCGGGGGCGACACCAAGCGCACGCAGGCGGGTGCGCTGGCCTTCGCCGTCACGGCCGTCGGACGCCTGCGCTCGGGCTCGCCCTGGTTGCGCTCCGGTGCGCACGCCGGCGATCGCATCCTGGTCAGCGGACCGCTGGGCGGCTCGGGCAGCGGTCGGCACCTTCGGGTGCAGCCGCGCTTCGACGTGGTCGACGCGCTGCGCACGGGCGAGACGCCGGTCAACGCCTGCATCGACCTCTCCGACGGGTTGGGGCGCAACCTGGCACAGATCTGCCGCGCCTCGGGCGTCGGCGCGCACGTGCACGCCGAGCGCGTTCCGGTGCACACCGACGTTCCGCAGGACACCGATCGGATCGCTGCCGCGCTGGGGGACGGCGAGGACTTCGAACTGCTGCTGACCCTGCCCTGGGACCATGCCGTGCCGGACGGCCTGATCGACATCGGGGAGATCACCGCGGACAAGGCGCTCGTGCTCGAGCGCGACGGGCGGATCGAGGACTGGCCGGCGGAGGGCTACGAGCATGCCTTCTGAATCGAGCGCCGCCGCGCGCACGATTGATCTCGCCGACGTCGCCTCCACGCACGAGTTGGCCCGCGAGCTGGCCGAGGCGCTCGCCCCGGGAGACGTGCTCGCGTTGGTGGGTGAGTTGGGCGCCGGCAAGACGGAGTTCGTGCACGGTCTCGCGCGCGCGCTGGATGTGCCGAGCGACGTGCCCGTGAGTTCCCCGAGCTACCTGCTGCTGAACGTGTACCGCGGTGGGCGCCTCCCGCTGGCGCACTTCGACGCCTACTTCATGGGCGGCGCGGACGACCTCGAGCGCGCGGGCCTGGCGGACCTGCGCGCCGAAGGCTGCGCGATCGTGATCGAGTGGGCCGACCGCGTGCGCGAGGCGCTGCCGGAGGATGCGCGCTGGCTGACGCTCGAGCCGGGCGTCGACGGCGAGGGCTCACGTCGCGCGACGTTGGACGGATCGGGTGGGGGCGGGTCGTGAACGCGTTGCTGCTGATGCTCGTGCTGGCGCTGCAGACCGCGCCTGAGGTCAAGGCGACGACGAAGCCGCCGGAGCCCTTCCCACCCAGTCGTCTCGGCGCCGAGTGGATCGGGCCGAGCCCGATCGTCGTGGTGGCGCGCACGATCTCGGTGCGCGACGCCGGCCTGGGCGCGGCCTTGCTGCACGTGCGCGTGCTGGAGCGCATGCGCGGCGAGGGCGTCTCAGTCGACGACTCGCTGACCGTGTTCAGCGCGAGCGACCGCTTCTCCTTCGGCAGCGAGGACCTGCTCTTCCTGCGACCGTTCCGGGAGTCGGGGCGGTTCGAGGTCGTGCACCGCATCTCGGTGCGCGAAAGCCAGTACTCGGCCATGGTCTCGATCACACGACGCACGATCTGGTTGATGGAGATCGAGAACCCCGAACGCCGCATCGACGCGACGATCGACCTGCTCCTGGGCCTGCTGCGTTCGCGCGACACCTGGACCCGCAGATACGGCCTGGAGGAACTGCGCTGGATGGCGGAGCACCGGCATGCGATCTTTACGCAGGATCGGCGGGAGCGCGTGCGCACGGCCGCGCGCGCAAGCGCCCATCCCGAGGTCAAGACCGGTGTCGTAAGCGTGACGCGAGCGCTGGCCGCGAAGGACTCCCGTTTGCGCGACGACGAGGGATCGGAACAATCCAAGCCATGACCATCCTGCCCGTCCTGATCATCGGTCTGCTGACCGCCACCGACACGGTCTCCGATCCGCCGCTCGAGATCTCGCTCGACGACGCGATCCAGATGGCGGTGGGGAACAACCTCTCGATCCAGGGCGCGCAGCTGGATGCGAACGCGTCCCTGCAGGGGTTCAACTCGGCGTGGGGCGCCTTCGACGCGGTGTACTACATCAACGCCTCGAACAGCCGCACCACGTCCGCGCCGACGCCTCCGACGCTGGTCGGCGGTTCGGTCGTCGTCCCGAGTTCGCCCGCGACCCTGCGCGACATCACGACGCTCTCGAGTGGTCTGACCGGCACGATGATGACCGGCACGCAGTGGAGCTTCGACGTCACGCTGCAGAAGTTCACATCCAGCACCGTGTCGGGCACGCCGGCGCTCCTGGCGAATGCGACCCAGAACCTCACCGGCGTGTGGACCCTGGAGCTCACGCAGCCCTTGCTGCGCGGTGGTGCGGACGACTACCCGATCACCGGCCTGCAACTCGCGAAGCATGACGCCCACATCGCCATGCTGTCCGCGGAGGAGATCGCGAACGCGACACTGCAGGCCGTGGTCACGTCCTATTGGAACCTGGTCTTCGCGAGACAGGACCTGGGCACGCGCGAATTGTCCGTGACCCTGGCGAGCGAGCTGCTCGACATCACGAAGCGCAAGTTCGACCAGGGTCTGCAGAACCGTATCAACGTGACCGAGGTCGAAGCGGAGCTCGCGCAGCGACGCGAGGAGCTGCTGACCGCGCGCAATACCGAGGAGGCGGCCGAGGACGAGTTGCGCAAGCTGGTGCTCGCTCCCGACGAGGATGCCGAGTGGGAGCGCTCGCTACAGCCGACGACGGAGCCCGAGCCGCCGCGCGCGAGGAACCTCAACCTGCAGGAGGCCATCCGCACCGGCATGATGTACCGCCCCGATGTCGCGCAGGCCCGGGTCGGCGTCGAACGCGCCGAAGTGGAGCTGGCGCGTGCCAAGAACGAGAAGCGCTCGCGTCTAGATGTGACCGGGGCGTACAGCCAGAACAGCAACCAGGCCACGTGGAACGATGCCCTGGATGCGTTGGACAAGTCGTCGTTCAACGGCGCGACGTTCAGCCTGGCCTACGAGCTTCCGCTTGGGAACCGCGCCGCGGGCTACAATTACCGTCGCTCGCAGATCCAGCGACAGCGCGCCGGCGTGACGCTGCGCGAGGCGCAGATGAACGCGGTCGGCGAGTTGCGCGTCGCGGTCCGTGACGTCGAGTTGCAGGTGGCACGCGTCAGCGCGACCGCCGAGACGACGCGCTTGAACAGCGAGGTGTACGAGGGCGAGAAGCGTCGCCTGGAGAACGACCTGTCGACGCCTTTCCAGGTGCGGCAGACCCAGCGCGACCTGCTCACGGCGATCGACGCCGAGACGCGCTCGCAACTCGATCTCGAGGTGGCGCGCGCGAACCTGCTGGCCGCGCAGGGCCGCCTGCTCTACGCCTACGGCCTCGAGCGCTCGGCGCCCGAGATGTCGTTGGACGACGCGCCGCCCCGGCCGTAGAGGCCGCGCCGCCGGATCTCCTGCTCGACGCCGGGCGGCAACCACTCCGGGGGCTCGCCGCCTCTCAGCGCCTCACGGATGGCCGTGGAGGAGGCCGGATGGGGCTCGGGGCGCAGCGTGCGGCCGCGGATGGCGCTCAGCACCTCGTCGCCCAGGATCTCCGCCAGGGCGGCCGGCTCGCCGTCGTGGCCCGGGCGGTCGACCGGACAGACGTTTACCAGGCGCGCCAGCTCTGCGCCGCGGTGCCAGTGGGGCAGGTCGGCCAGCATGTCCGCCCCGACGATCAGGAACAGCTCCGTGCCGCCCGGCAACTGCCCGAGCAACTGCTCGGCCGTGTCGTAGCTGTAGGAGATGCCGCCGCGGCGCAACTCGACGTCGTGCGGCTGCAGCCGCTCGTCCCCGACGCAGGCGACTTCCAGCAGGGCGAGGCGGTCGGGCCCGGGCGCCAGCGTCCGGTCGCGCTTGTGGGGCGGCTGGGCGGCGGGCACGAGCAGCACGCGATCGAGACCGAGGTCCGCGATCGCCGCGCGCGCGATGTGCAGGTGTCCCTCGTGGACCGGATCGAAGCTGCCGCCCAGCCAGCCGATCCTGGTGCCGCTCACGCGGTCAGTACTCGTCGTAGTTGAAGGGCGTGTCCTCGCCTGCGATGCCCTCGGGCTGATCGCTGATGAGGATGAAACCGACGATCACGATCACGATCAGGATCGGCAGGATCCACCAGGTCTTGTTCTCGGCGAGGAACTGGCGGAACGAACTCATGCGTGACCTGTCGGCATTCGTCGGGGTGGGCTGGCGTCGGGGTCTGCTGGATCAGCGAATCAGCATACCCGGCGGGTCGGTCGGGTGAAGCCGCCCGGCCGCGCTCCGCGCTCAGTCGCCGCGCCCTGCGCTCAGTCGAGGGTGAGCCTGCCGGACGAGGGCGTGCGTCCGCGCCAGACGTGCACGACAACCTGCGTGCCCGACGGCAGACGCCGCAGCTCGTGGTACAGGTCGACCGAGGAGTCGACCTCGACCTCGTCGATGCCGTCGATCAGGTCGCCGACCTGCACGCCCAACGCAGCGCCGGCTCCGGCCGGGTCGACGCGCTCGACGCGCACACCCTTGAAGCGCGGGTGGTCCACGACGGTGAGGCCCAGGCGACGCCAGATGTACAGCAGCGGCGACTCGTCGTGCTGCAGCTTGAGTTCGGTACGGATGGTCCGGCTGCCGCGCTTCACCACGACCGGGATGACGTCGCCGGGGCGCGTGTCGAGCAGCGCCTTGTTGTAGTCGAACTCCCAGCCGATCGGCTCGTCGCGCACCTCGACCAGGCGATCGCCCTGCTGCAGGCCGGCGCTCTCGGCCGGACCGCCCGGCGTGACCCGTGCGACCTGGACGTCGTGCCCCGTCAGGTCGCCCTGGATCTCCAGCCCGGTGACGACTTCGCGGAGCAACAGCGGGCTGGCCAGCACCTGCATCAGGCTGCGGCGCACGCGATCGATGGGGATGGCGAAGCCGATGCCCTCGGCGCCGGTGGCGACGGCCACGTTGATGCCGATGACCTCGCCCAGCACATTGATCAGCGGACCGCCGCTGTTGCCGGGGTTGATCGGCGCGTCGGTCTGGATGAAGTCCTCGTGCGACGGGGAGACCTGCGCCGCGATGCTCGGGTTGGGCAGGCGAACGTCGCGAAACATCGAGCTGATGATCCCGGTCGACACGCTGTTCTCGTTGCCGAGCGGGTTGCCGAACGCGATCACGCTCTCGCCGACCATCAGGTCGGAGGACGTCCCCAGGCGCGCGGCACGCAAGGACACGCCGTCCGCGGGGCGGATGCGCAGCAGCGCCACATCGTTGTCGGTGTCGAGGTTGACCAGTTCCGCCAGGTAGGTGGTCTCATCCGCCAGGCGCACCTTGATGCCCTGCTCGCCGCCCTGGATCACGTGCGCGTTGGTGAGGATGTACCCCTCGGGATCGATGATCACGCCGGAGCCCAGCGTGGTGTGGCGGCTGCGGCGCGGTCCGAGGACGCGGTTCCACGGGTGGGGCAGCTCGACCTCCTGCACGACCTCCTGGTAGACGTTCACCACGGCGGGGCCGACGTCCTGCACGACGCGCACGATAGGCGTGATGCGCTCGGGGGCGATCGACTCGGCCTGCCAGTCTTGCTGGGCCTGGAGCGGGGCGTGGATCAGCGTCGCCGCGAGCAGGGCCGCGATCAGGGGTGGGAGCGCGCGGGTCATGGGGGACTCCATAGCGTCGGTGGACGGTGCAGACGACGGTGAGTACCGATATCCGGGCCCGTGCGTTGGGGCGCCTCGGACACGCCATTGGATCATCCGGCGGGCCCAGGACGAGGGCTGCGGGGCGGCGCGTTGGTGTCGCCGCGGGCCCGGAGTGGCCGGGGGGAGAGATGGTGGGCGCAGCTGGATTCGAACCAGCGACCCCCAGCTTGTCGAGCTGGTGCTCTAACCAACTGAGCCATGCGCCCATCCGGGGCGGCGCGAACGCCGCACGGGGCGCCAGTCTTAAGCATTCGGCGCACGGGGATCAACGCGGGATCCCGGGGGCGGCCGGGCCGCGAGACGCCGGCCTGGCGCCACCCGCCGGCTGCACCGGCTTGTCCGCTCCCGGGAAGCCCTCTAGACTCCACGGCCCCATTTTCAGGAACTCTCCCGCCCAGACAGGCAAGGAAACCGCCATGAAGATCGGCGTCCCGACCGAAATCAAGCCGAGCGAGAACCGCGTCGCCATGACGCCCCACGGGGTCGACGTGCTGGTGCGAGATGGCCACGAGGTCTACATCCAAGTGGGTGCCGGCCTGGGCAGCGGCCTCACGGATACGGAGTTCGTGGCGGCCGGCGGGCAGATGCTCCCCGACGCCGATGCGGTCTTCGGCGAGGCCGACATGATCGTGAAGGTGAAGGAGCCGATCGAGGAGGAGTACCCGCGCATCCGGCCCGGCCAGGTGCTGTTCACGTACTTCCACTTCGCCGCGAGCGAGTCGCTGACCGACGCGATGATCAAGTCGAACGCGACGTGCATCGCCTACGAAACGGTCGAGGTCGGCGGCGCGCTGCCGCTGCTGACGCCGATGTCCGAGGTCGCCGGGCGCATGTCCGTGCAGGAAGGCGCCAAGTACCTCGAGAAGCCGCAGGGCGGACGCGGCGTGCTGCTCGGCGGCGTGCCCGGCGTGCTGCCCGGTCGCGTGCTCGTGCTGGGCGGCGGCGTCGTGGGCATCAACGCGGCCAAGATGGCCTGCGGCCTCGGTGCGAACGTCACGATCATGGATCTCGACATGGAGCGGCTGCGCTACCTGGACGACGTCATGCCGGCCAACGTCACGACGCGCTACAGCAACCGTCTGGCGATCCTGGAGGAGCTGCCATCGGCAGACCTGGTCATCGGCGGCGTGCTGGTCACCGGTCACAAGGCGCCGAGCCTGATCACGCGCCCGGACCTGGCGCTGCTGCCGCAGGGCGCGGTGATCGTGGACGTGGCGGTCGACCAGGGCGGTTGCGTGGAGACGATCCACCCGACCACGCACCTCGATCCGGTCTACGACGTCGACGGCATCGTGCACTACGCCGTGGCGAACATGCCGGGCGCCGTGCCGCGCACCTCGACCTTCGCGCTGACCAACGTGACGCTGCCCTATGCCCGGACCCTGGCCCGCGACGGCACCCGCAAGGCGCTGAACGACGATCCCTGCCTGGCGCTGGGCGCCAACGTGGTCAACGGCGCCATCACGCACGAGGGCGTGTCCGAAGCCTTCGGCCGCGATCTCGCGCCGCTCGCCGACGCCCTGGCCTGATCGGTCGCACGCTGGGCGCGCGGCGACGCGTGCTCGGCTGGTCCGCTGTTCTCGTTCTCGTCGCGCTCGGGCGCGGCGGGAGTGCGGGTTCCGTTCGGGCGGATGCCGTGCCGACGGCGCTCGGCCCCATCGAGGTGTTCGACGGGGACACGGTGCGTCTGCCCGACGGGCGTCGAGTGCGCCTGGCGGCGATCGATACGCCTGAACTCGGTCGCACGGGCGCCGACCGGGCCACAGTGCGCGTGCGGGAGTTGCTCGCCGACGGCGTGCCCGTGCTCGTGCCCGCGGATCCTCCCCGCGACCGCTACGGGCGCCTACTGGCGGATCTCGAACTGGACGGCTCGAGCCTGTCGGCAGTCCTGGTCGAGGAGGGGCTGGCCTGGGTCTACATGGCGTCCGACGCGACGCTGCTCACGCTGCAGGCCGACGCCGTGGACGCGCGCCTCGGAGTGCACGCCGTGCTCGACCGCTGGCGTCCCGGCCCGCTGCTGATCAGCTCCACGCGCTTCCACCGTGCCGATTGCCCCTGGATGCGTCGCACGACGCTGTCGCGGGATCTGACCCGGGATGCCGCAGCGCTGCTCAAGCGCGGGCTGGCGCCGTGCCGAACGTGTCTTCCCTGGCCCCCTCGACCCGGACGGACACGATGAAGGAACGGAAGCAACCCGCGCCGCACCATCCGCCGCCGCAGGTGAACGTTGACGCCGGGCGGGATACAGTCGGCCGCGTGAAGCTGGAGAAAGACGTCCTCACCACGGGTGACGTCGCGCGCCTCTGCCGGGTCACCATCCGCACCGTGATCAACTGGTTCGAGGCGGGGCGGCTAGAGGGCTACCGGCTGCCCGGGTCTCGCGACCGCCGCTTCACGCGCGATGCCGTGATGCGCTTCCTGCGCGAGAACGACATGCCCGTGGAGGAGTTGGGCCTGGGGCCCAAGAGCGGTGCGCGCGTGCTCGTCGTGGACGACGACCGCGCCGTGCGCATCATGATCGACCGCTATCTGCGCAGCCTCGGCACGCTGGAAGTCGAGACCGCGGGCTCGGGCTGGGAAGCCGGCCTGAAGACCGCCGTGTTCAGCCCCAACGTGCTGCTGCTGGACTACCGCCTGGGCGACACCACGGGCGAACAGGTGGTGGCGTCCATCCGCGAACTGGTCCTCGACGTACGGCCGTCGATCGTGGTCATGTCCGCGCACCTGGCCGAGGAGGACGTCGAGCGCGTCTTCGCCGGCGGTGCGGACGCCTTCCTCCGCAAGCCTTTCGAACTGCACGAGCTGCGCGACACGGTGCTGCGCTACGCCGGCGTCACGCAATGATCCTCGCCATCGGCGCAGTGATACTGCTGGTCCTGCTGGGCGCGGTGCAGGGTGCGACCGAGTTCCTGCCGGTGAGCAGCCACGGTCACCTCGTGCTGATGGAGAACTGGCTGGACATGCCGCGCGAGGGGGCGCTGTCGCGCGAGATCGTCCTGCACCTCGGCACCTTCGTCGCGGTCGTGATCTTCTGTCGCAACGACCTGCTGGCCATGCTGCGCACCGGGTCGGCCGGGCTGTGGCGCCTGGTCATCGGCTCGGCCGTGGTGACGGCGGCCATCGGCTTCCCCAGCCAGAACCTGGTGGAGACCGGACTGTCCTCGCCGCAGTGGATCGGCATCGGACTCTTCGCGAACACGCTGTTGATGGGCGTGATCGCGCCGAGCAGCGACGAACGGCTGACACGCACGCTGGACGAAGGCGGTTGGCGCGACGCGCTGGTTCTCGGCCTGTTGCAGTCGTTCGCGCTGGTGCCGAGCGTGAGCCGCTCGGGCGCCACGATCGTCGCCGCGCTGCTGCTCGGCTTCCGGCGCTTCGACGCGGTGCGGATCGCCTTCCTCATGTCGCTGCCCGTGGTGGGGGGCGCCGTGCTGCTCGAGCTCCTGGGCAGCGGCGGCGCGGCGGCCATCGCCGAGCCGGGCATGGTCGCGGGCCTGGTGGTCTCCCTGGCCGTGGGCCTGGTGGCGCTGCGCTTCCTTGCCGTGCACGTCGACGCGCGTTCGCTGCGAGGCTTCGCGCTCTACTGTCTCGTGCTGGGCACGGTCGTTATCCTGATCGGCTGATTCCTCCTCGCCGCTCCGGCGGCCCGAACCCCGGAACCCTCCATGGCCAAGAAGGCTCTCATCACCGGCATCACCGGCCAGGACGGCAGCTACCTCGCCGAGCTCCTGCTCGAGAAGGGGTACGACGTCGTGGGGGCCGTGAGGCGCTCCTCGACCGACCACTACGAGCGCATCGACCACCTGGCCGATCGCGTGACGCTGGTGGACGCCGACCTGCTCGACCCAAGTTCGCTGGTCGCGGCGCTCGAGCAGTCCGAGGCCGACGAGGTCTACAACCTCGCGGCGCAGTCCTTCGTGCCGACCTCGTTCCGGCAGCCGGTGCTGACCGCGGAGTTCACGGGGGTGAGCGTGGCCCGCCTGCTCGAGGCCGTGCGGCAGGTCCGCCCCGAGGCGCGCTTCTACCAGGCGTCGAGCAGCGAGATGTTCGGCAAGGTGACGGTGACGCCGCAGGACGAGAAGACGTCGTTCCATCCGCGCAGCCCGTACGGCGTGGCCAAGGTGTACGGCCACTGGATTACGGTGAACTACCGCGAGTCGTACGACATGCACGCCAGCTCGGGCATCCTGTTCAACCACGAGTCGCCGCGGCGCGGGCTGCAGTTCGTGACGCGCAAGATCACGCAGGCGGTGGCGCGCATCAGGCACGGGCTGCAGAAGGAGTTGCGGCTCGGCAACCTCGAGGCGCGACGCGACTGGGGTTACGCCGGCGACTACGTCGAAGCGATGTGGCGCATGCTGCAGTTGGACTCGCCCGACGACTTCGTCATCGCGACCGGCGAGACGCACAGCGTGCGCGAGTTCTGCGAGATCGCGTTTTCGCACGTCGACCTCGACTACCGCGAGTACGTGAAGACCGACCCGGCCTTCCTGCGTCCCGCGGAGGTGGATCTGCTCCAGGGCGACGCGAGCAAGGCACGCGACAAGCTCGGCTGGACGCCGCAGGTCGACTTCCCCGGCCTCGTGCGCATGATGACCGACGCCGACATGGCCCTGCTGGACGGCTGAGATGCGCACGCTGGTGACCGGAGCTGCCGGGTTCGCCGGAAGGCACCTGGTGACGGCGCTCGCCGGCTGGGAACACGAAGTCGTCGGCACGGACCTCGCGGTTCCCGAGGACGCGCCCGCCGGAGCGACCTGGCGCACCCTCGACGTGACCGATCGACAGGCCACCGAAACGCTGCTGGGCGAGGTGCGTCCCGACTGCCTGTTCCACCTGGCGGGCTTCGCGCACGTGGGGAAGGCCGAGCAGGATCCCGAGGGCTGCCTGGCCGTGAACTTCGGCGGTACGCGCAACGTGCTCGACGGCTGCCTGGCCGCGTCTGCGGAGACGCGTGCCGTGGTCGTGTCGAGCGCGGAGGTCTACGGGCGTGTCCCGCACGAGGATTTGCCCGTGCGCGAGGAACTCCCGCTGCGGCCCGGCACGGCCTATGCGCTGAGCAAGGCGGCCGCGGAGATGGCGGCCCGGCATGCGTCGGCGCGCGGCCTGTCCGTCGTCACGCTGCGCCCCTTCAACCACATCGGACCGGGTCAGTCGGACGACTTCGTGGCGTCGGCCTTCGCGCACCAACTCGCGCGCATCGAAGCGGGGAAGCAGGAACCGATCCTCCGCGTGGGCAACCTGGAGGCGGTGCGCGACCTGACCGATGTGCGCGACACCGTCCGAGGCTACGTGCGTGCGGCGGTGGCCGGCCTGGATGGCGCCGTCTACAATGTCACCAGCGGCGACGCCGTCCCGATCAAGGAGTTGCTGCGGACGCTCCTGGACCTCTGCACGGCCGAGGTCGAGGTGGTCGAGGACCCGGAGCGCATGCGCCCAGTCGATCTCCCCGTGTTCCACGGGTCGGGCATGCGTTTGGCGGGTGACACCGGATTCCGCGCGGAACTGCACCTGCGCGAGACGCTGGCGGACGTCCTCGACTACTGGCGCGAGAGGGAAGCCAGCCCGCGCTGACGGCGGTATCCGTCCACCCAGGTCTGCAGCGAGCGACCGGGGCAGGCCGTCGGGTCGGGGCGCACCTCGCGGTGCGTCTTCACGTCCATCGCGGTCAGGCCGAAGCGCGACGAGCAGGCATCGAGCAAGGACTGCAGCGAGTTCAGTTGCGCGGTGGGGGGCGCTCCGAGCTCGAAGTTGCCGAGCACGCAGATGCCGATGGCGCCCTGGTTCAGGCCGACGCCCTCGTGGGCGCCCTGCCAACGCAGCGCGCGTCCCTCCCAGATGCCGCCGGCGCGGTCGATCAGGAAGTGGTACCCGATGTCGGCCCACTTGGCCTGGTGGTTGGCCTGGATGCCGCGCACCTCCGCAGCGGCTTGCGAAGGTGCCGTGGCGTACGTGACGGTGGCCGAGTGGTGCACCGTTGCATGGGTGATCGGCGTCATCGGGTCGTAGTCGCCGCTGATCGGACGCGCCTTCCAGTCCGCGCGCGGTCGGATCGTGGAGAGGATCGAGCGCGGATCGGACGGGATGCCGCCGGCGAACAGCGTCGGGCGGGTCAGCGGCTGGCTGGGCGCGCCACCAAACAGCAGTTGCTGCTCGAGCCGCGACAGGCGCGTCCGCGAGAAGTACGCCATGTCGCGCTTCCAGTTCTCCGCGGAACTGTCGCCACCTTCGCGTAGGGCGAGGTAGATCGAGTGCTTCAGGTCGTTGTGGTCGCGGGCCGGCGCACGCCCCGATTCGAGGGCGTCCCGGTAGTGGCGAGCCGCGTCGTCGAACTCGCCGAGAGCCATCGCGACGTTGCCACGACCTTGGAGGAGCCGGCAGGCCAGGTCGGCCTCGTCGTGCGGCAGGTCACGCTCCGCGCGGCCGTAGGCCAGGCGCGCCGAACGGTACCGGCCGTCGGCGAACAGCGCCCGGCCGCCGAGGATCTCGAGCGCCGCACGCTCGGCGCGGTCCTGGGTGCGGGCGAGTTCGGACTCGACCATCTCGAAGGCCTCGCTCGCGCGGCCGGCCGTGATCAGCGCCTCCACCTTTCCGGTCGTGGCGGCGAGTGCACTACCGGGAGCGCGGCTGTACCCGCCGAACCCGGGGGTATCCCGGGGCGGGGATGTGCAGGCCGCAAGGCCCAGCACGAGCACGACGGTGGCGGTGCACGATCGAAGCATCGAGTCGGATCAGCATTTCAGTCGCGGTGGGTCGTTTCAACCCCGCGGGGTCGCCCGGGCCAGGTGAGTGCGACGAGCAGGGCGCAGCCGACGGCGACCGCGGCGAGCGTTCCATAGGTGGCGGGCAACCAGTCGGCCAGGGCGGCGTCCCAGTTGCCCAGCACCAGCACCACGGCGAAACCAAGGCGCGCCGCCATGCTCTGCGCGGACAGCATCGCAGCACGATGTTGCGGCGGGATGCGGTGGTTCAGCGCCGTGCGTCCGATCGGCTGCAGGAAGGCGAAGCTGACCTGCTGCAGGCAGAACAGCAGCGCGACCGCGAGGTTTCCGATCAGGGACAGGCCCGCGAAGGACAGCGCCATGAGCAGCAGCACGAAGGTAGCCGTGGCCCGCTCACCGTGGCGCGTGTGCACCCGTAGGACGAAGAAGGCCGAGATCCCCGCGACCAGGTTGAGCAGGCCCAGCGTGAGGCCGTGCAGGCGCAGGTCGTCGGTGCCCGCGGCGAGCAGCGTGGGCTGGTAGAGCTGGAATCCCAGCCGCAGCAGGACGAACACGGCCACGTACCAGAAGAGCACCCAGAGCACGCCGTGATGGCGCAGCCCGTCGCCCACGCCCGACAGCCCGCGCGGGGCGTGCAGCACCCTCGTGGAGGGCAGGGCGGGGAGGCGCGAGGCGACGAACGCGGCGACGAGCATCACGATCACGCTCAGGTCGAAGGCGACCACGGTGCCGTAGGTGAAGGCCACCAGGCCTCCGGCGACATCGAGGATCGACACGCCGAAGAGCCGCCAGCGGTGCGCCACCGTCTCCTCGTGCAACGCATCGCGACGACGGCCGGCGCCGACGAGCAGCTCGTAGAGGTAGGCCGAGTCCGCGCCGGAGATCATCGCGTGGCCCGAGCCCGTCGCGGCCATCGCCCACCAACACACGCTGAACGAATCGGAGTGACCGAGCAGGGCGAAGCAGCCCGCCAGCCAGAGCGGCCCGGCCACCAGCAGCGGGCGGTGGCCCCAGCGGTCGGCCACCCAGCCCCAGGGCAGTTCCGCGATGACCATGGCGGTGTAGTAGGCCGCCCAGAGTTGCAGGTACTGCGTCGGCGTGAACGACCGGTCCACGGTGAACGCCGTGTAGACGATCGGGATCCAGGCGAACGCGAAGGTGAGCGCGGCGTAGACGCGGAAGCCGCGGATGCCGCGTGCCGTCTGCTCGGTCGGGGGCGCGGAGGCGGGCGGCGGTTGCGGGGTGTCGTTCAAGCGAGCCGATTGTCGTGCGGATGCGCGCGCGATCCAGCGGCGTTGACCATCTCCGCCGATCGGTCCTATGCTGGCCCGGATGAACCTTGCGAAACGCATGTCCCGCCTCGGAACCGAGACGGCCTTCGAGGTGCTCGCCCGCGCCAAGGCGCTCGAGGCCAAGGGCCAGCACGTCGTGCACCTCGAGATCGGCGAGCCCGATTTCGACACGCCCGGCAACATCGTCCGCGCCGGCCAGCAGGCCCTGGCGGACGGCTTCACGCACTACGGCCCCTCGCCGGGCCTGCCTGCGTTGCGCGAGGCGATCGCGACCGATTTCAGCACCCGTCGGGGCGTGGAGGTCTCGCCCGGCCAGGTCGTGGTCTTCCCGGGCGGCAAGCCCGTCATGTTCTTCATGACCATGGCGCTGCTCGAGGCCGGGGACGAGGCGATCTACCCCAACCCGGGCTTCCCGATCTACGAGTCGATGATCAACTTCACCGGCGCCAAGGCGGTGCCGCTGCCGTTGCGCGCCGAGAACGGCTTCCGCGCCGACGTGGACGAGATGGCGAGCCTGATCACGCCCAAAACCAAGCTGATCATCATCAACTCGCCGCAGAACCCGACCGGGTCGATGCTGACCTCGGAGGAGCTGAAGGCGATCGGTGAGCTGGCCGCCGAGAAGGGCGTGTGGATCCTGGCCGACGAGATCTACTCGCGCATCGTCTACGGCGCCGAGCACGACACGGTGATGCGCTACGGCGATCCCTCGCGCATCGTCATCCTGGACGGCTTCTCCAAGACCTTTGCGATGACGGGCTGGCGGCTGGGTTACGGGATCATGCCGGAGTCGTTCGTCGAATCGATGTCGCGGCTGCAGACCAACGCGACCAGTTGCACCGCCGCGATGACGCAGATGGCCGGTGTCGAGGCGCTCACAGGTCCTCAGGACCAGATCGAATTGATGGTGGCCGAGTTCGAGCGCCGCCGCGACGTGATCGTCTCGGGGCTGAATGCGATCGACGGCGTCGAGTGCGTCCAGCCGGATGGCGCCTTCTATGCGTTTCCGGACATCCGCGGCACGGGCATGAGCTCGCGCGACCTGGAGTCGCGCCTGCTGACCGAGGCCGGCGTCGCGTGCCTGTCCGGAACCGCGTTCGGCGCGCACGGCGACGGCTTCCTGCGCTTCAGCTACGCCAACTCGGTGGAGAACATCGAGGAGGCGCTCAAGCGCTTCGCCACTTTCCTCGAGCAGGCCGCCGCCCGGGCCTGAGCCGACGCTGCGGTCGGCTGTCCGGGGACGGACGCCAAACGGTCGCCAAGCGGGGCGTTGGCCCGGGCCCTCCGACACTCCATAGTGTGCGCGTTCCCGCGGAGGCTCACGCCATCCAGTTCGGCTTCCTGATCGACAACCGCAAGTGCATCGGGTGCCACGCCTGCACGGTGGCCTGCAAGTCCGAGCACGACGTGCCGATCGGGGTGAATCGCACCTGGGTCAAGCAGGTCGAGACCGGGACCTTCCCGGAGGTGCGGCGCTCCTTCCACGTGATGCGCTGCAACCATTGCGCGGATTCGCCCTGCACCGACATCTGCCCGGTGACCGCGCTGTTCACGCGGCCGGACGGCATCGTGGACTTCGACAACGACCGCTGCATCGGCTGCAAGGCCTGCATGCAGGCGTGCCCGTACGACGCCCTCTACATCGACCCGAACACGCACACGGCGGCCAAGTGCAACTTCTGCGCGCACCGCGTGGACCGTGGGCTGCTGCCCGCCTGCGTGGTGGCGTGTCCCGAGCAGGCGATCGTGGCGGGGGACCTGCAGGAGCCGACATCCGCCATCAGCCATCTCGTGGCGCGCGAGCCGGTGCAGGTCCGCAAGCCTGAGAAGGGCACCAACCCGTCGCTGCTCTACATCGACGGCGATCGCGCGGCGCTGGATCCGCTGGCCACGGGCGGCGGTGAGACGCGCTGCACCACGACCGATGCGGAGGACGTGCGCCCGCTCGCGGCGCTCGGCGTGCCCGGCGCTCAGGCGCCGAACGATCGCGACCGCGCGCGCGGCGTCTACGACCCGCCCAAGAACGGTGTGCTGTGGGGCTGGGAAGTCTCGGGCTACCTGGTCACGAAGGCCGTCGCGGCCGGAGCGCTGCTGGTGCCGTTGGCCTCGCTGCTGCTGCTCGGCGGCACGCTGACCCGCGGCCTGTTGATCGGCGCGCTGATCGTGTCGCTGGTGATGCAGATCGCGACCGGCGCACTGCTGATCAGCGATCTCGAGCGTCCCGACCGTTTCCTGAACGTGCTGTTGCGTGGCAACCCGCGCAGTTGGCTGGTTCGCGGAGCCTGGATCCTCTCTGCGTTCGGGTTGATGACCACGCTCTTGCTCCTCTCAGTGCTGCTGGGCAGCGAGGGGGCGGCGCGTACGCTCGCGTGGAGCGTGATGGTGCTGACGATCCCGACCGCGGGCTACACGGCCTTCCTGCTGGCGCAGGCCAAGGGGCGGGACCTGTGGCAGAGCCCGCTGCAGCCGCTGCACATGATCCTGCACGCGGTGATCGGCGGCGCCGCCGCGACGCTCCTTCTCGCGGCCGCCTACGAGGGTGTCGGCGAGTTGTCCGAGTTGGCGCGCATGGCGCTGGTTGGCGGCCTGCTGCTGGACCTGGTCCTGGTCTGGGCGGAGATCGCGGTGCCGCACCCGACCGCCGCCGCGGCCGAGGCCGCGCGTCTCCTACACACCGGGGCCTTCGCAGCGCGCTTCTGGATCGGCGTCATCGGCGGATCGGTGCTGGCCTGCCTGCTTGCCGGCGTGGCGGGCGCGCCGCTCTGGGCCGCCGTCATTTCGCTGGGCGTGCTGTGGTTGCGCAACGACCTGTGGGTGAAGGCGCCGCAGCAGGTGCCGCTGTCGTGAACCTGCCGATCGAGACACAGCCCGTCGTTACCCAGCCCGTCGTTACCCAGGAGGTGAGGTCGTGACCAGGTCCGGGAAGCGCGCGAACTGGCTGGAACGCACGGCCGAGGCTCTCGGCCTGATCGAGACGCTCGCGCCCGGCGAGGAAAGCCTGCCTTCACTCGGCGGCGCCAACGACCTGCAGCGGTTTCCGCCCGTCGAGCAGTGGGACGACTGGAACGAGTACGACGCCGCCGCCTGGCCGCGGCGCGAGGCACGCAACCGGATGCTCGTGCCGACGACCTGCTTCAACTGCGAGTCCGCCTGCGGGCTGCTGGCTTACGTGGACAAGGAGTCCATGGAGGTCGCGCGCTTCGAAGGCAACCCGCGTCACCCGGCGAGCCGCGGGCGCACCTGCGCCAAGGGGCCGGCGACGATCAACCAGATCCAAGACGCCGATCGGATCCTCTACCCGCTGCGTCGCGCGGGCGCGCGCGGCGAGGGGCGCTGGGAGCGCGTCAGCTGGGACGAGGCGCTCGACGACATCTCGGGACGCATCGCCAAGGCGCTGCGCGAGGAGCGTCGCGACGAGGTCGTCTACCACGTGGGCCGGCCCGGTCACGAGGGTTACGCCGAGCGCGTGATCCAGGCCTGGGGGATCGACGGGCACAACAGCCACACCAACGTGTGCTCCGGCGCGGCGCGGTTCGGCTACACGCTCTGGCAGAAGTACGACCGGCCCTCGCCCGACTTCTCGAACGCACGCTTCATCCTGCTCATCTCCGCGCACCTCGAGTCCGGGCACTACTTCAACCCGCATGCCCAGCGGATCATGGAAGGCCTGATGGACGGCGCCGAGCTCGCGGTCATGGATCCGCGCCTCAGCAACACCGCCAGCATGGCGACGCACTGGCTGCCCACCACGCCCGGCAGCGAGGCGGCCGTGTTGCTCGCGATGGCGCGCATCCTGTTGATGGAAGGTCTCTACGACCGCGGCTTCGTCGAGCAGTGGGTCAACTGGCGCGAATACATGCGCCGAGCGGGCTCGAACGACGCGAGTTTCGACGACTTCATCGCGCGCCTGCTGGAGGACTACGCCGAATTCACGCCTGAGTTCGCCGAATCGGAGGCCGGCGTGCCGGCTGCGCAGATCGTCACGGTCGCTCACCGCATCGGCGCGGCCGGCTCGGCCTTCGCGGCGCACACGTGGCGCGCGGCCGGCAGCGGCAACCTGGGAGGCTGGTCGGTCGCCCGCGCGATCACGCTGTTGTCCGTGTTGACGGGCGCCGTGGGAACGCGCGGCGGCACCTCGCCGGCCGGCTGGAACAAGTTCCACCCGCAGCTGATCAACAAGCCGCCGGCGCATCGCTTCTGGAACGAGCTGCACTTCCCGAAGGAGTGGCCGCTGTGCCACTACGAGATGAGCTTCCTGCTGCCGCACTTCCTGCGCGAGGGGCGGGGCAAGCTCGACACGTACTTCACGCGCGTGTTCAACCCGGTCTGGACCTATCCCGACGGCTTCGCCTGGATCGAGATGCTCACCGACGAGAGCAAGATCGGCCTGCACGTCGCGATGACGCCGACCTGGAACGAGACCGCGTACTTCGCGGACTACGTCTTGCCGATGGGGCACAGCAGCGAGCGCCACGACCTGAACAGCTACGAGACGCACGACGGAAAGTGGATCGCGTTCCGCCAGCCGGTGCTGCGCGAGGCGATGCGCCGTCAGGGCAAGGAGGTCGAGTTCACCTGGCAGGCGAACCCTGGCGAGGTCTGGGAGGAGGACGAGTTCTGGATCGAGTTGTCGTGGCGCATCGACCGCGACGGCACGATGGGCATCCGTCGCCACTTCGAGAGCCCGGGGCACCCGGGCCGCAAGCTGCGCATCGACGAGTACTACAGCCACATCTTCGATCGCGTGCCGGGCCTGCCCGAGGCGGCGGAAGCGGAAGGCCTCGATCCATTGCAGTACATGCGGCGATTCGGCGCCTTCGAGATCGAGTCCACCTGCCTGGAGCAGCACCGCGAGGAACTCGGCGACGAGGACGTGGCCCAGACCCGCACCGATGGGGACGGACGCATCTCGGACGAAGACGGACACACGGTGGGCATCCAGGCCGACGGCGCCGCGCGCCGCGGCTTCCCGACGCCCTCGGGCAAGCTCGAGATCTACTCGCCCACGATGGACGAGTGGGGTTGGCCCGAGTACGCCGCGCCGACCTACATCCGCAGCCACGTTCACCCGGCCAACCTCGACCGCAACAAGGGCGAGTTCTGCCTGCTGCCCACCTTCCGGTTGCCCAACCTGATCCACTCGCGCTCGGGCAACGCCAAGTGGTTGGCCGAGATCAGCCACCGCAACCCGGTCTGGATCAACGCGACCGACGCGCGCGCGCTGGGCATCGTCACGGACGACCTCGTGCGCGTCGAGACCGACATCGGCCACTTCGTGGATCGCGCCTGGGTGACCGAGGGCGTGCGCCCGGGCGTGGTCTGCTGCAGTCACCACATCGGGCGCTGGCGGCGCGAGCAGGATCCGTCGGCCAATCGCTGGGCGACGAACACGGTGCGCATCGAGAAGCACGGCAGCGTCTGGCGCATGAGCCGCGTGAGCGGCGTCGAGGCGAGCGAGACCAGCGACGCCGACACGGCGCGCATCTGGTGGCGGGACGGCGGCGTGCACCAGAACATCACGCACGGCGTGCACCCCGATCCCGTCTCCGGCATGCACTGCTGGCACCAGAAGGTGCGCGTGGCGAAGGCGGGCGCCGAGGATCATTACGGCGACGTCTCGGTGGACATGGCGAAGTCGCAGGCCGTGTACCGCGAGTGGCTCGCGATGACGCGACCGGACGCGGGCCCGCCCGGCCTACGTCGCCCGCTGTGGTTCAACCGGCCGCTACGACCGGTGGACGAGGCCTATCGGCGTCCCGAGTCCGGCTAGAGGACCTGGAACAACTCGAACAGGAAGCCCACGTCGTGGTTCATCTCGACGTGGCTCGAGAGTTGCCACGGCACCGGGAGCTCGCGCGGGTCCGCCAGTTCCCCGAGCGCCTGCAGCGCGTAGGTGCGCACGTAGGTGGGCTGATTGGAATCGTTGGTCAGGTCGATCAGCGGCCGGATCGAACTGCGGTCGCCGACGAGGCCCAGGCCGTGCACCAGTGTCGCGCGACGCAGCGTCCCGTTGATCTGCGGCATGGCAGCGGTCAGGTCCGCCACCCGTTGGCGATCGCCGAGCAGGCCCAGCGCGATGACGGAATAGCGCAGCAGTTCGATGTTGTTGCTGTCGCGGATGATCTCGTCCACCAGCTCGGGGAACTCCGTCTGCGGCGGGTTGATCAGGCCGATCGCGAGGCACAGGTAGCCTTGCAGCGCGGGGTCGCGCTCCTTGCGCAGCAGCTCGAGCAGCGGTTCGGCCGCCGAGCGCGAACCGAGGATGCCGAGCGCCACGGCCAGGGACGACCGGGCCGACTGTTCCTTCTCCTGCATCAACTCGGCCAGCAGCACGTCGGCGTTGCCGGGATCGCCGTCGATGGCAAGCGCGAGCGCCGCGTGCGGGCGGAAGGAGAACGTCGTCGAGCGGACCGCCTCACGCAGGAACTCGCGTGAACTGTCCAGCCGCGCGTTCCCGAGGGCGCGCAGCAGGTTGAACCGGGTGGGGGCGTCGGCGTCGCCCTCGTAGACCGAGATGAGGCGCGCGACCGTCTCGTCGTCGAGGCGCGCCGACGTGCCTTCGAGGGCTGCGGCCGCGGAACGTCGCACCTGGTTGTCAGGGTCCTCGAGCTGAGTCAGGAGGAACGGGATCGACGCCGGGTCGTCGATGCCGCCGAGGGCCGTCGCGACCAGCGCCCGCACCCCGGCTTCCTTCTCGAACAGCCAGGTCTCGGACAGCGCACGCAAGCGGCTTCCCAGCGACGGATGGCCGCTCAATCCCGCGGCGTAGATCACGGCGGCGCGGAGCTGGTTGCCGTTGGCCTTGAGCGGCTTCTCGGCCAGGGCCGCCGACAACTCGTCCACCGCCTGGGGGTTGCCGATCAGGCCCAGCCCGACGACCGCGAAGGTGCGGATCTCCTCGCCCTGCTTCTTGTCGTGGAAGAGGCGGGCGAGCGTTTCCACCGCCTGCGAGCTGCCCGAGAAGCCCAACGCGAGCACGGCCTGGGTGCGCACGAAGAGGTCGGGGTCCTCGTCGAACACGAACTCGATGAACGGCACGGCCTCGGGGATCCGCAGGCGACCCAGCGAGAGGACGGCCGCGGCGCGGACGTCGCGATTGTTGAAGTGGCGCCGGATCCCACTCGTGGTGGCCGGCTTCTGGCGCAATGCGTCCACCAGGGCGGGAAGCACCACGCTTTCCCGGTCCGTCTTGGACAGGCCGCGCCATGGGTGGCTGCCGGACGCCTGCGCGCGAACGGGCAGCCGTCGACGCAGATCGACCAGCGGCTCGGAGTTGAAGTCGAACCACCACTCCCAGCGTGACGACGTGAACTTGATCTCGGGACCGAGGCCCGGCTGGATCACGATCCCGGCGAGCGTCGGGTCCATGCCGTGGTCCGCCGCGGGCGGAAGGTACTGCCCGCCGTGCGGCACCCAGAGGAAGAGCGGGGCAATGAGCAGTGCGAGCATGGGGCTGACCTTATCGGCTGTCCGGGAGTCGGGTCTACGCTAAGATCGACCGACATGAACGCGCTGATCCTGACGCTTGCTGCCCTTCTCATTCCTGTTCCGGTCCAGCCGATCGACGACGAGCTGCCCGGAAAGACGTTCTCCCGCCCCGTCGCCGGAACGGTGTTGCGCGCCGGACCTGGAGCAAACTTTCCTGGCGCGGTAACGCTCGACGGCACGATGGTGGTGCGCGTCGGCGCCCTTCAGGGCCTGTATCGCGAGGTCTTCGTGCCGCAGGGCTATCCCGTCTACATGCACGGCGACTACATGGCGGTGACGCCGGCGGACGGCACCGCGCGCGTCGCGGGCGACCGCGTCAACATGCGCCTGCTGCCGTCGACCGAGGGTCTGCTGCCCGTGGGTCAGCTCGCGCGCAACACCGGGCCGCTGGTCGTGCTGGACCAGGCCGGCGGTTGGGTGCGCGTCCTCTCTCCGTTGACGACACCGCTGTTCGCTCCGCAGGAAGCGCTGGCCGAGTTCGAGGACGCGGCCGGAGCCCGCTCGCGCTGGTGGACCCAGTACAGCGAGCGCGAACGTCGGCGCCTGATGTCGGTGGAGGCGTGGCGCGCGATGGACCCGACCTGGAAGAGCGAGTCGGACTTCACCGACCAGACCGAGCGCCTGGCCGACACGGACATCTCGTTGCTCGACGACGGCGCGCTGGCGGAGCGTCGCGCGCGCATCGAACACCTCGCGGACCAGACGACCTCTGCCGAAACTCACTCCGTGCTGGTGCAACTCGGTTCGGAAGTCGATCGCACGCGCGAGGCGCGTGCCCGCGCCGAGCGCGCGGTGGACGCCGTCAAGCGCCAACAGGAAATGTACGACGCGGCGTTGCGCCGCGAAGCCAAGATGCTCTCGCTCGGCTTCCGCTTCGCGGGCCGCGGCGATTCGATGGTGCGCAAGGGCTCGGTGCATCGCGAGGGCACCGAGCAGGCGCCCGTCTACACGCTGCACTCGACCGAGGGCGAGATCCTCAAGCTGACCGCGCCGGCGGAGGTCGCCACGCTCGCCGCGTTGTCGGGCAAGCACGTCGAACTCAGCGGCCGGCGCCTGTTCCTGACCACCGTGAGCGGTCCGGTCCTCGTCATCGACGAGGTCCTCTCCTACCACCGCTAGGAGCGGCCGAAGCTCCCGCGGCTGCGGGCGTATTCGTCGAAGCGTCCTTGCTGGATGGCTTCGCGCGCGCCCTCCACGAGGCGGTGCAGGAAACGCAGGTTGTGCGCCGCGCAGAGCATCCGGCCGAGGGGCTCGGCGGTCACGATCAGGTGGCGCAGGACGCCCAACGACCAGTCGGGACAGGCGGGGCAGTCGCAGTCGGGGTCGATCGGGTCGGTGGCGCGACGGAAGCGCGCGTTGCGCAGGTGGATGGTTCCATCGCGCGTGAACAGGGTGCCGTGGCGTCCGTTGCGGGTGGGCAGCACGCTGTCGAACATGTCGAAGCCGGACGCGATGGCAGTCATGACGTCCGCGGGGTGACCGATGCCCATCACGTAGCGCACGCGATCCTCGGGAAGCAGCGACGCGTAGCGCCCGATGGCCGCCGTGAGGTCAGCCGTGGCCTCGCCGACGCTCAAACCGCCCATGGCGTAGCCGTCAAACCCGAGTGCGGTGAGTTCCTCCGCCGAGCGTTGCCGCAGCGCGTCGTCGAGCCCGCCTTGCACGATCGCGAACTGCGCCTGGCCGCGCGTGTTCCCCTCGGCGTGCGCTTCCTTGGCGATGGCGGCCCAGCGTGTCGTCCGATCCACGGCGCGCTGCAGCTCGTCGTCGGGCGTCGGGAGCGCGGGGCAGTGGTCGAAGACCATCGCGATGTCGCTGTCCAGGTCGCGCTGGATCTCGACCGCTTCGCGCGGGCCCAGGCGCAGCGCACGCCCATCCACCGGGGAACGGAAGCTCACGCCATCGCGGTCGATCGAGGCAATGTCGAGCATCGAGAAGACCTGGAAGCCGCCGCTATCCGTCAGCAACAGGCCGTCCCAGTGCATGAAGGCGTGCAGGCCGCCGAACGCCGCGACCGTGTCCGCGCCGGGGCGGTCGTGCAGGTGATAGGCGTTGGCCAGGAGCATCTCCGCGCCGAGCTGCTCGAGCATCTCCGGCGCGAGGCCCTTGACGGCGCCGTACGTCCCGACCGGGAGGAAGGCAGGCGTGCGCAGCGTCTTGCCGCGCACGGTCATGCTGCCCGCACGGGCGGGGCCGTCCTGTGCCTCGAGGGAGAACGTGGCGCGCGCCGAGGCGGTCGTCACGGCATCCGCATCAGGTCGGCGCCCGGGTAGTACCGCCGCAGGATGGAACGGTAGTCCGCGCCGCGGGCGGCAAAGCCGGCGGCGCCGTACTGGCACATCCCCACACCGTGTCCCCAGCCGTGGCCGTCCAGCACGAGATCCCCGCCCTGCACGCGCGGAGCAGAGGCGAGGCGGGTGGATGGCACCTGCTCGCTGAGCTTGCGGCCGGCCGAGAGGCGTGCACGCGCGGTGGCCATCGATAGCGTGGCGCTGCGTGTCCCCGAGCGCACGAAGAGCCGATCGGGCCGACCGGGCAGCGAGTCGTTACCCACGCCGGCCATGTCGATCCGGCCGGTCGGGAGGTCCATCGCACTGCACACCCGCTCAGCCGTGATGCGACGCTGCCACGCGTACATTGGTGAGTTCCGGCAATCTGAGCAGACCACCTCGCGGTCCATGACGCGCGATGGCGCCTGGTCGAAGACGTCGCGCGCAGGCGTGGTGCGGCCGCCGCAGGTGGAGTGGTACCAGGCGATGAGCGGTCCGTTGCCGCCGGTCAGGATCTGGCCTTTGGTTTCGCGCACGGCGCGCGCGGAGAGTGGCGTCTCGGACGCGACGCCGCCGTACATCTGGGAGCGGGTGTCGGCATACAGCCGGCCGCCGTTGGCGACGGAGGCGAGCGCGTAGCTGCGGGCAGCGACGGCCTGGGCCTTGAGCGCCTCGAGGCCGAAGCGTTCGGGCATCTCGGCCGCGACGACGCCGAGCAGGTAGTCCTCGACCGTGACCTGGTTCACCAGGCGGGGGCTGCGTCCCGCGCGAGCCTCCAGCAGCAGACTGCCGCGGTAGACCTTGCCGCCGATGCGCAACATCGATGACCCGGTTGTGCGCAGCTCGACGGGCGGTGGGCCGAGCGAACGGCCGTCCAGTACGACGTCCGCGGTGCTGAGACTGGGAGCGGTCCCGCCCTCCAGGCGGCTGCCGCGGGCGAGTTGCCGTCCGTCCCTGCCCAGGACCTCCCAGGCTCCGCCGCACGCGATGGAGGGAAGCGAGCCGCCCGAGGCGAGGACGACCGAGACGTGGTCGGGGGGCGCGAGATCTTCGGGCAGCGTCGTCACCGTGCGTGAGCGCGAGGTGTCGGCGCACGCCACGCCGAGCAGCAGGGCGAGCAGCAAGCCTCGAGTCGGTCGACGCACGACGGTCAGGCGTGGAAGAGGTCGGAGGTGGAATCGCTCACGCCGAGGTGTTCGCGTGCGGCGTCGGTGAGGACGCGGCCGCGCGGTGTGCGCTTCATGAAGCCCAGCCGGATCAGGTGCGGCTCGTACACCTGTTCGAGCGTGTCCTCCTCCTCGCCCACGGCGACGGCGAGCGTGCGCAGGCCGGCGGGACCGCCGCCGATGCGAGCGAGCGCGAGCAGCAGGCGACGGTCCATGTCCTCGAGGCCCAGCGCATCGATGCCAAGCATCGAGAGCCCGCGGTCGACGATGCCGGGGTCGACGTGGCCGTCGTTCTCGAGGTCGGCCACGTCCCGCACGCGTCGCAGCAGGCGATTGGCCACGCGCGGCACGCCTCGGCTGCGCTCGGCCAGCGTGGTCGCCGCGGTCGGATCCAGGCGGCAGCCGAGCCGTTCGGACGACTGCAGCAGGATGGTCTCGATCTCCTCGGCAGGGTACGCGGCGAGTTTCTCGACCACGCCGAAGCGAGAGCGGAAGGCGTGGCTCAACAGGCCCTCGCGCGTGGTGGCGCCGATCAGCGTGAACGGCGCGACGGTGAGGCGTACCGATCGGGCCGCCGGGCCCTGGTCGATGACCACGTCCACAGCCAGGTCCTCCATGGCCGCGTACAGGTACTCCTCGACGATGCGGGGCATCCGGTGGACCTCGTCCACGAAGAGCACGTCACCGGGCTGGAGGCTCGTGAGGAGGCCGACGAGGTCGCCCGCGCGGTCCAGCGCCGGGCCCGAGGTGGGCCTTAGCGTGCGATCCATGGCCGAGGCGATCAGGTGGGCCAGGGTCGTCTTACCCAGGCCTGGAGGGCCGCTGAGGAGCACGTGATCCAGGGGCCGATCGCGCTGCCGAGCGGCCTCGATCCAGGTCTCCAGATTGGAGACGATGCGGCTCTGGCCCACGAACTCCTCGAACGAGCGGGGCCTGAGTGGTCCATCGGCGTCGTCCGGCGTGCTGCTCAGGGTCCTGAAGATGCCCGCCGGAGCCGGAGAAGGATCGGTCATGAACGCGATGATACCTACGTCCATGCCCCGGCTACACCACGGGCAGCCCCGGGAACCTCCAACTTGACTCCATCGACAGTGACGTCGAGAATCGTCGAGAGTGCCTGTATCCGAAGGTTTGCGCCTTCACTCCCGGGCCCGCGAACCAAGTCCCCACAAACCTCCGGCGACACCCGAACGTCGTCCGGGCCGCATATCCGATGACAAGGGCTTCGCCATGATGAAGCGCGCCACCAACTCCTTCGCCTGTCTCGTGTTGACCGCGTTCCTGGGTGCCTGCTTCGGCGGCGGCGGGGGAGGCGGCGGTGGTGGAGGGGGCGGCGCATCAGGCGGCGGTGGCGGTGGCGGTGGCGGTGGTACCGGCGGCGGCGGTGTCCTCCCCGAGACCGAGGCCGACGGCGAGGTCGCAAGCTACGGCAGCACGGACCCGACCGGTGGTTACGGCCGCGTGGACCTGACCCACGGTGGCAACCCCGACAGTTCGGCGCCGCTCGACGTGGCGCGGCGCGCGTTCTTCGCGACGCTGGCCAGCCTGGCGGGTGTCGACCTGGACGGCGACCTCGCGGACCTGTCCGGCGGCGACGGCATCCCGGACTCGGGCTTCGACTCGTACACGACCGGCCTGTCGGCCGGCGCCTCCAGTTCGTCGGCCGCGGCCGAGGAGATGGCTGCGCTGATCTTCGGCGCGAACAACCTCTACGACATGTTCCAGGTGCTGACCGGCGCACCGAAGGTGAGCCTGGTCGCGGCGCCCCCGATGGGTTTCACGTTCACCGGCTTCGACGGCAGCGACCTCGACTCGGGCGTCACCGGCGGCGACATCGCGGGCGACGGCGGCCCCGGCCTGTTCTCGAACATCCCGGGCTCGACGTATCCGACGCTGCCCGTCCTGCCCAACTCGATGGGCTCGCAGGCGGGTTCGGGACGCGGCGCCTCCAGCACGGACCAGCACCAGTTCGTCCAGATCGAGTTTCCGTACCCGCTGGACGTGGACAGCCTGTTCGACACGGCCAACACGCTGAACTCCTTCCTCGGTGACAGCGCGATCGGTGCGGCGAACAACGTGATCATCGAGAAGCGCGCGGTCCAGACGCCCGACGGCACGAACCTGGTCGACCAGACCAGCAACCACATTCCCATCAAGGGCGTCGCCGTGATCGGCGGCGTCGCGGCCGTCCCGACGACGGCCGGTGGCTCGATCCACGCGGTCATCTCGCCCGCGGACCCGAGCTTCGCCAGCGTCCCCTTCGGAGCCCAGGCGCGGATCATGGATCCGAACGTGCTCACGTTCATCGCGCACGAAGATCCGACGGCGATCACCCCGCTCGGTAGCGAGACGGTGGCCGGCGTGATCAAGCCCGGCGGCATCCTGGCACTTCCTTCCCCGACGACGTCGACGGCCGGCGGCCGCGTGTTCGGCGGCAACACGACGCATCCGGGATCGGTGAACGACTTCGGTCAGACCGGCGACACGAACGCCGCCGTGATCGGTTTCATGAGCCTCAAGATCTCGCACCTGCGCACGGCCGGGAGCACGGTCGAGGATCCCTACTTCCACACCTACCCGGTCAGCCAAGCGAACGTCGGCGGCGACCCGCGCGCGCTCAACTCGACGTTCAATCGCGGACCGGCCATCGAAGTGGCCGTCGGCACTTCGCTGCCGTCGATCGACATCCTCGACCTGCCGCGTCTCGCCGGTCCCGGCACGCCCCTCGCTCCCGGAGCGAGCGACGATGCGGTGGGAACCTACGACCCGGTTCCGTCCTCGGACTCGGTCAACGTGATCTCCACGCGTCCACGCTTCCGCGTGGACTTCGACCGCGAGGTCGTGCCGAACTCGGTCGGCTTCTCGCGGCACCACACGATCCACGGCGCCACGGCGAGCGGCATCCCGAAGGGCACCGTGTTCCCGTTCACCGGAAACATCCGTCCCGCGCCGAGCCCCGTCGGCAACTTTTTGCCGGGCTCCCTGGGCAGCCCGCTGGCGCCCAGCATCTACGTGGCCGTCAACCAGCCGGCAGGCCTCAACTCCGGCGCCAGCGCCATGGGCGGCAACCTGCAGAAGGTGAACTCGCCGGGCGTCAAGGCGACCGGCAACCCCCTCGCGTTCGACGACGGCACGCCGCTCAGCACCTCGGAGCTGAACGGCAACGGTCTCGTGCCGCAGGCGCACAACACGCTGGCCACGCTGCCGCGTGGCGTCGTGCCGTGCGACATCCGGCCGCTCAACCAGAACAACCTGCAGTCCTACATCATCGAACCGCTCGTCGAGTTGCCGCCGGGCTCCATCGTGACGGTGGGCGTGGCCATGCCGGGTCTCGGGTGGTCGGCGCTCGGCGTGACCAACCGCGGCAACCACACGCGCTCGGGCACGATGTTCACGGCCTGGCAGGGCCTGACGGCCGTGGGTCTCGGCGCCGAGGCCAGCCTCAAGCAGGCGATCATCGGCAACCAGACCGTGATCAAGGTCAACGCGGGTGCGATGGACCTCCAGGGCCAGTTGTTCACCGGCGGCACGAGCGTCTCGATCGACCAGATGCTCACCGGCGCCGTGGCCGATGACCTGACCACAGGCGGCACCAACGTGAACCGCACCTTCCGCGTCGGCTTCGACAACGCGAAGAAGTACGTGAACGCGCCCGTTTCCCCGCAGGCCCTGTATCTCGGCTTCAGCGGTGGCGGCCTGGGCGTCCTCGACCTGTCGGGCACCGGCTACAACACGAACGCTCCGGGCGGCGCGGCCGCCGGTGCGGTCGCCGGAACGCAGCCTGCCCCCAACTATCTCGAGGTCTCGCGCTACCTGCCCGCGGCCGTCTCGAGCAAGACCGTGGCTTTCAACTGGATCGCCGGCGGCTCCTTCGCCTCGGGCAACCACTTCCGCGGTTTCGGCATCACGGGACGCTACACGTCCGGTGGATCGCGCGGCACGCCTCCGGGCGTCGAGTCGGACAATGCCATCGGCGGCGCCGTCCCGACGGGCGGCGGTCTCACGCCCACCCCCGGCATCAACGAGGGATCGTCGGGCTACGAGACACTCGTCAGCAGCGGCATCACCGGCGGAAACCCGACGACATCGACCAAGATCCTCGCGGACTTCCTGTCCGTCGGCGTCGTCTCGGACATCCAGGTGGGCGACTTCCTGGACCGGGTCTACTGGGATGAGGAGAACCAGTTCGCGGCCACGCAGTTCCACCGCACCTACAACACACCCCAGCAGGGCGCCATTGCGACCAACACGATCGCCGATCCGCCGCTGCCCAACCCTCCGCCGCTGCGCTTCCCGGTCGGCCTGCCGCACACGTGGGTCATCTTTGACCAGTCGGATCTGAGCCTGCCGCCGATCACCATCGAGGGCAACGAAGTCTTCACGACGGACGGCTTCATGATCTTCGACGATGGCAGCGGCTTCGCCGGTGGCCAGGCTGCGCCGAACGGATTCATCCAGCTCAACCCGACGTCGAACACGGGTGCTCCGGCGGACACGATCCACCTGCCGAACGCCGGCTTCGCCAGCCCGTTCCCAGGCATCGGTGCCGCGGGTTCGCCCAAGTTCGTGCAGACGGGCCCGATGCCGAAGACCAGCACGGCCGGTGCGAACATCCTGACCACGCTCAACGCGGTCGCAATCGGATCGGCGGAGAGTGGTGGCCTGGTGCCGCCGATCTACCAGTCGCGCCAGCAGATCGGCAACTTCCTGTTCGTGGCCGACGACGTGAACAACAAGCTCCACGCGCTGAACTCCAACACGATGGAGGTCCTGCACTCGCTGAAGCTGCCCGACCCGACCGGCATGGGCCTGACGCCGGAGCTCGAGCAGTTGTTCGTCACGAACCACGCGGACAACACCGTGTCGGTCGTCAACACCGACCCGACCAACCCCAGCTTCATGACGGAGACGGACCGCATCCCGGTCGGCTTCGGCCCGCGGGCGGTGACGGTCAGCCCCGACAACGAGGACGCCTTCGTCCTGAACTACCTCGGGAACTCGATCAGCATCGTGGACGTCTCGAACGGCTTGGTGCGCAAGACCCTCGCCCAGAACGGCATCCTCCGCCCGTACGACATGGCGCTGGGCATGCGTGAGTCCTTCAACGGGCCGGCGTTCCAGAGCGGCACGTTCCACGGCTTCATCGCGAACGAAGGCGCGAACAACGTCCTGATCTACCAGTCCGGCCCGTCCGGGCTGGGCGGCATCGGCTACGACGACATCGTCGGAGACGTGGCCCCGAACAACCCCGTGGATCAGGGGCTGAAGGACATGGTCAAGCCGCAGGGCATCACGTACTACCCGAACTTCCCGCTCGACACCGGCGGCTTCACGGTCGGCGCGATCGTCGCGCACAAGGACGAAGACGGAAAGGCGGTCGCCTCGGCCGTCATGTACACCAAGGACACTTCGCCCGGCCAGAGCATCATCACGGTCGGCGGGCTGGGGCCGGGTCTGGAGGGAGCTCAGTTCGAGGTGGCGCGCCAGTTCACGTCGACCTTCTTCGGCCAGGGTCTGGATGTCGCGCTGCCCGACTTCAACCGCGGCCGGCTCGTGTCCGAGAACTTCGGCAGCTTCTACAACCTGTTCAACGCGGGTGCGACCGTGATGAACATCCCGGCGTTCGGTCGCAACGCGAAGTACCCCCTGGCCAACAACCTCCTGCCCGCTTTCCTGCAGGGTCCACGCTGGGAGCCCGATCGCCTGTACTTGTCGGTCGGCAACAACAGCAAGATCATCGAGGTGTTCGACCTGGCGAACGGCACGCACATCAAGACCATCCCCACGCCTGCCGACGTGAAGGTCATGTCGTCGTACTTCAGCCAGTAAGAGTGCCCGTGACCGCGCCGGACCCGACGGCACCCGACAAGGGGCGGGCCGTGCGCGGGATGTTCGCGTCGATCGCACCGCGCTACGACCTGCTGAATCGCCTTCTGTCGGCAGGGCAGGACCAGCGCTGGAGGCGGCACCTGGTCGCGCGACTGCCGTCATTGTCGGCGGGGGACCGCGTGCTCGATCTCTGCACCGGAACGGGTGACGTCGCACTGGCCATGTCGAAGCGCATTCCCGGGGACGTGGCCGTCCACGCCAGCGACTTCTGCGAGGAGATGGTCGTCCGCGCGCCCGAGAAGGCGGCTCGCGCCGATCATCCGCCGAAGTTCTTCGTCGCGGACGCCCTGGCCCTTCCCTACGCGGATCGGTCCTTCCGGGCTGTGTCGGTCGCGTTCGGCTTGAGGAACATCGAAGATCCGCCCGCGGGCCTCGCCGAGATGCGACGCGTCCTGAAGACCGGCGGGCGCATGCTGATCCTGGAGTTCGCGCGCCCGGACAACCGGCTCGTCGCGAAGTTCTACGCGCTGTACTTCTTCGGCATCCTGCCGCGAGTGGGGGGCTGGTTGTCGGGATCCGACTCGGATGCCTATCGCTACCTGCCCGAGTCCGTCTGGGCGTTTCCGGGTCTTTCGCAGCTCGGTGCGGCCATCGAGACGGCGGGCATGCGGGTGCTGGAGCAGAAGCGCTTCCTGATGGGAGCCGTCGTGCTCCACGTCGCGGAGCGCATCGAGCGCTGACGTCGCGCGCGACCGGAGTCCCGGTCGCACCCCAGTCGTCGCGAAGCTGGGATCGGGCAACCCGGTCGCTATAACCGACGGACCATGGCGAAGGCAGACCGCAAGCGCAAACGGAAGCCGTCCCGTTCCGCGCGCCGACGCAAGCCTGCACAGTCGCCCGTCGCGGTGTACCTCGACGAGTCCCGCGACATCGGGCTTTCGCTGTTGCTGGTGCTGCCGCTGTTGCTGGCCTACGAGGTCACGATGCTGTTGTCCGACACGTCCGTGCGCAACGGCGCAGAGGTCGTCATCGGCCGGTTGCTCAGCCAACTGCCGCCGTGGTCGTTCGTGGCGTTGCGGCGCGGACTGATGCTGCTGCTGCTCGTGCTCGCGTTCACCCTCACGCGCGCCAAGCCTCCGCGCGTCGCGCGGGCACGGTGGATCCTGCTCGAGGCCGTCGGCCTGGCCCTCCTGCTCGGTCCGATCGTGGGCTGGCTCGTCGGCGGCGTGGGGCTGTCGGTGGAGGGGGACGTCACGCCGGCCGAACCACCCGTCTGGCTGCCGTTCCTTCTCAGCGTCGGAGCGGGTCTCTGGGAGGAGATCCTGTTCCGGCTGGCGCTGCTCGGTGGCGTCGCCTTCCTGCTCGTGAAGATCTTCAGCGTGGATCGCCGGGCGGCGGTGGGCATCGCCATCGTGGTCTCCGCGCTGCTGTTCGCGCTGTATCACCATGTCGGCGATCTAGGCGAACCCCTGTCCGTGGAGCGATTCGCCTTCCGAGCGGTCGCCGGTACAATCCTCGGATTCCTCTTCGCAACGCGGGGTCTGGCGGTGGTCGTCTACATGCACGTGTTCTACGACGTCCTCTGCGACCTGCGGGCCTTGCACGGCTGAACCCGTGGCGCGCGTCCTCGTCGCCATCACGGGCGCCTCCGGCGCGATCTACGGCGTGCGACTCGTCCAGCGCCTCAGCGCGCTCGACGTACCCACGGAGGTCATCGTCAGCCGACCCGCCCGACGGGTGCTCGCCGTCGAGCATGACCTGACCGGCGATCCGGCCGAGCTCCTCTCCGTTCCGGGAGGACGCCCGCTCACCTTCCACGACAACGACGACGTGGCCGCGTTGCCTGCCAGCGGCAGCAGCGCACCGGACGCGATGCTCGTGGCGCCATGTTCGATGGGAACGGCGGCGCGCATCCTGACGGGCGTCTCGACGACGCTACTCGAGCGCGCGGCCGACGTGATGCTGAAGGAGCGCCGCCCGCTCGTTTTGATGCCGCGCGAGACGCCGCTCTCGACGCTGCACCTGCGCAACCTGCACGCCTTGTCCGAGTTGGGCGCGCGCATCGTGCCGGCCTCGCCCGGGTTCTACTTCAAGCCGCAGGGCATCGAGGACCTGATCGAGTTCGTGGTGGACCGCGCGCTGCAGGCTGCCGGGATCCCGGCCCCGTTGCGGCATCCGTGGACCGGCGTGGGAGAGGAGGACCCCGGAACGTGAGCCGCTTCGGGCAGATCCGCGAGGTGCTGTCGGACATCAAGCTGGCGCATTCGGTCTTCGCGTTGCCGTTCGCGTTCATCGGACTCGTGGTCGGGACGCGGGGCCAGTTGCCGGACGCGTGGCTGCTGGCCAAGGTCCTGGTCGCCATGGTCCTCGCCCGGTCGGCCGCCATGGGCTGGAACCGCCTGGCGGACCGGCGCATCGACGCGACGAACCCGCGCACGAGCGGACGCGCCCTGCCCTCCGGCCGTGTCTCGACGGGGACCATGACCGGGTTCGTCGTGGTGACGTCGGCTGGCTTCGTCGCCGTCGCGGCGAGCATCAACCCGCTCTGCCTGTGGCTCTCGCCGCTCGTCCTGGCCGTCCTGTTCGTCTACTCGCTCAGCAAGCGTTTCACGGACCTGGCCCACCTCTTCGTGGGCCTGGCGCTCGCGCTCTCGCCCCCGGCCGCCTACGTGGCCGCGCGCGGCGCGGTGGAAGCGGACGTGCAGCCGATCCTGTGGCTCGGCCTGGCCGTGCTCTGCTGGGTGGCCGGCTTCGACATCATCTACTCGTGCCAGGACATCGAACATGATCGGCGCGAACGCCTGCACTCGCTGCCGTCCCGCCTCGGCGCAGGGCGCGCGTTGTGGGTGGCGCGCGGCCTGCACCTGCTGATGCTCATTGCCCTGGCGCTGACCGTGTCGGGCGCGGGTCTGGGCGCCTTGTCGTGGGTGGCCGTCGGTCTCGTCGCCGTCCTGCTGGCTGTCGAGCACCGCATCATCAACCCGACGGACCTCTCGCGCGTGAACGCCGCTTTCTTCACCGTGAACGGCGTGGTCTCGGTGTTCTTCGGCGCACTGGTCGTCACGGATCTGCTTTCGCAATGAGCAAGCGACGCGCACAGGGCTTCATGGACGTGTTCGTCGAGGCGCGAACGAGGCTCGAACAGCGCCCGCTCCCGCAACTGGTCGTGATCGCAGGCGAAGAGGCCTTCGTGAAGGAGCGGTTGATCGCCGCCGCGACGGGGGACCGCGCCGACGACCTCGAGGTCTTCGCCCAGCGACCCGGCGAATCGGATGCCATCGCGATGCGGCGCCTGCTCGACACCTGGAGCACGGCCACGCTGTTCGGCTCCGCACGCACGATCCTCGCCCGCGGCGCCGACAAGCTCTTCGCGCGCGAACGCGCGCAGCAGTTCCTTGAGGTGCTCGCCAACGAGCCGCCGCAGGGACTGTTGATCACGCTGGGCTCCCTGGATGGTCGTTCCAAGTTGGCTCGGAAGCTACGCGAGGACGGGGGGCTGGTCTCGCTGCCGCCGCTCCGGGACGCACCTCCGCCGTGGATCACGGCCAAGAACAACCACGAGACCGACCTCAACCAGTGGCTGGTGGCCGAGGCCCGCGCCCAGGGCATCCGCTTGGATCTTGCCGCGGCCGATGAGCTGAGCCGTCGGGTCGGCAACGAACCCGCCGCGCTGGCGCGCAAGTTGGAGCAGCTGGCCACGCTCCCCGACGCGGGCGACAAGATCACGGCAAGGCTCGTTCAGCGACACGTGCGTCGATCCAGCGCGCGCCTGCTGGCGCAGTACGAGGACGCCATCCGGGGTGGAGATGTGCGCGCCGGGCTGGACCTGCTGGATCGCATGTTGTCGGAAGGCGTCTTCGATCACACCGGCCGTCTGGTTTCCGGCGACGAGGCGACCGACGCCGTCCTGCGTGGTCTCGTCTCGAACTTCGCACGCACGCTCGAGGCGCACGAACAACTGCCGCCCGAACTCCTGGCCGCGATGCAACGCCCGCCCTGGCAACGCAGCGATCCGGACAAGGAAGCGCTCACCGCAGTGTTCGGCGCCGGCGGACGGCGCGTGTTCCTCGAGCGCGACGTGAAGGCGACGCGCCGGGACGGGGTTGCGCAGGCATTCCGTCTCGGCCTCGCCGGCCTGCGCAACCTGAGGGACGGGAACGGCGTCTCCATGCACGCGCTCACCGTCAAGCTGACTCGCGCCCTCGATCGGGCCGGACAGGCGGTCGCATGATCCGTCAGCTCCCGCGTGCCGTCGTGGATCGCATCGCCGCCGGCGAGGTCATCGAGCGCCCGGCGTCCGTGGTCAAGGAGCTCGTCGAGAACGCGCTCGACGCGCGCGCCACGGACATCCGCGTGAGCATCGAGGACGGTGGCCTGCGCTCGATCCGCGTCGCGGACGACGGGGGCGGCATCGGCGAAGAGGATCTTGGCCTGCTGTTCGAGGCGCACGCCACCAGCAAGCTCACGGACGTCGACGACCTCCAGCACATCGTCAGCTTCGGGTTTCGCGGCGAGGCGCTGGCCAGCATTGCCGCGGTATCCCGCACGCGCATCCGGTCTCGCACCGCAGATTCCGACGCTGCGTGGAGCATCGAGTCCAGCGGCGGCGACACGAGCGCGCCCGCGCCCGGCTCCGCGTCGGCGGGAACCCTGGTCGAGGTGCGCGACCTGTTCTTCAACACCCCAGCCCGCCGAGCATTCCTGGGGGCGGTCTCCACGGAAACGGCGCGTTGCCGCGAGATGTGCGGCGTCCTGGCCCTGGCCAACCCGGGCGTGCGCTTCACCTTCGAGACCGACGGGAAGGTCCGCCTTGCGGCGGCGCCGGTGGATTCGCTGCGCGATCGCATCGCCGCCATCTACGGCGACGACTTCGCCTCGGACCTCGTTCCGGTGCACGGCCAGGTCCCCGGCCTCGCCGTCGAGGGTTGGTTGAGCCGCCCGGCATCCGCCCGCCCTCGGGCCAAGCTGCAGCAGCTCTTCGTGAACGACCGCCCCGTCCGGGACAAGGCGGTGATCGCGGCCGTGCGCTCGGCGTGCCTGGACTTCCTGCCCGGATCGCTCCAGCCATCCTGGGTGCTGTCGCTGCGTGTGGACCCGGCGGCGGTGGACGTAAACGTGCACCCGACCAAGGCCGAGGTGCGTTTTCGCGATCGCGACACGACCTTCCGCACCTTGCGCTCGGCCTGTCGGAGGGCGCTCCTCGACGCCGACCTCGCGCCACGCGTAAAGGCCGAGCACGTCTGGCAACCCTCGGACTCCGGAGGCGCGGCGCCAGCGAGCCCGGTGGTCGCGGAGGGCCACGCGCCGGGAACGACCTCGACCGGAGCAGCGCCGTTCGTCCCCGGGCAAGCGACGATGGCGCCCACGTCATCGCCCGCACCAGCTGCACCGCTGCCCGCGCTCGACGGGCTGCGTCCGGTGGGGAGCTACCTGCAAGTGCTCGACACGTACATCGCGCACGACAGCCCGGACGGGCTCGTCCTCGTCGACCAGCACGCCCTGCACGAACGCATCCTCTACGCGCGGCTCCAGACCGCGCTGGCCGAGGGACGCATCGAGAGCCAGCGCTTGCTCGTGCCCGAGGTGGTGCGACTCGAACCGGGCCTGCACGAACGCGCCCTGCGCATGGCCGACGAGTTGGCGCGCATGGGCCTGGTGGCCGAGGCGTTCGGCCCCGACACCATCGCGATCCACGCGATCCCAGCCGTCTTGCGGCAGGAATCGCTGTCGGATCTGCTCGCCGCGCTGGTCGAACCTCCCGAACTGCACGGCGGCATCCCGTCAGGCCTGGACCGGAGGCTCTTCACGATGGCCTGCCACGCGGCCGTGAAGGCGGGAGACCCGCTCGACGAGCGCGAGATCGAGGACCTGCTGCGACAGGGCGCCGAGCTGGAACACGACGCGACGTGTCCGCACGGCCGGCCGACCCGGTTGGTGGTGGGGCACACCGAGTTGGAGCGCCTCTTCAAGCGCAGCGGGTTCTAGCGCGCGTCCGGCACGGCGAACCGTGCCGCCTCGATCGGCGTGTCCACGTCGAAGACGAAATAGTCGTTGTCGTCGATGCCGACGCCGAGACCGATGCGCTCGAGCGCGTCGTCGGCACGGAACACCTTGATGTTGCCCGGCACGCGCAATCCCGAGCGCGTGTGTCCGTGGTAGTCGAAGCTCATGCGCAGCGGCACGACATCGTTGCGACCGGGGCTCCTCACACGCATCTCCCAGAGCGTTCCGGTGCTCGCCTCGATCGCCAACTCGAGTTCGAGCACCAGCGGTGCTTCGTCCTCGGCCGGTGACGGGGCGCCAAGCGCCTGCGCATACACGGGATCAGAGACGCGTGCGGTGACCAGCGTGACCTCGTGTTCGTCATCGTTGAGGTCGGTGAGCGAGCGCGTTCCGGACAGGTGCGCGCCGACAAGGCGCGGAACGAGCGAATCCAGAACGGACGCGTCGAGCAGCAACTGCGTCAACTGGAGCTGCTGCTGCAGCAGGTCGAGGTCGACCTCGTAGACGTCCGGAGCGTCGGAGTAGAGCACGACCTCCTTGGACTTCTCGTCGCGGAACCAGGCGCTGCCCTCGTTCCAGCAGACCGTCGTGGTCGAGCCGGTGACGCGCTCCGTGCTGGTCGTGATCAGGCGTTCCGGTTCGCGCGTGTACCAGCGCTCCACGTCGGCCTTGAACATGCTGCCGTCGTCCTGGCGCAGGCGCACGTGGAACAGCCCGTGCAGTGACGAGGGGCGTGGAAGCGGGCGATCACCCCGCTGGAACCGTCGCGCGGCGAGAAGCAGGGCCCTCACCGCAGCGCCGTCATTCACCGCTTCCGGCTCGGCCGGCACATCGTCGGCCACGGCCGTGACCGGCGGAGGCTCGGGCGTGACGCCGACGTCCTGCGTCTCAACCGCGGCCTGTTGCCACATGGCGGAGACCATCAGCATGAACGGCAACAGACAGTTGGCGAGCACGGGCATCTCTCCACGGTAGAATCGGCGTGCGGTTCGGGCAACGGTTCGGGCGGGAGCACTCATGTGAAGGCATGGACGATCGGCCTCGCGCTGATCTGCGCGGTGCTTCCCTTCACCGCGGTTCGCAACCATGCCGAGGTGCACGACGACGTGTTCCTGCGCGGACCGGGCAGCCTCGTTGCCGACGCACGCACGGATATGGCGATGTTGTGGCAGGCCGATCTGTTCGCCTCGTACGGCGAGGAGTCCGGACCGTCTGGCATGTGGCGCCCGCTCGTCCTGCTCGGATTCCGCGCCGAGCACGTCCTCACCAACGGCTCGCCGGTCGCGTTCGCCTGGCTCGGCCACGTCGTGAACGTATTGCTTCATGCCTTGGCGACGCTGGCGCTCCTGTTCGTGTTGGTTCGCATCGGCCTGCCGGAGGCATCCGCTCTCGTGGGGGCCGCTTTGTTCGGGCTGCACCCCGTGCACGCGGAGTCGGTGGCCTGGCTTTCCGGACGCAGCGACCTGGGTGCGACGGCGCTCATCTGGTGCGGCACGGCGCTGCTGCTCGCTGCGTCAGCGCCCTCCTGGAGGCGGTTGGCCGCGGCCGCTGCGTTGATGCTCGCCGGCCTCCTGTTCAAGGAGACGGGCATTCTTCTCGTCGCGCTCGTCCCCGTCCTCGGGATTCTGGCGGGGCGTCCTCGCCGGTTGGTGGTCACCGTGCCGGTGCTTGCGCTCGGCGCGTGGCTGCTCCTGCGCACCTGGCTGTTCACCCGCAACGTCTCCACCGACGGCTACATGGGGCCGGACGATCCGGCGGCACGCTGGTTCACCTGGGCCTCGATCCTTCCGGACGTGATCCGGCTGGGGATCTGGCCAGGCCCGGCTACGCCGCTCCGCCCGGTTCTGGAGGCGCACGGCCCGACGTCCCCCGGCGTGATCAGCGGAGTCGTGCTGCTGGTCGTCCTGCTGGCGCTCGCGACATGGGCCTGGCGGCGTCGCCGCGCGGCGCCCGCGTTCGCGCTACTGCTGCTCGCCGGCACGCTGCTGATGCTCGCGCCCTGGGTGCGCTACCCGACCGGCTATCCGGAGGTCGCTGCGCCGCTCTACGAGCGCTACGCATACGCATCGGCCGCCGCCGCGCCGAGCCTGATCGCGTGGCTGCTGCGCGATTGGCTAGGAGAGCACGCGGTGCGTCTTGGCGCCGTGTTGCTGGTGGCGGCCGTCTGCCTTGCTCCCGTCACGCGGTCCCGCGCAGCCGTCTGGGCATCCGACGAGAGCTACGCGCGCGCGGGCCTCGTCAGCGCGCCGCGTTCGGTGAACATGTGGAACCACCTTGGCGTGGCCTTGCTCGAGCGCTACCGCGTCGAGCAGGACACCGCGGTGGGGGACGACGCCCTCGCCGCCATCGACCGCGCACTCTCTCTCGAACCCGGCCATCGCCTCGCGAGCCTGAACCAGTTCATCGCGTACGTGCTGCTGGGCCGGAGCGAGCAGGCCCTGGTCGCCGCAGCTCGCCTGGTTGAACACAACCCGCAGGACCCCGCGATCCTGGACAACGTCGCAAACTGGCACGCCACCGAGGGACGCTGGCGAGAGGCGGCCGAACTGTTCTCGCGCGAGATCGAGACGGGCCGCCCGCTACCCGGCGCGGCGCAGGCGCTCGCCGAGTGCGTGCGGCGCCTGGAGGCGGCAGCACCCAAGCCGCAATCCGGCGAGGACGAGCGCTGAAACCTCCCGCGGGGGAGGTCTGGTGCCGAAGGGGGGACTTGAACCCCCACTGGGTTAACCCCAACTAGACCCTGAATCTAGCGCGTCTGCCATTCCGCCACTTCGGCACGGAAGGCTGCGGATTGTAGAGGTCGACGCGCGGCGCGCAAGAGCCGCCGGCTTGTCCCCGCCGTGCGGGAACCCACAATGCGGCTCCCATGGCCGAACGAAAGCCCGCAACCCAGAACGTCGTCTGCGTGCACCGGCGCGCCCGCTACGACTACGAGATCCTGGACAAGGTCGAGATGGGCCTGGTCCTGGCGGGCTCGGAGGTGAAGGCCCTGCGCGAGGGCAAGGGCAACCTGACCGACGCCTACGTGATGTTCCGCGGGGGGCGGCCGGTCATCCACAACTTCGAGATCTCGCCCTACAGCCACGACCGCAGCTCGGAGTTGGACACGCGCCGCACGCGGAAGCTGCTGCTGAACGCGAGCGAGATCCGCCGGATCCAGGCCAAGACCGCCGAGAAGGGACTGTCCATGATCCCGCTCTCGATCTACTTCAAGGGCCCGTGGGCCAAGGTGGAGGTCGGCCTCGGCCGCGGCAAGCGTCATCGCGACAAACGGCAGGACATCCGCAAACGCGAGGCGCAGAGGGACATCGACCGGGAGTCCCGGCGGCGCCGTTGACGCATGCTAGAATCGGGCTCTGCAAGACGTGGGGGCGACCTGGTTTCGACCGAGTGGCCGTCTCGTTCAAGTGGCATGCCGAGGTTCCAGGTGGCCTCGTAAAACCCCTGGAAAACTTAACTGCGAACAACAATTTCGCACTGGCTGCCTGAGACCCAGGTAGCCCGTTCCCGCGGAGCCTGCCTGCGGCCCCGTGGGAACGACACTTGCAGGCTGGCCGGACGCTCTCACGCCTGTGGGGCCCCGGCGAGATTCAACGGGCTGGCTTCATGGATGATCCTGTCGATCGGAGCTCCATGCGGCGACACTTCAAGTTGACCGACTAAGCATGTAGAAGCTCGTTCGAGGGCGCTTTGGGACGCGGGTTCGATTCCCGCCGCCTCCACCACAGTTCTCCATCCGGCGCGCTGCCGGCCCTTCCGGCACCCGGGCGGCCTTGATGCGACCGCCCGATCATCGATAATCCCCGGCCTCGCCCGAGCCCCAGGGGACACCCCATGCACGCACCGATCCGGCCCCTGCTGGCAGGCCTGCTGTGTCTCGCAGCTGGTTGTGCCGAACCGGTCGCGATGCGGCAGGAGGTCATCCGCCTCGACTCGCAGTGGCGGTTGTCCACGATGGAAGAGGCTTCGTTCGACCGCATGCTGACCTCGGTGCGCGGGCTGGGCCTGCAGCCGAGCAACGACGAGCAGCGCATCCTGTCGATCCCGGACCTCCTGCGCGTGGTCACCAGCAACCCCTCCTCGTTGGTGCGGGCCGAAGCGCTGCGCTCCGCCTGGATGCTCGGTTCGGACTTCCCCTCCGAGACCTGGCGTGTTGACGACGTGGATCGCGAGGAGTTCAACGTCAAGACGCAACGTCTCGACGAGTTGATCAGCGGCGACGGCGCCCCGAACGATCCCGAGGTGCTCGAGCTGGCCGACTGGCTCGGCTCGTTCCACGCGCCCACCGGCGACGGTCAGGAGCTGCGTGTCGCGATCGGCCTGGCCGAGGTCGTTGCGAGCCAGGCGCTGTGGCGCAAGGACGAGTTGGGGGATGTGTTCCGCAAGCGCATGGCCTCCAGCCTGCACCACGCGCTGGTGCTCACGACGCTGTTCGCCGTCGGCGATCCCTACCCGGTCGTCCGGGAAGAAGCCCTGGCTTCGGTGCAGCACCTCGATCCCACCGTGGCCCTGGGCCTCGTAGAGGGCGTGCTCGCACTGGAGAACGATTCGGCGGTCGTGCTCGCGGCGCTCGACAGCCTCGAGCAGTTGGCGCCGCGTCTCGAGCCCGGCGCCCTGCGCAGCGTGCTCGAACCCCTGTCCGGCACCACCGACGTGGCGGTGCGGCTGCGGATCAGGGACATCCTCGCGCGCGCCTCCTGATGAAGGTCGTCCTCCTCGACCGCGATCTCCGCTACGACGGCCTCCAGCTGTCGACGGCTTTCATCGATGAGCACGCATCGGGCGACACCGATGCCGTCGTGCTGTTCACCGGAGAAGCCGACGTCCCCGTCGAGCACCTGGTGGACAAGGAGGACGCCGAAGCGGGCGCGTTCATCTACAGCCCCTCGATGGCGCACGCGATCATCGAGCACAAGGGACTCGAACTGTCCGAGGCGGTCTGGCGCCAGCGCATGCTGGGGCGCCTGGCCGCGCAGTGGATCTCCTCGCGCTCGGGCGGCAAGGTCGAGGTGCGCGGTGACGACCTGTTCGTGGGGGAGGGCAAGCTCTCGGTGTCAGTCGCGACCGGATCGCCGCGGGGCTGCCTGATCCACCTGGGCTTGAACGTGGAGGTCGAGGGCACGCCGGTTCGCACCGCCGGCCTGCGCGACCTGCGCATCCCGCCGACGGAATTCCTCCAAGCCCTGGCCCGCCTGTATGCCGAAGAGATGGCCTCCGCCAAGCACGCCACGACCAAGGTGAGGTCCGTCCGTTGAAGCGCTCGACCCTGATCAACCTGGCCAAGCTGCTCCTCGCAGCCGCGCTGATCTGGTACGTGCTGAACAAGGTCGGCTTCCAGAACGTGGTCGACCGGCTGCAGAACATCCAGGTCGAGGTCTGGCTGCTGGGCCTGCTGGTGATCTTCCTCGGCAACTGCCTGTCGATGGTGCGCTGGCACCTGCTCATGCGGTCGGTGGGGTTGAACTCCACGGTATGGAGCGCCTTGCGGCTCGGCTTCATCGGCTTGTTCTTCAACAACGTCGTGCCGGGCCTCACGGGCGGCGACCTGGTGAAGGCCTTCTACATCACGCGCGAGCACCCGCTGCAGCGCGCGGACGCGGTCATCTCGGTGATCGTGGATCGCGTCATCGGCATCGTCGCGCTGGCCCTGATCGCCGCGGTGATCATCCCCTTCGACCTGGAGCGCTACGGCGAGGTCGCGATCTGGATCTACGGCTTCCTGGCCGTGATGGCGGTGGGCGGCATGATGGTCCTGTCGCGACGTATCAAGGCGCGCATCAAGCGCCTCTCGGAAGCGCTGGGCCGCAAGCCGAAGGAAGACGGGACGACCCTGCTCGGCAAGCTGGACCGCGCGGTCTCGATGTACCGCGACCGCATGGGCACCGTGACCCTGGCCATGGTCATGTCGATCGGCGTGCACATGCTGGTGATGACGGGCCTGTGGATCTTCGGCATGGCGCTCACGCAGGAGGGTTCGCCGGACGTCGCCGAACTCGTCGCCGCCGGTCTGCGGCCTCTCGGCGAGCTCGGTCTGGACGTCTACTGTTCGGTCGTGCCGATCATCATGATGATCTCCTCGATCCCGATCGCTCCGGCGGGCTGGGGCGTGGGCGAGACTGCCTTCCAGTACTTCTTCTCGACCGTCGACGTGGCGGAGGCCGATGCGGTCGCGCTCTCGTTCACGTACCGTCTCACCGCGACCCTGATCTCGCTGCTCGGCGGCCTGTTCCTGGTGGTGGATCGCAAGAAAGTGATGCAGGATCTTCCCGGCCCAGAGTCCCCCGACGCCGACGATCCCGAAGCACCCGAAACTCCCGAACCACCCTCCTCCTCCTGATCCTCCTTCCTCCCGGATTCCGTTCATGAGCCTGCTCGTCGTCGGTTCTGTTGCGTTCGACACCATCGAAACTCCCTTCGGCCACGCGGATCGCGTGCTCGGCGGGTCGGCCACGTTCTTCGCGTACGCCGCGTCCTACTTCACGCCGCAACGACTCGTCGGCATCGTCGGGAACGACTTCCCGACGGAGCACCTCGAGGAGTTGAAGGGGCGCGACATCGACGTCTCGGGCCTGCAGATTTCGGAGGAGGGGAAGACCTTCCACTGGACCGGCAAGTACGAGGGCGCAATGAACGAGGCGCACACGTTGGGCGTCTCGCTCAATGTGCTGGGCGAGTACAAGGCCTCGGTCCCCGAGTCGTTCAAGGACTCCGAGTACGTGTTCCTGGCCAACGACCATCCGCAGACGCAACTCGACGTGCTCGCGGCGGTCAACGGGGAGCCGTTCTCGGTCGCCGACACCCGCGACTTCTGGATCTCGGAGGAACCGGACCTGCTTGCGACGCTGCTCGAGCGGGTCGACGGCCTGGTGCTCAACGAGCAGGAGGCGCAGTTGCTGACGGGCGAGACGAACCTGGTGCGCGCGGGCGAGATGATCCGCCAGCGCGGCCCCGGCTTCGTGGTCGTGAAGAAGGGCGAGCACGGAGCGCTGCTCTTCAGCACCGAGGGCATCTTCGCCATCCCGGCCTATCCGCTCGAGGAGGTCCGCGACCCGACCGGAGCGGGGGATGCCTTCGCCGGCGGCCTGATGGGCTACTTGGCGTCGAGCGGCAAGCGCTCGCTGGAGGCCATCCGTCGAGGGCTCACCTACGGCACCGTGACGGCCTCCGTGGCCGTGGAGGACTTCTCGGTCGAGCCCTTCCGGAACGTCACCAGGGAGCAGCTCAACGACCGGCACGACGCCTTCCTGCGCGCCATCCGGTTCTAACCCACCCCGGGCTCTCCGAAGGCACGTAACCGGAAGGAAGGCTGGCCGACAGGCCTTCCCCGTGGGAAAACGGATTTCGTCGCTGGAAGCGGCGCCCGCGCATGTTAAGTACGTGTTAGGTATGCGGACGCCGGCAGCCGGCGGGCCATGGAGAGCCCGTGCGACCGGGAACCGGAACGCGAGGAGACCAGAGCAGATGGTTCAGTTTGGCAACAAGAAGGCCGCGAAGAACGGCAGCCGGCACGCCCCTCACGGTGGGCCCGCACAGGACGTCGACCTGACGCTGGCGCAGATCGAGAAGCAGTTCGGCGAGGGCGCGATCATGCGCCTGGGCGATCGCCCGGCGAAGCCCATCGAGGGCATCTCCACGGGTGCCTTGTCGCTGGATATCGCCCTGGGCGGCTCCGGCCTGCCCAAGGGCCGCATCTGCGAGGTCTTCGGCCCCGAGTCCTCGGGCAAGACCACCCTGACGCTGCACGTGGTCGCCAGCGCCCAGAAGGCCGGCGGCGCTTGCGCCTTCATCGACGCCGAGCACGCACTCGATCCGGTCTACGCCAAGAAGCTCGGCGTGGACACCGACAACCTGATCCTCTCGCAGCCCGACAGCGGCGAACAGGCGCTCGAGATCTGCGAGATGCTGGTTCGCAGCAACGCGTTCAGCGTGGTCGTGGTCGACTCCGTGGCGGCGCTCGTGCCGCGCGCCGAACTCGAGGGCGAGATGGGTGACACCCACGTCGGCCTGCAGGCGCGGCTCATGTCCCAGGCCATGCGCAAGCTGACCGGCACGATCTCCAAGTCCGGCACGACGGTCATCTTCATCAACCAGATCCGCGAGAAGGTCGGCGTGTTCTTCGGCAGTCCCGAGACGACCTCGGGCGGTCGCGCGCTGAAGTTCTACTCGTCGGTCCGGCTCGACATCCGGCGCATCGGCTCGATCAAGGTGGCCGACGTGATGCAGGGCAACCGGGTGCGCGTGACGGTCGTGAAGAACAAGATGGCGCCGCCTTTCCGCAAGGCGGAGTTCGACCTGATGTTCAACCAGGGCATCTCGCGCGAAGGCGACCTGCTCGACCTGGGTCTCGAGAAGGACATCGTCAGCCAGTCCGGCAGTTGGCTCTCGTACGGCAAGACCCGGCTCGGCCAAGGGCGCGAAAAAGCACGCGATTTCCTCATCGAAAACAGCGATATTCGCGCCGAGATCGAGGGAAAGGTGCGCGCAGCCTACTTGCCACCTGTCCCGAAGGCCGACGAGGACGAGGCACCGGCAGCGTCCACCGACGACCCCGATCTGCGGTCCCGGAAGGCTCCGACCAAGGCGTCCCGCATCACGGCCTGAGGTCGCGGGTCGTTCACGGCGGATGGGGGCCGCGAGTCCCTGTCCGCCGGTGAACGTGCCCCGATGAACCCCGACCAGATCCGCGAATCCTACCTGTCGTTCTTCGAGCAGCGTGGCCACACGCGCTACTCAAGCGACAGCCTCGTGCCCGAGAACGACCCGACCCTGCTGTTCACCGGGGCGGGCATGAACCAGTTCAAGGCGATGTTCATGGGGAAGGGCAACCTGCCCTTCAGCCGGGCGACCACGACGCAGAAGTGTCTGCGCATGCCCGACCTCGAGAACGTGGGGCGCACGTCCAGCCACCACACGTTCTTCGAGATGCTGGGCAACTTCTCCTTCGGCGACTACTTCAAGCAGGAGGCCATCACCTGGGCCTGGGAGTGGTTGCTGGCGGTGGGCATCCCGGCGGAACGCCTGTCGGTCACGGTCTTCACCGACGACGACGAAGCGGCCGACATCTGGGTCGACGCGGCCGGCGTGCCACGCGACCGGGTCTACCGTTGCGACGAGGAAGAGAACTTCTGGCCCGCTTCAGCGCCCAGCAAGGGCCCGAACGGGATCTGCGGACCGTGCTCGGAGATCTACTTCGACTTCGCGCCCGAGCAGGGCGCGATCCCGCCCGAAGGCCCCTCGGTCGACGGCAAGCGCTTTGCCGAGATCTGGAACCTCGTCTTCACCCAGTTCGATCGCCAGGACGGCGGCCGCCTGGAGCCGTTGCCAAACCGCAACATCGACACGGGCGCCGGGTTCGAGCGCATGGTGCGCGTGATCGAGAGCCTGGAGCGCGGGCAGGTGTTGCCGAGCAACTTCGAGACGGCGTTGTTCGCGCCGCTCATGGAGGCCATCCACGCCCACGTCGGGCGCGAGACGGCATTCGGCACGCCCGAGGGGACGCGCGTCCGCCGCATCGCGGACCACGTGCGTGCGGCGACCTTCTGCATCGCCGACGGCGTACGGCCGTCCAACCTCAAGCAGGGCTACGTCGTGCGCAAGGTGCTGCGGCGGGCGATGCTCGATCGACACGTTCTGGGCGCCGACCTGCGCTCCCCGTGGCTGTCCACGCTGTCGGACACGGTGATCGACTGCATGGGCGATGCCTGGCCCGAGTTGCGCGACGCGCGCAACCTGATCTCCTCGACCATTGCCGCCGAGGAGGAGAAGTTCGCAGGCGCGTTCCTGAGCGGAAGCCAGCGGTTGCACACCATGGTGGACAACACGCGCAAGGAAGGCGGCGCGACGCTCTCGGGCGCCGACGCCTTCCTGCTCTACGACACGTTCGGTCTGCCCCTCGACCTGCAGCGTGGGCTGCTCGACGAGCACGGCTTCGACGTGGACGAGGACGGGTACCGCGCGGCGATGGCCGAGCAGCGCCGGCGTTCGCGCGAGGGCAGCCGCATCTCGGATGCGATCTTCGACGAGGGGCCTCTCGCCGCCGTCGGCGAGTCGCTGCCGCCGACCGAGTTCGTACGTGACGGGCTGGCACTGGAAGGCGCCAACGTGCTCGCCGTGGTGGACGAGACCGGTGACAGCTCCGAGGACGAAACCGACGAACGACGCGTGATCCTGGTCCTGGACCGGACGCCCTTCTACGCGGAAGGCGGCGGCCAGGTGGGGGACGCCGGCGTGATCGAAGGCGCGGACTTCCGAGTGGAGATCGATGACACGGTCAGCCTGCGCGGCATCGTCCTGCATCGCGGGGCGGTCGTTTCGGGCGAACCCGTCCAGGGAACGGTCCGGGCCGAGGTGGACTGCGCCCTGCGCGCCGCCACGGCCCGCAACCACACGGCCACGCACCTGCTGCACGCGGCTTTGCGCTCGGTGCTCGGCGAAGAGGTCACGCAGGCCGGCTCGCTCGTGTCACCCGAACGGCTGCGCTTCGACTTCCGTTTTCCGCGCGCCATGACGCGCGCCGAGATCGACGCGGTCGAGACGATGGTGAACCAGTGGGTCCTCGCCAACCAGGACGTGCAGGCGAACGAGATGTCGCGCGACGAGGCGCGCGAGCTGGGCGCGATGGCCCTCTTCGGAGAGAAGTACGGCGATGTCGTGCGCGTGGTCCGGGTGCCCGAGCCTGCGCATGGTCAGGACAGCGTCGAGCTCTGCGGCGGGACGCACGTGCACCGCTCCGGCGACATCGGCCTGATGCGGCTCGTCTCGGAGGCCTCCATCGCCGCCGGCGTGCGACGCATCGAGGCCCGCACCGGGCAGGGCGTGCTGGAGCTGACGCGCGATCAGGACGACGCGCTCAAGGCCAGCGCGGCGCTCTTCAAGGCCTCTCCGGAGGACCTGGGCGAGCGAATCGCATCGCTCCAGGACGAGCTGAAGTCCACACGACGCGAGTTGGAGGCCCTGCGCGGTCGCATGGCCAAGGAGCGCCTCACGGCCGGCGTGCGCGAATGGCGCGGCCTGAAGGTCCTGGTCACGTCGGTGGAGGGCTTGCCGATCAAGTCGCTGCGCGACCTGGCCTCCGAGTTCCTGGGCTCCGGCTGCGATCTGGTGATGCTGGGCGTGCCCGAGGGCGATTCCACGGGGTTCCTCGTGGCCGCCGGCGACGGAGCGCGTGAGGCGGGCTTGGAGGCCCGCGCGCTCGTCTCGGCGCTGGGGGAGGCCCTCGGCGGCAAGGGCGGGGGCAGCCCCAGCTTCGCCCAGGGCAAGGGCGGCACGGTGGAGGATCTGCCGGCCGTGCTGGACCGCATCCTGGAGGAGGCAGCCGGGGCTCCAAGCTGAGGCCTTTTCCCGGCGCATATCGGCCAGTAGAGTAGGCGGATTCTGGGTGGCGGACGGTTCACGTCGTTTGCGGCCGCCTCGACACCCCGACCGGCTCCTGCCGGTGAAGAGCAGATCAGGAGGATCCCATGGCCGTACCGAAGCGCAAGACGTCGAAGGCACGCAAGCGGAAGCGACGCTCCCATCTGGCACTCGAGCGCCCCGCGACGTCCCTCTGCGAGCGCTGCGGAGCGGAGAAGGTCCCGCACGCCGTGTGCGCCAACTGCGGCCACTACCGCGGGCGTGACGTGCTGAGACTGGACGCCTGAGCGCCCCCTCGGGCGAGGTCACCAGGTGAGGATCGCCATCGACGCAATGGGCGGGGACCACGCGCCGCGTTGCGTCGTGGAAGGCGCTGCGCTGGCCGTCTCCCAGGGCGGACTGCGTGAAGAGCAGTTGCTGCTGGTCGGGCGCGAACTCGAGATCCAGCCGCTGCTCGAAGAGATGAGCCTCAGCTCCATCGAGGTGCTCAACGCCAGCGAGGTCGTGGGCATGGACGAGAGTCCGACCGCTGCGATCCGTGGCAAGAAGGACTCGTCCATCGCCGTCGCCATGCGCGCTGTTGCGGGCGGCAAGGCCGACGCGTTCGTCTCCGCCGGCAACACGGGCGCCGTCGTGGCCGCCTCGTCCATGCTGCTCGGCCGGCTCGAAGGCGTCGCGCGTCCCGGCATCGCCGCGCCCGTCCCGACGCGCCGCGGCCCGGCCGTCGTGATCGACGTCGGCGCCAACATCTACTGCAAGCCGGACCACATGCTGCAGTACGCACTGATGGCCTCGGAGTACTCGCGCGCCGTGTTCGAGAAGCCCGAACCGGTCGTGGGCCTGCTGAACATCGGCGAGGAGGAGGGCAAGGGCAACCCGCTCATCCAGCAGGTGCACGCGCTGCTCCAGGCCTCGTCGATCCAGTACGGCGGCTTCATCGAGGCCCAGGACATCATGAGCGGCCGGATCGACGTGGTCGTCTGCGAGGGCTTCGTCGGCAACGTGATCCTGAAGCTGGCCGAGGGGCTCGCGTCCTTCGTGGGCGAGCAGATCCAGGATGCCTTCACCAAGCACCCGCCGCGACCCGAGGTCGGCGCGGCCATCCGACATGCCTTCGAAAAGCTCGACTACGCCGAGTACGGCGGCGCGCCGTTGCTGGGCGTGAGCGCGCCGGTGATGATCGGGCACGGTCGCTCCGGCTCGCACGCGATCATGAACATGATCCTGGGCGCGGGCACGGCGGTCTCGCACGACCTGAGCCGGCACATCGTCGAGCGCATCAGCCAGCCCGCGGGGGAGTCCCTTTCATGAGCAGAATCGCATGCGGTCTGCGCGGCACCGGCTCGGCCGTTCCCGACAAGGTGCTGACCAACGAAGAGCTGTCCAAGCTGGTGGACACGTCGGACGAGTGGATCACGCAGCGCACCGGCATCAAGGAGCGCCGCGTCGTTGCGGAGGGGGAAAGCACCTCCGACCTCTGCATCCGGGCCGCTCGCCAGGCGCTCGAGGACGCGGAACTCGCGCCCGAGGATGTCGACCTGATCGTGCTCGGCACGGTGACGCCGGACCAGCACGTCCCGGCCACGGCGTGCCTGATCCAGGCGGAGATCGGCGCGGTGAACGCCGCGGCCTTCGACCTGCAGGCCGGATGCACCGGCTTCGTCTACGCGTTGAGTGTCGCCGCGCAGTACATCTGGTCGGGCACGGCGAAGAACGTGCTCGTGATCGGCGCGGAGTGCCTCACCCGCATCACCAACTACAAGGACCGCACGTCCTGCATCCTGTTCGGTGACGGCGCCGGCGCGGTGGTCCTCTCGACGGACTTCCGGTTCGGCGAGCTCTGCTCCGCGGACATCGCCGCGGACGGCAAGGGCTACGGTGTGATGTACCAGCACGCGGGCGGCGCGCGCGTCCCGCTCACGCACGAGTTGCTCGACGACGACGCGCACAAGCTCGTGATCCGCGGCCGCGAGGTCTACAAGTTCGCGACCAACAAGATGGTCGAGCTGGTCAAGCACGAGATGTCGAACAACCCCGAGCTCGAGCTCGGCGCGGTCATCCCGCACCAGATGAACCGGCGCATCATCGAGTCGGCCCGCGAGCGCCTCGAGCTGCCCGAGAACCGCGTCTACGTGAACATCGACCGGTTCGGGAACACCTCCTCGGGTTCGATCCCGATTGCGCTCGACGAGGCGCGTCGCAACGGCTTCTTCGACGACCTCGACGGCAAGCTGCTCGTGCTGTGCGCCTTCGGCGCCGGCCTCACCTGGGGTTCGGTGGGGATCAAGTGGTGAGCGCAGCCGAGACCGACACGACGGGCGCCGCAGCCGGCGCCATCCTCTTCCCGGGACAGGGCAGCCAGGCGCTCGGCATGGGCTTGGACATCGCGGCCGAGGAACCGGCCGCCGCCAAGTGGTTCGACCTCGCCGCCGAGGCCATCGGCCTCGACCTGCGCGCGATCCTCTCCGGAGACGATCGCGCCGAACTCGACCGCACCGACGTCTGCCAGCCGGCCATCCTGGCCACGTCCATGGCGGCGATCTCCGCGTTCGAGTCACGCGGCCTGCTGGGCGCCGGTCGGGTCTCCGCCGTGGCCGGCTTGAGCCTCGGCGAGTACACCGCGCTGACGTGGGCCGGAGCGATCCAGGGGCAGGACGCGCTGAAGCTCGTGCGCCTGCGCGGCGAGGCCATGCAGGCGGCCAGCAATGAACGTCCGAGCGGCATGCTCTCGCTGGTAGGAGCGACGCCCGAGAGCGCAGCTGCCTTGTGCGAGGCTGCGGGTGGGGACGGCATCCTGGTCGTCGCCAACCTGCTCGCGCCCGGACAGGTCGCTGTCGCCGGAACCATGGACGCGCTCGAACGCGCCTCGGCGCAGTTGAAGGAGCACGGCATCCGCAAGGCGGTGCCGCTTTCCGTGGCCGGCGCCTTCCACTCGCCGTGCATGGAGTCGGCCGCCGCCGCGTTGGCCGACGCGCTCGATGCCACCGCGATCGAGTCACCGCGCGTGCCGGTCGTCATGAACGTGACCGCGAAGGCCACGACGGATCCCGACACGATCCGCACGAATCTCAAGCGGCAGGTCACGGCGCCGGTGTTGTGGCAGGCCTCGATCGAGGCGCTGTTCGACGCGGGGTGCACGAGCTTCTTCGAGCCCGCGCCGGGCAAGCAACTCACCAACATGCTCAAGCGCTACGATCGCGAGTGGACGGCTGCGACCTGCGGCACGCTCGACGACCTGCAATCGGCCGTTGCCTGGCCGGGAGGAGACTCATGACTGATCTTTCGGGACAGGTGGCGCTGGTCACCGGAGGCTCGCGCGGCATCGGCCGCGCCATCGTCGAGGAACTCGGCCGGGCGGGTTGCCGCGTGGCCGTCGTGGCCACGACACAGGCGGGTGCCGACGGCGGTGCGGAAGCCGCGAACGCGGCGGGGGGCGAGGGTTTCGGCTACGCCGCCGACGTGCGCGAGCCGGCGCGAGCCACCGAGATCGCGGCCGACGTGGTCGAGCGCTGGGGCAGCCTCGACATCCTGGTCAACAACGCGGGCATCACGCGCGACAACCTGCTGATGCGCATGGCCGATGAGGACGTCGAGGCCGTGATCGACATCAACCTGAAGGGCACGCTCTACTTCTGCCGCGCCGTGGCCCGGCCGATGACCAAGAAGCGCCGCGGCAGCATCGTGAACATCTCCTCCATCGTGGGGATCACCGGCAACGCCGGGCAGAGCAACTACGCCGCAGCGAAGGCCGGCATCTTCGGCCTGACGCGTTCGCTGGCGTCCGAGCTGGGCGGCCGCGGGGTGCGCGTCAACGCGATCGCCCCCGGATACATCCAGACCGACATGACGGCGGACCTGCCCGAGCAGGTGCGGGACGAGAGCCTCAAGCGGATCCCGCTGGGCCGGCTGGGCGAGGCGGGGGACATCGCGAAAGCGGCCCTTTTCCTGTGCTCGGACGCCGCCAGCTACATCACTGGAACGACCGTCGTCGTGGACGGCGGCATGTCACTCTGAGAACACCCGGGGCGGCTTGACTTGCCGGGCCCCCTCGTCACACTATCCCACCCTGAGGCGGCCCGAGGGGCGCCCGTACACCGGGCCGCGGGGCCCTCGGATGATCGCTGAGTCAAGGAGACACACGTGGTTTCAACGCAGGACATCGAGGAGAAGGTCATCGCCATCGTCTGCGAGCAGATGGGGGCCAGCAAGGAGAAGGTGAACCTCACCACCTCCTTCATCCAGGATCTCGGCGCCGACTCCCTCGACACCGTCGAGCTGGTCATGGAGTTCGAGGATCACTTCAACATCAGCATCCCGGATGAAGAGGCCGAGAAGATCCAGACGGTCGGCGACGCGGTGAACTTCATCGTGAACCACGCCAACGCCGGCTGACCGGACGTTTCGGCGACTCCGATGAACTTCCGTCGCGTGGTCGTGACCGGGCTGGGGGCCATCACCAGCCTGGGCCCGGACTTCGAGACGACCTGGGAGGGTCTGCTCGCGGGTCGTAACGGCATCGGTCCGATTGAAGCCTTCGACACCACCGAGTTCCGAGTGAACTTCGCGGGCGTCGTGAGGGGCTACGACGCGGCCGAGATCTTCGGTGTGAAGGAGGCCCGCAAGCTCGACCGCTACACGCAGTTCGCACTGACGGCCTCGGACGCCTGTCTCGCGGACGCGAAACTGGACGTCGGGGCGATCGACCTCGACCGCATCGGCTGCGTCATGGGCACCGGCATCGGTGGCATCGACGCCATCGAGCGCCAGCAGATCGCCCAGCTCGAACGCGGCCCGCGTCGTGCCTCGCCGCACTTCGTCCCGAAGATGATGCCCAACGCGATGTCGGGCCACGTATCGATCCGTCACGGCCTGCGCGGCACCAACTTCGCCACCAGTTCCGCCTGCGCGTCGGGTGGGCACGCACTGGCCGTCGCGCTGCGCACGATCCAGTGCGGGGACGCGGACCTGATGGTCTCGGGCGGCTCGGAAGCCGCCGTCACGCCGCTCTCGGTGGCCGCCTTCGCATCGATGAAGGCGCTGTCCACGCGCTGCGACGAACCCGAGCGCGCGAGCCGGCCCTTCGACAAGGACCGCGACGGCTTCGTGCTGGGGGAGGGCGCGGCGTTGCTCCTGCTCGAGGAGCGCGAGCACGCCCTCGCGCGCGGCGCGAAGATCTACGCCGAGTTCAAGGGATTCGGCAGCACGGCGGACGCGTTCCACATCACGCAGCCGAAGGAGGACGGTGCCGGGCCGCGCAAGGCCATGGAGATCGCCCTGCAGACGTCCGGCTGCACCCCCGACCAGGTGGACTACGTCAACGCGCACGGCACGTCGACCTACTACAACGACCTGGTCGAGACGCAGGCGCTGCACGCCGCGTTCGGCGACCACGCCCGCAACCTGGCCATCTCCAGCACCAAGTCGATGATCGGGCACCTGCTCGGCGGCTCCGGCGCGATCGAGGCGGCCGTCACCTGCCGCTCGATCAGCGATCAGCGCGTGCATCCCACGCGCAACCACGAGAGCCCCGGCGAGAACTGCGACCTCGACTACGTGCCGGGCGAGAGCCGCGCGCTCGAGATCCGCAACGCGACCTCGAATTCGCTCGGCTTCGGCGGCCACAACGTCTGCCTGCTGTTCGGACGCCACGACGACTGATCGGATGGACGAGCGGCGGGATCGCCTCGCGGAGAGGCTCGAGCAGTTCGGCCAGGGTCACGTACTGGCCTTCGCGGACACGCTCGGCGCGGAACAGCTCCAGGCCTTCCTGGACCAGCTCGAGGAACTCGACCTCGAACGCGTTGATGGTCTGATCCGCTCGGTCCTCGGCGCGGAGCCGGCGGCCGGGACCGCCGAGATCCAGCCCTGCGACCTGATCGAACACGGCGAGGGCGAGGAGCACCTCACGCGCGACAAGGACGCCGCCGCACGCGGCGAGGAGTTGCTGGCGCAGGGCAAGGTGGCGGCGTTCGTCGTGGCCGGCGGCCAGGGAACACGCCTCGGCTACTCCGGCCCGAAGGGACGCTTCCCCGTCGGCCCGCTGACCAATCGCTCGCTGTTCGCGTATCACGCGCACCGCGTGCTCGCGACGTCGCGTCGATACGGTACGCCGGCGCCGTTCTACGTCATGACCAGCTCGGCGAACCGCGCCAGCACCGAAGCCGCATTCGAGGAGGCCGGCTGGTTCGGCCTCGAGCGCGACCAGGTGTTCTTCCTCCAGCAGGGCATGCTGCCCGCGGTGGATCGCGATGGGCGCCTGCTGCTTGCCGGCGCGGGCTCGCTCAGCATGAGCCCGGACGGACACGGCGGCAGCCTGCGCGCGCTCTCCGTGAGCGGCGCGCTGGACGACATGAGCGCGCGCGGCGTCGAAGAGATCTTCTACTTCCAGGTCGACAACCCGCTCACGCGCGTGCTCGACCCGGTCTTCATCGGGCTTCACGCCGGCGCGACGGCCGAGATGTCCACCAAGGTCGTCGCCAAGCGGGACCCCGCCGAAAAGGTCGGTGTGCTGGCCCAGAGCGCCGGTCGGGTGGGGGTGATCGAGTACTCCGACCTGCACACCAGCCTGGCCGAGGCGCGCGACGAGCAGGGACGCCTCCGCTTCCGGGCCGGCAACATCGCCGTCCACGTACTGCGGCACGACTTCGTGGCCCGGCTCACCGCGGGTGAACTCGAACTCCCGGTGCACCGTGCCGACAAGGCCGTGCCCTTCCTGGACGTCGAGGGCAGCCTGGTCCACCCCAGCGAGCCGAACGCCGTGAAGATGGAGATGTTCGTGTTCGACGCGCTGGGCTTCGCCGAGCGCGTGGTGACGCAGGAGGTGCTGCGCGAGGACGAGTTCGCGCCGGTGAAGAACGCCGAGGGTTCGGACAGTCCCGAGACCGCGCGCGACGCGCTGATCGAGCAGGGCAAGCGCTGGATGTCGGCCGCGGGCCTGTCGATCCCCGAGGGGCCGGTCGAGGTCGGGCCGCTCTTCGCGTTGGATCGCGAGGAGTTCCTCGCTACGCTCACACGAAGCGACTTCGGGCCGGTCTTCGACCGGTCCTGAACGCCATCGCGCCCCGGAAGCCCCGAGCGCGCGAGCGCTCCTGGAGTTGACCGTGGTGACCATTTCCGTCCTGGCGGGCGGACCGCCCGCCGAGCACGACGTGTCGATGCAGACGGCCGCCGAGATGCTCGGCGAGCTGCGCGGCGGCGGACACAACGCGCGCCCGGTGCGCATCGGTCGCGACGGCAGCTGGCAACTCGGCGACACGGACGCGCAGTTCGACGAGTTGTCCGAGGCCGGTGGCGCATCCCGCGAGACCGCGATCGGGGCGCTGAAGGACAGCGGCGACATCGCCCTGCTCGGCCTGCACGGCCTCTTCGGCGAGGACGGAGAGTTGCAGCGCCTGCTGGAACAGGCCGGCATCCCGTTCACCGGCAGCAGCTCGCAGGCCTCCCGGGTGGGGATGGACAAGGAGTTGTCCAAGGTCGCGGCCGCCCGCCTCGGCGGACGCTGCGCGTCGCACGAGGTCGTGCGCGGCGACTCGGTGCCGGTGAACCGCCTGCTCAAGCTGGTCGGGCTGCCCTGCATCGTGAAGCCGCTTCGCGGCGGCTCGTCGGTGGGGGCCACGCGCGTGCGTGACGAGGACGAACTCGAGCCGGCCGTGAATCGCGCGCGGGACGAGGACCCCGAGGGCCACGCCATGGTCGAGTCCTGGCTGGACGGGGTCGAGGTCAGTTGCGGCGTGCTGCGGGTTCGCGGCCAGCTGCGCACGCTCCCGATCGTCGGCATCCGACCGTCCGGGGATCGCTTCTACGATTACCACGCCAAGTACGAGGCGGAGGACACGCAGCTGGAGTGTCCCGCACGCATTCCCCGCGAGACCGCCCGTGAGATCGGGCAGCTCACGGCCGCGCTCTACGCGAGCCTGGAGTTGCGCGGTGTCGCGCGCATGGACTTCATCGTGAACGGAGAGACCGGCCAAGCCAGCTTCCTGGAGTTGAACACGCTGCCGGGCTTCACGGCGCACAGCCTCGTACCGCTGGCCGCGCGCGTGGACGGCCTGAGCCGGCTGGACGTCCTCGAGGCCGTGTTGGCCGATGCGGAGGCGGCACCGTGACGCGGGTGCTAATCGCAGGCGCCACGGGACGCATGGGGCACGTGATCCTGCCGGCGCTGCGCGCCGCCGCCGACGTGGAGATCGTGGGCACGCTGGTGCGCGGGTCGGATGCGCCGGCGGTGCTGGGCCTGGCCAAGCCGGACGTGCTGCTCGATTTCACCTGCGCAGAAGCCAGCCGCGAACTCGGCCTGCTGGCCGCCGAGCGCGGCATCTCGCCCGTGATCGGGACCAGCGGCCTGGCCGAGGCCGACGTGCACTCGCTGCGGACCGCGTGCCAACGCACGAAGGTGGGGGGGCTGCTGGTGCCCAATTTCTCCATCGGCGCGGTGCTGCAGATGCGCTCCGCCGAAGCTGCGGCGCGACACCTGCCGCCGGTCGTCGTGCGCGAGCGGCATCACCCCGGCAAGCGCGACGCACCGTCGGGGACCGCCCGGGCGACCGCGGCGCGCATCGACAAGGTCACCTCCGGGAGCGTGCCCATCGAGAGCGAGCGCCGCGACGGCGTCGTCGCCGAGCAGGACGTCGTCTTCGAACAGCCGGGTGAGCGCCTGGTGCTGAGCCACCTCGTGACCGACCGGCGCGCCTACCTGCCGGGCATCCTGCTCGCGGTGCGTTCGGTGCGGGACCTGGTTGGTCTGCACGTGGGCCTGGACGCGCTGATCGACTGACCCGTTCAGCCCGCGATCGGGCCTGCTATCATCCGCGCGCTCGCCAGAGTGGCGGAATCGGCATACGCGACGGATTCAAAATCCGTTGCCCGAAAGGGCTTGGGGGTTCGAGTCCCCCCTCTGGCACCAGCGCCCCGCGGGCGGCTGCTCAGCCGCGCCAGGCGCGCCAGTCGGCCTCGGCGTCCTCGTCTCCAACTCCGGACGACTCGTCCTCATCGACCCCCTCGTCGGCCCGCGAGCGCAGACCCAGCGCGCGGAAGAGCAGGAACTGGGCACCGATGAACAGCAGCACTCCCAGGGCGACCCAGACCGCGACGCCGCCGAGGGGGATCATCACGGTGCCACCGAGCAGCGCGAACAGCAGCGCGACTGCGGCGAGCAGGGCGATCAGCAGCAGCGATGAGGTTGTGACGTCTCGCGGCTTTCGGGCCATGGCGGCACGATAGCAGCAGGTGGGGGTGCGATCAGCGGCACAGAACGGGCAGTCCACACCTGGAGCCACCCCGAACGCGCAACACGGACTCCGCGCTCGGCTTATGCTGCCAACGGAGGCTGGCGCGGCACCTCTCGGGGCGGCGCCGAACCACTTTCTCGGGACACCTAGGGGGGCAAACGATGTCCAGGCAGATCAGACTAGCGCTCGTGACGCTCGTTCTCGCGGCGCTCACAACGCCGATCGCAGCGCAGACGCTGTACGTCATGGACGGCACCGCGTCCGGCGCGGTACTGCACCAGGAGTCGATTCCTTCGGGGGCTCCCTGCGCCCAGCCCAACCCGCTGGGTTTGCCGGTGTGGCCCTACATCGTTCCCCCGCCCTGCGCGGGGCCGCCACTCGGTCCCGTCGTCGGCCCGGGCTTCGGCGACATCGCCGTGGACCGGACGACGGATCACGTCTACGTCACCGACGGCCTTGCCGTCGGTGAGTACACCGGCGACCCGGCGTGTCCCGCGGCCCCCGGCGTCATGCTCAACTCGTACACGCTGCCGCCGATTCCCTCGCCGTTCTCGCCCGGGGGCTTCATGTCCCCGCTCAGCGGCATGGCCATCGATCCCGTTGCGGGAATCCTATGGGTGTGCGACCCGTGGACGATCGTGGGCCTGGTCGGCTATGGAGCGCCGGCTGGCTCGTGTCCGGCCCTGGTCGTCGCCATTCCGCCCTTCGCTCCAGGCGTGCTCATTCCCGGCATCCCGTCCATGACCGACCTGACCTGGGATCCGACGACGGGCACGCTGTGGGTCATCGACATCGGCACCCTGCCGGGCACAGGCTTCGTGCACAACGTAGCCATCGGGGGCGCGACTCTCGGGACCATCGGCATCCCGGCCGGCGGCCCCTGTGGAATCGTCCCCGCAGGTTTGACCGGCGTCGCCTACGATCTGGCCACGCCCAACGCCGCCTCGCCGCCCTCGCTGTACGTCTCGGACGTCTTCGGGACCATCGCGTACCTCGTGGCCGCTCCGGGACCTGCCGTCCTGGCTCCGCCGACCTTCTACACACCCAGCCCGTGCGGCGCTTCCGCGATACCGGTCACGGACGGACTGGCCTACTCGGCGGGCGGCATCACCTACGGCACGCCGCGCGTCTCGACGACGATCGAGACCTTCGGACAGTCCATCCTTGGCAGCACAACGTTCGGCGTCGAGATCACCGGCACCGCCCCCGGAACCAATGTGTGGGCGATCGTGAACTACAGCTTCCCGGGCCCGGGTTACCTGTGTCCGGGCGCTCCCGCCGGCGGCACCACGCTCTGGGTCGACCCCGGTGCGCCGGGCCTGACGATCCTGATCGGACCATTGCCCCCCGGATGCTTCGCGATTCCCGCCGGATTGCCGGCGGCGGCCGCTCTCACCGGGCTCAACATCTTCGTGCAGGTGGTGGACGTCCCATTCGGTGGACTGCCCGCGGTCGATGCGAGCTCCGGCATGGCGTTCACGCTGACGGCGCCGTAGTCACTGGGCGCGCTCGACGCGGCGGGTGAATTATGTCCGCCAGCATCCCGGCCCGTCGTTCGGGAGGGGTGCTGGTGGGCGTGACAGGATTCGAACCTGTGACCCCCTGGTTGTGATCCAGGTGCGCTACCAACTGCGCCACACGCCCAACTCGATCGGGCGGGCGAGTATGCGGATCCTCCGGGCCGTCCGCAACGGGTCCGCAGGAGCGGTCAGCGCACGTAGCCCAGTGCCCGCATGCGCTCCAGCGTGGCCTCGTCCACGGGGGCCTCGGTCTGGTCGCTGAGGTCCGTCACCCAGCCCTCCCAGCGCTCGAGGAAGGACCGGTAGGTTTCCGCCTCCCGTCGGCTGAGGTCCTGCAGCTCCGGCCGATAGGCGTCGGCTTCGACCTCGTACAGCCTGGTGCGGACGCCCGGTCTATCGGCCCGCCCCTGGCTGGGCACCACGAGCTTGTGGTCCCCGGTGCGTAGGAACCAACCGCGCGTGCCGCAGCCGAAGATCTCGGGCGGGACGTCGTCGCCCGCGGAGAGCGGCAAGGAGCGACGGCCGCTCGTGAGCCCGGCCAGGGACAGCAGCGTGTCGGAGAGGTCGTAGAGGGCCACGGGGCGCGTCTCGGTGCGGCCGGCGGGCACGCCCGGTCCCACCAGCCAGAGCGGCACGCGGATGGCCTCCTCGTAGACCTGCTCGCCGTGGTCGTCGTAGCCCTGGTAGAGGCCCTCGCCGCCCGGCGAGTCCGGGTTGCGACGGTGCGTGAACAGGCCCTCGCCGTGGTCGGACGTGACGGCGACGAGCGCGGAGCGCGTGCGCGTTTCGGCCAGGTTGTCGAACAGGCGCCCGAGCGCGCGGTCGCTGAAGACCACCTGTCCGTCGTAGTTCTGGCGCCAACCACCGAGCAGGCCCGCATCGTTCGCGTCGAGTGCGTCCGTCCACGCGACCATGTCGGAGGCATTCGCGAACGACCAGCCCGGCTCGAACTGAGCCAGCTTCCCGTTGGCCGGGTCGTAGGGGATGTGCGGATCCATCAGGTGCAGGTACAGGAACAGCGGCGTGTCGTCGGGTGTGTCGCCGACCGCCTCGATGGCGCGCGACACGAGCGCTTCGGCATCCCAGGCGCGCAGGTCGTGGATGCTGGCGCGGAGGCTGGCCGTGCTCTGGGCCGGCGCGACGTCGTACGACTCGAAGCCGCGCGTGAACCCGTTGTCCTCCGTCAGGAGCGGGTTGGCAACGAGACCGACCGTGCGGTAACCCGCGTCCGCAAAACGCTCCGCGAGCAGCGGGCGATCGGGGAACACGGCGCTGCGGTTGTGCGCGACCGGCTGTCCCGAGAGCATCGAGGCCATCGACGGGAGCGTCCACGACGAGGGGGCCACCGCCTGCGAGTAGACGACGCCGTCCTCCGCCCAGGCCGCCAGTCGCGGCGTGGTCTGCGGGCCACCCGGCATGACGCTGGTACGGTCGGCACGCAGTGTGTCGATGATCACAAGCACGACATCGGGCGGCGGCACGGTGGGGGAGCACGCAGCGCCGAGGAGCAACGCTGACACCAGCCACGGGCCGCTGCGCATCACGTGCGCATCAGCACCGTCTCGCGACGGAACAGCCAACTCGCCCACCACAGCACGATCGCCGTCAGCACCAGCATGCTGCCCAGGGTGATCGCATAGAACTCCCACAGGTAGTTGCCCTTGAGGAGTTCCTTCATCAGCAGCGAGACGTTCATCAGCGGGATCCACGCCATGCCCAGCTTGGTCTCGAGGTCGGGCATCAGCGCGGCGATGGCCGGGACGATGATCACGAACTGCAGCGGGGTCGCGTAGCTCTGCGCCTCCTTGAACGAGCGCGCGCAGAGCGCCACGCCCAGGAGCAGCGCCGAGAACAACGCGGCGATCGGGATCAGCAACGACACCGTGAGCACGAGCGCCAGCGGCTCGAACTCCAGGTCGAAGGCCTCGGCGGCGCCCTCGGGCAGCACGCCGTGCGTGAACGTGATCGCCATCGAGGTCGTGGTCAGCACGGCGGCCGTGATAGCCGCCGCGAAGACGACGATGAACTTGCCGCTAGCGATCTCGACGCGCGACACCGGCGCGAGCAGCAGCGTCTCGAGCGTGAAACGTTCCTTCTCGCCCGCGGTCAGGTCGAGCGACGGATAGAACGCCCCGAAGAAGCAGAACAGGATGATGAGGTACGGGAGGATGCCCCCGATGACCGCCTGGATCTGTCGCGACGCGCTGGCGATGTTGGCCGGCTTCACGTCGAAGGGCTTCACGAAGCCGGGCGAGAGCTGCTGCGCGGTGAGACGCAAACTGATCTCGTGGCGTTCCAGGGCCTCCACGAACGCCTTGAGGCGGTCGAAGGCCTCCTTGGACAGACTCTGGCTGGAGTCGTAGAGCAGCGTGACCGGCGCGCTGAGGGCCTCGCCGTCGAGGATGTCGTGAAGTTGGCTCGGTACGTGCAGCGCGGCGTGCACTTCCTTGTCCTTCTTCGTAATCGCCAGCGCTACACCCGGTCTGTCCAGGCCACCAGGCAGGTCGTCGGGGACGGCCACGCCGGGAGGAAGCGGGTCCGTGCTCTCCAGGCCCTCGAGTTTGCGCCAGCGCGTGTGCGAGATCAGGTGCGAGATCACGCTCACGTCGTCGAGCATCTGCTTCTGCGCGGTGGTGAGTTCCTGGTATGCCTTCGCGCCCGCGAGCATGGCGGCGTCGGCCAACCCGGAGTCGGCCGAGACGCTCTTGAGGCTGTCCGCACGCGACGCCAGCCGGGCCAACCCGTCGAGGCTGTCGAGTTCGTCCAGCTTGATGCCGCCGAGCCGGCTGGCGATACCCAGACTCGCGCCGACGTGATCACCCCACCAGTTTTGGGCCAGCGAGATGACCAGCGTCTTCGCGATCGGATCGGCGGCAATGGTGAGCACGCGCGCTTCCTTCGCCTTGATCTGGTCCTTCGCGAAGCGCGATCCGACCATGATCAGCACCGGCATCACGGCGATGGGGAGCAGCAGCATGAAGAACAGCGTGCGCCGGTCCCGCAGCACGTCGCGGAACTCCTTGCGCGCGATGACGGCGACGGTGCGGAGATTCAAACCGACGCCTCCAGCATGTCCACGAAGGCCTGCTCGAGGTCCTGGCCGGCGCGCGCGCGGAACTCGTCCAGCGTCCCGCCGAACTGCACGCGCCCCTTGTGGATGATCGCGAGCCGGTCACACAGCTGCGCGACCTCGGCCATGATGTGCGTGGAGAAGATCACACATTTGCCCTGCGAGCGGCAGTCGTTCACGAACTCGACGATCGTGCGCGAGGTGAGCACGTCGAGCCCCACGGTGGGTTCGTCGAGGATCAGCACCGGCGGGTCGTGCAGCACGGTGCGCGCGATGTTGACCTTCTGCTTCATGCCGGACGAGAGCGCGTCGCAGCGCTTGTCCAGGAACTCGTCCATGCCGAGCAGCGCGGAGAGGCGCGCCGTCCGTTCCGCGATCAGCGCACCGGGCATTCGATACAGGCGCCCAAAGTACTGCAGCACCTCGCGCGGCGTCAGCCGGGGATACAGGCCGGTGTTGCCAGAGAGGAACCCGATTGCCCCGCGCACGCCGCCCGGATCCTTGACCACGTCATGGCCCGCGATGACGGCCGTGCCCTGGGTGGGGGTCAGGACCGTCGAGAGCATGCGCAGCGTGGTGGTCTTCCCGGCGCCGTTGGGGCCGAGCAGGCCGAAGACCTCGCCCGACGAGCAGCTGAACGAGATGCCGTCGGCCGCCAGGGTGCGGGTGCCCTTGGCTCCGCGGTAGGCCTTGGTCAGACCCTGCGACGAGACCATCTCAACCATGCTGGATGCGGCCCATCGCTGGAGAGCCTCCCCGGGATGCTATGAAAAGTGCCATTATCCAGAGGGGTCGGACCGATCACAGGGCCGGCCGCCCGCCGACGCGAGAACGACATGAGCAGTTTCGAGGACCGGGTGCGAGCCGTGCTGGAGGAGGTGCGGCCCATGCTGCAGGCCGATGGCGGTGACCTGGACCTGGTCTCCGTGGACGAGGAGCGCGGCCGTGTCGAGGTGCACCTGAAGGGCGCCTGCAGCACCTGCGCCGCGTCGATCTACACCATGGCGATGGGCGTTGAGACGCGTTTGAAGGCCGAAGTGCCCGCTGTTCAGGAAGTCGTCAACGTTTGACGATGACCTCCGTTTCCATAGGATGCTCGGCCGTCCCCCGGCAGGCTCCAGGCGACGCTCGAGGCTCCGGCAGTCCACCTCTCCGAGGCCCATTCCTTGAGGCTCATCGCCACTCTCTCTGCGCCGTTCGTTGCGCTGATCCTGCTCGCCGGCTGTGGTGGTGACGAGGCCGAGGCGCCCGTCGCACCGCGCGAGGGCGCCATCGAGGGCACGCTCGAGTTCGTGACCCTGAACAGGCTCCAGGGGTATGCCGAGGGCGTCCCCTGCGACCCCGCGGACATCCCGCCGCTGGCTGCCGCCGCGAACCTGCGGGACCAACTCGCGCAGGAAGCGGACGAGACCCTGTTGATCGCGCTGGGCGACACGCTGGTGCCATCCCGGATGGCGAGGGCGGTCAGCAACGTGCGCCTGCTGCGCCTGCCGTTGCGCGGGCGCGGAGACGCCATCCTGCAGGCCCTCTCCGAGGCCGACGTGGACGTCTACGTCCCCGGGCAGGCCGATCTGGGCGAGCAGCCCGACCGGCTCCTCGACCGTTGTGCGGAGGCAGGCGTTCCGGTCCTGATCTCGAACCTCGCGGACACGGCCCGCCCGGATGTGAAGCGCTACATGGTGGTGAACGCGGGCAACCTGCGTATCGGCCTGCTGGCGCTGCTCTCGCCGACGCGTTTCGGTTCGACCGAGTCGAACGCGATCGCCCTCGAGTCGGTCGTGCCGACCGCGGCACGTCTCGGCGACATGCTGCGCGCGGAACACCAGGTCGATCTGGTGGTGGTGCTGAGCAACCTCGCCGGCAAGGCGAACACGACCCTGCTGGCCGACGTCAGGGGCATCGACATCGTCATCGGCAGCACGGACGACACCGGCGAGGCCGACCGGATCCTGATCGTGGGGGACACCGCCGTCATGACCAGCGCACCGGCGGGCAAGGAGGTCGCGCAGACCACCATCCGGATCGAGGACGGCAACCTGCAGATGACCGACCTCTCGCCGCGCCACCAACTGCCGCGACAGATTGCCTACGCGGAGGACGAGTGGAACCGCTACGTCAACACCTACGGCACGTCCGACCCGATGCAGCTGGCTCGCATGATCATGCCGGGCGATGAGGCCTACTTCCTGCGACAGGTCAACCTGATCGACCAGAACAAGGACGCGCTCGAGGTGCTGAGGACCTTCACCGGCTCCTCCATCGAGCATCGCGCTCCGACGTTGGAGCCCGGCGTCGATCACCCGTCGGTCTTCGCGGCGCTCGCCGGCCAGGGAGCGGCCATCGACCGCTCGCTCGAGCACCCCTCGCTGCCGGCCATGCTCCGACCCGAGGACGTGCTCAACATCCCCGAGGCAAACGACTGCCGCAGCTGCCACCTGCAGCAGTTCCGCTTCTGGGAATCGACCTCCCACGCACGGTCGTTCGAAACGCTCGGTGCGACGGGGCGGGGGCGTGACCCGACCTGCCTCGAGTGCCACACGGCCGGCTACCAGGATTCCGCGGGCTGGTTCGACCCGCGCTTCGACGCGCCGCTCGGGGGCGTCAGCTGCTTCTCCTGTCACCTCGCCACGACCGTGCACAGCAAGAGCCCGCGGCGCGTGGTGGACCCGCTCTACGTCGTGGGCGACGTCGAACTCATCACCTGCGTGCAGTGCCACAACGACCGCCGCTCGCCCGGGTTCGATCGTGACGCAGCACTGGAGATCGTCTCCTGCCCGCCGATGCGCCCGGACGAGCCGACCATCATCGCCGCGCGCCAGGGCGTGCTCGACGCCATCAGCAACCGCCGCGACCGGGGCATCGAGGACGAACGCGATCCCTACCTCGAGGCACGCGCGCTGTTGGGACTCGGACGCAACGAGGAGGGCTTCGAGACCCTGTCGGGCGTCGCCACGAAGAACACGAGCGACCCGCGCCTCGCGCTGGAGGTCGCCGCGCTCCTGGAGGGCGGTGCCCGCAGCCACGAGGCCGTGGAGTCGCTGCGCAACTTCCTCTTCTTCAACACGGGCGACCCGTACGTGAACGAGGAGTACGTCCGGTTGCTGCTGGAGGCGGAAGATGCCTCGGCGCGCAATCCGGACGCAGCGCTCGCGCACCTCTCCTTGCTCATCCCCGAGAACCCCGACGAGGCCGGCGCCGCCTACCTGAGCTTCCGGGTGCTGCAGATCGATGCGCTCTTCGCGGCGGGGAGGCCGAACGAAGGCTTCCAGCTGATGTGGTCGCTGAACCGCACCCACTCGATGGATCCACGCCTCAAGCAGCGCATCGAGCGCTACGCCGGCGGGAACAACTGACGCAGGGTCAGCCCTCGGGAGGGGTCAGCAGATCGACCAGGCGCTCGCTCAGCGTCTCGGGGAGGATGCCGCCGAGCCCGGCCACGAGATCGCGCGTCGCGCCGACCGCGTAAGACCCCTCGGCGTCGGAGCGAGCCCCGGCCGGTCCGATCGCCATCAAGGCGATCACCAGCAGCGCCGCGTAGAGCGAACCCTTGAGCGCGCCGAGCAGGAATCCGAGGAAGCGATCCACGCGACCGAACTCCGCTTCTTCCGCCGCGCGTTTCAGCACGCGACCGAGCAGTCCGCCCGCGAGCACCGCCGCCAGGATGATCAGGGCGCCCGCCACGGCCATGCCGATGCCCAGGCTGTCCTCGGCGTCGGAGATCCACGGCAGGCGCTCGGCGTGCAACTGGTGCCCGTAGCGGCCGGCGAGGAACAGGCCCACGAGCAGCGCGATCACGCCCACCAGGATGCGGATCGCTCCGCGGATGGCGCCCATCACCGCCAGCAGGGCGATGAGCACCAGCGCGGCGATGTCGGTCCCGGCGAGGCCTTCGGACGTCATGGCGAGGACTCTGAGGTGTGCGGCCGGGGCAGCGCGCCCGTGCATCGCGCCGGTGCGGTCAGGTGGCGCTCTGCATCTCCAGGCGGAAGACGACTCCCTCGTCGCCCTCGCTCGGAACCAGCCCGATGGTGGCATCGTACCGTCGCAGGATGTCGCGGCAGAGAGCGAGCCCGAGGCCGGAGCCCTCGCCGTCAGACTTGGTGGTGTAGAAGGGTTCGAAGATGGCCTCGTGCTGGTCTTCCGGGATGGGGGGACCGTTGTTGGCCACCAGCAGTGCGGTGCGGCCGTTCGGCTGCGCTTCGACCCGCACGGAGATGCCGCGCGTCTGCGGCCGCCCGCTCTCCAGGCTCTGCAACGCGTTGCTGAGCAGGTTGAGCACGACCTGCACGAAGCAACCCTGGTTGCCGCGCACGAGCGTCGGGTCCTGCGGCATCGCGGCCACGAGCGTGATGCGCGCCTGACGCATGCTGTGCGTCGTGAGGTTCACCGCGCTGCCGATGACGTGGTTCAGGTCCACGACCTCGACCGTGTCCGCGCCGCGGCGCGTGAAGCTGAGCATGTCCTCGACGAGCGTGCCGAGCCGACGCGCCTCGTCGAGAATGCACGCCAGGTCGCGCCGATCCTCCTCGTCCGCGAGCCGATCGTGCAGCAGTTGCGCGTAGCCCTGGATCACGGCCAGCGGGTTGTTGATCTCGTGCACGACGCCCGCGAGCATCTGCCCGGCCTGCATCAGGCGGGCGCGATGTGCCATGCCCGGATCGATGCTGCCCGACACCGTCGGCTTCGGGGGCCGATCGGAGCCGGGGGAGTCCTCATGGAGCGGGAGTTCGCCGGGTCGCATCGATAGGGAATGCTGCCGCCGCGAAGGGCCGAATCCAAGTTTCCCGCCAAAAAAACGGGGTGCGTCAGCGGTCCGCGGCGGCCATCCGGCGGTTCTTGACCTCGTGCACCCAGGTGACCAGGAGGCGGCCCTCGGCGCTCAACTCGCCCGAGGCGTCCAGCATGGTCCGAGCCAGGCGCTCGGCTTCCTCGAGACGCACGTTCTCCACGTGCGACTTCACCAGCGTGGCCAGCACCAGCGTGCTCGAGGGGTCCTGCTCCAACGCGAGCTCGGCATGAGCACTCGCCGCCTCGGGGAGCCGCAGGAATGGGGCGGCAGGGTCCATCTGCAGGTAGGCCGCCACCACGTGGCCCTCGGAATCGGTCGGGCCGCCGTGCTCGAGGCGCTCCACGAGCGTGCGGCCCTGCTTGGCTTCGTGTGTGAGCTCGGTCGACCAGGCCGAGAGCGGCAGGTCGGCCAGGCCGGCACCGAGCCCCAGCGCACCAAGCATCACGCCGCCCACGCTGAAGGCCAGCCAGCGGATGGCGGGGCGGTCGGGGTCGGCGCCCGCAACGCCGGCGGCCGCGGCCGCGAGCAGCACGAGATCGATCGGAGCCAGGGCGTACGGGTTGCTCGCCGACATCACGCGCAGCACGAGCAACGCCAACAATGCCACCCCGACGCCCGCCCGCGGCCAACTCGACTCGCCGCGCCTCCGCAACAGCGACAACGTGGCCGCCGCGAACAGCAGCATCCCGCCACGCAGGAAGACGTCGAACAACCCGATGGCGAGCGTGGGGGAGCCGAACGACTCGAAACGCCTCGGGCTGAGCTGGTCGAGCACGAGTCGGCGGCTGAACTCGGTCGCCACGCCGAGCACGCCTTCCTCACGGGCCCCGGCCCAAGCAGTGCGGTAGACCACGTGCGTACGCCGATCGACATCCACCGGTTGCCGGTCGTCGAGGGCCACGGACCTGCCGACGAACGCCACCAAGCCGTAGCCGGGCGCCGAGTCGAGCGGGATCACGGAATCCTCGCCGCCGGGCCGTCCGCCGCCAAGCCAGAGCGCGCCTCCGAACCCGACCACGACGGCCAAGAGCATCGGCAGCGCGACGCCGACACGCGGCACCGGAGCCATGTAGATCAACAGGCCAACCGCCAGCGCAGCCGCCATCACGACCCCGCCGGCCAGTAACACCAGACAGGTCGTGGCAGCCACGCAGATCCAGCTCAGCGGACCCGCGTGCCGTCCCCAGGTGACCAGGGCGGCGCAGAGCAGGCACAGCAGTCCGCCGAGGAGCGTTTCGCCGGTGGGTCGCGCCGCCGTGACGAACAGGGTGGGCGCCACGGCCCAGATACCCGTCATCCAGGCCAGGGCGAAGCCGCGCGATCGACGCGCCGCACGCGTCACGCCGGCAAGCGCCAGGACCAGGGCCATGGCGCAGCCCAGGGCGAACACCGAGACGGCCACGCCGGCCAGGCGCACGGCGAGGATCGACTCGAGGCCAGCGGCCGACGTCAGCTTGTGGAACACCCAGCCGTTCAGCGGCGGGCGCACCAAGTTCAGCCCCTGGAACGGGAGCGCCTCCCACGCGCGCACGAACCCGTCGGCTTCCCATTCGGCGGCGTGATCGGCCTGGCTCCAGGCCACGCCCGCACGCAGGCCCACGCCAACCGCGAGGGCGAGCAGCAGCATCGGCATCCAGCGGAACGCGCCACCCGACGGGGATCGGGACGCAGACCCGAGATCGAGAGGGATCGAGGGAGGGTCTCCTGGCCGCGGGGGCTCGGGATGCGGCGTGCTCACCTCGGACTCCGGACTCGGGGACACGGGATTCGGCTCTCGGAAGCGGGGTTCGACACGCGGATCCAATGCCGCGCGGGCACACATCGTTGGCCGCGTAGGGGCCGGTGTCCACCACGGTCACTACGTCCGATAATCCATATTATGTTGAACAGTAGGTTTGGCAGGGAGGCCGAGGATGGCCAAACGCACTGATATCCTGCCGCCGTGCCGACCCCACCCGTCCGATCCGAAGGCCCGGCCCTCTGGGCCTCGGAGCCCGCCGCCGAGGCCCGCGCCCGGCAACTGGCCGAGACCCTCGGCCTCCCGCTCGCGCTCGGCGAGCAGCCGCCTGACGACGCGACGCAACCCGGCGCGGACCTGCTGCTCGTGGTCACGGGCGACCGGCTCGAGTTGCGCCCCGGACCCGGGGACACCTCCGGTCCGGTCTGGGTGGACCTGCTGGCACCGGACCTCGTCCGGCGTCAGCGCACCGGCGGGGCGCGCTCGGACGATCTGGCCCGGGCGGTCGGCCTCGGTCCGCCGCGGCCCTTGGTCCTGGACGCCACCGCGGGCCTCGGCCGGGATACCTGGCTGCTGGCCGGCCTCGGGTGTCGGATCCTGGCGGTCGAGCGATCTCCGGTGGTTTGGTCGCTGCTCGACGACGGCCTCAGGCGTGCCGGCGAGTCTCCCGACGTCGATCGGGACCTGCTCGGCCGGGTCACGCTCCAGCACGGTGACGCACGCGATGTCCTGCTTGCGCTGCCCGCCGACGAGCAACCGGACGTCATCCTGATCGACCCGATGTACCCACCGAGCCAGCGCACCGCGCTGCCGCGCAAGGAGATGCGCCTCTTGTCTCGTCTACTCGGCCAGGACGACGACGCGGCAGATCTGTTGGACGTCGCGCGGCGCACCGTGCAGCGTGTCGTCGTGAAGCGTCACGTGCGCGACGCGCCGCTCGGCGGCGCGCGCCCCACCCATGTGCGATCAGGTCGCAGCACGCGCTTCGACGTGTACGTCCGCGCCGCGGACGCTCCGACCTAGCCGGCAAACTCGCGGTGGTGGTCGGCCAGCACCGACGCCACGCAACTCGTCAGGCGCCGCGCGGTGTGGATCTCGAGGAACTCGTTCGGACCGTGTGCGTTCGACTGGGGGCCCAACACGCCGGTGATCAGGAATTGGGCCTTCGGAAAGCGTTCGCCCAGCATCCCCATGAACGGGATCGTGCCGCCCTCCCCCATCGCACAGGCCTGTTCTCCGAAGTAGGTGTTCGAAGCACGTTCCATGGCCTCGGCGAGCCACGGCGCCAACTCGGGAGCGTTCCAACCGCCTGCAGATTCGTGCGCGTTGAAACGGACGTGACACCCGTGCGGGGGATCGCGTTCGAGCTCAGCCTTTACCGCCGCGATCGCGGCGTCCGCATCGCACATCGGCGGAATGCGGATCGAGAGCTGCAACTGCGTGGTCGGTCGCAACACGTTGCCGGCGGTCTCGACGGGCGGCAGGCCCGCGCAGCCGGTGACGGCCATGGCCGGGCGCCAGGTGCGATTCAGCACCTGCTCGACCGGGTCCATCGCCAACGGCTTCGTGCCCGGCACGAAGGGGAACTTGCCGGCGACGTTCGCGCCCAGCGCGTCGGCCGCCACCTGGGCCTGCGCGCGTCGCTCCTCGGGGATGTCGACATTCAGCTCCGGCAACAGGATGCGCCCGCTGGGTCCGTCCTCGATCCGACCGAGCACTTCGCGCGCGACCGCGAACGTCTCCGGGACGATGCCGCCGGCGTCGCCGCTGTGCACGCCTTCGGTCAGCGTGTCGACCTCGAGCGTCCCCACCAGCACGCCGCGCAACGACGTCGTGCTCCAGAGCTGGTCGTAGTTGCCGCAGCCCGAGTCCAGGCAGATGACGAGGTCCGGCGATCCGATGCGGCCTTCGAGCGCCTCGATGTACGCCGGCAGGTCGAGGCTGCCGCTCTCCTCGCAAGCCTCGATCAGGATCACGCAGCGCGCGTGCGGGATGCCCTGCTCGGCCAGCGCCGCCAGGGCGGTCAGCGATGCGAAGGCCGCGTAGCCGTCGTCCGCCCCACCGCGCCCGTACAGACGCCCGTCGCGCAGCACCGGCGTCCACGGGCCCAGGTCCTCGTTCCAGCCGGTCATCGGCGGCTGCTTGTCGAGATGCCCGTACATCAGCACGGTGCGGTCCGACTCGCCCGGCACCTCGATGCAGATCAGCGGCGTGCGCCCCGGCAGGCGCACGACCTCCATCTCCATGTCGGGCAGCGCGTGTTCGCGACACCAGCTCGCGATCAGGTCCACGGCCCGGTCCATGTGCCCATGGGCCTCCCAGTCGGCGTCGAACAGCGGCGACTGGTTCGGGATGCGGATGTACTCGACCAGGGCCGGGAGAATGTGCTCCTCCCAGGCCGCGTCCACATGGGTCGTGATCGCGGACGTGTCCATCGGGGCGGTGCTCCTCGTCGATATGGGCCTGATTCCAAGTGCGGGATGCAACATAGGTGCCCGCAGTGATCAGACTGGGCTAGTCGCTTCCCTTTTCGTGCGGCGCGGAGTCTAACGGAAAAAAGTCGCTTCGATCTCTTATCGCTTCCCGCTGACAAGTGCAGATTGAGGTGTCGTGTAGACTGGCCGTGCTCCATGCGGGCGCCACCTACACGGCGCCTGGGACATCCCTTTCTTCCGCTTCAGGGCTGATCCTCCATGGCACGTCCTATCACCTACGATCCTTCCGCCGTCCTCGACCGGGCCATCGATCTCTTCTGGGATCGCGGTTACCAGGCCGTGAGCGTGGACGACCTCGTCCGCACCACGGGGCTGAACCGCCACAGCCTGTACGGGCGGTACGGCAACAAGTTCGGCCTGCTCAAGTCGGCGCTCGAGCGCTACTGCGAGTCCTGCCTGGACGGCATCAAGTCGGTCCTCTCGGGGCCGGGTTCCGGGCACGAGCGGATCGAGGGCCTGCTCTCGTTCCGCGACCCCGACTGCGGCAACGGCTTCTACCGCCGCATGCTCGACCAGGGCTGCCTCGGCTTTCGTATGGCCGCCGAGTTGCGCGACACCCACCCGGAGCTCGAGCAACTCATCCAGGACAAGATGCTCCAGCTGGAGAAGTTCCTGGCGGTGGTCATTCGCGAGGGCCAGGCCGACGGCAGCATCCAGGGCCGCAACCCGGCGGATGATCTGGCGACCATCGTCATGGACGGATACCTTGCCCCGCTGATGCTTCCGTCGCATCCGCGGCGCAAGCGCGCCATCCTCTCCGTCCTGAACTGAGCCACGCCGTGGTGCAAGCCCCCGTCGGGGTGATGCTCGTCAACCTGGGGTCCCCCGCGGCCCCCACTGCGCCCGCGGTGCGCCGCTACCTGCGCGAGTTCCTCTCCGATCCGCGCGTCGTGGACATGCCGCGCCTGCTCTGGCTCCCGCTGCTCTACGGGATCATCCTGCCGGTCCGCTCGGGGAAGTCCGCCGCGCTCTACCGGCGTGTGTGGAGCGAGGAGGGCGCGCCGCTGATCGCGATCAGCCGCCGGCAGGCGGATGCACTCGCGGAGCGTCTGGGCGATGGTTGGGCCGTCGCCCACGCCATGCGCTACGGCGAGCCGTCGATCCCGACCGTGCTGGGCTCGCTGCTCGAACAGGGCGTCGAGCGGATCGTGGTCGTGCCGATGTTCCCCCAGGAGGCGAATGCCACCGTCGGTTCGGTGCGCGCCGCCGTGCTCGACCAGGTTGCACGCATGCGGCCCGACCTCGACCTGCAGTTCGTGCCGCCCCACTTCGAGGACGCCGGCTACATCGAAGCGCTCGCCGACCGCTGCAGCGAGGCCGCGGGTCCCGACCGGTTCGACCACACCGTGCTCAGCTTCCATGGCCTGCCACAGAAGCAGGTGGACCGCGGCGATCCCTACCGCGACCACTGCGAGCGCACGGCCCGAGCACTCGCCGAGCGACTGCAACTCGAACCCGACAGCTGGTCGCTCGCGTTCCAATCGCGCTTCGGACCGGCGCCATGGCTGCAGCCCTACGCCGACGTGCTGGTGCGCTCGCTGGCCGAGCGTGCGCCGCGCGTGCTGGTCAGCTGCCCCGGCTTCACCGCAGACTGCCTGGAGACCCTGGACGAGATCGGCGAGGTCCTGGGAGCGGACTTCCGCGCCGCCGGCGGCGAGGAACTGCGCCTGGTGCCCTCGCTCAATGACAGCCCGTTGTGGATCGCCGCGCTGGAACGCATGGTGCGGGAGGTGAACGGAGCGAGCACGACATGAGCGGCGGCCTCGGCCGTGTCTTCAAGGGCGCGTGGCGCGTGGCCTGCGCACGCTGGGCGCTGCGCGGCTGCCGGCGCGGCCGGCTCGTGCGCACCAGGGGTTGTCCGCTGGTCGAGGGCCAGGGCGAGATCCGGCTCGGCGATGGCGTCGCCATCTGGTCGCACCTGGCGCGCACGCAGCTCAGCTCGGGACCCGGTGCGAAGCTCAGCATCGGCGACCACACCTTCGTCAACACGGGCACGTCGATCTCCGCGCGCAAGGAGGTCCGCATCGGCAGCCGCTGCCAGATCGCCAACCACGTCGTGATCATGGACAGCGACTTCCACGGTCTGGAAGACCGCGACCGGCCCGAACCGCCCGAAGCGATCATCATCGAGGACGACGTCTGGCTCGCTGTTCGCTCGACGGTCCTCAAGGGCGTGTGCATCGGACGCGGCTCGGTCGTCGCAGCGGGTGCCGTCGTGGTCGAGGATGTGCCGCCCTACACCCTCGTGGCGGGCGTTCCGGCACGTCCCGTCAAGCAGCTCCAGCCGCCGACCGACCCGGCCTGATGCCGCAACCAACCCGTTCGGCGATGACCCGCCTGGCCCGCTCCGACCGCCGGCTCGCCGCGGCGATGAAGCGCACCGAGCGCTACCCCGGGTTCCCGCTGAAGGGCATGCCCGGAAGCGAGTCGCACTACGCCCACCTCGCCCGGTCCATTCTGTACCAACAACTCGCGGGCAAGGCGGCGGCCACGATCCACGGTCGTGTCTGCGCGCTCACGCCGGGTCGCGGATTCCCGCGACCGCCGGAACTGTTGAAGCTGAGCGAGAAGCGCCTGCGCGGCGCGGGCCTCTCGGGCAACAAGCTGGCCGCGTTGCGCGATCTGGCTTCGCGCATCGTGAGCGGCGAGTTGAACCTGTCCGGCGTCTCCCGGATGTCCGACGAGCGCATCATCGAACGCCTGGTCGAGGTGCGCGGCATCGGCGTCTGGACCGCGCAGATGTTCCTGATGTTCCGGCTCGGCCGACTGGACGTGATGCCCACCGGCGACCTCGGCGTGCAGGAAGGCCTGAAGCGGCTCGACGGTCTCGACGAGCGGCCCGACCCCGCGACCGTGTTGGAGCGCGCCGAGGTCTGGGCGCCGCTGCGCTCGGTGGCCGCCTGGCACCTCTGGCGCCTCAGCGACGAAGGCAAGGCCTGAGACCTCAGTCGGCGTCCAGCGCCTTCGACAGCCAGCGCCGGTAACCGTCGGCGATGTGCTCGACCGGCCAGGCCACGATGCACGGCACGTCGTAGTCGTGCAGTTCGGTCACCCGAGCCTGCAGTGCGTCGAACAGCGAGGCGCGCGTCTTGAGGATCAGCGCCACCTCGTCGTCGCGCTCGACCGAACCCTCCCATCGGTAGATGGATCGCACGCCGGGCAGGACGTTGGCGCACGCGGCCAGGCGTTCCTCCACCACGGCGGCGCCGATCCGTTCGGCCTGGTCGATGCTCCCGGCGGTCACGTACACGGACAGGAACTCGCTCATCACCGCACCCTCCCGGGGTTCAAAGCAGATCGCGCACGAAGGAGTAGATTCGCTGGCGCACGGGACGCCGCCGGGACTTGCGGCGTCGGCGCGGCGGCAGGACGACGTCGTCGGCCGCGAGGCGAACACGCGGCTCGTGCCCGGCCTCAACCATGATTGCCCGCCACTCCGCGCCGTGCGGACGCGTGCGACCGTGGCGCCACCAGCACACCAGGTGGGCGACCTCGTGCGCGAGCACCTCCTCGAGGTGCCGACTGGAGAGCACCTGCACCGCCACCGCGATCTCGCCGCGCTGGGGGTAGGCGCGCGCCAGGCTTGCGCTCATGCGCCGGCTGGGCCGGATGCGGATGGCGACCACGCGCTCGTCGTCGAAGACGTGGCGCAGGCGTTCCAGCTCGCGGAGCACGCGGTTCGCCGCGCGTCGCCCGGCGGAGGCCAGCAGCGCGCCCTCGTTGCCCGCGCCGTCCGGGATCACATCAGCCACTGCCGCTCCGCCGAGCGCAACGTGACGACCGGGACGTGCGCCTCGCCGACGACCGTGCGTGCCACGTTGCCGAGGATCACGCGCGAGAGGCCGGTGCGTCCGTGCGTGCCCATCATCACCAGGTCCACGCCGTCCTGCATCTCCAGGATCTGCGCGGCCGGCGAGGCCTCGACGAACACGGTCTCGTGGGGCACATCTCCCCACGCGAATGCGGCCATCTGTGCCTCGAAGTCCGCGCGCGCGTCGTCGCGCAGCTGGTCCACCACGTAGGTCGGGCCGGGCACGGGGTAGCCGTGTCCGTAGAACAGCTCCGGCGACAGGAAGCAGTGCAACGCCACGATCGTCGCGCCCCACGAGCCCGCCCAGGAGCACGCCGTGCGCAACGCGAGCAGGCTCTCGTCCGAAAGGTCCACCGGGACCAGGATGCGGCGCACTTCCGGCACCGGCCCTTCCTGGATCCAGACCGGGCACTCGGCGTGGCTCAGCAGGACGTGCGCGGTGGAGCGTAGGTCGAGCAGGCCGCGGCGCCGGTGCGCGCCGATCACGAGCAGATCCGTGCCCTCGATCGCGGCGCGTTCCAGCAGGATCTGAGAGGCGTGTCCCGCCTGCACCACGAGATGGTGCTCCTCGCTGACGTACGGCAGCAACGCGCCGGACAGGCTCGCGCCGAGACGCGTGCGGATGGACTGCTTCGCGGCGTCCAGATCCTCGGCCTGCGGCTCGTGGCCGAGGTGATGCGCGGACTCCACCGCGTGCACCATCTCGATCGTCGCGTCGAATCGATGCGCCACGTCGATGGCCGCGCAGATGGCATTGTCCGCCGATCCGATGGCGTCCACGCCGACGACGATCCTCCGGGGATGCTCGCTCTCGCTCATCGCTCCTCCAGGGTCCGGGTTGGCGAGTGTCGCGGCCGCGCGACCGCGTCGTCAAGAACGCCGGGCCTCACTGCACGAAGAATGGGCTGCTCCAGGCCAGCCCGCTGTCCGCCTGCACCACGCGCAGGTAAACGTACTCTCCTACCTCTAGCCGCTGGATGTCCCAACTCCCGAGGAAGTCCTGCCGGCCCCCCACCTCGCGCCGCTCCACGACCTCCCCGCTGCGGATGATCTCGACCCGATCGATTACGTCCGTGCCGAGCACCATCACGCTCAGGCGCGCGTCGCCGGCCGGGACGTCGGAACCCATCGGCATTCCATCCAGCGTGGCGCGCAGCAGGATGCGCGGACCGCTGGTCGCGTAGGTGCGTCGTGCGCGCAGCGCCTCGAGCACGCCTTCGCGCGTGAGGTCATCGGACAGGATCGCCGCCAGGCCCCCACGCGCCGCCGCGATCTGGGGCAGCCCCGGATGGCCGTCGTGACTGTCTCCGCTGCCGATGAAGCCCAGCCGGTACCCGGCGTCGAGGGCGTCGCGCGCGGTGTTCCCGGGCACGGCGCCGCCGATGCGGTGCGGGCTGTCGAGCGCCTCGCTGCTGCCGTGCACCGAGATGATCTCCGTCACGGGCTCCAGCACGGGGTCCGGCGCGAAGCTCCAGTTCGTCGCGACGGGTCCGCCGGCCGAGTGGTGCGCCACGGTCACGGCATCACGCCCCTCCAGCGCATCCCAGAGCTGGCGCGGTGTCTCGTAGCGCTCGTCCAGCGTGCTCAAGACCTCGCCCTCGTCGTCGAAATACAGCACGTGACGATGGCCGTGGATCCAACTCGTCCACTCGTAGGCAAGCAACGTCACGAAGCGGCCGGGCTCGTGGAAGGCCGTCGTCTGCGCCCGGATGTCCTCCCACAGGTCCAGGGACTCGTCGAGGAAGAAGAAGCCCCAATGGTCGTGGTCGCTCAGGGCTGCCACGTCGAGTTGCGCCACGTCGCGCGCGTAGCGGTAGTAGTCCTCGGGCGTGCCGGTGCCGTCCGACAGGTTGCTATGGCCGTGCAGGTCCGCCCAGAGCACCCGCCGCATCGGGTCGGAGACCTGCAACGGATTGCTCGTCGCGTGCAACACGCCCGGCCCGCGAGCGATCACGCGGTACACGCCGGCCTCGGTCGCGGTGAGATGCACGCTCACACGACCCGCGTCGTCCAGGTCCAGGGCAACGCTCGCGGGGCCGGCCAGGCCGTCCGGCAACTCCAGCGACACCTCGCCCTCCACCTGGCACCCCGCGTTCCCCATGCGGTCCAGCACGGCAAGCGTGAGGCGCACGGTCTCGCCCGGGAGCGCGGTCGAGGTCACTGTCGCCACGAGGCGCGACGGCGGCCCCGGGTGCACGGTGATCGTCGGTGGATTCTCGACCAGCTTGCGGATGCCGTCGCCGTCGCCATCCACGGCGAAGAGGAAGGGCGAGCGCCGCTCGGCGAAGGTGTCTGCCTCGGCGCCACGGGGCCCAGCGCCGTACACGATCGTGAGGGCCTCTCCCGGCTCCAGCGCGCGGCCGCCGATGCGGACGGCGAGCAGTTGCCGGTCGGCCGTCAGCGCCTCGAAGGTGACACCCTCGGCGTCCGTCGACACGACCGTGTAGCCGTCGTAACCCAACGCCTCGACCTGCGGTGTGCTCCAGCCCCAGAAGGCCGGAACCTGCAGGTAGACCACGCCGCCCTCGGCCACGCCGAGTTCGCCCGCCTCGTAGCGCAGTGTCCAGGAACGGTGGCTGCCCGCGACGACCGAACCGTCGTCGCCGTCGTCGAGCACGAGCGTCGCCACGCCCCCACCGTCGGACGGGTGGCGCTGCAGGTCGACGTCCGCAGCCATGCCGGCCAGGATGTCGCGCCGCGCGGTGAAGGGATCTAGGTCGTCGCCGCCCGGGATCCAACGCGCCGGGCCGTCGCTCCCGCCGGGCAACGAGGTGATCGGCGACAACTCCGGCTCGCTCTCATCGCCGGCCCCGCAACCGACGAGCGACGACAGCAGGCACAGTGCAAGTGCACTCGAGCGGACCAGGGACCGACGCATGGCCTGGAGTGTAGCCGTGGGCATGTCGCTCACAACCCGACTGGAGGCCGGTTCGTCACGGCGTGCCGGCAGGGCGGCGATGCACGCGCTGCGCGGAGGCCTGGTCGGTTGGTTGCAGATTCAGCTCCTCGATGTTCATGAACCCGGGCAACGTCGCGACCCACTCGATCGATCGCGCGACCTCGTCCGCGCGCAGCGGGGTCATGCCGGCGTACACCTCCGCCGCCCGCTCCTCGTCACGCAGGCGCACGACGGAGAACTCCGTCTCGACAAGTCCCGGATTGATGCAGGTGACGCGCACGCCGCTGCCGAGCAGTTCGTAGCGCAGCGCGCGGTTGATCACGCGCACGGCCGACTTGGTCGCGCAGTACACGGCGCCGCCCTCGTAGGTCTCGATGCCGGCGAGGGAGCCGAGGTTGATGACGTGTCCGTCGCCTCGCGCCACCATTCCGGCCAGGAAGCACCGGGTCGTCCGCAACAGGCCCATGACGTTCACGTCGATCATCTCGGCCCAGTCACGCTCGTCCTCGGCGGTCGCATCCGGCAGCCGGGTCACGCCGCGCGCGAGACCGGCGTTGTTGACCAGCAGGTGCACGCCCCCCTCGCCTGCAAAGTCCTCGACGGCCTCACCGAACGCGTCCACGGACCCGGCGTCGCGGACGTTCAGTTCGGCCGGCAAGACCTCCACGCCGTGCGCCTCGCGCAACGCATCGGCCAGTGCGTCCAGGCGGTCCCGGCGCCGCGCTCCCAGCACGAGCTTCATGCCGCGCGCCGCCAGGCGCCTCGCGACCGCTTCGCCGATGCCGGCCGACGCGCCGGTGATCACCGCCACCCGTCCGCCGAGGTCCGTGTCCGTGGCCATGAGCACCTCCTTGCTACGCTGGTCGTCGCCCCGGCCGTGCCGGGCGCGCGGACATTCTAGGCACTGCCACGCACCGACCGGAGAAACCCATGCGGCCTCTCGCCGTCCTGCCCCTCACCCTGGTGGCCGCCCTGGCGTGGACGCCCGCCTGCGTCTCTCCCGGCGGGCTGGACGACCACGTCCTCTCCGCATGGCCCGACGCGGCCGGCGCGATCGAGGATCCCGGGCTGGCGCAGTTGTCGATCGACTACTGGGACGCGGTCATGACCTCGGATCCGATCTGGGCCTCGGGCCTCGGCGATCGCCGCGCGCTCGGCAAGCTGCCCGATGAGTCGGCGGGCGCTCGAGCGCTGCGTCGCGCGGAGCTCGAACGGCTGCGCGCCCTCACCGCGGCGGTCGATGAGTCGCACCTGAACGCGGAGGACGGCATCACGCGCGCCCTGCTCCTGGACGAGCTCGACGCCGCCCTGGCCATGCACGATGCCGGGCTGGGGCTGTGGGTCGTCGATCCACGGCGCGTGATCCATACACGCCTGTTCAACCTGGCGCCCGATCAGCCCAGCCGCACCGCCGCGGAGCGCGAGGCCATGGTCGACCGCTGGGCCGGCATGGGACGCGCGGTGGGCGTGGCCTTGCGCAATCTCGAAAGCAGCCGCCGGGCCGGCCTGGTGTCGAACCGGACCTCGGTCGTCAAGACGATCGAGCAGCTCGATCGCATCCTCGGGCAGGACGTCACGGACTGGCCCCTGGGCAGCCCCGAGCTCGATCCCTCGATGCCCGCCTTCGAGCGGCGCCAGTTGCTCGAGCGGCTGCGCCGCATCCTGAGACAGGACCTCTACCCCACCCTTGCGCGCTACCGCGAGTACCTCGCGCAGCGCATCCTGCCGGCGGCACGCAGCGACGAGCATCCCGGACTGGCCTCCCTCCCCGACGGCCCGGTGCTGTACGGCACCCTGATCGAGGCGCACACCGGCCTGCCGCTGACCGCCGAAGAGTTGCACGAACACGGGCTCGAGGAAGTCGCACGCATCCGCGCGGAGATCGCGGCGCTGGCGGGAGCGGTCCTGTCGCCCGAGGAGCTTCCCGGCGAGGAGAGCGACCGCATGCGCGCCGTGCAGGAACGGCTGCGAGCAGATCCCGCACTGCACTTCCGCACGCGTGACGAGGTGGAACAGACCGCGATCGATTCGTTGGCGCGAGCGCGCGATGTCATGGCGGAGTGGTTCGGCCTGCTGCCGCAGGCGCCCTGCGACGTCGTGCGGATCGCGTCGCACGAAGAGCGCGAGACGACCATCGCCTACTACCGCGGCCCTGCGGCCGACGGCTCCCTGCCCGGTCGCTACTACATCAACACGTACGAACCGCAGACGCGTCCGCGCTACGAGGCGGAGGTGCTGGCCTTCCACGAGGCCATCCCCGGCCACCACCTGCAGATCGCGATCGCGCAGGAGCGCGAGGGGCTGCCGCGCTTTCGGCGCTCGGGCGGCACGACGGCCTTCGTCGAGGGCTGGGCGCTGTACACCGAACGGCTGTGCAACGAGATGGGCCTGTACAGCTCGGACATCGACCGGCTCGGCATGCTCAGCTTCGATGCATGGCGCGCCTGTCGGCTCGTCGTCGACACCGGCCTGCACGCTTTCGGGTGGAGCCGCCAGCGAGCCATCGACTACATGCTCGAGAACACGCTGCTCGCGCCCAACAACGTCGCGAACGAAGTGGACCGCTACATCACCACGCCGGGCCAGGCCTTGGCCTACAAGACGGGGCAGCGCGAGATCCTGAGATTGCGCGCGGAGGCCGAACAGGCGCTCGGCGCGGCCTTCGACATCCGCGCGTTCCACGACGTCGTGCTGCGCAGCGGCGCCGTGAGTCTCGGAGTCCTGCGCCGAAACGTGGAGGGCTGGATCGCCGCGTCGCGCGGCGCCTGAGCGCGATCAGGCGGGTCCGACGCAGCGGAACTTCCCGAACACGTACGGGTAGTGCGGCTGGAACCAGTTGCGCATGCTGCGCCGCAGCAGGGCCGCGTCCGTCGCCCACGAGCCGCCCAGGACGACGTAGTGCCGGTTGTCGAAGAAGTCGGCCGAGTAGCCCTGGTAGTTCGGCATGTAGGCGGTGAAGCCGGGGAAGGGCGCGAAGAGGCTCGAGGTCCACTCCCAGCCGTTGCCGACCAGCTCGTGCACGCCGTACGCGGAGGCGCCCTCGGGGTGGCTCCCCACGGGGGTCGGCATCCAGTGCTTGTAGCCGAAGTTGCCGTGTCGAGGCGCCGGGCTCGCCTCGCCCCAGGGCCAGCTGCGCACGCCCCCGTCGGGCGTGCCGTAGGCCGCGCGGTGGAACTCCCCCTCGGTCGGGAGGCGTCGTCCCTCCCAGCGCGCGAAGGCGCTGGCTTCGGCCCAACTCACCTGCGCGGGCCAGTCGAACACGCGCACGAGCGGATGTTCGTCGAACAACGAGCGCACGAACCACTCGTCGTCGCGGCAGCTCCAGGCGTGCGGATGCTCCTGGTCCCGTTCCACGCGCCACTTCCAACCCTCGCCCGTCCAGTGCTCGGGGCGCTCGTACCCGCCATCGCGGACGAACTCCAGGAACTCCCCGTTGGTCACCGGCGTGCTGTCGATCTGGAACGCCGGAACGCGCACGACCTTCTGCGGGAACTCGTTGTCCCAGCCGAACGGGATCGCCTCGAAGCGCGCGCCGAGCGTGGCCTCGCCGCCCGGGATCAGGACCGGGTGGCGCGTCGCGCCCGTTTCGAGTGAGGGCGGCGGCATGCCTTCCGGCGGACGCTTCAGCCCGGCGTCCAACTCGGCGAGCATGTAGAGAAGCGTCTCGTGGTGCATCAGTTCGTGCTCGAGCACGACCGAGAACGCTCGCCCGCCGCGCGCCATGATGTCGTCGCTGGCCCAGCGGTCGGTCAGGTCGAACGCGGCGCGCAGCTCGTCGCGTACGTGGTCGCGATATGCCAGGACCTCGCCGACCTCGGGCCAGCGCATCGGAGCGACCTCGGCCGGCCCGGTGTCCGGCGGGTCGATGCCGCGCTCGAACAGGTCATCGAACTCGGGCCGCGGCGAGGAGCGCCCCAGCAGACCGCGGCAGACCTGGTTCCAGCCGAAGGCCGGCAGGTGACCCAGGTAGAAGATGAAGGGGTGCCGCAGCGGGATGGGTCTCGCGGTCATCGCGGCCGGCTCGAGCAGGTCGAAGAGGCGGTCCGTCCGCTCCCACGCCGCTTCGAGGCGCTGCTGCAGCGTGGCCGTCAGCACGGGCCGTCGGCTCCGCGGGTCAGCAGCGCGAGGGCGAACAGGCTCTCGTCGTCCTCGAACCACTCCGTGATCGAGAGGCCGGTGCCCGCGAGCAGCGGCGCCAGCGTCTCGCGCGTGTACTTGGCGCTGATCTCGGTGCGGATCTCGTCGCCCTGCTCGAAGTCGAGTCGCAGGTCGCACTCCGGGATGGCCACGTGCTGATCACGCAGGGCGCGCAGGCGCATCTCGATCCAGGCGTTCTCCTCGTCGTAGAACGCGACGTGCTCCCATGCGCCCGGATCGAAGTCGGCGTTCAACTCGCGGTTCACCACGCTCAGGATGTTGAGGTTGAATGCCGCCGTGACGCCGGCCGCGTCGTTGTAGGCGGCGTCGAGCACGCGCGTGTCCTTGACGCTGTCGACGCCCACCAGGAAGGAGTCGCCCGGCGAGAGGCACTCCGCGATCCGCTCCAGGAAGCGCGGCAGCCGACTCGGAAGGATGTTCCCCATCGTTCCCGCCAGCAGCAGCATCAGGCGGTTGCCACCCGTCCCGAGCGCGTCGAGATCGTGCTGGAAGTCGCCGTGGACGCCGGTCACGACCGCCTCGGGATATTCTTCCGCGAGGCGCAGGACGGACGCTTGCAGGTAGGCCGGGTTGATGTCGAACTGGATGCAGCGCTCCAGGTCGTCGCTGGCGCGCATCGCATCGAGCAGCATGCGGATCTTGCGGCCGACCCCGCTGCCGAGTTCGACCAGCTCGCGCGGGCGGCAGATCCCCACCAGCCGCTCGGCGATCCGCTCCAGCAGCGCCTCCTCGGTGCGTGTCTGGTAGTACTCCGGCTGTTCCGTGATCTGCACGAACAGCGCGCTGCCGCGGTCGTCGTACAGGCAATGCGTCGGCAGCGTGGGCAGCTCCGAGGTGAGCCCCGCGCGCACGTCGTCCGCCAGCGTGGTTGCCGCTCGGCCACGTCCCTGGCTGATCGAGCCTGTCATCTCCGCCTCCGAATGCCGCCTCCGGCACGGATTCTAACGGATTGGCGCGCAGGACGCGCGTCAGGCGACCTCACATGACCATGACCACGCGGTTCCGCCCGCCGTCCTTCGCCTGGTACAGGCAGCGGTCGGCGATCTCGATCACGTCGCGCGCGTCGAAGCTGTCGTCGGGCTTGGAGAGCGACCCGCCGCCGCTCACCGTGATCACGCCGACCGGCGACGCCGCGTTCTCGACGGCTGCCTCCTGGATCCGCAGGCGGATGCGATCGCCCAGCGCCAGCAGACCGCCCGCATCGGTGCGGCTGGCCAGCACCACGAACTCCTCCCCGCCGTAGCGCGCCACGCAATCGATGCGACGCGCCTCGTTGTTGATGATGTTCGCGACCTGCCGCAGCACCTCGTCCCCCGCGACGTGGCCGTACTGGTCGTTGTAGCCCTTGAAGTGGTCCACGTCGAAGAGCAGCAACCCGTACGGCTCCGACGTGCGCTTGCTGCGCTCGCGCTCCTTCTCGAGGTTCACCTCGAACGCGCGGCGGTTGAGGATGCCGGTGAGCGCGTCGGTGTTCGACATCGCCAGCAGGCGCCGGTTCAGTTCGTTGAGCTCGTGCTCCTTGCGCTCCAGGACCAGGTTCTTCTGACGCAACTCCGCCGTTTGCCGTCCGACTTGCTGCCGGATGACCTCGTTCTGCCGCTTGAGCGTCCACACGATCGACGCGGCGAGCACCATGGCGACGAGGATGGACAGCGGGAGCAGCGTGGATGGTCGGCCCATCCGCTCGGTGACCGTCGGGCGGTCGCCGTCGACCGGTCGAACGTTCACCACCCAACTGCTGTCGAAGACGGTCACCGCGCCCACGGACGCCTCGTGGTCCGGCACGCGCGTCGATCCGAGGTGGCCCAGCACCTCGCCGCCCTCCGTGATGATCACCTCGTGGTCGCTGATGCCGCCCGTGGTGCCGTCCCCGTGCAACGCGGAGCGCAGGAAGTCGTCGACGTCGTACAGGATGATCACGAAGCCGGTCAGCGCCTCGCGCCGCTGGTCCGGCGTGCGCGGCGGCGGCCCCTCGCCGAACGCCGGGATGGCCAGCATCAGCGCCCGGTCGCCGTCGGAGGCCAGCGGATCGACGGGTCTCAACGCCCGACTCACGCTCACTTCCCCCGTCCTCAGGCAGCGGTCCAGCGCGTCGCGCCGCAACGGGTCGCTGGCGAGGTCGAGGCCCGGCAGCAGGCCTCCCGAGCGGTGCGGGGCGACGTACAGCACCACGTCGTGACGGCCACCGACGGGCACCGGCTCGCCATCCAGGTCGTGCATCCCCTCGGGCACGATCCCCTCATCGAGACGGCCGGACGCGGCGACGAACCGCTTGACCCACCCGACGTGGCGCACCGACGTGAAGCGCGGGCTGGGCAGCACCACGTCCTCCAGCAGTCGCGACAGCTCGTCCTCCTGCGTGTGCGGAGCGTGGATGGACAGGCTTCGCAGCGCCCGCCCCAAGTCGGCCTGGCCGTGCGCGAAGTCCTCGAGACGCTGGGCGAGGCGCTGACGCCGCTCGTCCAGCGCCCGCGAGGCCTCTTCGCGCTCCACCCGCGACGTCGTGCTCCACGCGAAATACGCCGCCGCCAACCCGAGCAGGACCACGAGGGCGGGTGCGACGAGCGGTGAATCACGCAGGGTGCGCAGCATCGCTCCCCTTATAGAGATTCACACCGCGCGGATTGAACCGTTGATCCCGGAGAGGCGGATGCCCCGTGAACGCCGATGGGAGATGGCCTAGCATGGCGGGCCGTTCCGGGTCCGCCCCGTCAGGAGCCACGTCGACAGGCCTTGTCCAGCGAACGCAACGACCCGATGCGACCCGGCCCCGTGCCGATGGCGGGCGTGGACTACGAGTCCACCGCGCTCGAGCGCGGCACGTACGTCACCGCGGTCATCCACCTGTACCGCGGCGAGGTCTCGCGCGCGAACACCTGGCGGCAGCGGCTCGACCAGAGCACCCACTGGGCCGTGTTCGTGACCGCCTCCGCGCTCGGCTTCGCCTTCGGCAACGAGGCGGCCACCCACTTCAGCCTGTTGTTCGCGAACATCGTGCTGCTGATCCTGCTCGGCCTCGAGGCGCGACGGTTCCGCTTCTTCGACGTGTGGCGTTCGCGCATCCGGAAGATCGAGACCAACTTCTTCGCGCCCATCCTGCGCCGCGAGCTGACCTCTCCCGAGGAGGACTGGATGCTGCTGGTGGCCGAGGACCTGCGCGTCCCCCACTTCCACCTCTCGCGCCTGCAAGCCTTCCGGTTGCGGCTGGTGCGGAACTACCTGCAGATCTTCGCGGTGGTCCTGCTGGCCTGGATCATCAAGCTCGCGGTGCACCCCGAACAGGTCCACTCGTGGGGCGAGATCTACGAGCGCTGCGGGGTCGGCCCCATCCCCGGCTGGGTGACCCTGGTCACCGTGGCCATGTTCTACGGCGGGCTGGTGGCCGTGGTCGTCCTCGGACGCAGCGAGCGCGAAGGACGCGACAACTGGGACATCGGCGAGCAGGTGGGCGAGTAGCAGCCGATCCCTGCCCGTCGGATCAGGCCTCGACCGGCACCTTCGGGGACGTCTGCTGCTGCGGCGGTGGCGGCGGCTCGTTCCCCAGCTGGAGCTGGCTCGGGTCGTTCGCGTACTGCATGGCGATGTCGCGGGTGATCACGCCCTGCTCGTAGAGCAGCGAGAGGTGCTTCTCCATCGTGATCATGCGCTCCTTCGCCTGCAGTTGCATCGTGGCGTAGATCTGGTGCCAGTTGCCGGTGCGGATCAGGTTGGCGATGGCCGAGACGTTCTTGAGGATCTCGTAGGTCGCGATACGGCCCTTGCCATCCTTCTTCGGCAGCAGCTTCTGCGCGACGACGTAGGACAGGCTGAACGAGAGCTGCGACATGACCTCCTTGCTGCGCTCGGACGGGAAGAGGTCCACGATGCGCGTGATCACGCCCTTGGCATCGCGCGTGTGCAGCGTGCTGAACACGAGGTGACCGGTCTCCGCGGCGGAGAGCGCCAGCGTGGCGGTCTCGGTATCGCGGATCTCGCCCACCACGATCACGTCGGGGTCCTCGCGCAGAGCAGAGCGCAGGCCGCCGTGGAACGTCGGCGTGTGCAGGCCCACCTCGCGCTGGCTGATCAGGCACTTCTCGTTCTTCATCACGTACTCGACCGGATCCTCGAGCGTGATGACGCGCAGGGCCGACCTCTTGTTCAACTCGGCCAGGATGGAGGCGATCGTCGTGGACTTGCCCGAGCCGGTGATGCCGGTGATCACGACGAGCCCCTGGCGCAACTTCAGGATGCGCTTGAGCACGGTGACGTCCGGGAAACCGAGCGTGTCCATCGGCGGAACCGTGCGGGGCAGCGAGCGGATCACGGCCGCCAGGCCGTCGCGGTCGTGGAAGGCGTTGATACGGAAGTTCATGCCGCCGTCGTCCTCGAGGTGGAAGGCGGCGTCGACGTCCTGCGGGTACTCGCGATCCAGCTTCTCGATCTGGTCGGCGCGCAGCAGGGGATAGACCAGCCCCTTCACCATGTCGTGCGTCAGGCGATCGGCATCCGCCAGCGGGACCAACTCGCCGTCCAGGCGGTAGCGAGCGAGCTCGCCCACCTTGAGGTGGAGGTCGGCCAGGCGCGAGATGCCGTTATGCTGCCAGCGCTCCTCGGTGAAACGCTTGAGCAGGTCGAGGATGCTCAGGCTCGCATCGCCGACCTGGTAGAGACGGCGCATCTCGAACTGCTGCCTGTGATCCTGGTGGCTGCGACGATCGTTGGTGCCGTCGAAAGTGGTGTCGTCCTGGGGCACGGGAGGCTCCTCCGGAGTACGGGACCTCCCCCCTTTCGGCAGATTCCGGGGCCGACTTGCGTGCCGACCGGGGTCGGGCCGGACCGGTGGCGCCAAGCGCCTCGGTCAGCCCTCAGGTACCCGGAACGCCCTAGAGCTGGATGTTCAGCACCGCGACGTTGCTCATGTCCGCCGGCAGCGTGAACACCGCGTCCACGGCGGCGAACTGCAGGAAGAACGTCAGGCCCACACCCGACGCCGGCACCTGCACGGGCGGCAGGTTGGTCGTGCCGCCCGGACCGGTCGGGAACGGCGAGAACATGAGCAGGTCGGTGAAGCCCGCGCCGATGGCGTAGGAGACCTTGTTCGCGATCACCGACGGGGACGGCGTGGTCGACAGACCCAGGAACATCGAGTCGCCGGGCGTGCTGGTCAGCGAGACGTTGATCGACTCGCCCGCCGAGACATCCTGCGGACCGGAAGCCAGGACCGGAGCCCCGACGTCGAGGATCGGCAGGAACACGGCAGATGAATTGCCCGATCCGTTCGACACGCGGATGTCCACGAGGCTCTGCTCCGACACGGCCGGGAACGGGAAGGTGATCGTCTGGTCGTCGAGGATCGTAAACGCGCCGGCGTTGAGCGTCGTCGAGCCGACGTGCACCTGCGTCGCGGCGGTGAAGTTGCCGCCGCCGAGGATGATCGTCGCCGACGAGTCTGCCGCCATGTCCACGCGCTCGGGCCAGACGCTGCACAGTCCCGGCTCGCCGGACGGTCCGGCGGCGCAGGGCTCGTTCAGACGCAGCGTGTGCAGGCCGCGCTGCATGTCGCTGATGTACACGAAGCCGGAAGGCTGCAGCGGGTAGCAACCCCACGCGCCCGCGAACAGCGTCTGCGGCCCGCCCGTCGGCGTGGTCCGGTAGCGGCCCACCATGAACGGGTTGGCCGGGTCGCTGATGTCGTACGCGAGCATGCCTTCCTTGTAGTAGGACACGAACGCGGTCTCGTCGCGGATGAACGGATTGTGCGGCACCGTCGTCCCGCCCAGCGACAGCTTGGAGATCGCGATCGGGTCGCTCTTGTCGCTGATGTCCCACACCTGGAGGTTGCGCGTGCCGACCGTCTCGTCGGCCGTCACGGCGACGTTGTTGTCGTCCGAGACCCAGGTGGAGTGCGTGAAGGTCTCACCCGAGAGCTGATGCCCCGCGATCGAGATCGACGGCAGGTTGCTCACGTCCAGGATCGCGTAGCGGCCGGCGTTGATGAGGCCCGCGTGGGCCAGGCCGTCCTTCACGTAGATGTCGTGCACGTAGCCCGAGCCGGGCACGCCCTGGCCGTTCCAGGTCGTGATCAGCGGCGGGTTCACGGGGTCGGCAGCCAGGTTGTAGATGGCCATGCCCTTGTCCGTGCCGCAGGCGTAGAGCGTCCCCGCGTCGATGTCCACCTGGATGTTGTGGACGTGCCCCAGGAACGACATCGCGAACTCGTTCACGAGCACGGGATCCTCCGGGTCGAGCATGTCGATCACGGTCACGCCGCTGGCGCAGTCGTTCACGACGTAGACGTAGTGGTCCCACGTCTTGAGATCGCGCCACAGGCAGCTCACGCCGGGGAAGTAGGCGACCTCGTAGGGGTTCACCGGGTCCGTCGCGTTGATGATGATCGTCCCGGTTTGCCCGCCCATCAGCGCGTACTCGCGCCCGTCCGGCGCCACGTAGCCCCACACGTCGTTGTAGGAGTTGTGCTGATCCACGCGCGACAGCTTGGTCACGTTGAAGTCGAGCTGCGCCGACAGGCTGCCGGTGGACAGCACGGCGAGGGTCAGGGCGAGGCAGGCGAGGGACGAGCGCATGGAGGACTCCCGGTCGGGTCTCGGGGGATTCGGGGCGGGACACGCATTCGGCGAGTTCGGGGATCGCATTCGCCGGAGGACCATCGAAAGGGGGATCAGGCCCGATGTCAAGCTGCGATAGGCGAAGCGCCTCGAATCAGGGCACGATCCGCAACGAGATGGCATTGCTGCGGAACCCGGCGGCCGGAATCGGGAACCATGCTGCGCGCAGCTCGGCCCCTACCAATGGCAGCAGCGCACCGGGCGGCAGCGTGATCTCCGCCTGGGCCCGTCCGTTCGGGCCCAGGATCCCGCTCGCACCGAGCAGCACCGTTCCCGGAGCCGGCACCGTCCCGGCCAACCAGAGCGCGAGCAGGTATGGCCGCCCGCCGAGGCGCTCGGGACCAAACAGGTCGAGTTCGAACGATGTCTCCGCGCCTGCGGAGATCGCGCCCGTCGGGGCTTCGAGCGCCGCGTGATGCGTGAGCGTGGGATACGGATACAGCGTCGCGGGACGCGTTCCGCCTTCGACCTTCACCGCGAGCAGGTCCGTGCCGACGCCCGAGCCGGCCTGCAGGGCGACCGTATAGGTCCCGTCGCCGTGGTCGGTGAAGCCCGTCATGCTGGAGAGTCCGGCGCTGCCCTCGGCGTGCGAGACGCTGAGCGTCGCCCCACCGGTTTCGATCCTGCCCCCGCGCAGGTCGTAGAGCGCCACCTTCAACTGCCGCGTGCTGACGCCGTCGCCCGCCACCTGGTCGCCGTGCAGCCGCGTGAACGATCGCAGGCCGTCGGGTTGCCCCGCCATCGAGTCGTTGAACTGCGTGTACATCGTGCGCAGCTGGTCGACCGGGTCGGGGTCGGCCCACTGCTGCTGGGGCACGTTGAGATCCATCCAGTACTCGCCCTGCGCGCAGCCCCCGCCGCTGCAGCTCCCGTCCGTGTCGCCCAGGCGCGCGACGATCGCGAAACCCACGTGCGCCGACTTCAGGAACTGCTCCGGCGGCGCGCCGCATGACTGCGCCCCGCCGGTCGGGCACGAGCAACGGCCGTCGCCGCCCATCTGCCGCGCGGCGACCATCCCCGCCATCAGGCGATCGGCCAGCAGGCCGGTCGAGTTCTCGACCGCCATCACCGCGGCGTCGAGCACCGGCGCGCCGGCCAGGATGTTGCCTTGGATCGAGTACGTGATCGTGCCGACCGTGCCGACGCGGTGGCCCTTGTACTGCGACACCGCGCCGCCCGTGTACGCGCCCTTCGCGCCCGTCAGGTCGACGATGCCGTACTGGCGGCTGGCCTTCTGCAGGTCCCCCTGTTTGATGATCGAGAGGATCGTCAGTGGAGGCGTGCCGAGTTTCAGCTCGGCGAAGATCTTCTTCCTGTTCGTCCCGCCCATGTCGATCGCCGCCTGGGCGGCCGCGCCGCCCTTGCCGACCACGATCACCGGCACGAACTTCTCGAGGTCGAAGCTCTCCAGACACGTGGCCGAACCGACGGCGATCTCGCCGGTCGCGGTGTCCACGAGCACGATCGACCAGGTCGCCCCGGCCGCGGGCGCCAGGACCATGAGCAGGGCGAGTGCGAACGCGAGGACGCGGCGGGGCATGGCTAGACTCCGTGCGCGGTGCAGGCACCGTGCGGACACGACGGGACACTCCAGGATACACCCGTCGTGCGAGCCCGCGGGACGGAGCGACGAACGCATCCGGACCAATCCGGGGTCCCGCGACCATCTACGGCAGCGTTGCCTCGATTGCCGTCGTCGCGGCGAATCCGGCATAGCCACCCGCGTCCGGGAACCAGAACTGCAGGTAGAGCTTCACGCCACCGGGAACTCCTGGCGGCCACGTCCCGGCCAACGCCAGCTTGCCGTCGCCGTCCACAGGGAGCGGACCGTTGATGATCAGCGGGTGCGGCACCATCACGCCGGCCTTGAACGGCGCGTCGATGCGCGACAAGCCCACGACGTGGTAGGCCGAGCCAGCCGGGACCCCGTTGTGCAACGCAAAGCTGAACGGCGTGCCGGGCACCAACGTTCCGCCGGCGACCTGCACCGGAAAGCCGTGGCTGCCCGCGAGCACTTCGCCGAGGTCTCCGAATGGCTCGCGCGGCCGGTACGTCGCGTTGAGAAGGACGTCGAGGGTCCCACCCAGGAAGTCGACAGTCAGCACGTCGAGGCGACCGTCGCCGTCCACGTCGGCCAGGGCCAGGTCACGCGTGCCCGGTGTGGTCACGATGAGCGGCATGCCGGACTCGCCGACGCCGCTCTCCATGCGCACGATCTTCGTCTCGCCGCTCGGGACGGCCTGCCCCGCGAGCGGGCCGTTGAAGAACGTCGGCGTGGAGCCGACCAGATCGTCGTCGCCGTCCCCGTCCACGTCGCCCGCGACCAGCCTCTTGAAGTTGCTGTAGACCACGGCGTCCGACCCGGTCGAGAGGTTGCCCGCGCCGTCGTTCAGGCGAACCTCCATCACGCCGGGCTGGCTCAGCCCGGAGATCGACGTCTCGGAGTAGCCGACGTCCAGATCGCCGTCCTCGTCGAAGTCGCCGAGGATGAGGTCCTGCACGGCCAGCAGCGGGTCGATGCTGCAGTCCGCGCAGGTCGGCGTCTTGGTGAATGTGCCACCCGTGCTGCCCAGGTACACGTCGACGAGGGCAGGCCCCCCGCCGGCGTTCCCGTGCGCGGCCACGACATCGTCGACGAGATCTCCGTTCAGATCGCCGACCACGCACAAGCCGCCGAATCCGAAGGAGACGAACTGGACCGGGACGGCCAAGGTGCCGTCGCCGGCGCCGAAGTGCACGGAGAAGCCTCCCTGGTCGAAGAGGACATCGCCCGACCGCACGATGAGTACGTCGAGATCGTCGTCGCCGTTGAAGTCGCCGAACAGTGCCTGCGTCGGGTTGAGGCCGGTGGCGATCAGCAGTTCCGGTTCGTACGTCCCGTCGCCGTGGCCGATGCGCAGGAAGGCCGCGCCCGAGCCGAAGTCGCTGCGCAATGTGAGCAGGTCCGCGACGCCGTCCTCGTCGAGATCACCGATGTCCTCGACCTTGGCGTCGGCCGTTCCGCGCAACGCCAACGGCGGACCGAAGGTCCCGTCGCCTGCGCCGAGGTGCACCGAGGGGCTGCCTCCCGATCCGGTCAGTGGGCTCACCACCGCGTCGATGCTGCTGGTGCCGCCGACATCTGCGGCGAGCACCTCCACGGGACTTGCTCCGGTGGACGTCCGCAACGGCGGCTCGAACACGAGCTCCTGCGCCGCGGCTCCGGCATGGATGGAGATGAGCGTGATCGCGGCCCAAAGGCCACGCGCACGAAACGATCGGGTCCGATCGGTCATGGCTGCCTCCTCGCGAATCGTATAGCGCGGAGGCGAGGCCGTGGATCCGCATGCCGACCGCTCTTCGGACGGCCGTCACGGGAGCGGCGCCGACCGGTTCAGGATATTTCCTATCCTGTCGGACCCCACGCCCCCGGAGTGCTGCGAGCCGTCATGGAACGCTGGTCGATCGACATCCAGAAGGAGTACCTCAAGTTCTCCGCCGCGCACTTCCTGATCTTCCCCGACGGAACCGCCGAGCGCCTGCACGGGCACAACTACCGCGTCTTCGTCGAGATCGACGCCGCCCTGTCCAAGCACGGGCTGGTCATGGACTTCAAGCGCGTGAAGCCGGTCATCAAGGACCTCGTGGACGAGCTCGACGAGCACTGGCTCGTGCCGGGCGAACACAAGCGCCTCGAGGTGACCCGGCGCAAGGATCGCGTCACGGAGGTGCGCTTCGGGGACCGCTACTACGCCGCGCCGTCGGAGGACGTGATCGTCATGCCGATGAACAACATCAGCGCGGAGAACCTGGCGACCTGGGTCGGCCGCGAACTGCAGCGGCGCCTGGCCGAGCGGTTCGACGACGTGGAGGTGCGCATGCTCAGCTGCGCGGTCGAGGAGACCGCCGGCCAGCGCGGCATGTACCACTACGCCCGCGACGACGGCTGACAGGGCCTCGCGCGTGGCCACGGGGCGCCGAACGCTGCTGCTCACCGGTTACGAGCCGTTCGGTGGCGAGCCGGTCAACCCGAGCGCGCAGATCGTCGAGGATCTCGCGGCCCGCTTATCGGCATCCGAGGACTTCGACGTGCGGGCGGTCGTCCTGCCCGTGTCGCGTGATGCGGTCGCCGGTGCGCTGAGCGAGGCGCTGGACGCCTGGCGCCCCGATGCCGTGATCGCCGTCGGCCAGGCCACCGGGCGCACTCGCGTCGAGGTCGAGCTCGTGGCCCACAACGCCCTCGACTACAAGGGCGAAGCCGACAACGCGGGCCACGTCGCCGCGGGCGAGCCACTCGTCCCGGACGGTCCCGAGCAGTTGCTCGTTCCGCTCGATCTCGAGCCGGTCTGCGCTGCCCTGGCGGCGGAGGATCTTCCGATCGGCGTCTCCCGCGACGCGGGACGGCACCTCTGCAACGCGCTGCTGTACGAGTTGCTGCACCGCCACGCGTCGCTGCCCGCCTTCTTCGTGCACGTTCCCTTGGCTCCCGAGCAGGCCGAGCGCCGCGCGTGCGACGAGGCCAGCCTTCCCGTGGACGTCAGCGCCGCGTGCCTGGCGGCGCTGATCGAGCGACTCCCCGGAGTGCTCGACGCGCGCGCCTGACGCAACGAAGGACCGGTCGCCTCGTTCGGGCTCCGGCGCCGCTGTATAAGAAGCGCTTCCCCCTGGAGTCACCCATGGTCCGCATCGAGATCGCCTACGAAGGTTCGCTGCGCTGCCGCGCCACGCATGGCCCGTCCGGAGCGACGCTGCTCACCGACGCGCCCGCCGACAACCAGGGCGACGCGCAGTCCTTCTCCCCCACCGACCTGGTCGCCACGGCGCTCGGCACCTGCGTACTGACGATCATGGGCATCGTCGCCGAGCGACGGGGCCTCGACCTGACGGGCGCACGTGCCAACGTGGAGAAGGAGATGATCGCCGATCCGGGTCGCCGCATCGCGGGCCTGCGCACGGTCATCGACATTCCCGTCGATCCGGGCGAGGACGGACGCAAGCTGCTCGAGTCCGCCGCGGCGCACTGTCCCGTGCACGCCAGCCTCGGCGAGCGCGTCGACGCGCCGATCAGCTTCCGCTGGGGCGCCGAGGTGCCGAGCGAGGCGAAGGCCTAGCCGCCCCTCTTCGCCACCAGCCGGAACACGTTTTCGGCATCGGTCGGGACGAGCTGGAACGTGGCGAGGATCTCTTCGCGGACGGATCGATGCGTGTCCCACAGGCCGCGCAGCGTCGGGTTCTGGTCGAAGTACACCGGGCGGCCCGAGGCCACCGTCTCCCGGAGGAACGGCACGACGTCCGCGGGCCGGCGATAGCTGCGCTCCGCGAACTCCTCGAGTCCGAACTGCCGCAGCATGTGCGCCACGAAGGGTTCCATGTAGACCAGTTCGCGATCCGGGCCGGTGCGCACCAGCGGTTCCGCCAGGGCGGCATCCGACGTCGTCAGCAGCACCGCGTCCGGTTCGAGCACCTCGCCGGCGCGGGCCAGGCTGCGGTAGCGCGTCACCTCCTGTACGTCGGCTCCGCTCGGGCCGGATGCCTGCCACAGGCTCACCGCCAGGAGCACGCCTGCGCCGACCGGAGCGATCCACGCACGCGCCGACGGCAGCAACCGCACCGCGCCGATGCCGCCCAGCACGGCCATGAGCGGGATGATCGGCACCAGGTAGCTGTCCGAGCGGAAGGCGTAGCCCGCCAGCAACGCGTACTGCAGGAAGACCGTGGCCACGCAAGCACCGGCCAGCAAGCGCGTCTTCGCTTGGCCCTTCGTTCCGCGCCAGCAGGCCCACAGCCCCACGAAGGCGGCCAGCACGGCCGGGACGCTCTGCAGTCCCGACAGGCCGGCGAACGAACGCAGCAGCAGCGCGTCGCCGGCGTGCGTCGGTCCTCGCGTGGGGTTGAAGACGTGGTTCCAGCTGAGCTGGCCGCTGACGTCCCACCCCCACAGGTCGTAGCCGGTCACGAAGGCGCCGCCGTTGGCCCACGCGTTGTGCGCGAGGACACCCGCCGCCGCGACCGCCATGCCCGAGCCGAGCAGCGCGAGCGAAGCGATCCGGCCTCGCGGGCGCAGGCCGCCCAGCAGCAACTCGGCCCCGATCAGCGCCACCGGAAAGGTCACGTTGGCGAACCGGAAGAGCAACGACGAGACCGCGACGAAGCCGGCCAGCGCCAGCGCGAGGCGCGACTCGAGTTGCACGTACAGGACGACCCCGAGGATCACGGCCAGCGCGGTCGGCACCTGCGACATCGTGTAGCCGCTCATGGATCGGAACAACGGTGAGCACAGCACCAGCAGCAGCGCCGTCATGCCGGCCGCGGAGCCGGCCACGCGTCGACTCGCCGACGCCACCAACCACAACGTCAGCACCGCGCAGGCCAGGATCGACAGCACGCCGAGGCGCATGTCCTCGCCGAACAGGCGCATGGGAATCGACGCGAGCCAGGGCACGCCCGCCGGGTAGATGCCCGGCAGGTGCGCGTCCCCGATCTGGATCGTGTTGCCTTCACCCTGGCTCAGGCTCAGCGCCTGCGCCGAGTAGCCGAGCATGTCGTACAGCAGGGGCACGCGTTCGGTCGGCACGTGCAGGAGCCAGCCGCCCGCGAGGATCAGCGCCAGCAGGATCAGCCGGTCGCGCATCCCCCCGCCGTCAGCGCTTGGACGAACGCATGGGGCCCATGACCGTCTTGCCGAGCGCCGAGGCGATCAGGTCGCAGACGAGTTGCCCCGTCGCGTTGGCGTTGTCATGGATGGGGTTCAGCTCGGCGAACTCGAGCGAGATCATCTGGTGGCTGGCGGCCACCAGCTCCATCAGCAGGTGCGACTCGCGCATGTTGATCCCGCCCGGGACGGGCGTGCCCACGCCCGGCGCCTCGACCGGATCGATGCCGTCGACGTCGAACGAGAGGTGGAAGCCGGCCGTCCCGTCGGTGGCGAAGCCGATCGCTTCGTTCACGACCTCCGCGATGCCACGCGCGTCCAGCTTCATCATCTCGTAGTAGTGGATCCCGCTCTTCAGCACGATCTCGCGCTCGTCGGCGTCCACGGAACGGATCGCGATCAGCGCGACGTTCTTGGGGTCGATCTTCGGCGTGAAGCCGCCGATGTTGACGAGTTCCGGGACGCCGTAGCCCATGATCGCGGCCAGCGGCATGCCGTGGATGTTCCCGCTAGGCGAGGTCTCGTTCGTGTTCATGTCCGCGTGCGCGTCCACCCAGATCAGACCGACCTTCTCGTCGGTCTTCCGGAAGTGGTTCGCGACGCCGGTCACGGAACCCATGGCCATGGAGTGGTCGCCGCCGATCACGAGCGGCAGCGTGCCGTCGGCCAGGAGCTTGTCGACGCGCACCGCGAGCCGCTCGCACGCGCGCACGATCTCCTTCAGGTACCGCGGCCCGGTTCCAGGAGCCCGGCTCTCCGGAATCGGGACACCGATGTCTCCCGCGTCGGAGAACTCGTAGCCCAGCGCCCGCACCTGGCGCGCCAGGCCGGCGTAACGCACGGCAGACGGCCCCATGTCCACGCCACGACGTCCGGCGCCGAGGTCCATGGGGACACCGATCATCCGAACTCTTCGATCCTTGGCCCGCGTCTTGGCCATGCGTCACATGATCCGGGGGGACATGCTGAACTCAAGCCTCGTGGCCCGGCCCGCCGCGTGGGCGGACGCTAGGAGGCCATCGAGGCGCCTTCCCGCACATTGTGCGTGGTCCCCTCCACGTCGACGCCGGCCGCGCGCTGCGCGAGGGCGGGCCCGCGACGGAAACCGAGCGAGCGCGTGAGCTTGCCGGCCAGGTCGTACAGCTTGAACTCGAAGGTCCAGGCGTAGCGGTGGTTGCGCAACCGCCAGCCGGCCATCCGCCTAAGGAAGCGGTGGTAGAAGGAGCGACCCTTCACGAGCCCGTCGAACCACGGCACCAGGTACGTGTAGCGGTGGTAGTCGCGCTGGATGTCCGGCGGCAGCGTCTCAAACGTCTTGTTGCCGAACTTGTACTCGACCATGCTGCCCCAGGTCTCGAACGCCAGCGGCATCTCGTAACCGTTGCGCGCCGCGTGGTCGCCCGATTCGGTTCCCGGCAGCGGACGGTAGAGCAGCACCTCGCTGGTGCAGTTCGGGTAGCGCGTCTTCATCTCGGCGGCGAGCGTCATCGTCGCGCGCATGGACTCCTGGGTCTCGTCCGGGTAGCCGATGATCCAGAACAGGCCGATCTTGATGTCGCGCTCCCACATGCGACGCATGGCGGTGTCCACGTTGCCCTGCTGGATGCCCTTGCGAATGTAGGCCTGCATCTCGGCCGACGCCGTCTCCGCGCCGACCCACATCATGTGGCAGCCCGAATCGCGCATCAGGTCGAGCGTCTCGTCGCTGAGCTTCACGATCGACTCGACCTCGATCGTGGCGTTCCAGTGGATGTTCACCTGGCGATCGATCAGGAGCTGGCAGAACTCCTTGATGCGCTTCTCGTGCACGCCGAAGTTCGCGTCCTGGAAGCGCACCACGTCGAAGTCGTGGACCTTCTTCAGGTCCACGATCCGGTCCACCAGCGTCTCGGCGTTCAGCGCCTTCCAACGCCGCTGAGTGACCATGGGCGAGCAGCAGAACGAGCAGGGTTCGGGACAGCCGTACGAACTGAAGTACGACACCGCCCGGTACGGCTTCTCCATGCTGTAGCCCGGCGGGTCCGGGAAACGGTAGCGCACCTTGGCGGTGCTGGCCTGCCGCTCCTGCACGTCGAGATACTTCTCCACGTCGATCAGGTCGAAGCGCGGCGGCGGCAGGCTGTCCAGCGCCACGACCTCGCGCCACGGCGTCTTGAGCAGTTGGCCGTCCCGCCAGAGCGCGAGCCCGGCGATGTCCTCGAACGGCGTCTTGTCGCGCACGGCGACGAGCCAGTCGCGGAAGGTCAACTCACCCTGGCCGAGGCACACGGCGTCGGCAAGGTTGTCGCGCAGGTACAACTCGGGCGCGACCGACGGGAACCAGCCGCCCCAGATGATCGGCATGTGAGGGAAGCGCTCGCGCACCTGCCGGCTCACCTCGGCGCCGTCCGCCACCTGGTAGCCGACGATGCAGGTGGAGCCGAAGGCCACGGCTCCCTCGAGCTTCTCCCACAGCTTGCCCATGGGGTCCGGCTCGACCATCGAATCGATGATGTCGAACTCGAAGCCCTCCTCCATCGCGGGCGCGCAGATGTGGAGGAACTCCAGCGGCATCAGGTCCGCGCTGTACGGCTGCCCGAGCTTCGGATCACCGCGCTCGGGGTAGTACAGGACGACTCGGTTGCTCTGACTCATGTTTGCGTTCGTGTTCCGATTGGGTCGCGGTCGAGGGGGGCAACCAGCCTCGGTTGTGCGCACGTCAAGCGATCCCGCAGTCTACCATCAGGGTCACCACCTGATGGCCTGCCGCACGTCGCCCCCAAGCCATCGACAGACAGCCCATCGGACCTTCATTCATCTCGCCGTGAACCGACCCGCACATCCGCTGAACTCGTGCCGCCGGCACCGGAAGCCGGCGTGACCGCGCCGCCCGGCAAGGGTCGGCACCGGCACCCGCTCCCGTCGGAGAACTGGCCGACGGCCGAAGAAGCTTCGGCCGGCCGGCTGTTCAGCCCGCTGCGACTGGCGAGCGGACTCGAGTTCGGTTCGCGCACGTGGGTGCCCGCCATGGTTCCCTGGCGCGCGACGCCGGACGGCGAGGTCACGCAGGACGTTCTCGACTGGTACGGACGCTTCGCCGAAGGACAGCCGGGAGCCATCGTGGTCGAGGCCACCGGCATCCGCGACATCCCCAGCGGTCCGTTGCTGCGCGTCGGGCACGACCGCTTCCTGCCGGGGTTGCGCCGGCTGGTGGACACGGTTCGCGAGGCCAGCGCCGGTCAGACCCGGCTGCTGATCCAGATCATCGATTTCCTGTCCATCCGTCGCCGGCCGGAGCGCAGCCGGTTCCTGCACGAGTTCCTTGCGCTGACGCCCGCGCACCGACAGGCGCTCGGTCGGGGCGATGCATCCCTCGACACCGGGGACGACGACGCGGTGCGCGGTGCACTCGTCGCTCTCGACGACGCGCAGCTGGAAAAGGTACTCACGCAGCGTGAGCTCGACTCCTTGCGCATGGGGCACCGCGAGCGGGTCACCGACACACACCTCTCCCACATCGCGGAGTTGCCCCGCGTCCTGCCCGGGTTGTTCGCGGACGCGGCCGAGCGAGCACGCACCGCCGGCTTCGACGGCGTCGAGTTGCACTTCGCGCACGCCTACACGATGGCGTCCTTCCTCTCGCGCCTGAACGACCGGGAGGACGGCTACGGCGGCTCGCTCGAGAACCGGGTGCGCCTGCCACTCGAGGTGATCGAAGCGACCCGCGCGCGCGTCGGCCGCGACTGGACCGTCGGTCTGCGCTACCTGGGCGAGGAGGGCATCGCGGGCGGGAGCGACCTCGACGACGCCGTCGTGTTCGGGCAGCGCTTTGCAGAGGCCGGCGTCGACTACATCTCGGTCTCCAGGGGCGGGAAGTTCGAGGACGCGCGCCAACCCAAGCAGGGAGCGGCCGCCTATCCGTACACCGGACACAGCGGACATTTGTGCATGCCGTCCGTGTTCGACGCGGCCTCGCCGTTCGGCGCCAACCTGTTCCTGGCGGCCGGCATCCGACGCGCCCTGCGCGCGGCCGGGCACGACACGCCGGTGGTGGCGTCCGGCGGCATCAACGGATTCCACATGGCCGAGCGCGCGCTGGCCGAAGGCCACGCCGATCTCATCGGCGCGGCACGGCAGAGCCTGGCCGACCCCGACTGGTTCCGGAAGGTCCGCGAGGGTCGCGGCGCGTCGGTCGCGCGCTGCCTCTACACCAACTACTGCGAGGCGCTCGACCAGCAGCATCGCCAGGTCACCTGCCAACTCTGGGACCGCCTCTGGTCCGAGGGCGAGGACGTGAGCCGGTCGGAGGACGGCCGACGGCGGTTGGTCGCGCCGCGTGGCGAGTGGGCGCCGCGGGTGCGCGGACCAGCCGGCTAGTTGTTGGTCGGGTCGCCCTCGCCCAGCGCCATCCAGGCGTAGGGCCCGCCCAACTCGCGCAGCACCGTGATCCACAACTCGTCCGACGGCACCTCGAAGACGTGCTCCGCGCGGGCCGGGGCGATGATCCAGCCGCCGGAACCGGTCTCCTGCTCGAGCTGTCCCGCGCCCCACCCGGAGTAGCCGAGATAGGCGCGCATGTCCTTCAGCCCGGCCGGCGAGTCGAGCGCCTCGTCCAGCGGCGCGCCGACGGAGAGGTTGGGAACGATCACACGCCCGGCCCCCTCGGTGCGGCTCACCAGCTGCAGCATCTCCGTCTGCACCGGACCACCCTGCAGGACCGGGACCTCGGTGGCGCCCGGAGCGAGATCCGGCAGGACCTCGGCCAGTGTCCGACCCAGCGGTCGGTTGAGCACGAGACCGAAGCTGCCCTCGTCATCGTGGTTGATGATCAGCACGACGCAGCGAGCGAAGTTCGGGTCCTGCAACTCCGGGCTCGCCACCAGCAGACATCCCAGCCTGATGCCGTTGTCATCCATCCTGTCGGTCAACTCCGCAGACACCGGCTCGTAGGGCCGACGGGTGTCAAGGTAGCATGCACCACAGCCTGCGCGACGGCGTCGCGCGATCCCGGCTGGACACCCGGCCGGAGCTGGCTATACCGCACGTCACGACGAACCCATCCAGGAGATGACCCGATGTACGACCCCATGATGGTCGCGCCGATGCGCGACGAGCTCACCCGTGTCGGCGTGAAGACGTTGAGCACCGCCGGCGATGTCGATGAGCTTCTCGGCACGGGCCAGGGCACGGCCCTCGTCGTCGTCAACTCGGTCTGCGGGTGCGCCGCCGCCAACGCGCGGCCGGGCGTCTCTCTCGCCGTGCAGCACTCCAAGCTCCCGGACAACGTGGTCACCGTCTTCGCGGGCGTCGATCGCGAGGCCACCGAGCGCGCGCGTCACTACTTCAAGGGCTACATGCCGAGTTCGCCGTCGATGGCGCTGCTCAAGGACGGCGAGTGCGTGTTCATGCTGCAGCGTCACGAGATCGAGGGTCGCGAGCCCCAGGCCATCGCGACGCGCTTGACCGAGGCGTTCGACACGCACTGCGGCTGAGCCGCCCGCGCAGGATGACCGGCTAGTCGTCCCTCGGGACGGCGAGCCGCTCGACGGCACGTTCCACGCCGCGGATCGCCGCGGCGAGGAACTCGAGGTCCAGCGTCTCGACCACGTCGGTCGGGCGGTGGTAGTGCCGGCTGCGCAGGTTGGCGGTGTCGGTGAGCAACAACGCCGGCACCTTCACGTCCCAGAATCGCGCGTGATCCGAGCGACGCGAGTCGGGCAAGAGCCAACCCGCGCCGGGCAGGCCGGAAAACATCTCCGCGCGAAACTCCGGCCCCTCCTCCATGGCCATCGCCTCGGCGACGAGGCTGGCGAGCGGCGCCGACTGCTCGTTGCCCACGATCATCAGGAAGTCCCCCGTGTCGCCCGGGTCGAACAGGGCGCGGGCGCCCGCCGGGAACGTCTGGCTCCCTGCGCGGTGATCGGTGAAGCCCAGGGTTTCGAGGTTGATCACGCCCACCATCCGCGCGAGTTCCTCCGCGGAGAGATCCGTCACGTAGTTGCCCGAACCGATCAGCCCCGGCTCCTCGCAGTCGAAGAACACCAGCCGCACCTCGGACTCGAAGCGGCGGCCGGACAGTCGGCGAGCGAGTTCCAACAGGCCCGCCGTCCCGCTCCCGTTGTCATCGGCACCCGGTGTGTCGGCCACGCTGTCGTAGTGCGCACTCACCACCACGATGGGCGCATCCGGCGACGCGCCCGGCAGGCGGACCTCTACGTTCGCCAGGTCGGCGTCCGCAGCCAACGGCCACGAGAAGGCGTGTCGAGCAGGCTCGTAGCCCATGCGGCGCAACGCGTCCTCGATCAGCTCGCGCGTCCGGAGGTGGGCCGCCGTGCCGATCGACCGCCGCGGCGGCAGGGCGAGCAGGATCTCGCGCAGTCCGTCCGCGTCCACGGGCCGCGTGGCCGCGACGTCCGTCTCGACATGCGGCGGCGGCTGCAGGTCGATAACCACGCCCTGCGCGCAGGCAGCGCACAGGGCGACCAGCGACGTCGCGGTCCGGCGCAGCCAGGTCATCTGCTGGGGATGGACGGGTCGAGCAGGCGCGCGCGATAGCGCTCGTACAGACGCGTGTGCCTCGACTCGAGGCCGACGTCCCGGCCCCCGATGAAGATGTGCTGGAACGACGCGAGGACCTGCAGCGGGGAGTCGTCCGACACGATCACGTCGGCGCGCTTGCCGGCCGTCAGAGTGCCGGCCTCGTCGGCGATGCCCAGCACGTCGGCCGCGCCGGCCGTGAGTGCGTACATCGCGTCATCCTCGGCCAGTCCGTAGGCGACCGCCATGCCCGCGTTGTACGGGAGGTTGCGCGCCGCGGTGGATGAGTTCGAGCGGAAGCAGAAGCGCACGCCCAACCGCTGCAGCAGCGCTGCGTTCGTGTAGCAGGCGTCGTAGAGGTCATCGCGGGTCATCGGCATCGAGAGCACCGGGCCGACGATCACCGGGACGTCTTGAAGGACCAGGCGGTCGGCGACCTTCCAGGCTTCCCGACCGCCACCGATGACGGCCTTCAAACCGTGCTCGGCCGCGAAGTCGAGCGCGTCCGCGATCGCGTCGGCCCAGTCGGCTTCGAACACGATCGGCGCCTGACCCAGCGCGTACGGCGCGAGGGCCGCGAGGCGCGGGTCGTACTCGGGACCCGGGACGCCCCGGCTGGCGGCCTCGCCGGCGACACGCGCGTACTCACGGGCATCGGCCAGCGTGTCGGCCAGGCCCTTCCAGTTCTTCGTGCGCCGCTTGCGCAGCTTCTCGTCGTCCTTCTTCGCGGGTGGAGCCGGAGGCGCGATCGCGTGTGCAGCCGGGCCGCCCATGCACTCATGGTCGCCGCCGTCAGCCGTGACCTCGTACCACCAGGCGTCGTCGTCCTCGCGCGACGTGCGCGGCGCGCGCACGTGCAACGAAACGGCATCCGCGACCACGGCCTCCGAGGCCGTCCAACCCTCCAGCGCCATCAACGACGACTGGCCGGTGATGCGACCCCCGCTGGGAACGACCAGCGCGGTGGTGATGCCGTTCACGCGCGCCACCGGCAGGTGCTCGGACGCGGCGTGCCAGCCGCCCGAGGCACGCAGATCCGGCTGCTCCCCGCCGATCTCGCGCGAGTCCATGCTGCCCGGCACCGAGCTGATCTCTCCCAGGCCCAGGCTGCTGCCGGCGTCGATCAGGCCCGGCCAGACGTGACGGCCGGTGACGTCCACGACGCGGAACCGTGTGGGCGGCGCGTCGTCTCCGGCGTACACGTCGGTGATCCGCCCGCCTTCCATCAACACCACGCCCGGATCGTGCACCACCAGTTCGCCGTCGCTCTCCCGCATGGTGTGGACGATGCCGCCCACGAGCGCGACCGCCTCGGGCGCCGGCCGTGCCGGCGTGGACGGAGCGCGGGTCGCGTGGCGCGGGAGGTCCAGCGCGTCGACCGCCCCCGAGGGCACCTCGCGGGCTGTCGGATCCTGGGCGTCCTCGGAATCGGACGCGGGCTCATCCGCCGCCCGTCCTTCAGCCACGCGCTCCTCCAGCGCAACGGCCCAGCCCTCGTAGCGGCCTTCGCTCCGGGCGAAGTACAACTCGCCGTCCACGAAGGTCATCAGGCAGCGTGTGCGTACATCGAACGGATGCCGGCTGAACAGTGCGAAGTCGGCGTCCTTGCCCTCCTCGATCGACCCGACGCGATCGTCGATCCCGAGCTGGATGGCCGGGTTCAGCGTGACCATGCGCAGCGCCTCCTCCTCGGAGACGCCGCCGTACTTCACGGTCTTGGCCGCCTCGAGGTAGAGCCGGCGCAAGTGCTCGTCGCTGTCGCTGTTCACGGAGCTCAGCACGCCGCCCTCGGTCATGAGCGCCGCGCAGTACGGCGTCGCGTCGAAGGCCTCGAACTTGTAGCCCCACCAGTCCACGAAGGTCGATCCGCCAGCCCCGTGCGCCGCGATCTCGGCGGCGATCTTGTAGCCCTCGAGCACGTGCTGGAGCGTGGCGACGCGGAAGCCGAAGTCCTCGGCGACTCGCATCAGCATCAACATCTCGTCCGACTGGTAGCAGTGGCTGTGGACGCCGATCTCGCCATCGAGGATGCCCGTCAGCGCTTCGAGACGCAGGTCGCGACGCGGCGGCGCGGGCTCCTCACCTGCGGCAACGCGTGCCTCGTACAGCGCCCATGCGTCGCGGTACTCGGTGGCCGCCTCGAACGAGCGCCGAAGCACGGCCTCGACCCCCATGCGCGTCTTGGGGAAGCGCGAGCCGCCCCCGTAGTTGGACTGCTTCGGATTCTCGCCCAGCGCGAACTTCACACCGCGCGGCGCGCCCTCGAACACCATCTCCGGGGCGGTCTTGCCCCAGCGCATCTTGATGATCTCGTGCCGTCCACCGATCGCGTTCGCGCTGCCGTGCAGCAGGCGAGCCGCCGTCACGCCGCCCGCCAGCGCGCGGTAGATCGAGACGTCGTCGGGATTCACCTCGTCCTCGATGGTGACCTCGGGAGTGACGACGCGGGTCCATTCGTTGATGCCACCGCGGATGGCCGCGTGCGCATGGCAGTCGATGATCCCTGGGATCAGGGTCATGCCCTCGGCTTCCACGACGTGGACGCCGTCGGGAGCGACCAGGCCGCGCCCGATCGAATCGATGCGTCCGTCCCGGACCAGTAGGTCGTGGTCCTCGAGCGTGCCGTGGCTCGCGGTCATGATCGTTGCGCCGCGAATGAGCACGTCGCCCCCGGTCCTGAACGGCGGTTCGCGGTCGGAGTCGAGTTCGACGGGCCACTCGACTTTGGTCGCGTCCTCCGCAGCGAGGTCGGAGGCGTCGTCCGTCGCCTCCTCGTCTTCCTCATCACCTTCGTCCTCGTCGTCCTCGTCCGTCTCCTCGTCCGCGTCAGTCCTCAGGTCGAACAGGCGACCGGCGACGACCAGCAAACGCGCCTCGGCGTCCTCGCTGGTGGGTTCGTCCGACCACGCGGTCAGTGACGCGGTCGAGCCGACACGCACCTCGCCTTCGCCGTTTCCTCCGGCACCGGCCAGGACCTGGTGCGGACCGCGCGTCAGCGCGTCGAGCGCGGCGGTGGCATCAAGCCCGCCTTTCTCCATCGCGATCCGCAGGCCCTTCAGGAGATCCGCGGACGATCGATCGCGCGTGCCGAAGGCCAGCGGCACGCCCGCTTCGGCGAGGCGGGCGACGCCGGTCACGTTCTGCAACCATCGACGGTGGCGGTCGCGGCGCAACCGCAGCGGGACCTCGGGGTCCCACAGGAGGTCGGAACCCGCGACCTCGTCCGCCGGGTGTTCGGGATCCTCTTCCGCCTCGGCTGCTTCGTCCGCGTCGTCCGCGTCGTCCGACTCGCTCGCGGATTCGCTGGCCTCGTCCGAGGCACCTTCCGAACCGCGCTTGCCCTTCTTGCCGCCCTTCTTCTTGGACTTGCCGTCTTCCGCATCCGGATCCTCGGGTTCCTCACCAAAGTCCAGGTCGTGGATCACCCCGATGCCGCGCTCGGCCAGGACGTCCGCGAGTTCCCAGGCTTCGCGTCCACCCGAGATGACGACGCGAAGCCCCGGGAAGTCGTCCTGCAACCCGAGGGCGAGACGCACATCTTCTTCGGTGCGCACATCGAGCACGATCGGCAACTCACCGGCGAGCACCGGGATCAGCGCCTCGAGCACCGCGTCGCGCGGCGGAGCGTTGGAATCCTGCCCGCTCGCATGCCGGTCGCTCAGCACGGCGTGCCGTTCCGCGTCCAGGAGCACCTGCCGCAGGTGCGCCATGACACCCATGAGCGTGGCCGGGTAGGCGTAGCCCTCGTAGTTCTCCGGTCCGGAGCGCCATCGGATCGACGCGGACTGGGACACTCGCTGGGCCTGAACCGCCTCACGCGGCGGGCGGCCGCTCAAGGCCAGCCAGGCGCTGGTGCCGGAGAGCATCATGCCGTCCGGCGCGACGAGCATCGCCGTGAAGCCGTCCTTGCGGTGTGCGTTGGCATCGGACGCATCGTGGGGAAGCACGTCCCACGCCGCGCGTTCCGGCGCGACGCCCCGACGATCCGCGTCGGGCATGGCCACGAGCGCATCACGTCCGTCGTTCACCGGCCGGCCCTGCTCACGCACGTGCTTCGCGAAGGGAAGCTCCACGTGGCTCCATGCGTCGACCCAACCCGCGGTCAGCGTGAGGCCATGCACGTCCACGGCGCGCGCGTCGAACGGAAGCTCGAGCCCCTCGCCGACAGCCTCGATGCGGCCGGCGCGGATGAGCACCGTCGCGTTCTCGATCGCCTCGGTTCCGGGCGCCTGGATGACGCTCGCCCCGACGAGCGCCAGCGGCGGCTCATCGTTGGTTGCCGGGAGGAAAGCGAGGACGGCGAGCAGGATGGCGGACAGGCTGGACATCTCGGGCTCCCAGCGGGATGGACGGTCGGACGGACGCGGGAGCGTAGCGCCTCAAGCGGGCGCGGGTCGAGCAGCAGCCCTGCGGGCAGCCCGGGCCCGAGCGCCTGCCAGCGACGCCTCCCCCACCTCTCGCGGCAACGCGCGACCCGATGCCGCCTCGAACGCGCGGAGGAAACGCAGGCGATCGGTGCGGCTGACCACGTCGGGTAGATCACACAGTTGGCTCAGCATGCGTCGCAGTCCGTACGCGTCATGCGGAGGCATGGAGGTCATGTTGTCGAGGTCGATCAGGTGGACGCTGGGCCAGTCGGGGTCGGGCTGCGTCCGCACGTCGCGGCTCGAGGGCGCGGAGGTGCGCACGATCAGGACGTTCTTGCTGGAGAGGTCATCGTGGCGGATGCCCGCTCGCGCCAGGCGTCCGACGACGTTGCCCAGCGCTCGCGACAAGGCGAACCGGCTCGGGATTTCGTTTCCCGCGGCCAACTGTTCGGTAACCGTGCGCAGCGACGGTGGATCCCCGAGCGACTCCGTCACGAGCAGGGCCGATCCGTCGGCACATTCTTCCAGCGCCAATGCGCGGGGCGTGGGGATCCCGAGCACTTCCAGGCGCCGCGCACCCTTCCAGGCGCTGCGGGCGCGGCCGAGTCCCACTCGCTGTCGAAGGGCGGAGAATGCGCCGCGAACCGTGTACTCCTTGACGATACGCCGACCGGGCTCGTCACCGACGCGCGTGACGCGACTTGCCGGCGCCTGACCCAGGACTCCCGCTCCCCCTTGCGCGAGGGTCTCGGCGTGCAACGCCAAGTCGGTCACGAGTTCCTCACCCGCGTAGTCGCGGCGACGGAAGCTGCGACCGCCTTCGCTCGACTCACGCGTGAACAGTGTCGATTGCTTCGTGCAGCGCGCCGTCCTGCCGTTCACGTAGCCGCGATCGAAGGCGTTGATCGATGCATGCACGTCGAGCACGAACGACTCCACCCGCTCCCCGGTCCGCTCAGCGTGTTCCCGCACGAGGACGCCCACTCGATCGAGGTCCAACGCACCCCGCATCGAGAACATCAGGCGAGTCAGGTTCGCGACGCGCATCGACCGGGTGAGCCGCGGAACGCGCCAGACGGAGTGCAGGTCCGTCAGCAGCAACCGGTCATCCGGCGCAAGCAGGAAGTTGTTGGCGTGCAGGTCGCGGTGGAGGAATGGGTGCCGCTGCAAACCCGCGAGGACGCCGAGCGCGGCCCGGGCGAGAGAGGAAACACGGTCGACGTCGCCAACTTCGGCCACCCTCCGCATGGCATCTCCCAGGGTCGGCGCCTCGGGGATGAACCGGCCGATGAACCAGGCGCGGACGAGGCGGCTCCCATCACGTTCCTCGCCGTAACCGAGGGCCTCCGGCACGGGGACGCCGCGTCGGGCGAGCGCGCGCGCCATGCGGTATTCCGACCGCGCCCGGCTCGGGAGGACGCGGTACTTCGTGGCTTCCGAGTCGCGCACGTGGAACGTCTTGAGCAACAGGCCACCCGAGACATCCGGGACGGCATCGACGCGGCGCCGGTCCGAAACCTTGATCGGGCGAAGGCCCTCGATCGGGTCGCCCGCTTCGAGCTGACGCGCCAAGCCGAGGGTGGCCTCGTCCTGGGCACCGCTCCACCACCAACAAACGGATCCGTTCGAGACCATGGCTCAGCAGCCCCGCCATCGCGCAGGAAGATGCGCCGGATGATAATGCGCGCGGTGGACCCTCGCCAGCCGGAGCGCCATCATGAACGCGACGGACCCGAGCAGCATGCGACGGCACCGCCAAATGAACCCCGGATCCGAACGCCGTCCAGAGCTGGAGTCGTCATGGCCAAACGCCATCTCTCTGAGTACCAGAAGGGAATCGTCAAGCGGTACTACGAGCATCGCGACACCATCGCGTTGCAGAAGATCGGTGAACTCGTGTCCGATCTCTACGTGGAGACGTCGGAGAAGCGTATCGATCGGGCCTGGAAGAGCCTCGAGACGCAACTCCTCGCAGCCGGCGTGCACAAGCACCAGGTGGAGACGATCGTAAGCGACCGTGACCTCGGAGCCGTGGCGAAGGTGTTGACCGAGATCTCCTGAACCCGGCGAACCCGCCGGGGCTCAGGCGTCACCCACACCGAGATTCGAGAAGTACTCGACCATCGCATGGTACTGCCGGTGCAGGTCCTGTTCCTCCACCCCGAGCGGTGACTTGAAGTACGGGGACAGTTGCGTCATGAGACCCGCCTCGCCACGGCGCATTGCGAGGTCGGTCAGGCGGACCATGTCGAGGACGAGTGGCGCTGCCAGGATCGAGTCACACCCCTGCCAGGTGAACTGCATCGTCATCTTGTGATCGAGGAACCCCTGGAAGTGGATGAAGTCCCAGGCGGTCTTCAGGTCGTCGAGCGACTCGACGTAATCGATACCGACGTGCGTGTGCACCGGGTATCCGAGGATGTTCGCCAGGACCGAATCCTTCGAGCGCACCTTGCTCGCGAGGTTGTCCGAGTGCGCGAGGACGCGGCCGTCGCGATCGCCGAGCATGTTGTAGCCCTGCCAACTCAGCACGCGCAGGTTGCGATACTTGAACATGGGGGCAAGCGCGCTCTTCACGAGCGTCTCGCCCGTCTTGCCGTCATTGCCCATGAACGGGACGCCGGCCTTCGTGCCGATCTCCTGCATGACCGGCGCGAGCGCCGCATTCGAGGGCGTGAAGTTGATGTAGCCGCAGCCTTCCTGGAAGGCCGCATACGAGTACAGCATGCTCGGTCGGATCCTCGCGGCGTCACCGGCATCGAGCAGTTCCTCGAAGGCTGCTGCGTCCGCGATGTCGTCCACGTAGTCGAGATCCGGTTCGGTCGAGGCGAGGTTCACCACGATCACGCGATCCACCGATTCGCGCGCGCGGAAGGCGCGGATGTCGGATTGGAGCCGCTGGATGATCGAGCGCAGCCCGTCATCGTGTTCGGTCACGGGATTCGTCGCCAACTCTTCGATCGCGGGACCCGAGTTGAGGCACGTCCCGGGCTTCAATGCCTCCGAAGTGTCCAGCAGGTCGTCCTTCAGTTGGACGAGCATCTCCATGTCGAAGGACCGGCTACGCCGGGCGATCTCCGTCGCGCTTTCCCAGTAGTTGGACGATCGGATCTCGTGGCCGCCAAACACGAGGTCCCCCATCGACACGAGCTTCAACGCCGCAAACTCGGGCCGGTTGGTGACGAGGCCCGTGTCCGACGTCAGGTTTCGCGCGATGGCGCGGGCGCCGACGACCATCGTCGTCCCGATGCCGCCGAGAGCGCCGACCATCCATACGCCGATCGGTTCAGTCACTGGGTCGATGTCTCCCGATGCGATGAGCCCGGCCGGCGAGGTCCGACACCGGGGTCGGGCTCAGGCCATGGGCCCGGCGGAGGGCGGATTCTACGCATGCGGCCAGAAAAACTCTGGAGGCCCTCCTGCTGGCCCGGATCATCCGGGCATGTCGCACGGACCGCAGACCTTCGACGATCTGGATGTCGGAAGCTTGTTCGAAGCCGGTCCCAGGGAGATCACCCGCTCCGACATCGATGACTTCACGCGCATCTCGGGCGACAAGACGGCCCTGCATTCAGACGACGCGTACGCCTCGAGCACCCCATTCGGTGGTGTCGTCGCTCACGGGGCCCTGAGCCTGGCGGCGGCCACCGGGCTGGCCTACGAGACGGGCATCTTCGAGGGAACGGTCCTGGCGGTGCGTCAGATGGACGTGCGGTTCGATCGCCCCGTCTTCCCCGGCGATCGTGTCGACCTGCGCCTGACCGTGGCGGAGCGTGATGAGAAACCCAGGCCCAACCGTGGTCGCGTCGGCTTCGACGTGGATCTACGGAATCAGGACGGGCGCACGGTTCTCTCTGGCCGCTGGACGCTCGTGATCCGCCGATAGGCCCGTTCTGGGCATTCCAGACCGGATTCTGTGCCACTCCGCGGATTCAAGGCCGATCTGGACGGATTGACACCCCAGATGTGGGGCCGTTAGGATAAGTCGAGCGGCATATATGGTGGACCTACAACCAGTAGGGCCCGGTGGCTCCGGGTGCCGCATCGCTTGGGAGGGAACCCATGGTTCGTAAGGAAAAGTCTGCAGCGGCTGCGTTCGTTGAGTCGGCCGAGCGCGTTGAGTGGGTGGAGGTCGTCCTGAGGGACGGGAGAGTCCTCCAGGGAAACGTCATTCGCAACCCCATCCGCCAGACGGGCACGATCGTGAACGCTCTCGCGGAAACAAGGCACGACTTTCTTCTAGATGATGTCCAAGCCGTTCGAAGAGTCTCCGACCCAAGGGTCATCAATCTCAGCTAGCCCGTTCCGGGCAGCGACGGGCGGCCTCCATGCGGACCCCTCGATCGGCTCAGCCCCCGGGGCGAGCCGTCGTCACACGGGCCCCCGTCCGATCTACCCATCTGTCCCGTCCGCGGCCATAATGCCGCCCCGAACCATCCCACCGCCGCTCGCTCGCTCTGGCGACGAGTCGGCATCAGCCCCAGAGGTCTGACCATGCGCCACGCGATCGTTGCTTCGCTGCTCATCGCCCTAGTGACCGCCCCCGTGTATGCCCACGGCGGCCAGTACAAGGGCCCGTCCGACGCGGGTGGTCCGTCCCAGGCAGGCGGTGGCCACTCTGCTCCCCCGACGAACCCTGCTGGCGCGGCTGCACCTGGACCAGGTGCTCCTGCTTCCGGCGGCCCGTCCACCGGCGCCGGTACCGGCGGCGGAAGTCAGCGCGGCAAGTCGAAGCGCAAGTCCACGACGGGCGGTGGCCAACTCGAGTTGGTCCAGGGGTATGAGATCTGGGAGTTCTGGTGGGAGAACAACAAGGATCAGTACCTGAACCTGAAGAACCGTCTGGTCAAGGTCACCAGCCAGTCCGGCTCGTCCGGCCAACTGACTGGCCGTGGTCGTAAGTCCGATGCGCGAAAGTCCCGCCGCCCCTCCTCGCAGATGGTTGCGACCGAGGTGATCCCGGCGCTGACGCAGCTGCTCGCCGCGTCCGACAACCGCGACATCATCGACTCCGCCGTTCTCGCACTCGGCCGTTCTGCCCGACCCGAGTCGGCTGACGAAGTCATCGCCGCGGCGGTCCCGCTACTTGGTCACAGGGAGCTGTCGGTCCAGACCTCCGCGACCCTGTCGCTCGGAGTGCTCGGTTCGCCGAAGGGCCTGCCGGTCCTGAACGACCTCCTCGCGGGCACGGCCAAGGGCCGCCAGCTCGTCGGCGGCGGAGACATCCCCTGGCTCGTGCGCGCATTCGCCGCGCTGTCGCTCGGTCTGATCAATGATCCGAGCTCGGTTGCAACCCTCACCGACGTCATCAAGAACACGCCGGACGCAGACCGCGACGTCAAGGTCTGCTCGATCGTTGCGCTGGGCCTGATGGACAACTCCGAGTCGTCGACGGCGTACGCCTTCCTGCTCGACCAGCTCAAGAACCGCAAGCTCGACGCCATCATCAAGAGCTATGTCCCGACCTCGCTCGCCAAGCTCGGCATGCCCGAGAACGCCAAGGCGGAGGCGGTCCCGACGCTGCTGGCCGAGTTCACGAACCGTGACACGGACAACTACGTCCGCCAGTCCATTGCCATCGCGCTCGGCCTGATGGCCTCCGCCGATCAGGAAGAGGTGGTCGAAGCCCTGAGCGACTACATCGACGAAGGCAAGGACATGCAGACGCGTCACTTCTGCTTCATCAGCCTCGCTCAGATCGGCCGTGCCGACACGAACGAGACCGAGAACCAGGCGACGCATGCAGCCATTCAGGATCTGTTCGGCAACGAGATCTCCAAGCCCTCCTCAGCGACCAACCGCTCCTGGGCCGCACTGTCCGCGGCGCTCTACGCGCAGAAGGTCACTGCAGCCCAGCCCGCGTTGATCGATCGCATCAGCAAGGCGTACGAGAAGGAGAAGGACCCGTCCTTCAAGGCGGCGTTCGCGCTCTCGCTCGGCCTGCTGAACGTGAGCTCGGAAGCCGAGCAGATCTACGAAGATTTCGTGGAGACAAAGGACTTCGACTTCAGGGGCTACGCCGCCGTGGCCCTCGGCTTCATGAACTACACGGACGCTGCCGAGAACCTCCGCGGGATCTGCCGCAACAAGACGATCACCCCGACGTTCCGGCTCCAGGTCGCGACGGGTCTCGGCCTGATGGGCGACACGCAGGCGGTGCACGTGCTGATCGAGACGCTGCAGAACGCCCAGACCCTCGGCGTCAGTTCCGCCGTGGCGAAGGCCCTCGGCTTGATCGGCGATCAGGATGCAATCGCGCCGCTCAAGGTCATCGCTGCGGACTCGAAGGTGCAGATCATCACGCGCGCCTTCGCTGCAGTGGCATTGGGCATCGTGAGCGAGGAAACGGACCTGCCGTGGAACGCGCGGATCAGCGCGGACAACAATTACCGCGCACGGGTCCCGGCGATCGACGAGGTATTGGACATCCTCTAAGGCCTCGCCCTTGACCACCCGCCGTCGCGAGGCCACCAGTGGCGTGGCATCGCCCGGCGGGGATCACCTCCGCCTAGACGGACGTGGCGTCGCTTTTCGCGAGCGCGCGCGGTCGCGTTGATCGATACAGGATCGCCACCACAAGCGCGCCGAAGAGCATCGCAGCTCCAACGGCCAGCCGGAGCCTGTTCGCGGCGGACTCCAGTTCGACCTGGCGGTTGATCTGCTCCGTGGCCATGTCCCGGTTCGATCGCGCGGCGCCGACCCTAGGGTCCGATTCCCCTGCCACGACGGACTGGAGCAGGTTGAGCGACTCCTGGTAATGATCTCGAGCACTGACGTACTGGCCGCGCTCGTAGTCGATGTTCCCAAGGAGCAGGGCCCGGCTCGACTCGGCGTCCGGATCATCGAGATCGCCCAGCTCTAGGAGCAGACGCTGGGCCTGACCCAGCTGGCCCTGACGGACCAGCGCCCGAGCCTCGTCCAGTTCCTGGAAGCCGACTTGGACCGAGCCCAGCAGTGAGAGTGACAAGAGCAGCACGCCGATCACGAACGCGGCTTCCAGGCGGCATGGGCAAGTGCCTCGACGGGGGCATTTCCATCCACGAGTTCCTCACCGTCCGCCGGCAAGACAGGTGAGAAGAGGTCGCCGTCGACGAACCAACCCAGGTGGTCCATCACGCCAGCCTGCTGCAGCTCGCGACGCACCTCCCCGATCGCGGGGCCATCGCCATTCCAGCCGACAAGGATCATGTTGCGGCTCCACGGGATCCGAGCCATGGACGCATTCGGGAACACACGCGCGAACGTGGAGGCAACGGCGCTCACGACTGGATCCTCCCGCGTCCTTCCACTGAGGTTCAGCGCAGCGACTCCGCCCGGAAGCAGCTTTGCCTTAACTTCCTCGAAGAACTCCCGTGTGCACAGGTGCGGCGGCAAGTAGATCTGCTGGGCATACGCGTCGACGAGGATCGCGCCGAACTGCTCCTGGACGACATGGAGTGCCAGGCGCCCATCCACGCCGCCAGCGACGCTCACGCTGTCGGGAAGGCCGAACCACTCCCGGCCGAGGTCGACGAGCCGATCGTCGAGTTCGATGCCGAGGATGCGCGCATCCGGGATGACGACCTGGACCTGCCGAGCCATCGTCCCCCCACCGAGACCGATCACGCAGATGGAGCGGGCGCCATCGTCACTTTCCGGGGCCATCAACGCGGGAACCACGAACGCGTCGAAGTAGCGGTCGGTCCACAGGTCCCCCGGCCGGTACGCGGAATGGAAGCTGTCCAACCCCTCGTTGATCCTCAACAAGCGCGTGCCGTCGGCGTCCAACTCGACACGGACGTCCTGGTATGGAGTCGTGACGGACTCCAGGACATGGGACGAGCGCTCGCGCTCGGGCCAGGGGATCGACATGGCGGGAACCAGCAACGTCAACAAGGCGCCCTTCGTCACTCCTCCGTTTCCGACCGCGAGTACGAGGCCGGCAACCAGAAGGAGGCCACCCGCGAACCGGACCGTCAGCGAGGAGCCGAACGCGCCCAGCAGGACGTGGGTCGCACCGAACGTCCCCAGCAGGCTGCCGAGCGTCCCAGCAGCCAGGATTGCACCCGCAACACGCCCCGGTGCTTCGGATGCCTCACGCGACAAGCGCACGAGCCACGGCGCGACCGCGCCCATGGCCAGCATCGGCACGCCCACGGCCACGAACGAAACCAGCAGCGAACCGAGCGTGACAAACGGGTAGGCCTCCTCCAGGCCGAGGTCGTCCGGCAGCACGAGTGGCGAAACCAATCGCACGATGTCCGGTGACGCGATCGACAGCGCGCCGGCGATGATCAGCAGCGTCGTGGGCTTGGGGTGCCGCCGGTGTTCAGCCCAGCGCCCGCCGAGCCACTGGCCGACCGCAAGAGATGCGAGCACGACCCCGATGACGTTCGTCCAGACGAGCTGGCTCTGACCGAACCACGGCGCCATGAGGCGCACGCCCATCAGCTCGATGATCATGACTGCTGCCCCGGTCGCGCAAGCGACAGACAGCAGCAGCCATTGGCTCACAGGCTCTTCCCGGGAACGTTCTTCGCGATTCCCTCGACCAGGTACTTCACCGGGTACAGGCCGAGGTCGCCCGAGTTGTTGTAGTACCGGTTCTCGAGCATGGTCTGGAGGCTTCGCGTGAACGTCTTCTTCACCATCTCCGTCCCGTTCACCTCGATGGCAACCGGCTTGTCGAGGTCCACCAGGGCGTCGGAGAGGTAGACCTCCAACTCCGTCACGTTCACGGCCTCGATCACGATCCGATTCGTGGCCGGATCCACCTTCGCATCGATGCGCGGGAAGTCCTTGTCGCCCGGCCTCGCGTTCGCCCGGCGATCGATGACCATGGCCTTCAGCCAGTTCACGCTCTGGAAGCGGATGTCACCGAGCTTGAAGTGAATCGTCTTGGGCGCGAGGTCCCGGCGTCGATTGGACGCCCACGTCGCGATCGAGTCCAGCGCCTCGGCCGACGGGGCCGTGGCAGCGCCCTCGTGTGCCACCACCGTCAGATCGGAGTACTCGGACAACCGCTCCTTGAGAGCCTCCGTATCCACGTCCTGGCCCTCGCCCTCCGCGGCAACGTAGAGCACGGAAACGCCGGTCAGGTTCTCGAGCAGCATCTCATCGCCTCCGACCTCCCCGCCCCGGTTGATCACCCCCGCGAACCACGACGGGTATCCCGTGACGACCCGGAACGCGTCGATCCCAGCCTCACCCCAGCCGTCCAGCAGGACACTCGCCCGGTCGAACTGCATGCGCTCCAGCAGGACCCGCATGCACGTGAACATCACGGCCAGGCCCTCGTCTGTTGCCCAGCTCTCGCCCAACTCCGCCGGGTTCGGAGACCGCGAACCGGAGTCAGGACCGAGCGGGATCAGGATGATGGCGCTCTCCATCAGCGGACCGTAGGTCGCGGTCGCCTGCGCCGTGACCTCGGCAATCAACTCCTTGCCCGACTTCCCGATCGGCGGAACGAGGCCGACGATGGCCGGATGGTAGCCATCCGTCTTGCCGTAGTTCTTCGGCACGGAGAGGAGACACGCGGTCGCGCTGCCGTCCCACTGGTCCACGAAGCTGTACGCGAAGAACCCCTTGCCGAGCTTCGCCTTGATGGCGCGGTCCACCGGTTTCGCTGCCTCAAGCAGGTACTCCCAGTCGCCGGGGTGCACGAGGATGTCGCTGATCTTGGCGCGCTTGCCCGCCTTCTCCATGGCCGACCGGATGGAGTCGATGGCCTCCGCCTTGTCCTTGCGGTCGTCCTCGTCCATCGCCTTGAAGAAGGCCTGCACGTCCTTGGCGAACTTGTCCAATTCTCGGTCCGTGATGGCCGAGCGGGGGAGATCATCGACCGCCGGAAGCACCGGAAGGAGCGTCAGCAAGGTCAGAGCGGCAAGCATGCGGTTCTCTCCAGGGGTGTGGCGGCGACCTGTTCGGGGGCAGACGTCCGGAAGGGCGCCATCCGAGTGTAGCGAGGCCCTCGCGCCACGATCAACGCGAGGTGGATAGACGTGCCATGTGGCGTAGAAACAACGCCCGGTCACGGCCTGGCTCGTCTGTCAGAACCGTGTCGAGCAACGAGGAAACGCGTGGATCGCCCCCCAGCCCCGAGGTCAGCAGCAACGCGGCGAGATTTTCCCGAGCGTCCGATGCGCCCGGCATCTTGGCCGCCCTCGTGAACCAGCCCTGCGCCGTGTCGAGCCGCTGCCAGCCCCAGGCGGCCAGGGCCGCGTCGTTGAGGACGTCTGCGCGACGGTCATAGCGCTTCACGGCCTCCGAATAAGCGTCCAGGGATCGGCCGGACTGCGCCAGCAGCAGCGCCCTGTTCAGCGTCGCCCGTTCGATCATGGGCTCGATGCCGAGGGCGACATCGTAGAAACCAAGCGCCTCGTCCCAGGCGCGCTCGCCCGCCGCGGAGTCACCCAGATTGATCAGCTGATCGAGCGCCTGCCGATCGCCCTCACCGGCCGCCGGCGCCAAGAGCGCCGCAGCCTCCGCGCGACGCCCTTGGCGTTCGAGCAGGCTTGCGTGCGCGCGGTCCACATCCCAAGTCCGGTTGCTTGTGGCCGCTGACATCACCTGTTCCGCTTCGTCCAGCCGCCCGAGCTGCTCCATGGAGAACGCGCGGTACCACGCCAGAAGTCCGTCGTCAGGCGAGCCTGCCCGGGACAGCAACGTGTCCAACTGGGTCAAGCGCGCGGCTGCATCATCCGCAGTGGGCAGGATCGACAGCAGCCCCCCCAGCAGGGACGGCAGGTCCGCCTCATGGTCGCGGGCGACCTCCCACGCGACGAGCGCCTCGGCTTGCCGCCCCGCGCGAGCCAGGGCACCCGCCCACTCGAGCGCGAACGACGGCCGGTCCGGCGCGGCCATCGCTGCGTGTTCGAACCACGCGATGGAGGAGGCGTCTCCCTCCCGCTCCGCGAGCATCCCGCGCAGGTGCGCGGCATATCCGTTTCCGTCCTGCTCGAACCAGCGCTCCAGATCCTGTGCGAGTTGGGTGTCCCCCCCCATGAGGAAGCGTGCGAACGCTTCCCACTCGGCGGCATCGCTCGTCACGCCCTCGACGGCAAGCGGAACGCGAGCGAGTTGCTCGCGGGCACGCCGCAGGATCGACACCGCGAGGTCGCGCGAGAACGACCGCCCCTGGAGGAGGAGGCGTGCCCGCTCGACCGACGCGCGTCCGAGCCAGTAACGCGCCTCAGCGTCAGCCGGATCCTGCTCCAGCCGGTCCTCGGCCTGCCAGATGATCTCGTCCCACCGCTGCTGGTCGGACAACGTGCTCAACGCATCCTGCGGCTGCAGGAGCGTGCCGAGCAACAGGGCCAGGGCCCACATGCTCAGAGAGGGCTCCCGCCGTGGTAGCGGACGCCGCTTCCATCGTCCACGCGCCCGATGACGACAGGCCGCTCGCCGGCGTCGGCAAGCCGCTCCATCATCCGGTCGACGGCATCGACCGAGACGATCAGCACCATGCCGATGCCCATGTTGAATGTCCGGTCCATCTCGTCGCGCTCGACAGGGCCGCGCCGTGCGAGTTCGCGGAACAGCACAGGTACGTCCCAAGAGCCCCGGTCGATCACGGCACCCAGGCCCTCCGGCAGCACCCTCGGCACGTTGTCGGTGAACCCTCCGCCGGTGATGTGCGCCAGTGCGTGGAGATCCGGGTCCTTCAGGAGATCGCGCAGCGGGTTCAGGTAGCAGCGGTGCACGGCCAACAGCGCGTCACCGATCGTGCCGGCCATGCCGGGCAGGCCGTCGTCGACGCTGAGTCCCTCCTGCTCGAAGAGGATCTTCTGTGCGAGCGAGTAGCCGTTGGTGTGCAGGCCCGAACTCTCGAGTCCGACCAGGACATCGCCCGCCTTCACGCGCTCCGGGCTCAGGATCGCCTCGCGATCCACGACGCCCACGATGAACCCCGCGAGGTCGAAGTCCTCCGGCTGGTACATGCCGGGCATCTCCGCCGTCTCGCCGCCGATCAACGCGACACCTTGCTCCCGGCACGCTCCCGCGAAGCCCGACACGATCTGCTCTAGCATGCCCTCCTCGAAGTGCCCCGCCGCGATGTAGTCGAGGAAGAACAAGGGAACCGCGCCCATCACCAGGATGTCGTCGATGCAGTGGTTCACGAGGTCGGCGCCGACCGTTCCCAGTCGCTTCGCGCGCCGGGCGACGAGCAGCTTGGTTCCGACGCCGTCCGTGCTCGTCACCAGGACTGGCTCGCGCATGGACCCGAAGTCGGGACGAAACAACCCGCCGAAGCTCCCGATTCCGGTCAGGACCTCGGGGCCGTGTGTCTCACGCGCCATCCTCGCCACATCGCGGAGCGAACGCGTCACCCCATCGATGTCCACTCCGGCATCCTTGTACGTGAGCGGTTGGCTCTCGCTGCTCACCATGGCCGAGACTCTCCCGTGCGCAGGCGCTGAAGGATGCGCCGATGGTTGATGAAGCCGACGTCCTCCGGGAGGTCGTCGATCGGGTGAAATGCCACGTCGTCCGCATCATCGCCGGGCTGGAGCTCTCCTTCGACCTCCTCGGCCTCGTAAACCACCAGAATGGCTGCCTTGCGGGGATCGTCCGTCGTCGTCATCACATCCAGAAGCCCTGTCAGGCGGACGACGAGCCCGGTCTCCTCGCGGACCTCGCGGATGGCTGTCGTCTCGATCGTCTCGTCCACCTCCTGGTAGCCGGCCGGGAGCGTCCACGAGCCGCGGAACGGCTCGATCCCCCGCCGACACAAGAGCACCTCGCCCTCGCGGAGCACCGCTGCCGCAGCCGCAGGCACCGGGTTCTCGTAGCTGATCCGGTCGCACGCCGAGCAGACGAGTCGCGGACGTCCCTCCGTGTCACGCTCGACGAGGCGCGCGCCGCACGCGCTGCAGAAACACGGTGGCATAGCGACGAAATGATACCAGAGCACACCAGCGCTATACTCGCCCCCCCAATGGCGCAACGTGTCCTCGTCCTCGGCTCGACCGGCTCGGTCGGAACCCAGACCCTCGATGTCCTCGATGGCCTGCGGGAATCCCACCGCGTGGTCGGCCTGTCGGCCTCCACGTCGACCAAGCTGCTGTCCGAACAGGTCGCGCGCTTCGTGCCGGAGGCCGTCTGCATCGCGGATGCCGAGGCCGCCGCGTCGGCGACCATGCCGGACCAGGTGGCCGTCCATCGCGGGGCCCCCGGCCTGGTCGACCTGGTGAGCGCCACCCGCCCTGACATCGTGCTCTGCGCCATCACCGGCGCCGCGGGCCTGCCATCGACGCTGGCCGCCGCCGAGTCGGGAGCGATCGTCGCATTGGCGAACAAGGAGAGCATGGTCCTGGCCGGTCACCTCGTGAAAGACGCGTGTGCCCGCTCGGGCGGACGCATCATCCCGGTGGACAGCGAGCACTCGGCCATCGCTCAGTGCCTGGAGGGACAGGACCCCGGATCGGTGCGGCGCCTGATCCTCACGGCGTCGGGCGGGCCGTTCCACGGTCGCACCCGGGACGCCCTGGCCGAGGTCACCCCCGCCGAGGCGCTCAAGCACCCTTCGTGGGAGATGGGCCCTCGGATCACGATCGACAGCGCCACGCTGATGAACAAGGCGCTCGAGGTGGTCGAGGCCTGCCAGCTGTTCGACGTCTCGCCTGACAAGGTGGACGTGGTGGTCCACCGACAGAGCATCATCCACTCGATGGTGGAGTTCGTGGACGGAGCCATTCTGGCCCAGCTCTCGCCGCCGGACATGCGCCTGCCGATCCGCTACGCGCTGGGCTGGCCCGGCCGCCTCTCCTGCGGGGCACCGCCCGTCGACCTCACGTCGCTCGGCGACCTGACGTTCGACACCCCGGACCGGGAGACCTTCCCCTGCCTCGCCCTGGGCGAACAGGTGGCGCGCGACGGCGGGCTTGCCGGTTGCATAATGAACGCGGCCAACGAAGTCGCCGTGACCGCGTTCCTCGACGGCCGTCTCCCCTTCACGGGCATCCCGTGCATCGTGGAAGACGCCCTGAACGTATTCGAGAATGTTCCTTCTCCCGATCTGCCGATGATCCTGGACACCGACGAGCGCGTGCGGCGACATGCCGAGGCTCGCATCCTCCAGCCCGTCACCTGACCCGACTCCCGTCCCGAGGGCCACTCCGTGTCGCTAGACCAATTCAGCAACATCCTGCTGGCGGCGCTGGGCATCAGCTTCCTGATCTTCATCCACGAGCTCGGGCACTTCGTGGCTGCGCGGATGTTCAAGGTCCGCGTCGACACCTTCTCCATCGGCTTCGGCCCGCGCGTCTTCGGGTTCCGGAAGGGCGATACCGACTACCGCATCTCGGCGATCCCGCTGGGCGGCTACGTGAAGATGGCCGGCGAATACGGCGACTACGACGACAACACCGAGCTCGCCCCCGACGACCTGATGGCCAAGCCACCGTGGCAACGCCTGATCGTGTTTTCCGGCGGTGTGCTCGTGAACTTCGCGTTCGCGTTCCTCGTCTTCCCCCTCGCCTTCACCATCGGCGTTCCGTTCACCGCCCCGATCATCGGCGGCGTCAGTCCGGGCGGCGCCGCATGGACGGCCGGGATCCGGCCCGGCGACGAAGTCCTGCGCGTCAACGACTCGCGTGTCTACGGGTTCCCCGACATCGCTCTCGAGGTCGCGCTGGGCGATCCCGAACACACCACGCTGCTGATCAACCGGGATGGACGCGAGCAGCTCATCACGCTGCAGACCACCCGCAACGACGTCGAGGGCCGTTACGAAATCGGCATCGCCCCCACCCTGGACAGGGCGCTGCTGGTCGCCGAAGGACTAGCGGCCGCGGAAGCCGGCCTGCAGTCGGGCGACCTCATCGTGACCATCAATGGCGCAGCGATGGACCAGGTCGACATGCCCATCAGCACGGTGGTCGAGCAGGCGATGTCGCGAGGCCTGCCGCTGGACATCCGCTACGAGCGGGACGGCAGGGTGCGTGAAGCCAGGATCGAGCCTCGACGCAGCGAGCAGGCCGGCGCGGTACGCATCGGCGTGATGCCCGTCTCCACGGCTGTGACCGGCCTGCGCGGCGGAGCGACGGACGAGGCCTTCCCACTGCGCATCGGTGACGTGGTGCAGACCGTCGCCGGCCAGACCGTGCTGACCTCCACCGACGCGATGATGGCGGTCCGCAACGCGCCCGCCGGCGACCTGCCCCTGACCGTGCAGCGCGGCGAGGAGTCCCTGTCCCTCGTGGTGACGCGGGAACAGCGCCCCGTGCTGACCGAGGGCGACGTGGCCCTCGACAACAACATGGACAGCACGCGCATCCTGGTCCTGCCCGGAGACGTGCTGCCGGAGGCCGGCGCGGTCGACGGCGACTGGCTGCTGGCCATCGACGACAAGCCGCTGGACAGCTACGGGGATCTGCAGGAGCGCGTGGCCGACATCACGACCCCGGTCGCCATCCGCTACCGCCGCTCGTCGGACGGCACGACGCACCGCGTCGTCGTCCAACCCAAGCCTGCCGTGCTCTGGGACTACGGCTTCTCCTGGCGCATCCTCGAGGTCCACCACAAGGAAGGTCTCGCGGGTGCCGTGCGGGCTGGCTTCGACACGTCGATCAACATCCTGCGCACGACATGGGTGACGATCACGAAGCTGTTCACCGGCGAGGTCGCCACCAAGAACCTGGGCGGCATCGTCTCGATCTCGGTGCTCAGCTACCACTTCGCCGGCTGGGGTTTCGCGAAGCTGCTGTTCTTCCTCGGCATGCTCTCGATCAACCTCGGGTTCATCAACGTGCTGCCGATTCCCGTGCTCGACGGTGGACAGGTGATGTTCCTGCTGTTCGAGAAGATCAAGGGCAGCCGGTTGTCGGACCGCTTCATGAACTCGATGCAACTCGCCGGTCTCGTCGCCATCCTCGCGCTCGTCGTGTACGTGACCTACAACGACATCATGCGTTTCGTGGGATGAGCGACCCGGCCTCCACGGCGCGCGCGCCGCTGAGGGCCCTGCTGGAGACGCTTCGGGCGCCGCTGTTGCTCTCCCCCGTGGCGGACGTCCTGGCCGGCTGGACCGTGGCCGCGGTCGCCCTGAGCCGCGCGCACCCGGTCGTCGATTGGTCGATCGCATCCGATTTCGACGCGCTCGCGCTCGCCGCGGGCGCCGGCTGCTGCCTGCTGGCGGCGGGCATGGCGCAGAACGCGCTCGTCGACCTGCCCGAGGACAGGCTGGTCAAACCCGAGCGACCGCTTCCCTCCGGGGACATCCGCCCCGCGGCAGTCGCGACAGTCTGCATGGTCCTGACCCTGGGCGGGGTCCTCCTCGCCGCCGCGATCTCGCGCCCGCTGCTCTTGCTGTCCGGCGCGATCGTGCTGATGACGCTCGCCTATCACCTCGGGCTCAAACGGCACCGCGTCCCCGGCTGCATCGCGCTCGGTCTCTTGCGCGGCATGGACCTGATGCTGGGCGCGACGGCCTTCCTCTCGATCTCGTCCGACGTACCGTTTGTCGCGCCGTGGGATGCGCCCGACATCTGGCAGGCGCCGCTGCTTGCGGCGGGCCTCTACGCCCTCTACATCACGGGCGCATCGCTGCATGCCTCCACGGATGACGAGCCGGAATCAGGTCGAGCAAGCCGGGTGGGCCTCGCCCTGGCGGGCATCGCGCTCCTGCTCGCCGCCGCCACGCCGGCGACCGCGGCGTTCGCCGGCACGGTCGGTCACGTCGGCGTCTGGATCGCTTCGGCCGTCGTCGCCCTGCTCGCCATCCTGCGTCTGCGCAACGCGGCCCGATCCCTGCCCCCGCCCGCGGTGACGGGCGTCGCCCTCTCGGGCTTGTTCCTGTTCGACGCCACGGTCTGCCTCGGCAGCGCACGCTGGCCGGACGCGGTGTTCGCCGCGGTGCTCATCCTGGTCCTCTTTCGCCTGAGCCGTCTCGCGCTCAGGGTGTTCCCTCCGACCTGACGCGTTCCTCCAACCAGGCCAGTGCGGCGTCCCGCTCCGCCAACTGCCCTTCGAGTTGCAGGTCGGCAGCTTCTCGCAGCAAACCTCCGACAACCGGCCCAGACGGCACGCCCAGCGCGATGACGTCCTCCCCACGCAGGAGCGGCGGCGGGATCAGCGCCTCACGCGAAAGCTTGCGGCGCATCGCCCGGATGGCCGGGAGCGCGGTCAGCAGGCCGTGACAGGCCATGCAGTCCGCCTTGTAGAGCACCAGCAACTCGTCGAAGTGCGGCTCGGCCAGGAGGCGCCGCAGCCTGGCGGGCCGCATCTGCGGCACGTCCTTGAAGAGCAGGTGGTCACGCACCAAGGCGACGATGCGCTCGGTCGAGGCGCGCGAGAGGCGCAGCCGCGCGCAGATCCCCTCAGCCATCTCCGCGCCCAGTTCGACGTGGCCGTCGAACCGGATGCGGTCCTCGGCCTCACGGAACGTCGGCGGCTTGCCGACGTCGTGCAGCAATATGCCAAGCGCCAGCTCGAACGAGGGCCGGCGCGGCAGGTTGTCTAGCGCGAGGCAGGTGTGGACCCACACGTCGCCCTCGGGGTGGAACTCGGGCGGCTGCTCGACGCCGTGCATGGCCACCACCTCGGGCAGGACCACCTCGAGCAGGCCGGTGTCGTCCAGCAACTCCAGCGCTCGACGACGATTCGGGTCGATCAGCATGCGCCCGAGTTCTTCCCGCACGCGCTCGCCCGAGATGGACTCGAGCCGCCCAGCCTCCGTGCGCATCGCGCGCCGCGTACCCTCCTCGATCTGGAAGTCGAAGCGAGCGGCGAAGCGCACGCCTCTCAGCAGGCGCAAGCCATCCTCCTGGAAACGCTGGGCCGGATCGCCGATCGCGCGCACCAGCCCCGCCTCGAGGTCCGCCCGCCCGGCCACGAGATCCGTGATCTCCCCCGTCCAGGGGTCCTCGACCAGGCCGTTGATCGTGAAGTCGCGGCGTTGCACGTCGATCTCGAGCGTGGCCGGCTCGATGCTCTCGGGGTGCCGTCCGTCCGCGCTGCCGACGTCCCGACGGAAGGTCGCGACGTCGTAGGTCTGCCCCTCCCAGATGACCTTGACCACGCCGAAGGCCGCGCCCACCAGGATCGTGCGCGGGAACATCGCCTCGATCTCCGCCGGGCTGGCGGACGTCGCGATGTCCACGTCACCGCCGCGCCGCGCGAGCAACCGATCCCTCACGGCGCCGCCGGCGAACACCACTTCGTGGCCGGCGTCCCTCAGCCGGCGTGCGATCCGCCGCGCCTCACGCCGCGACACGGCCACTCCGATCGCTACGATGGCACGCGACCCCGGCCTCGAGAGAGACATGCTCAAAGGACCGTTCACGCGCATCGCCGGCCCCATCGTGTTCCTGGTGCTGCTGGGGCTGATGATCGGGCTGCGCATCGCCGAGCGTCACCGCGCCGATGGCCTGCTCGAGGGTGAGACGACCGCCCGCCGGATGATCGCTGCGCTGCACGAGGTTTCGCTCGACGCGGTCGGCAAGGGGCAGCAGCACCCGGGGCTGCACGACGAGTTGCTGGCCGGCCTGCCGGATCTGACGCCGCTGCCCGACCTCGGCTTGGAGCTGATCACCTACGCGCACGACGACGTGTACATGTACGGCGTGGCAGCCAACACGTCCCGCAACCCGGAGACGGGCGAGATCTCCTACGGTTACATCCTGCGCGCCTGGCCGCTTCGCTACGGGCGCACCGGCGACGCCGAGTTCCAGCTCAGCGAATCGGGCGTCCTCTGGGAGGGCCAGAACCGGCTCGGCCGCAGCGGCACCGACTACGGCTACCCGCCCGCGTTCCCCGAGCCGGAAGTCGGCCAGCCGGGCGCCGCGTGGTGGCCCATCCGGCTCCCGACTCAAAGGTAGTTCCAGAAGAGCAGGAATGCGCGGTCGCTCAGCGCCGGATCGTGCAGCTGGGCGAGGACCTCGCGCAGCGCCTCCTCGCGGGGGCCGTCGCGCAACCTCGCGATGCAGTCGAGCGCGTCCTGCCGCAATCCGGGCGGCGTGTCCTCGTCCAGCAGGATGCGCTTGAGACCCGGCAGCGCCGCGCCGGAGCCGACCTGCGCCGCGAGGTACACGAACAAGCCCTTGTCCTCGTTCGTCGTGAGCTGCTCGCCCATCAGTAGGATGCCATCCGGACCGAGCTGGGCCAGCATCGGCAGGAACGCGTCCATCAGGGCGGGCGACACCGTCTCATCCCGACGCGCGAAGTCGAGTAGCCGCTGCGCCGATTGCTCCGGCGCGACGTGCGACAACAGGCGGAAGAGCACCAGGCGTTCGGGGTCGGGCAGGTCCGGGTCCGCGACACGCTCCAGCGCCAGCTCCACGAAATCCGGCGTGAGTTCGACCGGCCCATCGATGACACGGTCGGCGGCGAGGCTCAACTCCGGACCGATGGCCTGCTGCAGTTGCTGGCGCGTCGCCTCCACGGCCCAGACGTGGCGGCGATAGTAGAGCGCCGCCGTGACATCACTGCGCACGGGGCTCAGCGGATCCGACGCGAGGAACTCGAGCAGGATCATCGCGTGGGCAGCGGAGGCGTGCGCCGTGTCGACCGACAGAGTGAGGACGCGCGCGAGCGGCAGCAACTCCTCGCGAGACCCGTTGCGCACGATGCGCTCCCACTCCGGCTCCCCCAGCACGCGGCCCGCCGTGAACGCCGAGTTCAACGCTTCGATGTGCAGGTTCACGTCGTCGCCGGCGAGCATCCCGGTGAAGGCCTGCTCGGCTTCGACATCGCCCAGCTTCAAGAGCGCGGTCAGGGCCACGAGGCGGACCGCGCCCCCCGAGTTCTCGACGACGCGTCGCAGCACGCGGATCACGTCGTCACTCGGACCGAAGTCGGGCACCACCGCGAGGAACGCCAGGTCGGGGTTGCCGGCCTCCAGGTCCAGTTCGTCGAGGATGATGGCCTGCGCCGGCCTGTCACCTTGGCGCGCACGCTCCGCCAACCCACCGCGCGCGTGCGCCTGCAGGTCCGGGTCGGGGTCGAACAGGCGCGCCACGATCCCCTCGACGGCCCGCTCGTCGTCCACACGCGCCAGGACTCGCAAGGCCGCCTTGGACACCAGGACGCTGTGGGACAGGGCCCGTCGCAGCAGCTCGTCCACGAGGCCCGGCGTGGTCGGATCCTCGTTGCCCAGCAGCTCGATCAGCTTCGCAGCCAGCACGGGATCCCCGGGCCCGATGGCCTCCAGGCGCGCGAGGATCTCGGGCGCCAGCTGCCCCGCGAAGCGCCGCAGCGAGTCCCGCGACGAAACCAGCACCTGGTGGCTTCCCCAGCCCATCCGGTCCAGGTGGCGGACCACCTCGTCGATGCCACGCTGGCGGGCCCAGCCCGGGGGTTCGTCGAGTTGGAGGGCGGGAAGCTCCAGCACCCTCGTCTGGATCGGCCCCTGCTCCACCTGGGCCTCTCGCTGCGGGAGCATGTAGAGCAGGGCCAGGAGCAGGACCACAGCCCCCGCCACGAGGGCCGTGCGGGGCCGGGGTGAGGCTTCGTTCGAGGGTGCCGGTTCGGTCGTCATGTCGCCCGAACCCTAGCGTCTGGCGACTGCTCCGGTCACCCGGCCTCTCCCGATCGAAGACCCGCCGGGGGGGCGCCTGCGGACCGTGACCCGGGCGGGCGCGAGCCCTAGATCCCACGGTTCGCCGGCTTTGACTTGCTCTGCGGCCCCTGCTACGGTTCCCGTCCAAATCGCCCCGGAATGCACGTATGACTCGCCATCTCATCCGCCGGCTCCCGCTGCTCGTCCTCGCCGTCGCCATCGCCTTCCCGATGGGTGGCTGCATCTCTCCGTTCAGCGAACACGCCAAGGACGTGCATTCCGCATGGGCCAAGAAGGCCCGTAACGCGCACCGGAAGTGGGATCGCTACGTGCTCGGCCTCGATTGGGACGATCCCTACCACGAGTGGCACGACGAGTCCTACGCCACCGGCCCGATGCATCGCTGACCGGGCCTTGCCCGGTTACCTCCGACTCGGCGCCCTCCTGATCGCCCTGCTGCCCGCGTGCGGGCTGCTGTCGCGCGACGAGTTGATGCGCCGCGACCTGCGCCCGGACATGCCGCCCGAGGCAATGACCGAGTTGCGCGGCATCCAGCCGATGAACTCCGGACTGTGGATGGTGTCGGCCTTCGTGTCCGGCGCCGGCACGGCGGAAGAAGCGCTGGCCATCGTGGACCGCGGCCTGGAGTACCACCCCGCCGATCCGCACCTGCTGAACGCCCACGTCGAACTGCTGGGAGAGGTGAGCGGCCCGCGCGCACAGGTCGACGCTGCGCAGGCGGCACTGACCAGCGGGCGACCCGAGCCGCTCGAGATCCAGTTGCGCATGCTCACCGTGAACGGACACCTCCGCCTCGACGATCCCGACGCGGCCGCCGCGGAAACGCTCCGGCTCGGTGCCGTCTCGAAAACGGACCCGTCACTCGTCGCCGTGAACTGGGCTCGCATCGCGCTGACGCACGAGTTCCTGGGACACTCCGACAAGGCCGACGAGGCTCTCGATCGGAGCCTCGACCTCGGTTCGGCCGGCATCGGGGTCCTGACGGTCGAGACTCAGCGGACGCCCGAGCGGATCGCCGCGGCGCGCGGCATGGCCGAGCGCGCCGCCGAACGGCATCCGCGCAACCCCGACGTCGCCCTCTTCCTGACCGTCGACCTGATGCTGCAGGGCGACATCGAGAGCGCCGAGCAGGCGCTCGACGCCCTGCCCGGGCCGCTGCCCTGGCGGCTGCAGTCCGCGTCCGTATCGCTGCGAGCGCGCATGCGCCTGCAGCAGCAGCGCGTCGACGAGGCCCTGGAGTTGCTCGGCGACTGGATGGACCGCTACCCGCGCGACACCACGTCCGTCGCCGTGTTGCTGGAGATCTGGTCACGCCTCGGTCGCCCCGACGACGCCACCATGATCCGGCGCCTGGAGTCGTCGCGTAGCCGGCTGCATCCCCCGCCGCTGGCGGCCCGGATCGAGCAGGTGCTGAAGGAAATCCACGAACGCGCCCCGTCCGAGCCGAGCGCGAACTGATCGCCTAGCCCAGCTCGAAGGCACGCTCCACGTCGCGCACGACCTCGTCCGACCGCGCCTGGGCTGACACGTCGATCCAGCGGATCTGCGGCCAGGGCCGCAAGGCGAGGCGTTGCTTGCGCAACAGTTGTCGCGTGCGCACCGCGATGCGCTCGGACAGGGCGGCTTCGGCGAGCGTTCCCGCGCGCAGCGCAAGCACCTCCGCGTAGCCGATCGCGCGCCCCGGCTCGAGCGCAAACGGCGCGCGAGCCGCGAGACCGTCCACCTCCGCCACGAGGCCGTCGGAGAGCATGCGCCCGACGCGTTCCTGCACCCGAGCCCAGCGGTCCTCCGGCGAACGCGACATTGCCACGACCGAGAACGTGCCGGGCACGACCGGCTCGGTCGCCTCCTGCTGCCAATTCGAAAGCGGTCGGCCCGTGAGACGCGACACCTCCAGCGCGCGCAGAAGGCGCTTGCGGTCGCCACGAAACAGGCGGCCCTCGCTGACCGGGTCGAGGCGCTTCAACTCGTCGCGCACGGCCGCCTCGCCCGCGTCATCCCAGAGCGCGGCCAACTCCTCGCGCAGAGCTTCGTCCGCGGGTGGCGTCGCACACAGGCCGTCCAGCAGCAGTCGCAGGTACAGGGGGGTGCCGCCGGCGAACAGGACCTCTCCGCCGACGCGCCCCACGACATCGCGGGCCGCCCGTGCCCAGCGCCCCGCCGAGTAGCCCTCGTCGTGTCCGACCAGGTCGAGCAGTTCGAACGGGGTCTCGCGGCGCATCTCGGCGGACGGCTTGTCGGTCCCGATGTCCATGCCGCGATAGACCTTCATGCTGTCCATCGACAGGATCGGGAGGCCGTGCCGACGGTGCAGCTCGGCCGCCACGGCCTTCTTGCCGCTCGCCGTGCCCCCGACCAGGACCCGGTGGATCACGACTCGTCGAGGGGGCGGACGACCGCGACGGTGATGGCGTCGTCGTGCACGTGCGCCTCCAGCCGAGCCACGAGGTCGTCCATGCCGAGTTCCTGGATGAGGTTGAAGGCCTGCAGCGGCGCGACGCCCCGGAACGTCTCGGAGATCAACGAGAAGGCGACGTTCTCCGGCAGGTCCATGCCGCGCAGTTGACTGCCGTACACCTTGTGCCGGATGCGCTCGAACGCGGCGGCGTCGAGCCCCTCCGTCCTGGCCTTGCGCAGCACGTCACGCACGCGCTCCTCCAGCAGCTCGGGCTGGTCGGTGTCGCCGCCGATCGTCGTGAAACCGAAGCTCGCGTCGGACGAGTACGACACGCCGAATGTCTCGTCGACCAGGCCTTCGGTGTAGAGCTTCTCGTGCGCGACGGACGACTGCCCGAACAGGATGTCGAGCATGATGCGCGTGGCCAGCTCCCGGCGCAGCACGTCGCCGCCCTCGCCACCGAGCTCGCGCTCCTTGATGCCGAGCAGCACGCGCGGTCGAGCCACGGGCAGGCACGTCTCGAAGCGCGGCTCGACCACCCCCACCGGCTCGTCCACCGCGACACGGCGGTGCGGCGGCCGTTCGTCCATGCCGCGCGCCTCCTGGTCCGCGCTCACGCGATCGAACACCTCCGCCGGATCCAGGGCGCCCGAGATGGACAGGCACATGTTGCTCGGGTGGTAGAAGAGCTCGTAGCAGTGCTTGAGCGTGGCCGCGTCGATCTCTGCGATCGACTCCACCGACCCGGCGATGTTGTCGCGCACGGGATGGCGCGCGTACATGCAGCCGAGCAGGCCGAAGAACATGCGCCAGTCCGGATCGTCGTCGTACATCCGGATTTCCTGCGCGATGATCCCCTGCTCCTTCTGCACCAGTTCGTCGGTGAACCAGGGGTCCTGCACGAAGTCGAGCAACAGGTCGAGCCCGTCCGCCTGCCCCTCGACCGTGGACATGATGTAGGTCGTCCCGCAGAAGCCTGTCATCGCGTTCGTGGAGGCGCCGATCTCGGCGAAGCGGTCGGTGACGTCGCCCGCCTCGTCCTCGAACAGCTTGTGCTCCAGGAAGTGCGCCAGCCCGGCGGGCACTGCCTCGCCGGCCGGCCCGCCGACGCGGTCCACCGAGCCGAAGTTGGTGCCGAAGGCCGCAAAGGTGCGGTGGTAGCGCGGCCGCGGGTTCAGCAGGACGCGCAGGCCGCTCGGCATGCGCGCCTGCAGGATCGGCTCGTCCAGCGGGTTCGCGATGGATTCCCAGGTCATGCGCCTCGCCCTTCCAGCAGGAAGACGGTGTCCAGTTCGCAAGCGGCCGCGATGGCCGCGACGTCCTCGGGCTGCACGGCCCGCAGGTCGGCGAGGGCCTGCTCGACCTCGTGGGGCCGCCCGTCCAGCAACGCCCCGTGACGGAAGGCGCACACGCCGCGCGGCGCGTCCAACAGGTCGGTCAGCCGCCGTTCCTGTGCACGCCGCGAGAGTTCTAGCTCCTCTGCCGAGACGCCGTCGCTCGCCAGGCGCTCCAACTCCTCCTGGACGAGCTCGCGCACACGGGGCGCCGCGTCGGCGTCGACGCCGGCCTGCACCACGAGCGTCGCGTTCTGTCCGGACACGCTGGCGCTGCAACCGTAGGCCAGGCTCTCGGCCTCGCGCACCCGCTTGAACAGGCGGCTGTGCGCGTCGCCGCCGAAGACCGTCCCGAAGAGGGACGCCGCCGGCGTCAGCGACTGGTCCGGGCGCATGCGGAAGCCCATCGCCAGCTTGCTCTGCGCCAGGCGCTGCGTCTCCACCAGCTCGTTGGGAGCGTGCGCCGCCAACGCGGGCGGGATCAGCGGTGCGGTCGGCGCGCCATGGTCGGACCCTGCCAGCGTGTCGGCCGCCGCCACGGCCTGCTCCGGCGTCACGTCCCCGACGACCAGCATGCGAACCGGAGCGCGCGTCACGAGCTGCGTCCACTCGCGGTGCACGGCCGGTTGGTCCACCGCGGCAGCCTGCTCGGCGGCACCCCACGAGTGCAGGGCTCTCGGCGTACCCGCATGCATCGCCTCGATCATGTGCCGATAGGCATACAGGTGCTTGTCGTCGGTGAGTCCCTCGATGGCGCGCACGAGGTTCGTGCGCTCCTGCTCGAGATGGTCCGCGCGGAAGGCTCCGTCGGTGAGCGGTGGCTGGTGCAGCACCTCCGCGAGCAGCTCGACCGCCTCGGCGAACAGGGCGCGCCCGCCGGCGTGCCGATCGCTGATCGTGTCGAAACCGAACCGCAGCAGTTGCAGCGGCCCGTGCGCCGTGACCGAAGCCACCAGGTCGGTGTTGTAGAGCTCCTCGCAGCGGGCGGCCATCTCGGCCAGGCCCGGACAGGAGGCGGTGGCCCGCGTGAGCAGGTCGGGCAGGATCGCCCGGGCCGCCCGATCCTCGTCCAGCGGGGCTTCCACGATCCAGCGCAGCAGAACGGTCTTGTACTTGTCCGTCCTCATCAGGTGGACGGACACCCCCTGATCGCCCTGGAGGACCTCGAAGGGGTCGGTGGATGTCTGCGTGCCCGTCATCGGCCGCGGACGATAGCCGATGGGCGCGTCGGCGCACAGCCGCCTTGCCCTGCCGGCCTGCCCGCCACGGCCGATCGGGAGCGCGCTTGCTGCGCGCCGCCCAGCCCGGATACTGCGGCGATGCAAGGTGAGTACCGGTCCCCCGGGGCAGCGGCCTCCCTGCTGACGTGCCCTCAGCCATGGCTGATCGGCGTGATCCACCTTCCGGCCCTTCCAGGCGCTCCGGAAGCGACCCTTCCGGTCAATCGGATCGCCTCGGACGCTGTCGAGGACGCACGTCGGCTGGCCGACGCCGGCTTCACCGCCGTCCTGCTGGAGAACTTTCATGATCGCCCGTTCCGCGCCACGCGCGTGGATCCCGAGACCGTCGCGGCCATGGCCGTCGTTGCGGCCGATGTCGTGCGCCGCGTGGAGATCCCCGTGGGCGTGAACGTGCTCCGCAACGATGCGCTGTCCGCGCTCGGCATCGCCGCCGCGGCCGGGGCAGGCTTCCTGCGCGTCAACGTCCTGGCCGGGGCTGCGGTCACCGACCAGGGCCTGATCCAGGGCGACGCCGATCGGCTGCTGCGCCGCCGCGCCGCGCTGGGCGTCGACGTCGCCATCCTCGCCGACGTCGACGTGAAGCACGCGACGTCGCTCGACACCCGACCGGTCACGACCCGCGCCCGCGAACTCACGGGACGCGCTGGCGCCGACGCTGTACTCGTCACCGGCGAAGCGACAGGCTCCACGCCCGACAACGGCATGCTCGCCGCCGTGCACGAGGCCGTGCTGCCCACGCCCGTGCTGGCCGCCAGCGGGACGACACCCGACAACCTCGCCGCGCTGCTCGGCTGCTGCTCAGGCGCCATCGTCGGCACCTCGCTCCAGGATCCGGCCACGGGCCGCATCGACCCGGAGCGCGCCGCCGCCTACGTGAGAGCCTCGGCGTCATGAGCCACGAACCCGCCCGCTACGGCGACACGCTGATCTTCCCGGCGAGTCTCGACCCCGATGCCGTCACCGTCGTGAGCCGTCTCAACGACGCCGGCCTCGAGTCCTACTTCGTCGGCGGTTGCGTTCGCGACCTGCTCGTCGGACTGCTGCCCAAGGACTTCGACGTGTCGACGGCGGCCCGGCCCCGGCAGATCCGTCGCCTGTTCCGCAACAGCCGCATCATCGGGCGGCGCTTCAAGCTCGCGCACGTGCACTTCGGCGACAACGTGATCGAGGTGGCCACCTTCCGGCAGACCCCCGAAGCCGCAACCGACGGGGATGGCGATGACCCCGACCTGCTCATCCGGCGGGACAACGTCTTCGGATCGGCCGAGGAGGACGTCGTCCGGCGCGATTTCACCATCAACGCCCTGCTCTACGATCTGCGCACGAGTGAGGTCATCGACTACGTCGGCGGTGTCGAGGATCTCCGACAGCGCGTCCTCCGCACCATCGGCGACCCCAGCGTGCGCTTCGCCGAGGACCCGGTGCGCATGCTGCGCGCCGTCAAGTTCATGAGCCGCCTCGAGATGCAGGCGTCGCCCGAGACGGACGCCGCGATGCACGCGTGCGCCGACCTCATCGAGCGCAGCGCACCGCCGCGCGTGCTCGAAGAGATCTACAAGCTGATGTGCTGCGGCAAGGCCAACCGGGCTCTCGCGATGTTCCAGGAGTACGGCCTGCTCGACCGGTTGCTGCCCGAGATCGCGCCGACCTGGAGAGAGCACACGGCGGAACTGGCCGCCATGGGCGGAGCGCTCGACCGCATCGACCATGGGCAGCGGAAGCTCGACAACGCGTTCCTGCTCGCGTGCCTGTTCCTGCCCCCATGGCGCGCGCGCCTCGAACAGGTTCAGGGCCAGGATCCCGTCGCGGTGATCCGCGACATGATCACGCCGGTCGCCATGCGCATGAGCATGCCGCGCCGCGACGTGGGACTGGTCAAGCAGATGCTGTTCGCGTTCTCGCGGTTCGAGCGGCCGCCGCGCAGCCGTCGCTTCCGCATGAATGAGTTCCTGGGACGCTCGACCACCCGCCGCGCGCTGGACCTGCTGTACGTAGCGACGCAGGCCGGCTTCCTCGATCCAGAACTTCACGCCGACTGGGCTCAACGCGCCGCGGACGTCGCGCCAGACCCGGAGGCCACGGTCGAAGCCGAACCTCGCGAGGCCGGCCGCCGCAAGCGGCGCCGTGGAGGTCGCCGTCGCTCACGCTCGCGCGGCTCGCGCGACGACACAGACGAGCGGACCGGCGATGGTGATGAGGAATCCGAGCCGATCGAGGCGGGCGAACGCGTCGCGGATGCAGACGGAGAGGCGGCGTCGGACGACGCACCAGCGCGCAAGCGCACGGGCCGTCGTGGCCGACGTGGAGGACGCAAGCGCCGCCGCACCCCCGCGTCGGACACACCGGCGTCCGACGGTGATGAAGACGCCGCGGGCGAGGCCTCCGAGTCGACCGGCGACACCGCCACCCCAGACGACGGCAGCAAGAGCGACGAGGCACAGGATGCGCCGGCGCGGAAGCGCAAGCGCGCGCCACGCAAGCGCGGAACCGAGCGCAAGTCGCGCAAGGTCGCCACCACGGGAAAGCGCGCCGCCCAACCCGCACGCCGCCGCCCCGCCAAGTCGGACGACGACGTGGGGCCCGGACAGAGACACCCCGAGGACATCGAGGACGTCTTCGACTGGTGAGTGCCCCGCCTCCCGCCTAGTGCGGGTTGAAGGCCGACCCGTCCATGCGCCGGCAGGTCTGGCACCCCAGCCCTTCGAGCCCCAACACGACCGCGCGGTGCTCGCTGCGTTGTACGCGGAACACCTGACCGTCGCGCATCGGGATGGCGCGCAGGTCATTGTCGTAGACGACGACGGCGGGACCGCGCAGCAACTCCACGTCGACGCCTGTCGCTTCCCCCGCCGGCAGTGAGCGCCGGCCGTCGGTGCAGTTGTTGAGCGCCACGCCGAAGCCCGACTCGATCGCTTCGCCCGTGATGCTGCGGTAGTAGCCGGTGCTGCCGAACGGCGTGGCGAAGACGACGCCGTCTCCGGTGATCTCGCCGCTGTCGCCGTCGTTCATCAGCAGGCGGAAGCGCACCGCGGTGGCGGGGTTTTCGTTGCGTAGCACCACGTCGTTCAGCGCCAGGAAGCTGCGTCGTCCCACGACCAGTTCCAGCTTCTCCATCGAGACTCGATCGAGGCGTCCTCCGGCGAGCGCGGACAGCGCACCGTCGAGACCGTGCGCGGGACACAGCCGTGCGCGCGAACCCACGCGCACCGGCAACTTCGGAGCGCCCGGCCACTCGCGCTCGGCGCGCAGCAGCGTGCCATCCCCCCCGTGACAAAGGACCACTTGCGGGTCGCGCTCGACGAGCGTCAGTCCGGCGCGCTCGACGGCCTCCGCGGCGGCGTCGAGATCTCCGCCGAACACGGCCACGCGTTGCAGCCGATCCTCCGCGGTCATCCGGCGTCTCCCTCCAATGCGGACCGGATGACGTCGTGCACCGAGGTCAGCTCCGCTCCCTCGTCGGGGGCAGTCAACGCCTGCGTGCCGATGGCCATGGGCCACAGACCTTGGTCGGACGGGATGTGTCCGTGCGAGCCGGCGATCGGGCTGGGGTCGAGAGGGATCACGTCGAGCAGGTTCCTGAATCCGAGTTTCCGGGCGAGCAGGCGACGGGCGATGCGCAGTTTCGGCGAGCCCAGCGCGGGGTCAAGCAGGAGTTCCGCCGGGTCGTAGCCCGGCTTGCGGTGGATGTCCACCGTGCGCGCATAGTCGGGAGCGCGGGCGTCGTCCAACCAGAAGGGATAGGCGAACCAGGCATCCGGTTCCGCCTCGAGCACCAGGTCGCCTGCACGCCGGTGATCGATGCCGCGACCGGCCCGTTCCTCGCCCGCGACGACGCGCGCGACGCCCAGCTGCTTGCCGAGCAGCTCGCGCACCGCCGGGACGTCCGCCGGGTCGGCGACGTAGACGTGCGCCGCCTGGTGATCGCACACGGCGAACGCCCGGCTGGCGCCCGCGTCGAGCGTCTCGCCCACCGAGGCCTGCCACAGCGTCGTGAGCAGGCCGGCCTCGCGCAGCAGCCGATTGGGATACACGACCCGGCTCACCGGACCGATGCCGTACTCGGAGACGACCAGCACCTCCATGTCCTGTGCGGTGGCCACGTCGATCAGGCGGCCGGCTTCCACATCCAACTGCGCGGCGTGCTCCCCGACCAGGGGATGATCCGGCCCATGGCTCTGGAGGACGTAGTCGAGGTGCGGCAGGTACGCAAAGACCAGGTCCGGGCGATCCCGCTCGAGCACGTCGAGGGTCGCGTCGGCGATCCAGCGCGACGAACTGATGTCCGTGGCGGGTCCCCAGAACCGGAACAGCGGAAAGTTGCCGAGCCTGCCCTCGAGGCGCTCGCGCAGGTCCGCCGGATGGGTGTAGATGCCCGGGATCTTGCGGCCGTCCGCCGGATACTCGGGTCTCGGCGTGACCGAGATGTCCGCCGAGGAGTACATGTTGAACCACCAGAACAGCTTCGCGACCCGCAAGTCGGGCCGCGAGCGCCGCACGGTGTCCCAGACCTTGGGCGCCTGCACGAGACGATTGCTCTGATGCCAGAAACGGACCTCGCAGAGATCGTGGTCATACCAGCCGTTGCCGACGATGCCGTGGTCGGACGCGGTCAGGCCGGTGAGCATCGAGGCCTGGGCGGTGCAGGTCACGGCCGGGAAGACAGGCCGCAGCGAGCGCTGCCAGCCCTCGCGGGCCAACGCGGCCAGTCGTTCCCCCATCAGGGACGGCACCAGACCCACGACATCGAGCACGAGCAGGCGCCGAGGCATGCGCGGAGCATACCGCAGCCCTGTGGGGCTCCGCCGTGTGATGCGTTGATCACCGCGACGATCCGGGAAAAGATGGCTCCGTGAGGCTCCACCGCTCCCTCGTCGATCTGATCAAGGGCCTGGACGCCGCCGTCGGGATCCCGCTCGCGCGTGCGCTGCCGCGAGCGCCTCGCCCGCTGCCCGACGACCCGGCCGACGTGTTGCTCGTCCGCCTCTGGGGGCTCGGCAACCTCGCGCTGCTCGGCCCGATCCTGGACGGCGCCTCCGAGCGCCGCGTGCGGCTGCTCACGCTGCGGCGCAACGAGGCCCACGTACGGGCGCACCATCCCGGCGTCGAGGTCCTCACGCTGCCCGAGCCGCTGCACGCCGGATTCGCACCCGCGTTGTGGTCCGCCCTGCGTGCGATCCGCCGGCGTCCGCCGGACGTGATCATCGACTGCGAGCAGTTCCTGAGGCTGCCACTGCTGCTGCTGCGCGCGGCCAGCGGCGCGCCGACCGTCGGCTTGGACACGCCGGGGCAACGACGGGCCCAACTGCTCGATCTGGCCGTGCGTCACGACCCGACGCGGCACACCGCCGACACCTTCGCGGCGCTGGCGCAGGCTGCCGGTCTCGACGCCGTGACGAGCGACTGGCGGCTGACCGTGGATGCTCGCGCGCGGGCGCGGCTTCTCGATCGGCTCCCGCTCGGCCGCGGACCGCTGGTGGTCGTGCATCCCGGCAGCGGCGAGCACTTCCCAGGTCGGCGCTGGCCGGCCGAACGGTTCGGACAGTTGGCTGCCCGCCTGGCGCACCGCGGCGCCCGCCTCGTGGTCAGCGGGGTGCGTTCCGAGCGTTCGCTCTGTCGTCGCGTCGCGGACTCGGCGGGCGTCCGCGCCGTGGACCTCTGCGATCAGCTCGATGCCGCGTCGCTCGTCGCACTGCTGGCCGAGGCCGACCTGCTAATCGCCAACGACACCGGGCCGGTGCACCTGGCCTCGGGCGTCGGCACGCGCAGCGTGGCGCTCTACGGCCCCAACACGCCCCACCGGTACGGCCCGAGGCTGCGCGGCTCGATCGCCTTGTTCGCCGACCTGCCCTGCAGTCCGTGCCTCGACGATCGCAGCATGAAGCGCTCGAGTTGCCGTCACTACCAGTGCATGGACGCGCTGGGCGTGGACGCTGTCGAGCGCGCCTGTCGCGAGGCGCTTCGACCCGCTCCCACCTCCGCTCGCCGCCCGGTGCTGGTCGATGCCATCCGCAACTGAGTCGGCACGCCGCTACTGGAAGCTGGCCTGCGCGGTGCGCCGCGCGCGTCGCGCCCCCTACGATCCGTTCAAGCTGACCTGGATCCTGACCGAGCGCTGCTCGCTCCGCTGCCGCACCTGCCACCTGTGGACCGGCAGCCCTGACGAGGGACCCGATCTCGACGTCATCGGCTCGGTGCTCGACGCGAACCGTCACCTCACCTGGCTCAACCTGAGCGGCGGCGACCTGCTCGAGCGCCCGGACGCGCCCGCGATCATGGAGCAGGTGGCGAGCCGGCTCCCGCACCTCGCGCTGCTCGACTTTCCCACCGCCGGACAGGACGAGGACGCCGTGCTGGCTGCGATCGAGCCGCTGCTCGACTCGGACATCCCCCGCATCTACGTGACCGTCAGCATCGACGGTCCCGACGGCTTGCACGACCGGGTGCGCAACCGGCCCGGCTCCGCGCGCCGAGCCCGACGCACTTTCGAGCGCTTGGGCGCCATCCGCCGATCCGGGTTCAAGGCGGTGGTCGGCATGACGCTGTCGCGGCACAACCTTCCCGACCAGCCGAACGGACACGTTGCCGACATGCTGCCTAGCGACGTGCCCTCGCGCGATCTGCACCTGAACATCGCGCACCACTCGACGCACTACTACCGCAACGCGGAGGACGTCGGCCCGCCGGCGGAGACCGCGCTGGCGCTCGTCGATGAGGTCACGCGCGCACGGGCCGGCCGCCACGGACCGCTCGACATGATGGAGCGACGCTACTGGAAGGCCGCGCGCCGGTTCCTGCTCGAGGGCGACCCCGGTGGGTCCTGTGGCGCCCTGCGTGCGAGCGTCTACGTCGGCTCGGACCTGGGCGTGTATCCCTGCTCGATCTTCGACCGGCGGCTGGGCGACCTCGCAGACATCGGGTATGCGCTGAGGCGCATCCCGGAGTTCCCCGGTGCGGCGGAGGCGCTCGACCTGGTGCAGACCCGCGCCTGCCCGCGCTGCTGGTCGCCCTGCGAGGCCTTCCCGTCACTGCTGATGAACCTCGGTCGCGCCTCGTGAAGCACGGCCTCGCCGTGGTGCTCGGCCTGGCGCTGCTGGCCCACGGAGCCGGCCTGCGCAACGGGTTCGTCTATGACGACCACCGCTTCGTGCTGGAGAACCGCGCCCTTTCGACCGCGTCTGTGAGCGAGCTGGTGCTCGACCCGGCCGTGCAGACCTCAGATGAGGATCGCGACATCTACCGCCCGCTGCGCGCGCTGGGCTTCGCGTTCGACGCGAGGCGCTGGGGTGCCGAGCCGTTCGGATTCCATCTGCACTCGATCATCGCGCACCTGCTTGCAGTGGCGGTGGCGTTCGCGTGCTTGCGCCGACTGGTCCCGTCGGAAACCGACGCACCGGCCCTGCTCGGCGCGGCGATGCTGGCGCTGCACCCGGTGGGCGTCGAGGCCGTCGGCTGGATCACGAGCCGCGGCGACGTCTACGCGCTCGGTCTCGCGATGGGCGCGTTGTGGGCCGCGACCCTGTCCGAGTCGCCCGATTGCTCGCGCCGCCGGCGCATCGGTCTCGACGCGGCGACCGTGCTGCTCGCGCTGCTCGCCACCATGGGCAAGGAGTCCGCGCTGTGGCTCCCGGCGGTGGCGGCCTCTCGCATCCTGCTGCTACGGACCGGGCGCTGGGCCGGCGTGTTCGCCCTGGGCCTCGGCGTCGCCGCGGCGATGCTGCTGCGCCAGTGGGCGCTCTCCAACCTGAGCCCGGTCCAGACCACGCCTCACGGCGGTAGCTGGTTCAGCCAGGTGGGCTGGGCGCTGTACGGCACGGGCCGGACGCTGGGCTCGCTCGCGCTCCCGACGGACCTGTCCGTCGACTACGCGCAGCACGGCTGGATCGCGGGCGGCCCGGTCTGGTTCCGCCTGCCGACGCTCGCGGCCATCGCCGTGGTCGGGCTGGTCGTCGGGCTGCGACGACGTGCGCCTCTCGCGGCCTTCGCCCTCGCCTGGATGCTGCTCGCCTACCTCCCCAGCAGCAGCCTGCTCGTCACCCTGCGGTCGCTGGTCAACGATCGAGCGGCCTACCCGATGCTGCCGGCGCTCGGCATTCTCGTCGCCTTGCCGCTCGGGGCGCGCCGCGGCGCCCTGCGTGTCGCCCTGCTGGGTCTGGCCGTGTTGCTGGTGCCGCTGAGCATCCAGCGCACCGGCGTCTTCCTCGACGACCGCACGCTGTGGCTCGACGTCGTCGAGAAGCAGCCCCTGTCCATGCGCGCCTACCTCGGCCTGGCAGCGACGGTGCCCGACCACGATCCCGATGCCCGCGAAGAGCTGCTGCGCACCGCGGTCGCGGCCGCCCCGACGGGAACCCTGCTGGAGGGCATCGCACGCAGCCGCCTCGGCGACTTCCTGCTCGGCGTCCGCCACGCTCCCGACCGCGCGATGCCCGAGTTGATCCGGGCGCTCGACGTGATGCGCCATCGCCGCGAGCGTCCGCGGCCGGGGGCCGAGGAAGCCGTGACCGCCGCCGCCCTGGCCGAGGCGATGGTGCTCGTCGGTCAGTACGAGCGGTCCGACGCGCTGCTCGCCCAGGTCCTCAGCGAGCAGCCCGGCCTGCTCATGCTGCACGTCAAGCGCGGCGCGCTGGGACTGCTACGTCACGAGCGAACCTCGGACCCGGCGGCACTCGATGCGGTGCAGACGGCGGTGGACGATGCCAGCGCGGTCCAGCCGGACCACGCCCTGGTCCAGGCCCTGGCTCAGCGACTCGCCGAACGACGCGCGAAGGGGAACTGACCGGCCGGGTCAGCCGTCCTTCAGGTCGCCCGCACCCTGCTTGCCGGTGCCCCCACCCGTTCCGCCGCCGCCGGTCTCGGCCGACTTTTCGGCGCCGTGCGGCTTCAGCGGTTCGATGGCGTCCTGGACGACCGGGTGCACCGTCGGCGCGGCCCGACCGGTCAGCACGCGGGGCTGCTTCAGCGGGACCATCGGGCGCCGCTTGAACTCGACCGCCATGTAGAGCGGCTCGCCGTTCCGGCCCACGCCCTCCACCAGCTCGGAGAGGTAGTAGATCGGCTCGCCGTTCTCCTCCTTCATCCGGTAGACGCCCGGCATGACTTCCTTGCCCTGCTCCTTGACGCGCTTCAGCTTGCGCTTGGCCTCTTCCAGATTGGACTTCTTGCGCTGCTCGCGAGGCGTCAGGGCGGTGAATCCGACCTTGGCGCTGCTGCCCTGGGTGATGACGTCCGAGGGCTTGTCCTGGGCGTCGTCGCCGCTGGTCAGGTAGGCGAAACCGCCGACCAGGAGGGCGAGACCGACGAGCACGAAGGCAGCGGTGGTAGTGGGGTTCTTCACGGGTCAGGCACCTGGTTCGGGGGAGGATGTCCGAGGGGGAGGCGAGTCGGACGTCGGGAATTCTAGCTTCGCAACCGATAGTGCGGAAGAGGGCCCAGCACTCCAGTCCGGCGTGCGTTGGTACGATGCTTCGCTATCGATCCGATGGCCCCGAATCCTTGATGGAGTCTGCCCATCATGCTTTTCCGTGTTCTACGCCCTCTCTGCGTGATTTCAGCCCTGCTGGGCCTCGGCACGCCCTCCCAAGCCTCCGCCCAGGGCCTCGTTCCCAAGCCGGCCGCACTCGACTTCGGCGACGTCTTCGACGGAGAACTGGCCAAGGGTGAGATCACCCTGAAGAACACCGGCGAAACGGATTGGGCCGTCCAGCAGGTCCGCACCTCGTGCGGCTGCACCGTGGCCACCGTGCACGGGCCGGATGGCGCTGAGGTCCCCAGCCGGCCGCGTACCTCGGGTCTGCCCGTCGTGACGCTCAAGCCCGGCGAGGCGATGACCGTCGGCGTCGAACTGGTCACGGCGAACCAGCACGGCTCGGTCGAGAAGCAGCTACAGATCTACCCGATCGACTCCTCCCTCAACACGATCAACGTCCCGGTGCGCGCGCGTGTCACGAAGGCCTTCGCGATCAGCCCGCCCAACCTCAACCTGCAGACGATCTCCAAGAGCGAGATGATCGACCGCACTGTCGTGGTCCAGGCGCAGTCGGTCGGTGAGTGGACCATCGACGGCTTCACCACGGCCATCGAGGGGCAGCCACTGCCCGAGGGACTGAAGTTCGAGGTGCTGGACGAAGAGGGCCCTTCGCGCCGGATCCGGATGACCACCTCCGGTGGACTGTCCGTCGGCACGCTGACCAGCAAGATCCGCGTGAACATCGGCCACGAGCGCGTCGCCTACGTGGACTTCTACATCTACGGCATGGTCGAGGCCGACGTGCGCTTCGACACGGGCAGCGAGACGACGCCCGGCAGCTTGAGCTTCGACAAGATCGAGGTCGACTCCAAGATCACGCGCACCGTCACCATCACCAACCACGACGAGGAGAATCCCTACCTGCTCGAGAGCGCGGACATCCAGTCACCCGACCCGGAGTTCTTCGAGACCACGATCCGCACGATCGAGGAGGGCGTTTCCTACGAGGTCGACGTCACCGTGGACGGCGCGCTCGGTGAGGGCTTCTTCCGCGGCAACCTGGTGCTGCGCGCGCAGCACACCGACGTGCCGACGCGGAGCATCTCGTTCCACGGTTGGGTCCGGAAGAGCTGACCCAGCCTGTGCGCGCGGCATGGCTGGCGCTTCTCGCGTCGGGTTGCCTGGCCCTGGTCGGCTCGGACGACGGGTCACCGGTGCAGCAGCCCGGCCCGCACGATGACCACGGGGTCACCGTGTTCCTGACCGGCGGAGAGCGCGGTGCGCTCGAACCGTGCGGCTGCGCCACCGGTCAGCTCGGCGGGCTGGCCCGGCGCTCCACGGTGCTGGCGCTCGAACGCCCCGACCCCGCGGCCGCGTTGACGCTCTCCTGCGGCGGCCTGCTGCGGGACACCAGCGCGCTCGACGCCCTGACGCTTCAGACCGCCATGCAGGCGCTCGGCGCCATGGCCTACGACGCGCACGTCCCCTCCGCGCGCGAACTCGCGCTCGGGCACGAGGCGTTGGAGGCCGGCCGGCGTTCCGGCGTGCCCTGGCTGGCGGCCAACGTCGTATCCAAGGATGGCGACCGACGCGCCGCCACGCAGCCGCTGTTCGTGAAGACGGTGGGCGACCACATCGTCTCGGTCATCGGCCTGGTGCTGCCCGAGGACCCGGCGCCGACGGAGTTCGTGATCACCGATCCGCTGGCCGCGCTCGAGGCGAGCCGCCCCACCCCCGGGAGCACTCCGGTGATCGTGGTCTCCGGCGCGATCGCCGATGTTCGCGCGCTCATGTCGCGTGCCAGCAGTCGCTGGGCCGAGACGCTGGTGCTCGTGGGCGATCCGCAGGGAGGCCCCACGACGCGTCCTCTCGACGACCACATCATCTCGTCGGGGCAGCGCGGTCACTACATGCTGGTCGCATACGCGGGACACGCCCACGATGCGCCGCGCGTGATCCCGCTCGACGAGAGCTGGCCGTCGGACCCCTCCATGGGCGTGCTGATCGCGATCCATCGCCAGCGCATCGTGATGGAGGGCGTGCTCGACGATCTGTACGAGCGCACCGACCCACCGGGCGGCCTGGGCTACGTCGGCCCCGAGGCTTGCGCCGATTGCCACGCCGAGGCCTTCGCGGCCCACGCCGGGAGCCGACACAGCCATGCGATCGACTCGCTCCGGCCCGAAGAACGGTTCCTCGACCCCGACTGCCTGGCCTGCCACAGCACGGGATTCGGCCTGAAGACCGGCTTCGCCGGTCTGGACAAGACGCCCGACCTCGCGCGCGTGGGGTGCGAATCCTGTCACGGCCCGGGCAGCGCACACGTGATCGAGCCCTTCCAGCAGAAGATGATCAAGGACGTGCGCTGCACGACCTGCCACGACGCCGAGAACAGTCCGGACTTCGACCGAGCGGAGTACTGGCCCAAGGTCCGACATGGCCTCTAGACGCCGCCTCCTCCCGACGGTCGTTCCGGCCGCCGCCCTGCTGATCGGCCTACTCGCCTGGGCCGGCTGCAGCGGGTCGACCCAGCCGGACCTGACCATCGTCGTGATCTCGCTGGACACGACCCGACCCGACCATCTCTCCGCCTACGGTTACGACCGCGAGACCACACCAACGCTTGCGCGCCTCGCGAGCGAGGGCGCTCTGTTCAAGAACGCCCGCTCGACGACGTCGTGGACGCTGCCTTCCCACATGTCGCTGTTCACGGGCTTGCCGCCGGGCCTGCACGACGTGGTGATCGACTTCCAGATCCTCGACGAGGGTCGACGCACGCTCGGCGAGGTGTTCCAGGACGGCGGCTACCGAACGCTCGGCGTGTTCTCGGGCCCGTACGTGCACGGCCGGTACGGCTTCGACCGCGGCATGGACTTCTACGAACGCGGAACCCAGGAGCCGATGCTGTTCGACATCCCGATCGAGCAACGCAATCGTCAGATGGGCACGCGCGAACACGCCAGCCACCGTGAGGTCACCAGCCCGCGCATCGTGGATCGCGCGCTGAACCTGCTGGCTCTCGACGACACGGAACGGAACCTCGTCTTTCTGCACTTCTTCGACCCGCACTACGACTTCCGCGCGCCGAGCAAGCTCGTGCGCCGGTTCAGCGACCCGGCCTACGCCGGGAAGATCAGCGGCAATGGCATCGCCAGCGATCCCGATCTGCTCGCAGGACGCATCGACGACTCGGACCGCGCGCAGGTGCAGGCGCTGTACGACGCCGAGCTTGCCTTCGTGGACCAGAACATCGCCCGCCTGTTGGAGACCTTGAAGGCCGAGGGGCGGCTCGAGAACGCGCTGGTCGTCATCACCGGCGATCACGGTGAGGAGTTCTGGGAGAACGGCCGCTTCGGCCACCGGGCCGGCTTGCGCGACGAGGTGCTGCGCGTGCCGCTGATCGTCTGGGGCCCCGGCCTGGTGCCGGCCGGGCGCGTGATCGAGGACGACGTAGCAATCTACGACGTGCTGCCCACGCTGATCGATTACGCCGGTCTGCCCGAGGAGCCCGCCATCTACGGCCGCAGTCTGAAGCCTCTCATCGACGGCAAGCCGCAACCGCCCCGCCCGCTGACCGCGGCCCTCAGCTTCTTCCCCGCCGAGTTGAAGGGCTACTACATCCTGCACCAGTCGATGGTGCTGGACGGCATGAAGCTCGTCCGACGTGTGCACGTCGCCTGGGCTCCGCAGACGCAGAGTTATCTCGGCGGCGAATGGGATGCGGACAGCGTGGAGTTCGAGTTGTACGACGTGCGCGAAGATCCCGGTGAGTCCCGCAACCTGGTCGGCAGCGGCGACCCGCGCGAGAAGCGGATGCTCGAGGCCTTTGCCGACGAGACCCGCCGGCAGAAGCAGGCCTTGGCGTCCTTCCACCCACAGGGTTCCGGAAGCGCGCCCGACGTGGACATGGACCTGATGGAGATGATGGCCCAACTCGGCTATGCCGCGCAGGCCGAACCGGAACCGCCGCCCACCGCGCCGGACGAGCCGCCCGGGGACGGACGGTGATCGCATGAGCCCCGCCGCGCGGCGCCGGCGACGGTGGCCGAGACGCGTGCTCGGGCTGGTCTTCCTGGTGGTGCTGCTCGAGCTGGCGCTCCAGGCAGCGGGACCGTTGGTGCAGCGTGCCATGGCACGGCGCGAAGGCCCGCCCGACCCCGACGCGCCGTTGACCATCCTCTGCGTCGGAGACAGCAACACGTTCGGCCTGCACATGCCGCGTGTGTACGCCTACCCCAGCCAACTCGCCGCCCGCCTGGATCGGCGCTACGCGCGCCCCGTCTCGGTGATCAACCGCGGCGTGCCTGGACGGAACGGCGCCCAGGTCGCGCGCGATCTGCGCGCCGACATCACCGCCACCCAGGCCGACATGGTGCTGGTGTTGGTCGGGATCAACGACACCTGGAACCGCACGGCAGAGTCGGACGGCCTGGCGGGGCTGCTCGCCAGCAGCCGTCTCGTCCGCCTCGTGCGTGTGCTGACGGCGGGCGTGACGACCGCGGGCCGCTTCGAGGTCACCAGCAACGACCAGGGACAGATCCAGGTCGACCGCGGGGACGGCCCCGAGCAGGTCAACGCCACCGGACCGGGCGGCGCCGTGCTGGAGGGCGAGATGCTCGCGGAGCGTGTCCGCGCGGGCCTCCTGCGCGTCCTCGACGTCTGTCTCGACCACGGCGCGGAGCCTGTGTTGATGACCTACCCTGAGTTTCAGGGCGAGTACGGCGTCGTCAACGCGGCCATCCGCGGGTTCGCCGTCGACCACGACGTCCTGCTCGTGGATCACGAGCGCGCGTTCCAGCCGCACTTCGAACGCGACGGCTACGAGACGCTGATGCTCAACGACCATCACCCCAACCTGCGCGGCTACCAGCTCATGGCGTCCATCGTCGACGCGGGCCTGGCGGACGCGGGCCACGTGCCTCCCGTACGCACGGACGCGACAACCGACGGTCCCCGGGTTCCCGCGTCACCCCCGCAACTCGCCAAGGGACCGGGAGGGACGTTGGTCCTCTCCGGCCCCGCCGGCTGGTCCTGGCAACTCCTGATCGGACGCACGACCGGTGCGGCGGAGGCGCTCACCATCGGCGAGCACGATCTCCCGATGCTCGACGATGCCGTCCTGGCACTCGCCCGGCTCGAACCGACCTTCTCGGGTCGCTTCGAGTCGAACGCACGGATCGAGATCGACGTTCCGCCGCGCCTGCTCGCGGAGGCGGGTGACAGCGAACTCGCCGCGTGCCTGGTGCTCCTGCGCGACGTGCTGATCGAGGACGCGGGCGGCGCATCCCCCGTCGCGGCCGTGAGCGACGCGATTCGCATCGAACCGTAGGGCTCGGCGCGGGCTAGGCGCCCAACGCGACGCTGTCGCCGCCGCGCGCCACCGCTTCGGCAAGCGCCGCCTCCGCGCGCTTGAGCACCGCGTCGAAGAAGATCGAGTCGTCGCCGTCCTGCGTCGCGACACCGATGCTCGCGGAGATGCGCAACGCGCGTCCGTCCACCATCACGTCCAGCTCCGCGATGCGATCGTGGAGCCGTTGCGCCAGCAGCTCCGCGCCCTTGCCGTCCGTGTGCGGGAGCACGATCACGAAGCGCTCCCCGAGCCGCCCCACGAAGTCGCAACTGCGCGAGTGCCGGTTCAGGATGTCCGCCACCGTGCTCTCGACCTGGTCGCGCACGATCGAGCCGTGCAGGTCGCCGAGGCTACCGAGCCGATCGATCTCCACCAGGATGCAGGAGAGCTGGTATTGGTAGCGGCGGGCGCGGGCGAACTCGATCTTCAGCAGATGCAGGATCTGCGTGTACGAGAAGAGCCCCCCCTCGGTTCCGTCGTGCGTCCGTTCGTCCATCGATCCGCCTCGCGCGCCTTCCGCCCCTCAGACCTACGCGGAATCGCTCAGAGGATACAGATGCATCGGTCCGCATAAAAAAGTTGGTCCTGCCCGTTTCCGGACAGGACCAACAGTTTCCAGTCGGTGGCCCATAGGGCTGGAGATGGCGGTTGGGGAGGGGAAAAACGGCTCTAGCCCCACACTCCACCGACGTAGATGTCTTGAGTTTCGTCCGCGGACTGACCAGTTCGAGCGGTCATTCATCGTGACCCGTACATGGACCGCTGTCAACTCGTCCACGGTGAGCCCACAGACTGTGCACATTGGCGAGCCGGTTCGGGCTCGGCCCTAATGTCTTGTCTTCAAGGCACTTCCGCGATCGGCTTGGCGCCCCGCGAACCGACTTTCCTCAAGGCACCGATTCTGTTGGCGGAACAGGCGTCGGTGGCGGTTGATTCCGGATCTCGGCCACCAGGGCCTTGTAGGCAGGCAGGTCCCGGATCGAGGCCAAGTCGCCGTCCTCCTCCATCCAGGCTACGTCCGTGAATCCCACCGCGTGGGCCTTGCGCAGTTCCTCGACAGCCTCCTCGGACCGGCCCGTGAGCGCCGCGATGCAGGCCAGGTTGTAGTGGGCCCAGCGCGTCTCCCGCAGCCCGACCAGATTGTCCGTGAGCCTGTGGAACCACTCCTCGGCGTGCGCGTAGTCGTCGAACTGCTGGTAGTGGTAGGCGATGTCGAAGATCACCTGGCGGCCGAACGACACGGTCACGCTGAACGAGTCGAACGACGGGTCCAGCAGCTTCGGCATGCTTCGCACGATGTGCTGTTCCATTCTCTCGATCTTCTCGAGCACCTTCGCGGGCTGGCCATCCTTGGCCAGCGCGAATCGCGCGTGCTGGCTGAGCGCGGCCCTCAGCTCACTGCGAATGGTCTCGTCGTCATCAACCATCAGCATGTTGTTGAACGCGTTGTGCTCGATGTTGAACTCGATGTCCGGCGAGATGACCAACGGCTCCAGGACGCGCGCGACGTCCTCGCCACTGCCCGCCTCCTGCAGCGCCATCACCGCCATCACGCGCAACACATGATCCATGTCGAGATCGGAAGCGATCGCGGCCAACTCGTCGAAACGGTCGCGGGTCGATGCGAACTGACCGTCGTAGAAACCCGGCACGCCGCCGTCGCGCAGCAGCGCGGCCAGGTCCAGCGCCGTTTGCTGCACGGAATCTTCTGCCTCCGGAGCCGGCGCCGGGCCGCGCTCGAGGTACCAGGGCGACTCGGGGTCCGACTGCGCGAGGCAGCCCGAGGACAGCATCAACAGCACGGCGACCGCGAGCGGCACCCTCATCCGGGCACGGTCACCCGGTGGAAGCGGCGCTTGCCGACCTGCAGCAGGGTTTCGCTGCCGCGCGCCAGGCGCGCCTGCTCGTCCGTGACCTTTTCGCCGTCGACGCGCACCCCCCCGTCGCGGATCAGGCGCCGCGCCGCGGAGGACGAGGCCGCCAGTTCGAGGTGGGTCAACACGCGCACGATCCAGGCTCCATCGTCTTCGGCCACATCCTCGGGCAGACGGCTCTCGGGGACGTCGTCGGGCAAACCCCTCTCCCGGAAGACCCGATCGAACTCCTCGACGGCGCGGTTCGCCTCCTCGGCGCCGTGGTAGCGCTCGACAACCGAGCGCGCGAGCGCGGCCTTCGCATCCCGCGGCAGACCGGCGAGCAGCTTGGTCGCACGCTCGGCTGGCACGTCCGTCGCCAGCGTGAAGTACTCCTGCATCAGCGTGTCCGGGATGCTCATCACCTTGCCGAACTTGTCGGTCGGGCTGTCGGTCAGCCCCACGGCGTTGTTCAGGCTCTTGGACATCTTCTGCACGCCGTCCAGGCCCGTGAGCAGCGGCAGCGTGATGCACACCTGCGGGTGCAGCTTCGCCTCGCGCATCAGGTCGCGCCCGACCAGCAGGTTGAAGGTCTGGTCGGTGCCGCCGATCTCCAGATCGGCCTCGACCTCGACCGAGTCCTTGGCCTGCATGAGCGGGTACAGCAGTTCGTGGATGCCGATCGGATGTCCGGCCTTGAGCCGCGTCGCGAAGGTGTCGCGTTCGAGCATGCGCGCCACCGTCATCCACGCACCCAGGCGGATGGCGTCGAGGAACTCCATCTTGTCGAACCACTCGCTGTTGTAGCGGACCTCCACGCGGTCCATGTCGAGCACCAGGTGCGCCTGCTCGAAGTAGGTCTTCGCGTTGCTGTCGATCTGCTCGCGCGTGAGTTGCGGGCGCGTCGCGTTCCGTCCCGAGGGGTCGCCCACCATGGCCGTGGCGTCGCCGATGATCAGGACGGGCAGGTGACCCAGGTCCTGCATCCGGCGCAGGTAGCCGAGTTGCACGGCATGGCCGAGGTGCAGGTCGGGCGAGGACGGATCCACGCCCAGCTTCACACGCAGCGGCCGGCCCAGCTTCAGCTTGGCCTGCAGGTCCTCCTCGGTGTGGCAGGTCGACGTACCGGCCAGCAGGGGCGCAAGGACTCCGCCGTCGGTGCTCATCGGCCGTCCTGCATCTGCCTGTGCTCCGCCCACCAGGTCCTCCAGCGATGGATGTCGTAGCCGTGCGTCTCGCCGGTCAGGTAGAGCAGCGCGGCAAAGGCGGCGTCGCGCGCCTGCTTGCCGATCCGCGGCAGGGCCTCGATCAGGGTGTCCAGGACCTGCATGCGGCTCTCTGCAGGCGCCGTGACGGCCGAGAGGAAGATACCCGGCCCGTGGCCTGATTCCAGGTGCTGGGCCAGCGGCTGAACCGGCTGGTCCCCAGGCCCGAAGGCCAAGGTCTCGAGCGTCGCCGGCGGCAACTCCAACACCGTCCCGCCGGAACGCCCCTCGGCGCCCACGAGGTCCACGCCGATCAGCCTGCCCCAGACCGTCACGCGGCGCGCCAGGACGCCCGTGGGCGCCTCCAGCGGCACCTCCACGTAGACGACCAGCGGCCGCTGCGGGGAGGCCTCGCCGAAATGCTCCCAAGGCACCAGCTTCTGCGTCTGGTGCCCGCGCGCGACGGGCCGGTCTCCCGGGTGGTCCTCCCACCTCAGGCGCAGGTCCAGCACCGAGCCCGAGCCCCCCGCCGAGCGTGACAGCGCGGGGCCGATCGTGAGCGGCGACACGCCGTCACCGGCCAGCACCACGGCCGCCCGCACCAGCGTGGCCGGACCGGCCACAGGCGAGGACAACTCGAGGCGCAGGTCGGGGATGATCGCGAGCACCGGGAGGTGCGACGCGACATCCTCGGCCGGCGTCGGGCTGAAGCAGCCCGACAGCAGCGTGAGCAGGCTCAGGGAGAGAAGACGGCAGACGGGGTCAACCCGCCGGGACATCCTTCTTCGTCTCGTCCGCGTCACCCTCACCCTCGGGCGGCGAAGCTTCCGCGCTCGGCGCGGCCTCCTCGCTCACCTCCGCAGCGGGCGTCTCGGCAGCCGGCGCCTCCTCCGCGGGAGCTTCCGCGGATTCTGGCGGCGACTCCTCGGCACTCACTTCGGCGGCTGGTGCCTCAGCGGCAGCCTCGGCCTCGCCTCCGCCCTCGCCTTCGGCCGCAGCCTCGGCAGGCGGTTCGTCGATCGGCGGGTTCGGGTCGGTCAGGTGGCTGTGCTGCGGAACGCCGAGCATCGAGAGGCCGATCTTGCGCTCCTCGGTGTCGACCTTCAGCACGCGCACGTCCACGAGTTGCCCGATCTTCACGACCTCCTCGGGAGACTCGACCTTGCGGTCGGTCAGCTCGGAGATGTGCAGCAGCCCCTCGAGGCCGTCCTCGAGCGAGACGAACACGCCGAAGTTGGTCACCTTGGTCACGCGGCCGGCCACGATGTCGCCCGGGCCGTAGCGGCGCGGGATCTCGTCCTGCCACGGGTCCTGCTCGAGCTGCTTCATGCCCAGCGCGACGCGCCGCTTCTCGGTGTCCACCGAGAGCACGACCGCGCGCACGAGGTCGCTCTTCTTGAAGACCTCGGACGGGTGCGTGACCTTCTTGGTCCAGCTCATGTCGGAGACGTGCAGCAGGCCGTCGATGCCCTCTTCGATCTCGACGAACGCGCCGTAGCTGGTGAGGTTCCTGACCACGCCCTCGATGATCGTGCCGACCGGGTAGCGGTCCTCGACCTCGGTCCAGGGGTTGGTCTCGGTCTGCTTCATCCCCAGCGAGATCTCCTGCTTCTCCTGGTTGATGTCGAGCACGACCACGTCCACCTCGTCGCCGATGTTGACCAGGTCGCTCGGGTGGCTCACCCGGCGCGTCCAGGACATCTCGGAGATGTGAACCAGACCTTCGATGCCGTCCTCCAGCTTCACGAAGGCGCCGTAGGGCATGATGTTCACGACCTCGCCCTTCGCCTTCGAACCGATCGGGTACTTCTTCTCGACCTCGGCCCAGGGCGACTCCTCGAGCTGCTTGAGACCGAGCGCGATGCGGTTGCGCTCGCGGTCGAAGCGCAGCACCTTCACCTCGAGTTCCTGTTCCAGCGACACCACCTCGCTCGGGTGGTTCACGCGGCTCCAGGACATGTCGGTGATGTGCAGCAGGCCGTCCACGCCGCCGATGTCCAGGAAGGCGCCGAAGTCGGCGATGTTCTTGACCGTGCCCTTGCGGATCTGGCCCTCTTCCAGCGTCGAGAGCAGCTCGTCACGCAGCGCGTTGCGGCGCTCCTCGAGCAGCTTGCGGCGGCTGACCACGATGTTCATGCGCTCGCGGTCGATCTTGATGATCTTGCACTCGAGCTCGCGGCCGATGTAGATGCCCACGTCGGGGACGCGGCGAATGTCGATCTGGCTGGCGGGCAGGAACACGGACACGCCGCCCACGTCCAGCAGCAGGCCGCCCTTGATCTTGCGCGTGGCGGCGCCGTTGATGATGTCGCCCTCGCCATGGCTCTGGACGATCTTCTCCCAGCCGCGCATGCGCTCGGCGCGGCGCTTGCTGAGCAGCAGCAGGCCGGTCGCCTCGTCGATGCCCTCCATGAGGACCTCGATCTTTTCCATCGCGGTCGGCGGGCTGTCTTCATCGAACTCGAAGAGCGGGACGACGCCTTCGCTCTTGTAGCCGATGTCCACCATCACGTCGTCGTTGACGACGCGCAGGATCGTGCCTTCGATCAGGGCGTTGGGCGCGAAGTCGCGCACCGAGCCGTCGTACAGCTCTGCCACCTCGGTGGCGCCCAGGTTGCCCAGTGCCTCGGCGACCTCGCGATCGAGGTCGGTCTCGGGGAGGGCGAATCGCTTCAGGAGTTCCTTGTTGGTCATGGACGGGTTCTTGGATCGGACCTCGTCTCGGAGCGGACGGCCGGATTGCGCACGGCGCGCGAGCGAGGGGTACGAGAGGATGCGGGACACCGGCCCGCTGACGGGCACACCCCCCTTGTGGAGGCGTGCGCAAACCGTCCGATGATAGGGATTCAGCCCCCGGGATGCGACAGCAGGGTCGCCTCAGGCGGCCTCCGCGCCGACCAGGCCCAGCAGGTGCTCCACGACCTGGTCCAGGTCCATGTCGGACGTGTCGATGCGCAGCGCCCCCTCGGCCTGCGTCAGGGGCGCCACCGCGCGGCCCGAGTCCTGGCGGTCCCGCTCCGCGATCTTCGCCTGGACGTCTCCCAGCGATACCCCGCCGCCCTCGCCCTGGGCGGCCCGACGCGCGGCGCGCACCTCGGGTCGCGCGTCCAGGTAGAACCCATGGGCCGCGTCGGGAAAGACGACACTCGCGATGTCCCGGCCCTCGGCCACCAGCCCGGGCACGCGCCGGGCCAGGCCGCGCTGGACGTCGAGCAGAGCCTCGCGCACGCCGGGCACGGCGCTCACGCGCGAGACGTAGCCGGTCACCTCGGGGCTGCGCAGGGCCGCGTCGGGCACCTCGGCGCCGTTCATGACCAGCCGTCCGGACGGGTCGACGTCGAGGTTCAAGCCGTGGGCCAGTTCGGTCAGGGCGCCGTCCTCGTCGGGCGTGCCGCCCTGCAGCGCCGCCCAGGTCACGGCGCGGTACAGCGCGCCGGAATCCAGGTGGCCATAGCCGAGCGCCGTCGCCAGCTGGCGGCTCGCGGCCGACTTGCCGCTGCCGGCGGGACCGTCGATCGCGATCACCGGGCCCGGCGTGGGCGCGAAGCGGGCATCCCGCACGACCAGCTCCAGGCGGCCGTCGATCCAGCGCGCGTGGCTGCCGCTGGTCTCGAAGTCCGCCATGACCACCAGGCGCCCCGTGCTGTTGCCGTTGCCGGACGACAGGTGGCTGTCGCGCGCGCGATGCACGTGCCCGCACACGATCAGGTCGATGCCGGCGGCGAGCGTCTCCGTCACGGAGTCGTCCACCATCGCGGTCATCTCCGTCGGCTTCGGGTTCGTGTTGCGGTTGGCCGAGTCGAGCAACGTTCGTGAGACCCGGTCCGACGCGGCGCGCGGCAACGTGCGGAACACCGCGCGGAACGGGGCCGAGCGGATGATGCGGTGCAGCCGTTGGTAGGAGCGGTCGTTCGTGCAGAACGCGTCGCCGTGGACGAGTCGTGCACGCTGTCCGCCGAGGCTGACGTCCAGCCCGTGTCCCGCCACCTCGACGCCCAGCGCCTGCTCGACGTGCGACCCCAGCAGGAAGTCGTGGTTGCCGTGCAGCATGACGACGCGCATGCCGCCCGCGACCGCATCCTCCAGCGCCGAGAGGAACGGCGCGAGGCCCGCGTCGTTCAGCGAGCGGGGTCCCATCCAGGCCATGAAGATGTCGCCCAACAGGAACAGCGCGTCGGCGCCGCTCTCACGCGCGTGCTCCACGAAGCGGCAGGCGCGCTGCACGCCGTCGGGTCGGGCGCCGTGCATGTGCATGTCCGACGCGAAGAGCGCGTGGCGCACCGGTCGCGCGGCGGCATCCCACGAACGGCGGACGTGTGTCGGCCCTAGCATGCGCACATCTTGATTGGGGCGGCACCGGGGCATCAAGTAGACTGCTTGCGTGGATTCCGCGCGCACGTCCGATCCGGACATCAACGGCATCATCGATGAGGCCTTCGCACAGCATCAGCAGGTGCTGGCGGACGCCGCGGTGGCGCTTCCGGATGCCGTGGGCGAGGCCGCACGCCTGCTGATCGAGGCCTACCGGGCGGGCGGCAAGGCGATCCTGTTCGGCAATGGCGGCAGCATGACCGACGCGCTGCACATCGAGGGCGAACTGGTCGGCCGATTCGGATACGACCGCCCGGGCGTCGCCGCGGTGGCGCTCGCCGGCCTGTCCAGCTTCACCGCGACGGCGAACGACTACAGCTACGAGGACGTCTTCTCGCGCATGCTCGCGGCGCACGCGCGACCGCACGACGTGGCCATCGGCTTCTCGACCAGCGGCAACTCCGAGAACGTCGTGCGCGCCCTCGAGAAGGCGCGCGAGTCGGGCCTGGCGCGCATCGCCTTCACGGGCCAGGCAGGCGGGCGCTGCGCGGACGCCGCCGACGTGGCCATCCGCGTGCCCAGCACCAGCACGCCGCGCATCCAGGAAGTCCACATCCTCGTCGGGCACACGCTCTGCGACCTGGTCGAGCGCGCGCTCTTCCCGCGCCCGTGAGCGGTCGCCCCGCGGCCTTCATCGATCGCGACGGCACGCTCATCGAGGAGCGGCACTATCCGATCGACAGGAACGACATCGTGCCGGTCGACGGCGCCGGCGAAGCGCTGGCCCGACTCGAGGAGGCCGGCTGGCTGCGCATCGTCCTCACCAACCAGTCGGCGGTCGCGCGCGGCATGCTGACCGAGGAGGACCTGGGCGGCCTGCACGACCACATGCTGCGCGAACTCGCCGGCATCGGCGGCTCGGTCGACGCGATCTACTACTGCCCCCACCATCCCGACGGCATCGCCCTCGGCTACAGCTACGCCTGCGCCTGCCGCAAGCCCGACCGCGGTCTACTCGATTCTGCGCTCGCGGAGCACGACATCGACCTCGCGCGCAGCGGTTTCATCGGGGACAGCCCGCGCGACCTGTTCCCGGGCGTGTCAGGGGTCGGCGCGCGCATCCTCGTCGTGCCGGACGGCACGAGCGCACCGGCCGACCTGCCCGAACCGCCCGACCACGTCGCCGTCGACTTCCCCTCGGCGGTGGACTGGTTGCTCTCCCGCTCCGGCGCCCCCGCTCAGGGAACGTGACGCATGATCGAGGGGCCCACCAGCCGCCCCAACCAGAGCGGCATGGCCGAGATCAGGTGGCGCGGCAACTGCATCTTCGGGTTGCCCGGGTTCAACGACGGTGGCCGCCCCCCACGCGGGAAGTAGTACTGATAGTCCAGCGGCGTGGCGGTGAACCCCATGTGCCGCTTGAACGCCGCGGGCCCCGAGTTGCTCCGGCTGCGGCCGAAGTCGAACACCTGGCAGCCGCGCCGCACGGCCTCCTCCATGAGCATCGCGTACATGAAGTTGTTGGCGCCCATGCGGTCGATGCCCGCCTCGGCGCCGGAGTAGTACGGGTACAACACGCCGCGGTCCTGCAAGGAGAGCACGGCCGCGATCAGCCGCCCCTCGTGCATCACGCCGTGCAGCATTGCGCGCCCGCCGAACAGGTCGATCAGCCGGTGGAAGTACCCGGCGGCGAAGACCGGCGAACCCAGGCTGCGCTTGTTGATCAGGTACAGCCGGTAGAACTCGTTGAAGAGTTCCGATCCGCCTGACATGACCAGCCCGTGCCGGTCGCGTCCCTTGCGGACCTCCGCTCGGGCCTTGCGCGGGATCGTGCCGAGCACGTCCGCGGGATCCTCGGGGAGTTCCTTGCGGTAGGTGTCGTACATGGCGAGCGACTGGTGGTGCGTCGGGCCCTCGCCGATGTAGCGCGTCTCGAGGAAGCGCGCGTTGCTCGTGCGCGCGAGCAGCATCGAGGCTTCGTCCAGCGCATGCACGGACTCCTCGTCGGACGCGAGGATGCCGCCGTACACGCCGAAGGGCACCGAGACCAGGCGTCGTCCAGTCATCGGCGCGGCCACCAGCGCGAGCGGCAACACGCCCGCCACCTCGCGACCGCGCCAGGCCACGAGGGTCTGCGTCTCGAACCGGAACGTGGACCGCACCAGGTCGAGCCAGCGGCTCTCGTGGAACGGCGTGCCGTCCGGATGCTTCAACACGAAGCGGTCGGCTGTGCGCGAGGCGCGCGTGTCCAGCAGCTCGACCCGCAGGCTCATCGCCCGCCCTCCCGAGGCTCTCCCGACGCCGCGCCCGAGTCGCCGGCTGGCGCCTGCTCGGTGGGCTCCACCGCAGGCAGGCCCTTGCCGTCCAGGATGCGCGCCTTCCGCTTCCAGACGATCAGGCGGTTGTCGTGCCGCACCAGGAACGGTGGCTCGATGCCGATGCGATCCTGCTCGACAAAGTGCTCATCGAGCCAATCCATGAAGTCCGCGCCGTACACGCCGCCCATGCGGTTGGCCTTCAACACCATCCACACTTCGCGGCGGTTCCGCATGAAGCCGAACATGTTCTTGTCGGAGAGCGGCGCCTCCCAGGCGGAGACATCCGCGAAGCCGGGCTCCTTCCAGAGGTAGACCTCGATGGCCGAGTGCTCGTCGGCCACCAGGATGTCCTCCGGCGACATGTGCTCGGCCAGCCACACGGCCATGCCGCGCATGTCGTGTCGGTCGCCGTTCAGGCCATAGGCGTACAGTTCCGGGACGGGCGCCAGCAGCGCGAGGGCCGACAAGCCCACGCGCAGCACGCGGCGTCCTTCGAGCGTGCACCACCCCGCGCCGGCCAACAGCAGCGCCGCGGGGATCGCGGCCATCGCGTAGCGCTGCTGCGTGGACGCGCCCAGCACGGACGTGCCGAGTAGCAGCACCGGCGGCAGGCCGGCGCAGAGCAGCATCTGCCAATCGGCCACGCTGCGTCGGCGTAGGGCGGCGAGCACCCCGCACAGCACGAGCAGGCCGGCGCCGACGCCGAGGTTGTAGCCGAGCCCGGCGACGAAGTGCGTGGCGTCGTAGCGGGCCGTCGGGCGCAGCGTGAGCGCGCGCATCAGGACGTCGCGGATGGCGCCCTCGCCCACCGTCATCCAGAGCCACGCGCCGCCGATCATCACGACCACCAGCACCGCGAGGCGCTTCCAGTTCAGCAGCTTGCGCATGCTCGGGAAGACCAGCCCGGGCCCGAGCAGCACGGCGCTCGGATGACACAGGCAGGCGGCCACGAAACACATCGCGGAGGCCCAGGGTCGGCGCCGCTCCCCCGGCATTGCCCACATCGTCGCCAGCGTGGCGAAGAGCAGCAGCGGACCGTAGAAGCGCGCTTCCTGCGAGTGGTAGATGAGCCAGGGCGAGATCGCCGCCAGCGTTCCGGCCACGAGCGCGGCCCGGCGGGCGATCACGTCGCGCCGCATCCACAGCAGGCACAGGACCGCGGCCAGACCCGTCAGCGCCGGGAAGAGGCGCAGCGCCCACTCGGTCTCGCCGAACAGCTTCGCCATGAGCGCCATGCCCATGTAGCCGAGCGGGTGGCTCTGCACCGCCTCGGGCCACTCGCCGTCGAGCAGGTCCTGCACGTCCACGAGGCTGAAGAACTCGTCGCTGTCGATGCTCCAGCGACCCAGGTCGTGCAACCGGAACCACGTGGCGACGGCCAGCACGACGAGTACGGCGACGGTCAGCCGGCTCTTCACCCGCCCTGGCTGCCGGGACGGTCGGTGTCGCCGCGCGCCCCGGGCGCGGCCTGCGTCACCTCGCCGTCGCTCGGCGTCGCCTCGTCCCCGCCGTCACGTTCCTGCGGCTGGTCGCCGGGAGCCGCTTCGTCGTCGCCCCCCTCGGGCTCCTTCCGCGGCGGCAGTCCGGGCTCGAGCTCGCGATCGACGGTGTACTCGCGCACGTTGCGCGCCGTCGTGAAGATGATGATCTCGGCCACCAGGCCGAGCGAGAAGACCATCACGCCGGTCACGACCAGCGCCACGCCGATCACCAGCGAGGCGCGGTTGCGCGGGTCGCCCACGTGGCTCCAGCCGTAGATGTAGTCGAGCAGCAGGTAGCCGCAGATGACCAGGCCGGCCAGCACGCACAGCCCGCCCGCCATGCCGAAGAAGCGCAGCGGCTTGCGCGTGAAGCGCGTGAGGAACAGCAGCCCCACGACGTCGAGGATGCGTCGCACGTACACGCCCAGGCCGAAGAAGCCCTGCCGGCCGCGCTCGCGCAGGTGGCGCACGCGCACCTCGCCCACGCGGAAGCCCTGGCGGTGCGCGAGCACCGGCAGGAAGCGCGAGACGTTGCCCTCGACCAGCACGTCGTCCACGATCACGCGGCGCATGCCGACCAGGCCGCAGTTCAGGTCGTGCAGGTCGACGCCGGTGAACAGGCTCATCGCGCGGTTGTAGGCCCACGACTGCAGCCGGTTCATCCACGGGTCGACACGCGGCACACGCCAGCCGATCACCAGGTCGTAGTGGCGCTCGAGCGCGTCCAGCACCAGGTGGATGTCGCCCGGGTCCAACTGCAGGTACGGCGGTAGCGAGACGAGCAGCCGACCGTGCGCCTCGCGATAGCCGCTGGCCAGCGTGCGCTCCTCGCCGAAGCGCTGGTTGAAGTGCAGCAGGCGCACCGGGGCGCCCTCGGGAATGCGCGCCTTGATGCGCGCCGTGCGCTGCTCGCCGATGCCGTCGAGCACGATCACGAACTCGTAGCTCATGCCGCGGTCCGCGAACTCCGCCGAGTACTGGCGGATGATCTCATCCAGCTCGGGACAGTCATCGCTGAGCGCGAGGATCGCACTGACGTCGACGGTAGCCGTCACGACCAGACCTCCTCGCGGGGCATCGGTTCGGGAACACTGTCGCGCGCGTCCGGCGTGCGCACGGCCAGCTCGCACAAGAGCCCCATCATGAGGAAGTAGATGGCCAGGCAGAAGCCCAAGACCGCGATCGACGGCATCACCACCGTCGAGTAGTTCACGAGGCGGATCCAGGCCGTGTCCACGAAGGCCAGGAAGGTCATGGCCACGGACGCCGCAAAGGTGCCCAGCGACAGCAAGCCGAAGTAGTGCAGCGGCTGCCCCGCGAAGCGCACCAGCAGGCGCAGCAGGACCATGTCCGTGAGCAGTTTGTAGGTACGGCCGATGCCGTACTTGCTCTCGCCCCGGCGGCGCGGATGGTGCGCGACCACGCGCTCGGTCACCCGCGCCCCCATCGCCGCGGCGAAGCCCGGGATGAAGCGGTGCATGTCGGAGTACAGGTTCACGCGACGGATGAAGGAGGCGCGGTAGGCCTTCAGCGTGCAGCCGAAGTCGTGCAGGCGGATGCCGGTGATCTCCGCCAGCAGCCGGTTGGCCGTCTGGCTGGGCAGCGTCCGCACGAAGTAGCTGTCCGCCCGGTCCCGGCGCCAGCCCGAGACCACGTCGTAGCCCCGGTCGAGGTCCTCCAGCAGGCCGGGGATGTCGCTCGGGTCGTTCTGCCCGTCGCCATCCATGGTGATGAAGACCTCGCCCCGGGCGGCGTGGAACCCTGCCACCATGGCGGAGGTCTGGCCGAAGTTGCGCCGCAGCGCCAGCACCCGCATGCGACGAGACCCAACGCGGTGGGCCTCGAGCGCGTCAAGAGTGGCGTCCGAACTGCCGTCGTCCACGACGATGATCTCGGACTCCACGGGCACGCGATCGAGCGCGGCCTCCAGGTCGGCGAGCAAGGCGCCGATGGAACCCTCTTCGTTGTAGACCGGGATGATCACCGACAGCGTGACCAAGCGGTGGGCTCCTCCAGGGATCGCCGAATCGATGGTTTACGGCGGCTTGTGGGCGATGAACACAAGCATCGTAACTTTCCGAGCGTTAACATGAGACCGATGGCCGCCGTCGTCCTCTGCCCTCATAGCACCCCGGCAGCCGCGGCCCTGCTCTCGGCGCTCCGTGCCGGCCTGGGCGCGGTGGAGGCCGTCACGACCTGTTCCGAGGCGGTCGAGGCCTGCGAGCGACACCCCCGGGCGCCCCTCGTCCTGGACCTCCGGGGCGCCGACCAGGACCAACTGGCCGAGGCGCAGCGCCTGCGCCTGCGGTCCCCCGGCACACGCACCCTGGGACTGCTCACGCCGGCGGCCGCCGTGACGCCCGACTGCGACGCGCTCTTCACCGAGCCCTTCTACCTGGTGGACGTCGTGCGCTGGTGCGCGCGGGCCGCCGTGGCCCCGCTGACCGAGGGGCTGCTGGCCGACCTCGCGGCCGGCCTGGCGCACGAGATCGGCAACCCGCTCACGGCGCTGCTGCTGCAGCTCGAGATGCTCAAGACGGACGACCGCATCACGACCATCCGCGACCACCTCGAGCTGATCGAGGATTCGAGCCAGCGCATCCAGGACGTGCTGCGCGACGTGGCGGGCGCCTCGGAGCGTCGGCCGGTCGAAACCACCGTGACGAGCCTCGGACTGCTCATCCAGGAAGCCAAGGCGGCCTTGCGAGATCGAAGCGCCGCACTGGCGCGCCGCGTCCGGGTCGACTGCGAGGACGCCCCCGTGGTGGCCGAGCGGCCGCTGGTCAGCACGGCTCTCGCCGACCTGTGGCAGTACCTGCTCCTCGCCGGCGACACCTCCGACAAGCTGGTCGTGGCCGCCGGCGGGCGGGACGAGGACACGCTCTCGATCCGCGCCCGAGCGCACGTTCCGCGCTTGCCCGACGACAGCGCCGGCCGACTCTTCACCCCACTCTGGGCGCGGCAGGCCCTGGGCCTGCCCGGCACGCTGAGCCTCACCTCCGCGCGCAGCGCATTCCTGAGGCACGGCGGCGAGCTGCGTGCGAAGGGCCAGCGCGGCGAGATGCTCACGGTCGAGGCCATCCTGCCGCGTGGCGCCGGCGCCGACGCCGCCGAGGGCGCGGCAGGGTGAGCCACCCAGGCGTGAGCGTCACGGGGATGCCGTCATGAGCCGTCGTCGCGGATGGATCCGCCGCACCGTGCCCTGGGTCCTGGCCTTCGTGGTCATCACCGCGACCGGGTACATGCTGTTCCAGGCCATGTCCGAACGCGACCTCGTGCAGCGCGCCTCGCAGTTGCGCATCGGCGACGAACTGACCGGCATGCCGCCCGACCCGCGCAGCGCGATCGAGGTCCTGGACAAGCTGCTCGCGCGCAAACCGCGCCACAGCGAGGCGCTGATCGAGAAGGCGCGTGCGTGGGCCGACCTGCGCGCCTGGGACAAGGCCGTCGAGATGCTCGACCTCGCGTCCGACAGCACCGACGACGTCCAGATCAAGATCCGCGCCACCGACATGGCCATGAACCTGCTGGCCATCGCGCGCGAGTTCGATGACGCCTTCGCCATGGGCGACCGCCTCGTCGCGCTGAAGCCGGAGAAGTCCGCCTTCGCCCTCAAGCTGGGGCAGATCTACTACCGCGGCAGCGCGGACAGCCAGGCCCAGGCGACCAACCGCTTCGTGAACCCCAGCGCCAAGCGCATGAAGGACGTGCTCATCGAGGAGCAGATCGAGGCGTACGTCACCGACGTCTGGCGCACGCCCGACCTCGACGATCTGCTCGATGAACTGCTTCCCGAAGCAGACGCCGTGCTGCGCCGGGACATCGAGGAGAAGCTGCTCACAGCGCGCACGCGGTTCCTCAGTGCCTACGAGATCCTTGAGGACTACCGCTACTTCGGCGGCTGGGACGCCGCCGTGGCCCGCGCGTACTGCCAGTCGCTCTACCGCGCCGGCCGCCTCTACGACGCGCACATCGAAGCAGGCATGGCGCTGCGCGAACCGAATCTGAACATGAACCTGATGCGGGACTTCACGGAAGTCCAGGCGCTGTGTTCGGTGGCCATCGAGGACTACGGCACGGCGGCCGACACCTACGCCCGCATCCTCGATATCTTCGAGCAGTACCAGCAGTACCCGCCGGGCGTCTACGTGTGGTGGATGTACGAGAACCGCCTCAGGGCCGGGCAGTACCTGTGGGTCCTCCAGAACATCGACAACGACATGCAGACGTACGGCAAGGACGTCTACATGCGCTACGTGAACGCGGTGGCGCTCGCCGCCGCCGGACGGGCGGACGAGGCGCGGCTCGAGCTGGCCGAGCCCTTCGCCGCGGTCGCGCTCGGCGGCAAGAACTTCCAGCCGCCGAGCCTGCGCCTGTTTCCCAAGCGCCGCCGCGAGGTGGCCATGACCTGCTACGAGTTGTTCGACGCGGTCGGGGACCCGCGTGCCTCGCAGGCGCTCGACGCCGTGCTGGCGCTCATCCCCGACGACGTCGAGGCCTTGCGGCTCCGCGCCGAGCTCTATCTCGAGAAGGGCAATACGGAAGGCGCCGCGTTCGACGCGTTCGACCTGCTCACCGAGCACCGCCGCGACCGCGGTGACTTCGACCTGTGGATGCAGGCGTCCGACGCGCTCTCGGAACAGCGCTACGGCCTGAGCCTGTCGGAGCGCGCCGTCACCAAGGTGAACGAATCCGAGCGCTGGAATCGCAACCGCGGGGACGCGGACTTCGCGATTCGCGAGGCGCTCAAGAACAAGCGCATCGACAGACCCACGTTCGAGCGTCTCCCCGACCAGCTGTTCGTCCCCTCGGATCCGGCGTTCACCTTCGCCATCGTGCGCGAGTTGACCGCCCGCAACGACGTCACCCGCTCGCGGCAGGAGTTGCGCAAGCTGAGCAACAGCTACCCGGACGTGCAGGAGTTTCGCTATCGGCTCGGTCGCCTGCTGGTGCGCGAGGGCAACTTCGAGAGTGCGGTCGCCGAGTTCCGTCGTCTGCTCGAGGACATCCCGTCCGACACCGAGGCGCTGGACCTCGCCACGCGCACCTACCGCGCCATGGGCCTGCACACTCAGGCCGCCGACCTGATCAACCTGATGATCCTCGAGTCGCCGCTCGAGGTGGGCGCGGTGCGTTACGGACACCAACTGCTCGACACCGACCGCCCCGACCAGGCCTCACGGCTGGTCGAACGGCTCGTGGGTTGGACGGGCTTCAACCAGAACCTGGACGTGCTACTGCTCGCGGGAGACGCCAAGCTCGCGCTCGGCGACCTGAAGGCCGCGAGCGCGATCCTGAACACGGTCGCCCAGGCGAATCCAGACTCCGTGGACGTGGCGCTGCTCGGTCTCGACCTCGGTCTTACCAGCGGCACGTCACAGCTCGTCGAGGCCGCGATCAACAGCCTCATGCGACTCGCGCCCGAGCTGTTCCCGGACCAGATGGAGGAGGTCGCGAACCGGCTGCTCGACGCCGGGTTGCTGCGGGACATACTCCGCGTCTTCCCGCCCGAGGTCACCAAGGCGCCCGCCGCGCAACCCGCGCTGCGCGCCGTCGCCCGGGCCAACAAGTCGCTCGGTTACGCGTCCGCGGCCGAGGACCTGCTAGCGCTGCTCGACGACGACCTCGCGCTGCTCGACCAGTTCCTGCTCGCGTCACTGCAACGACGCACCGCCGAGGCCGCCAAGGTGCTGCGCCTGACGCCGGCCCTGGCCGACGAGCGCAACATCGTCGAGCTGCGGCTGCTGGTCGCGAATGCACTCCAGGGCATCCCCGCGTTGTTCGACCAGCACATCGGACGGAAACTCTCGGAGCTCGGCGTGCCCGACATGCTCGAGCCGGGCGACGTCCAGATGCTGGACGCCCTGTTGCGCATCATGCCGTCGCTCGACCGGCTCGAGGACGTGGCGCCGGCGGGCGCCGTGCTGGACGCCGTCGCCGCGTGGCCGCTCGCCGGGCGGGACATCAACCTGGTGCTCGCCTTGTCCCTGGAGGATCCCGACACCGCGTTCAGCGTGGCGGAGAACCTTCTGTACCTCGTGCTGATGGGCGGCCGGGACTTCTGGGCGCGCGAGTCGCGCGCCCTCGCCGAGCAGTCGCTGCACCTGGTCCCCGACCTCATCCTCCCCACGCGCGTGCTCGCGCGGCGCGCCCTCATCGAAGAGCGCCCGATCGACGCCCTGCGCCTGCTCCAGCCGCTGCTCGACATGCAGCACGGCAACCCCGACCTGGCGGATCTCGAGTTGTTCATGGACGCCTCGCGTCAGCAGGGTCGCGGTGAGTGGGGCGTCGTCTACGCCATGCGGATCGTGGGCGAGCCGGGCGTGCGCCAGCTGCTGGCCGACAAGCTCACCTCCTGGGAATTCTCGGAGGAGGCGATCGTGCTGTACCGGGAGCTGCTCGCGAACTCTCCGGGCGATCGCCACGCGCTCACCGGCCTGCTCCAGGCCATGGTCCAGCAGCGCCAGTTCGACGAGCTGGCCGATGTCGCGCGGATCGCCATCGCCGCGCACCCCGAGTACGACGACCTGCGCGTGACCTGCGCCGACGCGCTCGCGCTGATCCCGGAGCCCGACGAGGGCGCCGTCGAGCTCATGGAAGCGCTCTGGGACACCTTCGACGACCTGCCGCAGATCGGCGAGGCCCTCGCCCGCGCGTACGGCGGCGATCCGGATCGCATCGATGCGGTCCTGCAGACGATGACCACGCGCATCGAGGCGCGCACGGACGCCTCTGCGCCGGAGAGTCGCCAAGCCGAGAGCCAGGCGCTCGTCCGCAGCGCCACCGCGGCACGACGCTGGGGACTGCTCGAACGCGCACGCAAGATGAACGAGTTGGCGCTCCGCATCACCCCCGGCTCCGTGCGCCTGTTCAGCGAACTGGCCTACCTGGAACTCGAGGAGGGCAACCTCGACACGGCGCGCCGGTATCTGCAGGTGCTCAGCTTCACGAACGCGACCGACCGCGGGACCGCGATGGTGCTGGCCAACCTCGACTTCCAGCGCCTCGGCCGCCCGCGCCGCGCGGCCGAATCCGTCCGGCGTGCCTTCCACGGCTCGCTGCCGCCGCCCGCCGTCGAGATCCTCGCCGCCGAGGCCTACCTGCTCGGTCGCCCCGACGATGCGATCCAGCAGTTCCACGCCATCTCGCGCAGCCCGCTGCTCTCGGCCGACACCTTCATGACCGTGGCGCGCATCGCCTACAGCTCCGGCGACGACATCATCGCGCGCCTCCTGTTCGAGCAGGTCCTGCTCACCACCGAAGACGGCGATCCGCGCCGGCCGCGCTGCGAGTGGTTGTGCGAGGTTCGCCTGCCCAAGATCCAAAGGCCCGGCGCGGAGCCGGAGGCGGCTGCCTCCACGGGCGACGCCGATCCGGCCGACGCAACCGACGGCGACGCGCCGGCCGAAGGCGCCGATCCGGATGCGGAACCGCCCCCCACCGCTCCGGAACCGGAGACCGAGGACGCCGTGACGGTCGACGCGGGGACTCCCACCGACCCCTGACCCGCTGCGACCGGGCCGCCCGGGATCAGTCGGGCAACGCGTCCGGGTCGAGACGTCGATCGGCGGGGACGTCGATCGCACCCACCGGGCCGAAGGCGTGGCGCCCGAGCAGCCGACGCAGCCGCTCCTCCGTCCGTTCGATGCCGTGGTAGTGGCGCAGCGTGCGTAACCCGCCGAGGCGGTGCCGCGGCTGGCCCGGGTCCAGCTCCCACGGGTGCAGGTACACGACGCCCGGCTCCCCGTCGCGCTCGGCCCGTCGCAGCGCGCCGTCCACCAGGCCGAAGGGCAACAGGCGCAGGTATCCGCCACCGGCGGCCGGCCAGCGTCGGCCGAGGGCCGGCCTCGTCAGGAGCGGGTACTCGCGCAGCGGCGGCGCGTCGGCCATGTCGAGATGGACCGGACGGTGCGGGAAGTCCACGTCCCCGTAGCGGTCGTGCCGCACCGGGAAGACGCTGCTGTCCCAGGTGTGCCCCGCGCGCGCGAGGATCGGCAGCGCCCAGCGCGTGCCGCGACCGATCGAGAAGGTCGAGGCCCGGAAGCCCTCCACCGGCGCGCCGGCAAGGTCTTGAAGCAGGCCGCGCGCGCGACGCACGTCCTGCTCGAAGCCCTCCGGCCCGAGGTCACCCGCCATGCGGTGGCTGTAGCCGTGGCTCGCGAGTTCGTGCCCCGCCTCGACGATGCGTCGCACGGCCGCCGGCGAACGCTCCGCCACCAGGCCCAGGACGAAGAACGTCGCCTTCACCGAGTGCTCCTCGAGCAGCGCGAGGATGCGCTCGACGACCTCCTCCGAGCGCGGCGTCAACTCGCTCCACGTCTCGGGCGGCGTGACGCTCCAGAGGTTCAGCGCGTGGAACGCCTCCTCGACGTCGAAGGACAGGCCGTGTCGGACGGACGCGCTCACGACCCGCGCTCCGCGGGCGCGCTCTCCGCGCCCATGTTCCGGACCTGCCGCTCGTCGCGCTCGGCCAGACAGGCTTCGGCGATCGTCTCCACGCGTTCAGCGTTGCCCGCCCACGTCATGCTCTCGCGCTCGACGCTCGCACGCGCCGCCGCGCCGAGCTGCTCGCGAAGCGCGCGGTCGTGAGCCAGCGTCGCGACGGCGGCGGCCATCGCGCCGCGGCCGGTCGGTTCGAACAGCAGGGCGTCCTGCCCGTCCGTCAGCACCTCGCGCAGGTTCTCCTGGTCCGGCGCGACGATCCCCCGCGCCGCCGCCATGTACTCGGGCAGCTTCAGCGGCGAAGCCCAGGCCGTGGCGGCGGGCTGGACGCAGACGTCCATGGCACGCAGGTGGTCGGGGATCTGCTCGTGCGCCACGGCGCCCGTGATCTCCACGCGATCCGCGACACCGCGCTCGCGCGCGCGCGTCTCGATCGACTCGCGCGAGGGACCGTCCCCCACCAGCAGCAGCCGCGCCCCCGCGGGCAACGACCCGTCGGACAATGCGTCCACCAGGTCCTCGATGCCGTGCCAGGGACGGAAGAAGCCGGTGAAGCCGATGACCACCTGCCCGTCCTCGGCGCGTGGCGCAGGCGATGGGTAGCGCAGGAGATCGACGCCGTTGCGCACGACGTGCAGACGCGCCCGCGGCACGCCTGCCTCTCCGAGCATGTCGGCCAGCACCTGCGTCACGCACAGCACGCGGTCGGCGGCGTGCAGCACGGAGCGTTCCGACCGGGCGGCCCAGCGCTTCAGGACGAGTTGCTCGTGCGTCGCGCGCTCGTGCGCCAGGGGTGAGTTGACTTCGAGCAGCAACGGGATGCCGAGCCGGCGCGCGGCGCGCACCCCTGCCGTGTTGCCGAGCGCGTGCCGTTCGTAGAGCACCTGCGCGCCGACGAGCTTCCCCGTCCGCGCGAGGCGTCCGGCCGTCATCGGTCCGTAGGCGTGTTCCGCGATCTCGTACAGCACGCGCGGTGCGCGTGCGGCCAATCGTCCGAGCAGCCCGCCCTCGCTGCCCATCTCGCCCTGCTCGCCACGGCTGAGCGCCCACTCCTCCACCTGGTGCCCGCGTTCACGCAGCGCCCCGATCAACTCGCGGATGTGGACGGCCTGGCCGTCGCGCGACTTCGTGCGGTGGTGGTAGAGGATGTTCATGCGCCGCACACACGGTCGAAGATGCCGGCCATCCCGTCCACCGTCGCGTCCCAGGTGTGGCGTTCGGCCCAGGGCCGGGCCGCCGCGGCGTCGAGTTCGTTCAGGCGTGACAACCCCTCCGCCAGGCCTTCGACCGTGGGCTCCACGAGCAGCCCCGCATCGCAACCGGTCAGGATCTCGGGCGTTCCCCAGACGGCGGTGGCCAGGACCGGCGTGCCGCAAGCCAGCGCCTCCAGCACCACGTTGGGCCAACCTTCGCGCAGGCTGGAGAGCACCATCGCATCGGCGGCCCGGTACCAGCGCGGCAGCTCCTCGGGCCGCACCGATCCGACGAAACGTACGCGGCCGTCGATGCCGAGCCGCGCGGCCTGGGCGCGCAACCGCGCCTCGGCCTCCCCGGCGCCGACCAGCAGCAGTTCGGGCCCGGGCGCCCCGAAGCGCGCCTGGCCGCTCGGCGCCCAGAGTCGCGCGTAAGCGTCGAGCAGCAGGTGCTGGCCCTTGCGTTCGATCAGGTGCCCCACGCAGATCAGCACCTGTGCATCGGCGGGCAGATCCAGGTCGCGGCGCTCCGCGGCGCGGTCACCGGGTGCGAAGCGTGTCGTGTCCACTCCGTTGCGCAGCGTGGTCACGCGCTCGGACGGCACGCCCAACTCGAGCGCCACACGGCGCAGCGCCTCCGCCACGCAGATCACGTGGTCGGCTTCGGCCAGGGCCCGCCGCAGCTGGCGCGCGACGACACGTTGCCGCGCAGAGAGGTTCAGGTCGGTCCCGCGCGCCGTGACCACCAACGGCAGCGTCCGCCGCAGTGCGCGTTGCAGGTGCTCGCGCAGATGCCAGGCCGCCACGCCGTCGGGCCAGGCGTAGTGCGCGTCCAGCACGGTGGGCTGGAAGCGCATGGCCTCGTCCACGACGCACGCGCGCGTGCCCGAGGCCATCAGGCCCGGGCGCCAGCGATCGCCGAAGCCGGGCGGGCTGAGGAAGCGCGGGTGCACGACGCGCAGCCCGTCGATCTGTTCCTCGGCCGGTACGCGCGCCCATTCCTTGCCGCGGCCGGGCACGGGCGCGACGACGCTCAACTCGGCGCCGTGTCGCTCCCTGAAGCGCAGCAGGCGTTCCTTCACGAACACGCCGTGGTGCGGCATGACGCTGTTGGGGAAGAGCATGCTGTAGACGAGCAGCCTCATCCCGCCGCGCTCCGCTCGGCGCCGCGCAGGAAGCCGTCCAGCGTGAGCAGGAACCAGAGCTCGGTGCTGCGGTCGCTGCGCTGGGCCAGATGATCGGCGAGATACCCTGAGAAGACGTCCTGCCGCACGTAGTCGAAGGCCGGCCCGCCCGTCTCCGCCAGCACAGCCTCGACCTGCGGGCGCAGGCCGCCCGAGAGCCAGCGCGCGACCGGGAGGTGGAAACCCTGCTTGGGGCGCGTGAGCACGGACTGCGGCACGTGACCGGTCAGCGCGCGGCGGAAGAGCGCCTTGCCCTCGCCGCCGTGCAACTTGGCGTCACCCGGCAGACCCGCAACCCAGTCCACGAAGTCGGTGTCGAGCAGCGGGACGCGCACCTCGAGCCCGTGGGCCATGGCCATGCGATCGGTCTTGACCAGGATGTCGTCGGGCAGCCAAGTGGCGAAGTCCATGGCCAGCACACGGCTGAGCGGGTCGAGGTCTCGCGCGCGACCGGCCGCGGGCTCGAAGCCCTCGCGCAGCGGACCCTCGGCGCACCACTCGGGGCGCAACAGAGCACGCGCGCGCTCCTCGGTGACGCGCGACATCGAGCGCACGTAGGCGTCCAGCCAATCGCCCGCGAGGTTCTGGAGCAGCGTCGCGCCGCGCAGCGGACGCGGCACGCGCGGGCCCGAGGGCAACACGCGCCCGAGCGGACCGAGCAGACCGCGCCGAAGCGCAGCCGGCAGGCGCGCGCGCCAGCGCTCCTCGAGCACGTCGTAACGGATGCGCCGGTAGCCCGCGAAGTTCTCGTCGCCGCCGTCGCCTGACAGCGCCACCGTGACGTGTCGCCGGGCCGCCTCGCACACCAACCAGGTCGGCGCGGCGGAGGTGTCCGCGAACGGAGCGTCCAGGTGCCAGGTCAGGCGCGGCATGAGCGCGGCGATGTCGGGGGCCGCCGTCTCCTCGTGCAGCGTGACGCCCAGCTCGGAGGCCACCTCGCGTGCGAACGGGCGCTCGTCCATGCCCGGCTCGAGGATGCCGACGCAGATGGCGTCGACGCCGCTACCGGCGCCCTCGGCCATGGCGGCCACCACCGCCGAGCTGTCGATGCCGCCCGAGAGGAAGGCGCCCAGCGGGACCTCGCTCATCAGGTGGCTCTCGACGCTCGCGCGCAACCGCGACCACAACTCCTCCGGGTCGGCGGCCTCGCGGCCGGGCTCGAACTGCAGCGTGTGGTGACGGTGGCGCACCAGCTTGCCGTCGCGCCAACTCGCCGCGGTGCCCGGCGGCAGGCTCTCGACGCCCTCCCAGATCGTGCCCGGGCTCAGCGTGAAGCCGAGCGTGGCCGACTGCAGCAGCCCGCGCGCGGACACCGTGGGACGGCGCGACAGGCCGGCGAGGATCGACTTCATCTCCGATCCGAACAGCAGCCCGTCGGGACCGACGTGCAGGTACATCGGCTTGATGCCCAGCGGGTCGCGCGCCAGGTGCAGCTCGCCCGTGACGAGGTCGTGCAGCGCGAACGCGTACATGCCGCGCAGCCGCTCCAGCATCCCGTGCAGGCCCCAGCGCAGGTAGCCGTGCACGATGACCTCGGCATCGCTGCCCGTGCGCGGTCGCGCGCCTTCGGCCACGAGCTGCTCGCGCAGCGCGAGGTGGTTGTAGATCTCACCGTTGAACACGAGCGCGACGCGGCGCTCGTCGTCGTAGAGCGGGTTGTCGCCGCCCGAGACGTCGATGATCGAGAGGCGCCGGTGCCCCAGGCCCACGCCCCCCTCGTGATGGAACCCGTCGGCGTCGGGACCGCGGTGCGCGATCACGTCGGTCATACGCTGCAGCACCGCCCGATCGATCGGCGTCCCGCCGGGCGCGGCCGCGTGTCCCGTGATTCCGCACATGTCAGGCGGCCCCCGCGTCGCGCAGCCGGCGGTAGAGCGCGACGTAGTTGTCGACCATGCGAGCGTGGGTGAACACGTCCAGGTAGCGCTGGCGGGCGGTGGCCCCCATGCGCGCGCGCTCGTCCGCGTCACCGAGTAGTCCGGTCAGCGCTGCGGCGAAGGCCGTCGCGTCGCCGGCCGGCGCCAGGCGGCCCGTCTCGCCCTGCTGCAGGACCTCGCCGTTGCCCCCCACGTCGAAGGCGACCGTGGGCCGACCCGCGCCGTGCGCTTCGATCAGGCTGAGCGAAAGCCCCTCGCTGTGGCTGGACAGCACGAAGACGTCGGCCGCAACGAGCAGGCGATCCACGTCGTCGCGTTCACCCAGCAGGTCCACCGCACCGGCGGGCAGTCGGCCGGCCCGCTCCTCCAGCAACCCGCGCAACGGGCCCTCGCCGGCGATGACGAGCCGCGCGCCCGGCGAGGTCTCGCGCACGCCGGCGAACAGGTCGATCAGCCCGGCGTGGTTCTTCACATCGGTCAGGCTGCCCACTGCGAGCACGACCGGCGAGTCGTCCCAGCCCAGCTCGGCGCGGGCCGCCCCGCGCGTGCCCGCGTAGCGGCCGTGCGGGTCGGGCACGCCGTTCACGAGCGTGCCGGTGCGTTCGGGCGGGAAGCCCTCGGTGCGGATCAGGTCGCGACGCAGCTGATCGCACACGGCGACGACGGCCGTGACACGTCGCGCCAGCCAGCGGTGCAGCACGCGATGGCGCCAGGGTGCGGGCATCTCCCGATCGTGCTCGGTGTACAGCACCGGCAAGCGGCCTGCGCCGCGCGCCGCGCGGGCGCCGTGGAACAACGCCGTGATGTTGTGGCAGTGCACCAGGTCGACCTCGTCCAGCCGGAAGCGCTCAGCCATGCGCCGCGCGTGGCGCGCATCCACACCGGCGGAGCGGGGCATGTGCACGTGACCGATCCCCGCCTCCGCCAGGACCGGCTCCAGGCCGCCCCCGCCGTCGAAGGTGTAGACGGTCGTCTCCCACTCCGACGCGTCCAGGGCGCGGGCGAGGCCTACGGCCATCGCCTGCAGCCCGCCGACGCGCAGGTCGGGGATCACCATCGCCAGTCGGGTCGGCCCGCGACTCGTCATGTGGACGGCAGGTTGACGAAGGGATCGCGGTGTCGCACCCAGACCTCGCGCGCGATACCCGGCCCGGGGCGCCGCGGTTTCCCGCGCTTCAGCTCGTACGCCATCACCAGCGGGATCGTCGTCGCGATGGCGATCACCTGGTACATCATGTCGAAGTGCGCGCGGTTCAGGAACGTCGCGCCGCAGATGTAGCCGTACAGGCACACCTCGATGGCCTGCGAGTAGTTCCGGATCCAGGACAGCGAGGTGTTCTTCACGCGCCGGGCGATCTTCCGCATGAAGAAGATCGTCGAGAAGATCATGTAGAGGAACAGGCCCAGCGCGATCGAGCCGGTCTCGGCCCAGATCTGGAAGTACGAGTTGTGGGCCACGCGCCCCTTGATCTTGCCGCCCGGGATGTCGATGCCGTGCGTGTAGCGGTCGAACTCCCAGACCATGTTGTAGAAGCCGATGCCGAAGAACGGCCGTGCCTTGACCATGTTGAAGGCGACCTGCCAGGCGATGAACCGCCCCTGGACGGACTGGTCGCCGGCCTCGGTGATGGACTTCAGGCGTTCGATGTACTCGGCCGGCGCCATCGCCAGGCCGATCATCCCGAGGAACCCCATGCCGATCAGCGCGGGGATCTTGTAACGCGTCTTCATGGCCATGAAGAAGATCACCACGCCCATGGACAGGAAGCCGCCGCGCGACCCTGTCGACATGATCGTGAGCATGGTCATGAAGAATGCCCAGCGCATGAAGTACTTCAGGAACTTCCCTGCGCGCAGGTCCGAGACCTCGTCGCTCATGTACCAGAGGAACGGCAGGTTCATCGCCATGGCCAGCGCGAAGTCGTTGTTGTCGGCGAGCATGCCGCCAGGGCCGACGATGGAGCCGCCGCCCATGAGGAAGTGCAGCCCGTTCTTGATGCCGTAGAAGCCCAGCGCGAGCGAGATCACCAGCCCCACCGATCGCAATCGGCGGCGGTTGATCAGCAGCGAGGCCGTGAGCAGCGCGACGAAGATGACCTTGATCAACTCGATGTAGCGCTTGCCGACCCAGTTCCAGCGCAACGTGTTGACCGCCATCCCGATGCCGATCACGACCAGCAGCAGCAGCATCGCCTTGAGTCGCCTGTCCGTGAACGACAGCGGGCGGAACTCCCACACGAGCCAGCCCAGGATCATCGCGATGGCCACGCTGTCGCTGATGGGCAGGCTGCGCGCGAAACCCCAGGTCAGGTCCTGCGTGCGGTTGTAGGCCAGCCAGGTGAAGGTCATCAGGCCGAACCACGGGCGCAGGAAGCACGCCGGCAGCAGGGTCACGAAGAGCGCGAAGACGACGACGTCACGCACGGCAGGTCTCCCGCACGAGCGTGTCGAGCCGATCAAGCACGACGTCCCAGTCGTGCGCCTCGCGCACATAGCGGCGACCCGCCGCACCGAGGGCATCGGCGCGCGCCGGGTCGGCCAACAGGCCGGCCACGGCCTCGGCCCGCCCCTGCGCGCCGTCCGCGACCAGGTAGTCTTCGCCCGGTCGGCCGGTCAGCGCGTGGCCGGACCAGGACGACACGACCGTCGCGCGCCCCGCCGACATCGCCTCGAGGATCTTGTTCGGGATGCCCCGGCCGGTATCCAGCGGCGCGACGAACACGGCCAGCCGCTCCAGCGCGGCCGGCAGGCTGTCCACCGCGCCGGTGACCTCCACCTGGCCGGGCTCGGCCAGCGCGCGCACCTCGTCCGTCGGCGCGCGACCGTAGATCACCAGGCGCGCGTCGGGCACCGTGCGCCGCACGAGCGGCATGACCTCGCGCGCGAGGTGCGCGACGGCGGCCACGTTGGGCGGATAGTCCATCTGCCCCAGGAAGCCGATCACGGGGCCGGCCGCCGAGGGCGGAGCCAACCCGTCGAAGTCCTGCCAGGGCGTGCCGTTGGTGAGCACCTCCAGCCGGCGCGGCGCGCCCCCGCGCGCCGCCAGGTCGGAGGTCTCCTGGCGCGTGCTCAGCAGCGCCAGGTCCGCCTCCGCCGCCAGCGACAGCTCCAGCGGCAACAGGCGCTTCGCCTCGAGCCGGTAGACCCATCCGCGCGGGCCGCGCATCCGGGCGCCGAGAGCCTCCCACTTGAGCGCATCGAGGTCGCACAGGTCCATGATGCGACACCGGGCACGGCTTTTCCGCCACCAGGGACCGGTTCCCGACGAGAAGGCCCAGACGAGGTCGTGCGGGTGACGACGCTGCATGTCCTCGATCGCGGCCTTCACGCGCCCGTCCGAGTGCCAGGCCACCGTCAGCGACCCGCCGCGGAGCAGCGCCAGCCCCGTGCGCGCCAGGGCGAGCGGCTTGTTGCGGGTGAACACGGCCACGTCGCGGCACACGTCGGCCAGCCCCTCGCGCGCGATGCGCGCCTCATCCTCGCTGTCGGCCTGCGCGACGAGGTCCACCGGACCCTGCTGCGACAGCCGCTGCAGGTGGCGCCAGGCTCGCAGGCGGTCGCCCTTGTCCGGGGGGAAGGGCGCTCGGTGCGCGAGGAAGAGCACGTCCACGGGCGCCTCCCTTAGGTGAGGGCCATCCTCACGTCGCGGAGTGCGCGCAGCAGGGATTGGGGCAGGACGTCGGGGTGGTTCGAGTAGATGTAGAGCGCCGTCACCATCGACAGCAGTACCAGGCCCATCGTGGCGTACGTGAGCCACTGCTGCACGAGTCGCGCGCGCACGTCCTTCGCGGTCAGGATCAGGTCCACCGCGCCGAGCACCGGCACGCCCAGCGAGCGCGAGACCTCCTTCACCGTGCCGAAGGAACTGCGCGTCATCTCGCTCAGCACCGGCCCCATCGCGCCGATGGCCAGGCCCAGCACGAGCGCGACCGCCATGATGATCGCGCTGATCGGGAGCACGGCGTTCTCGGGCTCGACGCCCGTCTCGAGGATCTCGAACGGCCCGCCGCCGCCGACCGAAGACAGCACCGGGCTGTCGGCACCGAATGTCTGGCTGCGCAGTTGCTTGACGCGCTCGCGGATCGGCTGGATCTCGGCCTCGGCCTTCGCGGCGAGGGTCGCCTTGACGGCCTTGACCGCCTGGAGGTGCTCGAGTTCCTGCGTCACGATCGGGAGCTTGTCGAGCCGGCCCTGGATCTCGGTCAGCAGCCGGTGCGTCGCATCCACGCGCGCCTTGGCCGAGGTCTCCAGCTTCTTGGCTTCCTTCAGCTCCTGCCCCAGCGCGTAGTACTTCGGGTTCGTGTCCATCATCATGGTCGGCGCGTCGGGATCGAACCCAGACTCGGCCAGGAGCGCCTCGGCCTTGTCGAAGTCCTCCTGCGCCTTGATGCGCCGAGAGTGCAACGGCTTGTAGATCTCGACCATTTTGTCGAGGTTCAGCTGGGCAAGGTTGCGCTTGACCAGCAGCGCGGCCTGCTCGGGACTGGCCGGCGGGACCGGCACCTCGATCTCGACGTCCACGCCCTCCATCTCGGCGTTGATGCGCTCGATTTCGGAGACCGCGACGTCCAGCTCGGCCGTCGCTGCGGCGAGAATGCTCAGCTGCTCGGCCTTCTGCTCGTTGTTGGTTTCCATCGTGAGCAGTGACGGCACCTTGTTCTCGATGTTGTAGTTCTTCAGGTCGGCCAGCGAGTCGGTGAACTCCGTCTCGCGATCCCGCAGCACCAGCTCCATGCGCTCCTTGGTGTCCTCGAGCGACTTCTTGTAGCTCTCGAGCGTCAGCTGGATCCACGCGTCGCGAAGGCGGTTGACGAAGTCGGCCGCCTTGCGCGGCGAGGTCCATGCGAAGGCCAGCGTGATGGCGTGCGCGCCGGTGATGTCCGCGCCGTACTCGACCGTGAGGTTGCTGGACAGCTTGTAGAGCAGGTCGCGGCGCTGCGACTCCTTGCCGTTCGTGTCCAGCCACTCCTCCCACTGCAGCTCCTGCATCACGGCGAAGATGCGCTTGCGCGAGCGCAACTCCGTCTCCAGGGCCTGCAGCTTCTTGACCAGCGGGATGTCGGCCAGCTCGCCCAGCAGCGCGCTGTCGGAGACGAGGTACCAGTCGCGCAGCACGAACTGCGTGCTTGACTCGTACTTGTTGGGCCACAGCATCGTCAGGCCCAGCCCGATCATCACGAACACCAACGTGGTGAAGACGACGCGCACCGCGTTGCGGCGGATGGCGCGGACGACCTCCTGCAGCGTCTCGCGCGGATCGCCCTGCTGGATCAGTTGATCGGTGTTGTCCGCCATGACTCTAGAACTGCTTGAACTTGCCCTTGCCGCCGTACGTGTTCGTCTGGCCGAAGCTGTCGCTCACCGCGATGATGTTGTTGAAGCCGAAGACGAGCTGCTGCAACGGCGCCAGCGGGGAGACCAGCTTGTTCACGAACGCGGTCATGTACCCGACGATCGAGGGCGTCAGGTAGATGATGTCGTTCTCGCGGATCTGGATGTTGTCGCGCGTCAGACCCCGCTGCATGATGTCCTCGTAGTTGCAGCTGATCACCAGCGGGTTCTCGGGATCGCCGCGGATGACGAGGATCTCGTCGGTGTCCACCAGCGTCTCGTTCATGTTCGACTTGATGAGCGCGTCCACCAGCAACTCGTCGCCGCGGAAGTTCAGCGCGCGCACCTTGCGGGGCGGAAGCCCGGTCACGTAGTAGCGCTTGCTGGTGATGCCGACGACCTCGACCGACATCGATTCGGTGTCGTTCAGGATGTAGTCGTACGCGAGGCGGACGGCCTCGGTGGCTTCATCGGGCGAGAGGCCGTTGACGTACACCTCGCCCACGTCCGGCAACGTGATCACGCCGTCCATGCGGACCGGCTCGGTGATGTTGTTGTATTCGAAGTGGATGCGGTCCCGCAGGACCAGCGAGTCGCCGATGCCGATGTAGTACTGGCGGTTTGCGTCGTGCGTCGGGCGACCGAAGCCGCGCTGGTTCAGCACCTGCAGCACGCGGGCGTCGTCAGACGTCCGGCATCCTCCGGCCAGGGCCAGCAACAGACCCAGGGCCACCATGCGTCCTGCGCGGATCATGCCTCGCTCGTCTCCTCTCCGGGACCACCGATCCGTCGGGCGGCGCCGCCGCGGAGACCTCGTCTCCGGCCGAACGCCGCGCAACGTCTCATGGGATTCTATCGGCGCAGATCGGCAAGACATGGAGCTAAACGTCGACTCGCCCGCCGTATTGGGTCGCGTAATAGTCCCGGTAGGCCCCCGACCGGACCCGCTCCCACCATTCACGATTGTCCATGTACCAGCGGATCGTGGCCGGCAGGGCCTCCTCGAGGCCGCGGGAGGGCTCCCAGCCCAGATCGTCCCGGATCTTGGAGGCATCGATGGCATAGCGCCGATCGTGGCCCGGGCGGTCCTTCACGTATCGGATCAGGTCCTCCCCCTTGCCCAGGCCGTCGAGGATGAGATGGACGATGTCGATGTTGGTGCGCTCGTTGTTCCCGCCGATGTTGTAGACGGCGCCCGCGGCCGCGCGTTGGAAGACGGTCCAGATTGCCGTGCAGTGATCCTCGACGTGGAGCCAGTCCCGGACCTGCATCCCGTCCCCGTAGACCGGCAGGGGCTGGTCCTCGAGGGCGTTCGCGATCATCAGCGGGATGAGCTTTTCCGGGAACTGGAGCGGCCCGTAGTTATTCGAGCAGCGGGTCATGACGGCATCCATGTCATGCGTGTGGACGGCCGCCCGGACCAGCAGATCGGCCGCCGCCTTGCTGGACGCGTAGGGCGAGTTCGGGGACAGGGGGGTCTCCTCCGTGAAGGCCCCCGTGGCGCCCAGCGTGCCGTACACCTCGTCGGTGCTGACCTGCAGGTAGCGCCCCACCCCGTGGGCGCGCGAGAGGTCGAGCAGCACCTGGGTCCCGAGCACGTTGTTCACGACGAAGGGCGTCGCGTCCAGGATGCTGCGGTCCACGTGCGACTCGGCCGCGAAGTGGATCACGCCCTCGGGCCGGTGCTCGGCGAACACCGCGTCCATCGCGTCGCGGTCTGAGACGTCGGCGCGCACGAAGACGTGACCCGCATCGCCCTCGATCGAACGCAGGTTCTCCAGGTTGCCCGCGTACGTGAGCAGGTCCACGTTCAGGATCTGGACGTCCGGCTCGCGCTCGCGCATCTGCAGGACGAAGTTGCTGCCGATGAACCCGGCACCTCCGGTCACCATGAGCTTCATGTCTGTGCTCCCGCGGTCTCCCGCTTGGCCAGGTACCTGCGCAGGGACTCCTGCCAGCTCGGCATCTCGCGGCCGAGCGCGGCCGTGAGCTTCGCGCCCCCCAGCACGCCGCGCGCTGGTCGCGGCGCGGGACGGTCGAGGGACGAACTGTCCATGCGATCGAGTCGGATCGACACGCCCGCCTGGCGGAAGATCTCCGCGGCGAACTCGTGCCAGGAGCAGCTGCCCGAGCTGCTCGCGTGATAGATGCCATGGGCCGGCCGCTCGAGCAGGATGCTCCAAAGCGCAGGCGCGAGGTCGTGCGTGCTGGTCGGGCTGCCGACCTGGTCGTCGACGACGGCCAGCGAGTCGCGTTCCGCGGCCAGCCGCAACATGGTCTCGACGAAGTTCTTCCCGGCCAGCCCGTACAGCCACTGCGTGCGCACGATCCAGTGGTCGGGGCAGGCGGCCGCGACGGCCTGCTCGCCCGCCAGCTTGGTGCGCCCGTAGGCCGAGAGCGGTCCCGTGCGGTCCTCCTCGGTGTAGACACCGGGCGCCGGGATCTTCCCGTCGAAGACGTAGTCGGTGGAGACGTGCAGGACGGGGATGCCCGCCGCCCCGCAGGCTGCCGCCACGATGCCGGCGCCCGTGCCGTTGACGGCCAGCGCCTCGGCCTCGTGGCTCTCGCAACCGTCGACGTCAGTGTAGGCGGCGGCGTTCAGCACGGCGTCCGGACGGTGCTTCGAGATCGCCCGCTCGACCGAGCCGGCGTCGGTGATGTCCACCTCGGGCAGGTCGACGCCGATCATCGTGAGCTCGGCGGGACAACTCTCGGCCAGCGCGTGGCCGAGCATTCCGGCCGCTCCGGTCACCAGCACGCGCACGTCAGTCGACCTTGTTGGCGCCGCCTTCGGCCACCAGGCTGCTCGCGCGGAGCAGGCTCTCGAAGGTACCCGCGTCGGTCCACCATCCGTCCACCATGCCGTAGCTCATCTTGCCGGCCTTGACGTAGGCGTTGTTCACGTCGGTGATCTCGAGCTCGCCGCGCGAGCTGGGCTCGAGCGTCTCGATGATCCGGAACACGTCGTTGTCGTACATGTAGATGCCGATGACGGCGAGGTTCGACGGCGGGTCCTTCGGCTTCTCGATGATCTGGCCGATCTTGTCGCCATCGAGTACGGCTACGCCGAACCGCTCGGGGTCGTCGACCTCCTTCAGCAGGATGCAGGCGCCGTCCTCGTGCTTCGTGTAGGTCTCGACGGTCGGGCGGATGTTCCGCTCGATCAGGTTGTCGCCGAGGATCACGCAGATCGACTCGCCCGCGGCGAAGCGCTCCGCCAGGCGCAGCGCATCGGCGATGCCGCCCTCACCGCGCTGGTACGCGTAGTTGATGTTCACGCCCAGCTCGTCGCCGTTCTCCAGCAGGCGCAGGAAGTCGCCCGCGCTGCTTCCGCCCGTCACGATCAGGATGTCCGTGATCCCGGCCGTCTTCAGGGTCTCGATCGGGTAGTAGATCATCGGCCGATCGAAGACCGGCAGCAGGTGCTTGTTGGTGATCTTGGTGAGCGGCATGAGCCTGCTGCCCAGGCCGCCAGCCAGGATGACGCCTTTCATCGCGGGATTCCGTGTTCAGGGGTGTTCGGATCGGGGGAGAGAGCGGGAGGGCGCGGAGGATACGCGTCAGGGGTCGCTCGAAACCGGGGCACGATACCACGCGACCGTTTCCTCCAGACCGCGCTCCAGCGTCACCTCGGACGTGAAACCCAGGGTCTCGGCGGCCCGTTCGACCGAGGCGCGCGAGTGCCGGATGTCCCCGACCCGTGCGGCCACGTGCCCGGTCTCGAGCTCGGGGTGACCGCAGGTCTCGCGGATGGCAGCCCACACGGTGAGCAGGTCGACCGACTGGCCCCGACCGATGTTGAACACCGCGCCGCCGCCCGACTCGAGATCGAGCGCCGCGAGGTTGGCGCGCACGATGTCGGACACGTAGGTGAAGTCGCGGCTCTGGTGGCCATCCCCGTAGATCGTCGGCTCGCGCCCCTCGAGCGCCGCCGTGACGAACAGCGAGATCACGCCCGAGTACGGCGAGGACGGATCCTGCCGCGGTCCGTACACGTTGAAGTAGCGCAGGCTGATCGTGTCGACGCCATAGAGGCCGGGCGCCATCCGGAAGAGCTGCTCGGCCGCCAGCTTGTTCATGCCGTAGGGCGACATCGGCGCCTCGCGCATGCCCTCCTCGGAAGGGCCGTCGACCTCGCCGCCGTACACGGCGGAACTGCTCGAGTACACGATGCGACGCACGCCCGCGTCGCGCGCGGCCAGGAGCAGCCGCGTGCTGCTCTCGAGGTTCGCGCGGTTGCTGCTGACCGGGTCCTCCACCGACGCGGCGACGGACGGACGCGCGGCGCAGTGCACCACGCCTTCGACGCCGCCTTCCATCGCGGTCTGTGCGACCTCGAGGTCGGCCAGGTCGCCCTCGATCAACTCGGCGCCCTCGGGGACGTTGGTCGCCTTGCCGCTCGAGAAGTTGTCGACGACCACCACCTCGTCGCCGCGCGCCAGGAGCGCGTCCGCGATGTGGCTGCCGATGAACCCGGCGCCCCCCGTGACGAGGATGCGCGTCATGCGCCCGCCCCCGACGGGCCGTCCGGGCCGCGATACCAGGCGACGAATCGTTCGAGACCGGTCGCGAGGTCGACCTGCGGGTCGTAGCCGAGTTCTTCGCGCGCGCGACGGATGTCGGCGTGCGTGCGCGGCACGTCGCCGGGCTGCTCGGGTTGCCAGTCGACGCGCGGCTCGGCGCCCATGGCCCGGCCGATCGCGGCGACCAGGTCCTTGAGCGAGATCGTCGCCGACTCACCCAGGTTGTAGATGCGGAAGCCCTTGTGTCGGTCGTGCGCCTTGATCACACCGTCGAGAATGTCGTCGATGTACGTGTAGTCGCGCTCGCTGCTGCCGTCGCCGAAGAGCGGCAGCGGCTCGCCCTGCTCCACGCAACGCACGAACTTGTGGATCGCCATCTCGGGGCGCTGCCGCGGCCCGTAGACCGTGAAGAAGCGCAGCGCCGCGATGTCCATGCCGTACAGGTGATGGAACGTGTGGCAGGTGAGCTCGTTGCCGCGCTTGGTCGCCGCGTAGGGCGATACGGGACGACCGACGTCGTCGTCCTCGTGGAAGGGCACCTTCTCGTTGCCACCGTAGACCGAGGAACTCGAGCCGAACACGAAGCGGGAGATGCCAGCGGCCCTGGCTTCCTCGAGCAGCACCGCGGTCCCGGTGCAGTTCACGTCGTGGTAGCGCACCGGGTCCTTGAGCGAGGGCCGCACGCCGGCCAGCGCCGCGAGGTGCACGATCGAGTCGGGCTTGGCCGAGCCGAGCACGCGACGCACGAGGTCGCGGTCGCGGATGTCGCCTTCGACCAGCTCGAACGACCCGCCCGCCTGCAGGTCCGCGACGTTCCGGCGCTTGATCGCCGGGTCGTAGAACGGGTCGAGGTTGTCGAGGCCCACGACGCGATCGCCGCGTTCGACGAGCCGCTCCGAGAGCTGACTTCCGATGAATCCGGCCGCGCCGGTGACCAGGATGGTCGAATCCATCACTCCACCGTGACGCTCTTGGCCAGGTTGCGGGGCTGGTCGATGTCGCAGCCCCGTCGCTCGGCGATGTGGTAGGCGAGCAGCTGCAGCGGCACGACGTTGACCATCGGCGAGAGGTCCTCGTCCACCTGCGGCACCCACAGCACCTCGTCCGCCAGCGCCCCAACGCGCTCGTCGCCCTCGGCCGCGACGGCGATCACGACGCCGTCGCGCGAGCGCACCTCGGCCATGTTCGAGAGCACCTTCTCGTACACGCGCCCGGGCGTGGCGATGAACACCACCGGCATGCTGCTGTCGATCAGGGCGATCGGGCCGTGCTTCATCTCGCCGGCCGGGTAGCCCTCGGCGTGGATGTAGCTGATCTCCTTCAGCTTGAGCGCGCCCTCGAGCGCGATCGGGTAGTTCACGCCGCGGCCGAGGAACAGGAAGTCGCTCGCGTCGGCGTAGCGGTGCGCGACCGCCTTGACCTGGTCCTCGTGGCGCAGCGCGCCCTCGATCGCGTAGCGCAGGCGACGCAACGGGGTCGTGACCTTCTCGAGCGCCTCGGGCGCCAGCGTGCCGCGCCGCGCCCCGAGGTCCATGGCGAGCATGTAGATCGCGGTCAGCTGCGTCGTGAACGCCTTGGTCGAAGCCACGCCGATCTCGGGGCCGGCCTCGGTCAGGATGGTCGCGTCCGCTTCGCGCATGGCCGAGCTCTCGGGCACGTTGCAGACGGCCAGGATCGGCGCGCCGGTGGCCTTGCTGTCGCGCAGCGCGCCCAGCGTGTCGAGCGTCTCGCCCGACTGCGTGATCGGGACGATCAGGTGACCCGGATCGGCCTGTGTGCTGCGGTAGCGGAACTCGCTGGCGTAGTCCACGTCGACCGGCATGCCGACCAGGTTCTCGACGTAGAACTTCCCGGCCAGCCCCGCGTGCCAGCTCGTGCCGCAGGCGACGAAGGTCATGCGGTGCACGGCGGCCAGCCGGTCGCCCAGGGCATCCAGCGGCGCGAGGTGCAGGCCTTCGTCGGTCAGGTGCGTGGCCATGGTCGCGGAGACCGCTGCGGGCTGCTCCTCGATCTCCTTCATCATGAAGTGGCGGTAGCCGCCCTTCTGGATGCGGATCGGATCCCAGTCGATGTGCCGCGTCGGCCGGTCGACGGCGTGGCCTTCGGCGTCCGTGACCTGCACGCCCTGCTCGGACAGCACCGCGACGTCACCGTCTTCGAGCGGCATCATCGTGCGGGTGTGCGCCAGCAGCGCGGGGATGTCGCTCGCCAGGAAGTTCGCGTCCTCGCCCAGGCCCAGCACCAGCGGCGACTGGTGACGCACGCCGACGAGTTGCCCCGGGTGATCGGCCGAGACGATCGCGAGCGAGTAGCTCCCGACCAGCCGGCCGGCGGCCGTACGCACGGCGTCGGCCAGCCCGGCCCCGCTGCCCAGCTCGCGCGCGATGAGGTGCGCCACGATCTCCGTGTCAGTGTCCGAGCGGAAGGTGACGCCCTCCGCGGCGAGTTCCTCGCGCAGCGCCTCGTGGTTCTCGACGATGCCGTTGTGCACGACGGCCAGGCGCTCGGACGCGTCCACCATCGGGTGCGCGTTCTTCTCCGAGGGCGGGCCGTGCGTGGCCCAGCGCGTGTGACCCAGCCCCGTCGTGCCGAACGCCGGCCTCTCGGCCAGGACCGACTCCAGACCGCTCAGCTTGCCCTCACGCCGGACGACGATCAGACCGCTGTCGTCCTGCACCGCGATGCCGGCCGAGTCGTAGCCGCGATACTCGAGGGTCTTGAGCCCCTCGAGCAGCAGGCGGCTCACCTCGGGGCGTCCGGTGACTCCGATGATGCCGCACACGTCAGGTGGCGACCCGGCCCTTGAAGTACTCGAGCGTGACCTTCAGCCCGTCCTCGAGCAGTACCTTGGGCTCCCACCCCAGCACCTCCTTGGCCTTGGAGATATTGGGTTTGCGCTGCTGGGGGTCGTCCTCGGGCAGCGGGTGATAGGTGATCTTGCTCCGGCTGCCCGTGATCTCCACGACGGTCTCGGCGAACTCGCGGATGGTCATCTCGCGCGGGTTGCCGATGTTCGTCGGGTAGACCTCGTCGCTCTCCGACAGGCGCCAGATGCCGTCGATCAGATCGTCCACGAAGCAGAACGAGCGCGTCTGGCTGCCGTCGCCGAAGACGGTGATGTCCTCGCCGCGCAGCGCCTGCGACATGAACGCCGGCAGCGCGCGCCCGTCGTTCAGTCGCATGCGCGGACCGTAGGTGTTGAAGATGCGCACGATGCGCGTGTCGAGACCGTGGTAGCGGTGATAGGCCATCACCAGCGCCTCGGAGAAGCGCTTGGCCTCGTCGTACACGCCGCGCGGACCGACCGGGTTCACGTTGCCCCAGTACGACTCCGTCTGCGGGTGCTCGAGCGGATCGCCGTAGACCTCCGACGTGGAGGCCATGATGAAGCGGGCGTCCTTGGCTCGCGCCAGGCCGAGCGTCTTGTGCGTGCCGAGCGAGCCGACCTTCATGGTCGGGATCGGCATCTCGAGGTAGTCGATCGGGCTGGCGGGCGATGCGAAGTGGAACACGCGGTCGACCGAGCCGGGCACGTGCACGAAGTCGGTGACGTCGATCAGGACGAAGCGGAAGCCGTCCTGACCGATGAGATGCTCGATGTTGGCGATGTCACCCGTGGACAGGTTGTCCATGCAGATGACGTCACAGCCTTCCTTCAGCAGCCTCTCGCAGAGATGACTGCCCAGGAAGCCTGCGCCGCCGGTGACCACCGCTCTCATCCGTCGTCCTCCGATCCGTCCTCGTCGTCGGTCCCGCCGTCCGTTTCCGGATCCGGCGACTCGCCCTCCGCGGCGTCCTCGGCCGGTTCCTCGGGCACGTCGGCGTCGGCGGTCAGCTCCTCCTCGACGATCGGCGCGGGTTCCGGCTCCGGGACCTCCACGGGCGCGGGAGGCGGTTCGGTGTGCCAGGGGTTGCGGATCAGCAGGCGGCCGGCACCCGGGCGCGTGGCCACGCCGCCGACGGTCACGGTACCGGAGGCTCCGGCATCGGCGCCCTCGGCCAGCGACACCCGCAGGTTGCCACCGTCACGCTCCAGCTCCGCCACGCCGAAGTGGCGCACCGGGAGCACGCCCCACGACTCGGTCTCGGCGCCTTCGGCCTCGGTGCCCGAGACCTCGAACAGCGGGATGTAGACCTCTTCGCCGCGCTTGAGCCGGAGCTGCCCGTGACCGATGCCTTCGCCGCTACCGCGTCGCGTCAGCAGGTCGCCCAGCACCGTGATCGGGTTGCCGCCCTGGTTGCGGATCTGCATCCGCCCGGGCTGCACCGCAATGTAGACCTCGGTGTTCAGCAGGTTGCAGCGCGTGCCGCCGGGGAGCGCGAGGCTCAACGGCCGGTCCACGGCGCGCGCCTCGAGCGTCGTGAGCAGCGGGAACTCGATCACGTCGCCGATGGCGCTGATCTTTCGCAGGATCGCGTGAGCCGAGGCGTCCATCGCCACCAGCCCGCCGGCCGAGAGGATGATCTCGCTCGAACCGCCGCTGCCCTGCTCGATGTGGTCGCCCTGCGCGAGCCGGGTGATCGGCTCGAAGTAGTAGAGCACGCGCTCGGTGGGCGGGTTGCCCTCGCGGACGCCGACCACATCGGACAGCCGGCGCACCGTCACCAGTTCCTGCGCCGCGACCGAGGTCGCGCACAGGGCCAACGCCACGAGCGGCGCCAGAACCGACAGCGCAGCGCGCCGCATCATGCCCCCCCCTCGCGTGTCCTCGACTCGTCCATGGTCTCGATGAAGCTCGTGTCGTAGTCGCCTGAAAGCAGCCGGGGATCCCTCAGGATCGCCTTCTGCACCGGGATCGTCGTTTCGATCCCCCGGATCACGCATTCATCGAGTGCCAGGCTCATGGCCTTGATGGCTTCTTCGCGCGAAGGGGCATGAACGACGAGCTTTCCCAGCAGGGAGTCGTAATAGGGCGAGATCGTGTACCCGCCATAGACGTGGGTATCGAAGCGGACGCCCGCCCCGCCTGGGTACTCCATACGGGTGATTGTCCCGCACGATGGCCGGAACCCGAAGCGGCTGTCCTCCGCGTTGATCCGGCATTCGATCGACCAACCCTGCTGGCGGATGTCGTCCTGGCCGAAGGACAGCGGCATGCCGGCCGCCACCCGGATCTGCTCCTGCACGATGTCGATGCCGGTCACCATCTCGGTGATCGGGTGCTCGACCTGGACGCGCGCGTTGAGCTCCATGAAGTAGTAGCGGCGCTGGTCGTCCACGAGGAACTCGACCGTGCCGGCGTTGACGTACCCGGCCTGGCGGCAGAGCGAGATCGCCGACCGCCCCATCTCCGCCCGAAGCTCGGGCGACAGCGCCGGCGACGGGGACTCCTCCAGCAGCTTCTGGTGACGGCGCTGCACGGAGCACTCGCGCTCGCCGAGATGCACCAGGTTGCCGTGCGTGTCGGCGATGACCTGTATCTCGACGTGGCGCGGCCCCTCGACGCGGCGCTCGATGTAGACCTCGGGGTTGCCGAACGCCGCTCCGGCCTCTGCGCGCGCCGCGGCGAAGGCGTCGGCCAGGTCGTCGGGCGTCGGCACGAGGCGCAAGCCGCGCCCGCCGCCGCCGGCGGTGGCCTTGACCATGACCGGGTAGCCGATCTGCTCGGCGACTTCGAAGGCGGCCTCCTCGTCGGCGACGAGGCCCTCGCTGCCCGGGACCACGGGCACGCCGGCCGACACCGCCATCGAGCGCGCGGTGTTCTTGTCGCCGACGCTCGCGATCACGTCCGCGGGCGGACCGATGAAGGTGAAGCCGCACGCGGCCACGACCTCGACGAACTTGCTGTTCTCGGCGAGGAAGCCGTAGCCCGGGTGGATCGCATCCACCTCGGTGATCTCGGCCGCCGCGATGACGCGGTTGATGTCGAGGTAGCTCTTGTCGGCGGCCGCGGGCCCGATGCACACGGCCTCGTCGGCGAGGTCGATGTAGCGGGCGTCCTTGTCCGCCTCGGAGTAGACGACGACGACCTCGCAGCCGAGCGCGCGACAGGCGCGCAGCACGCGCAGCGCGATCTCCCCCCGGTTGGCGATGAGGACCCGGCGGAACATGGGCGTGCTCAGGAAGGCCGGATGAGGAACAGCGTTTGGCCGTATTCGACCGCTTCGCCGTTCTCGACCTCGACCGACACGACCTCACCGGCGATGTCGGGCGTGATCTCGTTCATGACCTTCATCGCCTCGATGATGCAGAGGGTGCTGGTCTCGTCGACCCGGTCACCGACGTTCACGAAGGTCGGGGTCTCGGGCGAGGGCGCCCGGTAGAAGGTGCCGACCATCGGTGAGGTGAATGCGTGCAGGCCGTCCGCCTCGCCCGGCGCCGACGCGACGTCGGGCGTGGGCGCGTTCTGGGCCGCCGCAGGCACCGGAGCCGCCGTCGGGGCGAGCGCGGCCACCGGGGCCGGAGCCGCAGCGGCTGCAGCGACACCCTGCCGGGAGACCCGTACGCGCCGGCTGCCGTCCGGGGACGACTCGTAGTCGACCTCGAGCAATCCGTGCGCGTCCATCAGCTGCACGAGTTCCTCGACCTCGGGGAAGCTCCCGCTCGGCTTGGCAGTCGCCTTCTTGGTGCGCCGCGTCGCGGTGCGTTTCTTCGGCGCGCGCTTCGTCTTCCGGGCGCTGGCCTTGCGCACCGTCTTCTTGCCGCGTGCCGCCTTCCTTCGTGCCGCCACTGCCAGCCTCCGAATCGTGGGGTGCCTGGTTCTCGGATCGGTCCGGGATGGTCGCCCCGCCGGTCCGCCGACGCAAGCGGTCTATCCCTCTGGACCCTTCGCCCGGTCGAGATACTTGCCCGTTCGGGTGTCGACGCGCACGTATTCGTCCTGGTTCAGGTAGACGGGGACCTGGATCACGGTGCCCGTGTCGATCGTCGCGGGCTTGTTGCCCCCGGCCGCCGTGCTGCCCTTGACCCACGGCGTCGTCTCGACGACCTGGAAGACCATGTGGTCTGGCAGGCTGAGCGAGATGATGTCGCCGTCACAAAGTTTGAAGTCGCAGGTCGTGTTCTCCTTGAGCCACGGCAGCATGTCCTTCATCGAGTCCTTGTGGACCGGGATCTGGTCGTAGGTCTCGGGATTCATGAAGATGAAGTTCTCGCCCTCGCGGTAGAGGTACTCCATCTGCTGCTTGTCGATCATGGCCTGCTCGACGCGGGCCTTGCTGTCGAAGGTCATCTCCTTCGTGCCGCCCGACCGGATGTTCTTGAGCTTGGTGCGCACGAAGGCGCCGCCCTTGCCGGGCTTCACGAACTCGAAGAACACGATGTCGAACAGCTCGCCGTCGATGCGCAGCGTGATGCCGTTCGAGAACTGGTTGGTGGAGATGGTGGACATGCGCGAGGGTGCCGTGCGGAGGGGGGCGTCGGACCGCTCATTGAAGCGGCCCGCTGGCCGCGAATCAACCCGACGTGCGCGTCAGCCGGGGGCTGCAGAGAAGCGCCGCGGCGATGCCGATCGGCGCCACGTGCAGCAGGAGCCGGCCGAGTGTGAGCCCGATCAGGTAGACCACCGGATCGACGTCCCCTCCTCCGGCCGCGGCCGCCGGGCTGGTCCACGCCGTGATCACGAAGGCATAGACGTAGCTGGCCATCTGGAGCACGAGCACGAACAGCAGCGCCCCGACCGCGCGGTTCATCCGACCCAGGACGAGGAAGACCACGATGGCCGGCCAGGTCAGGTTCCACATGCGGAAGCTGATCATCTCCTCGCTGAACGACAGCAGCACGACCGGCAGGCGGCCGAGCCCGTCCATCAGCGCGGCCAGGTTCAAGCGGCCGGGGTAGTGCTCGTCGAGTGCGGGCAGGCCGGCGGCGATCCTTCCCCACAGGAGCCAGTACAAGCCCGCGGCGACGATCGCGATCCCGAGCGCGCGACGCAGACGCGCGCGCGGCGCGAACACGCATGCCGCGACGACGGTGATCGCCAGCAAGGGGAGGCCTTCGTTCTTGGTCAGCGCGGCGAACGCCAACAGCAGACCGGTCTCGAGGTGTGCCCGGTTGCGGCGCCCGTCCAACGCGTCGACCAGCGCGAACGCCGCGCCCGCCGCGAACAGGCCCAACGGGATGTCCGCCATCGCCGACGCAGCGCCCGCTCCAGGCGGCGGCCCGCGCACGTACGAGATCAACGGAAGGCTCGCGACCCATGCGGCGCCCAGAGCGGCCGGCAGCAGCCCGGCCCGGCGACGCAAGACGCCGTAGAGCACCGCGGCCAGTGCGACTGCGAACCACGGGTACATGGCCTGCGCCGCCGTGTCGTCGAAGCCGCCGCTGAAGATCGCCGGCAGGTTCGAGACGTGACAGACCAGCGGCGGGTAGCGCTGGTGCGTCAGCGCGAACGCCGGGTCGGTAGACAGCGGTCCCAGTAGCGTGCCATCGAGCGCGAGCGCCTTCGCCTTGAACATCCAGCGGGTGAGCGAGTCGAACTGGAACACGGGGCGCACGAAGCCGGCCCAGACGGCCTGCCCCAGCGAGAGTCCCGCGAACACGAGCAACCCCACGCCCGCGAGCTTCGCCCCGCGCGGCATGGGCCCCTCGACATCCTCTTCGGCCGGGCTTCGCGCTCTCCAGGCCTTGCGCGCCGACGGCAGCAACAGCAGCGCCAGCACGACCAGCGCGACACCCATCCCAAGCGGCCGGACCGGCACCCCCGACGCGTCCAGCAGCATCGAAACCGCCCCCGCCGCGCCCAGGCCCAGCATCAGCGCGCGGCCCACGCGCTCGATCCAGCCGCGACCGGGGTCGCCCAGCAGCCCCGCGTCCACGAGGTGCCCCAGCACCAGGCACGTCAGGACGGAGAGCAGCACGGCGCTCATCGCGGCACCACGTCCGCGTCGTACACGGGCAACAGGCTCGGTCGCCCGGTCGGACCGCCCGAGTGCAGCACCCAGGACGCTTCGCTGACCGGCGGACCCAGCTCATCACCGCGCGCTGCGACGCGCCGCGGGTAGAGCATGTACGTGAGCAGCCAGCGCTCGTTGCGGGCGAACTCGCGCAGGTCGACGACGGCGTCCGTCGCGGCGTCCCGTTCCAGCTCGCGCACCAGCTTGAAGACCTGGTGGTAGCGCTGCGAGTAGCCCTGCGGCATCCACGTGCCGAGCATCAACGCACGCTCCGAGTCCGCGCTGTACGTCCCGCGCGTGAGCATCACGTCGCCTTCGATCGTGGTCCACGGATCACCGCGCCCGAGCGGGTCGTTGGAATCTCCGGGCGGGAGCCAACGCAACAACGCGGCGAGCACGACCAGCATCGCGACGGCCTGCGCGAGCGTCTGCCTGTCCATGCGGCGGTCGTGCCTCGGGGCCCGGGTTTGACCGCCGGATCCTAGCATCCGGACTTGTCGTGATCGCGCGCGAGGCGCGCCCTACCGTCAGCGGCCGTCAGCGACGGCCGCCGAGCTCGTCCGCGCAGTCGGCGACGCGCCCTGCGAGCAGCTTCACGCCGTGCAGCACGGCGGGCATCACGACCTGCAGGCACTCGCGCGCGCCCGCGGGGCTGCCCGGCAGGTTGACCACCAGCGCGGCTCCCGACGTCCCGGCCAGTGCGCGCGACAGCGCCGCGGTCGGCACCTTGGCCAGTGACGCCGCGCGCATCGCTTCGCCCAGTCCCGGGATCTCCTGTTCGATCACGGCTCGCGTTGCCTCGGGGGTGACGTCGCGCGGCCCGATGCCGGTGCCGCCGCTGGTCAGCACCAGATCCACTGCGCTGCAGGCCTCGCGGATGGCCGCGCTCAGCGCGTCCAACTCGTCCGGGACGACGGCGACGCCCTCGAGCTCCACGCCGGCTTCGGTCAGAACGGCCTCGACACCGCTCGCCGTCTTGTCCTCGCGCTCGCCGCGAGCGACGCGATCACTGGCGAGGATGAGCCGGGCGCGCGTCACGCGTCGCGACGCCAATCGCCGCTGCGGCCGCCCGACTTGCGCTCCAGGCGCAGGTCGGTCACGACCAGCGTGCGCTCGACCGCCTTGAGCATGTCGATCAGCGTGAGCGCGGAGACGGCCGCCGCCGTGTACGCCTCCATCTCGACGCCGGTCTTCCACGTGGTCGAAGCCGTCGCTTCGACGGCCAACGCATTCGACCCGTCCTGCGTGATGATGACGTCCACCGAATCCAGCGGCAGCGTGTGGCACAACGGGATCAACTCGGCCGTCCGCTTGGCCGCGGAGATCCCCGCCAGGCGCGCCGTTTCGAGAACAGGCCCCTTGGGTCCGCGACCCGAAAGGGCCAGTTCGAGGGTTTCGGGCTGCATGCGGACACGAGCGCTGGCGACTGCGACTCGAGTCGTCACCGCCTTGCCACCGATATCCACCATGCGGGCCTGTCCATCGGGGCCGACATGACTGAGAGAGCCATCCATGCCGAGCATCATACCGGCGCGCGCGCCGACACCCGCAGCAACGTGGCTTCGCTGCAAGCTGCCGCTAGAATGACTCGTCCACCCGCCTCCCTGCCGGATCAGCCGCCCGCCCGTCCGCCCGCCTCCCGAGGAACACCCATGCTCGCCACCCTGCTGGCCGTCCTCCTGCCCCTCGGCCTCGTCCAGGCCGGCGACGACCTGTCCCAACGCCTCGACGACGTGGTGGCCCGGCTCGAGACGAGCCGCGGCGCGACGACCTGGGACCTGGCGCGCGACCTGCGGGAGATGGCCGGCGGCAGCAACTCCGTGGTGGCGGTACCCCACCTCGTGTCGGCATCAGGGCAGGCTTCGACCGGCGTGCAGCTCGTGATCGGCAGCACGCTCGTCGAACTCGACGCCGCGGAGGAGGCAGCCCCCATCCTGCTGCCGCTGATCTCCGGCGATCGCGCCGACGAGGCCCTCTCGATCCTCTCCGATCGTGGCTTCCAGAAGGTGCCCGAGGTCTCTGCGGCGCTCGGCGAGTTGCTTGGCAAGCCCCTGCCCGCCTCGCGGCGCATCGAGGTCGCGCGCACGCTCTACAAGATCAGTCGCTACACGGACAAGAGCCGCCAGGACTACAAGGAGGTGCTGCTCGACGCGCTGGAGAGCGACGACGCGGACATCCGCGCCCAGGCGGCGCTGGCCCTGGCCGAGGTCAAGGACTACCCATCCGCGCGGGCCGTGCTGAAGACGCTCGAGTCGGACCCGGGTCCGCGCGGGCAACTCGCGCGCGCCTACCTCGCGGTCGACCGCGAGATCGAGCGGCTCGAGCGGGTCTACGAGCGCAACGCGAACACGCCCATCGAGCAGCCGACGCCGGAGACTCCGACGTCCAGCGGCATCGGTTCGACCGACGTGCTGGAGGAGTTGATCGAGCGCATCCAGGACAACCACCTGCTGGGTGACGAGCTCGAGGGAGCCGCCGGCCGCGAGCACCTGATCACGGCCGCCGCCAAGGGCATGCTGGCCGCGCTCGACCCGCACTCCACGTACTTCGACGCCAAGGAGTTCGAGCGCTGGATCATCGATCTGCGCCGAGACTACGCCGGCATCGGCGCGTACGTGGACACGATCGACGGTGACTTCACGATCACCCGGCCGATCTACAGCGGCCCCGCCTACGAGGCCGGCCTGCTGAGCGGCGACCGCATCTTCAAGGTCGACGGCTGGGACACGCACGGCCACAACAACGACGCGATCATCCGTCGGTTGAAGGGCAAGCCCGGCACCGAGGTCAAGATCTCCGTGCACCGCGACGGCTGGCAGAAGCTGCGCGATTTCACGATCGTCCGCGAGGCGATCCACATCGACAGCGTGCACAGCGACATGCTGCCCGGGGACATCGGGTACGTGGACGTCGTGAGCTTCGCCGAGGGCACGACGCGCGAGCTGCGGACCGCACTCGACGACCTGCGCGCCCGCGGGATGAACGGCCTGATCCTCGACCTGCGCAACAACAGCGGCGGCTACCTCGAGGAGGCCGTGAAGATGGCCTCGACCTTCCTGACGCCCGGTCAGCTCGTCGTGTACACGGAGGGGCGCAACGTCGAGCGTCGCCCGTACCGCAGCCTTGCCATCAAGGGTCGCTACGACGGGCCGCTGGTGGTGCTCATGAACGAGCGCAGCGCCAGCGCGAGCGAGATCGTGGCCGGCGCGCTGCAGGACACCGGTCGCGCGCTGATCGTCGGTCAGCGCTCCTTCGGCAAGGGCTCGGTGCAGCAGGCCATGCCGCTCGACACGCGCCCCGGCGACCAGCTCATCCGCGACAAGAACTACAACGGCCTCTACGACCCGGGCGACGAGTACGAGGACAGGGACGGCAACGGCGCCTACACCTACCCGGCCAACGCCAAGATCACGAACGCCAGCTACTTCCTGCCGTCGGGTCGCTCGATCCACACCGTGCTCGACATAGACGGCAGCGTGATCGAGCGCGGCGGCATCGTGCCCGACAAGCGCGTGAACCTGCTGACTCTCGAGCCGTGGGAGAACGCGCAGATCGCCCAGGTCTACGACAAGCTCCTGAGCGCGATGCCCGAGGGCGAGAAGTGGAAGGACCCCTTTGATCGCTGGATGGACGAGCACTTCGACGCGAACCGCGAGCTCTTCTACGAGCTGGCTGACAGCGACAGCAAGGACGCCGGCCGCTACCCGGGCATCGAGCAGCTGCGCGAGACCTTCGACCACAAGCTGTCGGACGACACCCTGCGCAGGATCGCGCGTCGGAGCGTGCGCGGTCGCGTCGCGGACGACCGCGGCAAGCTGTTCCCCTTCCAGGGCGCCCTCGTGCTGGGCGACTGGCAGGAAGACACGCAGCTGCAGTCCGGCATCCGCGGCGTCGTGACCCAGGGCGCGTCGCTGGACCTGATGGCGTACGAGGGCTACCGCGACTTCGCAGCGGCTCCTGACGAGGAAGAGTCCGAAGCCGAACCCCGCTGAGCGGCGTTGGCGCCCCACGCGACGATCGGCAGGCCCAGGCGGGTTGCGCTCGAGGAGGCGCGCGTTCCGCGCGCCGGCGGATCAGTCGTCCTTGGCGTCCGCGTCTGCTGACTCGGCGTCGTCGTCCTCGGGTGGTTCCTCACCCGGCAGGATGATCTTCGCTTCCTCGTCGAGTTGCGTCTCCGCCCAGGCCCGGTAGAGCGGCAGACCCAGCTCGCGCCACAGCACCTTGCAGACCAGCGCGAGCGGGATGGCGACGATCACGCCGAGCGTTCCCATCAGGGCGCCGCCCGCCAGCAGCACGACGACCAGCGCGACCGGATGCAAGCCGGTCTCCTTGCCGAGCAGCAGCGGGAACAACACCGCGCCCTCGACCGCCTCGCCGAACACAAACACGCCCACCGTCCAGACGGCGGTCTCGGTGCCGCCGCCCGGCATCGTCAGCGCGATGACGGTCGCCGGCACGACGCCGACGATGAAGCCCACCATCGGGATCAGCGACAGCACGCCCGTCACCAGCGCGATCGGCAGCGCGAACTCGATGCCGAGGATCAGCATGCCGGTGTAGAGCAGCGCCGCCTTGACCAGCCCGCACAGCAGCCTGCCGCGCAGGAAGGCCACCTGCTCCTTGCCGATGTCGCGCGTGATGCGGTCCACCTGCTCGCGGTGTCGCGGCGGCACGAGGTCGCGCAACCGGCGTGTCATCGACGGGTACTCGACCAGGAAGAAGAACAGGTAGAAGGGGATCAGCACCAGCAGCGTCAGTGCCTGGATCAGCCCGCCGGCCCAGTTGGCGACGCTGTCGATGCCCTCCGCGATCACGGTGCTGGCCGGTCGCGCGAGGCTCGTGAGCGTCTCGACGCCCTGGCCTCGCAGGCTCTCCGCCACGTCGCCCATCGGCCCCTGGGGCATGCCCTGGACCTCGAGCCAGTTCTTCAGCTTCACCAGCAGGCCTGCGTCGTACTGGCCGTCGCCGTCCTTGTCCTCGAACTCCTTCAGGTTCTCGGGAAGGATGCTGCCGTCCGCTTCGCGCGGCGGGCCCATGGGGTAGGCGAGCACGGTCGCCGGGTCGGCCATCAGTTCGATCAGGCCGTCGCCATCGAGGTCGCCCAGGCGCTCACCCTCGCCGTAGAGGGGTTCGCCGCTGAGCGCGCGACCCAGTTCCGTGAACTGCTTCCCGAGCACGGCGACGAACACCGACACGCCGAGGGCCAGCAGCACGTACAGGATCGAGACCGTCAGCACGCGCGGCATGCGGAAGCGCGAGGCCGCGTTGACGACCGGGTTCAGGATCACCGCCAGCAACACGGCGATGAGCACCGGGTTGATGACGGTCGACAGCGTCCACGCCAGGAGCAGGACGCCGAGTACAGCCAGGATGGGGAACGCGATCCGCCGCCAGCGGGACATCATGTCCTCGACTGTGGGATAGGCCTCCACGCCTTGTCAAAGGCCTCGCGGAAGTTGAATCCGTTCCGGAAGTCATCCTTCCGATCGCATTCCTGCGTGTTCAGCAGTCGGGACTCGACCAGGTTGAACACGATCTCCCCGAAGTCTTCGGTGCGGTACAGCCCCCAACGCTCCAGGACCAGCCGTGCCAATGGGCCGAACTCGTCCAGCGCGAAGCCGCGGATGCCGTCGAGCAGTTGGTCCACCGAGATGTGCCGGTTCGGGGACTCCGTGCGTCCGCGTGCGGCCAGCCGGCGATCCGAATGCTCGAGGATGTAGTCCAACGCCTCGAACACGAAGTGATAGGCCTCGGTGGCGTAGCGTCCGTCGCGCCGAGCCAGAGCCTCGATGCGTACGTGGGTGGTCGTGATCGCGGTCATCGAGGTCTCAGCAGGGCCACGGAGGGTACCGCCAACATCGGCGGGGTTAGACCCGGCCTTGATGAGCCACTAGGGGTTGCGCTGTTCGGCCCCCTCACCCCCCACATGGATGGCTGCGAGTTCGAGTCCCACAGCGGTCCAGGCCACCGACGGTGGCACGTGGCGCCTCAGGTCGGCCGAGACGCCCAGCAGCGCCGATTCCGCGGCCCCGTCAGGCAACGTTCCGGCGCGCACCTGCTCGGCCACGCGCGAGAGCAGCACGTCCGCAGCGAGCCGGTGTCGCGACTCGCTGTCGGCGTCCTCCTGCTCCTCGAGACTCGCCGCGACGAGATCCTGCACCTCGCGCGCGAATCCCGTCCCCGTCGCGCTGCCGAAGAGCACGCGCTCGAGCGCCGCGCCGAGCGCGTCGACATCCAGCGCGGTGAGATCGGGGAGGCGTCCGGGACGTCCGCGTGCGAGGGCGAGCCGGCCGGGATCGGCGTCGGGCGCAAGCCGCGCCATGTCCTCCTCGCCCAACGGCGACAAGCGCAACTCCTGGCAGCGCGAGCGCACCGTCTCCAGCAGTGCGTCGGGGTGTGCGCTCACCAGCAGCAGGACGCACCCGTCGGGCGGTTCCTCGAGCGTCTTGAGCAACGAGTTCTGCGCAGCCACGTTCATCTCGTCGGCGCCTTCGATGACCACGGCGCGACCTCGCCCCTCCACCGGACGCGTGCCGAGCGCCGCAACGACGCCGCGACGGATCTGCGCCACCGTGATCTCGAACCGGCTGCCGAGTTCCTCGGGGTCCAGGTCCTTGCCCGGGTTGCGCAGGACGACGATCAGGTCGGGGTGATTGCCGCTCGAGATCAGCTTGCACGACCTGCAGGTACCGCAGGGCTGCTCGGCCGACTCGCACCACCGCGCCGAGACCAGCCACTGCGCGAACTCGCGCTTGCCGATGCCTGCCTCGCCCGTGATCAGCAGCGCGTGTGGAAGCTGCCTGCGCGCGAGGGCCGCCAGCATGGCGCGCCGCTCGTCTTCGTGGCCGACCGCACGCTCAGAGAACATCGGACAGGGCCTCGCGCACGGCGGACGCGACGTCGTCAGGCAGGCCGTCCGCGTTCACGACCACGAACCGGCCGGGATCCTCCGCCGCGAGACGCCGATAGGCCCCGGCCACCCGCCCGAAGTAGGCCTGGCCGCGCGCTTCGATGCGATCGGCGTCGCCCCCGCCGTCCTCGGGGTCGCGCGCGCCCAACCGCGCCTCGGCCACCTCGGGATCGATGTCCAGCAGCACGACCCGGTCCGGCAGACGTCCTGCCGTGGCCTGGCGCCCTACGACGAGGATGTCCGCCTCGTCCAGGCCGAGACCATCCCCCTGGTAGGCCGCGGTGCTGTACAGCGAGCGGTCCACCAGCACGGTGTCGCCGGCGGCGAGGGCGGGAAGCACGACGCGCTCGTACAACTCGGCGCGCGCCGCCATGTACAGCAGCATCTCGGTGCGTGCGCCGATGGCGCCGCCCGACAGGAGCAGCTCGCGCACGGCTTCGCCGACCGGCGTGCCGCCCGGCTCGCGCAGCAACTGCGTGTTGCACTCCGGCTGTTGCTCCGCCAGCCAGTCCTGCATGAGCCGCGCCTGCGTCGTCTTGCCGCAGCCGTCGATGCCTTCGAAGGCCAGCAGCCGGCCCGCCTCTACCATGCGAAGTCGCGCTGCGCGCCGGCGAGCCGCGAGACCATTGCGTGCACCCGACGATCGAAGGCGGGGTCCTCGCGGCGTCGCTTCTCGACGGCGCGCCGCGCGTAGCTGACCAGCGAGGGCGACGATTGTCCCAGCGTGCGACAGACCTGTCGCGCGGAGAGTCCCAGGCTGCGCGTGGCGAGGAACACCGACAGGTGTCGCGCCGCGGCGACCTTGCGCGACTTGTCCGCGGAGCGGATGCGCGCGATGTCGACGTCGTACATATCGGCCACCAGCTTCAGCACCGACTCCATGCCCAGCTCGGCCGGCGTCGGGCCGGCCAGGCGCCGGTCCAGGCGCGCGGTGTCCAACGGCGCATCGTCGGCCTCCGCTTCGCGGGCCGCCCGCTGCAGCATGCGCACCGCGTCGGACAACGTGCCCGGGCAGCGCACCGCCAGCGCCTCGACCACGCCGCCGGCCACCCGCACGGGCAGCGTGCTCGCGATCGACGCGAGCATGGCCTGCCGGTCGGCCTCGTCCGGTTCCCCCATCGCCACGACCATCCCGCCGAGCTGCCACGAGAGCAGCCGTGGGTCGACGTCCAGCAGGGCGTGCGGCGCGTGGCGCGAGAGCATCAGGACCCGCTTGCCGCGTTCCACCATGCTCGCGATCAGGTTGACGGCCTCGGCCTGGGTCCGCGTCTGTCCGCGCAGGCGGTGCACCTCGTCCAGCAGCAGCATGTCGCGGCGGGCCCAGTCCGCGCGCAGCTCGGCCAGGGTGCCGCCGCGCGCCGCGCGCGTGACGTCGCGCGTGAGCGCCGGTCCCGAGAGCACGAGCGGATCCTTCACCTCGCCCTCGACGCGCAGGCCGGCCAGCGCGTGCCGCGCCAGTTCCGTCTTGCCGCATCCGGGCGGGCCGTAGACGAGCAGCGGGTTCCAGCCCGCCGCGGGCGCGAGGACGAAGCGCTCCACCGCGCGGTGCGCCAGCCGGTTGCTGGCCGCGACCACGAACTCCTCGGGCTCCGGGAGCACCGAGCGCGTCTCCTGGAAGCGCGCGGGCGGAAGCCTTGTCGCCGGCGTCGCGGCTTCGACCTCTTCGGTCTCCTCGTCGGCCACGCGCGTCAGCACGCGCACGGGGCTGCCGGTCACCTCGAGGAAGAGCGACTGCAGGTCCCGCAGGTAGCGCGCGTCGATGGCGGTCTTCGCCGCGGGCGACGCGACGTCGAGCGTGAACAGTCCACGACGCAGCGATGCCGGCCTGGCATCCGCCAGCCAGAGTCGTGTTGCCTGACGGCCGCGCAGCCGCTCGAAGCGCGCGCTGACCGTCTGCCAGATTTCGTTACCCGTCGCCACCATGAGCCCGCCGCGCAGGCTAGCACCGCCCCTCGGAAGGGCGCAACCGGGCCCGGTCGCCGCCTCAGCGGGCGGGCGCGGGGTGCTCCTCCAGCAGGCGTCGCGCCCGGTCGTGCATCTCGGGCAGGGTCGGCGGCTGGTCCTTGCCCAGCAGGCCGAGCGAGACCTCGAAGCCATCCGAGAGCGCCGCCTGCGGCACCTGCTCCTGGCGTGTGGCCAGGACGAGCAGCCACTGCGTCCGGGCCGCCTCCGGCTCGCCGGCCTGCAACAGCAGGTCGGCGTGATCGAGCCGAAGCTCCGGCCGATACGGGTCGATCTCGATCGCCTGGGCGTATCGCCGCAGCGCCTCGTCCAGCCGGCCGTCGGCGGCGGCGCGCTCGGCCAACGTCACGCGCGGCTCCAGCGCCATCTCGTCCTGCTCGCAGATCAGCTCGAGCAGCGTGTTCAGTTCCTCGGCGTCGTCGACGGGATCGAGCAACTCGTAGAGCATCGCCAACGCACCGCCGTGGCCGGTGTTGCCCGGGAACAGCGCGACCGCGCGGCGCAGCGACTCGCGCGCGGCCTCCTCATCGTCGTCCGAGAGTTGCAGGTGCGCCAGCAACTGCAAACCGTCCGCATCGGGACGGCCTTCTTCGGCCCACTGCTCCAGCCGACGACGCGCGCCCGCCTTGTCGCCGTCCACGAGGTCGCGGTCCGCCAGCACCACCTGCGCCTCGGGCGTCTCGCCGCGCTCCTCCAGGTAACGCTGCAGGGCCGCCTCGGCATCGGTGCGGCGACCCAGGTCCAGGTAGGCGCCCGCCAGCGGCAGCAGGGCCTCGACGTCGCCCGCGGCGACACGACGCCGGAGCGCTTCCTTGCCGTCCTGGTTCCACGTGGGCTGGATGCGCGCGCGCCCGGCGAGTTCTGTGTCGATGTAGTCCAGCACACGACGGTCGAGTTCCGCGGGCTCGATGCGCAGGGCCTGGCGGATGGCACCCGGGGTGTCCAGACCGTCCCCGAACGACGCGACCAGGTCGCGCAACCCCTCGAAGCCGAAGTCGCGCTCGACGACTTCGCAGATCAGGCTGCCCAGGTAGTAGCCGAGCATCACGGTCTGCCCGTCGCGGAACGCCTCGTCGAGCCGGTCCACGGGGAAGATCATGTCGTTGGCGCGCGCATTGAGGACGTCGCGGTCCAACTCGCGCGCCCAGGACGGGTCCACGCGCTTCTCCTCGACCACGCTCACGCCCTCGGTGAGCCAGCGCGGCACGCGCTGATTGCTGAGTTCGAGCGTCACGACGTGCGCGTACTCGTGGATGGCGGTCTGCGCCCAGTGGAACTGGCCGCGCATCTCGCTCAGCGGGCTGAGCATCGTGAACACGTCGCCGAAGCACGCACCCAGCGCGAGGAAGCCCTGGAAGCCGACGGTGCGCACCGAGAAGTCGGCGTGCTCGTCGAACACCTCGACCAGCACGGTGCCGGGTGGATCGACGCCCCATCGCGACGCCATCTCCGCACGCGCCTCGTTCAGCCGGTCGGAGAGCAGAGGCCCGAGGACGTCGGCCTCCGACTCGGGCAGCCGGATGCGGAAGTTGTGCTCCCCCTCCGTGACCAGCTCGGCGCTCGACGCCAGCTTGCCGAGCACCTCGAGCATGTTGTTCCGCCACGGGAACGGGAACGGACTGCGCCGCAGGTGATCCTCGAGCGCGGCGCGCGCCTCCTCCTCGCGACCGAGGTGCGCGTAGCTCTGCGCCAGCACCGGCAACGGCTCCTCGTTCTGGGGCTCGGTCGCCAGCGCGCCCTCCAGCCACGGCACCGACTCCGCGAAGCGGTAGTGCGACTGCATCACCTCGCCGATCAGCGCCTGCATGGTCGCGCTCTCGGGATGGTGCTGTTCGAACAGGGCGCGTGCCTCGGCCGCGCCGTCCAGGCCGTCCTTGCCGCCGACCGTGAGCACGGCCGCGCGCAACGCCAGCGCGTCGCGTCGGCGCGGGTCGGCTTGCAGCACGCGTTCGGCCAACTCAAGCGCGGGTGCCGGCCGCCGGTCGATCAGGCGCTTCTGACCCAGCATCACAAGGGCGCCCGGATGGCTCGGGTCGCGCTCCAAGGCGGCCTTCAACGCCGCCTCGGCCTGCCGCCCGTTCATGCCGTACTGGTAGATGCGTGCCTTGGTCACCAGCGCGTCCGGATGGCCGGGGTCCACGCGCAGCACCTCATTGAGCAGCAGCAGCGAGGGATCGGAACCGCCCGAGGCACTTTGTCGCGTCGCAGCGTAGACATCGCCCAGCGCCAACAGCACGTCGGGCTCGGTCAGCCGGTACTGCGGACCGCGCTTGCCATTGAGTTCGGCGTCGGCGAAGACCAGCGCTTGGTTGGCCACCTCGAAGCGCCGCTGGTGGATGTAGAGCGTCCCGAGGGCGAGCAGGCCGTGACCATCCAGCGTGCGATCGTCCACGCCTTCGGTCGCCGTGCGGGCAATGCGCAATGCCTCGCTACGTCGTCCCAGGCCCAGCAGCGCCTCGACCTCGAGCAGCGACGCGGCCATGCCGCCCAGGGCGTCCTGTCGGGCCAGCTCCAGCGCCTCCTCGTGGCGCCCGGCACGTAGCAGCACGCGGCCGAGCAGGCCCGGTTCGGGCTCGCTCGATGCGCGCAGATGCTCCTCGGCCTCCTCCAACCGCCCGCGTCCGAGTGCCGCCTCGGCGGCGATGCGACGCGCCGCGACCGACTCGGGGAAGTCCTCGAGGTACTCGCGCAACTCGCGCTGCGCGGACCAGCTGCCCCCGCGGCGGAAGGTCACGCGCAACTCGTCCAGGAACAGCAGGTCGTCCTCCGTCTCCTGCTGCGCGCCGAGCGACGCCGCCGTCAGCAGGGCCGCGAGCAGGACCCACGCCGCGTGCCTCAGGCGCTCCATGCGGCCAACCTCTCCGCCGCCTCGTGGCAGCGTTGCAGCGGGGGCACCAGCGCGAAGCGCACGCGCCCCGCCCCGGGCGACACCGGACGGCCGTCCACCGGCTCGGCCAACCATTCCCCCGGCATCACGGCCAGCGCGGGCTGTTCGCCCAGCAACCGGCGCGCGAACTCGATGCCCGAGCCCCCGCCTGGCGTGCCCACCCACAGGTAGAACCCCGCGCGCGGCCGCTGCACCTCGCAACCGAGCCGTTGCAGGGCGGGGATCAGCACGTCGGCACGCGCCGCGTAGAGATCGCGGTGCAACGCGGGCGCCGACTCGTCCGCCAGGGCGGCGATGGCCGCCGCCTGCACGAAGTCGGGCACGCCCGAATCGATCGTCGTCTTGAGTCGCCGGAATGCCGACACGGCCTGATCGTCGCCCGCGACGAAACCGATGCGGTAGCCGGTCATCGCAGCGCGCTTGCTCAATGACTGGAACACGAGCACGTGGTCGCAGCCCGTTTCCAGCGCGCCGGGCGCCGGCTCATCCAGCCACAGTTCGCTGTAGGCCTCGTCCGAGCAGAGCACCACGCCGCGCGCACGCGCCTGGTCCGCGAGGCGCTGCAACTCGGGCAGCGTCGCCGCGCGACCGGTGGGCACGTGCGGCTGGGTGATCCAGACCACGCGCAGCCGCTCGCTGGCCTCGTCGGACAACTGATCGAGATCGGGGAGCACGGGGCCGTCCATGTCCACCGCATACGTGAGGCACCGGCCTTCCGCGAAGTGCGTTCCGTGCGCATAAGGCGGATATCCCGGCGAGGGGATCAGCACCAGGTCGCCCGGGTCCACGAAGCACTCGGGCAGGTGGAACACGGCCTCCTTGCTGCCGATGGTCGAGCTGACCTGCGTGGCCGGGTCCAAAGCGACGCCGTGACGCCGCTCGATCCAGGCCGCCGCCGCCGCGCGGAAGGCCGTGCCGCCGATGTAGCTGGGGTAGCCTCCGCTGCGGTGGTCGAGCAGCGCATCGGCCGCCGCTCGCGCGATCGGCTCCGGCGTCGGCTCGGTCGGATCGCCCACGCCGAAATCGATCACATCGGCACCCGCGGCCAACCGCTCGTCGCGCAGGCGATCCAGCTCCGCGAAGGCGTAGGCGGGCAGTCGGTCGAGTCGGGCCGAGGTCTTCATGTCGTCGTCAGGGGTTCGGCGAAATCCACTCGCCGCCGTCCTCGTACATCTCCTTCTTCCAGATGGGCACCGTCTGCTTGAGCGTATCGATCAACCACGAGCAAGCCGCGAAGGCAGCCGCCCGGTGCGCGGCCGCCACCGCGATCGCCACCGCCGTCTCACCGATCTCCAGCCGGCCGGTGCGGTGCACGATCGCCACGCGCTCGGCGCCGTGCGACGCGACCGCGGTCTCGGCCAGGGTCTCCAACTCGCTCGCGGCCATCGGACCGTAGGCCTCGTACTCCAGCCGGGTGACGGCCCGACCGGCCGTGGCCGAGCGCACGCGCCCAACGAACAGCACCACGCCGCCCTGGGCCTCGCCCTCCACCGCCGCCAGCACGGCGGGCACGTCGATCGGCTCCGACTGCACGCCGATCACGCTCAGCCTCCCGACACGGGCGGGATCAGCGCGAGTTCGTCGTCGGCGCCGACGGCATCCTCCGCCGCGGCGTAGCGCTGGTTGACCGCGATGCGGAACGGACGCGCCGCCAGCACCGGCCACTGCTCGCGGAGTCGCGCCTCCAACTCGCCCGCGGTGCGCGGCGGATCCTCCTCGCCGAGGGTCAGCTCGCGCTGGCCCGCGACCTCCGCCAGGCCGGCAAACAGGAGCACGCGCATCGGGGTGTCGGGGTCTAGAAGGGGACCTCGTCGAAGCCCGCCTCGACCTCGCCGCTGGGCGGGCCGCCGCCGCCACCGCCGCCGGCGTCGCCGCCACGGTCGCCGCTACGCTTGCCGGAGTTGATGAACTCGAAGTTCTCGCCGGTCACGGACAGCTTGCTGCGCTTGTTGCCGTCCTTGTCGTCCCAACTCCGGAACGTCAGTCGGCCCTCGACGAAGATGGGGTCACCCTTCTTGAAGTACTGCGAGATGACCTCGCCCTTGCGCGCCCAGAAGTCGACGTCGATGAACGTGACCTCCTCGCGCTTCTCACCGCCGGTACCGCCCTGTCCGCCGACGTAGTAGACGCGGTTCACCGCCAGGCCCAGCGCCGTCACCGTCTGTCCGCCCGTCGTGGAGCGGACCTCCGGGTCGCGCGTGAGGTTGCCCATCAGGATGACCTTGTTGTAGCTCGCCATAGTGTTCTCGTCCCTCGTGGGCGCGCCGCGCCCCGGCTGATGCTGGTGCGGCCCGCAGTCGGCGGTCCGCTCTGATGACGAGGGCCCCGCATACCGCAAAGCCGCCTCTCGCCAGACGCTCATCGTACTCGTTGAGAGGCGTGGCCGCCCCCCTGCCGCGACGCCTACCCGACGCCCGGATCGTCCGATCCCGGCACCTCTGGATTTTCGCGTTCCGTGCCGTACGGTGTCGTCAATCCAGGGTCGCGGTTACACCTCGACCGTCCGGCCCAGACCACCCGCGGAAGAAGCCATGAGCGAACAGAACCGTCCCAAGGAACGTCGTCTCCATCCGCGCTTCGTCGTGGAGGGCAAGGTCGAACTGGGCGGCGGGCCCGAAGGCCCGGCGATCCTCCGCGACCTGAGCATGTCGGGCTTCTCCTGCGTGTCGCCGATCGCGTTCGAGGACATGACGGTGCTCGAGATCTCGATGAAGCTGCCCCACGGCGAGGAAAGCCGACCCTTCAAGGCCGGCGGTGCGGTCGTGCGCTGCGTGCCGCACGACGACGGTGGCCACATGGTGGCCGTGTTCTTCACGCAGATGGACGCGAACAACAGCCAGCTGCTCGCGGAGTTCATCGAGCGCCAGGCCAGCTAGGGCCGCTCGCGGCTACGGCCGCGGAGCCCCCACTCGGCACGTCAGGTCCGACGCGCCGCCACGACGCGCTCGATGCCGGCCAGGTCCGGACGCACGTCGACCCAACCGAAGCCGCGCACCGACGCCATGCCGGCCACCAGCGCCGACTGCCCCGCGCCGACCTCGGTGATCAGCCAACCGCCGGGCACCAGCGCCGCGCGACCCTCGTCCAGCAGGCGCGCGTACATCGCCTGCGCGGATCCCTCGCCGGGCACCAGCGCGGCCAGCGGCTCGTGACGACGCACGTCCTCGGGCAGCCCGTCCACCTGCTCCGGTTCGATGTACGGCGGGTTGGCGAGCACGGCGGCAACGCTGCCGGGCCGCAGGAATGACAGGCCGTCAGCGCGCACCAGGCAGACGCTCGCGCCACCCGGCGCGGCGGCCCGGTTCGCCGCGGCGACCTCCAGCGCGGCGGCGGAGATGTCCGTCGCCACCACCGGCCGGTGCGCACAGACCGAGAGCGCGATGTTGCCGCTCCCCGTGCCGCGGTCCACCAGCCGGCCGAAGGGCAGTTGCCCCGCGGCGAGCAACTCCTCGACGACGTCGACCAGCGTCTCCGTCTCCGGGCGCGGCACGAGCACGCGTTCGTCCACCGAGAGATCCAGGTCGCGGAATCCGCGTCGGCCGGTCAGGTACGCAACCGGGACACCCGTCTCGACGCGCCGCGCGACCAGCGTCTCGAACGCGCGCGCCTCGTCGCCCGCCAGCGCGCCACGCAGCAGTAACTGTGCGCGCGTGATCCCCAGCTCGTGCGCGAGCAGGACCTCGGCCTCGAGACGCGCCCCGGCCAGGCCTCCGGCGCGGTCGGTCAGTCGCGCGGCCGCGGAGCGGAGCGTCTCCTCAGCGCTTGCGGCCGCGTCGCCGACTGCTGGAGCGCCCCTTGCCATCGTCGTCCTTGCCGGCGGCATCGCCTGCGGCGGCGTCCTTGCTCTTGTCCTTGTCCTTGTCCTTGCCCGCGTCCTTCTTGTCGGCCTTCTTGGCCTTGGCGGGCTTCTCCTTCTTGGGCTTGGACTCCTTGGCCTTGCGCGTGCGACCGCCGCCCTCCGGCGCCGGCTGCTTCTTCATGACCTTCAGCACCACCAGCAGGAGCTGCACGGCCACGATGGTCGAGCCGAGCATCGCCAGCATCACACCGGTGCCCGCCACCTCGGAAACCCGGGCGATCTTCTCCTTGAAGCCCAGGTCCGCGACCAGCTCCCAGGCGTCCATCATGCGGCCCCAGGTGAACCACGCGGGGAAGAGCATCAGGAACACGGGCAGGATCTTCTGGCGGCCTGAGTAGATGCCGTAGCAGGACACGCCCATCAGCCACAGCGCGAGCGCCATGCTGACCGCGCCCGCGGTCAGCTCGTAGCCGGCGGGCGGCGCGTAGGCCAGCGTGGACTCGCCGTGCTCGACGACCCACTCCATCGACTTGCCCCACGGCAGCAGGCAGCCGATGAAGACCATCAGGCCGCAGGCGAAGAAGCGGTACAGCTCGCCCAGCGCGCGGCCGGAGAAGAACATCGCGCCGAAGGACGGCGGCGGCGGCGGCGCGGCGTACTGCCAGACCCACTGGCCCTCGACATGTCCGCTCGCAGCGGCGGTGGTGTCGGCGGCGGGCGTCGCGGTGACGACGGCCCGTTCGGGGGTCGGCTCGGGCGTGCTCGTCGTGGCCGGGCTCTCGGACGTGGCGGCCGCACCCATGGCGGCGCCTACGGCGACGGTTTCGACCGGCGTGTCGGCGGCGGTCGGCTCGGCCGGGGCGGTCTCGCCCGCGTCCGAAGTCGTCGCAGCGGCTTCCTCGGCCGGCTTGGTGGCGGGTTCGTCGGCCGGGATCTCGTCGAGCTCCAGCTCGTCCAGCGAGAGGTCCAGATCCAGGTCGAGATCGAGATCGTCGTCGTCGTCGTGCTTGGTCACGTCAGCTTGCTCCTTCACCGAGGGCCGCCAGCTTGGACTCCAGATCGTGGCGGTGCAAATCCTCCACGACCTGCTCGAGTTGTCCGAGCACGACGGTTTCGAGACTGTAACTGGTCTTGATGCGATGGTCAGTCACACGGTTCTGCGGGAAATTGTAGGTCCGGATGCGCTCGCTGCGGTCCCCCGACCCGATCTGCGTGCGGCGCTGGCTGTCCTCTTCGGACTTTCGTTCCTGCGCGATCTGGTCGCCCAGTCGCGAGCGCAGCATGCGCATCGCCTTGCCCTTGTTCTTGTGCTGGCTGGACTCGTCCTGGCACTGCACGACGAGCCCGCTGGGTTCGTGCGTGATGCGAATCGCGCTGCTGGTCTTGTTCACGCTCTGGCCGCCGGGACCGCTGCTGCGGAAGGTGTCGATGCGCAGGTCGTTGTCGTTGATCTGCACGTCCTCCTCCTCTGCCTCGGCCAGCACGGCCACGGTGGCCGCCGAAGTGTGGATGCGGCCCTGGGTCTCGGTCTCGGGCACGCGCTGCACCCGGTGCCCCCCCGCCTCGTAGCGGAACAGCTCCCAGGCCTTTGGACCGCTGATGCCCAACACGACTTCCTTGTAACCACCGACTTCCGTGGGGTGACTGCTCAGCGGCTCGACCTTGCAGCCCTGGGTGTCGGCGAAGCGCGTGTAGATGCGCACCAGGTCGGCCACGAACAGGCTGGCCTCGTCGCCGCCGGTGCCCGCGCGAAGCTCGAGGAGCACGTTCTTGCCGCGGTTCGGATCGTCGTCCGCGATCTGCATGCGCAGCTCCTGCTCCATCGCGGCCAGGGCGGCGTCGACCTCGGTGAGCTCCTCGGCGGCCAGCTCGCGCATCTCGGCGTCGGCGTCGGTCGACATCTCGACCGCCTTCTCGCGCCGGTCCTTCAGCTCGGCCCAGCGCTCATAGGTCTCGGCCTTGCTGCGCAGGGCGCCCATTTCGCGCAGCAGGGCGGACAGCTTCTGCGGCTGGCTGGCGACGTCGGGGTCGGAGACCTGGGTCTCCAGCGCGCGGTAGCGTTCGGCTGCGGCCTGGAGTCGGGCGAACATCCGGATCGTCGCCCGGCGGCGCGGCCGCCGCTCAGTCGTCCGTGTCGGGAGCGGCCTGGGCGGTCTTGCGCTGGCCGAAACGCTTCATGTACTTCTCGATGCGTCCGGCGGTGTCCACGAACTTCTGCTGCCCCGTGTAGAACGGATGGCAGGCGGAGCAGATCTCGACCGTGATCTTTTCCTTGGTCGAACGGGTCGTGAAGCTGTTCCCGCAACCGCAGGAGACCTGGCAATCGATGTAGTTGGGATGAATCTCGGCCTTCATGGCGTCCAGGGTCCCCGACTTCGTGGAGGGCTATCCCACCCTGCCGAACCGACGGCGCGGGCGAACGGAGCATCTTACGGCCTGCGCCGAATCGATCAAGGGCTGCAGGAAGTGCCCGGCGGCCACCAAAGCCGGCCGGATCGGGCTGTCTGCGCCGTGCCGGGCGCGCTCGGCGGCTAGGCCTCGGGCAACTCCAGCCACCCGCCCGGCACGTCGATCCGGTCGCCGGCCTTCAGGCCGTGCTCGGCCGACCAGCCCGCCTCCAGTTCCAGCACCATGCGCGCCGCGCGCAGCGAGTGGTAGCCGGGCACCTCCGCCATCGGTTGGCCCTGTTCGATGTTCTGCACGGTGCCATCGGCGTCGAGGAAGATGATGTCGAGCGGGATGAGCGTGTTGCGCATCCAGAAGGTGCGCGGCTTGTCGTCCACGAAGATGAACAGCATGCCCGCGTCGGTCTCGAGCGCCGTGCGGTGCATCAGTCCCTGGTTGCGGCTGGTGGGCGTGACCGCCAGCTCGATCGAGACCGTCCGTCCCGCCACGGTCAGGTCGCGCACCGTGGGGCCGCCGGCGGCCTTGTAGGTCTTGCCCTTGCCGTCCTCGGCGCAGGAGATGCAGGCGCCGACGAGCAGGATGGCGGTCAGCAGGGACCGCAGCGGCAGGTGCGCAGTGCGTGTCATCGCGTCTCCTCGTCCAGTCGAGCGGCCAGGCGCACGACGAGTTCGCGCGGCAGGCCGATCACGGTGTCCATGCTGCCTGAGACGACCCGGGAAAAGGAAGCGGCCACCCCCTGGATCGCGTAGGCGCCTGCCTTGCCTTCCCACTCACCGCAGGCCACGTAATCGTCGAGCCAGCCGTTGGGCTTCATCTCGACTTCCGACGCGGAGAGGTCGGAGACGCAGGTCCCGGACGGCACGTGCAGCAGCGCCACGGAGGTCACCACGTGGTGGCGGCGACCGGCCAGGCGCTGCAGCATCGCGCGCGCCCCGTCGGCGTCGGCCGGCTTGCCCAGCAGTTCGCCGTCGATCTCGATGATCGTGTCGCTGCCGAGCACGGTGCCGGACTGCCGCCCCGTGGCGGCGGCCGCGGCCTTCTCCTCCGCCAGGCGCAGGCAGGTCGCGCGCGGGGTCTCGCCCGCGGCCACCCGCTCCTCGATGTTGGTCGGCGCGCGCTCGAACACCTGCCCCCACGAGGCGAGCAGTTCCGCGCGCCGCGGCGAGGCCGAGGCCAGCACCAGCGGCGCCAGGCGCTCAGGGAAGATCAGACGGCCAGCTCCTGGAGCGAGGTCGGCCAACCGTCTTCCATCTCGCCGAGCTGCGTCAGGTGCGCCTGCAGGCTCACGAACGCCTCCTTGGGCGCCAGCGTCCCGAGCTCCTTGCGCACCTTGGTGATGCTCGCGCTGTCGGCCAGGCCCAGCTTCTGGGCCGCCTTGGCGAAGGCCGAGCAGACGGGCATGAGCTTCTCGTCTCCCGCGACCCACTGCACCAACGCGTAGGCGTTGTGGATGCCGAGGTCGTCGAGATCCTCGAGGTACTCGGTCTGGTCGCGCAGGTTCATGTCGAGCAGGAACTCGAGCGACGGCTCGTTGCGGTCGTTGTAGACCTGGTCGATCATCTCGCGCACGCGGGTGCAGCGCTCGAGGACGCGACGTTGTGGCGCCGCCTTCGAGCTGCCCGAGATCAGGCGGGCCAGTTCGCTGGGACGCGAGGCGCGCACATCGTTCCAATCGATGAACTGATCGCGCAGCACCGTCATCGCCTTCGCCGCGAAGGTCGAGCTGCCGCCCTCGCGCAGGACGAGGTAGACGGCCTTCTCGAGCACGCTCTCGGTCTCGGGCTGCTGGATGGACCCCAGCACCTTGTCGAGCTTCGGCAGCGCCGCCGCCAGGCGCGTCTTGGGCGTGCCCTTGACGCGCGGCTTCGGCGGCTTCGCCTTCACCTTGGGAGGCGCCTTGGGAGGCGCCTTGGCCTTTGCCTTGGCGGCCTTGCGCGGCGCCGCCTTCTTGGCAGGCGCCTTGCGCGACGCGGCCTTGCGGGCGGCGGGCTTGCGCGCCGCCTTCTTGGCGGGGGCCTTCTTCTTGGCCTTGCTGGGAGGGGTCATGAGCGTCCCGGTCAGCCGGCGGTCTTCGTGTCGTCGGCGTCACCGCCGGCGTCGGTCTCGGCCGGTGCGTCGGCCGCAGCCTCGGTCGCCTCGGCGGCCGGTTCGGCGGCGGCGGCCGCAGCCTCGTCACCGGTGTCCGCGGCAGCCTCGGTCTCCGTCGCCGCGGCAGCCTCTTCGGCCACCGGCTCGGGCTTCGGTTCGGCCTTGGGCTTCTCGGGCGGCGCCTTGCTGGCGGACGGCGCGGGGTCGACGACCGATCCCTTGCGCACGCCGAGCTTGCGCAGCATCGACCCGACGGTCTCGCTGGGCTGCGCGCCGACCGACAGCCAGTACGCCGCGCGCTCGCGGTTCACGGTCACCTTGTCGGAGAGCGTGGTCGCGGCGGGGTCGTAGCTGCCGAGTTCCTCGATCGGCGTGCCATCACGCCGCGTCCGCGCGTCGAACACGCAGATCCTGTAGTAGGGACGGTTCTTCCGTCCGATGCGCTTGAGCCGGATCTTGACGGCCATGCTTTTCTGTCCTCTGGGGTGTGTCTGCTGTCGGCGTCAACGCCGACGGGATTGTTTTCTTCGTTTGCGTTCGGCCTTGCGCGCCTTGCGCCGGTCGTCCCGGCCGCCGGGGCGTCGGGTGCCGACGGTCTGGGGGGCTCCCCCGCCGGCGTCCGGCATCATCTCGGACACGTCGGGCATTCCGCCACCCATGCCCGGGATGAGCTTGCCGGCCAGACGGCCCATCAGGCCGCCCTTCTTGAGCTTGCTCATCATCTTCCGCATGCCGTCGAACTGCTTCAGGAGCCCGTTCACGGCGTTCACGGAGGTTCCGCTGCCCCGGGCGATCCGGCGCTTGCGGCTCATGTCGATCTGCTCCGGACGCCGGCGTTCGGCCGGGGTCATGGAGAGCATCACGGCCTGGGTGCGGTCCAGCTGGCCCTCGTCGACCTGGTTCGCGTCGAAGCCGTCGGGCATGCCCGGCATGTGCGAGATCAGGTCCTTCATGCCGCCCATCTTCTTGAGTGACTGCAGCTGCTTCATGAAGTCCTCGAGCGTGAAGCGGTCCTTCATCATCCGCTGCATCTGCTCTTCGGCTTCCTTCTCGTCGACGACGGTCTGCGCCTTCTCGACCAGGCTGACCACGTCGCCCATGCCGAGCACGCGGCTGACCATGCGGTCGGCGTGGAAGCGCTGCAGATCGGAGACCTTCTCGCCGACACCGACGAAGCGCACCGGCGCACCGGTCACGTGGCGCACCGAGATGGCCGCGCCACCGCGCGTGTCGCCGTCGAGCTTGGTCAGGATCACGCCGTCGAGCGGCAGCTTCTCCACGAACGCACCCGCCGAACGCACCGCGTCCTGGCCGGTCATCGCATCGCAGACCAGGAAGGTCGTGTCGGGCGCGGCGTTCGAACGCACGCGCGCGAGCTCGTCCATCAGCTCGTCGTCGATGTGCAGTCGGCCGGCGGTGTCGACCAGGACCGTGTCGCGCCCGGTGCGCTTGGCCTCGGCCACGGCCTGCTTGGCCAGCGCCTCGGGCGAGCTGCCGTCGGCGTGGAACACGGGCAGGTCGTTCGCGGCGCCGAGCACCTTGAGCTGCTCGACCGCGGCCGGACGCTGCAGGTCGGCCGCCACCAGCAGCGGCTTGCGCCCCATCTGGTCGCGCAGGTGCACGCCGAGCTTGGCGCAGGTGGTCGTCTTGCCCGAGCCCTGCAGGCCCGCGAGCAGCACCACCGTCGGCCGCCCGCTCACGAAGGCGAAGGGCTCGCCCTCCGCGGTCATGATGTCCACGAGCTCGTCGTGGAAGAGCTTGACCAGCATCTCGCCGGCGCTGACCGACTTCAGGACCTCCTCGCCCATCGCCTTCTCACGGACGCGCGAGACGAGATCCTTGGCCACCCGGAAGTGGACGTCGGCCTCGAGCAGGGCCGAGCGGATCTCCGCCAGGCCCTCGTCCATGTTCGCCTCGGTCAGCCGCCCCGGACGGGACAGCCTCGAGATGATGCCGGAGAGCGGTTTGCTGAGCGCTTCGAACATGCTGGCGGGAAGACGATCCTGCGGGGGGAACCTGAGGCCGAACCCCTGAAATTACCAGTCTGGCGGAGTTGCCTCAACCGCCGGCTGCTCCTCGCGCCGGATGCTCGCGCCCAGCGTCCCCAGGCGCTCGTCGATCCGCTCGTAGCCCCGATCGATGTGATAGACGCGCCGGACCTCGGTCTCGCCCTCCGCCACCAGGCCGGCCAGGACCAGGGCGGCGCTGGCCCGCAGGTCGCTGGCCATCAGGGTGGCCCCCGAAAGGCGGGGCTGGCCCGCCACGATGGCCTGGGGCCCCTCCTTGCGGATGTCCGCCCCCAGGCGCAGCAGCTCGGCCACGTGCATGAAGCGGTCGGGGAAGATGCGCTCGGTCACGACCGAGATCCCGTTGGCGAGCGTCATCGCCGCCATGACCTGCGCCTGCAGGTCGGTCGGGAAGCCGGGGAACGGCAGGGTGGTGACGTCCACGGAAGTCAGGCGCCGGTCGGCCTTCGCGCGAACCCAGCGCTCGCCCTGCTCGACCTCCACGCCCATCGCGGACAGCGTTTCCAGCACGGCGGTGAGCTGGCTGGGGCGCACGCCCTCCACCGTCACGTCGCCCTGCGACATGGCCGCGCCCATCAGGAAGGTGCCGGCCTCGATGCGGTCGCCGGACATCTCGATCTCGGCGCCGTGCAGCGTCTCGACGCCCTCGACCTCCAACCGGTGGCCGCCCACGCCGCTGATGCGCGCCCCCATCGAGAGCAGGCAGCGGCACAGTTCGGCCACCTCCGGCTCCATCGCGGCGTTCTCGATGCGGGTCACGCCCTTCGCGAGCACGGCTCCCATCAGCACGTTGGCCGTGGCCAGCACGCTGCTGCCGAACCGCGTGCCGAGGAACAGGTCTGCGCCCTGCAGGCGCCGTCCGACCTCGGTCACGAGGTAGCCGCCCTCGACGCGGATGTCGGCGCCCAGGGCGTTGAGCCCCTTCACGTGCTGGTCGACCGGTCGCACGCCGAAGACGCAGCCGCCCGGCATGGAGACGCGGGCCTCGCCGTGCCGCGCGACCAGCGGCCCGAGCACGCAGACCGAGGCGCGCATGGTCGAAACCAGGTCGTAGGCCGCCTCGACGCTGCCGTCGCGACCTCCCTGGAGGGAGAGCACATCGCCCTCACGGCTGACCGCGACGCCCAGGCGCTGTAGGATCTTCGCCATCGTGGCCACGTCGCGCAGCTCGGGCACACGCGAGATCACGAGCGGCTCGTCGGTGAGCAGCGAGGCGGCCATCACCGGCAGCACCGCGTTCTTGGAACCGCCCGCCCGGATGCGCCCGGCGAGCCTCGCACCGCCCTGGACGATCAGCCGGTCCACGACGCTCCGTGTTCTGCGTCGCTTGACACCATGTCCGGCCTTCCTAGAATCGGTGGATTCGACAGCCCTCGCAAGATGGCCGGGCTGCGGAGCGAGCGTAGGCCAGCCGGCCGGCGCGCGCAACGTGCGGCGCCCAGCGCCGGCGCAAGCGAGGGGACGTTCAAGCCACGCACACAGCGGGATTCCCGACCATGACGGAAGCGACCGAGGCACCCCCGGCAGAGCACGGCCCGTGGATGACCACCCCTCCGCAGGACTGGGCGACCTGGCTCGCCTTCCAGGCGGACGTGAACCACAACAAGAACTCGCGCGAAAGCCTGCGCGATTTCCTGGCCGAGCACGTGGACGCCGAGAGCGACCACCTGCGTCACGGCCTGGGACTGTTCGCTGCCGGCGAGCCCGACGCGGCGCTGCCGCACCTGCAGGCCTGCGAAGACGATCTCTCCAAGCTGCTCGCGGGCCTCGCTCTCGACCGCGCCGGCGACACCGCCGCCGCGCTGGAGTGCCTGGCCGGTCTGTTGGGTTCCCCCGCCGTCGGTCATCGCGCACGCCTCGAACACCTCGTGCTGCTGTGCAAGTCGAGTGACGTCGAGGGCGCGAACGCGGCTCTCAACGACCTGCGCGGCGCGGGCAGTTCCCCCGCCGACGTCGCCTACGCCGAGGGCCTGATCGCCGAGGCGAGCGCCGACCACGAGGGCGCGCTGGCCTGCTGGCGCGTCGCGCTGCAGCACGAGCCGAGCCACGAGGAGGCGCGCTTCCGCCTGGCGTACCGCACCGACCTCGAGGGCAACGACGACGAGGCGCTCGAGCTGTACCGGGCCAGCCTCGACAGCGAGCAGCCGGTGCACGTCGGCACGCTGATGAACCTGGGCGTGCTGTACGAGGACTCCGAGCAGTACGACGCGGCCGCGCGCTGCTACCGTGCCGTGCTCGCGGCGGACCCGCGCAACAACCGCGCGCGCCGCTACCTCGCCGATGCCGAAGCCAGCCGTCGGCAGTACTACGACGAAACGCGCGAGCGCAAGGCGGACATGCAGAACGCCGTGCTGCGCATCCCGGTGACGGACTTCGAGCTCTCGGTGCGCGCGCGCAACTGCCTGCAGCGCATGAACATCCACACCCTCGGCGACCTCATCAGCCGGACCGAGAGCGAGCTGCTCTCGTTCAAGAACTTCGGCGAGACGAGCCTGCAGGAGGTGAAGGAGATCCTCCACCCGAAGGGCCTGCGGCTCGGCATGGTGCCGCCCCGGGCCGGCGAGGAGGGCGAGGTCGTTCCCGAGGGCGAGGCCGTCGTCATGGGCGAGCCGGGGGCCGAAGTCGAGTCCGGCGACGTCAGCGCGCGTCCGATCAGCGCGCTGGACCTCTCGGTGCGTTCGCGCGCCGCGCTGACCACGCTGGGCATCGCGACCGTGGGCGACCTGACCGAGACCAGCGAAGACACGTTGCTGGCCTGCAAGAACTTCGGCCAGACCTCCCTGGTGGAGATCAAGACCAAGCTCTCCGAGCTGGGTCTCTCGCTGGCCAGCTGACCGGAGCGTCCGCCGGAGCCACGACATGTACGACTACCTGAAGGGCCGGCTGGTCGAGCGCGGCCCGGACGAGGTGGTCGTGGACATCGGCGGCATCGGTTACCGCATGGCGGTGTCCGGCGCGACCAGCAGCCGCCTGCCCGAGGGCGAAGAGGTCACGCTCTTCGTCCACGACATGCTCAAGGACGACCGGCTGCGGCTGTTCGGCTTCGCGAGCACGGACGAGCGTGCACTGTTCCTGCGCCTGTTGGGCGTGTCGCGCATCGGCCCCGGCCTGGCGCTGGCGCTGCTCTCCGCGTTGGAACCGTCCGCGCTGGCCGGCGCGGTCGAGAACGGCGACGCGACGGCGCTGGCGCGCGTGCGCGGCGTCGGCAAGCGCACGGCCGAACGCCTGTGCGTCGAGTTGAAGGGACGTCTCTCGGGCTTCGGCCCGCTGCCGGGCACGGTCACCGACCGCCGCGCCGCCGTGGGCTCGGCGCTGATGGCGCTGGGCTACCCGCGCGCGACGGCCGTGCTGTCCGCCGAGCGCGTGTGCAGCACCGCCGCCGGCGACGTGCCGCTGGAAGAACTGGTCAAGCAGGGGCTGGCCGTGCTGTCCGCAGCGCCAGCAACTGCAGATCGGCCCGGGTGACCCCCGCCAACCGGCCGGCCTGTCCCAGGTTGGCCGGGCGCAGGCGATGCAGGACCTCGCGCGCCTCGAGCCCGAGCGCGTCCATGGCCAGGTAGTCCAGTTCGTCGGGGAGCGGCACGGCCTCCATCTCGGCCACGCGCTCGACCATGCGCGCCTGCCGCGCGACGTAGCCTTCGTAGCGCACGTCCAGCTCGACCTGCTCGAGCTCATCCGGAGCGAGAGCGGCCAGGTCCGCCGCGGCGTCCAGCTCCAACCAGCCCGAGCCCGCACGCATGCGTCGGCGGTCAGGGCCTTTCATGTCGCCCAGCCGTGAGAGCGCCGACGACACCGCGTGCTCCTTGCGCTGTAGGCGCTCGTGTTCGGTGTCGGTGATCAACCCCCACGCGTGGGCCAGCGGCATCAGCCGTCGGTCGGCGTTGTCCTGGCGCAGCAGCAGGCGGTGCTCGGCGCGCGAGGTGAACATCCGGTACGGCTCGGTCGGGCTCGACGTGACCAGGTCGTCGATCAGCACGCCGACGTAGGCCTGGTGACGGCCGAGCACGACGCCCGCCTCGCTGCGCGCCGCGCGCGTCGCGTTCAAGCCGGCCATGAGGCCCTGTGCCGCAGCCTCCTCGTAACCGCTGGTGCCGTTGATCTGCCCCGCGAGGAAAAGGCCGCTCGCTGCGCGGCACTCGAGCGTCGGACGCAACTGGAATGCCGGCACCGCGTCGTACTCGACCGCGTAGCCGGGGCGCAGCATGCGCGCGCGCGAGAGGCCCGGCACGCTGCGCACGATGCGCTCCTGCACCTCGGCCGGCAGGCACATCGAGAGACCGTTGAGATACATCGACGGCCCGTCGACGGTCTCGTGCTCGACGAACACGCGGTGGGATTCCTTGTGCGCGAAGCGCGCGACCTTGTCCTCCAGCGACGGGCAGTAGCGCGGGCCCGTCCCCTCCATCGCTCCGCGGCCGTACGGCGAGAGGTGCAGCGACTCGCGCACGATCTCGTGCGTGGCCGTCGTCGTCCCGGTGCGCGCGGTCGGCAGCGAGGGACGGTCGGCCGGTGGCGCGACGCGGAAGGAGAAGGCCTGATCGTCCGGCGCGCCCAGTACATCTGGTAGACCCTCGAGATCCAGGCTGTCGCGGTGCACGCGCGGCGGCGTGCCCGTCTTGAGGCGCACGAGCGTGAGGCCCAGCGCCGACAGCGACGCCGACAGTTCCGCGGCGGGCGCCTCGCCCACGCGTCCGCCGGCCGAGCGCGCGTCGCCGACGTGCATCAGGCCGCGCAGGAAGGTGCCGGTCGTGAGCACGGCGGCGTCGCCGCGCAGCGTGCGTCCGTCGCTCAACCGGAAGCCGAGGAAGCGCCCGCCCCGCTCGAGCACGGCCGCCGCCTGGCCGGCGATCACCTCGACGCCGCGCGTGCCTTCGACACGCCGCCGCACGAAGGCCGCGTAGGCCTTGTGGTCCACCTGCGCGCGCGGGCTCTGCACGGCCGGTCCTTTGCTCGTGTTGAGCATGCGGAACTGCGTCGTCGCCGCGTCGCCGGCCTCGCCCATGAGCCCGCCGAGCGCGTCGATCTCGCGCACGAGCTGGCCCTTGGCGAGGCCGCCCACCGCGGGGTTGCAACTCATCCGACCGATCGCCGCGGGGTCCAGCGTTATCAGGGACACGGTCGCCCCGAGACGCGCCGCCGCCAACGCAGCCTCCACGCCCGCGTGACCTCCGCCCACGACCAGGATGCGGACCGGCGTGTTCTCTGGCGTCGCCCCCGGCATTCCGCCATTGTAGGAACACTGATCTCCCGAGCGAGACTGCAACCATCGCCCACCAGCCCCTCGTCCTCGATCGCGTCCGGTTGCGCGCCGGCGATCGCACGCTGGTGGACGAGTTGTCGCTGGAGCTCGGATCGGGCGAGCACCTGGTCCTGGTCGGCCCCAACGGCAGCGGCAAGTCCACGCTACTCCAGGCGCTGGCGGGCCTGGCCGAGCCGGACGGCGGACGGATCACGCGCCCGGACGATGCTCCCGGCATGCTCTTCCAGGACGGCGCGCTCTGGCCGCACATGACCGTCGCCAGGCACCTGGAGTTCGTGGACACGCACGGCGAGCCCGCCTGGCGGCAGCGCCTGCTCGACACGCTGCACCTGGGCGCGCTGGCCGATGCACGCCCCGACGCCCTCTCCGGCGGCGAACGCGTACGCCTCGCGCTGGCCCGCGCGCTGGCGAGCCGACCCGCCTGGTTGCTGCTGGACGAACCGCTCGCGCACCTCGACGCGAACTTCGGTGACCTGCTGCGCGAGGCCCTCCCGGCGCTCGTCGAGGAGGTGGGCGCGAGCACGATCGTCGTGACGCACGAGGCCGACCACGTGCAGTTGTTCGGTGAGCGGGTGTTGTGCCTCAGCGGCGAGGGCGCCTGGTGGCTGGGAGACGCCGGCGAGGCGCTGGCCACGCCCCCCACGCCGGTGCTGGCCGCCATCTCCGGGCGCGGCACGGTGCTCTCGACCCACGCGGGCGGAGACGGCCGGGTCGACTTCGGACACGGCCTGGCTCTCGACGGCCAACAGCCGGGCGCGCTGGTCACGGCCTTCCTCGACGCAGCCGACGTGGTCCTCGGCGACGGCGGACCGCTCACGCTGCAGGGAATCTACGTGGCGCCCGACCGCCGCGGCGGCTGCTGGGTGCGCGTGGGCGAACGCCTGCTGCGCTGCGGTGAACCGGCCGCGGGCAGCGAGCCCGGCGCGGGCGTGACGCTCTCCGTGCACGGCGCGTTGCGCGCGCTCCGTCCCGGAGGCGAAGGAAACCCGGCAGGCATGGCGACGTGAGCGGACGCGTGCTCGTCGGTGTCGCGCTGCTGCTCGCCATGGGCGGCACGCTGTTCCTGCTCGACGACGAGCCGGACACCGAGTTGCCGAGCACCGGTGGCGGCACGGCGGGCATCCGGTTGGCCGGTCCGACGACCTGCCTGCCGTGTCACGCCGACGTGGTCGGGGAGTGGCGACAATCGATGCACGCGGCGGCGTTCACCGACCCGCAGGTGCGCGCGCCCGGACAGTCGGACAACTTCCGCAAGCAGGAGTGCATTCCCTGCCACGCGCCGCGCCCGCTCTTCGAGCACGGCATCGCCGAGGGCAGCCGCACGCTCGCGCGCGTCGAGCGTCGCGCCGACGGGGTGGATTGCCTCTCGTGCCACCAGGTCGAGAACGGCGTGGCCGCCACGCGCGCCGGCCTGACCGGCGCCTGCCGCCCGGTGTTCCGCGCCGAACTCGCCACGCACCAGCAGTGCTACGCGTGCCACAACCAGCACAACACGCACGAGGAGTGGATCGTCTCGCCCGCCGCAGCAGCCAACAAGGACTGCCAGACCTGCCACATGCCGCGCGTGACCCGCGCCGCGCCGGAGGTGGGCGCACCCCGCGCCGGCCGCAGCCACCGCTTCCTGGGCGGGCGCGACATGCAGTACCTGCTCGACGGCCTCACGCTCGGTCACGAGGTCGATCGCGATGCCGACGAGTTGGTCGTCTCGCTCAGCAACGACTTCGCCGGCCACAACCTGCCCACCGACTCGCGCAACCGCGCGCTGGACCTGGTCGTCACGCTGCTCGACGTTCGCGGTCGGGCCGTCGCGCCGCCGGCCGACGAGGAGCGCGACCCGGGCGGCGAGCGCGGAACCGCGCGCCGCCGCTTCCGCAACCCCTACCGCAGTTCGGGCGAGCCCAACACACAACTCCCCGCCGGCGAGACCGCGACCCTGCGCGTGCCGCTCGGAGCCGATGCGACGCGCGCGCGCATCGAGCTGGTCTACAAGCTGGAGCCCTGGATCCCGGACGACGAGGCCCACTGGACGCACGCGGTCGAGGTCCTGCTGCAGCCCTGACCCGGGCCCTCAGTCGCGGAAGCCGCGCAGCAGCGTGTCGACGCCACTCTTCGTGACGCGACAGTCGACCAGCTTCAACGCGTCGGCGACCTCGTGCGGCGAGAGGTCGCGCAGTTGCATGCCCTCGATCGCCGGCAGCGCGTCGTCGCCCAGGTCGCTCGGCGCGATGAAGATCGCCGCCTGATCGATCAGGCCGGCCACCAGGCAGGTGGCCAGCGTGTGGCTGCCGCCCTCGACCATGACGCGGCGGCACCCCTGGAGTTGCAGCGTCGCGAACACGGCCTCCAGCCAGCCCGCGCCCCGCGGCTGGCGGAAGACGATCACGCCGGCCTCGCGCAGCACATCCTCGTTCTGTTCGCGCGCGTCGTCCGCGCCGAACACCCAGGTCGGCGTCTCGAAGGCGGTGCGTACGAGCTGGCAGTCGGGGGAGATCCGCAGCGAGGGGTCGAGCACGACGCGGCGCAGCGGGCGCAGCGGCTCGGCGTCGCCGCGCACCGTGAGTTGAGGGTCGTCTGCGGCCACCGTCCCCACGCCGACGACGATCGCGTCCATCGCGGCGCGCCAGCGGTGCACGGTCTCGTGCGACTCGTCGCAGGAGATGATCGTGCGGCCGTTGCGGGGCGGAGCAATGGCCCCATCGCGAGACATGGCCCACTTGGCCATGACGTGCGGGCGTCGTCGCGCCAGCGAGCCGGCGAAGCGCGAGATCAGCGCATGCGCCTCGGGCAGGTCGACCAGATCCACGTGCACACCGGCCGCCAGCAGGCGCTCCAAGCCGCGGCCCTGGTGCCGCGGGTCGGGGTCAGCGCAACCCACGAGCACGCGCGCCACGCCCGCGGCCAGCACCGCGTCCACGCAGGGCGGCGTCTTGCCGGAACTGCTGCAGGGCTCCAGCGTCACGCAAAGCGTGGCGCCGCGCGCGTCCGCTCCCGCGGCTGCCAGCGCCTCCACCTCGGCGTGCGGCCCGCCGAACGCGCGGTGGTATCCCTCGCCCACGACGCGCTCGCCCGAGAGCACGACCGCGCCCACCGGCGGGTTGGGTTCGACGTCGCCGAGACCGCGCCGCGCCAGCGCGCAGGCGCGCAGCAGCGCCTCCTCGGGCGTCACGACGGGTCGTTCACGACGGCGGCTTGTCGAGCGTCACGCCCGCGACCGTCGCGCCGGCGACGACGCCGTGCCGGCCGGGTCCGGGACCGTGCGTGGCGGGCGCCGCGAGCTTCTCGCCGTGCAGCGTGAGCGCGGTGCCCTTCGTGACCCGGACCTGGACCAACTGCCCCACGTCCTGTTTCGCGCCCTCGAACACCAGGCGATCGAAGGCGAGGTTGCGACCGAAGAGCAGCGACTCGTCGCGCTGGCTGGTGCCCTCGACGAGCACCTCGTGCACCTCGCCCACCATGCCCTCGTGGCGTTCGCGCTGGATCTCGCTCTGCAGCGCGTTCATCTCCGCGAGGCGCCGGCGCTTGACGTCGTCGGGCACGTCGTCGGGCAGCCGCCCGAAGGCCGGCGTTCCGGGACGCGGCGAGTAGCGGAACATGAAGGCCTGGCTGAAGCGCACGTCGCGCATCAGCTGCAGCGTCGCCTCGTGCTCCTCCTCGGTCTCGCCGCAGAAGCCCGCGATCAGGTCCGCGCCGATCTGCACGCCGGGGATGCGCGCGCGCAGCTGGTCGATGATCTCGCGGTAGCGCTCGACCGTGTAGCCGCGCGCCATGCGGCGCAGCACGCGCGAGCTGCCCGACTGCGGCGGGAGGTGCAGGAACATCCCCGACTTGCGGCAGGCGGCCATCGCGTCGATCAGGACCTCGTCCATCTCTTCCGGGTGGCTGGTGATGAAGCGCACGCGCCGGAGGCCGGGCAGTTCCTCGAGCCGGTGCAGCAACTCGCCGAGCGAGCGGCCCTCGTGGCGTCCGTACGCGTTGACGGTCTGGCCGAGCAGTGTCACCTCGAGCACGCCGTCGTCCACCAACGAGGTGACTTCGGCCACGACCTCGTCCATCGGTCGGCAGACCTCCTTGCCACGCGTGTTCGGCACGACGCAGTAGGTGCAGGGCTTGTCACAGCCGCGCATCACGTTCACGAAGGCGCGCGAGCCGTGCGGGCGTGCAGCCAGGTCGCGCTCCTCGCTCACGCAGGGGTCGCCGTCGATGGCGAGCACGCGCTCGCCGTCGGTGCGCACGCGGTCCATGATCCCGGCCACGCCGGGGAAGTCTCGCGTGCCGGCGACGAAGTCGAGGCCCGGCCAGCGCGAGAGCAGCGCGTTCCCCTCGCGCTGCGCCATGCAGCCCAGCACGCCCAGCACCATCTCGGGGCGCTGCTGCTTCATCAGCGACAACTCGCCCAGGTGGCTGTGGACGCGGTTCTCGGCCTGGTCGCGGATCGAGCACGTGACCATCAACACGGCCGCGGCCTCCTCATCGCGATCGGTGAAGTCCCAGCCGGCGCGACGCAGTGCCCCGACCATCAGCTCGGCATCCAGCTTGTTCATCTGGCAGCCGAACACCTCCAGCAGGACCTTGGGTCCCCCGGGTGTTCCGGTCGGCGGCGGGCTGAGGACGGCGTCGTTCACGATTCCGGTGATTGTAGGGTTCGACCGGCCCCGCGCGCACCGGCCCCCGGCAGGACGCGCGCGAACGGCGTGCGCGCCCGCCCGAGGGCGCTCCCTGCGCGGATGGCTTCGCCCTTCCCGCCGCCGTAAGCTGCCCTCCGTGAGGCTCTCCCGCGCGCTGATCCACCTGGCCCTTCCCGGCCTGCTCGGCCTACCGGCCCTGCTCGGCCTGGCTGTCGGCTGCAACGGCGAGGCGCCCGTTCACGAGCAGACGTATCGGACCCAGAAGGCCCAGGCGCTGGCCCTGGCCGATCGCAGCAAGAACCAGCGCGACGTGCTCGCGGCCCTGCTGGAGGTGCACGCGCTGCGCGAGGACGACCGCGCCATCAATCACCGGCTGGGGCGCGTCTACGCAGACATGAAGCTTCACGAGCTGTCGCTCCACCACTTCGACCTGGCCTGGCGCGCGCAACCGGACGACGCCGAGACGCTGCTCTCGATCGTGCGTCTCGAGATCCGGCTGGGCATGTTGGCCGAGGCCGAGGAGCACGTGCAGCCACTGCTTGACGACGCCCTGTTTCGCGGCGAGGGCCTGTACGAGCTGGCCGTCGTCCGCGACCAGCAGGGCCGCCGCGACGAGGCGCTCGTGCTGGTCGCCGACATCTCCGGCCTGTCGCCCGAACAGGCCTACCGTTGCGCCTCGCTGCACGGCCGCTTCCTGCTCGAGGCGGGCGAGACGGACGGCGCGCGCGAACGGTTCGCCGCCTCCCTCGTCGGGCGGGGCGACTACAAGGAGGCGCTCAAGGGCATGGCGGACAGCCTGCGCCGCCTGGGCCGGACGGACGAGGCCGCCCGCTGGGACCGCATCCTCGAGTTGATCGTTGAGCTGACCGACAGCGTGTACATGCGCTCGATCCAGGCCGCTCCCCAGCGCATCGCAGTGCTCAAGGAACTCAACGCGATCTACCCCGAGTGGGTCGACGGTTACCGGCGCCTGGCCGAACTCAACGTCAAGCTCGGCAACGCCGAGCAGGCCTGTGCGGCGATCGAGGCCTTCCTGACGAACCACCCGGACGTGCCCGCCGGGCAAGCCGCCGGATTGCGCGCGCGCTACTGCGCAGGGAAACGACCGTGAACGAGACGATCAGGACAACCTGGCCACGCGCGCTGCTCGCCACGCTGCTCGGCCTGGCCGCGTGCAGCGATGGAGCGGGCGGCGGCGATCCGTCCTTCACCGACGTGACCGCCGCGGCGGGCATCGACTTCGTCCACGTGCACGGCGGCGTCGGACGCAAGTACCTGTTCGAGACGATGGGCTCGGGCGTGGCCGCCGCGGACTTCGACGGCGACGGGTTGCCCGACCTGCTCTTCCTGCAGAGCGGCATGCTGCCCGTCGAGGAGTTCCCGCTCGACGAGCGCCGCCGGGACGACCACCAGATCGCCGAGGGCAACCGGCTCTACCGGAACCTGGGCGACGGGACCTTCGAGGACGTGACGGCCGGCAGCGGGATCGACGTCCCCTTCTACGCGCAGGGCCTGGCGGTCGGCGACGTGGATTCCGACGGCGACCGCGACGTCTACGTCGGTGCGTACGGCCGCTCGCGCCTGTTCCTGAATGACGGGAACGCGCGCTTCACGGATGTCAGCGCGACCTGCGGCATCGACGATCCGCTCTGGACGATCGGCGGCGCCTTCCTCGATGTCGACAACGACGGCGACCTCGACCTCTACTCGGTCGCGTACCTGGACATGCCCTACGACACACACCGCGTGTGCGGCCCGAGCCGGCAGTTGCGCACCTACTGCCACGTGGATGCCTGGGATGGTCTCGACGACCACCTCTGGATCAACGACGGCAACGGCCACTTCACCGACGGCTCGGCGGGCGCCGGGCTGCCCGGCACGGTGGGCAAGGGCCTGGCGGCCGTCGCGAGCGACCTCGACGACGACGGCGACCTGGACATCTTCGTGGCGAACGACAGCAAGGCGAACCTGATGCTGCGCAACGACGGCGGCGGACGATTCGGGCAGATCGGCCGGGAGAGCGGCACCGACTACAACGCCGAGGGGCGCAGCGAGGCCTGCATGGGCATCGACAGCGGCGACCTGGACGGCGACGGCGACCTCGACCTGTACGTCGTGAACTTCCAGCAGGAGACGAACACGCTGTACCGCAACGACGGCGACATGTTCTTCACCGACGTCGCGACCAGCAGCGGGACGGGCGTGCCCTCCACCGCCTACCTCGGCTTCGGCACCGTGTTCGTCGACGTGGAAAACGACGGCGACCTCGACATCTACGTCGCGAACGGCCACATCCTCGACAACGTCGAGGAGGTCGAGAAGCTCACCAGCCACGCGCAGGCCGACCAGCTCTACCTGAACGACGGCTCGGGACGCTTCGCGCTCGCGCCAGAGACCTACGGATCGTCGCTGAGCGAGCTGCGCGTCGGCCGCGGCGTCGCGCGCGTCGACTTCGACCGTGATGGCGACGCGGACCTCGTGGTGAGCAACAACGGCGGGCCGCCCTGGGTGCTGCGCAACGACCTGGCTCAGGGACATCGCATCGTGCTGCGCCTCGACGGCCCGGCCGGGCGCGCCGACGCCGAGGGCGCACGCGTCACCGTGCGCCACGGCGAGGTCGCGGTGGTGCGCGAGCTGAGCACGGGCAGCAGCTACGCCAGCCACTCCGACAGCGAGTTGCTGATCGGGCTGGGCGAGATGACCGGCGCCGCGGTCAGCGTGGAGATCCGCTGGCCCGACGGCTCGATCTCGAACCACCCCCACCTGGCCGTGGATCGGCGCTATCGCATCGGCTACGGCGGCGTCTCGCAGGAGGACGAGCCGCTGCCGCCGCCCACCGCCGGATCCCGCTAGCCGTGCACTTGCTCCTCGCTTTGCTGCTCTGCATGCCGAGCTGGCAGGACGCCTCGGCGCTGTGGGCCGCGGGCGATCGGCGCGGCGCACTCTCCGCCGCCGAGTCCGCGCTGGCCGAGCGGCCGGACGACGCCGCGTTGCGTCTCACCTACGGCACATGGCTGCTGGAGCTGCAGCGCCCCGCCGCCGCGCTCGAAGCGCTCGCGCCGATGGACGCGCGCGCCGACTCCCTGCGCGGCTCGTCGCTGTACCTGCTCGCGCGCTACGAGGAGGCCTTGCCCCTGCTGGATCCTGCCGACCCGCTGCAGACGCTGATGATCGTGGACAGCCTGCTCGCCCTGGCCCGCACCGACGAAGTGGACGCGGCACTGGCGCGTGCGACCGAGGCGCTGGGCGTCCACAACCCGCGCGTGCTCGCGTTGCGCGGGCGCATGCTGGCGGCGCAAGGGCGCCACGCCGACGCGGTGCCCCTGTTCCGCGACGCGCTGGCCGGCGATCCGCTCGACCGGCAGGCCTTGTTCGGCCTGGGGCAATCGCTCGTGCGCAGCGGCGCGCGCGACGAAGGTCTGGCCGTGCTGATGCGTCATCGCGAGGTCCTGCCCCTGCTCGATGCGCGCGACTTCGCGCTGCAGGCGCTGGCCCTCGACCCCAGCCACGCGCCGCACCACGCGCAACTCGGCGACATCGCACGCAGCCTGGGCCTCGTCGACGCGGCCATCGCGCGCTACGAGCAGGCCGCGTCCCTGGCCGCGCCTGACGAGCTGGCCCCGATCGTCCTGCGACACGCGCGCCTGCTGGTCGAGGACGCGGACGCGCTGGACGACGCGCTCGACCGCCTCGCGTCGGCCGCCGCACGGGTGCAGGACGTCCGTCTGCCGGTGCGGGCGGGCGACCTGCTGGTCGCCGCGGGGCGGCCGGGCGAAGCGCTCGAGCACTACCGCCTGGCGCTGACCTGGCGCCCGGATGACGCGCGGATCAAGACGCGCATCGAGGACGCGGCGCGCGCCGCCACCGAGCACGCGCGGTGAGGCTCCGCTTGCGCAACTCCGCGACCCGCCGGCTCGCGAGCGGCCTGCTCTGCGCGGCCATCGGCGCGTGCGCAGGCGATGCGCCGGACGGCGCCGCCGACGACGCAACGAGCTCCGGTGAGGGCGGCTGGTTCACCGACGTCGCGTCGAGTTCGGGTGTCGACTTCGTGCACGACGCCGGCAAGACCGAGGCCAAGCACCTGCCCGAGACCATGGGCGCCGGCGCCGCCCTGGCCGACCTCGACGGCGACGGCGACCTGGACCTCTACTTCGTGCAGAGCGGCGTGCTCCCTGGCGACACGAGGGACGGCGCGCACCCGACCAACCGGCTCTACCTGAACGACGGACGGGCCGGCTTCACGGATGCGACCGACCGCAGCGGCGACGCCGCGCACGCCGGCTACGGCATGGGCGTCGCCGCGGGTGACGTCGACGCCGACGGCGACGTGGACCTCTACGTCACGAACCTCGGGCCCGACCTGCTCCTGCTGAACGACGGCGCCGCACGCTTCCGAGAGGCCACCACGGCGGCCGGACTCGGCGATGCGCGCTGGACCGGCGCCGCCACGTTCTTCGACGCCGAGAACGATGGCGACCTCGACCTGTACGTCGCGGGCTACGTGCAGATCGACCTGGCCGACCCGATCTGGTGCGGCGACCGCCTGCCGGGCCATCGCAGCTACTGTCACCCTGACGCCTATCCCGGACTGCCCGACCGCTTCTGGCGCAACCGCGGGGACGGGACCTTCGTCGAGGACACGCGTGGCGCGGGCTTCGCGCCCGACCCCGATGACCCCGGCAAGGGGCTCGGCGTGCTCGCGACCGACTTCGACGAGGACGGCGACCTGGACCTGTACGTCGCCAACGACAGCGTCGAGAACAAGCTCTGGATCAACCGGGGCGACGGAACCTTCGAGGACGCCACGCTGATCTCGGGCACCGGCGTGGACGAGCAGGGCCGCACGGAGGCCGGCATGGGCCTCGCGACCGGCGACGTCGACGGCGACCTCGACGTCGACCTGCTGGTGACGAACTTCGACGACGAGTCGAACACGCTCTACCGCAACGACGGGGGCGGCTTCTTCACCGACGCAACCGTGCGCGCGGGCCTGGAAGGCCCGAGCCGATTGCCGGTCGGCTTTGGCACGGTGCTGGCCGACCTCGACGACGACGGCGACCTCGACCTGGCCGTCGCCAACGGCCACATCATCGACAACATCGAGCTCTACCACGACGGCAAGACGCACGCGCAGCAGGCGCAGCTGTTCGTGAACGACGGCGCCGGGACCTGGAGCGAGGCCACACCCCGCTCGGGCGACCTCGGGCGCCGGCCGCTGGTCGGACGCGGCCTCTACTCGGGCGATCTCGACGACGACGGGGATCTCGACCTCGTGCTCACGCACTGCGACGGGCCGGCGCTGCTCCTGCGGAACGACGGCGACCCATCCGCCGCAGCGCAGGGCGGCTCGGTGCGCATCGAGGGTCTGCCCCCCGGGACGCGCGTCTTCGCACGCACCAGCGGCGGCGCGAGACGACGGGTCGAAGCCGCCAACCAGACCTCGTACTTCGGGTCCTGCGCGCCGACGGCGCACGTCGGCCTGGGCGCCGAAGGGTTGCTCGAGCTGGAGCTGTTCCCGCCGGGCCACGCACCCGTCACACGTCGCTTCGACCCTCCGCTCACACGCGGTGCCGTCCGCTACGTACGGGATCGCCCCGAGAGCCCGCTTCGCATCCTCCCCGGCGCGGCTAACATGCCGGCCCCGGACCGTTCCCCCAGGTGACCCATGAAGACTGCTGCCCTGCTCGTCGTTGCCCTGCTCCTACCGGCTGTCGTGCCGGCGGACGAAACCGTCGCCCGCGCCACCGATCTCGAGTTGTCCCGCGCTGAACTGGGCGAGTGGCTCGTGAATCGCCACGGCGTGCCCCACGTGAAGTCCTTCCTGCTGGAGACGCTCGTCGAGCGCGAGGCGCGCCAGCGAGGCCTGCATCCGACCGACGCGGAGGTGACGGCGGCCTGGGAGGCCGAACGCTTGCGCGTCGTGGAGATGCTCCACCGCGGCAAGGAGGAGCGCTACCTCAGCGACCTCGCCGGCCGCGGCTACTCGATCGAGACCTGGGCGGAACGTCGACAGGACGAGATCACGGCCGAGATGTGCCTGGTGCGTCTCGCGCAGGCGGACCGCGTCATCACCGACGAGGCGCTGCAGCAGCGCTTTCGCACCGTCTACAGCGAAGCGGGCGAGCACACGATCCTCGAGGTGATGTTCTTCAGCGCCTACCGGAACGTGGGCTCGGTCGAAACGCGCCCGGACATCACCAAGCTGAAGCAGCAGGCGCGCGACCGCGCGCAAGCCGCGGCCGAGGCGTGGCGCTCCGGCTCCGGCCTCGCCGACCTGGTCGCGGACAGCGATCCGATCCAGTCCGAGTTCGTACAGGACGGCCGCATCAACTCGTACCAGCGCGACCTGCTCGGGACCGCCGTGGACCGCGCCGTCAACAGCCTCGACCGCGCCGGCGACGTCTCGCCGCCGATCGACGTGTTCGACGGCAGCTACGTCCTGCGGCTGGTGGAACGCCGCGACGTGAGCTTCGAGTCGGTCAGGGAGGAACTCACCGCGAGCCTCGCAACCGAACCGGCCAACTCGGCGGAACGCGAGGCGGTGCGCGAAGCGCTTTTCGAGCGCTACCAGGGCGAGGTGCTGCTGCGCTGATTCCGCGTCGGCCGCGGGCGGAAGCCGTCAGCGGTTGCCGACCCACTCCTGCCAGCGCTTGACGGCCTTGTCGCGCTCGGCCTTGGTGCCGCGCGGGTCGTAACCCGGGTCGTACCCGGTCAGCCGGACCAGCGTCTCTGCAGCGACCTTGCGGATCGCGCCGGCCGGATCCTCGATCACCAGGAACAGCGTGGGCACGGCCTCCACGTAGCCGAAGTCCCCGAGCACCTGCATGGCCAACATGCGCACGAAGGTGTCCTCGTCGTTCAGCACGGGCAGCAGCTCGGGCGCGAGTTGCTTGTAGCGACCCTTGCCGACGCGATCGACCGCGTCGAAGCGCTGGCTCGCGTCGGCGTCCAGCAGTTGGCGCCGGATCTCGTCGAGTTCGGCTTCCAGCGTCGGGTCTACGACCGCGCCACCCGTGGCCCCCTGCGCAACCGAGGTCGGTGCCGCCTGCGCCAGGCCCATGGCCAGCTTCTGCTCCTGCGCGGCCAGCATGTCCGCCAGCGTGTCGATGCGCGCCGCGAGCGCCTGCGTGCGGTTCTCCTGGAAGTTGAGCTTTTCGATCAGCTGGCCGGTCTCGGCCTGGCCGCGCGCCAACCCGTCGACCTCCTCGCGCAGGTGATCGAGCGTGCGCGAGATGTCGGCCGCCGACGCGCGCACCGTGTCGATGTCGCCGCGCTGGAAGGTGAGACGCCGTTCGAGCTCGTCGCCCTCGCCGTCGATGCGCTCGAGCGCATCCCCGATCACGTCGAGCCGATAGCGCTCGCCGCTCTCGGCCAAGTCGCTGGGCTGACTGTCCTCGGTCGTGACCTCGCCTCCGCCGAACCAAGGCAGATCGCGCCAGACGGTCCAGGCCACCAGGGCCACGAGCAGCAGCACGATCATCGGGTGCGTGCCGCGCCGCGCCGCGGGTGCCGGCTGGCTCGTCCCGCCGCTGGCCCCCGGTGGGATGCATTGGCGGCAGAACAGCTTGCCCTTGATCGTGGTGACCTGGCCGGCCTGGATGTCGGCCAGCGGGATGCTCTCGTTGCACCCGTCGCAGAAGTAGATCCTCATGCGCTCCTGTCTGCCTCCGGGACTCGCCTGCCTTGCGCCTGATCGGGAATCGGCCCTAGAATCGGGCACCCCCCGGGGACGTTCACCCCGGATGTCGCCCGGTGGTCGGACCTGCCCGGCCCCCTGGACGCGTTTCCTTCAATCCCATATGGACCGATGCGGAAGGCCGCAAAATGACACCCCCCGGCAACCCCACCGACTCCCGACGCCCTCGCGGCGTGAGCCTGGACCGGCGCCTCGAGCGGGCGGGCTTGGCCTTCGACACGGGGATCCTGGAGTGCCACCTGGCCCGGGACCCGGACAACGTGGAGATCCTGGCCGAGCTGGCCGAGGCCTACACGCGCACGCGGCGCTACCGCGAGGGGCTCGAACTGGACCGCCGGCTGGTCAGCACCGACCCCGATGAGCCGCTCTTCCGCTACAACCTCGCCTGCTCGCTCTCGCTCACCGGCCGGCTGGACGAGGCCGCCGACGAGCTGCTGATCGCCTTCGACCTCGGCTACGCCGACCTGGACCATCTCGAGCGCGACAGCGACCTGCGGCGACTGCGCGAGGCCCCCTGCTTCGAACGGGTTCGCCAGGCGATGAAGTCGATCCCGCGCCGTCGCCAGGCCTGAGGCAACCCGCGGGACGCTCACGCGCCCGCCCCCTGCGCACCGCCGAGCGCCTGCAGCAACGCGGCCAGCACGAGCGCCGGTGCGAGCAACGCGAGCACCACGGCCAGCATCGAGACGCCCGTCGCGGCCGGAGCCGCCGGCGCGGGACCGGGCAGTGCGGCGAAGCTCGCCTCCTCTTCGGCAGGCGCGCCACACGCGGGGCAGTAGAGCAGGTTCGCCGCGCGCTGGGCGCGGCACGCCGGGCAGGGCGCGAGCGGCGCGCTCTCGGCGCCGGGCGGCGGCGGGTTGCCGTGTCCGCAGGCCGGGCAATCCGTGAGCGAGTAGTCCATCACCGCGCCGCAACCGAGACAGAAGCGCACGCGTTCGCCCTGGTCGGACGCATCGAGGTCCAGCGGCCAGCGTTTCGCGCTCATCACCTGCCGACCATAGCTCGCCCGACGGCGGGGTTACAGAAGCCTCGATCGTGCCATGCAGGCCCGCGCGGTGCCAAAACGCGCCGCCTCCCGCGGGTCGTCCCTAGTCGCGCTCGATGCGCCCGCTGCCGAGCACGCGATCGCCCGCGTAGAACACGGCGTACTGGCCGGGCGTGACGGCCTCGCTGGGCTGCTCGAAGACGACCGTCACCCGGTCCTCGTCGCCCGCCTCGAGGCGTGCGCGTTCGGGCCGGTGATGATGGCGCAGCTGCACGTCGACGGATGCGTCGCCCGGCGCCGCCGCCAACCAGCTCACGCCCCCCACGCGACAGCTCGCGCGGCGCAGGTCCGCGCGGCGACCGACCCGCACGGTGCCGGTGTCGGGCTCGATCGCCGTCACGTAGGCGGGCTCGCCCAACGCAACGCCGAGGCCCTTGCGCTGTCCGACCGTGAATCCGGCCACGCCCTCGTGGCGCCCCACCGCGCTGCCGTCGCGATCGGCCACGTCGCCCGCGGCGCCGGCGTGCCCGAGGCGCTCGGCCACCACCGCCCGGTAGTCACCGCCGGGCACGAAGCAGATGTCGGCCGAATCCGGCTTCTCGGCAACGCCCAGGCCGAGCCGCGAGGCATGCGCCCGCACCTCGGACTTGAGCATGGCTCCCAGCGGGAACCGCGCGCGTGCGAGTTGGGTCGGAGCCAAGCCGGCCAGCAGATAGCTCTGGTCCTTGTCGGGATCGCGACCGCGACGCAGCGCGCCGTCCTCCGCGATGGCGTAGTGACCGGTGACGACATCGCGACAGCCGAGATCGTCGGCCAGGTCCATCAGCTCGCCGAACTTCAGGTCGTTGTTGCAGACCACGCAGGGGTTCGGCGTGAGACCGGCGGCGTAGTCGCTGGCAAAGGCGCCGATCAGACGGTCGAACGAAGCGCTCATGTCCTGCACGTAGAAGGGCGCGCCGAGGCGGTCGGCGACGGCGCGCGCGTCGCGGGCGTCCGAGAGCGAGCAGCAGGAGCGCCGCGCGGCCGAGCCGGACACGCCGTTGCGCATGAACACGCCGACGATCTCCTCGCCGGCCTCGACGAGCAGACCGGCCGCCACGGCGCTGTCCACACCGCCGCTGAGTGCCACCAGGGTCCGTCGTCGCGCAGTCATCGCCGCCGTTTATAGCGATCGGGCGCGCGTTGTGCCCCCCCGGGCCGCCCGTCTATCATGCCCGGTCCGCCGAACCTCCAAAGCCCCAGGACGAACCCAAGCCATGCCGCTCGCCGACCTGCTGAACTCTGTTCCCCACCTGCCCGTGCTGGCCCTGCAAGACGGTGCCGAGGGCGGCGGCAGCGGTCCGAACATGCTGATCATCCTGCTCGTGCCGCTGGCCATCTTCTGGTTCGTGGCCATCCTGCCCGAGCGCCGCGAGCGCAAGCGCAAGCAGGCCATGATCACGCAGCTGAAGAAGAACGACCGCGTGCTCACGACCAGCGGCATGTACGCGACGGTCGCGGCGGTCAACGAAAACGACATCACGATCAAGTTCGACGACGGCCCGGTGCGCGTGAAGGCGCTCAAGTCGGCCATCGCGACGGTCATCGACCCGGAGGCCGGCAAGGCCGCCGACGGCAAGGAGCAGGGCTGACGCCGAGGATGGCGAACCCCTCCCACACCCGTGGCCGCGCGGCCGAGGAGGCCGCCCGCGGCGCGCTCTCGGCGGCCGGCTTCACGATCATCGAGAGCAACTTCCGCGTCCGGGGCGCGGAGATCGACATCGTCTGCCGCGATGACGCGGGCCTGGTCTTCGTCGAGGTGCGCGCCCGGCAACCCGGGCCCACCGAACCTTCGGCGACGATCACGCCTCCCAAATTCCGCATGATGATGCGCGGCGCCCGTGCCTGGCTGGCGAGGCACCACCAACCCGACGCCGACTGGCGCTTCGTGGTGGTGGCGGTCTCGCTCGACGAGGACGGTCGCCCCGTCGCCACCGAGATCATCGAAGATCCCTTTGCCCACCTGCCGGAGTACCACCGTGGAGATCCCTAGGACGCCAGCACTGGTCTTCGCCCTCGTCGTCCTGGCCGCCTGCCAGGGCACGGGCGTCGCCGCCCAGTCGCGCGCGAGCGATGCCGCGGCGCGCGCCGGCACGATGGCGGCGGACGAGACCCGCGGCGCGGCGCACGAGCCGCGCGGTGATCTGAGCACCGAGACCATGCGTCGCCGCATGGCCCTGGCCGAGCGGCTCGGTCCCGGCGTCGTCTGGATCGAGACGCCCACCGGCACCGACCTCGAGCGCTTCTACCAGGAAGACAACTTCTACTACCTGACCGGGGTCGAGATCCCCGACGTCGCGCTCGCGCTGCTCGTGGACGACAACGGCTCGCTGGTCGACGAGGTGCTGTTCCTGCCGCCGTACGACGCCAACTTCGAGGTCTGGAACGGCAAGCGTCTCGCGCCCGGCGCCGAGGCGGAGGCGTTGACCGGCTTCCGCCGCACCGAGCCGATCGGCTCGCGCGACGAGGTGCTCTCGAAGTGGGAGCCCTCGGTCATCCACGCCTACCCGAAGGTCAGCGCGGACGTGCCCGACGGCGCCGACGTGAACACCACGCGCGCGCGCTCGGAGCTCTCCAAGATGCGCCTGGTCAAGTCGCCCTACGAGGTGGACTGCCTCACGCGTGCGATCGACATCACGGCCGCCGCGCTGCACGAGGCCATCGCCGAGGTGAAGCCCGGCAACTACGAGTACCAGCCGCAGGGCGCGCTCGAAGGCACCTTTCTCAAGCTGGGCGCGGAGCGTCCCGGCTTCGCGTCGATCTTCGGCTCGGGCCCGAACTCGGTCACCCTGCACTACAACAGCAACCGCCGGCAGATGCAGGACGGCGACCTGATCGTCATGGATGTCGGGGCGAAGTTCCGCTACTACTGCGCCGACATCACGCGCACCGTGCCGGTGAACGGACGCTTCACCGACCGGCAGCGCGAGATCTACGAGCTGGTGCTCGCCGCGCAGACGGCCGCCGCCGAAGCGGCGCGTCCCGGCATGACCATCGGTGACCTGGACGCCATCTCGCGCAAGGTGATCAGCGACGCGGGCTACGCGCGCGCGTTCAAGCACGGCGTGGGTCACTGGATCGGCCTGGACGTGCACGACGTCGGCGGCCGCGCGCCGATCGAGGTGAACACGCTGTTCACGATCGAGCCGGGCATCTACCTCGAAGACGAGAACCTCGGCGTGCGCATCGAGGACGACTACCTCATGACGCCGTCGGGCGCCGTGAAGCTCTCCGACGGCGTGCCGAGCGACCCCGACGAGCTCGAGGCCCTCCTCGCCAACTCCTGAGGACTCGCCGTGAGGGCGCGCACCTCCATCCTCCCCTTCGTGGTGGTCGAGGCTCTGGTCCTGCTGGCGATCGTGCTGCCGGTGGCGCACGCGCGATCCTTCAGCGAACGCATCCTGCTGGGCTCCAAGGCCCCGCTGCTGGTCTCCTTCGCGCCTGACGAGGGGCGCTACATCCTGTTGCGGTCGCTACTGATGGTGGTGGCGCTGCAGGTGGCCTTCGCATTCCGCGACCTGTACCGCTGGAACGTGATCATGCGGCCGCAGTTCAGCGTGGTGCGCCTGGTCGAGGGCGTCGCGATCGCCATCATCGGCCTGCCGCTGCTCTACTTCGGGCTCTCGGCGCTGGACGGCAGCCTCGAGTTGCGCGGCGCGCTGCAGCGATTGGAGATCCACCCCGGCCTCGTGCTGGCGGCGTCGGGCGGCGCCTTCCTTGCCTCCTACGGACTGCGTGTGCGCTGGCCGCGCTGGGTGAAGCGCGCGCGGCTCGCCGAGCGCGTCGTCATCGCCGGCCGGGGGCCCGCGGTGGACGTCGCGGAAGAACAGATCCTGCGACGCCACGACCCCGGCATCGAGCTGATCGGTTTCCTCGACGACACCGAGACGCCGCCGCCCCACCGCGAGGTGCTCGGCACGCCGGCCGAGGCCGCGGAGCTCGCGAGCCGCCACGACGTGCAGCGCGTGCTCGTGGACAGCTCGGTGGCCATTCCCAACGACGTGCTGTTGTCCCTGCGCCTCGCCGACGTGAAGATCCAGGACCTGCCGTCGTTCTACGAGCAGTTCACGGGGCGGCTCTCGGTCGAAAGCCTGTCGAGCCCCGAGCTGTTCGTGACCTCGTCGGCCGGCACCGGCGTCGCCTACGCCGTCGTGCGCCGGTTGCTCGACCTGTTCGTCGCGAGCCTGGGCCTGCTGTTCGCCACGCCGCTGATCGTCCTCACGGCCATCGCGATCAAGCTCGACTCGCGCGGGCCGGTGCTCTATCGACAGGAACGCATGGGCCGCAACGGGCACACATTCACGCTGGTGAAGTTCCGTTCCATGCGCACCGACGCGGAGGCCAGCAGCGGACCGGTCTGGGCCAGCGGCGACGACGCGCGCGTCACGCGCGTCGGACGCTGGCTGCGCAAGCTGCGCATCGACGAGGTGCCGCAGCTCTGGTCGGTGATCCGCAACCACATGAGCCTGGTCGGCCCGCGCCCCGAGCGGCCGTTCTTCGTGGACGACCTCGAACAGCAGATCCCGCACTACGGGCAACGGCTGATCGTGAAGCCCGGCGTGACGGGCTGGGCGCAGATCAACTACAGCTACGGCAACACGATCGACGACGCGTTCATCAAGCTGCAGTACGACCTGTACTACGTCAAGCACCGCAGCATCGCTCTCGACATCGCGATCATGCTGCGCACGGTCAAGGTCGTCGCGCTGCAGCAGGGCGCCGTCTAGTCGTCCATCGCGAGCGCGATCGCGCGCACCGCCTCCGGGTCGAGCCGGTCCAGCTGTTGCAACAGGGAGCGGTCGCTGTCGATGCCCAGCGCGGCCAGGCGCGGCGCCCCAGGCCACCGACGACTGTCGAGCACGTCCAGGAACTCCGCGACGAGCGCCTCGTAGCCGAGCGCGTGCTCGCTGCCGCGTCGCGCACCCTCGACCGGCAGGAACGAGACGGCCTGCGCCAACGGGATGCGCGGATCGGACACCTCGCGCATCGCGGCCAGCTGGGCGCGCCGCTCGACCTCCGCGCGCACCGAGCCGGGCAGCAGGCCGGCCGAGAAGATCGTCACCAGCTTGCCGCCGGCTCCCTGCTCGACGAAGGAGCGGAAGTCCACGATGTGCTGGCGTTCATGGTGCTCCAAGGTCTCGAGCAGCCGGTCCTGGTAGCTCGTGCCGGCCGCCTCTCGCGCGCGGCGCTCGAGCCGGGAGACGACGTCGAGCGGTTCGGTCAGCGCACGGCGTTCGGCGGTGTCGATCGCGGGCAACGCCTCCAGCGCAGGCGGCTCGGGCTGCACCGGACGCGAGAGCCGCTCCTCGGCCTCCACCTCGTCCAGGTCCAGGTAGACGATGCGGTCGATGCCCGCGCCCGAGATCGAGAGGCCGCGGCTGGCGGCGTACCCGCGCACGCGCTGCCGTCGCACGAAGCACTGGTCGTACTCGCCCCACTCGCCGGGGAGTTCCTTCGGCGAGCAGTCGAGGCGGTCGTACCAGGCCAGTTCGGCCGGCAACGACAACGCCTTGCCGCCCAGGATCAACGCATCGGGCAGCACCTCGCGCAGCGGGTCGGTGTCGAGCATCGCGCCGAACAGTCCGTAGTCGCGACGGGGCAGGTCGGCCAGCGACGGGCGACCCGGGAGGCTCGCCGCCGCCTCGTCGAGGCGTACGCAGAAGGCGTCGAGGTCGGGGCCGTCGCCCTCGTCGGTGTCCCGATAGCTGGCGCGCGCGGCGAGGTCCCACTCCTGTGCGAGGCGTCGCTCGAACACCGCGCGACCGACCGCGCGACCGGCGTCCGCCTCGATCGACTCCTCCAGCGTCTCGGCGCCGCCCCGTCCGAGGCGCAGGTGCCAGCGGTGCAGCGCCGCGTCCTCGCCCGGCATGCGGGGCTCCCAACGCGACAGCCGCGTGATGCTCTCGGGAAGGTCGCCGGCGCGTACGGCGAGCATCGCCATCAGGCGATCCCTTGCTCGGGCCATCCGCGCACCCACAATGGCCCGGTCAGCCAGCATCACCCGGGCATCCTCTTCCAACGCGCGCATCGGCGACCGGCCGATGGCGCTCTCGAGCAGGCTCAAGCTGGCCGGAACCGCGAGATCCTCCTGCACGTCATCGAGCACACCCGCCGCCAGCGCCTCCCATCGGCCGGTGGCCCGTTGCAGGTGCCGCTGCAGCAGTCGCAGCCGCGCCGTCGGAGCCCCGTGCTGCTCGAACCGCTCGGCCGCGGCCTGCAGTTGACCGCTTCCGAGCAGCGCCTCGACCTCGATGGCCAGGCCCTCGGGGCCACCCGGACTGCGCGCGGCCGCGGCCGACGCCGCCGAGAGTTGCCTCGGGATGCTCGGCGAGCGCCGGGCTTCCTCGATCCAGAGCGCCCCGCCCTGCACGCCCTCACGGCGCGCATCCCGGAGCCGTTCCAGTGCGCGCTGCCCGCTGGCGTCGAATCGGGCCGCCAGCCAGTCCTCGGCGTCCAGGCAAGCCACGAGCGCCGCGGCTCGCCCGTCCCTCGCCGCGATCAGGTCGAATGCGGCCCGCCGACGCAGATCCGCGTCGTCGATCTGCTTGGCGGCCGCCTCCGCAGCCTTCAGGTCGCCCCGCGAAATGGCCACCCAGACCCGGTCGCTGGCCACGTCATCGGGTGCGATCACGACCCGAGCGGGCGTCGAGCAGCCAATCATGCCCAAGATGGCAGGCATCAACAACATGGTGCATGCCCTCGCGGGCAGGCATGCAACTCGCTTCATATCAAGGGCTTGCATCTGTTAGGATCGTGTTCGCATGCCGGTTGATACACAAGACGCCTCAGCGCCGACTGAGGCCTGGCTGCTGGCCAGCGGCCGTAAGTCGTTTATTTCCAGTCGCTTGCTGACAATCCGAACACCGACACCGCGTTTGGCACGCAATGTGTATATGGAACTGGTGCCGAGGATTTTTCGGATGCTCAATCCTGCGGACTGCCAGGGATCGGGCCCAGGCGCCGCACAACGGATTGACGGGAGGAGGATAGGGTCGGCTCCGCGACGCGGAGCCGGCCCTATCGCTTTTTTTGGCGATCGGACGACGATGGAGGGAGCTCCTCGGGCCCGATGATGATCCTCCGCGTCTTCCAGACCCTCACCCTCTGGGCCCTCGTATTCGCGGTCTGGGCTCACGCCTGGATGACGAGCGTCGCGGCCACCACCTACGACGCCCGGGTCCCCTGGGGCGCGGGGGTGTGCCTGGCCGCCTGGGCGGCTGCGCAGCTGGTGGTCTGGCTGGGATCGCGCAGGGCCGGCTCCCTGCACCGTCTCGACACCACCCGCCATGGCCTGGCCCTCCTCTTCGCCGCGCTGGCCGCGGCGGCAATGTCGCACGTGGGCCCGCACATGTCGATCCGGGTCATGCGCGAGGAGGTGCCGCCGATCTTCCTCTGGGCCTTCCCGACCTTCGCCGCCTGGGTGCCGATCTGGTTGTCCGCGAGCGCACGCACGCGCAGCGCCGCCGACCAGTTGCTCCTGCTCACCGTGTTCGCGACCGCGATGTCCGGCGCGCTGATGTTCCTTCAACCCGCCGTGGCCGTCGGGCTCGGGCTGCTCGCGCTCACCATGCAACTGGTCGACACGCAACAGCGCGCGCCGAACGACGCGCTGGTGTGGGTCGGCGCGATCCTGGTCGCGCTGTTCGCCGTCGCCACGCTGAGCGGGATCAACCGCCTCGACGCGATCCCCTCGCTGCGCTGGATCGCCGCCAGCTCGCTGCTCGGCCTCGCCATCGCCTGGCGTCGGCGCGGCGAACGCGGCTGGCGTGACATCCTGGGCGCCTCGGCCTCGGCCGCGGTGCTCGTCGCGCTGTGCGGCATCCTGCTCACGGCATTCCTCGCGCGGGAGGTCGCGCTCGAGCCGGCGCTGCGCTCGCGCCTCGTGCTGTTCCGGCAGCATCCCAACTTCCTCGCGCCGTTCTTCGGGTTCCACGCGGTGCTCGCCGTGGCGCTGGCCTCGCGCCGGCGCGCCGGGTCGATCCTGTGGCTGCTCGCGGCGGCGCTGTTGGCGGTCTCCACCTGGATGACCGACTCGCGTACGGGCATCGCCGCCACGGTGATCGCGCTGCTGCTCCTGCCAGGCCTGCCGATGCTGGCCGCCCTGCAGCGCCGCATCCGGCTGCGCTGGGTGTTCGGCCTCGCGTTGGTGCTGCTCGTCGCCGGCGCGTTCGGCGTACGCGAGTTGCACCAACAGGGCCGGCTCACCTCGCTGACCTCGCGCGTGACGCGCATGCAGGAGTCGATGTCGTTCCGCGGCGACGCCTGGACGAACAGCGTGGCGATCGTGCGCGAGTCGCCTTGGGCGGGCATCGGGCCGCAGAGCTTCCTCTCCGTGGTGGACTTCCAGCCGGAGAGCCGCTTCTTCAACGCAGCCCAGTCGCCGCATCCCCACGACGTGTTCCTCTACGTGGCGCAATCCGCGGGGATCCCGGCGCTGCTGATGTTCCTGCTCTGGATCGGCGTCCTCGTGCGTCGGCTCTGGCGGCGCGTCACCGGCCCGCCCGAGGACGTGCCGCGCGCGCTGCTCGTCGGCGTGCTCGCGAGCGTCGTCGGACTGCTGCTGGCCAACCTGCTCGATCTCGGCCTGTCGCTGCAGACCGTGGTGCCGGCTCCGTTGTTCCTGATCACCGGGCTGGTGGTCTCCGACCGCCTCCCCCGCCGCCGGACGGACGGTCGTCCTGCGCGCGAGTTGATCTGGTCCGGCGCGCTGGCGTGGGTGTTCATCGGCATGGCGTACCAGCCGGTACGCGCCGAGACGCACGTCGTGCAGGGCGAGTTGTTGGCCTACGACGCCGGGCAGTCCGGCGACCAGGTCGACCTGATGGACCGCGCGCGCGATTCGCTGAAGGCCGCGCTGCACGCCGACCCGACCGTCCCTCGGGCGCACCGGATCCTCGCGCGCTGGTGCGAGGACCTGCCCGACGGGTTCAACGACGCGCGAGACGTGCTGCAGCGGCTGATCGACCTCGCGCCGGAGAACGCCGGCGGTCACGCTCTGCTCGCCCAACTCTTCATGCGCAACCAGATGTACGCCGCGGCCGCGGAGGAGTTCCGCCTGGCCCTCGATGATCGCCAGGGCAGCCCGCAACGCCTGAAGCACCGCGCCGAGATGATCCTGTGCGTGGCCCGCTCCGGGGACCGCGAGGGCGCGCTCGAGTTGTTCGTGGAATCGCTGCGGCTGAACGCGGGCGTGCACCACCAGATCGCGTGGATGAACCCGCCCGCCCCGCCGCAGGTGCTGCAGGTCGGCCTTGACCCGTACGGCGAGGACGCGCAGCCGTTCATCTCGCTGATCGAGGCGCTCGAGATCCTGTACGCGCGCCTCATCGGCGATCGCGAGGCGGGCCGACCCGTCGGACGCACGATCTGGATGGACCTCTTCCGCGCCTTCCGCGAAGCCGGCCAGGACGAGCGCGCGTCGCAGATGCTCGATGATCTCGAGGCCAACGCACCGGAGGTGGAAGCCTTTACGATCGCCGCGGCGCGCGGCGAGATCGCGTTCGATGCGGGCGACGTCGCGCGCGCCGCCGAGTTCTTCGACCTGGCTTACGAGTTGTCCGGTCACCGCCCCTTCTACCTGCTCCGCGCCTCCGAGGCGCGCCGGGCCATGGGCGAGACCGTCGCCGCCGTCCAGCAGTCGGAGGATGCGCTCTCGGCGTGGTGGGAGATCCTGGATCTGCCCGACGCGTTCCGCGACTTCCAGCGCAAGGAGTCCCAGAACCTGCTCGACGCCGGAGACCCGGTCGCGGCGGCCAAGATGCTGCAGCGCTCGCTCCTGTTCGAGGACGACCTGCTCGAACGCGTGCGCCTGCGGCTGCACGTCGCGGAGCTGTTCCTGCAAGGGCGCGACGTCGCCGCGTGCGAGCGCACCGTGCGCAACGCGCTGGCCGAACTCGACGCCAAGCCCTTCCCTTGGACCATGCTGATCGACGGCCACCAGCAGAGCCTGCCCGGCCGGATCGCCCGCGTCTTGAGCGACGCGTGGCGCGCCGAGGGCCTGGACGCCGCCGAGCGGCTGCAACGCGGCTGGTCGCTGCCGGCCTTCTTCTCCTCGCGCGCGGGCGCCACCCTGTTCCGGCTCGCGTTCTACTTGGAGAACGGCCTGGCCTCCCGGTTGCTGCGCGAAGCCAACCTCGCCCTGCTCGCCGATCCCGGCCACCGGCCGGCGCTCTGGGCGCGCCTGTTCGCGCTCGAGGGCCTGGGCCGGCACGCGGAGCTCGGCCCCGCGATGCGCACCCTGGTCGAGGTGTACGCTCAGGTCTCCTCGCCGGAGCGGCAGTTCCAGAACCTGGTCGACATCTACACCGCGCGCCCCGAGATCATGAAGGAGTCGCACGCGTGGCGGGAGCTGGGCATGCTCGACCTGTTGCGCGGCGCCTACCCCGAGGCCATCGGCGCCTTCAAGGAAGCGCGTGACAGGGTGGAGGGCGACCCGCGCAAGGCGTCCGACCTGGCGAGCTGGCAGGCGCTCTCCGCCTGGCTCGCCGGGCGTCCCGAGGAAGCCGCCGAGGCCCTGCGCGAGGCGCTGCGACTCGACCCGACCAGCGACATGATCCGGCGCCGGTCGCAGGCGATCACGCCATGAGGCCACGCGCGCGTCTTGCCGGACTGGCCGTCTTCGCACTCGCGCTCGCGCTGCGGCTGTACTACGTGCACGAGAGCGAGTCGACGCTCGGGCTGGACGTCAGCCAGCTCAAGCAGACCGACAACTACGTGTTCGCGCGCTGGGCCGAGATCATCGCCGACGGCGACCTGCTCTGCCGCGAGCAGCCGCACGCCTACCACCTGTGGACGCAGGAGGTCGCGCCGGAGGGTCGCTGGCTCGAGTGGTACGGCGGCGAGGAGACCTACCACCAGGCGCCGCTCTATCCCTACATGGTCGGCGCGGTCTACAAGCTGCTCGGACGCGAGCGCCTCGTGGTGGGCATCGTGCAGGCCGTGCTGGGAGCGCTGTGCTGTTTCCTGACGTGGTGGCTGACCTCGCGCGTCGTGTCGCCGCGCGCCGGCTTCATTGCCGGCATGTTGCTGGCCTTCATGGGCAGCTTCTACTTCTACGACGCGTTCATCCTGCGGGATGGCCTGATGGCGTTGCTGACGATCGTGCTCGCCATCGGACTCGAGGCGGCCGTGCGCAAGGACACGGCGTGGTCCTGGTTGGGAGCCGGCGCGGCGCTCGGGCTGTTCACCGTCGGCAAGGAGACCGGCCTGCCGCTGCTGCTGCTCACGGTGCTGGGCGTGGCCTGGATGCGCCGCCGGGAACCGGAGCGCGCCGCACGGACGCTCACGGTGCTGATGATCGGCTGGCTGCTGCTGACCGGGCCGATCTTCCTGCGCAATCGCGTGGTCGGCGCGCAGCTGCTGAGCATGAGCACGCGCGGGCCCGAGGTCTTCGTGACCGGAAACGCCGCCGGCCAGACCGGCATCGGCTGGAACCCGCCCATCGACACGATGCGGCGCATCCTGACGGACACCAACTTCCAGTTGGGGCCGTCGATGTTCGCCACGATCGCCACGCACCGCGCCGACCCGATGGGCTTCCCGGCCGTGCTCTGGGCCAAGACCGAGGCCTTCTTCAACGCCTACGAGGTCCCCAACAACGTCAATTTCTACCTGCACCGCAGCCACCTGCTTTCGCTGAAGCTGGGCTTCGTGTCGATGTGGTTCCTTGCGCCGGCCGCGCTGCTCGGGCTGCTGCTCGGCATCCCGCGGCGACGACAACTCGCGGTGCCGTACCTGCTGTTCTTCGCGCTCGTCGGCTCGGTGATCGCCTTGTACATCCTGGGTCGCTTCCGACTTCAGGCGCTGCCGCTGATGGCGTTGTTCGCGGGCCTCACCGTGGACTGGGCGCTACGCGCGTGGAGCGCGCGACGGAAGTCGGCGCTGGCGATGGCCGCGGTCCCGTTCGGGCTGCTGGTCCTGTGGTCGGCGCCTTTCGAAGGCGCCGACCCCTTCACCGAGCAGAGCCGCAACGCCAGCGTCATGCTGCAACTCGTGAAGTCGGGGAACTTCGAACAAGCCCTGCGCTACCGCGACAAGTTGGTCGACACGATCGACCTCGAGGAGATGGAGGCGGAGCACGGCTCGCTCGGGTGGAAGCTCGCCGCGTTGCGACAGGCCTTCGTCCACTTCCAGCGCGCGATGGCGGCCCCCATGGGCAGCGCCGAGCGACACCTCGAGCAGGGCCTCGGTTACACGGCGCTGATCCTGATCACCAAGCGCGGCGAGCGCGTCGAGTTCACCACGCTGGCCATACAGAACTTCGAGCGGGCCCTGGAGATCGACCCGCAGATCACCGGCGCCTGGCACGGAATCGGGACGGTACGCGGACACAACGAACAGCTCGGGCCGTCGTATCAGGCCTTCATGAACGAGATCGCGCTGCACCCCGACCATGGCGAGAGCTGGCGCGACGCAGGCTTGCTGCAGCGGTACTGGAAGAACCACGCCGAGGCCGTGCACCACTTCCTGAACGCCGTGACCGTCGGCCTGGACGACACCCGCATGCTCGCCTACTTGAGCCGCCTGGAGATCGATCCGCAGCGCGAAGCCTCCCCCGACGTGCGGATCCAGGGCGTGATGCAGCCGGTCTTCGACAACGCGCGAGGCCTCGTGCACGCGCGCCGCGCCCTCGACCTCGACCCCGAGGACCCGGTCGTGCGTGAGGAGGCGGCCTACGCGCTCTACACCAACGGCGGCTCCGACCCAGCCCTGTTCGACGAGGCCAGCGAGCTGATGCGCGGGCTGGCCGAGGAGTTCCCCGAGCGCGCCGAGCACTTCAACACGATGGCGGACAACTTCGCCGCGGCGAAGGACGCCCCGCCAAAGGAGGACGCGACCGACGACGCCGAGGCCGAGGACGCCTCGACGGACGAGGACAGCGACGCCGGCGAGGACGAGCAGCCGTGACTCCGCGCGCAGTCGTTGCCCTGGTGATCGCGTGCATGCTCGGCGCCTGCAGCGACCCCGAAGACGAGCGCCCCGACCTCGTGCTGGTCGTGGTGGACACGCTGCGCGCCGACCACCTCTCCACCTACGGCTACGGCCGCCCCACCTCGCCGGGGCTTGACGCGCTCGCGCGCGACGGCGTGGTCTTCCTCGACAACACGGCGCAGTCGAGCTGGACGCTGCCGTCGGTCGCGTCCTACATGACCGGGCGCCACCTGTTCGTGAACGCACAACGCCTACCGGACGGCGTGCCCAGCCTGGCCGAACGGTTGTCCAAGGCCGGCTACGAGACGGCCGCCTTCCTCGGCAACCCCGCCGTCTCGACGGCCGGCAACTACGACCGCGGCTTCGATCACTTCATCGGGCGCGAGACCACCGGCAACGAGACCTGGGACGCGGCCGACCTCCACACCGTGTTCGCGCAATGGCAGGCCGAGCACCCGCGCGACGGGCGGCCGCGCTTCCTCTACCTGCACTTCATGGACCCGCACTTCCCCTACGAGCCACGCAAAGAGGTCGCCCTCGACGGCGAGGTGCTGCTGCGCGACGACGTGCTGGAGGCTTGGAGTCCGGTGGTCACGGCCGCCGGAGCGGGCAGCCCGATCTACGAGACCTTCAACGAGAACCGGCTGGAGATCCTCGACGAGATCGATCGCTACGACCAGGAGATCGCGAGCATGGACGCAGTCCTGGCCTCGCTGCTCGGCACGCTGGGCAGCCGCGAGCGCCTGGTCGTCGTCGCCTCCGACCACGGCGAGGGCCTCTGGGACCACGAGCACCACACTCCGATCGTCGAGCGCAAACCTGCCGAGGAGCGCACACTCTCCGAGGTCTTCTTCCGCGATCACAGCTACCACCTCTACCAGGAACTGATCCGCACGCCGCTGATCGTGTCGGGGCCCGGCTTCCCGACCGGCCTGTCCGAGGACGTGCCCGTCGAGAACGTCGACATCGCGCCCACGCTGCTGCGCGCCGCGGGACTGCCGGACGATCCCTCGTTCGATGGCCGTGCCCTGCAGGACGTCGTGGCCGGCACGGCGCGGCCGCGACCCGCGATCTTCAGCCACTGCAACGAGGCGACCTCGGTCCGCGTCAACGGCTGGAAGCTCGTCTTTCCCACGCCGACCGGCGACAGCTTCGGCATGCCCATCCAGCTCTACGAGGTGAGCGCCGACCAGCACGAGCGCACCAACCGCGCCGCCGATCCTGCGGTCGTCCAGACGCTGCGCAACCTGATCCGCTTGCGCGAGGATGCGGCCAGGAGCTTCACGCTCTACGACAGCCAGGCGGTCGGCGTGGACGACGCCGCGCAGCGCGCGGTCCTGAAGGAGCTGGGCTACCTCGGCGGCGGCGGGTCCGGCAAGGGCGACGGCCGCTAGCGACCGCGCCGGTCCGCGTCAGCCGGACCGACCCCGCAGGCCGTTGCTCGCGGCGAAGCCCGCCACGCCGCCCGTGTCGATGATCCACTCCTGGCAGTAGAAGATGAACCCGCTCGGGATGATGGCCGGCCACGGCCCAGCGAAGTTCAGCTTGCCGTTGCCGTTCGTCGTGCCGAACAGGAACAGGTCGAGCGTGGGCACGATCGTGCCGCCCTTGAGCGGCAGGTTGAGCGTGCCGAGGCCGACGATCAGCGCGACCGTCGACGTGGCCTTCGCGTTGTCGAGCCGCAGGACGATCGTGTTGCCGGGCAGGATCACGCCGTCGCCGACCAGATTCGGCAGCTTGCCGCCGGTGCCTGCCAGCGCGTTTCCGAGGTCGACCCACATGCCCAGGTAGCCGGTGATGTGCGACAGCTCGTCGTTGCCGTACGACGTGACCACCACGTCGGCGTCGCCGTCGGAGTCGAAGTCCACGCCGATCGCGCACTTCGGCGCGTCATCGTCGGTCGAGATCACGTTCTCGGTGCTGAAGGTCCCCGCGCCGTCGGTGTTCTCGAACCAACTCACCGTGTCGTCGTTCTGGCCCGCGATCAGCACATCGAGGTCGCCGTCGTTGTCCATGTCCACCGGCACGCCGGAGGACGCGCCCTTGAGGATCGTCGACAGCGTCGTCTCGGGGCCGAACGTCCCGGCGCCGTCGGTGTTCTCGTACCAGGCGACGGTGTCGTCGTCCTGGCTCGCCACGATCACGTCCGGATCGAGGTCACCGTCGAGGTCTCCCACCGACACCATGAGCGGCTGGGCAGCGGCCGTGGTGATGATCTGCTGGACGCCAAAGCTGCCCGCGGCGTTCAGGTTCTCGTACCACGTCACCTTGTTGTCCCCGATCGACGCCGCGAGCACGTCGATGTCGTCGTCGCCGTCGATGTCCACGGCCGCGAGCGAGACCGGCTGAAGCACGAGCGCGGAAATGACCTGGCGCGGCCCGAAGGTGCCCGACCCGGTGTTCTCGTTCCAGCCGATCGTGTTGTCGCCCAGCGCGGTCGTGATCACGTCCATGTCGTCGTCGCCGTCGAGGTCCGCGGCGATCGCGGCCCAGGGCACGCTGACCCGGCTGAGCAGGATCGGCGGGCCGAAGGTGCCGAGCCCGTCGGTGTTCTCGTACCAGAACACGTCGTCATGGCTGGGCGATCCGACCAGCACGTCCACGTCCATGTCCCCGTCGAGGTCCGCGCCGCAGACGGTGCGCGCCTGCCCGGCGTCCGGGCCGAGCACGACCGGGTTGCTGGTGCCGAAGGTCCCCATTCCGTCGGTGTTCTCGTACCAGACCACGGCGTCCAGGCTGGCCACGAGCAGGTCGAGGTCCAGGTCGCCGTCGATGTCCACGGCCTGCACGCCCCAGGGCTCGTCCAGGGTGCTGTCCAGGGTCACCGGCGTGTCGAAGGTGATCTCGCCGGCGAGCGAGAGCGCCGGCAGGGCGGTCAGCGCAGCGAGGGCGGCCGGGAGGAGAACGGAGAGGCGGGTCGTCATGGGCACCTGGAGCTAGTCGGGAGGCTGAGGGCGGGCAACGTGCGGATCCGGGATGGACGCACGTCAGGCCGCCCAGCCGACGTTTCGGGAGGTCGGGGTTGGCGGGAGCGCATGGGAATCGAACCCACCCGGCGAGTTGTTCGCCCGCCAATCTGGATTTGAAGTCCAGTAGGCACACCAGCACCTTGCCGCTCCCGACGGCGCCTTCATCGTATGCCGTCTTCGGCGGCCCCGCAAACACCGCACGGAGCCTCGAGGCGCGGCCGGGCACACGCCGCAAAGACCCGCCAGGAATCGTAGAATCGCCCGGATCGGGCGTGCGAGCCATCCGCTGCCGCCGCCACACGCCACGACCCGGAGTCCCCCGGAGCCAACAGTGACCGCCCCGCCTGCCGACCTGCTCTTCCTGAAGGCGCTGGCAGCCAACCGCGCCGGCGACAAGGCCGGCGCCCGGCTCCAACTCGAGGAGATTCTCGCCGGCGATCCCGAGCACGCCGACAGCCTCGAGGTGCTGGCCATGCTGGTCAGCGAGGAGGGCGAGCTGGACCGCGCGATCACGCTGACCGAGAAGCTGCTCGAGCAGCGCCCCGAATCGATCATGGGCCACGCCAACATCTCGCGCTTCTACATGCTGAAGGGCGACAAGGAGACCGCCGAGGAGTGGCAGAGCAAGGCGCGCGTGCTCGGCTGGAAGGACGAACTCCAGCGCAAGGGCGAGGCGACCGGCAGCGAGCCCGGCCTGGCGCGCGGACCCGATCCGGACATGGTCATGCGCCAGGAACAGGCCGTGACCGACACGCCCGACGACGTCCTCGCGCGACTCACGCTCGCGCGCTCCTACGTGAAGCTGGGCATGCACGCCAAGGCCGTCCCGCACCTGAAGCACGCGCTGACACAGGACGGCAAGATGTCGGTGCTCTACCTCGAGCTGGGCAAGGCGCTCGAGGCCATCGCCAGCAACGGCGAGGCCATGGAACTCTACGGCGAGGGCATCCCGCTGGCCGACGCCAACGGCGATTTCATGCCGCGCAACCAGATGCAGACGCGCCTCGCGGCGCTCGAACGAAAGGAGCAGGAACGGACCGATGGTTGAGGTGACTGCTGAACTGGTCAAGGGCAAGGAGCTCGCCGCGAGCATTCGCGAGCAGGTCAAGGCCGCCATCGCCGATCGCGGCGTGACGCCCGTGTTGGTCAACGTGGTCGTGGGCGAGGAAGAAGCCTCCGCGAGCTACCTCGGCGCCATGGACCGGTTGGCCGGCAAGCTCGGGATCGAGAGCCGCCGCGTGACCCTCGCTGCCGACGCGAGCCAGGACGCGATCTGCGACGCCGTGCGCACGGCCGGCGCGGACGAAAGCGTGCACGGGCTGATGGTGCAGTTCCCGCTGCCGCGCGGCATCGACGCGAACGCCGTCGCCGACTGCGTCCCGCCCGCCAAGGACGTGGACGGCATCACGCGCACGAGCCTCGGTCGCGTGCTCGCGGGCGAGCGCTGCCACGTCGCCCCGGCGACCGCCGCCGCGGTGTGCGAAATCCTCGCCGCCGACGAACGCCTCGCGCCCGAGGGGCGCGACGTGGTCGTCGTCGGTCGCAGCCTCGTCGTCGGGCGCCCGCTCGCCGCGATGCTGACCGCACCGCTGCCCGGCGGGCACGCCACCGTGACGGTGTGCCACACGCGCACGAAGGACCTCGCCGCACACACGCAGCGCGCCGACATCGTGGTCATCGCCGCGGGGCGCCAGGGCATGCTACTGCCCGAACACCTCTCGCCCGGCGTGATCGTGGTGGACGTGGGCACGCACCCGATCGAGCGCGACGGCAAGTGGACCCTGGCCGGCGATGCCGACCCCTCCGTGGCCGGCGTGGCCGGCTTCCTCACCCCCGTTCCCGGCGGTGTCGGGCCGGTCACGAACGCCGTGTTGATGCGTCACGTGACCTCCGCGGCCCTGCCGGGCTACCTCCCCGAGGCATGGTAGCCCGACCCATTCTCCTGCTGACCGCGGCGTTGCTGCTGGCCGTCCAGACGACGGCCGGCGCGCAGAGCACCGCCCGCGGCGCGGTGAAGAAGGTCGAGGCGGCCTGGCGCGACGGCATCACCCCCCAGCGCATGCTCGCGCTCGAGCAGCTCGCCCGCTTCGACGATCCGGTCTGCGTGGACGCGTTGATCGAGATCCTCGAGCGGCGCGAGGTCGCGATGTATCCGTCCGCGCGACGCATCCTCGGCGGCTACGCGCGGGAGAAGACACAGGCACGCATCCTCACGCAGGGCCTTCGCCATCGCGACCCGTCGGTGCGCGCACAGGTGCTGCTCGCGCTCGGCGACGGCCGCCCCACCGGGCTCGACTGGGTCGGGCTGGCCGAGGAGGCGCTCGACGACCCGACGCCGGAGGTGCGCGCGTCGGCCGTGCGGGCGCTCGCACGCGTGCGCTCCGACGGTCGCCTCGATCGCATCCTCGAATTGACCTCCGACAAGAGCGAGCGCGTGCGCATGGAAATCCCGGCCGCGCTGGTGCGCCTGGCCGGCTCGCGCGCGATGAGCGCGTTGGACGGGATGATGCGCGACAGTCGCTGGCGCGTGCGTCTCGCCGTCGCGCAGGCGCTCGCGGACGTCAAGACCCCGAGCTCGGTAACGCGCCTGGTCGGCATGCTCGAGCGCGAGCGCGGACGGCTGCGCGAGGACCTGGTGGCGCTGCTCGAACGCCTCACCGGCCGGGTGTACGGCGCCGACGCCGAGGCCTGGCAGCAGTACCTGGCCGAAGCACCCGACGACTTCCTGCGCACGGGCGACCGCCTGGCCCTGGCCGGCAAGCCGCCGCCGCGCTACGTCGGCGGCGCCTACACCTACTACTCAATCGGCACGACGAGCCAGCACTTCGTGGTCGTCACCGACCTGTCGGGCAGCATGAACGCGCCGGTGACCGTGCCCGGCCGCACGGGGTCCACATCGCGCATCGAGCTGACGAAGACCGAGCTGTCGCGCCTGATCGAGAGCCTCGATTCCGGCGTGTGGTTCAACCTGGTGACGTTCAGCGGCAAGGGCCGGCTGTGGCGCACGCGCCTCTCCCCCGCCGACGACCGCAACAAGCGCGCCGCGCTGGCCGAGGTGAAGGACTACCACGCGGAGGGCGCGACCGACATCCACGGCGCGCTGGACAAGGTCTTCGACATGGCCGAGGCGGCGCTCGACGCGCGCGTGGCCAGCACCGAGGACCTCGACACGATCTTCCTGCTCAGCGACGGCGCGCCCTCGGCGGGCCAGGTGCGCGACACGAGCCTGCTGCTGCAGTACGTCGAGGAGCGCAACCGCACGCTGCAGTTGCGCATCCACTGCATCTCGCTCACCAGCGAACTGGAGAGCCGCGAGTTCATGGAGCGCCTCGCCAAGCTCGGCGACGGGCACTACGTGGAGCTGGCCTCCGCGCCCTGAGGGCGCGTGAGGCGTCGCGCGCGTCAGCGCGTGAGGTGGATCCGCACGTCGTTCGCGGCGGCGGTCACCTCGCCGATCGGCGCAACCAGCACGTCGCGTTCGCGCAGCGCGGACTCCAAAGCCTCGGCGCGATCGGGCGCCACCGAGATCAGCAGGCCGCCGGAGGTCTCGCTGTCGGCGGCGAGCTTGCGGTCGACCTCGTCCACATCGTCGTCCACCGACAGTCCCGCACCCACGTGGGCGAGCGTGCGCGCCGCGCCGCCCGAAGCGAAACCGCGCGACATCATGTCGCGCGCGCCGGAAAGCAGCGGCATGGCGGAAGCGGAGAGCGTCAGCGCCACGTCGCTGGCCACGGCCAGTTCGTGCGCGTGGCCGACCAGCCCGTAGCCGGTGACGTCCGTGCACGCGTGCACGCCCACCGCCCGCATGGCCTCGCCGGCCGCACGATTCAGCGCGCCCATCTGCTCCTGCGCGCTCGCCAACAGTTCGGCGTCCAGCTTGCCCTTCTTGGCGGCGGTCGTGAGGCAGCCCGTGCCCAGTGCCTTGGTCAGGTAGAGGCGGTCACCAGGCTGCGCGCCGGCGTTGGTCACCTGCTCGCCCGGCTTCACCGTGCCGGTGACGGCCACGCCGTACTTCACGCCTTCGTCGACGACCGAGTGCCCGCCCAGCATCATCACGCCGGCCTCGTTCAGCGCGTCCGCGCCGCCCTGCAGGATCGTGGAGAGCACCTCGAGCGGCAACTTGTCGACCGGGAAGACGACGATGTTCAACGCGCTGAAGGGCTCGCCCCCCATCGCGTACACATCGGAGAGCGCGTTGGCCGCGGCGATGCGTCCGAACCACCAAGGGTCGTCCACGACCGGCGGGAAGAAGTCGACCGTCTGAACCAACGCGACGTCGTCCGTGAGCGCAGCCACGCCGGCGTCGTCGAAGCCGGAGTTGCTGACCAGCAGACGCGGGTCGGTCTGCGGCGGCAGGGTTGAGAGAACCTGCACGAGGTCCTGGGCCGGGACCTTGCTGGCTCAGCCGGCGCAGTTGGCGTAGTTGGTCAGCCGCAGCTTGCGCCCGGACAGGATCACGCGAGCGCCTCCAGCGCGGCGACGATGCGGTCCTCGTCGCCCGGCAGCATCGCCAGCACGTCGAGTTGCAGCCGCCCCTTCCAGACGCGCGCGAAGACGGACGGCCGTCCGGTGCGCAGTCGCAGCAGCAGTTCGTCCGCCTCGAGTCCCGGCCAGTCCACGACGACGGCCGCCGAGCGCAGCTCCTTGCCGGGCAGGCTGCCGCTGCCGGCCTCGCCCGATGTGATCAGCGCATCGAAGCGCGCATCGGGGAAGCGCGGGCCGAGCTGCGCTGCCAGCGCGCGCGCCGTCTCCAATCGGCTCTTGGGCGTGGCGGCCAGCACGGCCGCGGTCGGCACGCCGTTGGGATCGTGACGGTGCAGCGCCAGGGTGGCCGCCAGCGCCGAGAGGCACAGCCGGTCGGGGCGCAGCGCGCGGAACATCGCGTGGCGGCGGCAGCGCGCGACGAGCTCGGTGCGCCCCACCAGGATGCCGGCCTGCGGACCGCCCAGCAGCTTGTCGCCCGAGAAACAGACCAGGTCGACGCCGGCAGCCAGGCTCGAGGCCACGTCGGGTTCCTCGGCAAACGACCCGGCGCCGGGGGCGAGCAGGCCGGAGCCGACGTCCTCGAGCAGCGGAACGCCCCGCTCCTTGCAGAGCTCGACCAACTCGGCGCGCGGCGCGCTGTGCTGGAAGCCGACCACCTTGAAGTTGCTCGTGTGCACCGAGAGGATCATCGCCGTGTGATCCGTGATCGCGTCGGCGTAGTCCGCTCTGTAGGTGCGGTTCGTCGTGCCCACCTCGACCAGCGTGGCGCCCGAGAGCGCCATCAGCTCGGGCAGCCGGAAGCCGCCGCCGATCTCGATCAGCTCGCCGCGCGAGACCAGCACCTCGCGTCCGCCCGCGATCGCGGCGAGCGCGAGCAGCAGCGCGCCGGCGTTGTTGTTGACGATCGTCGCGGCCTCGCCGCCCGTCACCGCCAGCAGCGCCACGGCGGCGGCGCTCTCGCGGTGTTGACGGTCGCCCGTCGCGTCGTCCACTTCGAGCAGCGTGAAGCCGGTTGCCGCGGCGGCCACGGCCTCGGCCGCGGCGGGCGCGAGCGGCGCGCGCCCGAGGCCCGTGTGCAACAGCACACCGGTGGCGTTCACCACGCGCGGGTAGACGGCCTCGCGTTGCCCCGCGAGTTCGCCCAGCACCTGCGCGGCGAGTTCGTCGGCCAGCGCGTCGGTCGAGGGCAGCGGATCGGGCGCGGTCCCGGCCAGGACGGCCTCACGCAGACGGTCGAGCGCGCTGCGTGCGGCGGCGGTGGCACCTGCGCCCGCACCGGCACCGGCGCCCTCCGGCAGTCGCCGCAGCACCGCGTCCACGGCGGGCAGCCCGCGCAGCCGCGCCGCGACATCACCCTGCGCCTCGCTCACGGGCCCTGCCCTTCGCTCATGGGATCGCTCGCTCCGCTTGTCCTGCCGTCGCCGGCTGCAGCCGGCTGCGGCATCGCCGTGAGCCGAGGAATCGCGCAATGCCCCTCGGCGGCGGGTAGGATACGACTTTTCCACACCCGGACGAGACCGCACGTTGCCCGCAGCCGATCTGAGCACACCGCGCGCCTGGCGAGCCCGCTCGCCCGACGGCGCGCTCGTCTCGCAGCTGTCCCGGGAGCACGGGCTCGAGCCGATGGTCGCGGCCATGATGGTCAACCGCGGCGTCTCCACCGACGAGGCTGCGCGGGCCTACCTCGCCCCCTCGGTGGACCACCTGCTCGACCCCTTCGACATGGTGGACATGGATCGAGCGGCCGAGCGCATCGCGCGCGCGGTGCGCGACAAGGAGGCGATCCTCGTCTACGGCGACTACGACGTGGACGGCCTCTCCAGCACCGCGCTGATGATGCAGTTCCTGCGCTTCCTCGGCGCCGATCCGCACGTGTACGTGCCCAACCGCGCGACCGAGGGCTACTCGTTCACCGACGGCGGCGTGGCGCACGTGAAGGACACCGGGGCGAAGGTCGTTGTCTCGGTGGACAACGGCATCGCCAGCGTCGCGCCCGTCGGCAAGCTGCAGGACGCCGGCGTGGACGTGATCATCACCGACCACCACCTGCCGCCCGACGAGTTGCCCGCCGCCTACGCGGTCGTGAACCCCCGTCGCAAGGACTGCACCTACCCCTTCAAGGGGCTCGCCGGCGTGGGCGTCGCATTCAAGGTCGCCTGCGCGGTCGCCGCCAAGCTGTCCGAGGGCAAGCGCCGCTCGCCCGAGATGATGCAGTTCCTGGGCGAGGCCATGGCCTGGGTCGCGCTGGGCACGGTGGCCGACATGGTGCCGCTGGCCGGCGAGAACCGCGTGCTGGTCGCGCGCGGGCTGGCTGCCATCCCCAAGTGCACCAGCCCCGGCCTCTCGGCCCTGTGCGGCGTGGCCGGCATCCCGAAGGAAAACGTCGAGGCCGAGGACGTCTCGTGGCGCCTCGCGCCGCGGCTGAACGCTGCCGGACGACTCGACCGCGCCGACCTCGCGCTCGCGATCGTCACCGAAACCGACGAAAAGCGCGCGCTCTCGCTCGCCAAGCAGCTCGACAACCTGAACACGCAGCGCCGCTCGGTGGACAAGCAGATGCTGGAGCTGGTCTCCGACCTGCTGCCGAAGCTGCCCGAGAACGACCCGATCATCCTGCACGACGACCGCTTCACGCCCGGGCTGCTGGGGCTCGTCGCCAACCGGTTGGTGCAGCGCACCGGGTTGCCCGCGGTGCTGATCAGCAACCGCGACGGCGAGATGGCCAAGGGCAGCTGCCGCTCGATCCTCGGCTTCAACGCGCACGACGCGCTGGCCGAGTGCGACGAGCACCTGAACGAGCACGGCGGCCACGCGATGGCGGCCGGATTCACCGTGCGCACGGACGACATCGACGCCTTCCGAGAGCGGTTCCTCGCCGTCTGGCGCAGCCAGCGCGAGCAGGGCTTCACGCTGCCCCCGATCGATTTCGACGGCGAGCTGCCGCTGGCCGCGCTGACGCACAAGCTGATGGATCAGTTCAACCGCCTCGGACCATTCGGCCAAGGCAACGACCGGCCGGTCCTCGGCGCCATGGGCGTGACCGTGCTCGAGTCGCGGCGCATGGGCGCCGACGGCAGCCACCTCACGCTGCAGGTCGGCCAGGGCCCGACCGAGTTGCGCGCCGTGGCCTTCGGACGCGGCGACCTGGTGGACGAGCTGCCGCGCGGTGCCCCCACCGACCTGCTCTTCAGCCCGAAGATCAACCGATTCCGCGGCCGCGCAACCGTCGAGCTGCAGCTCGTGGACGTGCGCATGGCGCAGCGCATCGACGGCTCGGGCCACGACACGCTGGCCAGTGACAGCGCGGCCCCAGCGGGCGCGGTGCGCCCGGCACCCGACCCCGAACTCGGTGCGGCGGAGGGTTCCTCCTGAACCCGATGCGCCCGCTCTACGACTGGATCCTCCGCTTGTCGGAGCGTCCTCGCGCGGTCGTCGCGCTCTTCCTGCTCAGCCTGGCGGAGTCGTCGTTCTTCCCGATCCCGCCGGACGTGATGCTCGTCCCGATGTGCGTGGCCAAGCCGAAGAAGGCGTTCTACTACGCGTTCTGGTGCTCGGTCGCCTCGATCATCGGCGGCGTGCTGGGCTACCTGATCGGCACCTTCGCCTGGGACGCGCTCGGTCAGTTCTTCTTCGAGCACATCCCCGGCTTCACCACCGAGAAGTTCGAGAAGGTCGGCGGCTGGTACGAGCAGTACAACTTCTGGGTCGTGTTCATGGCGGGCTTCTCGCCCATCCCCTACAAGCTGATCACGATCACGGCCGGCGTGTTCGCCATCAACTTCCCGATCTTCCTGCTGGCCTCGGCCATCTCGCGCTCGGGCCGCTTCTTCCTCGAGGCCTGGCTGGTGCACCGCTACGGCAAACCCGCGCAGACCTTCATCGAGAAGAACTTCAACCTGGTCTCGATCGCCTTCGTGGTGCTGCTCGTCGGCGGCTTCCTGCTGGTGGGCAAGCTCTAACCGACGCTCAGGGCAGCGCGACCGAGATCACGTTCGTGGAGACCACGCCGCCCGTGGCGCCGGCGTCCGCCACCAGCGCCTGCATGGCGAAGCTCAGCCCCTGCGTGTTGACGGGCAGCTTGTCCGTCAGCGAGACCTTGCCGCCGCCGCCGAACACCGAGCCCGCGCTGGCCTCCAGCAGGATCGTGCCCAGGATCGGCTCTGCGAGAGCCAGACACGGAGAAGACGATGTCGCGCCCGGCGCGGGGGACACGAACAGCGCGATAAGCGCACCGCCCGCGACGTCGTCGACCCGCACGGTCATCGTTCCGAGTGGCGTCGCGCACCCCGCCAAGGACAGGGTCGGAACCAGCCCCCCCGTTCCCGCGCACCCGGTGCCGCTCGAGGTCACGAGCCCGCAGGAACCCGAGTACACGCGCACGCGCCCGGGCCCGGGGCTGAGCGGCCCGAGAATCGAGAACTCGGGCGCGCCGGCCACGACATCGCCGAAGCCGTCGCGATTGATGTCACCGGCACCGGCGACGCTGCGCCCCAATTCGGCCCCTGCGTTGTTGCTGTACAGCTCGGCCAGTGCACTGCCGTCGGCTCCGGAGGCCACGAGCACCATGCCTCCATCGTCGACAGCGGTGTCCACGCCCGGCGCGCCGACGACGATGTCCGCACGGCCGTCCCCGTTCACATCACCGGCGCCGTCCACGCTGGTGCCGAGGTAGTCCCACTTGCCCTCGCCGAAGATCGCCTGCAACAGTGCACCGTTGCGCCCCGAATAGACCCGGGCGCTGCCGGCGTACTGCTTGGTCTTGCTGTCGGTCGGCGCACCCACGACGATGTCCGGCCACCCATCGGCGTTGACGTCGCCCGCTCCGCCCACCGAGCGCCCGAACAGCCGGGGCTCTCCTTCCTCGCGCAGTGTGTACAGCAGGTCGCCCGACTTGCCGGAGTAGACACGGGCCTCCTCGCCGGGTCCCAGCGTGACGAGTCCGAACGGCGCGCCCACGACGTAGTCGCCCACGCCGTCCTTGTCGATGTCACCGACCCCCGCGACCGAAGCGCCGAAGTCGCCCTGCTCCGTGCCGCCGTGGGAACGGATCAGCTTCCCGGTCGCGCCCGAATAGACGAAGACCTCCCCGAAGTTCGCCCCTCCGGGAACGTCACCGTCCGGAGCACCCACGAGCAGGTCGGCGTGACCGTCGCCATCGACGTCGCCGATGCCGTCCACGGCCTGCCCGAACTTGTCGTAGCCGTCCAGGCCGGCGAGATGGTGGAGCAGCGACTGGTCCTTCCCCGAGTAGACGAACGCGCTCCCGCTGCCGAGAGTGCCTCCAGGGCCGACGGTCTGCATGGCACCGATGATCACGTCCGCGAAGCCGTCGGCATTCACGTCCCCGGCGCCGGCGACGGCCGAGCCCATGAATCCGTTCAGGGAGGGCCCGACGACCACGAGCAGGTTCGCTCCCGTGCGGCCCGACACGACCCGTGCCTTGCCGGTCGAGGTCCCAGCCGGGCCGTCATACGCGAAGGCTCCCACGACGACGTCGAGGATGCCGTCCCCGTCGAAGTCGCCGGCGCCGGCCACCGAGCCTCCGAAGTACGCGCCGGGCTGTCCGTCCTGGACCGTGAACATCACGCCCTGGGCGCGTGCCGCGCCCGCACAGGCAACGGCGAGCAGGCCGACCATCGCGATGAGCAGTCTCTGCGCAACCATGAGCGACGCCTCGACACTCCACGACGATGCGCGGCGTGCGCGTCGCCTCGGAGGAGGGTTACCGGGTCGATGCTACCACTGCCTCCGCACCGACGGTCGGTGGACGCACGCCGCCGCGGGATGTGGCACCCCGAGCCACCCGACCCCCTACTTTTTCGTGATCCTGCTCGCGGGCATCGTCTCGATGGCAACGAGACTAGAGAACGACCGGTCCAGGACGTTGACGGGGCCGCCAAACCGGGTACACCGGGATCCTCCGCGTCATGCGCATCACCGCGCGATCGCGAACGAGAACCGACTCATGAAGCGCCTCTGGATCCTGGCTGCAGTTGTCGCGTGGACGAACGGGGCGGCCGTGTCGCAGGTCACGACGTTTCATTCCCCGGCAACGCCACCCTCACGGCCGGCTCTCGCTGGCCAGGCCGGCCACACCGGGCTCGGCCCCGCCGGGATCGAAGCGGTCGACGCCGTGCTCTGGGACCAGACCGACTTCGACTTCCTTCGCAGCTGGGCGGACCAGGTGTTCACCGACCTGCCCGCCTTCTCCATCTTCCAGGTCGCCGACATCTCCACGGGCGGCGACACCTGGAACGTGAACAATGTCTCGACGTACTTCGGCCTGGGCGGCCCCGGCGCCTGGTCACCCGCCGAGATCACCTCCGCCAACCTGCAGGTGTTCGCGAAGACCGGCACGCTGCCGGATGACGCGCTGGACCTCGCGCCCGAATACACGGTGCCGATCACGTTGGAACTCGACGTGTTCTTCTGGAAGGTCACAGCCGACACCAGCGGTATTCCCGAGCTGCAATGCATCAGCGGCGACTTCTGGATCGGCCTGACGCCGATCACCGACTTCGCCACGGTCGGGCAGGAGTACCACTGGGCCGTGCCTGTCGTGGGCGGCGAGAGCGCGGTGCGCAATCCCGGGGGCGCCCTCGGCTTCGGCACCGACTGGGTCGAGCTCAGCGTGCTCGACACGACCGGCGTGGGACCGCCCTACGACGGTGCGATCACGCTCGAGGGCGAGGTGCTCTCCGAGACCTGGGCGGACCTCGGGCCGGGCACCGGCCTCGTCTCCAGCTTCTGGGGCGACACGCCGCTAGCCACCGGCTCGGGCATCTCGTGCGCGGGCTCGACGGTCACGGTCTCCGCCGTCCACGCGGGCCCACCGTTCGCGGGGACCACGCTCGTCGTCGGCTTCAGCGCGATCCACGCGCCGTTCAAGGGCGGCACGCTGGTGCCGAACCCCGACCTCCTGATTCCCGTGCCGACTTTCGCGAACGGAGACACGACACTCCCCGTCGTCTGGCCGAGTGGCATCCCCGCGGGCATCACCTTCTCGATGCAGTTCTGGCAGAACGAGCCGCCCTGGAGCGCCACGAACGCGCTGCAGGTCACTTCGCAGTAACTGCAGGAACTCGGGCAGGCGCGTCGGCCGCCAGGGGCACCGCGACGGCAAGCCCTGACGCGGCCGGCCTAGGGCGGGGTCGTCCCCGAGATCCCGTTGCTGGCGGCGAAACCGACAGGGCCGGCCGGATCCTCGATCCACTCCTGGAAGTAGAAGGTGGACGCCGGCGGCACGCCGGGCGGCCACGTCGCCGCGAGAACGAGTTCGCCGCCAGCGTCGGTGGCGAACAGCAGGATCAGGTCCGCGTCCGGCACCAGCACTCCGCCCTTGAACGAGGCATTCACCTGGGACAGCCCGATGACGAGTCCCGTGGTGGAACTCTCCAGCGCGTTCGTCAGCGAAAGCGTGACCGGCTCGTTGCCGAGCAGCGGGCCGTCGCCCGTCAGGACCGGGTCGCCGTGCGTTCCCGCCAACGCGTTGCCCAGGTCGGTCCAGGGATCGGCGTCGATCTGCAGCGCGTCGAGGTGGATGCCGCCGAAGAAGCCCAGCGGCAGGCCCGTCTCCTCGCCGATCGCCACGTAAAAGGTGCCGTCCAGGTCGACGCCGTTCAGCGCGGCCTCCGCGGCGATGTCGAAGCTCAGCGTGCCCCACTGCGAGCTGCCGTCGCTCCAGTCCGACCAACCGAAGCCGGTGTTTCCGGCGCCGTCCGTGCCGAGCATCTGGAACCAGTTGGCCCCGTCCCTCGACAGCCACACACCGTCGATGGCCTGGTCGGACTCGCCCCAGTCGTAGTACCGGAACTCCAGCAGGAACGGTCCGGCGTGGCCGCTGCCGTCGAGACCGATCACGAGCGCGTTGTTCACGTCGTGCCAGGCGTGGGCGCTGTTCGGATCGAAGCCGAGTTCGAACTCGAAGCTCCCCTCGAAGGGCACGACGGAGAACACGCCCGTCCCGATCGTGCACCAGGCGTCCACGTCAGGGAGCCAGGTGGCCTTGTCCACCGCCGTCGTGGCCGTCTCGGGAAGCATGACCCCCGACTCGAATCCCGTGGCGAAGCCCCCGTTGGCAAGAGGCGCGAACGAGGACGGCAGGTTGAAGCTCCAGGCGACGGACGCATCGGACTGCGCGTCGACGTGCGGAGCGAGGAGAACCAGCAGGACGAGCGGTGCAACCAGTCGAGTGCGCATGATGGCTCCCATCACGGGGCGGCGCGAACCGACCGATGAAAGCCCAGCGCGACCATCGCGTCCCGAACCCGCGGCGCCGACGTGCCCCCGGATCCTACATCAGATTCCCGAGACCATCCCGGGCGCGGGAGCCATCGACCCTCAGTCGATCAGCCGCACTCGGTGAAGCCGCAGGAGTGGCACTTCACGCAGCCCTCCTCGTACGACAGCTGGCTGCCGCAGTCGGGGCATGCGCCCTGCACCTTGGGCGGGTCCTTGGGCCGCTTGCCGTTGCCGTCCGACGACGCCTTGATCAGCGCCTCGCGGCGCAGGTCGAGGTCGTCGGAGAGCGGCAGGTCGCGGTCCTCGGTCGCAAAGTGCGGTCCGCTGCCGTCGTCCGGCGCGCCCGACACCTCGGGCAGCTTCCGCGCGACGCGCGTGTTGTAGTACTTCTCGAGCGCCTTGCCGATGGCGTCGCTGCACGAGCTGATCTTGCCGTCCTCGCCCCAGGCCGGGCGATGACACGAGATGCCCTTGAGCTGCTTGATCAGCGGCTCGAGCGAGGCGCCGCAGCGCAGTGCATAGCTGATCAGGCGGCCGATGGCCTCGTTCTGGCTGGCCGCGCAACCGCCGGCCTTGCCCATGTGGTTGAACAGCTCGAAGGGCTGGCCGTCGTGCGACTCGTTGACCGTGACGTAGAGGTTGCCGCAGCCGGTGTTCATGCGCACCGTGTGACCGACCGTGACCGACGGGCGCTTGCGAGGGATCAACGTCTCCTCGTCCATGCCCGTGGAGCCCGCCGCTTCAGGTTCCGGCAACGCGGTGAAGCGCGCCAGCACCGTCGGCTTGCGGAGCTGCGGACCGATCTCCGCGGAATAGAAGCGCTCGATCCCGGCCGCCAGCTTGCCGCCGACCTCGCCCGCTTCGTCGAGCAGGAAGCGCAAGGCCGACTCGTGCGTCTCGGCCGCGGCGCGCAGCGACGAGAGCGCCGCCACGTCGCCTTCCTCCACCGCATCCCAATCGATCTGCCGCCAACCGACCACGACCGTCGTGGCGCGATCCTTGGCGTCCTCCTCGACACTCGCCGACGTCACCTCTTCCGGCACAACTCCCTCACCACTCGTCACTGTCCTCACCCCTCCAGCAGCATGTCTACGATGGCATCCCGATCCGCCGCCTCGGCCTCGCCCGTGCGAGAGGATGCGCGAGGCTCATTATCCTCGCTCTCCTTCTTGGCGTCGAGGGCCATCGGCTGGTTCTGGCGGCTGCCGTCGCGGTAGACGGTGATGCCCTTGCAGCCGGTCTGGAACGCGAGCATGTAGGCCTCTTCCACGTCCTCGGGCTTCGCCTCGTGGGAGAAGTTGATCGTCTTGCTCACGGCCGCGTCGGTGTGCTTCTGCCAGGCGGCCTGCATCTTGACGTGCCAGGCCGGGTTGACGTCCCGCGCCGCGCGGAACACGGTCTGCACCGACTTGGGCAGGTCCACCGGGCACCCGTCGATCGTGCCGTTCTCGCAGGCGAACTCGACCACTTCGTCGATCTTGGCCTGGTCGAACCCGGCAACCTGCATGGCCTCCAGGAAGATCGGGTTGATCTCGTACATCACGGTGGCCTCGCCCGCGGAGTCGCGCATCACCTGGCGCTTGAAGGCCAGGCTGAAGATCGGCTCGATGCCGCCGGAGCAGCCACCGATGATCGAGATCGTGCCGGTCGGGGCGATGGTCACGCAGTGCGCGTTGCGCATCTTCCGGTTCAGCACCTTGTCCCAGCGGCTGCCCTTCCAGTGCTCGAAGCAGCCCTTCTCCTCGGCCAGCTTGGAATCCTCGTCCCAGGCCTCCGACTGGATGAAGCCGCCCAACTCCTCGGCCAGCGCCAGCGCGTCGTCGCTGTCGTAGGCGACGCCCAGCTTGAAGAGCAGGTCGGCCCAGCCCATGACGCCCAGGCCGATCTTGCGGTTGGCCCGGCACATCTCGTCGATCTCGGGGGTGGGGTAGTTGTTCGCCTCCACCACGTCGTCGAGGAAGCGCACGCTGGTGCGCACGGTCTCGCCGAGCGAGTCGTAGTCGATGCTGCCGTGACCCGTGTCGCCGGCCGCCGGCGGCACGTGGAACGCCGCCAGGTTCAGGCTGCCCAGGTTGCACGCCTCGTAGGGCAGCAGGGGCTGCTCGCCGCACGGGTTGGTGCTGGTCATCGGACCGACGTTCGGCGTCGGGTTCACCTCGTTGATGCGGTCGAGGAAGATCAGGCCCGGCTCGCCGGACTGCCACGCCTTCTGCACGATCAGGTCGAAGATCTCGCCCGTCGTCCAGTACGCGTCCTTGTCGATGTCCGCGGCGGTCACGGCATCGTAGTCGGCGCAGTTGTCCGTCTTGCGCAGGTACGCGTGGCGACTGTCGTGCGGGTTCGTGACGGTGTGCAATCCATCGCGCTCGCCCTTGACGTGCTGCATGAACTCGTCGGGCACCGTCACGGAGAGGTTGTAGTTGGTGACCTTCGACAGGTCCTCCTTGAGCTTGATGAACTTCAGCACGTCGGGGTGGCTGATGCTCATCGTGCCCATGTTCGCGCCGCGGCGGAACGCGCCCTGCTGGATCGCGTCGGTCACCGCCGAGAGCATCTTCAGGAAGGACAGCGGGCCTTCGGTCGTGCCGCCCGAGCTCTTCACGATGGAACCGCTGGGGCGCAGCTTGGAGAGGTCGATGCCGGTGCCGCCGCCCGCGCGCTGCACGAGCGCGATCTGGCGCGCGGTCTCCATGATGTCCGCGATGCTGTCCTCGAGCGGCAGCACGAAGCAGGCCGAGAGCATGCCGAGCGGACGGCCGGCGTTCATCAGCGTCGGGGAGTTCGGCATGAAGCGCCGGTCCCACATCATCTCGAAGAAGCGCTCGTTCCAAACCTCGGGCTGCGTCTCCGCGCCCGCGACGTGATCGGCCACGCGGTGGAACAGTTCCACCGGCGTCTCGCAGACTGTCCCCTGATCGTCCTTCTTCAGGTAGCGGTTCTCGAGCACGCGGAGGGCGTTGTCGGTGAAGTCGCCTCGCACCGGATCACGGGCCGACTCGCCCGCTTCCAACACCTCGATCCGGCTCGCCGGCACACTTGCACTGCTAGCAGTCGCCGGCGTACCGCCAGCCACATCACCCGCCTGCATCCTGCTCTCACTCATCTCGACCAAGGGGTCCCTCCCTCCAACGATTCTCGAAACTGACTGCCCTGCCGTTCACCTGCAAAACCGCCGGGCCAACACGTGTTGAACGCCGGTTTTCGCAGCGGCCCCCACCTTCAAGCCCCTCAGCCGGCCGCCCCCAGCCATGGGGGCACTTCGGAGCAAGGCCCCTAGATATTGTGGTACCGGGGCCGCATCAAGCGAATTGCTGAAATCCTTTCCTGCCGATTCCAACCGACCAGAAAGTCTCATAGCGCCCTCCCGGAGGGGCGTCCCGGCACGACGTTGGGGCCCTCTACGGGGGCGCGTCCAGGCGCCGCTCCAGCCTCCGCGGGCGCGCCCCAGACCTCCACCTCCAGCTCCAGTTGGCGGCCCGTCGCGCGCCGCACAGAGGACGTCACGGCCTCCACCACGGCCAGTACGTCGGCCGCCGTCGCGCCGCCCTCGTTGAGCACGAAGTTGGCATGCCGATCGGAGACGCGCGCACCTCCCACGGCCAGACCCTTGCAGCCGGCCTCCTCGATCAAGCGGCCGCTGGGTGCGTCCTCGCTGTTCCGGAACATGCAGCCGGCGCTGCGCGCCGTGAGCGGTTGGCTGTCCTTCTTCGCGCGCAGGATCTCGGCCACGCGCGCCTGCACCGTCTTGGGATCCGCGGGCGCAAGTTGCAACACGGCGTCCAGCACCACGCGCCCCGCGAAGGGCGAACTGCGATACGCGAACTGATCGGGCGTGCACGGCAACTCCTCGAAGGCACCGTCGTCGCCCACGACCGTCACCGCAACCAGCACGTCACCGATGCAACCGTGTCGCGAGCCCGCGTTGCCGGCGACCGCGCCGCCCAATGTGCCCGGGATGCCGACCAACGACTCGACACCCGAGAGCCCCTGCAACTGGCACACCGACACGAGCCGCGCGAGCGACGCGCCCGCTGCGACGCGCATGCAGTGTTCGCGTTCGCCGTGATGCCAGATGCCCGTCATCAGGCGCGTGTGGATCACGACGTCCGGCACGCCCTCGTCGCGCACCAGCAGGTTGCTGCCGTGTCCGAGCATGCGGTACGGAATGCCCGCACCCGACAACTCGCTCACCGCCAGCAGCAACTCTTCGCGCGAGCGCGGTTCGATCACCCAGGGTGCCGGACCGCCGACGCCCAGCGTCGTGCGGGGCCCCAGCTCAGCCCACGGATGGACCAGCAGCTGCTCCGACAAGACGGGCGGCAAGTCCATCGATGTCACCGGCTCCCATGATCACGCACACGTCGCCCGGGCGCAGACGGGCCGCGACCGCTGGATCGGCCTTTGTCGCGGGCCCCAACCGATGGACACCCCCGCCAGCCGCCCCGGCGAGTGCCTCGACCATGCGGCCGGCGCGCTCAGGGTGGCGATCACGAGCCACGAAGATATCGCACAGGCCGGTCTCGTCGAAAGCACCCAGTGCCGCGGCCAGCTCGGGCAGGAAATCCTCGGTCCGGCTGACCTGATGAGGCTGGAAGACGGCCACCAGCCGCCGGCCGGGGAATCGGGCCCTGGCAGCCTCCGCCGCGGCCGAGAGGGCGTCGGGGTGGTGGGCGAAGTCGTCGATCACCCGCACGCCGGCCGGCACCCCGGGGACCGAGCCGTCGGTCTCGCCCAGATCCTCCAGGCGCCGCCCGACCCCGGTGAAGGTCGCGATGTGCGGCAGCGCGAACCACAGCGGCACATCGAGCGCCAGCACGCACAGGAGCGCCACACGCAGGTTGTCGAGGTTGTGGCGACCCAGCATCGGGAGCCGGAACTCGCCGCGCCCCCACGCTCCGCCTTCGACCATGCCCGACCAGCCCGTCGCATCCTCGCGCAGCGCGTCGACGTGCAGGTGGTCCTGCACGTGCCAACTGCGCGCACCCTCGTTCATCGGCAGCGACATGTCGCCGGGCACGCCGTCGCCCAGCACCAGCGTGCCGCCCGGCGGCACGCGCGCCGCGAAGCGCGCGAAGGCCTCGCGCACACCGGCCTCGTCGCCGAAGCAGTCGAGGTGATCGGGCACCACGCCCGTCACCGCCCCGATCTCGTAGGACAGGTTCAGGAAGGAGTGGTCGTACTCGCAGGCCTCCACCACCATCGCGTCGCCCTGCCCCCAGTTCGCGGCGGAGGGCAGCGTGAGCGGCGCGCCGCCCACCAGCCAGGCGGGGTCGCGCCCGCAGCCGCGCAGCAGGTGCGCGACCATCGCGGTGGTGGTCGTCTTGCCGTGCGTGCCGGCCACGGCCACACCGCGGCGCAAGGCCATCAGGCGACCGAGCGCCTCGCTGTACTTGAGCACCGGGAGGTCGCGCTCGCGCGCGGCGATCACCTCCGGGTTGTCCTCGGGCACGGCCACCGAGCGGATCAGCAACTCGGCCTCGCCCAGGTGCGCCGGATCGTGACCGCGCGCGACGGCGATGCCGCGCGCCGCCAGCGCGTCGGGCAGGAAGCCGGGCGCCCCGTCGCTGCCCGAGACGGTGTGTCCCGCGTCGGCCAGCATGTGCGCCAGCGGGCCCAAGCCCCCGCCGCCGATCCCGACGCAGTGGATGCGATCCGGCAGGGCGCCCTTGGCGATCACCGCGCCTCCTCCATCACCGGCTCCATCACCGGGTCTCCTCCATCGCCGCCAGCACGACGTCGGCCACCGCAGCCGCCGCGCCCGGCTGTGCCACCGTACGCGCTGCGGCCGCCATCTCGTCGAGCCGATCCAGGCATCCGGCGAGCAGTTCGTGCGCCGTGTCCCGTCCGGTCGGGTCGTCACGCGCGACCAGGCACGCGCCCCCAGCCGCCAGGAGGCGCTGCGCATTCGCCTCCTGGTGGTGGTCCGCGTGGTGCGGGTACGGCACGAGCACCGACGGCGTGCCCGTCAACGCGAGCTCGGAGACGGTGCAGCCGCCCGCGCGACACACGGCCACGTCGGCCACGCTGTACGCGGCGGACATCCCGTCCAGGAACGCCTGCCGCACGACAGGCACCGGAGGCTCCTCGAGCCCCGGCGCGGCGCGACCGCCGGTCAGGTTGAGCACCTGCCAGGGCTCGCTGCGCGCCGCGAGCACGGCCGTCAGCGACGGCAGCAGCGCGTTGAGATCGGCCGCGCCGCCGCTGCCGCCCATCAGCAGCAGGGTGCGGCGCGAGGGGTCGAGGCCCAGCGCGGCCGCGGCGGCTCCGCGGTCGCAGCTCTCCAGCTCGGGCGAGGGGTTCCCCGTGACCGAGGTCCCGCGCTTGCCCCGCGGCATGCCCTGCCCCTCCACCGTCAGGCAGGCCCACTCCACGCGTTGCCCGAGCAGGCGCTGCACCTTGCCCGGACGCGCGTTCTGTTCGATCAGCACCGAAGGCCGGCCGAAGAAGCCGGTGAAGACCGCCGGCAGGGCGACCCAACCGCCCAGCACGACGATCGCATCGGGGTCGTAGTCGTGCACGGCCCGGCGCCAGCGCGAGGTCGCCGACCACCAGCTCGGCAGCGCCAACGGGCCGGGACGACTTCGATCACCGAACAGTTCCTTGTGCTGCAGACCGCGCGGTCCGAGCATCGCGTGCTCGACCTGACGACCCGCGATCAGGAACAGCGCGTCGTGCCCGCGACGTCGCAACTCCTCGGCCACCGCCACGCCGGCCGCGAGGTGGCCGCCGGTGCCGCCTCCGAGAAACGCGACCTTCACGACACCCCCACCTGTCAGGGGATGCGCAGGGTCTGCCCGACGACGAGGGCGTCGGGACTCTTCAACACGTCCTTGTTGGCTTCGAAGATCTCGGTCGCGCGACGCGACGTGCCCAGGTACGTCATGCTGATCTCGCCCAGCGTGTCGCCCGACACCACTGTATGCGTGCGGTCGTCCGACGCGACGCGTGCGCCGGTCTTCGGCTTGGTCGACGCCACCTCGGCCAGTCGCGACGCGCGCAGGTCGCGCGCGCTGGGCTTGCCGGTGCCCGTCGTCACGGCGATGCTCTTCGGTGCGCCTGGCATCACCAGCACCTGGCCGATGCGCACGTCATCCATCGACTTCAACTGGTCGCGGTTGGCGTCGAAGATCTCCTTCGCGCGCTTGCTCGTGCCCAGCACGGCCAGGCTGATCTCGCCCAGCGTGTCGCCGCTCTTCACCGTGTACGTCTTCGGAATCCGCGGCAGGATCGGCTGGGCCTTGGTCGGCGGCGTCTGCGCGAAGCCGGCCTGCTTCGTGGAGCCGGCCTGCACCGAGCGCTTGCCCGGATAGGGGCCGGGCCGGTCTTCCCACCCGAACGGCTCGTCGGAGACGAGCGGCTTGACGACGTAGTTGCGCGGGCCGGTCGCGGGCGGCTGGCTGTCCGCCGGGCTGAGCCGGTGCGGCTGGGTGCCGGGCTTGAGCGCGGGCTCGTCCACGCCCAGCGCCCCGGCGGCGTCGAGCACCACCGGGCCGATGGCGCCGACCTCCCCGTCTTCTCCGAAGCCTCCCTGCACTGCGATCAGCAGGAGCAGACCACCCACGAACACCACGGCGAACAAACCGTATTTCTCGACGTCACTCATGTTGTCATCCCATCCCGGCCTGTCGGACTTGGTGTCCGGTCAGGCGCCCGGTTCGCCCCGATACGTCAGGGACGTCGCCAGGCGCGCCTCGATCACCGGATCATCCTCCGGCCGACGTGCCAAACCAAGCAGCAAACCAACGGACGCGCACAGCACCAGCAAGCTGGTGCCGCCCGCGGAAACGAACGGTAGTGGCAGGCCCTTCGGCGGCGCGAGCGCGGTGACCACCGCGATGTTCAGCACCGCCTGCACGAGCACCTGCATCAACAACCCGGCGCCCACGACCAGCGAAAAGCGGCTGCGCAGCCCGAGCAGGATGCGCACGCCATGCCAGAGGATCAGCGCGTAGAGCACGACCACCAGGCCGGTGCCGAGCAGGCCGAGCTCCTCGCCCACCACGCTCAGCACCCAGTCGCTCTCGGCCTCGGGCACCAGGCCCCACTGGCCGATGCCGGAGCCGAGACCCTGGCCGGTGACCCCGCCGTTGCCGATCGCGGTCAGGCCCTGCCCCACCTGGCTGTTCACGGTGGGGTTCGTGAAGCTCGCGAGGCGCCCGGGCACGTGGCCGAAGTTGGCCCAGCCGTAGAGGCTCGCGGCGGCGACCGCCGGCAGGAACACGGCCAGCAGATGGCGGCTGCGCGCACCACCCACCCACATCACCAACACGCCCATGAAGAGCAGGAAGACCGAGCTGCCCAGGTCGGGCTCGACGAACACGAGCACCGCCGGGATGGCCGCGAAAGCGAAGGGGATCAGCACGCCCTGGCGCAGTTCGGACACGCGGTCGCGCGCGCTCGCCGTCCAGGCGCCGATCATGATGATGGTTGCGACGCGCGCCAGCTCGCTGGGCTGGAACGACATGCCGGCCACGTCGAACCAGCGCCGGCTGCCGTTCAGCTCGGTGCCGACCACGAGCACCGCGATCAGCAGCATCACGGCCACGGTCCAGAGCATTCGCGCCCATGCGAACAATGCGCCGGGCTTCACGCGCAACGCGAGCAGGAACACGAGCAGCGCGAGACCCACCTTGAGCACGTGACCCGAGAGCGGACCGAGCACCGCGCTGCTGCCCGAGTTGCGCAGCTGCTCGACGAAGGTGGCCGAGTAGACCATCACCGTGCCGAGGCCGAGCAGTGCGATCATCACGCCGACGATCGCGCGCGAGCTCGACGCCATCTTCTCGGGAGTGGTGTACGGGACGCCGCGCATCGGATCAGACCGCCAGGCTCGCCATGCCGGCTGCCGCCAGGAGCACCGACACGATCCAGAAGCGGATCGTGATGCGCGTCTCCGGCATGCCCCCGAATTGGTAGTGGTGGTGTAGTGGCGCGCAGCGCAGCAGGCGCTTGCCGCCGGTGGCCTTGAACACGCCGACCTGCAGGATCACCGAGGCGGTCTCGATCACGAAGATGCCGCCGATCAACAGCAGGATCAGTTCGTGCTTCACGACCACCGCGACGTAGCCGAGCAGGCTGCCGAGCGGCAGGCTGCCGGTGTCGCCCATGTAGACCAGCGCCGGCGCGGCGTTGTACCAGAGGAAGCCCAGGGTCGCGCCGGCGATGGCCGTGCAGAACACGGTCATCTCCTGGCTGCCCGGCACGGCCAGCAGTTCCTTGGTGGGCGCGATCGCGGGTGCGCGACCGACCACGACGCAAATGGCCGCCATGGCCAGCGCGGCGACCACCATCGAGCCGGCGGCGAGACCGTCCATGCCGTCGGTCAGGTTGACCGCGTTGGAGGTGCCGGTCACGACGGCGAGCACCAGCGCGATGTGCGGGATGCCGCCCCAGGCCGAGAGATCGATCACCAAGCCGTTGGTGAAGGGCAGGTGCAGCGCCAGCAGCTGATCAGCGTTGGCGCGCGTCTGGAAGATGAAGGTGATGCCCCACGCGAGGCTGAGCGCGATGAGCAGTTGCAGCGTGTACTTCGCGGCCGCGGTCAGACCGAGGCGCTCGCGGCGCGTGAGCTTGCGCCAGTCGTCGATGAACCCGATGAAGCCGTAGCCGACCGTCGACACCAGGCCGAGGCGTACGTACGCGTTGCCGAGATCGCCGCAGATCAGGCCCGCGACGAGGATCGCACCGACGATCATCAGGCCGCCCATGGTCGGCGTGGGTGCCTTGGTCGCGTTGATGCGGTTCAGCTCGGGGCTGTCGGTGTGCGTCTCCTTCTCGATGTACTGGCGCTTGTGCAGCCAGGCGAGCAGACGCGGGCCGAGCACCAGCGCGACGGCGAAGGCCAGACACGCGGCCAGCGCCGCGCGCACGGCCAGCGACGAGAGGAATCCGAGCGGCTGTCCCTCCCCCGCAAGGCGCTCGAGCAGCCAGAGGATCACGCGACGCTCACCGTGTCGTCGAGCAGTCGCTCCACCAGCTGGTCGAGTTGCGTGCCGCGGCTGCCCTTCACGAGCACGATGTCGCCGCTGCGTCGGTCCACGGTGAGCCGGTCCATGACCTCCGCCTGGCCGTCACAGCGCACGCAGGCATCGGCCGGAAGGCCCGCCTCGCGCGCACCGGCCAGCAGGGCGTCGCCGTGCTCGCCCACTGCCAGCACGCACGCGGGCGCAGCGGCGGCGAGGCCAGCTCCGGCCTCGCGGTGCAGCGCCTCGGCCGCGTCGCCCAGTTCGAGCATGTCGCCGACCACGATCAGCAGGCGGCCGGGCAGCGAGAGTTCGCCCACCGTCTCCAGGGCCGCGGCGAACGAGCCGGGGTTGGCGTTGTACGTGTCGTCGATGATCGTGAGGTCGCCCACGTGGCGCAGCGCCAGGCGGCCGGGCGGCGGCGGCACGGCGGAGATGGCCTCGATGGCCTGCTCGACCTGCACGCCGGCCACGCAGGCGCAGGCCAGCGCCGCGAGCGCGTTGCTGACCGTGTGGCGCCCGAGCAGCCCCAGGCGCACCGGATGGCGACCGCCCACGACGAAGGAGGTCCCCTCGCCGTCGCACACGACCTCGGTCGCGCGCACGTCGGCTTCGGCCGCCAGCCCATAGCTGATGACGGGCCCCGGCGCCCGCTCGACCAGCGTCGGGTAGGACGGATCGTCGGCGTTGAGGATCGAGACCGCGCGGCCCGTCAGCCCGTCGAGCAGGCTGCCCTTCTCGGCCAGCACGCCCTCCAGGCTGCCGAGACCCGCGAGGTGACCGGACTGCACGTTGGTGATGATCGCGACCGCCGGCCGCGCGAGCGCCGCCAGCCGGCCGATCTCGCCGGGCGCGTTGGTGCCCATCTCCACCACCGTCGCCTGCGTGCTGCGGTCCATGTCCAGCAGCGTCAGCGGCACGCCGATCTCGTTGTTGAACGAGCGGCGGCTCGAGACCGTGCGCATCGAGGCGCCGAGCGCAGCGGCCGTGAGGTCCTTGGTGGAGGTCTTTCCGTTGGTGCCGGTGATCGCGACCACGAGCGGCTCGGTGCCGTCGTGCGCCACGACGTGTCGACGGATGCACGCGCCGAGCGCACCCAGCGCGTCGCGCGTGTCGTGCACCACGAGCTGCGGTTGCAGGCCGGGCACCTCGCGGTGCGTCATCACCGCCGCGGCGCCGGCAGCCAGCGCGTCGGCCGCGTAGGCGTGCGCGTCGTGGCGCGGACCCTCCAGGCACACGAACAGGTCACCGGGAAGGATGTCGCGGCTGTCGGTGCTGACGCGCGTGATCAGCGCGCCCGGATCGCGCGCGGCGAGATGCGCGCGCGTGGCCTCGGCGGCCATTCCCAGGGTCACAGGGTCCACAGAACCTCCCGCGCCACTTCGTTGTCGTCGAAGGGCAGCGTTTGCTCGCCCACGGTCTGCGTCGTCTCGTGTCCCTTGCCGGCGATGAGCACGATGTCGCCGCCGCGCGCTGCGCCGAGGGCGGCCGCGATGGCCGCGCGCCGGTCGGCGTCACGCAGCACGTCCGCGCTGCGCCCGTCCGGGATGCCCTCCAGGATCTCGTCCAGGATGTCCTCGGGGGGCTCGGTGCGCGGGTTGTCGCTGGTCACGTACAGCCGGTCGGCACTCTTCGCCACGGCCGCCCCCATCGCTGGGCGCTTGGTCCGGTCGCGATCGCCGCCGCAGCCGAACACCACGTGCAGCGATCCGCGCGTGAGCGGGCGCAGCAGGGCCAGGACCTGCTCGAGCGCGTCGGGCGTGTGCGCGTAGTCCACGAAGACGCGGAAATCCTGGCCGCACTCCACCGGCTGCAGGCGTCCGGGCACGGCAGGCAGGCCCTGCAGGCCCGTGGTGACGGCCGCCGGCGGCAGGCCCAGCGCGAGCGCGGCGGCGCTCGCCGCCAACGCGTTCATCACGTTGTGCCGACCGACGAGCCGGCAGTGCACGTGCTCGTCGAGTCCGAACTCGGGCGCGGTCAGGTGGAACGCGCTGCCCTCGGCGTCGAGGCGCGTGATGCGTCCGCGCACGTCGGCCGGATCGTCGATGCCGTAGTGCAGCACGCGCGCGCGCGTCGACAGGCGCAGGATGCGGCTGGCCGGATCGGACGCGTTGAGCACGGCGGTCGCGTCCTCGGACAACTCCTCGAAGAGCTTCGCCTTGGCGGCGCCGTAGGCCTCCATCGTGCCGTGGTAGTCGAGATGGTCGGGCGTGAGGTTGGTGAACACGCCCACGTCGAAGGCCACGCCGTCCACACGGTGCTGGCAGAGCGCGTGGCTGGACACCTCCATCACCGCGGTCTCGAGGTTGTCGTCCACCATGCGCGCGAGCAGGCGCTGCAGTTCGATCGCGTCGGGCGTCGTGTTCGCCAAGGGTTCGTGCGTGTTGCCGAGCCACGCGCCGAGCGTGCCGACCAGCCCGTTGCCGCGGCCGTCCATGGTGAGCATGGAGCGCAGCAGGAAGGCCGTCGTCGTCTTGCCGTTCGTGCCGGTGATGCCGACCGTGTCGAGACGCTGGCTGGGGCTGCCGAAGAAGTGCTCGGCGACGATCGCGCGGGCGCGCGCGATGTCCTTCACGCGGATCGAGCCGACGTGCTCCGGCAGCGCGACGCGCCGGTCGGAGAGCACGGCCGTCGCGCCCTGGTCGAGCGCGTCCTGCACGTAGTCGAGACCGTCGCAACGGCTGCCGCTGGCCGCCACGAACAGGTCGCCGCGACGCGCCGTCCGGCTGTCCCCGGTGAGGCCGGTGACCGGCACGTCCGGACCGTCCCGCTCCACGCCCGCCAGGCGATCATCCAGCGCGTCGGTCAATCGGCTGAGTTCCAGGGTGTTCACGCTGGTCCTCATTAGGCGCCGTAGCGCGCCAGATTCAAGCACGGCCATGATTCAGCGTCCTTCCACTCCGAGGTAGGGCAGCACCCGGGACAGGATCGCGTCGACCAGCGGTCCGGTGGATGTTCGGGAATAGCGGTGGCCCGTGGGCTCCTCGAGCACCACCGCCAGGGCCACGCGCGGGGCGTCCGCGGGCGCGAGCGCCACGAAGCAGTGCGTTTCGCGGCCGCCGTTCATGATCGGCATGACCGTGCCGGTCTTGCCCGCCACGGGCACGCCCTCGGCCTCGATCCAGCCCGGGCGCGCCTTGTCCCAGACCTTCGTCATGAAGCCACGCACGAGATCCGCCGACTCTCGCGTGAAGACCGGCGTGGGCGTGGCCACCGGCTCTTCGCGGAAGAAGCCGTACTGGTCCATCGAGCCGGCCAGGAGCCGCGGCTCGCGGTAGTAGCCGTCCGAGAGGGTGGCCGCGGCCGCGGCGAGTTGCAGCGGCGTGAGCGACATCTCGTAGCCGAACGCGGCCGAGACCAGGGTGCTCTCGAGCGTCCAGTCCTCGAGCGGGGTGAGCCGGCCGGCCGCCTGGGCCGAGACGGGGATGCGCGTCTTCCTGGTCACGCCCAGCCGCATCAACACGTCGTGGACAGGCGCCATCGCCTCGGTGTTCCGCGAGCGCCCGTCGGGCACGATGCTCGTCAGGATCGACGCCATGCCGATGTTGCTCGACTCGACGATGATGTCCTGCAGCGAGGCCGTGCCGTCGACGGGATGCGTGTCGTGCACGGTCCGGTAGCCGTAGCGTGCGTTGTTCGGCGTGCAGTCGATGCGCGAATCAGGCGCGACCAGGCCGAGGTCGAGCGCTGCCGCGAGCATGAGCGGCTTGAAGGTCGAACCCGGAGCGGTGACCGTTTGCAGCGGGCGGAAGACCTGCGCCTCCTCTGTCCACGTGCGGTAGTCGTTCGGATCGAGGTTCGGAAACGAGGCCATGGCGAGCACGTCGCCCGTCCAGGTGTCGAGCAACACGGCGCTGCCCTTGCTGGTGCCGGCCGCCTCGCAACCCAGCGCCAGCTCCTCCTCCACCATCTGCTGCAGGACCATGTCGAGCGTGAGCATCACGTCGTAGCCGTGCAGCGCCGGGATGGCCTCGCCCTCCGGCGAGATGATCGAGAAGCCAGCGACCTTGCCGAGGTACTGCCGGCGGCCGTCGACACCCGAAGCGAGCACCTCTTCGAGGCCGCGCTCGAGACCGGCGACGCCCTCCGCCGAAGCGTTCACGAAGCCGAGCAGGTTGCCCGCCGTGGTGCCCCACGGGTAGCGGCGCGTCCAGCTGGGCATCAGGTCCATGCGGCGCAACACGCCACCGTTCTTGTTCGCGAGCACCCAGTCGACGGTCTCGGGGTCGCAGACAGGTTCACCCACGTGCTTGCTGATCGGGTTGTCCGAGCCCGCCACCTCGAACAGGCGTTCCGCGACGGCGCGCTCGTCCATGCCCAGCGGACTCGCGAGCGCTCCCGAGATCGTCGCCACGCTGGTCGCGACCTCCTCGGCCGAGCGGCGCTTGGGGCCGTCGAAGAGCAGGCCGTTGGTGTAGACCGCGAGCTGGACCTGCTCCATCGAGTTGGCGATGACCGAACCCTGCCGGTCGCGCAACGCGCCGCGGCGCGCCAACTCGATGCTCGCCCCCACGTGCTGTCGTTGCTGCCGGGCCGAGGCCTCGGCGTGTGTCGCGATGTGCAACCAGGCCAGGCGCGCGGCGGCACCTCCCAGGAGCAGCGTGAACATCGCCGCGAGGGACAGCACCAACCTGCGCGCCCGCATCATCATGGACTGACCTGCCCGTCCCGCGACAGGCGTCGCGCCTCGGTGCCCAGTTCACGACACAGCGCCTGGAACCGCAGCTCCAGCGCGCTCAGTTGGCGTTCGACCGAGGCGCGCCGTAACACCATCTGTCGCAGCTCGGCGCCTTCGGCCACCACCGACGCACGGATCGATACCGTCAGCATCGAGACGAGCATCAGCCCTGCCCCGGCCACCGCCAGTGGCCAGGGGAACCCTCCCCGTTCATTCATGTCTGTGCCCGACCTCCTCTCCGATCGCCCTGCACCTGCCCGGTGTCCTGACTGCCCTGGTCGTGGTCGTTCGTGCCGCCCGCCTTGCGGTACACGCGCAGCCGCGCGCTGCGGCTGCGGCGGTTCTTGGCGCGCTCCTCGCGCGTCGCGCGCGCGGGCTTCTTCGTGAGCAGCTCGCCGCTCTCGCGCGCCGCCTCGCGGAACAGGTGCTTCACCACCCGGTCCTCGCCGGAGTGGAAGCTGAGGATCGCCAGCCGCCCCCCGGGAGCGAGGCGCTCGATCGCGGCCGGGACCGCGGCCTCGAGCAGCGCCATCTCGCGGTTCACCGCCATGCGCACCGCCTGGAAGGTGCGCGTGGCCGGGTGGATGCGGCCGAAGCGACGACCGAGTGCGGTCTCGACCAGCGTGCGCAGGTCGCCCGTCGTGCGGAAGGGACGCTCGCGACGGCGCTTCGCGATCGCGCGCGCGATCTTCGCCGCGTGCGGCTCCTCGCCCCAGGCCGCGAGCGCGGTCTCGAGCTCCGTCTCCTTCGCGGTGTTCAGGAAGTCCGCGGCGGTCGGACCGCCGCTCTGGTCCATGCGCATGTCGAGCGGGCCGTCCTCGCGCAGCGAGAAGCCGCGCTCGGGCTCATCGAGTTGCATGGACGAAACGCCGAGGTCCATCAGGATCGCGTCCGGCTCGACACCGTCGTCAGCCAGCCGCTCGAGCGCGCTCACCCAGTCGGCGTGCGTGTACGTGACGCGGTCGCCGAACTCAGCGAGGCGTTCGCGCGCGAGGTCCAACGCGACCGTGTCGCGGTCGGACGCGAGCACCCGACCGGTGGGCGCGGTGGCGCGCAGGAAGACTCCCGCGTGACCACCAGCACCCACCGTCAGGTCGGCCAGGATGTGTCCGGGAGCGCTACCGAGCAACGCAACCACTTCCACCGCCATCACCGGAAGGTGTCGCGCGGGAGTGTCAGTCATGACATCGCTCCCATTGCTCACCGGAACACATCCTTGGCCTGTGTGTCGTACTCATCGCGGCTCTTGCTCTGCCGCGTCTCCCACTCCTCGGGCTTCCACAACTCCACGCGCCGACCGACGCCCGCGAACACCACGCGGTCCTCGATGCCGACGAGCGACTTCAGCGTGTCGGGCAACAGCAGTCGGCCGTTGCGATCCACCGAGCACTTCTCCGCGCTCGAGTAGAAGTTGCGCTGGAAGTCGCGGTTGCCCTCCTCGCCCATCGAGCTGCCTTCGACCTGGCCGCCGATCTCGGAGAAGCCCTGCTTCGTGTAGAGGAACAGGCAGCGGTCCATGCCGACGGTGACGAACACGATGTCGGCCGACTGCAGCGAGCGCAGGACGTCGAGGATCTTCCGGGGGATCGAAACGCGATTCTTCGCGTCGATCGCATGCGTGAAGCAGCCCGTGAAGAAGTCCATGTCCCTCCACCCTGGTGTGGCCGCCCTGGACCGTGGCGGCGAGCCACTTTATCCCACACTGGCCCACATTTTGGGAAGGGGGAACCTCACCCGGCCCACTGGGCCCTGAGGGCACCTGGCACGCCGGGACAGGACGGGCGTCGGCTGGGGCTTCGGAGGGCGGATCCGGCCCCCGCCCGGACCGGCCGTTCAGGATCGGGCCAGGCTCCGGAATCGGGCCGCAGGGCCCGCTTCGAGGCGGGCCGGCACGCTGGGCTCAGGGCGTCACCACGCGTCCCCTGTTGGGGCGCCCTGCTTGCGGCCTCGCGGCCGCCGGGCGGCTCGGGCGGTCGGGACCTCGCTCAGGCCGTCGGGTCGGCCTCGCCCTCGCCTGCGGGCGATCCGTTCTCCGAGCCCCCCTCGCCCTCGCCCTCAGGCTCGCCCTCGACGGCGGCGGCTTCGGCCTCCTGAGGTCGACTGGCCTCGTCCAGCGCGGGCAGCTCGTCCTCGATGTCGGCCGCCAGGAGGCGCGTCAGGTGCTCGCGCACGGGCAGCATCTCCTCGGCTGTGAGGAACGGCGCGGGCACGTCGAAGGTCGGCTGCCCCGCTCCCCGGTTGACCACCATGACCTCGCGGCCGTCGCGCAGCTCGAAACCGATCAGGCGCAGCTTGCGCTTGCGGATCAAGACCAGGGCCACGAGGTAGGTCAGCCGACGGTAGAGCTCGTCGGTGCGCTTGAGCATCCGGTCGAACAACTCGTTGAGCAGCGCGTAGTCCACCACCGCCTTCTTCTTCACCGGTTCGGGCTGATTGCGCCTCCAGGTGAAGCCGTCGGACGGCGCTTCACCCGACTCTGCACAGGCTGCACACAGGTCGGCCCGCTCGGGCCCGCCGCCCCCGAGGCGGAACACCGTCGTGACGGGCTCGCCGGCGGGCAACGCCTCTCCACACGTGCTGCACACGTTCGCGCCGGCGGGGATGTTCCACTGTTCGGTCAGGCTCACGGGTGGCAGGGCCTCTCTGTGCTCGGGACGCGCCGACGCTAGCACAGCCGGCGCGGACGGACCACTCGGCGCCCGCGTCGCGTGACCCGTGTGCGCTCGGTTGAAGGCCCCGGCCGTCGCCACTACGGTGGATCGTCTCGCCATGGTGTCCACCCCCTTCACGCATCTGCACGTCCACAGCCACTACTCGCTGCTGGACGGCGCGATCACCATCGACGGTCTGCTCAAGGAAGCGGAGCGGCACGAGATGGGAAGCCTCGCGCTCACCGATCACGGCAACCTGTTCGGTTCGATCGAGTTCTACACCAAGGCGCGCAAGAAGGGCGTCAACCCGATCCTCGGGTGCGAGGCGTATCTCGTGCAGGGCGACGCGACGGCCGACGTGCAGCCCGGCGACAAGACGCGTCGCAACCACGTCACGCTGCTCGCCAAGAACCGCGTCGGCTGGGAGAACCTGTGCCGCATCTCGTCGCTGTCCTGGTTGCGCGGATTCCACCGCAAGCCGCGCATCGACAAGCACATGCTGGCCGCGCACGGCGAGGGGCTGATCGCGCTCTCGGGCTGCATGTCCGGCGAGGTCGCGCAGCACCTCATCGGGCAGCGACTCGACGAGGCCTGTGCGAGCGCCAACGAGTACGCCGAGATCCTCGGGCGCGACAACTTCTACCTCGAGGTGATGAGCAACGGCCTCTCCGCGCAGCAGCTCATCCGCGACGGGATGAACGACGTGGCCAAGCGCACCGGCTTGCCGCTCGTCGCGACCAACGACATCCACTACCGCTGCCACGGCGACTCGGTCGCGCAGGACGCGTTGATCTGCATCGGCACGGGTCAGCGCATGCACGACCCCGACCGCCGCTTCCGCATCGAGACCGACGAGTTGTTCTTCCGCAGCAGCGACGAGATGGCGGCGCTGTTCGGCGAGGACAGCCAGGAGTACCGCAGCACGGTCGAGATCGCGGAGCGCGTGGACATCCAGCTGGACCTCGAGGCGACGCACCTGCCGCGCTTCGAGATCCCGGGCGGCGAGCCCGAGGCCGACTACATGCGGCGGCTGTGCGAGGACGGCCTGCGCCGCCGCTACGGCGACATCACGAAGGACGTGCGCGACCGCTTCGAGATGGAGTTCGACGTCATCTCGCGCATGGGCTTCGTGTCGTACTTCCTGATCGTCTGGGACCTGATCCGCTACGCGCGCGAGCAGGGCATCCCGGTCGGTCCGGGGCGCGGCTCCGCGGCCGGCTCGATCGTCGCCTACAGCCTCGACATCACGCAGCTCGACCCGCTGCGCTACGACCTGCTGTTCGAGCGCTTCCTGAACGCCGACCGCATCTCGATGCCGGACATCGACATCGACTTCTGCCGCGACCGCCGCGAGGAGGTGATCGAGTACGCGCGGCAGAAGTACGGCAACGAGCAGGTCTGCCAGATCGTGACCTTCGGGACCATGGCCGCGAAGGCGGCCATCCGCGACGCGGGCCGCGTGCTGGAGATCCCGCTGCCCGAGGTGGACAAGATCACCAAGCGCATCCCGGACCTGCCCAAGACGCGCCTGGCCGACGCGCTGTCCGGGGACAAGGAGCTGGACGAGATGCTCTCGGGCAGCGACGAGCTGACCGAACTGCGCGACGTGAGCCTGCGCATCGAGGGCATGGCGCGCAACACGAGCACGCACGCGGCGGGCGTCGTGATCACCGACAAGCCGCTGATGGACCTCGTGCCGTTGTGCGTGGTGCAGAACGCCGTCAACACGCAGTTCCAGATGAACGACCTGGAGCAGATCGGCCTGCTCAAGATGGACTTTCTGGGGCTCAAGAACCTCACCATCCTGGCCAAGGCCGCCGAGCTCGTGCGGCGCACGTGCGACATCGAGATCGACTTCGAGACGCTGCCACTCGACGACGCCGACACCTACGCCCTGCTGAAGCGCGGCGCGGTCGGCGGTGTGTTCCAGCTGGAGTCGTCGGGCATGCGCGAGCTGATCGTGCGCCTGCAGCCCGACTGCTTCGAGGACATCATGGTCCTGATCGCGCTGTACCGGCCCGGGCCGCTGCAGTCGGGCATGACCGACAGCTTCGTGCTGCGCAAGCACGGCAAGGAGCCCATCCGGTACAGCCACCCGCTGATGGAGGAGGTGCTCGGGGACACCTACGGCACGCTCGTCTACCAGGAGCAGGTCATGCGCCTCGCGCAGACGCTGGGCGGCCTGACGCTCAACGACGCCGACGGCCTGCGCAAGGCGATGGGCAAGAAGGACAAGGACCGCATGGGCAGCTACCAGGACCGATTCCTGGCCGGCTGCGCAGAGCACGGCATCCCGAAGTCCACGGCCGAGGGCATCTGGCAGGACATGAGCCGCTTCGCCGAGTACGGCTTCAACAAGAGCCACTCGGCGGCCTATGGCCTGATCACCTTCCGCACCGCCTACATGAAGGCGCACTACCCGGACGAGTTCATGGCCGCACTGATGTCCTGCGAAGCCGGCAACACCGACAAGCTCTCGGAGTACGTCGAGGAGTGTCGGCGATCCAAGCGCGGCGTGCTCTGCCCCGACATCAACAAGAGCGTCGCGGACTTCCTGCCCGAGGGCGAGGCGATCCGCTACGGCCTCGCGGCGATCAAGGGCGTCGGCAGCCGCGTGGTCGAGGCCATCGTGAGCGCGCGCGAGGAGGGCGGCCCGTTCACGTCGCTCTCCGACGCGCTGGACCGCGTCGAGGCGCGCACGATCAACCGCGCGAGCTTCGAGGCGCTGTGCAAGGCCGGCGTGTTCGACAGCATGGAGGACAACCGCGCCGCCCTGATCGCCAGCGGCGAGCGGTTGATGAAGGACGCGGCGCGCACGCAGAAGGACCGCCTGGCCGGCCAGTCGCAACTCTTCGGCGGCGCGGTCGCGGCCAAGCTCGACGTGCGCCTCGAGCACGCCGACCCGCCCACCGACCGCGAACTGCTGGCGATGGAGAAGGAGTCGCTCGGCCTGTGCATCACGGTCGACCCGCTCGCGGAGTACCGGTCGCTGTTGCGCCTGCTCGCGAGCCACGACATGGCCACGCTGCGCGACGTGGACGACCGCTCGGAGGTCAGCCTGGGTGGCATGATCAGCGCGCTACGCACGACGGTGTCCAGCAAGGGCCGCTCGGCGGGTCAGTCGATGGGCATGTGCCGCATCACCGGTCTGGGCGGCGCCGCCAACGCCGTGATCTTCCCGCGCACCTTCAAGACCTACCGCGAGCTCGTGCGCGAGGACCAGGTCGCACTGTTCCGCGGCGTCGTGGACAAGAGCCGCGACGAGCCGACGCTGCTGGTGGACAAGATCTTCGACCTGGCCGACCCCGAGACGTCGGCCGACCGCCGTCTGCTGCTGGCGGTCACCGGCGGGACGCCCGACGACCGCCAACTGCGGCTGGACGCGCTGAAGGACCTGATCCCGCGGCACCGGGGCCCCACCGAGACCTACCTCGTCGTGGACGGCGAGGAGGGCCAGCGCTCGACCTTCCGTCTCGGCGCCGAGCACCGCGTGGCCGTCACGCCGGAGCTGGTGGGCGAGCTCGAGTCCCTGCTCGGCCCCAAGGCGATCCACCTGCGCTGAGCGCAGTCCCCGCGCTGCGAGCGATCAGGTTTCCAGCAGTTCGGCGTCCCGGCCGGGCTTCGGCTTGTACGTCGCGATCACCATGTCACCCATGAGCTGACTCCAGTCTCGTGGCGGGCCGTGTGAGGCTCACGTGTCTTTGGCGCCAAGCGCGCGCGCGGGGATCGGACAGAACGCGCCGTCGCTGAAGCCCTCGGCCTCGATGCCGAAGGCGTGGTCGTAGCGCGCGCGGTAGTTTTCCCACGCGATGCACGAGGTCAACTCGACGAGCTGCTTCTGATCGAAGTCGCGCGCGAGTTCCTCGAACAGCGCGTCGGGCACCTCGACCGGCGTGGCCGTCATCGCGGCGGCATAGCGCAGCACACGCTTCTCGCGCTCGTCGAACGCGTCGCTCTCCTCGAAGTCCATCAGGTCGCGCAGCTGCTGCTCGGTGACGCCCTGTCGTCTGCCCACGGCAGACCCGATGTCGATTCAGAAGGGACAGCCGATGAGCGTGGCGACGTGCACCGAGGCGAGCGTCTTCAGCGCCGGGTCCAGCGTCTGCGCCGCCTCCTGCCCCATCTCCATCTGGCCGACGGCGCGCAGCAGGCGCGGGTGGTGCGCGGTGATGCGGATGGGCTCGATCACCGCGGGGTGCCCCGTGACCTTGCCGAGCTTGCGCCGCACCAGGCGGTAGACGATGCGCGTCAGCAGGCCCGCGTCCTTCGCCTCGACGCCCTGGATGCGCGCCATGCTCAGCCTGCCGCGGGGAGCTCGTAGAGGGCGCAGACCGCGCCCGCCGGGTCGCGGATCACCGCGAAGGGCCCCTGGCTGCCGCCGCCCTCGCGCTCCGTCAGCACCTCGCCGCCCAGTTCGCGGCAGCGCGACACGCTCTGCTCGAGGCTCTCCACGACGATGTACATCATCCACTGCGCGGGCTGCTCGCTGTTCACGCCGCGCGCATGGCAGATGCCGGCGACGGTCTTGCCGTCGCGCGGCGCGTTCATGCACCAGTCCTCGTAGTCGCCCATCTCCACGGCGGTCGACGTCCAGCCGACGACGTCCTCGTAGAACCCGCGCACGGACTCGGCGTTCGGCACGGTCAGGTCCATCCACGGCACGGATCCGACGTTGGGCGGTGTGTCACTCATGGTGTGGCCCTCCATCCCCTTGTGAAGCGCCCACCCTACACGCGCCAACCCTCGCGCAACACCTCGCGGATCAGGTGCTCGAAGCCGGCGAACTGCGTGCGACCGCACGGCGTCATGTGCAACTTGTCGGCCACGCCGACCGATGGCTCGTTCTCGGGCCGGATCAACGCGATCACGCGTTCCAGACCCAAGGGTCCGAAGGCGTGATCGAGACAGCCGGCCGAGGCCTCGGTGGCGTAACCGCGACGCCAGAATGGTCGGTGCACGATGTAGCCGAGACCGACGAGCATCTCGCCCTGCACGTCGATCGTCATCAGGCCTGCCTGGCCGACCGGCGTTCTGCCCTCGCGCTCCAGCATCAACCAATAGCCGTGGCCGTCGCGCGCGTAGCGCTCCTGCTGTCGCTCGATCCAGGCGCGCGACTCGTCGCGCGTCTGTGGACGCGGCCAGTAGCGCATCACCTCCGTGTCGGCCAGCATCTCGGCGACGCTGTCGAGGTCGGCCGGAGACAGTTCACGCAGGACCAACCGCTCGGTCTGCAGCACGTCGCTCACGCGCGCCGCCCGCTCAACGCCGGACATCCCGGTCGGCGAGGCGCTCCCCGGGCAACCACTGACGTCCCGCCTCGGGGGCGAGGTCCATGAACAGCTGCACGTGCCCCAGCACGTCGAAGCCGAGCGCGTGGAACGCGCGCACGGCCTCGGTGTTGCGCGCCACCGGGCGCACGTTGAGCATGCGGTCGCCGCGCGCGCGCGACGCCTCCACGACGGCGGCGGCCAGCTGCCGTCCGATGCCCCGGCCGCGGTGTCCGTCCGCGACGACCAGGGGCTCGAGCTCGGCCTCCCCCTCCCCCGGGATCAGGCCGGTCAGGCCGACGACGCCCCCGTCCAACTCGGCCACCCAGACGTGCTCGGGACCGACGCGCTGCAGGTGCTCGTCGAACTGCAACCCCGGCTCGTCGCCTCCGATGCCGGGACTGTCGTAGATGCGGCGATGCCACTCGGTCAGCTCGACCCACAGCGCCCGGCAGGCATCCCGATCCCCGGGACGGTAGCTCCGGACGGTGCAGTCGGCCGCGCTCAGAGGTAGCGCTCGCGCAGCACGTCGAGGTGGTGCCGCTCGTGTCCCGCGATCACCCAGAGCAACGAGCGCACCGTGAACGGGCAATCGCTCGCGACGCCCGTGCGGTCGAGCACCGTCTCGTCGAAGCTCTCGAACAACGCGAGGTTCGCCGAGCGAACGAGACCGTACTCGGATCCGAGGCTTTCGCCGGGGCGACGGCCGAAGTCCACGCCCGCGATGAAGACCTCCTGGTCCATGCCCAGCAGCGGGGTCTGGTCAGCGCGTGCGAAGCGCAGCGCGCGGTAGGCGAACACGCGCTCGGCATCCATGAGGTGCCCCACGACCTCGCACACGCTCCACTTCTCGGCGGCGTAGCGATGGTCGAGCACGTCGCGCGACAGGCCGGCCAGCAGGGCCAGCATCTCGTCGCGCTGCTCGGCCAGCGTGGCCAGCACGTCGCCGTCCGGCACGCAGCCCACGTAGTCCGCGTAGAACGGATCGTACTCGCCCGGCTCCGGGCGACGGGCGGTCGGTGTCTGGACGGTCATGCGCTCCTCCGGATGCGGGCGGTCAGTCTAGCCGCCCTGCCTCGGACTGATGAAGCCCGTGACGACGGCCATGCTCGGCGCGGGTGACGCGGCGACGACTCAGCCGTCGCCGTCGCCCTCCGCGCGTTTCTTCGCCGCGCGCAGGCGATTGGCGCCGAACGCCGCGGCCGCGCCGCCTGCCGCGCCCCCCGCCACGCCGCCTGCCACGCCCGTACCGGTGTCCAAATCGAACTGGTGGCCGATCCAGACCGCGACGAGCGCTGCGACGATGCCGACCACGGCGCACTCCAGGATCAACCGCCAGAGCGGGATGCCGCCGTTGCTCATGCTCGCTTCCTCAGATGAGGTCGGGAAGTTCGGGCCAGAGCCAGGCGAAGGTGCCGGCCGTGGTCAGGGCGTACAGGACGCCGTCGACCACGAACTTCGCCGTCGCCGTCCACGACACGCCCTTCCAGATGGAGTCGGTGATGCAGCTGACGGCGTAGCCCAGGATGGCCGCCGTGCCGATGACCTGGAACACGTCACCGTAGCCCGCGCCGGGAAGCAGCGAGAAGGTCCCGATGTACCCGCAGAACACGCCGATCACGATCGTGAAGAGGAACCACTGGATCAGGCTCTTGCCCATGCCCGGCATGCCGTTGGCCAGCACGGTCATGAAGCCGACCGGCCCGGCGTTGTACTTCTCCTGCATCTCGGGCGAGGACATGTCCTTCATGTCCTTGCAGTTGGGGAAGAAGTACTGACCCCGCGTCAGGCCCGCCGCGCGCATCGCCGCCATCACATCCGCCTCGTTCGGCAGCGTGCGCCAATCGGAGTTGTGCCACTTCAGGACCATGTGGACGAGCGAGCTGACGACGAAGACGAACACAGCCGACAGCAGGATCGGAAGCCACAATTCGCTCAAGCTCACCATGCGATACCTCCCGGCTTGGATTGGGCCGGCCCGCTCACGGTGGCGGGTCCGGCGGAGATTCGCCCCTCCCTCGAAGCGGTGGTCGAGGATAGCGGAACCGCGCGGCGGCCCCCAGCAGCGCGCCCTGGGGCGCCCATGGCCCCCGAGGCCCTCGCCGCCGGCCTGCGGCGGGCCAGAGAGCACGCCCAGCCCGGGCAGGCCGGCCCCAAACCGCCTTCCTGTAGTCCGGGAACGCATAGTAAACTCGAACGTCCTGCCGCCGGGGCGTTCGGGAACGCACGGGTCGGCTCCCGGCAGACCACTCATGGATCCACATTGATGCTGACTCGTTCGTCCTCGTCCGCTGGTGCGCTCCGGATGCCCGCTTTCCTGCTACGGGCCTCGTGGCTGTTCGCCTTCTGCTTCGTCACGTCGGGACTCGTGACGGCACAGATCACGTTCACGCCGGAGCTCGTCTCCCCGAAGACCGACCGCCCGCTCTCCGTGTCGGGCGCGGACATCGACGGAGACGGGGACCAGGACGTGTTCGCCGCGGCGTGGGACCAGGGTTTCGCCTGGCACGAGAACATCGCGGGCGACGGCTCGATCTGGATCGAGCACATGATCTCTCCCGACATGGCGAAGTTCTTCGTGGTCGCGTCGGACATCGACGGCGACGGCGACGCCGATGCCGTGACCGGCGGGCTGAGCCCCGACCCCACCATCTGGTACGAGAACGTCGCGGGTGACGGAACGACCTGGACCCGGCACGTGATCAGCGCCGCCCCGATCACCGTGCGCGCCGTGCAGGTGGCGGACGTGGACGGCGACGGCGACACCGACGTGCTGGCCGCGTCCGAGTCCTCCGGCGAGGTCCTCTGGTACGAGAACCGGTTCGGCGACGGCTCGGCATGGTTGCGCCGCGAGATCGGCGTCATCGGCGCCGCGCTCTCCGTGGTGGGCGCGGACATCGACGGCGACGGCGACATCGACGCGGCCGTGGCGGACTCCAATCGCGACCTGATCCGCTGGTACCGCAACGTCGACGGCAAGGGCGTCATCTGGGCCTCCCGCGTCATCTCGCTGCACGCCGACGGCGCGCACTCGGTCGCCGTCGCGGACGTGGACGCGGATGGCGACCTCGACGTGCTGTCCGCGTCGTTCCACGAGGACCGCGTCGCCTGGCACGAGAACCTCGGCGGGTCCGGGGGTGCCTGGGAGGACCACCAGATCAACACGAACGGCGGGCGGTTCATCTCGGTCGTCGCCACCGACATGGACAACGACGGCGACATCGACGCCGTGTCCTCGGCCTTCGACATCAACCCCGATCTGTCCTCCACCAACGAGCAGGTGACCTGGTACGAGAACCGGGACGGCCAGGGACTCGAGTGGCGCGACTGGTCCATCAAGACCGACACGGGCAAGGCGCGCCAGGCGATCGTCCTCGACGTGGACGGCGATTGCGACGTCGACGTGGTGTCCGCCACGTCCACCGACGACACGGTCTTCTGGCACGAGAACGACCTGAACACCGTGCCGATGTGCCCGGGCGAGTGGACCGACCTGGGCGGCGGCACGTCCGGCGCGGGTGGCGTGCCCCTGCTCGTCGGCACCGGACCCAAGCCTCCGGCCACGCTGGTGACGCTGAAGCTGACGAGCGCCGCGCCCTTCAGCCAGGTGCTGCTGTACGTGTCGATTGCGTCGGCACCCCTGCCGATCTTCGACGGAACGCTCCACGCATTCCCGTACGCGTTCCAGGTTGGCCTCCAGACGGGGCCGGCCGGCACCACGTTCGTCCCGGGCGCCTGGCCCACCGGCGTCCCGCCGGGCGTGGAGTTCTGGTTCCAGGAGCTGATCCTGGACGAGGCGTCGCCCTACGGCGTCACGTTGTCCAACGGCGTCAAGCTCTTCGTGCCCTGACGTCCCGCCTGCAGCGACGGGTCAACCCGCGCGTGGATCCTCGGCCTCGCTGTGCTCGGTCGTCCCGACCGTCACGCCCCACGTGCTGACCTCCTCGCGCGAGCGGACGCGGTGCCACACGCCGCGCGGCACGACCGCGAAGGAGCCGGCCGGGATCACGCGTGTCTCCTCGCCCTCGTCGCGCAGGATCGTGACCTCCATCTCGCCCGCGCGCACCGAGAGCAGTTCGTCGGAGTCCGGATGACGCTCCCAGGGCGACTGGCCGGTGAAGCGGCCGACCCAGACCATGCCCTCGTTGAAGCGCTCGGGCATCCAGAACGACGCCTCGCGGTCGTCGCTGGTGAACTCCGGTGCGCCGGCCATCACCTCCTTCAGATCGTGAACGTTCATCCCAGTCCCTCCACCAGTTCGATGCGGTTGCCGAAGTCGTCATGGATGTGGGTCCGCCGGCGACCCTCCAGCGTCTCGGGAGGATCGACCTGCCGTCCGCGCTCCCTGAGCCGCGCGAGCAGCGCGTCGAGGTCGTCCACCACGAGCGCCGGGTGCGCCTTCTTGGCCGGGCTGAAGTCGGGATCGACGCCGAGGTGCACGCGCATGGCGCCGGACTCGAACCAGGCCCCGCCGCGCGCCGCCAACTCGGGCGGCTTGGGTCGCTCGGTCAGGCCGAGCACGTCGACGTAGAAGGCGCGCGCGGCATCCTCGGCGCCCGCCGGCATCGCCATCTGCACGTGGTCGATCCCCAGCCAGTTCAACGACCTGCTCCTCGAGTTGCGGTCCGCGCCCGTGCGACGCGGATCCCGAGCCTACCGCGCGCGCCGTGCATCCCGCACGCTCTCGACGAACCACAACAGCACCGCGAGGGCGGCCACCACGCCGACGGCCGGATGGATCATCCAGCCGCCCACCGCGAGGGCCGGACCGAGGGCCATCACCACGAAGCAGCCCGCGTCGATCGTGCGGTAGAGGATCAGCCGCCGCCGCTTCTCCGTCGCGAGCCCGTGCGTGCCCACGCGCGTCGGGGCGCGGGCCCTCGCCGGCGCCCGCGACGAGGCGGCGACGGGCGCGCCGGTGCGCCAGGCGGGCCGCACGAGGCGGTGCTCGCGCGCCCGCAGCAGCTTGTCGGCGATCAGCGGCCGCGCGAAGTGCGTGATGATCTGGGCGTGCAGGAAGCAGCAGACCGGAAAGCAGACCGGATTGACCCAGGGCAGCCAGGATGACGGGCCCCAGGTCCCCACCGCGAGAGTGACCCCCGTGAGGCACGCGAGGATGAAGAGAAGCGAGCCCCACACCTGCCACCGCGACCAGACCTTCGGGTAGGCCCAGGCGAACAGTCGCGCCGCCTGTCGGCGGGGCAGCCCCGCCAGTTCAGGCACCGATCCGGTGCGCCAGTAGATCCGCACGCGCGCTACTCCTCGTCGCGCGGCGAGGACCGCGCCTACCCGTCGTCTCCGCCGATGTAGCCGAGCGCTTCGAGGGCCTCCAGCTGGTCGGCCGTCAACTCCCCGGTCTCTTCGGCTTCCGGCTCGGGCTCAGGCAGCGGCTGCGGCGTGGCCGTGACCACCCCGGGGTAGTCGTCACCCATGAAGTCGATCGTGAGCAGACCGGCCACCAGGTCGACGAACTCGAGAGGCCGCAGGCCGATGCGCACGCCGACGATGCCGAAGAAGATGTCGGCCTCGAACAGGTCCCAGGCCTGCGGCAGGTCGTGGCCGCTGCGCCGCGCCTCCCACAGCGTGGCGCGCGTGGGCGAGCCCACCATGGCCAACGGGTCGTCGTCGCCTTGCGCGAGGCGCAGGTCCTGCCAGTCGAGTTCGCGACGGTACTCGGGCACGAGCAACGCGCCGCCCATCTCGCGCCCCACCGGCGGGTGGCGGCCCCACTGCCTCAGGCGCGGCTCGTAGTTGCCCTGCAGGTTGCCCTCGCCGGACGGCGAATCCTTGATGACCTGCCAGCGGTACATGATCGGGACCCCGTCACCGAACCACCGGCCGTCATTGGCGCCATAGGGACGCTTCGGCAGCGCGTCGAGCCGCCCCGAGAAGGGCGTGAACGGGAACGTGAGCTGGTACTCGCGCCAGATGCCGTGGAAGACGCGGTCCTCGTAGCCGTAGCGGTTGCTCACGACCGGCGTGCCGAGCCCCACGTGGAACAGCGGCGTCGCCTTCATCGAGAAGGACACGCCGAAGCCCGTGGCAACCGAGACGGGCACGACGTCGAGCAGGTCGGCCGCTCGCGAGCGCCCGTACCCGCCCAGACCGGCACAGCCGCTCGCCAGCAGCAGCACACAGGCCGCCAGCGCGCGTCCGGTCCTCATCAGGCTTCGGCCGTTTCCTTGGGGGCGCGCTTGGACTTCGCCGTCTCCGGCGTCTCCTCGCGTGCCGGCGGCACGTAGTTCACCAGCTCGAAGTACACGCGCGTGCCCTTGTCGCCGAGACGCGGCTTCGCGAGCTTGATGATGCGCGTGTAGCCGCCCGGGCGGTCCTTGAACGCCGGACCGATCTCGTCGAAGAGCTTCTGCACCGCCGGCCGGCTGCCCAACGAGGCGTTCGCCTGCCGCATGCGATGCACGCTCTTCTCCTTGGCGAGCGTGATCAGCTTCTCCGCCATCGGGCGGTATTCCTTGGCCTTGGTGATCGTGGTCACGATGCGTCCGTTCAGGAACAGCGCCGTGATCAGGTTCTTGGCCATGGCCTGGCGGTGGGAGCTGCTGCGCCCCAACCGACGGCCTCTCATGCGGTGTCTCATCGCTTGCCTGCCAATCTCTAGCTGGGGGTCAGCCCTCGGCGCCCGCGGTCTCTGACATCTCAGGCGTGAGCTCCATGCCCAGGCTGAGGTTCATGCTCGCGAGCTTCTTCTTGATCTCGGTCAGGCTGGTCTTGCCGAAGTTGCGGACCTTGAGCAGCTCCGCCTCGGTGTGCTGGACCAGGTCCCCCACCGTGCGGATGTTCTCGCTGTCAAGGCAGTGACGACTGCGCACGGACAGGTCCAGGTCCTCGATCGGCGTCGCCAGCACGCCCTTGAGCTTGGCCATGTCGCCGGCCTCGCCGCCGAAGAGCGCCGGGCGCGCCTCGTCGGCCGGGATGGCCTTGTCCAGCTCGTAGTAGTGCACGAACGCGTTGAGGTGCTTGCGGTAGATGCGGCTCGCCTCGACCAGCGCGTCCTCGGGGGACACGGTGCCGTCGGACCAGATCTCCAGGACCAGACGGTCGTAGTTGGTCAGCTTGCCGACGCGCGTCTCCTCGATGCGGTAGCGCACGCGCGTCACCGGCGAGAAGTTGCTGTCGATGCTGATCACGCCGATCACGCGCTCGTCCGCCTCGTGCTCCTCGGCCGTCACGTAGCCGCGGCCGCGACCGACGCCGATGGTCATGGTGACCTCCACGTCGTCCGTCAGCGTGCAGAGCACCCAGTCCGGGTTGAGGATGCGCACGCCGGCGACGGCGTCGATGTCGGAGGCCTTGATCTCGCCGGCGGTGCTGCGCGAGACGCGCAGCTCGACGGTGTCGGCCTGCTCGAGTTCGACCAGCAGCCCCTTGAGGTTCAGCACGATGTCGGTCACGTCTTCCTTGACGCCCTTGATGGTGCTGAACTCGTGCTGCACGTTCTCGATCTTGACCGACGTCACGGCGGTGCCCTCGATGGACGAGAGCAGCACGCGGCGCAGGCCGTTGCCGATGGTGTGGCCGAAGCCCTTCTCGAAGGGCTCGATGCTGAAGCGGGCATAGCTGTCCGTCAGCGAGTCGCGGTCCACCGAGACGGTGGACGGCAGCTCGAAGTTGCGCCAGCGGATTCTCATGGTCTCTCCTGCCAGATGGCGTGCGTGAGCGCGCCGGGTTGGTCTACTTGGACATCAGCTCGACGACGAGCTGTTCGCGCACCTCGAAGGTCACGTCGGCGCGCGTGGGCGCACCCGTCACCTTGCCCGAGAGCGCCTGCGGATCACGGTTCAGCCAGCCCGGCATCGGGTAGCTGCTGCGGGCCTCGAGGCTCTCCTTCGCGACCTTGCGCACCTTGTCGCGCATGGTCAGGCCGAGAGAGTCGCCCAGGGCCACCTGTGCCGACGACACGTCGCAGCGGCGGCCGTTCACGTACACGTTGCCGTGGCCGATGAGCTGGCGCGCGCCCTTGCGGCTGGTCGCGAAGCCCAGCTGGAACACGACGTTGTCCAGCCGGCGCTCGAGCAGCACGAGCAGGTTCTCACCCGTGTTGCCCTTCATGCGCGTGGCGGCGGCGAAGTAGTTGCTGAACTGCTTCTCGGGGACGCCGTAGTAGCGCTTCAGCTTCTGCTTCTCGCGGAGCTGCGTGCGGTACTCGCTGTGGCGCGTGCGGGCCCAGGGGTGCGCACCCGGCGGGAAGTTCCGCTTGGTGAGGGCGCACTTGCTGGTCTCGCAGCGGCTGGCCTTCAGGAAGAGCTTCACGCCTTCCCGGCGGCAGAGCTTGCAGACGTTTGTCTTGGGTACGGTCATGGGTTCCTCTCGTCGTCCCGGATCAGACGCGGCGCCGCTTGCGCGGGCGGCATCCGTTGTGGGGCACGGGCGTCCTGTCTTCGATTGCCTTGACCTTCAGGCCGGCCAGCGCGAGTGCGCGCACGGCCGACTCGCGTCCCGAGCCGGGTCCCCTGACCCGCACCTCGATGTCGCGCACGCCCATCTTCATGGCCTTCTGTGCGGAGCGCTCGGCCGCTTTCTGTGCGGCGAAGGGTGTGCTCTTGCGGCTGCCCTTGTAGCCGGAACTGCCGGCGCTGTCCCAGCACAGGACCTCGCCGTTGTGCGGGTCCGTGAAGGTGATGATGGTGTTGTTGAACGTCGCCTTGATGTTGACGACGGCGCGCGAGATCACGCGGCGCATCTTCTTGGCTGCCATGGTTTCTTCCTGCGGGCCTCGTTAGAGCTGCTTGACGGACTTCTTGCCGGCCACGGTCTTCTTGGGACCCTTGCGGGTGCGCGCGTTCGACTGCGTGCCCTGCCCATGCACGGGCAGTCCCTTCCTGTGACGCAGGCCGCGGTAGCAGCCGATGTCCTTCAGGCGCTGGATGTTCTGGGCGACCTGCCGGCGCAGGCTTCCCTCCACGACGTAGGACTTGTCGAGCAGGCCGGCAATCTTCTGCACGTCCTCCTCGGTCAGGTCCTTGGCCCGCATCGGGCCGTCGATGTCGAGCTGCTTGCAGATCTTCTTCGACGTCGTCCGGCCCACCCCGTGGATATAGGTGAGCGCGATCTCGACGCGCTTGTTGTTGGGAATGTCGACGCCTGCGATACGTGCCATGGTTCTTCTCCTCGCCCTTCGCTCAGCGACCTTGCCGCTGCTTGTGGCGGGGGTTGGTGCACACCACCCTCACCACGCCGAAGCGCCTGATGATCTTGCAGTTCTCGCAGATGCGCCTGACCGATGTCCTGACCTTCATCGTGCCATCCTCGTGTTCAAGCCGCGGTAGACGATGCGTCCGCGCGACAGGTCGTACGGGCTGATCTCCACCGTCACGGTGTCGCCCGGCAGGATGCGGATGTAGTGCATTCGCATCTTTCCCGAGACGTGTGCCCTGAGTTGATGTCCATTCTCCAGTTCCACCCGGAAGACCGCGTTGGGCAGGCTCTCGACCACCTTGGCCTGGACCCGCAGCTGCGTCTCACGTGCCATATATCAGTCCTGCCCCGACACGTGTTGACCGGGGGCCTCCAGGCAGGCCTTGAGATCCGAAGTGACCGCGTCCACGTCCTGGTCGCCGTTCACGGTCGCGAGCAGCCCTCGCCCGCGATAGTAATCGCGTAGGGGCTCAGTCTGCTCATGGTACACGGCCAGCCGTTCCGTCACCACGTTGCGGCTGTCGTCACTGCGTTCGTAGAGGTCTCCGCCGCAGGAATCGCAGAGCCCTGTCTGCTTCGGCGGCAGGAACTCCAGGTGGTAGTTCTTGCCGCAGGCGCGGCAGATGCGGCGGCCCGTGAGGCGGCTGACGAGCTTGTCCTCGGGCACGTCGATGTCGACCACGATGTCGAGCGGCGTGCCGGCCGCCTCCAGGCGCTCGTCGAGCTCCTCGGCCTGCGGCACGTTGCGAGGGAAACCGTCCAGCAGGTAGCCGTCGCCCTTGGTCGCGAGCGCCTCGAACAGCACGCCGAACACGACTTCGTCGGGCACCAGACGCCCCGCCTCGATGTGCTCCTTCGCCGCCAGGCCCGCCTCGGTGCCGGCCTTCACGGCCGCACGCAGCAGGTCGCCGGTGGAGAGGTGCGGCAGGTCCAGGCGCTCGGCCAGGCGACTGGCCTGCGTGCCTTTGCCCGCTCCGGGCGCTCCAAGCAGAACGACGCGCGTACTCATGCCGCTCCCTTTCCGCCGCCGCGGCGCGCCCATCCGGCGCCGCCTTCACCCAGGCCCTCGTAGCGACGCATGACCAGCATCGCGTTGACCTTGTCCACGAGGTCGAGGATCACGCCGACCACGATCAGGATCGAGGTGCCGCCCAGGAACATCGCCAACGCGGGCGGCATGTTCGGGACGTTCGACGAGAGGATCTGCGGCAGCACCGCGATGATCACCAGGAAGGCCGCGCCCGCGAGCGTCACGCGGAACATGACGGTCTCTAGGAACTCGGCGGTGCGCGCGCCCGGGCGCAGGCCCGGCACGAAGCCGCCGTATTCCTTCAGGTTGTCCGCGATCTCCTTCGGCTGGAACATCAGCGTGGTCCAGAAGAACGAGAACACGAACACGAGCGTGCCGTAGAAGAGGATGTACCAGAAGCCGCCCCACGCGAAGACGCGCTGGAACATCGAGCCCCCGAAGATGCCGTCGAGCAGCGTAGGCACGACGAACAGGAAGCTGGCGAAGATGATCGGCATCACGCCCGCCTGGTTCACCTTGAGCGGCAGGTAGTGCCGCTGGCCGCCGTAGACGCGACGACCGCGCGTCTGCCGGCCCTGCTGGATCGGGATGCGCCGTTGGCCCTTCGTCACGAAGACGATGCCCACCACGATGAGCATGTAGAGCACGAGCAGCGTCACGACCGGCTGGACCCAGCTGCCTTCGACCGAGTTGGCCAGCTGCACCATCATGATCGGCATGCGGGCCACGATGCCCGCCATGATGATCAGGGAGATGCCGTTGCCGACGCCGTACTCGGTGATCTGCTCGCCGATCCACATCACGATCAGCGTGCCTGTCGTGAGCGTCAGGATGACGCCCAGCTTGTAGACGAAGCTGTTGTAGAGCTCGGGGTCGATCACCTGTTGCGCCGCGGCGTCGCCCATGAGCCCGAACACCAGGAACAGCGCCTGGATGATGCAGATAGGGACCGTCGCGTAGCGTGTGTACCGGTTGATGATCTTCTGGCCGGCCTGCCCCTCCTTGGACAGCGCCTCGAGCGCGGGAACCACCTTCACGAGTAGCGAGAAGATGATCGACGCGCTGATGTAGGGCATCACGCCCAGCGTGAAGAGCATGCAGGAACCGAGCGCACCGCCGGACAGCGCGTTCATGATGCCGAACGCGAACCCGCCGCTCTGCTGCTCCTGGTACTGCGCCAACACCTCGTAGTTCACACCCGGGATCGGGATGTGGAAGCCCACGCGGTAGGCCAACAGGAGTCCCAGCGTGATCAGGATCTTCTTCCTGATCTCCGGAACGCGGAAGAGGTTGAGGAAGCCGGCGTTCATCCGGCCAGCTCGACGCTCCCGCCGGCGGCTTCGATCTTGGCCTTTGCCGCGGCGGAGACGCGGTTGGCCTTGACGGTCACCGCGACGTCGATGTCACCCTTGCCGAGGATCTTCAGGCGACTGGCCTTCTTCTTGACCAGTCGGGCGGCCTTCAAGGACGCCAGGTCCACCTCGCCCCCCTTCGGGAACGCCGTGGACAGATCCTTCACGTTGACGATGTCGTAGGTCACGCGGAACTTCGCGTTCGTGAAGCCGCGCTTGGGGAGCCGACGGAACAGCGGCATCTGGCCGCCCTCGTGCGACAGCCCGCCGCCCACGCCGGAGCGGCTGCCCTGACCTTTGTTGCCGCGGCCCGCGGTGCAACCCTGGCCGCTGCCGGTGCCGCGACCGACGCGCTGCGGCTTGCGCAACGCAGAGCCCTTGGTCTTGACGTCGCTCAGCTTCATGCGATCGACACTCCGCGCAGCGCCTCGGCGACCTTGCGGTTGCGGACGTTCTGCAGACCGGAGAGCGTGGCCTTGACCAGGTTCACCGGGTTGTTGGAGCCCTGGCTCTTGGTGAGGATGTCCTTCACGCCGGACAGCTCGAGCACCGAACGAACGGTGGCGCCGGCGATGATGCCGGTGCCGGGGGCCGCCGGGATCAGGCGCACCTTGGCGGCGCCGAAGCGCCCCATGATCGAGTGCTCGATCGTGCCGCCCTTGAGGGTGAGCTGCACCAGGTTCTTGTGCGCGTCCTTGACCGCCTTCTCGACGGCCACGGGCACCTCCTTGGCCTTGCCGAAGCCGATGCCCACGGAGCCGTGACGGTCACCCACCACGACGAGCGCGGAGAATGAGAAGCGCCGGCCGCCCTTGACGACCTTGGCGCAACGGTTGACCTTCACCACCGCCTCTTCGTAGAGGCCCTTGGCGTGGACCTGGAGTTCTTCGCCTCGCTTGGCCATGTCAGAAGTCCAATCCGCCCTCGCGGGCGCCTTCGGCCAGCGCCTTCACGCGGCCGTGATACCGATACCAACCGCGATCGAACACCGCGGCCTTGACGCCCGCCTCGACGAGCCGACGGGCGATGTCGCCGCCCACGGCCTTGGCCGCCTCGACCTTGGTGCCCGTGAGCGATCCCTTGAGATCGGGGTCCAAGGTGGAGCTGGCTGCGAGCGTGACACCATGCAGGTCGTCGACGGCCTGCACGTAGATCTGTTTGGCGGAGCGGTGCACCGTGAGGCGCGGACGCTCGCCGGTGCCGCGGATGCGACGGCGAATGCCCTTGGCCTTGCGCACGCGGCGGATATCACGAAGACGGAGACGACGTTCCATCGTTGATCAGGCTCCCAGCGACTTGCCGACCTTGCGTCGGACGTATTCGCCTTCGTAACGGATGCCCTTGCCCTTGTAGGGCTCGGGCTTGCGCACCGCGCGCACGTCGGCGGCGAACTGGCCGACGAGCTGCCGATCGGCACCCTTGATGAGGATCTGCGTCGGGGTCGGCGCTTCGCACACGAGCCCCGCCGGCACCGGCATCTTGACCGGCTGGTTGAAGCCGATGTTCAGGACGAGGTCCTTGCCCTGCACCTTGGCCTGGTAGCCCACGCCCTGGATCTCGAGCTTCTTCTCGAAGCCCTTCTCCACACCGGCCACCATGTTGGCGGCCAGCGCGCGGTAGAGGCCGTGCAGGGAACGCGCCTTGCGGCTGTCGTCGCTGCGCTCGAAGGTGAGCGTGCGCGCGCCGTCGTCCAGCTTGGCGCTGATGGCCGGGTCCACTTCCTGCGTGAGCGTGAGCTTGTCGCGCTTCACGGTCAGGACGCGGCCCGACATGGACACCTCGGTGCCCGAGGCCCAGATCACCGGCTGTTTTCCGATTCTCGACATCGTCCGTCCCTACCAGATGGTCGCCAAGCACTCGCCGCCCACGTTCTGGGCGCGGCACTCGCGATCGCTGATGATGCCCTTGGGCGTGGTGTAGACACTGATGCCGATGCCGTTCAGCACGCGGGCCACCTCGGGCACGCTGCGGTACACGCGGCGGCCGGGCTTGCTCTCGCGGCGGATCTCGTTGATCACGTTCTCGCCGTCGGGGCCGTACTTGAGCTTCACCACGAGCTGGCCCTGGACGTCACCGGGAACCACGTCCCAGTCCAGGATGAAGCCCTCGCGCTTCAGCACGTCGGCGATGCCCTTCTTGACGCGCGACGCGGGCATGGACACTTCGTCCCTGTGGATCCGCAACGCATTGCGGATCCGCGTGAGCATGTCGGCGATGGGGTCGGTCATGGTCATGTCGTCAGGTCCAGTCCGCCAGCCTTACCAGCTGGCCTTGCGCACGCCGGGGATCTCGCCGGCCAGCGCCAAGTTGCGAAAGCAAATGCGGCAGATTCCGAACTTCCGCAGGTAGGCGTGGCTCCGGCCGCAGAGCGAGCAGCGCGACTTGGCGCGCACCCGGAACTTCGGCTTCATCTTCGACTTGGCGATCCAGCTCGTCTTGCCCACGTGTCGTCTGTCCTCGTGTGTCTCGGTGTCCGTTCAGCTCGATCGGCGCTCAGCCGTTCCTCGAGTCCTCTTCCCCTTCCGGCTTGCGGAAGGGCATGCCCAGCTTCTCGAGCAGCTCGAGCGACAACTCGTCGCCCTCGGCGGTCGTGACCACCGTGATGTTCATCCCCTGGCTGTGCTTGATCGCATCCAGGTTGATCTCGGGGAAGACCGTCTGGTCCGGCAGCCCCATGTTGAAGTTTCCGTAGCCGTCGAACCCGCCGCGCTTGAGGCCGCGGAAGTCCTTGATACGCGGGATGACGACGGAGATCAGGCGGTCGAGGAACTCCCACATGCGGGAACCGCGCAGGGTCACCATGCAACCGATGGGCATGTCCTCGCGCAGCTTGAAGTTCGACACGGCCTTGCGGCTCTTCCGGATCGACGCGCGCTGGCCGACGATCAGGGAGAGGTCGGCAGCGGCCAGGTCCACGAGCGCCTTGTTGTCGCGCGCGGCGCCCACGCCCATGCTGACCACGATCTTCCGCAGCGTCGGCGCGGCGTTGATGTTGTCGATCCCGTGCGACTTCATGAGCTCCGGGCGGACTTCGTCCGCGAAGCGCTTCATGAGGCGCGGGGCTTCCAGGGTGGCTGTCGCTGTCTCGCTCATGTCGTCCTTCAGCTCTCGATGGCCTTGCCGGTCGGCCGCATCACGCGCGTCTTCTCGCGTCCGCTGCCGGAGGCGCCCAGGCGGACGCCCTTCTCGGCCGTGGCGTCGTAGTAGGCCACGTTGGAGATGTTCAGCGGGTATTCGCGCTGCGTCCGCCCGCCCTGCGGGTTGTCCTGGCTCTTGGCGACGTGCTTCCACTTCATGTTCACGCCCTCGACCAGGACGCGCCCCTTGGAGCGGTCCACGGACAGCAGGCGACCGGTCGTGCCGCGGTCGGCCCCGGCGATCACGATGACGGTGTCTCCCTTGCGCAAGCGGCTCATCACACGACCTCGTTTGCCAGGCTGATGATCTTCATGAAGTTCTTGTTGCGCAGTTCGCGCGCGACGGCGCCGAAGATGCGCGTGCCCACCGGGTTGCCGTCCTTGTCGATGATGACCAGGGCGTTCTTGTCGAAGCGCACGCGCGACCCGTCGCGACGACGGATGTCCTTGCGGGTGCGGACGATCACGCCGCGCACCACGGTGCCCTTCTTGACGCTGGCCGTCGGGATCGACTTCTTGACCGACCCGATGATCACGTCGCCCACGGACGCGTAGCGCCGCTTGGAGCCGCCGAGCACCTTGAAGCACATGACGGACTTGGCGCCCGTGTTGTCGGCGACGTCGAGCATGGTCTGCTGCTGGATCACGCCGAGCCTCCAGGCGCGACCTCGAGCACCTCTTCGAGGCGCCAGCGCTTGGTCTTCGACTTGGGCCGCGCGAAGACGACCTGGACCTTGTCGCCGACGTGGGCCTCGTTCTTCTCGTCATGGGCGACGAGCGTCGTGTGGCGCTTCACGATCTTCTTGTAGATCGGGTGCATGACCTTGCGGTCCACGCGCACGACGATGCTCTTGTCCATGCCGTCGCTCTTGACGACGCCGATACGGCGGACGATGCGGCGGTTCTCGTTGCTGGATGTCATGGTTCGGGAGGTTCCCTGCTCACTTCCTGGGGCTGGCGCCGCGAATGCCCTTCGCGCGCTCGGCCAGCAGTGTCTTGATGCGCGCTACCTGGCGCCGGATCGAACGGATGCGGCTCGGGTTGCTGAGCCCTTCGGCGCTGGACTTGAAGCGCAGGTCGAACAGCTCCTTCTGAAGCTGCCCGCAGTCGAACAGCAACTCGCTGTCCTCCTTCTCGCGCATCTCCTTGAGGTTCTTGGTGGTGTTCAACGCGCCCTCCTCTTCACCAGTCGCGCGCGCACCGGCAGCTTGTGGGCCACGCGGTTGAGAGCCAGGCGCGCCTGCTCGGGCTCGGCGCCGCCCACCTCGAACATGACCGTGCCGGGCTTCACGACGGCCGCCCAGTACTCGGGCTCACCCTTGCCCTTGCCCATGCGGGTCTCGGCCGGGATGGACGTGATCGGCTTGTCGGGGAAGATGCGGATGGTGATGCGCGCGGTCGGTGCGGCGCGGGTCGCCGCGACACGGCCGGCTTCCAGCACGCGTGCGGAGATCCATCCGGCCTCGAGCGACTGCAGGCCGAAGTCGCCGAACGCGACCGTCTGCCCGCGCGTGGCTTCGCCGCGGATCTTGCCCTTCTGCACCTTCCGGTGCTTCGTGCGCTTGGGCATGCTCTTCATGAGGGCCGTCCCTGCGTCTGGGGTGCGAAGTCCGCGTACTTGCCGCGGTACACCCAGGCCTTGATGCCGATCACGCCGTGAGGCGTGCGCGCGATCGCGTAGCCGTAGTCGACCCAGCAGTCGAGCGTCGACAGCGGCACGCTGCCCAGCGCGACCTTCTCGGTGCGTGCGATCTCGGCGCCGCCCAGGCGTCCGGCAACGGTCATCTTCACGCCCAGCGCGCCGGCCTGCATCGTCAACTGCGCCGACTTCTTGATCGCGCGACGGAACGACGCGCGGCGCATGAGCTGCTCGGCCATGCTCTCGGCGACCAGCTGCGCCGACAGCTCCGGCTTGCTGATCTCGACCGTGCGGATGGCGACGGGCTTGTTGCAGATCGCGTAGAGCTCCTCGTTGAGCTTGTCGACCTGCGCGCCGCGGCGGCCGATGAGCAGGCCCGGCCGCGCCGTGTGGATGATGACGGTCACGCGCTCACGCGTGCGCTCGATGTCGATGCGCGGCACGGCCGCCGAGTGGTACGTCTTCTTGATGAACTTCCGGATGCGCTGGTCCTCGACCAGCAGCGCCGGGTAGTCCTTCTTGCCCGCGTACCAGCGGCTGCGCCAGGGCTCGGTGATGCCGACGCGGAAGCCGACCGGGTTGACCTTCTGACCCATGGGTCAGGCCTCCTTCTTCTTGTCGGCGGCCTTCTTCGCAGCCGGCTTCTTCGTCGCGGCCTTCTTGGCCGTGGCCTTCTTGGTCGTCTTCTTCGCGGCCTTCTTCTTCGCCGCGGGCTTCTTGGCCGCGGGCTTCTCGTCCCCGGCCGTCGCCTCTTCGGCCGCGGGCGGAGCCTCGTCGGCCGTCGGCGTCGCGGTCACGGGCGACAGCGCGATGTGGATGTGGCTCGTGCGCTTGTGGATCGGCATCGCGCGACCGCGGGCCGCGGGGCGCCAGCGCATATGGCCGCCGAGCAGCGGCCCCTCGTCAACGCGCGCCTCACTGACGGTCAGGCGGTTGGGGTCGATCTGGCTGTCCTGCTCCGCGTTGGCGACGGCGGAGCGGACGACCTTGCCGATCAGCACGGCCGCGCGTTGCGGGCTGCGGTCCAGCACGCCCAGCGCGGTGTTCACCGGCATGCCGCGGATGAGATCCACCACCAGTCGCGCCTTGCGGGCGGACGTGCGTGCGTGGCGATGGCTGGCCTTGTAAAGCGTCGTCGTCATGGGTCAGCGCCCGGTCCGGAGACCTACTTCTCCTTCTTGTTCGTGTGGCCGCGGAACGTGCGCGTCGCGGCGAACTCACCGAGCTTGTGGCCCACCATGTCCTCGACCACGTAGACCTTCTGGTGCCGACGACCGTCGTGGACCATGAAGGTGTGACCGACGAAGTCGGGCGTGATCGTGCAGGCGCGCGCCCACGTCTTGATGGGTTCGCGCATGCCCTCGCGGGTCTGCCGGAGGACCTTTGCCTCCAGCTTGACGTCCACGTACGGGCCCTTTTTAAGACTGCGACTCAAAGCGTCCCTTTCTCTCGGCTACTTCTTCTTCTTGCGCGAGCGCACGATCATGCGCTTGGAGGTCTTCTTCGGGCTGCGCGTCTTGCCGCCCTTGGCGTTGCGACCCTCCGGCGAGCACGGCGTGCGTCCTGCGCCCTGACGACCCTCGCCACCACCCAGCGGATGCGCCGCGGGGTACATGGCCGAGCCGCGCACCTTCGGGCGGCGACCCTTCCAGCGATTGCGACCGGCCTTGCCGATGTTCACCAGCGCGTGGTCGCTGTTGCCGACCTGGCCGAGCGTGGCGCGGCAGTCGACGTGCACCTTGCGCATCTCGCCGCTCGGCATGATCAGCGTGGCCGAATCGCGCTCGCGACTGGCGAGGCGGATGACGGTGCCGGCGGAGCGGCCCATCTTCGCGCCGCCTCCCGGCTGGAGCTCCACGCAGTGGACCTCGCTGCCCAGCGGCATGTCGCGCAGCGCCATGCAGTTGCCGACGCGCGGCTCGGCCTTCGGCCCCGACATGACCGTCGCTCCCGGCTTGAGGCCGGCGGGCGCGACAATGTAGGTCTTCTTGCCGTCGGCGTAGTGCAGCAGCGCGACGTTCGCGGAGCGGTATGGGTCGTACTGCAGCTCGTGCACCTTGGCGGGCACGTCGTCGTGACGACGGCGCCAGTCGATGACGCGGTACTTGCGTTTGTGCCCGCCCCCGCGCCGACGCGAGGTGATGCGACCGTGCGCGTTGCGCCCGGCGCTCTTGGGCAGGGTCATCAGCAGGGACTTCTCCGGCTTGCCCTTGCTGAGGTCCGGGTTGCTGAGCACGGAGGCTCCGCGTCGTCCCGGCGAGGTCGGCTTGTATTTGCGGATAGCCATCGCGGTTTAGAGGAACTCCACGGACTGACCCTCAGCGAGGGTCACAACGGCACGCTTCCAGTCCGGCATCAGCCGCTTGTTGCGGCCGCGCCCCCGATACTTGCCCGGGCGGACCATGGTCCGCACCGACGTCACCTTCACGTCGAACAACTCTTCCACCGCGCGCTTGATCTCGATCTTGTTGGCGTCCTTCGCCACCAGGAACGTGTAGCCGTTGTGGTCGGTCGTGATGTCCGTGCCCTTCTCGGTGATGAGCGGGCGGCGGATGATGTCCTGCGCGGTGCGGGTCATGACTCCTCCCCGTCGCCTTCATCGCCGGCGTCCGGCGCGGGCGTGTCCTCCGCCTTCAGCTTCGGCTTCGGCTTCGCAGGCTTCTCGGCCTTCTCCTTCTTGGGAGCGGCCTTCTTCGCCTTCGGAGCCGCCTTCTTGGCGGGCGCGACCTTGGTCGCTTCCTTGTCGAGGCGCTTCATCAGCGCGTCCCATGCACCGTCCACCAGCACCAGGTTGTCGTGGGCCAGGACGTGATGGGCGTTCAGGTCGGAAGCCGGCATCACGTGGACGCGGCGCAAGTTGCGGAACGACTTGTAGACGACCTCGTTGTGCTCGGGGAGCACGACGACCGCCGACCCCTCGCAACCCAGGTCGGCCAGCGCGGTCGCGGCCGTCTTGGTCGAGGGCTTGTCGAAACCCTTGCTCGTCATTCTCGCGACCTCGTCGTCGCGCAGCTTGCCGGCCAGCGCGGTGCGCAGCGCCTCGCGCAGCGCCTTGCGCGGCATCGAGTAGCTGTAGTCGCGCGGGCGCGGGCCGAAGATGACGCCGCCACCGCGGAGCAGCGGAGACTTGAAGTCGCCGCGCCGCGCGTTGCCGGTGCCCTTCTGGCGATAGGGCTTGGCCGTCGTGGCCACGACCTCGGCGCGGGTCTTGGTCTTCACCGTGCCCTGGCGCTTATTGGCCTCGTACATGCGGACGGCCGCGAACAGCAGGCGCTTCTTGACCAGCTCGCCGAGCGGCTTGCCGTCCAGCGTGGCCGAACCCACCTTGCCGCCGTCCCAGGTCTTGATCTTGGTCATGATGCGCCGCCCTTGCCCTGCATCACGCTCTTGCGCACGAGCACCAGTCCGCCGTTGTTGCCGGGGACGGCACCCTTCACCAGCATCACGTGCGCCTCGGGATCGACCGAGACCACGGTGAGGTGCTTCGTCGTGACTCGCTCGCCACCCATGCGGGAGGCCATCTTCTTGCCGGGCAGCACGCGCCCGGGGAACTGGTGCATGCCGATGGAGCCCATGCGGCGCACGTTCTGGCTGCCGTGGCTCGTCGGTCCGCGCGAGAAGTTGTGCAGCTTGATCGTGCCCTGGAAGCCCTTGCCCTTGCTGGTGCCGATGACGTCCACCCGCGTGCCGGGCTCGAAGCCCTCGCAGGTGACCACGTCGCCAACTGCCGTCTCGCCCGGCTCGCAGCGCACTTCGCGCAGGTACCGTTGCGGCGCGACGCCGGCCTTCTCGAAGGCGCCGATCTGCGGCTTCGTGAGGCGCTTGGTGCGGATGGTGCCGTGACCGAGCTGCACGGCTTCGTAGCCGTCGCGCTCGACGGTCTTCACCGCCGTGACCGTGTTGGGGCCGAGGTCGATGACCGTCACCGGAATGCGGTCGCCAACCTCGGACCACATCTGGGTCATGCCTCGCTTGGTGCCGATCATCATGTCCATCGTCAGGCCTTTACGCGGATGTCCACGCCGGCCGGCAGCGTCAACTTGCTGATCGCGTCGACCGTCTTGGACGTGGGCTCGAGGATGTGGATCAAGCGCTTGTGCGTCCTGATCTCGAACTGCTCCCGCGACTTCTTGTCGATGTGCGGGCTGCGCAGGACCGTGTAGCGTTCGATCCGCGTGGGAAGCGGGATCGGACCGGCGACGCGCGCGCCTGTGCGGCGTGCGCCGTCGGCGATGTCGATCGCCGACTGGTCGAGCGTCTCGTGGTCGTATGCCTCGAGCCTGATGATGATCTTCTTGGCCTGCATCGTTACGTGCGTTCGCTCCGACGGGGCGGGCCCGTCGAGGGGTGCTGGATCACGAGACGGGAGTCATGCGGCAACCGCGCCGCCCCACGACACGCTCCGTCCCGAACGCGTCGCAAGTGTCTCGATCAGAACTGCAGGCTGAACGACCCTGCCCGTGGTCTTTCCACCACGAGTGGTCTCGTTCCTCCCGATGTCCCCGTAGGGCAAATCTCGGTCGAGGCGAAAAGGGTGCGATTCTAAGAAGGTCGCGATCCGAGTCAAAAGGAATCTGCCCCCAAACGGGTGATCCCGGCCGCTCTGCGGGGGTTGGTCCGCCGCCCCTCGGCGACCCGCCGCCCGGCCGCCCCGGGAGAGGCAGCCAGAGCCGCGACGTGGTCCTGGCGGACCAGCGAAAAGCCTGATTCGCACGGGGCCCCATCCGGTCGTCCCAGGGGCTGTTCCCGGCCCACCCGGGGCCGCTGCTCAGCCCAGGCGCGCCCGCGCCACGGCCTCGGGCACCGGCTCGTAGGACCTCGGTTCGACCGAGAAGGTCGCCCGGCCCTGGCTCAGCGAACGCAGCGCCGTGGAGTACCCGAAGATCTCCGAAAGTGGAACCGAGCCCCGGATCAGGACCGGGTCGACGTCGGTGGCCAGGCTGCGGACCCGGGCCCGGCGGCCGTTCAGGTCGGCGTTGATCCCCGCCAGGAACTCGCTCGGGCAGCGGATCTCGAAGTCCATCACCGGCTCGAGCAGCACCGGGCCGGCCGCGGCCAGGGCGGCCTCGAAGGCCAGGTGGGCGGCGTGCCCGAAGGCCGTGTCGTTGCTGGCTCCCTCCTTGGCGTTCCCGCCGAGCAGGGTCACCTTCACGCCGGTCAGGGGGTAGCCCAACTCCCCGCCGCTGCTCACCGCGCCGGCCACCGACGCCTCCACCGCGGGGTGGAAGGCCCTCGGCACCTGGTCGGCGGGCATCTCGTTCACCACGGTGAACGGAACCGCCTCGGCGTCGGCTTCGATGCGCAACCGCACGCCGGCGTACATGTTCCGGCCCGGCAGCGCCTTCTCGAACACGGCCTCCTTCTCGGCCGAGCCCGTGATGGTCTGGTGGTATGCCACGCGCGGCTCGCCCACGCGGATCTGCATCTTGAAGTCGCGCTCGATGCGGTGACGCAGGACCTCGAGGTGCAGCTCCCCCACGCCGGAGATGATCATCTGCCCGGTCTCGTCGTCGAGCGCCCAGGAGAAGCTGGGGTCGTCGCGGGTCAGCAGGCCGAGCACGCGCACCAGCTCGTCCTTGTCCTTCACGCTGTAGGGCTCGATCGACATCGAGATGACGGGCTCGGGAAACTCCATGCCCTCGAGCACGACCTGCTTGCCCTTGGAGCAGAGCGTGTCGCCGGTGGCGCTGTGCTTGAGCCCCACCACCGCGACGATGTCGCCGGCCTCGCTGCGCTCGAGCGTCTGCCGCTCGTCGGCGTGCATCACGTACAGGCGGTTGATGCGCTCGACCTTGCCCGTGCGCGGGTTCCAGACCTGGTCGGAGACGCTCAGCCGACCGGAGTAGAGCCGCACGAACGCCAGGTCGCCGCGGCTGTCCCACACCGTCTTGAAGATCAGGCCGCAGAGCGGGCCCTCGGGATCACTGGGCATTTCGACCGGCTTGCCGTCGTTCGGACTGGTCCCGGTCGCGGGCAGCACCTCGTCAGGGCTGGGGAGCAGCGCGTTCACCGCGTCCAGCACGGGCTGCACTCCCACGTTGCGGAAGGCCGAGCCGCACAGGGCCGGCACGAACGCGCCTGCCAGCGTGCCGCTCCGCAGCGCGGCGGTGATCGCCTCGGGCGGGCTCTCGTCCTCGTGCTCGAGGAAGACCTCGGTGAATGCGTCCACGTGGTCGGCCAGCGTCTCGAGCATCTCGTGCCGCGCGAGCTGCGCCTCGTCCGACAACTCGTCGGGGATGTCCTCCTCCACGACGTCCTTGCCGAGGCTCTCGGTGTCGAAGCGGAGCGCGCGCATGGTCACCAGGTCGATCACGCCGACCAGGTCCTTCTCGCTCCCCCACGGGATCTGGATCGGCACGACGTGGCTGCCCAGCCGGTCGCGCACGTCGCGCACCACGCGGTCGAAGTCCGCCGCGGTGCGGTCCATCTTGTTCACGAAGATCAGGCGCGGGACCTTGTAGTGGTCGGCCTGGCGCCAGACCGTCTCGGACTGCGCCTGCACGCCGGCGACGCCGCACATCACCACGACCGCGCCGTCCAACACGCGCAGGCTGCGCTCGACCTCGACCGTGAAGTCCACGTGGCCGGGCGTGTCGATGATGTTGACGTGGTGCTTCTTCCACGAGCAGCTCGTCGCGGCGCTCGTGATCGTGATGCCCCGCTCGCGCTCCTCGGGCAGGTAGTCCATCTTGGCGGTGCCTTCGTGCACCTCGCCCATCCGATGACCGCGCTCCGTGTAGTACAGGATGCGCTCGGTCAGCGTCGTCTTGCCGGCATCGATGTGCGCGATGATGCCGATGTTGCGGACGGGCAGGCGCTTCACCGCGTTCTCTCGGTCGATCCGGGGCAGGGGACGTTCATCGTGACGTGCCGTGCCGACCGGCCGGGCGGTCAGGACGCGTGCATGCGGCGCGCGGGGCCACCGTCGCGGGGACGGCGCCGCCGTCAGCGCGGCGGCCGCGACCGACTACCAGGCGAAGTGGGCGTAGGCCTTGTTGGCCTCGGCCATCTTGTGCGTGTTCTCGCGCGTCGTGTAGGCGACACCCTGCTTGTTGTAGGCGTCGTACAGTTCCTCGGCGAGACGGCGCGCCATCGGCTTGCCCTTCTTCTTGCGGGCGGCCTGGATCAGCCAGCGGATGGCCAGCGCCTGCTGGCGGTCGCGCTTGATCTCGTGCGGCACCTGCAGCGTCGCGCCGCCGACGCGCTTGGAGCGCACCTCGACCATCGGCTTGACGTTGGTGAGCGCCGTGCTGAAGACCTCGAGCGGCTCCTCGTCCGGCACCTTGGTGCGCAGGCTTTCGAGCGCTTCGTAGAACACGCTGCGCGCGGCGCTCTTGCGGCCGGCCGTCATCAGGCAGTTGATGAACTTGCTGGCCAGCATGCTCTGGTAGCGCGGATCCGGCTGCATGAAGCGGGCGGTGGACTTGTAGCTGCGGGGCATCTTCGCTCGTTTCCGGTCAGGACTTCGGGCGCTTGGCGCCGTACTTGCTGCGGCTCTGCTTGCGGTCGGTCACGGAGGCCGCATCCATCGTGCCGCGGATGATGTGGTAGCGGACGCCCGGCAGGTCGCGCACGCGGCCGCCGCGCACGAGCACGATCGCGTGCTCCTGCAGGGTGTGCTTCTCGCCCGGGATGTAGGCGGTGACTTCCTTGCCGTTGCTCAGCTTGACGCGCGCGATCTTGCGCAGCGCCGAGTTGGGCTTCTTGGGCGTCTGGATCTTCACCTGAAGGCAGACCCCCCGCTTGAACGGGCTCTTCTCCAGCACGGGCGCCTTGGACCGCTTCACGATCTTCTTGCGGCCCTTGCGGACGAGCTGGTTGATGGTGGGCATCAGGGTCTCCGACCTACGGATTCACAGCAAAAAGGCGGCACATTCGACCAATCGGGGCCGTTCGGGTCAAGCCAGGCCACCGCCGGTCGCGCTGCCGGCGTTGCCCGCCTCGGGCGTCGCAGCGGCCGCGCTCTCGGCCAGTTCGGCCAGATCGGCGATTTCCGGCACCTCGATCACGGGCTCCGGCGCCTCGACATTGTGCTTCACGCGCGTGCGCTGCAGCGGCCGGAAACCCGTTCCCGTCGGCACCATGTTGCCGAGGATCACGTTCTCCTTGAGGCCCAGCAGCGGATCGCGACGGCCGGCGATGGCCGCCTCGGTCAGCACCTTGGTGGTCTCCTGGAAGGAGGCCGCCGAGATCATCGAGTCGCTCTGCAGCGCGGCCTTGGTGATGCCGAGCAGGACCGGCTCGGCCGTGGCCGGGCGCTTCTTGGCCTTCACCATCTCCTGGTTGCCGGCACGGAAGCGGAACTTGTCCACCACCGCGTCGGGCAGGAAGTCGGTGTCGCCGGGGTCGCCCACCTGCACCTTGCGGAGCATGCAGCTCACGATGACCTCGATGTGCTTGTCGTCGATGGTCACGTTCTGGCTGCGGTAGACGCCCTGCACCTCGCGCAGCAGGTAGACCTGCAGCGCGTCCTCGCCGTTGATGCGCAGGATGTCGTGCGGGATCAGCGGACCCTCGACCAGCGGCTGGCCGGCGCGCACGCGGTCGCCCGACTGCACCTTGAGGTGCTTGCCGTGCGGCACGAGGTGCTCCTGCACCACGCCCGACTCCTCGTTCTTGACGAGGATCGTGCGCTTGCCGCGCTTCATCTCGCGCACGAGCTCCACGACGCCGTCGATCTCGGCCATGATGGCCGGCTCCTTCGGACGCCGCGCCTCGAAGATCTCGGTGACGCGCGGCAGACCGCCGGTGATGTCCTGCGTGCCCTCGGACGCGCGCGGCGTCTTGGCCAGCAGGGTTCCCGCCTTCACCGGGGTCTTGTCGTCGACCTCGATGTAGGCCTTCTCCGGGATCGGGTAGTAGATCAACGGCGTGCCGGCCTCGTCCTCGATCACGATCTGCGGGTGCAGGTCGCCCTTGTGCTCGATGATGAACTTGCGCTCGACGCCGCCGGCGTCCTGCTCCAGCTTCAGCGTCTTGCCGTCGACGATGTCCTCGAAGCGCACGATGCCGTTGCGGTCGGCGAAGATCGGGATGCTGTGCGGGTCCCACGCGGCGATGATCTCGCCCGTCTTGACCCGCGACCCGTCGGCCTTGGGCAGCACGGCGCCCAGCGGAATGGCGTAGCGGTCCAGCTCGCGACCCTTGTCGTCCACCACGATGAGCAGGCCGTTGCGGTCCAGGCTCACCGCCGCCCCGTCGGGGTTCTCACCCACCTTCACGTCGTGGAACTTCAGCTCGCCCTTGCGCGCGGCCTTGATCGAGCTTTCGGTCAGCGCGCGGCTGGCCGTTCCGCCGATGTGGAACGTGCGCATGGTGAGCTGCGTGCCCGGCTCGCCGATCGACTGGGCGGCGATGATGCCGGTCGCCAGGCCGAGCTCTGCCGCCATGCCGCGCGACAGGTCCATGCCGTAGCACATGCCGCACACGCCGCCGCCGGCCTCGCAGGTCAGCGGGCTGCGTACGCGCACCTTCTCGTAGCCGAGCGCCTCGATGCGCTTGGCCACGTCCATCGTGATCAGCTGGTTCTCCTCGACGATCACCTCGTCGGTGACCACGTCCACGATGGTGTCGCGCGCCACGCGGCCGCGGATCTGCTGCGCCAGGGTGACGTCGACCTTGTCGCCCTTGATCACGGCACTCTTGCTGACGCCGTTGATCGTGCCGCAGTCGGGCCGGCTGACCACGATGTTCTGCGCCACGTCGGCCAGCTTGCGCGTGAGGTAGCCACTGTCCGCCGTCTTGAGCGCGGTGTCGGCCAGCCCCTTGCGGGCGCCGTGCGTGGAGCTGAAGTACTCGAGCACGCGCAACCCCTCGCGGAAGTTGCTCTTGATCGGCGTCTCGATGATCTTGCCCGAGGGCTTGGCCATCAGTCCGCGCATGCCGGCCAGCTGCCGGATCTGCTCGATCGTGCCACGCGCGCCGGAGCGCTCCATGATGTACACGGGGTTCAGGTACTGCTCGCCGTCGCGCACGTCGTTGCGCCACTCAGCCATCATCTCCTCGCCGACACGCTCACGCGCGTGGGTCCAGAGGTCGATGATCTGGTTGTAGCGCTCGCCCTCGGTGATGACGCCCTTGCTGTACTGCTTGTTGACGGCCGTCACCTGGTCGTCGGTCGCGCCCAGGATCGTGTGCTTGTTCTGCGGCGTGCGCAGGTCGGTGGCGGCGAAGGACAGGCCCGCGCGCGTCGCCGACTTGAAGCCGATGGCCTTGAGCTCGTCGAGCAACAGGACCGTGCGCTCCTTGCCGATCAGCTCGTAGGCCTCGCTGATCACGCGCTTGATGGAACCCTTGTCCAGCTCCACGTTGAAGAAGGGGCACTCGGGCGGAAGGATGTCGTTGAACACGACGCGTCCGACCGTCGTCGCCACCGGCTTGTCGCTGGTGACCGACTCGCCGTCCACGTTCACCACGCGGCGGCCGGGCGGCATCTTCACCTTCACTTCGGCGTGGATGCCCACCTTGCCCTCGGCGTAGGCGCGGAAGGTCTCTTCCATGCCTGCGAAGATCTTGCCCTCGCCCTTCTCCCCCTTCCGGTTGGTCGTGAGGTAGAAGCAGCCCAGCACGATGTCCTGGCTGGGGCTGATGATCGGGCTGCCGTTGGCCGGCGTGAAGATGTTGTTGGTCGCGATCATCAGCGCGGTGGCCTCGATCTGCGCCTCGTAGCTGAGGGGCAGGTGCACGGCCATCTGGTCGCCGTCGAAGTCCGCGTTGAAGCCCGCGCACACCAGCGGGTGCAGCTTGATCGCGTTGCCCTCGACCAGCACGGGCTGGAAGGCCTGGATGCCCATGCGGTGAAGCGTGGGCGCGCGGTTCAGCAGCACCGGGTGCTCGTGGATCGCCTCCTCGAGGATGTCCCAGACTTCCTCGTCCTTGCGCTCGAGCATCTTCTTGGCGGACTTGATCGTGTCCGCGAAGCCGAGCTCCTTGAGGCGCCGGATGATGAACGGCTGGTACAGCTCGAGCGCGATGACCTTCGGCAGGCCGCACTGGTGCAGGCGCAACTCGGGGCCGACCACGATCACGGAACGCGCCGAGTAGTCCACGCGCTTGCCGAGCAGGTTCTCGCGGAACCGGCCCTGCTTGCCCTTGATCATGTCGGTCAGCGACTTGAGCGGGCGGTTGCTGCTGCCCAGCACCGGGCGACGGCAGCGGCTGTTGTCGAACAGCGCGTCCACCGACTGCTGAAGCATGCGCTTCTCGTTGCGGATGATGACCTCGGGTGCGTTGAGGTCGAGCAGCTTCTTCAGGCGGTTGTTGCGGTTGATCAGGCGACGGTACAGGTCGTTCAGGTCGCTCGTCGCGAAGTTGCCCGAGTCCAGCAGCACCAGCGGGCGCAAGTCCGGCGGGATCACGGGGATCACGTCGAGCACCATCCAGTGCGGCTTGTTCGGGGAGTCGCGCAGCATCTCGACCGTGCGCAGGCGCTTCACGATCTCGGCCTTGCGCTGCTTGCTGCGGGAGGTCTTCAGCTCCTCGCGCAGCTCCTCGGAGAGACCGCCGAGGTCGAGGCTGACGAGCAGCTTCTTGACTGCTTCGGCGCCCATGTCGGCTTCGAACGAATCACCGTACTTGGAGCGCGCCTCGCGCACCCCCTCCTCGGTGAGCAGCTGCCCCACCTCGAGCGGCGTGTCGCCGGACTCGGTGACGATGTACTCCTGGAAGTAGATGACCTTGTCGAGGTCGGCCAGCTTGATCGCCAGCAGGTTGCCGATGCGCGAGGGCGTGGCCTTGAAGAACCAGATGTGCGCGACCGGCGCGGCCAGGTTGATGTGGCCCATGCGCGAACGCCGCACCTTGCTGTGCGTCACCTGCACGCCGCAGCGGTCGCAGATGATGTTCTTGTGCTTGATGCCCTTGTACTTGCCGCAGAAGCACTCCCAGTCCTTGGTCGGGCCGAAGATCTTCTCGCAGAACAGACCATCCTTCTCCGGACGGTAGGTCCGGTAGTTGATGGTCTCGGGCTTGCGCACCTCGCCGAACGACCAGCTCCGGATGTCCTCGTGCGAGGCCAGGCGGATCGTGACGTAGGCGGTCTCGGTGAGGGGGGCCCGGAACATGTTCGAGGAGGCCATCGGTTCCCTGTTGTCGGTGCTCATGCTCATGCCTTCGTCCCCCGGTGCAGTTCCATATTCAGGCACAGGCCTCGGATCTCGTTGGTCAGCACGTCGAAGGAGATCGGCGTGCCCGGCTCGAGAACGTTGGAACCCTTCACCATTGACTCGTAGATGCGTGTGCGACCCTCGACGTCGTCGCTCTTCACGGTCAGCAGCTCCTGCAGGATGCTCGCCGCGCCGTAGGCCTCGAGCGCCCACACCTCCATCTCTCCGAAGCGCTGTCCGCCGAAGCGCGCCTTGCCGCCCAGCGGCTGCTGCGTGATGAGCGAGTAGGGTCCGGTCGCTCTCGCGTGGACCTTGTCCGCCACCAGGTGGTGCAGCTTCAGCATGTAGAGGTATCCGACGGTCACCTTCTGGTCGAAGGGTGCGCCGGTGCGGCCGTCGTAGAGCACGCTCTTGCCGTCCTCGGGCAGGCCCGCCTCGGCCAGCGCCTCGTGGATCTGGTCCTCGGAGGCGCCGTCGAACACCGGCGTGATGGCCTGGAAGCCGAGCTTGCTCGCCGCCCAGCCCAGATGCGTCTCCAGGATCTGGCCGACGTTCATGCGACTCGGGACGCCGAGCGGGTTCAGCAGGATCTGCAGCGGCGTGCCGTCGTCGAGGAAGGGCATGTCCTCCTTCGGCAGGATGACCGAGATGACGCCCTTGTTGCCGTGGCGTCCGGCCATCTTGTCGCCCACCGACAGCGTGCGCTTGGTGGCGATGAAGCACTTGACCAGCTCGAGCACGCCCGTGGGCAGCTCGTCGCCGCGCGAGAGGCGGTTCACGACCTTGTTCTTCTCGTTCTCGCGCTCCTCGATCTGGTCGGCGTACTCGCGGAACGTCTTGTAGAGCTTCTCGCCCGTGCCCCGCGTGTAGTTCTCCATGCACCGCTTGCGCAGCAGCTCGAAGATGCGCCGCAGCTCGGTCGCGTCGGCTTCCTCGTCGATCTTGATCTGGCGACCCGTGGTGTCGTCCTTGATCGCGGCCGGCGAGATGGCCTTGGCGTCCTCGACCAGGCGCTCGACCTGCTCGCGCATGGTCTCGGTGAACTCGCGCTCCGCCTTGCGGATCATGCGCAGGTTCTTGGCCGACTGCTCCTCGCTGGTGTCGACGTTGCGCGTGAAGCGGCGCGTGCCGATGACCGTCCCGTAGACGCCCGGGGGCACCTCGAGGCTGTCGTTCTTCACGTCCTCGCCGGCCCGGCCGAAGATCGCGTGCAGCAGCTTCTCCTCGGGCGTCAGCTCGGACTTGCTCTTCGGGCTGACCTTGCCGACCAGGATGTCGCTCGGGCCGACCTTGGTGCCGACCATCACGACGCCCGTGTCGTCCAGGCGTGCCAGGGCGGTCTCCGAGACGTTCGGGATGTCGCGCGTGAACTCCTCGCGACCCAGCTTCGTCTCGCGGATCTCCACGTCGAAGTGCTGGATGTGGATGGACGTGAAGATGTCCTTACGGATCAGCTCCTCGGACACGATGATCGCGTCCTCGAAGTTGTAGCCGTCCCACACCATGAACCCGACCAGGATGTTGCGGCCGAGAGCGAGCTCGCCGTTCTTGGTGGCCGCGCCGTCCGCGATGATCTCGCCGGCGGCGACCTTCTGCCCCGGCTTCACGATCGGACGCTGGTTGAGGCAGGTCTTCTCGTTCAGCCCCACGAACTTGCGCAGGTTGTAGGTCTCCTCGCCGATCACGATCGAGTCGGCGTCGACGTAGTCCACCTTGCCGGCGTTCTTGGTGCGGACCACCATGCCGGAGTTGCCCGCGACGTCCCGCTCCATGCCCGTCGCCACCAGCGGCGGATCGGTCGTGAGCAGCGGCACGGCCTGGCGCTGCATGTTGCTGCCCATCAGCGCGCGGTTCGCGTCGTCGTGCTCGAGGAACGGGATCAGCGCGGCGGACACGCCCACCAACTGCATCGGCGAGATGTCGATGAACTGGACGTTGGCGCGCTCGATCTGGGAGAACTCGCCGTTCACGCGCGAGAGCACGACCTTGCCGTCGATCAGGCCGGCCTTGTCCATCTTCGTGTCGGCCGGCGCGAGCACCGCGTCGAACTCCTGGTCCGCGCGCAGGCTCACGACCTTGTCCGTCACCTTGCCCTTGGACACCTTGCGGTACGGGGTGACCAGGAAGCCGTATTCGTCCAGTCGCGCGTAGAGCGACAGCGACGCGATCAGGCCGATGTTGCTGCCTTCCGGCGTCTCGATCGGGCAGATGCGGCCGTAGTGCGAGAGGTGCACGTCGCGCACGTCGAAACCCGCGCGTTTGCGGTTCAGGCCGCCCGGGCCCAGCGCCGACAGGCGACGCTCGTGCGTCAGCTGCGACAGCGGGTTGCTCTGGTCGACGACCTGCGACAGCTCGCCGCGACCGAAGAAGTACTCGATGGCCGAGGAGATCGTCTTGCTGTTGATCAGCTGCCGCGGCGTCGCGGTCTGGATCGTCTCCTGGTTGTTCATGCGTTCGGACGCGGTCCGGCGCAGCTTCAGCAGGCCCTTGCGGAACTCGTCACCGGCCAGTTCGGCGATCGTGCGCACGCGCCGGTTGCCCAGATGGTCGATGTCGTCCAGCTGACCCTTGCTGGCGCGCAGCCCCATGATGTAGCGGACGGAGTCGATGATGTCCTGCGGCTGCAGGGTCATCACGTCGTCGCCCTTGATCGGGTGACCGAACTTGCGGTTGATGCGGAAGCGCCCCACCGGACCGAGCCGGTAGCGCGTCGCATCCTGGAACCGCTCGCGGAACAGCGTGCGCGCCTTCTCGATGTTGGGCGGGTTGCCCGGACGCAGGCGCGTGTAGATCTTGAGCAGCGCTTCCTCGTGGCTGCGCGCGTCGTCCTCCTGCAGCGTGTACAGGAGCATGGGATCGTCCTCGGCGTTCTCCACCAGCTCGACGCTCTTCAGCGTCGACGCCAGCAGCGTCTCGAGGCTCTCCGCCGTGATGGCCGAACCGCTGTTGATCAGCACCTCGCCGGTGCTCGTGTCGACCACGTCGCCGACCACGTGCCGTCCCAGCAGGTCCTTGTCCTTGGCGCTCTTCAGGTTGAACTTCTTGGTCTTGTAGAAGAGCGGGATGATCTGCTCGTCGGTCCCGTAGTCCTCCGACATCGCGCGCAGGAACGTCGTCGCCGGGAACTTGCCGGACTGGTCGATCTTGATGTCGAGGATGTCCTTCTTGGTGACCGACAGCTCCACCCAGCTGCCGCGCTGCGGGATGATCCAGCAGCTGTGCAGCTTCTTCTCGCTCGTGTGCAGCTCGACCGAGAAGTCCACGCCCGGCGAACGGTGCAGCTGGCTGACGATGACGCGTTCGCTGCCGTTGATGATGAACTCGCCGCCCCCGACCATGATCGGGATCTCGCCGAGGTACACCCACTCCTCCACCGGCTCGGGCTTCTCGAGACGCACCAGCACCTTGAACGGCATCCCGAAGGTGACGCCCTGGATGCGGCACTCGTCGGCCGTGTAGCGCGGACGGCCGAGCTCGTAGCCGAGGTACTCCAGCGACACGGTCTTGTCGAAGGAGTAGATCGGGAAGGTTTCACGCAGGATGGCCTCGAGGCCCTGATCCGTGCGCTGATTGAACGGCACGTCCTCCTGCAGGAACTCGGCATAGGAAGCCGTCTGGATGTCCGTCAGGTTGGGGACGGCCAGCGGGGCGCGGAATTCACCGAAGTGGCGGATGTTCATCGATCGTCCGTGGCAAGGGATGCGGGGTACGGCGAGGTACGACGGCGAGGAGCCCGCGCCGCAAGCGTGCGGAGCGCGGGTCGGTCACCGGGAACAGCGATGCTGCAACGGGTCGGGATTACTTGATCTCGACGCTCGCGCCGGCCTCCTCCAACTCCGCCTTGACCTTGTCCGCGTCCTCCTTGCCGACGCCTTCCTTGACGGCCTTGGGGGCGCCTTCGACCAGGTCCTTGGCCTCCTTGAGGCCCAGGCCCGTGATCGAACGCACGGCCTTGATGACCTGGATCTTCTTGTCGCCGATGCCCGTGAGCACGACGTCGAAGCTGGTCTTCTCCTCTTCGGCACCACCCGCATCGGCCGGGCCCGCCATCATCACTGCGCCGCCCGCTGCGGGCTCGATGCCGTGCTCGTCCTTGAGGTAGTCGGACAGCTGCTGTGCCTCGAGCAACGTCAGCTCGACGATCGAGTCGCCCAGCTTCTTGATGCCCGCTGCGTAATCCGTGGTGGCTGCTTCCGTCATTGGTCTCGCTCTCCTTGTGAGGCTCCGTGCCTCTGCGCGCTAGAAAGGGTTTCGTTTGGAAAGGCTCAGCCGGCCTTTTCCAGGTTTTCGATGTGGGTCTTCACCGCACCAGCGATGCGGCCTCCCGCCGCGGTCAACTGGCTGGCGAGACGTCCGGCGGGCGCGATGATCTGGCCCGAGAGGCGGCTCATGAGTTCGGGCCGGCTCGGCATGGTCTTCAGCTTGTCGGCGGCGGCGGCGTCGAGCACCTCGCCCTCGAGGAAGCCGCCCTTGATCGCGGGCAGCGTGGTGCCGCTCTCCTTCTTCCAGGCGGCGACGACCTTGGCCGCGCTGATCGCGACGGCGTCGGCGTCCTTGTCCGTGCTGCTGATCAGCGCCGACGGGCCGGCGAACATCTCATCGACGCCGGTGACGCCCTTGGCCTCGAGCACGCGGGCCGCGAGCCGGCCGCGCACCACGCGCATGGCGAGGTTGTCCTCGGCCAGCTTCGCGCGGAACGTGTTCGCCTCATCGACGGACATGCCGACGGGCTGCACGAAGATCGCGTCGAGGTCGCCCTCGAAGAGCGTCTCGTACTCGCTGACAATGGCCTTGTTGAGTGTGTTCGGCATCGTGTCGTCCCAGGGGCGCCCTACAGCGCCGGATCGATCGTCACTCCAGGCCCCATGCTGTTGGCCAGGGAGACCTTCTTGATGTAATGCCCCTTCGCGGTCGCGGGGCGCATGGACGTCAGCGCAGCGAGGAAGGCCTGCACGTTCTCGACGACGTGCGTCTCGTCGAAGGAGCGCTTGCCCACGGGCGCGTGCACGGTGCCCGCGGCGTCGGCGCGGAACTCCACCTTGCCGGCTGCGAACTCCTTCACGGCCTGATCCACGTTCGGCGTCACGGTGCCGGACTTGGGCGTGGGCATCTTGCCCTGGGGCCCGAGCACCTTTCCGAGCTTGCCGACCTTGCCCATCATGTCGGGCGCGGCGATGGCCACGTCGAAGTCGGTCCAGCCGTCGGACACCTTCTTCACCAGGTCGTCGTCGCCGACCTCGACCGCGCCGGCGGCCTTCGCGGCCTCCTGCTTGGCGGGGTCCTTCACGAAGGCGATCACGCGCTTGCTGCTGCCCGTGCCGTGCGGAAGGCTGACCGCGCCGCGCACCGACTGGTCGGACTTCTTGGGGTCGATGCCCAGGTTCACCGCGATGTTGAGAGTCTCGTCGAACTTCGGGGGCTGCGTGGCCTGCAGCGCCTTGACGCCGTCGCCGAGGCTGTAGACCCGGTTCTTGTCGACCAGTTCGTTGTTCGCGCGAACGCGTTTGGCTGCCCTGCTCATGTCAGTCGTTCCTCGTGTCTCAGCCTTCGATCTTGATGCCCATGGAGCGCGCCGTTCCTTCGACCATCTTGTCGGCGGCATCCAGGTCACGCGCGTTCAGGTCGCGCATCTTCATCTCGGAAATCTCGCGCACCTGGGCGGCGGTCACGGTGCCGACCTCTTCGCTCGCTCCGCAGCCCTTGACCACGCCCGCGGCCTTCTTGAGCAGCGCGGCGGCCGGCGGCGTCTTGAGCACGTAGCTGTACGTGCGGTCGGCGTAGACGGTGATCTCCGCGGGGATGATCAGACCCATCTGGTCGCGGGTGGCGTCGTTGTACTCCTTGACGAACTGCCCGATGTTCACGCCGTGCTGGCCGAGCGCGGGCCCGACCGGCGGCGCGGGCGTCGCCTGCCCGGCCGGCATCTGCAGTTTCAGGTACGCCTTGACTTCCTTCGCCATCCGCTCGCTCTCCTAGGTCAGGTCGACTCGACCTGCCAGTACTCCAGTTCCACCGGGGTCTCGCGGCCGAAGATGGTCACGATCACGCGCACCATCCCCTTGGCCTCGTTCACCTCGTCCACGACGCCGTTGTAGGACTCGAACGGTCCCTCGTTGATCTTCACGCGGTCGCCGACCTTGAAGTTGATGCGCAGCGCGGGGCGCTCCTCGGTCGTGCGCATGCCGGACAGGATCCGCTCGACCTCGTGCTCGTCCATCGGCACCGGGGTCCGGTCCGCGCCGACGAAGTCCCCGATGCCCGCGGTCTCGCGGATCAGGAACCAGACCGGCTCGGGGATCTTGTTCTCGTCGTCCAGCTGCATCTCGACCATCAGGTAGCCGGGGTACAGCTTCCGCTGCACGACCTTCTTCTTGCCGCCCTTGATCTCCGAGACCGACTCGGTCGGGACCAGCACGCTCGGCACGAAGGACTCGAGCTCCTCGTTCGCGAGGCGCTGCTTCAGCTTGTCGCGCATGCGGTTCTCGAGGTTGCTCGGAACACGCAGCACGAACCAGCGCGTGGGGCTGACTGCCGGCGTGTCGCTCATGAGAAGACCCACCCCGCCATGAAGTTGTTGAGGATCCAGTCCATGCCGGCCAGGGCGAAGGTGAAGAACACCATCACGACCAGGATCACGATCGAGGAGGTCACCGTCTCGTTCACGCTCGGCCACGTGCACTTGCGCATCTCGGTCTCGGACTCGATCAGGATGTCCGCCGCCTTCTGACGGTTGAGCAGGCGACTGAGGATCCAGAGGCTCGCGAGGCCGACCGCGCTCGCGATCAGCAGGGCGGGCGTGAGCGGCAGGCTCAGAACGGGCAGCGGGCCGCCCGACAAGTCCGTCGCCAGGCTCCCCGCCTCGTCCGCATCGCCGCGGAACGAGAGCAGCCAGTAGAACAGCGTGTAGGCGCCAAACACGGCCATGGCGCCCAACAGCAGGAAGCTGGTGGTGCGCGCATAGACGCCCTGATCGGATTTGTACTTCGCCATGTCTGTCTTCCGGCTACGTGCGCGGCCTGCGTTGGTCCATCGAGGTCCTGGCAGGCCAGGAGGGATTCGAACCCCCAACCCTCGGTTTTGGAGACCGATGCTCTACCAATTGGAGCTACTGGCCTTGCTGGTGATTCCTCAGTGCTTGTCTACTTCTTGCGTTCCTTGTGCGGCGTGTGCTTCCGGTCGAAGCGGCAGTACTTGCTCAGCTCGAGCTTCCACTGCGCCTTGGCCGGCTTGCGAAGCGTGTACGTGCGCCTGCCGCACTCGCTGCACTCGAGGTAGATGATGACGTTGCCTTTGGACTTGGCCACGACTCGTTACTCGACGATGCCGACCACACGACCGGAACCGACCGTGCGACCGCCTTCGCGGATCGCGAACTTCAGCTCTTCATCCATCGCGATGGGCGTGATCAGCTCGACGTCGACCTCGACGTTGTCACCGGGCATGACCATCTCGGTGCCCTCGGGCAGCGTGACGTTGCCGGTCACGTCCGTGGTGCGGAAGTAGAACTGCGGGCGGTAACCGTTGAAGAAGGGCGTGTGGCGCCCGCCCTCCTCCTTGCTCAGCACGTACACGACGCCCTTGAACTTCTTGTGGGGCGTGATGCTCTTCGGCTTCGCGAGGACCTGGCCGCGCTCGATCGCGTCCTTCTCCACGCCGCGCAGCAGCAGACCGACGTTGTCGCCGGCGATACCGCTATCGAGCGTCTTCTGGAACATCTCGACGCCCGTGCAGGTGGTCGTTTCGATCTCGTCCTTGAGGCCGACCAGCTCGAGCGGGTCGCCCACGTTGATCGTGCCGCGCTCGACGCGGCCCGTGGCCACCGTGCCGCGACCCTTGATCGAGAAGACGTCCTCGACAGGCATCAGGAACGGCTTGTCCACGTCGCGCTCCGGGTCGGGGACCCACGCGTCGCAGGCATCCATCAGCTCGAAGATGCACTTGAAGCGCTCGTCATCGGCCGGCGCGTCCTCCTTCAACGCGTTCTCGACCGCCAACGCCGAACCCTGGATGATCGGGGTGTCGTCACCGGGGAAGTCGTACTTGTCGAGCAGCTCGCGGATCTCCATCTCGACCAGCTCGATCAGCTCGGGGTCGTCGACCTGGTCGATCTTGTTGAGGAAGACGAGCACCGACGGCACGCCGACCTGGCGGGCGAGCAGGATGTGCTCGCGCGTCTGCGGCATGGGGCCGTCAGCGGCCGACACGACCAGGATGGCGCCATCCATCTGCGCCGCGCCCGTGATCATGTTCTTCACGTAGTCGGCGTGCCCGGGGCAGTCGACGTGCGCGTAATGCCGCTTCTCGGTCTCGTACTCGACGTGTGCCGTCGCGATCGTGATGCCGCGCTCACGCTCCTCGGGCGCCTTGTCGATGCTGTCGAAGGCGCGCACCTCAGCCATGCCCTTCTTGGCGAGGGTGCCGGTGATACCGGCGGTCAAGGTCGTCTTGCCGTGGTCGACGTGGCCGATCGTGCCCACGTTCACGTGTGGCTTGGTGCGATCGAAAGTTGCCTTGGCCATGTGCCCTGGGTCTCCTTGGTCGTTGTCGCGCGATCGTCGCGCGACAGCTTGGTTTGCGATGGAATGTGAGGGTTACGTGTGTCGTTGGTGCTGTTCGGAATCGCGTGTGTCCCGCGATCTGGAGCTGCTGATGGGATTCGAACCCATGACCTCGTCCTTACCAAGGACGTGCTCTACCCCTGAGCCACAGCAGCCGGTGTGATCGTTGCGTCAGCCACGCCCTGTCGGGGCCCCCGCTGGAGCGGGTGATGGGAATCGAACCCACGCAACCAGCTTGGAAGGCTGGGGCTCTACCATTGAGCTACACCCGCGTCGTTCGGGTTCCCGCGCGCTGCACGCGCGATCTGTCAGTCGGTTCGTCTTGTCTTCGCCGTGTCTCCTCGTGCTCGTCCTGTTTCGTCGTCTATTCGTTTCCACCCGACCTGGTCCTGCTCGTCCACCACGCGCCTGCGGCATGTTGGTGGGGGAAGCAGGATTCGAACCTGCGTAGGCAAAGCCAACGGGTTTACAGCCCGTCCCCATTAACCACTCGGGCATTCCCCCAGATCGGGAGGGTTGTCTCGTGCTCGCTGCTCGGTCGTTCGCCGCGCTCCTGACTGTCTTGGAGTGCTCCCCCTCACGGTTCCGCCCCTTCGTCGCACTCCGCTTCGCCGCCGTCGCTCTAGCTGGTGCGCGATCGTTCCGTCGCCAGTCTGGAGCTAGCGACGGGACTCGAACCCACAACCTCCGGTTTACAAAACCGGAGCTCTACCAGTTGAGCTACGCTAGCGCTCGGCACTTCGCGCAGAAGGTTTTACCCGTGAGGGAAAGGGTGCTGATCCTACAGATGCCGATATCGGCGGTCAACAACCGTCGCCGGGGGGTTTCAGCGGCTTTTGCCCGATCGGGCGCGGCCGAATCGGGAGGCCACGGCACGCCGCTGAGCGGCCAGTGAGCGGGCCACATCGCGGCGGTGATCGCCGCCCGTCCGGGCCAGCAAGGCATCGCCGAGGACCAGCGCCACCATGGCCTCCCCCACGACCGAGGCTGCCGGGACGGCGGTCACGTCGCTGCGCTCGTAGAAGGCCCGTCCGGCGGTGTCGCTGGCGTAGTCCCAGGAGCCCAGGGGGCGGGCCAGGGTCGGCAGCGGCTTCATCGCGCCCCGGACGACCACCGGCTCGCCATTGCTCATGCCGGCCTCGACCCCGCCGGCGTGGTTCGAGCGCCGCCGGGGGCCCTTGGCGTCGGGCCGGGTCACCGGATCGTGAACGGCGCTGCCCGGCTGGCCCGCCGCGGCGATCCCGTCGCCGATCTCCACCGCCTTGATCGCGGGAATGGACAGCAGGGCGGCCCCGAGGCGCGCATCCAGGCGCGATCCGAAGTCGTCCAGGCTGCCCAGGCCGGCCGGGACCCCGTGGGCCGTGACCTCGAACAGGCCGCCCAGCGTGTCCCCGGCCTTGCGGGCCCGATCCACGGCGGCCTTCATGCGCTTCTCGCAGCCTGGGTCCAGGCAGGCGAAGGGCGACTTGTCGCGCCGACGCCGCAGCGTGGCGAGGCCCGCGCGGCCGGTGGGTTGCCCGGCGACCACGCCCCCCAGCGACACCACGTGGCCCAGCAGCTCGACGCCCAGTTCGGCCAGGATCCCGGCCAGAAGGCCCCCCGCCGCCACGCGCGCCGCGGTTTCCCGAGCGGAGGCCCGCTCCAGGATCGGCCGCATGTCGGTGGTGTCGTACTTCTGGCCGCCGGCCAGGTCGCCGTGGCCCGGGCGGGGCCGCGTCAGCGGCGGCTTGCTGTCCAGGCTGTCGTCCTTGTTCCAGACCGCCAGCGTGATCGGGGCGCCCGAGGTGCGCTTGCGGTACAGGCCCGTCAGCACCTCCACCCGGTCGTGCTCGAGCTTCTGCCGCGAGGAACGGCCATAGCCGCGCTGCCGCCGCGCGAGCATCGCGTCGATGAGGTCGATGTCCACCGCGAAGCCGGCCGGCAGCCCGGTGACGGTCGCGATCATCCCGCGGCCGTGGCTCTCGCCCGACGTCTGGACCGACAGGCGACGGAACATCAGGCGGCCCCGGCCTCGCTGGCGGCCCCTGCGTCGCCCTTGCGACCGGTGACGGGTCGGCGCGCCTCGGCCGCAACCGCGCGTCGGGCCGCGACGCGCGGAGCGACCGCCACCCGCAGGCCGGTCTGCATGCCCGCCAGCCGGCGCGGCTTCAGACGGTCCGCCACCAACACGAACAGTTCCAGCGGCACGAGCGGCAGCCCAACCGGTTCGGGTTCGGGCTGCGCGGGCACGGCCTGCACGGGCAGCCGGTCGAGCACGGCGCGCACGTCGCTCACGAGTTGTGCGATCTCGAACGGCTTGCGGATCACCCCGACCACGCCGGGGTCGGTGCAGATGCTCTGCTCCGTGGCCGGGTCGAGGTAGGCGCTCATCACCAGGAAGGGCACCGCGTGTCCTTTCTTCTCCGCCGCGCGGATCAGTTCCAGCCCGGACATCCCGGGCATGGTCATGTCGGTCAGCACCAGCGCGTAGTCGCGCTCGGCCAGGCATCGCAGCGCGGCCGGACCGTCCTCAGCCGACTCGACGTCCATGCCGTCGCGCGCGAGCACCGCGCTGACGAGCTTGCAGACCGCCACGTCGTCGTCGACCACGAGGACCGTACCCATCCGGCTTCCTCCGTCATGACTCGCCATGCATGACACCACGGTCCAAGGGGCGATTCCACCGCGCGGCGACGGACCGGCGCGACTTCGCCGAAGGCGGCGATCACGGCGGGGACGCACCCTTGCTGCTAGGATCGGCGCGCTCGACCCGGGGCCACGCCGGCCCCCACCCCAGCCGCCGGAGAACGCCTTGAAGCCGGGAACCCTCGCCATCCACGCCGGTCAGCATCCCGACCCCACCACGGGCGCGATCATGACCCCGATCTACGCCTCCTCGACCTACGTGCAGGATTACCCGGCCGAGCCCAAGGACGGCTACGACTACAGCCGCGCCAAGAACCCGACGCGCGAGGCGCTGCAGCAGAACCTGGCCGCGCTCGAGGGCGGCAAGCACGGCGTGTGCTACTCGAGCGGCCTCTCCGCGACGCACGCGGTGATGAGCACGCTCGCCCCGGGCGATCGCGTGGTCTGCGGCAACGACCTGTACGGCGGCAGCTTCCGGCTCTTCCGCCAGGTGTTCGAGCCGTACGGCATCCGCTTCGACGTGATCGATACGACCGATCTCGGCAACGTGGAGGACGCGCTGAAGGAGCCGGCGAAGCTGGTCTGGCTGGAGACGCCGACCAACCCGCTGCTGCGCATCACCGACCTGGAGGCCGTCGCGAAGCTCGCGCACGATGCCGGCGCCAAGGTCGCGGTGGACAACACCTTCGCCTCGCCCTACCTGCAGCAGCCGCTCTCGCTCGGCTGCGACATCGTCATGCACAGCGTGACCAAGTACCTCGGCGGGCACAGCGACCTGATCCTCGGGGCGATCGTCACCGACGACGACGCGCTCGCCGAGCGCCTGCTGTTCATGCAGCTCGCCGTCGGCGCCGTGCCCTCGCCAATGGACTGCTTCCTCGTGCTGCGCGGCACCAAGACGCTGCACCTGCGCATGGAGCGGCACAGCACCAACGCGCGCCGCGTAGCCGGCTGGCTGGCCGAGCACCCGCGCGTGGAGAAGGTGTACTACCCCGGCCTCCCCGATCACCCCGGACACGAGATTGCGGCGCGGCAGATGCGCGACTTCGGCGGGATGCTCTCCTTCGTTCTCGACGCGGACGAGGAGACGGCCAAGAAGGTGACGACGAAGACGAAGATCTTTGCGCTGGCGGAGAGCCTTGGGGGTGTCGAGTCGTTGATCGAGCATCCACCGTCGATGACCCATGCGTCGGTGCCTGTCGAGCAACGGCGCGCCAGCGGCATGGATGATGGGCTCATTCGGTTGTCGGTTGGGGTCGAGGACATCGAGGACATCATTGAGGATCTGGAGCAGGCGCTGCCTGGGTGAGGGCGTTGGGCGTAGGTCCGGTGCTGCGCGGGAAACGTGGGGGCGCTCCGCGAATCAACAGCGGGGCTCCGCCCCGCTGAAACAGTTTCGCTCCGGCCCCCACGCTTCCCGCTTCGCACCGGCTCTAGGCGTCAGCAAACGCCATGGCAGTGGACGCTCCCGTTCCGTCCGGGTTAGGGCAGCAAGGTCACGTCACCCGCTCCCGGTGACGGGACGTTCGTCGGGACACCGTGCCGGTTCGGGTTACGCGGCGGGGTTCGGTGCGAGCCTTGCCTCTGCTTGCCGTCCTAGGGGTCGCGGCACCAACTCACGTGCGGAGGCAGTGGTGGCGGCGGTGCGGGCGCGCGGTTAGAGGTCTTCTGGGGGTTGCTCTGTGGTGACGCACTCGCGCATCACGCGTCCGACTTTGAACTTCACGACGCGCTTGGGTGGTACTGAGACCTTCTCGAGCGTGCGGGGGTTCTGGGCTCGGCGGGCGCGGCGGCCCTTGACCTCGAACACGCCGAAGTCGCGGAACTCCAACCGGTTGCCGGCGGAGAGCTCGCGGATGATCTCGTCCAGGAACATCTGGATGATGTTCTTGGTGACGACCTTGGTCTCGCCCGTGCGTTCGGCGATGCGGTTGACCAGGTCCTTCTTGGTCACGGTGAAACCGCCGGTCCGACGCCCGGTTTCGGGTTGCTCGGATCCGCTGGAAGTCTCTGCGTCCACGTCCCTCCCTCGTGTCCCGCGCGGTGCCCGGCGATGCTCCCCGGACCCCGTGCGAAGCAGCAAATGCTTGTGGGATCGGGACTTGCGTTCACCCACCCCGATCGCTGGTGAACATACCGACCAGCAAGTCCTTGTCAAGCAAGCGGTTAGGGCGAACCGGGGCCTCCGGAGCCCGGTCGGACGCTGCTGTCGAGGACCAGCGTGAACGGACCTTCGTTGACTAGGTCGACGCGCATTTCGGCTCCGAACCGCCCCATCGCGACCTCCACGCCCGCCTCGCTCAGCGGGCCGGCCAGGACGTCCAGGAGCGCGGTGGCCCGCTCGGGCTCCGCGGCCCGCGTGAAGCTGGGCCGGCGTCCCTTGCGCCAGTCCGCGGCCAGCGTGAACTGCGGCACGACGAGCGCGGCGCCGCCCACCTCGGAGAGCGAGAGGTTCGTGCGGCCCTGCTCGTCGGGGAACACGCGCAGCCCCGCGATCTTGCCGCCGAGCCAGTGCGCGTCCTCGTCCTCGTCGCCCTGAACCGCGCAGGCCAGCAGGCAGACGCCGGCGCCGATGGAGGCCACGACCTCGCCGCCCACCTCCACGGCAGCGCGGCCGACGCGCTGCAGCACGACGATCACGTCGGCGGCGAGCCCGCGGAGCGACTCGACATGCCGACCGCCTCGCGCACCCGCGCCAGTTGCTCAGCGGCCTGCGCGCGCGCGCGGCGCGCGCCGTCCACCAGCACCTCTTCCACGCGGTCCGGGTCGGCGGCCAACGCCCGACGCGTCTCGCGCGCCTCGGCGAAGCGCTCCTCGATCGCGGCCAGCAGCGCCTTCTTGGCGTCGCCGTAGCCGTAGCCGCCGGCGGCCAGGCGGTCGCGCATCTCGTCGGCGGCCGCCCGCTCGGCCACCAGCTTGTAGATCAGGTAGACGTTGCAGCTCTCGGGATCCTTGGGCTCATCGACGCCGAGGCTGTCGGTCACGATCGACATGACGCGCTTCTTGAGCGGCTTGCCCTCGGCGAAGAGCGGGATCGTGTTGTCGTAGGACTTCGACATCTTCTGCCCGTCGGTGCCGGGCACGACCGCCCCCTCGTCGTCGAGCCGCGCGTCGGGGCGCACGAAGACCTCCTTGCCGTACGCGCTGTGGAAGGCGTCGGCGATGTCGCGCGCCATCTCCAGGTGCTGCACCTGGTCCTTGCCGACCGGCACCAGGTTGCTGCGATAGGCCAGGATGTCGGCCGCCATCAGCACCGGGTAGAAGAACAACCCGGCGCGCGGCGTCTTTCCCCGCGCGATCTTGTCCTTGTAGCTGGTCGCGCGCTCGAGCAGCCCCATGCCCGTGACCGTGGACAGGATCCAGGTGAGCTCGCACACCTCGGGCACATCCGACTGCCGGAAGAACGTGGCCTTCGTCGGATCGAGCCCGAGCGCGAGGTAGTCGAGTGCGACGTCGCGCACCAGCTCGGCGAGCCGGCCGGCATCCTGCACCGTGGTCAACGCGTGGTAGTCCGCGATGAAGTAGAAGGCCTCGCCCTCGTCCTGCAGCGCGATGTGCTGGCGCATCGCGCCGTAGTAGTTGCCGAGGTGCAGCAGCCCGCTCGGCTGCACGCCCGAGAGGATGCGCTGTGGTGTGGTCGGGCTCACGGCGCCGTCCTCGAACGAGTGTGACGTGCAGATGACGGCGGCGAACGTAGCAGATGCGCCCGGCCATCGGGAGGCGGCAGATGCTTGTTCGGGGGGTCCCGGCCTGTCACCTTTGACTCCATGCGACCGCCTCGCGCCCCTGCGCCGAATCGAGCCGATCAGGGCGTCTCCGCTCCGTGGCGCGAGCGCCTCGCACGCGCGCTCCTGATCGCGCTGGTCTTCTCGCCCGGTTGCGTCTCGCTGGTCGACCTGCCCGAGATGGATTGGAACCCGTTGCTGCGAGTCGAGCACGCGCCCGACGGCTCGGTCGAGGTCGAGGCGCTCGGGCCGTTCGTGGACCTGCGCGACGGGCCCGAGGGCTTCAGCCACGCGGTGCGCCCCTTCTACCAGCACAAGGCCAACGGCGCCGAGTCGGCGACCGACTGGCTCGCGCCGCTCGGCCGCACCTTCACCAACCGCGGCGGCACGAAGTTCCGTTTCTGGCCGTTCGTGTGGACGGGCGAGAAGACCGACACGCCGGACGGCCCCGCCTGGCAGGCCGTGCTCTTCCCGCTGATCTTCACGGGCAACGGTCCGCGCGACGACGACGGCTACTTCGCGTTCTTCCCGCTCGCCGGCCGCACGCGCTCGCTGTTCGGCATCGACACCTTCGACTTCTTCCTCTGGCCGCTGTTCATGCGCACACGCATGAACGTCACCGAGGAGTCCACGTCCTACACCGCCTTCCTGCTCGCCGGCTGGACCAACGGCGGCCCGCGCGACGGCAGTTGGCGCCTGCTGCCCTTCTACCGGCACCGCATCGTGCGCCACCCCGACGGCACCATGCGCACCGACCTGAAGACCGTGGCCTGGCCGTTCGTGACCTGGGGCACCGACCACATGGACAGCTCCTCGCCGAGCGAGCGCTGGGGCATCTGGCCCTTCGCGAGCCGCGAGGTCGCCGACACCTGGCGCAAGACCACCGTGCTGTGGCCCTTCTTCCGCTACAACCACCAGACCTCCCCCACGGTGGAGGAGGGCGGTGACTTCCTCTACGATTTGCCCTGGCCGTTCTTCCGCTGGCAGCGTGGGCCGGACGACAGCACGTTCCGCGTCTTCCCGTTCTACAGCCGGCGGATCATCCCCGACCTCGACAGCACGGCGTTCATGATCCCCTTCGGCTGGTGGCGCAAGTCGCAAGGACGCACCTCGGAGGAAGGGTTCCCGCCCGTGGGGTACCAGCGGCAGGACCTCTACGTGCTCCCGTTCCTGCACAGCAGCCACCGCACGGTGGACGGACGCGAGGGCGAGGACACCGAGTGGCAGTTCTGGCCGCTCGCGCACGTTGATCGCGGCGCACGCGGTCGCGTGGACGCCGGCGCGCTCAGCCTGGTGCCGGGCCGCAACATCGAGTTCCTGAAGCCGGCCGACGAGATGTACTCGTTCCTGTGGACCCTCTGGCGCCACCAGTCGGACGGCACGCGCCACGAGACGCGCCTGCTGTTCGACACGGTCATGTGGCGCAGGGGCCCCGAGGGCACGCGCGTCTCGGTGCCGTTCTTCTACAGCCGCCGGCCGCTCGCGCCCGGCGTCGCCAGCCACCAGACCCTCTGGGGTCTGCTCGGCGCGGTCACCGACGAGTCCGGCCTGTCCCGATTCTCGCTCGCGGGGTTCGACCTGTGGGCACGCTGACCAAGGTCTTCGAGGGGCAGGGGCGCGCGGTGCGCGTCGCCATCCTGCAGGCCGGGTTCTCCGTCAGCGTGCTCGGGCGCTCCGTGGCGCGGCTGGTGCCCGACCTGCGCCGCCGCGCGCGCTTCATCCTCGACCAACTCATCGTCTGCGGCATCTCCCCCCTGCCGGTCGTGGGCATCGTCGGCGTGTTCACGGGCATGATCCTGGCGCTGCAGATCGGCGTGGAGCTGGCCGAGTACGGCCAGGGCGAGCGCGTCAGCGACATCATCGGCGTGATCCTGTTCCGCGAGATGGGCCCGTTCATGACGGGCATGATCCTGACCGCTTCGGTCGGATCGGCCATGACGGCCGAGATCGGCACGATGTCGGTGAGCGAGGAGATCGACGCGCTCGAGTGTCTCTCCATCGACACCGTGTCCTTCCTCGCGATGCCGCGCATCATCGCGCTGGCGATCATGGCGCCGCTGCTGACGCTGGTGGGCAACGTGCTCGGCGTGCTGGGCGGCGCGATCGTGTGCCGCACACAGCTCTCGGTGCCGCCGTCGGTGTACTTCCAGAACGTCATCGACAGCCTGCGCACCGACCCCGACAGCCCCTTCGGCATCCTGCCCGAAGAGCTCTGGGCCGGCACGATCAAGGCCGTGATCTTCGGCGTGATCATCGCGACCGTGGCCTGCTCGGCCGGGTTCAAGGCGCACGGCGGCGCGATCGGCGTCGGCCGCGCGGTGCGTGGCGCGGTGGTCAGCTGCTTCCTGCTGCTGATCGTGATCGGCTACTACCTCTCCTGGGCCTTCTTCCGGTGATCGAGCTGCGCGACATCCACAAGGCCTTCGGGGAAAAGCAGGTCCTGCGCGGCTTCAGCCTCGAGGTCGGCGCGGGCGAGACCATGGTCATGCTCGGACGCTCAGGCACGGGCAAGAGCGTCACGCTCAAGATGATCGTCGGCCTGCTGCGCCCCGACCGGGGCTCGGTCAAGGTGGACGACGTGGACGTCGCGACCGCGCCGCGCGCCGCGCTGGCCAAGGTCCGGCGCGAGGTCGCCTACCTGTTCCAGACCGGCGCCCTCGTGAACTGGATGTCGGTGCGTGACAACGTCGCCCTGCCGCTGGTGGAGCGCCGCGAGCTCAAGAAGCCCGCCATCCGCGCGCGCGTGGAGGAAACGCTGGCCAGCCTCGACATGCTCGAAGCAGCCGACCAGTTCCCCGCGCAGATCTCCGGCGGCATGCGCAAGCGCGCCGCGCTGTGCCGCGTGCTCGTACAGCAGCCGCGCGCGATCCTCTACGACGAGCCCACGGCCGGGCTCGACCCGATCCTCGCGCGCACCGTGGCCGACCTCATCCGCGAGGTGCAATCCGCCGGAGACCGCACCGCCCTGGTGGTGACCCACGATCTCGAACTCGCTTTCTCGGTGGCCGATCGCATCGGCCTGCACAACGAGGGACAGCTGGTCGAGGTCGGCACGCCGGATGAGTTCCGGCAGAGCCAGCATCCCGTCGTACGCGCCTTCCTCGATGGCAAGGGAGCGCAACCGCAAGGAGTCCAGTCATGACGTCCCGCCTGTCCGACGTGCTACTCGGCCTGTTCTTCTTCGCCGCCCTGATCGGGCTCGGCGTCATCACGATCGTCCTCTCCGACTATCGCTTCGGCGAGGAGCAGTTCGACGTGAAGCTGCTGTCGCCCGACGTGGGCTACCTGCGCCCGGGCGATCCCGTGCTGCTCTACGGCATGCCCACCGGCACGGTGCGCTCGATCGAGCGCCTCCCCCAAACGCGGGCCGTGACCATGCGCGACAACCGCGTCGTGCAGTGCAGCGTCCAGATCTCCATCCGCACCGACACGAACATCTACGACCGCCTGCCCGTGGACAGCACGATCACGATCGAGGATCGAGGTCTGCTGGGCGGCAAGCTGATCCGCATGGATGTCGGCGTCAGCGACGTGTTCGAGACGGCCGAGGGGCCGCTGGTGGCGCTGCCCGCAAGCGCCGGCTTCACCGCGATCGGCGAGATGATCTCCGAGAACCGCACCAACCTGCGCCAGACGCTCGACAACCTTGCGTCCATCACCAGCGACATCGACGCCGGCCAGGGCGCGCTGGGCGCGCTGCTGCACAACAAGGAGCTCGAGTCGGACGTTCTGGCCATGGGCAAGGACGCGCGCGCCGTGGTGGAGAACGCGCGCGAGGTGACCGACTCGTTGCGCGCGGGCGGCGGCCTGCTGGGCAAGCTGATCTACGACGAGCCGCTGGCCGACGACACCCAGAACGCGGTGAACAGCGCGCGCACCTTCTTCGACGAGGCCGCCGACGTGTTCAACACGGTCAACCGCGGCGAGGGCACGCTGGGACGCCTGGTCCACGACGACACGATGTACGACCGCGCAAACGTGTTCTTCGACGACATGGCCTCGCTCTCCACGAACCTGCGCGAAGGCGACGGCCTGCTCGGCGCCCTGCTCGCCGATGAAGAACTGGCCGACGACTTCAAGGCGATCGTCCAGCACAGCCTCGGCGCGATCGAGGACGCGCGCGAGTCCTCGCCGGTCTCCGGCCTCGGATCGTTCATCTTCGGGACGTTCTAGCGCCCTGCGCTGGACACACCCGCTCAGCGAGGCATCAACCGAAGGCTCGGACGTCACGGCGATCGACCGGTGGTTACCGCGCAGCGCTCGGCGCTATTGGGGCGGAGCCATCGTGAGGGTTTCGTCATGGGATCTACGGTCGTGCATCGGCGGGCAGGCGGGTTTGCTGTGCTCGTCATGCTGTTCCTTCCTGGAGTTGGCCTGGCCCAACTCGTTCCGGTCAAGACCGAGGACGCCATCCTCACGGCCGCCGACCCGGGTTACGGCAAGAACCTCGGCCACTCCGTCGCACTCTCTGGCGACACGATCCTGGTCGGTTCACCGGATGACGACCCGGGTGGAGTTCTCTCTGGCTCGGCTTGGGTCTTTGTCCGCACCGGCCCAGGATGGAGACGGCAGGCGAAACTGATCGCGCCTGACGCGTCGGTCAATGACCGGCTAGGCATCGCCGTCGATATCGTCGACGAGACAGCCGTCATCGGTGCTCCCGGGGATGCAGACGCCGGTCCCAACTCCGGTTCGGTTTACGTCTTCGTGCGACATGGAGCCGAGTGGAGCATGCAGGCAAAGCTGACCGCACCCGATGCCGCAGTTGCGGACGGGTTCGGCAGAGCCGTCGCGATCTCGGACGATACGGTCCTGGTAGGAAGCCCGGGCGATGACGTCGGTGGCTCAGCGACCGGCTCCGCGTACGTCTTCGCGCGCCACGGGACCAGCTGGAGCTTCCAGGACAAGCTCACCGCCGCAGGCGCGACAATGGGTGACAACTTCGGCCATAGCGTGGCGCTCGAGCGTTCGACCGCCGTTGTCGGATCCCGGCGGGACAACGCCCCCGACAACGACTCCCTGGCCCGCGTGTTCGTGCGGGATGAAGCGGAGTGGAGTCAGCAGGCCGAGTTGCCGACCGGACCGGTCGCGTTCCTTGCGCCCGAGACCAGCGTTTCGATCTCGGGAGAGACTGTCGTCGTCGGCTCCCCCCAGGGCTACGCACCATTTGCCGTGGCCGGGGCCGCACTCGTCTTCGTGCGGCACGGGGTCACGTGGAGCCTGCAAGCCAAGCTCAACGCCTCAGACTTCGAATCGGGTGGGCAGTTCGGTGCCTCCGTCTCGATCGACGGAAACGAGTTGGTCGTGGGAGCCCCCTTAACCGACTCTGCTGCAGTCAATGCGGGCTCGGCCTACCGGTTCATCCGCAATGGAACGCACTGGATCGAAAGGGAAAAGCTCCTCTCATCCGACCTGGCCTTTCAGGATCACTTCGGCCAATCCGTGGCCTTGTCGGCGAGCACTCTTGCCGTCGGTGCGCCGAACGCTGGAACCGACAACCCGTTTGAAGGTGCGGCATACGTCTTTTCTTCAGACAAGAGGGGACATCCCACAGAGGCGTGCGCGCGCGACCGCTGGCCTGGCACCCCAGGTCGCGATCAAGGCCACGTCGATCAATGGCTCGCCAAGACCTGGCACTGGCTGTGCGCGATCCCTGAAGCTGTTCCCGAGCAAGGTCGCAATGTCCGTCGAGTTCGGGCGCGGTCTACGGCTTCGCGCTCGACTCGCGCCGATCGCTCAAGACTGGTGCGCTGAGTCCAGCAGTCCGATGTAGCGGCGGAAGCGCTGCCACAACAACTGCGGGCGCTTGAACTCGCGCAGCACGCGACGCGGCCGCATGTAGAACTGACGGTAGGCCTGGCGGATGGCGGCGCTGACCTGATCGCTGCTCATCTCCTTGGCGACGCCGACCGGCGTGGTGCCGGTGAACTTGGAGAAGTCGAACTCCTCGTCGCCCTTCGCTTCCTTGTAGAGCTTCGTGTCGGGGTACGGCGTGACCGCGGTGAACTGCACCGTGTCGGGGTCGAGGTAGACGGCGAAGTCCATCGTCTCCTTCGCCATCTCCTGCGTCTCTTCCGGGAAGCCGATCATGAAGAAGCCGCGCGTCGCGATGCCGTGCCGACGCGCGCTGTCCACGACCGTCTTGGCGTGCTCGTGCGTCTTGACCTTGCCGCGGCTGTACTTCTTCTGCAGTCCCTCGTTGCCCGACTCGGCGCCGAAGGAGACCGAGACGCAACCGGCCGCGGCCATGGCGGCGAGCAGCTCGTCGTCGAGCGTCTTGATCGCGGTCTCGCACTGCCAGCGCAGGTCGAGCCCGGCCTGGCTCAGCAGGCCGCACAGCTCCAGCAGGCGCTCGCGGTTGCCGGCGAACAAGGGGTCGCGGAAGACCACGTCGTGCACGCCGTGCGTCTCGACGATGTCGCGCATCTCCTCGAAGACATTCAGGGCCGAACGACCCCGCCAGGGGATGCCCTGGGCCACCACGTAGCCGCAGTAGGTGCAGTTGATCGGGCAGCCGCGGCTGGACGCCACGGTCTGGATCGGTCCGGACATCGTGGGGATGCGGTACAGCTCGATCGGCAGCAGGTGGCGGGCCGGGAAGGGCAGCGCGTCGAGCGCGTCCCCCTTCAGCAGCGGACGATCCTCGTTGTGGACGATCTCGTCGCCACGACGCACCGAGAGGCCCGCGACGGCCAACCCGTCCCGTCCGGCGACCTGTTCGGAGACCATCTCGGCCACGGTCAGTTCGGGCTCTCCGCGCACGATCGCGTCCACCTTCGAGCCGTGCATGGCCATTTCGGGCACCTTGCTGCCCTGGCTGCCGGTGATGAACACGATGCTGTCGGGCAGCGCGTCCTTGATGCGGTCGGCAAGGCCCAGATCGAGCTCGATCGTGGCGCTGCTCGTGGCCAGGCCCACGACGGTTGGCGCGACGCCGTCGTTACCGGCAGGAACGCGCAGATCGGCCAGGATGTCGTCGATCGTGACGGCTGTCGCCTCGGCGTCCACGATCCGGACGCGATGACCGTCACGTTCGAGCGTCGCGGCCACGTACATCAGGTCGAGCGGCGGATAACAGAGCCCTTCCCCCACCACCATGCCGAAACCGCCCATCAGGCCGCGGCTGACGCGTTGGCTGGGAGGCGGCGGCGGGTTGATCAGTAGGACGTCCATGGGACTCCGAATCGTAGCACCGGCGGTGTGGGCCGAAGGTCCTTTTCGCGCGTTCGCGCGCCGGGCTTGAGCGACGCAAATTCATACCAGGCTTGGACTTGGGGTCTTGGGTCCCTAGTGTCGGTCGATACAGGACCCACACCCCGGATCTACACCCTGGAGTCCTTCGTGACGCCCGTCCACGAGCCGCGGACAAAGTCCGCGCACACTCGATATTCGCGCGCCCGTCCTGCCCGTCGCACACTCGTCGCTTCGCTGTTCACCCTTGCCGCGTCACTCGTTGTCGCGGCATTCGTGTTCCAGCCGCAGCCCGACGAGTCGTCCGCACGCGCAGCGACGGCGCCGCTGAGCGTCGACGCGGACATCACGCGCCTTGCTCCGCCCACGTTCCCCCGCGGTCCCGCCATTCCGCTCGCGCTCGAAGATGGGCGCGGGCCGTTGTCGTTTGCGCCCGACAGCTTCGGCTTCGCGCACGACGACATCGCGTTCGCCAAGAAGAGCCAGGCGGAGCAGGACCTCGAGGACGAGATCAAGCAGCTCGAGAAGGACATCAAGAACCTCGAGAAGCAGATCAAGAACACGCAGAAGGACATCCAGAAGGCGCAGAAGGACATCGCGAAGTACCAGAAGAAGATCGACGACTTCGCGAACAAGAAGCTCCCCAAGCAGCAGGAGAAGATCGACAAGGAGCAGGCCAAGTGGGACGCCTACAACGCGCAGCTCGCGTTCTGGCTGAGCGAGTACGTGCTCGCGCAGGCGTTGCCCGAAGTGACCGAGGACGAGCAGAAGGACAAGGCCAAGGCGATCAAGAAGGCGTTGCAGGAGATCGCGAAGCTGCAGAAGAAGCTCGTGCAGCAGCAGGCCAAGATCGACAAGGAGCAAGCCAAGTACGACCAGTACGTCGTGGACGGTCTCGGCTACCTCGACGACATCGATGACCTGAACGACGACATCGGGACGTACGAGAGCCAGGAAGACGATCTCAACGACGACCTCGACGACCTGAACGACGAGCTCGACGATCTCGAGGACGAGCTCGAGGACCTGCAGAGCGGCGGCGGCGATCCAGGCGGCGACCCGCCCGGTGGCGGCGGCGGTGATCCGCCCGATCCGCCCGACCCGCCGGATCCGCCAGGTGGTGGTGGCGGCGACCCGCCCGATCCGCCTCCGCCCCCGCCGCCGCCCTCGGGCACGGCCGGCAGCGCGACCGCACCGCTGTGGATCCAGGAAGCCGTGCATTCCAAGGACGACGGCGTGGGCCGCGTCGACGGCATCGCGACCTTCGGCCTGCCCTTCGCCCAGGGCGAGGTGGGCCAGGTCGGCGGGCGCCCCGCGCTCGCGGTGACCAACACCAGCCACTACCAGTTCCGCACCCTAGAGACCTGGCCGGACAACTCGGTGAAGTGGGCCCTGATCGACACGCTGGCCGACGTCCCGGCCAACGGGATCAACTTCAACCACGAGACCACGCCGGGCAACGGCACTTCGGGCCAGGCTTCCATCGCCTCCGATCTCGGCAACCGCATCGCGCTGAACACCGGCCCGCTGCAGGCCGACGTCGACAAGGCCAACTTCAACCTGTTCGACCGCGTGGTGGTCGACGGCTTCGAGATCGTGTCCACCGACGCCAGTGCCGGCATCCTCGGCTTCGCCACCGACGGCGCCCCGATCAGGCCTGATCAGGCGCAGACGACGGTGACGATCGAGGAGAACGGACCGGCGCGCGCCGTGGTGCGCGCGGACGGCACGCTCGAGCGGCCCGACGGCACGGACCTCGTCGACTTCACCTGTCGCATCACGGCCCGCGCCAAGAGCTCCGCGCTCGAGGTGACGTTCACCGTGCGCAACGCGAACATCAACCGGCCCCAGCACGTACAGATCGAGGGCATCGAGCTGATCGTCCGCACCAACCCCGGCAACAGCCCGGTCGGCACGCTCTCGCGCCACGACGGTCTCGACGCCGCCTGGGTGAACCCGGGCGACCACGCCTACCTGCGCCAGGCCTACAGCGCGGCGATCACCACCGACGTGCTCGGCGCCGGCACGAACTACAAGCCGCACATCCCGAAGGCGGACCCGCAGACGCTCACCGAGGAAGGCTACGAGCTCGTCACCACGGCGAGCGGCGTGCTGCACAACCTGGGTGACAAGAACCTGTACCCGAAGCACGGGTTCGTGGACCTCACCGGCGATCTGGGCGGCACCACCGTCGCGTTCAAGCAGATGCCGTACTTCTGGCCGTCCGCGCTGGAGATGTGGGGCACCGGCGACGTGGTCGCGGGCGTGTTCACGTCACGCAACAACGCGCCGTACACGTTCGTGTGGAGGCAGCACGAGAGCCGCACGGTGGCCTTCGACTTCCACGCCGGCGCTGCGTTCGACGTGGCGCGCACGGCGCAGGAACTCGACATGCCGCTGATCGGCCGCGCCGCCGACTACGACCACTACGACGAGGCCGAGGTCCTGCCCTACCAGCTGCTCACCGAGGCCGAGCAGAACTGGGTCTACCAGGCGATGGGCGTCGACCACACGGTCTACATCAAGAACGAGAAGCTGGAGGTCACCCGCTTCCTCTCCTCGGGCCAGACCGGCGGCGCCAACAACCACGACAGCATCGAGCGGCAGCTCTTCGGCGAGTGGCTGCGGCACGGTCACGGCGGGCAATTCCTCGACGGCATCGACACCGCCGTCTACAAGTCCGAGTGGCAGGTCCTGCGCAGCGACAACTTCCACCACGACAACGACCCGGGAGCCATCAACGACGGCCTGCCGCACAGCGAGAAGTTCGAGGGCGACCTCGAGCACCGCTATCGCCACGGCATGATCCTGGCCTACTACCTGACCGGCGATCAGCGCATCTACGACGCGCTCTACGACGAGGCGGAGATCCTCGAGAAGCTGTTCGTCGGCGAGCAGGAACGCTCGATGTACCAGTCGATGACCGCGCAGGCGTTGGTCGGCGAGTTCACGAACAGCGCCGTGATCCGCGCCGCGCTGAAGTCGCGCATCCAGTTCTTCTGCACGCCCACGATGGACGTGACGACCTTCCTGGACGGCTTCGGCTGGCAGAGCACGCCGGGCAGCGGCAGCCGCCGCTACTACGTCTGGGACGGCCAGGGCAAGGCCGAGAAGCAGCCGGGCGAGAACTACGTCACGCGCGGCTTCATCACCTCCAGCCTCGGACCGATCGGCATGTACCAGGCCTCGCGCTGGCTGGGCCCGTCCGACCCCGACGGCGTGCTCGCGCGCGGCCGACTCAACGACCAGGCCTGGTACACGCGCCACGAGCTCTACCCGTGGGACCCGAACCCCGCGACGCGGCGCATGGTCTACAGCTACGGCGTCGGCCAGCAGTACGTCAACTCGATGGAGCTGTCGGTCTTCCACCCGATCCTGTTCGGCATGGGCGAGGCGTACGTCGCCACCGGCGACGACGGATACATCTGGAAGGCGGTCGAGCAGGTCGAGAACTTCAAGGCGGTCGACCAGGGCAGCTACAGCAACAACATGTACCTGATCGACAGCCGGCTGGACTGCCAGCACTTCTTCGCGATCTACGCCGCATGGCTGGGGTTGGACACCTAGCGACACCTCGCAGTCGTCCTTCGTGACGTCCGGAGCGCTCACTGCGCTGGTGAGGGGGGGTGGTTCCCTGCTCAGACAGTTTCGGCGCGCACGCCGCACGCTCGGAGTGCGCCCCGGTTTCGGCTGCGCACCAAAAAACTCGCGACGGAACCACCCCCCTCACCACGCACCGCTGTTGCCATTGCTTCCGCGCGGCTGCAAGGCGTCGCCGGACTTGAGGGGCAGAATGGTGGACGCCACGTCCACCGGCTGTTTCTTCCGAGTGCCGCCGTGACCGTGTCGGGCCTGCACATCTCTCCTGCACATCTGGGCGAGCCATCGTCTCGACCGTGTTGCGGGAGCCTTGCCGGAGGAGCGTGAGGGGGTGTTTCCGTCGCGAGTTTTGCGCCGTGGAGCCGGGACGGTGACGCCTTCCGAGCGAGCTCAATCCACGGCGCAACTGTCTGAGCAGGGAAACACCCCCTCACGATCCGTAGGCGAGGCGGCATGACCCAGCGGACGTAACAGCGCGGAAGCGCGTCAGACGGGCTTGCGAAGCACCGCGTACAGCGAGACGCCGAAGGGGAGGTCGATTCGCTTCTCCAGCGCGACTTCGGTGGCGGTGATGGCGCTGGCGAGCCACTCGACGGGGGCGGGGAAGGGCACGGCGAAGTCGCTGGTGGGCTCGGCTTCGGAGGTCTGGGCGCGTCGCAGGCGGCGCATCAGGAAGACCGGGGGGAAGAGGGTCATCGTCGTGTAGCTGACGCGCTCGACGTGATAGCCGGCGGCGGCCAGGCGGCGGCGGAACTGGGGGCGGCGGTAGCGACGCTTGTGGTGGTAGGCGTCGTCGTGCGGACTCCACAGGCTCATGAAGGCGGGCACGGTGGCGACCAGGACGCCGCCCGGCCTGAGCACGCGGAAGGTCTCGGCCATCGCGCCGACGTCGTCGTCGAAGTGCTCGAATGCGTCCAGCGCCAGCACGACGTCGTAGCTGCCGGTCGCGAAGGGCAGCTTCATCGCGTCGCCCTTCACGATGCGGTCGATGCCGCGCTGCCCGCACAGGCGGATCGTCTCGTCCGAGATGTCGATGCCGCGGATGTCGCCGTAGTCGGCCAGGAAGCGGAAGGACATGCCGGTCGCGCAGGCCACGTCCAGGATCTGCAGCGGCCGCCCGGTCGGCGCGTAGCGGTCGAGGGCCGCCCGTACCAGCGCCCGGCGCCCCCGGTACCACCAGTGCTTCTCCTCGACCGCGAACATGCGGTCGAACTCCTCGATGTTCACTCGCTGCGGTCCTCGTCGTCGCGGACCTGCGCCGCGCGCTCGTAGGTCATGATCAGCTTCGTGACGGCGATCATCACGCCCAGGCAGACCACGAGCAGCAGGTAGCGGTAGGTCGGCAGCGCGAACGCCGCCAGGATGCCCACGCCGGCCAGCACGATGCCCAGCCCCCACAGGATCACCACGGCCTCGGTGGCGGTGAAGCCCGCGCGGACGAGCCGGTGGCTCAGATGGTGGTTGTCGCCGAGATAGATCGGCCGCCCCTCCCGCGCGCGCATGACCACCACGAACAGCGCGTCGAAGAGCGGCACGCCCATGATCAGCACCGCCGGGATCAGGTGGCTCACGCCGATCGTCAGGCCCTTGTCGCCCAGGAAACCCTTGGCCATGTCGAACTGGATCCAGGCCATCCAGAAGCCGACGAACATGCTGCCCGCGTCACCCAGGAAGATGCGCGACCGCGGGAAGTTGAACGGCAGGAAGCCGAGCAGCGCCCCGATCAGCAAGAGCGCGATCACCAAGGAGCGCAAGCTCTGCTGGTTGCCGAGGTACACCAGCGCCGCCGCGAAGGCGACGATCGACAACCCCGACATGAGCCCGTTCATGTTGTCGGAGAAGTTGAACGAGTTGACGATGGTCAGGTACCAGCCCAGGAAGGCCAGCACGTAGAGGAACTCGCGCAGCGGCCCGCCCTCGGTCGCGAGCTTCTCGATCTGCGGCCAGAGCAGGATCAGCACGGCGGCGACCTGGCCGCCGAGCTTGAGCTGGAAGGGCATGCGGTCCTTCCAGATGTCGTCCACCAGCCCGGTCATGAACATGACCATCGACGCGGCCATGACGAAGCCGATCTCGTGCAGGCGCAGGTCCACGCCGGCCTCGCCGGCCACCGTGCGCTCGATCATCAGCAGGCCGACGGCGCCGGCCACGACCACGCCCACCCCGCCCAGCAGCGGCGTGACGCGCGCGTGCTCCTTCCGCCCGCCCGGGCGGTCCACGATCCTCGCGCGCCGCGCCAGCAGCATGCAGAGGGGAACCGTGATGAGCGCGGTCAACAGCGCCACGCTGAAACCCTGCGCTGCGATCTTGAGGACGTTGTCCAAGTCGCTCCGGTTCCATCACCCCGAGGAAGGGGGAAACTCTACCGCGCCGGCCCGCTCCATCCCAACACGCGCCCGTCCGGGGCGCCGCTCCGAGGCGCCTCTCAGGTGCGCAGGCTGACGCCGCGCCGCGCCAGCCAGTCGAAGACCCCGTCCACCTCGCACAAAAGCTCGGCCATCGAGCTGTGCTCGCTCACGGCGAAGCGACGCAACTCCATGCGGGGCGTGTCCGCGTCGTTCAGCCCCGACATGGCGGAGATCGCGCTCTTGAACCCGAGCTCCTCCAGCACCGCCAGCGTGTTCTCGTCGTAGTCCCAGGTGCGCCCGTAGGGGTACGCGAAGGACGGCACGCCGTGCCCCAGCCACGACTCGAGATCGCGCAGGCTGCCCTCGATCTCACGCCGCTGGTGGCTGGGCTCCAGCGAGGACAAGACGAGGTGGTTGACCGTGTGCGCGCCCAGCTCGACGCCGGCCTCGTCCAGGGCGCGGCATTCGTCCGGGCCGAGGTAGACCGAACGCGCCAACTCGCCGTCCTGCCCACCCACGTCGGCGAAGGCCTCGGCCAGCGTCCGGTCGCGGTCCTCGGCGGTGACCTCGTACTTGAGCAGCCGCTTGAGCTGGTACTCGGCCGCCACGTCCCCGTCGGGCAGCGTGGTCAGGTCGCGTTGCTGGTGCTTGCGGTCGAGCTTCGCGGCGATCATCTCGCCCAGCTTGTGCGGGCCGACCTTGTGCAGCACCCAGAAGTAGTGGTGCAGCCAGTTCAGGTGCCCCTTCATCGGGCCGGTCTGCACGTAGATCGTCGCCGTCGCCTCGCGCTCCTTGAGGATCGGGAGCAGCACGTCGTGGTTGTCGCGGTAGCCGTCGTCGAAGGTCAGCACGACGCGGTCGGCGGGCACCTCGCCCTTCTCCAGCGCCGACACCATCGACCCCACCGTCATGGTGCGGTAGCCGCTGCGCGCGAGCAGCGTCAGCAGCCGCTTCAGCTTCTTCTCCGAGATCTTCATGTGTCCCGGGAGGTAGTCGGTCTCGGCGGGGTTGCCGACGTTGTGGAACATCAGCACCGGCACGCCCTGCCGCCGCGCGCGGAACATGCGCCGCAGCCCGGTCAGGTGCAGCGCCCAGGCCAGCCAGCGGCGCAGGATCTTCTTCAGGCGGTGCTTCATGGACGGGTTCGGCAGGCGCTCTCAGGAGGACATGTGTTCGGCATCGCGATCGCCGTCGGCGAGGCGCCAGCGGGCCATGTCCAGGTCCTCGCCGGGCGCATCCGCGCGACAGGTCCGCACGATGAACGGGAAACGGGCCCGGAAGGGCAGCTCCCCGCGCGCACGACGATACCCGAGCGAGAGCAGCGGCCGAACCGCGGGGTCGTGCTCGAACTGGAGCGCCGTGACCTCCTCCAGCCCCTCGGCATGGGCGGCGGCCGTGAAGCCATGGAGCAGGGCCCGGCGGACGTCCTCGTCGGCCGCCATGTGGTCCACCAGCCAGGCGTGCCCCTCGCGGAACTCCACGACCAGGTAGCCGGCCAGCTCGCCGTCGCGCATCCACCCGAAGCACTGCTGGCGCCGGGAGGGGTTGTCGACGTAGCGCCAGTTGAGCCACTCGGCACTGCGCTCCCCCACCAGGCCGGTGCGCGGCGCGCAGCGCGCAAAGAGCGCGTCGACGTCGGGCTCGAAGCGATCGATGCGCACGAGCTCCGTGTCGGCTCCGCGCGACGGGAAGCGGCTCTTGTCGCGCCAACCGAGGAACACGTCGAGCAGCGGCGCGATGCTCGCGGCCAGCGGCCCGACACGCCCCAGGCGCAGCAGCCCGCGCCTGGAGCGGAAGCGGTAGCGCCAGATCGGTGCGTACCCGATCAGCTTCCACCCGTTGCGCAGGAAGCCCTTGAGCGACAGCCGCCCCGAGTAGGCCCAGGTCAGCGGGACGCCTGCGTCGCCGCAAGCCTCGCAGACGATGTCGTCGAGGCCGGTGAAGATGCCCTGCCCGCGCCAGTCGGGCATGGTCATCGCGTCGCTGGCCTGCATCAGCACGATGGGCTCGCCGTCGCGCAGGAAGCGCCGCGGCATGTAGCTGTAGCCGCCCACGATCGCGCCCTGCTCGTCGCAGGCCACGCGCGAGACGGCCGGGCCGTGCGGGTTGCTGTCGTACTTCCAGACGAAGGTGTCGGCGCCCTTGTCCTTGCGGAAGCAGGTGTTGAAGAGGCGTGCCTGGTCGGCGCGGTCGGCCGGCGTGGCCTCGCGCACCGTCCAGCGCCGCTTCGTCATGCGCCGGCCAACCCGGCAGCGAGCCGGACCTTGTCGCTGGTCTCGCGCACGGCGCGCGCCACGATCCGGGGCGTCAGCTCGTTGTCCCAGCAGCCGGCGCGCTCACTCGCCTCCGCCAGGTCGGGACGCCCCGGCCCCTTGTCGCCCGCGTGCAGCAGGCGCACGTGCGGGTGCACGAGGATCTGCCGATCGGCGTACCAGCGCTGCCAGGCAGACAGCATCCCGCGGTCGTGACCGGGTCGACCGATGACGTGCTCGAGGGCGACGGCCATGCCGGTCACGCGCGCGACCTCGATCGCGTTCTCCATCTGCGAGCGGGTGGCGTCGTCCATCGGCGCATGGCCCGCGCCGTGGTGTCCCTCGGGCGGGCACACCAGCATCTCGCGGCAACCGCCGTTCGCGAAGGTCAGCGCGATCATCGGATCGAGATGGTCGGCGCGCACGCGCACGCTCCAGTCCATGCCGGGCGCGGCGGAGATCATGCCGCGGCTCAGCTCGCGCACGAAGTCGTGGTCCTCCGCGATGTCGCGGTTCACGAAGGTGACCTTGCGCCCACCGCCGCGATGTGCGGCGTGCCGCACCATGCCCAACGTGCCGTCGATGTCCCACTCGGGGCAGAGCACGTCGAGCAGGCGGGCCCCCCCGATGGTGCGCGCCGCACAGGCGTCGAGCGGCAGCACCTCCCAGGCCGGCATGACGTCCGGCGGCGGTTCGCTGGGCGGCGGGTTGCGGCGCGTCTCGTCCCCGTCGCGCACGACCATGCCGGGGATGTCCTCGACGGGCTCCAGCGCGGCCAACTCGGCGCTCACCTCGGAGGTCAGCGCGCCGGCCAGGTCGGGGAAGGTGCTCAGCAGCTCCTCGGCGTAGCGCACGGCCAGCGGCCCGGCCGCCACCAGCACAGCAGAGGGCGACCAGCCCGAGAGCAGCCGACGGATCGAGCTGGCGTCGGGCACCGGGTTGGCGGCGACGAAGCTGCCCCCCGCGTAGAGCATGACCATGTCGGCGCGCCAGAGGCGCGTCTCGCGCCGGACGATGCGCTCGCCGAGCCGCTCGGTGTCCTGGTCCAGCACGCGCACCTCGGCGCCGAGGCGCAGGAGTTCGGCCGCCATCTGGGCGACGTCGCGCGGCGGCAGGCCGGGCATCTCGCTGCACGCCATCCCCAGGCCGCGCGGCGGCGTCTGCGTGACGACGATCAGGATGCGCTTGTGCGGTTTCATGCCGCGGTCGTTCCCGTGTCCAGGCCCATGTCGCGATACAGCTCCAGCGTGAGGTCGATCTGGCGGTCCACGCTGAAGAGCCTGGCGACGCGCGCGCGGCCGGCGCGGCCCATGCGCTCTCTCAGCGTAGCGTCGGCGAGCAGCCGAATCAGCCGGTCGGCCAGCGTGCCGACCTGCAGAGGGTTCACCAGGAAGCCCGTCTCGCCGTCGGCCACCACGTCGCTCGGCCCGCCCCAGAGGCTGGCCACCACCGGGCGCCCGGCGGCCATGGCCTCGAGGTTCACGAGCCCGAAGGACTCGAAGCACAGGCTGGGCGTCGCCACGACGTCCGCCAGCGCGTACGCGGCGGCCAGATCGCTGCCGCCCAGCCAGCCGGCCGACACCAGCGCGTCGGCCATGCCCAGCCGCCCCGCCAGGTCGGCCATCTCCTCGGCGAAGCCGGGCAGCGCGTCGCCCACGGTCAGGATCACTGCCCGCGGCACGCTCCGGCGCACCAGCTCCAGCGCGCGCACCAGTTCCAGGCCGCCCTTCAGCCGGTCCAGCCGACCGCCGTAGAAGACTACCGGGCGTCCGGCGACGCCGAGCCGCCGCGCCAGCGCCTCGACCTGCTCGGGCGTGGCCGTCTCGCGGTCGGGGAACAGCCCGTTCGGGATCACCGCGGCCTCGCCGAACCCGTTCTCGGCGAGCACGCGCGCCATCTCGGTCGAGACCGCCGCGAGGCGCGTCACGTCGCTGCCGACCACCCGCCGGATGCGCCCGTTGCGCAGCGGGTTGTAGCGGCCGCGCACGCACAGCGCGCACTTCAACGGACCGTTGCGGTAGCGCACGACGTCGCCGGGAACGATCCGCTCGTCGAGGTGGCAGAACATCTTCTGGTGGCAGACGGGCATCACGTCGTGCACGTGCAGCACGACCTTGGCACCGGTCGAGCCGGCCGCCGCCAGGGCTGCGTACGACAGGTGGATGTGCAGGTTGTGCACGTGCACCACGTCGGGCCGGAGCTCCTCCACCGCGTGCCGCATGGCTGCGACACCGGCGGGGTTGTCGAGGCTGCGCCAGGCGCGGAAGCGCAGGTTGTAGGCGGGCGTCGGCTCGACGCGCACGTCCACGCCGCCCTCGGGTTCGTGACGCGCGCCGGCGGGGTCCTGGGTGGTCGCGAGGAAGGACACCTGGTGTCCGCGGCCTGCGAGGCCTTCCGCCATCGCGACGGCCACGCCGGCGGCCGAGGAGCGGCCGTGCAGATCATTGGCGACCAGGACCTTCATGGGTGGGTCCTTTGTCGCCCCGCGGACCCGTCGATCTCAAGCCCGATCAGGGACGGACTCAGATCTCCACGCCGGCGTCGTTCACCTGGGCGGGCGCCTTGACGCGTCCGAAGCTGAAGGCACGCGCCAGACGCGCCTTGCCCTCGTCCTTGTTCTCCCAGTAGTACCGCAGGCGCGCCATGAATCGGCGGGTGCGGGCCGGGCGGGACTCGTACCAGGCCTCGTACTCCTCGACGAGGTTCCGCTTGATGCGGTTCAGGTCGTCGTTGGAGAAGTTCTCGTGCATGTACGGGCTGCGGTCACTGTCCACGTACTCGGTCTTCACGAGGTCCGGATCGATACGGTCCTTGAACTCGTGGAATGAGGCGGTGGCCGTGAGCGGGTTGAACAGCGAGGTGCGCACGCGGTCGGGCATGCCGGCCCGGAGCACCCCCGCGGTCTCCTCGATGTCCTGCATCGTCTCCTTGGGCGTGCCCACGATCAGGAAGATCTTGGTCCAGATGCCCGCGCGGCGCGTGATCTTCAGCGCCTCGACGATCTTGTCCACGGTGTAGTCCTTGATCAGCGTGTCCAGGCTGCGCTGGCTGCCCGACTCCACGCCGAAGTACATGCGCATGAAGCCCGCCTTGCGCATCGTCACGGCCATGTCGTAGTCGAGCATGTCCACGCGCGTCTCGCAGGACATGTTCAGCTTCAGGCCGCGCTCCATGATCCCCTCGCAGATCTCGTACACGCGCTTCTTCTGGCACGTGAAGAGCTCGTCGATGAAGAGCACGTTGCCCGGCTTGTAGGTGTCGTGGATCAGCTGCAGCTCGTCGAGGATGTTCTCGACCGAGCGCGTGCGGAACCCGCGACCCGTGAGCTCCTTCTGGCAGAAGATGCAGCGGAAGGGGCAGCCGCGGCTGGTGAAGATGTAGAACAGCCGCTCCTTGTTCATCGCCGCGTAGCGCTGGAAGGGAAGCGCATCCCAGTCGGGGAACGGGATGCGGTCGAGGTCCTTGATCAGCGGCGGCTGCGGCATCACGTGCCGCGTGCCGTCGGCCTTGTCGAAGGCGATGCCGGGCACGTCCGTCAGGGCCTCCTTGCCCAGCTCCACGCCGGCCATGAACTGCACGATGCTGTCCTCGGCCTCGCCGCCGATGACGTAGTCCATCGCGCCGCAGTCCAGGAAGGTGTCCACGTCCACGGTGGCGTGCGGGCCGCCCATGATCGTGATCACGTCCGGGTTGGCCGCCTTGGCCTTCTCGGCGTAGCGGATGGCCCGGTTGACGTGCGGGGTCAGCGCGGACAGGCCGAGGATCTCGGCGCGGCCGAGGTAGCTCTCGACCTCGGCCTCGGTGCAGACGCGCTCGTCGCAGCACTCCACGTCCGCGCCGTGCTCCTTCAGGATGGCCGCCAGGTAGATGATCCCCAGCGGCATCGCGATGAAGAAGTCGTCCTGACCCGGCGGGGTCACGTACATGAGGACGATCTTCTTCTTCGTCAGCGGGCCGATGGTCGCGTCGGTCATTGAGGTCGATCCTGGGTGGGCGGCAAGCCGTCGGTACGACGGCGGGCCCTACGAAAGTACACCCAAATATATACCAGATGAACGAATGGCAGGACGTGGCACAGGCCCGCCGCCGCTGCCACTCCCATCGGCCCGTACAACTCGCCACCCAAGAAAATCCCGAGCAGCGCGATGGTGCCGATCAGCACGTTCAGCATCACCGAGTGCCGCAGGCGTCCGCTGTAGATGTAGAAGGGGTCGGCGATGACCGTAAACCCGATGAACAGGTTCCCTGATACGAGCCACAGGAATAGCGGGAAGCTGCCCTCGAACTCGACGCCGTAGAACCACTGGATCACCAGGTACATGATCGGCACGGACAGCAGCGTGGCCAGGATCATGAGGCCGCCCGAGACGAGCGAGACGCGTCGCAGCAACCCGCCCATCTTCTCGATCGTCAGCTTCTCCTGGCCCATCTTGAGGCCGAGCGTGGGGAGCAGCGTCTGCGTCACCGCGCGCATCGCGAGGGCGAGCGCCCAGCTGAGCACGTACGCGATCGAGTAGTGGCCGTTGTCGCGGAACGTCGCGTACGCGGGCACGAGCAACATGCCGGAGCGCGGCACCAGCGTGTTGATCGACTTGTTCATCGCGAGCAGCAGGCTGCGCCCGAAGATGTGGCCGATGTTCGCGCCCGGCACGGCCGCGAGCACCTCGCCGATCGGCGGCGGCGCGATGCTCGGGTCGGCCCGCCGGGCGGCCGCGTAGAAGCGCAGGCCGATCAGCGCCGCCAGCAGCGTCTGCACCACGAAAGCGCCCACCACGCCCGGCACCCCCCAGCCGGCGGCCAGCACGCCCCACACGATGACCGCGCGCAGCACGTTCGTGGTGATGTCGTACAGGGCGTAGGCGCGCATCTGCCGCGTGCCCTGCATCGCCGTCACGGCCAGGCCGCGCACGACCTCGAACAGCCCCGCCACGCACAGCACGCTCGCGAAGCGCCCCACCTGCGGGTCGTCGTAGAAGTGGGCGCCCGCGATCGGGCCCAGGAACCAGCCCAGCGCCACGATGCTGACCGCTGTCATCGTCCCGAGTTTCAGCATCGCGGCGAGCGCGTTGATGCTCGCCGCGCGGTCCTGCCGCCCCATCGCCTCGCTGTAGTAGCTGACCGTCGCCGTGACGACGCCCAGGTTCAGCAGGAAGTACGCGAACATGAAGATCTCGCGCGCGGTCGCCCAGCGCCCGAGTTGCTCGTCGCCCAGGTAATGCGCCGTCAGCACGGACGTGACGAAGTACGTGCCGCCCCAGATGAACGTGGCCGCCTGGAGCACCAGCGTGTCGCGCACGAACCTGCGCTGGCGGAACTCGGCGATCAGCTTCCCGATCACCGCGAGCGCGCCTCGATCAGCTCGGTGTAGATCGCCAGCACGCGCGTCGCGGCCGCGGCCCAGCTCTGCCCCTCGGCGCGCGCGCGGCCGGCTCGACCCATCTCGTCGGCGAGCCCGGGCTCGTGCGTCAAGCGCACCAGTGCCCCGGCCAGTCCGTCGATGTCCTCCGGCGCGCGCAGGAACCCGTTGCTGCCGTCGGTGATCGCGTCCTCGGCACCGCTGCCGGTGCAACCCACCACGGGACGGCCGGACGCACCGGCCTCGAGGAAGACCAGCCCGAAGGCCTCGAAGCCGCCCTCGTCGCTGGTCATCGGCGTCAGCATGAACGCCTGGCAGCCGCGCATCAGCGCGACCTTGCGCGCCTGGCTCACGTTGCCGAGGAAGTGCACGTGCTGCTGGGCGCCGGCCTCGCGGATCTGGTCGAGCAGCGCCTGGTAGTACGGGTCGTCCTCGACGTAGCGCCCCACGATCGCGAAGTGCAGCTCGGGCGCCGTCCCGCGCGCCCGCAGGAACGCCGGCAGGCTGATCGTGTAGCCCTTGCGCTGCTTCACCTCGCCCACGCACAGCACGAACGGCCCGGGCACGCCGGCCTCCTCGCCGGCCGCCATCGCGGCGTCGTGGTCGGTCGGCTGGCAGCCGTATGGCACGACCTCGGCGCTCCGCGGGTCGGCCACCTCGCGCACCTGGCGCAGCGCGTATTCGCTGCCGGTGACGAAGCGGTCGGCGCGCTTGTACATCCACGCGATCAGGCGCCGGTGGAACGGCATGCGCGTGGGCGTCACCGAGTAGGTGCCGTGCCCGGACACGACCACCGGGCGCCCCGCCATGCGCGCGACCAGCACGGCCACGTATCCCAGCGGGTAGTCGGCGAAGCTGTGCACCACGTCGGCGCGACGCGCCGCGCGCCAGAGTTGCGGCAGACCGAACGCCAGCAACCGGACGATCTTGGGCAGCGTCATGAACGGGAAGCCGTCGGTCACGAGCGTCTCGTGCAGGGTCACGCCCTGGCGCGGCACGTCGGCCGAGAGACCGCGGTGTTCGAGCCCGATGTACACGTCGATGCCGTCGCACCCGGGCGCCAGCTCGCGCAGTGTGCCGACCGCGTAGCGGCCGACGCCGTCGACCTCCGAGAGGCTGTGGGTCAGCGCCATCACGCGCGGGCGGGCAGCCATCAGCGGGCGGACCTGATGCGCCAGACGCGGATCCACGGCCCAGGCCGATCGTAGGACCAGAGCTGCGTCAACGGGAACGCCATGTCCGTCGGCAGCGCCGCCTCGGCGGGCGGGACGCCGGCCATCGGCGACAGCTCGTAGACCAGCTCGCAGGCCTCGCGCGTCCAGGCCGTGACCGGCGCGCGCCGCTCCTCGTCCGGGATGCGATCCACCTGCACGTAGTGCGTCACGTTCCACGCGTCCATGAAGTCGGCCAGCTCGCGCACCTGGTCGCCGAGCAGGTAGTCCGTCGGGTAGTAGGAGTCGTACTTCCAGAATCGTCCGATCGGCAGCAACGCCCTCGCGGCTGGAGGCTCGGCCACGCCGGCCGCGGCGTAGTCCATCACCCGCTGCTCAGCGCGCGAAATCCATACGTGTTTGACCAACGCGTCCACCGAGGCCGCCGTTGGGTGCAGCGGCGGCCCGTAGCCGTCCACGACCAGCAGGTCCGAGCCATCCGTGAAGCCGACGATCTCGCGCGCCGCCTGCGTGCGCGTGTCCTCCCGCGCGAGCAGCAGGTCCAGGCGCGCCGCCTGCACGACGGGCACGGCCACGGCCAGCACCGCGACGGTCGTCGCCAGCCGGCCTCCGCTGCGCGCCAGGCCGCAGACCAGGCCCGCCGCCGAGATCGCCAGGAAGGGCACCGCCGGCATGAGGTAGCGCACGTGCGTGCCGTCGTAGAGCAGGAAGATCGCGGCGACGACCAGTGGCGGCACCACCGTGAGCATCACGCCCCGCCCGCGTGCGAGCCGCGCGAGCGAGATCAGCCCGACCAGTCCCAGCAGCACCAGCACGGGGTCGTAGCCGATCCAGGCCGACGTCGTCGCGCCCAGGCGCTCGGCGCCGAAGCGCGTGAAGTCGAAGACCTGCCCGCCGATGCCGCCGATGGCTTCGCCCGTCTCGAGCTGTCCCGCGATCGCGCCCTTGCCCGTGTCGGCGCGATAGACGAGCAGGTACGGGAAGCCGATCAGCAGCGCGAGCGCGGGTGCAGCCAACAGGCCCAGCGCGGAGAGCGGTCGCGGACGCCACGCGATCAGCGCCAGCACCGGCAGCGCGAGGAACAGCGCACCCACCGGGTGGGTCGAGGTCGCCAGCGCGGCGAAGGCCGCGGCCAGCGCCACGTCGCGCAGCTGCCGCTTGCGCCGCAACCGCAGACTGGCCGCAAGGCAGCACGCCCCCAGCGCGACCATCGGCGCCCAGGGTCGCGCGGTATGCGCGAACTGCACCACGAGCAGCGAGGTCCCCGCTAGCAGCGCCGCCAACGCCGCCTCGTGCTTCGATCGACGGAGCTCGCGCGCCGCGCGGTACACCGCCCACGGCAGGAGCAGCGTCAGCAGCGCCACGACGAGCCGCGCGGGCAGCCAGGCGGCCGTCGGGTCGTCGAAGACGCGCTCGGCGAACTCTCCCGCCCCGCCCCAGCTGCCGGTCGCGCGCCCGATCGCGTAGCTCACGCCGATCGCGCCGAGGTTCAGGTAGGGCAGCAGGTACGGGTAGGTCGTGTAGCGGCCGGAGGGCGGCACGAGCGCCGTCAACCGCGGCAGGTCGGGGTTGCCGAGGTCGCGCGCGATGCCCAGCGCGCAGCGCACGGCGTGGTCGTCCGGCACGTAGCGGTGCGGCAGCCCGTGGGCGATCGAGAGCAGCAGCAGCGCCGCCACCACCGGCAACACCAGGCGCAACGGATGGCGTATCACGGTCCGCCCAACCCGAGCTTCTCGCGCAGGAAACGCGCCACCTGGTTGCCACGCACGGCCCAGTCGTACTGCTCCACGTCCAGACGCGCCTGCGCGGCCAGCCGCTGCGCGCGCTCGCCGAAGGGCAACAGCTCCGCGATGCCGTGGGCCAGCTCCATGCGTTCGTCCGGCTGCACCATCAGCGCGTTCTTGTCGTGCTCGAGCACCTCGCGCAGCGACGGCAGGTCGCTGGCCACGATCGGCCGCCCGGTCGCCATCGCCTCGAACAGCTTGAGTGGCGAGGTGAAGCGCGCGGAGATCTCTTCCTCCGCGCTGTTCGGCAGGGCGATCACGTCACCCGCCGCGAGGTGGAAGGGCACCGCCGTGTGCGGCACGGTGCCGGTGAAGTGCACCCGGCCCGGCGCGATGCGCGTGGCCAGGTCCACGAGGCGGTGCAGGTCCGCGCCGTCCCCGCCGACGACCAACAGCTGCGCGTCACGCAGCTCCACCATCGCCTCGATCAACGTGTCGACGCCCTTCCAGCGGTAGAGCTGGCCGGCGTAGGCCACCGTCGGCATGTCCGGCAGCTGCAGGTGCGCGCGCGCGGTGTGCACGTCGGGCAGCTCGTCGTAGCGGTGCACGTGCACGCCGTCGTGCGCGACCAGCACGTTCTCGGGCGCCACGCCCCCGGCCACCAGGTCGTCGCGCAGCGCGTGGCTGATCGTGATCACCGCCGGCAAGGTCCTCAGCGCCCGCACCAGCCGGTTGCGGCGCGCGCCGGGCGCCGGGAGGTTGTGCACCTCGGCGGCCAGCCGCGCGCGATCGCGCCGCCGCAGCCCATTGACCAGGATCATCATCGTGTAGTGGTCGCGGACGAGCACGCCCGTGTCGCGCTGCAGCACCATGCGCGCCAGCGCGCGCCAGCCGAAGGTCAGCGACTGCAGCAGGAACGGCGCCCGCTGCCAGCGCGGCGGCAGCATGTCGATCGTGTCCAGGCTGGCGATGCGCTGCACGCCGAAGGTGTGCCGGACCCCGTAATGCTCGAACACGTCCTGCTCGCGGTACGGGAAGCGCCGCGGCGCCACCACGTCCACGTTCATCCCCGTGGCGGACAGGGCCTCGGCCATGGCGGCCACCTGGATCCCGTGCGCCCGGCTGCCCGGGAAGCGGATGTTCACCAGCAACTCGACGCGCGTCACGTCGGGCCGGCTCACCGCGCGCTCCCCCGGGGGCGACCGCCTCGCGGGAGGGCCGGGCAGCCAGCTCCTGCCGGTGCCTGGCGCTTCACGGGCTCTCCACTCGTCGCCGCGGGGGGTCCGACCGGTGCGGCCCCCGTTGGCGGCTCGGGCCACGCCGGACCGCACCCGGTGGCGCGGAGCTCATACAGTCCGTAATCTCGCAGGCCATGTCGAGCGCCGCCCAGAGGGCCTATCGCGCCGGCGCACCCCTGGTGCTGGCCTCGGCAGCCTGGGGACTGTGGGTGCTGCGTCCCGGGCTGCTGATCGCCGCCCTGCCGCTGCTCTACTGTCCCGGCTGGGGCCTGCTGCGCGTGCTCTCGGTCGTGGACCGCCACTTCGTGGTGACCGGCGCGAGCTTCGCCCTCTCGGCTCTGGTGCTCGGGCTGCTGGCGCGCGCCGGCGCATCCCTCGGCTTCTCGGTCGAGCAGATCGGCCTGCTGGCCCACTTGGTCACCCTGCTGCTGTGCATTGCCGGAGGCCTGCGCCTGGCCGCCCACGACCGGCGTCAGGCGCGCCACCCGCCCCACCCCGACCCGATGCCGCTCTGGCCCCGCCGCTCGCCCTTCTGCCTGATGGTGCTGGTGCTCGCGCTGGGCGCCGTGCTGTGGGCGGCGCCGCTCGGCAGCCCACCCGTGGGAACGGGCCACCTGGCCTCGGCAGCGCGCGCCTCGGCCTGGCTGACGGGCGGCGAGGAACCGCTGCTGGCGGGCGTGGCCCAGCCCTCCAGCCGCCTGCTGCCGGCCGCGGCGGGCGCACTGGCCGCCGCCAGCGGTCACGCCACGCTGATCGCCGTGCAACTGCTCGACCTCGCGGCCCTGGCCGCCGTGCTGCTGCTGGTCGCGGAGGGCGTCTCGCGCCTACGCGGCAACCGCGGCGGGACGCGCGCCATGCTCGCGCTGCTGCTCGGCCTGAACCCGCTGGCCGCGTACTTCCTGCTGGGCGCGGCGCAGGGCGAGCGCAGCGCGACGGCGCTCACGGCGGGATTCGACCCCGCGCTCACCACCGCGCTGCAACCCTTCCTGGACAGCACGCCGCAAGTCCTGGCGCTGGCGTTCACGGCGCTGCTGCTGAGCGCGACGCTCTCGGTGCTGCGTCGCGCCAGCTACCACCTGCCGCGCGTGGCCGGCGTCGCGGCGCTGGGCCTCGCGATCTCCAGCCCGGCCGCCGCGGTCCTGCTCCTTCCCGGCTGGCTGCTCGGCATCGGCCTGTCGCACATCGCCTGCCGCGACAGCGAGGACAACCAACCGCCGCCCAGCAACTCGTCTCGTCGTCCGGGCGAGCCGATCATGCTGCGCGCGCCGTTCTGGGCGCTGGCCTGGCCGATCACGATCGGAGCGCTCGCCGGCCTGTGGATCGCCGGCCTCCCCGAAGTACGCACCGGTCTAGTCAACATCGTCGCGTGGGGCCTGCTGGCCGCGCTCGGACCGACCTGCCTGCTGTTCTTCCCCGGCGTGCGGCACCTGCACCGCAGCCCCGGCCGCGAGGCCTGGTTCTTCATCGGGGTGATCCTGCTGCTCGCGCTGATGGGCATGCTGATCGGTTTCCCCGGCGACCGCGGCGAGCTGGTCGTGCGGCTGCTCGCGCTCGTGCTGGTCGTGCCCATCGCCAACGGAGCGGTGAGCCTGGTCGAGGAGTACGGCCGGCGCGCGAGCCTGCTGCTGACACTGCTGGTCGCGTTCCTGCTGATCGCGCCCGCGGTCGTGCTACGCGAGCACGGCGATCGCATCCGCCCGCTGAGCGTGGACCGCGAGACCGGAAAGCTGCTGGTGCAGGACGCGCCGCTCTCGCCCGACCTGGTGGCCGCGCTGCGCGAGATCTCCCGGCGCTCGCCGGTCGACGCCGTACTGGTCCCGCCCGAGGACGTAGACGAGGACTGGCTCGCGTCGGTGGCGCTGCTCGCCGAACGACCGCTGCTCGGACCCGCGCGTGAAGCGAGCGTGCCGGAGGGTTCGGCGGAACGCGACCGGGCGCGTCTCGCGCGCCGGCTGCACGACGGCGCCGAGGCGGCCCTGCTCGCGGTGCGCAGCCTGCCGGGCCTGCACGCGCGTGAGTTGTGGACCGTGCACGGCGGCCCGACCTGGCCCGGCTTCGAGCCCGAGGGCAGCCACGGCTCGCTCTCGGTCGCGCGGGCTCGCGTGGGCCACGTGCTGCTCGTCACCGTCGCCGGACTGCGCGCCGACCACCTCAACCCCGGTGCCCTGCCGCGCATCGCCCCGCTGCTCGAGACGGGCGCCCTGTTCACGAACGCGGTCAGCCCGCTGCCCGCGAGCCGGCCCGCGCTGGCCAGCCTGCTGGCCGGACGCTCGCCCGCCGAGCACGGGCTGCTCTCGCCAGGCGGCGCGCTGGCAGGCCATGCGCGCACGCTGGCCGAGGAGTTCGCGGCGCGCGGCTACCGCACGGCCGCCGTGCTGACGCTGGAGCCGACCGCCGGCCTGGACCGCGGCTTCCAGAGCGTGCGCACGCGCCCCGGTGTCCAGGCCGAGCAGGCGGTGGACGCCGCGTTCGTGCGCCTGGCCGAGGCCGACCCGCGACCGCTGTTCCTGTGGCTGCACCTGTCCGACCCGATGGACGCGCCGCCCGGCGACCGCCGCGCCTACGACGAGGCGGTGTCGGCCGTGGACCGCTCGCTGGCGCGCGTGCTGCGTTCGCTGCGTCGCAACGACCTGGTCGTGCTCACCGCGCCGCACGGGCGCGCGCTGCCGGGCGACACCTCGCCCGGGCTCTTTCCGCCCGAACTGCTCGAACCGACGCTGTCGGTGCCGCTGCTGGTCGCGGGCAGCGGGTTGCACGCCGGACGCGAGGAGGGCCTGATCGGCCTGGACGACGTGGCCGGGCTGCTGCTGCGCGGCGCGCTGCCCGCGCGCGAGCGCATCGCGCTGCTGGCACCGGGCGATCGGGGCTGGGCGGGCCGCGTGTTCGGCGAGCGCCGCCCCGGGAGCAAGACGCTCGTGCTGCCCGCGACCGCGGGAAGCGGCCGCCGGGCCTGGTCCTTCGACCTCGTCGGCGATCCGACCGAGACACGGCCGGTGCTTGCCGACGAACAGGTCTCCGGGGAACTCGCGGGGCGCACGCGCCTCGCCTTCCCCTGACCGCGCCCTGACCGCGCGTCAGCCAGCTGGTCAGATGGTCCAGTGTCCGCGCACGGTCAGGCGCACCGCGCCGCCGTCGACCCGCACCGAAACCGAGCCTCCGCCGCGCGCCGCCTCGGCACCGTCGCACTCGATCTCCACGCCCGCCAGGTGGCGCGGCAGGCGGTAGCGCACCCGGCCGCTCACGCCGTCGAGGCGCAGCGTGTCGCAGAGTTCGACACGGTCGTCACCGAACACGTAGCGACGCTCGGTCTCCGCGCCGGGCCAGCGCCGACCGTCCCGATCCGCCACGCCGCCGTGGAACACGACCTCGTTCCCGCGCACTTCCTGGGTCGTCGTGCAGTCGAGGTGGCTGCCCAACTCCGGTGAGGCCGCCCACCACGGCGCCCACAGCACGTGCGTGAAGGGGTAGAGCAGCGCCGCGAACCATCGTCCGGCGCGCCACTCCACGGCCGCCAGCCACAACCGGAAGCGCAGGTCCTTGCGCTCGGCCGACAGGATCGCGCGCCAGCGCGCGATGCGTCCGGGCGCGCCGCGCGGGCGCAAAAGGAAGCTGCCGAACGCGACGCCCTGGCGGCGGAGTGTTTCGATCCGCTCGACGCCCCGCGTGATGCGGGCGTCGGGGCGGACGACGAGAGACTGCATCTGCCCCCCGCCGAGGTCGCAACCGAACAGCGTGCTCGTCGGCTGCTTGGCCCCGCGCAGCACGGCCGTGCAGCGCGGCGTCTCGACATGCACGAGGCCGCTCGTGGGCAAGTCGAGCGTGAACGGCTCGCGCGGGCTGCCCTGCAGCGGCACGTCCTCGATCACGCGCGCCACCCAGGCGCCGTGGCCGTTCCAGAAGACGCGGCACTGGAAGTTGGTGCCGTGCCCGTGATGGCTGTCCACGCCGCCGTCGGGGTCGATGTGGCCGATCCACTCCTCCATCGCGCGACCGGCCTCATTGCGGTAGCGCTCGACGCCGAGGCGGCGTGCGCCGGCCATCAGCGCCCACACGTCGAACGGGTGGCTCGCGACCTCGTACTCCGACACCCAGTACCAGGCCTTGGCCTCGTTGTGCAGCATCTTCACGCCGTCGCCGTTGCGCATCGCGACCAGGGCGTCGAGCGACGCCGTCAGGCGCTCGCGCTCGGCCTCGCTCGGCTCGTGCCCGAGGATCTCGTGGATGTAGAGCACGAAGCCCGGCGTGCGCGAGTGATAGAAGCCGCTCATGTCGGCCAGGCCCGGGTGCGTGCAGTCGGGCGCGTCCGACGGGATGTACGGAGCGATGCCGTCGGCGGTCAGTTGGTCGAGCGCGCTCCGGCAGCCGGCCAGCGCGTCCTCGGCCCAGTCGTCGCGGCCGAACAGGCGCGCCGCGCGCGCCACGCCGGTGCCCGCCCACAACCGTTGCGCGGGGATGGGACGGTCGCGCGCCGCGTGGCGCAGGTAGCCCTCCACGTGCCGCTCCAATGCTTCGCGGCAGCGTGCGGTCTCGCTCTCGGAGAACGCCGCGGGCGCCTCCTCGAGCAGCGTGGCGATCACGTCGGCGCAGGCGCCGCCGTCGATGGCGTTGTTGGATGCGTTGGCCGGGTCCACGCGACCGGGCAGGAAGACCGGCACGCGGCTCTCGGGGTCCTCGCCCAGCATGTCCACCGTGCGCAGCACCGAGCGGCGGGCGCGCTCGAGGTATTCGTCCTCGCGCGTGAAGCGCCAGTTCTGCAGATCGATGATCGCGCTGTAGACCGCCTTGCCTGTGTGTTCGACCTTGTGCCGCGGGCAGATCAACGCGCCGTCGGGACGTCGCGCGCGGTCCAGGAAGTCGGACAGCCCGCGCAGCAATCCGAGACGCAACTGCACCTGGTCGACCAGTTGCGCGCGGCCCTCGCCGGCCGGCACACGGTGCTCGCTCACGCGCCGGCCTCCATCTCGGACACGAGCAACGGGATCAGGCGGCAGAGGTCGTGCTCGGCCAGCACCATCTCGCGCAACCGGCCGCCCAGCGCGGCGGACTCCTCGGACGACATCGCCAGCAGGCGCGACAGCTTGTCGGCCAGCACGGCGGGCTCGCCCTGCGGGAACATCAGGCGCTTGGACAACTCCGGGCCGAAGACCGGCTCGAAGGACTCGTTGCAGGTGAGCGGCAGGGTGCCGCAGGCCATCGCCTCGAGCACGACCTTGTCCAGGCTGCCGGTGCGGCTCGTGTTGACCAGCACGCGCGCGCGACGCATCGCGTCGGGCATCTCGGGCCAGGACACCGCGCCGAGGAAGGACACGGCGCCGGGCAGACGCTCGTCCGCGAAGGCGTGCAGCGTCTCGCGGAAGGGCACGTCGCCGGGGAGCAGGATGTCGCCGGCGATCTCCACGCGCGGCGTCTCGGGCAGGAGCGTCAGCGCCTCGAGCAGTTCGTCCTGCGCCTTCGACGGCGCGAGCCGCCCCACCGCGAGCACGTCGACCCGGCGCGCATCGGAGCCCGGTGCGAAGTGCTCGCAGTCGATGCCGTGCCCGGTCACGACCACGCGCTGCTCCTGGCCGGCCATGCGGAACGATTCGGTGCTCGCGGTGAACACGCGCCGCACCATCGGCACGGCCATGCGCAGGTTCCGGTCGACGCCCTTGTGCGTGTACCAGAGGTACATGGGGACACCGCGCGGCTTGCACAACGGCGCTGCGTAGTGCACGAACTTCGGGACCATGTGCGCCAGGACGGCGTCGGGGCGCGACGCACCGCGCAACGACGCGAGACCGGCCCAGAGCCGTCTCAGCATTGTCCAACGACCGCCGCCGGACTCCTTGCCGAGCGAGCGCACGTCCACGTGGTCCGGCAGCTCCACCCGTCCGACGCGCTGCGCGAACACGGTGAGCCGGTCCACGTGGCCGGCGAAGGACTCGCACCAACCGTGGAAGAAGCCCAGCACCGCGTCGTCCCGGTCGAGGACCTGCGTCAGGATGACGAGATGCATTGCGCGGCAGTGTGACCTTGTTCGGGCGCCGTCTCCAGCCGCGAGTGCAGCAACTCGTCGTAGAGGCGCGCCAGCCGGCCCGCCACGACACCGGCCTCGTGCGCCGAGAGATCGCTGGCCGCGGCGCCCGCGGCCAGCGCGGCGCGCTGCTCCGCGTCGGCGCACAGCCGCTCCAGGGCATGGGCCAGCGGCTCGATCCCTCCGGCCGGCACCAGCGATCCGTTGATGCCCTCGCGGACCAGGCCCGACACGCCCCCGACGTCGGAGGCCAGCACCGGCACGCCCGCAGCCAGCGCCTCCACCAGCACCTGCGGACAGCCCTCGGCGGCGCTGGGCAGGGCCAGCAGGTCGAGCGCGCCGTAGGCGGCCGAGAGGTCGGCCGCCGGGGGACGCCAGTGCGCGCCGGGCAGCGCGGCCAGCCGCGCACGCAGCGCCTCGCCCTGCGGGCCGTCGCCCATCACCAGCAGGTGCGCGTCGGGGACCGCCGCGCGCACGCGCGCGAAGGCATCGACCAGCCGGCCGACCTGCTTGATCGCGGCCAGGCGTCCCAGGCAGCCGACGAGCACCGCGCCTTGCGGCACGCCGAGTTCCTCGCGCAGGCGCGCGCCGGCCTGCCGGTCGGGCGCGGTGCGCTCGCGGTCGAAGCCGGGCGGGACGATCGCGTACTGCTCACGCGCACCGACGCCATGTCGCCCGACGAGTTCGTCGCGCACGGCGGGCGCGACCGCGATCAGCCGGTCGGTGCGACGCGCGAGGGCGCGCTCGGTCGCGCCGAACAGCGCGCTGCCGAACCGACCGAAGTAGCCCGACAGCACGTGCCCGTGGAAGGTGTGCACGAGCGGTGGGCGCGGGCGCGGCGCGGTCAGCACCGCCATGCGCCCGAGGGCGCCGGCCTTCGCGGTGTGCGTGTGCACGAGCGCGGGGCGACGCTCGGCGAGAAGGCGGCGCAACTGCTGCAGCACCGACAGGTCGCGGTGCGGCCGGATCGCGCGGCCGAGACCGGGCAGCACGAGCGTCTCGATGCCGGCGTCCCGCGCTTCGTCGATCAGGTCGCCCTCGTCCGATTCGGCGCGACCGGTGACGAGCGTCGTGCGCCAACCGCGCTCGGCCAGCGGCGCGTGGATGCGGATCACGTGGCGCGCGGGACCGCCCACGTTCATCCGGGCGATGATGCGCAGCAGCTCAGGCACGCGCGAGCACGTCGCTCAGGATGTCGTCCAGGCTGCGACGCGGCGCGAAGGCGATGCGGCGGCGCAGCGCCGAAAGGTCGGGCGCGCGGCGCGGGCGATCCTCGCGCAAGCCGTCGGGCGTGCCGCGGCTGACCGCCGCGCCGCTGCCCGCGAGGCAGGCCAGGCGCTCCGCCACGTGTCCGATCGACACGCGACCGATGCCGCCGATCTCCAGCACCTCGCCGCCGGGCGGCGCGATGCCGCGCGCCTGGTCCAGCAGGTCCATCATCACGTCGACGAGGTCGTCCACGTGCAGGAAGGCCCGTTCCTGATGGCCGTCGCCGTGCACTGCCAGCGGCCGCCCGGCGCGCGCCGCCGCGGCCAGCGTGGGCAGGACCATGCCCTGCTCGAGCGATTGGCCGGGGCCCACGATGTTGAAGGGTCGGATGATCGTGACGGGCACGCGGTGCGCCGCGTCGAGCAGCATGGCCTCGGCGTCGCGCTTGGCCTCGGCGTACACCGCGCGCGGTCCGCTGCGCGGCGCGTCGGTCACCTCGCTGCTGGAGAAGAACACCACCGGACGCTCGCCGCGCAGGCACTGCTGCAGCACGACCTCGGTCCCGTGGCGGATGACCGAGCCGGTGCGCTCAGGGTCGGCCGTCACCGCGTCCACGCCCACGACAGACGCGAGGTGCAGGACGAGATCGCAATGCTCGCTGGCCCGGGCAACGGCGCGCGGGTCGCGCACGTCCGCGATCAGCAGCGAGTCCGCGCCGAGCGCAAGGGGGCTGTCGCCGGCTGCGGACAGGTCGTCGAGCACGACGACCGAGGCGCCGCGCCCGATCAGGCGCCGCGCGAGGCGCGCGCCGATGAAGCCGGCACCGCCTGTGATGAGGACGCGGAGGCTTGGTTTCATGCTGGTGCTTGGACGGGTCGCGTCGGTTTTCCGTCCCACCCTCGTGCCCGCGATTCGACCGGTTGCGGGCCGAGCAGGCGGGCTTTTTCAGCGTCGCCGGGCTTCCCGGCCGGGCGCCGTGAACGGGCCCGGCCGGGAATGCGCTCGGCGAGCGCTCAGACCATCGTCTTGACGGCCTTCAGCGGCAGGGTCTTCACGACCTTACGTGCCGGCTTCGCCTTGAACATCATCTCTTCACCCGTGAACGGGTTGATGCCCTTGCGAGCCTTGGTCGCCTTCTTCTTCACGACCTTGACCTTGATCAGACCGGGCACGGTGAAGAGGCCGACCTTGCGCAGGTCCCTCTTCATCTCGCCGGCCATCGTGTCGAAAACGGACGCGACTTCCTTGCGCGTCAGCCCGGTCTTCTCGGAGACGGCCTTGAAGATCTCGGACTTGGTGCGCGCTTTGGCGGTGGTGGTGGTGCGCGTGGTACGCGTAGTTCTGGCTGCCATTGGATGGGTCCCTTGGTTCGTTGTAAGTTTGGCCCGATGTCGGGTATCGCGCCGACACTACCGGGCGCGACGGCCCTGTCCAAAGCAAAAAACCCTATGTTTTCAGGGGTCAGAGGCACCCCGCCGCGGCGCGACCCAGCGGTCCTCGCGCGCTTCCGGAGGTCGGCCGCCGCTTCGCGCGGGTTGAGGGGGCGCCGGGGATCGAACCCGGACGGCCCTTGCGGGCCAGGGGATTTTAAGTCCCCCGCGTCTGCCAGTTGCGCCACGCCCCCATCGGTCCACGGGCCCGTCCGCGCGCCTCGACGCGCAGGCGCGCGCGCAAGTCGTTCTACGCCTTCGGGTTCCGTCGCTCCAGTTCTTCCGCGAGCAGCTCGCGGCGGAGGACTTTCAACACGCTGCTGCGCGGTAACTCGTCGCGGAAGTCGATCTCTCGCGGGGCCTTGTAGCGCGCCAGGTGCTCGCGGCAGAACTCGATCAGCGCCTTCTCGTCGACGCCCGCCCCGGGCCGTCGGACCACGAAGGACTTGACCAGTTCGCCCATCCGTTCCTCGGGCACCCCGATGGTGGCGGCCTCGAGCACGTCGGGGTGGCGGGCCAGGGTTTCGTCCACCTCGTCGGGGAAGACGTTGTAGCCGCCGGTCACGATCATGTCCTTCTTGCGGCCGACGATGCGGAAGAAGCCGTCCTCGTCGCGCGTTGCCAGGTCGCCGGTGTAGAGCCAGCCGTCGCGCAACGTGACCGCCGTTTCCGCCTCGCCGTTCCAGTAGCCGGCCATCACCTGCGGCCCGCGGATGATCAGCTCGCCCGGCTCGTCCACCGGCATGTCCGGCGTGCCGTCCTCGGGATCGACCACGCGCGCGTCGGTGTCCGGCACGGGGATGCCGATGCTGCCGATCTTGCGCAGCCCCTCGATCGGGTTGACGTGCGTGACGGGCGAGGTCTCGGTCAGCCCGAAGCCCTCGAGGATGCGCCCGCCGGTGAGTTGCTCGAAGCGTTGCAGCGTCTCGACGCCGAGCGGCGCGCTGCCCGAGAAGACGCCCTTCACGCTGGTGATGTCGACGCCGTCGATGCCGGGGTGGTTGTTGATCGCGTGGAACATCGCCGGCACGAGCGCGAGCACCGAGACGCGGTGCTTCGCGATGGCGTTCACCATCGCCGCCGTGTCACGCGGGTCGGGCAGCACCACGATCCGGCCCGCGCGCCACACCGGATGGTTCATGCACACCGTCATCCCGAACACGTGGAAGTACGGCAGCGCCGCGAGGAAGACCTCCTCGCCGTCCTCGAGGTTGTTGAACCACGCGTCGAGCTGCTGGACGTTGCAGGCCAGGTTGCGGTGCGTGAGCATCGCGCCCTTGCTGCGCCCGGTCGTGCCGCCGGTGTACTGCACGACCGCGACCTCGTCGAAGTCGGGCTGCCGTTCCATCGGGAGGCGTGGCGAGCGTGCGAGCAGGTCGCGCCAGGCAATCACGTCGGGGCGCTTCGGGATCGGCACGGTCATCGGCGGGTCGCGCCTGGCGAGCTTGCGACGACCGACCGTCCGCGCCAGCCAGCCCAGGCTGTCCACCAGCGAGGTCATGACCCAGTGCTGCACGCCCAGCCGGTCCCCCATGCGCTGCAGCCGGTCCACGGCCAGGAAGTCGGCCACGATCGCGACCCTGCATCCGGCGTCGTTCCACTGGTGCTCGATCTCGTCGTCGCTGTAGAGCGGGTTGGTCATCACGACCTGGGCGCCCAGCGACAGCACCGCGTAGTAGGCCACCACCACCTGCGGCAGGTTGGGCATCTGGATCGCCACGCGCTCGCCGGGGCCGACGCCCAGCGCGGCCAGCCCGCCCGCGAAGCGCTCGACCTGGTCGAGCAGCTCCGCGTAGCGGATGCGTCCCGGCCCGAACACGATCGCGACGGCCTCGGGGTGCTCGGTCGCGCTGCGACGCAACGCGCCGGGCACGGTGAGCGTGCCGTAGTCCAGCGTGCGGGGCACACCGGGTGCGTAGTGCCGATGCCATTCGCGCTCATCCATGCGCGCGTCTCACGTCGTGGAAGCCGTCTCCGGTGGCGTCCAACCCGGCACGCGCTCGAACACGCCTGCCGCGCCCATGCCGCCGCCGACGCACATGGTCACGACGCCGTAACGCGCCTCGCGCGTGTGCAGTTCGTGCAGGAGCGTCGTGGTCAGGCGCGCACCGGTCGCACCGAGCGGGTGGCCGAGCGCGATCGCCCCGCCGTTCACGTTGAGCTTCTCGTCGGGGATGGCCAACTCGCGCGCGCAGTGCAACGCCTGGCAGGCGAAGGCCTCGTTCAGCTCGAACAGGTCGATGTCGCCGATCTCGAGACCGGCGCGCGCGAGCGCGGCGGGCACGGCGACGACCGGGCCGATCCCCATGATCTCGGGCGGCACGCCGGCCACCGCGAAGGACAGCATGCGCGCCATCGGCATGACGCCCGCGCGCTCGGCGGCCGCTTCGCTCGTGAGCAGCACGGCCGCCGCGCCGTCGCTGGTCTGGCTGCTGTTGCCGGCCGTGACCGAGCCGCCCTGCTTGAACACCGGGCGCAGCTTGGCGAGGCCCTCGAGGGTGCTGTCGGGGCGCGGTCCCTCGTCGCGCTCGAAACGCGTGGTGCGCTCGGCCACGCCGCCGCCCGGCTGCGGGCCGCGCTGCACGACGTCCACCGGCACGATCTCGCCGGCGAAGCGCCCTGTCTCCACGGCGGCCACGGCCTTCTCGTGGCTGCGCAACGCGAAGGCGTCGGAGTCTTCGCGCGAGATTCCGAACTGGTCCGCCAGGCGCTCGGCGGTCAGGCCCATGGCGATGTAGGCCTCCGGCATGCGCTCGGCCAACGCTCCGTTGGGCCGGAAGACGTGCCCCGTCATCGGCACCAGGCTCATCGACTCGAGGCCGCCCGCCAGCACCGCGTCGGCCGCGCCCGCCGCGATGCGGTCGGCCGCCTGGGCGATGCTCTGCAGGCCGCTCGCGCAGAAGCGGTTCACGGTCATGGCCGGGACGCTGCTCGGGATGCCGGCCGCCAGCGCCGCCAGCCGCCCCACGTTGAGACCCTGCTCGGCCTCGGGGAAGGCGCAACCCAGCACGACGTCACCCAGGGTCTCGGAGGCGATGCCGGGCGCGCGCTGCAGCGCCTCGCGCAGCACGATCGCGCCCAGGTCGTCGGGTCGCGTGCGCGCCAGCGCGCCCTTCTGCGCGCGGCCCACCGGGGTGCGTGCCGCCGAGACGATCACAGCGTGGCTCATCCTCGTCCTTTCGGGTCCGTGGTTCAGTTGCGCAGCGGCTTGCCGGTCTTGAGCAGGTGCAGCATGCGCGCCTGCGTGTTCTTCTCGCCGCACAGCGAGACGAAGGCCTCGCGCTCGAGGTCGAGCAGGTGCTGCTCGCTCACGCGCGTGCCGATCGAGACGTCGCCGCCGCACAGGACGTAGCCCAGCTTGCCGGCGACGACGCGGTCGTACTCCGACACCATGCGGCTCTCGACCATGTTCCAGAGGCCGACCTGCACCGCGGCCGTACCGGTCGAACCGATCACGCGCACGTCGGTGCGCTGCGTCGGCGGGCGGTATCCGTCGCGGTCGAGGTCGAGCACCATCTGCCGCGCGGCGTGGATCTGCTGATCGGCGTTCATCACGATGCGATCGTTCGGGCCGAGAAATGCCAGCGCGCGCGCGTGCGCCGCGCTGGTGCTCACCCGCGCCATCCCCAGCGTCTCGAAGGCCCGCTGCACGAAGGGCAGCAGGTCCACGTGCAGCTTGGCCGGCAGCGACTCGTCGATGCGGCGCACGACCTCCTTGCAGCCGCCCGCGGCGGGGATCAGGCCAGCGCCCACCTCGACCAGGCCCATGTAGGTCTCGGCCGTGGCGCAGATGCGCGCACCGTGCAGGCTGATCTCGCACCCGCCGCCCAGCGTGAGGCCGCGCGGGCAGGTGATCACCGGGCGGCGGCTGAAGCGCAGGCGCTGGTTGACGGCCTGGAAGCCCGCCACCAGCTCGCCCACCGCGTCGTAGTGACCGCCCTCGATCAGGCCCAGCACGAGCTTGAGGTTGGCGCCGGCGCTGAACGCGTCCGCCTGGTTGCCGATGACCAGCCCGCGGAACTCGGACTCGGCGCGCTCGACGGCGCGCTCGAGCATCTCGCCCGTGCCCTCGCCCAGCGTGTTCATCAGGCTGTGGAACTGCAGGCAGACGACGTCCTCGCCGAGGTCGATCAGGCTGGCCTCGGCATTGCCGTCGACGACCGCGCCCGCGGCGCGGCGGGCGGACAACTCGATCACGCGCGGTCGCGGCGCGAGCTCGACGTGACGGTCGTGCGCCGGCTCGAACACCGTCGCGTGCCCGCCCTCCTGCGCGTAGAAGCTCTCGGCGCCGCTGGCCAGCAGGCCCTTCACGACGCCAGGCATGTGCCGGTCCTCGGCCGCGAGTCGCTCGGCCACGTTCGCCACGCCCAACGCGTCGAGCAGCTCGAAGGGACCGAGCGCCCATCCGAAGCCCCAGCGCAGCGCGCGGTCCACGGCCGGCAACTCGTCGCTGATCGTGGGCACGAGACGCGCCGCGTAGACCAGCGTGGCCGACAGGTGGTTCCAGAGCAGCTCGCCCACGCGACCGCCGCCCGCGATCAGCGCGGCGACGCGCTGCCCGGCATCGGGGATGCGCGCGGCCTTGCCCACCTCGGCCGGATCGAGCGGCGTCTGTTCGACGTACTCGAAGCTGGTCGGATCGAGCATCAGGATGCGGCTCTTGCCCTGTTCGTCCTTCTCCTTGCGGTAGAAACCCGCGCCGCTCTTGGCGCCGAGGCGCCCTTCCTTCACCAGCCGCTGCAGCAGCTCCGGCGGCTGGAAGACGTCGCGCTCGGGATCCTCGCGCAGCGCCTGGTGCAGGTGGCCGGCGACGTACAGCAGCGTGTCGAGACCGACCACGTCCGCCGTGCGGAAGGTCGCGCTCTTGGGGCGGCCGATCAGCTCGCCGGTGAGCGCGTCGATCTCGGCCACGTTCGCCTCGCCCGACTCCAGCAGCTTGAACAGCTGCATCACCGCGTAGGTGCCGATCCGGTTGGCGATGAAGTTGGGCGTGTCCTTCGCGATCACGCAACCCTTGCCCAGGTCGCGTTCCGCGAAGTCGGCCACGGCGGTCATCAGGGCCGGGTCGGTCTCGGGCGCCGCCACCAGCTCGAGCAGGTGCAGGTAGCGCGGCGGGTTGAAGAAGTGCGTGATCAGGAAGCGCGGGCGCAGCGCCTCGGGAAGCGCGGTCGAGAGCGCGGCTGCCGGGATGCCCGAGGTGTTGCTGCTGAGCACGGCGCCGTCCTTCATGTGCGGTGCGATGCGTTCGAACAGCGACGCCTTGATGCGCGGATCCTCGATGACCGCCTCGATCACCCAGTCCACGTCGCCCAGGCGCGGCAGGTCGTCCTCGAGGTTGCCGACCGACACGCGCGTCGCGGCGTCGGGCACGTAGAACGCGGCGGGCTTGGCCTTGCGTGCCTTGGCGAGGCCTCCCGCGGCCATGCGGTTGCGCACGGCGGGGCTCTCCAGCGTCAGCCCGGCCGCCTCCTCCTCCGGCAGCAGCTCGCGCGGCACGATGTCGAGCAGCAGCACGTCGAGTCCGGCGTTGGCCAGGTGCGCGGCAATGCCCGCCCCCATCACGCCCGCACCGATCACTGCCGCCCGTCCCGGCTCGAACCGCTCCGTCACCGCCATCCTCCATTGCGCGCCCGGCCCGTGTCCGCGTCGCACCCGAGTGGCGCACCGCCGCGGCCCGAGGTCACGAGATCGATCATGACATTCCCACACGCTCCGATCAGGGGGGCGCTCTGGGTACGTCGCAGTTTGGTGGTGACGACTGGAGCGCAACGTGCGCTGGTGAGGGGGGTGGTCCCCTGCTCAGACAGACTCGGTGGCTGGCGGACAGGGTCCGCCAGCCACCTGCGTAACTCGCGACGGGACCACCCCCCTCACCACGCACCGCTGTCGCCCGGTTCTCCGCGCGGACGGCTGTGTCGCGCCGCTACGCCGCGCCCGGCTTGCCGGAGGCGTAGAAGGACAGGCCGCGGACGTTCTCGTCGACGGCCATTTCCTGTTCCAGGGGCGGGAAGGCCCGCTGACGGCAGTCCATTCGCTCGCACAGCCGGCATGCCACGCCGATCGGCACGGCCGCCGCGAGATTCCCGAGGTCCACGCCGTTGGCGTAGACCAGCTCCGAGGCGTGGCCGATCTCGCAGCCCAGGCCGATGGCCAAGCGGCTCTGCGGCACGCCGAAGCCGCCGCCCTCCTTGCGAACGGTGCGAGCGATGCAGAAGTAGCTCGTGCCGTCCGGCATGCGTGAGAGCTGCGTGCGGATGAAGCCGGGACTGAGGAAGGCCGTGTGCACGTTCCATCGCGGGCAGCTGCCGCTGTAGCGCGCGAAGGCCATCCCGCTGGCGCTGAACCGCTTGGAGACGTTCCCGGCGATGTCCACGCGCACGAAGTGGAACGGCACGCCCTTGTTCGACGGCCGCTGCAGCGTCGTGAAGCGGTGGCAGACCTGCTCGAAGCTGGTGCGGAAGCGGTGGCCCAGCAACTCGATGTCGTAGCGCACCGAGCGCGCCGCCTGGATGAACGGCTCGTAGGGCATCAGCACGGCGCCCGCGAAGTAGTTGGCCAGCGCCACGCGCGCGAGCGCCCGGCTGTCGGGCGTCGAGAGCTTGCCCTGCTCGACGTAGACGTCGAGCGCGGGGCGACACTCGAGCAGCGCGATCTGGTGCGCGAGCTGGAAGCTGCGGCTTCGCGGCGCGAGGACCTCGGAGATCTGCAGTCGCCGCGCGTGTGCGTCGAAGCGGCGCACCATGTCGCCTGCCTGGTCGCTGGGGATCACGTCCACGCGCACGTCGTGCCGGGAACGCAGGTGCTCGACCAGGTGCCGATCCAGGTCGCCCCGGCCCAGGTTGGCTTCTTGCCAGAGGTGCTCGGCGGCCTCCTCCAGCGTCGGGAAGTGGTTGAGGTGCTCCTGGAGCAGGTCACCGACCTCCTCCTCGGGCGGCGTGTGGCCGGAGTCGAAGCCGACCTGCTGTCCCTCGTGCGAGAGCCGGTCCACCAACGCGCGGTTCTCGTCCAGCGCGGCCCGGTAGTTCCGGTAGAGCGCCAGCATCGCGCGGCAGGCGTTGGGTGCGCTGCCCACGAGGTCACGCACGTCAGGCGGTTTGAGGTCGAAGGCGCCGAAGAGCGAGTCGCCCAGCACCTCCGAGAGTTCGGCGAACAGCCGTGCATCGTCATCGGGGGCCAGCGAGGAGATGTCGGCCTCGAAGACCTCCGCCAGCTTCAGCAGCAGCGGCACGGTCACCGAGCGCTGGTTGTGCTCGATCAGGTTCAGGTAGCTGGGAGAAATGCCCAACTGCTGCGCCAGGGCCACCTGGGTCAGGCCCTTCCGGCGGCGCAGTTGCCGCACCTTGTTGCCCAGCAGTGTCTTGCGAGCCATCGCCTGCCCCCATGCGTGCCGAATTGACAACTATTACACTTTTACAACCATATCGGCATCGATGTGTACTTCCTTACACCTTTAATACAAAGGACTTATTGCCGATTGGTGAGAATGGTCAATACTTGGAAAGCCGCCCCGGGCAGTGGGCGGGACCGTCCACCGCACGCACGGGGAATCGTGACCGAAATGTCCGAAGACGTACGTTCCGCGACCCTGGCCGAGAAAGCCAGCCTGCCGCGGGGCGTGACCGTTCGCGGGCCCGTGGGCCCGGACCAGGCGCGCATCCTGGACGGCGCCGCCCTCGCCTTCCTGGCCGAACTCCAGCGGCGCTTCGGCGCCCGCCGGATCGAGCTGCTGGCCGCGCGCGCCCAGCGGCAGGCCCGCCTCGACCGGGGCGAGCGGCCGGACTTCCTGCCCGAAACCGCCGAGGTCCGCGCGGGCGACTGGACCGTCGCCTCGCTGCCGGCCGACCTGTTGGACCGCCGCGTCGAGATCACCGGCCCGGTCGACCGCAAGATGATCATCAACGCGCTCAACTCGGGCGCCTCGGTGTTCATGGCCGACTTCGAGGACAGCAACGCCCCCACCTGGGCGAACCTGCTCGAGGGCCAGGTCAACCTCTCCGACGCCATCGCCGGCACGATCGAGTACACCGCGCCCGGCACGGGCAAGCACTACGCGCTGGGTGACACGCTGGCCACGCTGATGGTGCGGCCGCGCGGCTGGCACCTGCCCGAGAAGCACCTGCTGATCGACGGCGAACCGATCTCGGCCTCGCTGTTCGACTTCGGGCTGTTCTTCTTCCACAACGCGCGTGCGCTGCTGGACAAGGGCACGGGCCCCTACTTCTACCTGCCCAAGATGCAGAGCCACCTCGAAGCGCGGCTCTGGAACGACGTCTTCGTCGCGGCGCAAGAAACGCTGGGCCTGCCCGTCGGCACGATCAAGGCGACCGTGCTCATCGAGCACATCCTGGCCGCGTTCGAGATGGACGAGATCCTGCACGAGCTACGTGACCACAGCGCCGGCCTCAACTGCGGGCGCTGGGACTACATCTTCAGCTTCATCAAGACCTTCCGCGAGGACCCGACGTTCGTGCTGCCCGATCGCGGGGAGGTCGGCATGACGCAGCACTTCCTGCACAGCTACAGCCAGCTGTTGATCAAGACCTGCCACCGCCGCCGCGTGCACGCGATGGGTGGCATGGCCGCGCAGATCCCGATCAAGAACGACGAGACGCGCAATCGCACCGCGATCAACAAGGTGCAGGCCGACAAGGATCGCGAGGTCGGCGACGGCCATGACGGCACCTGGGTCGCGCATCCCGGGCTCGTGCCGCTCGCCAAGGGCATCTTCGACGCGGGCATGCCGCAGCCCAATCAGCTCGACAACCTGCGCACCGACATCGAGGTCACGGTCGCCGACCTGCTGTCGGTTCCGTCGGGCCCGATCACCGAGGCCGGCCTGCGCCAGAACGTGAACGTCGGTGTGCTGTACCTGGCCGCCTGGATGGACGGCAGGGGCTGCGTGCCGCTCTACGACCTGATGGAGGACGCCGCGACGGCCGAGATCTCCCGCACGCAGGTGTGGCAGTGGATCCGGCACGGCGCGCGCCTCGACGACGACCGCACGGTGGACGCCGCCCTCTTCCGCGCGATCGCGGCGGAGGAACTCGCGTCCATCCGCGAGCAGGTCGGCGCCGAGGCATTCGATGCCGGCCGCTACGCCGACGCCGCCGCCCTCTTCGACCAGCTCATCACCGCGCCGGAACTCGCCGACTTCCTGACGCTTCCGGCGTACGACCAGATCCTCACGACCACCGGGTGACCGCCCGGCGGCCGCAACACCGAACCGCTTCGAAGTTTCCTTCTGCCAAGGCCCTCTCCCATGTCCAGTGACACCCCCAACGACAAGACGCCCGAAACCCTCGACGTCGGCGCCAACGGCAAGAATGGACACGCGCGCGGACGCTGGGAGGGCATCGTGCGCGACTACACGCCGACCGAGGTCGAGAAGCTGCGCGGCTCGGTCGTCGTCGAGCACACGCTGGCGCGGCTCGGTGCCGAGCGACTCTGGAAGCAGCTCAACGAGGACGACACCTGGGTCGCCGCGCTCGGCGCGCTCACCGGCAACCAGGCCATGCAGCAGGTGCGCGCCGGCCTGAAGGCCATCTACCTCTCGGGCTGGCAGGTCGCGGCCGACGCCAACAATGCCGGCCAGATGTATCCCGACCAGAGCCTCTACCCGGCCAGCTCCGTGCCGGACGTCGTGCGCCGCATCAACAAGACGCTGCAGCGCGCCGACCAGATCCAGCACATGGAGGGCGGCGAGGAGGTCGACTGGTTCGCGCCCATCGTGGCCGACGCCGAGGCCGGCTTCGGCGGTCCGCTCAACGCCTTCGAGCTGATGAAGGCGATGATCGAGGCGGGCGCCGCAGGCGTGCACTACGAGGACCAACTCGCGTCCGAGAAGAAGTGCGGCCACCTGGGCGGCAAGGTGCTCGTCCCCACGCAGACCTTCATCCGCACGCTGAACGCGGCGCGGCTGGCGGCCGACGTGAGCGACGTGCCCACCGTGCTGATCGCGCGCACCGACGCCGACTCGGCGCAGTTGCTGACCAGCGACATCGACGAGCGCGACCACGAGTTCCTCACCGGCGAACGCACGCCGGAGGGCTTCTTCCGCATCAACGCCGGTCTGGACATCGCCATCGCGCGAGGGCTCGCCTACGCGCCCTACGCCGACCTGCTCTGGTGCGAGACGAGCAAGCCCGACCTGGACGAGGCCAAGCGCTTCGCCGAGGGCGTGCGCGCCGAGCACCCGGGCAAGCTGCTGGCCTACAACTGCTCGCCGTCCTTCAACTGGGAGGCGAAGCTGGACAACGAGACCATCGCCAAGTTCCAGCGCGAGCTGTCGGCGATGGGCTACAAGTTCCAGTTCGTCACGCTGGCCGGTTTCCACGCGCTGAACCACGGCATGTTCGAGCTGGCGCGCGAGTACAGGGACCGCGGCATGGCGGCCTACTCCGAGCTGCAGCAGTCCGAGTTCCGCTCCGAGGAGCACGGCTACAGCGCCACGCGCCACCAGCGCGAGGTCGGCACCGGCTACTTCGACGAGGTCACCAAGGCCCTCGCAGGCGGCCAGTCCTCCACCACCGCTCTCTCCGGCAGCACCGAAGAGGCTCAATTCCAGCGTTGACCTCCTTCCGCTGGCAGGGCGCCGGCCCCGCGGTCCAAGCGATCGCGGGGCCGGTTTTGCATCCGGAGGAGAGGGCGGGGCCGGGCGTGGCCATTCGCGCGGCGCTGCGCTAGTCTCGCGGCCGCCAGAACCCGAATCCGGAGCCAGCTCGTGTCACGACGCACCCCGAAGTCCCGCATCGCAATCCTCTCCCTCTTCGCCGGCGTCGCGTTGTTCGCCTGCGGATCGGGCGCCGAGAAGAACGGCGTCGGAGCCGACGCCGAACCGCTCGATGGTGCGGACGCGGTGGTGGTCGAGGAACCGCAGTCCGAACCCGCGCCGGCCGACGACCCGACGCCGGGCCTGCCGCCCGCCTCCGCGAGCGACGCCGACCTGCTGGCCTTCTTCGCCGAATTGCCGGGTGCGGCGCTGCCCGAGGGCTGCGAGGTGCACGAGACCGAGTCGGGCCTGCGCTACGCCGTGGTCAAGCCCGGCGAGGGCGGCGAGGCCTGCTACGGCAACGACACCGTGGCCGTGAACTACACCGGATACTTCAAGGACGGGAAGATCTTCGACCAGACCAAGCCGCAGACCGGACCGGCGCGCTTCCCGGTCGGTGGCGTCATCCCGGGCTGGACCGAGGCGCTCATGATGATGACGCCCGGCCAGAAGATGAAGGTGTTCATCCCCTGGAAGCTGGCCTACGGCGAGCGCGGCTACCCCGGCGCGATCCCCGGACGCACGGACCTGGTGTTCGAGATGGAGCTGCTGTCGATCACGCGCGGTGCCAAGCCGCTGCCGGTGCCCGACTTCGTCATGCCCGGCGCGAGCGAGCTCACGACCACGGCCTCGGGCCTGCAGTACAAGGTGATCAAGGAGGGCGAGGGCGATCCGCCGGCTGGACCGACCGCGCGCGTGACGGTGCACTACGCCGGATGGCTCACCGACGGCACGAGCTTCGACAACTCGTTCAAGCGCGGCGAGCCCACGGCCTTCGGCCTGAACCAGGTCATCCCCGGCTGGACCGAGGGCGTGCAGCTGATGAAGCCGGGCGCGGTCTACGTCTTCGTCATCCCGCACAACCTCGCGTACGGACCGGCCGGACGTCCGCCGACCATTCCTCCGTCCGCGACGCTGGTCTTCCACATCGAGCTGCTGGAGATCGGGGGCTAACCCCCGCTCGTCAGGGGGACACAGCCTCTAGCGCGTTGAGCGCCTGCGGCGCTCGACGCTTGCCTCCGTCAGCCAGGCTTCGGGACCGAGGTCCCGGAAGCCCCGACCCGCCTAGGGGGACACAGCCTCTAGCGCGTTCGTCGCCGCCCAGCCTTCGGGGCCGGCGGGGTCGAGCACCCAGGTCTGCGCGTAGAGCGTCGTGCCGGAAGGCACGTAGCCCGGCCACTGGTACGGCATCGTGATCCCGCCGACGCCGTCGGTGGTCGTCGCCAGGATCCCGAACAGCGGGAAGGGCACCAGCGTGCCGCCCTTGACCGGCACCATCGCGGCCACGGTGCCGACCATCACCAGCGCCGGCTGGTTGGGCAGGCAGTCCGCCACGGTCGCGACGCCGACGCTGAGCGGGGTCAGGTCGCCCGTGGCGGTGAACTCGGGCAGCTTGCCCGCAGTACCGGCCAGCGAGTAGCCCACGTCCTGCCAGGCGTCGATCGAGCCGGCCGGCGTGATGCCGAGGTCGAAGCTGGCCACGAAGGCGTCGCTCAGGATGCCCTCCCAGCCGCTGAAGTCGGTGTCGTAGCTGCCGGTCGTGACAGGGAAGGCCGAGGACGACGTGCCACCGCCGAGCAGCACGCGCCCGTTGATGGCCAGGCCCACGCCGTGCGCCTTGTCGGGCGCCGGCCCGCCGATGTACGTGCTGAACACGAGCGAGCTCGTGGACGGCTCGAGGCAGGCCACGAAGGCGTCGGTGGTGCCGCCGAGCGTGTTGTCGTCCGCGTCGTTGCTGACCGGCAGGTCGCTCGAGTTGGTCCAGCCCGAGAGCAGGATCGCGCCGCTGTCGTGCACGCGCAGACCGGTCAGGAAGTCGTCGGACGAGCCGCCCAGGAAGCTGGCCCACTCGACGGTGGTCAGCGCGTCGTCGAGACGCGCGACGAAGCCGTCGCCGTAGAAGCCGCCGCCCGCGTAGGCGGACTGCACCGCGTCGACCGTGACCGGGAAATTCGGGGAGAGCGTGGTGCCGGCCACGTTGATCGTGCCGTCCGACTCGATCTGCATGGCGGTCGCGTTCTCGTCGAACGAACCGCCCAGGAAGGTCGCGCGCAGCAGGCTGCTGCCGTCGGAGGAGAGCGTCGCGACGAAGCCGTCCGACGTACCGCTGAGCGACGGGCCGAGCACGCCGGCCGTGGTCGGGAAGTCGGCCGAGCTGGTCCAGCCGGCGAGCGTCACCGCGCCGTCGGGCGCGATGGACATGGCCTGCGCGTATTCGTCGATGCCGCCACCCAGCAGGGTCGACCAGAGCATCGTGCCGCCGTCGGGCGAGAGGCGCATGACGAAGGAATCGCCGACCTCGATGCTGCCGCCGTTGTAGGTGCGGTCGTAGGCGCCAACCGTCGTCGGCCAGCCGGGCGAGCTCGTCTTGCCGGCCACGAGCACGGTGTCGTCTTCGTCCACCGCGACGGCGCTGGCGAAGTCGTCGCGCTCGCTGCCGAGGTAGGTGCTGAAGACGAGCGTCGAGAGGCTGGCATCCAGGCGGGACACGAAGGCGTCGCTGCGCAGCGTGCCGAGGCCGCCGGCGTAGGTGCTGGCGAGCGCGCCCGGACTGCTCGGGTAGTTGACCGAGTTCGTCCAGCCCGCGACGACCACGCCGCCGCTGCCATCGAGCGCCACCGCGCGCGCCTCCTCGTCCTTGTTGCCGCCCAGGAAGGTCGACGCGAGGAGCGTCGTGCCGTCCGCGGTCAGGCAGGAGATGAACACGTCGCGCGAGCCGTTGTGCGTGGCGTCGAACACGCCGACCGTGCTCGGGAAGCTGCTGTTGAGCGTGTAGCCGGCCACGACCACGTTGCCGTTCTCGTCGCAGGCCACGGCCTGCACGAAGTCGAGGCTGCTGCTGCCGAGGTAGGTCGCCCAGGACAGGCCGGGGTCGATCACCAGCGGGAGCGAAGCATCCCAGCCGGGCACCGAGAAGCCGAAGCGCTCCTCGTCCAGGCGCACGTAGTTCGCGGCCAGCAGGCGACGCTCGCCGTCGGGCAGCGTCTCCCACGTGAGCGGCGGCTCGGAGCGCACCGGGCCCAGCGCGGTCTGCATCAGCAGCGCGCCGTCCTCGCCCACGCTCAGGCCTTCGGCGCCCTCGCAGCGGACGATCACGTCGTCCAGCTCGGCGCCGGGCTGCAAGCACACGTCGTACTCGAGGTGGCCGTCCTGCGTGCGCACGACGACGTCGACGCCCGGGTACATGTCCTGGTACTGCAGTCGATCGTAGGTCGCCGCGTTGGCGACCGAGCCCGATGCGGCGTGGAAGCTCTGCTGCTCGAGACGGCGCGCCAGGCCGGACGGCGGCCGCGCGGATCCGTTCTCGAACGCCATGCGCACGGCCACGCCGCGCGCGTCCTCACCACTCGTTCCCGCGACCGGCTCGGTCAGCGAGACGGTCCAACCGTTGCCGCCGAACCAGCTCGTCATCGGGCCGTGAACCGCGCGGAAGGTGACCGCGTCGTTCCACTGGCCGCGGTTCTGCACGAAGGACGAGGGCAGGCGTGCCAGGCTCTCGCTCGCCTCGTCGATCGACGGCGCAATCCGCTCGGATGCCCGCGCGACGTCGTCGCGTACGGATCCCGAATCGGGAAGGGGCGGGCTGGCCAACAGCACCAGGGCCACCGCACCCAGCAAGGCCGGGACGCGACGGGCGGAAGACGAACGCTGAGCGGGAGTATCCATTGACGTTGACCCATATCGGGTCTTGCGTCGTCGGACGTGAGCCGAAAGGCACTCAAGAGATCCCGGATCGCCCGCAAGGGGGCTATTCGGGCCCGTTCTCCGGGGGTCGCCAGGGCAGCACGAAGGGCCGGTCGTCGGGCGGCGGCATGCGCCCGTAGTGCAGCTCCGAACCGTAGACCGGGGCCAGCACCTCGGGCCGCAGGACCTCGTCGGGCGCACCCACGGCCACCAGCTTCCCTGCGTCCATCAGCGCCACGCGGTCGGCGAACTGGCTGGCGAGGTTGAGGTCGTGGGTCACGACGATCGCCGAGCGGCCCGCGTCCGACAGCGTGCCGAGCAGGGCGAAGACCGCCAGTTGATGGTTCAGGTCCAGCGACGCCGTGGGTTCGTCCACCAGCAAGATCTCCGCCTGCTGCGCGAGCGCGCGCGCGATCAGCACGCTCTGGCGTTGGCCGCCGGACAAGTCGGGCAGGTGTCGATCACCGAGACCGTCCACGTCGGCCGCGTCCAGCGCGCGGTTCACCGCCTCTGCATCGCCGGCCTGCGCGCCGCGCCAGCGACCGATGCGCGAGTAGCGCCCGCTCAGCACGAAGCGCTCCACCGTCACCTCGGGCAGCGTCGCCAGCGCCTGCGGGACGACGGCGAGCAGACGCGCGCGGTCGGAGAGCGACAGCGAGGACAGCGCGCGGCCCTGCACGGTCACGTCACCCGACTGCGGAACGAGCAGCCCGGCGAGCAGTCGCAGCAGCGTGCTCTTGCCCGAACCGTTCGGCCCGATGACCACGAGCAGCTCGCGCTCGCGTAGCTCGAGGTCCACGCCGTCGACGGCGCGGATCGGTCCGGGGTGATCGAACACCAGCCCCTTTGCTGCCAAGGCATTCACCATGCGCCCACCTCGCGCCGCCGCCAGACGAGCAGGGTCAGGAAGAAGGGGCCGCCGACCAACGACATCATCACGCCGGGCTGCAGCGCGCGCTCGCCCAGCAGCTTCCGCTGGGCAAGGTCCACCGCGAGCAGGAACACCGGGCCGAGCAGTAGCGAGAGCGGCAGCAGCGCCTTGTGGCCGCGCCCCGCGAGCAGGCGCACCAGGTGCGGCACGACCAGGCCCACGAAGGAGATCTGGCCCGCCACGGCCACCGCTCCGGCCGCGGCCAGCGACGCGGACACGATGCACAGCACGCGCACGCGGCCGGTGTTCACGCCGAGCGCGAGCGCGTCCTCTTCGCCCGCCTGGAACAGGTCCAGCTCCCAGGCGACGAAGGGCACGATGAGCGCGGCCGCCGCGACGCCCACCCAGACCGTGACGACATGCATGGGCGAGCGGTCGTCCAGCGTGCCAAACGACCAGGAGAGGATCGCGCGCGACACCTCCCAGTCCTCCAGCACGAGCGAGCTGATCAGCGCGAGCACGCCCGAGATGAAGATGTTCACCGCGATGCCGGTGAGCAGCAGCGTCGGCACCGACACGCGCCCGCCGGGGCTGGCGAGCAGCGTCACCACCGTGACCACCGTGGCCGCGCCGACGAAACCGGCCAGCGGCACGAGCAGCGCGGCCGAGCCGGCGAGCTCGCGCAACAGCAGCGAGCCGTAACCGCCGAGCAGCAGGATCGCGAGCGAGGCGCCAAGGCACGCACCGCCGGTCACGCCCAGCACGGATGGCGAGGCGAGCCCGTTGCGGAACAGCCCCTGGATCAGCGCGCCCGAGAGCGCGAGCGCGGCCCCCACGCCGGCCGCGGTGAGCGCGCGCCACAGCCGCAGCTCGACGATGGTCTGCAGCGTGCCCTCCAGCGGCTCGCCCATGCCGAACGCGGCGAGGCAGCCGCGCCAGGTCGTGGCGAAGTCGTGCGTGCCGGTCGTGCCGCTGCGCACCGACTCGAGCACCAGCAGCGGCAGCAGGACGAGCAGCACCGCGCCCAGCGGCCCGGCGGGCAGTCGGCGCTTGCGGTTCACCGCGAAGCCGCCAGGCAGTCGTCCACGCCGACCGCGAGGACCTCGGCGGCCGTGACGATGTGCTGGCTGATCGTGTCGTACAACCACGCGGGCATGGGCACAATGCGATCGTCGCGCACCGCCTTCAGCGACGCCAGCGCCGGCTCACCGCGCAGCAACGCGGCGGTGCCGCCGTCCTCGCCCGCACCCTCGGGTGAGCTGACCACGATCACGTCGGGATCGAGCAGCAGCAGTTCCTCGAAGGTGAAGCGCACATGGCTCACGCGCCCAGCCTCGGCCGCGGCGTTGGTCATGCCGGCCAGCGTGATCCACTCGTCCGCGGTCGTGCCGGCTCCCGCCGCCCAACCCCCGGTGCCGCCGTTGGTGTAGGCCAGCGCGCGCAACCCGGCGCGCCGCGACGCGGTCTGCTCCAGCGCCGCCAGCCGCAGATCCAGGCCGGCCAGCAGGGCCTCGCAGTCGGCCTGGGTGCCGGTCGCGCGCGCGAGCAGGCGCAGCGTGCGGCGCACCTCGTCCAGGCGTTCCATCCGCCCCACCTCGAGCACCGCCACGCCGGCTTCGCGCAGGCGCTCTCCGGTGTCGGCCGTCTGCCAGCGATCGGCCAGGACCAGGTCGGGACGCATGGCGAGCAGCGGCTCGGCGGCGTACACCTCGAACTTCGGTCGCGCCAGGTACGGGCTGTGCTCGTCGCGCAGCCCACTGAAGCCAAGCGCCTGCCGCGGCAGCGCGGCGATGCGCTCGGGCGGCACCAACGCGGTGAGCAGGTCCACCAGGCCGGCGCTGGCCGGGATGATGCGCTGCGGAGAAACGGGCACGCGCACGGCGCTGCCGTCGGGCAGGGTCAACTCACGCGTCGGCCCGGCCCGCTCGCCGCGCAGGCGTCCCGAGGACTGCGCTCCGTCGCCTCCGCAGGCCACGAGCAGCAGGACACCGCACGCCGCGAACAGCAGGACGCCGGGGGTGAGGGCAAGACACCGACCGAGCGGGGTCGGGGGCCGTCGCAGCGACTGCGCGAGGATCGGGACCATGGCTGACCTTGCTTCCGAAGGAGATCACGAGGTGCATGGGTGATCCGACTCGCCGACGCGATGCTTTGCGCCGGCTCACGGTTGCGGGCCAGTCCCGGAATTGCACCGGGTTCCCCCATGCCCCTCCACGCGGGAGGGTCGTGATCTGGTGTGAAGCCAGGATCCCCCCGACAGGGGGCCTTGTCAACGCACGCCGCAGGACGTCTACGGACGCTGCTGGAAGTCGTAGATGCGGTACCAGTCCCAGCGCGGCCGCCAGTTCTTGGCGAGGCGCACGTGCCGCTCGTCCGCCAGATAGGCGCCGTAGTCGCCCTCGTTGGCGAAGGACACCACGAGGCCCACGTCGTAGTCGCCGGTGACGTCCTCGCGCCCGAACTCCGCGTGACGCCCGACCGTCAGGCTGGTCACGACCGGGATCTCGCCGAGCAGGTCCTCGCAGTCGTCGATCAGCGCGTCGGTCTCGGACGGGTCGATCAGCTTGATCAGCACGATGTGCTGCAGGCTGTTCAACGACGCGGGCGCCGCGACGGTGATGTTGTCACCGCCGCAAGCGCCCGCGAGCAGGATGAAGCTCAGCAAGGAGGCGAGCCGCGTCCGCAGACGTGCTGCCCCCCGAAGCGTCAGGGCTGCGTTCCCTTGAGGGCGTTGGACAGCGCCACGCCGACCGGCGCGCCTGCGTCCTGGATCGCCCACTGGAAGACGACGTCCGTACCGCTCGGCAGTCCCGGCGGCCAGCTGACCCACGGGATGTCGATGTTGCCGGTCGCGTCGGTGCTGAAGAAGATCGAGAACAGGATCGGGATCGGCTTCAGGATGCCGCCCTTGAACGGCGCCGAGCCTTCCGTCAGCGACAGGTACAGCGCGGCCGGGCTGCTGGGCAAGGCGTTGCTGAGGTGCGTCGCGCCGGCGGTGCCGACGACCATCGAACCCTCGCCCGCCAGGACCGGCTTGCCGTTGGTGCCGGCCAGCGCGCAACCGAGACCCTCGAACGCGGTGTCGGGGATGACCCTGAAGATCTCACCACCCTGGTCGACGATGTAGATGTCGCCGTTGCCGTCTGTGCCCCACGACGTGATGAAGTTCACGTTGCCGCCGTTGACGGCGGTGCCCAGCGCGCCCACGTGGCCCAGCAGGCCACCCACCGAGGCGCCGTCCCAGACCAGCGACCACATGCGGGCCGAGCAGTAGTCACCGTAGAAGTAGCGACCCTGCCAGTCGGGGAGCTTGTCGCCGCGGTAGATGACGCCGCCCGTGACCGAGCAGTTGCCGCCGCCGTGACCGTAGGTCTGGACCGGCAGCGTCAGCGCCGGGTCGTTGCAGGTGCAACCGGACAGGCCCGTGCAGTTGAAGCCCTCCATGCAGCGCCAACCGTAGTTCTCGCCGCCCGTGCTGGTCCCGGGCTGGAAGTCGATCTCCTCGATGGCGTTCTGGCCGACGTCGCCGATCCAGAGGTTGCCGTTCTCGGAGTCGAAGGCGAAGCGCCAGGGGTTGCGGATGCCGTAGGCCCAAACCCTGTCATCGGCCGGGGGACCACCGACGAACGGGTTGTCGCCCGGGGTCGAGCCGTCGGAGTTGATGCGGATCATCTTGCCGAGCTCGGTCTCCAGCGACTGGCCGTTGCCGCCCGCCACGTGGCCGGGGCCGGAGTCGTTGGCGCTGCCGCCGTCGCCCATGCCGATGTACAGCTTGCCGTCGCTGCCGAAGGCGATGCCGCCGCCGTTGTGGTTGGTCTGCGGCTGCGTGACCGGGCCGTAGATGATCGTGCCGCTTCCGGCGTCCGCGACGTTCGGGTTTGCCGATACCGTGTAGCGCTCGACGACCGTCGCGCCGCCGCCGGTCGCGGTGTAGTTCACGTAGAAGAAGCCGTTGGTGCCGTAGTCCGGGTCGAAGCACATGCCGAGCAGGCCCTGCTCGTTGCCGCCCGTCGTGACCTTGCCGGTCAGGTCGAGGAACTTGCCGATGGCCGATCCGTCGAGCGCGATGATCTCGATGTCCGCGGCGTTCTGCTCGACGATGAACAGTCGAGCGGTGTCACCGGGAGGCGCCCCGATCCACAGCGGGGACGAGAAGCCGGTAGCGACGCGGAACGAGGCGATCGGCGTCGTCTGCGAGAACGCAGGAACGGCCATCGCGGCCGCGAGCATCAGGGTAGCGGCGAGTTTGGACCTCATGGTGTGGGCACTCCGGTGGACCAGGGAGGATCGGGTGTTCCGAGGCGGCGCCGCGCCGATTCCGGGAGACGAGCGGACGAAGCGCCGTGGACAGGGAGGTGCGGCAATATACCACGCATTCCGCCACCCGGACCCCGAGGCGGAGGGCGGCTGCGGACGCCCCCGTCCACCGCGAACGGGTCATCCGGACGCCCCTTCCGGGCCCGTCCGGCGTCACGACTCGGGCTGCCTAGAAGACGGCCTGGTACTGGAGCCGGGCGCGCTTGGCGTCCTTGCCCGCGCTGTCGGAGTCGAGCGACGACAGGTCGAGCTGCCACTTCCCGAGGTGCTTGTCGACGTAGAAGTTGATGCCGACCGAGGTCTCCTTCGTGTCCGACTTCGTGGCGAAGTCGACCTCCGAGATGCGCGCGACGATCTCCCAGACGTTCGGCACGATGAACATGCCGGCCTGGACCGTGTAGCCGCTGTCGTCCACGTCGGATCCGCCGCCGGCGGGCTCGTTGGTGCGATCGAAGTGCTCGGCGATGAGCGAGAACGGACCGGACAGCAGCTGGAAGTCCACGCCGTAGGTCATGGTCTCGTCGCCGGGCGCGGGCGCCTTGCTGCCCTTGCCCGAGCTGTCCGACACGTCCTGCACGCCGGCACCGATGCTGATCAGCGTCTTGCCGTCGTCGACAGTCTGGAACGCCGCCTGGTCCAGCTTGACCGGACCGAGCGGGTGGTAGACGACACGCGCGGCGGTGCGCAGTCCGTTGTTGGGGTCGCCCTGTACGTTGGAGATGCCCTCGCCGTCTCCGTTCGAGACGCTGAAGGCGTACTCGACCTTCTTGTCGGCCGCCTTGCCGTGGAACATCATCATCGGCTCGCGACCGGGAGCGAACTCCCCGCTCGCGACGGAGCGATCCACGAAGTTCAGCCGCGAACTCGAGTTCAGCGCCTCGCGGCCGAACGGCACCTTTGCGTGACCGAACTTCACCGCGTCGCCGGTCGGGAAGGCCCAGTTAATCCAGGCGTCCTTGACCGACGCCTCGCTCTTCTCGTTCACGGCCGGGAAGCCCGAGCCCTTCGGGTCGTCCTTGGTGCTGTCGAACATCTTCTTGTTGGTGGCCGCGTCGATCTCGATCTTGTAGGTGACGTTCTCGGCGCCCGCCTTGCCCGAGAGGCCGATGCGTCCGCGCGGGACGCTGAAGTTCACGCCGTCGTAACTCTCGCTCGTGTCGGACCAGACCGACTCGACGCGCGCCTGCACGCGACCGCTGACCTTCATGGACCACTTGCCGTCGGGCGAACTGAACTCCAGCTTGCCCGGTCTGCCTCCCGCGACCTGCACGTCGGGCGCACGCAGGCGCTCGAGGCGCGACTCGATCAGCGTGATCTCGGCTTCCTTCACATCCACTGCCGAGCGAGCGATGCCCAGGAGTTCCTCGTACTCAGCTTCGTCGATGATGCCCCGGGCCAACAGCACGTCGAGGATGGCGGTCTCGACGGTCGTGGCGTCGACGGATTGGGCGGCGGCACCCGCGGGCAGGATCGCCAGAAACAGCGCGGCGGCGGCGATCAGGAGGCGGCCTTTGCAAGCCATGGACATCAGTCTCCGGTGAAAGGAACGGCCGCGCCATGCGACTCACGCAGTCGTCGATTGAAGAGAGTTGAGCCACAGAACACAAAGCCTCTGTGAAGAAAGCGTGTGAGCCTCTGGGTCCTTCTGCAAAGAGCGCGACCGACTCTCCGTCGGGCCCGCGCAAGGCCCTCGCTCGGGCCGCCCGACGTCAGCGCCGGGCGCGCTCGGCCCAGAGGTCGCGCGCCAGCGAGAGGCGCGTTTCCCAGCTGCGCAGGGTGCCGTCGGCGGACGCGGACACCAGCCGACCCGCGTCCGCGGCGACGGCCAGGGCGGTGATCGGCGCGGTGTGGCCGGCCAGGACGGCCACGGTCTCGCCCGAGCGCGTGTCGCGCATGTTGAGCGTGGCGTCACCCCAGGACGCCACCGCCAGGCGCGAGCCGTCCACCCACGCCTCCAGTGCAACCACGCCCGGGCGCAGGCCTTCCGCGCGCGTGCGGACCTCACCCTCGGGTAGGTCCCACGCGATCAGCGCGTCACGGTCCGCGGCAGCCCAGACGAGGACGTGGCCGTCCGCGCTGAGACCCAGGCCGCCGTCGTCGAAGCCCTCGCCGGTCGTGAGCCGGCGCGCGCTCCCGTCCGGCTCGATCACGCTCACGCTGCCGTCGGCGCCGGCCGCGGCGAAGCGCGTGCCGTCGGCGCTCGCGCAGACCTCGGACACGGGCCCCGTGCCGGGCAGTTCCACCACCAGCGGGTCGGCGTCGGTGCGCCTCCACACGCGCACGGTGCCATCGTGGCTGCCGGAGATGATCACGCCGCCGGCCGCGTCGGTGGCGACCGCCGAGACGCCGTCCGCGTGGCCGAGCAGGACGGCCAGTTGCTGCCCGCTCTCCGTATCCCAGACCCGCACCGTGCCGTCGTAGGAGCCGCTGGCCAGGCGCCGGCCGTCGGCGGAGAGGGCCAGGCCGGTCACGCCGCCCGCGTGGCCGATGAGCAGGCCGCGCGGCTCGCCCGTGCGGCCATCCCAGAGGCGCACGTCCCATTCAGACAGCGAAGCCGTCGCGAGCAATGCGCCGTCGCTACTCGCGGCGAGCGAGGTGGGCTCGCGCTCCATGCCGGAGACGAGCACGACCGAGGCGCCGCGCATGTCGCCGTCCCAGAGCACGGCGCGGGCGTCCGCGCAACCGGCCGCGACCAACCGTCCGTCGCCGCTGATCGCCACGGAGGTCGGCGATCCTTCGTGACCCGTGAGCGACGCAGGACGCGCGTCGACCGCTTCCTCGCCCAACGGCAGAAGGTGCACGCCGAGCGGGGACGCGATCACGAGCCGCGTGGAGCCGTCGTCCACGGCCAGCGCGAGCACGCCGCGTCCGTCCCCGTTCGCGAGCACCCGCTCCGTCGCGCCGTCGGCCGTCCACTCGCGCAGCGCGCCGTCGTGGCCGCCCGTGTAGATGTGCTCCCCTGCCGCATCGACGGCGATGGCCACCGAGCCGGGCGCTTCCCAGGGAAGCTCTCCGAGCAACTCCGCGGTCTGCGCGCCCCAGATGCGCACCGTGCCGTAGCGTGACGCGGTCACCAGGTGCGTGCCGTCCGCACTCAGCGCGACGGACGTGATGCCCGCGCTGAAGCGCGGCTCGACCAGGAACTCCTCGTCGGCGGCGCGATCGAGCACGCGCGCGGTGCCGTCGTCCGAACCCGACGCGACCAGGTTGCCGTCGCGGCTGATCGCGACCGAGCGCACGGCCGCGCCGTGCGTGTACGAGACCAGCACCTCGACGCCCGTCGCGCCGTCCCACAGGCGCAGCGTGCCGTCGTCGCCGCCGGAGACGATCGTGTGCCCGTCACCCGCGAGGGCCACCGAGCGCACCGCGCCGTCGTGCCCCGCGAACGTGGCCAGGGCCGCGCCGGTCGCCGCATCCCAGAGCTTCACGGTGCCGTCGAGCGAGCCGGTCACGAGGCGCGACCCGTCGCGCGACGAGACGACCGAGGTGACGGCGTCCGCGTGACCCAGCAACTGCCCCACCGACGTGTCGGCGCGCAGCGCGAGATGCTCCCACTCCCAGCGGCGCAGGTCCGGCGGGCACGCGGCCAGGCCGCGCCGCGCCTGGCCGTGCTCGCCGCGGTCGATGTGCAGGGCGGCCGCGCGGATGTTCGCGAGATAACTCTGCTGCGCGGTCTCGTCGGCGCGTTGCGTGGCCAGGCTCTCGTTGTCGGCGGCTGTCTGGCGCAGGTCGATCTCGCGAACCAGCAGCACGCTGATCACGACCAGCGACAGCGCGAGCAGGCTGACCGTCGCGCTCAGCGCCGGGTGGCGCTGCGTCCAGCGGCGCAGGCGGCCCAGCGCTCCGGGCGGCGCGGCGTGGATCGGTTCGTAGGCCAGGAAGCGGCGCAGGTCGTCGGCGAGGTCGGACATGCTTGCGTAGCGGTGCGCGCGGTTCTTCTCCAGCGCCTTGAGGATGATGACGGCCAGGTCGGAAGGCAGTCGGGCGCGCAGCGTGCGCGGGTCGGGCGGGTCGTCCTCCACCACGCGGCGCAGCACCTGCGCGGCGTCGTCGCCCTCGAACGCGCGCCGCAGGGTGAGCGCCTCGTACAGCACCGCGCCGAGGCTGAACACGTCCGAGCGCCCGTCGATCGTCTCACCGTCGCCCGCGACCTGCTCGGGGCTCATGTAGGCGGCGGTGCCGATCAGGCCCGGCCTCGGGCTGCTGCTGCCGTCCGCGCCGTCCTCATCGAGGTGCGCGAGGCCGAAGTCGCCGACGCGCGGCTGGTCGTCCGGCCCGATCAGGATGTTGCTCGGCTTGATGTCGCGGTGCAGGATCCCCGCGGCGTGCGCAGCTGCGACCGCCTCGGCGACGCGCTGGAACAGGTCGGCCACCTTGCGCTCGTAGCCGGGCGGCGGGAGGCCCTGTTGGCGCGCGCGCGTGATGAAGTCGGCCAGCGTAAAGCCGTCGCCCACGAGTTGCTGCGCGATGAACGGCGTGCCGTCCACCTCGCCCGCGGCATAGACGGTCACGATGCCGGGGTGGTGCATGCGCCCGCCGGCGCGCGCCTCGCGCGCCAGCAACCGCACGCGCCCGGCGGTCTCCTTCTCCGGCCGCAGGAGCTTCAGCGCGACGCGGCGACCCAGCGAGAGCTCGTCCGCTTCCCAGACCTCCCCCACGGCGCCCTGGCCGAGCGGCCGGCGCAGCCGGTAGTCGCCGAGTTCGTCGCCCGGCTTGCGGGTGAGACGCTTGCCGCTGCTGGCCGGGTCGGTCGCCTCGCCGCGGAAGAACGATGCATCGGCCGGCATGTCCGGCAGGCCCGAGTCGATGCCGACCGCGATGCTGCGCCACTGCTCCTGCAGACGGCGCAGCTCGGGGGCCAACGCAGGATGGGTCGTCAGCAGTGCCTCGAAATCGGCTGACTCACCCTTCTCGAGCGCGTCGAGCCAGGCCTCGAAGACGACCTCCGCCTCGGCCGCCCCGGAACCTGATGCGGTCCCAGACCCCCTCTCGGGGGCGGTATCCGGCGGGGAATCGTGGGGCTCGGACGGCATGGAGAGATCCTGAGGCGTTACGCTGGGCGCAAGGAAGCTATGCCGGGAGACCCCAGGCAGGAACCGTGGAAACCGATCCAAAAACCACCAGCGGCGGGACGGACGATCTGCTCGAGGCGAGCCTCGACGCGGCGGAGCTGGGCGACCCGACCGAATCGATGCTGCTGCTCGACCAGGCACAGGGCGGCGACCAGGACGCGCTCTCCGCCCTGCTGGAGAGGTACCAGGAGCGCCTGCGTCGCATCGTGAGCATCCGGCTCAGTTCGGACCTCCGGTCGTGCGTCGAATCCATGGACATCGTACAGGACGTCTTTGCCGCGGCCGCGCAGCACCTCGACACGCTCACCGCCGACCAGCCTGCCAGCATCATCCAGTGGCTCTCGCGCATCGCCGAGAACACCATGACCAGCACCTGGCGGCGGCAATACGCGCAGAAACGCGATCGGCATCGCGAGGTGGACCTCACCGGCGCCGCCCGCACGGCGGCAGCCGCCGGCGAGCAGCCCTCCGAGCTGGCCGCGCGCCGCGAGCTCGAGGACCTGGTCGACGAGGCCATGACGGAGCTGCCCCCCGACGACCGCGAGGTGATCATGCTGCGCACCTACTACGGCGGCAGTTGGGACTTCGTCGCCAAGCAACTGGGGCGGCCGGGCGCCGACGCGGCCCGCCAGCTCCACCGCCGGGCCCGCATCCGCCTCGGCCGGATGCTGCGCAAGAAGATGGGAACGGACACCGAGAACGGCGACGAGCCGGTCTGACGCCAGTCCTCGCGCGTGGCCGCGCCCCCCATCGCTTATTCTCTGCGCGGCGAATCTTCACGCGGACTTCACACGACGCCGCGACGCTGTGGGCATGGGTTTCGCCGCAACGACACGATCCGCATCCCGTTCACGAGGCACGATGAGCCGCCAGAGGATCCTCATCGTCGAGGACGAACCGGACATCCGCGAGCTGCTCGAGCACACGCTCGGTCGCGAGGGCTTCGACGTGACCGCCGTCGGTGACGGCAATGCCGCGCTCGCCACCGCGCGACGCGACCTGCCCGACATGATCGTGCTCGACCTGATGCTGCCCGGCACCGACGGCCTCGAGGTCTGCCGGCGACTGAAGGACGACGCGGCCACCTCGGGCATCGCGATCATCATGGTGACCGCGAAGGGCGAGGAGTCGGACATCGTGCTCGGCCTGGGTCTCGGCGCCGACGACTACGTGGCCAAGCCGTTCAAGCCGAACGAGCTGGTCGCGCGCATGAAGGCCGTGCTGCGACGCTCGGGCGACGAGGCCCCGGGTCGCGACGACAAGCGCGCCGTGTCCATCGGCGCGCTGTCCATCGACCCGGTGCGCTTCAAGGTCACCGTCGACGGTGCCAAGGTCGTCTTCACGGCGACCGAGTTCCGCATCCTCCACTACCTCGCCTCGCGCCCCGGGCGCGTTTTCACGCGCGACCAGATCATCAGCGCCTCGATGGGCCCGAACACGGTCGTGCTCGAACGCAACATCGACGTGCACATCCGCAGCATCCGCAACAAGCTGGCCAAGCACCGGGATCTGATCGAGACCGTTCGCGCGATCGGCTATCGTTTCGCCGAGATCACCGCCTGACTCCACGGGACGTGTCATGACGGGCTTCTGGAAGGTGTTCTGCGCGACCGCGCTCGTGGTCGCCATCGCGGTCGCGGTGGTGGGCGCACTCGCGGTGGAGGTGCTCACCGAGCACGCCGGCGACCAACTCGAACGCGGCGTGATGAGCGAGACCGCGCTGCTCGCGGTCGCGCTTCGTCCGGCGCTCGGCACCACGACGGCCCTCGACCCGGACGCCGGATTGCAGGTCGAGGTGGACGCATTGGCCGCGCGCGCGCCGGGCCGGCGCATCACCGTCGTCGGTCTCGACGGCCGCGTCCTCGCCGACAGCGCCGAGGACCCCGCGGTCATGGACAACCACGGCGAGCGCCCGGAGATCCTCGCGGCCGGAAGCGCGGCCGGGCCGCGCCTGCGCACCAGCCGCACGCTGCAACAGGAGATGCTGTACTTCGCGCTGCCGGTGCGCGCCGGCAGCGACGGCGCCGTCCTCGGCTTCGCGCGGCTCGCCGTGCCGGCCGTCGACATCAGGGCGCAGCAGGCCGAGTTGCGCTCTGCGGTGCTGCGCGGCGCGCTGATCGCGCTGCTCGTCGGCGCGCTGCTCGCGGCCTGGCTGGCGCGTTCGGTCCAGCAGCCGATCCATCGCATCTCGGAGTTCGTAGGACGCATCGCGCGTGGCGAGCAGGCCGCCCCGCTGCCGGCGCGCGGACACGGCGACATGGACGACCTGGCGCACGCCGTCAACCACATGGCGCATGAGCTCGACGAGCGCTTCGACCGCATCGTCCGAGACCAGTCGGAGATGCGTCGGCTCGAGACCGTGCGTCGGGACTTCGTCGTCAACGTCAGCCACGAGTTGAAGACGCCACTGACCGCGATGCGCGGATTCCTGGAGGCGGTGCTCGACGATCCCGGCTTGGACCCCGCGTTGCGACTGCGCTTCCTCACGCGCGCACAGGACAACACCGAGCGGATGGTCGCGATCGTCGGCGACCTGCTGAGCCTGGCGCGCATCGAGGCCGCCGACAGCGCGCTGCGCACGGAACCGCTCGACCTGCGCAGCATCGCGGCCGAGTGCCACGCCGAAGCGACGGGCACTGCCGCGATCCGCGAGATCCAGTTGCAGCTCGACCTGCCCGGCGAGGAGGTGGCGGTGCTCGGTGATCGCGCGGCGCTGGCGACGGCCATCAGCAACCTGCTCGACAACGCCGTGAAGTACAGCCCGAACGGGCGGCGCGTGCGCGTCTACGTGGGCTCGGACGGGGGCGAGGCCTGGGTGGCTGTCACCGACCATGGGCCGGGCATCCCGGCTGAAGAGACCGAGCGCATCTTCGAGCGCTTCTACCGGACCGACAAGAACCGCTCGCGGGCGCTGGGAGGCACCGGGCTGGGGCTTTCGATCGTCAAGAACGTCGTCTCGGCGCATGGCGGCCGTGTCGTCTTGGACACCGCGCTCGGCGAGGGCAGCACCTTCACGATCCGGTTGCCTCTGCAGCCGCCGCGCCCCGTGGCGCCCGCCGCCGAGGCGCGTGACGCGGACAACGCGCCCGCCGGCTGATTCGTCCGCCGCCCGGCGCCTCAAGCGCGCCGCCCCCCGCGGCCGATGAGGCCGGGATGACGAGCCCCCGCCCTCGCCTCACCCACGCGCTGCTGCTGTTGGCGGCCGTGCTGTCCGCTCCCGCCCTGCTCGCACAGGTCGGCCTCTCTCCCGGACCCGGGGTCGCGCAGTGGCGCGACATCGAGGTCGTGCCGGACGAGCTGATCGTGAGCTTCGCCGACGGCACGACGCTCGCGGCCAGGGACGCGACCCACGCCCGCCTCGGCGCCGCGCGGATCGCCGCGCTGGGCCCGGGCCTGGTGCGCGTCGCCCTGCCCGCGGGCGCGGACATCGACACCTTCATCGGTCGCTACGCCATCGACGCGTCGGTGGAGTTCGCGCAGCCCAACGTGCTGCACCGGCCGGTGGGCGTGCCCAACGACCTCAAGTGGGCGCAGCAGTGGGGCATGTCGACGGTGCGGGCGCCCGAAGCCTGGGACGTCGCTTCCGGCGACCCGTCCGTGATCATCGCCGTGCTCGACTCGGGCGCGGACATGGACCACCCCGACCTCGCCGCCAAGATCGCCTGGGATCTCGACACGGCCTCCATGGACGACGACGCCGACGACGGAACCGGGCACGGCACGCACTGCGTGGGCGTCGCGGCCGCCGAGACGAACAACGTGATCGGCGTCGCGGGCGCAGGCAACGCCTGCCGCGTGGCGGCCTACCGCTGCGGCGACGAGACCTTTTCGACCGCGGCGCTGGTGCTCGCCATCCACGACGCGGTGGACCAGGGCGCGCACGTGCTCTCGATGTCCTGGGGCAGCACCTTCAACGACACGGCCGTCGCGGCCGCACTGCAGAACGCGCTCGACGAAGGTTGCGTGCTGGTCGGCGCCGCGGGAAACAACGGCGACAGCGTGCCCTTCTACCCGGCGGCCCACCCATTCGTGATCGGCGTCGCCGCCACCAACAGCCTCGACGACCTGGCTTCCTTCTCGAACCACGGAGCGTGGGTCGAGCTGGCCGCGCCGGGGCAGTCGATCACCTCCACCTGGGCGGGCGGCATCTACAAGTACGCCAGCGGCACCTCGATGGCCACGCCGCTCGTGGCCGGCACCGCCGCGCTGCTGTACGCCGAGCTGGGCGGACAGCGCACGACCGAGGCCGCCGCGCTGATTCGCGGCGCGCTCGAGAGCTCGGCCGTGCCGGTCGGCAGCTTCGTGCAACACGGGCGCCTGGACATGCGCGCCGCGGTGGACGCGATCGGTCCGGTCGGGCCGCCGGTGCTCGCGGGCATCTCCCCCAACCAGGTCGCCGCGCTGGGCGGCGACGTGACGCTGAGCGGCAGCGGCCTCTCCTCGGTGACCTCGGTCACGGTGGACGGCGTCGCGGTGACCGGCTTCAGCGCGCCCGACGACAGCACGCTGGTCTTCACCGCGCCCGAGACGACCGCGCTCGGCACGGCGACCGTGCTTGTGGGCGGCGCGACGGGCACGACCGACACGATCGCGCTGACCTACGTCGAGACAGACCCGCCCGTACTGCTCGCACCGGGCAGCGTGGCCGCCGGCGACACCTTCCAGTGGACCTTCGCCGGCGGCACCGCCCACGGCTGGTCGCTGCTGATCTCGCTCGCCCCCGGCACCTTCACCTACGGCGGCTTCCCGATCCTGGCGAACATGGTCTTCCTGGACGCCGGCGTGTTGGGCCCCGTGGGGTCGGAGGAGCGCATGGTGTCGATCCCGCCGGCCGCGGTGGGCATCACCTTCCACTCGCAGGTGGTGACCTTCGCGGGGGCCTTCCACGGCGCGACGCCGGTCGTCTCCACGACGATCACGCCCTAGGCAGCGCGCCCCGCAGCGCGACGGCGGAACCCGCGCGCGTGCATCCGCCCTTCCGGCAGGCGAAGATCGGGCCTGACCGCCCTCGGGAGAGCGCCGCGCGGTGAGCGAACAGATCCCCCCGACCCGGCCCGGCCGCTTCCTCGCGGTGCTACTCGGCCTGTCGCTGTTGGTCACGCTGGTCCTGTCGGGCGGCGACACCGTGCGCGCGCTGCTCGACACGTGGCGCGAGGTCCGCGTGCATGACACCGAGACGTTGCGGCTGCGACACCACGGCTGGTACGCGCGGCTGACCGAGGTCTTCGCCGCGATCGAGCGCGACGTGCCGGTCGACGAGCCGATCATGCTCGACCACGGCCGGGTGCCGGCCTGGTTCGTGGCCGCGTATCACCCGCGCCGCGCGATCTGGAAGCACAGTGACGCCCTGGTCGCCGAGTGGACGGCCGAGGGCCGCTCGTGGTGGGAGCTGGAGCTGCGCGAGGACGAGCCGCTGCGCTGGTCGCTGCGGCACGTGGAGCCGCAACCATGACCAGCCTGCTGGCGCTGCACTTCAGCTACCTCGGGCTCGGCCTCGCGTTGATGCTGCTGATCTTCGGGCGGCGCCCCTGGCCGTTGGGGCTGCGCCTGGGGTGCGCCTACTTCACCGGTTTGCTCGTGCACGTGGGCGTGCTGCTCGCGGCCTGGTCGATGGAGTTGCCCCTCGACGGCCTGGCCACGACGCTGCGCATGGTCGGGCTCGTCGCCGGCGTCGTCGCCGCGGCCCGGTTGAAGCGGAGTCCGGCGCCGCCGCCGATCGCGCGCCCGGACGGGGCGCGTCGGCTGAACCTGCTGCTCTGGCTGGTGCTGCTGCCACCGGCCGCGCTGATCAGCGTGCAACTGCTGGGCATGCCCGACGTGCACTACGACAGCACGGCCTTCTGGAACCTCAAGGCCGAGTGGATCCTGCAAGGCGAGGGTCCCGACAGTGCGGCCTTCAGCGACAGCCGGCGCGTGCACGCCAGCCCCAGCCATCCGCTCTACCGCCCCCTGTTCACGTACGAGCACTACCTGGCGCTGGGCGCCGCCGACGACCAGGCCGCCAAGCCCGGCTACTGGATCGCGTTGCTGGCTGGCTTCGGCCTGCTGGGCGCATTGCTGTCGCGCGCGGTCGGGCGCACGGCCGCTCTGGCCGGGATCGCGCTCGTGCTCTGGACGCCGATCATGGCGGGCGCCCCCATCCACGGGTCGCCGGGCAGCACCTACGTGGACATCCCCGTCGGGCTGCAGTACGCGATCGGCCTCGCCTTCCTGCTGCGCGCGATGTCGACGCGCGCGGCGCTCGACCTGTTCGGCGCTGCCGTCGCCACGGCGTCGGTCGTGCTGCTCAAAAACGAGGGCGTCGTGTGGTGCGCGCTGTTCCTGCCGCTGGGCGGGCTTGCGCTGCTCGCCAGCCACCGGCGGCGCGCGGCCGCGCACGTGGCGTGGCTCGGGCTGCCGCTGCTCGCGCTGGTCGGATGGAAGGCGCTGCAGTCGCGCCTCACGCCCGAGACCCTGGTGCGCTCGCCGACCCCGAAGCAGATCGTGGACCTGCCCTCCGTGATGCCGCGCATGGCGGACGCCTGGTGGCAGAGCCTGCTCGACACGGGGCTGTGGGGCGTGCTCGGCCTCGCGCTGCTGATCGGCACGCTGGTGGGCATCGCGCGCAACCTGCGCCGCGCGCGCGTGCTGGTCGCGCTGATCCCGGTCGGTCAGCTCTGCGCCGTGCTGCTCGCCGTCATGCTGCTCGAGCTGCAGAAGGGCGGGTTCGACAACTGGATGTCGCACGCCTGGGACCGGCTGATGCTTCAGCTCGTCCCCTCGGCGCTGCTGCTGACGCTGGTGCTGAACGCGCCGCCGCCCGCCGAAGCGCCCACCGAGCCGCCTGCGACCTAGTCCTTCACGCCCACCCAGAGGCCATCGCCGATCGGGACGATGATCGCGGTGACGCGCGCCTCGGCCGCCATCCGGTCGTTGAAGGCGCGCACGGCCTCCGCCTCCGGGTCGGTCGGGGTCTCGTCGAACAACTGCCCGAATGCGAAGGCGTTGTCGACCATGATCAGCCCGCCCGAGCGGACGATGCGCAGGCTGTGCTCGAGGTAGCCCGGGTAGTTGGACTTGTCGGCGTCCAGGAATGCGGCGTCGGCCGAGTCGTCGGCGAAGTCGGGCAGCACGTCCAGGCCGGCGCCCTCGTGCACCTCGACGCGGCCGGCGACGTCCGAGCGCGCCACCACGTCGCGCGAGAAAGCGGCGTGCATGGGCTCGTACTCGATCGTGCGCACGCGGCCGTCCTCCGGCAGCGCGCGGGCCATGGCGATGGCCGAGTACCCCGCCAGCGTGCCCACCTCGATCACCTCGCGGCAGCGGTTGAGGCGCAGCAGGATCTGCATCAGGCTCGCCTGCTCGGGCGAGATCCAGATCGCGGGGATGCCCGCGCTCACCGCGTCGGCCTTGAGCTGCTGCAGGAACGCGTCTTCGCGCGTGGTGCGTTCGGCCACGTAGTCGAAGTGGCGCACGGTGACCGGATCGGATTCAGCGGACATGCGCGCGATGCTAGCATGGCCCTTTCGCACGTTTGATCGGGACAAGGAACGCCATGCCAGCCACCGACGCCATGAAGAAGGACTACGCCGACCTCGAGACGCGCTGGGCCGAGATCGTCGATCTCGCCGGCGCCTCCTCCATCCTGGGCTGGGACCAGGAGGTGATGATGCCGCCGGGCGGCGCCGAGGCGCGCGCGAACACGCTGGCCGCGCTCGCGGGCGTCCTGCACAGCAAGCGCAGCAAGCGCAGCCTGCTCAAGCTGGCCGATCGCCTGCATGCGAAGCGCAAGCGGCTCTCGCCCGTCGAGCGCCGCGGCGCGGAGCTCGTCCGGCGCGACGTGCAGAAGGCCACGTGCATCCCGGGCAGCCTGGCGCGCGAACTGGCCCTGGCCGAGAGCCGCGGCCTGGAGAGCTGGCGCAAGGCGCGCGCGAGCAACGACTGGAAGGCGTTCGAGCCGGACCTGGCCCACATGGTCGGCCTCAAGCGTCGCGTCGCGAAGCTCTCGGCCGGCAAGGGGCCGCTCTACGACGCGCTGATCGACGACTTCGAGCCCGGCGGCACCACCGCCGTGATGGACCCGCTGCTGGACGAGTTGAAGGCCTTCACCGTGCCGCTGCTGAAGAAGGTCGTGAACAGCGGGGTGAAGGTGGACATGAAGCCGCTCATCGGGCGCTTCGACGTCGCCGCGCAGCGCAACTTCACGAAGCAGGTCGTCACCGCCATGGGCATCGACCACGACCGCGCGCGCCTCGACCTCTCCACGCACCCCTTCTGCGGCGGCGTGGCGCCCGGCGACGTGCGCATGACCAGCCGCTACGACGGCAACGACATGCGCGGCGGGCTGTTCGGCGCCGTGCACGAGGCGGGCCACGGTCTCTACGAGCAGGGCCTGCGCGCCGACCGCGCGAGGGGCCCCATCGGCGGCGCGATCTCGATGGCGATCCACGAGAGCCAGTCGCGCCTGTGGGAGAACCAGGTCGCGCGCAGCATTCCGTTCTGGAAGCACTGGACGCCGAAGCTGCGTCGCGCGCACCCGCGCCTCAAGGGCCTGCGCGCCGACACCATCTGGCGCGCCGCGAACGCCGTGTCGCCGTCGATGATCCGTGTCGAGGCGGATGAGCTGACCTACAACCTGCACATCATCCTGCGCTACGGCATCGAGCGCGACCTGGTCGGCGGCAAGATCGACGTGGCCGACCTGCCCGAACGCTGGAACGACGACATGCACCAGCTGCTCGGCATCCGCCCGAAGAACCACGCCGAGGGCGTGCTGCAGGACATCCACTGGGCCATGGGGCTGTTCGGCTACTTCCCCACCTACAGCCTGGGCAACCTGTACGCGGCGCAGTTCATGACGGCGGCACGCAAGCAGATCCGCGGCCTCGACAAGCTCATCGAAAAGGGCGACATGGTGCCGCTACGCGACTGGCTGGCAAAGTCCATCCACCGTCACGACCGGCGCTACACGGCCGAGCAGATCGTGAAGAAGGTGACCGGCAAGCCGCTGGGCGTGGACGACTTCGCGCGCGGCATGCGCAAGAAGGTGCGCGAGGTCTACGGGCTGTAGGTCGGGGCCTCTAGACGGGTTCGGCCAGCGCGAGCAGCGAGCTGCCGAGCGGCAACGGCAGCAGCGCGCCGAGCCGGTTCTCCGCCCAGAGCACGCTGCGCATCACGCCGCTGATCAACCGGCCCGGCGGCGCCAGCGAGGAGCTGAAGAACTCGACCGGGTCGGGGAGTTCGCCGTCGGGGAGCCCGGCGCGCGTGCGGAACCACCAGGCCAGCGGCGTGACGGCCGTGTGGAACGGCCGCAGCGTGACGACGCGGAAGCCGTGGTCGGTGAGCGCGCGGCGCAGCGTGGTGCGCGTGTAGCGGCGCTTGTGCCCCGACATCTCGTCCTCCAGCGACCAGAGCGAGGGCAGGGCCGGGACGGTCACCAGCAGCAGCCCGCCGGGCCGGATGGCCTGCCGACACGCGGCCAGGAGCGGCTCTTCGTCGGTGTGCTCGAGCACGTCGCACAGCGCCAGCGCGTCGACCGGCTCGGCCAGCGGGATCTCGGGGCGACCGCTGCGCAACAGGGGCGCGGTCGTACGCCCGCGCGCGTGCCGCAGGCCCTCGATCTGCATGTCGAGGCCGCACACGCTGAAGCCCATGCGCTCGAGGTGCGCGAGCACGAAGCCGGTGCCGCAACCCACCTCGAGCAGGGTGTGCAGGTTTCGCCGGCGGCGCTCCCCCGCCAGCGCGAGCCTGATGACGTCGTTGCGCGAGGCGTGCCACCAGTGCCGGTCCTCGACCGGCGCGATCACGTCGTAGACCTCCGGCGGGTAGTCCCCATGGCCGGGCAGGCCGTCGAGCACCAGCACGCCGTCCTGCTCGCGCACCTCGTGACCGCAGGCCGGGCAGCGCACGGCCGCGGCCCGCGCCTCCTCGGCGGTCAGCGGAACGCCGGCGGAACACGCAGGGCACCGCAACGAGATCGATCGGCCGGTGGCAGGCACGGGCGGAGACTAGGAAATGCGGTCGGACGGAGGAAGCCGGCCGTCTAGACTCTCGCGCATGAGCGGATCGGAGGGCGCGCCCGAGTTGTCCGTGATCGTGCCCTGCTACAACGAGGGCCCGACGCTGGAGGACAGCCTGCAGCGGCTCGTCGCGTGGTTGCAGCACCACGGGGCGGCGTGGGAGGCGATCTTCATCGACGACAAGAGCCGCGACGACTCGCGCGCCGTCGTCGACCGCTTCGTGGAAGCTCATCCCGAGCTGCCGCTGCGCACCGCGCACCACGAGACGAACACCGGCCGCGGCGGCGCGGTGATCGACGGGCTGCGGCTCGCGCGCGGTCGAGTCGCGGGATTCCTGGACATCGACCTCGAGGTCGCCGAGCACAACATCGGCCCCTGCGTGGACGCGGTGCTCGAGGGACGCGCCGACGTCGCCACGGGCCTGCGCATCTACAAGCTCGGGCTGCGCTCGCTGTTCCGGCACGTGCTCTCGCGCGGCTACGTGGCGCTGGTGCGGGCGATGCTCGGCACGCGGCTGGCCGACACCGAGTCGGGCTTCAAGTGGTTCCGACGCGAGGCGGTCCTTCCGCTGCTCGACCAGGTCGCATCGAAGGACTGGTTCTTCGACACCGAGGTCATGGTGCGCGCCGAGCGCGCCGGCCTGACCGTGCTGGAGATCCAGGTGCTGTTCGACCGCCGCTTCGACAAGATCTCGACCGTGCGGCCGGTGCACGACTCGATCGTCTACTGGCGCAACCTGCGGCGCTTCCGCAAGGCGCTCGCGCGCGAGGGCAAGGCGCGCGCCTGAGTCCGGCGCCCGTGGCCCCGGCGCATCGGGATCAGGGGCCCGCGCGCTGCACGCGGATCGGCCGGCTGACGGGCACGACCAGCCTGTCGCGCGGCACCGCCATCGCCTCGGCCAGCGTGGGCAGGCGCAGCACGCGACACTCCATCGGCAGGCCGGGCGGCAAGCGTGACCAGGTGGCCGGCGGGACGGCGTAGCTGCCGGTCAGCGTCTGGCCGAAGTGCTCCCAGGTGCGGATGTCGTAGGGCATGCCCGGCGTGCTGAGGTGCACCGTGTAACGCGCGCCGGGGTCGGCCGTCTCTTCCCATTCCAGGGTGGGCGGGCCATCGAGGGCGGCGCCGTCGGCCGGCGACTCGATGGACAGGTCGGCCCGGAACTGCTCCTCGCCCAACCCGGCCAGCGGGTTGAAGGACATCGCATACGGATCGTCCTCGGCGTTCGGGGGCCAGTAGGCCTTGGCCAGGACGCTGCGCTGGCTGTGCGCGGCCACGGCGGCCAGCGCCAACCCCAACGCCAGCAGCAGAACGGCGCGCCGGCCGGCCAGACCCCGCCAACCGAGCGCGAACAGCGCGGCCAGCGCCGCGAGGCTCGGGTACATGTAGCGGCCCTGCGGCTGGTTGAAGTCGATGAAGAACTTCAGCGACGAGGCCACGTTCACGGCCAGGGCGCACATCAGCAGCACCACCACCGGCCGCACCACCGACAGCCGCCGTCGCGCCAGCAGCAGCCAGCCCCCTGCGGCGCCGGCCGCCACGATCGACCACACGACCAGCACCGCGCGCCCCGCCGTGACGTGTTCGCCGTAGTAGGCCACGTACGAGCGCGCCATGACCGGCACGTAGCGGTTCCAGATGGCGGACACGAGCGCGACCTGTCGCTCGACCGGGTACTTCTCCAGCAGGTAGCCCCAGGCGAAGGGGTCACCGTAGTGCGACACGTTCCACGCGAAGTACGCGCCGGTGACGACCAGGAACGCGAGCCCCATCCACACCGCGCGCAGGACGACGCGCGCGAAGGGCTCGCCGCGCGGGCGGCCGAGCAGCAGCGCGACCGGCACCACCGGCAGCAGGAACGTCGCCGAGAGCTTCGCCATGTGGGCCAGGCCGATCAGTGCGCCAACCAGGAGGCAGCGCCCTGCACCGATGGGCCTTGCACCGATCGCCCCCCCGCGCGAGATGTCCGCCAACGCGACCAGGCTCGCCGCGCTCAGCGCGATGGCCAGCGTGTCGTTCGAGATGCCGACGCTCAGCACGAGAAAGGCCGGGTTGAACGCGACCAGCGCGGCGGCCAGGAGCCCGGGGCCCGATCGGTCGGGCAGCAACCTCCGTCCCAGCGCCCAGCTGGCCGTGATCGTCACCAGGCCGAAGAGCAGGCCGATCAACCGCAGCCAGTGCAGGCCGGCGATCGGCGCCGCGAAGGGCCACAACTCGTCGGCGCCATGGAGGAACGCGGCGTCGCCCGATCCCAGCGCCTCGTAGCGCCGCCGCGGCAGGTACTCCTCGTCGCCAAGGCCCAGCGCGCGGTGACCCAGCGCGTAGGCCCAGTAGGCCAGCGGCGGGTGCACGCCCTCGTTGAGGGCGTAGCGCGGCATGACGTTCAGGTCCGGCATCGCGCCCGTCTCCGCCCAGTGCGCGACGACCGCGAGGTGCTCGTTCTCGTCGGGGATCTCCCACAGCGGCACCAGTACCGAGGCCGCCGCGCCCAGCACCAGGTAGCCGAGCAGGATCGCGAAGAGCAGCCGACGCTCGCGCGTGACGTGCCGCGACGCCGGATCGTCCGCCGGCCTCGCCGGGGCGTCTGCCACCGTGCTCAGCTCTCTGCTGAGCCCGAGGCGTCCGGCGCCTCCGCCATCGGTCGCGCGCCGGCCGAGCGCGCCGCCCGGTCGGAGACCCGGCCGATTTCGCGCGCCGGGTTGCCGCCCACCATCGTGTCGTCGGGCACCGGCTTGGTGACCACGCTGCCCGCCGCGACGAACGCGTTCTTGCCGACGTGCACGCCGGGCAGCACCATCGCGCGCGCGCCGATGAACGCGCCGGGACCGATGCGCGCCGGCACCGCCTGGCTCGGGAACGCGGCCTGCAGCGGGTGGTCGCGGAAGCCCACGTTCATGTGCGTCAGGATCATCGCGCCGTCCGCGAGCGTCGTCTCGTCCAGCAGCTCGACGCGTTCGGCCAGGTCGAGCTGCACGCCCCGGCCGAGGTAGCAGCGCGCGCCGATGCGCAGGCCGGAGAGGCCGGTGCGGTCGAGGTTGCTGAAGCGGGTGCCCATCAACACGCTGTCGCTGCCGATGCGTGCGCCCAGGACCCGCAACCAGAACGTGCGCAGCGGAGGCAGCAGCAGCAGGTCGTGGATCACCACGGCCAGCTCGAGCAGCACGTAGCGCAGCGCCCGGCCCGGGCCGATCTCCCTGAGTGCCTTCGACACCTCGTGATCTCCTCAGGGATGGGGCTGCGGCCTGCCTGGGGCCGACGCGAGCTCGGATCCGAGCCAATGGGCCCGATGGGCCCTTCGCCGACGGCCAGGCTGCCGCTCCTTCCTACAAGGATGCGGCGGCGTTTGCGAGCCTCTAGCCATGCCGCAGCAAGACCCCGCGACATCTGACCGTACCGGCGCCCGTACCGGCGACCGTGCCGATGACCGTGCGGGCGACCGCATCGAGGAGCGCACCCGCACCGGGACGCTCGGGCGCTGGTTGCTCGGCGTGATCGTGCTCGGCTACGTCGCGCTCGCGGTCAACGCGTCGGTGCTCATGCCGATGTGGGAGATTCCGGACGAGCATCCGCACCTGCAGGCAGCCGTGCACTGGGCGCGTGAGGGCACCATGCCCGACCGCACGAACATGCCCGGCCGCGTGCTCTACCCGGGCCTGCAGGAGCCGCTGGCCTACTGGGTCTACGCGGGAGCCCTGATCGTGCTCGGGCTCGACGACGTCGAGTTCCTGCGGCGGCCGCGCGCCAAACTGGCCGGCGACATCCCGCAGGGGTACCTGCACGGCGCGGACGAGGTCTTCCCCTTCGCGGGGCCGGTGCGGCGGCTGCACCTGATGCGCCTGCTGAGCGTGCTCTTCGGCGCGGCGACGGTGATCGGCGCGCACCGGCTCGGCCGTCGCATCGCGCCCGATCGGCCGGCGGTCGCGCTCCTCGCCGCCGGTCTCGTCGCGTCGCTGCCGGCGTTCGCCGTCGTGTCCGCGGGCATCACCGTCGACAGCCTTTCGATCGCGCTGGCCACCTGGAGCCTGGTCGCGCTGTGCGCACTGGCGGGCGACCCCGCGCCCAGCCGTCGCCGCACCATCGGCCTCGGCCTGCTGATCGGCGCCACGCTGCTGGCCAAGCTGACCACGCTGTTCCTGATCGCGCTGGTGCCGGTGGCGCTGCTGCTGCGCCGGCCGCGCGGCGAGAGCTGGCGCGTGTCGCTGCGACACTTCGACTGGACCGTCGCAGGCGCGCTGCTGCTGATCGGCCCCTACCTCGCGTGGAACCTGGTCACGTACGGCGACATCTTCGCGCTGGACTGGTACCGCGACTATCTCGGTAAGTCGGACGACGTCGTGAACATGTCGCTGTGGCGCGCGATCCAGCTGCACTTCCTGCCCACGCTGACCAGCACGTACGTCGGCCGCTACGCGATGCTGCTCGACGCCGGCCGTCAGGTGATGCTGGCCTGGACGGTCGTCGGGTTGGGCGGCGTGGTCGGCTGGATCCTGATCGCGGCGCGACGGCGCACTCGCTGGCATAGCGCTGTCTGGCTGCCGATCGGAGCAGTCGTCATCAACCTGATCATGTGCCTGCGCGTCTTCGCGGGCTTCTACGAGATCCACGGCCGGTACATGTACCCGAGCCTGGCAGCGCTGGCCTGCCTGGTCGCGATCGGATGGCTGGCCTGGCTGTGGCGGCCGCTGGCCTTGGCCGGCGTCGTGGCCGTCTTCTCGATCTCGGTCGGCAGCCAGTTGCGCGAGATGGGTCCGGCGTACTGGCCGACGTGGCGCTCCGCCGACCCGCACTTCATGTCATGGAACCCGCTCGCGGACGTGCCCGTCACGCGTCGCCTGCCGACCGTCACGCTGATCGCGCCCGACCCGCAAAGCGAACACGTCGAGCCCCCGACGTTGCGCTGGATCCCGCCCGCCGACCCCGACGCGCGCTTCACGGTGCACCTCGGGACACGCGGCTCGGCGCTGGCCGTGCGCTCCTACGAGGACTTCGGCGTCTCGGCGCGCGACACGTATCGCATCCCCGAGACGGCCTGGCGGCGTGTGCCGCCCGGTGTCGCGCTCGTCTGCCAGGTGCTGCGGCTGCCCACGTTGCAGCAGGTGCTCGACGCGCCCGAGAACGGCCTGGTCCTCGACGTGAGCAAGGAGATCATCCTGCGCCGGGTGCGGCCGACGGTCGCGCGCTGACCGGCTCGGCATCGGCATCGGCATCGGCGGTCGCGGCGCGCAGCCGCCCGCCGCGCAGCAGGCGCAACGCGTTCCCGACCACCGCCAGCGAGACGCCCATGTCCGCGGCGATCGCGCCCCACAGCGTGGCCCAACCGGCGAAGGCCAGCACGATGAAGAGCGCCTTGATGCCGAGCGAGGCCACGATGTTCTGGCGGATGACCGCCAGCGTGCGCCGGCTGTGCCGTACGAGCCACGGCAGGCGCGACAGGTCGTCGGCCATGAAGACCACGTCGGCCGTCTCGATCGCGACGTCGGTGCCCTTGCCCCCCATGGCGATGCCGACGTCGGCGCGGGCGAGCGCCGGCGCGTCGTTCACGCCGTCCCCGACCATGGCCACGTGCTGTTCGCTGGCCACCAGGTCCTCCACCGCCGCGAGCTTGTCCTCGGGCAGCAGCCCGTGGCGCACGTCGTCGATGCCGAGCCGCGCGCCGATCGCGCCGGCGGTGCCGCGGTTGTCGCCGGTGAGCATGACCACGCGCTCGATGCCCAGCTCGTGCAGCTCGGTGATGACGCGTGCGGCGTCCTCGCGCGGGTCGTCGCGCATCACGATCAGCCCGCAGACGTGCGTGTCGGTGCCCAGGATCACGACCGTGTTGCCCTCGGCCTCGAGCGCCTCGAGGCGTTCGTGCACGTCCGGCGTCTCCTGGCCGCGCTCCTCCAGCAGGCGGTGGCTGCCGATCCAGTACGGGCGCCCGTCGATGGACGCCTCCGCGCCGCGACCGTGCACCGCGCGCACGTCCTGCGCGGACAGCGGTGGGCAGCCCGAGGCGCGCGCGCTCGCCATGATCGCCCCGGCGAGCGGGTGGGTGCTGCGCGACTCGATGGCCGCCGCGATCGAGAGCACGTCGGTGTCGTCGTGCTCCTCGAACGGGATCACCTCGGCCACGGTCGGGCGGCCCGAGGTCAGCGTGCCGGTCTTGTCGAAGGCCAGGCAGCGCACGCGGCTGGGCTCCTCGATGAAGCGCCCGCCCTTGATCAGCACGCCCGCGCGCGCCGCGGAGGCCAGCGCGCAGACGACGCTCACCGGCGTGGAGATCACCAGTGCGCACGGGCACGCGATCACCAGCAGCACCAGCGCGTTGTAGAAGGACTCCGTCCAGCTCGCGGCGGAGAGCAGCGGCGGCAACACGCACGCGGCCAGCGCCAGACCCATGACCGCGGGCGTGTAGATGCGCGCGAAGCGTTCCACGAAACGCTCGGACGGACTGCGCCGACCGTGCGCCTCGCCGATCAGCCGCACGATGCGCGCCAGCGTCGTCTGGTCGGCCTCGCGCGTGGTGCGCAACTCCAGCGCGCCGGCCCCGTTGATCGTGCCGGCGTAGACCGGGTCGCCCGGCCCCTTGGACACCGCGCGGGACTCGCCCGTGATCGGCGACTCGTCCAGATCGCTGCGCCCGGCGATCACCTCGCCGTCGAGCGGCACCCGTTCGCCGGGGCGCACGAGCACGACCGAACCCACCGACACTTCGGACGCCCGCATGCGATGGCCGTGCGCGTCAGGCGGCACGGCGTCGGTCGGCGCGTCAGCCTCCGCGGCGTGGGTCTCATCGTCCGCGCAGCACGCGTCGCCCTCGGCGCCGTGCGCGTCGTGCGCGTCGTGCGCACCGGCGTCGTGCAGCACCAGCGCCTCGCGCGGCGACAGGTCGAGCAGCGCGGCCACCGCGCGTTGCGCACGGCCCACGCTCCAGGCCTCCAACAGCAGCGAGAGCGAGAACAGGAACGCCACCGTGCCCGCCTCGAACCACTCGCCCAGCAGCAGTGCGCCGCCGATCGCAACGGCCATCAGCAGGTTCATGTCGGGACGCAGGCCGCGCACGGCGGCCAGGGCGCGACCGAGCAGCGGCACCACGCCGGCCGCCACGGCCAGCATGTAGAGCGCGGAGGTCAGGCGCGGCGGCTCCACGCCGCCGAGCGCGGACAGCAGTTCGCCCTCCCCGACGAGGTGCACGAGCCAGCCCGCCAGCAGCGCCGCGCCGCTGAGCAGCGTGAGCCAGGTGCGCGCGTCGAGGCGCGGGCCGACGGTGGCAGCCCGCGACGCGGACCACGGCTCGGCGCGCATTCCCGTGCGCGCGACGGCGCCGGCCAGCGCATCGGCATCCACCGCATCCGGATCGAAGCGCACCGAGAGGCGCTGGTTGAGGATGTCGAAGCCGAGGTCGTCCACGCCGTCGAGCGGCTGCAAGGCGCGGCGCAGCGCTGAGACCTCCTCGGCGCAATCCATGCCGCGCACGCGGAACACGACCTCGGACAGGTCGAGAGGTTGCTCCGCGACCGGCGTGCCGTCGGCGCTCATGACGTGCGCATCCTCGCGCTCCCCCGGGCGGGAGCGATTGGAGGCGGCACCCGGATTCGAACCGGGGATGACGGATTTGCAATCCGTTGCCTTACCACTTGGCGATGCCGCCTCGAGTCGGGGACAGGTTTGCGGCGAAGTGCCGCCGCCCGCCTACGGTGCGTGAAGTGGCCGGCCGCAGGTCCCGATCGGACGAGGTTAGCAGGGCCGTCGGTCGCGAGGAAGGGCAGGCGGTGCCGGGCATGCTCCCGACATAGCCCCGGCGACTCGACGTCGCGACGGGAACCCGGCGCCATCGGGCAGGTGCTCAGGCAGGCGCCGAGAGTTCCTCTGCCGCGTGCCCCAGGGCCTCGACGTCCGGCCACTGCTGCGAGGCGATCTGCAGGTACAGGGCGATGTCCGCGCGGTCGTGGTCCTCGAGCATCGAGGTGATGGTCGAGGGCACGCGCCCGCCGTCGGGCTCGCTGTCCTCCTCGACCTCGCCCTTCTCGTGCTTCACGCCGGTGCCGTCGAGGAAGTCGGTCACCAGTTCCAGCTTCGGGCCGAGGAAGTAGGCGCGCAGGATGTCGCCCGCCACGTCGTCGTCGCGGTCGCGCATCAGGAACGCGCGCAACGCCTTGGCGCGCATGGCGACCGGCGTCTTGCGGATCTTGGGCAGGCGCGCGTTGAGGATCTTCGCGATCGCCGGATCGAAGGCCCGCGACATGTCGTCGGGCAACGCGCCGTAGATCGAGGTGAAGTGCTCGGCTGTCAGGTCGGTCAGCAGGCGGTGCATTCGGTGTCCCTCCCCGGGCGCGCCCTAGCGGCCCCAGTGCGTCAACGCGTCGTAGAGCAGCCGCACGCCGAAGCCGCTGCCGCCCGAGACGTGGTAGTCACGCTTGCGACCGTCCCAGGCCGTGCCCGCGATGTCGAGGTGCGCGTGCTTGAAGCCCTTGGTGAAGGCGAACAAGAACTGCGCGGCGGTGCAGGAACCGGCCCAGCGCCCGGCCGAGTTCTTCACGTCGGCCACCGGCGTCTTGATCATCTCCGCGTAGGCGTCGTCGGTCGGCATGCGCCAGACCTTTTCGCCGGTGCGAGTGCCCGCGGCCTCGAGCTTCTTCGCCAGGCCGTCGTCCGGGCAGAACAGCCCGGCCGACTCGCTGCCCAGGGCGACCAGAATGGCGCCGGTCAGCGTCGCCATGTCGATGATCGCATCGGGCTTGAACTTGGTGGCGTGGTGCAGCGCGTCGGCCAGCACCACGCGCCCCTCGGCGTCCGTGTTGATGACCTCGATCGTCTTGCCGTTGGCCGCCTTGACGACGTCGCCCGGCTTGTAGGCGTGCTGGCCGGGCATGTTCTCGGTCGCGCCGACGATGCCGATCACGCGCACGCCCTTGGGCTTCAGCAGCGAGACCGCCTTCATCAGGCCGATCGTCGCGGCCGCGCCGCACATGTCGTACTTCATCTCCTCCATGCGGTCCGGCGGCTTGAGGGAGATGCCGCCCGAGTCGAAAGTGAGACCCTTGCCGACGATGCAGATGGTGCGCTTGGCCGTCTTGGCTCCGTACTCCATCTCGATGATGTACGGGTCCTTGCCCGAGCCCTGGTTGACGGCCAGGATCGCGCCGTACTTCATCTTCTTGAGCGCGGCCTTGCCGTAGACGCGGCAACGCAGTTTGCCGTCGCGACTCACCTTGCGCGACACGTTGACGAGGTGGTTGGGCGTCGCGATGTTGCCCGGCAGGTCGCCCAGCTCGCGCGCCAGGTTGGCCGACTCGCCCAGGACGCGCGCGGCCCTCAGCGCACTCGCCGCGCCGCGCAGCGAGGAGACGACCCTCATCTCGCGCGGCGGCTTGGTCTTGGCCGGACGCTCGCGGTAGCGGTAGCTCGCCAGCACGGCGCCCTCGCCCAGCGCTCCGAGTTCGTCGGCGCCGGGCTTGAGACCGCCCGCGGCCCCGATCACCATTCGCGAAGCCTCGATGCCGGCAGCCTTGCGCACGGCGATCGCGCCGGCACGCCGGTAATCCTCGGCCGTCACGTCCTTGGCCTTGCCCATGCCGATCAGCAGCAGGGCGCGCGGGCCGCCGGCCTTTTCGGAGTGCAGCAGCAGCGTCTTGCGGGTCGCGCCGGTGAACACCTTGCGCTTCATCAGGGCGACGGCGCGCTGGCCCAGGACGCTCCCGGGGAGGGACTTGGGCTTGGATTCGTCCACGAGCAGGACGGCCAGCGGCGTAGCGGCCTTCAGGGCGGCAGCGGGTGCAGTCGTCAGCTTCATGGGGTCTCCGGGAAGCGGCCTTCAATCGGGCCGCTCGGGCTCCGACGGGATGCCGGGCAGCGGTGAGCAGGCGGTGGATGCGCGGTCGAGCGGCGAACGGTATCACATGCCTCAGTCCGCAGTCATTCACCCCGGAGCGTGCTCGTGGCCCGTCCCCCCCGCTGCCTCGTCGACGACCTGTCAGCCGATCGCGTGGTGCTTCCCGACGGCGCGCGACGACACCTCACGCGCGTCCTGCGCCTGCGCCCCGGCGAGCCTGTCGAAGTCGTGGACGGCGCCGGAGGCCTCGCGCTCGGCGTGCTCGCCGAGGACGACGCGGTGCGCGTCGAATCGCGCGAGCCGGTGGCCCCGGCGGACGCCGCACCTGTCTGGCTCGCGGTCGCGATGCCGCGCCTGCCGCGGCTGGAGTGGCTGATCGAGAAGTGCTGCGAGCTGGGCGTCGCGCGCGTGCAGCCGCTGCGCACCCGGCACGGGGAGCGCGACGTCGGCGAGAAGCGCGTGCAGCGCCTGCAGCGCATCGCCGACGAGGCGCTGGTGCAGTGTCGCCGCCTGCACCGCATGGAGGTGCGCGCTCCCGCCGATCTGCAGGACGCGCTGGCCGGTGCGCCGGACGCCGCCATCTGGTTGGCCTCCCCCCCGGAGGGCGGCTCACCGCGCCCCCCCCCGGCGCGCGACGGTCGGCCGCTGCTCCTGCTGGTCGGCCCGGAGGGCGGCTTCAGCCCGGAGGAGATCGACCAGGCCCGAAAGGCCGGCGCGACCCCGGTCTCGCTGGGCGCCAACGTGCTGCGCGTCGAGACGGCCGCGGTGGCCATGGCGGTTCTGGCGGCTCTCTAGCCGTCCGGCCGGCGGCGTGTCGCCGGCGGCCCTGCCGTGTAGCCACGAGCAAGGTGATCGCTACGATGAATCGACCGATGCCACCGAGCGACCAGCAGCCCGACGCAGCGCAGGAGAGTGCCGACCGATTCCTCCGCAGCATGGAGGCCGCGGGCGTGCGCCGGGTGCCGCGCGGCAAGGCAGCCACGCCGGCCGCGGGCTCCGCGCAGGAGGCGGGCGAGGCGTCACCGGGCGCCGCTGCCGACGTGGAAGAGACGCTGGCCGCCGTCGCCGCCGAGGTCGCCGGCTGCACCGCCTGCCCGCTGCACGAGACCCGCAACCAGACCGTCCCCGGCGAAGGCAACACGCGCGCCCGGATCGTATTCGTCGGCGAGGGCCCGGGTGCGGACGAGGACCGCACCGGCCGACCCTTCGTCGGGCGTGCGGGCAAGCTGCTCGAGGACATCATCACCAAGGGCATGAAGCTCTCGCGCGCCGACGTGTACATCTGCAACGTCGTGAAGTGCCGCCCGCCGGGAAACCGCGTGCCGGCGCCGAGCGAACTGCACGCCTGCCACGACTACCTCGAGCGCCAGCTGCTCGCCATCCGCCCCGACGTGATCTGCACGCTGGGCGCGACCGCCACGCGCCACCTGCTCGAGGACGACCGCCCCATGGGCCGGTTGCGCGGGGGCACGCACAGCTTCCGCGGCATCCCGGTCATCGCCACCTATCACCCTGCATACCTGCTGCGCAATCCGGCCGCCAAGGCGCCGACCTGGCAGGACATCCAGCGGGTGATGGAGCTGGCCGGCGGGTCCGCCCCGTGATCGGTCGCAGCGCCCTCGGGATCGACATCTCCGACGGCGCGCTCAAGGCGGTGCTGCTCAAGCGGCGCGGCCGACGCATCACCCTGCGCCGCACCTGGCGCATGCCGCTGGCCGACAAGCCGTCCGCGGGCATCGTCGCCGCGGCGCGCCTGCTGCACTCGGCACGACCCGGCAGCGGCACGCGCGTCGTGTTGTCCGCGCCCACGGCAGGACTGTTCAGCCGCAGCTACCTGGTGCCGGCGATGGACGCACCGCGCATCGAGGAACTGGTGCGCTACGAGGTGCTGGCGGAGACCGGCCGCGGGGACGAGGACCTGCTCATCCGTCACCACGTCCGCAAGGGCGTCGAGGAGCAGCAGGCGCACGCCTACGCGTTGCCGACCGCCACCGTCGACGGCTTCCGGGCCCGCCTCGCCGACGAGCGCGTCTCGTACGACGACATCGAGACGCCCGGCTTCGCGCTGGCGAGCTTCGTCGAGCTGGAGATGCCCAGCGGGCGCGACCGCGTGCTGCTCGGCGTCGGTCGTCGCGGCAGCGAGCTGGTGCTGCAGACCGAGGCCGGCCTGTGGATGCGGCACATCCCGCTCGGTCTCGATCACGGCGAGCCCGAGGAGCTGGCGAGCCGCTTCCGGCAGGAGATCGGCGCCGCCGTCGCGCACCTGCTGCCCGAGGACCGCGAGTTCCGTCCGGGCGAGTGCGTGCTCACCGAGGAGGGCGTCTGCGACCCGGCCTTCACCGGCGCACTCAAGCGCGCGCTCGGCCTGTCCGTCGTGCGCGTCGCCGCGCTCGACCGCATCCACGCCAGCTGGCGGCTGAAGCACGAGGGCCAGGACCAGGTCCACGCCCTCAGCTCGGCCAAGGCCTTCGGCCTCGCACTGTCGGGCCTCGGCGCGGCGCGCTACCGCTGCCCCGTGGTGGACGGCGACCCGCGCCGCGAGGCGCTGCGGCGCGTGCCGACCGTGGCCACCGGCGTGATCGCGGCGTCACTCGCGCTGGTCGGCTTCGGCGAACTCACCGCGCACTGGGCCGGTAAGCTGGACGAGACGCTGCCGGCCGCCCTGGCCGAGGAGATGGCCGTGCGCGTCGACGAGAGCCGCGCGATCGCACGCGAGCGCGACGCCCTGCTGGAGCGCGGGAAGCTGTTGACCGCGCTGGCCGACCGCCGAGCCGCGGCCTTCCTGCCGCGTCGCGCGCTGGGCGTGGTCTCCGACCTCGCCGCCGAGCGCAGCGACACGAGCCTGCACCTCGAGCACCTCTGGCTGGCCTCCACCGAGGCGGACCGCGCCGCGCTGATGACGCTCACCCTGCACGCCGCGCCGGAGCTCGACGCGACCCTCGGGCCCACGCTGTCGGAGGCCTTCGCGGAGGACTTCGGCGACGTGCGCGTGCGCGGGCCGGAGCCGGCCCCCATCGACGGGTGGTCGCGCTGGGTGGTGGAGTTGGGCTCGCCATGAGGACGCTGATCGCACTCGCCGTGGTGCTGGTCGCATCGGTCGGCGTGTTCCTCTGGCGCGGCCTGCCCGCCACGGCCGACCTGCGGCAGGCGCACTCCGAGATGCTCGCGCGCGAGCAGCACGTTCAGCGTCGCTGGGCCGAGCTCGACCCGATGTCGGGCGAGGAACTCGCGGCCCTGCTGGCCGAGCGGGACCGCGCCGCCGCGGTCGCCGATCGCCGCGTGGACCTGCTCGAGAAGCAGGATTCGGGCGCCAAGAGCCCATCCCTGGCTGATTTCGTGCAGAGTCGCGAGTTGACCGCCTTCTCGCCCGTGACGCCACTGGGAGCCAGCCTCGCTGCCCAGGCCGCCGGATCGGCCCGTGGGGACGAGGTGCTGGCCGCCATCGTCTCGCGCCTGGCCGAGGTGCCGGACCTGACCGTCAGCGAACTGACCCTGGCCAACGGCGGGCTCACGCGCGCCGTCCCGGGCGTGCCGGAGTGGCTGTCCGTCGAGGCCCAACTCGTGGTCACGACCGGCGTGCCCGAGGCGCTGGCCTGCCTCGAGTCGCTCGGTCCCGACGGAGCGCGCGGCCTACCGATGCTCACGGTCCAGACCGCGTCGCTGCGACGCATCGAACCCGAGCGCTGGGGCTCCGACGCGCACGAGCGTCGCGGCCCGCCGGTGCAACTCTCCGCGACGCTCGCGGTCTACGTTCGGGCGCGCCCGACGGGAGAGGGCTGAGCGATGGAGGCACGCTTCGCGAGGATTCTCGTGTTGACAGGTACATGCCTATCCATTATTTTCTTGCCCTTTGCGCTCTTTGCACATAATCGCTTATACAGCAATGACTTAGGTCGGGCCTCCCAGCTCGGACGGAGCCTGCGCGAAGACCTCGCGGCGCCTGCCGGAACGGCGTCCGAGACGCCTCCGCCGCGCGCTGTCGCAGCCTCGATCGACCCCGTCGATCTGGCCCTCGCGAAACAGCCCACGGTGCTCGAGCTCGACGCGTCGCCGTTCTTCGACGACGCCGAGATGCTGGGCTTCGCCGCGGCGAAGATGCGCGGCGACGCACCCGACAGCACCGAGGCGCGCACCCTGATGCCGCCCCTCGCCGTTCGCGCCGCCTACACGATGGGTACGGTCGTCGTGGACTGGCGCGCCAGCCCGGTGAACAAGGTGCTTTCCTCGACGCTGGCCGCCCAGCAGAGCGACCTGCGCCTGGCCTACCGCATCTACCGAGGCGTCGACCTCATGGCCCCCGAGCACCTCCAGACGGTGCCCTTCGGGACCCGCTCCTGGCCCGACCGACAGCTCCCCCTGGCCGGCTCCCGGCTGGATTACGAGGTCTGGACGGTCCTGCTCCGTTCCGGCGACGACGAGGACGTCCTGGTTGGCGCCGAACGCAGCGAGAAGGTTACCGTGGCCTCCCCAGACCACTTCAGATTGGAGTTGGTCGGTGGCAGCACATCGGAGGCTGTCTTCGATGTGCATGTGGAGCTGCCGACGGCCGCCGGAACCGTGTCCGCAACGCTCCGGCCAGGTGACGAACTGATGGTCGGTCGCGTGCCCACGGGCCTGGTCCTGCAGTCGCTGACCCAATCCGAAGAGGACGTGCTGACGACACAGAGACGGTTGGTCCTGACAACCGACGGCAGCCTCGTCCTCGACCCCAATACAAACGAACCCCGAACCACACAAACGCAAGTCCTCGTACCGATCACCCGCATCACGGCTGAGCTCGTGAGAGGTGACGGAGAGATCGAGACCCTGGAGGTGGACCTGCTGTGACAACCGTGTTCCACGATCGTGATGACCTGCCCGCGCCGCGACTTGTTTCGTTGCGATCGGCTGTGACCCGCGTCGGGCTCGCTCTCACCCTGGTCGGGTGCGGCTCGTTCAGCCTCTTCTCCGACGACCCCGCACCGCCGACGCCGGTTCAACAGCCCGCGCCCGTGCAGCAGCCAGTCGTGCAACAGCCCGTGATCCAGCAGCCGATCGTGCAGCAGCCCGCGGTGCAGCAGGTGCAACAGCCCGCTCCCCCGCCCGGCAGCGACGCGTGGCTCGAGGAGTACAAGCGCAAGCTCGCCGCGATCCGCGCCGGCCAGGAGGTCGCCGCGCAGAACACGACGCAGCAGCCCGTCGCGGTGCTGCCGCCCGTCGCGCAGCCGGAGCCGATCGTGCAGCAGCCCGTCGTGCAACAGCCGGTGGTGCAGCAGCCCGTCGCCCCCCCGCAGCCCGTCCAGGCGCCGGCGCCGATGCCGCTGCGCGAGGACGAGCTGGCCTCGATCCTGGCCCAGAGCCGGCAGCACGCCGCGCTCGTGGACGATCGCGTCTCCTCCCTGGTCGCCGCCTTCGTGCAAGAAGGCCTGGCCGCCATGGCGAACGACGATCTCGCCGCGGCACACGACCACTTCGCCCACGCCTACGAGTTGGACCCGGACGATCCGGCCGCTCGTGACCTGTACCAGCGCACCGCAGCCCTGCTGGGCAAGCCCGGCGGCTCGTTGGGCTCCGTGGCCGAGAGTGCCCGCGAGAAGGCTGCCGCCCGCGAGGACCAGACCCGCCTCATGGCGCAGCAGTACCTGGCCGAGGGCGACGCCGCCATGGCGCGCACCGACTACGAGGGCGCCGTGCAGCACTTCGAGGACGCGCTCGCGCTCGTGAAGTACGCACCCGACGCGGCGACCGGCCCGGTCACGGCGGCGAACATCGCCGCGCGCGTCTCGCTCGCGAAGCGTGCCGCTCTCGACGCGCAGAGCGCGCGCGACAACCAGCTGATCGACGCCGCCCTGTCGCTGCAGGAGGATCTCGACCGGGCCGACGCCACGCGCTCCGAGCGCCGCGTCGGTCAGTTGCTCGACAACGCGAACGACGCGTTCCTGCGTGACGAGTACGAGGCCGCCGAGACCGCGCTGGACGAGGTGCTCGGCGCCGATCCGAACAACGAGGAGGCGCGCAACCTCAAGGGCATCGTCGCGAAGGCGCGTCACCAGGCGCGCGACACGGCCACGCGCAAGATCTACCGCACCGAGTGGCAAGACACCTTCGACGAGCTCGAGCAGGAGCACCTGCCCCAGAACGACCTGATCATGTTCCCCGACGCCGACACCTGGGCCATCGCCGAGGCACGCGACGCGAAGCAGTTCCGCGCCGCATCCGGCGCGGGCAGCGATCTCGACGCGGCGGTCGTCGACCGGCTCTCCAAGGCCATCCCGGTGAGCTTCGTGGACGAGCCGCTGGACGAGGTGCTCAAGCACCTGGCGGCGGTGAGCGGCGTCAACTTCCTGATGTCGCGCGATGCCGAGGACGCGGCCGACGGCCAGACGTACTCGCTCCAGGACCGCAACGCGCAGCCCATCGAGCGCGTGCTGAAGATCCTGCTCGAGGACCTCTCGCTGCCGCCGCTCGGCTACAGCATCCGCGACGGCGTGGTGCGCGTCATCACCGCCGACGAGGTGCGCAGCGACTACGTGCTGCAGATGTACGACATCCGCGACCTCACCTTCACGCCGAAGGACTACAAGGCCGACGACTTCAACCTGCTGCCGTCCGGCACGGACAGCGACAGCTTCCTAGGCGGCGTCGAGGACGAGGAGCCGCTGCCCCTGATCGGCGCCGACGCACTGCTCACGCTGATCCAGGACAACATCGCGGTCGACAGCTGGATCGAGGACCCCGAGCGCACCATCCAGCTCATGCCCGGCACGCTCGTCGTGCGGCAGACGCCGGACGTGCACCGCCAGATCAAGGAGCTGCTCGACGACCTGCGCGTGAACACGAACACGCTGGTCCATATCGAGACGCGCTTCATCGAGGTCGAGGACAGCTTCCTCGAGGACATCGGCGTGGACCTGCGCGGTCTCGACGGCAGCCTCACCGGCGGCTTCCCGCTGGAGGACTTCGGTCAGTCCGGCGCCGGCGGCTTCGGCACCCCGACCAACCCGCTGGGCATCGGCACGGGCAACGATCCGGGCTTCTACTACAACGGTGACAACGGCGACATCAAGGGTCGGATCGAGAACCTGTTCGACTTCACGCTCGGCGAGGCGGGCACGCTCAACGGAGCGGGCGGCCTCTCGCTGCAGGCGCTGTTCTTCGACGACACGAACGTCGAGATCGTCATGCGCGCGGTCACGAAGTACCAGACCAGCAACATCGTGAACGCGCCGAACCTGACCCTTCGAAGCGGCCAGCGCGGCAACGTCAAGGCGCTCACGACGCGCACCTACGTGCGCGACTTCGAGCCGGAGATCGCGCAGGCGGCGGTGATCGCGCAACCCGAGCTGGACAACGTCAAGGAAGGCGTGGTCCTGGACGTGCGCGCGGTGGCCTCGGCCGACCGTCGCTTCGTGACGCTCGAGCTGCGGCCGACGGTGATCGACCTCGTGCCGGACGCCAGCGGCGCGGACCTGCCCCAGGCCACGGTCTCGCTCGGTACGCAGAACAGCAACAACGTCACGATCGAGCTGCCCGAGCTGCGCATCCAGCGGTTGCGCACGACGGCGACCATCCCGGACGGCGCCACGCTGATGCTGGGCGGCCTGAAGACGTCCGTCGAGCAGAACCAGGACAGCGGCGTGCCGGTCCTGAGCGACATCCCGATCCTCGGCTCGATGTTCAGCCGCCAGGGCGAGTACACGAGCAAGCGCAAGCTGATCATCCTGCTCAAGGCCACCATCCTGGCTCCGGAGGAGCACGAGCCCACGCTCGGCTTCAACCGTTAGCCCTTCGCCCCCGCCCATGACGCACCAGCCCCGACGGAACGCTCGACACGACGCCCCGCCCGGATCCCGTGTCGGGATCCTCAGCGGCGCCCTCTCGGTGGTCCTGCTGGGCTGCATCGCCCTGCCGTTCCCCTGGCTCGCCCAGGGCGACGCGGGCGACGAGTTGCTCGCCGACGACCTGCGCTTCGCTGAGAAGCTGGCCGACTGGCGCTACTTCGACCTCGCGCGCGAGGTCGTGGACGAGATCAAGGAACGCCGCCTCGACAGTGATGCCGAGGGGCTGGTGATCTTCACCGAGGCGAGCATCCTGCTGGGCGCAAGCCGCTCGACGTCCGACCAGGACGACCAGCTGAAGTGGGTGTCCCAGTCGATCGAGATGCTGTCTGACTGGGCGCTACCGGGCTCGACCTGGGTCTACCACGACAAGCGCCCTGCCGCGCTCGAGGCGCTGGCCGCGGCGCTACAGGAACGCGGTCGTCAGCGCGCGCGTATGGCGAAGGACGCCGACCCGTCGCGCGCCGAGACGCTGAACGACCTGGCCGAGGCCGACTTCCGCCAGGCGGACGACACCTACTCGATCCTCAAGCGCGAGTACACCGAGCGAGCCGACCAGGCCGAGTCGAACGGCGAGGTGGACCTCGCGATCAGCCTGTACGCCAAGGCCTCCTGGCAGCTCTACCTGAAGGGCAAGAACGGCCTCTACTGGGCGGACGTCAGCGACGACCCCGAGTTCCGGCTCGAGGAGGCCATCGGCGAGCTGATCGACTACCAGTGGGAGCTGACCGAGGAGACGCTCGGCCAGTACATGGCGCTGCACTACCAGGGCGTCGCGCTGCGCAAGCTGGGCGAGATCGACGAGGCGACCACGGTGCAGGCCGAGGTCATCGAGAAGGGCGAGTGGTACTGGACCAACGTGAAGGGCAACCCGGCCGCCGAGTCGCTGGTGGCGGATCTGTTCGACCTGGCCTGGGGCGAGATCGCACAGATCGCGGTCGAGCAGAACAACGTCGCCAAGGCCGAGGCCACCATCCAGGCCATGCTCGACCGGCACGAGAAGGACGCCCGTGCCTACGGACGCATCGGCTACCAGGTGCTGCTCGACTGGGCCGCGACATTGGACGACCTGGGCAAGCAGGGTGGCGCGGCCGAGATCGTGAAGTTCGTTGCCGACGGCGCGCGCTCCCTCCCCGAGGGGCAACGTGCACGCGACCTGCTCTGGATCTACGTCCCCAGCGACGGTTCGGAAGTCGTCTCGCCGGACGTGCTGATCCAAGCGGCGCGCGGCCTGTACGACAAGAAGGAGTTCGGCGAGTCCGCCTACTTCTACCTGCGCGCGACAGCCGGGCTCCTCACCGACGCGGACAAGGAGGAGTACGAGTTCACGGCCTGGATGGGCGCGGGCAAGTCGCTCAAGAACGCCAAGCGCAACCTCGAGGCGGCGTTGGCCTACGAGCACGCGCTGAACGCCGCGGTCGCGCGGAGCCTCGAGGCGCCCGACAAGGAAAGCGCAGCGATCGGCATGTACAACAGTTTCGATCGGCGCTACCGCGAGACGTCGGATGCGTTCGACAAGGGCATGCGCGACCAGGCCAGCGAGCGCCTGATCCAGATGGACATCGCGCGGGACCTAGCCTTCCTGAAGGCCAAGGAGACGTTCGACGAGGCCAACCTCGCGCGGCCACCCCAGCCGGCCCTGTTCGCCGCCGCGCGCTCCGAGATGGAGGCCGTCTCGCCCACCGCTGACAGCTTCGAGCGATCGTTGGTCTACATCGGTCGCTGTTTGGCAGGCGAGGACGACATCACCGGGGCGCTCGCCAAGTTCGACGAGATGCTGGCGCGCGCGCAGGACGCCTCGCTGGATCCGACCAACAAGGGCACCATCGACAAGCGCAACGCGGCGCTGGCCGAGGCGCTCAACTACAAGGCCCAGCTGATGCTCACCGAGTCGGTGGGCAAGCCGCAGGAAGCGCTCGACCTGCTCGCCGGTTTCGAAGACGTGCTGGCTTCGCAGGACGGCTTCTTCGAGAGCGTGAAGTCGATGCGCGTCACGGCCTACTGCCAGCTCGGTCAGGTGGACGACGCCGATGAGGCCTACGCCGAGTTGTTCGAGCTCTCGCCCGACGGCGGGTTCACGCGCGTGGCAGTCTACGAGTTGGCCAACGCGCTGCTCGCGGCCAGCGAGAAGGCCGAGGCGGCGGGCGACGCCGACGAGTGGCACGCGCTGCTCTCGCGCGCGGCCGACGCGATGTGGTCGTACAACCAGATGTCGGGATTCCCCAGCTACGTGAACCTGCTGGGCTCCGCCGAGTGGTTCGCGCGCGTGGACCGCCACGAGATGGCGCGGACCGCCTACGACAAGGCGATCGACCTGTTCGCCAAGCCCGGGAAGGGCATCACCGAGGCGCAACTCGACCTGGCGCGCATCGGCCTGGCGACGATGCTGAACGAGTTGCACGAGTTCGGCCTGGCCCGGCCCTACTGGAACGACCTGGTGGCGCGCAATCCGCGGCACGCGATCATCATGCGCGGTGCGGCCCGCGGCCTCGGCGGCTGGCTCGAGGTGGGCGACGACGGGCGCGTGATCGAGATCCCCGGAAGCGGGGACTTCTCCGACGCCTTCGACCTCTGGCTCGAGATCCACCGCGGCACGTCGGCACGCAAGTACCACCGCGACTGGTGGGAGTCGAAGCTCGGCGCGATCTACGCCCTGTACCGCCAGGGCACGGCCCAGCCGATGCAGATCATCGAAGCCCGCAAGGTGCTCGACAACGTCATGGTCAACACGCCGAACTACGACGAGCAGACCATGAAGGAGCTGGATGAGGAGGACCGCTACGACGACATCCTCTTCAAGCCGCTCTACAAGTACCTCGAAACGCGGATTCCGGCGCGCTGACCCCCTTCCGGCCCGATTGATCACCCCCCGAACCTGCCCTAGAATGCCCCGCTTTCCCCTCGCTCCGAACCGCCAGCCCAGGGAGGCCCACGTGGCCCCGCGCGTCGCACCCCGACACCTGCCGCTGGCCGCCCTCGCCCTGCTCGGCGTTGCGCTGGTCGCGCCGCAGTCGGCCGCGCAGGGACGGGTGGACCTGCTCAACAAGGAGCGCGTCGTCCAGCCGCAGAAGGGCGCCATAGTGCAGAGCGAGACGCTCGACACGGTGAAGTTCATCCAGGGCACCAACACGCGAGAGAAGCCCACGCGTGACGTCGTCTTCATCGACTACGGCACGGGCAGCACGAGCTACGAGCGCGGGCTGCTCGCGCTCGCCGACGGCGACCTGTCCAACGCCGAGACGCTGTTCGGCGCCGCGGCCAAGGACACCGATCCGCCGTGGGTCGCCGCGCACGCGCTGCTGAAGCAGGCCGAGACCGCCGCCCGCCGCGGATCGTCCGGGCTGTCGGTCGCGCAGAGCGCCATCTCCGAATTCCTGTCCCGCTTCGCCGACCATCGCCTGCTGCCCGAGGCCATGCTGGCCAAGGCACGCTACGCGGCCGCTGCCGGTGACAAGGCCACCATGCAGCAGTCCGTGGACGCCGTCGTGGACCTGTCCCGGACGAACCGCGTGACGCCCGACTGGGCGGCGCGCGCGCACCTGCTCGCCGGCGATCTGCTGCTGGAGGCCGACGACGCCGACGGCGCGACACGCGCCTACGGCAACGCCGAGTCCGCGGTGACCACCGGCAACAGCGCGCTCGGCGACCGCCCCGACCTGAAGCCGGTGCTCGAGCAGATCGGCCTGGCCGCGCGCACCGGGACCGCCAGCTGCATGCTGGCCTCCGACGACGTGGCCGGCGCCCGCGCCTACTACACGCGCCTCGCCAACGACGGCCAGGGCGACCCGGCCGTGCAGGCCGCGTCCCAGAACGGCCTGTCCGAGTGCGACTTCCGCGAGAGCGGCAAGCTGAAGGACGCGCAGCTCGGCTTCGCCAAGGTCGCGATCAGCGCGGTCGGCACCCCCGCCGAACACGCGCGCGCACTCTTCTTCCTCGGTCGATGCTCGGAAGAGCTCGACAAGGCCGGCCGCGAGCCGGGCGGCCGCAGCAGGGCGATCTCCTATTTCCAGGAGGTGGCCGACCGGTATCCAGAGACTCGTTGGGGCCGCCTGGCCCTGCAGTCACTCCCGTAACCCCCGCCTGTAAACCAAAGGTGAGAACGACTTCATGAAGGTCAAGATCATCCTCTTCCTCCTGGCGCAGGCTCTGATGGCGCCGATGGCTCTCTCCCAGGACGGCTCCGGCGCACCCGCCGGCGGCCTGGAGGGCTTCTTCGAGAAGGCCGGCCCGATCGGCTGGTTCATCATGCTGCTGTCGGTCGTGGCACTGACCTTGATCATCAAGGAAGTGCTCGAGATCCGTAAGCAGAAGCTCGCGCCGCCCGAGATCGTGGACGAGATCGAAGCGCTGCTCGAGGCCGAGGAGTACCAGGAGGCGATGGAGGTCTGCGAGTCCGAGCCCTGCTACTTCACGAACGTCGTGGCGGCCGGCCTGCCCAAGCTGAACGCGTCCTTCGAAGCGATGGAGAAGTCGCTCGAGGAGATGATGGAGGAGGAGAACACCAAGCTGTACGGGCGTCTCTCCTGGCTGTCGCTGATCGCGGCGGTCTCCCCGATGATGGGACTGCTCGGCACGGTGCAGGGCATGATCAACGCCTTCGAGCAGATCGCGGCCACCAAGGGCCAGGCCACGCCGGACCAGCTCGCCAAGGACATCTCCATGGCGCTGATCACGACCATGCTCGGCCTGACCGTCGCCATCCCGGTGACGGCGGCCTTCGTGTTCCTGCGCAACCGCGTCGTCGCCTACAGCCTCGAGATCTCCGCGGTGATCGAAGACATGTTCGAACGCTTCCGCCCGCGCGGCAACTGAGGAGAGGACCCCGCCGGATCGACGCCACGACACGTCCCGGAACCTGAATCGAGATGAAGCGCAAGTCAGCTGATCAGAACGCATCGAAGATGGACATGACGCCGATGATCGACGTCGTGTTCCAGCTGATCATCTTCTTCATGCTGGTGACCGACCTCACGCAGCAGGACCTGGCCGACTTGACGCTGCCCATGGCGGAGATGGCGCAGAAGGACGAGACCGAAGAAGGCCGGATGGTCATCAACATCAAGAAGGACGGCACGATCGAGATCAAGCGCGTCCCCTACGAGACGCTCGACGATCCGAACACCGTGGTGGCCATGCGCACCTTCCTCGCGAACGAGGTCGCGAAGGGCGAAAAGGAGCCCGACGGGACCTCCGAGCGCGCACTGCTGATTCGCGCGGACGAGTTCACCGAGTTCAAGCACGTGCAGAAGCTCATGCGCCTCTGCGGCGAGAACGGCATCCGCATCTACAAGATCCACCTCGCGGCGTCCGAGCCGCCGGGGAACCAGTAGCTCATGGGCAAGCACGGCAAGGCCACCGACCACATCGAAGAGGTCGAAAGCGACATGACGCCGATGATCGACGTCACGTTCCAGCTGATCATCTTCTTCATCTGCACGATCAAGTTCAAAACGCTCGAGGGCAAGCTCGAGACGCAGCTCCCGAAGGACGTCGGCGTGAACGCCGCGCCGGTGGACCTGCTGCTCGACAAGATCGAGATCCACATCATCAAGGACGCGAGCAGGGACGAGGGGTTCAAGGTCGTGCTGAACGGCCGCACGATGCCGAACATGACCACCCTGCGCAGCCAGCTCGAGGCCCTCAGGCGCACCAGCCCCGAGATCAAGGCCACGCTCTACCCCCAGAAGGGGGTGGTCTACTCAGAAGTCGTGAAGGTCGTGGACCAGTGCATCATGGTCGAGCTTCTCGACATCACCTTCGCCGGCGTGGCTTTCGACGCATGACCCCCGCCGATGCTACGCTCCCCGGCCGAATTGCCGCCGCATTGAGGTTCCGCCCGATGAAGCGCCCCGCCATCCTGCTCGTCGCCCTGGCCCTTCTGAGCCTGGTCTCCGGCACCACTGCCCAGGACCAACGCACCCAGGCCGAGCGCGACCGTCGCGACCTGCTCGCCCAGAAGACGTACGTGCTCGTGGAGCGCTACCTCGCGAACGCCCGTGCGTTCGAGGAGCGGCTCGACCTGCCCGCCGCCGAGCGCGAACTGATCAAGGCGCGCGATCTCGACCCGACCAACCGCGTCGTGCTCGACACGCTGCACCAGATCCAGGCACTGATGGGCAAGCCGGTCGGCGAGATCCGCTCGCTGGCCATCTCCGCGGCCGAGCGCTACGAGGCGCAGCGGCAGCAGATGCGCATGCTCGCGATGGTCGACCTCGAGCAGTCGCAGCGGCTGATCGCGGCCGGCGACTACACGATGGCGGCCGCCCTCGCGCGCGGCGTCGTGAACCAGATCAACTGGAGCCAGGCCGACGTGGGTTGGGCCGACATCGCCCCGCGTGCGCAGCAACTGCTGGCGCAGGCCGAGTCGCTCGAGTCCGGCGCCGGCGACACGCTGAAGGCGGCCAAGCAGGCCGAGGCGTACCGCCTGCTGCAGGAAGAGGAGCGGCAGAGCGTGGCGCGCGAAGAGATGCGCCTGAACTCGATGCTCGACGGCGCGTACGACCGCTTCCTCGCTCAGGACTACGACGGCGCGTCCGAGCTGGCCGGCGCCGTGCTCGACGACGACCGCGACAACCCCTACGCCCTCGAGTTGGTGGACGCGGCGCGCGACATGACGCGCACCTCGCGCAGCCGGGCGTACCTGGAGCGGCGGCGCGAGGAGGTCATGCGCTGGCGCGAGTCGATGGAGGCCGTGCGGATCCCCTACAACGCGATCCTGACCGGTCCGGACCCCGACCACTGGGCCGAGATCAGCCGCCTGCGCGGCAGCTCGCGCTCGCTGGGACTGGGCGAGCCCGATCCGGAGGCGGAGGCGCTGCGTGACCGGATGGCCTCGGCGCGCATGGACGCCGACTTCGACGAGATGACCATCGTCCAGGTCGCCAACAACATCTTCTTCAACACCGACATCCCGGTCTCGGTCGACCCCGAGGTCGTGAGCGACCTCGACCTGGCCGCCGAGTACGTGACGCTGACCGGCCTGCGCGACCTGCCCGTCTCGTCGCTGCTCAACATCATCGTGGACCAGGTCGGCGACGAGTTGGCGTGGACCATCCGCAACGGTCGCGTCTACATCACCATGCAGGAGAAGGCGGCGGGCTCCCCGATCGTGCGCGTGCACAACATCCAGGACCTCACGTTCCCCATCACCGACTTCAAGGGCGTCGACATCCGCGACATCCCGCTCCCGGGCGAGGCGGGCGATGACAACGAAGAGACGATCTTCAGCTCCGAGCTGGACCAGGTGCGCCTGATCGAGCCCGACGAGGTGCTGAACCTGGTGCGCGAGAACATCGCGCGCGAGTCGTGGGACCTCTCCGACGCCTACAGCATCGACTTCGTGGACAACCAGAACCTGCTGGTCATCCACACGCCGGAGGTGCAGGGCGAGGTCGCGGCATTCCTCGACGACCTGCGCGCGTTCTCCACGAGCATGGTCACGCTCGAGGCGCGCTTCCTGGCGATCACCGACGCATTCATCGAACAGGTCGGCGTCGACCTGCGCGGCCTGGGTCCGGGCGGCAACCTGGGCGTCACGCCCGGCGACGAGCTGGACGACGTGGGGAACGACGCGTCCCAGGGCCTGGACAATAGCGGCGACGGCAGCGGCGACCCGAACGCGGGCGCGTTCTTCAGCGGCAACGACTACCAGGCGGCGCTGGCCAGTGAACTGTTCTTCGGCAGCGCGCTGGGCGAGCTGCTCTCGACCGTCGGCGGCGGTGCGTTCCAGTTCGCGATCCTCGGTGACGACCAGTTCAACATCGTCATGACCGCGGTCGAGAAGAGCGCCAACGCCTTCACGATCAGCGCGCCGATCGTTTCCGTCTACAACACGCAGCGCGCGTTCGTCACCGTGGTCAACCAGGTGTCGTTCGTGCAGGGCTTCGACGTGGACGTCGCCAACGCGGCCTTCATCGCCGACCCGAACATCGGCGTGGTGCAGGAGGGCATCGTCCTCGACGTGCGCCCGACGATCTCCTTCGACCGCAAGTACGTCACGCTCGACGTGCAGACGACCGTGGCGAACCTGTCGCGGCCCATCCGCACAGTGACCACCAACCTGGGTGGCGACTCGACCGCCGTCACGTTCCAGCTCCCCCGACTGGACGTGCAGGACGCGCAGACGACCGTCGTCGTGCCCGACCAGGGCTCGGTCGTGCTGGGCGGCTTCAAGCACGTCCTCTACCGCAACCGCACGGCGGAAGCGCCGTGGTTCGCGGACATCCCGGTGCTCTCCTTCTTCTTCCAGGAGAAGGGTCTCGCCGACGAGATGACCGACCTGATCATCGTCATGAAGGCGACGATCACGGACTTCAGCGAGTTGGAGAGCCGCCCGATCGCCACCCGCTGACCGCTCTCTGAGCGGTTGCGTTGGTGAGGGGCTGAAGCAGGGCGAGCGCTCGGAGTGCGTCGAGGCGGCGTGTTGACGTGCGCCGGGCCTCCGGATCGCGAGGGGGTGTTTCCCTGCTCAGACAGTTGTGCCGTGGATGGGGCTGGCTCGACAGGCGCCACCGGTCCGGCTCCACGGCACAAAACTCGCGACGGAAACACCCCCTCGCGCTCCTGCGGCCCGGCTCCGGCTCCCAGACTCCCCACCCGCTCCGGGAGCAGGGTCTTTCGTGTTTCCCCCTCCCAGCTCATCGGGTCTGGGCGCGTCCAGCGCCTGCATCCTCTAGAACGCAGAGACGGCGGCTGACGCCGGGAGCGGAGACCAGGGCGACAGCGGTGCGTGGTGAGGGGGGTGGTCCCGCGCGAGTTAGAGGCGCGCGGCTCTCACGTGCCATATCCCCCTCCGCCTCTGGCCGCGCGCCGTCACTGTCTGAGCCCGGGACCACCCCCCTCACCAGCGCACTGAGCGCTCTGGGCGTCACCACACAAGGCATCAGTCGCCTTCATCCAGCCCCTCCTTGATCGTTCCGTCGGTCGCGTCCAGAATCGATGACGTGGGCAAGCTGTCGGCAATCTTCTTCGATGTGGACGACACGCTCTACAGCACCACGCAGTTCAGCGACCTGGCCCGCCAGCGGGCGGTCGAGGCGATGGTCGCGCAGGGGCTGCGGCTGCCGGCTCCGGAGGTGCGGCGCGAACTCGACGAGGTCATCGGCGAGTTCAGCAGCAACTACAGCCACCACTTCGACAAGCTGCTGCTGAGGCTGCCGGCCGCGAGTTGGGCCGGCGTGAACCGCGCGCTGATCATCGCGGCGGGCGTGATGTCCTACCACGCGACCAAGGCCGAGCTGGCGCCGTTCCCCGACGTGCTGCCGTTCATGAAGCGCGTGCACGACCACGGCGACGTGATGCTGGGCATCATCACGCACGGGCTGGAGATCAAGCAGGCCGAGAAGCTGCTGCTGCTGAAGGTGCTGCCGCACGTGAACCCGTCGGCGATCTTCATCAGCGACCAGCTCGGCATCTCCAAGCCGAACCCCAAGCTGTACCAACGCGCCTGCCAGACGCTCGGTCTCGACCCGACGACCGTGATGTACGTCGGCGACAAGCCGACCCACGACATCGATCCGCCCAACTCGCTCGGGATGATCTCGGTGCTGATCCGGCGCGAGGGACGACACGGCCTGGAGAAGAGCGCGACCGCGGCGCGCTACGAGATCGACTCGCTGGACGAACTGGTTCCCGTGCTGGTCGAGGACTTCGGCATCCGGCTGCCCGGATGAGGGCGGACCGACTGGGCGTGCCGGTGGCCGTGACGTTCGGCGGTCTGGCCCTGGTGCTCGTGCTCTCGCTGGGCGGGCGCACGCTGCGACCGCGCGCCGACTTCGCCTTCTGCAACCAGAACGAGATCTCCAGCCTCGATCCGGCCATCGCGACCGGCGTGCCCGAGTCGCGCATCCTGACCGCGCTGTTCGAGGGACTGGTCCGGCCCGACCCGCGCACCGGCGAGCCGCTGCCGGGCATGGCCGAGCGCTGGGCGGTCAGCAACGGCGGGCTGCGGTGGCGCTTCGCCATTCGGCAGGGCAGCCATTGGACCAACGGCGAGCCCGTCACCGCGCACGACTTCGAGTTCTCGATGCGGCGCTTCCTGCACCCCGGGACGGCCGGCGCCTACGCCGACATGCTCTGGTGCGTGGAGGGCGCCGAGGCCTTCACGTCCAGCGGGAACATCGACCACGACCTGTGGGACGCGTCGGTGGGCATCGAGGCGCGCGGCCCGAATGAGTTGGAGCTGCGTCTCATCCGCCCCACGCCGCACCTGCTGCGCATCCTGGCGCTGTTCTCGCTGCTGCCGGTCAATCGAACCTGTGTGGAGCAGTACGGCGTCGACTGGATCAAGCCCGAGCACATCGTGACCAACGGGCCCTTCCGGCTGGTGGACCGCAAGATCCGCGACCACATCCGCATGGAGCGCTGGGACGGGTACTGGGGCGTGGACGAAGTCGCACTGAACACCATCGATGCCTACGCCGCCGACGGCAACACGACGCAGCTCAACATGTACTTGACCGGCCAGGTGGACTGGATGGTCAAGCCCCCCACCAGCCTGTACGCGTCGATCCTGCCGCGCGACGACAGCCTGCTCGGGCCGCAGGCGGGCATGACCTTCATGCGCTTCAACACGACGCGCCCGCCCTTCGACGATGCGCGCGTGCGCGAGGCGATGACGCTGGCGCTCGATCGCGCCGGCCTCGCGCGCGACGTGATGCGCGGCGGCGAGCTGCCGGCCGTGTCGTTCGTGCCCGCGGGCATCCCCGGCTACGAGACGGCCACGCTGCCGCCGGCCGACCCAGACCGCGCGCGCACCCTGATGGCCGAGGCCGGCTACCCGGATGGCGAGGGCTTCCCCGTCTTCGAGGTGCTCTTCCCGCACAACGAGATCACGCGCGACTTCTGCGAGGCCGTCGCCAGCCAGTGGCGCAACGAACTCGGGCTGCGGCCGCGGCTCGTGAACCAGGCCTGGAAGGTCTACCTCGACAGCACCAAGCGGTTGGAATACGACGTGGCCTGGGGCGCGTGGACGGCCGACTACCTCGACCCGACGACCTTCCTGGACATCATGCGCTCGACGTCGGGCAACAACCGCACCGGCTGGGCCGACGCGACGTACGACGGCCTGCTGCTCGCCGCGGCGGAGAGCTCAGACCGGGGGCGGCGCATCGCCCTGCTGCGCGAGGCCGAACAGCGCCTGTTGGACGCCTGGCCGATCGCGCTGGTCTACCAGCGCATCAACCTGAACCTGGTCGCGCCGACGGTGCGCGGCTTCCACGACAACGTCCTGGACGTGCACCCGCTGCGCGACATCTCCGTGGAGAGCGTGCGTCGATGATGCGCATGCTGGGCGGGCGGCTCCTGTGGGTGCTCGGCACCATCCTGTTCGTGGTGACCTTCTCGTTCTTCCTGGTGCGCATGGTGCCGGGCGGGCCCTTCGACGAGGCCAAGAGCTTCGACCCGGTCATCCAGCAGAACCTGATGGCGGCCTACGACCTCGACGCGCCGCTGCTCGAGCAGTACGGCCGCTACCTCGCAGGCGTGGTGCGTTTCGACTTCGGCCCTTCGCTGAAGTACCGCGACTACTCGGTCACCGAGATCCTGGGCGAGAGCCTGCCGGTCAGCGCGCTGTTGGGCGTGTGCGCGCTGGTGGTCGCGCTGACGGTGGGCCTCGGCGCCGGGGCGCTGGCCGCGCGCAAGAAGGACAGCTGGGTGGACACGATGGTCATGGGCGCCGCGACGCTCGGCATCGCGCTGCCGAACTTCGTGCTGGCCGGCGTGCTGGTGCTGCTGTTCGTCTTCCACTGGCAGCTCTTCCCGGTGGCCGGGTACGGCAGCCCGGCGCAGCTCGTGCTGCCGTCCATCGCGCTGGGGCTGCCCTTCGCGGCGTCCATCGCGCGACTGTTCCGCGCGGGGCTGCTGGAGACGATGACCGAGGACTTCATCCGGACGGCGCGGGCCAAGGGCCTCTCCGACCGGCAGGTGCTGCGGAACCACGCGGCGCGCGTGGCGCTGCTGCCGGTGGTGAGCTACCTGGGGCCGGCCGTGGCCGGGATCCTGTCGGGCAGCCTGGTCGTCGAGCGCATCTTCGCCATCGCGGGGATGGGCTCGCACTTCGTCGAGTCGGCCTTCAACGCCGACTACAACCTCGCCCTGGGCGTGGTGATGGTCTACACGGCGCTGGTGTCCCTCCTGAACCTCCTGGTGGACTTGGCCTACGGCGTGCTCGACCCGCGGATCAAGCTCGCATGAGCGGCGTCTGGAGCCGCCTGCGCCGACGCCGGGGCACCACGGCCGCCGGGGTGCTCCTGGCCGTCATCGTGGCCCTGGCCGTGGCCGCGCCCGTGCTGCCGCTGCCGCACTACGCCACGCTCGATCCGGCCTCCGCCGGCGCCGGGCCCTCTCCCCGCTGGACGACCTCCGACCCCGACGCCCGCGACCTGCTGGCCGACGAGCACGCCTGGGGCGCGGCCCTGCGCCAGGCCGTATTCGATGACGGCGAACTCGCCGGGGCCCTCGGCACCGACGCCCTCGGGCGCGACGTGCTCTCGCGCGTGGTCTGGGGCGGGCGCGTCTCGCTCATGGTGGGCCTGATCGCCAGCCTGGTCTCGGTGCTGATCGGCGTGAGCTGGGGGCTGATCGCGGGTTACGCCGGCGGGCGCGTGGACGGCTTCATGATGCGCTTCGTGGACGTGCTCTATTCCGTCCCGCTCCTGTTCGTGGTGATCCTGGTCGTGGCCATCCTGCGCGACTTCGCGACCGAGCTGGCCGCTTTCGGCATCACGCGCGTCGTGATCCTGTACGCCGTCATCGGCGCCATCTCCTGGTTGACCATGGCGCGCATCGTGCGCGGCCAGGTGCTCTCGCTGCGCGAGCGCGACTTCGTGGTCGCCAGCCGCGCTCTCGGCGCGAAGGGCAGCCGCATCATCCTGCGCCACATGCTGCCCAACCTGTGGGGACTGGTCGTGGTCTACCTGACGCTGACCGTCCCGCGCGTGATGCTCTTCGAGGCCTTCCTGAGCTTCCTCGGCCTGGGCGTCGAACCGCCGGGCGTCTCCTGGGGCATTCTCGCCAGCGAAGGCCTGGAACAACTCACGGCGGTCAGCGTGGCCTGGTGGCTGGTGGTCTTCCCCGGCCTGGCGCTGGCGCTCACGCTGTCGGCGCTCAACGCGCTGGGCGACGCGCTGCGCGACGCCTTGGACCCGCGGCTGGTGAAGTAGGTCAGCGGGTCCGGGACCAGGGTGGGACCGGCTTCACGCTCCACGCCTCGAAGAACAGGAAGCGGCGCTGCTCCTCGTCGCCGAGGTCCACCGCGATCTCTCCGATCGGTCGCATGTCCTCGAAGCGCCTCCCCAGCTTCCTCAGCCGCTTCTCCTCCTGCTCCGAGTCGGTGCGTGAGATCTCCACCACGAGTAGCGCGTCGTCGCCCGCGCGATCCTCCCGGAGCGCGGCCTCGCCGCGACGCCACAACGTGAACTGCAGGCCGCGGCCGTGCATGTCGTTCACGAGGTGGTCCATCGTGTAGACCTCCGCACGGTCGCGGAGGTGGAACTGGAGCTGCGAGGCCGTGACGTAGTTGTCCGCGACGACCAGCGGCGGGGTCAGATCCTCGGATTCGTCCCAGCGCTCGAGCTGCTCGTCCGTGGCGCGACCGAGCTCCGTCCAACCGGTGAACCCGGCGGACGGCAGCTCTCCACCCGGCAGGGCCAGCGCATCGACGACGATGAACGCGACCACCAGGAACGCGAGCGCCGGGCCCGTGCGCGACACGAACCAGCCCACGCGTCCGCGCGCAGCCCAGCCGCGCAGCACGGCGGGCAGCAGCGGGAGCAGCACGAGATAGCCGAGCAGCGGCCAGTGCACGTCGGTGCGCTTGACGTCGGTCAGCGGGCTGGTGAGGAAGTAGGTCGCCATCGGAATCAGCGCGAACCAGGCCAGCAGTGCGCGCCGGTCGTCGCCGCGCCGGGCGGCCTTCACCGTGACGACGAGCGCGCCCAGCAGCGCGACGTACAGCACCGGCGTCGTCACCAGCGCCTGCTCGCCGAGATGCACGGGCCAGCCCAGCACCCCGAGCGGACGCGTGTGGCGGTCCATCAACTGGTAGCGCAGCGGTGCGAAGTCGAGCCCGAGGTTGAACAGCAGGCCCGGCAGCAGGCCGGCCGCGGTGAGCGCCGCGCCGATCCAGGGGCCGGGCGTGCGCCAGAGCGACCGACCGCGCGACGTACACACCAGCCAGGCCAGCGCCGCCAGCACGACGGGCGTGAAGCGGTAGTGCGTGGCCAGCCCGAGGCCCGAGAGCAGCCCCGCCGTGCACCAGGCGAGCGTGCTCCCGGTCCGGGTCGCCCGTTCGAAGGCGATCAGCGTGCAGACCGCGAGCAGCATGAGGATGCCGTCCGGCGTGGCGACGACCGTTCCCATGGTGACCAGCGGCAGCAGCATCGACGCGCCCGCGGCCAGCCAGGCGTCGCGCGACCCGACCAGCGGGCGGGCCAGCGCGAACACCGCGAAGGGCAGCGCCGCGCCGCAGAGCACGAAGAGCAGCCGCACGCCCAGCACGGTGTCGCCCACGAGCGCGGTCCCGACGCGCACCAGCATCGCCGTCATGAACGGGTGATCGGCGTAGGCCAGCGCCGGACGCTGCGCGCAGAGCCAGTAGAACGCCTCGTCGCTGAAGAGGTCGAACTGCGACGCCATGATCGCCCGTGCCGCGACCAGGACGACGAACATCAGCACGATGAGCCGTTTCATCGGGACGCCGCTCCCCTCCGGTCACGAACTCCTCGAACGGGCTGCCCGGAGGCCCCCGTGTCCCACGCACTGCTCAGCCGCCGACGGCCGTTCCTGGCGCGACGTCGGGCTCGAGATGGCAGACGTAGGTGTGGCCGTCGTCGGCGGTGCGCTCGGGCGGAACGTCGACCATGCAATGCTCCATCACCACCGGGCAGCGCGTGTGGAACGGGCAGCCGGGCGGCGGGTTGAGCGGGGACGGGACGTCGCCGCCGAGCAGGATGCGCTTCTGGCGCCGCTTGGGGTCGGCGACCGGTACGGCCGAGAGCAGCGCCTGCGTGTACGGGTGCTTGGGGTTCTCGAACAGCTCGTCGGTGCGTGCGGTCTCGACGATCTTGCCCAGGTACATGACCGCCACGCGGTGGCTGATGTGGCGCACCACGGACAGGTCGTGCGCCACGAACAGGTAGGCCAGGCCCATCTCGTCGCGCAGGTCCATGAGCAGGTTGATGACCTGCGCCTGGATCGACACGTCGAGCGCGGAGACCGCCTCGTCGCAGACGATGAACTGCGGGCTGAGCGAGAGCGCGCGCGCGATGCCGATGCGCTGGCGCTGGCCGCCGCTGAACTCGTGCGGGTAGCGGTTCAGGTAGGTCGGGTCGAGCCCGACTTTCTCAAGCAGCGCAGCCACGGCCTCCTGCATCGGCTTGCGGCCCTTCACCAGCTTGTGGACGCGCAGGCCCTCGCCCACGATGTCCGCGACCGACATGCGCGGGTTCAGCGAGGCATAGGGATCCTGGAAGATGATCTGCATGTGGCGGCGCATCGCGCGCAGCCGGTCGCCGTGGGCGTCGATCACGTTCTCGCCGTCGAAGCTGACCTCGCCGGACGTCGGTTCGATCAGGCGCAGCAGGCTGCGGCCCGCGGTCGTCTTGCCGCAACCCGACTCGCCCACCAGGCCAAGCGTCTCGCCCTTGTCGACGTGGAAGCTGACATCGTCCACGGCCTTCACGTGCGCGGCGACGCGCGAGAAGACGCCCTTGTGCACGGGGAACCACTTGGTGAGGTTGCGGACCTTGAGCAGCTCGCTCATGACTCCGTCCTCACCGGGTAGTGACAGGCGAGCAGGTGGTCGGCGCCCGAGACCTTCAGGTGCGGCTCGTCGTCGGCGCAGATCCCCTGCGCGTTCATGCAGCGCGTTCGGAAGGGGCAGCCCGACGGCAGCTCGAGCGGGTTCGGCACCGTGCCCTCGATCTCGCGCAGACGCTCGTCGGCGTGGGTGTGCATCTCCGGCAGCGACTGGAACAGGCCCCAGGTGTAGGGGTGCTGCGGCCGTGCGAAGAGTTCGTCCGTGGGTGCGTACTCGACGATGCGCCCGCCGTACATGACCGCCACGTGGTTGGAGGTCTCGGCGACCACGCCCAGGTCGTGCGTGATGAGCAGGATCGACATGCCGAGCTCGGCCTGCATCGACTTCAGCAGCTCGAGGATCTGCGCCTGGATGGTCACGTCGAGCGCCGTGGTCGGCTCGTCGGCGATCAGCAGCGCCGGGTCGCAGGCCAGGGCCATGGCGATCATCACGCGCTGCTTCATGCCACCCGACATCTGGTGCGGGTACTCGTCGATGCGCGTCTCCGCGCTGGGGATGCCGACCTTCTGGAGCATCCCGATCGCGTAGTCGCGCGCCTCGCTCCGGCTCATCTCGCGGTGCAACTCCAGCACCTCGCCGATCTGCTTGCCGACCGTATAGACCGGGTTCAGCGAGGTCATCGGCTCCTGGAAGATCATGGCGATGTCGTTGCCGCGCACCTTGCGCAGTTCGTCGACGCCCGCCTTCAGCAGGTCGCGGCCGCGGAACAGGATCTCGCCGCCCTCGTAGCGCGCCGGCGGCACCGGGTTGAGCTGCAGGATGCTCATCGCCGTGACGCTCTTGCCGCAGCCCGACTCGCCCACCACGCCCAGCGTCTCGCCGGTGCCGATGGAGTAGCTCACGCCGTCCACCGCCTTGACGACACCTTCCTCCATGTCGAAGTACGTCTTCAGGTCGCGGATTTCGAGCAGCGTCTCGGCCATGGCCCTCAGGTCTTCTTCAGGCGCGGGTCGAGCGCGTCGCGGACGCCTTCGCCGAGCAGGTTGTAGAGCATCACCGTCACGAAGATCATCACGCCGGGGAAGATCTGGATCCACCAGTCGGCGGGGCTGCGGCTCTCCGTCAGCAGGCTGCCCCACGACGGGATGGGCAGCTTCACGCCGAAGCCGAGGAACGACAGCGCCGACTCGGTCAGGATGCCGCTCGCGACCGAGAAGGTCGCGGCCACCAGCACCGGTCCCATCGCGTTCGGGAGGATGTGCCGGAAGATCGTGCGCCTCTGCGGCACGCCCAGCGCCTCGCTGGCGACCACGAAGTCCTGCCCGCGCAGGCGCAGGAACTCGCCGCGCACGAGACGCGCCACGCCGGTCCAGCGCGTCACGCCGAGCAGGATCATGATGTTCATGATGCTCGGCCCCAGGAACGCCACCACGATCATGATCAGGAAGATCGCGGGGAAGCACTGGAAGATCTCGATGATGCGGCTGATGAAGATGTCGGTCTTGCCGCCGAAGTAGCCGGCCAGCGCGCCCATGATCGTCCCGATCAACACCAGGAACACGGTGGACACCAGCCCGACCGAGAGCGAGACGCGCCCGCCCCAGACGATGCGCGCCAGGATGTCGCGCCCCAGGCTGTCCGTGCCCAGCGGATGTCGCATGACGGCGTTGCGCTCCGGCTCGCCATATCTCATCTCCACGAGCGAAGGCGGCACCAGGTAGCCCGTCTGCGGGTCCTTCCGCACCGAGCGCGCGCCCTCCGCGTAGTACCCGTCCTCCGTGATCGCCGAGGTCCTGTGCCAGGTGGGCGGTCGCAGGTACTCGCCGTCGTTGATCTCCGCCAGGCCGAACGGGATCGGCGGCATGACGGCGCGGGTCGCGGTCACCTCGCCCGACGTCAGGCCCTCCTTGTACGGACTGGAGGAGAAGGCATCCTCGTCTGACGACCAGAACGGCAGCAGCAACAGCGGCAGCGCCAACATGGCCAGCGCCTTGTAGCGACGCGCGTGACGGATGCGCTCCAGGCTGCCGCGCAACCACCAGGCGTTGACGATCCGGTTCCACAGGGGCCAGGCCAGCACCAGCAGCCACAAGCCCATGAAGTACAGCTCGCCGCGGCTGATCGCATCGAGCGCCGGGTAGGTCGTGGACGGCACCAGCGCGACGGTCTCGCCCGACCGCGGCGACTCGCCGGCCTTGGCCGGCGCCAGCTCGGCGCGCGAGCGCTCGGCCAGCGCGAACATCGCGTCGGCCTCCCGTTGCGCCGTGGCCGCGTCGCCCGCCAGCCCCGCCGCGTGCGCGCGCTCCAGCGCCTCCATCAGCAGGATCAGCGGGCCGGCATCCGCCTCCGTGAGCTGATCGCGCATGCCCTGCGAACGTTGGATGACGGCCTCGCGCTCGCTGGCCAGGGCCGTCTCCCAGTCCTGCCCGCCGTCGGCGACCACGTGCGCGGCCTGGCCCATGACGAGGTCGCGGTAGTTGCCCGAGACCGGCACGAGCGTGTTGCGCGCCTTCTTGTAGACGGCGGCGTTCGTGGCCGAGAGCACCAGCGGCCGGTCGCCCGCAATGAAGGGCGCGAAGATCGCCGCGGCGTACAGCCAGGCGAGGATCACCATCGCGATCTTGACGGACGGCCGGCGCCGCAACTGGACCATCACCAGGTCCCAGTAGTCCTTGCTGTAGGACGCGTTGACTCTCTCGGTGTTCGCGTCAGTCATAGGAGATGCGCGGATCGACGACCGCGTAGAGGACGTCGGAGAGAAGGAAGCCGAGCAGCGTCATGAAGGCGGACATCGTCACCGTGGCCATGACCACCGGGTAGTCGCGCCGCAGCAGACCCTCGAAGGCGTAGAGGCCCATGCCCGGAATGCCGAACACCACCTCGACGATCAGCGAACCGCCGATCAGGATCGGCAGGATGCTCGCGAAGACGGTGATGACCGGAATGACCGAGTTGCGCAGCGCGTGGCGGTACATGACCGTGCGCTCGGACAGGCCCTTGGCGCGCGCCGTGCGGATGTAGTCCTGGTGGATGGTCTCGAGCATGCCGACGCGCATCTGGCGCGAGAGGTACGCCAGGCCGCCGTACGTGAAGGTGATCACAGGGAGGACCAGGTGCAGCCCCATGTCCTTGACGTACTGCCAGTCCGTCATGGTGCCCGCGTCCTTGTCGTGCAGGCCGATCACCGGCAACCAATCGAGGCCCGTCTTGCCGAAGACGATGATCAGCATCAGGCCGGCCCAGAACGTCGGCAACGAGTAGAGCAGGAACAGCAGCATCGTCGTCGCCTTGTCCACCGTCGTGCCCTGCTTGACGGCCGACATGATCCCGAGCGGGATGGCGAGCAGGTAGATCAGGAACACCGAGATGAGCGTGATCGAGAGCGTCACCTTCATCCGCCGCCAGAGTTCGTCGAGGATCTCGACGTTCGGCCGATTGAACTCGGTGCCGAAGTCGAGCGTCGCCATGTCCCCGACCCAGTACAGGTACTGCGTCAGCAGCGGCTCATCGAGGCGGTACTTCTCGCGGAACTTGGTGATCGCGTCCTCGACGGCGGCGCCCGCATCCATCCCGCCCCCGCCGGCCACGTCGCCGAACTTCACCGCGGCCGGGTCGCCTGGCGCGAGTTGCATGACCACGAACAGCAGCAGCGTGATGCCGACCAGGGTCGGCACCATCAACAGGATCCGGCGGACGATGTACGTCGCCACGGGGCGCGCTGCTCCTGATCAGTCCTGGTTCAGCGGGCGCGTGCCGGGCGTGCCTTCTTCGTAGTACATGTCACGCAGGCGGAAGCCCGGCGTGAAGTGGTACAGCTTGATGCCGCGGATCTTCTTGTTGAAGGCCAGCTTGAGCGGCGGGTTCTGCCCGAAGATGTAGGGTTGCAACTCGTAGACGCGCTGGTGGAGCTGGGCGAACAACTCGGCGCGCTTGTCCGGATCGAGCTCGACGCGGATCTTGTCGATCAATTCGTCCGACAACTCGTCTGCGTAGCCCGAGTGGTTGCTGCTGCGCAGCTCAGGCTTCGCGTTCTCGCTATGCCAGATTTGCTTCGGGTCCGACTCGATGTCGTTCAGCACCCAGGCCAGGTTGCAGCCCTCGAAGTCGCGGTCGTAGATCTTGTCGAGGAACGTGGCCCACTCGAGCTGCTGGATGTCCAGCTGCACGCCGATCTTCTGAAAGCTCTCCTGCAGCTTCTGGCCGTGGGCCATGCTGGCCGCGTTGCCCGAGGGCATCAGCCACTCGATGACCAGCTCGACGCCGTCCTTGTCCACCGTGCCGTCGCCGTTGCGGTCGTACCAGCCGGCCTCGGCCAGCAGCTCCTCGGCCTTGTCCGGGTCGTACGGGATCGGCTCGACCGAGTGGTCGTAGCCCGGGCCGATGAAGAACTGGCTGCCGGTGACCTGCACCGCGAGGCCCTTGTACTTCGACTGGATCCATCCCGGCTCATCGAAGGCGAGGGTCAGTGCCTTGCGCACGCGCACGTCGCTCAGCTTCGGGCTGTAGAGGTTCCAGCCCGTGTAGCCGAACTGCCCGGTGTAGGCGTAGGTCTTGTAGAAGTTGTCGGTGAAGTCCGTCGTCGCCGTCTTGGGGCCGAAGTAGTCCTCGGTCTTCACGCGGTTGAAGGTGTCGATCTCCTCGTTCAGCAGCGCCTGGTAGGCCAGCTCATCGTCCTTGACGAAGCGCCAGCGCAGCGTGTCGAGGTAGCCCCGCTCCTCGGGGTCGGACGTGAAGTAGTCGTCGAAGCGCACGGCTTCCACGTACTCGTCCTGCGCCCAGGTCACAAGCTTGTACGGCCCGAGGCCGACCCACTCGTGGTTGTGCGGGTTGTCGTTGATGTACGTGCCGCGCTCGGTCATGTCCGCCGTCGGATTGTGGTCGGCGTTCTCCGGGTCGGCCAGGTCGTACAGGTGGCGCGGCAGGATGCAGAGATTGTCGTCGAAGCTCTGCATCGCCAGGAAGTACTGCTGCTTGTAGAAGAAGCGCACAGTGAGAGGGCTCAGCACCTCGCCGTGAACGATGTCCTTGAACTGGTAGCGGATCTTGTCGCAGTCCACCGCCGGGTTGTTGTAGACGTCCCAGGAGAAGTGCACGTCGTACGCGTCGAAGGGATGGCCGTCGTGCCACTTCACGCCTTCGCGCAGTTGGAAGGTGAAGACCGTCCCCTTCTCCAGCGACTCGACGTCGTCCTTGGCGACGCGCCGCTCCTCCATCGGATTCTCGACGCTGCCCGACGTGACGAGGTAGTGCTCGGGGAACTCTTCGACCGTGCCGTAGATGATGTTGCCGTTGTCCTCGCCGCGGCCGCCCTTGAGGATCAGCGTGTCCTCGATGTCCATGCGCGAGGCCAGCTCGAGGTCGCGCTCCCAGGTCTCCCAGTTGAAGTCGAGCAGCGAGGCGTGCAGTTCCTTCAGCATGTTCGACGTGGACCAGCTGTTCTCGAGCGTGTAGGCGAGCCCGGCCGGCTGGGTGGACAGGTGCATGATCACGCGGCCGCCCAGCGCGGGCTTCACGTCGGTGCGCCCGTCGGGGTGACGCTCGTCGCGCGGCAGCGGGTGCGCGCCGGCGAGGTCCTCGGCGGTGACGCCGCCGCCCATCTGTTCGGCCTTGCCCTCCATGGCGGCCGCACGCTTCTCCCAGTCCGACTTGGGCGCGTCCTGAGCCGTGGTTGCGTCGGCATCCGTCGCCGCCGGCGTCGCAGTGCCGGCCGTCTCGGTCGCGCCTCCGCCGTCTGCGTCGTCAGCGCATCCGGGAAGCGCGATGAGGGCCAAAGAAGCGATCAGGAGCGTTCGGGAGGCCCGGCAGCAAGCGCGGGATGCGGGGGCGAAGCGGCGGGCCATATCGGGACTCCATCGGAGGCTGAGGACTGCTCTCACCCGGTACAATTCCGCCCTCTGGGGGCAACCCGGGGAAAGGGAACGGTAAGGACCCCGCTGGGACGTGTCAATCGCGTCCGGGCCCGTGCAACCGCTTGTGGCTACGGGATTTGCGTCGAGGCTCAGGCGCCCCCGAGGCCGGTCGCCAGCGCCCGCAGGCCACCCAGCGTCGGCTCGCGCGGCACGAGGCACAGCCCGAGCAGCAGGAGGCCCTCCGCCAGCCGCAGCCAGCGGTGCTGGGAGACGGTCCAGGGCATCGCCGAACGGGCCGTCCGGGTCACGCCGAGCAGCAGCAGCGCGCCGATCGGGGTGGCCACGTAGATGCTCATCGCAGCGGCCTGCGTGGCGTAACGGATGGCGTGGTCTTCCGTCAGGCCCCCGCTGCTGTTGCGACGCGCCATGAGCGTGGACACGCCGAGCATGCCGCCGAAGAAGGCCAGACAGCCACCCATCCAGGTCGGCAGGTAGAAGGGCTCGCCGAGGAGTTGCGTGCGCAGCGCCAGCAGCCCCACGACCCCCACCAGCGCGGTCAGCCCGCCCCACAGCAGAACCACCGCGCGCTTGACCGAGATGTGGCTGCGCTCACCGAGGCTGCCGCGCAACAGCGGTCGGATCGCGACCAGCATGGCGATCACCGCCAGCATCCGGTCGGCCAGGCCCTCCCAGGTCAACGGCGTCCCCCCGCTCGACTCACGGCTGGCGGGCGACCGCGTCGATCTCGACGCGCGCGTCCATCGGCAGGCCGGCGACGGCCATCGCGGCGCGCGCCGGCGCCACGTCGGTGAACAGCTTGGCGTAGACCTCGTTCACCGCCGGGTAGTCCTTCATGTCGCGCAGGTACACGGTGGTCTTGACCACGTCGTTCATCGAGCAGCCGGCCTTTGCCAGCACCGCGGCGAGGTTTCTCAGCGCGCGCTCGGCCTGCTCCACCACCTCCTTGCCCACCATCTCGCCGGTGGCCGGGTCGAGCCCGATCTGCCCGGACGTGAACACCAGCCCGTCGGAGATCACGGCCTGGTTGTAGGGCCCGATCGCCCCGGGGGCGTCGGTGGTGCGTACGGGTTGCTGCCGGCTCATCGGGTTTCCTCATCGGTGTTCGGGTCGCGCGGCCGCTGCAGGTAGTCCACCACCAGCGGCGGCACGAAGAGCTTGATGTCGCCGCCCGATCCGGCCACCTCGCGCACCAGGCGCGAGGAGATGTGCGCCACCTCGGGCGAGCCGATCAGCACGACCGTCTCCAGCTCGGGTGCGAGGCGGCGGTTGGCGAGCGCCATCTGCAGTTCGCCCGACATGTCGGCTTCGCTGCGCACGCCGCGCAGCAGCAGCGTGGCGCCGGCCTCGCGCGCGGCCGTGACTGCGAGCCCGGAGAAGGTCACCACGCGCACGGTCGACGGCAAGAGCTCGGTCAGCAGCGCCAGGCGTTCCTCGGTCGAGATCCACGGCGTCTTGTCGACGTTCACGCCGACCCCGACGACCAGCGTGTCCACCACCTCGTGCGCGCGGCGCACCAGGTCGAGATGGCCCAGCGTGGGCGGGTCGAAGGATCCGGCGAAGAAGCCGACGCGTGTCATGACTTGCGCTCCAGCAGCATGCGGCGTGCCTTGGGGCGCTTCTTCTGCTGCAGGCCGAAGCGGTTCACTGCGGCGTCCATGATGTGCTCCATCGCCTCGTCGGGCGAGTCGGTCAGCAGCAGCCGGTCGACGTCGTCCTGGTCGATCGTTCCCGCCTTCACCAGCGTGTCCTGCATGAAGTCGAACATCGGTTGCCAGAAGCTCTTGCCCATGAGCACGATCGGGAAGTTCCGGATCTTGCCCGTCTGCACCAGCGTAGCGGTCTCGAAGATCTCGTCCAGCGTGCCGAATCCGCCCGGGAAGACCACGAAGGCGTAGCTGTACTTGACCAGCATGACCTTGCGCACGAAGAAGTAGCGGAACTCCATCCACTTGTCTAGGTAGGGGTTGGGGTCCTGCTCGAACGGGAGCTGGATGTTGCAGCCCACCGAGCGCGCCTCGACGTCCCTGGCGCCGCGGTTGGCGGCCTCCATGATCCCCGGCCCCCCGCCGGTCATGACCGTGAAGCCGGCCTTGCCGATGCGCTGCCCCATCTCGCGGGCCAGCTTGTAGTAGACGTGGTCCTCCTCGAAGCGTGCCGAGCCGAAGACGGTCACGGCGGGCGGCAGGAAGTGCAGCATGCGGAAGGCGCTCAGGAACTCCTTCACGATGCGCATGGCGCGCAGCAGCTCGAAGCGCCGGCCGCCGGGCCCCTGGAGGAAGACCTGCTCCTCCTCGCCCTCGACCGGGACCTTGCCCCAGTCCTCGTCGCGATCGATATGGGCGGGCCCGACCTCGACGGAGCCGGCCGGGAACACGCCGTCGTCGGGCGCGTGGTTGCCCTGCTTGGGTTCCGCGTCGTCGCCGGCGTCGGGTCGAGGCGGCTCGTCGGGCGTCATCGTGCGGTCAGGGTAGCAGTCCGCTCACGCGCGGCGAAGGGCGCCGAAACGCGCGCGGGACGCGCCCGTCAGTCCGTGCGTGCGCCCCGCGTTCGTGCTCACGCTGGCCCTGCTCGCGCTGCTGCTGCCGCCGGGCGTCGGGTTGCTCGCCGCCGTCGGGGCGGCCGCTTGTGGAGCCGGTGCCGTCAGCGTGCTCGGTGTCGGCCTGCTCGCCGCTGCGCCGCTGGTCCGGGCGTCGAGAGATCGCGAGACGTCCCTCCCCCCGGGCGCTTCGACGATGTCATCTTCTTCCGCAGCGACAGAACGCGCCGCGGCTGGCGCCTTCCGGGTGACGGGCGTCTGGCGCGAGCCGCCTGGACGGCCCGCGTTCCTGCAGACTGCTGCCGGGCCGCTCCATCTGGGCTTCGCGTCGGACGTGCTCGCTCCCCCGCCCGGGACGCCGCTCGATGCCACGGTGCGGGTCGGTGCGACCGGGACGCCGTCCATCGTCGCGATGACGGCGCGAGGCCCGCCACGCGGCGCCTGGCTCGACCGCTGGAGCATGGGTGCCTCCCGGCGCGTGCGCGAGCTGTTGAACGGCGAACCGGGCGGCTTGGTCTCGGCACTGGTCCTCGGCCAGCGTGCCGAGTTGGCCTTCCCCGTCGTGGCCGACTGCCGAGCCACCGGAACCATGCACCTGCTCGCGCTCTCCGGTCTGCACGTCGCTCTCGTCGCGATCGCGCTGCAACGGCTGGCGGGGATCCGCAAGCCGCTGGGCGTCGCCCTGGTGCTGCTGTTGTTCATCGCGCTGGCGGGCTCGCGACCGCCGTTGCAGCGGGCCGGACTGGGCTGGGCGCTCGCCACGATCGGTCTGCGCACCGGGTGCGCGGCCGCCTCACTGCACCGGCTGGCCGTCGTCGCACTCGCCATGGAGGCATGGCAACCGGGGCTGCACCGGGAGCTGAGTGCCCAGCTCTCGTTCCTGGCCGTGGCGGGGTTGCTGGCCACCTCGCGACGGGCGCGCGGCCCGCTGGCGGTGTTCGTCGCACCCTCGGGTGCGTTTCTCGCCACCGCGCCGCTGATTGCCGAGACCTTCGGTGTCGTGCAGCCGTTCGGGCTCGCGGCCACGCCGTTGCTCGTGCCGCTGGTCGGCGCGTTGATGGGGCTCGGCCTGATCGCGATCGTGCCGGGCGACCTGCTGGCGGGGCTCGACCTGCTCACAGGGCCTGCGCTGTCGCTGTGCGCGCGTGGCCTGCGCGAGGCGCTGGCCACGCTGGCTGAGTGGGCTCCGGCCCCCTGGGAGCCGCCGGCCACGAGCTGGCCGGGTTGGATGATCTCGGTGGTCGTCGTGATCGCGCTGTGGATGCTCCCCGGGCGCGAGCGGCGCGGCGGCCTGGTCGAGGTGAGTGCGACGTGACCAGCCCGCCCGCGAAGTCCGACCGTAATTGCCGCGTGATGACGATGAGCCCGCACGGCGCACGGGCCGTCCCGGTCGAGATCGAGCTGCAGTACACGGGCGGCCTGATGCAGCGCATCGTCATGACGGGGCTGCCCGGCGGCGCGGTGCGCGAGTCGCGCGACCGCATTCGCGGCTGCCTGGAGAACTGCGGGCTGCCCGTGCCGCGCAAGTCGGTGCTGGCCAACTTCGCCCCCGCCGACCTGCCCAAGGAGGGCAACGGCTTCGACCTCCCGCTGGCGATCGGCATCCTCGCGTTGGCCGATCTCGTGCCTGAGGAAGCGCTCGCACGCCGCGCCTTCGTCGGGGAGATCGCGCTCGACGGGAGGCTGCGGCCGGTGCGCGGCGCGCTGTTGGCCGCCCTGCGCGCGCGCCAGGACGGGCTCGAGCGCCTGTTGCTGCCGCGCGAGAACGGCGCCGAGGCCGCGCTGGTCGAGGGCCTGCACGTGGAGGCCGTCGGAAGCCTGCCCGAGGCGCTCGACGTGCTGGCGGGCGCGCCGCCGCCCCCGCCGCCCGAACCGCAGGTGCACCGGCCCACGCTGCTCGACCTCGCCGACGTGCGCGGTCAGGGCTCGGCGCGTCGCGCGCTGGAGATCGCCGCCGCCGGGCGTCACAACCTGCTGCTCTCGGGGCCGCCCGGCACCGGCAAGACCATGCTGGCGCAGCGGTTGCCCGGCGTGCTCCCCGCACTGGACGAGGTCACGGCGCTCGACGTCACCGCGATGCACGGCCTCGCCGGCGGTGGACCTGCATCCGTGCACCGCCATCCTCCCTTCCGTGCGCCGCACCACACGATCTCGCGCGCCGGGATGATCGGCGGCGGCAAGCCGCTGTGTCCGGGCGAGGTCAGCCTCGCGCACGCGGGCGTGCTCTTCCTGGACGAGATGCCGGAGTTCACGCGCACGCTGCTCGAGGCGCTGCGCCAACCGCTCGAGGACAAGACCGTGCGGCTGGCGCGCGCCGCCAACAGGATGGTGTTTGCGGCGGACTTCCAACTCGTCGGGGCGATGAACCCGTGCCCCTGCGGCTACCTCGGTCATCCACGGCGCGGCTGCAAGTGCACGCCGGTGCAGATCCAGCGCTACCGGCAGCGCATCTCGGGCCCGCTGCTCGACCGCTTCGACTTGTACGTCGAGGTCCCGCCGCCCGAAGCGAAGCACATCCTCGACCGCGCCGACGCCGAACCCACCTCCGCCGTGGCCGAGCGCGTGCTGCGCGCTCGCTCCATCCCGCGACCGGCCGCCCGGCTACCGGACGACCGTCGCGTGCGCACGCGCCTGCAGACGGCGATCGAGAGCTTCGGCCTCTCGGGTCGGTCCGTCGGACGCCTGGTCGCCGTCGCACGCACGATCGCAGCGCTCTCAGGGCACGCCGAAGCCGGCGTCACGGACATCGACGAGGCGCTTTCCTTCCGCCTCGGACTGATCGGCTTCAGGACGCCGGAGTGACCGACGGGGCCGCGTCTCCCCCGCCGCGCCACGCGCGGAGCAGTCCGCCGAGGAACAGCAACAGCAACACAACGATGGCCCCGATCATCAGGGCGCCGGCTCGGGTCAGGCCGTGCGGGTCGTAGGTGAGCTGCACCGTGTGCACGCCCTCCGGGACGGCGATGCCCATCAGCGCGTGGTCGGCGATGAGCACGCGCGTCTCCTCGTTGTCGAGTTCGGCGCGCCAGCCGGGGTCCCAGCCCTCGGTCACGACCAGGATGCCGGCGTAGGGCGCGTTCACCGCGAGGGTGATCCGGTCGTCGCGTTCGACGCTCATCATCGCGGGCACCATCCCGCCGCGCGGCGGGAGGTCGAGGCCCGGGTCGCGCTCGAGCAGTACGGTTCCGTACGTGGGGAAGTCTGGCGCCCCCAGGCGTGCGAGGCGCTCCGCCTTGTCGGGCACGACCTCCGCCCCGCGGCACAGGAAGGCGCGCGGGCCGGCGGTCGGACGCGCGAGCGCGGCCAGGCCTTCGGCGGGGTTCTCGAAGAGCGTCGGCCAGCCGGTCGCGGCGGCCAGGCCCGGGTCGGCGTGCACGACCGTGTCGACGTTGAGCAGATCGAGCAGCGGGTGCGACAGGCTCTCGCGCTGAAGGAACGGGCGCAGGATGCGCGGGTCGCGCTCCTCGTGCAGCGGACCCTCGATCAGCGCGAGCAGTTCCGCGTGGCGACGGGGCACCATCGGCGCCACCCCGTGCACACTGCGGATGCCGTGCACGGCTGCGGCGGTCGGCGGCAGCACGTTGTTCGTACCCAGCACGGCCACTCGGCCCTCGCGTTGCGACAGCGCGGCAAGCGCGGGCGTCTGCGGGAAGGCCTCGTGTTGCTCGGGGAAGGGACTGAACGCCCAGGCGATCCCGGTGAGATCGACCGCGAGGACCAGCGCGGGCAGGAAGCGCAGCGCGCCCGCACCGCGCACCATCAGCGCCAACGCGGCAAGCCCTGCCAGCAGCATCGTGGCCTGGCGCGAGGCCTGGCCGGTGAGCGCGGCCACGAACGCGTCCGACTGCGGATCATCGATCGCGCCGGCCAGGAACGGGAGCAGCACGACGACCAGCACCAGCACGATCGTCGTGCGCCAGGGCACGCGCGCGCGGCCGTCGATCAGGGCTTGCACACCCAGCGCGCCCGCCAGCGGCAGCGCGCAGCCCAGCAGCACGACCAGGCGCTTCACGTTGCCCGCGCCCAGCACTCGAGCCGCGGGCACGGTGCGCATCAGCCAGGGCCAGAACATGCACAGCGCTACGCCGACCAGCGCCACCCAGGCCAGACGTCGCGCGCGCGGATCGACGGCGCCACCGAGCAGTAGCGGCAACAGCAGCAACAACAGCACGCCCGGGTAGAGCGCGTTCTCGACCACGTTGTCCTGCAGGTCGTCGCTGAACCAGCGGCGTTGCGGCAGCCAGTCCTTCATGGTCGGCGCGGGCGCGTCGGGTCGCGCGAAGTCGGAGGGCCGTCCGAAGAACTCCGGCATCAACGCGCCGACCAGCGCGGCCGGCGGCAGGCCCTGTTGCGACGTGGCGGCGCGCGTCGCGTCGTCCGAGCGCAGGCTCTGGTCGTAGGCGCCGCCGGACAGCACCATCAGCGGCGCGGCCAGCGCGAGGCCGATCAGCACCGCAAGGCCCGCTCCCGCCAACGCCGCCGGCCGACGACACGCGCGCTGCAACACGACGTAGAGCAGGAAGCCCGCCAGCATCGACGCGGCGATCTGCGGAAAGCCCGAGATCAGCGCCAGGCCCAGGAAGAGCCCGCCCTCGAACACGCCGCGCGCGATGCGCCCCCGTCGCAACCACTCCGCCGCCGCGAAGAGTCCGGGGAACCACGCGCTTGTGTAGAGGTTGGGTGCGTTGTGCCACTTGGTGGACATCCACCCGGACAGCGCGAAGCCCACCGCCGCCAGCGCGGCGGCCGGCGGCCCGACGCCCAGCATGCGCGCCGCGCGGTACGCGAGCAGCGCCGCGATCGCGATGTGGAACCACAGCAACCAGTCGATGGCGTCGATCGGGTCGAGGCCGGCCGTCGCCCAGGTGAACGGCGAGAGCGACGGGAAGGCCTGGTTGCCCGCGAAGGGGTAGCCCCCGAACTGACCGCCGTCCCACAGGCCCGTGCCGGCCGACTCCAACTGCCGCATCCGGATCAGGCCCGGCAGGTGGAACAGGTCGATGTCGGGCGTGATCGGGTTGATGTCCGCCAGGTCGCCTTCCGGCGCGGCGGCCCACGGGCGGATGTCGATGCGCGGATCGGACAGCTCGAAGGAGAGCGTGCTGCGACCGCCGAACAGCGCCGGCCACAGAAGCAGCGCGGCGCCGAGTGCGCACACCAGCGACGCGGCCAGCCACTCGCGGAGCGCCAGCCGGCCGGATCCGTCGCTCATTGCGGAGCTCCATCAGCGCCTGCGGTGGGCCATGCCACGCCGCGCGACGCTCCCATGCGACCGCGCCTCACCCACGGGGCACCACAGGGCGCACGGCCGCTCGCCGGTCAGATGATACGTTAGGCACGCAGGCCTTCAACGCGGCACACACGACCATGGATCGGAGTTCGGGGGCGATGACCGCGACGCCGGTCGAGACACGACCCACGACGTGGCAGCTGCTCGTCGGCGGAGGCCGACCTCTGCTGGCGCTGCTCGTCATCGCGTTGATCGTCAAGCTGATCATCGCGGCCGCGGCATTCTCCGGCGACCCGCTGACCGGATACGCAACCAGCGACGCGCGCTACTACATCGACCGCGCGCTGGGAATGCTCGGGCGCCTCGACGACCCGTTCGCGACCGAGCCGTACCACCTGCCGCCGCTCTACCCGTGGGTGCTGCGGCTGGTGCCCGGATTCGGCGAGGGCGCCTACGGCGGCGTGATGATCCTGCAGGCGCTGGCCGGCACGGCCATGCTGGCGGGCGTCTTCGTGCTGGCGCGGCGACGGCTCGGGCAGACCGCCGCGCTCCTGGCAGCCGCGCTCACGCTGCTCTACGGACCGCTGACCTTCTACGAAACCCGGCTGCTCGGCGACTCGCTCGCGACCAACCTGCTGATCGGCGTGCTGGTCGCGGCGGACGTGCTCGCCGACCGACCATCCGCTGCCCGTGCCGCGCTGCTGGGCCTGCTCGTGTCCGCCGTCGCCCTGCTGCGACCGCAGGCCCTGCTGCTCGCCGTCGCGCTGGCCGTGTGGATCGGGATGACCGAGCGGCGGCTCGTGCTCGCCTACGTGGTCGGCGTGCTCGCGATGCTGTCGCCGTTCACGCTGCACAACTACCGCGCGAGCGGCGGCGACCTGATCCCCGTCTCGGACAACGGCGGCGTGAACCTGTGGCTGGCCAACACGGGCCCGCTCAGCGGGACCTTCACCACGCACGACGAACGCTTCGGCGCCATCGAGCGTCAGGCCGCCGTCGCACGACAGATCGCCGAGGACCAGGCCGGGCGCCCGCTGTCTCCTGGCGGGGTGTCGAGCTGGTTGTCGCAGGAAGCCCTCACCGCGATCTTCGCGCGGCCGGGCGAGTTCGCGAAACGCGTGGGCCTGCGCGCGCGGGCGCTCCTGGAGAGCTTCGAGACGGACGTGGTCTGCATCCCGCCGGTGGAGGCGACCACGATCCCGCCGCTGCGCGTGCTGCTGCTGCCCTTCGGCGTGCTCGCCGGGCTGGCGCTGGCCGCGGCGCTGCTCGGCGCGCGTTTCGCCGTCGCGCCGCGCGCGCCGATGTGGTGCGTGGCCGGCATGGTCGTGCTGACCGCGCTGGTCTTCTTCCACTACAGCCGCTTCCGTCTGCCGCTCGTGCCATTGCTCGCGCTGTGCACTGCCGCGGGCTTCGAGCGCGTCCGCGAGGGCGGAGTGCACGCCGGCCGCTGGATCGCGGCGGTCGTCGGCGCCGTCGTCGTCGTGCTCGTCTCCATGCAGTCGGCGCCGCACCATGCCGAGACGCTCGCCAACGGCTGGACCAGCCTCGCCGAGGCGCGCCTCGCACAGGTCACCCCCGGCGACACGTCGACCGTCGAGACGGCGCTTGACGACGTGCGACGCGCACTCGACAACAAGCCGGGCTTCGTGCGCGCCGATCTCGTCGGCGCCCGGGCGACGCTGCTGATCGGACGCTTCGACGCCTGCGACGGCCACCTGCTCTCTCTGGAAGCACTGGTGCCCGGCTACCCGCCGGTGATGGTGCAACGCGCCCTGCTCGCGGCCCACCCCGGCCCCGGCAACCGGCACCGCGACACCGAGCGCGCCAAGCAGCTGGTGTCCGAGCTGCGCCTCCCTGCCGCCACCGACGCGACGCTGCAGGCCGGCATCGAACAGGTGGAGCGGCTGCTGACCCTCTGAGCGCTCAGGCGCCCAGCGCGAAGACCGACCGGATGCCGTCGGCCGCCTCGGACGGCAGCCCCGCCCCAGCCAGCCAGGTCGCAACCCCCAGGGCGACCAGCTCGCGCGGGTCCTTGCCGTAGGCGGCCAGGCTCTCGTCGGTGAATGTGGCCAGCTCGGCGCCCTCGCGCGCGCGCTGCTCCAGCTCGGGCAGGAACGTGTTGGCGAAGTGCAGCTTCTGGTCCAGCCCCACCATGCCGGAGACGGCCATGGCGTGGTCGGGCAGCTCGATGCCGGCGCGGGCGAGCATCACCTGTTCGAATGCGCGACCGAGTGTCTCGGCCTGCCCGTCGCAACGCACCCTCTCCGCGGCCAACTCGTCGTCGGTGAGATCGTCGGTCGGCGTCCTGCCCGGCACCTCGATGTAGATCTTGTTCTTCGGCTCGGTTCCGCTCGGCCGGATGATCACGCGCGAGCCGTCGCCCAGCTTGAAGACGAGCACGTTGCGTGAGGCCGCGTCGGTGTCCGACTTGATCGGCCCCAGCCAGCAGCTCTCGTCGGCCAGGTCGGTGAACTCGATGATCTCGTGGCCGGCGACCTCGGTCGGCGGGTCGGTGCGCAGGCTGGCCTGGATCGCGCGGATGCGCGAGAGGCCGGCCGAGCCGGTCATCACCGTGTTCACGAGCTTGTGCGAGATGTAGCCGAAGCGCTTGTAGATGCCCTCCAGCTCGGAGAGCAGCGTGCGACCCTCGGCGCGCAGCACGGCGTTCAGCTCGGCCAGCGCCAACGCGGCGCCGCCTGCGTCCTTGTCGCGGATGGCGGGCGTGAGCAGCAGGCCATGGCTCTCCTCGGCGCCGAGCATGAAGCTCTCCGCCTTGGCGTGCAGTTCCTCCCACGATCCGGTCGTCTCGAGGTGGGCCAGCACGTCGGCCATGTACTTGAAGCCGACCAGCAGCCGCCCCACGACCTGGCAGCCGTAGCTGCGCGCGATGGTCGTGACCAGCGTCGAGGTGACCTCGGTCTTGAGCACGAAGGCATCGGCGGGCAGCCGCCCCGCCTCGCGGCGATGGCTGAGCACGAAGCGCGTGACCAGGAAGAGGATCTCGTTGCCCGTGATGAAGCGCCAGCCGCCGTCGGGCGCGCGCACCTCGAGGCCGATGCGGTCGGCGTCGGGGTCGGTCGCCAGGATCATGTCGGCATCGCAGGCGTCGGCGACCTTCTCGGCCTCCTCGAAGCAGGAGACCACCTCGGGGTTGGGCGCGAGGAACTTCACGTTGGGGAAGCCGCCGTCGAAGTCGGCCTGGCTGGGGACGTCGTGGACGTCGAAGCCCTCGGCGCGCAGCAACCGTCCGACCGTGCACGAGCCCGTTCCGTTGACCGGCGTGTAGACGATGGTCCCGCCGCGCTGGTCCGGGCACAGCGCGAGGCGCCGATTCACGTTCAGGTAGTGCTCGTTCTCGTCCGGGCCGAGCATCGTGACCCAGCCATCCGACACCGCGGCGTCGAAGTCCATCTGGCGGATCTCGTTGATGCCCTCGACGCGCCGCGCCAGCGCCTCGTCATCGGGCGGGACGTCCTGCCCGCCGCGGCGGTTGTAGAACTTGCCGCCGTTGTCGTCCGGGTGGTTGTGCGAGGCGGAGACGTTCAGCCCGCCGTGCGCGTCGAGCCGCCGGATGGCCAGCGACAACTCCGGCGTGGACATGTACGTGCCGCCCTTCGGGTCGAGCACGTGCGCGCGAACGCCGTTGGCCGCGTAGACGCCCGCCGCGAACGCCGCGAAGTCGGCCGAGGTCATGTCCATCAGCGGGTTGGGCATCGCGGAGTCGTAGACGCCGCGCACGTCGCGGAAGACGCGCACGTCGTAGGCGATCACGACCGAGACCTCCTCGCCGGGGTAGGTCTCCTTGAGGATCTCGGCGTGCCCCTGCACCGAGGAGCCCAGCGTCCACGGGTTGATGCGGTTGGGGCCGATGCCGACCGGGCCGCGCCGGCCGCCGGTCCCGAAGGGGATCGTCTGCCAGAACGAGTCCAGCAGGACCTCGAAGCGCCCGCCCTCGATCAGGTTCACGAGCTGCGGCCGCCAGGGTTCGAAGGCCGGCTCGGTGAGCCAGCGGTCCAACTCGCTCAACGTACGGTCCAGCACGGCGGGTTCGGGCGAGAGGCCGGCGATGCCGGTCCGGGCCTGTTCGATGAGGGCGTCCAGGGGAGGCGCTCCAGGGCGACGAGGGGGTCGTGGAGGGAGGGCGGCGCCGGGGGCGCCGCGGCCCCGCAAGTTTGGGGGCATCGCGTCGGGAATCAAGGCCCCCGCGTCGCCCTTGCAAGCGCGGGACGGAGCGCGATCCTGGGGTCCTCCCCGCGCGAGGGCCCCGCCCTGGACCGATCGCCCCCTTCGACCCAGCCCGGCCTGAACGCCGGCCTGCGCGCCGGTGCGGCGGGTCTGCTCGTCCTGCTGGCCCTGGGGCTGCACCTGCCCCACCTGGGCGGCCCCTTCCCGGACGGCCAGCACGGCAACTGCGGCGCGATGTTCTCGATCTTCGCGCGCAACGCGCAGGCGCTCGGGATGGCCGCGACGCACGCGGTGCCCGTGGTCAACCCGGTGCCGCCGCCCGACACGGCCACGGCCGTGTTCTACGCGCACCATCCGCCCGGCCTGCCCTGGCTGGTGATGCTGGCCGACCGTGTCGTCCAGCCGGTGGAGTTCGCCGGCCGGCTGATCGCGTTGCTCGCCACACTGGCCTCGGCGCTGTTGCTCGCCGACATCGGCACGCGCCTCTCGGGGCGCGACGCGGGCTTCGCGGCCGGCGTCCTGGCGCTCTCCCTCCCGGCAGGTCTGCACCACGGACTGCTCGTGAACTACGAGACGGTGGCCATCCCCGGCTTGCTGCTGCTGGTGCGGTCGCTGGCGTTGGGAGTCGGGCGACCGTGGCTCGCGGGTCTGGGCGCCGCCTTCGCGGACTGGATCTCGCTGCTGCCGCTGCTGCTCTCGCTGCGCTCGCGTCCCGGCCGGCGCTGGCTCGGTGCGGCGATCGCCGCGGGCCTGCTGACCGTCGTCACGATGGTGTTGAGCCGCACGGCGGCGCCAGCCTCGACCTCCGAGACGCTGGCACAGGCCGTGGGCACGTCGTTCCTCGCTCCGGACTTCACCTGGAGCGCCTGGGCGGACGCGATGGGCGCGCACCTCCCGGCCCTGTTCGGCTGGTCGCTGCTCACCGCCGCCCTCGCCACGTGCGTCATCCCGTTGCGGTCGCCGCGCTTGCGGCGCGTGCTCGTATGGCTGCTCGTCACGGGCGTGATCAACGTCGTCCTGTTCGGGCGGCACGCGACCGGGCACGAGCACTTCTCGCTGCTCCTGCTGCCGTTCGTGGCGTTGGGCACGGCGACGCTCGTGTTCCCGTGCGCGGAGCTTCCGTCCGGAAGGACGCGAGCCGGTGTGCTGGCGCTGGCCGTGCTGCTTGCGCTGGGCTGGTGGCAGTTCCGGGAGGCCGAGCCGGGCCGTACGCAGACACACCAGGCCGCGCTGGCCGACGCCTTCCGCGAGGTGGCCGCCGAAGGCGACGTGCACGCTCGGCCCGGCGGCGCGTCGTTCGTCTTCCTGCATCGCGCCGCGCGACACGTCCTGCCGGGACCGGTCGGTGGAGTGGATGGCGCGCGCGCTGCGCTGGCCGCGTACCGCGATCGGTTCGGTCTGGCAGGAGCGCCGGGACACGTCGCGCTGGCGCCCGACGATGCCGTCCCCGCCTGGCTCGCGGCACTGGGGCCGCCCGTCGAGCGGAACGGCTGGCGCTTCTTCGCCCTGCTCGCAGGCGACTAGCGCGGCCGGTCAGCGGCTGCGTCGGAACAGCGCGCGCATCACGTGCCGCGCGATCTCCGGGTTGTGCTCCAGCCGGCGCATCGAGTACGCGTGCCAGTCCTTGCCGTACGGGACGTAGGTGCGCACCAGGTGCCCCTGGTCGCGCATCGCGGCGGCGAACCCCGGTTGCACGCCCATCAGGCACTGGAACTCGTAGCGGCGCCGGGCCGGGTCGCCGCGATCGAGCCCCCGATCGGACAGCAGGCACAGGATCTCCGCGCTCATCGCGGCGTCGTGCGTCGCGAGCCCGAGGAACGCGTCGGCATCGAGTATGCGTTTGGCGAGACGGACGTAGCTGGCCGTGATGTCGCCCGGCTCGGTCCAGGCGATCTCCGCCGGCTCGAGGTAGATGCCCTTCACCAGGCGTACGTTCAGTCCGGGCACAGCCTCCAGCAGGCGCTCGAGGTCGGCCTCGGTGCGGAACAAACGCGACTGCAGCACGCAGCCGAGGTTCTCGTGGTCGCGACGCACGGCGAGAAAGACGTCCAACGTGTGATCGACGGTGGTCGCGTCCTCCATCTCGAAGCGCACGAAGCGACCGTGCGCGGCCGCGGCCGCGCAGAGCTCGCGCAGCAGGCGGTCGCACAACGCGGGATCGACCGCCAAGCCGAAGTGCGTCGGCTTGACCGAGACGATGCAGTCGGGATCGGCGCCGTCCAGCGCGTCGAGCGACGCGATGTAGTCGACGGCCCCGGCTTCCGCCACCGCCGCGTCGCGCACGTCCTCACCGAGCACATCGAGGATCGTGCCGAAGCCCTCGCCGCGCAGGCGCTCGATCGCGGCGAGCGCGTCCTCGAGTCGGGCGCCCGCCACATACTTCCTGGCCACCATCCAGAGCACGCGCCGCGGCATCAGCCGCAGTCCGGCCCGCAGCATGCCGTCGAGCACGCTCATCCGACCAGGCGCCGGCTCACTTCCCGATCTCCAGCCGCGCGGCGCAGAGGTCGGGGATATTGGGGTTGTCGTAGATCTTCCGCTGGACGGTCGCGATGTCGTAGTCGGTGCGGAGGAAGCGGACCAGGTTGTCCTCCACCACGACGCACGACGCGCGCGGATCGCCGTCGCGCGGCTGGCCGACGGACCCGACGTTCACCACCGCCTTCTCGCCCTTCCACTCGTAGGCGAAGTCGAGCTGTGACGGATCGCGGAACTGCAGGTCCTCGGTGAACACGCCGGGGAAGTGCGTATGCCCCACGAAGCAGACGCCCTCGAAGTGCGAGAAGACATCGCGGATCTTGTCGGGGACGAAGATCACGTCGGTCTTCATGATGTACTCGTGGATCGGGTCGCGCGGCGAACCGTGCACCATCAAGAAGTCGTCCTCACGGTGCGTCACCGGCAGCCCCTCGAGGAACTTCCAGCGCGCGCGCCGCGCGGAGCCCGCGAGCAGCGTGGGCTTCAGCATGCGGCGGTTGTATTCGATGACCTGGCGCGCCACCGGGTTGAAGTCGTGGGCGCCCTTCATCAGCGCCTCGTCGTGGTTGCCGCACAGCGTCAGGTCGCAGTGCTGCATGACCATGTCGATGCAGTGCTCTGGGTCCGGGCCGTAACCGACGACGTCGCCCAGGCAGACGATGCGGTCGATGCCCTCGCGCTCCAGACGCGCCAACACCGCACCGAGAGCCTCGATGTTGCTGTGCAGGTCGGAGATGAGCGCGAAGCGCGACAACTCAGACCTCCCGCAACGCGCGGCGGATGGACGAGAGCACGGTGCCCCGATCCGCCTCCGCGGTGTCCGCGCTGAGCGTGGCGCCGGCCGCGAAGGCATGGCCCCCGCCGCCCACTTCGCGCGCGACACGGTTCATGTCCGGCCGACCGCGCGAACGCAGGCTCAGCGAGACGCTGCCGTCCGCGTTCTCGGTGAACAGCGCGACGACCTGCGCGTCTTCGGCCGAACGAAGCACGTCCAGGATCGGATCGGTGTCGAGACGATCGACGCCGAGCGCGTCGACGAAGTCCTTGCCGATGGCGCCCCAGACGAACTGCCCGCCGAACTCCTCGTTGAGGCTGCGCGTCACGTGGCCGAGGAGGCGCAACATGGGGATGCTGTTCGCCTGGTAGATGGCCCGGTACATGGCCGGCAGGTCCAGCCGGTGACTGGCCAGCTCGGCCGCGAGTTCCATCACGTCGGCATCGGTGTTCGTGTAGCGGAACCAGCCCGTGTCGGTCGAGACGGACACGAACACGCTCTCCGCGATCTCCCGGTCGACGCGCCCCTCCACGTGGTGGATGTAGTCCCAGATGATCCGGCCGGTCGCGGTCGCGGTCTGGTCCAGCAGGTTCACGTCACCCGGCCCCTCGTCCTCGCATGGATGGTGGTCGATGCACACGGTCTTGCAGTCCGAGCCGGCAACCGCTTCCTCCAGCGGTCCCAACCGCGTGGGCAGCGAGAGGTCGCACATGACGAAGACCTCGGCCTCCTGCATCAGCTCGGCGTGCGTCTCGGGATCGTAGACCTCGTGCTTGTCGGCGAAGTCCATGAACCGGTAGCGGGCGGAGAGCGGTTCGAGCAGGAGCGCGGTGACCTGCTTGCCCTCGAGCTCGAGGTGGCGGCGCATCGCGGCGATGGCGCCGACGGCATCACCATCGGCCTTGGCGTGACCGCTGACGACGACGCGCTCCACGTCATCGAGCAGTGCCTTCAACTCCTCGAAACGGGGCGTCAGCGTCGACATTGGTGGGAACCTAGCCACGCTCCGTGACAGTGTCAAGGAAGCCGCGGAGCGCGGCCGGCGCCTCGTCGGCAACGGCACCCATATGGCCCGCGTGGATCGTCGTCGCGAGGCTTGCAGAGCCGGACAGGATCCAAGCCGCCGCGTCCTCGTGTGTCATCGATTCGACATCGCCGGGAACGCCGCCGACTAGGACCGCATCCGCCCTGCTGCCGGAAGAGAACAGGGCCGCGTCGCGTTGCAAGCCGAGGGCGATGCGACCGCCGAGCGTGGCGCAGCGCAGAAGAGCGCCCGGTGCGATGTCCGGACGGTCCGATGCGAGACGGCACAACTCCGTGAAGAGATCGACGCCGTCGTTGGACATCCCGGAGTCGGTGCCGAGCGCGACGTTGACACCCCGTTCTAGCAGCTCGGCGATGCGATGCGGCTTCCTGTCGAAGTGGCGATGCGTTCCGTGGCAGTACACGACGCTGCAGTCGTTGGCGGCGAGGCGCGCGACGTCATCGTCTCCGATTTCGTTCCCGTGCACGACCACGCAGCCGGCCTCGAGCAATCCCGAGCGCTCCGCGTATTCGACCGGACCCACCCCGGGCGGGCTGTCGAAGGGTCGGCCGCGGTCGATCGTCGCGAGGAACTCCTCGAAGGGACCGTCGCCGTGTCGGAGGTAGCGGTCCTCCTCGGCGGTCTCGGCCAGGTGCATGGAGAGGCGCAGACCGCGACGCGCCGCGGCACGCGCGATCTCGGGCAGCACGTCCTGGTGCACGGAGTACGGCGCGTGCGGCGAGAGACCGATGCCGCCTCCTCCCCGTTCCACCAGTTCGAGCGCCTGCGCGAGGCGGGCACGCGCCGACTCGCGCGCGACGCCCACGATCTCCAGGTACGAGATGCCGTCGAGCGGCGCGTCGCGTCGCGCTCGCAGCGCGCGCCCCGCGCTCGCATCGATGTCGCCCACGGCGGTCACGCCGCGCGTCGCCAATTGGCGGGCCTGGGCCAGCGCCTCGGCCTGCACGTCCCCTCCGGCGCCGCGCGCGCTCCCCACGGCGAGCAGCCAATCGGTGAACCGTCCCTCCGCCCGAACCGATTGCGAGCCCGCGAGGTCGAGGTGCGCGTGCGCGTTCACCAGACCGGGGAGCAGCACGGCGTCGACGGGCTTGGCGCCCGCGCAGGCTTCGAGCGAGACCGTGCGGCCGTCGGCAACCGTCCACCGAGCCGGCGCGAGGAACTCCCCATCGGCGCGGAGCGCGCCGCGCACATCCAACGTGAACGTCGGGCGAACGCTCAGAAGGCCTTGTTCTCGTAGTCGACAGTCACCGTGTCCAGGCGCACCTTGCGGAAGCTCGTGCCTCCGGCATCCAGCGCGCCGTCGATGATCATGAGGAATCTCAGGAACTGGTCGCCATCGGCGACGGATCGGGGCGTCTCGGGAACCAGCGTCCCGAAGCCGCCGAGAATGAGGTCTGCGCCGGTCTCGCTGACGGTCGCGGGATCGATTTCGCCGATCCGGCTGTCCTTCGGGTCCGTCGCGTGCAGGAGGAACAGCGAGGTCCCGTCGAACGCGACCGCCGACGGCACGACCTTGTCCCCCCCGAACGTCAGCGGAGAGAAGCGCTCACCGCCGCCACCCGACATCGACGTGCCCTCGAAGCCGGGCTCGAGGCTGACTTGGAACAGCCGGCTCCTCATCGCATCCGTGCACCACAGCCGCGGTGCGGCCGGGACGCTGCCGTCGTAGGCCAGCCCGACGATCTCGATCCGCTGCGTCAGGCCGTCGCGGACGACGCTGAAGAACGACTCGGGGGCGAGCGGCGCATAGTCGTCGTTCTTGGGATCGGCGGCCAGGTCGTCGCGCGACTTGAAGGTCACCAGCCGGTCGTTCGCGTTGTCCGCAAGGACGAGCACGTCGTTGACCGGGTCGAAGGCCATCGCTCCGCCCACGTCGATCGGCAGGGTGATCGTGCGGTGGAACACGCCTGTCGTCAGGCCGATCACGTGGATCTTGCGGGTCAGCCGCTCGAAGATGAAGAGTTCGGGCGGCGAGACGACTGTGTCCACGGTCATCGACACGATGTCGATCTCCGGATCTGTCGTGCCTGGGATGAACGGCAGGATGATCTTGTCGGGCCCGAGGAGCACCGGGGCGAGCGTCGTCGGGTCCAGCCGGTGCACCTGAGTCGTCTGCTTGCCGATGCTGAACAGCACGACGTCGCTGAGGTCGTCGTACACGAGCCCCGCGCGCGCCGAAACGAGGTCGGACACCTCGCTGAAGTGGTCGTTCAACTTCAGGCCGTCGATGAAGCCGATCTCGTTCGAGGGAACCGAGTTGAAGAAGATCTGGACCGGCGCGTCCTCGAAGCTGCCCGGACCGCCGTCGAGGCCTGTGTCGCTGAAGCTCCACTGCAGCGCTTCCTGGGTCTGGTCCCCGTCGGTGTCGGCGAGGTAGTCCAGGGTGATCGCGTCGTACTCGGGGTTCACGAACAGGGATTCGTAGAACGTGCTCTGTCCTACGCCCGCGGGCGCGCCAAGCAGTCGACCGAAGTTGGTCTCGTCCACGGGGGTCGTGCTCACCGGCGCGAGGTCGACCGGGCCGAGGTCGTCCTCGAAGCTCTCCAGCCGCAGGTAGCCTGCTCCACCCTGGCCTCCCTGGCCCTTGTCCGGATCGCCCCCGCCTTCTCCGCCGTCGACCGAGATCCTGGCGCCATTGAACGCCTTGAACGTCCCGCCCACGCCGACGCGCGCGTTGCCCCCCGCCCCGCCGCCGCCGCCCGCGAATGAGGAGATGCCCGTGACGCCGTCCTGCACGATGCCGCCCCGCCCACCCTCGACGAGGATGGCCGAACTGTTGCCCATCGTGAAGTCGCTGGCGGTCTCGACCTCGACGCTGCCGCCGCCCGAGCCTCCGCCTGCGCCCGGCATGAACACGGGCAGCACCTTCGCGTTGAACTTCACCGTCCCCGTGACAGAGACACCCGTTCCACCGCCGCCCGCTCCACCGATGTCGGGGCGCGGCACGATCAGGAACTCGTAGTCGTTGCCCGGGATGAGGCCGGGGCCATCCGGTCCCGGAGGGCCGCCGGTCGGATCGGTCAGGCCGATGTCGAACTCGTCCGACGTGATGCGTATGACCTTGAAGGTCAGCCCGTCGAACGACTCGATTTCGAACATCCAGCCGTCCGCGTCGGAGTTCGGGATGAGGAAGTGGCCGGCAAGCGGTTCGTCGGGGCCGACGCCGACGAGTTCGGACAGAGGTCGGCTGCGCGTGTCCTGCGTGGCGGGTACCAGGTCGATCTCGGTGCCGTCCACCATGCCGACGACCGTTCCCATCGCACTGATGGCGCCGAAGCTCCCGGGCGCGCGATCGGTGCCGTCCACCGTGGCGCCGGGCGAGTCCGGCTCCGCCACGCCGCCCTGTCCCTGCTGGCTGGTGAGGGGATCGCTGAGCGGACCGTCACCGAGGCCCGCGCTGCCGGGGATGATGCCTCCGCCCCCCGCGCCCCCGCCGCCCGTCGTGATCAGGCCGGGCAGGCTGTCGTCCACCACGACGTACGGTTCCGCCCCGGCGCCGCCCCGCTGGAACGGCGTGAAGTCGTTGCCGAAGCGTCCGTTGAGACGCCCGATCATGTAGCTGTCGCCCGACGCGGCAATGGGCTGCGCGCCGAGGTTCTTGCTCGGCTGGTTGAGCTTCGGGTCATCCACGTCGCTCGTCACGGTGAAGGTCGTGGCAGACGTCCCCGGATCCACGAACACGCTCTCGACGACGAACGTGGGATGGTTCTCGTCGATGGTCTGGTTTGCGGTTCCCGAGTTGCCGAGCAGGGAGCTGCCCACGCCGAGGTTCGGCTGCAGGCGGATCTCTCCGTCGGCCAGCTGCTGGGCGAGGACCGGATCGGTGCTGAACAGGGTGCCGTCGAACTCGATGTCGGTCAGCGTGTACGGCGTCAGCACATCGGTCCGGCCCGTGGCGCCCACGTGCGTGCCGTCCGATGGGACGAAGGCAGGTGTTGCCGGCGGGGAGATGAGCGGGAAGGCCACCGTGTCCGTCGACGTGAGCAGCATCACGTCACCTCCGTGGCCACCCTCGCCCGCGGCCAGGGAGCCCATCGCTCCAGCTCCGCCCTCGCCCTTGTAGCCCGGCACGAACGGCGCCGGCCGGACAAGCGCGGGCGCATCGACGCCGCTCGCGTCGATCGTCCCCAGCAGCGAGATGTCGCCGGCCGAGTGGATGATCAACGGCGCACCTTGACCGTCGAGCGGATGGTCCGCCTGGTCGACGACGAACTCCGCCGGGTCCGGCGTGCCGTCGCCGTCGCGATCCGTCAGCGGTACGAGCGTCCAGCCGAGCGGCAGCGAGAACGTGGAGAACTCGTAGGTGCGCGGCACACGATCGCCACCGTCGATGGGCATGACCGTGGGCAACGCGATCTGCTTGTCCACGAAGCTGATCACCGCCGTCACGGGGATCTCCGTGTCGCGCGGGTCGACGTCGGAACCAGTGACGTCGATGAAGAAGACACCGTCCTTGGAGGTCCCGCCTCCCAGCACCGGCGCCAGGACGCCCTGCGGCAACTCGACACCCCAGTTCGCGGACGTCGCGTTCGGATCCTGCTTCGCGTCCGTGAGGAACGGCTCGAGGAACGCATCCATCAGGCCGGCCGGAGTGCTGTCGATGGCCAGCGAGGCGACGAGGTCGGGCGACGAGGAGCCGGTGAGCGATTCCTTCGTGTTGCCCGCGAGATCCTCGATGTTGGAGAAGACCTCGACGAACAGGAAACCGTCCGGGGGATACGCGCTGAAGTTGGCGTGCCACCGGACGATGGTCAGATCGCCCTGCTGGTGGAGGAACGAGTACTGCGCCGGCATCGTCTTCGGCTTGAACAGCGGCAGCGTGGCCGTATTGACCGAGACCCGGATGCCCGGACTGCTGCTATCGCTCGAGTTGACCAGCGTCTGCGGGATGACTGCGTCGTCGAAGACGAAGATCAGGTCGCGCGTAGGCTGCACCGGCACGGGGATCGGAGGCGCGCCGTCGACGAGTGGGATGGTGTTGTTGAAGAAGGCGAGCGCCTCGTCCACGACCTCCCCGTTGCCGTTGCCGTCCACGATCTCGGTCGGCAGCACCACCGGCGGAAACGCTGTGGGGTCGTCCGCGATGATCCCGAAGACGTGCGGGTAGCCGGGGTTGAAGTCGAAGCCCGTGTCGGGCGTGCGGAAGAAGTAGGTCGTCCCCGGGTTGCTCAGCGGCTCGCCGCCCGTCGACATGAGGGCGTTGCCGGTGATCGGATCGGAGAACGCGATCTCGCAGAACGCGTCCTGCTCGAAACCGTAGATCACCTGCTCGGGTTCGTAGATCACCGTGGGCTGAAGCGTGATGGTCTTGCCGCTGACCTGGTAGAGCAGGCTCGCCACGGTGCCGGGCGGCGCCGTGGCCTGCCCGACGGGATCGACGATCGTCACCACCTGGATGCTCGCCGGACCGACCGTCGCCGGATCGACGTCTTCGGTGAACTCCAAGGTGACGGGGAAGTTCAGCCCCGCGATGAGTCCCCCGTTCGGACCGGACGTCACGCTGAACGCGGAGGCCGCCTGCTGGATGCCCGACTCTTGATCGGCGCCGCCGGAGATGGTCAGCGGCTGACCACCCGTCGCGCCTCCTCCGCCTCCATGGCTGCCGCCTCCGCACGCACCCAACAGGGTCAGCACCGCCAGGAGCGGGAGCAGACGAAGCGAGCGGGTTGACTGGTTCATCGGGAGCGTGGCCCTGAAGGAATCCACCGGGTGGTTCGGCCCGGCTGCCCCGGGTCAGCGATGCCCCGGTTCGGGTGGCAGCGAACCTTCTAGACTATTCCATAGAATGCCATCTGACCCGGCGGTTGCCCAGCGAGGGCGATGCCATCCGCGGACGCCGCCGAGGCATCGTCGCCAGGTCCGACCGGATCCTGCCTACGGGCGAAGGACGCCGATGCCGGCGAGCCGGGTCTCGACCGTGGGACCGGCGACACAGGGCTGTACAAGGAGTCTGAGGGTGGTAACGCCGGAGCTGACGGTCGTCGACAGTCACTGCCACCTGGCCTTTGACGCCTTCGCCGAGGATCGGCAGGAAGTCATCGAGCGGGCCCGCACCGCCGGCGTGGCGGCCTGCGTCGTCGTCGGGGTGGACCCGGAGAGCGCGCTGGCAGCGCTAGAGGTCGCGCACAGCGAACCGGGCTGGGCGCACCCCACGGCCGGGCTGCACCCGACCGAGTCGGCCACGCTGGACGAAGCACAGTGGCCGCGCGTGGAAGAGCTGCTGCGCTCGGGCCGCTTCGTGGCCGTCGGCGAGACGGGGCTCGACGACTACCACGACACGGTGCCGATGGACCGGCAGATCAACTCGCTCCATCGGCACCTCGCCCTGTCGCTGGACCTCGACCTGCCGGTGATCCTGCACTGCAGGGATGCGTTCGACAGCATGGCCGAGGCGCTGGGCCGCTACGCGGGCTCGCCGATCCGCGGCGTGCTGCACTGCTACACCGGGACGGCGGCGGAGCTCCCGGCCCTGCTCGGTGCCGGGTTGCACATCGGCGTGGGCGGCATCGCCACGTTTCGCAAGAGCACGGAGTTGCGCGACGCGGTGCGCGAGGTCCCCGACGACCGGCTGCTGGTGGAGACGGACGCCCCATGGTTGTCGCCCATGCCCGTGCGGGGTCGCCGCAACGAGCCGGCCTTCGTCGCGCACGTCGCGCGCTTCCTCGCGGAAGACCGTGAGGCCGACGCTGTCGCATTCGCCGCCACGACGACGGCCAACGCCGATGCATTGTTCGGGCTGGGCCTCGCGCGTGACGGCGCGGAGGACGGGACGAGCTAGTCGTCATCCTCCAGCTTGAAGCCGGCCATGATCTCCTGCTGGACGTTGCCGGGCACGACCTCGTAGTCGTGCATCTCGGAGGTGAAGCTGCCCTCGCCGGAGGTCAGCGACCGCAACGCGGTCGGGTACGTGAGCACCTCGCGCTGAGGCACGCGCGCCTTCACCACCTGGATCTCGCCGAGTGAGTCCATGCCCGTGATCTGTCCGCGACGGCCGGTGATGTCGGACGTGATCGCGCCCATGAAGCGCGACGGAATGGCGATCTCCATGTCCAGCAGCGGCTCGAGCATCACCGGGTGCGACTTCAGGAAGCCATCCCGGAACGCGCGGCCGCCGGCCATCTTGAACGAGGCCTCGTCCGAGTCGACGTCGTGGTACTTGCCGTCGGTGAGCTTCACCTCGATGTCCACGATCGGGTAGCCGGAGATGATCCCACGGCCCATCTCGGTGCGGATGCCCTTTTCGATCGCCGGGACGAACTGGCGCGGGATCGAGCCGCCCACCGTGCCGTCGACGAACACGAGGCCCGAGCCCCGCTCCGCCTTGGACACGCTCAGGTACACCTCGGCGAACTGGCCGCGACCACCGGTCTGCTTCTTGTGGCGGTGATGGCCCGGGGACGAGCCCGTGACCGTCTCGCGCAAGGGCACACGCGGGATGTCGGTCTTCACCTCCACATTGCTGCGCTCCTTGATGCGGCGCAGGACGCTCTCGAGGTGGACGATCGAGACACCGTGCGCGATCAGTTCGGCGGTGGACTCGTCGCGCTCGTAGATGAAGGTCGGGTCCTCCGCGGCGGCGCGCTTGAGGGCCGTGGACAGCTTCACCTCGTCGGCGTGATCCGCCGGCTCGATCGCGCGGGCCACCATCGACCTCGGCACGTGCAACGCATCCAACGCGACCGTCGTGGCCGGATCGCAGAGTGTGTCGGATGTCTCGAGGTGATCGAGCTTCGCGACGGTGATGATGTCGCCCGCAATCGCATTCTCGATCGGGACGTGCTTCTCGCCCTGCGTGTGTTGCAGTGCGGCCAGCTTCTCGTTTTTCTCGGTGCGCGGGTTCAGCAGCGACTGCCCCGTCGCCACCTCGCCAGCCACGACGCGCAGGTGCGACAGGCGCCCCACGTAGGCGTCGATCTGCGTCTTGAACACGAAGGCGACCGTGCCGCCGTGTTCCGGCGTGACATCCTTGTCCTCAGTGTCGCGGAAGAACGGGCCGTTCGCGGGCGAGGGCAGGCAGGTGTCCATGAAGCCGAGCAGTTCCTCGACACCACCGCCACCCACCGCGTTCACGCAGAGCACGGGGACGAGTTCGCCGGCGACGACCGAGCGGGTCAGCAACTGCCCCGTCTCCGCAGCGTCCGGGCGGACGTCCTCCTCCAGGAACTTCGTCATCGCGTCCTCGTCGATCTCGACGGCCGCTTCGACGAGCGCTTCGGCCGCGGCGGCGAGGTCACCCTGTCCACCACCGCCGAGCGGGACCGGCGTGACGCTCTCGAACTTGGCGCCGGTCGCGTTGGGGATCACCACCGGGAGGCAACGCACCCCGAGGGACTCGCCCAGTTGGTCGACGGTCGCCTGCCAATCCACCTCGGTCTTGTCGATTCCGGTGAGCACGACGCAGCGGGCGCGACGCGCCTTGCCAGCCAGTTCCCAGACCTTGCGCGCGGGGAAGGTCAGGCCCTCACCCGCATCGATGCACATCACCGCCGTCTCGCACGCGGCCACGGCCGCGGCGGCCTCGCCCAGGTAATCCGGGTAGCCGGGCGCGTCGGCGATGCCGTACGAGCGCCCCCCATGCGCGGCGTAGAGCAGCGACAGCGCGATGGAGTGCTTCTTCTCCTTCTCCTCGGGAAGGAAGTCGGACGCGGTCGTCCCGTCGTCGACTGTCCCGGCCCGCTTGAGGGCTCCGGTCGCCACCAGCAGTGCTTCGGCCAGGGTGGTCTTCCCCGTTCCGGGGCCACCGATGAGTGCGATGTTCCGAACGTCCGCCGTCGTGTGTTTGCTCATGGCGCCTAACCCTATGGACGGATCGAGGGATCCGTCAAGCCGGCTGGGCGATCCGGGCCAGAAGGTCCCACGCGAATCCGGGCACGGCGAGTTCGACCAGGATGCCCAGGGACAGGAAGGGGCCGAAGGGCAGACCCACCGGTTGGTCCTCGCCACGGACGCGCGCCCAGACCTTCATCGCGATGCCAACCAGTGCCCCGGCGAAGCAGCCCAGGAGGATGGCGCTGAGGACCTGGACGGCCCCGAGGAAGGCCCCCGCCAGGACCATCCACTTCACGTCGCCCCAGCCCATCGCGTCGGCGACGCCCGCCTCGTCCAGCTTCTTGCGCAGGGCGATGTTCCCGAGGAACCCCACCGCTGCAAGGCTACCGCCGCCGGCGACCATCCCGAAGAGACCCGCGATCAGCGACGAGCCGTGCGGCGCTTCGAGGCGGAACCCGGGATGCGCCTCGTGCAGCACCGGGAAGGCGACCGAGCAGACCAGGCCCACCGCGATGCCCGGCCACGTGATCGTGTCCGGGATGATCAGGTGCTCGAAGTCGATCAGGCTCACCGCCACGCACAGCGTGGCCAGGTACCACGCCACCAGGAGCACGACGAGGGCGTCGGCATCCACGGGCGGCCGCACGACCCATGCCGCCGCGAACAGGATCGCCACGATGAGTTCGACGAGCGGGTAGCGCCAACCGATGGTCGCCTTGCACTGGCGACAGCGCCCGCGCAGGAGCAACCAGGAGAGAACGGGGAGGTTGTCCCGCCAGGAGATCGGCGCACGACACGAAGGACAGAACGAACGACGCGGGTGCAGGCTGCTCATCCCCTCCCGCGGGGAACGGAAGATCAGCACGTTCGTGAAGCTGCCGACGCACGCGCCGATCATGAACGCGAAGACCACGCCCAGGTTGCTGTCCGCCCAACCACTCATGGCCGCCGATCCTAGGACGCGACGACCTCAACAACGAGAGGCGGTTCGGGGCGAACGCCGGAAAGATCCAGGATGCCGAGCCGACGCAGGTCCAGTTGAAGCGGTCCGGTCGTCTCGCCGAGCATCAGACGCAACTCGAATCGCGAGCCCACGCAGAGCCAGTCCACTTCGGGACGAACCGGCGTGGCGAGCACCAACCCCGCCTGACGGGGCCAGAGGCTGCACGAGTCGGGTCGAAGGGAGTCGGGATCGAGCACGCCCTCGAACTCGAGGCTGAGCATCCGCCCGACCTGCAGGGGTTGCGTCGGCGGCAGGGCTTGCCCTGCGATGCGCGCCAGCCGCACGGGGGCCGTCCCCAGCGGGTCCAGATCACGGTCGACGGGGTGGATCAGGGTCTCGCCGCGAGCCAGTCGCCGCCCGTCTCGCAGCGCCAGCGCGTGGATCGAGGGGAGGCCGACGAGTCGGACCCGGACCTCGCGGGGACGGTCGTCGAGCAGGCCGGGCCCCACCTCCAGCTCCACGAACAGCCGCGAGCCACTCGAGGAGAGGCGGGCGGCCAGCGGCAGCCCGTCCTCGCGGGTCACGACCACGGACCGCGTCGTGACGCGGAGCGGATCGATCGCGCCGTCGAGTTCCACCGTGAGGCGGCTGTTGAGGGCGATCGCGGTGTCAGCCGTCGAGCCGACGAGGCGGGCATCGCCCGCCGGACCGCACGCGCAGAGCGCACCGACCAGCAGCGCCAGCGTGGAGGAGCGGCTCAGTAGCTGGCGCGGACGCGCACGTTGTCCACCGCCGGCCGGAAGCTGTCCGGGCCGAAGGGGAAGTTCGCCGCGTCGCTGGAGAGATCGAAGGTCACGCGGAACCGGACCAGCGGGTAACCGGTCAGGTCGCGCAGGTCGGACACCCACGCCGTCTCGGTGCCCGGATCGGGCACGTGACTGCCGGCACGCACCGGGAACGCACCCTGGAAGTGAACGGCGACGGTTGCGTTGTCCGTGATCGCGTCGTCCAGCGAGAACTCCGGCGCGGCGACACGCACGTCATTGAACGGCGGGTCGCTCGGCGACCCCGTGCTGCAGAGCCCGGGATCGAACGGGAAGAACCCGGTGTTCGTGACGTAGTGCGCCGGAAGGCCGGGCACCGGGCTGCCGGTGACCACCTGGCCGTCCTTGGCCGGATCGACCAGGCCCAGCAGCGTGTTGAACGTCCCCTGGAATCCTGCGAACAGCGGCGGGTGGCGGCCGGCGAAGTCGCGCGTACGCGTGGCCACGCCGTTGAAGTCCAGCCACATCGACGTGCCGCGGCTGACCGTCCCGAACGCGGGAGGCGTCAACTCGATGTCGACGACCGGCAACCGGTCGATGATGTTGTCCGGGTCGAACTGCAATTCACCGTCGATGACCTTCTTGATCGGTGTGCCGTCCGGCTCGTTCAGATGGACGCTCAGCGGGATGTCGTCCGTCGGGTCGTACAGCACGCCCGGGGTCCCGGCGATCTCGATCTCGTTGAAGCCTGGGGTGTACCCGAAGTAGGTCTTCAGGATCTTCTCGGGCTGGGGTTCCCGGACCACACGGCGGCCGAAGTGCTCGATCGTCTTGGTCTCGAGCTGATACGGGCCCGCCGGCCCGCCGGGATCCGGCGTGATCAGCGGCGTGTCGCCGGGCGCCAGCATCATGCCGTTGAGCAGCACCCACGGGTCCGTGCCCTCGCCCGGATCATGCTCCACCTTGCGGTAGTGGAGCATGTCGATGTAGCGGAGTTCGTTCGGCGGCTTGTTGGCCGTGGCCCAGCTCTCGTGCTCGGCCTGCTTTCCAGCCGTGTCGCCGGTCCAAGTGCCTTCCTTGAGGATGGCGCGCTGGCGCGCGAACAGGTGCACGCCCTGATCGATCTGCGGACGGTTCGAAACGGCGCCCACCTGGAACTGGATCAGGCCGAAGCCGCCCTGTCCGCCGTCGCTGCGCGTGAAGTCGAAGGTCGGAGCCGGCTTGGTCGCGATGTCGCCCGGTGAGGTGCGCGCATCGAAACCGAACCCGCCGGAGACCTCGATCGACGCGCCCTGGTCACCGTCGGCGTCCATCGAATACGGGTACGCGTGACCCGCATCGGCCTCCATGATGATGTCGCCGGCCGCCTGCAGGATCACGGCGCCGCCGCTCCCGCCACCGCCTGCGCCGGAGTAGATGCTGTTCTCGACGATCTCGCCGCCCTCGCCGTTGCCGCCCCTGGCGATGATGTGGCCCGTCCGGCTGAACAGGATGTCGCCGAAGCTCTTGATCAGCACCGAGCCGGCGCCGCCGCCTGCGCCCCCACCCTTCGCGTCGTAGAGCGTCGGGGAGAAGAACGTCCCGCCGAACAGCAGCGGATAGCACACCGGTGCCGGAGGCAGCGTCGGCAAGCCCAGGGAACCGATGCCCCAGACGCTGTGCTTCATGCTGTCGATACGGGTCCCACCGCCGCCGCCGCCCTGCCCACCGATCAACTGCTCCAATTCGCCGCCGGGCCCGATGAAGTCATTGGACGGATCGCCGTCCTTGAAGACCAGGTCGCCCGGCCCCCCACCCGGCTGCTTGCGCGCCGGATTGCTGGGCGTGCCGACCATGTACACGCACTGAAGCGGGTAGTCCGGCCCGGAGCCGACGCAGCCCGGGAGGTTCTCCTCGTTCCCGTACAGCGCCCAGCTGATCTTGTCGTTGCCGACGCACTTGAAGAAGTTGCCCCACGAACTCTCGCTCTGCACGAGGTAGCTGCCGCTGCCCTCATGGGCCTTGATGCCGTGGTAGTACATCGATCCGCCGCCGCCGCCCGGGGGCCGGTGGTCCTCTCGGTTGTTGCCCGCGTTCGAAAGCTTGGGATAACCCAGTGCATTCGGGTCGTAGCCCATCGTGGAGAGGCCGCCCTTTCCACCGATGTTCTGGAAGGTCACCGCACCGAACGGACCGATCGACGGACCCACGCCGTGCTCGCCGTGTTCCGGCGTCGCGTATTGGTTGATGCCGCCGGGACCGGCCGGGTCGAAACGGGTCGGATGGCTGTGACCGCCACGTCCGCCGCCCGGCCCGCCGGGGCCGCCTGGCACCGGCGTGAAGCCGGTGTCGAACGTGTTGTCGCCCAGCCCGTGGAAGCCCGAAACGTCGAGCACGCCGTGAATCTCCACCTCTCCCGTCGCGGTGATGCGCAACGGGTTGGTGCCGATCGCCTTCACCCACACGCCTTCGGGGATGATGAAGTCGTTGAACACGAAGTCACCGCCGAAGACCGTCTTGGATTCGGTGATGCCCCCGACGCCGCCGGGCAGCGGAAAGTTCTGCACGTCCGTGTCGAGGTAGACGAAGGTGAACGCCGCCTGGGTCACCTGCGCGGCCGTCTTGCTGTAGGCGATGCTCGGATCGAAGTTGGGCGAGGCGACCGGATTGAAGTCGCCCAGCTGCGCAGTGTCGGAGGCGCCGACGGAAGCCCGCAACTGGCCGGACGGCGTGGCGCCCGCAAGCAGCTTGGCCCAGTCGGCCTTGGGGTTGAGCGACGGCGGGTTGTCGTCCTCGAAGGTGTCGTCGAGGAATTCCTCAAGGTACACATCGTGCACGCGATCATCGGGATCCGGTCCGATGCAGGGCGCGTGCGTGTTGATCGGCAGCGAGGTCGTGACGCTCAGCAGGCGGCTGGCGCCGAGCACGGACAGCAGGTCGTCGGGGTCCTCGTTCGCGAGGCTCGCGCCGTCCAGCGAGGTGAGGTTGGGCCGCGCCATCAGGTCGAGCTGGGTGCCGAACGGCAGCACGCCGACCGTGTCGAGGGCCACCACCGCCGAGGTCGCAGTGTTCGTCTCGAGCGTCAGATCGAGATCGAGGTGCAGGTTGCCGAGTGCCAGGGAGGTCGCAGGGCTGAGGCCGTCCGGGAGGCTCCCCAGCGCAAGACCGAAACGCGCGACGTCCGTCACGATCGGCGTGCCGATGCCCGTGCCGAGGCTGATCAGGTCGATCGTGTCGTCCGAGCGGTTGAGCCCCAAGAGCTCCGTCTCAGAGATGAACTCGATGGACGAGTACTCACGGACGAGCGAGAGGGGCGAGTAGGTCAGGTCGGGCAGTCCGTCGATCGCAAGGAACGAGCCTGTCAGGCCGAAGTCGATCGGGTTGAGTCGGCGGATCGCGGGGAACGCGGCACCCACGTCGACGAGCGCGTAGAGGTCTCCCGAGGGAGCCTGGGCCAGGTCGATCACGTCGATGCCTGCCGGGAACACGTCGCTCATGAACGGGCCAAGCGACACGCTCGACACGGTGGGCTCACCGATCGGGCGGTCCCGCTGAACGGTCACGGTCAGTTCGTAGAGACGCCGCGACGCGGGGTCGGCGTCAAAGCCCACGAGTCGCCCGCTCTGCAGAGTCGTGATGCCGACGAGTTCCTGCAAGCCGGTGGGAAGCGCCGGGCCCGAGAACATGCTCGCCGCGGAGGTGTCGCCGATGACGTGGTCCACGACGGTCAGCAGATCCTCGCCCGCCGGGACCTCGAGCACGACGTAGAGCATCGACGGATCCGCGGCGGCGGTCATCGCGCCGGGCCGCGAAAGCAGCGCGAGTTCCTTCGCGGGGAGCAACGGCAAGGTCTCGCCGCTGCTGTGCAGGAACACGTCGCTTCCGTCGGACGGCGGCGAGCTCGGCGCAGCCGTGGTGCCCTCGGCCAACCCCGAGATCGCGGGGAAGTCCGAGACGTTGCCGACGCTGGAACCTGCGGGGACGGTGTGGCCGACCAGCAGCTTCGTTCCCCGCATCCGCAGGAAGAACGGCTTCTCGACGTACCCGTCGCCGTCCCAGTCTCGGCCTTCGAGGTTGTCCTCGGTCGGCAGTAGCCCGCGGTCGTAGGTCACGGTGAAGGAACTGGGCCCGGGCGGAAATGTGGGCAGGAGGACGCCCGGCGCGAAGTTCGAATAGGGCTCGGGGTAGAAGTCGACGGTCGGCTCGCCCGGAGTCTTGGCCGTCACCACCGGTCCCAGGCCATCCCCGGGACCCGACGCGTAATAGGCCGCGTCATTGGACGTCGTGCCGAACTGCGTGACTCCGCCCGCGCTGATCAGGTTCGGGATCTTCTCCGGTTCGTCCGCTTCGACCTCCGCCGTGTAGAGCGAAGCCGGCAGCAGGCCGGGCACGGCAGCCGCGGGTGAAGAGAGCGGGATCAGGAGCGGCAGCGTGGGCACGAAGGGCCGGAACTCGACGTCGTTCCCGACCAGGACGTAGGTGCCCTTGGCGGGGATGACGGGAATCGCCGCCGGTGCGCCGGCGGCCGGCGTCACGTCGGTCGGCGTCGTGTAGACCGGCAGGTTCTCCTGGTGGAAGGGCCCCTGCGGCACACCGTCGAACTTGAAGATGATGGTCAGGTCGAGCGGCGCACCGAGCGTGGGCGGCGCAGCCAGCAGATCCTCGATCGGCGGCGTCGTGAACTCTGGACCGGCTCCGATGCGGAACGCGAAACCCAGGAACGAGACCGACGGCGCTTCTTGGCCGTCACCACCGTCACCAGCGTTCCCCCCGCCGCTGGTCGCGGCGAGGATCGACGACCCGCCGCCTCCACTGCCGCCGCCGCAAGCCGGAACCGTTCCGATCAGACCGAGCAGGCCGGCAGCGAGGAGCCAACCACGAGCGAGCTTGAGGCGATCCATCATGGCACCACCCTATAGGGGATCACGATCGTATCGATCGTTGGAGGTTGGGTCTTGGACTTGGCGACGCCGAACGTGGCGCGGAACTTCACGTGGATCCGCGCGTTGTCCGACGTGAGGCCGGTGACCTTGTCCTTGAAGTCCGGGTCGCTCTGCGGCACGTAGCCCGAGTCGAGGAACGCGACGCCGAAGTCGAATTCCGTACCAGCTTTGAACTCGACCTGCAGACCGGCGGCCGGGTCCACGCTGGCCAGCGGCGGATCGATGATCGGCACATGATACTCGACCTTCGTCGTGTCCACGGTGACGGTCGGCGACTCGATGATCGAAACACGCTTGCTGTACTGCCACATGTGCCAATAACGCGAGTTGTCGCCGAACGTGCCGGGACCGCAGGCATAGTTGGGCTCGATCGCCAGCGGCACAGGGCCGTTGTTTGTCCCGAACGGTCCGTACCCGGTCCAGACCGTGGGCGGGAGGCCCGACGGACCCGGGAACTCGGTCACGTTGGGCACCGGCCAGGCAAGCATGCCGTTGGCGTAGTACCAGTTGGCGTCCGGGTTGTCGTTGCAGTTCGGCAGCGTGCCCATCCCCAGGTCGCCGCTCACGGCGGTCGGAACGATCTGCGCCGTCGCACACGGAGTGTCGATGGACATGGGAGGCAGGATGTACTCGGTCTTCGGCTGCGGAGGCATGCCGTTCGGTCCCACGACCATGACGGCCGGCGTCCCCTGCAACACGCCGCCGGGCTCGAGCAGCGGACCGCCCTCACCGCCCTTGAACGCGCAGCCCTGCGTGGCGCCCAACCCGAAGTTGGGAACGCAGAACCCCGCAGGGCTCTGGCCCTGGCTCCAGATGCGGAAGCGCGGGAGCACGGAGGACAGGATGCCCGGCGAGAGCCGGTAGAAGTTGAAGGTGCTCGGAAGCGACTGGTTCGGCTTGATCCGGTACTCGACGAGCATCGGAAACTGGCTGTCGTACGGGACGGAGAACACATCGCTCTTGTTGAAGTACGGATCGACGCCCGTGTTGAACGGCGGCAGATTGTGATAGAGGTTGAACTGTCCGGGCGGCGCACCGGCGGCGTTGGCCGGCTCGAACAACTGCGTCGGCGCGATCGAGTACGCCGTCCCCTCAGCCACGACGGGCGTGAGCAGCGGTTGGGCGTCCGCGAGCGGATCCAGCGGAAGAGACAGTGAGGGCAGGCAGCAGTTCTCCACGTACTCGAGGCGGTTGCAGTCGAACTGCCTGGCCAGGCCCGAGTTCTGGTTGTCGGGGATGCCTGCGTCCTGCTTCGTGTCGGGGCCCCGGCCCTTGTTGATCCCGCTGAGGCCCACGAGGATCTCGACGTCGTCGAGCGTGCTCGGAATGATCTGGTTCGCGACCGGGCTCCAGGCCATTCCGACCAGGTCCAGCACCACGCCCTTGAAGTCGTTGTAGGCCGGAGACGCGTCGCCAGCGCGGAAGATCTGCTGGAAGCGCGCGCCGAACGGGGAGTTCAGCGGCGTCGGCGAACCGAACCCCAGCTTGACCAGGAAGTCCTCGCCGGCGGGTGACGCCCACGGCGAGATCTTCGGCTTGTTGAAGTCGTCGATCAGGTGCTCGATCGACACGGCCGGCGCGCCGGTGAGTTGCCCGGGCAGGTTCAGGCCGATGTCGAACAGCGTCGGGCCGTAGAAGTACTTGCGCTCCTCGACTCCGTCCTGATCGGCGTCGATCCCCGGGTAGTCGTAGTACTCGACGCCCGCGGTGACCTCGTCATGGATGGCCAGGGCGGGATACAGGATGCTCCCCGTCACGGGCTGCCCCATGAACCGGTGCACCACCGCGCGATAGTCCGGGTCGCTTGTCGGGAGGGTCTCGAACGTCGCCTCGAGATCGATCGCCGGTGGGAACGCACCGCGGCCGCTGCTCGTCGGGGCGAGCAAGAAGTTCGACACGTCGCCCTGGTCGAGCAGTGCCGGCGGCAGTCCGAGCCCGCGTCCGCCCAGGTCGGTGATCCCGAGGACACCGGTCGTCTCCAGGTCGTGGAACTGCGCGAGCTGCGAAGGCGACGCGCCCGCGAGCAACGCACCGAGATCGCCCTTCGCGGGAATCGTGCGCAGCACCAACGTCAGGCTGCTGGCCGTCCCGCCGAAACCGACGTGCTCGGTCTCACCGGTATCGATCTGGTTCACGAGCTCGGGGACGAAGGCGACCTCCCGGCCATCGATGCTGATCGCGGTGCGGCCGATGCGATGGTCCTCGAACGCGGGATCCGCCTTGTCGTGCGATTCCGACGTCACGTAGAACGTCTCGTACGGCTTGAACGAGGTGAGGTCCATCGCCTCGCTGAACAGGACGTTCGGCGACGACTTGGGATCCACCGCGCCGAAGCTTCCGGGCAACACCGTCGGGTCGAGCGTCACGGGGTCCCAGCCCGGGGCATCCGCCCCGACCTCGTCCAGCATCCTGATGAAGTAGCGCAGGTCGTGGTTGACGATGTCCTGCGGATCGAACGGGTCGCGCGGGTGGTTGTCCGGGTCCACCGTCAACCGGGCGAGCGCCGCCGGCGGCTCCGACAGCAGGGCTCGCACAGGCTCGTAGTACTCGGTGCGCGTCACCTTGAAGGTCGCACCCGGAATGACCGACGGATCGATGAACGTGCCGGGGGCGAGCCGGAACACGGGCTTCGCGCCAAGCGCGGTATTGCTGGTCACCACGTACTTGCTGACCGTCGGCGGGCCGACGGTCGCGGTGATCTCGAGCAGGCCGCCGGCCCACTCGCCCAGCCCCTCGTTGGCCAGTTCGTTCGGCGTCACGGGCGCGTCGTCTCCCGTGATGTCCAGGAGGAACGGGTCCACGTCCGTGACCGTGCCCTCGAGCGCCACCGGCCGGATGATGCGGGGCGGCGTGAGGTCCGGCAGGAAACCGTTGAATCCGATCGGACCATCGCTCGTCTGCAGCACGATGGCGTCGAAACCCGCGTTGCCCGTGTTGATCGGGAACGGCACGGATGAGGTCGCGAGCAGGTCGTCTCTCGGGAGCAGCGTCTGCCCGCCGGTGGACTTCACCGGTGCGGCGCCCACCCCCACCGTGATGTCGAGGAAGCCGTCGGGCTCGATCACCGGCTTGCCCAACGTGTCGAATGCAAGCGGGGTCGGGTCCCAGGATTCCGAGGAGCCGAATCCGGGCAGCAGCGTGACGCGCCTTCCGTCCACAACGGCGCGCGCGGGGACGAGTTCCCCAGTCTTCGTGCGCACCTGGATCCCGCTGGCTCCCGTAACCAGACCGGTCACGCCCGGCAGGCCCGACGCCACGGCCAGGCTCAGCGAGACCGGATCAACGTCCTTGGAGAACTCGAGCACGAGCCCTGCGTTGCGAGGGATCAGGGGAACCTGCGGCGTGAGCGGGTCGAGCACCTGAATCAGGTTGAGCGAGACCAGATCGGTCAACGACGTGCCTGCCAACAGCACCTTGGGGAAGCCGGGCAAGGGCACGTCCGTCAGCGGGTCGACCTCGAACAGCGACGCGGGGTTCACGAAGTCCACGAGCACGCCGTCGACGTCGTAGATCGGCCGGCCGAAGTACGCGCTCGTCAGGAAGAAGTCGACGCTCGGATCGAGCGGACCGCCGTCCGAGTCCTGGCTCCCGGTTCCAGAGCTGGTGCCGGTGGCGCTTCCGCTGCCACCGATGCCCGTCACGGTCCCGGGGCCGCCACCGACGACGAGGCCACCCGATCCGCCTCCGGAACTCGAGCTGGAGCCGCCATCTCCTCCGCTACCCCCGTTGCAGCCGGGCAGGGCCACGGCGACCAGCAGGGCGAGGGCGAGGACGCCGGTCAGGCGCGATCGAGAGTGGTCGGATGTCGAGGGTTCAGGACCCGGGCCTGCACGCATCATGGAACGATCCAAATGGGCGTGATGTCCGCCAGTCTTCGGGGAAACGTGGCTGGCACACAGGCCGATCAGATTACCCGTTGTCGCCCCTTTGCGCTTCGACGAATCAGCCTTCAGGGTCCTGACGATTCCCCGATCCGGAGTGCGGCGCAGCCACCCCTCAGACCAGGAACCCGGGACGTCCGTTCGGGAACGTGCCATCGGCCACCTGTAGGCCCGGACGTGCCGCGGGTCACACCGGTCCGGTCGCCCGCCTGGCTGCGGCCTGGAGGGCCTGGGCACAGGCCTCGGACACCGGCGTCCAGACGTCGTCCGAGGACTCGGACGAGATGCCGAGGGCGTCCGCCACATCCTCGATAAGGGCCGCCAGTCCGGCTCCGGTCAGGCCGGAGACGGCCCGCATCCCGGGCGAAGACTGCCGGCGATCCGCGTGGCCCAGGACGTCCATCACCAGCACATCGGGTGGTGCGACGGCGCCCACCTGCTCCGCGTCGGAGAGGAGGTGCACGAGCAGATCGGCCCCGGCCGGTTCGGCATCCTCCGGGCCTCCTCCAGCGGCGTCCTCGAGTTGAATCGGGACTCCCCGCAGCAACACCATCGCCCGGACCGTGTCGCGGGTCGTGCCTGCGAGCGGCGAGACCAGCGCCCGCTCCCGCCCCACCCAGGCATTGAACAGCGTGCTCTTGCCGGCGTTCGGTCGGCCCACGATCCGGACGACCGCCGGTCGAGCGAGGCGGCTCCCGTGTTGCACCAGGCCCACCGCCCTGGAGAGACCCGTGAGCGGGCCGTCAGGTCGCTCCGCACCATCGGGCACGTCGGCCAGGCACGACACCAGGCGTGACATGGGCCCGGCCCGGCGGGAGAGCAGAGCGCGGGCGTGCCTCAACGACAAGGCCTGGTCGCACTCCGCCCCGTCGTCCCAGCGCTGCAGACCGAGACGGTCCAGCAGGGCGCCCACCTGCGCGAACAAGACCTCGCCTCCGTGCAGGTGCAGTTCGACACCGCCGGGTACCCCCACGAGGAGCACTTCATCCACGACGCCTGGTCCGTCGCGCAGGAACGCGTGCCGAACGCGGCCCGGCGAGGGTGCGTCGACCGGGAGGTCATGTTCGTCGACGAACTCGAGGCCGCCCAGGTCGCCGCTCAACTCGAGGATCGTCACCGCGGCGACGCCGGCCGGCGACAACAGCCGCCAATGCCTCACAGCCAACCGGCCCAGCGTGCAATTCCACGGTGCACCAGGTGCGGGTCGCACTCGATCCCGGAATGCGCACTATCCGCCGCCCAGGACGATCCCCACCCGCCGGTCGCCAGGAGCCGGACGTCGCGCGCCGACGGAAGGGACTCGCGGGCCAGGTCGACCAACCGATCCACGCCGCCCACAGCCTGCCCCCAGAGGCCGGCTGACAGGGCCGATGCCGTCTCGCCCCCGATGCGCAACGGCGAGGGCCCCCCCGTCGTCGCGGGAAGTTGCGAGGCGCCGCCGGCCAGCGCAGCCGCCGCGGCCGCGGGCCCCGCCGCGATGAAGCCACCGCGAAACACACCGTCGGCGTCGACGACATCGACTGTCACGGCCGTCCCCGCATCCACCACGATGGCGGGTCCCGGGCGAACGGCCAGCGCACTGGCCACGCGGTCCGCGCCGGCGCTCGCCAGCAGGACCGGATCCGCGAGATCCGCCGGCGCCGCGTCGAGCACGCGCATCGTCGCTGCGAGATGCGGGTCGAGGGCGCCCAGCAACGCATCCAGCCGGGCCGGCGCCACCGAGATCACGGCCGCCTCCCCGACGATCAGGCTTGCGGCCCGGGCGGGGTCGCGCTCCTGACGAACGCTGACGCGCCCGCGCTCCCACACGCCGACGCCCACTGAAGAGTTGCCGACGTCGACCGTGACCCGGCGCGACGTCACTTCACGTAGAAGGTCGTCGTCTTCGTCACGCCGCCACGCTCGTAGACGATGATGTACTCGGACAGGTCGGGGTTGGCCTTGGCCCAGTTGATGGCCGACGCGACGCTGCTCATCGGGATGCCGTTCACCGAGATGATCCGGTCGCCCACCAGCGCGCCGTACTGCGCGGCCAGCGAGCCGGGCTTCACCTCGGTCACCTCGAGTTGCGTTCGACCGCCGCCGGGCACCGTGATCGAGCGCACGTTCAGTTCCGCCGCCATGAACTGCTGCGGGTCGCGGCGCATGGTCTCGAGGTCTTGCGTGCCCATCACCCAGTGGCCGGGCCGAACCTCGACCGACTGCGCGGGGACCTCGTCCAGGTCGTCGGCCGGGTTGTCCTTCTCCGCGACCTCGAACTCCGAGAGCGGCGAGCCCGTGCCGTCGGCGCCGAGCCCCGGCGTGAGCGTGACGCTGTCATCTCCCCATTCGAAGACGACCGACTGCAGGCCGATCTCCAGCACCTTGCCGTTGTAGGGCGCCTCGTCGTACGGCGACATGAGCGGGTCGCCCTCCGAGAGGTGCAAGCGCCGCGCCTTGCCGTCGGTCAGCACGCCGCCGGCAGCCTCGGGCGTCGTGTACTTGATGCCCACCAGCCGCGAGACGGGGTCGCTGCTGTACAACACCAGGCTCACGTCGATGATCGAATCGAGTTCCGCGAGCGGCGGCTCCTCGGGCTCGTCCTCCGGGCCTGGGCCGAGGGGCTTGTCGGTCTCCCGGATCGATCCGTCCACCAGCGCGCCCCAGAGGTTCTCGTAGCGATCGGGCACGTACTGGGTCCACTCCTTCTGGGTGGGCTTGCGCTCCGCGACGTTCCGCGTGAGTAGATCCTCGTAGAACTCGCGCCTGCGGGCCTGGTACTCACCCGCCTGCTTGGCCGTGAAGATCTGGAAGAAGGTCCAGCCGGCGAACAGGAACACGAGTACGCAGAACAGCCACACGAGCTGCTTCAGCTTGCGAATGTTGACGCGCATCTGCATGGGTTTGGGGTCGGCGGACCGACGGGATCAGGGTGCCGGGGTCTTGGCGAGGATGCAACGGCCCTCAGGGGTTGGACGACCCCGTACCGGCGCTCTTCCCGGGTTCGGGCTCTCGTCCGACTTCGGCGACCAGAGCCGCCAGGGCCCGCAGCACGGCCGGCACCCCCGCTCCCGTCTGGCTGGACAGGGCCAGCACCTCGCCGCCGCAGGCTTCCGCCAGGGCTTCGCAGACGTCGGAGGGGTCCTCGGTGGTGTCGGCGCGGGAGGCCACGACCAGCACGGGCTTGTCCTCCAGCCCCAGGCCGGCGCGCGCGAGTTCCTCCCGGATCGTGCGCCAGGCGGGCACAGCCTCTTCGGCGCCGACCGACGTGTCGACAAGGTGCATGAGCACGCGCGTGCGCGCGATGTGCCTCAGGAAGCGGTCGCCGAGGCCGCTGCCCTCGTGCGCGCCCTCGATCAGTCCGGGGATGTCGGCGATGACGAGTTGATCGTCATCGACATCCGCGATCCCGAGCATCGGCTCGAGCGTGGTGAACGGGTACTCGGCCACCTTGGGCCGCGCGGCCGATACGCGCCGCAGGAAGGTCGACTTTCCCGCATTGGGCATGCCGACCAGGCCGACGTCCGCGACGAGGCGCAGCTCGAGCTTCAGGTGTCGTGTCTCGCCCGGCTTGCCCGTCGTGTTTTGCCGGGGCGTCTGGTTCGTGGCGTGGGCGAAGTGCTTGTTGCCGCGACCGCCGTGTCCGCCCGTGACGACCGCGACCGCCAGGCCGTCGTGGTCGAGGTCGCGCAGCACGTGGCCACGCTCGGCGTCGCGCACGATCGTGCCGACCGGGACCTCGACCACCAGGTCCTCGCCGCGCCGACCGGAGCAGTTGTTGGCGCCGCCCGCCTTCCCGGGCTTCGCCTTGTAATGGCGGCGGTGCTGGATGCCCGCCAGCGTGTTCAGGTTCTCGCAGGCCTTCAGGACGACGCTGCCGCCGTCACCGCCGTCGCCGCCGTCCGGACCGCCCTTGGGCACGTAGCGTTCGCGTCGGAACGAGACGACGCCGTCCCCGCCACGACCGGAGGACACGGTGATCTCGGTCTCGTCGATGAACATCGGAACCGCCGGTGCGGCGGCAGGAGCCGCGGACTCAGTTGCTGGAGCCGTCGGCCTCGTCGATGTGCACCCGACGGCGCGTGCCGAAGCGCACGACGCCATTCTTCAGCGCATACAGCGTGAAGTCGCGTCCCTGGCCGACGTTGTGGCCCGCGTGGAACCTGGAGCCGACCTGGCGCACGATGATGGTGCCCGCCGTGACGGCCTCGCCGCCGTAGCGCTTCAGCCCGCGATGCTGCGGGTTGCTGTCGCGTCCATTGCGGGAGGAGCCCTGTCCCTTCTTGTGTGCCATGTCTTCGGCCGCCTACTTCGAGATCTTGGAGATGGTCACGCGCGTGAACGTCTGGCGGTGACCCTGCTTGCGACGGTAGTCCTTCCGGCGCTTGAACTTCTGGATCAACAGCTTCGGGCCCTTGATGTGCCCGACGACCTCGCTCTTGACGCTCGCGCCCTTGACGTGGGGTGTGCCCACGTCCTCCCCGAGCATCAGCACCTTGTCGAAGACATGCTCGCTGCCGGGCTCGGCACCCTTGAGGTAGTCGACGAGGATGGTCTCCCCGCCGTCCACGACGTACTGGCGTCCGCGGTCCTCGATGATGGCCTTCACGAACTTGCTCCGGTGCTGGCTGGCGTCACGGCAGCATGCCGTTTCCGCTTACGAAAGGCGCAACATCCTAGCCATTCGGCCGACCCGGTCAACTCCGGCACGCCGCCTTCCGGCCCCCGCCCAGGGGGCCGGTCAGCCGGCTCTCGACCGCTTCGACTCGCCTCAGGCCGCGGTTCAGGCCCGCCTGTGGTCGAGGTCGTCGGGCAGCGCCACCATGGCGCGGACCTCGACGTCCTCGTAGCCCAGGCGGTGATCGCTGCGCACGAAGATCCGCTTCTGCGACTCCCTCTCCAGCTCCACCAGCGTGTCCCGCTGCTGGTTGAGGACGGCCTCGGCCACCTCGGGCCGGACGGTCACGACAAGCACGCCGCCCGGCTTGGTCAGCTGCTCGCGGACCTTCCGCACCACCGTCAGGCACGAGGTCTCGTCTGACGGGATGTAGCCCGTCCCGGTGCAGTACGGGCACGCCGAGTGGACCGAGCGCTTGAGGCTGGGCCTCACTCGCTGGCGGGTCAGCTCGAGGATCCCGAACGGCGAGAAGCGGGCCACCTTGATGCGCGCGCGGTCGCGACGGAGCGCCTCCTTGAAGAGGTGCTCGAGCGCCTTGCGGTGCTTCTCGGCGCGCATGTCGATGAAGTCCACGACGACCACGCCGCCGAGGTCCCGCAGCCGGATCTGGCGCGCGACCTCCGCGGCCGCCTCGCTGTTCACCTGGAAGGCGGTGTCCTCGATCCCGCTGCCCTTCTCGGCCTTGAAGCGTCCCGAGTTCACGTCGATGGCGACCAGCGCCTCGGTCTGCTCGATGATCAGCGAACCGCCCGACTTCAGCTCGATGCGGTTCACGAGCAGCGCCTCGATCTCGTCCTCCACCTTGTACTGGTCGAAGAGCGGCTTCTCGCCGTCGTAAAGCTGCATGTTGTCCACGCAGCCGGGCATGATCTGCGACATGAACGCGCGCGCCTTCTCGGCGGTGGGCGCGTCGTCGATGATGACCTCGCCCTTGCCGTCGTAGAGGTCGCGCAGCGTCCGGATGACCAGGTCGTTCTCCTGGTAGAGCAGCACCGGCGCGTTGTGCTCGTCGACGCGGACGCGCATCTGGTCCCAGACCTTGAGCAGGTAGTCGAGGTCGCGCTGCAGGTCCTCGGCGCTGGCCGAGACACCCGCCGTGCGCACGATGAACCCAAGCCCGTCGGGCACGTCGAGCTCGCGCACGATGTCCTTGAGCCGGTTGCGCTCGGCGCCGTCCATGACCTTGCGTGACACGCCGCGCTTGTTGATGCCCGGCATGAGCACCAGGAAGCGCCCGGGGATCGACAGGTAGGTGGTCAGCGTCGGGCCCTTGGTCCCGATGCCGTCCTTGATCACCTGGACCACGATCTCCTGGCCCTTCTGCAGGATGTCCTGGATTGGCGGCATCTCGCGAGGAGCGGGCCGGCGTCCCCGCCCGCGTTCGCCGCCGCGGGGCTTACCGCCCCCCCGGCCGTTGCCGCCGCCGTCTTCCGTCCGGGCACGCCCGCCGCGTCCACGGCGTCCGCCGCGACGACGGCCACCACGGCTGCGACGACCGCGTCCGGTGCCTTCCTCGCGGGCCGGCGCGACGGCGGTGCCGCCACCTTCCGGCGCCTCCTCGGTGGCGAGTGCTGCGGCACTGCCGGCCGTCGCTCCCGCCTCGGCGCCATCGGCTGTCGCCACCAGCACGTCGTCCTCGGACGACTCCTCGGGGTCCTCGTCTTCGTCCTGTTCATCGACGTCGGCGTCGTCGGAGTCGTCATCCTCCTCCTCACCTTCCGCTTCGTCGTCGCCTGCGTCGGAGTCCTCGTCGGAGTCCCAGTCGTCGCCGCGTGCGAAGGCGACGCTCTCGGCCTTGGCCCTCATCAGGGCGCCGTTCTCGTCCTCCTCGCCGACGGGCTCATCGGCGGTCTCGGACTCCTCGTCCTCATCCTCGTTCTCGTCCGCGTCGTCCTCGGTCTCCTCGTCGTCCTCGTCGGCCTGGTCGAGCGCCTCGGCTCCGTCCGAGTATCCGGGCGCGTCCGCGTCGAGGTCGTCATCCTCCTCCGCATCGTCGTCTTCGCCCTCGACCTCGTCGTCGGCCTCGTCGCTCTCATCCTGCTCGACGGCCTCGTCCTGTTCGGCCGCGACAGGCTCCTCCTCGTCCTCGGCCGCGTCGTCCTCGGGCAGCTCCTGCTGCGGGCCCAGGGGCACGTCCGCGTCCGCCTCGGCCTTCTCGGCGCCCTTGGCCCCGTCCTGATCGCCTGCCAGGCCATCCATGTCGTCGTCATGCGCGTGCTCGCGCGCGGCCTGGACGGAGGCGAGCAGGTCGCGCGCCCCTTCGCCCACGGCGGACATGCACAGATCGGACACGTGCAGGAAACCCTGCCGGTTGTGGCCGAACTCCAGGAACGCGGCACCGATCGACTTCTCGATGTTGGTGACGCGCGCCTTGTAGACGTTGCCGAGCGTGCTGCCCAGCGAACTGCGCTCGATGTAGTACTCCTCGAGCTTGCCGCCTTCGATGACGGCTAGCCGGCTCTCCTCGCTCTCTCGAGCGTTGATGAGCAGCTTGCGCTCGGTGTTCCGCGGCTTCCTACCGGATCCGCCTCTACGGCGTCGTCCCATCTGTCGTCTCCATGACGACGCTCGGGGCCGCAAAGCTTCGTTGCTTCACCGAAGATCGGTTCCTCGAGGCCAAGTTCGGAGGCCAGCAGGGCGAGTGCCCGGGCAATGGGCCCGGGTCTCGGTGCACGGCCGTCCACGGCGATGAGGTCGAGGATCAGATGGTCGGCCCGGGCCTCGCCCGCGACCAATCGGGCGCGGACATCCAGTGGCTCGGATCGGCGAGGATCCTCGATGGTGAAGCTGTTACGAGCAAGCAATGCGGTGAGCGCGTCGGCTGCGGACCCCTGCCGTCCCTGTACGGAAAGGCGGTAGCGCACGGTCTCGGCGGGGGGCTCTTCGCCCGTCCGCACATCCACCAGGCGCACACACTCCGGCATCGCGGGCTGCAAATGAGCCCGGATCTCGTCCGGCGAGAGGTCCTTTGTCAGTGTCAAGGTGATCGTTTCCCCCTCCGATCCGACGCCCACGGGGAGCGCGTCGGAGAAGGACACCTTCAGTCTCGGATTGAATCCCTGTGTGCTCTGCACCGGCAGACCGCTGCGTCGCAGCGATCGTTCGATCAGTCGGGCGAAGTCGAGATGCCCGAGGAACCGCGCGTCTCCATCCTTCGAGACGCTGATGACGCGGTGGAAGCGGGACGCTTCAGCGAACATGTTGCGTTCCAGTGCAGAAACGCCGTGACGCGTTCTCGTAAGACCCGAGATCGGCCACGGCTCGTCCCTCAGTCTATCTCAGACTTCCGGCCTGCAACAACATCGGAATGGCCGGTCAGGACTCCCCAAAACCACTGGAGACGAGTTCAGCCAGCGCGACGAGGAGTTCGCCGGCCTGGGCGCCATCGGCCTCGAGGACCAGTTCGGTCCCCTTGGCGGCGGCCAGTGTCATCATCGAGAAGATGCTCGAGCCGTCGGCCACGGTGCCGTCCGGTCCGCGCACCGAGACCGTGGCGTCGTGAGCCTGCACGAGCGACACGAAGCTGCTGATCGGGCGCGCGTGCAGCCCCTGGGGGTTGACGATCCTCACCACCGCGCGGTGCGACATGGCAGGGCCCGGGTTAGTCGGCGCGCTCCTGCAACACGTCGAGGATGTCCTCGGCCGTGCGCGCCTGGCGGATGAAGCTGGTGAAGTCCGGGTCGCGCGCCAGCACCGACAGCCAGCGCAACGCGGCCAGGTGATCCTCGGTGCGCGATTCGGGCGAGATGAGCATGACCATCACGTGCACGGGTTCACCGTCGATGGCCCGGAAGTCGAGGCCCTCCACCGAACGCGCGACCACGCCTGCGTGCTTGCGCAGGCCGCCGATCTTGGCGTGCGGGATCGCGATACCGCGACCGAAGCCTGTGCTGCCCCGGCTCTCCCGAGCCTCGATCGCCTCGATGGCCTGGCCGCGCCGCGCTTTCGGGAGCAGTCCTCCCGTCACGGCCGCTCCGACCATCTCCTCCAGCGCGTCGGCCTTCGACTGCGAGTGAAGCTCGGTGACCATCGCCTTCACCGAGAACATGTCCATGAAGGAAGCTGGCGCGGGCATCGTCAGCGTCCCTCGCGGTTCCCGCGGTGGTGGTCCCGGAGACGCTCCTTCGCCTTGACGACTTGCCGTTCGAGCTTGTCGACCACCGAGTCGATGGCCGCTTGGACCGAGTCTTCCGCCGCGTGTCCGACAAAGCGCAGGTTGTGCGATGCGGACACGATCATCTCGGTCGAGTGCTGGTCGTTCTGCCGGTCGAGGACGATCTCGATGTGATTCACGCCGTCGAAGAAGCGGGCCAGCTTGCTGGCCTTCTCGAGCGCGTACTCCTTGACACTGGACGGGTGGTGATCGTGACGGTCGGTGTAATCGATGCGCAGGCTCATGCGTTCTGTGATCGAGTCCGGTGGGAGATGGACGGTGCGCGTCGCGGGAGTCCGCGGCGCGGGCAGGTGCCCAGAGCATAGCAGGGACGCCTCGCCCGTCTCAGTGCTACGCCGGGTCGTCGTAGCGGACCCGCCAGAGGAGCAAGCCGTGCGCCGGTAGCGAGGGCGAGGCAGACGAACGATCGCAGGCCGACAGGAGCTCGGGGATCCGGGCGGGCTCGATCCGGCCCCGCCCCACGTCCAAGAGCACTCCGGCCAAGAGCCGCACCATGCCGTAGAGGAAGCCGTCGCCCGTCGCCACGATGCGCAGGCCGTGCGGCACATGCAGCACGCGCAACGCATCGAGCTGCTTGATCGTGGTGCGCCCCTCCGGCATGGCCTTGCTGAAGGTCAGGAAGTCGTGCCGCCCGACCAGGTGGGCTGCGCCGGCGCGCATGGTCTCCACGTCGAGTGGGCTGCGCACGATGTGGAAGGTCCGCCGTCGCATCGGCGTGAGCGCCGCGCCGCGCTGCCGCGCCACCCCGCCGGTTCCCGGCAGGTGCAGCTGGTAGACGTAGGTCTTGTCGCGGGCGCTGTAGAGCGAGTGGAAGTCCTCCGGCACGGCGCACAGCTCCCGCACCCGGATATCGGGTGGCAGCAGGCCGTTGATGCCGCCCTGGAGGCGCTCGAGCGGCGTCCCGGCGGCGTCGTCGAAGTGCGCCACCTGCCCCAGCGCGTGCACGCCGGCGTCGGTCCGTCCCGAGCCGGTCACCCGCACCGAGGTCCCGAGCAGCTGCTTCAGCGCGTCCTCGAGCCGGCCCTGGACGGTCGGAACGTCAGATTGAAGCTGCCAGCCGGAGTAGGCGCCGCCGTCGTAGGCGACGGTCATCCGGCGCCGCGGGGAGCTTGGCCCGTCCATCCCCTCAGGCCGGGCCGTACACGCGGCGCGCCCGCGAGGAGCCGATCCCCAGCGCCTTGCGGTACTTGGTCACGGTGCGCCGGGCGATGTCGAGGGCGTGCTGGTCCTTGAGGATGCTCACGATCGCCTCGTCGGACAGCGGTTTGTGCGGGTCCTCCGCGGCGACGATGCCCTTCACGAGCTGCTGAACGCCCGCCCGCGACGCCGTCTCCTCGCCGCCCGGTCCGCCCCCGCGACCGTCCCGCGTCGGCACCTCGCCGGTGAACAACGCTTTCATCGGGTGGATGCCGCGCGGCGTCTGCAGGTACTTGCCGGCGATCGCGCGACTCACGGTCGACACGTGCACGCCCAGCGCGTCGGCGACCTCCTGCATGCGCAGCGGGCGCAGGCCGGCCGGCCCTTGCTCGAGGTAGTCCGACTGCCGGTTGACCAGTTCGCTGGCCACGCGGAAGAGCGTGTTCTTGCGTTGCTCGATGGCCTCGATCAATGACTGCGCGCTGTCGATCTTGCCCCGGATGTGTCGCCGCAGCTCGGGGTCCACGCTGCGGTTGCGGGCCATGTCCCGGTAGCTGCGCGAGATGACCAGGTTCGGGATCCAGTCGTTCTCGAGCGCGATCTCGTAGCCATCGCCGACGCGACGCACGAGCACGTCCGGACGCACGTGCGGCGCGGCCGTCCCGCCGAAGCGACGCCCGGGAATCGGGTCGAGGTGGCTGATGACCTCGATGCCCGAGAGCACCTGCTCCACGCTGCAACCGGTCTCGCGCACGATGCGCGGGATGCGGTTGTGCGCGATGTCGTCGAGGTGCTGCACCACGAGCGAGACCAGCAGCTCGTAGTCGGGACGCTCGGGCGAGATCTGCAGCAGCAGGCACTCGGTCAGGTCGCGCGAGCCGATGCCCGGTGGCTCGAGCCCCTGCACGAGGTGCAACGCGTGCTCGCGCTCACCCGACGTCGCGGCCGGGTCGATCTCGATCTCGAGCTCGTCCAGGTCGAGCGGCAGCCAGCCGCGGTCGTTCAGCGCCTCGATGATCGCGCGCGCAGGAATCAACTCGCGCGGCTTCAGGTCGAGCAGCTCGAGCTGCGCGGTGAGGTGTTCGGCCAGGCTGATGGGCGCTGTCGCGGTCGCCGCCATGACGTCCATGCGCGACGGCCCACTGGGAACCTCGATCCGCTCCCAGTTCTCCTCCCCCTCGTAGGGGTCCTCGGGCAGCGAATCCGGATCGGTCGGCTCGGCCTCCGGCTCGCCGTCCGGCTCGGCCTCGATCGTCTCGTTCTCCTGCAGCTCCTGCTCGATGAGCTGGTTGAGGTCCAGCGCCGAGAGCTGCAGCACCTCGATGCGCTGCAGCATCTGCGGCGAGAGCCGGAGTTGCAGGTCCGGCCGGACGGACTGGTGCAGGCCGAGCTTCATCCCGACGCGTCCATGCGCGCGCGACCCGTGAGGGCATCGGCCAGCATGGCGGCATTGCTGTACTCGATCGCGCTGCCGGAGGCCACGCCGCGGGCGATGCGGCTGACGGCGGCCCCGCTCTCCTCCAGCTTTCGCCGGAGGTGCAGCGCGGTTGCGTCGCCCTCGTAGTCGGGGTTGGTCGCGATGATGACCTCTTCGACGCCTTCGTCGCGGACGCGCTTGAGCAGCGCGTCGATGGTCAGGTGCCGCGGCTCGATGCCTTCGAGCGCGTTGATGTGCCCGAGCAGCACGTGATAGATGCCCTTCCAGCCGGCCTCCTCGAAGGCCGTGACGTCACGCGGCTGCTCCACGACCAGCACCCGGTGTCGGTCGCGCGTGTCGTCCGCGCAGATCGGGCAGGGGTCGGACTCGGCGATGTCGTTGCACCGCGTGCAGGCGACGACGCTCGCGCGCATGGCCAGGATCGCCTCGGCCAGTTCGTTCGAGGCCTCGTCGGGCGCCCGCAGGAGATGGAACGCCAGCCGCTCCGCCGTACGCCGCCCCACGCCGGGCAGCGTCTTGAACGCATCGATCAGTCGCGACAGGGACGGAGGCAGGGCCATGGGGACAGTGTAGCGGGCCGGTTCAGAACTCCGGCAACTTCAGCCCGCCGGTCAGTGCCGCGCGCTGCTCCTCGCGGTAGGTGCGGCTGGCCTCGGTGGCCTGTCGCAGCGCCGCCATGATGGTCTCCTGGACCAGCGCGGCATCGCCGGTAGAAACGAGCTCGGGAGCGATGACCAGCTCGGTCACGTCGCCGGCCCCGTTGACCTTCACGGTCACCGCGCCGCCCCCCGCGCTGCCCTCGCTGATGTGGCTCTTGAGCCGTTCGTCCGTCTCGGCCAGCGCGCGTTCGAGGTTCTTCGCCTGCTCGAGCAGGTGGCGCATGTCCATGGTGGGATCTCCGACGACGGGCGAGGTGGCTCAGCCCATGGTCGCGCAGTCGGCGCTAGAAGTCGACCCGCTCGGCGCCGGGCCAATCGCCGAGGATGCGCTGATCCACGGAACCGCCTTCGGAGTCGGAGGACGAAGCCTCCCCACCCTGCTGACGAGCCTCGCCTGCGGGCTTGGCCGCCGGGGCCGGCTTCGCTGCCGGGCGCGACGGCGTGCTCTTGCCCGACGTCTCGCGACGCAGCGTCACCGCGCGTCCCGTGACGATCTCGGCGGCTGCCTCGAGCCGTCTGCGCAACTCCGCGTCGCCGAGGTCGAACGCGGACGAGCCGTTGCCTTCCGGCGGCTCGAGGACGAGCTCCTCGCCCTCGACGCGGATGGAGCGGTAGCGCTGCAACTCGTGACGCAAGGTGCGCGAGGTCTTGGCGGCCTCGTCGATGAAGCGCTGCGTGAACTCGTCGGTCGGCGCGCTCGCCGCGGATGGTTCCGGCTCGGGAGCGCGCCGGGGCGCCGGCGCGGGTGCGGGCGAGGCCGCTGGCGCGGCCGAGGCGGGCGGCGTCGCGCGAGGCGCGGGCGCCGTCGTCTTGGATGGCCGGGCCACCGCGGGCGCGGGCGGAATGCCCGCCAGCAGGTCGGCCACCGGCTGCAGCAGGCGCGTGCGCGCCAGCGCCAGCATGGCCAGCTCCACCACCAAACGCTCGTCATGGCGCTGCCGCAGCCGCCGCTCGGCCTCCACCAGCACGTCGAGCATGGCCACCATCTGGTCGAGGTCGGCCTTTGCCGCCAGCCCGGCCAGCGCAACCTCCTCTTCCGGTGTCCGATCGGCGGCCTGCCCTCCGGCGACGGTGACGAGCACCCCGCGCAGGATCTCCTCGACCTGATCGAGCAGGTCGGCCGCGCGCGCGCCGCGGGCGAATGCGTCCTGGCTGGCGCGCAGCACGCCCTCCACCTGGCCCTCGAGCGCGTCGTCCACGAGTTGGTGCAACAGCTCGGGAGCGAGCCGTCCCGTGAGCCGCTCGAAGTCGTCCACCGACGGCTTGCCGTCGCCGTAGGTGATGAGCTGGTCGAGCAGCGAGAGCGCGTCGCGCAGGCCGCCGCGCGCGTGACGCGCGATGCGTTCGGGCAAGCCGTCGGGCAGGGTCACGCCCTCGCGCTCGCAGATCACGAGCAACCTGTCCTTGATCTCCGCGGCGTCGAGCCGGCGGAAGTCGATCGGCTGGCAACGCGAGCGGATCGTCTCGGGTACCTTCAGCGGCTCGGTCGTGGCCAGGATGAACTTGGCGTGCTCGGGCGGCTCCTCGAGCGTCTTCAGCAGCGCGTTGAAGGCCGAGGTCGAGAGCATGTGGACCTCGTCCACGATGTAGATGCGATGCCGCGCCTCCACCGGGCGGAAGCGGATCGTGTCGATCAGCTCGCGCACGTTCTCGACCTTGTTGTGCGAGGCGCCGTCGATCTCGACCACGTCGAGGCAGTCGCCCGTCTCGTCGATGGAGGTGCACACGGCGCAGGCCCCGCAGGGCTCGGGGCCTTCGGCCTTCAGGCAGTTCCAGGCCTTGGCGAGGATGCGCGCCATGCTGGTCTTGCCCACGCCGCGCGGACCGGAGAAGAGATAGGCGTGCGCGCTGCGGTTTCCGGTCAGGGCCGCGCGCAGCACCGCAGCGGCGTCGGCCTGCCCCACCACCTCGTCCAGGGTGCGGGGACGGTAGCGGGTGGCGAGAACGGTGTAGCCGGCCATGCCGCGAGCCTAAGCCAGGGAGCGCCCATCCGTCGAGTGCCGCTCGGACAAGGGGCGGTGGCCGGGCCGCTCGAGCGAGGAGAATGACGACACAGCGGAGCCATCGCTTAGGGCTGCTCCCGTCAGGGCCTGACCCGGTTCGCGCGTTCCACTTGCCGCCGACCTCACCGTCAACACGACGCCGGCACACCACCAGAGCTTGTCAATCTGCGCGGGCCGCACCGCCGTCTCCGGCTTGGGCCCGCCTGTCACCTGCTGTTGGTTCCATGGCGGAGAGGGAGGGATTCGAACCCTCGGAACGCTTGCACGCTCAACGGTTTTCGAGACCGCCACAATCGACCACTCTGTCACCTCTCCGGAACGAAACCCACGTCACGCACCGGCCCGAGCGACCGGGGCCGCTCGTGAGACGAAGACTGGCGGAGAGAGAGGGATTCGAACCCTCGGAACGGTTGCCCGTTCACTTGCTTTCCAAGCAAGCACAATCGACCACTCTGTCATCTCTCCGCACTCTTGTCTTTGTCCGGAGCACGACGAGCCCCGGAGTATAGGAATCTCGGGGCGGCTACCGACAGCCCTGCGAACCCGGGCCGCGCCGCCGCTGGAAGAAGGCCGTGAGCAGTTCGCCGCACTCCTGCTCGTGCAGCCTCGGGAGCACGTCCACGCGATGGTTCAGGCGCGGATCGCGGACGATGTCGCGCAGCGAGCCGCAGGCGCCGGTCTTGGGGTCCAGCGCGCCGAAGACCAGGTGGCTCGCGCGCGCCAGGACGATGGCGCCGGCGCACATGGCGCAGGGCTCGAGGGTGACCGCCAGCAGGCTGCCGGCGGGCAGGCGGGCGAACCCGCTCCCGGCGCAGGCCCGCGTGAGGGCCAGCCGCTCGGCGTGGGCGGTCGGATCGTGAAGCGTCTCGATCTCGTTGTGGGCCACGGCCAGCACGGCGCCATCGGGGCCCAGGATGGCCGCTCCGACGGGGACCTCGCCCAGGGCGTCGGCCTGTCGCGCCTGATCGAGGGCGAGTTCCATCCCGCGGGCTGCGGCCACGTGCTGGGGGCTGTCGGGCGGGGTGCTCATGGGATCGGGCCCGGGATCATCGGCAGACGACGCGCGGCAGCCGGGCGGAGCGGGAGAGGCTGGTACACCCAGGAGGACTTGAACCTCCAACCTTCGGTTCCGTAGACCGACGCTCTATCCAATTGAGCTATGGGTGCACGTAGCCTGACGAGCATATGAAAAGACACTCCCGAAAGGGAGAAGTCAACCGCGCTCCGAAAAAGCCCCTACGGGTGTGCCCGAACCCACCCGTCCGCGCGCAGATTGCCCAAGCTCGCCGGAAGCCCCCTCGGGTCGTCCGACACGCGCCGAAATTGACCGGCAATCGAAAAAAACTTTCACCGTTCGCACTCAGTGTGCAACGCGCACGGTTCACGCGACGTTGCGCGCGTGCACGCGCGCGCAATGCACACGACGCACGTTTGCGTGTCACGCCGGAACATGCGTTGTTGCGCGGTTTTTTGCGTGTTCGTCGCAAGCAACACACAGGTTGTGAACACGCGTGTCACGCGTTCGTGTACGTGTTGCAACGCATGCAGAACACCGCGACGAAGACGTGCAACACGTCGAAGACGCCCGATGCGCGTGTCAATCCTCTTCATTCCGCCGCATATGCACCGATACTGAACTAAACGGGGCTACCGAGCTTCCGTACCTTGTTCAAGGAGTTCTCAGTCATGGCGAAAAAGAGGAAGAAGGCCACGCGTAAAAAGGCCACTCGCAAGAAGGCGCCGCGTCGCAAGAAGGCGACTCGCAAGAAGGCGACCCGCAAGAAGGCCACGCGTAAGAAGGCCACGCGTAAGAAGGCCACTCGCAAGAAGGCCACGCGGAAGAAGGCCACCCGCAAGAAGGCCACGCGTAAGAAGACGGCGCGTCGTCGCAAGTAAGCGACCCGCACACAGTCTTAGCCGTATCACGACGGGCGTCCCTCCGGGGGCGCCCGTCGGTCTTTTCAGGGCGCCTTCACGGCGCCATTCAGCGTGCGGATCAGGGCAGCTGCGCGGCCAACTCGTCGAGGCGTTCGGGCGTCAGTTCGGCCAGCGATTGCAGGACCGCAAGCGCCCCGGCCGCTCGGTGTCCCCCACCCTCGTCTCCGGGCGGACGCAGGGCGACGGACGCCATCCCCGCGGCGCTCGCCGCCTCGACGCCGAGCACCGCGTCCTCCACCACCAGGCACTCGCCGGGCTCGACTCGCAGCCTGCGCGCCGCCTCCAGGAACAGGTCGGGAGCCGGCTTCCCGGCGGGCGCATCCTCCGCGCTGACCGTCGCTTCGAGCACGCGCCGCAAACCGAGCAGGTCGGTGACCAGGTCCACCTGCGCGCGCACTGCCGACGAGGCCAAGGCCAGACGACGTCCGTCCGCACGCAGCGACAGCAGGCACTCGAGCGCACCGGGCGTCGGCGGCAACGGGTCGGTGGCCATCGCCTGCAACGAGATCGTCACGCGCTCGCGCGCAAGGTCGGTTGCGCGGTCGTCGAGTCCGTACATCACCACCAGCTTCTCGAAGAACGCCAGCTCGGTCATACCGATGCAGGTCGCGTACGTGGCCTCGTCGATCCGGGCGTCCCGCCGCGCAAGCACCTCGTTCGTGGTTCGGAAGTGGAGCGGCTCGCTGTCGACCAGCACGCCGTCCATGTCGAAGATCACGGTGGTGAAGATCATCGGGCGGACTCCGGTCGGGGGCGCATTCTCCACACGCGCGCTGCACGCTGTCCACGGCGCCGATCCGGAATGGCGCTTGTCTCAAAGCCGGCGGTCCCCTAGAACGCAGCAAGTCCCCCGGCCGTGTCGCCCCCGCCCCGCTCGGAAGCGATGTCCATGAGCGAGAGTTACGCGCCTCCCGACCAGCGCGAACGCTGGGGTAGCCGACTCGGCCTGATCCTCGCCATGGCCGGCAACGCGGTCGGCTTGGGCAACTTCCTGCGCTTCCCCAACGAAGCCGTCGCCAACGGCGGCGGCTCGTTCATGATCGCGTACTTCATCAGCCTGCTGCTGCTCGGCATCCCGCTGATGTGGGTCGAATGGGGCATCGGGCGGCGCGGCGGCACGATGGGCTATTCCACGGCCCCGGGCATGCTCCAGAGCCTCACGCGCGCCCGCTGGGTGCGCTACGCCGGCGCGCTCGGCATCGCGATGCCGCTGATCATCGTGATCTTCTACGTCTACGTGGAGTCCTGGACGCTGGGGTACGCGGTCCAGGCCATCACCGGAAACCTGGACGCGGCGAACCCCGGCCAGCACTTCCAGAACTACGCCCGCCTCGACGACGGCGGCTTCATGAACGACCCGAGCCTGCAGGGCAGCTGGACGGCCTACGGGTTCTTCCTGGTCACGGCCCTGGTCAACCTGTGGGTGCTCTCCCGCGGGCTCTCCAAGGGCATCGAGATCGCGGCCAAGATCGGCATGCCGATCCTGTTGCTCGCCGCCGTCGGGCTCGTCGCCCGCACGCTGTCGCTGCCGGAGCACGAGGGACGGTCGGCGATCGACGGTCTGGCGATCTACTGGCAGCCCGATTGGGGGCGGCTGTTCTCGCCGGGCGCCGCGGCCATCTGGCTCGCCGCTGCCGGACAGATCTTCTTCACGCTCTCGGTCGGCTCGGGCGCGATCAACACCTACGCCTCCTACCTGACCGAGGAGGACGACATCGCGTTGACCGGCCTGGCCACGGTCTCCACCAACGAGTTCTGCGAGGTCATCCTCGGCGGCACGCTGGCCATCCCCGCCGCCTACCTGTTCCTGGGCATGGAGGGCGTCACCGCACACGCCGGCAGCAACCTCGGGTTGGCCTTCGTGGCCATGCCGCAAGTCTTCGCGAACATGGGGCTGACGGGCGGTGAGGGAGGCGCCGCGAGCGTGGCCGTCTTCGGCGGCCTCTGGTTCGGCTTGCTGTTCGTGGCCGGCATCACGTCGTCGCTCGCGCTCAGCCAACCGGCCATGGCGTGGATGCAGGATGCGATGGGGCTCACGCGCCGCAAGGCGGCCCTCGTCATCGGCGCGCTGATCATCATCTGCGTGCAACCGGTGATCCTGCTGCCCGGCGTGCTCGGGGAGTTCAACTACTGGGCCGGAACGTTCGGGCTCGTGCTGTTCTCGTCCGTCGAGGTGATCCTGCTCATGTGGGTGTTCGGCTCGAAGCGCGCGTGGGGAGAGATCCACAAGGGAGCCGAGATCCGCATCCCCACCATCTTCCGGCTGATCATGACCTGGGTCACGCCATTGGTGCTGCTGGGCATGCTGGGCTGGTGGGGCTACGAGCAGGCCTGGCCGATCCTGACGCTCGAAGTCGACAGCGGCGGCAAGGCCTGGGCCCCGGGCATCCTCGAGGCGCAACGCGGGAACATCCTGCTCGCGCGCGGCCTGATGATCGGCATCTTCGTGCTGTTCGCGCTGCTGGTTGCCGTGGCCGCCCGCCGCGGCCACTTCCGCCGGCTCGAGGAGGACCGCGACTCATGAGCACCTGGATCGCCAACCTCCTGCAGGTCGAGGCGCAGGCCGAACCGCAAATGTCGAGCAGCTCCTGGCTGTTCATGGGGCTGGCCTGGCTCTTCGTGATCGCCCTCGCCGTGTGGTGCTTCTGGCGCGTGCTGGGCGGCGGCCGCAAGGAGTCTTGAGCAAGCGCGGCGACGCGCGCGCGCGGCTGGTCCGACGCGCCCGGGACGAGTTGCCCGTGCCCGGCGATCCGCGCCAGCTGATGCGGGACCTCGCCGAGGCGGACGCCACGGGTCCCGAGGCGCTCGAGGTGCTCTCGCGCACGTCCCTGGCGTGGATGCAGTTGCGCGACCTGCGGCTGGAGCGCGCCTGGCAGGGCGGCTTCGGCTGGTTCCTCGCGCGCAACGTGATGGTGTTCGCGGTCCTGTTCCTGCCGGTGGTGCTCACGCTGCGCCCACCCGCGATCGTGATCCAGAGCATGCTGCTTGGAGCGGGCGCGTACTACGTGCTCGTCATGGTGCTCTCGCCCTTGCGGATCCGTCGCCACAAGCGGCGGCGCGCGGCGATCCTCGAAGCGTACGGGAAGGACTTCACGGCGTACCTGGAGTCGCTGCGCGACTGAGGGGCGCGCCGACTGCGCTCAGGCCGAGGGATGGCCCGCGGACTTCTCGGCCGTCTCGTCGAGCACCTCGCCGTACTCGCGCGTTACGCCGCTCTCGAGACAGGTCATCAGCACCTTGCGGTTCTCGAGACGGCTGTGCAGACGCACGGGGCCGCGCCACATGCATTGCAGGTTGCGCAGCGTCTCCTCGGCCTGCTCCATCTGCAGCTCGCTGCCGCTCCAGACGTGCTCGAGCTCGAGATCGGGGCCTTCGCCGGCGACCCGTCGGATGACCGGCTGCCCGCCGTTGGTGAGCGAAGCCAGCAGCGATTCGCGTGCCGCCTCGCACTCCTCGGTGGTGGCGCCCATGCCGTGGGCCCGGCAGAAGTCCTCGTCCAGGGCGTTGTCGATGAAGGTCAGGTCGTTGTGGATCGCACGCATGTCGAAGACCCGCTGCAGGCCGCCGCCGCGCACCCCGCCGCCCTTCTCGAGCTCGTGCAGGAACAGCTCCAGGCCGAGCTTGTAGGGGTTCATCGGGCCCTCGTCACCGCCCATCGCGCCGGCGTGCTGGACGGCGTAGTCGACGACCTCGGCGTCCCGCAGCAGGGTTCCGGTCATCAGGCGGCTGTGCCAGAACGAAGCCCAGCCCTCGTTCATGACCTTGGTCAGCATCTGCGGCAGGAAGTAGTAGGCCTCGTCGCGCAGGAAGCCGAGCAGTTCGCGCTCCCACTCCTCGAGCGGTGCCTCCTGCAGGAGATGGCCGAGGATGTCGCCCGAGGCGATCTCGTCGCCCAGCGGTGGCGCGTTGCCCGGCGTGTCCCGGCCGCGCAGCAGCGCGCTGGCGTCCACCAGGTTGTCCAGCGACAGCGCGCGGTCGATGAAGTCCTCGACCGGGTCGTGTCCGACCTCGTCCGAGAGCGTGCGTACGCGCGCCGCGTGGCTGGCCATGACGTCCATCATGTTGCCGTCGGTGTGCGCGAACCACGCGTTGTGCTCGAAGAAGTCCGCGTGCCCGCAGACGTGCGCCATGACCAGTTTCTGTTCGACCGGCGCGTTCTGCTTGAGCAGGTAGGCGACCACGGGGCGCGTGTTGATGACCAGCTCGTAGATGCGCTGTAGCCCGTAGCTGTGCCCCTTGATCAGGCGGTCGTACTCCATGCCGAAGCGCCAGTGCGCGTAGCGCACGGGAAAGCCGCCGTAGGCCGCGATCTCGTTCAGCTCGCTGTGATCCACCAGCTCGTACGAGATCTCGGGCACTTCGAGACCGAAGTCGCGCGCCTGCGCCTCGACTTCGCGCTGCTGGGCCAGCAGGTCTTCGCCGATCGCGGCCATGGTCAGAGTCCCTTGCCCAGGAAGGCCTTGATGGCGGGCAGGATGCCCTCGCGATCGAGGATCTCGGACGTGATCACGCGGCCGTCGCTGAGCAACGCGTGGTCCAGGTCCTTCTTGAACTGGCCCGAGCCGTAGGCGCTCTTCACCTGGCCGTAGCAGAACAGGTTGGCGCCCGGCAGCAACTTCTCCTGCAGCAGCGACATGCACTTCTCGGTGTCGCGCCCGCTCCAGTTGTCGCCGTCCGAGAAGTGGAACAGGTAGACATTCCACTCAGAGGTCGGGAACTGGTGCTCGACCATCTCCGAGGCAAGCGCGTAGGCCGACGAGATCTTGGTGCCGCCCGACTCCCGCAGCCGGTAGAAGGTCTCCTGGTCCACCTCCTTGGCCACCGCGTCGTGGACGACGTAGCGCGTCTCCAGGCTCTGGTACTGGCTGCGCAGCCAGGTGTCGATCCAGAAGGACACCAGCCGCACGATCTCCTTCTGTTCGCGCCCCATCGAGCCGGACACGTCCATCATGTACAGGATCATGGCGGCGTGGTCGGGGCGCGTGGTCTCCTTCCACGAGCGGAAGCGCAGGTCGTCGTGCGTCGGGACGATGCGCGGGTCGGTCGGGTCGTACGTCCCCGTCATCACCTGCCGCTTCAGGGCCTCCTGCCAGGTGCGGCGCATGTGCCGCAGCGAACGCGGGCCGGTCTTGCGCAGCGACGAGAACTTGCGGCTGGGCGACGTCATGCGCGAGCTGCCGCGCGGCTCGATGTTCGGCAGCGCGAGCTCCTCGCCGAGGATCGACGCCAGCTCCTCGAGCGACAGCTCGACCTCGAGCAGGTGCTGACCGCCCTGGTTGCCGGCGGCGCCCGCCGAGCTGCCCTCGCCCGACTGCCCCTCGCCCTGGCCCTCGTCGGCGCCGCTCGACTTGCCGCGACCGTTCTGGCCGAACCGCAGGCGCGGAAGCTCGATGCGCGGCACCGGGATGGAGATCAGGTGCCGGCCCTTGCGGCCGATCATCTCGCCGCCCGTGACGTACCGCTTCAGGTCGTGCTTGATGTGCCCGCGGACGATCTCATTGAAGCGGGTCCGGTCCCGCTCGATGCGTCCGACCGAGCCCTGCGAACCGGTCACGCGGCCTCGTCGGTCGGCGTCTTGGTGTCGCCCCGTGCGAAGATCCCGGCCACGTACTCGAGCATGCGTCCGGCGCACCGCTCGCAGTACCCGCGATCGCGCACCAGGCGCGCGGCCACGACCTCGACCTTGTCCTGCACGTCGCGGTCGATGACCGAGCTGCTGCCCGCGGTGATCTTGAACGTGTCGCGGCAGTCCTCGAACAGCTTCAGCTCGAGGGCGCTGCGCAGGCGCGGGTTCGACAGGTAGGTGAAACTCTCGCCACGCGAAGCCAGGGCGTCGATGTAGTTGACGATCTCGCGACGGAAGTCGCCCTTGCGGGCCTCCGTCACGCCGATCTTCTCCTCGATCGAACGCATCAGCCGCTCGTCGCCGACGCCGTCACCGCTGACCGACTCGGTGACCGCGTCCACGTAGTTGCAGCACAGCCGCTGCACGGCCTCCACGTCGGCGGCGACCGCCGAGCGCACCTCGTCCTTGACGGAGTCCTCGAGCTCCTCGCGCACCTGGGCCACGAGGTCACCGTAGCGGCGCCGCTGCTCGTCGCTGTCGATCAGCGGGTGGTTCAGCAGGCCACGCTCGAGCGAGTCGAGCACGTCGAACCCGGTCAGGCAGGGCTGCGCCTCGTCGGACACCAGCGCGGCCGCGACGCGGTCCTGGATGTAGCGCGGCGACACACCGGTCATGCCCTCGCTGGGGAGCTCGGCGCGCAACTCGGGCACCGAGGCCGGCGTGAAGCCCTTCACCGCGCGCCCGTCGTAGAGATGCATCTTCTGCACCAGCGTCAGCGCGTGGTTCTTGGGCTCCTCGAGGCGCGTCAGCACGGCCCACATGGCCGCGGACTCGAGCGCGTGCGGCGCCAGGTGGCGTCCGGCGCAGGCGCCCGCGCCGAAGGTCTTCTGGTAGATGCGCACCTCGTCGGCCAGCCGCGTGTTGTACGGGATGTCGATGCGCGTGGTGCGGTCGCGGAAGGCCTCCATCAACTCGTTGTTCTGCAGGCGGCGGAACTCCGGCGAGTTCGTATGCCCGAGGATCACCTCGTCGATGTCCGTCTGCGCGAACTTCTTCGGCTTGACGGAGTGCTCCTGCGTGGCGCCCAGCAGGTCGTAGAGGAAGGCCACGTCGAGCTTCAGGATCTCGATGAACTCGATCATGCCGCGGTTCGCGACGTGGAACTCGCCGTCGAAATTGAACGCCCGCGGGTCGGAGTCGCTGCCGTACTCGGCGATCAGCCGGAAGTTGATGTCGCCTGTCAGCTCGGTGCTGTCCTGGTTCTTCTCGTCCTTCGGCTGGAACGTGCCGACGCCGATGCGGTCCTGCTCGGAGAACACGAAGCGGTGCACCTCGATGGCGCGCTCGATGGCGTCGAAATCGCCGTCGGACTCACGCATCAGCTTCTCGTAGTAGAAACGGCAGACGGGGCAGAGCGTGCCGGTCGGCGCCAGGCGGTACTCGCCGTCGCTGCGCGCGTTCAGGTCGGCGTAGATCGCCTCCTGCACGCTGGGAAGCAGCAGGTGCAGCGGGTCCTCGTGCATCGGGCACTCGTGCACCTCGCCGTCCACGTGCCAACGGTAGCTGTACACCGCGCCCTCGGGGCGACGCGAGACGCGCTCGAGGCCGCGCTTCAGCAACCGGGCGATGGTGCTCTTGGAGGAACCGACCGGACCGTGCAGCAGCAGCACGCGACGTTCGGCGCCCAGGCCGTGCGCGGCGGCGCGCAGGTGGGCGACCAGATCGGCCAGCGGGCGCGCCAGGCCGAAGATCGCCTCGCGACCGTGCTCGACCGGATCGTCGAAGAAGCGGTAGTGCACCGGACCGTCGGTGCCGGCCGGCGCGGGGTCGGCGCCGTAGCCCAGGATCATGTCGTACAAACGCTGGTAGGCGTTGCGCGCCAGGCGCGGCTCACCGCGCACCAGGTCGAGGTAGTCGCCCAGCGAGCCCGCCCAGTTCAGGTCGGCCCACGCCTTGCGATCCGTGAGGTCGCGCGCGAGATCGATGTAGCGACCTGCGGTGACGTGACCCGCACCGTCGCGGTCGGTGTCCAGTTCGCGCGGCGTGCGCACAGGGTCCTCGAAGCGCTGGTCCATCGGGGCGTCTCGGAAGGGAGAAGGGATCGGGGTCCCTATCGAGACGGCACCTTGCCCCCCTTTAGGACAGTTGCCGCGGGAGCAGCAGCATCAGCAGGCAGAGACCCGCTGCAGCGAGCGAGAGCACCCTTCCCCACCGGATGGCGGGCGAATCCAGCCGGAACACGACATCGTGCGTTCCCGGTCCGAGGGGCACGGCCTGCCAGGCCACGTCGCACGGCAGCGTGGCCTGTTCGGGCTGTCCGTCCACCGACGCGGTCCAGCCCGGCCCGCGGTTTTCCGCGAGCACAAGCAGCGCGGGGCCGTTGCACTCGGCACGCACCCGAATGGTCGAGCCGGCGTGTTCGACGACGCGCGCGGTGCCGGTTCCACCGAAGGTCATGTCCAGTTCCTGTTCCAGCAGCGCGGTGTCGCCCGGGTCGGCCAGCAACAGGTCCTCGGGCAGGTCCTTCTGGATGTTCATCGTGCGCCCGGCGATCCAGGCGCGGCCGAGGTTCTGCTCGTTGAGCCACACGCGTGTCTCGCTCTCGTGCACCAGGCGCATGCCGGGGATGTCCGAGAGGTCGCTCTCGAGTGACGTGATCACGTAGCGCACGTCCAGCGCGTCGAAGCGCTGGCTGGCGTAGTCGACGTTCGCGCGCGAGAACGAGAAGTGCGCGAAGGCATCCATGTCGATCGGCACGTTGATCAGCCACTGGTACATGCGGTGGAAACCCAGGTTGTCGTACGACAGCACGTGGTCCACGCCGACGACGAAGTGCGTGTCCGGCGGCATGATGTTCCCTTCCGTGAAGATCCGGAAGGGAGGCTCCTGCTCCGCCAGGAAACTCACTGTCTCCGTTTGCGGATACAGATCCTCCACCGGCGTCGCCACGTTGTAGCCGTCCGAGAAACCGATCACGTCCAGGGCGATCACGCACGCCGCCAGCGGCGCACCCCATCCGCGCCGCCGCGAGCACAGCGCGCCCAACACGAGCAACGAGGCCGCGATCGCGATCACGTCGCGCGTGGCCAGCTGCCGCTTGCGGTTGATCGAGAGCGGCTGGTCCGCGATCACGGTCAGGGAGCCGTCGCGGATCGCCTCCACCTGCAGTCGGTGGCGCCCCTCCTCGGCGCGTTGCGCCGCGTAACGCACCGTCATCGGCTCGCCGTCCGTCGTCGCCGACGCGGGCCCCTCGCGCAGCGCGCGCCCGTCCACGAGCACGCGCAGGTCATCAGCCCGTTCGGCCAGGGGAAAGACGATCGGCACCGTCTCGCTGCCGTCGAACACGTCGTCCGGCGCGGGGGAGAGCAGCCCCGCGATGATCGTGATGCCGCCATGCGGCCCCACCGGGATGCGCAGCGCCGCCATCGCCCCCAGCAGGATCAGCACCAGCGTCAGCGCGATGCGCCCGACCGCCGTGAGGATGCCCGGCTTGACGATGCGCGCGCAGAGGATGTCGAGCACCATCGCGCCGCCGCACGCCACCATGAAGGCCACCGGCCCGAGCAGACGCGTCGGCCCCAGCTGGGACATGCCCGGCACCGTCCGCACCACGCTCTCGGCCGCCGGCATGTGGAAGGCCGCGCCCCACAGCAGCAGGCTGCCGACGGCGAAGAAGCGCACGAAGCTACCACCGAGCCCGACGATGGCGCCCAGCGCGAGCAGCAGCGCCGGCAGCACGCCCACGTAGCCCGAATTCAGACCCGGATAGTCCTGCGCGCCCGTGAACACGCCCGCATCCACGGGCGAGCCGTACATGCCCGGCAGCATGATCACGCCCGCCGAGATGCTCATGCCCATGCGGCGCGCCATGACCAGCACGACCACGCCGGCGAGGATCGCCGCGGCCCGCTTCACGAAGCTCCGCTCCACGCTGCTGCGCAACAGCGCGAACGCGCCCAGCAGGAAGATGGCGAAGATGAAGCCCATGCCGAAGCTCACGCCGCCCGAGTGCTCCGCCTCGTGCTTGCGCAACCACATGCCGTGGCTGAGGTTCGCGTACTCCACGAAGGGCAGCCACTGGATGGCCGAGAGCAGCAGGCCCAGCACGACGGCCGAGAGCACGATGAAGCGGCCGTGCGCGTCCCAGAGCCGGAAGAGCGCCCACAGCACCAGCGTCGCGCCGGCCACGAAGCCCGTCTCCGGATGACCGCCGAACACGAGCAGCGCCACGCTCAGCGCGAACACGGCCAGGCGACGCCGCCCGCGGTCCTCGACGATCCGCTCCACCGCCCAGAAACCCAGCGGCAGCGCGAGCAGCGTGTGGGCGAGCGCGTACTGCATCCACAGCACCTGGTGCCCGCCGAAGCCGAAGGCCAGCCCGCCGCACAGCGCGGCAGTCCAGGAGAGGCCCAGGCGACGCAGGAACAGGAAGGTGAACTGCGCCCCCAGCACGAGCAGCACGAGCGCCTGGAGCAACGGCACCAGCGTGTCGGAGAACACCGCGGCCAGCAACGTCAGCGGATGCAGGAGTGAGCTGGTCATGTTGCCGAGGAACGGCAACCCTCCGCCCCCGCGGCTGGTCCACGCCGCGTCGGCCTCCCCGGCGTACACCGCCGCCGCCTCGCGCAGGTACGGGTAGTAGATGCGGGGCTGGTCGCCGAGGAAGCGGTTGTACGGCTCGGCATCGCTCGCGGTCGCCGTCGCCGACCACGGCAGCGAGTGCTGCAACGACTCGCTCGACACCATGACCGTGTCGGGGCGCAGGCCGTCGCGCAGCATGAAAAGCGCAACGACAGAGAAGACCAGGAAGGCCCCTGCGCTGCTCCAGCGTGCGGTTGAAAGCGCCACGAGCCTCCCGCTACCATTTCCTGCCCGCTAGGCGGGCCGCGCTCTCCGGAACTGCAAGCCGCGACATGATAAGTGTCGTCATCCCGGTCTACAACGAGGCGGGCTGCCTGCAGGCGCACGTCGAGTCACTATCGGCGATCCTCACGGATCTGGCCGGTGACGCCTGGGAAATCGTCCTGGTGGACGACGGCAGCCGCGACGAGACCCCCGGCGAACTGGCCGTCCTCGCCCGCAACCCCCAGGTCAGCGTCCAGACCCACCCCGAGAACCGGGGCAAGGGCGCCGCCGTGAGGACCGGCGTGATGGCCACCCGCGGCGACATGGTGCTCTTCTGCGATGCCGACATGTCCACCCCGCCCGAGACGCTAGGGGAGTTCAAGGCCGCCCTGGACGAGGGCGCCGACGTGGTCGTGGGCAACCGCAAGAGCGCGGCGGCCGACATCCAGCGCTGGCAGCCCCCGCTGCGCACCTGGCTGGGCCTCGGCTTCACCCGCCTGGCCAACTGGATGACCGGCCTCTCGATCAGCGACTACACCTGCGGCTTCAAGCTCTTCCGGGGCGAGGCGGCCCGACGCGTGTTCGAGGCCACCGAGACCCCCGGCTGGAGCTTCGACGTGGAGGTGCTGGCCCGGGTGGCCCGGGAGGGCCTCAGCGTGCGCGAGATCCCCGTCCGTTGGCACCACGTGGACGACACGCGGGTCCGGATCGCCCGGGACGTCATCCGATCCTTCCTGGAATTGTTGTCGATCCGACGCCGTCTGGGCCGATTCCGGAAGGGCGCGGACTGATGCAGGAACGCGTCCGACCTGCGATGATGGCCGATTCGACCAGTCGGACCGGGGTGCGACCCCGTCGACCCGCCCGATTCCTTCCCCGAGCCCCGACGACGCCGTGACCGACACCCCCGTCGCCACCTCAGATGACAGCGCCGGCGCCCCCACGGGCGAGGCGCGCACCGTGACCATCCTCGGGGGCGGTCTGGCCGGCCTGTCCGCCGCCCAGAAGTTCTCCGAGACGGGCTGGGACGTGACCGTGATCGAGCGCGAGCACGAGGTCGGTGGCCTAGCTTCCTCGTTCGAGCAAGAGGGCTACACCTGCGACTACGGCCCGCACCGCCTGTACAGCTCGCTCAAGGAGCTGAACGACCACTTCAAGATGGTCCTGGACGGCAACCACGACAACCGTGCGCGCCTCTCGCGCATCTACATGAAGGGCAAGTTCTTCGACTACCCGCTGAAGGCGGGCAACGTCCTGAAGAGCCTGCCGCCCTGGCTGCTGATCCGTTCCTTCCTCGACTACATCGCCGTGCGCATGCGCAACGCCGTGCGGCCCATCAAGGACGACAACTTCGAGAACTGGGTCATCAAGCGCTTCGGCAGGACGCTCTACAACCTGTTCTTCGGAACGTACACGCGCAAGGCCTGGGGCATCCCCTGCACGCAGATCTCCGCCGACTGGGCCAGCCAGCGCATCTCGCTGCTGTCGCTGTGGGACACGGTCAAGAAGACGCTGTTCAAGCCGCGCAACACGCCGCGCACCTACGTCTCGGTGTTCCTCTACCCGGTCAAGGGCGGCATCGGCGAGTTGTGCCGCGGCTACCAGCGCCTCGTCGAAGCCGACGGCGGCAAGGTCATCACCAGCGCCGACGTGGTCAAGATCGAGACCGAAGGCGACACCGTCACCGGAGTCACCTACGAGAAGGACGGTGCGAAGCACACGGCGACCTCCGATCTCTACATCTCCACGGTGCCGCTCACGGTGCTGGTCCCCATGACAGGCGAGAGCGTCCCCGAGCGCTGCCACGAGGCGGTCGCCGGCCTGACGCACAAGGGCATCGTCTTCGTGTACCTGAAGCTCGACCGCCCGCAGCTCACGCCCGACCACTGGATCTACATCCCCGAAGAGCACATCGCCGTGCACCGCATCAGCGAGTTCACGAACTTCAGCAAGGACTGCGCGCCCGAGGGCAAGACGCTCGTCTGCGCCGAGATCACGGCAACGGTCGGCGACAAGCACTGGACCATGGACGACGCCGACCTGATCACGCTCGCCAGCGACAACCTGATCGAGCTGGGCCTGCTCAAGGCCGACGAGGTCATGGAAGGCGGGTTCGTGCGCCGCGTGGACTACGCCTACCCGATCTACGACCTCACCTACCGCGCCCACGTCGACGCCCTGATGAGCCACCTCAGGGGCTTCCAGAACATGGTGTCGACCGGGCGGCAGGGACTCTTCCGCTACGGCAACATGGACCACTCGGTCGCGATGGGACACGCCGTCGCCCGCCGCACGCTCGAGGCTCGCGGCATCGACCACTCCGAGGTCGCCGCGGGGGACGAATACTTCGGGTGAGCGGCGGCGTGGAACCCGCCCCCTCGAGCGCAGCCGCATCTGACGGCCCCATGCCCGGCATGCGCGACATGCCCTGCCTGTTCTGCGGCGTGCACGAGGAGGTCCTGCGCTTTCGCGACGGCCCGTTCCGCGTCATCGAGTGCGGCCGCTGCGGCCTCGTCTACGTCAACCCGCGCCTGCCCCCCGAGCGGCTGCAGGAGATGTACCAGGACGAGTACTGGTCCTCCGAGCGCGCGCGCGACTTCGGCTACTCCGAGTATCTCGAGGAGGCGCCGCTCTACCTGCGCACCTACAAGCTGCGCAGTCGGATGATCACCCGCTACAAGCCGCAGCACGGACGCGTGCTCGACATCGGCTGCGCGGCCGGCTTCTTCGTGTCGGTCATGCACGAGCTGGGCTGGGACACGACGGGCATCGAGATCTCGCTGCCCATGGTGGCCTATGCCGAGGAGACCATGCGCCTGCCCGACGTACGCCACGGCGACATGCTCAGCGTGGACGTCGAGCCGAAGTCGTACGACGTCGTCACGCTATGGGACGTGATCGAGCACCTCGAGGACCCGCGCCCGCACCTCGCGCGCGCGCGCGAGGCGCTGAAGGACGACGGCATCCTCGTGCTCGAGACGCAGAACGTCGCCTCACGCTTCGCGCGCCTGCTCGGACGCCGCTGGCAGCACTACAAGCACGAAGAGCACCTCTACCACTTCGACCCGAAGTCGTTGACGCGCCTGCTCGCGGACACCGGCTGGGAGATCGTCGAGAACACGCCGCGCTACGGCGGCAAGTACGTCTCGATGCGCTTCCTCGTCGAGCGCGTCGGCAGGATCCACCCGTGGCTGACCACGCTTGCCGCGCCGCTGCGACTGATCGGCAGCCTGGCCATGTACGTCAACATGCGGGATGAGATGGTCGTCGTCGCGCGGAAGCGCTGAGCCGTGGAACGCGCCGCGTTCAAGCAGTTCGCCACGCTGGAGCGCACGCACTGGTGGTTCGCCGGACGGCGCGGCCTGTACCTGCCGCTGCTCGCCGAGGTGCTGCGTCGCGACCGCGGCGCGACCGCGACCGATCTCTCCGTGATGGACGTGGGTTGCGGCGTGGGCGGCTTCCTGGGGCCGCTCGCGATGTTCGGCCGCGTGGTCGGGCTCGAGCTGGACGAGCCCTCGATCGCGTGGTGCCGCGACCGCGGCTACCCCGCGACGGCCGTCGCGCTCAGCGAGACACTGCCGGTGCGCCCCGCCAGCCAGGACCTGGTCTGCCTGTGGGACGTGATCGAGCACACGCCGGACGACCTGCCCGTGCTGCAGGAGGTGCGGCGCAGCCTCAAGCCGGGCGCCCACGTAGCCATCTCCGTTCCGGCCTACCCGTTCCTGTTCGCGAACAACGATCGCGTCGCGCACCACTACCGCCGCTACACGCGCGGCAGCCTGGTGCGCAGCGTCAAGGCCGCCGGGCTGGAAGTGCGCAAGGCCACCTACGTGAACGTGTGGCTCTCCCTGCTGATCATCCCCGCCGTGCTGCTGCTCAAGCTGAAGGAGCGGCTGTTCCCGATCGAGGAGGACCAGGCCAGCAACATCTCGCGCAGGGTGCCCCGCCCGCTGAACGCGTTGCTGGCGTGGATCTTCTCGTCCGAGCGACACGTGTTGCGCCACGTGAACGCGCCCTTCGGCCACTCGTTGTTCCTGGTCGCGCGGCGGCCGCCCGACGCGTGAACGCCGAGACGAATCTCGGCGCTCACCGCCTCGCGGGCGTCGCGCTCGCGCTGATCGTGCTGGCCTTCCAACTCATGGTGATCCAACGCGCCTGCGACGGGGCCACCGACACCGCACCGGGAGTGCTGCTCGAGTTGGTCCTTCCCGGCGCCTTCGCCGACGCCGGCAGCCCGCGGGGACCGGTCCCGGGCACGACCACGCCGCCCCCACGCCCCAACCTGATGGCCCGCACTCTGATCCCGACGGCCAGGGCGCCAGCCCGAGCCTCGCTCTACGTCGGTCTGCTGCCGCTCCTGCTCGCGATCATGGCCGCGATCTCCGCGCAGGGCAGGTGGCCGACGCGAGCGCGCATCGGCCTCGTGATCGGCGTGATCCTGGTCGGCGGCGGCATCCCCACCGGGCTCATCGGCGCCCTGCTCTTGATCGCCTCCCTTGCCGTGCTCGCCGGCCTCGGCCTCACCGGACTCTCCCACGAGACCGAGGGCTCGAGCGCGCCGACGCTCGCGCTGGGCTCAGCCTCTGTCGTGCTGGCTGCCGTTCTCGGCGCTCTGGCGCTACAGGCCGGCGCCGTGCCGGACCCGGAGGTCACCGGCCCGCTGGTGCGACGCCTCCCGGCCGGCGAGGAGCCGGCCTGGTCGGCCACGATGCTCGCCGCCAGCGCGGCACATTTGCGCTTCGTGCTCGACCGCGCGGCGCTCGCAGCGTTCGCGGGCATGACCGCGCTGTTGCTGCACCTCAAGGGGCGCGCGCGATGGTCGCTTGCCCTGATCGTGCTCGTAGTCATCGCGGACCTCCTGACGGCCCGCTTCGCCTGACGCTCCTCAGTCGGAGCGTGCAACCACCGCTCCGAGCCGGTGCTGGGCCAGGAGCAGCAGACCGCCGCACCAGAGCGCCGCGTGCAACACCCCGGCCGCACCGGAGAGATCGCCCAGCCCGGGCAGCAACCACGCGGCCCAATGGTCGGCCAGCCACGGCCGCAGGTGGCCGGCCACGAGCAGGCACCACAGCGCAGGCACAAGCAGACCGCGCTCGAGCCAGGCACCGAGGAACAGGCCGCCGGCGCAGAGGATCGAGAGGTCGAGCAGGACCGCGACCGGGCGATCGGGCCAGGCGCCGCCGGCCCAGGCCGCGAGGGCCACCGCCGGCAGCGTGGAGAGCGCCAGCCCGGCCCAGCGCCACCCGAGCGCGAAGCCGCCGCCGCGTGCGGCGCGCAGCGTGAGCAGGCCGGAACGCGCCTCGCGCGCGACGAGCAACGGTTCGGCCAGTGAGAGCGCGAGCGCGGCGGCGAACGGAAGGCACGCGGCGCGCACCTCGTCCACGAAGCCCTCGCTGCCGCCCAGCACCGAGTTCGCCAGCCAGGCACCGAACCAGGCCAGCGCGGCGGCGGCGGCCACCACCAGCGCACTCGACGGAACGAGCAGCGAGCGGCGCAGCGTGTCGAGGAGGGCGACCACGCAACCATGGTCGGGCACGGCGCGGTCGGTCTCAAGGGCGGGACGCGCGAAGCGCCGTCCGGTTCCGTCAGAGACCCGTCAGCGGCCCAGTGCGGCCACCGTGGAGACGCCGTGGGCGCCGATGCGGAACAGGACGCGCCCCACCACCTGGTCGCGGCTCACCGGTCCGAACTCGCGGCTGTCGATCGAGACGCGCCGGTTGTCGCCCAGCACGAAGTACTCGTCGCCAGCGAGGGTGTAGTCCGGGAAGGTGTCCGAGCGGCTCAGCTCCTGGGGGATGTCCTCGCGCAGGTAGTGGCCGTTGCGGATGACCTGGCCGCGGAACATCGAAATCGTGTCGCCGGGTCCGGCGACGACGCGCTTCACCAGGATCTCGTCGTGGACGTCGAGGATGACCGTCTCGCCCACCCCGGGCGGATCGATCAGCTCCTGGATCTCGCACACCAGGATGCGGTCGCCGTCCTCGAGCGTCTCGCGCATCGAGGCGCCCGAGACGCGGTAGCTGGTCACGAGCGTCGCGCGCGCGACCAGGAACAGGACCAGCAGCACGAGCGTCGCTCGCAGCGAGTAGAGCATCACGGTGTGGGGGCGCGGCATGGGTGTCTCCGGGCCATCGTGGGCCGGACAGCTCCTATCGGGTCGCGCTTGCCGTGAGGTTGAGCGGCGCTGGGCCCTACGTGGGCGCGGCCTGGGCATTGCTCAGCCCCATCCGGCCCCCAAGCGACCTTTGAACCGCCCCTTCCGGCGGGACACACTGCATCCATGTCCCGCTCAGCCCTGCTCCGCGCCGTTCCGCTGGCGCTGCTGCTGGCCGTGCCGCTGATCTTCTTCAGCCCCGTCCTCGGCCCCCTCCTGGGCGGTGACCAGGCCCTGGTGCCGGTGCACACCGACGAGCTCGGACCCTGGAAGGGCGAGGTGGACGCCGCGCGCCTGGACGAGATCCGCACGCGCCACCAGCCGCTGCTGCTGGACACCACCATCTGCTTCCACCCCCACTTGGTGGCGACGCTGGCGCGACTGCGGGCCGGCGAGGCGCCCCTCTGGAACCCGAACCTCCTGGCGGGCGTGCCGCTGCTTGCGCAGGCCGTGCACGGCGCGCTGCACCCGCCGCTGCTGCTCGCGACCCTGCTGCCGTTCCCCATGGCCTACGGTTGGCTGGCGCTGCTTCAGACGCTCATCGCGGGTCTGCTGATGTACCGCCTCGCGCGCGAGTTCGATGCGCCGCCCTGGGCGAGCTGCCTGGCCGGGCTGGCGTTCGCGTTCTGCGGCTACGCGTCGGTGCGCTTCCACTTCTTCCAGGTGCACGGCGCGGCGATCTGGTTGCCGGGCGTGCTGCTCGGAGTGGAACGCCTGTTCAAGGGCGCACGCTGGGGCGCGATCGCGTGCATCGCGCTGTGCCTCGGCTTCTCGCTGCTAGCGGGATTCCCGCAGGGCAGCCTGCACATCCTGTATGCGGGCGCGGCGTTCGGCGCCGTGCGGTTCGTGAGCGCGTGGCGCGCGGGCGGCGCGGCGCGCGCGAGCGGGCTGCGCGCGGGCTGGGCCTTCGCGCTGGCGCTGGCATTGGGCCTCGCGCTCGGCGCGCCGCAACTGCTGCCCGCCGCGGACATGGCCAGCGACCCCGATTCGACGCGTCGCGCGATCTCCACCGAGGAGGTGGCCTCGTTCGGCATGCGGCCGACGACGCTGCTCGCGGCTCTTGCTCCCGACCTGTTCGGCATGCCGTCGGACCTCGCCGCGCACGAGCTGCCGCACCTGCGCCAGGACGGCGTGATGCGGCGGCTGTTCTGCAAGCCCACGGGCAACTTCGTGGAGACGACCTCGAGCTTCGGCCTCGCGCCGTTGCTCTTGGCGCTGCTCGGCCTGACGCTGCGGCGTCGCGGCGCCGGCCTGGCCGGCGGACTGATGCTCGCGGGCGTGCTGCTCTCGGTCGACACGCCGCTGTTGCCCTGGGCACTGCATCTTCCCGGGCTCGACATCGGCGACCCCAAGCGTTTCCTGCTGCTGTTCGCGGCGGGCGGCGCGCTCGCGGCGGCGCTCGGTCTCGACCGCCTGGTGCGCAGCGGTCCGCCGATGTGGTTCGTGCGCAGCGTCGGCGTGATGGCGCTGGTCGGCGTGCTCGGCGCGGTCGTCGCGCTGACCACCGACGAGGCGGGCTGGGCGCGCGCCGTGTCCCCCGGGCTGGCCGCGGCCACGGGCCTGCCGGAAACGGAGATCGCCGCCCACGCCGGCGACCTCGCCTACGACCTGGAGTTGCTGCGCTCCTCGCTGGTGCGCTTCGCGCTGCTGGCCGTGCTCTGCACGGGCGGCTTCCTGATCGCGCGGCGGCGGGCGTTCATCGGCGCGGCCGTGCTGTTCCTGGCGACGCCCGTGGACCTCGGCAACCTCGCCGCGCGCAGCAACGCGATGCTCCCCGCCGACGGCTGGTACGCCGCGCCGCCCGGACTGGACGCACTGGCCGACGACGAGGGTGGCCGCATGGTCCGCTTCCATCCCGGCGGAACGCGCGACGTGATGGGCTACCCGCTGCCGCCCAGCACCGGGCTCGCCTTCGGCCTGCGCGACGTCTCGGGCTACGTCGCGCTCTCGATGCGGCGCCTCGAAGCGCTGTACGAGATGGTGCAGCCCGGCACGAGCACCAACGTCGGGCCGACGGCGCTGACGGATCCCGCCGCGCTCGACTCGCTCATCCTCGACGCGATGGCGGTGACGCGCGTGCTCTCCAGCGTGCCGCTCGACCGGCCGGGGCTGATCCCGCGGGGCAAGGTGGGCAACGTCTGGGTCTACGCCAACGAGAACGCGATGCCGCGTGCCTGGATGGCGTTCGGCATCGTGACCGTGAGCGACGAGGAAGCGGCCCGCAAGGCGCTCGTCGCGCCCGGGGCGGACCCGACGCGACGCCCCGTGGTCGAAGGGCTGCTGAGCGAGACGCTCTCGCCCGCCCGCGCGCTCGGCGAACTGCTGCGGCCGGGAATCGCCCGCATCACCCGCGATCTCCCCGAACTGGTGGAGGTCACCGTGCGCACCGAGCGCGACGAGGCCGTGCTGATCCTGGCCGACTCCTGGATGAGCGGCTGGAGCGCCGAGGTCGATGGCGAGCCCGCGGTGATCCGCCCCGCCAACCTCGCCTTCCGCGCGGTCGCCGTGCCGAAGGGGCTGCACACGGTGACGTTCCGCTACCGCTCACGCGGTTGGGACATCGGTTGGCCCGCGGCCGTGCTCGCGCTGCTCGTGATCGGCGCGGGCTTCGTGGTCGGGCGGCTAGGCGCGCGTCGACGCGCCGTCTGAGTCGGCATCGTCCGCGTCGTCCGTCTCGCCAGACTCGCCAGACTCGTCCGACTCGTCGGCGTCGTCCTGGGGTTCCGCGGGATCGACCGACATGCCCTCGGCCTCGTCGCGGATGTCCTTGGCCATCTTCGAACGTCGTGAGGCGATCCAGAAACCGATCGTCATCACCGCCAGCATGCCGGCGCCGATCAGCAGCTTGAGCTCCGACGCGCTCTCCGCGCTGCTGCCGAACACGGCGTAGATCAGCGTCTCGGGGCTGGTGCCGATGAACGTCCCGATGAAGAAGTGCTTCGTCGACACCGGGCTGACTCCGAACAGCACGTTGGTCGCGAAGTTGTTCCCGACCGGGCAGACGCGGATCAGGATGTTCGTGGCGATGGGATGCTGCCGCACCTTCTCCCGCAACCGGCCGCGACGGCGCGCCGCGCGCGCGCTGATGTAGTCGCGCCCGAGCCAACGCGCCCAGGAGAACGCGCCGAGGCATCCGAGCACCGTGCCGATGTGCGCGTAGAGGAAGCCCAGGTGCCAGTTGAAGAGCACGCCGCCCAGGATCGAGAAGGCGAGTCGCGGCGCCCCGACCGAGATGGAGAACGCGCTCAGCGCGATGTAGGCGAGGGGCGCCCACCATCCCAGCGCGCCGATCCGCTCGCGCAGCGACTCCTGCCCCTCGGGCAGCAGCAGGTCGTGCAGCGGCGAGACGTACACCGTGAGCACGAACGCCACGATCAGGCCCAGCAGGATCAGCGGCTTCACCACGGAGGTCGTGCCCGCGCCGTCCGGCGCGTCGTCGTCACGACCCAAGGCACTATCCGTCATCCGGTGCTCCGAGGTGGCCGAGACGGTTTTCACCGATCATGTCTCGCAGGGCGGGGTAGCGCTCGAAAGCGCGATCCCAGCGCGCGGCGTCGTAGTCCTCTCGAAGCTGCACGGTACCCGCCTCGAACTGCTCCTGCCACAAGTCCAGGCTGCCGTAGTTCACGGCGGTCAGAGCCAGGCTCGCGGTGACGCACAGCCCGGCCAGGAGCAGCGGTCGGGCGCGCAGTCCCGCCCGCACGACACCGACGATCAGGCCCAACCCCACCAGGATCCCGGCACCCAGCGCCCAGGTCGCCGAGCCCAGGATGTCGCCGTAGAACACGACCAGCAGGGCGAGCACCCCCGCGCCGAACAGCGCCGCCAGCACGCCCAGAGTTGTCATCAGCCGTCGCGCGAGAACCGGCCTGCGTCGGCACAGCGAGAGGGCCGAGTCGGCGATGAGGATCGCCAGCGCCGGCATCAACGGCAGCAGGTAGTGCTTCTGCTTCTGCGGGATGATCGAGATCGCCACGAAGAGCGAGAGGAACACGACAGCCAGGAACGAGCGTCGGCCGTCGCCACACCAGAGGCGCGTGCGCACCGCCGCGAAGACGGCCAACGGCAACAGCAGGATGGCGGGCAGCATGTCGCTCAGCAGCTTGGCGCCGAAGTACCAGAACGGCGCGTAGTGCTTCCCTGTCGCGCGGACCTCGCCGGTGTCGAGACCCAGCGGCAGGGCCACCGCCATGCGCAGCGTGTCCCAGGCCTCGGGAACGACCGCAAGGATGACGACGTACCAGGAGAAGCCGACCAGCACGCCGAGGCTGACCCAGCCCAGGACGGGCCATCGAAACGCGTCGCGCAGCCGTCGTTGCAACAGGAGCGTGACGGCGATCGGCAACCCGATGACCAAGAGCGCAGTGGTCGCCTTTGCCAACACGGCCAGCGCCGTGCACAGGGCGAACGCGGGTAGCAGTCTCCGGCCGCTGCCGGACAGCGCCCGGTCGAAGGCGAACAAGGCCAGGTTGCTGAACAGCACCAACTCCATCTCGGCCAGGCCGATCCGCCCATAGCTGACGACCAGGGCCATCAACCAGAGCAGGCTCACGGCCAGCAGGCCCAGCTCCGGTCCGCCGATCGACCGCCCCCAGCGGAAGACCAGCCAGGCCAGACCGATGGCAGCCAGCACGGAGGGTAGGCGCAGCGCGAAACGGTCGGCCCCGCCCAGCACGACCGCGCACGCCGAGGTGGACCAGTAGAAGAGCGGCGGCTTCACCAGCCGGACCTCGCCCTCGACGCGCGGGACGAGCCAGTCGCCGCTCTCCACCATGCCCTGCATCACGTGCCACGTGCGCGCCTCGCGGCTGGTGTCGATGGGCGTCGCACCCAGACGGAAGCCGAGCGACAACGCGATTCCGAGCGACAGCAGGAGCAGCCAGAACCGGGCGCGGCCCGCGCTCATCGGCCCTCTCGGGGGAGGAACCACACGCGCATGAACTCGTGCCGGTCGAAGGCGCTCGACCAGCGAGCTGCGTCGTAGTCGGCGCGTTGCTGCACGGTGCCGGCGTGGAACTCACGCTTCCACTTGTCCAGGCTGCCGTAGTAGACGAGCGCGAACAGCAGCGTGCCGCAGGTGGCGATGCCCAGCAGGCGCATGGGGCGCCCGGACAGCCCGGCGCGCAGCGCGCCCAACGCCAGCGCCACGACCAGGACCCCCGCCGTCACCAGGACGCCGGTGCTGCTCCCCACGACCACGCCGTAGAACCACGTCAGCCCCCCGCCCAGCGCGAGGCCGATGACGGCGGTGAGGATGCCGAAGCCCGCCAGCAGGCGCCGCCCGCGCGCGGGGTCCTCGCGCAGCAATGCCAACGTCGCGTCGGCGAGCAGGATCGAGAGGGCCGGCAGCAGCGGCAGCAGGTAGTGCTTCTGCTTCTGCGGGATGAGCGAGAAGGCCACGAACAGCGAGATCACGATCAGCGCCAGGAAGCGGCGGCGCGGATCCTCCGACCACAGGCGGCCCTTGATCGCGCGGCCGATCGTCCAGGGCAGCAGGAACAGCGCGGGCAGCGCCGCGCTCACCAGGCCGCCGAAGTAGAACCAGACCGGGCTGTAATGAGTGGCCGTCGGGACCACGACGTCGGACGTCACGCCCAGGGGAAGCGTCGCCGCCATGCGCAGCGTGGCCCAGGCGCCCGGCAGGGTCGCGAGGATCACGAAGTACCAGGCGAAGCCGGCCAGCACGCCGAGCGTCACCCAGGTCAGAACGGGCGCCCGGAACGCGCCGCGCACGCGCTTGTGCACGACCAGCGCCAGCGCGATCGGCAAGCCGATCAGCATCAGCCCCGTCGTGGCCTTGGACAGGACGGCCAGCGCCACCCACAGCGCGAACAGCGCCAGGCCTCCCGACCGCGCCCGGAAGAAGATGCGATCGAAACTGAACAACGCGAGGTTGCTGAACAGCGCCAGCTCCATCTCGGCCACGCCGCGCCGCCCCTGCGTGACGATCAAGTGCATCATCAGCAGGACGCACACCGCGCACATGCCCAGCCGGTCCCCGCCGACCGAGCGCGCCCAGGCCCACGTGAGCCAGGCCATCGCGATCGTGGCCAGCACCGACGGCAGGCGCCAGGAGAAGAAGCTCACCTCGCCGGCCACCGTCGAGACGGCGGCAGCCGACCAGTAGAAACCCGGCGGCTTCACCAGCCGCTCGCTCCCGTCGGCCATGCGCGGCACGAGCCAGTCGCCCGTGTCGACCATGGCGCGCGTCACTTCCCAAGTGCGGATCTCGCGCTTGCCGTCGAGCGGCAACTCGCCCAGGCGGAAGAGCATGACCGCGGCCAGCCCCACCAGTAGCAGCAGGAGCGGCAGCTTCGTGCGCCGCTCCGGGCGCTCTAGAAGAGGTTGAACTTCAGGATGCACCAGAGGGCCTCGAAGCCGTCGCGCATGCCGATCTTCTTGCCCTCGGCGAAGTCGCGGCCGAAGTAGCTGATGGGCACTTCGTAGACGCGGCACTTCACGCCATTGAAGGTCATGCGCGCGACCTTGGCCGTGACCTCCGGTTCCACGCCGAAGCGCTTGCTCTCGATGTCCAGCCGGTCCGCGACCTCGCGACGGAAGACCTTGTAGCAGGTCTCCATGTCGGTCAGGTTCAGGTTGGTCAGCATGTTGCTGAACATCGTCAGCCCCTTGTTGACCACGTAATGCCAGAACAGGTGGCAGCGGTGCGCGCCGCCTCCGAGGAAGCGGCTGCCGAAGACGACGTCGGCCAGCCCGTCCTGGATGGGCTTGAGCAGCGCCGGATAGTCGTCGGGCGTGTACTCGAGGTCGGCGTCCTGGATCAGGACGATGTCGCCGGTCACGGCCGCGAAGCCGGTGCGCAGCGCGGAGCCCTTGCCCTGGTTCACGTCGTGGTAGATCACGCGGACGTTCGGGTTGGCCTCGGCCTCGATCTCGGCCAGCACGTCGCGCGTGCCGTCCGTGGAGCCATCGTCGACGAGGAGGATCTCCTTCTCGTGCGGCGTGGCCAGGATCCGCGCGAGGATGGTCCGGACCGTGTCCCGCTCGTTGTACACAGGCACGACCACGGACAGCTTCATGAAGGGACTCCCGTCAGGCGGCCGGGATTATCGAGGGGCCGCGCCGCGCAATCAAGGAATGCTGGGCTTTCAAGGAACGCCGGGTTTCCGGGCCCGGCCGGCGCCGGGATCCGGTCAGCCATCGGAGCCCGCGTCAGCGATCGGAGGCGGTGCGCGGGTCGAGCACGACCTCGCGTGTGCCGAACACCTCGTGCAGCCGGAAGCTGTCCATCAGCGCCCGGATCATGTTGGCGAACTCCGGAGCCTCCTCGACCGCCCAGAACGGGATGCGGAAGAGCTTCACGATCTCGCTGTCGGGGCGCTTCCGGCGCTTCTGGATGTCCTTGCGCTTGGACGCCATCGCATCGAGCTGCGTCGAGAAGTCGTTGATGGCCAGCATGTCGGCCTTGGCCGGCCGCGGGATGCCCACCGAGCGCTTGCTGGCACGCATCTTCAGGAAGACCTCGTGCATGCGGCCCTTCCCGCGGGCGTCGCGCGCGTCGATGCGGTAGCCGGCATCGTCGAGGTGCAGCACGTAGGCCATGCGCTTCTGGTGGACGAGCAGCGCCGCGGGCAGCACCTTCTCCAGCACCGACTCCTGGTAGTTCTTGTAGATCAGCCAGAGCGGGTTGCGCATCTGCAGCAGGCGGATCTTGTGCACGTCGATGCGCCGGCTGGTGGACATGTGGTGGTGGTAGGCGACCGACTGGGGCACGTACAGCACGCGGTAGCCGAGCACCCACAGGCGGAAGCCGAGGTCGACGTCCTCGTAGTAGGCGAAGAACTCCTCGTCGAAGCGGCCGGCCTTCTCGTACACGTCGCGCCGGATGGCCATGGAGCCGCCGCAGGCGAAGAGCGTGTCGCACGGCTCCTTGTAGCGGTCGATGTCGGGGTCGTTCATCCCGACCTGCCAGCCGATGCCGTGGAAGTTCATGGCCGAGCCGCCGAAGTTCACGACCTTGCCGTTCCACGAGAGCGTCAGGCTCGACGTGCAGTCGGCCTCCTGGCTCACGATCGGCGCGAGCAGCTCGCGCAGCCAGCTGCGCTCCACGCGCATATCGGTGTTGAGGAAGACCAGCACCTCGCCGCTGGACGACTCGACGCCCACGTTCACGCCGCCCGCGAAACCGTGGTTCTGGCGGCACTGCACGGTGCGCGCGTCGCTGCCGTTCTGGTCGAGCCACTGCACCGAGCCGTCGACCGAGGCGTTGTCCACCACCACGACCTCGAGCAGCTCGCGCGGGTAGTCCACCGCGCGCAGCGACGCGAACAGCTGCTCGAAGTGGTGACGCCCGTTCAGGTTCACCAGGATGATGGAGACGGATGGGAGGCTCATGCGTTCACGGTCTGCCGGGGCTCGGGGCGCGGCGTCCGTCGGTGCGGGCGTCTGCGCCGCGCGCCGAGATCACCTGTCGATAGCGCCATTCCATCTCCACGGCTTCCATCCCGTCGGTCTTGGGTTCGGGGGCCGACGCCGCCAGGCGCGGGCCCAGGTCAGGTTCGTCGATGATCCGTTGCAGCGCAACGCGCAACGCATCGGCATCTCCGGGCCGGAACAGGAGCCCATCGGTGTCGTGGCGGATCCCCTCGGCGATCCCGGCGATGTCGCTGCCGATCACCGGCGTGCCGGAAAGCTGGGCCTCCCGGACCGTCAGGCCATAGGCCTCCTGCCAGACCGAGGGCACCACCAGCACGTCCAGGCCGGCGTGGATCGAGGCCATGTCGTCGTGGTGGAAGCGCCCGTGGAAGGTGATGCGGTCCGGTGCGATCTGCTGCGCCTCCCCCGCCACCAGGCGCACCTGCTCGGCGGCCACCGGGTCGCTGCCGCCCTCGTGGTCACCGTGCACGTGGATGTGCGCGGCACCCGGCGCCATCCCCGCGACGGCCTTCGCAACGACGTCGAGGCCCTTGTACCAGACCAGGCTGCCGACGAAGCCGACACGCAGGGGCTCGCCCGGCTCGCGCGGCACGCGCTCGGGTGGGCCGTCCTTCAGCCAGCCGGTGTCCATGCCGTACGCAGCCAGCGCGATGCGCCCCGGCGGGATGCCAAGCTCCGAGAGTGACGTCTTGAGCGTCGCGCTCGGGACCACCAGGGCATCGGCGCGCTGCAGCACCTCGCGCATCCAACCTTCGCGCCGCACCAGGCTCGCGGTGTCCTCGCGGTTCTTCTGTCGCCCGGGACCGGGCGGCGGGATGCTCTGCGGCACGCGTTCGGCCCACCACTCGACCAGCCCTCCCAGCAGGCGATCGGTGAACGCCATCGGGTCGATCAGCTTCGGGTGGTCCTTCACGCAGGCCGCGCAACCCAGTCCCGGCGGCGCGATCAGGCAGTTCTTCCGGTTGGGCCGGATGAGCTGCACGCGCGAACACCGCGCCCAGAAGTCGCTCAACGTGACCACGCTCGGCACGCCCGCGACGCGGCAGCGGTCGATGATGCCGGTGGACAGGTGGATCATGTGCTGGATGTGCACGACGTCCGGCTGCTCGTCCGCGAGCACGCGCTCGAAAGCGCCCTCGGCAGCGGCGAACCGGTAGGACTCGTCCACGCCCGAGAAAGCCAGGCGGTTCACGAAGCGGTGCACCTTGAAGCCGTCGAACTCGCTCTCGTGCAGCGAGCGGTCGGCCTCCTCCGGCTCGCCGGGCGTGCGGATGAAGAGCACGATCTCGTGGCCCCGCTCGCGCAGCGCGCGCGCCAGTGTCAACGTCAGCACCTCCACCCCGGCCCAGCTGTCGGGCGGGAAGGCGTGCACGACCATCAGGATCTTCAGCGGGCGCTCGGGGGTGGTCGTGGCCGGCGGCGGGTGGCCGCCCTCGATCAGCGCCGCGCGCCCGCCCTTCCAGAAGCCGTAGAACTCCTTGAAGTGGTAGAGGGGCGACAGCAGCGACCACTTCAGGCGCGCGCCGAAGGACAGCCCCTGCTGCTTCAGGAAGGCGCGGTCGGCCGACCAGAAGCGGTTGGTCATGATGAAGACGTGGTTCAGCTTCTCGATGCAGGGCCGCTTCAGGTACCGCATGTTCAGCTCGGCGTCGACGAAGGTGCGGTCGTAGATCAGCGACGCGTCGTACTCGTGGCTGTGCAGCACCTCGCTGGTCGGGTCGAACACGATCGTGTGACCGGCCTCGATCGCCGCGCGCGCGAACTTGATGTCCTCGCCGAACATCCCGCGTTGGAACGGCAGGTTCTCCCAGACCGAGCGGCGCAGCACCGACGAGACGTCGTTGAAGTTGACGGCCACGCGCAGGCTGTGCGGGTCCTGCATGCGCCAGGCGTCGGGGTTGGCCATGCGCGACTCGATGCGCTCGCTCCGGAAGCACAGGTCGCCCTCGGTGCCCTTCTTCACCAGCGGCCCGGCATCCGGCCGTGGCAGGATGCGACTGAACGCGCCGGCGACCGCGGGGTCGTCCAGGTTGCCGACCAGGTTCTTCAACCAGTGCGGCCCCACCGGCTCGGCGTCCTGCACCAGGAAGACGATCGCCTCGCCGCTGGTGAGCCCCGCCCCGGTGTTGCGCGTGTCGCCGTGGTCGAACGCGGTGGGAGGGATCTCGTGCAACCGCACGGAGGGCCGCGCGCTCACGTCGTCGAGCGTGCCGTCGGTGCTGCCCGAGTCGATCACGAGCACCTCGACCTCGCCGTCGTACTCCTGCGCCAGCACGGCGTCCAGGCAGGGACCGACCGTGGGCCGACCGTTCTTTGCCGGGATCACGATCGACACGCTCGGCGCGCGCGATTCGCTCATCGAGCGGGCTCCGTCGGCGCCGCAACCGGCCGCGGGTCGGGCAGGCTGCCCAATGGGCCTCGGCTGCCTTCGCGCTGCGCGAGCACCTGGGCCCAGCGCAGGCGCCGCGCCGAGCGCAGCGCGTCCGACGGCACGTCGTCGGGATGCGCCGCGAGCCAGCGCCGGTCGCGGCGCAGCTCGGCGTGGTAGCCCTTCAGCAACGAAAGCAGATCGGGGCGCACGCGCAACCCGAAGATCTCGCGGAAGAAGCATGCGTCGTCGCGGTAGCGCGGCGCGACGCTCTCGGCGTCATAGGCGTGCCCGTGCTCGACCACCGCGCGCGGCTCGTGCTGCAGCGCCCAACCGCCGCAGAGCAGGTCGTAGGCCAAGAGCGCGTCTTCGCCGTGCATCGTCTGCCGGAAGCCGAGCTCGCGGAACAGATCGCCGCGCACCGCGCAGGCCACGTTGTCGAGCATCAACAGCCCGCGCCAGTCGGACGGCGAGAGCTTGCCGCGACCATCCGCGTCGAGCGGGCCGGTGCGGCGCGACTCCTCGGACGCGAAGGGCGACGCCGAGACGGTGGACGCGGTCAGGAAGCCGGTGTCGGCCGGCGCCACCTGCCGCGCGGTCGCGGCCGCCACGCCGGGCGCGTGCGCTGCTTCGGCCAGCGCGGCCAGGCAGCCCTCGCCCTGCGGCACGGCGTCCTGCACCAGGAACACGATCGTGTCGAGGCCGTCGGGCAGGGCGGCGGCCCCCGCGTTGCGCGTGCCGCCGTGGTCGAAGTCCTCGGGCGCGATCTGCTCGACGTGCGCGCCGGCCGTGCGCGCTGCTTCCGCGCTGCCGTCGGTGCTGCCCGAGTCGATCACGACCAGCGCGTCGGGCGCCGGGCGCTGGCCGGCCAGGGCCTCCAGGCAGGCGCGGAAGCGTGTCCCGCCGTCGCGCGTCGGCACCACGACACCGGTGGCTATTTCTTGCCCTTCCGGCGGACGAGCGAGCGCAGCCAGTCGAAGGCGCGGTACGGCGGACTGTTCCAGATGCGCTGCAACTGCGCCTCGAGACGCTGGATGTGCGTCGTCTTCTCGTTCAGCGACTTCCAGAGGTCGTCGATGTTCTGCTCGAGCCGCGCGGCGCCGTCCACGATCGAGTCCTTCTCGCGGCGCAGCAGGTCCAGCTCGCGCGTCTGCTCGTCGAGGAAGGCGATGGCCTGCTCGGCCGCGATCAGCCGCGAGCGCGCGTCGGAGACCCAGTCCGGGTCGACCTTGAGCGTGCTCGAGCGGGCGATCTCCAGCGCCTCGTCGAGCTGCTTCTCGATGTCGTCGGCGACCTCCTCGCCGTCCTCGACCTTCACGGCGCCCTTGTAGTGCCGCATCAGCTCGCCGATGTGGTCGTACACCTCGTCGCGCCGTTTCTCGTCGGGCTCCTTGGGGCCGGGCAGCCGGAACGTGTCGCGCGTGATGCGCTGCTCGCGGAACAGGTCGGCGATCTCGGTCACCTTCGCGAGGCGATCGAGCTGCGTCTGCAGGTTGTGGTTGGCCTCGATCAGGTGGTGGATCTGCCCCACCAGGTGGGCCTCGTGGCGCGCGATCTCCTCGGGATCCCGGTGGATCGGCGGCCTGCCGTTGTCTTCGGTGCTCATGGACTCTCCGCGGTCGCGGCGACTCGGGCCGCGGCCTCCTCCCAGAGTTGGTGGAAATCCGTGGCGTTCTCGTCGAGCGTGCGCACGCGGCCGATGCCGGCCGCCAGCCGCCCGAGCAGCTCGGGATCCTCGTCGAAGTCGCGCAGTACGTTCATCAGCGCACCCGGGTCGCCCGCGCGGAAGGTGCGACCGTTCACGCCGTCCTTGACGATCTCCGAGAGACCGCCGAGGTCGGACGCGATCACCGGCCGCCCCGCCGAGAAGGCCTCGAGCACCACGAAGGGCGTGTTCTCGTACCAGACCGACGGCACCACGAGCACGTCGATGGACGAGATCGCCTCGGCCAGTTCGTCGTGGCCGTACGGCCCGCGGAACGTGATGCGCGAATCGATGTCCGCGAAGGCGCGCACGCGCCTCGCGTACTTCGGGAAGTGCTGCATGTTGCCGCGCACCACCAGCCGGAACTCGCTGCAGCGGTACTGGTGGAAGGCGGAGACCAGGATCTCCAGGCCCTTCTGCGGGTTCACGCTGCCGAAGAAGCCGAAGGTCACGGTGCCCTCGCCGTTCACCGGCAGCGGCTTGATGGCCCCCTCGGGCGGATCCACGCCGTAGGCCAGGTGGCGCATGTGCTCGTCGCGGTAGCCGTGCCGCAGGAACATGCCCTTGAGGAACAGGCTCGGCGCGAGCAGCGTCGTGGCCTTGTCCAGCGAGCGGCGGATGAACGGCGCGCGCCCGTGCAGCGCGGTGCGGCGCAGGCTGGTGAGGCCGTGGTTCAGGTCGGTCAGCGTCGGATCGGGCAGCGCCGACTCCACGAAGCCGTCGAGCTTGCTGAACATGCGCAGGCCCTGGTAGCCATAGTTGTCCGGCGCCAGGCACTCGATGCAGGCCGAGGTCTCGGGCCCGTCGCAGAGCGTGCCGTCGCGGCGCAGGAGCTGGACGGTCGGGCACAGGAACCAGAAGTCCATCAGCTGCACGAACACGGGGATGCCGCGCGCGTGCGCCTCCTCCACCAGGCTCAGGCCGAGGCCCATGAGGTGGAACACGTGCACCACGTCGGGCTTCGTCCGGTCGAGCCACTCGCCGAACAGCTTGCCGACGAAGACGTCGTAGTAGTCGTGCAGCGCGTGGTTGGGCGCAAGGCCCTCGAAGAAGGTGAGCCGGGTCACCGGCACCTCGTCGACCGGCTCCTCCTCCATCGTCAGCGGCTCGGTGCCGCCCACGTACGGCTCGTGCGTGAAGACGCGCACGTCCTCGCCGCGGTCGCGCAGCCGCACCGCCAGGCGGTGGGCGTACAGCTCCGTGCCGGTGTTGAACCGGGGCGGGTACTGGTGCACGACGAACGCAACCCTCACGGGCGATCTCCGGTCGGTCGCGGTCCTTGCGCGATGACTCGATCATAGATGCCGAGCAGCTCGTGGGCAGCATCCCGCTCGTCGCGCACCTGGGGCGCTCCGGCCGCGAGACGGGCGCGCAGGGCCGGATCGTCGGCCAGGCGGCGCAGCGCCCGTGCCAGGCTGGTGGCGTCCCCCGCCTCGAACAGCAGGCCGGACACGCCGTCCTCCACGGCCTCGGCCATGGCGCCGTGGTTGGCCGTGACCACCGGCACCCCGGCGAGGAAGGCCTCGCGGATGGTCAGGCCGAAGGCCTCGTACCAGAGCGACGGCACAACCAGCACGTCCAGCCCGGCCAGGATGTCCGGCAGCGCGTCGTTGGCGTAGGCGCCGTGCAGGTTGACCTGCGATTCGTACCCGACCCGCAGCCGCTCCAGCCGCTCGCCGTAGGTGCGGTCGTTGTGGAAGGGCAGCACCTCGCCCCACACGTCGAGCGTGATGCCGGACGGATCGCCCAGCTGGCGCACGGCCTCGATCAGGAGGTGCACGCCCTTGCTCGGCAGCACGCTGCCGATGAAGCCGACGCGCAGCGGGCCGGCGCCGGGCGTCGGGGGCCGGCGCCCCTGGTAGTGCCCGGTGGGCAGGCCGTTCTCGACCACCTGGATGCGCTCGGGCTCGACGCCGTAGTCGACGAACATGCGGCGCATGAAGTCGCTGGGCGTGAAGAGCATGTCCAGCGAGGTCAGCGTCGAGCGCATCGCGGCGTGGTACTGCTCGAGCCGCGCGAGGTCGGCGGCGTCGCGCTCCTCCGCCGGCAGGTCGGGGTCGCTGCCGCGGCCGAGCAGGTGCGGCCACAGCTCGCGCAGGCAGGGCAGGCACTTTTCGAGCCGGATCGTCGGGCAGACGTCCAGGCCGGCCGTGATGCGCTGGCCGCGCGGGCAGCCCATCCAGAAGTCGTGCAGCGTCATGACCGTCGGCACGCCGGCCTCGCGGCAGCGTTCGACGATGCTCGTGCTCAGGCAGGTCAGGTGCTGCACGTGCACGATGTCGGGCTTGATGCGCGCCAGCTCGGCGGCGAAGGCGTCGGCGATGCCCTCGTGCGCATAGAGCAACTCGAAGCTGCCCGCGTCCTCGAACGTGTTGCTCAGCCGCGTGACCGGCACGCCGTCCACGGTCTCGGTCAGCGTCTGCAGGTGCGGAAGGTCCGGTCGCCCGGTGCGTGCGAGCACGGCCGGCTCGTGGCCCTCCGCCGCCATGGCCCGCGCCAGACCGGCCACGTGCAACTCGACACCGCCGACCGAGTCGGGCGGATAGCTGGCAGTGACGAACAGGACGCGCACGCGAATTCCCTCAGGCCGCGACCCAGGTCTCGAACGCGTCGAACGCGAAGGGCCGTCCGAGGAAGTCGCTCACAAGGTCCGCGGCGTCCTTGCTGCCGCCCGGCGCCAGCACGCATTCGCGATACCTTCGCGCGACATCGGCGTCGCGCAGGTCCTCGCCGAACGCGCTGAAGACATCCTTCGCGAGCACCAGCGACCACATGTACGTGTAGTACAGCGCGCTGTAGCCCTCCAGGTGACCGAAGGCCGTCTGCATCGTCGTGCCCTCGATGAACGGGAACGGGATGTACTTCGCCTTCATCTGCCGGGCGACGTCGGTCGTGTCCATGCCGTCGGGATCGCGGCTGTAGTACTCCAGCGAGAGCCCCGCGTAGAACATCTGCACGCGGATGTTCATGCCCTTGCCGTACTCCTGCGCGGCGCGCATGCGCGTCACCAGCTCGGGCGGGATGGCTTCGCTCGTCTCGTGGTGCTTCGCGATGTCGGCCAGCACGGCCGCGTCGCGCGCCCACTCCTCGAACAGCTGGCTGGGCACCTCCACGAAGTCCCACTCGGTGGAGATTCCCGAGACCGCCAGCCAGCGCTGCCGGCCCGCGAGCAGGTGGTGCAGCAGGTGGCCGAACTCGTGAAACAGCGTCGTGACCTCGCCCGCCTCCATCAGCCCCGGGTCGTCGTCGGTCACCTGCGGGAAGTTGCAGATCAGCGACGCCTCGGGCACGCGCTTGCCCTCCATGCCCGAGACCATGTCGAACATGGCGGCATGCTTGTACTTGTCCTCGCGCGGGTGCATGTCGAGGTAGAAGCGCGCGATCTGTTCGCCGCCCTCGAGCAGATCCCAGACCTCGACGTCCGGGTGCCAGACGGTGATGTCGCGACGCTCGAAGGTCACGCCGTACAGGCGCGCGGCGGTGTCCAGCACGCCCTGCCGCATGCGGTCGTAGGCGAAGAAGGGACGCACGTCGCGGCTGTCGAACTCGAAGCGGCGCCGCTTCAGGTTCTCCATCAGGTACATGCGGTCCCAGTCGAAGACCTGGTCGATATCCGGCTCCTCCTCGCGCGCGAACGCGAGCAGCTCCTCGACCTCGTGCTCCATGCGGCCGCCGGCGAGCTCCGTCACGCGCCCGATGAAGTCGGACGCGTTCTGCGCCGTCTTGATCATCTTGTCCTCGGTGACGTAGTCGGCCCAGTGCGCGTAGCCGAGCAGCGTGGCCAGCTCGTGTCGGCGCGCGAGCATGCGGTCGAGCACCTCGAGGTTCGCGGGCGCGCCGCGGCTCATGTACGCGCGGTACAGCGCCTCGCGATGCGCGCGGGTCTTCGCGTACTTCATGAACGGCAGGAAGTCGGTCGGGTTGGTCGTGATCGTGACCGCGCCGTCGTCGCCGGCCGGGTGCCCAGCGATCCAGTCGTCCGGAAGGCCGACCAGGCCCGCGGCACCCTCGGGGATGACGACGGTGCGCACGTCGGACGCGATGTTCTTGCTGAACTCCTGTCCGATCTCGACCAGCTCCTCGCGCAACGCGCGCACGCGATCGCGCGTGGCCTCGTCGCGGTCCACGCCGGCGCGGCGGAAGTCGCGCAGGGCGTGCTCCAGGATGCGCTTCGCGATGGAGTCGGCATCCTCGGCGGGCTCGACCGCCACCAGCCGGTCGAAGACCTCGCGGTCCAGCGACAGCTCGGTCGTGAAGCGGCTGACCTCCTGCTCGATGCCGGCCGCGCGTTCGCGCATGGTCGGGTCCGGGTGTACCTGGAAGAACACCGAGGCCACGCCCACGGCCCGGTTCAGGTCGTGGCCGATGGCATCGAGGGCGTCGACGACCTCGGTCAGCTCGGCGCCCGCCGGCAACTGCTTGAAGGCGACCAAGGCGTCGCGGGCGCCCAGGAGGGCGGCGTCGCAGGCCTCGCCCACGACATCGGGGGAGGCGGAGAGGAGCGGTTCTGTCTCGGTGTGCATCCGGGCGATTCTAGCCTCGCCGGTCGCCATCTCGATGGGCCGGCCCGGCCGGGTTCGGCCCCCCACCCGGCCGGATCTGCATTACCATGGCAGCGGAAAACGGCACGGCGGCCGCACCCCGGACGGCCCGTCGCGCCGGGGAAGCCTTGGCATGTCGACACGCTCGCTCACAATCGCCGTCTCGTTTCTGCTCTCGTGCGCCCTGTCCGCTCCGGCGCGCGCGGACGTCACCCTCGTCGACCCCAGCGGCGGCAACGGCAAGCAGGTCCTCCAGTCCGCCATCAACGCGGCCTTCGAGGGCGACATCCTGATCCTGCTGCCCGGCGGGTACGACTTCCCGGCCGGCGCCCTCGAAATCGATGGCAAGGGTCTCACGATCCTGGCCGAGCGCGACACCACGCCGCCGCTGCTGGACGCCGTGCGCATCCGCAACGTGCCGGCCGGCAGCACCGTGATGCTGCGCGGCCTGGAGATCCGCGAAGCCGCACCCGGCGCGGCCGTCGCGGCGCGCCTGGTGATCGAGAACTGCCAGGGCACGGTCTGGATCGAGGACTGCGCCGTGGCCGGCAACCCCGGCGACGCCGACGAGCTGACAAGCGTGTTCTGGCCCGGCCGCACGGCTGTGGCGATGACCGATGCCGACTCGGTCACGTTGCTGCGCTGCACGTTGACCGGCGGCGACGGACACGGCTACGAGGTGAGCGGCGACGGCGGGGCGCTGTGGGCCAGCAGCGGGGGCAACGCCGTGACGGCCCTGCGCAGCAAGCTCACCCTGCATGACAGCCAGCTCCAGGGCGGGCACGGCGGCGACGGCCCGGCCTTCTTCCTGTGGCCGGGCGGCGGTGGCCGCGGCCTCGACGCCGAGTCGTGCGACCTGATCGTCTCGGGCGGCGCGCTGATCGGCGGCGACGAAGGCGACGAGAACGACATCGGGATCCTCGGCACCTCGGGCCATGGGCTCTACACGATCCTCGCCGTGACCGACCCGTGGCTGCGCGACACCACGCTGCAACCGGGCGCGACCTCCGGCCTCGGCTACCCCGGGGTCCCCGTGTGGCCGCCGTCGGCCGTCACGGTCGACCTGCCGGCCGCGGCGCGCTCGCTGCGTGTGGACTCGCCGGTGCGCGCGGGCGAAGGCTTCATCGTGGAGGCGAAGGGCCTGCAAGGCGACCTCGTCTCGCTGTACGTCTCGCTTCAGACCGACCGGCTGCCGCTGCTGCACGGCCAGGGCGTGTTGCTGACCTCGACCTCGAACATCCTCGGCCCGATCGCGCTGCACACGATTCGCAACCCCGACGGCAACATGCCGCTCGACTTCGTCGCGCCGCACGTCCCGCCCGCGATGGGCGAGGGCACCACGATCTACCTGCAGGGACTGTTCGCAGGCGTCGACGGCCTCACGCTCGGCGGCGCCACGTCTCTCGTCTGGATCGACGCGAGCCTCTAGCCCGTCGGGCGACGTCAGGAGCGCCCAAGCTCCGCGGCGAGCGACTCCAGCAGAGCGACGTCCTCGGCGATCAGGCGCACGGGCGGGATGGAGGCACGCCAGGACTCGAGCGGCGCGGGGTCGTCGAGCAGCGCGGCAAGTTGCGCAGCCAGCGCATCGGCGTCGCCGGGCGGGAAGGTCGCGCCGCCGCCCTGGGCGACCAGTTCGGCCATGCCGCCGAGTTCGGAGGCCAGCACGGGCACGCCGCGTTGCCACGCCTCGTGGATCGTGAGCGGGCTGTTCTCCCACCACAGGCTGGGCACGACGAGCAGGTCGAGCGCGGACCACACGGCGTCCTTCCGATCGGCGCCGAACGGCCCGGCGAGCGTCAGCGCCGGACAGCCGTCCGCGACCTGTTGCAGCCGCGCGGAGATCTCGGGAAACCACTCGGTGTGACCGTGGATCGACGCGGCCAGCCGTTCGGGCGAGGCCCCCACCGCGGCCACGGCGCGCGCGAAGACCTCGGCGCCCTTGTAGTCGCTGAGCGTGCCGACGAAGCCGACGTGCAGCGGTGCGTCCGCATCGCGGATCGGCCGCGCGACCGGCACCGCCGGCGGGAAGCCGTAGTCGGCGTGCACCAGGCGCTCGCGCGGGAAGCCAGCACCGGCAAAGCGCTCGAGCAGGAACGCGCTCGGCGCGATGAAGCGGTCGACCAGTTCGCGCGCCGCGCCAAGCTCCGCCGCGCGTCCGTCCAGCGCGCGTGCGAACCAGCGGCGCGTGCCCAGCTCGGCGTGCGCGTTGTCCGTCGCCTCGTCGCTCCAGCGCTCGCGGTCGATCGGGTAGATGTCCACGCAGCGCGCGCAGTCGGTCGGCGTCGCGGTCTCGCAGGCACGCCCGTCCAGGTCGTACATGAGGCCGGCACGCGGGCACAGCCACCAATACTCGTGCAGCGTCATCACGACCGGGATGTCGCGCGCGGCCACGGCCTTCAGGGCCGAGACGCCGCCCACGAACTGCAGACCCTGCACGTGCACCAGGTCGGGCTTCCAGCGCTCGAGCACGCCGTCGAAGACCTCGCCCATCTTCGGGTCGTCCCACTGCTCGGCGAGGTCGTCGTAGATGCGGTTGTAGATGGCCTCGAAGACCGGGATGCCGTCGTGCTCGCGCTCGGTCAGCGACCACTGCTCGAGGTCGCGCCGCTCCTCGCAGGTGAAGACGGCGACGTCGTGCCCGGCGTCGGCCAGCGCGCGGCAGAGGTTGGCGGTGTAGATCTCGCTGCCCGCCGCGTGCAGCGGCAGGTAGTCGTGGATGACCGCCAGGACCCTCACGTGGCGGCGGGCGCAGGCGCGCTGGGGCGCGACTCCCCGCTCTTCTCTGCGGCCAGGGCCGAGGCCACCCAGGCGGCGGCCTCCTCCAGCGGGAGCAGGGTCTTCTCGCCGTCGGCGCGACGCTCGATCTCCACCTTGCCCTCGGCCAGCGCGCGGCCGCAGAGCACCTTGTAGGGGAAGCCCAGCAACTCGCTGTCCTTCAGCTTGGGTCCGGGACGGCCGGCGCGGTCGTCCAGCAGCACCTCGACGCCCGCGCGGCCCAGCTCGACGTAGAGCTTCTCGGCGGCCTGCACGAGGCTCTCGTCGTTCATCTTCATCGGAATGACGACGACCTCGTACGGCGACAACGCAGCGGGCCAGACGATGCCCTTGTCGTCGTGGTTCTGCTCGACGGCGGCGGCCGCGATGCGCGAGACGCCGATGCCGTAGCAGCCCATGATGAACGGATCGCGCTTGCCCTCGCGGGTGGTGAACTTCGCGTCCATGGCCTCGCTGTACTTCGTGCCCAGCATGAACACGTGGCCGACCTCGATGCCGCGCAGGCCGGACAGTTCGCCCTTGTTGCAGCGCGCGCAGGTCTCGCCGGGCTGGCACAGGCGCAACTCGTGCACCGGCGGCAGCTCGAGGTCGCGGCCGAAGTTGACGTCCAGCAGGTGGTGGTCGGTTTCGTTCGCACCGCACAGGAAGTTGGTCATGCCCTCGACCGACTTGTCGGCGAGCAGCTTCGCGTCGGTGAGGCCGATCGGGCCGGCGAAGCCGGGCTCGGCGCCGGTCACCTTCTTCACGGTCGCTTCGTTCGCGACGGCGAGGTCGAGCGCGCCGAGCGCGTTCTGCACCTTGATCGGGTTCACGTCCAGGTCGCCGCGCACCAGGACGGCTACGGTCTCCTCGCGATCGGCGTACGTGGCGACGAACAGCACGGTCTTCACCATGCGGCTCGGCGCGAGCTTGCAGAAATCGGCCAGCGCCTCGACGGTCGTGATGTCGGGCGTGCTGTCCTTGTGCATCGGGGCCGGGTCGCCACCGGCCTCGCCCGCGGGCAGGACCGACTCGGCGCGCTCGACGTTGGCGCCATAGCCGCACTCGGGGCAGGTCAGCAGCGCGTCCTCGCCGGCGTCGGCGGTGACCATGAACTCCTCGCTCTTGCTGCCGCCGATCGCGCCGCTGTCGGCTTCGACGATCACCGTCCCCAGGCCGCAACGCTTGAAGACCGCGATGTACGCGGTGCGCATGGCCTCGTAGCTGGCCGCCGCGCCCTCGTCGTCCGCGTCGAAGGAATAGGCGTCCTTCATGATGAACTCGCGGCCACGCATGATCCCGAAGCGCGGACGGAACTCGTCGCGGTACTTGTTGCTGATCTGGTAGGCGGTGACCGGCAGCTGCTTGTAGCTGTCCACCGTGGCGCGCACGAAGTCGGTCACGGCCTCCTCGGCGGTCGGGCCGAGGCACAGGTGCGCGTTCTTGCGGTCCCTCAGGTGGAACATGATGCCGGCAGTCAGGTAGGCATCCGCGCGGCCCGACTCCTGCCACAGGTCCATGGGCTGGATGATCGGCAGCAGCATCTCCTGGGCGCCGGCGCGGTCCATCTCCTCGCGCACGATGTCCGAGATCTTGCGCAGCGTCCGCCACATCAGCGGCGAGTAGGTGTAGATGCCCGCCCCCACCTTGCGCAGGAAGCCGCCGCGGGCCAGGAGCTTGTGGCTGCGCAGCTCGGCGTCGGCGGGATCGTCGAAGAGGGTCCGGTTCAGGAGGCGGGATGCGCGCATCGTGGTCTCGTCGGCGGCCAGGCAGCGGGAACTGGGAAGCGCGCGATTGTACGGATCGGCGCCCGGACTACCCGGTCTGGATCCGGGGCCCATCCGGGGGTTCTGCGGCCGTATTCGCCGCCATGGATTCGTCGCTTCGATCCGGCCCGAGGCTCCCCTGTCAGAACTGTTAGTGATCGCTGAAGGGTTCGGACGGTGATCGCGACCGAGAGAACAGAGAACTGAGGATTCGGACAGACAGGGGTTCACGATGGGCATTCGCAACGAAACAAGACATTGCTCGGAGCGCACGGAGGCTGAGCTTCAGCCGACCGTTCGAGCCTCGAGAATGGTGACCCTCGAGTTCACGGCCCACTCCTGGGACCGCCTCCCCGAGATGGAGAGCTCGGATGGCGAGGAGGACAGCGGGTCGGAGGACGCCGACGCCTCAGACAATTGATGGATCGTCAGGGCAACCTTCTTCGGGGACACGATCGGAGGGCCTGACGCGCTGGAACGCGGGATACGCGAAGGAGACGTTCCGGCCGGTCTCCCACTGAGACCAACTTTGTGCCAGTCCGTCCGGGAGCTCGAAAGAGCTCTCGGGCGGATTTTTTTGGCGCCGCACTCCTAGCGGAAGCGCACCCAGACCGGCGCGTGGTCCGAGAGGCCGGCGCGCTTGTCGATCCAGGCCTCCTCGGCGCGCTCAGCCAGCTCGGGGCTGGCCAGCACGTAGTCGATGCGCCAACCCACGTCGTTCTTCCGTGCCTGGCCGCGGTTGCTCCACCACGAGTAGAGCTTGGCCTCGTCGGGGTGCAGGTGGCGCAGCACGTCGACCCAGCCGGCGTCGAGCAGGCCGCTGATCCACTCGCGCTCGGCGGGCAGGAAGCCGGAGTTCTTGCTGTTCTCGCGCGGCCGGGCGATGTCGAGCTCGGTGTGCGCGATGTTCAGGTCGCCGCAGATCACGACCGGGCGGCCTTCCCCCAGCAGCGCCGCCGCGCGCTGCGAGAGGTGCTCGAGGTACTCGAACTTCAGGATCTGCCGGTCGGGCGAGCTGCTGCCCGAGGGCAGGTAGAGGTTGAGCACGGTCACGCCGCCGAAGTCGGTGCGCAGCGCGCGCCCCTCCTGGTCGCCCCACGAGAGGCCGCTGCCCTCGACGTGGCGGTCGGCGGCCGGGCGGCTGTACGTGGCGACGCCGGCGTAGCCCTTCTTGCCCCCGTTGAGGAAACGGCTGTTGTAGCCGGGCGGGCAGCGCAGCTCGGCCGGCACCTGGTCGGGCCAGGCGCGCACCTCCTGCAGGCAGAGCACGTCGGGGTGCGTGCGCTTGAGCCAGCGCGAGAAGCCGCGGTTCTGCGCCGAGCGCAGGCCATTGCAGTTGAGCGTGCAGAGCGTGAACGGCCGACCGGCGAGATCGTCGCTGGGCGCGGGCGGAAGGTCGGGGCGCGCGGCAAGCACGGTGGCGGCGCGCTCCGGGTCGGGGTGCGCGGGCGTCTTGCCCGGCTGCGGGCGCTTGGGCCTGGCCGCGGCCGCCGGCTTGCCGGCCGCCGTCTTCCCCGCGCGCGTCGCCTTCTTCGCGGGTGTCTTGCTGCGCGCCGTTGCGCGCTTCACGACGTGCGGAACCACTTGTGTTCGGGTTCGTCGCCCTCGGCGGGCAGCATCGCCGCGCCGTCGAAGCCTTGCTTCTCGAGATCGTCGAGCTGCTTGCCCAGCTTCTTGCGCTGGCTGAGCACCGACACCTCGTCGCCCTTGCCGCGCAACGTCGCGGCGACGCGCATCACGCGCGCCAGGCCGGGCCCCGACTCGCCGTGCAGCAAGGCGAGACGCTTGGCTCCCCCGACGGGCGACCAGCCGCGGTCGGCCAGCACCATCATCAGGCGCTCGAAGCCGATCGAGAATCCGCATGCCGGCACGTCGCGACCGATCAGCTGGCCGATCATCTTGTCGTAGCGCCCGCCACCGGCGAGCGAGAAGGGCAGGTCGGCCACCTGGATCTCGAAGATGGTGCCGGTGTAGTAGCCCATGCCGCGCACCAGGCTGGGCACGCCGACGATCTTGTCGTCGGCGGAGAGCGCGGCGGACACGGCGGCGCTGATGCGCCCCAGGCGCTCGTGCTCATCGCCCGCGCCGACGCGTGCGGCGAGCGACGCCAGCGCGCCCTGGTCCTGCCCCGCCTCGAGCAGCTCGGCGAAGGCCGCGCGCGCCTCCCCCGACACGCCCGCGGCGTCGAGTTCCTTCAGCACGCCGTCGGTGCCGATCTTGTCCAGCTTGTCGAGCGCGATGAACACGGCCGTCTGCTGCGCCGGCTCGATCTTCAGGTGGTTCGCCAGCGCGGCCAGGATGCCGCGGTCGTTCAGCGAGACCGTGAAGCCGGACAGGCCCAGCGCCGAGAGCGACGCGGCCGTGGCCAGGATCGACTCGATCTCGGCCGACTCGCCCGGCTCGCCGAGCACGTCCACGTCGCACTGCGTGAACTGGCGGTAGCGCCCCTTCTGCGGACGCTCGGCGCGCCACACCGGTCCGATCTGGATCGCCTTGAACGGCGTGGGTAGCGCACCCAGGTTGTTCGCGTAGTAGCGCGCGAGCGGCACGGTCAGGTCGTAGCGCAGGCCGAGGTCGATGAGGTCATCAGCCAACATGTCACGCGCGGCGATCGCCAGGCGTTTCTTGTCGGGTGGCAGCTTGACCTTGTCGGTGACATCGATCACGCGCTTGTGTCGTTCACGCTCGATCAGGTGCTTGATCTCGTCCTCAAGCTTCTCGCCGCGCTTGAGAATCTTGTAGATGAGCTTCTCGTTCTCGCCGCCCTGGCTGCCGGCCAAGAGCTCGATGCGTTCGAGCGCCGGCGTCTCGATGCGCTGGAACCCGAACGACCGGTACGTACGCAGGATCACGTTCGCGGCGGCGTCGCGCAGCGCGCATTCGTCGGGGAGCAGGTCGCGCGTGCCGCGCGCCGGGCTCGTGTTGATCTTGCCGGCCATCTCACCTCCCAGGGCGGGAGGCATCCTAATCGCCGGCTCGGGGCGATTCATCCCGGCTCACGACCGGCCATCCGAATCTGCGTTACGCTGGCTGGAGTCGGGACGGAGGAATGAACATGGTGCGCGTTCCGCCGCTGTGTGTCGGGATCGTCTGCTGGACACTGGTATGGGCACCGAACTCACTCGCCCAGTCGGTCCCCGCTGCAGCGGTGACAGACAGCCAGGGCAAACCGGATCAAGCGGGCGCCCCGTCCGATGCGCCGGCGAGCCACTCGATCGCACAGCTTGCGTACCTCAAGGCTTCCAACACCGAGACAGGCGATCAAAACGGCTGGTCGATCGCCCTGTCAGGTGACACGGTCGTGGTTGGTGCGTTTCTTGAGGACAGCAACACCGACGCCGTGGACGGTGATGGCGACAACAACGATGCGGGGAACGCGGGCGCCGCCTACGTGTTCGTGCGAAACGGGACGAGTTGGAGTCAGCAGGCCTATCTCAAGGCATCGAACAGCGACCCCGGAGACCTGTTCGGCGTTTCCGTTGCCATCGACGGCAACACGATCGTCGTCGGAGCGTCGCGCGAGGACAGCGTCGCGACAGGCGTCAACGGCGATCAAGCCGACAACAGCATGTTCAACTCGGGCGCTGCGTATGTGTTCGTTCGGAACGGATCGACCTGGACACAGCAGGCCTACCTGAAAGCCTCCAACTCGGGCTGGCAAGACGGATTCGGCGTCTCCGTAGCGGTCTGGGGGAGCACGATCGCCGTCGGGTCCTTCGGTGAGGCCAGCGCCGCGACCGAGGTCGATGGCGACCAGGCCGACAACAACATGCCGGGTGCCGGTGCCGTCTACGTGTTCGAGCGAACCGGCTCGACTTGGAACCAACAGGCCTACGTCAAGGCGACGAACACCAACTGGGGCGACAACTTCGGGAGTTCCGTCTCCCTGTGGGATCATACGCTCGCGGTCGGTGCGCGCAACGAGGACAGCGCATCCACGGGAGTCAACGGAGACCAGGAGAGCAACCAGGCGCTGCTCTCGGGCGCGGCGTACATCTATGTGCGTGACGGCACGGCCTGGACGCGCCAGGCCTACATCAAGGCGTCCAACACGGGGGCGGGAGATGAGTTCGGCCAGTCGATAGCGCTCTCGCACGACACGCTGGTGGTCGGTGCCGCAAATGAAGCCAGCAACGCAACCGGAGTCGGCGGAGACGAGGCAGATGACAGCGCAGCCGATTCGGGAGCGGCATATGTGTTCGTTCGGGAGGGCGTCAGCTGGAGCCAACAGGCCTACCTCAAGGCATCGAACACGGATGCCGGCGATGCCTTCGCAGTCAGCGTGTCCGTCTCCGACGATGTGATTGCAATAGGCGCGTATCGCGAGGCATCCAGCGCAAGCGGAATCGGCGGAGACGAGAGCGATAACGGCGCGCCCGATGCCGGCGCCGTCTATCTCTTCGACCGTGACGGCTCGAGTTGGAGCCAACTGGCCTACGTGAAGGCTTCCAACAGCGAGGGGAACGACTGGTTCGGCCGTGCCGTTGCGGTGGACGAAAACACCATTGCCGTAGGCGCCGTGGGCGAAGACAGCAGCGCGACCGGCGTGAACGGCGACCAGGACGACGAGAGCGCCACCTCGGCTGGCGCCGCTTACGTCCTCGACCTGATGGCCTGGACAGACATGGGTTGCGCGTTGGGAGGCGCCGCAGGCGCCCCGCAGTTGATCGGCACGGGCCCGCTCACCGACGGCAGCAGCAACGGCATCGGATTGAGCTATGCCGCGCCGATAGCCCCCATCGGTTTGGTCGTCGCTGCGTCCAGCACTCCCGTCCCGTTCAAGGGAGGCACCCTCAAGCCGTTCCCGCTGCTCATCGAACCGATCCTCCTCGTGACGAACGCGACGGGGTCATGGTCACTGCCGTTCACGATGCCGCCAGGATTGCCGTCGGGAACCACGCTGTGGTTGCAGGCCGTCATCCAGGATGCCTCAGCCATCCAGGGCTTCGCGTTGTCGAATGCCGTCGTCGGCACGACGCCCTGAGGCTCGCGACCCTCACACCAGGGAACCGGTCCTCCGTGCCATGGTGAATGCACCCCCACGGGCGCGCGAGATTCTCACCGCGTCCAGGAGAGCCAGCGTTCCATCCAGCGCTTCACGGTGGGCGTGAGGCGGGTGCGGTTGTACTGGTCGCCCAGCTTGCGGATGGCGTCGGCCTGCGTGGGATAGGGATGGATGGCCGCGCTGATCGTGCCGAGGCCCTTGCCGGCGGCCATGGCGACGGTGATCTCGGAGATCATCTCGCCGGCGTGGCTGGCGACGATGGTCGCGCCCACGATGCGGTCGCTGCCCTTGTGCACGTGCACCTTGGCGAAGCCGGCCGTCTCGCCGTCGAGGATGGCGCGGTCGACCTCGGAGAAGGGCTGGGTGTAGGTGTCCACCTCGAAGCCGGCCTCCTGCGCCTCGGCCTCGTACATGCCGACGTGCGCGATCTCGGGGTCGGTGTACGTGCACCAGGGCATGACCAGCCCGCTGGCCTTCTTGCGCCCCATGAAGAGCGCGTTCTGGATGACGATGCGCGCCTGGAAGTCGGCCGCGTGGGTGAACTTGTACTTCGAGCAGATGTCGCCGGCCGCGAAGATGCTCGCGTTGCTCGTGCGCAGCGTGTCGTCCACCTCGACGCCGAAGCGGTCGTCGTAGCGCACGCCGGCGGCCTCGAGGCCGAGACCGTCCACGTTGGGCTGGCGGCCGATGCCGACCAGCACGGCGTCCGCGCGCAGCTCGCGCTTGGCACCGTCGACCTCCAGCGCGAGCACGCGCTCGTCGCCCTCGCGTCCGACCAGCACGGTCTTGGCGCGCGTCAGGATCTCGATGCCGTCCTTCTCGAGCGCGCGCTGCACGACCTTCGCCGCGTCGGGGTCCTCGCGGCTCAGCACGTGGTCGGCCATCTCGATCAGCGTGACGCGGCTGCCGAAGCGCGCGAAGGCCTGGGCCATCTCGCAGCCGATGGGCCCGGCGCCGATCACGGCCAGGCGCCGCGGCAACTTCGTCAGGCTGAAGATCGTCTCGTTGGTGAGGTAGCCGGCGTCCTCCAGCCCGGGGATGGGCGGAGCCGCCGCGCGCGCGCCGGTCGCGATGACCGCCTTCTTGAAGCGCAGCGTCGTGCCACCGACATCCACCGTGTCGCGGCCGGTGAACTGGCCGTTGCCGAGATACACGTCCACGCCCAGCTCGCGGAAGCGCGCCGCGCCATCCACGTGTGCGATGCCTGCGCGCAGCCGGCGCATGCGCTCCATCACCTTGCCGAAGTCCACCGAGACGGACTCGGGGGCGCGCACGCCGAAGTCGGCGGCGTCGCGCACCGTCGCCGCGGCGCGTGCAGCGGAGATCAGCCCCTTGGAGGGAACGCAGCCGACGTTGAGGCAGTCGCCCCCCATCAAGTGGCGTTCGATCAGCGCGACCTTGGCGCCCAGGCCCGCAGCGCCCGCCGCCGCCACCAGCCCGGCGGTGCCGGCGCCGACGACGACCAGGTTGTAGCGGCCCGACGGCGTCGGGTTGGTCCAGTCGGACGGGTGCACGTGCTCGACCAGCCGGCGGTTGTGCTCGTCCATCGGCGGCAGCGACACGCCGTCGAGCGGAGTCTCGTGCGCGTCGGTCACGCGGCCGCCTCCGGGGCGGCGTCGCGCAGCGCGCGGCGCGCGATGCGCGTCACGAAGACGGTCACGATCACCGCGGCGGCAAAGCCCACGATGGTCAGCGCCCATTCGGCGGTCGTCTTCTCGCCGCTGCCCACGGTGGCGACGTCCTCCGCGACGGATCCGAAGTACACGTACATGATCGTGCCCGGCAGCATGCCGATCCACGAGGCCAGCATGTAGTGACCGATCGGCACGCGCGTCAAGCCGTAGGCGAAGTTGAGCAGGTTGAAGGGGAAGATCGGCGACAGACGCGTCAGCAGCACGATCTTGAAGCCCTCCCGTGCGACGGCGGTGTCCACGGCGGCGAAGCGGTCGTTGCCCGCGACCATGCGCGCGATCTGGTCGCGCGCCAGGTAGCGGCCGACCAGGCAGGCCAGCGTCGCGCCGAGGGTCGAGGCCAGCGAGACGACGATCGTCCCCTGCACCACGCCGAACAGGAAGCCCGCGCCGACGGTCAGGATGAAGCCCGGCACGAACAGCACGCAGCTCAGCACGTAGATCAGGCCCAGCGCGAGCGGGCCCCAGGCGCCCAGTCCCTCGACCCAGTCGAGCGCCTCCTGCAGCGGCAGATAGAAGATGGCCAGGACGACGACGGCGACGACCAGCAGCAGCAGGATCAGCTTGCCGCCGCGCTTCGCCGTCGTCTCGGTCATGTCGAATCCCCTGGTCTGTCCTGCGCGATCACCGCCTTCGATCGCATGGACCTCCGGATGTGGAGGCTCCAGACGATTATTGCGCGACGGGACGCACGACCCCAACACGCGTCGTCGCGGAGCCGACACTTTCCAGACCCGACGCGTTGTCCCACAATCGACACATGGACTTCAGCCGTCTCTCCCTGCGTATCGCGGCGCTCGCGCTGCTCCCATTCCTCGCCGTCCCGGGCGACGTGCCCGTGCCGAAGACGGCGTTCGCCACGATCACCGAGGACGACCTGCGCCTCGACCTGGTGAACCTCGCCAGTGCGCCGCTCGAGGGGCGCGACTCCCCCAGCGTGGGACTCGAACGCGCCGCCGACTACATCGCAGCGCGCCTGGAGGCCGCAGGCTTCACCGGCGCGGGGAATGAAGGTTCCTTCATGATGCCGTTCTCGGCGAAGCGCGCCGCGCCGATCGCCGACCGATGCAGCCTGTCGCTCGTCGACGGCGAGAACGTCGAGCCGCACGACTTCGTCTTCGAGCAGGACTTCGTCCCCGTCTGGAACGCCTTCGGTGAGGCCGAGGGCGAGATCGTCTTCCTGCACTTCGGCATCGACAGCAACGACGACAAGTACGACGACATCAAGGGCGACTTGAAGGGGCGCATCGCGGTCATCGTCGACGGCGAGCCGCGCCACCGGAAGAAGTTCGACGGCCCCGAGGTCAGCAGCGCCGCGCACCTCTACCAGAAGCTCGAGCACCTGGACTCGGCCAAGCTGGCCGGCGTGCTGGTCGTGCGCCGCCCGCCCGAGGCACCCAAGAGCAAGTCACGCAGCAAGCTGCCCGAGCCCGAGCCGGCGACGCTGGGCTTCCGGCACACATGGGCGAGCTGGGTCGGCTACCCGGCCGGCGCCACCAAGCGCGTCGACATGCCGGTGCTGGAGATCACGCCCGCGGTGGCCGAGGCCATCGTCGGGCAGGACGTGCTGCCGCTGGTCGCGAAGGTGGACAAGAACGCCAAGGCGCCCAAGCCGATCGAGACCGGGCGGATCGTGTCGATGTCCTCGGCGTCGGAGGAGCGCGACGTCGACATCGACAACGTGGTCGGCATCCTCAAGGGCAGCGACCCGGTGCTGGCCAGCGAGTACGTCGTGATCGGCGCGCACTACGACCACGTCGGCGTGGACACGCGCGGACGCATCGGCTTCGGCGCCGACGACAACGCGTCGGGCACCGCCGCGATGCTCGAGGTCGCGACTGCGCTGGCCGAGGGCAAGCCGCGCCGCTCCATCCTGGCCTGCGCCTTCGCGGCCGAGGAGGACGGCCTGCTCGGCAGCGCCGCGCTGGTCGACAGACCGCCCGTCCCCACCAGCTCGATGGTCGCCATGGTCAACATGGACATGGTCGGACGCGGCGAGGCCAACGAGGTCGTCGTGCTCGGCGTTCTCAAGAACCCGGGCTTCGAGAAGCTGCTCAAGCGCGCGCAGAAGCTGCAGCCCACCAAGGTCAAGAACATCGTGCAGCGCCAGGGGCAGGAGCTGTTCCAGCGCAGCGACCACTACTCGTTCCACAAGAAGCAGGTGCCGACGCTGTTCTTCTTCGAACAGTTGCCGATCGACAAGAACGAGGACTACCACACGTGGCGCGACACGATCGACAAGCTCGACTTCGAGAAGATCACGCGCACGTCGCGGCTGGTGTTCAACACTTGCTGGCTGCTCGCGAACGAGGACGAGCGGCCGCCCCCACCGAAGCGCTGAGCGCCTAGTCCCCGGCTTGCGGCTGCGCGGCCGCCCAGCGCAACGCCTGGCCGACGAGTTGCCGGAAGCGCGCGTCTGCGTGCACGTCGCGCGTGTGACCGAGGATCGTGTAGACCACGCGGCCCTTGCCGTGCGTCTTGGCCCAGGTCACGGGGCGCCGCGCGCCGCCATCGGGGCTGACGCCGGTCATGAGCACGTCCTTGCCGACCGGGCTGTAGCCCTGCAGGTGATAGAACTCGTCGATCAGCGACCACTCGGCGGGCAGGCCGGCGGTCACCGCGTGCTCGGCGTTGTCCACGGTCACCACGATCGGTCCCAGCGGCGGGTGGCGCTCGAAGCGGCCGCCGAGCATGCGGTCGTAGTCAGCCCAACCGGGATAGCTGTCGCCCGCGCAGTGCAGGCCGACGTAGCCGACGCCGCCCTCGATGGCGGCCATGAGCTTGTCGCGCGCGGCAGGCGAGAGGGCCAGGTTGCCCTGGGTGTAGGCCAGGATCACGTCGATCTCGCCGTCCAGCAAGGCCGTGTCCGAGAGTTCGTGGGAAGCGATGCCTTCGTCGTCGATGGGCAGCAGGCGCACCTCGATGCCGTCCTGCTCGGCCAGGCCCTCCATCAGCGTCCGCGGCACGACCTCGAACTCGTGGTAGCCCCCGCCGGTCAGGAAGAGCGCGCGCACGACACCGGGCTCGGCGGTGGCCGCGATCCTGCCGCCGACCTCCTCGCTGCCGCTCTCCTTCCCGCCGCACGCCGCAAGCAGCGTGGAGAGGAACATGGAGACGAAGAGCGAGCGTCGGCACCGCATGGCATGTCATTCTAGGATCCGGCTCAGCCGAGAGGAAACGGCCGGAGAAGAATCGCATGGCGCCCCACAAGACACCGCTCAACGTCGCGCTCATCGGCCAGCAGTTCATGGGCCGCGCGCACAGCAACGCCTGGCGACAGGTGGGCCGCTTCTTCGAACGCCCGTTCGAGCCGGTGCTGCACACCGTCGCCGGCAAGAACCCGCGCACCATCGGCGGCTTCGCGCGGCGCTGGGGCTGGGAGAACCACACCGCGAACTGGCAGGACATCGCGGCGGACGACGCGGTGCAGCTGGTCGACATCGGCACGCCCAACCACCTGCACAAGGAGCAGGCTCTCGCCATGCTCTCGGCCGGCAAGCACGTGGCCTGCGAGAAGCCGCTGGCCGGCACGCTGGACGACGCGCGCACGATGCGCGACGCCGCCCGACGCGCGCGGAAGAGCGAGACCTTCGTCTGGTTCAACTACCGGCGTTGCCCGGCGGTGGCCCTGGCCTGGGAACTCGTGCAGGAAGGTCGGCTCGGCGACATCCACCACGTGCGCGCGAGCTACCTGCAGAGCTGGGGCGGACCCGGCACGCCGATGAGCTGGCGCTTCCAGAAGAAGTTCGCGGGAAGCGGGGCGCACGGCGACCTCAACGCGCACATCGTGGACATGGCGCGCTTCCTGACCGACGACGAGATCGACGTCGTGCACGGCGCGACCGCGCGCACCTTCGTCAAGCAGCGCAAGCAGCCGGGCGGCGGCAAGGCGCGCAGCAACGTGGACGACGCCCTGCTCTTCCTGGCCGGCTTCAAGGGCGGCGCGGTGGCGAGCTTCGAGGCCAGCCGCGCGGCGACCGGACACCTCAACCGCAACACGATGGAACTCAACGGCAGCAAGGGCAGTCTGCGCTTCGACTTCGAGGACATGAACGTCCTGCAACTCTTCGAGGCGAAGGACGGCGGGCACACCGACGGCTGGCGTCGCATCATGTGCACCCATCCCCATCACCCCTACGCCAAGGAGTGGTGGCCCGACGCGCACGTGCTCGGCTACGAGCACGGCTTCGTGAACATGGCGGCCGACATCCTGGCCGTGCTGGCGGGCGGCATCCCCGAGGTGCCGCTGCCGGACTTCGCGGACGCCTACGAGACGCAGCGCGTGCTGGAAGCTGCCCTACAGGCGGTGGACAGCCGCTGTGCTGTGAAGCTCAGCGGGGTTCGCTAAGCTGACGCGCGACAGGGTGGGCCCCCGGCCGCGCCCGATCGGCAACTGACCGCGCTTCGTCCCCGAGGACGCTTTCGATGCCCCGCCCCGTCTGCCTCTTCACCGGCCAGTGGGCCGACCTTCCGCTGGAGACGCTCGCCGCCAAGGCAAGGGCCTTCGGCTACGACGGCCTCGAGCTCGCCTGCTGGGGCGACCACTTCGACGTGCCGAAGGCGCTCTCCGACGACGGCTACGCCGAGCGCCAATGGGATGTCCTGACCGATCACGGCCTCTCCTGCTACTCGATCAGCAGCCACCTGGTCGGACAGGCCGTGTGCGACCTGATCGACGAGCGGCACCAAGCCATCCTCCCCGAGCGCATCTGGGGCGATGGCGACCCCGAAAGCGTCCGCCAGCGCGCCGCCGCCGAGATGATCGACACCGCGGCCGCCGCGCGGCGCTTCTTCGACGCCGCGCCGGACGAGGTGAAGCAGCGCCTGGCCGCGACCGGCCGCACGGTGGTCAACGGCTTCACCGGCAGCTCGATCTGGGGGCTGCTGTACGGCTTCCCGCCCAACCCACCGGGACAGATCGAAGCCGGCTACGAGGACTTCGCCGCGCGCTGGCGTCCGATCCTCGACGCCTTCGCTCAACACGACGCGCACTTCGCGCTCGAGGTGCACCCGACCGAGATCGCCTTCGACACGGTGACCACGCGCCGCACGCTGGCCGCGATCGGCAACCACGACCGCTTCGGCTTCAACTTCGACCCGAGCCACCTCGGCTACCAGGGCGTCGACTACCTCGGCTTCCTGCGCGAATTCGGCGACCGCATCTTCAACGTGCACATGAAGGACGTGTGGTGGTCGGAGACGCCGACCCCCATCGGCACCTTCGGCGGGCACAGCGACTTCGGCGTCGACGGACGCAACTGGGACTTCCGTTCGCCGGGCCGCGGACGCGTCGACTTCGAAGGCATCATCCGCGCGCTCAACCACGCGAAGTACGAAGGCCCGCTCACGGTCGAGTGGGAAGACCCGATGATGGATCGCGAAGCGGGCGCCGCCGAAGCGTGCGCGTTCGTGAAGCAACTCGACTTCACGCGCAGCGACCGCGCGTTCGACGCCGCGTTCTCGGACGAAGACTCTTGAACGCCGCCCCCGCCGAGCGCCGCGCGTTCGGGCGCCTGTGCGTGATGATGTTCTTGCAGTACGCGGTCTGGGGCGCCTGGCTGCCCGTGGCCGGTCGCTACATCTCGGCTCCGCTCGCCGATGGCGGCCTCGGATTCACCGCCGGTCAGCTGAGCATGATCCTGGGCGCTGCGGGGTCCATCGGCGCCATTTCCGCCCCCTTCATCGCCGGCCAATTCGCCGACCGGTGGTTCTCCAGCGAACGGTTCCTGGCGTTCCTGCTGGTGATCGGAGGCGTGCTGAACTGGGCCCTCTCCACACAGGTCAGCTACGAGGCCTGGCTGTGGCTCACCATCGCGTACGGCATCGTGTTCATGCCCACGCTGGCCCTGTCCAACTCCATCGCGTTCTCGCACCTTTCCGACCGGGAGAACGACTTCCCCAGGGTGCGCGTGTGGGGAACGATCGGTTGGATCGCCGCGAGTTGGGCCTTCCCGATGATCTGGCTCCAGTCGGACCTGCTCCTGGGATGGATGCCGCCGTTCCTGACCGGCCCCGAAGTGCCCGGCGTGACCTCGCGCCTCTCGGACGCGCTCGTCTTCTCCGCGCTGATCTCCTTCGGCTACGCCGCGTTCTGCTTCTTCCTGCCGAACACGCCTCCGCAGCGCGATGGCGTCGAGCCGCTCGCGTTCAAGTCGGCCTTCGCGTTGTTCGCCAAGCCGTCCTTCGCGATCCTCGTGGTGGTCTCGCTGGCGATCTCCGCCATCCACAACATCTACTTCATCCAGGCCGGGCCCTTCCTCTCCTCCGTCGGCCTGCTCGACAGCCAGATCGGACCGGCGCTGACCATCGGGCAGTTCAGCGAGATCCTGTTCATGGCGATGCTGGGTTGGTTCCTGCACCGCTTCGGTTTCCGCACCGTGATCATGGTCGGCGCGCTGGCGTACTTCACCCGTTACATGATCTGGAGCATGACCGACCTGCCCGTCTCGCTGCTGATCGGCAGCGTGGTGCTGCACGGCATCTGCTACGCCTGCTTCTTCGCCTCCGCCTTCATCTTCGTGGACCGGCTCGCCCCCGCCGACATCCGCGGCTCCGCGCAGACGGTGTTCGGCATCATGATCCTGGGTGGTGGCCCGGTGCTCGGCGGGAAGTTGTCGGCGTTCCTGGGCGAGCGTTACACGACTGCGGGCGTGCTCGACTTCTCGCCGCTGTGGTCCTTCCTCGCCTGGATCGGCCTGATCGCGGCGTGCGTGTTCCTGGTGTTCTTCCGCGATCCCACGCGGGACGCTGCCGGCGCGGAGGCGACGCGGTGAAAAGCCCCAAGAGAGAGGTGTCGTTCCGGCGAGCCTGCCTCGCCACGCTGCTAGGCCTCTTCCTGGCCGGCTGCGGCAGCACCGACAAGGCCTGGAGCGCCTGGCCCACCGAGGAGGGCGAGCTGGCCCCGGCCGCGCAGGAGCGGGGCCACGAGCCGTGGATCTTCCGCTCGGTGCTCGACCAGCAGCCGCGCATGGTCACGCTCGCGCTGAGCGAGGACCTCTGGGTGGCCTACGACGCCACCACCTGCACGCTCTACAAGGCCTGGACCGGCGGCGTGAAGTTCGACGGCCCGGTCTACACCACCGTGCACGGCCCGCAGCCCACCACCGAGGGCGACGACCTGCTCGACCCGCTGGCCGAGTCGCACTGGCAGATCCTGCAGGGCCGCACGCGCGTGCTCGTCAGCCCGCAGTGGCGCGGCTACCGGCTGGCGAACGGCCGCGCGCACCTCGACTACATCCTGCCCCTTCCGAACGGCGACGAGATCACCGTGGAGGAGACGCCCGAGGTCGTGACCGACAGCGCGGGCCGCCTCGGCCTGCTGCGCATCTTCCGCCTGGGCGACGTGCCGCTGGGCGCGCGCGTCTCGCTGCGCACCAGCGGACGCCCGCTCGGCACGCTCGAGCACGACACCACGACCGACGGGCTGTACGACGGCGTCGCCGTGGTGGACATGGTCGACCCGATGGAGCCCGGCGTCACCGCTGACGACAGCGACGAGCGCACCGCCGCGACCTGGCTGCGCCTCAACAGCGACACCTTCACCACCGTGGGCGTGACCTACGACCTTGCCGCCGCGCTGTCGCTCGACGATCCCGACGCGGATGCCGAGAGCGAAGGCGACCACGCCACGGCCGAGCCCGGGGACGAGACGCCCGCCGCGTGGGACCGCCCGCGCGACCGCGTGCGCAGCCTCGACCCCTCGGTCGCGGCCGGCGTGCACGAGCCCGGCCTCGCCGCGCGCTTCTATCTCGTCGAAGGCGGCATGGGGAAGATCATGCCGATGGTCCCCGGCCAGACGCCCAATATCAACGTCGTCCTGCCGCTCGTCGACCTCGACGGCGCGCGCGGCGACTTCGGCGAGTTGTCGGCCGACGACCCGCGCTTCGTCGCGCGCATCACCGGCTTCCTCTCCATCGACCAGCCCGGCACGTACGCGTTCCGGCTGGCGAGCGACGACGGCTCGCGGCTGCGCATCGCCAACCGCACGGTCGTCGACCACGACGGCCCGCACGGCCACGAGCCGAAAGACGGCGAGGCCGAGTTGGAGACCGGCGTGCACGAGCTGGCCATCGAGTACTTCGAGAACGGCGGCGACGAGACGCTGCACCTGCTCTGGCAGCCGCCGACCACGGACGAGTTCGTGACGGTCCCGCCCGAGGTGCTCTCCTGCCAGGCCGGCGAGGTGAAGGTGACCTCACCCGGCCCGAAGCAGGTCGTGCGCCCGCTCCAGCGCGGCAGCCCCGGCGACGGCATGCCGCTCGACGCGGTGCACCCGAGCTACGACCTCGCCACCGTGCGCCCGGCCGACTTCGAGCCGAAGGTCGCGGGCATGGCCTTCCTGCCGGACGGGCGCCTCGCGCTCTCGACCTGGGATGCGGACGGCGCGGTGTACTTCCTCGACAACGTGCAGGGCGACGACCCCGAGGCAGTCACCGTGCACAAGTTCGCGTCGGGCCTGGCCGAGCCGCTCGGCCTCGCCGTCGTGCGCGACCGCATCTTCGTGCTGCAGAAGCAGGAGCTGACCGAGCTGATCGATCACGACGGCGACGAGGTCGCCGACGAGTACCGCTGCATCGCCGGCGGCTGGCCGGTGACCGCGAACTTCCACGAGTTCGCGTTCGGGCTGGTCTACGAGGACGGCCACTTCTACGCCAACCTCGCGGTTGCGATCGATCCGGGCGGCGCCTCCTCCGACCCGCAGATCGAGGGTCGCGGCACCGTGCTGCGCATCGGCATGGACGGCAGCATGACGTACATCGCGACCGGCCTGCGCACGCCCAACGGCATCGGCCGCGGCGTCGGCGGCGACATCTACCTGACCGACAACCAGGGCGACTGGCTGCCGGTCTCCAAGCTGCTGCGGCTGGAGCGCGGCGCCTTCTACGGCAACCGCTCGGCGCTGGGCGACGCGTTCATCGCGATCGCGCCCACGCCGCCGGTCGTGTGGCTGCCGCAGGGCGAGATCGGCAACTCGCCCAGCCAGCCCGCGCCGCTCGAGGACGGGCCCTACGCCGGGCAGATGATCCACGGCGAGGTCACGCACGGCGGTGTGAAGCGCGTGTTCGTCGAGGAGGTGGACGGCGTCGCGCAGGGCGCGGTGTTCCGCTTCATCCAGGGGCTCGAGGCCGGCATCAACCGGCTCGCGTGGGGTCCCGACGGCGCGCTCTACGTGGGCGGCATCGGCTCCACCGGCAACTGGGGCCAGACCGGCAAGCAGCGCTTCGGCCTGCAGCGCCTGACCTACAACGACGCCGAGACCTTCGAGCTGCTCGCGGTGCGCGCGCGCACCAACGGCTTCGAGCTGGAGTTCACCGAGCCGCTCGCGCACGGCAGCGGCTGGGAGCCCGAGGACTACTTCGTCGAGTCGTGGACCTACAAGGCGACTGCGAGCTACGGCGGACCCAAGATCGACAAGCGCGCCGAGGAGGTGCTGTCCGCGAGCGTGCAGCCGCAGGGCCGGCGCGTCTTCCTCGAGCTGCCGGGCATGGAGGCCGGGCGGGTCTACCACGTGAAGCTGTTCGACGCGGTCGCTTCGGCGTCCGGCCGCCCGCTGTGGACGACCGAGTCCTGGTACACGCTCAACGTCGTGCCGCGCGGTCGCCCCGGACGCGTCGAGTCCAACCCGCCGCGCCGCCCGGACAACGTGCTCTCACGCAGCGAGCAGGCCGCCGGATGGGAGTCGCTCTTCGACGGCGCCACGACCGCCGGCTGGCGCGGCTTCAAGCAGGACGCGATGCCCGGCGGCTGGGAGGTCATCGACGGCGCGCTCACGCGCACCGGCCCCGGCGGCGACATCATCACCGAGCGCCAGTTCGACGACTTCGAGCTGCAGCTCGAGTGGAAGGTGCAGCCCGCCGGCAACAGCGGCATCTTCTTCAACGTGACCGAGGACGGCTGGGCGGTCTACTCCACCGGCCCCGAGATGCAGGTGCTCGACAACGAGCTGCACCCCGACGGCGGCGACCCACGCACCTCCGCCGGCGCCAACTACGCCCTGCACGCCCCCACCCGCGACGTCTCCCGCCCGCCGGGCCGCTGGAACAAGGTGCGCCTCATCGTCCAGGGCAACCACGTCGAGCACTGGCTCAACGGCCACAAGCTGCTCGAGTACGACCTGCACTCGGACGACTGGAAGGACCGAGTCGCCGCGAGCAAGTTCCGCGACTTCCCCGACTACGGCATGCGCCCCAAGGGCCACATCGCGCTACAGGACCACGGGGACCTGGTCAGCTACCGGAACATCCGGATCCGAGGCCAAACGGCCAACGGCGGTCACTAGTCCAATTCCGCGGCGGCGGGGTTTGGTCCATGCAGCAGTCAGCCCCTAGCTCTCGTAACTGGCTCACATAGGACCGCCTAGCCGATGAGTTCCTCAAGCGACCTCTGCGTTTCCTCATGCCTCTTACGAATCAAGTCGCCCACGGACAACACTGTCTCAACGAAGTCCATCCCCCACCCGTAAACCTCTCGCTTGACCAACTCCCTGAAGAACGGGCTCCGAGTGGTGAACTTCTTCGTTTCAATCGATTTGGAGCCTCCACTCTCTTCGACGAGTGCCTTCGTTAGCGCGTCCCTAGATTCAGGCACCATCCCACGACGCTCAAGAGCCTCTGCGTTCCCCATGTACCGATCGTGGGCGAACAGAAGCGCGAGGTACGTTTCCGGGTTCTGGATCATCGCAGTTATCTTCCCGTCCGGGTTCATAACTGTGTTGAAAGACTCGAAGTAGTACTTCACGTATCGAAGGTAGTGAGTGACTCCCACCTTCTTGGTGACGCGCATCTGCTTTCGCAGCTTCTCAATCGCCGGGAGGATGTAGAATTTCTCAACTGCGTAGGAGTCCATTTCGTGGAGCAGCGACATCACCGAGTCAAACTGATGCAATCGAGCGAATCGCTCGATTAGCACTTTCTGCGTAGGAGGCGGGCTACGCTGTACGTATCTCGCTACGAAGTACTCCTGAAACGAGCGATGCGCAAATGTGATGTCCAGTCCATCTTGTATCAGCAAGCAAACGGCCTGCAGCGAGTCACCTAGGACAGCGGCACTGTCGTATTCCACGTGACAAAGAGGCTTCCCTTTGTCCAAGTAGTGCAGCACCTTGGTCGGGCTGAACGAGAACTCCATTGCGTCATACGATTGCAGGCAGAACGCTGAGAAGACTATCTCGAAGTCCTGGATATCGAGACCTGACTGTCGCTCTCTCTGGTATCCCTCCTTCAGCGCGTCGTGTTGCTGGAAGAGTGACTCGTACGCTTGATTGTAGAAGAGACTGAGCTTCTCAGGAATGTGCGCCACATCGCTGTACGTCAGTAGCATGATCGAGAGGAGCAAGGGGTTGGATAAGAACGACTCGTGGCGCTCAAACAACTCGTCCTGCAACGCCGAAACAAAACTCGCCTTGATCCCGCCACTGAATGGCAGTCGTTCCACCAACTCAACAGCTCTTTCTAGATCGAGCGGGGATACATCTAGGAGCGCGAAACCAGTCCACCCCTGCAAGAACGAGTCTGGCCTAGAAGACACGATGAGCCAGTTCTGCGGGTACTTCTCAGCGAGGCTCCTGATGTCCCGAGACGCTCTCCTCCGTCGCGCCCGCTCCAACTCATCAAATCCATCTAGAAGAATGCAAAAGTGCCCCGCACTCAGTGCGAGCTCAAGGTAGGCATCGTCCACGTCCAAGCCGTTGGCCGTGAGCGTCTGTAACAGCAACTCTCGCAACGGCTCACCGCTTGCATTGAGCTGCCTAAGTTCAATGAAAACCGGTACCTTGCATCCTGTCTGGATGGCGCTGACGAGCATGTGCCGCATCAGCATCGACTTCCCACAGCCGCCTGTGCCCGCGATGATTGCGGTGCGCGCAACTGCCGCGACTTCCTGAACTCCTGGCTTCGTTAAGATCCGCTGGTCGGTCGAGAGATCGAGTGGAACGAAGAAGTCGTAAAGCGGTGTCGGCTCCCGCTTGATGAGAAACGACTTCGCTTTCGAGTACCTGTCTAGGATTCGCGTCAGATAGGTGGAGTACGTTCGCTTCAACTTCGATCGAATCTTCGTACGTGCGGCCTTTACTTGTGCGCTCGCAGCATCCGCCAGCGAGTCCAGGTTCGCCTGCAAGAACGCAGCAACTAGCTGGTTTACGTCCAGTTCGTTGGTCACAACACCCTCCTACCCTGCTGAGGCGCGCGCCACGGTCGCATCCGATGACCGCGCACGACGTACCCCGAGAACCACTACTCCAAGATGAGTCGGGCATCTAGGTGCTGCAAGAATCTAGTGGGCAAGCTCATGCTAAGAGGAAGTTGCCTGGTTGCGACCTAGAGAGTCCCACACCGCCCTAGATCAACCCCCTTAGCCTCCAGCCGGCTTCTTGCTGAAGTACCAGTCCGTCACCTTCAGGCTCTTGTCCTCCACGCGCGCGGCCGCGTCGGCCTGCGTGGCCGGCGGCGGGACGATCGCATCCTCGCCGGGGACCCAGTTCGCGGGCGTCGCCAGGGCGTGCTCGGTGTTGAACTGGAGGGCGTCGATGAGGCGGATGATCTCGTCGATGTTGCGTCCCGTGGTGAGCGGGTAGTAGATCAGCGCGCGGATGGTCTGGGCGGGGTCGATGACGTAGACGCAGCGCACCGTGGCCGTCACGGCCTCGGGCTCGTGCACCATGCCGTACAGGCGCGCGACCTTCTGGTCGAGGTCGGCGATGACCGGGAAGCCCACCTTCACGCCGTGGCTCTCCTCGATGCTGCGCACCCAGGCGATGTGGCTGAAGACGCTGTCGATCGAGTTGCCGATCAGCTTCACGTTGCGCCCGGCGAAGTCGTCGGCGTGGTTCGCGAAGCCCACGAACTCGGTCGTGCAGACCGGCGTGAAGTCGGCCGGGTGGCTGAACAGGATCACCCAGCTGTCCTTCGCGTAGTCGCTGAAGGTCAGCTCGCCGTGGGTCGTGGCGGCGGTGAAGTCGGGGGCCTTGTCGCCGATGCGGAGGGCGGGGGCGTGCTCGGTGAACTCTGACATCGGGTCTTCTCCAGTGGACGGGTGGGTGCTCGCCGTCTCCCGGCGGCGGACCGCTGATCATAGCGATGGCGCTAAGAGCGCGCCCGCGAGGTGCGCGGCGCCTCAAGCGCCGGAGCGGTCAGTTGGTGACGCGCGTCACCCCGTTGCTGGCGGCCCACCCCACCGGACCGGCCGGATCGGCGATCCAGTACTGCATCACCAGCGGCACGCCCGCGGGGATGCCGGCGGGCCAGTCGCCGCCGAACACGATGCGCCCCAGCGGACTCGTCCCCAGCAGCAGGAACACGGCCGAGACGCCCGGGTCGGGCACCATCGTGCCGCCCTTGAACGGCGCGGACAGGATGGCCGGCGACACGATCAGCCAGGCCGCCGAGCTCGGGTTGGCGTCCACCAGGCTCAGAGTCCACGACGTGTCCGCGATCAGCGGGCCGAGGCCGTTGAGCAACGGGTCGCCCGCGCTGCCCTCGAGCGCGCCGCCCAGGTCGGTCCACACGTCGGGGAGGAAGGTGAAGTTCGTCACGTCGAGCACGCCCGGCCCGCTGAGGCAGTCGAGCGAGATCACGCCGAAGCCGAAGCTCTGCCCGGCCGACACCGGGAACGCCACCGCGCCCTCCCACGTGTCGAAGATGTCGCCGGGTCCCACGTAGGTGACGACGCCGTCCACCACGTACATCGGGTCCTCGACCTGCCACCAGCCGAAGCCCGTGTCCTGGTTGTCGAAGAAGTAGTCCGCGACGACCCAGCCGTTGGCGGGCGCGACGGTCTGCATGCCGGCCGTGCCATCACCGGTGCAGCCGCCGGGGTCGTCCGGGCCGACGACGTGCATCGACGTCGCGTCCACTGTCGGCGGCGCGGACGGATCCCCGAACACCTCCCAGGTGAACGCGCCGAACTGCGCGTGCGCCGCGCCCAGGCCTGCGAGGCAAGTCAGCGCGAGGACTCCCCGGGCCACCGCGCCGGTCGCGCGGAACGATGGGGAACGGAACCTGCCCATGGCCAACCTCCGATACGGGACTCCGTGCTCCGCCATTCTAGGGTGGGATGGGCTCACCGTGCAGGTCGGCCCAAATGCCACCAGGGCGCCACGCGAGCAATGGCTCCGAAGGGTTCCGGATTCCCCCTTACGGGAATGCAGACCGATTTGCGCAGGATGTCACGGAAACGATTCGAGGGTCCGGGAACAGGGGCGCTCTGCAGGCGTGCACGACGCACAAGCGTGCGCCACACGCCCTGTGCACCGCCGTCATTCCCCAAGGGAGGTCATCATGAAGCGTCGACTCATCAAGAGCGTGATGCTGGCGTGCGCCGGGCTGTTCCCGGCATCCGATGCCATCGGCCAGGACGCCCCCGGAGCCACGTCGCCCGAGGGGCTGAGCGACTTCGACTGGTCCTCCATCCGCGTGGCGTACGAGGCCGGCCGCCATACGGCCTACGCGCACGAGGATGGCTTTCGGGCACGGAATCCCCGGCAGCAGTGGTCGACACGATTCGACACCGCCGGCTTCACCGCGGTGCCGGACTCGGGCGCGTGGAGTTGGGGCCTGGAGCTGAAGCGCTACGGCTTCGCCGGCCAGGAGCGCCAGGTGGAGCACGCCGTCTGCATCACGGCCGACGGAGGACGCATCACCCGCGACTGGGACGACACCCTGCAGGAGTGGTACGTCAACGACCTGCGCGGCCTCGAGCACGGGTTCACCGTGCTGCAGCGGCCGCCCGGCGCTGACGAAGAGCGCCCGTTGGTGCTCACACTCGAAGTCCGTGGCAACCTGAACGCACGAGTGGACGAGAACGGCCGTGGCGTCCGCTTCTCCGATGCCGGCGGCGCAACGGCGCTGACCTACACCGGCTTGACGGCAATCGACGCCGACGGACGCACCCTCGCCGCGCATCTCGAGCGGGTTCCCGACGGCCTTCGCCTGACGGTCGATGAGCACTCGGCCCGCTACCCGCTCACGATCGATCCGGTCGCGCAACAGGCGTACCTCAAGCCCTCCAACACGGAGGCGGACGACGAGTTCGGCAGCGCGGTGGCGGTGTTCGACGACACGGTCGTGGTCGGCGCCTTCCGCGAGGACAGCGCCGCCACCGGCGTCGACGGCGACCAGAGCGACAACAACGCGTCCCAGTCCGGCGCGGCGTACATCTTCGTGCGGGATGGAACCAACTGGAGCCAGCAGGCCTACCTCAAGGCATCCAACACCGAAGCATTCGACTCCTTCGGCGTCTCGGTCGCCATTGACGGGGACACCATCGTCGTGGGCGCCAACGGCGAGGACAGCGGCGCCACGGGCGTGAACGGGGACGAGAGCGACAACGGCGCCCCGAGTTCCGGTGCCGCGTACGTGTTCGTCCGGACCGGTTCGGATTGGGCCCAGGAGGCCTACCTCAAGGCATCCAACCCCGACACGATGGACCTCTTCGGCCTGACCACCATCTGGAACGACACGATCGTCGTCGCGGCACCCTGGGAGAGGAGCAGTGCCACCGGTGTGGATGGCGACCAGAGCGACAACAGCGCGTTCCTGGCCGGCGCTGCGTACGTGTTCGTGCGAAGCGGGACGACCTGGAGCCAGCAGGCCTACCTCAAGGCATCCAATGCCGAGGCGGGAGACTTCTTCGGTCGCTCGGCGTCGCTCTGGGCCGACACGTTGGTGATCGGGGCACCACAGGAGGACAGCGACGCGAACGGAGTGAACGGCGACGAGACCGACAACAGCGCCGCGTGGGCCGGCGCGGCCTACGTGTTCACGCGCAGCGGGTCGACCTGGAGCCAGCAGGCCTACCTCAAGGCTTCCAACAGCGATGCCAATGACGTCTTCGGCCTCTCGGTCTCGATGTTCAACGAGACGGCCGTGATCGGAGCTCCGGTCGAGAAGAGCGCCGCCACGGGCGTGGGCGGCGATGAGAGCGACAACAGTGAAAACGCCGCCGGAGCGGCCTACGTGTTCTTCCGGACCGGCACGACCTGGAGCCAGCAGGCCTACATCAAGGCATCCAACACGGAGCGACTCGACGAGTTCGGGTCCTCGGTGGCATTGGCCGGCGATCTCATCGCGATCAGTGCACCAGGAGAGGACAGCAACGCCACCGGCGTGGACGGTGACCAGAGCGACAACAGCGCCTTGCAGGCCGGAGCGGCCTACGTCTTCAAGCGCATCGGGACGACATGGTCCCAGCTGTCGTACCTCAAGGCATCCAACACGGAAGCCGACGACCGGTTCGGCTTCGCCGTCGCGCTCTCGGACCAGACGGTGGTCGCCGGCGCGAGATACGAGGACAGCCACGCGACCGTCGTGGACGGCGACCAGGGCGACAACTCCACGGAGGACTCCGGGGCCGCGTACATCTTCAATCTGCAGGCGTGGCTGGACCTGGGCTCGGCGCTCGCCGGCGTGGCCGGCGACCCCGTGTTGACCGGGACGGGCGATCTCTCCGACTTCAGCGACAACGGCATCGCGCTGAGTTACGCCGCGCCGGACGAGATCTGCGCGCTGTTCGTGTCGACCTCCAACTCGCCGACGGCGTTCAAGGGAGGCACGCTGTTGCCGGTGCCCTGGCTGCTCGGGCCCTTCCTCGACACCACGAGCCCAACCGGAAAGCTGTCGCTGCCGTTCCTCATGCCGGCCGGCTTGCCCACGGGCACCGACCTCTACTTCCAGTACGGCATCGTGGACGCCGCGGCGCCCCTCGGCATCTCGCTCTCGAACGCCATCGTGGGCACGACGCCTTGACGAGGGTCGCGCCGAGCCGGGCTCGCTCGACCACGGTCGACCGGGCCCGGCCGCGTGCGTTCGCCGCGCGCCATGCCGGCCGGCTGCCCGCTAGCTCGCCTGCGCCTCCGGCGGTGAATCGGGCCGCACGGTGTCGCCCGCCACGGGAAGGCTCGTCAGCGAGCACTTGGTCAGCAGGAACATGCCGATGCCCACGACGACCAGGCCGCCGAACTCGCGCTCGACCTCGTTGAAGCTGTAGGCCCCCACGTCGAGGATCGTCGGCACGAGCGTCGCCGCCCAGACCAGCGCGGCGAGACCGAGCAGCACCATCACCGGGCGCTGCGGTTTGCCGGCCAGCGCCATCAGGCACAGCAGCGCGGCCAGGCCGTACACCGCGTACCAGCGCATCGGGTCGGGGTCGTTTTGCTGCACCCACGTCGCCGCGCCGTACAGGATCATCAGGATCGTTGCGAGGATCCGCATCGGAAGGTCCCTCCCTACAGGCCGCCGACCAGCCTAGCGGGCGTCGCGGCCGATCCAGCGCGCTTTACGGGGCAGCCGCACAGGCAGCATGGAGCGCCACCGCGGATCGCGCGCGAACCCACCGATCCCCCCGCGATCTACCCCAACCAGGGCAGACCGCTCAGGTGATGAACTCGGGCCGCGCCTCCCGGCGCGCCTCTTCCTCTTCGTCGTCCTCGCCCGTCTCGCCCGCGAGCATCGTCTCGGGCGCGATGACGATCTTGCGCTTCTCGATCAGCTTCGGCTTGTGGGCGAGGTCGACGAGCAGCATGCAGGCACAGCCCATGCCCACCGCGAGCGGCGCGCCCACCGGACCGACCTTCGGCATGGCGAGCCAACCCAGCGTGATCGCTGCGAGCAGCGTGAGGAAGTGCGGGAACCAACCGGTGCCGACGCGCTCGGAGCGCGCGTGACGCATGTACCGCGCGGAGAGCGCGGCGCAGCCCAGCACCATCAGGGTGACCGCGCGGCACAGGTCCGCGGCGGGCAGGCCGAGCAAGGTCAGGTCGCCGGCCAGGAAGGTGCCGGGGATGATCGAACCGCCCTGCACGGTCGAGGCCACGATGGGCGAGGCGCCGCTCGTGGGCCACATTGCGCGGGCCGCGGCGGCCGGGCCGTCCACGGCGTACATCCACGAGAGAATGGCCGGGCCGAACACGAACCACACGCCCAGCGCGGAGACGCCGACGACGGTGCCGATCCAGCCGGAGTTGCGGCGGTCGGCGCGGTCGATGTTCGCGCCCACCAGGCCGGCGGCCGGCACCAGCGGCACGATCAGGAGCAGCGCCATCAGCCCCATCCAGTGCTGCGGCCCGGCGCCCCACATCGCGGACTCGGGCAGCTGGATGAAGAACAGGCCGACGCAGGCGAGCAGCGGCAGGATCATCGGCATCAGGCCGAGGCCCACCGAGTGCGCCGAGGTGCCAGGCAGGTAGGTCGGGTCGCGGTCCTCGAGGTTCACCGCCCAGGTCATGCAACTGCACAAGATGGACTGCACGAGGCCACCGATCAGCAGCGCCACTGCCACCGCGGTGAAGTCGCTCTGCATGCCGGCGAACGGGCCGGCCGTGAAGACCCAGATCGAGCAGATGTAGGCCGGCAGCGAGACGATGGCGGCGACGAGTTGCGTGCCCTTGGAGAGCGGCGCGCCCACGTCGGTGCGCAGCAACGGGCCGCTGAGCACGAGTGCATACATGCCGACGGTGAGCAGCCCCATGATCCAGGTGTTGGCGTCCTCGACGAGATCGCCCAGCGTGTGGAACTCGGGCATCGTGGCGAGCGTGTTCACCAGCCACGCGGCGGGCAGCACGTACCACGCCGCCTTGCGCAGCTTCTGCAGCGAGACGGTCGCGACGATCAGCGCGGCCCAGCCGGCGAGCGCCCAGTCCATCGTGATCAGGCCCATCACGACGATGAGCACGAGGAACTGCCCGCCCATCGCGGGCTTGGTCTGCAGCAGTCGGGGGCCGAGCGGGAAGCGCGTGACGCGCAGTCCGCCGCGCGGCACGGTCGCGCGCTCGCCGACGGCGATCATCCAGGCGCTGACGAAGACCACGAACATCGCCAACGCTGCGCTGGAGGCGAGGGCCTCCGCTGAGCTGTTGAGCGTCAGCACGTAGGCAGAGAAAGCGAGAGCCAGGCCGGCCAGCCACGCGCGGAATGTGCTCGTCATGCGGAGTCCCAGGAAGAGGGCGACGCGTGGCGCGGCCCGGGGTCCGGGCCGAAGACGCTCGATCCCCCCTATCGGCAGCCGGCGCCGCCCACTTGTGGCCCCGACCCGTGGCGGGCAGACGGCCGGTGGAATCCGGCTGGGAGGCCCTCTCCGGGCCTCAGGGCCCCTGCAGGCGCGCGATCTCGGCCTGTAGGCGGGTGATCTCGTCCTCCCAGCCTTCGCTGCGGAGGAGTTCGTTCAGGCCGGCCTCGCGCAGGGTGAAGGCGTGCTCGCGGCGGGCCAGGTCGGCTTCGGCCGAGGCGGGCGCGGGCTGTAACGCGGCTGCGGGCAGCGCGTCGTAGACGGCGGACAGTTCGGCGAGGTGGCGGCCGGTGTGCGTGAGGGGCGGCGCGGGGGCTGCGGCCATGGCGTCGCGGCGGGCTGGGTCGGCGGCGAGTTCGGCCAGCTGCGCTGCCAGCGCGGCGGCGTCGCCGCGCGGGAAGAGCGCGTGGCGGCCGGTGGCGCGGTCGGTCAGGGCGCCGAGATCGGAGGCCAGGATCGGCACGCCGAGCGAGGCGGCCTCGTCGGCGGCGAAGGAGTAGCTCTCGGCGCACAGGGTCGGCAGCACGGCGACGTCGACGGGCGCGCCGGAGAGATCACCGGGCTGGTAGGCGCCGTGCCAGACCACGCGGCGGTCGCCCGCGCGGGCCTTCACGGCGGCGTCCATCTCGGGCGTGGGCGCGGCGCCCCACACGTGCAGTTCGACCAGCGACGGGTCGGGCAGCGCGGCCTGCGCGTCCAGCAGCACCTCGACGCCCTTGAGCGGGTGCAGGTGACCGAACACCCCCACCGCGAGCGGGCGCTCGACGCTGGCCGCCTCGCTGCCGAGCGGGCGCGTGGCCGGTTCGATGGCGGGCGCGCTGGCCGGGGCGATCGCCGTCACCGGTCGGTCCAGCTCCAGCCACTGCAGCACGCGCCGTCCGTGTCCCTCGGTCGGCGCGACGAGCGCGTCGGCCGCGGCGACCTCGGCGCGCAGGTCGGCCGCGAAGACGCCCACCGAGCCGTCGATCTCCGCGTCGCCCTGGAAACGCCAGCGCGGCGCGCAGTTGCGGCATGCGTCAGCGGCTGCCGGCACGTCGCAGAACGAAAGATCGGCCTTCACGCGGTGGTAGCGCGGGCAGGTGCTGAACAAGTCGTGCAGCGAGAGCACGACGGGCACGCCGCGCGTCTTCGCCACGGACACCAGCCGCGTCGTCAGGCGCGCCCAGTGGTGCACGTGCACGAGATCCGGCTTGAACTCGTCCAGCCACGCGCCGAACGCGCGCTCGACGAACGGATTCTCGAGCTTGTCCCAGCGCTCGAAGAAGAGGTCGTGGCGGTGCACGCGCACGATCGGCACCGCGCCGCTCTCGTCGCGCACGACCTCGAAGGCCGGGCGCCACTCGATGCTGCCCGAGAAGATCTCGACCGCGTCGCCGCGCGCGGAAAGCGACTCGGCCAGCTCGGACACGAGGCGCTCCGTGCCGCCGACCAGCTCGGGCGGCTGGCCGTGCACGACGAGCCCGATGCGGGTCACTTGCCCGGGGCCATCCGGCCGTTGTTCGCGATCAGCTCACCGTAGAGCTGCTCGACCGCTTCGGCGTCGTCCTCGATGGTGCGCGGCGCGTCCATGGACACGCTCCACGTTCTCAGGGTGGTCGGGTTCATCAGCACGGCCTTCATGTGGTCGGCCAGCGCCTCGACGTCGCCGGCCGGGAACAGTCGCCCGGAGCGGCCGTCCTCGATCAGCTCGGCCATGCCGCCCTGCCCGCTGGCGATGACCGGCACTCCAGCAGCAAAGGACTCCTGGATCACGACCGGGCTGTTCTCGAGCCACAGGCTGGGCATGACCAGGCAGTCGATCGCGGCGAAGGCCTGGCCGATGCGCTCGCGATCCATCTCGCCGCAGAAGGTGATGTCGAGGCCCTCGGCCAATTCGCGCAGCATGGATCCGTAGTCGCGGTAGTAGGTGTCGCTGCCGAAGATCAGCAGGCGGCAGGCATCGCGCGGCAGCCGGCGCATCGCGTCGACCAGCACGTGCACGCCCTTGTGCGGCGCGAGCGTGCCGATGAAGCCGAAAGTCACCTTGTCGTCCGGCCGCTCGCCGGGCAGTGCATTCTCGAACGGCGTCGTGTCGATGCCGTAGCGCGACACGCGGATCTTGGTGCGCGGCACGCCCCAGGCGATCACGCGCTCGGCCACCGTGTTGCTCGGGCTGAGGAACAGGTCGACTTGCTCGACCAGCATGTTCACCTTGCGGATGCGGTGCTCGAGCTCGTCCTTCAGGTTGCTCTCGGAGCCCACCTTGGCCGACTTGGTCGACTGCTTCTTGCGCTTCCTCAGCAGGCGGCTGCGGTCCTGCGCCCAGTACACCAGCGGCGCGAGGTCCACGCCGGTCAGCTCGCGCGTCGCCTGGAGCATGCGGATGACCGCCTTCTCCGGCTTGCCCTGGCTGAACGTGAAGTCCTGCAGGCACGACTCGCAGTCCTTCAGGTTGGGTCCGTCGCAGAGGCTGCCGTCGGGCAGCAGCAGCTGGCCGAAACGCACGCAGTAGAGCCAGAAGTCGTTGAGCGTCATCACGACGCGCGCCCCGGCGCGACGCGAGAGCCGCGGCAGGCCGAGCGACAACAGCATCAGGTGCTGCACGTGCACGACGTCCGGCTTGAAGCTCTGCAGCACGCGCTGGAAGGCGCCCTCGGCGCTCGGGTTGGCGAAGGTGTCGGCGAACTCCTCGTGGTCGAGGTTGTTCACCATCACGTGGCACTTCAGGCCGCCCACCTCGCGTTCGAACATGCTGTAGCTGCGGCGCGACAGCACCTTCTCGCTGCAGAAGATGCGCACGTCGTGTCCGCGCGACTGCAAGGCGCGCGCGAGGTTGTAGGTGTAGACCTCGGTCCCGGCCGAGTGATCGGGCAGGAAGAAGTGCACGGGGATCAGGATCTTCACGGGATCCTCCGCGCGAAGCGGGCCGCGGTGCTCGCGTCGATCCGGCCGCCCATCAGCCCGGCGATCACGCCGCGCAGCTTGGCCAGCGTTCCGCGCGCGCGCCCGGTCAGCAGCCCGCGCACGAAGGCCACGGGCCACAGCAGCAGGTCGAAGAACAGCAGCGCCGCCCAGCCGCCGAAGCTGCCGTGCTTCTTGAGGAAGTGCACGGAGTTCACGGCGGTCATGTACTTGCGTCCGGTGCTGTAGCCGCCGCCGGTGCTGATCGAGACGCCGTGCCAGGCCAGGGCCTCGGGCACGACCACCACGCGCTGACCTGTCTCGCGCAGGCGCACACACCAGTCGGCGTCCTCGAGGTAGCAGAAGAAGCTCTCGTCCAGCGGGCCGGTGGCCTCCCAGGCCGCGCGCGTGACCATCAGGCAGGCGCCCGGCAGGTAGTCCACGTCGTGCGGCACGCCGCCCTTGTTGCGGCGGTTGTGGTCGATGAGTTGCGTGACGTTGATGTGCAGGCCGACGCTCCCGCCGTTCGCCCAGACCACCTCGGGCCGGTCGCGGTAGAGCATGCACGGCCCCACGGCGCCCACCGGGCCGGTGCCCTCGGCCTCCGCCGCGCGCGCACCGTCCAGCAGCATGTCGAAGGTGTCGGCCGCCACGAGCACGTCGCTGTTCACCAGGCAGACCCAGTCGGCGCCCAGTTCCTTGAAGGCGTGGTCGACGGCGATGTTGTTGCCCCCCGCGTAGCCGAGGTTGCTGCCGTGCTCCACGACGATCAGGTCGGGGTCCTCGCTCTTCGCGCGCTCCACCGAGCCGTCCACGCTGCCGTTGTCCGCCAGCAAACGCGTGGGAACCAGGCCGCGCACCTTGCGCAGGCTGCGCAGGCACTGCAGGGTCTCGTCCCCCCCGTTCCAGTTGAGGACCACCACCACGATGTTCAGGTCGCCGCGTTCGGTCATGCCTGACTCGGTCCGGCGGTGCCAAGGTGTGGATCGGGGCGGTTCATGCGAGTCCGGCTCTCGGGAATCAGCCAGCGCGCCGCCCGCCACCAGGCACGCAAGACACCATTGAAAGTCTTTTCGACCTTCGCTTCAAATCGGGAGCGCTGGATCACGCGCGAGATCGTGATGTCCTGCGCGACCAGGAGCTCCCTGTCCCCGAGCACGCGGCTGCCGCCGAGCTGCCGCCGGAGCCGCAGCGCGCGCGGCAGAAGGCCCAGGAGCTCGATGCGCCCCTTGAGGTAGCTGGTCAGCACGCCGCGCTTGGCGGCGAAGATGAAGAAAATGGTCGCGTAGACGAAGCGGCCGGGAAGGGTCGCCAGGATGGCCGGCCAGCTGTAGTTCTTGAGCACCAGGTAGGCCCGGTTGCGGGCGTGCAGCCAGGCGCGGCGCTCGGGATAGCTCGGCGCGCCGGGGCGGTAGGAGATGCCGGGCGTGCCCGCGAGGTGCAGCACCACCGACGCCGGCACGTGCCGCAGGCGCAGCCCGCGCGCGCGCAGCCGGTACGACAGGTCGTGGTCCTCGAACAGGATGAAGAAGGCCTCGTCGAAGCCGCCGGCCACGCGCACGACCTCGCGGTCGAGCAGCAGCGCCATGCAGATGACCGCGTCGACGTCCTCGGGCTCGGTGGGCGCGCCCTCCACCGGGGCCATCAGCCGGTCGAGGCACATCACGCCGACGTAGTGCATGTTGCCGCCGTCGTAGTGGATCACCGAGGGGTCGTCGGCCAACACCGCGCGCGGCATCACGGCGGCCACGCCCGGCGCCGCGATCTCGGGCAGCAGCGTCGTCAGCGTGTCGGGCTTCACGACCACGTCGCTGTCGAGCTGGAACACCCAGCGCGTGTTGGCCGCCGCCAGCGCCGCGTTGCGCGCCGGGCAGGGGCCGTCGTTGTCGGGCATGGAGATCACGCGCAGCGGCGGGCCGACATCCGGGCGCGACGACAAAAGGTCGATCGAACCGTCGGTGGACGCGTTGTCCACGACGATGATCTCGACCACGTGGCCTTCCATGATCGCCAGCGCGTCGAGGCACGGACCGAGGTAGTCCTCGCCGTTGAAGTTCGTGACGCAGACGGTCACGGGCTCGCGCACCGGATCCCCCATCACATCCCCGGCAACTTGAAGTCGGGTGCGTTGACCACTGCGCGCCGCGACAGGCAGTAGGGCAGGTTCAGCAACGCGTTGAACGTCGCCTTCAACACGATCCACCAGGCGCCGGGCGTCTCCTTCATCGCCTGGCTCAGGCCCATCGTGCCCGTGGCCTCGAGTTCCTTCTCGGCCTCGCTGCCGGTGGCGTCTTCCTTCACCGCTGCGCCGCCGCCGCCCAGGCCCTTCTTGCCCATGCCCCACGCCGCGCGGAACACGTCCGACCAGCGGCAGTTCTTGAAGGCGTAGAGCCAGAAGTTGCGCACGTGGTAGTAGAGGCTGCGCTTGCCGGCCTTCATCCCGAAGGGCGTGCTGTGGTGGATGACCGCGTCGGGCGTCTGCACGATGCGGCCGCCGCGCGCGAGCAGGCGCGCCGCAAGGTCGCGCTCGTTGCCGTAGATGAAGAAGCGCACGTCGTAGGCGCCGGCCTCGCGCAACGCCTGCGTGCGCACCAGCGTGCCGCACCCGCGGAAGGTCGAGGCGAAGTAGCGGCCGCGCTCGACCTCGGCGCGCTGGTAGGCCTCCGGCATGCCCGGTTCGATCACGCGGCTGGAGACCATCACCGTGCTGTCGGGATCCGAGAGCAGCGTGTCCTCGAGCGTCGCCAGCCACTCGGGCGTGGCCTCGACGTCGTCGTCCATGATCGCGATGAGGTCGCCGCTCGCCTTCTCGAATCCGATGTTGAAGGTCTCGCAGGCGCCGAGCTTGTCGTGCGGCATGGCCACCAGCACGACGTCCGGATATTTTTCGGACACCGCGTCGCCCGTGCCGTCGCTGGAGCAGTTGTCCACAACGACGATCTCGTCCGGAACGCGTGTTCCAGCCTTCAGCGCGGCGATGTTGGCCAGGACGGCCTCGCGCTTGTTCCAGGTGGAGATGACGGCCGAGATTCGCATACGGGAGGGTGGTGCAGCCGGGAGGGAGGAGGGGCCCCGGGCAGAAGATTACCTCCCAGGACCCCCGAACGCGCTCTGGGACATCGACTCCCAATCGGCGCTGACGGGCCCGGCCCTTGATGCCGTCGGGGTCATTTGATGGCCGGAATGCCGTCCGGCCCCCCGCCCGGGCCTGTCGGCGGCCCCCACGGGCGGTCCCGCCGGCGTAGGAGGCCCGGCCGGTCGGGCCGAGGGCCCGGTCAGGGGCGGTCGAGCTGCAGGCTGCCGGCCAGGTCGGCCAGGCGCTGCTGCACCTCGGGCACGCGGTCCGGGGCAAGCTCCATGAAGGCCTCGGCGTGCGTCACGGCCGGCAGATCCACGTTGACGGTCCGGGCGCGGCTGCGGGCGTCGGCCTTGTCCACGATGTCGATCATCCCGAGCTGGCTGGCGAAGGCCGAGAGGGCCGCCCGCTTCCGCTCCGCCACCGGCGTGATGTCGAGCAGGAAGCTGGCCATGCCCTCGGTGTTCACCTCGTAGAGCAGCAGCGTCAGGTCGGGGCGGCCGGCGAGTGCTGCGGCGGTGGCCGACAGCGTGGCCACGTGGTCGGGGTGCATCTCGAAGGGCGACGGCGCGTAGACGACGCGCGGCCCGAGGCGGTCGGCCAGCGCGGCGATGCGCGCGGGCAGGTCGGCGTCGCCGGCCACGGCGCCGTCGGTGCTCTCCAGGCAGCTCACTTCGGTCTGCCCCAGGAGGCCGGCCGAGCGACGCGACTCCTCCCAGCGAGCCTCGGCATCGCCGCCGCCCTCGCCGCGCGTGACCAACGCGACGTGCACCGCGTCGCCCCGGTCGCAGTGCAGCGCGATGGCGCCGCCGCAGCCGATGATCTCGTCGTCGGGGTGCGGCGCCACGACCAGCACGGACCCCTGCGGCACGCGCGCGAGATCCAGCAGCGGTGGGAAGGACTGGGCGGGCGTGCTCATGGGTCGGCGGCCTCCAGGACGCCAGCATAGAGACCGGCGATGCGCTCGGCATGCTCGGCCGGCGAGAGCAGCTTGCCGCGCGCGGCCCCGGCCCAGCGCTCCATCGGCGCGTCATCCAGCAGCAGGTGCTGCAGGGCAACGGACAACGCGATGGGATCGGCGGCCTTCACGACCGCGCCCGCCGGCTCGTCGGTTCCGAGCCCCACGCGCTCGGGCAGCGCCCCGCGGTCGGACACGAGCGTCGGGAAGCCCAGCGCCAGGGCCTCGGCCACGACCAGGCCGAAGGTCTCCTCGGCGCGGCTGGGGAAGACGGCCAGGTCGGCGTGCGCGCGCAGCCCGGCCAGCTCGGCGGCCCCGTAGGTGCCGCGGAAGATCACGTCGAGCCCCTCGGCGGCGTCTAGCAGTTTCCCTGCGTACTCGGCGTCCACGGGCTCGCCCAGCACGTGCAGCGCCACCCGCGGGTCGCCCACCCGGCGCATGGCCTCGAGCAGGTCGAGCACGCCCTTGTCGGGTGCGAGGTGTCCCCAGGTGGCCATCACCAGGCGCCCGTCGCTGCGGTCGCGAGGATCCGGGGCCGGCTGGCCTGACGCAACCTGCGGCGTCGCCACGCCGTGCGGCAGCAGCACCAGCTTCTCCTTCGGGAGCAGGCCGCTGGCCAGCCAGCGCTCGTGCACGATGCCGCTGGGGACGATCGCCCGACCGTAGGCGGCCGCCTCGTTGCGGGCGTTGTCGCGCCGCGCGATCGACTCGACGGTCAGCGCCTCGCGCCCGGCCGGGAAGTCGGGCAGCACGCAGTCCACGCAGCGCTCGGAGGGCAGCGGCCAGGCGTCGGCGCAACTCTCGCCGTCGGGTCGCGCCAGGAAGAAGCGCGCGCAAACGAGCGTGAAGTCGTGCAGCGTGGCGACCACCGGCCGGCCGCCCGCCGAGAGTCGCGCCGCGAGGTCGCCCGAGAGGTTCAGCGTGTGGTGCAGGTGAACCACGTCGGGGGCGATCCCGTCCACGAGCGCGCACACCGTCTCCGCGACGCGCTCGTTGCGATGGTCCATCGAGTAGTTCTCGCCGGGCCGGCGCAGCACGCGGCGCACGGTCAGGCCGTCGACGACCTCGTTCGTGATCTCGCCCTTCTCGCTGCGCTGGTCGCTGCCCGCGATGACGACGACCTCGTCGCCGCGCGCGAGTTGCGCCGCGCCGAGCGTCTCCACGCAGGCCTCCGTCCCGCCCCGGAATTCCGGAGGGAACTGGTGCACGACGTGCACGACCCTCAAGCGTACTCCTCGAACACCTCCGCCCACTGGCCGCCCGGCGGCAGCAGCACCGCCCGGAAGCGGTTCAGGCCGTCCACGGCGCGCGGGATGTCGTTGCGTTCGAGTTGCGTGGCGTAGCAACGGATCGCGTCGAGCTTGAGCGGGTAGGTCTCGGCCACGTCCACCGCGATGTCGGCGTCGAGCGGCGACCAGACCTCGTAGCCGAACAAGCGTCCGCGGCAGCCCCGTTCGCGCCAGGCGCGCTGCGTGGCGAGCGACACGAAGTGGTGGTCGCTGTGCTGCTCGCCGGCGTGCGGCGCGTAGATCACGTCGGGCTCGACTTCGGTCAGCAGCGCCGAGAGGCGGTCGCTCACCGCGGAGAGGTCCCCCGCCGTCACGACCATGCTGTCCGGGTAGCCCCAGAACTCGGTCTTGCCGATGCCCAGCACCGCGGCCGCGGCCTCCGCCTCGTGACGGCGCTCGGCGACGTAGGCCTCGGGGTCCTCGACGGCCTCGTCCGAACCGTGCACGCCCGAGGTCACGAACAGCGCGTGGATCTCGTCGCCGGCCCGCGCGTGCGCGGCCAGCGTGGCGCCCGGACCGATCGACTCGTCGTCGGGGTGCGGCGCGACCACCAGCACCTTGCCGCGCGCCGGTGGCGCCGCCACGGGGCGCACGACCTTGGGCGCCGGAAGCGCCGCCGATGCCCGTGCATCGCCTGACGCTGGGCCCGACGCTGCGCCGGCCGTGGGGCCGCTGCTGGGCTCGCCCGAAGTCATGAGGCTGAGTCTAGCCCGGCGGGACGCCGATCCAAGCTGAACTGCCGGGCGCGCATCAGGCGCGAGCCGGTCTCAGCACTCGGGAGTCTCTCCCGGCGGCAACGGTTCGTCCCCCGGCGCCGCGGTCATGCGCCGGATGCGCAACAACCTGCCCACCACGATCGCCGTGATGAAGACCAGCCCCGAGAAGACCGCGCCCATCTTCGCCTCGGCGCGCATGACCGGGTCCACGTAGGCCTCGCCCGCCACGAACAGCGCGACGGTCAGGCCGAGGCCCGCCACGAGGCCGGCCGTGGCCAGGACGCGCATGTCCATGCCGCTGGGCAGCGGAAAGCCGATCTTCACGCCCACCGCGCTGAAGAGCGTGATGCCCAGCGTCTTCCCGACCACCAGCGAAGCCAGGATGATCCAGGTCAGCGTGCCGATGCTGGAGAACTCGGCGCCGGCGTTCGTGAAGGCGAAGAAGAACAGGCCCCAGTCGACGCTCGGCTTCACGGCGTGCTCGAAGCGCTGCAGGGTGCTGGGCCCCTCGCGCTCGAAGGGCAGGAACGGCACCACGAAGACCAGCGCCAACGCGGGGTGCAGGTGCGCCGAGAGCAGGCCGTACCACGAGAGGCCGCCCGCGATGAGGATGTAGGGCCACCACGCCTGGACGCGTGCCTTGCGCAGCGAGAAGGCGAGGACCATCGCCGCCACGGTGTAGAGCAGCATCATCGGCGCCACGGGGTTCGCCGGGTCGGGATAGAAGACCGCGATGATCCCGAGCCCGATCGCGTCGTCGGCGACCGCGAGCAGCAGCAGGAAGTTCACCGCGGGGTGCTTGCCGCCGAACACCAGGCGAGCGCACAGCCAGGCCAGCGCGATGTCGGTCGCGGTCGGGATGCCCCAACCGTTCGCGACCGCGGCGAAGTCCGGCTCGCCGGCGAAGAAGAGGTACGTCAGCGCGAAGAACACGCCCACCGGGCCGACCACGCCGCCGAGCGTTCCGAGCAGCGGGTTCACGGCGCGGCTGGGTGGGTTGAGCGCGCCGCCCGGCAGGATCGCCTCGGTGATCTCGTACATGGCGACGCCGAAGAAGAACACCATGAAGATGTCGTTGGCGAGGAAGTGCGGCGTCACCGCGTGCCCGAACACGAACAGGCCACCGATGTGGAAGTCGATGATCTCGTGGTACAGGTGCGGGTCGATGTTGGCGGCGGCGAGCGCCGCGAACACACCGACGATCAGCGGCAGGCTGTACTCGCGGATCGTCGCTGTTATGCCGCCGCCGCCGTGAGCCACCGTGATCTCCTCATGCCGGGCCGGTGGCCCGCGTCGCCATGGACACCCGAGCGCTTTGAACTGCTCAGAAGATGTCCGTGTCGCCCATCGTAAAGAACCAGTGGGCCTTCGCCCAAGCGAGGTCGAAGTCCGGGCTGAAGGTCATGATGCACAGATTGAAGGTCGTGTCCTCGGACGCCATCCCCAGCGCGGTGAGCGTGGCGTGGTGCCGGGCCGCGGGAGTGAGCCAGGTCTCCAGGCGCCGGCCGCCGCCCTCGCGGCAGATGCGCCCGGCGGCGCCCAGCAGGCCCGCCAGCGCGGCGCGGTCGGCGCCCGGCCCGATCCAGTCCACCATCGGCACGATCGGCTGGCCCATCCACCCGAGGCGGTAGATCAGGATGCCCACCAATTCCTCGCCGCGACGGGCGGCCAGGGCGCCGTAGCTGATGCCGGCGCGGGGCGCATAGCGCCAATTCAGGTAGGGCTCCTCGCGCCAAAGCCCGAGGTCCACCTCGTCCACGTGGCGCGAGAAGAGCGCGGCCATCTCGGCGGTCGCGGCGATGTCGCAGCCTTCGACGCGCACGCCGCCGGCCTCCGCCTCGGCCTCGAGGCCCTCCACCCAGGCCTGGTCCGGCTCGCGCACCAGCGCGGGGAGCGGCACGAGCACGGGCTTGTAGCCGACGATGCGCGTGCCCACCGGGTAGGCCTGCTCGTTGGGCAGGCCGTACATGTACTCGTCGAACGGGTCCTGTCCCGGCGTGCTGAAGTGCGTGATGAACTCGCGCGCGATGGTCACGAACAGGCTGTTCTTGCGCAGGCTGCCGCGCCAGGCGCGGGACACGCAGGAGTCGACCGCCTGCGTGCACATGCGCCGCTCGCCGCGCAGCGAGCACGCCGCGGGGATCGAGCTGTAGTTGGCGACGATGTTTTCGTCCACGTCCAGCCCCACGAAGGTCTGCACGCCGGCGGGGTTGTCCAGGTAGATCTGCCGCCACGCGTCCATCGTGCGCGGTTCGAAGGACGGGTTGTCCTCGGAGAAGACGCGGTTGAACAGCGCGAGCAGTCCCTCCTCGTCGCCGGGCTCGTAGGGGCGGACGCTGAAGGTGCTCATGCCGCCCACACCTGGCGCACGGCGCTCCAGACCGCGGCCCGCTCCTCCTTGGGCGCTCCGGCACGCCGCAGCTTGCGCGCCTCTTCCCAGCCGCGCAGCGTGGACATCAGTCGCGCGACGATCACGCCACGCCACCCGAAGGTCTTGCGGTAGTAGCTGAGCCGGTTCTTGTGCCAGATGGCGCCGAAGTCGCGGAACTGCTCGGTGCTCTTGCCCTCGTGGTGCAGGATGCGCGCCTCGGCGACGTACGCCAGGTCGAACCCGGCCTCGCGAACACGGCGACACAGGTCCACGTCATTGAAGAACAGCCACAGGGCGGGGTCGAAGCCGGCCAGCTTCTCCCACAGCTCGCGTCGGATCATCAGCGCGGCGCCCGGCGGCTGGTCCACGTCACGCGAGCTCGTGTGGTCGAAGTCCTTCATCAGGTATCTGGGCAGCGTCTTGTTGTTGGGGAACCAGCGCTCGAAGAGCGTGTCGTAGAACACCGCGGTCATCAGCGTGGGGAAGGTCTTGCAGGAGGGCTGCGGCGTGCCGTCGGGGTTGTCGAGGCGCGGCGCGCAGACGCCGTGGCCGGGGTTCTCGTCGAGGAAGGCCACCAGCGTGGAGAGCGCGCCGGGCCGCACCTCGGTGTCGGAGTTCAGCAGCAGCAGCAACTCGCCGCGCGCGAGCACGGCTCCGCCGTTGTTGCCCTGCGCGTAGCCCTCGTTGGCGGCGTTGCGCACCAGGTGCGCCTCGGGGAAGTCGCGCCTGACCATGTCGGCGCTGTCGTCCTCGCTGCCGTTGTCCACGACGATGGTCTCGAAGGGCAACTCATCGGCCACGGCTCGCAGCGACGACAGGCAGGCGGCGAGCAGATCGCGCGTGTTCCAGCTCAACACGACGATCGAGACGCGCGGGGCGGCCGACGCGCCGCCGGTCGTCATGCGTGCGGGCTGCCCGCGGCGGCCAACTCGGCGGTGATCGGCACCGAGGCGCCGACCTTGGTCAGCGAGACGGTGCGCAACACGTCGAGGCTCTTCCGCTCGAGGAAGCGCAGGTAGTAGGTGGCGGGCACCAGCCCGTCCCAGACTTCGTCGGGCATCGTGAAGCGGCGACTGACGTCGAGGCGACCGGCCGCGAAGGTGAAGCCCGGGTCGGCCGAGATCTCGGCCAGGTACGCGCCCGAGCCGGGCACGACGATGGTCGGCACGCGCTCGGTCTCGCCGAAGTCCTCGACCGCCGCGAAGTGGTGTCCGTCGCCGTGGCCCAGCGAGTTCAGCGCGCCGTAGAGCAGCGAGCCGAGCGGCCCGCCCGAGCGGCTGAAGTAGTGGCGGCGGCTGACCTCGTAGCGCGACATGGCCGCTTCCTGCGCCTGCCCCGCGCTGCGGTTGAAGAAGTGCACCATCTGCGCGCGCGGCACGAAGTCCGTGGTGAAGTTGCGCTTGTGCAGGCGACGGCAGAGGTCCGCGTCCTCGAAGTAGAACGGAAAGCGCCCGTCGAAGGGCCCCATGTCGCGCGCGAGCGGCGCCGGCATCAGGAAGCAGAAGCCGCTGATCTGCGAGAGCGGCGCCGGCTTGGTCGCGGTCCAGACCTCGATCGCGCGGCGGCTGCGCGAGCGGGCGACGGAGCGTCCGCAGCTCGTGAAGCGACGCGCCATGGTCTCGCGCGTCAGGCTGCACAGGCTGGGCAGCTCGACCGGCGGCAGCTGGAAGAAACGCCGGCTGTCGAGGAAGCCCTTCGGGCCGGCGAGGCCGCAGCCGTCGTTCTCGCGCAGATGGTCGAGCAGCGACGCGAGCGCGCCGCGGAAGGCCATCACGTCGGGGTTGCTGATCAGCACCCAATCGCCCTTCGCGTGCTCGCAGGCGATGTTCATGCCGGTGGCGTAGCCGCTGTTCTGCCCGGAGCGCACGAGCGTGACGTCGGGCTCGGCCTCGAGCGCGACCAGGTGCGACTCCTCCTCGGGGCCCGAGGCATTGTCGGTGACGATGAACTCGAGCGTGCCGGGCTGGCCGTCGCGACCGGTGAAGCGCTGCTTGCGCAGGTTCGCGATCAGCGCGCGCGTCATGGCGCCGCTCTTCCAGTTCACGATCAGCACGGAGACGTCGGGCGCGGTCATTCGGAGTCCTTCAGCGGTTCGATCCCGAACGAGTGGTGCAGCCGCACCATGCCGGGGTGGTTCTGATCCAGGCTGACCAGGAGGTTCCTGACCACCTGCCGGTGATCGTACATATGCACGCCGTGCTCATCGAAGAGGTAGCCCACCACGGTGTACTCCCCTTCCGACAGGCGCAGGTCGGGCAGGGCGAGCCGCGCACGGTGCCGCCCCACCTCGCTCACGGAAGGCAGGCCCTCGAGTTGGCTGTTGAAGGTGGCCGCGAGCACGTTGTCGGTGCGGAAGATGGCCGCGCCGACGTTCACCAGCGTGCCCGGCTTGCGCAGCTTGAAGTCCACCTCGAAGGTCAGGTCCACGCCGGTCGTCACGGCGTCGGGCAGCTCCTTGCCGTCGCCGTTCAGCAGGCGCACACCCTCGATCATCGGCAGGTCCTCGCCCTCCGCCTTGTCGAAGCCGGCCGTGAGCGTCTCGGGACGGTGGTCGAGGCTGCGCTCGTAGTTGGCGTAGGCCAGCGTCACGTCCTGCGGCATGCCGATCATCTTGATGCCGCCGTCGTGGATCCAGACCACCTCGTCGGAGACCTGGCGCACGTCGTACAGCGAGTGGCTGCAGAACAGGATCGACTTGCCGCTCTGGCGGAAGTCGAAGATGCGATCCACGCACTTCTTCTGGAAGTACAGATCACCCACCGCGAGGATCTCGTCGATGATCAGCACCTCGGGATCGATCGCGGTGGCGACGCTGAAGCCGAGCCGCATGATCATGCCCGAACTGTAGGTGCGCACCGGCTGGTCGATGTAGTCGCCGAGCTCCGCGAACTCGATGATCTCTTCCATGCGCGCCTCGATCTCCTTCTTGGAGAAACCGAGCACCTGCCCCGAGAGGTAGATGTTGGCGCGGCCGGTGAACTCGCTGTGGAAGCCCGCGCCGAGCTCGAGCAGGCTGGCCACCACGCCGTTGATCTCGTAGCTGCCCTCCGTCGAGAGCGTCGTCCCGGCCAGGATCTTCAGCAGCGTGGACTTGCCCGCGCCGTTCTCGCCGATGATCCCCAGCGCGCGGCCCTTCGGCAGGCGGAAGCTCACGTCGTTCAGCGCGCGGAACTTGGTGTGGTACTGCTTCATTCCGAAGGAGCAGGTCTCCTTCAGGCGCGCGATGGATCCCGGGTAGAGGCGGTACTCCTTGCCGAGGTTCTCGACGATGACCGCGTCGGCGTCCATCAGACCTCGTCCGCGAAGCGCCCCTTGGAGCGCAGGAAGTACGCGTAGCCGATCCAGAGCACGCCGGCCGACCCCAGGAACAGCTTGCCCAACCCGAGCACCGGGAAGGGGATGTGGCCGTAGGAGAAGATCGAGCGATAGATGCCCAGCAGGATCGCCATGGGGTTGTAGCGCATCCACGTGGCGGCGTTGTCGAGGAAGGCGTCGTCGCTGACCGCGCCCGACTGGGAGATCGCGGAGAGGTCCCAGAAGACCGGCGTGGTGAACATCCAGAACACGAGCAGGATCGGCACGGCCTGCATCACGTCGCGGATGAACACGTTGGCGGCGGAGCACATCATGGTCAGCCCGGTGACGAGCATCATCTGCACCAGCAGCACCACCGGGAACCACAGCAACGCCACGGGCAGGCCGCCGTTGATCACGGCCTCGATGATCACCAGCACCGCGAAGCCCACCAGGAAGTACACGTGGTAGACGATGACCTGGTAGACCGGCAGCAATTCGCTGGGGAAGGCGATCTTCTTGATCAGGTTGCTGTTCTCGAGCACCACGCCCGTGCCGCGCGAGAGCGTCTCGGCCAGCGCGGTCCAGGGCAGGATGCCGGTGATCAGGTAGAAGGTGGAGCGCCAGCCCTTGGCCCACTCCTCGGTGCCGTGCGGCGCAAGCTGGTCGGTGAAGCCGATCTTCAGCAGCTTCACGAACACCATGTAGTAGATCGCGAAGAGCACGGCCGGCTGGAGCACCGGCCAGACGCGCCCCAGGATCGAGCCCTCGATGCGCGCCTTCAGCTCCCGGTGAACGAACGCGAACATCAGCTCGCGATAACGCAGCAGCACGGCCGGCAGCCGGAAGGCGGAGATCAGGTCGTTCATGGGCGCGGGATGCGGTCCCGGAGGCGGGGACGAAGCCCGGAAGCATAACTCGGGCTGAACCTCGGATCATCGGCGCCTACGGCGCTCCGGCTTGACCCTGCGGCGGGATCCGCCCGCCTGGAGCGGCCGATCCTGCGAGCGGATCGCGGCTGCGCTACGGCGTCGTGAGCGAGAGGCCGCTGGAGGCGGCCTTTCCGGCGACGCCGCCCTCGTCCGCGAACCACCACTGCAGCCACAGGGTGATCCCGGACGGGATGCCCGGCGTCCAGTTCCCGGCCACTCCAGCCGCGCCGTCCGGCCCCATCGGGTTGCCGAAGAGCAGCAGGTCCGGGAAGGGCACCATGGTCCCGCCCTTGAACGGCAGGTCGGCCTGGCTGGCGCCCAGCACGATCGTGGCGAGGCCCCGCGGCAGCCCGTTCACCAGCTGGAACGCGAAGGGCTCGCCGGCGAGCAGCGAACCGGACGCGAGCTGCACCGGGTAGCCGTTCGTCCCGGGCAGGGCGTGCCCGTGATCGAGGAAGGGCGAGCCGGGCAGGTAGGTGTGGTTGCGGAACACGCTCACTCCGCCCGATCCGGTGACGGCATCGAGCAAGCCGTCGTCGTCCATGTCGCCGACGGCGATCGAGCCGCCGCCTGCGAAGACGCTCGCGGTGACGGCCACGTTCTGCGCGAAGGCGCCGCCGCCCTGCCCGCGCAGCACGACCAGTTCGCCCATGAAGTCGGCGCCGCTGTCGTTCAGCACGATGTCGAGTACGCCGTCGTCGTCCATGTCTCCCAGCCCGGGGTTCGCGCCCAGGAATCCGACCGGGAAGGTCTGCGCGGCGCTGAAGTTGCCGACGCCGTCATTGAGCACGGTCTGCACCTCGGGCGAGAGGCTGCCGAGCACCAGGTCCACGTCGTCGTCGTCGTCCAGGTCCCCCGACGTCATGCGGCTGGTGAAGATCGTCCCCGCGATCGGTTGGGCCGCGCCGAAGCTGCCGAGCCCGTCGCCGGGGCGCACCTCCGCGACGCCGGCGCGGATCAGCACGACATCCAGCTCGCTGTCGCCGGTCACGTCCACCAGCTCCATGTCCGCGACCTCGGAGGCCAGGATCTCGGACCGCTCGGCCACCCAGGTCATGCCGCCGGCGCCCAGATAGACCTCCAGGCGCGGCGGGAAGAAGATGGGCACCTCGTAGGTCGCGACCACGAAGTCCAGCAGCTCGTCGTCGTTGACCAGGCCGATCGCGAAGTGCGAGGCCGCCGACGTGACAGCGAATCCCGTGAGCAGGCCGAAGGTGCCGTCGCCGTTGCCGGGATGGACCACCACGCTGCTGCCCGCGAGCACGACCAGGTCGAGGTGCTCGTCACCGTCGAGGTCGATCAACGCGACTCCCCGCGGCGATGGGGTCGTGTTGAAGAAGGGTGCCTCGACCAGCGCGCCCGTGCCGTCGTTCAGGAAGTAGCGCACCTCGGAGCTGCCGAAGTCGCCGACCACCGTCATCACGTCCAGGTCACCGTCTTCGTCGATGTCGCCCAGCACACGGTTGGTGTTGAAGATCGCGCCGGGCATGGACGTGACCACCGGCGGCTCGAAGACGAGTTGGGCGGGCACGGCCACCGCAGTCACGAACAATAGGGCGGCGGCAAGGCGGAACGCGGTGCGCATGGCGAGACTCCCCTGGGACGCGAGGGTCCCACCGTAGCAGCCCGTCGGGATCGCGTCTTGCGCGGACCGCCGCGCGGTCGGGATCAGGCGATTGCGGCTCGTGCGAGCAGCGCCGCGCCGAGCAGGCCCGCGTCGGCGCCGTGGCTGGCCGGGAGCACCGGGATCGCACCCGCGTGGTGCGCGAGCGGGTGCGGGTCGAGCGCGCGCTGCGCGGCCTCCATCAGCTCGGGCGTGTTCATGCCGACGCCTCCGGCGATCACCAGCCGCTCGGGGTCGAAGAGCGTGACCAGCAGACGGCACAGGCTCGTCATGGCCGCCAGCGCGTCGGTGACGATCGGTGCAGCGCGCTCGTCGCCGGCGCGGTCGGCCGCGAAGAGTTGCGCGGCGTCCGCCGGCAGGCCCGCCTCGGCCGCGCGGCGCGCGAGCGAGTTCCCGCCCAGGTACGCCTGGTAGCAACCGTGCATGCCGCAGTCGCAAGGCAGACCGTTCTCGCGCCAGATGACGTGGCCGCCCTCGGCCGCCATGCCGCGGTGCCCCTCCACCAGCGTGCCGCTGCTGACCATGCCGCTGCCGACGCCGGTGCCGACGAGCAGCGCGATCAGGTCGTGCGCGCCGGCGCTCTGCGCCTCGGCGTACGCGGCCGCGTTGACGTCGTTGACCAGCCGCACCGGAAGACCCAGCGCGTCGGTGAGAGGCGGGCCGACGAGCGTGTCGTTCAAACCCAGCGAGGGCGAGTCGTAGACACGGCCGGTGCGCGTGTCGGTGTAGCCGGCCATGGCCAGGCCGATCGCGATCGGCGCGTCGGTGGCGGCCGTGATCTGCGCGCGCGCCTCCGCGATCAGGCCGTCGATGAAGGCGTCGGGCCCGCTGGTCGGCGTGGGCAGCTCGCGCCGGCTCGAGAGCGAACCGTCCTCGGCCTGCAAGGCGCTGCGCAGGTTCGTCCCGCCGATGTCGAAGGTCAGGATGGTCATGGTTCGATCGCCTGTCGGGGCACGGCCTTCACGGCGGCCTGGATCAGCGAGCCGCGGGCCCAGACCGCGAAGGCGTCGCTGAGACTGTCGGCCTCGAAGCGCGCCTCGGTGTCGTTGCGGTCCGCCAGCAGGTTCACCAGCGCACCGGGGTCGGCGGCCAGGTCGTACAGCTTCTCGGTGCGGTTCTCCCAGTCGTACAGCCAGAGCCAGCGCTTGGTGCGCACCGCGTCGACGTCGGAGACGGTCACGCCGTCGTACGGACGCAGCACCGAGTAGGCGATCGGGTCGGGCACGACCGGCCCGAACGGCGGCGGCTGCCTGCCCTGCTGCTCGGCCTTGGTCGAGAGGCGGCCCAGCGAGGCCATCGCGCGCGTCACGTCCACCAGCTCCACCGGCTCCTCCACCACGAAGGCGCCGCCGTCGGGACCGCGCACGCCCGGACCCGCCATGATCACCGGCACGCGCACGACCTCATCGAACAGCGACTGCCCGTGCATGCGGCCGTTGTGCTCGTAGAACTCCTCGCCCTCGGCGCCCACCACCACGACCAGCGTGCGGTCGAGCAGGTCGCGCTCGTCGAGCCAGTCGGTCAGCATGCCGATCGCGTCGTCCACGGTCGTCACCTCGGCGTCGTACAGCGTGCCCACCTCGAGCGCCACCGACTCGGCCACGCCCGGCCGGCTGTCGATGCGCCGCAGCGTCTCGAGCAGCTCGGGCGAGGGCGGGCCCGCCACGCGCTGGATCTGCTGCGGCGGCGGGTCGTGCGGGTAGCTCGGGTCGGTGACGTGCAGCGTCAGGAACCACTCGAACTGGCTGGCCTGCTCGAGCCAGTCGATGGCCTGCTCGGCCAGGATCGGCGCCGGCAGGTTGCTCCGCACGAAGGTCTCGAAGCCGATCTCGAGGCCGGTGTTCTCGCCCACCCACTTGCTGGCCGAGAACAGCGCGGTGGTGACGCCGGCCCAACTCGCCGACTGCGCCAGGCTGTTCGTGCGCGGGCTCAGGATGCGATCGGTGCGCAGCCCCAGCCCGTGCGAGAGCGGGCCCGAGCCCGTCAGCAGCGTGGCGACATTGGGCAGCGTCCAGCTGGATGGGGCGAGCACGCGCTCGTAGCGGCCGCCGCGCGCGGCCAGTGCATCCATGTGCGGCGTGAGCGCGCCCGCGTGTCCGTAGGCGCCGATGCGGTCTGCGCGCAGGCTGTCCACGACGACCAGCAGCACGTTGCGCGCGTTGCCTCCGCCGAAGGGCCGCCGACGCGACTCGCGCGGAGCCGACACGGCCAGCTCGCGCAGGCCCACGAAGAGGTTGTCGCCTCCCTCGCGCACCAACCCGAGATCCACCGAGCCGTCGATCCAACGCGAGAGGTCCACGCGCGTGACCGTCTCGACCTCGCGGCCGTCCTCGCCCACGCCCACGGGGATCGCGGCGATCGGTTCCTCGCCCGCGTAGAGCACGACGCGTCCGGGGCTCGTCGGTCCGTCTGGGTAGATCTTGCCGACGTGCAGCCCGACGTCGAGGCGACTCCCCGGCGGCAGGCGCTCGGCGGTCGCGAAGAAGGTCGTCTCCGACTCCAGCGGGATGGCCGCCGGTCCGTCGAGGCCGACGCGATCGCTCTGCAGCGTGCGCGGCGCGCGCAGACGCAGGTCGCCGTAGCGCGTGAGCAGGTCGGCGACCGGCGAGCGCGTCACGATCGGAACCGCGTTCTCGTCCACGCCGCGCCCGGCGGACTCCAGCACGACGTCCGCCACCAGCACCGCGCCCAGTCCGGGGCGGCCGGCGCCGTCCAGCGCGGTCAGCTCCAGGGTGATCGTCTCGCCGGCGGGCACGTCGAGCGGGATGCGCTGCTCGGTCCACACGCCGGCCTCGGTGGCGTGCACCGAGATCTCCTCGCGCGTTCCGTCCTTGTGCACTTGCCGCACGGCCAGCTCGGGGTGCGCCTCGAGGTGTCCGTCGTGGAAGCGCAGGACCACGTCCTCGCCGGGCACGTCGAACACGAAGCGCAGCGAATCGCCCACGGGCAGGCGCGTTGCGTGGCGCAGCTCGCCGCCGAGGTTCATGCGCGGGATGCGCATCTCCCCGCCGTCCGGGCGCAGCCGCAGCCGCTGCTGCACGCGGAAGTCCGGCTCCATCTGGTGCTGCCACCAGTTCGCGAACAGCAGCAGCACCGCCACCACCGCGATCAGACGCAGAGCGGCCACCACGGCGCCCCGCCCGCCCAGCGGCTTCACGGCCGCAGGTCCCTCTCCCCGGCGCGCAGCGGCTCGGGCATGATCTCCGCCACGACCCGGTAGTCCCTGAGCAGGGCGGTCAGCTTGGCCATCAGGTAGGTCGCGTCGTCCCAGTTGTCGGAGTAGTGCTCCCAGTCCTTGCTGTCGCGGACGTGCGTCGCCAGTTCGCCGCGCTGCCGCAGCACCTCTTCCGCCACGCGCAGGCGCACGCGGAAGCCGCCCGAGGCATTGTCGATCTCGACGCGCGCGTGCACCTTGCGCCGCGACGGGCCGCGCACCTCGCGCAGCGACGTGCCGTAGGCCCAGTCGGTCTCGATCTCGCCGGTCGAGGGGTCGTGCTTGCGCACCGCGTAGCCCTCGCCGTCGATGGTCGTGGCGACGACGCCGAACAGCGCCTCGTAGGACAGCCCGACAAAGCGCGACTCGGTCCACTTGTGCGCCTCGTCGGACGCACAGCCGAGACCCGACACGACCAGCAGGAGCGGTAGAAGACGCCTCGCGACACGCATGGCGCGCAGTCTACAGGGCGTCCCGAAGCGAATCACGGACGCGTGCGTCCGGGCCCTCCGCCCGGGCCGGGGCCCGGCCGCTTGCCCGAGGCGGACGTGGGCCCGCTCTTGGCGCGCGCCTGGAAGCGCAGGTGCACGGGAATCTCGGAGTAGGGCAACTTGGCCTGCAACTCGTGCAGCAGGTAGCGGCGCCAGTTGTCGTCGAAGAGCGACGGGTCGTTCACCGAGAGCATGATCGTCGGCGGGTGCGTGTCGACCTGGCTGCCGAAGTAGATCTTGCCGATGCGGCCGCCGCGCGCACGCGGCTTGCGACGCTCCCACGCGCGCGCCAGCACGCGGTTCAGCTCGCCCGTGCTCACGCGCTTGCCGGCCTGGTCGTGCAACTGCCCCGCCAAGTCCAGCGTCGGCTCGAGGTTCGCGCCGGTGACCGCGGAGATGAACGCGATCGGCGCCCAGGACAGGCCCGGCAGCTGCTTGCGCAGGTACTCCTCGTACTGCCCCGTCGTCGCGCGCCCCTCGACCAGGTCCCACTTGGTCACGACCATGATCGCGGGCACGGACTCCTCGGCGATCTCGCCGCCGATCTGCCGGTCGATGCGGCCGATGTCGCGCGTGCCGTCCAGCAGCAGCAGCACCACGTCGGCGCGGCGCAGCGCGCGCATGGCGCGCGACTGGCTGTAGAACTCCACGCTGTCGGAGATCGTCTTCTCCTTGCGGATGCCGGCCGTGTCGATCGCGACGAAACGCCGGCCGCGCACGTTGAAGGGCACGTCCACGGCGTCGCGCGTCGTGCCGGGCACGTCGGAGACGATCACGCGGTCTTCGCCCACCAGCGAGTTGACCAGCGTGGACTTGCCGACGTTCATGCGGCCGACGATGGCCAGCCGCACGATGTCGGACGGCGCCTGCGGCTCGATCGCCTCCTCGCCAACCGCCTCGACGACGGCCTCCTTGAGGTCCGTCACGCCGTTGCGCTCCTTGGCCGAGACGGAGTGCGGCTCGCCGAAGCCCAGCGCGTGCGCCTCGCCGACGCCCGAGTTCGACAACCGCCCCTCGCACTTGTTGGCGACGAGCATGACGGGAACGTCCAGCTTGCGCAGGCGGTCGGCCACCATGCGGTCGGTCGGCAGCACGCCTTCCTTCGCGTCGACGACGAAGAGCACCAGGTCGGCCAGCACCAGCGCGACCTGGATCTGGTCGTCGATCTCCTCGGCCAGCAAGGTCTCGTCCACCAGGCCGATGCCGCCGGTGTCCACCAGCTCGACCGACTTGTCGCCGACGCCGAGCACGAAGCTGACGCGGTCGCGCGTCACGCCCGCCATCTGGTCCTCGATCGAGAGCCGCCGCCCCGCCAACGCGTTGAAGAGCGTGCTCTTGCCGACGTTCGGCCGGCCCACGATGACGACGCGCGGGATCATTTCAGCGCACCCCCAGCTGCTTGTGTACTTGCGGCACGAGCCGCACGTCGAGGCCGGCCGCGCCGAGCACGTCGGCGAACAGGTCGAAGCGCTCGCGCGGCAGCGCCGGGCTCCCACCCAACGGCGTGACGGGCTGCAGGAACACCGCGCGGCCCGGCGCGTGGCGCGCGATCAGCCCGGCGGCGCGGTGCAACTCGTCGGTGGTCGTGTCACCGTCGACGACCAGCTTGAAGAAGACGCCCTCGCGATCGAGCACGCCCGTCGCCAGCACCTGCTCGTGACGGTCCAGCACGTCGGGAAGCCCGGCGGCGGTCGGCAGCTTGACGTCGCAGGCGATCCAGCGCGCGCGCGGCGCGACGTCGGCCAGCGCCTCGGCGTGCAGCCCGGCGGTCTCGAGCATCGCCTCGCGGGGCACGGGCAACGCGGCCAGCGAGTCCAGCAGCGCCCCCGCGAACTCCGGCTGCTCGAGCGGCTCGCCGCCGGTCAGCGCAATCGGGCACGGGTCGATGGACGCCGCGCCCGAATCGGGGTCCGGGACGGGTACCGGATCGGCCGCGTCGATCAGCGAAAGCACCTCATCGATGCCGAGCGGATTGGTCAGTCGCTCGCTGGTGACGCCCGGCACGGCCACGTCGGCCGGCGTGTCGAAGGCCCAGGCCGTGTCGCAGTAGCGGCAGCCCACGCGGCATCCCGCGAGGCGCACGAATACCTGGCGCCGTCCCAGCAGCAGGCCCTCGCCCTGCCAACTCCGGAAGACCTCGGCGACGGCGGCGGTGGTGGAGGAACGCGTGGACGGCATGGCACCCCGGCAACTCTCGTAAGGCGCGCGGGTCGTGGCAGGCGCGCGGGGCGCGCGACTACTCGGCGGGCTTGGCCGCCTCCGCCGCTCCGGCCTCGGCTGCGCCCTCGGCGGGCACCGCACCCTCTTCGCCTTCTTCGGCCTTCTTCTTCTTCTTCTTGGCCACGACCACCTTGACCTTGGGAAGACCGAAGACCGAACCCTCCTCGTCGAACTTCTTGTCCCTCTTCAGCTTCTCGATCCGCTCCACGCGCGTCAGCACGTTGCGGGCGCGGGCCAGGCCGCCCCGAACCTTCAGGCTTCTGTGGATGGACATCGCTGGAACCTCTGGATCGGCTGAAAAGGGAGGCCCATCCTCCACTTCGGGGGCCCAGCGTCAAGGCGCGCGCGGCCGCTCGCCGCCGCGGAAACCCGGCTCAAGAGCCGGTGCGGACCGCCTCGGGCACCTCGATCACATAGGCGTCGCGGAACGGCGCCGGATCGTTGGACGGGCCCTGGTAACGGCGGACCTGGTCGAGCAGCCCGTTCAGGTCGGCCTGGTGCGTGGCCCGACCGACCAACAGCTCGATGCGGTCGTAGCTGCCGTCCTTCTCGCCGGGGTAGCCCACGATCTCGGCGCGCGGATAGCCATCCTCGCGCAGCACGTCGCGCCAGATGGTGGAGATCTCCTTGCCGTGCTCGCTGCCGCCGTAGGTCGCGGCGAGGACGGCGTACTCGACCGTGGCCGCCGGGGGCGGCGTCGCGGGCCGGTTCGTGGTCGGCTCGCCGGTGCTGAAGACCTCCTCGGTGGACGTCTTGAGCGCGGGCGTGCCGGAGCTGGCGCCCATCAGGTACAGCGAGAACGCACCGAAGATCGCCAGCACGCTGTAGAGCGCCTTCTTGTTCGTCGGGCGCAGGCTGTCCAGCGTGAAGATCGGACCGCGCTTGCCGGCGTTCTTGCGGGCGGCCGGTCGCGACCCGGTCGACGGACGCTTGGCGGAGCCGCCGCGCTTGCCTTCGCGCGCGGCACTGACCGCGGGCGGCGCCGGCCGCAAGGCCGTGCCCACCACGCGACCGGTGACCGTGCGCCGGGTGCGTGATGCGTTCTCGAATCCCTCCGGGTTTTCCCGGAAGAGTTCCAGCGGGTGCTTTTTCCCCATGACCGCCAAGCCCAAGACGAGGAACCGTGCAGATCCGACCCTAGGCAAGCGGAAGGCCGGTTTCCAGCCTGGAGGGCCTGCCGGGCGGGCTCGGGCTCAGCGCCGGCGCGAGGCCGGCCCGGGGCTCAGCGCGCGGTGCGCACCAGCTCGCGGAACAGCTCTTCCTCGTGGGACAGCGTGCGGCCGGTCGCGGCCTCGTAGGCCTCGGCCAGCGGCTTGTTGGCCAGCCCCTCGACCCACTTGCGCACGGCGCCCAGCCCGTGATGGCCGGCGACGTGATCCACGAAGGCGTAGCTCATCAGATAGGCCACGCTGACCGTGTCGCGGTCCTCGATGTCCATGAAGGAGTCGGGCAGGTCGCTGATGCGCGGCAGGCCGTCGCGCCCCTTCGGGTGGTGGTCGAGGTAGCTGACGAGGTTCGGGATGCCCTGGCCGCGTCCGTTCTCGAGCACCTCGGCGACGCCTTCGTTGACGAAGGTCGGGCAGTTGGGCGCCAGCTCGGACACGATCAGGTGCGTGAACTCGTGCCGGAAGGACGCTTCGATGCGCTCGGTGTCGCGCTCGACGTCGGCGATCGGCAGGCGGATCTTGCGGTCGAACAGCCCGCCCACCCAATCGTGCGTGCCGGTCACCTCGCGAAACTCGTCCGGCGGGTAGAGCACGACGGTCGTGCGCTGCTGCGGGAAGTAGTCCAGCGCGTTGCAGACGTCCGAGCGAGCCGCCTCGAGCTTGCCCGACAGCCGCAGCGCATACACGGGGCCGTCTGTGTTCGACGGGCCGCGAAAGATGAAGTAGGTGGACTTGTCGGTGCGGTAGTCCTTCTCGACAGCGTGCTGCCGGCGCGTGCGCTCCGCGGCGCGCGTGGCCATCTCCGCCACGTTGCCGGTCGCGGTCTTCGCCGCGCGCTCGTAGGCCTCGATCGATTCCGGCAGTTGGTCCTGCAGGCTGAGCGTGTCGCCCAGCAGCAGCCACGCGTCGCCGGCCTCCGGGTCGTCGGCGATGATCCCGTCGAGCACCGACTTCGCCTCGTGCAGGCGGTAGCGGCGCACGAGTAACTGCCCGAGGTGCACGCGGTAGGCGGTCTCCTCGGGGTTCAGTTCGCCGGCGCGACGGTAGTCGGACAGCGCGCTGTCGAAGCGCAGCTCGCCGAGCTGCGTGCGCCCGCGCAGGAAGTAGGCCCACGCCAGGTTCTTGGCGATGACCGCTTGATCGGGATCGAGACGGTGTGCTTCCTCGAGCAGCTTGACCGCGTCGGCGTGGCGGCCCTGGTCGATGGCGTCCTTCGCCTTCAGGTTCAGCGTGTTGACGTCGTCCTGGACGACGGCGCCGCCGAACAGCAACGCGAGCAGCGCGAGGGCGAGCAGCCGGCTCAGCACGACGTGTCCTCCACGGGCGCGGCGAGGGCGTCCACGAACAGCCGGTAGCCGTAGCTCAACCCGTGCGCCTCGTGCAGCGCACGCAGCTCGTCGTGGAACCTCTCGTACGTGCCGGGCATGGCGTCTTCCCACTCGGGATCGCAGAAGTACACGCGGCAGCCGAGGGGCCGCCCCTCCCGATTCTGACAGACTCCATCGACATACCACGGACATTGACCTGAGTCGGCGGCCGGGACCGCGCCACCGGCGGCCTTCACGGCGTACTCGGTCTCCAGATCGGTGCAGTAGAGGCGCTGGCCGCTGGTCGGAAAATCACAACAGCGTCCGGACATCTCGCAGCGCGGACCGGCGGCGTCCACGACCTCGGCCACGCGCGCGTACATCGCCGCGAGGCCCTCCGCCAGCTTGTCGTCCACCGTGATCTCCTCTGGGCGCGCGGGCCGCGTCAGCGGCGCTTGCTCCGGCGCCGCAACCGCGCCAGCCTTCGACGCTTCTGCTCCTCCTCTTCGTCCCCGACGTCGGGTTCTTCGTGCTGGAGGGTCTTCTTGCCGGCGATCTGGTCCTCGATGTCGGCCATCAGCTCCTGCGGGTCCTGGTAGCGGATGTCCCGATCCTTGGCCATCATCTTCTCGATGAAGTAGTGCATGTGCGCGGAGATGCGCCCGCCCTTGGTGGCTTCCGCGGAGAGGCCCTCGAGCACGGCCTTCTGCAACAGCTCGGCGTCGTCGCCGGCGAAGGGCAGTTCGCCCAGCACCATCTGGTAGAGCGTCGCGCCCAGGCTGTAGATGTCGCTGCGCACGTCGAGGTCGGCCTGCCCGAGCGCCTGCTCGGGCGACACGAACGCGGCGGTGCCGGCGGTGTGGCTGCCGGACCCCGCGGTGCCACCCGACTCGGCGTCGCTGGTGGCGGCCAGGCCGAGGTCGATCACCTTCACCACGTTGTCCTCGGTGACGAGGATGTTCCCCGGCTTCACATCTCGATGCACGATGCCGTGCTCGCGCAGGTACTCGAGCGCGCGCGCGACCTGCAGGATCACGAACAGTGCGCCGTCCTCGTCGAAGGCGCCGCCCTCGTGGATCTTCTCCTGCAGCGTGACGCCCTCGATGTCCTCCATGAAGGAGAGGTAGGCTCCGGCGTGCCGCCCCGCTCGGTAGCCCTTGATCACGTTCTCGTGGTCGAGTTGCTTGAGCAGCGCCGCCTCGCGCAAAAACGACTTCACGTCGATCGCGCTCTCGATCAGGTGGTCGTGCAGGATCTTCACCGCCTCGGTGCGGTCGTCCTTCGTCTTCACGCGGAACACGCGCGCGCTGCCGCCCTCGCCGAGCTTCTTCAGGTAGGCGAAGCCGGGGAGATCCGGGACATCCTCGCCGTCGGTCCGGAAGTACTGCAGCAGGCTGGCCTTGCTGATCAGCCCGGACTTGAGGGCAAGTGTGGAGAGGCTGGCCTGCTCTCCCGCCGCCGCCGCCTCCCGGGCCTGTTCGAACCAGGTGGCCACTTCGCCGGCGGGGAGCACGCCGCGCTTCGCCAGCTTGGCGAAGAGTCGTGCCTCGGCGGCCGGGTCGGGGCGCATGAACGCGATCCTAGCGCTGTGGCGGAGTGCTCGCCACGACGCGGGTTTGCCTGTTTTTCCGGGGCCGGACGCATCCCGGCACGGGAGCGGGGCCCCCGTCCCCCGCCGGCGGGAAAAGGAGCCAGCCGGAACCCCGCCGACCCCGCCTCAAGGGATCCGCTGCGCGTGACCGAAAGACGCAAAGCCGCAAGCAACTCCTCCCGGAGCAATCCCCGTGTCCGCGACCGACGAGAACGTCGTCCTGAAGTACTGCGAGATCCTGGACGAGTTCATCCGCGTTCGTGCGACGAACGAGGAGGACGCGCCCCGGATGCTCACCGGCACGGATGTCAGCAGCCGCGCGGCCTACCACCAACTGGTCGTCGACCTGTGCGTGGTGGAGTTCAACGAGCAGGTGCTGCCGCTCTTCCAGCGGCACAACAAGGTCTACCAGCCCGAGGCGCTGGTCGAGCTGCTCTACCAGATCTGCATCGAGGTCAACCCGCACCTCGAGATCCACAGCGTGACCCTTCCGTCCGGCGTCGTGGATGACAACGGTGCAGAGCCCGCCGCGCCCGAGGGCGAGGACGATCCGGCCGCGCAGGAAGAGGAGCGCCGCGCGCTGCAGAAGCGCGTGCAGAACATCGACACCAGCCTGGCCGGCAGCGTGGTCGGGCAGCCGCGCGCCGTGACCTCCATCAGCCAGGCGGTGAAGAAGGCCGCCGTGGGCCTGAAGGATCCGCGCAAGCCCGTGGGTGTCTTCCTGATGGTCGGCCCCACCGGCACCGGCAAGACCGAGTTGGCCAAGTCGCTCACGCGCCAGCTGTACGGCAACCTCTCCAGCCTGGTGCGCATCGACTGCAGCGAGTACGCGCTGCCGCACGAGTACGCCAAGCTGATCGGCGCGCCCCCCGGATACATCGGGCACAACGACGGCGGCCAGCTGACCGAGGCGGTCAAGACGAAGAAGGCCTGCGTCGTGCTGTTCGACGAGATCGAGAAGGCGCACGAGAAGGTGCACAACCTGCTGCTGCAGCTGATGGACGAGGGTCACCTCACCGACAGCAAGGGCGAGCAGGTCTCCTTCCAGCGCTGCATCGTGCTGATGACCAGCAACATCGGCATGGACGACATCCGCCGGCTGCAGGACCGCATGGGCTTCGACAAGCGCACGCGCGGCGAGATGGACTCCGACGCATTGAACTGCACCATGAACGACGCGGTGCGCAGCACCTTCAAGCCGGAGTTCATCAATCGCATCGACGAGGTGATCGAGTTCGGCTCGCTCAGCGTCGACGACTGCGAGGCCATCGCGAAACTGCAGCTCGACGAGATGGCCGGATACCTCGAGCGCACTGGCGTCCGCCTGCGCTTCACGCCTGCGCTGATCCGGCACCTGGGGAAGACCGGCTGGTCTCCCGAGTACGGCGCGCGCGAGCTGCGCCGCATCATCCGTGACCAGGTCGAGAACCCGCTCACCGAGCACCTCATCAACGCGCGCTTCAAGCGCGGCGACACGATCAGCATCGGCGTGCGCGGCAGCGGCAAGGTGACGATGTCACGTGCCCGCACCCGCACGCGCGTCAGCTCGCGCCTGAAGGTCGGGGACGACGACAGCGGCCGCAGCAAGGTCGTCGCCTAGGCGACCCGCCGTTCAGGCCTGGAGCTGATCGCCCGGGCGCAGCGTGCCGTCGTCGAGCACCATGCCCCACACGCCGGCGCGGCCGTCGGGCTTCAGTGCGTCCATCAGCCCGACCGCGGCCTTCTCCATGATCGGACAGGGCGCGGTGATGCTCTTCACCTCGATGCGCACGTCGCCCACCTGGATCGTGTTGCCGACCAGGCGCTGACCGTTGCCGCCCGAGAGCATCACGTTCGCGCGACGCCCTGACGGGTCGACCTCCCGACCCAACTCGGCGCAGCCGGCGGCCCAGTCGTCCTCGAAGATCAGCGTGACGTGACGCTTGCCGCCGTAGGTGTGGTCGCCCACCACGCCGCCCTCGGTCTTCAACTCGAGGGCGTCGCGGGGTTCCGGCGGACCGCCCTCGACGGGACGGCACCACAGCTTCAGCACGGTGTGGGTGTCGGGATCGCTCATGCGCGCATTCTAGCCGCACCCGGCGCGCCGGGTATGCTGCGCGCCATGACGGGTTTCGAGGCGAAGCGGATCGCGGGCATCACGCAGAGCGACATCCGCAAGATGTCGCGCGTGTGCATGGAGCTCGGAGGGGTGAACCTCGGCCAAGGCATCTGCGACCAGCCCACGCCCGACCTGGTGAAGACCGCCGCCAAGGCTGCGATCGACGCCGACGAGTCGATCTACAGCAAGTACGAGGGCATCGACGGGCTGCGCGCGGCCATCGCGAAGAAGATGGGCGACTACAACGGCCTGCCCTGCGACGCGGACACCGAGGTCATGGTCACGGCGGGCTCCACCGGCGGCTTCGTGGCCGCGGTGCTCTCCTTCGTGGAGCCGGGCGACGAGGTGATCCTCTTCTCGCCGTTCTACGGCTACCACATGAACGTGCTGAAGATGGCGCAGCCAACGCTGAAGAGCGTCACGCTGCGCGGCGAGCGCTGGGAGTTCGATCGCGACGAGTTGGCCGCGGCGTTCACCGATCGCACCAAGGCGATCGTCATCAACACCCCCGCCAACCCGTGCGGCAAGGTCTTCACGCGCGAGGAGCTGGCCTTCATCGGCGAGCTGTGCGTGAAGCACGACGCGCTCGCGATCACCGACGAGATCTACGAGTACATCCTGTACGACGGTCACGAGCACGTCTCGATCGCGACCTTGCCCGGCATGCGCGAGCGCACGATCACGATCTCGGGCTTCAGCAAGACCTACAACATGACCGGCTGGCGGCTGGGCTACTCGGTCGCACCGGTCGAGCTGACCTCGCGCATGGGCGTGGTCAACGATCTGCTCTACATCTGCGCGCCGACGCCGCTGCAGCACGGCGTGCTGGCGGCCTTCGACTTGCCGGACAGCTACTACACACAGTTGCTGGCCGACTACGAGAAGCGCCGCGCGATGACGATGGAAGCCTGCGACGCCGTCGGCCTCACGAGCCTGCCGCCGGAGGGTAGCTACTACCTGATGGTCGACGTGACCGGAGCGGGCTTCGCCACCGGTCGCGACGCCGCCGACGTGCTGATGAACAAGTGCGGCGTCGCCGCCGTACCGGGCAGCTCGTTCTACGTCGACCCCGCCGACGGCGAGACGCAGCTGCGCATCTGCTTCGCCAAGCAGGACCATGACCTGGAGCGTGCCTGCGAGGGCATCCGCAAGCTGGCCTCCGTCCGCGCCTGAGGCGCGCGGCTCAGAAAGAGCTGTCTAGGATCACCAGCCCGGAGGTCGGGCCGAGCAGGAACTGGCCGCCCTCGTCCTGCACGATGCCCTGCAGGTGGAACGTGGCCGCTTCGAACGGGCCGAGCGACGGGGCGAGGAACGGCACGCTGAGATTACCCAGCGCGTCGGTCGGACCCAACGCGACGAAGGTGTTGAACACCGGGCCGTTGTCGATCAGGAAGACGCCCTGGTAGGCCGGCAAGGGCGTCCAGCGCGGCGCGACCGAGGCCCACACGAAGGCACTGTCGCCGGGCTCCGCGTCGAACTGCATCGACCCGACGCCACCCTCGCGCAGCGGCGTGGTCACGCTGAAGCGCCGCAGCGGATCGGGGAACACCGCGTCGACAGCGCCCGGATGCGTGCGCACGTCAAAGCCGTCGGCGCCGAAGCCCTGGCCGTCACCGTCCTGGCCGCCCGTGCCGTGCGTGTAGGTGTTGCCGTGACGCCAGAGCTCGGTCGGGTTGGAGCTGAAGTCGCCCAGCTCGAGGCCGTCGCCGCCCGAGCCGCCGAAGCCGCAGGAGAAGAAGTCGCAGTCGGCCGAGCCGCCGTTGGCGCCGTGCAGCACGCTGTCCGCAATCAGGTAGCGGCCGTCGGACACATGAGCGCCGTCGCCGCCGTCGCCGCCGCTGTAGGTCAGCGTGTCGCCGATGTACCCGCCGACCGCACCCCACAGCACGCACGACGTGGCCGACACGTCGGAGCGCGCGGCCAGCAGGCCGAGGCCGCCGCGGCCGGCCCAGGACTGGGTGTCCTCGTTGTCGACGCTGGCGCCGCCGCCGCCCTTCAACGTGCAGCGCGTGAACACGACCGACGCGCAGTCGGTCACGATCGCCGCGTCGAAGCCGTCCGGATGGTGGTTGGGCGGGAACCCGCCGGGCGGGTTCCAGAAGTTCCGGCCGGAGCTGCCGAGGAAGGTCGCGTCCTCGAGGCGCACCTGGCCGGCGTTGTCGTTCAGCAGCAGGGCCTCCTCGTTGGGACCGAACTGCGTGAAGAACTTGCCGTCGGCGCCGAGACCGCGAATGAGCACGGTCTTCCCCACCGAGAGGTCGTGCACCTTGATCTGCGGGCAGCGCGCGGGGCCACCGTCGGCGATCAGGGTGAGTGCCTTGTCGTTGATGTCCACCGGCCCGAGGTGATCGCCGGCCGCGATCAGGATCGTGTCGCCATCAGACGCGTTGTTCACCGCGACCTGGATGTTCAGGTAGTCCTGTGGCACGCGGATCACGTCGGCATGCCCCGCGCCGGCGAGCAAGACCACTGCGAGCAAGAGCCTCATGGCCTGGATCACTGCACCCTCCTTTCGACGCGCTCAGTGTACCCTTGCCGCGACGATCGGGAGGAGCGCTGCCTAGCCGCTCGCGCGCTCCGCCATGTCGGCGAGGTGGGCCGCGCGCCGGCCGACGGGCGAGTCGCCCCACTGCTCGGCGAGCTTGCGCAACTTCTTCACGTGCGTGGCCTTCGGCTTGCTCTTGGCCAGGGGCTTGAGGGTCGACGTGAGCTTCTCGTCGCGCTCGATCTCTTCCTTCACGGCCTTCTCGTCGAAGCGCTTCAGCAGCTTGGTGGCTTCGGGTTCCCAACGCTTGTGGCCGGCCACGTCGCGCACGAGATCGCGCGCGATCTCGTGCGCCCGAGCCGGGTGGCCCGTCTCCAGCAGGTGCGTGACGGCGCCGGAGCGGCCGAGGTAGGCAGTGGTCACGTCGTCCAGGGCCACGCCCAACTCCTCGTGATCGGGCTCGTCGGAGAGCGCCGACACAAGCATCGCGTACGCGCGCTGCAGGGCGCCGTCCCCGAACGCCAGGGCGCGGGCCTTGCGCGCGACCTTGTGCTCGCCCCAACCCGACTTGCGCTTCTTCAGCTCGGTCTTCACCGCCTTGACGGCCGGGCCGAAGTCGACGGTGTACGAACCCGCGATCAGCACGGTGCCATCCACGCCCACGAGCGCGATGTCGGGTGGCGGTCCGTTGTCCTCGTAGTCGAAGGGCAGATTGCGCGTGCGCGTGAGCCAGGAGCGATTGCCCGGGAACCGCCGCAGCACAGCCGCCTCGATGTCGTCGCGGGTCTTGTTGTGGCTGTCGTGCAGGATCGACACGAGGCCCTGCGGCACGAGCTCCTTGGCAACCTTCTGCAGCTGCTCCGCCGCGCCGCGACCGAAGTCGCTGTCGGTCCAGTTCACGATCAGGACCGGGTGCCCCCGGAAGTCGTTCATCGAGAGCCGGCCATCACCGCCCAGCAGCTCCGCGAACTCGTAATCGGGGACAACAGAGCCGACGCCGACCTTCGCGGCGGGTTCGTCCTGCATCGGAACCATGAAGAGAACGGCCGAGCAGAGCAGTGCGGAGAGCATGACGGGACCTCGTGCGCGTCGATCGGTGGCCCGAGCGATCCGTCCGGACGACGCGCTCCGGACGGCCGCTTCGCGGAGGATAGGCCGGGTCGGCCGGGAGGTTTCGCGGATTCGCCCGGCCCCATCGGGCGCAGGCCTAGCGCAGCAGGTAGACCGGCAACTCGGCGCCCGGGCCCATCAGGGCAGCGTCGAAGGCGTTCCAGACGACCAGGCCGTCGTCGGCACGCGGATCGAGCAGGTGGAAGACGACCCGGGCGAGCGGCTGGTCGGTCGGCACCAGCAGCGTGCCGACGGGGAACTCGCGGCCCTCGCGACCGGTGCGCCAGGCCGTCTCGCGCACGCGGTGGCCCTGAAAGGCGCGTTCGGCGAGCGACGTGGACGCCACCGTGTAGACCTCGACCCGCTCGCTGCGCGAGGCGTCCAGGCGCTCGAAGCGGATGCCGTGGTTCTCCAGGAGCGCGGCGATGTCGTCGCCGTCCACGCCTGTCGTCGGCGGCAGCAGATAGGCGCTCGGTGCCATGGCTGTCTCGGTCGCCTCGAAGCGCACGAAACAGGACAGGTCCATCGCGCGGCGCGGGCCGTCCGAGACCTTCACGGTGCGGCCGGTGACCGCCTCGGTCACGAGCCGCGCGTCGCGCAGCAGCACCGGCTCGGGCGGTCCGCGTGGCACCATCTCGGCGCGCGTGGCCAGGCTCAACTCGCGGCGGGCGGCCAGCGCGGCCGTCTCCTCGTCCATGCGTCGGCAGAGCGCGATCACAACGTCACCGCGTTCGGCCGTGAGCTTCAGGATCTCCGTCACGAAAGCGCGCGTCACCGCGATGCGCTGCTCGAAGCCCAGGTAGGAGTAGGCCTCGGACAGGATCGCGAGGCGGTTCCGCAGCCCGACGTAGTTGTTCCCGAAACGCGGGCGGTGGTCGAAGGTGCGCCAACCGCGCTCGGGATCGGGCACGTCGGCGGCCCAGGTCTCGGCGGTCTCGAAGTTGCCGTAGTCGAACAGCTCGTAGCCGTGCTCGTCGCGCACGCGACGGCGCAGCGTCGGCAACCAGTCGTCCTGGAGCAGCGCCAAGAGGTCGGGGTGCGCGCTGGGCGTGAGCGGCGGGCTGTAGGTCAGCTCGTAGCCGTGCGCGCTGCCGTTGGTGGTGTGCAGATCGACGACGACGTGCGGGTCCCAGGCCTCGATCATCGCGACCAGCGCGCGCGCCTCGGCGGCCTCCTGTTTCATGTAGTCGCGGTTCAGGTCCAGGCCGGCATCCGTCTCGCGGCGACCGGTGCGCGTCGGGCCGTTCTGCATCGGGCGGTTGTTCGGCCCGAAGGCGTCGTTGCCGTCGGCGTTGTAGATCGGCGCGAAGAGCACGATCAGCTCGTGCACCGGGTACGGCTGCAGGCCGTCGCCCGACCAGACGACCTCACGCAGCAACTCCTGCACGGCCTCCTTCCCCTCCACCTCGCCGGCGTGGATGTTCCCCATGACCAGCACGCGTGGCCGACCGCTCTCGCGCGCCGCGCGCGCGTCGCGCACCGGCGGGTCGGCGACGATCACGAGCGGCAGTTCGCGACCGCCCGGCGTCGTGCCGAAGCGGCTCCGCACCACGCGCTCGTCGCCGGCGGCTCCCACCGCGTCGAGAAAGGACAGCACGTCGGCGTGGCTGCTCGTGGCGAGCCCGCCGCTGCTCTCGGCCACCGTGCGCGGCGGAGGGAGTTCAGGCACGGGGCGGCTCATCGACGCGCGGCAGCCGACGAGCAGCGCCAGCGCGAGACAGAAGACGGTGCGTCGGGACGTGGCGATGGTCTTCCTCCTCGGATGCCGCGCGCTCACGGCGCGCCGCGTTCGGGGTGCAGCACCAGGATGCTGATCTCCGGCGGCACGCGAAAGCGCACAGGGAATACGCTCGTGCCGATGCCGGTGCTTACGAAGAGGTGCCGGCCCTCCTCGGCCACGTGTCCGGCCGCGTAGCGCTGTCCGTAGCGCGAGAACGTGATCGGTCGGCCCAGCAGCGGCAGGCGCACCTGGCCGCCATGCGTGTGGCCGGCCACGGTGAGCGCGACGCGGTTCGGCACCTCGGGAAACAGGTCCGGGTTGTGCGTGAACAGGATCGTCGGCGCGCCCGGGGGCACCTCCTCCATGGCGGCGCCGATGTCGTGCTCGCCCTCCCAGAAGTCGGACACGCCGACCACCCGGAAGGTCGTGCCCTCGAACTCGAGCTCGACCGACTCGTCCTCCAGGACCGGGATGCCGGCGCCGCGCAGCGCGGCGGCCACGCGCGACGCGTCCGACCAGTGATCGTGGTTGCCGAGCACGGCCAGGATCCCGAGCGGCGGGTTCAGCTCGGCCAGCACGGCCGCGGTTTCCTCGGGCGGCACGAAGCTCCCGGCGAAGACGTTGTTGATGACCACGTCGCCGGGCACCAACACCAGGTCGGGCTGCTGTTCGGCGGTCAGCTCGACCACGCGGCGCAGGTTGTCGAGGCCGTTGTAGGGGCTGCCGACGTGCAGGTCGGCCAGCACGGCCACGCGCAGGCCGGCCAGGGGCTCGGGCCAGCGCGGCAGCTCCAGCGCGTGCTCGACGACGGTCAGCGAGGCCGGCTCGATCCAGAAGGCCTTGCCGCCCAGCACGACCGCCGCCACGACGAGCGCGATCAGCATCGTGCGTACGGCGCGACCCTGGGGGAGCTTCATGCGCGAGAGTCTGCCACGTCGGGGGCCGTGACCGCGCGTCTAGAAGTCGTGGATGGCGGCGTCGCGGTTGAGTTGCAGCACGCGCACGTCGGGGTCGACGACGATCCGGTCGGGCTCGAAGTCGCAGGGCATCGTGATGGTCTCGCTCTGCCCCGGGCCCAGCGTCACGAGCGTGCGCGCCTCGCGGTAGCCGGTGTCCTCGTCGGCCGTGTCGGCGCGCGCGACCTCGCCATCCTCGGCGAAGCGCTCTCCGCTCGCGGCCGCGATCTCCACGGCCATGCGCCCCGTGCCCTCGTTCGTGATGCGCGCCGTGACCATCCAGCCGCCGGCGGCGCCGGGCGCGAGTTCCACGCGCGAGAGCTCGTACCTGGGCAGCACGACCTCGTGGAACCACTGCTGCGCGAAGTCGTCGAACGCGTCCGTGTCGGGCGCGTGCGGTCGCAGCGTGGCCAGCAGGTCCTGCAGCACGGGGAAGTCGGGACCGTCGCGGTAGGTCGCGACGAATTCGCGCAGGCCGGCCAGCGCGTTCTCGCGCCCCATCAGGTCGGTGAGCATCCACATCACCCACCCGCCCTTCTCGTAGATCACGACCTGGTCGCCGGACTTGCTGCCGTCGGTGCGGACCATCGGGCGCTCGCTGCCCTCCACCCGGCCGTCGCCGTAGCGCTCCTCGAAGCGCTTGCACAACTCCATGCGGGCGCGCTCGCCCTTGACCTCCTCGGTCAGCAGCATCGTCGAGTAGTGCGACATGCCCTCGCCCAGGATGGCCCCGCCCGGCCCCTCGCCCGGCACGAGGATGTTGCCCCACCACTGGTGCGCGGCCTCGTGCGCCGTGACCATGAACGCCGCGTCGGCGCGCTCGTCGCCCTTGGTCAGGAAGCCGATCCCCTCGCTGAAGGTGATGTTGGTCGGGAAGCCCTGCGCGTAGGTCGCCAGCCCCGGGAACTCCGACAGCTTCAGCTCGGCCCACGGGAAGGGGGCGAACCACTCGCCGTAGTGCTCGCGCGCGGCGTCGAGCGCGACCAGCATCGCGTCGATGTTGTAGTCGTGCTCGGGGTGGTAGTAGATCGCGGTGCCGTTCCCGCGGCGCAGGTCCCAGCGCCCCGCGACCAGGTTGAAGAACTGCACCGGCCGGTCGGTCTGCCAGACGACCGTCGTGAGGCCGTCGGCGGTGTCTTTCGACATGAGTTGGCCCACGCCGTTGACCGTGTAGTCCTCGGGCGCGGTCACTTCCATGCGGACGGTGTACGGAACGCCCGAGCCGTACAACGGCTCGGTCTCGCCGACGTAGAAGTCGTCCGCGTACTGCTTGGGCTCGTAGCTGTTGTCCTCGTCCACGCCGAGCGACTCGACGAAGCCGATCAGCGGCACGAAGTTGGGCTGGAATGCGTGCATCACGACACCCGACGGCAGTACGAACTGCGCCGCGCCGCCCCCGGCGCGCGTGGCGCCGCGCGGGAACTCGGTCTCGTAGCCGAAGCCCAGCGTCATCGACTCGCCGGCCGCGAGCGGCGGGTCGAGCGTGAGAACGTGCAGGCGCGTGGTCATGTCGTCGACCTGGAGGTTCCCGCTGTCGCGGGTCCAGGCGACGAAGTTGACCGTCTCCTCAGGGTCGATGCGATGGCGCCATCCGCTGCCGACCGTCATCGGAACCTGTCGCAGCGTCTTCCCCGTGCGATTCTCCAGCACGTACGAGCCGTCCACGCGGAACCAGCGCCGCGCGGGCTCCAGTTCGATGTCGAGATCCACGGCGGCCAGGGAGGGCAGATCGGCGTCCTTCCACGTGGCGAAGTGCTTCTTCCAGGTGTCCTTGTCGTCGCGCTCGACGCGGCTGCCCTGCCAGCCGTCCTCGATGTCCGTCCAGAGCGTGACGCCCGTGACGAACGGGATCAGCGCCCACGGCGCCAGCGCGAAGAGGCCGCGCAGCAGGATGGCCGGCCGGAACGCCGAGAGCGTGCGCGCCGAATCGCGCTCGACGCGCGGCGAGGCGAGCACGGCGACGCGCAGGAAGAACACCGCCAGCGCGAGCACCAGCACGCGGTTGAGCAGCAGCGCGCGGCCGTCCAGCTCGAACGCGCCCATGTCCGTCCAGCCGATCATGCTCCAGAGCGCCCAGTTGCTGACCCAGTTCAGGTCGCCCTGGAACTGGAAGTACATCGTGGCGATCAGCGCAACCAGGCCGAAGGCATAGGTCGTGTAACGGCTCTTGCTGATCGCGTGCACCAGCGTCACGAACGCCGACCACACCAGGAAGGTCGGGATCAGCAGGCCCCACACCTGCACGAAGGGCCAGATCGAGATCGGCACCGTGCCCTGCACCGCGAGCACGACCAGGCAGGTCAGCAGCGTGGCCACCAGCACGACCACGGCGATCAGGCTGTTGGCGACGGTCTTGCCCATCAGGATGGCCAGCGTGCTGACCGGCATGGCGTCGCGGATCGGCGCGAGCCCCGTGCGCTTCTCACGCAGCAGCGACTCGGTGTTGTAGAAGAGCAACAACAGGCACACGAGCAGCGTCAGCGCGTTCGCGGTGCTCGACGCCATCTGTCCCGGCGTGAGCAGCAGCCGCGTGTCGAAGGCCCCCACCGCGACGGTCGCGTTGCCGATCACCTGCAGCAGGATGATCGGGATGAACAGGTACAGGCCCGGGCTTCCTGACAGTTCGCGCAGCTCGACCCGCGCCGTGTGCCACAGCGCGAAGAAGAAGCCGGGGCGTCGGGTGCGCATCTGCAGCGCGGCGAGCGGCTTGCCGATGCTGCCGGCGCGCGCAGCCGCGCGACCCATTCCTTCCGCCTGACCCGGCGCGTGCATGGGCATCGCGGGCGCGTGCTTGCGCTTCGCCGTGCCGCTTCCCGTGAGCGTCGCCGCGAAGTGCCGGTGGCTGAGCATCACGGCCCACAGCCCGACCAGCACGAACGCCAGACGGCTCACCAGGAACGGCGCGTCGAAGCCGATCGGCGCGGCGTTGTAGAAGTCCACGCCCTTGTCCACCTTCAGCCAGGTCTCGTTCAGCCAGCGGAAGCCGGACGGGTCGATCAGCATCAGCGCGCGGTTGATGGCCGGGTCCAGCCAGCCGGGCGACCAACTCCACAGGAAGAACCCCGCCAGCATGATCAGTGCGACCGGCAGCACGAAGACGAGGATGGGCTTGCGCGTGCGCTCCCCGACCCAGAAGGCCGTGCCCGCCAGGAACACGATCGGCGGCAGGCCGAAGACAAGCGCCGGGCGCAGGTAGTTCCACATCCCGAAGGGGCCGCGATAGTCGGCGGTCTCGACGTCGCCCGGGCGGTGGTTCAGCAGGATCGTGACAGCCAGGTGCACCGCCAACACGACTCCGAAGGCGGTGAGAACCGCCAGGAACTTGCCCCACACGTACTCCCTCGGGTGCAGCGGCGTGCTGTGCAGGATCTCGTCGAGCTTCAGCTCCTCGTCCTGGATCACGGTCATGCCCGCGGCCACGGCGATGAAGAAGGCGTAGAAGATGAAGACCGTCGCGGCGAGCATCTGCGCGACGGCGTACTGGCTGGTGATGAAGGCCTTGGTGCCGCCGACGGAACTGTCTCCGGTGCCGATGCGCGCGCTGCCGTTCGACAACCCCCACGCCAGCAGCGTGAGCAGGATCAGCAGGATCCAGAACAGCGGGCGGCGCACGCTGCGCCGCAGGTCCAGCGAGTAGGTCGCCCTGAAGCGCCCCGCGCTCACCGGCCGCCCTCGGTCGTCGTGAGCCGGGTCTGCGTCGGCGCGCTCACGCTCTCGGTCGGTTCGGCGTGCGTGCCGCCGTTGCCGTGGTGCGGCGCGTCGAAGCCGCGCGGAACCGTCTCGCTGCGCATCAGCACGAGGTAGGCGTCCTCGAGCGTCGCCTCGACCGGCGCGAAGCCCTCGGGCGGTTCGCCCACCGGCTCGTAGACGCGCACGCGGTTGGTGCCCTCGAACAGGATCGCCTGCGTGACGAAGCGGGTCTCGCCCAGTTCGGCCAGGTCCTGCTTGTCGACGGTGCCCTCGAAGATGCTGCCGGCGATGGCCCCGCGCGCGTCGGACGGCGTGGTGCGCGCGACCAGCTTGCCGCTGCGGATCACGGCGAAGCGCGGGCAGAGCACGGCCACGTCCTCCACGATGTGCGTGGAGAGCAGCACCGTGCGGTCCTCGGCCAGCTCGGCCAGCAGCCGGTAGAAGCGCAGCCGCTCCTCGGGGTCGAGGCCCGCGGTGGGCTCGTCCACGATGATCAGGCGCGGGTTGCCGGCCAGTGCCTGCGCGATGCCCAACCGCTGCTTCATGCCGCCGCTGTAGCCCTTGACCTTGCGCTTGGCGGCGAAGGTCAGGTTCACGCGCTCGAGCAGTTCGGCCGCCAACTCGCTGCGCGTCTTCGGCGCCTTCACGCCCTTGAGCCGCAGCAGGTGCGCGAGCATCGCCTCGCCCGTGAGGTGCGGGTAGAAGCCGAAGTCCTGCGGCAGGTAGCCGAGCTGATTCCAGATGCGCTCGGGGTTGGCCAGCAGGTCCTTGCCGTCGAGCGTGATCTGCCCCGAGGTCGGTTCGAGCAACCCGGCCAGGATGCGCATGAGCGTGGACTTGCCCGCGCCGTTGGGACCCAGCAGGCCGAACATGCCGCGCGGCACGTCGAGGCTCACGCCCTGAAGCGCGGGCACGGGCCCGGGGTACACCTTGACCAGATCGCGGATCATCAGCATGGGCGCATCCTCTCCTGTTCCTCTTCCCGGGGCACGTCACGTCCATTGTCGCCGACGAGCGGCGTGACCACGACCCCTTCACAGGGACGTCACAACCGAGCTCCGAATGGGCGATCGGACGCGTTTGACGACCCCGCGCGTCCCTCGTACGCTCCCGACCTCGCGCGGCGTCGCTTCACGTCGCGCGCAAGAGGGAGGTTCGTCGTGGCGCGCGTGACGTTCACCGCCAACATCCAGCGACACGTGTCGTGCCCGCCGTGCGACGCCGAGGGCGGCACGGTGCGCGAGGTGCTCGACGCGGTCTTCGCCGGCAACCCCAGCGCGCGCGGCTACGTGCTCGACGAGCAGGGCTCATTGCGCCAGCACATGAACGTCTTCGTGGACGGCAGCCAGTTGCGCGACCGCGAAACACTGTCGGACGCCGTCGGCCCCGACGCCGATCTCTACGTCATCCAGGCGCTGTCCGGCGGATGAGCAAGCCCACATTCACTCTTTCAGGCAACCTGACCCGGGAGGACCCATGAGCGATCGCATCCTCATTGCCACGCGCAAGGGACTGTTCACCGTCACACGCGGTGCCGGCGGCGCCTGGGGGATCAGCGCGGCCGACCACCTCGGCGACAATCTCAGCCTGAGCATGGTCGACCCGGGGAGCGGCACGATCGTCGCCGCCTACGACCACGGCCACTACGGCGCCAAGCTCACGCGCTCGACCGACGGCGGCAAGAGCTGGCACGAGTGCGCGACGCCCGAGTACCCCGAGAAGCCGGAGGGGTACGAGGACAACGACCCGTTCTCCAACAAGCCGGTCGAGTGGAAGCTCCGCCGCATCTGGGAGCTGGCCCCGGGCCACCCCGACGAGCCGGGCGTGATCTTCTGCGGCACCATCCCCGGCGGCCTGTTCCGCAGCGAGGACAACGGCGACTCCTGGCAACTCGTCGAGTCGCTCTGGATGCACCCCGACCGCAAGCGCTGGTTCGGAGGCGGAGCCGACTACCCGGGGCTGCACTCGGTTTGCGTGGACCCGCGGGACGCCAAGCACGTCTACGTCGCCGTGTCATGCGGCGGCGTGTGGGAGACCACCGACGGCGGCGCGAGCTGGAACGTGACCGGCGAGGGCATGGTCGCCGACTACATGCCGCCCGAGCAGAAGATGGACCCAGTCATCCAGGACCCGCACCGCATGACCTTGTGCCGAGCGCAGCCCGATCACCTGTGGGTGCAGCACCACTGCGGCGTGTTCAAGAGCAGGGACGGCGCGAAGTCATGGCAGGCGGTGCCGAACGCCAAGCCGTGGGTGTTCGGCTTCGGCGTGGCCGTCCACCCGGAGGATTCCGACACGGCGTGGTTCGTGCCGAGCGAGAGCGACCAGAAACGCGCTCCGACCGACGGCCGGGTGTGCGTCTCACGCACGCGCGACGGCGGCGAGACCTTCGAGGAACTGCGCAACGGCCTGCCGCAGGAGCACGCCTACGACCTGACCTTCCGGCACGCGTTCGACATCGACGGGACCGGCAACAGCCTCGCGTTCGGCACCACCACCGGCAGCCTCTGGGTCACCGACGACCAGGGCGACAGCTGGCAGACCGTGGCCGAGCACCTGCCGCCGATCCACTCGGTGCGCTTCGACTAGGCGCTCAGCGCGCGCCCACCAGCATGCCTTCGGACAGCTCGGCGGCGGTCGTTTCGCCGCAGAGCTCGGCGACCAGGTTCAGTGCGAAGGCCAAGGCCGTGCCGGGGCCGCGGCTGGTGATCACCGGCCCGTCCACCACGACGGTGTCCTCGCAGTAGTTCGCGCCGGCAAGCTGTCCGTCGAAGCCGGGGTAGCAGGTGGCCCTGCGTCCCTCGAGCACGCCCGCGGCGGCCAGCGCGATCGGCGCGGCGCAGATCGCCGCCACCTTGCGGCCCGACGCGACCTGGCTCTTCACCAGCGACTGCACGGCCTCGCTGTCGCGCAGGTGCTCCGCGCCGGGGATGCCGCCGGGCAACACGACCAGGTCCCACTCGCCGCCCGCGTCGGAGAGCAGCGCGTCGGCCTTGATCGTCACATTGTGCGCGCTGGTGACCTCCGCGCCGGTCACGCCCAGCGTGGTCACGTCGACGCCCGCGCGGCGCAGCACGTCGATGAGCGTGATGGCCTCTATGTCTTCCAGACCGTCGGCCAAGAGGATGCAGACTCGGGGAGCTGTCATGGTTCGTCCTTGGGTTCTTCGGTGGGTTCTGCGTCGGGGTTCTTGATGGGTTGGTGGATGTTCCGGACGTCGCTGAAGTGCTCGACCGCCCGACCGCGCGTCGGTTCACCTCGCCAGATCTTCTTTCCGTCGAGTTCATAGCCCTGGAACTGGGCCGGCAAGCCGTCGCCTTGGCCGAAGCGGGGCGAGTCCTGCAGATGGTAGTGGAGATGCGGTTCGGAGGAGTTGCCGCTGTTGCCGCAGCGCGCGAGCACCTGGCCCTTGCGCACCGCCTCGCCCGGCCGCACCAGCACCGTGAACTGCTGAAAGTGCGCCATGAACGAGAACTCGCCGTTGCCGTGGTCGATGATCACGTGGTTTCCCAGCGGCTGGAAGGGATTCATCAGGCCAGGGCGGTTGTCCGGTACGTCGTTCGCGGTGATCACCACCTTGCCGTCCGCCGGCGCGACGATCGGGCGCCCGAAGGCGTAGTAGTGCTCGTTGGCGGTGCCGTCGCCGCGGTGCGTGCTGCCGTCATGCTCCACGACAAGGTCGTAGGCGTAGCGCTGGTCGGGCGCGACGATGTGGTAGTTCTCGGCCACCGAACGTCCGCCCCAGTACACGTACCAGCGATCTTCGAAGGGCAGGCGCAGGTTCGAGCGCGTCCGGTAGTCCTCGTACGGCCCCGGCGGTTCGGGCAGTGCAGGCTGGTAGTGCAAGCCCACGACCGTGCCCGACGCGTCCATGGTCCAGGTCACGTCGAAGGGCAGCGTCTGCTCGCTGAAGCGCGCACGACGCGAGTACACGCCGCCGCCCAGCCAGGGGACGATGTGTTCCTCGAGCACCTCGATCTCGACGCCCAGCTGCTCGTTCATCGCCTCGAGGAAGACCGGCACGTCGCTCAGCAGCGTCCTCATCTCGTCGCTCAGCCGCGCGTCGATCGCCCCGGCGTCGCGCGCGTAGAGCTGGGCGGTCAGCTCCTGCCCGAGCGCCGCGACCTGCTCCGCGCTGGGCGCGGGCAGTGTCGGCGCCGGGGGCTCGGCCGGGCCCGGGGTCGCGGTGCAGCCGCATCCGAGCGCCAGCGCGAGCAGCCAGACGGCGCGGGTTCGACGGGGCAGGGCGCCCGACATGCGGAGACCTCCTTCTGCAGCGGAGCCTAGCAGACCTCTCATCAGAACCGGTTCGCTCGTACGAACCGGCCGGTCATCCGGACAGGTCAGGTCGTAGGGATCGGCCGGGTCGCGCGCTGTCGCCGCGCCCCCACAGGATCTTAAGATCCGGGCGACTCGTGCGTTGTCGGGACGTCGACCACGTTCCCGACCGTCAAGCCAGAGAGTCTAGGAGGTCTCATGCTCAGTCTGCTGCTCACCGCCGTGCTGCTCCCCGCCCTCGCCCCCGCCGTCGCGCCAGCCGCCCCACCGGCCGCCGATAGCGTCGGCGTGGACTCCACAATCTCTGGTGTCGTCGTCTACGGCGGCTCGGCCCGGGTCACGCGCAGCGCCACGCTGCCTGGCTCCGGCAGCTTCACCTTGGCCGGCCTCCCCAGCGGCGTGGACAAGGAGACCGTGCGCGTGCGCCTCGCGGACGGCAACGTGGTCGCCGTCGAGCTGCGCGACCGCATGCAGTCGGCCGTTCCGGACGAGCGCGTGCAGCAGCTGCGCGGACAGATCGAGACGCTCATGGCGCGCGAGCGCGAGATCGGAGACGAGCGGCACCTGATGCTGGTGAGTCGCGAGCACCTCGAGACCATGCTGCGCCAGGAGGGCGCCGCGCACGCCGGCGACGTCGGCGCGGGGCGTCCCAACGTGGACGCCTGGCGCGCGAGCCTGGAGTACCTGACGACCGAGATGCGGCGCGTGTCGAAGGACCTGCGCATGGCGGAGGTGCAGTTGGAGGAGGTGCAGGCCGCGCTGGCCGACTTGCGCTACCAGCTCGGCCAGGCCGACACCGGCCGCGTGCACCTCGTCGACATGGTCCTGGACGTGGTCGCGCGCGGCCCCACGCGCCTGGACGTCGAGTACCAGATGCGGAACGCGGGCTGGCGCCCGACCTACGACCTGCGCACCGCGGGCAACGCGAGCAGCGTCGAGCTGGTCTACCGCGCCGAGGTCTGGCAGCAGACCGGCGAGGACTGGGGCGACGTGACGCTGGCCCTCTCCACCGCGCAACCGCAGCGCGGCGCACAGGGACCCGACCCGAGCGCAATCCGCCTCGGGCTGCGTGACCCGCAGAAGATCTCCGCCCGCGGACGCGCCGACTCCGCGCCCGCCGCCGCATTGCGCTCGCTCGCCTACGCGGGCGACGACGTCATGGAGGAGTCCGAGCTCGACTTCGCCCGTGCCTCCTTCGCCGGCGTGGTCTCGCAGGGCCTCAGCGTGCAGTTTCGTCTGCCGCGCAAGGAGACGATCGAGTCGCGCGACCAGCCCACCACGGTGCTGGTCGGGCAGCAGGTGCTGGAGGTCACGCCCGAGCACTACACGACGCCCGCGCTGGACGACACCGTCTGGCTGCGCGGCCTGACCGAGAACAGCACGCCGTGGACGCTGCTGCCGGGATCGGCCGCCGTCTACTTCGGCGCGGACTACATCGGCAAGGCGCACTTCGGCGAGCCGGTGCTGCCCGAGCAGGAGTTCACGTTGCACCTCGGCGCGGACCCCGGCCTGACCGTCGAGCGCGAGATGATCGAGGACCTGCACGAGGAGCCCGGCTTCCTCTCCGATCGCCAGGGGCGCAAGCAGGGCTGGCGCATCCAGTTGACCAATACCGGCGGCCACCCGGCCGGCGCGGACGGGAGCGTGACGGTCATCGTGCGCGAAGCCATGCCCCTCACCAGCGACGACCGGCTCTCGATCGACGTGGTGTCGGAGTCCGTCAAGCCCAGCAAGGACGAGCGCTGGAAGCAGGAGCTGGACGAGGAGGGTATCCACACCTGGCTGGTGACCGTCCCGCGCGGCGGCGAGGCCGAGGTGACGTGGCGCCTGCGCACGAGCTGGCCGGAGGGTTCGACCATCACGGGCGGCGTGGTCAGGTGATCGCGTTCGCAGGAGTCACCGCGCTCGCGTTGCTGCTCGCGGCGCCGCTCCAGGACGGCTCGTCCGCGGGGGCGGACGTCGGGTCGGCGGCCCCCGAGCCGCAGCCGGACCCGGTGCTGCAGCCAGGCGAAGTCGCGCGCGTCGCGCCCGACATCGTGCTGCGCCATGCCGACTTCGACCGCTACCTCGGCACCGTGTTTGCGCGGCTGCCGACCGGCAACGCCGCGCTGCAGCAGTTGCTGAGCGAGGCGCTGATCCTGCAGGCGTCCGGCCAAGCCGGTCTCGCCGTGGACGAGGCCGACATCGAGACCGCACTGGTCGCGCTCGACGAGCAGGCGCGCGCCGCCACCGGTGGCGAGAAGGGCGTGGCCGAAAGCCTCGGCGAGGGCGTGAGCCAGGACGACCTGCGCGCGGCCGTGCGCCTCCTGGTGCTTCACGAGCGCATCGTGCGCGACGAACTCGCGCTCGGGCCCGAGGTGCCGGTGGAACCGCGTCAGCTCCAGCAGTGGCTGGACACCGCCGTCGCGGACGCGGCGCTGACCATCACGCCGCTCGACGACCCGCAGGCCGCGGTCTGGCGCGGCGGCGTGATCAGCAAGGCCGCGGTCGGCAACCGCCTGCGCCGCATGCTCCCGCCCGAGGAGGTCTCGGGCGTGCTGACCGAGATGATCGGCGTGCTGCTCGTGCAGCGCGAGGCCGCGCGGCGCGGGATGACGTTGACGCCGGCCGATGCGACCGAGGAGATCCTGCACCGCAACGCCGCGCTTCGCACCACGCCGGGCGCCGGCAGCATCACCTACGACCAGTACCTCGACTCGATCGAGAAGCGCTCCCTCGAGGAGGTGCTGAAGTCCGAGAAGTTCGCGACCGAGGTGCTGCTGCGCAAGATCACCGAGAAGGACTGGACCGAGGAGCGTGCACGCACGTACTGGGAGGAGAACCGCGAGGACTACAGGGCCGCGGGCGTGACGGGCGAGTGGGACGACGTGCGCACGGGCGTCTGGCGGCAGCTGCGCCAGCGCACCTACACGGCGATGTTCCAAGAGAGTAGGATCGCCCGGCGCTTCTGAGCCGGCGCGCGCGCCGCGCGAACACCGCGCGGCCGTGTCGGCGGAACGCAAGGGAGCCCGGCCATGTACATCGGGAAGGTCGTCGGCACCGTCGTCTCGACGGTGAAGGACGAGAAGGTCGTCAGCCTGAAGTTCCTGATCGTGCAGGAACTCGACGAGTTCAATGCGCCGCGCGAGAAGTACGTGGTCGCGGCCGACACGGTCGGCGCCGGCCACGGCGACCTGGTGCTCTTCGCGCAGGGCAGTTCGGCGCGCCAGACCACGCTGACCGACGGCCGCCCGATCGACGCCGCGATCTTCGCCGTGATCGACTCCTGGGACGTCGAGGGCGATCTCGTCTACCAGAAGGAAGGCCTCGAGGCGATCGGCGCGAACCCGGCGGAGGACTGAGGCCGTGTACCTCGGGCGCGTCATCGGCCGGCTCGTCGCCACGCGACGCACCACCGGCCTCACCGGCGAGAAGCTGCTGATCGTGCAGCCGGTGGACGAGAAGGGCGAGCGCGCGGGCGACACCCTCGTCGCGTGCGACGTGGTGGACAGCGGGCTCGGCGACCTGGTGCACGTGTGCGACGGGCGCGAGTCCACCATGGCCCTGTCCGAGTCGTTCGTGCCGGTGGACGCGACCATCGTCGGACACGTCGAGGAGTTCGCGACGATGCCCTCGGCCGAACGGCCGCCCGCCCGCCCCAAGCGCTCCCGCGGACGCGCGCCCCGATGAAGATCGGTCGCGTGATCGGCACCGTGGTGACGCCGGTGCAGCACCCGAGCTACGACGGCCACCGCCTGCTGGCCGTGCGGCCCATCGACCCCGACGGCACCGAGGCGGCCGACCGCATGTTCGTCGCCGTGGACCGCGCGCACGCAGGTGTCGGCGACCGCGTGCTGCTGATGGCCGAGGGGAGCAGCACGCGCGACATCCTGGGCGACCCCAATGCGCCCATCCGCTGCGCCGTCGTGGGCGTGATCGACGAGATCGAGATGCACGGCCGGGCCGTGGATCCGGACGCGGGTTAGACTGGAGGGTCATGGCCGAGAGAGATGACACCGCGCCCCCCACGCCGATGATGGACCCGCAGCCGGGCGAGTGCTTCCCGCCCGCCGTGGATCCGTCGCTGGAGGGCAAGCCGCTGGGCGAGCCCTGGTCGGCCCCGACCGCCCCGCCCGAGCGCCGCGGCGTGATGACCTCGGCCGCTCCCGACGACAAGGCCGCGCTCGCGCAGCAGATCTGCGACGTGATGCGGATGATGTACGAGCAGGAGATGGTGGTCGCCAACGACGGCAACGTCTCGGCGCGCCTGCCCAACGGCAACCTGCTGATCACCGCCAGCGGCGTGCTCAAGGGCTACATGACGCCCGACCAGGTCATCGAGTGCGACGCGCAGGGCAACAGCCTCGACGGCCGCCGCGTGACGACCGAGGTCAAGATGCACGTGGCCGCCTATGAGACGCGCCCCGACATCCGCGCCGTCGTGCACGGCCATCCGATCTACGCCGTGGCCTTCAGCCTCGCCGGCGTGAGCCTGGCCGAGTGCGTGATCCCCGAGATCATCGTGACCATGGGCACGATCCCGACGGCGCCCTACGCCACGCCGTCGACCTACGCGCTGCCCGAGTCGCTGCAGGCCTTCCTGTCGCGCGGCGATGCCGTGATCATGGAGCGGCACGGCGTGGTCACCGTCGGCAGCGACCTGATCGACGCCTACAAGAAGATGGAGATGGTCGAGCACACGGCCAAGATCACGCACGCCGCGCGACAGCTCGGCGTGGTGCGGCCCATCGCGCCCCCCGGCGTGAAAGACCTGCTCGACACGCGCAAGAACCTGGGCATCTACTCCAAGAACAACCTCTGCGACGGCTGCGGCGCGCGCGAGGTGTGCGCAGCGCCCATCTTCCCCGACACGAACACGATGGCATCGGGGCCCGGGGCCGGTCGTTGACCCGGGCGCTCGCGAGCTTCGCGGGCGCCCTCCTGCTGGTGCTGGCCTCCGCCTGCTCCGGCGGCGGCGACGATGACGCGGACCGGACGGCCCGCAACCTGCTGATCATCTCGATCGACACGCTGCGCGCCGACCATCTGGGGCTGTACGGCTACGAGCGGCCGACCTCCCCGCAGCTCGACGCGTTCGCGCGGCAGGCGGTCGTCTTCGACAGCGCGCAGGCCCAGAGCTCGTGGACCCTACCTTCCTTCGCGTCGATGATGACGTCGCTCTACAGCGCGACGCACGCCTGCCTGAACTTCGACAGCCAGCTCGACGGGTCCTTCGTCACCCTGGCCGAGGTGCTGCGCGGAACGGACTTCCACACCGCCGCCGTCGCGAGCCACGTCTTCCTCGGCCGGCGGCACGGGCTGCACCAGGGCTTCTCCGAGTTCGACGACGAGCTGGTGCTGGAGCTGAACGAGAGCCATGCGGCAATCACCTCGCCGACGGTGACCGACAAGGGCATCGCGCAGCTCGAGCGGCGCGCGGCCGCCGACGAACGCTTCTTCCTCTGGCTGCACTACTTCGATCCGCACGAGCTGTACAAGCTGCACGAGGGGATCTCCGAGCAGTTCGGCATCGAGGAGGACGTCGACCGCTACGACGGGGAGATCGCCTTCACGGACCGCGAGGTCGGTCGGCTGCTCAACGCCGTCGATCGCCTGGGCCTGTCGGAGGACACGGTCGTCGTCGTGGTGGCCGACCACGGCGAGCAGTTCATGGACCACGGCAACCAGCGCCACGGGCGTGACCTGCACCGCGAGACGGTGCGCGTGCCGCTTGTCGTCCGCACGCCCGGCTACGAACCACGCCGCGTCGCGCCGACCGTCCGCATGGTCGACCTGATGCCCACGCTGCTCGAGCTGCTGGACGTGCCGGGCCCACCCATCCGGGAAGGCCTCAGCGTCACCCGCCTGATGCGCGGCGAGAGCCAGGCCGAGTTGCCGGCGCTGGCCGAGCTGAGCCTGCGCCCCGACTTCCGCGCCGACAGCCTCGTGTTCGGTCGCTGGAAGCTGATCGTCGACCACTCCGGCGCGTCGCGGCGCGACAACACCGACAACAGCCAGGTGATCATCGACGCGGACGGCCTGCGCCGCTTCCCGATCGGCGAGCCGGCCGTGCAGCTCTTCGATCTCGAGACCGATCTGCTCGAGCAGCAGGACGTCGCGGCAGGGAACCCCGACCGCGTCGCCTGGATGCGTGAGCGGATGGAACAACTGATCGACCGCGGGAAACGCCTGGTCGAGGAAGGCCTCTTCGAACGCGCCTCGGCGCTCGACCTCTCGCCCGAGGAACTCGCGCGCCTGAGCGCGCTCGGGTACATCGGCGAGACCGCGCCGGCGGAGAAGAACTGATGGCGTGCGGCCCGCAGATGGTCGGACGCACCGACCCGCCGGAACCCGCCGACCGGGGCGGGCAGCCCGGGATCGCCCAGGGCGGGGACTGTCTCCCCGGCCGCGGCCCGTCGATCGACGGCCCGGACATGTCCGACTCGGATCCGGGCACGGTCAGGCGGCTCTGGATGTCCCTCGGGATCCTGGCCGTGATCGCAGTCGTGATCTGGATCGTCGGCGTGCCCGCACCGCGCGTCGTGCCGATCCCGGGCGTCGTGCCGATCCCGGGCGACGGCCCGAGCCCGGGCGTGGAGTTCATGATCGCGGAGACGCTCTCGCTGCCGACGGCGCGCGGCGTCTCGCTCACGACAATGCCGGCCGAGGCCGCCTGGCTCGCGCTGGAGTACGGCCCCTCGGGCGGACGATTGAACCGCCGCACGCCGCCCCAACTCGTCACGGCCGGGCAGAGCGCGCGCTTCCGCATCGACGACCTGCTTCCCGACCGCGAGTACGGCTACCGGCTGCTCGTCGCCGCGGCGGACGGCCGCGGGCCGCTGCGCGCGCGCACCGAGCGCTCCTTCCGCACGCTGCGCACGCCGGGCGCGACCTTCTCCTTCGCCTACGCCACCGACAGCCACCTGTTCGAGACCTGGGCCTGGGCGACGTTCGTCGGCACGCAGGGCTACGTCAACGGGCTCGCGCATTTCCGCAACCTGATGTCCGCGATGGCGCACGACGACCTCGACTTCCTGGTCATCGGCGGCGACTTCGCGCAGACGCTGTGCAGCAACTGCCCCGGCGGCACCGACGACGGGCTGACCTACTCGGCCGGCACGACGACCACGTACGCCGACGCACTCGCGCGCTACGTGCGCATCTTCGCGACCGACCTGTACGGACGCGTAGCGCACAGTCTCCCGGTGCTGACCGTGATCGGGAACCACGACGGAGAGGCCGGACTGCAGGCCGACCCCGCCGTCGAGGCCTCCAGCCTGGCCGCGCGCCTCGCCACGCTGCCCAACCCCTACCACGTCTACGGCGGCAACCCCGAGGGCAGTTACTACGCCTTGCAGACCGGCGACGCGCTGGTGATCGTGCTCGACGTGATGCGCTACACGACCATCAAGCCGGTGACCGCCGACGACTGGACGCTGGGCGCCGAGCAACTGGAATGGCTGGCCGACACCCTGGCCGCCTCGGACCGCACCTGGACCTTCGTCTTCGCCGAGCACCTCGACGGCGGCGAGGACACGCCGGGCGTGCTGGGTGCCGGGTACTACTACGGTCGCGGCGGCCTGCGCGCCACGGACGACAACCTGCCCTCGGGCACGTTCAAGGGGGAGCAGTCCGTCGTGCAGGCGCTGCTCGAACAGCACGTCGCCTCCGATCGCCCAGCCGGGGGCGCGGCCTTCTTCCTGTCGGGTCACGATCACGTGGCCATCGGGCCGCTCGAGAAGCCGCGCGCGGACGGCAGCGGAACCCGCACGTACTACGTGACCGGCGGCCGCGCGGGGTACAGGGCGCCGAGTTGGGCGCTCGACCCCCAGTTCATGGTCGAGAGCGACTGGGACCTCGACGGCACCGCCGACTACGACACCGACGTCGCGGGCAGCAAGAAGCCGGGCTTCTTCCGCATCAGCGTGCGCGGCAGCACGAGCGTGACCTTCGAGTACGTGCGCAGCCACCTCTTCGACCCGGAGCTCGACGGGTCGGTGCTCTACTCGCGCACGATCACCGGCGACTGAACGCCGGCCGCCGGCGCTACGGCAGGATCGTGAAGGACAGGACCTCTTGTCCGTTGAGCGCCGGGTTCGTGCTGCTGCGCAGGTACTGCATGTGCATCGAGTCGCGCCCGTCGACGGTCACCTTGAACCAGCCCGGCGCGCGCGTGCCGGTCGTGCCGGTCATGTACTCCGGCACGCCGTCGCCGTCGTAGTCCATCGCCTTCTGGTACCAGGTCAAGTTGGTCCAGTTGTGTGCGATGCCGCTGCTGCGACCGCCGATGGCGTAGATCACGCCTTCCGGCGCGAAGTTCTCGTCGACCTTTTCGCCCCAGACCACGACGTGGTCGTGGAAGGTCATGAAGAGCTGCGCGCCGTACTCCTTGAGCGCCTCGTGGATGATGGACTGCTCGCCGGAGAACTCGCCGTTGATCTGGCCGTTCGTCGTGGCGGTCAGGCCGCCCCGCCCCTTCCAGAAGGGCACCGCCGGGTCCGAGACGCCGCCCAGCAGGTGCTCGGACAGCACGATCTTGAAGGTGGCCCGGCTGCTCGCGAGCGTGTGGATCAACCAGTCGAGCTGGCGCTCGCCCAGCGTCCAGTCCTGCGGGCTGGTCGGCTGGGTCGGCGTGCGGGCGGACGGATCGAGCGCGACCACCAGCACGTCGCCGGTCTCGAACGCGTACCAGTTGCCCTGTGGCGCAGCGCCCAGCGTGTCTCCGTAGCTCTCGTAGGCGTTGGGCATGTGCTTCAGCCGCGCGGGCAGGCTCAGCGCCTTGATGCCGGCCACCTCGGGCCAGCCCTGTTCGCCGTCGTGGTCGCCGAGCATGTACAGCATCGGCAGGTCCGCGCCGAAGATGCCGTAGATCTTCGGCGAGAGCAGCGCGCGGTAGCGCAGGTCGGCGTCGAGCTGGTCGTCCGCGTCGCCGTTGCTGGTCGGCAGGCCATCCACGGGGCAGGCCTTGCAGGCCGCGCACTTGGTCATCGCGTTGTCGGTACCCATCACGACGAAGTCGAGGTCGGGGTCGTCGCGCAGGCTCCTCAATGACTCGCGCAGGATCTTCCAGGACGTGGGCAACGGGAAGCCCGAACCGACGCAGGTGTCCTGGCTGTAGACCGACCAGGCGTGGCTGTCGCCCGTGATCGCGAAGGTGAAGCTCGCGCCCGGCGAGCGCAGGGTGCGGAAGCCGTGCACCGCGCGCGGCAGAAGCTCGCGCTCGCCCGGCCGGCCGGCGAGCACGCGGTAGCCGAAGCTGCCGTCGGGCCACAGGTCCCCGAGATCGAACACGGCCAGCTCGCCGGCGGAGACCACCTGCCGCGGCGTGCGCCGCCACGACCGCGGCGCGCCGTACTCGACCATCAGCACCGCGTCCTCGGCGGGCATCAGCGTGAGCGTCACGCCGTCCGCGCGCGGATGGAACAGCATCTCCTCCGTCAGGAAGGAGACCGGGTCCTGCGCGGTCGCCTCGCCGTGAACGAGCACGGCGGCGAGCGTCAGGATCAGCGCGGAGAGGGAGCGCGGGCCGGGAAGCATGGGGTGAAGACCTCGGGGAGGGCCGCGTGCAGCATACCCCGCTCCCCCGCGGGCGGGTGCGCGACGCGCGCTCAGGTGTGGATGCGGTAGCGCGGGTCGCTCAGCGTGCGCTGGCTGATGCGCTCGGCCTCTTCCTCGAACCCCGGTCGGCCCATCAGTCCGTAGGTGGCGACCTTGCCGGCCTCGACGCCGGGCTGGTCGAACGCGTCCACGCCGTAGAGCAGTCCGCCGTACGCCGTCGCGATCATCTGCCACATGAGCCACTCGCCCACCGTCGCGGCGTCCACCTCGGTCATCGTGACCATCGCGCACGGACGACCGGCCTCGACCAGCGCGAGATACGTCGCGCGGCACTCGGCGTCGAGCAACTGGCCGAAGGTCTTGCCGCCCAGGTACGAGAGATCGTCGAGCCCGTCGGGCGGCTTCGGGATGGCGACGTCGTCGGTGTGTCGCTCGGTGCGCAGGAAGGTGAACACCTTGTCCACCGGGCCCTGCGCGAAGAGCTGCACCTGGCTGTGCTGGTCGGTCGCGCCCAGCGCGCGGTGCGGCGTGGGTCCGACGCCGTTGCCGTCGGCGTCCAGCTTGCCGAGGCTCTCGGCCACGAGCTGGATGTTCCAGTCGGCCAGCAGGCGCAGCCGGTGCGCGTACGGGAAGAGCACCTGCACGTTGCAGTCCGAGCGCGTGTCGAGCAGGTGGTGCGTGGCGGCGATCAGGGCCGCGGGGTTGTGCTCGAAGTCGTCCGAGAGGCCCACGGTGCGACCCGCGCGGGCGCCGGCCATCAGCGCGCGCAGGTCCCAGCCCATCATCGCGCCGGGCAGCATCCCCACCGGGCTGAGCACACTGAAGCGGCCGCCCACGTTTTCGGGGATGGTGAAGGAGACCAGGTCGTTCTCGTCGGCGAAGGGGCGCAGGAAGCCCTTGCTCGCGTCGGTCGTGACCACGACGTGCTCGCGCCAGCGATCGCCCAACGCCGACTTCAGCGCCTCGAGGAAGAGCAGGAACTGGCTCATGGTCTCGGCCGTGGAACCCGACTTGCTGATCACGTTGAAGAGCGTGGTGGCCGGGTTCAGCAGGCGCAGGACGCCGCCGACCATGACGGGGTCGACGTTGTCGATCACGAACAGCCGCGGGCGCGAGACGGAGCGGTTGACGATGTTGTGCAGCGGCGGGCTGAGCGCCGAGTGCAGCGCCAGCGTGCCCAGGGCCGATCCGCCGATACCCAGGACGACCAGGTTCTCGAAGCGGCCGTGGTGCGCCTCGGCGAACTCGAGGCAGGCGGTCATCGTCGCCTTGTCGTCGGGCAGGTCGAGGAAGCCGAGGCCTCCACCGTCGTGCGCGAGGTTCAGCGCGGCGATGCGCTCGCGATGGAGATCGGCGGCTTCGCCGAGCGCGTCGGGTTCGACACCCGACTCACCCTGCGGTCCGCCACGAACAAGACACGTGTAGTCGAATCCGAGACCCATGGGTGGTTTATAACAATCGGTCCGGCTCGCCGCCCATGACCGAACCCTCCACACCGCCCGTAGAGAAGCACGGCTTCGCCGCGCGCCTCGTGTCGCGCCCGGTGACGGTGTTGATGTTGTTCCTCACGCTGATCGGCGCCGGCGTCATCAGCTACCTGCGCATCCCGCTGACGCTGCTGCCGCAGGGACTGTCCTCCTCGAGCCTCAACATCGGCCTGCCGTATCCGGGCGCCGGTCCGCTCGAGGTCGAGGATCAGCTCACGCGCCCGGTCGAGGAAGCGCTGCGCACGATCCCCGGCATCACGGACATCGTCAGCTACAGCAGCGAGTCCTACAGCTCGATCAACGTGGAGTTCTCCACGCGCACGGACATGGACGTCGCCTACGGCGAGGTCCGCGACCGCATCGAGCGCGTCCGCGCCAGCCTCCCGCCGGAGATGGACCGCTACCGCATCTGGCGCTGGAACAGCAACACGGACATGCCGGTGCTGTGGATCGGCATCCAGTACGACGGCGAGGCGCGCGATCCGTTCGGGCCGATCGAGAAGATCGTGGTGCCGCGCATCGAGGGCGTGGACGGCGTGGCGCGCGTCGGGCTCATGGGCCTTGTGGACGAGGCCGTGCGCATCTTCGTGGACGTCGAGAAGGTGCGCGGCTACGGCATCAACCTCGGCGACGTCATCAGCAGCATGCAGTCGGACAACTTCACCCTGCCGGCCGGGCAGGTGGACGAGGGCACCCGCACCTTCGCCCTGCGCGTGGACAGCCGCTTCCAGGACGAGGAGGACATCCGCAACTACCCGATCGGCAACGGTCGCGTGCTCGCGGACGTGGCCGAGATCGTGCGAGCGCGCGCCTACCGCGACTGGGTCTGGCGCATCAACGGCCGCCCGGCGGTGGGCATGGACGTCAGCCGCGAGTCGGACGAGAACACGATCGCGGTGTGCGAGCGCGTCGAGGCGGTCGTCGCGCAGCTCGAGGCCGACCCGCGCCTCGAAGGCGTGAACATCAACATCTTCTGGAGCCAGAAGGACACCATCCTCCAGGCCATCAACGGCCTGAAGTCCGCGGCGCTCTGGGGCGGGCTGTTCGCGATCATCGTGCTGTTCGCGTTCCTGCGCGACCTGCGCCTCACGCTCATCGCCGCGTTGGCCATCCCCTCCTCGCTGCTCGCGGCGCTGATGGCGGTGTACTTCGGCGGCCAGACGCTGAATCTCATCTCGCTGGCCGGCTTCACGCTGGGCATCGGCATGCTGGTCGACAATGCCGTCGTCGTGATCGAGAACATCGCGCGCAAGCGCGCGTCGGGCCAGGGCCGCCACGAATCCGCGGCCAGCGGCTCGGCCGAGGTGGGCCTGGCCGTGCTGGCCGCGACGCTCACGTCGGTCGTCGTGTTCCTGCCGCTCGTGTTCATGAGCGGCGACCGCAACACGCGCGTGATGATGCGCGAGGTGGGCCTGCCGATCAGCTACTCGCTGATCGCCTCGCTGATCATCGCGATGATCTTCATCCCGACCTTCACCTCGCGCCTGATGCGTCGCAAGACGTCGCGCGGCCGCGATCACGACCTCACCGACGGAACGTTGGTGCGACGCTACCGCGGCGCCCTGGCCTGGGTGCTCGATCACCGCTTCGCCGCGTTCGTGCTCGTGCTGGTCGTCATCAAGTTCACGATGCTCGCGGGCGACCGCATCCCTGTCAGCGCCTCCGGCCAGGACGGTCGCGAGAGCGTGCGCGTGAACATCGAGGCTCCCGCGACCTACCTGCTCTCCGACACCAACAAGGTGTTCGAGCGGCTCGAGGACTTCTCCCAGGAGAACATGGAGGAGTTCGGCTACGACTTCTACAGCGCGAACTTCGACCGCCGCGGCGGCAGCATCCAGTACTGGCCGCGCGAGGACGCGCCGCGCGAGCAGGCCGAGGCGCTCCCGATGGCGCTGCGCGAAGCGCTGCCCGAACTGCCCGGCGTGACCACCACCGTGGGCTGGGACAACACCGCCGGCGGCAAGGAGTTGCGCATCAACCTCGAGGGGCCCGACTTCGGCGAGTTGGCCGTCATTGCCGAGGACCTGAAGGACCGGCTCGCCGCGCTGACCATCCCGGGGGGCGAGGACGGCGAGGACCAGCCCCTGCTGGAGAACGTGCGCACCGACATCGACCGCGGCATCGACGAAGTGCACGTGCGCGTGGACCGCGAGCGCTCCAACGAGCTCGGCGTGGCGCCCGAGACGATCCGCGGCGTGGTGGCGTGGGGCCTTGGCGGCCAGCGCCTGCCCGACCTGCAGGAGGGCGACCGCGAGATCCGCGTGCAGATCGAGTACGGCCAGAGCGACGAGGAAAGCCTGGAGTTCCTGCGCAACCTCGGCCTGCCGCGCAACGTCGGCGGCACGGTGCCGCTGCAGTCGGTGGCCGACATCGAGTTCGGCAAAGCCGTGGGCACGCTGGTCCGCCGCAACGGCCGCACCAGCACGGGTGTCACCGCGATGCCCGCGGTCGAGAACCTGTACCTGGTCTCGGCCGAGATCGCGGACGTCCTGCGCAGCTACCCCTTCCCCGAAGACGTGACCTGGAACGAGCAGGGCGGACGGCGCGAAGTCGACGAGGAGCTCGCCGAGCTCGCCAACACGCTGCTCTTCTCGTTGTTCCTCGTGCTGCTGCTGATGGCGATCCTGCTCGAATCGCTGCTGCTGCCCTTCGCGATCATCCTCTCGGTGCCGCTCGCGGTCATGGGCGTGAACGTCTCGCTGTGGCTGTTCGGCTTCCCGAAGGACGCGATGGTCTACGTCGGCCTGATCCTGCTGGCCGGCGTGGTGGTCAACAACGCGATCGTGCTGCTCGACCGCGTGCAGCGGCTGCGGCGCAACGGCATGCCGCGGCGCGAAGCCCTGATCGAGGGTGGCGGCCAGCGCCTGCGCCCGATCCTGATGACCGCCCTGACCACGATCTTCGGCCTGATGCCGATGGCCGTCCCGCAGTGGTTCCCCGGGGAGGGCGGCGGCTCGGGCTACGAGAGCATGGCCGTCACCGTGGCCGGCGGGCTGGCCTTCTCCACCATGCTCACGCTGCTGGTGGTGCCGCTCTTCTACACCTTCTTCGACGACGTCGGGATCGTGTTCGCGCGGCTGCGCCCCTGGCGCACGCGCGCCGAGCTGGCCGCCGAGGCGGCGGCCCGGGGAACCGACGGCGATGGCGGCGGCGAGACGGCCCCCGCGCTCTCCTCCCCGCGGAGTCCGGACGAGGCCTGAGCGTCGGACGGCGGTCCGTACGCCGCTCCGGTTCGTGCATGGCCGCGACCCCCGCGCTCCCCGTAGAATCGGGGGGATGAGCAACGCGATCCCCACCGTCCCCGTCCCGGCCAACGAGCCGATCCTCTCCTACGCCCCAGGCACGCCCGAGCGCTCCGAGCTGAAGGCCGCGCTGGCCGAACGGCGCGACAACCCACTCGACGTCCCGCTGGTGATCGGCGGCAAGCCGGTGCGCACCGACAAGCGCATCGAGATGACCGAGCCACACGACCACGGCCGCTCGATGGGCAGCAGTTCCTCCGGTGGCGCCGAGCACGTCGACGCCGCGGTGAACGCCGCGCTCGCGGCGAGCAAGGACTGGGCGCAGACCGACTTCGAGGAGCGCGCTTCGATCTTCCTCAAGGCTGCCGAGCTGCTGGCCGGCCCGTGGCGCGCGCGCATCAACGCCGCGACCATGCTGGGACAGAGCAAGACCGCCTTCCAGTCGGAGGTCGACGCGGCCTGCGAGCTGATCGACTTCTTCCGCTACAACGTCAGCTACGCGCGCGACCTGCTGGCCATGCAGCCCGAGTCGGCGCCCGGTATCTGGAACCGCCTCGAGTACCGCAACCTCGAGGGCTTCGTGTTCGCGGTCACGCCCTTCAACTTCACGTCCATCGCGGGCAACCTCCCCACCGCGCCCGCACTGATGGGCAACACCTGCGTGTGGAAGCCGGCCTCGACCTCGATCGCCAGCAACTGGCTGCTGATGGAGATGTTCCAGGAAGCCGGCCTGCCCGACGGCGTGATCAACTTCCTGCCCGGAGCGGGCGCCGCGATCGGCGAGCCGGCCCTGGCCAACGAGCACCTCGCGGGCGTGCACTTCACCGGGTCCACCGGCGTGTTCCAGGGCATGTGGCGCGGCATCGGCGAGAACATCGCCCGCTACAAGACCTACCCGCGCCTGGTGGGCGAGACCGGCGGCAAGGACTTCGTCTTCGCGCACCCCACCGCCGACCTCGACGCGCTCTGCACGGCGCTCGTGCGCGGTGCGTTCGAGTACCAGGGGCAGAAGTGCTCGGCGGCCAGCCGCGCCTACGTCCCGGCCTCGCTGTGGCCCGAGCTGCGCGACCGCATGGTGGCCGAGCTGGCCCAGGTGAGCATGGGCGACCCGACCGACTTCAGCCACTTCATGGCCGCGGTCATCGACAAGAACTCGTACGACAAGTGCCACCAGTACATCGAGGGCGCGAAGGCGAACCCGGCCTGCACGATCGTGTCCGGCGGCGAGTGCGACGGCGGCACTGGCTGGTTCGTGCAGCCCACCGTGATCGAGAGCACCGACCCCAAGTCGGCTTCGATGTGCGAGGAGATCTTCGGCCCGATCCTCACCGTGCACCCCTACGCCGACGACACGCTCGACGAGGCGCTCGAGCTGTGCGACACGACCTCGCCCTACGCGCTGACCGGCGCGGTGTTCGCGCGCGACCGCGCGGAGATCGATCGCATGAGCAAGCGGCTGCGCCACGCGGCCGGCAACTTCTACATCAACGACAAGCCCACCGGCGCGGTCGTCGGGCAGCAGCCCTTCGGCGGCAGCCGCGCGTCGGGCACCAACGACAAGGCCGGCTCGCTCTTGAACCTGATCCGCTGGACCTCGGTGCGCACGACGAAGGAGGCCTTCGTGCCGCCGACCGACTGGCGCTACCCGCACATGCAGGAATCCTGAGGAGGAACCGACCATGTCCACGCGCTGGATCCTGATCCTCGCCGTCCCGCTGCTCGCCGCGTGCTCGTCGGTGCCGACGCTCGTCATCGGCAGCGACCTCGAGAACGAGCCCTTCGCGTACATGGACGACATGGGCGTGCCGCAGGGGCGCGACGTGGAAATGGTCGAGGCCCTCGGCCACGCCCTCGATCGCCGCATCGTCTGGAAGCGCATGCCGTTCGACCAGCTGATCGACTCGGTCGCGAGCGGCCAGGTGGACATCGTCTGCGCGACGCTGGGCGTGACGCCCGAGCGCGAGGCGATCGTGAACTTCAGCATCCCCTACTTCGCGACCGAGCTCTCGGTGGTGGTGACACGCGGACCGAGTTCGCCCAACAGCCTCGCCGACCTCGCCGGCAAGCGCGTCGCGGGCGGCGTCGGCACGACCTCCGAGCGTGCCATCCGCAAGAAGCTGCCCGAGTCCATCGGCGTGTTCGAGAACAAGGAAGAGATGTCCACGCTCGAGCGCCTGACCAGCGGCGAGGTGGACGCGGTCGTGATGGACGCGCCCGCCGCCCGCGCGCTGGTGGCGGCCAACGCGGACGCCCTCGCCATGCTGAACGAGCCGCTCGACACCGAGCACTACGCGCTGGCGCTCAACAAGGCCGCGGGACACCTGCTCGAGGCCGTGGACCGCGAGCTGAGCAAGTTCGAGCGTCGCGGCAGCTTTCACCGCTGGAACCAGAAGTTCGGCCTGATCTCGAACTAGGCCGGCCGACTCACGGCAGCTCGAGGCCCTCGAGCCGCGTCGCCTCCCGTTCGATGGCCTCGCGGTCGGCATGGTCCGGCGCGAGCAGCAAGGCCCGGCGCAGGTCCGCCGCGGCGCCGACCGGGTCCTCGAACGCGTCGCGCAGCAGCAGTCCGCGCGTGACCCAGGCGTCGGTGTAGAGCGGATCGAGCAGCAGCGCGCTGTCGAGCCGGTCGCGCGCTTCGCGGAAGCGCCCATCCCCCATCCCTTCCGCGCTGGCGCGACCCAGCGTGATCAGCGTGCTGGCCCAGCCGCCGAGGACGTAGGCGTCGTCCGGCGCAAGCTTCGCCAGGCGCGCATAGATCGGCAGCGCCTCCTCCAGCCGGCCCAAGGACCAGTAGACCGACACGAGCATGCGGTTGGACGGATCGTGCTCGGGGCAGATCGAGACCGAGGCGAGCAACTGGGCGAGCGCTTGCTCGTGCATACGCCGCGCCAGCGCCGCTTCGCCGCCGGCCGCCTGGTGGTCTCCGTGCAGCGCCAGGTGGATGCCGCGCGCCGAACGCGCGAGGAAACTGTCGGGCGCGTCCTCGACCATGGCCAGCGTGATCGTGTCGCTGTCCTGCCAGACCGGGTTGCGCGCCCAGGTGCGTCCGCCCAGCGCGAGCACCGCGACGGCGCTGCCGATCAGCACCACGCTGCGGAGCGCGGCGTCGCCTGCGCGCGACAGGCGCGCCAGCCCGACCCCGAGCGCCAGCATCGCGCCGGCGCTCGGCAGGTACAGCAGGCGCTCGGCGAAGAGCGTGCCCGTGCGGAAGAACACGTTGCCGGTGATCAGCCACGCGATGCCCAGCATCGCCAGGCCGAGGCTGATGGCGGGCGCCGTGCGTCGTCGACGCCAGGCGCCGAAGGCGGTCGCCAGCACGAGCAGCGCGCCGATCGCCACGCGCCGATCGCCGAACGAGCGCGCCAGCGGGAAGTGCTCGTGGGAGTAGTCGGCCGAGAGGCGTTCCGGCCAGAGCAGCAGACGCGCCGATTCGCCGACCAGCGCGATCGGCGTCAACAGGGCCTCGGTCGGGTTCGCGCCGCGCACGTCGCCGAGCGGCGTGGTGACGGCCGGCACCAACGGGTTGTAGCGCGGTTCGATCGTGCCGACCTCGCGGCCCAGGCCGCCCAACACGAGGGAGCGGGCCAGCAGCACGAGCGCCAGCGCCGTGGCGTAGACCATGTGGTCGCGCAGCAGCCGCGCACGCAACGGGACCGGCGCGCCGTCCTGCCCGGGCGACGGGCACAACCAGTCCATCGCCGGCAGCAGCACCAACAGCGCGAAGGCCGACTCCTTGGAGAGCAGCGCCAGCAGGAAGCACAGGGCCGCCGCCAGCCGCGCGCGCCCGCCGCGGACGGGGATGGCCCGGTGTGCGATCAACGCCAGCAGCACGAACAGCGTGGCCAGCGTGTCGGCCCTGCCGACGAAACCGGTCACGGCCTCGACGTGCACGGGATGGCTGCCGAAGAGCAGCCCCGCCAACACGGCGCCGAGCACGCTGGCCCCGAGCGATCGCGCGAGCGCGACGAGCGCCAGCGTCACCGCCAGGTGGATCAGGAGATCCACCGCGGTGTAGCCGAACGTGTCGAACCCGCCCGCGGCGTGGTTCGCCCACCAGCTCACCAGCACCACCGGCCGCCAGAGGCCGCCCTCGATGCGGTCGCCCCACCAGTTGCGACCGAGGCCTTCGACCAATCCGTCGAAGGACGTGATGGCCGGGTTGTCGCGGATCAGGATCTCGTCGTCGCGAACGAAGTCGTGACCGAAGCTGTTCAGGTAGGGCAGCGTCGCGGCGAGCACGACGAGCAGCAATGCGCCGAACGGCAGTCCTCCCTGCCGCGACGAACGCGACGAGGTCGGGACCGTCACCGGCTGGACCGGTTGCTCGGCGGCTCCCTCCGCGCCCATGCCCCCATTCTGGACGACCGGGGGGCCCGGTTCACGAACCTCAGCAGCCGCCGATGGCCGCGGCCTGCCGCCGCGCCCGCATCTCCACGGTCATGGACTCGATCAGCGCCGGTTCGGTGATGATCTGGCGCGCCATCGGGAAGAGGATCTCGTTCTCCTTGCCGATGTGCTCGCGGTATTCGGACACGATGGTTCGGGCCGCCCGCACCGCCAATTCGGCGTCGCGGCGCATGATCTGCTTCTTCAGCTCGGCCATCATCGCCTGGTGCGTGACGTGCTCGGACTCCATGCAGTCCATCGGCGTGCCCTCGCCGAGCATGCCCGCGAAGGGCTCGCGCTCGCGCAGCCGCGGGAACAGCGTCTGCTCCTCGTCGGCCGAGTGCATCGGGATGGCCGTGTCGAGGAAGGTCAGCACGTCGCAGAAGCCCGCCAGGATCGAGTCGTCGAACGTCGGCTCGTCGCGCAGGCGGCCGGCGATCGTCTCCAGCACGCCCAGCTTCTCGAGGATGTGCTCGTGGCAGTGCGCCAGGATGCCGAAGGCGTCCTCGGTGGCGCAGGCGCTCGCGTGCGCCGAGTCGGTGGGCTTCGCGTCGGTGTGGACGTCGGTCATGTCTGGTCTCGTGATGAGGTCGGTTCGGCTCTTCCCGGAGCACCCTTCTGACCCACACCATCGGCATTCGGGGCCGCGATCTCCTTGACCGGGGTCAAGCCGGCCGGATTCCTCAGCCCTTTCCGGCCTCGACGCTCTCCGCCAGCGCCTCGAGCATGCGCGTGTCGAGCAGCTCGACCGAGCCACCGTTCACGGCCACCACGCCGCGCTCCTTCCAACGGGCCAGCAGGCGGCTCAGCGTCTCGGGCGTGATCGACAGCTCGGCGGCCACGTCCTTCTTTGCCATCGGCAGCTCGACCGTCAGCGCGCCGTCGCCCTCGCGCGCCGGCAGACGCAACAGCCAGGTGGCCAGCCGCGCGCCCGCGCTCTGCAGCGTCAACACCTCGATGCGATCGAGCATCGTGTGCAGCCAGCCGCAGAGCGAGCCGATCATCGACTTCGCCAGGTCGGGTTCGTCCGAGAGCAGCGCCAGGAAGCGCGCGCCGTCGAGCCGGATCAGGCGCGTCGGGCTGACGGCCGCCGCGGCCGAGGCCGGGAAGATGCCGTGGTGGAACAGCGCCGCCTCCGCGAAGGTCTCGCCCGCGCCGACGTGGTGCACGACCTGCTCGCGGCCGTCGGGCGCGAGGCGGAAGACCTTCACGCGCCCTTCGCGCACCACGAAGAAGGCGTCGCAGCGCTGCCGCTCGCTGAAGATCACCTCCCCCGCCCGCAACTCGACCAGCTTGCAGAGGCCTGCCACGCGCTGCAGCAGCGCGCCGGGCAGGTCGCGAAAGTGCGGCAGCGCCGCCAGGGCATCGATCAGGCCGGGGTCGGACATGGGCGCGATTGTGCCGAATCTCGACCCAAAAGAGACCGGCCCCCGCGACCTGGAAGACGTCGCGAGGGCCGGCCGGAGCATTGGTCCGAGTGTGGTCGGACCTACTCCACGTCGGTTTCGAGCAGGACGGTGGAGGTGTCACCGTCGGGTCGCACGGTGACCGTCTTGCCCACCACCGGGAAGTCCAGCAGCAGCTTCTTGCCGCCCGGCTTGGCCGCGCTCTCGAAGCTCACGCTGCCGCCGCCGTGGTCCTTCTTGACGAACAGCGCGTCGTCGCCGCGCAGCACGCCGTCCACGAACACGTCGTAGAAGCCGGCCGGCAGGTCCTTGAGCTTGAGCTTGAGCGACTCCTGTCCGGGCTTCTTGCGCTTCCACTCCAGCTCGCCGGTGACGTCGAGGTCGGCGCCACGGTTGTAGAGGTTCAGCTTCTTCGAACTCGAGCTGCTCTTCTCCTTCTTGAACTTGCCCAGGGCCTCCTGCACGGAGGTCGGAAAGACCTTGCTCAGCAGCACGTCGCTGCCGGACAGGATCTCGATCAGCTTGCCCTTCACGTCGAAGTCGAGCAGCGGCTTGGGCGCGTCGAGCGGGTTCTCGAACTCGATCTCGCCCTGGCCGGTGCCGTCCACCGTGATCGTGCCGCGATCGATGCCGTCCACGCGCAGCGTGTAGACGCTGGCGGGCATGTCCTCGATCTCGACCTCGAACTTCGTGCGACCGTCGGGGGCCTGCAGGAGCGTGGCCTTGCCGCTGGCCATCGTCATCGCGCCCACGTTGGTGAGCCCGACCTCGAGGCCGTCGCCCATGCCCTTGTGCTTCTTGCCGACGTCACGGCAATCCTTGCCACCCTTGCTCGGGGGCTTGGTACCGGTCGCGCCGGTCGAACCGGGCATGATCGTGGACAGGTAGACCACGCCGCCCAGTTCCACCGTCACGGTCGCACCGAGCGGGTCGAAGGTCAGCGGGATGTGTCCGGGCTCGGGCGGGTCCTTGAACTCGAGCTCGACCTCGGAGCTGCCGCCGGGGCTGACGATCTGAGCTACGACCACGCCGCCCACGACCAGGTCGTAGGTGCCGGCGTCGAGGTACTCGACCTCGATGTCGAAGCGCGTCTTGCCCTTCTCCGCCTGGTAGCGCACGCGGCCCTTGGCGTTCATGTCGGGGCCGACGTTGACCATGAAGATCTCGATCTTCTCCTTGGCCGACGACGAACCGCTGCCGCTCGAGCCGCCGGAACCACCGGAGCCGCCGGAACCGCCGCTGCTGCCGCCGCCCGATCCCATGAAGGTGTCGGAGAACAGCACTGCCGTGCCGGAGCGCACCTCGATCGACTCGCCGAAGACCTCGAAGTCGAAGAGCGGCTTGGGCGCGTCGAGCGGGATCTCGAACTCGATCTCGCCTTCGCCGAAGGCGCCGACGGTGATGCTGCCGCGCAGCACGCCGCCGACGTAGAGGTCGTAACTGCCGACCGCGAGGTACTCGAGCTCGACATTGAAGTCCTGCTCGCCGTCGTCATCGAGACGGTAGCGGGCGCGCGCCGTGCCGCCCGTGTGGTCGGCGCCGGCGGACAGGAACTGGATCTGCGTGTCGACCGCACCGAACGCGAAGGCCGGGACGGGGAGTGCAGCGAAGAGCAGCGCCACGCAGAGCGAGCGCCGCAGGATCGGGAAGCGCTTGGTTTCGGTGTTGTGGGACATGGGTGTGTCTCCGGAGACGGGTGGAGGTCAGCGGGACGCGGGCCGACGCGTGTTCTCGCTGAGGACGGCCAGGTTGGAGAGCCTGTGGTGGAATCCAGAAAGGAGGGGGTGGATCCAAACCGTTCTCAATGAGTGCACGACGCCGGTCGCGCCCGGGTCCCGGAGAAGCACGGCCCATGCCAAAGCGAGATCGCGTTGACTCCAGGGCGACGCACTGCGCGAGACCGGCCTGGAACCGAAGCCTCCCGGCAAAACAGGCACCCCGCGCCGATTCGATCCCGCTCCGGCCTCTCTGTCCGGAGATGCCCGGATGAGCGCGACGCGTGTCCACTGCGCCGACGGCGTGTGCAGATCCTGGACGCCTCCACGGGCGCCTGGGCTCGGGCCTGAAGGGTGCGCCCCCGATCGCCCGCTGACCGTCCGTTTCAGCCCTATCCAGGTGGTTCGATCGGTTGGCATGGCGCTTGCAAACTCATCCGGTGCAGCAAGTCCCCGCGAACGCTCCAGGCGGTCGTCGGGCCGCTCTGGAAGGCACTCCTGACGGTTTCGTGGATCGGCGAGAGGGATCGATCCGCGCTAGGCTGAACGCACCTCCCTCACCGGTGGTGCACCCATGATCCAGACATCCCATGCGACCCATCCGGCAGGGCCTTCGACCCGCGCGCGACCGCTGATCTCGGCGGCGCTGCTGGTCTGCGCCCTGCTCCCGTCCACCCCCACGCTCGCTCAGAATGCGCCCGTCGCCCGCGTGGGCGGCGGCGGTCTGCTCGAGATCTGGAACGCCCCCGAGAACGGGGCGCCCGCAACGCTCGAACTCAGCGGCGTGAGCCCGCTCCCGGTGCAGCTCGCCGGCGCCGCGCACCGCGATCGCCATCGCGCCGACCTGCCGACGCTCTCCGATCCGGGACCGATGCCGCATGTGAGCCTGCCCGACGGCGGCTCGCTCTACCTGATCAGCAGGGCCGGCGAAACCGGCGTGCTGCACGTGGACCTGTCCGGCGTGGCGTCGCTCGCCCTGTCGCTTCCCGATGCGGGCGGCCCGTCGCTCCAGCCGTGGCTCGCCGTGTCGAACGACGGCGGCTTCGCCCTGGTCAGCACGACGCTGGCTGCGGGCGGTGACGTGCTGCTGCTCGACCTCGTCGGCGGCGCGCCTCCGCGCTCGCTCGGCGGGGCGCTCGCGCCCTTGCCGGTCGACGGCCTGTCGCTGCGCGTGTCCGCGCAGCGCGCCTTCTTCGTCGCGGCCGGCGCGCTCTACGGCGCCGACCTCCCGGCCGGCACGCCCGCGGCCCCGATCGATCTCGGCCAGCCCGGCAGCTCGCCCCTGCCCGAGACCGCCATGTCCGGCGACGGGCTCTGCGTCGGCGTGGTCACCGAGGACGGCGTCGGCGACCGGCACATCGTCGTCGTGGACGCCGCCTTCGCCGCCGTGACCGCAACGACCACGGCGGCCGACTACGACACGCCGAACTACGACAACCCCTTCGGCCCCTGGCTTGTGCTGTCCGACGACGGTTGCCTCGTCGCGTTCCGCGGCACGGTGATCAAGACGGAGCTGTTCATCCGCGAGGTCGCGTCACCCACGCCCGCCACACAGGTGACCGCCGATCCGAACTTCGTCGACACGATGGACAACGTCGGCATCCTCGGCTTCGCGCTTCCCGGCGCGTTCACGTTCTTCGCGGGCGAGTTGAACGCCGGCCCCATCCCGGGCGCGCTCGGCAGCGCCGACATGTACTTGGCGACGGTCGGCGCCGGCGGCAGCATCGCGCTCACCAACGTCACGATGACCTCGGGCGTGGGCGTCACGCCCTACCAGCCCGGCGAGCTGGAGCTGACCGACGCCGTCCTCGACCCGACGGGCGAGCGGCTGTTGGTCGTGATCGACCCCGACGTCGGCGACGCCGAGTTGATCTCCCTGCCCACCGACGGCACCGGTGCGATGACGAGCCTGCTGCCCGCCCTGCTCGTGCCGCCGAACCTCGCGGGCGCCGGCGAGTCGCTGCTGATCACCAGCCAACCCGAACTCGGCTTCGGAGAGACTGACATCCACCTGCTGCGGCCGGTCGGTGCGCCGGTCGGGCTGCAGCTTTTGTCCACCGCTCCGCACGGCGTGATCCTCGACCGCTTCGCGTCCGACCGTCTCGGTCTGAGCGCAGCGTTCGTCGCGAGCATCGTGCCGGGCATCGAGCTGCCGGTGCTGGTGGACCAGGGCACCGGCCTGTTGCTGCCGGCCTGGCTGCCCCCGACGGCGATCACGCCCGCGCTCGCGTTCACGCCGGGCGGCCGGCTCGCGCTCGGCGTCGGCAACCCGGGCGGACCGTACTTCTACGCCGCGCTGGACGGGTTCATGACCGGCGTGCCGCTGCGCGTGCCGGTGGGCGACGGCTTCCCGCTCAGCTACTGAGCCTGAGCCCGGTCACACCGTCGCGGGTCGGCTGCGAAAACGCGCGACGTCACTCGCCCTCACCCGTCTTGTTCACGTCGAGCCGCTTCATCTTGGCGTAGAGACCCGCGCGGCTGATGCCCAGCATCTTGGCCGCCTTGTCCTTGCGCTGCCCCGAGGCCGACAGCGCGCGCAGGATCGCGGCACGCTCGACATCCTCGAGACGGAGACTGCTTGGCATCGGGTCTGACGCACTCGACTCCTCGGCCACCACGCGCACCATCTCCGCGTCGGAGATGGACTCCTCGGAGAGGAAGTACAGCCGCGCGACCTCGTTGGAGAGCTCGCGCACCTGCCCCGGCCAGGCGCGTCCGACCAGCGCCGCCAGCACGTCGCCCTCGAAGCGCTTCGAGGTGCCGTGCTTCTCGTTCAGCAGATCCAGGAAGTGCTGCGCGAGCAGGGGGATGTCCTCGATACGATCGGCCAGCGCGGGCAGGCGGACCTCCGCTGCGTTGAGGCGGTAGTAGAGGTCTTCCCGGAAGGTCTCGTCGCGCATGCACTGGAGCAGGTCGCGGTTGGTGGCGGCGACGATGCGCACGTCCACCTTCGTCGAGCGGCGACCGCCCACGGGGCGGACTTCACCGGACTCGATCACACGCAGCAGCTTGACCTGTAGGTTCATCGGCAGCTCGCCGATCTCGTCCAGGAAGAAGGTGCCGCCGTCGGCCTCGGCGAACAGCCCCGGCCGGTCGCGGTCGGCGCCGGTGAACGCTCCGCGCACGTGCCCGAAGAGCTCGCTCTCGAGCAGGTTGGCGGGCAGCGCCGCGACGTTCTCGACGACCAAGGGGCCGTCGGCACGCCGACTGCGGTGGTGCAGGGCTTGCGCTACGAGGTCCTTGCCGCTGCCCGTCGGTCCGGTGACCAGCACCGGCAGGTCGGTCGGCGCGAGCTTCTCGACCAGGGCGAAGACACGCTGCATCGCCTCGCTCTCGCCGACGATGCCGCCCACCGGCGCAACGCGTCCCTTGCGGCGCAACAGCGTTCGCGTGCGCTCGAGCTCGTCCGACTGGAACTCGACGCGCTCGGACAGCCGGTGGTTCAGTGCCTCGATCTCGGCGCTGCGCCGCAGGCCCGTGATGGCCACGGCGGCCTGGTCGGCGAGGCTGCTGACGCGCGCGGCGTCCGTCTCGTCGAACACGGCCGAGTGCTGGTCGTTGTCGATGTAGAGCGCGCCCTGGCGCTCACCCGGCAGCTTGAGCGGGACGCAAAGGATCGAGCGCAGCGCCAGCGAGCTGATGCTCTCGGTGCTCTGGAAACGGCTGTCGCTCGACGCATCCGTGCTGAGCACGGGTGCGCCGGTCGCGACGGCCTCGCGCACCACCGTGCGCGAGAAGCTCGCTTCCTCGGGGTCGGACTCGTCCATGCCGCGCGCGACCTGCACGTCCACGCTCTCGCCGTCCAGCAGCACGAGGAAGCTGCGCCGTGCGCCGGTCAGCTCGAGCGCCATGTCCACGATAGTGAGCAGCAGGCCGGAGAGATCCTGCTCGGACGCCATGCGTCGATTGCAGGCGAGGAACCATTCGACCGTGAGGCCGCCGGAGCCGGGTCCGTTCACGGGATCACCTCCTGAGATGCGTCCGAGGCGCGCGAGCGTTCCCGCTCGCTCGTGCTCGGGAAGACCGTCCGTCAAGGCGTCGCCGGCGACCGTCGCGCGCGCCAGCGCGGCGCGACGTGCGGCCGGATCGCCTTCGGTGTCGAGCGTCTCGGCCAGGGCCTGCGCCACGACGGAGATCAGGTCGGTGCGCCCGGCCTGATCGAAGAGTTGCAGCCATCCCTCCAGCGCCTTCGCGTCCGGCGGGTCGCGCTGGGCGCGCGTACGCCAGGCCGCCTCGGCACGCCGCACCGGGCTGCCGATCCGCTCGGCGAGCGCGATGAGACGCTCGCCGGCCTCGGCGTCCTCGGGCTGTAGCGCGACCAGCAGCGAGTTCGCGCGGAACTCCTCCGCGAGCTCTCCCGAGATGCCGGCCTGGCGGCAGGCGCTCTCCGCCTCGCTGCGCGCGATGTCGGCCTGCCCCCCGAGAAGGTGCAGCACCGCCGCGGCCCGGGCGGCAAGGCCCGGATGCTCGCTGCGCGCGGTCTCGGCGTTGGGTCCCGTCAACGCGTTGGCGGCGTCGGCGTGTCGGCCCACGAGCGCGTGCGCGATGGAAGAGGACAGGTCCGACAGCGCGAGCTCCGACCTGTAGTCGCCGCGCAGCAGCAGTTCACGCGAGCGCTCGATCGTGTCCAGCGCCGCGCCGATCTCGCCCGCGTCCAGTTCCACGAGCGAATAACTGCCCAGGCTCGAGGCTGCGCCGTGCGCTTCGCCGACGCGACGGCGCAGAGCCAGCGCCTCCTGCAGGAACGTCTTTGCGCGGGCCAACTCGCCGAGGTCGCGATGCAGCACGCCGAGGTTGTTCAGCGCGAGCGCGCGCCCCTGCACGTGCCCCGCCTCGGTGAAGGCCGCAGCGGCGTCCTCAAGCGACGCGACGGCGTCGGCGTACCGTCCCCGGCGCCGATCGAGGTGCGCGATGTTGAGCGCCGTCCGGGCGCGCGCCGGGGCCGCGCTCTCGTGCGTGCAGCGCTTCAACGCGGAGGCCAGGCAGGCCTCCGCGCGCTCGTGCTCTCCGAGGCGCGTCAACGCCACGCCGCGCAGGTTGAGCAGCGTCGCGGCCTGCTCGTCCGGGTCGTCCTGCTTGGGCTCGCCATCGGTCAGGTCGAGCACCGCCTCCCAGGCGCCGTCCAGGAACAGCCCGTAACCGCGACCCGTCAGGGCGGCGAGCTGCTCGGCGCGCGTGGCCGGCCCCTCCATCACGCGTTCGTACAGCGCGCGCGAGCTGGATCGCTCCCCCATCTGCTCGGCGATCTGCGCTCCGAGGAGCAGCACCGCCGGCGGCGCCGCGTCGAGCGTGTCGGACCAGACCTGCTGCAGCGCGCGGCGGGCGTCGCGGGCGGCGCCCTGCGCCAGTTCGAGCCGAGCCTCCAGCACCGCGAGACGCTCGGTCAACAAGCCCTCCACGTCGGGGTGCCTGATGCGCAGTTCCTGCAACAGCGCGCGCACGTCCGCGATGCGACCGTGACCCAGCTCGCTCTCAGCGACACGGACGACGTCGAGCAACTCGCTCTGGTCAGCCGCCGCCTGCAAGCGTTGGCTGGCCACGCGACACGCCGGGGCACCTACGTCGGCCAGCACGTCGGCCGCGCGACGGTGCAAGACGCGCGCCTGCCCGGTGTCGAGCTCGAGGCGGGCGAGGTCCAGGCTGCGCGGGTCGGCCGCCTCGAGCAGGGCGTCTTCGTCCACCGACTTCTGGAGCAGGCCGCGCGCACACAGCGTCGCAACCGCCTCTGCTCCCCGATCGGCGTCCAGGCCGGCCACGGCTAGCACCTGCGATCGAGGCGTACGCCGTCCCAGGCACGCCAGCGCGTCCAACAGCGTACGAGCGACTGCCGGAAGATCGACGCGCAGCGCCTCCTCGACACGAAGGTCGGACGGACCCTCGGGCCACTCCGAAAGGAGCAGGTGACACGACCCGCCGTCGCGGCGCAGCACGCCGTCTTCCTCGGCGCGCCGCAACAGATGGTTCACCTCGGACAGCCGGCCTGCCGTGCGCCGGTGCAGCGTGCGCGCGAGACCGGCCGCCAGTTCAGGCGACGAGTCGTCCGACAGCCGCACGATGTGGCGCGCCAACTCGGCCTGGGAGACACGCGGCCAGGACACGAACGCCAGGTGGGCGAGCTCCTCGTCCAGGGCACGTCGGCGCAGCAGCGCCGTCAACTCCCGCGATTCGGCAGGCGAGAGGCTCAGCAGCAGATTCGGCGCACTGCCGCCCCCCGAAAGCAGGCTCGCCACGACCAGCTCCACCAGGATCGCCCCGGGGGCGACACCGCCCTCCAGGGCGCTTCCACGCGCAAGCACGACGTCCACGCCCTCTTCGCGCAACTCAGACAGTACGCGGTCGACATCCGCATGAGGCGTGTCGATCGGCCAGGCCGCCGAACGACGGCCACGGACCGCGAGGTTGAGCTGCAACGCATCGAGCACGCCGGGTTCTTCCTCGGCATCCTCGATCGCGATCAGCAGGGTCACGCGGTCGTCGGCGTCCGCGGGCACGCGATCGCCGACGCGGTCGAGCGCCTCGCCACGCCCCGCCATGGGTGGCAATGCCAGTTCGGGAGGCAGGCCCTCGGCGCCCTCGATCAGGCGTGCGGCGTCACGCGCGGAGGCAGGGCGATCTCCGGGGTGGCGGCGCACGAGCGATCGCACCAACGGTGCGAGTGCCCCGGGCAGGCCACTCGGGTCGAGACCCGACGCGTTCCAGAAAGACCGCGCGGGGAAGACGCGGTGGAACCCGTCATCCGGCTCGCCGCACGTGGCGAACGCGATCATGGCGCCGAGAGAGAACAGATCCGAGGCCGGTGACGGTGGCTGCCCCAACAGGACCTCGGGAGCCAGGTGATAGCGGGATCCGGCGCCGCCCTGCGCACCGTCGAACGTCGCGACGAGATCGAGGTCGACGATGAACACACCCTGCTCGCCGACCAGCACATTGTCGGACTTCAGGTCGCGATGCAGGAGGCCCGCGGCATGCAACGCGCCCAGCGTCTCGAGCAGCGACCGCACCCAGGCGGCCGAGTGATCGCCTGCGTCGGACTGTGCGGCCTCAGCAAAGTGACGTCCCTCGACGAACGGCCGCAGCAGATACGGGCGGCCACCAGGCGTGCGCCCCCACTCCTCGGGAGGCACGAGGCCCGGCGTGTTCACCTGGGCGAACAGCGACGCCTCGGCCGCGATGCCCGCGCCGCCCTCCGCGCCGATCCTCAGCACGCGATCCCCCGCCGCACCCCGCACCCTCAGCACGGCGCCCCGCTCGGTCTCGGACAGGACCGCCACGGCCTTCCAGCCGGCGGGCAGGTCCTCTGTGAGGTTGGGCTTCAGTGCTCTGATCTCCACGGAAACGGCCGATTCGGGCGCAAAAGCCCCGTTGTCTCAGGGCTGCACACGGCCGAGCATACTCCATGGACACGACTTGTCTAGATATCACTCACACGTATAATGGCTCTCTTTGGCCTTTCTATGCCAGTTATGAAGGTGTCGTTCACAACGTGTACGCCATACAGCTGACCAGAGCCGGATTTTTCGGCCAAGCCGACCGAACGTGGGACCCAGCGGCGCCCCACGCAGGCTGACCGCACCCGGCGCGAACGCTGGATCCCGTAGAGCGTGGCTTTGGGCCGCACGGCACGCGACCTCTCGAAGCGACGTCCTGGAAGGCGATCACGCGGTATCCCGAGCGACGGGTTCATCGCAGCATCCTGGCCGACTGGCCGACGGATTCGTCGCCCCTCGATGGGTCCACGGGTGCCGGGAATCCCGACAAGCGCAACCTTGCTGCGTTTGCCTTGCAGACGCGCCGCGCCACACCCAGGACACGCTGCACCTACGGGCGTGCAGAAGGGCCTTTCTGGTAAGTTGCGCGGCCCGCTCGACCCTGGAGATTGAGTACCCATGACGTCTTTCGCCAAGCCCCTGACCGTCCTGACCCTGCTGCTGGCGCTCACCGCCTGCGGTTCCCCCGAGACCGTGACGCCCGCCCCCGACGGCGATGCCGGCAAGACGGCCCCCGTGGCATCGGCTGATGGCGACAAGCCGGATGCCAAGGCGCCCGCGAAGGCCGAGCCCAAGGCCGAGGAGAAGGCCAGCAAGGCCAGCGCCAAGAAGGACGACGGCGACCCGAGCGAGGCCGAGAAGAAGGCCAAGGCGAAGGAGGAGAAGGAAAAGAAGGAGCGCGAGGCGGACAAGAAGGCCTGGGAGTCGGCCATCGACGAGCTGGACAAGACCACCGGCTTCTTCACCGTCTGGTTCGACGAAGAGAAGCTCCTGCTCGAGTTGGACAAGGACGACTTCGGTCGCCAGTTCCTGTACTCGGCCGGCCTGGGCAGCGGAGCGGGCACGGGGGCGCTCTACCGCGGCGCGATGGAGTCGGACAGCGAGTTCATCCTGCGCATCGAGAAGCGCAACGACACCAAGGTCGTCATGGTGGCGGAGAACAACCGCTACTTCGAGCCGGGTGACAGCCTCGAGAAGAAGATGCTCGACGAGGTCACGTCCGAGAGCATCATCCACTCGTTCAAGGTCGTCGCGAAGAACAAGGACGAGGGCAGCTTCCTGGTCGACCTGGGCGGCTGGTTCATGGCCGACAACCTGCGCCTCGCGAGCCGCATGTCCGGCAAGTACTCGGTGGACAAGGGCCTCTCGCTCTTCGAGGGCGTCTCCAACTACCCGCGCAACGTCGAGATCGACGTCGAGATGATCCTGCGCGGCAGTTCGGCCTTCGGCGGCAACCTGACCATGGCCGACGGCCGCGGTCTGACCGTCAAGGTCCACCACAGCCTCTGCGCGTTGCCCGAGGCCGGCTACAAGCCGCGCAAGATGGACCAGCGCGTCGGTTACTTCCTGACCGAGCGCAAGGACCTGTTCGACATGGAGTCGGACGACCCGGTCACCCGCTACATCAACCGCTGGCGCCTCCAGAAGAAGGACCCGTCGGCCGAAGTGAGCGAGCCGGTCGAGCCGATCACCTACTGGATCGAGAACAGCACGCCCAAGAAGTACCGCGAAGCGGTGCGCACGGGCATCGAGATGTGGGAGCCGGCCTTCCGCAAGGCGGGCTTCGTCAACGGCATCGTCGCCAAGCAGATGCCCGAGGACGCCGACTGGGATCCGGCCGACATCCGCTACTCGGTCGTGCGCTGGTCGTCCGACGAGAACGTCAGCTTCGCCATCGGCCCGTCGCGCGCGGACCCGCGCACCGGCGAGCTGTTCGACGCCGACATCACGATGCAGGCGAGCTTCGCGGCGATCTACCGCCGTCGCTTCGACACGTACGTGAACGACCTGGCCACGCGCAGCAAGGCGGACATCCTCCGCGAGGTCGAGCAGGGCATGGTGCTGACGCTGCCGGAAGGCGACCCGGGCAAGCTGTGCCGCCTCGCCGGTCCTGAGCGCATGGAGCAGGCCGCGCAGGCCGCCACCATCAGCGCGATCGTGCGTGAGAACTTCGACGCCGACGAGTTCGTGAACCAGATGCTCGCCGAGGTGGTGGCGCACGAAGTCGGGCACACGCTCGGCTTGCGGCACAACTTCCGGTCGTCCACGTGGCTCAGCATCGACGAGATGGCCGACGTGGCCAAGACCTCGAAGAACGGCCTGGTCGGTTCGGTGATGGACTACAACGCCATCAACCTGGCCGCCCCGGGCAATCCGCAGGGCGAGTTCTTCGCGACAGCGGTCGGCCCCTACGACATCTGGGCGGTCGAGTACGGCTACTCGGAGTTCGGCAGCAACGAGAAGGCCGGACTCAAGACCATCCTCGCGCGCTCGCCGCTGCCGGGTCACGACTACGGCACCGACGAAGACAGCTTCATGGGTGACGCGTTCACCACGGTCTGGGACCTCGGATCGGACCCGGTGGCGTTCAGCGCCGACCAGATCCGCCTGGCCGAGGAGGGCTTCAGCAAGCTGTCGCTGAAGGGTGCCGAGGACGGCGAGGGGTACCACAAGTACTCCGACTTCTACGCCATGTTCTCGAGCCTCTACACGCGCAACTACGCGGGCCTGGGTCGCTTCATCGGCGGTGTGTCGATGACCCGCGACGTGGTCGGGCAGGACGGCGGTCGTCCGCCGATCGTGCTGGTCGATCCGGCGCTCTCGCGTGCCGCGCTCGACATCATGTGCAGCAAGGGTCTGCAGTGGACCGGCGGCATCCCGGACAGCGAACGCCTGCTGCTCGCCAACCAGAAGTACGGCGACTTCGGCGAGTGGTTCGACTTCTGGTCGTTCGACCCGCTGCCGCGCATGGTGAACAACTCGCGCTACTACGTGATGGTCAGCCTGTTGAGCCCGACCCTCATGGAGCGCGTGGACAGCCAGGCGAAGCTGCAGGGCCCCGGCGCCGTGACCCCGCACGAGGTGGCGGACAAGGTCTACGACACGATCTGGGCGAACAACAGCCCCGACGAGCACGACCGCTGGTCGCAGTCCGACATGGTCGGCCTGACCATCGGTGCCCTGATGCGTGACAGCGCGCCGGACATCACGTCGCTGTTCGACGCCATGCTCAACCGCATCGAGCAGCGTTGCCAGCAGTACGCGAAGTCGGGTGACCGCAAGGTCGCCGAGCACGGCCAGTCGCTCGCCGGCAAGATCGAGCGGTTCCGCAACCGTCAGGTCGTCGAGGGCGTCTGAGCCCCCGACCACCAGTCGCGCTCATCGAGGTCGCCTGACCTCGACGTGATACCCGGCGTGTCTCCTTCGGGGGGCACGCCGGGCGCGTTTCCGGCCCGCACTCGCCCGCTCTAGGTGCGGTCTTCCCCCGCGCGTTTCGCGTGCCGCTGCTTGCGCTCGCGGTGGCGCAGCACCAGCCGCATCCAGCGCCGGAAGCGGTACGGCAGGCGGCGCTCGCCGCGGTTCAGGAAGCGCGCGGCGCGGCGGCTGGCCATGCTCAGCGTGATCAGCGACAGGACGTAGAAGGGGATCCCGGTGAGCACCGGGATCAGCCAGAAGATCACGCCCAGCGCGAAGAACACGGCCGAGGCGATCAGCAGCCCGACGCGCGTGACCGTGCTGTGCGAGCGCGGACCCTCGGGCAGCAACGGCGCGAGCGGCTTGCCGACCGGCGGGTCGGCCGCCCGGTCGGTGGCGTTGTCTCGCGGTTCCAGTCCTGTCGTGCTCATCAGATACCATCCACCTTATGACCGACGAGACGCTGAACGCCACCGTCATCCACCGCGAGGATGCCTCCGACCGCCTGACCGTCGTGCGTGTCGCGCCCAGCGGATGGTCGCTGCCCGACTTCACGCCCGGCCAGTACGCCACGCTCGGCCTGGCCGACCCCGACACGCCCGGCGAGTGGATGAAGCGCATCTACTCGGTGGCCTCCGCCCCGAACGGCGAGTCCCTGGAGTTCTTCATCGAGCGCGTGAAGGAGGGCGAGTTCACGCGCACGCTCTGGCCGCTGGACGAGGGCGACGAGCTCTACCTCTCCCCGCAAGTGTCGGGAGACTTCACCCTGGACCGCTTGCCCGACGGAGTGGACCTGGCACTGTTCGGGACGGGAACGGGCGTCGCGCCCTTCATGTCGATGGTGCGCCACCACCGCGGCACGAGACGCTGGAGGAGCTGCGTGCTCGTGCACGGCGCACGCACGCCCGACGAACTCCCCTACCGACACGAACTCGATGCGCTCGATGCCCAGAACCCGACGTTCACGTGGCTGCCGACGGTCACGCGCGAGGCACCGGACAGCGGTTGGGCGGGCGCGCGCGGCCGCATGCAGGAGTTGCTGGAGGGCGATGCCTGGGAGGACGCGACCGGCGCCCCGCTCTCCCCCGACAGCTGGCACGCCTACCTGTGCGGCAGCCCGGCGATGGTGGACGACATGGAGGCGCGGCTCGCCGAGCGCGGCTTCACGGCCCACACCAAGGACCAGCCGGGGAACATCCACTTCGAGCGCTGGTGGTAGAGCTGGTCGCCTAGCCGGCAGCCGCGCGGTCCGCGGGCGTGAGCTTGCGGTGCAGCCGGCGCACCTCGAAGACGCGCGACGCGGCCTCGAGCTGGATCGCGAAGTCCATCTTCGACTCGCCGGCCACCCGATCGGGGAACTCGATCGGGATCTCGCGGATGTCGTAGCCGAGCTTGGTGGCGACGTAGGCCATCTCCACCTGGAACACGTAGCCATTGCTGTGGATGCGGTTCGGCAGGTCCATCGCCAGCAGGGTCTCGCGACGCCACAAGCGGAATCCGCCGGTCGCGTCGCGCACCACCGTGCCGAGGATCACGCGCACGTAGAGGCTGTTCGCGAACCAGGTCAGCAGCTTGCGCCACCAGGCCCAGTTCTCGTCCACCTTGCCGCCGGGCGCGAAGCGGCTGCCGAGCACCATGTCGGTCCCGGGCAGGGCCTCGAGCAGGCGCGGGATGTCCTGCGGGCGGTGGCTGAAGTCGCAGTCCATCTGCAGCACGAGTTCGGCGCCGGCGCCCAGCGCCTGCCCGAAGCCGGCGACGTAGGCCTTGCCCAGGCCCTCCTTGCCTGCCCGGTGCAGCACCGACACGCGCCCGGCGTGACGCTCGGCCAGGCCGTCTGCGATTGCGCCCGTGCCGTCCGGCGAGTTGTCGTCCACGACCAGCACCGACAGCTCCGTGTCGGGCAGCGAGAGCCCCAACAGCGCGTCCACCATGCGCTCGAGGTTCTCGGCCTCGTTGTAGGTCGGCAGCACGACGGTCAGGCGCATGGCCCCTCCCTGGGTCGGGTCGTGATGATAGCGGCTGGGGGCCTCGGCCCCGCCTCGAAGGTACCCTTGGGACCATGAGCCTGCGCGCCACCGTCCTGCTCTCGCTGCTGGCCACCGCCCTGTTCACGGCACTGCTGATCGGCACTGAGCAGTGGGGCGTCGGCCGGCACGTCGACGACGGATCGGTCCGCTACAAGTTCCTGCTCGAGGACGTCTCGGACCGCTACATCTACCAGCAGCGCGGGCGCTGGCTGCCGTCCGGTCGCACCCCCTACCTGCAGGAGCATTCCGAGTACCCCCAGCTGTCGACCTGGCTGTTCGGGCTGCCCTATCTCTTCTTCGACCACCACGTGCCCGAGGGGCGCGCGCAGCGCGACATCGAGTTCCGCCAGCACGAGGACGACACCGCGGCCTACTTCGACGTGCACCACGTCTCGATGGGCCTCTCGCTGTTCGCGCTGGCCGCGCTAACCGCCGCCTGCCTCGTGCGGCTGCGCGCCTCGGCCGGCTGGGCGCTGCTCCTGTTCCTGCCCGGCACGGTGTACTTCGCCTTCAACCGATTCGACGCCTGGCCGGCAGTCTTCGTGGCGCTGGCGGTGTGGCAGCAGCTGCGCGGGCGCCGCAAGTCGGCCGCCGTCGCGCTGGCGCTGGGCGCCATGATGAAGTGGTATCCGATCCTGCTGCTGCCCATGTTCCTGGCGCAGAACCTGTACGAGCAGCGCACCTCCGCCACCGGCGGCGGCGTGTGGTGGCGGCACCTGCCGCGCGCCGTGATCGCACCCGGCCTGGCGGCGACGGCCGCGATGGCGGCCATCCTGGGCATCACCTGGTTCTGGGACGGCGGCGGCTGGGAGGCGGTCAGCTACGTCTACCAGCACCACGCCGACCGTCCGCCGAACCCGCCCAGCCTGGTCTACGCGCTGCGCTCGCCCGAGCGCTGGAGCTGGGTGCCGCGCGGGATGGCCCGAGGCATCGAGAGCCTGCTGCCCGCGCTGCAGTTCGCGCCGGCGCTGGTGCTGGCGCTGTTCCCGGTGCGCTCGCGCCGCGCGCTGCTGCTCGGCGCCCTGTGCGTGGTGCTCGGCTTCGCGCAGTTCGGCAAGGTCTTCTCGCCGCAGTGGGTCTGCTGGGTGGCGCCGTTGGCGATCCTGCTCGCCCCGCGTTCGCGCCTGTGCCTCGCGCTGGTGGTCCTGCTGCAGCTGCTGATCTACGTCCAGATCCCGGTGCTCTACTACGAGCGGATGGGCGTGCCCGGAGCCTCGCTGAACGGGGCGAGCGGCTTCTGGGCCGTCTGCGACCTGCGGATCGCGCTGCTCTTCACCTTCTGGGCGTGGAGTTTGGTCGCCTTCCTGCGTACGGTCTGGCGCGGCGAGGACACACCCGGTTCCGAGCCGACACCAATGCCGACAGTGGCCACCTGAGCCTCCCATGGACCCTCTCAAGACCGACTGCCGACACTTCCGACCCGACCGCCCCTGCGCTCCGCACAAGGAGACCGGCGTGGTCTGCGGAACCTGCACGGACGACTACGATCCGATCAAGACGCGCCTGCTGATCGTGAAGATGGCGGCGGTCGGAGACGTGCTGCGCACGACCAGCCTGCTGCCGGGCATCCGCAAGCGCTGGCCGGGCGCGCACATCACCTGGATCACCTCGCCGGGGGCCGCGCCGCTGTTCCGCGGCAATGCGCTGGTGGACCGCGTGCTGACCTTCGACGGCAACCCGCCGGTGGAGCTGCTGGTCGAGCGCTTCGACGTCATCATCAACCCCGACGCGGCCGCGGACGCCTGCGCGCTGGCGCGCCTGGCCAAGGGCGAGCAGCGCATCGGCTTCGACGTGGACGAGGTCGGCGCGCCCATCGCCCTCTCGCCCGCCGCCGAGCGCTGGCTCGAAATGGGCGTGCGCGACGACAAGAAGAAGGCGAACACGCTCACCTACCAGGAGCACATGGCGGCCATCCTGGAGGTGGACTACCAGCGCGAGCCGCCCATCCTCGAATTGGACGAGGCCGATCTCGCGGTCGGCGTCGCGCTGATGGAGCGCCACGAGCGCCCCGACGGCAAGCTGGTCGTGGGCCTGAACACCGGGGCCGGCGGACGCTGGCGCTACAAACGCTGGACGGAGGAGGGCTACATCGAGCTCTCACGCCGCCTGGTCGCCGACGGCCACCAGGTGCTGCTGCTCGGGGGCCCGGAGGAGATCGAACGCAACGCCCGGCTGGCCGCCTCCGTAGGGACCGGCGTGATCGAGACCGGGTGCGAGAACACGCTGCGGGAGTTCGCGGGCATCGTCGAGCAGTGCGACGTGGTCGTGACCGGTGACACGCTGGCCATGCACGTCGGAATCGCGCGCGGCGCGCGCGTGGTCGTGCTCTTCGGTCCGACCTCGCTGAACGAGATCGAGGTCTTCGATCGCGGCGATCGCATCGCGTCCGACCTCGGCTGCCTGTGCTGCTACCTGCAGGACTGCAACGTCGATCCCAACTGCATGGAGTCGATCAGCCCCGACGTGGTGCAGGCGGCCGTGCTCTCGCAGGGTGAGGCTGCGCTGTCGGCCCGGGCCGGACGAGCCGCCAGCTCGTGAAGATCGTCGTGACGGTCCCGACCTACAACGAGATCGAGAACGTCGAAGGGCTCGTGACCGAGATCCTGGCGCAGGACGGTCGCATCGAGGTGCTGGTCGCTGACGACAACTCGCCCGACGGGACCGCCGCGGCCGTGAGCAAGATGTCGGAGACCGAGCCGCGCGCGCACCTGCTGCTGCGCAAGACCGACCGCGGGCGCGGACGCGCAGGGCGCGACGCCTACGCCTGGGCGCTGGAGCACGGCGCCGACATGGCCTTCGAGATGGACGCCGACTGGAGCCATCACCCGCGTTACCTGCCCGCGATGATCGCGGCGCTGAGTTCGCACGACGTCGTGCTCGGCAGCCGGCAGGTTCCGGGCGGCGCGGACATCGGGCGTTCGGCGGCGCGGCGCTGGCTGACGCGCATGTCCAACCTGTACGTGCGGCTGATGCTCGGCCTGCCGGTGCGCGACTGCAACTCCGGCTTTCGCGGCTTCCGTCGCGAGGCGCTGGAGCGGATCGACGCCGGACACGCTTTCTCTCCCGGACCGGCCATCGTGCACGAGCTGCTCTACAAGGCGCGCGTGAAGCGGCTCTCGATCACCGAGGTGCCGATCGAGTTCCGCGAGCGCGAGCAGGGCACCTCGACGCTGACGTTCGGCACGCTGCTGCGCAGCTACGTGGCCACCCTGCGCCTGCGCTGGCTGGGCCTGACCGGCAAGCTCTTCGAGGCGCGCGCATGATGCGCCGGGCTGACGCGTCGCGGAGCGCAGGGCGCGCGCTGCGCGTGGCCGCCTGTGCGGCGCTCGCACTGGTGCTGGGCGCTTGCAGCGAGGAGCCGGGGCCGCCGCCCAACGTGTTGGTCATCACGCTCGACACGGTGCGCGCCGACCGGCTCGGTATCTACGGCGCGCAGCGCGCCGGCATCACGCCGCGACTCGATGCGTTGGAGTCGGAGTCCATCGTGTTCGAGGACGCCTTCGCGAACAGCAGCTTCACGCCGCCCACCCACGCTTCGATCTTCACCGCTCTCTATCCCGCCGAGCACGAGTTGATGTGGTGGAACCGCAAGCTCGCCGACGTGCCCACCGGCGCGGAGAGCTTCCGCGTGGCGGGCTACCGCACGCTGGCCTTCACGCCGCTGCGCACGCTGTTCGTGCTGGGGCTCGATCGCGGCTTCGAGCAGGCGCTCGACGTGCCCTACACGATCGAGAACGAGCAGCTGCTCCTGGCCAACGCCGACGCGATCAACGCCGAGGCCGTGCCGGCGCTGACCGCGCGCGACAACCGACCGTTCTTCGCGTGGGTGCACTACTACGACGCGCACCGTCCGTACGGGCGGCAGGGCCCCGAGTGGTCGGGGCGGTTCACGGCGGACGACAACCCGACGGTCGGCGACGACGAGGGCTGGTACCAGCTCACGCCGGAGAAGCGCGCGGAGATGGGCCTCACGCCGGAGCAGACGCAGCTCATCAAGGACCACTACGACGGCGGGCTGGCGTACCTCGACGATCGCGTCGGCAAGATGCTCGACGCCCTGGACGAGGCCGGCGTGCTGGAGAACACGATCGTGGTGCTCATCGCAGACCACGGCGAGGTGCTGGACGAGCACGACGAGCAATGGTTCGCGCACGACCCGTATCTCGTGGACGAGAACCTGCACATCCCCTTCCTGATCCGGCTTCCGGGCGGCAAGCACGGCGGGACGCGCGTGTCCGGGCTGGTCAGCCAGGTGGACGTGCTGCCGACGCTGTACGAGCTGGCCGGCGTGAAGGCCTTGCCGCCGGGCCGGTTGTCGGGCAGCAGCCTGGTGCCGCTGATCGAGGGCGGCGGCGAGCCGACCCAGTGGGTCTACTCCGAGCGCCAGGGTGACGACCGCGACGGCAAGGCGTCGGACCGGCGTTACGCCGTGCGGAGCAAGGACCGCAAGCTCACGATGCACGAGGATGACAAGCGCACGGTCCTGACCGCGGTGGACGGCTCGACGCCGGAGAGCGTGAACCTCTCCGAGCAGGAGCAGGACACGGTGATCCGCATGTCCGTCAACCTCGGGCGTTGGGCCGGTGCGCTGCGAAGGCCGGGCGCGGAGGGCGGCGGCGACGTCGACTCCGAGCTGGAGCAGATGCTCATCGAGCTCGGCTACATCGATGGACAGAAGCCGGGAGGCGACGGATGACCGCCGCCGGGAGCGGACGCCCCTGGAGCGTCGTGCTCTGGGTGCTGGCGCTCACGCTTCCCGTCGGCTCGTTCGTCCAGCCGTGGTTGTTCCCGTCGCGGTCGGACATGCCGGTCATCTCGCGGCAACTCACCGCGCCGGTGATCCTGATCACCGTGCCGGGGCTGCGCGCGGACCACGTAACGCACCTCGGTTACGACCGCCCCACCACGCCCGTGCTGGACCGCATCGCCGAGCAGGGCGTGAGCGTGCTGGGCTTCCACACCAACAGCAACGACGCCGTCGCGACGCTCGCCACGGTGTTCACGGGACGTTGCCCTGCGACGAGCGGCGTGCGCGGAGCCGGTGACCGGCTGCCCGACGAGGTGCAGACGCTGGCCGAGCACCTGCGCAACCGCGGTCTCTCGACGGCCGCCGTGCTGTCCGACCCGGCGCTGATCGACGCGAACCTCGCGCAGGGCTTCGGCACGGTGATGCTGCGCGAGGGCGTGGACGCCGATGTCTTGCTGAACGAAGCCCTTCGCCTCGTTCGTGAGAAGGTCGACCTGCCGTACTTCATCTGGGTGGACCTCTCCGACCTGGCCGCGCCCTACGGCAGCGCGAACACCGACATCTCGCGCTTCGCACCGGACGCGCCGCCGGAGTTTGGTCACGACCCGGGCAACTACGATCTCAATGCGGCCGAACTGGCCGTGCGGGGCTGGGGCGAGACCGAGCTCTCCTGGATGGTCGCGCGCTACGACGCTGCGCTGGCCGACCTCGACGCCGCCATCGGCCGGTTCGCGCAGGCGCTGGTCGACATGAACGAACTGGAGATGCTCACGCTGTGCGTGATGGGCACGCGCGGCGAGCGCCTCGTCGACAAGCCAGGCCGCTGGTTCACACACGGCGTCGACCTGTTCGAACACAGCCTGCACACGCCGCTGCTCGTGCGCCTGCCCAGCCAGTACCAGCGCGGCCTGCGCCTCGGCCGCCGCGAGATGTCGATCGACGTCGGCCTACTGCTGGCCGACCTCGGCGCGCGCCGCCCGTGGACCGCACCGCAGGGCCAGTCCATCAAGCAGGACCTGCTCTTCCGCACCGAGACGCGCAAAGCGGTCTTCGCCGAAGGCCTCGTGCAACCCGACACCGGCGGCCGGGGAACGCGCCGACACGTGCTGAACACCCTGGGCTGGAAGCTGATCACCAACGCCGACGGCAGCCAGCCGGTCGTCTACCAGATCTCCAACGACCCGACCGAGAGCAGCCAGGTCTCGCTCCCGCCGATCCAACTCGAAGCGCTGCAGGCACACTGGGGCGACTGGACCGACGCCTGCCTGGATCGTTGACGGACCCGTCGTTCTGACGCCCGATCGTCCGGCGACGGCACTCGCCAGCGCCGAACTCGTATGCTGCCTGCATACGCATGAGTCCGCTCATCGCTGAAGGGGGATGGAGTCATGGGGCACGTCTTCCGTGAACCTCGTCGCAGCGCCGGAGCGTCGGCCGCGAGACTGACGCTGGCATTGTTGCTCGCCGTCATGCTCGCTCCCGCGCTCCACGCGCAGGCTGGCGATGCGCCGGACGCGTCTGGCGACCCGGCTCCCGCGAACCCGGTGAGCCCCGCGCGAGCGGCACAGCAGGCCCGCGAGGCGGAGTTCAAGGCGTACCGAACGGGCCTGGCGGACGCATGGCCCGGCGAGTTGAAGTCGATCGAGCGCAAGAAGACGTCGCTCGAACGCGCCGAGAAGCTCTACCGCAGCCGGCGCAAGCGCTCGAAGTCGAAGGGCGCGCCCAAGGGCATCGCATTGAAGGCGCGCATGAAGTCCCTGCGGCAGGTCGCCGCAATCGAGGTCGAGTTGGGCCTCGCCTGGCTCGCCGCCCACCAGTCGCCAGGGGGATTCTGGTCCTGCGCCGCCTTCGACACGGAGTGCGGCCGCCTCGAGACGAACACGGTCTGCTCGGGAACCGGCAGCCCGCAGTTCGACGTCGGCGTGACAGCGCTCGCGCTGCTCGGTTTCCTGCGCGCCGGGCACACGCCGCAAGAAGGACGCTACGCACCGACGGTGCGCGCGGGCCTGGACTACCTGGTCGCCGTCCAGACCAAGAACGGGATGCTGGGAGCGGAGACGAACTCCCAGAGCACCTACGACCACGTCATCGCCACGCTGGCGCTGGTCGAGGCGGTCGCCGCGACAGGCTCGTCCCAGTACAAGGCGGCCGCGCAGAAGGGCCTCGCCAAGATGTTTTCGATGCGCAACCCGGGCGCCACCTGGCGATACCAGCCGTTCCACTCGGTGATGAAGCAGAATCCGAACGACACATCCGTGACCGGCTGGGCAGTCCAGTCCATGGCAATGGCGAGGGAACTGGACATGGATGTCGACCGCGACGCATGGATCGACTCGCTGACCTTCATCGTCGACATGACCGACACGTCGACCGGGCGCACCGGATACACCGACCGGGGTGCACGGCCGGCGCGCGAAGTCGGGAAGGACAAGGACTGGCCGGCGGACCAGAGCGAGTCGATGACCGCGATCGGGCTGCTCTGCCGGCAGTTGATCGCCCCGACGGCGACAGATCGCGATGAGAAGAAACTGCGTGAGCAACAGGCCGGGATGATCAGTCGGCTCTCACCGGTCTGGGACCGGCCCGCGCGCATCGACTACTACTTCTGGTACCAGGGCAGCCTGGCGCTCGCGCTGTACGGCGGCGACGACGCCTACTGGTGGGCGGACCACCTGATCGAGGTGGCCTTCGCACACGAACACGAGGACAAGGACGCCGTCGGCTCGTGGGATCCGCACCGCGGCCCCTGGGGATCCGTCGGCGGCCGCGTCTACTCCACCTCGCTGATGACGCTGAGCATGCAGGCGATCATCGACTCGGACTGAACAGGGCTGGGGAGCATCGCGGGCCCAGGGGATTCCCGGTGGCCCACGGCCTCAATCACCCGGCGGTCCCGGCGGTTCCGGTGGACGGAGTTCGAGGAACGACGCACCGCGCTCCCGCATCAGCGGAAGCAGCGCGCGCGCGTGCTGGAGGTGCTCCTTCGGCATGACGTTCAACAGGCAGCCGTCCTTGACGGGAACCTGGCCCAGGCAACGCCAACCCTTGCGCAGTTGCTCCACATGGTTGCCGAACTCGGGAGAGAAGACGGCCCCGTAGGTCCCCTGCACGTAGCCGGCGGCCAGGATGCCTGCGACGACGAGCGGCACCGCCCGGCCGAGGAGGGCGCGACCGATCGACCGACGCCCGTCCGCGCGACGAGGCTCGCACAAGAGCAGCGCCACGAGGGCCGCCACCGCGATCCAGAAGAGCGTTCCAAAGACCGTGTAGCGATAGACGCGGGCCATCGGCGGGCCCTCTTCGAGGCCCAACCGGCCGTACCCGGCAGCGACGCCATTGAGGCAGACCCACACGATGATCGCCAGCCATGGCAGGGCCTTGCGCACCCCGTCCTGCACCCAGAGGTGCAGCGCGAGGGAGAGCGATCCGACGGCGACCAACCCCACCACGCCCATCGCGAGCGCAGGCGACTGGTCCGCCAGCCAGCGGGGGTGCGCCACGACGGTTGAGCCCAGAAACACCAGTACGAACTCCAGCATGTCGCCCAGCGGCGGCATGGACGCCCGCAGCACGTGGGATTCCCCCTGCGAGATCTCGACGACGAACGGGATCAGTACGGCGGACGCCGCGAGCAGGAAGCCGACGCCGTGCCGCGCGCGGCGGTAGCCGACGAACCACAGGGCAGCCGCGACGACGAGCCAGGTCATGTTGCCGGTGAAGAAGGACAACGAGGAAAATGCACACATGGTGATGGCCATCGCGAGGCGACGGCCACGGCACGGCCCGCCGGTCGCGGCAAGCAGCGCGCCCACGAGGCCCAGGATGGACAGCGTCGATGGCAAGGGGCGGCCATCGATCCAGCGCGGCCACTGGGCCAGGCTGAACAGGAGCGGAGAGAACAGCACGACGATCCAGAGCCTGCCGGACGCACGGGCGTTCGTCGTGTAGAGGCGCGTGAGCAGGTAGAGCGTGATCGTGGTCAGGCCCAACTTGGCCCAGACCGGGGCGATCATGTTGGCGGAGGTCAGGTGCCCCAGCGCGACGTTCAGGAGTTGGGGAATGAGGACCCGGTGCTCGTTGTGCAGAGGCCAGAAGTGGCCCAGCCGCAGCTCCAGCAGGTCGTTGTTCGCCCAGAGCGGCAGCCACCCCACCCAGTCGTCCCAGAACGGAACGTTGACGGCCAACCGATCGATGACCAGGGCGACCAGGTAGATCGGGGCCAGGCTCAACAGGACGATGACCGGCCGCGTCCAGAACGACCCTTCCGTGGATGGGGTGTCCGTCACCGGGCCGCGTCGCCGGCGGCGAACTGGGACGCGAGCTTGATGATCACGAACATCATCCCCCGGGTGACGAGACGATCAGGGCACGGGCGAACCAAGGCTACCGGCGGTCGGGACGATCCGGAAGAGCTGCGCGCGTGAATCGGATGCATTCGTTACGTCGTTCTGCAAAGCGGATGCCGCCGACCGAGGTGACGTGACCAGATCCACTCCGCATGGAGCGGGCACGGTTGCGATTCCGTGCACTCCACCCGGCACTCTCGTGACGATCCCCCCGCGCGTCCGGGATAGGATGATGGGCGGGGTCCTGGACAATCGATGGAAGGAGGCGCCAAGGCTTGCGCGTGCTGGTGACGGGTGGTGTCGGCTTCGTCGGATCCCACGTGGTCGCGCGGCAAGCCGAGGCGGGCGACGAGGTCCACGCCACCGTTCGCCCCGGCACGGCTGGTGAGCGAGTGGCGGCACTGCCCGACAACGTGACGGTCCATCCCGTCGATCTCACGGATCTCGCCGGCCTGCTGTCCGTCCTCGACGCGGTCCAACCGGACGTCGTCATCAACGCCGCGTCGACGAGCAATCATCCATCGACCCCGAACGAGCGGCTCTCGGCCTGGAGGGACGACGTCCTCACCAGCTTGACCCTGCTCGAGGCGCTGCGGGCCCATCCACCGCAACGCCTCGTTCACATCTGCAGCACCCTCGTCTACCGGCCGTCGACCCAGCCGCTCGACGAGAAGGCGCCGCTCGACCCCGAAACGCCGCGAGGCGTCAACAAACTCGCAGTGGCCGCCGCCGTGAAGCAGTGGTCCACCGAGACCGGCGTGCCGCATGTCATGATCCGTCCGTTCTCCGTCTACGGCCCGCGCATGTTCCCCGGCCGCGTCATGCCGACGCTGCTGCACGCATTGCGGACCGGCACCCCATTCGCCATCACGGCGGCGAGCTCCCACCGGGACTTCATCCACGTCACCGATGTCGCCCGCTGCGTCGAGCTGGTGGCGCGCAGTTCGGCGGCGGACGGCCAGGTCCTCAATGTCGGGACGGGTGTCGAGACCTCCATCAAGGACCTCGTGGCCATCGCGGAGAGGGTGACGGGCAAGGTCGTCGTCCAGGCGCAGGATCGACACCCACCTGCGGCTCCGCAGCGACCGCACTGGTGCGCCGACTCCAGCATGGCTGCGAAACTCGTCGGCTGGAAAGCCGAGATCGGCGTCGCGGAAGGTCTCACCATGCTCTGGGAAGACTCGGCGTGACGGACGTCCAAGCCGACCGCCTGCGGCGACTCGCCGCCATGGAGGGCACCCATTTCTGGTCCGTGGGCCGTGACGTGTTGATCCGGGCGCTCATTGCGCGACACCGCATGGGTGAGTTGTTCGTCGACGCCGGCTGCGGGACGGGCGCGTTCGCACGCGTCCTGTCGGACACTGGCGTGCAGGTCGTCTGGTTCGACCACGGCCCGACGGAATGCCCGGGCTTCCGATCGAGCATTACGGCCATGCCGCTCCGATCCGGCAGTGCCGGTACGATCCTCTGCCGTGATGTCCTCGAACACGTCGACGACGAAGCGGCGCTGGCCGAGTGCGCCCGGGTCCTTCGCCCGGGCGGCCATCTGCTCGCAACCGTCCCGGGCTGGCCTTCTCTGTGGGGGCCACGCGACGAGTTGGCCGGCCACCTCCGCCGCTACAAGTGGCCGCAGTTGGTCACCGTCATCGAGCAGGCCGGCTTCGAGGTGGTGGAACGGCGCGGGTACCAACTCGCCCTGCTTCCGCTGGTCATGGCGAGCCGGGTCGTGGCCCACTTCCGACCGCAGCGCCAGCTCGCCGCGGAGGAACGATCGGGCGGGGCCATCGGTCGCGTGCTCAGGGCGGTGAACGTCGCCGAGGCGAAACTGGCTCGCAGCGGCCGGCTCCGGCCGCCGACGGGGTCGACGCTGGCCGTCGTGGCGGTCAGGCGATGACGCTGCAACCGTACCTGTTCTGCAGCGACCGGCACCTCGTGTCGGCGCTCTGCCGCGGGGCCGCCGACAACGTGGGCGCCGTCGTGGTCGACTGGGAGCGTGACGGCAAGCCAGAGCGGCAGGCGGGTGCCGTGGACCGCATCGGGATCGACACCCAGATCAATGCGGACGGGCCGCAGGACCTGATGGAGGTGGCCGCCCTGGCCGAGGTGCCGGTCCACTGCCGGTTGAATGCGTGGAAGCCCTCGTCCCCCACCGAGTTGGAAACAGCGATCGACGGCGGTGCAACCGAAGTGCTCATGCCGATGGTGCGCACCACAGCGGAAGTGATCGCCGCGATCGACGCCGCGCGCGGACGAGTCGGCGTCGGGATCCAGGTGGAAACGATCGAGGCGACGCGGATCGCGGGTCAGCTGGGCGAGTTGCCCATCACCCGGGCCTACGTGGGGCTGATGGACCTCGCGCTGGAGCGTGGAGCGCCGTCGATCTTCGATGCCGTTGCCGACGGAACCGTCGAGCGGGTGCGTGCCTGCTTCGACGTTCCCTTCGGCTTCGGCGGGCTCACGGTGCCGGGCGGCGGCCGGCCCGTGCCGACCCAGTTGCTGGCCGAGGAAATGGTCCGGCTCGGCTGCGACTTCACCTTCCTCCGCAGGTCGTTCATCCGCGACACGGGCCACGAGCCGGGGGCCGGTCTACGAGCGATCATCGAGATGCTCAGGGAGCTCGAACGGCGGACCACCGACCAGGCCGCCGCCGACCATCGCGCGCTCGCTGCATTCCTGGACGACCTGGACCGCGAGCAGCGCCACGACTCCGTCCCACCGGGCGCCGACTGAACCATGTTGTCGTTGGTGACGTCGCTGTACCGGTCGCGGACGCATCTCGGCGAGTTCCTGGAGCGCCTCCGGATGACACTCGACGACCTCGACACGCCGTGGGAGATCCTGCTGATCGACGACGCGTGTCCTGAGCAGAGCGGCGTCGCCGCAGCCGAACTCGTCACTCCCGGCGAATCCATCCGCATCCTCCGCCTCGATCGCAACGTGGGGCAGCTGGCGGCGATCATGATCGGTCTCGGCGAGAGCCGAGGCGACGTGGTCGTGGTCATCGACTCCGACCTCCAGGACCGGCCGGAGGACGTGAGCGTCCTCTACAAGCGGTTGTGGAGCGGAGACGATGACGTCGTGGCGGCAGGTCGGAAGGGTCTCTACACCACGGGTCTCCGTCGCTTCACGGCCAGGCTGTTCCGGACGACGAGAGCCGCGCTGACGCTCGGGCGTGTGCCGCGCGACGCCGGCCTGTTCCTTGCTGCCCGTCGCCCGATGATCGATCGTGTCCTGGCACTGGGCGATCCCAAGCTGCACCTGGTGTCGGGGCTGGCGCGCGTCGGGGCGAGCATCACCTCGGTTTCCACGGAACGAGAGCCCCGAAAGACCGGAGAGAGCGGCTACGCTTGGTGGCAGCGCATCGTCCTCGCCGGCGGCGCGCTCGTGGACGTGACCCCGCTGTATCCATTGGCTCGCAGGAACCGACGTCGTCGCTGGTCGCCACCGGCATCGACGTCGCTCACTACGAGTCAGGACGTCGAGGCATGACGATGAAATCAGACCACAACGACTACCAGCGCGGCTACTACACCGGGCGCCCGCTGCCCCGCCTCTCACCGGAGTTGACCGGCACGCCCTACGTCCGTCGTCAGGCGCGCGAGGTCGTCTCGCAGCTCGGGCTCCTTCCGGGAGCCACGATCCTCGATGTCGGCTGCGGTCTCGGCAAGTACTCGGCCGCGCTCGTGGAGTTGGGCCTGAATGTCGAAGGTCTGGACCTCACACCCGCGTTGATCGAGGATTTGAGCGCGCGCCGGCCGGACATCCCCACCCACGTCGGTGATGCGGCCTCCCCTCCGCCCGAGTTGGCCGGTCGGTTCGATGCAGCCATCGGTTTCTTCTTCCTGCACCACGTGGACGACCTCGCCGCGGTCTTTGCCGGCATGCGGTCGGCCGTGAAGCCGGGTGGGCGCGTCGCGTTCCTGGAACCCAATCCGTTCTTCCCCGGGTATTACCTTCAGATCACGCTCGCCCGGGACATGACGTGGCAGGCAGAGCGCGGCATGCTCAACATGAGACCGGCCGTCGTGGCCCCCGCCGCCGCGAAGGCGGGCATGCGGCTCGTGCACCACGCCGCCTTCGGTGCGCTGCCCCCCGGGCTGCGCAATCGCAAGTGGGGACGGACGTTCGAGCGGATCGCGGAATCGCTACCGCTCTGGAACCGTGTCGGCGCGTTCAGGCTGCTGATCCTCGAGTCGACCTGACCGCTGCGAGAGCTGATGCGCAGCCCTGGTCGCTGACCCCGTCCTGCGCTCGACGGCTCAGCGGCCGTCGGGTTCGCCGCCGCCGTTGGGATTCAGCGGCTGCTTCACCTGGTCGAACAGCGCGTCGACGCGGTCCTGTTCGGTGAGGTTGTAGACGAAGATCGTGTGGCCGATGACGTGGTCGGGCTCGCGGTCAGTCAGCCACGCGTAGTTTTCGGGCAGGCGTTCGAGCAGCGTGACGTGCACCGCGACCCAGCCTTCGATCGGGGTGAAGGTGCGTTGCGCGCCGAACGTCGGCGAGAAGCGCACGCCCCAGACCTCGGGGTCGGCCTCGCCGTAGTAGTCGTAGTAGATGTGGTCGAGGCCCTGCTGGTTCATCCAGAGGCCCAGGCCCACGGTGTCCTGGCCCCAGTCGTCGCCGATCACCGACCAGCGGTGGCCGTGCTCGGGGCCGCCCACCCACTCGTTGAAGTACATCAGGTTGTGTGGCTGGCGCGCGAGCGCCGCGCCGGACGACCAGACGACGAGCATGACCAGCGGCACGACGAGGGTGCGCGTGGCGCTGACCGTGACGGGCTTCGCCCACCAGGCCCACACGATGTACAGCGCCGGCAGGATCAGCGGCAGCCAGTGGACCCAGCGCGGCGCGCCGACGTCGCCCGTCCAGAACCACATGAACAGCGAGAGCGCCGCCACGGCGATCGCGCCGTCCCGCGCCTCGCGCGTCGGGACCAATGCGGGTTTCCCCCTCTCGTCCATCGCGAACGCGCGCGAGGCGGCGACGCAGACGAACGGCACGACGACCAGGATGTACTTGAAGCCGAGTTGCACGTTGCTCCGCGAGAACACGAGCAGGGTCAGCAGGGGGAACGCGTACAGACAACTCTCGTGCAGCATGCCGCGCCGCGTGCGCGGCAGCGAGATGAACCCCAGCAGCAGCAGCAGCGTGAGCGCCTCGGGGTTCTTGATCAGCCAACTCACCACGTAGAACTCGGGCACGCTCTTCATGTGCACCTCGCCGCGGTAGTAGTTGTGGTGACCCTCCCCCGCGTGGTCGAGCTGCATGTCGATGCCCTTGATGAACGACAGCAGCGGGATCGGCGTCTCGGTGCCGAAGGCCGCCTCCAGCGCGGTCTCGATCGCCTGGACCTTGAAGATCTCCTCCTGCGCCCCGCGGCGCGTGAAGCGCGGATGCTCGTGCGCCTCGGAGAGCGAGCGCGCCTCGCCCAGGTAGAGCAGCCACAACACGCCCAGCGCCGCGAAGCCCGCGAGCACTGCCTGGCCGACGAGCGCGATGCGCTTGCGACGGATCGCGGTGACGAGCACGACCAGCCCCATCACCGGCAGCAGCATCAGCGCGGTCAGCTTGGAGCCGACGGCCAGGCCCAGCGTGATCGCGCACCACGCGAGGCTCGCGCGCGCGTCCGTCGTCAACCAGCGCCACAGGTGGTAGACCGTCGCGAAGCAGAACACGGTCAGCGCGAAGTCGTTGCTGGCCACGACAGCGTGCGCCAGGATGTTCGGGTTCAGCGCATAGAGTGCGAGTGCCGCCAGCGCCGCGAAGGGCCCGAAGGCCAGCCGCGCCCAGCGGAACACGTACAGCCCGAGGATGATCCCCAGCAGCACGCCCGGCAGGCGCGCCAGGAAGAGGATGGTGTGCGCGTGCACGCCGCTCGGCTGGTGCGCGTAGAACGCCATCTGGATGCCGGGCCGCGACTGGTAGTCCTGCGGCAGTTCCAGGTCGAGGAACAGGAGCGGCAGACCCATCAGGTACTTCGCGAAGGGCGGATGCTCGCGGTTGAACGAAAGGTCGCCCGTCTCGACGTAGCTGTACGCCGAGAGGATGTACATGGGCTCGTCATAGGTCTCGGACTTGACCCACGCCGCGCGCACGGCGAGCAGCGCGAACAGCAGCAGGAGCGCGACCACCCAGAAGTGGATGGTGGGCCGGCGGGTGGTTCTGACCTCCTCGCTCACGGCGGCCATGCTCCCACAGCGGGCGGCGACAGCGAAGCACCGGCCGCGCCGACGCGGAGCGGCCGCGCCGAGGGGACCGGCCGCACCGACGGACAGCAGCCGCGTGGCGATGCGCCCGATGCGGGGCTAACATGCTCCCCGCGCGACAGGACGCGCACCCGCCCCACCCCCGAGAACCGCCATGCCCACCGTCGCCGTCATCGGAGCCTCCACCGACCGCAGCAAGTTCGGCAACAAGGCCGTGCGCGCCTACGTGCGGCAGCGCTGGACCATCTACCCGGTGCACCCGACGGCCGCCGAGATCGAGGGCGTGACCGCCTATCCGTCGCTGCGCGACGTGCCGGGCCCGGTGCAGCGCATCGCGATCTACCTGCCGCCCGAGGTCGGCATCGACGTGCTGCCCGACATCGCGGCCGTCGAACACGACGAGTTCTTCGTGAACCCCGGCGCGGAGAGCGAAGCCCTCATCGCCCGCGCGAAGGAACTCGGGCTCGACCCGATGCAGACGTGCGCGATCATCGAGGTCGGCGAGAGCCCCTCGACGCTCTGACCATGCTCCGCGATCGACCACGCTCGCCCGGCGTGTCGGCTCAGTAGTCGTCCCAAACGGGCGCCGACTGGTACGCCAGGGCCACCGCCAACGCGATCGGCACCAACGCCAGCAGCACCGGGCCGACGAGGAGCAGCGCGCGAGGCACGCGGCGCGCTCCCGGCGCGTGCTCGAGCCCGACCGACAGCGGCGCCGCACCCAGGAGCAACGCAGCCGAGAGCGGCAGACGCGAGTAGACGACGCCGGCGGCCAGCAGCGCCAACAACGTCGTCACCACGGCCGGCACGGCGGCGCGCAATTGCAGAGGCTCGCGCAGCAGGACACGCACGCCGACCGCTGCGCCCAGCGCCGCGGCGAGCCCGCCGGCGAGTTGCGCGAGCAAGGCACTGTTCGACAGCAGCAACGCGATCGAGGAACCGGTCGCCACGACGCACAGCAGGATCGCCATCCCCACGCCCGACGGCGTGGCGTGCGTCTCGAGCTGCGACCACACGACCGCGGCGGCCAACCCGACGAGCGCGATTTCGCCCCAGGCCAGCAAGGCGGAGTCGCCGCGCAATAGCACCTTGCCGATCACGGCCCAGGCCACCGCCGCGCCCACGAGCCAGCGCAACAGGAAGGCGAGGGCGGGTCGCGAACCCCGGGTCCATCCCGCCAGCCCGAGCAACAGCCCCCCCAGGGTGCAGACCACGACCCAGTCCGTGGACTCCTTCGGCACCCAGCCGCGCCAACCACGCAGCGCGAAGTGTCCGGCCAGGTAGCCGCCGCCGATCGCCAGCGCCGGCCAGGCCGGAATGCGGTCACGGTCCGGCGGTGCGAGGCGATCGCCCAGCAGCAGCACGACCGCGCTCACCAGCACGGCCGGCAGGATGTCGAGGACGATCGGCAGCAGCGGCGGCAAGGAAGCGCGCCTCCGGACCGGGACCCGGGACGAAGTCGACTAGCGCTCGCCGGCTTCCAGGTTCAGCATCACGGTGATCTCGTCGCCGAGCACGCCCTGCTCGATGCCGTAGTCCATGCCGTAGTCGCTGCGCTTGAAGGTGAAGGTGCTGGCGAAGCCATAGACCGCGCCGCGGCGACCCTCGGCGACGGCGCGCGTGACGGTCACCGTGAGCGGCTTGCTCTCGCCGTGCAGCGACATGCGGCCCTTCACCTCGAAGGTGTCCTCGCCCGCGAGCTTCACCGTCTCGCTCTCGAACGTGATCGTCGGGAACTCGACCGCGTTGAAGAAGTCGGGGCTCTTGAGGTGGCCGTCGCGCTTCTCGTTGCCGGTGTCCACGCTGTCGGCCGGGATCTCGAGGCTCACCGAGCTGTCGCCCGGTTTCTCGTCGTTCAGCACGATGCGGCCGGTGATCGTGTTGAAGCGGCCCCAGGCGTCGTTCACGCCATTGTGGCGCACCTTGAATGTCACGAAGGAGTGGCTGCCGTCGATGCCGAGCGTCTTGGCGGCGACGGGCGCACTGCTGGGCGCGGTCGGGGCGGGCGTCGCGCCGAGCGCGACGAGGCCGATGAGCAGGACGGGCAGGGCAGTGAGCAGGCTACGGCGGAGAGAGGTGTTCACGGGACGGCTCCAGGTCGTGCGAATTGGACGGGGCGACATGCGCCACGATGGGCGCCCCCACGGGCGCCGTGCGGTCGGATGTCGCGTCGGGGGCCGCCCATTCCACCATCCGCCCGCGCGCAGCGCCAATCGCCCCCGTGGTACGTTTTGTTCATTCTCCGGGTCCGATGGCGCGGACACGGGGTCAGCGGCACAGGAGGATCCACGTGCGCGGCGTCTACCTGTCGGACGGAACGGTCAGCGTGCGCGACGACCTGCCCGATGCGCCGCCCGCGGAGGGCGAGTGCCACGTGGAGGTGTTGCGCGCAGGCGTGTGCGCGACCGACCTGGCGCTGGCGCGCGGCTACATGGGTTTTCGCGGCGTGCCCGGCCACGAGTTCGTCGGGCGAGCGCTCGACGGCCCGCTGTCGGGCCGACGCGTCGTGGGCGAGATCAACGCCGGCTGCGGCGCGTGCGTCGACTGCCGGCGCGGCGATCCGCGCCACTGTCCCGAGCGCACCGTGCTCGGAATCCTCGGTCGCCCGGGTGCCTTCGCCGAACGCCTCCACCTGCCCGCGGCGAACCTGCTGGCCGTGCCCGACGCCGTGAGCGACGAGGCCGCCGTGTTCGTCGAACCGCTCGCCGCCGCGCTGGAGATCACCGAACAGGTCACAGTCGTACCGGGCATGCACGTGCTCGTCGCGGGCGACGGCCGGCTCGGCCTGCTCTGCGCGTGGATCCTGGCGCGCACCGGCGCGAGCGTCGCGGTCGCCGGGCGTCACCCGGACCGCGCGGCGCTGCTGCCGGACGGCGTGAAGCTGCACACGGGCCTGCTCGAGGCCTCGCCCCCCGGCCCGCAGCGCTACGACGTCGCCGTCGAGGCCACCGGAAACGCCGAGGCGCTCGCCGGGCTGCGCGCGCACGTGCGGCCGCGCGGCACGATCGTGCTGAAGACGACCAGCGAGCTGCCGGCACCGATCGATCTCGCCCCCCTGGTCGTCGACGAACAGACGCTGGTCGGCAGCCGCTGCGGCCGCTTCGGTCCCGCGATGGATCTGCTGGCCGACGGCGCGGTGCCGGTCGAGCGCTTCGTGCACGACCGCTTCGCCCTAGGCGACGCACCCGCCGCCTTCGCGCGCGCGGGCGAGCGCGGCGTGCTCAAGGTGCTGCTCGAGATCGGCGCCTGACCAGCGTCAGGTCCCGGCCACCTCGTAGATGGTCACGCTGTCGTTGCCGTGCACAGCCCGCAGCCACGGCACGGAGGCCGGGTCCCAACCGCCGAGCGCACGCTCGTGGGGCCCGTGGAACACGAAGCGGATGCCGAAGCGCGCAACCAGCGCACGCCGCGCCGCGTCGTCCTGCGCGTCGCCGTAGAACCCCGACACGAGTCGGCGCTTGGTCGCCACGTCCACGGTCGAGTAGGCGTAGCCGCAGAACACCGTCGCCAGGCTGTAGCGCGGGATGCGGTTGCCACTGGTCTCCGACGCCATGACCGGCTCGCGCGCCTCGGCGTGCTCGTCGAACCACTCGTAGGCCTCGACCAACGCGACGGGCGTGCGCGCCGCGCCGCTTGCCGCTGCCTGCGTGCGGCTGGTGAGCAGCGCGACCGAGGTTCCGGCGTGCAGCGCGAGGACGACGGCGACCAGGATCGCTCCGCGCGGCGATCGCGCCAGGCGCGTCACGCCGTTCTCCCAGCGCGCCGTCGCCACCAGCGTGGCCGGGATGACCAGCGCGGTCAGCGCCTGCATCGTGAACATCAGCAGCGGGTAGCAGTAGAGCACTGCCAGCGCCGCGATCAGCGCGCAGCTCATCAGCAGGCGCGCCGGCGGCTTGTCGCGTGCGTCGCCCAACTCGCCCAGCGCGAAGAACGACGCCACGCCCAGCAGGCCCAGGCTGGCGAGCAGGCTGACCGGGTCGGGCGGCAGCGCGATGTTCTGCAGGTTCCACCAGTGGAAGACGTCGTGCGTGCTGAACAGCCAGTGCTGGTAGAGCAGCAGCGGCAGCGGCACGAGCAGGGGCAGCGCACGACGGAACAGCTGCGCCGGCGAGCGCTCGCCGCGGCCGAAGGCGTTCGCGAGCAGGAAGAAGCCGCCCGTGACCAGCAGCACCAGCATGTCGAAGGGGCGCATGGCCCCCGCCAGCAGGATCGCCAGACCCGCGAGGAACGAGTGCCCGAGACGGCCGCTGTTCTCGGCGCGCAGGATCGCCAGCAGCGCGAGCACCGAGGCCGCCTGCCCGAGCAGGAAGTGCGGCGAGAACATCATCCAGAAGAACGGGTGCAGGCCGGCGTAGGTGTCCAGCAGGTTCAGCGCGGACAGCGGCCCGCGCAACGCGTCGAACTGCAGTAGCCAGCCGAAGCCGCCGCCGATCAACAGCGTCCCGAGCACGACACGACGCATGAGGGTCGTGGCGAAGAGCTGACGCAGCAACGCGGCCACGCCGAAGCACAGCGCGAAGATGCCGAGCACGCGCAGGACGTGGAACGCGACCACCGGCGAACTGCCCGGCAGCGCAGCGATCCATCCGCCCACCATCCACTCGAGGTTGAACAGGGCCGGCTCGTGCGGCTCGGGCGTGAACGGGTTGGTGAAGAGGAACGCGCCCTCGCTGGCCTGTCGCATGTAGGCCATGTACGAGTTGGTGTCGTGCTCGAAGGCCATCACGCCGTCGAAGCGCGAGGTCGGATCGTCGTGCGTCCAACCGGCCAGATACGGCAACGAGCTGACCACGGTCAGCAGCAGCGCGACGACGAAGACGAAGCGCCGCTCGCCGGGGGCCGGGCCCTCGCCGTCCGTGCCGTTCACCACGCGATCCTGCCCATGGGAAGTCTCCCGCCCCGCCTGGGGCATCGCACCGTGCCCCCGGGCGAGCGGCGTGTGCGCGCATTGCCCCGGGGACGTGGCCGATGCCATAGTCTGACCGACTGACGGGCTGGTCCAAAGCCCCGGAGACCCGCAGATGACCTTCGTTTCCCTCTCTCCGTCCCGCGCGCGTCTCGTCGTCGCGCTCCTGGCGGCCCTCAGCCTGGCCGCGGCCGCGCCCCGCGCAGCCGCCCAGGACAAGCCCACCGCGTTCACCGGCGTCCGGATCCTCCCCATCACGGGCGAGCCGATCGAGGACGGCACGCTGCTGATCCGGGACGGCAAGATCCTCGCCGTGGGCGCCTCCGACCGCGTGCGCCTGCCGGGCGACGCGATCGTGCACGACCTCACCGGCCAGTGGCTGATGCCCGGCATGGTCGACACGCACAGCCACGTCGGCGGCGGTTGGGGCGCCGACAGCACCGCCCCCATCCAGCCCGGCGTGCGCATTCTCGACTCGATCAACTGCCGCGACAGCGGATTCCAGCGCGCGCAGGCGGGCGGCATCACGACCGCCAACGTGATGTCGGGCTCGGGCCACCTGATGAGCGGCCAGACGGCCTACCTCAAGCTGCGCGACGCCAACACGATCGAGCAGATGTCCTACCGCAACGCCGACGGCAGCTTCGCCGGCGGCATGAAGATGGCCAACGGCACGAACAGCCAGCGCGACCCGCCCTTCCCCGGCACGCGCGCCAAGTCGGCCGCACTGGTGCGCGAGCAGTACATCAAGGCGCAGGGTTACCGCGCCAAGATCGAGCGTGCGGACGGCGACGCGGACGAGATGCCCGACCGCGACCTCGGCATGGAGGCGCTCCTGGAGGTCCTCGACGGCAAGCGCATCGTGCACCACCACACGCACCGGCATGACGACGTCATCACCGTGCTGCGTCTGCGCGAGGAGTTCGGTTTCAAGGTCGTGCTGCACCACGTGAGCGAGGCGGCCAAGGTGGCGAAGGAGATCGCGGCGGCCGGTGTGGGCTCGTCGCTGATCGCGATCGACAGCCCGGGCGGCAAGCTCGAGGCGATGGACTTCGACCTCGCGGCCGGCGGCGTGCTCGAACGCGAAGGCGCCCTCGTCGCGTACCACACCGACGACTGGATCAACGACAGCCGCCTCTTCCTGCGGTCTGCGGCGCTGGGCGTGCGCGCCGGCATGTCGCGCAACGGCGCGCTGGCCGCGATGACCATCAACGGCGCGATCATGCTCGGGCTCGAGGACCGCATCGGCAGCCTCGAGGTCGGCAAGGACGCCGACTTCGTGATCCTCGACGGCGATCCGCTGAGCGTCTACACGCAGGTGGAGCAGACCTGGGTCGACGGCGCTCCCGTCTTCGACCGCACGCGGTTGCAGGATCGCTTGTGGGCCACCGGCGGTTACGGCGCGGGCAAGCCACGCGCCGAACAGTTGTGCTGCTTCGGCGGCGGAAAGGCCTCGCGATGAACATCATGCGACTGCTGTCCGCCTGTCTGCTCCTGATCGCCGCCACGTCGGCGCAGGACGTCGCCGTGCACGGCGACCTCATCCACACCATGGCCGGTGAGACGATCTCCGACGGCATCGTGCTCGTGCAGGACGGCAAGATCACCGCGGTCGGCCCGGCGGCGTCGGTCTCCGTGCCCGACGGCGTGCGCGTGCTGCGCGCCGCCGTGGTCACGCCCGGCCTCGTCGACGCGCACACGGTCGTTGGCCTGGCCGGCTACCTCAACCAGGACACCGACCAGGACCAGCTCGACCAGAGCGACCCGATGCAGCCCGAGCTGCGCGCGATCGACGGCTACAACGCGCGCGAGCGGCTGGTGGAGTGGGTGCGCGGCTTCGGCGTGACGACGATCCACACCGGCCACGGCCCCGGGAAACTCATCTCCGGCCAGACCATGATCGCCAAGACGCGCGGCAACACGGTGGACGACGCCGTCATCGTGCCCGTCGCGATGATCGCCGCCACGATCGGCGAGACGGCCAACGAGGAGTCCGAGTCGAAGTCGCCACGCACGCGCAGCAAGCAGGTGGCGATGCTGCGGGCCGAACTGGTCAAGGCGCGCGAGTACCGCGACGGGATGTCCGCCGACGAGGACGACCGCCCCGATCGCGACCTGCGACTGGAGGCACTGGCGCGCGTGCTCGACCGCGAGCTGCCGCTGCTCATGACCGTGCAGCGCCACAACGACATCGCCACCGCGCTGCGGCTCGCAGAGGAGTTCAACCTGCGGTTGATCCTCGACGGTGCCGCCGAGGCCTACCTCGTGCTCGAGGAGATCCGCGCGGCCGGCGTGCCGGTGATCATCCACCCGACGATGATGCGGGCCTGGGGCGAGATGGAGAACCTTGCGCTGGACACCGCGGCGAGCCTGGCCGCCTCGGGCATCCCCTTCGCGCTGCAAAGCGGCTTCGAGGACTACGTACCGAAGACGCGCGTGATCCTCTACGAGGCCGGCGTCGCGGCGGCCTTCGGGCTCGGCAGCGAGGCCGCCCTGGCCTCGATCACCATCGATGCGGCGCGGCTGCTCGGGATCGACGATCGCGTCGGTTCGCTGGAGGTCGGCAAGGACGGCGACATCGCGCTGTATGACGGCGACCCGTTGGAGTACACCACGCACTGTGTCGGCGTCCTGATCGAGGGCGCTGTCGTCAGCGAGGAGACACGCTAGGCCCATGGCCCAACCAGCCAACGACAGACCCACCAGCCGCAAGATCGCGATGTTCCTCGACATGGACAACGTGGTCATCGGCGCGCGCGACGCGCGCATGAGCAAGTTCGACGTCGAGCTGGTCATGCGGCGCCTGGTCGAGACGGGCGAGATCATCGTCAAGAAGGCCTACGCCGACTGGACCAACCTCAAGGCCTACAAGCGCGAGCTGCACGAGCACGCCATCGAGCTGATCGACATCCCCGAAAGCCGCCGCACGGGGAAGAACAGCGCCGACATCAAGATGGTCGTGGAGGCCATGGAGCTCTCCTACACCAAGGCGCACATCGACACCTTCGCGCTGATCAGCGGCGACAGCGACTTCTCGCCGCTGGTGTCCAAGCTGCGCGAGAACGGCAAGCACATCATCGGCGTGGGCGTGAAGAACAGCAGCGCGCGTCTGCTGATCGACAACTGCGACGAGTTCATCTTCTACGACGACCTCGCGCGCCGGAAGCCGCGCAAGCGCACGGTGAAGGCCGGCAAGGGCGTGACCCAGAAGCAGCAGGAGGCCTTCGCGCTGATGATGGAGGCCGTGGGCGCGCTGCAACGCCAGGACGTCGGCGTGATCTGGGGCTCGCGCGTGAAGGAGACGATGAAGCGCCTGCAACCGCAGTTCAACGAGGAGTATCACGGCTACACCTCGTTCTCCAAGCTGCTCGAGGACGCGCAGAAGAACAAGCTGATCAAGCTGGCGAAGGACAGCCGCGCGGGCACCTACACGATCTCAGAGGTGCTCGAGGACAGCGCCTAGGCGTCGCTCGCCGGGAATCCGGCGGCGGGAGGTGACTTCCGCCGATCCGTCACGTCCGGAATCGTGGGCTAGACTGGAAGGTCACCCCACCGATTTCCGGAGTTCACCTCGTGCTGACCACCCTGTTCTCGCTCCTTGTCGCTGTTTCCGCCCTTCCCGCCCAGAATGTCCCCGACACGGAGCTCGCCTCCTGGGTCGCCGAGGCCATCATCCAGGACGCTCGCGACGTCGCCGATTCACACGGTGACTTCCTGCTCGATCGCGGCCGCCGTCCCGATCTCGACATCGCCACCGACGCCACCGGGCGGCTCACCGCCGCCGGCGTGTACGGCATGGTCGTCGCCTGCAGCGACGGCGCCGTCGTGTTGCGCGGCGAGGTCCGCGACGAGGCCCTGCGTGCCAAGGCCGAGAGCCTGGCCGCCGCGGTCCCCGGCACACGCTCCGTCACCAACCTGCTCTCGCTGGCCGGCGAGGAGACCAAGGTCCCCGCCCCCGTCGCCAGGCCCCGGCGCGCGGCCTCCGGCCCGGCGCGGACCGAGGCGTTCGACTTCCTGACCCGGGACATGTTCGCGGGCCAGGGCATCGTGGTCGCCGCGACCGACGGCGTGATCACGATCACAGGCCGTGTGAACAACCACGAGGCGAGCACCTACGCGGCACTGATCGCGAGCCGCGTGCCGAAGGTCCGCTCCGTGCGCAACCAGATCAGCGTGCGCGTCGGCGACACCGCACTGGACACACAGATGGAACGCGAGCTCCAGGTCGTCCTGGACTTCGCCACGATGGTGCAGGCATTCCCCAACAAGCTGGTCGTCAGCGTGGAGCACGGCATCATCACGCTCGACGGGACCGTCGTGCACGAGAGCCAGAAGCGCGAGGCGTTGCGCCTGGCGTGGCGCACTCCGGGCGCCTTCCTCGTGCTCGACAACATCGGGCTCGACGCCAAGCTGACCACGCGTCCGCAGCGCCACCTGACCCTGAACGAGTTGAAGATCCTCCGCCTCTGGGACGTGCGACACGCCCCCCTGAGCACGAGCCATCATCACGACCACGGCGGCTCGAACGGCGGCCTGGACCTCTCCTCGTACTGAGTCGCGTTTCGACGCTCTGACCCACGGATCGGGCCCGGTCGCGCCAACAGGGCACGACCGGGCCCGATCTGGTCAAGGAGCGCACCCGGGCGGCATCAAGCCCGCGCCCCCCGGCGGTCGAAGCGGCATTCGGAGGACTCTCCATCCTCCGAGGAGAGATGCTCTGATCGCCGACCACCATCCGCCGCCGGCCCGTTCGGGCTTCACGCTCGTCGAGTTGCTGATCGTGGTCGTGGTCCTGGCCATCATCTCGGTGATCGCCATCCCGCACATGACCACCGGCCGGACCGACGCCGTGGCCTCCGCCCTCTCGGCCAGCGTGTCGCACGTCGTGATGGTGCTCGAGGTGGAGCACCAGAAGACCGACGACGGCAAGTGGCCGAGCGCAATCGAGCCGGGCTGGTTCAACAGCCGCATGATCCCCAAGCACCCCGACCAGATGGCCGGCGTGCCCGCGATCCAGGTCGTGAACACGCCGGGCAGGAAGCACCCGCGCGAGAAGATCATCGTCACCAACAGCCCGGGCGCGTACTGGTACAACGCCGCCGAGGGCATCTTTCGCGCGCGCGTGAAGAACCTGGCGTCCGTCTCCGAGACGCTCGACTTCTACAACCTGGTCAACCAGTCCGACGTGGGCAGCCTGGGAACGGGCGGAGGCGCGGCCACGCCGCTCGAAGGCGGCGGCCTGGTCTCGGCCGGCCGGGACGGCGGCGCCGCCCTGCGCTGACCGCCTGGACTGACCGGCAGCCTGCTCAGCTCGAGGCGATGCTCGTGTCGTGCTCGGACACGATCGAGACGAGCACCTCGCCGTCGCGGAACGTATCCGCCAGCACGCCATCCAGCGAAGTCCGCACGGTCTCGCCCTTGTTGATCGCGGTCGCGAGTTCGTCCGGGAAACCAGCCACCGTGTCGGCGTCCATCACGAACACGGTCACCGCTTCGTCGCAACAGATCACGCGCACGGACAGCGCCTCTTGCTCGTCGACCTCGCCCGTCTCGGCACCCACCCACTCCACGACGTGACCGTCGTGCTCGCCGGCTCCGGGCGGCGTCCAGCCGGTCTCCCGCCCGCGCAGGAAGGCCGTGATCGGCTCCAGCATGCTCGCCGTCCGCTCGACCGGCACGAACGCGTCGGCGCCGGCCTGGTGCGCGAGCATCTGGTGGCGGATCAGCTCGGGCGGCTCGGGCCGGTCGAGCCAGGTCAGGGTCAACGCGACCAGCAACAGCGCGGCCGCCGCCGCCATCCACGGCCAGCGAAGCACGTTGCGACCACCGATGCGGTCCTGCAGGCGGTCCCACACGGCCTCGGGCATGCGCTCGTCGCGCAGGCTCTCGGCGATCAGCGTCTCGACGCGCTCCTCGGCGGCGAAGCGCTCCTGGCAGCGGGCGCAGGCCTGCAGGTGCGATTCGATCTCGGCGGTGGCGCGCGCGTCGAGCTCGTCGTCGAGCCAGGGCGCCAGGAGGGTACGGGCTTGGTTGCAGTTCATGGCGTGTCCATCACGAAACCGGTGCCTTGTGCGTATTCGGTGAGCGACTCGCGGAGCCGTCCGCGCGCGCGGAACAGGTGGCTCATCACGGTGCCCATGGGGATCTGGAGCGTCTCGGAGATGTCGCGGTAGCTGAAGTTCTCGGCAGCGCGCAGCAGGAACACCATGCGCTCGTGCGCCGGCAGCCCCTTCACGGCGCGGCGCACCGGGTCCGAGACGTGTTGCAGGAACTCGTCGGGCTCCTCGAGCACGCCCTCCCAGGCCTGCTCGTGCTCCGACGCGGCGACCAGGTCGAGAGCGATCGGCGCCGCACGCTGCTTGAGCGCGCGTCGCGCCTTGCTGTTGCTGTTCAGGATCGTGTTCGTGAGGATCCGGAACATCCACGCGCGGAACGAGGTGCCCAGCGTGAAGTCGTCGAACTTGCGGTAGGCCACGATCACGGCGTCCTGCAGGCTGTCCTCGGCGGCGCCCTTGTCGATGCACATGCGCGCGGCGAAACGCCACAAGGCGTCCCGCTCGGGCTCGAGCAGCGCAACGAACTGTTCCTTGTCATCCACCGCAAGATCTCCTGGATCTGTCCGGTCATGTGGCTGCGCCGACGGTGTATTGCCCTGATCGTCCAGTATCGCCGGGCCGGGACGAAGACGGGCCATCGAGGCCGTTCGCGGGGCCGCCGGGCTGGCGCCGCCCTGTGGGGCCCGACTACGATCTCGTGCTGCCAGGCCCCGATCCGGGGCCCGATCCGGGAGGAGCCATGAACCAGAGGACAGACCGCCGGCGCATCGTGCCGACCCCCGCCCTGCTGCTGCTGCTGGGGGCACTGGCGCTTCCCGCCGCAGCCCAAGTCGACTTTTCGAAGGTCGAGGTCAAGGCCACGCCCGTGGCCGGCGCCGTCTCGATGATCACGGGACTCGGCGGCAACATCGGGGTTTCCGCCGGCCCGGACGGCATCCTGATCGTGGACGACCAGTTCGCGGAGTTGTCCGACCGCATCAAGGCCAAGCTGGACGAGGCGGCGGCGGGCGGCACCCGGATCGTCATCAACACGCACTACCACTTCGACCACACGAGCGGGAACGCGTCCTTCTCCGACACGGCCACGATCGTCGCGCACCACACCGTCCGCGACCGGCTCGCGGCGGGCCGCGAGGACTCCGACTTCCCGCAACCCCCGGCGCCGCGCGAGGCCCTGCCGGTCATCACCTTCCAGAAGGAGCTTCTCGTCCACTGGAACGACGAGTTGATCCGCGTGCTGCACCGGCAGAGCGGCGACGACCAGGGCAGCCAGGCGCACACCGACGGCGACAGCATCGTCTGGTTCACGGGCTCCGGCGTGGCCCACCTGGGCGACCTGTTCTTCGCCGGGCGTTTCCCCTTCGTGGACCTCGACTCGGGCGGCAACCTCGACGGCTTGAAGGAGACGATCAAGTACGCGATCCACATGCTCCCCGACGACACCAAGCTCATCCCGGGGCACGGACCGATCTCGACCATGGACGATCTGGTCCTTTACCAGCGCATGCTGAACGAGACGTCAACGTGGGTGCGCCGAAAGATGGGCGCGGGGCTCAAGCTCGAGCAGCTCCTCGCCAACGGGCTGCCCGACGAGTGGAACGGCTGGGGCGACGGGTTCATCAACGAGGAGCAGTGGATCACGATGATCTACGAGTCCTACGCGCCGCCCAACGCCGGCCGGACCCGCTGAGCGCCCCCATGGACCTCGGCCTGACCGACAAGATCGTACTGATCACGGGCGCCTCGGGCGGCATCGGCCGCGCGCTGGCCGAGGCCTTCGCCGACGAGGGCGCGCGTCTCGGCCTGGTCGGCCACAGCCGCCACGAGGAAATGGAGGCCTGGCGCGACGAGCAGCCCTGGCGCGACCGCTCGATCGTGATCAGCGCGGATGTGCGCAACCCGCTCGAAATGGTCGCGGCCGTGGATTCCCTGGTCACGACCTGGGGCCGCGTCGACGTGTGCGTGGCCAACGCCGGCATCTGGACGCCGCCGTCGCTGGGCCTGCACGAGGTGCCCGAGGACCGCATCCGCGAGACGCTCGAGGTGAACCTGCTCGGCTCGATGTGGACGGCGCGCGCATTCCTCGGTGCGCTCGCGCGCACCGGTCCGCGCGAGGACGGTCAGGGCGCGAGCCTGGTCTTCACCGGGTCGACCGCGGGGCGCTTCGGCGAGGCCGGCCACGCCGACTACTCCGCCAGCAAGGCCGGCCTGACCGGGCTGGTCCGTTCGCTCAAGAACGAGATCGTGCGCATCGACCCCTTCGGCCGCGTGAATATGGTCGAGCCGGGCTGGACCGTCACGCACATGGCGCGACCCGCGTTGCAGCAGCCGGGCGTCATCAGCAAGGTGACCTCCACCATGCCGATGCGGCAGCTCGCGCGGGCCGCCGACATCGCGCGCGCGATGCTGTGGATCTCCTCGCCGCTCGCGGCGCGACACGTCAGCGGTGAGATCCTCACCGTGGCGGGCGGCATGGAAGGGCGCGTGCAGTGGGCGACAGCAGACGTCGACGAGGACGCCGTCCGGAAGCGCGCGCAGAGCGAGTGAGCACGGAGGGCGGCGAGCTGCCGTCGGGCGCCCGGCCCGCGCGCGGGAGGCGCGGTCTGCGCTGGGTGATCGCGCTGGGCGCGCTCCTGGTCACGCTGCTCGTGGGCGAGGTCGTCACGCGCGTGTGGTTCCCGAGCTGGTTCGACGCCGAGATGATCGCGGCGGAACAGGCCGGGCAGAAGTTCTGGGTGCACCGCGCGCTGAGCGACGACAGCCGGCTCTACTACGAGCTGCGGCCCGACCTGCAGATGAGCTTCGGCGGCGTGCCCGTGCACACCAGCTCCGACGGACGCCGCGTGCCGGACACCCCCGTCACCGACGCTGATCGCCCCGCCGGCGAACCGGTACGCCTCGCGCTCATCGGCGACTCGTCCTCGTTCGGCTGGAAGGTCACCTTCGCCGAACACTACGCCGAACGCGTGCGCGCACAGCTCGAGCAGGCCTGGCAGCGTCCGGTGGACCTGATCAACTTCGCCGTCCCCGGCTACAACGCCGAGCAGGAGGCGCGCCAGCTCGAGACGGACGTGCTGCCCTGGAAGCCCGACCTGATCCTGTGGCACTACGACCACAACGACGCCGACCCGATCCTGGCCTTCAACGAGCCGCTGGTGCTGCCCCCCGCCTGGGGCGACAACGCGCTGGGCTCGGCGCTGGTCAAGGCGCTACGGCGCCGGCAGGAACTGCGGCGCCTCGCGGGCCGCGTGTTGCAGACCGAGGAGCACCCGCGCCTGGGCGGCTACATCCGCGAGGGCGCGCTGTACGACCGCCACCTGGACGCGCTGCGCCGTGCGTCGGGCCTGGCCGCGGACGCCGGCATCCCCGCGCTGCTGATCGTCTTCGATGCGGACGTGCGCCCGCCCGGCGAACACGACGGGCACTTCGGGGTGCTGCACGAGGGCCTAGCGGAGGTGCTCGGCACGCTGCACTTCGACGTGCTGGACCTCTACCCGCTGTACCGCGCCGAGTTGGCCGCGCGCGGCTGGACGGACCTCTCGGGCTGGTGGCTGTCGACGGGCGATCTGCACCCCAACCCGGACGGGCACGCGTTCATCGCGGAGCAGGTCACGCGGAAGGTGCTCGCGACGCCGGAGCTCAGCCCTCGCTGAGCGGGACCGACTGGCGCCGCTCGTTCACGGCCACCATCGTCACGATCGCCTCGGTGACGTGGGTCTGTCGGCGCGGCGGATAGCGGCTCTCGGACCACACGTCGACGCGCACGGTGACGGAGCTGCGCCCGTGCTTCACCTGCTCGGTGAAGACGCACAGGATGTCGCCCACGAAGACCGGGTGACGGAACTCCACCTTGTCCATCGCGATCGTGACCACGTCGCCCCGGTGCAGCTTCTGCGCTTCGATCGCGGCCGCGAGGTCGATCTCGGCCAGGATCGCGCCGCCGAACACGGTGCCCATCAGGTTCGTGTCGCGCGGCGTGGTGACGCGCCGGATGGTCGGCACGACGTCGGGGTATTGGCTGGTCTCGGTCATGGGGCGGGAGGATAGACGGTCAGCGTCGCCCGGACCAGCGGGGAGCCGCGCGCGACGCGCGGTCGCGTGTCCACCGACCCGACACGCGACACCGCGCAGAACGCATCGCATGGCACGGGAATGACGCCCCAAAAGGCCGTCGCCGCAGGTCAAGACACCCCCCCGCAACGGTCGATTCATGCTGCTGTGACCGCACTCGCTTCCCGCGGCGGTCGCGTTCCGCCGTACCCCAGAGCAAGGCCGCCCATGGATCGCAGTCAGTTGGAAGGAATCGAGACCACGCTCGAGGAGGGGCCCGTCGTCTCCGATGGGCTGAAGCGACTCTGGAAGGAGTTCGTTCAGCTCGCCACGCCGTACGGCACGACCCGCGCCCGGCTCGAGCGATGGGACACCCTGCGCACGCGCGCGAGACTGGATTGGACCGCGTTGATCGACGCCGAGCGACACGGTCAGGACATCATCGATGATGCGTTGATCAAGCTGCTCCCGTACGACGACACGCCGACGGCCCGCGCTCGCGGAGCCTTCGTGCACGTGGCGCCCGCGATCCGCGGCGACCTGCGCGCGTGGTTCGAGGGCGCGGGTTGGACACATCGCGAAGACTGGGACGGCATCGGCCGCGGCCTGTTCGACTTCGTGCGCCGCTGCTCCGAGGAACCCGCCGAGCTGTGGCAGGCCTGCGAGGAGTTCGCGACGCTGCCGGGCGCATCGCCCTTCGACTGCGGCATGCTCTCCCCCATCCTCAACGCGCTGCGTCCCGACGAGTTCCTGCTCGTGAACGCGAACGGCCGCGCCGTGCTCAACCACCACGCGGGCGGATCCTTCACCACGAAGCTGGTGGACTATCCGCCGGCCAACGCGCGCGCCCGCCTGATGCTCCAGGAGTTGTGCGCGGTGAGCCTGCCGCCGCGACTCGCGGGCACCCGCCCGGGCGACCTCTTCGAGGCGTTCTGCCACTGGCTCGTGAACGAGAGCGCCGGCGGACTGGCTGCGGCGGAGGACGACGACGCCGTCGAGGAGCCGGCGGACGAGGCCGCGAGTGCGGAGCCTGAAGAGTCCGCAGCGCAGGCGGACGAACCCGAGCCGGCGGAAGCCGAAGCCGAGCCGGAAGCTCCGGTCGAGGAGCCGCAGCCGGCAGAACCCGAAGCCGCCGAGCAACCGGCCGAACCCGAGCCGGTTCCCGAGGCATCCTCCGAGAAGGAGGCCGAGGCCGAGCCTGCGCCCGCTCCGGTCGTAGACACGTCACCGTCCGAAGCAGAGGCAGAGCAGGCACCTTCCGCGCCAGAACCCGAACCGGCTCCGCCAGAACCAGAACCAGCCCCGGCGGAACCCGAGACGGTCGCGGTGGACGAGGTCGCCGAAGACGTCCCGCCCGAGCAGGACGTCGCCCCGGTCGAACCCGTCGACGACGCCCCCCCCGACGAGATGGACGAGCTTCTGTCCCGCGCCCAGGGCGACCTGCTGCGCAAGGGACAGGTGCTGCTCTGCGGCGCCCCCGGCAGCGGCCGGGCCGCGCTGGCCGAACGCCTGGCCGAGCGCCTGGTGTCGGGCGGCGACGGACTGCGCGAACGGCTCGTGTTCCACGCGGCGTGGAGCTACGAGGACTTCATCCAGCGGCAACTGCCCAACGGCGGGCGGCGCGCGGGCCGGTTCCTCTCGCTCTGCCAGGCCGCGGCCGTGCGTCGCGACGCCTGCGTGCTGATCATCCACGACGTCCAGCGGGCCTCGGTCGAGGCGGTGCTCGGCGAGGCGCTCACCATGCTCGAACAGCGCGGTCGCGAGACCACGTTGTGCGGCGGCGGGCGGCTCTCCATCCCGCCCAACCTGCTCGTCATCGGCACCTTCGACACCTCGGACGCGTCGGCGCCCGAGGCCAGCCTCGCGCTGCAGCAACGGTTCGCGCACGTCTTCCTCGAAGGCGAAGGCGACTCGTCGCGCGGCGAGGGCGCGCCGGAGGACAGCTCGCGTCATGCTCAGCTCGGGGTCGGCGCGGTGCCCTGAGGCGGGACGGTCAGGAGTCGATGTCGCGCGTCACGCCGACACCGGCCAGCACCCCGTTGCGATCGAAGAGCAGCGCGATGATGTCGCTGTTCGCGGCGCCCTGCCAGTGTGAGTACAGCGGGATCAGCGGCACCAGCAGGATGCCCCAACTGTCCACGACGTCGCGCCGGTAGAACAAGAGGTCGCCGTCGAACTGGCGACGCACGGATACCGGCGGCCCCAGCAGCGCGAGCGCGTCGGCCTTGGTCGTGTGCCCCACCTCGAGCAGGTCCAACGAGTCGGGGATGGGCCGGCCGATGGTCTGGTGCGCCACCGTGCAACTCGCGGCGAGCAGCAGCAACGGAAGCAGGAGGCGCGCCGGGTTCCGCATCACAGCCTCCAGGCGGACGAGATGTCGCGCACCTGGCCCTCCTCGTCGAAGTGGATGTAGAGCACGTCGGCCACCTTCACGCCCTCGACCTGTGCGTACACCGTGAAGCCGAAGCCCAGCACGATGGCCGGGTTGAGGTTCAGCACCTCGAGGTCGGCCTGGTGCAGGCGGTAGACGAAGATGTCGCCGCCGGCCTGGGGGATCACGTCGCCCGGCGCCCCGAAGCGCGAGAGCACGTCGGCCTTCGTCAGGCGCATCGGCGCCCGGGACGCGTCGCCGTCGTAGACGCGGGCCTCCGGTCCCGAGCGAAAGGTCATGTGCGAGAAGAGCGCCCCCGTGCAGCCCGTCGCGCCGAGCGCGGCCGCGAGCGTCAACCCGGCGAGGATCCTCACGACTCGTCCACCCGGAACGCCGAGTAGCGCACCACGCCGCGCTCGTCGAAGAAGATCGTCAGCGTGCGGCTCTTCACCGAGGACTTCACCCACAGGAACAGGATCGGGAAGAAGGTCACCGTCGCCGACACCTCCACCTGCTGCCAGGAGAAGACGTCGTCGTCCACGCGCGCGGGCCGATCGGCCTGGTCGATCGCGATGCCCATGCGCGTGATGATGTTGATCAGGTCCATGCTGTAGGTGCCGGTCGGCGGCCCCATCAGCGCCAGCGCCTCGGCGCGCGTCGTGCGCCCGGGCACGATCGCGGCGGCCTGCGCCTGGTTGACCGGCACGCCGGCCGAGTCGTGCAGCACGACGCAGCCCGTCTCGCCGAGCAGCAGGGCGGCCAGCAGCAGGTATGCGATCGCGCGCATCACGGCTGCTCCTGCCGCAGGGCCACGTCGATCACGACATCGTTGCCGTCGAAGAACACGATCAGCAGGTCGCGCGTCGTTTCCGCGTTCACGAAGTTCACGATGCCCAGCATCGTGCCCAGGCCACTGAAGCGGTCGTGTTGCCAGGTGAACACGTTGTGCACGCGGCGCGCCGTGGCCAGCACGCCCGAGACGCGCAGGTCGTCATCGACCAGAGCCGAGGTCAGCTCGGGACGCTTGAACTCGTTGGGCGGGCCGAGCAGCGCCAGCACCTCGGCCTTCGTCGTGCGACCGGGGACGATCGCCTGTTCGATGTTCGCGGGCATGCGACCGCCGAGGCTGCCCGAGCCGCCGACGACCAGGCAGCCGGGCGCCCACGCGGTGATCAACGCCAGCAGCAGTGCCGCGCGCATCGGCCGGGTCCTCACGGCGCATCCTCCATGTCCTGCCTGCCCACCGCCGTGACGACACCCTTCGTGTCGAAGGTCACCACGATCCTGTCGGCCTGGTGATCGGTGTCCAGCCACGTGAACAGAAGCGGGATCCAGAAGATGTTGTCCCTGCGCCGCTCGCGGATCCACAACCAACTGCGCCGGCGGAACACGTCCCGCTCCTCCAGCACGCGCTGCTCCTGGGGATCCCAGGCGCGCAGGCCGAGGTACGGCGTCGGCTGGGCGTACTCCTCGGGCGGACCGAGCAGGTGCAGCACCTGCTGGAACTGCGTGCGGCCGGGCTCGATGGCCGCCACCGCGTCGTCGCTCGCCAGCTCGGAACCGAAGGTGATGCTGCTGAACACGCATCCCGGCAGTAGCAGGAGCAGCATCAACCAGGCCAGCCGCTGTCCCGCGAGCCGACCTGGATGCCACCACGAGTTCACCATCTCCTCATCATGTCGGTCGTCCGTCGTGCGGTTCAACTGCTGGCTCCCGGGCGGTCGGCGTGTTACCACTCATCCCACCCATGGCAACCGGCCTCACACGGCGCGACGTGGTCTACGCGGTCCTTGGGGCCTTCTTCCTGACCAACGCCATCCTGGCCGAGATGGTCGGCGGCAAGCTGATCTACGTCGCGCCCGAGTCGTGGACGTTGTTCGGGAACCGCCTCGCAGGCACGGTGGGCGTCTTCCTGTGGCCCGTCGTGTTCGTCACGACCGACCTGATCAACGAGTACTTCGGCCGCAAGGGCGTGCGGCGCATCACGCTGCTGACGGCGGGCATGATCAGTTGGGTGTTCATCCTGTTGTGGGTGGCGCGCGTCATCCCCGCCACCGAATTCTCGGGCGTGGACGACACCTCGTTCGACCGCGTGTTCGGCCAGAGCCAGTGGATCATCGTGGGTTCGTTGGCGGCCTTCCTGGTCAGCCAGCTCGTGGACGTGTTCGTGTTCCACGTGCTGCGTCGCAAGAGCGGCGCGCGCATGCTCTGGCTGCGCGCCACCGGCTCGACCGTGGTGAGCCAGCTGATCGACAGCATCATCGTGATCTGGATCGGTCTCGCCATCCCGCTGGGCTGGGACTTCGAGCAGTTCGCGTCGGTCGCCCTGCCCAACTACCTCATCAAGCTGGTGATCGCCGTGTTCATGACGCCGGTGATCTATCTGGTGCACTGGGCCGTCGAGCGCTTCCTCGGCAAACCCCTCGCCACCGAGCTCGCCGAAGACGCCGCGCGCAACAGCTGACTCGACGGGTCGTTCGGCATCCCACGATTGGCGAGAACGCCCGCCCGCCCTCGCTGTCGGGGGTGGGCTCCGGCAGCGAAGGGCCGGCGGGCGTCCGGAACAGTCTCGGGTCCAGGCAGTTGCCGTCCCGGTTCGTGGGACCGGTGGCCGTGCCTAGCGCACGAACTTGGGCAGCGGGCGCGGGTAGGTGCACACCTTGCGGATGTCGCCGAGGTCGACGTCCTGGCCGCGGTAGCGGTGCGTGACGAAACTGCCGTCGCGAAGGTCGATCACCTCGCGCCGCGTGATGCGACCCGCCGGCAGGTCGGATTGCATCGGGAAGAAGTACTGGCAGTCTTCGAAGTAGTAGTGCGTGACCTGGCTCTTCCGCGTGCGCTGCGGATCCTTGATACCGGTGCCGCCGTGGTAGAGGTTCGCCAGCCAGATCGCGCACTGCCCCTTCTTCAGGATCAGCTCCTTGCCCGGGTAGCCCTTCGCCTCGAGCATGTCGCGGATGAAGGCCTCGTAGTGGTGGTAGTCCTCGGGCTCGCACGACACACCGAGGTCCTGCATCTCGTAGTCGGGCAGCACGTGGCTGCCCGGATGGACCACCAGCGGCCCGGCGTCCGGGTGCACGTCCTCGAGCGCGACCCACGCGCCGCACATGTAGTGCCGCGGCAGGCTGTGGAAGTGGATCGTGTCGCTGTGGCTGGGCTGCTCGGTGCCGACCTCGAAGTTGAGCGTCTGGAACGGGATCGGATCGCGCTGGTAGACCAGCTCGAGGAACTCGAGCACCGCAGGAGCGTTGGCGATGTCGCGCACGTCCTGGTTCCAGTACCAGGCTTCGGACACGCGCCGGTCCGTGCCGTACTTGCCGCCCAGGTCGGCGTCGATGCGGGCCGCCCGCTCCGCGAGGTCGGGCAGGCCCGGATCGATCACGCAGTAGCCGTCGCGCGCCAGTGAGCGGACCGTCTCCTCCAGTTCCGGAGTGAGGCCCGCGCCGCCCAGCATCTCCTCCATGAAGGGCGACTCGACCGCCGGAATCTGGATCGTGTCCCGGTAACTGGGCGCACGGGTTCCTTCAACGGCAGGATCGGTCGTGCTGTCGGCCTCGCCCGGCGTCATGGATTCTGTCTTCCGTGAGCGCCGGCCCGGCTCGAGCGTCAGCGCTTGGTCTTGGGCTCCGGCTTGAGCTGGAGGTCGTCGAGCTTGGCGCCCTTCTCGAGCGCTTCGTCACGTTCCTCGACCAGGTCGTCCTTCCGCTTGTCGAGCTTCTTCAGGCCCCTGCTGTCCGGACCGTTGGCCACGCGTTCATCCATGATCTGCTGGTCCACCATCTCGAGCATGCTGTCGAGGTGGTCGAGCTTGTCCAGCAGTTTGCGGAACTCCTTCACGGCCTTGTCGGGGCTCTTCTTGTAGGCCGACTTGAGCACCTTGTTCATCGCCTTCCACAACTCGGCCTGAGACTGCGCGCCCGAGAGCGTGACGATGGTCTTGCCGTCGGCCGATGCCACGAAGAGGTGAGGTGGATCGTCGTTGCCGAACAACGTGTGATACGCGTGCGTCTCGTCCAGCACATCGGGTGCGAACTTGACCGCATGGAACCAGCGCCCGTAGAGCGTGGTCTTCTCGTTGTCGAACTCCCGGCTCAGGAACGCGTCCTCGGTTCCCTTGCACGAATCGCACTCGCGCAGCACGAGCAGCGGGCGCTTGTCGTCGCGCGTGAGCATCTCGAAGGCTGCCGCCTGGTCCATGGTCTGCGGGTTGGACCGCGACTGCGCCGCGTAGGGCGTGTCCCAGTCCCACTGCAGGATCTGCTGGCTGGTCCACTGGCGCGGGGACAGCGTGGTCGCTGCCGCTGCAGCGGATCCGCCGCGGGCTCCACCGCCGGTTGGTCCCGGACCTGCCGGGCCGCCGGAGTTACCTCCAGGAAGTCCCTTGGGCGCCGAACTCGACGCAGGGGAGGGGCATCACTGGGTCCGCGCTTGCTCGGACACCAAAAGGATGCCGAGCGTGCACAGCGCCACGCGCAATAGGACGGCCGACGTGTTCATCGTTCGCTCCGGGGGCGGGGGGACCGGACCACTCTACCCGTCTCCGCCCCCCTCGGGAACCCGATCTCGGGCCCGATCGGGGCCGATTTGGCCCGCCCGGGCGGCGAGGTGGTTGAGGACCTTGGCCACAGCCGCCAAGAACGCCACGGACAGCGAGGGAACGGGGACGCGGACGCGCCTCGCCGGCCGGCGTCACGAACGCGGCTTGCCAGCCATGGCGGCCCGGTCACCGAGCACGTCGGCTTCCATCTCGCGTCGGCGGACCTCGCTGCGGTAACGGCCGAGCACGTCGTCCACGCGCACCACCCCCACCAGCCGCTCCCCGTCGAGCACGGGCAACTCCTGGCGGAAAGCCGTCTGCAGGCGTTCGAGCACCGTGTCGAGGGTGTCGCTGATCGACACGCTCGGGAAGTGCGTGTCCGCCACGTCCTCGGCCACGACCAGGTCGCCGAGCAGTTCCGACTCGTCCAGCGCCGGGCGGATCTCCTTCATGGAGATGACGCCCTTGAGCCGGCCGTCAGGATCCACGACGTAGAAGCTCGGCGCCTCGCTCATCGACATGTGCATCAGCATCGAGCGCAGGCGCTCGGTCGCGTCCATGCGCGGCGCGTCCTCGATCAGCACATCGGTCACGGGGATGTGGCGCAGCACATTGACGTCCTGGCCGGCCTTGATGTCTACGCCGCGCCGCGACAGCTTGACCGTGTAGATCGACTCGCGGCTGAGCCGCTGCGCGAACAGCGTCGCGATGATGCACGCCGCCATGAGCGGCAGGATCACGTGGTAGTCGGCCGTCATCTCGAAGATGATCAGGATCGCGGTGATCGGCGCGTGCGTCGCCGCCGCCACCATCGCCCCCATGCCCACCAGCGCGTAGGCGCCGGGCGGCGCCGTCTGTCCAGGGAACAGCGCGTTCACGCCTGCGCCGACCAGCGCCCCCAGCATCGAGCCGAGGAACAGCGACGGCGCGAAGATGCCGCCCGAGCCGCCCGACCCGAGCGTGATCGAGACGGCCAGCAGCTTGGCGATGATCAGCACCGCAATCGCGCCGACCGCCAACCGCCCGGTGAGCGCTTCGGTCATGGACTCGTAGCCCACGCCGAGGATGCCCGGCGACCAGAGCGCCAGCGCGCCGATCGCCGCGCCGCCGAGCGCGCCCTTCACGATCACCGGCACCTTCATGCCGTCGAAGCCGTCCTCGGTGAAGTAGAGCAGCTTCACGAACGAGAGCGCCAGGAGCGCGGCCAGCACGCCCAGCACGCAGTAGCCGACGAACTCGCCGGCGTGCACCAGCTGGTAGTCCGGGATCTCGAAAGCCGGGACGTCGCCCAGAACGTGCCGGCTCACGACCGTTGCGGCCACCGCGGAGATGACGATGGGCGAGAACTGCGGTACGCCGAAATCGCCGACGATGATCTCCACCGCGAACAGCGCCCCGGCGACCGGCGCGTTGAAGGCCGCGGCGATGCCGGCCGCCGCTCCGCAGCCGACCAGCGTGCGCATGCGCCCTGCGCCGACGCGCAACACCTGGCCCGCGGTGGAGCCGAGCGCCGCGCCGATCTGCACGATCGGACCCTCGCGCCCCACCGAGCCGCCCGAGGCGATCGTCAGGCCCGAGCCGAGCGCCTTGGCGAAGACGACGCGCGCGCGGATGAAGCCCTGCTTCAGCGCGACGGCCTCCATCACCTCGGGCACGCCGTGGCCCTTCGCCTCCGTGGCCCAGTAACGGATGATCACGCCGACCAGCAGGCCGCCGATGGCTGGGATCGCGATGACCTGCCACCAGGGCATGCTCTCCACGTGCGCGATGTTGAAGTGCGGCGTGCGCCAGAGGCCTTCCTGGAAGCGGTGGATCAGCCAGCGGAAGCCGACCGCGCCGTAGCCGCCCGCGACGCCGATGGCCAGCGCCACGAGCACCATGTAGAAGCGCGTGTTGCGCTTGACGCGGTTGTTGAGGTCGAGCAGCAGCCCGCCGACGGTCACGCGTTCGACCTCACAGGTCGAGCAGTTCGCGGATTCTCGCTTCCGAGAAGCCGTAGCTCGCGTGCAGCACGATGCCGTCGGGGTCGACCACGATATTGGTCGGGTAGGCGATCGCGCCCAGCACCTGGTTGAGCTGGCCGCGCCCGCCGGGCGGGTCCACCACCGCGGCGAAGTCGTAGCCGAGGTTGGCCCAGTGCTGCGCCACCTCGGCGCGGCTGTCGTCGCCGCTGTTGATCGCCAGGATCAGCACGTCGTCGCGCTCCCCCAGCTCTTCCTGCATGGCCTGGATGGAAGGAAACTCCTTCCCGCACTTCACTCAGTGGATGAACCACAGGTTCAGCAGCACGGTCCGGCCGTGCAACGAGTCGTTGTCGACGCGCTCGCCCCCCAGCGTGCTGCCGAGGATCTCCGGCAACGGCTTGCCCACCTGCGGCAGCAGCATGTTGAGCGCGGCGATCGGCGGCCCGGCCGGCGCCGAGTTGGACAGCGCGTCCAGACCCGAGGTCTTGCCGGCCTCAACGTCGGCCGGCGCAGCGTCGCTGCACGCCGCGAGCAGGGCGGACAGGGCCAGGACGGCGAATGAGAGCTGCGCGGCGTTCACGAGGCCGCACATGATGGGAAATGCCGCCCCGTCATGCGAGCCGCGTCGTGCCACGGACGCGGCGTCGCGTCGGGCTCCCGGCGCCGATACTCTGGCCTCATGGCTCCTGCGCCCATGGACCCGCCTCCCGCGGCCCTCCCCGCCGCGCTGATCGAGGCGTTGGCGGCCGTCGTCGGTCGCGACTCCGTGCTGACCGATCCGTCCGAGATCCTGGTCTACGAGAGCGACGGCTCGACGCTGCACGCGGCGCCGGCCGGAGCCGTCGTGTACCCGACGAGCACCGATGAGGTCGCCGCCGTGGTCGCGGCCTGCGCACGGCACGACGCGCCGTTCGTGGCGCGCGGCGCGGGCACGGGACTCTCGGGCGGCGCGATGGCGCTCGACGGCGGCGTGGTCGTCGCGCTCAATCGCATGGACGCCATCCTCGCCGTCGACGCGGAGAACCGGCGCGCGGTCGTACAGCCCGGCGTGAGCAATCTCGCGATCAGCCGCGCCGTGGCCGAGCACGGCCTGTACTACGCGCCCGACCCGTCCAGCCAGGCGGTGTGCACGATCGGCGGCAACGTCGCGCACAACTCGGGCGGACCGCACACGCTCAAGTACGGCGTCACCGTCAACCACGTGCTCGGCTTGGAGCTGGTGCTGCCCGACGGACAGGTCGTGGAGATCGGCGGGCCGGACCGTCCGGGCTACGACCTGCTCGCGCTGCTGACCGGCAGCGAAGGCACGATGGGCATCGTCACCTCGGTCACGGTGAACCTCGTGCGCTCGCCGCAGGCGGTGCGCACGCTGCTGGCCGCCTTCCCCACGCCCGACCAGGCCAGCCGCGCGGTGGCCGGCATCATCGCGGGCGGCTCCGTGCCGGCCGCGCTGGAGATGATGGACGCGACGGTCGTGGATGCGCTCACCGCGGCCTTCGGGCTGACCTTTCCCGTGGGCGCGGGCGCGCTGCTGCTGGTGGAGGCCGACGGCCCCGAGGCCGGCATCGACGCGGACGCCGAGGCGATGGCCCAGGTGTGCCGCGACGCCGGAGCGCTCAGCGTGCGTCTCGCCGCCGACGAGGCCGAACGCGCCGAGGTCTGGACAGCGCGCAAGAAGGCGTTCGGCGCGCTCGGCCGCATCACGCGCAACTACTGCACGCAGGACGGCGTGATCCCGCGCACGCGCCTGCCCGAGATGCTTGCGCGCATCGAGAGCATCGGCGGCCACTACGGCCTACGCATCGCCAACGTGTTCCACGCCGGCGACGGCAACCTGCACCCCTGCATCCTGTTCGACGACACCGACGAGGCGCAGCGCAGCGCGGTGGTGTCGGCGGGACAGGAGATCCTGGCCGTGTGTCTCGAGCTGGGCGGCAGCCTGACGGGCGAGCACGGCGTGGGCGTCGAAAAGCGCGAGGCCATGGCGAAGCTCTTCGACCCCGTCGATCTCTCGGTCATGGCCGGGCTGCGCGCGGCCTTCGACCCCGACGGACGCTGCAACCCGAAGAAGGTGCTCCCCACCGGCGGCGGGTGCGTGGAGCTCTCGCCCGCGCACCGGCAGGCAGCGCTCTAGGCCGCCCGACCGTGCGCTGAACAGGCGCTGAACGGGCGCTAGCCGGGCAGCAGTCCCAGGCCGACCAGTTCGGTGCGCAGGCCCGGCGTGTCGGTGCGCAGCAGCGCGCGCATGCCGGCCGCCTCGGCCGCCTCGACGTTGCCGGGCCGATCGTCGATGAACAGGCACTCGCCGGTCGGCCGCCCCAGCGCGCGCGCCGCGCCGTGGAAGGCCTCGGGGTCGGGCTTGCGCACGCCCGTGAGGCAGGACACGAAGCTCCACTGCAGGAAACGCGAGAGGCGCAGCTTCTCCTCGATCAGCTCCCACCAGGCGGGGTAGTTGGAGAGCGCGTGCATCTCGTGGCCCGCCGCGTGCAGCTCGACCATCAGCGCCTCCATGCCGTCCAGCCAGCGGTAGCTCTGCTGCATGTGGTTGCGCAGCGCAGCACCGTCCACCGCGCGGCGGTCGCGGAAGAAGCGCCGCGTGAACTCGGCCTCCTCCATCGTGCCCAGCTCGAAGTCGATCCAGGTCCGTGGCTCTTTTGCGGCGAGCAGCTCCTCGAAGGTCATCCCGAAGAACGCCGGAAGCTCGCCGTAGAACGGCTCGCTGACCAGCGTGTCCATCACGTCCACGAGCAGGACGGGCGCGGGTTGCTGTTGGCGAGCCGGGCTCATGACGTGGATGATAGGTGCGTGCCTCTCCTCTTTCTGCTCTTCGTCGGCGTGCCAGCCATCGAGTTGTGGCTGCTGATCGAGATCGGCTCCGTCATCGGCGGCGCCGAGACGATCCTGCTGATCATCATCACCGGCGTCGTCGGCGCCTCGCTCGCGCGCGCGCAGGGGATGGCCGTGCTCGATCGCATCCGCAAGGAGACCGAGGCCGGGCGCTTGCCGGACCGCTCGGTCGCGGAGGCCGCGCTGATCCTGGCGGCGGGCCTGCTGCTGATCACGCCGGGCGTGATCACCGACGTGGTCGGCCTGCTGTGCCTCGTGCCGATCACGCGGCGGCTGTTCCTGATGGTGCTCGGCAAGTTGCTGGCGCGCGCCGCGCGACGGCAGGGCGGCGCGCAGGTGAACGTGCGCATGCACTTCGGGCCGGGCGGACCGCGCGGCACTCCCGGCAGGCCGCCGGGCAGACCGTCGGGTGGGCCGCCGGGACCCGAGCCGGCCGTCAAGGATCTCTCCGAGGATGACTTCGAGGTGCGCGACGGATGACGCCCGTCGTGGACGGCGTGACACCGGGTCGCGTCGATCACCCGCGGAACCCCGACGAGCTGGCGGCCGCACTGACAGCTGCCGTTGCGCATCACGAGCAGGTGCTCCCGCTCGGTACCGGCACGCGCCCTCCGCACGGGCCGCCGCCCGGAGACATCGCACGTGCGGTCTCGACCGCCGCGCTCGCGGACATCGTGACCTGGGAGCCGGGCGACCAGACTTTGCGCGTGCAGTCGGGCATGCCTCTCGCCGATCTCGATGCGCGCCTCGCCGACGAGCGCCAGGTGCTGCCGTTGCATCGCGCGCGCGGCACCGTGGGCGGACTGCTCGCCACCGCCGCCGACGGCTCGTGCGACCTCGGCTACGGCCGCCCGCGCGATCGCGTGCTCGGTTGCACGGTCGCGCTGGCCGACGGTCGTCTCGCGCGCGGCCGCGGTCACGTCGTGAAGAATGTCGCCGGCTACGACCTGCCACGCCTGCTGGTCGGCAGCTTCGGCACGCTGGGCGTGCTGGTCGAGGTGTCGTTCAAGTTGGAGCCGCGTCCGCCGGCGCACGGCGCGGCAACCATCCGCTGCGCCGACGTGCCGGCTGCGTTCGAGGCGGCTCGCGCGCTGCTCGACAGCGGCATCGAACCCGTGTTCGCGGACGTGCTTGCCGACGCGAACGATGGTCACGCGGATCTCGTCGTCGGCTTCGACGGCTCGGCGGCGCGCGTGCAGGGCGGCCTCGACGCGCTCCCCGGTCTTCTGGCCGACCTCGAGCCCGACACGATCGACGTGCTGGATGCCGCATCCGACACGTCTCTACGTGCGCGCCTGGATGACCCCGCGACGATGACGGCGACCGAGGCATCGCGTTGCGCCGAGTCCGTCGTCCTGCGCTGCGCCGTGCCCCCGACGAAACTGCCCGGCCTCGCGCGCGGCCTGGTGCAGTCGGCCCGCCACGGCGACGGCGCGGTGCGCCTGGACGCCCGGCCCGGACTGGGCCTGCTGTTCGTTTCGCTCGACGCGCCGAACGAAGACCGACGCCGCGTCCTGGCCGAAGCCGCGCTGGTCGCCGCGCGCGCCCTGGGCCACGCCACCGTGCTGACAGCGCCGGCCGCAATGCGGGGCGCAATCGACTGCTGGGGTCCGCGACCGCCGGACTTCGCGCTGATGCAGCGCGTGAAGTCGGCGCTCGACCCGGAGGGCATCCTGCTCGGCGGCCGATTCGTGGGCGGACTCTGATGTCGCCCGAACTGCTCGAGCACCCCGAGTGCGTGCACTGCGGTTTCTGCCTGCCGGCCTGCCCCACCTATGCCGCGCTCGGCACCGAGATGGACAGCCCGCGCGGCCGGCTGTTCTTGATGGACGCGCTCGACGCCGGCCGCATCGACCCGACCGCCGCCGTGGTGCGTCACCTCGACCTGTGCCTCGGATGTCGCGCGTGCGAGACCGAGTGCCCGTCGGGCGTGCGTTACGGCGAGCGCCTCGAGTCGACGCGCGAGCGGCTCGCGGACGCACCGGGTCGGCCGTTGGGACAGCGCCTCGCGCAGTCATGGATCCTCAAGGGCGTCGGCACGCACTCGGGCAGGCAGCGGCCGCTCGCCTGGTTGCTCGCGCTCGCGCGCGCGACCGGCCTGCTGCGACTCGCCGGCGCGCTGGCCCCGCGCAGCGGACGGATGCACGCGATGACGCGACTCCTCGCCGCCGCGGACACATCGTCGACCTCGCGCCTGCCGGCCGTCACGCCAGCCTGCGGGACGCGCCGCCTGCGCGTGGCCCTGCTCACCGGCTGCGTCGCGCGCTGGATGTTCCCCGGCGTCAACGCCGCCACCGTGCGCCTGCTCTCCGCGGCGGGCTGCGAGGTCGTCGTGCCGCGCGAGCAGGGCTGCTGCGGCGCGCTGCACAGCCACTCGGGCGATGCGGACGGCGCACGCCGCCTCGTGCGCCGCAACATCGAGGCCTTCGAGGCCGCCGGGCCGCTGGACGCCGTCGTCGTCAACGCGGCGGGCTGCGGCTCGGCGATGAAGGAATGCGATCGGTTGCTCGCCGACGAACCCGCCTGGGCCGATCGCGCCCGCGACCTCGCCGGCAAGACACGCGACGCGCTGGAACTGCTGGCGGAGCTCGACGACCTCCCGCTGACCCGCCGCGTCGAGGCGCGCGTCGCCTACCACGACGCGTGTCATCTCGCGCACGGCCAAGGCGTGCGCAGCGGACCGCGCGAGTTGCTCGCCCGCATCCCCGGCCTGACGCTGGTGCCGCTCGCCGACGCCGACCGCTGCTGCGGAAGCGCCGGCATCTACAACCTGCTGCACCCGGACATCGCCGCGTCGATCCTCGAACCCAAGCTGGATCGCGTCACCGACAGCGGCGCCGACGTACTCTCGGCCGCCAACCCCGGCTGCCTGTTGCAGATCGCCGCCGGTGCACGCGCCCGCGGGCTCGACGTCCAAACGTCCCATCCCATCGAGTTGCTCGACCGGGCGCTCGACATCGACAGGAGCACCCCATGATCAAGGCCACCTGGAACGGCTCGCTCATCGCCGAGACGGACGACCCCGTCGTCGTGGACGGCAACGTGTACTTCCCGCACTCGGCGGTGAAGCCCGAGCACCTGCGGGCGAGCGAGACGCACACGACGTGCGGCTGGAAGGGCGAAGCCAGCTACTACGACGTCGTCGTGGACGGCGAGGTCAACGGCGACGCGGCCTGGTACTACCCGGACCCGAAGGACGCAGCGGAGAACATCCGCGATCGCATTGCCTTCTGGAAGGGCGTGACCGTCGAGGACGACTCGGGCTCCTGAGGACCCTTCGGCCGCGCGTGGTCAGTTCGGCGGCTGCGTGCCCTCTTCGAGGCGCTCGATCGTCTCGCGGTCGAGATCGATGTCTGCCGCGGCCAGGTTCTCCTGCAACTGCGCGACGCTCGTCACGCCGAGCAACGCGGCACTGATCTCGGGACGACGAAGTACCCACGCCAGCGCGATCTGCGCCGGCGTCACGCCGAGGTCGGCCGCCACCGCGGCGACGTTGGCCGCGCGACGCAGGTTCACGTCGTTCAGCATCGGCTTCAGGAACTTGTTGCGCTGCTCGTCCGCGCCGCGGCTGCCCTCGGGCACCACGCCGTCCTTGTACTTGCCGGTCAGCAGGCCCTGCGCCAGCGGGCTCCACACGATCTGGCTCATGCCCAGCTTCTGGCAGGTGCCGAGGATCTCGTGTTCGATGTCGCGCTCGAGCAGGCTGTAGGGCGGCTGGTTCGTGATCGGGCGATAGCCGCCCCAGTGCTCGGAGCGCTCGCACGCGGCCACGATCTGCGACGCGGTCCAGACCGACACGCCCCAGTACAGCACCTTGCCCTGGCGGATCAGGTCCTCCATCGCGCGCACGGTCTCGTCGAGCGGCGTGTCCTCGTCGAAGCGGTGGCACTGGTAGAGGTCGATGTAGTCGGTGCCCAGGCGCTTCAACGAGTTCTCGCACGACTCCATCAGGTGCTTACGCGAGAGGCCCTTGTCGTTCGGGTTGTCGCTCATCGGCCAGAAGGCCTTGGTGGCGATGACCTGGTCCTGGCGACGGTGCTTCGCGAGCGCCTTTCCCAGTGCCGACTCCGCCGCACCGATGGCGTAGATGTCGGCGGTGTCGAAGAAGTTCACGCCGCCGTCCATGGCGGCGGCGACGCAGTCGTCGGTCGTCTTCTGGTCGACCGAGGACCCGATCGTGAGCCAGCTTCCCAGTGCGAACACGGAGACCTGGCAGCCTGAATCACCCAGCGAGCGGTATCTCATCGCGGCATTGTACGGACCGTGCGCCCCGCGCGTCGCGCGACCGCGACGCGACGGTTGCCAAGCTTGCCGCGATCTCGCTTGACCCACCCTCCGGCGCTCGCGAGCATCGCTCCACGGACAGGGACCGTGGGAGATCGAAACGACATGACACATCGGATTCAGGGTGCTGCCCGGCTGGCGGCCATGCTGCTGTTGGTGTCCACCGCCGTCACGGCGCAGCAGCCGGAGACACATCAGACCGACGAGGGCGTCTTCCATGTCGCCGCACTGTCCGAGCTGCAGCTGACGGAAGGCACGTTGCCGACGGCGCGACCACGCTTCGGGTCGGAGTTCACGGCACGCGCCTCGCTCGACGGCCCCGGGGAGGCATTCATCCTGGGTTGGTCATCGGACCGCGACCCCAGTTGGCCTAACTGGTCGAACATCGACGTGCCGACGCAGGAGGCGCTGATCGCGATCCGCCTTGCCCAGCCGCGCTCCGTGCAAGGCAGGCTGTTCCTGCCGACCGAGGACGGCGTCGGGGTCGTTGTGGGCTACAGCGTCGACGCATCCGCTTTCTCCGCCGATGAACGCCCGGCATTTCTCGCCGCCGCACACAGGTACCACGGCGAACGAATGGACGCGGAGATCGCCGGGGGGGCGTGGTGGCGCCACCGGCACGAGCAAGCCTCCGTCGCCTCGGGCGACAAGACTCCCGAGGAGGACGAACAAGCCGCCCGGTTCATCAATCCGCGGCGGCGCTCGACCGTCGAGGACAGTTTCTCCCTGTTCTCCGGGGGGCGCGCGGTCGCGGAGAACCTTCAGCTCGATCGCCTGCTTCCGGCGACGCCCGTCGAAGCCGCGGACGTACCGATCGACACGATCGATGGCATCACGACTCCGGAGTACGACTGGTCCGCGCTGACGGCGGGACTCGCACCTGACACGGATCCGCTCGCCGGGCGGATCCCCCACGACCAGCACGCCATCTTCTTCCCCAGCTTCGACGCCCTGGCCGCGATGACGGACCACGCGAACGAGCTGGGCAGCCCCATCCTCGACGTGTTCGATGAATCCACGAAGGACGCGAGGTCGCGTCAGCGCACCGAGGAGCAGCTCGGGCTGCCGATGACCGCGCTCGCGCGCATCCTGGGGCCGAAGGTGATCCGCAGCATCGCGATCACGGGCAGCGATCCCTACCTGCGCACCGGCACGGACATCGCGCTGATGTTCGAAGCGGTGAACGTGAAGTGGCTGCACTCGTTGATTTCGTCGCGCATGGGCACGGCGATGATGAAGGACTCCCGGTCCAAACGGTACCTGCACGCCGTCCGGCAGATCCCTTACGCGCGCCACTACACGCCCGACCGCAAGCTGGACGCCTACGTCGCGGCGATCGACGACATGGTCGTCGTGACCAACTCGCTGCAACAGCTCGAGCGGCTGGTGGAGGTCTGGGAGGGCAAGCGGGAGTCGCTCGCCTCGTTGCCCGAGTACACCTTCTTCCGCGACCGCTACCCGCGCGGCGCCGAGCGAGAGACCGCGCTGCTCGTGCTGTCCGACGCGACGATCCGCCGCTGGTGCAGTCCGCGCTGGCGCATCGGCAGCTCGCGCCGGGTGCGCGCGGCCGCGGCGTTGGCCGACATCCAGGCCGACCTCGTGGACGAGCCCGTCGCGACGAACCAGTTGCTGAGCGGGCCGCCCCCCGGGCTGGGCGACGTGCTGCTCACGCCGGACGGACCGCGTTGCGGCGACTACGGCTCGCCCTTCTTCCTGACGCCGATCGTCGAGCTGGATCTCGCGTCGGTCACGGAGACGGAAGCCGACCTCTACGCCCGTTGGCGCGAAGGCTACCAGCGCAACTGGACGGGCGTCTTCGATCCGATCGCGGTGCGCTTCGACGTGGGCGAGGACAGCCTCGCACTGGACGTGACCGTGCGGCCGCTGATCGCGGCGTCCGAGTACCAGGGCATGATCGAGATGGCGTCGGGCAGCGAGATCGAGCCGGGCGCCGGCGATCCGCACGACGCGCTGCTGCACTGGACGATGGCCCTCGACGCCAGCTCGACGTGGCTCGGCCGGGAAGCCGCGATGCTGAAGATGCTGTTCCCGCAGATGGATCCGCTCGCGTGGGTCGGCAACAGCGTGTCCTTCTTCGTGGACGACACCCCGTTCTGGGACGACTACATCGCGGCGGAGGACGACGCGCAGTTCTTCTTCGACAACCTCCACCGTCTGCCGCTGGCGCTCCACGCCGAGGTGCGCAACAGCGTGCTGCTCGCCTCGTTCCTGGTGGGCGTGCGCGCCATGGTCGAGCAGAGCGCGCCCGGCATGATGCTCTGGGAGAACAACACCTGGAACGAGAAGCCCTACGTCTCCATGAATCCGAGCGACGCCGCCCGGGACGAGGGCCTGCCGGATCAGGGCAGCATCCACTACGTCGCGTCGGGCCAGGGGCTGACCGTGACGTCCAGCGAGGAGTTGTTGCAACGCGCGATCGACCGGCGCGTCGCGCGCAACGCAGCCACGGACGAAGCGACTCCCGATGAGCCGCTCGGCCGGCACGTGACCGTGAGCATGACGGGGCGCCTGATCGAGTTGTTCGAGAGCATGGCCTACTCGCGGGAACACAACGGGCTGCGCAGGAGTTCGTTCGGCAACCTGCCCATCCTCAACGAGTGGAAGCGGCTGCGGCCCGACGAGGATCCGGTCGCCTTCCACGAGCGCGTGTGGCACGAGCGGCTGCTTTGCACCGGCGGTGGCGAGTACGTCTGGAACGAGGAATGGCAGACCATGGAGTCGACCGTCTACGGCCACCCGCTGGCGCCGCGTGCCGGGCCGCAACTCCCGGCAGCCCTGCACCGCATCGCGTCGGGCGCGGCCGGCCTCACCTTCGAGGAAGACGGCCTGCGCGCCCGCGTAGAGCTCCTGTTCAAGCCGCGCTAGCGGCCGGCGATCACCACCAGTAACGGACCTTGTAGGTGATCGTGCGCTCGCCGCGCGCGGGCACGTCCACGTCGAAGTGCATCGTGCGCGAGTCGATCTTCTCGTGCTCGACGTTGCTCTCGACGATCTCCCAGTTGGTCCAGCGGTAGAGGTTCTCCTTCACGATCACGCGTTCGGCGGAATCCTTGTGGTTCCGCAGCTCGACGCGGATGGTCTCGAACATCTCGTCGCGGCTGTTGTCGATCGAGAAGTCGGTCTGCACGCGCTCGCCGATTACGTCGAAGGCCTGGCCGACCTTCACCAGCACCGTCTCGTCGCGCGGCGTGTGACCGATCAGGTCCTCGCCGATGAACTCCAGCGTGCCGTCGGCGTCGTCCATCTTGTAGACACGCACCTTGCCGGCGGGCAGCGGCATGCCCAGCTTGTTCTGCTCCTCGTTCTCGAAGCGGATGTAGACGTCGACCTTCGGATTGCTCTGCGCACCGAAATTGCGGTCGGTACGCGGACTCGGGAAGAAGCCCCAGTACGCGGCGTCGGGCAGGCCGTAGTAGACCATCACCTTCTCGACCTCCGCGCCCTGCGCGGTCGGGAAGAGCGTGATCTGCTGCGTCGTGTTGGCCAGCACATCGGTGCGACGCGGCAGCGTGTAGAGGTGGTACTCGAAGAAGGTCTTCTCCTCGAAGCCGGAGTCCGACTTCATCGCACTCCGGGCCATCCCCATGCGATAGACCTCCGGCTGCGACGTGACGCGCTGCACGTCGCCCGCGATGAGCTTCAGGCGCGCGTTCTCGTAGGCCGCGCCCGAGACGTTCATCAACGTGACCCAGGCGCCGAGGTCGGCGCGCGTGTCGTCGGCGTTCAGGACGAGGTTGTAGTCGGAGCGCCAGGTCAGCCCCCCGGTCTGGTAGGTCGTGCGCACCTCGTGCTCTCCGCCCTGCTCGGCGTCCAGCTTCCAAACCAGCGTCGGGCGCGTGATCAGCCCGCCGGGCAGCTCGCCCAGCCGGACCTGCGCGCCGGCGTTGAGCAGCCTCAGGCCGTTGGAGGTCTGCACGACGAGCTGGCCCTGCGAGGCGGAGAGCAGGGTGCCCCTGACCCTCTCCGTCTCATCGCCCATCACGACGTCGGCCGTGATCTCGCGGTCCACGTACTTCTCGAGCAGCTTGGACGGGCTGACCAGGTCGAACTGGAAGTTCTGCTCCAGGACCATCGTGCCCTCGGGGTCGGTCAGGTCGGTGAAGCTGACCGTGGTCGGGTCGATGTACTCCGCCACGTCGGTGAAGCGCAGCTCGTTCCGGCCGGCGTCCAGCGAGAGGTGTCGGATGTCCTTCACCACGCCGAAGCCGGGCACGTTCCAGACCCAGTTGTTGTCGTAGCCGTTGCGCTGCTGCGCGATGAAGCGCTGCGGATCGAAGCTGGCCGGATCGGCGGACGAGTAGATCGTCACCGACGGACCCTCGTCGGCCGCGACCGCCGCAGGCAATTGCACCGCGGTCGCATCGTTCGCCAATGCTCCTCCGGCGTTCGGCGCCCCGGCGCAACCCAGCGCGAAGAAGGTCAGGATGGCGGAAAGCTTGCGAGTCATGGCACGGCTCCGATCGTCGGGAGGACACCGCGCGGCGATTCGCGCGCGGCAGCGCCAGCCTAGCGTGGCGGGACCCGGACTGGCGACAGCACGACAACGCGCGACCGGTCGTTTTCTTACGATGACCCGGGGGTCAGTCGTCGAGGCCGCCCTTGCGCAGCTCGGTTCCGTCGCCGGCCCCGCGACGAATGGCGCCCGTGCCATACTTCTCGCGCACCGCGTCGGTCGCGCGATCGATGCTCCTGCCGTGCTCGTCGGTCGCGTCGCGGAACAGCGACTGCTGGCCGGCGCCAAGCGGGCCGAGCTGGCTCAGCGACGCGCCGATCAGGCGCACCGGCTGGAACTCGCTGCGAGCCCAGCGCATGAACAGCTCGCTGGCCCGCTCGCGCAGCAGGTCGGTGCGATCGCTCGCGTTCGGCAGCGTGACGCTGCGCGAGATGGTCTGGAAGTCGCCGAAGCGGATCTTGACCGTCACCGTGCGCGCGGCCAGGCCGTGCCGGCGCAAGCGCAGCGCGACGCGATCGACCTGGGCCAGCAGCACCTGGCGCACGGCCTCGGCCGGCTCCAGGTCGTGACCGAAGGTCTGCTCGGCACCCAGGCTGCGCGCCTCGCCGTCCGGCACGACCGAACGCGTGTCGTCGCCGCGCGCGAGGCGCCAGAAGTGTTCGGCGTGATCTCCGAGCTTCGCCCGCGCCTCCTCCAGCATCATCCCGTGCAGGTCGCCGAAGGTCTCGATGCCGCGCGCGACCAGGCGCTTCTCCGTCGCCGGGCCCACGCCCCACATGCGCTTGATGGGCAGGGGCGCCAGGCGCTCCAGCACCTCGTCCTCCCCCAGCACGGTCAGGCCGTCGGGCTTGTCCCACTCGCTGCACAGCTTGGCGAGGAACTTGTTGGGCGCGACACCGACCGACGCGGTCAACCCGGTCTGCTCCACGATGCGCCGCCGGATCCGCGCCGCGATCTCCGGTGGCTGGCCGAACATGCGGATGCTCCCCCCCACGTCGAGGAAGGCCTCGTCGATGGAGAGCGGCTCGACCAGGGGCGTGATGCTCTCGAAGATCGTGAACACCCGCTCGCTGACCTCGACGTAGCGGTGCATGCGCGGCGACACGATCACCAGGCTCGGGCACAGCCGCTTCGCGCGCCCGATCGGCATGGCCGAGCGACAGCCGAACCGTCGCGACTCGTAGCTGGCGGCGGCGACCACGCCGCGCGGCCCGTCGTGCCCCACGACCACGGGCAGTCCGCGCAGCTCCGGGTTGTCGAGCTGCTCGACCGACGCGTAGAACGCGTCCATGTCCACGTGCAGGATGTCGCAGGCCATCGCGTGCCCATCGTAGCGGCTGGGAGCGCGCGCCGGCCGAGGCCGCTTCTCATCGCGTCTTCCAAGTGTTACGCAGGGAGCCCCAGGAGGAGGAGCACCCCATGGCCCGCGAGTCGGCGCCCGAGGTCGGGCCGGACACGACCGCCGTCAAGCCGAGCCGGCTCAAGCGGTTCGGATGGCGGCTGTTCGTCTTCGCGGCGACGCTCGTGGGCGTGCTGGCGGCAATCGAGGGCTACGCGCGCAGCGCCTACGAGAACCCGCTGGTGCGCGAGCGGCAGCTTGAGGGCATGTTCGTGAACGCCGAGGGCGGCGGCGTCGCGACGCAGCCCGGGTTCGAGGGCGAGCTGACGGTCGACGACCTCACGACCGAGGTGCAGCTCAACAACCTCGGCTTGCGCAGCCCGGACGTGGGGTCACGGGCGCCGGACGAGCTGCGCGTGCTGTGCCTGGGCGACTCGTTCACGTTCGGGTACGGCGTCGACGCCGACACGGCCTACCCCGCCATGCTGCGGAGGGTGCTGGCCGAGCGACTCGGCCGTCCGGTCGTGACAGGCAACGCGGGCGTCCCGGGCTACGGCAGTGTCGAGCAGGCGCGCTGCCTCGACCGCCTGATGGACACCTTCGACCCCGACGTGATCACGATGACGATCTACCTCGGCAACGACTTCCGCGATGACCAGGTGCTCGACTCCTACGTCGTGGACGGTCTGGCGCTCACCGGCGTGTGGGCGCGCACCCTGCGCAGCTCGTGGCGCGCACGCCTGATGATGCGTTCGCGCGCCCTGATGTGGCTGGAGAACTCGCTGATCCAGTCCGGGCACGGGCTCGCGATCCGACCGGTGCTGTCGCAGAAGGAGAAGGAGGCCGCGTTCGGCTACCCGCCCGAGCAGCAGCAGTTCGCCGGGCTGTGGATGGATGTCGTGGACGAGGGCGCCTGGCGCGACCGCGAAGGCACTCCCATCGTCGGCAGGGTGCTCGACCGCGTGGCGACGTCGTTGCGCGCGATGCGGGAGCGCGCAGGCGACGTGCCGGTGCTCGTGCTGATCCTGCCGTCCTGGTACCACCTCGACGAAGCGGACCGCGTGGGCGAGCTGCAGCGCATGGAACTCGAACCGGACGGCTTCCGTCGCGGGCTGATCCAGGAGCGACTGCAGGCGCTGTGCGCCGACCTCTCGATCCCTGTCCTGGATCTCACCGAGACGCTCGACACGCTGGTCGACTCGAGGTCGATGTACCTGCCGGTCAACCGGCACCTGAACGCGGACGGGCACCACCTCGCAGCCGACCGTCTGGCGACGCGCATCGAGGCCCTGCTCACCCCCTGATTCAGCCGAGCCGCGGTACAATCAGTGCATGGGCCTGGCGCATGAGAATCACGTGGTGCGCGACACCGGCCTGGTCCGCATCGACGACTTCCGCTGCCAGGAGCACAACGGCTGTTTCGGCGGCGAGGAGTGCTCGAGCACCGCCACGCTGACCTTCGTGCGCGACGGCGCGTACGAGCGGGAGAGCGCGCGCGGCCGCGCCCTGATCGACGCCAACCAGGTCGACTTCTACAACCCAGCCGAGCCCTACCGCGTGCGCCACCCGGTCGGCAGCGGCGACCGCTGCACGACGATCTCGCTGCGAGACGGCGTGCTGGACGAGCCCTTCCCCTGGCTGTCGGCACCCTGCGACGGGCGCACCTTCCTGATGCAGCGCATGCTGCTGCTCCACGCCCGCGACGCCGACACCCTCGCCGTGGACGAAACCGCGCTGCGCCTGGTCGACGCGACGCTCGCCGCCGGCCGCGCCGCCGGGACCCGCGATGAGGACCAGCACGCCGCCCACCGCGACCTGGCCGAGCACGCCAAGCAGGTCCTCGCCCGGCGCTTCCGCGAGCGGCTGCTGCTCGAGGACGTCGCCGCCGAAACGGAGTGCTCGCCATTCCACCTGGCGCGGACCTTCTCGCGCACCGTCGGAACGACGCTGCACCGCTACCTGACGCGGCTGCGCCTGCACGCCGCGCTCGAACCGATCGTGTCCGGGCAGGACCTGGCGGCCGTGGCTCTCGACCACGGCTTCGCCAACCAGAGCCACCTGACCACGGCCTTCGGCCGCGAGTTCGGGACCACGCCCGCCCGCGCGCGAGGCCGGGCCGCTCGGAGCGCCTGACCGCGCCGCGCCCGGGTCGCGGGCGAGCAAGATCCTGAAAGACCGGTCGCCGGCCGCGCGGCAGACTGGGTGCATGCCCATCGAGGTCCGAGCGCTCACCCCCGACGACTGGCCGCTGCTGGCGCGCCTCTTCGGCGCCACCGGCGCCTGCGGCGGGTGCTGGTGCATGCACTGGCTGATGAAGCGGGGCCACGACTGGGATCGCGAGAAGGGCGCGCGCAACCGCGCTGCCTTTCGACGCCGCGTGCGCGCGGGCAAGGTGCACGGCGTGATCGCAACACGGGACGACGAGCCCATCGGCTGGTGCCACCTCGGCCCGCGTGGCGGCTTCCCGCGCCTGCTGCGCAGCCGCGTCATCGACACCGACGCCGATGACGACGACTGGGCCGTCGTGTGCTTCTACATTCCCGCCGCGCAGCGCGGCGGCGGCGTGGCGAAGCGCCTGCTCGGCGGCGCGGTGAAGCTCGCGCGTGAACAGGGCGCGCGCCGGCTCGAGGGCTACCCGGTGCGCGTCACACAGGGCCGCTACCCGTCCACGTTCGCCTTCGTCGGCGTACCGCGCGTGTTCGAGGCAGCCGGCTTTCGCGACGTCACGCCGCGCGGCGCGCGTCGCCCCGTCTTCCAGAGGAGGTTCCGTCGATGAGCATGTTCAGCATCTGTCGCGAGATCGTCGCCCAGGGCGGCCTGGACGAGAGCCTGAAGAGCCAGTGCGATGCCGAAGCCTCGTTCACGTCCGAGATCGGCGTGCTCGACCGCCACTTCTTCCAGTGCATCCAACAGGATCACGTCATCTGGGCCATCACCGAGTGGACCACCGAGAAGGCGCACAACGACGCGGCCGAGTCGATCATGAAGGTGCGTCGCGACGACCGCGTGGCGAGCGCCTACTTCCGTCCGGGCCTGTACTTCGAGCTGTTCGGGAAGCCCGTCGAAGCGGCCTGTCGCGAGTGGGCCGCGGGCGATGCCGGCCTGGTGGTCGTGTGCCACGGCCTCGTCGCCGATCGCGCCTTCGACGGATGGGGCGAGCGCGTCATGGCTCGACTCGACGCGCTCGGCTCGCCCGAGGGCCTGCTGCGCCTCGACACGTATTGGAACTACGACTCGAAGCGCGAGTTCGTCGCGTTCATGCGCTGGCGCGACGAGACCGCCTACGTCGCCGCCCGCGACGCTCACGACCACACGCCGGAGGAACGCGTCTTCGTCGAGCCCGGGGACCGCTCCGACCTCGCGTCCTTCTGCCAGTTCGAGTGCAGGCCGCTGATCTTCGAGGAGGCGGCGACGGACGCGTAGGCCCGCATCGTGACGACGGTGAGGCCTCCGTCGAGCACGCGCACGGGGCTCCGGCGTGAATTCCGGTCCTGGCCTATGATGGTCGTCCCGTCCACCTCGGCGCCCGGAGCCCTCCGGGCGCGCGTTCTATCTGCACTCACGTTTCGAAGACGGGATCTCACGATGACGAGATGCGTGTCCCTGGTGGTCGCTGTCCTCCTGCTGTCGACGCAGGCGTCCGGCCAGCACTTCTCCGATGTCTCCGGCCAGACCGGAGCGGCGTTCCAGCACATCGACTCGCCGGTGACCAACTGGATGAGCGGCGGGATGGCCTGGTTCGACATGGACGGCGACGGCGACGACGACCTGTTCCTGGCCAGTTCGGACACGGCACACAAGCTGCTCCGGAACGACCGCGGCGTGTTCACGGACCTGTCGGCCGGATCCGGCATCACCGGCAACGCCGTCAACACGGTGGGCGTGGCCGCCGGCGACTACGACCAGGACGGGTACCCCGACCTCTACCTCACGAACTTCAACGAGAATCGCCTCTATCGCAACAACGCGGGCGACGGCACGTTCACCGACGTCACCGATCTGGTCGGGATCGGCGGCGGCTCCGCGTGGTCCACGAGCGCGATGTGGGGCGACTGGGACCGCGACGGCGACCTCGACCTCTACGTCGGAAACTACATCGACGAGATCGACTTCCCCTATCACATCGGGGAGCCCAACCGGTTCTGGGTCAACGAGGGCACGCCGCAGGCCCCGGAGTTCGTGGACCGCGCTCCGGAGCTGGGCCTCGACCTTCTCACCCGGTTCGGCCCGCCCCATCCGTCGTATCCGAGCAACCCGCACCTCGACGAGATGACCGCGGCGACGACCCTGTCGCTCAATGCGACCGACTACGACGACGACGGCGACCAGGACCTGTTCGTCGGCAACGACTTCGGCATGTTCATCACGCCCAGCAAGCTGTTCCGCAACGACACGTTGCCCGGTGGCGAGCTGAGGTTCACGGACGTCAGCGTCCAGACGCACCTGCACGACTACCCGCAGTTCAACATGGGCATCGAGGCGGCCGACTACGACCTCGACGGCGACTGGGACCTGTACCTGAGCGACATGGGACCGAACAAGCTGCTGCGCAACGACCACGGCGTGTTCGTGGACGCCACGGCCATCTCGGGTCCGGTCGGGCAGATGATCAGCACCGCCGTGACCTCCTGGGCCGCCCTCTGGGAGGACTTCGACAACGACGGCTTCCAGGACCTGTACGTGGTCAACGGCTACATCGAGGCGGCATTCCCCAACAAGCTCGCCGCCAAGAACCGCATGTACATCAACCAGGGAGACGGCACGTTCGCGTACCTGGGCGGCTCGGGGCTCGAGGACACCGGGCTCGGGCGGAGCGCCGGGCACGCGGACTACGACGCCGACGGCATGCTGGACATCTACCTGATGAACAACGGCTCGCCGCTGCAGATCCCGATCGCTCCGTGCGCGTTGTTCCGGAACAACGGGACCATCGGCGACCCGACCAACCACTGGTTGCAGCTGCGCCTGCGCGGCGAGCGGAGCAACACCGAGGCGCTGGGCGCGCTGGTCGACGTCTGGGTCGGGAACGTAGTGCTCAAGCGGCAGGTCAAGTCGCGCATGCCGTTCCTCTCCAGCCCGACGCGGGTCCTCCACGTCGGCCTCGGCCCGCTGCAGCGCGCCGATCGCATCGCGTTCCGCTGGCCCTCGGGCACGTACCAGGAGTGGCACGACGTGGCCGTCGACGCCACGCGCGAGGTGCGCGAGCCGCGCGTCGTGATCCACGGGACGCAGATGGCGAGCACCGAGCGCGGGAGTCCGCAACTGGTCGTCGAGGCGCGCAACCTGCACCACGCCGAGGTCGGTTTCGCAACCCGGGTCGTTCTGAAGAACGTCGCCGGTCAGACCATCACGCGCACGGTCGACGCCCGGTGTGACGCCGGCGACACGATGCGGATCACCGTGCCGATCGCGGCCGGCCTGCAGCCTCTCGCCTCGTGGCGCGTCGAGGTCCGCGACCACGAGACGCAGGCGCTGGATGTCCGCGTGGGCGGCGTCTAACGCGGGGAGTGCCAGCCCGGCGACCTCGGCTGTCGATGAGGCGGATCGCGGCGCCCGGGTGCACGTCCGGTGCCGGTCAGGTCTCGAGTCCGGGATGCATCGCCCGCCATCCTGAGGGCATCTCGCTGCCAGCCGACGACGGCTGCAGAGCACGAAGCCGGGGCTGCCCGGGGTTTTCTTGGCCCAGCCCTCATCAGCTGACTAAATAGTCAGTTGATGGTTTACGCTGACGTGAATGCTCAGCTCGGCCGCCTTCCGGTTGAGTCCGGCACGCAACACAACAAGGAGCCGCACATGAGAATCCTCCTGACCCTTCTGCTCAGCGTGACTGGCCCGGCCCTCGCGCTCCACGCACAAGGACTCACCGTCGATCCACGAGCGGGCCACACGGCGAACGGACGGGACTACGAGGCACAGGACATGCCGCCCCCCGTGCTGATCAAGATCGGCGACGGCATCAACTCCAGTGGCAAGTTCAATGGGACCGATCAGACCCCCTTCATCCAGGCACTCGCCGCGCTCCCCGCGGGCGGGACCATCCTCGTGGGGGCGGGCGTCTACACCTTCGGCATGCCTGTCCAGGTGAGCGCGCAAGGCGTCACCATCAGCGGCACCGGCGCACAGTTGATGTCGAGCGACGACGTGGACGTCGGGCTCTTGGATGTGAGAGCGGACCACTTCACCCTCGTGGGCCTCGAGTTGCGCGACGACGCGCCGGCGCGGGACCACGCGCTGCTTCGCATGACGGGCAGCCAGGCCCGCATCCGCGACTGCACCTTCTTCGGCGGCGACGCCGGCTCCTTCGAGCCCCACTTCATCCGCCTCGAGGGACAGGAGTCCCACAACCTGATCGAGGAGAACACGTTCATCCCGAGCAGGGGGTGGACGGCCATCCATGCCACGAACTCATGCGCGCTGAACATCATCCGCAACAGTTTCAGCGGGGTCGGCACGGGCGGGCCGCTGATGATGAAGTACGCCATCTGGGCCTACAACACCGCTTTCGGCGAGATCAAGGGCAACAAGTTCCTCTCGTTGGGCACGCCCGAGGAACTCTCGGACGCCGTGATCTACTCGGAAAATGCCACCGTCGACTCTCACCACTGGACGATCGCGAACAACACCTTCCACATGCTGAATTGTCGGCGCGTCATGGAGTTGCGCGGCTCGAGCTTCAACCTGATCGAGGGCAATTCCATCGGCCGCATCCTGGATCCATCCCTCGTTGCCGTGATCGACATCTCCAGCAATTCCGCCGGGTACGACCCCACCGCGACATCGATCACGAACAACGAGTTCCACAACTTCTCGGCGCTGGCCATCAAGATCAACGATGGCGCCGGCTTCCTGATCAGCGGGAACCTGTTCACGCTCATGAACTCGACGGCCATCGAGATCGGCGACGACGGGCCGACGGACTACACGAACATCGTCTCGAACCTGTTCAGGGCGACCGCGCAGATCGGCTCGCACCCCGCGGTCAGCGTGCTCTCCGGCGTGGGACACGCGATTCACTCGAATTCCATCTACGGCTTCACGACGCCGGGAGTCTTCGTCAGCCCCCTGATCAACCCTGCCGACTACTCGAGGCAGGGCAACTACTACCGCAACTAGTCCTCCACCGCACCACAGGCTAGAACGACCAGTCCCCACGGCTCGGTCGCCGACGACACTTGACCGCCGAACCCCGTGGCGTCGAGGATCGAAGCGCTCTGGGCGCGGACGGGATCCAGCGGGAAGCCCGGCACCAACGGGGAAGTTCGCTCGGAGGGAACGAGGAACGAAGGAGGAGGAGAGTCATGGCGTCAGTCGTCGAACGCGAATCCACCGGGCGCATCGAAGCCTTCACCGATGGCGTCGTCGCCATCGTGATCACGCTGCTCATCCTCGAGATCAAGGTGCCGCACGACCTGCCGGCGGGGCACGGCCTCGCCGACGCGCTGTTGGAGCTCTGGCCCTCCTACCTGGCGTTCTTCGCCAGCTTCGCCACGGTGGGCATCATCTGGGTCAACCACCGCCGCTTCTTCAACCTGATCAAGCGTACGGACAACACCCTGCTGCTCCTCAACCTGCTGCTGCTCCTGTGGGTGACGATCGTTCCCTTCGCGACGGCACTGGTCGCCGAGCACATCGGCCTCGAAGGCGAGCGCATCGCGGCCGTGATCTACTCGGGTCTGGGTGTCCTGATCACGCTGACCTTCAGCCTGATCTGGTTCTACGCCGCGACCAAGAAGGGACTCATCGACGAGAAGGCGGACCAGCGGCTGCTTCGCTCGATCACCAGGATGTGCCGGGTCGGACCGGCGTTCTACCTGGGCGCGGTCGCGGTCGCCCTGGTGAACGTCACCCTCAGCATCGTCGTGATCCTGCTCCTGGCGACGCTGTTCAGCCTGCCCTCGCGAAGCTCGGCCCGCGAACTGATCGAGTGAATCACGCCGCGTGACCCGCGGTTCCTCAGGCGTCGTCGACCCGGATCAGGATCAGGTCGTCCTCCTGCATTGCGACACGCAGGCCGTCATGCAGTGCGAGGTATGCGGGCAGCGCGTCGATCTGGTCGGCATCGCCGGTGCGGCGGAACGGGCGGCGGACGAGCACCCAGCGCACGCCGGCGTCGCGCAGCAGCCGGACGTTCTCCTCGGCCGTGGCGGACAGCGCCTCCGGGTCCGAACGGTCGAGCAAGAGCGGGCTGATGAAGCGACGGACGACAGGCGACTGCTCGACGAATGCCAAGGTCTCGGCCGGCACGCGCGAAATGGGACCCAACGTCATCGGCCGCTCGTGCACGACCTGGCCCAGCGCCATCCGGCGCATGCCCAGCTCGTCGAAGGGCAACTCCAGCACGCTGCCCGGGGCATCATCCGCCGCGATGACGCGGTGCGCCTCGTCCGGCACCAGCGGCGCAAACCGGACAGGGCGCCCGACCCAGACCACCGCGGTCAGCACGAGGAGGGTCCAGGCCGCCGGACCCAGCCAACGCCAACTGCGCGCCAGCCCCAGCGTGGCGACGACCACGAGTCCGAAGTGGAAGCTGCGCAGGATCACGACCGTGTAGCGCTGCGCCTCCATCCCCGGCACGACCCGACTGAGCCAGTACCACGGCATGCGCACGACCTCGCCGCCGATCTGGCGATACGGACCGAGCGCGAGCAGGAAACCCACGACGGCAAGCACCGCGAAGGGCCACGACGAGCGCCGTCCCAGCCCCCACGCCGCGGCGAGCGCGACGAGCAGGATCGTCCCCACGGCCATCACCCGTTCGAGCTTCGTCGAGTCGGCTTGCGGTCGGAAGCTGGTGTAGATCGCGCGGATCTCCCGGCCCGGCTCGCGCTGCCACCCTTCGTCGCCCATCGACGCTTCGTGCAGGGACGGGCTGAGGTAGTAGAGGGTGCTGGAGAGATCCGGCGAGAGCACGGCCTGGCGTGGGCTCGGCGCGCCCGTGAACAAAAGGTCCGAGGCGACGTCCAGGCCCGAGCCGTCGCGTTCCGCCGCGACGAAGAACACGAGCAACGGCGACAGCAGCGCGGTCGCCACGACACCGGCAAGCGTGATGCGACCGAGCGTCGGCCACGCGGGCGCGCCGCGACGACAGAGCAGCCACCAGAGCGCCGCCCCGGCCAGCGCGATCTCGGGCAGGATCGAGGCGTCGCTGCCGCCCGCCACGGCAATCAGGACGCCCGCGCCGAGCAGCGTGCGCACGCGCCGGCCCTCGACCGCGAGGATCAGCAGCCAGCACGCGTAGGGCAGGAAGAAGGAGGTGAGGTAGTGCGGCCGCGTGAGCTGGATGAAGCGGAACGGCACGAACGCGAACAGGCACGCACCGAGGAAGGCGACCAGGAGAGGCACGCGCAGCGAGCGCAGGAAACCGGTCATCCCGTGCACGGCCAGCGGGAACGACAGGAAGGCGACCAGCTTCAACGTCAGCACCGCGCCGGGCAGGCCTCCCATCAGCGCCTGGAACGGAATCGAGAACAACCCGAAGACGAAGCCCAGAGGAGAGGTGGCCACGTTCACGCCATGCGGAACGAAGATCTCCGGGTTGAAGAAGGGCGAGACGTGCAGCTCGAACAGCGCCCGGTAGACCCACCGGAAGTTCCAGTAGCCCACGTAGTCGTCGAGCGTCCGGTCCGTCATCCGCGTGAGGTCGCCGAGGTGCAGCACCAGCGGCCAGGTCGCCGCGACGGCGAGCAACGCACCGGCGAGCAACACGCCCACATGCTCTCGGCCTCGCATCCCCTGCGGGGTCATGTCTCTCCCCTCGTCATCGCCCGGTGACGCGTGCTACGTCCGGGCGCGACATCCTCCGGCTTGCTCCGTGTTGACGGCATTCCCCCACGAGGATACGACGGGAGCGTATCGTAGGATCGGCGTACGCACGGAGTTCCCGGTGGGCACACGAATGAATCGAAGGTCTGCGTGGCTCGTCTGCCTGGGCGCCGTTCTGTCCGCATGTGGAGGTGATGCTGCGCCGGAGACCGGGACGTACGAGCAGCCTCCCATCGTCCTGATCGTCATCGACACGCTGCGGGCCGACCACCTGGGCTGCTACGGATACGACCTCGACACAAGCCCGCGCCTGGATGCCTTTGCGGACCAGGCATATCACTTCGAAGCGAACACGACGCAGTGCAATGCGACGTTCGCCTCCCTCACGTCGATCCTCACGGGCCTGTACCCGAAGACACACCTCAACTACCTGCCGGTGCCCCTCGACCAACTGGGGTCCGAGAACCGCGGCGTTCAATCCCTCGCGGAAGGCCTGCAAGAACACGGCTACTACACCGCGGCCGGAGTCAGCCACAACATGTGGGAGGCAAGGCCGAGGAAGATGCTCGTCGGGCGCGGCTGGGACGCCTTCAGCGTCATCCCCCCGTGGCTCCCCAACGAGGAGCGCATCGGTGATGCCGGTCGGGCCGATCAGACCAATGCCCGCCTCTTCAAGATGCTCGACGAGTGGCGTGACAACCACGGCGAGCAGCCCCCCTTCCTCTGGGCGCACTACTTCGACCCGCACACGGCGTACGACCCGCCCGAGCCGGACCGCAACGCGTTCCTGGCGGACCACCTCGCGGCGGCCGGGCTCTCGCATCACTTCGAGAGCTTGTCGCCCCTCGCCCCCGGGAAGCCGCGCCAGGACTACATCAACAACACCGCGGACGAGACCGAGAGGGTCGATCTGCGCATGGCGAATGGGCGCGCTCTCTACGATGGCGAGATCCGCTTCTGCGACCGACAGATCGGATTGCTCTTCGACAGGCTGCGCCGCGACGGGATCTTCGACGACGCCATCATCGTCGTCATGGCCGACCACGGTGAGAACCTCGGCGGCCCGGAGGCGAGCCGCGCCGGCCTCTCCTTCACGCACAAGGGACTCTACGAGGGAGTCGCCTCGACTCCCCTGCTGGTGAAGCTGCCCGGCCAGCGTGTTGGCCGGACGAGCCGAAGCCTCACCCAGAACATCGACGTGATGCCGACGATCTTCGACCTGCTCGGACTGCCGATTGATCCCGATGTCCAGGGCGCGAGCTTGCGGCCGCTGTTCGATGACCCCGACGCGACCGTGCACGACCGCGTGTTCATCGAGTCATCGGACCACCTGGCGAAGGCGTTCAAGGAATCGGACCTCAAGTTCATCGACACGGGCGGAGGAGCAAAGCCGTCCCTGTTCCGGTGGCGGACCGACCCGCGCGAGACCACCGACCTCTACGACGAGTCACCGCCCGGTGTTCGCGAACGGCTCACGACGGTCATGAAGAAGTTTCGCCCCCTCAACACAGTGCAGATCCGCTTCGTGCCCGACTCGCGACCGTACACCGTCGAGCTCGAGGTGCAGCTGCTCACGTCGCGCCTCGAGGAGGTGATCGGCGTGGAGTGGTCGAGCCCCGAGAAGCTGAACAGGTTCCACTGGACGGGAACCGTGGGCGCCGATCCGATCGAGATCACGCTGTTCCTCGATCGTACCGACACGAACAGCCGCTGGCGGCTGACCACCGATCAAGCGGGCAATCTCCAGGACCGGGTGCATCTCGGAGCGATGCCGCTCGTGAACAGCGCCGCTCTCCCGGACTGGGTCCATCGGGGCCCGCCTCCCGCCAGCCCGCAAGTGAAGCTGGCGTCGGCACCCGGCGGGGAGACGTTCGAGGTCGAGCTGGTCGCGACAGAGGGCATGACCACGGTCGAGTTGAGCTACCCGTGGAAAGGCACTGGGATCCCGTTCGCGCTGCACCCGCTCGGCAAGTTGGAAGTGCTCGAGTCCGAGGGTTTCGGACCGCTCAAGTTCATCCCAGCGTTGGCGGTGAGCGGGCTGCGAGTGGACGGACCCGGTCGGGTCCTTCTCGCCACGCCAAAGACGAAGAGGGGGATCGCGAGCCTGGTTCGCATCGATGGCCGTTGGCCTGCTCCCGAGCAGGTCTCGCTGGACGGCCAGGGAGTCGCCGCCGACTCTCTCGGCTTCTGGCTCATCGGCAACCGCCTGGCCGCCGCCATGCTCGGCGGTGCCGACGCCGAAGCTGCGCCCGGGTCGGTCGTGATCCGGGCGACGGCGAGCAGCAGCCCGGCGGAGATCGACCCGGAGACGCTCGCCCCCGAGCGGGTCGATCAGTTGCGAGAGCTGGGATACGTTCGCTGACGCGACCCGCGGACCCGAACCCTCACTGCCCGAGTAGCTGAGGAACCTGCGGTGGCCCGACAGGTGCCTGTGCGGGGCCCAGTCTCGGATGCGTCGACAAACCGAGGGCAGCTCGGGTCGCGTCCGGGATGCCGTAGCCGCGCACGAACAGCGGGTCGAACGTGCCGGTGGCGAGGAAGCCGCTCGCCGTCTCGATCAGGCGGGAGCGCATCGTCGCCGGGCTCCACTTCGGCCGGGCCTGGATGATGCAGGCCACCATCGACGCCATGAGCGACGTCGCGACGGACGTGCCGCCCGTGTCCGTCGTGCAGTCCGCGTCCTCGTGGGCGCAGATCGTGTAGACGTCGTCGGCCAGCGCGAGCAGCTCCGGCTTGACGCGTCCGTCCCCGGTCGGACCGTCCGACGAGAAGTCGACGATCATGCCCGACGGTTCCACGCCTCCGGTGGTGATCACGTGGAAGGCATCGCCCGGCGCCATCAGCGATGAGGTGGCCGGGTCCAGGTCGTTGCCGTTGTTGCCGGCCGCGGTGACGCAGATCAGGCCGTTCGACGTGGCGGCGTTCACGGCGATCGTCGTCACGGCGGTCAGGCCGTCGAGTTGGTCCTGGGTGTACCAATCGTCGTAGCCGAGTGACGAGGTCGCCATGTCGGCCCCGTTGGCCTCGATGAACTGCAGTCCGGCGACGTAGAAGTCCTCCTCCTGCTGGTACTCGCTGGTCGCGTCTTCCGTCTTGCACAGGATGAAGGATGCGTCGAACGCGCCACCCATGATCACCCCGGGAAGATAGCCGGCGATCGTGCCCAGGATCATCGTTCCGTGATTGTGCTGAGCCGACATATCACCCGGCTCGATGCCGGTGAACCCGTCGTTGTTGAGGAAGTCCCACTCCAGGACGACATCGATCACGTGGCCGGGTTGATTGAACGCTTCGTGCCCGAGATGGAAGCCCGTGTCCAGCACACCGATCACGACGCCCGAGCCGGTGAACCCCATCTGGTGCAAGGGGATCAGGTTCAGTTGGTCGAGTTGCGCGTAGCTGAGTCCGTAGAACGGTGTGACGGCTTGCGGGTGAGGTGGCGGCTGCCCACCGCCGATCGGGCCGGTCGAGGCACCGCCCAACTGGCCGTCGATCAGAGAGCCGCGGCGCACAGGCTCGATGCGATCCACGAAGGGAAGCTCTGCGATCGCGCGGAACTGCTCCAGCGTGCCGTGGACGCTGATGGCGTTGAGCCAGGAGCTTTCGACGGAGAGCGTGGCGCCGGACCCGAGCACAGCCTGCACGTAGGGCTGGTGGACCGGCACATCGCGCAGGTCCACATCGCCGGGGACCATGCGCCGGTTCCTGCGCCGCTCGAGCGTGCGCGGATGGAGATCGAGCCGCGCACGCTGCAACGCGGCCTCGACGACGCGCGAACCCACGAGCCCCTTGTTCTCGAAGAAGACCCAACCCTTCGAAGGCCCGCGGTCGTCCAGCAGCCGCACCATGTGCGGGTGCAGCGTCTCCTGGTGTTCCGAGGTGGCTTGCTGCCCCCCCGCGCTTGCGCTCAAGACCCCGAGCACGATCCACGCGGTGACCCGGTCTGCGAACGCTCTCATCCTTGAGACATCGCGTTCATGAATGCGAGGAGCATATCGCCACGGTCCTTTCCGCCACGTCCATCCCGCATTGCCCGGCATGGACGCTCACAACGTAGCACCTCGCCGCAAACCCGCCCAGTTCGCGGAATGCGCGTAACCGCTTCCCGCCGCCGCCGTCAGGGGGCGCCGGTGGCTTCGCGCGTCGCCGCCGACGCCGGACTCCCGTGCGCACGGCGCACCTGCTGCTCGATCCACGCGTAGGTGCGCGCCAATCCCTGATCGAGGGACAGCGAGGGCTCCCAGCCGAGGACGGACCGCAGCCGCGAGTTGTCGGAGTTGCGTCCGCGCACGCCCTGCGGGCCGGGCACGTGGCGCTTCTCGATCTCGATGCCGGCGATGGACGCGATCAGATCGGCCAGCCCGTCGATCGTGATCATCCGGTCCTGTCCGAGGTTGAGCGGCTCACGGCAGTCGCTCGCCATCAGCCGGTCCATGCCCTCGACACAGTCCGACACGTGGCAGAACGACCTGGTCTGCTGACCGTCGCCCCAGATCTCAATCTCGCGGGTGCCGGTCAGCTTGGCGAGCGCGATCTTCCGGCACAGCGCGGCCGGCACCTTCTCGCGGCCGCCGTCCCACGTGCCCAGTTCGCCGAAGATGTTGTGGAAGCGCGCGACGCGCACCTCGAACCCGAACTCCTCGTGGGAGTGCATGAGCAGGCGCTCCGTCACGAGCTTCTCCCACCCGTAGGCCTCCTGCGGCATCGCCGGATAGACCTCGTCCTCCCGTAACGGCGGAGCGTCGGGCTGCTCCTGACGGAAGTCGGGGTAGACGCAGGCCGAGGACGCGTAGAACAGGCCGCCGACTCCGTTCTCGCGGGCGGCCTTGATCGTGTGCGTGTCGATCAACAGGTTGTTCGACAGCACCTCCGCCTGGTGCACGCTCAGGTAGCCCATCCCTCCCATGTCCGCCGCCAGCGCGTAGACGCGTTCGACGTCGCGCGTCGCCTCGAGACAGTTCTCGTAGCGACGCAGGTCCAGGAGGGCGAACTCGTCCGCGACACTGGGCGCGAACTCGGGGCGCTTGATGTCCACACCGCGAACCCAATGCCCCGCCGCCTTCAGGTGGGTGACGAGGTGATGGCCGATGAAGCCGCCGGCGCCGGTGACGAGGACTCGCATGGTCGTGAGCTTATCGTGTCCCTACTCGAGAGTTCCCGTGAAGTCGCTCTCGACGAAGTGGAAGAAGCACACCTTGGTCTCGTGCCCGTCCGGCAGGGCCTCCCTCCAATGCGGGGTCTTCGTGCCGTGGAAGAAGACCGCATCACCCATCCCGAGCAGGACCTCCCTGGGCTCGCCGTCGACCCGCAGGTAGATCGGCCAGGGCTTTTCCTGCTCCGCGGTCGGCCCCATGTCAAGGACGACGGACGCGTTCAGGAAGCACTGATCCCGATCCGTGTGCTCGTCCAGGACAGCACCAGGCGCATAGTCGGAGAGGAAGTTGTAGGACCGCTTGACGGTCTCGGGCACCAATCGGTTCGCAAGGTCCTCGAACTGGTTGTGGATGACCTGGCACACCGGTTCGTTCTTGATCCAGGCTCTTCCCTCGACCTGCACGGTGTCGTCACGGAAGAAGCCGGACGTCCTCGCGCCGCGCACGTACGACCTGACCGATGCGATCTGCGGCGGGCTCAGGACGCCCCTGAGGACACAGTAGCCGTCCCTTCCGAATCCCGCGCGCGCTCGCTCCACCTGCTCGTTCCACAGGCGGCGCGCTTCCGGCACACGCTCGCGCTCGACCAGCACGTCCAGCGCGCAGAGTTCTTCGACCAGGCGACCGGACAGCTCCTGCGGCTGGATCGTCCCCGCGTGCAGTCCAGCGATCACGTCGCCCCACTCCCCCGACAGGACGCTGGGAATGGCAATCCCCGTTCCCGGGTCTCCGTGCCAGACCAGCGGAGCGGCGCTCGGCAATTGCGCGTTCCTGATGAGCGGCCTGAGTCGTCGAGGGATCTTGTCGCCGTGTTGAACGACGAGGGCGGGGTTCACGATCACGCCCTCGCGGGCACCCTGCGAGACGCTCCGCCGGGCAACCGGGAGCAGTGACAGGACGTCCCGGTCGAGCGCCGGCAACCCCGCACGCGTCGGAACTCGCGCCTCGTCGATCAGGACGCCCATCTCGACGAGTTCCTCGACATCGCCGCCGGGGAACGAGTCGATGGGCTCCGATCGGGCAACCCGCCTCAGGATCCGGATCTTGTTGCGGACGTCGCGTGCCTTCGCTCGCGACAGGTCGATGCAGGTCTTGCGAGCCGTCGCCCCCTTGATCGGAGCGCGAACCTCCAACGTCGAGTCGTAGATCTTCGCGCAAAGCCTCAACAGCGGCGCACGGCGGCGGACGTTCTTCCGGTTCAGGAGCACGGTGCCCTTCGCGAAACTGAACCGGGCTTCCGCGTGCGGGTTGACCCTCACCCTGGACGGCACGGCGGCCACGCCGGGATCGTCGTCACCAGGCTGGCTCATGGCGCCCGCTCTCATCGCGAGATGCCCGCGGGCCCGTTGCTCTCCTGCCAATCGATGAACCGGTGCACGGCACTCAGGGCTCGATGGTCGGTCAGCGTGCTCGTTCGGGCCGGGCTCGGTGGACGTCCCCAAGGTGTCGTCAGCGTGGCAGGCGTGTAGTCCCACTTCGCCCACACCCTCCGGCCGTCGCTGTCGCGCATGGGCTGACAGTAGTGCGCCATGCGAGCGCCCCGGTCATCAGGCAGGGTGCCGGACCAGTTGTTGCAGGTGCCCAACGCCGGGATCGTGTGGACGTCGAGGTTCGCCTCCGACATGGCCATGACCAGAGCGTACATCTCGGACAACCAACTCCGCGAGGCGAGGTAGAGCTCCCGGGAGAAGCGGCAGAAGGAGTCGATGATCCTCCGCATGTCTCCGACCGTCATGCAGAACGGAAACATCATGGCCTGCTCTTGGGGAACGAGATGCTGCTGATGCTCCTCCGCACCATGCTTCGTCGCGAACTGCTGGTCGTAACCCCACCAGTGTTGCCCGACGACATGACCTTCGGACACGCCCGCCGCCGATGTGTCCCAGCTCTCGCTGAAGACCATGTCCGGATCCAACCAGAGCAACTTCGTTCCGGCACCGAGATGAGGGTGCGCGTCCAGGAACGCCTTCATGGCGAACGGCTTGTTGAGGCAATAGAAGTGGTGTCGCTTGTCGGGCTCCCGATCGAGCAGGCGCCTCGCCAGCTTGGCCAGCTTGTAGACGACGTCGTGCCTGGTGTCGGCGAAGGACGGGGTCACCAACGTGTACCCCAGCTGGGATCTCGCCGGCGGCATGCGCGGGAACCGGTCATCCATGGAACACAGGCGAACGATCGCACCGTCCTGCCCCGACTCGCGGACGCTGAAGTCCAGCAGGTCGGACTGCCACCGTTGGTACGGCGAGTTGCTCATGCTGTAGACGACGTACTGGTCGGACTCGGGCAAGCTCGACGGCGGCGTTGACGGTTCACGGATCATCGGAGCTCGGTCCCACGTCGGTCTCTGGCCTCCGATCCTACCGGGCCCGGACCGTGAACCCCGCGACCCGTGCGTGCGGTCGAGGAGAGCGCGCGTCATCGACTAGGATCGGGCCGACCACGGGAGGGACGGCGGATGAGCACGATGCACGAGGCGCTGGGCCCCTGCCCCCGGCCCGTGCCCTCGCCGCGTCCCGACCTCGAGACCATCGCCTTCGATTGGGATCGAGGTGGCTGGAACAACATCGTCATGGGTGTCGAGGTCATGGTCTGCCTGGCCAGGATGTTCGACCGGGCCCTGGTCATGCCCGATGCCGCCAAGTGGTACTTCCTGAGTGGCGAGACGCACCTGTTCGACTTCTACGACGAAGCCACCTTCAAATCGTTCGTGCCCACCTCGCAGCCGAAGGCGGGGACGGAGTGGATCGCGAAGGGGAAGTTCTTCAAGGACGGCGTCCTGGATCTCGACGAGATCCGGAAGCACCGCGAGGCCGACCACTGGGTCTTCCCGAAGGACACGCGGATGTTCTCCTACTTCCCCCTGGCCTTCACGCAGCCGAAGCCGGCGCTGCGTCGCTCCCTCCTGCGGCTCTGGTCGCTGACCTTCGGGCCCATCGCCGCCCGGAAGGCCACGGCACTGTCTCGCAGGAACAACGCACTCATCAGGAACTCGCTCAGGATCCGGTCGGAGCTCATCGACAAGGCGATCGAGCTGCTCGACGAGCACGACCTTCGCACTGGAGAGTTCGTGGCCCTGCACGTCAGGAGGAACGACTTCCAATACGAGGAGGTGCTGGAGCGAAGGTGCGATGACATCGCCGACCATGTCACGAAAGACACCGGTCCGGAGAAGCCCATCCTCATCCTGAGCGATGTCTACGACCAGGAGTTGATCGATTGCATCCGGTCACGAGGCAACCGGGTCGTCTGCTGGTCGCAGAAGGAGCACGAGGGCAAGAAGGTCAAGTCGAACCGGAACGACGCCTTCTACTCCGAGACCGTCTCCAAGGAAGGCATCGTCCTGGACATGCTGTGCGCCGCCGCCGCAGCCAGGTTCCACGGATCGCCTTCCTCGACGTTCTCATCGCGCATCGCGCTCTGGCGCGGACTGCTCTCGCGAATCGATCCGCGAATCGACGACACGCTCCACTACACGATGCCCTTCACCGACGACGAGTTCGGCACGGCGAAGTACTGGTGGTCGGCGGTCGATCGGAGCTACTGGACGGACATCCCGGCGGCCTGACCTGCTCGCCCACAGCCGACCGACGACGCAGGCCGCGACGAACGCGACGCCTCGCGAACAGTCCGGACAACGGCCCGGCCCGCGGCGTCACTCGAGGTCACGCCAGCCGAAACCCCTTCGACCGCACTACAGCTTGATCCGCAGTTCTCCGGTCGGCGTCTTGTACAGATCACCCGACACGAGACCAGCGACTCCAGCTGCAGAGTCATCACCGTGCGTGGGCAAAGCGGTGATGTTGACCCCGCCAAGAGCATTCAGCCGCATGACCGGACCACCGATGGCGCTCTCCACGATGTACTCGTCTGCGTTGTAGTTCGGAAACAAGCGCCAGCCGTTGTCAGGCCGAGCCGTGTTGATCTGGTTGATGCTCGCGCCGACCGTCTGCCCGCCCTCGAGGTGCAGTCCGTACTGGGGGCTCTCCTCGCCGACGCCGATGAACCCGCTGCCGGCGATCACGCACTTGTCGTCGCCCGCCTTCAGGAAGTCTCCGCTGTTGGTCTCGAGGAGCAGCACATCGTCGGTGTTCGTGGACACCTGGACGGTGTTGCTGAACTGGTTCGCCACGCTGCCCGAGGAGATGAACTGCGGCTTCGTGTCGAAGGCCAGCGTCCCGAGATACAGATCGTTGTAGTTGGCGAACGTGCAGTTCAGGGCACGGAAGTCGAAAGGCTCGTTGCTGAGGAGCACTGCCGTGTCGTTGTACTCGAAGTAACAGGACACGGCCGAGACGGACGCCCCCCCATCGACCTCCAGGCCCACGCCACCATCCATGCTGGTCATGTGCAGCTTGGTCGCGACGCCGTTGGTGTAGATGTTGGTCTCGTATCCGGTGATCACGCAATCGTGGATCTTGCTGTCGTTGCCGGCACTGTTGCCGACCTGGCTCCCCGCCATGCGGACTCCGAAACTGCCCGGCCACTCATTCTGGTTCGTGTAGTTCCGGATGATGCACCCTTCGATCGAGTGCCTGTACGCGGCACCGAAGGCGTGATCCATGTAGAGATCGATCCCGCGATAGACCGAGTACATCTCGATGTTGATGAACTTGCATTGAGAGGCGTGAGGTCGCGCCGGCGTGTTCTCGACCCGGAAAGCGGTCGCTTGCAGCAGAGGGGCGGACTGCCTGATGTGTCCGCCGATGAAGCTGTGCTTCTCACCACGAATGGTGAAGAGCGGGTCTGCATCGTCGTCGATGTGGAGATAGGCCCCGCGCATGACGGTCGTGATCGGAAACCCCGAATCGATGACGACACCCGAGAAGGCGTAGGTCTCTCCGGGTGGGAACACGACCGTGTGTCCCGAGCCCTTGCCCTGGGCAACGCTGATCGCCTGGTCGTAGGCGGCTTGCACGGCTTCACCGGTCGTCGCGTACTTGCCGATGAAGTCCATGACGTTGACGCAACCGGCACACGCGCTGCATCCGTTGCCCGGACACGTTGGCTTGCCGGTTGTCGCGGCGATGCGTGGGCGACCGCCGAGCGTCACGCCTCCCGCGCCCGGGCCGACGAACAGCACGCTGCTGCCTCCGGGCGGCGCGGCATCGACCGGCATCTGCCCACCGGCAGAACCGGCCGGGGGCGTGGCGGTCGTCGAGCCACCGCCCGCCGTGGTCACGCTGCCACTCGCCGAGTCCGACCCATTCCCTTCGTCGAGTATCGAGGCCAGCAGCAGCGCGAGCAGTTCGGCGTCGGTCTCCGAGAGCACGGTCAGCGGATCGGTACCGCTCGAAGCCGCGGCGTCGCGCACGAAGCGTCCGCGTGCTTGTGCCCAGAAGAGCACGTCGCCACCGACGTTGTGCAGCAGCAGGTCGGTCAGGCCGTCGCCGTCCACGTCGATGCGCTCGGCGTTCTTGCCCAGCCCTGCGTCGGCCAGGCCCAGTGCCTGCGTGGCATCGCCGAAACGGCCGCTGCCGTCGCCGAGCAGCGCGACGTTGTCCCCGGGCGACACCAGGTACAGGTCGGGCAGCGTGTCCCCATCGAGGTCGCCGACGAGCACGTCACTCACAAGGACCTGCGGCAGCCGTTGCTGCACGGGCATGAAGCTCTTGGTGCCGACGTTGACGGCGACGAAGACCGTGCCGCCCAGACCCAGCGTGAGCTGATCGAGAAGGCCATCGCCCGTGACGTCCACCAGGCGGACGACCGCGGATGTCGTGGGCGCCTCGACGACCGGCTGGAGTTGAGAGGCAAGGGCAAGCGAGCAGACGATGAGCCACGACATGAGGGGATCTCCCTGTGGACGGGGCCCCGCCGCGGCGAACGAGCCGGGGACGCGGAACCCGGTGTGCAATCCCGAAGGACGGCCAGTCTACTGGCGATCGGGAGACCGTGGGTTCGCAGCAAGGCCCTCGGGACACCGCAAACCAAAGGCGCACGCTGGGGAGAGGCTGGTACACCCGACAGGATTCGAACCTGTGACCTCCTGCTCCGGAGGCAGGCGCTCTATCCAGCTGAGCTACGGGTGCACTCGAACGGTCGATGATCCGCGGTTGCGGATCGGGGTCAAGGGGGCAGCGTCGGAAGACGTGCTCCGCGGCCGCGCTCGGCCTCAGTCGTCGGTGCGGCCGACACCTCCCACCAGGAAGTCCATCAGCGCGTCGAGTTCGGCCCCCATCACGCCGGAGCGGATGTGGTCCTCGTGGCTGACGATCATGTTGGGGCCGGTGGCGCAGTTGTCCAGGCAGGTGGTCTCGCACACGCGCACGTCGAGCCGCGCCGCGCTCTGTGCCACGCGCTCGCGCATCTTGAGGCAGCTCTCGGGGTTGCCGCGCTCGGTGCAGGAAGGGCCGTGGCAGACGAAGACGACGGTGCGCCCGTGCGTCGGCCCGGGGGCAGTCGGCTCGGGCCCGTCGCTCAAGACGCGCTGCTCCGGGGGGGCGCGCGTCCCGCCAGCAGGGCGACGAGATAGGCCAGCCCTGCCAGCACGAAGACCATCGTGAAGCCGCTCGCCATGGCGATCAGGATACCCACGATGGAGGCGATCACCGAGGCTCCTCCGTTCACGCCGAAGGCCCAGGGCACGAGCGGACGGCCGTGCTCACCGAGCAGCGCGAGCCCCGACGGGAAGGGCATGCCCATCACGAAGGCCGCGGGCGCGAGCACCAGCACCGAGAGCGCGATGCGCCAGGGCAAGGCCAGGCTCAATGCCGCGTCGAAGAAGGGCGGCAGGCCGATCGCCAGCCCGGCGATCAGCAGCAGCACCAGCAGCAACGCGCGGCGCAGGGTCGCGCGCGGGTCCTTGCTCTTCCCCGCCAGCGTCGCGCCGGCGCCGGAGAACAACAGGAAGGTGACCAGCACGACGGAGAGCGCGTAGCCCGGGTTGCCGAGGAACAGCACGAAGCGCTGCATGGCCACGACCTCGACCAGGATGTAGCCGGCGCCCAGCCCGAAGAAGTAGAGGATCCAGCGGCCCGAGCCCGGCGCGGCGAGACCTTCGCGACGGAACATCCACAGCGGCACCAGCACCAGCAGCGCGACTAGCAGCAGCGACTCGCCCAGCACGGTGCCCAGCATCAGCAGGCCGATCGGCGCGCCGCCGACGATGCCGGTGTACTCATCCGGCGACTGCTCCGACTGCGCGCTACCGAAACCGAACAACCCGCCGATCGCGTCGCCCCACTTGTCGTAGCGGAAGAAGAACGGGTTGTCGTCGGTGACGGGATCGAGGTTGTAGAGGTAGCGCTCGCGGAACTCCACGTCGGTGCCCGCGCGCACAGCGGCGAAGTAGTCCGTGACCGGACCCTCCGTCGCGACGCCCGGCGCGTACATCAGGTGCGGCCGCGGCTTGCGGTCGATGCGTTGCGCCCACTCCACGTACTGCGTGTAGCGGCCGACCTGGTGCGGCGTGAACGGCGTGCGCTTGACCAGCAGCGAACCGAAGTCGAGGCCGACCTGCTTGCCGTCCATCTCGCCGCGCAGGCCCTCGAAGCCCACCAGCAGGATGTGGTCGGCGGGGTTTTCCGCGCCGTCGCGGCGCAGCGCGTCCACCGCGATCGCGGCCAGGCGCAGCGTCTCGCGCGGCGGGTCGAAGCGCAGTCGCAGCACAGACACCACGCCGTCGTCGGTCAGGTGGCCGATGAAGTCGTCGTAGGCCTGCGCCGTGTACAGGTAGCTCTCGCTCATGACGTAGCTGCCCGACGCCAGCGCGGCGTACGTGTCGGTGCCCGTCATCTGGATGATGTCGTAGCGCTCCTCGCTGCGGCGCAGCCACGAGCGCCCCTCGTCCACGAACACCTGCACGCCGGGCAGGTTGTAGCGGTCGTCAGTCAGCTCGCGGTACTCGTCCAGCATCAGGCCGGCGGTGGTCTGGTTGATCTCGACGCCGGTGAACTCCACGCCGCTTTCGTCCGCCAACATCAGGATGTTGGTGCGCGCGGCCGCCTGCAGGATGTCGATGCCGCCGCCGATGCCGATCGCCAGGACCTTGGGCGCGCCCCCCTCGAACAGCAGGTAGCCAAGCCCCTCCTTCTCGAGGATGTCCACCGAACGCTCGGCGGCGCCGAGCGGCAGCACCGTCGGCGCGTCGCCATCCTGGTAGACGGTGCGCTGCGTCGTCGTGTCGTGCGCCCCCGGACCGATCACGTCGATGCGGCAGAGCGGGTCCCAGCGCGAGTACTCAATCACCAGGTCGGGGAAGTGCTTGAGCTGCTGCGCCATGGCCTTGCTGGGCGCGACCGGCACGGTGAAGACCGCCGTGGGCGAGACGATCGCCAGCACCAGCGCGGCCACGGCCAGCGTGCCGCCGATGCCCGCGAGCGGGCCGCGACTCTCGTCCGCGCCTTCCTTGTGCAGCGACGCGGCCGAGCCCTTCTGCGCGAAGGCCCAGCAGCCCGCGAACGCCAGCGCGACGGCGGCCAGCACCGTGCCCTCGCCGCCGAAGGTGCGCAGCGCGGGCACGTAGATCATCGCACCCACCGCCGAGCCGAGCATGTTGATGCCGTACACGCGCCCCACCGACTTGCCGGCGTCGCCGAGCGCCAGCGCGACCACCAGGCCGGCGAAGACCATCGGCAGGATCAGCACCGCGTAGTCGAGCGCCGCGGTGGCAATGCCGAGCCGGCTGTGCGCGGCGTCCGGCTGGATGCGCGTGATGACCGCGTACGAGGCCAACACGCTCAGGCCGAAGAGCAGCGAGAACATCCCGAGCCGCCGCGAGACCTGCCCGCTCAACCAGCCCTTCTTGCACGCCAGCACGGTGCCGCCCGCGGCGAATCCCAGCAGCGTGAAGGTCACCACCAGGTAGGTCAGGTGGTGCCAGAGCATGACGCTGAAGATGCGCGTCTGCACCAGCTGCAGCAGCAGCACCGCGGCCGACACGAGCGCCACGCCGAGCATCCGCCCGGCGCCGCACGCGTTGCCCCCCGCGCCGCGAGCATCGATCGATGTGTCGTCGTTCAAGCGATCACTTGCCCAGGACGAAGTTGACGATGCGTCCGGGCACCGCCACGACCTTCTTCACGTCGGCGCCGTCGAGGTGCGACGCGATCGACGCATCGGCGCGGGCGGCGGCTTCCAGCGCCGCCGCATCCGCATCGGCCGGCACGTGGATCGTCGCGCGCACGCGACCGTTCACCTGCACCGCGATCTCGACCTCGTCCTTGGCCAACCAGCTCTCGTCCAGGTCGGGCCAGGCCGCCCAGGCCAGCATCTCGGCGTCCTCGCCGTGCACGCGCGCGTTCAACTCCTCCGCGAAGTGCGGGGCGAAGGGCGACAGCATCACGAGCATGTCGCGCGCCAACGCAGCCGGCATGCCGCGGCCGCGCCTCGTCAGCAGGTTCACGAACTCCATCATCGCCGCGATCGACGTGTTGAACGCCAGCTCGTCGATGTCGCTCGTGACCTTGGCCAGCGTGGCGTGCCAGGCGCGCGACACCTCGTCGTCGGGCGCCGCGTCGTCCAGCGACAGCGCGCCCTCGGCGTCGATGTACAGCCGCCACAACCGCTTCAGGAAGCGCGACGTGCCGGACAACCCGGACGTCTGCCACGGCTTGGTCGCCGTGAGCGGCCCCATGAACATCTCGTACAGGCGGAAGGCATCCGCGCCGAACTGCGGGATGACCTCGTCGGGGCTGACCGTGTTGCCCCGGCTCTTGGACATCTTCTCGTGGTCCTCGCCGAGGATCATGCCCTGGCAGTACAGCTTCTGGAACGGCTCGATCGTCGACACGACGCCGACGTCGTACAGCACCTTGTGCCAGAAGCGCGCGTACAGCAGGTGCAGCGTCGCGTGCTCCGCGCCGCCGACGTAGAGGTCCACCGGCATCCAGTACTTCTCGAGCTCGGGGTCGACCAGCGCGTCTTCGTTCTTCGGATCGATGAAGCGCAGGTAGTACCAGCACGAGCCGGCCCACTGCGGCATGGTGTGCGTCTCGCGCCGCACGCTCTCGCCGCTGACCGGGTCGGTGGTCGCCACCCACTCCTCCACCGTCGCCAACGGCGACTCGCCCGTGCCCGACGGCTGGTAGGCCTCGACCTCGGGCAGGCGCACCGGCAGGTCGGTCTCCGGCACGGTCGAAACCGAGCCGTCCTCGTGGTGCAGCACCGGGAAGGGCTCGCCCCAGTAGCGTTGCCTGCTGAACAACCAGTCGCGCAGCTTGGTGTGCACGGCCGCGGCGCCCTTGCCCTGCTCCTCCAGCCACTTGGTGATGGCGGTGCGCGCATCGCCGTCCTGCATCCCGTCGAGCATGCCGCTGTTGACCATCGTGCCGGTCCCGGGCAAGGCGGCTTCCTGCACGTCGCCGCCGCCCTCGGGCTGCACCACCTGGACGATGGGCAGGCCGAACGCGCTCGCGAACTCGTGGTCGCGCTCGTCGTGGCCCGGCACGGCCATGATCGCGCCGGTGCCGTAGCCCATCATCACGTAGTCGGCCATCCAGATCGGGATGCGCTCGTTGTTCACCGGGTTGATCGCGTGCCGCCCGGTGAACACGCCGGTCTTCTCGCGCGACAGCGCCGAGCGCTCCATGTCGCTCTTGGCTGCGGCGTCCTGCTGGTAGGCGGCGCAGGCGTCGGCCTGGTCCGCGGTGACGATCTCCCCGCCCAGCGGATGCTCGGGCGCGATGACCATGTACGTCGCGCCGAAGAGCGTGTCGGGGCGTGTGGTGAACACGCGCAGCGTCGGGCCGTCCTCGATCTCGAAGTCGCACTCGGCGCCCGTGCTGCGCCCGATCCAGTTGCGCTGCAGCGCCTTGATGTGGTCGGGCCAGTCCAGCGTGTCCAGGTCGGCCAGCAGACGGTCGGCGTAGGCGGTGATCTTCAGCAGCCATTGCTTCATCGGTCGGCGTTCGACCGGATGACCGCCCACCTCGCTCTTGCCGTCGATGACCTCCTCGTTGGCGAGCACCGTGCCCAGCTCCGGACACCAGTTCACCGGCACCTCGGCCTGGTACGCCAGCCCGCGCTCGAACAGCTTCAGGAAGATCCACTGCGTCCAGCGGTAGTAGCTCTCGTCGGTCGTGTCGACCTCGCGCGCCCAGTCGTAGCTCATCCCGAAGGCCTGCAGCTGCCGTCGGAAGGTGTCGATGTTCTTGCGCGTCGTGATCGCCGGGTGCACGCCGGTCTTCAGCGCGTGCTGCTCGGCGGGCAGGCCGAACGCGTCCCAACCCATGGGGTGCAACACGTTGAAGCCGCGGTGCCGCTTGTAGCGGGCGTAGATGTCGGTCGCGATGTAGCCCAGCGGGTGGCCGACGTGCAGCCCCGTCCCGCTCGGGTAGGGGAAGAAGTCGAGCACGTAGTACTTCGGCCGGTCGCGCTCCTCCCGGGCCGCAAAGGTCCCCTCCTCCAGCCAACGGGCCTGCCAGCGGGCCTCGATGGTCTGGTGGTCGTAGGTGCCGCGGAGGTCCTGGGTCGTGGTCACGAAATCAGCCTGGAATCGGGGGAATCACGCGCCGCGCAGGATACCGTCGTCGCGCTCGGCGCCGAACCCCCGAACCGGCGGCGGCGGCGGACGCTGCGGCCCCCGCGCTGGCGGCCCCGACCGACAAATCCCTTGCGCGCCACCTGCCTCATGCCTAGCTTCACCCGGCCAGCGATCGTGGGCGGTTAGCTCAGCTGGTAGAGCGTCTGGCTGGCAGCCAGAAGGTCAGGGGTTCGACCCCCCTACCGTCCACCACGCCTCATTCGGACCCCTGGGAAGAGGGACGGGCGCGCGCGCCGCGCGGCCCGGGGCTCAGCCCCCCAGCCGCAGCAGCAGCGTGATCGTCGGGCGGACCGCGAGGGTGCGCTCGGGCACAGCGCCGGTCCGGTCGCCCAGCACCTCCACCACCTCGTAGATGCCACCGAGCCGGTCGCCCAACGCGGGCGTGGGCGCGTCGGGCGTCTCGCGGCCCGTGGGTGACTCGTTGTCGAAGCTCATGAACAGCAGTGCGTCGGGACGCTCGTCGTGCGGACCGTTGCGCCACTCCAGCAGGCTGGTGCCCGCGGCGTCGAGCCCGCGCACGTCGAGCGCCCAGCGCTCGGGATCGATGGGCGGGCCGTGCTCGCGTTCGTCGGCGAAGAGCACGATCGACGCGCCGTTGCGGACATGCTGATCGAGCAGGTCCGGCAGTTGCAGTCGTGCATCCGCTCGCGGCAGCACGTCGCGGTGGAAGTCGAGCACGCGGCCGTCCTTGTGCCAGGCCAGCGCGACGAACAGCAGCAGCAGGACCCAGCGAGCCACGGGGCGGCGGCCTTCTTCGGCCGGCGCGAAGAGGCCCATCAGCAGTAGGCCGACACCCAGGGCCAGGAGCGCCATGGGCAGCAGCAGGAAGCGCGCGTAGACGAAGCCGGCCGGAGCCACGAACAGCAGCCAGGTCGAGGCCAAGACCCCGAACATCAATGCGCCGGCCGAACGGTTGCGGCCCAGGAGCACGAACAGGCCGATCAGGCCCAGGAGCACGCCGGTGTAGCCGATCGCGCCCCGCGCGAGGTCCCCGCCGTAGCCGGCCAATTGCCACCAGGCTCCCGCGCTGCCGTGGTCGATGCGATCGGGGCCGGCGACCCCGCCCGAGGCGAGGTAGCGGACGTGCTCCCACCAGGTGCCCGGGCCGGTGATCGCGCCGGCCAGCAGGCCGTAGGCGAGCAGTCCCACGATCGCGACGGTCAGCACCCGGCGCATGCGATCCCGCCGCCCCCCGGCCCAGGCGGCGATCAACAGCACCGGCCCCAGCACGAAGGCGGGGTCCTTGAAGGCGACCGCCGTGGCGGCGGCGAGCGCGGCCGCGACCCAGCGCTTGTTCACCACGAAGCACAGCATCGCCAGCCCCGCGGCGAGCGTCGGCGCGTCGACGTTCGTCGTCGAGCTGTAGTAGAGCACCGGGTAGCTGAAGCCGAAGGCGAGCGCCGCGAGGACGGCCGGCAACCCCGCGCGCCATCCCGATCGGCCGGAGACGCCCAGGATCAGCGCCGCCAAGAACCCGATCGCCGCGGCCATCGCCAGCCGCGTGATCCAACGCTCGGCGGCGATCGCGTCGGCCATCCGGTCGCGCAGCGGCCAGAGTCGCGCGCGCCGCTCGGCGGGCGACTGCTCGATGAGGCCCGCGACCTCCTCGGCCAGGCCCTCGTCGGTGGCGCTCACCGCGAGGCCCATCAACACCGAGCCCAGCGGCGGGTACTTGTCGAGGAAGCCGCCTCCCGGCACGAAGGCCGTGTCGAGCGCCTGCAGGGCGCGCACCGGATGGACGCCGTCCACCTCGGGCATGACGGGCCGCAGGTCGGGCTGGCCGGGCACGGAGAGAGCCGTCGCCAGCCAGAGAATGGCTGCCAAGAGCCCCCAGGCACCGGATTCTCGCGAGCCCGCCATCGGGGCGATCGTCGCAGCACCCGGTCAACGCCTCAAGTCATGCCTAGTTCGCGTTATGGCCGGCTCAAGACCGGGGCAGTACCCGGCCGATAGCCAATTTCACATCACCGTTGCCTTCCGCCTGAAACGCCGGCTCACGAAGCCGGGCGCCTAACGGACGGCGTTGCACCAGGGTTCATCAGCGAATGATCAGAACTGGGGAAGATCGGCTTCGCGCCATGGTCAGGAGGGGTCCGCCCTCCGCCGGCGCATGCGCGCGGCGCGCGCTCTGCGGCTTCACGCTCGCGGAGATGCTCATCGCAGCCACACTGGGAGCACTCCTGCTCGTGGGCACGGCCAGCAGCGCCGGGATGTTCGGCACCCAGGTCCAGGCGCTCAAGGACGAGGTCGACGACTCCAAGGAGCGCGCCCTCTCCTCGATCGCCCAGGACATCCGCTACGGCTGGTCGGCCGAGACGCCGAGCACGCGCGAGCTGAGGATCTTCGACTCCGCGGGCCGGCTCACGATCTACAAGGTGATCCAGGGCGAGATCCAGGTCACGCGGCCCGACGGCAGCACGGGCACGCTCGTCGACAACCTGGTCTCGGCCAGCTTCGCGTCCGAGACCGCGACCCGCTATCGCGAGGACACGCCGCTCTCCCGCGGTTCCACCGTGTGGAGCGCGAGCGCCCCCACGGGCGCCGTCGACAAGGCCACCCTGCTCGAGCCGGGCGAGAAGCTCGCGCTCGGCTTCACGCTGGGGTCCAACGCGACCTTCGGCTACTCGCTGGCCACCGGCGTCCAGGAGCAACTCCTGACCGCCACGCTCGAGACGCTCAGCCTCGATATCGGCTCGATCTTCGCGAAATCGGGCACGCTCTACGTGGATCTCTTCAGGGCGCGCTCCCCCGACGACGCACGCCCGGTGGGCAGCAGCCTCGGGCAGGTGTCGTTCAACGCCAAGGGCTTCGCCAAGGCGAAGGCCTACGTGTGGGACACGAAGAAGCTGAAGGAGATGCCGATCCCGAAGGGCAAGGCCTGGGGCTGGTGGAAGCTGAACGGCGACTACGAGCTGATCGTGAAGCCGCCCACCAAGAGCACCAAGCTGGACATCGCGGCGTTCAACGCCAAGGTCCAGCCGGGCTACGCGTACACGCTCGTGCTGCAGGTGGCCGGCGACGCGGGGATCGCCCTCCGCTCGTACACCATCGCGCAGGCCGACGGCTCGGGCGTGGCGACAGCGCCCTCGTCCGGTGCCTGGTCCGAGTCCGCGCTGGCGCTGACCCGGTCGATGGAGGGCATCTCCACGGTGACCCAGGCCTCCGCCAAGAGTGTCGTCGAGCGCGTGCGCATCAGCCTGACGGGCAAGGACAACGACATCGTCAGCGGTTACGCGTCGCTCTCCAGCCAGAACATGATCCCGGAGAGTTGGCTCGGCTCGGTGACCGGCGAGGTCGCTCCATGACGTACACCCGGCCCCCACGCGCCGCTGCCGGCCTGACCCTGATCGAGGTCCTCGTGGCCGCGTTCATCGTCTCCTCGGTGTTGGTCTCGGCGAGTTGGGCGATGAGCCAGGCCAGCAGCAGCAAGGCGATCCACACCGAGGACACGATCGAGGCGGCCCTGCTGGCGCGCGAGATCCACGAGTTGGCCCTGCGCCTGCCGACCGACGCCAGCGGGAGCCCGGTGGCCAAGAAGGCGGCCGACGTGGTCGCGTTGGACACGCTGGACGGCGCCGTCTTCTCGCCGCCGATCAGCGCGATGCCGGCCGAGCTCTCGAGCGCCAACGGCTGGGCGCAGACGGTCACGGTCTCCGTCTACAACCTCACCGACACGAGCAGCGAGGTGGCCGCCAAGATGGCGGGCGCGACCAAGGACCAGAACACCCTCTACAAGCTCAGCGTGACCATCGAGGAGCGCGGCGTGGACAAGGGCACGTGGTGGTGGTGGCTACGGTCATGAGCGCTCCGCGCAAAAGGTCCGAGCACGGCTACGTGCTGATCGTGGTCATGATCCTGGCCGGGCTGACGCTGGCCACGGCGGCCACGTACAGCCACCACGCGATCGTGATGTTCCGCAGCTCCGAGGCATCGCTGTTCGTGCACGAATCGCGCGAATCGGCCCATTCGGGCATCGCCTTCGCGGGGCAGTCGCTGGCCGCCGCGCAGCCGCTCGGGGCCAAGGCGCTGAAGGCCGGCGACAAGGACGTCTCGGTCGAGATCGCCGACGCGGGAACGGACAAGCGCTCGATTCGCGTGCAGTCGGTGATGGCCGGCATGGGCGCGACCGTCCTGGGCGAGGCCACCGTCTACACCACGCCGGGCCCGGTCCTGCCGACCATCGCGGGCAGCGCGGGACTGTCTGTGCTGAGTGACGCCGGGGCCACCTGGGCGATCGGCACGAAGACGATCGCCGACACGGTCATCAACGGCACGCTGATCCTCGCGCGCGGCAGCCGGATCACGCTGCGCGACGTGGTCGTGAACGGAACCATCGTCTCGGAGCCGGCGCTGCGGGGCACGCCCTACGCAGCTCCGGACACGACGCGCCTGATCGTCGAGCGCGGGTTGCGCGTGACGCCCTCGCTCCTGCTGCGCGGCTGCGGGATCCTGATGCCCGACGGCGTGATGGCCTTCGAGCCGTCCGCCCGAGTCGAGGTGCATGGCGCGATGGTCGCCAAGGAAATGACGCTGGCCGGCCGCGGGTACCTGGACAGCTACGTCCTCGCCGCAACGCCGCTGACCGTGCCGGCCTCATTCGACCGCCCCGGCTGGGGCCGAAGTCCGCTCCCCTGGCCGACGGTGCTCGAAACCGGGGCCCTGGGGCTCGCCACGATGGCTTTCCCGCGCCACGCGGTGCAGGCCTCGGAGGCCAAGGCCATCAAGGCCTTCGCTTTCCCGAAGGCCAACTGAGCGCGGTCCGCCCCGCCGCGGCCTGAACTTCTCGCGGATCCGGCCTCAACCCGTTCCCCCATCCGGACCGATAGTTCTGGAAGGAAGAACGTTGCGGCCGTCAACCGCGACGCTGGAAAAGGGAAGCCGTAACCATGCTAGAGACTGCGCCCGCCCGTCACGGGACAGGACCATATCCGTCGTGCCGCTCGCGCCAGGGCTTCACACTCGTGGAGGTCATGGTCGCGGCGACGCTCGGCGCGTTGCTGCTCGTCGGCGTCGCCTCGACGGCCCTGGGCTTGAGCCAGTCCGTCGCGCAGCTCGAAAACGAGACGGTCAACAGCGTCGACAACGTCATGGCCCGCATCGCACGCGAGGTGCGGTACGCCTGGTGGGTCACCGTTCCCCACCGCAACCTGTTGATCGTGGCCGACGACCAGAACCGGATGACCGAATACTACCGTGTGGGCAACAGCCTGATCGTGAGGCTGCCCGGCGGCACCGAGGGGTCCGTGCTCACCGGCCTGGACGAGATCGACTTCACGCCCGAGTCGACGTACCGCCTGCGTGAAGCCGCGACGCGCCAGGCGAGCGCGATGGTCTCCTCCGTCGCGGCGCCGCCCACGGCCGCGAAGGCCATCGAGCTGAAGCCCGGGTCGCAGCTGGCCATGGGCTTCAAGACCCGGACCGACGGCGGAGAAAGCACCGTGCACGGCCTGCGCGAAAGCGTGCTGCAGGTCACGCCCACCAAGCTGGACGTCAAGATCGGCCATGCCGGTTTCGCCGGCACGCTGTCGGCCTCGATCTACCCGGCACGGTCGCCCGGCGACGCGCGCCCCCGGCCCGGCGCGCCCCCGCTCACCACCGTCAGCGTGCCGATCCTCGCGCTCCCCGCAACGCAGACGCTTGCCGTCGCCACCGAGCCCGCCGAGCGGGGGAGCGACCCGACCGTCTTCGACACATCGCAAGTGCTCTCGACGACCCACCGTGCACCGTCGTCGACCGTTCCGCTGAGCATCACCGGCCTGTCCGCGCCGCTGGAACCGGGCGTGTCGTACACGATCGTGCTGAGCGTCAACGGCGTCGGCTCGCTCTCGCTGCTGGCTGCCAATCCCGACCCCGACGGCGCGCGCAACGACTTCATGATGCGCACCGCCTCCACCGATCCGTTCCGGCCCATGGCATACGCCGTCCCGTTCACGCTGACGGGCGAGTACCGCGTGACCGGCACCACCAAGTCCACGGTCGTGCGCCAGGTGCGCATCACACTGGATCCCTCCAACGGAGACCCGCACGTCAGCTCGGCGGGCGTCTACGGCCAGGTCATGGCCGAGGACCCCTGGCTGGGCGTCGTCCCGCACGAAACTCCCTAGCGAGCGAACGGATCGGGCCGCTTCCCGATTCGCCTCAACTCGACGCACCGCGACGCCGATGAGCGTCGTCGGACGCGGACCATCCGGTTCGCGTGGCGTCGTTTCCGCCGGCGTCTGTCCGCAGGGAGTGCTCCGATGGTGTCATACGTCCGCCCCCGCCCGACCTCTGCGCGCGTTGCCTCCGCCACTCGACGCGCCCGTCGGCCGCTGCTTGCCTTCACGCTGGTGGAGGTCCTGGTGGCCGCCACGCTTGGTGCGATGCTGCTGATCGCGGTCGCGTCCACCAGCGTCAGCCTCAGCCTGAGCGTGTCCGAGCTCGAGTCGGGCACGACGGACAGCGTCGACAAGGCGCTGGCCCGCATCACGCGCGACGTCCGTTACGCCTGGTGGATCGACGTGCCCGCCAGCAACCGGCTGCGCATCGCTGACGGCCAGGGCCGCACCACCGAGTACTACAGCGTCGGCAACAGCCTGCTCGTGCGCCTCTCCGACGGCTCGGAGGGCGCGGTGGTCACCGGCCTCGACGCGGTGCGCTTCGAGCCCGAGGTGGTGGACCGGCTGCGCGACGTCGGCGGCACGACCAGTTCGGGCATGCTGTACCAGGCCAGCGTGCCGCCGACCGCGTCCGACGCGATCGAGATCACGCCTGGCAGCGCCTTCGGCCTGAGCTTCACGACGTCCAGCCTGGGCGGACCCGGAGCCGTGACCGGAGTGGACGAGGCCGTCGTCTCGGCCCGGCCCGATCGCCTCGACCTGAAGCTCGCCAAGGGCGGTTTTGTGGGATCGCTCGAGGTCTCGGTGTACCCCGCGCGCGCTCCCGGAGACGCGCGTCCGCGACCGGGCGCAACGGCACTCGGAACGCTCACGGTACCGTTGTCGGCCCTGCCGTCCGGCTCGCTCCTGGGCGGAGCGGGGTTGGGTGGCGGCGGTTCCTCGAGCAGCGGCGGCATGAGCTCCGGCTCGTTCAGCATGGGAGGCGGGATGAAGTTCGGCGGCGCGCTCGGCGCCGACGACGAGGAGGAGGACGGCGGCGGTTCGGTCACGAGCCCCGCCTACGTGTCCAAGACGTACTCCACCCCCGCCGTGACCGTGCCGCTGAACCTCGGCGGCATCGTTCCCGCCCTGCAGCCCGGCGTGGCCTACACGATGGTCCTGAAGGTCACCGGCGTGGGCTCGATCTCGCTGCTCGCCGCGAACAAGTCGCTCACCGGCCCGCAGGACGGCTTCATGTACAGCCCGACCGGGGGCGCGCCCTGGACGGCGATGCCCTTCGTCGCGCCGTTCTCGGTGCACGGCGAGCGGTTGCTGACCGCCACCACGCAGTCGAGCGTCGCCCGCCAGTTGCGGATCACGCTCGACCCCACCAGGGGCGACGCCCACGTGGCCTCAGCCGGGGTCTACAGCCAGGTCCTGGCCGAGGATCCCTGGATGGGCGTGGTTCCGGGCGAGTTGGCGATGGGCCCCTGAGCCCCGTCCGCCCCCGTTTCGACGGAGGGCATGGAAACACGTCTTTTGTGCCGGATCGCACTCAAGTGAGCACCGCGGACGGCCGAACAACGCAGGAGTCTTGAGGATCCGTCACGTCGGCGGATCACTGTTTTCGTCCGGAGACATTCAAATGTCCAATCGTCGTCGCAACCAGTCTGGATTCACGCTGGTCGAGTTGCTCATCGTGGTCATCATCCTCGGCATCCTCGCCGCGGTCGTGATCCCGCAGTTCAACACGGCCGCCGCCGAGTCCAAGGAATCCGCCCTGGCCTCGAACCTGGCCACCATTCGCCAGGCCGTCGAGCTGTACAAGGTGCAGCACAACGACACCTTCCCCGGCACGACCATCGTGGTGCAGCTCACGACCGGAACCGATGCGTCGGGTGCCTCAGGTACCAAGTACGGCCCGTACATCCGGAACAAGTTCCCGGCCAACCCGATCAACGGTCTCGCGACCGTCACGACGGCCGGAACGATGCCGGGTGCCGGCACAGACGCGGCAGGTTGGGTCTACGCGACGGGCAACGGTGAGTTCCGTGCGGACTCCACCGGCGCCGGTCCTTCTGGCACCAACTACTTCGACCTCTAAGGGTCCAAGTGACCTCGCTCATGGATACGAATGCACATGAGCGATGCTCCGGACCCAGGCCCGGCGGGAGGTTCGCCTCCCGCCGGGCCCGATCCGGGTTCTCGTTCATCGAGGTTCTGCTCGCCACGTTGGTGGTCGGCACGGTGCTGGTGGCGGCAACGTCTTCCATCACCGGGTCGGTCCAGGCCAAGCACATCCTCGTTGGCGAGCCTGGCATCGCACTCGGTCTCGCGCGCGAGATCCACACGGTGGCACAGGTGCTGCCGCGGGATGCGGGAGACGGTGTGGCTGCCACAGTGGGCTCGGAGGTGGCCGTGTTGGACGACCTGGACGGGGCGACGTTCTCGCCCCCCCTCGCCGCCAACCTGGCCAGCCTCTCCCAGTCCGCCGGCTGGAGCCAGCAGGTCGCGATCGACACGGTGACTCTCGCCGCTCCCGATCAGCTCGCGACCAGTGCCGACGGCAGCGCCGTGCTGCTGCGGTTGACCGTGACCGTCCGCGAAGGCGCAAGCGTCGTGGGCAGCTACACCTGGTGGCTCAACCCCTGATGAACACGCAACGACACGAACGCGGCTACGTGCTGCTCGGCTCTCTGCTGATGGCCGTGCTGCTCGTGAGCATGACGATGAGCTACTCGCGTCATGCGCTCGTGTCCGGCAGTTCGGACGAGGCGCTGCTGAAGGTGCAGCAGGCCGAGGCGGCCGCCAGCAGCGGTCTCGCCTGGGCCAAGCAGTCCTTGCTGGTGGATGGCAGCGGCACCGCCAGCCTCAGCATCGACGGTTCCGGGAGCGTGGACATCTCGGTCTCGGACGTCGGCAACGACACCCGCGCGATCAGGGTCAAGACCGCGGGTGACGGCTACGACCAGCAGGTCACGGCCACGGCCGAGGTCTTCTCCACCACCAGCGGCGAGCTGCCGAAGCTGTCCACGTCGGGGCGTGCCGCCGTGTCGGGTGCCGGCGCGATCATCAACGTCGCGACCAACACCACCTTCATGGACACCCACCTCACGGGCATCCTGTACGTGCGCAACGGCGTGAAGCTCACGCTCTGCGACGTGGTCCTCGACGGCACGATCGTGACCGAGCCCGCGCTCTCCACCAGCGGCTGGACCGCGGCACAAGAGACGACAATCACCTTCAAGGGCGGTGTGCTGATCGACCCCGGCCCCACGCTGCCCGGCTGCGCCGTCATCGCGCCCGATGCCTCCGTGATGGCAGTCGGGTCCTCTCAGGTCCAATTGCACGGCGTCGTCGTGGCGGACTCCGTGATGATCCAGGGCGTGGGCCTGCTGCACGGCCAGATCGCCAGCGCCGCCGATCCCATCTTCTCCGCCTCCGTCGAGTTGCCCGGTTCCGGTCGCGCCCCGCGCTCCTGGCCCGAGTCCATCGACACCGGCGCCCAGGGCGTCGGTCGCGTCTACTTCGAGAAACAGGATCCGACGTCCGGTGAGAAGAGCGCGATCAAGGGCTACGCGTTCCCCGCCAAGGTCTCCGACGTCTCGAGCCCCTGATGCGCACGCACCAGGGGAGAGAGCGCCGCACGGCCGGCTTCACGCTGGTCGAGCTGATGGTCGTGCTGGCCATCATGGGCCTGCTCGCGCTCGTGGCGGTGCCCAGCTTCGGCACCGGCTTCGAGGCGCGCCTCGACCTGGTCGAGATCCAGGTGCGCGACGCCTTCGATCGGGCCTCCGCCCTCGCGCGCTCCACGCGCGAGACGCACGGCGTGGTGTTCGACACGACGACGGAGCGGTTCGCCGTGGTCGACAAGACCGGCGCGCCGGTGGTCGACCCGCTCACCAAGGGCGACTACGTCGTGGACTTCGATCGCCCCGACCAGCCCAAGAGCATCAACATCTACTCGGCATCGTTCGGCGCCAACGGCGTCGCCGCGATCTATGACGGCCAGGGCCTACCGGTCGACGGAGGCGAGGTCGTGATCGCGTGCAAGAGCAGCAGCCGCACCCTGCTCCTGGACCGGGCCACGGGCAAGGTCTCGATCCCCTAGCGGGCCCTTCCGGGGCCGCCGCGCCGCTCTCCGGCGCGCCCCTGGAACCGGCTTTTCCTGCCCGCTCAAGTCGCCCCCGGGCGGAGACGAAATGTTCGGAACACCCAGGGTCCGACAACATGACAACCAGAATCTCCTCCTCCCATCCCGTCCGAATCTCGCGCAACGCCGGCTTCACGCTGGCCGAACTGCTCCTTGCGAGCGTGCTCGGCGCCATGCTGCTCACCGCGCTCGGCGTGGCGACGTTCGGCTTCACTTCCAACCTCGAATACCACGAGCAGAAGGCCGGCATCGACAATGACAGCGATCCGATCCTTCGCCGCATCACGCGAGACGTGCGTGAGGCCTGGTGGATCGGTCTCGAGAACGACAGCCACATCGAGATCGCCGATCCCGACGGCGCGATCACCGAGTACTACCTCACCGGTGATGAGTTGTTCATCAAGCGGCCCAACGGCGACACCGGCGTCCTGATCGACGGCGTCGCGGACCTCGAGATCAGCGCGACCTTCGCCGATCGCAACCGCGAGGGCTCGACCGTCGACTACGACACCATCTGGTACAACCAGGTCGCGACGTCCGGAGCGCCCATCGCGCTGAAGACCGGGTACCACGAAGAGGTGAGCATCGCCTTCGTGGCACCTGCCAACCAGGGAGACATCCCCGGCTTCACGGCCGACGCCGAGCAGGTCGCGTCTGTCTCGACCTCCATCGTCCAGCTCCCCATCGCCTGGATCCCGGGCGGCGGCGCCCACCAGTTCGAACTCTCGGTCTTCGAGAGCCGCGGACCCGGCAGTGCCAAGCCGACCGGCAACGCCCTCGCCACGGTGAGCCTGCCCGGCGCATCGCTGCCGCAGGCCGTCGCCATTGACGAGGACGCCGGCATCTACGAGATCCCGACCACGGTGGTCCCGTTCAGCATCCCCGTCAGCCTGATCCCCGGCGTCGGCTACATGCTGCAGCTGGACCCGCAGGGGGACAGCGAGATCGTCGTGCAGGCCGATCCGGTCTTCCCGGACCCGGACATCGACGACGTGGCCCTGGGTGACTTCTACTCCGGCGCCTGGGCGGTCCAGCCGATGATCGTGCCCCTCACCATCACCGGCCCCTTCTCGCTGACCTCCACCTCCACACAGCCGGTGATCACGCGCCTGACCTTCGATCTGACCCTCGACGGGAACCCCACGCAGACCCGTTCGGCGGCGATCCTCAGCCAGGTCATCACGGGCGATCCGTGGCTCGGGACAGTGCCCGGCGAGGCGTCTCCGTGACCCGCTGGTTCCAGGGCTGATTGCCTCAAGATCGTGGTGACCCCGACCCGAAAGGCACAACACCACGTCCCGGGTCGTACTCCCGGACGCTGCCCCAGTCGGAGTTGTCTCGCATGACCGCTACAAGGCTCCCAGCGCGCCGTGCCGGCTTCACGCTCGTCGAGCTGCTGATCGTCGTGATCATCCTCGGCGTGCTGGCCGCGGTGGTCATCCCGCAGTTCCAGAACACAACGGCGCAGGCGAAGGAATCCAGCCTCGCCGCCAGTCTGTCCACCGTCCGGCAGGCCATCAGCCTGTATCGCGTGCAACACGACGAGACCTATCCCGGGCAAGCCGGTTGGGCGGAGTTCGTGACGCAACTCACGACCGGGACCATCGCCGACGGAACGTCGGGCACCGACTACGGCCCTTACCTCCGAACGGGCCTCCCGAACAACCCCGTCAGCGGCACGAACGACGGCAAGACCGTCGCCACCATGCCGGGCGCGCCCAGCGGCTCCGAAGCGTACGTGTACAGCACGACCACCGGTGAGATCCGCGCCAACTCGCCGGGCACCGCGCCCAGCGGTGAGCTGTACTGGGATCTGTGAGCGTGCCGTCATGGCAAGGCGACTCAAATCCGGCAACAGGCTCCCCGGCTGGTTGATCCTGCTCCTCACCGGCGCGCTCGTCGGCGTCGTCGCGCTGCCCTTCGGTGACCGCGCCTCCGCGATGGTGCCCGGCCTCGAGTCGAAGATCGAGACGCCGCTCACGGAGTTCCGCTCCGCGATCCGTGACTATGCCCAGGACCATGACGAATGGCCGGGCGCCCTGGGCGAGTGGCAGTTGCGCGCCCAATTGCTCGGCACGACCGACGCGACCGGCCGCGTGGGGTCGGGCGACGAATTCGTCCACGGGCCCTACCTGCCCGACGAGGTCCCCCTCAACCCCGCCACGCGCAGCCGCGCCGTCCAGGTCGTCGGCAGCATGCCCGAGAGCCCCTCGGACCAGTCCGGCTGGATCTACTCGTACGAGACCGGCGAGGTTCGAGCCGACAGCCGCGGCTACGGCGTCGACGGTCGGCGCGACTTCGACCTCTGAGCAAACCCTGGCCGCCTCCCCCCCGGGTCTGCGGCACGGCGTGAGCCACATCGGCCAGGCGCCGATTTCAGCCCGCAAGGGCCGAATCAGCGGCAGAACGAACCACGGCATCCGACCAGCCCGAAGGGGCCAGGAATCACCCGGATCAGCCTCAAGCCCGGCTTCGAAACGGACCGAAGTAGCTCCATAGGTTCCCCCGGGGCACCGAGTCGACCGTCGCACTGTTGCGGTCCGGAGTGTCCCCTTTTGTCTTAGGAGATTCTGACCATGCAGACGCGCAACAGAGCGACGTCGGGTTTCACGCTCGTGGAGCTCATGATCGTGATCGCGATCCTCGGCCTGCTGGCCGCGGTCGCGATTCCGCAGTTCACCAGTCACAAGGAAGAGGGCAAGACCGCCGCGATGGTCTCCAGCCTGTCGATCCTCCGCACCGCGATCGACAGCTACTGGAGCCAGCACGACGGCTTCCCCGGCACCACGGCGAAGCTGTTCGGCAACCAGTTGCTGAAGAAGACCAACAAGGCCGGCAAGGTCGGCGCCAGCGCGGCGTTCGGCTACGGCCCCTACCTTCGCAACGGCAAGCTGCCGACCAACCCGCTCACCAACACCAATACGGTGAAGCCGGTTGCGGTGATGCCGAAGGCTCCGTCGGGCACCCAGGCGTGGATCTACAACTACGTCACCGGCGAGATCCGCAGTAACTCGCCCGGGAAGGACCTGAACGGCGTGCCGTACTTCAGCCTCTGAGCTGAGGACACCGCACACGTTGGGCCCTCGGGGGCGGCGAGCGCCGCTCCCGGGGGCCTTGTCCGTTACAGGTTCACGTACGCCGGTCCGCCGCCCTGCGGCGTGACCCACTCGATGACCTGGTACGGGTCCATGATGTCGCAGGTCTTGCAGTGCACGCAGTTGCTGAAGTTGATCTGCAGCGACTCCCTGCCGCCCCCCGCCGCCTCGTCCGGGACCATCTCGTAGACCGAGGCCGGGCAGAAGTGCTGGCAGGGGTTGCCGTACTCCTCGGCGCACTTCACCGAACAGTGGTCCGGCTCGGCGTGCACCAGCAGGTGCGCCGGCTGATCCTCCTCGTGCTTCGTGCCCGAGTGGAAGACGTTGGTGAGCTTGTCGAAGGTGAGCTTGCCGTCCGGCTTGAACGGCTCGTCGTGCAGCGGCTTCGCGCGCCCCTTGCGGGCCATGCGCGTGTGCCCCGCTTCGGCCGGGTAGCAGTCGCGCGTGCCGCGCCCGCCGGTGATCATCTGCAGGCCGACGTGGAACATCGAGCCCAGGCCGATACCGTGCGACATCGCCTGGTGGTAGTTGCGGAACTTCTTGAGCTCCGCGCCCAGCCACGAGGTTTCGATTGCCGACTGGTATCCCGACAGCGTCGCGCTGCTGGAGTCCTTCGCGAGCAACGCGGCCAGCGCGGTCTCGGCGGCGAGCATGCCCGACTTCATCCCCAGGTGGATGCCCTTGAGGCGCGCGGCGTTGAGCGTGCCCAGGCTGTCCCCCGCCATCAGGCAACCGTCCACGTAGGGACGCGGCATCGACCACCAGCCGCCGGCCGGCAGGCTCTTGGCGCCGTAGTGCACGCGCGTTCCGCCCTCGAGCAACGAGCGCACGTAGGGGTGCGTCTTGAAGCGCTGCAGCTCCTCGTGCAGGTCCAGTTCGGGGTTCGCGTAGTCGAGGTCGGCGACCAGGCCCAGCGTGATCAGGTCGCCGCCGATGTAGTAGATGAACGTGCCGCCGAACAGCGAGCGCGGCAGCGGCCATCCGGCCGTGTGGATCACGCGCCCGGCCTGGCTCGATGCGCCCGGCACCTCCCAGGTCTCCTTCACTCCGGTCTCGTAGACCTGCGGGTTCCTGCCCTCGATGCCGAAGCGGTTCACCAGCCGCTTGGTCAGGTGACCGCGGCTGCCGTCGCACAGCACGGTGATCGGTGCGCGGATCTCCACGCCGGCCTCGAAGTTCGAGCGTCGCTCTCCGTCGGCACCGATGCCCTTGTCGTTGGTGACCACGCCGAGCACGCGATCGTCCTCGATGATCAGGTCGGCGGCCGGGAACCCGGGGAAGATGTTGATGTCCTGCGCCTCGGCGCGTTCCCCCATCCAACGGATGACGCTGTTCAGCGAGCCGGTCCAGAAGTCGGTGTTCTTCATCCACGGCGGGTGCGGCAGCGAGATGGCCTTGCTGCGCGTGAGCAACTTCATCTCGTCGCTCGTCACCGGCACCATCGGCACGCCCAGCTCGCGCCAGTCGGGGATCAGCTCGTCCATGCCGCGCGGATCCATGACCGCACCGGAGATGGTGTGAGCGCCGACCGCGTCGGCCTTCTCGATGACCGCGATCATCGGCTCGTCGAGCGTCTCGCCGCCGGTCTCCGATCCCAGCGCGTTGTGCTCGTCGAGCTTCCGCTTGAAGTGCAGCGCGCCCGCGAGCCCGGCGGGGCCGGCCCCCACGAAGAGCACGTCGACGTCGAGGACCTCTCGTTCTTCAGTCACGGCACGGTTCCGGGTTGGCGGTGGGTCACGGTCAGCCCCTGAGAATAGGCACGCCGGGGGGCTGGGCAAGCGGTGCCGGTCGGAAGGGCCGTGCGGCCCCGGGCGCGCGGCGGCGCCGGTTCAGCCCGACGGGGCAGCCGGTCCCTCGACCACGCCGTGGTCGTAGACGACCGAGCGGACCACCTCGCCGGACGGCCCCCACCAGGTCCACGTGCCGTGGCGCTGGTCATCCTCGTGGCGCCCCTCGTGACGCTTGCGCCCCTCGGGATCCCAGCTCTGGTCCAGGCCGTGGCGCGCCCCGTTGACCGTCTCCACCAGGCCGGCGCGGCTGCCGTTCGGGTGCCAGAAGGTCACGCGCGAGTGCCACTCGCCGTCCACGATGAGCACGCGCGTCTGGACGCTGATGCGTCCGGTCGGGCCGAAGACGCTCTCGAGGTGGCCCGTGGGCCGGCCGGCCTCCAGCCAGTGCCAGCGCTCGCCCGCCAGGCGCCCGGTCTCGTCCCAGTTCTTCCAGTGCCCGCTGGGCTGACCCTGCTCGTACTGGCCCTCGCCGGACTTCACGCCGTTCTCGTGCCAGCGCGTCTCCGCACCCTGGCGCACGCCCTCGACGTAGTTCGATTCGATCGCCAGGGCGCCGCCCGGGTAGTACTCGCGACGCGGACCCTGAGCGGTGCCGCCCTCGACCGTGGACTGCACGGCCAGCGTCCCGCCCTGATAGTGGTACTCGATCTCGCCGACCGGCACGCCGTCCTCGAAGTCGCCCTCGAAAGCCAGGCTGCCGTCGGGATGGAAGCCGCGCACGTGACCGTGGCGCTGACCGTTCCTGTACACGCCGTCCTCCCGCAACCGGCCGTCGGCCCACCAGGTCTGCACCGGGCCGTTCGCGTTCGGCGGCACGGAACGCCGGATGATCTCGCGCGGTTGCTCGCCCGTGCCGGCGCAACCGACGAGCAGCGCGAGCAGGGCGACGATCAGCGGGAACCTCATCGCAGGTATCCTAGCTCCCGCAGGCGCTCGAGCGTCTCCTCGTCGAGACCCGGGGACGGGCTGGCGTAGCCGCGCCGTTGCGGCGTGCGCCAGTCGAGCACGGCCTGGCGCAGGCGCGCGGTCAGGTCGGGTTGCTGCTTGGAGAGGTCGCGCCGCTCGTCCGGATCGTCGATCAGGTCGAACAGCCGGTCCACGCCGGCCGGTTCGATGCGCGTGTACTTCCAGCGCCCCTCCACGACGGTCAGTTCCTGCCGCTCGTTCATCACGCGGCTGCTGGCGAAGACGGGGCGATCGGGCCAGTCCGCCTCGCCCAGCAGCGCGGCCGCCAACGAATCGCCCTGCTGCGGCTGGTCCGCGTCCGGCAGGCCGAACAGGTCCGCGAGCGTCGGCGCGACGTCCACCGTGGTGATCGGCGCATCCACGACCTGCCCGGCGGCCAAGGACGGGTGCGCCAGGATCAGCGGGATGCGCAGGTACTCCTCCCAGGTGTGCCAGTTGTGCCCGAGGGTGCCGTGCTCCGCGAGCGCCTCGCCGTGATCGGACAGCAGCACGACGAGCGTGGACGAGCGGTCCACCGACGCGAGCAGCCGCCCCAGCCACGCGTCGGCCTGGTGGATGTTGCCCTCATACAGATCGGTGTGCCGGCGCAGGTCGTCGGCGTCCATCGTCGCGACGCGGTTGTTGTGACGCGAGATGTCGTCGTCGCTGCCGGTGACGGCGCCCGAGTACTGGGGATCGAGGAACGGCCTGATGTGCTCCGGCGACGGGTCGTACGGCGTGTGCGGCCGGCGCAGGTGCACGTAGGTGAAGCGCGGCCGCTCACCGGGCACCGACAGACGCGCCTCCAGGTCCTCGATCATGTCGTCGGTCCAGAGCCGGTAGTACTCGTAGTGCTCGAAGCCCTGCTCGAGGCCCCACGCGTCGCCGGCGAAGGGGTTCTGTCCGGCGTAGATCGTCTCGTAGCCCGCTCGCTGGAACCGCTCCGCCAGTGTGTCCGCCTTCTCGTCGAGGCGGATCGGCAGCACATCCTTGCCGAACTCGAGCCCGTGCGTCTCCTGGTACAGGCCGGTGAACAGGCTGGTCGTGGACGGCAGCGTCCAGGCCGCGTTGGAGCGCGCGTTCTCGAAGCGCAGGCCGGATGCCGCCAGCGCGTCGATGGTCGGCGAGGTGTCGCGCGGGGAGCCGTAGCAGCCGAGCCGGGCGGAGTGCAGAGCGTCCATCACGACCACCAGGCAGTTCTGTCCCGCCAGCGGTGCGCGCGCGTCGACCTGCGGGGGCGCGTCCGACGGTGCGCAGGCCGCCGCGAGCGCGGACAGCACGACCAGCGGATGGATGAACGAACGGCGTCCCATGCGGATGGACTCTAGCCTGCCTCGACGTGCGGCTTCCAGCGCGCGCGGATCGGACACGACGATGTCACGTCGCGCGCCGTTCCAGTGCAGGCCTGCTAGCGCTCGGCCAGCTTCAGCCAGATCCAGGTGGGCGTGACGCGCACCTCGCCCTGGTCGGGCACGCCGTCATCGAGGTGCTCGTCCAGCCACGCTGCCGTCGCGTCGCCGATGCCGTCGTCGGCCCTGTGCACGCGCGCCCAGACCTCGTCGCGCTGCCCGTCGCCGTCGTCGTCGTCCAGCTCGCGCGCGGAGGAGAGGCACCAGAAGCTGCCGCGCACCGGCGCGTCGATCGGCTCGCTCAGGTACGGACCGGCCCAGTCCGCTTGCACGCGGAAGGGCACGTAGACCGGATCGCACAGGCCCGCGTCGTAGTCGCCCGAGAGGTCGAACACCGGCGACGGGAACTCACCGGTGTCGTCCGCATAGGCGAGCACGGCGCCACGCAACCGGTAGTAGTCGTCGAGCAGCGTGGCGCGCAACTCGCGCTGGCGGTCGTCCTCGGGCGGCGGTCCGATCACGCCGGCGGAGAGCACCAGGATCGCGACGGCGGCGGTGGCGAGCGCAACCGCTCCGCGGCGACCGCGGCGCATCCCGGCTGCGGTGTTCATCGACACGGGGGTCGGGGACTCATCGGAACAGGCACCTCCGGCCCGGAGAGAACACGGGCCCGACGTGCTGATCGTCCACCGGCGGGGGCAACTTGAATCGCCCCCTGTTCGGCTCAGACGGGGTCGAGGTGTCCGTCGTGCAGGCGTAGGCGTCGGTCGGCGCGCGCGGCCAGGTCCTCGTCGTGCGTGACCAGCACGAGCGTGTGACCGTGACGGCGACTGATGTCGAAGAGCTGCTCGGCGATGATGTCGCTGGTGTGCTCGTCGAGGTTGCCGGTGGGTTCGTCGCACAACAGGAGCCGCGGGCCGGTCACGAGCGCGCGCGCAATCGCGACGCGCTGGCGTTCGCCGCCCGACAACTGCCCGGGACGGTGACGCGCGCGGTCCTTCAGGCCCAGCTCGTCCAGCAACGCGAGCGCGTCGCGCCGCGCCTTGCTGCGGTGGCTCATCCATGCCATCGGGCCGTGCGCGATCATGCGCGGCAGCATCGCGTTCTCGAGCGCGGAGAGCTCCGGCAACAGGTGGTAGAACTGGAACACGAAACCGACCAGGCGGTTGCGCAGCCGCGCGCGTCCCGCCGCCGAGAGGCCGGTGGTCTCGATGCCATCGAGTTCCAGGCTGCCGCCGTCGGCGTGATCGAGCAGGCCCATCAGGTGCAGCAGCGTGCTCTTGCCCGCGCCCGAGCGGCCCATGATCGCGACGGACTCGCCGGCGCGCAGGTCCAGGTCGGCGCCGCGCAGCACGTTCACAACCTCGTGCCCCATGCGGTAGGTGCGCTCCAGCGCCTTGGCGGACAGGATCACCCGATCGGTCGGGGCGGGCGCCTGCACCGCGCCCGTGGCGGGCAGATCGACCGGCGTCTCGGCGGGCGGAGCGACGGGATCACTCATGACGCAGCGCCTCCACCGGATCCATGCGCGCGGCGCGCCACGCGGGGAGCATGCAGATGAAGATCGAGAACACCGCCGTCACGACCACGATGATCACGTTGAGCTGGTGGTTCACCGAGACCGGGATCTCGGTGAACGCGTAGACGTCGCGGTTGAAGATCTGGATGTTGAAGGTGTTCTCGATGGCGTCCTTCACGTTGTTGACGTACTGGGCGAGCGCCGTGCCGGCACCCAGGCCGAACAGTCCGCCCATGCCGGCGATGAACACGCCGCACGTGGCGAAGACCGCACCGATGCCCGCTTGCGACGCACCCATCGCTGAGAGGATGCCGATGTCGCGGATCTTCTCCTGCACCATCATGGTCAACATCGAGAAGGTGATCGTGCAGGTGAGCAACACGAACAGCGAGAGCACGAAGGCGAGGATGTTGCGCTCGTTCTCGACGGCGCCCAGGTAGACCTTGTGGCGCTGCTTCCACGTCTCCACCTGGCTGTACAGGTTCGCGGCGGACAGGCTGGCCTCGAGATCGTCGCGCACCTCGTCGAGGCGCTCCGGGTCGGACAGGGTCACGTACATCTCGGAGATCTGCTGCTTGGTGCCGGTCCACGCGCGGAAGTCGTCGCGCTGGATGAACACGTTGCCCATGTCGAAGGTCGTGTGCCCGGTCTTGAAGGCGCCCGCGATGATGAAGGTCTCGGTCGTGGAGCGGATGCTCGTCCCGGTGAGGGCCTCGTCGTCGGGCACGGTCACCAGCTCGAGCGCCTCGCCCTTGGAGAGCCGCAGCGTCTTCATGCGCTGCTCGCCCACCAGCACGCGCGGCAGGTCCGCGTTGCGCAGCTTGCGGTCCAGGATCATGCCGCGGTGCAGCTTGAACGGTTGGCGCGGGTCCTCCACCGAGAGGCTCGGCGTCTCGACGTCGGCCAGGTACTGCGAGAGGCCGGTCACGCGCATCTCGTCGTCGGCGTCGATGCCCAGCACCGCGACCTGGTTCAGGCCCATGAACATCGTGTCGCCGAGCGTCAGGTTGGCCGAGCCGTGCACCTTGACCACGGCGGGCCGGACCAGCCGCGAGCAGGCTCCCGCCACGCCGGAGCGCCCCGCGACCACGCGCTCGTACTCCTCGCGCAGCGCCGGCGGCCCGCCCGCGCCCTGCACCGGCAGCACGATGATGTCGGCCGTGGTGCCGCGCACGATGTCGCGCGTCTCCTCCAGGAATCCGTTCATGACCGAAATCACGACGATCAGCGCGGCCACGGCGCAGCCGATGGCAGCCATGGCCAGGTAGCTGACGGGCCGCGCCAGCATGTAGCGGCGAGCGAGGAAGAGTCGGTACACGTCTAGCCGTCCGCCGTGCGGCGCAGCAGCGGGAAGAGGATCGCGTCGCGGATCGAGCTGGCCCCGGTGAGCAGCATCACGATGCGGTCCACGCCGATGCCGATGCCCGCCGCCGGCGGCAGGCCGTAGCCGAGCGCGGCGATGTAGTCGTGGTCGACCTCGGCGGGAAGCTCGGGATCACGCGACGCCACCTGCTTCTCGAAACGCTCGAGCTGGGCCTGCGGGTCGTTGAGCTCGGAGAACGAATTCGCCACCTCCATCCCCGCCACGATCAACTCGAAGCGTTCCGCCACGCGCTCGTCCTCCGGCGACGCCTTCGCCAACGGGCTCATCCCGATCGGGAAGTCCGTGACGAAGGTCGGGCGCGTGAGCCTCGGCTCGACGCATTCCCCGAACAGGTCGTCTGCGAGCGCGGCCATGCTACGGCCGTCCGTGTCGATGCGTTGGCTCTCGCACGCCGCGCGCAACGACGCCTCGTCGAACAGGTCCGCACCGGCGTGCTCGGCGATGAGCTCGGCGTAGGTGTGCCGCGGGAACGGCGGCGTGAAGTCGATCAGGTCGTCGCCGCGCCAGACGCGCGGACCCTCGGGGCGTTCCTTGCCTTCCGGCACGACGCCCAGCTCGGCCACCAGCGGCGGCAGCATCTGCTCGAGCAGGTCCATCCAATCCTGCGCGCGACCGTAGGCGAGGTACGCCTCGAGCATCGTGAACTCGGGGTTGTGCCGCGGCGAGATGCCCTCGTTGCGGAAGTTGCGTCCGATCTCGAAGACGCGTTCGAAGCCGCCCACGAGCAGGCGCTTGAGGTACAGCTCCGGCGCGATGCGCAGGAACAGGTCCATGTCGAGCGTGTTGTGGTGCGTGACGAACGGCTTGGCCGCGGCGCCGCCCGCGATGGACTGCAGGATCGGCGTCTCGACCTCGAGGAAACCGTGCTCCTCCAGGAAGCGACGCATGCCGGCCACGATCGCCGAGCGGGCCCGGAAGCGCGCGAAGCTGTCCGGGTTCGACATCAGGTCCACGTAGCGCTGGCGGTAGCGGGTCTCGACGTCCGACAGGCCGAACCACTCCTTGGGCGGGACGTGGAGGCTCTTGCTGAGCAACTCGGCCGCTCCCGCGAAGACCGTCACCTCTCCCATGCGCGTGCGTCCGAGCCCGCCCCGGACCGCCACGATGTCGCCCAGGTCGAGACCGTTCTGCAGCAGCGCGAACGTCTCCTCGCCCAGGGCCTTCTTCTGGAGGTAGGCCTGCAGGCGCCCCGATTCGTCGCGCACGTCGATGAACATGCTGTTGCCGTGGTCGCGGTGCGCGGTGATGCGGCCATGGATCACGACCGTCGCGCGCGTCTCGGCATCGGGGTCGTTGCCGGCCAGGGCCTCGGCGACCGTCAGGCGTTCCCCGAGGGTGGAGCCGACCGGGTAGGCGCCGGCCTCCTCGGCTCGGAAGAGCTCCAGCTTGGCCAGGCGGTCATCCGGAGCGTCCATCGCGGCGATTCTAGAGTGGCGAGGCCCTCGCCTGCCAGTCAACGCGTTCCGCGCATCGTGGCGGCGGGCGCCCCGGCCCCCTTGAACCCTCGGACCGGTCAGGGGACGATGGGCCGTTCGAAACCCCGCCGGTGGATCCAATGTCCTGCACCATGACAGTCGACGGCCCCTGCCGTCGCACGCTCGCCTTCTCGATCGATCGCTCCGACCTCGACGCCGCGATCGACAAGCGCGTGACCGAGATGGCGCGCCAAAGCAGCTTCAAGGGCTTCCGGCCGGGCCACGCCCCGCTGGACCTGGTGAAGAAGACCCACGGCAAGCAGATCACCGAGGACGCTCGGCAGGCCGCCATGTCGAAGGCCTTCGAGGACGCGATCAAGGAGCACTCGCTCTCGCCCGTCGGCGAGCCCGAGATGAACCTCGAGAAGCTCGAGGACGAGGGCGATGGCCCGTTCACTTTCGAGCTGACGATCGAGATCGCGCCGGAGTTCGAGTTGGAAGAAATCGACCGGATCGCGGTCACCGTCCCCGTGCCGCCCGTGACCGATGAGATGATCGAGGGCGAGATGCAGCACATCCGCCAGCAGGGCGCGACGCTAGAGGATGCCGCGGAAGGCTCTGCGATCGGCCCCGAGTCCATCCTCGGCACGACGATCGTCTACGTCGTGGACGGCGAGGAGCTCGAGGCGCGGCCCGACCGCCCGGTGCTGCTCAAGCACGACATCGTGGACGGCTTCCCCTGCCCGGGTGCGGGCGAGGCCTTCACCGGCAAGGCCATCGGCGACACGGTCGAGCTGCAGGCCGAGCTCCCGGCGCACTTCGAGCCGACCGAGAACGCCGGTTCGCAGGCGACGCTGCGCGTGACCATCGACACCCATCGCGTCATGAACGTCCCGCCGATCAGCGAGGATTTGCTCGCGCGCGCGGAGGTGAAGGACGAGGACGAGCTGCGCATGAAGGTGCGCGAGCGTCTCGATGGCCAGCGCCAACGCTTCCGCGAGGAGCAGGTCGACCGGGCCGTCGAGGCCTGGCTGATCGAGAAGCACCCGCTCGAGCTGCCCGAGCGCATGACCGAGAAGGCCATCGAGCGGCGCGTCCACGAGTACGCCCACCAGCTCGTCGAGCAGCAGGGCATGGACAGCGAGACCGGCCACAAGAACGCCGAGGACCGGCGCGAGGAGATCGCCACCGCCACGCGGCGCTCGCTGCACGCCTCGTTCATCCTCTCGCGCATCGCCAGCCAGCAGAAGCTCGGCGCCGGCGCCGAGGACGTGCAGGCCGAGATCGGCGCGCTGGCGCAAATGCACAACCAGGATCCGAAGGAGTTGCTCGAGACCTCCGTGAAGGAGGGCTGGATCAACGACGTCGCGATGCAGGTGACCGACACGAAGACCCGCAAGTGGCTGCGCGAGCGCACCGACGTCACCGAAGCCGAGCTGACGCCGGCCGAGACGCAAGACGCGGCCGCAGGCGCATGAGCACCGAACCCATCAACCACCCACACGACCAGGAGCCCCGACCCATGGCGCCCCAGAGCTTCTACCCGATCCCCTACGTCATCGAGAAGACGGGTCGCGGTGAGCGCGCCTACGACATCTACAGCCGCCTGCTCGAGGACCGCATCATCTTCATCGGGACGGCGATCGACGACCACGTGTCCAACGCGGTCGTCGCGCAGCTGCTGTTCCTCGAGACCGAGAACCGCACGCAAGACGTCAACATCTACATCAACTCGCCGGGCGGCAGCGTGACCGCGGGCCTCGCCATCTACGACGCCATGCAGCACGTGCAGTGCAAGGTGGCGACGTTCTGCATCGGCCAGGCCGCCAGCATGGGCGCGGTGCTGCTCATGGCGGGCACGAAGGGCAAGCGGCACATGCTCCCCCACGGCCGCGTGATGATCCATCAGCCCTGGGGCGGCGCCGGCGGCACGGCGGCCGACATCCGCATCCAGGCCGACGAGATCATCAAGCTCAAGAAGACGCTCAACGAGATCATCGCCAAGCACAGCGGCCAGCCGCTCAAGAAGATCGAGAAGGACACCGATCGGGATCGGTACATGGACGGCCAGCAGGCGGTGGATTACGGCGTGGTGGACGAGATCATCCATCCCGCCGAGAATGCCTGACGTACCAGCGGTCTCCCGGGACCGGCACGGCCGGCCAGCTGACCACCGGAGACGCTCATGAAGGACGGCGAAGAACGGACGAACGGCGAGGAAAGCTGCACGTTCTGTGAGAAGCCCCGGCGCCAGGTCCAGAACCTGATCGCGGGCCCGCCCGGCGTCTACATCTGCAACGAGTGCGTCGACCTGTGCAACACGATTCTCGTGGAGCGCAAGCCGCCGACGGCACCCGCCCCGAGCGCCGGCGCCGAGCTGAACTTCGACAAGCTGCCCACGCCGGCGTCGATCATGCACCAGCTCGACGAGTTCGTGATCGGGCAGGACCGCGCCAAGAAGGTGCTCTCGGTCGCGGTGTACAGCCACTACCGGCGCATGTTCGCGCGGCACACCGGCGCCGGCGCCGAACGCGGCGTCGAGATCGAGAAGAGCAACATCCTGCTGGTGGGCCCGACGGGCTCGGGCAAGACGCTGCTGGCGCGCACGCTCGCGCGCATCCTCGATGTGCCCTTCGCCATCGCCGATGCGACCACGCTGACCGAGGCCGGCTACGTCGGCGAGGATGTCGAGAACATCGTGCTGAAGCTGGTGCAGGCCGCCGGCTACAACGTCGACAAGGCGCAGCAGGGCATCATCTTCATCGACGAGATCGACAAGATCCGGCGCACGACCAGCAATGTCTCGATCACGCGCGACGTGTCCGGCGAGGGCGTGCAGCAGGCGCTGCTGAAGCTGCTCGAGGGCTCGATCGCGAACGTGCCGCCGCAGGGCGGACGCAAGCACCCCGAGCAGCAGTACATCCAGGTGGACACGCGCGACATCCTGTTCGTCGCGGGCGGCACCTTCTCGGGCATCGAGGAGATCGTCGCCAAGCGCGTCGGTCGCGGCTCGATCGGCTTCCACGAGGCGGGCAAGGGCGGCAAGGACAAGGACTCCATGAAGGCGGAGGCCAACGAGCTGATCGCGCAGGTGAACAACGAGGACCTGGTCGAGTACGGGCTGATCCCCGAGTTCGTCGGCCGGCTGCCGGTCGTCGCGCCGCTCGCCTCGCTGACCCCCGAGGAGCTGGCGCGCACGTTGACCGAGCCGCGCAACGCACTCATCCGCCAGTACCAGTCGCTGTTCGCGCTCGAGGAGTGCGAGCTCGAGTTCACGCCCGAGGCGCTGCAGGCGGTCGCGGAGCAGGCCCTCTCGCTGACCACCGGCGTGCGCGCGGCACGCTCCATCATCGAGTCGCTGATGCTGGACGTCGTGTTCCACCTGCCCGAGCGCGGCCACGGCCTGCGCTACACGGTCACGCCGGAGTTCGTCGGCGGGGCCGCGCCCATCTCCGTGGTGTCCAAGGACGAGGGCCCCCGCCGCGAGTCCGCCTGACCCCGGGCGGCGGCCGACGGCGGAGGAGGATGAGGTGACGGGCGACGGGACGGATGCCGAACCGGCCGAGGCGCTGCCGGCGCTGACCGACCTGGGCGTGGTGGGCTTCGCGGACCTCACCGAAGTGCCCGGCGCGCGGCGCTTCACGCCCAGCATCGTGCGTCGATGGGTGCTGCACCGCGGCGCCACCGACTTCGAGAGCATGACCGACCTGTCGAAGGACCTGCGCGAGGAGTTCGCGAGGCACTGGCGCGTCCGCCGCGGCACGCTCGAGCGCGTGATCGACAGCGCTGACGGCACGCAGGGCCTGCTCACGCGCCTGGACGACGGCCAGCTGATCGAGTCGGTGCGCATCCCCGAGGCGGATCGCAACACACTGTGCATCTCGAGCCAGGTCGGTTGCGCCGTCGGCTGCGCGTTCTGCGCGAGCGGCGTCGGCGGTGTGGTCCGAAACCTCTCGCCCGGCGAGATCGTCGAGCAGGTGCTGGTCGCGCGCGAAGTCGACGCCGACCGCCCGCTGACGAACTACGTCTTCATGGGGTCGGGCGAGCCCACTCACAACATGAAGAACGTTCTGGCCGCGATCGAGTTGATGAACGACCCGAAGGGGCTGGGCATCGGCGCGCGGCGGATCACCGTCTCGACCATCGGACATCCCGCTGCGCTCGAGCAGCTGGCCGGCGTGTCCATCCCCTTCAACGTGGCGCTCTCCGTGCACGCGCCCACCGACGCCGCACGCGAGCGGCTCATGCCCGGCATCGGCAGCTCGGACCTGCCGGCCACGCTGGCCGCCGCGCGCTCGCGATTCGACGCGACCGGGCGCCGCATCACGATCGAGTGGGTCGTGCTGGGCGGGCTCACCGATCGGGACGAGGATGCCGAGCAGTTCGCGCGCCTGCTGCATGGCTACCCCGCCGCGGTGAACCTGATTCCCTGGAACCCCGTGGACGGCATGGACCTCAGCGCGCCCTCGCCCGAGCGGGTCGAGGCGCTGGCCGGCATCCTGCGGCGGGCGGGCGTGACGGTGACCGTGCGCCGCGCGCGTGGTCAGGACGTGGGCGTGGCCTGCGGTCAGCTCAAGCGACGCGCGTCGGCCGGCTGAGGCTGCCCTCAGCTGGCACGTCGGATTCAGCGCTGGTCGCGCGGGTCCCGCAGGCGCAGTTCGCGGCCCGGTTCGGGCACCAAGCCCTGTCCGTAGGCCGGTTCACCGGGATCGACCTCGCCGGGGATGGGCTGGCCCGCCGTGACGAAGTCGAACAACGCGCTGCCGACGGGGTTGCTCGGCTGGTTGAAGCGCGTGAACCCGCCCAGGCGGTTCGGATCGACCGTGCGAAGCGGCGATTCGGCGGCGGGCGGGATCGTCGACACCCGGGCCGATCCATCGGCGAGCGTCGTCGGTGAGGCGAGGCGCTCGGTGCGCGGTGGATTGGTCGGCGATTCGCTTCCGCCGATCAGGCCCACCTGGTGCGCGCCGACCCCGACCATCAGGACCAGCGCCGCGGCCGCGGCGAGCCGCGGGATGCGCCGACGCCAGGCGATCGAACTCGGCATCTCGGCCCGCGGTCCAGGCTCGCCCACGGCGACGCGCGCCATGACCTCTTCGGTGAACCCGTCGAGCGCGCCCTCGGGCAGCGGCTGCTCGGCCAGCACCCCGAGGCGACCACGCATGGTGATCAGCTCGCGGTACTCGCGGAAGCAGGGCAGGCAGGCGTGGAGATGTTCGTCCACGGCCCCGGCCTGTTTGGGATCGAGGTCCCCGCCGGCGTGCAGCGGGAGCAGGTTCCTGACGTTGCGGCAGTTGATCTGTCGGAGCTTCACGGGTGTCGTTTCTTCGTTAGTTGCGATCGGGAGAGTGGGGAGAGACGGCATCGGCCGCGTCCTGGCGGTGCGCGTTGTTCTCGGCGCGCGCCTCCAGTCGGTTCCATCCGTCACGGAACTGCTTGCGCGCCACGTGCAGGCGCCAGCGGACGGTGGCGTGGGCGATGCCGGTGATGTCGGAGATCTGCTTGCTGGACAGGCCCTCGAGGTCGCGCAGCGTGAGCACGGTGCGGTACTTCTCGTCCAGCGTCTCGAGCACGGTGCGCACCATGCGCGCCGTCTCGCGGTTGCCCTCTTGGGAGTCGGGCGCCTGGCCCGGGCTGCTGTCGGCGAGCCCCTCGCGGAACACGTCGATGTCCACGCCCTTGTGCCGCTTGTTCCGGCGCAGGTGATCGATGGCCAGGTTCACCGTGATCCGGTACAGCCAGGTCGTGAAGGCCATCGAGAAGTCGAAGCGGTCGAGCGCGCGCCAGACCCTCAGGAAGGCCTCCTGCGCCGCATCCCGCGCCGCCTCGCTGTCGCCCAGGATCTTGTAGGCCGCCCAGTAGGCGCGCTGCTCGTGGCGAGCCACCAGGGCCCCGAAGGACTCCTGGTTGCCCTCGAGGCAGGAGCGAATCAGCTCGTGATCGTCACGATTCTGGACGGTCACGCTCACGCTCTGGTTTCGGGTGCGGGTGGCGGGGAGAGGCACGAACCACCCTACGCCGGGCCGCCTGGGGCTGATGGAAGCTCATGGGTGGAATTCTGCCCCCAGTCCGGGGACCTGGCCAATTCTTCTCAGCGACTCGTCGCAACGCCCGCAAACTCGCCGATCCCCCGGTATTTTGCCGCCCTGCGGCGGGCCAGCTCCTCCGGGGGGAGGGCACAGAGTTCGCCCAGGTGGCGCTCCAGGGCCTCCCCGACGATGGCGGCCATGGCGTCCTTGTCCCGATGGGCCCCGCCGGGGAACTCCGCGATGCGCTCGTCGGCCACCCCGAGGTCCACCAGTGTGTCGCTGCCCAGCTTCAGCGCCAGGGCCGCTTCCTCGGCCCGCGCTCCGTCCTTCCACAGGATCGAGGCGCAGCCCTCGGGCGAGATGACCGAGTAGTAGGCGTTCTCGAGGATCAGCAGGCGATCGCAGACGCCGATGCCCAGCGCACCGCCGCTGCCGCCTTCGCCGATGACGACGCTGACGACCGGCACGCGCAGGCGGAACATCTCCAGGATGTTCCAGGCGATGGCGCTGGCCTGGCCGCGCTCCTCGGCCCCGATGCCCGGGTAGGCGCCGGGCGTGTTGATGAGCGTGACGATGGGCAGGCCCAGTCGATCGGCCAGCAGCATGCAGCGCAGCGCCTTGCGGTAGCCCTCGGGGTGGGCGCAGCCCCAGTTGCAGGCGATGCGGGCCTGCGTGTCGCGGCCCTTGCGGTGGGCCACGATCAGCACCTTGCGCCCCCCGAGCTTGGCCAGCGCCGTCATGATCGCGCGGTCCTCGCCGTAGAGACGGTCTCCGTGCAGCTCCACCACGTCCGTGCACAGGCGATCGACGTAGTCCATCGTGACCGGGCGCTCCACGTGGCGCGACAGCTGGATGCGCTGCCAGATGGTCAGCGAAGACTGCATCTCGACCAGGAGCGCATCGCGCTTCTCGATCAGCTTGGCCAGGCGCTTGCCGCCCTTGGGAGCGGCTTCGGCAGCCTTCCCCTTGGCCTGCTTGCCCTTGGACGCCTTGGCCTTGGTGCCCCGGCCCCGGCCGTTCTTGCCCTTGCCGTTCTCTGCCTTGGCGTCCTTTTCGTTGAGCTCCGCGATCTGCAGGTCGAGTTCGCGGACCGGGCGCTCGAAGTCGAGCGCGTGCTTGAGTGGGTCGTCCTTGCCTCGGGCCATGTCGCCGATCCTACACAGCGCGGCACGCGCCCGGATAGCGACTGTCTCGGGACCCTCCGGGCCGCTAGGATGTCCCGCTCCCACCGCGGCGAAACGAAGAGTGCAGGCAGAGCACAAGGACACCGGGACCCCCGCGACGGACCGGCCAACGCACGCCGCCGTGTGCGTCGAGATCGGCCTGCGTCCGGGCCGCACCGACGCGGCCGCCGCCCGCCTGATCCGCCAGGCGCGTGATGCCGGATTGCCGCTCGGTGACGGCGTGTCCACGCGGCACGGCTATTCCTTCCGCATCGCGGGCGGGATCGAACGCGCGCGCGAGCTGGCCGAGCGCCTGCTGGCCGACCCGGTCATGAACACCCAGCGCGTCTTCACGCCCAGCGAGAATCCCGGCGAACCGGATTGCCGCCGCCTCGAGGTCGTGCGCCTGCCCGGCGTGATGGACCCGACGGCGCAGAGCGTGATGCGCGCGGCGTCGCGTCTCGGCCTGGATGTGTCGGACGTGCGCAGCTGGCAAGCCTGGACCTTCCCGGCCGGCACGGATTCCGCACTGCTCGAGCGCCTCGGACGCGAGGTCCTGGCGAACCCCGCCATCGAGGAGGTGCGCCTCGATCCGACCACGGGCGTGCCCCCCACCGAGGAGTTGCCGGACACGCCGTTCGCGCTCGTCACGGTGCCGATCCTCGAGGCCGACGCGGCGAGGCTCGCGAGCATCAGCACGGACGGCTGCCTCGCGCTCGACGCGACCGAGATGGCGACCGTGCAGCAGCACTTCGCGTCAGAGGGCCGCGAGCCCACCGACATCGAACTGGAGACCATCGCGCAGACCTGGTCGGAGCACTGCAAGCACAAGACGCTCACCGGACGGGTCGAGTACGACGGCGAGCTCTGGGACAACCTGCTCAAGACGACCATCGCGCGCGCGACGAACGAGCTCGACCGCGACTTCTGCAAGTCCGTGTTCGTGGACAACGCCGGCGTGGTCGCCTTCGACGACGACCACCACCTCACCTTCAAGGTGGAGACGCACAACCACCCGTCCGCCATCGAGCCCTACGGCGGCGCGGGGACGGGCCTCGGCGGCGTGCTTCGTGACACGCTCGGCACGGGCCTGGGCGCGCGCCCGATCGTGTCGACCGACGTGTTCTGCTTCGGCCCGCCCGACCTGCCGGCGGACAAGCTGCCCAAGGGCACGCTGCACCCGCTGCGCGTGATGAAGGGCGTGGTCTCGGGGGTGCGCGACTACGGCAACCGCATGGGCATCCCCACCGTGAACGGCGCGGTCTGCTTCGACGAACGCTACGTGGGCAACCCGCTTGTCTACTGCGGCAGCATCGGCCTGCTGCCGGCCGACCGCCTCGAGAAGACGGTGGACCCGGGCGACCTGATCCTGGTCGCGGGCGGACGCACGGGACGCGACGGCATCCACGGCGCGACCTTCAGCAGCCAGGAGTTGCACGAGGAGAGCGAGACCGTGTCCTCGGGCGCGGTGCAGATCGGCAACGCGATCGAGGAGAAGAAGGTGATGGACGCGCTCATCGAAGCGCGCGACCGCGGCCTCTATCGCGGCATCACCGACTGCGGCGCGGGCGGACTCTCCTCGGCAGTCGGCGAGATGGGCGAACACACCGGCGCGCACGTCGTGCTGGATCGCGTGCCGCTGAAGTACCACGGGCTGACCTACGACGAGATCTGGATCTCGGAAGCGCAGGAGCGGATGGTGTTCGCCGTGCCTCCGGAGAACCGCGAGGAGATCCTGGCGATCTTCGCCGCGCAGGATGTCGAGGCGACCATCATCGGGACCTTCAACGACAGCGGTCGGCTGACCGCGGAGTACGCGGGCACGCCCGTGATGGACCTGTCGATGGAGTTCCTGCACGACGGGCTCCCCCGCCGCACGCGTCAGGCGACGCGACGCGAGCGCGCGCTGACCGACGTGCCGGCGCTCGACCTCGCACGCGCCGGCGAGATGCTGCGCACGCTGCTTGGCGCGCCGAACGTGGCCAGCAAGGAGTGGATCATCCGGCAGTACGACCACGAGGTGCAGGCGGGCTCGGTCATCAAGCCGCTCGTGGGCGTCGAGCGTGACGGGCCTTCGGACGGCGCGGTCACGGCGCCGGTGCTGGGCAGCCATCGCGGCTTCGCCGTCGGCTGCGGCATCAACCCGCGCCTGGGCGACGTGGACTGCTACCAGATGGCGCTGACCGCGATCGACGAGGCGATGCGCAACGTGGTCGCCGTCGGCGGCGATCCGAACGAGGCCAGCATCCTCGACAACTTCTCCTGGGGCAGCTGCGAGACGCCGGAAAACCTGGGCGACCTGGTCGAGGCATGCCGCGCCTGCTACGACGGCGCGATGGCCTACCGCACCCCGTTCATCTCGGGGAAGGACAGCCTCAACAACGACTACCGCGAGGGCGGACGCACCGTCTCGATCCCGCCCACGCTGCTGATCACGGCGCTGGCGATCGTGCCCGACATCGCGCACGCGACGAGCATGGAGCTGAAGGGCGCCGGCCACGAGGTGTGGATCGTGGGCGTGACGCAGGAGGGCCTGGGCGGCAGCCACCTGGCGCACGAGCTCGGCGCCACCGGCCGTGAGGTGCCCGCCGTGGATCTCGAGTTGGCGCCGCGGCTGCTGGGGACGATGCACACCGCGATCGCGCAGGGACACGTCGCCGCCTGCCACGACCTCTCCGAGGGCGGATTGGCCGTCGCCGCGGCCGAGATGTCCTTCGCCGGCGGCGTCGGGCTCGAGCTGTCCATCGACGACGTCCCGGTCAGCGGCGAACCCGACGCGGCGCGCCGGCTGTTCGGCGAGTCGCCGACACGCTTCCTGATCGAGGTGGAGCCGGGCTCCGAACAGGCGCTCGCCGCACTGCTGGCCGACCTGCCGCACGCGCGCGTCGGCACCACGACCACCGACGCCTTCCTCACCGTGACCGCGCAGGGCGAGACGCTCGTCCGCGAACCGCACGACGCGCTGCGCGACGCCTTCACGCACACCCTCGATCTCGACCGCGAGCACGAACGGTCATGACCACCCCCTCCGTGCTCGTGCTGCGCGCCGCCGGGACCAACTGCGATCCCGAGACAGCCTTCGCGTTCGAGCGCTTCGGCGCGCGTTCGACGATCGCGCACGTGAACGAGTTGCTCGAGCGCCCCCAGCGGCTGGCCGAGCATCACATCCTGGCCGTGCCGGGCGGCTTCGCCTACGGAGACGACGTCGCCGCCGGCGCCGTGCTGGCCTGCGAGATGGCCACGCGCCTGGGCGAGCCCCTGCTGCAGTTCGTGCAGGACGGCGGTCTCGTGCTCGGCATCTGCAACGGCTTCCAGGCCCTCGTCCGCCTGGGGCTGCTGCCCGGCCTGTCCGAGCCGCTGGGCCGGCAGGAGGTGAGCCTCACCGACAACGACAGCCAGAAGTACGAGGACCGCTGGGTGCGCCTCTCGGTCGACTCACGTCGCTGCGTGTTCGTCGGCGACATGGAGCCGCCCGAGCTGCCGGTGGCGCACGGCGAGGGCAAGCTCGTCGCGCTGGACGCGGACGTGGCTGCACGCCTGATCAGCGAGGATCGCGTCGTGTTCCGCTACGCCAATGCCTCGGGGGAGCCCAGCCAGATCTACCCTGAGAACCCCAATGGCAGCGAGGACGCGATCGCAGGCCTGACCGATCGCACCGGTCGTGTGCTCGGCCTGATGCCCCATCCCGAGCGCGCGTTGTTCGGCTACCACCATCCGCAGTGGACCGGCCGCGGACGCGGCGGCGGGCCGCCGGACCTGGGTCCGGGTGCACCGCTCTTCGCGAATGCCTGCGAGTGGGTCCGCGCGAACCGCTGAGGCGGAAGCCGCCGCGTCTCGGCAGCGACAACCCGACAGGACGCGTCAGCCGCAGAACTCGGTGATGGCGTCCGCGTAGAGCTCGACCCCCGCCTCGAGCTCGTCGAACTCAATCGACTCGTCCACGCGGTGCGCGTTCGCGATGGCGCCCGGGCCGCACACCACGGTGGGGATATCGAGGCCCGCGCGGTACAGCTCGGCCTCGGTGTAGAAGGGCACCGTGCCCGGTGCGCACCCCGTGCGCTCGGCGAGGTATCGCACGACGGCTGCGTCCTCGGTCTGGTGGAACGCGGGCAGGGCCTCGGGCCAGTCGAGGCGGCCGCTCACTCCCGGCGTCGCCGCGCAGGCGCGATCGACCAGCGCCTGGACGCGCCGGCCCAGCGCCGCGCTGTCGAAGCCCGGGAGCGGTCGCCACTCGAGCCGGATCTCCGCGCGGTCCGGCACGACGTTGCTGGCCGTGCCGGCCGTGACCATGCCCGTGTTCAGCGTGGTGCAGGGCGGCGTCAGGCCGAGCGAGGGGTCGCCCTCCTCGCGCAGGGCGCCGCGCAGCGCGTGCAGCTCGGCCAGCAGCACGCCCAGGGCGACCGACGCGTCGGCACCCGCCCAGGGATCGCTGCTGTGAGCGGGCTCGCCCGAGAGGCGGATGGTCGCGACGGCGTAGCCCTTGTGCGCCACGATCGGCTGGAAGCCCGTGGGCTCGCCGACGATGCAGACCGCGCCGGTGACGTCGCCCGCGACGGACGTGTCCGTCATCAGATGCAGCGCGCCGTGGCAACCGATCTCCTCGGCGTAGCTGTAGATCAGCACGAGCGGGCGACTCAGGGTCTCGGCCCGCGCCGCGGCCGCGAGCAGCTGCGCGGCGATCGGACCCTTCATGTCGCACGTGCCGCGCCCGTAGAGCGTGCGGCCGTCGCGCTCCGCGGCCGTCGTGGCGCGCATGCCGCCATCCCACGGCACGGTGTCGATGTGCCCGCCAAGCACCAACCCGGCCGGCGCGTCGCCCCCGAAGCGCGCCACCAGGTTCGTCTGTGGCACGCCGTCGTGTTCGCCCTGCTGACTGCGCACGGTGGCGCCCAAAGCGGTCAGGCGGTCGACCAGCAGCTCCGCGAGCGGACCGGTGGAACGGCCGGGGCTCGTGTCCACGGACACCATGCGTTCGGTGAGTGTGACGACGTCGTCGGGCACGCCCCGATTCTACGGGACCCCGCTTCTACGGAGCCCCGCTTCTACCGAGCGAGGCGTGCTCCGCTCAGTTCATCACCTGCGAGATGGCGAACATCGGCATGATCAGGCTGGAGACGATCAGCGCCACGACGGCACCCATGATGATCGTCATGGCCGGCTCGATCACCGCCACGAACGCCTTGATCGCCGAATCCACCTTCTTCTCGTGGTGGCCGGTGATCTTCTCGAGCACCATCGGCAGGCTACCCGAGCGCTCGCCCAGCGAGATCATCGCGGTCTCGGCCGCGGGGATGAGCGGGCAGTCCATCAAGCTGGCGGAGATGTCGCCGCCGTTCTCGACGTCGTGCTTCGCGCGCTCCCAGAGCTTGACGTACTCGTTGTTGGTCGAGACCTGCGACGCGAGTGCCAGGGCCTCGAGCACGTTCAGACCGGCGTTGAGCATCACGCCCAGCACGTGGAACGAGCGCGAGATGCCCACGGCCTTGATCAGCGGGCCGAAAGCGGGCATGCGCAGGAACATCGGATCGAAGATCTCGCGACCCTTCTTGCTGCGCATCGCGCTGAGGCCGACGACGAGGAGCACGAGCGAACCGGGCAGCAGCCAGGTGCCGTGCGAGCGCAGGAAGTCCGACAGCGTCAGGAAGAAGCGGGTCGGACCGGGCAGCTTGTCCGGCTCGTCGGCGAACAGCACCGCGAACTTCGGGAACACGTTCACCAGCAGGAAGATGATCACGCACACCGCCAGGATGGCCATGAAGGCCGGGTAGGCGAGAGCGCCCTTCACCTTCTTGCGCGTGTTGATGTCGCGCTCCATGAAGCTCGCGACCTTGTGGAGCATGATGCCCAGGTCGCCGGTCATCTCGCCGGCGCGAACCAGCGCCAACGCGGCCGGGGAAAACGCCCAGTCGTGCTGAGCCATCGCCACGGACAGCGGTCGTCCCTCCTCCACGTTGGCGCGGATGGAGCCGACGAACTCACGCATGTGCGATGTGCCCGACTGCTTCTCGAGCACCTCGAGCGCGGCGGACAGGTTGAGGCCCGTGTCGAACATGATCGCGAGCTGCGTGACCAGGTCGAGCACCTGCTCGGGCGGAACCTGCATCCGCTTGATCATCAGGCTCACGTGGAGCTTGAAGCGATCCAGCGCGTTCGCGGGGTCGACCGAGGATTCGGTGCGGACGTCGTCCGACGTGTAGCTCATCGTTGCATCTCCGCGACCCGGGTGACCTCTTCGATCGTCGTCATTCCTTCAGCCACCTTCGCCAGGCCGTCGACGGCCAGCGGCAGGTGCCCTTGCACGTCGGCTTCCTTGCGGAGCGGCGCGAGCGACGGGTCGGTGGTGATGATGTCGCGCAGGCGATCGTCGATCGTGAACAGCTCGTAGATGCCGGCGCGACCGGAGTAGCCGGTCTGCCCGCAGTTCTTGCAGCCCTCGCCGCGGGCCGGCTCGCCTATCTCGACGTCGAACATCTCGAACATCGCCTGCGTGCGCGCGTCGGGCTCGACCTGGACCTTGCACGAGGCGCAGATGCGGCGCACCAGCCGTTGGGCCAGGATGCCGTTGATCGCGGCCGCGAGCAGGTAGGACTCGATGCCCATGTTCACCAGGCGCGGGATCGCGGAGATCGCGTCGTTGGTGTGCAGCGTCGAGAACACGAGGTGACCGGTCAACGCGGCCTCGATCGCGATCTGCGCGGTCTCGCGGTCACGAATCTCACCGATCATCATGACGTCGGGGTCCTGACGCAGCAGGGACCGCAGGGCGGTCGCGAAGGTCAGGCCCGCGCGTTCGTTCACCTGCACCTGGTTCACCATCGGCAGGCTGTACTCGGTCGGGTTCTCGACCGTGCAGATGTTCGTGTCGATCGAGTTGATCGACGCCAGGGCGCCGTACAGGGTGGTCGTCTTGCCCGACCCGGTCGGGCCGGTCACCAGGACCACGCCGTTCGGGCGGCCCACGAGGTCGCTGAGCCCCTCGAGGATGCGCTCGGACAGACCGAGGCAGGACAGGTCGCCCATCATGGCGCTGCGATCCAGGATTCGGATCACGACCTTCTCGCCGTGGAACGTCGGCAGCGTGGAGACACGCAGGTCGACGTTGCGGTCGTCCAGCATCACCTGCATGCGGCCGTCCTGCGGCGCGCGGCGCTCGGCGATGTCGAGGCTGCTCATGATCTTCACGCGCGAGACGATGGCCGGCGTCATGCGCACCGGCGGACGCAGCGACTCGCGCAGCATGCCGTCGATGCGGTAGCGCACGCGCAGGACGTCCTCGCCCGGCTCGATGTGGATATCGGACGCGTTCTCGCGAATGGCCTTCGCGATGACGAAGTTCACCAGGCGGACGACGGGCGAGAGGCCGGCGACCTCCTCGATGTCGTCGATCTCGTCCAGCGCCTCCTCGACGACCTGCATGTCATCGGCGCCGACGTCCTCGATGATGTCGTCGACCGAGAACCCCGGGCGACCGCTCTTGGACTGGTTCAGCCCCTTGGCGATCTCGTCCGGATGCGCAACGACGAGACGCAGCTTGAGGTTGGTGAGGCGGCGGAGCGCGTCACGCGTGAACACGTCGGTCGGGTCCGCCACCGCGACGGTCAGCTCGCCGTGGATGCGGTAGAGCGACAGCACACCGTGGCTGCGCGCCCAGTCCTTGTCCAGCAGGGTCGTGAGCGTGGGGTCGCCCAAGCCGGGCACCAGCTTCACGAAAGGCAGGCCGTTCTGGTGTGCGAGGGCGCGCAGCAAGACCTCGTCGTCGACGATGCCCAGGCGGACCAGGCGCTCGTCGAGACGCTCGGAGGCCGAGAGCGGCTCGGCCTTCAGGCCGCGTGCGAGCTCATCCTCCTCGACCAGCCCCGCGCGACGCAGGGTCTCGGCGAGGTTGCGGTGCTCGAGTCCGACGATGGCCATCAGTCCGTCTCCTCGTCATCGGGCAAGGTGCCCTCCTCGTCGAACTCCTCCGCTTGCGCGCAGCTGACCTCGAGGCGCTCTTCGAGCCCCGTGATCGACAGCGCCACGGAGAGGACCTCCGAGGGGTTGACCAACACGAATGACAGCCCACGGGACTTCACGAGTTCGTCGAACTCGATCAGCGACTCCAGGGCCGAGCTGTCGAAGCTCACGACGCGCGAGGTGTTCATGTGAACACTCATCACGCCGCGACCGATCTGCTCGGACAGTGTTGCCCCGAGATCGGCGATCGCTCCGTGCGACAGCTCCCTTCCCGCCTCCACTCTCTGGATCATGGCATCCTCGATGTCACTAGCTGTCCGAGACCTCACGACCGCCGGCGGCGGCGTCGTACTCGGCCAGACGGGCGTCGATCTCCTGCGACAGTTCGAGCAGACCCTGGGCCATCGGGTCGATCAGCAGCGCGCGATCGCAGAGCGTGCGGGCGTGGTCCAGGTTGCCCTGGTCCATCGCTTCGCGCGCCTCCACTTGCGTCTGGAAGGCGAACTCGGTGCGAGCGACCGGGCCCATGTTCTGGCGGAACTGGCGACGGTCCTGCTTTGCGTCGGCGATGATCGGCTCACCGTCGTCGAACGCCTCGCCATCCTCGAGGATGTACGGGGTGATCAGGACGATGATCTCGTTCCGCTGGATCTCGGTCTCTTCCGAGCTGAACAGCCATCCGATGCCCGGCAGGTAGCCGAGGAACGGGATGCGCTTGGTCGTGTTCACGTCGCGCGACTCGATCAGACCGCCGATCACGATGGTCTCGCCGTCGCGGATCATGACGTTGGTCGTGACCTCGGACGTCGCCTCGGTGGGCAGGCCCGTCTCGGCATCCACGACGCCGGAGCTGCGCTCGGGGTGGATCTCGAGGCGCACGAAACCGTCGCTAGAGATGTACGGGCGGAAGCGGAGCTGCGTGCCCACTTCGAGGAACTCGACCGTCTGCTGGCTGATGCCGTCGCTGACGGTGGTGCCGCCGAAGTAGCCGAGGCGCCCGCCGATGATGATCTCGCCACGCTGCTTGTTCAGCGTGAGGACCTTCGTGTTGGCCAGGACGTTGGTGTCCGCCACCGTCTGCATGAGCTCGAGGAACACGGCGACGTTGCTGCCGACGAAGCCGATGCGCAGGCCGTCGTCGGTGGGATCGGTGAAGCCGGACGTGACGCCGGAGCCGGTGCCCGACGGGGTCAGGAACGGCGCGCCCGCGGCCAGGCCGCCGGGCAGGTCGCCGGGCGCGGCCAGCGTCGGACCGGAGTAGACCGAACCGGGAGCCGAGAGGCTCTCGAAGTCCGCGAAGTCGCTGCCGGCCATGATTGCCCAATCCACGCCGAACTTGTTCGTCTCGTCGAGACGGACCTCGATGATCGTGGCCTCGACCAGGATCTGGCGCGGCCGCACGTCGAGCTCGGTCACGATCGTCTTGATGAACTCGATCGTGTCGAACTCGTCGACGACGATCAGCGTCTCGGGGAGTGCGGAGTCGTCACCGCCAGCGGCGTCGCCCGACGAAGGAGCGCCCTGCAGCGGCTTGTCGGACAGGACGATCCGGCCGCGCGGAGAGAGGAACTGCGTGAGAAACTTCTCCAACTCGCGTGCCGCGATGTAGTTCGGATGGAAGGTGTGATGGACCAGCGGGCGGTCCAGCGCGCGATAGTCCGCTGACGCCATGACCTGATACACGCGGCCGTCGAAGCTCCACGCATAACCGAGCGGGTTGAGCACCCAGTCGAGCGCCTGCTCGAGCGTGGCGTCGTAGAAGTTCGCGGTCACGGGGACCTGCGTGTCCACGCCGGCGACGATGTTCACCTGGCGCCGAACCGAGATCATCGTGAGCACCTGGCCCAACGGCTCCTGCTGGACGTTCAGCGTGATGAGCTCACCGTTCCCGTCGCCGCTCTGGGCGTTGATCGGGGCGACGGCCAGTACCGACGCAAGGCACGTAAAGATCAGGGTACGCAGCATGGGTTCGATCCGAATGGGCAGATGGCGGCTGTTAGCGGCAGTTATCGGCTGCCTGGAGGTCGATTCTTGAGGAGGCGTCTGAGCAGGGCTCAGCCGTCTTCAGGTTCGGCTGAACCACCGAAGGAGAGGTCCTCCTCCGAGGTTTCCGTGGTCGGGTCGTCCGGGATGTCCAGTTCCTCGGGCACGCTCACGCGGCCGAAGATCACGGGCATGTCGACCGTGATGGTCGTGTCGGTCGGGCCCTTGAGGACCACGGCGCGCGTGAGGATCTCGGTGATCTCCCACCCGTCGATCCGGTCCCCCACGAAGCGGATTCTGCCGTCGATGATCGCGATGGCGCGACCGTCGCCGGGCATCGTGCCGCTCAGCCTGATGCTGGGCGGGGTGAGCTCGACCACGGGGCCCTCGTCGGCGGACGCAGTGTCCCAGAAGTTCGAGAAGGCGTTCCGCAGCAGGCCGTCGTCTTCCTCGGTCTGCAGCAGCACGGGGTTCTCCTTGGCGACCATCGGCTCGGCCGGCGCTTCACCGCCGTCCTCGGAGTCGCTCTCGGAGGCCTCGAGGTCGATGTCCTCGAGCGCGGCCGCCTCAAACTCGGGTTCCGAGCCGCTGAACTGGATGAAGAGCACGGCGACGAGCAGGACGGCGAGGCCGCTCAGCATCATCAGCTGCTTCTTCTGCTTCTTGTCAGCGCCCTTGTCGGCACTCTTGTCGGTGGTGGCCTTGGCCACGGCGTTCTTGTCGTCGATGTTCACGACTTCTGCTCCAGCATCACGGCAACCTGGATGGTCACACGGCGCACGTCCGTGCCGGGTTCGATGGCGAGGTTGTTCACCCGCGTCACGAACTGCATCCCTTCGACCGCCTTGAGGAAGTCGTGGAGGGAGAAAGCATCACCCTCGACGACGAGTTCGATCGCGAGACTGGGCGCCTCGCCGTCGCGCTTTTCGGAGCGACGATCCATTTTGACCTGGTGCATGCCCGACTCCTCGACCGCGCGCAGCAGCGAGGTCTCGAACTCGTGCTCCGCCTCAGGCGTGTTCGGGCAGAGCCCGAAGGGTCGGTCCGCGATGCGCTTCTCGACCTCGAGCAGTTCGTTGTGCGTGGCCATGAGCTGACCGTGGACGCTGGCGTCACGCGCCAGGTCCTGGTCGAGCCGGTCCACTTCGGCTTGCAGGGATCCAATCGATCCCTGCAGGGGATAAAGGACCCCCGCGGATGCTGCGAGCAGCACCACGGCGGTCACGGCGATTCGTCCGCTCGGCTTCATCAGTGCGTCTCCGCCCTCGCGTAAATCCGGAACCTCTCACCATCGACACCGACGCCCAGGAGCACGCGCTCGCTGGCCTCGACCCGAACGTCCTCGAACGCGCCGCTGGCCAGCAGGCCGTCGGCGAAGCCGCGCACAGACAAGCTGTCCTTGGCCAGGCCGTTGACGCGCACCTCGAGGTTTCGTGCCGTCGGACCCACGTAGCCTTCAGCAGGCGTAAAGGTCGGGTCCTCGATGTCATCGATCTTCACCGTCTCGAGCGCCACGTCCTCGTCGGCGTGTGACGCGAGCAGCCTGAACAGCGTGGACATCCGGTGGCCCGGCTGCGCACGCACGATCACGGCTTCGTTGGTCTCCTGTCGCACGAGCTGCGTCTCGAGCACGGCAAGCTGCTGCTTGTCGGCCTGGACGATGTCGTACTTCTGCTCGAGGCTCTCCTTCTGATCCTCGAGGCTGCCGACCTGCTGCAGGCGCAGCACGCCGACGGCGAGCACGAGCACGGCGCAGGCGCCGGTCATGGCGATGCTGACCTTCCGGACGCGGCGCTTCTCGCGCAGGATGCGTTCCTCGGGCGGCGTGAAGTCGGCCTGGACGACACCTTCTGAAGCCAGCCCCATCGCGACGGCGTCGGGCGCCTCGCGAGCCGGCTCGCTCACCGGCATCTCGAGGCCCTCGGAGATGTCTTCGCGTTCGTCCTCGTCGAGGCCGACGGCCGTGAGCGTGTCGAAGCCCTCGGATCCCAGCAGCGAGGCGGCGCGACCGATCGTGGCGCGCAGGTCCGGAGCGGACATCGGCGCCTCGACGATGCGGCAGAACAACAGCTTGTCGGCGTTGCCGGCCAGCACGAGATCGTTGCCGCTCGAGCGGACAAGGCGCACGTTCAAGCCTTCGGAGGTCCAGGCGCGCCACGCGGCGAGGCCCGCCGCTTCGACCGCCTTCACCTCGAGCTCGATCTCGCGGCATGCCTTCATCGCCTCGCCCAAACGCTCCTTGTCGACCGCCGCCATGATGGCGAAGGCCTGCGAACCGGAGGACTCGGAGGCGGACGAGCCTTCGACGACCACGCCCAGCGTCGCCTTCTCGGCGTTGAAGAGCGGGTCGCCCTTGAGGCGGTCCGCGCAGATCTTGCGGGCCTCCTTCGCGCCGCCCGCGGGCAGCACGATGGACTCGATCAGGACGGCACTGCCCTCGAAGCCCACGACGACGTTGCGGCCGACGAAGGGCGCCGACGACAGCAGTTGCCGGAGACACTTCTTGAGGTTTTCACCGGTCGGCACGGAGCCGAACACCATCCGGCCATCGACATCCTGTGCAGCGCGGATCGTGTCGTCCGCGATGACAATGCCGATGCTATGGGCCTTGCGACGCTTCACATCTTCCTCCTTCGAACTGCCTTACTCTGTGACCGGAATCTCGGCGAGCTTGGCGGTGGCTGTGTTGGCGAAGAGCCATCGCACAGACTTCTTCGTGCTGATGTTGACCTGGCCGCCCTCCTCGAGGACGCCCTTCTCGTTGAACACGGCGACCGGCCGCGAGCCGAAAACGGCATAGTCGAGCTTGATGCCGCCGGGCTGGCCGGGACCGTCCAGCCGGATGACGTAGTCACCGTGACTGAGCGGGTCGTCGATCGGGATGCCGACTTCGTTGACCACGGCGAACCAGTTGCCGATGGCGTTGAAGCGCACGCCGTGCACCGAACCCGAGTGGTAGGACAGCGACTTGGCGTGATCCATCGCGTCCTGGATCTGCAGCTGGAACGTGTCGAGCTTGCGATCGTCGCTCACGGTCCCGCTGGGGATCGCGATGCCCGCGAGGAACATCAGCACGGCCGCCACGACGAGCAGCTCGATGACGGTGTGTCCGCCCTGGCGACGCATCAGTCGATGTCTCCCGCAATCATGGCTGCCTTGACGGCGTCAGGTACGGGATCGACCGGGAACGCGATCTGCACCACGGCTTCGCCGCCGGCGAGGATGTCCGAGGGCCAGTCCTGCTGTCCGCGACCGTGGCCGGGACGGCGGATGTCGCTCGAGATGGACTCCATCTGACCGGAGACGACCATGCCGCGCACGACGCCGCGGCCCTTCAGGTCGATCTCGTCGGCGACCGTGAATCCGTCGATGTCCACGCGCGAAGCGATGTCCGACTCGAGGATCAGGTCAGGGCCGAGGACCGCCGTGTCCGGCAGCTGCGTGCCGGCCAGCAGCCGGACGTCGCCGAACATCTGGCACTTCGGACGGTTCGCGCCGACGGCCGGAGGGTTGCTTTCGCACAGCCCGGACCGAGTGAAGATGTGCCCGCGCAGGACGACATTGTCCAGCGTGAGGGTCGCACCGTCCTCGATGACCATCAGGCCCGCGAGCTCCACGTCCTGGTAGGTCGTGTCGGAACTGATGAACTGCACCAGGCCCGCCATCATGATGGCGCCGTCGTCACAGCTGAGGCGCGACTTGTCCTGGGTCGGGCCGCTGCCGGGCTTGATGTCCGCGAGGGCACGAATGCGTGCATGCTCGGGATCCTGGTCCGGGGCAGCTTCACTGGCGCGAACGTGCAGCTCGCGCTTCTTGTGGCTCATCACCGTGCGCTCGCCGATGACTTCCTCGCCCGTGGGCGTGACGGCGAAGTCGTGCGTGCCTTCCGCCTCGGTGCCGGGGCTGTCCCCGTCACGCATGCGCTCACGCACGCGCTCGAGTCCGGAGCGGCTCGCCTCTTCGACCTCGCTCGCCCCCTTGGCGAACTCGAGGCTCTTCTTGGCGAGCACGGCGTGCCGCGCGTAGGTCACGGTCACCGTCACCACGAGGGAGGAGAGCACCAGCGTGGCAGCGAGGACCCAGCCGGCCTCGCCGCGTCGCGGCGAGCGGGGCCGACCTGTTGCGGATCGGGAGTTGGGGCGTGTCGAGGTCATGGTCATGGGTCTTTTCGGTCGGTAGGGGGGGGGGAACTGTTGTTCATTCGCTCTCGGGATCGGTCATCCACCAGCTGTACTCCCCCGTCAGAGAGGCGCCGGAGTAGATGGAGACCTTCAATTCCGTGAGCGTTTCCCCCTGGAACGTCTCCGGATCCACCTCCATGGAGGTGTCATCGAGGTCCACGATCCGGACCTCCACCTCCTGTGACCAACCCACATGGCTGGTCACGACGTCGTACTGGGCCGACCGCGGAGGGCTGTACTCCTGGTCGTCGAGGTCATCGAGCTCATAGACGTCGTCGCCAAACAGCGCGTCGTCACCAGCTGAGGCGTCCCAGGGCAGCAGGATGGCTGCCTCGTGGATCTCCTGGGCGAGCATGAGTGCCTCGTGCTGGCCGTCGGCGAAGTAGTGGTAGACCTCCGTCGAAGAGCGCAGCGAGGCGTTGCTGGCCACCACCGTGGTGGCGATGACGAGGACGGCGAGCATGAGCTCGACGAAGGATGCGCCACGTTCTGCGCGGCGCCGGGGCGCGAGCGCAGCCGGGCGGCTGGCACGGGTGAGGGTGGCAAGTGTCACGTGGGTCCACTCCGAACAGGACCGCACCGCGTCGCAAGGCAACTGTTGTCTGCTTGTCGGTGACGTCAAAGGGCGATTTCCGGGGTCCGTTCCGTTGCCCCTCGATGGGCAGGTCGTCCGGAACGGGCGGGGGTAGTTGGCCTACTGATTCGTCTCCGGGGTAGGGCGACTTGAGCGCCCAGGAGGCCGGGATCCGGGCGCAATCGGGCCTCCCCACCGCCGGCAGCCGGTCGCTGCCCGAGACATCCCCAGTGCCGGCGACGATCCAGGCACCCGACTGGGCTAAACGCCTGCCAGAGGAGATCCGATGAATCCGTCCATGAGGGTTGCTCTGGGGTGGTTTCGGGCCGAGGCTGTGTCCGGAGTCCAACCCCGGACCCCCACCATCCGGCGCCCAGACATGACCCAGACGCACGCACCTCACCCCAGCCCCCCCATCCTCGGATGGGGTTCGCGCGCGATCCTGGCCTTGGCACTGTTGGCCCCCGGCCTCGAAGCGCAGGGTGTCACGGGTGCTGACCCCTCGGTCGATCACAGCGGCCCTGCGCCGGGGCCCTCCGTATTCGATAACGGTGGCGGCCTCTACCTCCCTCCCGGTGATTCAGGCGGGCCTCCCGGGACACCTCCCGGCACGCCGCCTGGGACGACTCCCAAGAGCCCACCTCCCGGCCTGCCGAGGCCCCGGACGGACGGCCGCGGCGCCGGGGCGGGCACCGGCCTGACTCCGGCGGGCTTCGTGTCTCGCGGCGGGATGAACGACCAGGCCGCCAGCACCACCTCGTTCATCAACGACAGCTGGGATTCCTGGTGGGAGACGAACAAGTTCGACTTCATCGAGTTGCAGCGCGTCGAAGACGCGATCACGGCGACCCAGGGCAACGAGCGCGAAACACCCGCCGAGCGGGAAATCCGCCTGGCGGCCGTGCGGTCGACGGTCCGCGAGAAGATCCTGCCGGTGCTGCGCGAGCTGACCGCCTCCGATGACCCCGCCGTCCGCTCCGCGGCCATCGTCTCGCTGGCGAAGCTGCACGACGAGAGCTGCACCGACCTCGCTACCAGGATGCTGGCTGACGGGAGCCTGCAGGTACGACGCTCGGCGATGCTCGCGCTGGGCGTGCTCACGTCCGGTCGCGCGTCGTGGGTGCTGATGAACATCGCCAACGACAACTCCACCGGGCAGGATCTGCTGAGGAGCTCACCGATCTCGGTGGATGATCGCGGCACGGCGCTGCTGACCGCGACCCTGCGCGGCGACATGGCCATCGCCCAGCTGCTCAACCCGATGCTCAATGATCGCGGCAACGCGCACCCCGAGCTGCTCGCGCTGGCAGCCGACGCAGCCGGCCTGATGGGCTCCACGGATGCGATTCGCCCGCTGATCGACATGGCCTTCGACTCCGAGCTGCCCGAGTACGTCCGCTCAGCTGCCACCTCCGCTCTGGGACGCATCGGCGATCCGTCGGTGACGCCCGCGCTGATGAAGCTGCTGGACACCGGCGTCGAGCCGCGCCGAGCGGCCGCCGCGGCCCTCGGGCTGGTCGCGCACCCCGGAGCCGCCAAGGTCATCGAGCGTCTGACCGGAATGCTCGAGCACGAGTCCGATGCGGTCAGCCGCCACTTCGCGGCGGTGTCGCTCGGTCGCATAGGCGGTACGGACGCGCGCAACGCCCTGCGGTCGGCCCTGGTCTCGCCAAGGCTCGGCGACGACATGCGTCCGTGGGTCGCGCTCGGCCTCGGCCTGACCGAGCGGGATGCGCCGGGCGACAGCGTGGTCCCGCTACTCGTCAAGCAGATGAAGCAGGAGGCCAACAGCAGCACGACCGCCGCCTACGCCGTGGCGCTCGGCCTCTGCCGCAGCGAGCAGGCAATGCCCACGCTGCTCGAACTGTCGCGCAACAAGCGCACCGACGTCGCGGGCTACGCGGCGCTCGCGCTCGGCCTTTCGGGACAGCACGGCGCGGCCTCGCGGCTGCGCGAGATGATCTCGACCGAGGGAAACCCGCTGGTCGTCCGCCAGGCCGCCATGGGACTCGGCATCCTCGGCGACCGCTCCTCGATCCCCGACCTGCTCGACCTCATCCGCACGACGAACAACCCGTTCGTCGCCAGCTTCGCCGCCATCGGGATCGGTTTCACCGGCGACAGCAATGCGGCCGGGCCGCTGCTGGACCTGATCGAGCGCGAAGGGCCTCGTGGCGTGACGACGACGTACGCGGTCAACGCCGTCGGCCAGTTGTTCGACCGGGACCGCCGACCGGCCCTTTCGCGGCTGGCTTCCGGCGACAATTACATCGCGCGCACCACCGCGGTGGACTCCCTGCTCCAGCTCGGTTTCTAGACCGTCACCAGCGGGTCCCGGTACCGTATTGGCACTCGTCCCCACCGCGTGCCGGAGAACCCCCGTTGAGCCTGCCCAGAGCCCTCCTCGCATTGCTGATCGCCGTCGCCCCGCTGGCGGCCCAGGGCACACGCGAGGTCGCCGACTCGCTCATCCACGAGCTGCGTGCCAAGCAGAACGAGGACGGAACCTACGGCGCGGACCTGGTCGAGACCTGCCGCGTCCTGGACCTGTTGGCGCGGTCGCCCCGGCGATACAGCGAGTTGGACGGTCCGTTCTTCCGCAACGCGGCTCGAGCCGTCGCGCGCGCGCCGGCCGAGCCCTCACGCGATGCATGGGTCGCCCTGGCTCTCGCCAATGCCGTGACCGGTGAGCTGGCCGGTGCACGAGATGCCGCGCTCGCGCGGCTGCAGGCGCGGGAGTCGGTGGGAGACTTCGCGCACGCGCTCGCGCTGCGCAGCTTCCCCGAGACGGAACGGACCTGGCGCACCCCGTCGCGAAGCGACGACCCCGGACTGGCCTGCCTCCTCGCCGCGGATCCGTCGCAGGTGGCGCCGCCCCCCATCGATGATCGCGCGGCCTGGAACCGCTGGGCACGCGCCGCGCGGCTGCGTGGCGTGACGCCGACAGTCCTGCCCGAACTCCCGGCGTCGGGAGCGCGCGAGCAATTGAGCTCGCTGCTCGCCGACCTCGACACGACCATCCTGATGCACGGCCTCGACGACGGCACGTCGCCCCCGCAGGACCCTCGCGTGGACATCCCCCCGCGGGTGGAGCCCGGACAGGACGTCACCGCCGCCCGCGAGCGCGCCTGGGGCTTCCTGCAAACGCACCAGCAGGACGGCACCTTCGGCATGGAGTTGCCCGGCTGGTCCGGTCCCGAGCCAGGCATCACGGCCCTCTGCCTGACTGCCACGGTGCAACTCGCCCGGGACCTTCAACGCCCCGAGCCCGAGTGGGTCGCGCAGGGCCTCGACTACCTGGTCTCGCTGCAACACGCTGACGGATCGATCCAGGAGCACGGCCTGGCGGTGTACACCACCTCGGTCTCGATGGAGGCGCTGCTGACCGCGGGCCGGGAGAGCGACCGCCCCGTGATCGAGGCCGCGCGCAACTTCCTGATCGCCACGCAGGCCGACGAGGGCGAGGGCTACCGCAGCGACGAGGACTGGTACTACGGCGGCGTCGGCTACGGCGGCGACGAGCGGCCCGACCTCTCCAACACGCAGTACGCGGTGGAAATCGTCGCGCGCGCGGGCACGCCCAAGGACCACCCGTTCTTCGAGAAGGCGCGCATCTACCTCGAGCGCTGCCAGAACCACGGCGAGCACCAGGTCGGCGAGTGGCCGCGTGCCGCGGGCGGTCAACTCGTGAAGGGCACCGATGGCGGCGCCACCTACATGCCCGGCGACAGCAAGGCGGGCGAGAACCGGGTCGGTGAAGGCCTCTACCAGGCGCGCTCGTACGGTTCGATGACGTACGCGCTGGTGAAGTCGTATCTCTTCGCCGGGCTTCCCGCGGACGACCCTCGCGTGCAAGCCGCCGTCGGCTGGATCGCCACGCACTTCACCGTGGACAGCAACCCCGGCTTCAAGACCCCCGAGCAGGGCGCCCAGGGCCTCTACTACTACTACTTGGCGATGGCGCGCTCATTGCGCCTGCTGCCCGCCGACATCGGCGTGCGCGATCCCGCAGGCGAACCCATCGACTGGCGCGCCGCGCTCCGCGACAAGCTGCTGCACGAGCAGCGCGTCGACGGCTCGTGGCTCAACGAAGGCTCGGAGCGTTGGTGGGAAGGTGCACCGACCCTCTGCACGGCCTATGCGGTGCTCACGCTTTCGGCTGCGGAAGACACTCCCTGACGGTCGATGAACGACACGACATCCACCCGTGATGTCGTGTGAGGCCCGCTCCCGGGTCGATTGCCGGTGCTCCGGGGCTGGGTTAACCTGAGGGTTCCATGAAGGTCTTCAACTTCGTCCTCGCCACCACCGGTCCGACCTTGACGAACGTCAAGATCCTGAGCCGGTATGCGTACTCGCTGTCGCGCCACATCACCCCGCGACGGCTGATGAACTTCGCGAAGGTCGAGTGGGCGCGCTTCCGCGGCAAGGATCGCGTCGGCGGCTTCCCCTACGTGCTGAAGATCGAGTCCACGAACATCTGCAACCAGCGCTGCCCCTTCTGCCTCGACCGAGATCGCGACAAGATCGACGAGGACGGGCGCGGCTTCGGCCGGATGCACATGGACTGCTTCAAGGGCGTGATCGACCTGCTCGCCCCGACCACGCTGCGCCTGAACCTGTACGGCTCGGGCGAGCCGGTCCTCTTCCCCGACATCTACGAGATGATCCGCTACGCCACCGACAAGAACATCGGCGTCACGATCAGCGCGAACCTTTCGGCCTTCAAGCCGGAGAACGCCGGCAAGCTGGTCGAGTCGGGCCTCGAGCACCTCATCGTGAGCTGCCACGGCGCCAGCCCCGAGACCTACTCCAAGTACAACGTCGGCGGCGACTTCTGGCGCACGATCGAGAACATGAAGGCGGTCGTCGACGCCAAGAAGAGCCGCGGACAGCGCCTCCCGTTCGTGGACTGGCAGTTCCTGCGGTTCAGCCACAACCAGCACGAGATCCCGAAGGCGCGCCAGATGGCCAAGGACATCGGGGTCAACGCGGTGCGCTTCATCAACCCGAACATCCCTCCGGAGCACAAGGAGGAGTGGCGGCCGCGGCGCGATGACGAGAAGTCCGACGCCAACGCCGGCGAGGGCGCGGTCAACGCCAGCCCGGGCGTGCACATCAAGGCCGAGGACCAGGCCGTCGCGCGCGGCGAGGCCGTCGCCAAGGTCGCGCCGAAGGCCGACGTGCAAAGCTGCTCCTGGCTCTACCGCAGCATCTTCTTCAACTGGGACGGCGCCATCCTGCCGTGCTGCGACGGCACGACGGAACCGGGCCACGACCTCGGCAGCTTCACCGGCCAGACGCGCCAGGAGTTCGAGGCCTTCTGGAACGGCGACACCTACCGCCTCCTTCGGCGCATGGCGAACTTCCAGGTGCCGCGCGAGGAGATGGACAAGACGTACACCTGCTCGCAGTGCATCAAGCCGCACATGCCGTACCTGCTCTACGAGCGCGGCTTCCAGCTTCCGGCCAAGGTCGAGAAGCGACTGCTCGAGACCGAGCCCGACCTGCCCGAGAAGCGCGAGCGCTGGCGGACGGACAAGACGAGCATCTCGAGCTCGGTGACGGGCGGCGCCTAGCCCGGAGCGCGGAGCGGCGCGAGGCCGCTCACGCGATCCGCATCAGCGACCCGCTGTCTCCGCAGGGTCCTTCTCCGCGGCCGCGCGTTCCGCGCGCTTGCGGTCCAACGCGCTGAGCAGCTTCTTCCTCAGGCGGATCGACTTGGGAGTCACCTCGACCAGCTCGTCGTCCTCGATGTATTCGAGAGCGTCCTCGAGAGAGAAGTTCCGGGGCGGAACGACCTTCAACGCGCGATCCGATCCGCTGGTGCGCATGTTGGTCAGCTTCTTCTCGCGGCACACGTTCACGGCGATGTCGTTGGACTTGCAGTGCTCGCCCACGATCATCCCCTCGTACACGCGGTCGGTGGGCTTCACGAAGAAGGTGCCGCGATCCACGAGCCCGTCGAGCGCGTAGGCAGCCACGGCGCCGTTGTCGGTGCTGGCCATGACGCCCGCCGAGCGGCGCGGCACCTTGCCGCGGAACGGCTCGTACCCGTGGAGGATGTGGTGCAGCACGGCCTCGCCGGCGGTCAGGTTCATCACGCGCGTGCGCAGTCCGATCAGCCCGCGGGCCGGAATGTGGAACCGGAGACGGTTCTGCGCGCCCTCGGTGTTCACGTCCAGCAGGTCGCCGCGCCTCGCGCAGACGGTCTCGATGACCTTTCCAGCCAACTCACCGGGGACATCGACGGTCAGCTCCTCGACCGGCTCGAGACGCTGTCCGTCCTCCCAGTGGTCGATCACGCGCGGACGCGACACGGCCATCTCGTAGCCCTCGCGGCGCATGGTCTCGATCAGGATCCCAAGGTGCAGCACGCCGCGCCCAGACACGCGCCAGGTGCTGTCGCCGCCGGAGCTGTCCACCGCCAGCGCGACGTTCGACCGCAGTTCGCGCTGCAGGCGCTCGGCAATCTGGCGGCCGTTCACGAGCGAACCCTCGGTGCCCCCGAAGGGCGAGTCGTTCACCATGAACTCCATCGAGATCGTCGGCTCGTCGATCGCGATGGACGGAAGCGGCTCGACCGTTTCGGGGTCGCACAACGACTCGCCGATCGCGATCTCGGGAAAACCGTGGATCGCCACCAGGTCCCCCGCCTCGACCACCGTCGCCGGCCTGCGATCCAGCCCGGCGAAGAGGAACAGGCCCGCCACGCGCCCGCGGCGCGTTTCGCCCTCGCCGCCGCAGACGACCAGCTCCTGGCCTTCGCGGATGTGGCCGCGGTCCACGCGGCCGATGGCGATGCGCCCCACGAAGTCGTTGTGGTCCATCGTCGTGACCTGCAACCGCGCCGGCCCGTCCGGGTCGTGCTCCGGCGCGGGGATCGACTGCTCGATGGCGTCGAACAGCAACGTGGTGTCGGTCTCGGCGGCCTCGGGTTCGGTCCTCACCCAGCCCTCGCGTCCCGAGGCGTACAGCGCGTGGAAGTCGAGCTGCTCGTCCGAGGCGCCCAGCTCGACGAACAGGTCGAAGACCTCGTCCAGTACCTGGCCGGGCCGCGCATCGCGGCGGTCGCACTTGTTGATCACGACGATCACGCGCAGTCCGTTAGCAAGCGCCTTGCCGAGCACATAGCGGGTCTGCGGCATTGGCCCGTCGAACGCGTCCACGAGCAGGAGCGCGCCGTCGGCCATGCGCAGCACCCGCTCGACCTCACCGCCGAAGTCGGCGTGTCCGGGCGTGTCGATGATGTTGACCTTGAGCGACCCGCGCTGGACCGCCACGTTCTTCGACAGCACGGTGATGCCGCGCTCGCGCTCGAGCGGGTTGCTGTCGAGCACGCAGTCCACGCGCTCGGCGCCCTCGCGGAACACGCCGGCGTCCGAGAGCATGGCGTCGACGAGCGTCGTCTTGCCGTGGTCGACGTGGGCGATGATGGCTACGTTGCGAAGGCTCATGGCTGGGTTACGGCGCAGACCGGATCAGCAGACCGGGCGCGCGCGGCGCCCGGACTGCGGGAACGATGCGACGACTTCCTCGATCAGGGATACAGGCCGCGCATCTGCGTGAAGTAGGCGACACGGGCGATGCCCTCCATGTAGGCCGCCGTGCGCATGTTCACCTTGCTGGTCTTCGTGCGCTCGAGCACCTGGTGGAACGCCTTGCGCATGATCGTGTCGAGGCGGTCGTTCACCTCGCGCTCTTCCCAGAAGTACCCGAGCCGGTCTTGCACCCACTCGAAGTAGCTCACCACGACGCCGCCCGCGTTGGCGAGGATGTCCGGGATGACGAAGATGCCGTTGGCGTCGAGCAGCTCGTCGGCGCTCGCCGTCGTCGGGCCGTTGGCGCCCTCGACGATGATCTTCGCGCGAAGCCGCTTGGCGTTCTTGCCGGTGATCTGGTTCTCGGTGGCGCACGGAATGAGGATGTCGCACTTCGTGCGCAGGATCTCCTCGTTCGTGCAGCGATCTCCCAGCCGGCAGCCCTTCAGCGTGCCCTTCTTCGTCTGGTACTTCAGCAGCGCGGGGATGTTGAGCCCCTTGGGGTTCACGATGCCGATGTCGATGTCGGAGATGCCGATCACCTTCACGCCGATCGCGTGCAACAGTTCGGCGATCGTGCCGCCCACGTTGCCCGAGCCCTGCACCACGACCGTGGCCTTGGCCAGGTCGAGGTCGGCAACCGCGGCGGCCTCGCGCACCATCGTCAGCAGGCCCCGCCCGGTCGCGGCCGGTCGGCCCATCGAGCCACCCAGGCCCCACGGCTTGCCGGTCACGACGCCCGTGACGGTGTGGCGCTGGTGCATGGAGTACGTGTCCATGATCCAGGCCATGACCTGTTCGTTCGTGTACATGTCGGGCGCCGGCACGTCGCGCTCGGGCCCGATGATGTCCATGATGGCCGACGTGTAGCGGCGCGTCATGCGCTCCAGCTCGCCGTCGCTCATCTTCAGCGGCTCACAGATCACGCCGCCCTTCGCGCCGCCGAACGGCACGTTCACCACGCCGCACTTCCACGTCATCCACGCGGCCAGCGCGCGCACCTCGTCCACGTTCACGAAGGGCGAGTAGCGGATGCCGCCCTTGTACGGGCCCATCGCGGAGTTGTGCTGCACGCGCCACCCGTGGAAGACGCGCTTCTTCCCGTCATCCATCCGCACGGGGATGGCGACCTTCAACTCCTTCTCGGGAGTCTTCAGGATCTCGTAGAGGCCTTCGTCGAGCCCGAGGAGTTCGGCCGCCCGGTCGAAGCGAGTGAGCATCGCCTCGAAGGGATTGTGTTCGGGGGCCTGACGGATCGGGCGCTCAGCCACCGATCGGCTGGCGGACATGGCGTGTTCCATCTGGGGGTACTAGGGGAATCGAGGGACGATATCGCGGTTCGGAGTGTATTGCGACCCCAGAAACAGCGCGAATCAAGGGCCGAGGCGATGCAGCCGCACCGGCGGGGATTCGCTCAGCAGCCGGGGGGGAGCACCGGCTCGGGCAGCAAGGGCCGAGAGCAGGTCGTCACCGGGCATGCTCGGCCAAGGGACCTCCAGGAACCACGTGGCATCGGGTCGGCGGCGCAGGGCCGCGGCGAGGTCATCCGAGCCGAGGCCAGGCTTCAACCCGAGGCCCCGCACCACCCGGTCGGCGTACCAGGTGACCTCCGGTCGCATCAGGACGTAGGCGTCCACGCCCTCGGCCGCTCCGGGTCCTGGGGGGTTCGTGTCGTAGTTGGTCAGGATCACGTCGTCGGGCGAGGTCACGCTCGCCAGCGTCTCGCCGATGCGCACGGCCAGCTCGTCCCGGTCGGCGAGCACCGCCTGCCGCCCGGCCAGACCCGCGAGCACGAGCACGGCCGCCGCGGCGATCGCGATCGCCGGCTTCAGCCGCCCCACGGCCAGCGCGAAGCCAAGCCCGAGACCCAGCGGCAGGCCGAACAGCCAGTAGCCGTGCTGGAGCATCCCCGCGGGGAACAACAGGCCGTGAGCCAGCGGCGGGAGCAGGAGCAACGCGAGCAGGCCACGGCCGCCGAGTGGAGACGAGTCGTCATCGGCAGAGCGCGCGTCCGACGCGGGACGCAGCGCACCGAGCAGCACGACGAGCGAAAGCATCAACAGCGCCGGCCAGCCCGGCATCAACTCGCCAGTGCCCGCCAGCCACGCGCGCACGCCCTCGAGCAACTGGTCGCCGGATGCGCGCAATGCGTCGGGCCCCCGCACGCCGGCCGCCCCACGCAGACGGCCCATCGACATCCCGGGCAAGGTGACCAACCATCCCACCCACGCGACGAACAACACCAGCGTCCAGGCCATCAACCCCAGCGCCGCGCGGCGCCGGCCACGATCCGTGAACCACAGATGCAGTGCGCAACCCATGGGCGCGTACAGACCGAACCAGTCGAAGGCGGACGCCAGCGCCGAAAGCACCAGCACCGGCCACAACGCGCCCCCCTCGCGCCAGCGCCGATAGGCCAGCAGGACCGCGACCGAGAGGCACAGCACGGGCGCTCCCTGCACATCGACGTGGGCCCCGTAGACCGAGACCATCGCCTGGCTGGCCGCAGCCAGGGTGGCCAGCGCGGCCACCGCGGCCCCCGCCACGAGATGCACCAGGCGCGCGAACAGGAGCAGCATCAGCAGCGTCGCGAGGGCCGGGACCAGGCGCGCGCTGTCCTCGCTCTCGCCGAGCCATCGGAATGCCACAGCCACGGTCATGGCGAGCGCCGGCGGGTGATGCGCGTAGACGTCCGGCCGCTCGGCGTCGGCGGTCCCGGCGTTGCGCAGCGGCGCGGCGCGCAGATGCAGCAATCCGTTGCGCTCGTAGTTTCGCGCGATCTGCGCGTATCTCGCGCCGTTGTGCCCCAACCAGCCACGCTCGAAGGGGCCGCCGAAGGTCGCCCACATGCCCGTCACCGCGAGCGCGAGCGCAGCCAGTGTCAGCAGGTGCCAGCGTCCGGCGTGGCTCGCCATGCGGGGTCCCCGGGGCCGTCGCTACCATATCAGGCCGGCTCGTCCGGATCGGCCGTGTCCGATCGACGACACCGGCGAGCGTCCTGGGAATCATGCCACTTCGCAACGCGCGGCCCTCCATCCTCCTTCCCCTGATCGTGCTCCTGGTGATGAGCACGGCGTGCCGCTCGACGCGCGCCGACGGCGCGCTGCCCGCCTGGTCGGGCGATCCCGCCGCCGGTCTGGACGCTCGCGTCGTCCTGACGGGCGTCGGCAGCGCGCGCGGTGACGACGCTGACGCGGCCGAGTCCGCGCGCCGCGCCGCCATGGCTGCCGTCCTCGAGCAGCTGGTCGCGCGGGTCGAGGCGCAGACCGACAGTCGCCAGCGCGAGACAGGCCTCGAGCACATCGACGCCGACGGCAGCGACACGCGGGTGTTCGCCTCCGACATGCGCGAGCGGATCATCCGCGTCACGTCCGAGGCGGAGCTGCTGGGGACGCGCTTCGAGCTGGCCCGGGCCAGTGCCGCGAGCGGGCCGGTCACCTGGGCGCGGGCCGTCGTGGATCGCGTCGAGATGGCCGAGCACACGCTGGCCACCGTGCGCGAAGACCTGAGCCGCGCACGGACGGCCGCCGATTCGGCCCGCATGGGCCTCGCCCTCGGCAGCTCCCCGACCGAGACCGTCTCGCGCGCCGTGCGTGAAGCCCTGGCTGCCGACAAGGCCTTGTCGGGGCCGCGCGCCGTTGTGCCGCTGCTCACGGCCATCCGCCCGGTGGCGTCCGCACGGACCGCCGCCGAAGCCGGCCGCATCACGAGCCTCGACCAGGACATCGGCACGTTGCTGGCGCAGGTCGCGAATCGGCTGGAGCTGCAGCTCTTCGAGGAGGCGCGCGTCGGCTTCGGGGGCCAGCCCCTCCCAGTCGGCCTGAGCGCCCGCTGGGACGGCGAGCCACTGCCCGGCCTGCTCGTGGCCGCACGCTTCGGTGCGGGGCCCGCCGCATCCGGGCGCACGGACGCCGACGGCCGCGTCGCCCTCTCGGTGCCGGCGCCGGTGCCGGGCCTGCTCTCCGAACTCGGCCTGCGGGCCGGCCCGGACATCGACGGCTCGCTGGGCTCCATCCAGTCCAGCCTGCCGGTGAGCTTCCCGCGGCCCTCGGATTCGCGTGTCGCGATCTACTCGCGGCACGAGCGCGTGGATGCCGAGAGCTCCCTGCCCCGTTCCCGGACCCCCTCGCCGCTGCAGCCCGAGCTGGAGGAGCTGATGGGCGGCATGCACTTCCCGCTGGTCGCGGCCGCTGCCCCCGGCGCTCCGGACGTCCTCTCCCCGGTTCTCGCGAAACGCCTGGCCGGCACGGCCGACTACGTGATGCAGGTCGCCACGCGCACGGCGTTCAGTTCGACGGACAGCGACCGCGGACCGCTCTGGTACCGCACCTCGGTCGAGTTGCGCCTCACGAAGGTCGCGACCGGTGAGACGCTCACGATCTCGATCCCCGAGCGCGACACCAAGGCGGCCGGCGCCACGCCCGACCAGGCGGCGACCCGCTCTTTGGCGGCGGCCCTGTCCGTACTGTCACGGCCCGACGAACCGTCCAGCCTGACCGGCGCGTTGCGCGCGCGCTTTCGCTGAGCCCGTCGGGCTCGCCGCAGCTCAGTGGCTGTCGTGCCCGCCGTCGTCCTCGGCGCCGGGCTTGGACCAGGGCGCATCGAGCCCGGGCAGCGGCGGCAGCTCTCCCTCGATCGCCAGGTCGATGACGAGGCAGGAGATGTCCTCGGCGCCGGGGATGCGCGCGATCTTCGCGGCGTCCTTCTCGGTGCACAGCAGGCGCCGGTGCCGCGCCTCGGAGCGCACGCGCGCGAGATCCTCGGCGTCGAAGTCGTAGTGATCGCCGAAGCCGTGCACGCCGCCCACCTCGGCGCCGAGCCCCTCCACCGTCTGGCGGAAACCCTCGGGCGACGCGATGCCGCAGAAGAGGTAGACCTCCTCGCCGGCGAGTGATGCGGGGGACGCCATCTCGCCGCCCGCCACGGAGCGCACGCCGACCGGCTCGTGCCAACCCCACACGACCGGGAGCGCGCGCTTGTAGGCGCGCACGTTCGACTCGGCGACCTCGCGCTCGCCCTCGTTGAGGATGTCGCCATGCGTGAGCACGATCAGGTCGGCCCGCGCGATACCCGCGGCCGGCTCGCGCAGCGGGCCTCCCGGTAGCACGACACCGTTGCCGAACGGCGCCCGGGCGTCGACCACGACGATCTCGAAGTCGCGGTGCAGCCTGCGGTGCTGCATGCCGTCGTCGACCAGGATCAGGTCAGCGCCGGCCTCGCAGGCACGCCGTGCGCCGAGCAGCTTGTCGGGCGCCACGACCAGTTCGGCCTGGGGGCAACGCGCCGCGATCAGCGCCACCTCGTCCGAGCGGCCGAGCTCGTCCGCCACGGCGCCATAGCCCCGAGTCACGACGGCGACCTTCTTGCCTGCAGCGACCGCGCGGTTGGCCAGCTCGATCACGAGCGGCGTCTTGCCGGTGCCGCCCACGGTCAGGTTGCCGACTGAAATCACCGGCGCATCCACGCCGGCCGTTCCCAGCAGCCCCGTGTCGTAGACCGCATTGCGCATGGTCACGAGCAGGTAGTACAGCAGCGTCAGCGGCAGCAGCACCAGCCGCAGCAGGAAGACGAAGAAGGTGTCGTCGGGGCCCAGCAGGCGCCGGGTGATGGCCATCGTCATGCGTCTTGCTCAGCCTTCGGAGACGGAACGCGTTTCCGGCCGGATCGGCGTGACGGGCGTGGTCACCTCGGCAGCCTCGGCGGCCGGCTCGGCGGGCGGCGTCTCGGCGGGAGGCTCGGCAGCCTCCGGAGCCGGTGAGTCGTCCGACGAAACGGGCGCGCCAGCCTGCATTCCCAGCACTTCGCGCGCAAGCGCGAGGTAGTCCTCGGCGCCGCGTGAGCCCGGGTCGTAGTCGAAGATGGTCTTCCCGTGGCTGGGCGCCTCGGCCAACTTCACGTTGCGGCGGATGACGGTGTCCAGCAGCACCTCGCCGAAGTGCGACGCGATCTCGGCCATGACCTGGCGCCCCAGGTTCGTGCTCGGGTCGTGCCGGCAGGACACCATGCCCGTGATGCGCAGGTCGGGATTGAGCCGGCGCTGGACGAGGTCCACGACCTCCATCAGTTTGCCGAGACCCTGCAGCGCGAAGAACTCGGCCTGGATCGGCACGAAGACCTCGTCGCAGGCGACGAGCGCGTTGAGCGAGAGCAGGCCGAGGCTCGGAGGGCAGTCGACCAGCACCCAGTCCCAGCGCTGCGTGGGGTTCTGGCGCTCGGCCTCGAAGGCGTCGCGCAGGATGGTCTCGCGCCCGACGGCGTTGACCAACTCGAGCTCCACCCCCGCCAGGTCGATGCTGGCCGGCGCCATCTCCAGACCTTCTTGTGCGGTGGGCTGCACGATGTCGGTCAGCGTCGCCTTGCCGTGGAGCAGGTCGTAGAGCGACAGCTGCTCGGCGGCCGGATCGCCGTCCAGGTGCACGGTGAGGTTGCACTGGGGATCCAGGTCGCAGACGAGCACACGCTGACCGAGGCGCGCGAGGGCCGCGCCGAGGTTCACGGTGGTCGTGGTCTTGCCGACCCCGCCCTTCTGGTTGATGACCGCGATGCAGCGCATGGTGGACGTCCCCGGCAGCCGGGCCAGCGTAACGGCCCGTTGCGCTAGAATCCCGAACCATGCCTACCAGCGCCAAGCAACTTTTCGACACCTCCGTGGACCAGGTCCGCCGGGGACAGCTCCGGCCCGCCCTGACGACGCTGCTGGACACCCTGGTGATCGAGCCCACGCACGCCGGAGCCCTGGAGGCAGCCAGCCGGATCTGCCGCCTGCTGGGCGCGTCCGAGGACGCCGATCTGTTCGACGCACTGCGCGAGCGTCCACAGGATGCCAACGCCCTGTTCGCCCTGGCCTACCGCATGGTGGACGAAGGCCGGTCGGACGTGGCCGTCACGATGCTCGAGCGCTCGCTGGCGGCCGAGCCCGACTCGGCCCCCATGCGCCGGGAACTGGCCTTCGCCCGCATGCAGACGCACGACTTCACGGGCGCCCTCACCACGCTGGCCCCGTTGCAGGAGAGCCTCGAACTGTCGGAGACCGAGCGGCTCGAGGTGTTGCTGCTGGCCGCCGAGGCGGCGTTCTACGCGCGCAGGGTGTCGGTCTGCCGGCAGATCCTCGCGACCGCAGAGGAGCTCGTGCCAGAGGACGACCAGCGCGATCGGATCGACGCGCTGCATGGCCAGCTCGGGCGCAGCACCCGCTGGCCCTCGCTCGAGAACCTCGGCCTGCGCGAATGGCACTTCATCCAGCACGCCGGTGTGGTCCTCAAGACGGCGGGCGGGTACTTCGAGGACGGCAGCCGCCAGGGGCGCTATGACCTGCTCGACCTGCGCTTGGACATGGTCGCGTTCCTGCTGCAGAGGCTGGTGCACCTGTTCGAGCGCCTAGGCCTTGCACAGGAGATCGTCGTGCCCGTTTCCGAACTCGCGGCGCCCCTCGCGCACGCACTCGCCACGCGCCTCGGCCTGCCCTGCGTGACGGACCTGGCGGAGCGCGGCGGTCGGCCGGCGCTGCTCGTCGCTGCGAGCGCGGGCGAGTTGACGCCGATCGCGCCGTCGCTGGCGCGCCACCGCGCCGAGTTGCGCGTCGTCTCGCTGAACCTGGACTGGGAGCGCGATGCGGACGTGTGTCCGGAGGTCGCGGGCGTGCTCGCGCGACGCGTGCTCCTGCCGTGGGAAGAGCGCTACGCCATCGACGAGGCCACCAAGGAGATGCGTGCCGTCCCCGCGGACGTGCGGCCGGCCACGGAGATCGCCGCCGAGTTGGTCGCCGCGATGGACGCGCTGCCCGACGACGGCGGCGACGCGCGCGAGGAGTTCGAGAGCTTCTACATGCCGCTGGCCTCGATGCTCGTGCTGGGCAACGAAGACGTGTATCCGCATCGGCGCCGGTTCACCGCGCTCTCTCCGTGTTGGGCGCCGCTGGATGCATCCGACGAAGCCGACGACGACGGAGGTCAGGGCTGATGGAGAGCCTCCTCCCCGCCGTCCGCGAACTGCTGCCCGAGGTGAAGAACCCCGCGCAGTACCTGGGCGGCGAGTTCAACCTCGTGCGCAAGGACCCGACCGCGATGCGCGGCCGGATCGCGCTCTGCTATCCCGACACCTACGAGATCGGCACCAGCCACAACGGCATGCAGATCCTGTACCGGATCGTGAACGACGTGCCCGATTTGTGCGCGGAGCGCGTGTTCACGCCCTGGTCCGACATGGCCGACCTGATGCGCGAGCGCGGCGTGCCGCTGTTCACGCTCGAGAGCCACCTGCCGGTCTCCGACTTCGACGTGCTCGGCATCACGCTGCAGACCGAGCTGACGTACAGCAACGTGCTGGAGACCCTCGACCTCGCGGGCATCCCGCTACTGGTGCGAGACCGCGGATCGGAGCACCCGATCGTGGTGGCCGGCGGCCACGGCGCGCACTCGCCCGAGGTGCTGGCCGAGTTCATCGACGTCTTCACACCGGGCGACGGCGAGGAGACGGTCGTGCCGCTGCTGGAGCTGGTGGCCGAGCGCCGCCGCGCCGACACGCCGCGCGAGGATCTGCTGCACGAGATCGCGCGCACCTTCCCCTGGGCCTACGTGCCCTCGATGTACACACCGGCTTTCGACCCGGACAACGGACCATTCCGCGGGCTGACGCCGCGCTTCGAGGACGTGCCCGCCACGGTGAAGGGCGCGGCCGTGTTCGACTTCTCGACCACGCCGATGGCGACGAAGCCGGTCGTGCCGCACGCGCGCTCGGTGCAGGACCGCATCTCGATCGAGATCATGCGCGGCTGCACGCGCGGCTGCCGGTTCTGCCAGGCCGGGATGATCACGCGGCCGATGCGCTACCGCACGGTCGAGGACCTCGTCGCCGCCGCCGAGGAGGCCTGGCGCAACACGGGCTACGACTCGATCACGCTGACCTCGCTCTCGTCGGGTGATTACCCGTGGATCGAGGAGTTGCTGCGCGCGATGGCCGCGCGCTTCGACGACCGCGGCGTGTCGATCAGCCTGCCGAGCCTGCGCGTCACGGGCGAGCTGGCCAATCTGCCCGCGCTGACCTCCGGCGTGCGCAAGGCCGGTATGACCTTCGCGCCCGAGGTCGCCACCGACCGCCTGCGCGCGATCATCAACAAGGACATCAAGAACGAGGACGTGAAGAGCAGCGCCGCCGCCGCGTACACAGAGGGCTGGGCGCAGATCAAGCTGTACTACATGATCGGCATCCCGGGCGAGATGGAGGAGGACCTGCGCGCGATCGTGGAGTTCGCCGACGAGCTCTCCAAGCTGCGCCAGAAGGTCACGGGCAAGGGCCGCGCGCAGGTGAACGTGACCGTCTCGACCTTCGTGCCCAAGGCCTTCGTCCCCTTCCAGTGGGACGGGATGATGGACCGCGAGACGGTGCGCGAGAAGCAGCGCTGGATGCGCGGCCTGAACCGCAACAAGAGCGTGAAGCTGAAGTTCCACGACGCCGACCAGAGCTTCCTCGAGGGCATCCTCTCGCGCGGCGACCGGCGCCTCGCGCCCGGGATGATCGAGGCCTGGAAGCGCGGCGCGCGCTTCGACGCCTGGCGCGAGCACTTCGGCCTGCAGCGCTGGCTGGACGCCTTCGAACTGACCGGGATCGACCCAGACATGTTCGCCCTGCGCGAACGCGCGCGCGATGAGGCCCTGCCCTGGGACCACCTCGACATCGGCCCGGCGCGCGAGTTCCTGTGGACGGAACGCGAGCGAGCACGCGACCAGATGACCACCGAGTACTGCGTGGGCAAGGTCTGCCACGTGTGCGGCGTGCCGCCGAGCCTGTGCTTCGCGATCAAGCGCGACATGGGCCTGCTGCCGACCAAGCGCCGCCCCATCCTGGCCATGGACGAGGAGGGGCAGACCAGGGGGCTGGAGGGCGTGACCGACGACGCGCCTCGCAAGCTGCGCGCCGAGAGCCCCGGCCCCGTACGCCTCGCGCGCAAGCCGGTCGCCCCCGATCGCGACGCCGCGACGGTGGAGTCGCGTGACTGACGCGACCGCCGTTCCACTGGCGCGGCCGGACCGCGAACCCGGACGACGCACGCCGGGCGAGGGCGAGCCGTCCACCTTCGCGCAGGCCCTGAGCTACTGGCCGTCCGTGCGCGGGCGCTTCCTCGCCGGGCTCGCGTGCGCGGTCCCGCTCACTGCCATCGACCTGGGCGTGATCTGGATCTTCATGCGCCTGTTCAACGGCATCTTCGGCGAGGACACGACGGGCGGGGACATGCCGTTCGCGACGATCGCGTGGCTGGGCGCCGCGGTGATGGGCCTGACGCTCGCGAAGGGCGCGGCCAAGTACGCCATGCGGCTGTGGGTCACCGGCGCCTCGCGCCGCTTCGAACAACTGTACCGGCAGGACCTGTTCGAGCACCTGATGACGCTGTCGCCGCAGGACATCGCGCGCGTGCGGACCGGAGACATCATGGCGCGCTCCGTGTCCGACATCGAAGCGGTGCGCATGCTGCTCGGTCCCGCGGTCATGTACAACGCCCAGTCCGTGCTCGTCCTGCCCGCGGCGCTCGTCGTGATGGCGATCATCGACGGACCACTCACGCTGGCGTTGCTGATCCCCTTCATCGGCCTGGCCCTGGTGATCAAGTTCGCCGCCAAGCCGACGCAGCACTGGACTCAGCTCGGACAGGAACGCCTCGCCGATTTGTCCACCGTCGCGCAGGAGAACATCTCCGGCATCCGCGTCGTGAAAGCCTTCGCGACCGAGGCCTTCAGCGAGAGCGTGTTCAAGCGCATGGGCCGCGCGTTCCTCGAGTCCAACGTGCGCGTGGCCGTCATCCGCGGCACGACCGGTGCCGTGATCACCATCATCAAGGACGTCGGCGTCCTGCTGATCGTGCTGATCGGCGGCTGGCACATCATCGAAGGCCGCCTGTCGATCGGCGAGTTCATGCTGTTCAACATGGCGCTGGCCTGGTCGCTCTGGCCGCTGATCGCCGTGGGTTGGATGCTGGGCATGTATCACCGCGCGGCGGCCGGCGCACGCCGGCTCAACGAGTTGTTCGCGGTCCGCCCGTCTGTCGTCGAGGCCGACGAGCCCGTGAATCTGCGTGACGTGCGCGGGGAGATCGAGGTGCGCGACCTCTCCTGGACCTGGAACGGCACGCCGGCGCTCGACGACGTCAGCCTGAAGGTGCCCGCCGGGACCACGCTCGGCATCACGGGACGCACGGGGTGCGGCAAGAGCACGCTCGTCCAGCTGCTCACGCGCCAGGTCGAACCACCGATCGGCTCGGTCTTCCTCGACGGCATCGACGTGCGGCGGCTTTCCCTCGACTCGGTCCGCGGGGCGATGGGCGTCGTCCCGCAGGACAGCTTCCTGTTCAGCGAGACGATCCGCAGCAACATCGGGTTCGCGGGCGAGCACATCGAGGACGAGACGATCCGCGAGATGGCCCGCGCCGCCCACGTCGACGCGGACATCGAGGGCTTCGACGACGGCTACGACGAAATGCTCGGCGAGCGCGGCGTGACCTTGTCGGGCGGGCAGCGCCAGCGCACGACGATCGCGCGCGCGCTCGCGGTCGATTCGCCCGTGCTCGTGCTGGATGACTGCCTCTCGGCGGTGGATTCGGTGACGGAGCAGGCCATCCTGCGCGGGCTGCAGGACAAGCTGAAGGAACGCACCGCGGTGATCGTCAGCCACCGCGTCGCGGCGCTCTCGCTGGCCGACCACATCGTCGTGATCGACGAAGGCCGCGTGGTCGAGCAGGGCACGCACCAACAACTCACCCGCAAGGGGGGGCTCTATGCGGAGTTGCGCGAGCGCCAGGAGCTCGAGGCGGAGATCGAGGAGCTGTGAGCGCCGCCCGCAAGACCGAGGGTCGCAAGCGCGACCACCACGACGACGAGCAGGCGCTCGGTTCCGTCTTCGACAAGCGCCTGCTCGGCCGCCTGCTGGAGTTCGCCCACCCCTACCGCTGGCCCATCGGCGGATCGATCGGGCTGCTCGTGGCCGGGCTCTTCCTCAAGCTCGCAGGCCCCTACATCATCCGGATGGTCATCGATGGCCCGGTCAAGGAGGCGGCCGCCCTGCGCACCGCCGCGGGAGAGGACACCACGGGTATCGACTACTCGGGCCAACTCTCCCAGGTGACGGATTGGGCGCTGGTCTTCCTGGCGGTGGTCGTCGTGTACGCGGGCACGCTCGTGTTCCGCGAGTGGCTGATGAACCGCACCGGCCAGCGGGTCGTGTACGACCTGCGCAACACGCTCTTCCGCCACATGCTGCGGCTGCCGGTCAGCTGGCACGACCGTCACGCCGTGGGCTGGTCGGTCACGCGCAGCACCAGCGACGTCGACGCCGTGTCCGAGATGTTCACGACCGGCGTCGCCACGATCGCCTACGACATCCTCACGATCGTCGTGACCATCGTCATCCTGATCCTGCTCTCGCCGAAGCTCGCCATCGTCGCGCTCGTGATCCTGCCGATCATGATGTGGGTTTCGTTCCGCTTCCGGCTCAAGGCGCGGCGCGCCTACCGCGCCACGCGCGCGTCGTTGGCGCGACTGAACGCCTTCCTGCAGGAACGCCTCACCGGCCTCTCCATCGTTCGGCTGTTCCGCCGCGAAGCGTCGTCCGCCCGCCGCTTCGACAAGCTCAACGGCCGCTACTACGACGACAACATGGTCACGGTGCGGCACTTCTCCCTGTTCTTCCCCATCGTCGACGTACTGGCCCAGGCGGTGAAGGTGGGCACGATCGTGTGGGGCGCATGGCTCGTCCGCGACGGCCAACTCACACTGGGCGTGTTCGTGCAGATCTGGCTATACCTCGACCTGATCTTCGAGCCGATCCGCGAACTGGCCGAGCGCTACAACGTGCTGCAGGCCGCCATGGCCGCCGGCGAGCGCATCTTCGGCATCCTCGACACGCGCAGCGAGGAAGCCGTGCCGATCGCGGCGGTGACCGGCCCCGAGCGCTCCGTCGAGTTGCCCGCCCCCGTGGGACGCGAAGAGCCCGGTCCGCGGGACGCGCCCGCGATCGAGTTCCGGCACGTGTCGTTCAGCTACCCCGAGGGACCGCCCGTGCTGGAGGACGTGTCCTTCCAGGTCGGGCGCGGCGAGCGCGTCGCGCTGGTCGGGCACACGGGCGCAGGCAAGACCACGATGGTCAGCCTGCTGTGCCGCTTTCACGAGACGCCACACGGCCACGTGATGGTCGGTGGAAAGGACGTGTGCTCACTCCCGCACCGCGACTTGCGCAAGCGCATCGCGATCGTGCAGCAGGACGTGTTCCTGTTCAGCGACACGATCGCGTCGAACATCCGCATGGGCGACGAGAGCATGGACGATATGCACGTGGCCCGGATGGCCGCGGCCGTGCACGTCGACAACTTCGCGAACCGGTTGCCGGACGGCTTCGAGACGATGCTGCAGGAGCGCGGCAGCAACCTCTCCTCCGGCCAGCGGCAACTGATCGCCTTCGCGCGCGCGCTCGCCGCCGACCCCGAGATCCTGGTGCTCGACGAGGCCACTTCGTCGGTGGACAGCGAAACCGAGTCGCTGATCGAGGACGCCACCGAACGCCTGATGGAAGGCCGCACCAGCCTGGTGATCGCGCACCGCCTCTCCACCATCGTGGGCGCCGACCGCATCCTGGTGATGCACAAGGGCCGCCTGCACGAGCAGGGCACGCACGCCGAGCTGATGGCGAAGCGCGGCCTCTACTGGAAGCTCTACCGGCTGCACCTCGCCGGCGCGCCCATCTGAGCGCTCAGGTCGCCGTCACGTCCGCGAGGTAGGGAAACGCCGCGAGCAGCCGGCTCCCGTGCCACGAGAGCATCTCGCCGTCCACCAGCCTCGCGCGCGGGGCCAACTCGGCCAGTTCGGCGGCGTGGCCCTCGGTGAACGCGTACGGTTCGCTGGGAAGGAACACGATGTCCGGGTCGGCCTCGCGCAGCTCGTCGAGCGCGACCTGCGGGTAGCGCTCGGCATGGGCGCCGAGCGCGTTGCGGCCGCCCGCTTCAGCCAGCAACGCCGCGATGAAGGTGTCATCGTTCACCGCCATCCAGGGATCGCGCCAGATCAGGTACGCGTAACGGAATGGCGCGCGGCCGTCGACCGTCACGGCGAGGTCCGCGCGTGCCTCGGCGATCCGTGCGACCAGGTCGCGCCCGATCCGCGGCACGCCGACCAACGCACCCAGCTCGAGCACGTCGGCCAGCGAGCCGGACACGTCGCGCGGGTAGGCCACCCACAACGGCGCGATCCCATCCAGCGCGTCGAAGTGTGCGGGCTTGTTCTCCTCGCGGTTGGCGACGATCAGGTCGGGCGACAGTTCCTCGATGCGCGCGAGGTCGGGGTCCTTCGTCCCGCCGACGGTCGGCACCTCGTCCACCCACGGTTGCGGGTGCACGCAGTAGCGCGTGCGCCCCACCACCTGCTCCCGGACGCCGAGTTCGGCCAGCGTCTCCGTCGTGGACGGGACCAGCGACACGATGCGTTGCGGCGTGCCGCTCGGCCGGCGGTCGGAGTGAAATGCTCCCGTCGATCCCGGCACGACGCTCAGTTGCCGTCGCCCTCGCGCGCGCGCCGGACATCGTCGGCGTCGATGTAGCCGAGCTGGATCAGCATGTCGAGCTGCTCGGGGTCCATCTCCAGCAGGTTCGGCGGCTCGGCGTCGTCGCGCGGGTTGACCGCCTCAGCCAACTCGTGGAAGCGATCGATGATGGCCGACATCCGATCGGCGAGGTCCATCTCGTCCTCAGCACGATCCACCGTCTCGCCGGGATCGCCCGAGACCTCGAACAAGCGCCGACCCTCGGGCTCGATCCCGTGCACCTCGCCCTCCAGGAGGCGGTGCAGGGTCCAATCCCCCTCGCGCAACGCCGAGAGACGGCGCACGCTGCCGGTGTGTGTGTCGAGCTCCATGAACAGGCTCTCGCGGCCGGGCGGATCCAGGCGCGTGGGTCCCAGCGGCGCGACCGTCGCCATGCGCTTGTCCGACTCGAGGCCGACGAGCCCCAGGATCCACGGAGCGAGATCCACCAGGCTGACCGGCTCGTCCACCACGGCGGGCTGGCGGGCCGCGCCCAGGCCGGCAGGCAGCCGCGCGATGAGCGGAATGCGCGTGTTGCCTTCGTACAGCGTCTCGCCGTGGCCGAAGAAGCCGTGCTCGCCGAACTCCTCGCCGTGGTCGCTGGTGACGATCACGATCGTGTTGCCTGCCAACCCCGCGCGGTCCAGCGCGTCGAGCACATCTCCGACGAAGTCGTCGGCCATGCCGATGGTCGCGTCGTAGTACGGCATGTACTGGTCGTACACGCTGTCCTGCAGATCGCTTTCGCCCTCGTTGAAGCGCGTGCGGTCCTGGTGGTTGAAGGGCTGCTCGCTGCCGTCGTCTCCCTTCAGGCCGCGGCGCGTCAGCCACTCCTGGTCGGGCGCGTAGTTGTGGACGATGTAGGTGTGCAGGAACGCGAAGAAGGGCGTGCTCTGCTCGCGTTGTTCGATCCAGTCCACGATCGACGGGCTGGCGTAGCGCGTGAGGAACGCGACCTGCGCCGGCACGCGCTCCCAGCTTCTGGTCCGCAGCAACTGCTGACCGCGCACGGCGTCGAGCGCCCAGACCGGATCGTTGTGGCTGTAGCGGTCGAAGCCCTCGCCGAAGCCGTAGCTCGCCGAGACGTACCCGCCGCCGGTGAAACCGGCCGTCTGGTATCCGGCGTCCGCCAGGATGCGCGCGAGGAATGGCGAGCGCTTTGCGTCGAGCGCGTCGTCGATGTTCACCGCGCCGTGGAAGGCCGGGTAGGTGCCGGTCAGCATCGAGGCGTGGCTGGGCAGCGTGTAGCTGCTGGTCGAGTAGGCCTGGCGGAACAGCAGGCCCTCCGCCGCCAACGCGTCGAGCCGCGGCGAGATCGACCCGTCGCCTCCGTATGCGCCCAGCCGGTCGGGGCGCAGCGTGTCGAGGCTGATCAGCACGATGTTCGGGGGCCGGTCGGGGTTGCGCTCCATGACGGTCGGATGGCCCCAGAAGGCCAGCGGCGGATCGTTGCCCTCGCCCACGGCCGTGAAGACCAGCGTCGCCTCCCCGTCCGGGTTCGGCGGAAGCGTCAGGATGCGGTCGTGCCAAGCCGGCTGTTGCGGGTCGGTGGGCGCGGTCAGCCGCTCTTCCAGCACCGACTGACCGTCCCAGTCCACGCGCAGCGTGATCGCGCCTTCCAGGCCGGGCGCACGCGGCGCCACGCCGAGCGACAACTCGAGTCGGCGCGCCTCGGTGCTCGCCGGCAGGCCCCAGGATCGGGCCCCGTCCGGCAAAGCCGGCAACGCCAGGCGCACGTCGCGATCCAATGCGATGCTCACGGCCGCTGAAGACGGCACCCACGACATGCCGGGGAACGCGCCGCCCGAACCGACGTGGTCCACCAGCGGCAGCTTCTCGATCGTCACGTGCTCCACGATCACGGCCTCGGGCGGCGCCTGGACCGGCGCGAACAGGTAGACGACCAGTTCGGTCGTGTTGCGCTCGACGACGAAGTCGATCCTCGCCTCGACGGCCTCCCCCGAGAGCGTCGCGAACAGCGTGTGCGTCGCATGCCGATCCGGGTCGAACAGGTTGGCGATGTCCTGGGCACGCAGCGGCTGGGTCGGGTCGAGCTCCCTGGGCAGCTCGACCATCGCGGCGATCGGCATCTCGTGCGCGCCGCTCGCGCCGGATGCGCGCGCCGTGACGCTCAATCGGAGCGCCTCGCCCGATCGCACGGGCAAGCGAGTGATGGCCGCGCGCGCCTCGTCCGTGCCGAGCGACAGCGCGCCGTCCGCCGGAGCGAACGGCTGCATCACGTAGCCGTCTGCCTCGGCCGCGGCCGGCACGACCCGCAGCCAGGACAAGCCGTCCTGGCCGTCGAAGGTGCTCTCAAGGCGGGTCTCCACGCCGCGCGCCGATCCGGGGCTCGAGGTGGTCGTCACCGGCGGGGCCGTTTCCCACAGGCGCGTGAGCGGCGGCACCGACGCCTCCGGTTCGGAGTCACCGCTACAGGCAGCCAGCCACACGACCAGGCCCAGCAAGCTCCACGTCGATCGTCCGCGGCGCCCCATCAACGCCTCCGGCGCCGGGAGCGGGAAGGCAGCGGCACGAGCAGCAGCAGCGCGATGCCCCAGGACACCGCGCCGGCCAGCAAGGCCCGCCCCACGATCGGCGGCTCGTAGGTGAACGTCACGAGGGTCTCTTCGGTGGTTTCGACCGGGACGGCGAGCAGCGCGTGGTCGGCGCGCAGCACGGTCAGCGTCGCGCTGTCGGTCGACGCGCGCCAGCCGGCGTGCCAGCCCTCGGCGAGCACCAGCAGGCCCGGGTCGCCTTCGCCGAGGCGCACCACCATGCGCCCGGGCTGGTACTGCTCGAACGCGACGTGGCGGGCCGTGGGCCCCGCATCGGCTGGCACCTCGCCGTCCTCGGCCCCACCGTCGTCCCCGTCGTCCAAGGGTGGCAGCTCGTCGTCGGACACGGTCGCGACGTCCGGCCCGGCTTCGGGCGCATCGTCCGGGACGTCATCGACGGTCGCCGCCGCGTCCTCGTCGCCGTCCTCGTCGCCGTCCTCGTCGCCGTCCTCGTCGCCGTCCTCGCCGCTGTCCTCGCCGCCGCCCTCGCCGCCCTGCTCGTCAGCACCGTCGTCCGCTGGAACCACCGCGGTCTCGTCGGTTGCCGTGTCATCCCCGACCGCCTCAGGCTCCGCAGCGGCGGGTTCAACCAGCGGTGGCAGCGCCCGGCCGAGCCCCGCGCGTTCGTCTTCCCAGATCAGGCCGATGTCCGGATCGGACTCCAGCACCGCCACGGACGCGGGATCGAAGGTCGGTCCGGCGATGTACCGCAGCCTGCGATCGGCGTCTCCGATCACGCGCAACTCGTGGACCAGCATCGCCCGGGGCAGCACCTCATCGTTGTTCAGCACCCGTACGTGGCCGACCACGCCGCGCTCGCTCCAACCCTCGGCCTCCAGGTCCTCCTTGTCGGTCGCCAGGGCCTGAACGCCCAGCAGGTCGAGCACCGGCGAGGTGAGCGACCCGGGATTCAGGAAACCGCCGATCGACGAACCCGAGAGCGCGATGCCGGGCTCGACCGCCTCGAGCAGCTCCGCGACGCGACGCGGCGCCATCGGCGCGTAGCACTGCAGGTCGGTCAGCCCGAACTGGCCGGGGAAGTTCGGGCGCACCCACGGCGGGGTGTTCCCGAAACGCGCGATGCGCGGGGGCGCAACGATCTCGGTGCCGGAGCCGCGCAACACGCCCGCCAACTCGGGGGCGATCAGCGTGCCGATGCGATCGGGCCGCGTCGTCACCGCCTCGGTCGGCGCGGCGCGCAACATCGGCCAGGCCGCGATGATCAACTCGAGTCCGAGCACGCACACCACGAACGACGGCGAGCGCCGCGCACGCGTGCTCCAACCCTCCACCGTGGACTTCTTCTTCGGGCGGAACAGCAGGATGCACAACCCGCTGAGCGCCAGCGCGATCCAGGCGCTGCGCCCTGCCCCGGCCGCCGCGACGCGGAAGCTCTCGGCAGGAATGATGGCCTGGATCTCGGCGGCAGCCGCCTCCGGCTGACCCAGCGCGGCGGCCAGCTTGAGCGACCACTTGTCGATGTCGTCCGGCAACTCGGTGGACGGGACGTTGATGCGCGCGACCACGGCGAGCGCGGTGAAGGCCACGGCCAGCAACCAGGCGACGACGGTCACGCGCAATCGATGCCCGCGGACGAGGTCGAGCCCTCCCGCCGCGAGCACGGCCATCGCGAAACTGCTGATCAGCAGCAACCGCTTCGGGTTGCCGACGCGCATCAGCGGGATCGCGCTCGCCACCTCGCGCAGCATCTGAGGCCAGAGCAGGATCGTGAAGATCGTCAGCGTGATCGCCGTGAAGCCGACGGTGCGCCAACCGCGGCCGAACAGCATGGCCAACAGCGCGAGCAGCAGGCCCAGGACGCCCACCGCCATCGACGTCTCGGCGCGGTTCAACGCGGCAGGGCGAAGCCCCTGCTCCATGTCGGCCATCGCCAGCGGGTTGGGGCCCGACAGGCCCGACGTCGCGTAGCGGTCGGGCACCAGCAGCTGCCACATCAGCGGCCACTCGAGCCCATCCGCCGCGACCGCCTCGGCCGTCTGCTCGTTGCGCAGGCTCTCGTTCTGCAGGTAGTCGAGCGTGGGCAGCAGTTGCGGCAGGGCCAACGCGATACCGAGCGCCAGCGCCAGCATGTTGCCGGCCAGCGCGCCCGCCCACGGCTGACAGCGACGCACGTGGGCCATCGCGCGGAAGGCCTCCACGGCGACTGCCACGGTCAGCACCCACAACGCCACCTGCGGGAACCCCGCCAGCAGGGTCATGGCCAGGGCGGCGGCGGCGGCCACGCGGTGGCGACGCCCACCGCCCGTCGCCGCGCGTTCGAGTCCCCACAGGATCCACGGCAGCCAGACCGCCGTCCCGACGACGGGGAAGGCGTGGAGTCGCGCGCCGATCCAAGCCGAGAACGCGAAGCAGAGCGCGCCCGCGATCGACGCGTGGCGTGAGCGCCCGATCGCGGCCAGGTACAGCAGCATGCCGACCCCGGCGACGAACAGGTGCAGCATCGCCATCCACGCCAGGCCCGAGTAGCCGAGCCACAGCGGCAGCCACGCAGGCGGGTAGTAGACCGAGTAGTGCACCTCGTCGAGGTGCGGCACCCCGAGCGCCTGGCTCGGATCCCACTGCGGCAGCTCGCCGCGATCGAACGCGGCCTTCGTCGTGGCGAGCCCCGGCAGCAGCAGGTGCATCACGTCCGACATGTTCCAGTTGGGCGTCTCGTGCCGGAGCAGATCGAGCGGGTCGCGGCCGGCCTGCCAGGCCGGGAAGTCGTCCACGGTGAGGGGCACGAAGGTGCGTCCCGGGAGCAGGCTCTCGCCGACCAGGAGCAGCGCGACGAGGGCGATCGCCAGGACCCCGGGGATCAACGATCCCCGCTCGACGTCCTGCTCCTCGGGCTTCTCGGCGCTGGTGGCGTCGGCGTCCATGACGGCCAAAGTTATCTTCCGGCCGGCTGTCGATCCCTCTAGAATCCGCCCCACGTACGCCCTCTCGCGGAAGTGACGATGGAAGATGCCGTCTACCAGGAGTTCCTGGAGCTCGAGCAGGAGCACTGGTGGTTCCGAGGGAGGCGGACCATCTTCGTGAGCCTGCTCGACAGGCACTTCGGACGGGATCCGGGCGGCAAGCGTTTGCTCATGGACCTCGGGTGCGGCGTCGGCGGCATGCTCGAGCAGCTCGGCGAGTACGGCCAGGTGATCGGCACCGACGTCACCCTGAAGGGCCTCGAGCACTGCGCAGCGCGCGATTTCGAGCGGTTGGTGGCCTGCAACGGGCCCGCCGGCTGCTTCGGCGACGAGTCGCTGGACTGCATCTCGGCCTTCGACGCGCTGGAGCACATCCCCGACGACGTCGGCACGCTGCGCGAGATCCACCGCATGCTCAAGCCGGGCGGACTGCTGATCGCCTCGGGGCCCGCCTACCAGTTCCTGTACGCGCAGCAGGACCGCATCGTGCACCACGTGCGCCGCTACACCCTCGGCGACTTCGCCGCCAAGGCGCGCAGCGTGGGCTTCGAGATCGAGAAGGCCACCTACATCAACTTCATCCTGTTCCCGCTGATCCTGCCGATCGTGCTGCTGCTGAAGATCGTGCAGAAGATCAGCAAGCCGGACGACACCAAGGCGGGCAGCAACGTCGGCATCGGCATCCCGAGAATCGTCAACGAGACGCTCGCCGGCGTGTTCGGCGGCGAAGCCAAGCTGCTGCGCGCGTTCAGCGCGCCGGCCGGGCACAGCCTCGTGATGGTGGCGCGCAAGCCAGGGCCCACGCGCTAGGAGCCGCCGCTCCGGCTACTCCTCGTCTTCGTCCTGATCCGCGTCCGGATCGGCCTCCGCCTCGTGGTCGTACGTCACCAGCGGCTTCAGCTCGAGCGGGTCCAGGCTGATGACCTCCTGCTCGAGCCCGCATTCGAGGCACTCGACGATCTGGCCCTGCTCGGCGTCAGGGTCGAGTTCGTTGTCCTGGGAACAATCGGGGCACTCCCACATCGTTCGTCACGGCTCCGCCAGTGGTCCGCTCTTCACTCGGGCCCGCGGACGGCGGACCCGCTTCTCTCATCCTGGGCCATAGAGCCCCGAGGGCAGCACGTCACCACCAGCGAGCAAACTTGTCAACAGATCAACGCCCGGCCGCCCGCCGGACGGACGGGTCCTCGGGCAGGCGAATGGCCCTACGGGGGCAGTGCGCGGGGCCCGGCCGGGCCCCGGAGCCCGTCCGGGACGCGTGGTAATCTGTGACGTCGCAGCCCGCCTTCCTCCCCCGGCGATCCCCGTCCCGTGCGCGTCCTGTTCCTATACAACGAGGTCGAGAGCCTCGGCATCGAGTACCTCTCGGCCGCCCTGCGCCGGGCCGGCCACACCACGGGGCTGGTCTTCGATCCGCGCCTCTTCGACTTCTTCCGGCACGAATACAACAGCCGGTTCCTGGCCCGGACCTTCTCGTTCGAGCAGGACGTCATGGAGCGCGTGGAGGAGTTCGCGCCGGACGTCGTGGCCTTCTCGATGCTCACGGCCAACGCCGACTGGTGCATGAAGTACGCGACCGAGATCAGCCGGCGCATGCCGGGCGTGCTGCGCGTGGCCGGCGGCTACCACGCGACGGCCAGCACCCAGCCGGTGCTGGAGACCGGGACGATCGACTGGATCGTGCGCGGCGAGGCCGAGGAGAGCCTCGTCGAGCTGGTGGACAGCCTCGAGGCGGGCGAGGTCGACCGGGCCATCCCCAACCTGGCCTGGCTCGACGACGACGGCTACCACGAGAACGCGCTGCGGCCCTACGAGCCCGACCTCGACCGCTTCGGCCGGCCCGACAAGGAGCTGTTCTGGGGCATCGGCGCACCCTTCACCACCGGCCACATGGTCGAGTGGCGCCGCGGCTGCCCGTGGGGCTGCACCTTCTGCAGCAACAACTACTACCGGCGCGAGTACTTCGGCGACCGCAAGGACTGGATGTACACGCGCGACTTCCTGCGCAGCCAGTCGGTGGACCGCGTGCTGGACGAGCTGCGCGACATCAAGGCCGACTACGGCGCGCGCATCATGCGCGTGAACGACGACGACATCTGCGCCGACGAGCCCTGGCTGAAGGAGCTGTCCGAGCGCATGACGGACGCCGAGCGCATCCCGTTCAAGTGCTTCGCGATCCCGAACAACATCAACGAGCGCACGATCGTCTACCTGAAGAAGATCGGCTGCGAGCAGATCCAGATGGGCGTGCAGTCGCTCAACCCCGAGATCCGCAAGATGATCGGGCGCCCGAACAGCGACGCGCAGATCGCGAATGCGATCGACCTGTGCCGCCGGCACGGCATCGGCCTGTTCGTGGATCAGATCTTCGGGCTGCCCGGCGAGACCGAGGACGACTGCAAGAAGATGGAGAGCTTCTACGCGGAGCATCCGCCGGACGTCGTCTCGGTGTACTGGCTCGACATCTGGGCCGGCGCGGACATCCTGCAGCAGGCGGTGGACTCGGGCACGCTGCGCCAGGAGCAGGCCGACCGCATCCGCTCGATCGCGGAGAGCGGCGACATCTGCACGGTGCGCGACTACCACAACCAGTTCGCGAAGCCGTACGCGGCGCGGCTGGAGGTGCGCAACTACTTCCACCCGACCATCGCGAGGTTCCTGAACCGGACCGGCCTGTGGCGCATCCCGAGCTGGCTGGGTGCGTTCAAGGCGCTGCGTGTGTGGTACGCGTTCACGCGGGCCTGGAACCTGGACCGCTGGCCGAAGCCGCACCAGGGCTACGACATGAGTTGGGCGCGCTTCCCGCGCTTCTTCCTGCGCTTCCTCGGCTTGCGCATCGGCTCGTGGTTCACCCGGCGGAACCGGTTGCCCATGGTCACGCTGGAACCCGACGCCTCAGCCGCCGGACAGCCGGCCGGTGCGACGCGTGCCGCGACCGTCGCCGCCGCGAGCAGCTCAGGCGTCCGCACGGCCTGACGTCAGGGCGCGAGCAGGTCCCTGTAGAGCGCGTCGGCCGTCTCGACGAAGCGGCGGCTGGCCTGCTCCTGCGCTTCCATGTCGGCCACACCGAGCTTCGGGCGCGCCTGCATCTCGGTGATCACGTCGGCCGCATCGCGCGAGGCCGCCTCGACGTCGGCCACGCCGGCCCGCGCGCGGGCGCTGCGGTCGGCATCGAGGCGCATGCACAGATGACCGGCCTTCCCGCTGTCGTCGCGCAGGTACACGCGCACGAACCCAGCCTCGCCCTCGTCCAGCAGGTAGGCCGCGCCCCACTGGTGCAGCGGCTCGCCCGACTGCAGGAAGTGGAACCACTCCGCCTCGCTGATGCGGCAGTGCGCACCCGGCGCCAGGCCGGCCGAGGCATGGGCGGACGGTTGCGGTTCGTGTCGATCGGGCCGCGGGCCGTGGTCGTCGTCGTTGGCTCGAGCGATCATGAGAGCACCTCCCCGTCGTAGAGACGCGTGCCGTCCTTGTCGGTGAATGCGAACTGGAAGCCCTTGCCCAGCGCCATGCCGGCGACCTCTCCCGCGCGGCTCACGGCGATGAAGCCGACGAAGCCGCCCTTGCCGCGCACCTCCAGCGAGCGGCGGATGCGGCCGAGCACCTCGGCGCAGGCGCGGCGCGGCGGGATGCCGCGACGCATCGCCTCGACGATCGCCAGGCAGCCGCCGGTGCGGATGACCTCCTCGCCGTCGCCGGACGAGACCGCGGCACCGGCCAGGTCGTCGCAGTAGCTGCCCGCGCCGATGATCGGGCTGTCGCCGACGCGGCCGGGCAGCTTCCAGGCCATGCCACTGGTCGTGACCGCCGTGCCGAAGCGCCCGCGGTCGAACGCGACCATGCCGATGGTGTCGTGGTCCTCGAGCGGCCGCCCGGCCGGCTCGGCCTGCTGCCACGGCTCGACTTGTTCCGCCTGCTTCGCGCGCCAGCGTTCCCACGCCGCCCGCGCGCGGTCAGTGAGCAGGTCCTGTTCGGGCACGCCCAGCGTGCGCGCGAACGAGTGCGCTCCTTCGCCGACGAGCATCACGTGCTTCGTCCGCTCCATCACCGCGCGCGCCACCGAGATGGGATGCATCACACGCTGCAACGCTCCCACCGCGCCGCACTCGAGCGTGTCGCCGCGCATGATGGCCGCGTCCAACTCGACCGTGCCCTCGGCGTTCGGGTTGCCGCCGTAGCCGACGCTGGTCACCTTCGGGTCGGCCTCGATCACGCGCACGCCTGCCTCGCAGGCTTCTATCGGATGCACGGTCGACGGATCGCGCAGCACGTCCCACGCCACCGGGTTGGCGCGCATCCCCATGTTCCAGGTGGAGACCACCAGCTGCTCGCCGCGACGGCGCAGGCCGCGCGGGGGCGTCTCGCCGTCCGGTTCGGCCGGTGCACTCGAATCAGCCGGTGCGCCCGATTCGTTCGATCGACCGAGCGGGGCCTCGTCGCCCAGGGGCATCGCGAGCGGACGGGCACGCTGCGCGGCCGCGCTCAGGAACAGACCGCCCGCGCCCACGAGAAACTCACGCCGGTTTGCCGGCCCCACCGCCATGCGCCCATCCTACGCTCCGCCCCGGATCGCAGGACAGCCCCGCATGTCCCTCGCGGCCGGGATCAGGCGGGCGGCAGGCTCAACGCGACCGTGAAGCGTCCGTCGGCGCAGGTCGCGTCGATCGTGCCGCCGAGCGTGCTGACGATGCGGCGGCAGAGCGCGAGCCCCAGGCCCGCGTGGCGCCCGGTGGCGCTCCGTGAGGAATCCGCGCGCCAGAAGGCATCGAAGGCGCGATCGGCGACGTCCTCCGGCACGTCCCCGACGCTGTTGGCGACCCACAGGGCCACTCCGCCGTCGTCACGTGTCCGCGCCTCGACGTCGATGCGCGTGCCCTCCTCGGCATAGCTGACGGCGTTCTCGAACACGTTGCCGAGCACGCGCCGGATCAGCGGCAGGTCGGTGCGCACGGAGCTGCCCGCCGCGACGTCCTGCTCGAGCGTGAGCTGGCGCTGTCCGGCATCCGCCGCGACCGGCGACCAGGCATCCTCGAGCAGGTCCTGCACGCCGGCCGAGGCGAGTTCCGCCTCGTCCGCGCCGCGCGACGTACGCGCCAGCTCCAGCAGCACCTCGACGAGCGACTGCATCTCCAGCGTGATGGCGAGCGACGTCTGGACCGCCTGCTTGTACTCGACCGACTCGCGCGGACGGCTGAGCGCGACCTCGAGCGTCGAGCGCAGACCCGCCAGCGGCGTGCGCATCTCGTGCGCCACGTCCGAGGTGAAGGACTGCTCGCGCACGAACGCCGCGCGGATGCGGCCCATCAACTCGTTGAGTTGCGTGACCACGGGTTGCAGCTCGCCCGGCGCATCGGGCAGCGAGAAGTCCTGCTGAAGGTCTGCGCTCTGCACCGAACCCATCTGCCGGCGCAGGCCATCGAGCGGACGCATGCCGCGGTGGACGATCCAGGAGACGATGCCTGCGCAGCCGAGGCTCGAGATCAACCAGCCGAGCGCGAGCAGCCAGCGCAGCCGGCTGAGCGTCGCCGCCATCGCACTCGTGTCCTGCGCAATCACCAACTGCAACGGGCCGGCTTCCGAGAGATCCGCCGTGTGCGTGTCTATCTCCGCCGTGATCTCACCGCTGATGATCGGCTCGCCACCGAGCGGCAACATGTCGAGCACCTCGATCGTCGCCGTGTCGTGCTCGGTGTGCTCCGCTTCGGTGTCCGATGTCCAGATCCCGGTGCGCGCCGTGCCGAAGATGAAGCGCGCGCGTCGCCCCTCGGGCGGCGGGGTGAAGCGGACGGCGACCGCGCGCCCGGCCACGCCACTCGTCGGCAAATCGATGTCGGCGAACGCGAGCTCGTCGGCCAAGATGGCTGTCGCCGGATGCGGCATGAGGTCGGCGGCGAGCATCGGCAGGTCCAATTCGCCGAGCGCGTCCGAGCGCACCACGGTCTTGCCTTCCGCGCTCCACGCCTGCAGCAGCACGTCGTCGTGCTTCGCGAACATCATCGAGGGCGACCGCCGCCCGCCGGCGCCATCACGCCCCGGGCGGATGGCCATGAAGGGCGCCTTCTCGTGGAATGCCTGGCGCCCGGCCTCGCGGATCACGTCGGCCACGTTGGACTCGAGCAGCATGGCCAGCGATCGGTCCAGCTCGCTCTTGAAGTGCGATTCGACCACGAGATCGACGGCCACGCCGGTCGCCGCGAGGAACAGCGTGATGCCGCCGACCAGGCCGACCACCAGGCGTGTGCGCAGCGTCCTCACGTCACCGGCTCCGAGAGCACGTAACCCTCGCCGCGCCGCGTGCGGATCAGCGAGTCGCGATCGGGCCGGTCGAGCTTCTTGCGCAGGTAGCCGACGTACACGTCCACGACGTTGCTCGCGGCGGTCGTGCGCTCGTCGTACAGGTGCTCCCAGATCTCGGTGCGGGAGACGACCTGCCCGGCGCGCATCGCCAGGTACTCGAGCAGCGAGTACTCGCGCGCGGTCAGCTCGATCGGCTCGCCTTCCACACGCACCTCGTGGCGGGCCGTGTCGATTTCGACGTGGCCGATGCTGAGCATCGGCGACGGGCGGTCGTAGCCGCGGCGCAGCAACGCGCGCACGCGCGCCAGCAACTCCTCCATCGCGAAGGGCTTGACCAGGTAGTCGTCGGCGCCGAGGTCGAGGCCTTCCACGCGATCCTCGATGCGGTCCTTCGCGGTCATGACCAGCACCTGGCAACCACGGCCGCCGCTGCGCAACTGGCGCAGCAACTGCAGACCGTCGAGGCCCGGGAGCATCAGGTCCAGCACCAGCACGTCGTAGTCATTGCACACGGCGCGGCCGAGCGCGTCGGTGCCGTCGGCCACTTCGTCCACCGAGTGTCCCTCCTCGCGCAGCGCCTGCACCACGGCGGCGCGCAGGGGCGCGTAGTCCTCGACGACAAGCAGGCGCACGAGCGGGTTCTCCGGTTCACGGTTCGGTGGCGCGTCCGTCGCGCCGCATCCAGTCTAGCGCGACACACGCGCGGGGATGCGCGCATGTACGCACATCGGTCGTTGCGTGTTGCGTTCTCATGCTCCTCTCATCGTGTGCTGCCCGAATGTCGCCCAGGCTCACGTGGCTCTCATCGAGGCCGTGTAGCTTCGTTGCAGGAGGGGCGACCCGAAACGCCCCACCGACGCTTTCCCCGAACGGAAGGACCTCCCGATGCTCCAGCCCGTCGTCCGTACCGTCACGTTGTGCCTCGCGCTCTCGCTGCCCATCGCCTCCGCACACGCCCTGCAAGGCGGACCACCGCCCGGACCGCCCCCGCCGCTGCAGCCTCCACCCGCCCCCGCCGGCAACCCCGTCACCACCGCCAAGGCGAACCTCGGCAAGACGCTGTTCTGGGACGAGCAGATGTCGGCGACGCGCACGGTCGCATGCGGCACCTGCCACGTGCCGGGCGCGGGGTCGAGCGATCCGCGCTCCGTCATCGGTGCGGCGCGCGCCACGCATCCCGGAGCCGACGGACTGTTCGGAACGCCCGATGACCTCACGGGCTCGCCCGGCGTGCCGAGCAACGACGCATCCAGTTTCTACCTCTCCGATGCGGTCTTCGGTCTGCGCGAGCAGGTCACGACGCGCAAGGCGCCGTCCGCAGTGAACGCGGCCTACGCCCCGTCGCTCTTCTGGGACGGCCGCGCGGACGGAGAGCTGATCGACCCGCTGAGCGGCGCGGTCGTGCTCGCCGCGGGCGCGGCGCTCGAGAACCAGGTGCTCGGCCCGCCGGTCTCGTCCGTGGAGATGGCTCACGTCGGCGCCGACTGGAACGACGTGGTCGCGCGGATGACGACCGCCTCGCCGCTCGAGCTCTCGCCGTCCGTGCCGGCGGCACTCCAGGCATGGATCGCCGGACGCAGCTACCCGCAGCTGTTCGCGGAGGCCTTCGGCACGCCGACGGTCGACGCCGTGCGCATCGCCATGGCCATTGCCACCTATGAGCGCACGCTCTTCTCGGACCAGACGCCGTTCGACGCGGCGCTGGCCGGCGTCGCGCCACTGCAACCGCTCGAGGCGCAAGGCCGGCAGTTGTTCAACCAGCTCAACTGCGGCACGTGCCACCGCGGCAACCGGCTCACCGACGATCAGTTCCACAACATCGGCCTGCGCCCGTCGAACCAGGACCTGGGGCGCTTCTCGGTCACCGGCGCCCCGCCGGACCGTGGAGCGTTCCGCACGCCGAGCCTGCGCAACGTCGACCTGCGCGGGCCGTACATGCACACCGGCCAGTTCGACACGCTGCAGGAGGTGATCGACTTCTACGATCGCGGCGGCGACTTCAACCCACCCAACAAGAGCCCGTTGATCCAGCCGCTCGGCCTGTCGGCGCAGCAGAAGGCGGCGCTGCTCGCCTTCGTGCAGCGGCCGCTGACCGATCCGCGCGTCGAGAACGAGCTGCCGCCCTTCGACCGGCCGCTGCTCTTCGGCGAGTCGAACCTGGCCCCCGTGACCATCGGCGCGCCCACGCCGGGTAACGGCGGCGCGCTTCCGCGCGCGATCGCCTTCGAGCCGGCGTGGATCGACAACCCGAGCCTGACGATCGGGATGGAAAACGGCCTGGGCGGCGCACCCACTTTCCTGATGGTGGACATCGCGCCCTCGCCGGCCGGCACGCCATTCCTCGGCCTCACCAGCCACCTGGCGCTGAGCCCCGCGCTGGTCATCGCCCCGACCGGCACGCTGTCCGGCATCGGCCCGGGCAACGGGTTCACCTCGTTGAGCATCCCGCTGGCGCTCGACACCGCGTTCATCGGCCTCGACGTGTTTGCACAGTGGCTCGTGCAGGACCCGGGTCCGCCGGCAGGCCCGTTCGCAGCCACGGAGGCTGTCCGGCTCAGGCTGTTCTGACGCACCACCCGTGACGTACCGCGGCCGCGGTGTCGCCCGTTCGGCTCCGCGGCCGTTTCGTCGGGTGCCGCGTCGTCAGCGGTCGCCGGTGTAGCCCAGCGCCTCGAGCTGCTCGAGCGTGCGCGCGTCGATCGCGTCCGGCGCGCGCCGCGCGAGCGGGTCGGTCAGCGTGGCCTGCCACTCGGCCAGCAAGCCGTGCAGCGCGTCGCGCAGTTCGGGTTCTCTGGTGGACAGGTCGTCGCGCTCGCCGGGGTCCGCCGAAAGGTCGAACAGCCCCGCGACGGGGTCGCCCGGACGACTCGACACGATCAGCTTGTGCCGGCCGCGATAGACGGCCTGCAAGTGACGCTGCCGGCTCTCGACACCGTAGTGGGCATCCTTGGGGTTCTCGTACAGCTCGGCCACGGCGGGACGCATCACGGAGCCGAGCGGCTCCGCATCCGATGGACCCGGCGGCGACACGTCGAGCGCGTCGAGCAGGGTGGGCATCAGGTGCACCTGCTGGCAGCGCTCGTCCGGATCGAAGCGGCGCGTCGAGTTCGCGGGCGGCTTGATCACGAGCGCGCCGCGCACCTCCTCCTCGAACAGCGAGTGGCCGTGACCCTTGCCGCCGTGCTCCCCGAAGGCCTCGCCGTGATCGGTCACGACCACGATCCAGGTGTCGTCGTCGACGCCGAGGCGGGCCAACTCGTCGAGCACCTCGCCCAGCGCCGCGTCCATGACCGTGATCTCTGCGTCGTAGCGATCCAGGGGCGCGGAGGACGCCGCCATCCCCGGGGGCGGCTCGTACGGGTCGTGCGGGTCGAAGTAGTTGAGGAACAGGAAGAACGGCTCGCCGGCGTGCTCGCGCAGGAACGGCAGGGCGATCGCGTTCACCTCGCTCGCGGGCCGGCCCGCGAGCTGGTCTACGTCGGCGTCGTACAGATCGAAGCCCTGGCCGAGACCGAAGGCCGGCTTGAGCCAGGGCCCGGCACCGACGCCGCCCGTGGCGTAGCCTGCGTCCCGTAGCACCTCCGCCAGCGTCACGGCCTGCTCCGACAACGCGCTCACGCGGAAGTGCCGCGCGTGCTCGGCGTCCACGGCGGCGCCGAGCGTCTCGTCGCCGAGCGCGTCGTAGTGCGCGCCGTGCGTCCGCGGGTGCAGCCCCGTCATCAGCGACGCGTGCGTCGGCAATGTCCACGAGGACACGTTCACGAACCGGGTGAAGAGCACGCCCCGAGCGGCGAGGCGATCGAGGTTCGGGCTGGTCTCGCGATCGTGGCCGTAGCACGAGAGCCGGTCGGCGCGCGTCGTGTCGAGCGTGATCAGCACGACGTTCGGCGGCGGAGGGCCGTCCGCGCAGGCGGCCGGAAGGCCCAGCAGCAGAGCGGTCGCAAGCCGTCTCACGGCTCGTCCCCCGCACGTGCTCCGCCCCGCAACGGGCTGGTGATGGTGAGCGCGCGGTTCCGATCGACGAGTTGACCGGCGTGCCCGGGGCCGCCCCAGCCGACGGCCCAGCCCAGCGACTGCGCGCGGGCCGCCACGGCGGAAAGCGCCGCCTCGCTCCAGGCGGTCGGCGGCATCAGGCACTGGCAGCGCGCACCCACGTTCACCAGCATCGCACGCATCGCTCCCGGCGCCGAGAGCACGGCCTCCACGGCAGCCGCCAGGTGCGGCTCGTCCACCTGCGCCACGCGCACGCCCGTCACTCCTGCGTCGCGCAGGGCGAGCACCAACGGGAACACCTCACCGCGATGTTGCGTGTTCACCAGCACGACCTGGCTTTCGGCTCCCGGCTGGAGCAGGTCGGCCGCGACCAGGGCCTCGGGCGCGGCATCGCTCCGCTCGTGCAGCAGGTTGCCGGCCGTCACCGCGCCGAGCAGCAACCACCAGGCCGCCGGCCCCCAGCGGCGCAACGCGGGCCAGGGCGCCGTCAGCCACGCGCGCACGATCAGCAGCAGCAACAACGGGAACAGCAGGAAGCCGGTCTTGGTGACGAATAGCGTGTGCGTGCCGTGGGCGAGGTCGGCCGCCGCAATGAAGGCCGGCAGCAGCGGCGCGGTGAGCCAGGCCGTGCGCGCGGCCGGCGTCTCCTCGGCGCGCACGCCGGCACGGAACGCCAGCAGGAGCAGCGGCAGCGTGACGAGTTGCAGCACGAGCAGCACGGCGACCAGCGGCTGACGCCAGAGGAACACCACCGCCTCGACCAGGAAGCCGTCCACGAGCTGGCTGATGCGGGCCGGCCACTCGGCGGCGGGCACGAGCCCGCTGAAGTAGAGCGGCGCCGAGCCGGTCGCCGCGAGATGATGGCGCAGCATCGGCAGCCACGGCAGGAACGCGACGCCCACCACCAACATCAAGAGCACGGCCCGGCCGAGCGCCAGACCGCGTCCGGCCGCGGCGCGCCGCCACGCCAGGGCGCACAGCAGCGCGCCGTGCCAGGCCAGCACGAACGCGTAGTGGTAGAGCGCATACAAGCCGAGGATCGAGAGCAGCACGAAGGCCAGGTGCCAGGCGTTCGGTCTCCCGGAGTCCGGGCGCTCGCGTTCGTGCGCGGCAAGCAGCGCCTCGGTGGCCCACAGGCCCGTCGCCAGCGCCAGGCCATACGGACGCAGGATGATCGTCACCGTGCCGAACCAGGGCGCGACGGCGGCCAAGCCGACCACCCAGGCGCCGGCCGCGGGGTGCGGCACGAGCCGTCGCGCCAGGCGATACAGGCCGATCAGCGCGAGCGCGCCGAGCGCGATGCCGAGCAGGCGCAGCGCCAGGCGCCCGCTGCCGAACGCACGCACCCAGGCGTTCAGCAGCAGGTGGTGCGCGGGCGGGTGCATGAAGCCCGGCTCGTGCAGCGTGTCGATCACGCCGCCGAAACCGTGCGCGGCGTCGGCTCGCAGCCGCGCGGCGAGCGCGTCGACCGTCACCGCGTCGGCAGGCGTGTCAGGAAGCGGCAGCGCGCCGATGGCCGGCTCGAGCGTCCATGCCTCATCGTGCCGATCGCGGGCCGAGTCGGCGCGCACCAGGCCGAGCAGCACGAACAACAGCACGAACCAGAGGAGGGCCCGGGGTCTCAAGCTGCGCGCGCTCCGCGAGTCGGTGGACATCCTAGCAAGCGGTCGCGGGCGCGATTCGTCAGAGCCTGCCGCCGCAGAACTTGCAGAAGACCGCGTTGGTCGTGTGCCCCTCGCGCGAGCAGTCCGGGCAGACCTGCGTGCTGATCGGACCGATGCGACCGGCGACCCACTCGGCGGAGATGATGCCGCCGGGGATGATCAGGATGCTGTAGCCCATGATCATGACCAGCGCGGCCACCGCCTTGCCGAGCGGTGTCTCGGGCGAGATGTCGCCGTAGCCGACCGTGGTGACGGTCACGACCGCCCAGTAGATGCCCTGGGGGATCGACGTGAAGCCGCTCTCCGGGCCCTCGATCACGTGCATCATCGAGCCGACGATGACGATGATGATCAGGACTGCCGTGAGGAACACGGTGATCTTGGGGCGGCTGGCACGCATGGCGGCCCGCAAGGAGTTGGCCTCGGTCAGGAACTGCGCCAGCTTGAAGATGCGGAACACGCGCAGCAGGCGCAGCGCGCGGATGACGGCGGCGCCGTGCCAGCCGGGAGCGACCAGCGTCAGCCAGGTCGGGACGATCGCGACGAAGTCGATCACGCCGAAGAAGCTCAGCGCGTAGCCCAGCTTGCGGCGCACGCAGAGCAGGCGCAGGACGTATTCGACCGTGAAGAGCAGCGTGAAGATCCACTCCGCCCGCAGCAGCGCGTCGTGGTGGCGCGCGGAGATGGACTCGACGCTGTCGAGCGTCACGACCAGGATGCTGGCCACGATCACGATCAGCAGGACGACGTCGAAGAGCTTCCCGGCCGGCGTGTCGGCCTCGAAGATCACCTCGTGGAGGCGCTTCCGCCAGGTGTCCCTGTCATCGCTGGCGGGAATGGTCGTCGTCATGCCGTCTCCACCGTCACCGCAACGTCGCGTCGGCAACGATGACAGATGCGGGAGCCGGTTGGAATCGGCATCCGGCGCGGTCTCGCGCGCGATGGTGCCGTTGCAGTAGAACGGGCCCCCCATGTCCTCCCCCCGCAACGAAGCGAACGCGCCCGACCCCGACGACGGCTTCGAGAGCCTGTCCTGGACGTCGTTCGGCATCTGCCTCGCCGTCACGCTGGCGATCTTCTTCGTGCTCAACCCGCTCTGGGCACCGATCGACATGGCGGCCGTGGACCAGAACATCGTCTGGAGCTACGTGCCCATCCCGCTGCTCGTGCTGCTGTTCCTCACGCTGGAGCGCAAGCTGGGCCTGGGCAACTTCCTGATCGAGACGATGCGCCTGACGATGGTGAAGTTCGTCATCACCTATCTGTTCGCGCACATCCTCTGGGCCGCCACCGAGGCGCCCCCGGCGCGCGCCGAGCCGGTGGACCCCGCCGTGAAGCAGGTGGCCGCCGAGCCGCGAGGCCCGCGCGAACCGCCGGTGGACAGCCCGATCGAACCCGCGATGACGGGCGGAGTGTCCGGCACTCTCATCGGGCCCGACGGCAGCCCGATGCAGGGCGCCGTGGTCTGGATCTCCGACGGGCTCGCGCCGCACACGTGGGCTCCGCCGCGGGATGCGCTGACGATCCGCAACGACGGCCGCGGCTTCTCGCCCGCCCTGACCATCGCGCGCGCCTTCCAGGCCATGACGCTGCGCTCAGACGACGGCGTGCTGCACACGGTCAGCGGCACGGACGCCACGGGCCGGCGCGTGTTCAACCATCCGATCAGCCCGGGGACCAGTCGCACGCTCACGGTGGACCGACCGCTCGGCCCGCTGACGCTCGCCTGCGAGGTGCATCGCGACGCCGAGCCCGTGGCCCATGCGGTCGTGGTGGACAGCCCGTTCGCCGCGCACACCGGCGGCGACGGGACCTTCACGTTCGCAGGCGTTCCCGCCAGCACCGTGGAACTGACCGCGTGGATCCCCGGTGGCGCAACCGTGGTGAGACCGGCGACGGTGCTCGCCGGTCAGTCCGGGTCGGTCACGCTGGAAACCGACTGAGCTCGGTGCAGACGGGCCCGGTCATCGGGCCGCGCCTGCGTCAGTCGGGCGTCAGTCGGGCTGCCCCTCGCGACGAGCGTCGTCGCCACCGGGCGCGTCGGGCGCGTCGGGCGCGTCGGCTGCCTCGGGCGCGTCGGCTGCCTCGGGCGCGCCGGCTGCCTCGGGCGTCTCGGCCGGGGACTCCCCGTCGACCGCCTCGGCGCCTTCGCCTTCGCCTTCGGTGCCCTCCCCCTCGGGCAGGCCGTCCGGGTTCGCAAGGCGTGCCTCGCGGCGCGCTTCCTTGTCCTTCTTCTTGCGCGCCTTGTCACGCTCGCGCTGGCGCTTGTTACCCATCGGCTTGCCGCGTCTCGACATGTCTTGCTCCGAACTCTGGTTCAGGACGCCGCGCGGGCGCGAAACCCACGTGAACGCCGGTTGGCGGCACCCGCGGAAGAACGACGCCCGCGGGAGACAGGTTTCTTAGCGCCGTTGCGACGGCGTGCCGGGCTGCCTGCACGCCGATCGCGCTTGCCCGATGCCGGGGGCTCGGCGCGCGTGTCGCCGCCGAACGCCGGCAGGTGCACCTTGCGGATCGTCGACCCGATCGCGGCCTCGATCGCACGCACCTGCGCGCGGTCGGACGCCGTCACGAAGGTGCACGCCTTGCCGCGCTTCTCGGCGCGACCTGTGCGGCCGATGCGATGCGTGTAGGCATCGGTCGTGTTCGGGATGTCGAAGTTCACGACGTGCGATATGCCGGCCACGTCGATGCCGCGCGCGGCGATGTCCGTGGCGACCAACACGTCGAAGCGCCCCTCGCGGAAGCCCTTCATCGCGCGATCGCGCTGCCCCTGCGACATGTTGCCCTGCAGCGCCACGGCGCTGTGCCCGCGCTTGCCGAGCTTCTCGGCCAGGCGCTTGGCGCGGTGCTTCGTGCGCAGGAAGACGATGGCCGAGGTGAAGTCGTGCTCCTCGAGCAGGTGCTCGAGCAGATCCTGCTTCTTCGCGTCGGACACCGGGTAGAGCGCGTGCTCGACGGTCGCGACCGGGGCCGTGCTCTCCAGCTCGACCACGTGCGCCTTGTGCAGGATCTCGTCGGTCAGCCGCCGGATCTCCTTCGGCATGGTGGCCGAGAAGAGCAGGTTCTGCCGGCGCGCCGGAAGCGCCGCGAGGATGCGGCGGATATCCGGCAGGAACCCCATGTCGAACATGTGGTCGCCCTCGTCGAGCACCAGTATCTCGATGCCGCGCAGGTTCACGGCGCCGCGCTGGTGCAGGTCGAGCAGGCGGCCCGGGCAGGCCACGATCACGTCGGGGCGCTGGCGCAGGTTGCGCACCTGCTTGGGGATCGGCACGCCGCCGAACACGGTCGTCGTGCGCACGGGCGTGTAGCGCCCCAGCGTGTTGATCTCGCGCTCGATCTGGCTGGCCAGCTCGCGCGTGGGCGCCAGGATCAGCGCGCGCGGGCCGGCGGACTTGCCACCGCGTGCGAGCAGCTTGGTGAGGATCGGCAGGGCAAAGGCCGCGGTCTTGCCCGTGCCGGTCTGCGCGAGGCCGAGAACGTCTCGGCCCTGCATGACGGCGGGGATGGTCCCGATCTGGATCGGGCGGGGGTCGGTGAAACCGGCGTGCTCGACGCCGCGCAGCACGCGTTCGTCGAGGGAGAAGTTCTGGAAGCCGCGCAGGCGCGGCTCGGAGTGCTTCGTGTCGATGATGGGGTCTCGGTGTGACGGCGGGCGAACCGCTTGGCCACGTGGCGTCAGGACCCCAGCAACAGAAGGCGGTCTCGATCGAACGGGTTGGGCGCTCCGTGATCCGTTGTCCGGGATCCGCTGTCGCGCGCCCAGGCCGCCGGTTGCGGCCTCGTTGGGCGGGGAGCATACGGGGTCGGCCCTCCGCCGCACAGGAATAATCCGGCGTCAGCCTTGTCGCTCCAGTGACTCGCAACTCTGGCGGATCGGCCGGCTGGTGCGCGATACTCCCGGTTCTGCTCCTGGAGGCCCTCATGTCCTATCGCCTGCTTCCGGCCCTGCTGTCGCTGGGGGTCGTCCTCGGTGGCTGTTTCGGAGCTCCCGAGCGGAACCCCGTGCCCACCGAGCTCATCGACGTGGCCGGCATCCCAGGCGCCCCGGGGAGCCGCGCCTGGGCGGACGCCTGGCCGACCTACAACATGCAGCGTTTCATGGCGATGACGGACGCGGAACTCCGCACGAACTTCGCCCACCTCTACGGCACGTCCCACAACTACCTCGCGATCTCCGGTGGTGGCGCGAACGGCGCGTTCGGCGCCGGGCTGCTCGTGGGCTGGACGGCCGCAGGAAACCGGCCCGAGTTCTCGATCGTCACCGGCGTCAGCACCGGGGCGCTCACGGCCCCGTTCGCCTTCCTCGGCAGCGACTACGACGACGACATGCACCACGTGTACACGACCATCAGCACAGAGGACATCCTCGAGGAACGAGGGATCATCGCCGGTGCACTGTCCGACTCGATGGCGGACACGCGGCCGTTGCGAAGGATGCTCGAGGAGACGTTCGACGAGGGCATCATCGACGCCATCGGCCGCGAGTACGAGGACGGTCGGCGTCTGTACATCGGCACGGTCAACCTCGACGCCGGACGGCCCGTCATCTGGAACATCGGGGAGATCGCGTCCAGCGACCACCCCAACCGCATCGGGTTGATCCATGACATCCTGCAGGCGTCGTCGGCGATCCCGGTCGCCTTCCCGCCGGTGATGATCGAGGTCGAAGCGAACGGCGCGACGTACGACGAGATGCACGTGGACGGGGGCACGGGGTCGCAGGTGTTCGTCTACCCGGCATCCGTCGACTGGCGGATCTTCACCGAGCGGCTCGCGGTCGTCGGCCGCCCGAACGTCTACGTGATCCGCAACTCGTTCATCGGGTCGAGCCACCAGAACGTCAACCGCACGCTGATGCCGATCGCGTCGCGCGCGATCGACTCGCTGATCCGCACGCAGGGCATCGGCGACCTGTACCAGATCCACGCGCTGTGCAATCGCGACGGCAACGACTTCCACCTGGCGTACATCCCGGCGTCCTTCACCGAGGTGCCGGCGGAGGCCTTCGACCCGGTCTACATGTCGAAGCTGTTCGACGTCGGCTACGAGATGGCGCGCAACGGCTACCCGTGGCAGGACACGCCGCCCGGGTTCGGCCTCGACCGCTAGTCGCGCCCGGTTGCTCGAAAGCCTGGCTCGAGACGAAGAGGCCGCGCAGGAGACAGCGCGCTACACCAGGCTCCAGCCGTGACCGGGAGGCGTCAGCCCTGCGGCGCCAGCTTGATGATCGAGAACACGGCACCCGCTGGATCGTTGATGACGGCGAAACGCCCGACCTCGGGGATGTCCATGGGCGGAACGCAGACCTTGCCGCCCAGGGACTCAGCCTTCGCTGCCGAGGCGTCGCAATCCTCCACGGACACGTAGGTCATCCAGTGCGGGGGGACCTCGCCCCACTCCTCGGTCATCGCCATCATGCCGCCCACGGGCTGGTCGCCCTGCATGAAGCTCGTGTACGGGCCGAATGCCATCTCCTTCGTCAGGGGCGTCCAGCCGAGGAGCGCCGTGTAGAAGGCCTCGGCCTCCGCAGTGTCCCTGGTGTTGAGTTCACGCCAGCAGAACGCGCCGGCCTGGTCGGCGCACGGCGCCCTCTCGACCTTGTCGCTCGCGCTCTGGAACACAGCGAAGGCGGCACCTCCGGGATCGGTGACGATGGAAAAGCGTCCCGTGCCGGGGATGTCCATGGGCGGCATGAGCACCTTGCCGCCGAGTTCGGTGACGCGCTCGACGGCGGCATCGCAGTTCTCGACGCCAACGTAGTTGGTCCAGTTCGGGGGCACGCCCTCGAACTGCGGCCCGTTCATCTCGTACATGCCGCCGAAGTGGTCGGTCTTGCCGCCGATGAGCGTGTACGTGCCCATGCCCTCACCCATCGACTCGTCGTGGAGTTCCCAGCCGAACAGTCCGGTGTAGAAGCCCTTGGCGGCCGCAAGATCGGTCGTGGCCAGCTCGCTCCAATTGAAGGTGCCCGTGGTCGAGGACTGCGTGGTCATCGGAAGTCTCCCTGGAGGATGGTGGGGAGCCATTCTAGGCGCGTTGGCCGTGTGCGTGCCAAGCCAACGGCCACCCGAGGCCGGCCCTGAAGACGTGGTGACCCCAACGGGATTCGAACCCGTGTTGCCAGGATGAAAACCTGGTGTCCTAGACCTAACTAGACGATGGGGTCGGGCGTCGGCCGACCGGTCGCGGGATGATAGGGAAACGCCCCCCGCCGGACCAAGCTGCTGCACCGGGCTGCCGGGCCGGCCGGGGCCGCTCAGGCCTCGCAGACCAGGACCGGCGCGAAGTCGATCCAGTCGCAGGAGGCGAGGTGGTAGTGCACGCCGCGCGCCTCTCCGACGACCTCCCCGCGTCGGGCCGCATCCAGGGCGTGGATGTGGCCGTAGACGACGTGGTCCACGCCGGCCCGCTCGAAGCGTTCGGTCAGCTCGTTGGGCCCGGCATCGGGGCCCACCGGCGGGTAGTGCAGCATCACGATGCGCACCGGCGCCGTGCCGTCGAGGGCGTCGAGCGCGCGGTCCAGCCGCCCCACCTCGCGCTGGTAGACCTTGAGCGCGGCCGCCGCGTCTTCGTCGGTCATCTCGGCCGAAATCGGCTCGCCCTGCCAGACGATCAGGTCGTGCCAGCTCACGCCCGGCACGTCCCACAGGCGCGTGCCGCACAACGCCACGTCGCCGATGCGCAGCCCGTCGCCCTGCAGCGCGTGCACACCCTCGGGCAACGCCGCGCGCACCTTGGTGATCGCGTGCCACCAATGCTCGTGGTTGCCCTTGAGCAGGACCTTGGTGCCGGGACGATCGCCCAGCCAGGCCAGGTCGGGCGCGGCGCCCGCGAGGTCGCTCGCCCAGGACACGTCGCCCGGCACGAGCACGAGATCATCCGACGTCACGGTCGCGTCCCATGCGCGCGCCATCGTCGTCGGGTGGTCAACCCACTGCGGTCCGAAGCGATCCATCTCCTTGCCCGGCGTGCCGAGCGCAAGGTGCGGATCCGACAGGGCGAAGACACGCATCGGTTCGTTCCTCTACGATGACGCCATGACCACCCGCACGGCGTTCCTGGCGAAGTGTAGCGGCGCGATGCTGCTCGCCCTCATGTCCACTTCATGCGGTACGGAGACGTCGGAAGAAACGGACCCGGCCGCCCTCATCAAGGCCTCGCCCGCCGCGGTCGACGAACCGGCGACAGTCGCGAGCCCTGAGGCCTCCCGGGTCGCCCCGGAGGCCCTAGTCGAGCCGACCGACGCGGGCGAACAGCTCGCGGCCGAGACGCCCTCCGAGCCCACGGCGCAGGACCGCGAGACCGTGTACGACATGGCGGACGAGATCGGCGCTCACCGCGCGGTGACGCCGGCCTGGCGGCTGGAGAAGGAGGCCAGCCCCTACCTGCGGCAGCACGCCGACAACCCGATCGAGTGGTACCCCTGGGGCGACGAGGCCTTCGCGCGTGCCAAGGAGCTCGACCGCCCGATCTTCCTCTCCATCGGCTACAGCTCGTGCCACTGGTGCCACCGCATGGAGCACGACACCTTCATGCACGAGGACGTCGCGCGCCTGCTGAACGGGAACTTCGTCTCGATCAAGGTCGACCGCGAGGAGCGGCCCGACGTCGACAACCGCTACATGACGGCGCTGCAGATCATCACCGAGGGACGCGGCGGCTGGCCGATCAGCCTGTTCCTCACGCCGACCGGCGATCCGATCTACGGCGGCACCTACTTCCCCGCGGAGGACACCGGCCGCATGCCGGGCTTCGTGGGCGTGCTCGAGCGCACGGTCGACCTGTGGTCCACCAAGCGCGACGAGGTCGTGGACGGCGCGGCGAAGTTCGGTGCGCACCTGCGATCGGACTTCCTGCCCGAGCCCGGCACCTGGGACAGCAAGCTCACGCTCGACATGGCGACCACGCAGCTCACCGGCCTGCTCGACCCGGATTGGGGCGGCACGCACGGCGCGCCCAAGTTCCCGCCGACGATGCTGGTGCAGTTCCTGATGCGTCAACACCAGCGCACGGGAGCGACCGTCGTCGACCTGCTGCGCACGACGCTCGACCGCATGGCCATGGGCGGCATGCACGACCACGTCGCCGGCGGCTTCCACCGCTACAGCACCGACGCGCAGTGGAAGGTGCCCCACTTCGAGAAGATGCTCTACGACAACGCGCAGCTCGCGCTGACCTATGCCGAGGCATACGCGCTGTTCGGTGTGGACGAGTACGCGCGCACCGCGCGACGCACGCTGGGCTGGCTGATCAGCGACATGCGATCGCCCGAGGGCCTGTACTACTCGGCCCGCGACGCTGACAGCCTGCCGTTCGAGGCCGATGGCTCGCCGGTGCCGGACACGCACGGCGAGGAGGGCCTGTTCTACCTGTGGACGCCCGCGCAGCTGACCGAGGTGCTGGGCGAGGAGGACGGCGCCACCTTCGCGCGCCTGTTCAACGTGACCGACGAGGGCAACTTCGAGGGCGGCGCATCGATCCTGTACCCGATGCGCACGCTCGGCGACCTCGCCTCCGACCCGGGCGAGGGCGCGCCACGCGGCGAGGCCTTCGAAGCCTGGCTCGACGCGGCGTTCCTCGAGCTGGATGCCGCGCGCGCCGTGCGCCCGCCGGCATTCCGCGATGAGAAGGCGCTCGCCGGATGGAACGGCCTGGCGCTCTCCGCCTTCGCGCGCACCGGCGCATTGCTGGGCGACGAGGCGCTGATCGACGAGGCGGCCTCGCTCGCGACCGCCATGCACCCCGCTCTGTTCTCCGAGACGTTCGACCTGGGGTGGGCCCTGCAGCACATCCGCTTCGAGGGCAAGTCGAGTGGTATCGGTGACCTGTTCGACCACGCGTGCGTTGCGCGCGGCCTGCTCGACGCATATGAAGCCACCGGGGAACCAGCCTCCCTGGCGCGCTCCATCGCGATCACGAACTCGATGCTCGACGTGTTCGAGGACACCGAGGGCGGCGGCTTCTTCGATACGCAGGGCCTCGATCCCAACCTGCCCGGCAAGACACGCGACGTCCTGGACAGCGCCGTGCCGGCCGGCACCAGCGTGGCCATCGAGGTGCTCACGCGGCTCGCCGCGCTCGACGACAGCGGCCGCTTCGAGACGGCCGCCAAGCGCGCGTTGGACCGCGTCGGGCCGATGGTCGAGGAGAACCCGCGTCCCTTCGCGGGGCTGCTGGCCGGCATCGACGCCTGGCACGGCCCGTTGGCCGAGATCGTGCTCGACGGCAGCGGCCCTGAGTACGAGGCCATGGTACGGCACGTCCGCACGACGCTGCTGCCCGCGGCGCTGGTCATCCCCAACGCGAGCGCGCTGGCCGGCGCGTTCGAGAAGACGCCCTCGCTGCTGGCCGACCGCGTCGCGCCCGAGGGCGAGGCGCGCGCCTGGGTCTGCGTGAAGGGGGCGTGCCTGGCGCCGGCGAAGGACACCGCGACGCTGAAGCGTCAGTTGGAACTGCTGCAGCCGCGCTGAGTCGGCGCGCGATGCGCGCGCGGCGCTGTCCGCGACGTGTCGCGAACGGGTGCATGCTGGCGGGGGCGCTGGGATTCGAACCCAGGACTCACGGCTTAAAAGGCCGTTACTCTACCAGGCTGAGTTACACCCCCACGCGAAGTGCATGCCGCGCGCGCGCGAGGCGTGTCAGGCCTCCTGGATCTCCTTGATGCGCGCATCGGAGATCGAGTCGATCTCGGACTCCATCTCTTTCGTGAGCTTCTGGATGGCTTCCTTGGCGTCGTGCTCGACGTCCTTGGCGAGGCCGGCGCCCTCGGCCGCCTTGTTCTGGTCGCGGCGGATGTTGCGCACGGCGACGCGCGCCTCCTCTGCCAGTTCCTTCACGCGCGCGGTCATCTTGTCGCGCTGCTCCTGGCTCATCATCGGGATCGGCAGGCGCACGACCTTGCCATCGCTGGCCGGCGTGATGCCGATGTCGCTCTTCAGGATGGCCTTCTCGATCGCGGCGCACATCGACGGGTCGAAGGGCTTCACGACCAGCGTGTGCGGGTCGGGCACGCCGATCGACGCGAGCTGGTTGAGCGGCATCGGGCTGCCGTAGGCGTCCACGCGGATGTTCTCGACCAGGGCCGGGGTCGGCCGTCCGGTGCGCAGGCCGCGCAGCCCGTCGTGGAAGAAGTCCACGCCCTTCTTCATCTTCTCGCGCGTGTCCTTGATGAGCTCGCTTTCAGACATCGTCGCCACTCCCGATGGGTCGTCTTGTGCGGTGACGGGGCGCCCGGCCCCGGACAGCGTGAGCATAGTCAATGGCGCGCGCGACCGAGAGGTCGGGGGCGCGCACGTGATCAGCCGGCCGAGACCAGCGTGCCGATCTCCTCGCCCGCGACGACCTTCTCGAGGTTGCCCCGGGTCAGCACGTCGAAGACCCGGACGGGCAGGCCGTTGTCCTTGCACATCGTGATCGCCGTCAGGTCCATGACCTGCAGGTCCTTCTCGATCACCTCGCGGTAGGTCAGCTTGTCGAAGCGTACGGCGTCGGCGTTCTTCTCGGGGTCGCTGTCGTAGACACCGTCGACGCGGGTGGCCTTCAGCACGATGTCGCAGCCCAGCTCGCTCGCCCGCAGCGCGGCCGAGGTGTCGGTCGTGAAGAACGGGTTGCCGGTGCCGCCCGCCAGCACGATCACGCGCCCCTTCTCCTGGTGGCGGATCGCCCGGCGCCGGATGAACGGCTCGCAGATCTGGTTGGCGGAGACGGCCGACATCAGGCGCGTCGGCTGCCCGGCCCGCTCGAGGCCGTCCATCAGCACCAGGCCGTTGATCATCGTGGCCAGCATGCCCATCTGGTCGGCGGTGGCGCGCACCGACACGACGTCGGCCAGCTCCTTGCCGCGCACGATGTTGCCGCCGCCCACGACGACGGCCAGCCGGCAGCCCGTGGCCGCGACGGCCGCGATCTGCTCGGAGATGACATCCGTGGCCTGGCGGTCGAGCCCGCTCCCGCCGGCTCCCAACGCCTCGCCGCTGAGCTTCAGCAGGACGGACGAATACGCCACTTGCGGACTACTCTCCGCCGACGTCGAAGCGCGCGAAGCGGCGGACGATCAGGTTCTCGCCGATCACGCCGACGGTCTCGGCGCGAAGCTGCTCGATGGTCTTGCTGTCGTCCTTCACGAAGGGCTGCTCCATCAAGCAGATCTCCGCGTAGAACTTGTTCAGCTTGCCGTCGATGATCTTGTCCTGGATCTCCTGGGGCTTGCTGGTGTCGACCTGTGCGGCCAGCACCTCGCGCTCCTTGGCGAGCAGCGCCTCGGGCACCTGCTCGCGCGTCACGTACGTGGGCGACATCGAGGCGATGTGCAGCGAGACGTCCTTGCAGAACGTCTGGAAGTCGTCCGACTTGATCACGAAGTCGGTCTCGCAGTTGACCTCGAGCAGCACGCCCACCTTGCCGTTGTGGTGGATGTAGGAGCTGATCTGCCCCTCGCCCGCCTCGCGGCCGGCCTTCTTGGCCGCCTTGGCGATTCCCTTCTTGCGCAGCAAATCGGTCGCGGCGGTCACGTCTCCGCCGGACTCGTCGAGCGCCTTCTTGCAGTCCATCATCGGCGCGCCGGAGAGATCGCGCAGTTCGCGGACCTGTGCCGCGGTGATCGTCGCCATGGTCATGAAGCCTCGGTCGGTGCAGCGGGTGTGTCGGTCCCGGCCGGCTTGTCGTCCGCCGGCGCGGCCTGCTCCGCTGCGTTCTCAGGTGCCGTCTCGGGCGCCTTCTCGGGTGTCTTCTCGGGTGTCTTCTCCGCGGGCGCATCGCCATCGGAGGCCTTGGCCACGCGATCGGCGAGGCCGGAGGTGGCCAACATCTCCTTCGCGGTGGTGTCGAGGCCTTCGCTGGTCTCGGTGCCGTCGGCGTGGCGCACGCCCGTCGCATCCTCGGGCGCGCGGCCCGAGCTCTTGAAGCGGGTCACGCCCTCGCAGATCGCGTCGGTCATCTTGCCGAGCAGCAACGACACCGAACGGATGGAGTCGTCGTTGGCCGGGATCGGGATGTCGATGCTGGACGGGTCGCAGTCGGTGTCGAGCAAACCGATCACCGGCACGCCGACGCGCTTCGCCTCGGCCACCGCGATGTGCTCGCGACGCGGGTCCACCACCAGCATGGCGCCGGGGATGCGGTTCAGCGTGCGCAGGCCCTCGAGGTTCTTGCGGATGCGGCGCAGCTCGCGCCCCATCGAGGACTGGGCCTTCTTCTTCATCGCCTGCAGCTGTCCGCTGGCGTCGAGCTGCTCGATTTCCTCGAGGCGCGACAGGCGCGAACGGACGGTCTTGAAGTTCGTGAGCGTGCCGCCGAGCCAACGTTCGGTGACGTAGGGCATCTCGGCGCGGGCGGCCTCCTGCAGGATCAGACCCTGCATCTGGCGCTTGGTGCCGACGAAGACGATCTGCCGGCCGGTCGCCGCGACCTCGCGCAGGAAGTGACACGAGCGGGCCAGGCCACGCACGGTGTGCACGAGGTTGATGATGTGGATCTTGTTCCTCTTGCCGTGGATGAACGGCTTCATCCGCGGGTTCCAGGTGTGCGTCAGCGAACCGAAATGCACACCTGCGTCGAGCAGATCCTTCACGCTGGTGACGGCCAAACTGGGTCTCTCCCGTACGGCTGTTTGTTCCCCGCTTCCCCAAAGGAAACGGGCCGCAGACTCTACCAAAGCCACCTCCCGGGGAAAACGGCCGAGGAGCCGCGTGGACGCCCTCGCCGGGGCGGGCTAGCCTGCATCTGCGGGGCCGGCGCCCGCCCGGGGGCCGGCCCCGGCCGCGCCACGGCCTTCCGCCCTACGGCACCCCCACCATGACTTCACCCAGGATCCTCCTCGCGCTGCACCGCGGCGAGCTCGGCTCCGGGCTGGCCGACGGCCTGCCCGTCCGGGGCCTGAGGGTCGAGGTGAGCCGGAACATGGCCGAGACCTGGGTCCTGGTCCGCAAGAACCTGCCCGACGCGGTGCTCCTGGCCCCCCTCTCGCGCGAGGTCGATTCGGCCGAGTTCTCGAGCCTGCTGGCCCTGGCCGCCAGCCCGGGCGGGCCGGCCATCCTGGTCGTGACCGACGACCCCGGATTCCTGGAGGGACGCATCGACGCGGTGGACGACTACCTCCACCCCGGCATGGACCCCGACCTCGCGGCGCGGCGCGTGCGCTTCGCCCTGGCCCGGAAGGCCGCCATCGCCCGCCTGCAGAGCGAGCGCGCCAGCTTGCTGCGCCAGACCATCACCGACTTCAAGACGGGGCTGTTCAACGACCGTTACTTCGCCGAGCGCAGCCGCGAAGAAGTGAGCCGCGCCCGTCGCGGCGACCAGCCCATCGGCGTGCTGATGATCGACTTCGACGGCTTCAAGGCGATCAACGACGTGCACGGCCACCCGTTCGGCGACCACGCGCTGACGACGTTCGCGGACTGCCTGCGCCACAACCTGCGCGACTTCGACGTCGCAGCGCGCGTCGGCGGCGACGAGTTTGCCGTGCTGCTGCCCGGCAGCCACCTCGAGGACGCCACCGGCATCGCCGAGCGCATCCGCGCCACGGTCGGTTCGCTGACCATCGAGCACGAGGGTCGCCGCGCCGCGCTCAGCGTGTCGATCGGCGTGGCGGCCTGGACGCCCGCGAGCGAAGCCTCGCTGGACGCCACCGTGCGCGGCGCCGACAAGGCGCTGTTGCAGGCGAAGGGCCTCGGCCCGGGGCGAATCTGCCTCCACGACCGCGACGTCGTGCGTCCGCACACGCTCGGGGGGAAGTCCGAGGAGAAGCGCGCCAAGCGTAAGCGCTGAGCGTTGCGCAAGCGCTGAGCGCCGCGCGTCCGGAGACTCAGCCGGAGACCCGCTCCACGCCGACCAGCAGCTCGGCGCCGTCCACGTCGAACGACGTCGCGTCGGGGACCGCGTCGTCCGAGACCTCGAGGCGCGTGCCCAGCACCTCGGCCAGGATGAGCGCTTCGTGCCGCTGCGCAGCGGCCAGCAGGTCGGCGTGTCCCGACAACCGCACGACGATGCGGTCGGACACGTCGAGCCCGGACGCCTTGCGCGTGTTTTGCACGCGGCTGACGATCTCGCGCGCGCGGCCCTCGCCGAGCAGCGCATCGTCGAGGTGCGTGTCGAGCGCGAGCACCAGCTGACCGTCGCCGGCGACGGCGAAACCCTCGCGACCCGTCTCGACCAGCACGACGTCGTCGCGATCGAGCACGACCGGCTCGCCGGCCACGTCCACGCTCAGCGTGCCGCTCTCCTCGAAGGCCTCGAGCTCGGCCTCGCCGAGCCGGGCGACCGCGCCGGCCACGACCTTCATGTGCTTGCCGAGCCGCGGCCCCAGCCGCTTGAAATCGGCCTTGGCGGAGAGCACGCGGAAGTCGGCGGTCTCCACGACCTCGACCTCCTTCACGTTCAGCTCCTCGGCGACCAACCGTGCGAGCGCGGGGTCGCGCAGGCGCTCGGCGTCGTCGGCGTGACGTGCCTTGATCTTGGCGCGCGCCAGCGGCTGCCGCACGCGCAGATCGTGCGCGGCGCGCACCGAGCGTCCCAGCTCGACCGCGTCGAGCACCACGGCCATGCGCCGCTCGAGCTCCTCGTCCACCAGGTTCGCGTCAGGGTGCGGCCAGTTCTGCAGGTGCACCGACTCCTCTTCCGAGCTGCCGGAGGTCGCGCCCCACAGCCACTCGGAGAGGTACGGCGCGATCGGCGCCATGAGCAGGGCCACGCGCCGCAGCGCCTCGGCCAGCGTCGCGAAGGCCGCGCGCTTGTCGTCGTCGTCGCCCGACTTCCAAAAACGCGCGCGGTTGCGGCGCACGTACCAGTTGGACAGCTCGGCATCGATGAAGCGGTCGAGCAGGCGGCTGACCTCGTGCAGGTCGAAGGCGTCGAAGGCGCCGCCCACCTCGCGCGCGAGGGTCTGCAGGCGCGAGATCAGCCAGCGGTCGATCGGGGGACGCCCGGCCACGGGCGGCGCCGCGTCGCCCGGACTCCAGCCGTCGAGCCCGGCATACAGCGCGAGGAACGCATAGCAGTTGCGCAGCGTGCCGAAGACGCGACGCGCGGCCTCGGTCACCGCCTTGCGGTCGAAGCGCTTCGGCAGCCAGACCTGTCCCGAGGCCACGAAGTACCAGCGCACCGCGTCCACGCCGACCTCGTCGAACAACTCGCCGGGCACGATCACGTTGCCCTTCGACTTGCTCATCTTCTTGCCCTTGGCGTCGAGCAGCATGTCGTTCACCAGGCAGGCCCGGTAGGCCGGCTGCTCGTTGCCCTCGCCGTTCACCGCGCCGCTGAGGAAGGTCGCGATGGCGTGCAGCGTGTAGAACCAGCCGCGCGTCTGGTCGACGCCCTCGGAGATGAAGTCGGCCGGGAAGTCGCGCGGCAGCGCGCCGCCGGTGTGCGCCGGCCAGCCGGCCTGCGCGAAGGGCATCGCCCCGCTGTCGAACCAGCAGTCGGCCACCTCGGGCGTGCGCCGCATGGTGCCGCCGCAGGTCCCGCCGCCGGTGGCGGCGTCGCACGGGATCGTGATCTCGTCGATGTACGGCCGGTGCGGATCGAAATCCGCCGGCAGCGGCTCGCCGCGCAGCTCGCCGATCTCGGCCAGCGTCTTCGGCGCGTGCTCGGCGCGGCAGCTCTCGCAGACCCACACGTTGAGCGGCGTGCCCCAGTAGCGCTCGCGCGAGATGGCCCAGTCGACGTTGTTGCTCAGCCACTCGCCCATGCGGCCGGCCCCGATCTCGGGCGGGTGCCAGTCGATGTCGCGGTTCAGCTCGACCATGCGGTCGCGCAGTTCCGTCGTGCGCACGTACCAGCTCGGGCGCGCCATGTAGAGCAGCGGCGAACGGCAGCGCCAGCAGTGCGGATAGCTGTGGTCGACCGTCTGCTGCCGGAAGAGCACGCCGCGCTCCTTGAGCAGGACGATCAGGTCCTTGTCGCACTCCTTCACGAAGCGGCCGGAGTACGGCGCGCCCACCTCCTCGGTGAAGCAGCCGGCGTCGTCCACCGGGCGCAGGATCGGCAGGCCGTCCTGCTGGCGCAGGCTGAAGTCGTCCGCGCCGAAGGCCGGCGCGATGTGCACGAAGCCGGTGCCCTCGTCGGCCGAGACGAAGTCGGCCAGGCGCACCGTGGAGGCGTGCTCGCCCTCGGTCATCGGCACCAGGTCGAGCGGGCGCTCGTAGGGCAGGTCCCCGAGGAACGCGGCGGGCAGGTCGGCCACCAGCTCGGCTTCGTCGCCCAGCACCTCGACCCGCGAGTTCGCGACGATCAGGTGCTCGTCGCCGAGCTTCATCAGGCTGTAGTGGCTCACCGCGCCGCCCGCGCCGAGCGCCACGTTTGACGGCAGCGTCCACGGCGTCGTCGTCCAGACCAGCAGCGACAGCCTGTCGTCGCCGGCACCGACCGCGCGCAGGGAGTCGTCGGCCGGCACGTCGCGCCGGTCGAGGTGGGCCGCCCAGTTCGCGGGCGTGATGCCGAAGCGCACGTACACCGACGGGTCCTGCACCATCTCGTAGCCGAGCGCGACCTCGTGGTTGGAGAGGCCGGTCTGGCAGCGCGGGCAGTACGGCAGGATCTTGTGGTCGCGCACGAGCAGGCCGTGCTCGTGGAAGGCCGCCAGGATGGCCCAGCCCGACTCGATGTAGGGCGTCTCGCAGGTGACGTACGGGTTCTCGTAGTCGAGCCAGTACGCCATGCGCAGCGAGAGCGTCTTCCACTCGTCCAGGTAGCGGAAGACCGAGGCGCGGCAGAGGCGGTTGAACTCGGCGATGCTCTCGAATCGGGTGTCCTTCAGCCCCTCGATCTCGTCGCGCGTGCCGATCCCGAGTTCCTTCTGGACCTCGATCTCGACCGGCAGGCCCTGCGTGTCCCAACCCGCCTTGCGCGGCACGCGGTTGCCGGCCATGAGCCGGTGACGGCAGATCGCGTCCTTCAGCGTGCGCGAGAAGACGTGGTGCATCGCGGGCATGCCGTTGGCGGTCGGCGGCCCCTCGTAGAACACGAAGGAGCGGTCGCTGTCCTCGTTGTGCTTCAGCGAACGCTCGTGCACGCCGTGCGCGTCCCAGCGCGCGCGCACCTCGCTCTCGAGGCCCGACTCGTCGGGCAGCTCCGGGAATCCTCGTGTTGTCGCCACGCCCCCGGTGCTCACGACCAGCTGTGCGTCTCGATCTGCTCGCTGACGCGCAACGCGACCTCCATGGCGCGCAGGCCCTGCGCTGCGGTCACGCCGGACGAGCCGCCCTCGCTTCCGCGCACTGCATCGATGAACGCGCTGATCTCGGAGAAGAGCGGGTTGGACTCGTCCATGTCGATTTCCTGCGTGTCCATCAGGCCCTGCTCGAGGAACTCCTTGAAGCTGGCCTTCGGCTCGAACTGCGCGGCCGAGTCGGCGGAGAGCGAGCCGAGGTCGAAGCCCTCGTGGCGCTTCACGACGAAGGCACGTCGGGTGCCGAAGTCCATGCTCACGAAGGTGTCGTCGCCGAACACGCGCGTCTTGCGCTGCGGCTCGAAAGACACGCGGCTGGCGGTGACGTTGGCGACGCAGCCGTTCTCGAAGGTCAGGCGCGCGTTCGCGATGTCGGTGTGACGGCCGAGCACGCGGCTGCCCACGGCTGCGACCTCCGCCAGCGGGCTGTCGGCCAGCTCCATCACGATGTCGAGGTCGTGGATCATCAGGTCCATCACGACCGAGACGTCCAGCGCGCGGTAGGTGAACGGCGCGAGACGTTCGGCCTCGATGAAGCGCGGCTGCACGCCCATGCCCTTCATCACGGAGAGCGCGGGGTTGAAGCGCTCGACGTGGCCGACCTGCAGCACGAGGCCGCGGTCCTCCGCGAGCGCCGCCATGGCCTGCGCTTCCTCGAGCGTGGCCGCCATCGGCTTTTCGACCAGCACGTGGATGCCGCGCTCGAGCAGCGGGCAGACGATCTGGTGGTGCAGGAAGGTCGGCACGGCGACCGACACGGCGCGCACGCTCTCGGGCAGCGCGTCGATCGACTCCCAGGCGGTGACGCCCAGGCCGTCGGCGATCTCCTTGCCCTGCTCGGGCCGGCTGTCGACCACGCCCAGCAGCTCCACGCCCGGCACCTGCTGCATCAGGCGCGCGTGGTGGCGCCCCAGGTGACCGACGCCGATCACGGCCGCGTGAAGCGTCTCGCCGTTGCTATCGGTGCCCACGAAGCGACTCCCGGTAGCGGCCGTAACGCCCGGCCTCCTTGCGCAGCAGGAACTCCGCCAGCTCGCGCACCATCGTGCTGTCGTCGTTGATCAGGTTGTGCGCCTCCTCCACCACCGAGCGGCCGAGGCGGAAGATCGAGCGGTAGACGTGCTTGATCTCGTCGATGTCCGTCTGCGGGATGCCGGCGCGCTGCATGCCGACCTCGTTCACCATGCGCACCTCGGCCGGGTCGCCCGCGACCTTGGTGAAGGGCGGCACGTCCTGCATCACGCGAGACGCCGCGCCGACGTAGGCCATGCGCCCGATGGTCGTGAACTGGTTCACGCCGACGAAGCCGGACAGCACCGCGTAGTCGCCCAGGTGCACGTGGCCCGCGAGCAGCACGCAGTTGGTCAGGATGAGGTGGTCGCCCAGGTTGCAGTCGTGGCCGATGTGGCTCGCCGTCATGAACATGTTGTGGCTGCCCACGCGCGTGACGAGCTCTTCCTTGGGCGTGCCGCGGTTCACGGTCGTGAACTCGCGGAACAGGTTGTCGTCGCCGATCTCGACGCGGCTCTCGACGTTCGTGTAGCGCACGTCCTGCGGCGGCGTGCCGATGCTGACGTACGCCGTGAGCGTGTTGCGCTCGCCCAGCTTCGTGCCGGACGACAGCAGGCAGTGCGGACCGACCTTCGTGCCGGCGCCGACCTGCACGCCCGCTTCGATGATCGACCAGGGCCCGACCTCGACGGAGTCGTCGAGCTCGGCGCGCGGGTCCACGATGGCGGTCGGGTGGATGTTCGTCATCCGGCATCCACCAACGTAAAGGTCATCTGCGCCTCCGCGGCCACGTCCTGGTTCACCTTGGCCACGCAGTCTACTTTCCCGATGGTGTCGCGCACCTTCGTGGCTTCGACCTCCAGCCGGAGCTGGTCCCCCGGCACGACCGAGCGCCTCAGCTTGACCTTGTCGATGGCCCAGAGCATCGGCAGCTTGCCGGTGTTCTCCATGCGCCGCAGCAGCAGCGTGCCGGCCAGCTGCGCCATGGCCTCCAGGATCAGCACCCCCGGCATGATCGGCTGGCCGGGGAAGTGCCCGCTGAAGAAGGGCTCGTTGACGGTCACGTTCTTGATGCCCACGGCCCTCCGGTAGCCCTCCAGCTCCAGCACGCGGTCCACCAGTAGGAACGGGTAGCGGTGCGGCAGCAGGCTGGCGATCTCGCGGATGTCCATGCCGGTCGCGCGGTCGGCGCGGCCCTGGGTCTCCTGCGCCTCCATCTCCGCCGCCAGCAGGCGCACCAGCTCGTGGTGCGCGCTGTGCCCCGACTTCACGGCGACGACGCGCGCCTGCAGGTCCACGCCGAGCAGCGCCAGGTCGCCGATCAGGTCGAGCATCTTGTGGCGCGCCGGTTCGTCCGGGAAGCGCAGCGCCCCCTCCACCGGATGACCCTGCTTGTCCAGGATGACCGTGTTCTCGCTGTTGGCGCCCTGGCCGAGCCCGGCCGAGAGCAGCGCGTCGACCTCCGACGCGAAGACGAAGGTGCGCGCGGGCGCGATCTCGGCGGCCAGTTCGGCGGCGGGCACCTGCGCCTCGACGTGCTGCGGCGCGAGACCCATGCCGCGGTAGTCGAGCGTGTACGAGAGCGAGAGGCCCGCCTCCTCGGCGGGGAAGGCGGTCAGCGCTGCGCCGTTGTGATGCACCGAGACCGGACGGTCGAGCTGCAGCGTCTTGCGCGGGACCTTCTGGTCGGAGACGCCGGCTTTTGCCAAGGCCTCGAACCAGGGCTGCGCGCTGCCGTCGAGACCGGGCAACTCGGGGCCGGTGACCTCGACCTCGGCGTTGTCGATGCGCGCGCCCAGCAGCGCCGCCAGCAAGTGCTCGACCGTGTGCACCTCGGCGTCGCCGCGGCGCAGCACCGTGCGCCGGCTGCCCTCGCCCAGGCTGGAGTAGTTCGCGGGGATGCTCTCGGCGTCGGGCAGGTCGCCGCGCACGAACACGATCCCGGTGTCTCGCCCGCCGGGGCGCACCTGCACCGAGACGGATCGGCCCTCGTGCAGCCCCACGCCGCGCACCTCGAAGGCGCTCTTGATGGTGCGTTGGTTACGCGTCACGGTCGTCCATCCGTCGCTCGAGGTCGCGCAACCGCTGGTTCAGGTCGCCCAGCCGCGACAACTCGACCTGTTCCCGCGCCCAGCGCCTGCGGGGACGCGCCGGCACCCCCATCACGAAGGCCCCCGGCTCGGTGTCCTTGGTGACGATGCTGTTCGCGCCCACCAGCGTGCCCTCGCCGAGCACCACGCCGCTGTCCACGCCCGCCGAGCCGCCCACCATGCAGCGCGCGCCGAGCCGGACGCTCCCCGCGAACGCGGCCATGCCCGCCACCGCGCAATGGTCGCCCATCTGCACGTTGTGTCCCACGTGCACGTGATCGTCCAGCTTGCAACCGTTGCCGATGCGCGTGGTGTCGAAGCGTGCGCGGTCGACCGTGCACAGCGCGCCCAGCTCCACGTCGTCGCCGATGGCGACGTTGCCCACCTGCGGCACCTTCACGTGTCGGCCCTCGGCGTCCTGCCGGAAGCCGAAGCCCTCGGCGCCGATGACCGTGCCGGCGTGCACCAGCACGCGATCGCCGAGCGTGCAGTGATCCCCGAGCACGACGTGGCTGTCGAGGCGGCAATCGGCTCCGATCGCGGCGCCGACGCCGAGGTGCACGCCCGCGCCCAGCCGGCTGCGTGCGCCGACGCGCGCTCCGGCACCCAGGACCGTCCACGGACCGATGGACGCGTCGGGGCTGATCTCCGCGCCCTCGCCGATGAGCGCCGTCTCGTGCACGCCCGCCGGACCGCCGTCGGGCTGGCCGACGCTCGCGAGCACGAGGCGGTCGAGCGCGAGGTCCGCGTCCGGCACGAGGATCACCACGTGCTCGGTCTCCGAAGCGGGCAGCTCGAGTCCATCGGTCAGCAGGATGCAGCCGGCCCGGCTGGCCGCCGCCGCACTCAGCATGGACTTCCGGAACACGACGACCATGTCGTTCGGTCCCGCGAGCTCGTGCAGGCACAACGCCTCCACGCGGGTCTCTCCTGACCCGATCAGGCGGCCGCCCACAATGGCGGCGACTTCGGCGGCGGTGCGCTGGATCTTCATGCTGGGAAGGCGCTCCGTCGGGCGCCCGGCACATCATCCGCGTCTGGCCCCCGTGAGGGAAGGGGCGCGGTGGACGCGATCGGAGCAGGGCAGGCTAGAAGCGGCGCGACATCTCGAAGCTGATCGCCCGCGTCTCGTCCCCGGTCTGGTCGGAGGTGAAGGCGGCGACGTCGAGGGCCAGGGTGATACCGCCCAGCGCCGGCAGGCGCAGCCGCACGCCCGCACCGGCCGCGACGCGCAGATTGCTGGTCAGCTTGCTCAGGCTGCCGTTCGGGACCACGTTGCCCACGTCCAGGAACACGACGCCCTTCACCAGCGTCTCGTCCTCGTCGCGGAACGGGTTGTACTGCGACACGAGCGGGAACAGCGCCTCGACCGACGCGACCATCGCGGCCTGGCCGCCGAGCGCGTCGCTGCTGAGCGGCTCGTGCGGGCCGACGCCCTGGAAGTCGAAGCCGCGCATGCCGAACGGGCCGATCGTGCCGCCCACGAAGAAGTTCTCGAAGAACGGCAGCACCTTCGTGTCGCCGGTGGGCTCGACGTGTCCGATGGCGAAGCGCGGGTGCAGCACGTTGACGTGCCCGTCGTCGTCCTCGCCGATCGGGATGAACCACTCGCCCGTTGCCTGGATGCGCACGAGGTCCGTGTCGCCGCCCAGGCCGTTGCCGGCGGTCTCCAGCCGCAGGCCGCCGACGAAGCCGTCGGTGGGCTCGAAGACCGAGTCGAGGTTCTCGTAGTCGTAGCCGAGCTCGAGCGCCTGGCTGGTGGTCTTGCCCGCGAACATCGCGATGGTCGGCACCACCAGCACGTTCACGTCGGAGATGTCCGTGGTCTCGTGTCGTACTCCGATCGAGATCGTCGAGTTGCGGTCCAGCTGGTGGTCGAAGGTGACGGCCAGGCCCGAACCATTGCGGTCGTAGTCCTCGAAGCGACGCAACCGGTCGTACAACTCGACCGTCAGGCCCCACGGTTTCTCCGCGCTCGGGTTCAGCCACGGATCCTGGAACACGATGTCCACCTCGGTGGTCTCGGTGCCGGGCAGGACCTCGAAGAACAGGCGCTGGCCGCCGCCGTGGAAGGCCTCGCCGGTGCCGAAGAACTCGCGCAGGATCTCGCCGAAGCCGGACGGCGCGCGCGTGATGTCGAAGTTCTTCTTGTTGATGCTGGCGCCGCCGAACAGGCCGCTGTCGCTGCCCGCCCCCACCAGGAAGGTGAACAGGCCGCTCTCCTCGTCGTTCACGTCCACGACGACGTCCACCATGTCTTCCTCGGGCGTGCCCTCCCAGTCGATGTTCACCTGCGGGCTGCCCGCGAAGTCGGTGAAGTAGTCGAGCGAGATGAGCAGGTCCTCGCTCCAGGACAGCTCGGAGGTGTTCACCGTGTCGCCCGGACCGAAGGTGAGGTAGCGGCGGATGACGTCGTCGCGCGTGCCCGAGTTGCCGCGGATGATCACGTCGCGGATCGTCTTGGCACTGCCCTCCACGATCCGGAACACGACGTCGAGTTCGGGAAGCGTCTCGTCGACCGAGTAGTCGGCCTCGATGCGGGCGTCGATGAAGCCCTCTTCGCCGTACAGGCGCGTCATGCGGCGCAGCATCCGGCGCACATCCGGCTCGCGCCACGGCGAGCCGGCCAGGATCGGGCCGTCCGCCAACAGTTCCTCGTCGGTGAACGCGGTGTTGCCCTCGACGCGCAGCGAGCGCACGGCGTAGCGCGGGCCCTCGTCCACGAGCATCGTGATCAGCACCTCGTCGCGCTCGTCGTTCCAGTCGAGGCGCTTGAGGCCGACGCGACCGTCGAGGTAGCCCTCGCCGCGCACGAAGTTCTCGAGCAGCAGCAGGTCCGTGTCGAGCTCGGCGCGCACGAAGTCCTTTCCGAGGATCCAGGCCCAGAAGCCGGGCGGGCTGCGCATCACGCCTAGCGCGTCCTCAGGATCCAGCGCGGTGAGCCCCTCGATGAAGACGTCCGTCGTCTCCACCTGCGGCCCCTCGAACACGCGCAGCATCATGACGCGGCGACCATCGGCGTCGGTGCGGCTGCGCGTGTCCACCTGCACGAAGGCGTAGCCCGCCCGCAGGTAGTGCGCGCTGACCAGATCGCGGCCGGCGGCGATCTGGTCGGGCCTTGCGTCGCGGTTCGCGTCGAGCCTCGCGACGCCCAGCAACTCGCCCTCGCTGTAGCGCGAGTTGCCCTCGATGCTGACCGAATCGTACCGGCTGATGCGCGACAGCACGAAGCGCACCACCGGGCCCGGTTCGATCCGGACCTCGGCCAGGATGCCGTAGCTGTCGTGCATCCAGCGCGTGTCCTCGTCCACGATGCTACGCGAGAACGGCGTGCCCGAGCGCGTGCGCATGTTGGCGCGCAGCAGCGCCTCGTCCACGCCGGCATCGCCCTGCAGGATCACGTCCTGGATGGTCTGCCCCTCCTGGGCGGACGCGCCCGCGGAGAGCAACAGCAACGCGATCAACGCGCCGAGGCGGCGGAGCATGGAACCCGACGGACGACGGTTGGACACGCCGGCGCTCCGGTTCAGAAGGTGGCCGGCGCCGGAGGCGCAGGAGGCAATTCGGCACCCGGATCTGGAATGAACGTCGGGTTCTCGAAGCGCATGTGGTTGGGGAAGAAGAACAGGTCGAACTTGCCCGTGGGGCCGTTTCGATTCTTCGCCAGGATGCCCTCGGCCTTGCCGCGCGCCTCGAGCTTCTCCGGGTAGTAGTACTCCTCGCGGTACAGGAGCAGGATCGCGTCGGCATCCTGCTCGATCGAACCAGACTCGCGCAAGTCTCCCATCATCGGGTGCTTGTCCTGTCGCTGCTCCACGCCGCGGTTGAGCTGACTGAGCATGATGACCGGGACCTCCAGCTCGCGCGCCGTCTGCTTCAACGCTCCCGACATGCGCGAGATCTCGATCTGCCGGCTCTCCGCCGACACGCCGAGCGACAGCAGCTGCAGGTAGTCCACCACGATCAGGCCGATGTCGTGACGCGACTTCATGCGGCGCGCCTTCGCGCGCAGGCGCATCACGGAGAGGCCCGGCGTGTCGTCGATGTACATCGGCGACTGGCTCAGGCGGCCGGCCGCCTCGGGCACCTTGGCGAACTCGGTGTCCGACAGCTCGCCGCGCAGCAGGCGGTGCGCGTCCACGCGCGCGTTGGCGCAGAGCATGTTCTCGGCGATCTGCTGCTTGCCGACCTCGAGCGTGAACAGCATGGCCGGCACGCCGTCGCGCACGCAGACCTGGTCCATGATGTTCAGCGCGAAGCTGGTCTTGCCCATCGACGGGCGCCCCGCGATGACGTAGAGGCTGCCCGGCGCGAGGCCGTTCAGCATGCGGTCGAGGTCGCTGAAGTGCGTCCGCAGCCCGCGCATCGTCTCCGCGCCCTCGACCTGCATCGCGTCGATGCGCTGCATCGCGGTGCGGATCAGGGAGGGCATGTCCTCCTTGTCCTCCTTGCCGCGCGTCTGGCCGATGGAGTAGATGCGCTGCTCCGCCGAGTCGATCAGGTCGGAGACCTCCGCCGTGCCGCCCTCCTGCGCCTCGCGCAGGATGGCGGTGGCGGCCTCCACCAGCCGGCGCCGGTCGGCGGCCTCGCGCACGAGCTTGGCGTAGGCCAGTGCGTGGCTCGCGTTCGGCACGCTCTCCATGATCTCGACGAGAGCGGACACGCCGCCCATCGCGTCGAGCTTGCCGCGGCTCTTCAGGTCGTCGGTGGCGAGCACCAGGTCGACCGGTTCGTTGCGGTCGTACAGGCCGACGAGCGTGCGGAAGATCTCCGCGTTCGCGGGCATGTAGAAGTCGTCGTCGTCGAGGACGAGCAGCACGTCGCCGATCGCCTCGCGGTCCATGAGCATCGAGCCCAGCACGCCGTGCTCGGCCTCGAGGTTCTGGGGCGGTCTGCGGTCCGGCGCGTCGTTTTGCGCGATCACGAGACCCCCTGGCCGCGAACGGCGGGCCGAGAAGCGGAGGGGCGCTCCCCAACCGAAGGCAGCGCTTGCACGACCCGATGCCGCCGGGCCGCCCCGACCATCCTAGACTCGTTCCGGCGGGGACCGCAACGTTGCGGGACGCCGCCGCGCGGCGCCCGTCACGCTGCCGTCATGCCGCGCCCGGCCGGGCCCGGTCGTGGCTCAGGAAGGCTGCGCAGGCGTCTCGGCCGGCGCCTCGGCGCCCACGTCATCGTCGCCCTCGTCGGCTCCCTCGGCAGCCCCCTCTTCGCTCTCGGCGGCCTCTTCAGGTGGCGCCTCGAGTTCGATGGGGTTGCCCTCGACGTCCACCGGCACGACCACGACCTTCACCTCGGCGGTGATCTCGCCGTAGAGGTGCAGGGTGACGTCGGCCGGTCCCGACTCCTTGATGTGGGTGGGCAGGCGCACGGCGCGGACCGGCAGTTCCCAGCCGGCCGCGGTGAAGGCCGCGTGCACGTCCTTGTCGGTGACCGAACCGAAGAGATGGCCCTCGTTCGTGGCACGGGCGCTGATCTCGACCTCGGAGCCGGCGATCTTCTGCGCCATCTCCTCCATCGAGGAGAGCATCGCGCGCTCCTCGGCGTCGGCCTTCTCCTTCAGCTTGTCGATGCCGCGGAGCGCGTCAGCGGAGAGCGGCACGGCCATGCCGGCCGGCAGCAGGAAGTTGCGCGCGTAGCCGGCCTTGACCTTGACCTGGTCGCCCGGGCGCCCGAGACCTTCCACGGATTCCAGCAGGATGAGTTCCATGACGACTCCTAACGCGCCACGAAGGGCAGCAGGGCCAGCAGGCGGGCGCGCAGCACCGCGTTGCGGAGTTGGCGCTGGTGCTTGGCGTGCAGGTTGCTGCGGACGCGGGAGAAGAGCTTCCCCTGCGAGGTGACCAGCCGGCGCAGCACGTAGACGTTCTTGTAGTCCAGGCTCTCGTGCACCTTCTTCTCGCGCACCTTGCCGGCGGGCTTCTCGCCTTCGGTGGCGGTGGCGGTGGCGGTGGCGGTGGCCTCGGCGCCCTCCTCCTCGGGCTTGCGGGTCGCCGCCGGAGTCGTCGCCGGGCGCGCGCTCGGCTCGGCCAGCGGACCCGGGACGTCGCCCTCGGCCGGGATGGCCGAGATCGAGAAGGCCATGTAGCGCAGGCAACGCTCGGACAGCGCGACCTCGCGGTTCAACTCGGAGCAAATCTGTGGCTCGCCCGAGAAATAGGCCAGCACGTAGGTGCCGGTCTGGTTGCCCGCGATCGCGTAGGCCAGCTTGCGGTTGGCCCAGTTGACCGTATGGGCGCAGGTGCCGCCCACCTTCTCGATCAGGGCCTTCACGATGTCCTCGTGGCTCGCGGTCTCCTCTTCGGGCAACTCGCGATTGTGGAGGACGAACATCCCCTCGTAGTGCTTCACGTCTCGTCTCCGGTCTGAACGGGCCAGCCTGCCCGCGAACCTCATGTCCGCGTCTTCTGGCCAGAGAGAAGCGCAACACGGTAGCGCCCCGGGCCGGCGGCGTAAAGCGGTCGGTTCGGCTCTGCCAACCGGCGTTCCGGCCCTACGGGCCGGGTCGGTTCGGCTCTGCCAACCGGCGCTCCGGCCCTGCGGGCCGGGTCGGTTCGGCTCTGCCAACCGGCGCTCCGGCCCTGCGGGCCGGGTCGCCTCAGCCTTCGGGGGAGGCGTTGGCCTCGGCGATCAGGCGATCCAGGTCGCCGTGCGCCAGCCAGGCCTCCAGCGCGGTGGCGGCCCGGTCCACCATGTCCTCCACCTCGCGCAGCTCGCCGTGCCCGAAGGGCTGCAGGACGTAGTCTTCGGCCGGCATGCCGCCCGGGTCGCCGATGCCGAGGCGCAGCCGCGGCACCTCGTCCGGCGCCATGACGCCGATCACCGAGGCCAGACCGAGCTGGCCGCCGTCGCTCCCCGCCCTGCGGCAGCGCAGCCGGCCCAACGGCAGGTGGAAATCGTCGCAGACCACCATCAGCTCGGCTGGGCCGTCGAGGTCGGAGAGCAGCTCGCGGGCGGCGCGCCCCGAGCGGTTCATGAAGGTCTGCGGCTTGGCCAGCAGGCACGGGAGCCCGCCCGACTCGCCGCGAGCGACGAGCGAGCGGCCCCGTTTCAGGAAGCCTCCCGCACCGACGCGCGCTGCGAGCCGCTCGAGCACGACGAACCCGACGTTGTGTCGGGTGCCGTCGTACTGCGCACCCGGGTTGCCGAGACCGAGAACCAGTCGCGCGACGGGCCGGGTCGGCTCGTCGGGCACGGGCTAGTCCTTCTTCTCCTCGCCGGAGCCGCCGTCGGCCGAGTCGGCGGGCGCCGCCTCGCCTTCCGCCGGAGCCGCCTCGCCTTCGACCGGGGCCTCGCCCTCGACCGCACCTTCCTCGGGAACCTCTTCCTCGACCTCGACGCGCGGCGCGAGCACGCCGACCATCTGGTCGCTCGGGTCCATCTTGCCGTCGTCGAGACGCACGCCCTTGGGCAGCTCGATCTCACCGGCATGGATGGAGTGGCCGATCTCCAGCTCGCTGACCTCCACCTGGATCGAATCCGGGATGGCGTTCGCGAGACAGCGCACCCACAACGCGGGGTGCTGCACAGCCAGCGTGCCGCCTTCCGCGACTCCCTTGGGATCGCCGACGAACTCCAGCTCGACCTCGACTTCGACCTCCTCGGTCAGGCTGACGCGCGTGAAGTCCACGTGCAGGACGTGCTGGCCGAACGTGTCGTACTGCACGCTCTTCACGAGGCACGGCTGCTGCTTCTTGCCGATCTCCAGCGTGAACACCTGCGTCTGGCTGGCCAGCGCGAGATCCAGTTCGTGCGCCGCGACGGTGAGCGACTGGTTGTCCTCGCCATGGCCGTACACGATCACGGGGACGACGCCTTCACGGCGCTGGCGGCGGGCGGCCGCCGAGCCGGAACCGGATCGGGGCTGGGTCTTCAGGGTATCGGGCTTGGACATGCGGTTTGGGCGGTCCGGCTGGGCCGGACCTCTCCTCTCATCAGTCTACGAACAGGGAACTCACGGATTGGCAGTCGTGGATGCGCGCGATGGCCTTGGCCAGGAGCGGCGCGATCGACAACACCTCGATATTCTTGGGGTAGTCCTGCAGCGGCTTCACGCTGTCGGTCACCACGATCTTCTCGACCTCGGTGTTCGCGATGCGCTCCATGGCGGAGCCGCAGAACAAGCCGTGCGTGGCGGCGATGAACACGGTCTTGGCGCCGTGCTCCTTCACCATGCGCGCCGCGTCGGTGATCGTGCCGGCAGTGGAGATCATGTCGTCCACCAGGATCACGTCCTTGCCGTCCACCACGCCGATCAGGTGCTCGGACTCGACCTTGTCGGGCCCCATGCGCCGCTTGTCGACGATGGCGAAGTGCATGTGCAGCGAGTTGGCGTAGGCGCGAGCCATCTTGATGCCGCCCGCGTCGGGAGCGACGACCACGGTGTTCCCGGAGTCCATCGCGCGGAAGTACTCGACGAAGACCGGCTTGGAGTAGAGGTGGTCCACCGGCACGTCGAAGAAGCCCTGGATCTGCGGCGCGTGCAGGTCCATCGTCAGCACGCGGTCGACGCCGGTGACGGTCAGCGCGTTCGCGACCACCTTCGCGGTGATCGGCACGCGGCCCTCGTCCTTGCGGTCCTTGCGCGCGTAACCGAAGTACGGCATGACCGCGGTGATGCGCCCGACCGAGCTGCGCTTGCAGCAGTCGATCAGCGCGAGCAACTCGACCAGCGCCTCGTTCACCGGCGGGCAGGTCGGTTGCAGGATGAAGACATCGCGTCCGCGCATGTCCTCGTTGATCTTCACGTCCACTTCGCCGTCGGGGAAGCGACCGACGGATGCCTGGCAGAGCGGCACGTCGAGACGCTCCGAGATCGACGCGGACAACTCGGGGTGCGCGGTGCCCGAGAGGAGCGTGATGCCGTTGTAGTTCATGATTCGTCCTCGGGCTTGCGCAGCGGTCGGGCCGGAACGCCGACCCACGTCTCGCCCGCCCGGATGACGGACGAGCGTGTCACGATCGCGCCCGCCCCGGTGGTGGCGCCGTCCTCGACCGTGGACGGTGCGACCAGCACGGTGCCGCTCCCGATGAAGGCGCGGTCGCCGATGACCGTAGCGTGCTTGTCGCGCCCATCATAATTGGCCGTGATGGTTCCCGCACCGATGTTGGTGCCCGAACCGATGGTGGCGTCCCCCAGGTAGGTCAGGTGCTTGGCCTTGCTGCCCTCGCCCACGGTGGTCTTCTTGGTCTCGGTGAAGTTGCCGATCTCGGCCCCGGGGCGCAGCACCGTGCCCGTCCGCAGGTGGGCGAAGGGCCCGACCTCGCAGCCGGCGCCGACCGAGGTCCGACCCTCGATGGCCGTGCAGGGCAGCACCCGCGCGCCGGCCTCGATGGTGACCTGGGCGTCGATGTAGGTGCTGGCGGGGTCCACGATCTCGACCCCGGCGGCCAGGTGCCGCTCGAGGATCCGCCAGCGCAGGACCTCCCGGACGACGGCCAGCTCGGCGTGGTCGTTGAAGCCCAGCACCTCGGCCGGGTCCTCGCACTCCATGGTCCCCACCCGGCGGCCGCGGCCGAGCGCCACCTCGACCAGGTCGGTCAGGTAGACCTCGCCCTGGGCGTTGTCGCTGCCCACGCCGGCCAGGTCCTCGAGCGCGCCCGGCAGGGTCACGATCCAGACGCCGGTGTTGACCTCGTCGATGGTGCGGGTGGCCTCGTCGGCATCGCGCTCCTCGACGATGGTCTTCAGCTCGCCGGCCTCGTCGCGCACGACGCGGCCGTAGCCGGTCGGGTCGGAGAGCCGGGCGGTGAGCACGGTCAGGTCGGCGCCGCTCGCCGCGTGCGTCGCGGCCAACTGCTCCAGCAGGCCCGACGTCGTCAGCGGGCAGTCGCCGTAGAGAATAAGGAGTGGTCCTTCAGCCCCGGCCAGCGCGTCGGCGGCCGAAAGCAGGGCGTGGCCGGTGCCCTGGGGACTGTCCTGGCGAGCGAACCGGAGCCAGTCGTCGCCGGCGCCGGACAGGTCTTCCTGAATGGCGGGCAGGTGCTCGCCACCCACCACGACGAGCCGCTCGGGGGCCAGGCCGAGGGCCGATTCGACCACCCAGCCGAGCGAGGAACGGCCCCAGATCGGGGCCAGCACCTTGGGCCAGGGAGCCCTCAGCCGGGAGCCTTCTCCGGCAGCGAGAATAGCGACGTGGGGCACAACGGCCATGGCGGGCAAACAGCCTTGGGAGCAGCGTCAAAATGGCGCGAGATCATGGCTGAAACCGCCGATACGTTCAAGTCCGTCCACGTCCACGAAGGGACGTCAAACGGGTGTTTCGTCAGGTTGACAACTTTCAGGGGCAGCGGTAGTCTTCTTTCTGTCCGCGGGGACGCCCCCGAAACTCGCCTCCCGCGGCAAGGCCTGACCGACACCTAGATTCGACACCACGGAGCCCGATCAGACCTTAGAGCCTCCCTCAGGACGGTCGTCGCTCCTCCCGGAGACCGCCCGTCCGACTTCAAGCCGGACCACCCGCACTGTCTTCAGTCTTTCCCTTCGTGTGTACTTCCCTCCCAACGAGGAGTTCATTAATGACGTTTGCCAAGAATCTCTCCCGCGGAATCGCGCTGTGCGCGCTCACCGTGGGAATCACGCTTCCGAGCGTGGCCGCCCAGAACGGTACGAACTACCACGTTCTGACGACCGACACCGACATTCTGTACATCGGTGTGGGCGCAGGCGGTAGCACGACCACCGGTGACGGCATCGGCACGTGGGTGCCTGGTGAGGACATGCGCGGTTCGCATCTCGTCGCCTTCTCGAGTGACTTCGGTTACCGGAACCCCAGGTTCCGCGAGAACGCCTGCATTTTCGATTTCGCTCCGGGTACGGGCTTCATCGGCTTCCAGGGCCTGATCTTCATCGAGTTCGATGGAATGAATGGCAACCGGCCTGCCGTGTTTACCAAGCCCTTCTGCACCCCCGGTGTGGCTTCAGCGTTCTTCTCCTCAGGCGGCATTGCGTACGGCGGCGGTAACCCCGGTTACACGTCCTCGTACAGCTTCCTGTTCTCGCTGCTGCCGTCCGGTCTTCCCGTTGCTTCGAGCAGTGTTGTCCTGCTGCCCGACGAGGGTCTGATCGGCACTGCTGGTGCGACCGGTTCCGCGACGATCATCGCCGCGGGTGCGGCCGAGCTCGGTATCGCTTCGACCGGCTTCTGCTGGGGCGTCCAGTTCACCTGGCAGCCTTCGGCTCTGGCCTTCACGGACGACATCGACGGTCTGTGGCACTACGCCCTGAACAGCACGGCCGGCAACCAGTACTGGATGCTGTCCAACGATGAGCTGAACCTGTGGCAGAGCTACACCCTGGCGACGACGGCCGGCAACTCGGCGATCTTCGCGTTCTTCCCGAACGTGGACTACCAGTTGCTTCTGTCGACGGTCTCCCCGAACACGCACGTCTCCCTGGCTCCCCAGGGTCTCGCGCAGTCCGGTGAGTACTACACCCAGACCGAGAACATTGGCTTCAACCCGAACGGCGGCTTTGACGTCGGTCGTGGAAGCCACGCGTTCTCGATGTCCGGCACGAAGGGTGTGCCGAACGCGAACGGTCTTGGTAACCAGGATCCGGGCAACGGCATCGCGGGTGGCTTCGGCCCCTTCGCTCCGTCGTTCGGTGTGGTGACCTGGGACAACGGTGGTGACCTTGACGGTTCCGCTCGTTTGACCTGGATCACGCTCGACCTCCTGGGCAGCTTCGCTGGTATCGACCCGGGCCTGTACACCGACGCCACCGTCTTCGGCGGCACGGTTCGTACTCCCGTGGCGAACGCTGGCGACATCAGTGTTGGTGGACTGCCGAACAGCCTGTTCGGTCTGTTCATCCACAGCACGTCGACGGCTCCGTCCGGTTGGCCGGATGCGGGTGGCTTCGCGGTGGGTGCGTTTGGTGTTGCCCCGATCGCGGGCGGCTCCATCCAGCTCCCCGTCGCGCCGCTGCCGGCGGTCTGCACGGGCGGTCCCTTCATCCTCACGATCGGCACCTCGGGCATGGGTAGCACGAGTGGTCCGCTCACGTGGGATGAGACCGTTGCTGACACGTCCGGAACCAAGGAACTGGTGATGTTCGACTGATCCAGTCTCTTCCGGATCCGAACCCGATCTGATCGGGTAAGGAATGGGAGCCCCCCTCACCTCCGGGTGAGGGGGGCTCTTCCTTTTTCAGGGCCGCCCTCGCCACCCGGCCACGCCAGGCACTTCGTTGCGCCGGAGGCCTCGCCCAGCTGCCCGGTGAGGCGTGTCGGCTCAGCCCGCTTCGCGCGGGCGATCGAGCAGGTCGCGGATGGCGGGCGCTGCAGAGCGAGCGGCCTCCGCCCCGGCCTCGATCACGCCCAGCAGGTCGGTGGTGTCCAACCAGTGCCGCCCGCCCAGCTGCGGCGTGACGACCACGTCGGCGTGTCGCTCCCAGCGCTGGTTGGCGAGGCGCGTGCTGACCTCCTGCGCCCGCAGCAGCACCTCCATGCCCGCCGCGTCGTGCTTGGTCGGGCCCAACTCGGCGGAGAGGTTCACCGCCACGATCAGGTTCGCGCCCGTCCGGCGCGCCAGCTGTGTCGGGAGGTTGTTCACGATGCCCGCGTCGCAGAGCTGACGCCCCTCCCAGTCGACCGGAGGGAAGAAGCCGGGCACCGAGGCACTGGCCACCACCGCCTGGCACAGCGGACCGCTGGTGAGCAGCAGGTCCTCGCCGCGGTCGAGATCCAGAACGCAGACGGCGAGCGGCTTGCGCAGCTCGGAGATGTCCACCTTGGGTACCAGCGAGCGCACGATGAAGCGCAGCGCCGAGCCTCCGAAGGCGCTGCTGCGGCGGAACATGCGCTCGAGCGCCACCTGGCGCTTGATGCCGCCCATCATGCGGCGCAGCAGGGGTACGCGACCGCCGCGACGGCGGAAGCCGGTCAGTGTGTGGCTGCGGAACCCCTCCGAGTGGAGGAACTCCAGCATCAGCTCGTGCATCGCGTCCGCGTCACCGAGGTGGCAGTAGCTGGCGCCGATGAGCGAGCCCACGCTGTTGCCGACGACGCGGTCGATGGGGATGCCCTGCGCCTGCAGTTCGCGCAGCACGCCGATGTGGGCCATGCCCTTGAAGCCGCCGCCTCCCAGCACGATCGTGACGCCGGCGTTCATCGGGGGCTCCGGGTTCGATGCGGGGGGCAAGAGGGAGGGACCTTCCTGCATCGGACGCTGCCGCCCGTCGCCTGAAGGGAACAACGGACCCCCGGGCGCCCCGGGGGGCCTCCTCAGCGCGGCGGGCCGCCTCCGAGCGCCGTCGGCTGCACCAACTCACCGAGCTCGGCGTCGAACAGCAGCACCGGCCCGGCCTCGCCCGCCATGCGGCGCCTCAGCTCCTCTTCCCCCACCTGCACGAAGTCGGTCGTGGTGATGAAGGCCCGCGTGCGCACCTGCACCCAGGGGCCGGCGTGCCCGGCCTCCTCGGCCGCGAAGCGGAAGCCCCAGTTGAAGACGGGCAGGTCCTCCTCCCGGCCCCACTGGTCGGGCAGGTCCACGAGAGTGACCGACGTGCCCTCGCCGACGCGCGCACGCTCCTCGCCGACCTGCACGAGGACCGTGTCGACCACCGCGCCGGCGCGACGGTACTCGACGGTGTCGACGAACTGGTCGCGTCCCCAGAGGAAGGCGAGCAGCAAGGCGAAGAGCACCGCGGGCATGCGCGACACGCGACGCTCGCCGTCGTCGTCCCTGCCCGCCCAGCATCCGATGCCGCAGGCCAGGAGCGCCGTGCCCAGGTACGCGTAGCGTTGGTGGAAGCCGGCGCTCAGCACGGGCAGCGCCATGTCCAGCGCGACGCCGAACGCGACGAAGCGCGCCAGCGCGCCGCCGAGGAGAACGGCGCGCAACCAACCCAGGCCCAGCACGAGCAGGACCGTGCCGCCGGCGAGGCGCCCGACCAGGCCCCACACCCCGCGGAATCCGTCCGTGGCGAACAGCCGCAGGTCCTCGGGCAGGTACCAGAACGTCGCCTTCACCGCGTGCACCGCGATGCTGCTCAGGTCGCGCACGCCGTGGTAGCGCTCCTCGCGCAACCAGCCGACGTAGAGCACGAAGAGCGCCCCCGCCGCGCAGGTCAGCAGCACCGCGCGATCGCCGAGCACCGCGCGCAGGCCGCGAGCGGGCCGCGCGTCGGTTCCCTCGGCCGATCCGCCGGCGGCGGCGCCCGTCCAGACCATCAGCAGGGCCAGCGCGGGAAACACCATCGCGCTCTGGTGAAAGCCCGCCGCCGCGACGAAGCACATAAGGACGCCCGCCGCGCGCGACAGGCTCGCGGCGCGTCGCCGGTCGGCCAGCAGCACCAGCCCGGTCAGGGTGAAGAACACGCGCCCCGGCTGACCGATGCCCGCCACCCAGACGAGGTTCTTCACGTTGGGCGCGAGCGCGAAGAGGAGCGCGGCCAGCCACACGCCGCGGCGCGAGGCGCCCAGGCGCCGCGCGAGTTCGGCCAGCATCAGGCACGAGCCCGCGTGCAGCAGGAAGGCCGGCAGTCGCGCCACGGCGGGCGAGGCTCCCTCGCCGCGCGTGATCGCCCAGAACAGCAGGTGCTGGAACGGACGCAGCGGTGTGCGCGCGAGGTCGAAGGCGTCCCACCAGGCGGCCATGCCGGTCGCGACGTGGCGGTGCGTCCACGACTCCGAAAAGAATGGCAAGGCTGCGACGGCGGCGTAGCTCGCGCCCACGATGAGGACGACGAGGGGCCATGTCGCGCGCGTTGTGGATGCCGGGGTCTGCATGAACCGACGTGCAGGTTGACCGGAACGACCCGACCGGGGCAAGGTGTGACCCGCCCGTTCGTCGTGTTCATTCCCGGGGGGAACACCTCGTGATCGAGGTCGAGAGCCTGCGCAAGGAGTTCGGCGACCTCGTCGCCGTGGACGATGTCAGCTTCACCGCCGAGGGCGGAGCGATCTTCGGGTTGCTCGGGCCGAACGGCGCGGGCAAGTCCACCACCATCGGCTGCATCAGCGGACTGCTGCGCCCCGACGGCGGCCGTGTGAGCGTGATGGGCCACGACGTCGCCGGCCGCGGCACCGCCGCGAGGCAGGGCCTCGGCATCGTTCCGCAGGAGCTCGCGCTCTACGAGGAGGTCTCGGCCCACGAGAACCTGTCCTTCTGGGGCGCCTGCTACGGGCTGACCGGCGCCGCGCTGGCGTCGCGCATCGAGGCCGTGCTCGACCTGACCGGCCTCGCCGACCGCGCCAAGGAGCCGATCAAGAAATTCAGCGGCGGCATGAAGCGCCGGCTCAACTTCGCCTGCGGCATCGTCCACGAGCCCAAGGTGCTGCTGCTGGACGAGCCCACCGTCGGCGTCGACCCGCAGAGCCGCGTGCGCCTGCTGGACCTGGTGCGCAGCCAGGCCGCCGCAGGCACCTGCGTCCTCTACACGACGCACTACATGGAGGAAGCCGAGACGCTCTGCGATCGGCTGGGCGTGATCGACCACGGCAAGCTGATCGCGCTGGGCACGCTGGCGGAACTGCGCGCGCTGACCGGCGAGCGCGACCTGCTGCGCCTAGCCGGGAGCTTCGAGCCGGTCGCCTCGCGCGAGGCGCTCGCGCGCCTCGACGACGTCGAGATCGTGCAGGCCGATGCCGAGGGGCTGACGATCGCCATGAAGGAGGCGTCGCGCAAGTTGTCCGCCGTGTTCGAGGCGCTCGGCGCGGCCGGCGGCGAGGTGCGCGAGACGACGCTCACGCGCCCCAGCCTCGAGTCGCTGTTCATCAAGCTCACGGGCCGCGAGCTGCGGGAATAGCGATGCGCTTCGTCTGGATCTGCGCGCTCAAGGACATCCGCAGGCAGCTCCGCGACCGCGCCACGATCGTCATCTGGTGCGGAATCCCCGTGCTCATCGCGACCTTGATGGTCATGGTCTTCGGCGGAGGCGAGCTGGCGCCGCAAGCCCACGTGCTGATCGTGGACGAGGACGATTCGCTCGTCAGCGGGCTGCTCGTTGGCGCGTTCACGCAGGCCGGCGACATGTTCCTGGTCGAGAGTGTCGATCGACAGACCGGCACCGAGCGAATCGACGAGGGCGACGCGTCGGCGCTGCTGATCATCCCGCAGGAGTTCGGGCAGGCGGTCCTCGACGACACGCCGGTCACGCTCGAGCTGGTCACGAACCCCGCCCAGCGAATCCTGCCCGGCATGGTGCAGGGCGTGCTCGAGGTGCTCGTGGACGGCGCCTTCTACGTGCAGCAGGTGCTCGGCGAGACGCTGCGCGAGATGACCGGCGGACTCCCCGAGGGAGCGCGCACCTTCCCCGGCGTGCAGGTGGCCGCGTGGAGCATCTCGATCAACTCGACCGTCGACCGCGTCCTGGAGGTGATCGACCCGCCGCTGATCGAGCTCGAGACCGCGGTCACCGAGCGCGACGAGGGCGAGGGCTTCAACTTCGGCCTGATCATGTTCCCCGGCATCCTGTTCATGTCGCTCCTGTTCATCGCGCAGGGCATGAGCGAGGACCCGTGGAAGGAGAAGGAAGGCGGCACGCTGCGCCGCGTGATGACGACGCCGCGTGCGATCGCCGGCTTCCTCGGCGGCAAGATCGTCGCCGCGGGGGTGTTCATGCTGGGCATCGGCTGCGCCGGCCTGATCGCCGGCGCACTGTTCTTCGGGTTGGAGCCTGCGCGCATTCCGCTGGCCGTCGCCTGGGGCGCCGTCTCGGGCATGACGCTGATGACCATGTTCGTGCTGCTGCAACTGATCGCGTCCAGCCAGCGCGGCGGCTCCATGCTCACCAACATGGTGCTGTTCCCGCTGATGTTCCTGGGCGGAAGCTTCTTCCCCTTCGAAGCCATGCCGTCGGGCCTGGCCATGGTCGGGAAGTGGACGCCGAACGGCTGGGCGCTGGTGCACTTCCGCGAGATCCTCGCGGGCGAGGCGACCGCGGGCGGGTTGCTGACCGGGTTGGTCGGCCTCACCGTCGTGGGCGGCCTGCTCTTCCTCCTCTCCGCGCGGCGACTGCGCCGCCGGTTCGCGACCGGTTAGGGGGGCGACGCCGATGTTCCGCTCCGCCCTCTACATCGCGCGCAAGGACGTGCAGTACATGCTGCGCGAGAAGGAGACACTGCTCTGGACCTTCCTGATGCCGATCATGTTCTTCTGGTTCATCGGCACGGTCACCGGCGAGGGCGGGTTCGGCCCGGCTCCCGATCGCAAGGACACGGTCGTGCTGCACGCGGCGGACAGCACGGGCTTTCTCACCGACGAGTTGGCCGACCGTCTGGGTGAGCAGGACCTGCACGTGTGGCGCGCCAGCACCCCGGAAGAGTCTGCCGAGCGCAGAAACCACACGCGGCAGCTCACCGTTCCCGACACGTTCAGCGAGACCGTCTTGTCCGGCAACCCGGTGGCGCTCGCCTTCCAGCGCATCGAGCCGGGAATGGGCGCGGACTTTGACGAGTTGCGCATCTCGCTCGCCGTCTACACGTTGCTGGCCGACCTGATCCTGGTGCGTGAACGCAATCTGCCGATCTCCGCCGAATCACTGGCCGAGGTGCGCGCCCTGCCGCGCAACCTGACGTTGGACGTGCGCTCCGCCGGCAAGCTGCTGGAGCCCCCGAGCGGGTTCGAGCAGGCCATTCCGGGCACGATGGTCATGTTCACCATGATGGTGCTGCTGACCAGCGGCGCGGTGCTGCTCCTGATCGAGCGCCGCCAGGGGCTGCTGCGTCGCCTCGCCTCGGCCCCCATGTCGCGCGGCTCGATCGTGCTCGGCAAGTGGGGCGGCCGCATGGCCCTGGCCGCGATCCAGATCACCTTCGCGATGATCGTCGGCTCTTTGCTCTTCGGCGTGCGCTGGGGCAGCGGCGGGAACTTCGTGATGATCGTCGCGGTCGTGGCCGCCTGGGCGGCGCTGTGCGCTTCGATGGGCATCCTGCTCGGCGCGTGGGCGCGCACCGAAGGCCAGGCCATCGGCATCGCCGTGGTCGGCTCGATGGCGATGGCCGCGATCGGCGGCTGCTGGTGGCCGATCGAGGTGACGCCGCGCTGGATGCAGCAGGCCGCCATGCTCCTCCCCACCGGATGGACCATGGATGCGATGCACAAGATGATCAGCTTCGGGGACGCCCCCTCCAGCGTGCTCCCGCACCTGCTGGCGCTGCTCGTTGCGGCCGTCGCGCTGGGCGTGGTCGCGGCCCGCAAGTTCCGCTTCCAGTAGCGATCCCGAGCGGGAACTGCCATTCCGGGCGATGGGTGGTGTCAGCCTGGGTATCCGGAATTTCGGATCGGGCGTAGGCTGGCCTCCCTGTCGGTCTCTGATCCGGACCTGGCAAATGGACACCGTCCTCGGCACCCGCCAGGTCTCCGCTTCCGGACCCGACCTCACCAAATCCTGGGGGTGTATAGATGATGAAGCGACTGTTCCTCCCGTTCCTCGCACTCGGCCTCGTCGTGCTGGCCTTCGCGCCGGTGTCGACCGGCCAGACGCTCTACGGCGTCGACGGTCCCGCCGCCACGGTGTGGGAGTTCGAAGCGTCGGCGCCTGGTGCGCCCTGCGCGCAACCCAACCCGCTCGGCGCGCCGCCGTGGCCGTACCTGACGCCGCCGCCGGCGACTTGTCCGCCGTTCACGCCGATGCCTGGCCCATTCCCGCCGGCCGGCGCCGCCATCATCGGCGACATCGCGGTGAACACGCTCACCGACACGGTCTTCGTCACCGACGGCGCGATCATCGGCGAGTACGTCGGCGACCCGCCTTGCGGCGGCGCCGTGCCCCCGGGCTTCCCCGTGAACTCGTTCTTTCCGCCCTTCCCGATCGGTGCGCTCACCGGCATGGGCATGGACTCGGCGGCCGGTGTCCTGTGGGTCACCGACGGCCTGTTCATCGGCGGCATGATCCCGCCGCCCGCCGGCACGTGCGGACCGGCGGTGGTCGCCTTCCCGCCCTTCATCGCGATCCTGCCGGCGTTCGCCGGAATCCTGACGGACATCACCTGGGATCCCTTCACCGGGAGCTTCTGGGCCTGTGACACGGCCGGCTTCGTGCACAACATCGCGATCGGCGGCGCCCCGGCGGGCCCGCCCTTCCCGGTCGCACCGGGTCCGTGCTTCCCGGCCGGCCCGGCCGTGCTGCAAGGCATCGCGTACGACCGCGCGACGCCCAGCCCGATCGGCTCGCCCATCCCGCGGCTGTGGGTGACGGACGGCTTCGTAGTCGGTTATCTGGACATCGGCGGCGCGCCCGCCGGACCTCCGGGCAACTTCTACGCGCCGACGCCGTGCAGCCCCTGGCCCGGTCCGCCCACCTCGGGCCTCGCCATGGCCAGCCACGGAGGGACCTACGGGTTCCCGCGCGTCGCGACGACGCTCACCACGTTCGGCCAGTCCGTCCTGGGCAGCGGAACGTTCGGCGTCGAGTTCACCGGCACCGCGCCGGGTTCGACCGTGTTCGCGATCGTGGGCTTCAGCTTCCCGGGTCCCGGCTTCTTCTGTCCGCCGGCGCCCGCGGGTGGGACCTTCCTCTGGGTGGATCCGACGCCGCCCGGCACGGTGGTCACGATCGGCCCGCTGCCGCCCGGCTGCTTCGCGATTCCCGCGGCGCTGCCGGCTGCAGCGGCACTGAACGGCCTGAACGTGTTCGTCCAGGCCGTGGACGTGCCGCCGGGCGGGCTCCCTGCCGTGGATGCCAGCGCGGGCATGTTCTTCACGCTGACGGCTCCCTGATCGCAGCGTAGCGTCCAACCCGACGCACGCACGGGGTCGTGCGCGTCGCCCGAAAGGCGGCGCGCGCGGCCCCGTGCCTCGTTCCGGGGCCGATGGCTGCCGAAGGCTGTGGCCGGCCCGATGCGCGCAGTGGGAGCGTGTAGAATGACCTGGCCCGCGGCCTGACGTGCCGCGGCGCCTCGTCCCCCGGCGCCCGCCTCTCCCGAACCCCGAACCGGGCGCACCTTGGAGCGACCGCACATGCGTCCGTCCCCCATCCGGCCCGCCCTCCGTCCGATCCGCGTCCCGCTGCTGGCGCTGCTGATGTGCCTGCTGGCCTGGCCCGCGGCCGCTCAACGCTCGCCCGACGGACTGCCCGACACCGAGGCCGCCCCGGCCGGTGACGCCGACCCGCCGCGGCTCGTGCTCATCGAGCGCGAGCTGTTGACGCGCGACCTGGCCGTGGCCCTCGACCTCGACCTGGTCGCCGTGCGCGAGGGCGGACACGTGCTCGAGGCCGTCGTGCGCGACGCCGAGCTCGATCTCATGGACGCGATCGGCCTGCCCTACACGATCGAGATCCACGACATGCCCGCCTTCTATCGCTCGCGCCTGGAGCGGGGCGCCGGCGGCACGGCCGAGATGGGCGTCGGCATCACGCCCGCATTCGGCTCGGGCGGCATGGGCGGGTACTACACCTACGCCGAGATCCTCTCGATCCTCGACCAGCTGCGTGCGATGTACCCCACGCTGATCTCCGCGCGCACCTCCATCGGCACGACCCTCGAGGGTCGCGACATGTGGATGGTGCGGATCTCGGACAACCCCGACACGGACGAGAACGAGCCCGAGGTGCGCTTCGACTGCAACCATCACGCGCGCGAGATGATGTCGGTGCACTCCACGCTTTGGTTCATGTTCTGGATCCTCGAGAACTACGGGACCGATCCGCTCGCGACCTACCTCGTGGACGAGCGCGAGATCTACCTGGTCCCGGTCGTGAACGTGGACGGCTGGCTCTGGAACGAGACGACCGACCCGAGCGGCGGCGGCATGTGGCGCAAGAACCGCCGCAACAACGGCGACGGCACCTTCGGCGTGGACCTCAACCGCAACTACACCTACCAGTGGGGCTACGACACGCTCGGCTCGAGCACGAGCACGTCGTCGGAGACCTACCGCGGCACGAGCGCCGGCAGCGAGCCGGAGGTGCAGGTGATGATGGCCTGGTTCGCGCAACGCGAGTTCGTCACGGCCCTGTCGATCCACTCGTACTCGAACCTGTGGATCTGGCCCTGGGGCTACGACGAGATCCTCCCGCCGAACAACGACGACTACATCGAGATCGGCGAGTTGGCCGCCGAGGTGAACGGCTACCTGACCGGCCCGGGTGCCGCGACGCTCTACCCCGCCAACGGCACGACCATCGACTACGACCAGTTCGAGCACGACACGATGGCCTGGCTTCCCGAGATCGGCAGCAGCTCGCAGGGCTTCTGGCCGGCGACCGCCGACATGGTGCCGCTGGCGTCGGTGAACCTGCCGGGCCTGCAGCGCACGGCCTGGGCCGCGGGCGCGTACGTGCACGTGGACGACCTCCAGCGCACCGACGCCGGCGACGGCGACGGCAACTTCGAGGCCGGCGAGGACGTCGACTTCGTGCTCGACCTGCGCAACAGCGGCCTGGCCGCCAGCGGCACGGCCGTCACCGCCACGCTGGCGACGTCCAGCCCCGACGCGAGCATCTCCGACGGAAGCCACGACTTCGGCGCGATGGCGTCGTTCAGCAGCGCCGACAACGGCGCTGCGCCGCTGACGCTGGCACTGTCGGGCTCGGCGTCGTCCGGCTCGCAGGTGGACTACGTGCTGACGGTCTCATACGAGACCCACACCGAGACGATCGCGGGCACGCTGGTGGTCGGCACGCGCCGGCCGTTCGTGCTCGACGAGCTCGAGAGCGACGTGGGTTGGACCGCGGGCGTCCCCGGCGACACGGCCACCACCGGTCTGTGGGTGCGCGGCGCGCCGATCGGCACGACGAGCTCGGGACAGCAGGCCAATCCCGGCACCGACGCGACGCCCGACCCCGGCACGCAGGCCTTCATCACCGGCAACGGCGGCGGCAGCGGCGGCAACGACGACGTGGACGACGGCAAGACGACATTGCTCTCGCCGATCTTCGATCTGTCCGGTACGGGCACGGCGGTGCTCTCCTACGCGCGCTGGTACGCCGACCTCAGCGTGGCCGACGACAGCTTCGAGATCGAGCTCTCCAACGACGGCGGCCAGAACTGGACCGGAGTGGAAAGCGTGACCGGCGTGCAGAACACCTGGACGACGGTCGAGGTCTTCGTGGCAGACGTGCTCCCGCAAACGGACGAGATGCAGCTGCGGTTCACGGCCGAGGACGACCCGAACAACTCGTTGGTCGAGGCCGGCGTCGACGACGTGACGGTTTCCATCTACGACGAGCTACCGCGCATCAACGTCTACGGCACCGCGGCCATCGGCACGCCGGTGGCGTTCAACGCGGCCGGCGAACAGGGCGACCAGGTCACCTGGTTCTTCAGCCCGCTGACGGGGTTCCTGAACATCCCGTCCATCCAGGGTCCGTTGCTGCTGGACCTGTCCACGATGATCGGGCTGTTCTCCGTCGGCGTGCCGGCCTCCGGCCTCTCGACGACGGAGATCGTCATCCCCAACAACCCCGGCCTGATCGGCACGACGGCGTACTTCCAGGCCTTCGTGCTGCGTGGCGGCGCCAAGCACTTCAGCAACCGCGACGACCTGACGGTCGAGTAGACGGCGCGCCGGCCCCCGCCACGGCGGCGGCGCCTTCCTGACGACAGCAGGCCTGACGACGGCCGGAACCCGGCGGGCAACGCTTCGCCCGTAGGGGTCGGCCCGTATGATGGGCCGCCGTGACCGACAGCAACCTCCCAGACGGGACGCCCTCACCTTCCGAGGGTTCCGGCACCATCCGCGAAGGCGCGCGCTTCGGCGACCTGACGCTCATTCGAGAGCTGGGTCGCGGCAGCCAGGGCATCGTCTACGAGGCCCACCAGGAGTCGCTCAACCGGACCGTCGCGGTGAAGATCCTGCCCAAGGACGTCAGCTTCACCGACGACCAGACCGAGCGCTTCCGCCGCGAGGCGGAAGCCGCCGGCCGCCTTGCGCACGGCAACATCGTCGCCGTCTACGGCCTGACCGAAAGCCACGGCCACCTGCTCATCAGCCAGGAGATGGTGACGGGCGGCAGCCTCGAGGACGCGGTCGAGGAGCGCACCAAGGACGGCCACAGCACCACGATGGACGACTGCGCGTGGGCCGCGGGCATCTGCAAGCAACTCGCCGAAGGCCTGCGGCACGCGCACGAGCACGGCATCGTGCACCGCGACATCAAGCCCGCCAACGCGCTGCTGACCGAGAACGGCCGACCCAAGATCACCGACTTCGGCCTGGCCAAGGTCGAAGACAAGCTGGGGCTGTCGAAGACCGGCGCGTTGATGGGTACGCCGCACTACATGAGCCCCGAGCAGGTGCAGGCGGTGAAGGACACCGTCGGCGCACCGAGCGACATCTACAGCCTCGGCGCGATGCTCTACAAGATGCTCACCGGGAGCGTGCCGCACTCGGGCGACAGCCTGCAGAAGGTGTTCCTCGACATCCTCACGCGCGCGCCGCCCAGCCCGCGCAAGTTGCAGCCCGGCGTCAGCCCCGACCTCGAGGCCGTCTGTCTCAAGGCGCTGGAGAAGGACCCCGAGGACCGCTACGAGTCCGCCAAGGAGTTCGCGGCGGACCTCGACCGCTACCTCGCGGGGCAGCCGACGCTGGCGCGACCGGTCGGCCCCATCGGCCGCGCGGCGCGCTCGCTCAAGCGCCTGGCCACCTCGACGCTGGCCGCCGTGGTGCTGCTGGTGCCGACGCTCTGGGTCGCCATCGACGCGCTCCAACTGCGACGCATGGCGGAGCGCAACGCCGACGTGCACTTCTGGCGCCTCGGTTTCGTCGGCTTGTGCACGCTGCTGGTGGCCTGGCCGTTGGTGCTGCTCGGCATCCGCCTCACGCAGGGCAAGCGCTTCGCGACCGTGCCCTCCTGGGCGCTGGCGCTGGTGCTCGGCGGCACCGCCGGCTGGGTGGTGCTGGAGCAGCGCACGACGCAACTGCACATGGCCGCCCGGGCCGAGTTGAGCGACCACCTCGAGTTCGAGATCCGGGGCAGCGTGCGCACGGTGGACGACCTGCACGCGTACGTGGGCGACTGGCAGGATCGCTTCGACGCCGAGGACTACCGGCTCGTCGCGCGCGGCTTCCTCAAGCGCGAGCGCCCGACGATCGCGGAGGACTGGGCTCTGCGCGCGGAGGCTGGGGCGCCCGACGACCCGGTGACGCACGCCATCCTGCTGGCGACCTTCCACGCGCTCGGCCGCGACGGCGAGGCCGACCAGGCCGAGCTGTCGATGAACACGCTGGCCAAGGAGAAGAAGGACTGGAAGGCCTGGCAGCAGGTCGGCGACATCCTGCGCGACATGCGGCGCTTCGAGAGTGCCGCGACCGCGTACGTGGAAGCCCAGCGCCGTCCCGACGTGAACCGCGACCAGATGAACCTGAAGCAGGCGCAGATCGCCGTGGACCTGTGCGACTGGGGCGAAGCCCAGGAGAAGCTCAAGCGCTTCATCGAATACAAGGAGGACGATCTCGCGGCCAACGTGGTCAGCCTCGACATCGCGGTCAAGGAGACCAACTGGCCGCGGGCGGAGAAGGCGCTGACGCTCATCGAGTCGGCGGGCGATGTCTCCACCGACCTGCGGCTCGGGTCGCGGTACACGCTCGAGCGGGCGCGTGGCATGTCGCGCGAGATCCACGAGCGCATCGAGGCTGCGATCGAGGATGCGAGCACGCCGCAGGACGAACGCGAGTGGTCCGTCGGCATGGCGATGAACATCGGTCTCTCCAGCAAGCAGGGCGGCAACCCCGAGATGGCCACCGCCTTCTTCGAGCTCGCGGAGTCCGGCTACGAGACCCTGCTCGAGGAGGACCAGGACTCGCTGCTGGGGCACCTCGGCCTGGCGGCGACCAACACCCAGCTCGCGCCGGACGAGACCGGCTACGCGCGCATGGCCCGCCTCGACGCGGCCATCGAACACGCGGAGGCGGCGGTCGGCCTCGACCCCCAATACGACGAAGGTCACCTGAACCTCGGGCTGGCCACGCTGAGCAGGGCCTGGGAGGAGGCAGGGGTCTACGAGCTGCCGCTCTCACGCTATGCCGAGAAGCTCGCCGCGGTGTCCGAGCAGGACATCCAGACCTACGTCGATCACGTCGCCAACGCCCTCGACTGCAACGGTCTCAACCCGGACACGCTCAACGACACGGCCTGGGTGCTGGGACAGCTCTACGAGCGGACGGGCGAGCGCGACACGCTCGAACTGGCCCTGCAGTACTCCGAGCGCGCGGTCAAGCTCAAGCAGGCAGACCGCGCGGGAGGCAAGTGCGGGACAGGGACCAACGACCTACGCGTGCTGGGCATGGCCCACGACACGCGAGCCGAACTGCATGAGAAGGCCGGCGACTACGAGGCGGCGCTCGTGAGCGAGGAAGCCGCTCTGGAAAGCGAGCCGGACAAGGCCGGACAGTACGCGCAGTACTACCGCACGCGCATCGACGCGATCCAAGCCAAGATCGACGGCTAGCGCGCCGCCTCACGGCAACGCGGCGCGATTCACCTACTGCAGCGTGGTGAACGCCAGGCCGTTGCTGGCCGAGAGCTGGTTGAACTCCAGCACCACGGCCTGCATCACGATCTCCACGCCCACCAGGTTGGGCAGGTCGGGGATGGTGACCTGCAACGAGAAGTCGCCGTCGCCCGCCACGCCGAACGTGCCGTCCAGCATGATGTTGAACTGGCCCAGCACGACGTCGATCGCGGAGAAGCCGTTCGCCTCCTTGCCGATACCGAACAGCAGGATGCCCGGCGAACCGCCCAGCCCGTTGCTCAGCACGAACTCGATGTCGGCCTCGCGCACGGTGTAGCCGATGCCGTCGAGCTCGGGCGTCTGCCCGCCGAAGCCCGCCTTGCCGTCGCCGAACGCCTCCCAGCTGGCCAGCGCGTTCTTCACGACCGAGATCGTGCCCGATGTGCCGTGCGGCAGGACCACGTCCTCCGCGCCGTCGCCGTCGAGGTCGGCGACCACCGGACGCAACGCGCCCTGGTCGCCCACCGCGGCCACGCCGCCGAAGGGCTCCACCGAGAAGAACGAGGAGCCGAGCCCCAGCAGCCGTCGCACCGAGGCCTGACCGGTCTCGTCCTCGAGCACGCCGCGCGAGGACACGATGTCCAGCGCGTCGTCGCCGTTCAGCTCCGCCACGCGGATGGCGCCGCCGCCGCCCTGCGCTGCGGTCTGGTTCGTCAGGGCCTGCGTGAACGGTCCGAGGATGCCTTCCGTCCCGGCCGGTCCGGTCACGACGAAGAGCTGGCCGTCGAGTGCGCCGAGCACGTAGTCGGCCGCTCCGTCGCCCGAGACGTCCCCGCGGTCGATGCTGCGGATGCTGTTCCACTCGCCGTCGAGCGGGAACACGTTCTCGGTCAGCGTGCCGGCGTTGTTCTGGAACACGAGCAGATCGCCCGGGCCGCCGCCGATGGGCAGCGCGGTCGTGAACACGTCCAGGTCCCCGACGCCGTCCGCGTCCGCGATCAGGATGCCGCCCGAGAGCCTGCGTCCCGCCGAGACCGCGACGTCGATGGACGGCGTGAACAGCGTGCCGTCGCCCTGGCCCGCGTAGAGCGAGACCACGCCGTCGTCGAGGCTGTCCCTCCAGCTCGTCACGACGATGTCGTTGACCAGGTCGCCGGTCATGTCGGCCACGTCGATGTCGCCCGCGCGCACGACCACGTAGTCGGTGCGCGTGAACGCTCCCGAGCCGTCGCCGAGGAACAGCGAGAGGCTCGCGACCGGGTCGAACAGACCCGAGAGGTCGATCCACTGGTTGTAGGACACCGCGTCGATGTCCGCGTCGCCGTTGAGGTCGACCAGGCGCGCCTCGAGCGGCCCGCCTTGCCAGATGCCGAGTTCGTTCGGCGGGTTGTCGGCCGTGACGTCGTCCACGTCGAGCGTGACCGGGCCGTTCACGAAGGCGCCCTCGCCGTCGCCGAACAGCGTGGCCAGCGAGTTGCCCTTCACGTTCGGCACGAGCAGGTCGAACGTGTTCGGCGCGCCGCCGTCCGCTCCGCCCCCGTCGATGCTGCCGAGGTCGGGGTTGCCGGGCTCGTCGCCGGTGAGGAACTGGTTCGGGTCGGGATCGATCAGGTTTCCCAGGCCGTCGCCCACGAAGAGCGCCAGGAAGGTCTGGAAGCCCGTCTGCTGGCTGCCGCCGCCGAGTCCCGCCGAGCCGTCCTCGGACCACACGACGATCGCGTCGAGGATGCCGTCGCCGGTCACCGGCACGTAGTCCTGCAGCAACGGCTCCACGCCCTTGCCCACGTAGGCCGTGCCCTGCTCGACGACGTCGAAGTCTCCGTGCACGAGCCCCGTGTCGTCGCTGAGCAGGATCGTCAGCGTGAGCGGCGGCTGCTGGTCCGCGAAGTCCTCGGCCGGGTGACTGACGTTGTCCGAGCTGGTGTAGACCGCGTCGAGACGCCCGTCGCCGTTCAGGTCGCCGAGCGCTCCGTAGGTCGGATGCACGCCATCGGGATCCACGTCCGCGTAGCCGCCGAAGTCGGTCGAGAGGCTGAACGCCCCCGCGCCGTCGCCGAGATAGAGCTCGATGCGGCCGGTCGGATCGCTGAGACCCGCCTCGCCGAACTCGTGCACCGTGATCAGCGCGTCCAGCGTGGGCCCGGCGTCCAGGGCGCCGAGCAGCACGGAGGCCATGGCCTTGTCCGTCGCGAACGTGCTGGTCGTGAAGGTGCCGTCGCCGTTGCCGAGCAGCAGCGAGGCGAAGCCAGTCTCCGGGTCGCCCGGCAGCGCGATCTGGTTGCCGCTGGTCGTGACGACGTCGAGATTGCTGTCGCCGTCCACGAAGCCCAGCTTGAGGTCCGTGAGCAGCGTGAGCGGCGTGAAGATCGGCGCGGAGAATCCGCCCTGGCCGTCGCCGATGAAGACACTGACGCCGTCCGTTCCACCCACGATCACGTCGTCCTGCAGATCGCCGTCCACGTCGCCCACCGCGATCACGACCGGTTCCCGGTTGTCGGGGAGCAGCGTGAACTCGGGGACCGACTCGTCGTACGTGCCGTCCGCCAGGCCCGGCAGCAGCGTGAAGCTGTCGCTGCCGTTGTTGGCCACGACCAGGTCGGGGATCACCAGACCGCCCCCGTTGCCGGGGATCAGGTCCTCGACCAACTCGCCCTGCTGCACCATCGACGGGCGCTGTCCCGATCCGTACTGGCCCTGGAGGAAGAAGTCGCCATGACCCTCCCCGTCGAGGACCGACAACTCCGTCACGGCGACCGTGTCGCCCGTCAGGTCAGGTGACGGCACCTGCGGCTCGAAGCCGGGGATGTCACCGCCGGGACCGGACTCGGGCACGAGCACCAGCACCGGGCGTCCCGAGCGGCCCTGCAGCGCGCTCGTGAGCGGCACGAAGGGATCGGGATCGCTCTCGCCCACGACCGACAGCATCCAGACCGCGCCGGCGTTGAAGTCGCCGTCGTCGTCCTGGGTCGCGCCGACCGCGACCTCGCGGATCTCGCCCTCCTGCACGCCGTCCAGATCGCCGAGCGCGGCAATGGACCCGCCGAACAGGTCGAAGCTGTCGAGCGCTCCGGCGAAGCCGCCGCTCGTGGCGCTCACCTTCACGTGGCTGGTGACCAGACCGGCTGTGTCGAGGAACAGCACCCACAGGGCGCCGACCTGCTGACCGCCGTCGTTGTCGCGCACCGCGCCGACGCCGAGGTCGGTGTGGCCGTCCTCGTTCAGGTCGCCCATCGCCGTCAGGCCCGCGCCGAACTGCGAGTTGAACGAGAGCGCGCCGGCGAAGTCGCCGACTCCGCTCGTGATCTTCTGCTCGCCCTTCACCGTGCCGTTGGCGGCCAGGAAGAGCACCCAGACCGCGCCCGTGCCCGGGCCGGCCTCGGCGTCGAGGCGCGCGCCCACGGCGATGTCGAGCACGCCGTCGTCGTCCAGGTCGCCCAAGCGCGCCACCGAACTGCCGAAGCGGCCGTTGGCCGCGAGCGGTCCGACCAGGTCGCCGCTCGACGCGCCGATCTTGGCTTCGCCCAGCGCGACGTAGTCGTCGTCCATGAAGACGATCCAAACCGCGCCGGTGTCGACGCCGCCCTCGTCGTCCTCGGCCGCGCCGACCGCCATGTCGGGCTTGCCGTTTCCGTCCAGGTCGCCGATGCCCGCGACCGACGTGCCGAAGCCGTCGCCCGCCGAGAGCGTGCCGCCGAAGCTGCCGCTCGTCGCGCTGATCTTCTGCTGCGCCACCACGCTGCCGTCCACCGCCAGCGAGAGCACCCAGACCGCGCCCGCGCCTGCCGCGCCGTCGTCATCGCCGGGTGCGCCCACGGCCAGTTCGCTGCGTCCATCACCGTCGAGGTCGCCCAGCGAACCGATCGCCGCGCCGAAGCGGTCGCCCGCCATCAACACACCGCCGAACCCGCCCGAGGTGGCGGAGATGCGCGTCTCGGCCTTCACCGTGCCGTCGCCGTTGAGCAGCAGGATGAAGATCGCACCCGCGTCGGCCGCGCCGTCGTCGGCGTCCGGAGCGCCCACGGCGAGGTCGCCGATCGTGTCGCCGTCGACGTCACCGATGGCTGCCGAAGCGGCACCGAAGTGGTCGCCCGACGCGAGCGTCGAGACCAGACCGCTTCCCTCGGTGATCTTCGTTTGGCTGAGGACTTCGCCGGGCGTTTGTGCCGTCAGCGGAACCTGGATGGCGAGAACGGCCAACAGCACCAGGCACGCGGCCCGGGTGGCCGCGCGCTGCGCGGAAGGTGATCCCATTTCCTCTTTGCTCCTTCTCATCGGTGGCCCCTCGGAACGGAGCCGATCCCTGCCCTCCAGCAGGCTCCGAAGAGGCCCAGATCGAAGGATGATAACTCGATTCCCCCGACCCGTGGCCGCATTCGGTGGTCGTGGTGGACCACGGGCCGCACGCGACGAACTCCGCGGAACGACCAGTTCACCGGCCTTGCTCGCGAGCTACGATCAGGGCGTGACCCTCTCGACCTCACGCAACGACCCGTCCACCACTCGCGCCCTCCGAGCGAGCGTCCGCAGCCTCGTGCGGCAGCTGCCGCTGCTGCTCCTGCTCTGCGTGCTGTCTTCCGCTGCCGCCGCGCAACGCGGGGCCGGGCCGGAGGCCGAGTTGCCGCGCGACCTCGTGCCGGCCTGGGCCGAGGCGCGTCCCAGCCGCATCATCGAACACCACTCCGACCCGCGCGGCGGTGCCGTCGAACGCGGCATCCAACTCGCTCTCGCCGCGCTGGCGCTGAAGCCGGGCGACATGCTCAAGATCGGCGGCGGCACCTACTCCATCCCGAAGCTGTTCAACCTGAGCCTGCAGGGCCTCCCCACCGCGCCGATCTGGATCGTGCCCGAGCACGACCAGCGCGTGGTCATCACGCGCCCGGACAACGGACAGAACGTGATCAACCTCGGCGGGCTGGGCACGCCGGCCCGCTACCTGATCATCCAGGGCATCGAGGTCATCGGCGGCAGCCAGGGCATCCGCCTGATCGACGCCGACCACATCTGGATCGATCGCTGCAGCGTGCACCACACGGGGCAGGCCGGCATCACGGCCAACTCGGCGGACACCTCCTTCCTCACCTTCACCCGCAACGAGATCCACAACACCTCGGGCACGGGCGAGGGCCTCTACCTCGGCGCGAACAACGGCGTGCACGTCATGAGCCGCTCGCTCATCGCCTACAACTGGATCCACCACACGGGGGGCAGCCAGGGCGACGGCATCGAGGTCAAGCAGGGCAGCTGGGGCAACCGCATCGTCGGCAACGTGGTGCACGACACGAACTACCCGGCCATCCTCGTCTACGGCACGAACGGGCGGGCGCGCAACGTGATCGAGCGCAACGTCTGCTTTCGCTCGGGCGACAACGTGATGCAGGTGCAGGGCGAGGCACTCGTGCGCAACAACCTGCTCGTCAAGGGCAACATCGGGTTCCACACGCACGACCACCAGGGCAAGACGCGCGACCTGGTCGTGGTGCACAACACGATCATCACGCCCGGGCTGGGTGCGGACCTGTTCAGCTGGAACGACCGACCCGGCATGGTGTTCGCCAACAACGCGATCTACACCCGCAAGGGCCCCGCGGTCGTCTTCGAGAACGGCTCGAAGGGCGTGCAGATCGCGGGCAACGTCGTGGTCGGCGACGTGGTGGTCGGCGACGTGGTCGGCGCGCTGGAGGGCTTCGCGCAGGGACAGGGCCTGACCGACTTCGTGAACGTCGACTGGAAGGCCATTGCGCTCGACGCGCGCCCCACCCACGGCAAGCCGCTCGCCGGCGCGGGCCACCCCGCGCACGCCGTGTCGGAGGACCTCCGCAGCGATTCGCGCGCCGAGCCGGTGGACACCGGCTGCCTGGTGCGCGCGCGGCCGGGCGTGGGCGTAAAGAAGCGCGTGCCCGTCAAGCCGCGCTAGCGCGGCGCGCCCGCTCCGCTCACGGCGCGCCCAACTCGCGGATCAGCATCGTGTTCGTGGCGCCGCTGACGTGCATCGTGCCGGCGATGAACACGACCCGGTCGCCGGGCTCGCCCAGCCCGAGACGGAGCAGCTCGCGCTCGGCCGCGGCGTGCAGGCCGGTGAGTTCGCCGGCGTCGAGCGCCAGCGGCGTGACGCCCCAATGCAGCGTGAGCCGCCGGCGCACCGATTCGTGTCGCGTGAAGGTGATCAGGCGCATCGGCAGGCGTTCGCGCGCGAGCAGCCGCGCCGTGCGGCCGGTCTCCGAAAACGTGGCCAGGACCGTCGCGCCGACGTCCATCGCAGCGCGCGCGGCGGCGGCGACGGTGGCCGCGGCGATCGAAGGCGACCGCGCGCCGCGACGCTCTTCCAGCATCCGGCGCGCGGGGTGGCTGCCGTCCCCGAAGAGCTCGTCCTCGGTGCGCCGCGCGATGCGGTCCATCATCGCCACGACCTCGACCGGGTAGCGGCCGGCGGCGGTCTCGGCCGAGAGCATCAGCGCCGAGGTCCCGTCGTGGATCGCATTGGCGACGTCCGACGCCTCGGCGCGCGTCGGACGCGGCGTCGAGATCATCGACTCGAGCATCTGCGTCGCCGTGATGACCGGCTTGGCCGCCTCGATGCAGAGCCGGATGATGCGTTTCTGGATGCCGGGCACCGCGTCGGCCCCCAGCTCCACGCCCATGTCGCCGCGCGCCACCATGATGCCGTCGGCGGCCTCGATGATCTCGTCGATGCGCTCGACACCCTCGCGTCGCTCGATCTTCGCGATCACCTCGACCTCGGCGCCGCGGCCGGACTCGGCGATGCGCGCCCGCAACCGCTCGATCTCGTCCGCGGACCGGACGAAGGAGAGCGCCACGAAGTCCACGCCCTCCTCGAGCGCCAGCGCGAGGTCGGCGAGGTCCTTCTTCCCCAGGCTCGGCGCGCTCACCTCGGTGCCCGGCAGGTTCACGCCCTTGTGCTGGCGCAACACGCCGCCGACGAGCACGCGCGTGCGCACCTCGCCCGGCGCGACGTCGATCACCTCCAGCTCGATGTTGCCGTCGTCGAGCAGCACGTGCTCGCCGGGTCGGACCTCCTCGGCCAACCGCGCGTAGCTCACGCCGACGCGTCCCGGGACGCCCGGGTGTTCGACGTCGGTCACGAGCGTCAGTTCGTCCTCGGTGCGCAGCAGGATCGGCTCGCCGTCCGCGAAGGCGCCGAGGCGGATGCGCGGACCCTGCAGGTCGGCCAGGATCGTCAGCGGCTGTCCCAACTCCGCCGCGACCGCGTGCACGCGCCGGATCAGCGCCCGGTGCTCCTCACCCGTTCCGTGCGAGAAGTTGATGCGGAAGGCGTCCGCGCCGGCGCCGGCCAGCGCGGCGATGGTCTCGCTGTCCCACGACGCGGGGCCCAGGGTGGCGACGATCTTGGTGCGCGTGGGGAGCGGACGGGCCATGTGGTCAGTCTAGCGGGGCAGCCGGTCTAGTGGGACTGGCCGCGGGCGCGCAGGCGCTGGCGTAGCAACCAGCCGTAGATCGCGCCGTTGATCACGAGCACGATCGACCCCATGACGTACTGCAGGCCCGGCGTGAGCCCCGGCGGGTACAGCACGGGCAGGATGTAGTGCTCGATGAAGCCCGTGTCGTAGCCGGCCTCGCCGGCGGCCCGGCGCAGGTCGTTCTCGAGCGGGGTGAGCGGACAGGTCCAGCCGATGTACTCGATCATCATCCCGTAGGCGGCGATCGGGGCGTGGCCCCAGGCCAGCCGCCGCCAGCGCAGCACGGCCAGGCCCCCCAGCACCACGAAGACCACGAACGCGAGGTGCAGCAGCAGGACGGCGTCGGCCAGGAATAGCAGCATCGTTTCCCTCTCGGTGGAAGGCCGTCCGGTGGGCTAAGTTGCCCGGGGAAGCGCCCGGAGTCGAGCAGCATGTCGCCGAAGCAAGATCAGCCGCGAACAGGGGGTGTGCCGATCCCGGCGTGGCTCCCCAACGCGATCTCGGTCGTGCGCATCCTGCTGGTGCCGGTGTTCATCTGGCTGGCCTCCGAGTGCCAACTGCTGGCGCGCGAGGGCCTGCCGACCAGCGGCCCGCGCACGGGCGCGTTCGCGACGCTCCTGGCGATCGGTCTCTCCGACATGCTCGACGGCTTCCTGGCGCGGCGCTACGGCCTGGCGACGGTGCTGGGCGCCTCGCTGGACGCGCTGGCCGACAAGATCGCGCAAATCGGACTGCTCGTGTTCTTCACGCTCGACCGGGGCCCCGGCTTCGCCACCGTTCCCGTCTGGTTCGTCGTGTTCATCCTCGCGCGCGACCTGTACATGCTCACCGGCTGGCTCATCGTGCGCAGGAAGCGCGCCGTCGTGAACGTGGTGCACAAGTTCCACGGCAAGCTGGCGAGCGTGCTGATCTTCGCGCTGCTGCTGTGGATCACGACCGGCGCGACGGGCAACCTGCTGCTGCCGGCGCTGTGGCTGATCGTCGCGGTCGTGGTCGGGAGTTGCGCAGCCTACTTCCGCGACGGCTGGGTGCAGCTGAAGGCGTCTCAGGCCAGCGGCTGACCCGGCAGCACCGGCGGGATCGGACAACCGAGCCCGCCCGCCACCGCACGGAACAGTTCGGCCTCGGCCACGGTGATCTCGTTGTCGGCGCCGATGCACACCGCGCAGGCGTTGAGCAGCGCGCGCTTCACCTGCGGCGCGGTCTCGTTCAGCGCATCGATCGCGCGGTCCAGTGCGTCGCCCTCCGCCTCCTCGGCGCTGCGCAGGGTCAGCTTCATGCGCACCGCGGCCTTACCGAGCGTCAGCTGCGCGGCGGCCTGGGCGAACGCCGCCTCGGCGGCGTCGGGGTCCGCGTGCCCGGCGTGCGCGAGTGCGGAGAGCAGCAGTTCGCACGGCTCCACGAGCTGCTTGCCGAGCGCGTAGTACAGCACGCGTCGGCGCGGCGCCTCGCCCGTGCCCACGGCGAGCTGGTGGATCAGGATGCGGCGCAGCGACCACTCGAACAGGTCCACGCGCTCGTCGGCGGCGATCAGCGCGTCGAGGTTGCCCGAGAAGCCCGTGAGCTGCGTGGGCGAAAGCGAGCGCAGCGCAGGGAGGGCCATGTCCACCAGCGGCAGGCGCGCGCGCTGGTCGACTGCGGCCACGTCGGCGCGCAACGCGAGCGTCAGGTCCGCCACGCCCGGCTCGGCCGCGGCGTCCAGGCGCGCGAGTTGCGCCTCGACGACACCCGGATCGCGATCGAGCAGCAGCGCGTAGACCACGGCGCGCGCGCCGTACGGTTCGTGCACGGCGTCGCGCACGTCGTCCGGCAACCCGGCCACGAGCTCCTGCGCGTACTCGACGTGCTCGGGCTTCGGCTGGCCGGCGAGGGCCAGCGCGGCCTGCAATGCCACGACGCCCTCGACCATCTGGCGACCGCGGGCCGCATCCGCGACGCTCGCGCGCACGCGCTCTGCCGCCGCCTTGTCGACCTTGTCCACGTCGCCCGCCTGCTTCGTGAGCACGTCGTCGCCGTCCACGACGGGGAACTCGCCGTCCCAGGACGGATCGACGCGGCGGATGCGCTCGGGCAACGGCGGGTGCGTCGCCGTCAGCGAGGCCAGCTTGGGCTTGAGGCCGTCCGCGAAGTACATGTGGCTGGCCTCGGCCGCGTTGCGATTGGTCATCTTGCTGCCGTGGAACCAGCCGCCGATGGTCTGCAGCGCGCCGGAGATGCCGTCGGGGTTGCGCGTGAACTGCACCGACGACGCGTCGGCCAGGAACTCGCGCTGGCGGCTCACGGCGGCCTTGATCAGGTTGCCGAAGAACAGGCCCAGGAAACCGATCGCCATCAGGCCGATGGCGATGGCGAGGACCGCCATGAGCGCACCGCCGCCGTTCTTGCTCGAGCGGCTGCTGCGCCCGCTGAAGCGCATCGAGTGCAGCACCATGCGCCCCAGCAGCGCGAGCAGCAGGATGCCGTGCAGCGCACCCATCAGCCGCAGGTTCAGGCGCATGTCGCCGTTCAGGATGTGGCTGAACTCGTGGGCGATCACGCCCTGGAGTTCCTCGCGGTTCAGCTTCTCGAGCGCGCCGCGCGTGACCCCCACCACCGCGTCCTCCGGCGTGAAGCCCGCCGCGAACGCGTTGATGCCGTCCTCGTCCGACATCACGTAGGTGAGCGGGACGGGCGTGCCCGCGGCGATGGCCATCTCGTCCACCACGTTGAGCAGGACGCGCTCGCGGCCCTCGGCGTTGCCGCCGTGCAGCAGCTTGCCGCCCAGGTGCTCGGCGATCGCGGACCCGCCGCCCTGCAACTGCTTCAGCTTGTAGGCGCTGCCCAGGCCAACGAGCAGGATGGTGGCCGTGCCTACGGCCAGGAGCAGCCCGGGCTCCCAGATCGAGATGATCGCGCCTTCGCCCTGGCTCGCGGTGGAGGCAACCAGCACCACCGCCACGAGCACGTAGGTGGCCGCGATGATCGCGATCACCGCGAGCACGAACAGGGTCACGAGGCGGCCGGTCTTCCGGCGCGCGACGTCCTGGCTGTCGAAGAAGTCCACGGGACGCAGCCGCTAGATCAGAAGGCGACCTTGGGCGGGGCCTGGATCGTCTCGCTGTCCTCGAACTCGAGCAGCGACGCATCGCCCACGTGGCCGAACATGTTCGCGAAGAACACCGGCGGGAACGTCTGCTTGTAGGTGTTGTAGGACGTCACCGCGTCGTTGAACGCCTGCCGGCTGAACGCCACCTTGTTCTCGGTGGAGGTCAGCTCCTCCTGCAGGCTCAGCATGTTCTGGTTGGCCTTCAGGTCGGGGTAGGACTCGGCCAGCGCGAACAGCTTCCCGACCGCGCCGGAGAGCGCGGTTTCCGCGCCCACCAGTCCCTGCATCGCGTCGGCGTCGCCGGGGGCGGCCGCGGCCGCCTTCAGCCCGGACACCGCCATGTTGCGCGCCTGGATGACCGCCTCGAGCGTCTCGCGCTCGTGCTTCATGTACCCCTTGGCCGTCTCGACCAGGTTGGGGATCAGGTCGTAGCGCCGCTTGAGCTGCACTTCGATCTGCGCGAAGGCGTTCTGGTAGCGGTTCTTGAGCGTCACCAGCCGGTTGTAGATGGCGACTGCCCAGAACACGAGAATCACCAAGAGCACGGCGATCACGATCAGGGTGGTCATACTGCGTCCCTCCGTCGAGCTTGCGCGCGTCCGGGCCGCGCGTCTCTCCCGCCAGACAGCGGGCGAACCGCTGTCACGAAGCGTCCATTATACAGGTGCGAAACGCTTCTCCCGCGACGTCGCAGGGACGTCACGATTGCCTTGCATACGTGCGCGGAATCGCGCGCACCACGCGCAAGGACGACGGACGCGCCGTTCCGCGTGACGCGTTCGCGACGCGTGTCAGATCACGAGTGGTGCGCGGTGGCCGCGACATCGCCCGGCTCGCGGAGCATCTTGTCCACTTCGCCGAGGTGCGCGGTCTCGAGCGTGATCATCTTGCGCGCGTACTCCTCGATCAGCACCGAGCCGCCCTCGACCGCGACCTTCATCAGCTCGCCGTAGATCTCCAGCGCTTCCTTCTCGTGCTCGTACGACTCCTTCAGGATCGCGCCGATGTCGTGGTTGTGCGTCTCGAGCAGCGGGCCGATGGCCAGTGACGGGTGCTCGCCCAGGGTCGTCACCATCTCGCCGGCCTCGTGCGCGTGGGCCAGGCTCTCGGTCGCCTCGCCGCGCAGCCAGGTCACGATCGGGATGCGTGAGTAGCCGTAGACCATCAGCGAGTAGTGCGTGTAGCGCACCACGCCCGCGAGCTCCAACTCGAGGATCCGGTTGAGCAGCTGGACCGCCCTCTCCTTGTCGAGCTGGCCGTTCTCCATCGTGTGTCTCCCTGGTCGCCTTGGTGGGTGGATCGAAGGTGGGCATTGTAACGACGCGGGTGCGCCGGGTCGCGCCCTGTGGACGCACGAGAGCCGAGGGCGGGCACCGCTCAGAGGCCTTCGAGGTGGTCCTTCACCTTGGCCCGCAGCTCGCGGAAGTCCACGCCCTCGAAGGCGCGGTCGGCGGCGGCGTCCTGGTCCAGGCCCTCGGCCAGCGCGTCGAGGTAGTCCTGGAAGATCGCCTTGGTCTTGCGATCGCCCTCGAGCAGCGTGTGGATCAGCGCCCAGGACTCGGCGTAGTGCAGGCCCGGGTCGCTCATGAACTTCGCGGGCTTCATGCGCACCAGCTCGCCCAGCGGCGCCCACTTCGTCTTGCGTGACAGCAACTGCGCGACGTGGCTGTTCACCGGGGCACCGGGCTGCCAGCGGCCGCGCACCAGCTCGGCCGTCTCGAAGTACTCGGCCAGACCCTCGTTGAACCAGATCGGCGTGACGTCGAGCATCCGGTCGAGGAACTGGTGCAGCCCCTCGTGCCGGATCGTGCGCATCATCATCTCCTTCTCGGGAAGGTTCCAGATGAGCAGTTGCTTGAGCGCGCCGCTGTAGAGCCCGAGCGTGTTGCGCTGCGCCGAGCCGAACAGGTCGCGCGTGTAGGCGTGGAAGCCGGCCTCGCCCGAGAAGAGGTAGACGCGGTAGCGGTCGGGGTCCTTGGAGCCACCCACCGCCTTGCCGAAGATGGCGGTGTACATGGCCAGCGACTGCTCGAGCGTCTGCCCGGCCTCCGACGCCACCTTGGCGCTCAGGTCCGAGACCACGAGGTAGTTGCGCGACTTGAACTCGTGCGGCTTGGTCCACTCCGGGCCGCGCTCGGCGCGATTGAGCGTCGCGCGGATGCCGTGCAGCGAAGTCGTCGGGATGCCGTCCTCGACGGCCGCGTCGATGACCGTGTGCGCCGAACCCAGCTTGCCCTCAGCGATGAACTGGCGCGCCAGCTCGACGTGCAGCCGCGGCTCGTCGGGCTGGGCGTCGATCAGCTCGACCAGGTCGGCGCGCGCCTCCTTGCCGCGGTCCAGGCCCTGCAACAGCTGCGCATGGATGATGTGGGCGGGCAGGAACTCCGGGAAGCCCTCGCACACGTACTCGTTGTTCTCGAGCGATGCGTCCATGTCGCCGAGGTTCGCGTGGGCCAGGCTCAGGAAGTGACGGCGGGCGCCCTCCTCGGCTCCCTCGGCGACGATGCCCTCGAGGATCTCGAGGGTCTCGGCGAACTTGCCGCGCTTCTCCAGCTTCTGGAGTTCCTCGAGTTGCCCCCACGCGCTCGGGTCGCCCGGCGAGTCCTCGTACATGGAGGCCCAGACTGCGACCTCGGACTTCTCGACGTGGTCCTTCAGCCATGACGGCACGTGCTGCTTGGGATCGTAGGCCTCGCGGAACTCGCGCCAAGCCTCCTGCGTGCGCCGATCCTGCAAGCCCTCGAGCCACGCGGTGTTCGCGGTGCCGGTGATCAGCATCTCGCTCACGTTGGGGCAGTTGCGGAAGCCGAACTGCCCGTACACGTCGTCGGGCTTCTTCGCGCTCAGGAAGGTCTTGCCGTTGCAGGTGGCGGTGATCTTCCTGGAACTGACCTGGACCTTGATCGAGTACTTCTTGCCGTACTTCAGCGGCGTCTGGTCGTTGGAGTCCAGCGTCTCCCGACGCTTGCCCTGGATGCGCGTGATCTTCCCGTCGGCCCAGTCGCCGCCGTAGCTGCCGCGCTTGCTCTGCGCGACGCCGAAGTCCACCTGGTAGGCGATGTCGTCCTGGATGCCCACCATGAATCGCGGGCTCCCGAAGAAGAACGACAGGCCGCTCTGGCCCTCCTCCGGCAGCGAGCCCTTGATCTCCACCGTGTACTGGCCGGAGAAGTGCAGCGGGTGCACGGGGATGCCGTTGTAGTAGGTGAAGTCGCCGGCGCCGACGCCCCCCATGCCCAGCAGCTGCAGCAACTGCTCGATGAACTCCTTGTTCTCGCCGCTGACCGTGACGGTCGGCTCGGCGTCGGGGTCCTTGCGGTAGCGCACCTTGATCTTCCCGGAGCGCTTGTCGTACGAAAGCAGCTCGCCCGCGATGAGGTCCTCGGGCGACGGCGTGCCGTGCGTGAGGTTGAAGAACGAGCGCTCGATGACCTCGTTGACGCGCGCGAGGTCGGCCAGCACGTAGTCCTGCCCCTCGTGCTCGACCAGGATCTCCTGCACACGCTCGTAGGCGTTACGGAACGCGCCCTTGTCGATCAGCGTCTCGACCGAGGACATGTCGCCGTGGAAGGCCGCCTCGTCGAACTGTGCCGCGAGCGGCGCCGACAGCAACGCGACGGCGAGCACCCATGCGAACGGATTGCGCTGAACCATGCCCGTTCCCCCCTTGGGAACGACACCAGCATAGGACCTGGAGGTCCGATCGCCCAGCCGCTCGGGCGATCGGGCGAAGCGCGCCCGGATCCGGCCGGACTAGTCGTTCAGCAACTCGCGCTCGCGCGCCGCGCGCTCCGAGAACAGGCCGGAGAGACGGCGTGTCATCGGGCCCGGGCCCTCGCCGATGCGCCGTCCGTCGATCTCGATCACCGGGGCCAACTCGCCCATCGTGCCGGTCGTGAAGACCTCGTCCGCCGTGTGGAACTCGGCCAGCGACACGCGCCGCTCGACGGCTTCGATGCCCGCCTCGCGCGCGATGGCGATCACGGTCTCGCGCGTGATGCCCGGCAGGCAGTGGTCGGCCGTCGGGGTGGCCACCGCGCCAGCCTTCACGAGGAAGATGTTCGTCGCGTTCGTCTCGGCGACGTAGCCCTCGATGTCCAGCATGATCGCGTCGTCGACGCCGGCGACGTTGGCCTCGATCTTGGCCAGGATGTTGTTGAGCAGGTTGTTGTGGTGGATGCGGCTGTCCAGGCACTGCGGCGCGTTGCGGCGCACCGAGCTGCTCACCAGGCGGATGCCGCCCCGGTCGAACACGGGCGGTTTCCACTCGGCCAGCACGATCAGGCAGGGACCGGCGGTGTTCCAGTGCGGGCTCATGCCGGAGGTCAGCTTCGACCCCCGCGTCAGCGTGAGGCGGATGTGCGCGCCGTCGCGCATGCCGTTGGCGTCCAGCGTGGCGCGGATGGCCGACTTGATCTCCTCGCGCGACGGCACGCGCTCGAACGCCAACGCCCTCGCGCTCGCCTCCAGCCGTTGCAGGTGCCGCGAGAGCTTGAAGATGCCGCCGTCGTAGACGCGCAGCCCCTCCCACACGGCGTCGCCGCCCTGCACCGAGCTGTCGAAAACGGACACCTTCGCCTCCGCGCGCGGCATCAGCCGGTCGCCCACCCAGATCTGGATGTCGGCGTTGCGCGGATCGGGCAGCGACTGCGGGTCGAGCGTCATGGCGATCTCAGAGCGCGGCGGCCAGGAGTTCGTCGTAGAGCGGCTGGCATTCGGCCAGCACACCCGAGAGACGCTCGGGCACCGGCTCGCCCCAGTCGCGGTACGGCTGGAAGCCGGTGGAGCGGTGCACGTTGCCGTACCAGTGGTGCGACCAGACCCCGTCCTCGGCTCGCGGGCCCACCTCCCAGTGCAGCATGCCCTGCTCGAACTCCAGGCCGAGACTCTCGCACAGACGCGTCAGCACGCCGCGCGGATCCGCGAGCAGCCGCTTCGCGTCGAGCACCGGCGCGTCCTGGCCCAGCTCGCGCAGCAGGCGCAACAGGCGCACCTGCTCGGGCAAGCCGGTCTCCTCGACGTCGGGGTGCGGCAGCACGCGCGACAACGAAGCCAGCATGCGCTCGGGGTCGCGCGTCAGCAGCACGTTCTTCGTCTGCTCGAGAAAGGCGTGATCCAGCTCCACGAGGTGGTGCGCCATCTGCTTGAAGACGACGACGGGCCTGTCGCACGGGCCGAGGATGACGTCGCGCACGACGGCCTCCCCGTCCTGGCTCTGCGCGGCAAGCACCTCGATGCGCCCGGGGTGGTCGGCGCCCGACACGCGCAGGTAGTGCGCGTACAGCGGCTCGTCCACCACGCGCGTGTCGGCGCGTTGCGCGAAGCTGTACATCAACGCCGTCGAGACGTTGCGGGGACCGGACCAGATGTTGACGCGCAGCACGTCGTCGCTCACAGCAACCACTCCGAGGTCAGGACGCCGAGGTAGGTTCCGAGGGCGGTGCCCACCGATCCCACGAGTATGCCCGGCAACACGAGGTCTCCGCGACCCAGGCTGCGCGCCAGCGCGAGCGCCGAGGTGCCGCCCCCGATGTTGGCCTGGCTGGCCACCGCCGCCATGTCGCGATCCAATCGCAGCGCCGCCGCGCCCCCGAAGACGATCAGCCCGTGCACGACCAGGGCGATGACCACGAACACGAACATCGTCACGCCCAGCCCGCCGATGCTGCCCAGCGCGCCCAGGTCGCAGTACGCGCCGATCACCGCCAGGAAGAGGTAGACGCCCAGCATCCCCATCGTGCGCGCGCCGCGCAGCCGGGCCACGAAGGGCAGCTGCGCCAGGACCAGCGACAGCGTGGTGAGGATGATCACTGCCGGGATGGCGAACCCGGCCTCGCCCAGCACGCCGGCCCCCCAGCGGGAGGCCCACAGCGCGCCGGCTCCCATGGCCAGCAGCACCGCCAGGTCCAGCGGATGGGTGGCCTCGGTGTCGTCCTCGACCCCGTCCAGGGCCGCCCGGGCCACGGCCTGCTTGCCACCCCCCCGTCGGGCCGGCCGCAGGGCCGCCAGGCCGCGCGGGATGGCGATGCAGGCCACCATCCAGACCGAGGTCATGATGCTGTCCACGGCCACGGCACCCGTGTAGAAGGCCCCCTCGCTGGCCACGCCGTAGTGCACGGCCAAGGCGTTGAAGTTCAGGCTGCCGCCGGTGTAGGTGGCCACGAACATCCCGCCCAGGGGCGCCTGCAGCTCGCCGAAGGCCATGCCCCCGTCCACCGCCCACAGGCCGACCAGGACGCCCGCCATGGTGCCGACGGATCCCAGCAGGAACAGGGTCAGCATGGGCGCGCCGGCCCTCTTCACGTCCGCCAGGGAGACGCGGAGCAGCAACAGGAAGATGGCCACCAGGGCCACGTCGCCCAGGATGCCTTCGTACAGGGGCAAGGGCACGGTGCCCGTGGGGATCAGCCCGAGATTGGCGGTCGCACCCGTGACCACGATGACCAGAAGCGCCGTTCCGAGGTGGCGCAGGGCGGTGGTCCGTACCAACCACTCGGAGAGCGCGATGTTCGCTCCGAGCACGGCCAGGATGAGCAGCGGGTCCGACGGCATGGGCAGCGATGACACCACGGCTGGTCGGTGCTGGCAAGGCGCGGCGTCGGCGGGCAAGGGGTCGTCGCCCGGTGTCGGCGCAGCGGACGGCGGCGCCGAGGGTGCAGACGCGCCCCGGCCTGCTTGGCTAGGATGAACGGCTCGCCCCCGCTTGGCGGAGGCCGACCGTGGGTCGGCGCGCGACGGGGAGCGACCGGTCCACAATCCTGTCCACCAGCAAGGAGCACCACATGTCTGAGCCCGAAAAGGAAACCACGGTGATCGGAAGCGACACCCACATCACGGGCGAGATGACGTTCAAGCGGAACGCGCGCATCGTGGGCACGTTCGAGGGCAAGGTGAAAGGCGAGGGCGACCTGCGCGTGGCCGAAAGCGCCACCTGCAAGGCCGAGGTCGAGTCCAACTCGATCACCGTCGACGGCAAGGTCGAAGGCAACCTGGTCGCGCGGGACAAGCTGCAGCTCAACGCCAAGGGTGTGGTCAAGGGCGACATCGTGGCCGGCAAGATGGTCATGACCGAGGGCGCGTCGTTCTTCGGTCAGTGCGCCGTGGGCGCCGACGCCGTGAAGAACAACGGCGCCTCCAAGCCGGTCGGCACGCCCGCCTCGGCGCCGCCCCCGGCGACCGAGTTCGGCAAGGCCAAGAAGCCCGGCGAGATGGCCGCCGGCGCCTGAGCACCTGACGGGCCCGCGCTCCGGCGCGGGCCCGCGGCTCCAGCGCACCGATGGCAGACGCGAGCGGATCGCGCAAGAAGGACTCCGCGCCCAGGACTCCGTCCGGGCGCAAGAAGACCTCTGCGCGGAAGTCGACGTCCAAGTCGACCACGAGCGGCACGCGCAAGAAGACGACCGGCGCGCGCAAGTCGACGACCAAGAAGACGTCGACGAAGAAGGCAACCACCAAGAAGAGCGCCGCGTCGACCAAGGCCCGGGCCAAGTCGAAGTCCAAGGCGAAGCCGAAGTCCGAGGCGCCGAGCGGACCGCGCAAGATGCCGCGGCGCACGCCCGCGGTCGGTAGCAACGCGAGCGGCGCGCGCCTCGTGCAGTGCTACCACTGCCGCGAGCGCTTCGAGATCAGCATCATCGCCGAGTCCACGACGTGTCCCGGGTGCAACCAGCGCGTCATCGTCGGCGACGTGATCGTCGACACGCTGCGTCCGACGCGCGCTGTGCAGACGTGCGGGCGCATCGTGGTGAAGGAGAAGGCGCGCGTGAACGCGCAGGTGGTCGAGGCGCACGAAGGCATCGAGGTCTTCGGCGGCATCGCCGGCAACGTCCTGTCCGGCGGCCCGGTGATCATCGGCCCCAAGGCGCAGTGGAACGGCGACTGCCGCGCGCCGTCGCTGGAGATCCACCCGGGCGCCCGCATCGAGAGCGGCCGGTTCATCGTCCCGGACGACAGCCTGGGCCTGGACGACCTCCCCGGCCGGGACCGCCCGGAGAGCGAGCGCAGGGCCAGCAAGCGCTAGGCGGCCGCGGAACGCCCGATCCCGGTCACTCCGTGCGTCCCCCGCCGTAGAGCGGGGAGGCGCGGAGGGCCCAGAGGATGACGAACTCGCGATGGCTGGTGCGGCTCGCCGCGTGCGTGCTGCTCGTGCTCCCCGCGAAGGCCGCCGCCCAGGACGTCGTGCAGCAGGCCTACCTGAAGGCATCCAACACGGAACTCAAGGACCGGTTCGGCAGTTCGATCGCGATGTCCGGCAACACGCTGGTGGTCGGTGCACGCGACGAGGACAGCGGCGCGATCGGCGTGGACGGCGATCAGAACGACAACAGCGATCAGAATTCGGGTGCTGTCTATGTGTTCGTGCGAGATGGAACGAGCTGGAGCCAGCAGGCCTACCTCAAGGCGCCTCCGTACAACGAGTTCCAGTTCGGCTTGTCGGTGGCCATCTCGGGCGACACGGTCGTCGTCGGATCGCCGGGCGCCGGGCCTACGGACATGTTCCCATCGGGTGGCGGCGCCGCATTCGTCTTCGTGCGGACCGGAACGACATGGTCCCTGGAGGCCGTTCTCGAGGCATCCAATCGCGACTACAACGACTGGTTCGGATTCTCGGTGTCCGTCTCGGGCGACACAGCCGTGATCGGCGCGACGAAGGAAGACAGCGCGGCCACCGGCGTGAACGGCGACCAGCACGACAACACCGGCAACAACGTCGGCGCGGCCTACGTGTTCGTGAGACGTGCGGAGAAGTGGACACAGCAGGCCTACCTCAAGCCCTTCAGCTCCGACGCGTTCGACCTGTTCGGCGCGTCCGTCGCGGTGTCGGGTGACACGATCGCGGTCGGCGCGTCACGGGAGGACGGCGGCTCCACCGGCACGGATGGCGACCCTGGCGACAACAGCGCTTACAACTCCGGCGCGGTGTATGTCTTCGCGAACGAGGGAACGGGTTGGGTCCAGCAGGCGTACGTCAAGGCATCCAATACGGACAAGAACGACTTCTTCGGTCGGACGCTGGCATTGTCGGGCGACACCCTCGTCGTCGGGGCATGGGGCGAGGACAGCCTTGCCACCGGCGTGAACGGTGACGAGGAAGACAACGATGGCTACAACGCCGGCGCGGCGTACGTCTTCACGAGGGAGGGAACGGGTTGGGCCCAGCAGGCCTACCTCAAGGCGTCCAACACGGACTCACCCGACGAGTTCGGCGGATCGGTCGCCGTGACAGGGAACATCCTGGCCGTGGGCGCGGGCTGGGAGAACGGGGGAGCCACGGGGCCGGACGGGGATCAGAGCGACAACAGCGCACTGAACAGCGGTGCGGTCTACGCCTTTGAGCGTAGCGGCGCGACGTGGGGCCAGTCGGCCTACCTGAAGGCATCCAACACCGGTCCAGGTGACCTCTTTGGACTCTCGGTCGCCGTGTCGGGCGACACGATCGTCTCGGGTGCCGTCCATGAAGACAGCCTGGCCAGCGGCGTGAACGGCAAGCAGACCGAGACATGGGTCACGAACGACACCGGAGCCGCGTACGTGTTCGACCTCGACGCGTGGGTCGATCAGGGGAGCGCCCTGTCGGGCACATCCGGAGAGCCGGTGCTCGTCGGCACGGGCCCCCTCTCCCACGACAGCCCGAATGCCCTCGGGTTGAGCTACGCGGCACCGGATGCATCGGGTGTGATGTTCATCGCCACGTCGAGCGTTCCGATGCCGTTCAAGGGCGGAACGGTCCTGCCCGTCCCGACGCTCGTGGGGCCGATCCCCATTGCGACTGACTCGGAGGGGAAGCTGTCGTTGTCGTATCGGACGCCGCCCGGCATGCCCGCGGACACGGATCTGTGGATCCAGTTCGCCATCCAGGACGCCGCGGCGATCCAGGGCGTCTCGCTGTCCAACGCGATCGTCGGGACATCACCGTAGCAGCGCCGCGGCCGCCGGACGCACCGTCGCATCGAGGTGCTCGGCGGGCGGGCCAGCAAGCGCTGACCGGTTCGGAACGGCCGATCCCGGCCTCTTCAGGCCTGCCGTCGTCCCGATCCCGTATTCCTACACGGTGGTAGAGTGGGTCCGGCACTCAGCGGATGAGGCACAGCATTTCCGATCCGCGGGTTGACGTGCGGTGCTCGCCAATCGCTCGGCGGATCCTTCAAGTGGTCTCGGAGGACGCGAGATGTCCCGCATTCCCCTGTCGTGTGTGTTCCTGGCGTGCTCCGCCCTGGTCCTGACGCCTGCCGCGGTCGGCCAGGTGCTTCCGTCCGACGATGCGCCCGCGGGCCTGAGCGCCGCCGATTGGATCGGCATCAGGCAAGCGTACGAGCAGGGTCGCCACGAGGCCCGAGCCGTGCAGGACGGCTACCTGGCTCGCAACCCGCTCCAGCAGTGGACCACGCGCTTCGACGGTCGAGGCTTCACCACGAAGCCGGAGACGGGCGACTGGACCTGGGGACTGCAACTGCAGCGCTACGGCTTCGCCGGCAGCGAGCGCGCGCCGACACGCCCGGCGCGCATGAGCGCCGAGGGCCGTCGCGTGGCGTACGACTGGGATACCACCCTCACCGAGTGGTACGTCAACGAGACACGCGGCCTGGAGCACGGGTACACCGTTCACCGGCGGCCGGCCGGGAGTACCCAGGATGGTCCGCTCACCATCACGCTCTCCGTGCGCGGCGGTCTGGCGCCCGTTGTCGCCGCCGACGGTCGTGGCGTGCACTTCGCCGATGCCGACGGCGCGACGGCGCTCACCTACACGGGGTTGACCGTGGTCGACGCCGACGAGCGCGCGCTTCCCGCGCGCTTCGATCGCGTCGCCGGGGAACTGTTGCTGACCGTCGACGAACGCGGCGCGCGCTACCCGCTGACGATCGACCCGGTGGCACAGCAGGCGTATCTCAAGGCATCCAACTCCGAGAACAACGACGAGTTCGGCCAGGCCGTGGCGGTCTCGGGCAACACGGTGGTTATTGGCGCGGACCGGGAGGACAGCAGCGCCACCGGCGTGAACGGCGACGAGGCCAGCAACGGAGCCTTCGAATCCGGCGGGGCCTACGTCTTCGTCAGGAACGGGGCCGGCTGGAGCCAGCAGGCCTATCTCAAGGCCTCCAACACCGACGCGGGCGACTTCTTCGGCGGGGCCATCGCCATTTCGGGCGACACCGTGGTCGTGGGAGCCATCGGCGAGCGCAGCAACGCCACCGGCGTGAACGGCGACGAGACCGACGACAGCCTCGCGGGCGCCGGCGCTGCCTACGTGTTCGTGCGCAGCGGCTCGGACTGGAGCCAGGAGGCCTACCTCAAGGCGTCGAACACCGGAGGAGCCGACAGTTTCGGCTTCGCCGTGGCCGTTGACGGCGATCTGGCGGTCGTTGGCGCCCATTGGGAGGACAGCAACGCGACCGGCGTGGACGGGAATCAGAGCGACAACAGCGCGATCCATGCCGGTGCGGCCTACGCCTTCACGCGGAGCGGGACGACGTGGAGCCAATCGGCATACCTCAAGGCCGCGAGCAGCGACATGAACGACCTGTTCGGGATCTCGGTGGGCGTTGCCGGAAGCACGGTCATGGTTGGCGTGCCCGGCGAGAGCAGCAGCGCGACCGGAATCGACGGCGACCCCACCGACAACAGCGCCGCGGGGTCCGGAGCAGCCTACGTCTTCTTCCACGACGGGGCTGCGTGGGGCCAGCAGGCCTACGTCAAGGCCTCCAACAGCGCGAGCGGCGACTCCTTCGGGCGCTCCGTCGCGGCGTCGGGCGACACCGTGCTGGTCGGGGCGTACCTCGAGGACAGCAACGCCAGCGGCGTCAACGGCGACGAGACGGACAACAGCCTCTCCGGTGCCGGAGCGGCCTACGTGTTCACCCGGACCGGATCAACCTGGAGCCAGCAGGCCTACCTGAAGGCCTCCAACCCGGGGCTCACCGATTTCTTCGGGCTCGCCGTCTCGGTGTCCGGCGACGCCGCGGTCATTGGCGCCGGCTCGGAGGACAGCAGCGCGACCGGCGTGGACGGTGACGAGTCCGACAACGGCGCGGGCAACTCCGGCGCCGCCTACGCATTCACCCGTAGCGGGACGACCTGGAGCCAGGCCGCCTACCTGAAGGCGTCCAACACCGGCTTCTCGGACGACTTTGGCGGCTCGGTAGGCATCGACGGAGACACGGTGGTCGCCGGCGCGCGGCTGGAGGACAGCGCCGCGGACAGCGTGAATGGCGAACAAGGCAACACGGCGTTGGATCCGGGCGCCTGCTACGTGTTCGATCTCGAAGCCTGGCCCGACATGGGCTCAGCCCTCGCCGGCGTCTCCGGCGATCCGCTGCTGATCGGCACCGGCACGCTTGCCGACTTCAGCAGCAACGGCATCGCGCTGGGCTACGCCGCGCCGGACGAGGCGAGCGCGCTGTTCGTGTCCGTCACGAGCACGCCCGTGCCCTTCAAGGGCGGCACGCTGCTGGCCTTCCCTTGGGTGATCTCGCCCATCTTCCAGGACACGTCTTTGGACGGCGGCATCTCGCTGCCGTTCACCATGCCCCCGGGCCTGCCCTCCAGCGCCACGCTCTGGTTCCAGTACGGAATCCAGGACGCCGCGGCGGTCGCCGGCATCGCGCTCTCCAACGCGATCGTCGGCACGACACCCTAGGCGGAGACTGGCCGACCCGCAGGAGACCCCCATGTTGCGCTCCCTCGTGATCTGCGCCGCCGTGCTGGCCCTTCCGGCAACCATGCCCCAGGCGCGCGGTCAGGCGGTGTTCGACGCGTACCTCAAGGCGTCCAACACCGGGATCGACGACCTCTTCGGCCGGCCGGTGGCGGTGTCCGGCACCACGGTGGTGATCGGCGCCTTGGATGAGGCCAGCAGCGCGACCGGCGTGAACGGCGACCAGGCCGACAACGGCGCCCCCAGCTCCGGCGCGGTGTACGTCTTCGTGCGGAACGGAACGAGTTGGAGCCAGCAGGCCTACCTCAAGGCCTCCAACACCGACTCCTTCGACTCCTTCGGCTCCGCCGTCGCGGTGTCGGGCGACACGCTGGTCGTCGGGGCGAGGGACGAGGCCAGCAGCGCCACCGGCGTGGACGGCGACCAGGAGGACGACAGCGCCAACGGCGCCGGCGCGGCGTACATCTTCGTACGCAGCGGCACGACCTGGAGCCAGCAGGCCTACCTCAAGGCGTCCAACACCGACGGCGGGATGTTCGTCGGCGACGGCTTCGGCAACGCGGTCGCGATCTCGGGCGACACGGTGGCGATCGCGGCGCTGATGGAGGACAGCATCGCCACCGGCGTGGACGGCGACCAGGACGACAACAGCGCCACCTCGGCCGGCGCGGTGTACGTCTTCGTGCGCAACGGAACGACGTGGAGCCAGCAGGCCTACCTCAAGGCCTCCAACACCAGCGCGATCGACGTCTTCGGCTGGTCGGTCTCGCTGTCGGGCGACACGCTGGCTGTCGGCGCGTCGGGCGAAGACAGCCAGGCCACCGGGGTGGACGGCGACCAGGACGACGACAGCTCCTCGGGCGCCGGCGCGGCCTACGTGTTCGTGCGCAACGGAACGGTGTGGAGCCAGCAGGCCTATCTCAAGGCGTCCAACACCGAGTCGAACGACCGGTTCGGGCTCTCGGTGTCGGTGTCGGGTGACACGCTGGCGATCGCGGCGCCGTTCGAGGACAGCAGTGCCACCGGCGTGGACGGCGACCAGGCCGACAACAGCGCCTCGGGCGCCGGTGCGGCCTACGTGTTCGTTCGCAACGACTCGGTGTGGAGCCAGCAGGCCTATCTCAAGGCGTCCAACACCGAGGCCTCCGATCAGTTCGGCCTGCCGCTGTCCCTCTCGGGCCATGCGGTCGTGGTCGCAGCGGAGTTGGAGGACGCCCGCGCGACCGGCGTGGACGGCGACCAGGCCAGCAACGACTCCATCGACTCCGGCGCGGCCTACGCCTTCGCGCGGAACGAGACGAGCTGGAGCCAGCACGCGTTCCTCAAGGCCTCCAACACGGATTCGGAAGACCGCTTCGGTGTCTGGCTGGCGGTGGCGGGCGACACGGCGGTGGTCGGAGCGGAAGACGAGGACAGCAACGCGACCGGAGTCGACGGGAACCAGACCGACAACAGCAGCACGGACTCGGGCGCGGCCTACGTCTTCGACCTCGCGCTCGGCGCAGGCGAGTGGATCGACTTCGGCGGCGCTCTGGTCGGCGTCTCGGGCAGCCCGTTGCTGGTGGGCACCGGCACGCTCGTCTTCGGCAGCCCCAACGCGATCGGCCTTTCCGACGCCGCGCCGAGCGCGCCCTGCGGTCTCTTCGTCGCGCTCTCGAGCACGCCGGTCCCGTTCAAGGGCGGCACGCTCCAGGCCTTCCCCACCCTGTTCGAACCGATCATCCTCTCGACGAGCCCGGCCGGGACGCTGCCGTTGCCGTTCACGATGCCGGCGGGCCTGCCCTCGGGAAGCGAGCTCTGGCTGCAATACGCCGTCCAGGACGCCGCAGCCGTGCAAGGCTTCGCGCTCTCCAACGCGCTCGTCGGATCCACGCCCTGAGGTCGGGGCCCCGAACGTCGGGGCGTGCAGCGAGTCGGGCGCCGCGGCGGGTGGCCTAGCCCCCGCTGACGCTCAGGATGATCACGCCCTGCTCGTTGCCCTGGCGGCCGACGCGGGAGAACATCGTCTTGGCTACGGTGTCGGTCGTGTTGTCGCTGCTGGAGAGCAGGATCTTGTCGCCGAGCGGCACGGTCACGGTCGAGGTCAGCTCGGTCACGTTCAGCACGCCGCGGCCGCCGGGCTCGATGCCCGTGAACGACGGCGTGAGCGACACGGTGACGAGGCCGGCCCCCGCCGGACGCACGGTCACCTGGAAGTCGGCTCCGATGAACTGCTCGGCGGGCAGCACGATGGCCTTCTTCATGCCGAGACCGAAGATCGTCAGCGGCGTGACGTAGCGCGTCTTGCCCACGCGCAGCGAGGCCGGCGTGCCGGCCATCGTGACCAGGAACATCTCGCTGCGGTCGGCGTTCTTCAGGCTCTGCTTCGCGACGGTCAGCCCCGCGTAGCCGCTCTTGCCGACCACGCCGATGGTGAAGCCCGGCGCCGGCAGCGGCGCGCCGCCCTTCAGGACCGCGTTGCCGCTCTTGTACTTGAACATCGAGCCGATGGCGGAGACATCGCTCTGCGACACCCAGATGCGCTCGACGTCCACGCGGTAGTTGCCCGGCGGCAGGCCGAGCTGGCGCGCGGCATCGATCGCGCCCTGCGCGTCGGCGAAGGGGTCGCCGCCCTGCTGCTGCGCGAGCGCCTCGAGCTGCGGCGAGGTGGAGAGCGGCTTCGGCTGGCTGGGACGCGACTGCGTTTCTGGGATGCGACAGGCGGTGACGAACAGCAGCAGCGCGACCAGCGCCAGCGGGGCCATGTGCTTCATGCGCTTCATGATCCACCTCCGTCGCCACCACCATCCGGGGCGTGGGGCCCATCGTTCCTCGCCGCGGCCGTCCACGCAACGGTTGCGAGTCGCCGTCGCCGCAGGGATGATCGCTTCACGGGAACGAGGACGGCGAGATAGGGCGCGACATGGCTGGATCGGACAAGGCCACGGCAGGCGGAAGCGCGGAGGGCACGCCCTCTCCCGCGACCGACGAGGCCGCGCGTCGCCGGCGCGTCTGGCTGACGGGGCTGCGACAGGACCTGCTCGGCCCCATCGTGGCCATCCTCGACTACGCCGAGATGCTGCTCGAGGACTGCCAGGGCGAGGAGGCCGCGGGCGCGCGCGGCGACCTCGAGAAGATCCTGAACGCCGGCCGCCAGCTGCGTCGCATGGTGGACACCTTCTTCGAGAAGTCCTCGATCGAGTCTGGCCAGCTCGACCTCGACAAGCTCGGCACCAACATCCGCCACGACCTGCGCACGCCGCTGAACCACATCATCGGCTACAGCGAGATGCTCATCGAGGACGCCGAGGACGACGGCGACACGCAGCGCGCCGGCGACCTCTGCAAGATCCGCGACTCGGGCAACACGCTGCTCGGCCACTTCGACGAGATCCTCAGCGGTGAGACGCCGGTCGCGGTCGGCAGCGAGTCCACCACCGACTCGGGCGACCTGTCGCACCTGGTCGCCGGCGCGGTCAGCTCCATGGAGGAGTTCGCCGAGGAGGAGGAGCGCGAGGGACTGGCCGAGATCACCGGTCACGTGCTGGTCGTGGACGACAACGACATCAACCGCGACGTGCTTGCGCGACGGCTGGAGCGCCAGGGCCACGAGGTGGACAACGCCGAGAACGGCAAGCAGGCGCTGGAGATGCTCAGGGTGGGCGACTACGACGCGGTGCTGCTCGACATCCTGATGCCGCAGATGAACGGCTTCCAGGTGCTCGACAAGATGAAGGAGGACCCGGCCCTCGAGCACATCCCGGTGATCATGATCTCGGGCCTCGACCAGATCGATCCGGCTGTGCGCTGCATCAAGATGGGCGCCGAGGACTACCTGCCCAAGCCCTTCAACCCCACGCTGCTGAAGGCGCGTCTCGGCAAGAGCCTTGAGAAGAAGCAGCTGCGCGACCGCGAGGTGCAGCACCTCGCGGAGATCGAGCGGGAGAAGAAGCGCGCCGACGACCTGCTCTACGTCATCTTCCCCGACTCGATCGTGAACGAGCTGAAGGAGACCAATGCGGTCAAGCCGCGCCGCTACGACAACGTGGCCGTGCTGTTCACCGACATCGTGTCGTTCACCCCGTACTGCGACGGCAAGGATCCCGAGGAGATCATCGCCAGCCTGCAGACCCTCGTGGAGGGCCACGAGGAGCTCATGGCCGTCCACGGGATGCAGAAGATCAAGACCATCGGGGACGCCTTCATGGCGTCGGCCGGCCTGCTGACGCCGCTCGACAACCCGGTGCTCACCGCGGTGCGCTGCGGCCTGGACATGCTCGCCCAGGCCGACGCCCACGCCGCGCACTGGAAGCTGCGCATCGGCATCCACGCCGGGCCGGTCGTGGCGGGCGTGCTGGGCCGCGCGCAATACCTCTACGACCTCTTCGGCGACACGGTCAACACGGCCGCGCGCATGGAGAGCAATGGCGTCGCGGGCTCGGTCACGCTTTCGGGCTCGGCCTGGAAGCAGGTCGAGGGCTTCTGCGAAGGTGAGTCCCTCGGCGTCGTCGACGTCAAGGGCAAGGGAGAACTCGAGATCGTGCGCTTCGTCGGCTTCCGCGAGAACGCACCGGAGCCGGCATCTTGAAGATCCGCATCGTCGCCTCCGCGCCCGAAGCCCCCGAGGAGCGACAGTACCTCACGACCTTCGTGATCGACGACACGATCGCGATCGACGCCGGCTGCCTCGGCCTCTACGGCGAGCCGCAGGACCAGGCGCGCGTCACCGACGTGTTCCTCACGCACACGCACGCCGACCACGTGGCGACGCTGCCGATCTTCGTGGAGAACACCTACGCGGACCGGGAGCAGGTCGTCACCGTGCACGGGCACCGGGAGTCGCTGGACAGCCTGCGCCGCGACATCTTCAACGACCGCATCTGGCCCGACTTCGTGACGATGCGCAGCAAGGACCAGATCCCCTTCATGATGCTCTCGGAACTGAAGGCCGAGACGTCGGTGACGCGCAACGGGCTGCGCGTCACGCCGGTGATGGTGAACCACGTCGTGCCGACCTTCGGCTACATCGTCGAGGACGAGACATCCGCCGTGATCTTCGGCGCCGACTCGGGGCCGACCGATCGGCTGTGGGAACTCGCCGCCGACGTGAAGAACCTGAAGGCGGTCTTCCTCGAGGCCAGCTTCCCCGACGCGATGTCCGAGCTGGCCCACGTCTCGGCGCACCTCACGCCCAAGCTGCTCGCCGCCGAGGCGGCCAAGCTGCCCGCCGGCGTCGAGGTCGTCGCGGTGCACATCAAGCCGCGCCACCGCGCGCAGACCCTGGCCGAACTGGCCGCGTTGGACCTGCCAGGCCTCACCATCGGAGCCGGTGGGCGGTTGTACGAGTTCTGATCGCGGGCTGCGGCCTTTCCACGCCGAGGGCTCGCGAGTACCTTGGTCGGTCCCTCGCGGAGACGTGACCGCCGCGGTCGCGACGCCGACGAGGGAGCGTGGAAGGAAGCTCTTGGAAAGGGTCCCGACGATGAACCGCATCGCCTCTATCGCACTCCTGGCCGGAATGCTCTCGGCCACCGCCTGTCAGCAGTTCAGCGAGTTCGCCAACGAGATGGCGCCGAACAGCGCGATCAACTCCGCGCGCGCCGCGATGGGCGCGGGCGACCTCGGCGGCGCCCTCAACCTCTGGCAGACGGTGCTGACCACGGCGGCCGGCGACGAGGACCTGAAGAGCGAGGCGCTCTTCAACCTGGCGCTGATCCGGCTCTCCACCGACTCCGAATACCGCGACCTGAACGCCGCGCGCGGCCACCTGTCGGAGCTGCAGTCCATGGGTTCGGACTACCGCGCGCCCGAGACGGCCGCGCTGCTCAACATCGTCAACGAGATGGGCGGCCTGGTCGCGCAACTCGACGCCAAGGAGCAGGAGTTGATGCTCAAGGACGAGAAGATCCGCGAGATCGCGGAGACGGCGCTCGGCGCCTCGGCCGCCGGGCAGCCGTAGTCGTCCTGGCCTGACCGTCTAGGCCTTCAGCAGGGCCTCGATCTTCCCCAGCAGCCGGGGCAGTTCCACCGGCTTGGTGTCGTAGTCGTCGCACCCGGCGGCCAGCGCCTCTTCGCGGTCGGACGCCATGGCGTGCGCGGTCAGCGCGATCACGGGGATGCCCTGCGTGGCGTCCTCCTTCTTGAGGCGCCGCGTGGCCTCCCAGCCGTCGATGCCGGGCAGGCTCATGTCCATCAGGATCAGGTCGGGGGACTCGCTGCCGGCCATGGTCACGCCCTTCTCGCCGTCCTCGGCGCACACGACCTCGTAGCCCTTGCGCGTGAGACGGCGCGACAGCATGTCGCGGTTCATCTCGTTGTCTTCGACCAGCAGGATCTTCGCCATGGCTCCTATCCGTTCTCGATGCAACCCTTCACCAGGGAGGTGATCTCCCCCAGCAACTCGTCCCGACTGTGCTCGCCCTTGCGAAGCACCGTGGTCATGTAGCCGTTCAACGCCAGGCGATCCTCGTCCGTGAGGTCCTTCGCCGTGACCACGATGACCGGAATACTGTAGCCGTCGTCCTTCGCGCGCAGGTGCTTCAGGAACTCGAAGCCGTCCATCTCGGGCATCATCAGGTCGAGTAGCACCAGGTCGGGGTGAAGACTCTCCAGCTTGCTCAGCGCGACCCGGCCGTCCTCGGCCTCGGTCACGTCCCAGCCCTCCTGCGCGAGCACGCGCTGCAGCAGCTTGCGGGTTGCCTCCTCGTCCTCGACCACCAGCACCTTGCCGGGCCCGCGGTTGCGTCGCATGCGCCGGATGGCCCGCACCAGGCGGTCGCGGTTGATCGGCTTGGTCATGTACTCGCTGGCGCCCTGCGAGATGCCCTCCTCCTTCTCGTCGAGCATGGTGACGAGGATGACGGGGATCTCGCTGGTCTCCGGGTCGGCCTTGAGCTGCGCCAGCACGTCCCAGCCGTCCATGCCGGGCATGACCACGTCGAGCGTGATCGCCAGCGGCTTCAGCTTCTTCGCCAGCTGCAGGCCGACCTGGCCCGAGAGCGCGGTCACGACCTGGAAGCCCTCCTTGCCGAGGAAGCGCTGGGTGAGGTCGAGCACGGACGGGTCGTCGTCGATGACCAGCACCGTGGAGCCCTCAACCGAGGAGGTGTCGATCACGCCGTCCTCGGCCTGCGCGACGGGGGGCTCGGGCTGCTTCTCCTCGACCTCGGCCGGGATGCGGGCGGTGAAGGTCGTGCCCTTGCCCTCCTCGCTCGCGATCTCGATGTCGCCGCCCATCATGCGGCAGACCTTGCGGCTGATCGGCAGGCCGAGGCCGGTGCCGCCGTACTTGCGCGTGGTGCTGGCGTCGGCCTGCGTGAACTCGTCGAAGACCTTGTCCATCTGTTCCTGCGTCATGCCGATGCCGGTGTCGGACACGGCGAAGACCAGCCACTCGACCTCTTCGATCGTCTCGCGCGTCGCGGCCAGCGTGATCTTGCCGTCCTTGGTGAACTTGCACGCGTTGCTGAGCAGGTTGAACAGCGTCTGGCGCACCTTGGTCTTGTCGGCGTTCATGCGGCCTGCCGCATCCTCTGCGACGACCACGAGCTCGTTGTCATTCTTCGAGGCCAGCGGTCGCGCGGTGGTCACGACCTCGTCGATCAGCTCCGGCACGTCGAAGTCCTCGACGTAGAGCGTCATCTTGCCGGCCTCGATCTTGGACAGGTCGAGCACGTCGTTGATCAGCGCGAGCAGGTGCTGGCCGGCGCTGCGGATCTTCTTGAGGTCGTCCGCGTACTGGTCGTTGCCCTCGTCCTGCGCGTCCTCGAGCAGCATCTCGCTGTAGCCGATGATCGCGTTCATCGGGGTGCGCAGCTCGTGGCTCATGTTCGCCAGGAACGTGCTCTTGTACTGGTTGGCGCGCACGGCGGTGGAGCGCGCCTCCTCGACCTTGCCGCGCGCCGACTGCAGGTTCTCGGCCATGCTGTTGAAGGCCTGGGCCAGCTCGCCCATCTCGTCGCGCGTCTCCATGTCGATGCGGTGGTCGAGGCTGCCGCCGCCGATCACGCGCGCGCCGACGTTCAGCGCGGAGAGGCCCTTCGACACGTAGCGCGAGAACCACAGGCCGACCGTCACGGCCATCAGCCCGGTGACGATGAAGATGATCAGCGACCAGCGGTCCGTGGTCTCCGCCACGGAGCGGAGGTTCTCGGCCGCCGCCGTGACGTGCTTGATCTCCTCGTCGCGCAGTATCCAGAGCTCCGCCGAAGCCTCGGCCACGAGCTTGTTGAAGCTCCCCCCATTGCCCTCGACGAGCAGGTCGAACTCCGACGGCATCGCCGTGACCGCGGCTGCAAAGGCGTCCAGCCGGGCCTGGTCCTCGGCCTCCTCGAGCCCGCGCAACGTCTCGACCTGCTGTCCCATCGCCGCGATGCGATCCCGGATGTCCTCGACGACGTCGTCGCCCACCGACACGCCCTGATCGACGACGATCGTCGCGAACACGCGTCCCTTGTTGGCGAAGTCGTCGATGTCCGTCCGCAGCGCGGCGACCATCAGCCCGCGGTTCACCGCCAGGTTGAGCTCCTCCACGCTGGCGTCGCGCTGCTTGTTGCTCCAGTAGCCGATCGCGACGTTGCTGCCGACCATCAGCAGGATCGCGAGCAGGCAGATGGCGAGTCGCGCGCGCAGCGTCAGCAGGCGCGACTTCTCGGCGACGGTCGAGAGGCCCGAACTCGCCGCGCCGGCCACGTTCGAGAGGGACGAGGTGGCGGCGGGAGCGACCTTGCGACTGAACAGACGCCCCGCACCTCGCACCGCGCCCAGCGCGCGCTCGAGTCCGGACTCGTCCTTGCCCTTGTCGCTCATCCGGCCATCCCTCGGATGCTCACGCGCGGCGTCCCTCCACCAACCTGCGGCGCGCCCCGGGCGCCATGGCGCGAAATCGTATCAGAAGGCCCCCTAGGGCAACCGCTTGGTGCCTTCCCAAAGCGCGTCGGCAGGGTATGGTCGGCGCGCCGGACGGCCGACACCGGGAGATGCCGGCCGCACCCTCCACTGCATGCAACGGAGCGATTGGGATGGAGCAGACACCAAGGCCGACAGCCGGGGAGTCCTGGACGGGCGTCGCGCACGACAAGGCCGCGATCGCCGCCGAACTCGCCGCGCGCCTGCGCAGCCACGCGCCCAAGGAAGCCGCGAAGGAGCTGGCCAAGCAGACCGACGAACTCGCGGCCGCCACGTTGCAGTCGATGCACGCGCCGCAGGCGCTGGAGTTCATGGCGGCGATGGACGCCGGTCAGCGCACGGCCGTGCGCAGCAAGGCGAGCTCGCGCCGACTCGAGCAGTGGGCCGTCAACGAGACGCACGAGTCCGGCACGCTGGGCAGGCTGATGGAGCTGCCCGCGGGCGTGTTCGCACCCGAGACCGGTGTCGCCGACGCGGTCGAGCAGCTGCGCGAGCTGGTGAAGAAGGCCTTCATCACCTACCTCTACATCGTCGACGGCGACAAGAAGCTGGTCGGCCTGGTCGCGATGCGCGAGCTGGTGCTGGCGGACAGGTCGCAGACGCTCGCCGACATCATGCTGCGCGAGCCCTTCTCCATGCCGCCCGAGATGACCATCGAGGACGGCATGAAGGCCGCCGTGGCGCGGCACTTCCCCGTCTACCCCATCTGCGACAGCGACGGGAAGCTGGTCGGGCTGGTTCGCGGCGAGGACCTCTTCGAACAGACCATGGTGCAAGTCATCGTGCAGGCCGGTTCAATGGTCGGCGTCGAGAAGGAGGAGCGCGTGACCACCGCCTGGCCGCGCAGCCTGCGCCTGCGCCACCCGTGGCTGCAGCTCAACCTGGTGACGGCGCTCGTCGCCGGCTTCGTGGTGAGCCAGTTCGAGGGCACGCTGAACCAGCTCGTCGTGCTCGCCGCCTTCCTGCCCATCCTCGCCGGCCAGTCGGGCAACACCGGCTGCCAGGCCCTGGCCGTGACGCTGCGCGGCATGACGCTGGGCGACCTGAAGGACAAGCGCACCTCCTGGATCGTCAGCAAGGAGGCCATGCTCGGCCTGATGAACGGCGCGATGGTCGGCGTCTTCGCCGCGGCCGTCATGTACGTCTACGCGATCAACAGCGAGAGCGGCGCCGACAAGGCCCCGATGCTCGCCTTCGTCGTGTGGTTGGCGATGGTCGGAAGCTGCGTCGCCAGCGGCATCACCGGAACGCTGGTCCCCATCGCACTGAAGAAGTTCGGCGCCGATCCGGCCACGGCCTCCAGCATCTTCCTCACCACGGCCACCGACGTGGTCAGCATGGGCATGCTGCTGGGCCTGGCGAGCGCGATGGTGCTCTAGCCGGACCGGGTTTTTCTTCATCGCGAGGCACGCGCCGCTCCGGACGGCGCCCCCGCGGTCGTATCCTCGCCTTCGTCGTCACTCGCGCATCACGAGGATGGAGGAACGTCTGGTGAAGTTGAACGTGAAGGGACTCGGCCTCGCGGCCGGGCTGTTGTGGGGCGGTAGCCTGCTGGTCGTCGGCCTGGCCGCCACGTACCTGGGCCTCAAGGAAGGCAACAGCTACTACGGGAAGGACTTCCTGTTGGCGATGGCCTCGATCTACCCGGGCTACAAGGGCACGCCCGAGATGGGCGCGACGCTGATCGGCGCCCTGTACGGGTTGGTCGACGGGTTCATCGGCGGCGCGATCTTCGCGTGGCTGTACAACCGTTTCGCGAGATCCTCGTCGAACTGACGCGGTCCGCTTGACGTCTTCTCCGATGTGGCCGTAGGCTCGATGCCCGGTCGGCGCGATGAGGGCCGACCGGGGGGAAGGCCACAAGGGAGGTCGTCATGGGCAAGCGAATCGGCAAGCGGTTCCATCACAAGCCGACAGGCTCCGCGTTCCACCGGCTGCGCGTCGACGAGACGCTGCGGGATGCCGACCAGGGGCGCAAGGAACCCAGTCACCTCGTGATCTTCCACGAGTCCAGCGACCACAACACCGGCGTCGTCTCCGAGGTGCTGTCGGTCGGCGCCGCGCCGGAGAACACGGCGATGGGCGCCGGCATCGAGTTGCTCTGTTCCCCCAGCGAATCGCACGCGCACCATCGCATGTTCCACAAGGTGGGCGTGTGCTGCGCGCACCTCGCGGATCACCACGTCGAGAAGCTCAAGAAGCACGACCGCGTCAGGGCGGTGGTGAAGAACGAGCGCCGCCCAGGCCCGACGGTCGTTCACGGCATGGGCAACGACGCCGGCGACCCGCACGAAGATGCCGCACACGAGGCCGCCGAAGTGGCCAATGCGCGGAGCTGGTGCCTGGACGAAATCGGCCTCTCCACCGGATCGAACGCGCCGACCGGCAAGGGCGTGAAGGTCGCCGTGCTGGACACGGGGCTCGACTTCGACCACCCCGACTTCATCAACCGTCCGAACATCGGGAACGAACACCACAACAACGTGGACGGCGAGACGATCGAGGACGAGAACGGCCACGGCACGCACGTCGCCGGGACGATCGCCGGCCCGATCCAGTCGAACGGCGACCGCCGCTACGGCGTGGCCCCGGACGCGGAACTGCTGATCTGCAAGGTGCTCGACAAGCACAGCAACGGCGTCTACGACAGCAAGATCATCGAGGCCATCGAGTGGGCCGCGCAGAAGGGCGCGCGCGTGATCTCGATGAGCCTGGGCAGCCCGCGCGAGGTCGGCGACGACTACGCGTCGGCCTACGAGAACATCGCCAGCATCCTGCTCGAGGACGACGGCGTGTTGATCGTCGCCGCCAGCGGCAACTTCAGCAGCCGGACGATGTTCACCAAGCCGGTCGGCAACCCGGCCGCCTGCCCTTCGCTGATGGCCGTGGGCGGCGTGCGGAAGACCAAGACGGTGTCCACCCAGAGCGCCTGCACGATGGACAGCATCGGCATCGTGGACATCGCGGCGCCGGGCGTGAAGGTCTACTCCGCCTTCGCGGGAGGCGGATACGCGCAGCTCACCGGCACGAGCCAGGCCACGCCGCACGTCGCCGGCGTCGCGGCGCTGCTGATCCAGTCCGACCCCACGCTCAAGGGGACGGCGCTATGGAAGAAGTTGAAGCAGTCGGCGCTGACCCTGCCCGGCCAGACGGCGGAGGATGTCGGCGCCGGCCTGGTGCAGGCCCCACCCGCGACCTGAGGTTGCCATGCTCGTCCACATCTCGGTGAACAAGGAACTGCGTCACGACACCAAGGCCATGGTGCGGCTCATGCAGGAGATCGTGGACACCTCGGGCATGCAGGGCGCGAACACGGAGCGCTTCCACAAGTTCGCCGTGCTCAGCGGGCACATCGACCCTGGGCGCGTCGCCGAGATCGAAGCGCTCGAGCACGTGACCGCGGTCGAGCCCGACCAGGAGCGGTTCCCGCTCCAGTGAGCGCAGCTACTTCGCCTTGAGGATCCGTGCCGCGCGCGCGTAGTCCTTCGGCTTGACCCACAGGATCATGCCGAACAGGCCGTTGCCGGCCGCCACCGCATCGGCCGCGGTGACGTTGATCTTCTCCTTGCCGAGGTTCTCGATCTGGCGCCAGACGGCGCCGACCTCGTCGAGGCCCTGCACCAGGAAGCCGCGCTTGGTCTTCGACAGGCGCCAGCCGTTCTTCTTCGCCACGCGGCGCACCGCGGACATGTCCTCGGACACGAGGTCGAGCTGCGACTTGCCGCCCTTGGCCGGGAAGCCGTGGAAGGCGACCAGGTTCACCCCGGCTTCCTTCAGCTTGCCCAGGATGGCTGCGCCCTGACCCGCGCGACTCGGCGCGGTGAGGTAGCAGTAGTTGACCCGCTTCACCTTGACCCGACTGGCCATCGATCACCTCCGTGCCCGGAGGTTAACCCTAAGGCACGGCGCAAGTCTCGTCGTTCGGGATATAGCTGAACTGCGCCACGGCCCCCGAGCCGGACAAGCGCACGTCCACGCGGTCCACGCAGGCGCTGCTGCCGAACTGCACCGTCTGGATGTTGTTGTCGTCGAGCCCGGGCACGTCGACCTGACTCACGAGTTCGCCTTCCAGCCAGCACTGGATCTGCGCGCCGTCGGCTTCGTCGATGTCCACCAGGACCATCGAGCACAGCTCTACGCCGAACAGATCGCTCTTGCTGAAGTCGAACGTGATCACTCCGCCCGCGGCGTCGTCGTCGGGGTCGTCCACCACGTCGTCGCCGCCCCCGTCGTTGTTCTCCGCGACGATCACGAGCATGCCGTAGTCGACGCCCTTGATCTGGCCGCTGCCGTATCCGGGCGTGACCAGGTCGGTGTCGCCGCCCGTCGGCGCGGTCGAGTCGAACAGCACGGCCAGCTTGGGCCCGCCGCCCAGTGTCTGCGCGAAGATCAGGAAGCCCTCGTCCCAGAGCCAGTCGGTGTCGACGATCTCGCCGGCGACCTTCGGCGCGCCCGCGAAGTCCTTGTCGAAGTCGTAGAGGACACACTGCGTGCCCTCCGCGTGCAACGTCGACGGCCCGGCCACGGCGACCCCGCGGCGCTCCGCGAAGTACGCGGTGAAGGCGACACCGGTGTGCACCAGGCTCGGGGGCAGCAGCAGGTTCATGTCGCGCGCACCGTTCCCGTCCAGCGTGCCCGTCGAGACGCGCACGACGTCGAGTCCGAGGCTCGGCACCGCGGCCGTGAGCAGGTACGGCTGGTGCGGATGGCCGTCCAGGCTCACCACGATCTCCGGCAGCACGCCGGGGACGGTGTCGGCGTCCACGGAGTAAGGGGTCTCGGCCGCGAAGGCCGGGGTGGCGAGGATGCCCGCCACCGCGAGCGTCAGGCTGAGGGCGTGGATCGACATGGGTGTCTCCAGGATGCGGTCTCGGGTCGCGCCGGGCGACGGTCGCAACGAGCCCCCCGGCCCGAGGGATCATGCTCACCCGGATCACGGGATCGCGCAACCTGCTAGCGTCGCGCCGCATCGAGTAACATCCCGGACATCATGAAACAGACCACCACGACCGCTCCTTCCCTGGCTCTCTCCACCTTGCTGCTGCTGCTCGCCGGTTGCAGCTCCATGTACTACTCGACCATGGAGAGCTTCGGGGTGCACAAGCGCGACATCCTCGCGGACCGCGTCGAGGCCGGACGCGACAGCCAGGAAGATGCGAAGGATCAATTCCAGACGACGCTCGAGGCGTTCAAGGACGTCTCAGGCTTCGACGGTGGCGACCTCGAGGAGTTCTACGGGAAGATCAACAGCGAGTACGAACGCTGCGAGGCGCGCGCGAACGCGGTGCACGAGCGCATCGAAGGCATCGAGGACGTGGCAGAGGCGCTCTTCTCGGAGTGGCAGGCCGAGATCGAGGAATTCACCAGCGCCGAACACCGTTCACGCAGCGAGGAGATGCTGCGCGACACGCAGGATCGCTACGCATCGCTCATGAACGTCATGAGAAAGGCCGAGGATCGCATGACGCCGGTCTTGAAGGCGTTCAGGAACGAGGTCATGCTTTTGAAGCACAGCCTGAATGCGCAGGCCATCGCCTCGCTGCAGGCCAATGTGACGTCCATCGAATCCGATTTGGCGGTGCTCGTGCGGGACATGGAAGCGTCCATCGCCGAAGCGGATGCATTCATTGAGTCGCTTGGTTAGCCACGGGCCCTGATCGGGTCCGCAGAACGGGAGGCGCACATGGATCTTGTCTGGTCATTGGTGATCGGCGGAGTCGCCGGGTTCCTCGCCGGGAACATCATGAAGGGCGGGGGCTTCGGAGTCCTCGGCAACATCATCGTCGGCATCCTGGGCGGCATCCTGGGCGGTTGGCTCTTCGGCGTGCTCGGCTTCGGCACGGACGGCGGCCTGATCGGCCGGCTGATCACGGCCCTGGTCGGCGCCGTGGTGCTGCTGTGGATCGTCGGCCTGATCAAGGGCAAGGGCGGCGGCAGCTGAGCCAGGCGGTGACGCGCCGCCGTCGGCGGCGCGACACGGCCCACAGCGTTCGCCAATTCGGCGCGATCAGCCGGGGAACCACTCCGGCTCGTTGCCCGCCTTCCACTTGATGTTGCAGCCGATGCTGCGCGGCTGTTCGCGTGTCGGTTCGCGACCCGCCAACACCGCGTCGGCGGCGGCACGAAGGTCTTCGCCCGTCACCGGCACGTCGTTGCCGGGGCGGCTACCGTCGAACTGCCCGCGGTACGCGAGCGCGCCGTGCCTGTCGAACAGGAAGAAGTCGGGCGTGCAGGCGGCTCGGTAGGCCTTCGCCACATCCTGGCTCTCGTCGAAGAGGTACGGGAAGTCGTAGTGGTGCGCGACCACTTCGCGCGCCATGGCCTCGGGATCGTCCTCGGGGTGCGTGGCGACGTCGTTGGAGTTGATCGCGACGACCGCCAGGCCGCGCTCTCCGTACTCGCGCGCGAACTCCGCGAAACCGACGCGCAGGTGTTGCACGAACGGGCAGTGGTTGCAGATGAAGGCGACCAGCAGGCCGGGCGCGTCCCTGAAGTCGGAGAGCCGCACGGTCGTGCCGTCGGCGCCTGGCAGTTCGAAGTCGGGGGCGCTCTCCCCCAGGGGCAGCAACTGCGTGGACTCGGTCTTCACCATCGTCTCACTCCTCCGGTCTCCGATTCCTGTCTAGCTCAGTCGAACGACGCCTCCACGATTTCGCGCGTCTCGCGCTCGAGCGTCTCGGCTTCCTCGCGCAGCGCGTCCAGCCCGGCGCGGCGCTGGGTCACCCAGGCGGCGTCCGTGATCGCGCCGAGGTTGATCTGCACGTTGTAGACGGCGCCGAGGACGCCCGCCCGCCCCATCAGCGCGCCCACACCCGCGTCCGTGACGGAGGCCGGGTTGCCCTTCTCCGCGGCCACGCGGCACAGGCGCATCGCGGCCAGGGTCAGCTCCGCCGTGCGGTAGGGAACGTCGGTGGCGTGCTTGTAGCCGTCCTGGATGGCGGTGTCGCGCGCGGCGCGTTCCTCGGGCGTGGCCTTCGGCATGCGCATCGCGACCAGCACGTCGTTGAACGCCTCCGTGTCGGCGTCCACCGCGCGCATCAGGTCGTCCTTCACCTCCTGGCACGACATCGCCAGTTGCTCCATCTCCTCGCGGCAGCCCTCCATGCCCTTCTTGGCGAAGGTGAGGTTGGCGACCATCGCGCCGAGCGACGCGGCCAGGCTTCCCGCCAGCGCGGCGATCGAGCCGCCGCCCGGAGCGGGCGAAGGGCGCGACACCTCGTCGGCGAAGTCGTTCAGCTTCATCGACGCAAGCGTCCCGTCGGTGGACGGCAGACCGAGCACCGCCTTCTCGGGCTCGAACGCCGCGACGTCGCGCAGGCCCATCGACTGCACGGCCGTCTCGACCACGTCGCCGGCCGGCACGCCGCGGCTGGCCCCCTGCTGACGCAGGTAGTGCTCGCCCGACTCGCGCAACGCCGCGTAGGGCACCATGCCGACGACCTCGCTGCCCGTGACCAGCAGGCCGCGCTCGATCGCGAGGCGGCGGCACTCGTCGAGCACGACGTGCGCCGGCGTGACCTTGAAGTTGGTGAGGTTGATCGAGATCTGCGCGCGGTTGTATTCGGGGATGACCCAACCGACGCCGCGGCACTCGGTGAAGCTGCCGCGCCGCATGACGTTCTTGCCCTCGAGGTCGTCGGGATCGCGCCCGAAGAACTCCATCTCCTCGTGGATGTCGAGGTCGTGCTTGTCACTGCTGTGGGCCGCCAGCTCGGCGAGGCTCTTGAAGACGCCCTCACAATACCCGCACGGCCAGGCGTTCCTGCTCGGCTGGTACTTCACCAGCGCTCCGCTGGAGTAGAAGGCGTTCTTCTGGTTCCTGCGCACCGCGCGGCCCGTCTCGCGGATCTCGCCCGCGATCTCGTCGGCGTGGTCCTTGCGCGTCGAGTTGAGGTTCACGTTGTAGGCGATCAGGAACTCGCGCGCGCCGATCGTGACCACGCCGGTCTTCGCGTTGAACACGGCCGGGCCGAAGTCGGGGCGCCACTCGGGACGGTCGAGCTTCTCGGGCAGTGCCTCGTACTCGCCCGCGCGCACCTTGGCCAGCGAGCGGCGTTCGGGGATCTGCGCGGCGCGGTCGTAGAGCCAGACCGGGATCTTCAGCTCCTCGCCCACGCGGCGTCCGACCTGCTTGGCGATCTCCACGCAGTCGTCCATGGACACGCCAGCCACGGGCACGAACGGGCACACGTCGGTGGCGCCGTGGCGCGGGTGCGCGCCCTCGTGCTTCGTCATGTCGATCACCTCGGCCGCTCGTTCGATGGCGCGGAACGCGCCCTCCGCGACGGCCTCGGGAGAACCGAGCAGCGTGACGACGGTGCGGTTCGTCTCCGCGCCCGGGTCGACGTCGAGGATCGAGACGCCCTCGACCTCCCGTACGGCGGCCAGGATCTGCTCGATCTTCTTCAGGTCCCGGCCTTCGGAGAAGTTCGGGACGCACTCGACGAGTCGTTCGGTCATGGGATGTCCACCCGGTGTCACGGATTGCCCGCTGCACCACGCATTATGTCGCGCAACGGGCCGATGGACGAGACCAACCCGGGATAGCGCTCCGCGCCGGCCGCCGCGCCCACGCCTCTCGATCCACGGGTACGATGGGATCCGTCCAGGCACCCGATCCTCCCGCCCGAATCCGGAGGCGCCGGCCATGTTCTCACTCCTGCTCCTGCTCGTCCTCCTCGCGGCACCGACCGCCGAGGAGCCTCGCTCCGACATCTGCGCTGGCGCGCTGCTCGCGCCGCCGCCCGCCCACGCCGTGGAGCCCCCGTCCGCGTCCGCGGAGGACGGGGGCCCCCCGCTGATCGACATCATGCTGGTGTACACGCCGGCGGCGCGCATCGCCGCGGGCGGCACGACCGCCGTGCAGGACCTCGTCGCGGGCTATGTCGATTCGGCCAACGACATCTACGCGGACAGCGGCGTCGCGCACCGGCTGCGCCTCGTGCACACCGAGGAGGTGACCTACACCGAGTCGGGCAACCTGATCACGGACCTCGCGCGGCTGAAGAACCCGTCCGACGGTTTCATGGACGGCGTGCACGCGCTGCGCGATGCGTTCGGCGCCGACATCGTCTCGCTCGCGACCAACGAGCCCTCCGCCGGCACCGGCTACCTGATGGACCCCGTCTCGCCCTCGTTCGAGGACAGCGCGTTCAACGCGGTCGGCGCGAACATCCTGCCGCACGTGCTCGCGCACGAGGTCGGGCACAACATGGGCCTCAACCACAACAACCCGCCCGGACCGGCGACCGGCAGCAGCGCGTTCTGCTACAGCTTCGGCTACCGCACGCCGGACGACGCCTGGCGCAGCGTGATGTCGAGCTCACCGGGGGACCAGGCCTTCCTGTTCAGCAACCCGGCGCTCACCGTCGGCGGCTTCCCATTCGGGATCGCGGGCGGCGGCTGCCCGAACGACGCGGCCGACGCGGTCGCCTCGATGGCGGGGACCGACGACGTCGTCGCGGCCTTCCGCCCCACCGTCGTACCGGTGGACGCGTTCATCGATCTCGGCCAGGGGCTCGCGGGGACGCACGGCACGCCACTGCTGGTCGGCACGGGCACGATGATCGCGCCCGCTCCGGTGACGCTGACGTTGAGCAACGCGCTGGAGAACTCCACCACGGCGCTCGTGATCGGGCTTGCCGGCCTGGGCGCACCGTTCAAGGGCGGCACCATGGTCCCGCAGCCCGACGTGCTCGTGACGGGCCTGCCCACCGACGGCGTGGGCGGTTTCCTGGTCTCCGCGCCGTGGCCCGGCGGGCTGCCGTCCGGGTTCTCCACCTGGTACCAGTTCTGGGTCACGGACGCGGCCGGCCCGATCGGCTTCTCCGCAAGCAATGGGGTCGTCGGGACGACGCCCTGACGGTCAGGCCGGCGCGCCCGCCAACGTGTGTTCGTGCGCATGGTGGTCGCGCGCCGAACGCCACGACTGCCACATCGCGCCCGGACCGGCGGCCGCGTTGCGCAACATGTCGCGCACCGGCTGGTAGCGCCACGCCGCTCGTCCGCTGAGCGCCCATCCGTGCATGTGCAGCCGCGTCATCTCGCGGTAGAACTCGTCCAGCGGCATCGCGGTCGGCAACACCGCGTGCATCATGTCGAACAGGCTCCAGTCGCGCGTGGTGAGTTGCGCCTCGGTGTCGTCGAAGAGCGTCGTGCCGACCAGCGGCGTCTCCACCGTGAAGTCGATCATCGTGGTCTTCATGCGCGTAGCCGCGGCGCGAATCGCCGCGAAATCCTCGTGCGTCGCGTCGGAGGGCACGGTGATCGCGGCGGACACGCAGATGCCCATGCGCCGCAGTGTCGCGACCGCCTCCTCGGCGATGGCCATCGAGCTGCCCTTGCCGATCTGGTGCAGCCGTGACGCGGAGTGACCGTCGATCCCGAGGAACACCCACTTCAGACCGATGTCCTTCCAGTGCTCGAGGATGTCGGCGTGGTTCAGCACGCTGTCGGCGCGCGTCAGCATGTACCAGTTCTTGCGAATGCGTTCGGCGTCCACGGAGTCGGCCAGGCGTTGCAGCGCCTCGGGAGCCTGGAGCGGCTCGAAGTCCGCGAGGAAGACGTTCGGCTCCGTGATGCCGTGCAGTTCCTCCATCACGTCCGGCAGCCGGCGCGTGAACAGGCTGCCGTCCAACTTGCTCATGGTGCAGTAGCGGCAGTTGAAGCGGCAGCCCTCGGTGTGCATCAGGTAGGCCATGCGGCTGATGCCGCCGAGCGAGTAGCGGCCGCGTGCCTTGCCGAGCAGCGTGCGGTCGGGCACGCCGTAGTCCTCCACCAGGTTCGGCACGGGCTGTTCGCGCCGCCAGTGACCGGGATCGTCCTGCCACCACACGCCGGGAACGCCGGCGAGGTCGTAGCCGCTCTCCCAGGCGGACACGACCTGCGGCACGATGCGCCCGACGACGGCGATGTAGAACGCCGGCAGCAGCGCGTCGGCCAGCGGGTGCGTGAAGTCCTCCGGGCGGTCGGTGACGTGCGTGGCGCCGTAGTCGGCCGCGCCCACGAGCAGGATGCGGATCGTCGGGAAGCGATGCTTCAGGTGACCGAGCACGGCATCCAGCGAGCCGTGCGAGAGGTGCATGACCGACACGACCGCGATGTCGGGGACGAAGTCGCCCAGCTCACGGTCGAGGTTGGGTGTCACGCGCATATCCACGAAATGACAGGCGTGACGCTCGCGCAGGGCGGGCGCGATGAAGATCTCGGTCAACGCCTCGGTCAGCGCGAAGCGCGCCAGGTAGGAGCGACGGGCGAAGGGCGGACGCAGCAGCAGGATGTTCATGGCGACCCTCGAAGCCTTTGGAACGGAACGTTTCCCGAACCATCGGTCGAATCCATCCATCTGAACAATGAATCAATGGCATACTGAGCATTCATTTTATGAATGCATATGCGGAGTCTCGCGCATGGAACTCGACCAGCTGCGTGCCTTCCTCGCCGTGAGCGAAGCGGGCGGTTTCACGCGGGCGGCGACGGTGCTCGCCTCCACCCAGCCCACGCTCAGCCGCCAGGTGAAGGCGCTCGAAACCGAGCTCGGCCAGCCCCTCTTCGATCGCCTCGGCCGCCACATCCAACCGACGACCTTCGGCAAGGTCTTCGCGAAGCGCGCGCGCGCCCTGCTCGCCGATGCCGACGCACTGCTCGCCGCCGGCTCGGACGTGGAAGGCGAACTCGCCGGCGAGTTGCGCCTCGGCGTTGCCGACAGCGTTGTGCTCAGCCGCTTCCCGCGCATCCTGGCGCGCTTCAACCGGCGACACCCGGACGTGCTCGCGCACATCCAGACCGGCTCCTCGCCGCAGATCCTCACCTGGGTGCGCGACGGCCGCTGCGACGCCGGCCTGTGCATGCTGCCGCAGGCGCACCCGGGGCTGGTGTTGCGCCCGCTCTGGAACGACCGCTTCATCGCGATCTCCACGCCGTGCCACGCGCTGGCCGGGCGACGCGTGCCGCTCGAGGTCTTTGCCGCCCAGCGGCAGATCCTGATCAGCCCGGGCACGCTCAGCCACCAGGTGCTCACGGCCGCGTACCAGTCGCAGGGCCTCCCGCTCGTGCCCGCCATGGACTTCGACAACTTCACGCTCATCGCGGAGTTCGTCGCGGCGGGCGTCGGGGTCGGCATCTGCTCCTCCACCGTGGCCGAGCCGTACCTGAAGGCCGGGACCGTGAAGCACGTGCGCATCGGCATCATCGACCGCATCACACGACGGCTCGGTCTGGTGCTGCACGCGGACCGCGCCGCCTCGCCATTGCTCTCTGCGCTGGTGGCCGAGATCGACCGCCCGGCGAAGCGCGGATCGCGGCGCCGTACCACGCGCTGAGCGCCCGTCGACCGGCGCCCCACAAGGCGGCGAATCGACTGTAGACTGATGGAATCAGCCGCGGACCGTCCGCCGGGGAGTCCCGGGATGCGCCGTGGACCTCCGAGGGGATGGACGATGCGGATGCGTAGCGCGTGGATCGGTCTGGGCCTGGCACTCGCCCTGGCTGTTCCGGCGACAGCCCAGCAGAACGTGCTGCTGATCATCGCGGACGACTGCGGCGTGGACCTCATCGGCGCCTACGGCGAACACCCCGGTGCGGCCAACACGCCGGTCATCGACCAGCTCGCCGCCGACGGCGTGCTGTTCCGCAACGCCTGGGCGAACCCGAGTTGCTCGCCTACGCGCGCGACGCTGCTGACCGGACGCTACGCGTTCCGCACCGGCATCGGCCTGGCGATCAATTGGTTCTCCGACACCTTTGAGCTGCACCCGGACGAGGTCACGCTGCCCGACGTGCTCGGCGCGACGCACGACACGTTCGCCGTGGGCAAGTGGCACATCTCGATCCGTTCGGCGAGCGACGCCGATCACCCGAACCTGATGGGCTTCGACGAGTTCCACGGGAACCTCTCGATCTTCCCGGGCTTCATCAGCGACGACTACTACGACTTCGTGAAGATCATCAACGGCGTCACGACGCAGTCGACGACCTACTCGACGACCGACACCGTGAACGACGCGCTCACGCTGATCTCCTCCACCAGCGAGCCGTGGTTCATGTGGGCGGCCTTCAACGCGCCGCACGCGCCGTTCCACAAGCCGCCGCCGAGCCTGCACACGTACAACCTGCCGCCGAACGTGGCCGACGACATCCCGATGCACGGTCGGGCCATGATGGAGGCCATGGACACCGAACTGGGCCGGCTCTTCGCGAGCATGGACCCGGCGGAGCTGGCCGACACGCTGATCATCTTCGTGGGCGACAACGGCACCGACAAGCCGATCGTGCTCCCGCCCTGGGACAAGAACAGGGCGAAGAACACGATCTGGGAAGGCGGCCTGAACGTGCCGGTGATCGTGAAGGGCCCCGGCGTCGTGGCCGGCGCCGAGTGCGATGCACTGATCAACCTGACCGATGTCTTCGCGACGGTCGCGGACCTGAAGGGCCTGCCCTTCCCCAGCGCGGCGGACTCCGTCAGCATGCTGCCGTACTTCAGCAACCCGGCGCAGCCCTCGATCCGCCCGACCGTGTACAGCGAGTTCTTCCGGAACAACGGCTACGGGCCGTACTCCGAGTGGAAGCGCGCCATGCGCGACGACCGGTTCAAGCTGATCTGGGAGTACGACAACTCGTTCGCGCCCACGACGACGCACCTCTACGACCTCGACACCGACCCGTTCGAGCTCGTCAACCTGCTCGACACGCCCCCGCTCTCGCCCACGGCGCAGGCCGCGCACGACGCCATGGCCCTGGCCATGTTCGAGAAGATGCCGCTCTGGCTGGACGTCGGGCACGGCCTGGCCGGCACGCTCGGAACGCCGCTGCTCCAGGGATCGGGCGTGCCGATCGTCGGCAACTCCATCGCCCTTTCGCTGACCCGTGCACGCCCGAATGCGCAGACCGCGCTCGCCATCGGATTCACCACGCTCAGCCTTCCGCTGAAGGGCGGCATCATCGTGCCCGCGCCGGACATCCTGTGGACGGGACTGGTCACGGACGGCCTCGGCGAACTGACGCTGACCGCGAACTGGCCGGTGCCGCTGCCCACGGGCCTGCGCCTCTCGTTCCAGCACTGGATCGTCGATCCGGTGGGACCGTCCGGTTTCGCCGCCAGCAGGGCGCAGCTGCTCAACGCTCCCTGAGCCGGCGCGGCTACAGCCCGGCCAGCAACTCGTCCACCAGCGGCGGGATCACGTCCGCCGCGCGGCCGGGCACGAAGCGGTCGTCGGGGTGCAGGTTGTCGGGCGGGTCGAGGCTGTTGACGATCGTCCGCGCGCGGACGGCGCGCGCCGCGGCGAGGAAGCCCGCCGCCGGGTAGACCAGGCCGCTCGTGCCCACGGAGAGGAAGTCGGTGCACTCCAGCAGCGCGGCCTCGATGCGCTCCATGTGGTACGGCATCTCGCCGAACCAGACGATGTCGGGGCGCAGCCGTGGATGCCCGCACGCATTGCAATGCACGAACTCGCCCTCGTCGGTGTGCTCGGTGTCCTCGACGGCCGCGCCGCAGGCCTCGCAGCGCAGCCGCGCCAGCTCGCCGTGCATGTGCAGCGGCCGGCTGCCGGCGCGCTCGTGCAGCGGGTCCACGTTCTGCGTGACCAGCGTGCAGGGCACGCCCGCCGCGGCGAGTTCCTGCTCGAGCCGCGCCAACGCGTGGTGCGCGGGGTTGGGCTGCACCTCGCCCAGCGCGGATCGACGCATCTGGTAGAAGCGCCAGACCATCACGGGGTCGGCCGCCCAGGCCTCGGGCGTGGCCACCTCCTCCACGCGGTGTCCCTCCCACAGCCCGCCCGCGCCGCGAAAGGTCGCCACCCCCGAGTCGGCCGACACGCCCGCCCCGGTGAGGATCACGAAGGACCGCGCGCTCACGACAGCACCCAGCGCCTCGACCAGCGCCACGTGAACCAGCCGACGCCCAGGCCCCAGCCGATCAGGAACAACCACCAGGGGTACGCGGTCGGCACGGTGTGCGCGTCGATCGCCGGCTGATTCCACAGGAACGACGCAATGATCGCGACACCGGCCGCGATCTCGATCAGCCAGTCGACCGGGCGCAGAACCTCGTGGCGCCGCGTGTCGGGCTCGGACAGGATCGCGACAGCCGAACCGATCAACGCCAGCGACACCAGCACCGGCGCGAGCACCGGCGAGGTCCAGGGCAAGGGGATCAGGAACAGCACGTCCCAGGTCATCGGGCTGTCCGGCCAGCCGACGAAGGCCATCAACGCGAGGTAGTAGACGATGTCCCACACGCCGAAGAGGAAGGCGAACACAGCGAAGCGCCGCAGCCCGCCCTGCACGGCGAGCCGAGCGACGCCGAGCAGCATCACGATCGTCGCGGCTTCGCGCACGACCTCGGTCAGGCGCAGGTTCGCCGGGATGTCCTTCAGCGGGAAGGCGAACCCCTCGGGGTAAGCGATGTGGCGCAGGTAGACCACCACCGCGCCTTCCAGGACGCCGAATGCGACGCCCCAGATCGTGCACCAGGTCAGCAGCGAGCGCAGGTTCAACCGGAGTCTCCGGACCGATGGTGTCCGGCACCGGCGGGTCATGCAAGCGGCACGCGCAGCGCTCTCCGCGGGGCACCTTCGGAGTGCCGGGTGGCGGAGCATGGGTCGGGGGCCTCCCGCTGGGCTACCATCGGCGCCCATCCACGGGCGGAGACACTGAGTGATCGACCTGGCCGACATCCGGACCGCCGCCGAGCGCATCGCCGGCGCCGTGCACCGGACCCCCGTGCTCAGCGCCGCCAGGCTCGGCGACCGCGCAGGCGTGCGCCTGTTCCTGAAGTGCGAGAGCTTCCAGAAGACCGGGTCGTTCAAGCCGCGCGGTGCGCTGAACAAGGTGCTGAGCCTGCCCGAGCACGATCGGCGTCGGGGGCTGATCACCGTCTCGGCCGGCAACCACGCGCAGGCCGTGGCCTGGGCCGCCGCCCGCGTGGGCGTTCCGGCCACGCTGGTGATGCCCGACGACGCGCCTGCCAGCAAGGTCGCGGCCGTGCGCGGCTACGGCGGCACGATCATCTTTCACGACGACCGCGCCACCCTGTTCGAGAAGCTGGCCGACGAGCAGGAGCGCACCGGCGCGACCTTCGTGCACCCCTTCGACGACCCGGTCGTGCTGGCCGGCGCCGGCACCACGGGGCTGGAGATCATCGAGGACTGCCCGGACGCCGAGTTCGTGCTCGTGCCGGTCGGCGGCGGCGGGCTGCTGGGCGGCGTCGCGTGCGCGGTCCACGCCCTCAAGCCGGAGTGCCGCGTGATCGCGGTGGAACTCGCCGCCGGCCCCGGTCTCGGCCCGGCCATGGAGGCGGGCGCGCCGATCCCCGTGCCGCGCCCCATCGGCACGCTGGCCGACGGCATGACGCCGCCCTTCGTCGGCAAGCTGCCGCTGGCCATCACGCAGAAGTACGTGGATCGCATCGTGACCGTGACCGAGGAGCAGATCGCGGACGCCATGGCCGCGCTGGCCACGCGCGCCAAGCTCTACGTGGAGGGATCGGGCGCCGCGGCGACCGCCGCGCTGCTCTCCGGCGCCGCGGAGATCCCGGAGGGAGCCACCGTCGTCTCGCTGGTCTCCGGCGGCAACGTGGACCTCGGCCGCTTCGCCGCCCTGTTCAAGGACGGGCGCAACACGTGAACGCGCACCCGGTCGCGCCTCCGGGCGGGATGCGGCCGGGCGGGATGGGTCGGGCCTGATGGTGCGCGTGACGAAACGCATGCTGCGGCGCGCCACGGCCGGGCTGATCGCGCTGGCCCTGCTCGCGGTCGGCGCGGTCTACGTCGCCATGCCGGACAAGGTCGAGCCGACCCCGGAGCAGGAAGCCCTGCTACGGCGCGACACGTTCGAGGCCCCGACCGGCCGCATCGCGACCGTCAGCGCGGGCGAGGTCGACGCGCCGCGCATCATCTACGTGCACGGCACGCCCGGCGACTCGAGCAACTGGCTCGGCTACCTGCTCGACCCCGCGCCCGGTTGGACCTCGATCGCGCTGGACCGTCCCGGCTTCGGCGGGAGCGGACCCGAGGGGCACGTCGCCGCGCTGGCCGAGCAGGCCGCTGCGATCGAGCCGCTGCTGGTCGAGCGGGCCGGGGTGAAGCCCATCCTCGTTGGCCACTCGCTCGGCGCGCCGATCATCGCCAAGGCCGCGGCGCGCTACCCCGACCGGGTCGGCGGCCTGCTGATCATCGCCGGCTCGATGGACCCCGAGCTCGAGCAGTGGCGCTGGTACAACCGCGTCGGCGGCCTGTTTGAACCGCTCCTGTCGCGCTCGCTGCGCAACAGCAACCGCGAGCTACGACCGCTGAAGGACGAGTTGCTCGTGCTGCAGGATGAGCTGGACGACATCCGCTGCCCGGTCGTGATCGTGCACGGCACCGACGACAGCCTGGTGCCGTACAAGAACGTGGACTACATGATCGCGCACATGACGGGCGCGCGCGTGGAACTGATCAGGCTGGAGGGCGTGGACCACTTCCTGATCTGGAACCGCGTCTTCGACATCCACGACGCCTTCCGCACGCTGGTCGGGATGCTGCGCGAGGGCTGAGGCTCAGGGCTGGGTCAGGTCGATGCGCCCCGCGCCGCGCGGCACGGCGTGTTCGCTCGTCTCGCCGTCCGGCCAGCGCACCTCGACGCGCTCTGCCCAGCCTGAACGCCCGAGGCCGAAGCCCAGCGCGGCGCTCGACTGGCTGAGGTAGCCGCCACCGGCGCTCACCTCGGCGGTCTGCCGGCTGCCGTCCGCGAGCAGCACGGTCACGCGTGCGCCGACCGCGGTCGGGTTGCCCGTGCGGCCCCCGAGCGTCACGACGAAGGGCCGCCCATCGGGATGTCCCAGGTTGAAGAAAGCGTGCAGCGGCGCGTTGTTGAGGCCGACCAGCACGTCCACCCAACCGTCCCCGTTGAAGTCGGTGATCGCCAGGCTCTTGCCGTCGCCCGGGATCAGCAGACCGCTCTCGTCCGGCCAGACGAACTCGAACGAACCGTCGCCGCGGCCGCGCAGGAACAACCCGGTGCCGCCGTCCATGTTCCCGGTCTCGGGCTGGGGCGCGTGGAAGTTCTGGGCGATCACCGCGTCGGCGTGGCCGTCGGCGTCCACGTCCGCGAGCGCCACGCCGTAGCCCGGCGCGGCCTGCGCCAGCCGTGGCAGCGGCTCGAAGCGGAACGTCGCGCTGCCGTCGTTGATCAGGACGCCCGACTCCAACGTGTTGGCGCGGAACTCGGTCGCGCCCTCCAGGCACTCGGGCGTGTAGATGTCGGAGAGCGAGGCCACCGCGAAGTCGTCGAACGTGTCGAAGCGCTCCGCCAGGAACGGCATCGCACGCGTCGAGCAGCTCTTGCCCCGCATCGGGAACAGCGTCTCGTCCTCGTACTCCGCCTCGATCAGTTGCTTCTCGCCGCTGTCGTCGTAGGCGCCGTAGTAGATCAGCGTGGGCACGTCGGCGCTCGCGTGGTACTTGCTGTTGAGCCCGTTGTTCGTGACCAGGTAGTCGATGTCGCCATCACCGTCGAGGTCGCGCGCGGCGATGCCGTTCCACCAGCCCAGCCTGTCCGCGAGCCCTGCCTCCGCGGTGCGATCGAAGAGCAGGCCGCCCTCGTTGCGCCAGAAGCGGACCGGGCCCCACTCGTGCGTGACCATCAGGTCCACCCAGCCGTCGGCGTCGGCGTCCGACCAGACCGCGCCGGTCACCAGGCCCGTCGCGCGCAGTTCGGGCGAGACCTCGTCGGTGGCGTCCACGAACCGGCCGCCCGTCATGAAGTCTCCGCCCTCGTTGCGCAGCAGCCGACTGGTCGGGGTCTCGGGATAGGCCCCGGGGATCGAGCGCCCTCCGACGAACAGGTCGAGGTCGCCGTCGCGATCGAAGTCCGCCGCGGCCGCCACGCTGCCGCTGTCGCGCGCCTCGGGCAGCGCACCGCTCGGCGCGGGCGTGAGGTTCCCGGCGCCGTCGTTGAGGTACAGGCGGTCCGCCAGCACGTCCGCGCCGGGGTCGCACTCCACGCCGCCGCTGACGATGTACAGGTCCTGGTCGCCGTCGCCGTCCACGTCCAGGAACAGGGGCGCCATGTCCTCGTGCTCGGCGTCTGCGCTGATCGCCTCCTGCGGAGCCGCCTCGAAGCGCTGGTGGCGGTCGTTCCTGAACATCTCGACCGGCATGCCGGCCGGCCCGCCGAGCGCGTAGTCCTGGTCGCCGTCGCCGTCGATGTCCGCCACGGCCAGGCCCGGACCGAGCTGGCTGAGCTGGTAGGGCAGCAGCGGCTGGCGCGCATAGTCGTCGTAGGGGCGCTCGACCGGAATGGCGCCCATGGTGCGCGCAAAGATCGGTTTCGGCGGCGTGATCGCCTTCGGGCCGGGCGGCGCAGCTTCGGGCTCCGTCACCACGTAGTGCCGGTCGCCCGGAAGGTCCCGGAAGGTCTGCACGTGGCCGCGCGGCCACTCCACCACGAGCGTCTCGATGCGCTCGTCGTCGCCGAGGCCGAAGTGCAGCGTGCCGTCGGCGCCCGACATGTAGCCGCGCGAGTGCGTCACGTAGCGCGTCTGCTCGCCGGCCGACGTGTGCGCGCGCACGACCGCGCCGATGCCGACCGTGTTGCCGTGCCGGCCTTCCAGCCGCAGCGTCACGCGGTGCGAGCCGCTGGCACGGTTGCGGTAGACCGCCACCGGGTCCTCGAAGTTGTTGACCACCAGGTCCAGGTCGCCGTCGCCGTCGAGGTCGCCGACGCCTGCCCCGAAACTGACGGCCATCAGGTCCAGCCCCCACTCGGCACCGATGTCCTCGAACTCGAGGTCACCGTGGTTGCGGAACGCGAGGTTGGGCTCACGCAGTTCGGGCGTGGTCTCCCAGTACGGGTCCTGCTCGCGCGCCGGCAGCGTCCTCACGATGTTGCGCAGGTCGCTGTTGAAGTAGTCGCGCGTCATCCCGTTGGTGATGAAGGTGTCCTGCCAGCCGTCCTCGTCGAGGTCCGCGAAACGGATCGACCAGGTCCAGTTGGAGCTGTCCATGCCGGCCAGGAACGCCGCCTCCATGAAACGGTACGTGCCGGTGTTCACGTACAGCGCGTTGCGCATGTACTGGCGCGGCACCGCGGCGCTGAGGAACCAGCCGCTGTCCGCCATGTCGCCCATCGCCACCTTCTGCTTGTAGTGGCTCTGGCCCGACATGTCGGTGGCCATGAAGTCGAGGCGCCCGTCGTTGTTGACGTCCGCCGTGTCCGAACCCATCGAGTACCACGGCGTGTGCGGCAGCACCTCGTTCGTGACGTCGATGAAGGTGCCGTCGCCCAGGTTGTGGTACAGGCGGTCGGGTCCGTAGAAGTCGTTCGCGACGTAGAGGTCGGGCAGGCCGTCGCCGTCGTGGTCCCACCACGTGGCGGAGAGCCCGTAGTCGTTGCCGAAGATGCCCGCCTCGGCGGTGACGTCGGTGAAGCGCCCGGTTCCGTCGTTGCGGAAGAGCCGGTCGAACTGCGCCGCGCGCACGACGATCTCCGTGCCGTCCGGCTTCGTCATCATCTGGTACAGCTCGGGGTGCTCGGCCACGACCGCGCGGTACGCCTCGAGGTTCGCGCTGGGCTCGGGCGGCAGGTCGCGGCTGTCGAAGCGGTTGGTCAGCAGGTAGCCGTCGAGGTCGCCGTCGAGGTCGTAGTCCGCGAGTGCGAACTGGATCGCCGCGCCGGTGAACCCCAGGCCCGCGCCGGCCGCGTTCTCGCGGAAGGTCCCGTCGCCCTGGTTCACGTACAGGCGCAGCGGCGCGTCGTAGCCGCAGACGACCAGGTCCGCGTCGCCGTCGCCGTCGAGGTCACCGAAGGTCGCGCCGCCGCCCCACACCCCGCCGTCGTCCAGGCCCGCGCTCGCGGTGACGTCCTCGAAGCGGAAGTCGCCCAGGTTGCGGTACAGCCGGCTGCCGCCGGACGGCCGCGTGAGGTAGACGTCGGTGCGGCCGTCGCCGTCCGCGTCGCCGAACGCGACGCCGCCGCCCGACATGCCGTTGGCGAGCACGTGACGATGCTCCTCCGGCGGATCCCAGCGGTGCTCGAAGTCGAAGCCCGTGCGGTCGGCGTCCAGCGCCTCGAACAGCGCTCCGGCGGGCGCGGGCTCCCGCTCGGCCAGCGGCGAACTGCTCAGGCCCGCGGGCGGGTCCTGGGCGAAGCCAGTCGGTGCGGCGAGCAACAACAGCACCACAAGAACGGCTTGGCGGATCCCGACGGCGGCCGAAGTCGCCCGGGTCGGGGGGATTGGCATCGGGCGCGGCAGTCGGACCATCCTGGTGTTCCGGGAGAGGCAGTCCGCGCAGGATCAGTGCCGCGGCAGGAGGGTCGCGGCCGACACGGACGGTGGGATTCTATCACCCTCCCGGGGCGTCGACTGTTGGCCCGGATCGCGCGCCGGCCCCCTGCCACAGGCCCTCGGCGGGCACCGCCCAGGCCGGCACGAGCGTGTCGTTCTCGATCCAGACCAGCCGGCCGGTCAGGTCGAAGACGAAGATCAGGCGTGCATCGGGCAGTGGGGGGCCGCCGAGGCCGATCCCATCCGGTCGCTGCTCGTAGTCCACCAGCACGTGTCGGCCGGTGACGCTGACGCCGCGCGGACTCAACCAGCCGGCGGCCGTCGGCAGACCGAGCCACGCATCGTTCGCGCCGCGGACTGCCTCGGCGAACGCGATCAACGCCTCGGCGCCCCACTCGCCGGGCCCCCACAACTCGGCCGGCGACAGACCCTCGATCTCGACGAGCCGGCGCACCGGATGACGGTGTGCCGCGTCGGTGAACTCCGGGGCGAAGCTCTTCAGCCGGTACGCTGCGACCGGAACTTGCGGCGCGACGAACGGCTCCTCCAGCGGTTCGGCGCTCGCCGTCGGAGGCGCGAGCCGTCCGCTGGAAAGCGGGTCATTGCAGTCGTCGCCGTCGGGGCAGTCGTCGTCCCCACCACCCCCGGATTTGAACGCGAAGACGCAGCCGCCGCCTGCGACGGCCAGGATCGCGGAGAGCAGCAGCACGCGACCGACGCCGCGCGCGACGGCCGACGAGAGGTTTCGAGCAGGCATCGGAGCCCCTGAAAGAAAAGGTCGGGTTGCCCGGCTCTCCCCCGGGCAACCCGACCCTAGCTCCGATCCTCTCCTCCGGGAAGAGGCCTCAGGCCCGCTCGAGCAACATTGCCAGGCGGCCCTGATACTCCTCGTTCTCCGGGTCCAGCTCGATGCAGCGACGGCAGGCGGCGAGCGCCTTCTCGGTGGCCTCGGCGGAGGTGCCGTAGTTGAACTGGCACCACACGAGCAGGTCGAGCTTGCCGGCCAGCCACTTGTCGTAGTCGCCGCCGTCTTCCGACGTCGGTGTGCCGTGCTCGGCGACGTACTCGTCGCGCGCCTTGGTGGCCAGCGTGGCGACGCGGTCGGCCAGGTGCAGTGCGAAGTCCTTGTGGCGTTGCTCCAGCTTGCCCTCGTCGTTCTCCATGATGAACCAGGCGACCGAACTCCCGAAGTCGAGCGCGCCGTCCTCCGAGATGTCGTTCCACGAGTTCATGAAGGCATCGAAGGACGCGCCCATGTGCCCCGCCGAGGCGTGGAAGTTGCCGACGCGGTTCCAGCCGTCCACGCGCGCCGCCGGGAGCTTCACCTTCGAGAGGTGCTCGTGCACAGGCGTGAGGTCCCAGTCGGCGGGGTCGTCGCCGCCGCGCTCCTTCACCTCGTCCCAGACGTCGTCGAAGATCAGCCGCGCGCCGGTCCTGGTCTCGCCCTTGGGATCCGCCGTGCGGATGCCCGCAAGCACCTTGTCGGCCTCGCGATGGGACGAGACGTTCAGCAGCATCGAGTACAGGTTGTACTGCTGCTCGAGATCGTCGGGTGCCTCGGCCACCTTGTTGCGGTGCCAGCCGACCGTGCCCTCGCCGCGCTTCACGCGCTCGAGTTGCTCGAGCAGCGGCTCGGGCGGGATGAACCCGCTGATGAGATCCTCGATGCGGCCCTTGCCGTTCGCGAAGACGATGGCCGGGAAGTCCTCCACGTTGAACATCTTGCGCACCTGCTGGAAGTTGCTGTCCTCCACACGGAACTTCAGGCAGACGATGTCGCCCACCGCGGCCGCAACGCGTTCGTCGGCGAAGGTCTCGTCGATCAGCTTGTTCGAGTAGCCGCTCCAGTCGGGAGCGAGCGCGATGAGCACGAGCGTGTCCCTCTTGGCGGCCTCGCGGACGGCCATGTTGAAGCCGTCCTCGAACCAGGCGACGCCGGCCTCGCCGGCCGAGGCGGAAGCATGGGTCGTCGGGGGCGGGGCGAAGGCGGGCAAGGTGGCCGCAGCGAGCAGCAGTGCGTGCACGAACATGGAACGTCCTCCGGATCGGTTGGGGTGATCAGGCACAGGGGGCCGCCACCCGCCCGGGTGTGACCGGGGTTTGCGATACTCCGGCGGACATGGCGGAACGGGACGGATGAGCGCATCGACGGCGGACCAGCGACCGGAAGGCCGATCGGGCCGCTCCCGCAACCGCCTGCGCGGCCCGCTCATCTCGCTGGGCGTGCTCGTGGCGCTGCTGGTCCTGGGCGAGGGCGCGGTGCGGCTCGGCGGCTGGGCCGGAGCCCCGCTCGACGTCCTGCGCCTGGCCGGCCTCCCCAATCGCGGCGAGCCGGCCACGCTCTGGGATCGCGACCTGCTCTACCGCCTGCGTCCCGACACGCTGATGTTCAACGCCTACCGCATCAACCGCCTCGGCTACCGCGGGCCCGACGTCGATGCGATCAAGCCGCCCGACACGCTGCGCATCGTCTGCACCGGGGACAGCAGCACCTTCGGCATGGGTGTGGCCGACGACGAGACGTGGCCGGCGCGACTGGCCGACATGCTCGAAGTGCTGCTCGAGGGCGCGCGACACGTCGAGGTGATCAACGCCGCGGTGCCGGGCTACTCCACCGAACAGAACCGGCGGCAGGTCGAGCGCGACCTGTTGGCCCTGCAGCCGGACGTGTTGATCGTCTGTCCGACCGCGCAGAACGACCTGCGCTGGCAGGTCAACGCGGGCGACGCCGCCGCGCTGGACGGAAACACCCACTGGCGCCGGCTGCTGGACCAGTCGCACCTGCTGCGTCTGGTTCGCGGCGGCGGGCTGCGCGACGCCTTCCACGTGAGCGGGCGCCGCGACCCCGACACGCCCGGCGCGCGACCACGCGTGACGCCCGCCGAGTTCGAGGCCAACCTGCAGCGCATGAGCGAGGCGGCGCTCGAGCACAACGTGCTGCCCGTGCTGCTCGTCACGGAGCACTCCGAGTGGCGCGAGTCCATCGACCCGGCCATCGACGCAAGCGAGGACACCGTCGTGCGGATCGCGGACGAGTCCGGCGCGCTCGCGGCCGACGCGCGCGAGGCCTTCGCGGGCTACGCCCCCTACCCGATGTTCAGCGACGGCATCCACTTCACCGAGCTGGGTCAGCAACTCGTGGCCAACGCGGCCCTACGCGCGTTGCTGCAGCAACCGGAGCTCCTCGCGAGCGGTGGCCGCGTCGGCGCGTTGGCCGACTGGTCGGCCGGCCTGGACAACCCGGCGTCGGGCGATCCGGGGCGCGCCGCCGGGCCGGAGGGGATCCCACGGCTGCGCGAGCTGTTCGAGCGCGACGGCCCCGGGGCGCTGGCGGCCTTCAACCGCGAGATCGGCATGACGACGCGCCCCGTCGACCCACGGCTCGCCGCCGCCATCGACGGCTCGAGGCGCGGCGAGTACCTGGACATGCTGCCGCTGTTCGAAGCCGCGCTCGCGGACGCCCCCGCCGACGTCGAAGCGCTGTTCGAGTACGGCATGGCGCTGAGGCGTGCCGGGCGCCGCGACGAGGGGACCGAGATGTTCCGCCGCGGAGCGCAGGCCGACCCCGAGGGCGCGATCGGACGTTTCCTCGCCGGGTTGCTCGCGTTCGAGGCTGGCGACATGGCGACAGCCGAGCCGGCCCTGCGCGACGCGATCGCGCTGCGCTCGACGCTGGGGCTGGCCCGCTTCACGCTCGGCCGGTTGCTGTTGCAGCGTGGCGAGTTGGACGAAGCCGAGAAGCAGCTGCGCATGTCCATCCTGATGCGCACCGAGTCGGACGCCGCGGCCGCGCTGCTCTTGGAGATCGAGGCGCGGCGCGCCGACGGATAGGCCGGGCGTGGCGAACGAGACCGAGCCGCCGCGCTTCGCCTGCGACGCGATGATGCGCGGCCTGGCGCGCTGGCTGCGCAGCTGCGGTTACGACGCCACCTGGACCTACGGCATCGACGACGACGAGTTGCTGCGACAGGCGGTGGAGCAGGACCGCGTGGTGCTCACGGCCGACGGCGGCATCGTGCGCCGGCCCGAGGTGGCTCGCGGCGAACCGGCGGTGCACTACGTCCCCAACGAGCTGCCGCCGCGCGCGCAGGCGGTCGCCGTGCTGCGCCACTTCGCGCTGCCGCTGCGCACCCCGCGCTGCATGGCGTGCGGAGGCGAACGGCGCCAGGTGCCCAAGGAGTCGGTGGCCGACGAGGCGCCGCCGCGCAGCTACCTCGCGTTCGACCGCTTCTTCCGGTGCCAGCGCTGCGGGCGGCTGCTCTGGGCCGGGACGCACTGGGAGCGCATCGACGCGCAGTTGCGCGAGTTGGCCAGGGACCTGTCCGAGCCACCGACTCCCGCCGACGACTAGCCGTCGGCGTCGGGCGACTCGATCAACGGGAACAGCAGCTCCGACAGCAACCCGTGCACCGCGGGACTGGGATGCCCATCGTGCGCGCTCACGGTGATGCCGGTTCCCTCCGAGTCCGTGAACCGCTCGGAGAGGTCGATCGCGTCCACGCCCTGCTCCCGGAAGAACCCGGCGACGCGCGACGCGGCATCACGCGTCATCTCGATGTCCGAGAGGTTCGGGAACACGAGCACGGTGAGGCGCGCACCCAGCGCGCGGCAACGATCGACCAGCGCGTGCAGATCCTCCGCGTGGCGGTCCCAGACGCCGGGCTCGGCGTAGGTGTCCGCGATCGCCTGCCAGGAGACCTGCTCGGTGCTGTGCTGCGAGTCGTCGAGCATCACCTGCCACGCGAGGTCGTTGAAGAGATAGCTGCGAGCTGCCAACCATCCCCACACGCCGCTCTCGGGCAGCTGCACGGTCTCCGGGATCTCCGGGAGCTCGGTGCTGCCCCGCAGCGCGTCCGCATACACGATGTCGTTCAGGACGTAGCCCAGCACGACGGCGTCGGGCCGCACGCCGAACTGCTCGATCACCCCGTCGATCGCCTCGAGCTCGTTGACCGTGTGCCAACCCGGCTTGGCGACCAGGATCACCGACCAGCCGTCGCCGAGTTGCTCGCGGAGCATGTCGACGCAGCGATCCTCCGCATCGTCGATGCCCTGCCCGGCCATGAACGAGTCGCCGACCACGAACAGCACGCGCTTGCCTGCGTGGTCCTCCCCCGCGTGCTCGACGTCGCGGAAGCCGAGCGAGTTGATCGGCTTCCAGTGGCGCTCGTGCCAGAGCCGGCTGGCAAAGGTGCGGTTGTTGTTGTCCGAGTGATCGCCGAACCGGTACGCGAGCGTCTCGAGCACCCCGACCAGCAGCAGGAGCGCGCCCGCCATGAGCAGCACGCCGCGCAGGACGCGGCGACTCCCGGCTCGACGCGCCGCGACGACCAGCACGAGCCCCAGCAGCAACGTGATCGCGATGATCGGAAACGGGCTCGGCAGCGGTTCGGGGCTCAACGTGGACGCATTGTAGGCGATGGCACGGCGCGACTTCAGGGGCCGTCGCCGTCCCCACCCGGTGTCGCGGGACGCTGATAGACTGCAAACCCCGTCCCTCGAACGAGGCCCGCATGTTCATCCGCCCGATCCGCTCCATGCTGCTGGTCAGCGGCACCTTGCTGGCAGCCTCCTTCGCGACCGACGCGCAGGCACAGTTGTTCCCCGTCCCCACCGCGACCGTGCCCGCGAGCGACCTGCAACTCGACGGCCCCATCCATGACTACGAGATGGGCGTCCACGAGGTCTCCAACGCGCAGTTCGCGGCCTTCCTCAACGATGCCGAGTTCCACAACGAGGTGCAGAACCCCGGATTCGGGGATGAGCGCGGCGACAACATCCGCTTCCGCCCGCCGCCCTTCGACTTCGGCGACGTCGGCCTGGTCGACGGGTCCGAGGCCGACGGGGTGTTCGACATCTCGCGCAGCCTGCTCACCTACTCCTCGGCCCTGGCCGTGGGGTCGCGCTACGGCGTCACGCCGGGCAAGCAGGACCACCCGGCGGTCGGCATGAGTTGGATCGGCGCGGCCAAATTCAGCAACTGGCTCACGATCGATCACGGACTGGGCCTCGACCAACGCTGCTACGCCGAGGGCGAGGGCGAAGCCAACTGGTTTCCCGTCACGATCGGCAACGAGGTCGGCGGGAGCAAGGCCGCCACGTATGCAGTGCGCGACCTCGACGACGAGGAACGCTGGGCGCTCGTGCACGACCTTCGCGGCTGGCGCCTCCCGATGGACGGCGGGGGCACCGCCGTCGGCTCCGTGAACGCCGTGCCGAGGGCGTTCAACGAGTGGTACAAAGCCGCGGCGTACGACCCCGCAGCACCGCCCTTCGCGCGCACTGCGCTGCCCGGGACCTTCGAGCAGCACACGGTCCTGGGCGAGCACTGGATCCACGGCTACGGTCGCGACCCGCTCGGCAACCCGGACGCCAACTTCCGCGCCAGTGGCGACCCCTTCGACAACCCGGACCCGGCGGTGATCGCCACCACGCCCGGTGGCTACTACGACGGATCGGACCACGGCGGCGTCTTCCAGACGACGGCCGACGCCAATCACTACGGCCTCTTCGACGTGTCCGGCAACATCTGGGAGTTCCTCACGGACCAGGTGGCCATCTCTGCCGGCCCCATCCCGGACAAGTCGATCGTGGGCGGCAGCTACCGTTCGAACATGAACCAGGTGACGCCGGCCAACCGCGGCGATATCGAGTCCACGACGACGCGTCCCGTGGTCGGTTTCCGCGTGATGCGCGTGCCCACGGCCCCCGCGTTCGAGGACGTGGGCGGCGGCACCCAGGGCATCGCCGGCATCCCACGACTGGTCGGGCTGGGACCGCTTACGCCGGGATCCATCGTCGTGGTGGCGCTCCGCCGCGCCCCGCCCAACGGGCTCATGATGATCTGGGTGTCGTTCCAGTCAATCCCGCAGCCCTTCTTCGGCGGGATCTTCCACTCGATCCCGGCCAGCCTGCAGGTCGTGGTCATCTCCGACACCCAGGGAGACCTGTCCGTTCCCGCCACATGGCCGGGCGGCGTGCCGGCCGGCGTGAACATGTGGATCCAGTATCTGATCCAGGACATCTCGGTGGTCTACGGATTCACGCTCTCGAACGCCGTGAAAGCCACGACGCCCTGAACGACGATCGGCGACGACCTCTGGGAGGAGGCGTCGCCGAAGGTCTGGAGTGCGCCCGTGTCGGGCGGCTGGTTCAGTAGCTGATGCGCGGCGCCCTGAGCCCGGCGATCAGGTCGACCTCCTGGGGCGAGTAGGCCTCGATCAGGTTCGACGCGTAGAAGTGCAGCTCCCCGTGGTCGGGGAAGCTCACCATCGCCTGCATCGCGGCCGCGATCCGGCTCGCGCTCGGCGCGCCCAGGCCGCCCGCGACGGCGCGGTCGAGTTCGCTCCGCGCGATCTCCGCGGTCACCTGCTCGGGCAGGGCCGGCTCGCCGAAGAAGATCGGCGCGGCGCCCAGGTCGAGATCCACGCTGCCGTCGGCGGCCAGCGAAGCCGGCACGACGATGACGAGGTGGCCCGAGTCGGACCCGGTGTTGATCTTCTCGGCCGTCTCCGCGCCCACGTACAGCACGGGCTCGTAGACCTGCCGCGACTGGATCAGCCCGCGGTCCTCGACCTCGATCACCAGCAGCATGCCGGCCGAGAAGTCGGGCTGCTCGGCCCGCCAGAAGTGCGTCGCCGACTTCTCGAGCACGAAGGGCTGCGCGTAGACGAGTGCCACGTCGCTGGCCAGCGTGTCGGCCGGGACGGCGGGCGGGTCGTCGGTGCCTCGGTTCGTGGACCAGGCCACGCCCGCGACGAGCAGGGCCAGGACCGCAACCGGGAGGATCGTTCTGCTGTTCTTCATCATGATTCCGGTTCCGCTCAGTTGTTCGTGAATTCGAGGTCGTCGAGGCCCAGTCGTCCGACGGACGACCCGGATCCGGGACCGAAAGTGAAGGTGACGTTGGCGACGTCCGTCAGGTCCACGCTGCTGCCGTTGTGCTGGAAGTCCGTCAGCCGGAAGCGAACCGTCTCGAACTCCGCCGCCCAGCCCGCGCCCGTTCCGCAGCTCGTGCGCTGGTACGGCTCCTCGATACCGCCGCCGAAGGCGCTGATGTTGATGGTGGAGCTGTTGGCTGAGCCGTCGGTGAGCGTCACCGTGAACGTCATGTCCTCCAGCGCGACGATGGTGTAGTTGTCGCGCGAGGCCTGGGCGGCCCGGAAGGACAGGTAGTCCCATTGGGTGGCGTTGGTGCCGGCGCCCACGACGTCGAAGCTGAGCGTCTTGTCACCGATGCCGTCCCACTCGAACACCGCGCCACGCGTGGAGTCGGTGGAACCGGCCCCCGTGAAGCTGTTGAACGGCTGGGTCGTGTTCGTGAACGTCGTGTTCTCGTCGTCCAGGCGGCCCTCGGTCAGGCCCTGCACCGTGGCTGCGACCGCTCCGCCCGAGCTGGACAGGTTGGTGACGGTGTTGGTCTGGAAGTCGTCGATGACGAACTTGCCCTCACCCTCGCGGTACTGCAGGTCGACCACCACGCAGGGGTTGGCCGTCGGAGCACCGATCGGGGCGAAGCTCTCGTACTGGCGCCAGAGGTAGTCCTTGGCCGGGATGTTGCCGTGGGCCTGCATGACCAGCGGGAGCACGTAGCCGCGCATGATCCTGTGCGTCGTCTCGCGGCCGACCAGGCACGGGCCGGTGGCCCACGCCGAGGAGCCGAAGCTGGCGTGGAAGTCGCCGTGGCCGACGCCGTGCAGCGAAATGGACATGCGCTTCTTTTCGGCACGGTCGTGCAGGTGGAACGTCTGGCACAGGCTGCAGCTCGCGCAGCCGTTCACATCGGAGTCCGATCCGCCCGTCCACAGGTGGTAGTCGACGTCATGCGGGTCGGTGGGGCTCGGGCCGAGGAAGTCCGTCGGCGCGATGCTGGAGAGCAGCTTGATGTCCTCGACGCCGAAGTTGACCGCGTCGTAGACGTCGTCGTGGAGACGGTCGTAGGCGCGCACGATGCCCTCGCCGCCGCGGCTGTGGCCGATCCAGATGATGTTGTTGTCGTCGACGTGGCCCTGCAGGACGCCGCCGGCGATCGTGCCCAGGTTGCCGAGGAAGTAGTCCGTGTTGGTCAGCGTCGTCGTCGAGGCCGGCCCGATGCCCGGGCCGGTGTTGTTCTGGTGGCTCATGACGATGAAGCCGTAGCTGGCCAGGTGGTTGCCGATGTGGTCGTACCACTGGTAGTTGTGGCCGTTGCCGTGGCTGATGATGACCAGCGGCTGCTCGCCGAGGGACGCGATGTTCGCCGGGTAGAACAGGTTCTGCCCGAGGAACGAGCCGCCGCTGTAGAGCGTCTCGATGACCGTGTACGGACCGGGCACCGTGAGGTCGTGCACGGCGTAGAGGCCGGACTCGCTGCCGTAGCCGTCGATCAGGTCGCTCGCATCGAGCTGACCGTTCTGGTCCAGGTCGATGACGATGTCGTACCCGACGCCGATGTCGGCCCCGGCGTCGCCCGAGAGCGAACCGTTGTCCACCACGACCGTGTTGGCCTGGATCGTGCCCGCTACGAACAGGTGCGTGTCCGCGCCGTCATTCGAGACGTCCGTCAGGGTCGCGTCCGCGTCCCAGCCCGCGCCGTCCTTGGAGACCACGAGGTAGATGTCCGCCGTGTCGCCCACGAGCGTGGGGTGGGTGGACGGATCCACCGCGACCGAGACCGAGGAGCCCTCGTTGAAGGCCCGGACGAACTCGAAGAAGGGGTAGGTTCCCAGCGCGTTGCCCGCGAGCTGCGTGTTACGACCGCTGATCGTGAGGCTCGCACCCGGGCTGTAGTCGTAGTCGGCGACGGCCGCGGCGTCCGCGATGGCCGCGACCATGTAGATCGTGAGGTTATCGAGGGCTGCGAGGTTCGGGATCGTGGGTCGGAGCGCCATCGTTCCGCCGGCGGGCATCGGCCCGAGGTCGACGATCACCGGATCGGGACTGAAGCCGATGTCGATCGGGTTGCCGAAGAGCACCGACGGTCCCGGATCGACGCCGATGAACAAGTACGTGGTCGCACCCGGCGTGCCGTCGATGGTCACGGTCAGGGACGAGCCCAGCGGCTTGGTGACCGAGGCCAGTCCGTCCACGGTGAGGTCTGAAGCAGAAGCGGCGGGCGCGGCGGCGCACAGCGCCAGTCCGGCCAAGGCCAACGAGAGCATGGTGTTCTTCACGGCTGGCGGTCCCCTGAGTTCGAACGAGATCGAAAGTCGACCGTCAGCCTACCCGAGGTGCGGCGATCCGTCAGACCTGAATACGGGAGATCCGGCGGGCGCCCGGAGTGGAGGAGCCGCCACCGGCGCGTTTCATTGAAACGGCCCGCGATCACCGCGCTTTGCGGCTGATCGCGGGCCGTTGAGCCTGCGGAGGCGTCCGTCGCGTCAGTAGCTGATGCGCGGCGCCCTGAGCCCGGCCACCAGGTCGACCTCCTGAGGCGAATAGGCCTCGATGAGGTTCGACGCATAGAAGTGCAGCTCGCCCTGGTCGGGGAAGCTCACCATCGGCTGCATCGCGGCCGCGATCTGGCTCGCGCTCGGCCCGCCCAGCCCGCGCGCGACGGCGCGGTCGAACTCGCTCTGCACGATCTCGGCCGTCACCTGCTCGGGCAGGGCCGGATCACCGAAGAAGATCGGCGTCGTGCCCAGGTCGAGATCCACGCTGCCATCGGCGGCGAGGTCGGCCGGGACGACGATCACGAGGTGGCCCGAGTCGGCGCCGACGTTGATCTTCTCGGCCGTCTGCGCACCGGCGTACAGCACCGGCTCGTAGACCTGACGAGACTGGATCAGCGCGCGATCCTCGACCTCGATCACCAGCAGCATGCCGGCCGAATAGGCCCGCTGCTCGGCACTCCAGGCGTGGTTGAACGCCTTGTCGAGGACGAAGGGTTGGGCGTAGACGAGCGCCACCTCGCTGGCCAGCGTGTCGGCCGGCACCGCGGGGATCACATCATCGTCGCCTCGCGTCGTGGAGTACGCCACGCCTGCGACGAGCAATGCCAGCACGAGGACCGGCAGGGTCTTGGAGCGATTCATGGTCATGTCTCCGGTTCCGTTCAGTCGGAGGTGAGTTCGAGGTCGTCGAAGCCGATGCGTCCAACGGACGAGCCGGCCCCCGGACCGAAGGTGAAGGTGACGCTGGCCAGGTCCGTGAGGTCCAGGCCGCTCCCGTTGTTCTTGAAGTCCGTCAGGCGGATCTTGATCGACTCCATTTCCGCCGCCCAGCCGGCGCCCGTGCCGCAGCCCGTGCGCTGGTAGGGCTCCTCGATGCCGCCGCCGTACACACCGATGTTGATGGTGCTGCTATTTGCGGAACCGTCGGTGAGCGTCACGTCGAACGTCACGTCCTCGAGAGCGACGATCGTGAAGTTGTCACGAGACGCCTGGGCCGCGCGGAAGGTCAAGAACTCCCAGTTCGTGGCGTTGGTGCCCGCGCCCGTGATGGCGAAGGTGAGCGTCCTGTCGCCGACGCCGTCCCACTCGAACACGAGGCCCTTCGTCAGGTCGCTCGCCGAGCCGCCCGTGAAGCTGTTGAACGGCTGCGTGGTGTTGGTGAACACGGTGTTCTCGTCATCGAGCCGACCCTCGGTCGCGTTCTGGATCGTCCCCGAGACCGTGCCGCCCGAACTGGACAGGACGGCGGCCGGGTTGACCTGGAAGTTGTCGATGATGAACCGGCCGGTGCCCTCGCGGTACTGCAGGTCCACGAAGACGCAGGGGTTGGCCACCGGTGCGCCGATCGCGTGGAAGCTCTCGTACTGGCGCCACAGGTAGTCCTCGGCCGGAATGTTGCCGAGCATCTCGTGGAAGACCAGCGGCAGCAGGTACCCGCGCATGATCGTATGCGTGTTGACCCGACCGACCTGGCAGGGCCCGGTGGCCACCGTGGATCCGCCGCCGTCATGGAAGGCCCCGTGGCCGACACCGTGCAGCGAGATGGACATGCGCTTGGCAACGGCCCGGTCGTGCAGGTGGAACGTCTGGCAGATGTCGCAGTTGGCGCAACCGTTCACGTCGGCATCCGCGCCACCCGTCCAGAGGTGGTAGTCGACGTCGTGCGGAGTGGCGCTGCTCGGGCCGAGGAAGTCCGTCGGCGCGATGCTGGACACGAGCACGATGTCGTCGATGTCGTAGGCGGACGGGTTCGACGTGCCGTCGAACAACTTGTCGTACGCGCGGACGACGCCCTCGCCGCCGCGGCTGTGGCCGATCCACATGATGTTGTTGTTGTCGACGTGGTTCACCAGCGCACCACCCGCGATCGTGCCCAGGTTGGACAGGAAGTACTGGGTGTTGTTGAGCGTGGTGTTCGATGCCGACTCGATGCCCGGCCCCGTCTGGTTCTGGTGGCTCATCACGATGAAGCCGTAGCTGGCCAGGTGCTCACCGACATGGTCGTACCACTGGTAGTTGTGGCCGTTGCCGTGGCTGACGATGACCAGCGGGCGCTTGTCGAGCGTCGCGATGTTGCTCGGGTAGTACAGGTCCTGTCCGAGCCACGAGCCGCCGGTGTAGATCGTCTCGGTGACCGCGTACGGACCGGCCAGCGTGAGATCGTGCACGATGTACAGGCCGGACTCGTCGCCGTAGCCGTCGATCAGGTCGGTCGCGTCCAGCACGCCGTTCTGGTCGAGGTCGATGACGACGTCGTAGCCGACGCCCATGCCCGCTCCGGCCGCGCCGGAGAGCGAGGCGGCGTCCACCGCGACGGTGTTGGCCTGGATCGAGCCCGCAACGAAGAGGTGCGTGTTCACGCCGTCACTGGTGACGTCGGTCAGGCTCGGATCGGAATCCCACCCCGCCGCGTCCTTGGAGGCGACGACGTAGATGTCGGCCGTGTCGCCCACGACGGACGGGTTGTGCGTCGTGTCGAGGGCCACGTTGACGATCGACCCCTGGTTGAACGCGCGCACGTAGTCGAAGAACGGGTAGGAGACCAGCACGTTGCCCGCGAGCTGCACGTTGCGATCGGTGAAGGTGACGTTCGCGCCCGGGCTGTAGTCGTAGTCGGGCGGGCCGGCACCGGCTTCGACGGCCGCGATCATGTAGACCGTGAGACCGACCAGCGCGGAGTTGTCGGGAATCACCGCGGGGAAGGCCAGCGTCCCTCCGCCGGGAATCGCGCCGAGGTTCACGATGATCGGATCGGGCGTGAACCCGATGTCGACCGGATTGCCGAACAGGACGGATGGTCCCGGATCGGCGCCCACGAGCAGGTGGGCCGTCTGGCCCGGCGCGCCCGTGATGGCGATGGTCACCGTCGAGCCGATCGACTTGGTGGCCGAAGTCAGGCCGTCGACGGTGAGGTCGGATGCGGAAGCGGCAGGCGCGGCGGCGCACAGCGCCAGACCGGCCAAGGCCAACGAGAGGATGGGCTTCTTCAAGGCGGCGGGTCTCCCGAGGTCGAAGAGACTGGTCAGCGTACCCGAGCTTCCTGGATCCGTCAGCAGCCATCCTGGGCACTGGTAGACTCGAGGCGCCCCCTGGGAGAGGAGCACAGATGGGACTCGCGGACCATTGGCCGCCCGGCAACGCCGCCGGCCGGAGTCGCCGCCTCGCGGCGCTCCTCATCCTTGTCGTTCCCGTGGCGCTCGCTTCACCAGAACCCGTCTCGCGCCCTCCGACCGCCCTTCCGGGCGACGTTCCGTTCCATGTCGAGGAGCTGCTCATGCTCCCCGACACCGACAGCGTGTCGCTGGTGATGGTGCCGGCGGTCGACGCCTCACTCTTCGTCGAGGTCCGCGAGGAGCCCGCCGGGACGCAGCAGCGGACGGAGCGGCAGGTCGTGTCGGCCGGCACGCGGGTCGAGTTCCGTCTCGAGGGCCTGCGCCGCGATCAGGCCTACACCTACCGCGTCCTGGTCAAGCGTGCCGGAGACGCCGGCCCCCATGAGCCGCGGCGCCACCACCGCTTCCGCACGACGCGCGAGCCGGGCCAGACATTCTCCTTTGCCTACGCGACCGACGCCCACACCTGGAACATCTTCTCCCAGCACCTGTGGGGCAGCATGGCGCAGATTCCCATCGCGTTCCTCCGACAGGGCCTGACCAACCTGGCCGAGGACGACCTGGATTTCGTCGTCCTCGGCGGCGACACGACGGTCACCCACCTGATCGGCGGCGTGGGCGGCGCCGAGGCCGGCATCCATTACGAGCCCGGCTCGGTGACCTCGGGCGAGCAGGGCATCCTGCGCTACCGGCGGGTCTTCGGGTCCGACCTGATCGGCCTCCCCATGGCCTCGCTGCCGTTCGTGTACGTGCTGGGGAACCACGAGGCCGAGGTGGGCTTCGCCACGCCGGCAGGACCGTGCGGGTTCTTCGACGACACCGCCCTGGCCAGCGAGATCGGGCGCAGGACGCTCTTCGCCGATCCGCACGAGGTGTACGGAGGCAATCCGGAGGGCTCCTACTACGCCTTCGAGTCGGGCGACGCCCTGGTCGTCGTGCTCGACGTGTTGCGTTACGTCCCGTCGCTGCCGACGACCGCGAACCACTGGACGCTCGGGCCGACGCAACTCGCATGGCTGCAGGACGTGCTCTCGGAGTCGGACGCGACCTGGACCTTCGTCTTCGCCGAGCACCTCGTCGGTGGCGAGAAGCCGTTGATCCTCAACTGCTACTGGTACGCGCGCGGCGGCCTGCGCGCGACGAGCAACGACCTCCCCACAGGCGTGTTCAAGGGCGAGCAGAAGCAGGTGCAGGCGCTGCTCGAGGACACGGTCGACGACGGCGGCGCGGCCTTCTTCCTGTGCGGGCACGACCATGTTTCCATCACGCCCACCGAGAAATTCCACCCCGACGGCACGGGCACCAACGTCTGGTACGTGAAGGGCGGGCAGCTCGGCGCCTCCAACCCGGCCTGGGCCGCCGACCCGAACTTCCAGCGCGAGATGGACTGGGACGTCGACGGCGTGCCCGACTACACGACCGACACGATCGGCAGCATGAAGCGCGGCTACTTCCGCATCACGGTCGACGGCCGGCAGTCCGTCACCTTCGACTACGTGCAGACGAACGTGAACGATCCGGAGGTCAACGGCACGACGCTCTACAGCCGGACGATCCTGGCCCGCTAGCGCCCGGCGGCGCAGTTCAGCCCGAGCGGATCCAGGAGAAGATCTTGCGCAGGCTCGGAGTCTGCCCCTGCATGAGGATGCCGACACGGAAGATCTTGGCGCCCGCGAGGATGCACAGCGTCGAGAAGAACAGCATCGACACGACCGAGAGCACCAGCTCCCACCACGGCACGCCGGGTGGGATGGCCACCCGCAGGAACATCAGCAACGGCGTCGCGGTCGGGAAGTAGGAGACCAACTGGCTGACGGTGCCGTTCGGGTTCTTGATCACGACCGCGATGAAGAACAGCGGCACGATGACTGAGAGGATCACCGGCATCATCAGGCTCTGCGCGTCGCGGATCTCGGAGCAGGCCGCGCCCAGTGCCGCGCACATCGAGCCCAGGATGATCAGGCCCATCAGCAGGAAGAAGGCGAACCAGGCCAACAGGCCGGGCGAGAGCGCGTCGCGCACCTGCTGCGGCACCTCGTCCACGACGTGCACCATGATCAGCGCCGCGCCGACGTAGATGACCATCAGCGTGAAAGCCACCATCACGGCCGAGATGACCTTGCCCAGCACGAGTTGGAACGGCGAGACCGCCGAGATCAGCACCTCGGCGATCTTCTGCATCTTCTCTTCGAGCACGTTGTTCATGAGCGCGGGGGCGTTCATGAGCATGAGCATGTAGATCATGAGCGTCAGGATGGCGGGGACACCGATGTCCGCCATCTCGTTGCTCTTCTGGGCCTCCTTGACCATTCCGGTGGAGGTCACTCCGGGGAGGCCCTTGTTCTCCACCTTCGTCCACTCGGTGACGTGGCTTACGAGGGTCTTCCGGATCCCCGACGCGTCGCGTCGCCGTCTCTGGATCTCGCGGTTGATCACCCCGCCCAGCCAGCCCCTCACCGTCTCGATCGCGGGGTTCTGCGTGTGCCAGGACATCTCGACGTCGAGCGCTGCGGCTGGCTCGGCCGCCGCCTCGCCGGCCTCGCCATGCTCCTCGGCCGACACGGGCGGCGGAGCCTCGCGGATGATGTCGGCGCCGATGACGAGGTAGCCCAGCAACTCGCCGCGGCGCACGCGCTCGGCCAGCGCGGCCTCGGCCTCCGGCCCGGCGCCGCCCGGCTCGAGCAGGAAGCGCGCCTCGTTCTGCACGGGCGGGTCGTCCTGGCTCCAGACCGGGTGGCCGGCGTTGCGCGTCTCGGCACTCTCCCGGATCAGTTCCTCGAGTTCGCCGGTGCGATCCACCACTGCGAAGTGCCGGTCCTCGACGTCGCTCACCGCCTTCTCGAGCATGATCATGATGCCGCCCGCACCCATCAGCACCGGCATCAGCAGCACGCCGATGATGAAGGCCTTGGTCCGCACGGCGCGGATGTACTCGCTGCGGGCGACGATCCAGGTCTTACGCATCGGCTGCCGCCTTGGCCGCTTCGGCCTCCGAGTCGCGCATGGCCTCGAGCGCGTCGGGCCCGGCGATGCGCACGAAGATGTCGTGCAGGCTGGGCTTGGCCACCTCGAACAGCTGCACGCGCGTGCGCGAGCTCAGGTGCACGAGCAGTTCCTGCGGATCGCCGGCCAGGCGCACCTCCTGGATGTGCCCCAGGTCCACGACCTTCTGGACCACCGGGTGGCCCTGGAGCAGTTCCGGGCCGCCGTCCATGCGCAGGCGCACGGTGTCGTCCGAGTAGGTGTCGCGGATCTGCGCGAGCGTGCCGTCGAGCACCTTCTTGCCGCGGAAGATCATGAAGATGAAGTCGCACATCGTCTCGGCCATCGACATGTCGTGCGTCGAGAAGATGATCGTCGTGCCCTGCCGGTTCAGGTCGAGGATGGCCTCGCGCAGCACTTCCAGGTTCACGGGGTCGAGGCCGCTGAAGGGCTCGTCCAGGATCAGCAGCTCGGGCCGGCCCAGCACCGTGGTGATGAACTGCACCTTCTGCGCCATGCCCTTGCTGAGGGTCTCGACCTTCTTGTCGGCCCACTCGCCCAGGTCGAAGCGCTCGAGCCACCGCATGCCCTCGCTCTTCGCGTCGGCGGCGGTCATGCCCTTCAGCTCGCCGTAGTAGCCGAGGATCGCGCGCACCTTCATCTTCTTGTAGAGGCCGCGCTCCTCGGGCAGGTAGCCGATGCGGTCGTTGGCCGCGCGCGTCTGCTGCTGGCCGAGCACCTCGATCTCCCCGCTGTCGGGGTGGAAGACGTGCAGGATCATGCGGATCGTCGTGGTCTTGCCCGAGCCGTTGGGGCCGATGAAGCCGTAGATCGACCCCTTCGGCACGACCAGCGAGAGGTCGCTGACCGCGACGTGCTGGCCGAAGCTCTTGGTCACGGACGAAAGGCGGACGGCGTCCACGCACTGCTCCCCCACGAGGTTGCAGCATTCTCGGGATGGATCGGGCCCGCGCAACCGCGCCATCGGCCCGCGCAACCGCGCCATCGGAGTGCCACCGCGGGGCCTCGCAGCCCCCGTCCGGCCATCGCGGGCGTGGGTCCGTTCACCCGGAGTCTTCGGCTCCAGGGGGAAGATTCCCCGGCGCACCGAGCGCAGCCGACGCCCGGCAAGCTCCCGACTGGCTCGCAGGCGACGCGCGAAGCCCGGATCCTGCCGTCCCGCTCATACCGGTGCGCAACCCGCGGATTGGCCCCGCCTTTGCAATGTGAGAGGACACCAGGACCGTTCCATCCCGGGGGGACCCATGAAGATCTCGTCCGTCATGACGCCCAATCCTAGGACGCTCGCCTTGGAGGCGAGCCCCGATGACGCCCTCAAGTTGATGGATGACGAGGACATCCGCCACCTGCCGATCATGGATGGCGCACGCCTTGCCGGCGTGATCTCGGACCGCGACCTGTTCAACGTGCTGGGCTGGGTGCCCGCCGCGACGGAGCACGAGCGCAAGCGCCACGAGCGCGCCGCTCCCACCGTGGCCGAGCTGATGCAGACCCAGGTCACGTCGGTCGGGCCGAAGGACCCGATCATGAACGCCTGCGCGGAGTTCCTGCTCCAGCGCATCGGCTGCGTGCTGGTGCTCAAGGACGGCGTGCTGGTCGGCATCGTCACCGAGATGGACGTGCTGGCGGCCTACCGATCGACCTGCGAGGAGGGCACGGTCAAGGACGACGCCGACCCGCCGGTGTCGCGGCTGATGACGATCTGCTCCACGGTGGTCGAGCCGGACACCACGCTGCAGGAGGCCAGCGAGGTCTGCCACGACCTCAAGGCCCGGCACCTGCCGGTGGTCCGCGAGGGCGAACTGGTCGGCATGCTCTCGGACCGTGACCTGCGCGCCGCGCACGGCGGCGGTCAGCCCGGGGACACGCCCGTCGAGCGCATCATGTCCACGCAGCTCATCACGCTCGAGCCCGACGACAGCACGTCGCACGCGGCCGACCTGATGGTCGAGAACCGCATCAGCGCGATCCCGATCGTGCTCGAGGACTCGCTGGCCGGACTGCTCACGACGACCGACCTGATCGAGCACGCGGCCGGTGTGCTCGCGCCCGTTCGCGAACCGACGGCGCGGCGCCGCTCCTAGCCGTCCAGAGCACGGATCCGTTCGACCAGGCCCTCGGTCAGGTCGTTCGGCACCGGAAAGGCGAGGTTGTACTGCGCGATGCGCCAGCGTCCGTCCTCGCGGACGAGCACGCCCGAGCCGCGCACCTCGCCGTACTTCTCGTTGTGCAGTCGCTCGTCGAACCAGGCCACGCGCCCGTTGCGGCGCACGCGGATGTGACGCTCGGTCGGCACGTAGGTCCAGCCCTGGCCGCGCGAGAAGAACGGCTCGGCGTACTCCTTGAAGTCATCGACCGACCAGCGCTCGGTCGCGTCGGTTCCGAGGAAGACCGCGTCGCGCGCGAACAGCGAGAAGTAGCGCTTGCCGTCGGCTCGGCTGGCCGCGGCGTGGAAGTCGTCCAGCGTCTCGGCGACGGCGAGGCGCGGGTCGGGTGGCGGCTCGCCCACGCCGGTCGCGCCGACGCCGAAGACGCACGAGGTGGGCAGGAGCAGCAGCATCAGGGTCAGCGTGCGCAACATCATGCAAGTCGCCCTCCAACTGGGCGGCCGGACCCCGGTGCGAGGCGCCGAACCGATCCGCAAGGCTGGGGTATCATCGGAGGAACACGCCGCGACCGGAAGGGCCCGTTCACGGAACCCCGCCGGAGGCTCTGGCGCGTCCATCTCCCCGGTATGCCCCCATGACGTCGCACCGCTGCCTCGCCGTCCGCCTGCTGCTACCGCTCCTGGCCTCGCTGCCGATCGTCCCGGCCCTCGCCGCGACGCCGGCTCCGGGCGGCTCGCTCTCGGTCGTGAGCGTCGACCCGCCGCGGCACACGGTGGACGCTCCCACGGCGACGCCGATCGAACTCGGCTTCGACGCGCCGCTGGACGGCGCCACGGTGAGCGCGACCAGCGTGCGCGTGCACGGCATGTGGAGCGGCGTCGTGCCGGGCGCGCTCTCGCTGACTGACGGCGGGACCACGCTGCGCTTCGAGCCGTCGCGGCCGTACTTCCCGGGCGAACTGATCACGGTGATCCTCTCGGCGGACATCGAGTCGCTCGGCGGCGCGCCCCTGTCGGGCGGCCACGGGCACACCTTCTGGACCGGATCGGCGCGCGGCGCCGGGGAGTTCGCGCTGGCCGGCGTGATCTCGACACGGTTCGACGGCGAGGGGCTGGTGCAGTCGTACGGCATCCACGCCGGCGACGTCGACGGCGACGGCGCACCAGACTTCAGCATCCCGAACGAGGCGGCGGACGACGTGCGCGTCCTGCTCAACGACGGCTGCGGAGAGTTCGGCGAGCTGGTCGCCTATCCGCTGGAGGGCGACGCCACCCCCAGCTCCAACGCCAGCCACGACCTGAACGGCGACGGCCTCATGGACTTCCTCACGGCCGACATCAACGGCAACACGATGAGCGTGCTCATGGGCGACGGTCTCGGCGGCTACGAGCCGGTCGTGACCTATCCCAGCGGAACCACAGCGCGCGGCATCGCCCTGCTCGACGCCAACGCCGACGGGCACGTGGACGCCGTCATGGCCAATCGCACGGCCTCGAACCTGAGGCTGTTCCTGAACAACGGCGACGGCAGCTTCGCGGCGCAACCGCCGTTCGACGGCGGTGCGAACGGCGAGATGTCCGTGACGGCGACGGATGCGAACAACGACGGCCTGACCGACCTGTTCGTCGCGCACTTCTTCTCCCACGTCGCGACGCTCCTGCTGGGCGACGGCGCCGGCAACTTCACGCTGTCCGACACCCAGCCCGTGGGCCAACGCCCGTGGAAGACCGCGGCCGGCGACGTGAACGCCGACGGCAACGTGGACTTCATGACCGTCGACACGAGCAGCGCCACGATCACCGTGCTCCTCGGCGACGGCGCGGGCGGCATGACGGTCTCCGCCACGCTACCCGTGGGCGGCTTCCCGACCTCCGTGGTGACCGGCGACCTCGAGGGCGATGGCGACCTCGACCTCGTCAGTTCCGACGTCGTCGGAGAGACTTGGACGATCTACCGCAACGACGGGCTCGGCAATTGGACGCCCGCGCCCTCGCTGCCGGCGATCCAGGCCGCGTCGTGCGCGACGCTGGTCGACTACAACCGCGACGGCTACATGGACATCGTCGGCGTGGACGAGTTCGCCGACAAGGTGATGCTCTGGCGCCAGAGCCACCTGGGGCTCTTCGGCACGCAGCAGGCGAGCTGCGACGCGACGCTGCGCATCGACAACATCGCCAACACCGGCGGCTTCGGCAGCCAGCACCCCCACGAGATCGCCGCGGGCGACACGTTCCACCTCGGCGTCACCGGACCGCCGGGCGCGACGTGGGTGCTGGGCGTCGGCCTGCCGATCTGGCCCGGCCTGATCTCGGCCGTCGGCCTGTTCAACATCGCGCCACCGCCGCTGCTGCTGTTCTCGCTGCCGACGAACGCCGACGGCGAGTCCTCGCTGCCGCTCACGGTGCCGCTCGCCACGCCCACGGGGCTGACCATCGGGTTGCAGGTCTTCGTGGACCTCGGCAGCAACTGGAGGGCAACCAACCCCGAGGTCATCCACACCGTCCCCTGAGCCGCGGGGATCGCCCAGACCGTCCGGGGAATGCTTCAAGCCGCAGCGGCCCGTCCATCGACAGTCTTCACGCTACGGGACAGAATGGACTTGATGGACACAGCGAGCATCGAGATGCCGACCCGACCCCCTCGCCACCCGATCAAGCGCCGCATGGCGCTGGCCCTGCTCGTTCTGCTGGCCGGACTCGCAAGCCCGGTTGCGGCACAGGACCCGGCCGGGCCGTCCGGGACCTCGCTGCTGATCCACATCCCGACCGACGAACCCCGGCAACTCGGCCCGATGCTCGCCGACGAGGGCTTCGACGTGCTGCCGCCCGGCCAGGCCGACCTCGGGCTGCGCCTGATCGTCACTCCCACCGAGTTCGCCGCGCTGCAGGCGCAAGGCATCGAGCCCGAGATCCTCGAACGCGGACGCCCCTACGTCGACATCCAGGCCGAGCTGGCCGTCGAGGGCGGCGTGCCCGCCGGCTACCAGGACCTGGCCGGCATCGAGGCGGCGATGGCCGCGCTGGCGGCGGCCCACCCGACGCGCTGCCAACTCGTGAACCTCACCAGCACCTACGCGCTGCCCACCACGCACGAGAGCCGCAGCCTGCTGGCGCTGAAGATCTCCGACAACGTGACGCTGGAGGAGGACGAGCCAACCGTGTTGCTCGTCAGCGCGCACCACTGCCGCGAGTTGGTCACGCCGGTCATCGCGCTGAACGCGGCGCAGACCCTGCTCGACGACTACGGCTCCGACCCCGACGTGACGGCCGCCGTCGACGACCACGAGATCTGGATCGCGCCCGTCTGGAACCCGGACGGCTACGCCTACGTGTTCAGCACGGACAACCTCTGGCGCAAGAACCGCCGACCGCTCACGACCGACACCGGCGTGGACCTGAACCGCAACTACCCGTTCAACTGGTCCAGCGCCTGTTCGGGCAGCACCGACGAGTCGTCCTCGACCTACAAGGGGCCGTCCCCGGCGTCCGAGGCCGAGACGCAGACGATGATCGCCCTGGCCACCGACCGGAACTTCGCCAAGGTCATCGACTACCACTCGTACGGGCGCGAGACGCTGTGGGGCTACGACTGTCCGGACCACGCGTTCGACGCCTACCTGCAGGGCGAGGCAACGCGTCTCTCCTCGTTCTCGGGCCACGCGGGTGCCGAGCGGCCGCCGACCGCCGACGGCGAGCACTACCAGTGGGAACTGGGCGCGCTGGGAAGCCACTCGTTCCTGATCGAGACGGAAGACACCTTCCAGCCGAGCTTCGCGGACGCGCAGACGGAGGCCGACCTCGTCTGGGGCGGCGTCCTCTGGATGTTGCAGCACGAGCTCCCGCTGAGCGGACACGTGACCGACGCCTGCACCAACCTGCCCGTCGCCGCGTCGGTGGAGGTGCTCAGCACGCCGTTCCCGAACGGCGAGACGAACACCGCCAATCCGACCTTCGGCGCCTACCGCGCCTTCCTCCCGAACGGCGCGCACACCGTGCGCTTCAGCGCGCCGGGCTACGCCGATGCCGACGTGCCCGTCGTCGTGGGCGCGGCCGGCACGGTCGTCGACGTCGTCCTGACGCCGCTCTCCCCCGCGGGGTGCTGGACCGACCTGGGCCAGGGCAAGGCCGGCGTGTCCGGCGTGCCGGCGCTGCTCGGCGTGGGCCAACCGTCGGCCGGCGCATCGGGCGAGTTGCGTCTCGCGCACGCGGCGCCGACGAGCACCGCGCACCTCGTCGTCGGCCTCGCGCTGCTCGCCGCGCCGTTCAAGGACGGCGTGATGGTGCCGCGCCCGGACCTGATCCTGCCGATCGGCACCGACGGCGACGGCGCATTCACCCTGCCCTACACGCTGCCCGGCGGCCTGCCGCCCGGGTTCGACCTGTGGTTCCAGTGCTGGATCGAGGACGCCGCCGCCAGCTACGGACTCTCGGCGTCGAGTGCGCTGCAGATGACCACTGGCTGAGCGGCAGGGGGCTGACGATCAGGGAAAGGTCGTGCTCACCGTCGGGCTCACGTTGCACGTGGCCAGCTCGATCGCCTGCGTCAGCACCGTGGCCCCGCTGATCGCCGGACCGACGGACCCGCTCAGCGTGATGTGACCGGTCGGGTCGGTCGTCAACGGACCGACGATCACCGGGTTCAGCATGCCCAGGAACTCGCCCGGGCAGGGACCGATCGGGAGGTTCGCCGGCACGGTCCCGAGCAGCAGGTAGACCGACCCGCTCGGGCTCGCGCGCGTGACGTGGATCGAGTTGACCTGTCCGGTGAGGCCGGGAGAGATCTTCGAGAGCACGAGTTCCTCGCACTCGTCCGGCACGCCGTTGCCGTCGTCGTCGAGCGAGGTGCCCAGCAGGATGTCGAACGCGTCGGTGATCCCGTTGCCGTTGCAGTCCTGCTGCCCGATGCGCAGGTAGTAGACGTCCTGCTCGCCGTTGAAGGTCGCCGCCCAGGCCACGTGCGCGCCGACGTCGTCGCTGACCATGTCGTAGTAGTCGCCCAGCTTGTTCTGCTGCGGGTAGCCGAGCGAGTGGTCGAACGCCGGGCTGGCCGCGACATTGGGCGTCCAGGTCACGCCGCCGTCGGTGGACGAGGAGTAGTGCAGCTCGGACAGGCTCGCCGACGGCGAGTTGCGCGTGTCGTTCCAGATCACGTCGATGCGGCCGGTGGGCGCGACCGACATGGTCCCGAACCACTGCCACGCGTTGGTGCCCGGCGCGTCGTCGTTCACCCGCACCGGCGCGCTCCAGGTCTGCCCGCCGTCGAGGCTGCGGATGAAGTGCACGTCCAGCGGATCCGGTCCCGGCGGGTCCACCGAGCACAGCAGGTAGACCTGGCCGGCGGTGGGCCCCACCGAGGGAGCGGTCTCGACGTCGACATGGCCGAGCAGGCCGCCCGGGTTGGGCCCGGAGCTGAAGGCCATCGAGCCGCCGAGCGGCGCCGGGTTCACGACGAACGTCGGCGCCGGGACGCCCAGCTCGGCGTCCACCGAGCGCGCGACGCGCGTGTCGCTGAAGCTCGACTGCACACCGGCCACGTAGAGCACGCCGAACGGGTCCACGGCCAGCGTGCCGAAGATCACGCCGACCTGCGTCGCCGGCGCATAGGTGTCGCCGCCGTCGATGGAGCGGTTGAAGGTGTTGGGCCCGCAGCAGCCGGCCGCCGTGTTCCATGCGAAGTACAGGTTGCCCGCGCCGGGGCCCGTGGTGCGGTCCACCGCCATCCACTCCTTGTCGCCGCCGCCCTTGGGCACCGGCGGAAGCCACGACACGCCCGAGGTCTCCGAGCGGTACAGGTCCGTGGTGAAGTCGCCCTCGAGGCTGTCGTAGTAGATGGTTCCGTCGGACGCGAAGTCGAGCACGGGGTCGCTGCGGAAGTTGCCGTTGTCGAGCGTCCCGGAGCGCCAGGTGATGCCGCTGTCGTGGCTGTAGGCCCAACCGGCCTCGCGGAAGTTGGACGTGATCGAGTCGAACTGGCGCCAGCCGATGACGATGCGCGACGGGTCGGTCGGGTCCACCGCGATCGAAGGCTCGTTCGCGGCGTCGCCGACGATGTTGTTCCCGTGGATGTCCACGTTCACCTGCATGCTCTGGAACCCGCCGACGCTCGCGGCCGCGGGCGCGGAGGTCACGGGCGGATACGCGACCACGCCGGGCGGATCGTCCGGTGCCTCGCGGGGCAACTCGCCCTGCACCTGGCCAAGCGACGGCGCGGCGCAGAGGATCAACGCGGACAGGCTCAGAAGGACGCTCGAGAAGACACGCTTCACGGAGGAGGACTCCCGGTGGGATGGCCGCCGGCGGGAGGCGCAGGGGCGTGCGGAGAGCGCGTCGGGGACTGCGCGGAACCGGCGTTCCCACCACCGTATCAGGCTTCTCGCGGGCGTGGGCCCCCCGGCCACGGACCCGCCACGCGCGCGCCGCAGCCCGTCACGGGACGCGATCACGGGGTGCGCCCGACACTCGGGGCGATGACCAGGGCGAGCTCTCCCCTCGACCCGCGCACGCCGCGGAAACTCACGCGACGCGACCTGCTCGCGCGCGGCGCGGTGACCGGTGCGGCTCTGCTGCTCTCGGGCGGTTGCGCGCACCTCACGCGCCCGGACCGACGCGTTTGGGTCAACGACGTGCACTCGTGTCTCAACCACACGCGCGTCGCACAGTTCGTCGAGCCGGGCTCGGCCGAGGCGCTCGGCGCAGCCATCCGGGGGGCGCGCGACGCCGGGCGTGCGGTGAGCGTGTGCGGTGGACGGCACGCCATGGGCGGCCAGCAGTTCGGCACCGACACGCTGCTGGTGGGCACCGACCGACTCGCCGGCATCACCGAACTGGACACGCAGGCCGGACAGGTCGAGGTCGGCGCAGGCACGCAGTGGCCCGAGTTGATCGAGGATCTGCTGCAACGTCAGGCCGGCGCGGCGGCGCCGTGGACGATCGCGTCGAAGCAGACCGGCGCCGACCGGCTCAGCATCGGCGGCGCGCTGGCCGCCAACGCGCACGGGCGCAGCCTGGCGCGCCCCCCCATGGTCGCCGACGTCGAGGCCTTCACGCTCGTGGACGCAGACGGCGTGGCGCGCCGCTGCAGCCGGCAGGAGAACACCGAGCTGTTCCGCCTGGCGATCGGCGGCTACGGCATGTTCGGCGTGATGTCCTCGGTGCGGCTGCGGCTGGTGCCGCGCCGCAAGGTCCGACGCACGGTGGAGATCCTCGACCTCGAGCAGTTCCTGCCCGCCGTCGAGCAGCGCCTCGCCGACGGCTACCTGTACGGCGACTTCCAGTACGCGACCGCCGTGGGCAGCGACGAGGCCCTGCGGCGCGGCGTGTTCTCCTGCTACCAGCCGGTGGACCCGTCCACGCCTGCGCCGAACGACCAGCGGCAGCTGGGCGAGGACGACTGGCGCGAGCTGATCCTGCTCGCCCACCACGACCGGCGCGAGGGCTTCCGGCGCTACGCCGACTACTACGCCGGCACCAGCGGCCAGGTGTACTGGAGCGACACGCAGCAACTGAGCACCTACGTGGACGACTACCACGCGCGCATCAGCGGATTCGACGCGGCCGAGCGCAAGGGCAGCGAGATGATCACGGAGATCTACGTGCCGCGCGAGGCGCTCACGTCGTTCATGGACGAGGTGCGGCGCGACTTCGAGCAACACGCCGTCGACCTGATCTACGGCACGATCCGTCTCATCGAGCGCGACGACGAAACGGTGCTGGCGTGGGCGCGCGAACCCTGGGCCTGCGTGATCTTCAACCTGCACGTCGACCACCACGACGCGGGCCTCGCGCGTTCCGCCGCGGACTTCCGCCGGCTGATCGATCGCGCCATGGGATACGGCGGCAGCTACTACCTCACGTACCACCGCTGGGCTCGCCGTGAGCAGGTGCTGGCGTGTCACCCGGCCCTCCCGCACGCGCTGTCACGAAAGCGTCACTACGACCCGGACGAGCGCTTCCAGAGTGACTGGTATCGCCATCTGTGCACGCTGTTGGCGGGCTAGAGCGCGATCCAGCGGACTGCGAGGTGTGAGTCATCGGCCCGAAAAAAGGTGTTGCCAGCATCTCCTACACGCTGTAGGAGTGGAGCCGTTCGGGAAACGCGAAGCCACGAGGAGGCAGCCGTCATGGCCCCCACCAACCTGCCGATCAGCGACACCGAGTTGATCGTGCTGAAGGTCCTCTGGGACCTGCAACCCGCGACGGTGCGGCAGATCCAGGCCGGGCTCAAGAAGCAGAAGCACGTCTGGGCCTACACCACGGTGCAGACATTGATCGGCCGGCTGGAGCAGAAGGAGTACGTGAACGCGGATCGCAGCGGTCGCGCGCACGTGTTCCAGGCAGCGGTCTCGCGTGAGGAGTTCCTCAGCGAGAACCTCGACGACATCGCCGAGCGCGTGTGCGAGGGCGAGGCCGTGCCTTTGATGATGTCGCTGGTGAAGGGCCACCGCTTCACGGCCCGCGAGATCCAGCAGTTCCGAGCGCTGCTCGAGGAAGCCGAGGCGGAGCGGCCGGCGCGCAAGGGCGCCGGATCGCGTCGCAAGCGTCGGCGCGAGTCGTAACAGGACCCCGAACGAGAGGACCCGACATGTTCACCTGGATGCTCGAGAACACGATCTTCGCCCTGATCCTCGTGGCGATCGTGGTGCCGCTCTGCCGGCATGCGCGGCTGAAGCCGGCCACCTGCCACCTGCTCTGGCTGCTCGTGGTGGCGCGCCTGCTCGTGCCGCCGGTGACCGTTCCCGGCTGGCCTAGCCTGAACGACGACACCGCGCCGGCCGCCATCGGCACCGGCCTGGCGGGCCCGTCCAACTCGCGCGTCGCGATGCTCTTCGAGAGCAAGCCGCTCGACCTCTATCCGGCCGACTTCGTCGACGAGCCCGTCGACAGCGGCGCCGAGAGCGACGAGCTGGCCGCCAAGAAGAAGGAATGGAAGCAGACGCCCTGGCTCGGAGGAGACGAGGCCTCGCGCGCCGACTCGGCCGCGCCGCTCGTCGCGGCGGCCACCGACACGAACGTCGCCGGCACGCCCCCCACCGCGCCGCCCGCCACGGCCGATTCGAACGGCTCGACGCTCGCGCTGCTCCGTACCCTCGGCCTCGCCGCGTGGCTGGCCGGATCGGCGCTCGTCGGCTTCCTGCTCCTGCGTCGCGCGCTGCGCTTCCATCGCGTGCTGCAGGCCGCGCAGACCGCGCCGGTCGGGTTGCAGGACCGCGTGCGCAAGGCCGCCGCGCGCCTCGGCGTGCGCGCGCCTGATCTGCGCCTGATGCCTGGCATCGCCAGCCCGCTGGTCTGGAGCATGGGCCGGCCGCTGCTGATCTGGCCCGCCGAGCAGGCCGACGCGCTCGTCAGCGCGCGCGGCGCCGGCATCCTGGCGCACGAGCTCGCGCACATCCGCCGCCGCGACCACTGGGTCGCCTGGCTCGAGATGGCGGCCATGACACTTTGCTGGTGGAACCCCGTCTTCTGGTTCGCGCGCCGTCGCGTACACCGCTACGGGGAACTCTCCTGCGACGCCTGGGCGATCTGGGCGTACCCGGAGCACCGGCGTGATTACGCGGAGGCGCTGATCGACGTGGTCGAGCGCATGTCCGCACCGACGTGGACCGCTCCGGCGTTGGCCGTCACCGACGACGACCCGGAGGATTTCGAGAGGAGACTGAGGATGATCATGCGCGAGAAGGTGTCGAGAGGCGTCTCCCCCGTCGTCGCGGGGCTGGCCATCCTGGTCAGCGTGGCGCTGCTGCCGAGTTGGCTCGCCGCGCAGTCGGCGCCCGTGCGCATGTCCAGCGACACGCTCGCACCCTCCGTTCAGGCCGCGCTCGACGACACGCTGGCGTTCCACGACGCCGAGATGCTGCTCGAGGACGAGCGCTGGGACGAGGCAGCCGAGGCCTGGGGTCGCATCGCCTCCGCGCACGGCGACAGCGGCAAGGCGCATCACCTGCACGGCTACGCGCTGATCGGCGCGGGACGTCACCTCGACGCGATCGAGGCGTTTAAGCGCCAGTCCGAGCTGGGCTACAAGGTCGGCTACGCCTACTACAACCAGGCCTGCGCCTACTCGCTCACGGGCGACGTCGACAACGCGATCGGCCAGTTGCATCGCGCCATCCGCTACGGCTTCGACGACATCAAGCAGTTCAAGGGCGACGAGGATCTCGCTGCAGTCCGCGAGTCGGCGCAGTTCGAGAGCATCACCGACGCGCTGTCCGCCGTGAAGGACGCGAACCATGCGATCGACACGGCCGACAAGCACGACGACCCGGCGGCGAAGGCCGCGGCCTGGGCCGACCTGGCCGCGCTCACGCCCGGCGACGGCGAGGCCTGGCACATGCTGTCGTACTGGCGCATCGGCGCCGGCGACCTGCCGGGCGCGCTCGAAGCGCTGACCCGCCAGCAGGACCTCGGCTTCCGCATGGAGACCGCGCTCTACAACGAGGGCTGCACCTACGCGCTGATGGGCGAGACCGACAAGGCCGTCGCCAGCCTGGAGAAGGCGGTGCAGTCGGGCTTCGACCAGACCAAGCTGTTCCGCACGGATCCCGACCTGGCCAGCCTGGCCGGCGACGAGCGCGTGGAGAGTATGCGCGCCAAGATGCTGGCGAACGAGCGGCTGCATCGCGAAGCGCAGCTCGCGGCCGAGTACGAGGACTGGGAGGCGGCGTTGGAGGCCTGGAACAAGCTCGCGCAGCAGCGTCCCGAGGACGGATGGATCGCGACGCAGCAGGGCATGGCGTCGTTCCACATGGGCGACTACGCCGGCGCGCTGGCTGGCTTCGGCCGCCAGGTGCACCTCGCGGCCGACGTGGGTCGCGGCCTCTACAACATGGCCTGCGCCTACGGGATGCTCGGCGACGCGGACAGCGCGTACGCGCACCTCGACGCGGCCATCTCGGCGGGCATGCACGACTCCGAGCTGATCCGCGAGGACAAGGACCTCGGTGCGCTGCACGACGATCCTCGACTGGAGGACCTGGCCCGGCGCGCGGACGACGCGGGCACGCTGCAGTCCTTCGGTGCGTCGAGCTGGGGGCAGTTGCGCGAGCGCAGCGAGGCCAGGGTGGCCGACGCGCCCGACGACGGGACCGCGTGGCATCACCTGGGCTGGTCGCACCTGCGGCTGGGCGACATGGACGCGGCGAAGAAGGCCTTCCTCAAGCAGGAGGCGGCCGGCTTCGCGGTGGGCTACGCCCGCTACAACGTGGCCTGCGTGCACGCCATGCAGGGCGACGCCGACAACGCGCTGACCTGGCTCGAACGCGCGATCGAAGCGGGCATGGACGAGTTCCATTTCGTCGCGAACGATCCGGACCTCGCGAACATCCATGCCGACCCGCGCTTCCAGAAGCTGATCCAGGAGCACATGCACGACGGCGAGAAGCACGCCGACAAGCACGACATGAAGGAGCGCAAGCACCTGGAGAAGCAGCAAAAGGAGAAGCACAAGGCCGACGCGCACGAGAGCGAGCACGAGCACGGCGCCGGCTCCTGATGTGAACTGAATCGGAACCCAGTCCGGCTTTCGGGGCCGGACGCCACCTTCGGGTGGCACCGGTCAGGCGGGGAGAGCGCCTGACCGACGTCGGGGCCGTCGACCGGTAAGGGTCGGCGGCCCCGCCCTTTTTCGCGGCGCGCGATGAGCGCCGCGCGCCGACGTCAGCTGAAGTCGCGCCCGACCAGCGCGATGGCCTGGCGCGTCAGGCGCCGGGTGTGCTTCTGCTTGAGCGGGCTGTGCAGGAAGCGGTTCAGCGCGGCCAGGAGTGCGGCGCGGCACGACGGCGAGGCGCCCGGCAACTCCGCTTCCACCGCCAGCGTCGTCTTCAGCACGTGGCTGGAGAAGATTGGGTCGCGCAGGCCGTGGTCGAGCAACGTCTCGTGCGTCTCTGCCAGGAAGGCGGCGCCGTCCGCGACGTTCCACGGCGAGACGTCGAGGTCCTTGTCGAGGTAGCCCCCGTTGCGGCCGACGAAGCAGGCCATCTGCAGCAGGCCGCGATGCCAGAGCTCGGGGTGCTTCGTGCACAGCGTGCGCACCGCGTTGCTGAACGTGAGCGCGTGCGTGAAGTCGAGCCAGCCGACGTTGCTGCTCACCGGGCGGTCGTAGGCCGCCTGGTAGGCCATGTCGTAGTGCAGCATGTGCAGCGCGCCGGCCTCGAGCAGCGCGTCGTACAGCTCTTCGACCGAGTGCTTCCTCTCGTGCTCGACGACCCAATCCATGGCCTTCGCCGCGCTCGATCCGAACAGCGGCGCGGGGTCGGGGCGCTCGCCGCCCGTGCCGAATGCCGCCGGCTGCCGTGCGAGCGCGTCGGCGTAGCGCTTGAACTCCGGCAGCAGGTCTTCGCGCGTGGTGTAGGCCAGCGAGCGTGCCAGCGGCGGCGCCAGCCACCGACCCACCCCTTCGCCGGCGAACGCGACCCACTGGTCGGCCTTGGCGACCCAGATCGCCGAATGGCCGAAGTCGTTGAAGTGCTCGAGCGCGGCGCGCGCGAAGGCCGGCTCCAGCTCGGCCCACGACACGCCGTCCCGCAGCGCCCCCACCACCATCGACTCGGCGAGTTCGCGCTCGCGCGCCTCGATCGCGACGGTGAAGGCATCGGCGCCGGCCCACGCCCCCTCCGACGGGTAGGCATACGCCTCGTGCCGCTGCGCGTCGTGCGCCATGTGGTCCACCGCCTCGGCCAGGCAGACCAGGCGGCGCTCCCAGTCGTCGGCGTAGCGCGCGGACAAGGTCAGCCAGTCGGCCGACGCGGCATATGCGTGCGTCATGCCGTACTCGAGCTTGTCGTGGCTCCACTGCAGCGCGCTGGTCAGCGCGACGTCCGGGTCGAGACCGTTGAACTGCAGCCGCGTGATCTCACGCGCGATGCGTCCGTAATCGCGGTCCTCGTATGCGCCGCGCAGGCCCTCCAGCACCTTGCGCTGGACCTCCTCGGGTGGCGGGTCGCTCAGGTCCAGCCAGACCTCGCCGTCGCGGACCTCGGCGCCGTAGGCGCGCACGTCGTCGCCGCCCAGCACGCAGGCGCCGTCGGTGAGCCGGAAGCGCCAGTTGTGCCAGTTGCAGGTCAGCTCGCAGTCGCCGTCGACGCTGCCCTCGATCAGCGGGTAACCCTCGTGCGGACAGCGGTTGTCCACCGCGTAGGGCATGCCTTCGACGAGGAAGACCGCGATCTGCTTCGGCGGCGATTTGTGCAGGACGGGTCCGCGCTGCAGTTCCTCGAGGCTCGCCGCCTTCTCCCACGTCACCTGGCACCTCCTCCTCGTCGTGAACGGCGGAACATCCTAGCACCGGCCCCGAAGCCGCCGGTCGCTGGTAGGATGGGCCCGACGGTTAGCACGGGAACCAACAACGCGGGAGGTCGTCATGATCAAGTCACTCGCCCGGGCCACGCTCTTCGCCGGCCTGCTCAGCCTGGCCGCCGCACCGACAACGCGAGGCGGCACGCTGCTCACCGTCGTCGACGAGCCCGATCCGTTCGGGAGCAGCGCGACGATCGTCGTCGGCATCACCGACGGCGTCGACCCGATCCCGCAACTCGTCATCGCCGTGCACGTCAGCATCACCGACGGTGCCGACCCGGTGCCGCAAAAGGGCATCACCGACGGCGCGGACCCCGTGCTGAACGTGTGGGCCGAGATCATCGAGGGCCCCGACCCGATCCCCCAGAAGGGCATCACCGTGGTCGCGAGCATCATCGACCTGCCGGACCCGATCAGCGCGACCCTCGTGCTCACCATCGTCGACGGCCCCGACCCGTTCGGGATCTCGATCCCGCTCAGCCTGATCACCGACTGAACGCAGGGCCGGGTCGGGCGCGGCGCGCGCCCTACTCGTCGTCGTCTTCTTCGGTCTTCTCGGGCTTCGGCAGCGCCTTGCGCGGCAGCTTCTCGTCGCGCATGGCGGCGTGGTACGCGAACGTCGCGATGATCGCGGACGCCTGCATCACGTCGCCCTCGTTGACGCGCTCGTACAGGTCCATGTTCGTGTGGTGCGTCCGCGAGCCGTAGTCCATCGGGTCCTGGATGAACTGGAACCCGGGCAGCCCGACCGCGTCCATCGAGAGGTGGTCGGTGCCGCCGGTGTCGCGCATCGTGATCGTGCCCGCCCCCATGTCCTCGAACGGGGCCATCCAGGCCGAGAAGATCGAGCCGACTGCGGCGTTGCCCTGGCAGTAGATGCCGCGCAGCTTGCCCGCGCCGTTGTCCATGTTGAAGTAGGCTGCGAACTTCTCGTGCTCGGGCAACAGCTCCATCGTGTCGCGGTCGCCGAAGTGGTTCTTCACGTAGCCCTTGCTGCCGAGCAGGCCCTGCTCCTCGCCCGTCCAGAGCGCGATGCGGATGGTGCGGCGCGGCTCGGCGCCGACCGCCTTGAGGATGCGCATGACCTCGATCATGACCGCGCTGCTGGCGCCGTTGTCCGTGGCGCCCGTGCCCGGGTGCCAGGAGTCGAAGTGCGCGCCGATCATGACGACCTCGTCGCGCAGGAAGCGGTCGGTGCCGGGGATCTCGGCCACGACGTTGTGGCCGTCCAGATCCTCGGCGTGGAAGGTCGTGCGCACGTCCACGTTCAGCTCGACCTCGACGCCGTGCCCGATCAGCCGCGCCATGCGGTTGAACTGCTCGGTCGAGATGGTCACCTGCGGAAGGCCGCGCTCCTCCTCGGGATCGCGCGAGCCGCCGCTGCCCAGCATGATCACGCCGTAGTCGTTGCGACGCCCGCCGTCAGGCTCGATCACGACCAGCGCGCCCTCCTCCTTGAGCATCGTCTGCAGCTGGTCGTTCAGCTCGCGACGCTTCATCCACTCGCCGCGGCGCGACGCCCACTCGCTCTCGCCGCCCGGTTCGGGCGCGGCGGCGCGCTCGGCCAGGCTCTCCTCGTCGTGGCGCGTGGCCATCGGATCGAAGTGCGACTCGACTGCGTTGACCTTGCCGTTCAGCACGATACGTCCGCCCAACCGGCCGCGGTAGGTCTCGAGATCCTCGGCCGACTCGACGTTCACCAGGATCGGCGCGCCGGAGACAGGCGCGTCGAGCCCCGACGTCCAGGCCTTCGGAATGCCGATGATCGGCATGGTGTCGGGCACCGTCATCTCGATCACGCAACGCTCGAACGACCAGCCCAGCCCGAACTCGCCCCACGACTCGAGGGCGGCGTTCTCCATGCCGTACTCCTCCAGGCGCGTCCTGGCCCACTCGGCGGCGCGGCGCTGCTGCGGCGAGTTGGTCAGGCGCGGGCCGTAGCGGTCCGTGAGCCACCAGAGCGTGTCCATGACCTCGCTGCGCTCGAAGGCTTCCTCGCGGATGGCCGAGACCATCTCGAGATCCACCGGCTCCTGCGCCGTCGTCGGCGTGGCGAGCAGAAGCGTGGCGCTGACGGTCAGTGCGGACAGCATTCTCATCTTGGGGTCCCTCGTCGTGCGTGGACGGTGCTCCGGCCGGGCTGCGGCGCCAGGCGGGCCGCCGACGGTATCCCAGCATCGCCGACCGTGCCAATCGGGCCGCCAATCGGGCCGCCAGTCGGGCCAGGGTTCGAGCGTGACCCCGACCGTGCCGCCCCACTAGCATCGGCATCATTCCTGGCACCGGAGGACACGAGATGACATTCGGGAACCTGTCGAAGATCGGGCTGCTGGCCGCGTGCGTGGCGGTGGTGATCGGCGCCACGCCGGCATCGAACAAGACCACCATCAGGCCGTTCATCGCCTTGATGCACCCGGGGCAGGTGACCGGGCCCCAGTCGGATCCGGGCGAGAGCCTGACGGCCTTCTTCCAGCTGGACGAAAAGGCGCGCACCGCGACCTTCACGCTCAGCGACGGCGCACCCGACCTGTTCTTCTCGATCCGCGGCCCCGCCGCGCCGGGACAGCAGGGAGCGGAGGTCGCCGCGGGTCCGTGGACGCTGGGCCCCGTGACCGTCGGGCCGCTGACCAAGAGCCAGGTCAAGGACCTGAAGAAGGGCCGGCTCTACCTGACCGTGCAGAAGCCGTCGGCGTTCCCCGAACCGCAGCGCGCGGTGCGCGGCCAGATCCTGCCCATCCCCGGCGTGAGCTACAAGACGACCGTCTTCTGAGTCTCGAGCGCGCGGCGACGATCGCGGAGCGTGATCCAGCCCGCGCCCGACACGCAGCCGAGGGCGAGCAGCGACGCGGCCACGTGCAACGCCGCGCCGAGTTCGCGACTGGACGCGACCAGCCCCAGCTTCGACAGCATCCAGTTCCAGTCGTGGATCTCGCCGCCGACGAGCGGGAGCGACATCATGTAGGCGTCGCCCAGGTAGACGGCCGTGTACATCAGGCTCTCGGCGAACCACACGCCGCAGACAAGCGCGTCGAAGGGACGGCCGCGCAGGACGAAGCGCGCGATGAACACCAGCGGCACGAGCAGTTGCAGCAACGTGCCGCCCAGCATGTGCATCGTCTGCCCGAACGGCGTGAACACCATGTGGCCGGCCTCGTGCACCGCGAGGTTCACGTTGTCGATCAGGTGGTAGTCGTAGTCGACCGCGAGCCAGGCCGCGTAGGGCAGCAGCAGCGCGAGCAGTGCGAGACGCAGGACCATGCGCCCCCTATCGACCGGTCGGGCTCGGGGCTTCAGCCGCCCGCTTCGCCCTCCGGCGGATCCGCCGGCTCGCCCCCGGTCAGGTGGAGATCCAGGCGATTGGGCCCGTCGCCCGAGACCCACACGTCGCGCGGGGCCAACGGCGCGAAGCCGGGCGGCGCGACCACCGTCACGCGGTAGAGGCCGGGCGCGCTGAGGTACACCGAGGATGCCCGCTGCATCTGGTCCCGCACCACGAAGCCGTCGCCGGACGGCGACTCGATGTGAAACGACTGGACGCGATCGTCGAACGGCCGCTCGGTGTCGCCGTCGAAGGTCCGGATCACGAGTTCCACGGCGGCGCGCAGCTCCATCGTCGCGCGACTCTCGCCCGCGGGCACGTCGAGGACCAGGCGACCGAAGCGGTACGCATCGTCGTCGGCCAGGATGCCCTCGAAGCTCATCACCAGGCGGCCCGGTTCGGTGACGATCGGATAGAATCCGGTGGCCTGATCGCGCGAGGCGCGCGCGTGCGACCCGTCGGCAGCGCGGTCCTGGTCGGCTCGCCACCAGCCGAACCCCTTCGGCTGGAGCGGCACGCGCGTGACCGCATCGATCACGTCCACGTCGAGACGCGAGAGCACCGGAATGTCGATGTCCGCAGCGCTCCCCGCGTCGAGACCCAACTCGAGGATCCGGCGCGCATCGAACGGCGCGACCCGCACCTCGTACGCGCCGGGCGTCACGCTCCCGTGCGACCAGCGCATGCGAACCCGTCCCGCGCCGGCGGCCGAACTCCGCTCGAGTCGAGGCGTCAGCGTCCGCGATGCAACCGCCAGCGCGGGCCCGCCCACCGGGTGCAGCGTGAGCGAGACGTTGAGCGCGGCGGGCCACGTCGGGAACTCCAGCCAGCCGCTCTGCGCGACGGGCGGAGGGGTCGGTGGCATGCGCTCCAGGCGCAAATCGACGCGCGGCGTCGGGCCGCTGCCGAGATCCACGATCTCGCGCGCCAGCACGCGCGGCGTGGCGTGCGGCGAGTCCAGCAACGCCACCTCCAACGCGCCGAGCGGCACTCCGTCGAACCGGGAGGCCCACCACGCCACGTTGCTCGGCCTGCGCTCGAGGAACACGAGCCGGCGAGGCGAGTTGGCGCGCGTGACCCGCAACCACAGGTCGGGCCGCACCTTCGGAGCACGGATGCCGACTTCGAGTTCGGCTCCGGGTTGCAGCAGGATCTCCTGAGTGCCGCCGGCGCCGAGCGCGACGCGGATGCGTTGCCATGCGGTACCCGACCCGCGCACGAAGAGGATGGCCGTCCCGGTGTCGCCGAGTTCGTGCGCGGCGATGGACGCGGCGCTGCACCCGACCGGTGAGCGCGCTGCGCGGGCCACGCGCTGCGACTCGTCGAAGGCACCCGGGTGACCGGAGCGTCCGTCCCAGCTCGTGGCGGCGACGACCTCGATGTCGTCGAGCGGCCGACGCGTGTTCGCGTCGAGCACGTGCAGTTGCAGGAACGGCGCGACCGCCGGGACCGACGCGCCGCCGACATCCTGCCCGCCTGGCGTGTCCGGTGCGTCCGCAGTGAGTGGACGAGGCGCGCCGGCGTCGAAGCCGACCGCACCGCCGCCGGCCTCATCGGCGGGGACGAGCGGCGTGATCCATCCCGGCTCCCCCTCACCGGCGGTCTGTGCGTTCTCGCTCACCGAGAGGATGCCGACGATGAGCACCGCGAGGATCGTCAACGGCGCGAGCCACACCGCGACGCCGGTGCCGGGTGCCGCGCCGGTGCGCTGCGCAACCTGCGACGCGCTGCCCATCGATGCGGGACCGGCCGTCGCGCTCTCGCTCGCCAGCCACACTCCGAGCCCGGCGAGCCAGGCCTCCCGATCGCCGCCGCTCTTGTGGTCGAGGTCGTTGCGCAGCGCGTCGAGCGCGCGCTTGAGCTGCGACCGCACCGTCGCGGCCGGGATGTCCTGCTCCGCCGCGATCTGCTTCGGCGTCATGTCGCAGAAGTAGCGCCAGTAGATGACGTCCCGGTGGGCCGCCGAGAGCCGCGCCACCGCGGTGCGCAACGCGGCGATCGTCTCCTCGGCCAGGCCCCGCTCGTCCTCGTGCGCGTCCGGCCCGCCCTGCACCCACTTCGTCTCGCGCGTCTCGCGACGGCCGCGCCCGCGCGCGCGATTGGCCGCGAGGTTGCGCATCACGCGCTGGAGCCAGGGTCGCGCCCGCTCGACGTCGCCGGTCGGGCTGCGCAGCGCGCTGACCCATGTGTCCTGCACGAGGTCGTCGGCCTCGGCGTCGTCGCGCGTCAGGCGGCCGGCGAGGCCGCGCATCCAGCCGATCTCCGAGAGGAGTCGATCGATCTGCTCGCGCTTCATGGTGGAACGGCACCTCCGACGCGCCCGTCCTGCGAGCGGCGCCCCCAACGATTCTATGCCCTCCCGCGGGCATTGCAGGACGAGACACCGCCGACGCCCTCCGCGTTGCATCGCGATCCGCCTGGCGCGCGGACAGGGCGCCCGGGCCCCCACGGGGCCGCGCCCCGATCGGGGCGTACTCAGGCCAGCTTGAGCACCAGCGCCGTGCGGTCGTCGTGCCGGCTGGCATCGCCCGCCGCGTAGTCGTCGGTGGCCGCCAGCAGGTCGTCGGCGATGTCCTGCGCGGACAGGTCGGCCAGCGTGACCAGGGCGTCGGCCAGGCGCCCGGTGCCGAACATCTCGCCGTTCGCATCGCGGCACTCGGTGAAGCCGTCCGAGCAGAGCACCACCACATCGCCCGGCTGCAAGGCGACGTCCACCGTCTCGTACTCCTCGCCTGTCGCGATGCCCAGTGCCAGGCCGCGCACGTCGACCAGCGAGACCACGCCGTCGCGCACCAGCCAGGGCTGCGGGAAGCCCCCGTTGCCGAAGGTCAGTACGCGGCGCGCGCTGTCGTAGAGGCAGAACGCCATCGCGATGAAGCGGTCCTCGATGCTGGGGCGGCAGAGCTGGTCGTTGAGGTACGCGAGCATCTCGGCCGGCTGGCTGGCGAACTGGATCACGTTGCCGCGCATGATGCCCACCGCCATCGAGCCGAAGAGCGCGGCCGCGGTCGCCTTGCCCGCGACGTCCCCCACTGCGAAGGCCCAGCGTTCATCGGGACAGGGCAACACGTCGTAGAAGTCGCCGCCCAGTTCGAGCGCCGGCACGTAGGCCGTCCCGACGTCCAGGCCCGGCACCGACTGGCAGCGTTCGGGCAGCAACGCCTTCTGGATCTCGCGCGCGGTCGCGAGGTCGTGCTCGAGCCGCGCTTCGTCGTCGCGCACCGTCTCGTACAGCTTGGCGTTCTCGACCGCGATCGCGATGTGCGAGGCGAGCGCCATGAGCACCTGCTCGTGCTCCTCGGTGAAGGCGCCGTAGTCCATGCTCTCCAGGTCGATCACGCCGACCAGGCGGTCCTTCACGATCAGCGGTACGGCCAGCTCGGAGTGGATCTCCAGGTCCTGGGCGCGGTAGCGCACGTAGCGCGGATCCTCCAGCACGTTGGGCACGCGCACCGGCGCGCGCAGCTTCGCCGCGGTGCCGCCGATGCCGAAGCCGAGCGGGAAGCCGCCCGCATCGCGCAACTCGACGAGGCTGTCGAAGCGCAACGAGTAGCTGTGCTCGAGCAGGCCGTCGCGATCGTTCCACAACATCACGAAGAAGAGGTGGCAGTCGATCAGGGCCTTCACGCGGCGCGCGACGCGCCGGAACACCTCGTGCAGCTCGAGCGTGGAGTTGAGGTCCTCGGCGGTGGAGATCAGGAACGGCAGCACGTCGCCGGTCAGGGCGCGCGCGGTCGCCGACTCGTCGCGCTTGGCGCGGCGCATCGCGGACGACCGGTCGGCGTGATCCTCGCCCGGACGGAACCCCTCGGCCCAGCAGGTCGAGTACCACATCGAGGCGTCGGGGCGCTGGCTCCAGTCGCGGAAGGCGACGATGGCGTCGTCGAAGGCCTCGGCCGTCATGCGGCCGGATTCCACGATCCCGTCGCGCGCGCCCTCGATGATGCCGACGAAGTTCTCGACCAGCATGCCGAAGGCGGGGTCGTCGTGGCAGCCGCCGAAGTTGAGCTGCCGCGCGCGCGTTTCCTCCGCGCCCGCTTCGTGCAGCATCGAGACGAGGTGCCGGCCGACGTACGGGTCCGCGCCGAGGTCCTCGTAGACGCCGATGTACGCGTGCCACAACTCCGTGAACGACGGCAGCGCGGGCCACAGGCGCATCACGTCGTGGTCGTCGTCCTCGAGCACCAGCCGACCGCCCGGACGCACCGCGCGCATCATCGCGCGCACCACGGCCTGCGGGTCGCGCACGTGCTCCAGGATGAAGCGCCCGTGCGCGATGTCGAAGCCGCCCCACTCGTCCTCAGTCAGCGGCGGCTCGGCGGCGGCACCCTGGCGCACGTCCACGAGGTGGGCCTCGCCGGCGGCATCGGCCTGCCGGGCGCTCTCGGCGATCTGCGCTGTGTCGCGCTCGATCCCCACGACCGTGGCTCCCAGGCGCGCCATCGCGCGGCTCAGGTTCCCGAGGCCGCTGCCCACGTCGAGCACGCGCTCGCCGCCGTCGAGCGCGAGTTGGCGCAGCGACGAAGCGTTCAGCAACCCCTGCAGCCGCGTGAGGCGCGCCTGCTCGTGGGGTTCCGTGCCGTGGAGGTACTTGTCCATCCCCGCATTATGTCCGAGGCGGGGCCAGGAACGATCGTCCGTCCGAAGACGTGCAACGCCTCGACATCGACGCGACATCCCTGCTCTCACGGCGGTTGGCACAATGCCCCGCCCTGATCGGCCAACCCTCCCCGGCCCCGCTCCCCCGGATCCTGGAGATCTTCATGCGTTCCCTGCGCAGCCTTGCACGCCCCCGCCCGTTGCTCCTGCTCTCCAGCGCCGCGCTCGCGCTGGTGCTCGTCGCCTGGGCCCTGCCCCAAGACAAGCCGCGCGGCCGTTCCGGCGTGGTGATGCCGGCTGCCGAGCAACCCGTCGAGCTGATGGACCACATGGACGGCTTGAAGAAGAACCTCAAGGCCTTGGCGACAGGGATGTCCGAGGGCAAGCCGGCCGCCGAACTGCTCGTCCACGTGACCGGGATGCAGGAGCATGCGTTGAAGGCCAAGTCCTTCGTTCCGCCCAACCTCTCCGAGGTGCCGGAGAAGCGCCGCGAGGCGCACCGCAACGCGTTCCGCGCCGACATGCTGCGCCTGCTGATCGACCTGGCCAACCTCGAGATCGACCTGCTCGAAGGACGCCCCGAAGAGGCGTTCGGCCGCGTGACCGGCAGCCTGTTCAAGCTGCGCGAGGCCTCGCACGAGAAGTACCAGAAGCCCTGACCGGCGCGCGGTCCGCGCCGATGCGAACCTAGAGATCGAAGATGCGCGTCCCGTCCGGCAAGCAGCCGGTCACGTCGGCGCGGATCTCGCCCGTGTCGAGCGCGTAGATCCAACCGTAGGTCCCCCGCGGCACAGCGGGCATGGTCTCCACGAGCCTGATGTCTGGGGACGTGCCGAGCGCGTTCCGGAGGATGCCCATCCGCAAGTACGGACCGTACTTCTCGCCCGGCTGCCCCGTCGCATCCGTGCTCTCGGTCAGTTGTCGGGCCGGGTCCGAGGGCAGCGTATCGTTGTGTTGAATGGCATAGAGGTGGACGGCCTGTCGCAGGATCCCGAGGTTGGACGCAGCGTTTTCCGCCGGCGACTCGGCGCGACACACTGGCGGCCCCTTCCAGTTGATCACGACGAGAGCCGAAGCGGATACGAACAGCACGCCGAAGATCGCGAGCGGCACCTCGACGAGCAGGACTCGGCGCCACCACCCGGATCGGCTCGTGGAGCTCCTACTCACAGATCGAACCACCGATAACCCGAGGGAGCGCGCCCATGGTGGTCCACCCGGAACTCGCCTGTGTCACGGGCGTACATCCAACCACCCACCCCGGGCGGTTCGGCAGGCATGGAGTCCACGATCGTGATGCCCCGGCGCTCGTTGAGCGGGGAGCGAGGGAAACTCGAGCGCAAGTAGGGACCGCACGCGCCTCCGGGCGAACCCTTCGAATCCGTGTTCCCAGTCAACTGGGCCGCCGGGTGCGTCGGCACGCGACCGTCGTGCTGGACCTTGTAGAGCTCAACGCACTGTCGGACGGTGGCCAGGTTGCTCGCCGTGGTCGACTCGGGTGAGACGCCGCAGATCGGCGGCTTGATCAAGTAGGTGGGCACCCAGAGCCAAGCGCAGAAGATCACGGCCGCTACCGTCGCGCCGATGACCCGCATACTCGTCGGCAGGGAGCGCTGGTCGATCCTCCGTGGATTCGCGGGGATGCCGCTCACTGGTCGAAGTACCGATCGCCAAACCGGCTCTCGCCCATGTGGTTTGCGCGGATCTCACCGGTGTCCCGGGCGTAGATCCAGGCGGTCCGGCCATTGGGCGTCTCGGGCATGCGGTCCACGACGAACACGTTGTTGCGCATGTCCAGGGGACTGATGGGCAACCTGCGGCGGATGTAGGGGCCAAGCAGTCTTGGCGCCCCCCCGGTCAACGGCACCAACTCGACCTGACTTGTCAGGTCGGTCGCCGGGTTTCTCGGATACACCCCATCGCGATCGATGGCGTACGTCGCCATGGCGTGACGCATCATCCGCAACTGCATCCCGACTCCGGACAGCTTGCTGCCGCAATGCGTCGTGCGGTACTGCGGCACGACGACCGCCCACGCGAGGCACAACATTCCTCCGATGAGCGCCGTGTTGAACGCCAGGCGCGCGTGACTGCGACGCTTCTTCGGTCTTGCCATTGCGACTTCCATCGCGGGAACGATTCGTCTTCATCGTCGCGTGGAACGCGACGACTTGACGCGCGTTGCAACGTGTCGCGCGTGCACGCGACAAACGAATGCGTCACACGCGCGACATGACACGCGTGCGCGCGTGAATAACGCGCATTCATGCGATACGCGGCGTTCTGGCGGGCAAACGCGCGATCTGTTACCATTCATTGTTCGCCGAGCGGTTGATCGCGGAGGGTTCGACGGCGGCATCCCGCGCCATGAGCGCGTGGAAGCGGAACCCCCGAGCGCCCCATCAGGAGGATGCGTGCACACCAACGGACACAGCAACGGACGTGGCTACGAGAGTTTTCGCGCGTACACGCGCAACGACCTGGACACCATGCCGCAACTGCAGCGGCTGTCAGCCACCCAGCGAGACGCCATGAAGGCCGTCTCGGCCGTGCTTCCGTTCCGCACGAACGCCTACGTCGTCAACGAGCTGATCGACTGGTCGGCCGCCCCCGACGACCCGATGTTCCAGCTCACCTTCCCCCAGGCCGCGATGCTCGAACCCCAGGATCTGGGCCGGATGCTGCGGTTGGTGACCGATGAGGCCCCCAACGAGGTGATCAAGGCAGAGGCCTCGGCCATCCGCCAGCGCCTCAACCCCCACCCCGCAGGCCAGATGGAGCTGAACGTCCCCCGCCTGGCGGGCGAGCCCGTCCCGGGCGTCCAGCACAAGTACCGCGAGACGGTGCTGTTCTTCCCCGCCGCCGGACAGACCTGCCACGCCTACTGCAGCTACTGCTTCCGCTGGGCGCAGTTCACCGGCGACGACGAGATGAAGTTCGCGAGCCGCGAGGCCGACCAGCTCGTGCAGTACCTCAAGCGCCACCCCGAGGTGACCAGCGTGCTGATCACCGGCGGCGATCCGCTGGTGATGCGCACGAAGGTGCTGCGCCGCTACATCGAGCCGCTGCTCGATCCGTCGCTCGAGAACCTCGCGACGATCCGTCTCGGCACGAAAGCGCCCGCGTACTGGCCGCAGCGCTTCGTCACCGACCCCGACGCCGACGACCTGATGCGCCTGTTCGGCGAGGTGCGCGCGTCGGGACGCCAGCTCGCGCTCATGGCGCACTACAGTCATCCGGTCGAACTCAGCACGAACGTCGCGCAGCGCGCGGTGCAGCGCGTGCAGGAAGCCGGCGCGATCGTGCGCTGCCAAGCTCCGCTGATCCGCTACGTGAACGACTCCGCCGACGTCTGGGCCGAGCTCTGGAACACGCAGGTGCGTCTCGGCGCCGTCCCCTACTACATGTTCGTCGAACGCGACACGGGCGCGCGCCACTACTTCGAGGTGCCGCTCGCGCGCGCGCTGACCATCTTCAACCGCGCCGTCAGCCAGGTGTCCGGTCTCGGACGCACGGTGCGCGGGCCCTCCATGTCGGCCACGCCCGGCAAGGTGCTGGTGGATGGCGTCGCGACCGTCGGCGGCGAGCGCGTCTTCGTGCTGAAGTTCCTGCAGGCGCGCAACCCCGAGTGGGTCGGCCAACCGTTCTTCGCGCACTTCGACCGCCACGTGACCTGGTTCGACGGCTTGCGGCCGGCCTTCGGCGAGAGTCGCTTCTTCTTCGAGCACGAGGACGCCACGGCGGCCCCGGGCAACGGAAATGGGAACGGCCACAAGCACGGCCCGAGCCACCACCGCACGCCCCAGCGTGATCGCCACGCACCCGGGCGTCCCCGCGGGCATCACCGCTCGGCCGAGCAGAACGACCCGCGCTAGGTCGGGTCGTCCGGCCGCGCCCTAGGGGCGCGAGGTGATCGGCCGCAGGCGCACGTTGCGGAACTCGATCGGAACGCCCTCCGACTGCAAGGCGAGATAGCCGGGCGTCTCCGCGCACCAGCGCGCGTCGTTCTGCAGCTCGCCGTTCACCTCGAGTGTCAGGTCGGGTCCGTCGAGACGGATGCGGTAGCGGTTCCACTCGCCCACCGGCAACTCGTTCGACGGCAGGCGCTTCATCGTGCGCCGACCGCTGGTGCGTGACGGCTCGGTGAGCATGTCGAACGAACCGATGTTGTAGATGTCGCCCGCGGTGCGGTGCAGCAACTGCGCCTCGATGCTGCGCGGCCAGACCTCGTCGGGTTCCTGGATGCGCAGCAGCACGCCGGAGTTGCCGGGCTGGCTGCCCGGCGGGAAGCGCCACTCCAGCTCCAACTCGAAGTCGAGATAGCGTTCGGTCGTGCGCAGGTAGCCGATCGGCGTGCCCTTGCAGGCGAGCACGTCGCCGTCCCAACTCCAGACGTCTTCGGCCGGCACGCCCGGCTCGGTCGACACGAAGGTCCAACCCTCCAGGCTGCCCGGCGTCAGCAGCGGCTCCGTCGCGCCGAACGTCGGCGTTGCGTGACGGTCCTCGAGCAGGAAGGCCACCAGGTCCGCGAGGTCCTGCGCACCTAGGCCCAGCGCGACGTTGTCGGGCATGAGCGAGAGGGTCTGCCGGCGACGCTCGACCACGTCGCCCGCGGGCACCACGTGGCGCGTGCCCAGGCTGTCCTTGATCACCACGCGCTCGCCGTCGGCCAGCAGGAAGCCGCTCAGCACGCGCCCGTCGGCGAGCCAGAAGGTCCACGCCTGGTAGCCGTGGGCGATGGCCGCGCTGGGGTTGAGCATCGCGTCGAGCAACGCGTCGGGTCCGAACTTCGCGGCGATGGCCGTGAGGTCCGGGCCGATGTCCCCGCCGAGACCGTCCGCGCGATGGCAGGTGCGACAGGCCGCGTCCGCGCCGAGGAACACGGCCCGCCCGGCGCGCGCATCGCTCGGCCTGGCGAGGATCTCCGCCGGGGGCGGGAGCGGCGGCCCAGCGGCGCCCGGCCGCGCGAAGTGCTCAGCTGCCAGCGCGCGCACGCCGTAGTCGGGGTTGCGGAAGATCGACTCGGCAACGACCTCGCGCAGGTCCTCGTCGAGGTCGCCCTCGGCGGCGGTCGCGATGAGCCACGCGCCGCCCTCGGGGTCGAGCGCCAGGGCCTCGGCCGCCTCCTCGCGCTCGTCCTCGTCGGCGTCGGCGTCGGCGTCGCGCACGAGTTGCTTCTCGGCGTCCAGTCGCCCGCCCGTCATCGGCACGCGCGCATAGACGCGGAAGTCCACCTTGGTGGCGGCGCCGGGCTGCCCCGCGCCGCCGTCGTCCACAACGGCCAGCGCACGGAAGCGCGTGTAGCCCTCCGGCACCTCGAACACGATCTCGGACGGCGCGTGCGTGCCGATGCCGCGCGTGTAGTGGTCGCCCTGGAATGCGAGCGGCCCGCCCTCGCAGTTCTTCCCACGACGCACCGAAGCCCAGCCCGTCGTGGCCGAGACCCACTCCGTCTCGTCGAGGTTCAGCACGCCGGCCGGTCCGATCAGTTGCGGCTCGAGCCAGTCGGCCCAGTCGTGCCCCTTGCCGTTGTCGCTCTCGCCGACGACCAGTCCGAGGCTGACCGCGCCGGTGATGTCGACGTCGATCGGCACGCCGCCCGAAGACACCGGCCCGCTGTCGACGCGCTCGTCCGCCTCGCTCCAGCCGCCGAACCCGAGGTGGCGCGCGAGGTCGTAGCCGGCCCAGTCGTTGCTGTCGCGATGGCGCACCCACCACGCCGCGAGTTCGGCCGTGTCCTCCGGCCCGGCCAGCGCGACGTCGAGCATGGCGCTGGCCGCCTCGAAGCCCGGCGTGAACGCGATCGCGGAGAGCGCCTGCGCGCGCGCCTCGGCCGACAACGACGTCGCCATCGCGCGCGCCGACCAATGCGGCAGGTGCTCGGGCAGGTGCAGACGCCAGACCAGCTCCGTCACCGGTGGCGACCACGTCAACGCATCGGTCTCGCCCTCGCCCAGCAGCGCGGTCGCGGCGGCCTGCTCGCGGCCGGCCACCATCAGCCCCAGCGCTTCGAGCATCATGCGGTCTCCCCCGCCGTACGACGCCAGCAACGCCCGGCGCAGCTCGCCCTCTTCGACGCCCTCTTCCCGCCGCCGCTCAGCCAGCGAGGTCGGGCGCAACAGCGAAACCGCCTCGCGGCGCACGGCCGGCGAGTCGTCGTCTACGAGCAGCGCAGCGACGTCGTGCACGGCCTCGCCCGCGGCGGCCAGCGCACGCGCCACGGTGATGCGCAGGCGCGGATCGGGATCGCGGATCAGCTCGCGCACCGCCGCCACGCCGCGCGGACCGAGACGTGCCAGCAGCCAGACCGCACGCGCCCGGTCGCGCGCATCGCCCGAGCGCACGGCCTGTTCCAAGGTCTCGCGCATCCAGTCGCCGCGCGCGGTGATCGCCGACCAGGCCAATGAGCGCACCGCCGGCGTCGGGCTGACCAGCGCGGCCATCAGCCCGGCCTCGCTCGCGAAGTCCGCCGGAGGCGAGCCCGGCACGTGCCCCGGAGGATGGATGGCCAGGATGCGTCCGTACGCTTCCGCGTCGCGCGCGAGATGCCCCCCCACGCCCGGGTCGTACCAGTCCGAGACGTAGAGCGTCCCGTCCGGACCCACCGCGACGTCGCTGGGACGGAACCACGAGGCGCGCTCGTCGCCGTCGTCCGCCGCACGAATCAGCGGCGTGAACGGCAACGCGAAGCCGGCGTCCTCGAGTTCGGGATCGAAGGCCCACACGACGCCGCGTCCTGCGTCCGCGCCCAGCACGGCGCCGCGCATCGAGTCGCCCAGGAGCCTGCCCTCGTAGACGGTCACGCCCGTCGGCCCGCCCGAGCCTGTGATCGCGGCGGTGGGCACGACGCCGGGGTCGTCCTGGTGCCAGTGCGCGCGTGGAGTCGACTGGCCCGGCCGGCGATCGGCCGTCCAGTAGCGCGTGCCGTCCTCGCTGAAGTAGCCGTAGTTGCCGCCCGGCAGGATCCACACCGCGCGGCAGCCCTCGTTGCCGTCGTCGTCGTTGTCGGTCTGCCACAAGTCGCCGAAGGCGTCGGCCGCGACCTCGTAGGGGTTCCTGAAGTTGTGCGCGAGCACGGTCAGGTCGCTGCCGTCGGGCTCCATGCTCAGCACGATGCCGCCCGTCCACTCCTGCCCGTCGTCGCTGCGCATCCCGGGGCGATTGTCCACCCAGGTCGGGCCGCCGCCGTTGTAGACGCTGCCCGAGCGCAGCATGAAGCCGTTGCGATCCTCGACCACGTGCGGCCCCGCGTTGCCCGCGTTGAAGTACAGCCGGCCGTCGGGGCCGAACACGGGGCTGTGCAATCCGTGGTCGTGGTCGAAGCCGCCGAATCCGGTCAGCAGCGTCTCGCGACGGTCGGCGACGTCGTCGCCGTCCTCGTCCACGTACACGAACATGTTGGGTGAGCAGGACACGATCACCCGGTTGCCGATCACCGCGATGCCCAGCGGCGCGACAAGGTCCTCGTCCTGCGCGAATACGGTCGAGGTGTCGGCCGCGCCGTCGCCGTCGGTGTCGGTCAGCACGACGATCCGGTCGCCCTCGGGGTGCGTGCGACCCGGGTTGCGGCCGTCCCACTGGCGGTAGTTGACGGCCTCCGCGACCCACAGCCGGCCGCGCGCGTCGACGTCCATCGCGGTCGGGTTGTAGAGCAGCGGCGACTCGGCCCAGAGCGAGACCGCGAGCCCGTCGGGCAGCTCGAAGCGGTCGGTCAGGTCGGGCGCGCCCGCCTCCTGGGCGGCTGCGGCGGGCGCCACGAGAGCCAACGCGCACAGCACGGCCGCGGCACGGATCCTCCGGGCTCCGGTCATCGGTCCTCCAGCGGCAGGCTCGCCCGCATCTCCTCCGACAGGCGAGTGAACCGGTAGATGGTCCCGCGCATGTCGTTCTCCACGAGCGGGTTCATGAACTCCCAGACCGTCTCGCCTTCCCGCGTCACCTCGAACACGCGACCGAGGTTGGACTCGGTCACGAGCACGTTGCCGTTGGGCAACTGTTCGCTGCCTCCGCGCGTGCGACTGTAGAACGTGTCCACCGGATCACCGTGGTACTCCCACACGATCTCGTTCCGACGCGGATCCACCTCGACCACCCGGCTCCACCAGCGTTCGGAGCCGTTGTCGAAGACGAGCAGGTTGTCGTTCTCGAGCAGCGCCGGCTGGTGCTGTCCCTGCAACACTCCCGGGCCCCAGCTCCAGACCACGCGCGGTTCGTCGAGGTCCAAGACGGCGATCAGGTCGAGGTTGCGAATCGAGACCAGGACCTGCCCCTTGCTCCCCAGGCCCGGTACGTCGCGGGGCAGCAGCTCCAGCGTGTTCGCGTGGAACACGTCGAGTTCCTGGTCCCGCTTGTGATCGTGACCGGGTTGATCGGCGACGTGCTCGACGGCGCGCCGGAGACTGCGCTCGGTGATCCGGTCGGCAAACAGCGTCGACAGCCACAGCTCGTCCAGCAGTTCACCGTCCGGCGAGAAGATCGCGATGCCGTTGTCGCGGATCAGCACCACCTCGTCTCCGATCGGGATCTCGCGCACATCGTCGGTCAGCACGAAGATGCGTCCCGTCTCATCCACGTCGAGGTCGTGGTGACCGCTCACGTCGGTGCTCCAGATCGGCGTTGAGTCCCAGTCCACGACCTCGAGGCGTTTCCATTCGACCAGCGCGATCATGCGGCCGCCAGGTTGCAGCTCGGCGATCTTCCATGAACCGTCCTCGCCGCCGGGCGCACGCCAGGTGTGGACGACGCGACCGTCCATGTCCATCAGGAAGGTCTCGACCGTGCTGGCCGCCTTGAACAGGTTGAGCCCCTCCCACGCGCGCTCGCGATCGTGAACCGTCACGCCGACGACATCGGGCTTGTCGGTCGAGACCCACTCGGCGTAGCCGAGTTCGCTAAGAGCCTCGAGCAGTTCCTCGTCCATCGGGACGGGTTGGCCGAGCTTGGCGCGCTCTGCCTTCAGCGCGGTGCGTGCCGTGCGCTCGAGACGCTCGGCGGCGCGCTCCTCCTGAATCCGCTTGCGCTCGGCCCGCTTCAGTTCGCGCGCGGCCCGGCGTTCCTCCGCGGCGGAGTCCTGCGCCGCGCGCACGTCCTCGGACGAATCCGACGAGTTCGCCCACAGCACGCCGAAGGCGAGCAGCACGACGATGAGCAGGACGCCGGGCGTGGTTCGGGGCGGGCGCATGCGGAGACCATAGTGGATCGCATGCCGCCGGTCAGCGGACCGGGCGAGTGTTCCCTCCGGATGCGCCTAGGGTGTTGTCGCGCTGAGCGCGTTTGTCGCCGAGAAGCCGACGGGGCCGCCGGCGTCGGCGATCCAGGCCTGCAGAAACAATGAGGTGTTCGAGGGGAGCCCGGGCGGCCAGAGCCCCGGCAGCGACAGCGTGCCCGAGCCGTCGGTGAGCAGTCCGAGCAAGAGCACGTCGGGCGCGGGGACGAGCAAGCCGCCCTTGAACGCCGCGTTCAGTTCGGAAAGGCCGACGACGATTCCCGTCGTCGCGATCGGCAGCGCGTCCGACACGATCAGCCTCACGCCGTCGCCCGCCACCATCGACCCGATGCCCTCGAGCGTCGGCGTCCCCGGCGTGCCGGCCAGGCCGTTGCCGAGGTCGGTCCACAGGCCCGCGTCGAGGAACATCACGAAGATCGCGCCGCTGAGCGCGCCGCCGTCCACGGCGCCGGGCGCGCCCACGGCCATGTCGAGGCGGCCGTCGCCGTCCAGATCGCCGAGCGGCGCGGTCGCGTGACCCATCCGGTCGCCATTGAGCAGGATGCCGCCGAAGCCGCCCGTGATCGCACTGATCTTGGTGTGGGACTTCACGGTGCCGTCGGTGTTCAGGAACAGGACCCATTCGGAGCCCGTGTTGCTGTCGACGCCCAGCGAGCCGCCGTCGTCGTCGAGGAATTCCCCAACCGCGATGTCCATCACGCCGTCGCCGTCCAGGTCGCCGATCGCACCGATGGATTCGGTGAAGCGGTCGCCCTCGAGCACGCCGGTGAATCCGCCGCTGAGGGAGCTGATCTTCTGGTGCGCCTTCACGGTCCCGTTCGCGTTCATGAACATGATCCACACCGCGCCGTACTGCGCGCCGGTGCCCGGGTCGTCGCCCGGCGAGCCGTCGTCGTCGCCGGGCGCGCCGACCGCGAGGTCCACGATGCCGTCGCCGTCGAGGTCGCCGATGTTCGCGATCGTGTGGCCGAAGCCGTCGAGGTCGTGCACGGTTCCCGTGAACATGCCCGACGTGGCGCTCACCTTGGTGTGCGACTTCACCGTGCCGTCGGACGCCAGGAAGAGCACGTAGAAGCAGCCGGTGTTGCTGCCGATGCCGCCCGTGCCGCCGTCGTCGTCGCCGTCGGCGCCGATCGCCAGTTCGGGGATGCCGTCGCCGTCGAGATCGGGCAGCGCCGCGACCGCGTGACCGAACAGGTCGCCGGGATCGAGCGATCCGGTGAAACCGCCGCTGGTCGAACTGATCTTGGTGTGCGAGACGACCGTGCCGTCGGTGGCCAGCGACAGGATGTAGACCGCGCCGTGGTTCTCGCCGCCGTCGTCGTCGAAGACGGAGCTCACCCCGACCTCGATGGTGCCGTCGCCGGTCAGGTCGCCCAGCAGGCTCAACGAGTGGCCGAAGCGATCGAAGTCGTCCAGGTCGGCCGTGAACCCGCCGACCGTCTCGCTGATCTTCGCGTGGGACTTCACCGTGCCGTCGGTGTTCATGAACAGGATGAACACCGCGCCGCGGTCCATGGCGCCGGCCGGCTCGCCGTCGTCGTCGCCCCACGAACCGACCATCAAGTCGACCACGCCGTCGCCGTCGAGGTCGCCGATGTTCGCGCAGGCCGTTCCGAACTCGTCCAGCGGATCGAGTTGGCCGGTGAAGCCGCCGAAGAGCGAGGAGATGCGTTGCTCGGACAGGACCTCGCCGGGCATCTCCTGTGCGAGCGCGGGCGATGCGAAGACGAGGCACGCCAGCGCGAGGCCCGCCGCGAGGCGGACGCGCTGCACGGCGCGCACGAAGTCGAGGCGACCTGGGATCATCGGGAACCTGCGGAGGATCGGGGAGAGCGCGGCGGGAGGCGCCGGCGCACCCTCCAGATTACTCCCTCCTGCGCGTTCCGGGGCCAGTTGGCGCGTGCGGGCGCGTCTCAGCGCAGGATCAGGGCGAGTTCGTCCGCGTAACCGTCGTTGCTGCCCGCGCCCGAAACGGCCGAGAGCGTCACGCGGATGCGCCGCGTGCCCGGCGGAACCGGGCCCGTCGCCTCCCGATGCAGCAGCCCCGTCCAGCGCTCCGGCTCGCCGCCGAAGCCCGCTTGCCGGTGCTGCACGGTGACCGGGCCGATCTGCGCGCTCGCGATCGCCACGCCGGCCTCGTCGAGGAACGTCGCCTCGACGGCTGCCTGGTCGCGCTGGTCGGCGAATCCTCCCAGCCAGCCGGACAGCTCGAAGCGCACCGCGCCATCGTCGATGTCGTCCGCGAGCCCGGCCACGTCCAGCAGCTGGTCGATCTCGCTCTGCTGCGCGGCACCGCCGCAGAAGAACACATCGCCGCGCAACGGCGGCCCGGGCGTGTCCGCGCCCGGATAGCCCTCGGGCGCGCCGTAGCGGATGGCCGTCATCGTGCCGGTGTCGGACCACCCGGCGAGACCGGCGTTCACTCCGGTCGTGTCGTACCCGGTGCTGCGCTCGGCGCCGCCGTTGTAGAGCAGGTTCACGCCGCGCAGGACGCGCGACCCGGCCAGGCCCACCGATCGCCCGTCCCATTCCCAGGCGGGATCGACGGGCACGCCGAGGTGCGCGAAGGCCGTGGCCGGGATGTCCACCTGGTTCACGCTGGCGTGCAGCCGACCGCGCGCGGCGGACGGGCCGCTCACCAGGAACGGGATGCGCCGGTGCCCCGGGATGTCGCGGCCGTGGCTGCCGTCGAGCGTGCCCGAGTGATCGGTGCTCACGATCACGAGCCAGTCCTCGCGGTCGGCGGTCGGCCGCTTGCGCACGGCGTCCAGGATGCGCCCCACCTGCCTGTCGATGACCTCGAGCTGCTCCACGTAGCCGGGCGAGGTCGGGTGGTAGCCGTGCGCGTGCCCCGCGTTGTCGAGCTCCGCCAGGTACACGAAGAGCAGGTCGACCTCCGGGCGGACGAGAATGTCGAGCGTCGCCTCCGTCACGCGCACGTCGCCGTGGTCCTCGTAGTCGTGGAAGAAGCGGAAGTCGGTCGGCGCGTCGCCCAGGATGTGTTCGTCGATCGGTTTCCAGTCGACGAGGTGCGCGGTCACGACCTGTGGCGCCGCCTCGTCCAGCCGCTGGAACATGTGCGGGTAGCGGTCGTAGTGCGTGACCTCGAAGGCGTTGTCGACGCTGCCGTGCTTGTCGCGCCACGTGCCGGTCAGGAAGCTCGACCAGCCCGGACCGCTCACCGTGATGTCGCCCGTCAGCGCCTGGTCGGTCCAGCAGCCGTCCGCGATGAGCGCGTCGAGATGCGGGGTGTCGGCGACGGACATCACGTCCGCACGCCAGCCGTCGATGCCGAGGATCAGCACCTTCGGCGTCTTCGGCTTCACGATCAGGTCGTGTAGCCCGCCGGCCGGCGACGCGCAGGCGGCCACGGCCAGCGCGAGGCCCAGCGCGGCGCCGCGGCAAGCACGACGTACACTCCCTCCCCGGTCGTTCTTCACGCGGCGATCATGGCGTCGTGGACACCGCCGCGTTGGAGATGGCCACGCCGCCGACCGCGCTCGCGTCCGCGATGACGTACTGCCACCAGAACGAGAGGCCCGACGGCACGCCCGGAGGGATGACGAGTTGCAGCAGCTCCAGACCGCCGTCGTCGACGGTGCTGCCGATCTCCAGGCCGACGGGCACCGTGTACAGCGTGCCGCCCTTGAACGACGCGGGCGTCGATGCGGCCGACAGGAACAGGATGGCCGCCGCATCGGGCGCGGCGTCGCGCAGGCTGATCTCGATCGTCGCCAGCGGATCCAGCGCGCCGCGGCCCTCCAGGACCGGGACACCCGCCACCCCCTCGGTTCCGCAGCCGAGCGCCTGCCAATCGCTCGACGCGCTCGAGGTCTGCACGTAGTTCGTCGTCGCGCTCACGCCGGTGTTGCCGTGCTCGTCGGTGACCTCCACGCGGTAGGCCACCGCGCCGTTCACGGCCGCGGGGATCACGCCGCGGAACACCTGCCCGCCCGACGCGGTCATGCGCACGCAAGTCTCGCCCCCGCCGCCGACCGAGTAGACCAGCCGCGCCGAGCTGCGATTGACCGAGGCGAAGTCGGCGTTGTCGCGCACGGCGGCGTGGACGATCGTGTCGCTGCCGTCGCTCTTGTCGCCCTGCACCGTGATCGCGGCGAAGCCCGGCGCGTGGGTGTCCGGCACGCCGAGCGCATTCTCCCAGTAGCGGTTCGGCTGGCCCGAGTCGTTGCCGAGCAGGATGTCCGGGTCGCCGTCGCCGTCCATGTCGGCTGCACCGCCGTCGAGCGTGGTCCCGCTGTTGCCGATGGCGGGCACCTCGTTCCACGCCGCCAGGCTCCCGCCGGAGGTGGTGCCGTTGCGGTGGTAGTAGCCGTCCAGGCCGCCGATGCCCTGCGCGAGGCTGCTGGTGTAGATGAAGTTCGTGCCCGGCGAGAACCCCGACACGAACGCATCGATGTCCCCGTCGCCGTCGTAGTCGAGAAAGTCCGCCTCATTGTCGTCGCTGGCGGTGTCGGCCTTCGTCCAGACCGACATCTTGGTGAAGGTCGCGTCGCCGTTGTTGCGCAGGATCGGGTTGGCGAAGCCGGAGTAGCTGGTCATCCAGAGATCGAAGTCGCCGTCGCCGTCGGCATCGACGTACTCCGTGCCGTAGTTGCTCGAGCCGACCTGGCCCGCGCCGGTGTCCAGCAGCGAGGCCTGCGTGGTGTCCGTGAAGGCATCGCCCACCCAGCCGTTCGCGGCGAAGTTGTTGCGGTAGATGCGCGCCTGGCTCTCGCGGCTGCTGACGGCGACGTCGATGTCGAAGTCGCCGTCGAAGTCGCCCAGGTCCACGTCGAGCGAGTGCGTGGCGATGTCGGCACTCGCGTCGGCCCACGGCCACAACTCGTCGAAACGTCCCGTCCCGTCGTTGAGGAAGATGCGCGACGGCTCGCTACCGTTCAGGCTGGGGCCGTAGGTGCTGTGGAACAGGTCGCTGTCTCCGTCGTCGTCCAGGTCGGCGAAGTCGCAGTCGCAGGCCCAGTCCTCCCAGGGGCCCTGACCGTCCTGCACGCCGACCTCGCGCGCGAGCGGCACCGAGACGAGCGTTCCCCAGAACGTGTCGGTCTCCTCCACGTAGAACCCCGTCGCCCCGCCCTGCAGGCCGCCCTGGTTCATGTACAGCCGGCTGACCTGCCCCGCGATCGGCGTGCCGCGGTTGGCCACGTACACGTCGAGGTCGCCGTCGTCGTCGATGTCCACCAGCTCGATGTCGCGGCTGGTGTCGTTCGGCACGCCCGCGAAGCGCGTCGACGTCTCCTCGCTGAACGTCCCGGCCGTGCCGCCCTGCACGCCGCCGTTGTTGATGTAGATGCGGTTGGGCTGCGCTCCGGCGTTGCCGCCGTTCGCGACCAGCACGTCGAGGTCGCCGTCGTTGTCGACGTCGCCCATCTCCAGGTCCTCGGTGTTGTTCGCACCGAAGGCCGTGACGGCGGTCGGGAAGTTCCGGCCCGGCTGCAGGTCGCTCAGTTGGGCGAAGGCGGCGGTCGGGACGGTGACCAGTGCGATGACGAGCAGCGTTCTGCGCATGCCGACCTCCTGCGACGGGGCGGGCCATCGTAGCCGCTCCGCGACGTGTCGTGGGCGAGCCTGGTCGATCAGCCGGTCGGGTGCCCCTGGATCTCGCGCAGGCGCCGGACGCGCTCGATGTCCTTCTCGCGACGCGGCACGGTCAACCGCGAGAGCAGGTCGTCCACGTGGGCGACGAGCAGTTGCTGACCGAAGGCCGTGCGCGGAACGGCCTTGCCGGCCAGTACGTCGTAGCGCCCCACGAGCTCGGGCACGACGTCGAGGTCCCCGAGATGCGTGAGGAAGAGGTGATCCAGCGTCGCCGGGTTCGCGGGGTCGGCGCGCCAGGCGGCCAGCGCCTCGGGCGAGTTGTCCTCGGTGATCCAACGCCGCTCGCCGTCGGGCGATCTCTCCCAATGGCCGAGGCTCTCGGGACACGCGCCGACTCCGTCCAGCACCGCGATCAGGCGTTGCAGGTTGGCGGGCTGAAGGTCGGGCGTGACATCCAGGTCGCCGGGGGTCAGCTCGACGCCGTGCACCATCGCGGCCACCGATCCGGCCAGCACGAAGCGCACCTCGCCCGCGACCAGTGCCGCCAGGAGCGCCTTTACGTCGGGAGGCCGCCGCGCGGGGACCCCGTCGCTCATCCGCCCCCCATCAACCGGCTCGCGCCGCCCATGAGCGCGCGGCCGAGCGGCGCCTTCACGCTCATCAGTGCGTTGCCGCGGAAGCGGCCGAGCTTCTCCAGCCACCACGAGATGGCCATGTCGTCGAGGCCTTCCGACAACGGGTACCCGCCGCGCCCTTCGGACACATCGCGGAACATGCGGAAGAGGCCCACGCGCTTGCAGTCCTCCATGCGCGCGCTGAGCGTCTCGCCCGCTTGCATCGGGCCCAGCAGCGCGCGCTCGCCGGGGCCGAGCGACGTCTCGACCTCGCCCGCGCGGAAGCCGGCGCACAGCCCGTCGGACACGATCGGTTCGATGCGCGTGTCGCCGGGTTGTGCGGCCGGTCCGTCGGCGAGCGCGCCGGCGGCGCCGACAAATCGGAAGCCGCCGGTCGCGTAGTCGCGCGGCTCGATGATCGCGCCGAGCCGCCCGTTGCCGAGCCGCACCTCGATACGCGCGGTGCCCGCGTCCGCCGGGCGTCGTCGCGCGCTCGCGATCCGGTCGCTGCCGAGCAGCGTCTTCAGCATCGCGTAGCCGTGGTAGTGCCAGGCCGAGCGGTCGCACACGACCTCGCGCAACTCGCCCAGCGCATCCGTTTCGGCGGCGGCGCGCACGGTGTCCATCCACGGCAGGCGCGAGCAGTCCTCGGCCACCCAGGCGTTGCGGAACGCCTCCGCGTGACGCGTGTGCCCGAGGTGCTTGAACAGCACCACCGGCGTGTCGATCAGCAGGTCCGTGCCGGAGACGCCCAGCGCCGCGAGCCGGCGCAGCACCGTCGGCACCGCCGGCTTCGAGACGCACACGAACACCAGGCGCGCGGCGCCGACGTCCTGTGCCGTGAGCTGGTCGAGCGGTCGCGTCGCGTGCACGGAACCGTCGCCCGCGGTGACCTCGCGCGCGCTGCGCGCGTACACGCCGCCGATCTCCCAGAGCTCGCGCTGTCGCTCCAGCACCGGCAGCACGTCGGCCAGCACGCGCTTGCCGGCGCCGACGACGAGCACTCGCTCTGCGCTCATCCCCTGCTCTCCGTGAACACGCGCTCGCGCAGGTGCTGCGCCAGCCGGATGGACAGGGCAACGAGCGTGAAGGTCGGGTTGGCGCAACCCGAGGTCGGGAAGACCGACGCCCCCGCGACGTAGACGTTCTCCATCGAGTGCATGCGGAGCCGGCTGTCCACGACCGAGTCGGTCGGATCGGTGCCCATGCGCGTGGTGCCCATGTGATGGCTCGCGTCCAGGTCGATCGGCCAGGGCTCGGCCTCGGCCAACCCGCTCTCCAGCGTGCCGAAGCCGTTGACCGCGAGGTCTGACGCCAGCGCGTCGTGCAGCGCCAGCAGCGAGGTGCGGTCGCGCTGGCTCACCTGGTGACGCACGATCGGCACGCGCTGCCCGTACACGTCCGTCTCGTCGCCGAGCAGCACGCGGTTCTCAGGATCGGGCTCCATCTCCATGAAGTTGCGCAGGCGCACCTTGTGGATCGTCGGCGAGCTGCCCTCGCGCAGGCGCGAGACGACGTACTGCAGCACGCGCGGCAGGTTGACGACGACCAGCCCCAGCAGCTTGAACCAGTCGAGCACGCCCTTGCGCTCGTTCTGCAGGTCGCTGTCGTCGCCCGTTTCGGAGTAGTCGCGCAGCGGCACCACGGTGTCCTCGCGCTTTTTCTTCCAGCCGCGGAGCAGCCCGCGGCTGCGCTTGATCAGGAAGACGAACGCCTCGACGCCGAGGTTGCCCGACCACGGGAAGAGCGGCTCGAAGCGCACGTAGTGGTTGAGCAGTCCGCGGCCGGCTTGCGATGCGAGCGGCACGCGCAGCCCGGCGTAGCCCGCGTAGCCCTTGTGCAGGCACCCGAAGTGGTAGGGCATCTCGCGCACGGGCTGCGTGAGCCGGATCACGCCGTGGTAGTTCTTCGGGTGGTTCATCAGGTAGCGGCCGACCTGGTCGTGCTCGTTGCCGAGGTTCGAGGCCAGGAGCAGCCGCGCGTTCTCGATGCCGCCCGTGGCCAGGACGAAGACGCGCGCACGACAGGTCAGCTCGCGTCCGCTGCTGGTGGCGAGCACCGCCCGGGACGCGCGCTTGCCGTCGCCTTCCGTCTCGAGGCGCAGCAGCGTGGCGTCCAGCAGCAGGTCGACGCCGTCGCGCTCGAAGACGTGCCGCTGCTCGCGCCCGAAGTCCTGGGGCTCGCTCGCCGCCAGGAACACCTTCTCCTCCACGTCGTTCCACTCCAGCGCGACCTCGTTGCGCTCGCGCAAGGCGCCGAAGCCGTCGCGCCCGAACAGTTCGAGCGGCGCGAAGCGGTATCGCTCGGCGGCGGCGGCCCAGTAAGGCACCAACTCGTCGCGGGTGATCGGCCAGCCCGAGTGGCGCAGGAAGGCGCGCGGCTCCATGTCGGCCGCGTCGAGCGGGCTGGAGAGCCCCGCCCACGTGGTCGAGGCGCCACCCAGCACGCGCTCGCGCGAGTACTCCTTGATGATGATGCCCTCGCTGATCACGCGGCGCAGCGCATCGCCGTGCTTCGTCGGGCGGGCACGACCGCTCTCCAGCACGCACAGGCGCAGGCCGGAGTCGGCCAGCTCGGCCGCGAGCGTCATGCCCGCCGGACCCGAGCCGACGATGCACAGGTCGTAGTCGGACAGCGCGTCCGTGCCCGACGTGTTCAGATCGGCGATCACGATCCGGGACGTGGCTCCGAGCGGAAAGGCGTCACGTCGCGAGGATAGGCAGTTGACGCCGCGATGTCGCGGTCCAGGTCCGAACGAAGGGCAGGCGATTGCGCGTCAGGGCGTCGTGGCGGCGAGTCCCCGGGTGGCCGCGAAGCCCGGCGGGTCCTCAATCAGCCGGGTCCTCAACCAGAAGGCGTGATGATGAAGTCGGCGTGGGCCTCGTTCACCGGCGTGCTCCCCATCGCCTGGACCGCGTCGTTCAGCTCGACCAGGTGGTCGATCAGCAGCTCAAGGTCGCGCTCGAAGGGCTGGACGGACGTGCCGTACGGGTAGGACTCGAAGGGCACGGACTTCATCTCCACGTGCGTGCCCATCACGAAGCTCACGGGACGGCTGGCGGTGAAGTCGACCATGCGCTGCGCGCTGGTCTGGTACTTGGCGAAGTTGCCGCCCGACACGGCGCCGAAGATGAACAGGAAGCCCGGGTAGAGCGTGTCGCCGGTGACCAGCAAGCCCGTCTCCCGGTCGTACGCGGCGATGCTCGCGTCCTGGTGTCCGGGGATGCCGAGGATGTCGAGCTTGCGTCCCCCGAGATCCAGCACGACCTGGTCGTTCGGCCAGTCCGCGAACCCGTAGTAGCCGATCACCGCGCCCGTCCCCGTGCCCACGACCGTCGTCTGCGGCTGGCCGGTGAACTGGCTGTCGCCCGCCGTGTGGTCCCCGTGGGCGTGCGTGTGGCCGACGATCAGCTCGACATCGAGACCGTTCGCCGCCTCCCAGTCCGCGACGATCTGGTTCACGGTCGCGGCGATCGGGATGCCGCCCGCGCCGGTGTCCATGAGGTAGGCCTTGCTGTTCCCGAAGAACAGGTACATGAACGGCCCTTCGAAGTTCGTGCACATCGACTGCCGCAGGATGTAGGTGTTGGCGTCGTAGGCGTGCACCTGGATCAGCGGGTCGTTCGCGCAGTCGCTGCCGTTGATCCAGTCGGCGGGAAAAGTGCCGATCACGGGCAAGACCGGCGTCGTCGCGCGGAGCGCGTTGCTCGAGGCGTAGCCGACCGGGCCGGCGGGATCGACCACCCAGGACTGGAACGTGAGGGACGCCCCGAAGGGCAGCCCCCAGGGCCAACTCGCCGCGAGTTGCGCGGTCCCGTCGCCCGCGGTCGGCAGCGCGACGATCACGTCGGCCGCCGGCACGAGCACGCCGCCCTTGAACGACGCGTTCACCTCGCTCAGGCCGATGACCAGGTAGCTGGTGCTGTTCTCGAGCGCGCCCGTCAGCGAGAGCGAGACCGGCGTGCCACCGACCAGGGTGCCGCTGCCGGTCAGCGCGGGCGTCCCGTGCGTGCCGGCCAGGCCGTTGCCGAGGTCGGTCCAGGTGCCTTGCGCGGCGAGCGGCGCGGCGCACGCGAAGAGGATCACGGCCGCAACGATGCGGTGGAACATGGCGACCGGTCTCCTCGTGGCGCGGACGGTGGCGGCCCTAAGACCGGTGCCGCGACTCTAACCGTGCTTCGCGAGACCGTCCATCGCACCGGGCCTTCGTGCACGACGCCGCGGTTGTCCGCCCGTTCTGCGCTGTGCCACACTGCAACGTCATGTGCGGCATCGCCGGAATCACGTCGACCGAACCCGAGCTGGTGGCGCAGATGGCCGACCGGCTCGCGCATCGCGGTCCCGATGACGAGGGCACCTGGCACGACGAGCACGTCTCGCTCGGCCACCGCCGGCTGAGCATCCTCGACCTGTCGCCGCGCGGTCACCAGCCGATGGCCTGGACGGACGCGGGCGCCGACCTGGTCATCACCTACAACGGCGAGCTGTACAACTTCCGCGAAGTGCGCGAGGAGCTGGAGGCGCTGGGCGTCGCGTTCAGTTCGGACAGCGATACCGAGGTGCTGCTGGCCGCCTACGCGCAATGGGGCACGCGCTGCGTCGAGCGCTTCAACGGCATGTGGGCCTTCGGCCTGTACGACCGCAAGGAGCGCAAGCTGCACCTCTCGCGTGACCGCTTCGGCAAGAAGCCGCTCTACTACGCGATGGTCGGCGACACGCTGATCTTCGCCAGCGAGATCAAGGCGCTGCTGCTGCACCCGGGGCTGGCGCGCAAGCCCAACGAGGCCATCGTTGCCGACTACGTCTACCGCGGCATGGTGGACCACACCACCGACACCTTCTTCGAGGGCGTGAAGCTCGTCCCGGCCGGCAGCACGGCCACGTTCGACCTCCAGAGCAAGCGCCTCGAGATCGACCGCTTCTACGACCTGCCGCTCGGCGACCGGAAGGTCTCGCTGGACGAGGTGCGCGACACGCTGCGCCGCGCGGTCGAGCGCCGTCTCGTCTCGGACGTGCCTGTGAGCCTCTCGCTCTCGGGCGGAATCGACAGCTCGGCGGTCGCGGCGCTCATGGCGACCAGCAGCAGCGACCGCTTCGTGGCCTTCTCGACCCAATCGGGACAGAGCCGCGGCGACGAGACCGAGTTCGTGCGACAGCTCGTCGCCCGCTACGACAACATCGACCTCGTCACCAACCCGCTGGCGCCCGAGAGCTTCCTCGAGAACTACCGCAAGATCATCTACCACATGGACTCGCCCTTCGGCGGGCACATCCCCTACGTGCGCTGGGAGATTGCGCGCACGTGCCACGAGAACGACCGCAAGGTCATGCTCAACGGCGAGGGCGCGGACGAGCTGATCGGCGGGTACTGGATCAGCCTGGCCTTCTTCCTGACCGACCTGTTCCGTCGCGGGCACTGGCGGCGGCTGGCGAAGGAGTTGCGGGCGCTGCGCGGCACGAACGAGCTGGGCACCGTCGTGGCCACCTTCCTGGCGATGGCGATGCTGCCGTCGGCCTTCGCCATCCACCAGACGACGCGGCAGTACAAGAAGCTGAAGACCGGCTTCGGCATCCACCTCGACCCGGGGGACGCCGGCGCGGAGATCCGCGCCATGAAGAAGTGCGACGAGCGGCAGATCCGCAAGCGGCTGGTGACCGAGCTGATCCTGCCCCACCTGCTGATGTGCAACGACAAGATGTCGATGGCCAACTCGGTCGAGTCGCGCGTGCCCTTCCTCGACTACGAGTTCGCGGAGTTGGCCCTCTCGATGGCCAGCGAGGACCTGGTCGTCGGCGGCCTGCGCAAGCACCCGTTGCGCGAGGCCATCCGCGGCCTCGTGCCCGACGACATCCTCGACCGCAAGCGGAAGGACTACTTCTCCGCGCCGACCAGCAAGTACCTGCGCGACGAGCGCATGGGCCAGCGCATCCGCGAGTTGTTCGGCGACGCGCGCAGCGCGTGCTTCATGGATCCGAAGGCCGTGCTGCGCCAGTTCGAGGCGTACCAGCACAAGCGCTCGGTCGGGAAGAACGCGATCCTGCGCATGCTCTGGCTCGAGGAGTGGATGCGCGTCTTCGACGTCGCGGCCTGAGCCGCCCCGAAGCGCGGCGAACCGGTCCGCGGCGAAACAGTGTCAACCGCCCCGAAACGGGCCTTCGCGCTGGCTTTACTTTGTGCTGCAAAGTACACTGTGGAACAGTCAAAGACCCCGCTGGAGCTCTCCGATGACCGACCCCATGGATCTCGATGCCCTGGAGGAGCAGGCCTTCCGCTCGCGGTACGACAACGGCCTGCTCGACCTCTTCCTGGGCCTGTTCGTGCTCGCCTTCGGCCTCTCGATCGGCACCGAGTACGGCGGCATGTCCGCCATCTGGGGCGCGGTGTGCGTGGCGATGTACTACCCGATCCAGAAGCGGATCACCGAGCCGCGCCTCGGCTACGCCGAGTTCGGCCCGGGGCGCAAGGCGAAGATGCGCCACAAGCAGCTGCTGATGGCCCTCGCCCTCGGTCTCTCCATGTTCGGTGGCGTGGCCGCACTCGTCATGGTGGAGAGCAAGTCAGCCGGCATGCAGGACACGATGCAGTCCCTCGGGCCCATCCCCTTCGGCGGCATGCTCGCGCTGATGGCGGTGGTCGGCAGCGCGCTGCTGAACATCCGACGCGGCTATGCCTACGCGGCACTGATCTTCGGCACCATCTCCGGCGGCCACATGGCGGGCGTGGACCTGCGGCACACCATGATCGCGTCCGGCGCGATCGTCACCGTGTGCGGCGTCATCTGCCTCATGCACTTCCTGCAGAAGTACCCGCGCCCCGTGCAAGACGGATCGCATGGCGAAGCCTGAGGAGACGCCGCAGGGCGGTCAGTCGCTGACCGACCTCGACAAGCTGGTGCACGAACCGGCCCGGCTGACGATCCTGGCCCTTCTGTCGGTCGTCGATCGCGCCGACGCCACCTTCCTGCTGCAGCAGACCGGCCTGACCTGGGGCAACCTCTCCGCGCACCTCTCCAAGCTCGAGGCCGCGAAGTACGTGGACGTCGCCAAGACCTTCGTGGACAAGCGTCCCAAGACGCTGCTGCGCATCACCGTCCAGGGGCGCGACGCCTTCCGTGCCTACCGGCAGCGCATGCGCGAGGTGCTCGACAGCATCCCGGAATGAGTCGGCCACGCGAGCCGGTGCCCCGTCCGGCACCGACCCGCGCAACCGAGCCCATCCTAGGGCGTGATGCCCATCAAACCGTTGCTGGCCGAGAAGCCGACCGGGCCGCCTGCGTCGCCGATCCAGTACTGGAACACGACGCTGAACCCTGACGGCGCGCTCTCGGGCCAAACGGAGGCCAGCGGGAGGTCACCACTGGCGTCGGTGAGCAACCCACCCACGATGAAGTCTGGCTTCGGCACCATCACGCCGCCCTTGAACGGCACGCCGATGTCCGTGACGCCCATCACGAGCGTGGCCGGCGCGCTCTCGAGCGCACCGGACAACTCGATGCCGACGAGGTCGCCGCCCACGAGCGTGCCCACGCCCGACAGCGTCGGCGCGGCGTAGGTCCCGGCGAGGCCGTTCCCGAGGTCTGTCCATGGGCTCGGCAGGCCGGCGTCATGGGTGACCGTCAACGCCACGTAGTCGTGGAAGGACTTGTCTCCCGAACGCTCGCCGTAGAGCAGCATGGTCAGCTTGCCGTCGAGGCCCAACACCCGTCCGATGTTGTCGCGGATGTGCCCGACGAGCGGCTCGTCGAGGTTGCCCGCGTAGTTGGCCAGGTAGTTGTTCGCGCCGACGAGCCCCTTGCCGTCGCCCCAGTCACCGAGCACGTGATCCCAGAGGTACAGCTCCATCTGGATGCAGTCGTTGCCGTAGCCTTCCCACAGGATCTCGAGATCGCGGATGGTCCACGGGTCTTCGCCCACGGTGAACTCGAAGATGTGCGTGGTCTCGCGCGAACCCGACGGCTGGTTGGAGATGTAGCGGTTGCCGTCGCCGTCTCCGCCGGTCGCATCCGAGAAAGCGATGTCGGTGTACGCCCCCGCGGCCAGGCCCGAGATCTGGTCCGAGACGGCAGCCGGATAACGCGTGCCGCTCAGCTCCGACCAGGAGCCGGTGCTGTTGCCCCAGGCCCACTTGTCCACGCCGGCGCCGGTGCTGAAGTCGTACACCGTCTGCGCATCGTCGGAGATCTCGCAGGACCGGTCGCCTTCCACCACCGCCTCGTTCAACGCCGCGTCATGGGCCGTGAGTCGCAGCGCCATGTCGGGCGAATACGTCGGCGGCACCGTCCAGTCGAAGTGCCCGTCGTTGGGTTCGCCGCTCGCGATCAGGAACGGGAACGTCGCGCCCCCGTCGACCGAGTACTCGATATCCACCGAGGTCACGGCCACGTCGTCCGTGGCGGCCCAGTGGATGTCCTCGACCGTTCCGCCCACGAGCAACGCGTCCGGAAGGGGCGTGATCAGGGTTGCCGACGGCAGCGGGTCCGAGTAGCGCGGCACCTGCATCACGATGCAGTGGATCGCCCCCGCGGCGGGGATGATCGAGTAGCAGTTGATCGGCACGATCTCCACGCCGGGGCCGGCCGAAGCCTGCCACGCGGCCAGCGCGGCCGCGTCCTCGTCGAGGTAGTCCGGGTTCCCTTCGCCGTAGGTCGGGATGAAGATGCGGTCGTTCACGCGATAGGCGTTGGTGTACGTGTAGTGCGTCGAGCCGGCGTTCCAGGCGGGCACCCGGGTCACCGTGAAGCCCAGCGACTCCATGTACGGCACGGCGTTGTTCGTGACCGAGATCGCCGTCGGGTTCGAGCCCGGCTTGAACTCCCCGATGATCACGTCGTCCTCGTCCACCATGTACAGCCACATGTCGATGTGGCCCGTGCCGTCCACCGATCCCGGCAGGCGCGGCAGGATGTGCAGCGTGTCGATGCCCTGGTACCGGCTGTACAGCGCGCCGATCTCAGCCTCGCTCTTGTCCGGGTTGTCCTGGTTGATCAGCGAGGTGACGAAACCCGACCGGTTCGGCCCGGGCTGGAAGTTGCCGCCCGAGTAGTACAGACCCATGTGGTAGCTGGGGATCTGCATGTCCTCTTCGGCGATCAGCGTCGGGATGAAGTTGTCCTCGTCCCGCGACGGGTAGTAGTGGCTGTCCGCGATGACCTGTGCGCCGTCCTGCCAGGCGAAGTGCGGACCGTAGTCGCGCAGCCAGATCGAGTCGGACGGGTGGATGTAGAAGACGACCTTGCTCATGTCGGCGCCGGCCGCGATGAAGTTCGACGTCGCCGAGTTCTTCTGCGACACCGTCTCCACCACCACGTAGGCGATCTCGTCATGGGCCGGGTCGCTGGTGAGGGCGGCGACGCAGTCGGTCACGACGACGGTCCATCCCGCGCCGTAGCGGAAGATCACGCCGTCCGCCGGGTCGTACTCCGGCGGTGAGGCCATCAGGCCGGTGAGCGGCGGGCCGGTCATATCGCCCGTCGGGACCGAGGTCAGATCGACCGCGAAGCCGTGCAGGCTCTGGGTCGGGTCGTCGGCCGGCGGTCCGCCGTCGCGCCAACGCGGCAATGCCCCATCGAAGTCCTGCGCCCACCTCCCGTCATCGACGGCCTGCTGGGCAGGCACCACCGCCACGGCCAGCGAAACCACGGCGAGGACGAGGCAACACGAAACGAACGCGGGACGGAACCTGGATGACATCACGGACCTCCTGCCGACGGGGACGAGAGAGCCCGGATGCGGGGTTTGGAACGGCCCCCCGGCCGGGCGCAACGATCATCTGACTATATACTCAGATGATCGATCCGTCAGCGGCCCCGCCGGCTCTTTCTTGGAGCCTGGTCGCGAGGAGCCCGCCCGGCCTCGGCCCCCGATTCCGGGGCGGGCCGCCCTCCTTCCCGGTCTACGCCGGCGAGCCCCCTCTGCGGGGCTGCGCCGCCGGTTCAGATCGCCCTGCGGCCCGGCTTCCCGGCTGCGCCGGGCATCTGCCGGCGGCCCCGCCCTTCGAACGGGAAGGGTCCGCGCCGCATGTCCTGCCGCCCCGGCCGCTGTCCCTGCCGCTGCCCCTCCATCCGACGGCGGAGGCCCTGGCCGCGACCGCCCCGGGCGCTCTGCTTTCCGTCCGGCGTCGCGCCGCGCATCGCGCGCCCCTTCAGCTTCTGCTTGAGCTGCTTCATCCGCTTCATGAGCCGCTGCTTGAGCTGGGGCTTCGCATCGGCGCCGGCCTTGCGCTTGCCGTCCTTGGACTTCGCGCCGCGCTTGGCCTTGGACTTCTGCTTCTTCGCCTTCGCCTTGGCCTTCGCCTTGGCCTTCTCCCCCGCCCGGGCCTTGCGTGCGCCCTTCTTCGCGGCGCCCTTCTCGGCGTCCTGCGACTGGTCGACCTCGACCTGCGCACGTTCCTTGCGAGGCGTGTCGTCGTCCTGCGCGTTCGCAACGGACGTGAAGCCGAGCGCCAACAGCAGGCTCGCGGCGACGATGAGGATCGTGCGGGTGGTCATGGTGAATCTCCGTTCGGGCTTCGCGTGGTGTGATGCACGGCTTACGCATCACGAACACGGGGAGTTGGACACGAGTCTACCACCGCATGCGCAGCGCAGTGGCCCACGCTAGCGCTTCTCATGATGTTCTCATGTTGTGCTACGTTCCGCCTATGTCGACACGTCAACGACTCGGCGCGCTCGTGCTGGTCCTGACGGCCTGTACAGCACCGCCGGCCGACCCACCCAACCTGATCTACATCCTCGCGGACGACCTCGGCTACGGGGAGCTGGGCTCGTACGGCCAGGCGCACATCCGCACGCCGCACCTCGATCGCCTGGCCGAGCAGGGCATGCGCTTCACGCAGCATTACTCGGGCAGTCCGGTGTGCGCGCCGTCGCGCTGCACGCTGCTGACCGGCATGCACACCGGGCACGCGGAGATCCGCGACAACGACGAGATGTCCGCGCGCGGCGACGTCTGGAACGACCCGGCGCTCGAAGGCCAGCGTCCGTTGAGCGACGGGGCGGTGACGCTGGGCGAGTTGCTCCAGGACGCCGGCTACGTGACGGCGAGCGTCGGCAAGTGGGGCCTGGGCTGGGTCGGCAGCGAAGGCGATCCGAACCGGCAGGGGTTCGATCACTTCTACGGCTACATCTGCCAGCGCATCGCGCACAACTACTACCCGACGCATCTCTGGCGCGACGGCGAGAAGGAAGTGCTCGACAACGAGCTCTTCTCGCCCCATCAACGCCTGCCCGACGACGCCGATCCGACGCTCGCGTCGAGCTACGACGCCTATCGCGGCAACGACTACGCGATGGACTCGCTCACCGAGGACGCGCTGGCCTTCGTGCGCGAGAACCGCGACCGGCGCTTCTTCCTGTACCTCGCCTACCCGGTGCCGCACGTCGCGCTGCAGGTGCCCGACGAGGACGTGCGCGAGTACGCCGGAGCCTTCGAGGAGACGCCGTACCGCGGCGACAAGGGCTACCTGCCCCACCCGACGCCGCGCGCCGCCTACGCCGCGATGATCACGCGCATGGACAAGGACATCGGCCGACTGATGGCGCAGCTGGCCGAACTCGGTCTCGACGACGACACGCTGGTGGTCTTCACCAGCGACAACGGTCCCTCCTGGGTCGGCGGCGTGGACCGCGAGTTCTTCGACAGCTCCGGCGGACTGCGCGGACGCAAGGCGCAGCTCTACGAGGGCGGCATCCGCGTCCCGATGATCGCGCGCTGGCCGGGACACGTCCCGCCCGGCTCGGTGAGCGGGCACGTCTCGGCCTTCTGGGACGTGCTCCCGACCTTCGCGGAACTGGCCGGGGCGCCGATCCCCGCCGGGATCGACGGCCTCTCGATGGTCCCGACCCTGCTCGGTCGGCCCGACGAGCAACCGGCGCACGAACTGCTGTACTGGGAGCATGCCCGCTCGCACCAGGCCGTGCGGGAGGGCGACTGGAAGGCGCTTCGCAAGCACCCCGGAGGTCCGATCGAGCTCTACGACCTCGCCACCGACCCCGCCGAGCAGCACGACGTGGCGGCGAGCCACCCCGGGATCGTCGCGCGACTGACCGCGCTCATGCACGAGGCGCGCACCCCGTCCGAGCACTTCCCGCTGAAGTCGCCGTAGCGCGCCGCGCGGACGGTGCGCCCGCAGGCGGCGATCAGGCGAAGGGCGTGAGCACGCGCGGCGGCAGATGCGCGACCAGGTTCATGCCGGCGGGCTCGGCCTCGCCGGAGAGCCACGCCACGGCGCCCTTCTTCATGGCGAAGCGGTCGGCGTGATCGGTGTTGCCCGTCAGCAGCAGGCAGAACAGGTCGCTCATCCAGGGCTCGTGTCCCACGAGCGCCGTGCGTTCGGCGTCGAGCCCCTCCAGCAGCTGCCGGCTCGGCGGCATCGCCAGCAGGTCGGTCTCTTCGCGCGCGCCCACCAGCAGGGGCGCCATCAGTTCGGCCGTCTGCACCGCGCGCACCAGCGGGCTGTGCAAGAGCAGGTCGATGCGCAGCTCGATCCGATCGAGGGCGGCCACCACCTGCCCGAACCGTTCGATGCCTCGTTCCGATAGCGGACGCTCGAAGTCCTGCTGGCCGGGGGCGGCCGGTTCGGCGATGGCGTGGCGGACGATCAGGAGTTCCACGGGCGCGCATTCCTCTACGGGGGTGGAAAGATGTTGCCGCCAGTCTACTTTCCCCTCACCCGAAACCCCCGCCGCAGTCGATTCAGGAGGGTTGCGTGAATTCTTCGCGCCGCGCAGGTTGGCCTGTTGCCCCGAGCGCGGCGAAAGACGCATCGTGTGACGCCCCGCGCAACCCGACACGCCATGCTCAAGAGCCGACACGACGACCAGAAGGACCAGACCGCGGCCGGTTCGTCCAAGGCGGCTCGCAAGCCCGCCAAGCCGCCCTCCGAGGGCCGAGTTCGCAAGAAGGACGACGGGTACGACCCCGCCGATCCCGCGCTGTTCATCAATCGCGAACTGAGCCAGCTCGCGTTCAACGAACGCGTCCTCGAGCAGGCCAAGGACCCCAGCACTCCGCTTCTGGAGCGGGTCCGCTTCGCGACCATCTTCAGCACGAACATGGACGAGTTCTTCGAGGTGCGCGTGGCGGGCCTCAAGCAGCAGGTGGCGTTCGACATCTCCACGCCCCGGTTCGACGGGTTGAGCCCCGAGGCCACGCTGGCGCGCATCCGCGAACGCGCCAGCGAGCTCATGACCGAGCAGTACCGCGTCCTGAACGAGGAGTTGCTGCCCAGCCTCCAGAAGGAGGGCATCCGCATCTGGCCGCGGACCCGCTGGACGAAGCGCCAGGAGGCATGGATCCGACGCCAGTTCAAGGCGCAGGTGCAACCCGTGCTCACGCCGATCGGGATCGACCCGGCGCACCCGTTCCCGCGCGTGCTCAACAAGGCGCTCAGCTTCATCGTCTCGGTCGAAGGCAAGGACAGCTACGGACGCGAGAGCCGCGTGGCGGTGGTGCAGGTGCCGCGCTCGCTGCCGCGACTGATCGCGTTCCCGGCCAGCGTCAGCAGCGGCAAGCACGAGTTCGTGCTGTTGTCATCCGTCGTGCACGCGAACATCGGCGAGCTCTTCCCGGGCATGACCGTCACCGGCTGCTGGCAGTTCCGCATCACGCGCAACTCCGAGCTGTGGGTGGACGAGGAGGAGGTCGAGAACCTGCTCCACGCGATCAAGGGCGAGCTCTCCAGCCGCAACTACGGCGCCGCGGTACGGCTCGAGGTCGCCGAAGACACGCCCGAGGACATGGTGCAGTTCCTGCTGCGCGCCGTGGAGCTGGGTCCCGCGGACGCCTATCGCGCCGGCGGCCCCGTCAACCTCCATCGCCTGTCCGAGTTGTACGGCCGTGTGGACCGCCCCGACCTGAAGGGCCGACCGTTCGTGCCCGGCCGCTCACGTCGCCTCACCGGAGAGCGCGACGTGTTCGAAGTGATGCGCAAGGGCGACCTGTTGCTGCACCACCCGTACGAATCCTTCTCCCCGGTGGTCGAACTGCTGCGCCAGGCGGCGGCCGACCCCGACGTGCTGGCCATCAAGCAGACCCTGTACCGCACGGGCAGCAAGTCCGTCATCGTCGACCTGCTGATCGACGCGGCGCGCGCCGGCAAGGAGGTCACGGTCCTGATCGAGCTGCGCGCGCGCTTCGACGAGGCAGCCAACGTGGACCTCGCGACGCGCCTGCAGGAGTCGGGCGTCACCGTGCTGTACGGCATCGTGGGCCTCAAGGCGCACGCCAAGCTGCTGCTCGTCGTGCGGCGCGAGGGTCGACACCTGCGGCGCTACGCGCACCTCGGCACCGGCAACTACCACCCGCAGACGGCGCGCGCCTACACCGACTTCGGCCTGCTCACCGCGTCGCGCCAGATCGGCGAGGACGTCGACCGCGTGTTCATGCAGCTCACCGGCCTGGGGCGCAACCGCAAGCTCAAGAAGCTGCTGCAGTCGCCCCGGGCGATGCAGAAGACGTTGCTCGAGCTGATCGACGACGAGATCGCGCAGGCACGGGCCGGCCAGCCGGCACGCATCATGGCCAAGATGAACTCGCTCAGCGAGCCGGGCATCATCCGCGCGCTGTACGCCGCGTCGTGCGCGGGCGTCCAGGTCGACCTGATCGTGCGCGGCATCTGCTGCCTGCGGCCGGGCGTGCCCGGCGTCTCGGAGAACATCCGCGTGCGCTCGATCGTCGGTCGCTTCCTGGAGCATGCGCGTGTGGTCCATTTCCACGCCGGCGGCAAGGGCCTCACCTATCTCTCCAGCGCCGACTGGATGAGCCGCAACCTGTTCCGTCGTGTGGAGACGTCCTTCCCGATCGAGACGCCCAAGCTCAGGGAGCGCGTGATCAAGGAGGCGTTCACCCTGCCGCTAGCGGACAACGCACGGTCCTGGGAGCTCCAGCGGGACGGAACGTACAAGCGCGTGCGCACGACCAAGACCGCGCGCCGCCGCAGCTCGCAGCAACAACTGATGGAGCTGCTCGGCGAGAAGGACTGAGCCGGGGCGCAGCCCCGCTCAGCGAATTTTCAGCTTGAACCCCGCCTCCCTCAGGCGGCGCGCTTCCAGCTCGAGGTCGGCACTCAGCAACGGCAGGTCGTCCAGGTCCGTCTCGGTGAACTCCAGCTTCAGGCCGTCGTCGATCGGGTTCAGCCGGACCGAGACCTCCGTGCTGTCGCTGCGCGTCCGATGGAAGCGCACGGCCAGCCGCAACAGGACGCACATGCGCACCCACGTCGGGTCGCCGTCGCGCAGCGATTCGAAGCGCTCGAGCCGCAGGCGACGCCGATGGCACAGGATCAACGCTGCGAGGATCCGCTGCCCCTGGCGCGAGAAGCCCGGCAGATCGCCGTTCTCCACGATGTACGCGCCGTGGCGGTGGTAACCCGAGTACGAAACGGTCAGGCCGATCTCGTGCAGCCTCGCCGCCCAGCGCAGGAAGGGCAACTCGGACTCGGCGTCGAGTTCCCACTCGTCCGCCACCTGCTCGAACATCCCGACCGCCTCGGCCTCGATGCGTGCCGCCTGCGCAACGTCGACCTCGTGCCGTCGTTCGAGGTGGCCCACGGTGACGTCGCGCGCGTCCTCGTGCCGGATGCGTCCGAGCAGGTCGTGCACGACGCCCTCGCGCAACGCGCCGCTGCTCGGCTCCATCACGTCCACCCGGAACGCCCGCATCACGGCGGACAGGATGGCGAAACCGCCGGGCAGCACCGGCGCGCGGTCTTCGGCGAGCCCCTCGAAGTCGATCTCGTCGACGTGCCCGGCGCGAAGCAGGGCGCGCTCGAGCCGCTTGAGCCCCTGGCGCGTGACGCCGTGATCGGACCAGCCCTCGCGCTCGAGGATCTCGGCGATCGCCTGGCAGGTGCCGGACGAACCCAGGCATTTCTCCCACCCGAGCGCGCGGTACTGCTTGTCGATCGCTCGTAGCTGGAGCCGCGCCGCGAGTTCCGCACGCTCCAGCGACGCCTCGTCGATGACGCCGTCCGGGAAGAACCGGCGCGAGTAGCCGACGCACCCCATGAACATGCTGTTCGACAAGGCGACGTCGAACCCCTCGCCGATGATGCACTCGGTGCTGCCGCCGCCGATGTCCACCACGAGGCGCCGGCCTGTCTGCCCTTCCAGAGAGTGCGCGACGCCCAGGTAGACCAGGCGCGCCTCCTCGGTGCCCGAGATCACGTCGATGGGGTGTCGCAGGGCGGCGGAGGCCTGTTCGAGGAATGCATCGGCGTTGCCGGCGCGTCGCAGTGTGTTCGTGCCGACGGCCCGCACCGAACCGCGCGGCAGCTCGGCCAGGCGCTGCCCGAACCGCTCCAGGCAGGCGAGCGAACGCGCCATCGCCTCCTCGGTGAGACAGCCGTCCGCGTCCAGCCCCTCGGCCAGCGCGACGCGCTCGCGGATCCTGTCCACGACGCGCAACTGCCCGTTCACGACAGCCACCACGATCACGTGGAAGCTGTTCGAGCCGAGATCGACGGCGGCGAGGGTGTCGGGCGTGGTGCTGATGGGTCGGTCCTCGGGCGGGTCGAGACGCTCCCGACGCTAGCAAGTCACCGACCGGCTTTCAGCCGCGCGTGGACGCCTAGAGCGAGCCGTCCACGATGACGTGCACGGTCGGGCTGCCGAGCAACAGCGCGCCCGACGTCTCCAGCACGAAGACCTGTTCTCTCAGCACCAACGCGATCTCCGGGCCGATGCCGAACCCCGGCATGGGCAGCGAGAGCGACAGCGTGCCCGAAGGCCCGACGGGACCGAAGTTGTACGGCCCGAACAGCGGCGAGCCGAGGTGCCAGCTGCCCTGTCGCCCCGGCAGCGGGACGTGCGCGCTGTCGAGGCTGAAGAACACGCCGAAGACATCACCGGGCTCGCCGGTGTAGTCGAGTTGCAGCGTGCCGAACTCGGGTGTCGGCGCGCCGAGCGCGTACTCGCGGTATGTCGCGGTGTGCTGCGTGACATTGCCCGAGCTCACGTCCACCGCAACGCCGGCGGGACCGGGCGCACCGTTGCCGTCCAGGCCGCCTTGGCCCGGCTGGATGTCCACGTCGAGCAGGCGCACCGCGCTGGCGCCGCCCAACTCGATCCCGTCGCCGCCGCGGTAGAAGCCGGGCGTCTGCACCAACTCGTCGCCGGTGCCGCCATCGCCCGCTTGCAGGCTGGCGCCCGCCACGAACACGACGGCGCCCGAGCCGGACAGCGCGTGACCGCCGTTGCCTCCGGGGCCGAGGCCGCCGTCGAAGCCGACGAAGTCGCCGCCGCGACCGCCGATCACCTCGCCGCCGTACACGTCCACCGACGCACCGACGACGGAGATGCCCTCACCGCCGGCGCCGGGCGTGGGCGCATACGGGAAGAACGTGTCCACGCCGACCCCGCCCTGCGCCGTGCAGCGCATGAGCACGACGTGCGCGCCACCGTCGACGAGAACACCCGGCGAGGCCGGGTGCGCGCCGATCGTGAAGATGCCCTTCTCGCCGACGAACACGCAGTCCTCCGCCCAGACCTCGCCCCCGTTCACGCGCAGACCCTGGTCAGTCGTGGCGAGCGGCGAGGGCACGACCTCCAGCCCGCGCAGGAGAACGAGTTCGCCCGGATCGAGACCGAGCACTCGCACGGCGTTGACCAGGACGGTGCCGGTGCCGTCCGAGACGATCGAGAGCGCCTTCCCGAAGATCAGCAGCTCGGAGCCGAAGCCGCCGGTGTAGTCACCGGGCCGCACCAGGATCGTGTCGCCGTCGGTGGCCAGGGTGACCGCGCTGGTGACATTGGTGACGTCACCACCGCCTCCCGCGTCCACCACCCAGACGTCCGCCCGTGCGGGGGCCGCGCTGACGAGCAGCGCGATCAGGACCAACGACGGAACATTGCCGACGGACATGCGGGGTCGCGACATGGCGGGCTCCTCAACGGTGGTGCTGCGGTGGTCGCCCCCCACTCTACGGCGATTCGGCGCTCCGGTCAGCCGCCGTCGGCGTCGCGCCACAGCGCGCGCGTGTTCGGGAAGTAGATGCTCCCGACCGTCTCGTCCTCGGCCTTCCAGGGGCTGATGCCCTTGGGCCAGTTGGGCCACAGCGAGCGGCAGATCAGGTAGTCGACGCCGCCGAAGATCCAGGAGAAGGGCTTCATCGCGTAGTAGCCCAGGTTGATCCCGAACTGCGGCTTCACGCCCCCGCTGCCGATGCCGACGCCGACGTGGGGCGTGGGCGTCTTGGGGTTCTGCCCCGCCCAGTACTCGAACACGTTCGCGAGCGAGGCGAGCGGCACGTCGACCACGTCGCGCACCACGGTGAGCGGCGTGAGCACGACCTTCGCGGGCGCCGGCAGGCTGGCGCACGACGTCGCGAGGAGCAGCAGGACCAGGATCGGGGCGGCAGGCTTCATCGGAAGGTCTCCGGGACCGCGACATCGTCGCAGATCGATCCCGGCCCCGCGATGGTTCCGCCGCCGTTCGGCCCGACCCGGCGGCTCAGCGCACGTGGATGTCGTCCGCCGTGTCGGCGATGCCGTCGGCGCCGGCGGAGAAGACCTCCACCTCGAACTCCGCGAAGAACTGGTTTCCGGAGATCTCGTCGCACCGGTAGACGAACTCGCGTCCCCACGCATCGAGGATGTCCGCTTCGCGGACCAGGCCGCCCATGCGGGTCAGCGGGCGCAAGCCCTCCGACTCGGTGGGCACGTCGCCCGTCTCCTCGACGTACATGTAGAGCGCGGTGCGCAGATTCTGCAGCTTGACCTGCACCTGCATCTGCTGCACGGCCGGCATGGCCTGGGCCGCAGCCATCAGGCTCGCCGTGTCCAGTCGCGTCGATCGTGCGGGCGACGCCGCGGGCGCTTCGCTCTCGCCCGGCATCCAGATGAAACCCGCCACGAGCAACAGCGCGGCAAGAAAGAGAAGCCCCTTCATGACCATCCCTCCCGGAGTCATGCCCCTCATCGGCGCGATCTTCGCGACGCCTTGAGCGCTCCACCGGCCCGGCTCGCGGAACGCCGCGAATCGCACGCCACGGTGCGACATGAACCGATCGACATGCGTCGGTTCAGTCCTCGAGGAAGTAGTTGAACTCCTCGGCATCCTCGGCGTGCAGCAACTCGTAGGCGTGCGCGGGCGTGGCCGAGTGATAGAGCTGACGGCGCAGGTTGCGGTCGTGGCCCACGGCCTTGGCCAGGGCGCCCAGCACCTCGAGGTGGCGCTCGCGCTCGCCGGCCGGCGTCGCCAGCACGACCATGCAGTGCACCGGCTTGCCGTCCGGTGTCTCGAGGTCGAGCCCGTCCTGCGAGAGCCCCATCGCCCCCACGATGCGATCGCCGGTCTCGAGCACGCCGTGCGGCACGGCCAGGCCCTGCCCGAAGCAGGTGGACACATCGCGCTCGCGCGAAAGCACGCTCTCGAGCAGGCGCTTCCGGTCGGCATCCAGATGGTTCGTGCGGATCAGCACGTCCACGAGCTGCTCGATCGCGGCCTCCTTCGTGCGCGCGGTCAGGTCGACGACGATGTTCTCCTCGTGCAGGAAGTCGAGGATGCGATCGCGGTCGCGCCCGGCGTCGCCGGTCTTCACCAGCGCCGAGCGCAGCAGGAAGGGACCGATCAACTCGTTGGCCGCCACCACGGCCAGCCCCACCGCCAGCAGCGAGGACGAGATCGGCGCCATCGCCGGGTCGTCGGTGACCAGCAGCAGCAGGCCGACCGCGACGCCCGCCTGGGGGAGCAGCGCCCCGCCGAGATGGCGACGCATGTTCGCCGTCGTGCCCGCCCAGCGCAGCGCGAGTGCTCCGGCCGTGATCTTGCCGGCCGCGCGCGCGAAGAAGACGACGATGACCAGCACGCCCGCGGCGACCAGTGCGTCGAGGTCGAGGTGCATGCCGGCCAGCGTGAAGAAGACCGCGAAGATCGCGTGGCGCACGTTCACGAAGGCCGACTCGACGATCTCGTCCTTGTCGGGCGTGAGGTTGGCGAGCGTCACGCCCAGGAACAGGCACGCGAGCAGCGACGACAGCCCGAGCAGCTCGGCCAGCCCGGCGGTGAGCAGCACGCACAGCACGGACGCGGTGGCCAGCGCCTCGGTGCGCAGGACGTGCCGCGTCATCAGCACCAGCCCGGCGCCGAGGACGCCGCCCAGCCCGGCCGAGTAGATCAGTTGACGCAGCGGTGCGAGGACGAACTCGAGCGCGGTCGGCTCGAGACCGGACGTCATGCCGACGCGCGCCGCCAGGTGGGCCACCTCGAAGAGCAGGATGGCCGCCAGGTTGTTCAGGGCGACGGCGCCGAGCAGCGTCTTGGTGAAGACGCCTTTGGCGCGCATCTCCGAGACCAGCGCCACGATGGTGGCGGGCGCGGTCGAGACCGCTAGCGCGGCCAGCAGCAAGGCGGTCGGCCAGCGCGCGCCGGCCAGCAGGGCTGCGGTGAAGACGATGATCGGCGTGATCGTCGACTCCGCCAGCACCAGCATGCCGAGCCGCTTGCGCGCGCCGCCCAGCCGCCGCAGGTTGAGATGTCCGCCCACGGCGACCGCGATCAGGCCGATGGCGAAGTGGGTCATCGGCGCGAGGCGAGCGACATCGGCCTCGCTGAACACGTTCAGGCCCGAGTGGCCGATCCCGATGCCCAGCAGGATCTGTCCGGTGACGCCGGCCACGTGCAGCTTGCGCGCCAGCTGCCCTGCCAGCAGGCCGCCGACGACGACCAGGGCCAGGACGAGCAGCGGATCGGCTTCGGGGATCAGCGGCAGCGCGGGGTCCATGCCCGGCCGACGCTACCAAGGCGGGCCGGCCATGTCGCGTTCGGCCGAGGCGGGCGGCCGCGGCGGGCGTCCGATCGACCGGCATCCCCGCGCAGGGCATCGTCCACGTGCCCCGCGTCGTTATCCTGTCGCCCGTGTCTTCCCACCACGGCCATGTGCACGTCATCCCCACCGAACGCCGCTCGTGGTTTCGTCGCCTGGCGAAGCTGGCGCTGTTCCTGATCGTGGTCGGCGTCGGCATCCACATCGCGTCGCCGCCCCGCTACGAGTTCCCGCCGGCGGTGCCGTTCTCCGGCGACCAGTGGTACGACCCCTACGACGCGGACGGCGAGTGGCTGCGCAGCAACTTCCATGCGCACTCGTACGCCTGGGGCGGCGTGACGAACGGCGAGGATCCGCCCGAGGCGGTGATCGCGACCTACCGCGAGCTCGGCTACGACGTCTACCCGCTCAGCAACTACCAGCAGATCCTGCGGCCCGATCCGGGGGAGGGCGTCCCGCTCACCGCGTACGAGCACGGTTACGGGTTGATCGGCAACCACCACACGGTCATCGGCGCCGACGAGGTCGAGTGGCTGGAGTACTCGCTGCCGCACACCATCCACCACAAGCAGCAGCTGCTCGACGTGTTGCGCGCCAACGCACCGATCGTGGTCATCAACCACCCGTCGCGGAAGGACTCCTTCCCCGTCTCCGACTTCTCCAAGCTGGTCGGCTACAACGGCATGGAGATCCTGACCAAGCGCAGCCGGTCGCGCGAGCACTGGGACGCCGCGCTCTCCGCGGGACGCGCCGTCTGGGGCTACTGCGCCGACGACGGGCACGACCTCTCGCGCACCAGCAACTTCGCCATCGGCTGGAACATGATCCTCGCCGCGGACCGGACGCCCGAGGCGGTCATCGACGCGCTGCGCGCCGGCCGCTTCCACGGGGTGTGGACGCGCCACAAGGAGGAGCCGAACGTGCTGCGGTCGATCGGGCTGGCCGACGGAACGCTCTCGCTGGCCGTCGAACGGCCGGCCGACGAGATCCGCTTCATCGGCCAGGACGGGCGCGTGCTGCACGCGGTGCAGGACGCCGATCGCGCGAGCTACGAAGTGCAATCGGGCGACACCTACGTGCGCGCCGAGGCGGAGACGGGTGACACCACGCTCACCTTCAACCCGGTGTTCCGGCACGACGGCGACCCGTTCGCGTGGGAGCCGGCCGTCGTGCGCCCCGTCGCGACGTGGGTCTGGCGCATCGGCGCGCTGCTCGCCGTGGCGATCGTCGGCTGGTGGATGTACCTGCGGCGGCGCGCGTGAGGCTCGAGCCGCGCCGGACGCTGCGCTGGATCATCCCGCTCGGGCTGCTGCTCGCGACGAACGGCATGATCCGCGCCTCGACGAGCTCGGGCTCGTCGTTGCCCGGCATGTTGCGCCGCGCGCAGCAGTGCCTGGACCCGACCTTCGACGTCTACGCGCACACGCGCGCGTATGCGCCGTTCACGCACGCCTTCTTCGCGCCGTTCTCGTTCCCGAGCATCTGGGTGACCTCGGGCATCTGGTGCCTGGCGATGGTCACGCTCGGCTTCGCCTCGGTCTTCCTGCTCGCGCGCACGTTTTGGGGCGACCGGGACGTGCCGCGCAGCCTGTGGATCATCACGCTCGTCGTCGCCGTCCCGATGATCGGCAACAACGTGCTGCGCGCGCAGAACAACCTGCTCGTGCTCTTCCTGATCAGCCTGGCGCTGTGGCGGCTGTCCGTCGGGCGAGACAAGGGCGCCGGCGCGAGCCTGGCCTTCGCGGCGGCGTTCAAGCTCACGCCGGCCATCTGGCTGGCCTACCTGCTGGGGATGCGACGTCTGCGCGCGCTGGCCTCGATGATCGTCTGCCTCGGCATCTTCCTGCTGGGCGTGCCGGCACTCGTGTTCGGGCCCGAGCGCTCGTGGGAACTGCAGCAGGACTGGTACGAGAGCGTGATCGTGGCCTACGCCACCGAGGGCGGCGAAGCCGTCCTGACCGGCAATCCCTACCGGCACTCCAACCAGTCGGCCAAGGCGGTCATGACGCGCCTGTTCACGGACTTCAATTCGGGCGAGCGCGACGACCCGCTCTACGTCAACGTCGCCAGCTTCCGGCGCAAGTCGATCGACCCCTGGGCAAAGGGCTTCGCCGCTGTCATCCTCGCCGTGCTCGTGGCGGCGACCTGGCGCAATCGCACCGCGTTGCGCGAGCGCTGGGGCCTGCAGGCCATCGGCCTGGCGGGGCTGGTCGCGCTGGGCGCGCCGCTCATCTCCGAGATCTCATGGACGTCGCACTACGCGGTGATGCTCGTCACCACGACCGCCGTGGCGGGCTTCGCGATGCGCGCGCCCGCGCCGCTCGACACGCTGTGCCGACGCGGGCTCTACGTCTTCGTGGCGATCGGCCTGCTGTCCTTCCACGGACCGCCCAAGGCACTCGGCGCGCTGTTCTTCGCCAACCTCGTGCTGTTCGTGACGCTCGCCCTGGCGATGTGGCGCCTGCCGTCGGTGCTCAGTTCGTCCGCGGCGCCGGCTCGGGAACGGGCCGGGACAGCTGCTCCGCCACGATGACGAAGTAGAGCCACAGGCACAGCAGCATGTTGCCGCCCAGCGCGCGGGCCGGCGTGTAGGCGACGACGAGCAGCGAGAGGATGCCCCAGATCCACAGCACGCGGCGACGGTGCACGAGCGCGACCAGCGCCGGCGCGACCCAGATGAAGTAATGCGTCCAGACCAACGGCGCTGCCGCGAGCATGCCGATCGAGATCAACCCGGCCACGGCGACCCAGCGCTGCGGCGTCGGGTCGCGGCGCGCGCGCAGCGCGACCAGCCCGCCCAGCACCACCATCAGCGCCACGATGCCCTGCTGGATGCGCAACGGGACCTCGATCGGCAGCGAGGCGAGGCGCACCGCGCCGCGCGCCTTGTCCTCGGGCACCTCGCTGAGCGTGCGCACGAGCGTGATCGAGAGCGACTGGTTGTTGTAGCGCAGGCTGCGGCCGCCCTCGACGAGACCGCGCGGCGACTGGCTGGCCGGGACCTCGCGCACCCAGCGGTCGATCTCGGTGGTGGTGCTGTCCCAACTCGTGAGCAGCGCGCCCGCGCCGAGGAAGAGCCCGATGGCGAGCGCCAGGCCGACGAGCCCGCCGCGCGCGCGCCGCAACACCAGCGGCGCGGCGAGGAAGGCGACTGGCAAGACCTTCACCAGCGCGGCGATGCCGATCGGCAGGCCCGAGAGGCGCGCGGAGTTCTCGCGCGCCCACGCCAGGCCGAGGATCACCAGCCACAGCAGCAGGGGCCCGCTCTGTCCCAGGCCGAGGTTGTCGACCACGAAGGGCATCAGCACGAGCCAGGCCGGCCACTGGTCGGCCGCCTTCACGCCCGACAGACGCTCCATCGCGCGCGGCAGCGCGAGCAGGGCCAGGACGCTCATCGCCATCCAGATCGAGACACCCAGCCAGCGCGGCAATGCGGCGAGCGGCGCCAGCAGCAATTGGTAGGCGAAGGGGTAGCGCTCGATCCCCTTCCCGGCGCCGTACTCGCCGGTGTCCCAGACGGGCTGCGAGAAGTCGAGGTGGCCGTCGAGATCGGAGTCGTGCCAGACCGTGGCACGCAGGCCGCCGATGACGCCGGTCAACAGCACGATCACGAGGCCGGCGAGGTGCAGTCGCTTCATGCGGCGGTCACGCTAGCAAACGGCGCTCTCCGGGTCGTGGTCGGACCCGGCGCTGCGTTATCTTGGCGCGCGTTCCGGAGGAGTCGATGAACGCGAGAGGTCCGCAACGGAGACGATGGGCGCTGGGATGCGTCGCGCTCGCCGTCTGCCTCGGGTGCAGCTCCGACGAGGGATCCGCGGACGCCCCCCAGGGCGCGATCGTGATCCTGCTGGACACGCTGCGCGCCGACCACGTCTCCGCCTACGGGTACGAGCGGCAGACGACGCCGCGCATCGACAGGCTGGCGCAGGGCGGCGTGCGCTTCGCGCAGGTGGTCAGCCCGGCGCCGTGGACGCTGCCCGCGACCGGCGCCCTGCTCGCAGGCGACGATCCGGGGCGCGTGTTCGGCGCCGACAACCGGCTGCAGTACTCGCTGGTCGAGGAGTTCGCGGCGCAGGGCATCGCGACGGCCGCGTTCACCGAGGGAGCCTTCGTCTCGCGGCACTTCGGCTTCGACCGCGGCTTCGACACCTTCCACGAGGAGGAGGGCGCGGTGGTCGCGACGCTGGAACCGGGCCAGGCGCCCGAACCCGGCGCGGGCGACATCGCCAGGACGTTCGGCGAGGCGCAGAAGTGGCTGCGGCGCCATCGCAACGAACGCTTCCTGCTGCTGATCCACACCTACGAGCCGCACACGCCCTACACGACCCCCGCCTTCACCGAGGGGCTGGACTCCGGCCGCGTGGGCGAACGCTACGACAGCAAGCGCTTCGCCGGCTTGCGCACGGGCGAGCTGGAGTTGAGCGAGGACGAACGCGCGTGGGCCACGGCGCTGTACGACGGCGACATCCTGCGCGCCGACCGTTTCGTCGGGAAGCTGATCGCCTTCCTGCGCGAATTGGACCTGGACGAGCGCACCGTGGTGGTCGTGGCCGGCGACCACGGCGAGGAACTCGGCGAGCACTTCGACCGGTTCCTGTTCGATCACGGCCACTCGCTGCACGACGAGCTGCTGATGGTGCCGCTGATCGTGCGCGACCCGACGCGCGAGGATGCCGGCGCGGTCGTGGAGCAGCAGGTGCGCCTGATCGACACGCTCCCCACCGTGGCGGACCTGCTCGGCGTCGAACTCCCCGACGACCTGCTCGGCGAGAGCCTGGTGCCGCTGATGGACGGCGAGCCCGGGCGCGACCGCGCCGCGATCTCCAGCCTGACGCGCTACGGCCCGCCGCGCGTGTCGCTACGCGACGGTCGCTTCAAGTTCATCCGCACGATCGGCGCCGACAAGGGCGACCCGGTCCGGCTCGAGCCGACCGTGCCGGACGTCGCGCTCTACGATCTGATCGAGGATCCGGGCGAGACGCGCAACGTCGCCGACGAGCACGAGGCGCTCGTGACGCGACTGAACGAGGTGCTCGACGCGTGGGCCGCGACGCTCACGGCCGGTAGCGGCGAACTGGACACCTCCACCATGGATCCCGAGCTGCTCGATCGCCTGCGCGCATTGGGCTACCTGAAGTAGATGCGGAGCGGAGCGCGATGCGTCGTCGCGCTGCTCGCCCTTGCGCTCGGAGCCTGTAGCGACGGGCCCGTGCGGCAGCACGAAGTGGTCTCGCGCGAGGTCACCTGGAGTCCGGACGCAACGCGCGACTCGCACGAACCGCTGAGCACGACGTGGCTGATCGACGAGTTCGGCACGGACGACGTCTGGCGCAGGGAGACCCGGCCCGACGGCTCGATCGTCCTGACCGGTCCGCACGGGGTGCCCGTGCACCCCGACGTCCACCACGCGTTGCTCCTCATGGCCAAGGCATCAGGACCGTCCGAGGTGACCGTCTCCTGGCGGGATCGCGGGCAGTCCTTCTCGGCGGAGCGGCGAGTGAGCGGGTTCGCCGTGGTGCCGAGCGAGTCGGTGGGTTCCTACCTGATCCCGCTCGCTGACCTGCGTGGCGTGGGCGACGCTCCCGACGCGGAAGACGGCGTCGAGCTGTTCGAGGTCCACATCACCGGCGAGGAAGGCGGTGGACCTTCGGCCCGTGTGTTCGCTGTGGGGCTGGCCTCCGAGTTCGACCGGCAGCTGGTCGACGCGCCCGCCGGCATGCGGCTGCGCACGCAGGGCGTGTCCCGCGTCGGTCTGGCCGCACGTGTGCCGGGGCGCGTGCAGGCGCGAATGGACATGGTGCGAGGAGACCGTGTGCAGTTCGGCCTGGCGCTCATCGGGAGCGACACGCCGCTCGACCTGATCGTGCGCATCGGTTCCGAGACGCGCGAGATCCGCTGCATGCCGAACACGGGCTGGACCGACGTGTCGATGAACGTGCCGACCGGTCAGGTCGAGTCCATCGTGTTTGATGCCGAGGGGGCACCGGACGGGCGCGCCGTCCTGCTCATCGGCGGGCTGCTGCACCTGCGTCCCGCCGAGCGCGTGCTGCCCGACGTGATCCTGTACGTCGAGGACACGTTGCGAGCCGACCGGCTCGGCACCTACGGCTATGCGCGCCCCACCGACCCGGCCTTGCAGCGCATCGCGCAGCAGGGCGCGGTGTTCGAGCGGGCCTTCGCCACGTCCAACTGGACACGGCCGTCGAGCAGCTCGCTGATGACCTCGCTGGTGCCGAGCGCGCACGGCAACCAGACGCACCAGCGGCGCATCCCGCGCGGGCTGGAGACGCTGGCCGAAACGCTGGCCGAGCAGGGCTACGCCACGCTGTCCTTCGTCAGCAACTACCACGCAGGCGAGTGGTCCGGCCTCGAGCAGGGCTTCGACGTGCACGCCGAACCGGCGGCCTTCGGGCTGCCGCTGGCGCCGGACACGCTCACCTCGGCTCGCATCCACGCACCGCTCGCCGAGGCGCTGGAAGCGTACGAGGGCGTGCGCCTGTTCGTCCTGGTGCACTCGCTGGATCCGCACGCGCCCTATGCCCCGCCGCCCGAGGCCGTGGCGGCGCTGCACGACGACCGCTTCGACCTCGAACCGGAGGGCAGCGAGACGAGTTGGTCGGCCGACTCGCGCAACTACGACGCCGAGATCCGCCACAACGACGGCTGGCTCGCTCGGTTGGACGAGGACCTCGACGCGCGCGGGCGGCTGGATGACACGCTGTTCGTGTTCACCTCCGATCACGGAGAGGGTTTCGGCGAGCACGGCCACACCGATCACCACAAGACGCTCTACCAGGAGGAACTCGCGGTCCCGCTGGTCGTGCGCTGGCCGGCGGCCATCCCGGCCGGGCTGCGTCTCGTCGAGCCGGTCTCGCTGATCGACGTGGCGCCCACGATCACGGGCCTGCTCGACGTGCCGGCGCCGGACGCGTGGAAGGGGCACGACCTCTCCGCGCGGCTGCTCGACGCGAGCGCGTCCGCCGGCCCGCCGCGCCCGATCCTGATCGAGACCATCGCCGCACCGGACAAGCCCAACCCCGGTCGTCGCCTGGCGATCGTCCTGCACCCGCACAAGCTGATCGTGCGGGTTCAGGACGGACGCGTCGCGCCGGAACAGTTGTTCGATCTCGACGCCGACCCGACCGAACGGACGGACCTGCTCGGAGACCCGGCGTGGGCCGACCTCGTCGCCCGACTCGCGGCCGTCGCGCAACAGGCCGTCGACGACGGACCACTGGTGACCGACGAGGAAACGCTCGTCCCCATGGGCGCGGCCATGCGCGACTGGATGGCGGAGATGGGCTACCTGCGCTGAGCGCGCAGGCTCAGTGCAGCACGAACGACGCCGACGTGCTCAACTGGAAGCCGCCCGACGGCGGTCGCACATAGGCCTGGAAGTGCACCGGCACGCCGCGCAGCGAGAGCACCGCTGGGATCGACAGGGGGAGGAACGCCGTGCCCGACGGGCCGATCGTCCCGGACACCAGATCGAACGGGCCGGCGATCACGAGCGGGACGACCGCGCCCGGCACGGGCGTCGGGTCCGCGAGGCCGCCGTACCACAACAGGAACTGCGACCCGACCGGCGCCGTGAGCACCGGTCCGATGAAGTCGCCGAGTTCCCCCGACATCGTCGCAAACAGCGTGGGCACGGACGGCGACACCAGCGTGATCGTGCTCCCCGACCCGCCGATCTTCGGCGTCGACGGCTCCGTCTGGAAGGTGATGTCGGAGTACGAGACCGTCGAGTCGTGGGCCAGCAGGGCGTTGGCGTGCGCCCCCGGGTTTCCCAGGAAACCCGGCACGCCGCCCCAGTCGCCGCGCACCTTGTTCTGGAAGTTGTCGAAGAGCAGCAGCTCGCTGTCCTGCAGCCAGAGCCCCGGCCCACCGTCACCGCCGTCGCCCTCGAACTCGACCGGGTCCCAACCGTCGCCGCCGCGTCCGCCCAGCGCGTCGCTGGTCTGGAACAGCAACGTGCAATTCTCGGCGTACACGCCGGCCATGCCGTCCGTGCCGCCGGCCTTGTAGACGGGGCTGCCGGCACCGCCCTCGAATGAGCTCTGCGACACGACGACGGTCGCCGTGCCGAACTCCGCGCCGCGTTGCCAACCGCCGGGGTCCGAGCCCGGACCGCCGTCCACGCCGCGGTCGCGGCCCCACGCCAGCGTGCGCGAGACGATGACGAGACTGGAGTCGTCGATGCGGAGCGCGGCGTGGTCCTCGGCGTCGCGGATCGTGCAGCGATCGATCGAGACGGTGCCGGCGCAGTCACGCACCTGCATCCACTGCATCTGCAGGCCGCCGACCGCGGCCGTCGTGCCGGCGGGGATGTCACGGATGATCGCGAAGTCCTTCTGGAGCGACGCATTTCCTCCGGTCTCCACGACGATGCGCAGCGGCTTGTCGAGCAGGAAGCGGGTGTAGTTGCCGGTCGCCACGACGATCACGTCGCCGTCGCTCGCCGCCTCGATCGCAGGCTGGATGTCGGTGAAGTCCACGCCGGGTCCGCCGGCAGAATCCACGATCCATGTGTCCGCGAGCGCGGCGGGCGCGAGCACGAGGCTCAACAGGCCCGAGAGGATCCAGCCGCTCTTGTCCGCGTTGCGCATCGCCCAATCCTCCATCCGGCGCCGGGCACCGGAGCCCGTGCGTGGGACGGCCGCACATTCGTGACCCCCCGATTCTAGCACCGGCGATCAGGGCAGGCCGCAGGCCCGAGAGGACACCGGACGGCGGTGCTAGGCCCCGGTGGCCTCGAGCGCGTTCGTGAGCGCGACGCCCACGGGCGCGCCGGCGTCCTGCACGCCGACCTGCATGTAGAGATCGATGCCCGTCAGGCCGGGCGGCATCAGGAAGGGCAGCGTGATCGTGCCCGAGCCGCTGGTGGCGAGACCGAGCTGCAGGATCCAGGGCACGGGCACGAGCGTCCCGCCCTTGAAGGTCGCGGCGCCCTGGACGAAGCCGACGAACAACGCGGCCGGGCTGGACGGGTCGGCGTCCTGCACGTAGAGCGTGTTCGTGCTCCCCGACGAGAGCGGCCCCTCGCCCCAGAACAGCGGTTCGCCCGCCGCGCCCGCGAGGCCCGAGCCCAGGTTGGTCCAGGGGCTGATGACCGCGACCGTGCCCGTCATGTTGAAGATGATGTGCGGCGTGCAGACGTACCGGTAGAAGTGGTCTTCGCGGGGGTTCTCGAAAAGGAACTTCTCGTCGAACAGCAACTCGAAGACCGGGTTCTGCTCGTTGAGCTGGGCCCCCCACGCGTCTACGGCGGGATCCCAGAACGCGTCCGTGCCCTCGACGGTGTCATGGAAACCGCCGGTCCAGATCCAGCGCACCGTGTCGCCGACATCGATCGTGATGTCCCTCGGCTCGAACGAGAAGGAGAACTGGTGCACCTCGTGCGTCGTCTGCGCGGATCCCTGCGCCTGCAGGGAGAGGGCGAGGAGGCACGCGACGAGGAAGGGGACAGGACGGCACGAGCTGTGGCTGGAGGTCATCGGGAGGATCCACCGGAACGGTCGGGAGGGTCGAAGTCGGGGCCCTCAGGTTAGCACTGCACCGATCAGAGTCGGACCGGCGGGGTCAGGTCCCGGTCGCCTTGAGTGCGTTGGTGAGGGCGACGCCCACCGGGGCGCCGGCATCCTGCACGCCGATCTGCATGTAGAGATCGATGCCCGTCAGGCCGGGCGGCATCAGGAAGGGCAGCGTGATCGTTCCCGAGCCGCTGGTGGCGAGCCCGAGTTGGAGGATCCAGGGCACGGGCACGAGCGTCCCGCCCTTGAAGGTCGCGGCGCCCTGGACGAAGCCGACGAACAACGCGGCCGGGCTGGACGGGTCGGCGTCCTGCACGTAGAGCGTGTTCAGGCTCCCCGACGAGAGCGGCCCCTCGCCCCAGAACAGCGGCTCACCGGCGCCGCCGGCGAGACCGGACCCAAGATTGGTCCAGGGGCTGGTCACGCTGACCGTTCCGATCATGCCGCTGAAGAAGTGCGGCGTGCACACGTACGGGTACACGTGGTTCGCGCGCGGGTGCTCGAACAGGAACTTCTCGCTGAACGTCCAGGTGAAGATCTGGTCGAACATCGTCAGCGGACCGGCGAAGGCATCGGTCGGCTCGATGATTTCGTTCGTGCCCTCCACCACGTCGTGCACGCCGTTGTTCCACGTCCAGCGCACGGTGTCCCCCGCGGCGATGGTGATGTCGGCCGGGATGAATTCATTGTTGTTCTGCGCGACGTCGTGCGTGGTCTGCGCCGACATCGGCGCCTGCAGGGCCGCGACGAGCAGGCCCGCGAGCAGCAGGCGGGGCAGGGGGAGCGTCAGGGAACGGTTCGAGAGGTGAGCGAGCAACATGCTGGGATCCGTCGGCTTGGGATGAACGTTCGTGCCGGGAGCACGGGAGCCCTCCAGCGTATCACTGAATCGAGGACTCCGGCCGCCATCCGCAGCCGCCTCCTCGTCGTGCGGCCGACTACGGCGCGGTCGCCCTGAGCGCGTTGCTCGCGGCGAATCCGACCGGGGCCACCGGGTCGGTCACCCAGTGTTGGAACACGACCGAGAAGCCGGACGGCGCGCCCGCGGGCCAGAGGGCCGGCAGTTCGTGCACGCCGAACGCGTTCGTCGTCAATCCGAACAGGATCAGGTCGGGCCGCGGCACCAGGACGCCGCCCTTGAAGGGCGCGTCGATCTGGACCAGACCGATGACCAGCGCCGTGGAGGCGTTCTCCAACGCGGAGGTCAGCGCGAGGGTGAGCGGTGCTCCGGCCTGCAGCGTTCCGCTGCCCGTCAGAACGGGCACGCCGTTCGTGCCGGCGAGCCCCTGGCCCAGATCCGACCAACTGCCCGTGGGCAGGTCGTAGACCAGGGTGTCGATTGCGAAGGTGTATCCGCCCGTCAGCGATGTCGTGACCGTGAACGACTCGATGCCCGCGCCGCTCACGGCAAGGTGCTGCACGAAGCCGGGCGCGCCCATGGAGGTGGCGAAGATGCTGTCGCTGTCGACCTCGGCGCCCTGTCCGTCGTAGGCGATCAACATGAAGTTGCCGCCGGACGCGGTCGAGCCGTTGATGACGTCCAGATCGATCGACGTCACCGGGGCGCTGAACTCCCCCGTCACCATGCCGGGCAGCCCGGTCGGCGGATTGTCGCCCAGCCCGCAGGTGTCGCAGGTGGCGTAGATGTTCCCGCCCGAAGTCGCGCCGCTCGCGAACAGGACGTCGCTCAGGATCACCGCGCCGTCGAGCGTCACGGTCGCGTACTCGAGCAGCGGGCCGTTCGCGAAGCCGGGGACGATCTGCGCGAACGCCCCCGGTGCTCCCACGCTGTCGAAGCCCACGGCGATGTCTTCGGCGAAGGCCGGGGCGGCCAGGACGAGCATTGCAGACAGGAACAGGGGCAGGGTGCGCTTCATGGGCGTCTCCTCGGGTATCCGGCGCACGTGTAGTGTCCCACCGTTCCGTGGATACGCAATGGCGCCCGGGTGACGGCTCAGGTCTCGGCGTGGCGCATCCGCTGATAGAGGTAGGAGGCCCCAACCAGCAGCACGCCCAGCACCAGGAACGACCCCACGCGGTAGCCGGTGGACAGACCTGCCATGTCGGCCAGGAACACCTTCAGCACCGTCAAGGTGAACAGGCCGATGCCCGCCCAGCGCAACTCCGCGCGCGCGAGACGGAACCCGAGCGCGACCAGGGTCGTCGCGTACATCGCCCAGGCCGCCGAGATGCCGACCTGCGCGCGGAACTGCAACTGCTGGCGCGTCGCGTCGCCGAGCCCCGCCAGCTCGCCCCAACGGTCGATCTCCGACGTGATCTGCGCGAGCAGCAGGACCAGGGCCGCGACCAGCGCAACGTGCCGCCAGGTCCCGGACATCATCTTGCCGACCACCAGGCAGCTCACGGACACGACGAGGCCGCCGAGGAAGAGCGCGTTGAAGGCCGGCGTGAACTCCGGGCGGCGATGCGCGGACAGGATCGCGACCGCGACGAGGCAGGCCGCCAGGAGCGGACCCGCGGCCAGCAAGCGCAGCGGTCCGTCGCGGCGCCGCGTCATCGCGGCCACGAGCACCGAGTAGGCCGACACGCCGACCGCCGACGCGAGCAGGGCGTAGTCCTTGTAGCCGAGGCCGTAGCGCTCGCGGCCCTGCCAGAAGTGGTCGTACAGGTCGGCGAACAGCGGCAGCGTGAACAGCCACGCGCCGACATACGTCAACGTGACGGACAGCCTGCCGAGTTCCAGGCCCTTGGCACGATCAACCAGCCGCGCCGCGATGAGCAGCGCCGCGCAGGGAGAGATCGCGCACAGGAAGGCCACGTTGATGAACGGCACGAAGGCCTCGTCGTGCAGCGGCATGTCGTGCAGGACGAGACGACCGACGGAGAGCGCGATGATCGCGAGGCCGCCCTGCACGAACACATGGCGCCGCAGGCGGACACCCGCGTTCACGACGGCCAGGCCCGCAGCCGCCCAGGCCGGCGCGACGGCGCGCTGCTTCAACAGGATCGGGATGGCGATCGCGAGCGCCGCCAGGGCGAAGCCGTACAGCGCCTCGACATCGGGACCGCGCGAGCCGCGACGCACGGCCAGGACCCGACCGGACAGCGCCTGCAGCGCCCCCACCACCAGGATCGCCACGCCCAGCACGTAGCGGTGCTCGGGGAAGAGCAGGTCGTAGCCGGTCGCGAAGACGAAGAACGCCGCCACGCTGGCGGTGGAGAGCGCCGTCAGCGACAGGGCGCCGCGTGTGATCAGCGCGGGCGCGAGGCTCAAGGCCAGCAACGCGAACAGCAGGCCGGCAAGGCACCACGACGCCGCGATCGTGCGCTGGTCGGTGTGCCACTCCAGCAACCAGTTCGAGAAGTAGAGGGCCGACGCGAACAGCGCCATGACGTCCAGCCCGCGCCAGGTCCGCTTGAGCAGGACGAGCAGCAGCCCCGCGTCGAGCACGACGAGCCAGACTGTGAGCGACTCGAGGCGGTCCACGCGCTCGCCCAGCAGCGCCGGCGCGAGGAAGCCGCCGAGGAAACCGAGCCAGGCCAGGACCTGCGCCTTGCGCCACATGGCGAGCCCCGCGCCCAGCGCGGTGACGGCGCCCATCAGCACGAACGCTGTCGGGCGCGTGATGAAGCCGTAGCGCACGGCGGAGAAGTACGTGCACAGGAACAGGGCGCCGAGGCCCGCGCCCATGAGCGCATGCCCGAAGACGCGCAACTCGCGTCCGGCGATGCGATCCCCGACGAAGAGCGCAACGGCGCCGAACACCACGCCCATCGCGATGCGGCCGCCGGGGCCGATCCAGCCGCGGTCGATCGCCAGCTTGAGGAAGAAGGCCAGCGCCAATAGCACGGTGATCACGCCGACGACGAGCATCACGCGGCCACCGACGAAGGCCTCGAGCGAACTCCCCTCGCGCGGTGGCTTCGCCGACGGCTCGCGTCGAGGCGGCATCGGCGGCTCCGCCTTCAGCTCCCGCGCGGGTGTCGCGGCCGGAGCGGTGGGCGGCGCCTCCGGCGTGGAGACGGCCGGCGCGGGTCGGGATGCGGGCGGGCGGCTCGTCCTCGGCAGGACGGGCGGTAGCTCGCCGGTCAGCTCGCGCAGGCGGCGCAGTTCGGTATCGAGTTCGTCCACCCGCCGGTTCGTGCGCACGATGAGCAGCAGGCACACGATCGGCACGACGAAGACGATCGCCACGACGAGGATGCCCAGAAGCACGTCCACGTTTGGTCTCCGGCGATCGCCGCGCCCCTCGCGCGCTGCGACCGGTGTCGGGCCGCCCCCGCGGCCGTCGTGCCGGATCGTACTCCTGTCGCGCGGGCCGATCCCGCACGGTGTGCGGGCATCAGGCCGGCGGCCCGCTGTCCCCGGCGCCCGGATCGGCGTTCATTGCGCTCAGGGACGGCCGGTCGCCGGTCGCAATCAGCCAGGTGTCGAGATGACGGCGCACGCGCGGCCACTCGTGGTCCAGGAGTGCGTACCAGTCCGTGTCGCGGTTGCGGTCGTGCACGATCAGGTGCTGCAGGAAGCGGCCCTCGTAGCGGAAGCCGAGCCGGACGGCCGCCGTCTTCGAGCGCGCGTTGAGCGCGTCGCACTTCCACTCGACGCGTCGGTAGCCGAGCGTGTCGAAGGCCTCGCCCATCATGATCCGCATCGCCTCGGTGTTGGCGGCGGTGCGCTGCAGCGCGGGCGTGTACCAGATGAAACCCAGCTCGAGGCAGCGCATCGTCGGCATCACGTTGAGGAACGCGGCCATGCCCGCAGCCTTGCCCGTGGCGTTGTCGACCACGGCGAGGAAGCGCGTGTTCGCCCGCGTGCGGACGTCGGCCAACCATGCACCGCACGCGGCGACATCCTCGAACGGACCGCAGGCCGGCATGTAGGTCCAGATCGCCAGCTTGTCGGCCGAGCCATGCGACGCCTCGAACAGGGGCTCGGCGTCCCGCTCCGGATCGACTTCGCGCAGCGTGATCGTGCGCCCCGGCCACGGACCGCCTCCGGGGAAGCCGGCAGGCGTGGGGTCGGGCACCGGGTCGCCGACGGGCAAGCCGTTGTCGAAGTTCACCGCGCCCTCCTCGTGGCCGTCACCTTAGTGATCCTCGCCGAGGTAACCGAGTTCGGCCAGCGCCTCCTGCTCGGCGGTCGTCACGGTCGGCGCGTCAGCCGACGTGCGTTCCCCCGCCGTCAGGACGTGCTCGCGGCGATAGTCCACAGCCGCGTCGCGCATGCGCACCGTCACCTCGGATCGCTCCGTGCGGAGATCGGTCCGCTCGGCGCGATCGTCCCGGCGATGGTGCAGGCGCGCCATGCCGTCGGACGCCAGCACGAGCTTGTAGTCCCCCTCGACCAGCCCCACCTCGGGCATCCCGTTCGTGCGGTGCTTGCCGACCAGCACGACCGGCGACGGCGTGCCGGCCCAGCGGCCGGACAACCGCGACGCGAGCGAGCGCCCGTCGAAGTCGTGTCCGGTCGGGACGGGCAGCCCGCACAGCGCGGCGAGCGTGGGGAGCACGTCCACGCTGGAGGCCGGGTGCGTGTCCACGCCCGGAACGACGCCCGGGCCGACGAAGATCAGCGGGATGTCCACGTTCTCGGCGTGCAGGTAATTGCCGTGCCCGTAGTCGCCGTGCTGCCCGAGGCCCTCCCCGTGGTCGGAGGTCACCACGACCAACGTGTCGTCGCTCGCCTGCGCGCGCGACAGCAGCGGCTCGAGCAGGTGGTCGATCGTGGCCAGGTTGCCGAGGTAGAGGTGCTCGACGTGGTCGCGCTGCGCAGCGCTCAGCCCTCCCTCCGGGATCAGCATCGAGTCGGCGCGCGCGAGCGCCTGCGCGGCCGGCGACTCGGCCAGCGGACAGTCCTGCTCGAGCTGCGACCACACCTCGGGGCCGGGCTGGTAGGGCGAGTGCGGGCGTCGCAGGTGCACGTACAGGAAGGCCGGCTCCCCCTCCGTCTCATCCATCCACTGCAACACCTCGGCGATGACCTCCGTGTCCGGAGGACGCTCGGACTCCTTGCTGTAGTAGCGCGCGTGCTCGAAGCCCTGGCCCAGGCCGTAGCCGTCCGACGCGTAGACCATCTGCACGAAGGCCGCGGTGCGCCAGCCGGCCGCGGCGAACAGCTCGGCCACGAGCAGCGCGTCGTCGGGCATGCGGTCGCCGGTGGTCAGCACGCCGTGCGAGTACGGCAGCCGCCCCGACATCAGCGAGGCCGTGGAGGGCAGCGTCCAGGTCGTGTTGGCGAGCGCCCGGTCGAAGCGCATGCCGCCGGCGGCCAGCGCATCGAGGTTCGGTGTCAGCCCGGCCGGCCCGCCCTGGCAGCCCAGCTGGTCGCCGTGCGTGGTGTCGAGCACGAGCAGCAGCACGCGCTGCGGCGCACGCGGCCCGTCGGCGCAGGCCCCGAGCGCAAACGCCAGCAGCATCGTGACCAGGCAGAGAGAAGGACGCTCACGCATGGCGAGGGAGTCTAGCAGTCGTCCGGCGCGGCGAATCCGGGCCCGGAACCGCGCCGTGACAGCGAGACGCGCGAGCCTGCGAGGTGTTCGTCGAGCCCGATCGGGGCAGTCGGAAGGCCTTCGTTCGCAACGCCTGCCATGCCCGGCGCCCGCAATACGGACCGACCGTTCCAACGGCCATGAGTCCATGCCCCGACTGGACGCATCAAAGCGGCTCCATTTCGAGCCCCGCAATCTTTCCTCTTGCGAGCAGGTCGCGTCCTAAGTCCTGTGCGGACACGGTGATACAAGCGCAAACGGGAGTGATGGACTCACGCCCATGCCGGCCGGACCACCCGGCCGCATCCGCTGCTTGGAGAACTGCTGATCATGAGTGAGATATTCGATTCCCTGATGGCGACGCTCGGCGACGCGCTGCCGAGCATCCTCGGTGCGATCGCCGTGCTGGTCATCGGCTGGTTTGCAGCCGTCCTGCTGCGGGCGCTGGTCCGCAAGACCCTTCACATGGTGAAGGTGAACGAGCGCATCCAGAAGTCCACCGACGCCTCGATGGACATCGAGGGCGGCGCCGGCGCGATCGTCTACTGGGTCGTGCTGCTGCTGGCCATCATCGGCTTCTTCAACATGCTCAACCTGCAACAGGTCTCGGGCACGCTGCAGGGCCTCGTCGACCAGTTCATGGGCTACGCGCCGAAGCTCGTCGCGGGAGCCGTGCTGCTGCTGGTCGCCTGGGTGCTGGCCACGCTGCTGCGCTCGTTGATCACGCGCGCGCTCGCCACCAAGAAGATGGACGAGAAGCTCAGCGAACAGGCCGGCATGAAGCCCATGAGCCAAAGCGTGGGAACGGTCGTCTACTGGCTGATCATCCTGCTCTTCCTGCCCGCGGTCCTGGGTGCGCTCGAGCTCGAAGGCCTGCTCTCCCCCGTGCAGGGCATGGTCGACGAGTTGCTCGCGATGCTGCCGAACATCATCGCAGCACTGGTCATCGGCCTGGCCGGCTGGTTCCTGGCGCGCATCCTGCGCGACCTGGTGACGAGCCTGCTCACCGCCACGGGCGCCGACAAGCTCGGCGAACGCGCGGGGCTGGGCGGCAGCATGTCGCTGTCGCGGCTGATCGGCGTGATCGTGTACTTCCTGGTGCTCGTCCCGCTGATGATCGCGGCCCTCGACGCGCTGCAGGTGGAGGCGATCTCCGCACCGGCGACTGAGATGCTCGGCACGGTCATGGCGACCGTCCCGAACGTGTTCGGCGCAGCGATCATCCTGGCCGTGGCCTGGTTCATCGCGGTCTTCGTGGCCAGCATCGTGACCACGCTGCTGGGCGGCACCGGCTTCGACGGCGTGCCCGAGAAGCTGGGTCTGTGGAAGACCGAGGCGGGCGCGATGACTGCGTCGATGTTCGCCGGCAAGGTGATCGTGTTCTTCGTGATGCTGTTCGCGGCGGTCGAGGCGGCCGGACGGCTCGGCTTCGTCGAGCTGGGCGGCTTCGTGTCGACCATGATCGACTTCGCCGGCCAGGTGCTGCTGGGCGTCGCGATCATCGGCGTCGGCATCTGGCTCAGCCAGCTCGCCCACCGCGCCATGCAGCGCGCTGGCGGCGGGCGGACCGCTCCGATGGCCGGGATCGTGCGCTACGCGATCATCGGAATCGTGGTGGCCATGGGCCTCTCCGCCATGGGCCTCGCCGACGAGATCGTGAACATGGCCTTCATGCTCACGCTGGGTTCGATCGCGGTGGCGGTCGCGCTGTCCTTCGGCCTGGGTGGTCGCGAGGCGGCCGGCAAGCAGATGGATCACTGGTTCCAGAAGTTCCGCAACTGATCAGGCGTTCCCCTACGTCCCCCGAAGGCCGGCCCCGGGCGCACACCGATCGTCCCTGCCCGGGGCCGGTCCCTTTTTCGGGGCCGGCACGATCGGCTCAGCCGATCACGCCGCGCACCGCCCAGATCAGGTCCAGGTAGACGTTGCCCCGCCAGTCCTGGCGCAGGAACTCGGTCGGGAAGGCGGGGTTCCCGACGAACGGCCGCAGCGCGTAGGCCAGCTGCGCCGCGACGAAGAAGTACAGCGCGGGCCACATCGTCAGCGCGACGCGGTGGCGCGGCGCACGCGCCAGCAGCGGGCGGTAGTGACGCGCGAGCGTGCGCTGCGCGCCGAGCGTGGCGAACGCGAACATCACGCCGTTGAGCAGCTTTGCGAAGTGGTAGTTGTCCGTCGTGAGGTAGAAGAACACCGTCACCGGCGCGAGCGAGGCGAGCACGATCGCGAAGGTCGCCTGCGCCGACACGATGCCGCGGCAGGCGGCCGGGAAGTCGTCCGCCAGCCCGAGCACGGCGTTGACCACGTAGAACGCCGCCCAGCACACGATCATCGAGCCCGAGATCAGCAGCGGCACCTTCAACGCGGCATAGAGCGCCGCCATGCCCCCGGCGTAGCTGCCCATCGCCAGGCCGTAGACGCCGCCGCCCAGCACCACCGACGCGACCAGCCGCCCCCACGGCAGCGGCCCGTGCCCCACCGCGAAGTCGCCTTCCGCGCGGAGCAGGTCCTCGGTGCTCGCGACCAGGCCGCGCGCGGACATCGGCTACCAGCTTCCCGCGACGTCGCGCAGCAGGTCCATCAACGCGGCGAAGAAGTTCGACTGCCGGTGGTGACGGAACCAGGTGAAGTCCATCTCGGGGTTGCCGATGAACGGCCGCAGGATCCAGCCCATCTGCGCGCCGACGATGCCGTAGATCACGATCCACGCGCGGAAGATGAGCCGCGCGCGCGACTGCGACTTCGCGCCGTCGCGCGTGGGCTTCTCCTCGTTCGCCCTCTCGCCGAAGACGGTGTGCACGGCGCGCGCCAGGAAGCCGAGGCCCACCACGCCGGCCAGCATGAAGAAGATCACGTTGAGCAGCGAGATGAACGCGTAGCTCGTCGTGAACACGGTGAAGAAGACGGTCACCGGCCCGAAGCTCGCGAGCACGGCCAGGTTCACCGCGATCGAGGCGATCAGCAGCCGCAACATGTCCGACATGCGCAACCGGCTTCCGGCCAGCGCGCCGAACACGTAGAGCGAGGGGAAGGTGACGATCAGCGTGAACAGGAACAGCAGCGGCACCTTGGTCGCCGAGCTGACGAACTGCTGCCAGCCGCGCTCGATGCCGCCGGTGGCCGCGTAGAGCCCCATGCACACGCCGTACAGCGCGCCGCACAGCAGGCTCGCGACGACGAGCGTGCTGACCGGGACGGGGACGCGCCCCTCCCGCAACTCCTCCGACTTCGTGAACTCGCCCCGCAACAGGCGGTCGAGTTGACCGAACAGCTTGCCCATGACTGCACGCCCTCCACGGTGTGCCCCGGGTCCATCCTAGTCGGGATGCGGGGTCAGCCCCGCGTGCGGGTCACGGCATGGTCGCCTTCAGGCCGTCGGAGGCGGAGAAACCAACCGGTCCGCCCGGATCCAGGACCCAGAACTGCAGGTAGATCTCGAAGCCCGAGGGCAGACCGGGCGGCCAGGGGCCGGCCAGCACCAACTCGCCCTGCCCGTCGATGGGCAGCGGTCCGTTGATCAGCGTCAGCGCCGGCACCATCGTGCCGCCCTTGAACGGCGCGTCGATGCGCGAGAGGCCGACGAAGTGCCACGCGCTGCTGAAGGGCAACGCGTCGGACAGCGTGAAGCGGAACGGCTCGAACGGCACCAGCGTGCCTTCGCCCGTCTGGTGCGGCAGGCCGAGCGTGCCGGCCAGCGGCGAGCCGAGCGAGTCCCACGGTCCGCGCCGGCTGGTCATGACGGTCACGAGGCTGCCGAGCGCCGAGGGCGCAACCACGTCGAGCACGCCGTCGCCGTTCATGTCGCCGAGCGCGAGGTGCTCGAGGTCGCCGGTCGTCTCGAACTCCAGCATGGCGCCGAACGTGCCGTCGCCGTTGCCGGGGAACACGCCGACCGAGCCCTCGTCGAACTGGAAGATCTCGTGCGCCACGACGAGATCCAGCACGTCGTCGTTGTCCACGTCGCCGATCGCGACCGACTTCGGGTAGTAACCCGCGGCGTAGGTCTCGGCCGGTCCGAAGCTGCCGTCGCCGTTCCCGCGGAAGACCGACACGCCGTTGCCGACGCCGATCAGGTCCATCGTGCCGTTGCCGTCGAGGTCCTCGGCCTGGATGTCGTACTGCACGACGTTCGTCGCCACGGGGAGCGGCGCGTCGAAACCCGCGCCGTTGTTGAGGAAGACCTGGATCGCGTCGGAGCTGACCCAGTTGACCGTCGCGAAGTCGTCGTCGAGGTCGCCGTCGAAGTCGGCCACGACCACGTCCTCGGGGGCCAGCCAGGCGGGGTAGGCGTCCACGAAGCCGAAGGTGCCGTCGCCGCGGCCGTGCGCGACGTAGGCGGAGTTCAACCCGTTGGCCGCGACCACCACGTCCAGGGCGTTGTCGCCGTCGAGGTGACCGACAGCCATCGCGCGCAGGTCGTTGGCCACGACGGAGACGACCGGCGCCGCGAAGGTGCCGTCACCCGCGCCCGACAGGAAGTTCAGCTTCCCGCCGAACAGCGTCCCGCTCATCGTGAGCAGGTCCGCCGTGCCGTTGCCGTCGAAGTCGCGCGCGACCATGTCCTGGATCTTCGTGCCGCCCGGGTAGTCCACGGCCGGCGCGAAGCGCGCGTTGCCGCGACCCAGCAGGATCGAGACCGTCTCGTCCAGCTCGTTGCACGTGGCGATGTCCAGCACGCCGTCGCCGTCGAAGTCGTCGAGCGCCACGGCCAACGGCCACCAGCCGGTGTCCATGTGCGGCCCGAAGCCGCCGGTGCCGTCGCCGAAGACGACGTCGAGGCCATCGAGACCGAAGTCGACGGCCGCGATGTCCCACTCGCCGTCGTGGTCGTAGTCGGCCACGGCCAGGTCGGTCATCGAGCCGCCGACGGCGTGGGCGACCGGCGCGTCGAAGGTGCCGTCACCGTGCCCGCGGATCAGCGTCGCACGCGCATTGGCCGCGGCGAGCACGTCGAGGTGCCCGTCCTCGTCCAGGTCGAAGATCTCGAGCCCCTCGCCTGCCGCTCCGATCGTGATGTCCAGCGGCGCGGCAAAGCCTCCCAGCCCGTCGCCGAAGTAGATCTGCGCGTGCGCGCCCGCGAGCACGACCAGGTCCTGGTCGCCGTCCTCGTCCAGGTCGCCTGTCGCGACCGCCTCGGGGCCCAGCAGCGTGGGCAGCACGAGCGGCGCGCCCGCGAAGCCGCCGCTGCCGTCGTTGAACAGGATCGAGACGAAGTCGTCGTAGAAGTTCGCGAACACGAGATCGACCGATGGGTTGGCGTCGAGCGTGCCGTGGCCCACGGCCGTCGGCCGCGCGCCGGTCGGCCCGTAGTTCACTGCCGGCAGGAAGGTGCCGTCGCCCGCGTTGAGCAGCACCGCGACGCGCGGCCCGGCGTCGTTGCCCACCGCCAGGTCCGGCCAGCCGTCGAAGTTCAGGTCGACGATGTCCACCTGGCCGGCATTGTCGGTGACGGTGTACGTGTCGATGCGGTCGAAGGTCGCGTCGAACGGCGCCCTTTCGGTGTGCCCGTTGATGGCCACCCAGACGGTGTTGCCGATGCTCGTCTGGACGATGTCCGGGTCGCCGTCGTTGTCCACGTCGGCCACCGTGAAGTCGAGTCCGCCGATCGGCAGGTCGTTCGCCTCGTCGTTGACGAAGCGGCCGTCGCCCAGGTTGGGGAACCAGCGCAGCTTGCTGTAGTCCTTGGCGATCAGGTCCACGTGGCCGTCCATGTCCATGTCGGCCTGCTCGATGGTCGTGCCGGCGAGGAACAGCTCGTAGTGGTGCGAGACAAGCAGCGGGTCCTGCGCCGCGGTCGGCAACGCGAGCAGTGCGATGAGGGCCAGGCCGGCGATGCCGGCGGATCCGTTGCGATGCGTCATGTCCGCTCTCCCGTCCTGTGCGTCCCGGCCGGAGCGTGAACGCGACACCCCGGGGCGAGGACGCCGATCGACTCGCCAGGGCGCCATCGTATGTCGAATCCACGATGCCGCCCAGCGGAGCCGTGCGACGGCGCGCCGACGACGCGTTCGGGCCACACACATCAAGGCGCCGCGAGAAGACCGTTCGGACGGATGCAGGCCGCCTGCGCGCTATGATGCGGAGTCCTCCACGGGATCCGTGGCCGGACAGCCGCCGGCCACGCCGAGATGCACCGCCCATGGCCCCGCCCCCCGGCTCCGCGCCGCCCTGCGTCGAGCTCGAGCAGCTCACGCGCCTGTACCAGCTCGGGCAGGAGACGGTGCGCGCGCTCGACGGCGTGGACCTCGGGATCGAGCGCGGCGAGCACGTGGCGATCGCCGGCCCCTCGGGCAGCGGGAAGTCCACGCTGCTGCAGATCCTCGGCTGCCTCGACCGCCCCACCTCGGGCGCCTACCGCCTCGACGGCGAGGACGTGGGCAGCCTCAACGAGGCGCGGCAGGCCGAGGTCCGCAACCGCAAGATCGGGTTCGTGTTCCAGCAGTTCCACCTGCTCGCGCGCGCGACGGCGCAGCGCAACGTGGAGCTGCCGCTGGTCTACGCGGGCATGCCGTCCGGCGAGCGCGCCGAGCGCGCGGCCGAGGCGCTCGAACAGGTCGGGCTCGGCGCGCAGCTCCGACGCCGCCCGGATCAGCTCTCGGGCGGACAACGGCAGCGCGTGGCGATCGCGCGCGCCCTGGTCACGCGCCCGTCGGTGCTGCTCGCCGACGAGCCCACCGGCAACCTCGATTCGCGCACGGGCGCCGAGATCCTCGATCTCTTCGACGAACTGCTCACGCCCGAGCGCACGCTCATTCTCGTCACGCACGATCCCGCGCTGGCGCGTCGCGCGAAGCGCCTGATCGCGCTACGAGACGGGCGGATCCAATTCGACGGCGAGCCCGCCGACTTCGTCCTGGAGCATCAACCCGCATGACCTCGACCCTGTCATCACGGCCGCGCTCCCGCCAGGGCGGCGGCACGACCCTCGGGGCCGTTCTCGCGATCCTGCTGGTGCTCTTCGGCGCGCTCGGCGTCTGGTGGACGAGCAGCGGAGACGACGAGGCGACCGTCGACCCCGACCGCACCGTCGCCGTGCAGCGTCGCGAGTTGCTCGACGCGGTGAACGCCAACGGCCGCGTGGAACCGCTGGCGCGCGTGGCGGTCATGAGCCGCGCGAGCGGCATCCTCGAGAAGATCCTGGTCGAGGAGGGCGACGCCGTGACGGTGGGCCAGGTGCTGGCCGAGCTCGATCGCGAACAGTTGCAGGCGCAACTGGACCAGGACCGCGCCGACCTGGCCTCGGCCGAGGCGCGCGTGGCCGCGGCCGTCGCGCGGCTGGAAGAGGCCCGCGTGAGGGTCGATGATCCCGAGCTCGACTACGTGCGCCGCGAGGCCGCGCGCATGGACGAGCTGCTCGCGTCGGGCGACGTGAGCCAGCGCGAGCGCGACGTGGCCGGCCGCGACCTGGCGTCGGTGGAGTTCCGCGTGGCGCAGGTGCGCGCGACGCTGCCCGTCCTGGCCGCGTCGGTGAAGGAGGCCGAGGCCAACCTCGCCTCCGCGGCCGCCGCCGTGGACCGCAGCGAGACCGCGATGCGCGAGGCGACCATCCGCTGTCCGATCGACGGCATCGTGCTGGTGCGCGACAAGGAGGTCGGCGACGGCGTCTCCTCGATCCTGACCGCGGGCGGCAACGCCACGCAGATCATGACGCTGGGCGACCTGTCCGAGATGCACATCGAGGCGCGCGTGGACGAGGTGGACCTCGGCCGCATCACCGTCGGCATGCCCGCGCGCGTGACCGTGGACGCGCACCGCGGAAACGAACTGCACGGCCGTGTCGATCGCATCGCGCCCGCGGGCTCGGTGGACGACAACGGCATCGTGACCTTCGAGGTGCGCATCACAGTCGACGATCCCGACCAGTTGCTGAAGCCCGACATGACGGCGGACGCACGCCTGGTGCTGAACCAGCGCCCCGACGCGCTGACGCTGCCGCACCGCGCACTCACGCGCGAAGCCGACGGCTGGTCCGTGCTGGTCGTGAGCGGCGACACCGCCGTGCGCCGCAAGGTGGAGATCGGCCTCAGCGACGGGCTCACGACGGAGATCACGGCGGGGCTGGGCGAGGACAACGTCGTGTTGTTGCCGCTCGCGTCGACGGGCGGACGGGGCCCGTGACCCGAGCGTCCGGCGCATGAGGACGACCGACCTGGTCGCGGAGGCTCTCGCCTCCATCCTGCGCGAGGTGCGCCGCATCGCGCCGATGGCGGCAGGCATCGTCTGGGGCGTCGCATCGGTCTTCGTGCTCGTCGCCGTCACGCGCGGCTTCGAATCCACGCAGCGCGCGGCGCTCGAGTCGCTGGGCGACTCCTTCATGCTGCTGCGCGTGAACCGTGCCACGACCACGCGCGGCGACGTGCGCAGCAACGCCTTCGTGCGCCTGGAGGGCGAAGACATGATCGCGGCGCGCGAGGGTTCGCCCTCGGTCGCGGCCCTGTCGCCCAAGGCCAACAACTGGATGGTGCGCGTGATCCACGGCGCGGACGTCGGGCGCGCGACCGCGGTCGGCGTGGAACCGCAGTACGCGGACATCGTGAACGTCCCGCTCGAGCCCGGCAGCCGCTGGATCGACAGCAACGACATCGACCAGGAGCTGCCCGTCTGCGTGATCGGCTTCGGCACGCGCCAGGAGCTGTTCGGCGACAAGCCGTGGCTGGGCGAAGAGATCCAGCTGGCGTTCACGCGCCGCGCGGGCGAGGACACGATCTTCCGCCGGCTGACCGTGATCGGCGCAGTGCGCGACGAAGAACTCTCGGGCGACGACGTCTACACCAGCCACCGGCGCTCGATCTTCCTGCCGTTCACGACCTGGGAGCGCATGTCGCCGCGCGGTTTCCAGTTCTTCGTCGTGCGCCCCGAGTCGCCCGACCAGCGCAACGCGGCGCTGGCCGAGCTGCGCGGCGTGCTCGGGCGGCGGCACGGCTTCGACGCCGAGAACCGCAACACGCTCATTCCCTACTTCGACGCGATCGACCGCGCGCAGCAGATCGACTCGGTCTTCGGCGGTCTGACGATCTTCCTGACCGCCGTCGGCGCGCTGGTCATGCTGCTCGGCGCGGTCGGCCTCGCGAACGTCGTGCTCATCTCGGTCGCCTCGCGCACGCGCGAGTTCGGTCTGCGGCGCGCGGTCGGCTGCAAGCGCCGCTGGATCTTCGCGCAGGTCTTCCTGGAGGCGTCGGTGGTGTGCGTGCTCAGCGGCGTGCTCGGCTTCGGGCTGGGCATGGGCGCCGTCGAGCTGCTGGGCGACGTGGAGCTGCCCGAGGGATTCGCTCCGCCGAAGATCGCGTGGGAGGCGGCCGTGCTGCCGGGCGTGCTGCTGCTGGTGGTCAGCCTTGGCGCCGCGCTCTGGCCGGCCACGCGCGCCACGCGCCTCTCCGTCTCGCGCGCGATCCACGGGGCGAAGGTGTGAGGACGCTCGCGTGATCTCCGTGCTCCGAGAAGCGCTGGCCAGCCTCGCCAGCCACCCGATGCGCTCGCTGCTCACCGGGCTGAGCGTGACCTTCGGCGCGGCGGTGTTGCTGATCCTGCTGGCCTACGCGACCGGCATGCCCGAGACCACCGCCGACGTGCTGCGCAGCCTGGGCAGCAAGGAGTTCATCGTCGAGCCGCGCCGCTGGCGCAACATGTCCGGCGGGCGCCCCGTGCGCATCCGCTACACCGACCTGCCCGTGCTGCGAGAGGCCTGCCCGTCCATCGCGGGCATGGCACCCGCGTACCGCCCGGACCGCGGCGGCCCGATCTTCTCCGCCAACCGCTCCTGGCCGTGGGCCGGGCTGACCGGCGTGGGCTTCGAGTACCGCGACGTCACCGACCTGCGCATCGGCTACGGACGCTGGTTCACGCAGGAAGAGGAGCACGGCGCCGAGGACGTCGCGCTGATCAGCCTGCCGCTGGTCGAGAGCATGTTCGACGGGCGGCCGCCGCTGGGCGAGGACATCGACGCGCACGGCCGGCGCTTCACGGTCATCGGCGTGTTCGAGAGTTCGACCGCGTTCGCCTACTCGGTGCTCGTGCCCTATCCCACCGCGATGGAGATGGGCGACGAGGGCGGACGCTACGTCAGCCACATCGCCTTCGCACCGAGCCGGCCCGGCCGCGCAAAGGAAGCCGTCTCCGAGATCCGCGGCGCGCTGGCCGCGCTGTATTCCTTCGACCCGGACGACGAGCGCGCGCTGGACATCAAGGAGAACACGGCCTTCGTGGAGAAAGTCGAAGCCGCCAGCCTCGGCATGGAGTCGCTGGTGCTGGCGATCGCGGCGCTCACGCTCGTGCTCGGCTGCCTTGGCGCGGCGAACGTGGTCGGCATCTCCGTGGCGGAACGCACCGCGGAGCTCGGCCTGCGCAAGGCGCTGGGCGCCACGCCCACGCGCGTGCGCGCCGAGGTGCTGGTGGAGACGCTGGTGCTCTGCATCGCGGGCGGCCTGATCGGCGTGGCACTCGGCGCCTCGGCCATCGCGCTGCTCGGCCCCCTGTCGTTCACCGACCAGGCGCTGCTGGTGCCGCGCGTCGAGCCGGCGCTGCTGGCCACCTGCTTCACGATCCTGGTGCTGACCGCGACGGCCGCAGGCTTCCCCGCCGCCAACCGCGCCGCGCGCCTCGACCCTGTGGCCGCGCTGCGCGAGGAGTAGGCCTCAGAACTGGAAGTAGATGAAGGCCTCGCCTTCGATCCGGAAGAAGGCCACGATCCCGCCGATGCAGACGGTCAGGAAGGCCGTGCGCAGCAGCAGCGGCCAGGCCGGCGCACCGCGCCCCGCCAGTGCGCGCCGCTCGGTCACGGCCACCCAGGCGTGCACCACCACCATCGCCAGCGCCAGCCAGAGGACGGGCGTGCGCAGCATCGGACTCTCCGCCACCGAGCGCAGGCCGAACAGGTTGCGATAGAGCAGCGCCGCGTCGGCGAAGGTCTCGGCGCGGAACAGCACCCAACCCAGGCAGACCAGCGCAAAGGTCGGCACGATGCCGATCGCGGTCGAGCGCGGCGCGCCGCCCCCGCCCGGCCGGCGCTCGTCGATCCAGCGCTGCACGCCGAGCAGCAGCCCGTGGAACACGCCCCAGGCCACGAAGGTCCACGCGGCGCCGTGCCACAGCCCGCCCAGGAACATCGTGATCAGCAGGTTGAGGCGCGCACGGACCGCGCCGCGACGGCTGCCGCCGAGCGGGATGTACAGGTAGTCGCGCAACCACGTGCTGAGCGACATGTGCCAGCGCCGCCAGAACTCGCGGATGTTTCCGGCCACGTAGGGGTGCGCGAAGTTCTCGGGGATGTCGTATCCGAGCGTTGCCGCCGCGCCGATGGCGATGTCGGAGTAGGCCGAGAAGTCGCAGTAGATCTGGAACGCGAACGCGACCACGCCGAACCAGCTGCCCAGGAAGCCGAAGCTCTCGGGCGAGGCGAAGACCTCGTTGGCGACGAGCGCGAAGCTGTCGGCCAGCACGACCTTCTTGGCCAGCCCGATGATCATGCGCTGCAGTCCGCCGGCCGCGCGCGCGCCGTCCCAGCGCGCCGGCTTCACGAGCTGCGGGAGGAAGTGGCTCGCGCGCACGATCGGCCCGGCCACGAGCTGCGGAAAGAAGGCAACGAAGAGCGCGAAGTCGAGCACGTCGCGCGTGGGCTGCAGGCTGCGCCGGTAGATGTCGATCGTGTAGCTGAGCGTCTGGAAGGTGTAGAAGCTGATGCCGACCGGCAGGATGATCTCGAGCGAGGCGGTGTTGGCCTGCAACCCGAGCCCGACGAGCAGCTCGCCGAAGGACTCCACGAAGAAGCCGGCGTACTTGAAGTAGCCGAGCAACCCGAGGTTCACGGCCAGGCTCACGAGCAGGTAGCCGCGGCGCGCCCGCGGCGTCTCCGCGCGCGCCATGGCCAGGCCGACGACGTAATCCACGATCGTGGACAGCAGGATCAGCCCGACCAGCTGCACGTTCCACGACATGTAGAAGTAGTACGAGGCCCCGAGCAGCAGCACCTTGCGCATGCGCGGCCGCGGCAACGCCCAGTGCAGCGCGAACACCACCGCGAAGAACAGCAGGAAGGTGCCGGAGGGGAAGTTCACGGTTCGGTCGGGGGCTCCCGATCAGCGGAAGGGCGCGGCGGGGATGCTCGGCGCGACGAGCTCGGCGACGAGGCGGTGCCCCTCCGCGGTCCAGTGCATGTCGGTCTCCCGGGTCCATTCGAGGCGCGAGCGGACCTCGATGAACGCGATCGGCGCGTCGGACAGCGCGCGGCCGAGCCAGTTGGAGCGGCTGCGCGGAGGCGAGATGACCATGCACCTGAACGCGATGCCTTCCTCGGCCAGCGCGCGCCCGAGCTCCCCGATCTCGTCCAGCACCTGCGCACGACCGGCCTGCATGGCGGCCGTATCGCGCGCCTCCTCGGGCGCCTCCGGCCGCCACGACGAGAGCGCGGGGATGTCCAGCAGCAGCTGCTCGTCGACGTATGTGCCGGGCGCCAGCAACGGGCTGCGGACGACGTGCATGAACGCCGAGGAGCGCGTGCGCAGCTCGTCCAGCCAGCCGCCCTGCGCGTCGCGCGTGCTCGCCAGGCGGTAACCGTTGACGATGTCCACCGTTTCGCCCTCGGGGATCCGGGCGGCTTCGGACACCGGGCGCAGGACCAGCAGCACCATGCGCGGCGCGAAGCGGTCCAGCTCCTCCAGCGCCAGCAGGCTCAACTCGTGCGCGAGGTAGCCGGTCTGGCTGACGTTGAAGACCTGCAGGTCGTCCGGCATGTCGTCCCGCGCGCGCAGGGCGCGCTCGAGCTGGACGGGGAAGATCGCCTCGTCGTCGTCGATGCCGAGGCCGAACATGAACGACGCGCCGACGACCAGCAGGCGCGGTGGCGCCTGGCCGTCGGTGACCGGGCCGTCGGTGTCCGGAAGGCGGGTATCGCGATAGCCGAGCGCATTGGTCGTGATCCGCGCCGGCCCGAGCTGCCCGAAGCGCCCGTAGGTCGCCGTCGCCGACGGCTTGTGCCGGTACCCGAGCACCGGATCGGCAACGAAAGCATCGCGCCCCCAGTAGTTGCCGTCGGCCTCGTGCTCGTAGGTGCCGAGGCGCACCGTCGCCTCGAGCCCGGCCAGGCCGAGGACCAGGCCGAGCAGCACGGATGCAACACGACCCATCCTGGAAGCACCTCCCGCTGGCTACGGCCGTGAGCGGCCGAAACCACAATACCAGCAGGGATCGCACGCTCACGGCCCCTCTCGCCCGGATCCGGGGCCGGCACGGACTTCGTCTCGAGCGCCTGAGGAGGGGCCCGTCTTGGGCCTGCCCAGCACGCCCGATCACAGCTATCCTGTGGCAGGCGGACTCTCCCCGAACTCCGCCTCCCCGAAACCTCCGTCTCCCACTCCCCGAAGGTTCTCCCATGAAGCTCAACCCCATCACTGGGGCGGTGCTCGTGTCCGCGTTCGCGCTGACGCTCGCACTTCCCGTCACCTCCTTCGCCCAGACCTCCCATGCGTTCCCGACCGCGCGCCCCGGCGCCGACGGCGTGGACGCGATGACCGGCCTGCCGGTCGTCATCAACGATGCGGAGCTCGTGCGCGATCTGACGCTGCTCGACGACGTCGTCATTTCGGGCTTCGTCATGCCCGACGGCAGCAAGGTGGACCTCGAGCTGTCGAAGGTGAACCTCGACCGCCTGGGCTTCGGCTACCAGGTCGACGGTCAGCCCGCGCCCGACCTGCGCGACGGCCTGGACCTGACGGTGTGGATGGGCAAGGTCGCCGGCCAGCCGCAGTCGGAAGCCGTGCTCGGCTTCTCTCAGCGCGGCACCTCCGGTTGGGTGCGCGCGAGCGGTGAGCTGGTGCACATGCTGCCGCGCTCCGGCGCCGGCGGTGACTGGACCAACCCCGAGTTCCTGCTGGCTCTCGACCGCGACCTCGTGGACATGGGCTTCGACCTGGGCGCGTACTGCGGCCTCGACGCCCTCGGGCCGGCCGCGTTCGCAGAGGGACGCCCGGATCACGACGGCCACGGTCACGACCCGGTGACGTCCGAGTCGCCCGGCGACGGCGGATCCTGCGACCTGTACGAGTGCAAGATCGCGATCGAGACCGACTTCCAGCTCTACTCGATCTTCAACGATCTCGGCGCGGAGACGGCCTACGTCACCACGCTGCTGGCCGCGGTCAGCTCGCGCTACGAGGAGCAGATCGACACGGTCCTGACCTACCCCTACGTGCAGTTCTACACGACGGCCGGCGACCCGTGGTCCACCCCGGACATCCCCGGCTCGATGCAGGACATGCTCGGTGAGTTCGTCGCGGCGTGGTCCGGCAACGTGCCCGGCGGCGCGGTGCTCGGCCACTTCGTTTCCGGCGCCGGCCTGGGCGGCGGCGTGGCCTACCTCGGCGCGCTCTGCGACACCTCCCAGAGCTTCAGCTTCGCCGTCAGCGGCAACATCAGCGGCGCCACGCCGTTCCCGATCGTCGTCGGTCCGGCGAACTGGGACTTCATGGTCATCGCGCACGAGCTCGGTCACAACTTCAACAGCCCGCACACGCACGACTACAGCCCGCAGATCGACAACTGCGCGGGCGGCACGTGCATCACCGACGGCACGATCATGAGCTACTGCCACCAGTGCCCGGGCGGGATGGACAACATCACGACCTACTTCCACGACCCGACGGTCACGAACGTGATGAAGGCGCACGCGGCGGCCTGCCTGCCGTCGCTCGCGCCGATGGTCGCCGACGCGACGGCCCAGCCTCCGCTGATCGCCCCCGGCGCCCCCACGCCGCTGACGGTCGAGGTGCAGGGCTCGCCCGTGGGTTCGGTGGACCTGAACTACCGCCTCACCGGTGCGGGCGCGTTCACGCCCATCGCCATGAGCGACCAGGGCGGCGGCACGTGGGGCGCGAGCCTCCCGGCCGCGGGCTGCGGTGATGCTCCGGAGTGGTTCTTCAGCATGACCGACCTGGCGTGCGGGCCGTACCAGACCGCGACCTTCGTCTCCGAGATCGGCAACGAGACCGTGGTCGCGTTCGACGACTTCGAGGTCGACCTCGGCTGGGTCGTCGGCGACGCATTCGATGACGCCACGACCGGCATCTGGGACATCGGCGATCCGATCGGGACCTCGGCGCAGCCGGGCAGCGACGTCACGCCGACCGGCACGGACTGCTGGTTCACCGGGCAGGGTTCGCCCGGCGGCAGCCTGGGCGATGAGGACGTGGACGACGGTCAGACGACGCTGACCTCGACCGCGATCGACCTGTCCAGCGGCGACGCGCGCATCGGCTACTGGCGTTGGTACTCCAACGACGCGGGCAGCACGCCCGGCACCGACATCTTCGTGGTCGAGGTGAGCAACGGCGGCGTGTGGATGAACGTCGAGACGGTCGGTCCCACGGGACCGGGCACGAGCGGCGGCTGGATCTACCACGAGTTCGTGGTGTCCGACTTCGTGGCGCCGAACTCCTCGGTCCGCGTCCGCTTCATCGCGTCCGACGAAGGCTCCGGCTCGATCGTCGAGGCGGCCATCGATGACTTCAAGGTGTTCCGCGTGGACTGCGGCGGCGCCATCACGTGCCAGACCAGCCTGGGCTTCGGTGGTCCGGGCAGTGCCTCGCTGAGCCTGTGCGGCGGCGACCTGTCGACCGGCAACGGCGCGAACCTCTCGCTCACCGGCGCCACGCCGAGCGCGTTGAGCGTCCTGTTCGCGGGCTTCAGCAACAACCCGACCGCCTTCAAGGGCGGGCAGCTGGTGCCGGTGCCGTGGGCCCTGGACACGCTGCTGCTGCTCGACGGTTCGGGCTCGCTGACGCTGCCCGTGCCGGGCGGTCTCGGTCCGCTCACGATGTACGTCCAGTACGTCTACGTGGACGGCGGACAGGCGCTCGGCTACGGCCTCAGCAACGCGCTGCAGGTCGAGTTGCTGCCCTGACGCGACGTCTCGCCGCCGGCGTCTCCCTCCCGGGAGGCGTCGGCGGCGACGCCATCCCGCGTCCGCGCGGTGCGCTCCATGCGCACCGATATCGCGAGCCAATCGGCAATCCGGCTGTCGTCAGCACACCCTCCGAACAGCCCCGCGGCCGATTTGCTTGTTGACATGAAATCGCTATGAAGCGAGTGTTTCGGCACGTTTAACGACGTGTCGCAGTGACACGTCTGGCGACCAGGACCCGCACAAGAGACTTAGTCACAACACGAGATCACTTGAAGCGGCCCAGGACGCATCGCCCGAACCGGATCGTATCGACCCTCATGGGTCGCGCACCGAGGGCAGCCCATCGCGGAGGTTTGTTCCGCGGTCACAGCACCTGGCAGCCTCGGCACACCCGAACTCCGGGCGCACAGTATTTGGAAGCAAGCAATGACTCGTAGTACAGGAACCGTCAAGTGGTTCAACGAAACCAAGGGTTTCGGATTCATCACCCCGGAGAACGGCGAGAAGGACTGCTTTGTCCATCAGTCCGTGATCCAGTGCGAGGGTTTCCGGACCCTCAACGAGGGCGACCGTGTCGAGTTCGACATCGTCCAGGGAGCCAAGGGCCCGGCGGCCGATAACGTCGTCAAGCTCTAGGCTGGGTTCCCGCTGACGCGGGACCTCTCGGGGCCGTTCCGGTTATGCCGGAGCGGCCCCGTAGTCTTTTCAGGGCAGGCTGAAGACACGGCTGCCGTGCAGTTCCGGCACGCCGCTCTCCGCCAGCAGTCGCGCCGCGTTGTGCGCGCGGACGCCGCCGCCGGCCATCACCACGATGCGCCCCGCGGCCCGCTCCACCAGGCGGCGCAGCATGTCCGCGCCCTCCGGCGCGGTCGACGCGCCGCCCGAGGTGAGCACGCGCTCGACTCCCAGCTCGATCAGCGTGTCCAAGCCGGCCAGCGGATCGACCAACTCGTCGAAGGCGCGGTGGAAGGTGACCGCACGCGGGCGCGCGAGATCGATCAGCGCCGCTGTGCGTTCGCAATCGATGCGACCATTCGCGCCGAGCAGGCCGAACACGACTCCGGCGGCTCCGCTGTCCCGTGCCTCGCTCAACTGCGTGCGCATCGTCTCGAACTCCGCAGCGTCGTAGACGAAGTCGCCGGCCCGCGGGCGGATCATCAAGTGCACCGGGATGCTCACGGACGACAAGACGCGCTCACGCAACGCCGCGTCGGGCGTGAGGCCGCCGACGTCGAGACGCGAGCACAACTCGATGCGGTGCGCGCCCCCCTGTTCGGCGGCCAACGCGCCGTCCAGCGACTCGACGCACACCTCGAGCGGGCCCCCCGCTCTCGTCGGATCCTCGTGCTGGTGCATCCGCCCAGCCTAGCGCAGCGTCACGCCCAGCCTAGTGCAGCGTCACGCAATGATCAGCTGCCACTGTGACACGACCTCGCCGCGCTCCGCCATGTACGATCGCGCGGCATGAGCGAGCACGACGAGTACATCCTCGGCACTGACACCGAGGAGCTGCAGCGCCTGCGCTTCCAGCACAAGGCCTGGGTCGAGCAGGCCTACGCGCTGTTCGAGCGCGGCGGGCTGCGCGCGGGCGACGCGGTGCTCGACCTCGGGTGCGGCCCCGGCTACACGAGCTTCGAGCTGGCCGACGTGGTGGGTCCGACGGGACGCGTGATCGCCAGCGACATCAGCGAGCGGTTCCTGGCCTTCCTCGATGGCGAGTGCGCGCGTCGCGGACTCGACCAAGTGGAGACCCGGCTCGGCTCGGTCGAGGAACTCGACCTGCCCGAAGGCGGCCTCGACGCCGCGTACGCGCGGTGGCTGTTCTGCTGGCTCCCCGATCCCGGCGCCGTGCTCGCCGACGTGGCGCGCGCCCTGCGACCGGGTGGCGTGATCCTGCTCCAGGAGTACCTGGACTGGGGCGCGCTGAAGCTCGTGCCCCGGAGCGAGGTCGTGGACGATGTCGTGCTCGCCTGCATGCGCAGCTGGGAGCTCGGCGAGGGCTCGATCAACATCGCCGACGACCTGCCCGTGCTCGCGCGCGCTGCCGGCCTTGTCGTCGAACACATGAGCCCTGTCGCACGGCTCGGCCGCGCCGGATCGCTGGAGTGGCGCTGGATCGGCGGCTTCTTCGCGAGCTACCTCCCCCGCCTCGTCGAGCGCGGCCTGATCGACGCGACGCAGTTGCAGGCCTGGCGCGAGGAATGGAAGCGGCGCTCGGAGGACGAGTGCACGTCCTGCTACACGCCCGTCATGGCCGACGTGGTCCTGCGGAAGCCCGCGACCGGGCCGCGCTGAGGCCCGAACGGTTCCGTGTGCCGCCGCGGGATTCTCCCGCGCCATCCGCCGTGACGCAGGAACCGCCCGGCCGGATCGCTCCCGAGAAAGCCGTCCGCGCGTCGCGGCGATTGGCACGCAAGCTGCACGCCATCTCCCAGGAGAGCGCTCCGCTCACGCCCTCGCCCCATCGAGCGGAGTCTGTCCCATGCGTCTGATCCGATTCCTGATCGTCCCCGCCCTCTCGGCCATCGCCCTGCTGGGCGCCTTCGCCGTGACCGACGTCCCCACCGACATCCAGATGCCGGGGACGCAGCAGCTCGAACCGCAGAACCTGCAGTCGGTCAACAAGTGCGACAACTGCCACGGCAACTTCGATCCGGTGTCGGAGCCGGCCGGCAATTGGCGCGGCAGCATGATGGCGCAGGCCGGCCGCGACCCGATCTTCTGGGCCACGATGGCCGTGGCCGAGCAGGACTTCCCCGGCGCGGGCGATCTGTGCCTGCGCTGTCATGCCAGCGACGGCTGGTTCGGCGGGAGGTCGATCCCCACCGACGGTTCGGCGCTCTCGAGCAACGACGGCGACGGCGTGACGTGCGACTTCTGCCACCGCATGACCAACCCCGACACGAGCGAGTGGCTCGGCGTGCAGAACGCGCCCTTCCTCGCGCACGATGGGGGCGACCCGCCGGTCGGCTACTACGGCAACGGCATGAGCGTGATCTGGCCCGACACGAACGAGAAGTTCGGGCCCTACGACGACGCGGTGCCCAACCACGGCTTCTTCGGATCGGACTTCCACCGCTCGTCGGAGCTGTGCGGGTCCTGCCATGACGTCTCCAATCCGGTCGTCGGGGACCTCGCGCACAACAACGGCGCGCAGGTGCCGCTGCAGCCCGGAACGTTCAGCGGCGTGCCGGGCTCGCCCGTGGAGGGCAAGGCCGCGTTCAACAACTTCCCCTTCGCCTACGGCGTGGTGGAACGCACCTTCAGCGAGCACCAGGCCAGCGCCTTCGCGACGATGCCGGTGGCCGACTACCCGAGCCTGCCGGACGAGTTGAAGGCGGGTTCGATCCAGCGGGCCTACGACGCGGCCATGGCGTCCAACCCGCCCACCGGCAACTACGTGGACGGCGACCTGCGCACCTTCTCCTGCCAGGCCTGCCACATGCCGCCGGTGACCGGCAAGGGCTGCAACAAAGCCAGCGCGCCGGTGCGCACCGACCTGCCGCAGCACGACATGACCGGCGGCAACTACTGGATCCCCGACGCGATCGAATACATGGACGACCTGGGACAGCTCGTGCTCGGCGGCGGCCTGAACGCCGCCCAGATCACGGCGCTGCAGAACGGCAAGGCGCGCGCGCTCACGATGCTCGAGAACGCGGCCGCGCTGGAGGTCGAGGAGGACGAGGTCAAGGTGATCAACCTCACCGGCCACAAGCTGATCAGCGGCTACCCCGAGGGGCGCCGCATGTGGCTCAACGTGAAGTGGTACGACACCGCGCAAACGCTGCTGCGCGAGGACGGCGAGTATGGCGCCATGCTCGCAGAGATCGACGGCGTGCCGACGATCGTCCACAGCATCCTGCAGCTCGATCCGCCCGACACGCGCATCTACGAGGCGCACTACGCCATGACGCAGGAGTGGGCCGACCAGCTGCTCTCGCTGGGCTACCCGGCCGGGATGCCGCTGACCTACGACCGCGAGACCGGCGCCGTCGCGGACACGCTCGGCGACCTCGGCGCGCAGGCGCCCGGCACGTACCTCGAGACCTTCCACTTCGTGCTCAACAACACCGTCGTATCCGACAACCGCATCCCCCCGTACGGCTTCGACTACGACGAGGCGGCCAAGCGCAATGCGCTGCCGGTGCCGGCCAGCCAGTACGGCGGCGCGGGTCCGGGACAGGTGTTCGAGCACCACGACGAAGTGCAGCTCTCGCCGCCGCCCGACGCGACCAGCGCGACGATCAACCTGCTCTACCAGCCGACCAGTTGGGAGTACATCCAGTTTCTCGACGTCGCCAACGACGGCAGTGAGACCTTCCTGGCCGACACGGGACGCGACATGCTCGACGCCTGGCTGGCGACCGGCATGGCCGCACCGCACGTCATGGCCAGCACGACCTGGACCGGCGTGGGCCCGGCCGACCCGTGGACGGACCTCGGCTTCGGACTCGCCGGCGTGAGCGGCATCCCGGACCTCGACGGCAACGGGACGCTCGTCGCGGGAACGCCGGGCTCGCTGGCGCTCACCGATGCCGCGCCTGCCGCACCCGCCCTGCTGTTCCTGTCGTTCAACTTCATGCCGGTGCCATTCAAGGGCGGGCAGCTCGTGACGGTCCCGGTCACCGGGCAGTACGGCCTGCTCACGGGCACGGGCGGCTCGCTCGAGTTGCCGTGGCTCGCGTGGCCGAGCGGACTGCCCTCGGGCCTCTCGATGTACTTCCAGTACGCGATCCAGGACGCTGCCGGTGTGCAGGGCGTCTCGCTGAGCACAGCGCTGCAGGCCACCATGCCCTGACCCTCGGACGCGAGTGGACCCGTTCGGCGCCATGCCTACGATTGGCGCCGATGCGTCCCGTCCGCAGGATCTCCGTGCACCTGATCGTGCTGCTGGCCGCGGCCTGCGGCGCCGAGGCGCCCGCGGGACCGCCGCACGTGATCCTCGTCTCGTTGGACACGCTGCGCGCCGACGCCCTCGGCGCGTACGGCAACGAGCGCGGGGCCAGCCCGCACATCGACGGCTTCCTGGCCGAGGCCGCGCTGTTCCGCAACGCCTACGCCTCCGAGCCGCACACGCTGCCCTCGCACGTCTCGCTGTTCACCTCGCTGCCGCCGCTGGCGCACGGAGTGGAGGCGCGCATGCGCGGCGGCCGCTCACTGCCCGAGCACGTCCCCACGCTGGCGACGATGCTCTCCGAACGCGGCTACGACACCGCCGCGTTCATCAACGGCGGCTTCCTGCACCCGAAGTTCGGGCTGGCGCGCGGCTTCGATCACTACGACTACTTCAGCGACACGAAGGCGAACGAGGAGAACCTCGCCGCGCGCTTCGGTCGCAGCGCGAAGCAGACCAACCAGGACGTCTTCGACTGGCTGGATGCCGCGGACGCCGGACCCAAGTTGCTGTTCGTGCACTTCTTCGACGTGCACTCCGACTGGGGCGCGCTGCCCTACGACGCGCCGACGGACGACCTCGAGAGGTTCCGCGGCGAGGCGCGCCTCGCCCCCGAGGAGCACGCCGGCGCCCAGCCCTCGCAGGTGCTGCGCAACGTGAACGCCGGCACCGTCGAGTTGGAGTCGTGGGAGCTCGAGGACATCCGCGCGATGTACGCCGCCGGCCTGGCCTACACGGACAGGCAGTTCGGTCGGCTGATCGACGGCCTGAAGGAGCGCGGGATGTACGACGACGCCGTGATCGTGCTCGTCTCCGACCACGGCGAGGAATTCCTCGAGCACGGGCGCATGCTGCACACCCAGCTCTACGGGGAGTGCATGCGCGTGCCGCTCGGTATCAAGGCCCCGGCGTCGGCGGGCTTCTCGCCGACCGCGCGGAGCGAATACGTGCAGATGATCGACGTGCTCCCCACCACGCTCGACCTGCTCGGCATCGAACCACCCCGCACGGCTCTGGGGCGCAGCCTCGCGCCGCTGCTGCGGGATGAACCGGGCTTCGTGAACCGGCCCGTGTTCCACAACTCGAGCATCGACAACACGCTGGCGATGATCGACGACGGCTGGAAGCTGGTCCTGCGCCCCGGCGACCTGGGCGCCGAGCTCTACGACCTCGCCAACGATCCCGCCGAGCAGACCGATCTCGCGGCGTCGCAACCCGAGCGTCTCGCCGCGGCCATCGAGCGGCTGCTGGCGTGGCGCGACCGGCTGCCGCGCCTCTCATCGGCGGCGATGGGCGAAGCGGTCGAACTCGACGAGGACACGCTCGAGGCGCTCGAAGCGATCGGCTACATGAAGTGACCGGCGCGCGGGCGCCCGTCAGCCGCCGATCGTGAGGTCAACAGCCGCCGTGCTGGAGAACCCCTCCGGCCCGCCGGGGTCGGACACGAAGACCTGCAGCTGGATCGTCGCCGTGCCGCCGAAGCCGGGCGGGATCTGACCGCTGAAGCTCACTGCGCCATTCCCGTCCAGCGTGAGGTTGAGTTCCAGCGGCAGCAGCGGGTAGGTCAGCAGCGTGCAGCCGACCAGCGGCCACGCATCCTGGTTCAGGCCGAAGAACACGATCGCCAACGAGCCGGGCGCGCCATCGGCGATGTCCACGTCCAGCACGCCGCCGGGCCCGGGACATCCGGCCAGGGTCAGGGTCGGCACGAGCCCGCCCGTCCCCGGGCTGCCCGCGCCGTACGGAACGATGTCGTTCACGTGGTCGAAGACGTAGGCCTTGCCCGCCTTCACGCCGCTGCTGTTCTTGGCGTTGCGCGCGCTGATCAACGCGTCCGTCCCCCACAGCGCGACCGCGGTGCCGAAGGCGTCGAGATCGCCCGTGGTGTCGGCCGTGAAGCGGCCCGTCCGCGTCCAGACGCCGTCGATGCGCTTGAAGCAGTGGACCGCACCCGACTGCTGCCCCAGTTGCGAGTCGAACGAGGCGCCGACCAGGATCGTGTCGCCCCAGATCGCGGCCGTGCCGAACAGCGTCGAGGCGGTCGTGTCGGGCAGCAACTTGGCGACCTGCACCCAGTCTGCGCCGTCGCGCTCGAAGACGTAGACGGCGCCGGTGTCGGCGCCCATCGAGTCCTCGAGCAGGGCGGTGGCCGTGATCACGTCGCCATGGATCGCGACGTGGGCGCCGAACAGCGCGCCGGCCTCGGGATCGCCGGCGGTCAGCTTCGCCGTCTCGGTCCAGACGCCGCCGACCGACTCGAAGACGTACGCCGCGCCGGCCTGCGCGCCCTTCTCGCTCTCGTCGCGCGCGCCGACCACGAGCGTGTTGCCGTCCATCGAGAGCGCCGAGCCGAAGCGAGCGCCGGCGGATGCGTCGCTCGCCGTGAGCACCTGCGTCTCGGTCCAGTTGCCGCCCTGCTTCCCAAACACGTGCACGGCGCCCTGGGTGGCGCCCGCGGCACCGTTTTGGATCGACGCGCTCACGACCGCCACGTCGTTCTCGATGTCGCTCGCCTGGCCGAAGAACGCGTTCGGCTGCGGCGTGGCCGCGACGAGATAGGCCGTCTCCACCCAGACGCCGCCCTGTCGCTCGTAGATGTACGCGGAGCCCGAGCCGTAACCGGCGTCCTGGTTGTAGCGCGCGCCGACGATGGCCTGGTCGCCGTGGATCGCGCCCGAGTGGCCGTAGCGATCGTCCTCCGCCTCGTCGCTGGCGATCAGCTTGATGGCCTGCACCCAGGTCGAGCCCTGCCGCTCGAAGATGTACGCGGAACCCGAGTCGTTGCCTATGCCGTCGTCATAGATGCTCGTGACGAGCGCGCGGTCATCCCACAGCGAGACGCTGTTGCCGAAGGTGTCCGAGGCCGCCCCGTCGCCCGCCAGGAACGTCGCGGTCTCGCACTGAGCGGCCGCATGGCCACACAGGACGAGCGCGAACAGTAGGGCGCACCTCGGCATCGGGAGTCTCGCACAGGGGGTCGTCAGGCCCCCGCGATGCTAAGGGCAGTTCGGGAATCCGGCAACGAGCGGACAGATCAGCGGTCGATGGTGAGCGAAACAGCCGCCGTGCTGGAGAAGCCCTGCGGTCCGCCCGGGTCGACCACGAACGTCTGCATCTGGATCGTGACCTGCGACGGGATCGCCGGCGGGATCTGCCCGCTGAACTTCATCGTTCCCGTGCCGTCGAGCGGCAGCGTGAACTCGAGCGGAAGCAGCGGGTACATCAGCAGCGTGCAACCGACCAGCGGCCACGACGCCTGGTTGAGACCGAACAACATGACGGCCAGCGAGTTGGGCGCGGCGTCGGCGACCTCCACGTACACGAGACCCGTCGGCGCCGGGCAACCGCGCAGGCTCAGGCTCGGCGTGAGCCCGCCCGTGCCGGCCGTCCCCGCACCGTAGGGGATGATGTCGTTCAGCCGGTTGTAGATGTAGGCCTCTCCGGTCTTCACGCCGCTCGGGTTCTTGGCGGCCTTGGCGCTGATCAGCGCGTCCGTCTCCCACAGGGCGACGGCGGTTCCGAAGGCATCCGATTCCTCCGCCGCGTCGGACGTGAACTTGCCGGTCCTCCTCCAGAACCCATTGATCTTCTTGTAGCGGTACGCCGCGCCGGCCGAGCTGGCCTTGTCCGAGTCGGTCGAGGCGCCGACGAGGATCGCGTCGCCCCAGACCGCGACCGCGCCGAACAGCGTCGAGACGGTCGTGTCCGGCAGGAACTTGGCGGTCTGGGCCCAGACGCCCGCGGTGCGTTCGAAGACGTACACCGCGCCGGTGTCGACGCCGAGCGAATCCTCCAGCATCGCGCCGATCACGATCACGTCGCCGTTGATCGCGACGTGCGTGCCGAAGATGGCGGCCGCCTGCGGGTCGCCCGCGATCAGCTTCCTGGTCTCGGTCCAGACGCCGCCGACCGATTCGAAGACGTACGCGGCGCCGGCCTGCGCCCCGACGGCGCTTTCGCCACGCGCACCGACGACCAGCGTGCTGCCGTCCATCGCCAACGCCTCGCCGAAGCGCGCATTCGGTGTCGCGTCGCTCGCCAACAGGGTCTGTGTCAGGGTCCACGTGCCCAGCTGCTTCTCGAACACGTGCACGGCGCCCTGGTTCACGCCACTCGGACCGTCCTCGATGGACGCACCGACGACGGCGACGTCGTTCTCGATGTCGCACGACTGCCCGAAGAACGCGTTCGTCTGCTGGACGGGAGCCACGAGATAGGCCGTCTCCGACCAGACGCCGGCCTGCCTCTCGAAGACATACGCGGAACCGGAGCCGTAGCCGGCGTCCTGGTTGTAGCGCGCGCCCACGATCGCCTGGTCGCCATGGATCGAGCTCGAGTGACCGAAGCGGTCTTCCTCGGCCTCGTCACTGGCGAGAAGCTTCACGACCTGGACCCAGGTCGAACCCTGCCGCTCGAAGATGTAGGCGGAACCCGAGTCGAAGCCGATGCCGTCGTCGTAGATGCCCGTGATCAGCACGCGATCTTCCCAGATCGACACGCTGTTCCCCAGGGTGTCGGACGAGGCACCGTCGCTCGCGCTAAGGGTCTGGACCTCACACTGCGCCGCGGCATGGGTGCCCAGCAGTACGACACACAGGACGAGGAGCTTCGACATGGGAGGCCTCACGGAAGGATCGGGTTGGCCGGGGACGACACTCCCAGCGTAAGGCCGATCCCGAAAACCCACCATGACCGAAACTGTGGCTCTCTTGTGAGAGCCAGCCTTAGATCTTCACGCGCTCGTGGTGCTTCTCGCAGGCGCGATCCGCGGCGCGACACGCGTTGCAGGTCTCGCGGAAGCCCGGCATGCCGGACTCGATGATGTCCGCTACGCGTTGCAGCGCCAGGTCGCCGATCTGCGTGCCGTCGTAGCGCTTCAACACGACGCGATATGCCTTGATCGCGTCAACGAACTCGCGCTCGTCCTCGAGACCCTGGGCCTTGTCCCAGTACGTGCCCGCCTTGATCGCGTCCTTGTAGTCGTCGCGCGACTCCAGTTCCTCCAGCCAGGCTTCCACCTCTTCCGCGATCGGCAGGGCATCGGCCTCGGCGAGCGGCTCGGCCAGGCCGACCGCGCTGTGCACCAGGCCCAGTTCGGCCTTTGCCTTCGCGTCGTCGAACTGCGAGCGCGTGCGGCCATCGATGTAGGCCTGGAACTGCCCCACCCACGCAGCGGTCTCATCGTCGGTGCTGCGCTTCTTGGAGAGCTTGTCCAGTTCCTTGTAGGCGCCTTCGAGGTCGGCGACGTTCAGCTTCGCGCGTACCTTCTTCAGCGACTTGGGGAAGAACGGCTTCTTGTCGGACTTCTTCGCGGCCGCCTCGAGCGGCTTGGATGTGCCGCCCGCCGAGCCCGCGTATGCGATCACTCCCTCGGGGTCGAGCACCGCCCCCGTCGGGAAGAAGCGCACGCCGATCGCCTTCTCGAACGTGCGGTCCTTGGTCACGACGATGGGATAGGTGGGGTTCTTCTTCCTCACCCAACGGTCGACCACATCCGGCTTTTCATCGGTCACGCCGATGACGACCACGCCCTTGCTCTGAAGATCCTCGAACTTGGAGTTCAGCGCCGGGACGTGGGCATTACAGGGGCTTCACCAGGTGCGGAAGACCTCGACGAGCACGGCCTTGCCGGCCAGCTTGTCCATCGCGAGCGGCGGGCTGTTGTACCAGCGCACGCCTTCGAGTTCGGGCGCGCGTTGGCCGGCCTGGCCGATGGCGGGCGCCGTCAGCGCGGCGAGACCGAGCATCGAACCGGCGATCCATGAGAGACGCATGTGGGACTCCTTGGTCAGCTTCGGGGTCGTTGCAGGGCGACCGTCGCGCGCGCAGGTCGGTGTGGCGCGGGAACGGATCGCCCGGACCGCAACACCCTACCACCGGCGGCGCCAGGCGACGCGGGCCAGGCGCCTCGAAGTGCTGTTGCCTGTTGCTAGACTGCCGCGATGACGGCTTCGGCCTCTCGCCGCCGGTTCGGCCGGCTGGGCATCGTGCTCCTCGCCAGCCTCGTGTCCCTGGGCACGATCGAGGTCGCGTTGCGCGTCGTGGGCTTCGAGTTCCACCTGTACCCGGCGGTCGAGTTCGGCTACCCGGACCCGCAGCAGATGGAAAACTACTTCCAGGAGCACGACGAGTTCCTGTGGGTCAAGAAGGACTACGACGAGCGGCTCGAGTGGGCTCGCACCAACCCGCCGCACCTCGTGCTGATGGGCTGCTCGTGCACCGACTGGGGCAGGTACGACCTCGAGATCCGGCGCCGCTGGAACGAGACGCCCGACTCGCCGCCGCTGCGCCTCGCGAACTTCGGGTGCTCCGGCTGGTCCAGCTACCAGGGGCTCCAGCAGATGAAGCGCGACGTGGTGCCTCTCGCGCCGAAGGTCGTCACGATCTTCTACGGCTGGAACGACCACTGGATCGGTTTCGGGGTCGAGGACAAGAACGTCGCCAAGCTCGCAGGCTCGTCCGGCAACCCGCTGCAGTGCCTGCGAATAGCGCAGCTCGTGAGCAAGGCGCGGGTGGGCCTGCAGGCGGAGAAGGGTCGCGAGTCCGGCGCCGGCGCGCGGCCCAAGCGCGTGGAGCTGGCCGACTTCCGCAGCAACCTCGAGGAGATGGTGGATTTGGCCCTGGCGAACGACATCACGCCGGTGCTGATGACCGCGCCCACCACGCACCGCCGCGGCGAGGAGCCCGAGCACCTGGCCGAGCGCTGGCTCGAGAACCTCGAGGACCTCGTCCCGCTGCACCGGGCGTATGCCAAGACCGTGCGCGAGATCGCCGCAGCGAAGGGCGTCGTGCTCTGCGACCTGATGGCCTCCGTCGACGCCATGCCGCGACACGAAACGGCGAAGCTGTTCAAGCAGGACGGCATCCACTACACGCCCGAGGGGGGCAAGGCCATCGGGCAACTGGTCTACGCGTGCCTGGAAGACAACGATCTGCTTCCAAAGCGCTAAGGGCCGAGTCATCGTGCGTCCGACAGACCTCGCCGGAGCCGCGCGCGTGAGCCGCCTACCATGACGACCGAGTCGCCGACCTCCTGGCCGAAGGGCGCCCTGCTCCTGCTGGCCGCCGCGCTGCTGGTCGCGGCGCTTGTCCCGCTGCTCTTCACGGACGCGCCGCAGGACGACGCCTACATCACCTACCGCTACGCGGAGAACTGGGCGAACGGCGACGGCTTCGTGTTCAACGCCGGCGAGGAACCGGTCGAGGGCTACACCAACTTCCTCTGGACGCTGATCATCGGGATCGGGATCCGGCTCGGGATCGACCCCCAGCTGCTCGCGCCCCACCTCGGCCTGCTCGCCACCATCGGCGCCGCGTGGCTGACCGCCCTGCTCGCGCGCCGGCTGGGCGCCGGCCCATGGCTCGCCGCGCTGGCCGCGCTGCTCATGGCGGTGCGCCCCGGCATCACGGTGCACGGGATGGGCGGCCTCGAGACGCCGCTCTTCATGCTGTTGCTGCTGGCCAGCGTGTACCCGCGCACGCGATTCGAGCGCACTTCGCGGGACAACGTCCTCTCCGGCACATGCCTCGGCCTGGCCGCGCTCACGCGCCCCGAAGGCATGCTGCTGTACGGGCTGCTCGAGCTGGCCGACCTCGCCGCCGCGCTGCGCATGCGTGCGGGCTTCGGATCCTGGTTCGCGGGCGTGCTGCGACGCGGCATCCCGTTCGCTCTGATCGTCGGCGTGCACATGGCCTGGCGCGTGACGACCTACGGCGACTGGGTGCCGAACACGTTCCACGCGAAGGTCGCAGGCGGCGACGCGGTGTGGGCGGCCGGCTACGCCTACTCGCGCGATGCGGTCCTGTCGCTCGGCCTGATCCTGGTCGTCGTCCCGTACCTCGTCGCCGGCATGACGGCCGGACGCCGGGCGCGCCTGACCTGCCTGTGGATCACCACCGTCTACCTCGCCTATGTCGGCTACGTGGGCGGCGACTACATCCCCGGGTTCCGCTTCCTGCTGCCGATCATGCCGCTGTGGTGCGCACTGGCCGCCGCGTCGCTGGAGATCGTCGGCCGCCGCCTGAACGGCGCGCGCGGCGCGTTGGGCGCCGGCGTGTTGCTCGTCGCGCTCGGCGGGTTCTACACCGCGCACGACTTCCAGACACACGGCTTCTGGCCGCAGCAGGACCGGCGCCACCGCGAGCTCGTGGCCGCGGGAAAGAAGCTGGGCGAGATCCTCCCGCCGGACGCCTGGCTCGCCGCGACCGCGGCCGGACGCGTGCCCTACTTCGCCGACCGTCGCTGCGTGGACATGATGGGCCTCTCCGATCGCCACATCGCCGCGCAGCCGGCCAAGGTCGGCGACACGCTGGAGCTGGCGGGACACCTCAAGGGCGACGGCGCGTACGTGATCGACCGGCAGCCCGACGCGATCGCCTTCCTGCGCCTGATCGTGCGCCCGACGCCGCTCACCAACCAACCCAACTGGCCGCAGGCCACGCGCCGGCAGGCGTTCAGCATCAGCGAGCGCGAGATCGCGGCCATGCCGCGCTTCCGCAAGGAGTACCGCCTGTACAGCCTGCCGTTGCCCGAGGTGGACGCCTGGCTGAACCTGTTCGCACGACCGGGAGTGCTCGACGCCGACGCGTTGCCGGGACTGATCGAAACGGACTGGCCCGCGCCGAACTGACCGCGCCGAACCGCGCGTCTAGTAGTCCACGACCCCCGGACCGGCATAGAGCTGGATGCGCGAGATCTGCACGGGGTGGCGTCCCTGCTCCGCGAACTTCGGGTCCGCGTCCACCTGCAACGTGAACGTGCGCTCGGTGACCTGCGAGGCATTCGTGAGGTCGGGCGGCAAAGCGAAGGTCAGGGCGTCGCCCTGGTGCATCGTTCCGACCTCCCGACCGTCCAGGAGCACGCGGCCCTCGAACGGCGGCGCCGCCGCGGCGGACTGCCGCGCCGAGCGCAGCTTGAGCCACACGGGGCGATCGCCCGGTACGGCCATGCGGAAGCTCGCCTCGGGGGCCTCGACCGCACGGAACACCTCGACGTCCGCGCGCACGCGCGGCTCGCCGAAGCCCGAGAGCAGCCGGCCGTCCTCGGACGACGTGTTGCCGACCTGCACCTCGCCCACCAGCTGCTTGCGCGCGGGCAGCGCGAGGAGGTCTGCGGTGTGGCCCGCGTCGAGCGGCCTCGGGAAGGTGATGGCGAGGTCGAACGCGCCCGGCGGGATCTCCGTGACCACGATCTCGTTCGACTGCTCGTCCCAACTCCAGCTGCCGGCCGAGAGATCCACCGAGTCGGGGCTCGCGTCCGCCGACAGGCGCAGCGTACCCGGCTCGTCCGCGAAGACCTTGCCGGCGAGCAGCAAGCGGCCGGCCGCGTCGACGCGCGCGTCGTCCAGCAGCAGGCGCAGTTCGGCGAGCAGGCGCACGCCCTGCCAGTCGAAGGCCACCCGGCCGTAGGGCCAGCGTTCAGGCCAGTACGGCAGCACGTGCACGGGGTTGCTGAGCGCGACCAGGTGTCCGGCGGGGTTGTACAACTCGGCGCGCACGAAGCCTCCCAGCGTGGCGTCGACCTCGAGCGCGACCTGCGCCGTACCGGACCCGAGCACGACCTCGCCTGCCACGCGGCCGGGCAGCGGCGACTCGGGCGTCGCGGCATCCCAGCGCGCGCGCGCGAAGGGCACCTCGATCCAGCGCAAGCGCGAGCCGGGCGGGGCTTCGCTCACGCGCGCGGTCAGCGTCATGCGCGCGTGATCGGTCACGACGAGCTTGCCCATGCCGAGGCCCATCCCCGCATCGACCGTGACGATCGCGTTGCTGCGCCACTCGCTCGCGACCGCGCGACCGCTGCGCAGCGCGCGCAGCAGGCCGGACGGCGTGCCGTCGCCCGACAGGACCCAGCTCAGCCAGCGATTGAAGCTCAGCGGGTCGGGACGGTCGAAGAGGCCGTTCAGATCCGGCGCGCCGTAGCCCGTGAGCAGCAGGCCGCGGGCGATCGCGCGATCCCAGCGCACCAGCACCGGGAACACGTCGTCGTCACCCAGCGGCGGGTAGCCGAGCGCGTCGCGCGCGGCGAGCTCGTCTCCGGTCGCGTAGTACGACGGGCGCCACCAGCGCGAACCGATCTCGAGCATGTCCACGCTGTAACCGCCGCCGCCGAGCAGCGTGTCGTAGTGGTCGAGGTACTGCATGTGGTGCGTCGCGATGCACCCGCCGGCGGCCTGGATCTCCTCGAAGCGCTCCGTGCGCTCGGCCGGCGACAACGCGTGGCCAGCGGACCGGAACAACGCGGCGACGTCACCCGGCGCAAACACGCTGAAGTGCGGCACGAGCGATCCGGACTCCGTCTCGCTGCGCCAGCCGCTCGACTCCATGCCCACGTGCGAAATGATGTCCGGCGTGCGGTCCAGCAGCACCTGCTGGCGACGGATCAACTCGGACGCGTCGTTCGGCGCGAAGTCCACGCCGTCGAACAGCGCCTCGCCGACCCCGCCCGCAGGGCAGAGCACCCCGACGCTCAGACCGAGCACGCTGAGCTTGGCGGGCTTCTGTCCCAGCCCGAGGGCGTCCTTCAGCAGGTTGCGACGGTGGTCCTGCCACCCTCCGTCGGACGCCGGAAGGACGATGTCGCGCGCGGCGTTGAAGTCGTCCGGGCGCGCCGAGAGGTAGCGGATCGTGCCGCCCGGCGAAAGCGTCACCTGCGCGTAGGCGATGGACCCGTCGACCGGCTTCCACGAGAAGAGGAACTCGGGCGCGATGGCGAGCGGCAGGCGGAAGTGTCGCGCCCACTCGCCCTTGCCGGCGATGAGGCTCGCGCGCGAGGCCGCTCCACGGCCCTCGGCGCGCAACCGGTAGGCGGCCTTGCCCTCGCGCGCATCGGCGTCGCGCTTCGCGGCGAGCACGAGCGCGTCGGGCGCGTTCACCTGCCAGTAGCGATCGACCACACCCGCGTGCTCGAAGTCGCCGCCCAGCACCGAGCGCGGCGTCCCGACGTTGTGGTCGGTCCACCAGAGCCTACGCACAAAAGGGCGCAGGCTCTCCAGGGTCGCGGCCAGGGACTCCATGTTCGTGCTGAAGCTGCTGTGGTTGTGCATCGAGACGCGATGCGCGAGGCGGCCGTCGTGGCGCGCGCCGAGCGGCGCCGAGACATCCAGCGCGATCGCCGTCGCGTGCAGCACGTTGCCGTCGTCGCCCACCGCCGCGGTGCGCGGCGCGGCGGCGAGATCGCCCAGCGTCCACTTCGCCCGGCCGTCGCCGACGTCGATCGAGAGGGTGGTCAGCGGCCCGCCGGACACCTCGAAGCAGAGGCCGTCCGCATCGCCCTCGGTGCGTGTGCGGATCAGCGCGCCGAGTGCCGGGGCCTCCGGGGCCGCGCCGTCGGGCGGCGTTCCTGCGAGCCATGCGTTGCCGGGCTCGGGCAAGTCCGTTCCGGTCACGAGGCGATCGCCGGCCTCGAAGTCCGTGAGCCAGCTCCACGCCGCCTCGACGCCCTTCGCGGCGCCGGCGAGCGAGAGGCGCCCGTCCCAGTCGCGCGGCGCGCCGCCGCCCCAAAACAACGAGACCTGGTAGCGCGGCGTAGCGTTCTGCCCGGCGGCCAGCTTGCCGGGCGGCCGTTCGCCGGACGAGGGGTCGCCGGTCGGCAGCTCGCCCGCGCCGTCGGCATTCGCGATCCAACGGCCGCGCCGCACGAGCACCGGCCACCACGCGTCCTCCGCCACCTTGAGCGGCAGGAGCAGGTAGCCGAGCCGCTCGCTGTCCATCGACGGGTAGTACTTGTAGTGGCAGCTCCCGTTCGGGCTGCGCACCGCGTCCAGCGCCTCCCAGCGGCTGCGGAACAGGCGCGCGCAGGGCACGACGACGTCGGCCTCGCGCGACCGGATGTACTGCGGGTCGATCAGCCGCCCCCAGATGGCGCGCTTGAACGGCTTGCTGGTGATGTCCTTGTCGGTGAGCCCGAAGGTGTCGAGCACCTTGTGTCGCGTGTAGAACGGGATGATCCCGCCCCACTCGATGGCGATCAGCATCTCCTCGGGCAGGACCTCGTCCAGCTTCTCGCCGATCAGCCGCGCCTCGTGCGCGTTGAAGTGGTCGCCCGACAGCTCGCTGAACTCGCGGCCGAGATAGAGCGGTCGCACGTTGAGGCCGAGCAGCACGACGAGCAGCAGCGCCCCGGACAGCGCGGGTCGTCCGGCCTTCTCGCGCACGCTGTCCCAGATCTCCCAGGCTCCGTCCTGCACGAGCAGGAAGAGCAGCGGCATGACGTGGTAGACGAAGCGGTAGTGCGGCATCCAGTCGCCGCCGACGACGACGATGTAGGCGATCTGCATCACGACCACCCAGCTCAGGAAGCTGCGCGTGGCCGAACGGCGGAACAGGGCCAGCGCGATCACCGCGAGCACCAGCGCGATCTGCTGCCCCTCCAGGAAGAAGCCGCCCATCTGGTTGGCCCCGACGAACATCCGCATCACGCCCAGGTTGATCTTGGCGTGGAAGGAGTTCGGCAGCAGCGTGGGGTAGTAGTTGAGGCGCCACAGGTTGTAGAGGCCCCAGCCCAGCACGAAGACCCCGGTCGGCAGCCACAGCCGGCGCATGTCGCGCTTCACCAGCACCCAGTAGGCGCCGAGGATGGCGACCAGCACGAAGCCGTCGAAGCGCGTCATGCCCATCGCCACCAGCACCAGGCCGAGCGCCACGCCTCCGCGCGTCGTGCCGTGCGCCTCGCTGTTCAGCAGCCAGAAGGCCAGCGTCACCAGGAAGCAGAAGAAGGTGCTCTCCATGCCCGTCATCGGGTAGGAGACGAAGGCGACCTGTCCGGCGAGCAGGGCCGGCGCGAGCAACGCGCGCAGCGGGCTGCCGGTCGCGGAGAGACCGACGCGGTACACGATCAGCAGCGTCGCCGCCTGGGCCGCGAGGCTGACCCACTGCGTGAAGTCCATCGGCTCGACACCCAGGTGCATGCCGATCCACGCCACCACGCCCCACAGGAAGTTCGTGTAGCCCTCGACGTACTCGCCCGGGTTGTAGGCGATGCCGTGACCGTCGAAGAGGTTGCGGAAGTAGCGGAAGGTGATGAAGGAGTCGTCGAGCCAGTAGCGCTGCGCGACGACGAACCACGAGATCGCGGCCGCGCCGGCCACGATCAGGCACAGCAGGAGGCGCGGGAGCGCGCGGCGTTCGGTGCCGGGAGCAGTCACCACGCGGGGCTCGTCCGGCGCCCCATCGGGAGCGCTGCGCTCACCGGTCCAGCCAGTCCGTAGGGAAGTCGGCAGGCAGTCGCTTCATCTCCATCATCGTGGCGATGTACTGGTTGTCGTCCCCGGCGCGGAAGGGATTGTAGAACTCCCAGACGATGTCTCCAGAGGCGGTCACCTCGAATGCGCGGCCGTAGTCCGACTCGGTGATCAGCGTGTTGCCGCCGGGCAGGCGCTGCGCGAGCCCGCAGGTCTCCGAGTAGAACGGCTCGATCACGCTGCCTTCGTAGACCCAGCGCTCCTCGCCGCTGGCCGGGTCGAGCTCGACGACGCGCGAGGCCTTGCCCAGCGAGTTGTTGTCGAAGAGCAGCATGTTGCCGTTGGCGAGGATCTGCGGGTCGTGCTGCGCGTTGAAGGTGCCCTTCAGCGCCCAGACGATCGTCTCGGTCTCGGGGTCCAGCACGGCCACGTGATCCAGGTGCCGCGAGGAGATCAGCAGGTTGCCCTCGCGGAAGGCCGGGTTCCGCTGCGCGATGCTCCCGTCGAGCCGCTCGAGCGAGTTGACGTGGAACAGGTCGCCGCCGATGCCGAGGCCGCCGTCCCAGTGGTCCGCGTAGTCGGAGTTCTCGAGGGCTTCGAGCACCGAGATGCGACGCGTCTCCTCGCCGTTGGCGTCGAGCAGCGAGATGAAGTCCTCGAGCACGGGCTGCGTCGCGTGCACGCGCGGGATGATGGTCGGCTCGCGGGTGAGCACCCAGATCGACCCGTCCGGCTGCAGCGCCATGTCGTGGTGCGCGGAAATGAGCCGGCTCCAGATCAGGTTGGAGTCCTTGTCGAGCTTCAGGATCGCGACCCCCTCGAAGATCGCGAGCAGGTCGCCGTTCTCGAACACGTGCGTGCGCCGCCAGAAGGTCGCACCGCGGAGCGTTCCGGGCCGTTCGGGGAACGCCTTCCTGAAGCCGTACTGCCAGCGGTGCAGGATGTTCCCCTTGTCGTCGAGCAGCATCGAGGTCGGCGCGTGCGCCGAGGTGAACTGCAGCATCCCCGCGGCCGTGCTCTCGGGAGTGTGCCGGAAGACGCCGCTGCGCCCGCCGCCGGCATGCACGCCCGACGCGTAGCCGAGCTCCGCTAGACGAGCCATCTCCGCGCGCTGCTCGTCGGTCAGCTCGGACTCGTTGGGACCGGGCCGGTCCTCGGCCCAGCGTCCGGTGCGTGGCCCGACGGCGACCTGGCGACCCTCCGGGTCCAGCCTGGCCAACCGCGTGGCGGTGTTCTCGACCGGCGCGGGATCGTCGTCGCTCTCCGCGTCGGAGTTGCACGCGGCCAGGCCGAGCGGAATCGACGCCAGGATCAGGCTCAGGACAGAGATCCGCGCGGCGGCGCGCATCGGGGAGCCTTCCTCGCAGTGGTCGGACACGAAAACCGTTCTGCCTCCTGCCGACACTGCCGCCCCGAACACGACTGGGGGCCGAAGATGTCAGGATACACGGCCGTTCCGGGGCCGCAAACCCGCCCGCCTACAGCAGGCCGATGCTCCAGACCATCGCCGCGACCCACCCCACGCCGCAGATCACCAGGGTCGGGTCGGAGAGCACGAGGTCCACCGGCGATCCGCCGCGGTTCTTCACGTGGACGACGCGCAGATACTCGAACACGCCGTAGGCCACGAAGGGCAGTGTGGCGAACTCGCGGCCCGCGATCAGCACCTCGGCCTCCATGCAGTACAGCGCGTAGGCCACCATCGTCATTCCCGAGGTGATGCCGATGGCCTGGTCGAGGAAGGCCTGGTTGTAGCCGCGCAGGCTCGGGCGCAGGCTGTCGTCGATGCCGGCCACGACGTCGCTGCGACGCTTCGCCAGCGCGAGGAACAGGGCCAGCGTCGACGTGCACAGCAGCAGCCAGTTGGACGCGGTCACCGCGACCAGCGCGCAGCCGAGCAGCACGCGCAGCAGGTAGCCCGATGAGAGCAGGAACACGTCGAGCAGCGCGACCGAGCGTGCCCACAGGCAGTAGGCCACGTTGATCGCGATGTACACGACCGTGATCGTCACCGCGGTGCGGCTGCCGGTGCTCCAGACGAGCGCCACGCCGCCGAGCGCCAGCAGGAGGCTGAAGAGCCGCGCTGCCGTGACCGAGACGCGCCCGGAGGCCACGGGGCGGTTGCGCTTCTTGGCGTGCTGGCGGTCCAGTTCGGCGTCGTTGGCGTCGTTGAACGCGTAGACCGCCGAGTTGACCAGGCTGAAGCCGACCAGCCCCGCCGCGAAGGAGAGCTTGTCCAGGGAGGCACCGCTGGCCAGGGAGGCCGGCAGCGGCATCAGGACGAAGACGTTTTTCACCCAGTGCCGCGGGCGTGCCAGCGTCACCAGGCCCGCAAGGTCGGCCATGGGGTCAAGGTATCTCGCGCACAGGACCGGGACCAGTCCGGCCGAGACAGCCGAGCGTGGCCGCGAGGCCCGCGGGAACGCTCCGTCGGACTCGGCGCAGGCCCATTCGGGTCACGGGCCCCGAAGAGCACGAATCACGCAGCGGAGAGCCCCATGAGACACCTGCCGGGATCGGCCGCCGCTCCCTTGGCAACCCGCCGAAACCCGCATATTCTTTCCGCTGGCACCACTGGCATCGCGCCCCTTCCAGAGCTCTCCCGACTGTCGGGCACGGACTCTGCCCCCCGAACGCGATGCCCGTTCAAGGAGACCACCGTGGGACGTATTACGTCTGGACACGGCCGCGCCCTCGCGTTGCGCCGCTCAGTTGCATCCTTCACCGCCGGCATCGGCCTCGTCGCCCTGGCGACGCTCGGCGCGGCTCCCTCCGCGCACGCCACCACCGGCGGCACGCTCGACCTCAGCGTGGTCGGCCTGGAGATCACCCAGGGCTACAACACCAGCCCCAACCAGCTCGTGGCCGACAAGAGCACCTGGATCCGCACCTCGGTGCGCGTGATCGGCTCCGCGGTCCCGGTCCCCAGCGTCGACGGCCTGATGCGCGTCTACGTCAACGGCGTCGAGGCCGACTTCTCGCCCGTCTACTCCCAGAACGGGCCGATCGTCGCGCCGCTGTCTCCCAACCCGAACAATGTCGACGACACCCTGAACTTCGCGTTCCTCGCTCCCCAGTCGGGCAACGTCGAGTTCGTGGTCGAGGTCAACCCGGCCGGGCCCAACCAGGTCGTCGAGACGTCCTACGCGAACAACTCGCGCGCGCTCGGACCGCTCGGCTTCGTGAACCAGCGCGTCGCCGAGATGGCCTACGCGCCGATCAACAACCTGCCCGGCGGCGGCCCGCCCAACATCCCCGATCCCGAGCTGATCAAGCCGGGCGCGGGCGACAACTTCCTGCAGGCGATCTACCCGGTGGCGGACTGGAACTACCACCGCATCGACGCCGAGTGGAAGCTCTGGAACCAGTCGATCGCCAGCTCCTCCGGCGGCTCCGCGCTGAACGTCTCGCTCGTCGCGGACCTGAACCTGATGAGCCCGAAGCCCGACTTCATCTACGGGTGGGCGCCGGGCGCACTGCCGGGCTACAACGGCGTGTCGACTATTCCGGGCGTCGCCTCCATGGGCAACTCGGACCCGATCCGCCACCAGCGCACGTTCGCGCACGAGCTCGGCCACAACTTCGGCCTGTTTCACATCTCGGTGACGCAGCAGCAGATCGGCGTGGACATCGAGCACCACCTGGCGATCACCGAGGGCCTCCCGGTCATCAAGCCGGCGAACCTGAACGACATCATGACGCCGGGCCTGCTCACCCCGCAGGCGTGGATCTGGAACGGCACCTTCAACTCCTTCTTCAACCACTCGGTGTTCAACTTCCCGGACGCGGCCGACGAAGCGCCGAGCGACATGCCGATGATGATGATCGGCGGCCTGCTCGACCGCTCGACGGGCGAGATCGAGATCACGAACACGCTCGAGTTCACCGGCGGCATCCTCACGGATCCGTCGCCGATGGCCGAGGCCGACGTGGTGATCCGCAGCTACTCCGACGGAGCCCTCGTGCACGAGTTGCCGATGGCCGTGAAGAGCAGCCTCGACGAGGGCGGGTGCGCGGATGACTCCGCCACCGACTCGGGCGAGCCGATGCAGCCGATCGTGGGCTTCCTGGCCGTGGTGCCGGCCTACGAGTCCGCACCCATCACGCGTGTGGACCTGATCAACCCGGCGACGTCCGCGAACGGACCGGCCGTGCAGTTGCAGCGCAGCGGCTCGGCGCCCCAGATCCAGTTCACGTCCCCCACCGAGACCCTGCTGCACGAAGCGGTGGTGACGGTCGGATGGACCGGCTGGGATCCGGACGGTGACGACCTGCGCTACACGCTGCGCTACACCCCGGACGGCGAGAACATGGTGCCGCTGCTCACGAGCGACACGCTCACCGAGCTCACCATCGACCTGTCCAAGCTCCCGGGCCTCGTGAACGGCGTCGGCCGTTTCGAGCTGTTCGCCAGCGACGGGCTGAACACCACGGTGATCCAGTCCGCTCCGATGACGAGCGCGAGCGAGAAGCTCGGCCTCGGCAGCAACCCGCCGTGGGTGAACGTCCTGACGCCGGACAACGGCAAGAGCTTCGCGGAGGGTGCGACGGTCATCCTGCACAGCTCGGGCTGGGACCTCGAGGACAAGGTCATCAACGGCGACTCGCTGACCTGGTCGTCCGACCTGGACGGCGTGCTCGGCACGGGCCGGCTCGCTACGGTCAACGACCTCTCCGAGGGCACGCACGTGATCACGGTGACCGCCGAGGATTCCACGCTCCTGACGAGCACGGACACCACGACGATCACGATCACCAATCGCGCGCTGCCGGACACGGGCACGACGGTCTGCCAGACCAACCTGTTCTTCGGCGGCCCCGGCTCGTCCGAGCTGCAGATCTGCGGCGGCGACCTGTCGACCGGCACGACGGCGGCGCTGACGCTGACCGGCGCTCCGGCGAACGAGATGGCGCTGATCCTGGCGGGCTTCTCGTCCACGCCCACCCCGGCGTTCGGCGGCACGGTGGTGCCGATCCCGGCGGCCTTCAACGTGTTCCTGAGCACGGACGGCAGCGGGACCCTCGGCATCCCGAGCATCGCGGGTGGCGGCGGTCCGCTCTCGATCTACGTCCAGATCCTGGTCAACGACCCGGGCCAGATCGCGGGCGTGGGCATCTCCAACGCGGTGCGCATGGACCTGCTGCCCTAGGCAGCCGGACCTCGCCCATCGCAGGGCTTCATCGCTAGACGGCGCGGCCGTCGTCCCGGCAGTCCGGGGCGGCGGCCGCGCCCGTTCGGGGCGCGGTCAGGGCGCATCGATCACCGCCGTGACTGTTCGAACAGCGCGCGCTCCCGGGCGGCGCGCTCCGTGTCGCCCAGTGCATCCAGGCAAGTGCCGAGGTGCCAGTGCACGTCGTGGTACTCCGGCGAGAGCTCCAGGCAGCGGTCGAAGCAGTCGACGGCCTCGGCGTGCTGGCCGGTGTCCATCAGCGCGTAGGCCAGGTTGAACCAGGTCTGCACATGCTCCGGCGATTGGCGCAGCGCGCGCCGATAGCGGCCGATGGCCCCGTCCTCTTCTCCGATCTGCTGCAGCATCCAGCCCTGGTTGAACAGCTGCAGTTCGTCGTCCGGGCGCGTGGCGGGATCGTCGAGCCCGAACTCCGCGGCGCGTTCGGGGGTCAGCACGAGGATGCGATCGTCGCCCCACCAGGACGCGTACCAGTCGTAGTTCACCTCGTACGGCCCGAACCACCTCTCGCTGAGGCCGCGCCGGTTGCTGGGCAGCGCCCAGAAGCCGCCGGCATCCGAGGCGTAGAGCACGAACCGGTCGGGTGCGTGCTTCGTCGGGCCGTCGACGATCGTGTTCTCCGGTGCCTCGAGGCCGAAGGTCGCGAGGTCGGCCGCGATCCGCGGGCTCAGGTGGAACACCTGTTCGGTACGCGCCGCCACGTGCTCCGTCATCTCGCGCAGGAAGCGCGACTCGTCGCGGCGGTGCACGACGGAGTCCGCCGCGACCAGGAGCCACGAGGCGTTGGCGAGCAGCGGCCCCGCGACGACGAAGGCCAGCAGGCCACGCGCGCCGCGCGTGCGCACGCCCGCCCAGAGCGTCACGATGCCCTGCGCCGCGAAGAACGCCAGGAACGGTGCGACGGTCAGCAGGTTGCGCACGATCATCGCCTTCTGCGTGCTCATGTAGGCCAGGTGCAGGAGCGGGAAGGCGAGCAGCACGAGCGCGAGCGAGGTGCGCGACCGGAGCATGGCCGCCGCGCCGATCAGCGCGAACACGGTCCCCAAACCCGCCGCGACCGGCCAACGGGAGAAGAGCACCAGCCCGACGTACTCGGCCTCGAGCCGCGCGTGCTCCCACCCGGGCACGACGGTGTACGTCCCGTGGCCGCGGTCTCCGTACCAGTTGACCATGAGCGAGACGTCGCGCCAGAACTGCGTCGGCTCCAGCAGGGTGCCGGGCGTCGTGGCGAGGTAGGACGCGCCGAACACGAACGCCGCGGCAACGACGAGCTTCACGCGCTCGGCGACGCCACCGCGTTCGCGACCGAGGATCCAGGCCGAGAGCAACACCGGCACGAGCAGCATGCCGGCGGGGTACTTGGTCCCCGTGGCCAGGCCAGCCGCCAGCGCCGCGAACAGCAGCCAGCCCTTCGAGCGGCGCAGGCTCGTCAGCAGCAGACCCAGCATCGTCAGCGCGGCGAACTGCGTGGTGACGCCGTCGGGCAGCGGCCAGCGCGCGTGGTAGGCGAACTCCCACGACAGCCCGAGCAGCGAGGCGGCCGCCAGCGCGATCCACACGGCGCCGCCCGTCGCCAGCACCGCCAGGTAGAGCCAGACGATGGCCAGGCCGGTCACGACCATGAACACCGTGCGCACCCGGAAGCGGAAGGTGTCACCGGCGAGGAAGGCGCCGAAGGCGACGTCACCCTGCTCGTTGGCCGAGGCCTCGTCCCAGCCGCTCAGCAGTTCGGGCGCGGCGCTCGCCGCGCCGAGCAGGTGGATCACCGAGCCGTACCAGTAGTTGCCGGGGAGCAGCGTGCCCGCGTCGCGCATGTGCTGCAGCACGGGCCGCTGGCGGTGCTCGTCCCAGTGCACGCCGAAGTCGATGCCGCGCACGCCCGTGAACAGGAACCACGCGAGCGGCAACAGCACCGGCAGCAGCGCGAGCCACGACCGGCGTGGAGGTTTCGTCAGAACCGGATCGGGATCCAAAGCAGACGGATGGCGGGCCGCCCGTTCGAGCGCCCCCAACCGAACATCCCCCACAAGGGTCCGTGCATCGAGTCGCGCACCTGCCCGGCGCCGTCGACATCGCTGTAGTCCATCCACAACGCGCCGCCGATGACCATGCGCATGCGGTCGCGGTCCTCGTGGTCCACGACCGACATGTACCCGAGCAGGCCGACCAGGGGGCCGTGGACCGCCACGTCCACCTCGTCGGAGTCGACGTCAAACGAGGTCCACAGCAGCGGACCGAGACCGGCCGCCATCAGCGGCGTGAAGAACCAGCCCTCCGCGTCGTACGGATGGTCCTCGAGGTCGAACCAGCCCCACGCGGGCCCCAGCGACCACAGCACGTTGTGGAAGCGGCCCATGGGCTCCTCCGCCGGCCGGCCGTAGTCGATGCGCCCGTAGAAGAGCGGCATGCCCCGCATGCTCACCCACGGATCGTCGCCGTGCCAGGCGGTGCGGCCTGACGAGGCCCAGAGCGGCGACCAGCTGGCGTGCGCCTCCGACGTCTCGTCGCCGTCGCGCACGATGGTCTCGCTGGCCGAAACGTACAGCGGCAGCCAGGGGAACCCGACCAGACCGAGGTTGAACACGGTCATGTCGCCGCCGATCACGGGCGCGCCCTCGTCGTCGACGTGCGCCGCGGTGACCGACATCCACATGGGCAGCGCCCAGAACGTGGTGCGCTCGCCCACCCGGCCGGCGTACGGCTCGAGCTCGGCGAACCAGGCGGGCGACGCCGTCGTTCCCGGCGTCGGGAGTTGCAGGTGCTGCAACACGTCGGGACCGGTTCCCACGACGCAGGCGGGCAGGCACGCCAGCACCAGGAACAGCAGGAACGAAACGGACAACGCGCGCGATCGGATCATCGGCCGCCCATCGTACAGATCAGCCGCGGCGGATCAGGCCTGGCGCGGCGACGCTACGGCGTCGTCGCCGCCAACCCGTTCGACGCGACGAATCCCGAGGGTCCGAGCGGGTCGGGCATCCACCACTGCATGAAGAACGTCACGCCCGAGGGCACGCCTCCGGGCCACAGGGCCGGCAGCGTGAGCGAGCCGTCGGAGGTCGTGACACCGAGACCGAGCAGCAGCGTCGGGAACGGGACCATGACACCGCCCTTGAACGACGCGTCGAGCAGGAATGGGCTGGCGACCAGCGTCGCGGCCGTGCTGGGCGTCGCGTTGGCGATCGTCAGGGTGATCGGCGAGAAGGGCACGAGCGTGCCGATGCCGAGCGCCGTGACCGCCGCGCCGGGCTCGACCGCCGCCACGGGCGTCGGGCTGAGCCAGTCGTCGAGGTTCTCCCAGGCCGCGCCGGTGTCGATCTGGAACACGCCCTCGAGGCCGCCGGCCAACTCGGCCTCGAACACGATGTAGCGGCCGTTGTCGCTGAGCGCGTAACCGTCCTGGATGCCGCGCAGGTTGTCGATGGCGACGCCGCCGATCAGCGTCACGCCCTCCTGCACGATCAGCTGACCGTTCAGGAACAGGCCCGTGTCCTTGGTCGTGTCGGTGTCGTCCCAGTCGGCGTAGTACAGCACGTTGCCGTTGGCACCGAGGTAGACCGGACCGCTTCCGAAGCTGGTGATCTTGAAGCCGCCCATGCCGGAGAGGCTGTCGCCCTCCTGGACGAGCTTGAACTGACCGTGATGCGTGCCCTTCACGATGATGCTGTTGGTCGTCGAGTCGCCGGTGAGCGATCCGGTGTAGACCCACTGCTGCAACCCGGCGAGATCACAAATTTCGCTGGCGCCATCACACGCTTCGCCGTCCTTGAGGTCGACCTTCGAGCTGGCCAGCGAGGACCAGTCGCGCGTGGGGCTGACGGACGAGGCCGTGCCCTTCTGCGCGACCAGCGTGTAGGCGCCTCCGTCCTCGACGTAGATGGCGGTGTTGAAGGCCGTCGAGCCGGCCAGGTCCGCCACGAACATCGCCGAGCCGGCGTTGGTGAACGCGAAGTTGTGCGGCCCGGTGTCGAAGTCGGTCACAGCGTCGACCTGCCCGGGGAGCACCTGCCCTTCCCTGGCGATGGCCCGCTCGGCGAACACCGAGCCCAACCCGCCGTGGTCCGCGAGGATGAGCGCGCGATCCACGCCGCTGGAGATGGCCGGGTCGTCCACCGAGGCCATGATCAGCATCTGCGCGACATCGTTCCCCTTCACCTCGAAGAACCCGATGTACGGCGTGCCCGCGGAGAGTTCCGGCGCGATGCTGATGTCGCTCTCCTGGATCATCAGGCTGGTGTTGAAGTAGACGCCGCTGTCGTCGCTGCTGCCGGTGGTGCCGTCGAGGAAGAAGTTGTGCACGCAGTCATCGAAGCTGTCGATCCCCAGGGCGTCGAAGCTGTCCAGCGTCGAACCGACCGGCAGACCCAGCGCCTGGTTCTCGCGCAGGTACAGCGCGCCGTTCTCGAGCACGACGCCGTCGGCATCCGTGTCGGCGTTGTCGGTATCGAGTTCGGCCACCCAGCTGCCGATGTCGTTCACGTGCAGGTTGTCGACGCGGGTCACGTTGCCGACGCCGGCCACCGGGTCGCCCTCGAGCACGAGCGTGGTGATCGGGTACTGGCTCTGGGCCGCGAGACTGGACGCTCCGAACAGGAGCACGAGCGCAAGAATGGCAGTACGCATGGTGGGACCCCCGGGTTTCCGAACCCCGGAATGATATGCCCGATCCGCGAACCCCGATACCCGGTCGGAAGGGCTGAGGAAGCGCCTCAGCCGCTCCATTTCGGGCTCGTACCCGCCGCTCCGCACGGACGCTGCGCGCGGTCGGATCATCGGCTGCCCATCGAACAGATCAGGCGCGGTGGATCAGGCGTGGCGGGGTGTCGCTACGGCGTCGTCGCCGCCAACCCGTTGGACGCCACGAGACCGAAGGGGCCGAGCGGGTCCGATAGCCACCACTGCATGTAGAAGGTGATGCCGGAAGGCAGGCCTCCGGGCCAGAGGGCCGGCACGGTCAGCACACCGTCGGCGTTGGTGCTTCCCAATCCGAGCAGCAGCGTGTGGTACGGCACCATGAAGCCGCCCTTGAACGGCGCGTCCTGCAGGACGGGGCCGGCGACGAGCGTCGCGGCCGTGCTGGGTGTCGCGTTGCTGAGCGAGAGCGTCAGCGGCGTGGAGGGCGCCAGCGTGCCGATGCCGAGGGCGGTGATCGCCGCGCCGGGCTCGACGGCCGACAGGGCCGTCGGGCTGAGCCAGGCGTCGAGGTTCTGCCAGGCCCCTCCCGTGTCGATCAGGAACGCGCCTTCGTTGCCGTTGCTCAACTCGGCCTCGAACACGATGTAGCGACCGCTGTCGCTGAGCGCGTAGCCGTCCTGCATGCCGCGCAACGCGTTCACGGTGAAGCCGCCGATCGTCGTCACGCCCTCCTGCACGATGAGCTGACCGTTGAGGAACAGGCCCGTGTCCTTGGAGGTGTCCGGATCGGCCCACTCACCGTAGAACAGCACGTTGCCGTTGTCGCCCAGCCAGACGGGGCCGCTGCCGAAGCCGGTCAGCGCGAAGCCGCCCGCGCCCGAGACCACGTCGCCCTCCTGGATGAGCTTGCGCTCGCCGTGCGAAGTGTTCTTGACGATGATGCTGTTCGTCGACGCATCGCCCGTGAGCGAGCCGGTGTAGACGTAGGGGATCGACGTGCCCTCGATCTTCTTCTGCGCGAAGCCGAGGTCCACCTTGGTGCTGGCCAGCGAGTCCCACTCGCGCGTCGGGCTGACGGTCGCGGCGAGTCCCTTTTGCGCGATCAGGTTGTTCGCACCGCCGTCCCAGATGTAGATCGCGTTGTTGAAGTCCGTGTCGCCGCCCAGGTCCGCCACGAACATCGCGTACGCGGCGTCGTTGAAGGCGAAGTTGTGCGGGCCGGACTCGAAATCGGTCAGGGACGCGGTCTGTCCGGGGAGCACGTCGCCCTCCTTCGCGATGGCGCTCTCGGAAACCAGGCCGCCGGAGCCGTCGTGGCTCAGGATGATCAGCGCGCGATCGGTCGTGCTGGAGATCGCCGCGTCGTCCACCGAGGCCATCACCAGCGCCTGCGCACCGGCGTTCGGCTTCACCTCGACGAAGCCTTTGTAGGGCGTGCCCGCGGTCAGCTCGGGCGCAAGCGAGATCTCGCTCTCCTGGATCATCAGCGTCGTGTTGAAGTAGATGCCGGTGTCGTCGGAGATCCCGGTCGTGCCGTCGAGGAAGAAGTTGTGCAGGGCGTCGCCGAAGGCGTCGAGGTACACCGAGTCGAAGGCACGGAGCGTGGAGCCGAGCGGCAGCGGCAGCGACTGGCCCTCGCGCAGGTAGAGCGCGCCGTTCTCGAGCACCACGCCGTCCGCGTCGGTGTCGGCGTTGTCCGTGTCCGCCTCGACGAGCCAGTTGCCGCTGTCGTTCACGGCCAGGTTGTCGATGCGCGTGACGTGGCCCACGCCCGTCACCGCTTCGCCCTCGAGGACGAGGGTCGTGATCGGGTACTGGCTCTGGGCCGCCAGGCTGGACGCTCCGAACAGGACCACGAGCGGCAGGAAGGCGTGGCGCATGACGAGACCCTCGGGAAGGCGACCCCGGGGATGATATGCCCGATCAACCTTCCGCGATAGCCGCCCCGAGGGGCTAGCGCAGGTAGCCGATCTGCTCGAGCTGGATGCGTTCGGCCTCGGTCAACTCGGCGGTCGTGGCGGCGGCCTGCACGTGCTCGCGCTCCCAGTCCGCGAGGAAGCGGCGCAGACGATCCACCTCGGCCTCGTTCCCGGCGCTCACGTCGGTCTTCACGCCGTGCGGCGTCCCGTCGATCCGCTGCAGTTCGTGCTCGGGCACGCCTTCGTGTCCGTCGCGGTTGTGCAGGTACTGGAACTCGCCGCTACGGACCGAGAGCTTCCAGAATTCGCGGAAAGTCGTCTCCGAGACGAGGATCTCGGGCAGCGGCGCCCGCTCGACCGTCCCGTCGATCAGCGGCATCAGCGAGACGCCCTCGATGTCGGCCGGCGGGGTCAGCCCCACGTAGTCCACGATCGTCGGCAAGACGTCGAGCAGGCGCACGTCCTGCGCGATGCGTTGGCGCACGGGCGTCCAGGTCTCGCTGAACATGAGCCACGGCACGCTCACCTGCGAGCCATACAGCAGCGCCCCGTGTCCGCGCGAGTTGGGGATGCCGGGGTGATCGGACAGGCCCTCGCCGTGGTCGCTGATCACGACGAACAGCGTGTCTTCGAAGCCCGCCCGCGAGCGCAGCGCATTCACGAACTCCTCGGTGTCGTCCGTGACCTGGCGGATCCGGCGCAGGTAGGCGGGGTTGTCGCAGTCCTCGAAGCCCTCGGCGTACTCGGGCCGCAGCATCGAGGGAAACTGGTATTCGTGCACCTCCATGACGTTGAGCTGGAGATACAGCGGGCGGTCGTCGGGCAGGGCGTCCACGAACTCGAGCGCGCTGCCGAACACCTCGCGCGCCGAGTGCAGCGCCGCGCCGTGCTCGTGCATGGGCTTGCCCGACTCCATCTCCTCGAGCATGAATTTGAAGACGAACTGGCTGTCCTCGTACCCGTCGAAACCCTGCGGGATGCCGGTGCGCAGGTTGAGGTTCGGGTTTGCGGTCGCGCCGAAGGTCGCGTAACCGGCCTCCTTCAGGACCTCGGCCAACATCTCGTGGTCGTCGAGCAGGACCCCCCGCTCGTCGTACAGCCCCAGCGTGCGCGGGTGCCGCGAGGTGAGCATCGAGCCGACCGACGGCAGCGTCCAACTCGTCTGGGACAGCACCGAATCGAACTGCACGCCGCCGGCGGCCAGCCGGGTCAGCGCCGGCGACGGATCGCAGGGGTTCCCGTAGCTGCTGAGCTTGTCGGCGCGCAGCGTGTCGATCAGGATCAGCACCACGTTCGGCCGGTCCACCGGTTCGGGCTCTCCGGACGAGCACGCCGCGAGCACCAGGGTCGAGGTGCACAGCAGGAGGGTGGCGCCTAGGGCTGAACGCAAGGGTCGGGGGCTCCGCAGGTCGAGTATTGCAGGACGTCTACGCAGGAACGATGTCAATGCTAGCACTTCATCGATGCGGAGGACGGCGCGCGCACCGACCACCAACGCGTCGATCCGAGCTTCGATCCGGCCCCGCGGACCGCTAGGCTTCGGTGCGTGACGCGGAGGATGACGATGCGCAACGTGCTGTTGTTGATGACCATGCTGGCCTTCACGGCCTGCGCTTCCCTGCCCGGATCCGACCGGCCCGGCTCGCGCAGTCCATGGCGCGCGGAGGTGACGCCAACGACGTCGTCGTCGACCTCGTCGCTCATGCCGCTGACCGACGCCGCGCGTCGTTGGAATCTCTCCGTGGATCGGCAGTCCGCGTCGATGGCCTCGCTGCACGGCGGCGACGACCGCGTGATCGTCTGGTCGTCCCCCCGCGGCGCCGTCGTCGTCAACGGACAACGGCTGTCGGACGTCGGCATCGACAGCGTGGACGGCCGGCTGTTGCTGCCGCGCGATCTCGTGACCCGCGTGGCGGGCATGCTCGACAGCAAGGACCGTACCGCCAAGACGACGTGGACGCCGACCGCCACGCCCTCCGCCCCCAGCCTGGTCGGGCGCACGGTGATGGTCGACGCCGGACACGGCGGCCGTGACCCGGGGGCTCCCAACGCCTGGGGTCCGCCGGAGAAGGACATCAACCTCGATGCGGCCCTGCGACTGCAGCGGCGGCTGGCCGACTGGGGCGCGCGTGTGCTGATGACGCGCACGGGCGACACCTTCCCCTCGCTCGACGGGCGCGTGGCGGTCGCCAACCAGGCCCGCCCAGACCTGTTCATCTCGCTGCACAGCAACTCCGAGAGCAAGGGCACCGCGCGCGGGTTCACGATCTACGCGGCGCGCCGGGCATCGCAGGAATCGCTGCGCGTCGCGGGTCACCTCGTCACGGCCATGTCCGCGGCGGGCATCCCCTCGCGCGGCGTGCATCGCGAGGACTTCCGCGTGGTCAAGAACACGAACATGCCCGCGCTGCTGGTCGAGATGGGCTTCCTGACCCACCCGTCCGAGGCCCAGCAGCTCTCGTCCAGCGCGCACCGCCAACGCCTGGCCGACGCCATCGCGCGCGGCATCGCGAACGCGCTGGCGCGCCCGGCATCGATCTACTCGCGCGCGGACTGACACCGAGCGCGCGACGCGCGACCTAGCCGTCGAGCGCTTCGGCCGACCGGCGGGCGACGGATTCGGGCTGCCCGTCCCCGTCGAGGTCGCCGCTCGTCATCTGCTCGTCGTGCGACATCGCCGCGTCGATCTCCGGCGCGTCGAGGCGCTCCTCCGACGTCACCGGTCGGATCCAACCGCGCGCGTCGAAGAGCCGCACCGCGCGCGTGCCGTCGGGCTCCCACGACAGGATCCAGCGTCGCCCCTCGGCATCCGTGCGGAACGACGGGCTTTCGCCCTGCGTCACGACGCCCAACAGCGGGCCGATGGTGCCCACGAGCCGCGGGCCGGCGTCGAAGTGGTACATGGTCATCGCCCCGATGCCCGGCGCGTCGGTGCGCCACACGATCAGCTCGTCACGCCCGTCGCCGTCCGAGTCGAACAGCGTCCACGCGGTGCGCTCGGCGGGCGCGATGCGACGCATCACGAGAGCGTCCGACCCGCTGACGATCTCCAGGTCGTCCGGATGGTCGTCCCCGCCGCCGTAGAGCGAGTGCAGCCCGGCCAGGTCGGACGCCGTCGGCTCGGAGCGCTTGGCGTCCGCGTACATGAGCGCCGTCGGATCGGCGCTGTGGTCGAGGCCCAGGACGTGACCGGCCTCGTGCGCGGCCACGACCAGCAGCGACTCCCCCTTGCTGCCCTCGGGGCTCCACCGGTGGCCGGCGTCGAAGTGCACGAAGTTCCCCGGTCCCACCGGCCCCGTGTGCGCGACGCTGAAGTCCACGCCGAACGGGCGGCAGGTGCCGTGCGAGGCGCTCGCCCAGGAGAAGGTCAGGTCCGGCTCCTCGCCGTTGCGCACCGGCCGGAACCGGACCAGCCCCGTCGCGTTCCAACCGGACAGAGCACGCCCGATGGTGGTCTCGAAGACCTCGTCCGACAGCCTCCCGTCCGAACCGTCGCAGCGGTAGCTCAGGTCGCCCGGCGACTCCAGCCGACCGCGCACGGCGAAAGGCACCGACCAGACCGGGAGCGGAGCCTGCACCGCCGCGTCCTCGTCCTGCAGGTCAGCAGGCGGATCGCTGCAACCGGGCAGCAGGATCGCCGCCACCGCGACCAACGCGGTGAGCCGACTCGTCGTTCCGTGCGCTCGGGCTCTCCTCACCCAGGGGAGCCTAGAGATCCTCCAGGAACAGGATCAACTTGTCCTTCTCGGTCTGCGGCAGCAGCGAGAAGGCGAGCTGGGAGGCCGCGGCCTCGCCAGAGTGCACGTTGATCGCGTCGGTCAGCGTCTCGGCCCGGCCGTCGTGCATGTAGGGCGCGGTGTCCTTGATGCCCCACAGCGGCGCGGTGCGGAAGAAGCCCATCGGAGCCCCCGGCTCGGCCATGCCCGTGTAGGACAGGCCCCACACGTTGTGCAGCAGCAGGTCGGTGTAGGCCCTCACCCGACGGCCAGTGGTGCTGGGCAGCGACGGCTTGTGGCAGACGGCGCAGGAGACCGTGGTGAAGAGGATCTCGCCGGCAGCGACATCCGGGTCGGTGGACCCGCCGCGGATCGGCGGCCCCAGGTTCAGCATGAAGAACTCGAGGTCGGAGAGTTCGCTCGGGCTGAGCTCCGGGTCGCCGATGAGGTCGGCATCGGTGAACGCACCGAACCCGCGACCGTCGTCAGGCGTCGTGATGCCGTTCTCGCCGGCCATCGCATCCTGCGCGAAGTCGGCCAGGTCGGGCACCTGCAACTTCCAGCCGAACTTCCCGACCTCGGGCTGCCCGTTCACCATGACAACGCGCGCGATGCCGTAGATCCCGTCGCCGTTGCTGTCGGTCGGGTCCTGGCCCGCGAGGATCGCCCGGTCGGGCACCGTGTTGAGCAGGCCCAGGCCGAAGGTGCTCGGCGTCTGCCGCTGCTCGAACACGTTGTTGACGTGCTCGACGTAGTTCTCGCGGTCGTCGAATGCGGGCGGCCTCAGCTTGCTCAGGCCCTGCCCGCCGGGCACGTCGATGAACTCGTTGCCGTCCCAGAAGCCGATGCGCGCGACGTTCAGCTCCAGCCCGCCCGCGCCGCCCATGATCGGATCGCCGTGGCAGGCGCGGCAACTGTCCGCGTTCAGTTCGGGCGTGCCGAGACCTTCGGCCGGCGTGAAGGCGTGATCGAAGATCGCGCGACCGCGCAGGAACGTGGCGATCTCGTTCGGGCCGAGGTTCGTGCTCGGTGCGCCGAGTTGCCCCGGCTCGAGCTCCAGCCACGGGGTCGGGGGCCCCGGCGGGAGCGGCGGGAGGTCGCCGCCGGGCGTCGTCTGGGCAGGCGCCGAGACACACAGGGCCGCGAGCAGCGCGCCCGCGAGAAGAGTCGTGCTCCTTCCGTTCGTTCGCATCAGAGGTGCTCCAGGAAGGTGATCACTTCGGCCTGTTGCTGCGCCGTGAGCGCCACGAAGTCGTCGTTGCTCTGCTGCGCCTCGCCGCCGTGCAGGAGGATCGCCTCGGTCAGCGTGCTGGCCCGTCCGTCGTGCATGTAGGGCCCGAACTTCGAGATACCCCAGAGCGGCTGCGTGCGGAACTCGTTCACCGACGCGATGTTGTCGCCCAGCAGCATGTTGTCGCGCAGCGCCGTGCCCATGTTGTGCAGCAGCAGGTCGGTGTACGCGTTCACCGGGCCGCCCGAGGAGGGCAGCGACGGGATGTGACAACCGGTGCAGTTGAGCGTGTCGAACAGCACCTCGCCATTCAGCGCGTCCTGGTTGAAGGGCCGCGGCGCGGGCGGCGCGATGAACTTGCCGAACGCAATCAGGTCGATGAGGTCGTCCGGGGAGATCTCCGGATCCGGCACGCCGTCGTCGTCCTCTTCCGGATCGTCCGGATCGGACCCGACCTGCATCGGCGCGTGCGCGAAGCTCACGATCCCCGCCGAACCCTGGAAGGGATCGCTGGTGATGCCCATCTGGTTCTGCAACGGGCCGCGCGTGAAGATCTCGATGTTGTTGACCTGCGCCTTCATGCCCATGCGGCCAAGGGCCGAACCGTTGAACTGCGTGTTGATCTGGCCGCTGATGCCGTCGCCGTTGAGGTCCGCCGGATCGTGGTTGGCCAGGATGGTCTCGTTGCTGATCAACTCGAACAGGCCCACGCCGAAGACCGGGATCGCGTTGCGCTGGGCCGAGAGCACCGGGAAGCCGGTCCACGTGTCGGGGATCAGCGGGCGGCCGCCCTCGAGCGTGAAGGTCGCGGTGCTGTGCGCCGCGCCCGAGCCGAAGGCCGGCACGACCTGGCTGAGGAACGGCGGGATCGAGCTGCTCTGCTGCACGGTCGTCGCGCCGAACTGGTACACGGCCAGGTAGAAGTTGCGGTACAGGTCCGAGCCGCCGCCGGGGACCGGCGTGCTGTGGCAGGACGCGCACGAGGTCGCGTTGTAGAACGGACCGAGGCCCTCGCTCGGGCGGAAGCGCCGCTCGAAGACGTCGCGGCCGCGGTTGAACGCGGCGAGCTGGTTGACGGTGAGCCCGGGGATCGGGTCACCCAGCTTCGGCCCGGGTGGCACGGCCGGGTGCGCAACCGTCGCATCCGCGGTGATCATCACGGCCAGGAGCAGCGCGGCCAGCCCCAAACCCGTCGTCCTGCGACGCCTCTGCTTCGTCATCGTGCCACCTCACGGCTCGGTTCCGGAATACGACAAGCGGCCCATCGAGAAGCCGCGACCACCCCCTGGTTCCGGTGTCACGCCGCGCCCCCGACGGGCACGGTTAGAAACTACCCCACAATGGGCAATTGCACCACCCGGACGGGCCCGCCCGGATTGACGCAGGCGTCAGGATCGGGGCGGAGGCACCACCAACTCGATGATCCTGCGATCGAGGGTCAGGTCCACCGGCGTGCGGCCCGCGTGGTCCCCGTCGACGTGGTAGGGCTCGACCGCCTCGCTGCTGATCCGGACCGGTTCGGCCGTGGTGACGTGGATCACGTCCTTGTCCGAGCGCAGCCGGCCGGTCAACGCGCGCAGGCCCACCGGCAGGTACCCGAGCCGGCTGCGCTGCGGGAAGCCGAGGACGTGCAAGCGGTCGTCGGTGATGTCGATGCCTTCGGGCAGTCTCAGCGAACCCGCATAGCGACGGATGCGTGTCACGAGGACCTGGCTCAACCCGGTGTGGGTGCGGCCCTCGACCTCCACGCTCAGCTCGGCGTGAGGGCGGCCGAGGAAGACGCGCATGGCCGGCAGCACCCACTGGCGCATGCCGCCCTTGCCGCCGGCCGCCTTCCGGCGACGTTCGACCGATTCCACGATGCGCGCATCGAGCCCGGCGCCCACGAAGAGGAAGAAGGCCTCCCCGTTGGCGCGCCAGAGGGCCGAGCGGACGACGCGGCCGGCCTGGAGCACCTCGGCGAGGCGGTCGGTGTCCCGCGGAAGGCCCGCCTCGCGCGCCCACACGTTGGCCGTGCCCGCCGGCAGCACGGCGACCGGTATCGGCTCGTCGGGCAGGCCGTTGATGACGTCGTTGACCGAGCCGTCGCCCCCCACGACCACGACCGCGTCCTGCTCGCCGGCCCGAACGTCCGTCGCGAGCACGCGGCCATTGCTCTCCGGCGTGGTGAGCCGGACCTCGACCTCGCAGCCGCGCGCCTCGAGGCTCGACGCCATCGCGACCGTGAGCCGCTCGCCGCGTCCCGCGCCGGACACCGGGTTGGCGATGATCAGGAAGCGCGCGCTCATGGGTCCGCGGGGGGTCCGCAGGGGGTCCTCGGAAGCCTGGACCGCCGAGCGTACCGAACGCGCTAGGGCGTCGTTCCCGAGAGGCCATTGGAAGCTGAGAACCCCGCGGGGCCGGCGGCGTCGGGGATCCAGTGCTGGAACCAGAAGGTGATGTCGCGCGGCACGCCGCCGGGCCAGGTGAGGTCGAGTTGGTGGCTGCCCGCACCGTCGAGCGGGAGACCCAGCACGACCACGTCCGGCTGCGGCACCATCAGGCCGCCCTTGAAGGGCGCACCCAGCGCGGAAAAGCCCAGCACCAGGTGCGTGCTGCCGCCGGGCACCGCGTTCTCGAGCAGCAAGGTCGCGGGCTCGCCCGGGCACAGGCTGCCGGTCGCGCTGAGCGCGGGATCGCCCGAGACGCCGGCGAGCGCGCCGCCGAGGTCCGTCCACGGCCGGTCGGGGTCGCCGTTCGGGCACGAGGCCAGCGTGAGCGTGAGCGTCAGCACCTCGAAGTGTCCGTCCATCGGGCCGAAGCCGACGCCGCCGCCGGGTGGCGTGAATTCCACGCCGCCGACCCACGACATGAACCAGGTCCAGAACGCCGCGCCCTCGGGGATCTCCAGCGTGCCGTTCAGCGCGTCGCTCTCGACGACCTTGTCGAAGGTGCCGATGCCCGACCAACCCTCGGTCAGGCTCGAGACCCCGAGCAGCCCGCCCTGCGGAAAGCTGTGGAAGTTGATTGCCATCGACCAGTCGCCCGGGTCATCCGAGACGAAGCGCACGTCAAGGCGGGCGTTGATCACCTCGCCCTCGATCGTGCTCGCGCCGAAGACCTCGCCGCCGACCGCGAAGGGCGTGAACGGCGAGAGGTCGATGACCAGCGTGCGATCCGTCGCGCCCGCCGCGGGCGCCAGGGCGGCCATCACGACCAGGCCGATCAGCATCGAGAACAGCCCGTTCGAGCCGGTGCGTGGGGTCTGGATCATCGATTCGTCCTCCGGGCCGATGCGCTCACGCCGGGTCTAGCGGCGAGACCTCCGACCGTAGCCGGATTGCCGAACAGCGCCTATCATGAGGTGTCCCCGATCCACCGGCCGGCGCCTCCGACGTCGACCGGAACACCGTCTCATCCCCCATTCCGTCGCGCCCGGCGATCGCCGTGGCGCCTCTCTGTCACGGAGTCCCCGATGCTGCAACGCACCCTCGCTCGCCACGCGCTCCTCTCCGCTGCCGCCCTGACCCTGTTCGGCACCCTCTCCACGGCGGCGACCGCCCAGGAGACCAACCCGATGGTCGCGGTGGACTTCGCGCACGATACCGGCGTCGCCCTCAACGAGGGTGACGTGGAGGAGGTCGTCATCTCCTTCCCGGTCGTGGTCCCGGGCGTGGACTCGATGCAGATCCACTTCTCCGAGGTCCAGCTCGCGGGCAGCATCGCCGCCGACACCGACTCGTACCTGCGCATCACCTCGCTGAAGGACGGCTACTACCAGACCATGAACGCGCGCCACGTCGAGCAGTGGCAGAACCAATCGGCCTACTTCAACGGCAACGAGGTCCTGGTCGAGGTCCTGGCCCTCCCCGGCACCGGCCCGAACCGCGTCGTGATCGACTCGCTGCTGGTGGGCATGTCCACCGGCATCCAGGAGTCGCAGTGCGGACCGACCGACGACCGCGTGCCCAGCAGCGACCCGCGCGTCTCCCGCCTGATGCCCGTGGCCTGCACCTCCTGGATGATCAACGACTGCGGCAAGTGCTTCCTGTCGGCCGGCCACTGCGGTGGCGGCGGCGGCAGCAGCGTGCAGTTCAACGTGCCCTGGTCCACGGCCGGCGGCAGCCTGCAGTTCCCGCCGCCGTCGGACCAGTACGCGGTGGACGGCGCCAGCCACCAGTTCGAGAACAGCAACGACGACTGGCAGTACTTCGGCGTGTTCCCGAACAGCACCACGGGCCTCACCCCGTTCCAGACGATGGGCGCCGCGTTCGCGCTGGCACCCCCGCCGAGCCCGTCCGGCAACAACATCCGCATCACGGGCCACGGCACGGACAGCACGCCGGACTCCACCTACAACCAGATCCAGCAGACGCACGTCGGCCCCCTGGTCAGCGTGGGCACCAACGTCAACTACCAGACCGACACGACGGGCGGGAGCTCCGGTTCGCCGGTCATCTGGGAGGAGCAGGACGTCGCAGTCGGTGTGCACACCAACGGCGGATGCTCGAGCGGCAGCAACAACGGCACGCCCATCACGGCGACCAAGCTGCAGCAGGCGCTCAACAACCCGCTGGGCGTGTGCAAGCTGGGCGACGGCTTCGTGGATCTCGGTCAGGAGAAGAAGGAGCCCCCGTTCAACCGCTTCCCGGTGCTCACCGCCTGCGGCGATTTGTCGGCTGGCAGCAACGTGGACATCGACCTGAAGGTCGCGATCGCTCCGTCTTCGGTCGGCCTCAACATGTCGGCCATCCTGTTCATCGGCCTCAGCGAGTTGAGCGCGCCCTTCCAGGGCGGCGTGATGGTTCCCAACCCTGACTTCAGCATCACGTTCCCGATCGACACGTCGGTCTCGCAGTCCGTGTTCGTGAACGTCGACGCGACCTGGCCTGCCGGCATCCCGTCCGGATCGCAGTTCTACATCCAGTACTGGATCCCGTTCGACGACGGCGGGACGGTCTCCGGCTCGCTGGCCAGCAACGCGATGGAGCTGACGGCTCCCTGACGCGGGCCGCGTCCTGACCGACCGGAACGGTGCGTCGCCCCGCGTGACTCGCGGGGCGCGCGCCGTCGTCAGGCTTCGCGCCCGATGCTGAGCGTCTTCATGCGCGACGCGAGGGTCGTGGGCTTGATGCCCAGCAACTCCGCGGCGCCGTCGCGTCCGGAGACCCGACCGCCCGCCTCCGCGAGCGCCGCGCGAATGTCGTCGCGCATGGCCTCCAGCCGCTCGGCCTCCGTCTGGTAGTGACGCGCCTCGGCCGAGGGCATGGCGGACACAGTGCGCTGCCCGCCTGATCCCACCTGCCCGCCGAGTTCGATGTGCAGGCGGTCCGCCGAGGACAGGATCACCGCGCGCTCGATGACGTTCTGCAGTTCGCGGATGTTGCCCGGCCAGTCGTAGACCATCAGCGTGGCGACGTCCTTCTTGCGCAGGACCAGACCCGGCGCGTTCCGGCGCGATGCCGCCAGCCGCAGGAAGTGCGTCGCCAGGAGCGGAACGTCCTCCTTCCGCTCGCGCAGCGGAGGCACGTCGATGGGGAACACGCTGATGCGGTAGTAGAGATCCTCCCGGAAGGTCCCGTCGGTCACAGCGGCCTGCAAGTCGCGATTGGTGGCGGCGACGACGCGCACGTCCACCGAGTGCGTCCGGTCGGAGCCCACCGGCGAGAACTGCCCCTCCTGCAACACGCGCAGCAGCTTGCCCTGGAGCTCGATCGGGATCTCCCCGACCTCGTCGAGGAACAGCGTGCCGCCGTCGGCGACCTGGAAGCGGCCCTTGCGGTCGCCCGTCGCGCCCGTGAACGCACCCTTCACGTGACCGAAGAACTCGCTCTCGAACAACTCGCGCGGAATGGATGCGCAGTTCACGCGCACCATCGGCCTTCCAGCCCGCGCGCTGCGCTCGTGGATCGCCGAGGCGATGAGCTCCTTGCCCGTACCGGACTCTCCCGTCACCAGGATATTGGCCTCGGTGGGCGCGACCTTCTCGATCTGACCGAGTGTCCTCCGGATCGCTTCGCTCTCGCCCACGATGCCGCCGAAGGAGCGCGCCACCTTGAACTCCTCGCGCAGGTAGTCGCGCTCGGCCTCGAGCTGCTCGCGCAAGCGTTCGACCTCCTCGAAGGCACGGGCGTTCGCGATGGCGACCGCAGCCTGGTCCGCAAAGATGCGCAACCATGCGAACTGGTCCGTGTCGACGGCCTCCCGACTGAACACGGCCAGTACGCCCAGCACCTCGCCCCGGAACAGCAGAGGCTGGCCCCCGAAGCAGTGCAGCTTCTCGGCTTCCGCCCACTCCGGCGCCGCCAGCCAGTCCGCGCCCTCGTCGACGCGCAGCAACTCCTCGCGCCCCGAGCCGCCGATGCGCCCCACCTTGCGCACGCCCAGCGGGAACCTGCGGAAGCGGCCGTCGATCCGGTTCCATGAAAGGTCCGGATCCACGATCGACCGGCCGGCGCTCGCCACGAGGTGCAGACAGCTCGTCTGGTCGGGGCAGTCGTCCCTGAACACGCAGTCCCCGCAGATGTCCCCCGGCTGGACGAGCCAGAGCCGCGCGAGAGCGACGCCGGGCTCGGCGGCCATGCCTGCGACGACCTGCGAGAGGACGGTTTCGACCGAGCGCGCGGCGGCGACGTCGAGGGCGATGCGCTGGAGGGTCGTCGGGTCCACGCGACGACTCTAACGACATTTCGTGATGTGCTGATACGACATCTCGTTAGTCACGATATGTCGTCACGATCGCGAATCCCGCGATTAGCCACAAGCCTTTGCCCATAAATGGCTTAAGGACGCAATCGAGCTTTGGCACGCCAATCGCCTTAGGACTCCCTGGCGCCAAGCAGCGCACCGACCTCGAAACACGGAGAGAACCGATGAACACTCCCGCACACGACACCGCCGCCCCCCTGACCGTGACCGACCAGGACTTCGACGCGCTCGTGCGAGACGCCGACGTCCCCGTGCTGGTCGACTTCTGGGCCGAGTGGTGCCCGCCCTGCCGCGCGATTGCTCCGGTGCTGGAGCAGGTCGCCGCGGAGCTGGACGACCGGGCGGTCGTCGCCAAGGTCGACATCGACAAGAACCCCGGGCTCGTCGAGCGCTTCGGCGTTGCCTCGATCCCGACGCTGGTCTTCTTCCGCGACGGCGCCGAGGCGGACCGCATCGTCGGCACCGCCACCGCGTCCGATCTGGCCGCACGGCTGAAGGCACTCGCCTAAGGCCGCCATGCCTTCCACCGAACACATCCGTTTCTTCCCGCCGTTCCCCCAACATCCAGAGGAGTCAGTCATGAGTCGCTTGAACCACGTGGAACCCGCCCAGGCACAGGGCGAAGCCAAGGACCTGCTGGACGCCGTCCAGAAGCAGCTCGGGATGGTCCCGAACTTCATGAAAGTGTTCGCCAACTCGCCGGCCACGCTCGCGGCGTTCCTGGGCCTGAACACCAACATGCACCGCGGCGAGCTGGACGCGAAGACCCGCGAGCGGATCGCGCTGGCCATGGCCGAGGAGAACGGCTGCCAGTACTGCGTGTCGGCGCACACCGCGCTCGGCAAGCAGGCCGGCCTCGACGAGGCGGAGATCCTCGCGGCGCGCGAAGGCGGCTCGGCCGACGCCAAGGCGGATGCCGCGGTGAAGTTCGCCAAGGCCGTGCTCGACAACAAGGGCGACGTCACGACCGGCGAGCTGAACGCCGTGCGCGACGCAGGCCACAGCGAAGCGGAGATCGTGGAGATCATCGGGCACATCGGACTGAACGTCCTGACGAACCTGTTCGCCAAGACGGCCCGGATCGACATCGACTTCCCCGAAGTCCAGCTCCTGGCCGGGGCGACGGCCTGACGCCGTTCGGGCCCGGTCGCGCCGCCCCCGCGCGACCGGGCCCTGCCTTTCCCGCGGGGGACGGAGCCGAACGATGAGCCGCCGCTACTACGACATCACCTTCACGGACGACGTGAAGACCGCGCAGACCGACCAGGGCACGCGCAGCACGGCCGCGCGCATGGAAGCCGCCGAGTTCGAGGACGGGCGGCTCTCGGAACGCGAGACGGACTTCATCGCGCAACGCGACAGCTTCTACATGGCCACGGTGCTGCAGACCGGTTGGCCGTACCTGCAGCATCGCGGCGGTCCTCCCGGCTTTCTCAAGGCGCTCGACGATCGCACGCTCGCGTTCGCGGACTTCCGCGGCAACATGCAGCTCATCAGCACCGGCACCGTGAAGGGCGACGACCGCGTCTCCCTGTTTTTCATGGACTACCCGAACCGCCAGCGCCTCAAGATGATGGCGCGCGCAGAGGTGTTCGACGCCGACGAGCGCCCAGACCTGGTCGAGCAGGTCGAGGACCCCGACTACCGCGCGCGCATCGAGCGCGTCTTCGTGTTCCACGTCGAGGCCTTCGACTGGAACTGCCCGCAACACATCACGCCGCGCTTCACCGAAGCCGAGTTCGCTGCGCGCTGACCCGTCCAGCCCCTGCAATCGAGGAGAGCATCATGGAACAGCACGAGATCATCATGGCCACGAGCCTGGTCCTGGGTCTCCTGGCATGCGGGCTGATCGCGCGCTGGTTCGTCCTGCCGAAGCTGGCCGGACGCAGCCGCAACGAGACCCTGTTGCCGCTGATCATGCCGCACGTGTTCCGCTACATCGGGCTCGGCTTCCTGCTCTCGGGCGTCGTCTCGGCCGACATCAACCAGGGCTTCGCCGGCCCCGCGGCGTGGGGCGACCTGACGGCCGCGGGCCTGGCGCTGCTGGCCGTCACCGCGCTGAAGCACGGTTGGAAGACTGCCGTGCCCCTGGTGTGGGTGTTCAGCATCGTCGGCCTGGCCGACCTGGTGAACGCCGTGCTGACGGGCGTGCTGACGGTCCCCGCCAACCAGTTCGGGGGGATGTACTTCGTCCCGACGCTGGTCGTGCCGATGCTGCTGATCACGCACGTGTTGGTCGTGCGCATCCTGCTGCGGAACGAAACCGGGGATGTCGCGGCGCGCTAGCCGCCCTCGCCGGTCAGCAGGCCTTCGACCACCTCGACGATCTCGTCGCGACCGAAGTTGTGGCCTTCGATGATGGTCACGACCTCGCCGGCGGCATCGCGACCCTCGAGGCCGTGGTGCTTCACCTGCTTGGACTCGTCCGGGTAGACGAGCGTGCCTTCACCATCCGAGTACGGGACGACGGTGCTGAACGTCACGCGCCCTGCGTATTCCTCTTCGAGCTCGCTCACGGCGGCTCCGATGCTCGTGCAGAAGGGTCAGGTGTCCGCGATGGCGTAGTAGCGCACCTCGGGAAGCGGAGCGGCTTCACCGGCGCAGCCGGGAAGGGACGACGCGGCCAGCAGGCACGTCAGGCCTGCCGACAGGATCGAGCGGATCTTCATCTCTGGGGGACCTCGCGGTGGCGGGGCCGCAGACTAACCCGCCTCCCCCAGGACGCGGAATCGGTGGTAGGCTTCCGATCAGCCGACTCTTTTGTCGGCTGATGCTCCCGAGCACCCTCCCGCCCGTCCCCAGGTTCCGTGGAACACCGACCATGCCGACGAGGAAGCTGACCCTGCTGACCGCGCTCGCCGCTGCGATCGCCCTTGGATTCACCGCCGCGCCCCTGGACCAGGTCAGCGGGATCGTCCGCGACCAGTCCGACCTCTCGCCGATCGGCGGCGCCGTCGTCCGGCTGCAGGCCACGGCCATCTCCACGACCACGCTCCCCGACGGCTCGTACTCGATCGACGTCCCGTCCGGAACCGAGCTCGTGATCGCCGCCGCGCGCAAGGGCTACTTCAACGGCGCGGTGACGGTGGACTCCCCCGCCATCAACGCGGACATCTTTCTCGACCTGGTGCCGCAGACCGACGACCCGGCCTACATGATCCAGGCGCCGAACGGTTGCAGCGTCTGCCACTACCCGAAGATCCTCGAGATGGAAGAGACCCCGATGGCACGCGCGGGTCTCAACAGTTGGGTCAACGACATCTACAGCGGCACGGGCACGCCCACCGGTATGGGCGGATTCGTGTACACGCGCGACTCGGTCCACAAGGTCTCGAACCCGGACTCCGAGTGCGCCGCTTGCCACCAGCCGCAGCGCTGGATCGAGAACGGCTACGCAGGCGCGCTCGACGACGACGTCATCGATCCTGCCGAAAACATCATGCACGGCATCTCGTGCGACATCTGCCACAAGATCGCGGACGTGGACGTGGCCAAGATCAACTTCCCCGGGATCTACCCCGGAGCCGTGACGTTCACGCGGCCGGCCGGCCCGGGCTTCGACCAGGTGCAGTACGGCGTGCTCGGCGACACCGACTACGTCAATGAGCCCGTCATGCGCGCCTCCTACAACCCGCAGCTCGTCGCGGAGACCTGCGCCGTCTGCCACCAGGATGCGAACGATCCCGATGGGAACGGCGACTTCAGCGAGCCCAACAGCATCATCTCCGAGCCGACCTACCTCGAGTGGCTGGCCTCGCCCTACGGCGACGAGAACGACCCGCTCTACGCGAGCTGCGTCGACTGCCACATGCCTCCCAGCGGCGACGACACGGTCTGCAGCATCCTGTTCCCGCCGCTGTTCCGCGATCCGGCGACGATCCGCTCGCACACCATCCTGGGCACCACGCCCGAGTACCTGGAGAACGCGGTCGAGCTCGACATGACCGTCGCCCAGAACGGAATGGGCGTCGACGTGGACGTGGACATCACGAACTCGTTGACCGGTCACCACGTTCCCACCGGCGTCACGATCCGCAACATGATCCTGCTGGTGGAGGCCTGGGCCGACGGCGACGACCCGCTCACCGATCCGCTGGTGCACCTCGGCACGCAGGTCGTGCACGACCTCGGCGGCGTCGGCGATCCGGCACAGGGCTATTACGCCGGCCTGCCAGGGCGCTACTTCTCCAAGGTCAACCATGATGCAACCGGCGCCGGCCCGACCTTCTTCACCGACGCCACCGGGATCCAGTTCGACAACCGCATCCCGGCGCTGGCCACGGACTCCAGCAGCTACAGCTTCCTCGTGCCGGCCGTGGGCGACACGGTGCACGTGCGGGCGCGCCTGATCTACCGGCGCTCGTTCCGCTTCCTCACCGACGCCAAGCAGTGGACGGAGGACGGACACGGCAACCCGCTCGCGGATGTCCTCCCGCCGGACTACGGCCACCTGATGGAGTCGGCGCAGACCAGCGTCGCGGTCAGCGGGCACTGGTCCAACGTGGGCTACGCGAAGGCAGGCACGAACGGCGAACCGGTGCTGCAGGGCACCGGGCCCTTCACGCCCGACTCGATCAACATCCTCTCGCTCAGCAGCGCGTTGGAGAGCGCGAGCACGATGCTGGTGGCCAGCCCCACGCCCCTGTACGCGGCCTTCAAGGGTTCCGTGCTGGTGCCCGGGCCCGACGTCATCCTGCCGCTGACCACCGACGCGGCAGGCGACCTGTCCCTGCAGTTCCGCTGGCCCATCGGCCTTCCGGCGGGCATCGACCTGTACTACCAGATGTGGGTCCTGGACCCCGGGGCCACGCAGGGCTTCGCCGCCTCGAACGGACTGCAATCGACGTCCCAGTAGGCGCCAGCCATCAGGGCCGTCCGCTCAGTTCCGGGCGGGCGTCGGCCGTGTCGACAAAGCACGCGACGCGTCCAATTCATGGACAGCGAGGCGAGCACTTCGCCGCGTAGCAGGGGACTTCGACGTCGGCATACCGTTTGCATGAGGAGCTGGGGCCAACCCACTCCCTCATTCGGAAACAGACCGATGTTCAAACTGCTCCTGTCCCTCCTGGCTCTCGCCGGAACCGCAAGCGCCCAATTCGTGTTCTCCCCAGCTGCCAGCGTTCCCGTGGGCAGCCAGCCCGAGGGCGTCGTGCTGTCCGACCTCGACGGCAATGGGACGGTGGACATGGCCGCCACGAGCGATGCGCTCGACAAGGTCACGATCCACTTCGGCAACGGCGACGGCACCTTCGCCGCGCCTGTCGTCGTGCTGACGGGCGGGGGCACCAGCCCGCATGCCCTCGTCGCCGGCGACCTGGACGGTGATCTCGACACCGACCTTGCCGTCACGCTCAAGAACATCAACCAGGTGCGCGTGCTGCGCAACGACGGCGGCAGCTTCGTCCTGGCCGGCACGACGGCGGTCGGCGCCGACCCGCGCGATCTCGCCATCGGTCACCTCGACGCCAACGGCGTCCTGGACCTGGTAACGAGCAACCGTGACGGGAGCAGCATGACGGTCCTGCTGAACAGTGGCGCCGGCTCGTTCACGGCGACGACGACGGCGCTCGGCATGGAGCCACGCGGCGTCGCCATCGGCCGACTCGACGCCGATGCGGACAACGACATCGCCGTCTCCAGCAACGATGTCCGCCGGGTGGACCTGTACCTCAACACGGGAGCGGGCACGTTCGCCGCGGGTGCACAGATGTCGACCGGCATCAACCTGCGTCCCGAAGGCATCATCGCGACCGACCTGGACGGCGACGGCGACGATGACATCGCCACGGCCGGCTCGGGCGGCGGCTTGAACGTCGCCATGGTCTGGGTCCACAACGGCGTGGGCGGCTTCACCGGCCCGTCCAACTTCGCGACCGGCGGACTGGATCCGAGCGAGATCGCGGCCGCCGACTTCGACCTCGACGGCGACACCGACCTGGCGACGGTGAACACCGACAGCAACACGGTCTCGCTGTTGCCGAACGTCGGTGGCGCGAGCTACGGAGCGGCGACGACGGTCGGTGTCGGCACGACGCCGCAATCGATCGCGATCGGCGACCTGGACGGCAACGGGGGCACCGACATCGCCGTCACCAACGACGTCACCGGCGACGCGTCCGTCCTGATCAACGGCAAGGGCACGGCGTGGACGGACATCGGCTTCGGCCTGGCCGGGGTCAGCGGCATCCCGAGCCTGGTCGGCACCGGCACGTTGGCGGTCGGAACTCGGGCGTCGGTCGACCTGACCAACGCGGCGCCCAGCTCCACCGCGGTGCTGTTCCTGTCCCTGGCCAGCAACCCGTCTCCGTTCAAGGGCGGAACACTGGCGACTGTGCCGGTCTTCATGAGCTTCACGCTCGGGACCGACGGCACGGGCTCGCTTCCGATCCCCGTTCCCTCCTGGCCTCCGGGCATGCCGTCCGGCTTCACGTTCTACGTGCAGTACGCGATCGTGGATGCGGCCGGACCGATCGGCGTCTCGCTGAGCAACGCCATCAGGGGCATCGCTCCGTAATCGAACCGCCGGCTCTCGACACTCGGGGCTCCCGGATCCGAACGCGGGTCCGGGAGCCTCGCGCGTCTACGGGATGTCGAGGAGCAGACCGTTGGTGCCGGTCGCCACGCCGCTCGGACCGGTGGCATCGGCGAACAGTGCCTGGAGCACGATGTCGAGTCCGGCCAGGGCCGGCGGGATCGCGCCCGGCAGGCTCAGCGAACCGCTACCGTCCACGCCTACCGGAATCTCCAGCAGCCACGGCACGCCGACGTGGAAGGCCACGCCCGCGACCGTGAGCGGAACGCCCGCCGCCGTCGCCGAGACGAACAGGATGCCGCTCGCACTCGGCGCAACTCCGTCGATCTCCAGGGTGAAGCCGGCGCCGGCCGGCGTCAGGTCGCCGCTGCCGGTCAGGCTCGGCGTGCCGGACGCGCCAGGCGTCCCGGAGCCGATGGTGACGAAGCCGCCGTTGATCCCGTTCAGCACGGTCAGCGCGTCGACTTCCACACCGCCGAGCGGGTCGTTCGTGGCGGCCGACGACGCGTCGACGATGCGCACGTAGCGCGTCGAGCTCACGCCCGTTCCGGACAGGTCGAACGAGGTCGTGCCGACGCCCACCCCGATGAGCGCGGTCTGCACGAAGGCGTCGCCCGCGTAGACGCGATAGCCCTCGAACACCTGGTCGCCGGTGACCAGCGCCTCGGTCACGGTGAAGTCGTCGCCCGGACCGTCGGTGATCGCGTGCCCGGCCCCGAGGTCCAGCACGAGGAAGCCCTCGCGCGCGAGCGAGCAGGCCTTGCCGTCGGGCGCGCCGAGCGCGTCGCTGGCCACGGTCAGGTTGTTGAAGGCATCGGACGGATCACGCTGGTTCACCGTGGTGGCGAGGAACGCGTGCTCGCCGCCTCCCGGCTGCAGCGCTACCGAGAAAGTGCCCGTGCCGCCCACGGGCACCACGACGTTGCTGACGGTCTCGGGCTGGTAGCCGCTGGCCCACACGGTGACGTCGTAGGTGCCGGCCGTGATCATGCGGTGCACGTCCCCGACCACCGGATCGGTGTACGCCGGATACGGGCTGCCCTCGACGAAGACCGCGGCCCGCAACGGAAGCCCCGTCTGCGCGTCGGTCACGAGCCCGGCCAGGCCCTGCCCGGCCACGGCGCAGAAGGCGTCCATGCCGTCCGCGTTGCGGTTGTACGAGTTGGTGTACTGGGCCAGGCTGTTGCTGATCTCCGCCGTGTAGCAGAGCGCGCCGTGGCCGCCGTGGATCACGTCGAGCATCTCGCCGTGCGTCTGGTAGTCCGCGAAGGAGTTGAGCAGCGTGTAGCTGGCGGCGTTCGCGTACAGCGCGCCGACCTGCTCGACCAGCGGCTCCTCCGGCGAGTCGACCGGGCTGTGGCACCAGGGATACAGGAACACGTTGCCCGAGCAATGCATGGTCACCGAGAGCGTGACGTTGTTCTCGAGCAGGAAGTCGTGCAGCACGCGGGTCTCGGGCTGCGAGAACGGCGCGGGGCTTCCGCCCCATCCGTCCCAGTTCCACCCGAAGTCGCGGTTGAGGTCGACGTTGTTCGCGTTGTTGCGCGTGCCCATGACGCGGCCGTCGGGGTTGCACAGCGGGACGACCCAGATCTCGTTGTCGTCCACGAAGGCGGTCGCGACCGGGTCGCTGCCGTAGTCGTCGAGCAGCTGCATCCCCCAGTCGTAGGCGATCTCGCCGCTGGCAAACTCGTCGCCGTGGATGTTCGCCCAGAACATCACCTCGGGCTCGTCCTCCTCGAGGCCGATGTTGTCGCTGATGCGCAGGCCGAAGATCTGCCGACCCTGCACCGACAGACCGAGCACGTGGAACTCGGCGATGGTCGGATGCGCCGCCGCGTAGGCCAGGTAGTCGGTGCGCATCTGCGCGTACGACGTCCAGCCGCCGAGTTCCGCCATGCCCTCGCCGGCCGGAGGCACGCCGCCGGGAACCGCCGTCAACGCGAAGCCCTGCTCGCGCAGGCGCGCGGCCTGCTCAGCCGTCAGGTCCGCTGTGAAGTCGCCGCCGTTGCTGCCGTGGTGCACGGTGGCCTTCATGTCCACCAGCGCCTCCCGCGCCTCCTGCGGGACGAGGTACCGGTCGATCTGCTGCGCCGACGCCACGGCAGGAGTCAGGACGGCACACACGGTCAGGACGGCTGTCTGGAGACACCTCATGGCAACAGTTCCTCGGGCCATCACGGCCGGACGGGACATCGAGCGATCTCGCATCCTACCCGAGCTCCCGGACTTGCGCGGGCAACGGCGAGGGCCCCACCCATGCCGGCGAGCACCGCAAGGCGCTCAGAGCGTGAACTGCACCTCCACCGCGTTCGAGACGTAGTTCCACGGACCCAGGAACGCTCCGGCGAAGTGCAGCGACAGGCCGGCGACGACGGGCGGCAGCGGCCCGAGGGTGTCGAACGTCGCGCGCCCGACGCCCTTGTCGCTGAGCGTTCCGTAGAAATTGAAGAACATCGGCGAGTTGAGGTTCGCCACGACGAACTCGGTCGCGGCATCCCAGTTCACGGGCAGCGTGACGAGGCCCCCGGGCAGGGGCGTGCCCGGCGTGGTGCCGCTGGCGCCCCCGAGGACGACGTAGGGCCGGCCGGCGTTGATTGTGCCGCCGGTCAACGTGAACCCGACCTCCCCCCCCGCACCGATCTGGATCGTGGCCGCCGTGGCGACGAGGCTGGTCTGCGGTGGCTGCTCCTCGGCGTAGTCAAACAACGCGTCGACGATGTTGGTGAAGTACGCCTCGCCGTTGGTGAGCGCCACCACGCCGATGTCCGTCGCCGGGTCGAACCACATCTCGGTCGTCACGCCCTGGTCGCCGCCGTTGTGGCCCCACACGCTGCGCCCGCCGACGTTGCTCGTGTACCAGACCAGGCCCTGGGTCGGGTCGATGCCCGGCACCTGCGGGGTCTTCATCTGCTGCGCGGTCGAGGCAGCCAGCAGCGTCTCGGTCCCGAACTGGCCCTCCTGGATGAACATCGTCAGGAACTGCGCGAGTTGCGTCGCGCTGGTGCGGAGCTGGCCGCTGGGCCAGTCGCTGTACCCGAAGTGGCCGTAGTCGACCCAGGTCGAGCCGTTCCAGGCGCATGGCTTGGCGATGTGCGCGGGATCCAGGTCCGCGAGCATCCAGGCCGTCTCGTCCATGTCCAGCGGGGCGAACACGTTCGCCTCGCAGTAGTCCTCGAAGGGAACGCCCGAGAGCACCTCCACCAGGTAGCCGGCCAGCGCCACGGCGTTGTTGCAGTAGCTGAACGCCGTGCCCGGTTCCCAGGCGAGGAAGTTCTTGCTCGGGTTGTAGATCGCGCCGCCGGGCACGAGGTACGCCCCCAGGTACGTCCCCAGGGCGTGGGGCGAGTCGCCGGGGTAGTACGGCATCACGCCCCAGTTGTCGGTGATGCCCGACGTGTGCGTGAGCAGCATGCGGAAGGTGATGTCCGTGCCCGGGTGCGCGGGGCTCGCGACGGGAAACGGCAGGTAGTCGTTGACGCGGTCATCCAGCTGGAACGCCTGCTGGTCGAACAGTTGCATCAGCGCCGTCGCCGTGATCGTCTTGGAGATCGAGGCGAGCATGAACAGCGTCTCGTCCGTGACCGGCTTCGCTTCGCCGGGATCCGCAAGACCGAACGCACCCGTCCAGTAGATCTGCCCCTCCTTCACGATGGCGGCCGACAGACCGGCCATGTGCTTGGCGGCCATGCTGTCGTTGATGTACGCGACGATGTCGATGCCGTCGGCGCCGTCGAACACCGCGCCCTCGGCCGGCTCCGCGGATCTCTGCACGGGCCGCTCCACGCGGGGCGGCCGCGCGTCGTCCTGCGCCCATGCGGCGGGACTGCTCAACGCTGTCGCCCCGATCAGGGCGAGGGTTCCGAGGACGGTGCGTAGCGTGCGGTCCGATGGGCTGCTCATGGATCACCTCGGCGGAGGGTCGGCGGCTGGATCACCGCATTATAGCTGACTTTCTTGTCAGGTGATCTCCAGCAGCACGGCCGGCGCGTTCTCGGCGCAGCGCCCGCACAACCCGCTGCCCCGGGTGTCGATCGACTCGACCGTCGCGGCGAAGTGCATGACGCAGGCGAAGTCCCTGCAGTGCGGCAAGCCGATCACGTGGCCGAGTTCGTGGACGATCTCGAGCGTTGCGCGCCGGATGGTCAGCGCGCGGTCGTCGGGCAGCCCGTAGAACCCAGGGGCCAGGCGCGCGAGCGACACGAGCGCGGCGCGTCCGTGCTGGCGGGCGCGCCCGAAGAAGAAGGTGAAGATGGGGTTGCCGAGATCGACCTGCGTCATCCCCACCAGCACGGTGCCGTCCGCGCCGGCGCGTTCCTCGAGCTGCGCGAGCAGCTTGTCGGCGTCGGCCTGGTCCCGCCCCTGGATCCACGGGAGCTCGGACGGCTCGTGACCGTCGAGCAGCCGACACGGCACCGACACCCTCCGGCTGAGCTGCGCCACAAGGTCCTGCGCGAGGTCGTCCGGGAAGGCATCGAGCGTCAGCAGGTCGACACCGCTCGGAGGATCCATCGTCAGCTCACCTCACACCCGACGTCCGCTCGAACCCGTACTTCTGGATCTTGTGATACAGCGTACTCCGATCCACTCCCAGGATCGTCGCGGCGCGGCTGACGTTCCAACCGGTCTGCTTCAGGACGCTCGCGATGTGCGCGCGTTCGACCGACTCGAGCGACCGCGCCGGTGACCCGGCTGCCTGCGGCATCACGTACGCGGGCAGGTCGGAGACCTCGATCGTGTTCGACTTGCCGAGCACCACCGCGCGCTCCACGGTGTTCTGCAGCTCGCGCGCGTTGCCGGGCCAGCTGTGGGCCTCGAGCACGTCCATCGCCTCGGGCGAGAAGCCCAGGCCCCGGCGGTTCATCGAGTGGCACAGGCGCGCAAGGAAGTGCTCGGCCAGCGGCCGGATGTCCTCGGGCCGTTCGCGCAGCGGCGCGACCTGGATGCCGACGACATTGAGCCGGTAGAAGAGGTCCTCGCGGAACTCGCCCTTGCTGACCATGTGCGCGAGGTCGCGGTGCGTCGCGGCCACCACGCGGAAGTCGACGGCGATGGACTGCTTGCCGCCCACCCGCGTGACGCGCTTCTCCTCCAGCACGCGCAGGAGATCGACCTGCACGCGCGGGCTCACGTCGCCGATCTCGTCGAGGAAGATCGTGCCGTGGTCGGCCTGCTCGAACTTGCCCTTGTGGTGGTAGCTGGCGCCGGTGAACGCGCCCTTCTCGTGGCCGAACAGCTCGCTCTCCAGCACGCCCTCCGCCAGCGCGCCGCAATGCACGACGACCAACGGGTTGTAGCGGCGCGGCGAGACGGCGTGGATCGCGCGCGCGACCAGTTCCTTGCCCGTGCCCGACTCGCCCTGGATGAGCACGGTCGAGTCGGTCGGCCCGACCGTGTGGATGATGTCGATCGTCCCCGCCATCGACGGCGAGCTGCCCACGATCTCGGCGGTCTCCGCCGCCGCATCGAGGCTCAGCTTGAGGCGCTGGTTCTCCGACTGCAGCGTGCGCTGCTCCTCGACGCGTTGGATCAGGTGCAGCAACTCGTCGGGGTCGAAGGGCTTGACGATGTAGTCGTAGGCGCCCTCCTTCAGCGCGCGCACGGCCGTCTCCACCGACGCGAAGGCGGTCATGATGATCGTCGTGAGGCTGGGCTGCGCGGCGCGCAGGCGCGTCTGCAGTTCGAGGCCGTCCATCTTCGGCATCTTGATGTCGATCAGCGCGACGTCATAGGTCGTCTCGGAGGCGCTGCGCAGCGCTTCGGCCGCGCTCTCCGCCGTCTCGACGACGTAGCCGTCCTCCTCGAACCACCCGCCCAGCGACTCGCGCACGATCGTCTCGTCGTCCACGACGAGGATCTTCAGCGGTTGGACGCCGGTGCTCGTGTCGTTCATGTCATTGCTCCCTTCATGCTCACGGCAGGGATGCCGTCCACGGCTTCAGGGTGCCGCGGGAGATGGATGGTGAAGGTCGTGCCGCCGCCCGGCGTCGAGTCGACGAGGATGCGGCCGCGGTGGCGCTCGACGATGCCGTAGACCACCGCCAGTCCGAGGCCCACGCCCTGGCCCTGCTCCTTCGTCGTGAAGAACGGCTCGAACACGTGGTCGAGATCGGCGGGGTCGATGCCGCACCCCGTGTCGCCGACGCGAAACACGACGCCGTCGTCGTCCGGGTCCTCGATGACCTGCAATGAGAGCACGCCCCCGGTCGGCATGGCCTCGATCGCGTTGATCGAGAGCGCGAGCAGGACCTGCTGCACCTGCGCGGCATCGCAGATCACCGCACGCAACTCGTCCGGTGCGGCGAGCCGGATCTCCACGTCGACCAACTCGGCCTGGTGGTTCACCAGCAACCGGCAGCGCTCGAGCACCGGGAGCAGGTCCTCCTCGGTGAAGCGCATCTTGCTCTCGCGGCTGAACAGCAACAGGTTGCGCACGATGTTCCCGCATCGGAGCGCTTCCTTCTCGACGAGATCCAGCATCTGCTGCGTGCGGCCGTCGACCGAGGCGGGGTCGGCTTGCGCGTCGTGCTTGGCGAGGCGCTTGCTCACCAGGCGCGCGGACGTCGCGATGCCCGCGAGCGGGTTGTTGATCTCGTGCGCGACGACGGCGGCGAGCTTGCCGAGCGACGCCATCTTCTCCACGAGCAGCATGCGCTGGTGCGCCAGCTTCAGTTCGCGCGTCTTGTCGTCCACGCGGTGTTCGAGCGTGTGACTCCAGTCCTGCAGCTCGTCGCGCGCGTGGCCGAGGTCGGAGACCATGTCGTTCCAGGCCGCCGTCATCTCGCCGATCTCGTCGTCCGAGTCGACGTCCATGCGCGTCGAGAAGTCGCCCGTCGCCACGCGCTCGGTGGCCTGCGTGAGCTTGCCCACGGGCTGCAGCACCATCCGCCAGGTCAGGTAGCCGGCCAGCACGAGCACGGCGCCCACCGTGAACAGCAGGCCGAAGCCCATCTGCCACTCGGACGCGGTCAGCAGCTGCTCGACCGGGCCGAGCGAGAGTTGCACGTCGAGCACGCCCAACACCTGCTGATCGGCGGGGTGGGCGTGGCACTCCGCGCTGGAGCAGTCGGGCTCGTTGCGGATCGGCGCGATGAGCCCCAGCACGCTCTCGCCGTCGTCTCTCTCGAACACGCGCGCGCGGTCGTTCCCTTCCAGGCGTTGCAGCGGCTCGTTCGCGCGGTGGCAGCCGAAGCACTGCTCGGCGTCCTTGTCCACCAGGGCACCGACGTCGTGCGCGTCGGTCGAGGTGTGGATGCGGCCCTGCTTGTCGAAGATGCGGATGCGCTCGAAGCCGTCCTGCGAACCGATCGCGGCCAGCTCGCGATGCAGTTCCTCGCGGTTGTTGGCCAGCATGTGCTCGCGCGTCGAGCGCAGGATGGTCTCCGCCGTGCTCGCCGCGCTCATGCCGATGAGGCGCGTCATGTGCCGGCGTTGCAGCGCGATGTTCCAGATGCCCGCGGCGAGCAGGATGGCCGCCGCCCCGAGACACAGCCATAGCCCGAAGCGGAACGGCAGGCGGTGCAGACGCCTACGTCGGGGAACGGGCCCGGAGTCGTTCATTCGATGCCTCTCTTCTCCCTCCCTCGATCAGGTGTGCCCTGAGACGGCCGGTCCGGTGACGGTCCGCGTGGTCGGCGCGCGCTCGGTGCTCCGTTCTTCCGGCGCGACGGCGGACTCGCCTTCCGGCTCGACCTCCGGGTAGACGTTGAGGTGGCGCACGGCGAGGTAGAACGCCGCGAAGCCGATCGCGATGAGCATGAGCGTGATGAAGGCCTCCGACCAGGACGGCAGGTAGTGCCCGCCCTGCGCGCCTTCGAAGCCCGTGATGCCGACGTTCAGCCGGTTCGTGATGAACCCGAGCACGACGAACAGCGACGCGGCGTACAGGCCGGCGACGCCCGACCGCACGCGACGGCTGGACAGCAGCGCGATGGGTACCACGAGACCGATGCCGAACTCGAGCAGGAACAACAGCGACTCGTAGGACAGGTCGAAGGCCGCGCCGAGCATCCCGCGCACCCACAGGTCACCGAGCCGGATCAGCCCGAACAGGATCAGCACCGGGATCAGCGCCCGGCCGATCAGGCGCAGGATCGGCGTCTCGAGCTGGCGCCCCAGGGCGCGAGCGGAGAGCCGCGACTCGACGATCGTCATCGCCAGCCCGACGCTCACGGCCGACACGAAGAACAGCACCGGCAGCATCGGCGTGTACCAGATGCCGTGCAGCTTGCCGGGCACGATCAGGTAGAGCGTGCCGAGCGATGACTGGTGCAGCGTCGAGAGCACGACGCCCGCCACGACGAGTGGAATCGAGACCATCTTCTGGATGCGCACGGCGCGCATCCATCCGAACTTCTCGAACAGCAGCGAGCTGAACTCGAGGAACAGCACCGTCGAGTAGAGCGTGACGCACCAGGCGACCTCGAACATCACCGAGCTCGGGTTCCACATCACGAGCGGGTGCCAGATGTTCCACGGCTTGCCGAGGTCGAACATCAGCGCCGCCATCACCAGCAGGTAGCCGAGGAACGCGGTCAGGATCGCCGGCCGCGCGATGGGCTGCAGCTTCTTGATGTCGAAGATGTACACGGCGGCGGTGATCACGAAACCGCCGGCCGCCAGCCCGACGCCGCAGAGCAGGTCGAAGCCCACCCACAGTCCCCACGGATAGGCGTCGGAGAGGTTCGTGACCGAGCCGAGACCCTGCGTGAAGCGCACGTAGGTCAGCACCAGGCCGAGGGCGAGCAGCACGTAGAACATGCCGCGCCAGAAGCCGAGGCGGTAGTGGCCGGACGGCTGGACGCTCGCGGGCTGCATCAGTTCACCCCCTCTCGACCGTCACCGGCAGCCGGTCCGGCAGCGACGGCCTGCTGTGCCGCGCGCCGGAGGATGCCCTCGTTGCGCCGGCGAATGACCCACGCGAAGGCCGCGAGCCCCGCGCAAGCCGTCACCGAGAACTTCGGGATCCACTCGAGCACCTCCCAGGTGCGGTTCGGCAACGGCTCGTTGCCCAGTTCCGCCGAGTAGCCGAGCATCGGCACGGCAAACGGCGTGAGGAACAGCACCGACGTGCCACCCACCTCGTACTCGCCGTAGATGTGCGGGTAGTAGCTGTCGGGGTCGTCCTCGATGCGCCGCCGCGCTTCGGCCAGCAGTTCCTCGCGCGGGCCGGCAACGGTCGCCTCGGCCGGGCAGATCGCGGCGCAAGCAGGGATCTCTCCCGCCTCCCAGCGGTCGATGCACATGTCGCACTTGCGCACCATCGGCACCGGCTCGTCCCACTCGTAGCGCGGGATGCTGAACGGGCAGGCCACCATGCAGTAGCGGCAGCCCATGCACTTGCTCGCGTCGTACGTCACGGGGCCGAGGTCGCTCTTCTGCAGCGCGCCCACCGGGCAGACGCTGGCGCAGGACGGCTCCACGCAGTGGCGACACATGTTGCGGACCGGGTAGTCGTCCACCTCGGTCATCGCGGTGTAGGCGGTCGCGGACAACTCCGTGACCTGCTCGGGGTCGCCCTCGAAGCCCTGCTTCTCCATGCAGGCGTGCACGCACGCCCGGCATCCCCAGCACACCGACATGTCGAACAACAGGCCCATCGCCTGTTCTGTCATCTTGACTCTCTCCCTACGGAGCAGGGGCCGGCCGAGGCCGACCCTCCGCTCCCTGCTTCAACTCGTTCCCGCGTCACGCGGGCTCCGGTTCCGTCAACAGGAAGGTCTCAACGAGGGCGGTCCAGTCCTCGTCGGACAGGTGCTCGGCGAAGTCGGGTGCCGGCTCACCGCCGTCCTGCAGCACCGATCCGGACAGCGCCATCAGGCGCAGTTCGAACTGCTCCCGCGCGTCCTCGATCCAGCGGCGCGCCAGCCGTCCGGACATCAGGTTGCGCAGGTTGTCCGCCAGGCTCGCGGAGCGGACCTTGAGCAGCCAGCCGCGGCGGTACGGATCGTCGGTGCAGAGCGAAGCCTTGCCCTGCGCCTCCTGGTTGACCTCGATCACCTTGCCCTCGACAGGCGCCAGCAGGGCGGCCGAGCGTTCGCCGTTGCCGACATCGAACGCGGCGCTGCCCTGGCGCAGCCACGCGCCGACCTTGGGCAGGCTGACCGTCTTGGCCTTGCCGATCAGCCGGCGTGCGAAGTCGTCCAGGCCGATCGCCACCGTGTCGTGGTCGAGCACGCGGGCCCAAGTGTGGCCGCGGTGATAGTGGTACTGCTCCGGCAGCTCGTAGCCGGCAACGAAGACCGGCTCCAATGCCGGTTCGAGGTCCATGGCGGGTGCCGGGATGAATGCGGGTTGGGTGGCCTTCGTGGTTCGCGCCACGGCGCGCCGGGTCAGGATGAAGTCGAGCCCGATGAAGAAGGCGAAGGTGCACAGTGCGAGGATCGCTGCCATCAGGTCCTGCCTTTCTCTCCTCTCGAGTTGTGTTGCTTTGCAACAGTTGGATATGCAACCGGCGTGCCATTCGGCGACATGTGGACGCCGAGAGCAGGACACGAGGCAAACGCGTGTTTCGCTGCCGTTGCGCGTCTCGGTGTTCGTCGCGCGCGGCGATGGCACTGTGGCGATTCGCAACAGCAGGCCGCGGTCGACGCGCGTGGGTCCGTCGCAAGTGGCTCGGCCACATGGGCTTGCGTAGGCGTCGCAAAGCGCGACGGCGCTGTGGCGAACTTCCACAGGTCCGCGACGATCCCTCGCGCATCACGTTGACGTGTGCGTCAACTCGACGAGGCGGCCACACGCCTCGCGCCGTCAGGCGATCGGGTCGTCGATCACGCGCACGTCGTGACCGTGCGGTGACACTCGGCCATGCGCCCCTGGATATAATCCCGGCCACAATCGGATTACGTGGTTCCGTCCAACCCGCCCGCTCCGTGCGGACGCCGATGACGCGAATCCCGCACGGACCGGCGGCGTTGCCGGAGCCCAACGGGAGCGCCTCATGAAGACCACGATTCTCCTCGGCTTGGCCCTTTGCCTCGTGCTGGCCGGCCCCGCACTGGCGACGAACTGGATCGTCCCGGTGCACTTCCCCACCATCCAGGACGCGATCGACAACGCCTTCCCCGGTGACGTGATCTGGGTCTCACCCGGGACCTACGTCGAGAACCTCGACTTCCAGGGCAAGGCCATCACGGTCCGCTCGTTCATGGGCAGCGAGTTCCAGCCAGGCATCGTGCCCGGCCTGCACGACACCATCCTCGAGGGCGCCGGCGGCGCGAGCGTCGTGACGTTCGATTCGGGCGAGGGCAACGACTCGGTGCTGCAGGGCTTCACGATCCAGAACGGCACCGGCTCGATCCCGCTCGGTCTGGGCGAGGTGTACGGCGGCGGCATCCTCTGCGTGAACGCGTCGCCGACGATCCTGGGCAACGTCGTCCGCAACAACACCGCCATCTACGGCGGCGGCATCGCCTGCCTGGTCAACGCCAAGCCGCACGTCGTGAGCACGCTGATCCACGACAACTTCGCGGACATGGGCGGCGGCATGTACCTCGACGGTGTCTCCATCGCCATCGTCACCAACAACACCATCACGTCGAACATCGCGACGACGTCGGGCGGCGGCATGTACTTCGCCAACTCGTCGGACGCGACGGTGACGAACTCGATCCTCTGGGACAACACGGCGCCGACGACTCCGGAGATCGCCCTGCTCCTGTCCACGCCGACGATCACGTACTGCGACATCGCCGGCGGCTGGATGGGCTTCGGGAACATCGACCTGGATCCGCTCTTCTTCGATCCGGCGCTGGACGACTTCGGCATCGACGACCTCTCGCCCTGCTACAACACCGGCTACCTGTTCGCGATGGGTATCCCGCTCACGGATTACGAGGGCGACACCCGGACCGGCTTCGGCTCGGCGTTCACGGGAACGCCCGACATCGGCGCGGACGAGTACTTCTTCATCACGACGGCCGCGTGGACGGAACCCCCGGTCATCGGCAGCTTCGGCTCGGGATGGCTGCGCATCTGGAGCGGGCAGCCGGGTGATGCCTGCCTGTTCATGTTCTCGTTCGGCGTGCTTCCCGCCGCGTGGCCCACGCAGTTCGGTGACTTCTGGCTGGCGCCGGCGGTCATCATCCCGCCGACCGTCACCGGGGTGTACGACGTGACGCTGTTCTTCCCCGCGAGCGGAACGATCGACGTGTTCTTCACAGTGCCCGACCTGACGCAGGCCCCACCGCTCACCGTCTACATGCAGGTCATCACCGAGGGGACCTACCAACTCAGCGGAGTGAGCCAGCTTCTGCTCCCCTAGCCTCTCCGTCTGAGGGTCCTCATAGCGACCGGATCGCGGCACGCCGAAGCGGTGGGCCGCGATCCGGCCCTGTCGGCACGCGGTTTGCGACCAGAATCAGGCCATAGGCCGGCGTACGGCACCTGATGCCGTACGATCGCCTCCACACCCCCGATTCCGCAGGAGGACCCGTGTCACGACCCGTACGCAACGTGATCATCATCGGCGCCGCAGGGCGCGATTTTCACGACTTCAACACGTACTGGCGCGACCACGAGGAGTACCGCGTGGTGGCCTTCACCGCCGCGCAGATCCCCAACATCGACGGGCGCACCTACCCGCCCGAGTTGTGCGGCGACCGCTACCCGCAGGGCATCCCGATCCACGAGGAGTCGGCCCTGGTCGAGTTGATCCGGGAGCACGACGTGGACCTGGTCACGATGGCCTACTCCGACCTCCCCCACGAGGAGGTGATGCACAAGGCCGCCATCGCGAACGCCGCCGGCGCCGACTTCGTCATGCTGAGCGCGCGGCAGACCATGCTGAAGAGCACCAAGCCGGTCATCGCGGTCTGCGCGGTGCGCACCGGCTGCGGCAAGAGCCAGACGACGCGCTACGTTTCCGCGATCCTCAAGGCGATGGGCAAGCGCGTGGCCGCCGTGCGGCACCCGATGCCCTACGGCGACCTCAAGAAGCAGATCTGCCAGCGCTACGAAACCCTCGAGGATCTCGACAAGCACGACTGCACGATCGAGGAGCGGGAAGAGTACGAGCCGCACATCGTGAGCGGCACGCTGTGCTTCGCCGGCGTGGACTACGAGCGCATCCTGCGCGAGGCCGAGAAGGACGCCGACGTCGTGCTCTGGGACGGCGGCAACAACGACACCTCGTTCTTCAAGCCCGACCTGCTGATCGTGGTGACCGACCCGCATCGCCCCGGCCACGGCACGCACTACTACCCGGGCGAGACGAACCTGCGCATGGCCGACGTCGTGGTGGTCAACAAGGTGGACACCGCGAAGGAGGAGGACGTCGAGAGCGTGCTGGAGACGATCCGCGCCGTGAACCCCGGTGCCGCGGTCGTCATGGCCAACTCGCCGGTGACGATCGAGAGCGACGACGGCGTGCATGGACGCTCCGTGCTGGTCGTCGAGGACGGACCGACTGTCACGCACGGCGGCATGCCTTACGGCGCCGGACACGTCGCGGCGAAGCAGTTCGGCGCGTCGCGCATCGTGGATCCGCGCCCCGCGGCGGTCGGCTCGATCCGCGAGACCTTCGCCAACTACCCACACCTGGCCGAGGTGCTCCCCGCGATGGGCTACGGCGCCGAGCAGGTCGACGAGTTGCAGCAGACCATCAACGCCGTCGACTGCGACGCGGTGTTGATCGGCACGCCGATCGACCTCGGGCGCATGCTCGAGATCAACAAGCCGGCGATCCGCGTGCTCTACAGCCTCGAGGAACGCTCGCAGGGACAACTCGAGGAGCACATCCGCCGCGTCATCTGAGCGGCGTCACTCCTCCCAGTGCCCCTTGGCGATGGACGGGCCCAGCCCCTTGGCGGTGGCCTCGTCCCAGGTGCGCGCGTACAGCTCCGTGTGCAGGTCGAGGTAGCCCGGGTAGTGCTTCCGGGCGCGCGTGATCTGCTCGCGGTCCAGCTGGACGACGCCGACCGGATCGGTGGTCTCCAGCAGCACGTGGTCGTCGGGCGACACGGCGAAGGAGCTGCCGCCGATCAGCACGCCCTGCTCGGGCCGCGGCCTGTTCACCGACAGCACGAACACGCTGCTCGTGAGGGAGATCGCGCGGAACACGACGCGCCAGCGCTGGTACGTGGCCAACTCGGTGGAGCGCGGCGCGAGCACGACCTCGCAGCCGAGCGCAGAGAGCAACTGGCTTCCCTGCAGCCGGTTGATGTCCGAGCAGATCTGCACGCCGATCGGCATGCCGAAGCCGTCGATGGGACGCGGGGGCTCGATGCCCGGGTCGTAGTGGTCCTTCTCCCAGAAACCCGGCTCCTGGGGCACGTGCAGTTTGGAGTAGCTCGCGATGTGCCGGCCTTGCACGTCGAACACGAGCGAGGTGTTCCGACGCACGCCCGACTCGTCGCGCACGATGGCGCCGCCCACCAGGCCGATGCCGACCGCGGCGGCCGCCTCCGATTGGGCCCGATGTCGCGGCCCCCCGACCGGCTCGGCGTCGTCGTCGTCCGCCTCGCGCGTCGCGGGCGCCCAGCGGTTGAGCGGGATCTCCGGCAGCACGGCGAGTTCGGCGCCCTGCGCCTTGGCTTCGGACAGCCTCGCGTGCAGCCGATCGTTGCCGTCCGGCTCGAAGAAGACGTCGCTGATGAGCGCGACAGTCAGGCCGTCGGTCGCCATGTGTCCGGGTCTCCGCGTGGTGTGCTGACTCGGCGCGCGTGACCGTTCACGCAGCCATGCAACTCACCGTAGCGCCGGGTGAGGGTCGAGCGCTAGGTCCGCGTGACCGCATCGTCGGTCGTGCGCAGCAACACCAGGGTGATGGTCGCGCTGACCGCGTCGACGATCCCGGCCAGCCACTCGAGCCGCCCCGTGAGCAGGTAGCCGACGACGAGTGCCACCGCGATGAAGTAGCGCCCCCAGCAGGTGGCCAGCAGGACGGCCCTGTTCCGGGTGATGGCGATCGCGAAGTAGATGATCGTGACGTGGGCCATCAGGACCCCCGTCACGAAGCGCATCTCGCTCTCCGCGCCCGGGGAGAGCAGGTAGCTGGTGAAGAACCGCTCCATCGCCGCCAGTCCAGCCAGGCAGGCCCACAGGAAGTGGAACCTGAACGCGTCGGGCCGTTTGTCGGCTGACATGCATCGCTCTCCCGGGATGGAAGGAGTATTGGGGGCGGTGCGGCCGTTGACAAGGCGAACCGGTCGCGAGCGTGGAAGGATCTTTCCCATCGAGTGAACACAGCGCGATGTCCGGCGGCCGATTGCGCGACTTTGCGGCCCGGTCGAGCTTCCGGTCCCTACCGACCCGCACTAGACTGGACCCCGTTGGACGGATGGGGGCATCCCGGAGACGGGAAGCCGTGGGCAGGACGCAATCACTGAAGCTCGAAGACGGCGCCCGCGTCGGCGTGATCGGCGGCGGTCCCTCCGGGTCGTTCTTCAGCTACTTCCTGCTCCAGATGGCGGAGCGTGTCGGGCTGGACGTCCAGCTCGACCTGTTCGAGCCGCGCGACTACTCGTGCGCCGGCCCCCGCGGCTGCAACATGTGCGGCGGAATCGTGTCCGAGTCGCTGATGCAGAACCTCGCGACCGAGGGCATCCAGCTGCCGTCGACCGTCATCCAGCGGCGCATCGACTCGTACTTCCTGCACATGGACGTGGGCAGCGTGCGCATCGAGACGCCCATGCAGGAGATGCGCATCGCGGCCGTGGCCCGCGGATCCGGACCGCGCGGAAGCCCTCACCCGCACGACAGCTTCGACGCCTACCTGCTGGACATGGCGAAGCAGCGCGGCGCGCACCACGTGCAGGAGCGCGTCGCCGAGGTGGAGATCGTGGACCAGCGACCGCGCGTCAAGACGTCGACGGGCCGCGAGGAGGCGTACGACCTGCTGATCTCCGCGGTGGGCGTCAACTCGTCGATGCTGAAGACCCTCGAGTCGCTGGGAACCTACAAGCGCCCCGAGACCACGAAGGCGTACGTGGCGGAGTTCCAGCTCGGCAAGGAACTGATCGAGCGCTACCTGGCCAACTCGATGCACGTCTTCCTGCTGAACCTGCCGCGGCTCGAGTTCGCCTGCATCATCCCCAAGAGCGACTTCGTGACGATCTGCCTGCTGGGCAAGGAGATCGACCGCGAACTGGTCGACGCCTTCCTCTCATCGAACGAGGTCAAGGAGGTGCTGCCTCCGCACTGGAAGATCCCCAAGGACTACTGCCAGTGCTCACCCCGGCTGAACGCCGACACCGCCATCCAGCCGTATGCCGACCGGATGGTGTTCATCGGCGATTGCGGGACGACGCGCTTGTTCAAGGACGGCATTGGCGCCGCGTACCGAACCTCGAAGGCCGCGGCGAAGACGGCCATCTTCAAAGGCATCGCCGCCGACGACTTCAAGCGCGGCTTCTGGCCGACCTGCCGCACGATCCACTCGGACAACCGGCTGGGCAAGGCCGTCTTCTGGTTCACCGAGCAAATCCAGAAGCGGCAGACCGCGCGGCAGGCACTCTGGCGCCTGACGTCGAACGAGCAGAACCGGAAGGGCCACAAGCGCCGCATGAGCATGGTGCTGTGGGACACGTTCACCGGGAGCGCCCCTTACGGAAGCGTCCTGAAGCGAGCGCTGCACCCGTCGGTGGTCGGAGGGCTCACGTGGGAGTTGGCGGCCGCGCTCCGGTCGGGCAGCAAGATCACGCCGAAGGATCGCTTCGGGATGGCGACCGGCTCGACCGGGCTCTCGGCCCGTCGCTTCGCCGCCGGCAAGACGATCTACTCGCAAGGCGATCCGTCGGACTGCATGTACGTCATCGACGGCGGCAGGGTCGACCTCGCGCGCCGTGACGGCGACGAGCTCATGTCCCTGGGCGAACTGGGTCCGGGAGACTTCTTCGGCGAGATGGCCGTGTTCGGCGAGGAGCGCCGCCCGGCGTCCGCGCTGGCGGTCGGCGACTGCACGATCGTGACGCTCGAACACGGCGGCCTGCTACGGCGCATCCACGAGGATCCGCCGATGGCGTTCCGGCTCATGGGGCACATGTCGCACCGCATCGCCGAGCTCGAGGAGGGGTTGATCCGCTCGGCTCGTGACACCGGGACGGACCTTCCGGCCCACGGCGAGTCACACCCCGGGGACGCAACGTCCACGCGGACCGCGAGCATCAATCTGTCCGCGACCTCGCTCGGCCTGATGGGCCACGAGTACACGGCGGGCGAGGTGATCTACCACCAGGGCGATCGGGGCGACTGCATGTTCGTGATCCAGGGCGGTCGCGCCGAAGGCGTCCGCCGCGAAGGCGAGGGCGAGTACGCGCTGGGTGTCCTCGAGGACGGCGACTTCTTCGGCGAGTTGGCGCTCTTCGACCAAGAGGTGCGCACGGCCACGGTGCGCGCGCTGGACGACCTCAGCGTGTTCACGCTGGAGCGGAACAGCCTCCTGAGCCGTGTCCACGAGGACCCGTCGTCGGCGTTCCAGTTGATCGGGAACATGGCCCGGCGCGTCACCACTCTGGAGGCCGCGCTCGTGCGCCTCGCCCACGGGGCGGAGAGCGAATCCGGGACTCCGCGAGCGGACCCCGACCCCGCCTGAAGGCGGCCGAATGACGCAGCGTGTGGCGCACGCGTGGCGTCCGACTGTCAAGCCCCCGTCTCACGCCCTGGCGACCCCCTGCATCGCTCTTCAGATGCTAACTTTCGCATCGGTGATGCCGATACGAGGTGATCGGACACCGACGACCCGACGAAGGAACTCTCCGATGCGGACGCACGAAAACGACAAGGCCCACGGACGCGCGGCCTCGGTGTTGCTGGTCATGGCGGGACTGCTCTCCGCCCCGCTGGTTGCCCAAGACGACACGTTCGAGCTGATGAACGCCATCCCCGATGACATGTTCATCGTCACGGCCAGCCGGCCGAACCCGGACCGCCAGTTCCTCGATGACTACTGGATGGAAGTCTGGAACGCGTTCGAGGCCAGCGGCACGGTCGGCGCCTGCTACGACCTGGCCGTGGGCCTGGCGGACGCCGACGACCGCAAGGAGATCGAGCGCATCAAGGGACGCTTCACCGATCTCATCGGCGCCGTCGAGTGGGCGCACCTCGCATCGAAGGAGACCGCGTTCGGCGAACGCCTGCACAAGCCGATTCCGATCCACGGCGGCACGGCCTTCATCGGCCCGCCGGACATCGTCGTCATGCTGCGCTCCGACGCGGACACCGCACGCAGCGGCTTCGAGGGCAGCGTCGCGATCCTGCGCGAGGTCTTCGCCGAGATCGACAGGCTGGCCGGCACGGAGCTCCAGTTCGAGGAGACGGACCTGCACGGCACCTCGTTCGTGAGCATCAACCTACTGCAGGTCGAGCCGTCGGCGCCGGTGCTGCCGATCGGGATCGGACTGCACGACGACGTGCTCATCCTGACCTTCGGCGACACGATTCGAAGCGACGTTGCAGGCCTGCTGGCGGGCACGGGTGACGCGCGGGCGATCTCCGCCAGCCCCCGCTACCGGGCCGCGTTCGGGTCGCTGCCGCCGGCGGACGACGCCATCGAGTTCTTCGACATGGACAACCTGAAGGGCGCGCTCGAGAACTACGCCGAACTCATGGTCCACGGCATCGGTCGGGACATCGAGGCCTCGGCGAGCGACGACGTGGTCAACGCCTGGCAGGACGACGAGGCCAACACGCTCACCAAGTGGGCCAACGACGCGTACCGCAAGGGCGACCACGAAAAGGCGCTGAAGCTCACCGAAGCGGCTTACGAGGTGAACCCGAAGGACTCGGTCGTGCTCTACAACCTGGCCTGCTTCAACACGCTGGTCGGCCATGAGGACGTGGCGCTCGACTGGTTGCACAAGGCCGTCGCCGGCGGCTTCCACGCGCCGAACAAGATCTCGCACGACCCCGACCTCTCCGCGCTGCACGAGGACCCGCGCTTCGACGAGGCGGTCGAGGCCGCGCGGCTCGAGGCGCGCTCCGTGCCGCAGGGCTGGCTGTCGGCTGTCGAGACGATCGCCGATCGCTGCCTGGCGAGCCTGGACATCATCGAGTACAGCGCAACCGTGCACCGCACGGTGGGATACGCGACGCACAGCGAGTCGATCATGGTCCTGGCGGACGACGCCGAGGACAACGCGTTCTACCCGGTGCTCGCCGCGAGCCGCCCCATCGAGTCGTTCGCGAAGCACTTGCCGAAGGAGACCGTCTCGTACGCGGTCACGGGCGGCACCAGCCTCCAGCCCCTGTACACCTTTCTCGAGGACTCCATCACCGAGACAGGACCGTTGGGCGAGAAGCTCCTCACCGACTGGAACAAGATGCAGCAGTCTTGGGGCGTCGACGTCGAGCATGACGTGCTCGGCCTGCTGAGCGGCCAGTCCGTCCAGGCGACCTTCAAGCTCGGCGCCCACGAGGAGTGGGTCTGGATGGGCGAGGTCGAGGACGAGGAGTTCGCCGCCGAGATGCTCGCCATGGGGCTCGCGGCCGCGCCACAGGTGATCACCGAGCTCTCGAAGGAGAACCCGATGATGGCCATGCTCGGCGTGCGTAGCTGGGAGACGCGGAACGAGGAGCTGGCCGGGTTCCACGAGGTGATGTTCGGCATGTCGCAGCAGAAGACGCTGGCCGGCGTGGACGACGGCTGGCTGGTCTTCGGCTCATCGCCCGAGGCGGTGCTGCTCACGCGGGCCACGGCCGCCGGCGATCACCCCAACGTGCTCGAGAACACCGAGTTGATGGGAGCCGCGCTGGCGCCGGAAGGCCCGGCGATCATGGTGACCTTCACGGATCACGCCGGCGATGCCGCGGAGGCGGGCAACGCGATCCGCTCCATGGCCATGGTCGGCGGGATGATCGGCGGCATGATCCCCGAGCCCGACGCGCAGACCATCATCAGCCGGATCATCGGGATCGTGTCCGGACTGGCTCCGGTCGTGGAAGCGATCGACTTCTACGACACGTCGTCCTCGCACATCACGTTCGACGGCCAGACCTGGCGCACGCGCTCCGTGACCCACTACGCCGACCCCAACGCCCGCTAGGCACCCAAAGCGCGCAGACGACGAGACCCGTCCCGCGTTCGCGCAACCAACGCGTGACGCGCTGTTCCTGTCACGCGGTTCACCGCCCCGCGGTTGAAGCGTAGAGTGGACCATCGACCGGGAAGCCGACCCCGCGGGGCGGCGACCCCGAGCCGTGTCGATGACGGAACGAACGTCCACTGACGGGGGAACAGCCGACGAGCAGCGTCGGCTGGGCGACTTCACGCTGTTGCGACGCCTCGGCAGGGGAAGCCAGGCCGAGGTCTGGGAGGCCAGGCAGGAGTCGTTGGGCCGGCTGGTGGCGATCAAGCTGTTGCACGCGCAACTCACCTCGAGCGAGGAACGCCTGCAGCGCTTCCGGCGCGAGGCCGAAGCCGAGGGACGCCTCCAGCACACGGGCAACGTCTCGGTGTACGCGATCGGCGAGCACGAAGGCTCGCACTTCATCGTGCAGGAACTCGTGCCCGGAGGCCGGACGTTGTCCGATCTGCTGGACGAGACGCGCAGGCTGCCGGATCTGCCGCGCGACTGGTACCGGGACATCGCCGAGTTGTTCGCGCGTGTCGCCGACGCGCTGCACGCGGCGCACGAAGCCGGCGTCGTCCACCGGGACGTCAAGCCCGGCAACATCCTGCTCACGCAGGACGGCCGCCCGAAGGTGGCCGACTTCGGGCTCGCTCTCGTCGAGGACGAGATGGCTCTCTCACAGACCGGCGACCTGATGGGCACCCCCTTCTACATGAGCCCCGAGCAGATCCTCGGCACGCGCGAGGGTGTCGACCATCGCACCGACATCTTCTCAGTGGGCGCGTCGCTGTACGAATCGCTGGCGCTCACGCGGCCGTTCATGGGCGACCGCCGGCAGGTCATGCAGGCCATCCTGCAGCGTGATCCCCCGGATCCTCGCCGCCTGCACCGTCACGTGCCGCGCGACCTCGCGGTGATCTGCCTCAAGGCGATCGAGAAGCATCCCTCCCGCCGGTTCACGGACGCCGCGGAACTCGCCGCCGACCTGCGCCGGTACCTCGCGGAAGAACCGATTCACGCACGCCCGCCCGGCGCGCTGCTGCGCCTGGCGAAGTGGACGCACCGGCACCCGAGGCTGTCGGCCGCGGGCTCGGTGGCCATCGTGGCCTTCGCCGTCGTGTCATGGCAGTTGGTGCAGACGAACCGGGCGCGCGCGAAGACGAGCGAGGCGCTGACCAACGAGAGGCTGGCTGGCGAGGCCAAGGACGCGGCGTTGGCGACGGCGGAGAACGTCGTGACACTGCTCGAAGGCGTCTTCGGCGGCTCCGACCCCATTTCGATGGCGCTCGAGGAGACCGTCCAGCCGCGGGACGTGCTCGATCGGGGCGCCGCCATGGTCGGCGTCCTGGAAGGCGAACACTCCGCGCAATGGCGCCTGATGATGCGCCTCGGCCGCGGCTACCTCGCGCTCGGTCTGCTGGAGCCCGCCGCTGAGCAGATCGACGCGGCGTGGGTCATCGCGCAGGAGAACTTCGAAGCGGACGACTCGCGACGCGCGACGAACCTGCTCGACCTCGCGCGGGTGCGGAGGCAGACCGGAGACTGGGCCGCAGCCGAACCGCTCGCCCTGGACGCCTTGGCCGCCATGTCCGCGATCCACGGCGCCGGCGAGACCGAGACCCTTGCGGTGGTCGGCGAACTCGGACTGATCTACAAGAGCGCCGGCCGGGTCGCCGAGGCGGAGTCGCGGCTGCGCGAGTACCTCGACGGTTGCCAACGACTGTCCCCCGCTGACACACCCGACGCGTACACGCTGATCGCCATGCACAGCCTGGGCACCTTCCTGCTCGAGCAGGGCCGCCTCCACGAATCGGAGGGACTGCTCGTGCCCGCGTTCGAGCACGTCGAGCGCGTCCCGGTGATCCACGCCCTGAAGATGCGGCACTCGGTGGCATGGCTGCACGACCTCAGGGGGCGCGAGTCCGCTCGCCAGTCCGACATCGCGGCCGCGCGCGACCACGACGGCGCAGCGGAGCGGCTCTACCGGGATGCGCTGGAGCGCGAGCGCGCGTTGCTCGGGGAGACGCACGTGGACACCCTCGCCACGCTGAACAACCTGGGAGCCTTCTATCTCGAGCGGCAGCGGGACGGGTTGGCGCGCCCCTTGCTCCAACAGGCGGCGGAACTGCTCGAACTCACCGAAGGCCCGCACGCCAGCAGCACGCGCTTCGCCCGGAGCAACCTGGCCCGTCTCGAGTACAGCGCCAACAACCCGGCGCTCGCGGAGACCATCTGGCGCCGCATCGTCGAGGACGATCGCGAGCACCCGCAACCGGACAGCCGGCCGGTGCTCATCGCGCTGGGCAGCCTGGCCAGCCTGGCTCGCGACGACGGTCGCTTGGAGGAGGCCGAGCAACTGGCGCTCGAACTCGTCCGCCGGACACCGTTCGATGCGCCCGAAGCGCACCGCCGCAGGACGAAGCTCGCCGGCATCCAGAGGCTGCTCGTGGAACGGGCCGAGCCGTCACCCTGAGCCGGCCCGCGGCCGGCAAACTCGCCGGCCTGCCCCGGCCGAACCTGCGCGGATCGGTTCCTACGGACCCGGCAAGCGCCGATCTCGACGGGCGCTCAAGACACTCCCCCTCGCGCGACGACGTAAGCACAGCACCCGTGTTGAACACCGCTGGCTGCGCGAGCAACTCAAGAACCTCCCGACGGCCAGACCGGAGAGCGTCGTGTGCCGTCGCCGTTCACGGCACACGGCTGCCGGACCTGAGCGGCAGGAGCTGCTCCTATGTATTCACTGCTCCCCGCTGCACTCACCTGCATGCTCGCGTTGGGCTCCCCGCTTCACCAGGTACAGGCCGCACCCAGCGACCCGATGCCGCCCGCCCGCGTCCTGGTCGTCGCCGATGCGCTCGACCTGCTGCTCGCCCTGGATGAACCAGGCCCCGGCGTCGTCGCCGTGGATGTGATCGAAATCGACGGCGCGCTCGTCGCGACCATCACGCGCGTCGCGCGTGGACACGGATCACAGGATCTCGTGATGTTCCGGACGACGTACGTCTTCCCGTCAACGATCTACGCGCACGCGGCAGGCTCGAACGGGTTCGAGGCAAGCGAACTCGACTGACGAGTTCGACACGCGCCGCGTGTCCTAGACGAGACACGCGGCGCGCGACTTGACGGGAACGATCAGTTCCCGAAGGTCTCCTTGAGACCGTTGCTCGCCGAGACACCACCGGGCGTCGACGCGTCGGCCGCGAAGACCTGGTGGTACAGCTCGAGCCCGGCCAGCGCCGGGTTCGGAGGCACGGTGAACTGAAGCGTCAGGTCGCCGTCACCCGCGCCGTTGCCCGGGAAGAACAGGCCGAGCGTCAGGAACAGCGCGCCTCCCGGATCGACCAGCAGCGGCGCGCCCTTCAGGTTCAGCACGCCGTTCGTCAGTGGGTCCGTACCGAAGATGAGCAGCGCGGGTGTCCCGCCGACGAAGTCACGGAACTCGAGCGCGATGGTCTGGCCGGCGCACGGCGAGAAGATCGCGTTGAACTTCGGCATGAAGCCGCCTTCACCCGCCAGGCCGGTGCCGTAGGTCTCGTAGCGGCCCGTGCACAGCTCGGCGTCCTCGAACACCGACACGCCGTCCAGCTCGGACAGGTCCGGGTTCTCGTTCACGACCGTGATGTTGCCGAGCGCGTCGATGCGGCTGACGCGACCGTTGCGACCCGAAGTCAGCAGCCCGCCCTTGCGGGACAGCTTCAGGTCGTTGGGATGCGCCATCAGCGAGCTGTCGGGACCCGCGAAGGACTCGCCCGCGCCCGTGTCCAGGTCGAAGCGTGAGATCGTGTGCAGGTCGTAGTTGGCCACGAACAGGTTGCCGGCACCGTCGATCGCGATGCCGCCCGGGGCGCGGATCAGGGACGCGTCGTCCGAGAACAGGGTCGCGTTCCCGGCCGTGTCGATCTTGATGATCGTGTCGTTGCCGAGGTTCGCGACGAACAGGTTCCCGAGGTCGTCATACGCGAGGCCGTCCGGCCAGTTCAGCAGGCCGTTGGCGGTCGTGTTGTCGTACATCAGCGTCTGCGTACCGTCGTAGTCGACCCGGACGATCTTGTGCACTCCCATGTCGGAGACGACCCAGGCGGTGTCATCCGGCGTCGGGATGCAGGTCACCGGCTTGTCGAAGTGGCCGCCGCTGGTGAGCACGCTCCACGTGCCATCCGATTCGACCTTCACCAGGCCGGGGATGCCGCGGTCCGGCACGTACAGGCTGCCGTCGTTGCCGAACCAACCGTAGTGCGGGATGCCGAGCGGCACGGCGAGCGGAGTGGCCACGCCGGTGTCGGCATCGACCTGGTAGACGCCCGGCGCCGTCGTGAACGGGACCGAGACGAAGTAATCGTCGGGATCGAACTGCGCGGTCGCCGCGGTGGAGGTGAGCGCGAGAGCGAGCAGAGCAAGGCAGCAAGCAGACTTCATGGCCGGGCCTCCGGAGGAGCATTTTTCGAGTGTGCCCAGTATGCACCCGCGGACCCGTTTCGTGGGACCCCCTGGACGCTCCTGCCGGACAGACGCCACATGACATCCGACTCCCAATTGCGCAATGGCTCGCGACGATGGAGAAGACGCATATGCAGAGGTTCCGATCGGCCGCGGCCCGACCTCGGTTCCAAGGCCCTCGCTCAATGCTTCGAAACATGCGTTTCCGCGCAAGTTGACAGGTCCATCAAACTCCCTGAGACTCCGAAGAGGTCGCGCTGAGGGCCCATCCGTCCGGATGGGGGAAGCGCTGAGAAGGAGGAAGAAGGAATGATGCTGCGCATCGTCACGTGTGTCCTGGCTCTCGCCATTCCCTTCGCGGTCGGAACCGCGGCACAACTCGATGCCGCCCCACCGCTCGAACTGACGGTCGACGCGACGCTGTCCGGCCGCGTCGAGGCTTCGAACGTGCGCGTCCCGCAGGGCACCACGCTCTGGCTCGCCGGAGATGTCGTGCTGGAGAGCGCGGGCGATGTCCTCATCACGGGTGACGTGCGAACGCTTCCCGGCTTCTCCCGCGACGGCTCGAGCCTGACGCTCGTGTCGAAGTCGCGCATCGAGATCGAGGGCTCGATTGCGGTCGGTCGCGGCCTCGATGGAACGGCGCTCGGCGAAGCTGGCGGACGCGGCGGGGACATCACGCTGCACGCCCCGGTGATCGTCGCCACGAGCGAGATCAGCGCAGGTCACGGCGGCGTCGGCGGCCCGGGCGCGCGCGGCGGCGACGGCGGCAACGCCACCGTGCACGGAGCATTGCTCATGCCCGCGCCGCTGAGCGAAACACACCTGGGAGTCCGCGGTGGCCCCGGGGGTGACGGCGGCGCCGGCCTCCGTGGCACGGCGGGCGGCGACGGCGGTGACGGCGGCAAGGCCGAGGCGTACCACATCGGCGACGCCGGCGAGGACGGCGAGGACGGCGAGGACGGTGTCCTCTTCGGCGAAGACGGTACGGACGGCGGCCCCGGAGGCGACGAAGTCTTCTCCGGTTTCGGCGCCGACGGCGCCAGCGACACCGGCCCCTGCGGGCAGGGCGGTGACGGAGAGGACGGCACGTCGGCCTTCGGCGGCAACGGCGGTAAGGGCGGCGACGGCGGGGACGCGTCGGCAGCCGGTCTTGGCGGCAACGGTGGCAACGGCGGAAAGGGAGGCGAGGCCATTGCGTCGGACGCCGGCGCTGGCGGTGACAGCGGTGACTGCTGCTTCCTGCCCGAGGTCGGCCGCGACGGCGGTGCAGGAGGTGACGGCGGCCTGGCGTTCGGCGGAGACGGCGGCGACGGCGGCGCTGGCGGCGAAGGCACCGGCGGCTTCGGCGGCGACGGAGGAGACGGCGGTGCCGGTGGCGCTGCAGCTGGCGGCGACGGCGGCACGGGCGGGATCGGCGCGGACGGTGATCCGGGCGGCGCGGCAGGAGCAGCCGGAGTGATCGGTTTCGCATTTGAAGGCACCGGCGGCGCAGCCGGCGCGGCCGGAGCCGGCCTCACCCCTGGAACCGCGGGAACCGCCGGCGACGACGGCACCCCCACCGACGGCGCAGCGGGCTTCCCCGGCGCGGGCGGCGGCGACGACTGCCCGGCGGCGGCAATCTGGACCGACGTCGGTTGCGGCAACGGCGGCGTCCTCGTCGGCGCGGGTCCCATGACGGCTGGCAGCGGCAACGTGATCAGCATGGGAGCCGGACTTCCCTTCGGCCCCTCGATCATGATCGTCAGCCCGGTCCTGCTCGGCGCGCCGTTCGCCGGCGGCTGGTTGGTGCCCGATCCAGGCTTTGGGCCGGTCGTCACGCTTCCGGCGCTGTTCTTCGACGGGACCCAGACGATTCCGTTCACGATGCCGACCATGCCGCCTGTGGCTCCCGCCGTCGTGCTGCTGCAGTGGGGCACGGCGCTCGCCCCTGGCGCCTTCGTCATCTCGAACGGCCTGCGCGTGAGGATCCCCTAGAGCCCGAAGGCACGTCTCAAGGCGGCTGCGGCCCGGGTGCGCACCGGGTTGCGGCCGCCGTCGCGCGTCAGGGTGTCGTCGCGGTCACCGCGTTCGACATCGTGAACGGCACCGAGAAGATGTCGTCGTCGATCACGAACTGCATGTAGAGGTCCGTCCCCGGCGGAACGCCCGGCGGGACGACCGTCGACCACGACCACATGCCGCTCTCGTTGCTGCCGAACGACAGCGCGAGCGCGACCGGATTCGCGAAGAACGTGCCGCCGACCACAGGCACCGGCGTCGACGCCGTGGAGAACATCGCAAGCATCCGCCTGTTGCCCCTGGCCTTCACCAACTGCATGTCCACCGTGGCGCCGGCGGCGAGCGGTTCCGACAGCACGCGCAGCGTGGGTGGACCGAACAGCCCGAACGTGCCGCCGCCCAGATCGGTCCAGTCCGCCAGAAGGTCCTGGTAGTCGTACCAGCGCACCTCGGAGGCGGCGCCGGAGAGCACGTCCTGGTCGCCGTCGCCGTCGAGGTCCGCCGTCTCGACCCACTGCGCTTCGTTCGCGCCCATGGAGATGACCTGCACGGGACCGAAGCTGCCGGCGCCGTCGAGGTTCTCGTACCACCCGACCAGGTCGTCCTTGGACGACGCCGAGAGCACGTCCACGTCGTCGTCGCCGTCGAGGTCGGCCGCGTAGACCGCGCGCACCTCGTTGGCCAGCACGCTGATGACCTGCTCGGGACCGAAGTTCCCGAGGCCGTCGGTGTTCTCGTACCACGCGACCTTGTCGTCCCTCACCGAGCCCGAGATCACGTCGAGGTCGCCGTCGCCGTCGAGGTCCGCCGCGAAGGCCGCCTGCGCGTCGTCGGCGTCCGTCGTGATCAGCTGCTCGCGCCCGAAGTTCCCCAGGCCGTCGATGTTCCGGTACCAGGCGACCTTGTCGTCGAGGCGCGACACCGAGATCACGTCCTGGTCGAGATCGCCATCGAGGTCCGCGGCGACGATCGCCCAGGGGCCGTTCGTCTGCGTCTCGATGACCTGCTGCGGACCGAAGCTCCCCAGGCCGTCGGTGTTCTCGTACCACGCGAACACGTCGTCGCCGATGGATGCCGAGAGCACGTCGGTGTCCAGGTCGCCGTCGACGTCCGCCGCGATCACCTGCCACGGGCTGTTGGTCAGCGTGGTGATGACCTGCCGCGGGCCGAAGGTCCCCAACCCGTCGAGGTTCTCGTGCCATGCGACCGTGTCGTCGCCGAAGGCGCCGGTGACCACGTCGAGGTCATCGTCCCCGTCGAGATCCGCGGCACACGCGGAACCCACGCCGTTGCTGGTCGTGGTGATGGTCTGCGCCGGCCCGTAGGTCCCCAGCCCGTCGAGGTTCTCGTGCCAGGCGACCGTGTCGATCGCGAAGGCGGACCACAACACGTCGAGGTCGCCGTCGCCATCCAGGTCCGCCGCGTGCACCTCGGTGACGCCGTCCGCCGCGACGTCCACCGCGACTCCCAGCGTGAACTGGTCTGCCAGCGACTCGCCGGCCAGAGCGCCCGTCACGAGCAGCGCCGCGACGACGTGGCGGATGTTCGCACAGCTCGGGCGCGGTCTCGGTTTGTGCACCACGGGTTCGATCTCCCTCGGTCGCGAAGCGGATCCGAGCGTATCACCGGTCGGGAAACCCGTCAGCGTCGCGCGCACCCGCCTGGCAGAGGGCCGTCACCCTCGCCCGAAACGAGCGCGGCGGGCCCCGGGACGCCCCGTCCCGGAACCCGCCACGTTGCCGTCGACCATGGGGACTACAGGTCGAAGAAGCGCGTGCCCGCCTCGGTTTCCCCCGTGGCGTTGGCGTGGATCTCGCCGGTGGACCAGTCGTAGATCCAGGCCTCGGTGCCGCTCGGCTCCGTCGGCATCTGCGAAACGACCCGCACGTCGTGCGTCCCGGAGATCGGGCTGGTCGGCAGCGTGCCGTCGTTGATGTAGGGGCCGAACGGGAAGTTGGGGCCGAACCCCACCTGACCGTTCTCACTCGTCATGGCCGTGAGCTGGCTCACGAACTGCTCCGAACCTTCGCGGCCCGGAAACTCGTGGTGCTGCGACCGGTACGACTCGATCGCGGTGCGCAGGGTGGACAGATACGAGACGACCGTCTCGGAGACATTCTCGTTCCTGAACGTGGTCGTGGTCATCGGACTCTCCTTCCGGACTGAAGTGTCTGTGAAGCGCCGGCAATCGGAACTGCACGAACGCCTTCATCGACACGCCCGCGAGCACGCCCTGAGCGATTCGGGCGCGCGGAAACCGACATGCAGACATGCACATGCATCGCTGTACGCGATGCCGATCGCGAAGCGCATCCTGCTCGCTCGATCAGGCCCGCGAAGAAAAACACGGGTGCAGCTGCGCCACGACGTCGGCCGTCAGCGCCCTCCCAGGTAGCCGAGCTCGCGCAACATCTCGATCGTCTCGGCATCGAGGAGCAGCAGGTCGGTGCCCGCCGGCCCCCCCGGCAGGTGCGCGTCGAGCAACGTGCCCAGGCGACGCGCCGTGGCGTCGTCCTTGCCGAGCAGGTTCATCACCTCCTCCGGGTCGCTCTCCAGGTCGAAGAGCAGGCTCGCGTCGGGAAAGAGCACGTCGCGGATGAGTTTCGAGTCTCCGAATTGCACGCTGATCTGGACGTCGCCCGACTGCGGCACGCGGTCGTCGGTGATCAGCTCGTGGTCGCGCCACTCGGCGAAGACGGCGACGTCGCGTCTGTCCTCCGATGACACGAGGCTGCGCCCCTCGGCCGTCGGCAAGCCCGGTACGCCCAGCATCTCGAGCACCGTCGGCAGGAGGTCGATCGTCGAGACCGGCCCCGTTCGCCGCTCGGTCCCGTCCAGGTCGCGCGCGTGCACGAGCATCGGGACGTGCAGCACCTCGTCGCGCAGCCCCTCGTGGCCGACCAGGCCGTGCTCCAGCAGGAACTCGCCGTGATCCCCCACCACGGCGATCACCGTGTCGTCGAGCAGGTCGTGCAGTTCGAGCGGCTTCAGCACGCGGCCGATGAAGCGGTCCATCTCGAACGCCTCGGCCCGGTAGCACTGCTCGGCCTCCTCGGACGTGAGGCCGCGGATGCTGTCCTCGGTCACCGGCCCCTCGACGGTCACGCCCAGCGCCTCGCGAATGCCGCGGCCGTTCACGTAGGGCAGGTGTGGGTCGAAGAAGTGCAGCCAGAGGAAGAACGGCTTGTCGCGAGGTCTGCGAAGCAGCCACTGCTCGGCCGTCTCGGCGACGTACCGCCCGGCACCGCCGTTGTCACCGTGGCCCGATTGCTTGACGTGCTGGTACGACTCGAAGCCGCGCGCGAAGCCGTAGCGCTCGGCGAGCGGCCCCGCCGAGACGACCGCCGCCGTCGCGAAGCCCGCGCCGGACAAGTGCTCCGCCAACGTGACGCTGCCCGCGCCGAGGCTGTGGTCGACGCGGTGACCGTTGTAGAGCACGCCGTGCGTCGACGGATGCTGCGAGGTCAGGATGGAGGCGTGCGAGGGACCCGTGAAGGGCGCCGTCGCATAGGCGCGCTCGAACAAGAGCGACCGCTTCGCGAGGCGATCCAGGTTCGGCGTAACCCCCTCCGGCGCGCCATACGCGCCGAGCGCATCCGCGCGCGTCGTGTCCATCGTGATCAGGAGCAGGTTGCGGTCAGGAGCGCGACCGTCACGACCCTCCGTGCACGCCGGCATGAGGATCGACGCGATCAGCGCCAGCACCAGGACCGCGCGGCTCCAGGGTGTCCTCTTGAGGTCGGGTGGTGCCGTCATCCGGGGAGTGATACCGCAGCACGACGCCATGAACCAGCAACGCCCGGTGTCAGCGCGAGGACGAAAGGGCGGCGGCCAGGCCGAGCGGCACGAGGCCGTAGGCCAGGTTCCACGCTTCGGACGGCGCGACGCCGATCCCCTCGGCGCCAAGCGTCGCGATCGCGAGCGCACCGATCAGGCAAGCCACCACCAGGGGCAGTCGATGCGTGCGGCGCGTCACCGTGTCCACGAGGAACAGACCGACGATGAAGACGAAGCCGGCCGCCAGCGACATCAGGCTCGCGAGCTGAAGCAGGTGCGCGACCAGCTCGAACACGAGTTCGCGCGACAGCATGCCGGCGAAGGGCGCAATGAACAGTGTTGCCAGGGCGGGCAGGTACAGCAGCGAGACGGCCCAGCGCGGCAGCGACATGTCGCTCGGGAACACGAGCGCGAGGTGCAGCAGCGCGCCGTCGGAGAGCGCGGTGAACGCGAGGTAGATGAAGAGCACCGACAACTGCAGGTCACCGCTGACGGAGCCGATCGACCCGCCCCAGTGGACTGCTCCGCCGATCGCGTAGAGCAGGAAGATCGTCGTCCACCGATTCCGACGACGTGCCGAGACCCAGACCCCGCAGGCGAGGAAGAGGAGTCCCAACGACCCCATCGGTAATCGAAGGGTCGGAGCGATGGCCACCAACGGGGACGGCTGCACGAAGGCCAACACTCGCCAGAGCAGCCCCAAGCCGGCGCCGCCGATGACCAGGTCACGGTGCTGCCGAACGGTGAGCGGGCTCAAGACGTTCCGCCCTCGGTCGGGATGCCCATGCGATCAGCGTAGGCGGCACACCCATGTCCGGCGACTCCCGAGCGGGTCGGATTTCGGAGAGCGTGTAGGATCGACCGTCTTCACGGCCGGATCGATGCACGGAGACACGATGCCGACACACGCCCGAACCCTGACCGTGCTGCTCGCGGCGCTTTCGTTCGTCGTACCGGCGTCCGCGCACGACGGGTTGCACGAGGCCATCGCCTCGTTCGACGCGCGCATCGAGCGCGCGCCCGACGACGTCGGGCTGCTGCTCGCGCGCGGCGACCTGCACCGCCGGCACCAGGCCTGGGGCGCGGCCTTCGAGGATGCACTGCGCGTCCGACAACTCTCTCCGGACGACGACGCCTGCCTGCTGCTGCGCGCCATGCTGCACGCCGACCTCGATTGGGCCGAGACGGCGCTCCCGCTGCTCGACGCCTATCTCGCACGTCAGGCCGACGACTTGGATGCGCGCTGGTTGCGCGGCGAGGTGCGCTCGCGGCTCGGCGACATCGATGGCGCGCTGCTCGACTGGGATACCGTGATCGCCGCGCGCGAGAGGCCGTCGCCGGACGAGTACGTGGCCCGCGCCGACCTGCTCGCGACGATCGGCTCCGAATCGCTCGCTCTAGCCCTCTCCGGGTTGGACGAGGGCATCGCGCGCCTCGGCGCCCCTGCCGCCCTTCAGTTGCGGGCGATCGACCTGGAGGTCGAGCGCGGCGAGACGGACGCAGCCCTCGCGCGCCTCACGACGTTGGAGGCGCGCTCGGAACGACGCGAACGCTGGCTCGCGCAACGCGGCGACATCCTCATGCGCAGCGGACGGACGCGCGAGGCGCTCGTCGCGTTCCGTGACGCCGCGGCCGCGATCGACGCGCTGGCCGCACGACACAGGAAGACGCAGGCCGTACGGGACCTGGCCGACCACGTGGCACGCCGACTGGCGGAACTGGAGGCATGATGCGAACGACAGTGTGGATCGTCGCTACGTTGCTGTGCGCGCCCATGGCGCTGGCGCAGGACGAACTCGTCGCGCGGACCGCCGTCTGGACCTACCTCGACGACGGCAGCGACCAGGGCACGACCTGGAAGGACCCGGGCTTCGACGACGACCTGTGGGACTTCGGCCCCGCGGAGCTCGGGTACGGCGACGGCGACGAGGCCACCGAGGTCGACTACGGCCCGGACCCGGAAAACAAGTTCGTCACCACGTACTTCCGTCACGAGTTCGAGGTCCTGGACGCGTCGGCCTACAGCAACATGGTGATGAAGCTGCTGCAGGACGACAGCGCCGTCGTCTACCTGAACGGCACCGAAATCAAGCGCTGGAACCTGCCGCAGACGGGGACGATCACCTTCACCACGTTCGCGAACTCGTCCATGGCCAGCGCCGGCGAGCGCACCTGGATCCCCTTCACGGTCGATCCGGCGGAGCTCGTCACCGGCACGAACACGATCGCCGCCGAGGTCCACCAGCGGGACGGCGACAGCTCGGACATCAGCTTCGGCCTGGAGTTGCTCGCGGGAACCGAGCCCTTCGTGACGCGCGGCCCCTACCTGCAGCTCGCCACGCCGACGTCGATGGTCGTGCGCTGGCGCACCGAGGTCCCCACCGACAGCCGCGTGCGCTACGGCACCCTGCAAGGCAGCCTGGGATCGAACCAGGACGACCTGACCGCGACGAACGAGCACGAGGTGTTCCTCGCCGGCCTGTCGCCCGACACGACGTACCACTACTCGGTCGGCACGACGACGATCGAGCTGGTGGGCGACGACGGCGCACACCAGTTCACCACCCCGCCGACCGCGGGCACGGCGCAGGCCACGCGCATCTGGGTGCTGGGCGACTCCGGCATGGCCAACGTCAACAGCCGCGCCGTGCGCGACGCCTACCTCGCGTTCACCGGCGCCACGCCGACCGACGCGGTCCTCATGCTGGGCGACAACGCCTACCCCGACGGCAAGGACTTCGAGTACCAGGGCGCGGTCTTCGACACCTATCCGACCGTGCTGCGACAAAGCCCCTTCTGGCTCGCGCGCGGCAACCACGACAAGAACCTCAACCTGTTCCAGGTCCAGTTCACGCTGCCCAAGGCCGGCGAGGCGGGCGGGCTCGGCTCGGGCTCGGAGTCGTACTACTCCTTCGACCACGCCAACGTGCACTTCGTCTGCCTCGACAGCTTCGGATCGAACCGGGCGGTCGGCGCACCCATGTACAACTGGGCGCAGGCCGACCTCGGCTCCACCTCGCAGGAGTGGATCGTCGCGTTCTGGCACCACCCGCCCTACTCGAAGGGCAGCCACGACTCGGACACCGAGACCGAGCTGATGGAGATGCGGGCGAACTTCCTGCCGCTGCTCGAGAGCTTCGGCGTGGACCTCGTGCTCAGCGGGCACAGCCATGCCTACGAGCGCACCTACCTGCTGGACGGGCACGACGGCCTCTCGACCACGCTGACCGAGGAGCACAAGCTCGCGCCAGGCGACGGTCGGCTCGACGGCGACGGCGCCTACGCCAAGGGCGCGGTCGCGAACGACGGCGCGGTCTACGCGGTGGCGGGCAGCTCAGGGAAGCTCACGACGGCCGACCTCGACCACCCGGCCATGTTCCATTCGGTGCTGGTGCTCGGCTCGGTGGTGCTCGACGTCGACGACAAGCAGCTCGACGTGCAGTTTCTCACCGACGCGGGCGTCGTGGAGGACCACTTCACGATCGTGCACGGCCCCTGGTCGAGCCGCGGCCACGGCCTGCTCGGGACGAACGGCGTTCCCAGCCTGACGGGCACGGGCACGCTGGCGCCCTTCTCGCCGCTGACCGTGACGCTGAACGGCGCGCTCGAGAACGCCGCGGCCACGCTGATCGTCGGCTTCTCGGAGATCGAGGCCAACTTCAAGGGCGGCGTGATGGTCCCAGCCGTGGACGTACTCATCGGCGGGTTCAACACCGGACCCTCGGGCGCCATCGCCTTGCCGGCGACGTTCCCGGGAAACGTGCCGTCGGACTTCACCTTCACCCTGCAGTATTGGATCGTGGACCCCAGCGGCCCGTTTGGGCTCAGCGCATCGAACGGCCTTTCGGGAACCACGCCCTGACCCGCATTCCCTTCCGGCGACGGCGACGCCACGGATGAAGCCCCTCGTCCTGCTGTTGTTCTTCCTCTCGGGGGCGTGCGGCCTCGTCTACGAGGTCGTCTGGACGCGGCTGCTCACGCACGTGTTCGGAACGACCGCGCTCGCGGTCGGCACGGTGCTGGCGGCGTTCATGTCGGGCCTCGCGGTCGGCGCCTGGTTGCTAGGGCGCATGGCCGACAAGAGCCCCAACCCGCTGCGCTTGTACGCGCGGCTCGAGATCGGCCTGGGCCTGGCCGCACTGCTGGCGCACCTGCTGCTCCAGAACATCGATCCGGTCTACGTCGGCCTGTACGAGTGGTTCGGACGCTCCGACGCGATGCTCGGCGTGGCGCGCTTCGCGCTGGCCTTCGTGCTCGTCATGGCGCCGACGATCCTGATGGGTGCGACGCTGCCGGTGCTCGCGCGCTTCGTGGTGCGGCACCGGGACGCAGTCGGCGCGGGGCTCAGCACCCTCTACTCGATCAACACGATCGGCGCGGTCGCGGGCACGCTGCTGACCGGCTTCTTCCTGATCGAAGCGGCCGGGCTGAACGGCTCGATCGTCGTCGCCGTGCTCGGCAACGTGGGCATCGGTGCGATCGCCTGGGTGGTCGGCGGACGCGCGGGCGCCCTGCCGGTCACCGCTCCGGACGATGACGCGCCGGCGAGAGAGGCCGACACGAGCGAGGTCTCCCCGCGCGGATACCGCTGGCTGCTGATCGGCCTCGCCCTCTCGGGCCTCACCTCCTTCGCCTACGAGATCTACTGGACGCGCTCGCTCGTCTTCCTCGTGGGCAACTCCACCTACGCCGTCACCACCATGCTGGCCACGTTCCTCGGCGGCATCGCGCTGGGCGGGTTCCTGGCGCGCTTCCTCGTCGACCGCGTGCGCGCGCGCGTGGCTCTGTTCGGGTGGGTGCAGGTCCTGATCGGCGTCACCGCCGCGATCGCCCTGCCGCTGCTGTTCGGACTCGTCGAGCCCGAGGAGATCCGCGTGCGCATGGGGCTGGCGACACACGACGCGAGCCGCCTGATCATGACGCGCTTCGGCCTGTCTGTGGCGGTCATGCTGCTCCCCGCCACGCTGATCGGGACGACCTTCCCGCTCGTCGCGCGCATCGGGGTCACCGACCTGCGCCGCACGGGAACGTCCGTCGGTGCGACGTACGCGGCGAACACCGTCGGCAACGTGCTCGGTGCGCTGTTGCCGGGGCTCGTCCTGCTGCACTGGCTCGGCATCCAGCGCGGACTCCTCGTCATGGCCGGGCTCAATGCGTTGGTCGGTTTCGTCGCACTCGCCGCGCGCATGCGGCACGGACGGTCGCTGCGCTGGGCGGTCCCCGTGGGCCTCGCCGCGAGCCTGGCCGCGTTCGCGCTCGTGCCTGTGGGCTTCCGCTTCCCAGCGGAGGGGCAGACCGAGTGGCACCGTGAGCTGTTCTATCGCGAGGGTCCGTCCGCGACGACGACCGTGCTCTTCGACCCGGAGACGGGCGCGCGCTTCATGGCGGTGGACGGCGTCGAGATCGGCGGAAACGGGATCACCGAGTACAAGCAACAACTGCTCGCGCACGTGCCAAAGCTCCTGTCGGACGACGTGTCGCTCGAGCTCTCGATCGGGCTGGGCTCGGGGATGCTGGCCGGGGAGAGCCTGCGCCACGCGCGCGTCGAGCGCATCGTCTGCGTGGAGATCGAGCCGAGCGTCGTCGCGGGTGCGCGGCTCTTCCCCGACGAGAACCGCGGCGTCTTCGACGATCCGCGCGTCGACCTCGTCGTCGATGACGTGGCCACCCACCTGCTCACCACGCCTGACCGCTATGCCGTCGTGTCCGCCGACGAGAAGACCGCGCAGGACTACGCCTCCAACGGGTTCTCGTACTCGCGCGAGTATTACGAGCTCCTGCGTAGCCGCCTGGCGCCGGGCGGGCTGGTCATCCAGTGGGTCCCGACCACGCTGCCCGCCAGTCAGTACGCCATGGTGTTGCGAACGTTCAGCGCGAGCTTCCCTCACACGCTGCTGTTCTACGGACACCCGGCGCTGCAGGACGGCGCGGTCAACACGCTACTGGTCGGCTCGAGCGAGGACCTCGACCTGCGCCTGGACGACATGCGGCGCCGCTGGAATGCCGCGCCGGAGTCGTTCGCCGGCCTGGCCCCGTACGGGCTGACCGCGCCCGAGGACCTGCTGGCGCAGTTTGTCGCGGACGGGCCGGCGATCCGCGCTGCTGTCGCGCGCGCACCGGAGAACACGCTCGACCGGCCGCGATACGAGTTCTACTCGTTCGCCGACTACTCCGTGCCGCGTATCGAACGGCTCGCGGCCAACCATCGGCTGCTCATGTCCCTGCGGCGTGACGCGGCGCAGGCGTTCCTCGCGCACGTCGCAGACCAGCCGACCGACGTCGAGCGCCTCGGGCAGGCCTTCGCCGCCGAGTCGGAGTTCCTCGGGGGCATCGGCATGAGCCTAGCGGGCGAGGCGCTTCAGACGGTGCTCGCACGCTTCGAGGCCGCGCTCGGCATGGCCCCGTGGGCCCGGAGCCTGCGCGCGCGCATCTCCTTCCAGTACTGGCAGGCTGGGACCGCGCACGTTTCGATGGGCGACCACCGCCGAGCCGCCGAACTCATGCAGCGCGCCCTCACGCTGCACGGCGCGAGCCCGATCGCGCACGTCATCCACAGCACGATCCTGACCGTGCTGGGCGAGACCGAGCGCGCGATCGAGCAGGCGACGATCGCCGTCGACCTCGACCCCGACTTGGTCGCCGCGCGCCGCATGCTGGCCGACGTGCTGCTGCTCGCCGGACGCACAAGCGACGCCGCGGGACAATTGCGCGCCCTGCTCGCGATCGAACCCGACGATGTTGCCGCCAAGGAGATGTTCGACCGGCTCTGACCGACCGGGTCGGACGGACCCTCCGTGCCGCCCGACGCCCGGAACCGGCGAGCACGCCGTCCCCGTTCTCGCGGGCGCCCGCACGCTCGCCGCTGGCACGAGCTTTGCACCGCATCCTCACGAGAGTCTCGCATCGCGCGCGCGGGCACGGCGTTCACGCCGTGAGGCGAGGTCCGACAGGGTGAAAGATCCTGCCGGCTTGGCGAAGGCGGAGGAGCAACGATGCGCGCGACGAGTTGCAGTGTGGTCCGGTTCTGGCTGACGGCCGGCCTCGTGCTGGTGGCCCTGGCCCTGGCGGGCCCGGCGGTTTCGGCCCAGTGCTGGGAAGAGAAGATCCCCTGGACCTCGGAGGCGGACGCCGAGTACGGGGCGGCGGTGGCGGCTGGCCAGGACGTGGTCGTCGTGGGCGCGCCGAAGCACACCCAGCCCGGCCTGGGACAGGCGGGCGCCGTGTACGTCTCGCGACGCGTCGGGAGCAGTTGGTCCACGACGAGCCTGCCGCTGCCCACCGGGCTGGCAACAGGCGATCGCTTCGGGCACGCCGTGGCGATCAACGAGGCGGGCACCGTGATCGCGGTGGGCGCACCGTTCAACGACACGCTCGCCTTCGACGGCGGCCTGCTGATGATCTACGAGTGGGACGCCCCCACCCAGTCCTGGAAGGTGGCCGCCGAGTGGCCGGGGGTCTTCGTGTCGGGGCTCTACGGCGCGGCCGTCGACGCGCACAGCGACCTGATCGTCGTTGGAGAACCCGCGGGCGCGTTCGGCAACGGCGCAGTGAACATCTACCGCCGCACCGGGCCGCTGACCTGGGTGAGTGACGGCTTCTTCTCCGGCTTCAACTTCCTCGACGGCTTCGGCTGGGCGGTCGCGCTCACGTTCAGCAGGCTCGCGATCGGGTCGCCGTTCGAGGACTCCGGTGCCAATGATGCCGGCGTCATCCGCTTCTACGAGCACGACGGAAACGGCTGGGTGCTGCGTGACGGCTACCTCAGTTCGGGCGCGGAGGCGCACTTCGGCGCCAGCGTCGACATGGACGGTGATCACGCCGTCGTCGGGGAGCCAGAGGCCGACATCGGTGGAGCGACCGACGCGGGCGCCGTGCACTTCTTCCGTTGGGTCGGCTCGACCGTCACCCAGACCGGCGCCATCGCGACCGGGGGCACCGGCCAGCGCATGGGATTCGCCGTGGCGATCCACGGATTCACCGCCGCGGTGGGCGTGCCCTGGTCTCCCGGCGCGTTCGGCAAGCCGCTCGGGGACGGCGCCGGGCTGGCCCAGGTCTACCACTGGGACGGCACGGACTGGGCCGCGCCGTCGCTCGAGCTCGTGACCGCCAAGGACGTGACGGACTTCGACCACTACGGCAGCGCCCTGGCGCTGTACGACCGGTGGATCGCGGTCGGCGCGCCGTTCTCGGATGACCTCGGCGCCGACTCGGGGGTCGTGTACGTGCGCGACATGAACATCGGCGGCACCTACGCCGACCTGGGATTCGGCCTGTCCGGCACGGGGGCCCTCGTGCCTCGACTGTCCGGCACGGGCGCGTTGTGCGGCAACACGACGGTGACGCTGAGCCTCGAGGACGCGCTCCCGAACTCGGTCGCTTTCCTGGTACTCGGCATCACCACGCTCTACGTGCCGTTCAAGGGCGGCACGATGGTGCCGGACAACACGCTGATCATGGGCGGCTACGGCACGGGCACGCCGGGGGCCATCCACTTGACCGGCTTCTGGCCCCCCATCGCCCCCGCGCTGACGCTCTACGCGCAGTACTGGGTCTTCGATCCAGCTGGCCCCGTGGGTTGGTCGGCCAGCAACGGACTGCTGTTCGCATCCTCGGGCGGATAGGCGCCGTGCGACGCCCCAACGACTCGCTTACGGAGTGGTTCCGCTGAGCGCATCGCTCGCCGCGAAGCCCTGCGGGCCGGCGGCGTCCGCGATCCAGTGCTGGAAGTACATCGAGAAGCCGGGCGGGATCCCGGCGGGCCAGGTGCCGTTCAGGGTGAGTTCGCCCGACGAGTCCGTGGCCAGGCCGAAGATCAACACGTCCGGGTGCGGGACCATCACGCCGCCCTTGAACGGGGCGGACAACTCGGACAAGCCGATCACGAGTGTCGTCGTCGCGCTCTCCAGCGCGTTCGTCAACGCGAGCGACACGGAATCGCCGACGAGCAGCGTGCCCTCGCCCACCAGTTGCGGGATGCCGTGCGTCCCGGAGAGGCCGTTGCCCAGGTTCGCGAACGGACTGCCGCCCTGGATGTCGATGTCGGACGTCGAGATGAACACCTCGCCCACCGGGTCGTCGCGATGCCAGGCGACCCACAGCACGTGGTGCCCGCTGCGGTCGGACGGGATCTGCAGCTCGAACGTGTAGTGCCCGGCGTCGAGCGTCACGACCGGCCGCCCGAGGAACTCCATCTGCGCCCACGTGAGCGGGGTGTCCGCATCCCAGTCGGGCGTCGTCATCCAGACGTCCCACACGCTCGGGTCGTGCGGCGCGGTTGCCAGGAAGTCGATCGTGACCGTGTCGCCCGCGGTGAGCGTTGTCGTCGGCCAGTCGGAGCTCGCCTGATCGAGGCCCGCGTAGGTCCACGAGTAGTCCGGCGAGAACGGGTCGGTCCGGCCCGCGCTGGCGAGTTGCCCGTCGGGGATCCAGGGCGAATAGTCGAAGCCCGGCGGGAGCCCGGCCTGCACGGCCTGCGGGATGTTCCGCGACACCTCGTTCCAGGTGTAGTACGCCAGCGTGCCGTCCATCGCGACGGCGTTGGCCGCCAGCGGGAAGTCCGGGTTCTCCGGGTTGCTCTGGTAGACGCGGTGCACGCGGCTCTGCGGTGAGACCACCGTGCCGTGCGCGAGTGCGTCGCACGCAATGAAGGTCAGCAGCAGCGCGACCGCCCGCCCAAAGGAAGCGTTGGAACCGTGACGACGGAGCGGATTGCGCATGGGACCTCCCGAACAGCGAAACTCGGCACGATGTTAGCAGAGGTCCTGCGGGCCGTCCGTCAGCCGTCGTCCGTGGCCGTCTCCCCCGCCGTGTCGTACGTCTCGACGAGGCGGTCGATCAGGCCTTCGGTGACGCGGCCGCCCCGTGAGTTGGCCATCAGGTCGTTGCGCAAGCCGGTCCACTCGACGAAGACCACGCCGAACGCGTCGTCGGGGTCGCCGTCGAAGCCGCGCACGTAACCGTCGTCGAACCCGAGCAGGTGTCCGAACTCGTGCGCGAGCGTGCGGGGCGTGATTGGCGCGGGACCGAGCAGCAGGCTGCGTCCCTTCCATGCGTGCGTGCTCGCCGCCCCGGTCGTCATGACCAGCCCGTCGGGCGGGAATCGCGCCACGTGGTCGTCGAGGACGATGGCGTCGCCCTTCTCCGGGGCGTCCTCCGGGTAGAGGTCGTCCACAGCGTGAACCTCGAAGTCGACACGCAGGGTGAAGCGTCGGCTGAGCGATGCCTCCGCCTTGTTCCACGCCTCATCGATCGCCGTGAGAAACACCTCCCGGAACTCCGCATCGTCCACGTCGGTGTGAACCGTCACGGGAAGGACGAGGGAGCCGTCGCCGGCGTGTTCGATCGCCAGGCCCTTCGCGACGTCGATGCGGGAGGTGCCCTCGCGGACCTGTTCGCGCAGCGCGGCGATCCGGTCGGGATCGCCGTCCGAAGCCGAGAGCTCCGTCATCTCGCGCACGGCGGCCACGATTTCGTTGCGGTCCACGTAGAACGCCTCGCTCGTCAAGACCTGCGCCTGCCAGTGCTCGTGATAGGACAGATGGTCCACCAGGTTGGTGAGGTCCTTGCTCAGGCGCTCGTAGTCCTGGACAGCCGACTCGAGGTTGGCTTCCTGTCGGCGCGCGGTGCGATCCGCGAGGATGCGGCCGTCGCGGAACGCGCTGACGAAGTTCACCGAGATGCCCCTGAGCGCGTAGCTGCGTTCGCGCGGTGTCTGGGTGGTGAACGGGCCGTCGTCGCGTCGCTCGGGCAGCACGCCCCACCCGGGCGGCCGATCCGTCGGCGGCGGACCCTCCAGACGCGGGACGAGCGTGGGGTCCTCCTCCTCGGCACGCGCCAGCAGGGCGGTGCGCGAGGACTCAAGGTCGTCCGCGAGCACCTCGGCCTGGCCCCTCAACCACAGGCAGACCACATCCCATGACTCCGGAACGGCGACGGGCCGCTCGGGCTCAGGCGCGGTGGCCCGGCAGCCGGGCAGCGCGCTCGCGAACGCCGCCGCGAGAACCGCTGCGCGGACGGAAGCGGTCACGTCGAGCGCCTACTTGCCTTGCGTGCGATGGCTCTGCGAGCTGGACGCACCGGAGGGCTTGCTGCTCACCCGCTTCGAGCCGCCCTTGGGGCCGAGCGAATCGCGAGAAGGCGAGTTCTTCTCGTGTTCCTTGTCGGTCTTCTTGAGCTCGGCGTGCTTGGCCCGGGCGCGGCGTGCCTTCTCCTTGCGCTCCTTGGCCTTCTTCTCTTTCTTGGCTTTCTGTTTCGCGTTCGTCATGGCGCTCCAATTCTACCACCCTAGGCCGGCAGTGGGATCGCTACGTTGGGCGGCCGCCCGGAGGCAGCCCATGTCCAAGCCATCGCTGGCCGCACTCGTCGCCCTGCTCGCCTGCCTCGTCGGCGCGCCCACCGCTGCGGCGCAGACGGCCCGCTACCGGCTGACGGTCCAGAACACCTGGAGCGAGACCACACACCCAGGCGCGTTCCCGAGCGGTGCACACTTCTCCTGGATGGGCGGCGGGACGCACGACGCGTCGGTGTCCTTCTGGGCGGAGGGCGTCCTGGCGAGCCCCGGAGTGAAGGAGATGGCCGAGACGGGCGCGACGAACATCCTGCTATCCGAGGTCGGCGATGCCATCGCGCTGGGCAGCGCCTGGTCCGGGCTGAGTTGGCCCTACTGGTTCTGCCCGGTCGACACGGTCAGCGGACAGTGCGGACCGCTCGTTGTGGAATTCGACATCGCCGCGAGCCACCCCCGGGTCACGCTGACCACGATGCTCGGGCCGAGCCCGGATTGGTTCGTGGGCGTCTCGGGGCTGCCCCTGCACGACGGGATCGCCTGGGCGGACGAGATCGTCGTGGACCTGCTCCCGTACGACGGCGGCACGCGCGACGCGAACCAGTGGCAGCTCTTCGGGCCGTTGACGACGCCGCCCGAGCCGGTCTCGTCGATCACGGCAGAGTCCGGGCAACTCGTCGGTCCGGACTCGCTCGGCAGCTTTACCTTCACGCGCATCGGCCAGATCGTCGATCTCGGCCAGGCACTGGCGGGTGACTTCGCGCCCGCGTTGATCGCGGTGGGCACGCTACTCCCGGGCGACCCGGTGACGCTCACGACCGAAGACCTGCCGCCGGCCAGTACGGCATGGCTCTTTCTCGGCACGTCCGAATTGAATCAGCCGATGAAGGGCGGTGTTCTCGTCCCCGACCCCATCCTCACCTTCGTCCTGCCCACGGGCGCCGGCACGCTGGTGCTGCTCGGCACGCTGCCGGCGGTGGTCCCGTCCGGCGCCGAGTTCTTCGCACAGACCTGGGCCCCGGACGCCGGCGCCCCGTCGGGCGCTTGCGCCAGCAACGCACTGCAGATGGTCGTTCCGTAGCAACCGTCGGCGGACGACTCCGAGCTCGGAGTACGCGCCCCTTGCCTACTTGAGCTCACCCGTGAACGGCTCGAACAGCGCCTCGCCCCGGAATGGCGGCCGCTCGCAGATGTCCGCCTTGCCATTCTCGTTCCAGTCCGGCAGGGAGTACGGTCCGGTGAACAGCGTCTCCAGGATCTTGACGTCGTCGCAGTCGACGTCGCCGTCGCCGTCGAGATCCGGGTCTGTGCAGGAGTACCCGAGAATCACATCCGGACCACTGAAGCACTTCTCCAGCACCCTGAAGTCATCAAGATCGACATCTCCATCATAGTCCAGATCGCCGGGACCGATGACGCTGTCACAGATCTGGAAGTGGTTGATCGCCAGTTCCTTCGTCGGGTCGTCGGAGTAGATGACCAGGCGGTCGAAGGGCTCACCGGGATCGATGCGGATCACACCCTCCGCGACCTCCCTCCCCGGAATCACGATCGTCTGAACCTGCTGCGTGTCGATCAGGTTTCCGCCCGAGTACACCTCGACGGTCGCGGTCGTCGGCATGTCGTGATTGACCGCAACGGGCAAGTGCCGCACCTCACGCGCAGGCGACGAGAAGTCGACTTGAAGCAACGAGCCTGCCGATCCGACCGGTTGCATCAACGAGTAGCCGAGAGACGTGATGAACGGGTTCTGGCCGATTCCGAAGCTCCCGGGCGTGTCGCTCGAGAACATGACGGTCCGTGATCCAGCAATGATCGGCAGGGGCGTCATCGCCCCCTGGAGATCAGGATCGATCTCGACGTCGGCACACTGGCTGACCGTGAGAGCCGAGCTACCTGGTCCCTGGTCGGAGGGACTGAACACCAGCGCGCCGTGGTCGTTGTAGACGAGCGACCCGAGGCTGGCCGTCTGCAATGTGTTCAGCAGGGGCAGGTGTAGCTGGCAAAGCGGGTCAGGTAGCCCGAACAGCGGGTCGTAAACTCCGATCTGCAGTGCCGCATACCCGCCGAGCATGTTGATGAACTCGATGAACTGGCAGCAGGGACTGGAAGCGGCCCCGAGAGACGTGCCGTACCCCGTGGACAGCGTTTCGTGCTGCCGGTCGGCCACGAGTTCCGTGTCTCCGGTGGCCGGGTACTGGTTGCAACTGACCAGGATGACCTTCTCGGATCTCAGGATGTCGGCCCCACCGCCGAGCGGGGTCGCACCACTCGACTTGAGTTGGGCCTCCCAGTCCGCCGGGTTCAGCGGGAAGCTCCAGTGCGCGATCCCGAACCTCCACTCTTGCGTATCGGGATAGAGGCGCTTTCCCAGTCCGTACTCCGGACCGAGTTCATATCCCCACCTCCAATGGAGGTGGACGGCGCCCTGGAACGCTCCTGGAGCCTCCACGATGGGAGTGGATCTCCAGTTGATGAAGTTATGCTCCTTGTGGAGATGGATGTTGTCGAAGTTGCTCCCGGCCCCGGGAAACCCGGCGCTCGCCCCGGCCAACTCGCCCTCCACAGGTGCAACCGTGGTGCCGATTTGCGGGACCGAGTCGAACACGAAGAAGTTGCACCAGAGCGGAACCGGCTGTCGGAAGACACACGAGATCGGCGCTGAGATCCACCAGAGGTAATTGTCCCTGTCCTTGAACGCACCGGCGATGTACTCATCGGTGCCCTGCATGGACGGCGTGGAATCCTGCGGAGCGAATGCCAACCGGTGATCGACCGCCAGCTCCGTGATGGACGGGCCCGCTCCATCCGGAAACGAGAGCGAGAACGACGTTCTCGGATACACCTGTCCCGCCTGAAGACAGTGACTGGGCTCGAAGTCGTCGTGCACCTCTGAGAATGCGAAACTCTGCCTCGCGACGATCGCCGGCTTGGGGTCGTTCCCGCCCGTGTGGTCGGAGTGGTCCAGGTTGATGCGATACACGGCCGTCACGATCCACTCGCACAGAACCTCTCCGTGATCGTAGTCCTCGTGATGGGGAAACTCGGCGGGCACATCGGGATGCACGTACACGGCAATCAGGTCCTGCTGGCGGAAGTCGAACGAATCCGGCACGCCGTCAACGATGGCCCTGATCTTCGGCATGCTGAGCCGGCGGGCCGAGTATTCCTGCACGATCGGCGGGCCGCCGGGGAGCCTCACGGTGACATCCGAGATCTGGAGGCCCGGTGCATGGCCGGTCGGAGTTCCCATCTGGACTTCCCAATTGAAGATCCAAACGTCCTGGGCTTCGTCCTGGAAGACGGCCGTCGAGATGAACCCTGGCACGGGAAAATCGGCAACCGGGAACGTGAACGTGCCATTGACCGGCTCGCCCGGCACGTGGCTCACGGCTGACCAGTCACAGTAGATCGCCTCCGGATTCGAGTACTCCGCATCCGTGGCGTGCACGATCGTCAGCGTGCCGGTGTTCAACGTGAGCAGGACGGTGTCGTCGATCCAGCCATAGGGGTAGTGTTTGGTCTGGCCGTGCGTGATCGATCGAACTGTTGCGAGCGAATTGACGAGGAGCCCGGTTGCGTTGATCTCATCGCGCAGATCGGGGAGGAGATCTTCGAGCAGGACCGTCAAGCTGATCCGTTGCGCTGGATCGGTTGCGCGACGCAAGAGCCCGTACAGGATCTGCTGCGCGACGGCACCACCCTGGGGCGCAACGGCCTCGAACGATGCCGGGCCGACTTCGAACAGCACTTCCTCATACCAGAGGCTCAGGCCGTTGGCGACGGCCTGCGCCCCTTCCAAGACGTCGTTCGTGTAGACGAGGTCGTCGGGGAACACCTCACTCCCGAGGTTCGTGGTGGCAAGGATCGCGACAGGAACATCACCAAGCGACAAGTCCGGCCAGTTCCGGTCATAGGCGGGCGGCCGGTAGTAGACGCGGTTCCCGTATGCGGTGAAGTGCTGCACGCCGACGGCGGTCTCTCCCAACGAGAGCACCCCATCATCGTTGTCGTCCACGAAGCAGGACAACGCAGAGATGGTCGTGCCGGCGATGTCGATCCCGGCGCGGACTCCACCCTCCGGGGGCGTGGGAATGCTGAAGACGTCAAAAGCGTAGGCCGAGCCGGAGAGCAGCCCCGAATCACCGTCGAATGGCGCACCGACGACGGCAAGGTCGCTCGACATGGAGACCGCAGAGCCGAAGGAGTCGTTGGCCGCCTCGTCGCTCGCGACCAGCTTCGCCAGCTCGATCCAACTCGTTCCGTCGCGTTCGAACTCGTAGGCCGAGCCTGAATTCAGTCCGGCATCGTCATCGCTCGGAGCGCCTGCGAGGACCGTGCCACCAGTGATGTAGACGGACAGGCCGAGTTGGTCGCCGATCACCGAGTCGCTGCCCTGGAGCTTAGCCTGCTGACTCCAAGTCGTTCCGTCGCGCACGAGGACATAGGCAGCTCCCGCAGTAGACGAAAACCCGACCGTGCCGGGCGCTCCGACCACCGCAGTGTCGTCAACGACACAGACCGACTGCCCGAACAGTCGGTTCGCTGCGCGGTCGCCGGCCAGTAACTTGGCCTGTTGATTCCAGATCGTCGCCCTGCGCACGAAGACGTACGCCGAACCCGTCGCCGACCCCGCATCGTCGTTCTGGGGAGCGCCGACGACGATCGTCTGCCCCGCGATCGAGACGGATCGCCCGAACTCGTCACTGCCTGCGGCATCACTCGCGGTGAGCTTGTCCTCTTCACTCCAACTCGTACCGCTGCGTACGAAGACGTAGGCGGCGCCGCCAGCGCCGAAGATGATGGGGCCGTGCGCCCCGACGACTGCCGTGTCCCCGTCGACCGACACGGATACACCCACGTGATCATCCGCCGCGGCGTCACTGGCCACGAGCTTCGCTTGCTGGCTCCAACTCATCCCGCTGCGCACGAACACGTAGGCGGCGCCTGCCGTACTCGCTCCAACGGCAAGATCTGGAGCCCCGACGACAATCGTGTCCCCGGACACCGAGACGGACGTTCCGAACATGGCGTCGATGGCTGCGTCGCTCGCGGTGAGCTTGGCTTCCTGACTCCAACTCGTCCCGCTGCGCACGAACACGTAGGCGGCACCTGAGCTGACCCCGGCATCGTCATCCAGTGGCGCGCCCACGACCGCCGTGTTGCCGTCGATGGAAACCGACCGGCCGAACTCGTCGCCGGCCGCACCATCGGCCGAGAGCAACTTGGCTTCTTCCGTCAGCAAATCGACCTGTGCCCGAAGTGGTTCGCTGCCCCCCGGAGACGCCGCCCAGAACAACACGGTGAGACACAGACAACGAACGATCGTTCTCGACATCGAACAACTCCTTGCTAGGGCTGGTTGACTTGATCTCGGGCAGTGACTCTCCGGAACTCATTGCTGAAGGAGCGAGGCTTCCTCCCCCGACTCGGTCTGAAGAACGACGCGCGCACGCTGGGCCGCAGGGCGTTCTCGTGCTCCGGGCGCGCGGCTCATCCCACCGCGGCACCTCCTCCTTAGGCGCGCGAGCGTAACAAGAGGCGCGCCTTGGCGTCAGCAGCCGACGCCTGCTCAACCACTCGATGTGAGTAGGCTGAGTTGGGTATGCATTTCATCAGGCTTTCAACACGGACAGACCGGCACTCAGAAGTGCAGTTGCAGCTCGACCATGAGCGCCGTCTCGCGGTCGTCGGTGCCCGCGCCGACCGCGACGGGACGGTCGTACATGCTGTGCACGACGCTGCTGCGCACGATCGTGTGCGTGTTCGGGATCCAGTTCAGCCCCAGCGAGACGTTGCGGATGTGGTCGGTGAAGGCTCCCGGAGCGGCGAGGCCGGCCGTCATCAGGTCGTCGTCGATGCTCAGCGACGAGAGGCGCAGCGCGGCGACCCAGGCCCCGGTGCCCGCGCCCGTGCGCGGATCGAAGGGATCGTCGGGGACGACGCCCTTGAAGCTCTTGGACTCCCCGGTCAGGACGCGCGACAGGGTCACGTAGCCGCCCTTCAGGGACACATCGGTGCCGGTGCCGGCCAGCGACATCTCCTGCTGCATCACGACGTACTCGGTCTGCACGAACCACGGCCCGTCGAACCAGGCCCCCTCGAGCCCGGCGCGCCAGCGCTCCCCGTCCAGCCGGACCCCGGGGGCGAACGAGACGACGCCGAGGCCGATCTCGTTCTCGATCGAGTTCCCGCCCACGGCCCGGTCCTGTCGGCCGTGCGTCGCGGCGACGCCGACCTGCAGGTTCCGCCAGGCCGAGCCCTCGTCGTCCGCGAAGGGGTGCACCATCAGCCGGGCCGCCACGTCCCGGCTGCTGGTCGTGTCCGAGTCGCCCGTGCCGTTGTAGGCGGCGAGGCCGTACTCCCACCGGCCCGACGGCGACGTCCCGTTCAGGAACACGCCGTGGTCCTCGACCGGCGCGAGCTGGTTCACGATCGAGAAGCGCGGGAAGTCGATGTGCGTGCGGCTGCGCACTTCCTCCAGGTTGAAGGGCGCCTTCATGCGCCCGAGCATCAGCACCCCGTCGCCGTCGAACACGTCCGTGCCGAGCCAGGCCTCCTCGTAGTAGAAGTCGTCCGTCTTCAGCTTCGGCTCGAGGTGGAAGCGGATGACGTCCGCGATGCGGCCGCTGAACTCGGGCCGCAACCGTTTCAGTCGGCCGAGCCCGTCGGGCCGACGCGCGTCGGGCAAGCGGGTCGCGGTGACCTGGACCAGGCCCTCGATCACGAGCTCGTTGGCGCCGTCCTCCGAGGTGAAGACCAGCGGGCCCAAGTCCGGGGCGCTGCCTGGACCGAGGCGCGTGGCCGCTCCGGCGCCCGACACCCCGGGCAGCGAACAGGCGGAACCGGCGAGGAGCAGTCCCAGAGCGAGCCGCGCGCAGGGCGCGGCGAGGATCCGCCTCCAGCACTGGACGGCACTGACTGCTTCCATGGCTTCCGGGTCATCGAGGGTCGATGAACAATGCTGCTTCCGCTCATCTGACGCATTCGTCAGGTGATGCGGACGCACGCACTCCCACCGCAGGTCAGCGAGGCGAGGTGCCCTCGACTGCATTGGTAGCGGTGAACCCGAATGGGCCGTCTCCGTCCTCGATCCAGCACTGCACGACGCAGGTCTGCCCCGCCGGCGCAAATCGAGGCCAGAAGGCCGCGAAGGCCAGGTCGCCCTGCGCGCCGGTGCGCAGTCCGGACAGGATCAGGGCCGGAGCAGGAACCAGTACGCCCCCGCGGAAGCCCGTGTTTCGCGCCTTGGCGCCGAACACGAGATGAGCGGGCGCGCCAGGACGCGCACCCTCGACCAGGACCAGCACCGGCGTGTTGTTGAGCAGCGTGCCGTGCAGGCGCAGTGTCGGCGCCCCGCGCGTGGCGTCGTTCGTCGGACCCAGCGCATGGCCGAGATCCGTTCCGCGATCCGTCGGCAACGCCAGCAACGTCTCGAGTTGCGCGGGCCCGACGTTGCTCGCCACGTCGTCCACCACGCCGTCCCCGTCGAGATCGACCAACACGAGACCGGCCGCGACGGGCCTGGGGCGTGACCGGGGCGCGGCACGGTGCCGGTCGGCCCGCGCGAGCGCACGGGCCACCGCCGGCTCGACGGCCTGCCGTCCCTTGGCGCCGACATCGTCCGGCAGGCCGGTCCAGCCCGCGAGGTCTTGGGGCGGCGCAACCTGCTGCAGTCTCTCGCGCAACGCGGCGCCGGCCTCCCCCGAGGCGATCCACAACTCGATCGGCGGCCCGCGTCGCGTCGTGCGCCACAACCCCGGCCACAGGTCGTCGGGGATGTCGGGCAGGTAGAGCCGGCTGCGCGGCGCGCCGCCGAGCGTGCCGTACAGCTCGAAGCCGAGCCACCTCAGCGACTCGGCGCTGAGCGGGCCCGAGCTCCAGCGCGCCCCGGGCTCGCGCGCGTAGAGGAGCGCGCCGCTCTCCCGCAGTTCCCGGCGTGGGCTGAATGGCTCTCCCAGGCGCGTCACGTCCCGGTACGGCGGGAACTCGATCGTCCCCTCCCGCATCGAACCGCGATCCAGCACGAGCCGGTCCTGCACCGCGACGAGAAACGGGGGCACGCTCGACGCGACGCCGTCATCCTCGAACGCCGGCCCGGGGGTCACGGCGGACAACAGCGCGTCCAGCGCGATGCGCGTGTCCACCGTGCGCATCAAGTCGAGCGCGCGCACCGACAACGAGAGCGGCATCGCGACGAGCACCAGGACGAGCAGCGCACGCAACGGACGCGCGCGAGGCCCGAGACAGAGCGAAGCGCCCAGCACGGCAAGGAACGGCGCCGGCCCGACCAGGTAGCGCACGTGCGCGCCGTAGAACACCCCCATCGAGACGAGCTGGACCAGCGGCCAGGTGCCGAAGAGCAGGAGGTCGAACCGGGCGCGTCCACCGCGCCGTCGCGCGGGGAAGCACAACGCGGCGAAGGCCAGCGCGCAGAGGATCAGCCCCGGCTCGGCGGCGAACCAGCTCCGGATCGTGTCCGGGAACCGCGCGGCATGTCCCCACGACAGGATCCGCGCCGGCAGGCTGAGCGAGGAGGTCTCATCGGTCAGGTGCGCGCCGGGAACGAAGCGCACGGCATCGGGCGCGCGCGCCAGCAGCGTGACCAGCCAGGCGGTCGCGGTGCTGGCGACCACGGTCGTCGCCCCCGCGATCGCGGCGCGGCCCAGCGGCCGCACGCCCACGAGGATGAACAACAGCGCCATCGGCACCAGCAGGCCCGCGCCTTGGAACACCGCGGTGCCGACGCCGATCCACAGGCCGGCCCGCAGGCCGTCGCGCCACCCCGCCGGGCCCGCCGGGCCGTCGCGCAGCGCCAACCGCAGGATGGACGGCGCCGCGAGCACGATCAGCAGCACGCCCGGCAGGTGCGGTCGCACCTGTCGCTCGGTGAGCAACATCACCGGATCGACCGCGATGACCGCCGCCGCCAGCAACGACACGGCGCGCGAGCAGCGCACCCGCGCGAGGCGCCAGGTCGCCAGCACCAGCGCCGCGCCGCAAAGCACGCCGACGAGCCGCCCGAGCAGGTGGTGCACCGACGGATCGGCGAAGCGCTCGACGAACGAGGACCAGTCGGCGCCCGCGCCGGCCCAGACGCCGCCGCCTGCGATCCCCACCAGGTGCAGCAGGTGGAGCAGCGCGAAGGCGCACACGGCCACGCCGGCGTAGACCCACACCAGCGGCAGCGTGTATCCGCTGGAGTCCGTGAACCAGCCGGTGCGGAGCAGCTGCACGGCTTGTCCGATCTGATCGTGATCGGAGTGGAACACGTACGGCAGGCCGATCCCGAGGTCGCGCAGGCCCAGCCAGAGCTGCACCGCCACAAGCAGCGCCAGTGCAACGCGCGCCCGGCGGCGGCTCAGCCAATCATCGATCGCGCCCCCGGCGATGTTGGGTGACTGCGTCGGATCCATGCGCCGTCGGCTTGCTCACGGCTCGCCGGGTCGTCAGGTCGACCAATCGACCCGTCCCCCGCGAGCACGCTCTCGTCCGCTCACGAGATCATCGCATGATCCCACGGGCCCGTCAGGGCGTCGTGAGTTGCACGGCGTTGCTCGCCGCCCAGCCGGCCGACTTGGTGGTGAACGGGATCCAGCACTGCAGGAACAACTGGAACCCGGATGGAAGTCCGCCGGGCCAGGTGCTCAACAGGTCGAAGTGACCCTGGCTGTCGGTCGCCAGCGAGAGCATCAGCCCCGGCTCCGTCGGATCGGGCACGAGCACGCCGCCGTGGAAGGGAATCTTCGCCGTGCCGTAACCGATGATCGTCAGCGCCGTCGAGTTCTTGGGCGCGGACGAGAGCGAGAGCTTGAGCGTGTCGCCCGCAAGCAGCGTGCTGCCGGCCTTGAGCTGCGGCACCCCGCCGGGGAACGCCTTGGCGAAACCGAGGTGCAACGAGGGCGGCACGAGCGTGGCGAGCAATCCGTTCAGCTGTTCGAAACTGGATTGCTGCGCCTGGCTGAGCTCACCCGTGAGCAGGTTGTCGGTCTCGAACGGGTCGCTGGTCAGGTCGTAGAAGCGCTGGCTGATCGGGGCGATCCCGTCCTTGACGTTGCGGATGAGCTTGTGGCGCCTGTCCCGCACGGCACGCTGGTGCTGGATGTACGGGCCGAATCCGTTGACGAGGAAGCGCTCGGAGTACACCCAGGGTCGCAGCGACGTCTGCTCCGGATCCTCGAAGTAGGGCGTGAGGCTGACGCCTGATGTCCCAGCGGGCGGTGTGACGCCCGCGATGTCGAGGACCGTCGCGAAGATGTCCGTGGCCTGTACCAGGCCGTTGGACTGGAAGCCCTTTGCCACGCCGCGTCCGGAGATGATCAGCGGCACGTTGATCCCGCCCTCGAAGATCGACGCCTTGGCGTGGGCCGGGTCGAACGGCGCCGTCGTCGCCTGCGGGTGCGTGCCGTTGTCGCCGATGAAGATCACGACCGTGTTGGCCAGGACATCCGGATCGATCGAGGCCAGCAGCCGGCCGATCTCGGTGTCCATGGCCTGGATCATGGCGCGCACCGCCGTCGGCGGGTCCACGCCCGGGTGCACCGGCACGGACTCGGTGTGCAGGTCCTGCGGCGGGTCGTGCCACGGCGTGTGCGGCGTGTTGAAGGCCAGCCAGACGAACCACGGATCCTGGTTCTCCGCGATGAAGTCGATCGTGTCGTTCACCGAGTCCGTGGTCGCGTAGGTCGTCGAACGGACCAGCGTGCCGTCGATCGACTTGTAGAAGTCGAAGTACGACTGCGGCGTGCCGTCGGGCAGGTTCCACGGCGCGCCGACGTGCGTGTCGAACCCCTGGAGCAGGGGATGCGTGATGCCCGAGAGGATGTCCGAGTGCATGTGCCACTTGCCGATGGCAGCCGTGGTCCACTGCGGCCCGAGCAGTTCGGGAATCGTGTCCTCGGCCAAGGCGACCTCGTACTCGTCCGCGACCGGGAACATCGCCCGGCCGATGCCGCTCTGGTACGGCAGCCGCCCCGTGAGCATCGCCGCGCGCGTGGGCGAACAGGTCGGCAGGCTCCAGGCATTGCGGAACAGCACTCCGTCGGCCGCGAGCTGGTCGATGACCGGTGTCGTCGCCGGAAGCGGGTGTTCCTCGTAGGCGCCGATCATGTCCACGCCGACGTCGTCGGCGATGATCAGCAACACGTTCTTCTGCGCGGCGGACAGTGGTGCGATGCAGGCTGCAAGCAGCAGCGCGAATCCGAATTGTCGGAGCGTCATCACTCGCCCAGTCTCCTCACCCGACCGTGAATCCCTGCCGGCGCAGGAGTCCACCCGAGGACACCTTCCCGCGCGCCGACCCGAGTCTACTGACGGTCCGGGATCCTGGCTAGGTCGTCACCGCGCGTACGCCGGACATCTCGCGCGCATTTGCGATGGGTATGCATCGCGTCATGAACGCGATGCATACCCATGCTTCCCGGTTCGTCGAGACGAAGAAACCGGAACTCCTGATCAGCCGATCTCCATCATCACGGCGTTGCTGAGCGACACGTTCACCGGCGCGCCGGTGTCCTGGAACCCCGCCTGCAAGTAGAGCTTCACGCCGCTCAACAGCGGGCCGGCGGGCAGACCGGCGGGAAGGTCGAGGGTGCCCGCGCCCGCCGCGCCGGGCGTACCGCCAACGCCGATCCCCACCGACAGGATCAGCGGCGCGGTCAGCAGCGTGCCGCCCTTGAAGGGCAGGCTGACCGGCGCGGCGCCGACCATCATCAGGCCCGACGCGCCCCCGACGACGTCGTCCAGGTGCACGTTGATCACGCCCCCGGGGATGGCGCATCCGCTCATGGAGAAGACCGGAACGAAGCCGCCGGTTCCGGCCAGGCCGGCTCCGTACGGCACGAACGCGCCGTCGCAGCTGCCGTGGGCGATCTCGATCAGCGACGCCGTCTCGTTGCTGCCCCCGCCCGAAACCTCTCCCGGGGTCGTGAAGATCGTTCCGGCGCCGGTCTCGCCCTGCGCGAAGGCACGCAGCACGTCTCCGCCCGTGTCGAGGATCACGGCCTTGCCGAGCACGCTGGAGTAGGTGCCACCATTGGTCGCCGCGGCACCCGCGTAGCCGTTGGCTGCGTACGGCGTGATGGCGAGCGTGACCGGGTCCACCAGCAGCATGCGCTCCATCTCCTGGTTGCTGTTGGTGTCGACCACGAGCATCAGCTTGCCGCCGGGGCCCCGGCTCCAGCCGACGGGCTTCTCCTGGTCGTCGCCGACGGCCACGTCGTACTGGTTGCACGTGACCGGACCCGTGACGCGCGTGCCGTCTGCCGAGAGCGGCAGCTTGTAGACGTTCATCGAGTCGACATCACCGCCCGAGCACACCCACTGTGGCCCGTCGCCGACAGCAAGGAACAACGCGTTCTCGCCGGCGTCGTAGATCATCCCTCGGAACGGGTAGCCGAAGACGCCGGGCACGAAGAAGGGCGACGTGCCCGCCGCGTCCATGAGCTTGTGCAGCTGGTTGGCCGCGTCGATGTACTGGAACGGCGCCGACGCGTCGGAGTGCCGACGCAGGTACACGCGGCCATCGCCCGTGGGCGCCATGCCGCTGTACGACCCGCCCGGCAGGCCCATCGGCGTGACCGTGCCCGCACCGTCCAACAGGCTCAGCTCGGTCGGGCTCTGGAAGTCCACCGCGCCGCAGAACAGCACGCGCTGGCGGTAGCTGTCGTAGCAGATCGCTCCCTGTGTCTGGAGGATGTTGGCAAGGTCCACCATCAACGTGGTCGCGCCGCTGGTCGGGTCGATCTTGAGGATCCCCTTCTCGGTCGCGCTGCCGCCGGTCGCGGCGGGCGAGTAGAGGAAGAGGTCGCCCGCGGTGTGACCGCCGGCCTGGGCTGCGACGGAGGCGGTGAGGACGCACAGGCAAAACAGGGAACGCAGTGTGGTGGACATGGCCGGATTCCTGGGGGGTGAGGGGTCGTCTCACCGTTCAATCAGGAACCGGGCGCGAGCGTCCCGCGGGAATTCGTGACGACCGTGGACAGCCCGCGTCCGCGGCGTGGGCAGCCTAGGGGCTTCCGACCAGCGCCTGGAATCGCGCGGACGAGGCGATCGGTTGCAGTTCGACGCTCGCCCGCAGGTAGTCCCGGTCTGGGAAGCCCAACTCCAGCCCCCGCTCGAGCGCGTCGAGCGCCCGGTCGGCCGGCGCGCAGCCGGCCAACACCTCGGCCAGTGCGACGTGCGCCATCGGGTCGTTCGGCGCCAGCTCGGACACGCGCGCCACGACGGCCTCGGCTCGCGCGAGGTCGCCGCTCGCGACCCGTCCGTAACCCTCCTGGATCCAGGCCCAGACGAGGTTGCCGCGCACCATGGTGTCGTCCGGTCGCAGGGCGAGCGCGCGCTCGAGCAACTCGCCGGCCTCTGCGCCCGGCTCGCACGCCTCCACGCGTCGCTCGCCCTGTACGCGAAGCGTCGCGAGGTTCCCGAGCGCCATGCCGCGGATCGCGAGACCGTCGAAGTCATCGGCGTCCTCGGCCAGCAAGTCCGCGCCGGATTCGGCCGCCCGTTCGCAGTAGGTCTCGGCCTCGACGAGCCTCCCCATCGCCGCGAGGTGCGAGCCGAGGTTGAGGAGCAGCTTCGCACGCACGCGGGCGTATTCCGTGGAAAGCGGGAAGTCGGCGACGAGTTGCTCCGCGAGCGGCATGCCCGCGCGCAGGATGCCCTCGCGATCGGGCGGCGCGGCCAGCGCGGCCGCGTTCATGCAAGCCGTAGCGGCTTCGTGCACGACCTCCCGGCGCTCGGGCGACGCCGCGGCGAGTGGAATCAGGATCGACATGGCGCGCGAGTAGGCCGCGTCCGCCGCCGGCCAGTCGCCCTCCAATGAGCGCAGTTCCGCGTGACCATTCAAGGCCGCCGCCAGGAGATACGGATCATCCAGCGGCTCGGCTGCCGCGATCGCCGCAGCGTAGGCGTCGCCCGCCTCGTCGAGCCGACCGGCCGACATGAGCGCCAGGCCCCGATTGCGCTGCACGTTCGCGACGGTCTCGCGACCCTGTGCGTCCGTCGGCGCGCCCAGGTGCGCCAGCGCCTCGTCGTAGGCGACGATGGCCTCGTCGCCGCGGTCCAGGCGTTCGAGCACGTTGGCGAGGTTGTTGAGGCAGCCGACGAGCACACGGTTCTGTGCGTCGTCGAGCGTCTCGCGTTCGCGCAGCACCGACAGTTGCGCGCGATAACCGGCCTCTGCTTCGGGCAGACGGCCGAGCTGGCCGAGCACCTCGGCCATCGAGCGCTGCAGGGCGGCCCAGCGCAGCAGCAGGTCGGGATCGTCGGGCCGTTGCGGCATCAACTCCTCGAAGAAGGCGAGCGCCTCCTCGAGCAGGCGCAGGCGCACGCCCTCCATGCGCGGCATGTCGGCGAGTTCCTCGCGGCCGACTTCCCACAGGAACACGCGCAGCGCGTCGAGCGCCTTGTCGAGGTTGGCCTCGGCCCGGTCGCGTTGCTCGGCCACGCGCCCCACCGAGACACCCTGCTGGATCGCGAGCGCCGTCGGGCCGATCACGGCCAGCAGGAGCGCGGCGGCGCGCGCTGGATGCCGCTGCGTCCACCGGACCACGCGCAGCACGGGGCCGGCGCGTCGCGCCTCGATCGGCCGACGCTCCAGCGCGGCGGTCAGGTCACGAGCGAACTCCCCCGCCGTCGCGTAGCGCTGCGCCGGCTCGCGCGCGAGCGCCTTGCGGCACACCGTCTCGACGTCGCGTGGGACCGCCGGGTTGCGGCGTCGCAGCGGCACCGGATCACCCACGAGGATCGCCTGTCCGAGGGCCTCGCCGCGGCCAGCGTACGGAGGGGCGCCGGTGAGAAGCTCGCACAGCGTGGCGCCGAGGCCGTAGACGTCGGTGCGTTCGTCGGCGTCCTCGCCGCGCACCTGTTCCGGCGCCATGTACGCCAGCGAGCCCACCTGCGAACCGGTCTTCGTCACCCGCTCGCCTCCGCCCTCCCGGCTGAGGCCGAAGTCGAACACGAGCACGCGGCCTTCGGCAGCGAGCATGATGTTCGAGGGCTTCACGTCGCGGTGCACGACATCCCGTTCGTGCGCGTGCTGCAGCGCCGCGGCGACATCGCGCGCGATGCGCAGGCAGGTGTCCGTCCAGTTGCCCGCGAAGATCTCGCCGTGCACGTCCACCGCACTGACCTGCGCGAGCGCGGTGGCGAGGTCGCGCCCGTGGCGCGGCTCGTCGATCACCGCGAGCGCCTGGGCCAGCGTGGCGCCCTCGATGCGCTCCATCGCGAAGTAGGGCACGCCCTTCTCCTCGCCGACCGTGTACACGGGCACGATGTTCGGGTGCTGCAACCGAGCGACGAGTTGCACCTCGCGCTCGAAGCGCTCGCGCGTCTCGGGGAAGAACAACTGGTCGGGGCGCACCAGCTTCAGAGCGACCTCGCGCCCCAGCGACTCCTGCACGGCCGCGTAGACGACGCCCATGCCTCCGCCGCCGAGTCGTCGTCCGAGCCGGAAGTCTCCCAGCCGTTCGGGCACGTCGAGGTCGGAACCCACCAGGCCCGTCCCGAGCAACAAGCCCATGCGCGAGCGCAGTGCGTCGGCCCGGTCGGGATGCTCCGCGCAGACCTCGTCGATCGCGCTGATGCCCGACCCTTCGATGCGTTCGAGGCACTCCAGCACCAGGGCGGACAGCTCGTCGAGGCCAGGCTCCTCGGTCATGCGGTTATGATCGCTCTTTTACCGCCCTGCCCGCCAATCGATGAACGATTCCAACGAACGCCTGGACGGTCCGGCGCTCGAAAGGCTGCTCGACGAGCACCTCCCGGGGCTGCGGGCCTTCGTGCGGCTGAAGGCCGGCCCCACGCTGCGCGCACGCGAGTCGGAATCGGACGTGGTGCAGTCGACCTGTCGCGAGGTCCTGGTGCGCGCCGACACGTTCCAGCACGGTGGCGAGGCGGGCTTCAAGCACTGGCTCTACTCCACGGCGCTGCGCAAGATCCTCAACAAGCACGAGTTCCACACGGCCGGCAAGCGCGACGCACGGCGCGACGCCGACGGCGACGTGCAACTGCTCGGGGCATACGACGCGTTCTGCTCGCCGAGCCGCCTGGCTTCGGCGCGCGAAGAGCTCGATCGCGTCGAGAACGCGTTCGAGAAACTCGCTCCCGACCATCGCGAGGTCGTCCTGCTCTCGCGCGTTGTCGGGTTGTCACGCGCCGAGGTCGCGCAGGAGATGGGACGCACCGAAGCGTCCGTCCGCAACCTGCTGAACCGGGCGCTGGTGCACCTCGCGCAACACCTCGAGCAGGTCTAGCGCAGCCGGGCAGCTCGTCGGACGTGGCGCAGGCGGTCCTTGACGCCACGCACCAGCCGGGCCGCCGGGCCGGCCGTGTGCGCGCGCCGCGAGCGCTCGCACAGGCGCGCCACCGCGGCGTGGAGATCGTCGGGGAGCTCCCAGCGGAGGTGGTGCGCCGACCAGACCTCCGAGCCGAGATCCGCCGGCAGCGACGCCAGCTCGTCCAGCGATGCAACCAGTGGGAGCGTCGTGTCGAACACGGCCTCCCCGCGCTCGGACATCCCGTAGCGCGCGAACAGGACGCGCGTCCGCAGGCACTTCTCGCACAGACCGCAGTTGCCCGCGGGCACACGGTTCTCCCAGCAGACGCGCAGGTGTCGGAAGAAGAGCGGGTCGTCCGCGAGCGGCGGCACCTTGTCCCATCGCTCCAGGCTCGCATCGTCGTGGATCACGCGGAGCTGGTCGCTCGACCAGAGCGGGTCGGCATCCCAGTGCGATCCCCAGCCCTCCGTCCACGTCGGGCCCCAGGAGGAAGGGATCACGAGCGAACCGATGGCGCCCGAGAGGGCATGCCCGGCGGCGGCGAGCACGGATCCGTGCTCGCGGTCCCACGAGAGCCCCTCCAGGAGCGGGTGGCTGCGGATGGACGTGCGCAACACGACGGCGCGCCGACCGCTCTCGGCCGCGACCTCGCGTAGCGACGCCGTGAAGGCGCGCTCCCGGCGCTCGTCGGAGAGCGCGATGTCGAACCCGATCAGGCCGAGGAGCACGTCCCGCCGGTGCGGGCTCGAACGCAGCGTGTAGAAGGAATCGATCCCGCCGCTGAAGCACTGCGCGCCCTCGGGCCGGGGTGCACCCGCGTCGGGCCGCGCCTCGACGCCGCCGAGGGGGTCGGGCCCGGCGTACCCCCACCAGCGACGGTAGAGGTCGACGAGCCGTCGCGCGTTCGCGAGCCACGTCGCGCTGGGCGCATCGTCCAGGCGCAGGACCCGCCCCTGTTCGAGGGCCGGCAGGACGAATGGGCCGGCGAAGGCCTCGATGCTCGCGACCGGTTCGGCGTCCGCGGACTCGAAGAAGATCCCGACACCGTCGACCTCTGCCTCGACCCGCTCCCGGCCGTCCGCGCACGTGCACGACGGCCGACTGATCCTGATCTCACCGGGCGGCTTCATCGGGTTCGCGCGCGGCGTTTCGAGGGAGGATGTCCTGACATCAGAGTCGCCATATCGTAGGCTTTTTGCGCCCGAACGGCGCCGCGCGCCGACCCACAGAGTGCACCCACGGAGCCCGAGGATGGAAGTCCGGAACAAGGCCAACAGCATCGACCTCTTCTCGCTGAAGACGCCGCAGATGCGGGCCTTCCACATGTCCTGGTTCGCGTTCTTCCTGTGCTTCTTCGCGTGGTTCGGCATCGCCCCGCTAATGGCGATCGTGCGCGAGGAGTTGAGCCTCACGAAGGACCAGGTCTTCAACACGATCATTGCCTCGGTGTCGATCACGATCGTGGCGCGCCTGGTCATCGGCTGGCTGTGCGACCGCGTGGGTCCGCGCCTGACCTACACCTGGCTGCTGATCCTGGGGTCGCTACCCGTGATGGGCATCGGCCTGGCCGACAGCTACTGGACCTTCCTGATGTTCCGCCTGGGTATAGGCGTGATCGGCGCATCGTTCGTCATCACCCAGTACCACACCTCGGTCATGTTCGCGCCGAACTGCGTGGGCACGGCCAACGCGACGTCGGCCGGCTGGGGCAACCTGGGCGGCGGCATGACCAACATGGTCATGCCCCTGGTGTTCGCCGCCTACGTCGGCTTCTTCGGGTTCAGCGACGCGATGAGTTGGCGCCTCGCGATGGTGACGGCCGGCGCGGTCTGCTTCCTGGTCGGCCTGGCGTACTACTTCTTCACCACCGACCTGCCCGACGGGAACTTCAAGGACCTGCGGGCCAGGGGCGAGATGCCCGCGATCGAGAAGACCAAGGGCGCCTTCCTGATGGCCGCCAAGGACTACCGCGTCTGGGCGCTGTTCCTGATCTACGCCGCCTGCTTCGGCATCGAGCTGACGATCAACAACATCGCGGCCATCTACTACATGGACACCTTCGACCTCGCGCTCACCACGGCGGGGCTGGTGGCCGGCCTGTTCGGACTGATGAACATCTTCGCGCGCACGCTGGGCGGCTTCATCAGCGACCGATTCGTCGTGAAGGGCGGCTTGAAGGGACGCGTGAAATGGCTCTTCATCGCGCTCTTCGCCGAGGGCATCGCACTGCTGTTCTTCTCGCAGATGTCCATCCTGGCGATGGCCATTCCGATGATGATCCTGTTCAGCCTGTTCGTGCAGATGTCCGAGGGCGCGACCTTCTCCATCGTCCCGTTCGTGAACAGGCGCGCCATCGGCGCGGTCGCGGGCATCGTCGGCGCGGGCGGCAACGTGGGCGCGGTGGCCGCCGGCTTCCTGTTCAAGGTCGAGGGCGTCAGCTACACGATCGGCCTGTCGATCCTCGGCGGGCTGGTGATGGTCTGCTCGTTCTGCACGTTCGCCGTGCGCTTCCGCCCGGACCAGGAGGCGGCCGCGGCCGAGGCCTTCAACAAGGCCGTGGCGGCGCGGCGCGCCGAGAAGGCCCACCGGCCGCCGGTGCGCGACCTCATCCCCGGCCTCAAGCACGTGCGCCCGATGGACGCGCTGCGGATGTACGTCGGCATCGCGCTGCTGATCAAGGGCATCTACTTCATCATGAACATGTCCGAGCTCGAGGGCACCCTGGGACAGGGACAGGCACTCGAGACCGGCCAGGTCATGGTGGCCTGGTCGGTCGTGTTCGCACACGTGATCGGCGGCGCCGCGCTGGCGCTCGGCTTCGTCACGCGCGTGGCCGCGGCAGCCAACGCGATCATCCTTGCGGGCGCCGCGATCAACTCGGCGTTCACCGACGTCGCCGGCAGCATCATGGGCAGCAACCTGGACTTCCAGTTGCAGGCAATCACGCTTTTCGCGCTCGTGCTGCTGATCTGGCGCGGCTCGGGCCCGCTGTCGCTCGACCACCTGATGCGCATCGACCGCGATGAGGAACCGGAGATCGTCATCTGACCGGGCCGGGGTGCTGGCCAAAGGCCGGCGTGTCTAGCGTTCGGAGTCCTGCGACCGCGCGAACGCGCGTCGCAGCAGATTCCGTCCTCGCTGCGCGGCTGCGGCAAGGCGCGATGGGCCGCGCGAGTCGAGCACCCTCTGCACGATCCGTTGCAGCCGCGCGTCGGCACCCATGGACTTCAGGTCGCGCGCCAACTCGACCCACAACGAGCGGGCGTAGCGCACGTCGAAGCGGGCCAGTGCGCGATCATCCAGCCCGTCCGGCATGACGGGACAGCGCTCGAGCGCGCCGACCGCGAGCATGCTGATCTTCGTGCGCACGCACTTCTCGCATCGCCCGCAGTTGTAGGCGCCTCCGGGGTTCTGCCAGCAGACGCGGAGGTGTCGCAGCGCGAGTTCGCTGCGCGCCAGCAGGGCCAGCTTGTCCGTGCGGGTCGCCTCGCAGCCGTCGAAGACGATCTCGAGATCCTCGCTGCTCCAGAGCGGGTCCAGCAGCGGATGCGAACCGTCCGGCACGAGGTTCGACCAGGTGTGCGCACCCGGGATGTACATCCGACCGATGCGCGGTGAGAGCAGGTGCGCCACCGCAGCAAGCCCCGCACCGAACACGTGGTGCCAGGTGAGACGCGGCTCGGCGAGGGCGCGGTAGTCGGTCTCGATCTCGACCAGGTTCTTGCCGAGCGCCTCGGCCACCGTCGCGGCGGCGTCGGACGCGCGCCGTCGGAGGGACGCGGCGTCGAGCGGGATGTCGAAGCCGTGCACGAAGACGATGTCCGTGACCTCGTCAAGGTGCTGCAGCAGCGTGTAGAAGGAGTCCACCCCGCCCGAGAAGAAGCACCCGACGCCCTTCGCGCGTTCCGCCGGCGGCGTGCGCGGCCCGGCCTCGACCTTCACAGGCTTCAGCCCGAGATGCGGGAATGCGTCACCGCGATCCCAACCCAGGAAGATGCGCTGAATGTGTTCCGCCGCCGCCAGTAACCGCGGCGACACGGCGGGCGCAATGTCGAGCGCCCCACCCTGCGTCATGGCCGGCAGCAGCGCCACGGCCAGCCCCGTCTCCCCGGACGCCGTCAGCGGAGTAGAAGACTTGTACCGGACCTGGCCGGCCTCCCCTCCGATGCGGACATCGAACGCACAGTCACCGGCATCGCCGGACCGGCCGGTCACCGAGTGTCCTGCTGCCATCGCCACGCGCCTTGACCGTGACCTTGGTCAGGGAGCGATGCCCCGCACGGCATTCGTCGCAGCGAAGCCCTGCGGGCCTGCGGGATCGACCACCCAGACCTGCTGGAAGAACGTGAAGCCGCTGGGCACACCGGCCGGCCAGGTGCCGCCCAGTTGGAGCACGCCGAGCGGACCCGACGACAGGCCGGAGATCAGCAGGTCGATGCTCGGGACCATGACGCCGCCCTTGAACGGCGCGCCGAGGATCGAGAAGCCCATGACCAGCGCGGCCAGTTGGTTCTCGAGCATCCCGTTGGCGGTCATGGTCACGGGCGTGCCCACGGTGAGCCACCCGGTGCCCGTCAGCGTGGGCTCGCCGTAGGTTCCCGCGAGGGCATTGCCCGCGTTGGTCCAGCTCGTCGTGTAGCGCATCGCGTCGATGCGGTTGCCGTCCACATCGGCACGCACGGTGAAGCTCGTGACGCCAACCGCGCCGAACATCGCAGGCACGTTCTTCCAGCCGATGTCGTCCACCTCGACCACGCCCAGCGACGTCGCGCCGATGAATGCCTCGAGCGTGTGCTCGCCGAGCTTCCCGTCGGCGTCGAGGTTGTTGGCGAGCCCGACGTGGTATTCGGCCTCCGCGACCAGCTCGTCAAACGTGAAGTGCAGCGCTTCCATCCCGTCCGTGGTGGAGTCGGCCGCGCCGCCGACCACGCCCAACCCGTTCAGGTTGAGCATGAACACCTGCGCGGGCGACGTCCCGTCGTCGGCCGTGATCTGCACGAAGCCCTGGTCGAGCGTGAACGTCGTCACCGTTCCCTGGGTCTTGAAGTCGACGAACACCTCCCCGGCCGTCGCCGGGCGACTCGTCGCGAGGATGCCGGCCACCAGGCCGATCACTATGGTCCACGAGTGCTTCATGCGACGGCCTCCTGATGAACGGGGATCCGCTTCGAGCGGACCGGCCACTCTACAGGGATCCGCGCAGTCCGTCGGGTGTCGTCGCAGGCATCGCGTCATGCGGCAAACGGCCTGCGCTCGACGGCATCGCGGCCGGCGCTCGTCGAGAGGCGTGTTAGGATTCTCCGCTCTCTCACCTGGGCCCGACACCATGATCACGCACCTCGTCCGCACGCTCGCCGTCTGCTCATTCCTCGCGCTCGCGCCCTCGGCCGCGGCCGACACGATCCATGTCGATGCGGGATTGACCACGGGTCTCGACGACGGCTCGAGCTGGGCCGACGCCTTCCAGGGTTCCGGCGGGTTGCAGGCGGCGCTGGCCGTCGCACTCTCGGGCGACGAGATCTTCGTAGCCGACGGAACCTACCTGGCCAGCAGCACCCTCGACCGCGCGGACTCGTTCGCGATGAAGAACGGCGTGACCATCTACGGTTCGTTCGCCGGCGGCGAGGCCGGCCCGGACGATCGCCCGCCCTTCGGCACGGCCGACAGCGTGCTCAGCGGCGACCTCGCAGGCGACGACGGAAGCAGCCTGTTCGGCGACAACAGCTACCACATCCTGACCACGGCCGGCACAGACCTGACGGCCGTGATCGACGGCTTCGTCGTGCGCTCGGGCGCGGCCACCACCGGCGGCGGCAACCGCGACCGCGGCGCCGGCATCCTGTGCATCGGCGGCGTCACGCCGACCGTGAACAACTGCCGCTTCATCGCCAACCGCTGCACCTTCGGCGGCGCGGCCGGTTACATCAGCACGGGCAGCGCGCCGCGCTTCACCGACTGCACCTTCGAGGACGGCATCGGCGGTTCGTTCGGCGGCGCCTTCGACATCGCCGGCGGTGGCCTGGTGCGCTTCGACCGCTGCCTGTTCCGCAACAACACGGCGGCGCGCGCCGGCGCGCTCGAGGTCTTCGCGACCAGCGGCGTGTGGGTCATCAACTCGATCTTCCGCGACAACGTGTCCACGGGCTCGGGCGGCGGCGGCGCGATCTGGCTGGGCTCGGGCGGCAACACCAAGATCCGCAACTGCACGATCGTGTCGAACACCTCGCTCGTCGCGGCGCAGGGCGGCCTGCTCAACTCGGGCTCGGGCAACTCGACGATCACCAACACCATCTTCTGGGACAACGAAGGTCCCGGCGGCGCGCAGACCTCGGCCAACCAGGTCACGGCGTCGGCCAAGGTGAACCACTGCATCGTGGAAGGCGGTTTCGCGGGCGGCGTGGGCAACCTCGGCACCGACCCCGCGCTGACCGACATCGCGGGCGGCGACTTCACGCTGACCGCGAGCTCTCCCGCGATCGACGCCGGCGACAACAGCGCGATCCTGGGCACGACAGGCGTGCTCGACTACGCGAGCCTGCCGCGCACGACCGACGTGCTGGAGGTCGCCGACACCGGCGTCGGCCCCGCGCCGGTGATCGACATCGGCGCGCACGAGTTCCCGTCCGTCTGGCTCGACCTCGGAGAGTCGTTGGCCGGCGGCGGCGGCGCGCCCGAGCTGCTGATGAGTGGACCGTTGACCGGCGGAAGCCTGGTCAACGTCTCGCTGACCAACGCGCTCGGAAGCGCGACCGCGTTCCTGGTGATCGGCGTCAGCGCAGTGAACGCGCCGTTCAAGGGCGGCGTGCTCGTCCCCGCGCTGCACCTCGGCGTCCCGCTTCCGACCACGGTCGGCGGCACCTCCGCCTTCTCCGCTCCGTGGCCCGCCGGCCTCCCGTCCGGCTTCGCGACCTACTACCAGTTCTGGATCCCGGACGCCTCCGGTCCGGTGGGATTCACGGCATCCAACGCGCTGAGCGGAACCACGCCCTGAGCAGGTGTGCTCGCGCCGAACTGCGGCGCGCGTTGATCACCCCGGCGCAGGTTCCTCTCGGCTGGGATCCAACTCGTCCAGGATCGCCGTGACGCGATCGGCCAGGGACGTCACGTCGGCGCCTCCGGTCAGCTGATCACGCAGGCCCTCGAGGTGCGCGGTCACGCTGGTGCGGGTCTTGGCCGCATCCATCTGCTGCCGCGCCCGCGCGACCTCCACGCGCGCCTCGACGCGATCGGTCGCGTTGCCGATCACCAGCGTCTTGACTGAATCCACCAGGCGCTGCATCACCAGATAGACCACCGACGCGGAGAACCCACCGATCATGGCCAGCGTGGGCTTGGTCACGCCCTCGAGCGACGACGGATCGAACGGCACCAGCTCGGCCAGGATCAGGCCCGCGATCAGGCCGAGCGCGAAGCGGTTCCAGTAGGAGCCCACGAACTTCGGGTCGAAGTTGCACTCCGCGATGTACTTGTTGGCCGTGAACAGCGCGCTGAACGAGCCACCGATGCCCGCCGCGAGGATCAGGAAGACCAGGTTCAGCAGCAGGGTCGTGCCGTGCGAGGTGAAGATGTCGTCGGCGATGCTCTCGGTGTTGATGTCCGGCGACAACGCGAGCCCCATGAACGCCAGCAGGCAGATGATCGCCGTCACCATCATGTGCCGCATGAACGGCACCGGCCCGAGGAAGCGCAGGCGCGGCGAACGCTCGCGCTCGACCTCCAGCAGCAGCAGCGTGTGCGGCGTCGCCGGCGCCACCAGCTTGGAGAGCGTCGCGTGCGCGCGCGCCACCTGCGTGGCCGTCGCCGGCGAACCCTCTCCGCCCGAGGTGGTGATGACCTCGAGCTGCTTGACCAGCGTGTTGGGGAGCGGCATGCCGGCCGCGCTCGCGTGATGAGCCATCGCGACGCACTCCTGCGCCATGCGGGACCACAGGTTGCTGGGGTTCATCGGTTGCCCTCCCTCTCGCTGTCGCGGTCGAGACGCGCCGGCCCCCCCGAGCGTCGATCGACCCTTTGCGGGGGCGGAATGCTACCAACCACCGCCCGTCCGCCGACAACGTGGAACGTGCCGTCCGACATCGACGCGCCGCGCGCGGTGCCCCGATCGACGCGCCAGCGGCAGGTTCCCGGATTCCGGATCTGCCCCTATGATCCGGTCAGTCGGCCAAGGGGGCGCTCCGCTTAGCGCACGTGCCGACCCCATTCACCAGAGCTCAGGGAGGTGTCTCGTGAAGTCCTTGCCGCAACCGTTCCGTCTCGTCGGTCTTGCCGTGCTCGTGTGCTCGCTGATGATCGCGGGCGCGCCCGTCGCCTCGGCCCAGTGCTTCGGGCCCGACAACCTCGACAGCGGGCCCTGCTGCACGCAGGTCATCCCGAACCTACCCCAGTTCCCCGCCGCGCAGATCCCGGGCATGGGCATCTGCTGGAACGCGTGCAGCGTGGCCGGCACGCAGGACGTGCGCGTGGACTGGACGCTGCCGCGACTGACCGGCTGCGGCCAGTACGACACCCTGCTGACGGTGTCCGACTCTGGCAGCGGCACGACGCTCGTCAGCGGAAAGCTGACGCTCGACTACACGCGCACCTGGGAAGAGACCGACACCGCCGGCATCCAGACCCAGGTCTGGCGATTCACGGCGAAGGCGGACCTGTCGTTCTCACCCGGCGTCGTCCCCCCCTGCACGGTCCCCACCTGCATCGCCCCCGCCGGCGGTCAGCCGACGGCCTTCTACTACGGCTACGTCGACTACATGGCCTGCGATGTGACGATTCCGTTCGAGAACGTGCTCGTCCTCTACCACGCCTGCGATCGCTTCATCCACTCACCGGGCCTGTCGGATCGTCCCGGCGTGTTCCACCCGGGCAGCTCCTACGGCATCGTCGCGCCGCACTCCACGCTTCAACCCTTCGTGCCCGCGAACGTCATCGCTCCGGGCGGCCCGCTGATCGGCGAGGGCATGCGCGACATCGACACCTCGACGCCTCCGCCGACGCTCTGCCTGGCCGAGGATCCGCTGGTCTCCGGAAACATGACGCCGCTGGGAGCCGGTTGCGTGTGCACGCTCACGACCTTCCCCAACCACCAGACGTTGAGGAAGTTCAGCGGCACGACGGCCTGCGTCAACGCCGCGGGCGTCCCGGGCGGCTGGGCCTCGCTCGACATCGCGTTCCCGACGCTGCCGTGGAAGCACATGATCAGCACCAGCATCGGCCGCTGGGCGAATCCGAACATCTACCCGGGCCAGGAGGCCTGCTGGGTCGACGAGGGGCTGTTCGTGCAGCTCGACCCGTGCCACGGCGACTTCATCGAGCTGAAGTACGGCGGCTCGACCAAGGACGGCTGGACGCCGCTGTTGCCAATCCCGGTGGTCATTGATGGCTTCACCGACATCGCCGACAACTGGTCGGCGCCGCTCGGCGGCCCCTACCCGACGCCGATCCTCGGCAGCATCCGTCCCACCGAGCACCTGATCTACGTGAACCTGCCCTAGGCGTGGTCGTCGTGGTCGACGACGCGCGCGGCCTGCAGGCCGTGCGCGTCGTGCCCGCGCCGGTCAGGCGCGCGGTCGAGGCCGGACCCTAGCTGTCCGTCTCGCCGTCCGCAGGTTCGTCGGCCTCACCGTCGCCGGCGGCTTCGCCGACCGCGTCCGCGAGCCCGCCGAGCAGGTCCGCCAGGCCGCCAACCAGCCCGCGCGTGTCGTTGCCGCGCAGGTTGTCCTCCGCGATGCGGATCGCGTCGCGCAGGTGCGCCTGCCGATCCTCGGGGACCATCCGCGGCGCCAGCTCGATCTGCGCCTGCGTGATGCACTTGCGGTACAGGTCCTTGGCGCGGTCCATGTCGCGCTCGAGATCGAACTGGAGCACGGCGCCGAGGTCGTTGTAGACGCGCGGGTCGACGTAGTCGAACTTCAACAGGCGCTCGTAGGCCTCGACCGCGTCGTCGAAACGCGAGGTCTGCTGGCACATGACCGCGTAGTTGTCCCAGATGACGGGGTTGGTCGGCTCGGCCGCGACGATGGCCGCCAGGATCGTGCGCGCCGTGGCGATGTCGTTGCTGTTGACGAAGGGATCGATGGACCAGCCCAGCTCGGTGGCCACGGCGTCCATGTCCTCCTCGCGCATGAGGCGGCTCGTGATCTCTCGCGCGCTCAACGCGACCATCGCCTCCATGGCCTTGCCCGCCGCCTCGAACTGTCGCTCGTAGCTGTAGCGGACGGCGAGACGATAGAGCGTGTCGAAGCTCGCGTCGGGCGAGCGGTTGACCAGCTCGATCGCGGCCTCCACCGCCTGCACGGCCTGGCCGGCGTCTTCGCCGAGCCAGATGAGCTGCCCCCACGGTTCGATGCGGCCGCGCGGAAGCGCCTCGGCCGACGCGTTCAGGTCGTCGACGGCCTGCTTCCAGGCCGCCTCGGCCTGGGCCGCGCCGTCCTCGCCGGCCTGCTTGGCATTCCAGTAGCGGAACACGCCCGCGCACCCGCGCAAGAGCAGCATCTCGCCGTCGTCCGGGCTCAGGGCCAGGACCTCGTCCGCCATCTCGATCACCTGCTCGTGCTCGCCCAGCCTGTAGAGCTGCAGGTAGCCGAGTTGCAGCCGGGCGCGCGCGTCGCCGTTCGGCGCGAGGCTCGCGGCGTTCTCCAGCTGGCCGCGGGCGTCCATCAACACCATGCGCACGTCTTCGTCCGGCGCGCCGCCTGCGACGAGATGGTCGGCCCACGCAACGTAGGCGCCGCCCATGGCGAGGCACACGTCGTGGTCGTTCGGCATCCTCAGCGCGTCGAGCGTCTCGATCGCGGCAGGTGCATCGCCGGACGCCACCTGCACGTCGGCCAGCAGCAGCCGGACCTCGCGGGCGTCCCCATTGCCGGTGTCCAGCAGCGCGCGCAGTTGCTCGGCGGCCTCGTCCAGCCGGCCCTCCTCGAACAGTCGTGCGGCCTGGTCCACGTCGGCATCCTGGATCGCAGGCGCGAGGGTCAGTCCAAGGGTCAACACCAGGGTCGTGATGGGCATGTGGTCACTCCGGCCAGAGACGGCACCCACCGTACCCCCGCGGGTCGGCCGGCGTCATGTCGACACCGGCTCGCTTTCGTGGCGCAGGCATGACGCGCGGCCTCCCCGCCTGCGTTCGCCCGGTCTACGGCTGGAAGTCGATCTGGAGCGCGTTCGAGATGCCCCAGGCGTTGAGCTGGGATGCATCGGGATAGACCGCCTGGGCGTACAGCGTGAACGCCCCGGCGCCGCCCGCGGCCGGCAGGATGAACCCGCCGGTGCTGTCCAGCGGGATGCCGATGGTCAGCATGATCGGCACGGGGACCACCTGGCCGCCCTTGAAGGGCACCGGGTTGTTGCCGACGCTCAGCAGCAGCCACGACAACGCGAACGGTGTCGCGCCCGCGAGCTGCAGCTCCGAGGTCTGGCCCGTGCCCAGCCCCTCGCCGCACATGCTCAGCGTCGCGCTGCCCGGGCCGCCGAAACCCAGGTCCGTCTGGCACACGAGCGGATCGGCGGGCACGAGCAGGTACGGCCGACCCACGCCCGAGAGGGAGCCCGACCCGACGATGTGCCCGGCGTCGTTGATCGCGTCGGCGGTGCGCAGGTTCCAGCCCGACATCGCGTCGATGGTCTGGTTCAGCGTGAGCATCGAGGTGCCGTCCCACAGCGACGCGGCGAGGATGGTGTAGACCGCCAACTGGCCGCAGCACGGGTAGTAGACCCACTCGCCGAAGCCCCAGCCCACCGTCTGGTTCAGCGCGTTGATGCCGCGCGCGTGCGAGTACCACTTGCCGCTCACCTTGGGCAGTGCGGTGATCGTCGTGCCGTCGAAGGTGTAGACGTTGCCCCAGGTGTCGTCGTTGTTCGACTTCCAACCCGCGGCCACGCCGGCCTCGTTCACGGTCCAGGCGCTGCCCGAGACGTAGTACAGGCCGGGGTCGACGATCCTCGTCATGATCGGCGCGGGCTCGGACGCGTCGTAGGTGAATGGCACGGCCCAGGCGTCGGAGACGCTGCCCACCAGCGACTCTCCGACGATCAGCCCGGCGTCGTTGATGGCCCAGGCCTTGCTGTAGAAGATGTTGCTCCAGGGCGTGTTGAGCACGCCCAGGTCGGTCATGGTCGCGCCGTCCCAGAGGAAGGCGTGGTCGGGCGTGACGCTCGGGGTCGGCATCTCGGACTGACCCACCACCCAACCGCTGTTGTTGATGTCGTTGGCGACGGTCCAGGCGCCGCCCAGCGTGGGCAGGTACGTGAAGCTCGTCGTGGCGATGTCGTAGACCCAGGCCGTGAGCCCGTCGTTGCCGCAGACCTGGCCCACGTCGTTGATCGCGGTGGCCTTGCCGGGCCCGATGTCGTGCATCGCCCCGTCGTACCAGTAGGACCGGTAGCCGCCGGTGCCCGTGTCGAACCAGGCGCCGGTGACCACGCCGGCCTGGTTGATGTCGACCGCGGTGCCGCTGCTCATGCCGGCCAGGCCCGCGATCTCGACCACTTCGTAGAGCGGGACGGGCAGCGCGTCGCAGGCGTCGCCGATGCCGTCGTTGTCCGTGTCGAGCTGGTTACTGTTCGAGATCGTCGGGCAGTTGTCGCAGTCGTCGCCCACGCCGTCGAGGTCCACGTCGGCCTGGGCCGGGTTGGCGATGAGGGGGCACGAGTCGCAGTCATCGATGTGCCCGTCGCCGTCGCCGTCGGGGTCGAGGCTGTCGTGCACACCGTTCCCGTTGCAGTCGCGGATGGTGAAGATGCGCTCGGCCAGGTGCGTGCCCGCGCCGTCGTCGTTGCCGCCGAGGGCGTAGACGTAGTCGTCATCGTCGATCACGGCCGCGAAGGCGTGGCGCGGGACCGACATCGCGGGACCGGTGCTCCAGGTCAGGCTGACCGGGTCGAGCAGGTGCACCGAGGCCGTCGTGGTCCCGGCCGCCGGGTCCACGCCGTTGACCCCGCCCATGACCCAGATCATCTGGTCCGCGCCGAGCACGGCGCGCTGATCGCTGAAGCGGTCGTCGCCGCCCGGTTCGATCGGCAGGATCGTCGTCAGCGTCCATGTGTCGGACGCGATGTGGTATCGGAAGACGCTGTTGGTGCGCCCGGTGCCGTTGAGGTCGTAGCCGCCGAAGACCAGGATGCTGCCGAGGCCGTCGAAGGCCGCGGTGGCGTTCGCGCGCGCGGCCGGCAGGGGCGACAACACCTCCCAGCTGTCGGTCGTGGCGTCGTAGCGCTCGACCACCGTCTCGTTGGGCATGCCCGCCGCGGTCACGGCCGCCGCCGTGCCCGGTCCGCCGCCGATCGAGTAGAGCCGGCCCTGGTCATCGACGGCGTGCGCGAAGTTGGTCACCGCGAAGAGCTTGTCGGCGACGGGGTTGTCGCCCTCGTGCCCCTCGACGATGTCGTACTCGAAGGCCTTCACGAGCCCCGTCGGCTCACCGACCTGCGCCGGACCGAAGGCGATCAACCGACCCAGCGCGTCGACGCCGGCGCCCAGCCGCCCCCACTCGGTGTCGAGTTCCTTGCCGGGCAGCCAGGCCGTCGCGCCCGAGGGCAGGTAGTCGGCCGCACCGCGCTCCGGGGGATCGCTGCCGACGACATCGTTCTCGTAGCGTAGCGGCTGTCCACCCAGCGCGTACAGCGTGCCGGCGTGCATCACGCCCACGGCCTCAATGCGTCCCGCACTCGCGTCCGGGAAGTTCGGCACGGCCTCCCAGCGGCCCTGGGCCGCGAGCGTGCCGGCCAGGAAGAACGAGGCGACGAGCACCGCCGTGATCGCGAAGGGGCGAGTCGGGGCGAGCGGGCTGCGCGGGAGGTGCGCCATGGAGGGATCCTCTGTTCGGGGTCCCTCTCAGCCTCCCGAATGCCCGGCGCGACGGGGGTTACGTTCTCGTCACGCGGAGGTCGGAAGAGCGCCCGGCGCGACGCCACGGCGAGACACGCCCCCCCCCGGAACGGCGACGGGGCGCCGGAGGCTTTCGCCGCCGGCGCCCCGCGCCCGATCTACCGAACGCTTACGCGATCGGCAGGTCGTTCTGACTTACCGCCGTGTCAGGGAGTGGTTCCCTTGACGCCGTTGGACAGCGACACGCCGGCCACAGCCGCGGCATCCACCGTGGCTGCCTGGCAGTAGAACACGAACCCGGACGGCAGGTCAGGCGCGTGGAACTTGAGGACCCACCCGCGAGACGCATCCGTCGCCAGCCCGATGTTGAAGAGCAGCGGGGACGTGGGAACCAAGGTGCCGCCCTTGAACGCCTGCAGCGAGCTGGTCGTGTTGGCCAGCAGGTGGCTGACCGCGTTGGGAGCAGCATTCGACAGCGTCAGCACGTTGGGGCTGAACGGAGCGAGACTACCCGTACCCACGAGCAGCGGATCACCCTGGACGCCGGCGAGAGCGAAGCCCTCGTCCGTCCACGCACCGGGACCACCGAGACCACACGTGCAAGCGTTGGCCACAGCCTGGGCCCAGGAGCCCGGGCAACCGAGCGCCGAAGCACCCGAACCGTTGCTGTAGACCACGTCGCCGCCGGCACCGCCGCTGCGGTACGCGTGGCAGATCTCGCCGTCGCCGTACGTGCCGTCCACGACACCCGTTCCCTGCGTGACCAGGAAGTCACGGAAGTTGCAGGTCAGGGACGCAACGCCAGCGTAGATGCAGCTCGTGCCGTCACCGACGTAGGACGAAGCCGAGAAGTGGTTCGTGCCCGTGGGGGAAACCACCGGGCAGTAGCCCGCGCCCATGATCGCACCCGACAGGAAGTTACCCGTCGTGAACGTGCAGAACGAGCCCAGGACCACGTCGACACCAGCGTCGTTCGCGGCAGCCAGGTTGTTGCCGAAGCCCACGTTGTCGGCGAACGCGAAGTTTGCCCACACGTAGACGCAGTCGTAGCCCGACAGCAGCGCGACGCTAGGCGTTCCGGCGCGTGCATCGAAGTAGTCGACCGTGGCTCCACCAGCAGCAGCAGAGATCGCAGCACGGTAGCCCGCATCATCAGCTTCGGACGGCGCGTACAGGATGCCGCCGCCTTCCTGGGTCAGGCCCGCCAGGTCGTGTCCTTCGAACACCCAGCTGCGGTACTCGCCGGTGTTCGTCAGAACGACCCCGTCCGAGTGCAGGACGGTGACGTCATCAGAAACTGCATTCGCGGCCATCGCGACGCCTGCCACCCCCAGGGTGAGAGTCGCCACGCTGGCAACGAGAAGTGTCTTCACTGAAAACATTTGTTGGACCTCCGAGGTGTACGCGGGTACCCGCGCTGAATAGACCCTTTCCACGTCGATGGGTGCGCCTCCTCGGCAGCGACCCGACGAACACGGTGCTCATCGCTTTCACGCTACCGTGCGCCCCCATCGCGAAGAGGCAGCGTATGGGCACCTCCCGAAACCGTCAATGCGTCAAATGGCCCCCAAACGTGTCTGGATGAGGTCTTTTTTCGGCCCCGATTCAGTTGATGAGAAGATTGCAATCGAGAGGCGGTTTCGCTTGACAGATCGGACGGTCGACACCCGGGTGCGGGCGCATTCCGGACGCGCCGGAAGCGCGCCGACGCACCGCGGGGACGGCGCGCCGAGCCGGATCGCAGCCTCGGGGTTTGCGGGGCGGTGGGCCCGCGCGCGACAATGCGCCGTGTGTCGATCGGACCGTCACCGCGCCCTTCCCGGGGCGGGTGGACGGCACGCGATCGCTCACCGACACGAGAGGGAATCCACATGTGCGGCATCGTCGCGATCCTGAACCCTGACGGGCTCCATGCAGCCGGGACGGACCTGCGCGGCCAGGGACTGGTGATGGCCAAGATGGTCCGCCATCGCGGCCCGGACTGGAGCGGTGTCTTCAGCGACGAGCGGGCCATGCTCTTCCACGAGCGGCTCAGCATCGTGGACGTGGAGCACGGCGCCCAGCCGCTGTTCGACCGCGCGAACGGAAACGTGCTGGCCGTGAACGCCGAGATCTACAACCACAAGGAGCTGCGCGAGCAGCTCGAGAAGCCGCACGACTTCCAGACGGCGTCGGACTGCGAGGTGCTCCTCTACCTGTACGACGAGCAGGACCCCAAGGAGTTCCTGAACCGGCTGAACGGCATCTTCGCCTTCGTGCTGTACGACCCGACGCAGAACACCTTCCTGATCGCGCGGGACCCGATCGGCGTGAACCCGCTGTACGTGGGCTGGGACCGCAACGAGAACCTCTACGTCGCCTCGGAGATGAAGGCCCTGGCCGGCCACTGCGAGCGCATCCAGGAGTTCCCCCCGGGGCACTACTACCTCGGCCACGAGGCGGAGAAGGGGTTCCAGAAGTACTACGAGCCGACCTGGGCCGAGCCGGGCGCCTACCCCACCGATGAGTTCGACCCCGAGCGGCTGCGCTCGGAGCTCGAGGCCGCCGTCCATCGCCAGCTCATGAGCGACGTGCCGTACGGCGTGCTCATCTCCGGCGGCGTGGATTCCTCGATCGTGGCGTCGATCGCGGCCAAATACAGCGCCAAGCGGGTGGAAGAGGACGACAAGGCCTCCGCCTGGTGGCCTCAGCTGCACTCGTTCTGCATCGGGCTGGACGGCTCACCGGACCTGGCGGCGGCGCGCAAGGTGGCCGACCACATCGGCTCGGTCCATCACGAGATCCACTTCACGGTGCAGGAGGGGCTCGACGCGCTCTCCGACGTGGTCTTCCACGTGGAGTCGTTCGACGTCACGACCATCCGCGCCTCCACCCCCATGTACCTGCTGATGCGGAAGATCCGCGCGATGGGCATCAAGATGATCCTGTCGGGCGAGGGCGCCGACGAGGTCTTCGGCGGCTACCTCTACTTCCACAAGGCGCCGGACGGGCGTGAGCTGCACGACGAGACGCTGCGCAAGGTCCAGAAGCTCTACCTGTACGACTGCGCGCGCGCCAACAAGTCGTGCGCGGCCTGGGGCGTCGAGGCGCGCGTGCCGTTCCTCGACCGCGAGTTCCTCGACGTCGCGATGAACCTGGACCCGGCGATCAAGCTCCCGCGCAACGCGGACCACCCGAAGCCCATCGAGAAGTGGCCGCTGCGCAAGGCCTTCGAGGGCTACGTGCCGGACGAGATCCTATGGCGCCAGAAGGAGCAGTTCGGCGACGGCGTCGGCTACGCCTGGATCAACTCGCTGCGGGAGACCGCCGAGGCGCAGATCACGGACGGGATGATGCGCGGCGCCGCGCAGCGCTTCCCGATGAGCACGCCCGACACGAAGGAGGCGTACATGTATCGCCAGATCTTCGAGCAGCACTTTCCGTCGGGCACGGTCGTGAACTGCGTGCCCTGGGAGCGCAGCGTCGCGTGCAGCACCGAGACCGCGCTCAAGTGGGACGCGGCGTTCGAGAACAACGTCGATCCCTCGGGCCGTGCCGTGACGGACGTCCACTCCGACGGCTACGAGTCTCGGTAGTCGCTTCCCGCGTCCGGCAGCACCGTCCCCCGGCGGCGCCGACCTGGGGCGCGGTCTACGGTGTGGTCCCGAGCACCGCGTTCGTCGCGGACAGGCCGACCGGAGCTCCCGCATCCGTCGTCCACATCTGGAGATAGAGGCTCACGCCGCTCGGGACGCCCGGTGGCCAGCTGGCCGCGAGCGCCAGCTTGCCCTCCGGGTTGACGGACAGACCCGCGATGAGGACATCCGGGTTCGGCACGAGCGTGCCGCCCTTGAAGGGCGCGTCGAGCGCGCTGAAGCCGGCGAAGAGCGCGGCCGAGCCGCCCGACTGCGCGCATCCGAGCGAGAGCGTCAGCGCCTCGCCGCCCACCAGCGTGCCGACGGCCGCGAGCTCGGGCGCCTCGTCACCCGCGAGAGCCGAACCGAGATCCTGCCAGCGCGGCGTCTGCGGCGCGGCATTGAACAGGTAGGCGGCGCCCGAGTTCACCCAGGTCTCGTCGTCGCCGCGCGCGCCGACCACGAGGCGGTCGCCCGCGATGGCCACCGACCAGCCGAACCACTGGTCGTCGTGCGTGTCGGACGCCACGAGCATCTGCTCGAGCGGCCAGGCCGCTCCATCGTGCCGGAACACGTAGGCCGCGCCCTGGCTGCCGAAGTCGACCGTGTTCGCCCAAGCGCCGACGAGCACCGCGTCGCCGTGAACGGCAACCGCATCGCCGAAGACGCTCGGCCACTGGTGCGGATCCGCGAGATTCGCCTCCTCGACCATGAGGCCGCACGAGCGCCGGTAGATCGTCGCGCTGAAGGTATTGCCCACGACGAGCAGGTCGCCGTCGGCATCGAGCGACTCGTTGTCCACGGCCAGGGTCTCGGACTTGCCCCACTGGCCTCCGTCCAGGTGGAACACGTCGAGTGCCGTCTTGTTCGTGCCGCCGAACACCCAGTCGCCTTCCAGCGCGAGCCGCTCGCCCATGAACCCGTTCACGACCGTGCCGCGCAACAGGACCTCCGGCTTCCACTCGGAGGCGTCGTACCGGAACACGCTGATCTCGCCGCCGTTGCTCGCGCCCGAGTCGCCGTCCGGGTAGCTCACGATCATCGCGTCCCCGTCGATGTCGACGTCGGTGCCGAAGCCGAGCGGTTCGCCGGTCAGTGAGAGGTCGACCTGCCACGTCGCGCCGTCGAAGCGGAAGACGTAGGCCTCGCCGTCGTCGTTGAAGGTCCCGTTGCCGGTGCCTGGTGAACCCACGGCGATCAGATCGCCGCTCACCGCGACCGCGGCGCCGAACAGGTCGTTGCTCACCGGCGTCGGGTCGGTCAGCGTCTGCTCGAGCGTCAGCACGCCGCCCGTGTCGCGATAGACGTAGACGGTGCCCTTGTTGAGGTTCTCGACCGGCGAGCCGACCACGACGACGTCGCCGTCGACGGCCACGGTCGTCCCGAAGCTCTTGTAGAAGAAGTCGCCCTTGGCCTTGTCGCTCTCGATCGATGCGAACTGGGCGGTCGCTGACGCGGCGAGGCTTGCGCACGCCAGGAGTGTCATGAGTCGTCGGCCGAACATCATGCGTCGTTCCTCCCCGGAGGTGCCGCGCCGAGGCGCGGGGTGACGGGCGCGCCCCTGTCCCCGGACGCGCACGAGCATCCTACACCTCGCACGGCGCTCCGTGCGGAAGCCGGCCCTTTGGCCGTCAGCGCCCCCGGACGCCGATGCTCCCGGGCTGATCGGCGCCGACGTTCAGCCCGCGCTGCCCGCGCGCCTCGGCGATCAACTCGAGCATGCGGTCGGCCGTCTCCTCGTCGCCCGCTTCGTGCGCGATCACGAGCCTCTGTCGGGCGAGTTCCTCGAGCAGCGAGTTGCGTTGCAGCGCGCCGCACACCTCGATCATCGCGTCGAGGTTGCCGACGCCGGAGGAGAACAGACCGAGGTCGTAGTGGATCTGCCTTGCGCGGGCGAGCACGGCGAGCGCCTCCGCGTGCCGGTCGAGCGCGACGAGGGCTTGCCCCTGTGCGCTGAGCCCCATCGCCATGCCCCACCAGTCGCCGAGCGCCTCGGCGAGATCGAGGCACTCGGTGCCCTTCGCGAGTGCGGCCTCGTGATCGCCCGCCTTGGCGGCCTGGCGCGATGCGCCGAACGCGGCCTGCCCGGCGCGGAAGCGAGCGCGTTGCGCGGCGTCCCAGCCGATGAACGCCGCGGCGTAGTCGGCGAGCATCGGATGCGCGCCCGCCTTGATCGCGACGCGGGCTCCGAACAGCGCCCTCGCGTGCAGCGCCGCGACGGCCTCCTCGTCCACCGGCTCGCCGGCGGCCTCGGCCTTCTCGCGCAGGCTCAGCGAACCCTCGAGGTCGGCGTCGATCGTGACCAGGATGCGGCCGGGGTTGTCCTTCCAGACCTGCACCAGCGCATCGGCGTCCTCCGCAGCGGCCGCGGCGTGGTACGCATCGCGCACTTCCGCGCCGCGATCCTGCGCATGGGCAGCGGGCGACACCGCGCAGATCAGCGCGAGCGGGAGAGTGGCGAGGCGCAGGGCGGTCCCTGCACAGGCGGCTTGACGGAAACGTGAGGAAGCGTGCATGGAGGCGTCCGGGATCGGGTCAGGTGCCAAACCGCCCAGGATACCGACCCGGTCGCCCTCCGTCGGAGCCGCGCGCCGCGAGGGGCCCGACTACTCGGCTCCCATCCGAATCCGATACAATCGCCCCCATGATCGACGAACGGAAAGCCGCCAAGAACATGATGCGCGAATCCGAGGGCCTCTTCGAAGAGGCCGAGAAGCTCCACATGAAGCTGAAGTCGAGCAAGCTCGAGGAGGCTGAGCGGAAGGACCTCGAGAGCGTCATCAAGAACATGCTGGACCAGGCGGAGCGGATGTCCAAGCAGGCCCGCAAGATGCTCGGATCCTCGTTCGAGAAGTCCTGACCAGCAGCGAAGGGGGAGTCCATGGTCGACCTGGACGCGAGGTTCTCTCAGGTCCGGAAAGCCGTCGACGAGGGGAACGCGGCCGTCGAGAGCGCGTCCAAGATCCGGCAGACCAAGGACCGGTCGCTGATCGCCCTGGTCGTGGTGTTCGCCTTCGTCGGGGTGGTCATCATCGTCTCGGTCGCCGCGCTTCTGGGCGACTGGACGAAGCTGGAGGCACCCTCCGAGTATGTGCTGAAGCTGCTCAGCTCGGTGCTGCTGCCCGTCGTCACGCTGGTGATCGGGTACTACTTCGGCAAGGAGAACTAGCGCCGCGCTCCGGCGCGGTCGCGCGAGCCCGGCCGGTCAGGGCGTCGGGTCGCTCAGTTCGTCCCAGAGGAACTTGTAGCCGAGCGCGGTCATGAACGCGCGCTGCTTGTTGTCCGCCGCACCGCCGTGGCCGCCCTCGATGTTCTCGTAGTAGACGACGTCGTGTCCCTGCTCCTCCATCAACGCCATCATCTTGCGCGCGTGGCCGGGGTGCACGCGGTCGTCGCGCGTGGACGTCACGAAGAACGTGCGCGGGTACTCCACGTCGGGCTTCACGTTGTGGTACGGCGAGAACGTCTTGATGTACGCCCACTGCTCGGGGTCGTCGGGGTCGCCGTACTCGCCCATCCATGAAGCGCCCGCGAGCAGCATGTGGTAGCGGCGCATGTCGAGCAGCGGCACCTTGCACACCGCGGCGCCGAAGAGCTCGGGGTACATCGTGACCATGTTGCCCACCAGCAGGCCGCCGTTGCTGCCGCCCATCACGCCGAGCTTGTCGGCTTGAGTGACCCCCCGGTCGACCAGGTCGCGCGCCACGGCCGCGAGGTCCTCGTAGGCACGCGGACGGTTCTCCTTGAGCGCCGCCTGGTGCCACTTGGGTCCGAACTCGCCGCCGCCGCGGATGTTCGCCAGCACGTACACGCCGCCTCGCTCGAGCCAGGCCGCGCCGCGCGTCGCGCTGTAGCCCGGCGTCATCGAGATCTCGAACCCGCCGTAGGCGTAGAGCAGCGTCGGCGCAGTGCCGTCCAGGTCGAGCGCCTCGGGCCGCACCTCGAAGTAGGGCACGCGCGTGCCGTCCTTCGAGACGGCCTCGTGCTGGCTGACCATCAGGCCCGACGCGTCGAAGTACGCCGGCATCGACTTCAGCTTCGTCAGCCCGCGCTCGCCCACCGCGCCGCGGTAGAGCGTCGTGGGCGTCGTGAACCCGGTGACCGTCGCGAAGAACTCGTCGGTCTCCGCCGGGTCGACGGCCCACTGCCCCACCTGGCCGAACTCAGGCAGCCCAGTCAGCGGGCGGCTCGTCCAGCCGTCCTGGCCCGGCGACAGCACGTGGCAGCGGCTGCGCACGTTGTCGAGCGTCGTGACCAATACGTGGTGGCGCATGGGCGAGAAGCTCTTGAGCGACACGCGCTCGGACGGCTCGAAGAGCAGATCGAAGCTCCCGGTGCCCGCCATGTACTCGTCGAGGTTCGCGGCGATCAGTGAACCCGCCGCGAAGTCGCGGCCGCCGACGCTCCAGTCGGAGCGCAGCTCGAGGAAGAGCCACTCGCGGTGCACGTCGATGATGGCGTCGTCGGGCTTCTCGACCTTGACCCACTCGCCGTTCAGGAGCAGCGAGAACTCGTTGGTCCAGAAGGTGAGGCCGCGGTAGAGGTAGTCACGCTCGAACCCGGGCGTCGCGTCGTGCCCGATCGAGACCGAGATGTCCTCGGGACGTCCCTCGTACACCAGTTCGGCCTGCGCCAGCGGGGCGCCGCGCGTCCAGAGCTTCGCGATCCGCGGGTAGCCCGACTCGGTCAGCGAGCCCGGCCCGAAGTCGGTGCCGACCCAGAGCGAGTCCTCATCGCGCCACGACACGCGCGTCTTCGCCTCGGGCACGTAGAAGCCACCCTCAACGAAGGTCTTGCTGTGCAGGTCGAACTCGCGCACGACGTCGGCATCCGCCCCGCCGCGTGAGAGCGACACGAGGCACAGGCGGTCCTCGGGCTCCAGCACGTCGGCGCCGTGCCACACCCAGCTCTCGCCCTCGAGCTCGCCGAGCGCGTCGATGTCGAGCACGGTCTCCCACTCGGGGTCGTCGGTCGCATAGCTCTCGGGTGTCGTGCGGCGCCAGATCCCCCGCGGGTGCTCGGCGTCGGTCCACAGGTTGTAGTAGTGCTCACCGATCTTGCTGACGTAGGGGATCTTCTCGTCCGAGTCGAGGATGGCGAGCAGCCGCTCCTGCATCGCTTCGAACGACTCATCCACGAGTTCGTCCGTGCTCCGCATGTTGCGCGCGCGCACCCAGTCGAGCGACGTCTCGGCGGTCACATCCTCCAACCACGTGTGGCCGTCCACGCCGGCCGGCGCGGCGGATGCGCCACGCGTCTGGGCCTGCAGCGATGAGACGGGAAGGGCGACGAGCAGCGCAACGACGAGCAGACGGTTCACGGCTTTCCTCCGGGGACGAGGCGGTCCGCGCAGGGTAACCCACGCCGTGGGTGTGTTGCCCGGAGGCGTCTTGGGCCACACGCCCGCCCTGGTCTGCGCCGCTCCGGACACGCCGTTTTGGGTCGCGCACCGTGCAGGGCCGGAGTAGTTTGATCCGATGCCCTCGCGACCCCGAACGGCCGCCGCCGCGCTGATCGCGTTGTCCGTGCTGCTCCTGATGTGCGCGTGCTCGAAGGGCTCGGACGGCGCCCGGGCGGAGCGCATCATCCTGCTCTCCTGCGACACGCTGCGGGCGGACCGACTCGGCGTCTACGGCTACGAGCGCGACACGAGCCCGCGCCTCGATGCCTTCGCGCGCGACTGCGTCGTGTTCGAGGAGGCCTACTCCACCGCGCCGATGACGCAGCCCGCGGTGTCCAGCATGCTCACCGGCCGTATGCCGATCGAGATCGGCGCGGCGCCCGGCAACACCGAGCTGATGCCGCCCGACGTGGAAACCCTGGCCGAGCAGCTCCGCGCGCACGGCCTCGCAACGGCCGGCGTCGTGTCCAACTGGATGCTCAAGCGCGACGAGGGCGACATCGGCGTGCAACAGGGCTTCGACCACTTCGACGACGAGATGACCGACCGCGAGGTGACCCGCCCCGAGATGCGCGAGCGCCTGGCCACCGGCACGACCGACGCGGCCATCGCGTGGCTGGCCGACCGCCCGAGCGACGAGTTCTTCCTCTGGGTCCACTACCAGGACCCGCATGGTCCGTACACGCCCCCCGACGAGTTCGCGCAACTCTTCAACTCGCCGCGCGGCGCCGGCCCGCCTCTTCCGCTCAGCCCGAACGTGCTCGGCAAGGGCGGCCTCCCCACCTACCAGGCGCTGGGGTCCGAGCGCGACCCGACCGTGTACCGCGATCTCTACGACGCGGAGATCCGCTACGTCGACACCGAGGTCGGACGGCTGCTCGACTGGCTGGAGGAACAGGACCTGCTGGACGGCTCGTTGATCGTGTTCACGTCCGACCACGGCGAGGCGCTCGGCGAGCACGACTTCTGGTTCTGTCACGGCGAGTCGGTGTATCGCGAGCTGGTCCGCGTGCCCCTGTTGATCCGCTGGCCGGACGGACAGGCGCCCGAGGGGCTCGGCACCGTCGGGGACGATGGCATCCGACGCTGCCCGCGCGTCGCCAGCCTGCTCGACATCGCGCCCACAGCGCTGGCCGCGGTGGGTCTCGCCGATGACGGCGCGCGCGGCGTCTCGCTGCTCGACGAGGCCCCGCCCAAGGACCGCGTGATCCCGCAGGACCTGCTCAACCTGCCCGGTCAGCCCACGTGGTTCGCGGCCAGCAACGAACGCTTCCGCATCATCTGGACCGCCGCGTTCGGTGGCGCGCGCCTCTTCGACATCACCGAGGATCCGGGCGAGACGAAGGATCTCGCGCCGATGCAGCCCGCCTACGCCAAGCGGATGCATTCGGAGCACTCCGCGTTCCTCAACGATTCCAAGCGGAAGCGCGGCACCACGATGAACATCGACATCGACGCCCAGGCCACGCTCAACGCGCTCGGCTACGTCGGGGGCAGCGATCCCCCGGACGAGGAACCGGACGGGCGGTAATTGCGGGTCCGATGGCACGGAGCCCGCCCGTGCAGCATCCGGCGAAGCTGGTACATTTTGGCGGACGCTCGAAGGGCCGGATCCCCGCCGGTCCCCTCTCCCCACCCACCCACAGCGAGATCCGTGTCATGCGTGCTTCTGCCACTCGTTTGCTGTCCACCGCACTTCTCACCGTCGCCATGAGCGGCACGCTCGTCGCGCAAGGAGCAATCGAGATCGGAGACACGGGCGCCCAGGTCCGCACCGCCACCGTGGACGGTGTGACGTCCGCGGCGGTCAGCCGCGACGGCGGCTCCACCTGGATCGCGCTCCCCGAACCCAAGGGCCTCCTCACCTGGCGCGACCGCAGCTTCGATCCGCTGCAGGGCGACGCCGCCGTTCCCGCGGCGCTCATGTCGGACGATTCGAACCAGTTGTTCTACGTGCAGTTCGTGACCGACATCGTCTCCGAGTACGGCGAGGCGCTCGAAGCGCTCGGCGCCGAGACGAAGCGCTACTACCCGCACGACGCGTACCTCGTCCGCCTCCCGCGCACCGCGGTCGAGGCCGTGCGCGGCCAGCCGTTCGTGCGCGCCGTGATGGAGCAGCAGTTGGCGCACAAGCTCGACACGCCGCTGCAGTCCGCCGTCCTGGAGGGCAGTCTGGCGACGGGTCGCTACAACATCATGCTCATGGACAAGCACGCCGACGGCGAGGCCTTGGTCGCCCGTCTCGACGAGCTCGGCGGCGTGCTCGAGGCGCCCTTCGCGGGCGGCGTCGTGCTCTCCGCGACCCTCACGCCCGGCCAGCTCATGACCGTCGCGCGCGAGAACACCGTGGTCTGGATCGACCGGTGGACCGCGCCCGAGGAGGACATGGACATCGCGCGCATGCAGACCGGCGCCGACTACGTCGAGGGCCTGGCCTTCACCGGCGGCCACGGGATCCGCGGCCACGTCAACGAGGCGGTCTACGAAAAGCACCCCGAGTTCCGCGCGATCCTGCCCTACCGGACGCAGCCGCTCGTGTGGGGCAACAACACGGGTTCGAACCACGGCACCGAGACGGCCGGCGAGATCTACGCGCGCGGCATGGCCGGCGGCGTGAAGGGCCTGCTGCCGTTCGCGCAGATGACCGAGAGCACCAAGATCGACTCGCAGCGCTACCAGATGTTCAGCGAGATCCAGGATCCGGGCGACATCTACCGCAACATGATGCTCACGCAGTCCTGGGGCGGTGGGACCACGACCGTCTACAACTCGACCTCGGCCATGATGGACGACATCCTGTTCGACTTCCCGCGCATCTTCGTGACGAACAGCCAGAGCAACACGGGCAACCAGAACTCGCGCCCGGAGGCATGGGCCAAGAACGTCTGCGGCGTGGGCGGCTTCAACCACTACGACACGCTCGACCCGTCGGACGACTGCTGGTGCGGCACGGGCAGCACCGGCCCCGCGCAGGACGGTCGCGTGGGCGTGTCGTTCGGCGCGTACTACGACAACATCCACACGACGAACGGGCCGAGCAGCTACACGTTCAGCTTCGGCGGCACGTCCGGCGCCACGCCGATCGTGAACGGCCTGGCCGGCTTCGTGATCCAGCTGTTCACCGACGGCTTCTTCGGCTACCCGGGCGTGGGCTGGGAGGCCCGCTTCGCCGCGCGGCCGAACCTCACCACGACGCGCGTGCTGCTGGCCGTGAGCACGCGCCAGGTCGACATGGGCGGCGCGAGCTCGTCGAACCGCTACCAGCAAGGCTGGGGCCTGCCCAACATGCAGGACCTGTTCGACAACCGGGACAACCTGCTCGTGCTCGACGAGGAGGACGTCCTGGCGCAGGGTCAGCAGCGTGACTACTGGGTGTGGGTGAAGCCGGGGACGGGCGAGTTTCGCGCGTCCATGCACCACCTCGAGGACGAGGTGGTGCCGTCGTCGAACCCGACGCGCATCAACAGCCTCGACCTGTCGGTGACGGAGTTCGCCTCGGGCACGAGCTGGTGGGGCAACGACACCAACCTCGAGGGCATCCTGCAGAGCCCGTCGAGCAAGCCGGGCGGCGTGGCCAACGACATCGACATCCACGAGAACGTGTTCCTGCCGGACCCGGACTCGGGCCTGTACCGCGTCACCGTCAAGGCCGAGGTCATCCGTGGCGACAGCCATGTCGAAACACCCGGTGATGATGCGGACTTCGCCCTGGCGATCCGCGGCATCGGCGGCGGCCGTGACACCTCGGGCATGGTCCTCGACCTGAGCTCGGCGGCGCCCGGCAACTTCGACGTCTCGGTGAGCAGTATCCCGGCCGGCTGGACGACCGGGTACACGATCTTCTCGCTCGACACGGCCCGCCACATGTCGCTCGGCAACGTGTTCGGCCTGGAGTTCGACTCGCTGTCCCTCGCCGCCATCTCGATGGCGCCGGCTCCCGGCAGCGTGTTCTCGTTCACCGACGCGGGCGCGGGCGTGTACCCCTACGTGACCTACAGCTTCCCGGCGGCGGCGGCCACGGCGATCTCGGGCCTGACCATCGACGCGGTGGTCGTGCTCCGCGACGGCTCCGGCGCCCTCGTGGACGTGTCCAACACGGATCGCGTGACCATCCAGTAGGCCCGCTCCGCGGCCTCCATCGCGCTGACCTCCGCGGCCTACGCGGGGGTCAGCGCGCCCGCAGACTCTCGGCCAGCGCTTGGGCGCACTGCTCGGCCACGAAGCGGTTGCCCGCCTCGTTCAGGTGCACGCCGTCGGTCGTCAGGACGCCCGACTCGGCGTTGGCTCCGTTGACCTCGCGCAGGTGCGCGAGAAACGCTGCGCGCAGGTCGCACAGCCCGACGCCTTCGGCGGACGCCACCCGGCGCGAGATCGCGGCGTAGTCGTCGAGCATCCCGTCGAGCGGGTTGCTCCCGTCGGTCTTCTCGCCGATCACGCTCGGCGTGGCGAGCACCACCTTCGCCCCGGCCCGGCGGCAGCGCTCGATCAACTCGACGAGCCCGCTCTCGAACTCCGCGGCCGGCGTCTCGCCGCCGCTCAACGAACGCCACACGTCGTTGATCCCGATGTAGATCCAGACCAGGGTCGGTCGGTGCTCGAGCAGGTCGGCATCGAGGCGCGCGAGCAGGTCGGGCACGCGGTTGCCGCTGATCCCCACCGGGATGATCGCGGTCGGGCGCGAACGCTCGTCCGCCGCGAGCGCCGCGCGGATGCGGTCCACGTAGCCGCCGCTCGCGTTGCCGGACTCCGTGATCGAGTCGCCGAGGAAGCCGATGCGCTCGCCCGGCCGCCCGGCGCACACCGCGGCCAGCGCCGCGAGCGGGTCCAAGCCCTCCGTGTCCACGTCGGGCGCGTCCCCGATCGTGGTCGAATCCTGCGCGGTGCAACCGAGCAGGACCGCCCCCAGGAACGACAGCGTCGCGAGAGTCTTCATGCGCTCAGGTTAGACACGCGGGGTGCCCCACGGGAAGGCCCGCCCCTCGCGTGAACACGGGCCGGTCGGTCGTCGCCGTGCATCGCCCGGGCATCGGTCCGGGCATCGGTCCGGGGAATCGGCGATAATGGGCCGCGTGCTCTCCCTCCCGAACCGCCATGCCTCCCGTTTGCTGGCCGCCGCGCTGCTGGCTTCCCTCGCCGCGTGCACGGTCGCGCCGGTTGAGGTCGATCACTCGGAGACCAGCTGGCTGCGGACTGCGTGCGCGGATGGAGTCCACACCGTGATGTGGCGCTCTTTCGCCGACGGCGCGGTGCCTCGCAACCGCAACTTCGACATGGACGTCGAGGTGAGGGCGAACGGCGTGCTCCGGTCCGTCGGAGACCTGGCCGTGAGGGGCTGGATGCCCGACCACAACCACGGCCTGGTGCAGCTCCCGTCGGTGCAGGAGGTCGGTGCCGGACGCTACCGCGTCGAAGGCATGCTGCTGCACATGCGCGGCCGGTGGGAAGTCCGCTTCTCCTTCATCGACGGTGGAGAGCCCGAGACGATCACGTTCGAAGTGGAACTCTGATCATGCCCGTGCGCCCGCGCCGCTCGACGGCGATCGCGCTGGCTGCATGGCTGGGCCTCGCCGGAGCGCTGGCGCCCGCGACGTCGGCGCAGGTGCTGCTCACGCCCGACGAAGCGAAGCTGGCGAGGGAGTTCTCGCCCCTGCCTGATCCACCGGGCGATCCGACCAACGCGGTTTACGAAGACGCGGCCGCCGCGCGCCTGGGACAGGCGCTTTTCTTCGACACGGGCCTGTCGGCCAACGACGAGGTGTCTTGCGCGACTTGCCATGCTCCCGACCAGGGCTGGGGCGACGGGCGCCGGAAGGCCAAGGGCATCGGGCATCGTCCGCGCCACACGCCGACCTTGTGGAACGTGGCCTACAACCGCTGGTTCTACTGGGACGGACGCAAGGACACGCTCTGGTCGCAGGCACTCGCACCGCTCGAGGACCCGAACGAGCACGGCATGTCGCGCCTGGAGATCCTCCACCTGCTCGCGGACGATCCCGAGTACGCGCGCGCCTACGCGGACGTGTTCGGCAGCCGGCTCGACCTCTCGGACACCGCGCGCTTCCCGGCCGCGGGCCGCCCGATGGAGCACGAGCCGCGGCATCCCCACCACCTCGCGTGGGAATCGATGGAGCCGGACGACCGGCTCGTCGTCGACCGCGCCTTCAGCAATGTCGGCAAGGCGCTCGCCGCCTACCAGCGGCTGATCGTCTCGCGCCGCGCGCCCTTCGACGTGTTCGTCGAAGGCCTCGACGACGGCGACCCGGAGAAGCTGGCTGCCCTTTCGGACCCCGCCCAGCGCGGCTTCTCGCTCTTCGTCGGCAAGGCGTCGTGTCATGTCTGCCACGACGGACCGAACTTCACCGACATGGAGTTCCACACCAACCGCGTGGCAACCGGCGAGGGCGTCGACCCCGGCCGGGCGCTGGGGATCCTGCGGCTGAAGGCCGACCCGTTCAACAGCGCCTCGGAGTTCGCCGACGACGGCGGCCGTGTCGGCGCGAGCAAGCTCTCGCTCGCGAAGCGCGGCTGGCACATCCCGGGCGAGTTCAAGACGCCTACCCTGCGCAACGTCGCGGGCACCGCGCCGTACATGCACGAGGGACAGATGCCGACGCTGCAGGAAGTCGTGCGCTTCTACTCGACGCTGGAAGGCGCCGCCCCGCCGGACTCGACCGGCGAACAACTGATCCGCGCCGTCGGATTGACCGAGAGCGAGCAGGCCGATCTGATCGCGTTCCTGCTCTCGCTCACCGACGAGCGATTGCCGGACGCACTGCGCGCCGCGCCCGACTCACCTCGCCTGAACGCGAAGGCCCGCTGAGGCTGCTGGTCCTCCCGAGCCCACGCGGTCGTCGCCGCGGGACGGCCTACTGGACCGTTCCCCTGATGGCGTTGCTGGCGGAGAAACCGACGGGCCCGGCCGGGTCCTCGATCCAGTACTGCATGTACAGCTCGAGCCCCGACGGCACGCCAAGCGGAAGGACGGCGTTGAGGGAAATCGATCCGACCGGGTCGGTGACCAGGGACATGTAGTTGCCGAGTGGGCCGAACACGTCGGGCACGAGCGTGCCGCCCTTGAAGGGCGCGTTCAACGACGCCAGGCCGTAGGTCAGGTAGGCAGGCGAGTTCGGCAACGCCCGCTCCAGCTCCAGGTCGAACGGCTGGCCGGCCACGAGGTCACCGACGCCCATGAACCAGGGCTGACCGTTTGCGCCGTCGAGACCGTTGCCGATCACGTGCCAGTCCGCGCTCAGGACGTCCGCCTCGTCCCACAGGCGCTCGTAGATGTCGAAGTAGTAGCTGAAGCCGCCCTCGCTGTTGGCGAACAGGATGACCCCGGTTCCGTCCGAGGACCGGAAGTACATGTCCGTGGTGACGCCGGGATCTCCGCCGTCGTGGCCGACGACCTGGCCGGAGAAGGGGTTCGTGATGTAGTAGAAGCACAGCCCCTGCGGATCGGGAGCGGGGAACTGGACCGTGAGCATCTCCGCGACGGTCGCGGGCTGCAGGATCTGGACGCCCTCCGTCGTGCCGTCGTTGATGAACACGCGCAGGAACCTGGCGAGGTCGAGGATGCTCGAGCGCATCGTGCCCGCCGGCCAGTCCGGATAGCCGTAGTGATCCTGTGGGATGTACTGCTGAGTGCCCCCGTTCCAGTTGTAGGGCATGGCCAGCGTGGCGGGGTCGAAGTCCGAGAGGCGGAAGCTCGTATTCGTCATGCCGAGCGGATCGAAGATGGTCTGCGCGCAGAGGTCCTCGAACGGCGTGGCGCCGAGGTTCTGTCCGAGCAGGCCCAGCAGCGAGAAGCCCTGGTTGCAGTAGGAGTAGGTGCTGCCGGGCAGCCAGTTGTAGAAGTTCTGGATCTCATTGAAGAACTGCCCGCCGAACACCCAGTACTCGGGATGGAAGTCCTGGAGCTGCCATGGGGAGTCGCCCGGCACGTACAACGGGTTCATTACGGGCCAGTTGTCCTTCAGGCCGGCGGTGTGCGTGAGGAGCTGCCGGTACGTGACGCCGGACGTGCTCGTAAGCGGGTTCACGATGTTGAACGGCAACTCGTCATTGACGTCGTCGTCGAGCGCGAACTCGCCGTCGTCCCGCAACTGCATCAACGCCGTGGCGGTGGCCGTCTTGGAGATCGAAGCCAGGAAGAAGGGCGTGTCGAGCGACACCGTGGTGCCGAGATCGAAGTTGGCCGTGCCGTAGCCCTTGGCCCAGACGACCTGGTCGCCCTTGATGATGGCCGCGGCCACCCCGGGGAGGTGGCCGTGGTTCATGGCGCTGATGATGTCGCCGTCCAAATCCTGCGCAAGCGTGGGTTGAGCAACGACCTGGGCGAGGACGACCGACCAACCGATGTGACGAAGCACGTCGAACCGCATGGGAACCTCGATCAGGAAACGAGGGGAAGCGAGACGACAACCGGCATCGGATGCCGCGTGTCGCACTGCCCACACGCTACCACCAGCACGGCGATCGTGCGGCTCGGGGCCGGCGGAGCGGCTACGGCGTCGTTCCGCTCACCGCGTTGCTCGCGGCGAAGCCGTTCGGCCCGGCCGAGTCCTCGATCCAGTGCTGGAAGTAGAACGTGAACGCCGAAGGGATGCTCCCGGGCCAGTTGTCGGCCAGCGTCTGCGTCCCGGTCGCACTGACCGACAGATCCTGGATCAACAGCGTCGGCGCGGGCACGAGCACCCCACCCTTGAAGTTGGCGTTGATCGCAGTGATGCCGACGACCATGTGCGTCGTCGAGTCCTCGAGCGCGTTGCTCAACTCCAACGACATCGGCTGGCCCCCGATCAGCGTTCCGAATCCCTCCAGCAGGGGGTCGCCGTTCGTGCCGGCGAGCGCGTTGCCGAGGTCCTGCCAGGGGTCGGTCTCGTTGCTCACGTAGAGGTTGCCGTCCGGCCCGAAGGTCAGGCTGGCCGGGACGTCCAGGCCGCCGCTTCCCGCCGTGACGAACGCGTCGATGAACGCGCCGGTGGCGCCGTTGTAGCGCAGCACCTCGCTCGTATCGCCGCTGCAGACGTAGAGGTTGCCGTCGGGACCGAAGACCAGGCCCCTCGGTTCGTCCAGTCCTCCGGACGCCGCGGCCACAAAGGCGTCGATGAATGCGCCCGTCGCGCCGTTGAAGCGCAACGCCTGGTCGAGTGTGAGGGCCGACGCGTAGAGGTTCCCGTCGGGCCCGAACACGAGACCGTGCGGGCTGTCGAGTCCACCGCTGCCTGCGGTGACGAAGGCGTCGATGAACGCACCAGTGGCACCGTTGTAGCGCAGCACTTCATCGGTGACCCCGCTGGTCACGTACAGGTTGCCGTCTGGACCGAAGGTGAGATCCTCGGCATCGTCCAGGCCGCCGCTCCCGGAGGAGACGAAGAAGTCGATGAACGCGCCGGTCGCGCCGTTGTAGCGCAGCACTCCGTCGTTGCCTTCGCCCGTCAGGTAGAGGTTGCCGTCAGGTCCCCACGTCAGGCCCTGGGGCTGGGACAGTCCCCCGCTCCCGGCGGAGACGAACACGTCGATGAACGCGCCGGTCGCACCGTGGTAGCGCAGCGCCTGGTCCGTCCCGGCGCTGTTCACGTACAGGTGGCCGTCCGGACCGAAGCGCAGACCGTCGGGGTCATCGAGCCCGCCGCTGCCTTGCGACACGAAGGCGTCGATGAACGCGCCGGTGGCCCCGTTGTAGCGGAGGACCTCGTCGGCCCGGGCGTCGGCGGCAAGGAGCAGCGCCATCGCCGTCGCGGCCAAGCCGGTCAGGAATGAGCGCTTGCGAGTCACGAAAGTCCTGCGGGGCTGGTCCGACATGCGGTGTTCCTCCCGGTGCAGTCGATGGCGATGATTCGGTCCGTCACGCCGATGCGCCACGGGACGCTTCTTCCCCAACCCTCGCACGCCCCCCGGCGTGTGCGCGTCACCCTAGCACGACGTTTGGAACCCGTGCGGCTGGGCGCCCCCCTCTCCGCGCACCATGTGGCCACCGTGAAGCCCCGCGTCCCGATTCCGGAACCCGTGGTTCACCAAGCAGGGCTCGGATCGTGGACTACTGCGGCACGATGGCGAGTGCGTTGCTCAGTGCGACGCCGTTCGGAGCCGCTGCGTCAGCGATCACGAACTGGGCGGCCAACGGCGGAACGCCTGGCGGGAAGGCGGCCCAGGGAAGCGTGAGATCGCCAGCGGGGCTCGTGACCACGTAAGCTTCGAGCAACGGAGGCAACGGAACGAGCGTCCCGCCCTTGAACGGCAGGGGAAGTTCCTGCGCGGCGACGAGCATCAGCGCGAGCGCGCGGGGCGCCGCCTGCGACAGCGTCATCGAGCCGCTCGAACCCGTCGTCAACGGCCCGCTCCCAACGAGGCGCGGCACGCCGACCGTCCCCTCCAGTCCGTAGCCCAGGTCGATCCAGGGGGGCACCTCGAACGGCCACACGGGACCCACCAAGACCGCTCCGCCGGGCTCCCAGCCGGGAGCCCCACCGACGAGGGTGTCGGCCCCCAGCGCGACCGACCAACCCAGGTGTTGTCCTTCGATCGGGTTCAGCAAGGCCGACGCACCCGAGCTGGTCCAGGACGTGCCGCTGCGGTCGAAGCGGAGGATGATGCCGGCCCCGAACGCCGGGAAGGTCTGGGTGAACTCGGAGAACGGCGCGCCGAGCACCGCCTCGTCGCCCTGCAGCGCCACGGAGAAACCGGCCGACGCAAAGTCGTTCACGAAGGGCAAGGGCGCTGCGAGTTGGCCCTGCGACACCCAGGTGCCGCCGCTACGCTTCCAGACGTAACCCGCGCCCGTGCCGAGGCCGGCCGGTGTGTCGGTGTTCGGCGAGCCGACCAGCAGGGTGTCGGCGTCGGCGGCGAGCGAGAATCCGAACCGGCTCGCGAGCGTGACGCCCGGCTCGACCAGGCGCTCCTGTTGCGACCACGAGGCGCCCGCGCCCTCGAAGACGTAGACCGCACCCACATCGGTCGTCGCGCCAACGTCGGCGCCCAAGGCGGCGGCCGCGAGCACATCGCCCGCGAGCGCGACGGCGCTGCCAAGGTCGTCTCCGGATGCCGCGTCATCCGCGGAGAGCGCCGTGCGCTCCGTCCAGTCGAAGCCGGCTCGCGTGAACACGTAGACGCTTCCGCCCGTGCCGTGTCCCGGCGCGCCGACCACGATCGTGGCGCCGTCGATGTCGACCGACGTCCCGAACCCGTCACCCGGCAGACCGTCGGCCGGCTCGAGCACGGCCTCCTCGATCCAGACGGTGCCCGAACGTCGAAGCACGCGCACCGCGCCCGCGGTGTAGCTCGGCGCATTGATCTCGCCGACGACCACGCGCTCGCCCTGCACGGCCAGGCCGGAGGAAAGGAAGTCCGACGGGCTCCAGAGCGGGAGGGTCTCCTGCCAGGCCCACATCGGCCACGCGGCGGTGCGCGAGTAGATCACCAGGTTCCGTTCGTCGATCGCCGCGATCACCGTGCCGTCGGTGGCCACGACCTGCCCGAACCCGTCTTCCGGCGAGAACGGGGCGGTGAAGTCGTGGTAACCCGCCGGGACTTCAACCTGCGCGCTGGCGGTCCCGAGGGCCGCAACGCCGGCGAGCAACAGGGCCGGGACGATCGAAGCCCGGAGAAGGGAGCGACGGTACGTGAACATGGCAAATCTCCAGCGGCCGTCTCGAAGCAGTCGACGGCTTCACCAGAAGAACCAGCATAAGACGTGCCGCAGAAGACGGCCGCCGGGACCGCGAAACCGAGCCGGGAGAACGCGCTCACCGGTCCATTCTCCCCTCAGATGGGGATTCTCCGGCTAGCCCGGCCCGTCGAGCGTCAGGGCGTCTCCAGGAGCTGCCCCATGTAGCCCGGCAGTTCGTCTGCCTCGGCGCCGATCCACGAGATGGCATGCAGCGTCACGCGGTTGGCGACCTGGTCTCCGCCCGGTTCATCGAAGCTGGCGACCTGCCGCACGTGTCGTCTCCAGAACTCCTGCAGCGTGCGCTTGCCGTGCGTCGTGGTGTTCAGCATGCCGTAGGGCCGCAGGCGAATGGCCTCCGCGGGGTTGAGCAGCACGTGCGTGATGCCTTGCTCCCACAGGGTCGCGGCCAAGTCGCCGGGGCCGGCACTTCGCTCGGCCCAGTCGAGGAGAGGGTTCTTGTCGAAGACCGAGCTCGCGACGAAGTCCCGGTTCAAATAGAAGCCCCGCGTTTCTCCGACGAGGAGCACGCGCGCCGTGACCGGCAGCTCCGCGTCGATCCACCGGTAGAGTCCGTACGCGGGGTTGGTGTAGCCGTCGTGCGACTGGCTCAGGTAGTCCTGTTTATCCTGCGCTTCGAGGACGACCCGCCATCCTCCCTGACCGAACGTGAACACCCAGGACACGAGGATGCCGGCCAGGCAGGTCGCGAGGACTACCGACTTGACCGCAATGCGAAGGGGCATCCCCACGCGAGCGTGATGCGCCCAGTGCGCGAGCAGAAGACAAGCCCACGGCAGCACGGGCAGCAGGTACCGCACCGCGGTGGTCGTCAGGATCCAGCCGAGCGCGAAGAGTGTGGTGACGAGGGCGGCTCGCCTCAGTGATCGCGGGAAGGTCCTGAACAGGAACAGGAGCGGACACAAGAGCAGGAACAGGGGCGAGAACACGAACGAGCTCCCGACGGAGCCCATCGTGATGTTCCAGGGCAACGTCACGTAGTCCGTCAGCGAGTGCAGGTCGTGCTGCGCCGCGACCTCGGTGAACGCCTGCGTCCGCTGGACTTGCGTGGCGTCCGCTTCCGAGAAGACCCCCGGCAGGAGTGGTGCGATCGGGTTCCCGAGCAGCACCGCGTTCTTGACCAACCAGGGAGAGAACACGAGGCCGGCGATCAGCACGAACCACAGGCTGCTCCTGAGACACCTGCCTCCGTCCGCTGCGCTCCTCCAGCGCGAGATGAACAAGGTGGCGATCAGGGCAGCCGGCACGAACACGCCGGTGTACTTGGTGGCCATCGCCAGGCCGCTGAAGACGGCGCTCAACACGAGCAACGGGACGGCGCTCTTTCGCGGAGCACCCTGTCCCTCCGCCTCCATCCAGATCAGGAAGGCGTAGACCGAGCAGACCGAGAAGAGCGTGAGCACGAGGTCGATCCCGCCGGCCGTGGAGGCCTGGCTGACGTGGAAGAGCGTGAGGAAGATCAACGCACCCCAGAGCCCGACACCGGCCCATGACATGCGGCGCGCGAACAGGACGATCGCCGCAGCGACGCCGACACCGCAGAGCCAGCACAGCACCTTGGCGGCGATCTCGTTCTTCAGGAGCACGGCAAGCGTGTAGAGGAACCCCGCCGCCGCCGGCATCTGCGCGAGCAGGTTCTCGCGCATGGGCAGGAGGTGCCCATTGAGCACGCTGAGATGAGGCGCGACGAAGTGGTAGGCCAGCGAGTCGTAGAAGATCAACGGGGCGAGGGCCCCGAGCAGGGTGACGCCTGCGTGCAGCGAAAGTGCGCCGCTGGCGACCCTGTCCAGGATCGAAAGGCGCGCCCGCTCCCGCGCATCTCGACGACTGCCCCTCGTCGATGCTGCCCGCAGTGCCTGGAAGATCCCTGCAACAGCCAACGCGCCGACCACGACCCACGCGACGGTGGTGTTCAACCAGCCGACGGCCGCCAGGAGCAGCGCGGCATACGACAGTGCGCCGCCTCCGAGCACGGCGCTGAAGAGTCGACGCTCCCCCACGCGCAGCCCGTCAACCTCGAGGAGAGCGAGCAGCGCACGGCCGGCGGTCATGGCAGCGATGAGGATGAGCAGCACGCTCGCAAGGACAGCAAGGTGCTCCCCCACGAGTCCGATGGTCAGCTCGCGCGCGGCGGAGAGCGCTTGCGCGGCGTCACCAGCGGCCCGCGAGAAGGGAATCGGAAGCCTGAAGTAGTGCGCGCCGAGGACGACCGCTCCCCAGACTCCAGCGAGGCCGACGAACAGCCACAGCGGAACGCGCAGCGAAGGCCCGGCGCGATCCGTTGACGACGAATGCGGCGCGGTCAACGTGGACTCCCCGAGTCCGATCGACTCCCGGTGAACTGCGCACCACCCCAGAGAACGCCCCATGCCGAGTCGGCTGCTGCGGAGCGCGCGTGCACGACGAGTCGGCCGGGCTCGCGAGGCAAGTTGGTCTCCATCGTCATGATCAACGCGTCGGGATCATCGAGCCCCGGCACCAGGTCGTGCAAGGGACGGATGACGAGGTGTTGCAGCTGCTGATTGCCGCTTCCGTCGGCAGGCTCGAACTCGAGCCGGAACTCGATCGTGTCGTCGCCGGCACCCTGCTGCGGACGCAGCCCGACGCGAATCTCGAAGCGCCGAGCGTCCGGTGCCAGCTCGTAGACGAGCCGCACGGACAGCGGCACGTCGAGATAGCCCTCGCCCTGGTGGAAGGTCAGCATGGGCGAGAGCGGCCGCGGATCGATGCGCGTCGGCTGCGCCGGCAAGGCCTCGGCCACGATGCGCGCGAGCATGTCGGGTGCCGGCTCGCGTCCTTCGGCGGAGGCGCGGTACTGCACGTACCAGAGGTTCCGTCCCGGATGAACCGGAATGTTGCAGTCGACACCGCTACCGATGTGCGCGGCGAGCCGCGACCAGTGGCGGTCCGGGAGCGGCTCGCGGCGGAAGTCGGTCAACGTCGAGACCAGGCAGAGACACAACAGGCCCTGCGCAACGCGGGCCGCCGGCCCGCGCCCCACGGCAAGATCGAGGAGCGCCCAGACCAGGAACAGCAGTGGCAGATACGAGTACTGGTTCCCCGCCGTAACGGTCAGGAACCTCGGCGCATCGCGATGGGCAGAGTAGACAGCCGCGAGCACGATCAAGGCGGCCCCGGTCAGCAGGGCAGGGCGCGCGTTGCGCGCGCGCGACGACGCCACGAAGACGAAGGCGACGACGAGCACGCTTGCTCCAGCGAGCAGCGCCGGGGACAGCGCGCGCACCCACGTCTCGCCGGGCAGCATCATGCCGGCGATGTGCATCCCGATCGCGGACAACCAGTCCGGATCGGTCGCGTCGAACACGCCCTGCAACCGCGGGTCGCCGATCAGTGCGCGCGCCTGGATCGCTCCCGCGACGAGCAACACGCCGAGCGTCGCGAGGCTTGCGCGCGTGCGCCGCAAGACGGCGCGCAACGCGAACAACGGCAGCAGCACGAGCGCGTGCGGGCCGGTCAGCCCCGCCAGCGCGCAGTAGATCAGGTCGCCGGCGAGTTGCCGCCTCGACGCCGGTTCCCTGGCGATCAACAGCAGGACCAGGCCGGCGGCGAGCACGGTCTGCACATCGGTCAGGTGCAGGTACACGGCGCCGCGACCCGGCACGAGCGCCAGCGCGAGCGCGGCGAGGGCGGGCCAACGAGAGCCTGCTCGTGCGGACATCGCGAACACCGCGACGCACAGCATCGCCAGCAGGGCCGCCTGGCTGTAGATCAGCGGTGCGTGTTCGGGCGGGGCGAAGGATGCAGCCCACGCGACGAGCCGCCCGAACAGCACGTGGTAGCCGTTGCACGTCGCGCCCAGCGACTCCAGCCCGAGCCGCCGCGCCTGCGTGAAGAAGTGTGTGCCGTCCTCGGCGCGGAGCTGCGGAAGCAGGAACGCATCCTGGGCGCGCAGGAAGATCAGCACCACGACGCCGACCAGCACGGCAAGCCGCCAGCCGAATCCAGGAACGCGCATCCGGTACCCCCGCCAACACCCGACGTGCCGATGCTACCCGAGACGAGCCGGGTTACCCTCCACCCCCATGAGCGACGCCGCACCGACCGAGCAGCCAGCGACCGGGGAGCGCCGGCTCGTTCGCGCGCTCACCGTGATTCCCGCAGCGGCCGTGATCCTGGCGAACGTCATCGGCACAGGCGTGTTCGTCAAGACGCGCGTGATGACCGTCAACGTCGGCACGCCCGGCATGGTGTTGACCGTGTGGCTCTGCGCCGGGTTGCTCACCTTGACGGGCGCGCTCGTGTTCGCCGAGCTGAGCACGATGATGCCTCGCTCGGGCGGACAGTTTCAGTTCATCGGCGCTGCCTACGGTCGGCGCTGGGCCTTCCTGTACGGCTGGACGTACAGCCTGGCGATCGGCGCGTCGATCGCGGCCGTGGCAATCCTGTTCGTCACCTTCCTGAACGACCTGCTCGGATCATCGCTCCCCCAGTGGGCGCTCACCGTCCTGCCGCTGGTCACCATCGCCGTCGCCGCCTTGCTGAACCTCGCGACGGTCCGATCCACGGGTCGCGCGGCCACCGCCCTGACGTCCGTCAAGGTCGCGCTCGTCCTGGGCGTCGGCCTCGGCGCGTTCCTGCTCGGCGACGGTTCGTGGTCGCACTTCTCCCTGAGCGGCGCAACGGGAGTGGGAGAAGGCGTACCCGAGAGCGCCCGCCTGGGTATGCGGGGCTTCGGCGCGGCCATGCTTGGCGCGTTGTGGGGCTACAACGGCTGGGCCATCATCACGTCGCTCGGCGGCGAGGTGAAGGAGCCGTCACGCACCCTGCCGCGCGCGATGGTGGGCGGCACGCTGCTGGTCATCGCGCTCTACATGATGATCAACGCGGCGTACTTCTACGTGCTCACCCCGATGGAAATCGCCGACCTGCCTGAGAGCCAGTCGGTGGCGAACGCCGCGATGCTGCGCTTCGCCGGCCGCACGGCGGCGGCGCTGATGTCCGTGGGCCTCGTGATCTCGGCCTACGGAACCCTGCACACCTCGCTGCTCGTCGGATCGCGCACCCCCTTCGCCCTCGCGCGCCGAGGGCTCATGCCGTCGAGCCTCGGCCTGGTCTCGTCGCGCAGCGTGCCGGCCGTGGCCGTCCTGGCGGTCGGCGCGTGGGCGCTCGTCCTCGCCCTCTCCGGGACCTTCGACATCCTCACGGACATCTACGTCTTCGTGCTCTGGATCTTCTACGGCATGACCTGCCTGGCGCTCTTCGTCCTGCGCCGCAAGCGGCCCGACGCCGAGCGCCCCTACCGCGTGTGGGGCTATCCCGTCACACCGGCGCTGTTCCTGCTCGTCACGCTGTTCCTGCTGATCAACACGTTCGCCGCCACGCCCGGCCGCGCGCTGTCCGGCCTCGCGCTCGTCGTCTCCGGACTGCCGGTCTACTGGTTCTACTCGCGCCGGCTCGGGCGCGACGCTCCGGATGCGTGGCTGGGCAGCGAGTAGCGTCCGCCCGCGTCGAGCCGGTGGCCGTCGCTCCTAGAACCGGAAGTAGATGAACGGGTTGTAGCTGCTCGCGGACAGCTCCATGGCGGAGAGCAGCAGCACCCCCATCACGAGCACCACGCCGACGATGTCCAGCCCGGCACGCAGGCCGAGCGGACGCGTCGCGCGCCAGGTCAGGAGACGCGGGAGCCAGGGCGTCGCGCCGATCATGCCGGCCAGGAGCGCGGTCGCCACGAGTGCATCGAGGTGCAGGCCGACATGCACCGTCAGGCCGGCGCCCGCTGGCGCCAGCCCGAAGAGCGAGCCGAGGTAGTCCAGCGCGTACGGCAAGTCGGGCGCACGGAAGAGGACCCAGCCGACGAGCACGACCAGCAGCGTGTAGCCATGCCGCATCGGGCGGGGCATGCGGCCGAGCAACTCGCGCAGGCCCATGCGCTCGATGACCAGGAACAGGCCGTGGAACAAACCCCAGATGATGAAACTCCAGGCCGCGCCGTGCCAAAGGCCGCACAGGAAGAAGACCGTGAGCAAGTGGGAGTAGGTGCGCGCCCGGCCGTGGCGGTTGCCGCCGAGCGGGATGTACAGGTAGTCGCGGAACCAGGACGAGAGCGAGATGTGCCAGCGGCGCCAGAACTCGGTGATCGATGCCGACACGTAGGGGTAGTTGAAGTTCTCCAGAAACCGGAAGCCGAGCATGCGCCCCAGACCGATGGCCATGTCGGAGTAGCCGCTGAAGTCGAAGTAGATCTGCACCGCGTAGCAGACGATGCCGAGCCAGGCCAGCGGTGCGTCGATCTGATCGGCCGGCAGGGCGAAGATGCGATCGACGGGGACGGCCACCACGTTGGCCACGAGCACCTTCTTGCCGAGGCCGAGGACGAAACGCCGCACGCCCTCGGCGAAGCCCGCCAGCGTGACGACGCGCTCCAGGATCTGCGCCGCGATGTCCCGGTACCGGACGATCGGTCCCGCGATGAGTTGGGGGAAGAGCGAGATGTAGACCGCGAAGTTGATCGGGTTCCGCTGCACGGGTCCGTTGCGGCGGTACACGTCGATCACATAGGACATCGCCTGGAACGTGAAGAACGAGATGCCGATCGGCAGGTGGACCTGCCATGTCTCCGCGAGCGGCGAGTCGGTCAGCCCCGCCCCCCGCAGCAGCGGCGACATGACGGCGGCGATCGGAGGCGCCGGGCCGTCCGTGAGGCCGATCGTCTCGGCCGCGCGACCCAGGGTCGCCCAGAGCCAGTTGCTGTACTTGAACAGCACGAGCATGCCGACGTTGAATGCCACGCCAAGCGCCACCAGCAGCTTGGCAATCCCACTCTCTCGCGTCTTGTCCACGCCGAGCCCGACGGCCCAGTTGACCGCGATGGAGAGCAGCATGATGAGGACGACTTCCTGCTCGCCCCACGCGTAGAACAGGAGGCTGGCCGCGAGCAGGAGGGCGTTGCGACACCAGCGTCCGACCGTGAAGTACAGCAGCAGCACGCCGGGCAAGAACAGGAACAAGAAGACCGGTGAGCTGAAGACCATGCCGCTAGAAGCGTGACGCCCGCACTTCGACGGAGTGGATGACGAACTGCGAGGCGCGACCGTCCCCGCGCACGCACAGCCGGCCCGTGAAGCCGATGGCCGGGACGTGCACGTCCACGATGTGTCGCCCGGCAGCAACCCAGCGCGCCTCGAACCCCCCGATCGAGTCGCTCGTGGCATCGCCCACCTGCACCACGCCCGCGGTCCCTCGGCTCAGCTCGATGCGCACGATCAGGGAGGCATGGGTCGGCAGCGCGAAGCCCGGCAACAGCGCGCCGTCCTCGGCCGACACCGTGTCGAGCCGCGCCGACCCGTCCGGCAGGTCGGACACGCTGGCAGCGCCGCGGGCATCGAGCTCGGCGCCGCTCGCGCGCAACAGGATCCGATCGGAGGCCTCGAACAGCCTCCCCGTTTCCTCGGCGTCCAGCAGGCAGCTGTGCTTCGTCACGCTGCGCAGGAGCAAGCGATCCACATTGACCTGCACCACCGCGTTCGGCTGCTCGTCCAGGATGAAGCGGGGGTCGAAGTTGTCGGCGTTGCGCCACACCGTCGTCTCGGCGCTCTCCGGCAGGAACGACCTGAGCGCCGGCCCGAAGGAGTCGTGCAGCACGAGCAGGTGCGGCAGCGACGTGTCCCGTGTCGTCGTGCGCATCCCCTCGGTGCCGCGAGCCAGACGACGCGCGCGCCGCTCCTCGAGGCCATAGTCCCAGACCTCCTGACTCACGAACCCGTCCAGGTACATGCGCCCGTCCCAGGAGTCTCCCTGCTCATCGCTCGGCGTCGCGACGACCTCCTCCCGCGACGGCACGCGCAGGCCGGCGAAGCGGCCGCCGAACCGGCTCTGCAGGTCGGCCACGATCCGCCGGTAGGCTGCCAGGGCGCCGCGCGACGTCCAGTGGGTTCCCAGCGGGTAGAAGACGTAGTCCCCGGGCCTGTCGTGCTCCTTTTCAGCGCGCAGGACCTCGAAGTAGTCGGTCAACGGAAAGTCCGAGTAGCGCGCCATGTGCTCGACGAACTGCTCGCGGGGGCTCGGTCCGATCACCGTGAACCGGGCGGGAACCCGCTCGGGATAGACCTGGGCCTTGCTGGGCGCGAGCACGAACACGTACGGGATGTCGCGCTGCGCGAGCCACCAGCGACGCTCCTCCAGGACGCGCCGCCAGGCCTCGAGCCTCTCCGCGTCGAGCGTGGCGACACCGCGGTGGGCCGCCATCGCACGCTCGCGAACGAGAAAGAGCCAGCCGTCCTCGCCGCGCGTCATCGCCTCCGTGGGCGAGCGACCGAACACGAACCACTTGAGCACGGCGTGGGCCCGCATCAGCGAGGTCCTCCCGCCGAAGGCATCGGCGAAGTAGTCCTCCCAGAGCTTGGGAAAGGCCGTCAGGGCCGGCGCGTCCCAGGACCACTCGGGGCGCACGGCCGGGCGCCGTAGCTCGCGGCGGGTGGCACCGTCATCCTGGTCGATCCCGACCCACAGAGCGCCCGGCAGGAGGATGGCCGCGACGAACAGCACGACCAGCGCGCGATCGGTCCCGCTGCTCATCGTCGCCCGCGCTCTCTAGCCGACCCGTTCAGCATGGACTCCGGTCACCGTGCCTGTTCACCGAGACTCCGCTCGGGCGAAGCGCTCTCCGCATCGCACCCGGGAGCGGATGGTAGCAGCCCGAAACTCGAACGGGCTTGCCGACCTGCCTGCGACAACTGCAACAGCACATGCCGGTACTTCGCCGGCATGGGGACGTGGATGCACCCAGGCACCCGGCCCGTGTGCTTGTTGACGATCCTGCCGTCGACAACCTCGTAGTGGTTGTCGATGTCCTCCCACTCCGAGGCCGTGCACCAGAAGATCCGGCACTCGCGATCCAGGCCGATGTCCAGATCCCAGGTGTTGCACGCCACGTACTTCCCCATGGCAGCCTGATCCGCGTAGTTGTACCAGCGCATGTAGTTCGCGAAGTCGTCTCGGCCGGAGCGACTCCCCGGCAGGATCCTCCGGAGCACCGGCGTGAGTGCCTTTGCCATCCTGTGAAACCGGGGATGTGCCAGGAGTCGCACCCACAACCGATGCCGTGCCCGGGGCTCGTACAGCCGCTTCAACGCGCCGGCATACCCGATCACGCCGCCTGCGTTGATGTACCTGTAGGGCGAGGCACCGGGCGCCTTGTCGAAGGTGCGCCTGAACCTCCTGTACTGGTGGCTGTACAGCTTCTCCGCGGAGAACACCACGTCCCGACCGAGCGACAGGAAGCTCTCCCTGATCGTCTCCGGCCCGCTCTGGAAGAAGACGTCGTGACCGTCGGACGCGCAGACGATCTCGTCATCCTCGAGCGGCCGCAGCGCTTCGTGCAGCGCACGTTGCTTGAAGAGGTTGTTGTAGAGATCACCCGGGACCAGGCCGAGCCCCATCAGCTCGATCTCCATCCCGCAAGCCGCCGCGCTCTCCCTGATCAGGTCCAGCCTGTCGTCATCACGATCAGCCCACACCAGGAATCTCATTCGATGCGCCCCGCACGCAGCTTCGTTCGATCGCCGACACACTCGAGACCGTCAGCCCGGTTGGATGGGTATACAACCCGAGCGCGAGCGAAGAGCAGCCCCTTCTCGCGGTCGTCCCCCGGTGGTGGGTCCTACACCCCGAGCTTCTTCCTGATGTAGTCGCTGGTGAGGTGCTTCACGACATCGAAGGGCTCACAGTCGCCGCTCTCGGTCTTGAACTCGATGGGGCCGATCCGGCGAGCGACCTTCAGGGCGGCTGCGTTCAGCTTTGCGCTGCGCTTGCCAATTCCCAGGAGCGCGCCGCCCATGGATCCCTGCACCGGGAGCTTCTCGCCATCGTAGGTCTTCTGGATGCGCTGTATGTGCTTGAGGAAGAACGCCTCGTCGGGCGCGCTCTTCGTCTTGGACTTTGACAACTCGTAGAGCAACCCATACCCACAGGAGCGCCTGCGCGCATCCTTGCTCATGACCCAGTCACCGGCAAGCTCGACCACAAAGGGTGTCTTCGCCAGCGGCGCACCGCAGGAAGAGAACACATGCTCGAGATTGCCCTGGTTCAAACTCGCCACCTGCGACTCTGCCTGCTCACGAGTGATCTGCTTGGGGTCGTCGATCAGCAGCGAGATGATCCTCGCGTCGTACACCTCGCTCTCCCACAGCTTCGAGGCGAGGACATGATCCCTGCCGATCTGCTTGGCCAGCTTTCGCAAGACGGTGAGACCGATGCCGAGACTCTTCAACCTGTCGGGCTTCGAGCGCTTGGCTTTCCATCTCTCGATGCCATGTGCATTCCGGTTGGCCTTGAGTAGGGCCATGACCCCTGTCTTGTTCATGAGCAACGGTTCCTTGTCGACAGCTCCATTCTCAAGTCAAGGCAGTGCGGCGTTGGCTCGAGTGACTGCTTGGCAGAATACACCGGGATCGGATCGTGGAATCGGGACCGGATCAGGTTCTTGGGTGGCACAGGCACATCGAGACTCCCTGGTCCCGCTTGGATTCTCTTCCTTCGCTTACGCATTGCTCACCCCTCCCAGCGTGAGTGACCGCTCAGCCTAGGAGCCGGTGCCGCTGTCACCAGAGTCTCAAGGGGAACAGTCATGACGGCGCTCTACGCCTGGGGGCATCCACACGGTCGCGCGGCTGGGTTGCGCTGGCGAAGCAGGCGTGCGCCACCAGCATGCGACATGGGAGAAACTCTACGCTGACTCACTCGAGCAGAGTGTTCGGGGACGGACAGCGGACAGGAGATCGTCAGGCCGAACCTTCGGTGCCGAGTTCGGTCGTTGACTTGGTACCAGAGGCGGCACTCTAGATTGCTTTGCAGTCAGCGAAGCACTTTCCAACCGGAAAAGGGGAACGATGGATCCTTTCATTGGACAAGTCATGATGTTCGGTGGCAATTTTGCACCGCGCGGCTGGGCCAAGTGCGACGGCCAGCTCTTGCCCATTAGCTCGCACAGCTCACTGTTCTCGATACTTGGCACGACGTATGGCGGCGACGGCAAATCGACCTTTGGACTTCCCGATCTTCGAGGTCGTGTCGCCATCAATCCGGGGACCGGGCCCGGTCTGTCCCCGTACGTTCAGGGGCCCGGAGGCGGCGCGGAAAACGTGACCCTGACCGGGGGAAATGTAGGGCCGCACACTCACCCCGTGAAAGCAACGTCCTCGAACGCCAACACGCCGAGTCCGAGCAACGCCCACCTGGCGACGTTCAATGCCGGAACTGCCTACGCGACCGGCGTCACCGACGACGTCACCATGGACCCGGATACGATCGGCCAAAACACGGGCGGTACTCCGGTGGACATCGTTCAACCCTGGGCGAGCGTCATGTTCGTCATCGCGCTCGAGGGCATCTACCCGTCACGCAGCTAGCCGAGCCGCAACGCCGGGCGCACGGGATCCTCGGACGCTCGGCGTTGCGAACCTCTGCCCATGCCAATCCCGCTGAATCCGTTGACCGCGGACTCGTTCGCGGGGCACGTGGACACCACATTCCGCTCGTCCGGCAATGCGGACACGTTCGCCCTTGAGTTGACCCAGGTCGAGCGCCAGGGCGCACCATCCGAGGCGGGTGCCAGGCAGCCGGCTTCGCTGCTCTGCAAGGCCGCTGCCGGCACGACTGGTTCGCCGAAGCACCGTCGAGGCGAACTGTTCTCTGGTTCGTAGGAGAGAACGAATGGTGACCAGCCGGGACTCGAACCGATGTTCTCCGGTTCGTCCGAGCACGCACCTGGCACCAAGCGGGAATCGGAACCGGGTACGACCGGGTTGATCATGATACTCCCGCCGCACCCGGCGCGAGGAACGGCCTGACGTTGACGTGAACGACGCGCGGTCATTCACGGCCGGGCACCACGACGCCGGCGTGCAACATCGGTCTCCAGCAGTGGAACTAACGCGCACCGCGCTCTGCGGAGATGTGGATGAGTTTCTTTCGGAGGAACCGGTGTTCCACCCGGCGTCCGTGGCAAGCGCCGGCTAACAACGGTCATGGAGAGACCGACCGCAACGGCGCAGTGCTGCTGCGTGTGCGGGAATCCACCTCCCCTCATCGTTCGGAACGACCAACCATGTTCTGCAACCGAAAGACCCTCGCATCGCTCGCGCTGTGCATCGCGGGCGCAACGGCGACAGCACAAGACGTCATCCCGGTCGACAGCGTCCAGTACGCGGGCCGCTACGACATCGCATCACAGACCTTCTTCCCCTCGGACGTCGATCCCGACCTCGAGCCGGCCGAGGGCACGCCCGTCGTGCTCTTCGACAATACGGCCACGAACGGTTCGTTGACGACGGGCGCGGGCATCATCGCCACGCATCACTTCCTCGACTGGGGCACGGCGGCCTTCGGCGGCGGCGGCGCCTCCATCAGCGAGATCCGAATCGGCTACGCCACGGACCTCATGGCTCCCGGAAGCGTCGACCTCCGCATCCGCCTGTACCAGGGCTCGACCGGATTCGGCGTGCGGGGAACCATCATCGGCGACTACCCGCTGACCGGACTCCCGAATTCCGTGAGCGGAAGCTACGAGGGGTTCACCATCGACGTCACGCTGCCCGCCGACCTGGAGATGACCAACGGCGCCATCGGCTGGAGTTACAACTCCGACACGACACCGGACACGAGCACCGGCCCGCTGCTGGTCGGACCGCCCGTCGAAACGGGTGTCGAGGACGTCTACGACCGCTACGTCGAGAGGACCGAAGCCTACGACGGCACCTTCTGGTTCGGGGGCGATCCCCACGCGTCGTTCGTCATGCGACTCACCGGCGTGCCGGACCTCGTGCCGTCGGGTGCGTGGTCGGTCTACGGCGACCAGAAGAAGAAGGTGACCCTCACGGGCTTCGGCCCCGGGACGCCCGACTCGCTGAACACGATCCGGATCAAGTCGCCGGTGCCCTTCGCGCCGGTGCAGTTCGTGACGGGCATCGTGCCGTCGAACCTCTACTCCGGCGGCCTCGACATGTGGTTCTACGCGCTCCCGTGGCTCATCCAGTTCGGGCCCGTGACGCCGGATCCACACACCGCGCTCTACGAGCTCAACTTCGTCCTGCCGCCGACCATCCCGGTTGGTGTGGAACTCTACATGCAGGCGTTCGGAGCGAACATGGCCGGCAACTGGGTGAACTACTCCAAGGGCCTGAAGCTCACGGTCCAGTAGCCGTCCAGCCAAACCGACCGTCGCGCGCAGCCCCGATCACTGCGATGCGGCCAGCACGCGGCCCATGTCCCGCACACGCGGGGCGTGGGCCGTCGGCCCCGGGAACTCCCGCGTCAGGGCACCGCGATCGCCCGCGAGCTCAGCTCCGACGGTAGACTGCGCGCCGCGATGCACACCTGCGTGACTCTCTCGCCAATGGTTGAGACACATGGCGGCAGACTTCGCGTCAGCGCGGAGGTCGGTGGCACACCGTTGTGGTTCGAGTGGGACGGCGACACGCCGGGTGACGTTGCCGAAGCCCTGGCAGGTGCGGTCCTGATGCCGGCCGCGGCCAGTGCGCGACGCCTGGCGCTCGACGACGCGGTGAGCGAGGTATGGCTCGGCAACATCTCGCGCTTGATGCAGATCTGGCGTCGCTGGTGGGACTACCCGGTCCTGCCACCGCAGGCCGCTTCTCACGACGAGAACCGGTCGCGCGTGCCCGCCACGGCGCTGTGCTTCACCGGGGGCGTGGATTCATTCCACAGCCTGCTGCACGGACCGCGGCCACCGGATGTGCTGGCGTTCGTGCACGGCTACGACATACGGCTGGATGATCGGCAGCGCATGACCGCGTGGGACACCTCGTTCCGGGAAGTTGCGGAGGCCGTCGGTGCGGAGGCCGTGCTCTTCCGCAGCAACCTGCGCGAGCATCCGCTCTCCGGGAGTTGTTCGTGGGAGCGCGCGCACGGGGGCGCCCTGGCAGCCGTGGGTCATCTGCTCGCGGATCGCGTCGGCACGCTTCGCATCGCGTCGAGTTGGCCCCGCGGCAACGAGCATCGTTGGGGCAGCCACTGGGAGACCGACCCGCTCTGGTCGTCCGACCGGCTGGAGGTCGAGCATCACGGCGAGGCCTTCTCGCGACTGCAGAAGATGAAGGGGATCGTCGGACACGAGCTGGTGCAACGGCACCTGCGCGTGTGCTGGGAGAACCTCAGCGCGTCCGGCAACTGCTCACGCTGCGACAAGTGCCTGAACACGATGACGTTCGTTGCCGCCTTCGGGGACCCACAGAGCTTCACGAGCTTCGACTGGACCCGACCGCTGGAGCGGCGACTCGACGGCCTCGAGCAGACGCGCTTCCTCGCGGGCTACACGAACGTGCTCACCTGCGACCTGGACCGCAAGCTCGCGAGAGCGGTTCGCGCGCTGCTGGCGCGCTCGGCGACAGCGTCCGGGTCACGCGGCTAGGAGTCGGGCGCGTCGTGTGCCTCGTCGATCCCGACGAGGAAGATCTGGAACAGGTTGCGTCGATGCAGCTCGGGGCCGGCGTGCCGCACGGTGCAGCGTCCGAAGCGCTGCTGCAACCGTGCCTGCAGCTCGCTGCGCGCATGGATCGTGTGCTTCAGCGGGCTGGCCGTGGCGATCAGGTGCGCGGCCTCGTCCTGCGTGAACGTGCCGCGTGACTGTTCGCGCAGGACGGCCTCGTGCACGCGCGCACCATCCAGCAGGCGGCTCGGCGCGTCGTAGGCATCGCGCAGGAAGCACCAGAAGCGCACCAGCGTGCGGAACTCCACCTGCGTGAGAGCGGCCGCGCGGTGGCGCGCCAGCGCCCAGGCGAGGTCGGGCACCTCGGCGTCTTCACCCGGCGGAAGCTGCCACGTCTCGGGGTAGACGATCTCCTTGAGCGAGAGAACGCCCTCCGGTCGCAGCACGCGCTGCAGCTGGGCAAGGACGGTGTCGAGGTCCGCATGGGCGACGTTGTTGAGCGCGGCGTCGCCCAGCACCAGGTCCACGCTGGCGTCGGGAATGGCGCGCAGGTCGCGCCAATCGGCGTGCACGTCCTCGATCGGCTGTCCGGCCCCCCACGTCTCGCGCGGCCGGGCGGCCGCGAACATCCCCGGGCAGTTGTCCACGCGCAGCACGGACAGGTCCAACGAGAGCGCCAGCGCCGCGAGTTCGGGTGTGGCGCCCAGGACGAGGGCGCGCTCGGGCGGGCTCCGGCGAGATCCCGAGCACGCGAGGTGGGCCGCGCGATGCACGGCCAGTTCGTCCGGGCTCGGGGCGAAACGCGGCGACAGGCTCCCTGCCTCGAGCTGCCGCGCGATGGTCGTCCAGTCGTTCAACGGGTTCATCGCGGGAGCGGAAGCCATGTCACATTCTGGTTCGCGGAGCCCGGCAACTCCAGCCCGCGCCCTCCGACCCGTGAGCCGCGGCGGTCGCCCGTTCGCCGGTGACGCACCTCTGATATCCTCGCCCCATCGCATGGATGCCGCGCAGACACTCCGCCTCGCCTACACCCCGGACAGCGACGACGCGTTCACCTACTGGGCGTGGGAGCAGGGGCTGGTCGGCCTCGAGGGCTACGAGACGGTGTTCGAGCGTGCGCCCATCGGCGCGCTCAACCAGGCCGCGGCCGCGGGGCAGTACGACGTGGTGGCCGTGTCCTCCGCCTTCTACCCGCGCGTCGCGGACGCCTACGCGATCCTGACCGTCGGCAACAGCATCGGTCGGAACTGCGGTCCGGTCCTGGTCTCCAAGCGCTTCGGGAGCATCGAGGAGCTCGCCGGCCGCTCCATCGGCGTCGGCGGTCATCCCACGACGGGCAGCTGCCTCGCAGCGATGTTCGTGCCGGAGGCGCGGCTCGTGGTGCATCCGTTCGAGCGCATCATCGACGCCGTCGCGTCCGGCGAGTTGGATGCGGGTGTCATGATCCACGAGGAGATCGTCGCCTACGAGGAGGCCGGCCTGCGTTGCGTGCGCGACCTCGGCGACGCCTGGGGGCAGCAAACCAGTCTGCCGCTTCCCGTCGGATTGAACCTGGTCCGCAAGGAACTCGGACAGCCGACCATGCGAGCGATCGCGTCGGCATGCGAGCGCTCGTTGTTGTGGGGCCTGGAGCACCCGGACAAGGCCCTCCTCCACGCGGAGGGGTTCGGACGGGGGCGGGCGCGCGAGCACCTCGCCATGTTCAAGCACAGCGACTCGCTGCGCATGCCGGAGGATGCGCGGCGCGGCGTGCAGGAGATGATCGCGCGCGTCGCGGCGCTCGGTCTCGGACCGGCAGACATCGTGCCGAGCTTCATCGAGGGCACTCACGATGCGACGGCGCTGGCGGCCCACGGGGCCGACTGACGCGTGGGCATCTACCGCGTCTACACGGGTGAGGACGGCGACTCGCACCTCGAGGACCTCTCCGGCAGCGAACATCCGCTGCTGAGCGGCAAGCTCCCGGCGACGGGCGTCTTCCTCAAGCGCTTCCCGGCGGGAACGAGCTTGGCGCCGCACCCGGCGCCGCGCCGCATGGTCTGCGTCATCGTCAGCGGTGTGCTCGAGGCCGGCTTCCCCGACGGCACGGTCCAGCGCTTCGTTGCCGGCGACGTCCGTCTGATGGAAGACACGCACGGCAGCGGCCACACCACGCGCGTGATCGGTGAAGAGGAGGCCGTGATCGCGGTCGTGGCTCTGCCTGAGGGATGAAGAAGGCAAACCGATACGCAAGGCCCAAGAACGTTCGGAGCTCGGCGAAGAAGGACATCGTCCAGTTCGCGATCCCGGCGATGACCGTCCTGGTCGTGGAGTTGATCTTCCTCGGGCGGGACAGGCTCCACGGGTTCTGGGGGCAGATCTGGCGTGCGCTCACACACCCCAGCAGCATGGCCGAGATGCCGGCCATGACCGTCGCCGGGATGTTCCTGTTCGTTGTCGGGCTCACGATCATGTGCTGGGGGCAGGTCACGCTGTTCAAGAACTACTCGGGCACGGTCGTCATCCGCGAAGGGCACAAGCTGGTCACGCACGGCATCTACTCGTTCGTGCGGAACCCGATGTACTTCGGAGCGCTCATCGGCGTCGTCTTCGGGCTTCCCGCCTATGCCCAGAGCCTGCACGCGTTCCTGGTCTCCCTGCTCTTCATCCCGATCCTGCTGAACAGGATCCGGCTCGAAGAGCAGCTACTGACCGAGCACTTCGGTGACGAGTACCGCGAGTACAAAGCGAGCACGAAGCGGCTGATCCCGTTCGTGTACTGAGCCTGAGCGCGCGTCTGGTGCCGGCCGGGAGTCGAACCGACCGGTTAGACTCGGCCCGCGATGACCCTGCGACTCATGCTGCACGCCTTGCTGCTGGTCCAACTCGCTGCTTGCTCCTCGATCATCACTTACGACTCCATCGCCGAGAGCGGGGCGCCGGCCGAGATCCGAGGACGCGCGCTCGGACTCCTCGGGTCGGCCATCGAGCAAGCCAACGGTTTCCTGTCCTCGCAACAACGGATCAGCCTGCCGCGGGGGCACTACCAGGAAGCCGAGGATGGAACCCTCTTGTTCGTCACCGACGCCAGGCGCTGGCCGATCCGGATCCGGCACAGCTTCGGCGGCGACCTCGTGGTCTGGTTCGGCTTCCGCGCCCAGGAACGCGACGACGGCTTCGTCGTCGGATCACGCCCGCCCGACGAACACGCCGAGATCGACAACTCGATGTTCCGCACCAGCGACGGCGACTGGCAATCGGCCCACTCGATCGCCCGCCTGATCCTGCACGAAACCGCGCATACGGTTCACCGTCACGGCACCGTCGGCTACTGGAACACGCTGGCGTACTACACCGAGGCGATCTTCCTCTTCCGCGCAGCCAATCACTCCGCCGAGCGCACTCCCCGTGCGATCTCCGTGGAGTTCGAGTACCACCGCTTGATCAGGGCGGCGGAAGACTCGGGAGATCAGGACGCAGCCGAGGTGTATCGCAAGGCGTTTGCGGAACACCTGGCGCTGGGCAGGGAGAATTGCGTTCACGAGCTACCGGCGGAGTGACCGCGACACTCAGGACACCTGGTTCACCAAAGGATCGTTCAGGCGAGCTGTTCTCCGCTTGCGCTCGGAGCCTGGTCACTCCTACTGCCGCGTCGCCCACCCGCGGAATGTTCGCCTGCTCGACTCCCCCATGCCTCGTGCAGGCTCAGTCGCAAACATGCGTTGCTGGAAACTCGTGCGGAACATCTCCACACGTCGAGCAATACTTGCTCTTCGCATCCAGGTAGCGAGCAATCTCTCTCAGATACACCAAGAGTGACTCGAGAGAGCCTCCCCCGTAGTCCATCGCCTGCCTCGCTTCGGAGAGGTGGTAGGCCATGTCTAGCGCGAGGCCCTTGCAACAGACGCTCTGCAACCCGGGATCCGTGTGGTTGCAGCGGTCATGATCACCCACCTCCGAGGCCCATGCCTCCGGATCTCCAAGCGCATCGAAGATGTCTCGCACCGAGATCCGCTCCTCGTGCTGAGCACAGCCCAGGGCCGTCGCGCCAGACAAGAGGGCAGCGACGCAGAGGGTCTGACCCAGACCCGTTCTCAACCGATTCACCGTTATCCACTTCATGTTTCATCCCTTCGTCTCACAAACGGAGTCACTGTGGGCCTGGGCGGGCGTGTTCACCGGCGCTCCGAATGACGTTTGGTGACCAAGCAGGATTCGAACTCCTGGTCGTACGTGCCGAGGAGCGCCGGCGGGTGCGCCAACGGCACCGGCTGTTGTGAAGTCTGCGCTGTGAGGTATCGGTGCACTCAATACGGTGCGCCGTCTTCGGCTCTTCCCACACGACACCCACGCTTATCGGCAGCCCGGCTTTTCTCATTCTGGGGAGCCCTCCGACTCCTGTCAAACGGGTGCCGGCGGACTAGCATGCGGCCAGACTGCGCAACTCCCGTAGCGCGGCAACGGAAGAAGGAGGATCACCATGAAGGGAATGAAATCCGTCTACACACTCGCCGTGCTTGCCGTGGTGCTCATGGCAACCCCGGCCCGCGCCGACAGCACGGTCTACCAGCCCATCGCCCTCGGCAACCACATGGCTGGCGGCACGTTCACGGTCACGTTCTTCGGACCACCCCCGGGGCACGTGGGCTTGCCACCGTTCACGTTCTCGGCACCCATCGTGGCCGCGGCGGGTGCAACCGGCACGTCCACCATCACGCCGGTGGCTGCATTCCCCGGCAACACCGTCAAACTCACCGTCTCCGGTGAGACCTGGGCGGCCACTTGGAAGGTCGAGAACAAGATCCAGACCATCGACTGGGTCGAGATCGATCTGGCGGGCAGCATCAGCGTGTTCGACCACGAGACACCGGCCCCGGGGACGTTTCGCACCGCCAAGGGCCGCCACTATGTGCACAAGCCCAACATCGACTTCATGGTGGACCCCGTGATGACGGCGACGCACGCCGTGCCCGCCCCCAAGACGGTCGGCGACATCTTCCTCGAGAAGCGGCTCACCTTCTTCCCCGGTGCATTCAGCACGGCGCCTGGGATCGCGGTGACGCTCGAGTTCAAGTCCGACACCGACACGCCGGAGTACATCGATTGCACGCCCGCCACGGCGTGGTTCGACATGGGCTTCTCGCTGGCGGGAACGGGCGGCTTGATCCCGCAAGTGTGCGGAACCGGCCCGGTGACCAGCGGGTCCTCGAACGAGATCGGGCTGTTCGACGCGCTCGACGACGCCACGTCCGTCATGGTCTTCGGCCTGGCGCCGCTCCTCGCTCCGTTCAAGGGCGGAACCATGGTGCCGCTGCCGCAGTTCCTCATCAGCTTCGAGGCCAACGGTGAGGGCACGGTCCACCTGCCGTTCGTCCTCTCGCCCATCCCCCCCGGCGTGAACATCTACCTGCAGTTCTGGGTCCATGACTCCGGTGCTGTCGGCGGCTTCTCCTCGAGCAACGGCCTGCGCATGACGACGCAGTAGCCTTCGCTCAGGCCACGCACCCGCGCTCACGACATCGGGCCCGGCCCGATGTCGTGATGCGTGGGGCGCGGGACGCGATCGAACACAGTGACACCGGATGACGGGCCGAGGACGGCTGGTTCACCCGAGCGATCGCTTGGAACCGGACAGGACTCGAACCTGGGCGCGACATCTGCGTCTCGACGCCATCCATCTGCCTCGGTAGGAGGGTCACAGGTCGTAGAATGCGGACTCGGACGGTCTTCTCGACAGGCACAAGGGACTCATGGCAACGAAGCTGGTCGCCTACTTGGTCGCCTGCGCGGTCTTCGCCGGCTGCTCTGTTGGAGACGCGGCCCCGAGCGGCCCCCTCGACGACCGCATTGATGCGCTCTTGACCCGGTACGAAGACCGCGGTCTCTTCACCGGCGCCGTCGTGATCGCGAAGAACGGCGAACTGCTTCTCGAGAAGGGATATGGACTCGCGAATCGCGACCGGGGCGTGGCGAATACGCCCGACACTCCCTTCCAGATCGCCTCGACGTCCAAGCTGATCACGCGCGTCGCCGTCCTGCTCGAGGCGGATCGGGGGGCGCTCGACGTGAACGACACCCTGTCCACGCACGTGCCCGACTTCCCGAACGGCGACAGGATCACGCTCGCGTATCTCATCCACAACACCTCGGGGATCCCCGACCTCTACAACGACGAGCGCTTCTCCCATGCCTCCGCGTTCGCCGGCCCGATCACGGCGGCGGAGCTGCTCGACCTCTTCAAGGAACTGACTCCGGCATTCGAACCGGGAACCCGGTTTGGATACAGCAGCCCCGGCTATGTGCTCTTGGGCCGTGTCGTCGAACAGACGAGCGGCCAGGCGTTCGGTCCGTACCTCGAGGAGCACTTGTTCCAGCCGTTGGGAATGACCCGGTCAGGACACCTCGGATTTGCCGCCCCGAGCGAGGCGGCCACGGGATACGTGAGAGACGGGAGGCGGCTCGTGCCGGCGCCCGACGTGGATCCGGACTTCATGCTCGGAGCCGGTGGCGTGGTCTCGAGTGTCCGCGACATGTATCGGTTCTATCAGGGCCTCTACGAAAAACGTCTGCTCACCGAGCGGTCGATGAAGGTGTTCACCGACGGGCTTCACTACGGTCACAACCGCGGCTTCCGATCCGGCTTCGTCGCGATGCCCTCCCACGGTCTGGCCGTGATCGTGATGAGCAACCTCGACGAGACTCCCATGGAGGAACTCGTACCGGAGATCCTGACCATCCTTCTCGAAGGTGATGTCGGCGACCTCGATGCGAGCGGATTCGGCGACTACCTCGGAGACTACCGGTCCGGTCCGTTCGATCGGATCGACAGCGACATACGAGTCCGCCGCGATCGTTCCGGCCTGAACGTGACGATCGATTTCTCGACCGGCGACATCATGGAACTCTCGCTCCGACCCGAAACGGGAGATCGGTTCTTCACGACGAGAGACGGCGAGTTCACGAGCATGACCGTCACCTTCGATCGGGATGAAGGAGGGCAGGTCGTGGGGCTGACCCTGGACCACTGCGGCTGGGTCATCCCCGCCACACGTCTGGCAGACTAGCCCTCCAGCCATCCGCCCAGGTGTCGTCGCACTGGAAGGACTCCGGGTTGTTCGCTCCTGGAGGCTGCCGTGGTCCCCGGCCAGGACTCGAACCTGGGCACCACTTTCTCCGTCTTGACGGCATCCATCCGCCACGATGGGAGGGGCGCACGTCGTAGAATCGGGGCTCGGACGGAGGCTTCGGCGGGAACACCCGCCCTCGTGGCGGTCGTCGAGGCAAGGAGACGAGTCCGATCAGCTCGAAGCCGGAGTGGAGTGCGCACTTGTTGGCGAAGCCGCTGATCCTCTGTGCCCAGGCGGCGGGCTACGGACCCGCGGCCAAGCTGCTCGCCGTCGCCGAGCGTCTGCGTCCCGCCGGCATCCGCCCGCTGTTCCTCGCGACGGGAGTCGCGCACGAACTGGTGTCGCGCAGCAGCGACCTGGGCGACGCCGTGGAGGCCGCCCCGGACGACGCCCTCGCGCGCGCAGTGATGCGGGACGCGTCGGCAGTGCTCTCCGTCATGGATGCGGACTACGCCCGACTCGCCCTCGACCTGTCCAGGCCTCTGCACGTCGTCGACAGCCTCTCGTGGATGCGTCGGCCCATGCCGCCGGAGTTCCTTTCGGCTCGCCGTTACTGGGTCCAGGACTTCCCAGGTGTGCGGGAGCACCTGCACGCGATCTCGCCCCGACCGACGGTCGTGGGCCCGATCATGACCGCCTCCCCACCGGCACGAACGGAAGGCGACCCGCAGCTCGTGGTGAACCTCGGCGGCTTCGAGGGTCCTTACGGCGACTCGTCGGACGACTCGGGGTACGCGGAGTTCGTTGTTCAGGGGATCATCGACGCTGGGCTGCCGGCGGCCTATCCCGGCAACGCCGTGCTGATGGCGGGGGCACGCTGCACCAAGAGCCTAGCTGAGCGGTTCGGCGGTCAGGGCCTGCGTTTCGTCTCCTTGTCGCACCGCGAAGCCGGGGAACTGAGAGCCGGAGCCACCGTCATCCTGACGGCGCCCGGGATGACCTCGACGCTGGAGGGCTTCCGATCGGGGACACCCACCTTCTTCCTGCCGCCCCAGAACTACAGCCAGTGGTGGATCCTCAGCAAGCTCCGCGCGGCCGGCGTTGCGCCCTGCGCCTTCCACTGGGCCGACCGCCTTCCGGCGGGCGCGGTCGCCGAGGGCCTGACGCTGGACGAGCGCGTGCCGGTCGTCCGCGAGGCCATCGCCGGGCTCACCGGCGACGAGGTCGCCCGCCGATGTTTCCGGGTCGGGCTCGCGGATATGCTCTCCTGGCCGAAGGAGCAGTTGGCACGGGCGCAGCATTCCACCTTTCGTCGGCTCGGTCCGGACGGGGCGCTGGCCGTCGCCACCGGGCTCATCGCGGAGGTCAACGGTCGTCGTCGAGTGGAACTCGGGCAACGGCAGGAGGGCGGGCGGACATGAGCGCTGTGAAGATGAGTCTGCTGAGGGGCGTGTGCCAGATCCCCGCGTACGTCGCGCACGAAGAGGGAATCTTCGCGGATCTCGGCCTGGACGTTGAACTCGACATCGTGCCCACGGCCTGGCAGGTCCCCGACATGCTCAGCCGTCGCGAATGCGATTTCTCGATCCTGCCGTGGACGCGCGTGGCACTCGACGCGCTGAAGGATGGAAACCTCGTCCTCGTCTGCGGGTCGGGCGAGGAAGAGGCGGCCATCGTGGTCCGCGAGGGGTACGGCATTGGGGACGTGCAGAGCATCGCGCTCCCCAAGGCGGGCGGGCTCAAGGACCTGACCGCCCAGGCGCTCATGGAGAGCCTCGGCTGGAGCGAGATCGAGGAAGTGCGCCAGCCCCTGGGCGACGGCGCCATCCTCGCACTGGTAGGCGACGGTGCCGACGCGGCCTCGATGATCGAGCCTTTCGCGACGGTCATGGAGGAGAAGGGCATCGGACGCGTGGTGAAACGGACGGGCGACGTCTGGCCCGGTGCCCCGGGTTGCTCACTGACAACGACCCATCGCGCCATCGATCAGGATCCGACCATGGTCGGGCTGGTGGTCGAGGGATTCGCACGCGGAATAGACTTCATCGAGAGCAACCGGAACGAGGCCGCGGAGATTGGCGCGAAGTACATCGGGGTAAGCCCGGAGATCCTGAGAAAAGCGCTGAACCACAACCGGCCGAACGTCGACGCCCTCAGCAATCGCGAGGCCATGGACGGCATGCTGACGACCATGAAAGACCTCGCGTACATCGATCGCTTCCCCGAGGGCTACCTCGACCTGAGCTTCCTGGAAGCGGCCCGCGCTCGCATCTGAGCTGCGACCCATGGTCTCGGCCGAGCACATCTGCAACCCGGTCTCCACGCGCGAACTCGAGCGCCGCTGGCAGGCCGTTCGCGCCGCCATGGCCGAGCGGGACATCGACGTCCTGCTGATGCAGAACGCCAACTCGTTCCACGGCGGCTACGTCAGGTGGTTCACGGACAGCCCGGCGGTGAACGGCGGCTACGCGGCGGTCGTCTTTCCGCGCGACGACCGCATGACCACCGTCCGCCACGGCCCGCCCGGCGAATCCGTCGTCGCCGCGGACGATCCGGTGCACCGCGGCGCCCGCAAGCTGCTGACGGCGCCGACCTTCGCCGCCGTCGACTACAAGAAGACCCTGGCGGCAGACCTGGTGCTCTCTGATCTTCGGCCGCGGATGCCGGCCACCGTCGGCCTCGTCGGCACGGCGTCCATGGCGCATCCGTTCCTCGACGGGATCCGGAACGGCGGGCTCCCGGGCGCCCGGTTCGTCGACGCCACCGACCTGGTCGATCGCCTCAAGGCGCTCAAGAGCCCGGAGGAGATCGCGCTCATCCGGCAGACCGCGGCGATGCAGGACGCCGTCATGGAGGACGTCCTGCAATCGGTGAAGCCGGGCAAGAGGAACTTCGAGCTCACGGCGCTGGCCCAGTTCGCGGGCCAGAACCGGGGCAGCGAGCAGGGGATCTTCCTGGCGGGATCGCAGCCGCTCGGCTGCCCCAACGCCTACACGGTGCGCCACATGCAGAATCGCAAGATCGAAGCGGGGGATCAGTTCACGCTTCTGATCGAGAACAACGGGCCCGGCGGCTTCTACTGCGAGTTGGGCCGGACCTGCGTGCTGGGCAAGGCGCCGCCCGAGCTGCTCGACGAGTTCGAGTTCACGCTGGAGGCACAGAGGTTCACGCTGAGCCTCCTCGAGCCGGGCGCCAGGCCCGCGGAGATCCTCGCCGCGTACAACGACTTCATGCGCGGCAACGGGAAGCCCGAGGAGCGACGCCTCCACGCCCACGGCCAGGGATACGACATGGTCGAGCGGCCGCTGATCTGCGAGGAGGAGACCATGACGCTCGCCGCGACGATGAGCCTGGCGGTGCACCCGGGCTACGAGATGGGCGCGATCAACTCCTGGGTCTCCGACAACTACCTTCTTACGGAGGACGGGGAGAGCGAGCGCCTGCACCGGACCCCGCAGAAGATCTTCGAGTTGTGATCGAGAGCGCCCGGTCGAGGGCGGCCGCGGATGCGGCGCGCATCTGCGAGGAATGCCGGACGTCTCGTTAGCGGGGATCGAGGACCCGAATCGGCTCGCCCTCCAGCCACGCGCGAATGTCCTCCACCGCCTGGCCGTAGGCCAGCGTGTAGACCTCGTCCATCACGTAGGCGGTGTGTCCGGTCAGGACCGCGTTGTCCAGCTTGCGAAGGGGATGATCGGCCGGCAGCGGCTCGACGTCGTAGACGTCGATGCCCGCGCCGGCGATGGCGCGGCGTTGCAGTGCATCGATCAGCGCGACCTCGTCGACGATGGGGCCGCGCGAGGTGTTGACGAGAAACGCGGTGGGCTTCATCAGGCCGAGCTCGCGCCGCCCCACCAGCCCCCGCGTGCGATCGCCGAGGACGACGTGGATCGAGACCACGTCGGATCCGGAGAACAGCCGCTCCTCGTCCACCCTGGTCGCACCGCACTCCCGGGCCCTCTCTTCGGTCAGGTTCCGGCTCCAGGCGACGACCTTCATGCCGAAGGCCCGCCCCAGGGTCGCGACCTGCCCTCCCACCTTGCCCAGGCCGAGAACGCCCAGCGTCTTGCCGCGCAGACCGACCGAGAGGCCCAGCTGCCAGCCCCCCTCGTGCATCGTCCGGTTCTCGCGCGGGATCTGCTTGAAGAGCGCCAGGATCAGGGCCCAGGTGTGCTCGAACGCCGGGTACGGGAGAGTGTCCGTTCCGCACACCGGCAGGTCGCGCGCGCGAGCGGCGGCGATGTCGATGGCGAGGTTGCGCATGCCCGTGGTCACCAGGAGCTTCAGGCGGGGCAGCCTCGCGATCAGCGACCCGGGGAACGGCGTTCGCTCTCGCATGGCCACGGCGACGTCGAAGTCCGCCAGCGCTCGTGCCACCGCGTCTTCGCCCTTCAGATGTCGATCGAACACGACGAGCTCGACATCCGGCGGAAGACTGTTCCAGTCGGCCGAGTCGAGCGCGACGTTCTGGTAGTCGTCCAGGATCGCAACGCGAACCGTCATCCGTTTCGCCTGCCGGCCCCCGCTGTGCTTGCCAAGATCCTCATCCGGCCTCCGACCATGAGGCGCCTCGCACGGTAGCGCGCCCCGCTCGCAATGCCCAGCCCTCGCCACCGGCATCCGCGCGATGCCTTGCTGGCAACACCGCCGGCGTGCTACGAGGAGGACACCCTGCCGTGGGACGACGACTGACCTCATGACCCACTCCATCGCCGCCGCGGAATTGCACGCGACCCTTGGTCCTGATCTGTCGGCGCTCGTGAGCGACCGGCCCGCCCCACTGGAGTGCGCGGCGGAGGTCAGTACGCTACGGCAGCTCGGCCGTGCTCGCTGCGCCATCCTGCTGGAGTTCGCCGACGGCACGCGGCTCAAGGGCCGGCGATTCGACAGCGTCAGCAAGGCGCGCCGGGCGGCCGAGCTGCTCGACGCGATCGGCGCGGGCTACCCGCGCATCGTCGCACGGCGCGGCGACGCCCTGCTGCTCGAGTGGATCGAGGGCTCCACGCTCTCGTCACTGACCGCGCTCCCGCCTGCAACGATGAAACGCTGCGGCGCGATGTTGGGGAGACTGCACACCCTCGACGTGTCGAACCTGGCCGACGGGCCGCCACCCGCCCACGAAGACCCGGAAGCCGCGTTGGGACGGACCATCGACGAACTCGGGCGCGCGGGCGTGCTCGACGCCGACCGCGCCCGTCGGGCCCTCGACTTCGCCGCGGCCCATCGTCCGTCGGCCCCGAGCATCGGCATCGTCCACCAGGACTTCTGCGCCGAGAACCTCGTGCAGGATGCCTCGGGCGCGGTCGTGTGCATCGACAATGCCACGCTCGATCATGGCCCGCACGACTTCGACCTGGCGCGAACGTGGTACCGCTGGCCGATGAACGCCCTGGAGGGCGCGTCCTTCGCGGACGGCTACAGCGAGCACCGCGACCTCGATGGCTTCCGCCGGCACTTCGGTTTCTGGGCGACGGTCGTGGTGGTGGTCGCGGCGGCCCGACGCCACCGCATGGGCGTGACGGGTGTGAACGAAGCGCTGGGCCGCCTCGACCACGTGCTGTCTTCCGAACACGGAAGCCTCGACAAAGGGTGGCCGCCAGCAGGGCCGCATGGGTGACCGAACGCGTCGGACCCAGGGCGGGCCTGGGCCCGGAGCCAGTGGTTCACCAAACGTTCGTTCAGGCGAACTGTTCTCTGGTTCGCCTGAGAGAACGGATGGTAACCAGCCGGGACTCGAACCGATGTTCTCCGGTTCGCCTGAGTGCACGTTTGGTAGGCGGTCGGGACTCGAACCTAGGTTTGACATCCTCCGCCTCAATGGCCTCCCCTTGGCAGGCGGTGTCAGCTCGCTTGGCAGATTCGGGCAACGCGACCACCATCATGGATGCGTTCCTTGCCGGCGTGTGTTTGCAGGTGATGATGGCCGTCGCCAACAAGTGCGCAAACTGGTACCGGCACGCTCTCGCGAATGACCCGTCGCGGTCGTCGCGCCCGGACTTCAAGTTTGGAAACTGGCTCAGTCGGCAGTACTGGCTCGATGTTCTTTGCGACGTGGGTGGCCGTGTTGGCTCTTTCTCTGGCGACGTACTGGGTTCTGGGAGCAGTTGCGATTGCACCGGCCGCGTAACAGTTCATTCCAAGTGAGTGGCGCAGAGCGCCGGCATGCCGAACGGGAGATACCTTGGACAGCATGAGAAAGCCGCCGGTATCGATGACACTCTTGGACAGAGTCAGAGAAGCAACCAAGCTGGATACCCTCCGATTCATCGAGGGTGGCTTCGAAGAGTCCCAGGCCGAGCACCTGGAGCTGGCGATTCAGAACATCAAGCTGACCGGTCCTTGGCTCGAGTTCGGAGTCTGGAAGGGCACGACCGCACGGTTCCTGCTGAGCCAGCTTCCCGATGACGGTTGCCTGCACCTCTTCGATAGCTTCCAAGGCCTTCCCGAAGACTGGAAGCAGGGGTTTCCAAAGGGGGAGTTCTCGTTGCCCGAGTCGGAGAGACCTCGGTTCGAGGATGCCCGCGTGGAAGTGGTTGACGGCTATTTCGAAGACACGTTGCCTGCGTGGGCTCGCTCCCACGCCGAGCCACTGGCCTTGATCTTCGTCGACTGCGACTTGTACTCATCCACCAAGACGATCTTCTCGCACCTGCACCACCTGATCGACTCCGGGACCGTGATCGTCTTTGACGAGTATCAGGTGCCGGAACTCGACGGCGACGAAATGACGGCCTTTCTCGATTACGCCCATGCGCTTGAGGTGAACTACACCTACCTGGCGAAGGCGCAGAACGGGAGCGTCAGCCTGGTCATTTCGTGAGGAAGCACGGGTGACTGACTACCAACTCGACGTCGTGTCGCAAGGGTCGGTCGGTCACGACTGGTTGTGATCAGGGGCATTTCGCCAGCCCTGTCGTGCCTTCGGTGCCGTCCGCCTTCGCCGCGATGCTGATGGCGATGATATTCTTCCGATCGAAGACTTCGGCTCGGGCCGGGTCGGCCGCCCCTCGGGTGTTCGCGGATTCGGCGCGCTGCCGCTCGCATTCCTTGCTACGGACCATTCACCACGACGGCCAGCCCGCTCGCTGCTTTCGGAACGCCTGGTTCACCAAGCGTTCGTTCAGGCGAACTGTTCTCTGGTTCGCCTGGGAGAGCGGCTGGTACCTAACGGGACTCGAACCGATGTTCTCTGGTTCGCATTAGCGCACGACCGGCTACCAAGCAGGACTCGAACCTCCTTCCCTTGCTGTCACCGACATCGCCCTTGACCGCTCAACACACGGTCTGAGTAGCGCCCCAGCGAACTCCGGATTCAGGGGAGTTCCCATCCACATTTCGGGCATGCCCTCCCCCCTTCGGGCGGAAGAAGGACAATCGATGCTTCGAGCTTGTCAATCGCTTCTCGAATGGCTGAGTCCCCACGATGCGCACTCGCGAACTGCAGGTATCTCAATGCCTGCTCAAGGTTCTCTCGAAGTGTCACGCGCTCATGCATTCTCCCTCATTTCGTTGTAAGTACTCGTCAACAGCCCCTCGATGTGCTCTTCACCGGACCGGCTGTCCGAGAACTCAATGTCGGTAGATGCTATCGCCTCGAACCATTGCCTGTAGGGCGCCCACGACTCCTGACAGATCAACTGACGATCAGAGGGCTCGCCATCCCTCCATAGGTCCGCCACTATCCGCATGGCATTGAGCGCGCGGTGGGCCATCTCAGCATCAATGTAAGTCGTGTCTGGGGCGCGAACGCCCCGCCACGCATCAACTAGTTCAGACACCCGTAGATTTGCTTGCTGTCGAACTATTCCTGCTGGCGAGAAGAAGTAGATCACAACGAATACCGCCAGCGCCCCGCCAGCCTTAACGATTCCACTTACATCCACTTCCAGCAATCCCGGTATGAACACCGCAATCCCCGCAGCTGCCAAGGCCAGCACACTGCGAAACACCACGTACTGAAACTCAGTAGGCCGTGGAAACTTGATTGCCAGGACCAACAGAGTAACCACGAAAACCAAGCCGAAGCAGAATACGGCGACTTGCGGCTCCATCATCTCCAGCCTCCTCGATGTCCGTGGCATGCCTCCCGCATGTCACCACGCTTCCGACGTCGGTAATACCCAGACTACCGCTTCCACGGCCAGGGTACGACTCGGAGACCTGAGCCAGGTGTTAACCAAGCGATCGTCGAGGTGACTCGTTCGCTGGTTCACGTCAGAGAGCGGGTGGGCCCGGTGGTTCACCAAACGTACGTTCAGGCGAACTGTTCTCTGGCTCGCGTGTACGAACGGTTGGTTTCAGACGGGACTCGAACCAAGGCTCTCCGTTTCACCTGAGCGCACGCTTTGATGTCGGTCAGGGCTCGAACTTGGGCGCGACTCTTTCCGTTCTGACGGCCGCTTTCTGCCGAGGTACACGGGAATTTGGTCGAAGAACCCGGGCGCGGCCGGAGTATCTGCTAGCCGCACGTGACACGGAGATCCCCTTGCTGCACTATTGAGGCGACGGTTGAATAGCGTTTCGGGAAAGGGGACCCGTGTCTGAGCGACCTCCGACTCATGTCGAGCGGCTCATTCGGCGAGCCAAGAACCACCGTGTGCTTGCCATCGGCATCGTGATCGGAATCGGCGTGATTGCAACTGAGACCCTGACTGGATCCGTATCAAGGCTTTCGGAGTTCGTAAGCCAGATACAAGACGAGGCGCCACCAGTGGTTACATTCGAAGCTCATCCTCTCGAAATCCCTTTCGGTGAAACAGCCACAGTCAGATGGACCGTAACGGGAGCGGAGTCCGCCTTCATTGATCAGGCGATGGGTTCGGTCGCTCCCTCCGGCCAACTCATCGTTTCCCCAGGAAGACAGATGACCTTCACGCTGACTGCCAAGAACGCTGAGGGAGAACAGTCGAGTGACTCCGTGACGATCAACGTCGTGCAATTCTATCCACCCCTGGACGCGTGGTTCTCATTCGTCGATAAGATCAAAGAGAGCGATCCCGTCGGCGCGTATTCATTCTTGTGTGACCGTGGGCTCCCAGTGACATGGGACGACCCATCAAGCGCGAAGAAGCTTGCGACCGATCTCCTGCAGCGGTCAGCTGCCCCATTGCTGATTCAGATGGGTAGCTGGATAGAGTTCGGCAGAGTCAAGCAGTACGAGGGGGGTGGACCTTCCCCTGAAGATGTCTTTCTGATTGAGGCGACGTGGCACATTGGTTCACCAGAAGTTCTGCGACACTTCACCAAGACTCGCCCTGGAATCTTCGAAGACTCCTTGTCCGATAGCAGTCTCGATGACTGGTACAGGGCCAAGACCACCAAAGGGGAAATGGTTTTCGTCAGGCACGAAGGTGAATGGCGCTTCGAGATTTTCGCTGAACAATCGCACTTGATGAAGCGCTGAGCGTCGTAACGCTGCCCTGGTTCACCAGGGCTTCGTTCAGGCGAACTGTTCTCTGGTTCGCAGGAGAGAACGGCTGGTCACCAGACGATAGTTCAGGCGAACTGCTCTCTGGTTCGCCTCAGAGAACGCTTGCTACCCAAGCAGGACTCGAACCGATGATCTCTGGTTCGCCGGAGCGCACGCTTGGTGACCAAGCAGGACTCGAACCTGCCCACTCCCTGAGGGGGTTCCGCTCCCTGTGCATGGAGGATCCATCACGATCGATGGTCGGATTGGGTTCTCGGTAGGCACAACTCAGCCTACCGGGGCCGAGACCTGACGCGGGCAGGCGGATCAGATCGAGCGATCTTCCGAATGCCCTTCGAGTCGCTCGTCGATCTGCTGCAACAGATCCGACACGGCGGCCTCGGGTTCGCGAGTCCCCGAATTGAACGGCGCTTGGACGAGGAGATTGCCGACGCACCACTCCCACCGACCACCCCGCTCTCTCAGGGCATCCAGGATCTCGCGGATCCGGGAATTCTCCAGCGCCGACTGAGGGCACGCGCGATGCCTCCCCCAAACCTCGGGCTTCTCGATGACCTTCACGTAGCGATAGCGCCTCCCCTCGCTGTGCATCGCTTCGAAGATCGTCCCCATTGGCATCCCGGGGCCGTGCGGGCCGAAGAATGTGAGCGAGACAGGGTCGTCGACTCGAAACCGCCCCCCGTCGAGAGGGATGGCATCGATCGTCATGCTGCCCGCGTCGTCATCCACCGGCTCATCACCCTCGACCTCTTCGTCCGCAAGATCCGAGATGTCCGAATAGGAGTAGACCAGTTCGATGGTGATCGGTTCAGCCCCCGGTGGAACGGCGTCGGTCATCGTGACTGCCTTGTGAGCGGAGGAGGGTGGCTGCCAAGCAGGAGTCTACAGGTGCCCGAGCCCGTGGTTCACCAAGACTACGTGCAGGCGAACGGCTCTCTGCTTCGCCTGAGAGAGTGGCCGGTACCCGTGGTTCACCAAAGGACCGTTCAGGCGAACTACTCTCTGGATCGCCCGACAGCGCATGACATCGACAAAACTCGATCATTGTCCCTGGCAAGAACCCCGTCCGCGCCCCAATGCAGGGACACTGATCACACCCGCGGCCCCCCGCCCAGACGACGTTGACTTGCGGCCTTGCGCGCCAGGACATCGTCCAGGTCCTCGGAGTACATCATGGTCGGCCTGCCATCCTCGTCGCGGAAGCCGTGGCCAAGAGCCCACCCGAACGCAAGCACGTTGAATAGCTCAATAGTCTTCTCACGCAGTCGCTGGTCCGGCTCCACGTCAGCATGTCGGACAATTGCGACATGCAGTTGGTGCAGGAAGTCGTTCATCCCCGCGTCGGCGGGCAACATGTCGGCGCGAACCGTCACGCTCGGATCACTGTCCTGTGCTAGCGCGTCGCCAACCTCCCTCATGTAGAGATGGGTTAGCGTAAACGCTGAGGAACGGAGTGCGCCCCTTGACCATCGCAAGTGGATCCTCCAATCACGTTGGTCAATCCGCTGGATGCTGTGTGGCACAGGCGGAATAACAGGCTGCTCCATGACGAGCACTCTTCCAGACTCAGTCGCCTCGAAGTGGAACAGCGTGTCGAGCTTCCACGTCCGGGGCAAGACGTAGACGTGGAAGGCGGACGGATCGACTGCTCCGGTTTTCTTCGGTTCACTCCGGCCTGCTGGGAATAGCCACTCCCCATCAATCGCAAACCCATTCCGAAGTGAGTTGAGATGCCGACGACTCTGTCGTTGGAGGCGTCCTGGCGGAGTGTAGGCCGACTTCACTTCAACTAGTGCGTGTGCCTGCCAGTTCCCTTCCGAGTCGGCAGATGCAAGAAGGCCGTCCGGCCCCTTGACGCTGTTTCCTGAATCAGCAGCGTTAGTGAGCGACACCCTAGAGGAACGACATCGCACGCGACTACCGGGCACAAGTCGGGCGCTGTGTGGAACAACGCCGCGCTTCTTGAGATCGACCAGCAACTCTTCGAGAGCCGGCCTCGCGAGGATCTCAGCAAGCTCGCCTTGGAACTTCGTCACCATGTGACCGGACACGAAGTTCACGCAGGAGCCGAGTTCTTCATCGCTCAGGGGATTCGCTGAGTTGGCAGACGCCTCCTCCCATGAGGGCAAGAGTGAACCGTGAGCGATGAACCGCTTGAGCAGTGCGAAGCGACCATGTCGCTGAATGCCTTGGACTACCTCTGATATCGAACCCCGGAACAGGGCCGTGGCTCGCTGCTCCGCATCCGAGTCTCGACCCGACTCTCCGTGCAAGAGGGCATCGCGGAGGTCGCGGGAAAGTTCGGTGAACTCAAGATCGTCGAGACTCAGCTTGGTGGCCGTAGGAGCTGCGGTCCATTCCATTACTTCTCCTCCCGCAACCACTGGTTCCCCGAAGGACCGTCCAGGCGAACTGTTCTCAGGTTCGAAGATCAACCCGGATGGCGCCAGCCGGGGCTCGAACCGGCTTTCTCCGTTTCGCCTGAGCATTGGCCTGGTGCCACATGCGACTCGATCACTCCTCAGGAGTTCGACTGACCAAACGCCCCCCAGTTGCCCATTCTGAACCTCACCCAGGGTCACTCACGAGGCCGTTCCGTGTGATCGTGCTCGGCAAGGGAGACTTGGTTCGATGCACTGGTCAAGCGCGCGAGGGGGATAGCTGACTGCCAGCCCGCAGCCACGTCGTTACCAAGGTTCGAGGCTCAGCCCCAGACATTCAGTCTCCTTGAAGTCAGTCAACACCTGCGCAACGGACCTCATGAAGTAGCACTTCACGCTCTGCCTTCCCGTGTCCTCGTCCTTCACTCTCACCGCAACGCTAAGCCTGGTGCCGTCCGCAGGCAGACTGATCCAAGCGAACTTCGAGAAGTTGCGTGTTGCATAGGACAACTCGCTTTCGGGCCACAGTTCGTACGGCAGGCGAGCGCCCTCTTCAGGGGTGTAGATCTTCCTATACCACTGGAATACGAGGTTGGTACTCGTCGGCTTTGAGCCAATGGTCCCGGATGCGTCGAAGATCCATGCGTTTACAACGGGGGGCTTGGTGCCTGATAGGAATTCCGTGTCAGCAGCCAGTGTGATGAGAGGTGGTGCAACACGGATTTCGGCGGCTGGACCGGATACTGGTCCTGGCGGTACCTTCTTCTCGCCTGGTTTCGGTTTGATGACTGCCCTCAGTTCCGTGCGGTCCCTATCGCTAGGTTTCACCTTCGAGTTGCGTTTCTTGGGTCTTGGCACAGCGTCCTCCTTCTCTGCGTAGTTCGCCGAACAGCCGTCCGACGAATGCGATGCCCTCAATTCGTCCGAACCGGACGATACTCAGTCTGCGCCAGCGAGCGCGTGCCAGCCTTGCCGGGCCGGTGCACGGCGTAAACGTCGCGCTTCAGAGCGAAGCAACCCGACCGGCCAACTCCGCTCAAGTGCGGCGCATTACTCACCTAAGGGGCTTGCTGAGTGCAGGCGATGCGCAAATACCGCTCCGCCACAAGACTGACGTGTGCGATCGCAGACTGGCTGGTTCACCAAACGTTCGTTCAGGCGAACTGTTCTCTGGTTCGCCTGAGCGATCGTTCGGGTACCAAGCAGGACTCGAACTGACCCTCCGCCTACTGCAATCCTGCCCCCGGCGGACTCTTCCTAGGAGTCACACAGCAGACCCTGCACACACTGCACCGCCACGTCAGATTCCTCGAACGCCCTCAGTTCATCAGCCAGTCTCTGTGCAGCGGAGCGGTAGGAGTTGTCGTCCAGCACCCTAACGACCTGATCCACGACGCGCTCCGCAGACACCCTCTGATCCGCAAGACTCACCCCACTGGTTCCCCGGCCAGGACTCGAACCTGGACTGCCAGAACCAAAATCTGGAGTGCTGCCGATTACACCACCAGGGAGTGGACGCGGGCGGTCGGAGCCCGACCTGCACGCGCGGGCGTCAGTCTCCCTAATCGGTCAGCGGGGGCAAAGCCTCGCGAGCGCGTGATGTCTCAGCGGGGGCGTTCGGGGTCTCGCTCGGGGGTCTCGGGCAGGCGCACCAGGAAGGCCAGCACGCCGAGACCTACTGCTCCCATGACCAACCGGGGCGGCGTGGTCTCCAGGGCCCACGTGATGGAGACAGTGAACACCACCAACACCAGGACCACGGCCTTGAGCTTCGCGCCGCGCGAGATGGAGCGGTGCTCCTCCCAATCGCGGAGCACCGCGCCGAACAACCGGCTCTCGCGCAACGCGCGATGGAAGGCCGGGGAGCCGCGCGCGAAACACACACCGGCCAGGAGCACGAAGGGCGTCGTCGGCAGGATCGGCAACAGCGCGCCCGCCGCCCCGAGGACCAGACACACGGCACCGGCCCCCACCAGCAGCAGCCGCGTCGAGCGCGGGAGCTCGGCGGGGTCCACCGGGTGCGGGGTCTCCCGGTCGTGTCGTGGATCGTCTGGGGTGCCTGGCGTCATGGGTGTGTCGCGGGAGCGGTTCTGAAGTTCCGACCGGCCTGTGGCTACCAGCCGAGCGGTTGGTTCGCGCCGGCGCCCGGGCCGTAGACGACCGCGTTCGCGAACAGGCGCGCGCCGCTGACGAACTGGCCGCGGAAGCCGGGCACATCGGCGAACAGGATGACCTGGCCGGCGCCGGAGCGCTCGACGGTGAGCCAGGCCGAGTCTGCCAGGCGCTCGCGTGCCTCGGGCCAGAGCAGTCCCGAGAGGCGCAGCTCGTCGGCGGCCGCAAGCCGCACCGCCGTTTGCACCGGCGAACGTGACAGGTAGACCGACGAGCCGCTCACCGTGACGGGCAGCTCGTCGCGGCAGCCGACCGTGACCCAGGCCTTGTCGTCCACGAGCCCGCGCACAATCGTGCCGCGCGGTGCGAAGCGGCGCATCCACGCGTCCTGGCGCTTCTTGTCGGGATCGGCCGAACCCTTCTTGGCGTCTTTCTCCTTCTCGTCGTCGTCTTCACCGTCACCGTCACCGTCACCGTCACCGTCGTCGTCACCGTCGCCGTCGTCGTCGTCGGATTCATCCTCGCCGTCGTCGGACGGCGCCTCCTCCACGACCTCGGCGTCCTCCGGCTCGTCATCGTGGACCACGTCCCCGAACTCGCCGCCCCACAGGTCGTCCATGTCGATGGCCACCTCGCGTGCGTCGCGCTCGCGCTTCGCGGCGAAGACATAGCCGTCCAGATCGTCGAGCGTGTTGCGCCGCAGCGCCACCGAGCTGAGCCCGGCGCTGCTCCCGGCGACCGTGCTCGCGGCGCCGCCGCACGCGATCAGCGTGCCGCCCCCGCGCACCCAGGTCTTCAGCGACTCGGCGTGCTGGCTGAGCAGGCCGCCGAGCCCGCCCCACGCCGGCGGGATCACGATCACGTTGTAGCGGCGCAGGTCGTAGCCGCCGAGGTTCTGCGCGTCGAGCTGCGTCACGGGCACGCCCACCTCGTGATCGAGGTGGAACCAGAGATGGCCGTAGGCATCCGGCGCGACGGGCGCGTTGCTGAGCATCGCGACGCGCGGTCGCGACAGCAGCGTGAAGTGCCCGCCGCCCAGGTCCGGACCCTCATCCGGCGAGCGGCCGCTCGTCGTGGGCCACGCCGTCACGCCCGCGTCTCGCGCGGCGCGATCGACGCGCCGGCCGATGCCCTTCTCGTTGTCGGCGCGACGGACGAGCAGGCTGCCGCGCGGGTAGCTGCGCCCGCCCGTCGTGAAGGGCTCATCGGAGAGGTGCACGGCCACGCCCAGGTCCATCGCACGCGCGGCGAAGCGCACCGACGCGTCGTCGCTGCCGTCCACGACCCAGCCGAAGGGCACGCGATCGGAGGTCGCCTCGGGCATGCCGCCCTCCGGCGTGTCCGCCACCACGAGCGCCTCGCCGCCGAGGTCGGCCGCGTCGCACCACAGCGCGTCGAGGTCCCACATCAGTGGCACCGACCAAGCGGTGGCGTCGTAGATCTTGCTGCCGCCCCCGCGCTCGAGCTCCTCGCGCTCCTCGCGCAGGAACGCCTCGTTCATGCGCACGTCGAAGCCGAGGTAGTTCTGCACCAGCGGCGACTGAGGCTGGCGCGCCTGCACCACCCAGCTCCCGGCCGGCAACGTGCGCGACTCGGAGCGCTCGCCCAGCGCGGTCACGACGCCGGATACCTCCGCGTCGGAGCTCGTGCTCACCGCCACGATGCCCTGCCCGGCCAGCATCTCCAGCAGCTTGCGCTCGCGCGTCGCGTTGCGTCCCGGCACGACCACGAACATGCGGTCGTTGCCCGGCGTGTCCGCGGCCACGTTGGCGCGCTTGTGCGTGAGGTAGTCGGCCATGATTGCGTTGCGGTTGTCGCCCAGCGTGGTCAGGTTGGCCATGCTGCTCGTCGCCTGCCGGTGCACGGCCTCGCGGTAGGTGCGAATGCGCCCCGCCGGCCCGCGCAGCGGCATGCCCGCCGTGCCCGCCTGCTCGTACAGGATGCCCACCGCGCCGTTCAGCGAGCCCCACGCGTCGGTGTAGAACGGCGCCCAGCCGTCGGCCCACTCGCGCGTGTAGTACGGCCAGCCATTGCGGTCGAACGCGGCCGCCTGGTCCGCCGCGAAGGCGTCCTGCCAGGCGTCCAACGACTGTGGCAGCCACGGGTTGTGCGGCTGGTTCTGCGGGTAGAAGAGATAGGTGTCCAGGTCGCCCATCTCGTGCGCGTCGATCAGGAGTTGCGGGTGGAACGAGCGCGCCTCGGCCCAGCGCGCGCGCGTCTCGGGCAGCACGCCCGTGATCCAGTCGCGGTTCATGTCGAACAGGTAGTGGTTGCCGCGCCCCCACGGCCAGCGCCCGCGCGCCATGCTGGCGTAGTCGAGGTTGGGCACGTAGCCGGTGCCCTGCTCGGTCATGGCGATGATGCGCTCACGCCCGTCGGGGTTCTGGCACGGGTCGATCACCACGACGACGTCCTGCAGCAGCTGCTCCACGTCGTCGTCCGTGGACGCGACGAGGTGGTAGCCGAGCGCGACGGCGGCGTCGCTGCCAGACAGCTCGTCGCCGTGGATGCTGTACGCCATCCACGCCACAGGGGGCGTGCGCGCGACGAGCTCGTGCCCCCCCGCCTCCGACAGGCCGTCGGCGTGGGCCAACCTCCCGAGGTCGGCCTTGATCTCGTCCAGCCGCGCGAGGTTCGCCGGCGACGTGATCACCGCGCGCACAAGCGGACGTCCCTCGAAGGTCGTGCCGAAGCGCTTCAGGTCGACGCGCGGGCTGACCGCGGCCCAACGTTCGAAGCACGCCACGATCTCCGCGTGGTGCGAGAGCCGTGACGCGTGCCGCGTGCCGAGGATCTCGTCCGGTGTCGGGATCGCGTCGTCGTAGCTCGCGCCCGGGAAGAACGGCGCCATGTAGTCGAGGTCGTCCGGCGCGCCGTAGCGGATCGGCTCGAAGTCCTCGCCGGCACCGGGCGTCTGGGCCGACATCGGAGAGACAAGGACGAGCAGGGCGACCAGCGCCAGGCTGATGAGACGGACGGACGGGGCGGCCATGCTGCGACCTCCAGGATGGACAGGACTCACCAAGACTACGCTCCTACTCGCTCGCGCCGCGAGGGCCGGCGTTCTTCACCCAGGTGTCGAGCCACGCGGTCATCTCCGCCAGCGTGTGCTGGACGGACTCGCGCGCGCGGTAGCCGTGGCTCTCGTGCGGGAGCATCACCAGCCGCGCCGAGCCGCCGTGCCCCTTGATCGCGTGGTACATGCGCTCGGACTGGATCGGGAAGGTGCCGGAGTTGTTGTCCTCCTCGCCGTGGATCATGAGCATCGGCTCGTTGATCTGGTCGGCGTGCATGAAGGGCGACAGCTCGAAGTAGGTGTCGGGCGCCTCCCAGAACGTGCGCCGCTCGGCCTGGAACCCGAAGGGCGTGAGCGTGCGGTTGTAGGCCCCGCTGCGCGCGACGCCCGCGCGGAACAGGTCGCTGTGCGCGAGCAGGTTGGCGGTCATGAACGCGCCGTAGCTGTGACCGCCGACACCGACCTGGTCGGCATCCGCCACACCCATCGCAACGGCCTTGTCGATGGCCGCGGCCGCCGCGTCGACGATCTGGTCGAGGAAGGTGTCGTTCACGGTCTCGGGATCGGCGCCGACCACCGGCATCGTCGCCCCGTCCATGATCGCGTAGCCCTGCGTGAGCAGGAACAGGTGGCTCGACCCGCCGAACATCGTGAATCGGTGCGGCGACCCACGGACCTGGCCGGCGTTCTTCGGGTCGTTGAACTCGCGCGGGTAGGCCCAGACGAGCAGCGGCAGCGTCCCGGCCGCGCCGCGCTCGTGCCCGGGCGGCAGGTAGAGCGTGGCCGACAACTGCACGCCGTCGGAGCGCTCGTAGGTCACGAGCTCCTTGCTGACGCCCAGCAGCTCGGGCGCGGGATGCTCGAACGCCGTGACCGCGCGCCGGTCGCCCGAGTGCAGGTCACGCACAAAGTAGTTGGGTGGATCGATCGGCGTCTCGGCACGGGTCAGCAGGCGCAGCGAGCCATCGGGCTGCGGCAGCAACTCCACGACACTCTCGTACTGCTTCCCCTCGTTACGCCACAGCCGCTGCGTCGCGAATGACGAGAGCCGCAAGCGATCGAGGAAGGGCCGGTCGCCCTCGGGCGACGCGCCCTGGCCGCGCATGTAGATCGCGCCGTCGCTGACCCGCACGACGCTGCGCCCCACGGAGTTGCGCGTCATCACCGGGTCGCCCGGATCGCCGTAGGCGTCGCGGATGCTGTGGTCGGTCAACAGGCGCGGTTCGTGGCTGCCGCCCGCCGCGTCGATCAGCCAGGTGCGCGTCCAGCGCTCGTCGCGGTCGTACTCGCTGGCCAGCGCCGTACCGCGCCCGGCCAACCAGGACATGCCCCAGGACCGGTCCTCGAGCCGCAGCACCTCGCGCGGCGCGTCGGTGAACGGAGCGGCGACGGCCATCAACCGATCGCGCTCGTCCGCCTCGCGGTTCGGGTCGCCGCCGTCGAGCGCCTCGACCCAGTACACCTCTTCGCTCCCCTCCGTCGCGCGCCAGGCGTGGCTGCGCGGGCCGAGGATCACGCCGCCGATCGGCACGCGTTCGCCGAGCGGCAAGCTCGCAAGCGTCGCGACGGTCTCGCCGCGCGCGGTCCACACCTCCACGCTCCGCGGGAAGCGGTAGGACGGAACCAGGTAGCTGTAGGGCCGCTCGATGCGCTGGACGAGCAGGTGGTCGCCGAGCGGAGACGGGTCCGCGGAGTAGTAGACCGCCGGCGCACCGATGTCGGTGCGCTCGCCGCTGCCGGCGTCGATCAGCGCGAGCTGCGTCGTGTAGTAGTGCTCGTACAGCGCCTCGTCGTGTGCGTCATTCAGAAGGTCCTGGTAGGTGCGCACCGGGGCGGCCTCGCCGCCGAGGTTCTCCTGGATCACCGGACCGATCGGCGTGGACGGCCGCTCGGGCGCCGCGCCGCGGCCTTCCGGAATCGCGCCGACGAGCAGCCGCTGCCCGTCGGGCATCCAGCGCGGGCCGACGCCGAGCGTGTTCAGCCAACGACCCGTGAGCGGGCTAACCTCGCGCTCGTTCACCGAGCCCAGCCACAACTCGACGCCGTCGTCGCGCGTGACCGTGAACGCGTAGCGCTCGCCGTCGGGCGACCAGATCGGGAAGCCGACGCCGACGTCCTTGGGCAGGCGCACGCGCCATTCGTTCCCGCCGTGCACCGGCTTCACCGTGATGCCGACGATCGAACGTGGACCGTGCGACGCGTTCTTGTCCGGGTCGACGCGGCGCCCCGCGAGGCGCAGCATCGGCCGCGCCATCTCGCTGATCGGCGGCAGGCTCTCGCGGTGCATCAGCAGCATCGAGTTGCCCGTCGGGCTCACGCTCACGTAGGGCAGCGGCGGCGCATCGAGGATCGCCGCGATGGCCGGCGGCGCGGGCTGGTACGGCTCCTGCGCCCCGGCGGCGGGCGCGAGTGCCAGCGTGGCGACGACCGTGGCGGACAGCATCAGGTTCGCGGCGAAAGACATGCGGTACTCCGTGGCGGGTCGTGCGCCGGCGTCAGCCGTCGCTCTTGGGGGGCTGCTCATCCTGGCCGACATAGCCGAGCGCGCGCAACTTCTCCCACATCTCGTCGCTGCGCTCGACATCGCGGCGCGAGCCGATCAGCAGGGCCTGTCGCTCGGCCCGCTCGGCGCGCCAGCGCTGCAGGCGGTCGCGCAGCTCGCGGGCCCGCTGCGGATCGGCGTCCACGAGATCGTTCAGCTCGCCCGGATCGGCGTCCAGGTCGAAGAGGTCCGAGCGCATCTCGCCCTCGTCGAGTTGCAGCAGCCACTCGTCGGTGCGGATCGCGGTGAAGCCGGCCTCGTTCTTGGCGCGGTCGGCGTACAGCGCCGGGTCCTCCGGCGCCTCGGGTTCGCGACCCGCGCGCGCGCCTTCGGCCAACGAGACGCCGTCGGCCGCGGGAACGCCCGGCAGCCCGACCAGGTCGAGCAACGTGGGCAGCACGTCGATGCCACGCGTCAGCGCGTCGATCGTGACGCCCGCGGGCAGACCGCCGGGCCAGGCCAGGATCAGCGGCACGTGCGTCAGCTCGCCGTGCAGGTTCGCGTGGCCGTGGCCGAGCCCGCCGCGGTCGCCGAACTCCTCGCCGTGGTCGCTGACCACGACGACCAGCGTGTCGCGTTCGAGACCGCGCTCTTCCAGCGCGGCGCGCAGCTCGCCGAACCAGTGGTCGTTGAAGCGCACGTCGTCGTCGTACAGATCCACCAGGTGGCGCAGGTCGGCCTTCGTGTTGCGGTAGCCGGTCATCAAGCCCCACGCGAGCTGCTGCACGCTGCCGTCCATCGGCCCGTCGTACGGGCCGGTGAACGTCGGCTGCCCCTCGTGCGACTCGTACGGCGCGTGTGGATCGACCGAGTGCAGGTAGAGGAAGAACGGCTGCTCGGCCTCCGCGCGATGGTCGAGCCAGCGCACCGCCGTCTCCACCAGGTAGTCCGCCTTGTGCACGGCCGACTGGCGGTTCTTGCGCGAGCTGCCGTCGAGCAGCACGTCGGTCTCCTCGTAGACGTCGAAGCCCTGCGCGAAGCCGTACCACGCGGCCGTCGCCACCGTGGTCGTGAAGCCGGCCGTCTCGTAGCCGTGCTGCGAGAACCACTCGGCCGCCATGGTCAGCTCGTCGGGCACGCTGGCGGTGAAGTCCTCGTCGAAGGGCAGCGGGTAGCGGCCGCTCATCAGGCTGGCCACCGAGGGCTGGGTCCAGTTGCTGTGGACGTGGGCGTTGCTGAACAGCACGCCGTCCTCGGCCAGTGCGTCGAAGTGCGGGCTGGTGGGACGCTCGTAGCCATAGCAGCCCAGGTGGTCGGCGCGCAGCGTGTCCACCATCCAGATCAGGACGTTGGGCGCCGCGGTCGGGGCGTCGTCGCCGGCGCCGCCGCATGCCGCCGCAAACATCGCCCCGAACGTCGCCGCCCCCATCAGGGCGACGGCTCTCAGCATGCGGCGGACTGCGCGGAGCGGGTACACGTCGGCCGGATCATAGCTTGAGCAGGTGACGCCGGATCAGCTCCAGGGCGAGGCAGACCGAGCGGGCGCGCACCTCCTCGCGTGCACCCACCCACCGGCGCGTCAGGACGCGGCAACCGCCGCCATGCGCCAGCGCGAACACCACCGTGCCCACCGGCTTGTCGGGCGTGCCCCCGTCGGGGCCGGCGATGCCGGTGATGGCGATGCCGATGTCGGTGCCCGAACTCTCGCGCACGCCCTTGGCCATGGCTTCGGCCACCGGTTCGCTGACCACGCCGTGCTCGTCGATCAGCGCGGCGTCCACGCCGAGCCGCGCGGACTTGGCCTCGTTGCTGTAGGTCACGGCGCCCTCGCGCAGCACCGCGCTCGCGCCGGGCACCGCGGTGATCGCACCGCAGAGCAGACCGCCCGTACAGGACTCGGCGGCGGCCAGCGTCAACCCGCGCTTGGCCAGACCCGAGACGACGCAACCGGCCAGCGTCTCATAGCCCACCCCGAACAGATCCTCGCCAAGACGCTCGCGCAGCGTCATCTCGGCCTCCGCGACGGCGCGCTCATCGTGACCGCGCACGGTCAGGATCAACACGCCCAACTTGGCGGTGAGACCGATGCGCAGGTCGCTGCGCTCGCCAGCGGCGTGGTCCATCAGGTCGGCGATGCGCTCGCCGAGGTCGGCCTCGGCCGGGCCGCAGGCCAGCAGGCGCCGTGAGAGGTGCGCACCGACGTCGGGCAACAGCTCCGGCAACAACGCGTCGGCCATCGGGCGCATCTCGCTCGGCACGCCGGGCAGGCAGGCGACGGTCAGCGTGTCGCGCCGCACCAGGAACCCGGGGGCGGTGCCATTGGCGTTGGCCAAGACCTCGGCGCCCTCGGGCATCTCCGCCTGGCGTCGGCTGCCCGCGCCGAGCGTCATGCCACGCGACGCGTAGAACGCCTGCAATTGTTCGATGAGTTCCGGGCGTTCGCTCAACGCCAGGCCGAAGGCATCGGCGATGCCGTCGCGCGTGATGTCGTCGCCGGTTGGTCCGAGTCCGCCCGTCACCAGCAGCAGGTCGGCGTCCTGCCGCGCGCGGCGCACCGCGGCGTCCAGCGCCGAGCGCGCGTCGCCCACGATGCTGATGCCGGCAACGCCGTGCCCGCGCGCGCGCACGGCCCGCGCCAGCCAGGCGGAGTTGGTGTCCTGGCTGTCGCCGCCGACCAGCTCGTCCCCGACCGCCAGGATGGCGACGCGACGGCGGTCGTCGGCGCCGCTCACCTCAACGCCCGACCAGGAAGAAGATCACGTCGCCGTCCTCGACGACGTAGTCGCGACCCTCGACGCGCATGCGCCCCGCCTTGCGGATGGCGACCTCGCTCTTCAGTTCGATCAGGTCGTCGACCTTGTAGGCCTCGGCGCGGATGAAGCCCTTGATGAAGTCGGTATGGATCGTGCCCGCCGCCACCGGCGCGACATCGCCTCGGTGGATGGTCCAGGCACGGATCGCCTTGTCGCCCGCCGTGTAGAAGGTCATCAGGCCGAGCAGGTGGAAGGCCGCCTGCACGAGGCGGTCGAGGCCCGGCTTCTCCAGGCCCATGTCCTCGAGGAACGGCGCGGCCTCCTCGGGCGGCATGCCCACGAGCTGGCCTTCCATGTCGGCGCAGATCGCGACAGCTTCGCTGCCGTGGCTCTCGGCGTAGGCGTGCACGGCCTGCGCCGCCTCGCCCTCGCCGCGCGGGTCGTCCTCGCCGGTGTTCGCCACGTACAGCACCTTCTTCGCGGTGATCGGGAACAGGCGCGCCAGCGCCGTCTCCTCCGCCGGCGTCCAGGTGCCGTCGCGAATCGTGTTGCCGGCCTCCAGCCACGCGATCGCCTTGTCGAAGGCCTTCACCTCGGCCATGGCGACCTCGTCCATGCCGCGCGCCTTCTTCTCCGTCTTCTCGCGCGAGCGCTGCATCGACTCGAGGTCGGCCATGATCAGCTCCATCTCGATCACGTCGATGTCCGACTCGGGGTCGGGCGCGGCCTTGCCGGCACCGCTCTTGTCCTCGTAGCAGCGCACCACGTGCAGGATGGCCTCGCACTCGCGGATCTGCGCGAGGAAGCGGTTGCCCAGGCCCTCGCCGCGACTCGCGCCCGCCACCAGGCCGGCGATGTCCACGACCCTCAGGAGCGCCGGGATGACCTCCTTGGTCTCGATGTACTCGTTGATGACAGAGAGCCGCTCATCGGGCACGGGCACCATGCCGACGTTGGCCTCGATCGTGGAGAAGGCGTAGTTGGCGACCTCCGCCCCGCTGGCCGTGATGGCGTTGAAGAGCGTGGTCTTGCCCACGTTGGGCAGGCCGACGATGCCGCAGGCGAGATCCATCCGGGTTCAGATCCTCTTGTTGTCCGAGGTGGCACGTGCACGCTCGGCCTGGAGTCCGAGCAGAAGCCCCACTTCGTACAACACCAGCATCGGAAGCGCCACGAAGACCATGGTGAAGGGGTCGGGCGGCGTCGCGATGGCCGCGAAGATCATCACGCACAGCACCGACATCCGCCGGCCGCCCCGGAGGGTCTGAAGCTTGACCAGCCCGGTCCGCACGAGCACCCACATGATCAGCGGCGTCTCGAACACGAAGCCCATCAGCAGCGTGAGCGACGACACGAACGAGAGGTAGCTGGTGACCGTGACCTGGGCGATGGCCAGTTCCTCGGGCAGGTAGGTCACCAGGAACTGGAAGGCGAACGGCAGGATGAAGGTGAAGCCGAAGTACATGCCGACCAGCAGGAGCCCCACCGACGGCAGGAACGCCTTGCGCACGGCGCCGCGCTCGATCGGCACCAGCCCCACCCCGATGAAGCGCCACAGCTCCCACAGGTAGAAGGGCGCCCCGACCAGCATCGCGGCCAGGAACGCGATCTTCAGGCCGAAGATCATGCCCTCGCTCGCGCCGATGTAGACCAGCGGCCCGGGGTCGCTGGCGCCGGCCTTCAAGATGGCCGCGCGCGCCTCCGTCCAGGGGATGTTGATGAACTTCAGCAGCGGCGACAGGAAGAACAGCCCCGCCGCGAAGAGCCCCGCGAACACGAACACGCAGCGGAGCAGCGTCTTGCGCAGCTCGTCGAGGTGCGCCCGCAGGGGCATCCGCTTGTCGTTGCTCACGCCGTGCCGCTCCGGAAGACGCCGCTGTCATCGAGCCGCGCGACGACCGGGGCCAGATCCACGCGCGCGCAGTCGGGCAGGTCGTCGCCCAGGCCCAAGCTAGCGAGGTTCCGGCCGGCGGCGCAACGCTTCAGCAGGCCGTGCAGGTCGTGCTTCCAGGCGTCGAAGAGCGCGATCGCTACGCGCGCGCCGTCGGCGGGCTCCCCGGCGGCCATCAGCAGCAGGCTGCCGGCGATGCAGCCGGCCGCGGCGACGTCGTCGGCCGAGACCGCGCCACGCCGACCGCAGGCCACGACCAGGACGTCCTCGGCGCCGTCGTCGACCAGGGCGCGCGCCGTGGCCTCGGCGTTCAGGAAGCAGCCGGCGCGGATCGAGCGTGCCGCGCGCAAGCCGGCCACCGCGCGCGTGCCGTTGGTCGTCGTCAGCACGACCATGCGGCCGGCGACGGTCGCGGCGTCGTAGGTCGACGGCGAGTTGCCGAGATCGAAGCCTTCGACGGCCTGCGCGCCGCGCTCGCCGCCGAGCACCGCGTCGAGCTCGCGCGCGCGGGTACGTGCCTCGTCCAGGTCCTCGACCGGCAGCACGCCCTCGGCGCCGGCCGCCAGCGCGGAGACGATCGTGCTGCTCGCGCGCAACGTGTCCACGACCACCGCGTGGCGGTCGGTCAGCGGCTCGCGGGCGGCGAGCTCAGCAGTGAGAGCGACGTCGACGCGCACTCGCGCGTCCGGACTCAGTAGCGCAGGAAGCCGGCCAGCTCGTCGAGCCGGACGATGCGCATGCCGAGCTTGTCGGCCAGCTTGAACTCGTCCGTGTCGACCAACTCCATGGCGAACTCGCCCTCGGCGAGGTTCTTCTCGCCCAGCACGAGCACGTCGGTCGTGGTGGTCAGGTCCTCGTCCACCATCGCGCCCAGCTCGTCCAGGCGGCCCGTGACGAACTCCTTGCTGAGGGTCAGCGGGAAGTCGCCCAGCAGGTAGTAGTGCAGCACGCGACCCTTCTCGAAGTGCGGGTTTCGCACCAGGTCGCCCGGGAGCATCGGGTCGTAGGGATCGGCTTCGCCCAGCAGGCCGACCATGGCCATGCCGTCCATCACGTCGCGCACCTCGACCGAGCCGCGTGCGGACAACGTGCCGGCCTTGCCCGGCCGCAGCACCTCGAAGCGCGTGCCGCGCTTGAGGCCGGCCGCCCCGCCGATGTCGATGAAGGCCACGGCACCGCCGTCGCCCACGCTGAGCACCTCGCCGTCCGGGGCGTCGGGCTCCTGCACCTCGCGACGGATCGCGAGCGTCTTGATCGTCGCGTCGGCCGTGGCCTGCGCGCGGCGCGCGTCGACCTGCAGATCGGCCAGCGCCTGCTGCGCCTGGCGCGCGGTCGCATCGGCGTCCTGCTGCTGACTGGTCAGGTCGTCGATGCGCGTCTGGTCGGAGGTGGCCTGGCTCGCGCTGCGCTGCTGCTCGTCGGAGAGCTGCTGGTTCAGTTGCGCGAGCTGGCCCTGGAAGTTGGACTGGACCGTGTTGATGTTCGCCTCGGCGGCCTGGCGCGCGGCGAGCTCGCGCGCGAAGTCGGCCTTGGCCTGGTTCAGCGCAGAGACGTTGCTCTGGTAAGACTGGCGCAGCGCGCCCGTCACGTCCTGCAGCGTGGTCGCGCTGCCGGCGGCGGTGCCCACCGCGGCCTTGATCGCGTCGATCTCGGCCTGCAGCGCGGTCACGTCCGACTTGCTGGTGGGGTTGGTCGGGTCGTTGAAGCCGACCAGGTCCGAGAGGTCCTGGTGGTCGGTCAGCGCGCCGTCGAAGCGACTCTCGATGTCGCCCTTCTCGGACTCGGCGTCGGCCGCCAGGTCCTGGAAGCGCGAGATGTCGGAGTAGGCCACGTACCACATGCCGAGCACGCCGAGCAGCGCGACGAACATGATCACGACGACCATGGTGTTGACCGCGCCGGCCTGCCAGCGGCGATCTGCGGGAGGAATACGGGAGCTATGCGGCACGGCGGGACTCCTCGCTTCGGGGGCCGACATGAAGCGGCCGGATTATAGGGAGGCCTCTCACGGGCAGCAACCGAACCCGATCGGCCTCCCGGCGCTGTATCCTCTCCCACGGCATGGGCGTCGCGATCGGAGTCCTCGGCGGGGTCGGGAGCGGCAAGTCCACGCTTGCCCGGATCCTCGCATCGCGCGGGCTGATCGTCCTGGATGCCGATGCCGAGGCCCGAGCGGCCACCGAGCAGCCCGAGATCCTGGAGGCCCTCGCCAAACGCTTCGGGGCCGACGTGATCAGCGTGGACGGCCAGCTGGACCGACAGGCCCTGGCTGCCCGAGCCTTCGCCGATGAGGCCTCCACGGCCGACCTGAACGCCATCGTCCACCCGGAGGTCCGGCGCCGGCTGGCGGACCGCCTGGAGGCGGCCGGGGGCCGGGCGGTGGTCCTCGACGTCCCGCTGCTGCTCGAGTCGCCCCTGGCCGGCTTGGTCACCCATTGGGTCTTCCTGGACGCGCCCGAGGAGCTGCGGGAGCGCCGCGTGGGCGGTCGCGGCTGGGCGGCCGGAGAGCGCGCCCGGCGCGAATCCCTCCAGACGGACCTGCAGTCGAAGCGCTCACGTGCCGATCACGTCCTGGTAAACTCGGGCACGATCAAGGATCTTGAACGCCAGGTGGACGCCCTGCTCAAGGGGATCGGCGTCACCTGATCATCTACCCGGGCCCGGCACCCGCGCCGTTCGCGCACTCCCGCCGACCGCCCTCCCACTCCTGACCAGCAGAGCCGCATGTCTCCCGTCCGTAACAAGGCCGATCGGAAGCCGTCCAAGAACGGCAAGGCAGCGGCCAAACCCGCCAAGGCCAAGAAGACGGAGAAGGCGAAGGCGAAGTCCTCGGTGAGGGCAAAGTCCGCCGTGAAGGCGAAGCCCGCCGCGAAGGGCAAGACCAAGGAGAAGGAGAAGGAGAACGCCGGGGAGAAGAGCAAGCCCAAGACGAAGGCGAAGACTCGGTCGGCCAAGGTCAGGCCGAAGCGCACCGCGGCCGAGGTGATCGAGCCGATCGTGGAAGTCGAGACGGCCCCCGTGCCCGAGTTCGAACCGACAGCCCCGATGGCGGCCGAGACTCCGGCCGGGTTCCCGGTCGAGGAGCCGGTCGGCGACACCGCCGCCGAGCCCGAGGTCGCCGAGTACACGCCGACCCACGTCAAGAAGGCGCCGCCCCTCCCGGGGCAGGCCGAGGCCGACCGCCCCGCCAGCCTGATCGATCTTGGCGACATGCCCATGCCCGAGTTGGTGGAGCAGCTTCACCACTACGGGCTCGACGTGCACGAGGGCGTGGACCGCACCAAGATGCTGGTGATGTTCATGCGCGCGGGCGATCGCATGGGGCTCGACATCCGCGGCGGTGGCCAGCTCGAGGTGCTGCCCGACGGCTACGGCTTCCTGCGCTCGATGCGCAACGCGCTGCTGCCCGCCCCCGACGACCTGTACGTCTCGCCCAACCTGATCGCGAAGCACCACCTGCGGGCGGGCATGAGCGTGCTCGGCAAGGTGCGCGCCGGTCGGCGCAAGGAGAAGTACCACGCGCTCGAGTCAATCGACTCGATCAACGGGCACGACCCCGCCGAGGCGGCGAACTGGAAGCCGTTCGAGGACCTGACGCCGGTCTTCCCCAACCGTCGGGTCGTGCTCGAGCGCGCCGACGAGCCACGCAACTTCAGCCCGCGCGTGGTCGACCTGGTCGCCCCGCTCGGTTTCGGGCAGCGCGGGCTGATCGTCTCGCCTCCGCGCGCCGGCAAGACGGTGCTGCTGAAGGACCTGGCCAACGCCATCACGCACAACTACCCCGACGTGCGCCTGGTCATGTTCCTCGTGGACGAGCGTCCCGAGGAGGTGACCGACATGCGCCGCTCGGTGGACGGCGAGGTGATCGCCTCGGCCTTCGACGAGCCCGCGCAGCGGCACATCCAGGTCGCCGACCGCGTGGTCGAGCACGTGCGCAGCCTGGTCGAGTCGGGCCACGACGTGGTCGTGCTGCTCGACAGCCTCACGCGCCTGGGGCGCGCCTACAACGCGGTGGCGCGCACCACCGGCCGCATCCTCTCGGGCGGGCTCGAGGCCAACGCGCTGCAGAAGCCCAAGCGCTTCTTCGGCTCGGCGCGCAACATCGAGAACGGCGGCTCGCTGACCATCGTCGCGACCGCGCTGATCGAGACCAACTCGCGCATGGACGAGGTGATCTTCGAGGAGTTCAAGGGCACCGGCAACATGGAGATCGTGCTCAACCGCTCGATCTCCGAGCAGCGCATCTTCCCCGCGATCGACCTGAACAAGTCGGCCACGCGCATGGAGGACCTGCTCTACGACAAGGACGAAGCGCGCTTCGTGAAGGCCATGCGCCAGGCGCTGGCCGACGTGCCGCCGGTGGAGGCGATCGACAAGCTGCTGACGCGCCTGCGCAAGACCAGCAGCAACGCCGAGTTCCTGTTGGGGTTGGCGACCGGCGCCGGCCGCATGTAACGCGGCGCCGGCCGCCCCTCCAGCCTCAGCCGGTCTGCTCCAGCGCGGTGTCCAGCGCCAGGCAGCGGTCTGGCCGCCGATCCGGCCTCGGCGCGAGGCCCTCCCACGGATCCGGAGCCTTCAGCGGCTGCTCGAGGCTACGTCGCCACAGCGCGCGCCTCAGACGCTCGGGCGTGCCGAGATCGGACCATCCGATGTCGGGCACGCGCAGCAAGCGGAGCATCCTCGCATTGGGCTCCAGGACCTCGTGGGAGAAGTCCCGAGTCGGGATGCAGCGATACATCTCATTCAGGCTCTCCCTCGCCTCCTTCTCGCTGGCGCGCATGAGCGCGAAGAAGAACATCTGGAGCAACGAGGGAAGCGACCGCTCGAAGAGCCCTAGCAGCGCCTCGACCCGGGACACCAGCAGGAAACTGCTCCAGGCGGCGCCGACCTTCATCAGGTGTCGGGCCAGTGCGGGAGCAGGTTTTTCCACGAAGCGCACCACCGGCAGCGTGGACCCGGTCTCGCCCCTCCCCGGGACGATCCATCCGTAGCCGCCGTCGGCCTCGTCCGGTGTCATGCCGAGCACGACCACGTGTTCGGGCGAGCGGTGCACGTCCATGACGGCCCGGTCGAACTCGGCCAGCAGCGCGGACTCGTCGATGACGTCGTGGTCGCTCGGGAGCACCACGACGGTCGCGTTGCGATCGCGCTGCATGATGCGCAGGGCGGGTAGCAGCAACCCGGCCGCCGTGCCGCGATTGCAGGGCTGCACGATGATGTTGTCGTCCGGGATTCCGGACAGCTCGTTTCGCCACCAGTGTCGGTGGTCGTCGAGCACGACGACCAGGATCCGCTCCGGCTGCGACAGCCGCCGGGCGCGTTCCAATGTGCGCGCGAGCAGCGAGCGGTCGCTACAGAAGGAGCAGAACTGCTTGGGGATGGTGCGTCCGTCCGGCGCGACGCTGAGAGAGTGAAGACGCCGGCCCTCACCCGCCGCCAGGATCACCGTCCACAGCTCACCCGTGGGCGGGGGGCTCGTCTTCGTACTCATCGGTCGTCTCCTTGCGCCGAACGGACGCGAACCGGAACCGCACCCCCATCCGGTCCCGGCCAGAATGCAAGTGCCCCCGGCCGCCGTGCACCCCGTCCGGTACACGACGACCTGGGGCGTCCGACGCGCGCTCCATCCAACGAGGGGAGGACTGGATTCCAGCGTCTAGGCTGGCGAGCGCGGCGTCGGAAAGTCGGTTAGATCTCCTTCACCGGGATCTTCTTGACGTACTCCTTGGCTTCGGCCGTCTTCGGCAGGGTGATGTAGAGCACCCCGTACTTGAACTCGGCCTTGATCTCGTCGCGAACGACCGGGAACGGAAGCGGCAGCACCCGGTGGAACGAACCCCACACGCGCTCGCGGTGGAACCAGGTCCCGAACTTCTCCTCTTCCACGAACTTCTTCATGCCCTTGATCGTGAGCATGTCACCGGTCAGGAAGAGCTCGATGTCGTCGAACTTCATCCCGGGCAGTTCGACCGTGATGAAGAGTTCGCTCTCCTTCTCGTACATGTCGAGATGCGGGTACCACTTCGCGAACTTCTCATCGACAGGCTGGTAGACGGGCACTTCCCAGCTCTTCGTGAAGTCATCGAACAGGTGGTTCATCGCCCGGTGAAGCGACATGAAGTCGTTGTCGTGCTCCGTCTTGAAGTTCCACTTCGTGGGGAGCATCGATTTCAGCGTTGCAGGCATTCTCTCTCTCCTCATATGGCGTGCTTGAGACAGAGAGGTCCCGAGGGGAGAACCGGAGCGGGCGGTTGATCGCGGCTCGACGGCCTCTCAGCCATGGAAAGCTGCAAACCTCATGCCAACGGGCCGTTTCTCGCCCGCCTCGCCGGGGGCCGCTCGCAGCCGCACAGGGCGCCGTCGCAAAACGCGACGCGCGGAGAATCATCAACTTCGGTTGGGGGATTCCCCGTCCGCGGTCGCCCCGCCGGGGGCTTCCGCGACGCGCTCGCCCGGCAACTCGAAGGTCACCACCGTGCCGCCCGAGGGAGGGCACTCGACCGAGATCTCGCCGCCGTGCGCCTCCACGACGCGGCGGGCGATGGCCAGCCCGAGGCCGGTGCCGCGGTGCTTGGTCGTGACGAAGGGTTCGAACACCCGCTCGATCACTTCGGGCGGAACGCCCGCGCCGTTGTCGGCGACCGAGATCCGGCAACGACCGTCGGCCACCTCCGTCGTGATGCGGATCGTGCCCAGCCCCCCCGTAGCCTGCGCCGCATTGAGCAGGACGTTCAGCATCACCTGGCGGAGTTGTTCGCCGTCGGCGGTGAGGACGACGTCGTCGGCGGGGAACTCGACCGATACGCCCCGCGCGACCGGATCGCGCTCGAGCAGTTCGGCCGTGCCGACGAGCATGGGCAGCAGCCGCACGCGGTCCACGACCAGTTCGCGCGGCCGCGCGAAGATGAGCAGGTCCTGCACGGTCGCGTTGAGCGCCGCGATGCGTTCGAGGATCTCGTCGAGGATCACCGGGTCGGCGCTCTCGGGCGGCAGCCGCGAGCGGATCACCTGCAGCGCGCCGGCGATACCGGCCAGCGGGTTCTTCACCTCGTGCGCGACGACCGCTGCCATCTCGCCCAGCCGCACCAGCGCGCCCTGCTCCAGCAGCGCCTGGTCGGCCAGCTTGCGCTTCGTGATGTCCGAGCGGATGGCCAGGTACTGGTACGGACGGCCGTCCTCGCCCACAAACGGCACGATCGTCGTGTCCACCCAGTAGAAGCTGCCGTCCTTGGCCCGGTTGCGGATCTCGCCCTTCCACACCTGGCCGGCCTGGATCGTGTGCCACAGCCCGCGGATGAACTCCTTGCTGTGGAAACCGGAGTTCACCATGCGGTGGTCCTGCCCGATCAGCTCGTCGCGGCTGTACTGGCTGATGCGGCAGAACATGTCGTTCACGTAGCTGATGCGTCCGCTCGCGTCCGTGATCGCGACGATCGACGACTGGTCGAGCGCGTACTTGAACTCGAGCAGCTCGCGGCGCGAGGCGCCCAGCGCGCGCTCGGTGGCCAGCCGTCCGGTGATGTCCTCGCCCGCGCCGAGCGTGCCGACCACCTCTCCCTGCTCGTCGAGGAGCAACGAGTTCTGCCACGCGATCAGACGCTCCGTGCCGTCGGCCGTGCGCACGCGGTTCACGTGTTCGCGGGCGCTGGTCTGCCCGCGCGTGCCGAGCAACAGGCCGAACACCTCCTCGACGGAGGGGCGCTCGTCCTCCGGCAGCCAGTTGCGGAACCAGTCCGTGCCGAGAATGTCGCGCTCCGGCACACCCAGCAGCTCACAACCCTTGCGGTTGATCAGCGTCACGCGACCCACGGTGTCGAGCGCGACGATCACGACGCCTGCCGTGGCGAGCACCGTCTCCGAGGTGCGTTGCGCGCGGTCCAGCGAATCGACGGCCTGGCGGTGTCGCAGGACCAGCAGGCTCGCCGACCAGATCAGCAGCAGGCTGAGACCACGGTTGACGCCGATCATCCAGCCCACGCCGCCGGCGGGCGACAACCAGGCGCCGACGACCGTGAGCACGCTCGCCGCGACGCCCAGCGCGATGTTGTGGGCCGCCACTGGGAGTTTCAGCCCGAACAGCATGACGACCGCGTAAATCGTCCCCACCGCCACGCCCAGCGGGGTGATGAGGTCCACCACGAACACCGCCACGACCAGGATCATCGCGAGGGCCAGCGAGCGCGACATCTGCGGCGGATCTCCGGAAGATCGCGGAGGACAGGCACGCCGGCCTGGACCTTCCGCGGCCCTTGGGAACGGGATTTGCGATTCAGCCTATCGCCCGCCCCTCGACACGAGCAAGGAAGCATGGCACGCGGAACCGTCCTCGTCATCGACGATGAGCGCCTTGTGCGCTGGTCGCTGAGCGAACGCCTCGGCCAACGCGGCTACGAGGTGATCGAGGCGGCCACGGGTCGACAGGCGCTCGAGGCGGCCGCGAAGTTCAATGAACACCCCGTGGTGATCCTGCTCGACCTGCGCCTGCCCGACGTGGACGGGATGAGCCTGCTGCAGAGCCTCCACAGCGAGCACCCCACCTGTCCGGTCATCGTGATCTCGGCGCACGCCACTCCGGAGATCAGCGAATGGGCCCGCGAGCTCGGCGCCTCCCACGTCACGGGCAAGCCCTTCGACCTCGACGAGGTCGAAACGCTGGTCGAACAGTCGCTCGCATCGGCCTGACGCGCCCCGACACGCGCGGCGAACCCGGGGGCGATTCACCTATACTCGTCGTCGACCATGAGCGCCCCCACCATCCTCGTCGTCGATGACGAAGCACTGATCCGCTTCTCCCTGCGGGAACGCCTGCAGCAGGAGGGCTACACGGTCCGCGAAGCCGGCTCCGTCAAGGAGGGCCGCGAGCAGTGCGCCCCCGAGGTGGACCTGGCCCTGCTGGACTACAAGCTGCCCGACGGCGATGGACTGCAACTGCTCCGGCACATCAAGTCCAGCCACCCCGACGTGCTGGTCGTGCTGATGACGGCCTACTCGTCGGTCGAGAACGCCGTCGAAGCCATGAAGCACGGCGCGTACCACTACGTGAACAAGCCGTTCAACATGGACGAGCTGATGCTGCACGTGGCGAAGGCGCTGGAGACGACCAGGCTGCGCCGCGAGGTGAAGGCGTTGCGCGCCGGCCAGAGCAGCCCCTACGGCATGGAGTCGATCATCGGCGACAGCCCCGCGCTGATGGGCGTGAAGGAGCTGCTCGAGCGCATCGCGCAGAGTCCCGCCACGACCGTGCTGCTCACCGGCGAGAGCGGCACCGGCAAGGACCTCGCGGCCAAGGTCATCCACTACAACAGCAGCCGCCGCGACGGCCCGTTCATGAACATCACCTGCTCGGCCATGCCCGATACGCTGCTCGAGAGCGAGTTGTTCGGCCACGAGCGCGGCGCGTTCACCGATGCGCGCTCACGCAAGAAGGGCCTGCTCGAGTCGGCCGACAGCGGCACCGTCTTCCTCGACGAGATCGGCGAGCTGTCACCCGCCGCGCAGGCCAAGATGCTGCGCTTCCTGGAGGAGAAGACCTTCAAGCGCGTGGGCGGTTCGGAGGACGTGAGCGTGGACGTGCGCGTGATCGCCGCCACCAACCGCCGCCTCGAGGACGCGGTCAAGGAGAAGACGTTCCGCGAGGATCTCTACTACCGGCTGAGCGTCATGCCGCTGGACCTGCCGCCGCTTCGCGAGCGCACGCCCGACGTTCCGCCGCTGCTCTCGCACTTCACCGCCGTCTACAACCGCGAGTTCAAGCGCGCGGTCACCGGCGTCGACCCCGAGGCGATCAAGGCGCTGACGCACTACCCCTGGCCGGGCAACATCCGCGAGCTGCGCAACGCGGTCGAGCGCGCCATGCTCCTGACGAGCTCGGACGTGCTCACGCTGGACGACTTCCGCATGCTGCTCCCCGAGCAGGAGTCCGCGACGGGCTTCTCGCTGCCGCCGGGCGGCGTGGACCTCGGCCAACTCGAGCGCGACCTGGTCGAACAGGCGTTGCGGCGCACCGAGGGAAACCAGACGCGCGCCGCCGAGTTGCTCGGCATGAACCGCGACCAGATCCGGTATCGCGTCGAGAAGTTCGGCCTCGGTCAGGCAACCAAGGCCAGCAAGGAGTAGGCCGCCCGCTCAGTGCGCGAGCGGTCGGACGCGCTCCGCGGCCACCCAGCCGCGCGCACCGGCCGAGGACTCCACCAGTCGCCAGTCGCGACGCAGCTCCTCGGTCACCACCGCCGTGCCCGCCGACAGGCGGAAGAGCACCTCGCTGCGGTCGTCCGGCTCGGCGTGGCCGCTGACGACCTCGTCGATCACGATCGCGTTCGCTTCCTCGCGATCCCACGCGAGCCGACCGACGCCGACGCCGGCGGCGGCGAGCACGAGCAGTGCGCCCGCCAGCCAGGCGCCGCGACGCGCGCCGCCCTTCCAGCGCATGATCGCGAGCAGCAACAGGGCGAACCCCGCGAGCGCGCCCGCCAACCTGGATGTCTCGCCGCGTGTCATCAGCAACGGCACGCCGAGCAGCGTCTCGGTGAACGTGCGCGCCTCCACCTCGCCCTCGCCGAGCAGCACGAGCACGCGATCGAGGTTCACGTCGGCGATCTCGTCGCGCGGCGAGAGGTGCTTCGCGCGGCGCAGCTGCCAGACGGATTCGCCCAGCTGATCGGCGCGGGCGGCGGCCGTGCCCGCGTTGACGTGCAGCACCGCGGCGCGCGCGTCGTCCGTCTCGTTCTCCGCCAGCGTGGCGAACAGGCCGGCGGCCACGCCGTACTGTTCGGTCCGGTACGCGTCGATCGCCTGTTGCAGACCGTCGGCGGCGCCCGGCGTCTCGACGCCCGGAAGCGTGTCCAGCAACAGCGCGAGCAGCAGCGCGAGGATCACGTGACCGCCTCCACGCGCGAGGCGAGCGCATCGGCCTGGCCGCGCGCGGCCGCGACGTCCAGCTCGGAACCGCCGAGGTAGGCCGCCTCCCACCCGGAGACGGTGCGGCGCAACTCGTCGGCCAGCTCGGCGTCCGACAGTCGCGCCGCGGCCTCCTCCGCGCCCAACCCGGCGGGCGGCCCGTCGAGCCGCGCCGAGAGGTACTTCGCGAAGGCCAGCGCGACGTCGTGCGCGTCCTTCGCGTCGGCCAGCGACTGGTCCAGCGCGCGACGCGCACCGCGCCACGCGACCATCTGCGGGTTGTCCCGGCGCCACGCCGCGCGACGCATGCCGGTCTCGACCAACAGCAGCGCCAGCGCGCCCGGAAGCACCAGCCACCACGCAGGCCAGGGCTCGCCGCCCGGCGACGGCAGCGTCTCGCGGATCGTCTCCAGGCTGCTCAGCCCGACATCGGTCCGGCTCTCGAGCGCGACCAGGCCACCGCCGCCCCCGGGCGTGACGTCGAGCGAGAACGGTCCCGCGTGCAGCACGTCGTAGGCGTCCTTCTCGGGATCGAAGGCGGCGAACTCCAGCGCAGGGATCTCGGTCACGCGGTCGTTGCGCGGCGAGACGTCCAACTCCAGCGTGCGCACGCCGGTGGTCTTGCGCTCGTCCTTCCTGAACACGCGGAAGCCCTCGGACAACTCGTCGAAGGTCGGCCACTCGACGAAGTCGAGGTTGCCCTCGCCGCTGAGCGTGAGCGTGATCGTGCAGGTCTCGCCCACCGCCAGCGTGGTCGGCTTGGCCGAGCCGCTGAGGCGGAAGCGGCCCACCGCGTTGGTGAAGCCGTGTGGCCGCCCCTCCTCGGGCGGGCCGCGCACGACGAGCGTCGTGCCCGGCGCGCGCGCGTCCACGGTGGCGGCGCGCGTCACGACCATGCGCGGGTCGTTGAAGAAGCTGAACGGATCGCGGTCGCGGCGCAGCTCGGTCGCGATGGTCACGCTGAAGCGCGACTCGGGCAGCTCGATGGTCCCGGACTCGGTGGCGATCATCTGCAGCGAGCGGCTGAACACGATGCGCGGCCGATCGCCGGAGTTGTCGCGCGCGGCGCGCACCTCCAGGGGTTCGCGCCGGCCGGCCAGCACCACCAGGATGGCCTGCCCGCCCGCCGGCGGCGCCTGTTCCATGCGCAGCATGCCGGGCAGGCCGTCCAGCCAGGGCAGTTCGAGTTCGAGGCCGCCCTGCACGAGCTTGTCCGCGTACTCCTCGTCGATCGAGGCGCGCACGTCGACGTTGAAGATCTGCCCCTCCCAGAGATCGTCGGCGCTGACGAAGAGTTGCAGGTCGACGGCGTCGCTGCGCAGCGTGGACGCCTGCACCGGGATCTCCACCTCTCGCGAGGACGCCTCGGAACCGCGACAGTCGAAGCGGAACGGCGGGAGGGTCAGCGTGCCCTCCTGCTCCGGCACGAACTGGAAGCGCCACTCGGTGCGCAGCGTGCGCGTCACGCGCCCGGCCACGATGACAGTGCTCTGGCTGTGGCTGGCGGGCTGCACCATGCGCAGCCGGCCGCCGTCCACCTCGGGAATGCCGAGCAGTTCGCAGTCGGCGGAGTCCTCGCCGGAGATGCTGAGCGTGACATCCATCACCAGGCCGACCTCGCCGACGGGCGGATCGACCATGACCGCGATGTTCGGCACGGGGGCGCCCTGCAACCCGGGCAGGGACGCCACCGCCGTCAGCACCATGGCCAGCACGCTCACCAGTCCTTCTCCACCGTGCGGCGCCGCGCCGCCTCGCGCATCTTGCGCAACTCGCGGCCCTCCTTCTCGAGTTCCTCCAGCTTCTCCAGCAGCTGCTGGACCTCCTCGCTGCTCAGGAGGCGCGGCTCGGCCGGCGGGCCCTCCGCGCCGTCCTGCGGCTGGCTGTCCTCGTCGCCCTCGCCCTCCTCGGGCTCCTGCTGCTGTTCATCCTGCTGCTCCTCGTCGCCGGGCTTCTGTTCCTGGTCCTCGTCGCCTTCTCCGTCGCCTTCCTGGTCGTCCTGTTCCTGCTCCTCGTCGCTCTCCTGCTCTTCGTCGCCTCCGTCCTCCTGGTCCTGTTCGTCCTGGCGGCGCTGCAGTTCCTCGGCCATCTCGCGCAGGTCGTCGATGCGACGGTTCACCGCGCCGATGGACTCGCGCGCCGACGCGTCGATGGTGGCATCGGACGACTCGTCGAGCGCCCGCAGGAACTCGCCGAGCGAGCCGTCGAGCACGGGCAGCGACTCGTTGATCGCGGTCAGCATCTCGGGCTGCGGGCCCTCGGGCAGGCCGGCCGGGTCGAGCGGGACGTTCGCGGCGGCCAGCCGCGTCTCCGCCATCAGGTCCAGCGTCACGGCGGAGTTGAAGCGCGAGCGGTGCTCGTAGCCTTCCTGGCTGCCGCGCTCGTATTCGGTCAACGCCTGCGCGAAGTTCCCGAGCCTCAACTGCGCGTCGCCCATGGTCTGGCTCACGACCGGGCTGTCGGGCCACTCGACGCGCGCCTGCTCCAGCAACAGGACGGCCTCCTCGGCGAGGCCCTCGGCGATCAGGCGCTGCGCGTCGCGCGTGAGCAGGATGCCGCGGTCCTCGTCGGCGGACGCGAGCGGCGCAAGCAGGAGCAGGGCGAGCAGCAGACGCGACGTCATCGGCGCGCCTCCCGGAACGACCGGCCCTCGGGCAGAAGCACGCGCGTTCCCAGGCACAAGAGCGCGGCCACCAGCGCCCACTGGAAACGATTGATGCGTTCGATGCGCGTGCTCGACGCCCGCGTCACGCCCTCCATCTGCGAGATGCGCTTGGCCCAGATCTCGTCCAGCGGAAACGGCGTGCGGTCGGCCGACAGGTACGCGCCGCCGGAGATGCCGGCGATGCGTTCGAGCAGCCCCTCGTCGGGGATCGAGATGACGGGCCGGCCCGTCTCGTCGCGCACGACCTCGCGGCGTCCGCGCTCGTCCACGACCGGAATCTCGGCGCCGTCCCGCGCGCCGAAGGACACGACGTGGATGGGCACGCCCATCGCCATCGCACGGTAGGCGACCTGGTCGGGCGACGGATCGGAGGTGTGGTCCTCGCCGTCGGTGAGCAGCAGGATCACGCGTGCCGCGGGAGTCTCGGGATCGAAGCCGTCGAGCGCTAGCTCGAGCCCCTCGCCCACCGCGGTGCCGCCGAGCGCGTTCGTGTTGGTGTCCACGTCAGCCAGGAACAACCGGTAGCTGGTCGGGTCGGCGGTGAGCGGCGTGATCTGCCGCGCGTCGCCCGCGAACGTCACCAGCCCCACGCGGTCGCCGCGCAACACGCCGAGCAGGCCGATCACCTCGCGCCGCGCGCGTTCGAGCCGGTTGGGCTGGAGGTCCTGCGCGAGCATGCTGCGGCTGGTGTCGAGCACGATCTGGATGTCGACGCCGCGCTGGGTCACCTCGCGCATCCAGGTGCCGACCAGCGGCCCCGCGAGCCCGGCGACGCAGAGCAGCACGGCCGCCGAGGCCAGCGCGTCGCGCACGATGCGGCGTGGCGCCGAGAACGCGGGCGCGAGCCGGGCGGCCTGGCTGCCGAGCAACGCGCGCCGGCGCCGTCCCGCGCGCCGCGCGGCCCACACGCCCAGCGCCGCCAGGGCCAGGGCGACCCACAACCAGATCAGCGCGTAGGGATACAGGAAGGTCACGAGGCGAACTCCAGGAAGACCGTGCGGCGCAGCAGCAACTCCAGCGCCAGGAGCGCGGCGGCCGGCAGCAGCAACCAGAGGTACAGGTCCTCGTAGTCGGTGTAGCGCACGTCCTCGCGGCGCGTGCGCTCGAGCGAGTCGATCTCGTCGTACACCGTCGCCAGGGCGCCCGCGTCCTCCGCGCGGAAGAACTTTCCGCCGGTCAGCTGGGCCATGGCCTGCAGCGGTTGCGTGTCGAGCGGCCGCTCCTGCTGGCGCCCGAAGATCGACACCGTGCGGCGGCCGGCGCCGATCGTGTAGACGCGCACGCCGAGGTCCTTGCACAGCGCCGCGGCCTCCATCGGGTCGACGGTGTACTGGTTCTCCTCGCCGTCCGTGAGCAGCACCACGACCTTGCTGGACGCATCGCTGTCCCTCAGCTTGGACGCCGCCTGGCCCAGCGCCACGCCGATGGCCGTGCCGTCCTCTTCGCTGTTGCGGCGCACGCACTCGACCGCCTCGATGCGCCGCATCAGCCCGTCCATGTCCAGCGTGAGCGGGCACTCGGTGCGCGGCCAGGACGCGAAGCTGACCAGCCCGATGCGATCGTCCTCACGGCCGCTGACGAACTCGGCCACGACCTCCTTGACCACGTCGAGGTTGGTGACGCCGCGCTCGAGGCCGTCCTCGAGCATGGACGAACTCGTGTCCACGACCAGCTGGATGTCGATGCCCTCGGTGTAGACGCGCGACTCCTCGCGGCCCTTCAACGGTCGTGCGAGCGCGCCCACGATCAGCACCGCCGCCAGCACCAGCAGCACGCCCGGCAGCCAGGACAGGCGCGCGCGCAGGGTGCGCGGCAACGCGCCGAACAACAGCCGGCTCCCGCCGTCGATCGCCGGCCGCGGGCGCCGCGAGCGCCACACGATCAGCGCCGCGAGCGGCAGCAGCAGCGCGAGGAACCAAGGGTCGCCGAGGATCATCCGTGCGTCGCCTCCACGAAGTCCTCGGCGGTGAGCAGCAGCGGCTCGGCGATGGCCGGCTCGGGCCGGTGACGCGCGAACTTCACCAGGTCGCACGAGGTCAGGAAGCCGCCCAGGGACTCGCGGTGCTCGGCCAGCGAGTCGTGGCGGGCGGCCACCTCGTACAGGAACTCCTCGGTCGTGGACTCCGGCGCGCGCACGCGGAAGACGTCCTCGATGTAGGTGCGCAGCACGCCCGAGACCGAGGTCACGAACGCGGGCACCTCGTCGCGATTGCGCGGCAGATGCGTGCGCAGTTGCGCGAAGGCGTCCGCGGCGATCAACTCGGGCGGACGGCGCACGGGCGGCGGCGGTGCGATGCGTCGGCCGGCCATCGCCGCGAACAAGCCCAGGAGCAGCAGCGACAGCGGCAACCCCACGAGGAACGGCAACAGGTCGGCCGGCGGCATCGGCACGTGCACCGGTCCCAACGGGTCGGCGACGCGCGGCGTGCGGCCGGGCGGCAGGTCGAGCATCACGGTGATGTCCACCGGCGGCACGGCGCGCTCGCCGCCGGCGTCCACGATGGCGAGGCCATCCACGCGCAGATCGCCCTCGCGCACGGCGCGCAGCGGAAGGTGCAACGCCAGGCCGTCGAGCACCTGCTCGAAGCGCGGCTCGCCCGGCTGCAGGCCTTCGGGCAGCGCATCCAGCGTGACGCGCGCGCTGGTGTCCAGCCCGCCCGTCACGATCAGCTCGAAGCGATCGCCCAGCAGCAGCGGGCCGTCCGGTGCGATGACGGCCAGCGGCGCGTCCTGCGCCGCAACCGCTCCGGCGATCGAGCACAGCGCCACGAGCGCGCGCAACATGCAGCCCGCACTCATCGCAGGTGCCTCTCGCGTTGGTGCAGCCAGGCCACGAGTGGATCGACGACCGAGCCGCCCGCCGGGATGTCCACCAGGTCCACGCCGTGACGGCGCAAGCCGTCGCGCAGCCCGCGCTCGCGCTCGTCGGCGGTGCGCGCGAGCGCCTCGCGCACGCGCGCCGAGCCCGCGTCCACCAGGGTCGTCGCGCCGGTCTCGGGATCGTGCCAGGGCACCAGGCCCACCGACGGGATCGTCGCGTGCCGCTCGTCCACGATGCGCAGCGCGACCACGTCGTGGCGCGCCGCGACCATCCCGAGCGGCTTCTCGAAGTCCGTGTCGAGGAAGTCGCTGATCAGGAAGACGTAGGCGCGCCGCTTGAGCACGCGCGCGAGGTGGTCGCAGGCCAGGTTCAGTGACGTGCGCGAGGAGCCGGCTTCGCGGTAGAGCGCCTCGCGCGTGATGCGGAAGGCCTGCCGGTTGCCGGTGCGCGGCGGCAGCTCGAGCTCGACCTGGTCGCTGAACAGGAGCAGCCCGGCCTTGTCCCCGCTGCCCACGGCGGAAAAGGCCAGGATCGCGGCCAGCTCGGCGGCGGCGGCGCGCACGTTGCGCGCGCCCGACCCCAGCCTGCTGGACGCCGAGATGTCCACGGCCAGCATGATGGTCTGCTCACGTTCCTCGACGAACTTCTTGATGTAGGGCCGGCCGGTGCGCGCCGTGACGTTCCAATCGATGGCGCGCACGTCGTCGCCGGGCACGTACTCGCGCACCTCCTCGAACTCCATGCCGCTGCCGCGGAAGACGGAGCGGTAACCGCCCGCGACCATGTCCGTGACGGTGGCACGCGTGCGCAACTGCACGCGTCGCACCGCGCGCAGGATCTCGGTGGTGCTGGGCTCGCCGTCGGGCCCGACCCCGGGCTCCTCGGCGGCTCTACGGGACTTCGACATTGTCGAGGATGCGGGTGATCACGTCCTCGGCCTGGATCTCGCGCGCCTCCGCCTCGTACGAGAGCAGCAGGCGGTGACGCATCACGTCGTGCGCGACGCTCTTCACGTCCTGCGGCGTGACGTAGGCGCGGCCGGCCATGAAGGCATGCGCGCGGCCGGCGAGCGCCAGCGAGATCGACGCGCGCGGGCTGGCGCCCGTGTCGATCAGCGGCTCGAGGTCCTTCAGGTTCACGGCGGCCGGGTCGCGCGTCGCGCGCACGACGTCGACGATGTACCCGGTGACGCGCTCGTCGATGTAGACCTCGTCCAGCATCGAGATGGCCTTCTCGAGCTGCGCTGCGGTGGTCACCTTGCGCACCTCGGTGTGCGAGCCGGTGCGCGCGTGCTTGTCCACGATGCGCTGCTCGTCCTCCTTGGCCGGGTAGTCCACGATGACCTTCAGCAGGAAGCGGTCGAGTTGCGCCTCGGGCAGCGGGTAGGTGCCCTGCTGCTCGAGCGGGTTCTGGGTCGCCATCACGAAGAAGGGCTTGGGCAGCTTGAAGCTGGTCTCGCCGATCGTGACCTGCCGCTCCTGCATGGCTTCGAGCAGCGCCGACTGCACCTTGGCGGGCGCGCGGTTGATCTCGTCGGCCAGGACCAGGTTCGCGAAGACCGGCCCCTTGCGCACGGTGAACTCGCCAGAGGTCGGGTTGTAGATCTGCGTGCCGGTGACGTCGCTCGGCAGCAGATCCGGCGTGAACTGGATGCGGTGGAAGGAGAGGTCCACGGCCTTGGCCAGCGAGCTGATGACCAGCGTCTTGGCCAGGCCCGGCACGCCCTCGATCAGGATGTGCTGGTCGGTGAGCAGGCCGATGACCAGCCGCTCGACCAACCGGCGCTGACCGAGCACGACGCGCTCGACCTCGCCCACGAGGTCCTGCAGGAATTGCGCCTCGGCCTCGATGCGAGCGCCACGTTCCAGGATGTCCGACACCTCTTCTCTCTGCCTCCGGATGGACGGGATCGCATGATAACGATCCGATCCGGGCGATGTTTGTCGGTCGGATGGCGCTGCGCGCCCCCGCTCAACCACACCGCCCGGGGCGATGTGGCCGCCGCGCCCCGCGCGTCAGCCGCCTGCCAGCAGGTTCTCCCCGCGCAGTTCCATCGAGGGGAAGACGGCTTCCCGCAGGCTCGACAGCACCTCCGGCTGCAGCGTGCGCGTGGCCGCGAAGGCCGCTTCGCGCGTGTCGGCCAGGAGCGCCACGTCGGCCACGGGGTCCAGAGCGCAGAAGCCCGGCGTGCCGCTCTGCTTCGTGCCCAGCATCTCGCCCGGGCCGCGCAGCTGCAGGTCCTGCTCCGCCAGGCGGAATCCATCCTCGCTCGCGCGCAGGGCGTCGGCGCGCGCACGCGCCGGTCCTTCCTTGAGCGGCCCGAGCAGGAAGCAGCGCCCGCCCTTGCGACCGCGACCGACGCGCCCGCGGATCTGGTGCATCTGCGCGAGGCCGAAGCGCGCCGGCGCGGGGATCACCACGAAGGTCGCCTCCGGCACGTCGAGACCGACCTCGACCAGGACCGTCGCCACGAGCACCTCGATCTCGCCGCAACGGAACGCAGCCAGCGTCTTGTCGCGTTCCGCGGACTTCATCTTGCCGTGCACCGAGCCGACCAGCACCGAGCTGCCAAGCGCCTTCTTCACACGCTTGGTGGTCGCCTCGACCGAGTGGTTCTCCCCCTCGTCATCGCTGCCGGCGATGGACGGACACACGACGTAGCCGCGCTCGCCCTGGCTCACCGCGTGCGCGAGCGCGCGCCACATCGCGTCGCGCCCCGCCCCCTCGACCAGTTGCGTGACGCGCGGCGCGCGGCCGGGCGGCAACTCGTCGAGCACGCTGACGTCCAGCTCGCCGTAGGCGGTCAGCGCGAGCGTGCGCGGGATGGGCGTGGCGGTCATCACCAACAGATGGCTGGTCTCGCCCTTGCCGCGGAAGCGCACGCGCTGCCGCACGCCGAAGCGATGCTGCTCATCCACCACCGTGAGAGCGAGGTCCTTGAACTCCACGCTGCCGGACTGCAGGCCGTGGGTGCCCACCGCCAGCACGGCTTCCCCGCTGGCCAGCGCCTCGCGCTCGGCGCGCGCGGCCGCGGCGCCGGGGCCCTTGCCCGCGCCGACCACGTAGGCCACGCGCGGCGCCTCGGCGCCGTACACCTTTGCCAAGAGCTCGCGCAGAGAGGTCAGGTGCTGCGCGGCGAGGATCTCCGTGGGCGCCATCATCGCGCCCTGCCGGCCCGCCTCCACCGCGGCCAACAGCGCGTAGAAGGCGACCAGCGTCTTGCCCGAGCCGACGTCGCCCTGCAGCAGCCGCGCCATCGGCCGGCCGCCGACAGGCCGGGACATGTCGCGCCGCATCTCGTCGATGGCGCGGCTCTGCGCGCGCGTCGGACGGTGCGGCAGTCGCGAGAGGATGTGCGCGTGCGTCGCGTCGTCGATCGGCACCGTGAAGGCCTCGGCCTCGTCCAGCTCGCGACGACGTTGTGCCACGTCGAGCGAGAGCGCGAAGGCCTCGTCGAACGCGAGACGTCTCCGCGCGCCGCGCGCGCGCTCGATGTCGATCGGCAGGTGGATCGCGCGCAACGCTGTGTCGAGATCCAGGCCGACGCCGGCCTCGTCGGCCGGCCGTCCCTCGGGCCGGTCGAGCGCGCCTGCGGGAAGCTGCGTGCGCAGCTGCTCGCGCCAGTCGGCGAAGCGCCCCTGATCCAACAACGCGGCCAATGCGCGCCGGTGCACGCGCGGCGGGATGCCGACCGGCAACCGGTAGATCGGGAGCGGCGCCAGGTTCTGCCCCTTGCTGAACGGCGAGCCCGGCGGCGCGAGGTCGAGCCGCTCGTAGTCCGCCGCCATCAGCCGCGGCGAGCCCTCGCCGTCGTGCTCGAGCTTGCCGGCCGCCCACAGCCGCGTGCCCTTGTGGAAGGTCTTCCCCAGGTAGGCCCGGTTGAAGAGCAGGATCCGCACCTGCCCGCCGCCGTCCTCGTCGATCAGGATCGTCACCGTGCTGCGGCGGCCGCGCCGGCGCACCGAGGTGCGCACCACGGTTCCGGCCACGGCCCCCACGGTCCCGGCCGCCATGGCGTGAATCGGTTGCGCCGAGGGCCGCAGCCGATAGCGGACGGGCAGATGGTAGAGCAGTTGCCGACGCGTCAGCAGCCCGGCCTGGCCGTACAACTCGGCACGGCGGCCGGCAATCCCGGGCAGACCCTCGACGGGCTGGTCCCAGTCAGGTTCGGGACCCGCCGGAGGTGGCGCGCCCTGCGCCAATGCCGTCACAATGGGTGCCCGTCTCGAAGATGCTTGTTCCGACGCCATCGTTGCCGGACGCCATGATGAGCCTGACCGCCTCGTTCGCCAGTCCCTTTCTTGCGGCAGTGCTCCTCGGCCTGCTGTCGGCCACTCCCGTCGCGGCTCAGGCCCGGCCGGGAGACGAGGGCGCGCTGACGGCCGCCGCAGAGGTGCTGGCCACCGCCCGCGCCGAGAAGGAGGCCGCCTACGAGGCGCTCGAGTCCATGGTGCGCGAGCTCCACGATGACTTCGTGGCGCTCACGGACGGGCCCGACGCGGCCACCCACCGCCACACGCTGGTGCTGCTGCTGCAGGACAGCATGGAGTCGGCCCGCACACGGCTCGCGTCCGAGAACGCCAAGGGGCGAGCCGTGCTGCGCGGCGTGCGCCGCCGCATCCTGGAGGAGGCCTTCGTGGGGCCCGTGGCGGCCTCTCCGCCAGTGGACGCCCGGCTGGCGGGCTGGGTCGCACGCGCCGTGGCCGGCGATTTGTCCAAGCGCGAGAGCTGGGACGGCGTCGGCGAGGACGAACTGCTGGGCCTGATCGACGGCCTGTTCCCCGCGGACCGCACCTGGTTCCAGTTCTGGAACGACCGCTTCCACCAGTCGCTGCCGGAGACGAAGCGCTGGCAGGACGCCCAGGCCGCCTACGAGGAGGCCGGGCTGAAGCTGGAGCGTCTCAGGAACCCCGAGCGTTACGGCAAGAAGGGCGAGGTCGCGCCCCCAGGCATGGTCCTCGTGCCGGGCGGGGTGTACGAGCTGGGTCCGAACACGGGCTGGGAGCGACCGTGGCGACGCGTCACGCTGAAGCTGTTCGCGATGGACCGGCACGAGGTCACGCACGGCGAGTACGCGCTGTACGTGAACGCGCTGGCGGTCGAGGACCGTCGCGCCGCCCTGCCCCGCGGCTGGAGCCTGGACAGCGACGCCCTGGCGGCCTTCCCCCGCGACCTGCGCGACCACCCCGTCATCCACGTGAACTGGGACCAGGCCGCGGCCTACGCGAGCTGGGCCGGCAAGCGCCTGCCGACCGAAGCCGAGTGGGAAGCGGCCGCGGCGGGCACGAAGGGCCTGGTCTACACGTGGGGCAACGAGTTCCACATCGGCATGACCAACGGCGACAGCGAGTCGACGGGCACCCTGCCGGTGGAGGCCTACCCCGACGCCCGCTCGCCGGTCGGTTGCTACGATCTGATCGGCAACGCCTGGGAATGGACCTCGACGCTGGAGGACGGCAGCACGGTGAGCGGGCTGCCGGAGGGCTTGGTCAACGTCGCGATCCGCGGCGGCGGCTGGGACAGCCGACGCGAGGAACTGACCACGCGCTACCGCTGGACCGCGCCCGGGCACGCGGCGTTCGCAAGCCCGCGCTATACCCGACCGATCGGCTTCCGCTGCGTGAAGGACCTTTAGATGAGCACCGAAGAGACCTCTCCGCGCGACGATGCGTGCGGCCCTGGCAGCCGCTGGGAATCCGCCTGGCTGGCCGTGCTGCTGGTGGCCGACCTGGCCTCGATCCCCTTCCACCTGATCGTGTTCACGCTGACGCGCGGCAACCACAAGAGCGCTTTCCGCCGCGCGCTGGCGGAGGCCGGCCCGTGAAGCAGCCCGGCACGCTGGTCATGAACGAGGACCGCGAGTACCTGCTCGTGGAAGGCGGCTTCAACACCGAGACGCGCGCGGTGATCCTGCTCGCGCGCCCGACCGACCCGGCCTTCCCGCTGGACGAGGCCGCCAAGCCGATCCGCTGGGCGCACCAGGGCGAGTGGAACCCCGTGGCGCGCTGGTCGGAGGCCGAGCTGCGCATCCCGGACGCGCGCTACGAGGGGAAGCGCGAGCGCATCGGCGAGATCCTGAAGGAGTACGTCGAGACGCCGCGCGAGGTTCCCACTGTCGCGTGGGCGGCGCGCAAGCAGGGCAACTTCGCTGGCACGCTCGAGGCCGCGCTGCCGATGGGCCTCGCCGTTGCGTGCCACGACACGCGCGAGGACGCCGCCGCGATCGACGACGTGGACGACGTCGTGCCGGTCGAGAACGTCGCGATGTTCCTCACGCACCTGGTGCGCGAGGGCTACGCGGGCGCCATGTGGAACGGCACGCGCCCGGTCTTCTTCTGCGTGGACGAGCGTCAGGAGCTGCAATTCCTGCGCGTGGGCCCGGGCCCCAAGGGCGACCGCGTCGAGATGGAGATCATCGAGGACGACGAGACCTGGGCGGCGTACGAGGGCGTCGAGCAGATCGAGTTCATCGACAACCGCGAGGCCTGCGACGGCCGGCTGGCCGAGGCGCTCGGCAACACGCCGATCCTGGAGTGGCCCGACGACAACCGCCTGTTCACCGTCGGCTCGGCCGGCGGCGAACCGTTGGTGCTTCGCCCCGACGTCGGCGAGGACTCGATGCCGCACGGCGTGCTGTTCACGAACGAGGAGGCTGCCGGCAGCTTCAGCGAGGACAACCCCGACGACCTGACCATCTCCCCGGTCACCGACCTGACCGGCTTCCTGACGCACGCCGAGATGGAGGGTTGCGTGGCGGCGCTCAACCCGGGCGGGCACCGCGCGGCGAGCGGCATCCTCTGGAGCGACGGCGAGCGCATCGTGCTCGACAGCTTCAGCGGCTTCTGGAAGCTCGAGGGCAGCGGCTTCGAGCCGCTCGAGTAGCGCGCCCGTGACGAGGCGCGCGTGACCGGCACGCTGCTGCTGCGCGACGAGCGCTTCCTCGCGCACGACGCGGGACCCGGACACCCCGAGAACGCGGGTCGCCTGGCCGCGGTGCACGCCGACCTCGACGCGAACCCGCCGGCGGGCGTGACCGTCGAGCACGCGCGCGCGGCGACGCGCGAGCAACTGCTGCTCGTGCACACCGCGGAACACGTGGACCGCGTGGACGCCACCGCCGGCGACGCGCACAGCCAGCTCGATCCCGACACCGGCACCTGCGCCGACAGCGCGGAGATCGCGCGGCTGGCGGCGGGCGCCGTGCTACGCGGCGTCGAGGCGGCGGTCTCCGGCGAGGCGCAGGGAGCGCTCGCGCTGGTGCGGCCGCCGGGGCACCACGCCGAACCCGGCGCGGCGATGGGCTTCTGCCTCTACAACAACGTCGCGGTGGCGGCCGCGCACGCGACCGACGCGCTCGGCTGCCGGCGCGTGCTGGTGCTCGACCCCGACATCCACCACGGCAACGGCACGCAGCACGCCTTCGAGTCGCGCGACGACGTGCTCTACGTGAGCAGCCATCGCTTCCCCTTCTATCCGGGCACGGGCTGGGTGGACGAGGTGGGTACGGGTGATGGCGCGGGCTTCACGATCAACATGCCGCTGCCCATGGGCATGGGCGACCCCGACCTGATGCACTGCTACCGCGAGGTCGTCGCGCCGGTCGTGCACGCTTGGAAGCCCGACCTGATCCTGGTCTCGGCCGGCTTCGACACCTGGAAGGACGATCCCGTGGGCGACATGGCAGTCACGGCCGAGGGCTTTGCGGGGCTGTTCGGGCTCTTCCGCGGTTGGGCCGATGCGCACTGCCCGGGGCGGCTCGTGGCGGCGCTGGAAGGCGGCTACGACCCGCCAGGCGTCGTCGCAGGAGTGCGTGCGGCGCTCGGCGCGTTGACCGCGGCGCAGGGCGAGGAAGTTCACGTGAACGGCGAGGTGAGCTTCCACGCGAAGAATGTTTCGCAAAGGGCGCGGCGAACGCTGGCGCCGTGCTGGCCGATGCTAGCAAGCTGATTGGACGCCCTCCGCGCGAACCACGCGATCCGATCGTACGCCGTGCGCCGCGCGAAACGCGCGGGTCGCGCATGCCTCTCACTGAGAGATCGGAGGGACGATCATGAGGATCGGACGAACCACCCTGGCGCTGTGCGCGCTGCTCGCGCTGCCGGCAACCTTGTACGCGGACACGCTGGACGTGCCCGCGACCTACGCCACCATCCAGGCCGCAATCGACGACGCCGACCCGGGCGACACCGTGCTCGTGGCACCCGGCACCTACGTCGAGCTGATCGACTTCGGCGGCCTGGCCATCACGGTGGAGAGCAGCGGCGGCGCGACCGTCACCACCATCGACGGGAACGGCCTCGGCAGCGTCGTGACCTTCACCAAGGGCGAGGGGAACGCCAGCGTGCTGCGCGGCTTCACGATCACCGGCGGAACGGGCACGACCGACAGCAACTTCCTGCGCGGCGGCGGCATCTTCGTCAAGGGCGCGGGACCTGCCATCGAGCAGTGCGTGATCACGCTGAACTCGGCGGACTACGGCGGCGGCGTCTACGTGAACGACGCGCAGTCCAGCGACCCCGCACGGCTGTCGGACTGCACGCTGAGTTGGAACGACGCCATCTCCCCGATCCCCTTCTCCGGCGGGGTCGGCGGCGGCTTCGGCGCCTTCGAAACCCACATGGTCGTCGAGGACTGCTTGATCGAGCACAACACGGCCATGCTGAGCGGGGCCGGCGGCGCCTTCTGGGGCGGCGACTTCGATCCCCTGGACGACTGGCATCTGGATGTCCGCCGCTGCACGGTGGTGGACAACGAGGCCAACCTGATCATCGCGACGGGCGGCGGCCTCTACCTCTCGGGCGCAGGCATCGGCATCAGCGCGGACGTGAGCAACTGCGTCATCGCCCGCAACAGCGCCATGAGCGTGGGCGGCGGAATCAATCGCCAAGGGTTCGGTACCACGACGTACTGCACGATCACGGAGAACTCGGCGACGACCGGTGGCGGGCTCAGCCAGGCCAGCCCGAGCGTCGGGATGTGCATCATCTGGGGCAACACGGGCGGAGAGATCGGCGGCACGACGTCCTCGGTCCTCTACTGCGACGTGCGCGGCGGTTACCCCGGCACCGGCAACATCGATGTGGATCCGTTCTTCGTCGACGCACCGAACGGCGACTACCACCTCGCGCCGACCTCGGCCTGCCAGGACGCGGGGCAACCGGGAGTCACCGGATCGGGGACCGACATCGATGGCGACCCGCGACTCAGCGGTCCGGCCGTGGACATCGGCGCCGACGAGGCGACCTTCCCGAAAAGCCCGTGGACGTTCCTCGGACACGCGCTCGCCGGCACTTCGGGAACGCCGAACATGGTCGGCTCCGGCACCGTGCTTCCGGGTGCTCCGACGACGGTGACGCTCACCGGCACGGCGCCGCTCGCGCCGGCCACGCTCGTACTCGGCGTCGACTCGCTGATCGTGCCGTTCAAGGGCGGCGTGATGGTGCCGGACGTGGACCTTCTCCTCGGCGGACTGGTCACCGACGGCACGGGCTCGCTCGTGCTCGGCGGCCTCTGGCCACCCGCGATCCCTTCGGGCTTCACGCCCTACATGCAGTACTGGATCAACGACACGTCGGGGCCGCTCGGCTTCGTGGCGTCGAACGCCTTGCTGGTCACCGTTCCCTGATCGCGCGACGACGGAGGGCGAAAAACCTCACGTGAACGGCGAGGTGAGCTTCCATGCGCGCGCCGTTTAGGCCCGCGCGCGGAAAACCCTCGCACCCCTACTGGCCAGATCTCGCCTACTGAGCGAGCGCCGAGCGCGGAAACCGACGCCGATCGGCTGATCGGCGACACCGACCGCGGTGGCGAACGCTTTGCGGGGATTCTCTCGGACGAGGGGCTCGCCGCCGAAGGAGTCGTCATGTACCTCTCTCGAATCGCTCCCGCTCTGCTCGCGCTGGTCGCAGCCAGCCCGACCCTTCACGCGGACACGCTGGACGTGCCCGGCACCTACGCGACCATCCAGGCAGCGATCGTCGCGGCCACGCCGGGTGACACGGTGCTCGTCGCACCTGGCACCTACGTCGAGACGATCGACTTCCTCGGCAAGGCCATCACGGTGGAGAGCAGTGGCGGCGCGATCGTCACGATCATCGACGCCGACTCGACCGGCCCCGTAGCGACCTTCGAAACGAGCGAGGCCAACGACAGCGTCCTGCGCGGCTTCACGTTGACCGGCGGCATCGGATCCCAGTGGGGACTCCCGCGCGGCGGCGGCGTGCTCATCCTCGAGGCCGGGCCGACGATCGAACAGTGCGTGATCACGTCGAACGGGTCGGACTACGGCGGCGGCGTCTGGTCCGAGGACAACCTGCCGGCAATGCCGGCGCGGCTGATCGATTGCGAAATCTCCGAGAACACCGCGAGGCGTGGCGGCGGGTTCGGCGTCGTCCGGGGCGCGTTGTATGTCGAGCGCTGCACGATCGCGGACAACATCTCGTTGCTCGACGGAGCCGGGGGCGCGGCCTACAACGGCTCGTACCTGGACATCCTGAACAGCCTCGTGACCGGCAACTGGTCGCAGCTCGGGCGGGGAGGCGGCCTGTGGCTGTACACCGGTTCGTTCGACATAACCGCCAACGTGAGCAACTGCGTCATCGCCGACAACGTCGCCGCGCTGGAGGGCGGCGGCATCTACCGCGACGTGTTCGGCACGACGACCTTCTGCACGATCACCAACAACTCGGCCCAATCGGGCGGCGGCCTGAACTCGGCCACGCCGAGCGTCGGGCACTGCATCATCTGGGGCAACACCGGCGGAGAGATCGGGGGCACGACGGCCGCGGTGTTCTACTGCAACGTGCGCGGCGGCTACCCGGGATCGGGCAACATCGACGTCGATCCCCTCTTCGTCGATGCACCGAACGGCGACTACCACCTCGCGCCGACGTCTGCCTGCCAGGACGCCGGCAATCCGACCGACCCGGGTGTGGGAACCGACTGCGACGGCGACCCGCGGCTCAGCGGTGTGGCGGTGGACATCGGCGCCGACGAGGCGACCTTCCCGAAGAGCCCGTGGACGTTCCGCGGACACGCGCTGGCCGGCTCGTCGGGAACGCCGAACATCGTCGGCACGGGCACGGCGCTGCCCTCGACACCGACGACCGTGACGCTCACCGGCACCACGCCGTCCTCGCCGACCACGCTGGTGCTCGGCGCCTCGCACCTCGGCGTGCCGTTCAAGGGCGGCGTGATGGTGCCCGACGTGGACATCCTGATCGGCGGACTGCTCACCGACGGGACGGGCGCATTGCTGGTCAACGGAAGCTGGCCGCCGGCGATCCCCTCCGGCTTCACCAGCTACATGCAGTTCTGGATGAACGACGCCTCGGGGCCGCTCGGCTTCGTCGCGTCGAACGGTCTCTCGGTGACGGCCCCGTAGCCCGGATCGATCGCACCGGTGTCGCGGCGGCAGGTCAGCCGTCGCGGCGCCGGAGTCCCCCGACGAGATCCGCGAAGCCGGGGAAGGAAACCTCGGCGGCAGCGAGCGGCGGGAGCGGCCAACCGGAGACCAGACAGGCCACGGCCGCCGTCAGCGCGAGGCGGTGATCGTCGAACGCGAGCGGGCGGCTCGGCTGCGTGAGCGCGTCGACGCCTGTGATCGTCAGCGAGTCGTCGTCGACCTCGACCGGTACGCCCAGCGCGGAGAGCAGTTCCGCGACCCCGGCCACGCGATCGGACTCCTTCACGCGCAGTTCGGACAGACCGGCGAAGCGGCTCGTGCCCCGCGCCCGCGCCGCGGCCAGCGCGAGGATGGGCACCTCGTCCACCAGGTCGGGGACCTGCTCGGGAGAGATCTCGAACGCGGTCAACGCGCTGCCCGCGACGCGCAGGTCGCCGCGCGGGTCGGAGCCCTGCGCGTGTTCCGGCGGAACGGGAACGGTGTTTGCGGTCTCCCCCAGGGGAAGCGGCGCAGCGGCTGCGCCCGTCGTCGTGTCGTCCCAGGCGCGGCGCGTGACCATCACGTCGGCGCCGGCGCGTTCGAGCACGTCGAGGAAGCCGACGCGTCGCGGCCACAGCCCGACGTCGCGCAGGATCAGGTCGCTGTCCGGCGCCAACAACGCGGCCACGACCAGGAACGCCGCGCTGGACGGGTCGCCGGGCACGACCAACTCGGTGCCGCGCGGGCGTCCGGGGTGCACCGTGACCTCGCCCGGCTGGCTGTCGAGCTGGATACCGAAGCGCGGCAGCATGCGCTCGGTGTGGTCGCGCGTCGGCACGTGCTGCACGACGGTGGTCGGCTCGTCGGCGCGCAGGCCGGCGAGCAGCAACGCGCTTTTCACCTGGGCGGACGGCACGTCCACCACGAGGCGCGCGCCGTGCAGCGCCGCGCCCTCGACGAGCAGCGGCAACGACTCGCCGCGGATCGACGCGCCCATCGCGGCCAGCGGCGCGATCACGCGCCCCATCGGCCGGCGGCGCAGCGAGGCGTCGCCGTCGATCCGCCAGCGCCCCTCGCGTCCGGCCAGCAGACCGAGCAGCAACCGCGCGGCGGTGCCCGCGTTGCGGCAGTCGAGCCGTTCCTCCGGGCTCGCGAGCGACTCGGTTCCGCCCACCACGAGCGCATTCGCGCCCGCATCCCATGCGACCTGCGCGCCGAGCGACGCGACGACGGCCGCGGTAGCCATCGTGTCGTCCGCCCTCAGGGCTCCGCGCGCGATGGTCGTGCCCTCGGCCACCGCGCCCAGCAGCAGCGCGCGCTGCGTCGTGGACTTGTCACCCGGGACCGACGTCTCGCCGATCAGCCGGCCCGTCGGTGATTCGGCGCGCGCGTCCACGTCGGCATCCTAGCGTCCGACGGCCCGCTGTCCGCCGGGGATGGGTCGGTGTCTGGGGCGCATCCGTTTCCTATGGTGGCCGCCATGTCGTTCCCGTCCCCGAGCGCGTCGATCCAACAGATCGGTCGCCTCGCGCGCCGCGTGCTCGCGGTCGGCGCGCTGGCGCTGCTGCCGGCCTGTTTCTCTCCCGCCCCCGACCGGCCGACCGAGGTCGTGCTCAAGTCCGGCAAGGTGCTGGTCGGCGAGGTGCGCGGCATCAAGGGCGGCATCCTCGACTTCGTGGCGGCGGACGGCGAGGAGCTGCCGCTGCCGCGCACGCACGTGCGCGCCGTGGAGGGCAACGGCCCGCACGCCGACCCAGCGCTGTTCTGGCGCAAGATCGCGCGCGGCGGCGCCCAGCCGCCCGACGACTTCGTGCGCACGGCGCACCACGCCGACGGCACGGGCAGCCTCGACGTCGGCGTGGCCGCGTACGAGCAGCCGGGCAGCGGGCGGCGCGTCTACCTCGTGGGCGCGGTGCACGTCGCGCACATCGAGACGTTTGCCGCGCAGCAGTCCCTGCTCGACTCGATGGACCTGGTGCTGTGGGAAGGCGTGGGCGCATCGGAGAAGCCCGAGCCGGAGGTGCTCGAGCGCTTCGACGTGCTGTTCAAGTCGCAGGTCATGCTCAAGAACGTGCTCGACCTCGACTTCCAGCTCGAGCAGATCGACTACGAGCGCTCCTTCTGGCGCAACAGCGACATGAGCATCAACGAGGTCGAGGCGGCGCTGACCGAGCGCGGCCTGCCGCTGATCCCGAACGAGGAGGTGTTCCGCGCGGTCTTCGGAACGCTCTTCAAGCTCGTGGACCCCGAGTCGATCCCGCGCAACCCGACCGTGGGCAAGATGTACCGCGCGTCCATCGCGCCGCTCATGGCCGACATCGACGCGGTCATGGACCAAGCCGGCAGCAGAGGCCTCAAGGAAGTGCTGATCGAGTTGCGCAACGAGGTCGTGATCGAGGACCTCGTCGACGTGCTCGCCGAGCCGGGGCCCGAGCGCATCGGGGTGTACTACGGCGCCGCGCACCTGCCCGGCATGGACCGCGCGCTACGCGACGAGATGGGCCTGGATTACCTGGGCGTGCACTGGATCCCGGCCTGGCGCTACTGAGGTCGGGCGCCACGAGGCGCAGCATCAGACTTCGGGCTCGTCCTCCCGGCGCTGCTCGCGCTCGCGCGCCTTCTGTCTCGCGAGGAAGGCCTTCTCCTGCGTGCGCAGACGCCGCTCGGCCTTGCGCCGCGCACGGGCGCGCGCCACCTCCTGCTTGGCCAACTCGCGGTCGCCGGCGTCCAGGCGGTAGTAGCCCGCGCGGTCGCTGTCCTCGCGATCGGTCGGCATGCCGGCCAGGAAGGTCCCCAGCACCTTGCCCCCCGCGCGCACGAGGTTCTGCATCGAGCGCTGCACGAGCTCCTTGTTGGTCTCGTCCATGCGCACGACCAGCAGCGAGCCGTTGCACTGCGCCGTGAGCACGCAGGCGTCCGTGTAGGGGTTCACCGGCGGCGTGTCGAGCAGGATCCAGGTGTAGCGGCGCTTCAACTCGCCGATCAGGTTCCCGAAGCGCTCGCTGCCCAGCACCTCGGCGGGGCTGCGCGGCTCCTCGCCGGCGCACATCACGTGCAGGTTCGGGACGACCGTTTCGTGCATCACGTCCTTGTAGGCCGCGCGGTCCTCGATCAGGTCGGAGAGGCCGGGCTGGTTGTCGATGCCGAACACCCCGGCCTGGGTGGGCGCGCGGAAGTCGGTGTCGATCAGGCACACCTTCGTGCCGGGCAGCTCGGCGAGGCACGCCGCCAGGTTGGCCGCGGTGACCGACTTGCCCTCGCCCTTCTTGCTGCTCGTGATGACGAGCGACCACGGTCCGCCGCGTCGGTTCAGCGCGGTCAGGTTCGTGCGGGCGCTGCGGTACTGCTCCGCGTGCAGGCTGCGCGGGTCGTGATACATGATCAGCGCGCCCGACACCTTGCTGAGCAGCCCGCCCGGGCGCTCGACTTCGTGCGGAAGGTTCGAATCGGTCACGACTGGTCTCCGGGCAACCCGCCGTGCCGGCGGACCAGCGCCGCCGTGTCCATCAGCAGCTCGTCCTCGTTGTCGCGCAGCGACGAGACGGCCGCGCGCGCGCGCGCCGAGAGTCGGCGACAGCTCCCGCGCGCCAGCAGCAACTCGTCCGATCCGTCGTCCTCGCCGACCGCGTCCACGACCGAACACGCGCGGGACAGCACGGCCGCCTGTGCGTAGACCGCAATGGCCTGGTCCGCGAGCTTCTCCAGCACGAGTTGGCGACTGGCGATCTGCTTGCCGTGCGCGCGCAGCGCGGCGGCGGACGACTGCGCCAGGTCCGCGATGCCCATGCTGAGCGCGAGCGACTCGGACTGCAGCGCCGACGGCACGACCATCGGGTCGGGCGCCTCGGCTCCGCTGACGAGACGACCGTACCCGTCACCGGACTCGATGCCGTCGGCCAGGCGGCGGCCGGGCTCGGCCAATCCCTGTCCGGCGATCATCATTCGCAGGATCTCGTTCGTGCCTTCGAAGATCATGTTCACGCGTGCGTCACGCAGCATCCGCTCGTAAGGATAATCGGTCGTGAAGCCGTTGCCGCCGGCGCATTGCATCGCGTCGTTCACGGTCGCCCACAGCGTCTCGGTGCCGAAGACCTTGCAGGCGGCCGACTCCAGCGCGACATCGTGGCGCCCGGCGTCGACCTGGCCGGTCGTGAGATACGTCATGCATTCGAGGGCGTGGGTATCGAGAGCGACCCGCGCGAGCTTTTTGCGGATCAGCTCGAAATCCGCGAGCGGATGGCCGAACTGCTGCCGCTCCTCCGCGTAGCGGGTGGCCTCCGAGATCAGGAAGCGGGCGGCGCCCAGGCACCCCCCCGCGAGGCCGGTGCGGCCGCCGTTGAGGATCTCCAGCGCCATGTGGAAGCCGTCGCCCGGCTCGCCCACCAGGTTCTCCGCGGGCACCCGGACGTCCTCGAAGAGGAGCGGCACCGTCGAGCTGCCGGTGATGCCCATCTTCTCCTCCTCGGGTCCCGGCACGAAGCCGTGCGCGCGCTCCACCACGAAGCAGGAGATGGACGGGCGGCCGTCCTCGCGCGGATGGTCGGGCGTGCGCGCGAACACGGTCACCAGCTCGGCGAAGCCGCCGTTGGTGATCCACAGCTTCTCGCCGTTGATCAGGTAGGCGCCGCCTTCGGGGTCCAGCGTCGCGGTCGTGCGCAACGACTGCGCGTCGGAACCCGCGCCTGCCTCGGAGAGCGCGAAGGCCGCGCGCATCTCGCCTGTCGCGAGCCGCGGGAAGTAGCGCGCCTTCTGTTCCTCGTTGCCGTACATCAGGAGCGCCTTGATGCCGAGCGTCGAGTGCCCGCCGGACACCGTCGCCACCGCGCCGTCCACGACCGCGAGCTCGGCGCCGATGCGCGCGTACTGGGTCATGTTCAGGTCGAGGCCGCCGTGCTCCTCGGGAATGCGCATCCCGAACAAGCCGAGCTCCGCGAGACCGCTGAAGACCTCGTCGGGGATCGCGTGCGCCTTGTCGATGGCGTGGCTGTCGATGTGGTCCGCCGCGTAGCGTCGCAGGCTGTCGCGGAACATCTCGACCAACTCCGCCTGCTCGGCGTCCAGCGACGGGTAGGGGCGGATCAGGTCCTCGCGCAGCGCGCCGAGGAACAGGTGCTTCACGATCGAGTCGGACTTCGTCGGGGAGTCGGTCATGGCGTCGGTCATCGTCGGCATGATCCCCGCTTCAGGGCGCGCGAAAAAGCCCGGAGAGCCGGAATGGATTGACTCCTCAACAAACCTGTGGGACAAGGGTTGGTGTGCCCGGTCGGCGGCCGGGCCTGTTCTTTCGACATCCCGTTGTGTTTGCCGGCCCTAGGGAAGACGGTGTGAATCCGTCACGGTCCCGCCGCTGTGTGTGGAGTCGAAGGGCGCCGGGAGGCATTGCAGACGCGCATCCGTGCGCGCTCGCGATGGCCTCCGGCCACTGCCCGGCCCGACAGTCGCTCGAGACGATCGAGCGGTTGCGGCCCCGGGTGGGAAGGTGCGCCCCTAGGTCAATCCACGAGTCAGAAGACCTGGCCGACGAACGCCTGCACCTTCCCCGGATATGGGATGGGTTCAGGCTTCCGTTGGTAACGAGGCCGCTGGGACGCGATCCCTGCGGCTTTTTTCGTGGCCGGCGGTATGTGTTTGTCGGGCTCCACGAGCCGGTCCACGCGACCCCGCTCCTCCGGAGTTCCAATGCGTCCTGTCCTGACATCCCTGATCGCCGTCCTGCTCGCCGCCAGCCTGAGCGCGCCCGCCCACGCCTCGGACCTGACGGTCCCGCCCGGCTTCAACGCCGAGACCGTGCCCCAGGCCGGCCACATCGTCGCCATCCTGGCCGACGGCACCGTCCTGCTCAGCACCGGAGCATTCCTCGCCGACGAACTGTCGGTGCTGCACGCTGACGGCAGCGTGACGCTCTGGGCCGACGGCTTCGGCAGCCTCGCCGGCATCGCGCAGGATCCGCTCACCGGCGACGTCGTCGTGGGCGACAGCGAATTCGCGCCCAACCTGCGCGTGCTGCGAGACCTCAACGACGACGGCGACGCGATGGACGCGGGCGAGGACACCGCGCACCCGGCCCCGCTGCCGGTGCTCGACAACGGCGGCGTGCCACTGCCCTTCGCCCTGGCCTTCCGGCCAGGCACGAGCGAGCTGTACATGTCCGGCTCGACGCACTTCACGATCTTCCCGACGCTCGGTGTGGTCGTGCGCATCACGGGCGCCACCGCGACGGTCTGGGCCGACGGCCTGACCTTCGGCGGCGGGCTGCTCTGGGACGGCGCCGACCTGATCGCCGCCGACGCCTACCTCACGCCCTCGTTCGACTTCTTCGGGCGCGTGCTCACGCTGACGGACGGCAACGCCGACGGTGACGCGCTCGACGCGGGCGAGTCGGTCGTCTTCGCGGACGGCATGCCCGGCGCCAGCGCCGTGGTGAAGGCCGCGGACGGCTCGCTCTACGTATCCGGCATGACCGACCCGCTGGACTTCAGCGGCGGCATCGCGCGGCTGCTGCCCGACGACGACGCCGACGGCATGTCCGACGGCGTGACCGACATCTACTTCGACGGCTTCGGGTTCGCGGCCGGGATGATCCTGATGGAGGGCCCCGTCGGCCTGACGCCGGGCGCGCACGGCGACGGCGAACTGCTCGTGCAGGACTTCGGCATCCCCGGCTGGAAGGCGCTGCGCAGCGCGCCGACCGCCGTGCTGACCCTCGACGGCGTCATCGCCGACGACAGCGCCTTCACGCTCGACATCGCGGGCGACGTGGGCGCGGCACCGCTGGTCGTCATGTCGCTCGACCAGACGGGCATGACGCTGCCCGGAATCGGCGATCTCTGCCTCGGCTTCGCCCAGCCCAACGTCATCCTCACGCTGCCGGCGATCACGGGCACCAGTTCTTCGGTTACGTTGGCGTTGCACGGCGTCGACGATGCGGTGGGCCTCCCGCTCACCATCCAGGGCTTCGTCGTGCAATCCGGCAAGATCGGCATCGGCAACGCGCTCGACGTCGTCGTCGGTTCTTGAGCGAAAGGAACATCGGATCATGAAACCGACACGCAACGTACGGTCCTGGGCCCTGCTCGGCGCACTCCTCCTCTCCACCCTCGCGGGCGGATACGCGTTCACCGACTACGCCATCACCGTCACCTCGGTGAACCCGGGGTCGGGAGCGAGCGGAGATCCCATCCTCGGCCTGGGCGCGCCCATCGGTCTTGGACTCCTCAACGGTTCGACCGACGTCTACACGCTCGGCGTGGGCGGAAGCGTCACGTACGAGATGGACAGCTCGGTCGTGAACGCCGCCGGCGCCGACTTGATCGTCTGCGAGAATCCCTTCTTCGTGATCGGAACGGTCACCTCGTTCGCGGAGGCGATGTTCGTCGAGGTCTCGACCAACGGAACGGACTTCGCGCGGTTCCCGAGCAGCTACGTCGGGGACGTGGGGCCGTTCCCGCCGTTCAGCGGCGTGCCGCCGAGCTGGTACTCGGGCTTCGCCGGCATCATGCCGGTCTTCGGCAACCTGTTCGTCGGCATCGACCCGCTCGACGCGGTGGCCGCGGGCGGCGACGCCTTCGACCTGGCCGAGTTGGTCGACCATCCGCTGGTCCGTGACGAGAAGGTGGACCTGGACGAGATCAACTACGTGCGGCTGCTCGACATCCAGTCCGGCGTGGAGATGGACAGCTCCTCGACGATCGTCTGGGATGCGGGCCTCGACACCCTTGCGTCGGCCGACATCGACGCGATCGTCGCCGTGAACAGCCAGGCCAACCAGATCGGCGGACGTCCGCGGGTCGAGATGACCCTCGACGGCGGCTGGCTCACGATCGAGATCGAGGACGACAACGGTCTGAACGACATCAAGGCCGGCCTGAAGGCCTCGGTGAACGGCCTGCCGCTGCCCTTCTTCACCCTGCTGCCCTACTTCTTCATCCTCGAACTGACCAGCGACCGCCTGGTGCTCTTCACCGGGCCGATCCCGTCGGGCCAGATGGGAGCGGTACTCAAGGTGGGCGCGGTGGACGGGTTGGGCCTCACGGGTGGCGACGCAGTCGTGATCCAGTAGCGCGGCGGATACACTCGGCGCCCGCCGGGCGACCGCGTGGTCGCACGACCGATCTCGCGGAACCGCTGCACAGGTGACCGTCTCCACCGGGCCCCTCGCTCCCATCCTGGACGACCTCGGCGTCGCGTCCGACGGCGTGGCGCCCGAAGGCGTGGCATTGGTCGAGCTGTCTTCGGCGGACCCGGCCGGCGCCGTCGCGCTGACCGCGGCCGCCGCGGACGGCCGGCCGGTGCTGGCGGTCATCGCCGGGCAGCCGACCTCGCCCGAGTTGGCGAAGCTGCGCGACGCGCTCTGGCCGGACTGCCACTTCGGGGCCGTGTATCGCGTGGCCGACGACGGCGCCGTGAAGCGGCTGGCCGTCGGCGACGGAGGCGGGATCACCGGTCGCTGCGAGGGCGGCTCGCGCACGATCGTGTACGCGCGCACGCATGCCGACGCGCTGGGCCAGACCACCACGCGCAAGAAGTTCGACGCCAACGCGCCGGGCTGGAACGGCGCGCCGGGATCGCCCGGCTACCCGCACTACCGCTGGATGCGGCGGCTGATCGCTGAGGTCGCGCGGCCCATGACCGGGCTGCGCACACTGGACGCGGGCTGCGGCACGGGCTGGGTCGGCATCGAGGCGGCGCGCATGGGCGCGATGGTCTCGGCCTTCGACCCCAGCCCGGCCATGGTCGAGCTGGCCAAGCAGAACGCGGTGCAGACCGGCGTGGACCTCGACGCGCGCGTCGGTTTCGTGGAGGACGTGCCCTTCGAGCGCGACTTCGAGCTGGTGCTGAACTCGGGCGTGATCAGCTTCGCGCCCGACCCGGACCGCTTCCTCGACGGGCTCGACACGCTGGTGGCGCCCGGCGGCCTGCTCGTCATCGGCGACCTCAACCCGCGCTCGCGCGGCTTCGCACGGCGGCGCAAGAAGAACCCGCTGCTGCCCGCCCGCGAGCTGAACGGCCTGCCGCGCGCGCGCGTGGAGACCATGCTCACCGCGCGCGGCTATCGCGTCGAACGTCGGCGCTACTACCAGCTCACCTTCCCGGTGCCCGAGCTGATGGCGGTCTCCGAGCAGCGGGGCCAGGGCTGGGCCTGCGGGCTGCTGCTCCTGGCCAACCGCTTCGCGGCCGGCTTCGACGGGCTGTTCGGTTCGCCCGGACACCACTCCTTCGACAGTTGGATCCTGCGTGCGCGCAAGGGCACCGAGGCGCGCGATGAAGCCAGCACTGGAGACGCCGACGGCGTACGGCCTGCCCCGTGAAGATCCTGAAGGGCCTCCTCCTCGCCGTGCTCATCTGCGCCGCGCTGGACACCGCGTTCACGCGCGCCGGCCACGACCACCGTCCGGACGGTTGGGTGCTGCCGCTGCAGGCGCTGGCCGGCTGGGCCGTGCTGGCGATCCTGATCGCCTGGCCGGCGCGGCTGACCGCGGGCTGGATGCAGGCCGGCTTCACCGCCGCGCTGGTGTGGTTGGCCGGCCCCGTGTTGCTGCACCATGCCGTGGCGCTGGGGCTGCGCTCGCGCGGCGGGCTCGACAGCCTGCAGGACTACGCGATCCCCGTCGCGACACTGCTCGGCCTGCTGGTCTTCGCCTGGCTGATGCGGCGCATCGAGCACGGCTTCGTGAAGCGCCACGCCGTCTGGTCGGGACGCATCATGGCGCTCGTCGCGCTGTTCCTGCTGGCGCCGCACGACGGCAGCTCGGGCGACGGCGCGCAGGCGCAGGTCGACGCCGGCCCGAACCAGCCCAACCTGTTGCTGCTGGTCTGGGACACGACGCGCGCCGATCACCTGCAGTCCTACGACGACGACCGGAAGACGACGCCCAACCTGGCCGAAGTCGGTCGGGCCGGCACCGTCTTCGATCGCGCCTGGTCGTCCTCGGTCTTCACGCTCTCCAGCCACGCCTCGATGCTGACCGGCCTGCCGCCCGCGCTGCACGGCACCACACTGCGCCGCCAGGCGTTCGGCGCGCCGTCGCTGCCCGCGATGCTGCGCGCGGCCGGCTACCGCACGGGCTCGTTCGTGGGCACCTCCGTGCTGCGCGCCGGCGCGGGGCTCGAGCGCGGCTTCGACGTCTTCGACGACCTGGTCGACCCGCCGCTGTGCGACACCCACCTGTGGTCCATGGTGCACGACGTGCAGGCGGCGCTGGCCGCGAAGTTCCGTTCGCTGCGCGGCAACGGCAACCCGCACTGGTTCCAGGACTTCCAGCGGCCGGGGCGCGAGGTGCTCGACCACGCGCTCGACTTCATCGCCGAGGACGACGAGCGGCCCTGGTTCGTGATGGTGAACCTGTTCGACGTGCACTGGCCGTACCTGCCCGGCCCCGAGTCGAGCACGCGCTTCGTACGCCCGTACGACGGCCCGCTGGACGGCTACGTGTTCCGCTCGAACGACTATCCGCGCGGCTACCACCCCGACACGTCGGACATGGCTTACCTGAGCGACCTCTACGACGCCGAGTTGTGGGAGCTCGACCGTGAGGTCGACCGGTTCCTGGGCGAACTGAACCTCCCGCGCGGCGACACCTTCGTGCTGATGACCGCCGACCACGGCGAGGCCTTCGGCGAGGGCGGCTCGTTCAGCCACGAGGAGTTGCACACGCCGCAGACGCGCGTGCCGCTGCTGCTCTACGCGCCGGGCCACGCCGTCGCGGGTCTGCGCAGCGACGAGCCGGCCTCGGGCGTGGACGTCACGCCGACGATGCTGGAGTTGGCCGGCATCACGCCGGCGGAGGATCTCGTGCTCGCGGGCCGCTCGCTGCTTGCGCCGCCTGCCGACGAGCCGCGTGTGATCTTCCTGCAGGACCACGACAACGTGGACCCGGATGCCGACCACCACGCGGTGCTGCGCGGTGAGTTCAAGCTGCTGCGCCGACGCAACATCGACACGCTGCACATGTTGGCGAGCGATCCGATGGACGAGGTCGACATCAGCGACGCCCACCCGCAGGTGGCCAGGGAACTCGCGGAGGCGCTCGACGCGCTGCTCGCCGCGCAGGTCCGGAGCACCGGAGGCATCGACAACCTCGACGCGCTCCAGGCGCTCGGGTACGTGGGCGACACGCGCCGCTGACCGCCCCCGACTTCGGTTTGCGTGCCATAATCGCCGATGAAACCGGGCGGAACGGTCCCGGGTCGATCGAGGGCGCGCGATGAAGAACACTCGGGTTCGGGGCCGGCGGGTCGGGCGCGTGCTCGTCGCGGGCTTCCTGGCCTGGACGCTCTCGGCCCAACCCTGCGCGGCGCACGATCCCGAGTTGCCCGACGACTTCGAGGCGGTGGCCCTGCCGGGCAGCTTCAACCTGCTCGTGGACATGGCCTTCGCCTCCGACGCGAGCCTGTTCATCGCGCAGAAGCACGGAATCGTTTGGCGTTACGACTCGGCCGAGTCGTTCCAGGCCACGCCCGTTCTCGACATCCAAGACGAGGTGAACAACAAGTCCGATCGCGGGCTGCTGAGCATCGCCTTGCACCCGGACTTCGTGCCCGACGGCGGCCGAGCCTCCTGGATCTACCTGCTCTACACCGTCTCCCCCGTCCCCGGGCAGGACATGGGGTTCGACCAGGACGACAAGTACTCCTTCACGCGGCTGACGCGCTACCGCGCCGTGCTGTCCGGCGGCGTGGTCACGGCCGATCCCGCCAGCCGCGAGGTCCTGCTCGGGAACCAGACCGCAGAGGGCGACGTACCCGACACCATCGTGAGCGTGCACAACAGTCACGGCCCCGGGACGCTCGCCTTCGCCGAGGACGGTTCGCTGATCGTGTCGACCGGCGACGGCGCGCACTTCGACCTGATCGACACCGGCGGCTTCGACCTCCCGGCCTTCGACGACTGGATCCACCCGGTCAGCGGCCTCACGGGTCCGAACCCCAAGGGACAGGACCGGGGCGCGTTCCGCAGCCGGGATCCGCGCAGCCTGTCGGGCAAGCTGCTCCGCATCGATCCCGAGACGGGCGCCGGCTACCCGTCCAACCCGTTCTACACGGGCGATCCCCTCGACAACGCCTCACGCGTCTGGGCGCTCGGCCTGCGCAACCCCTTCCGCATCACGCTCTTCCCGGGAACCGGCGCGACCGATCCCGCTCTCGGCCAGCCCGGCGTGGCGGCCATCGGAGACGTGGGCCAGGGAGACTGGGAGGAGCTCGACCTCGCCGTCAGCGGCGGGGAGAACTTCGACTGGCCCTGCCGCGAGGGTGCCGAGGACGGACATCCCATCTTCCTGGCCTACAACCCGGGCAATCCCGACAAGGTGACCTGCTCGACGCCCCTGACCGGCGTCGCCACGGACCCGGCGGTGGCCTGGCACCACGCCGACCCCGCCGGCGTGTTCCCAGCCGGAATCCACGTGGACGAGAACGGCGCGCCGCTCGGCGGCTTCTTCGGGGGCTGCGCCGTCGGCGGCTGCGTGTACGCGGGCGGCGACTACCCGGACGAGTATGACGGCCGGCTGTTCATCGCCGACTGGGTGAGCGGGTGGATCAAGACCGTCGAGTTCGACGCGCAGTGGAACGTGGTCGCCGTGCGCGACTTCGCCACCGAGGCGGAGGTCGTGGACATCGAGCGCCATCCGATCAGCGGCGACTTCTACTGGTTGAACTGGGAGGAGAAGCGGGTCGAGCACGTGCGCTACACCGCGATCAACGCGACGCCGGTGGCGGTGGCCTCGGCCTCGCCGCCGATCGGGCCCGCGCCGCTGACCGTGAACTTCACGGGCGGCGCCTCCTTCGATCCCGACGGCGACCCGATCGACTACGACTGGGACTTCGGCGACGCCAGCCCGCACTCCAGCGACGCCGATCCGAGCCACACCTACACGTCGGAGGGCGTGTACACGGCCACGCTGGCCGTCACCGACGACGGCGGCCTGACGGGCTTTGCGCAGACGCCGGTCTTCGTCGGCGATGCGCCGGTGGGCGTGAGCATCCTCAGCCCGACGCCGGGGCAGACCTACGACGACCTCGAGACGATCTCGCTGGACGGTCTGGCGCTGGACCCGGGCGGCGGGCGGATCGACTACGAATGGACCGCGGACTTCCATCACGACACGCACTCGCACCCCGGGGAGTTCACGGCCACCGGAGCGCAGGCGAGCTTCCCCCTCGACACGGGCGTGGGCGGCGAGGGCGACGTCTTCTACTACCGCATCGAGTTGAAGGCGACCAACGAGTCGGGCCTCTCGTCGACGGCGCACGTCTTCATCTACCCCGACCAGCACGTGACCGACGTCAGCGGCACCTCGCCCTTCATCACGCGGGTGGACGAGCTGGTGCCGCCCGTTCCGCAGGGCACAGGCGAGCCGGACCCCGAGGTCATGCGCGACGCCAAGCGTCCGGCGGCGGGTTCATCGGATCCCCTCGGGCAATGGGACAGCTCGCACGGCGGCGACCAGGGCTCCGACGACTGGATCGGGATGGAGCTGCCCTCGCCGCCTGCGCCCGAAGTGCGCTTCGTCGCGCTCGAGTTCCAGGAAGGCATGCACTTCGCGGACGGCGGCTGGTGGGAGGACCTGTCCGTCGAGGTGCGCGACGGCGGCGTCTGGACGCCGGCGGCGAACCTGCACATCGACCCGCCCTACCCCTTCGCGCTGGCCGGCGATCCCTTCTTCGACGGCACGAGCTACCAGACCTACACGCTGCACTTCGACCCGACCCATGGCGACGCGGTGCGGCTGCGCGGGACGCCCGGCGGCAGCACGGGCTTCGTCAGCGCGGGCGAGTTGCGCGCGCGCCTGATCCAGGTGACGCCGCCGGCGGACAACTACGCGGACATCACGGCGCAGGGCATGATCGTCGCGAAGCTGTTCAGCCTGTCGCCCCCGCTGCCGCAGGGCGGCGGCAACCCCGACCCCGAGACCATTCGCAACGGCACGTGGCCGCCGGCCGGGAGCGACAGCGCCCTGGCACAGTTCGACACGAGCCACGGCGGCGACCAGGGCAGCCTCGACTGGGTCGGCTACGACTTCGGCGACACGCGCACCCTCGCGCGGGTCGACTTCCAGGAAGGCCTGCACGCGCTGGATGGCGGAGGCTTCGACGCGATCGCACTGGAGGCGCAGGCCGAGCCGGGCGGGCCCTGGGTTTCCGTGCCCGGCCTCGTCGCGACGCCGCCCTACCCGGCGGGGCTGGTCGCGCCCGGCTACGAGACCTACTCGTTCAGCTTCGATCCGCTGCTCGCGCGCGCCATCCGCTTGTCCGGCACCCCGGCCGGGACCAGCGGCTACATCAGCGTCGGCGAACTGGCGGCGTACGAACCCGCGCCGGCGGAGGGCTGCGGCTGGGCGCCCTACGGAGAGGGGCTCGGCGGCGCGAACTCGCTGCAACTCTCCTCGCCCACACCGGCGGCGCTCGGCTTGCCGGTGCTGGTGCGTGTCGCCGGCGCCCTGCCCTCGAGCCTTGGTTTCCTCGGCGTGTCCTTCGGGGCCGCGTCGCTCCCCCTGAAGGGTGGCACGCTGCTGCTGGACCCCGGACCGATGCACCTCATCCCGCTGGCCTACGCGACGGACGGGACCTTCAGCGTGGCGACGTCCCTGCCCGCGGCGCCCGGCCTCGCCGGCGCCGAGATCTGGTTGCAGGCCATGGCCTACGGCCAGCCGGACCCGCTGCCGGTGCGCTTCTCCAATGGGCTGAAACTGATCTTCTGCACCTGGTGAGCGCGGCCTGCCGGCCCGCGCGGCGGTAGGCGGACGGTCCGGGAACACGCCCGGGCCCAGGATCGTCACAGATCGAGCGGGGAGCGGGCGTTTCAGCGCCGGGACCACGGCGCGCGTACCCCTGGGTGAGCGATGAAGACCCCCATGCCTGACGACGGGACCGGGTCGGACGCCAGGGCGGCAGCCGCGAGCAGCGGTGAGCCGCAGGCCGTCGACGCCTGGTTCCGCGCGGATCACCCGGAGGTGTACCGGCTGTGCGCCGGCTTCCTCGCCGATGCGACCGAAGCCGAGGACATCGCACAGGACGCCATGCTGAAGCTGCTCGACAACCTCGACGCCTGGGACCGCCGCCGCGGGTGGCGCGCATGGCGCAACACGATCGTGTTGAACCTCTGCCGCGACCGGCTGCGCCGGCTGGCCGCGCGGCGCGGGGCCGAGCAGCGCGCGACCGACGCGCGGCACGCGGCGGTGCCGGCGCGCCTGCCCGACCCGCTGTCGGCCGCGCAACAGTCGGAGGTGCGCGACATCCTGATGGCCGCGCTGACCGAACTCACGCCGCGCGAGCGCGAGGTGTTCGTGCTGCGCGACCTCGAGGGCAACGACACGGCCACGACCGCCGTCGCGCTCGGCGTGGGCGAGAGCACCGTGCGTTCGCTGTTGACGCTCGCGCGCCGCCGGCTGCGCACGCTCCTCGGCGAGCGCGTGCCCGAGTTGGTGCCGGGAGGCGACCATGACTGATCACGACGATCGCGAGCTGTTCGAGGGTCTCGGCGCAGCCTGGCGCAACCAGCCCGTGCCGCAGCCCGGCGGCGACCTCGTCGCGACGGACGCCGTCACGCAGCGCACCGTGCAGTGGCTCGCCGCCGCGTGGGCCGCCCAGGCGGTGCCGCCCGTGCGCCTGCCCGCTCGCATCACCCGACGTCACGCGCGCACCGCGTGGCGGGTGAGCTGGCGCCCGCTGGCCGCCGCAGCGGTGCTGATCCTGATCCTGACCGTGCCGCTGATGCAGCGCGAGCCCGGACCCACGCCCGTCGACCACGGCACGCCACCGCCCGTCGTCGCGGCCAACCCGCTGAGCCCCCCGCAGACTCCCACCGTCACGGCCGACGGTCTGGAGCTGCGCTCGGGCCCGGTGCGCCTTCTTCTCCTGAGCAAGACAACCACCACAACCATCGAGGAACCACGATGAAGACCTTCCTGACCACCCTGATGATCACGCTGCTGGCGGTGCTGATCGCCGCTCCGACCGCACACGCGCAGGAGGACCCCGTCGCCAAGCAGGTGGTCGACGCACACGGCGGCTTCGCCACCCAGGTCGACGTCAGCCCGCCGACCTTCACCGCCGACGAGCTGATCCTCCGCTACTACAGCCCGCAGATCGCGGACAGCCGTTCGGTCGCGAGCGTGATGGAGCGCTTCTACCGGCGCGAGTTCTACGTGAAGTCCGAGGACGGTTCGATCAGCGGTCCGGTCCGCAACATCCAGGCCTTCGGCGAGTCGGTGATGATCTACGACACGCCCGAGTTCGTGGACCGCGTGCTCGAAGCGATGGTCAGCCTCGAGGAGGCGGCCACGCGCGATCCCAACAACCCGACCGGCGAACGGGCGATGCAGCTCTCCGTGGTCGAGTACGCGCCGCGCTACCAGCCGGTGAAGAACCTCTACCAGTTGCTCGATCCGTTCCGGAAGGACATCGTGGTGGGCTTCCTCGACACGCCCAGCCGCGGGAGGCAGGCGCAGATCGCGCGCAACATCACCATGCTCGAGGAGCCGGCCACGCTGGTACTGCGCGACACGGCCGAGTCCGTCGAGGAGATGGTCAGCCTGCTGCGGCGCATGGACCAGCCCGCGCCGCAGGTCCTGATCTCGGTCTGGTTGCTGCGCGGCAGCCACGAGCCGCAGCAGGGAGAGCTCCCCGCGGACCTCGTGCAAAACCTCAGCAACCTGGTGCCGTTCCCCGGCTTCACTCGGGAGTCGATGGGCGTGCTGCGCAGTTCCGTGATCGCCGGCCAGGCGATGACCATTCGCGGCGACATGCACCAGGATCGCTTCGAGCTGAAGCTGATCCCCGGCGGGTACGACGTGGACGCACGGCAACTCGCGATCACGGCCTGCGAGTTCTACGCCGGGCAGCAGGGCTTCTCGACCAGCACGGTCGTGAGCGCCGGCGAGTACACGGTGCTGGGCGCGACGGGCAGCGACCCCGTCTTCGTCGTGCTGCAGGTCTCCCCCATCGACAGCTGATCCTCACGTATCCGTTCGCGTTCATCGGTCGGGCTGTGAACCGGCTCGGGAGAGAAGCCGGCCCGACCGATGGACGCGACATCGCCCGGATTCGCAAGCTGTCGATGCGGCAAGAACGGGGCGTCCGCCGCAGCACAGCCTGGCCGGCTTGACACACCCGGCCCGTCGTGGTCCCTTGGTGACATGTCGTTCCGCGCCCTCTCCCCGCAACGCTGGCTGTGCACGCTCGCCGCCGCGTTCGCCCTGCTGCTCGGCACGGGCGCACACGGATGGCTCCACAGCAGCGATCTCGAGTCCGAGCGCGGATGTACCACGCACGGCATCCAGCTGCACGCGGGCGACTGTGAACACCACGGCGACGAGGTCGACGACCACGCAACGGACTGCCTGCTGTGCAAGACGAACAGCCGGCAGGTCGCGCTCCCACTCGACGAGGGCGCGGCCGGCGACGACGCGTCCGGCGGACAACCCACCCACGCATGGCCGCGCGACCTCGTGCGCGCGTCCGATATTCCTGGAGTGCTCGGGGCCCGCGCCCCGCCCGTGACGACCGGTTGAGCTGCGATCCGCGCACGCGCGCGGCGCTCGTCCACCTCGTCACGATCCTCCGGGAGTCCCCCACGATGTTCCGTACCCTCCGTGCCCTGGGCACGATCCCCCTGCCGGCGGCGTCCCTGCTGACGCTGCTGGTCATCTGCGCCGCCGCTCCGCCGGCCACCGCGCAGACCAACGCCGAGTTGCAGGCCGAGCTCGCGCGCGAACGCGCCGCGCGGCAGGCGCTCGAAGCGCGCGTCGCGCAGCTCGAGAGCTTCTTCGGCCAGATGCAGCCCGACTCGCTCGAGATGCAGTTGCGCGGGCTGGTCGCGCCCGAGGAACTGCAAGCCGCCGGGCCGCGCACCCCCGTCTCGCGCACGATCTACAACCCGCAAATCGGCGTGTTCATGGACGCGACCTTCGAGGGCGGCAGCTTCGACAACAAGCTGGGCGATACCGACTCCGACCGCGGCCTGCTGCGCGAGACGGAAATCGACTTCCGCCTGCCGATCGCTCCGTTCGCGGAAGGCGTCGCCATCCTGGCCCTCGAGAACGGGGGCGCGGGCGAGTTCGAATCGGGCATCGAGGAGGGCTACGCCGACGTGAGCATCGGCGGGCTGCTCGACACCGACACGCGCGCCACGATGAAGGTGGGCCGCATGCGCCCGAGGTTCGGCCGCAACAACCAGCTGCACCTGCACGACTGGCTGCAGGCCAACCAGCCGGTCGCCGTGCGCAACCTGCTCGGGGACGAGGGCGTGGTCGGCGACGGCGTCGCCTTCAACGTGCCCCTCGCGCACTTCGGCGGCGACGAGCCGGGCTCGGGACAGACGACCACGCTCGACATCGCCTTCGTCAACGGCGACCTGGTCGCCGGCGAGGAATCGCCGCTGGGCGAGCTGGCCGCGGACGCCGGCATCGAGCTGTCCAGCGACGACCCGATGGCCGTCGCGCGCCTCTCGCACTTCGTCGAGCTGGGCGAGCTGTCGGACGTCGAGATCGGCGTGTCGACCATGCAGCGCTTCGGCGACATGGCCGTCACCACCGACGTCGGGACGAACGTCGAGCCGGAGTATTTCGGCGCGGACATCACCGTGCGCACGCGCGACGACGAGACCGGGAACGGCAGCTGGCTGTTCCAGGCGGAGACGATCCAGTCCACCCACGACTTCGAGGCCACGGGCAACCCGGACTTCCCCGTCGGCAGCGAGGACAACAGCGGCTGGTGGTTCACCGCCCAGCGCCAGGTCGGCCAGAACACCTACGTCGGCGTGCGCTACGGACACAGCGACGTGCTCGGCACGGGCGACGTGGACAAGTCCATCTCGCCGTACGTGTCCTGGTACGCGGACGAGTTCTTCCGCATCCGCGCGCAGGTCGAGCAGCTGACGCGCGACGTGAAGGGCGGTCCCGACATCGACAACGCCACGCGGGCCATCCTGCAGTTCACCTGGAACTTCGGTGCGCACCAGCCCCACCCCTACTGGACCAACCGGTAGGAGGAGAGGAACCATGAGAACGATGCTCCTGTCACTGTTGCTGGTCCTTGCGGTCGCGCCCGTCGGCGCGCGGGCGCAGGACCCGCCCCCCTCCCGGCTGCCACCTTCCCGGCTGAAGGTCATCGCCACCGTGCCGACCTTCGGCGCGCTGGCGCGCGAGATCGGCGGCGACCTGGTGGACGTGTCCGTGCTGTGCCGTTGCGGCCAGGACCTGCACTCCGTCAGCGCCACCCCCTCGCTCATGGCGCGCGTCGCGGGCGCCGACCTGCTCTTCTACGCCGGGCTCGACGCCGAGTTGTGGCTCGAGCAGATGATGCGCGGCGCCGGCAACCTCGACCTGCTGCCCGGCGGCAGCGGCGCGGTGGACATGTCGGTCGGTATCCGCCTGAAGGAGGTGCCCACGGACATCTCGCGCCGACAGGGAGACATCCACGCCTTCGGCAACCCGCATTACTGGACCGATCCGATCGCGGTCCGTCTCTGCGCCAAGCGCGTGAGCGACGCGCTGATCGCCGCGCTGCCCCGGGACGGGGACGCGATCCGCGCGCGCTACGAGGCCTTCAACGAGCGCTTCACCAAGGCCACGATCCGCTGGCTGACCGAGTACAAGGGCCTCAAGGGCAAGGCGGTCGTCACGTACCACCGGAGCTGGCCGTACTTCCTCGACCGCTTCGGCGTGACACGCCTCGACACGGTCGAACCCAAACCGCGCGTGACCCCCACCGCCAGCCACCTCTCCGCGCTGATCGAGTCGATGCAGGCGGCCGACGTGACGGTGATCATCCGCGAGCCGTACCAGTCTCCCGACGCGGCGGAGTTCGTGGCCGAGGCCGCGGACGCCGTCGTGATCGAGATGACCACGCACCCCGGCTGTCCCGAGGGCACCGACGACATCATCGACCACTTCGATCACAACCTCGCGGCGCTCGCAGGCGCGCTGGGCGTCGAACGGGAGACGCCGCGCTGAGCGTCGAGGCCCTGCTGCGACTGGAGGACGTGAGCTGCGGCTACGGCCGCCGGCTCGTGCTGCACGGCGTGTCACTGGAGATCACGCGCGGCGAGGTCGTCGCGCTGGTCGGGCCCAACGGTGCCGGCAAGACCACGCTGCTGCGCGTGCTGCTCGGGCTGATCAAGCCGCGCGAGGGTCGCGTCGTAGCCGGCAAGGGCCGCGCCCCGCGCGCGGGCTACGTGCCGCAGGTGGACATCTCCGAGGTGCTGTTCCCCGTGACCGCACTCGAGGTCGTGCTGATGGGCCTGACGCCCTCGCTCGGACTGTTCCAGCGACCGCGGTCGGCGCACCGACGCGACGCGCGCGCCGCGCTCGAACGGCTCGACGTGGACGACCTGGCTGACCGGCCCTTCCGCGAGTTGTCCGGCGGCCAGCGCCAGCGCGTGCTGCTCGCGCGCGGCCTCGTAGCCGAACCCGAGCTGCTGGTCCTGGACGAGCCGGTGCGTGGGCTCGACTTCGCCTCGTCGGCCGCGCTGGTGAGTGAGATCCTCGGGCTCGCGCGCGAGCGCGACATGGGCGTCGTCGTCGCCACGCACAGCCTCGACCTGGTCGCCAACCACGCCGACCACGTGGCGCTGTTCAAGGACGGCCGAGTCACGGCCGGACCCGCCGACGAGATCATGACCGGCACGGTGCTGACGGAGTTCCACGGGCGCCCGGTCGAGGTGCACGAGATCGGCGGCCAGCGCGTCGTCGTGCCGGGGGCCCCGTCGTGAGCGACCTGCTGGCCGGCACGCCGCTCGAGGTCATCCCCGACGCCACCGTCGCGGCGCTGATCGCGGGCACGCTCTTGCCGCTGCTCGGGCTGTGGGTCGTGCTGCAACGCGTCGTCTTCCTCGGCATCACGCTGGCGCAGGTCGCGGCGGCCGGTGTCGCGCTGGGGCTGCTGCTGGGCCTGCCGCCCCTGCCGCTCGGCTTCGCCCTGTGCCTCGTGATGATCCTCGCCTTCACGCGCCGCTCGCGCGGCGGCGTCGAGGGCGATAGTGCGCTGGGCGCGGCCTTCTGCGCCGCCTCCGCGTTGGCGCTGCTGTTCATCTCGCGCTCGCCGGCCGAGATGGACGAGGTCGAACACGTGTTGCACGGCAACCTGATCTTCGCGACCGGGTTCGAGGTGGCCCGTATCACCGTCGCATTGCTCGCCGGTCTGGGCGTGATCCTCCTCTTCGCGAAGCAGTTCCTGTTCTCGGCCTTCGATCGCGAGACCGCGGCAGCGCTGGGGCTGCGCACGCGCGGCTGGATCCTGCTCCTGTTCGGCATGCTCGCCGTGGTGCTCACGCTGTCCATGCGCACGACCGGCGCGCTGCTCACCTTCGCGCTGCTGATCCTGCCGGCGCTCGCGGCGCTGCAATTGCGCCTCGGGTTACGGACGACATTCCTCGCCGCGGCCCTGATGGGCTTCGCGGCCAGCCTGGGCGGGCTGCTCGTGGCGGTCACGGCGGACCTGCACCTGGAGTCCTCGATCGTCGTCGCGGCCTTCCTGCTCCTGCCCGTGGTGGGCTGCTGGCGCGCGCACCCGATCCTGGGCGTTGCGCTGTTCGCCTTGCTGGTCTTCATCCCGTCGCGTCTCGCGCCGGACGCGCCCGCCGGGTCGCCGACGGCCGACAGCGCGGCGACGCTCACGACCGCCCGGGACGACGAGCCCTTCCACCTGGACGTGCACCTCGATGCACGCCCCGGAGACGAGCCCGCGCAGCTCCAGGTGAACTGGCGCCTCGACCTGCACCGGCACGACCCCGACACCGAGTTGCCGCCCGCGCTCTGGCTGGTCCTCTCGGGCACCGGCCTCTCCGCCGAGTTGCCGATGGTCGCGGACTGCAGCGCGCTCCCGCCGGGCGATCACGAGATCGAGGGCGGCATGCTGGTCCCCGCGAGCGGCGGCGTGACCGAGATCACCGGCCAGGTCTGGACCGGACCCGCGGACGACCTCGAGTCGCTGCCGGTTCCCGAGGCGACCGTGGTGAGCGCCCGCCTTCGGTGAGCGCGCGCCCACGGTGTGCGCGGAGCGTCAGGGCGCGAGGACGTAGGTGACGCGGAGTGCGCAGGTCGTCTCGTAGAGACCGTCGTCGGTCGTCGCGGTCGTGCTGCCGCCGGGCAGTTCCTCGATCGACCGCACCTCGACCAGGCGCAGCAGCAGCTCGCGTCCCAGCATCTCGGCCTTCTCCTCGGCGTCCAGCAGGGCGCGCTCGCGCGCGCGGTCGCCGGCCGCGCGCGGATGCGCGATGCCGAAGCGGTGGAGTTCGACCCTGCGCGCACCGGCCGTGCTGGCGATGCCCATCAGGTCGGGAAGGTTCGCCAGGTCGTTCGTGTTCACGCGCAACCGCTGGTGCAGGTCCCACTGTCCATCGCCGCGCTGCGTGAGCGAGATCTCGCCCAGGGTCAGGTTGCCGGGGCCGACGCCGGCCGACTCGAGTGCGCGGATCACGTTGCCCATCGTCGCCGCGCCGGTCGCCCAGCCCTCCGATGGGGACGGCGTCGTCGTCGCGACGATCCCGTCGAAGGTCGCGCTCTCGGGCGGCATCGCGACGCGGCCGTTCCCGATCACCGTCACCAGGCGGTCGGCGCCCTGGGGCGTGTCGCCCACGTCGTTCACCATCGCGGGGCGCTCCATGCACGCGCCCAGCAGCAATGCGCCCACCAGCAGGGGAAGTCCACGGAGCCGGCGGGCGCATGCGTGCATCTGGATCACTCCGGGAACAGCGTGGGCGCGGCATCCATGTAGCCGGTCCCTGCCAGAGCTTCCATGAACGCGACCAGCGCGTCCACGTCGGCATCCGTCAGCTCCAGCTTGAACATCTTGCTGCTCAGGTGCGGGTTGGGCGTACCGCCCTTGCGGTAGTGCTCGACGACGTCCTTCAGCGTGGCCACCGAGCCGTCGTGCATGTAGGGCGCGCGCAGGTGCACCTCGCGCAGGCCCGGCGTCTTGAAGGCGCCGGTGTCCTCGGGCTTGCCGCTCACCACCACGCGCCCCTCGTCGGCGAAGGTCTCCGTCGCGGGGTCCCAGCCGATGCCGAGGTTGTGGTACTGGCTGTCGGTGAACGAGTTGCCCACGTGGCAGGTCGCGCACTTGGCGTCGCCGAAGAACAACTCGTGCCCACGCTCGACCTCTGCGCTCACCGTCGCGGCGTCCGGATCCTCGTCGTCCGCGTCGCGCCACTTGTCCCAGGCGGAGTTGCCCGAGATGCGCGTGCGCTCGTAGGCGGCGATGGCGCGCGTGATGCGGTCGATGTCGACGGTCTCGTCGCCGAACGACTTCGCGAAGAACGGCTTGTAGGCCGGCACGGCGTCGATCGCCGCCACGGCGGCGTCGTGCGTGAAGCCCATCTCGATCGGGTTCTCGATCGGGCCGGCGGCCTGCTCTTCCAGCGAGCCCGCGCGGCCGTCCCAGAAGGTCTCCGGGTAGAAGGCGAAGGCGGCGTTGATGAAGCTCGGCGCCTTGCGCCCGCCCTTCTGTCCGCGGATGCCGGTGGAGACCGGCGTCGGCTCGGAGAAGCCGTGCTCGGGAAGGTGGCAGGTGGCGCAGGCGATCGTGTCGTCGGCCGAGAGGCGCGTGTCGAAGTAGAGCCAGCGTCCGAGCCGCACCTGCTCGGGGTCCGGCGGGGGCTTCAGGTCGGCCAGACCCATGTCCAGGCCGAGCGGCGTGTCGGGCAAGGCGAGCACCGGGTTCGCGCGATCGAGCGCGGCAACGTCCGAGGATGTCTCGCGTCCACCACCCGCGGAATTGCCGGCGCAGGAGGCGAGGAACAGGACCAGGACACAGGGCAGCACTGCGCGCAACACGACACACCTCCTCTTCGACGATGGCCGGCCGCGACCCCGCGGCCGCTGACCGACAGTGTCCCGAGCGCGCGCGGCCGAGGCAAGCGCGACGGGCCCGATCAGCGAGCTGTTTTGCGTGCCTTCCTGCTCGCTTTCTTGCGCGGCGGCTTGCGACCCGCTCGCGTCGGCGCTACGCCGGCCTTGCCGAGCTTGCGCGCCAGTGCCATGACCGCCTTGAACTCGGACGGCGTGACCGGCTGGATCGAGAGGCGCGCGCCGCGGCGCAGCACCATCATGTCGCGCAGCTCCTTCTGGTCGGCCAGCAGCGCGCGGTCGAGCGGCACGGGAAAGGTCTCGACGTGCCGGACGTCCCGCAGGAACCAGGTCGGCGCTTCCTTGCGCGACTTGGGGTCGTAGTGGTGGTCCCGCTTGTCGAAGGCCGTGTCGTCGGGCTTCGCCTCGCCCTCGATCTCGGCCAGGCCGACGATCGCCATCGGATCCGTGCTGCTGTGGTAGATCAGCACCGGGTCGCCAGGGCTCATCTCGTCGCGCAGGAAGTTGCGCGCCTGGAAGTTGCGCACGCCGTCCCAGCCCGTGACGCCGTCCTTCTCGAGGTCGTCGACCGAGTAGCTGCGCGGGTTGCTCTTGAACAGCCAGTGCCTGGGCGCGCTCACGCCGGCTGCTCTCCGGCGGCGGTCGAAGCACCACTCTTGCCGTCGCCCTTGGCGGGCCTCGGCGCCAGCCACTTCTGGCGGTAGTGGCGCAGCTGGTCGATCGACTCCTTGATGTCGTCCATCGCCCGGTGCGTGTCCGACTTGCGCGGGGCGCCGCCGATGGAGGCCACGTTCCAGCGCGTGGCCACCTCCTTGAAGGAGCTGACGTCGATCGTGCGGTAGTGCAGGTAGGCGTCGATCTTGGGCATCTGGAGCTTGAGGAACATGCGGTCGCACCAGATGGAGTTGCCGCAGAGCGGCGTGCTGCGCGGCTTGCACCACTGCTTGATGAACGCCAGCGTCTCCATCTCGGCGTCCAGCAGGTTGACCGTGGAGCGCTTCACCTTCTCGGTCAGGCCGGACTTGGCGTGCATGTCGCGCACGATCTCGATCATCTTCGAGAGATGCGCGTCGCTCGCCTTGACGATGATCTCGGGGCCTTCCGCCACCAGTTCGAGGTCGGCGTTCGTGATCAGCGTCGCGATCTCGATGATCACGTTCTGCTGCGGATCGAGACCCGTCATCTCCAGGTCGATCCAGCACAACAGGTCGTCGCGTGGCCCGTTTTCGGGCGCGTTCGCGGTCGAGCTCACGTGATCGTCTCCTCCCGTTGGAACCAGCGTTCGAGGACCCAGAGGGTAAAGAGTGGTTCGTGGGCCGCAACCCGATTCCGGACGTGACCGTCGATCAACGCCTCGACCGCGTCGGGACGGAACAGGCCGCGCTCGCGCGCGGACCGCGAGAGCAGCACCTCGCGCGCCGGCCCGGCCAGCGGCCCGCGGAACCAGGCGTCGAGCGGCACGCCGAAGCCGCGCTTGGGTCCCGCGAGGACGTCGGCCGGCAGCACGTCGCGCAGCGCGGCACGCAGCACGCGCTTGGACCCGCCGTTCAGCTTGTAGCGGCCCGGCAGGCTGGCGGCGTACTCCATCAGCGCGCGGTCCAGGAAGGGCGAGCGCGCCTCGACACCGTGCGCCATCGTCGCGGTGTCCAGCTTGGACAGGATGTCGTCGGGCAGGTAGCGCTCGACGTCGAGCACCAGCGCCTCGTTGAGGCGCAGCGGGCCGTCCAGGTCCGGGCCGTAGAATCCCGGCGCGCCCAGACGCTCCTTCCCCTCGGGCGTGAGCAGGCGGTCGCGCAGACTGGGGTTCATCCCCAGGCGCCAGAGGTGGTTGCGACGGCGCGGGCTGTGAGCGAGGCCGGCGCGGAATCGTGAGAGCCGGTTGGCCACGCCGCGCCCGCCCCCCGCCTTGCCGAAGTCCGCCACCGCGCCTGCCAGGCCGAGCGCGACGCGGGCGGGCAGCCCCAGCGGACCGTCCAGCCGGTCGGCCAACGCCAGCGCGCGATAGCGGTCGTAGCCGGCGAAGCTCTCGTCGCCGCCGTCGCCGGTGAGCACGACCTTCAGGCCGAGCCGTCGCGCCAGCCGGCTGACGAGGAAGGTCGGGATCGAGCTGCTGTCCGCGAAGGGCTCGCCGTGGTGCGCGATGACCTCCTCGATCAGCTCGACGGCGTCGGGCTCGACGACCTCCTCGTGATGGTCGGTCCCGAACAACCGCGCCACCTTGCGCGCGCCGGCCGCCTCGTCGTACGCCTCCTGCCGGAAGCCGATCGTGAACGTGGAGACCGGTCCGGCGGCGGCCTCGGCCATGAGCGCGACGACCGCCGCGCTGTCCATGCCGCCGGAGAGGAACGCGCCGACGGGGACGTCGGCCATGAGCCGGCGACGCACGGCGGCGCGCAGGCGCGCAAGCACCTCGCCCGCGGCATGTTCGAAGTCGGGAGCGGACGTCTCGTCGCTGCCGGGCGAGAGGCGCCAGTGGCGGTGCAGGCGCTCCGCGCCGTCCTCCACGACCAGCGCGTGTCCGGGCGGCAGCTTGGCCACGCCGGCGTAGGCCGTCGCCGGGTTGGGCACGACGCGATAGGCGAGGTAGTCGGACAGGGCCTGCCAGTCGGGCTCGCGCGACACGAGCGGGTCGCGCATCAGCGCGGGCAACTCGCTCGCGAACAGCAGCCCCTCGGCGGTGCGCGCGTAGACCAGCGGCTTCTGGCCGGTGCGATCACGCGCGAGCAGCAGCCGGCGCGCCGCCTTGTCCCACAGCGCGAAGGCGTACATGCCCTCGACGCGCTGCAGGAAGTCGGCGCCCTCGCGCTCGAAGTGCTCGGCGTACAGCGCCAGCAGCACTTCGTTGTCGCAGTCGCTCGCGAAGCGATGACCCGACGCGGACAACTTCGCTCGCAGCTCGGCGTGGTTGTAGATCTCGCCGTTGCAGACCAGCAGGCAGTTGCCGTCCGCGGACGCCATGGGCTGACGACCGCGCTCGGACAGGTCCACGATGGCCAGGCGCCGGTGCCCCAGCGCGACCGGCCCGCTCGTGGCGAGCCCCTCGTCGTCAGGCCCGCGGTGCGCGAGCGCGGCGATCATGCGCAGAACGCCGTCGGCGTCCGCCGGGCGCGACGCGTCCGACCAGAGCTTTCCCGCGATCCCGCACATCAGCGGGCTCGCCGACCGGTCACGAAGTCAGGAACTCCGCGATCGTGTCCACGACGGCCGCCTTCTGCTCGTCGTTCAGCTCGGAGTAGATCGGCAGGGCCAGCGTCTCCTTCGCGGCCGCCTCGGCCACGGGGAAGTCGCCCTGCTTCCAACCCTCGCTCGCGAAGCACTCCTGCAGGTGGCACGGCACCGGGTAGTAGATGTCGCAACCGATGCCCGCGTCCTGCATGTGCTTGAACAAGCCGTCGCGCTTGTCGGCCGGCACGCGGATCACGAACTGGTTGTAGATGTGGTAGACGCCTTCGCGCTCGGTCGGCAGGCCGACGACGTCGGTCAGGCCCTTCTCCGCGAACAGGCGGCGGTAGTCGGCCGCGTTCTGGCGGCGACCCTCGTGCCAGGCCTGCAGGTGCTTGAGCTTGATGCGCAGCACGCCCGCCTGCAGCGCGTCGAGGCGGAAGTTGCCGCCCATCTGGTGGTGGTAGTACTTCGGCTCCATGCCGTGGTTGCGCATGACGGCCAGCTTGTGGGCGAAGGCCTCGTCATTGGTGGTGATCATGCCGCCGTCGCCGGCGCCGCCCAGGTTCTTGGAGGGGAAGAAGGAGAAGCAGCCGGCCGCGCCCATGCTGCCGGCCTTGCCGCCGTCGACGTCGCGGCTGCCGATGGCCTGCGCCGCGTCCTCGAGGACCGGCAGGTCGTGCGCGCGCGCGATCTCGTTCAGCGCGGTCATGTCGGCGCACTGGCCGTACAGGTGCACGGGCAGGATGACCTTGGTCTTGTCGGTGATGGCCGCGGCGACCTTGGTCGGGTCGATGTTGTAGGTGTCGGGCTCGATGTCCACGAAGCGGCAGTGCGCGCCGAGCCGCGAGATCGAACCCACGGTCGCGAAGAACGTATAGGGCGTGGTGATCACCTCGTCGCCGGGGCCGACGCCCATCGCCCACAGCGCCAGCAGCAGCGCGTCGGTGCCCGATGTCACGCCGATGCCGTGCTTCGCGCCGACGTATTCGGCGACCTCGGCCTCGAGACCGCCGACGTGCGGACCCCCGATGAACCACTGGCTCTCGAAGATCTCCTCGACGACCGGCTTGATCTCGTCGCGCAGGGCGGCGTACTGGGCCTTCAGGTCGAGCAGCGGAACGGCGACACGGGTGGCGGGCATGGGACTCTCGCGCGCAGGGTGTTGAATCGTGGAGAAGGCCGCCACGATAGCGCAAAGAAAGGCCGCGCGACACCGGCGGAACCGGTGCCGCGCGGCTGCCTTTCCGCGCGCGTTTTGACGCGCCTCCCGCCTACGGCGTGCGCACCTCGAGGGCGTTCGTCGCCGCCCACCCCGCAGGGGCTTGCGTCGGATCGATGATCCAATGCTGGAAGTAGATCGGCATCCTCGCCGGGAGCATGCCGTCGGGCACCCAGCCCGCCGACAGGTACGCCTCGCCGAAGCCGTCCGCGAACACAGGCAGGATCAGGTCGGGGGACGGAACCAGCGTGCCGCCCTTGAACGGCGTGAACAGCGTGCTGAATCCGACGACCAGCCCACCGAGTGCGGACGGTGGCGCCTGGTACAGCTTCAGGCTCACCGGCCACCCTTCGGTCATCACGCCCCAACCGCAGATCCGCGGTTCGGGAACGTCGTCGGTCAGGCCGAAGCCGTGGTCGATCCACGGGTCCACCAGATCCAGGGCCAGCATGGCGCCCGATCCCACGACCGGCGACACCAGGTCTTCCGTCAGACCCGCGAAGCCCGGGGCTCCGACCAGCAACGCCTCGCCCGAGACGTCCAGCGCCGTGCCGAAGTAGTCGCCGAGCTGCTCGTCGGCAGCCTGGAAGTCCATCGTGGTCAACCAGGTCTCGCCCGACTTCTCGAACATCCAGACGCGGCCGCCGCTGTAGTGCAGGAATCCCATCAGCGGCGCGCTCGCCAGGACGCGGCCGTCGGACGCGGCCACCGCCGTGCCGAAGGACGCCCAGTCGAACGCGGTCGGGTTGTTCAGGGCCACCTGGCGGGGCCACATCTTGGTGGACGCGTCCCGCTCGTAGACGTAGACCCGGCCGTCCGTCCCCCCGGCGTCGCCGGGCGAACCCACGACCGCGAACTCCCCGTCCAGATCGACGCTCGAGCCGAACTCGTTGAAGTCGTTGTCGATGAAAGGGATCCACTTGTCGTCGAGGAACCAGCGGACGGGCGTTTCGACCACGTTGCGCATGTACACGTACACGGCACCGGAGTTGATGCCAGCCGCGTCGTCACGCGTGTCGCCGATGAGCAGGAACGGGTCGTCCAGCGACAACGCCGTGCCGAACTCGGTCAGCACCGAGCCGCCGTCGGGAACCAACACCGTCTCCTCGTACCACGCGTCGTCGAACGGGAAGATCGGCGTGCCGTTGTCGTCGCGCAGCAGCACGAAGACGGCGGCAGGCTGCATGGCCGTGCCCGGAGCACCGATCGCGGCGAGGTTGCCGTCGAGAGCGAGGGCTTCCCCGTAGCGCGTCGGCAGCACCGGACCGGTCGGGTACACCTTGCCCACCTCGAGCCAGACGTCGTCGGCCGCGTCGGACGTGCCGCGTTCGTCGCGGAAGTAGACGTAGACCGCACCGACTCCGCCACCGAGGTCGTCATCGCCCGGTGCGCCGACGAGCAGGGTCTGCCCTGACATCGCGACCGAGTACCCGAACTCCTGCGCATCGCACGGGTCGATCGGGAACAGGATCTCCGTATTGACCCAGCCGAAGCTCGTCTTGACGAAAGCGAACACCTCTCCGGTGCTCGTGCCGCAGCGGTCGGCGATCACGGCGTAGTCGCCTTCGATGGCGACAGCCGCACCGAAGTCGTCGAGCGCGGTGTGGCCCGGCGCCATCAGCTTCTCGACCTGGCACTGACCCGTCACCGTGGGAACGGCGAACACGAGAGCCAGTGCGGTGAGAACAAGGATGGGCAAGATGCACCTGCCGCTCCAGGTCTCTCTCGTCAACGTCAGGTTCGTGTTCAGAGCGCTCATGTTCACCTCCAATGGATGCGCCCTGCGGGCGTGCGCACGGCGCACATGCCACGGGTTCGAGGTTGCAACCGTCGTGCCAATCCCCTGCGCGAACGGCGCGCCGCGTGACGCCGTGAGTCGCTCCCTGACACGAGCGCTGCGCGCGTGTCGCATTTCGCGTCAGGCGCATTCCCCGCCCGGTCGAGGGAATACCCTCGACGCATGACGACGACGACGCGCGCGCGCGTCTCCTACGGTTGCACGGCCTCGAGTCCGTTCGAGGCGGACCATCCGGCGGGAGGCGAACCGGGGTCGACGACCCACGCCTGGAACACGAACGCCATGCCCGACGGCACCTGCTCGTCGCGCAGCCACGGCGCCGTGAGGATCAGCTCGCCGATCCCGTCGGTGGGCAGCCCGGTCAGGACCACCTCGGGCCGCGGCACCATCGTCCCCCCCTTGAAGGGCTGGTCGATGCGGTCGAAACCGATGACGAGCGCCGCCGTCGAGTCGGCGCGCGCGTGGTAGAGCTTCAGCGTGACCGGCTGCGCCTCGTCCAACGCGCCCCACCCGACCAGTCGGGGTTCGGGCGTCTCGGGACCGAGACCGAATCCGAGATCGGTCCAGGGCGAGGTCCGGTCCAGCACGATCATCGCCGCGGCGCCTTCATACGGCGCGATGAAGTCGTCGCCGGGGACGCCGACGTAGCCGGTCCCGCCGATCAGCGCGCTCGCGCCTGACACGGCGATGGACGTACCGAAGTGGTCGCCGAGCTGGCTGTCCGCGAACTGCACGTCGATCGTCCGCGGCCACACGCCGTCGATCTTCTCCCAGCCCCACACGCGACCGCCGCTGTAGAACTGGAAGCCGAGCAGCGTCGACGAGACGAGCACGCGGTCGTCCGCGACCGCCACGGCGCTGCCGAAGCTCGCCCACATGTGTCCCGATGGGTTGTCGAGCGCGACCGGCGGGCCCCATCCGGCGGTGGGACCGATGCGCTCGTAGAGATACGCCCAGCCGTCGCTGCCCTCGGTGTAGCCGGGAGACCCGACGATCGCGACGCCCTCGTGCAGGTCGACGCTCTTGCCGAACGCGTTGAAGTCGAGGTCCACCGGCGGCAGCCACTTGTCCTCGAGCACCCAACGCATGGCATCGCCGGATCCCTGCGCCAGGTAGATGTAGGCCGCGCCGGAGTTGGCGCCGGTCGTCTGGTCGAGCGTGTCGCCGACCAGCAACTCGATGCCGTCGAGCGCGACGGCGGCGCCGTAACGCGTGAACAGCGAGGCGCCATCGGGACCCAGGATCGCGTCCTGCGTCCAGGTGTCGTCGGCCGCCACGCCGGGCGTGCCGTTGTCGTCGCGCGAGAGGATGTACGCGGCCGCCGGCGGGGCCGCGAGCCCCGGAGCCCCCACCACCGCCAGGTTCCCGTCCAGCGAGACGGCGTGGCCGAAGCGCGTGGGCGGCGCGGGGTCGTCCGCGTAGAGCTTGTCCACCTGGTCCCAGGTGTCGTCGGACGGATCGAGAGGTGTGCCCGCCAAATCGCGGAAGTACACGTACACGGCCCCTGCGGCCGGACCGGAATCGTCATCCGACGGTGCGCCCACGAGCAACGTACGCCCCGAGATCGAGAGCGAGGCCCCGAACTCCTGGCCCGAGAACCCGTCCACCGGGAGGATTTCCCCCGTGCGCACCCAGCCGCCTGACGTGAACGCGAACGTCCATACCGAGCCGGCGTCGTCGGCGCCGCGCTGGGCCACGGCGGCGAAACCGCCGTCGATGGCCACCGCCGAACCGAAATCGTCCAGGGTGCTGCCGCCGAGCGCGGTCAGCTTCTCGGTCTGGCACTGGCCGGTCCCGATCGGGGCCAGGGCCAGCAGGACGAGCGCCCCAAAGACCGCTCGTGGGAGGGAAAGGGCGCGTGCGTCGCTGAATGACATATCGATCTCCTGTGGGCGCGTCCGCAGAGGCACCGCCGGGCGCACCGAGTCGTACCAGGGATCGTGCAACTCGTGTGCCAACGCCCCCGCAGACACCCTTTCGCGTGGCTCAGGGCGATGGAATCCACCTCGCGGCTCGGGAATCATGGGGTTCATGAAGGCGCTGCCCGTCCTGCTGCTGCCATTGCTCTGCCTGGGAGCGCTCGCCGCCTGCAGCGGCGACGACGCGGCGGGCGCCGCCGACCCGCAGGAGACCAAGCTGGCCCGCGCCCGCGCCGAGGCCTACTTCGTCGAGGACAACAAGGTCGCGGCCGCCAACGCGATCGCACCGCTCGTGGCCGGCAGCGACGCGGCCGTCGAGGACCTGGTGCGCGCCGGCATCATCCAACTCGCGCTGAGCCGCGTGGACGAGGCGCGCGTCTTCGCGGACCGCGCCCACGCCGCCGCGCCCGACGACCCGCGCGTGTCGTTCCTGCTGGGCAACATCATGCTGCGCGGACTCGAGTTCGAGCAGGCGGCGTCAGCGTTCCGTCGCGTGCTGGAGTTGGCGCCCGACGACCTCGCCGCGCACTACCAGTTGGCCGAGGCGCTCGACTACGCCGGCGAGGCCGACGAAGCCATGGTCGAGTACGGCGTCGTTCAGGTGGCCGGCGTCGAGGAGGACGGCCCGCTCTACAAGGCCGCCATCAACAAGATGGCCAACATGCTCATCCGCGCGCGCAAGGTCGATGAGGGCCTCGCGCTGCGCGAGGAGTCAGCCGCGCTGGAGGAGCAGGGCATCACCAGCGCCTCCCCCTTCGACATCGAGGCCCGCGGCTACGGCCGCCTGATGCCGCCGGTTCAGATGCCGGTCCCGATCGGCGCGCCGGTCACCGGCCCGTGGCCGAAGCTCAGGGAGGGGGCAGTCGTGGACCTCGGTGGCGCGGACCACCTGCTGATCGCAGACCTGGACGCGGACGGTCGCGCAGACCTCGTCGGCTGGGGCGCGTCGGGCTTGGCCGTCGCGACGCAGGATGCCGAGGGCACGTTCGAGACGACCATCGTGCGCGACACGCCAGTGCGGCACGTCGCGCTCGGCGACCTCGACGTGGGCTCGGGTCAGCTGGATCAGTCCACGCAGGCGCAACTCAATGACCGCACCTCGCTGGAAATGGTCGTCGTGGACACGAGCGGCGGCAAGGCGGGCGGCGCGATCTCGATCCTCGGCCTGAACGACGCCGGGGCATGGACGCTGCTCGGACCGAACGGCATTCAGGCGATGGACACCTACTCCGCGCTGTGCAGCGACTTCGACCACGACGGCCAGCTCGACATCGTACTGGCGACGGGTCGCGGCCTGCGGTTGATGCGCAACCACGGCGCGTTGCGCACCAGTATGACGCCGTTCCCCGACGCGACGCCGGACGCGCTCTCCGCGTTGGGCTTCGTGCAGGGCGTGCTCGCTGACGACCTCGATGGTGACAACGACGTGGACTACGTCGCGGTGCAGGGTTCCAGGCTGCGCCTGCTGTCCAACCTGCGCGGCGGCGCGTTCGAGGACGTGAGCGCGACGTGGAACCTTCCCGCTCCCGACCCCGACGACCTGGACGGCGTGCTCGTCGAGGACCTCGACGTGGACGGCCGCCCCGACATCCTGGTCTGCAGCGGCAATCGCGCACAGTGGGCTCGCAATGAGGGCGCGCGGTGGGCGCGCAACGAAGGCACGCGCTTCACGGACCCCGCGATCGTCACGTCCGGCGCCTTGACCCACGCCGTGCTGGCGGATATCGACCGCGACGGATTCGTAGACCTGCACGCAGCCACCGATGGCGGCCTCGCTGCCCACCACGGCCCCTTGGCTCGTCGCGACGCGCCCGTCGTTGCCGACGTGCTGCCGACGGCGGCCGCGGGGACGGTTCCGCAGGACGTCGCAATCGAGGACATGGATGGCGATGGCCTGCCGGACGTCGTGACGTTGGAAGCCGACGGCGCGCGCGTGCACCGCGCCTCCGCGGTGAGCGGTCTGAACGCGCTGCCGCTCACGCTGAAGGGCACCAAGGACAACGCCTACGGCGTGGGCGCGGTGGTCGAGGTGCTCGCGGGGCCGATCTACCGGCGTGTGTATTGGGACGGGCAGCCGGTGACGTTCGGGCTCGGCGCGCAGGAACAGGCGGACGTGATCGCGTTCACCTGGCCGAACGGCGTGATCCAGCGGTTGATCGACGTGCCGGCGGGGACGGCGCTCGACGTGGAGCAGTTGAACCGCGTCTCGGGCAGCTGCCCCTTCCTATACACGTGGAACGGCGAGACCTTCACCTTCGTTTCGGACGTGCTGGGCGCGACGCCGCTCGGGTTGCCGATGGCGCCCGGCATGATGGTGCCCTTCGATCACGAGGAGTACGTGAAGGTGCGCGGCGACCAGCTGGTGCCGCGCGACGGCGAGCTCGTGATCGCGCTGACCGAGGAGCTGCGCGAGGTCACCTACCTGGACCGCGTGCGCCTGCACGCCATCGACCACCCGGCGGGCGTCGAGATCGAGCCGAACGAGGGGTTCGTCTTCCCGCCCTTCCCGCCCCACCACGTGCACACCTTCACCGACGTGCAGGCACCGGCGCGCATCCTCGCGAGCAATGGCGAGGACGTCACCGAGCGCATGTCGGTCATCGACGGCCGCTACGCGCAGCCCTTCGTGAAGCTGCCGCCCACCTACAAGGGCCTGGCCGAGCCGTGGTCACTGGAGCTGGTGCTGGCCGAGAGCGAAGTGGAGCGCGCCGCGCTGGCCGCCGCGCCCAAGGTGCGCCTCGCGTTGACCGGCTGGCTGCAGTGGGGCGACGCATCCGTGAACATGGCCGCCGCGCGGCACCCCGACTTCGCCTTCGAGCCACCCCTGCTCTCGGTACCCGATGGCGACGGCTGGCGCCCCACCGGCCCGCCCATCGGCTTCCCGGCCGGCAAGACCAAGACACTGATCGTGGACATCACCGACCTGATCGACCACGACGACCCGCGCCTGCTGCTGAGCACGACGCTGCAGCTCAGTTGGGACGCGATCCGCGTCGTGCTCGACGCCGACGATGCGCCGTACCGCGACACCGCGCTCGAGGCCGACCGCGCGACGCTCTCCTACCGCGGTTTCTCACTGCCGTACACCGACCCCGAGGGCGAACTGCCCGAGCTGTTCGACTGGGACAGCGTGTACCACGCACGCTGGAACCAGCACCCCGGCCGCTACACGCGCTATGGCGAGGTGCTGCCGCTGCTCGGCGACGTGGACGACATGTACGTCATCTTCGGCGCGGGCGACTCGATCGAGGTCGCGTTCGATGCGAGTGCGCTGCCCGACCTGCCCGAGGGCTGGACGCGCGACTGGCTGCTCTACCTCGACGGCTGGGCGAAGGACCGCGACCCGAACACGGTCGGCGCCGAGCGCGTCGAGCCGCTCCCCTTCCACGGCATGAGCGCCTACCCGCCGCCCGCCGGCGAGGAGTTCCCGTGGACGGAGGAACGCCGCGCGTGGGATCGGCAATGGAACACGCGCGAGGGCGTGCGGCTGATCGAGCCGCTCGCGCTGCGCGCCTCCGGCGTCGGCGCGCGATGACGGAGCCCGCGTCCGGCCCGGCCGCGCCGACGTCCCGACCGGCCGCGGCCTGAGCGCCGATGCTCTTCAACTCCTTCACCTACGTCCTGTTCCTGTGGGGCGTCTACGTCCTCTTCTGGGCGTGGAAGGAGAAGCGGCCGCTGCGCCACGCGATGGTGCTGGTGGCCAGCTACGTCTTCTACGGCTACGCGAACGCCGTCTACACGCTGCTGCTCGCGGCCAGCACGATCACCGACTACTTCGCGGGCCTCGGCATCGAGCGCGCGCGACAGCGCGGCAGCAAGGGCGGCATGCGCGGCTGGATGGGCGTCAGCCTGGCGATGAACCTCGGGCTGCTCGGCACCTTCAAGTACTTCGACTTCTTCGCGGACAGCTTCGAGCTGGCCTTCGCGCAGTTCGGCGTCGACGCGAGCCTGCTGCACCTCGACCTGATCCTGCCGGTCGGCATCAGCTTCTACACCTTCCAGACGCTGTCCTACACGATCGACATCTACCGCGGGCACATGAAGCCCACGCGCAGCCTGCTGGACTTCGCGGTGTTCGTGTCGTTCTTCCCGCAACTCGTCGCCGGCCCGATCGTGCGCGCGAAGGACTTCATCCCGCAGCTCGAGAAGCCGGTGCCGCTCGAGCGCAGCCGCGTGTCCTCGGGACTGTTCCAGATCCTGCGCGGCATGACCAAGAAGCTGCTGATGGCGGACATGCTGGGCGCGCACATGGTGGACACGGCCTTTGGCGACGCCACCAGCCTCGGGCAGCTGGGCGGGCCGGGCCTGATGCTCGCGACCTACGCCTACGCGCTGCAGCTCTACGGCGACTTCGCCGGCTACAGCGACATCGCCATCGGCAGCGCTCGCATGCTCGGCTTCGAGCTGCGCAAGAACTTCGACGCGCCGTTCAAGAGCGTCAGCCTGGAGGAGTTCTGGACGCGCTGGCACATCTCGATGTCGAGCTGGTTCACCGACTACGTGTACATCGGCCTGGGCGGCAGCCGCGTCGGGCTCCTCCGTGCCGCGCGCAACGCCTTCGTGGCCTGGACGCTGGTCGGCCTGTGGCACGGCGCGGCCTGGACCTTCGTGTTGTGGGGCATGTTCCACGGCGCGTGTCTGGTCGTCTCGCGCTTCGTCAGGCAGCTGATCCCCGGCGGCAAGTTCCCCGCGACGCCGCTGGTGCGGATCGTCGGCGTGCTCTTCACCTTCCACGTCGTCGCCTTCTCGATGATCCTGTTCCGCTGCAAGGACATGGCCTCCTTCGGCAGCGCGCTGTCCTCCCTGGCCGACTGGAGCAAGCCCCTGCCGTCGGTGCCCTGGCAGATCGGGCTGATCATGGTGCTGGGCTACCTCACCCACTTCATGCCGGACCGCCTGCAGGAGCGCCTCGAGGCGGGCTGGGGCCGGTTGCCCATGCTCGCGCAGGGCGTTGTCCTCGCGGCCGCCATCCTGCTCTTCTACGGCCTGCGTCCGCCGGGCCTGACCCCCTTCGTGTACTTCCAGTTCTAGGAGTCCCTCGATGAAGCTCGGCTCGATCATCGGCGCGCGAACGATCACGGTGGTGGTCGTGCTGGTCGCGTTCGAGCTGGTGCTGCGCAATGTCTACGGCCTGGGGTTGTGGACCGCGACCGAGCAGTCCGAGCGCTACGGGTGGCGCATGCTGCCGAGCCAGAATGCCCTGTCGCGCGAGCTGACCGTTTCCGAGCAGATCAACTCGTACGGCTTCCGCGACCGCGAGTGGGACGCGCCGCGCGGCGACGAGGAGAGCGGCTGGCAGAAGGACGGCACCGTCTTCCGCGTCGCGATCGTCGGCAACTCGATGACGTACGGCACGAGCGTGCCGATCGAGGAGACCTACGGCCGCGTGCTGGAGGAGCACCTGTCCGCCGAACTGGCCGCACGCGGCGACCCGCGTCGCGCCCTGGTGATGAACTTCGCCGTGCAGGGCTACGTCTTCGAGCAGATGGCGCGCGTGTACGAGGACAGCATCCGCCGCTGGCGCCCGGACCTGTTGATCGTGCCCATGCACCCGCACGACATCGCGCCCATGGGCCCCAGCCAGGACGACCCCGACTACGAGTTCCGCGAGTGGATCCTGCGCAGCGGCACCTACGACCTGCTGCAGCGCCACGTGATCAACCGCTGGATCCCGCCGCCCCCGAGCGGCAACCGGGCCGAGCAGCGCGCCTACCAGAAGGTCGACGCGAGCCTGACCGAGCGCCCGTTCGCGCGCGACAACCAGCCCTACTGGGTGGCGATGATGCAGCGCCTCGACGGCGTGCGGCTGGCCGTTGAGGGCGACGGCGGCGTGCTGACGATGCTCACCCTGCCGCGCTGGCGCTCGATCTTCGAGCCCAAGCTGCTGACGGCCGACACCAAGTGGAGGCCGTGGTGCGCCTCGCGTCCGAGCACCGTGCACGTCGATCCGATGTCCGACTTCCGCCCGCCCATGAACGAGCTGGCGCAGGAGATCTGGTCGAAGGGCATCCCGCACAACGCGACGCACGATCTCACCACGCTCACGTGGACGGACGACGCGGGCGTGGAGCACCGGGGCGACGACCTGGACCGGGCGGACGCCTCGCTCTGGTTCCTGTTCGACAACGGGCACTACAGCCCGGCGGGTCATCGCCTGTTGGGCGACGTGCTCTTCCGCGACCTGAAGGCCGCCGGCGCGATCCGCTAGATCAGGTGTCGCCCGTGCCCGGCCTCAGCCGGCGCGTGGGCGCGCGCCCTAGTACGACGCCATCGGGTCGTCGTAGCTCTCCATCGGCATGTCGTCGCCGAAGCCGAGCACCGTGATCATGTCGATCGGGCCGGTGACGACCAGCCACACCGTCTCGATGATCAGCGCGGGGAACATGGTCATCCACTGGTAGCCGAGGCCCATGTCGCTGCGCGCGATCGCGCGGCTGCCCGAGTAGCTGAAGTACTTGTGGGCGGGATCGTACTGCGGGTTCCGGGCCACCTGGTCGCAGAGCATGGTGACCGGCGAGATGAGCGAGTCGCCCAGCGAGAGGAAGAAGGTGCCGGTGATCTTCGTGACGTAGTTCACGTCCGAACCCACCCACTTCTCGGTCGCGCCGAAGTTGCGGTGCTGGTTGTAGGCGCAGCCCGTCGTGCCGATGAACAGCGCGAGGGCCAGCAGCAGCAGGGCCGGGCGGAAGCGGGGGCTCGTGTTCCGGGTCATCCTCTGTTTCCTCGTCTCGGGGGCGCGTCTCTAGCGCGGGCGCCCGCGCAGGTAGCGCCGCAGCAGCCGTCGGAAGTCTAGCGGGCCCGGACACCGAGCGGCAAGGCCGGAAGGGCGCCCAAGGCCCCGATCAGCCCGGCCGGCGGGCAAAGAGCGGGTAGGACGCCTCCACCCGGTGCTGGGCCCCGCCGTGCCCCAGCGCGCTGCTGAAGAGCTGCACGTCGGTCACCGCGAAGGGCTCGCTACGCAGCGTGGAGTGCTCGGAGACGAACTCGAGCAGGCGCTGCATGGGCACGTCGCGCAGCCGCGCGAGGGTCACGTGCGGGCTGAACTTGCGGTCCTCGGGCGGCAGGCCGGCCCGGCGCATGACGCGCTGCACCTGCTTGTAGAGGGCGAGCAGCTCGGGCGATTCGGACACGCCGGCCCAGAGCACGCGCGGGTTCCCCCGCGGCGGGAAGGTGCCCACCCCCTTCAACTGCAGCTCGAACGGGTCGGCGCGCACGCCGTGCAGCGTCTCGGCCAGGTTCCGCCCGATGGGCCCGTCGACCTCGCCGACGAAGCGCAGCGTGACGTGGAACTGCCGGTCGCGCATCCAGCGCGCGCCCGGCAGGCTGTGGCACAAGCCCTCGAGCATCTCCTTGCAGTCGTCGGGCAGATCGATGGCCACGAACAAGCGGGTCATGGGCCGATGATAGGGCCAGCGCCTGCGGCAACCCACCAGCGCCTGCGGCAATCCAGCCGCGGCGGGCCGGGCCGGCAGGAAATGCGAGCCTTGGGTCTGGTCTTGGCTGCCCGCGGTTTGCACGATCCAATCAACCGCCGCGCATCGCGCGCGACGCACCTCGCCCCCTACCCATCTCCCTCCGAGCGCCCCGGTGCCGAAGTTCCTGTTGTCCTCGATCGGTCGCAAGCTGATCGCCGCGATCACCGGTCTCGGCCTGCTCGGATTCCTGCTCGGGCACCTCGCGGGCAACCTGCAGATGTTCATCGGGCAGGACGCGGTGAACGCCTACGCGGTCACGCTGAAGGATCTCGGCCCCATCCTGCTGGCGATGCGCGCGGGCATCCTCGCCTTCGCGCTCGTGCACATCGTCCTGACGCTGAAGATCGCCGCGGAGAACAAGGCCGCGCGCCCCGAGGCCTATGCCGCGGGCGGTCGTGTGCAGTCGCGCGCGTCCACGCGCAGCATGACGCTCACCGGCCTGGTGCTGATCGCGTTCGTGCTCTACCACCTCGCGCACTTCACCTGGGGGCTCACGCACCCCGAACACAGCCAGCTGCTCGACGCGACGGGACGCCACGACGTCTACTCCATGGTCGTGATGGGCTTCCAGCAGCCGCTGATCGCCGGGCTCTACGTCGTGGCGATGGTGCTGCTCGGCCTGCACCTCGCACACGCGGGCAGCAGCGTCTTCCAGACGCTCGGCTTCAAGCACGCGCGCACCTGCGCCGTGATGAGCCGGGTCGGTCCGGTGCTCGGCGTCCTGCTCGCCGCCGGCTACATCTCCATCCCGCTCGGCGTGTGGTTCGGGATCATCGCGCTTCCTGCGGGGGTGACGCCGTGAACCTCGACAGCCACATTCCCGGCGGCCCGATCGAGTCCAAGTGGGACCGCCACCGCTTCGAGATGAAGCTGGTGAACCCGGCCAACAAGCGCAAGTTCCGCGTGATCATGGTCGGCACCGGCCTCGCGGGCGGCTCGGCGGCTGCGAGCCTGGCCGAGCTGGGCTACGACGTGGACGCCTTCTGCTTCCAGGACAGCCCGCGGCGCGCGCACAGCATCGCCGCGCAGGGCGGCATCAACGCCGCGAAGAACTACCAGAACGACGGCGACAGCGTGTACCGGCTGTTCTACGACACCGTGAAGGGCGGCGACTTCCGCTCGCGCGAGGCCAACGTCTACCGGCTCGCGCAGGTGAGCGAGAACATCATCGACCAGTGCGTCGCGACGGGCGTGCCCTTCGCGCGCGAGTACGGCGGGCAACTCGCCAACCGGTCGTTCGGCGGCGCGCAGGTGTCGCGCACGTTCTACGCGCGCGGACAGACCGGCCAGCAGTTGCTGCTGGGCTGCTACTCGTCGCTGTCGCGGCAGATCGGCCTCGGGAAGGTGCGCATGCACTCGCGCACCGAGATGCTCGACGTCGTGGTCGTGGACGGCAAGGCGCGCGGCATCGTCACGCGCGACCTGGTCAGCGGGAAGATCGAGAGCCACGCGGCCGACGCGGTCGTGCTGGCGACCGGCGGCTACGGCAACGTCTTCTTCCTCTCGACCAACGCCAAGGGCTGTAACGTCACGGCGAGCTGGCGCGCGCACAAGCGCGGCGCGGGCTTCGCCAACCCCTGCTACACGCAGATCCACCCCACCTGCATCCCGCAGGCGGGCGATCACCAGTCGAAGCTGACGTTGATGTCGGAGTCGCTGCGCAACGACGGGCGCGTGTGGGTGCCCAAGAGCGGCGACGACGCGCGCAAGGCGTCCGACATCCCCGACGACGAGCGCGACTACTACCTCGAGCGCAAGTACCCGAGCTTCGGCAACCTGGCGCCGCGCGACATCGCCTCGCGCGCGGCCAAGGAAGCCTGCGACGCGGGGCTCGGCGTCGGTCCCGGCAAGCGCGGCGTCTACCTCGACTTCCGCGACGCCATCAGCCGGCTGGGCGAGCAGGAAGTGCGCGACCGCTACGGCAACCTGTTCGACATGTACGAGCGCATCACGGACGAGAACCCCTACCAGGTCCCGATGCGCATCTACCCCGCGCCGCACTACACGATGGGCGGCCTGTGGGTGGACTACAACCTGATGAGCACGATCCCCGGGCTGCACGTGATCGGCGAGGCGAACTTCTCCGACCACGGCGCGAACCGCCTGGGCGCGAGCGCGCTGATGCAGGGTCTGGCGGACGGCTACTTCGTGCTGCCGTACACGATCGGGCACTACTTCGCGAGCCACACGCTCGAGCCCGTCGGCACCGACCACCAGGAGTTCCGCCGCGTCGAGGACGAGGCGCGCGCGCGCATCGATCGGCTGATGTCGATCGGCGGCAAGCGCTCGCCCGACGTCTTCCACCGCGAACTCGGGAAGTTGATGTGGGACAAGGTCGGCATGGCGCGCAACGAGGCCGGCCTGAAGGAGGTGCTGGCCGCGATCCCCGGCCTGCGCGAGGAGTTCTGGTCCGACCTGACCGTGCTGGGCGAGAAGGAAAGCCTGAACGTCACGCTCGAGAAGGCCGGCCGCGTGGCCGACTTCCTGGAGTTCGCCGAGCTGATGACACGCGACGCGCTGGCGCGCGAGGAGTCGTGCGGCGGGCACTTCCGCGAGGAGTACCAGACCGACGACGGCGAGGCGCTGCGCAACGACGAGCAGTTCTGCCACGGCGCGGTGTGGGAGCACACCGGCGAGGGCAGCGAGCCGACGCGGCACATCGAGCCGCTCGACTTCGAGTACGTGAAGCTGGCCACGCGGAGCTACAAGTGATGAAGCTGACCCTTCGCGTGTGGCGCCAGACCGGACCGACCGACAAGGGCCGCCTCGAGACGTACGAGCTCGCCGACGCCAGCCCGGACATGTCCTTCCTCGAGATGCTCGACATCCTGAACGAGCAGCTCATCCGCGAAGGCAAGGAGGCCATCGCCTTCGACCACGACTGCCGCGAGGGCATCTGCGGCACCTGCTCGCTGGTCATCGACGGCGTGGCGCACGGCCCCCGCAAGGCGACGACCACCTGCCAGCTGCACATGCGCAGCTTCGCCGACGGCGCGACGATCACGATCGAGCCCTTCCGCGCCAAGGCCTTCCCCGTGCTGCGCGACCTGACCGTCGACCGCGGCTCGTTCGAGCGCATCCAGCAGGCCGGGGGCTTCGTCTCGGTGAACACCGGCGGCGCGCCCGACGCCAACGCCGTGCCGATCGGCAAGGAGGAGGCCGACCTCGCCATGGACGCGGCGGCCTGCATCGGCTGCGGCGCCTGCGTCGCGAGCTGCCCGAATGCGTCCGCTATGCTCTTCGTCTCGGCCAAGATCGCGCACCTCGCGCACCTTCCGCAGGGCCAGCCTGAGCGCGACCGCCGCGCACGCATGATGGTGGACACCATGGACGCCGAGAACTTCGGCAACTGCCGCAACTACTACGAGTGCGAGGCGGTCTGCCCGAAGGAGATCCCGGTGCGCTTCATCGCCGAGATGAACCGCGACTACTGCAAGGCATCGCTCAAGGGCTGACGCCCGAAAGCCAGTCCGAGGGACAACCGACGAGGATCAACGTCTCGCCGGTCGAGAAACCCGGTTTCGAGAGTGTCGTCATGAAGAAGCTGCTGCTGATCATCGTCCTGGCCGCCGTGGTCGCCGTCGCCTACGTGTTCCTGAACGCGGGCGGTCTGGTGAAGAAGATCATCGAGAGCGTCGGCAGCGAAGTCACTGGCGTGGCCGTGACGGTGGACAGCGTCGAGATCGGGCTCACCGACGGCACGGCCTCGATCAAGGAGCTCACCGTGGGCAACCCACCGGGCTTCGAGTCCGAACACGCCTTCGCCCTGGGCGAGGTGTCCGTCGACATCGACACCGGCTCGCTGGGCGGCGACGCGATCCACATCGAGGAGGTGATCATCGACAGCCCCTCGGTCATCTACGAGATGGGCACCGGCGGATCGAACATCGACGCCATCCAGCAGAACGTCGCCAAGTTCACCGGCCCGGGCGGCGGCGAGTCGGGCGAAAGCACCGACGACGGTGAGGGACAGCCCGTGATCATCGATCGCGTGCTGATCACGAACGTGCGCGTGGCGGTGAGCGCCAACTTCCTCGCCGGCGAGGACCTGGGCACCACCATCCCCGAGATCGAGATCCGCGACATCGGCAAGGACGGCGGCGGCGCCAGCCCGGCCGAAGTCGTGCAACTGATCATCGAAGCCATCACCAACTCGGTCGGCGGCGCAGTGGAACTGCTCGACCTCGACTCGCTGAAGGACCAGGCCGAGGAGGCGCTCTCCGAAGCCGCCGACGAGGTCAAGGGCAAGGCCGACGAAGCGCTGCAGGATGCCAGCAAGAAGATCGGTGACCTGTTCGGCGGCAAGGACGACGGCTAGCGGCGGCCGCGCCCGATGAGTCGCGCGCGCTTCGTCGAGTGCCCGCACTGCAAAGCGCGCGTGCCGCGCGGCGCGTTGGCCTGCCCGGAGTGCGGATCCGATGCGACCACCGGCTGGTCGGACGAGGCCGACGACTGGGCCGGCGACCTACCCACCGGGTACGGCGACGACGACGAGTTCGACTACGAGGACGCCCTGGCCGGCATGGGTCTTGGCGGCCGGCCTTCGCAGGCCCGGCTCCAGGGCGCGCGGCGCAAGACGTGGATCGTCGTCGTGATCGTGATCGCCGTGCTCGCGCTGGTCTTCTGGCGCTAGGCGCACGTCGCCGCGGCGGCTCTCACGCCATCGGCTCAGTGGTAGTTGATGTCGATATTCGACCAGTAGTCCAGGATCTCGTCGTACTGCTGCCAGGTGTACGTGCCTGCAGAATCCGTCGTGCCGTCCAGGTTCCGGTCCCGGATGATGAACACCTCCTCGTCATCCGTGTCGTCGAGAACAACGTCGCTGCACTCCCAATCGCGACGCGGGAGCATCCGGATGATGAACCCGCCTCCGTCGGGCACGGTCGGCTTGACCAGGAACGCCCATGCCGAGTGGAACCGCGCCAACTCAGGCATCGTCGCCTCGTCGAAGAGGACATCCACCGCGCCTGTCTCGGGATCGAGAGCCCAGACACGGTGCGGGGCACCTTCCTCGAAGAGCCACAACCGCTTCGACGTGAAGTGATAGACGATCGCCTTCAAAGGCCGGACACCGGTCGAGCGCAGGATGACCGACCTCTTGATCGACTTGGTGAACGTGGACTGCGGCGCACCCGCGTCATCCGCCGGCAGCTCGGACTCGAGAGCGATGCCTTCCACATCCCACTGCTCGACGATGACCTGGCCCCGCTGCTCGATGTAGCCGGCGAAGTACACCGTCGGGCCGATTCCTGCCTTCTGGGTGAAGGCGGTCGGCTCAAAGCCGAGGTCGTGGTGCTCCCTCGACAACCCGGGCGCGGCACCCCATGCGGAGAAGTGCCAGTCCAGGTCCACGGTCCGCTCGACCGTGTCGAAGTCCACTCTGCAGTTCAGCTCATGGCGCATGGACGGGTCCTCGAGCGGAAACAGCATCCCGGCGAAGCAACCGTGCAACCAGTACCTGGAGTGCAGCGCTTCGGGCAAGGGGCTGCCGGGCCGAGATTCGTGGCACGCCAGGGCCGAGGCCCACAACAGCGCCGCCGCGAGTGCCAGACGGCCATGGCGTGCGTCATGGACCAATCGCACCGAAACCACGGAGGAAACTCCTCGAGTGCGCCTACCGCTGCGGCGGGATCGTTCGCGGGTCGATGCGCATGCCGCGCAGGCTCCGCATCTGCAGGACGATCACCGGCACGAGCACCAGCGTGCCGATCTCTACCGCTCCGGTTACCTCGGCCAGCGCCCGCTGCAACCCAGCCACCAGGCCGAGGCCGAGCATGGTGCAGAAGAACAGGCCGAAGCGCTGGTTCTGCTTGGGGCTGTACGCGCGACTGAACGGGAAGGCGTCTGTGACGACGAGGCGCGCGGCGAACAGCGTGACGGCGATGGCGATGGCCGTTCCGAAGGCCACGTCGGTCAGCGGCAGGTTCTGGCTCATGAGGCGCGAGGCGAGCAGGACCAGCACCATCCACGGCAGCAGGAACGCGAAGGACAGCGCCTTCACCACTCCCGAGACGATCAGGCCGTGCGTCTCGATCGGAGCCGCCGCGAAGATCCACGCGGCGCCGGGCGTGTCGCTGTTGCGCAACTCGACCAGGATCAGGATGCCGTAGAACATCGGGATCAACGATCCCCAGATGTACAGGTGCCCGGACCTCGCGCTCTCGTCCATCGCCATCCAGGCGAACATCAGGAAGGGCACGATGAGCATCGGGTAGACGCGGCTGCGGAACCCCCGCTCGCGCGCGCTGAGCGCCACGAACAGATCGAAGCCCGCGCGTTCGAGCCCTGGCGAGACGAGACGCGCGGCCAGGCGGCGCAACGGGCCCGGTCGGCCCGACACCTCGCCCGCACCCGTCGTGGCGGACGCGAGCCCGGTGACCAGCCGGTGGCCCGAGCGCACCAACAGCAGCGCCATCAGGGCCAGTGGAACGATCACCGCCAGTGCGGCGAGCACCAGCGCGACCTCGTCCCGGCGGCCGGCCGCAACGGCGTACAGGCCGCCGAACCAGTACGGAGGCACCCAGGCCAGACCCATGTGGTCGCCCATCAGCCAGGCGCGCGCGGTCTCGTTGGCGAACAGCCCGAGGCCGACGTAGTAGCTGCCGAACAGCGCGAAGCTGGCGGCGATCTGGCCGCGTAGCAGCATCGCTGCGAGACGCTCGCCGTCGAGCCGCCTGAGCAGCTCGACGAACGTGAACAGGATGGCTGCGAGCACGAACGTCGTGGAGAGCAACGACGCGACGGGCATGATCACGAACCAGGTCAGCCCGCCCCGGCCCCACGCGCCGAACACCCATGGCAGCAGGACGAAACTGCCCACTGGCACGGCCATGTACAGGAGCAGGTGCGCGAGCCGCGCGAGGATGACGGTGCGCCCCGAGACCGGTCGGGGCGCGAGCAGGTCGGCCTCCGCCGGATCCAGCAGCACGGACAGGTAGTCGGACACGAGCAGCGCGCCCAGCGTCAGCATCAGCGCGATCTGGACCATGCCCATCGCACGCATGTCGTCCACCTCGCCGAAGACGATGAACGCCGTGATGAGCGCTCCGGTGACCCCGAACATCAGGCTGGTGAGCAACATGCCCGCACCGCGCGCCTTGTTCGGGCTGCGCAGGCCGCCCGTGCGCATGTCGAGCCGCAGGCGCGTGATCAGGATCAGCTCGCACAGGTCGCGCTGCGCGCCGAGTCGTCCCGCGATCGCGGCGAGCCAACGGGCCGGGCGTTGCATCATGCGCAGGCCGAAATTGTCGACCGGAGGCTTGTCGTCCTCGTCGGTTTCGCCCCGGATGGCGCGACGCTGCCGTCTCACGCGTCGAAGCAGGCTCACGCGTCGGTGCCCTTGATGGCCTCGATCACCGACTTCACGGCTGACACCTCGCCTCCGGTGCCGGTCAACTCGGCGAAGATCGACTCCAGGGACCCGCCGGCGCGCGCCGCGGAGAGTTCCTCGTAGCTGCCGTCCGCCACGATGCGGCCGTCATTCAGGATCACGATGCGGTCGCAGATGCGCTCGACCACGTCCATCATGTGCGACGAGTAGAACACCGCGCAGCCGCGGTCGGCCAACTCGCGGATCAGCGTCTTGATCAGGATCGTCGACGCGACGTCCAGGCCCGACAGCGGCTCGTCCAGGAACAACACCGCCGGGTCGTGCAGCAGCGCGGACGCGATCAACACCTTCTGCCGCTGTCCCTTGGACAGCGCGCCGAGCCGCGAGCGGAAGCGCGCGGTGAGACCGAAGGCGCCCATGATGGCGCGGGCGCGGTGCATGCCCAGGTCGTCGGGCAGACCTTGCAGGCGCGCCACCAGCTGCAGGTGCTCCTCCATCGACAGCGCGTCGTACAGCTGCGCGTTCTCCGGCACGTAGCCGATGCGGCGCTTCACGTCGAGCGCCGAGGTGCGCACGTCCAGCCCGTCCACGCGCCCCTCGCCTTCGAAGCGGTCGAGCAGCCCGGTCAGGATGCGGATCGTCGTGGTCTTGCCCGCGCCGTTCGGCCCGATGTAGCCGACCACCTGACCGGGGTGCACCGTCAGGTCGATCGAGTCCAGCACCACCTTGGTGCCGAAGGCCTTGTGCAGCCCGCGCATCTCGATCGCGGCTGTCCCGTTCGCGCCCTGCTCCATCACCCTTCGTCTCCGCGTTCCACTCTTGCTGCCACCGTAGCTGCTGCGGGCCGTTCCAGACACGTCGGTCACCCAAACGCCATCCAGACGAAACCCCGTCGGGCGCTTTGGTAGCGTGAGCCCGACGCGCGCGATGAGAACCATGCTCAAGTTGCTGCTGTTCGTCGGCCTGATCTACCTGGGCTTCTGCCTCGTGGTCTGGCTGATGCAGGCGAAACTGGTCTGGTTCCCCGGGCCGCCGCCCGCGCGCACGCCGGCCGACGCGGGCCTCGCCTACGAAGAGGTCGCGCTGCGCGCCGATGACGGCGTGCAGATCGCCGCGTGGTGGATTCCGGCCGGCTCGGCGGGCAACTCCCCCATCGGCGCAGTCATCGTCTGCCACGGCAACGCGGGCAGCATCGAGAACCGCATCCCGCTGGCGCTCGCGCTGAGGCGCACCGGCCTGTCGGTGCTGCTGTTCGACTACCGCGGCTACGGCAACAGCGAGGGCTCGCCCAGCGAGGACGGCACCTATCTCGACGGCGAGGCGGCCTGGGAGCACGTGGTGCGCGACCGCGGCATTCCCGCTTCGCGCCTGGTGGTTTTCGGCGAGTCGCTCGGCGGCGGTGTCGCGGTCGAGTTGGCCGGGCGCCGCGAGGTCGCCGCGCTGGTCCTCGAGTCAGCCTTCCCCTCGGTGCCCGAGCTGGGCGCACGCGTCTACAAGATGCTGCCGGTGCGCCTGCTCGCACGCATCCACTACGACAACGCCGCGAAGATCGGCGCGCTGCACCTCCCGCTGCTGGTGATGCACAGCCCGGACGACGAAATCGTCCCGATCGACCTCGGGCGTTCGCTGTTCGAGGCCGCGGGCGAGCCCAAGCAGTTCGTCGAGACCACCGGCGGCCACAACGACGGGGGCTTCCTGCGCAGCGTGGAGGCCCAGGCCGCGCTGGAGGCCTTCGTGAGGAATGCGCTCCGCTCCGGGGACGGCTGAGGGCGAGCGACCGGGGCGCCCGCTGGGCTACAATCCCGCGCCTTCGATCACGCGACCATCCGTCCTGAGACCGTTCATCCGGTGAGGTGAGTTCCACGATGACGAGCCCGTCCGCCGCCACGTCGACGCCGTCCCTCGAGGACGTCCAGGATCTGCTCGCGCGCCCGCTGCTCGAGCTGGTGTTCGATGCGGCCACCGTGCACCGCGCGCACCACGACCCGGCCTACGTGCAGTGCAGCCAGCTTTTGTCCGTGAAGACAGGCGGCTGCCCGGAGGACTGCGGCTACTGCAGCCAGAGCGCGCACGCCGACACCGAAGTCGAGCGCGAGGCGCTGATGGACGTCGGGACCGTGCTCGGAGCGGCGAAGCGCGCGCGCGAAGGCGGCGCGGACCGCTTCTGCATGGGCGCCGCGTGGCGCGAGGTGCGCGACGGCGAGGAGTTCGACCGGGTGTGCGAGATGGTGGAGGGCGTCAAGGCGCTCGGTCTCGAGACCTGCGTCACGCTGGGCATGCTCGAGCCGCACCAGGCCGAGAAGCTGAAGGACGCCGGCCTCGACTACTACAACCACAACCTCGACACCGGCCGCAGCCACTACGACAAGATCATCGGCAGCCACACGCTCGACGACCGGCTCGACACGCTGGACTCGGTGCGCAAGGCCGGCATCCACGTCTGCTCGGGCGGCATCCTCGGCATGGGCGAGGACCGCACGGCGCGCGCGGAGTTGCTGCACCAGCTCGCCTCGCTGGACCCGCACCCCGAGAGCGTGCCGATCAACACGCTGGTCGCGGTGCCGGGCACGCCGCTCGAGACCTCCGAGCCGCTGGACTGGACCGAGGTGGTGGCGACGGTCGCGACCGCGCGGCTGCTGATGCCGACCTCGGTCATCCGCCTGTCCGCTGGCCGGCGCGAGATGAGCGAGGCCGCGCAGGCCATGGCCTTCCTGGCCGGCGCCAACTCGATCTTCTTCGGCGAGCAGTTGCTGACCACGCCGAACCCGGAACCCGACGCCGACGCAGCGCTGCTCGACAAGCTCGGCCTGCACGCGCTGCGCCCGGACTGAACCGGACGGGCACGTGAGCAGCCAGCTCGAAACGGCGCTCGCGGCCGAGATGGCGCGCTGGGAGTCCGCGGGGCTCCGACGCGAACTGCGTGACGCCGACCCGGCCTCGCGCGCGCGCGAATTCGCCAGCAACGACACGCTCGGCCTGTCGGCCCACCCCGACGTGATCGAGGGCGCGCGCGCAGCGCTGGCAGAATACGGCGCGGGCGGACGCGCGGCGCGGCTCTTGGGTGGCGGCTCGCCGCTCGACGAGCAGGTCGAGCGCATGGTCGCCGCGTGGCTGGGCGCCGAATCCGCGCTGCTCTTTCCCACCGGCTACCAGGCGAACCTCGGGCTGGTCTCCACGCTGGCTGCGCCCGGCGACCTGATCGTCTCCGACGCGCTCAATCACGCGTCGCTGATCGACGCGGCGCGGCTTTCGCGTGCACGCATCGCGGTGCACCGGCACCTCGACGTCGAGCACGTGGCCCACCTGCTCGAGCGCGGCAAGAGCGCGCGACGGCGCTTCGTGCTGACGGAGGGCGTGTTCAGCATGGACGGCGATGCGCCCGACCTGGTCGCGCTCGCCGCGCTCTGCGCGGAGCACGATGCGTTCCTGATCGTGGACGAGGCGCACGCGGCGGGCGTCGTGGGTCCGGCCGGCGCGGGCGCGTGGGCGGCGGCCGAGGCGGCCGGCGCCGACCCGGCGCGCCTCTGCGCGCGCGTGGTCACCGGCGGCAAGGCGCTCGGCGCGGCCGGCGGGCTGGTCGTATCCAGCGGCGCGGTGCGCGAACACCTGCTCAACCGCGCGCGGCCCTTCGTCTTCAGTACGGCGGTGTCGCCGGCGATCTCCGGCGCGCTCTTGGTGTCGGCGCGCCTCGCCAGCGAAGACGACAGCCGGCGTGTGCGCGCCGTAGGCCACGCGCGCCGCATCGCGGAGGTGCTCGGCGCTCCCGCTCCGGCGGCGGCCATCGTTCCCCACGTGGTCGGCGAGGAGTGGCGCGCGATGGCGCTGTCCGCGGGGCTGGGCAAGCGTGGCCTGGACGTGCGCGCCGTCCGCCCGCCCACCGTGCCGCCCGGCAGCTCGCGTCTGCGCCTCTCCGCGCACGCGCACAACAGCGACGAGGCGGTGGACGAGTTGATCGCCGCGCTGGCGCCGACGCGCCTCGCCTCCGCCGACGAGCCGGCGGCGCCGCGCACTCCGGCCGCCCCGCGCCCGGCGCGCGTGCTGACGGTCGTCGGCACGGACACCGACATCGGCAAGACGGTCGTGGCCGCGCTGCTCACGGCGGCGGCCGCCGCGCGCGAGGAGTCGAGCGAGCCCGTCGCCTACTGGAAGCCGGTGCAGACCGGCACGGACAGCGACACCGAGGAAGTGCGTCGCCTGGTCGGTCGGGCCGACGTGCGCTTCCTCGAGCCCGCGCACGAGTTCCCGCTGCCGGCCTCGCCGCACGAGGCGGCGGCCGCCGCAGGAGGCGCGATCGACACCGACGCGGTGCGCACGCACTGGCGCGGCCTCGCGAAGGAGCTCTCCGGCGGCACGATGATCGTCGAGCTGGCCGGCGGGCTGATGGTGCCGTGGGAGGACGAGCGCACGCAGGCCGACGTGCTCGCCGCCGAGCGCCCCGACCTCGTGCTCGTCGCGCGCTCGGCGCTCGGCACGCTGAACCACACGCTGCTCACGCTGGAGGCGCTGGCCGCTCGCGCGCTGCACCCCCGCGCGCTGTTCCTGGTCGGCGAACGTCATCGCAGCAATCGCGAGACCCTGGCGCGCCTGGGCGGCGTCGCCCCCGTGTACGAACTCGAAACCCTCGATCCGCTCGACGCGGACGCGCTGACCGCATGGCTGGCGCGCAACGACCTCTCACCGGTGTTCGATCCATGAGCGACACGACGACCCCGACCCTGAGCGACCTCGTCGCGCGCGACGCGCGCCACTGCTGGCACCCTTACACGCAGCACGCGTCGGAGCCCGAACCGATGATCGTCGCGAGCGCCAAGGACGCCGTGCTGACGCTGGACGACGGCCGCGAGCTGATCGACGCGATCTCCTCCTGGTGGACCTCGCTGCACGGCCACGGCCCCGCCGAACTGCTGGAGGCCATGGCGACCCAGGCCGCGACGCTCGACCACGTGCTCTTCGCCGGCACCACGCACGAGCCCGCGGTCCGGCTGGCCGAGGAGTTGGTCGAGATCGCGCCCGAGGGCCTCTCGCGCGTGTTCTTCTCGGACAACGGCTCCACCGCGGTCGAGGTCGCGCTGAAGATGGTGGTCCAGAGCCACGTGCACGCCGGGCAGCCGCAACGCACCGTGTTCGTCGCGCTGCAGGGCGGCTACCACGGCGACACCTTCGGCGCGATGTCGGTCAGCGATCCCGATCCGTTCTTCACCGCGTTCGGGCCGCTGCTGTTCGACGTGAAGCGCGTGCCGCCCGACGGCGCCGCGCTGCGCGAGATGCTGGCCGCGCTCGGCGAGCGCGCCGCGGGCGTGATCGTCGAGCCGCTGGTGCAGGGCGCGGCCGGCATGGTCATGCACGGCCCCGAGTTCCTTCGCGACGCGCGCGCCGCGTGCGACGCCGCCGGCATCCCGCTGATCGCGGACGAGGTCATGACCGGCTTCGGCCGCACCGGCTCGCTGTTCGCGTGCGAGCAGGCCGACATCAGCCCCGACATCATGTGCATGGCGAAGGGCCTCACCGGCGGGTTGATGCCGATGTCCGCAACGCTCGCCACCGAGCGGCTGTTCGAGGCGTTCCTGGCGCCCGACCGCGGGCGCGCCTTCTTCCACGGGCACTCGTTCACCGCGCACCCGATCGGCTGCGCCGTGGCGCTCGCTTCGCTGGAGAAGACCCTGCGCGAAGACGTGCCCGACGCGCTGGACAAGATCGGCAGGAAGATCGCGAACAGCCTGCGCGCGCGGCTGCGCGTCACCGACCCGGACCACGCGCTCACCAGCGAGGTGCGTCGCACCGGCGGCATCGTCGCGGTGGATCTCGTGCTGCCGGAGGGCAGCCCCGGCGGCTACCTGGCCGACCTCGCGCCGAAGCTGCGCGCCGAGGCCGTCGCGCGCGGCGTCCTGCTGCGCCCGCTCGGCAACGTGCTCTACGCCATCCCGCCTGCTTGCACGACGGAGGAGCAGTGCGAGCGCATCGCTGCCGTCATGGCGGAGCTGGCGCTGCTGGACCGCTGACCCGACAAGCCTGTGTTAGCTTGGCGCGACCACGGGGACCCCAGGACATGACGACGATGCGCTCGACTCGTTTCACCGCCGCCGCCCAGTCCGGGGCACTGCTAGGCGCGCTCTGCGTCGCCCTTCTGTCCTGCAGCGCCGACCCGGCCGCCGACGCCACGCAACTGAGCACCGACACCTTCGCGAGCTGGCAGACCTACGTGGAGCCCGACACGGACGAGCTGGCCTTCCAGCGCATCCCGTGGCTGGCGACCTACGTGGACGGCGTGATCCGCGCGGACACCGAGAAGAAGCCGCTGCTGCTCTGGATCATGAACGGGCACCCCTTGGGGTGCACATGAGCCAACGGTGTGGCGGGCCGTGTGTCCGTCTGGACCGATGACCGGCTGGCGGAGGTTTCGCAACACTTCGTCCCCGCCGCCGACGAGACATGGCGCCTGCAGCGCGGCACCGACCCCGAGTGCCTGCACTTCCAGGGCATGGCCAACCAGGGCCACTACGGCAAGGGCGGCGGGACGCGCCAGGGCATCTACGCCATGGCGCCGAGCGGCAAGCTGCTCGGCTCGGTGAACTCGCTCGACGCCGACCGCGTGCTGACCATGCTCCAGGAGTCGCTGGACGTGTGGGAGGCGATGCCGGACGCCGAGCGCTGGCTTTCGCCCGACGACGACCTGATGCCCGAGCACCGCTGGGAGAACTCCTTCCCCGAACGCGGGCTGGTGCTGAAGAGCGCATGCCGCGACGTGCCGGCCGACGGCACGCCGAGCGGCGAGCGCGGCACGCGTTGGAACCGCGATCACGCCTGGTTCAACGCCGAAGAAGCGCGCGGCTGGTTGCCCGACACGCTGACTGTCGGCGCCACGCGCGAAGTCTCCCAGACCGTGATGGACCGCCTGACCGGCTATCACCTCGTCGACAACGTGATCGGCCAGACCATCCCCTACGCGCCCTCCGAGACGGAGGCCTCGCGCATCACGAGCGAGGTCGTCGAGGTCGCGGGCCCGCGCGTCACGCTGGAACTCCGCGGCGAGACGCGCGCCGAGTCCGACGGGAGCTGGCAGCTGGGCCAGAACGACTGGACGCCGACCGACGTCTACCCGCGTGCGATGACCACCGAGGTGCTCGGCAAGGCAACCTGGGACGACGACCTGAAGCGCTTCACCGCGTTCGAGCTGGTCGCGCTGGGCGAGCGCACCGGGCGCACGCGCTTCAACGGACGCGGCGACGACATCGGCCCCGCGCCGATCGGCTTCTCGTTCCGCCTGGCGCCGCCCGGACCCGCCGAGCGCGTGCCGCCGGCGTTCATCGACATCTACCCCGCCGGCTGGGTGGTGCGCCCGACCGGATCCTGACCCGCGCCGCCGGCGCCTGTCGGGCCGGCCACGTCGCGCAGGATCGTGTCCATCTCGGCCGCCTTGGCCTCCCAGGAGTAGTGCGCGGTCACCGTCTCGCGGCCGGCCTTGCCCATGCGCGCGCACAGCTCGGGGTCGCGCAGCAGCTTCAACACGGCGTCCGCGAAGTCGCGCTTGCCGTCCGCGACCAGGATGTTCTCGCCGTCACGGATGCGCAGCCCGCCGCAACTGATGCTCGTCGCGACGACCGGCTTCTCCATCGCCCAGGCCTGCAGGATCTTGTTCTTGATGCCCGCGCCCGACAGCAGCGGGCAGACGAACACGGCCGCGGCGTCCAGCCAGGGACGCACGTCGTCCACCATGCCGGTGACCTCGACGCTCGGGGCGGCCAGCTCGGAAACCTCGGGCGTGGGGTCCTTGCCGACGATGCTGAACACCGTCTCCGGGACCTCGCTCAGGATCAGCGGCAGCACCTGCCGACAGAAGTAGATGCTGCCCTCCGCGTTGGGCAGGAAATTCATGGCGCCCAGGTAGACCAGCGAGGCGTCCTTGCGCGGCGTGCCCAGGGGGACGAAGTACTCGTGATCGACGCCGTTGTTGACGATGGGCACGTTCGACCCGGGCAGAAGGTCGAGCACCGAGGCGCGGTCGTCCTCGGCGACGACGCTGACCGCCGCGGCGTGCGGGAAGTAGTCGCGCTCGAACCGGCGCACCGAGATCAGCTCGCGCGTGCGCATCGCGATCTGGCGTGGGGTGCGCGCGCGGGCGAGTTGCTTGCGCGCGTCCAGCACGCCGCTGTCTGCGATGTCGGCCAGGATGGGTACGCGGTGCAAGCGGCGCGTGTAGACGAGCATCTTGGCGCCGCTGGCCCAGACCAGGTCGTAGCCCTCGTTCCAGATCGCCTCGTGGATGGTCGCGAAGACGAAGGGGTCGAAGTCGTGGACCTCGTCGGCCGAGAGGCTGTGCGCGATGCGGCCGACCAGCATGCGGTCGCGCGGCGGATCGCGGCGCCGGAGCATGCGGACGCTGGCGAAGACGTCCGCGAACTCGTCCGGCACGGGCTCGTTGCCGAGCGCGATCAGATGGATCTCGTGGCGCCCTTGCAGGTGCCTCGCATAATGGTAATTGTGCAGGTTGTACCCGTCGTGGATCGGGTAACTGACCTGGTGCGCCAGCATCAGGATCTTCATCTGAGCCGCCAAACCTAGCACCATGAGTCGACCCGATCACCTGCTGGCGTACTTCGGCCACCACAAGTGCGCGTCCACCTGGATCCACAGCATCCTGGACGTGGTCTGCACGGATGCCGGCTGGAAGCTGGCCTACCTCTACGACGAGTCCTCCTTCGGGGAGGACATGGGCGCCTACGTCGCGAGCGAGAGCGTCGACTTCGTGTCCTACGTCAACGCCGACATGGCCTACGTGGGCACGCTGCCGCGCTATCGGGGCTTCCACGTGGTGCGCGACCCCCGCGACCTGGTCGTCTCGGCCTACTTCAGCCACAAGCACAGCCATCCCACCCGCGATTGGCCCGAGCTGATCGAGCACCGCGAGACGCTCAACCGCGTCAGCCAGGACGAGGGGCTGCTGCTGGAGATGGAGTTCAACCGCGAGTACCTCGCCGAGATGGCCGCCTGGGACTACGAGCAGGAGCACGTGCTCGAACTGCGCCAGGAGGAGATCTCCCCCGACCCGTACAACGCCTTCCTGCGCATCTTCGCCTTCCTCGGCGTGCTCGACGAGGAGCACTTCGGCAAGTCGCGGCAACTGCCCTTCCTGATGAAGGCCTCCACCAACGTGCTGCACCGTCACGGCAAGCTGCCCTTCCGGCGGTCGATGGCGGCCTACCCCGGCGAGCGGCTCTTGGGCGTCGTCTACGACAACCGCTTCGAGAAGTACGCCGGCGGTCGCAAGTCGGGCGAGGAAGACGTGAAGAGCCACTACCGCAAGGGCCAGGCGGGCGATTGGATGAACCACTTCAAGCCGCAGCACGTCGAGCGCTTCAAGGAGCACTACAACGACCTGCTGCTGAAGCTGCGCTACGAGACCGACGCCGACTGGTCGATGACCGACGCGCCGGCCGCCGGCTGAGCGGTCACCCGGGGGCGAGCCGGATCAGCCCTCGGCGGACCCGGACGAGAGGCGCGCCCGGACCCAGGACGTCATCGTCGCGCGCTCCTCGCGGCGCAGCACGCCCAGCCAGAGCAGGCCCAGCACGCCGGTCAGCACCAGCGCCTTGATCGCGGTCATCGCCGTGAAGGTGGTCTCGGCCGCGCTGCTGTAGCGGTCGTCGGCCCACAGCACCGCGGCCATGCCGGCCAGCACCGTCAGCACGATGACGACGATGCGCCCGATCTCGAACGGGATCTCGAGCACGCGCGAGCTGACGAACAGGCCCATGATCGCGAGGCAGACGAAGGTGACCAGCGTCGCGCAGGCCGCGCCCTCGAAGCCGTAGCGCGGGATCAGCACCACGTTGAGCGTGACGTTGATGGCCAGCGCGATGGCGTTGATCCAGGTCATCGGCAGCGTGCGCTTGGCCACGAAGAGCGGCACCTGCGACAGGCCGTTGAGCCCGAAGAAGACGTACGCGGCCGTGATCCAGGGCACGACGCGGAAGGCCTCGTGGTAGCCCTCCTGTCCGGACAACAGGAACACCAGCTCGCGACCGAAGGCGATCACCCCGAGGCTCACGACCGCGATCAGCAGCAGCGCGTAGGTGCTCACGCGCACGAGCTGCGCGTTCTGCTGCTGCTTGTCCGTGACGCCGAAGATCAGCGGCTGCCAGATCTGCATGAACGAGCCCATGACCACGGTCTGCACCAGGAAGCCGATCATGTAGCCCATGCCGTAGATGCCGGTCCACGTCATGGCGAGTTCGGCGGGCGAGAGCTGCCGCAGCAGGAAGCGGTCGAGCTGGTGCAGGCCCATCTGGAAGATGCCCACGAAGATCAACGGCGTGGTGTAGACGAGCAGCGGCTTCAGGATGCGCCAGACGACGCGCGCGCGCGTGCGCCACAGCACCCAGCCGGTGAGCGACACCGTGGCCAGCACCTCGCCGATCAACACGGCGAGCAGGAAGCCCATCACGCCCATGCCGACGAACACGATGAAGTAGATCTTGAGCAGCAGCTCGAACAGCGTCTTGCTCACGCGCAGCGTCGTGATGAGCGTCGAGCGCTCGCGGATCTGCAGGTAGCGGAAGCCGGCCTCGGTGCTGAGCGCGAGCGGGATGAGCCCCAGCGCGACGGTCAGGACCAGCGGCAGGTTCTCGCCGGCGAGGTCGGGGTCGCCCACCTCGAACAGAAGCTCCGTCAGCGGCTGGCGGAAGACCAGCGCCAGGCCGACCACGCCCCACGACACGATCATCAGGAAGATCGTGGTCGAGCTGACCACCGCCTCGCGGTCGCGCTCGTCCTTGTGGTCGAAGTAGAAGCGCATCATCCCGGCCAGCAGGTTGATGCCCGCCACCTGCGTCGTGGCGACGATCAGCAGGTCGGTCAGTTGCAGCACGCCCCACTGCGCGGGCTTGAGAGCGTCGGGCGCCGTGAAGACCGGCACCAGCAGCAGGGCCAGGAAACGCTGCGCCATGGGCGCGATGGAGTAGATGGACGAGTGCCGCGCGATCTTGGAGAGCTGCAGCTTCGGTCCGCTGGCCGATTCCATGGGCTGCGCGTGACCCCTGTCGGGTGGCGGGACGATTCCCGGGCCGATGGTAGCCGCGCGGCTTGCCGGAACCAGCACCGGAACCGCCTGCTACGGCGCGTCCCCGGCGGGTGTGAGCAAGGCGATGCGCGCGCTTGCTAGTGTGGCGCCCATGGAAGAGCCCGTCTTCGTCCCCTACGAGTCGCGCCACGTCCCGGACCAGCCGTCCGAGGACGCCGCGCGCGCCTTCTACGAGACCATGAGCACGCGCCGCACGGTGCGCATGTTCTCCGACCGCCCCGTCTCGCGCGAGACGATCGAGTGGATCGTGCGCACGGCCGGCTCGGCGCCGAGCGGCGCGAACAAACAACCGTGGCGGTTCGTGTGCGTGCAGGACCCGAAGTTGAAGCGCAAGATCCGCCGCGCCGCCGAGAAGGAAGAGCAGGAGTTCTACGACAGCCGCGCGGGACAGCGCTGGCTGGAGGACCTCGCGCCACTGGGCACGGACGAGCACAAGGAGTTCCTCGAGGTCGCGCCCTGGTTGATCGTCGTGTTCCGGTTGCTGAAGGGCGACGACGACTCGGCCATGTACTACCCGACCGAGTCGGTCGGCATCGCGACGGGACTGCTGCTCGCGGCGGCGCACCACGCCGGCCTCGCGACGGTCACGCACACGCCCAGCCCGATGCAGTTCCTCGCCGAGGTGCTCGGCCGGCCGGCCCACGAGCGCGCCTTCGTGCTCATCCCGGTGGGCTACCCGGCGGACGATTGCCGCGTGCCGGCCGCCGGCAGCGTGCGGAAGCCGCTCGACGAGATCATGGTCGTGGATCGCGGCGAACCGCCGTCAAAGGACCGCTGAGCGGCCGATTCCGCCAAGAAGCTCTCCGGCGAGGGCCGCTCCGCGGCCGATCGGATCGGCGGACAAGGAACGAATCGACAGTCCGCACCGCTGCGCACGTGCCCTAGAATGCCGGGCCGACGCGCCCTCGGCGGGCTCCCCCGAATCTTCCCGCCCCGGACGCTCTCCCGGTCCTCTCCGTCCCCGATTCCGATCCGGAGTAGATGATGCGTATCCGTACCCGGTCTGTCTTGTGTGTGCTCTCCCTCGTCCTGGCCCTGACCGTCGGCGTGTCCGCGCAATCGGCCTTCCAGCGCGGCGCCCTCCCGGCGCTCGACCAGGACATCTCCGCCGAGATGCTGCTCTCCGCGTGGTCCGTGCAGGAGTTCGACCTGCCGGGCGAGCCCGGCGAGCCCTTCACGCTCAGCGTGGATCTCGGCGGCAAGATGCACGGTCTCGTGCTCGTGCCGCACTCGGTGCGCTCCGACATCTACCAGGTGCTCGTGCAGCAGGCCGACGGCTCGTACGTCGAGCACGCGCCCTCGATGCCCTCGACCTACCGCGGCATCGTCTCGGGTGTCGCCGACAGCGTGGTCGCGGCCTCGCTCGTGAACGGACAGCTCACGGCAACCATCCGCCTCGCGGACGACCAGCCGACCTGGGGCATCCAGCCGGCCGACAAGGTCGCCGCGCTCGCGCCCACCAACCTGCACGTCGTCTACAGCGGCCTCGACATCCTGTCCACCGACGCGGTGTGCGGCGTGGATGAGATCGGCGTCCGCCCCGGCACGCCCTTCGCCCCAGCCGGTGACGGCGGCGGCGGCAACGTGGTCTGCGAAATCGCCTGCGACGCCGACGTGGAGTTCTACAACCTCAACGGCAGCTCGGTCTCGAACACAGAGAACGACATCAACGCGATCATCAACGCGACCGAGGCGATCTACGAAGCGGACGTCGGCATCGAGTACGACATCACGACGATCATCGTGCGCACCTCCGAGCCCGACCCGTACTCGACGTCCAGCCCCAGTTCGCTGCTCTCGACGTTCCGCAACTACTGGAACGCGAACCACGGCAGCGTGCAGCGCGACATCGCGCACCTGTTCACGGGCAAGAACCTGAGCGGCTCGGTGATCGGCATCGCCAGCCTCTCGGTGATCTGCAACAAGAGCTCCGGCTACGGGTTGTCCCAGTCGCGCTACACCAGCAACTTCACCAACCGCACGGCGCTGACGGCCCACGAGTTGGGCCACAACTGGAGCGCGGGCCACTGCGACGGCGCGAGCGACTGCAAGATCATGTGCTCGGGCCTGGGCGGCTGCACCGGCGGCGTGACCTCGTTCGGCTCGGGGTCGATGAACGCGATCAACAACAAGAAGAACCAGGTCAACTGCCTCGACGACGCCATCCCGCCGCCCCCGCCCGTGATCACCTCCGTCACGCCCTCCACCGTGGAGGCCTTCAACGGCGGCACGATCTCGGTCACCGGCAGCGGTTTCGCCAAGGCCAACGGACTGTGGTCCGGCGGCATCCAACTCCACAAGGTCAGCGGCTACGACATCATCAACGACAGCCTGATCCAGTACGCGGCACCGGCGCCTCTGGCCCTCGGGCAGGCGATCGTGACCGTGTCGAACAAGGGCGGGATCAGCAACCCCGACTCGTTCACCTACGTGGAGACGAGCCCGCCGCGGATGACGGGCGAGGCCTTCTGGTTCACGACCAACCCCGGCACGCTGGACTGGCAGTTCGGCGGCGGCGCCAACGACGTCTACTTCATGCTGCTGAGCGTCAGCAACACGACGTTCCCCTACCAGGGACAGCAGGTGCTGCTGACCAACTTCATCCTCGCGAACGCCGTGCTGGATCCGCTCGGCCTGGGATCGGCGAGCCTGCCGGTGCCCGCGGCCGCGTCGGGCCTGACCATCTACAGCCAGGTGGTGACGGTCGACGCCGGGACGGTGGAGACCTCCCCGGTCATCGGCACCTGGGTGATCCTCTAGGGCAGGAGCTTCGCGAAGCTCAGTTCGTGCCCATCGAGGTCGCGCAAGTGGAAGTAGCGCTCGCCCCATGCGGCATCGCGCGGCTGGTCCTCGGGTGAAAGCCCGAGGGCCAGCGCACGCGCGTGGAACGCGTCGACGTCGTCCACGTGCAGGATCACGCGCCCCCAGCCCGACCACGACGCACCCTGCGGCGCGCGCATCACGTTCAGGAAGCCGCTGCCTGCCCGGAAGCTGCTAAGCGTGGCGTCTTCGCCGCCGTGCAGCAGCTCGAAGCCCAACTCACGGTAGAAGCCGACCGCCCGCGCCATGTCGCGCGTGAACAGCGTGACGGCGCTGAGGCCTTCGACGTGCACACGGCGCAGCCTACCTCAGCGACGCCCCTCATTCGCGCCGCACCGAGACCACCAGCTCCAGGCCCATCGATCCGGCCAGGCCCATGCTCGCGCCGCCCCAGCGGTGCTCCTCGCCGTCGGCGGTGACGTGCCGGCGCACCTCCAGCCGATCGAACCCGAGCCGGTCGATGGATCCCGCGGTCTGCGCGCCCAGGTCCACGCGCTCGCGCGTCGCCAGCCGGTGCACCGTGATCGCGAGGTCCACCGACTCGTCGCCGATCCCGCGCGCCGTCACGGACAGGCCGTCGAAGTAGCCGGTCGTCCTCGGGTCGGGAGAGGCGGCCGAGTTGGCCACATCCACCTCGTAGTCGGTCAGCGCCAGCCCGCCCACGCCGCAGAGCGTCATCGCCGAACCCGACGACTCCAGCGGGAGCGAGACGCGCCCGATCACCTGCGGCGTGCCTCCCGTGCGCGGCTGGGCCTCGATGCGGACGTCCACGATCAGCGCGCGCCCCCGCGGCGCGGTCAGCGCGACGTGGCGCTCCGCCCGGTCGAGGCCCGCCTGCATCCCCGCGAGCAGGTTCCAGCCGCCGTGCATCGAGCGGTATGAGGGCCCCGGACCGTCGTAGATGGCGTTGTCCAGGACGTCTTCGACGCGACCGACGTCCCACTCGGTGGAAGGGAAGCCGACGGGGTCGATGGACTCGGTGTCGCCGTCGTAGCGGGTCGGCCAGTACTGGCGCGCGTCGAGCCGGGGCACGTCCGTGGCGTTCCAGAGCAGTGCGGACAGGTCGCGCATGACCAGCAGGCCGTGGTCCTCCGGCAGCTCTTCGCCGTCGTACTCCTGGCCCAGGTCGAAGCGCACCGGCTCGGGCGCAGGGGCCACCGACTCGAGGCGATAGCGCAGCACCACGCCCAGCGGCCCGTCGGCAGTCTCCACCGTGGACGCCACGGTGACGGCGTCGCCGATGCCGACGAGGCGCGAGCCGACGCTGGTACCGACGGCGATGCGCGGTTGGTCGATCACGCCCGTGCCGGGCTGGGAGACGACCTTCGAATCGACCGACACGCTGGCCCTCGCGTTGGTCTCGCGGGTCTCCCACTCGACCACTTCGCTGGCCCGGTGCAGGAAGCGCAGCCGGAAGGCCCCGCCGATCGCGCTCTCTTCGAGTCGCAGCATCGAGACGGACCCGGTGGGCCAGTCATCGAACTCGGGGTCGGACGCGAAGGCGCCCTGCGCGATCTCGGAGTCCCAGTCGCGCAACACGCGATGGCTGGACTCGAGGCGAAGCACGCTCGTCTGGCCCAGCAGCATCTCGTGCTTGCGGCTGTCCCGGAACGCGACCGTCGCGGACTCGAGCAGGTGGTCGGGATCGGCGATCTCCGCCGCGGTCGGCATGCGTCGCAGGTGAAACTCGTCGACCTGCAGCACGACCCGGCGGTGGGTCGCCGCGCGGACCATGTCGAACGCCGCACGCACGGAGTCGTGCACGCTCTCGGGCGCGGTGATGACCAGCGTGTGCTGGTCGCGCGCCTCGATCTCGCGATTCGCCTGGCTGAACTCGTCGGGCGCGAGGATCCCGGTGATCAGTTCGTAGAACGCGTCGGGCAGGTCGTACTCCTCCTCGAACCAGTCAACGTCGTCGTCGTCGTTCCAGTCGTGGTGCAGCTTGAAGGGCAGCACCTGGAGCCACTGCTGCTCGCCTTCGACGCCGGGCACCAGCCCGCGCAGGTCGTACCGGATCGTGACCAGGTCGGTCTCGGACGCAGCCATCTCATCGGCGCGCGCGTCGTGGACGGCGCCGCTCGCAACGAGCAGCAGCACCAGCAGGGTCAGGACGTTCTTCATCGGGTCTCCTTTCGAGACAGGTCGTTCGGGGAGTCGTCGTCCGGGGAGGACGACGAGCGCGGACGGTCCGCGCGGGAGGACGGGCGTTTCAGGGAGCGGTCGAGCGAACGCAGCAACCGCGTGGGCGGGCGCTCGGCGGCGGCGGGCCACGGGCCGGCCTCGGCGCTGACGTCGGCGAGCACGCGCGGGTCGTGTCCTGCGCGTTCCCAGGCCGCGAGGCTGGCTTCCTGGGTCAGCAGGGTCGCGGCGGCCCAGGCCAGGGGCATCGAGCCATTGCCGCCGCCCACCCGGTCCTTCGCCTCGATCCAGGCAAGCAGCGCGCGGCCGTCGCGTTCGGTGCCGAGCCGCGCGATGGAGCTGATCAGGAAGGCCTGCAACTTGTCGGTGCCGTGCAGGCGCGGACGCTCCTGCAGGCAGGTGACGAGCACCTCCCCGGCGATGTCCGCGGGCAACTCGTCCGCGAGGCGCACCAGGGCGTGCACGGCGTCGTCCCCGACACCCGCGCCCAGCGCGGTGCGCGCCGCCATGTCCCGGTTCAGGATCGAGCCGAGCGCGGCGCGCAGCGGCGCCGCCGCGGGACGGTCTCCCTGGGCATCCCAGGCCTGGAACAGCGGCTCGACGCAGCGCGCGCCGCCCAATTCGGCCACGAGCGCGATCAGCGAATCGTCGGTCGAGCCCGCCTGCAGGGCAGCCGCCAGCGGCTCGGCCACTGCGTGCAGTCGCGCGGCGAGCGTCCAGTCCACCAGCACGCTCGGACGCCGAGACCGCTCGGCGGAACGCACCATCACGTTCGTGACACCCGGCAACTCACGGTCGGCCAAGGCCAGGAACTCGCCGCGCGCCCGCGCCTCGTGCGCCGGCTCCTCGCCCAGTTGCAACAGCGCGTCGACGGCCGCGTCCACGTCCACTCGTGCGAGCAACTCGTAGGCGCGCACGACGGCAGGGTCCTGAGCCGGGCGCGTCGCGGCGCGCGCCACCGTGTCCTGCAACAGTTCGGCCAGCTGCGCCCCGCCGCCGTCGCGCGCCAGCACGTCCGCAGCGAGCTGGCCGGGCGCGGTGAGCGGCTGGTCGTGTCGCCGGCCGATCACGTGCGCCAGCGCTCGCGCGAGGCGCGGTGCGTCGTCCAGCGGCACCGGGTGACGGGCCAGCAGGTCGAGCACCGGCTGCATCAGGTCGGGGCGCTCCAGCGCGGTCGCAAGCGTGCCGCTCGAGTCCGGGTCGAGCACCGCGTAGCGCAGCGCGGCCGCGCGCAACGCGTCGTCGCCGCCGAGCGCATGGCCGCGCACGAGGTGCGCGATGGACCAGCCGCCCCCCTCCCACGCCACGAACTCGGCGCGTGTCGCGTCGAGGAAGGCGGCATCGTCGTCGAGCGCCTCGGCGGACACGCGCAACAGCGTGTCGGCGACGGCGGCTCGTGCCTCGGCGAGCCGCTGCAGGTCGAGGTCCTCGGCCTCGGTGGTCAGGCGCACGTCGACAACGGCGAGGTCCTGCGCAGCCGGCTGCGTGTCCGGGACGGACGGCGTGCCGTCCTCCGTCGCCACGACGTCGTGACCGGCCGGGACCTCGGGTTCGTCCTGGACGAAGGCCTGCCAGAGCGTGAGGACCACCAGGAGCAGGGCCGCCGCGGCCGCCGCGCGCGGGAGATGCCGCAGCCACCAGGGCCGTCCGGCGCGCTCGGTCTCGGACAGCGGCGCCCCGTCCACGTCCTGAGCGTCCACCTCGGCCCAAAGCCGGTCGAAGGTCGCGCGGGTCGCGCCGTGCGGCAGCGCGCCGGGCGCGGTCTGCACGATCCACTCGTCGAGGCGCCGCTCGGCACGGGCTGAGCGCGCGCAGTCCTCGCACTCCGCGAAGTGCTCTTCCAGCTCGAGGCGCGTCTCGGCGTCCAGCTCGCCGAGCGCGTAGCGCTGCAGTGTCTTCGTGGCGGGGTGCGTCATCGCCCGAATACCTCCGGGCCGAGCAGTTCGCGCAACACGGCCCGCGCGCGCACCACGTAGACGCGCGCGCTGGCCGGCGTGAGCTTGAGCACCTCGCCGATCTCGCGGTAGTCCATCTCGTCCGTCACGCGCAGGTGCAGCGCGGCGCGCTGCTTGGCGGGCAGCGTGTCCATCGCGGCGTGCACGCGCGCCAGCAGCTCACGCTGCTCGAGGCGCGCGCCCGGAGCGGATGACGCTGGCTGCGGCACGGCCGACTCGTGACGGCGGCGTGCCTCGGCGCGACGGCGCGTGTCGGTGCACTGGTTGAAGACGATGCGCAGGAACCACCCGCGGAAGCTGCCCTTCCGGCCGTGGTAGCCCGAGAGCCCGCGCCAGGCTTTCAGCAGCGCGTCCTGCACGGCGTCCTCCGCATCGTCGAGGTTGCCCAGGAGCCGCGCGGCGAACGAGCGCGCCGTGGCGAGATGCGGGGCGGCCAGGGCCTCGAAGGACAGTCGATCTCCTGCCAGACATCGCTCCAGCAGGGTTCGCTCGTCGATTTCGATCGGTGGCGCATCCCGGATCTCGGGTTCCAAGACGGACTCCAGGGTTCAGGGAGTGAGGACGCGCCCCGGGCCGGAGTGTTAATTTCCCGGCCTCGGGCGACAAGCGCACGCGGGGCGCCGAGCCCGCGCGCGGGCCTCTATCCGGGCCGTGCGGGCCTGTATCGGGCTACGCGTCGCTCGTCAGGGCGTGTCGGTCGCCTGATGGTCCGACTCGTACTCCTTGAGCGTCCGCTCCAGCGCCGCGCGATCCTCGCTGGAGAAGGCCTCCTTCACGGCCTGCTGCTGGTAGCTCACCGCGCTCTTGTGATCGCCACTCGCGTAGTGCGCGCGAGCCAGCGTGTCGAGCACCGACGAGTCACGTCCGCGCGAGAGCTCGTTGGCCCAGCGCGCCGTGCGCAACGCGAGCTCCACGTCGCGCGTGTCGTCCTCCACGTCGCCCTTCGGATCCACGATGAACCAGGCCAGCTCGTTGAGCATGGCCTCGCAGGTCACGAGCTCGGTGTCCAGGATCTCCCGCCCGTAGGTCGCGGCCTTCTCGTGCTTTCCGCCGAGCACCAGCGCCTCGTACTTCCGGCCGGCCCAGGTGCCGTACATGCGCCGGTCGAGCTCGATCAACTCGTCGATCTGGTCGGGCGCCTTGTGCCACCACTTGTACTTCCACGACTTGTTGATCGTGTCGGCCAGCTCGTCGGCAGATTCGTGCAGCGCCTTGCGCGCGGACACGAGCTCGGACAGGGCCGCTTCGTCGCGCGCGAGGATCGCTTCCAACGCGACATCGACACCGTCGAACGGATGGCCCGACCACGCGATCAGGCCCTTGTTGTCGATGATCACCACGCGCGGCACGCTCGGGAGGCCGACCAGCTTGTCCCAGGTCTTGGCGGTCTTGCCGTGCGGATCGCGCGCGATCGGGAAGTCCATGAACTCTTCGCGCTTCTCGAGGAAGGTCTCGGCCGGCATCAGCGCGGAGCGCGCCCAGATGTTGATCCCGATCAGTTCGACGCGCTTCTTCTTGTGCTGGTCGCGCACCTGCTCGAGCAGCGGCACCGTGCGACCGCAGTTGCGCGCCGTCGTCGCCCAGAAGTAGAGCATGTAGGTCGTGCCGCGCTTGAACTGCTTGAGCGGACGACCGCGCATCCACTCCACGTCCACGAGCTTGGGCGGCTTGCTGCCCACGCCCTTCTGCTCCTGCGCGGCAGTCGCCGGCGCGAGCAGGCACAGCGCGACGACACTCGTCGCGAGGATCCGAAACACCATGAACAGCCCCTCTCCGGGCCTGCATGGGCGGCGGGGCCGCGGGGCTACCCGACGCCCAGACCCAGCACGCATTCTAACCGTGCGGCGCACGCCAGGCGTGGCGGACAGCAAAAAGCCACCTCTCGCCAGAACGACCGATCCGGGGCGCCAAGCGGTGGCCACGGTGCGGTTCGGGCCTGGAGACGCACGGTCCGCGCACGCATCATGCCCGTCCGGCATCCCCCGAACCGCCGCCGTGTCACGCGGAGAGACGTATGAACTGGACCCGACAGGTGAGGACCTGGCACAAGTGGATCTCGGTCGTGGTCGGTCTGCAGTTGCTGACGTGGACGACCAGCGGGCTGATCTTCACGCTCGATCCGATCGACGACGTGAGGGGCGAGACCTACGTCGCGGCCGAGGACGCTCCGGCGTTGCCGGACATGACGTCGTTGATCCCGCTCTCCGCGGCGCGCGCAAACGCCGGAGCGGAGACGGCGACCGGCGCGCACCTGGCCTGGATGCGCGGTCGATGGGTCTGGGTGCTCGACGTGCCCGACAAGTCGTCGATCCTCGTCGACGCGCGACACGACGTCGTACTCGAATCCATGCCCGCCGAGGAGGCCGCGGGGATCGCGCGCACTCGGTTCACCCTCTCCGACGAAGTCGCCTCGGTGGCCGCCGTGGAACACCTCGGCGGCGAGTACAAGGAGCGCCCGATGCCCGCATGGCGTGTCACCTTCGCGGATGACGACGAGACGAACATCTACGTGGACGCGACCACCGGCGAGATCACCGCCGTGCGCAGCGACACGTGGCGTCGCTTCGACTTCTTCTGGATGCTGCACATCATGGACTACGACAACCGGAAGGACTTCCACACGCCGCTGCTCACGGGCGCGGCCGTGCTGGGCGTGAGCACCGCGCTCACGGGCCTGCTGCTGGCCGTGCTCGTGCTGTGGCCGCGGCGCCGGAGCGCCTGACCGGAAACTCCCTGCCGGCTAGCCTTTCGCCTGGTTGGCCACGGCCTCGGCCGCCTTGCGCGCCGCCTCGGGATCGCCGAGGTAGCGGCTGCTGATCGGCGTCAGGTCGTCGTTCAGCTCGTACACCAGCGGGATGCCGGTGGGGATGTTGAGCCCCACGATGTCCTCGTCGCTGATGCCGTCGAGGTGCTTCACCAACGCGCGCAGGCTGTTGCCGTGCGCTGCGATGAGCACGCGCTCGCCGGCCTTCACCGCCGGCGCGATGACCTGCTCCCAGTGCGGCAGAAATCGATCGACGGTGTCCTTGAGGCACTCGCTGCGCGGCAGCTCGTCGGGTGAGAGCTTCGCGTAGCGCGGATCGTTGCCGTGCCAGAACTCGTGCGTCTCGTCCAGCGGCGGCGGCGGCGTGTCGTAGCTGCGCCGCCAGATCAGCACCTGGTCGGCGCCGTGCTTCTCGGCCGTCTCCGCCTTGTTGAGACCCTGCAACCCGCCGTAGTGGCGCTCGTTCAGGCGCCAGTGGCGGTGCACCGGGATCCACTCGAGCCCCATGCCCTCGAGCGTGATCCAGAGCGTCTTGATCGCGCGACGCAGCACCGACGTGTAGGCGACGTCGAAGGTGAAGCCCTCCTCCTTCAGCAACCGTCCGGCCTCGGTCGCTTCGCCGAGACCCTTCTCGCTGAGAGGCACGTCCACCCAGCCGGTGAAACGGTTCTCCTGGTTCCACGTGCTCTGGCCGTGGCGTAGCAGGACGAGGGTCTTCATGGTGCCGTGTGCTCCTCAAGTGGGCGGTGCGGGTGCGGGAAGGCCGTCCATCAAACTCCTCCCGACGCGAGCGGGCAAGCCCCTGCGGCCCCTTCCTGGCCGCTCCCCTGGCACCTCCCGGGCCGGGCGGCGGCGCTCGCGCATGGCCTCAACCCGGCGGCGCGAATCGGCCGAAGAAGACAGCGAGGAACCGCCGCCGGCGGGCCCTCCGGGCGCCCCGCGCCCGCTGGCAGCAACCCGTCCAGGGAGCTCAGGAGAGCATGAAGACGATCGCAGTCCTCGCCACCGCCATTGGTATCGCCGTCGTGCTCGGCGTCGCCGGCATCGTCGTGACCACCGAAGACGCGCACGTGATCTTCGGGTCCGACAACAAGCTCGGCAACCGCAACGACCTGGAGGTTCGCACCAACCGCGCGAACGCCTACATCAAGCTCGAGCTGGCCTCGCTTCCCGAGGACACCACCGGCATCGACATCGAGAAGGCGACGCTGCGCCTGTGGATCTCGGAGGTGCGCGAGGAGGGCAGCTTCGACCTGGTCGAGGTGCTCGAGGACTGGGACGAGGACACGATCCACGGCAATCACATGCCGCTGCTGGGCGCGACCGTGCTGCACGACGTGCCGATGCCGTTCAGCCAGGAGAAGGACTTCCTCACGCTCGACGTCACGACGCTCGTGCGCAACTGGTGCGACGGCGTGCTGCCGCTGTACGGCATGGCGCTCGTCGGCACCGGCGAGAACACGCACTTCCGATTCGACAGCAAGGAGAACACGGAGACCGGGCGCGCGCCCGAGATCGACGTGATGATGGGAGGCGAGGGCGCGATGGGACCGATGGGTCCCGCCGGCCCCCAGGGCTCGCCCGGTCCGCAGGGACTGGTTGGCGCCGTGGGAGCGATCGGTCCCGCCGGCGCGACCGGCCCGGAGGGCGCGCAGGGAATCGAGGGCACCGAAGGCGCGGTTGGCTCGCAGGGTCCTGCCGGTGCGACCGGTGCGACCGGTGCGACCGGTGCGACCGGTGCGCAGGGTGAAGCCGGCGCAGCCGGCACGGACGGTCTGCCTGGTCCGCAGGGACTGCAAGGCCCCGCCGGTGCCCCCGGCCCCGCAGGCCAGGACGGCGCTCAAGGCGACACCGGATCGCAGGGCGACACCGGACCTCAGGGCATCCCGGGCTCCATCGGACCGATCGGTCCTGCAGGTCCCGCGGGTTCCGTGGGTCCCGCCGGCCCCGCCGGTGCGGACGGCAGCGACGGCGCAACCGGTCCCCAGGGACCGCAAGGCGACACGGGTCCGCAGGGCGCAGAAGGTGGCGCAGGCCCGCAGGGCACGCCTGGCGCGCCGGGTCCGCAGGGTGACACCGGCCCCGCCGGGCCTGCAGGATCCCAGGGTCTCCAGGGCGATCCCGGTCCCGCCGGACCCGACGGTTCCCAGGGCATCCAGGGTGAAGCCGGCCCCTCCGGACCTCCAGGACCGCAGGGCATCCAGGGCGAACGTGGCCCCGCGGGTCCCAACGGCTCGCAGGGCCCACAGGGTGATATCGGCCTGACCGGCGACCCCGGCCTGACCGGCTCCCCCGGCCCCCAAGGCCTTCCGGGCGACACGGGCCCCGCCGGACCGCAGGGCGATGTCGGACCGCAGGGACTCCAGGGCGACACCGGTTCCATGGGCCCCACGGGTCCTGCCGGCGCGGACGGCCTCGACGGCGCAACCGGTCCCCAGGGACCGCAGGGCGACACCGGCCCCGCGGGTCCCGCCGGTGCAGACGGCCTCGACGGCGCGACCGGTTCCCAAGGACTGCAGGGCGACACGGGACCGCAGGGTGCGGTCGGCGACACCGGCCCCCAAGGCGCACTGGGTCTGCCCGGACCCGCCGGCCCCGTTGGTCCCGCTGGTGCGGACGGCAGCGACGGCGCGACAGGTCCCCAGGGGCCGCAGGGTGATCCCGGCCCGCAGGGGTCGCAGGGCGACACCGGTCCGCAGGGCGCACAGGGCGTGATCGGTCCGGTCGGTCCCGCCGGCCCGATCGGACCCGCTGGCACGGACGGCAATGACGGCGCAGCCGGTCCCCAGGGACTGCAAGGCGAGGTCGGCCCGGAGGGTGCACAGGGCGAGCTGGGTCCGCAGGGCTTCTCCGGCCCCACCGGTCCCACCGGGGCCATGGGACCGCAAGGCCTCGTCGGACCCACCGGCGCCGACGGCGCGGCGGGATCGGCAGGTCCCACCGGCCCGCAGGGACCCGGCGGTCCTCCCGGTTCGGACGGTTCGGATGGCGTCGACGGGGCATTGGGTCCGACCGGCCCCGCGGGACCCACGGGGCTCACCGGCCCGGCCGGCCCGGCCGGCAACATCGGCACCGGCGGCATCATCGGCTACCGCTTCGCGAACAGCGAGACCGAGAGTTCGACCGAGTCGACGACCTACCAGCAGAAGATCCAGCTCACGACCAACGATCTCGCGGCCGGCGACTACCGCATCGGCTACACGCTCGAGGTGACCAACTCGAAGAAGGACAAGGGCACGCAAGTGCGCGTGCAGATCGATGACACCTTCACGGTGGCCGAGACGACCAAGGGCAAGGTGTTCGCCGACGAGACCTTCGAGACCATCAGCGGTTTCATCGTCTACAATTTCACGGCCGGCGTGCACACGATCGACATCGACTACCGGTCGGTGAACACCAACGGCCCGGACGGCGGCGGAAACCAGGTCAAGATCCGCCGCGCGCGGCTGGAGTTCTACCCCATCCCGGTCCTGCCGTAGCGCGCGACGGACCGCCGATTCCCGCAGGGAACGTCACACCGGAGCGCAACTCCGGTGGAATCCTCCTTCGTGCTGACGCACGATTCTCCTGAACACAGGAGAAGAAGGAGGACTCTCGATGATGAACCGCAGACGCGCGTTCGTCGCGGCAAGCGTTCTTGCTGCGGTGACGTTTCTATCCCTTGGGCCGCGTGCCGGTGAGTTGGTCGCCGAAGCGCTGCTCTTCATCGATCTCAAGCCGATCGTCCTGGACGACAGCTACCAGCACGACCGCTTCGATACGCAGCCGAAGGACATCGTGTTCCAGTTCCGGGCGTACACGACGAGCTTCGACGGCGGCGACGACGACAACGGCGACGGGACGGCGGACCACTGGGGCATTCCCGAGTGGGTCGCGTACGAGATGCGCGCCGCACCGCCCGGCTTGGGCGCCGCGCCCGCGCGCCCGTCGAGCTGGATCACCGACGCCGGCCTGCACAGCGTCGGCATCGCGCCGAACGACTCCTCGTACCGGGGCTCGGGGTACAGCCGAGGCCACATGTGCATGAAGTCCCACGCCTGGCGCATGGGCGCGGACGCCGACTGGAACACGCACACCGTGCTCAATGCCGTCCCGCAGTTGCAGTGCGTGAACGCCGGCGCCTGGCTGCAGCTCGAGGAGCAGACCGGCGACTGGGCGGACGACTACGGCGCAGTGTGGATCGTCTGCGGGCCCGTGATCTACGGGCGCGCGCCGGACCGCTGGATCGGCCAGGGCAACGAGGTCAAGGCGGCCATCCCCGACGCGTTCTACAAGATCGTCGTGAAGGAGGACGTCACCGGCGACCTCGAGGTGCTCGCCTTCCTGTTTCCGATGGAAGGCGTCGACGGCTACTGCGGACGCAGCAGCGACCTCTCCCCCTACCTCACGTCGGTCGACACAGTCGAGGCGCTCACCGGCCTGAACTTTCTCTCGTCGCTCGACGACGACGTCGAGGACGGCCTCGAGTCGATCGTGCACACGGAGATCTGGACGAACTGACGCGCGCCCGTCATGGCTGCACGATGAACTCGATCGTCTCGGTCTCGCCGGCCTCGAGCACGACGTAGTCCTCGGCCAGGATGGGCTCGGTGGACTTGCCCTCGCCGTAGTAGCCCACGGTCAGGATGACGCGGTAGCCGCCGGGCGGCAGGTCCTTGAACTCGAAGGCGCCGTTCTTCGTACGACGCATCGGGTTGTGCTCCGGGTCGGCTTCACCATCGGGATCGACGAACACGTTGGTGTTGTCCGCCACCGGCACGCCGGTCGGGAGCATCGCGCGCCCTTTGATCCGCGCGGCCACGGGCAGTTCGATGAGCAGATCCGATGCTTCGCTTCCGGACACCTCGATCGTGGACTGGTGCTTCAGGTAGCCGGTTGCATTGCAGTAGAGCGTGTAGGTGCCCGGTTCGACATGCGGGAACTCGAAGCGCCCCTCGTCGTCCGGCTTCGGAGCGAACTGATAGGTCGTTCCGCCGAACCCCATCGAGGGCCAGTTGGGGATCTCCAGTCCGTCCACGAGTTCGTTGAGCTGCGCGTAGGCCGCGGGCACCGGCTCGCCCGTCATCGCGTTCACGATCCGCCCGGCCACCAGCGCGCCACCGAAGTGCAGGTCCACCTCCCTGCTCTCGGCCGGGCCGAGCTCCACCCGCACACGTCCCGTGCTGCCGATCGGCGGCGAGTGTCCCGAAGCGAGGATGTCGTACGCACCCGGCGGCAGGGTCAACTCGTAACGCCCGTCGTCGTCCGCGTGTGCCAGGCTCCTAATGCTGAAGTGCTCGCGATCCTCCGCCGACACGGCGATGACGATGGAGTCAGTGCGCGGTGTCGTCCCCAGCCAGACCCTGCCCGTGATGACCGGCTTGACCTCCTCACGGATATCGAAGCGCCGCCGCTCGCCCGGGCCGAGCGCGAGCTCCTCACCGAGCAGCTTCCAGACACCGGGCCTCAGCCCCTCGAGAAGGTACGCGCCCTCGGTGTCGGTCTTGGTCTCGCGCTGGTGGCTCCAGTCGTCTCCCGGCAGCCTCGCGTAGACGCGCTTGCCCACGCGTGGCGTGCCGTCGGCCTGGAGAACCGTTCCGAAGAACGCGCCGGCCGGCTCGAGCTCGAAGTCGACGTCCTCCTGCAACGACTCGGACGTGACGACCACGAGCCGCTCCGCTTCGAGGTGATGCTTCTCCGTCGCCGTGATCGTCCAGTCGCCGTGCTTCAGACCGGTGATTTCGTAGGCGCCCTCGGCATCGGTCGTCTCCTCGCGGTCGGGCAAGCTGACGCGCTCGGCCTCGGGAGACTTCACGCTCACCGTCGCATCGGCGATCGGGTGGCCCTCGGTGTCGCGGACGAAACCACGCACGATGGACTCACGAGCCAATCGCACGGTCCGCGTCACGGTCTCGGGCGGCTGCGCCGCCAGCACGCGAAAGCCGGACGTCGCGAAGCCCGGCGCGCTGACCAGGAGCTCCGTGCGCCAGGTGCCGAGGCGCTCAACCAGGAAGAAGCCATCGGGCGTCCCCTGCGTGCCCGAGCAATCGCGCGCCTCGACGCCTTCCAGGACGGTCAACTGCGGGTCGCGCGAGAACGACTGCGCGTTGGAACGCCGAACGGCCGTGACGACGGCGTTCGCGATCGGCACCCCTTCCTCGGAGCGATCCGTCACGTCGAGAAGGAGCACCGCGTGGCGCGTCAGCCGCGCCTGTACGGGCGCGCCATCCGGGAGTACGTCGTCGATCCGCACCGGCTCGAAACCCTCAGCGTCCACGTAGACCGAGTGGTTGGCTGGCTCGAGCCCGGGATGGCTGAACGTCCCGTCCTCCGCCGTCCTGACCGCTTCGTCGTGGTCGAAGCGTGCAAGCTCGACCAGGATCGTGTCTTCGCCCGAGCGCAGGCGCTCGAGCCATTGCATGCGGTTGCGGCGAGTCACGTGTACCGCGGCTCCGAGCACCGGAACGCCGTCGGTGTCGGTGACCACGCCCGTCACGGCTTGTCCGCGCAGCAGCACGAGGTCGCCGACATCGTGCTCACGTCCGGCTTCGACCGGCGTCCTGGAGTGCGAGACCGGCAGGTAGCCCGGAGGGCTGATCCAGAGGTTCACGCGACCCTGCCAGAACGTCCCCGTCCGGAACATCCCGTGCGCATCGCTCCGCCCGGAAAGAAACAGCTTCTCGGCGTTGTATGCGTTGCCCGCCTTCGGGCGCGCGACGTGGAGCGGTGTGTAGTCCTTGTGCGAGGCCGAAACGAACACGTCCGGCACCGGTCGCCCCGCCTCGTCGACGAGCCGACCCACGATGGTGGCGCCGGGCTCGATGGCGAGTACGCCAGCGTCGTAGGCGCTGCCTCCGAGCCCGGTGCACTCGTGGAAGTGGGTCGCGAAGCCGTCGTGGACGACGACGAGACGGGGCGTCCCATCCGCCCAGTTCCAGACGTCGGAGTCGGACACCACGTGATCGGCGAGGATCTCGAAACGCCCCTCGCGATCCGTGGTCGCGCTGGCGAGTTCGGCGATCTCGAGCGTGTCGACCTCGAGGCCGTCGATGCCGCGCGCGTCCAGCGTGCCCTGATTGGGGACGTGATAGACGAGCGCCCCCGCGACGGGCGCGCCGACATGGTCGACCACCGTGCCCTGGAAGGCGACCGGCTCACCGACGTGCTGCGGCGCGCCGGTGACCGCCGACGCACCCGTTGCCGTCGCTTCCTGCAGTGAGGAGCCCACCGCGTCCGCCAGCAATTCGGGCGCCGACTGTTCGGCGACGGGGAGTTGCAGGGTCGCGTCGGCCGGCGCGTCGCGGCGCACCAGGACGGACGCATCCGGAGCGTCCACGTCGACGCCTGCCGCGCCGAGCACGAGGTACTCGACGGCGATCCAGACCACGAGCGCGACACCCGCGATGCCGACCAACCAGCGCGCGTTCCTGCTGTTCACTGCGCAGCCACCCGATGCCTCCCGACCGCCCGGCGCCATTGTTGCCCGCGGCGCCGGACACGCAACTGCAACGCCGGGAAAGACCGGTCCGTTGGGGCGGGATCGTCTTGGGGCGGTGCGGCTAGTCGGCCGCCTGGGCCCGCTTGACCGCGTAGTTGCGCCAGACCAGCACGAGCATGATCGCGAGCAGGATCCCGCCGAGGAACTCGGCCGGGTGGATCGCGATGCCCCAGTTCTCGGGGAAGATGTTGCCTTCCTTCCAGGCGTCCACGTTCACGCCCGCGATGATCAGGATGCCGAAGATCAGGCTGGCCAGCGCATCGCCCGTGATCAGGCCGGCGGCGGTCAGGATGCCCTCGTGCGTCGTCGCCTGGATGCGGCGCGTGGCGAAGTAGCGCGCGCACGCGCCCAGGATGATGCCGGTGCCGATCACCGACGGCAGGTAGATGCCGACCGCGAACGCCAGGCTGGAGAGGATCACGCCGCGCGCGCGACCGACGGTCTCGATCAGCACGGCGAGGATGCCCAGGGCGGCACCCGCCATCACCGGACCGCGCGGGATCTCCTCCTCCAGGAACAGCGACTGCAGGACCGTGGAGAAGAAGCTCGCCTGCGGAGCCGGGAGCGCCGGGGTGCCGAGCGTGTAGGCGTCGTGCGCGACGTACACCGCGAGCGGCACGACGATCGCGCCGCCAAGCAGGCCGACGAGCTGTCCGACGAAGCTCTCGCTCACGCGGAAGCCGTTGAACTGCATCGTCTTGTAGTCCTGGCTGCTGTCGTTGGCGGCGCAGATGGCGACGCACGCGGCGACGACGATCGGCACCAGGAAGTAGACGCCGGTCATGCCCTCCAGGCCGACCGCCAGCGCGGTCAGGCTCAGCACGAGCATGCCCATGAACACCGTGCCGCTGACAGGCGAGGCCGAGCTGCCGATCTGCAGCGAGAGCAGTCCGCCCAGGCCCGACAGCAGGAAGACCAGGATGAAGCCGACCACCGTCATCACGGCGACGGTCGTGACCGACGCGCCCGCCATGAACATCATCGCGATCAGGAGCACCAGGCCGATGACGATCGAGCCTTGGAGCATGCGCTTGATTGGCGGCGCGATCTCCAGCAGCGACTCGTCGTACTCCTTGGGCAGGCCGGCCGCCTCGGCCGCGGCGCGCGACTTCTTGCGCCCCTCGACCACGTAGTGCACGAGGCTGTAGAGCACGCACACGACCATCGCCGCGCCACCCACCCACCGGTACGTCGTGGGCGGCATCTCGGCCGCGGCCGCATACCCGGTGGTCACGGAGTTCACCAGGCCGCCGGAGAAGACCAGGATCGCGGTCGGCAGCGTGAGCAGCGCGCCGATGCCGAGGTACAGCGGCGAGACGGGCAGCGGCACGTCCACGCTCATCTGCGAGTGCACGCCGTCGTCGTTCGAGACGGGCGAGAGGAAGCGTGCGGAAACCGTCGCGACCTCCTCGCGCAGGCGCTCGACCAGGATCAGCGAGTTGACGACGAACCCCGAGACCAGCCCGGCGATGAGCGTGCTGCCGAGCGGCGGGCGCTCGTCGGGCCGCTCGACCGCGGTCTTGATCAGGCGGTCGCAGGCGACGGCCTCGGGCGCGGGCAGGCGCGGGTCGGTCAGGAAGCGTTTTGTCGCGAAGCCGACGAAGCCGAAGCCGAGCAGGCTGCCCGAGAGGCTGGCGACGATCAGCATCGGGATGTCGACGGCGGGCACGTCCAGGCCGCGCTCGCTGGTGAGGATCTGGATGATCGGCGCGACGAAGACGACGCCGGCGGTGACGGCCGAGCCGCCCGAGCCGGTGACCTGCGCGATGGCCAGGAAGCGCTTGAGGCGCGGCCCCAACGCGGCGCCCACCGCGACCCAGCAGAACAGCACGACCAGCGGACTGACACCGGGCGAGATGCCGGCCCGCAGCGTGGGCATCACGAGCGCCCCGCCGAGCACGACCGAGATGATCAGGCCGACGAGCAACCCGAGACGTCGGGTCTTCGCGGCAACGGCCGGATCCTCGTCCGGCAGCGTGCTGTCAGCCATGTCGGCTCCGGGGCGGGGACACGTCAGGCACGGCGGGCGAGAGTGTACCCACTGACGCGCCGCGCCCCCACCTCGCGGACCTCGGGCCCGCTACGGCAGGACGATCAGCACGGGCACGCCGGCCTCGACCGGCACGTCGGCCACGCCGGTCCCGAGGATGGCCAACTCCAGGTTCGCCGCGACGGGCAGCCCCAGCAGGAAGAAACCCTCGGCATCGGTCATCCCGACCGCCACGACCTCCCCCTTCGCACTCGTCACCACGAGGCTGAGATCAGGAGTGCCCGCGCCCTGCAGATCCTCCACCCGCCCAATGGTCGTGAGCAGCGTCGCGCCACCGTGTGAAGTGGGGTTCACCGGGCCACCCGCAAACGGGATCCCACCAGCTCCGTCTGAATCACCGCCGAAGTTTCTTGGCCCGAGCGGGCCATAGGTGACCAAGCCCGACATCAAGCTGGGTGCAAGGAGCGCGGCCACGAGAAGACTCGCACCAATACACGCCCGAGGACTCCAGCGACGCGGCGTCACGATGCCGCCTCGTTGCAGTGCCCGGAGAACCCGAGGCAATCTTCAACCTCGGAAGGCGACATCTTCAGATCGGAGGCCAGACGAGGAATCTCGTAGACGATGAGATCGACCAGCCACTGAGGACCCTCAATACCGATGTGCTTACCCAGCGCCGCACACACAGACTCAAACTGAGGGCGGTCACCAAGGTGTGCATGAGCGACTGCGAGGTTGTAGAGGAACACGCAGTCATTGGGGTGGTCCTTGAGCGAAGCCAAGCCAATCTCGACTGCCTCCTCGCAACGCTCCTGCCGAATGAGCGAGAGCATCCGGTTTCGTTGCACCAACTCTCGATGAACGAGCTTTGCATCTGAATCTAGAAGCGAATCCAGAACCGACTCGGCCTTCTGTGGCTTGTTCTCGAAGATCAAAAGCTGCGAGACGGCGAGGCAGCAGCGTTCCGTCTTGCCTTCCACGTTCTCGAGGATCGTGAGGCAGCTTCGGGCGACGCCGAGCGCTCGGTCTTCCTCGGGGGTTGTCTGGGGAACAGGAGTCACGTCGATCGAGGCATCGGCGTCGTCGAGGCGTGAGTTGATGGCTCGTAGTTCGCCGGAGACGATCGGCGCATCGCGGGGCTCCACGCGGCGTTCGACCCGCCGTTTCAGGTCCGGGAGCACGATCAGGCAGGCCTTGGCGAGTTCGTAGAGCAGGTCGGCGAGCTTCTCGCGGCCCGCGCGGGCGGACTCGGCGAGGATGTGTTCGACGGCGGCCTGGGGAGGCTGGTCGCCGGCGGGCTCGCTGAGGTAGTGCACCGCGTCGCGCTGGGTCTGTAGGAGTTCCAGCGCGGAGTTGCAGGGAGCGCAACCCGCGACGTGGCCGGCCACGTCCTGCGCGCCGGCCTCGCCGTCGAACGCGCGCTGGAGATCCTGCGGGGTCATCCCGCAGGAAGACGACTTGGGAGAGGTCATGGCTGGTCCCCCCGGACCGGGTTCAGAGCCTGGAATGCCTCGGCGATACCTGCCGCAAGACGACCGCGGGCCTCGTAGACCCGCGTGGCAACCTCGTCACGGCCGATGCCGAACGCCTCGGCGATGTCTGCATACGTTTTGTCGTCGACGTCCCTGGCCATCAGGATACGCCGATCCGCCTCCGTGAGGCGGTGGAAACACGCGCCCACCAGCGAAAGGAAGCGCACGCCGAGCGTATGGGGCACGGCCGCCGGTGTGACACCGTCACCGGGCGGATGTGGCGCGCGCGGCGGCAACACCGGCTCGCCGACCGTCAACGGCACCGAGGCCGCCAACTCCTCCACGCGTCGCTCGGCCTCCGCGCGCATCGCAAGTCGCGCCGCCTCGAGGAAGTGTCGCACCTCCGGCATCGGTTGGCGCAGGTCCACGAACAGCCCCGCGAGATGCGCGCTCACCAGGTGGCTCGGCTCCGTCGCCAGGCCGACCTCGCGCGTGATCGCGCGCGCGACCGGCAGCAGCAGCGGCTCGACCAGCTCGACGAGCAGGCGGAATGCGCCGCCGTCGTTGTCGGTGTAGAGCCGCTCGAGCAGGTGCTGCGCGGCGCGGTCCACGTGCAGCGGGTTGGCGGCGTCAAACGCGGTCAGCTCGGGCACACCTTCGGCGCCCGGAACCTGTCTCAGACGTTCTGCGAAGCCTTCCGGCTGCACGCGCGCGCCCCTTCGTGTTCGGTACTCCCCAGGGCTGGGCGCGGCCCCCCCATCCGTCTGCCCGGGAGAGACCCTGTCCAGCCGCCCCGACGCTAACCGGGGGCCCGGGAGTGGTCAACGCGGGCGCGCATGATCGTCGCGAATTCACGCGGCTCGCAGCCGATCGGGCGCTGCTCCGTCCGTGCTCTTCCCGAGAGCGCGGTAGAATCCACCTGCGTTCCGGGAGGAGGGACCCCTGAGGTCCTTGGTGGGGACGCGTATCCCGCGGCCGGAGACCCGGCGATGAGCCAGGCGCCTGACGGCCCTGCACAACCCGAAGGTCTGCCCGACGATCCTGAGCGCGAGCCGGGAGCGGACGAGGAAGCTCCGTCCGCACCGAAACCGGAGCAGGACGCGCCGGAGAGCCAGGACAACGATCCGGTGGCACCGGCCGATCCCGAGGTGGAACAGGCGCTGCTCGAGTTCCTGGCGCTGCGCGGCCACGACGAGAATGCCGACTTCGACGCATTCTGTCGCGGCCTGCCGGACATCGCCGAGAAGCTGCGCGCCAAGTACGAAGCCTGGCTCGAGCTCGCGTCGCTGCTGGCCACCGGCGGCGACGAGCTGATCAACGTCTCGCGCCTGTTCGACACGCGCACCATGCCGACCATCGAGCCCAGCATGGACCTCGAGGTCACGCTGCACAGCTCCGGCACGGGCGACGACCCCACCGACCTGATCGAGCGGCTCGCCAGGAACGCCGCCCCCACCGAACGCTACGACGACCTGGGCGAGCTTGCAAAGGGCGGCATGGGCATCATCCGCCGCGTGCGCGACGAGAGCCTGCGCCGCGTGATCGCCATGAAGGTCATGAAGCCGCGCGAGGACGAGGACACCGACGCGTCGCACAAGCGGCTCGCCACCAACCGCTTCATCAACGAGGCGCTGGTCACCGGGCAGCTCGACCACCCGGGCATCGTGCCAGTCCACGACATCGGCGTGAACGCCGACGACGAGCTGTTCTTCACCATGAAGCTGGTGAAGGGGCGCAACATGCAGCAGGTCTTCGACCTGGTGCGCCGCGGCGAGGAGGGCTGGACGCTCAACCGCGCGCTCAACGCGATCCTGCGCGTGTGCGAAGCGGTGTCGTATGCGCACAGCAAGCGCGTGATCCATCGCGACGTGAAGCCCGCGAACATCATGGTCGGCCGCTACGGCGAGACTTACCTGATGGACTGGGGCCTCGCGCGCCTGCTGGAGCTGGCCGACGAAAACGCGGTCGGCAGCGTGCCCGACGACGCGCTGGTCAGCAGCCTGCCCGAGGACGACCCCGACGCCGGCAACGAACCCGTCGGCCAGGACACCTGGCTCTACACGCGCGACACGGGCGTGATCGGCACGCCGCCCTACATGTCGCCCGAGCAGGCGCGCGGCGAGGTCGAGCTGGTGGACGAGCGCAGCGACATCTACTCGGTGGGCGCGCTGATCTACCACCTGCTCGTCGGCCACCCGCCCTACCTGCCGCCGGGCCCCAAGCCCTACCCGCGGTACCTGCTGATCCAGGTCGGACACTCGGCCGTCGAGCGCATCGCCGACCTCGCGCCCGAGGCGCCACCCACGCTGGTCGCGATCGCCGAGAAGGCCATGGCGCGCGACATCAAGGATCGCCACGCCGACGCCGGCGAGCTCGCACGCGAGATCGAGGACTACCTCGCCGACATCAGCGAGGATCGCGAGGAGGCGCGGCGCCAGGCGCGGCGCGCGCAGCTCTCGCTGCGTTTCGTGATGGACGCGCTGTCCGAGGCCGACCCCGGCCGCGCGCAGGGACGCGACGTCACCGTGCTCGAGTTGCTGGACGCCGCGGCGAAGCGCGTGGACACGGCGCTGACCGGCCAGCCGCTGGATGAGGCCGCCATCCGCACCACGATCGGCATGCTCTACAAGGAGCAGGGCCGCTATGCGGAAGGCGAACCCCACCTCGAGCGCTCGCTCGATGTGCAGCGCGAGGTGTTCGGTGAGGACCACCGCGACACGCTCAATGCAGCCACCGACCTCGCGGTGCTGTACCGCGCGCAGGGCCGCCACGATGAGGCCGAGCAGATGCTGCGCGCGGCGCTGGAGAAGCAGGAGCCCCTGCTCGGCGCGGGTGATGCGGACACGCTGCGCACCTGTTCGGTGCTCGCGGCCGTGCTGCATACGGGCAAGAGCCGGCTGGACGAGGCCGAGGAGTTGTACCGGCGCGCGCTGGACGGCCGCCGCGCGCTGTTCGGCGCGGACCACGCCGACACGCTGGCCTCCATGAGCAACCTCTCGCTCCTGCTGCAGGACCGCGGGCGACTCGACGAGGCGCTGGAGATCCAGCGGCAGGTCGCCGACGGACTGGAGCGCGCGCACGGCGCGCTGCACCAGGCCGCGCTGGTCGGCAAGAACGACCTCGCGCTCATGCTGCAGAAGTCGGGCCGCCTCGCCGAGGCCGAGCCGCTGTACCGCGACACCCTGGAGGCGCAGACGAAGGTGCTCGGGGCAGCGCACTCCGACACGCTGACCACGATGAACAATCTGGCCTGGCTGCTGCACCGGGCCGGCCGCACGGACGAGGCCGAGGCGCTGCTGACGCGCGCCGCCGAGACGCAGCGCGACTCGCTCGGACCGGATCACCAGAACACGCTCGCGTACCTGCACAACCTCGCGCTGATGCAGCTCGAGGGCGACCGCGCTGCGCTGGCCGAGCCGACCTTCGTGGATGTGGTTGCTCGCGCCGAGGCGGTCCTAGGGCTCCAGCACCAGCACACGGCGCGCTTCCGCTACAACCTCGCGCGCTGCCTGCAGGCGCTGGGCCGTCTCGAGGAGGGACGCGCGCAGGCCGTCGCGGCGCACGAGGTGCTGCTCGACGTCCACGGCGCGGACCACGCCTGGACGCGCGAGGCGTCCGATCTGCTGGCGGGCTGGCCGGACGGCAAGCCCGGCGGCTAGGAGCTACGGCAGCAGCGCGGCGACCGTGTTCGAGCGCGAGATGCCGTTGGCCGCGGCGGGGTCGGCCACCTGGTACTGGTAGTAGACCACGAAGCCGGCCGGCATCACCGGCGGCAGCGTGAGCGCGTAAGCGAGCGCGCCCTCGGCGTTCGTCGTGAGACCGGCGATCACCGTCTCCGACTTCGGCACGAGGTTGTCATTGACCATCACCAGGGCGGAACCCATCACGAGCGTCGCGGTGGCGGACGCGCGCGCGTTCTCCAGGTGCAGGACGAGCTCGGGGTTGTTGCCCACGCCGCCTTCGCTGTGCAGCTCGGGCACGACGTTGTTCTCGCCGGCCTCGCCCTCGCCGACCACGGCCAGGCGCGTCAGCGACAGCACGTAGGCCGTGCCGTCCGGAGCGCCGGGGTTCGCGTTCGTCGGCGCGCCGATGGCGATCTCGGTCAGGCCGTCGCCGTCGATGTCGCCCGCGTACGCGACCGCGGTGCCGAAGGCCGAGCCCGTCGGGCCGTTCACCGGGTGGACCACGCTGCCGTCGGCACCCGAGAAGATCGTCACACGGCCGGCGTCGACGCCGTTGCCGTCCGCACCCGGCGCGGAGACGGCGATGTCGGAGATGCCGTCCTCGCTGAGGTCGCCGACCCAGGCCACCTGGCCACCGAACCCGGTGCCCGCGACGGGGGTCGTGATGGTGTGCACCGTCGCGCCGTCGGCGCCGGACACGATGCGCACGTACCCGGCCGCGGCGGCCGGCGACGCGCCCACCGCGACGTCACGGTTGCCGTCGCCGTCCACGTCGCCGAGCAGGGCGACCGACGCGCCGAAGCCGTCGTTCGCAGCCGTGCCGTCGACGCGCGCGATCAGCGTCAGGTCGGAGCGCTTCAGCATCAGGACGTAGCCCGCGCCGTTGTTGCCCCCGGCGGTGGCGCCGATGACCACGCCAGGCTCGCTGTCGGCCATGGTTGGATTGGGTCCGCCGAGCGTCCCCTCTTCGTCGCCGCTCACCGAAGAACCCAGCTTGTCGCCGGCGTTGATGCCCGGCACGTAGGCCAGCTCGTTGCCGGTCACGCCCGAGTAGATGTGCACCGCGCCGGCGTCCGTTCCGTTGCCGTCTTCGGCCGGCGCACCCACGACGACGCCTGGCTGGTCGTCGGCCATGAGGTTGCCCGAACCACCGACCGAGGCGCCGAACTGTCCGCCCGGCTCCGTGCCGTCGAAACGGAAGATCTCGGACCCGTCCGCGCCGGAGAACACCCGCACGTAGCCCTTGGCGGAGCTGCCGGGGAGGCCCGGCGCGCCGACGATGAAGTCACCCTTGCCGTCGTTGTCGAGGTCCACCACGCCCGAGACGTCGAACCCGAACAGGTCGTTCGCCTGGTCGCCGGTGAGCGTGAGGAGCAGCGTGCCATCGGCGCCCGACCTGAGTTGCACGCGACCGGCATCGGTGCCGGCGGTGTCGTCGTAGGGGTCGGCGATGAGCAGCTCCGGCACACCGTCGCCGTTGGTGTCGGCAACCGGCGTGATCGCGGCGGCGTAGTTGCCTCCCGCGGCATCCGCATCGAGAATGAGCAGGGACTTCTGCGCGGACGATTGACCGACGCACGTCAGCAGCGCGACGAGCATCAAGGCGACGATTCGTTTGGGCTGGTTCATGAGCGCGTGAGTTCTTGGTGCCGGCGGCGTCAGTCCGACATGCGCTTTCGCGATGCCGGCGTCCCGACGGTTGACCAAACTCCCGCGTGCTGCTGGTCCTTCGAGTCCCCCGACTCAGCGAGCCGACAACGTCGCTGTACGCGGCGCCCATCACGCGCCGCGTCTTGCGATCACCTTCGTTCGTTCCGTTTTTGCCGAACTTTTTCGACGTGAGGCTGGAACGAGGCCGGTGGATTTAGTGTTGTCGTACTCGACCAGCGCGATGTGCTTGCGTCCTTGGCGGTTCGCCCTGCACGCGCGTGGTCACCTCGGTGACGTGATGCTCGTCGGCCTCCTTTCTGTTGAAGCGGTTTGGTCGATGTGGCCCAAGGGGCATCCCTCAGGGATGAGTCGTTGCCGGCGTCTCGGTGACACGACGCGAGAGGCCGCTCGCGGCAGCGAGTGAACGCGCCTGCGTGATCGCACGCGACAGCGCCTTGCGCGCCGCGTCGTAGTTGAGGTTCATCTCCTCGGCGATCTTCGTCAGCGGCACGTCGCGAAGATGCAGCGTGAGCAGCTTGCGATCGCGCGGCTTCAGGCGCAGCAGGATGAGGATCAGCTGCTGCTTCTCCTCCTCACGGATGGTGGCCTGCAGCGGCGCGTCATCGACCCGGCGGTCGGTGATCTCCGCGTCGGCCTCGAGGACCGGCTCGCCGGCGATCTGCTGCTTGCCGTACTTGCGCGCCTGGTCGGCCGCCTTCCAGCGCATGCGCTGGACGAAGAGGGCCTTGAACTCGCTGCCCGTGTCGAAGCGCAGGGTGGTCAGGTCGCCCCAGAGGTCGCCGAACACCGAATTGACCAGGTCCCCCGTGTCCAGGAACCGGCGCAGTCGTGATGTCGATGCCATCGGCACCTTTCCCATCTTCATCAGGTCCAGCAGGAAGTAGGCAGCAAACTCGTCCGCGATGCGCCGGTCTTCGGCGATCAGCCCGTGGACCACTGCGAGGACCGCGTCCTGCAGGCTCCGTCCCTCCGTCACCCTGTCGCGTACTGCGTCGCGATGTTCCGGCCGCTCGAGTTGCCGCTCGCTGTATGGCCCCAGCGTTTTCGAGAACTCTGTGATCTCTGCGTCGCTGGGCACGGGGCGGCCTGGGTCCGTCATGGTTCGTTGCGCGGGCACGGAAGGGATTCGGAAGGGTGGGCTCGGCTTGCTGAGCGTACCTCCTAAACCGGAGTTGGTGGGCTGAGCGGGAGGCCTCGTCACGTGACGAATGCGCCGTCAACCATGGTTTCCGGCTGAAGAGCGAAGATGGCGGGCTTCAGCGGACAACCCATTCCGGGAAAAACGCCGACCACCCAATTCAGGTCAGGTGTGGCGGCCCGGAACGACGGGACGACGAGCCCTCGGAATTAAATCCGGTTTTTCCTGTCCGGTCGGGGGCGCCAGCTTCGCTTCGCCTCCTGACATGAACGCGCCCGTCGCCCATGACGAGATGGTTCGGTCCGGCTTGGATGCCGCCGTCCGTGGTAACGGAAGGACTGCGGACTGGCAGATCGCCTCGTGCGATCCGCATCCAAGTCGTCCCGAGGAAGAAGTGGGAGAGGAGTTGACCGACCCGACCGCCCGGAGCTCGCACGAGCTTCGGGCGGTCGTTTGTCAGCTTCCCGGCGGGCATGCACGACGTGGACGCGGCTTGGGGAAGATCGCGTCGCGTCGTGCAGCGTCCACGCGACGCCAGTGGCGCCGCGTGGAGAAAGACGGAGTCAGAAGGGAACTCCGGGAAAAGGGGAAGAAGGGGAGTGGAGTTTTACGCCCGTCAAGACAACCCCCTGACTCCGAAGGATCCAGCTTATCCAGCATTGCGTGAACTGACCAGAGTCGAGTCCTGCGCGCCAGACGGCCCGCTCCCGGTAACGGACCGGGCCGTCTGGAAACGTCGTCCGATGGCCTGACAGGGGATCGGTTCCGGGAATCGAAGGAGCCGTTTCCGGGGCCGCCTACGCGCTCCGGTCCTGACGGTTTCCTCTACAGTCGCCACCCGGAATCGAGCGCGCGGCGTCGAGGCATGACGCGAGGGCATGGTGCGGGAGCCGGCCCCACCACCGCGCAACATGGTGCGCTGTTGCCCTTCTCGGTAGGGCATTCGTCGGCGCCGAACGCGTGCGTTCTTCCCTTCCCGGCGGGCCTCTCATCGCGCCCGGAGCCGCGTGATAGGATCAGGGATCCCGCGTTCACCCGCTGATTCACACACCCGGAAGATCCCGAACTTGATGCTCGCCCGCGCGATCCCCCACCGCGCCGCCGCATGGATCGCGGCGGTGACCCTCGGACTCGTCGCGCTCGCTCCGGGAGCGACCGCCCAACGGCAGGCAGAACCGCCGGTCACGTTCACGCCGCCCACGCTCCACGGCGGCGGGACCGAAGCCGCGTCGGTCCCCGGCCAGTTCGTGGATGAGCTGTACGTCGGCGGGTTACAGAACGCGGTCGGCATCGTCTGGGGACCGAACGGCGACCTCTTCACCTGGGACCGCGTCGGTCACGTGAAGGTCGTGCAGAACGGCGTCCTCGCCCCCACCGACGTGATCGACCTGAGCGAGGAGGTCGGCAACTGGGGCGGCCACGGCCTGCTCGGCTTCGCGCTCGACCCCGACTACGCATCGAACGGTTTCATCTACCTGCTCTACTCGGTGGACTACCACCACCTCACGACGTTCGGAACGCCCGCCTATGATCCGGCGCAGAGCGACGACTTCGTGGACACGATCGGTCGCGTGACGCGCTACACGGTGGCCGGCAATCCGCCCATCGCGATCCCCGCCAGCCGCACCGTGCTGCTCGGCGAGGACATGACCAACGGCTTCCCGATCTGCAGCGCCGACCACAGCGTGGGCTCGCTGGTCTTCGGCAGTGACGGCACGCTGATGGCGTCGTGCGGCGACGGCACCGGCGCGGCCGCCAGCGGCACGTGCCTCAGCGACGGCATCATCGAGCCCAAGGAGGCGATCGGGAACTTCCGCGCCCAGCTGGTGGACTCCCTGGGCGGCAAGATCATCCGCATCGACCCGGCGACCGGCGACGGCCTGCCCAGCAACCCGTTCTACGACGCGCTCGAGCCGCGCGCGCCGCGTTCACGCGTGTGGGCGCTCGGCATGCGCAACCCGTTCCGCTTCACGGTCCGCCCCGGCAGCGGCAGCGCCAACCCGGCGGACGGCGATCCGGGCGCGCTCTACGTCGGCGACGTCGGCAGCACCGACTTCGAGGAGCTGAGCGTCGTGAAGGTGGGCGGCGCGAACCTCGGCTGGCCGATCTTCGAGGGGTACGACCTCCAGCCGCTGCTCTCGCCGCAACTCATCGACAACCTCGACGCGCCCAACCCGCTCTTCGGCGTCGACGTCCCGGGGATCGGCGTGTGCACGGAGTCGTTCTTCGACTTCCAGGACCTGCTGCTGCAGGACAGCCTCGACCCGCCCTTCTGGCCGAACCCCTGCGACCCGGCGGTCGCCATCGTGACGCCCGCGCCGCTGTTCACGCACCAGCGTCCCCTGTTGGCGTGGGAGCACGCAGGCGACGCCTACACGCCGATCTACGACGCCTTCGGCCAGGCCGACAAGGTGAAGCTCGGCGACCCGGGCTCGCCCGTGGCCGGCGCGAACTTCGCGGGCAACTGCTCCATCGGTGGTGTCTGGTACACGGGCAGCAGCTTCCCCGCGCAGTACCAGGGCAAGTACTTCCACGGCGACTACGGCCTGGGCTGGATCCAGTCGCTCGAGTTCACCGGCAGCGATGCGCTGCTCTCCGTCTCGCCGTTCGCGAACGCGGTCGGCTCGATCGTGGCGCTCGACATGGGGCCCGACGACGGACACCTCTACTACCTGGACCACGGCGCGGCCGGACAGAGCAGCATCCGGCGCGTCCGCTTCGACCCGAGCAACCAGCCGCCGTATGCCAGGGCCTACGCGTCCGTGGAGTACGGGTACGGACCGTTGGCCGTCCAGTTCGACGGGAGCGAGTCCTTCGACCTCGAGGGCGACGAGTTGTCGTTCGCATGGGACTTCGGAGACGGCACGCCGATCAGCGGCCTGGTCGATCCGCTGCACGTCTTCCCGTCGGAGGACATCACGGCGGCGGGCACGATCATCGCCAAGCTGTTCAGCCTGACCCCGCCCACGCCGATGGGCGACGGCAGCCTCGACCCCGAGGTCATCCGTGACGACGACTGGCCGCCCAAGGACAGCAGCGACAACCTGCGGCAGTTCGACACCGCGCACCATGTCGGCTTCGTGCCCGACAAGGGCGGAGACGACTGGATCGGCTACGAGTTCCCCGCCGAGCGCGAGTTCACGGGCGTGATCTTCCAGGAGGGCAAGCACTTCTGGTCGTTCGGCGGCTGGCTGGTGACGCTCGACGTGCAGGTGCGGCAGCAGGGCGTCTGGGTGACCGTGCCCGACATGATCAGCAACCCGCCCTACCCCGGCGAGTTCTTCCCGCACTACGAGACGTTCGAGCTGGGCTTCGCGCCGATCACCGGCGACGCGATCCGCCTGTTCGGCATCCCCGCGCCCAGCCTCGACTTCTTCGGCGTGGGCGAGTTGCACGTGCTGGCCACGCCGACGAACCCCGACACCTCGCCCCACAATCAGCTCGTCACGCTCACGGTGACGGACTCGGCGGGAAACGAAAGCGAGACCACGCTCACCATCTCGTTGAACAACACGCCGCCGGTCGTGGACATCATCGCGCCCACCCCCTACAAGCCCTACGCCACGGCCGTGCCGACGTCGATCCTGCTGCTCACGTTCAAGGCCGACGCCGAGCACTCCGAGTCGGAACTCACCTGCTCGTGGGTCGACATCCTGCACCACGACAACCACACGCACCCCGGCACGCCCGACCCCAACTGCACCAGCTCGGTCCTGCTCGCGACGGACGGTTGCGACGGCGACGTCCACTTCCACGAGATCGAGCTCACGGTGACCGACCCGCTGGGCCTGTCCACCGTCGACCGGCGCTACATGCCTCCGATCTGCGACCTGAACCTGAACGGCCTGCCGGACTGGTTCGACATCGCCCAAGGAACTTCGCAGGACAGGGACCTCAACGGGGTGCCGGACGAGGCCGAAGTGGACTGCGACGGCAACGGCACGATGGACCTCTACGAGATCTTCTTCGGCACGGCGCGCGACTTCGACGGCAACGGCGTGCCCGATGCGTGCGACCCGTGGAAGGGCGCCAAGGGCCGCAAGCCGGGGCTGAAGCCCAAGGCGCCGTCCGGGCTCTGATCGGCCTCACCCGGCTACCGGGCTGACACCGCCTCGCGTCTAGCGAGCGTCCGGAGCCTCGTTCTCCACGCCCTCCTGCACGACCCGGTCCACGTGATCGCGGAGGTCGCGCAGCACCGGTGCGTAGCGATCCGCCGGTTCGTGGCCGTTCATCAGGTCTTGCACGCGGCGCGTCCAGCGGCGCCAGAGGAAGAACTTCGCCGCGAACAGGGCGCCGAGCGTCAGCAGGGCCTGCACCGCGTACAGCGCCAGCACCGCGCGGTGCAGCCAGGCGGCGCGCGAGTGCGCCGCGTTCTCGGCCGCCGCGAGCTCGGCGTCGGTCGCGCCGAGCAGGGCGAGCGCACCGCGGTCCTCCTCCGACCAGCGCAGCGAGGTCGCCTCGATCAGCTCGGCCGTGCCCCAGGCCAGGGCGGCCAGCAGCAGGAACATCGGGAAGACGAAACGACTGTTCATGTGCGCGGAAACTCGGCGGTGAAGCGGGTCCCGCCATCGGGTCGGGCCTCGAAGCTCAGCGTGCCGCCGTGCTCGTTCATCACCGAGCGGCAGATGGCCAGGCCGAGACCATAGCCCGAGCGGACGCCGACGCGGCTCTCGCCGCGAACGAACGGCTCGAAGATGCGCTCGCCCAGCGTGGCCGGCACGCCCGTGCCCCGGTCGGCGACCTCCAGGCGCACGCGTCCGTCCGCACCGATGATCCCGACTTGGATCGCCGTGCCGCCGGGGCTGCAGTTGATCGCGTTGTTGACGAGGTTGCGCAGCACGCGCATCACGGCCTCGCGGTCGGCGTCCAGGCGCGTATCCCCGTCGGTCGTGATCTCCAGCTGGATGCCCTTGCGCGCGGCGGTGAGCGCCTCGCGCTCGAGACGCACGCGCGCCTCGGTCGCCAGGTCGAACGTCTCGCGCTTGCGATCGCGGCTCTCCGGCTCGGCGGTGCGACAGTAGGCGATCAGGTTGTCCACCGCGTCGGACAGGTCCTGCAGGTCGGCCAGGTTGCTCTGCAGCACCTTCTCGTAGTCCTCGACCGGGCGCGGCGAGAGCAGCGTGACTTCGGTCTCGCCGATCAGGTTCTGCAGCGGCGAGCGCAACTCGTGCGCCAGGCCCGCGGTGAAGGTGCGCATGCGCTCGAGCCCCACGTCGATGCGCTTGAGCATCTCGTTGAGGGCCGTGCCGACCTCGCGCACTTCGCGCGGGGCGCCCTCGAGCCGGATGGAGGCGCCTCCCGCGACCGGATCGATCGCGCCCGCCTGGCTGACCACGTCGCGCAAGCTGCGCAGGCCGCGCGTGACCGCGATCCAGCCGGTCAGGCCGGCGAGCACGACCGCCACGAGGAACGCCAACAACGACGAGAGGCCGTAGCGCCGCAGTTCGGAGAGCGCCTCCGACGCGTCCATGAAGAACTCGACCGTCAGGTCGGTGCCCTCGACGACTGCGGCGCCCACGGCCACGCGGTCCGAGAAGAGGTACTCGTCCCAGGCCGTGTCGGGATCCACGGGACCAGGTGCGGCATCCGGGCCGTCGGGCTTGCCGGCCGCGGCCATGGCCACGACCGCTCTGCTTCCGTCCCGCACGCGGAACGAGGCGCCGTCGGGGGAGACCATGGCGATGTTCTCCACCTCGCGGCGCACCGCCTCGGGCGAGCGGTCCGACTGCTGGATGCCGAGCGACAGCTCCTCGATCTCGTGCTCGACGAGCAACTTCATGTCGTCGCGCATCATGTCGTACACGAAGTAGCTGGAGAGCACTCCGTACAACGCCAGCAGCGCCGACGTCGTCAGTGCGAAGCGCACCGCCATGCGCCGCGTCAGCGACCAGGAGGCGTCAGTCGCGCGCTTGGAGGACATAGCCGGAGCCGCGCACCGTGTGGATCAGGCGCGTGTCGAAGGGTTCGTCGATCTTCTTGCGAAGGCGACGGATGTGCACGTCCACCAGGTTGGTCTCGGGGTCGAAGTCCATGCCCCAGACCGAGTGCAGCAGGCTCGCGCGCGTGACCGTCTCGCCCTCGTGCTCGGCAAGATTCCGCAGCAACGTGAATTCCGTGCGAGTGAGGTCGATCGACGTCCCGCCGCGCCTCACGGTGCCCTCGATGTAGTCGATGTCGAGGTCGCCGATGCGGCGCGTCGCGCTCTCACGCCGACGCCTCAGCACCGCGTGGATGCGCGCCAGCAGCTCGGCGAAGGCGAAAGGCTTGACCACGTAGTCGTCGCCGCCGAGGTGCAGTCCCTTGATGCGCTCGTCCAGCGCGTCGCGCGCCGTCACGAAGATGACCGGCACGTCGATGCCCTCGGCCCGCATGGCCTCGATCAGGTCCCAGCCCTGGATGCCCGGCATCATCACGTCCAGCAGCGCGAGGTCGTAGCTGCTCTCGCGCAGGCGAGTGAGCCCCTCCTCGCCCGTGCCGGCCGTCTCGCAGGTCAGGCCGGACTCGCCCAGTCCGCGCGCGACGAATGCGCGGTACTTCGGGTCGTCGTCGACGACGAGGATCTTCATCTCGGGGCGCCTAGGTCGGCGGGAGCGTGCCGGGCGCGTTCGGGGCCTCGCTGACGAGGTGCACCGTGCGCGTCGGGAAGGCGAAGGAGCTCCCGGCCTTCTCCACCACCGCCATGAAGCCGAGCAGGACCTCCTGGCGGGCCTGGCGGAAATCGTTGTAGCCGGCCACCTCGAACCAGCACATCACCTCGATGTCGAGCGAGCTCGCGCCGAACTCGCTGAACCGCACGATGATGTTGTCGGCCCAGATTCGCGGATGCTCGCGCAGCACGCGCTCGCAGCCCTCGAGCATCTCCTTCATCTGCTCGGCGGTCGCGCCGTACTCGACGCCGAGGACCGTCTTGAGGCGGAAGCGATCGCGCGTGGCGTAGGTCTCCAGCTTCATGTCGGCGATGCGGCCGTTGGGCATCGAGACGGTCGTGCGGTCCGGCGTGCGGATGCGCGTGCTGCGCATGCCGATCGACTCGACCGTGCCGGTGAAGTCGTCCACCTTGACGTAGTCACCCACGCGAATGGGCTGGTCGACGCCCATCGCGAAGGCGCCGAACAGGTTTTCGACCGTGCTCTTCGCGGCCAGCGCGAAGGCGAGGCCGCCGACGCCCAGTCCGGCGACAAGGCTCGCGACGGGGAAGCCGAGCGTGCTGAGCATGCCGATGACCGCCATCACGATGATCAGGATCTTGATCAGGCGACCGCCGAGCGGGATCAGCGAACGCGAGGCGGGATGCGACTCGGCCCACTTCGAGCCCAGCAGATACTGGCACATGACGTCCACGATGCGCATCAGCGACCAGAAGAAGACCAGGTACAGGCCCACCTTCAGGAGGCGGTGGATCAGGTCCTCGGCCGGCGCGTACAACGCCAGGAACGGGACCAGCGAGTACATCACCGCGATGGTCCAACCGAGCGTGAGCGGGCCGTCGAGGCGCTCGAGCACGACGTCGTCGAAGTCGCCCTTCGTGCGTGACGCGAGGCGGGTCAGGATGCTCGCGCTGATGCGGCTCAGGATGAAGCCGAGGATCCACGAAGCGATCAGCAACACCGGCAGCGCCAGCCACTGCCACCACAGCAGTTCTCCCGGTCCCGGCGCCAGCAGCGACGTCGGCAGGAACTCGAGCGCCCAGCGGTGCTCGAGCCCCTCGTACCACGTGTCCACGCGCGCGACCGTTCCCGTCGTGAAGACCCAGCGCGCGCCCTCCCCGACCTCGCGTCGCACCAGCAGCACGGGCTCGTCGCCCCCGCTCGGACCCGGGACGTGGCCGACGAGCTCGATGTCGGCCGCCAGGTCGTCCTCGGTGTCGCCGCTCGCGTCGGGCGAGACGGCCTCCAGGTCGAACCACACGTGCTTGTCGAGTACGGCCTTCAGGCGACGAGTGACCGTGGCTGCGTCGGCATCCGCTGCGTCGTCGAGGTCGAGGTAGGTCGCGGCCTCCTCGTAGTCGTTGGAGCGGCAGAGATCGAGGAAGTTCGTGAGCGACACGCGCGGCGAGTCGGGGGACGCGGGCGTCGAGCCCTGCGTCTCCATCTGCGCCACGATCGCTGCCACCTCTTCGTCCTGCTCGTCCTGCATCGCGGAGGCCGCGCCCGTGCCGAGCCAGGCGAGCGCGCACAACAGCGCCGCCACGATCCGATGCGTCCCTGCAACCTGCCTCATCATCCGAACTCCCGCTCCACTGGTCATGCGCGTGACTCTACCAATCCCCGCCCGACGCCATGAACGCCTCACACCCCCGCTTCCGAGGGGATCGGGTAACCTCCTGGGGTTGCCGTCATCCCGTCCCCGTGCGCGGACAACGACGTCGTCCGACACGGCCAACGCCGAGCAGGACGCCGCCATGCAAACCCGTCCCATCGTCCCGTCCAGCCCGCTCCGCCGCACCGCGCGGGGCCTCCTCCGCGGCGCCCTTCCCGCGCTGGCCATCGCGCTGCTCGCGACGCTGCTGACGGCGCCCCCCGCCCACGCGCAGGGCGTGCGATCGGCGGCCACGGCGCCCTTCTTCAACTTCGAGTCGGGCCCGACCCACCCGCTGCTGCTCTCGCCGGACGGGCAGCGCCTGTACGTGCTCAACACCCCCGACAACCGCGTCGAGATCTACGCGACCGACCTCGACGGGCGCGGCACGCCGCACCTGCGCTACCTGGGCGCCGTGTTCACCGGGCTCGACCCGGTCTCGATGGCGCTCGATCCGGACGACCCGCACACGCTATTCGTCGCCAACGTCATCTCCGACACGGTCTCCGTGGTGGATCTCGGGACGCGCTCGGTGGTCGCCACGATCGACGTGGGCGACGAGCCGCAGGACGTCCTCGTGGCCGACGGCAAGCTGTTCGTCGCGACGGCGCGCTCGGCCGCGCCGCTCGACCTGCTCAACCCGGGCAGCTTCGTGGACAACGCGGTCGTGATCGCTTCGGCCGACGCGCCCTGGGACATCCTCGACCGCGTCGAGATCCCCGCGCACAAGCCGCGCGCCCTCGCGCGCGCCGGCGACGCCGTCTACGTGATCCCGCTCAACTCGGGCAACCACACGACGATCCTGTCCGACCTGAAGGCCGACGCGCTCGGCCTCGGGCCGCTGGACCTCGCGCCCAACGACACGCCCTTCATCGTGAACCCGGCGCTGGCCCTCCCCGACCTCTCCGCGCCTCCGTTCGTGAACACCGCGGTCAGCCCATTCCTGCCGATCTTCGGCTGGGAGCTGCCGCAGACCTCGCGCGTCGTCATGGACGACGAGTTCCCGGGGCAGACGACCGTGCTGGCGGATGTCGACATCGTCGGCATCGACATCGCGACGCACGCGCTGCTCCCGCCGCACACGACCGGCGTGGGCACGACGCTGTTCGCGATCGAGACGAACCCCCTGACCGGCCAGCTGTGGGTCGCGAACACCGAGGCGCTGAACCGGACCCGCTTCGAGCCGGCGATCTCCGGACAGGCCTTCGACAACCGCATCACCGTGGCCGACGCCGGCGGCGCCGTCAGCGGCGTCAACTCGCTCGGCACCGCGTTGACGGGCGCCGAGCACAGCCAGCCCGCCACGATGGCCTTCTACGAGGCGGCGGCCGATGGCGCGCCGTCGTACGCCTACGTCGGCACGCTCGGCGACGCCACCGTGCTGGTCCTCGACGCGTTCTCGGGCGCCTACGTGGGCGAGATCCCGACCGGCGAGTTGCCCAGCGGCCTGGCCGTCGATCGCGAGAACCGGTTGCTGTTCGTGTTCTGCCGCGGCGACCTCAGCCTGCGCGCGTACGACATCGCGAACCACCACGTGCCCGTCGGCCGCATCACGCGCCTCGCGTACGACCCGGAACCGAAGGGCCTCTCGGTCGGACGGCAACACCTCTACGACGCGCGCGTGTCCACCGGCGCCGGCACCGGCAACTTCTCCTGCGCCAGCTGCCACGTGTTCGGCCACGCCGACCAGCTCGCCTGGGACCTCGGAAACCCCGAGGGCGGCCTCGGCTACTTCTACCCCGACCTGCTCACGGGCGAGGCCAGCTTCGACGGCATCAAGGTCGCGACGAAGAAGGCCATGATGACCAGCCCCATGAAGGGCCCGATGACCACGCAGTCGCTACGCGGGCTCGGCGACCTGACGTCCAAGCCGCTGCACTGGCGCGGCGACCGGCGCTTCTTCCACATGTTCCGCGGGGCGTTCCAGGGCCTGCTCGGCGGCAGCGGCATCACGCCGGCGTCGATGCAGGAGTACGCCGGCTTCGTGCGCTCGATGGCCTACGCGCCCAACCCGTTCCAGCCGAAGGACCGCGTCTACACGGGCGCCGCCGACGACGGCAAGGAACTGTACGGCATGAACGACGCCAAGGCCGGCAAGGTCTACAACCCCAACGCGCCCGGCATCTCGTGCATCAGTTGCCACATCGGCAACTTCTCGGACAAGACCGACTTCACCGGCTCGCAGAAGACCGTGAACTTCGACGGCGAGGTGCAGCTCTTCAACACGCCGCAGCTGCGCGGCATCTACGAGAAGGACTACGCGCACCTGACCGGCTACGGCACCGCGCACGACGGCGTCTTCGACGGCATCCGAGGCTTCATGGACATCAGCCTGCCGATCCTCGGCGAGGGCTTCCCCAACCTCACGACGAGCGAGCGCGACGAGATCGCCGACTTCGTGCGGGCCTGGGACACGGGCATCGCGCCGCTGGTCGGCGCCCAGTTCACCGCGACGCCGGACACCTGGGCCGACGGCCTCTACGACTGGCTGGACCTGGCCGAGGCGCAAGCCCGCCCGCCGGCCGACAACATCGACCTGATCGGCAAGGCGATCCTGAACATGCCGAACGGCACGGTCTTCCGCTTCGGCGTGCGCTACGGGCTGCTCCCCGACGGCGTGACCTGGGGCTACGAGGTGGACGTCGGCGGCTGGGTCACGCGCGGTCCGATCGTGAGCGCGATCGCGGCCGGCCTGGTGGAGATGACCTTCACCGCGGTGCCGCCCGGCAACGGTGTGCGCCTCGGCGTCGACCGCGACGAGGACGGCCTGATGGACGGCGTCGAGCGGGCCTGGGGCACCAGCGTGAGCCACCCCGACACCGATCGCGACACCTTCGCCGACGGTCTCGAGGTCGCGCTGGGCTCGAACCCGACGGTGTTCGATGCGGCGCTGCCTGCCGATACGACGGAGCCGACGATCAGCGCGGACACCGCGCTCGACGTGTTCACGACGACCGCCACGCTGCACTTCGTGACCGACGAGCCGGCCGGCGCACTGGTCGAGCTGGGCACGACGCCCGGCGGCCCGTACGACCTCGCCTCCTTCGCGGACGGCGAACTGCTCGGCGTGCACGACGTGATCCTCGACGGACTGCCGGCGTTGACGACGGTCCACTACCGGATCACGGCGACCGACGCGGCCGGCAACGCCGCGACGAGCACGGGCGAGTTCGACACCGCGCCGCCGCTCTACCACGTCTCCGACATGTCGTTGGACGTGGCCGGCACTGACCCCTACACGCTCACGGGCACGGTCACGATCGTGGACCAGGACGGCGCGCCCGTGGACGACGCGCCGGTCTTCGTGCTCTGGGGCGGCGATGTCGGCGGCGCGGGCGTGCTGGTCAACGCGCGCACCGACCCAACCGGCCTGGCGACGTTCGTGATCGGGCCGTACACGCCCGCCGGACCGACGGTCGTGACCATGAGCCCGGCGCACGTCGGCTCGGGCGTGACGGCGGACGCCTACTTCGCGGGCTTCGGCGGCGACGATCCGAACTTCTACTACAACCAGTCGTTCAACGCCGTGAACTACGCGACGGTGAGCGTGCCCTAGCCGGCGCGGTTCAGGAGGCGCCGGCCTCGGTGCCCGCCTGCTCCTCGGCGTCGTCCTCCTCCGCCGCCGCACCCGCGGACAGGGCGCGCGGCGAGCGACCGATGTTGTCGAGCTCCGGCAGCTCGTCCTGGTTCTTGCCGGGCACGGCCAGCTTCTCCAGCCGCTGGCCCTGCGGGAGCACCATGCGCTCGTAGCTGCCGACCGCCTTGTCGAAGCTCTTGAGCGCGCCGTCGAGGCCCTTGCCGACGCCCGCGATGTGTGTGCTGAAGGTCTGCACGCGCTTGTAGAACTCGCGGCTGACGTCGCGGATCAGCAGGGCGTCCTCCGCGATCGAGGACTGCTGCCAGTACACGGCCACCGTGTAGAGCAGCGCGATCAGCGTGACCGGCGTCGCCAGCAGGATCTTCTTGTCGAGCGCCTCGTCCTGCAGGTTGGGACGGGCTTCGAAGGCCGCCGCCAGGATCGGCTCTCCCGGCACGAACATCACGGTGAAGGTCACCTGGCCGCCGACCGCTTCGGCGTAGTCGCGCTTCGCGAGCGTGCGCACGTGCGCGAGCATCGCCTCGCCGTGCTTGCCGATCATCTGCTCGCGCACGGCGGCGTCGTCGGCCTCCATCGCGGCCATGTAGGCGTCCATCGGCACCTTGCTGTCGACCGGGATACGCAGGTCGCCGTCGGGCATCTTCACGATCATGTCCGGGCGGCTGCCGTCGCCGACCGTCTCCTGCGTCGTGAAGTCCACGTGGTTGGTCATGCCGGCCAGCTCGACGATCTTGCGTAGCGTGACCTCGCCCCAGCGCCCGCGTGCGCGCGCGTCGCCGCGCAACGCCGTGGCCAGCGACTGGTTGCTGGCGTTCAGCACCTCGGTGCTCTGCTGCAACCGCTTGAGTCGCTCCTCCACCGCGCCGTAGGCCTTCTCGCGCTTGCCCTCGAGTTCCTGCGTTGCCTTCTGTTGGCGGTCGAGGACGTCCTTGAACGGCTTGAGGTTCTGCGCGGCCAGCGTGAGGAACTGCTCGCTGTTGGTCTTCAGCGCGTTCTGCGAGAGCTGTGCGAAGGCGTTCTCGAGCTCCTTGCGCGACTGCTCCTCCTTGCGGCGGTGCTCCTCGGCGGCCTCCTTCCAGGCCGACAGCCGCGCCGCGCTCTCGTCGCGCTCGCGTTCGGCGGCGCCGCTCCGGTCGCGGAGTCGGGCGATCTCCTTCGACGCACGGCCGTTCGCGAACACGTACCCCGCGAGCAGACCGACGAGCACCCCGAGCCCTACCAGCAAAGCCTCCATGCACCCATTCTACGCTTCGGGCGAGAGGGCGGCGCGGCGCGGATCAGGCGGTCCGGCGGATCCCGAAACCGGCCTCGATCTCGTCGGCGTCGGGCAGCGGCTGGACGGACACGTCCGTCACGTTCGAGGAGGACGGGCCCACGGCCAGGCGCCCGGCGAACTCGTCGATCCGCTCCGGCGGACCGACCACCTCGGCCTCCACCGATCCGTCGCGCCGGTTGCGCACCCAGCCCGAGAGCCCGAGGCGCTCGGCCTCGGCCTGCGTGAACCAGCGGAACCCCACGCCCTGGACCCGCCCGGCAACGGTGATGCGCACGGTCTTCCGACCCATGCGGTCGAGGCTAGCACGCCGTTCGGGCGCCTGCGCGCGGCAGGTCGGGCAGTGCGCGCGACGACGCGCACGACGCATCCGCCGGGCCCAAAGGAAGACCCCCGCCTGAGGTCGCCGCAGAGGGGGGAGGCGGCGAGGCGGGGGTCAATGAGGAGCAGAACCGGCGCGGTGCGGAGAGGGAAAGGGGGGAATGAAGGAGGGAGGGCCTCCGCTTTTCGCGCGCGAGATGAAGTGTTGTGTCGATCACAGGTGCGGCACGAGTTCCGGCCGGCCCTGCGTCCTCGGATTGACAAGAGGTCCGGACTGAACTCCACTCCGCTTCGACTGGAGTCCGGTTGGTGCCTCCAACAGCCAACACTAAGCCCGGAATCGCCCGGAGATACTGACACTTCCGTCACTCCCGATGGCATCTGGAGAGTGCTCTGCGACACCCTGGGAAGATCGGCTCCGGTGGCGGCCTCCGAGCCGTGTTGATAGTCTGGGATGAGTCGCCGGGGGGCGGCTCCAGACGCCGGGGGGCGGTCAGGATTTCAGCCACCAGCCGACATCTGGGTCTCGTGGACAACACGTTTCCCGCGAGGATCGATCCGTGAGATTGCTGCTCGTCGATGACGACGCCGAGGCGCTCCAGCTCCTGGAGGACAGCCTCGATTTGATCGGCCACGAGCACAGCCGGGCATCCGACGGCGAGGCCGCCATGGCGCTGCTGCGCGACTCTCCCGCCGGCCATTTCGACCTGGTGCTGCTCGACCTGCAGATGCCGGGCAAGTCCGGCTGGGACACGCTCTACGACTTGCGCGAGGCCGGCAGCGAGATCCCCGTGATCATCGTGTCGGGTCTGAAGGACAAGGCGGAGAAGGTGCGCGGGCTCGGGCTCGGCGCCGACGACTTCGTCGTGAAGCCCTTCGACTTCGAGGAACTCGCCGCGCGCATCGACGCCGTCATCCGGCGTCGCGAGACGCTGCCCCCGATCGTGCACGGCGACCTCAGCGTGGACCTCGCGCGCCGCCGCGTCTGGCGCGGCGAACACCGCATCGAATTGTCGCCGCGGGAGTTCGACCTGCTGCTGGTGCTGGCGCGCGCGAAGGGCGAACTGGTCACGCGCGACGAGTTGCTCGCCGACGTCTGGGACCTCGACTTCAACCCCGGCACCAACGTCGTCGACGTGCACGTCGGTCGACTGCGCCGCAAGCTCGACCGGCACGGCCCGCCGCTGATCGTCAACGAGCGCGGCAAGGGGTTTCGCATCGGCTCGCCCTGATGCGCGCGGCGGTCCGCTCCCGGTCCGCCGCGGAACCGCCACCCCGGACTAACGGGCTTGTCAATGCCCGGCGGCATCGGGTCGGCTTACGGTCCCCATGTTCCTCTGCGTCGAGCGCCGGAATGGCGCGGTTGCCGGTCACGGCAGCGCCGTCCGACTTCGTATGCTCGGCGACACGACCCGAGTCGTGTCGGCACGACGCACTCTCCGCACACCGAACACCGACATCACCTTCCAAAGCCCGCAACTTTCCGCGCGAGCCCAACTCTCCGAACGGAGTCGACCCAGAACGATGAAGATCCTGAATACGCTCCTCGTCCCCGTCGCGCTGACGGTGACGTTCGCGGCCTGTTACTCGACCGGGCCCGAGAGGCTGCCCGCCGCCGACGCACCGGCCTACGAAGCGCCGGCGCCGGCCGAGATGCCGCCCGCGCCCCCGCCGCCGATGCCCGCCGTGCAGTCCTCCGCGGGCGACCTGAAGGGCTGGCTGGCCGTCCCGACCGGGAACAAGGCCACCAGCGCGATCCTGCTCGAGAAGTTCGCGCCGGGCGAAGTCGCCGTCGGCGAGACCTTCGACATCACGCTCGTCGTCACGAACCTGACGACCCTGGGCCTGAACAACGTGGTCGTCGCGAACGAGCTGGCCCCCACCTACAAGCTCGCCTCGACGAACCCCACCGCGGCGATGACCGACATCCGCGCGGGCCGCTGGAACGTGGGCTCGCTGCCCCCCGGCGCCAGCCGCACCGTCACCCTGACGGGCTCCGCCAGTCAGGGCGGCACCATGTCCACCTGCGCGGGCGTCACCTACGACACCGCCATGTGCATGGTCACGAACGTGGTCGAGCCGCGCCTGCAGCTGGTGGCCGCCGGCCCGGCCGAGGTGATGCTGTGTGACGCGTTCGACGTGCGCTACACCGTCAGCAACCCCGGGTCCGGCACGGCGCGCAACGTCGTCGTGAACGTGAGCTACCCCACGGGCCTGACCGACAGCAACGGCCGCTCCTCGGGCGTCATCCAGGTCGGCACGCTGGCCGGCGGGCAGTCCAAGACGATGAGCGTCCGTCTGCGCTCCGATCGCCGCGGCACCTTCAGCTACGGCGCCACGGCCAACGCGTCGGGCAACCTCAGCGCCAAGTCGGGCACGGTCAGCACGACCATTCGTCAGCCTGAGCTGGCCGTCACGGCCAAGTCGCCCAGCGCCGCCTTCATCGGCCGCGACGCCCGCTTCGAGATCACGATCGCCAACAACGGCGACACGGTCGCGAAGGACACGATCGTCGAGAGCCCGGTGCCGTCCGGCATGAGCTTCGTGAGCGCGACCGACGGCGGCCGCGTGAGCCAGGGCAAGGTGGTCTGGCTGATCGGCGACCTGGCGCCGCGCACGTCGCGCACGCTGCAGGTGGTCCATCAGGGCGCGGGCCCCGGCATGGTTCAGAGCACGGCGACGGTCAAGGCCATCTGCGCCAACCCGGCCGTCGCGCCGCTGGCGACCGAGGTCCGCGGCATCCCGGCGGTGCTGCTCGAGGTCGTCGACATCGCCGACCCGGTGCTGGTCGGCGACAACGAGACGTACGTGATCTCCGTCACCAACCAGGGCTCGGCCCCGGCCACCGGCATCCGCATCACGGCCACGCTCCCGCCGAACACGACGTTCGTGACGGGCAGCGGCGTGACCGGCGGATCCGCCCAGGGCGCGCGGGTGACCTTCGCTCCGCTGCCGAGCCTGGCCAGCAAGGCCACGGCGAGCTGGACGGTGATCGTGAAGGGCGTATCCCCCGCGGACGCGCGCTTCCGCGTGACCATGTCCAGCAACGAGCTGGGCACGGTGCCCGTCGAGGAGACCGAGTCGACCACGTACTACGAGTAGGAACACGCAGGACCGTCCGGGTCGGAGCGCGCGGCGCTCCGGCCCGGACCCTCACCCCGGACGTACACGCAGGATTGACCATCGTGATGACGCGCAACGACCACGACGTCGTGAGCGAGCTCGAAGCACTGCTCGCCGTGCTCGTCGTCGCGCGCGTCTCGCTGACCTCCCCCACGACGACGATCGTCGCCTCGGTGCGTCGGACGGCCCGGGCGATCATGCGGGCAGCCGGCCGTTGCGATCGCGGCGACCTGGGCGACGCGGCCGCGGCTCTCGCCGAAGCGCGCCCGATCGAGTTGTCGAAGCGACTGCAACGCGTGCTCGACCGCCTGCGCGCGACGATCGACGGCATGGATCGTCCATGCCGCACGATCCTCGTCGTCGAGGACGACGCCGCGACCGCCGAACTGCACACCTCGATCCTGGCCGGCCGCGATCGGCGCATCACGCGCGTCCGGACCACGGCCGAGGCGCGCGTGCTGCTCCACGAACGCGAGGTCTCGCTGGTGCTGCTGGACCTCGCGCTCCCCGAAGAGGACGGGCAGGAGCTGCTCCTGGAACTGGGTGGGCAGCACGCGCGGCCGCTCGTGATCGTCTGCACGGGCCTCTGCGGCGGCCTTGCCGCAGCCGAGTGCTACGCGCTCGGGGCGGACATCGTCCTCGAGAAGCCCTTCGCCCCGCAGGTGCTCGCCGCCGCGGCGGCTTCGATGCTGCAGCGCTCCGGCGGCGATGGTCCTGCCGCGGCGGGCTTCACAGCCCGCGCCGGATAGCAGACCATGCCCGGCGGTCGAGACCGCCGACCGGCGCGCACGACCCGAGGAGAATTGCCATGAACCGATTCCGCACGCCCAACCCCTTCCACGCGCTCGCGTTGCTGCTGTGCGCCGCGCTCGTCTCGTGCCAGGCGCTGCAGGACGCCGCCCAGGTGCTGATCCCCGAAGAGAAGCCGACGGCCTCGGTCGTGGGCGCGCGCCTGTCCGACCTCTCGATGGACGCGGTCACGCTCGAGCTGGACGTGAAGGTGGACAACCCCTACTCGGTCAGCCTGCCGCTCAGCGCGCTCAGCTACGTGCTGAGCAGCGACGACCGCACGTTGCTCAGCGGCAACGCGGCGCCGTCGGAGCCCATCGGCGCGTCCTCGTCGGACGTCATCCCGCTCTCGCTGAAGGTCCCCTTCCAGGACTTGCTCGCCACGCTCTCGGGCGTGCGGCCCGGCAGCGTCGTCGACTGGGCCGCCGCGATCGAGCTGACCGTGGACGCGCCCGTGATCGGCGCGCTCACCCTGCCGCTCGAGCGCGAGGGCAAGCTGCCGATCCCGGCCGTGCCGGAGGTCTCGCTCGAGTCCGTGCGCTGGGACGAACTCAGCCTGACCCAGGCGCGCGCGACGCTCGAGCTCGGCGTGCTGAACACGAACACCTTCCCGATCGACCTGGACGAGCTGTCCTTCGGCGTCAGCCTGGGCGGGACGAAGGTCGCCGACGCGAGCGCGGTGCCGCTGGACGAGCTGGCGAGCGACCAGACCGGCTCGCTGCAGATCCCGATCAGCTTCTCGCCGCTGAGCCTCGGCTCGGCCGCGCTGGCCCTGTTCAAGGGCGAGGGCGCAGCCTACGGCCTGCAGGGGATGCTCTCGATCGGAACGCCGTTCGGCCCGATCACGACGCCCTTCGACGGCAGCGGGAGCGTGCCCTTCCTGCGCTGAGCCGGACCGGGCCCGCCGGGCTCAGCCCCCGGACTCCGCACCGATCTCGGCCGCCGCCTCGGGCGAGGCGGACGCCGCCCGAGCACCGCGTTCGTCGGAGCGCGTGCGCAGCAGAACGCGCACGCACGAGAAGGCCATCAGCGCCGCGGACACGTAGAACACCGGCCGCAGCCCGATCGTCGCCGCAAGCAGGCCGCCCGTCACGGGCCCTGCCGCGTTGGCGAAGATGAACGACGAGAAGGTGAAGCCCAGCGCGCCGCCGCGGCGTTCCACCGGGCTGTTGTTCGCGGCGATGGCGTAGGCCGCCGGGAAGATGCCCGCCAGGAATGCGCCGGACAGGAAGCGCAGCACGTAGAGCGGCGCGACCGACTGCACCAGCCCCTGCGCGAGGTACATCACCGCGCCCCCGCCGGCGCACAGCGCGAGCAGGCGGCCGTAGCCGCGACGATCGCCCGCCCGCCCCCACAGCGGCGTGAGCAGCAGCGTGGCCGCCGCCGTCGACGCGAAGACCACGCCCGTCGTGGTGGCCAGCAGCTCCGGCCGATAGCCGCTCAGGGTCTTCACGTGCAGCGCCATCATCGGGTCGACCATCGCGGAGCCGAAGCGCACCGCGAACACGGCCACGAGCACCGAACGCAGCGGCCCGGGCGCCAGGAATGTCGACGCGTCGGACCACACGCGCCCCAGCAGCGTGAGCGGCTCGATCTCGCCCTCGGGCGCCGGACGCTCGCGCGGCGGCTCCACCACCCACAGCGCGACCAGCACCGCGGCGATCAGGGAGAGCGCCGAGCACACGATGAACACGGTGCGAAAGCCCATGCTGTCCGCGATCGAGCCGCCCAGCACCGCGCCGCACATGCTCCCCGCGATCACGGCCGTGTGCAGCATGCCGGTCACGCCGCCCTGCTTCTCGGGCGGCGTCATCACCGACACGATCGTCATCGACGGCGCCATGAAGCCGGAGAACACGCCTTGCACCAGGCGCAGCACGAGCAGCTGCACCGGCGAGGTCACCAGGCTCATCGCGCCGACGAAGATCACCACGGCGAGATTCGCGCGCAGCATCATCGGCTTGCGGCCCACGCGGTCGCCCAGCGCGCCCCACAGCGGGCCCATGCAGGCAGCGGTCAGCGGCGCCCCGGCCACGAGCACGCCCGACCAGATGCGCATCGCCGCCGGATCGGTGACGCCCAGCTCCGGCAGGTAGAGGGGCAACAGCGGAAGCACCGCCATCATGCCCACGGCCGTGACGAAGTTGTTCAGCCAGACGAGGGCGAAGTTGCGCTTCCAGGATTGCATGACGTGGCCGCCTCGCCCGGCGCGCCGGTCTGGGATCGACACGAGGCGGACCGGGAGCGGACCGCGGGCGCCGCGGGAGAGGAGGAACTGCGCATCCTACGCCGGTGCGTCGGCGGTTTCAGCCGGCGCGTGCGGGGCAACTGCAGTGGACGGCCGCCGGCCCTTCGCTGTACGGGGGTGTGCTTCGGCAACTCGGGGGAACGAGTTGCTACGCACACCCCCTACGCGCTGCTGGCCGGCTCCCCCCTCCGTCAGTAGGGACTGAACAACTGATCGAGTCGGTGTCCCGCACGACGGGTAGCACGACCGGGGCGCGGAGTGGGGTGGGCGCAGCGATCCGTGAGTCCCCGGATCGCGGAGCCCACCCCCGACAGCGAGGGCGGGCGGACGTCGATGCAGCGCGTACCTTGCGGCGTGTCGCGCGGCAGGCCCCTACTGCACGGCGATCGTCATCGAGTTGGTGAGACCCAGCAGCGTCAGCGGGGTGACCGTGACTTCGCCGGCGGTCATCTTGAACGACACGCCCGCGGCCACCGGAGGCACCACGATCGGGATCGAGACCTCGCCACCGACGAACGGCGCCGGACCGATGATGAGCGGGCTCGGCAGCGGCACGCCGCCCGACTCCGTCACCGCGATCATGGCCTCGTTCGTGCCGCCCTTGACGACGATGTTGAACAACTCGCCGACCTCGGGGGACATCTTGCTCGAGGACAGGTTCAGGCCGGACGGAGCGAGCGTCGCGGCGCCCAGCAGGTCGCCGCCGATACCGGCATCGTAGATGCCCAGCACCGCGTTGCGCTCGACCGGCGGCTGCGTGCTCGTGAACCCGAAGTTGTAGAGGTAACCCCACTCCAGCGGGCCGCCGACCTTGTGACCGCCCAGGAACACCTCGGGGAACACGAAGGTCAGGTTGCCCTCGTCGACGATCGGCACCCAGTTGTTCTCGGGTCGGACATCGATGTCATGGAAGTAGAAGTCGGTCGGGTTGGCGCTCGCCGGAACGGAGAAGCTGCCGACGCGGCGCTCGAGGTTCCAGTTGAACAGCGCGTACTCGTAGCGCCACTGCCCGCCGCCCAGGTCGCGCGTCTGCACGGCCAGGATCACGTTGCCGTCGTCGGGCTCGATGCCCGCGATCGTCCGGACCTCGCCGTAACGCTCGATGGCCGGCCCCTCGATGAGCGGGTTGCCGGACAGGGCGCTCGGCGTCGCGAACTGCCAGCTGAATCCGTTCCAGTTCATCGTGCACTCGCGCGAGCCCACGTTGTTGTGGATGTCCTCGTCGCCGATGACCAGGTACATGGCCTCGTAGAAGTACTCGGCGCCGGGCAGGTCGAGGTCGAAGTCGTACGCCTCGAGGCGGTGGTCCACCGCGCCGAAGCCCGAGCCGCCCTGGTCGCGGATGCAGTCGACCGGCGTGCCGTCGAAGAACGAGCCCATGCAGGTCCAGTCGTTGTCGTAGGCATGCCACTCGTCGCGCGGACCGAGGTAGACGCGGTTGCCGTTGTTCGACGTGCCGTACGTGTCCGAGCAGCCGACGCCCAGGAAGGTGCCGGGGCTGGGCTGCTGGCACGGGATGCACTGGCTGTTCGACAGGGCAAAGAAGCCGTGCTTGATCCACGCGATGCCGACCTGCTCGAAGCGGTCGCCCATCTGGCGGTACAGGGCCTGGTGGATGCCCGGATGGTTCTCCTGCATCGGCGCGAGCCAGGGCACGTTCACGTTGCCGAGGTTGCAGGACGTCGTCGCGGTGGACAGGCCGGCGCGGCCGTTCGGGAACGTACCGTCATGACCGAGCTGCGTGATGCTGCTCAGGATTCCGAGGCTGACGTCGAGGAAGTCGCCGCCGTCGCCGCCGGCCGCGTCGCTCGTCTCGCCGCCGGTGTAGGGCGTCCAGGGGTTCTGTCCCTTCGGGTACGACCAGTCGCCGTGGTACTCGCCCGCCGAGGCATGGACCTTGCCCTCGCCGAGGGTCATGCCGAGCAGGTCGGGGCGGCCGAGTTTGCCGGCCAGCCGCTCGGTCACGATCAGGTCCCAGGCCTTCACCTGCACCACCGGGCCGACGTGGTCGCCGCCCGTGCCGCCGTAGGGGTTGAACTCGGCGTCGAACGCGATCTTCACGTAGCAGAGCTTGAAGTCGCCCATCAGCTCGTCGGCCGTGGACAGGAAGAAGTAGTCGGGGTCGGGCTGGCCGCCGGGGCCGTCGTTGCGCACGGGCTCGGCGTGGACGACGAAGTCGGTGAAGTCGACCGAGTGGCCGTTCGTGACCGAGGTCAGCGTGAAGCCGCCGAACGCGCGGACGCCGCCGCCCAGGATGCCGTAGGGCATGAAAGCGCCGTTGTGTCCCGAGAGGAACAACATGTCGGAGCTGGGGTCCACGATGAAGGCCATCATCGGCTCTTCCATGAGCTCGCTCATGCTGTCGCCGGGCTCGGTGGTCTCGACCACGTCGGTGAGCGCCAGCCCTGCCTCTTCCAGGACGCTGTCGTCGAAGTGCAGCACGATGCGACCACCGTCGGTGCGCCAGGCCTGGTACTGCGCCGAGAGCGTGACGGGGAGAGCGAGAAGCAGGGAGGCAACGAGCAGGGACCGGGCTTTGATCATCGGGGAGGCCATCCGGAGCAGGAGGTCGGGACAGGGGTGTTCGCGACGTGCGCCGCGTCGCGAAGCCATGACATGCAGGAGCCGCCCCGGAGGGCGGCCACGCCGTTGAGTCTATGCTCTCCTCGGCAAACCGTCGAGCCGCCGAATCGGGTCAGGATCCGGCCGTCGTCGCGCCTCTGCCGACCCTGCGCTATGCTGCCTCCTCCGGCCGTTCGCCATGAAAATCTCCATCGTCAACCCGCACATCCCGGTCTTTCAGCGCAACTACGCGTTCCGCAAGACCCGGCGCTGGCAGCCGCTCTCCACGGCCATCGTCGCGGCGTGGCTGGAGCAGCAGGGCGGGTGGGAAATCCAGTTCCTCGACGCCCACGTCATGGACTGGTCGGACGAGGAGACCGCGCGGCGGATCCGCGAGTTCGACCCGGACGTCCTCTACTACAGCTCCGAGCGCACCGACGCCTGGGAGTTGCCGATCCCCGACCTGAAGTACATCGACGACTTCTTCACGACGCTCTTCGACGGCTGGGCCGCGCCGCGCTGGGTGCTGGTCGAAGGGCCGCACGGATCGATCTACCCGAACGACATCCTGGGGCGACTGCCGCAGGCAGACGCCGTGCTGCGCGGCGAGACCGAGCCGGTCTCCTTCGCCGCGCTCGATGCGATCGCGCGAGGCGAGGACCTCTCCGGCGTGAACTCGGTCAGCTGGCGCCGTGAGGACGGAAGCCTCGTCCACAACAAGGACGAGCCCGACCCGGTCAAGTACGCCGACTTCCCGTCGCCGGCCTGGCACCTGCTGCCGATGGATCGCTACGGCGACAACGCCGCGCCGGGCATGCCCTTCGCCATGCTCGAGACGAGCCGCGGCTGCCCGATGCCGTGCGGCTACTGCTACAAGCAGATGTTCGGCGACCGTCAGAGCAAGCGCGAGCCCGAGCAGGTGCTGGACGAGGTGCAGGAGGTCGTCGAGAAGTTCGGCGTCCGCCGCATCATGTTCCAGGACCAGATCTTCACGCTCGACCGCAAGCACACCGCGGCGGTCTGCGAGGGCCTGATCGAGCGCGGCCTCGCCGACAAGATCGAGTGGCGCTGCCAGACGCGGCTCAACGGCATGAAGAACGAGCTGCTCAAGCTGATGCACGACGCGGGCTGCGCCGAGATCTACACCGGTCTCGAGACCGGCAGCGATTCGATCCAGGGCGAGATCAGCAAGCTCACGCTGGAAGAGTTCCTCGCCTACCGCGACTACGGCGAGAGCATCGGCCTCACGATCAGCCCGAACATGATCCTCGGGCTGCCGGGCGAGACGTACGACACGGCCATCGAGAGCATCATGTTCTTCCACCGGCTGGGCATCGCGATGGTCCCCAACGTGAACATCAGCTACCCGCTCACGCGCTACCACACCGAGGCGATCGAGCGCGGCGAACTGGCCGGCGACAACTGGGCCGAGGTCGTCGACTCGGCCGGGCTGATCGGCACGCACATGGACAAGGCCACGATCGACCGCGTTCGCGCGAAGGCGGGCAGCCTCAACCGGATGCTGCGCTGGAAGAAGCGCCTGCTCGGCATGGTCGGCCGCGAGTACGGCAAGGGCGCGGCGCGACGGCTGCTGAAGAACCGCGCCGGCAAGTCGTTCATCCGAGGAAACGTCGCAGCGAGCTAGACACCATGAGTCGCAACACCCGGAGTGTGGTCGCAGTTTTCCTGTTCACCGCGTGGCTCACCTCCGCTGCCGTTGCGCAATGGCAGGTCGGCGTGGGCGGCGTGCCGGCACGACATGGACAGTCGGCGGAAGTCGGGCCGCACAGTCCCACCACGCTCTGGTCGGGACCCAGCGGCACCACCGTCAGCCAGCAGCACGTGGTCGACCAGGGCATCGTGGTCACCAACCGCATGTTCAACATCGGCGATCCGATCAACGGGACCGACATCGAGGCGCGCGACCTGCTCACCGGCGCGCTGCTCTGGGACGTGCAGGTGCCGGCCAGCTTCGGTGACAGCTGGCGCAGCCGCGTGACGGGCTTCCGCGATGGACAGGTCTACGTCACGCGCTCGGGCAACACGAACGCCGAGTACCTCTACGCGCTCGACCCGGCCGACGGCTCGATCATCTGGACGTCGGTCGACCTGATGACCGAGACCTCCACCGAGAGCGTCTGCTTCGCGCCGAACGGCGACATCATCACGAGCGGCGTCGCGACGGCCGGCGCGCGCCTGATCCGCATCGACAAGGACGACGGCACGACGGTCTGGACCACGCCCGGCACCTGCCCCACCAGCGGCGGCTGCGACCCGGTGGTCTTCGGGAACCGCGTGTACATGTTCGAGGCCAGCGCGTCCGGACCCAAGATCACCGCGGTGGACCTCGCGACCGGCGCGAAGCTCTACTCCGGGCCCGGCATCGTCGGCGGCTTCATCCAGCAGGTGGCGCCCTTCGTCGGACCGGACGGCACGGTCTACGCGCCGCGCACGCAGAACAATCCGCTGACCGACTTCCTCGTCGCCTATGACGACACCGGCGCGGCGCTGGTCGAGAAGTGGAGGACGCCGCTCGGCTTCTGCGCCTTCGCGTCGTTCGGCGTCGGCCCCGACGGCTCCGTGTACAGCTACTCGGCAAACAAGGAGGTGCTGCGACTCGACCCGGCCAACGGGAACGTGACCGGCACCTCGCCGCCCATCCCCGCCGACTCGTTCCACCCGCGTGTGGCCATTGGCGCGGACGGGACCCTCTACCTCACCAACGGCGCGTTCGGCAACGGCGCGCTGTTCGCATACACGCCCGACCTCGACCTGCTCTGGAGCGTGCCCCTCACGAACGTGAACGTGGGCGGTCCGGCGCTGGCCGACGGCGGCATCCTGGTGGTCGGCGGCACCTCGAACACGGTCAACACCTATCGCTGCGCGGCGTACTTCGACGCCTACGGAGCGGGCTGCGCCGGCAGCGGCGGGTTCACCCCGAGCCTGTCCGGCCTGGGCTGCCCCGCACCGGGAGAGACGGTCACGCTGGAACTCGACGGCGCGCTCGGCGGCACGACCGGCTTCCTGTTCTTCGGCGCGGGCACCGGCATCCAACCGGTGCTGGGATGCGACCTGCAGATCCTGCCGCTACTGCCGCTGAACTTCGGGCTGCCGCTCGGCGGCGTCGGGGCGGGCAACGGCGGCTTCAGCCTGCCGGGCCTGATCCCGCCGACCACGCCGCCGGTGGATCTCTACCTGCAGGTGATGGTGCCCGACCCGGGATCGGCCGGTGGCGCGGCGGGCAGCAACCCGCTGCAGATGCACATCGAGTAGGCGCGCGGCGCGCGGGCCTACAGCTCCTTCAGTTCCTTGCTGAGGTAGACCACGACGTCGAAGGTCGTGAACAGACCCACCAGGTGCTTCTTGTCGTCCACGACGAGCACGCGGTGGATGGACTCCTTCGCCATCAGGTCGCACGCGTCCTTGAGGCTGGCCTCCGGGCCGAGCGAGATCACGGCCGGGTTCATCCAGTCCTTGACCACCTCGCGACCGATCAACTCGGGGCTGTAGTCCTCCTTGCTGAAGAACTCCTCGTCGTCCGCGCTGCCCTCGCCCATCGACTCCTCGAGCGGCGAGGCGAACTGGAAGTCCGAGCGACTGGACTCGAAGCGCCCCTGACGCACGTGGCCGAGCTTGGCGACGTCGTGCACCGAGAGCACGCCGACCAGCTTGCCGCCGGAGTCGACGACCGGCACGCCGCTCACATGCTCGTCCTCGAAAGTCTGGATGGCCTCCTCGACCGTCGCCGTGGCCGGCAACGTGATGACCTTCTTCTGCATCACGTCGGCAACCTTCACTTCGCGCAAGGTGGACATCGTGTTTCCTCGGGTTGGACGGGGGTCAGGTCTTGGCCAGCCGGCGGGGCGACTCCGCCCTCAGCAACCGGCCGATCTCGCGAAACTCCTCCGCGAGGAGAGAGAGGATATCGTCCACGCTGACGATGCCAACCAGCTTTCGGCGGCTGTCCACCACCGGCAGGCGGCGCACCTCGAGCGAGCGCATCAGCGACAGGGCGTCCTCGATCGGCATGGTCTCCCGGATCGTGCGCGGCTCGCTCGTCATCACCTCGCCGACGAGCGTCGTATTCGGGTCGCGGCCCTCGCCCACGACGTGCAGCGCCAGGTCCCGGTCCGTCAGGATCCCGATCGGATGCCGGTCTTCGTCGACGATCACGACGGAGCCGACGTTGCGCGCCCCCATCCGGTCGGCCGCCGCCCGCACCGTCTCACCGGTGTTCGCAAGGTCCACCTCCCGGTTGCAGATCCGCTTGATGGTCATGCTGTCCTCCTTCCTGGGAACGTGTCCTCAGGACACGAGTCGGTGGTGCCGCCCGACGTCGCTCATGACGCGCGGCGGGATTCGGTGCGTTGGCGCAGACGGTCCTCGAGGCGCCTTCGCGCGATGTGGAAGGCCTCGCGGATCGTGGGGAGCGCGTGCTCGTCGCGTTCGTGGCTCGGATCCTCGTGATCGACCGTGATCGTCCCCTTGCGCGGGAGCGCGAGGTGGATCGTGACGCCGTAGACGTGTCCCTGTTTCTGCTTCCGATGCGGTCGCGACACGACGACGCGACAACTGGTCAGTTCGTTGCAGTACTGTTCGAGCCCCTCCGCCATCCGGTGGCACAAGGCCTCTGCCTCGTCGTCCACCGGGATGTCCGTGAATGTCACCTGCACGGGAACCTGCATCGTTTTCATTCACTCCAAACGTGGGATGGCCGCAGTCGTGCGACCACCGGTTCTTGGAGCAAAACGCGTACCACTCGCCGCCGCGGTGAGGGCCCGCGCGGCGACGTGCGGGAACGCTGGAAGCGGCCCGACCGAGCATGGTCCCGACGCGCCCGCGGCGCGCGCGGAGCAGGATTCCCCACCCCGCCTCAGACCTCGCGCAGCGCGGCCGCCTCCAGGAAGAGCAGCCGGCAGCGGACCTCGTCCGCGGGCAGGCCGGTGAGCGCGGCCATGGCCGCGCGGTAGCGCTGCATCTGCGGCGTGTATTTCGCGACGAGCGCGTCGAGCCCGCCCTGGGCGTTTACCCGGTCGGTCTTGTAGTCCACGATGTCGGCCGACACGACGCGGTCGCCGGCCATCCCGACCAGCACCCGGTCGAAGGCGCCCTGCATCAGCGTCTCGACGCCGTCCGCATCGGACGCCACCACCGCGAACCGGCGCTCGCGCCAGACCTCGGGGTCCTGCGGCAGGTCCTGGGCCTCGCGCCCCAGGACCGACACCACGGCATCGCGCTCCAGCATGGCGCGCAGGTCGTCCCGCCAGCGGTCGATCTCCTCGTCGGTCACGCCCAGCGCGTCGCGCTGCGACACTTCCCGAGCGATCGCACCGAGCTTGGCCTCGTCCGGTAGGCCGTCCTCCAACCACTCGATCGCCGCGAGCCACCCGTGGATCACGAGCCCGCGCGCCGCGCCGCGCCCCTCGCGCCGCGCGAGCAACTCGCGCGCGAGCACCGTGCCGGCCCCGTCGCGCGAGCTGGGGCTGCGCCGCGGACGCAGGCGGGCGCGCCGGCTGGGCTGTAGCACGATGGGCGCGTCCTCGGCTGCCGTCGTTCCGGCAGCCGCAGCCTGCTCCTGCGTCACCGGCGCCCAGTCCGCGGCGTTGTCGTCGTGCGCCCAGAGCACACGCAGGTCTCCGAGCGTCCCGCTTCCCGCCTCCTCGCCGTCCGACACGAGCGCATCGCGCAGGATCATCGCGAAGCTCTGGGCCCTGGAGTTCCTGCCCTTCGCGGAGACCAGCATGTCCAGCCGCCGCTTCGCGCGCGTCATCGCGACGTACAGCACGCAGAGTTCCTCCTGCAGCGCGCGGCCGCGGACGCCGTGGCCGACGCGAGCGAGATTCTCGTCCACGAGCAGCAGGTCGCGAGGCACCGACGGGCAGACGAGGCTGTACGGTTCGTTCGGGTCGGGCCGCTCGGTGAAGAGATCGCCCGGACGCCCGATCAGCTGGGCGTCGAGGTCGGGCAGCACGACCGCATCGAACTCGAGACCCTTCGCACGGTGCACCGTGATGACCTTCACCGGTGCGGCGCGCGGATCCTCCACGGAGGTCGCGCGCACGAACTCGACGAAGTCGGCGGGCCGCCCGGTCGCGCGCGCATCCCAGGCGTAGGCGAGGTCCACGAGTTGGCCGAAGCGCTCCTGCTCCCAGGTGTCGTGGGCGTGCGCCGCGCGCACGAAGGGTCGCAGCGCGGCGAGCGACGGGCCGTAGCCGTCGCGAAGGAGCCGCGCCCGCCAGCGGGCCGCCGACTCGCGCGCGACCTCCACGCCATCATCCGGCGCGAGGCCGACCCACTCGTCTGGCGCCGCTCCGGCCAGTGCCGACGTCGCAACGTGGTACCGGGCCGCCGAATCCGCGGGATGATCCGCCAACCACAGGAGCGAGAGCACGACGTTCACCAGCGCCGAGTCGGTCACGGGGTTGCCGCCCTCGCCACTTGCCATCACGCCGGCGTCGCGCAGCGCGCGCAGCATCAGCGGCAGGTCCTGCTTGCGTCGGAACAGCACGCCGATCGACGCGTGAGGCGCCTCGCGATGCAAGCTCGCCACGTGCTTTGCGGCGGCGCGCACGACCTCGACCGCTCGCTCGCGCGAACCGTCGCCCGTCGCAGGCACCTCGAGCAGCCGCGCCGCGGACGGCAGGCTCGTCTTCACTGCCTTGTGCGGCGCGAAGCCCTTGTGCCAGGTCGCCGCGGCCCCGGACAGCACCGGGTCGGCCGCCAGGACGTCATTGGCCGCGATGTCGCCGAAGACCTTGTTCACCGCGTCGAGCACGACCTGCCCCGACCGATAGCTGTCGTCCAACCGATCCACGCTCTCCGGATGCGCGTCGGCGAGACCGCTGAGCAGGCGCGGCTCGCCGGCGCGCCACCCGTAGATGGACTGCTTCAGGTCGCCGACGCAGAACAGGCTGCGCTCTCCGCGGCTATCGGAGAAGATCGCGTCGGCCAGCGGCCGCAGCACGCGCCACTGGAGCGCCGAGGTGTCCTGGAACTCGTCCAGCAGCAGGTGGTCGATGACGCCGTCCCGACGGTAGGCGCCCTGCGCGCCGTGCCAGTCCGCCTCGAGCAGCGCCCGCGGGAAGTCCTCGAACCGGTAGGCGCGCCGCTCGCGCTGCAGTTCGACGAAAACGCGGTCGTAGCGCGCGAGCAGCGCGCGCATGTGGCGCGAGTGGTGCAGCACACCCGTGAGGATCTCGTGTGCGGCCCGCGTGACGAGCGGCGCCAGGGCCGCGCGGTGGTCGTCGTCGATCGGCTCGCTGTAGTAGTCCCGGCCGTCGAGCGCCCGCTGCACGAAGCCCGACTTCGCGAACCGTCTCCACTCGCCGTCGCGCGCGGCGTCCAGGCTGGTCGTCCTGCCCTTCACCCACGACTTGTGCGGCTCATCCTTCTGGGTCAGCAGCGGATCCAGGGACCCGGCCGTCTCGATCGCCTCCGCTAGCACCGCCTCGTCGGGCGGGTCGGGCGGCTGCAACGCCTCCCACGCCCCGGGCGGGCTGTCGCGCCACGCGGCATGCGCCTCGCGCACGATGTCCATCAGCGCGGCGTGCACCGAGCGGCGAGCCTGGTTCTTCTGCAGCGCGCGCAGCAGTTCGATCAGCTCGGCCGCCGACACCTCGTCCAGCACCCGGCCGATCGCCTCGGCGCGCATCCGCTCCTCGTCGACCGGATCGCTGATGCGCCAGCCGGCGGGCAGGCCGAGGTCCATGGCGAAGACGCGCACCAGCTCGACGAAGAAGCTGTCGAGCGTGCGCACGTCGAAGCGGTCGATGCGGCGCGCCAGGCCGGCGAGTCGCGCGACGACCGCCTCGCGGTCGGGCGGCGTGTCGCCCTCGCCGAGCAATAGCGCGCGTTCCTCCGCGTCGTCCACGGCAAGCGCGAGGCGCCTGAGCACGCGCTCCAGGATCTCGGCCGCGGCCTTGCGCGTGAAGGTCGTGGCGAGCACGCGCTCGGGCGGCACGTCGTCGAACAGCCGCTCGATGAAGCGGCCGCTGAGCCGGAAGGTCTTGCCGGTGCCGGCCGAGGCGAGGATGACCTGGTGCGCGCTCACGACGCATCCTCCTCGGCGTCGTCGGACGACGCGCCGAGCAGACCCCGGCCTGCGAGCGCCGCCAGGATCGGCTCCTCGCTTCGGAAGTTCCCGACGCTCGCGTACTCCGCGGAGCGGATCCCGCGCACGACCTTGCGCGCGCGCTCCACCGCCGACTCCTGCTCGGCATCCGTCCAATCCGCCTCGAGGATCTCGGTGGCGCCGAGATCCCGCGGCAGGACCACGTAGGCCAGCGTCGGCGCCTGCTCGAAGCCCTTGTTCGCGAGCGGCTCGACGAGCAAGGCGTACAGCGGGAGCTGCAGGTTCTTCCACTCGCCGTCCTTGCGGGGGCCGTGCACCGAGCGCGGCTTCCTGGCCTGCTCGCTCGTCTTGTAGTCGAGCACGCGCCAGCGGCGGCCGTCCTCGTGCAGGTCGATGCGGTCGATGCGGCCGCGCAGCCCGACGGCCTTTCCGTCTACATCGAACGGCACCGTCCCCCCGCCCTCGGGCTCCCACTCGATGTGTTCGATGAGCCAGCCCGCCGCAACCTCCGCGGTCTGCCACGCGGCGAAGTCGTGCAGGCGACGGCGCAGCTGCTCGACCTGGAGCGCGACCGCGGCCAACGGGCGCGCGCCATACAGCGCACGTACGCGTTCGGCGAGGACGTCGTCGAGCAAAGCCTCGACCTTCGACGCGTCCGCCGAGTGTCGCTGATCGGACTTGCCGAAGTCCTCGAGCACATCGTGCGCGAGGGTGCCGAACGCGAGCGGGTCCAACTCTTGCAGGCCGTCGTCCACGGTCCGCAGCTTCTGCGCATCCAGCAGGTACGACTCCAGGGGAGACGCCAGGTAGCGGTTGATCTGCGAGACGCTGATGATGTCGCGCTCAGGCACGGCCAGGATGGCTGGTTCCCAGGGCGGCGGCGTCGCTTCGTCGCGCGACAGCGGCGCCCCGGCGTCCGACTCGTTCGACAGCACGCGCTTCACGCGGTCGACGATCTGCTCGTCGGGGCAATGGAATGCGAGGCGACTCGGGCGTAGCGGGTCGCCCTCCACGCGACGCCGTCCGCTGACCAGCGCCACCCGGCGTTCGCTCGAGAGGATCAGCGCGAGACTGTAGGCGTCGCGCGCCTGCCGCTGGTCCTTGTCGGGCAAGCCCAGCTCGCCGCGCAGGCGATCGGGCAGGAACGCGTCGCTGCGCACCGACTCGGGCACGTGCCCCTCGTTGAAGCCCGTGATCAGCAGCGCGGGCGCGTCGTCGAGTGCCAGCTCGACCCAACCCAGCAACTCGATCGGCTGATGCTCGGAGGCCGGGTTGGCGGGCTCGGGCGGCACGGCCTCGGCCGCCACCGAACGCAGCAGCAGGCGCAGCGCCACCGGTGCGGCGAGCCGGAACGCTGCGCCCTGCTCGCCGTCCAGGCCGGCGACCTCGTCCAGTGCCTTGCGCAACGCGACCAGCGCCGCGCGCAGCACGCGGTCGTCGTCGTGGGCGTCAGGATCCAGTCCGCGCGAGCCGTAGACGGCGTCCAGCAAGGCCACGATCGGATCGACCCACTCGGGCAGCGGGCATCGGTCGCGCGACGACAGATCGCCGAGCAGTCCGTCGAGCGCGTCCTGCAGCGCGCGCATCGGCCCGGTCTCCGCCGAGCGCACGTCCCCGCGCTTCGGCACGCGATCGGGCAGGTGCCGCTGCGCGTAGGCGTCCACGCACTCGGCCGGCGTGCGGCCCTTGTCGTCGAGTTCCGCTGGCAGCGCCGCGAGCAGGTCCGGGTGTCGAACGAGCGCGGCCAGGGCCGCGTAGCGACCGCCGTCGAGCAACTCGGCCACGGCATCCAGGAGTCGCCACGGGCCGGTCGTCGACAGCTCGCGCCCGGCGGCGACGCGCGAGCCCACGCCGTCCTCGCCCAACCGGCGCTCGAGGAAGGGCGTCACGGAGGCGTCGGGCACACCGAGCGAGATCTGCTCGCCGGCGAACTCGTCGCCCCAGCCGGCCAGGATGCGCGCGGCCCGCGCCGCCTGATCGCGCGGCTCGTCCTCGACCCACCACTGCTCCAGTTCCAGCGGCAGCTCGCGGTCCTTCCATTCCACGGTGCGCACGCACCCGTGGTCGTCGAAGCCGGCGGCCTCGGCCGCCGGCGCGATCACCAGCGCCGTCGCGCGATCGCCCAGCGCCTCGAGCAACTTGTGTTGCAGACTCGACAACTCGGCCGCGCCGATCAGCACGACGTGCGGAACCCGATCGAGCGCGCCGGCTTCCAGCGCCGCGTGGCGCGCCTCATGCGGGTCGGCCAGGTCCAGCGCGGCGAGCTGCGTGCGATAGCCCTGCTGAACCGCGGCCAACGTCTTCCAGCGCCCGACCTCTCCCACGATCTTCATCGCCATGACGCGCTCGCGCACGAACTCGAAGTCGAGTCCTTCGCCCGCAAGGTCGCCGTGCAGCGAACGCACGTCCTCGGACAACGCGAGCCAGGCGGGCAGGTCGTCCGGCGCGGGCGGGTCCGCCATCAGGTTCTTGAGTGCGCTCGCGGACTGCTCGGACAGCGCGTGCGCCCAGGTGAGCGTGCGCACGAGGCGACCGGCGAAGAACACGTCGGTGCGCACCATGCGATCCATGAGTCGACCGACGGTGACAATCTCGGGCGGCACGAAGACGCCCGCCGCCGGATCGGCGCGATCGACCAGCAACTCCAGCAGCCGACGTCCGGCGCGGCCACCGGGCAGGGCAACGACCAGGTCGCCCATCGCGACGCCGTGGGTCCCGGTCAGCCAGTCGGCGGCGAGTTCCAGGCCGGGGCGGTCCCAGCCGAGGAACTCACGTCGCGGCACGGCTCAGGAACTCAGCGGCACGGCGCCCGAAGGGTCCGCTTCCGATCCCGTCGTGCCGCCCGTCGGTGGCGGCTTCGGTGCGTCCGCTCCGCCCGACTCGGCCTCGATCATCTCGCGCACCGGCGGGCGGATGATGCGGCGACGCATCCAGCGCACGGCGATCAGATCCTTGAAGGCGCGCCACGCGCGGTTCGAGACGCCGTACTTGCTCTCGCCCGCGACGCGCGGCTTGTGGCCGACGCCGTGCTCGATCACGTCGAAGCCGTGGTAGCGCATCAGCGTCGGGAAGAAGCGGTGCATGCCCTCGAACAGCGGGATGGACTGGATCGCCTCGGTGCGGAAGACCTTCAGCGAGCAACCGGTGTCGGTGACCTGGTCCTTGCTGATCCAGTTGCGGATGCCGTTCGCGATCTTGCTGCTGGCGCGCCGCACGAAGGTGTCGCGCCGCTTCATGCGCCAGCCGACCACCGCATCGTGGCCGGGCAGCTTCTCGAGCATGCCGGGCAGGTCGCCCGGGTCGTTCTGCATGTCGGCGTCCATCGTCGCGACGACCGGGCCGCGCGCCGCCTGGATGCCGGCCGACATGGCGGTGGTCTGACCGCAGTTGTGCGCGAAGATCACGCCGCGTACGCGCGGATCGGCGGACACCAGCTCGCGGATCAGCTCCACCGAGCCGTCGCTGCTGCCGTCGTCCACGAGCAGCAACTCCCAGGCCGTCTTGTCGCCGAACACCTCGACCACGCGCGCGTACAGCGGGCGCAGGTTGTCCACCTCGTCCTTGACGGGTGCGACCAGGCTGAGTTGGGGAGCGGCTGCCATCGGGCCTACGATACCGCGACCGGGCGGGCGCCTCCACGCAGCAACAGGCCGGCCAGCGCGTAACAAAGGACGCCCATCAGCAGCGTCGCGCGAAAGCCGAACTCCATCGCCAGGATGACGGCGAGCGGGCCGGCCAGCACCGAGGCGATGCCGTTCCAGAGGAAGGCCGACGGAACGAACAACTCGTCGAGGCCGGACAGCGCGCGCAGCGCCAGCGGGAAGGGCATGCCCATCGCCAGGCCGGCGGGCGCAAGCAATGCGACCACGCCGAGTATGCGCGTCGGCAACGGCAGGTGGATCAAGCCGCCCTCGACACCGGAGAGACCGACCCACAACGACAGGGCTACCGCGATCGCGCAGGCCAGCGATACGACGCCCACGCGCCCGGGCGCGAAGCGCGCGCTGACCAGCGAGCCGATGCCCGACCACAGGAGCAATGCGACCAGCACGACGGCCACCGCCAGCACCGGGTGTCCAAGCGGCAAGGTCAGCCGTTGCAGCAGCGGCACCTCGACAAACATGTAGCCGAGCCCCAGCGCCGCAATGCCCAGCAGCGCCCGGCGCGGCGCGGCGGCCTGCGCGCGCGCCCGCGCCGCGCGCTCGAGCAGCAGCAAGGGGATGCACAGCAGCGCCAGAACGAACAGGCTCGCGACGAGCACCTCCTGCCCGCCGATGCGATCGCGGATCCAGTCGCCTTCGGTCTGGAACACCGAGCCCAGCCGCGTGGTCTCGAAGAAGAACGGCCGGTCGTCGGTGGCCGGATCCACGCGGTAGGGATGGGCGTCCGCGAGTGCCACGGGATCGCCGGTGACCAGTCCCTCGACAAAGGTCGGATGGCTCGGCGTCTCGAGCGCGAAAACCGGCACCGCGCCTCGCTGCGCGCTGGCCGCGAGCAACGCACTCATCTCGTCGCGGGTGAAGTCGCCGTTCTTCATCAGGAACAGCGAGTTGCGCTCGGCGCGCGCGATGAACAGGTGCCGCGCGGGCTCGGGCACGCCGCTCCGACGCAATGCCTCCGCGGCCGTCAGTGCGAGGCGCAGCGTCTGCCGCGGCGGCTCGAACCACCAGCGCGTCATCATCAGCACGCCGTCGGGCTCCAGGCGACGCAGGTAGGTCTCGAAGGCCTCGACGGTGTAGAGCGAGTTTTCCGAGAGCGCGAAGGCCCCCGCCTCGGTCGCGGCGAAGGTGTCGACGCCCGAGAGCACGATGCGATCCCAGGTGCGCTCGTCCGTCTCGACGAAGTGCCGCCCCTCGGACACGATCGGCTCGACGCGCGGATCGCGGTACAGATCGCCCGACAACTCCGCGAAGCGCCCCAGCACGGCCTCCACGATGAGCGGGTTGATCTCGACGGCCGCGACGCGCGCAGCGCCGGCGGACAGCGCCGCCAACACGTCGATGCCGCCGCCCGCACCGATCACCAGCGCGGAGAAGCCGGGCTCGGCCCCCGTGTAGGCGATGGTCGGCGGGTACTGCGCGAAGACCGGCAGGTCGACCTCGTCGGGTTCGCGCTCGAGCACCGAGGTGATCGCCCAGGCGTCAATCGCCACGCCGATCATCTCGGGCAGCGGGCCGGTGTAGCTCGGCGGCATCGCCCACAGCCCGTGGTGCTCGGGATTCTCGTAGAAGGTCACGTGGCTGAAGGCGTTCCACTCCGAGTCGATCACGCGCTCGGCGGGAACGCGCGGGAAGTGCTTGCGGCTCTCCAGCGGCATGACCAGCTCGGGGCCGACGAAGGTGGCGAGCACGAGCAGCAGCGCCATGACGTACACGATCCGTTCGCGCCGGCCCGACGACCATGTAGATCGTGATGCGATCGTCGCCCCCGCGAGCGGAAGCAACGCCAGCACCGCGGCGGCGCGCTGCGCGCCCAGCCACTGCATCGCCCCCAGGCACAGCGCGGCGCCGACCGCCCCGCCCGCGAAGGTCGCGCCGTAGACGCGCGCCACACGCGCCCCGGGCGCCGCGAGCGCCGCGCACACCACGCCGCCGAGCAGCGCGAAGGGAACGGCCAGCAGCAGCCCGGTGACCAGCAGCATCAGCGGGGCCGTCGGCCCCTCGGTCAGGCGGGTCGGATCGAGCGGCAGGCGCGAGACCAGCAGCAGCGAGACGAGGATCCAGAGCGCGGCGCGCGCGGAGAACACGCGCACGTCCAGGCCGGTCCCGCCGGAGCGACGCGCGCGCCACATGACCTCGAGCCCGCCGAAGGAGAAGCCCAGCATCGCGAGGCTCACCGCGAAGAAGCCGAGGTGGTACCAGAGCACCATCGAGAAGATGCGCGGCAGCAGCACCTGCAACCCGAGCGTCGCGGCGGCGGCCAGCGCGGCGATGAGCGTCATGAGGGGCGGCCCTCGGGGGCTTGCGGGCGCTGGTCGAAGCGGGACGGCCTCCACGGTAGCCGCGCGCGGCCGCAGATCACGCGGCTTGTTCCGCCCGCGACGCGGATCGACACTGACGCCCCATGTCGGACGCCGCCCCAGACCTCTCCGCCTCGCGCGGGTCGCCCCGCTGGGCGCTGCTCGTCGTGATCGTCGGCGCGGTGGCCGTGCGCCTGTGGTCGTGGTCCTGGGCGATGCAGATGACCAACGACGGCATCGACTTCCTGTGGCAGGCGCAGCGCCTGCTCGCGGGCGAGTTCGAGCTGATGCTGCGTCACCCCTACCACCCGCTCACCGGCGCGCTCATCGCGGCGCTGTCCTGGCTGCCGGGCGGCGTGATGACGGGCGCCGTGGCGGTCTCGGCCCTGTCCGGCGCGCTGATCGTGCTGGCCGCGCACGACATCGCGCGCATGGCCTTTCCGCACCTGCGCCACGCCGGGCTGTGGGCCGCGGTGCTCGCGGCCTTGCACTCGCGCACGATCATCTACACCAGCGACGTGCAGAGCGACGGGCTGTTCCTGGCGCTGTTCCTGTTCGCGATCCGCATGTCCTTCGCGTCCGTCGAGCGCGGCGTCTGCCGGCGGCGCATGGCGGCGGCGGGGTTGCTCACGGGCCTGGCATACCTCACGCGGCCGGAAGGTCTGTTCGTCGCGCTGCCGTTGGGCCTGTGGGCGCTCTCGGCGTGGCGACGCGCGGAGCCCTCGCGCGCGCGCGTCGTCTCGGGCGTCGCGACGTTCGCTCTGGTGCTCGTCGTCGTCGCCCTGCCGTACGTGCTGACCGTGCATCGCTACACCGGCACCTGGGGCATCTCGATGAAGCCCTCGCTCTCGGCCGTCGGCCTCTCGCAGGGCGAGAAGACCAACCGGCCGCCGGACGAAGCGCCGATCAGCAGCCCCAAGGTGCGGCGCGCGACGGTCGTGCCGACCGAGGCATCGCCTCCACCCGTCGCGGAACCCAAGCAGGGCAGCCTGCTGCCGCTGCCGTGGGTGCAAGCCGACACGCGGCGCCTGCAGGACTCCGCGCTGCGCCAGAGCCTCGACACCTTCGTGAACACGCTACGCGAGGACACGCTGGTGATGGCGTTGATCGGCCTGTTCGCGCTGTGGCGGTGGCGGCGTGGCACGGCGGTGCTGCTGCTGCTGGTATGCGGTGCGTGGATCGCGCTGAGCACCTACCACCTGATGCAGAGCACGTACCTGAGCGCGCGGCACATCATGGCGCCGATGGTGCTGATGCTGCCGCTCGGCGGCGCCGGCATCGCCGTGGCGTGGAGCGCGGCGCGCGAGCAGCCCTGGCTGCGCTGGGGGCTGCGCGTGCTGGTCTTGCTATCGCTGCTCGCGATGCTCGCCTCCGGCGTGCGCCCGCGTCACGAAGACCACGGCCCGCGGCTCGACGCGCTGGCCTGGGTCGCTGCACAGACTGAAGCAGACGAGCGCATCGGCGTGCACCGGCGCAAGGACGGCTGGTACGCGCAGCGCCGCGTGCTCGTCGTGACGACACCCTGCGACGAAAACGACCTGCTGAAGAAGATGGAGCGCTACGGCGTGCGCTACCTCGTCTTCGACGCCCACCGCATCGCGCGCCACATGCCGCACTGGTTGGAGGGTGGGCCGATGCGACAGGTCAAGGACTTCAGCCTGTCCGACGGCGTGGGCAAGGTGATCGTGTTCGAGCGGGCCGACCTCGGGGGCTGAGCGCCCCGGCCGACCTCCTACTCGCCGCTGGCGGCCTCGACCGTCTGCGGCGTGGTGAGGTGCGGCACGGCGGGCAGGTTCCAGTCGATGACCATGCCGGCGGCGATCCCGTCGGCGGCCTGCTTGCCGTAGAGGATCTCGCACAGGTACAGCGCCGGCTCGAAGGAGCGCGCTCCGCCCTCGGACGTGATCAGCTTGCTGTCGTGCACGAAGCTCACCTCGTCGTGCACGATCACCTCGGGGAACATCTCGCGCAGGCGCGCCCGGTCCGCGGGAAACGTCGTCACGTCCTGCCCGTCGAGCAGGCCCGCGCCCGCGAGCACGAACGCGCCGTCGCAGAGTGACATCACGGCGCGCGCACGAGGAGCCGTCTCCGCGACCCAGGCGATCATGGCCTGGTTCTCCAGGTCGGTGTCCATGCTGTGCTCGGCGCTGGGCACGACCAGCACGTCCACCGGCGGGTGGTCCGTCCAGGTGTAGTCGGGCAGCAGGCGCAGCCCCTCGAAGCTGGTCACGGGCGCGAGGCTCGGGCCGACGGTGAACACGCTCATGCCCACGTCGTCGTGGAACACGGTGTGGTGGAAGATGTCCATGGGCGCGGTGAGCTCGGTGTTGTAGACGCCGTCCACGACCAGGAAGCCGACGTTGAGCTTGCCGCCCTCGCCCGAGCCGGGCAGGGACAGCGCCTGCACGAAGGGGTGCTTGGACCAATCGATGCCCCCACCACAACCCGGACAGCCGCCGCCGCCTCCCTCGTAGCAGCCGACCGCCGACAACAACGCGAGCGTCAGCAAGAGCTTCGTCATCCGCCGATGGCCTCCCAGTCGGGCGCGTCCTTGTCGATGCGGGGCAGCTCGCCCTCCATGACCTCGACGTACTTCTGCGCCGCGCCGGTGTTGTAGACGACCACGAAGTCGTCGTGACCGAGGTGCCCGTCGGCGACGGCGCGCTCGAGCACGCCGAGGCACACGGCCGCCTCCGGGCAGAGCGAGATGCCGGTGGCCTCGCCGCAGCGCTGCATCCAGTCCTGGATGCACGCGTCGTCGGCGCACATCGCGCGGCCGCCGCTCGCGCGCACGGCGTCGAGGATCATGAAGTCGCCCACCGCGGCGGGCACGCGCAGGCCCGAGGCGATGGTGTGCGGGTTCTCGGGCGGCGACGCGAAGCGCTCGCCCGCGTCGAAGGCCGTCGCGATCGGCGAGCAACCCGACGACTGGCAGCTGAACAGCTTCGGCCGCGCGTCGCTCTCCAGCCAGCCCAGTTCGCCCAGTTCGCCGAAGGCCTTCCACATGCCGATCAGGCCGGTGCCGCCGCCGGTCGGGTAGAGGATCGCGTCGGGCAGCGACCAGCCGAGTTGCTCGGCCAGCTCGAGGCCCATCGTCTTCTTGCCCTCGATGCGGTACGGCTCCTTGAGCGTGCTCATGTCGAACCAGCCGAAGCGCTCGGCGCCCTCGCGCACGAGCTTGCCGCAGTCGGTGATCAGGCCGTTGACCAGGAAGGCCTGCGCGCCGAACAGCCCCGGCTCGAGGCGGTTCACCAGCGGCGTGTCCTCGGGCATGAAGACGAAGGCTTCGATGCCCGCGCGCGCCGCGTACGCCGCCAGCGCGCCGCCGGCGTTGCCCGCGGTCGGGATCGCGACGCGCGTGATGCCCAGCTCCTTCGCCATCGACACGGCCATGGCCATGCCGCGCGACTTGAACGAGCCGGTCGGCAGCTGGCCCTCGTCCTTGATCGCGAGACGGCCGACGCCCAGCGCCGAGGCGAGGCGCGGGCACTCGAGCAGCGGCGTCATGCCCTCGCCCAGGCTGACGATGTTGCTGTCGTCCTCCACCGGCAGCAGTTCGCGATAGCGCCAGAGCGTGTCGTCGCGGCCGACGAGGTCGTCGCGCTTGACGGCGTCGCCCACGGCGCCGAGGTCGTAGCGCACCCAGAGCGGGCGGCCCTCATGCACGGTGGCGATCTCTCGCGCCGACAGCTCAGTGCCGTCGATGGCCGCTTCCAGGTGGGTCACGAAGCTCACGGGTCGGTTGTCCTCAGTCGCACGAGTTCGTCGTAGTAGGCCGCGCCGCCGCCGTCGTCGGACTCGACCGCCGCGACGAGCAGGTTGGCGCACTGACCGTCGCGCAGCATGCCGCCCTTGGCCATCCAGATCACGTCGCGACGCATCGTGTCGTCGTGGCGCACCTTGATCGGCATCGAGGCGACGCGACTCTCGAGCAGCGCGGTGTCCCCGTCGGCGAAGCCGTTGGCCGCCTCGGGGTGCACCTTGGCCTCGGGTGGGCCGGGCGGCGGCTTGACCGACCACTGGCTGGATTGCGCCTTCGACGTGCTCGTGGCCATGAGCGTGAGCGGGTAGTCCGCCGACACCTCGGGCGCCGGCAGCGGCGTCTGGTCCAGCAGTTGCGCCTTGCCGCTCGACGTCGGGAAGGCGCCGCCCTCGAACAGCACGTGCTTGCGCGATGGACTGCGTTGCGGGCCCTCGCGCAGCTTCTCGCGGTCGAGGCCGTCGCGCACCAGGTCGGCGAGCACGCGCCGCTTCCAGTCCTCGATCGAACCGGCCAACACGTCGGCCAGACCGAGGCGCGCAGCCAGTCCCTGCATGATCTCGAGTTCGTGGCGCGGACCTTCGGGTGGCGCGAGGACCGGATGCGACTCGCGGATCCAGTGGTTGCCGAAGGCGCCCACCACGTCGTCGTCCTCCAGCAGCGTGAGCGTGGGCAGCACGAGGTGCGCGTGGTCGGTCGTGTCGGTCGGGTGCGTGTCCACCACGACGTTGAACTCGCTCTTGTCGAAGGCCGCGGCCACGGCGCCGCTGTCGGGCAGCATCGAGACGGGGTTGCCGCAACTGACCCAGATCGCGCGCACCGGCGGATCGTCGGCAGCCAGCAGTTCCGGCCCCAGGCGCGACTCACGGAAGGTGCGCGGCGCCGTGTCCACGTCGCCGATGAAGGACAGGTCGAAGTGTCCCGTGCGCGCGAAGTCGTAGGAGACGCCGCCGCCCGCCACGCCGAGGTTTCCGGTGATCGCGCCGAGGGCGTCGAGCGCGCGCGTGGTCAGGCTGCCGTTGCGACGGCGGCCCAACCCCCAACCGACCAGGATCGCGCCCGGCTTGACCGTGCCGTAGGCCTCGGCGATGCGAGCGACGTCGGCAGCCGGCACGTCGCACGCGGCGGCCCAATCATCCAACGAGCGCGATGTCGCCATCTTCGCGAAGGCTTCGAAGTTGTCGCAGTGCTCGCGCGCGGCGGCGTCCACCGCGTCGTGGTCGAAGAGCCAGCGCGCCACGCCCATCGCCAGCGCGTGGTCGGCTCCCGGACGCGGCTGCACGAAGAGGTCGCACATCTCCGCCATGCGCGTGCGCACGGGGTCCATGCCGATCAGCGTCGCGCCGTTCGCCTTCGCCTCGCGCAGCACGGGCAGCAGGTGCACGCTCGAGACGTGCACGTTCTTGCCCCAGACCAGGATCGTCTTGGCATTCAGCACGTCGAAGATGTCGTGGCCGTCGGCCAGGCCGAAGTCCTTCTCCTGCGCCGCGTCGCCCGCGCCCGAGCAGATGTCGCCCCGCTTCAGCGAGACCGGACCGAAGCGCTCGAAGAGCAGCTTGGAGAGGTTCTTCAGGATCCCCAGCGAGCCGCCGGACTTGTAGTGCAGGATCGCCGCGCCGCCCGATTCCTCGCGGATGGCGAGCAGCCGCTCGGCGGCCAGGTCCAGCGCCTCGTCCCAATCGATCGGGACCAGCGCGCCGTCGCGACGCAGCATGGGCGACACGAAGCGCTCGGGGTCGTACTGCCGGTCGAGGAAGCGACTGGTGCGTTCGCACAGGAAGCCCTTGGTGACCGGGTCGTCCGGGTCGCCGCGCAGCATCGTGGCGCGACCGTCCTCCACCGTCACCAGCAGGCTGCATGCGTCGGGGCAGTCGCGGCTGCAGGCGGTGCGGCGGATGTCGGGCATGCCTCTCCTCTCCGTTGCGCGACGCGTTGTCGCGGCGCAGCCGGCGTCAGCGGCCGTGGCTGCGTCCGTCGCGCTCGGACGGATGATAGTGCACGTGCACCGCGCGCAGGAACTCGAGCTTGTCGTGCAGCACACGCTCGACCTCGTCTGCGATGGCATCGCCTTCGGCCACGCTCAGCGAGCCCTCCACGCCGATCGTGACGTTGAGTGCGATGTAGGGCCCGAAGCTGTGTGCGCGCACCTGCTCGACGGTGTTCACGCCGTTCACCTCGAGCAGCCAGGCGCGCACCCGCACGACCAACTCGCGCGCGGCCTCCCCGCCCATCAGGTCGGCGGACGAGGTGCGCAGGATGTCGATGCCGGTGAGCGCGATGACCACGCCGACCAGCGCCGCGGCGGCCGGGTCGATCCACGGGTACCCGCTGCGACCGAGCGCGATGCCGATCGCTGCGGCCGCCGCCGCGATCGTGTCGTTGCGGTGGTCGAAGGTGAGAGCGTCGAGCGCGGGGTTGCCGGTCTTCTGCGCCGTGGCGCGGGTCCACAACCACAACACCAGCTTCAGCACGATCGTGAACAGGGCGACCCACAGCGCGATCAGGGCCGCCCCGTCGTAGTTCAGCTCGCCGGCGCGCAGCCGGTACACGCGCTGCGCCCCGTCCAGCAGCACACCGACGCCCGTGGCCAGCACGAAGGCCCCCACCACCAGCGAGGCGATGGACTCCATGCGCTCGTGCCCGTAGGGGTGCTCCTTGTCGGGCGGCTTCTGCCCGAGCACCGTGAACACGCGCACGACGACGTAGTACACGACGTCGGACATCGAGTTGACGCCGTCGGCGAAGAGCGCGGGACTGCGCCCGAGCACGCCCACGGACGTCTTCAGCGCGGCCAGGAAGATGTTCGTGACCAGGCCGACGTCCACGGCGCGCAGGCTGCTGCGCTTGCGGTGCTCGTGATCCATCACGACCGAGTGTACGCACGGCGGGCGCGCGCTAGAATGCCGGCGTGCCCATCCACGACTTCAAATGCCAAGACTGCGGTCACCAATTCGAGGACCTGATCCTGGGGTCCGAGACTCCCGTCTGCCCCCAGTGCGAGAGCAGGAAGCTCGAGAAGCTGCTCTCCGTCTTCGCGGTCAACGGCCCGTCGCAGCCCGACCTGCCGCCCGGCTGCGGCACCTGCGGCGACCCCCGCGGCCCGGGCGCCTGCTCGCTGAACTGACCCGCGCCTACTCGACGCGGATGGAGAGGCCGTCGCTGGCGCGCAGTTCGAGCAGGTAGCTCTTGCCCGCGCGCAGCTCCATGTAGGGCGCCTCGCCGTGCAGCGCGCGCACGCCGGCGGCGGCGGCGGCGTCCTTGTCGTTGGCGTAGTCCCAGAAGCGCTCCCAGAGGCGGCTCTCGTAGCCCGGGTCGGCGTCGTCGCCGCCGTAGGGCAGCGGGCGACTGCCGGCCCCGTCGAGCGGAAAGCCCTCCGACGGGTACTGGTTCTCGCTGAAGAGGCTCCGGAAGAGGCAGATCGAGCTGCCGCGCAGGGCATCGCCCTGCTCGACGTAGCTGTCCTCGAACTTGATCACCAGCGCCTCGACGTAGGCCACCTTGCCGGGCAGCGTCACGCGCTTGGGTGCGCCGAGCGGGCGCCCCTCGGTGTCGAGTTCCTGGAAGCTCACCTTGCTCTGCAGCACGCCCTCGCGGCCGGGCATCGGGCCCTGCTCGAGGACGGCCAGGCGCGCGACGCGGCGGTCGACCTTGAGCAGCGCGAGCGCGGTCTCGAGCTCGCGGACGAGGTCACCGAGCCGCGCGACCTCCTGGTCCAGCTCGTCGATCTTGCGGTCGCGCGTGGCCACGTCCTGCTGCAGCGTGCCGATCTTCTCGTCGCGGTCGGCCAGCTCGCGCTCGTTCTCGTTGAGCGCGCCCTTCACCTCGATCGCGCCCCAGGCCAGCAGCGCGACAAGGCCGCCCAGCACCACCGTGCGGGCGATGTGAGTCCATTTGCCCATGGAGACCGCCATCCGTCGTTACCGTGCTCCCGGGAAACCCGGGGCTCCCGGGCGCGGCGACGCCATGCGCTGGCGTTCGCGGCCGGGAGCAGGGATCCAGCCTAGCAAGTCATGCGCGCGGGACGATGATGTCCCTCGATGCGACACATCCTGGTCGTGGGCGCGGGCGTGTTCGGTGTGACGGCGGCGCTGTCGTTGCGTCGACGCGGACACGAGGTCGAGTTGCTCGACCCCGGGCCGCTGCCGCACCCCGACGCGGCATCCACCGACATCAGCAAGATCGTGCGCCTCGACTACGGCGCCGACGACGACACGACCGCGTGGATGGAAACGGCGCTCGACGGCTGGCGCGCGTGGAACGACACCTGGGGCGAGACGCTCTACCACGAGGACGGCCTGCTCGTGCTGAACCACGGGCCGATGCAGTCGGGATCGTTCGAGGCGGAGTGCTGGCAGTTGCTGACGCAACGCGGTCATGCGTTGGAGCGCGTGGACGCCGCGTTGCTGGAGGCCGAGCACCCGGACTGGAACACCGCGCACTACACCGACGGCTACCGGAACCCCGTCGGCGGCTGGGCCGAGAGCGGGCGCATCGTCGCGCGGCTGATCGAGGACGCGCGCTCGGCCGGCGTCGTGCTGCGCGAGGGCTTCGCCATGGCCGGGCTGGTCCAGGACGGTTCGCGCGTGACCGGCGTGCGCGACGCGGGCGGTGAGCGCCTCGACGCGGACCTCGTGCTCGTCGCGGCGGGCGCCTGGACGCCGGTGCTGCTGCCGTGGCTCTCGGACGACCTCGTCGTCGTGGGCCAGCCCGTCATCCACCTGCGCGTGGACGAGCCCGCGCGCTGGCAGGCGCCCCCCTTCCCGCCCTACACCGCGGACATCTCGCGCTCGGGCTACTACGGCTTCCCCGCGCTGGACGACGGCACGCTGAAGATCGCGCGACACGGTCCCGGCCGTCGGCTGCACCCCGATGACCCGCGCGAGGTCAGCGACGAGGAGATCGCGCACTGCCGCTCGTTCCTCGCGGAGGCACTGCCCGCGCTGGTGGACGCCGAGTTGATAGGCACGCGCTTGTGCCTCTACTGCGACACGGCCGACGACCGCTTCTGGATCGACCATGACCCCGAGCGCGAGGGCCTGGTCGTCGCGGCGGGCGGCAGCGGACACGCGTTCAAGTTCGCGCCTGTGCTGGGTGATCTGATCGCCGACGTGGTCGAAGGCAAGTCGAACGAGCGTGCCGCGACGATGCGCTGGTGCGCGCGCGAGGATCCGTCGGGTGGCGACCAGGCGCGCGCGCGACCGGGGTCGGACGCATGAAGCGTTTCGTGCTTGCGCTCGTCGTCGCTGCACTGACGCTGATCGCGGCCGAGGGTGTGCTGCGCCTCGGCTTTGATCGCTCGCTGTTCGGCGCGTCCGAACCCGCGCACCCGCAAAGGCCGCCGCCACCCGATCCGAACGAGCCCGGGCTGTACGTCGCGCACCCCGACCCGCGCGTGGGTTACGTGCTGCGCCCCGACGCCGACCTGGCCATCTTCGACGGGACCATCCGCAGCAACGAGGAGGGCATGCGCCAGCGCGTCGGCCCGCTGAGGTCGTTCGTTCCGCTGAGGGTCGTCGTCCTCGGCGACTCGGTCGCGTTCGGCTACGGCCTCGACGACGACCAGACGATTGCGCACGTCCTGGAGCGTGAACTTCTCGCCGCGGTGCCCCACTCCGGGTACCCGCCGCACTGCCGAACCATCGCCGCTCCCGGCTGGAACCACCGCAACGCAGTGGAGTTCCTGCTCGCCAATCTGGATGAGCTGGAGCCGGACATCGTGCTCTACATGCCCATCGCGAACGACCTGTTCGACACCGACGGCGTGCGCGAGGACGGCCGGCGCCGCGCGGCGCGCGACCCGGACAGCCCCGAGCCCGAGCTGGCCGTGGACCAGCTCGCGGGCTTCCGCTTCGCGCAGGACGCGCGCGAACGGCTGCACGCCGAAGGCCGCGACGACGTCGGCGCGTGGATGGGCCCGCCCGCGCTGCTGGCCGACCTCACGCCGGGTTCGTCCGACCGCTACGAGCAGAACGTCGACTCGATCGAGCGCCTCGCCGACGCGATCGAGGCGCTCCCCGGGCTCATGGCGCCCAAGGCCCACCTCGCACTGCTCCAGTACAAGGACGAGGCCTACGCCTGGAACATCCAGCGACGCCTGGCGGAGCGCGGCCGCTCGATCCCTGTGATCCCGCTCTTCAAGAGCGTTCCGGACGAGTTGACGCTGGGCTACGACCCGCACCCGAACGCCGAGGGTGCGGCGCTCATGGCGCGCTGGATCGCGGGCGAGTTGCAGCTGAGCGGCTGGCTGCCGACCGGCGAGGACGAGAAGGGACTCGCGCTGGCGGACGAGCGCGCCGACCTGCGCGCCGAGGCGCGCTCGCCCGAGGATGTCGCGCTGGCTGCGGACGTCGCTCGCACCGGTCAGTGGCAGCGGCTGCGCACCACGATCGACTGGGAGACCCTGGAGGGCGTCGCGCAGATCCTCGGCGGCGTGAATGCCGACGGCAGCGTCGGCACTCGCGCGCTGCTGATGCTCGGCCGCGGCGGATCGGAGTTGGTCGTGGAGCTCGCAAGAATCGAGGGCCGTGACGACATCAACCAGCTCGAGGTCGTGGTCGAGGTCGACGGGCAGCGCGTGGGCACGATCACGATCGACGGCGCCGGGCCGGCCACCGGCCGCTTCGCCGTTCCGCCTCCCGCCGGCCCCCACGCCGAGCCGCTCGAGGTGCGCCTGATCCCCGAGCGCTGGGTCGAGGAGCCGGTTCCTGGAGGAAACTCGCAATCGGTGTCCTTCCGCCCGCTGCGCGTGTCCTGCCCGCCGGATTAGAATCGGGCCCTGGACGACACCTCTCTCGGAGTCCGCCATGACGTCCTACAGCCGCCGCCGCTTCCTGGGCGCGATCGGCCTGCCCGCCGCCGCCGCGGCCGTGGCGGTGCTCGCGGACCCGACATCGGCGGCGCGCGCGCTGGCCGCGGCCAACAAGCTGCCCGCTGCCGCCCTGCCCCCCAACGCCGTCGCCGGCGACGAGGACTTCTGGGCCGAGGTCGGTCGCGCGTTCACCGTCGACCGCAGCCTGGTGAACCTCAACAACGGCGGCGTGAGCCCGGCGCCCGGTTTCGTGCAGGACGCGATGAAGCGTCACCTCGACTACAGCAACGAGGCGCCGGCCTACACGATGTGGCGCGTGCTCGAACCGCAGCGCGAAGCGGTGCGCGCGCGCCTGGCGCGCGCCTTCGCGTGCGACACCGAGGAGGTCGCGCTCACGCGCAACGCCAGCGAGAGCCTGCAGATCTGCCAGTTCGGTTTCGATCTGCCGCGCGGCGCCGAGGTCCTGACCACGAACCAGGACTACCCGCGCATGATCACGACCTTCAAGCAGCGCGTGCGCCGCGAAGGCATCGTGCTCAACCAGTTCAGCATCCCGACGCCGGCCGAGGACGACGACGAGATCGTCGACCTCTTCGAGCGCAATATCACGCCGCGCACGAAGCTGATCCTGATGTGCCACATGATCAACATCACCGGGCAGATCCTGCCGGTGCGCAAGGTCGTGGCAATGGCGCGCAGTAAGGGCATCCCCGTGATCGTGGACGGAGCGCACGCGCTGGCGCACTTCGACTTCACGCTGGCCGACCTCGACTGCGACTACTACGCGAGCAGCCTGCACAAGTGGCTCTTCGCGCCGCACGGCACGGGCATGCTGTACGTACGCCGCGACAAGATCGGCGACCTCTGGCCGCTGATGGCGGCGACCGACGAGCAGGACGACGACATCCGCAAGTTCGAGGAGATCGGTACGCACCCGGCGGCCAACACGCTGGCCATCGCCGAGGCGCTGAACTTCCACCAGGAGCTCGGCCCGGCGCGCAAGGCCGCGCGGCTGGTCTACCTGCGCGACTACTGGGCCGACAAGCTGCTGCGCCACGACCGCGTGCGCCTGCACACCAGCCGCAAGCCCGGCTTCGCCTGCGGAATCGCCAACGTCGAGATCGATGGCATCACGCCCGGCGAACTGAACAGCTACCTGTGGTCGAAGCACCGCATCCTGACCACGCCGATCAACCACGACGAATTCCGCGGCATCCGCGTCTCGCCCAGCGTCTACACGACGCTCGAGGAGCTCGATCGCTTCGTGGACGCCATGGAACACGTCATCAGCAAGGGACTGCCCGCATGACCTCCGAAGACCACAACACCCCCGAGGACCTGATCCCCTGGGACCAGCTCATGCCCGGAAGCGACAAGGACCCCGAGGCGCTGGACGAGGTCATGAGGGCCGACTCGGCCGAGGAGGCCCAGGTCGTCGCGGCGCTGCTGCGCGCCAACGGCATCCCGCTCTACATGGACGGCCGGCTGCTGCAGGACGAGTTCGCCCTCTCGCAGGCGGTCACCGGGGGCGTCGGGCGCAAGATCATGGTGCCGGAATCGCGCCTGGAGGACGCACGCGCCGTCATCGCGGCGGCGCGCAAGGAGGGCGAGTCCATGGAGGACCCGCAGGATTGAGCGAGCCGGCCGCGCGAGCGGCCGGGAGGCTCAGCCGAGGATCCAGGCGGCCGCCGCGACGACGGCTGCCGTCACCAGGACCGACCAGATCGTGACGCGCAGGACGTGGTGGTGCGTGTGCGCGTCGGCCGTGAGGAAGTGCGGGTGCTCCAGGAACTTGCGTTCGCCGAGGTGGTGCGGGTGGGCTCGCATGATGGTTCCGGGGGAATCGTTCCTGGCTTGCTGACTCCCCTTCTATCGGCCGCGAGCGAGGGCAAGCCGCAGGGGAAATCGTGAACTTGCAACGTGGGACGCGCGCCGGCGCGCGTTCCCGACGCGCTGTCTCGCCGGGCGTTTCCGAAGTCGTGTCGAGCATCAGGCACGATCCTGGATCCGGGGTACAATCTGCGACTGGCGGTGGGATCGGGTTTCGGGACAGTCCTCCGCCGCCGCGATCCCGCCGCATCGGCCGACCACAGCCGATCCGCACGTGTCGAACCAGACCCCACATCGGGCTCCTCGGGATCGCAAACCATGAACACCGCCAGGCTCTTCCTCACCTCGCTGCTCCTCCTGCTCGTCATCACCCCCGGCGAGCTGAACGCCAGCTCCGTCGTCACGTCCCCCGCCTACGGGGGAGTCGAGATCGGCAAGCCCATCCTCTCGTGCGAGGGCGCGACCGCCTCGACGCTCTCCGTGCGGGTCACGGCCGACGCCGTCACCGGCGCACCGTTCGGGTTCGTGCTGCAGTGGCAGCCGGCCCGTGCCGACGGCAAGTGCGGCAAGTGGAAGCGGATCCGCGAAAGCTGCTACCACGACTTCCAGACCACGCCCGGCGCGAGCCCCTATTCACTCGGGCCCGGCGAGTCCATCGTGGTCACGATCGGGAACCTCGAGAAGCTCGGCAAGAAGGTGCCCGACCTCTGCAACGACGTGACCTGCGGCAAGCAGTTCTGCTTCCGCGCCAAGGCGTTCAAGGGGAAGATCGGCAAGACGTCGTGGAAGCGCAGCAAATTCTCCGACGACCTGCACTGCGACACGGCGCCGTGCACGCAGCTCGTGAGCCTCTACTGCACCTACTCGCAGGGCGGCTTCGGCGGAACGCCGCAAGGCAGCAACCCGGCCACGCTGCTCCAGAACCCCGACTTCCCGTACCCGGTGATGATGTGCAACCTGAGCTTCCCCGACCAGGCGTCGATCGAGGCCTACCTGCCGCATGGAGGCCAGCCCGGCCCCATCACCAACCCGAGCGGCGGCGGCTCGCTGGCGGGACAGATCCTCACGGCCAAGCTGAACATGATCGTGTTCGATCTCGGCAAGACGGTCGATGACTGCTGCACGCAGTCCGGCCTGTTCGGGTTCTCGCTCGCGCAGCTCGAACTGTGCTTCCCCGACGGATCGCTCGACGGCCTGAACGGGCTGAGCGTGGCGGCCGCGGTGTCTGCTGCCGAGTCCGCGCTGTGCACGGGTGTCCTACCCGCCGGCATTGCCAGCTTCGGCGACCTCACGGCGATCATGGACCAGCTCAACCTGAACTTCCATTCGGAGCGGGACGTCTGCCAGGACAACGGCGTGCTCTGCCTGCCCACGTCCTGAGCCGGGCGTAACGAACGTCGACGCGCCGGTGTCGGCTCAGCCGGACCGGCGCGCTCAGAACGAGGCTGCGGCGGCCTCGGCCCGGGCGATCGCGTCGTCCAGGAGCGGTCCGGTCTTCTCCGGCGGGCCCGCCGTGCCTCCCACGCGCAGGACGCCCACGTCCGTGATCCCGATGAACGCCAGGATCGTCTGGAGGTAGGGCAGCACGAAGTCGTTGGCCGCGCCGTCCTCGTAGACTCCGCCGCTGGCCAGCACCAGCTGCATCGGCTTGCCGGTGACCATGCCCGCGTAGGCCTTCGGATCGAACGTGATGTGCGGCTGCACGATCACGTCGATGTACTGCTTCACCCGGTAGGGCAGGCCGAAGTTCCACATGCCGCACGAGAGGACGAAGCGGTCCGCGCTCGCGAAGTGCTTCGCGACGGCCGAGACCTTCGCCCAGGCCGCGGCTTCCTCCTCGGTGTGCTCGATGCCCCGCGCCGCCTTGAACTTGCCGGCCGAGGCCGTCTTGTCGAAGTCCGGCAGGTCGGTGCCCCACAGATCCAGCGTGTCCACCTCGCCGTCCGGGTTGCGTGCGGCCCACGCGGCGACGAAGGCCTCCCCCACTCGACGGCTGAAGGACAACTCCTGCATCGGGCTTCCGATCACGTGCAGCAGCTTCGTCACGAGGCCTCCTCCCGGCGGGTGTAGTTCACGAACTCGAGCTGCCCGCTGTCGTCCTGCCAGCGCTCGGCAGCCTGGTAGTTCTCGTCAAGCCAGGCTTCGGGCGGCGTGAACGGGAAGAAGATGTCGCCCTCCTTCTCCGCCACGTCCGGCACCCAGGTGACCACGACCCGCTCGGGCGCCGGGTGCAGCGTCTCGACGGCCGCCCGGAAGATCTGGGCGCCGCCCAGGATGAAGGCCTCGTCGGGCCCTCGCTCGTCGTTCTGGTCGTCCAGCCACTGCAGGGCGGTGGGCAGCGTCGCGAACCAGCGCGCACCGTCCCGCTCGAGGCCCTCGGCCCCCTTCCCGCCGTGGGCGCGCGAGACGACCACGTTCGTGCGGCCCTTGAGCGGCCCGCCGAAGTTCTCGAGCAGGCTGTCGAAGGTCAACCGCCCCATCACGACCGGGTGCCCCTTGGTGGTGCGCTTGAAGTGCGCAAGGTCCGCCGGCCAGTGCCAGGGCAGGGAGTTGTCACGACCCATCAGCCCACTGCGCGTCATCGCGAGGATGAGCGCGGTCTTCACACGGCGACCTTGAACTTGATCGGGTCGTGGCAGACGTAGTTGCGCAGCTCGAAGTCCTCGAACGTCAGCTGTTCGAAGGGCTTCTTCGCGATGTGCAGCGTCGGCAGCGCGAGCGGCTCGCGCTCGAGCTGCTCCAGCAGGCCCCGGCAGTGGTCGTACTCGGCCATGCTGCCGTCGGGCTTGGAGGTGTAGATGTGCGCGTCGACGATCGTGTGGCTGAACACGCCGGGCAGGAAGCCGGTGTCCTGCGCGAGCATCATGGTCAGCGTGGCGTAGGCCGCGAGGTTGAACGGGATGCCCAGCGCGATGTCGCCGCTGCGCTGGTTGAGGTGGCAGTTGAGCCGCCCGTCCAACACCTGGAACGCAAAGGTGTAGTGACACGGCGGGAGCTTCGACGACCAGGCGTTGCCGGGCTCCCACGCAGAGACCACCAGCCGGCGGCTGTGCGGCTCGGTGCGCAACGCGTGCAGGACGTTGGCGATCTGGTCGACCTCCTCCACCTGCCAGTTGCCGTCGGGCCCGCGCATCGCGCTGGGGAAGTGGCGCCAGTAGTGGCCGTAGGCCGTGTCGAGGTTGCCGTCCTCGTCGGCCCACGCGTCCCAGATCTTCGTGTGCTCGCGCAGGTTGCGGATGTGATCGTCGCCCGAGAGGTACCAGAGCAACTCGCGCAGGACGGAGCCCCAGTGCATCTTCTTCGTGGTCAGCAACGGAAAGCCGTCGGCCAGGTCCACCTGGTAGGTGGGCGCAAAGCAGGAGATGGTGTCCACGCCCGTGCGGCTGGGCTTGCGCACGCCGTTCTCGAGGACGTAGCGGGCGAGATCCAGGTATGGCTTCACGTCGGCGGATTCTAGAGTGGTGCGCGTCAGGGTGTCCATCGCCGCGAAGTGGAGCGATTGCGTGAAGCCAGCCGCCGTCCACGCCACGCTCGCCGCCGCGCTACTGCTCGGTGCGCTGGCGGGATGCAACGACGAGGTCGGCGAGCCGTCCCCTGGGGCGGGTGGGCCCGACCCGACCGCGGCCGAGCCGGCCGGCTCGGCGCCGCAGGACAGCAACAGCCTGCCTCCCTGGGATCTCGAGCCGTCCGTGCTGATCGTGGACGGCCTGTTGAATGCTGGGTTCGAGCTGATCGCCGACGGCACCACCAACCCGCCCAAGCACGGCGCCTACTGGTCCGGCGCCTTCTCGACCACGCCCGGCGACGCGACCTCTTGGGTGTCTGAGGACCGCCCCTTCCGAGGCGAGCGCATGCTGCGCCTCTCGCACTCCACCACCTCCGTGCACCAGAAGATCGTGGCCGACCCGCGCTGGGCCGGGCCGCTGAGCGTCTCGCTCGCGGTGCGCACCTACCGCGGCGGCGAGTTGCGCCTGACCCTGGAGGACGGCCGCGGGCTCGGGGTAACCGTGCGCATTGCCTCCTCGGGCGGCTCGGTCGTCGTGCTCGACGAGGACGACGTGCCCGTCGAACCGATCCTCGTGCGCCCCGACGAGGACGACTGGGCGCAGGTGACCCTGCCGCTCGGCTCGATGCTGGCGGTGGCCCACACCAGCGCGCCGGTGCCGCGGCTGGTCTTGCGGTTGGAGGCGGGCGGTCCGCCCGGAGCCCTGGTCGATGTGGACGAGGTGCACGCCGCCATGGCCTGGCCGGCCGTCGACGAGGCCGAGCTGACGGAGTTCAGCCGCGAGCTGGTGCGCTGGTCGCTCGACACCTGGTACCTGCCGCGCGATGCCGGCGGACTGGGGCTGGTCGACCCGGACACCGGCTACGTCGCGCGGCTCAGCTACCACGTGGAGACCGGCGCGCCGGGCGCGCGGCCGAAGATGGTCAGCTACCACACCATCCACAACCTGCTGATGATGTGGCTCGACGAGGCGCGGCGGCGCGGCTGGGACGAGGAGGTCGCGCGCTGGACGCCCGAGCTGCGCACGATCACGACCAGCCTGCTCGACCACAACTTCGACGAGCGCACAGGCCTGCCGCGCAACGTCTCCGCGAAGGACCTCTCGCCCAGCGACGACGCGGTGACGGTCGGCAACTACGTCGAGTTCCTGCTGGACGCGCGCGAGCTGGTGGACGACGAGGCGCTGGCCGCGCGCTGTCTCGCGCAGGCGCGCAAGATCGCCGACACGCTAGTCGCGCTGCAGGCCGAGCACGACATCCCGCCCGACCGCGCGCCGCCTCCGCCGATGTGGAACGCGGACGCCGGCCGGCTCTCGGGCGACACGTCCAACTGGTTCGGGCGCATCCCCGACCGACTCACGCCGCAGGGCGAGATCGAGACCGACAAGCGCTTCCGCACGAGCTGGGCGATCCTGACCGGCCGCACGTCCTGGTACGAGATGCTGCGCTCGCCGCGCGCGATCCTGCGGGTGAATGGGCTCGACCCGCGCCCGGGCGACGTGGCCGCCTTCGCACGCGCGGTCGATCTCTATCACCGCGACTGGGACGCGTCGCGTTACGACCTCGAGAACGACACCGACGACCACTACGGATACCTGTGCGAGGACCTGCTCGCGCCCTTCCGCAAGGACGGGCAGATGCTGCCCGAGGCGCTGGCGCTGGTGATCGAGGCGACCGACCACCGCCTGGCGCCCGACGCGGCCGACGCCGGCGACACGTTGTGGGTCCAGGCCGTGCGCCTCGGCACCGCCTGCGCCGGCGACAGCCCGCGCGCGTTCGAGGGGCCGCTGCAACTCGCCGAACTCTCCGGGCTGCCGCTCTACCGCGACGCGCTGCTGGAGCTGGCCCGCAACGATCTGCAGGGGCGACAGCTCAGCAACGGGCAGTTCACCGAGTCCTTCTTCAAGGACTGGGAGATGGTGTGCATCTGCTTCCGCGGCAACTACCAGGGCGACTGCCGCGAAACGCCGCCCGAGGGCGGCTGGCACGGCGACGTCGGCGACACCTTCGGCGGGCCGCCCTCCTCGGGCATCGACGCTCAGACTGCGGCGTACCGCGTGGCCACGGAGTCCGAGCGCGGGCCGATCCTCGGTGCGCTGGGCATCATCCGCCAGGCCACCGAGAGCACGCTGCGGCGGCAGCACGGCTACGTGTTCGGCCTCGACGAGGAGGTCGCGCGCCGGTACGAGCTGCCCGACAAGTACGTGCACGCGCTGCAGCCGGTGAGCGCCGCGGGCCTTGGCTACGTGATGGCGTGGATGCGCCTGCTGCCGCACCTCGAGGAACACGACGCGCTCGCGCCGCCGCGCGTGGAGCTCGTCGAGAACCAACTCGTCGGGCCGGGCCTGAAGGTGAGCGGCGAGGTCGGACAGATCGTCGCGCTGCCGGCGCAGGTGAACCCGATCCCCGCGCCGATCTCCGCGACCGACCCGCGCATGCTCGCGCTCGACCTCGGCGCGCGGGAGGGCGGGCTGCTGTCGGCGTACCGCGTCACCATCGGCCCGAACGCCGAGAACTTCGTGCCGCTCGACCGACTCGGCCTCGAGCGGCCCGAGGGTCTCGTGCAGCCGCTGCTGCTCGATGCCACCGGCAACAGGGTGCTCGCCATCGGCGCGGCCGTCGCGCTGGACGCGCCATGACCAGCCTGCCGATCGTCGAGACGCCGCAGGACTGGGTCTGGCAGCACGCCCACGCGCTGACCGACCTCGGACAGATCGAGGAGACCTTCGGCGACCGCTTCGATCTCTCCGGTCTCGACCGCGAGGGCATCGATCAGGCCATCGAGCGCTACGGCATGCGCACGACGCCCTACTACCTCGGCCTGGCCGAGGAGGCGAGCGAGGCCGACCCGATCTGGGCCCTGGCCGTGCCCAGCCCGCGCGAGCTGGACGTGCGCCCCGAGGAACTGGCCGACCCCATCAGCGACGAGCGGCCCGAGCTGCACCCGCTGCGCGCGATCACGCGCCGCTACCCCGATCGCGCACTGCTGTACCCGACGCCGACCTGCTCGGTGCACTGCCGCCACTGCTTCCGCAAGCGCATGGTGGGCAACGCCGACTACGCGATCAGCGAGGCCGAGCTGGACGAGGCCGTGGAGTGGATCTGCGGGCAGCCCGACCTGCGCGAAGTGATCCTGACCGGCGGCGATCCGCTCACGCTCTCCGACGCGAAGCTGCTGGCGCTGCTGGCACGGCTCGACGCCGTCCCCCACCTGCGCGGGCTGCGCATCCACACGCGCATGCCCGTGGTGAACCCGTTCCGCGTCACGGCCGAGCTGGCCGAGGGGCTCGCGAGCCTGAGCCGTCCTTTGGTCGTGGTCGCACACTTCAACCACCCGCGTGAGGTGACGGCTCAGGCGGCGCGCGCGGCACGCCGGCTGGTGTCGCGCGGCATCACGGTGCTCAACCAATCGGTGCTGATGGCCGGCATCAACGACGATGCCGACACCCACCGCGAGCTGCTCTGGGCGCTGGCCGAGGCGCGTGTCCGCCCCTACGCGCTGCACCAGGCCGATCTCGTGCCGGGCACCTCGCACCTGCGCACGACCATCCAGCAGGGACAGGCGCTGGTGGCCGCGCTGCGCGGCAGCGTCCCCGGGCATATGTTGCCCACGTGGCTGCTCGATGTTCCCGGCGGTCACGGCAAGGTGCCTCTGGACTACCCGTGGGTCTCGCCCGGCGTGCTCGGCGGCTGGCGCGTGCAGGCACCCGACGGCTCGCGCCACGACTATGGCGGACCTCTTCTCGACTGAGGCAGCGCTCCCCGCGCCTCCGTCCAATACACATGACCAAATGGTCAGAAGATAGTCGGATCTTGTCCCTCCCGGCCTGCCTTCCTAGACTCCGCAGCGCGTGCGCCCGGCGGTCGTGGAAAGACTCGTTCGGGCGACGCAAACGGCCACGGGCAGCCCGTTCCGAGGGGGTGCGCCCAGTGCCTTGCCAGCCTTTCGCATGCCCCGTCACCCCACGGACGCAACCGTGATGACACGAACCGTTCTGCTTGCTGCCGCACTGACCGGACTCATCGGTTCGAGCGGCCTTGCTGCTCCCCTCTCCCCCTGGTCGGACGACGACGAGACGACCGCCGCGGCCGACGAAGCGCCGCACACGCGCGCGCCGCACAACGTCTCGCTCGTCATCACCGAACCCGCGATGGTCATCTCCCCCGGAGAGGACTTCGTGGACGCGCTGGCCGACGCGAACCCCGCGCGCTTCAGCGAAGGTGATCACGGCTACTGGGTCGACGCGCTCGGCATCTACGAGTGGGACGACGACGAGGAGATCTACTGGGAGAAGCTCGACGCCAAGACACTCACGCGCGGCCGCCAGGACTTCGTCCAGTTCTGCGCGAGCTGCCACGGCTTCGCCGGTGACGGCTACGGTCGCTCGGCGCAGGGCCTGCGCCCGCCGCCGCGCAGCTTCCTGCAGAGCACGTTCAAGTTCACCAAGGTCGACCAGCAGTACCTGCCCAACGACAAGGCGCTCGTGGACCTCGTGAGCAAGGGCCTCGACGGCACGCCGATGTACCCGTGGGCCGTGTCCGAGCAGCGCCTGATGGACATCGTGCAGTACATCAAGTCGATCTCGCCCGAGGACGAGGGCTGGCGCGACCCGACCAACGAGATCGGCCAGGTGGTCGAGCTCGAGGCCGACCCGTGGGGCGCCGACAAGGACGGCGCCATCGAGCGCGGCGGGTTCCTCTACCACAAGGCGCAGTGCTACGGCTGCCATCCGGCCTACGTGCCGCCCGCAGAACTGAACGAGATCCGCGGCGTGGACGCCTCGACGACCTACCCCGAGGACCTCACCTACAGCAAGCTCAAGAAGGACAGCAGCTACGAGGTGCTCGGCTACGCGGTGGCCATCCCCGCGCCCGACTTCACCTGGCACACGATGCGCGCCAGCCGCGACGTCGCGGAGACCGCGCACATCATCGCGGCCGGCATCGGCGGCGCGGCCATGCCCACCTGGAAGGACGCCTACCCGGACAAGGACATCTGGGCGGTCGCCTACTACGTGCGCAGCATCGTGGACGAGTACAAGGACAAGCCCGGGCGCGCGGCCTTCATGGCCGGTCTGCGCAGCGGCAACTGACCCCGGTGCGAGGAGTGAACACCGTGACATCCCTTCTCTCCGGACTGCGCCGCGGCATCACTTCGCGGCGGGCCCTCGTCTCCGCGCTGTGCGTGACGCTCTTTGCCACGCTCTCGCCGGTGCTCTCCGCGCAGGACGGCACCGTCGCCAAGCGCTGGGGCCCGACGGAGGTCGCCAGCGCCGAAGGCCACCGCGTCGACGACCTCTTCATGCTGATCACGACGCTGATCAGCGTCAGCTTCGTGATCGTGCTGATCATGCTGCTGACGCCGGTCATCAAGCATCGCGCGGTCAACGGCCGCAAGGCGCACTACGACCAAGGCTCCTCGCTGCACGACAAGCGCTTCACGGCCATCATCTCCGTGGTTGTATTCCTGGTGCTCGACGCCTGGGTGCTGATCATCGCCATGCGCGACCTGCGCGAGGTGGTCTACAACTTCCCCTCCACCGACTCGGGCGCCTACCGAGTCGAGGTGGCGGCGCAGCAGTGGTCGTGGAACTTCCGGGTGGCGGGGCCGGACGGCGAGTTCGGCACGGCCGACGACATCGTCACGATCAACGAGCTGCACGTCCCCAACAACACGCCGGTGGCCTTCAACCTCACCAGCAAGGACGTGATCCACTCGCTGTTCCTGCCCGACATGCGCATCAAGCGCGACGCCAACCCGGGCGCGATCAACCGCGTCTGGTTCACGCCGGCGAAGACGGGCACCTACGACATCCTCTGCGCCGAGTTGTGCGGCGTGGCGCACTACCAGATGCACGGCACGCTGGTCGTTCACGATGAAGTGAGCGACTTCCCCGCGTGGCTCGAGGAGGCCGGCCGCATTGCCGCGTACTCCTATGACGAAGACGACACCGAGGCCCAGTGGGCCTGGGAATGGAAGGAGTAGCTGCGATGAGTGGCGACCACATCCACCCTGAGCCGAAGACCTTCCTCCGCAAGCACGTCTTCTCGACAGACCACAAGGTCATCGCGAAGCAGTTCATGTGGCTTGGCATGGTCTGGCTGCTGATCGGCGGCGGCATGGCGATGATCATCCGCTGGCAGCTCAGCAACCCCGGCGAGCCCGTGCCCTTCATCGGCAACCTGTTGTGGGCCAGCAGCGGCGGCGTCCTGCCGCCCGACTCCTACAACACGATGTTCACGATGCACGGCACGATCATGATCTTCCTCGGGTTGACCCCCGTGTTGATCGGCGCCTTCGGCAACTTCTGCATCCCGCTGATGATCGGCGCCCGGGACATGATCTTCCCGACGCTGAACATGCTGTCCTTCTGGACGCTGGTGCTCGGCGCGGGCGTGGCCTTCTCCTCGCTCTTCGTTCCGCTCGGCGCGGCCGAGGGCGGCTGGACGGCCTACCCGACGCTGTCGTCCACCATCGGCACGCCCGGCATGGGCGAGACGTTGTGGGCGATCGCCGTGTTCCTGATCGGCGCGAGTTCGATCATGGGCGGCATCAACTACGTCACGACCGTGATCAGGCTGCGTGCGCCGGGCATGACCTGGACTCGCCTGCCGCTCACCATCTGGGGGCTGTTCTTCACCTCCATCCTGAACGTGCTGTTCCTGCCGGTGATCGGCTCGGCCATGATCCTGATGGTGCTCGACCGCATGTTCGGCACCTCGTTCTTCGTGCCGGCGACGATGACCGCGGGCGGCGCGGGCGACCCGATCCTGTTCCAGCACCTGTTCTGGATCTTCGGTCACCCCGAGGTCTACATCCTGATCCTGCCGGCCTGGGGCTTCGTGGCGGACCTGCTGTCCTTCTTCGCGCGCAAGCCGGCCTTCGGCTACAAGGTCACGGTCGGCGCGATGGCGGCGGTCACGATCCTCTCGGCGGTGGTGTACGGCCACCACATGTTCACGACCGGCATGACCGCGATGCTCGGCGAGAGCTTCATGCTGCTCACGATGATCATCTCGGTGCCGGGCGAGATCCTCTTCTTCAACTGGCTGCACACGTTGTGGAAGGGCTCGCTGCGCATGACCACGCCGATGCTGTTCGCGATGGGCGTGATCTTCGTGTTCGGCCTCGGCGGTCTGACCGGCATCTACCTGGCCACGATCTCGACCGACATCTTCCTGCACGACACCTACTTCGTCGTCGGGCACTTCCACCTGACCATGGCGGCCAGCGCGCTGTTCGGCGCGTTCGCGGCGACCTACTTCTGGTTCCCGAAGATGTTCGGCCGGATGATGAGCGAGAAGCTCGGCAAGTGGCACTTCTGGACCACGATCATCCCGCTCACGACGGTGTTCTGCGTGATGTTCATCAGCGGCTACGGCGGGATGCCGCGCCGCTACTACGACCACACCGACACGGCGTACCTGCAGCCGCTGCAGCACTTGAACGTGATCACCTCGATCGCGGCCTTCGTGCTCGGCGCCGCGCAGCTGATCTTCGCGTACAACTTCGTGAAGAGCCGCTGGGGCGGCAAGAAGGCGCCGGCGAACCCGTGGGAAGTGGGCACCTTGGAGTGGACGACGGAGACGCCGATCCCCCACTACAACTTCAAGGAGATCCCGGTCGTGCTGTCCGGTCCGCACGAGCTCAGCCATCCGGCGCTGGGCGACCGCGACTGGTTGCCGCAGACCGAGGCGCTCCCTGAGACCGCTCCCGGGACCGGCACCGAACCCAGCGGCGCGCCCGCGCCCAGCGGAGCCTAGGCACAGCCCATGTCCGACATCGCCGTACCGCTGACGAAGGAATCGCGCCGCACCCAGGTCAACGCGACCCTGGGGATGGTGTTCTTCGTCGGCAGTTGGGCGATGGCGTTCGGGACGCTGTTCCTGTCCTTCCTGGTGATCCGCGACCGCCAGCCGGCGTGGCCGCCCGAGGGCGTCGCGCTGCCGTCGGTCACGATGGCGGGGCTCGGCACCGCGGTGCTGCTGATCAGCAGCCTCGTGCTGCACCAGTCGGTCAAGCGCGGCCGGCAGGGACGCGCGGGGTTCGTCGGCCTGTGGGCGGTCGGCCTCGCGCTGGCGCTGGTCTTTGCCGCAATCCAGACCTGGCTCTGGACCGACGTGTGGACGGCCGGCGGCCGCCCGCGCAGCGGCGTCTACGAGGGCCTGTTCTACATGCTCACCTGGTTCCACGCGCTGCACGTGCTGACCGGCATCGTCGCGCTGCTCGTGATCCAGTTCGGCGCGATGTCCGGCAAGTTCGGCGCCGCGCGCATCTCGCCCGTCAGCAGCGTCGCCATCTTCTGGCACTTCGTGGACGTGGTCTGGCTGATCCTCTTCCTCGGTTTCTTCGTGTTCTAGGAAGGTCTTCCGAATGGACGCAACGCACACCGCACCGATCGACGAGCGGCTCGAAGACGAGAACTTCGGGAAAGCCACCGGTGGCAAGGTCGGCATGTGGATCTTCATCGCGCAGGACGGCATGGCCTTCGGCGGCCTGCTGCTCGCCTACGCGATGCTCCGCATCTTCTCGCCCGACTGGCCGGTGCCCGCCGAGATCCTCGGCATCGCGCTCACGGCCACCGCGACGTTCATCCTGATCTGCTCGTCGGTCTCGATGGTCATGGCGGTCGACGCCAGCCAGAAGTCCGACCAGAGCCGCACGTCCTTCTGGTTGTTCATGACCATCCTGGGAGGCCTGACCTTCCTCGGCATCCAGGCCTACGAGTACACGCACCTCTCCCACGCGGGCATCGGCTTCGCCACGTCCACCTGGGAAGGCGAGGCGGTCAACAACCTGTTCGGCTCCACGTTCTACGTGGTCACCGGCTTCCACGGCATGCACGTGACCGCCGGCGTGATCTACCTCATCTGCATCTGGATCGGATCGCTCAAGGGCAAGTACACCAAGGGCGGGAACAGCTACAGCCCCGTCGAGCTGGTGGGCCTGTTCTGGCACTTCGTCGACCTGGTCTGGATCCTCGTCTTCACCTTCATCTACCTGCTCTAGGGGCGCCGCGATGTCCGCAGACGCACACAACACGCCCGAGGCCCACCACGGCCCGACCAAGTCCACCTTCATCACGGTCTTCCTGGTCTTGGCCTTCCTGACCGTGGTCGAGGTGTTCGTGCCGACGGTCTACGCCTCGGAGTGGAACAAGAACACCAAGATGCTGCTGCTGGTGATCCTGGCGGTGGGCAAGGCGATGCTGGTCGCGTCCTACTTCATGCACCTGAAGTGGGAAGCGAAGTGGATCAAGTGGATCGCCGCCATGCCGGTCTACATGGGCATCTTCGCCGTCCTGCTGATGTGCGAGCAGGCCTACCGGAACGGGATCTCCTGACCATGCTTCGCCGCGCCGCACACACGATCGCGCGCGCGCTCCCGCGCCTGGCCGCGATGGCCGGCGCGCTCGTGGCGTTCGCCGCTCCGGCCTGGGCCTGCCCCTACTGCGCGGTCAGCCAGAGCAACGACACGCTGATCTACATCCTGGCGTTCATCCTGATCCCGTACGTGATCGTGTCGGGCGTCCTGTTCTGGATGCGACGCCTGCTGCGCAGCGAGCAAGAGGACGCCTCCTGACCGACGTCGGCGGCCCGCCCGAGGCGCAGCCCCCGCTGCCGCTGCTCACCCGCTGGTGGTTCTGGGTGCTGCTCGTGGCCTTCATGTTCTCGGTGCCGCTCGTGAAGTCGCTCAACAAGGAGCTGCCCCCGCGCCTGCCCGGCGAGGACGGCACGCCGCTCGTTCTGCAGCTGCCCGGGCCGGACGGCGAGCTGTTCGATCTGGCCTCGGTGCGCGGCAAGGTCATCGTGCTCACCTCGCTGCCGATGGCCTCCGCCACCGCGCGAGACGAGACCTTCGAGGGCATCCGCAAGCTCAGGAAGCGCCTGCGCGGCCTGGCCGACGCCGTGCACTACGTGATCCTGTGCCAGGGCGGCGACACGACGGGCCTGATCGAGTTGCTCGACGACAAGAAGGCGCGCAAGCCCACCGTGCACTACGTGCTCGACCCCGACGGCCGCGAGCTGCTCCGGCTGCACGAGGCCGCCGGCGCGCACGGTGCGGCGTTCATGCTGCTGGACCGCCACGGCCGCAATCGCGGCGTCTACGCCGACATGGCCCGCGACATCGACCGGCTGGTGACGCACACCGGCGAACTCGCCAACTGGCCTGCGCAGGATCCGCCGCCCGCGCCGTGACCCTGCGCGCGAGCGCGGGCTCCGCCTAGCGGAACAGGTCGCGGCGCAGGCAGAGCATGCTCGAGCGCGAGACGAGCGCGACGACTCCGAGCAACACGAGGCCGGTGTTCTCGGCCAGCTTGGAACAGACGAAGACGTCGCCCCCGCCGCAACCGCAGTCGAAGTGGATGGCGCAGAACGACTCCTCCACCCCGTCGCCGTACATCCCCACCGCGCGCCAGGCGATGGCGATGGTGAAGACGAGGAGCATGAGCAGCGACGTAGCGGCCGCGCCGCGCAAAGCGATGCCGAGCACGAGCAGCGCACCGCACACCACCTCGACCCAGGGCAGGGTGACGGCCATGGTGTTGAGCAGCGTGGGCCAGTCCTCGGGCACCATGCCGTACTCGCGGATGAGCTTGAGGAAGGTCACCGGGTCTCCGACCTTGGCGAAGCCCATGGTCAGCAGCGTGCCGCCGAGCAGGAGGCGCGCCAGCAGCAGCAGGACGCCGTGGTCGATCCAGCGCCTGTCGGTCATCCGTCCGAGCCCTCGATCAGCTCGCCGCTGTCGCGCGGGCCGACCTCGACCGACATGCCTTTCTCGCGCCACTCGGTGATGCCGCCCACGTAGACCTGCATCGTCGAGGCGTCGGCACCAAACTGTTGCAGCAGCAGCGCGGCCGACTCGCTGTCCTCGCAATCACCGCCCGTGCAGTACACGACGATCTGCATCGTGCCCGGCAACATCGGCAACAGCTCGCCCAGGTTGCGATCGGGGCGGTAGTGATCGAGTTGCCACGCTCCGGGGATGTGCCCCTCCTGGTAGTCGTCGTCGTTGCGCGCGTCGACGAACAGGATCGCGCCGCGCAGGCGCAGCTCGCTCTCCCACACCTCGACCGCCTCGTCGAAGCCGATGCCGACCAGGCCCTTGGAGGCCAGACGTTCCACGAGGTGCGGGTCGAGGCCGGCGTCGGGCGTGTCGGTCTGCTGTGCGGCGGTGGCGGGCTCGGCGGCCTCTACCTCCTCGGCCGGCTCCGTCCCGGGCGTGGTGTCCGCCGGCGGCGCCGCGGCCTGCGAGACGACGACCGGGCCCTTCGGGAAGTAATCCCGTCCCAGGTCGAGCCCCTGGTCGCTGACGGCATTGAAGCCCAGCCCGAGCACGACCCCGAGGGCGAGGACGACGAGCGTTTCGACGACGAGTCGGATCACGGGAGGCTCGGAGCGGGACGGTCGGACGTGCGAGGAACATCCTACGCACTGCCGGCCGGTCCTCACGCAGTGACCCGGTCCTCCGTTGGATGGGGCCCTACTTGGAGATCAGCAGCGTCACCCGGTGCGGCGCGTCGGGGTCCGTGCCCGTGGGCGTGTGGTGCACGAGCAGGTCCAGCTTGCCGTTGCCGTCGAGGTCCGCCAGCCGGGTGTTGCGCTCGTCGTCGGGCAGGGCGACCGCCACCTCCTGCGGCGTTCGTGCCAGCAGGTCCTCACCGGGCACACCGAGGTAGATGTGCAGCTCCTCCGAGCTCTCCCCCGCCAGCAGGTCCGCGCGCCCGTCGCCGTTCACGTCCCCCACCAGGATCGTCGGAAAGAAGACGCCGTCGTAGAACGGCGCGAGCTTCGGCCGGATCTTCCGCCGGGTCGTGGCGTCGTCCGGCGCGAGGCCGTCCTTCAAGCGGTGGAACTCGAGGTCGACCGGGATGGAGTGCCCCATCATCGCGCGGGTCACCCCGCCCATCCCGAACGCGACGTCCCGGAACATGACGTCCACCTGGCCATCGCCGTCGAAGTCCCGGATCACCTGGGACGCGTACCCCGAGGGCTCCATCCCGCCGGCGATGCCCCGCGGCCGGATCGTCGTCGCCACCTGCTGGTCGAATACGGTGCCACCGGGCCTCGCCGTTCCGACGTGCAGCTCGTAGACGCTGCGCTGCTTCATCAGGCTGCGGCCCTCGAGCGTCTGGATCAGCATGTCGGCCACGCCGTCGCCGTTCATGTCGCTCAGAGAGCGCAGCACCGTCCGCCGGGTCTTCTTCTTCCCGATCCCGAGGATCGACGTGAGCGAATCGACCTCGCCCCACCCGAACATGAGCGAGTAGACGCCGTCCGCGTCGAAGGGCACGTCGGTCGTGAAGCGCTCCGGCACCGGATCGAACCGGCCGTCCTCGCCCTGCAGATAGAGGTCGAAGTGCCCCTCGCTCCAGAACGCGAGGTCGCTGCGTCCGTCCTGGTCGTAGTCCAGCTGGTGGACCCGGTCGAGGGCCCAGGGGATGGTCACGGCCGTCATGCCCACCTCGCGGTAGCTGCGCGGATCGGCCACGGACACCTCGTCGAGGAACGGCTCGGGGGGGCCGAGCTTCACGGCTTCGGCGAAGGAACCGTCGTCCTCCTGCACGGCGATCCAGAACCCGTCGAGATCGGGCACGACCAGGTCGTCGCGGCCGTCGCCGTTCACATCGCGCGTGATGTCGACCCGGGGCGGCCGGCTCTCCTGCTGGGTGGGACTTCCCTCCAGGTCGTGGACCGGGTTGTACTCCGTGCCGACCACGCCCAGCATGCGCACCCTCTCCGTGTCGGGGTCGAACCAGTCCAGGCGGCCGCGCCCGAACATGATCAGGCGGTCGCGCTCGCCGATCCGCGCCACGTCGACGAACTGCACATCGGGCCCCAGCGACACGTCGAGCTGCGGCGTCCACCCGCCGTCGTCGAACGCGAAGAGACGCAGGCGGCGATCGTCGCCCTCGTCGACGTTCACCACCGCCAGGTCCGCCATCGGACCACCGAGGAAGAACCCCGTGAGCACGGTCTGGTGCTCCGCGAACCCGAGAGCAAGTTCGTACTGCTCGAACTCGATCGGCACGCCGTCCGGGTCCTCCATGCCGTGGGCCGCGTGACAAGCCGGCAGCAGCAGCACCGCAACCAGGGACAGCGCTCCGACGCCTGCGTGCATCCGTGTGGCCATGTCGATCTCCGTTCCGATCCGGCGCGCGGGGCCGTACGGGCCCGGGCCACCGCCCGATCTGTTATGTAAGTAATTACTTACATTCTTCGGCCGACGTCAACCCCGAGTCGCGTGGCGGATTCGTGAACAGGGCGGATCGCCCCCTGGCGGCCCGCTCAGGGCCCGGTCACGGTGCCTGCCGTCCGCCGTCCGGAGCGACTAGCGCGACGCGTCGGGACGACCGGCGTCCCAGAGCTCGCGCCAGTCGGTGACCGATTCGCCCTCGCGCGCCTGCATCTCGGCCAGCGCGCGGCGGCTGACGACGACCTCTTCCAGCGCGGTCTCGGAGAGCACCTTGCCGACCGCGCCGACCACTGCCTCGGTGTCGATCTGCTGGTAGGCGTAGACCTGGTCGGGGCGACCCGACTTGCTGAACTTGCGCACGGCCAGCGTCTCCTGGCGCACGCCGAGCACGGATCCGATGTTGTCGAGCAGGCCGGCCTCGCCGTCCGCCACCGAGCAGACCGGCACGCGCCGACCGGACAGCGTCAGCAGCTCGGCCCCGCTGTCCACCGCGCCGGTGGGCGCGAGGTGCAGGTTGCCGTCGATGCCGAGGCCGTGGCGCAGGTGCGCGAAGTCGTTCTCGGCGGCCAGGTTGCCCAGCAGCAGGTCGGGCGAGCTGACCGCGATCACGTTCACGTAGACGCCCTCTTCGCGCAGCCGGTCGCTGGTCTCGAGCGCCTCGGTCGCGACCGAGCCCATCACGAACAGGTTGACCACGTTCACGCCGGGCTCGTAGTCGGGCTGCCCGCGGAAGTCGACCAGGTAGTACGCACCCGACAGGCAGTCCTTGCGCGCCTGCTCGAGGATCGTCTCGTCGTCGAGCGGTTCGCTCTCGAGGTCGGCCGGGTTGGTGCGGAAGCGCGGGTGACGGCGCAGCCGGCGCACCAACTCCCTCTGCTCGATGCCGCGGGTGACCGCGCGGATCAGGATGCCGCGCCGGCCCTCGTTCTCGTCCTCGAAGTGGCGCCGGATCGACTCGCACAGGATCCAGTCCATCTCGATCGCGAAGATCGGCTCCCAGGTGATCAGGTTCGGGATCTGGATGTCCGACTTCCAGCTGTGCTGCGCGCCCTCGGGCGACAGCGTCACGCCCGACGGCGTGCCGATCATCACGAACTCGGCGCCCCAGTAGAGGTTGTAGAAGAGCTGGTCCATCGCCCGCTTGATGAAGAAGTCGTACACGGTCATCAGCGGGAAGAACGGGATGCCGGCGTGGTGCCCCATCATCCCGAAGGCGCCGACGGCCGACATGCAGTTGGCCTCGGCGATCTCGAAGCGGATGTGCCGCGTCCACGGCTCGGTGGTCGGCAGCAGCGCCGGACGCTTCTTGCTGTGGCCCAGCCGGTCCTCGACGTCTTCGACGTCGCCCTCGCTTCTCGTGCGCGAGCCGTACACCTTCTGGTTCATGACCGCACTGATCTGCGTGGACGTGCCCACGTCGGGCGACATGGTCAGCACGAAGTCGGCCGTCGCCTCCCAGGGCTTCTCGCTGTCGGGCAGTTCGGCCACGCCGGCGTCGCCCAGGCGCCGCTGCTCGGCGTTCGTGCCGATGCGCGCGAGCTTGGCGGCTAGCTGTCCCCACATCCACTGCGTGTGCGCGCGCGGGAAGAGCTTGGTGTCGATGTCGAGGCTCTTGGGCACGCCGCCCGCTGCCATGATCTTGTCGCGCACCCACGTGCGGTTGCGCACGCGCTGCCCGCGAATGTCGTCGATGCCGCCGCGCATCAGCGCGCCGCGCTCGGCCAGGTAGCGGCCTTCCTCGGTGCCCTCCTCGAACGCAGCGAAGGGCCGCGCCAGGCTCAGACCCTCGGTCTCCAGCAGCGCGACGACCTCGTCCTCCTTGGGCAGCTCGCTGTGGTTGCCCGGGGCGGCGTACATGTCCATGCCCCAGCCCTTGACCGTGTGCGCCACGATCAGCGTGGGCCGGCGCGTGTCCTTCTTGCTGTCCTTGTAGGCCTTCACCAGCGCGGCGGTGTCGTGGCCGCCGAGGTCGGTGAGGATGTTCTCCAGCTCGAGGTCGTCCAGCTTGTCGATCAGCTTGGCGACCTTCTTGTCCTTGCCGATGAGCGAGGCGCGCGTCTCGTCGGGATCGCGCATGAGCAGGTGCATCTGCAGCTCGTAGTCGGACAGACCCTCTTCGAGGATCGCCTTGAGCGCCGCGCCGCCCGGCTTCTTGAACGCCGCCAGCCGGGCCTTGCCGTGGCGCACCTGGATCACGTCCCAGCCGTTGGCGCGCGAGGTGGCCTCGATGCGGTCGGCATCGGTGCCGTGCAGCCCGTGCTTGTTGGGCATGCGCGCGCCGTCGAGGTTCTGGCGGTTGTAGTCGACGATCCAGGTCACGTTGCCCAGCTCGCGCTCGGCCACGTCGGGCATCGCCTCCATCAGGCTGCCCTCGCGGAACTCGCTGTCGCCGATCAGCGACCAGAAGTGCAGGTCGCGCAGAACCTGCGGGACCTCGACCTCGTGGTCGATCGCGTAGCGGTACGCCAGCGCCGTGTACACCGACACGACCGGCGGGATGCCGACGCTGCCCGACGGGAAGAAGTGAAAGTTGTCGGGGTCGGTGCGCGCGTGGTAGCTCTGCAGCACCGCCTCGCCCTGCTCGCTGAACTTGCGCAGGGTGTGCATCGCCTCCTCGATCTCCGCCCGGTTGAACCAGGTGAAGTCGGGATGGTTGAACAACCCCATCAGCGCGTTCAGCGAATGGTCGATCGGCGCCGCGTGCGGCTTGCAGGCGACGAAGTCCTGCGGCTCCCTCACCGCGCAGTGGAGCGCAGTGAGGATGTGAGCCGAACTGCTGCAGGCCGCGGGGTGCCCACCGACCTTCGGGTCCGTCTGCCGCGCGTCAGGTCGGTGGTTGGCGATGTGGATCATCGCCGTCGACTGGATCATGGCACGGCGCGCGATCCGGTCGAGGATGCTCATCAACCAAGCAGGTCCTTGATGACCTCTCGTTCCATCTCCAACTCGGCCACTGTCGCCCCCACCTTGTCCTTGGCGAAGTCGGACAACTCGAGGCCGGTCACGATGGACCAGCCGCCGTTGCCGTCGGCGCGCACCGGGAAGGAGCTGATGATCCCCTCGGGCACGTCGTAGCTGCCGTCGCTGGGAATGGCCACGGAGTGGTATCGGCCCTCGGGCGTGGCATCGTTCAGGAAGCGCACGTGGTCGATCAGCGCGTTGGCCGCGCTGAACGCCGAGGACAGCCCGCGCGCCTTGATGATGGCGGCGCCACGCTGCTGCACGGTCTTGATGAACTCGCCTTCGAGCCACGCGCGATCGTCGATCACGTCGGTGGCCGGCTTGCCGCCGATCTTGGCGTGCTCGAAGTCCGGGTACTGCGTCGCGCTGTGGTTGCCCCAGATCGCGACGTTCGTGACTTCGGTGTGGTGCACGCCCGCCTTGCCGGCGAGCTGCGCCATGGCGCGGTTCTCGTCGAGGCGCGTCATCGCGGAGAAGTTGCTGTTCGGCACGTCCGGCGCGTTGTGCATCGCGATCAATGCGTTCGTGTTGCACGGGTTGCCGACCACCACGATGCGGCAGCCGCTGGCCGCGTGATCGTTGATGGCGCGACCCTGGCCGGTGAAGATCGGGCCGTTCTCCTTGATCAGGTCGTTGCGCTCCATGCCGGCGCCGCGGGGCTTGCTGCCGACGAGCAGCGCCCAGTCGACATCCTTGAAGCCCTGCTCGAGATCACTCGTGCAGGTCAGGTCCTGGAGCAGCGGGAAGGCACAGTCCTGCAGTTCCATGGCCACGCCCGAAAGCGCGTTCATGGCCTGCTCGACCGGGATCTCGATCAGGTTGAGGCTGACCGGCTGGTCGGGGCCGAACATCTGGCCCGAGGCGATGCGGGGAAGAAGGGCGTAGCCGATGTTGCCGGCAGCGCCGGTCACGGCCACACGAATGGGCTTGGGGCTCACGTCTCTTGTCTCCAACTGGGTGAGTCCGCCATTGTGCGCCTTCTGAGGGGCCGACGCGACACCCTCGGACCGCTATCATCCGGCGCATGACATCGCGTGGCCGCACGCTTTCCCTCGCCGCCGGGCTCGCGCTGGCGCTCGGCCTGCCGACGGCTTGCGGCGGCGGGGAATCCCCTGCCAGCCAGGCACCACCTCGCCACGCCGTCGTGCAGCGCGACTTCGCCTGGGAGGCCCGCCCGGACGCCCAACCGCCCGCGGGCGGGCCGCTGACCCGCATGTGGGACTTCGAGGTCGATGACCACGCCTGGCAGGTCCCGATGCGAGCCGGCCAGGCATACACGCAGGACGGCGTGCTGAGGGTGACCGGCAAGCCGGGGACGGCGGATGTCCTGGGCCCGTGGCCCGGCGACGTCCAGCCGGAACTGCACCACTGGCTGACCCTGCGGGCGCGCACGACGACCGCCCGCACGCTGCGCGTCTTCTGGCGCAACGAGGGCGAGATCTTCTCGCCCAACCGCAGCACCTCGGCCATGCGGATCGACAACAGCGGCGAGTGGGCGACCTACTCGATCGAGATGGGCAGCCTGCGCGGTGTGCGCGAATTCGGGGATGCGGCCGAGGGCGTGGAGAAGTTCCGCCTGCGCTTCGGTGCGCCCAACGGAGGCCCGGTCGAGGTCGAGATCGACCGCATCGTGCTGCTCAGCGACTTCGACGACCCGCAGGGCCGCGGCTTCACCGAGGGCCGCCTGATGCGCAACGGCGTCGCGCGGCACGGCGTCGCGTTGCGCGCGCCCGGCAGCATCGTGGGCACCGTGCCCGAGGGAGGTCCCGACCGGCTGCGCATGTCACTGGCCGTCGTCGGCACGGACGAGCCGGTAACCATCACGGTGGACGACGACGAGAAGTTCCGCATCGAGCCGGTGCGCCGGACACTTCAACCTGGCGCGCCCTGGTTCGACCTGAAGATCGACCTCTCGCCGCGCGACGCGCCGATGCGACTGACCGTGTTCGCGGACGGGCCGCCCGACTCGCGCGCCGTCGTGCTGATCGGGAACGTGATGCGCCTCGAGCGCATCCAGCTCGGAAGCCCGAGCGTAATCCTCTACGTCGAGGACACGTTGCGTGCCGACCACCTCTCGACCTACGGCTACGCGCTCCCGACCGACCCGCACCTCGCCGGCGTGGCAAAAGAGGGCGCGACCTTCACGCACGCCTGGTCCACGTCCAACTGGACGCGGCCCTCGATCAGTTCGCTGCTCACCTCGCTGGACCCGGTCGCGCACGGCAACCAGGAGCACACGCGCCGCGTGCCCGCGGCGCTCATCACGCTGGCCGAGGCACTGGGCGAGGCGGGCTGGATCACGGCCTCGTTCGTCACCAACTACCACGCCGGGTCCTGGGCCGGCCTCGACCAGGGCTTCGACGTCGCGGCCGAACCCTGGGCCTACGGCGCGTCGAAGCTGGAGTCGACGCTGACCTCGGCCTCGCTCTCCGATCCCATGGCGGCGTTCCTGGCCGAGCACGCCGACGAACAGGTGCTGGTCTTCGCGCACTCTCTGGATCCGCACGCGCCCTACCAGCCCGAGCCGGAGGACGTGACCGCGCTGGCGCGCAGCAAGACGACGATCGAGCCGCCCGATGACCTGATGGACAAGGAGTTCTCGCGCTGGAGGAAGTCCACGCGCGCCTACGACGCCGAGGTGCTGCACAACGATCGTGAACTGGCCCTGCTCGACGCCAGACTCGAACGCTTGGGCCTGCGCGATGACACGATCTTCGTCTTCGCCTCGGACCACGGCGAAGCCTTCGGCGAGCGCGGGCACTGGGAGCATCGCCAGGACCTGCACGAGAACCAGGTGCGCGTGCCCTGGGTGTTGCGTTGGCCGGGCGAGGTCGCGGCGGGCCAACGTATCGACACGCCCGTGTCGTTGCTCGACGTCGCACCGACACTGCTCGGCCTGCTCGACGTCGCGCCGCCGGATGCCTGGCAGGGGCGCGACCTCTCGTCGCAGTTGCGCGACGCCGGCGCCGACCCTGTGCGCCCCGCTCCGATCTTCCTCGACGCCATCTACGGCCAGGACCGGCCCGACAAGACGCACGAGGTCGCCATAGTGAACTGGCCCTACAAGCTCGTGGCCGCCGTACGCCAGGACGGCGAGGTGCGGCCCGCGGCGCTGTTCGACCTGGAGGCGGACCCGGGCGAACTCTCCGACCTGCTGGGGAGCGCAGCCCACGCGCAGGCGCTGGCCGGCTTGGTCGACCTCGCGCAGGAGCGACTCGATGCCGGGCCCCTGGCCGGCCGCGCAGGCGCCGACGCGGCTCCCATGGACCCCGCCGTGCTCGAGTGGATGAAGCAGATGGGCTACCTGCGCTAGGCCCCGACGCCGCGCGCGAGCACGGCGGCTGCAATAGCCGGACACCCTGGGCACATCGTGCAGCGTTACCCCCGCGCGGCTGGAAGGCCCGTGGGCCGCATGACATCCTGATCCCGCAGGGTCGCCGTCCCGGCCCGCCGCCTGACCAAGAGGACTCCGCATGGACTCTCACACCGCCACGCCCAACGCCGGGCCCGACGCCGGTACGCTCGATGCTGCCGTCCGCTCGCGCTACTCCGAGGGCGCCGCGCGCCCCGTCGCCGAGCTCTGCTGCCCCACCGAGCGCGGCGACTACGACGCAAGCCTGCTCGAGGCCATCCCGGAGGAGGTCATCGCGCGCGACTACGGCTGCGGCGATCCGACGCGCTGGCTGAGCGAGGGCGAGACCGTGCTCGACCTCGGTGCGGGCGCCGGCAAGATGTGCTTCCTCGCCGCGCAGATCGTGGGGCCCGAGGGCCGCGTGATCGGCGTCGACATGAACGACGACATGCTGGCCGTTGCGCGCGAGGCCGCGCCGGTCGTGGCCGAGCGGCTCGGCTACGGCAACGTGCAATTCCTGAAGGCGCGCATCGAGGACCTCGCGCTCGACCGCGACGCGCTCGACCGCCACCTGGCCGAGCACCCCGTGGCCGGCGAGTCGGACCTGGCCGCGCTCGAACGGCACGTCGCCGAGTTGCGCGCGAAGCGCCCGCTGGTGCCCGACGACAGCGTGGACGTGGTCGTCTCCAACTGCGTGCTCAACCTGGTCATGCCCGAGCGCAAGCGGCAACTCTTCGCCGAGCTGTTCCGCGTGCTGAAGAGGGGCGGCCGCGCGGTCATCTCCGACATCGTCTGCGACGAGGACGTGCCCGAGCGCCTGCAGGCCGACCCCGAGTTGTGGAGCGGGTGCATCTCCGGCGCGTTCCGCGAGGACGCGTTCCTGGCCGCGTTCGAAGAGGCCGGCTTCCACGGCATCGAGATCCTGGCGCGCGGCGAACAGCCATGGCAGGTCGTCGAGGGCATCGAGTTCCGCTCGATCACCGTCTCGGCCTCCAAGGGCAAGCAGGGCGCGTGTCTCGAACAGAATCATGCCGTCATCTACAAGGGCCCCTGGAAGAGCGTGCAGGACGACGACGGCCACACCTTTCACCGCGGCCAGCGCATGGCCGTGTGCGGCAAGACCCACGGCCTGATGACGCGCGCACCCTACGCCGAACAGATGATCGGCGTGGACCCGCGCACGGAGATCCCCGAGAGCCAGGCCGCGCCGTTCGCCTGCACCGGTACGCGCGTGCGCCACCCGCGCGAGACGAAGGGCGAGGACTACACGGCCGACATCGCGCCCGAAGGCGACTGCTGCGAGCCCGGCGAGTGCTGCTGAAACAGGCCGGCCGGTTCGAGCGCGCGCTTGCGGAGCACCGCCTGTCCGCGCTGACGCGCCGCACCACCGTCACGCTGCAGGTCAACCTCGGCAAGCTCTGCAACCAGACCTGCCAGCACTGTCACGTGGATGCGGGTCCCTCACGCATCGAGCGCATGGACGAGCGCACGGCCGAGCGCGTCCTCTCCCTGCTGCGCAAGAGCCCCGAGGTGGAGACGCTGGACATCACCGGGGGCGCGCCCGAGTTGAACGCCAACTTCCGCTCGCTCGTGACGGGCGCGCGCGAGGCCGGTCGGCAGGTCATGGTGCGCTGCAACCTGACCGTGCTGCAGTTGGCGAGCCAGGCCGACACCGCCGAGTTCTTCGCGAAGCACCGCGTCACGGTCGTCGCCAGCCTGCCCTGCTACACCGCCGACAACACCGACAGCCAACGAGGGCGGGGAGTCTTCGACCTGAGCATGGCCGCGCTGCGCAAACTCAACGCGCTCGGCTACGGCGCCTCGCAGGGGGCGCCGGACCGTGGCGCACCGGACCGGGACGCGCTGCGCCTGAACCTGGTCTACAACCCGCTCGGCCCGTTCCTGCCCCCGCCGCAGGAGGAGCTCGAGGCCGACTACCGCGCCCGCCTCTCCGAGGACCACGGCGTGGTCTTCGACCGGCTGTTCACGATCACGAACATGCCCATCCACCGCTTCGCCGACGACCTCGAGTCGCACGGGAAGCTGACCGCCTACGAGGACCTGCTGGCCGATTCGTTCAACCCGACCTCGGTCGAGGGGTTGATGTGCCGCGACCTGCTCAGCGTGGACTGGGACGGCCGCCTCTCGGACTGCGACTTCAACCAGATGCTGGACCTGCCGCTGGAAGCCGGCCCCGCCACGATCTTCGACCTGGACGATCTCTCGGCCCTGACCGGCGCGCGCGTGGCCGTCGCCGACCACTGCCTGGGCTGCACCGCCGGGCAAGGCAGCAGTTGCGGCGGTGCGCTGGCGGCCACCGAGCGCCTATGATCCCGCCGTGACGGCGGGTACGCGCATCATCGTTCTGGGCAGACCGCCGCTCCTCGGGGCGAGCAAGACGCGACTTGCCGCAGACGTGGGCCCGGGCGCCGCGGCGCGCCTGGCACGGGCCTTCCTGGCCGACACCTGGGCGGGCGTCTCGGCCTGGGTCTCCGGCCAACCGGACGTCGACCTCGTGTTCGCGCAGGAGGGTCCGTCCGAGGGCTACCCGCTGCTGCTGCCCACACCCACCGCGGTGCGGCAGGCGGAGGGCGATCTCGGCCGGCGCATGGCCACGCTGGTCGCGGGCGGGCTGGGTCAGCGCGCGCGCGTGCTGCTGCTCGGCACCGACAGCCCCGGGCTGCCCCAGACGCATCTCGCCGCCGCACTGGCCGCGCTCGACGACGCCGACATCGTGCTCGGCCCCAACAAGGACGGCGGCTTCTGGTGTCTGGGCGTGCGTGGCGGGCCCCCCGCCCTGTGGGGCAACACCTGGCTCGACGACCTCGACTGGGAGGTGGACGGAACGCGAACCCAGGTCGAGGAGCGCGCGCGGCGCATGTCGCTGAAGGTCGCGCACGTCCCCGAGTGGTTCGACATCGATCGCGCCGACGATCTCGCCGACATGCGCCAGCTGCTGGACGAGGACAAGGAGCACGCGCCCGAGACCGCGGCCGCTTTGGCCGCGCCCGAGCCGGACGTGTCCGTGGTGATCGCCGCGCTGAACGAGAACGTCGGCCTGGACGCCTGCCTGGACGCGCTGGGCGACCAGCCCGGCGCGCTCGAGATCATCGTCGCGGACGGCGGCAGCACCGACCGCAGCGCCGAACGCGCCGCGGCGTCGGGCGCCACCGTGGTGGTGACGGGTCCGGGCCGCGGACGGCAGTTCGCGGCGGGCGCGAACGTGTCGACCGCGCCGGTGCTGCTCTTCCTGCACACCGACACGCGGCTGCCGGCGGGCGCGCCGGCGCTCGTGCGCGCCGCGCTGGACGCCGGCGCGGAAGCCGGCGCCTTCGTGACGCACACGGTTGCCGACCCGCGCTACCCCAACCGCGCCGGGCCGCTGCTGCGCCTGGCCGACATCCGCTCGCGCGTCACGCGCCACCCGTACGGCGACCAGGGGTTGTTCGTGACGCGGGAGGCCTACGAGGCCGTGGGCGGCTTCCGCCCGCTACCGATCATGGAGGACTACGACCTCTCGGTGCGGCTCGCCTCGCGCAAGCCGTTGGCGCGCGTGAAGACGCCGGTGACGGTCTCGGGGCGCCGGATGCAGCAGCAACCGATCAGCTCGTGCGTGCTGATGCGGATCATTCCGCCGCTGTACCGGATGGGCGTGAACCCGAACACGCTGGCGCGGATCTACCGCAACCGCTGACGGCGCGGGCGCGCCCAGACGTTGCGCGGCTCAGCGCGACGCGAGTTGGCGCTGGCGCTCCGCGTAACTGACCAGGATCTTCTGCTGCCGCTCGACCTCGCCCTGCATGGCCAACGCGCGCGAGAGCATGTAGAGCGCCTTCAGGCTGTTCGGGTTCTTCTCGAGGATGACCAGCAGCGCCTGCTCGGAACGCTCCGGCGCGCCGACACTCATCTCCAACTCGGCCAGCACGAACAGCGCACGCAGGTCATCAGGGTGGCGCTCCAGCGACTCGTCGAGCACGGCGCGCGCCTGATCGGGGTTGCCCGCGCGCAGCCAGCAGCCGGCCAGCGCGGCCGCGGCGCGCGGATGGCCCGGCTCGTCGGCCAGCACCTTCTGGAAGCAGTCCTGGGCGTCGGCATCGCGCAGCACGGCGCGGTAGATCATGCCCAGCGCGAAGACCAGCTCGCACTTGTCGCGCCCCTCGGCCTCGTCGAGCACCTCGCGCACGAGCTCCTCGGCGCGCTCGGCGCGGTGCCATTGGGCCAGGGCCATGGCCAGTTCGGAGCGCACGTCGATGCGCGCCGGCTGCAGCGCGAGCGCCTGTTCCAGCAGTGGGATGCCGCGTTCGACCTGGTCCGGCACGGCGATGTGCGCGCGCGCCTTGGCGAGCATCACGTCGGCGCGCAGCTTGATGCGCATCGGCGCAGGCACGTCGCCGGTGAGCACTTCGACCTGCGCGAAGGCCTCGCTCCAGCGGCCGAGCGCCCCCAGGACGTGCACGCGCAGGGCCAGCAGGTCGGGATGTCCCGGCCGGGCGACGAGCAGGTCGTCCACCGCCTCGAGGATCGGCGCGGGGTCGTTGCCAATCAACTGCAGGCGCGTGCGCCCGACGAAGAACGGCAGCGCGGCCTGCTTCAACTCGCCCATCGAGGCGTTCACGGCGCGCGCCTCGTCCAGGCGCAGCAGGTCGAGCAGGGCCTGGATGCGCTCGCCGGCGATGCGCGTGTCCTTCATCCAAGCGGCCGGCTTGCCGTCCAGCTGCATCAGGGCGTCGGCGGGCCGACCGCTGCGGCGGGCATCGCGCATGGCGCGCACCAGGTCGCTCACGCCGTCGGCGGCGAAGGTCGGCGCGGCCAGCAGCGCCAGCAGGAACCAGACCTTCAGGATGCTGGATGGCACGATCCTCATCGACGCCCCTCTCCGCGCACCAACTGCACGGTGCGCTCGGCTTCCAGTTCGGTCCACTCGTCCACGCTTCCGTCGCGCCAGCGCACGCGCACGCTGAGCTCGGCCGCCTCGCCCGGCAGCCCGAAGGTCGGGCAGCGGTCCTCGGTGCTGAGGAAGGAGCTGCCGCGCTGCACCTCGGCCGTCTGCACCAGGTCGCCGTGGCGCAGCTCGATGCGCGCGCCGACCGACGCGGCCAGCGGGCGCGGGTCGATGCGGATCCAGCGACCGCGACGCTCGGTCCGGTTGAGCAGCACGATCGGCGCCTCGTCCAACGTGGCGACGACCAGGTCCAGGTCGCCGTCGCCGTCGAGGTCTCCGGCCGCGCTGCCGCGACTCGGGCGCGAGGCGGAGAGACCGGCGCCGACGTCCTTGCTCACCTCGAACAGGCCGGGTCCCGTCTGCTCGTACAACCGGTCGGTCTGCGCCCAGGTCGTCGAGCTGATCCCGCAGTCGTCCACGTGCGGGTAGATGTGGCCGTTCGCGACGAACAGGTCGCGGTCGCCGTCGAGATCGGCATCCAGGAAGGACGCACCCCAGCCGAGGTCGAAGTAGCTGGGCCATCCCAAACCGCTGCTGCCGGCCACGTCGAAGAACATCGGGCCGACGCGCTCGTTTCCCGCGTTCTGGAAGAGCGCGTTCTGCTCCTGGCTGAAGTTGGTCAGCGCGATCTCGGGGCGGCCGTCGCCGTCGCAGTCGCCCAACGCCACGCCCATGCCGGCCTGGTTCTTGCCTGTGTCGCTGAGCGCGACGCCCGAGAGCAGGCCCACCTCGGTGAAGCGCGGCAGGCCGTCCTCGCCGGGACCGTCGTTGCGCCACAGCCCGTTGGGAACGGAGTCGTTGGCCACGAACACGTCCGGGTCGCCGTCCGCGTCGAGGTCGCTCCAGATCGGCTGGAAGGAGTAGGCCGCCGGCGCGGCCGCCATGCCGACCGTCTTCGTGACCTCGGTGAAGCGGCCCGTGCCGTCGTTCACGTAGAAGCGGTCGGGCTGCGGGGTCAGGCCCTGCGGCCCGCACGGCACCTCGCATCCCATCCAGCGGCACGGCCGGCCCGAGGCGATCATCTCGTGACCGAGGTCGTGCTCGAGGTAGTTGGTGACGTAGCAGTCGAGGTCGCCGTCGCCGTCCGCGTCGGCGAAGGCCGAGCCAACGCTCCAGTCGTCGTCCTCGCCCTGGAGCCCGCCGCCGTCCGGCGCGGGTGCGAAGCGGCCCCGGCCGTCGTTGAGCAGCAGGCGGTTGGGTCCGAGGCATGTGACCAGCAGGTCCTCGTCCTCGTCGCCGTCCACGTCGGCGGCGGTCACGCCGAAGCCGAAGCCCCGACCCAAATCGCTCTCGGCCGAGCGCTTGAAGCGGCCGTGGCCGTCGTTCAGGTAGAGCTGGTCGCCGTCGTCCTGCCGGACTGAGACTGCGCCGTCCGCCGCGACGTCGCCGCCCTGCACCAGGTACAGGTCGAGGTCGCCGTCCGCGTCCACGTCCACCAGGGCCACGCCGGTCCCGACGCACTCGACCATGAAGCGCTTGGCGGTGCCCTCCGCTCCCGACCGGTGCCGGAACGTGATGCCCAGCGACTCGGGCTCGGGCGCCTCGAAGTCGAAACCGGTCTCACTCGCATGGCCGGCAAGACCCTCGATGCTGCGGAGGTCGGCTGCTGGGACGAGGGACTGGCCCCCACGGGCGTCGGCCCCGCTGCCAAGCAGCAGTGCCCACGCCGCGATCCAGCGCCCAGCTGCCCATCTCCTCCCAAGACGACAGACCGGGCGCACCCAGTGGGAGGAGAGTGTCCCCATGGAGTGCACGCGTCCCGATGGCTTCCGTGTTGCCCACGCCCCGCGGCCCGAACCGCAGTGCGTCACAGAATTGCCACGAGCCCACTCTACCCCAGTCCCCGGAAAACGGGCAAACCGGGCCGCCATGCCGACCCCTTCCCAGCCGGACCCCGCCGTCCCCGCCCCCGTGGTCTTCCCCCACGTGCCGCTCGAGGGCTACGAACTGCTCGATTGCGGGCGCGGCGAGAAGCTCGAGCGCGTCGGGGGCTACGTGCTGCGGCGGCCCGATCCCCAGGCCATGTGGCGGCCCCTGCTCGACGCCGGGGCCTGGGCCGATGCCGACCTGCAGTTCGTGCGCGAGAGCGACCGCGGGGGCCACTGGGAGCCAGGGCCCAAGGCCCGGCGGGAGGTGCCCGACAGTTGGGAGCTGTCGCACCTCGGCGCGCGGCTGATCGTGCGCCCGACGCCCTTCAAGCACATCGGCCTGTTCCCCGAGCAGTCGTCGAACTGGGCCTGGACGGCCGATCGGCTGGCGGAACTGGAAGGCCAGGCCGAGCGGCCGGCGCTGCTGAACCTGTTCGGCTACACCGGCGCGGCCACGGTCCTGGCCTCGCAGGCCGGCGCCTTCGTGACCCACGTGGACGCCAGCAAGCCGGCCCTGCGCTGGGCACGGGAGAACGCCGAGCGCAGCGGCCTCCAAGGCGACGCGGTGCGCTGGATCGAGGACGACGCGCCGGCCTTCGTCCGCCGCGAGGCGCGGCGCGGCAAGCGCTACCAGGGCATCCTGCTGGACCCGCCCCCGTACGGCCGCGGCCCCAAGAACCAGAAGTGGGAGTTCGAGGACCGCATCGCCGAACTGCTGGAGGGCTGCGGCGGGCTGCTCGCGGACGGCCCGGCCTTCCTGGTGCTGTCCTGCTACGCCGTGGGGACCTCGCCCCTGGCCTTCGCCAACCTCCTGGGAGACCTCGGAACAGGTGACGTGGTGGCCGGGGAGCTCGCCATCCCTCAGACTGGCGCGTCCCGTCTGCTGCCCGCAGGCCTTTGCGGCCGGTGGCGGCGGAGCTGACCCCCCGCATCCGCGAGAGATCCCATGCTCACCCGCCCCCTGCTGCTCGCCGCGCTGCTGATCCTGCCGGCCCTCCACGACGACGACCGCATCGCGCAGGTCCCGCTGACCGACCCCACGATCGTCTCCTCGATCATCGACATGGGGATCAACGACAGCCGGGTGATGGAACACCTCGACGTGATGGTGAACCAGATCGGCCCGCGCCTGACCAGCTCGACCAACCTGACGAAGTCGTGCGAGTGGGCCGCCGAGACCTTTCGCTCGATGGGCCTGGAGGTGCAGCTCGAGGAGTGGACCGAGATCGCGGTCGGCTTCGATCGCGGCGTGCAGCTCGGTGCGATCGTGAGCCCCGTGCACGAGGAGTTGGACTTCCTGTCCTACTCGTGGACGCGCGGGACGGAGGGCCCGCTGCGCGCGCCTGCCGTGATGGGCCCGACCTCGCTCGACGAGTTCGACGACATGGTCGACGAGATGACCGGCGCGTGGGTGATGCAGACGCGCGACGCCCGCCGCAACCGGGACCTGCGCAGCGCCATGGATACGTTCGCCACCGAGCGCGGCGTCGCCGGTTTCATCGCCGCCTCCTCCGACAGCAACCTGCTGCTGATGAGCGGCTCGATCCCCGACTCGATGGACGACGTACCGGACACGCCCTCGCTCTCGCTGCGCGCCGATCAGTTCAACGCGATCTCCGATCGCCTGGCCGCGGGCGAGCCCGTCGAGCTGGAGTTCGACATCGACAACATCTTCCTGCCGGGGCCGGTGCCGCAGTTGAACGTGGTGGCCGACCTGGTCGGCAGCGAGTGGCCCGACGAGTACGTGATCGTCGGCGGCCACATCGACAGCTGGGACGGCGCGACGGGCACGACCGACAACGGCACGGGTTGCTCCACGACGATCGAGGCCGCGCGCCTGCTGGTCGAATCGGGCGCCCGGCCGCTGCGCACGATCCGCTTCATGCTGTGGTCCGGCGAGGAGCAGGGCCTGCTGGGCTCGCGCGGCTGGGTGCGGGACAACCCCGACGCGATGGACGACATCTCGGCCGTGCTCGTGCACGACGGCGGCACGAACTACCTCTCCGGCATCAACGTCACGCCGGCCATGTACGACCAGTTCGAGGAGGCACTCGCGCCGGTGCTCGCCTTCGGCGAGCAGGAGGGTGGCTACCCCTTCACGCTGCGTGAAGTGCCCGGCCTGCAGGTCAGCGGCGGCAGCGACCACGTCAGCTTCCTGCGCGAGGGCGTGCCGGGCTTCTTCTGGAGGCAGAGCGGCGACGCCGACTACAACTACACGCACCACACGCAGCACGACACCTACGAGTCGGCCATCGAGCCGTACCAGAAGCACTCGTCGGTGGTCGCCGCGTTGTCCGCGCTCGGCCTGGCGAACCTGCCCGAGCTGGTGGACCGCGACCACATGATCGTCGCCGCGCGACGCCTGGGCGTCTGGCTCGGCGACGACGGCGTCACCGTATCGCGCGTCGCGGGCGGCATGCAGGCCGGCCAGCGCGGCCTGGAGGACGGCGACCGGCTGATCTCGGTCAACGGCGAGGCGATCGGCGACGGCGGACTCTCCGGGCTGCTCAACACCGGCGAGGCGCGCAAGCTCATCGCCTGGGAGCGCGGCGAGGGGACCGAGCGTCACGAGGCCGTGTTCCGCTGGGATCACGGGGACGTCACGCACCCGCCCGAGACCGTCGCGTTGACCACGACCGACGGGATCGACATCGCCGCCGACTACTACATGGGCGCCGAGGGCGGTTCGGCCGAGGGCTCCGCCGTGATCCTGCTGCACATGTACAAGAGCAACCGTTCGGCCTGGGAACCGATCCGCGCGCCGCTGTACGAGCAGGGCATCGCCACGCTTGCGATCGACATGCGCGGTCACGGCGAGAGCGTGGACGACGCGGGCAACTTGTCCGCGCGCGTCGACGACCGCGACGCGGAGTTGTTCAACGCGATGCACGCCGACGTCGCCGCCGCCGTCGCGTGGCTCGAGAGCCGCGGCTACGACGCCGAGCGCATCGGCGTGATGGGCGCGAGCGTCGGCTGCTCGGTCGCCATCCGCGCCGTGCTCGAGGACGAACGCCTCGCGGGCGCGGCCGCGCTGACACCCGGCTCCGACTACCTCGGCGTTGACTCGCTGTCCGACGTGCAGGCTTGGGACGGCCGCCCGCTGCTGCTGGTCAGCAGCGAGGAGGAGGCCGAGCGCGGCGCGCTTCCGCTGCACGAGGCCATGGCCGAGCGCGACGCCTGGCTGCTGCCCGACCTGGTGATCGTGCCGGGATCGTCCATCCACGGCACCAACATGTTCGGGCAGGTGCCCGACGTGGAGACGCGCCTGGCCACCTGGTGGGCCGCCCGCCTGCGCTGAGCAGGTTGCCTTATGCTGGGCCTCCGGAAGAGGAGGCGCCGCATGCAGAATCCGTCTCGTTCCGTGCCGGTCGCCCGCCGAGTTTCGCGGGCCCTGCCGGTCGTCCTGATCGTGCTCTGCCTCGCGCCCGCCGCCGGCGCCCAGCCCATCAGCATTGCGGACGTCATGGCCAAGTCGGGCGACCCGCTGCCCGGCGGCACGCTCGACCTGTTCGACGACTGGCCCGTCGGAGGCGCTTTCGACGACGACGGCGCGGCGTACACCGTCGTGCGCAACGACTCAGGCAACTGGGAATACGCCGTCGCGCGCATCGACGGCAGCAGCGTCACGCCCCTGGTCAAAGGCTGCAACTCGTACGGCACGGAATGCCACGCCACGCCCATCGGCGGCGGGTTCGCCCACTTCTACTGGACGCTCACCTCGTACCAGCCGCAGCTGAACGACGCGGGCGACCTGCTCTTCCGCGCAGCGGTCGCCGGCCTGCCCGGGATGGAAGCGTGGTTCATGCGGCGTGCGTCGGGAACCCTGGAGTCGATCGTGGCGCACGGCAGTGCCAATCCCCTCGGCGGAGTGTTCAACAACCTCCGCAACGCGTCGCTGGGCGACAACGGGGACGTCGTGTTCATCGGCACGTCCAATGGCTACACGAATGCCGAGGCAGGCGTCTTCCGCTGGCGCAATGGCGTGATCGCCCCGCTGCTCAACCACGGTCAGCCTTCGCCCGCGGGCGGCACCTACAACATGCTGCTCATGGCGAACGTGTTGCCGACGATCGACCCGCTGGGCAACACGGCCTTTGTCGGGCTGGTGACCGGCGGCCCGCACCATCTGGCGCACGTGGACACCGACGGCGACCTCCAGGCCTGGATGGCACACGACACGCCGACACCCTTCGGAGGCACGTGGGGCACGTCGCCGGACACCGCCCTGTTCAACGACTGCGGCGACCTGATCGTCGCCACCGACGTGGTGTACGCCGGTTCCGGATTGGCGATCTCGCTCGTCGTGAAGCGCGGCGGAGATTGGGAGTTGCTGCTCGACTCGAACACGATCCTGCCGGACGGCACCGACATCGCCGGCGTCGGTCTGCCTCGGCCGCCGTACCGCGGCATGGATGACAACGGCAACGTGCTCACGAACGTGTCGATGCAGCACCCCGGGGGACCGATGTTGCAGGAGGCGCTGATGCTCGTCCGCGTGGACGGGACGATGGAGATCGTCTTCGAAGACGGCGACCCGTCACCTGACGGAGGGCTCTTCACGGCCGACGCCAACCCCGCGTTCGGAGAACCCTCGCTGAACGACGCAGGCCAGGCGATGTTCGCCGCGCGAACGTCGGGCACCGGCGAGATCCTGGCACGCATCGACGGCCTCGTGCCGCCGGTGGGCGCGTGGGGAAACCTCGGCCTGGGTCTCGCTGGAGCGTCGGGCGTGCCCGCGCTCGTGGGACTGGGCCTGTTCGAAGCGGGCGGATCCACGGGCCTCGCGCTGAGCGGCGCTGCGCCCTCGGCGCCCGCGGTGCTCTTCCTGGGCTTCACCGCCGCCAAGCAGTCGTTCAAGGGTGGCGTGCTCGTGCCTGCGCTGGACCTCCCTCCGATCGCGCTCGCCACCGCCGCCGACGGGAGCCTTGCGCTCGGTCCCGCCCCGGTGCCCGGCAACCTCCCGCCCCGCCTGAAACTGTTCGCACAGGTCTGGGTGCAGGATGCCGGCGCGCCCGCCGGCGCCGCGGCCAGCAACGCGCTGAAGGCCGTCAGCCGCTGAGGCCATCGTTCGCGGGGACGCCCAGCGCGCGGGACCGGAGGGGTGGTAGCGGAGGAGGGATTCGAACCCCCGACACGCGGATTATGATTCCGCTGCTCTAACCAACTGAGCTACTCCGCCCTCGCCTCCGGCGAGCCCCGAAGAATAGCCAAGCCTCCGCGGGCCGGACAAGACGTGTGGGTGGGTTGATCCGCGCGACCTGACAATTCCTTCACTGTCTCGCGGCGGCGGATCGGCCGAGCGGAGCACGGCCCGAATTCCCGGCCCTGGGAGCGGTCACAGGCGCGCCAGAGATTTCCTTCAGCGTCGGTGCAAGGAATGCGCTCTTCGGCTAGTCTATGAGGCGATTGGTCGGGTGCCCCACGGGTCGGTTCGAACTGCCCGACGAACCGGATTCCAAAGGTCACCACACAACACGGCCGATTGACGTAAACATTCATTCAGCCAAGGTTGCGCGGCTTCCGCGCGTAAAACCCTCCTCCCCCTTTCCCGAAAAGTCCTTGGCTGGATGATTTACGCCCCCTCGATCGAGGCGCGGGCGATCGGGTCCCCCGGAAAAACACGCGAGCCGCTTCGTGCCCGCGCGGAGCGGGCTCAGGCGCTCAGGGCGCGCCCCCGGATTGTCGCGCGGCCTGGTGCGCCGAGCGGTGCATCGCGGCCAGCGCCACGGCGAGCGCGTCGGTCGCGTCGTTGCCCCCCGACGATTGCGCGATGATCTCGCGCGCCTCGGGACCGAGCAGCACGCCCACCATGTGCGCCACCTGCTCCTTCGTCGCACCGCCGCGGCCGGTGACGGCCTTCTTCACCTCGGCGGGCGACAGCTCGACCAGATCGGCTTCGATCCCGCCCACCGCCGCGAGGATGGCGCCACGGGCCTGACCCAGCGTGACCAGCGAGCGCGTGTTCACGCCGTGGAAGACCATCTCGATCGCGACGCAGTCGGGCGCGTACGATTGCAGCATGCTCGTCACTTCCGCGTGGATCGTGGCCAGCCGCCGGGCCAGCGGGTCGGCGGCGCGCGGCCGGACGGTGCCCATCCCGAGCACCGCCAGGGTCGAGCCGCGCTCCTCCACGACGCCCCAACCCATGGCGCGCGAACCCGGGTCGATGCCAAGGAACTTCATGCCCGCATCGTACCCACCCACAGGGCGCACACCTCATGGGCGTTGAGACCGGCGCGCTGATCGTCGTCGCCGCGGGCACGGGCGAACGGCTCGGCAGCAGCCTGCACAAGGCGCTCGTGCCGCTCGGCGGCGAGCCGCTGGTGATGCACTGCCTGCGGCAGCTGGTTCCGGTGGGCCTGCTCTCGCAGGTGGTGCTCGTCGGTCATCCCGACGACCGCGAGGCGCTGGCTGCGCTGGTCGAGGACCTGCCGCGCCCCGTGCTCCTGGCCGACGGCGGCGCGCGCCGCCAGGACTCGGTCGAGGCGGGACTCGCTGCTCTCGGCGAGCACGACGACCTGGTGCTCGTTCACGACGCGGCGCGACCCTTCGTGCCGAGCACGCTGGTCGAGCCGTTGCTGCGCCGCGCAGCCGAAGCCGGCGCCGCCGTCCCGGCCTTGCGCGTCTCCGACACCGTGAAGGAAGCGCGCCCCGGCACGGACGATCTCTGCGAGCGCACGGTGCCCCGCGAGCGCCTGCGGCTGGTCCAGACGCCGCAGGCCTTCCGCCGCGCCGACCTGGCGCGGTTGCTCGACGAAGCGCGCCGAAACGGCCGCGAAGTGACCGACGAAGCCGGCCTGTTCGAGGCCGCTGGACTCGACGTGGCGTTCGTGGAAGGATCTCCGCTCAACTTCAAGGTCACCACGAGGGAGGACCTGGAGATCGCCGAGGCCATCCTCGCCCGGCGGGCGGAAAGGAACATCTGATGCCATTGAAGAATCTCGCCGTGGGCACGAGTTGCGACGTCCACCGCTTCAAGAAGGGCGTGCCGCTCATGCTGGGCGGCGTGCACGTGCCCTTCGAACTGGGCATGGACGGCCACTCCGACGGTGACGTGCTGTTGCACGCGATCCTCGACTCGGTGCTCAGCGCCGCCGATCTGGATGACCTGGGAACGCTTTTCCCCGACACCGACGCGAAGAACAAGGACCGCTCGAGCGTGGACATGGCGCACGAGGTCGCGCGCCGCCTGAAGCTCGCCGGTGCGCGCATCCTCAGCGTGGACGCCGTGGTGCTGGCCGAGGAGCCGCGCATCGCGCCGCTGCGCGGCCAGTTGCGCGAGTCCATCGCGGCGGCCCTCGACATCGAGGTGCGCTGCGTCAACGTGAAGGGCAAGACCTTCGAGGGCATGGGCCCGATCGGTCAGCGCGAGGGCATCGAGGCCCGCGCCGTGGCACTGGTGGAGCGCGGCTACTCCGCGACCTGACGGCGACAGCGCGCGCGTTCGGGCGCGCGTCAGCCAGCGAGCAGCGTCCGGTCGAACTCCGTGACGGCGGCGGCCTGCACGCGCACGTCGAAGCGGCGCGCCGCCGCGTCGCGCGCGCCCGTGCGCAACCGCTCGCGCAGGCCGGGCTCGGCCACGATGCGCTCCATGGCCGACACCAGTCCCTCGACCGACTCCTCGATGACGAGACCGGACACGCCTTCCTCCACGATCTCGGGGAGCGGCGCGCGCGGCGTCACGATCGGCGCGAGCCCGAGCGCCATCTGCTCGCGCAGCGCGCGGCACGTCCCGTCCGAACCGGGCACCAGGAACAGCGACGCATCGAGCGCCGAGAGCGCGGCCGGGTAGGCGTCGCCCGCGACGTAGCCGGTGCTGAGCACGCTGCCCTCCAGACCACGGTCGGCGACGGGGTCGAGCAGCAACGGCTGGATGTTCGTGCCGCGGCCCAACACGACCAGGCGCAGTTCGGGGTGCCGCGCGCTGACCTGCGCGTGCGCCTCGATCAGGATCTCGAAGCGGCGGTGCGGCTGCACGCGGGCCACGATCCCGATCGCCACCTGGTCGTCGGTCAGGCCGAGACGCGAACGCTGCTCGGCGCGGTCGAAGCGGCGGGCGTCGAAGCGCTCGAGGTCCACGCCACCCTCGATCAGGACCATCGGGCGCGGCCGCCCGTCGACCGAGACGCTGCGCGCCGAGCCGCCGTAGTGCTCAAGCGTGCCGTCCCATGCGTTCTGCGTGGTGACGATCAGGCCGTCCAGCGCGCGCCGGACGACGCGCCGCATGCGCAGCGAGCCGGACAGGCCGTCGGTGTCGTAGATGGTGCGCACCAGGCGGCCGATGCCGGTGCGCGCGACCGCCACCGACGCGACGCGGTGATCGTTGTCGAGGTGCGTGTGAACGACGTCGGGGCGCCACTCCTCGAGCAGGGCCGCGAGCTTGCGGGCATCCTCGGCGTTGCGCCTCAGGCGCGCGTGCTTGCTCAGGTGGAACCCCTCGCGCGTCGGCACGTCGCGGTCCCGCACGTGCGGCAGGATGAGCGACTCCTTGCCCTCGGGCGCCATGCCGCTGACGAACAGCACGTCGTGCTCGAGCGACTGGCGCCACGCGACGTTCAGCGCCGGCTCGGCCGGCCCGGTCCACTTCCAGTTGGCGAAGAGGTGCAGGATTCTCACGAGGGACCGCGCGGGGGGACGGGAAGGCGCACTCTAGCCGGGACCTCCGCACCTGTTCCACCTCGGGCCCCGCGCGCCGGCCTTGCGTACTGCGCCCCGCCCGCCGGCGCGCCGCTCCGGCTGTCGCCGGATCCGCGCGCGTGCGAGAATCAGGAGATGCCCGCGCCACGTCCACGCGCCGTCCAGGGAGCCTCGCGGACGCCGCGTGCCGCGCGCTGGGCGCTCGCGCTGCTGGCCCTGGTCGGCTCCGGCTGCAACGGTTCGACGGCCGAGCCGGCCGGCGACGAACCGGGCGCGCGCCGCAACCTGATCCTGATCGTGGTGGACACGCTGCGGGCCGATCACATCGGCGCAGTCGGCGGCCCGGTCCCGACGCCCACGATGGATGCGCTGGCCGCGTCCGGCGTCCTGTTCAGCCAGGCGCGCTCGCACATCCCCACGACGGGGCCCAGCCACGGCTCGATGTTCACCTCGCTGCTGCCGTCCGAGCACGGGACCCGCGGCAACAGCCAGACCCTCGACGACGCGAACCTCACCCTGGCGGAGGCCCTCGGCGCGCAGGGCTGGCACACGGCGGCCTTCGTCAGCCTGGGCGTCCTGCAGGACCGCTTCGGTTTCGACCAGGGGTTCGACGAGTACTCCAACTGGTTCCAGGGGCGCTGGTGGAAGTCGGGCGAGGTGATCAACTCGGAGGTGCTGCGATGGATCGAACGCGCCTCAGACGATCCGTTGTTCCTCTTCCTGCACTACTCCGATCCGCACACCCCCTACGCGCCGCCTGATTACGACTACCCGCTCGTGACGCTCAGCTACGCGCAGGCGGAGCTGGCCCGGATGAAGGCCGACGCCCGCGCCGAGCGCGTGTCCTTGACGCTGCAGCCCGGCGCCAACGACATCGAGCTGATGCCGCCCGAAGGAGTCGAGCGCGACACGCTGGGTTGCGGCCTCGTGACGCCGTCCGTCCCGGGCGTCGAGGTGCACTTCTCGAAGGGCGAGGACTTCCTCCCCGGGCTCGGCGACGGCAGCATCCCGCCGTTCGGAACGTTGCCCACCGTCATCCGGCTGGTGAACCCGACGCCCGACCCCTTGCCCATCACGCTCGACGTGACAACGCGCATCAACCTCCCGCCCGATGCCTGGCCCGAGTGGTACGGGCGCGAGGTGGCCTTCCTCGACGCCAAGCTGGGGCGCGTCGTCGACGCGCTGAAGCGCCAGGGCCTCTGGGAGGACTCGGTCGTGGTGCTCACCGCCGATCACGGAGAAGGCCTCGGCCAGCACGACCTGCAGCAGCACATCGAACAACTGTACGACACGCTCCTGCGCGTGCCGTTGATCGTGGCGGCTCCCGGCCTGCTGCCGGAGGGCGAGGTCGTGGATCTGCCGGTGCAGCACGTGGACCTGCTGCCGACCGTGCTGGACCTGCTCGGCGTCCCCAGCGACCGTCCGATGCGCGGTCGCAGCCTGGTGCCGATCGCGCGCGGCGACGCGCCCGCCACCCCCGTGCCGATCCTGGGAGAGACGCACCGCCCGGAGGCCCGGCGCGACCAGCGCTCGCTGGTCTTCAACGGCTTCAAGTACATCGTGGACACGGGCACCGGGGCCGAGGAGCTGTACGCGCTGGCCGACGACCCGGGCGAGCTGCACGACCTCGCCGCCGAGCGCCCCGACGTCCTGGAGCGCCTGCGGGCCACGATGGCGGAGCAATTCGCGCTGCGTTTGGGCCCCGATGTCGAACCCGCCGGACGGCAGGCGCTGACCGAGGAGGAGCGGGCGCGGATGGCCGAGCTCGGCTACACGCGCTAGCGCGTGCCGCCGGATCCGGCGGTCGTTATGGGATAGGATTCCGCGATGCAGGACGTCGAGGATCTCTACCCGCTCTCCCCGCTGCAGGAGGGGCTGCTGTTCCACAGCCTCTCCGACCCGACGTCGCGGATGTACTTCAACCAGACGCTCGCCACGCTGCGCGGCGACCTGGATGTAGACGCGTTCCGGCGGGCCTGGGCTACGGTCGTGGACCACCACCCGATCCTGCGCACGTTCTTCGTCTGGGAGGGCGTCGAGCAGCCGGTGCAGGTGGTCAAGCGCAGCGCGGAGATGCCGCTCGAGGTGCAGGACTGGCGCGGCTGCTCCGCCGAGGAGCGTGAGTCGCGCATCGAGGAGCTGCGGCGCGCCGACCTCGAGCGCGGCTTCGACCTGAGCCAGGCGCCGCTGATGCGCGCGGTGCTGATGCGCACCGCCGACGACAGCCACGACCTGTTCTGGAGCTTCCACCACATCCTGATGGACGGGTGGAGCATGTTCCACGTGCTCGGCCAGATGTTCGGCGCGTACGACGCGCTCGCCGCGGACAAGCCGTTCGAGGTGGAGACGAGCCGCCCCTACCGCGACTACATCCGCTGGCTGAAGCAGCAGAGCCTGCCGCGCGCCGAGGCGTTCTGGCGCGAGAACCTGGCGGGCTTCACCGCGACCACGCCCCTGCCGACCGACTCGTTGCCCGCGAGCGACGAGGGCGCCGGCGCTGGCGAAGAGGACTTCGAGTCGCTGAGCGCGCTCGTCCCGGCCGAGACGACCACCGCGCTGTCGGCGCTGGCCAGCAAGCATCGCCTCACGCTCAACACGATCCTGCAAGGTAGCTGGGCGCTCCTGCTCAGCCGCACCTCCGGCGAGAACGACGTGCTGTTCGGGTCGGTCGTCTCCGGCCGCCCGCCCGACCTCGACGGCGTCGAGGGCATGGTCGGGCTGTTCATCAACTCGCTGCCGGTGCGCGTGCGCGTGCCCGCGGGCGCGACCACGTCCTCCTGGTTGTCGGGCCTGCAGGCCGAACAGGCCGTGCTGCGCGACTTCGAGTACAGCCCGCTGGTCGAGGTCCAGGGCTGGAGCGACGTGCCCCGCGGCACGTCGCTGTTCGAGAGCCTGTTCCTGTTCGAGAACTACCACAAGGACACGCCGCTCGAGGAGATGTGCCGCTCGCTTCAGGTCAGCGACATCCGCTGGTACGAGCGACACAACTTCCCCATCGCGGCGGTCGCCATCCCCGGCCCCGAAGAACTCGAGCTGCGCATCATCCACCAGACGCACCGCTTCTCGGAGCAGGCCGTGCAGCGCATGCTCGGTCATTGGCGCACGCTGCTGGAAGGCATGGTCGCCGATCCCGACGCCGAGCTGGCCGACCTGCCGATCCTCACCGCCGAGGAACGCGAGCAACTCGTCACGACCTGGAACGACACGGGCAGCGACTACCCGCGCAACGCCACCATCCACGGACTGTTCGAGGAGCAGGCGGCCCGCACGCCGGACGCCGTTGCGCTGCGCTCGCAGGGCGAGTCGATGAGCTACGGCGAGCTGAACCGGCGTAGCAACCAGCTCGCGCACCACCTGCGCGGCCTGGGCGTCGGACCCGAGGTGCAGGTGGGCCTGTGCCTGGAGCGCTCGTTCGAGTTGATGGTGGCGATCCTCGGCATCCTGAAGGCCGGCGGCGCGTACGTCTCGCTCGACCCCGACTACCCGCGCGACCGTCTCTCGCTGATGCTCACCGAGACCGCCACGCCCGTGCTGCTCACGCAGCAGAGCCTGGCCACCTCACTGCCCGCGCACGACGCGCGCGTCATCCCGCTGGACACCGGTTGGGACGCGATCGCCGGCGAGAGCGAGGAGAACCCAAATGCCGGCGCCGGTGCCGAAGACCTCGCGTACGTCATCTACACCTCGGGCTCGACCGGCCGTCCCAAGGGCACCTGCGTCCCGCACCGCGCGGTCGTCCGCCTGGTGCGCGACACGAACTTCGCGCAGCTCGACGCCTCGCAGGTGTTCCTCCAGTTCGCGACGGTCTCCTTCGACGCCTCCACGCTGGAACTCTGGGGCAGCCTGCTGAACGGCGCGCGCCTGGTGCTCTTCCCCGCGGGCACGCCGTCGCTCGAGGACCTCGAGCGCGTGCTGCGCGAGGAGGGCGTCACGATCCTCTGGCTCACCGCCGGGCTCTTCCACCAGATGATGGAGCAGCGGCCCGGCGGCCTCTCGGGGCTGAAGCAGCTGTTGGTGGGCGGCGATGTGCTGTCCGTGCCGCACGTGCGCACCGCGCTCGAGACGCTGGACGGCTGCACGGTGATCAACGGCTACGGCCCGACCGAGAACACGACCTTCACCTGCTGCTACCCGATGACGGACCCGGCCCAGGTCGGACGCAGCGTGCCCATCGGCCGGCCGATCGCGAACACGACCGTCTACATTCTCGACGACCGCATGCGCCCGGTGCCCGTGGGCGTGACCGGCACGCTCTACACCGGCGGCGACGGCCTCGCGCGCGGCTACCTCGACCGTCCCGAGCTGACGGACGAACGCTTCGTGCCCGACCCCTTCGGTCCGCCGGGCGCGCGTCTCTACGACACGGGCGACCGCGCCCGCTGGCGCGCCGACGGCATCATCGAGTTCCTCGGACGCGACGACCACCAGGTCAAGGTGCGCGGCTTCCGCATCGAGCTGGGCGAGATCGAAGTCACGCTCGGGCACCACGGGGCCGTGCGCGACGCGGTCGTCATGGCGCGCGAGGACACGCCGGGAGACAAGCGCCTGGTGGCCTACGTCGTGTGCGACACGGGCGCCGCGCCGGGCGCGGACCAGATGCGCGCTTTCCTGCGCGAGCAGCTTCCCGAGTACATGATCCCGACGGCCTTCGTCACGCTCGACGCCTTCCCGCTCACCTCGAACGGGAAGGTCGACCGGCGCGCCCTGCCGACGCCCGAAGGCGGGCGGCCGGAACTGGAGACGGCCTTCGCCGCGCCCACGGCCGACATCGAGCGCGCGATCGCCGACATCTGGCAGCAGACGCTGGGCGTCGACCAGGTCGGTGTGAACGACAACTTCTTCGACCTCGGCGGCCACTCGCTGCACCTGATCCGCGTGCACGGGCGGCTCAAGGAGGACCTCGGCCGCGACATCCCGATGGTCGACATGTTCCGCTTCCCCACGGTGAGCGCACTGGCCGAACACCTCGGCTCGGACGGCGACGCGGGCGACGACGGACCGGCCGACGCGACGGAGAAGATCGAGGCCGGCAAGACGCGCCTCGCGCGTCTCGCCCAGCGCCGCAAACGACGCGACGGGTGACAGGACCCGGAGCATTGCTCCGGGCCCGCCACCCGCCGATCTCGTCGAGGAACGTCTCGGCTAGAGCTGCGTGATGCGCAGACCGTTCGACGCGGTGAGGACAGAACCTCCCTCGTCCGTCCAGTACTGCACCGCCACGGTCGCTCCCAACGGCAACCCCGGCCAGACCCCTCCCAGCGAGGAATTGCCGCTGCCGTCGATGGTGAACGGGCCGAAGATCGCGTCCGGAGACGGCACCCACAGCGCGCCAGCCTTCGGGACGTAGATCTCGGTGATGCCCGCGACCAGGTAGGTCGACGCACCGGGCGTACCCTCGCTCAGGTCGAGGGACATCGGCTGGCCTGCGAGCACTGTCCCGCTACCCGAGAGGTACTGGTCCATCGCTCCCGGGCTTCCCGATCCGCCACCGATGTCGTAGTAGGGATCGATGGGGTCGCGAACCTCGTAGAACGACATCATGCCGCCGATCGCGTGCTCCAGGATGTGGCAGTGGTACAGCCATCCACCCTGGGACGTATCGCTGGCCTTGCCGCCCGACCCAGTGATCCTGCCCTCGCGGCCGGTGTCGTCGATCTTCATCATCGCCCGCATGACCGTCGAGCTGAGTCCGAAGTTTCCGGGACGTGCAGGAACCAGGACCGTGTCCTTGTTCTGGATGACCCCACCGTTGTCAGTCGGGAACTCCTTGTAGTTGTTCTCCGGCGTCTCGGCGTCGATGTACTCGACCTCGTACCACTGGAACGCGAAGCCGTGCGTGTGGAACGGGTGGTCGCCGTGCGTCAGGTTCGTGATCTCCCAATGCACGATGTCACCGACGTCGAGGTCGTAGGCCTCCAGGCTGGAGATGGCCGGCATGGGCTTCGGCATTCCCAGGTACTTCTGCGCGAAGAACGTCACGTCGCCGTTGGGCATCGGTGGCATGTGCCCGAGCGTGATCTGGATCGTCTTGTCTGCCTCGAGCGGATCCAGCACCTCGGCCAACGGAACCAGTGTCGGGGGCGGCGCGTAGCGCGGTGGCCCGACATCCGGTCCGACGAGGACCATGTTGAAGAAGGTCTGGACCGCCCGGAAGCCGTCGAGCGGATCGTCGCCCAGCCCGATCGTGACCAGGTCGGGCATGTAGAACGCGACGTGGTCGCCACGCGCCCAGTCCCACTGGTCGACGCGCAGGGTGTCCGAGTGGCGGCCGTACGGCGTGAAGACATACTCGCCGCGTTCGCCCGGGGTGAGCAGGATCCCGCGGAAGTCCTCGAAGATGAAGTGGTCAGGGCCGCCGCTGTCCGGTGCCGGCGGAACGACCTCCACGACCGCTTGCCGCCACTGGCGGGCGGACAGGAAACCGCGGTCGCCACCGATCTGGTAGAGCGGCCCGGTCCACTTTTCGTTCGGGTTCTGCACGGGATCGCCCGGGTTCGCCGGGTTGGTCGCGTAGTACTCGTGCAGGTCGAGACGGGAGAACACCGTGTTGGAGGCGTTCAGCACCCACCAACGCTGCGGCTCGCCGTTCGGGATCTGCAGCGGCGGGAGCGAGACGCCCTCCTTGCCGTTGACGATCAGGTGGTTGCCACGACGACCGGAGAGGAAGTAGATCGCCCGCTCCAACGGATCCTGCGGGTCGAACGTGGCGAACTCGCCGGTTCCATCGTCGAGCAGGATGTCGTCGAAGATGATGACGTGTTCCTCGCCCTCGATGCCCAGCAAGGCATCATTCACCGGATCGCGCACGAGGACCGCACCGTACAGGCCGTGCTCGACCTGGACGTCGGTGCGGATGTGCGGGTGATAGAACTTGAGGCCGGGCGTCAGCAGCTCGAACTCGTAGTCGAACGTCCCGCCGTCCGGGACCCAGTGCTGCGAGATGTGGCTGCCGTCCATGTCGATCGGCGCGTCGATGCCGTGCCAGTGGATGGTCGTGTCCTCACCGAGGTTGTTGGTGAAGTGCACGATCAGCGTGTCGCCCACATTGGCATCGATCAGCGGCCCGGGGATGGACCCGTTGTAGGCCATCGCCGAGGTGAACACCCCGGGGATGAACTCCCAGGTCAACGGAGCGGCCGTGAGGCTCGTCTCGAAGATGTTGAGATCGGGGTTCGTGTCCACGGCCAGCGGCGGATCGAACGCCGGGTCGAACTGTGCACCGACCGGTACGGCCATCACCACCAGGGCGACGACCAGGGTCGGGAGAATGTATGTGCGAAGTCGCATGCCAGGTCTCCTTGCTCGTCGGGTGCGGCGCATCGGATCGAGCCTCCCCGAGACGGAACGGAAATAAAGGGAGCATCCGGAGGGGAATCCGGGGGGTGCGAGTGGGGAATCCACCCTCTCCTCGAAGCACCGGGCGGTCGCACGGTTCGCGCCAAACCGATCGTTCGGTGATCGGAACCGCGGGGTCGTCCGGATTCCGGTTGCTCGTCAACCGGATGGACGTGCAAGGCCTGTGCCAGTGCGCTCAGGCGGCGCGGGACGCGCGCGTGTCAGGCCGCACGCGCGCCCTCAACGCGCGACGGGCGGCGGAGCCCGGCTGGGCCCCGCCGCCCGTCGGCGGAATCGAGAGAGAACTCTCTCGGGTTTACAGCTGCTCGATGCTCATGCCGTTCGAGGCCGAGTACTGCCCCGGGGACTCCAGGTTCCAGTACTGCACCCAGAACTTGGCACCCACCGGGACCGGCGGCCAGTGTGCCGGCAGCGAGAAGTCGCCGTTGCCGTCCACCGGGAACGGGCCGAGGATCAGGTCCGGAGCGGGCACCATCAGGGCACCCTGCTTCGGCAGGTTGATCTCGGAGAAACCCGCGACCAGGAAGGTCGACACGGAAGGCGTGGCCTCGGAGAGGTCCAGGCTGAACGGCTGGCCGGCCTGGATCGTGCCAGTGCCCTGCATGTAGCTGTTCACACCACCCGGGCTCTTCGAACCGCCACCCACGTTCTGGAAGGGGTCGGCCGGGTCACGCACCTCGAACCAGGACATCATGCCCCTGGAGGCGTGCTCCAGGATGTGGCAGTGGTACAGCCACCCGCCCGAGTGCTCGGAGCTGGGGTTGCCGCCCGCGGCCGTGATCTGGCCTACGCGACCGGTGTCGTCGATGCTCATGACGGCACGCATGATGGTCGAGCTGAGACCGAAGTTTCCGGGACGCGCAGGAACGAGGGCCGTGTCCTTGTTCTCCTTCACGCCACCGTTGTCCGTCGGGAACTCCTTGTAGTTGTTCTCCGGCGTCTCGGCGTCGATGTACTCGACCTCGTACCACTGGAACGGGAAACCGTGCGTGTGGAACGGGTGGTCACCGTGGCTCTTGTTCTCGATCTCCCAGTGCACGGTCGTGCCGATTTCGAGGTCATACGCCTCGACGCTCGTCACGGTCGGCATGGGCTTCGGAACGCCGGCCACCATCTGGGCGAAGAACATGACGTCACCGGTGGGCATCGGCGGCATGTGGCCGAAGATCACCTTGACGGACTTGTCCACCTCGCCCGGATCGAGTTCCTCGGCCAACGGCACCAGGTTGAGCGGCGGCGCGTAGTAGGGAGGACCCGGATCCGCACCGGTCAGGATCATGTTGAAGTAGGTGCGAACCGGCTTGAAGCCGTCGAGCGGATCGTCACCCAGGCCGATCGAGACCAGGTCGGGCATGTAGAACGCGTTGTGGTCGCCGCGCGCCCAGTCCCACTGGTCGACGCGCAGGACCTCGTTGATGCGCCCGTATGGAGTGAAGTTGACCTCCATGCGCTCACCGGGGGTGAGCAGGATGCCGCGGAAGTCCTCGAAGATGAAGTGGTCGGGCCCGTCGCTGTCGGGGCTCGGAGGAACCACCTCGAGGATCGGCTGGCGCAGCTCGCGGGCCGACTGGAAGCCACGGTCGCCGCCGATCTTCCAGAGGTTGCCGGGCCACTTGTCGATCGGGCTCGAGGCCGGATCACCCGGGGCGGCCGGGTTGGTCGCGTAGTACTCGTGCAGGTCGAGCCGGGTGAAGGTCGCGTTGGCGACGTTCACGACCCACCAACGCTGCGGCGAGCCGTTCGTGGCGACCAGGGGAGCCAGCGTGAGGCCCTCCTTGCCGTTCACGATCAGGTGGTTGCCGCGACGACCGTTCAGGAAGTAGATCGCCCGCTCGAGCGGATCGGTGGGAGAGAACGTGTCGAACTCGCCGGTGCCGTCGTCGAGCCGGATGTCGTCGAACATGAGCACGTGCTCGTCACCCTGGATGCCGAGCAGCGTGTCGTTGACCGGGTCGCGCACCAGGATCGCGCCATACAGGCCGTGCTCGATCATGTAGTCCGTGCGGACGTGCGGGTGATACCACTTGAGGCCGGGCGTCAGCAGATCGAACTCGTAGGTGAACGTGCCACCGTCCGGGATCTTCAGCTGCGCGATGTGGCTGCCGTCCATGTCGGCCGGCGCGTCGATGCCGTGCCAGTGGATGGTCGTGTCTTCACCCAGGTTGTTGGTGAAGTGCACGATCAGCTTGTCGCCGACCTTGGCGTCAACCATCGGGCCGGGAATGGTGCCGTTGTAGGCCTTGGCCGAGGTGTCGACACCCGGACGGAACTGCCACGTGATCGGGGCAGCGCTGAGGTTCATCTCGAAGATGTTGGGGTCAGCATTGATGTCGACGGCGAGCGGCGGATCGAACGCCGGGTCGAACTGCGCCTCGAGCGGAGTGCTCAGCGCGAGAACGGCCGCGAGGACGGTGAAGCGTGGGACGGAACGCATGCCTGTATCTCCGGTGGTTTCCAGGGTCGGGACGGTGAGCATCTATCGGATCGGGATGCCCTGGATTGGGAGCAGAAATATACCGCCTTCTAAGCCGTTTGGGGGGCCCAGCGCATCGAATTCAGGCCATATGTAATCGGAGCGACTGGTCGGAATGCGCCAAACCTTGAACCCGGGTTCAGCAAACCGGTCCGTACCCACCCAAGAAGCGGGACTCGGGCCATCAGCCGCCGCTGATCAGGGCTCCGGCCACTCCAGCTTCCGCCCCACCCAGCGCCAGTGCGCTAGCTGCGCCAGCCGGTGCAGCTTGCGGTCCAGGAAGGAGAACAGCGGAATGGGCGCGTCGTGCAACCTCACCCGCCAGGGCGTGCCGGCGTACGGCGGCTGGCTGCGCTCGTAGCCCAGCGACTCCATCACCTCGCCCGCGAGGTGCTCGATCACGCGCGCGTCGCGCGGGGCCAGCTCATCGCGCCAGCCCCCCTTGGGCGTCTGCCGCACGAAGCCCTGCGGCAGCTCCTTGGTGGGCCGCACCTTGTCCTTGCTGCTGGCCTCCACGGCCCGCTCGCAGAAGTCCGGTTCGACCGGCAGGTCCAGCCACGACAGGATGCGCTGCAGTTCGACCGGCCCCTTCTCCTTGAGGTCCTCGTAGCGCACCTGCAGGTAGCGGTCGGTCAGCGATCCGATGCCGAGCGCGGTCTGCACGTCGTCCTTCCAGACGCGCGCGCCGTCGATCGGCTGCGTCGGGAACTCCCACTTCGCCCAGGACTTGCTGGCGCTGCGGTGACTGCAGAAGACGGCGCGCGGGTCGCGCACGATGTGCAGGAAGTACGCGTCGGGCAGCACCTTCAGGATGAACTCGGCGAGGTGGCCGTTCTCGGGCGTCTTGTCCACCACCACCGAGGCGCCGGGGCGCGCGGCGGCCACGCTGCCCAGGATGCCCTCGGCGACCGGCCGCAGCAGCGGATAGAGGTCCTCTTCCGGCAGCACCTTGGCCAGCTTCAGGTTGGCTTCGTCCTCGGGCGCGGGCGCGCCGTCCAGCGTCGGTTGCACGATGAAGCTGTAGCTGGTCTTGTTCTTGTGCCAGCGCTGCATGCCGACCAGGTAGTCGAAGATCTTGGCGTGCTGGAAGGTCGCCACCTGCGGGTGCTGCGCCAGAAGGAAGGTCGACCAGGTCGAGCCGCTGCGGGGACACCCCACGATGAACACGTGCTTCACGCGACACTCCCCCCGGCCCGGCCCAAGGCGATACCCGCGGCGATCGCCGCCAGCACCGCAGCCTGCTCGCTCTGGTGGAAGAAGTGCTCGCCCGGGAACATCGTCAGCGAGCAGCCGCCGGTGGTCTGGGCCTCCCAGCCGGCCAGGTCTTCGCGGCCGACCTGGCGGTCCTGCTCACCCCCGAACACGCTGATCGGACAGGCCAGCGGCTCGCCCTCGACGTACTCGTAGCTATCGCACACCGCGATGTCGGCGCGCAGTCCGGGCAGCACCAGGTCCATCAGCTCCTGGTTCTCGCGCACCATCTGCGGCACCGCGTCATAGCGACGGTTGACCTCCTCGACGAACTCCTCGTCGGAGAGTTCGTGGATGGCCGCTTCGCGGCGCGGCACCTGCGGCGCGCGGAAGGCCGACGCGAACAGGCGGCCGGCCGCGGGCGCGCCGCGGCGGCGCAGCTCGCGCACCAGTTCGAAGCCGATCAACGCGCCCATGCTGTGCCCGAAGATCGCGTAGGGCCGGTCGAGCTCGGGGATGAGCGCGTCGGCCAGCTCGGCGACGATGGGCGTGACCGAGTGCTGCGGCGCGTCCTTGAGCCGGTCCTCTCGACCGGGCAGCTGCACCGAGCGCTGCTCGACGTCCTCCGGCAGGCCGGCCGACCAGGTGCGGAAGGCCGCCGCGCCGCCGCCCGCCTGCGGGATGCAGTACAGCCGCGTGCGCGCGGCCGGCCGCGGCTTGGGACACCGGATCCAGGGGTTCTTGGCTGCCATCGTGTCGTTCCGTCAGCGCTCGCTGTCGCCCGCGGCGGCCGCCGTCGGCAGGCTCCGCGCCCAGTCGCGCACCATGTCCACGCAGCGCTCCTGTGTCCAGAGCAGCGAGAAGACGTGGTTCGCCCCGAGGATGATCTCGAATCGCGCCGTTTCCGTGGAGGCCACGTCCTTCAGCTTGCCACCGAGCACGACGTGGAAGTAGTCCAGACCCTCGTCGCCCTCGCAGTAGAGGTGGAACAGGCGGGTGCCCCGCGCGCCGATCGCGCGCAGGTCGGCCTCCGGGTCGGGCGCGTCGGCCGGTGCGGCGCGTTTGCCGAACAGGCCGCGCAGCACGCCCATGGGCACCCCCACCATCATCTGCAGGATGCGACCGACGGACAGCTGCCCGCCGAAGGCCTTGCGCCAGTTCTTGGCGCGGTAGCTGCTGAACAGTGCGATGCGCCGGTAGTGGCGCGAGAGCGTGCGCGCGCGCAACTGCGCGCTCAGCTCGGGATCGGTGCCGTGCAGGTGCCCCTGACCGTTGATCAGCACGGCGCCGACCGTGCGCGGGTCCTCGCGCGCGGCGAGATACGCGTTGATCGCGCCCGAGCAGATCCCGATCGGGATGAAGCGCTCGATGCCGCGCGTGGACGTGAGCAGCTCCATCGCCTCGGTCGTCTCGAGGCCGACGCTCTTCCAGGCCGGCAGCTCGTCGGGGCGCACGCCGCTGTCGCCCAGCCCCGAGTAGTCGAAGCGCAGCGAGGTGAAGCCGTCTTCGGCGAGCGCGCGCGCGAGCTGCACGTAGAGCCGGTTGGGCCCGACGTGGTGCGTGACGCCCGCGTTCAGGAACAGGAAGGCCGGGCGCGAGGCGTCCGGCGCATCGGGCTCCGTGACGACGCCCACCAGGGAGCCGCTGCTGCCGAAGAGCACCGGTGCCTCCTTCACGCGCCCTCTCCCGCCCAGGCCACGACGGCCTGCAGGATCTTGTGCGGCACGTGCACCTTGCCGAATTCCTCGATCCACACCCACAGGTGCGGGTTGGGCAGGCGCTGGTGCTCCACGCGCACGCCCACGCCGGCCAACGCCTTGCGCAGCGGATCCTGCTCGACCTTCTCGTGGCTCTGGATCAGCAGCGCGCGTTGCGCCGGGCGGCGCGTCAACGCGGTCGCGTCGAGGGCCTCGAGATCCGCGATGAGCGCGTCGGGCAGCGGGAAGCCCAGGATCTCCTGGCGCGTGTCCGCGGCGTCGGGAATGACGTGCGCGTAATCGGCCATCGACTGGTGCAGCGCGCGCAGTTCCCCCAGGTAGGCCTTGCCGTCGAGCACCGGATCCCAGAGGACGAGCGCATCAACGTCCTGCCGCGCGGCGGTGGCGAGGGCGAGCGCGCCGCCGAGGCGCATGCCGACCAGGCCGACGCGCGCGGTGCCGGCGCGTCGCTTGCACTCATCGATCGCGGCGACCGTGTCGTCGGTCCAGGCGGACAGGCTCCAGCTCTCCTCGGCGCCGGCCGAGTCGCCGCTGCCGCGCGGGTCGAAACGCAACGCGCCGAAACCCGCCTCGGCGAGCAGGATCGCGAGTTGCCGGTGGAGCCGATGGAACTGCAGGAACTCGTGTCCGAGCGGCGGGCAGATCACCCACGCGATGTCGCGCGCGGATCCGGCGGCCGGATGGAAGCAGCCGTAGAGCGGGCTCTCCGGCGCACCGAAGTGGAACGGCTCGACCCGCTGGACGGCTCGGCTCAAGTGCGCTTCTCGGGCGAGGCGCCGGGCGACCGGAACACCTTCGCGAGCTTGCCCATCAGGCCGGCGGGCTTCTCCTCGGGCGGCGCGGCGATCTTCTCGTCGCACAGGGTGGCGAGTTGTCGCAGCGTCGGCAGCACCAGTTCGCCCGGGTTCAACTGGATGCCGAAGGCCTTCTTCACCTCGCCGATGACCTGCATCAGCAGGAGCGAGTGGCCGCCGAGGTCGAAGAAGTTGTCGTGCGCGCCCACGCGCTCGAGGTCCAGGACCTTGCCCCAGATCGCGGCGAGCGTCTCCTCGGTGGGCGAACGCGTCTCCTCGACGGGCTCGTCGCGTGCCGGGGCGGTGCGGTCCGGTTCGGGCAGCGCGCGGTGGTCCACCTTGCCCTGCGGATTCAGCGGCAGCGCGTCGAGGAACACGACGGCCGAGGGCAGCATGTAGCCCGGCAGCCGCTCGGACAGCTCGCGCCGCAGGTCGGTGGCGCCGGGCGCGGGCGAACCGGCGACGACGTAGGCGACCAGGCGCGGGTTGCCGGGCGTGTCCTCGCGCAGCAGCATTACCGCTTCCTTCACGCCGGCGCAGCGGCCCAGCGCGGCCTCGATCTCGCCCAGCTCGATGCGGTATCCGCGGAACTTCACCTGGCTGTCGCGCCGTCCCAGGAACTCCAGCGCGCCGTCGGGGCGATGACGCACGAGGTCGCCGGTGCGGTACATGCGCGCGCCCGGCGCGTCGTCGAACGGGTCGGGCACGAAGGCCGCGGAGGTCAGCTCGGGCCGCTCGAAGTAGCCGATCGCCAGGCCGGCCCCAGTCAGGCACAACTCGCCCGGGACGCCGATCGGCACCGGTTCGCTGCGCGCGTCCAGCACGTAGGCGCGCGCGTTGCGGATCGGCCGGCCGATGGGCACGCCGTCGGTGTCCGGACGCAACTCGTGCATCGTCGCGACGACGGTCGCCTCGGTCGGGCCGTAGGTGTTGAGCAGGCGCACGTCGCTCGACACGCGCGCGAACCACTCGGCCAGCGGCTCCGGTCGCGCGCGCTCGCCACCGAGGATGGCCAGGCGCACCGACGACGGGAGAGGCACGCCGGCGTCGGCCAGCCCGCCCATGACGACGTGCCAGTAGGCCGTCGGGAAATCGATGATCGTGATGCCCTGGTCGGTGCACGCGGTCAGGAAGGTCTCGACCGAGGCGATCATCTCGTCGGTGCGCAGTACGAGCGTCGCGCCGCACAGCAACGTGGGGTAGATCTCCTCGGCGGCCGCGTCGAAGCTGACCGACGCGAACTGCAGCATGCGGTCCTCGGGCACCATCCCGAACGCGTCGAGCGCGTGCTCGACGTAGTTGGTCAGCGCGCAGTGCGGGATCAGCACACCCTTGGGTCGACCCGTCGAGCCGGAGGTGTAGATCATGTAGGCGACGTCGTCGGGCGCAACCTCGACGGCGGGCCGCCCGGACGGTTGCTCGGCGATCGTCGCCCAATCAGCGTCCAGGCGGATCGTCTTCGGCACGCCATCGCCGGATCCGAAGCGATCCGACAGGCCCTGCTGCGTGAGCAGCGCCGAGACCGATCCGTCGGCCAGCAGCGATGCCAGCCGCTCGCTCGGCTGCAACGGATCCAGCGGCACGTAGGCGGCGCCGGCCTTCAGCACGCCGAGCAAGCCGACCACCATGAGCGGCTCGCGTTCGGTGCACAGCGCGACGCGCTGCCCCCGCCCGACGCCCGCGGCGATCAGCGCGTGCGCGAGCTGGTTGCTGCGCTCGTCCAGCTCGCGGTAGCTCAGCGTCTGCTCGCGCCAGGCGATCGCGGTCGCGTCGGGCGTCGATCGTGCCTGGCGCTCGAACTGCGTGTGCACGGGGTCGCCCGGGGGGTCGCCGGCCGTGTCGTTCCATCCGCTCACGACCTGCTCGCGCTCGTCCGCGCCAAGCAGCGGCAGCGCGCCCAGGCAACGGGCGGGGTCGTCGACCATGCCGAGCAGCAGGTTGCGCAGGTTTTCGAGCACGCGCTGGATCGCGTCGGGCACGAAGCGCGTGCTGTCGTAGGAGATGCCGAGCGTCAGCTCGGGCGCCGGGATCACGATCGCCGTCAGCGGGTAGCCGGGCGAGCCGTGGTGGCCGTGCACGTCCTTCACCGACAGGTCGGCGTCCCAGTCGCTCATGGTCAGGTCGCCGTGCCAGTTTTCGAAGACGAGCAGGCTCTCGAACAGCGGCAGCCCGGCCGGCACGTCGCTCCAGCCCTTCACGTCCACCAGCGAGCAGTACTCGAACTCGCGCTGGCGCGACTGGCGCGACTGCAGGTCCTTCAGCCAGGGCAGCAACTCGGCGTCGGGCGGCACGGCCGCGCGCGCGGGCAGCAGGTTCACGAACAGGCCGATCATCGTGTCGACGCCGTCCAGCGGGACCGAGCGCCCGGAGACGATCGTGCCGAAGACCACGTCGTCCTCGCCGGAGTAGCGCGAGAGCAGCACCGCCCAGGCGCCCTGCACCAGCGTGTTCAGCGTCAGCCCGTGCTGCTTCACGAAGGCGGACAACCGCGACGTCTGCTCCTCGGTGAGCGAGATCGCGATGCCGTCGTACTCGGTGACCGGCACGTGCAGCTTCGTGGGCGAGAGGTCGATGCCCATGTGCGTGGGGTGGCCGACGCCCGCCAGCGTCTCGCGCCAGTAGCTCTCGGCCCGTGCGGGGTCCTGCGCCTGGAACCACGAGACGTAGTCGCGGTACGGGCGGTGCTCGGCCAGCTCGACGCTCTCGCCGCTCGTGATCGCGCGGTAGTGCCCGAGCACCTCGCGCAGGATCAGCGAGGCCGACCAACCCTCCATCAGGATGTGGTGGAAGCTCCACAGCAGGCGCCAGGCGTCGTCGGCCGTGCGGAACAGCTGAAGGCGCATCAGCGGCGCTTCGCCGAAGTCCACGCCCGCGCTGCGGTCGTTCTCGCGCTCCGCGGCCAGGACGGCGTCCTGCTCCTCCGCGGAGAGCGCGCGCAAATCCTCGCTCGGCACGACCGCCTCGGCCTTGCCGTGCACGACCTGCAGCGGCTTCTCGAGATCGTCCCAGTGGAACGAGGTGCGCAGGATCGGGTGGCGGTCCAGCGTGCGCTGCCAGGCCTGGACGAACTCGTCCTCGCGCAGCGCGCCCTGCAGGAAGTACTCGAGCTGGATCAGGTACATGCCCGAGTCGCCGACCGTCACGCTGTCGAACAGCATGCCGTGCTGCATCGGCGACAGCTCGTAGATGTCCTGCACGTCCTGCATCGAGGGTCCCGGCTACCAGCCCATGTCCGAGCCGATGTACTCGTACAGCCGCCGGTTGTGCGGCTCGAAGTACCGCGACAGCTTCTCCCGCGCGGACGGATCCATGTCCGGATACGGCGGCGCGGCGTTGAGCTTCTTGAACGCCGCCGGCTCGTGGTACGGCAGCTCGAGGAAGTCGAAGGCCCGCTCGAGCAGCTCCTTCGGCCGCTCGTACAGCGCCTCGGTCTGCAGCACGAGCATCTGCTCCTTCGGGAAGAACTCGTTCCAGCTCTTCAGCTGGTCGACGTAGACCCCGCGTCGCAGGTAGCTGTGGTGCATGTAGTCGAAGCTGAAGTAGTCGGGCTGCGCGTCGAGCTTCTTGGACTCCTCGGCCAGCCGCGACTCCTCGTTGTCGACGGCCGCGTCGAACGACAGCGTCTCGAGGCCCGCACGCAGGTTGTGGTTGTAGAACGAGTACGCGCGATCCACCGGGTTGCGCAGGATCACGATCAGCTTGGCCTTCGGCACATCCTCGTGGATCAGCCGCGCGCAGTGCGGGTGGAACAGGTAGTCGGGCGTGGCCTCGCCGGTCTGCAGCGGGCGGCCGCTGCTGCGCTTCGCCTGCCACTTGGTCAGCACGGTCGGGAAGTGCGAGCGGTACCAGAGGCGGCCGCGCCCGTGGAAGGCATTGAAGAAGTAGATCTCCTTCTTCAGCGCGGGCGCGATCGAGGGGTGCTGCGTGAGATAGGAGTACAGCGCCGTCGTGCCGCACTTCTTGGCGCCGATGATCAGGAAGTCGGGCAGCGTGCGCAGCGGGCTGCTGGCCAGGCGGTAGGCCTGCTGGAACTTGTGCTTGAGCGTGGGCGCCGGGTTGATGTGCGAGGTGAGCATGTAGCGCGCCCCCTCCACGAACTGCTTCGTGCCGTCCGGGCCGCGGATCTGCAGCACCAGCGGCCCCTGGCCGTTCGCGTCGGCGCGCTCGAAACTCATCTGCGGGCAGCTCTTGCGCCACGTGGCGGTGAACGCGTCCAGCTTCTGCTCCCAGGCCTCGGTGCGCGGGTACTCGAGCGCGTAGCCGTCCTCGAGCTCGGTCAGCTCGCTGCAACGCGTGAGCACCTCCGCCGTGTTCTTCTGGCGTTGACCGAGGTTGGTCGGGACCGGCTCGGTCCGATCGGTGTCGACCTGGGCGCTCATGAACTGCTCCGCGTGCTCACTGGGTGCTCTCCTGCACGACGTCCGATGTCATCTTGCCATCTTCGAGCTTGAGGCAGCGATCGGCGACGTACGTGTATCGGTCGTCGTGGGTGATGACCACGACGGTCCGGCCCCGGCTCCGCAGCTCGGGCAGGACCTCCGTGTAGAAGGTCTTCTTGAACACCGGGTCCTGGTCGGCGGCCCACTCGTCCAGCACGTAGAAGGGCCGGTCCTCGAGGTACGCCGTCAGCAGCGCCAGGCGCTTGCGCTGACCTTGGCTCAGCGCGGTGGTCGAGAGGCGGCCCTCCGTCACGCCGACCTTGTGGTCGAGCTGCAACTGGGACAGGTGCTCGGCGGCCCGCTCGTCGAGCCCCTCCTCGTCCTCGCTGAGCAGCTTGCGGAACAGGTGGTAGTCGGTGAAGACGATCGAGAACAGCTGCCGGTAGCTCTCGCGATTGCTGTCGTCGATGACCTGCCCGTCGAGCAGGATCTCGCCGCTGTCCGGCGGGTACAGGCTGGTCACGAGCTTCGCCAGCGTGGTCTTGCCGCTGCCGTTGCCGCCCAGCACGAAGACCAGCTCGCCGGGCTCGAGCACGAGGTCGATGGGCCCGCAGGTGAACTCGCTGTCGTCGTCCTCGCGGTGATAGGTGTAGGTCACGCCGCGCAGCTCGAGGCGCTTCCATGCCGCGGGCCGGACGGGCGCCGTCTCGTCCAGCTCGAGCTGGTCGGTGGCGAGCATCAGGCCCAGCGACTCGATCTTGTCCAGCGAGACCATGGCGCGGCTGAAGTCGGGCACCATCATCAGGATCGACTGCAGCGGGCGGTACAGGAACAGCGCCATCAGGACGTAGCCGGAGAGCACCCCGGGCTCCACGCCGAGGCGCGGCACGGCGAAGATGACGATGCCCAGCAGCACGAAGAACAAGAGCCGTGTCAGGTTCTCCGCCGCGATGAACAGCGTGCGCCCGCGCGTGTTGGTCACGCGCTGGGAGTCGAGCGCCTCGTGGATGTCGTTCGTCAGGAACAGCCGCCGCCGGCGCCAGTTGATCTTGAGCTGCTTGATGCCGTCGTGCAGCGCGCGGAAGTGCTCCATGAGGTCGTCGAGCACGTCGCGGCCCTTGCGCATCCAGGCCATCGCGCGCTTCGTCACGATGCGATAGGCCGCCACGCCGACGACGACCAGGACCATCAGCACCAGGAGCGCCTTCCAGGACAGCCACGCCATGTAGCCGACGCCCGCCACCAGCGTGGTGCCGTCGATCACGACGCGCGGCACGTTCGGGAGGACGCGCGAGACGGCCTGCACGTCGTCCACCAGCACGGGCAACAGCTTGGCGAGACCGAGGCTCTCCAGCTTCACGAGCGGCGTGGAGACGATCTTCGTGCTCAGGCCGAAGCGCAGGTCCTGGATCGCGCGCATGGCGAGGTGCAGCACCATCAGTTGCGCGACCACGCCGCTGGCGACCATCACGGCGAGCACGCCCGCGAAGCGCCAGATCCAGAGGGTCTCCGTCAGCGCCCCGGTCTTCCAGATGTGGTCGGTCATCATGATCAGGCCGGCGCTGGTCACGCCGCTGACGATGCTCACCAGGACCGCGAGCAGGATCGTCCTGAGGTTCACGCGGAAGAGGAAGAGGAAGATGTTCATGGCGCGCTGTGGGGATCGTCACGCATCAGGCGGCGCGAATCACTCCCCGGATCCCTTGCCCGGCTTCCCGATCTTCGAAAGCAGCGCGTCCAGGTCGGATTGGCTCACCTTCGCGGCCGGGAAATCCGACGGCGTCCGCCCGCCGGCTTCCGGCGCGCGGCAGTGCTCGATCAGCGCGGTGAGCTCGGAACGGAAGGCGTCGGCCAGCGCGGAGACGGTCTCCTCGCGGTGGCGGTTGCCGCCGTAGGACCACTCCACGGTGAGCGCCCCGCCGATCACGTAGCCCACCACCTCCAACTCGTGTCCGCGCGGCGCATCGGGGCTGCACGGCGAGCCGCTCACGTCGGCCAGCAGGCGCAGCGCGCCGCTCGCGTCGAACTGTCCCAGGTAGAGGAAGTTGACCGGCGGCTTCGGCAGCGCGGCCATGGCCGCCGTCGTGTCGGCGTCGTCGCGCAGGTAGCGCAGCAGCCCGAATCCCAGACCGTGGTTCGGGATCGCGCGCACCTGTTCCTTGACCGCCTTCAGCGTCGCGCCCGGATCGCCGCCCGCGGGCAACGTGAACAGCGCCGGGTAGAGCGTCGTCAGCCAGCCGACCGTGCGCGAGAGGTCCAGCCCATCGACCAGGTCGGCGCGGCCGTGTCCCTCGAGGTCCACGTGCAGCGCGTCGGCGCCGGTGCGCGCGGACCACGCGCGCGCGAGCGCGGTGAGCAGCACGTCATCGATGCGCGTCCCGTACGCCGCCGGCACGTCCTGCAGCAGCGCGCGCGTGGCCTCCTCGTCCAGCGAGATGGAGACCGTGCGGTTGGACGAGAAGACGTCGGGGCCTTCGTCGATGGCATCGGGCAGCGACGCGGTCGGCGCGTCGGCCATGCGGCGCCAGTGGTCGGCCTCGCCCAGCGCGGCATCCGACAGCGCGTGCTGCTCGAGCGCGCGTCCCCAGGACTGGAACGACGTGGTCTTGGGCGGCAGCGACACCGCCTCGCCGCGGGCGCGCTGGCCCAGGGCGGTCTGCATGTCCTCGATGAGCACGCGCCACGAGACCACGTCCACCAGCAGGTGGTGGATGATCCAGAGCATCTGCACCGGGCGATCGGCGCCGGTCGTGAACAGCGCGGCGCGCGCCAGCGGCCCGCTCGTGAGGTCGAGACCGGCGTGCAGCGCCGTCGCGCGCTCGCGGATCGCCGCGTCGCGCGCGTCCTCCGGCACGTCCGCGAGGTCCACCACGTCCAGCGCGATGTCGTCCGCGCTCTCGGCGTGAGCCTGCCCGACGGTCTCGCCGTCGAACCGGAAGCGCAGGCGCAGCGCATCGTGATGCGTCACGACGTCGGCCATCGCCGCGCGCACGTGGTCGGGATCGCTCCCCGCCGGCAGCTCGAACAGCATCGGCAGGTTGAAGTGCTGCGGGTCGGGGATGCCCAGCCCGAAGAACCAGCGCTGGATCGGCAGCAGCGGAGCGTCGCCGCTCACCGCGCCCTGGTCGTGCTGCGGCGCGTCGCGCGATTCGGCCACCGCCGCCAGCCCAGCAATGGTCGGGTGCTCGAAGATCTGCGCGGGCGTGATGCCGAAGCCCGCCTGCCCGACCTTCGCGACGATCTGCAGTCCGAGCACGGAGTCGCCGCCCAGCTCGAAGAAGTTGTCGTTCACGCCGATCTTGCCGATGCCCAGCGTCTCGCCCCAGGCCGCGACCAGCGCCGTCTCGGCCGGCGTGGACGGCGCCTGGTAGTCGCTGTCGAGCTCCGGGCGCTCGTGCAGTTCGGTCGCGCCGTCGGCGTCGCCCTCTCCGTCGGCGCCACCCACCCACTGCGCGAGTCGCGCGTGCAGGCTGCCGGTGGAGACGACCACCTGCGTGCCGGGCGGCATCGCCAGCACGCGGCGCAATGCCTCGGCGCCCTCCTCGGGCGTCATGTAGTAGGCCTCGCCGCCGCGGTCGTGCTCGAACTCCGGCTCCTTCCAGCTCAGCCAGTTGTCCCAGTTGACGCTCGTCCAGCGCGCCGCGTGCGTGGCGTTGTGGCGGGCCACGAACGCGTCGACCCAGTGGTGCGCGGCGACGTAGCCGACCATGCCCAGCGCGCCCAGGCACGAGGACAGCGAGGACTGCACCAGCACGAAGTCGAGTTCGCGACCGCCGACCAGCCGCTCGAGCACGACCAGGCCCTCGCGCTTCGGCGCGAGCTGCGCCTCCAGCGTGGCCCGGTCGGCGTCGGCCAGGATGGCCATGACCTTCTCGGCGCCGGCGGCGTGCACCACGCCGTGCAGCGGACCGAAGCGTTCCTCGGCCGCGGCCAGGACGGCCGCCATGTCGTCCGCGTCGATGACGTCCGCGCGCGCGATCATCACCTCGGCGCCCGTCGCCTCGATCTGGCGGATCTTGCGGATGCGCAGCGAGGTCACGTCGTCCTCGGCGTGCCCCGCGAGCCAGGCGTCCCACGCGTCGCGCTCGGGGAAGGCGCTGCGGCCGGTGAGGACCAGGCGCGCGCGCGACGCGGCACCCAGGCACGCCGCGACCTCCAAGCCGATCGAGCCGAGCCCGCCGGTCACGAGGTAGTGGCCGTTCTCGCGCAGCAGTCCCGGCGGCCCATCACCGTCTGCCGGCGACTCCACGCGCACGGGCTCGTAGCGGCGCACCCAGCGCCGACCGCTGCGCAGGGCCACGACCGGCTCGCCGTCGTGCGTCGCGATCTCGCGCAGCAGCAGGTCCGCCCGGCCGGTGCCGCCGCCCGCGAGGTCGATGCTGCGACAGGTGATGTTCGCGCACTCCTGCGTGATCGACTGGCACGCGCCGAGCACGCTCGCGCGATCCGGACGCAGGGCCTCGACCCCCGTCACCGATTGCACGCCCTGCGTCACGACGTCGATGCGCAACGGCTCCGTCCAACCCTTGGCCATCACGGCCTGGGACAGGCGCACCAGGCTCAGCAGGCCGCGCTCGGCATCTTGTCCGGCGTGCCCGCCCGCGGCGCTGCGCAGATGCACGATCAACTCGGGAGGCTGGTCCAGCGCGTCGAGCGCCTCCGCCTCGCCATCCTGGGGGTTTGCAACGGCGACGGTCTTGCCGCCCTTGCGCAGACGCTCTGCCAGCGCAACACCCAGGCCATCCCCGTCGGCGAAGACCAGTACGCGCTCGGCGTCCGGCATCGGCGCCAGCTCCAGCGTCGCGGTCGAGCGCGTCCAGGACGGCAGGTAGAACCAATCGGCGATGTCGGCGCGCTTGCCGGTCTCGTGCGCGGCGGCCCCGCCGTCGGCGTCGGGCTCGACCCAGTAGCGCTGACGCTCGAAGGGATAGGTCGGCAGCGGCACGCGGCGACGCGCGGCCCCGCCCTCGAGCAGCGCCCAGTCGATCGACACGTGCGCGGCCCAGGCTGCGCCGACCGCGCCGAGCAGGCAGGTCGCGTCGGGCAGGTCCTCGTTCGGACGGCGCATGGACGCCGTGAATACGGGCTTCGGGCCGTCCTTCCCGCGGCTCGCGCGGCGCGCGATGCGCGTCCCCAGCGCGGTGAGCGTATTGCCCGGCCCCACCTCGAGGTACACGCGCCGCGGCTCGTCGAGCAGCGTGTTCAGCGCGTCGGCGAAGCGCACCGGGTTACGCAGGTGGCGCGCCCAGTACGCGGGGTCGGTCGCCTCCGCGTCCGTGATCCACTGCCCGCTCATGGTCGACACGAACGGGATCGTCGGCGCGCTGCGGGTCAGCGACGCGACCAGTTCCGTGAAGGGCTGCACGATCGGGTCCATCATCGACGAGTGGAAGGCGTGCGAGGTGCGCAGCGTGCGGCAGGCGACGTCGCGCCCGGCCAGCTGCTTCTCCAGCGCGCCGACGGCTTCGGCCGTGCCGGAGGCCACGCAGGCGCTCGGCTCGTTGATCGCAGCCAGCGACACACCGTCCGCGAGCATCGGCTCGACCTCGGCGGCGGGCAGCGGAATGGCCAGCATGTCGCCGGGCGGCAGCTCCTGCATCATGCGGCCGCGCGCCGCGACCAGCGTCAGCGCGTCCTCGAGCGAGAACACACCGGCCAGCGCCGCACAGACAAACTCGCCGATGCTGTGCCCGGCCATGGACTCAGGGGCTACGCCCCACGACATCCAGAGTTGCGCCAGCGCGTGCTCGATCACGAACAGCGCGGGCTGCGTGATGGCCGTCTGCTTGAGCTGCTCGGTCGCCTCGTCCTCGCGCGCCGGGTCGGGGAAGAGCAGGTTGCGCAGGTCGAGGCCGAGGTGCGGCACGAGCAACTCGCAGGCGCGATCCACGTGCTCGCGGAAGACCGGCTCGTCGGCGTGAAGCTGCCGCCCCATCTGCACGTACTGGCTGCCCTGCCCGGGGAACAGGAAGACGGCGGGACGCTCGCCGGGCTCGCCCGACGCGGTGCGCACGCGCGCGCGGTCCTTGCTCGAGAGCGCCTCGGCGACCTCCTCCGCGCTGCTGCCGGTGACGGCGAGGCGGTGGTCGAACTCGGCGCGCCCCACGGCCAGCGTGTGCGCGACGTCGGCGAGCGCCTGCTCGGGGTGCGCGCGCAGGTGCTCGGCCAGGTTTGCCGCCGCCTGGTCGAGCGCGGACTTGCTGCGCGCCGAGAGCACGAGCAGCTGCTCGCTGCGCGGCGGCGGCGCGGCGGGCGCGGCCGTCGGCGGCTGCTCGAGGATCACGTGTGCGTTGGTGCCGCCGATGCCGAAGGAGCTGACGCCCGCGCGGCGCGGCCCGTCGGCGACCCACGGCGTCAGTTCCGTGTTCACCCGGAACGGCGTGCTCGGGAAGTCGATGGCGGGGTGCGGCTCGGCGCAGTTCAGGCTGGGCGGCAACTCGCCGTGCTCGAGCGCGAGGCTCGCCTTGATCAGGCCGGTCACGCCGGCAGCCGCGTCGAGGTGGCCGATGTTCGTCTTGACCGAACCGATCGCGCAGAACTGCTTCTTGTCCGTCCCCGCGCGGAAGGCCGCGGTCAGCGCCGCGATCTCGATCGGGTCGCCCAGTGAGGTGCCCGTGCCGTGCGTCTCGATGTAGCCGACGCTCTCGGGCTCGACGCCGGCCATGGCCTGCGCGTTGCGGATGACCGCCGTCTGGCCGGTCACGCCGGGCGCCGCGTAGCCGACCTTGTCGCCGCCGTCGTTGTTGAGCGCCGAGCCGAGGATGACCGCGTGGATCGTGTCGCCGTCGTCGATCGCGTCCTGCAACCGCCGCAGCGCGACCAGCGCTACGCCGTTGCCGCCGACCGTGCCCTGCGCGTCCGCGGCGAACGCGCGGCAGTGCCCGTCGGGCGAGTAGATGCCCGCCTCCTGGTAGAGGTAGCCCTGCCCGTGCGGGACGTTGACGCTCACCCCGCCGGCCAGCGCCATGTCGCACTCGCCCGCGATCAGCGCCTGCGCGGCGAGGTGCACCGCGACCAGGCTCGACGAGCAGCTCGTCTGCACGTCGAAGGCCGGCCCCTTGAGGTCGAGCTTGTAGCTGACACGCGTCGTCAGGTAGTCGCCGGTGTTTCCGAACTGCACGGGCAGGCTGCCCGTCTCCACGCGGCGGCTCTTGAGCAGGTTGTGCAGCAGGTAGGTGTTGACGCTCACGCCGCCGAACACGCCCACGGCCCCCGGCACGCGCGCCGGGTCGTAGCCCGCGACCTCCAGCGCGTTCCAGGCGGTCTCCAGGAACAGGCGGTGCTGCGGGTCCATCGTCTCGGCTTCGCGCGGCGTCATGCCGAAGAAGGCCGCGTCGAACAGGTCGATGTCGTCGAGCACCGACGCGGCCTTGACGTAGTTGGGCTCGCGCAGCGTCGCGGCGTCGACGCCCGCGGCGAGCATCTCCTCGTCGCTGTAGATGCGGATGCTCTCCACGCCGCCGCGGATGTTCTTCCAGAACTCCTGCACGCTGCGCGCGCCGGGGAAGCGCCCTGCGCACCCGATGACCGCGACCTCGAGGCCGCTCCGCTCCGGCGGGATGGACGAGTTGCTCATCGTCCCTCCGTCGACCCGGGACCGCTTCCCTGTTGAGTCTTCTTGATCGCGCTGGCGATGCTCGCCAGATCGGTCTCGTCCCAGCCGAAGTCCTTGAAGTCGGAGGCCGTGAAGCCGCCGGCCTCGGGGGACAGGCAATGCTCGATGATGGTCGTCAGGGAGTCGATGAACGTCTCCGCGAGCGCCTGGATGGTCGCGCGCTCGTGGAGATTCTCGCTGTACTCGAAGTCCATCTCCAGCCTGCCCTGCGAGACGAGGCCGTAGGCCTCCATCACGAACACGCGCCGGCCGTCTGGCGCCTGGCTCGGGCCGGTGGGCGCCGTGCTGTACGAGAAGCGCGCCTCCTCGCGGAAGACCTGGTCGAACTGGCCGAGGTAGTTGAAGCCGACGACCGGCTGCGGAAGCGCGTCGAAGCGCTCGCGCACGGCGGCATCCGGGTCGAGGTACTGTGACACCCCGAAACCGAATCCCTGCCGCGGCACGCGCCGCAGCTGCTCCTTGATCGAGCGCAGCGCCGCGCCCGGCTCGTAGGGCGACTCGTCCGTGAGCTGCACGGGGTAGTCCGTCGTGAACCAGCCCACCGTGCGCGAAAGGTCGAGCCCCCCGCCGATCTCCTCGCGTCCGTGACCCTCGAGGTTCACGAGCACGGTGCGCTCGCCGGTCCAGCCGGCCAGTGCGTGCACCAGCGCGGTGAGCAGCACGTCGTTGATCTGCGTGTTGTAGGTCTTCGGCACCTCGCTCAGCAGCGCGCGCGTGCGCTCGGCGTCCAGCGACACCGTCACCTTGCGCGCCGAGGACTCGATGTTCTCGCCGTCGGCGTGGTCGAGCGGCGGCACGCCGGTCAGCGCGTCGGCGGGCGCGTCGGCCAGTGCGAGCCAATGCGCGGACTCCTCGCGCTGCGTGTCGGACGTCGCGTGCCCGGTGAGTTGCTGCGCCCAGTGCCGGAACGACGTCGTCTTGGCCGGCAACTCAACGGCCGCGCCCGCCTCGATGCGGTCGAGCGCCGTCTCGAGGTCCTCGAGCAGGATGCGCCAGCTCACGCCGTCGATGGCGAGGTGGTGGATGATCCACAGCAACTGTTGCGATCGGCCCTCGCCGCACTCGAACAGCACGACGCGCATGAGCGGCCCGCGCTCGATGTCGAGGCTCGCCTGGTGACGCGCGGCGCGCGCGGCCAGTTCGGCGGGCTGGTCCGCGGCGGGCGTGCCGGAGAGGTCCTCGATCTCGAGCGGTACGTCCTCGTCCGCGCCGGCGATCTCGCCCACCCATGCCTCACCATCGCGACGGAACCGCGCGCGCAATGCGTCGTGGTGCAAAAGCAGCGCGCCCAGCGCGGTGCGCAGGGCGTCAGGCTCGAGACGCCGCCGCGCCTCCATCAGCATGGGCATGTTCCAGTGGCCGGGGTTCGGTAGGTCCAGCTCGAAGAACCAGTGCTGCACGGGCGTGAGCGGCACCGCGCCGACGACCTCGCCCTGCTCGGCCTCGGCCACGGGCGCACCCGCCACGCCGGCCTCGGCGGCCAGCTCGGCGATGGTCTGGTTCTCGAAGAGCATGCGCGGCGTGAGCTTCAACCCCGCCTGCTTGGCGCGCGAAACGATCTGGATGCTCAGGATCGAGTCGCCGCCCAGCTCGAAGAAGTTGTCGTTCACGCCGACGTTGTCGAGGCCGAGCACATCGGCCCAGATCTCCGCCAGCGCGGTTTCGGCGGGCGAAGTCGGTGCCTCGAAGTCGGACTCCAACTCGGGACGCTCGCTGCCCGGCTCGGGCAACGCCTTGCGGTCCACCTTGCCGTTGGGCGTGCGCGGGAAGTCGTCCATGAAGACGAACACGCCCGGCGCCATGAAGTCGGGCAGCGTCTCCATCAGGAAGTCGCGCAACTCCGTCACGGACGGCGCGGTCATGCCTTCCTCGACGAGCACGTAACCGACCAGGCGCTTCTCGTCGGAGAGGTCGGTCAGCGCGAGCACCGCCGACTCCTTCACCGCCGGGTGGCGCAGCAGCTCGATCTCGATCTCTTCGAGCTCGATGCGGAAGCCGCGGATCTTGACCTGGTTGTCCAACCGTCCGAGGAACTCGACGTCGCCGTTCTCGAGGTGCCGCGCGAGGTCGCCCGACTTGTAGAGCCGGCCGCCGGGAATCGCGCCGAGGTGATCGGGGATGAAGCGATCGGCGGTGAGCTCGGGCCGGCGCAGGTAGCCGTTGGCCAGCGCGACGCCGCCGAAGTGCACCTCGCCCGGCGTGCCGATCGGGCAGGGGTTGCAGCGCGGGTCGAGCACGTACATCTGCGCGTTCTCGATCGGCGCGCCGACCGGCGCGATGGGCAGCGTCTGCGTGAGGCAGTCGTAGACCGAAGAGAACACGGTCGTCTCGGTCGCGCCGTACTCGCTGAACAGCCCGACGCCGGGCATCAGGTTCTTGTGGTGCTCGACCATCTTCAGCGGGCAGGCCTCGCCGGCGACGATCACGGTCTGGAGGCTGTTCAACTGCTCCGGCCGGCTGTTCTCCAGGATCAGCCGGTAGAAGGACGGCAGCGTGAGCAGGTGCGAGACGTTCGCCGAGGCCACGGTCGCGGGGATCGTGGGCAGGTCCTTCTCGGCGCCCGGGGGCAGCAGCACCAGGGTGCCGCCGCCGCACAGCGTCCAGAAGATGCCGACGACCGAGCTGTCGAAGGCCACCGACGACAGCAGCAGGAACGCGTCGGGCGTGTGCCCGAACGCGGCCACGCGCGCGGCGTTGCTGATGACCAGCTTCCGGTGCGTGATGACAACGCCCTTCGGCTTGCCGGTCGAGCCGGACGTGTAGATGACGTAGACCAGGTCGTGCACGCCGGCGCCGCACTCGGGCGCGCTGGTCGGGTGCGCCGCGATCGCATCGGCCTCGGTGTCCATGTGCACGAGCGTCGCGTTCGTCTGCGGCAACTGGTCCACCAGCGAGGTCTGCGTGAGCAGCACCGGCGCGTCGGTGTCCTCCAGGATGAAGAGGATGCGGTCGGTGGGATACGACGGGTCGACCGGGACGTACGCCGCGCCGGCCTTCAGGATGGCGACGATGCCGATGACCATCTCGGGCGAGCGTTCCAGGCAGAGCGCCACCAATGTGCCGGGCCCGACGCCGCGCGCCTGCAGGTGGTGCGCAAGCTGGTTCGCGCGCGTGTCCAGCTCGGCGTAGCTGAGCCTGACCTCGCCCTGGCGCACGGCGATCGCGTCGGGCGTGTTGCGAGACTGCTCCTCGATCCAGTGGTGCGGCAGCAGGTCGGTCGGGTAGTCGGCGTCGGTGTCGTTGAACTCGTGGATGCGGTCCCGCCGCTCGGCGGCGGAGAGCGCGTCGAGGTCGCCGACCTCGGCTTCCGGACGCGCGAGTGCATCGGCTAGCAGCGCCTCGAACTGCCCGGCGAGCCGTTCGACGGTCGTCGTCGAGAGCACCCCGGCGTCGTGGTCGAAGGACAGCGCGATGCCGTCGGCGCCCTGCTCGCAGCTCAAGCGACAGCGGAAGCCGTCGGGCTGCGCGTGGCGTCGGCCGATCGCGATCGTCCTGTCTCCGCCGGCCACAGGCTCGGCGGCGGCGCGATGTTCGAACGCGTAGGGCGCCAGCGCGTCGGCGACCAGCGGCGCGGCGCTGAAGCACTCCTGCCAACGCTCCATGCTCGCGGCATCCGCAGCGACCGTACGCACCAGCTCACCGAACGGTGTCGCGTTGCCGACCGCGAGCGACAGCGGCAGCGCGCGCGCGAGCGGGCCCAGCGCGTCGTGCAGTTCCTCGTAGCGCCGGCCGTTTGTCTCCAGCGCCAGGCGCAGATCGGACTGGCCGGAAAGTCGCGCGAGGAGCGAAGCCCACGCGGCCAGCAGCACGTCCCGAGGCGACGCGTCGTGCGCATCGGCGACCTGGCGCACCTTGGCGACCGTCTCGGCGGACAGCTCGGTGCGAACCGAAGCGATCGCGGCGCCCGCACCGTCGGACGATTCGAACGGGATCTCCGGCGTCGCGCCGGTTGCTGCGTTGCGCGCCGCCCAGTACTCGCGCCCGGGCCGGCTGTCGTCCGACTCCAGGATCTCGCGCTGCCACTCGCCGACGTCGACGTACTGCATCGGCTCCTCGCCGGCATCGCCCCCGCCCAGCGTCCGCGCCAGGCCGGCCACGATCCCCGAGAGGCTGGCCGCGTCCGCGCACAGCGACGGCACGGCGACGATCAGTTCGTGTGACGCGTCGCCGAGCTTTGCGCAGCGCAGGACCAGCATCGGCCCCGCCGCGGTATCGAAGCGCTTCGCCAGCGCCTCGTCGAAGAGCGCGTCGAGGCGCGCCGACTGATGCGCGGCATCCAGGTCGGAGAGGTCGGTGTGCTCGACCGCGGGTTCCAGCGAGGCGTGAACCACCTGCTCGCCCACGCCGTCCGTCGCGCGAAACGTCGTGCGCAGGATCTCGTGCTCGGCGACCAGCGCGGAAGCCGCGCGCGCGAGCGCCTCGGCATCGAGCGCGCCCGTGATCGTCGCGCGACAGGCCGCCACCGGCGCGCGCCCGCCCGCCGCCGCCTGCACCGCGAGCAGGTGCGCCTGCTGCGGGGAGACGAGGAAGGCTTCGGTGCTCATGTCGCTGGGACTACGCGCGCGCGGGGGACGACGTGATCAGCCCGCGCTGCCGGCGTCCGGGCGCAGGTCGAAGATCGAGCTGTACGGGATGGAGAGGTCGTGGATCTTCTCGCAGTTCCAGCCGGCCTCCGTGAACAGGTCCTTCCACTCGTCGATCGAGGGGATGTACTGCCCCATCAGGTTGTGCGTGAACTCGAAGCCCAGCGTGAAGATCGGCACGTCGCCCGGGTACGGAAGGTCCGAGCGGTAGGTGTCGCTGAACAGGAAGCGCTTGAGCTGCGGGAAGGACTCGCGGATGGAGCGGAAGGCCTCGAGGCAGTTGGGCCGCGGCCACAGGTCGTGCCCCATGAAGAAGCAGAACAGCACCTCCACGCCCTCGAACTCCGGCTGGTAGACCAGGTTCTTCACGTCGAAGTGCACGACCTGGATGCGGTCCTCGAGCCCCTCCTGCTTGATGTTGCGGCGCGCGAGGTCCACCGCGCCCTTGTTCACCTCGACGCCGACGCCGCGAAACTCGGGGCGCGCCTTGGCCAGACCGATCAGGCGCCCGGCGCTGCCGCAACCGAGGTCGGCGGCCACCGTGAAGGGCTGCTCGTCCATGGCCTTGGTGAAGTGCGGGTCCACGAAGTGGGCGCCGTAGTCGCGTCCGGCGAAGGCGATGTACTTGCCGTCGCGCCCGATGCCGTCCGTCGTGCAGTTGCCCTCCTCGACGATCACCGCGAGGTGCTGCAGCAGGTTGCCGTAGCCCTGCATGAGCCACATGAAGTAGCCCTTGTTGGAGAAGGCGTCGTCGAACTGGCTGGCCTGCGTCGCGGTCTTGAGGTCGGCCGAGACCTCGACGATGTCGAAGCGGTGCAGCACCTGCAGGATCGAGGCGACCGACCAGGTGGAGAGGCCGCGCTCGGCGCAGAACGCCTCGATGTCCATCGGGTCGTTCGCGTGGATCTCGTCGAAGAGACCGAGCTCGTAGCTCGCCGCGATCGCGGAGGCGCCGATCGCCGAATTGAAGATGCGAGTGGTCTCGCTGATCATGGCTGTGTCTCTCCGGAAGAACGACCCCGGAACGGCCTGTCTGGAGCCGATCGCCGTCCCGCGGGCGCGCCGGACCGCGGCTGCGGCCCGACCCCCTTTCTCGGCCTCCCGGGCCGAAAAGGGGCTGCGAAAATACCACAATTCAGCCCCTCACCCGGGGCGGCGCGGGGCCCTGCGGGTGGCCTGTCGGGGTCCCTCGCGCGGTCCTGCGCGACGGGCCCTCGCGGCTCAGTCCAGGACGGGCGGGTAGGTCGTGATGGGCCGGCGGCGACAGAGTACGGCGACGGCTGCGTCGGCGGCGGCCTTGGCCTCCGCGCTGATCACGTACTCCTTGTCGGCGAGCTGCTCGGTGCCGGTCAGGATGCGATCGATCACGTCCACGCACTCGACCATGTCGGCCGGCTCCATCTCGCGGATGGCCATGCCGTTCGTGCCGAGCCGGATGCCGGACGTGACCGTCGGCGGGCGGCTGTCGAACGGGATGCGGTTCTTGTTCACGACGATGCCGCAGTCCTCGAGCGCCTTCTCGGCGTTCACGCCGGTGATGCCCTTCTCGGCGACGTCGACGACCACGATGTGGTTGTCCGAGCCGCCCGTGATCACCCGGTAGCCCTTGTCCACGAAGGCCTGCGCGAGCGCGCGCGAGAGCGCGACGATGCGGCGCGCGATCACCTTGAACTCGTCGCTGCCGATGAAGTCGAAGGCGCGCGCCTTGGCCGCGATGCTGCTCTGGTTCGGCGCCCCCTGGAAGAACGGGAAGACCTTTTTCTGGATCAGCCCCGAGAGCGTGCCCTTGCCGTCCGGCCCGGGCGCATCGGCGTCCCGCCCCATCAGGATCAGGCCACCGCGGCCGCCGTAGAGCTGCTTGTGCGTGCAGGTCGTGGTGAAGTGCGCGTGGTCGACGGGGCTCGGGTGCACGCCCGCGGCCACCAGGCCGGCGATGTGCGTGATGTCGGCCAGCACGTAGGCGCCGATCTCGTCCGCCATCTCGCGGAAGGGCGCCCAGTCGATCTCGCGGGCGTAGGCGGTCGTGCCGCAGATGATCAGCTTGGGCTTGTGCTCGCGCGCGAGCTCCCAGGCCTGGTCGAAGTTGATGCGCTCGTCCTTGTCGAGCCCGTAGCCGTAGGCCTTGAAGACCTGGCCCGAGATGGACGCCTTGCTGCCGTGCGTCAGGTGACCGCCCGAGTCGAGCTCCATGCCCAGCAGCGTGTCGCCGGGCTTCATCGTCGCGAACATGACCACCTCGTTGGCGCAGGTGGCGGTCATCGGCTGCACGTTCGCGAACTGCGCCTTGAACACCTTCTTGGCGCGGTCGATCGCGAGCTGCTCGATCTCGTCGATGTGGCGGCAGCCGGCGTGGAAGCGGCGGCCGGGGTAGCCCTCGGCCGTGACGTTCATGGCCGTGCTGGCCTCGCAGATCAGCGCCGACGGATCGGCGACGCTGGACGACGCGACCATCGAGAGCACGTTCGCCTGGCGGCGGTACTCGTTGTCGAGGATCGCGTAGAGCTCGGGGTCCACGCGCTGCAGCCGCTCGACGGCGGCCTGCGCGAAGCGGGAGAGGTTGGTCTGCGTATCGAGTTCGGGCATGGCTTGCTCTATTCGGTCGTGAGGTCGATCCGGCTTGCGACCTCTTCGTCGGAGAGATCCTCGATCTCCTCCAGGATGCGGCAGATCTCCTCCGCGTCGACCCCGTTTTCGGAGCCCTTCTCTGTGATCCGCCGGGCGAGCTGCGCCACGGTCGGACACTCGAAGATCTCGGCCAGGGTGATGCCGAAGGGGAAGACCTGGTTGAGGCGGGTCTGGATCAGGACCGCCAGCAGGCTGTGCCCGCCGAGGTCGAAGAAGTCGTCGTCCACGCCCACCCGATCGAAGGACAGCACCTCGGTCCAGACCTCGGCCACGACCTCCTCCACCGGGCTGCGCGCGGCCACGAACTCGGCCTCCATCTCGGGGCGGCTGGTGTCGGGCTCGGGCAGGCGCTTCCTGTCCACCTTGCCGTTGGGCGAGAGCGGCATGGCCTCCATCGGCACGTAGACCGCGGGGACCATGTAGTCGGGCAGCTCCTCCGAGAGGTGCTCGCGCAGCTCGGGACCCAGGCGGCGCGAGAGCTTGCCCATCATCGGGTTGTTGGCGAAGTCCTCGGCGGTGCTCGACGTGTCGACCGACAGGCCGCTTTCGTCGGGGAACAGCACGGCCGGCGTGTCGTCCGGCGTCGCGCGCAGGAACACGGCGTCGAAGCGTCCCCCGGGGAGGTCCGCCGAGGGGCGCACGTCCGTAGCCCAGCCAAGCTCCTCGCCCAGCGCCCAGAAGGCCTCGGGGTTCTGGCCCGGATCGGCGGCGCTCGCCGCGTCGACCATCGCGCGGATGCCGTCGGCCGTCTCTGGGCACTCGTCGTCGCCCAGCAGCTCCACGGTGCGCACGTCGCGCAGCACGCGGGCGTTCGGAACGTTGTTCACGCAGACCAGTTCGTCGTCGCCGCGAGCAAGCCGCGCGCGCAGCGCGTCGAGGTCGAGGCCGTCGGCTTCCCAGTCGAGCGTCGCCGGCGTCGCGCTCGGCACCTGGGCGACATCGCCCCCTTGGCCCACGTGCAGCGTCACGTCGTAACGGTACGCGGTCAGCTCGTTGGTGAAGTCGCCGCGCTTGAGCTGCACCTGCACGCGCCCCAACTCCGGCACCTGGCTCTTCAGCCAGGCGAAGAAGGTCGGGTCGATGACCAGCTCTTCCTCGTGGCGGATCAGGCGGCCGATGCGCGCGCGCAGCTGCTCGGCCGGCAGGTCGCCGGACGCCTGGAAGAGCTGCACGGAGGACTGGTAGGCCTGCATCAGCGGCAGGCCGCGCACGTCGCCGATGAAGATCGTGCCGCCGGGCGCGACCGCCGTCGCGGCGCCGCGGATGACCTTCATCAGGTAGGCCATGTCCGGGAAGTCGAGGATGATCGAGTTGAGCACGATGCAGTCGAGGCTGTTCTCGTCGATGCCCTCGAAGTCGTCGGCCCACTTGCGGCCCAGTTCGACCTGGCTCAGCCCCATCGGGCCGGTGTGTCTCGCGACGTAGTCGAGCGCGACCTTGCTGAAGTCGGTGCCGACGTAGCGCGAACAGTCGGGTGCGATGCGGAACAGCAGCAGCCCCATGCCGCAGCCGATCTCGAGCACGCGGTCGGGCGCGTGCTTCTTGATGCGGTCCACGGTCTGCTCGACCCAGACGCGCATCTGCTCGGGCGGCAGGGCCTCGTTCGTGTAGCTGGAGTCCCAGCTCACGATGTTGAAGGTCGGGTCCTCGACGTCGGCGGCGGCCTGCTTGCTGTAGGCGTGGTCGTACACGGTCTCCCACTGCTCGACCTGCTCTCCGCCGAGGTCCGACTGGTCGGTCTCGCTGCCGCGCCACTCGGGGTCCTGCACGACGTACGCGACCAGCCGCTTGCCGCCGGCGCCGTCGTCCTTGGTGACGACCACGCCTTCCTTCACGGCCGGGTGGCTGCGCATGCGCGCCTCGATCTCGCCCAGCTCGATGCGGTAGCCGCGGATCTTGACCTGGTTGTCCATGCGCCCGAGCAACTCGAGGTTGCCGTCGGGCATCCAGCGCGCGAGGTCGCCGGTGCGGTACATGCGGTGCTCGGCGCCGTCGATGAACGGGTTGTCGAGGAAGCGCTCGGCGGTCAGCTCGGGGCGCTGGTAGTAGCCGCGCCCGACGCCGATGCCGCCCAGGTACAGCTCGCCCGGCACGCCGATCGGCAGCGGCTGGAACTCGTCGTCGAGCACGTAGGCGAGCTGATTCGTCATCGGCTCGCCGTAGGGAATGGAGTTCCAATCGGGGTCGGTTTGCAGCACCTCGAAGATGGTCGAGTCCATCGAGCACTCGGTGGCGCCGCCCATGGAGATCACGCGCACGTCGTCCACCAGCTCGCGCAGGCGGTCGGGCAGGTTCACGGGGATCCAGTCGCCGCCGAGCAGCACGAGGCGCAGCGACTGCGGCGCCAGCTCGGGCCGGCCCTCGAGGTAGTCGACCAGCATCTTCAGCATCGCCGGAGCGGTGTGCCACGTGGTCACGCTGCGCGCGGCCATCAGCTCGGCCCAGTGCACTGGGTCCTGCATGCCCTCGGGGTCGGGCATCACGATCGTCGCCCCCGCCATGAGCGTGCCGAACACGTCGTACGCGCACATGTCGAAGGACAGGCTGGCCAACGCGATCAGCGCGTCGCCCTTGCCGACGTCGTAGCGCCGGTTGAAGTCCATGAAGTTGTTCACGCGACCCTGGTGGTTGAGCAGCACGCCCTTGGGCGCGCCGGTCGAGCCGGACGTGTAGATCACGTACGAGAGCGAGAGCGAATCGGCGCCCGACTCGGGGTTCGACGTGTCGAGGCCGTCGAACAGCGAGGCGTCGTCGAGCAGCACGATCGTGCTGTCGCATTCGGGCAGCTCGGGCGCGAGGTGACTCTGCGTCAGCAGCACCGGCACCTTGCTGTCCTCGATCATGTAGACGATGCGCTGCGGCGGATAGGCCGGGTCCATCGGCACATAGGCGCCGCCGGCCTTGGCGATGCCCATCAGGCCGACGACCATCTCGAGCGAGCGCTCGACCGAGATGCCGACCATCACGTCGGGGCCGACGCCCAGCGTGGCCAGGTGGTGCGCGACCTGGTTACTGCGCGCGTTCAGCTCGGCGTAGGTCAGGCTGCTGTCACGAAACGTCGCCGCCACGGCGTCGGGCGTCTGCTCCGCGCGCCGCTCGAACAACCCGTGCAGCGTCGCGTCCATCGGGAAGTCGTGCGTCTTGTCGTTCCACTCGAGCAGGATCTGCTCGCGCTCGGCATCGGTCAGCAAGGGCAGCCTGCCGATGGGCGCGTCCGGGTCGGCGACCAGGCCCGCGAGCAGCGTGGCCAGGTGCCCGCCCATGCGCGCGATGGCGGCCTCGTCGAAGAGCTCGGCGTTGTAGACCAGCTCGCGCGTGATCGCGCCGTCGCTCTCGCCCAGCCGGATGACGAGGTCGAGACCTGCGGGTACATCGCCCGTGTCCTGCGCTGCGTCCTGCACCAACACCGAGAAGAGCGAGGTGACCGGACCGGCGCCCGCGCTGGCACCGAGTTGTTGCAGGATGGCGTCCAGCCCGGGCTCCGCGTGCTCGCGCGCCGCGGCCGAAGACGCGCGCACGCGCGACAGGAGTTCGCGGAAGGACGGTTGCCCCGAGAGGTCCGCGCGCAACGGCAACACACCTCCGTCCGCGCTCGTGCCGACGACCAGGTCGACCTGGCTTCCGGTGCGGTGCAGCAGCACCAGCGCGGTCGCGAGCAGCGTCTCGAACAGCGTCGCGCCCTCGGCCTGGGCGAGTGCACGCAACCCATCGGAGAGCGTCGCTGGGAAAGATTCCGCGGAGCGCTCCGACCGGTGCGCCTGCTTCGCCGAGCGGGCGCGCGTGGTCGGCAGTTCGAGGGCCGGCGGCCGCCCCTCGAGCGCCTTCGCCCAGTGCTCGAGATGGTCGTTCCGGTCGGTCATTCCTGGGCGATTCCTGGCGGATCGGGGAGCTTATCGCTGCACCAACCCGCGGGCAAGGCGCGCAGGGCGCGCACAGCTTTCTGATCGGCACGCGACGTGCAGAAGTCTCTTTCGACCCCCCAGTCCAGGATCCGTAGGGAAGGAGTACACTTCATATGTCCCCCCGCACGACGTCGCCCGTCATGACAAGCGCTCGCTGGCACCTCCTCCTGCTACTCACCGGCCTGGCCCTCCTCGCCCTGCCGGCCGTGCTCCAGGCCCAGACTTGGGGCATCGTCGAGCAGAAGGTCACCGCCGCCGACGGCGCCGCGGGCGACATCTACGGCGCCGCCGTCGCCATCGACGGCGACCTGGCCATCGTCTGCAACGAATGGGACGACCCCAAGGGCACCGACTCGGGCTCGATCTACGCGTACAGCTGGGACGGCAGCGCGTGGCAGTTCGACCAGAAGCTCACGCCGACCGACGGTCAGGGCGGCGACAACTTCGGTCGCGCCGTCTGGCTGGACGGCAACCGCGCCGTCGTCACCGCGCACTGGGACGACGACAAGGGCAACAACGCCGGCTCCGCCTACTACCTCGAATACAACGGGACCCTGTGGGTCCAGAAGCAGAAGCTCACCGCCTCGGACGGGCAGCCATTCGACCGCTTCGGCAACTCGGTCTCGTTCGAAGGCAACTGGCTCGCGATCGCCGCGTGGCTGGAGGACACCAACGGCAGCTCCGCCGGCGCGGTCTACATGTTCCGCTGGAACGGCAGTTCGTGGGTCCAGGACCAGAAGCTGCAGGCACCTGATGCGGCGGGCGGCGACCAGTTCGGCCGCTACGTCTCGCTCAGCGGCAGCAAGGTCCTGATCGGCGCGTGGAAGGACGACGCGCCCAGCACCGACTCTGGTTCCGCCTACGTCTTCCGGTACAACGGCGCCGAATGGACGCTCGAACAGAAGCTCGCGGCTCCCGACGGCGCCTCCCAGGACTACTTCGGGTGGGGCTGCGCCCTGCGCGACGACGTCGCCGTGGTGGGCGCCTATTGGGACGACGATCTCGGGACCAACTCGGGCTCGGCCTACGTGTACCGCTACAACGGCGCCACCTGGAACTTCGAGCAGAAGCTCCTGCCCTCGGACGGCGTCGCACAGGACTGGTTCGGCTACACGACGGTGATCACGGGCAACCGCATCGTGGTCGCGTCGATGGTCGCGCCGGCGGGCACCGGCTCGGGCTACGCCTACGTGTTCCGGTTCAACGGCAACCAGTGGGTCGAGAAGGCGAAGATCGTGCCCTTCGACGGAGCCGACCAGGACAAGTTCGGCTTCCACCTGGCGGCCGACGACGGCCTGGTGCTTGTGGGCGCCTGGAGGGACGACGACCACGGCTCGGACTCCGGCTCGGCGTACTTCTATCGCTGCGAGTCCCTGAGGCCGCCACCCACGCTGCGCGACGTGATCCGCCGCTTCGGCAAGCAGCTCGGTTTCACCCCGGTGAAGCCGCTCGGCGGACCGACGGGGGGACCGCCCACGCCTACATCGAGCGCGCCCGGCAAGTGCTGGTAGCGGTCGCCCGGCGGCCGCGCCCGGACCGGATCGCCGCGTGAGACATCGCGGCACGAGGTCGGCGTGGAGCTGGGCTCTGCTCGGAGCGATCGCGACGCTGGGCGGCGCGTGCAACTCCGATGAACCGGCCAGTCGTCCGAACATCATCGTGTACCTGTCGGACACGCTGCGACAGGACCACCTCGGCCTGTACGGCTACGACCGGCCGACCTCGCCGCACCTGCGCGCCTTCTCGCAGCAGGGCGTCACGTTCGAGGCCGCCTACGCGCCGAGTTCGTGGACCAAGTCCTCGACGGCCTCGCTGCTTACCGGGCTGTATCCGATGCGTCACGGCGCGACCTCGCGCGGCAGCCGCCTGTCCGGCGACGCGCAACTGATCAGCGAGCGCCTCGCAGCGCTCGGCTACTGGAACGCCGCCGTCGTCACCAACCCGTTCGTCGTCTCGCACTGGGGCTTCGACCGCAGCTACGAGGAGTTCCACGATCTCGGCGAGGGGCTAGAGGGCCGCGAGGCCTGGCAGCACATCCGCGCGGAGGAGGTGCACACGCGGGTCTTCGAGGTGCTCGAGCGGCGGCCGGACGACAAGCCCTTCTTCCTCTACGTGCACCCCATCGACGCGCACGGTCCGAACGTCCCGCCCGAGCCGTTCCTCACCTACTACACCCAGAACCCGCGGCCCGGATCGACGGCGGGCCGCCTGACTCCCAGCGACGGTCCGCAGGTCGTGCGGAACACCGTCGACATGTACGACAGCGAGGTGCACTACCTCGACCGTGAGTTCGGAGCGTTCGTGGAGGGGCTGAAGCAGCGCGGCCTGTACGAGAACAGCGTGATCTGGTTCGTCAGCGACCACGGCGAGGAGTTCCTCGACCACGGACGCGGCGGCCACGGCACGCAGCTCTACGACGAGTCGGTGAAGGTGCCGATGCTGCTGCGTCTCCCGGGCGGCGAGCACGCCGGCACGCGCGTGCAAACGCCGGTCTCGCTGATCGACGTGACCACGACGCTGCTGAGCCTGCTGGGCGAGGAGCCGGACCCCGAACTGGAGGGCACCGACCTGATCGCCGAGCTCGACCGCAACACCCGGCCGCGACCGCTGTTCTTCGACCTCAACCTGATCTCGGGTCCGAAGCAGCGGCTGCACATCTCGCGCGGCGTGCTGCTCGGCCGCTTCAAGTACCTCGAGGAGATCCTGCCCGAGGCCGGCCGCTACCTCTTCGACCTGCAGACAGACCCCGGCGAGCGGACGAACCTGCTCGACGAGCAGCCCTCGGTCGTGGGCGAGTTGTCCGCGCTGTTGCGCGAGCACCGCGCGGCGAGCCGCTCCGGCCTGGCGCTGCGCGTGGTCGGCGACAAGACACCCGCGGGACGTTCGCTGGTCGTGCGCGCGCGCACCCGCGGCCGCTTCGTGGAGGTCGAGGGCTTCGAGCTCGAGGAAGGCGACGAGATCGGCTTCGAGCCCGGCGGCCAGGAGATCAGCCTCGAGTTCCAGCTGAAGCCACTGCAGGACAACGTCGGCAACAAGAACTTCCTGCAGGACATGGACTCGGTGCTCGTTCGCGTGGATCCGCCCGACGCGCTGGTCACGATTCATGTGTTCGACATCGACGGGATGCCCGGCGCGCCGATCCTGATGGGACTCCCCCGCGACCGCGCGGAGTTGCCGCATACGTTCACCGCGAACGACCCGGCGCTGACGACGCCCGATCTCGGCGTGATGTTCAGCGAAGCGGAGCGCAACCCGATCTCGAAGTTCGAGGAGCTGGCCATCTCGCCCGGCATGTACATCGCGAACCTGCCCGGCGCGGACGGTACCGACGCCGAGATCCCCGAGGAGATCATGGAGCGCCTCAAGGCGCTCGGCTACGTCTCCGAGACCGAGCGGCCTCCGCGCTAACCCGGACCGGCGCGCTAGTCCGGACCGGTGCGCCAGCCGCAACCGCTGCGCGGGTCAGGGCGCGCGGTATCCGTAGGCCGATCCCGTCTGCTTGCCGGCCTGCGACGTGCGCCACGCACCCACGAGCACGCGGCCCGCGTGCATCGCCGCCTGGAATCCGAACGAGTCGCCGCCGCCGGCGTTGCTCGAGATCAGCTTGCGTGTCTGTACCCAGCGACCGTCCTCGCGCCGGAAGACGTAGGCCGCGCCGCTGCGCCCCACCTCGGTCTGCGCCCGGGGCGCGCCGACCAGCGCCGAGTCGCCCTGCACCACCGTCGAGAACCCGAACCCGTCTCCCTCCGTCGCATCGGAGGCAGCGAGTCGCTGTTCCTGCACCCAGCGTTCCCCGTCGTGGCGGAAGACCCAGGCCGCGCCGCGACGGTCCGCCGACGCGTCGGCCTTCCACCCGCCGACCAGCGCGACCGTCCCGTCCAGCCAGACGCACCAGCCGAAGCGGTCTCCGGCCGCGGCCTCCGCCGCGACCAGCTTCTGCTCCTGCACCCAGCGCCCGCCGTCGTGACGGAAGACGTAGGCCGCGCCGGCGTCCGTGCCCGCGCCGGAGTCCTTCCAGGCGCCCGCCACGAGGCGCGTTCCGCTGACCGAGACCGAGCGACCGAAGCTCGCGAACCGGCTGGCGTCGGCCGCCGTGAGCTTCTGCTCCTGGGCCCAGCGCTCGCCGTCATGCCGAAAGACGTACACGGCGCCCGAGTCGCGGCCGGCGCCGTCGGCCAGCCAGGCCGAGATGCCGATCACGTCGCCGTCCAGGGAGACCGAGACGCCGAAGCGGTCCTGCGCCTGCCCGTCCCGCGCCAGCAGCTTCTGCTCCTGCACCCAGCGCTCGCCGTCGTGGCGGAACACGTAGGCCGAGCCGGCGTTGTTGCCCTTGTCGTCGTCCCAGTGGGCGCCGACGACGATCAACTCGCCCTGCACCGCCACCGAGCGGCCGAAGTTGTCGCCGGCCTGACCGTCGGCAGCGAGCAGCTTCTGCTCGTGCACCCAGCGCCCGCCGTCGTCGCGGAACACATGGACCGATCCCGAGTCCTTGCCGAGGTCGTCGTCGTACTCGCAGGCCACGACGGCGAGGTCGCCGTGCAGCGCGACGGCCGCGCCGTAGATGTCCTCGGCCGCATGGTCGTCGATCGAGAGCTTCTGGTCCTCGGTGTCGCCCGGGGCCGTGCCCGGAGCGGCGACCGAAGCAGCGCTCGAAGCGGCCTCGCCGACGCAGGCCACGACCAGCAGCGCCGCGGCGCAGCGCAGCAGCGCGGAGGGAAGGCGCCCGGGCATGCTTGCGTCCATGGGTACTCGCCGCCAGGATGGGTCGACGGTGCAGAAGAACCCAGCATATGCGATCGCCAGCCCGCACGGCAGCGCGCCCGGCACCCAGCGCATCGATGCGCGCTCCCACGACGCGGGGCGCTGAGCGTGGGACGGAAGAAGCGCCTCGGCGGCATGTCGCTCTCGCCCGAACGTCGCGCCCTGCTCGCGCGTCGCCTGGCCGAGAAGGGCCTGAAGCCGGCGGCGGCCGAGGAGGGCATCCCGCGCCGCTCGCAGGACGGACCGGTGCCGCTGACCTCCGCGCAGGAGGCGCTGTGGTTCCTCGACCAACTCGAGCCGGAGTCGGAGTCGGGCCACGCGCTGCACAACCAGCCGGGCGCGGTGCGGCTGGTCGGCACGCTCGACGTCGAGGCGCTGCGTCGCAGCCTGGACGAGATCGTGCGCCGCCACGAGGCGCTGCGCACGCGCTTCGTGACCTCCGACGGCAAGCCGTTCCAGGACGTCATGCCGCACGAGCCACTCGAGCTGCCGCTGACCGACCTCTCGGACCGCCCGCACAGCGAGGCGGACACCGAGGCGAAGCGTCTCGCCAGCGAGGACGCGCACACGCCGTTCGATCTCGAACAGGGCCCGCTGCGCCGCATGTTCCTGGTGCGCCTCGCAGCGGACGAGCACATCCTGGTCATCACGCTGCACCACATCATCACGGACGGCTGGTCGATGGGCGTGTTCACGACCGAGCTCGACCAGCTCTACCGCGCCTACCTCGCCGGCGGGGAGAGCCCGCTGCCCGAGTTGCCGATCCAGATGGGCGACGTCGCGGTGTGGCAACGCGACGTGCTGCAGGGCGAGACGCTGGAGGGGCACCTGGCCTACTGGCGCAAGCAGCTCGCCCCCCCGCTCACTGCGCTCTCGCTGCCCACCGACCGGCCGCGCCCCGCCGTGCAGAGCTACCGCGGCGGACACCAGACGATCCAGCTCTCCGCGGAGTTGAGCGACGCGCTGCGCGCGTTGTCCCGCAAGCAGGGCGTGACGCTGTTCATGACGTTGCACGCGGCCTGGTCGGTCCTGCTGCACGCGATCACCCGCGAGACCGACGTCGTCATCGGCTCGGCCGTCGCGCACCGGAACCGCAAGGAGCTCGAGGGCCTGATCGGCTTCCTGGTGAACATGCTGATCCTGCGCCTCGACCTCTCGGGCGACCCGCCCTTCTCCGAGCTGTTGCGTCGCGCGCGCGACGTGACGGTGGGCGCGTGGTCGCACCAGGACCTGCCGCTCACGCGCATCGTCAAGGAGGTGGCGCCCGAGCGCGACCTCTCGCGCACGCCGCTGTTCCAGATCGAGTTCTCGCTGCTCACGCCCGACAAGAACCCCGCCGTGTTCGGCTACGGCCTGGCGATGGGATCGATCGAGACGGTCGAGCTGCCGGGCCTGGTGATGACGCCCGTCGACGTGGACTACGACAACGCACGCTACGACATCGCCGTCTTCCTGTGGGACATGCCGGGCGGCGTGCACGGCACGATCGAGTACAGCTCCGATCTGTTCGACGCGGCGACCATGGAGCGCCTCGCGCAGCGCTACGAGACACTGCTGCGCTCGGTCGTTGAGCGGCCCGAGGCGACGCTGGCCGAGCTGGTCGGCGTGCTCGCCGAGGCCGACCGCGATGCCGCGACCGCCGCCGAGCAGTCGCACGAGCAGTCCATGAAGGACAAGCTGAAGTCCATCCGGCGCCGACGCGCGCGTCCGGGCCCCTCGGGAGACGGATCGTGAGCGACTTCTCCTCGACCTACGACCCCGGCGTCGAGACCGGCCCCGACGACGTGCTCGCCCTGCACCGCAACGAGAACCTGTTCGTCGGGCGCGAGTGGACCGTGGACGCAGCGCGTGAGCTGGTGGAGCGGGCTGCCATCTCCAGCTACCCCGACGCGGCCAGCCTGCCGCTGCGCGAGGCGCTGGCCGAGCTGCACGGCGTGCGCGCGGAGCAGATCTTCGTCGGCAACGGCGCGGACGAGGTGCTCAGCGACCTGCTGGGCGTGCTGCGCCGCGACCACGACACGCTGCACCTGCTCGACGTGCGCTTCGGCGTCTACGACCTGCTGGCCGAGCGGCTCGGCTTCGGGACGGCCGTGCTCCCCGGCGACACCTTCGCCACCGGGCACGTGGACCCGGCGGGCTTCGCCGGCCTGGCCGTGGTGGACTCGCCCAACGCGATCACCGCATCGAGCGTGGCGCACGACGAGTTGACGGCCCTGGCGAGCGCCCCGGGCTCGTTCCTGATCTGGGACAACGTCTACGGCGAGTACGCCGGCGACACGGTGCCCTCGCCGCTGCCCGACAACGTGGCCTTCGTGCGCAGCTTCAGCAAGTTCTACGGGCTGGCCGGCCTGCGCGTCGGCTACTGCATCGCGCGCGAGGACCTGATCGCGGACATGCAGGCGCGCAAGGACGTGTTCAACGTGAATAGCTTCGCGCAGGTCATGGCGCGGGAGGCGGTCGCCCGCCACGCCGAGTTCGTGGCCGCGCGCGACGCGCTGGTCGAGGCGCGAACCGAGCTGGTCGGGCTACTGACGGGGCTCGGATTCGTGACCAAGCCGTCGGAGGCGGTGGCAGTGCTCGCCTCCCACCCGGACCATCCCGGCAAGAGGCTGCAGGACGCCCTGCTGGAGCGGGGCATCGCGGTGCGCCGATTCCACGGTCCGCTGACGGCGGATTGGATCCGCATCACCGCGGCCCCCCGCCCGGCCCGCGAGCGCCTTGCTACGGCCCTGGAATCGATCCTCGCGGCCGGCTGAGATGGGCCCCGGGAACCCCGATCGTTTGACGAATCGGTCGTTCCGATGGATGCTTCGGTACCCCGATCCCATCCAATCCTCCCAACTCTCCCGACATTCCCAGGAGTGAGATCCATGCGAACCCGTCTCGCTGCTTTGGCGCTCGCACTGTGCGTGCTCTCCGTCCCGACCCTCGCCCACTTCGTCGACGGCCAGGTCTGGCTGATCGACTTCGACCAGGAGCGCGTGTACCGCATCAACCCGGACACCGGCATCGTCAACATCTCGCTCGACGCGAGCGACGGCCTGAAGAACCCGGGCGGCATGGGCTTCACCGGCGACGACTGGCAGATGCTCGTCGCGAACTACGCCGACGACACGGTCCTCAAGATCAACGGCGGCCTGTTCTCGCAGGTCGTGCTCGATTCGTCCGACGGCATTGCCGGCCCCCTGGGCGGGAACGCGATCATCTACGGCCCCGACGGCAGCGTGTACATCTCGAACTCCAAGAACAGCACCATCCTGAAGTTCGACGAGGACCTGATCTCCAGCACCGTCGTCATGGACGCGGCCGACGGCCTGTCGGTCGGCGCCGCGATGGTCTTCACGCCGGACGGCGACCTGCTGGTCGCCAATCGCGGCGGCGGCGGCGAGATCTTCCGGGTCGACGGCGCGGGCGTCGTCACGACCTATGCGACCTTCGCCACGAACGATCCCACGGCGATGGCGATCCGCAAGAACGGCGACATCTACGTCGCGACGCTCAACGGCGACGTCCACCGCATGATCGGCGGCAACCCGGGCAACACCGTCCTGCTGGGCAACTTCGGCGCCGGCGGCAACTCGCACCAATCCCTGGGCCTGACCGAAAACCACACGCTGCTCTACCACGTCAACTCGGTCGACGGCATCTTCCGGAGCATCCACCCGGTCACGGGCGCGGCCACGACGGTCGCCACGGTCCCCGGCAACCCGAACTCGATGGTCGTGCTGGGTTCGCACTACCCCTTCGGCTCCTTCACGGAGCACGGCACCAAGAAGGCGGGCACCGGCTTCTTCGTGCCCCGCATGAGCGGCGTCGGCGAGCCGCGGCTCGGCGCGCTGACCACGATCCAGATGCACGACTTCGTCGGTGGCGCCCCGTTGTTCATCTTCGTGAGCCCCTTCTGGGACTTGACGGAGATTTACGGGGGCGAGATCCACGTCGGGCTCGGCCCGGGCCTGCTGATCTTCGAGTTGGGCGCACCCGGGACACCCGGCGTCGGCGGCGAGGGGGACCTCGACATCCCGTTCCTCATTCCGAACGCCCCGGGGCTCGTGGGCGCGAAGCTGCACATGCAGACGCTGGGCGTGGACGCGGGCGCGTCGGAGGGCGTCTCGTTCTCCAACCGCCTGACCATGGTCATCGGCGAATGAGTCGGGCGGGCGGCCAACCGGCCGCCCGCGAATCCGACCGGATCGGGAGAGGCCTCGGGCCTCATCGCGGCGTAAGCTGACCTCGTCGTGGCCGTGAAGCGGCCTCGACACGACGGGTCGGCATGGGGCCTCGCCTGACGGGGTCCGACGGGAGCGCACGGTGACACCCCAGGACTGGAAGGACGAGGAACGGGACATCGAGTTTCGCGTCGTGCTCAACGACGAGGAGCAGGTCTCGATCTGGCCGGTCGGGCGCGACCTTCCACCGGGCTGGCGCGACGAGGGCACCCGCGGGAGCAAGGAGGCCTGCCTGAAACACGTCGGCGAGACCTGGACCGACATGCGCCCCACCAGCCTGCGCACGCAGGGCTCCGCCTGAGGACCATGGCCGGCACCACCACGCAACGCGTCCTGTGGTTGTGCGTCGCGGCGTCGCTGGCGCTGATGTTCGCGCGCGGCTCGGCGTGGGAGTACCGCCACGACGAGGGCACCACCTTCGACCTCGCGGTCGGCAAGGTGCTGATCAACGAGTTCATCAAGGAGTGGCCGGCGCGCCCGGTGCCGATCGGCGCGCTGTACGACACGATCGAGAACCGCACCGCCTACTCGCTCTGGGACGCGGTCGACTCGGTCGAGCTGCCCTACCGCATGTTCCACCCGCCGGGCTACTACGCCCTGCTGCACATGTGGACCAAGGTGTTCGGCACGGGCAAGCTCATGCTGCGGCTGCCCTCCTACCTGTTCACGATCCTGACGTTGCTGGCCCTGGCGCGCATTGCGCGGCGCGTGATCCCCGGAGAGCGCTCCGCTCTGTGGGCGGCGGCGCTATGGGGCCTCTCGCCCTGGGTCGTGAGCATCACGAACTTCGCGCGGCCCTACCACCTGGCCATGTGCATCGGCGTGTGGGCGACGGTGGCCATCCTGGGCATGCACGAGGGCGAGGCGCGCAAGCGCTGGCGGGCGGCCTTCGTGCTGCTCTCGGCGCTCGGCCTCTACGTGATCTACCACTACGCGTTCGTGTTGGCGTGGCACGCAGGGCTGCTGCTGATGCTGTCGTGGCGCGAGGGCGCCGGGAAGCGTGTGAAGTCCGTCGTCGCGCTGGCCGCGTCGGGCGCTGCGATCGTCGTGCTGTTCTCGCCGTGGATCCGCGTGTTCCGCGTGCACATGCGCGGCTCGGCGCGGTCGGGCGACTACTTCCTCGGGGCCGTCGAGCCCACCGAGTGGCCCACCCGCGCGCTGAAATCGCTGCAGGACTTCGCGCTGGCGGACTCCGCCTGGGTCTACGGCGGTGGGTGGCTGCGAACGGCCGTGATGCTGCTCGGCATCGGCACGCTGGTGCTCGCGGTCTGGTCCTTCGCCGGGCCGGCGCGCAAGGAGCTGGACGGAACGGCGCGGACCTTCTGGATCAGCGCGGCCCTGTTGCCGCTGCTGCTGATCCTCTCTGACATGCTGCGCGGCAGCCACACGATCTTCATCACAAAGCTCTGCTTCGGGATGGTGCCGCTGTTCGTGCTGCTCGTCGTGCGCGCGTGGACGGCCGCGCCGTGGCGCTTGCTGCGCGTCGCCGGCCTCTCCGCCTGGTCGATCGTGCTCGTCCTGGCCGTGATGTTCGTGACGTATGCCGACGCGAAGCACATCAACGACAACGAACGCGCCGCCGCGCTGCTGGCCCAGGCTGACGACGGTGGCCACCTGGTCGTGCTCAGCACCGACATCCGCGACTTCACGGTGCCCTTCCTGCTCACGCTGCGCGACGAAGGCGTGAAGGACATCTTCATCACGCGCTGCCACGAGCCGAAGCTCGACAACCTGGTGAGGACCGTCGCGAACGCCGGCGTGTTCGATCAGATGAGCCTGGTGAACATGAAGGTCACCCACACGCCGAGGTTCATGTGGGGCGAGGAGTTCCTGCGCGGCATCGCGGAGACCGTCCGGGCCGAGGGCTGGACCACCTTCTGGGCCAAGGACCCGGGCTGGTTCGTCGGCAAGCCGCCGCTCGGCCGCCGCGTCGCCAGCAAGCTGCGCGAGGTCTGGATGATCGGGCCCATCCAGGGGCGCTTCTTCCACGGAACCTTCTGAGCCGTCCGACCCGGGCGAACGGAAATCGCCCGTCGACGCCAGGTTCGTTCTGCAGGCCCGCGTGGCTCGCGTGAAGCCCGCAGCCACCGATCCGGCCGCGAATCAGGTGCATCGGCGACCATCGTGCGATGCGCCAACGAGCGGCTCGCCTTGACGAATCACGATGTGTGAAAAATACTTCATGACGCAAGTTGGGCAATAGCCCGCTCAGTCGGCGAAGTACCCGCACATCTGGAAGGCCCGTCCACCGCGTCCCGGGCAGCTCGGACGCACCCCCTTCATCAATTCTAAGGCAGGCACCATGCGAACTCGTCTCATTGCTTCCCTCATTGCCGCGACCATGTTCGCGGCACCGGCCATGGCCCACTTCGAAGAAGGCCAAGTCTGGATCATCGACTACAACAACAGCCGCCTGTACCGCGTCAACGTCAACAACTGGGTGTCCGTCACGTCGCTGACGGCCGCCGACGGCCTGAACAACCCGGGCGCCATCGGCTTCTCGCAGCATGGCCACATGCTGATCGCGAATCACAACGACGACACCGTGTTCGAGCTCGAGCCCGAACTGGACATCACCACGATCCTCACCTCGGCGGACGGCATCGACAACCCGTTCGGCGGCAACGGCATCGTGCTCGGCCCCGGTCATGGCGACGTGTACGTGTCCAACTTCGGGACCAACCAGATCCTCAAGTTCAACGAGGAGCTGACCAGCTCGACCGTGTTCGCGGATGCCGCCGACGGCATCGTGCGTCCCGGCGCGATGGCGTTCCTCTCCGACGGCCACATGCTGGTCGGGAACCGCGGTGGCTCGTTGGCCGGCGAGATCCTGGAAATCAACCATGATGGCGTCGTATCGAACTGGGCCAACATCCTCGGTGAGACGATCGCATCGATCGCCGTGCGCAATACCGGTGACGTCTTTGTCCTGACGATGGACGGCGACATCTACCGCTACCAGGGCGGCGACCCGGCAAACAGGGTGCTCCTGGGCACCTACGGCCCCTCCGGCCCGGTCAACGGCAGCCTCGCGTTCGACCCGGAGCACGTCGACCTCTACCACGTGAACGCCGGCAACAACGAGTTCCGCGTGATCGACCCGGACACGGGCACCTCGTCCGTCCCGAACATGCTGCCCGGACCGGGCTCGGCCATGATCGTCCTCGGCGGCCACTACGCGCCGGGTACGTGGTACGAGTTCGGTGATGCGCTCGCCGGCACCGGTGGTGTCGAGCCGTTCCTCGAAGGGCACGACGAGCCGCGCATCGGTGCGGCGGCCGAACTGCACGTCGTCGACTTCGTCGGCGGCACGCAGATCTACCTGTTCTTCAGCGCCGGCATGGACGAAACGCCCCTGTTCGGCGGCGAGTTCCACATGGACCTCACGGCGCCGACGATCATCGCGGACTTCGGGTCCGGCGGGACGCCGGGCATCGCGGGCACCGGGGATGTCGACATCCCCTTCACGTTGCCGCTCGTGCCCTCGCTGGTGTACAGCAAGTTCTACCTGCAGGCCCTGGCCGTGGACCCCGCCGCTCCGGCGGGCGTCTCCATGACGCAGTGCCTGACGATGTACATCGGCGACTGATCGGACGCTGATCACGACGGCCGGTCGGCGCGGGCGATGCCCCGCCGGCCGGCCGTTTTTTCGTGTCCCGCGGACGAGCCGAACGCGGCCCCCGCGTCTCGGCCGCGCACCCAGCCCGCGTCAGCCGCGCGACATGCCCGCGCGCAGGCGCCGTGCGAGCGCGCGCAACCCCAGGTAGGCGTTGCCGCCGAACGTGCCCAGCTTCCGGAACCTCGCCGGGTCACGCAGGTAGTACGCGTCGAGGCGCGGCAGCAGGTGACGGTCGTCGGACGGACGCGCCGTGCCCATCTCCACGCTCACCGCGCCGGCAAACTCCTCGCGCGCGATCGCGGTGACGGCCGGGCTGGTTTCGCCGTAGGGATAGGCAAAGGTGCGCACCGGCGCGCCGAGCCGGTCCTGCAGTTCTTCCTTGCAGCCGGTGATCTGTCGGCGCGCCTCGTCCACGGACAGTTGCGGCAGGCGCGCATGGCTCGAGCTGTGCGCGGCAACCTCCCAGCCGGCGCCGTGCAACTCGCCCAGCTCGTCCCAGGTCAGCAGCGGCAGGCTCGGCATGTCGCGGCCCCGGTCCGACCAGTTGTTGCTGCCCCCGCAGTGCCCCGTGACCACGTAGATGGTCGCCGCGAAGCCGTGCCGGGTCAGCACCGGGGCGGCGTGCTCGAGCGTGTTGCGGTAGCCGTCGTCGAAGGTCAGGACGACGGGGCGCTCGGGCAGCTCGGCGGCCCCCTCCCACGCGTCGAGCAGGCGGTCGAGGCGAATCGCGGTGTAGCCCCGCTCGGCCAGGCTGGCCATGTGCGCGGCGAAGTCGTCGGGCGTCACGGAGATCACCGAGCCCGACGTGTCCAGCGAGTGGTACGTCAGGATCGGCACGGGACGCGTGGACGTCGTCACGAGGTCCTCCGTTCCGCGAGCATCGAGTCGACGAGACCCAGGTAGCGCTCCATGTGGACCTCCTCGGTCCAGTCGCGCTCGCGCGCCTGCCGGCCGTTGTTGCCCAGCTCGTCGCGCAGGGCGGGCTGGGTGCGCAGCGCCTCCATCGCCTCGCGGCACTGTTCGAGCGTCTCGAAGGTGAAGCCGGCGCCCGCTCCTTCGACGATCTCGGGCATCGCACCCAGGTTGCGCACGATCGCGGGCGTGCCCTGCGCGAAGGCCTCCACCGGGACCAGCGGCGCCAGCTCGTAGCAGATGGACGGCATCAACAGCGCGATCGCGTTCTTGTACAGCCCGCCCAGCGACGAAGGGTGCACGCTGCCGAGGAAGCGCACGTGGTCGAGGCCCGCGGCCCGGGCGCGCAGCGCCTCGCCGTGGTCGCCGTCGCCGACGATGACGAGCTGGGCCTCGCGGTAGTCGTGGAACAGGTCGATCAGGTCGCCGATGCCCTTGAGCGTCTCGAGCCGACCGACGCACAGGAAGTACGGGCCGTCGATGTCGTGCGCACCTCCCTCGCCGACCGGCAACTCCGGCACGAAGTTCGGCAGCACGGTCATGGGACGGTCCAGCCCGTCGGCGCGGTGGCGTTCGAGCGCGAAGCGGCTCGGCATCAGGAACATGTCCACCTGCTCGACGCAGCGCTGCAGCCACCCCGAATAGCGCCAGAACTGCGGCGGCCGCTTCGCGACGAGCTGGCAGCGAAAGCACGTCTTCGTCGTGCAGGCTTCCTTGCCGTTGCGGAAGAGCACGTGCGTCGGGCAGATCAGCCAGTACTCGTGCGTGGTGTAGAGCTTCAGCCCGCTGCCGAGCCGCAGCACGCCGGGGCCGCCCATGAGCGAGACGTTCGCGTAGTGGATGACGTCGTAATCGCGCTCGTCGAGCAGTGCGCGCAGGCGCTTACCGTACACACCGGTCCGCCCGGTCTGCTGCACCGAGAGCGTCGAGACCATCGGCATGCCGGTCTTCAGTCCGTGGCAGGTGACGTTCGGGTGGTGCTCGAAGGCCATCTCCGGGTCGCCCGGGTGCGCGATGCGGTAGGCGTCCTCGCTGTGGATCACGTCCACCGTGTGGCCCATGCGCGCGAGCGCTTCCGCGGTGCGATAGATGCACATCGCGTCGCCGCCGAAGTGGTACGGCGGGTAGAACGTCGTCACGAAGCAGAAGCGCAGGCTCACGACCGCGCGCCTCCGTCCGTGGCAGCTGCCTGCTTGCCGCCGAAGAGGTGCCCCAGCACGCCGAGCCCGAAGGCGACCCCGCTGTACAGGAAGTACAGCGTGTGCAGCGGCAGCACGGCGATCGCGAAGAACGCGCCGCGCTCGCGCAGGAAGAAGGCGTAGAAGCGGTAGTTGAGCAGCGCGATCAGCAGCACCAGCACGAGCGACGCGGCCATCCAGTACGGCGCCAGCCAGGTCAGGCCCGCGAGCAGCGCGACCATCGCCGCGGAGACGAGCAGTTGCCCGCCCGGCGTGATGCCGAGCGCGAGCGTCCAACGGTCGTAGCCGAGCAGCGCGAGGACCATCACCGGCGGCACGACGAGCAGCCAGGGCTGGTACCACGCGCCGACGAAGAAGGTCATCAGGCCGAGGTAGGCGAGGATCAGCGAGACGCGCTGCGCCACCCCGACGTTGAGGTCGTCGGGCATGTTCTTCTCGCGCAGGATCAGCCGCGTCCACGGGATGCCGCGATCGAACACGTCGGTGCGGATCGTGTTCCAGAGCGTCCAGCGCTTGAGGTGCGTGACCTGCAGGTGCTTCACCACGCGGATCCTGTGCCCGGCGCGCACCAGGCGCGCGCCCAGCTCGATGTCCTCGATGGACGGTCGCCCGTACAGCCCCGGGTCGAAGCCGCCGTGCTCCAGGAACAGCTCGCGCTTGATCGCGCCGCAGCCGCTCCAGAAGGTCGTGGCCTCCTCGCTGCCCTGCTGGTGCACGAAGTGGTGCATCAGGTTTCGGTACTGCGAGATCAGGTTGCGCTCGGTGGGATTGGTGTCGTAGCTGCCGAACAGCGCGTCGAGGTCGGGGTCGGCATCAAAGGCCTCGATCACCGCGCCGACGTTGCCCGGGTGCACGCCCGTGTCCGCGTCGATGAAGTAGAGGATCTCGCCCGTCGCGATCTGCGCGCCACGGTTGCGCGCACCGGCCGGGCCCGACTGCTTCTCCAGTCGCACGACAGTCGCGCCGAGTTCCTCGGCCAGGGCGGCCGTGCCGTCGGTGGACGCATCGTCTGCCACGATGAGCTCGTAGTCGGTGCACTCCGATCCGGCCAGCCGCCCGAGACAGAACTCCAACTGCTCGGGGCAGTTGCGTGCCGGGATGACGACCGAGACGCGCGGCGGCGTCAAGCCGTCAGGCCGATGGATCGCCGTGCCGGCGCAGCGCGACGAAGTTGTAGACGCTCACCAGCAGCCAGATCGCGATGAAGCCGGTGGCGAAGGCCCATACGAACCCGATCATGCTGCCCACGAAGCTCACGCTGTAGCCGATGAAGTAGTGGCCCAGCAGCCCCAGGTGCTTGCCCACCTGCGGTCCGCCGCGGATGACCAGCCAGTTGGTCGCCACGAACAGGCCGATGCCGAACAACAGCCCGGCGGTGATGCCCCACAGGGTCGCGTCGATGCGCAGCATGCGCTGCGTGTCGCGCCGGGAGAGTTGATCGCTCTTGGTTTGTGCCATGGCTGTGCTCCGCACTATGCCAGTCGTGCGTGGTGGTTCAAATGTAGTCCATCAGATCCCTGAGGAAGCCCCGCTCGGCACGGCGCCGGACGGCCGACAGGTACACGAACCAGACGCCGTTCTTGATCAGCGCGAAGGTCCAGCCCAGCGCGTAGCCCAGCACGAAGCCGTAGCCCAGGCCCATGAAGGCGCCCTGCCAGGTGACCGTGTAGCCGGGCAGGTAGTTGCGCAGCAGCCCCAGCGTCTTGCCCGTCGCCGGGCCGGCCTCGATCACCAGCACGGCCGTCATCACGAACAGCACCAGCGCGGCCAGCACGCCCACGCCCGCTCCGAGCGCGACGCGATCCAGCGGGCGCGGGAAGTCGACCGGACCCAGTTCCTCCTGGGCTTCGACGTACTGCTGGTTGCGGCCCGGGCCCTTGTCCTCGACCTCCTCGTGGTACTCCTGCTCGGCGTTCACCGACCACAGGTCGTAGGTCCCGCCGGCCACCGCGTTGCGCACCGCGTACATGCCGGTGAGCATGGCGTGGTCCTGGTTGTTGTAGCGGTGCATGCCGTTGCGGCCGATGGTCTGGAAGTTCTCCAGCGAGTCGGCGTAGCTCTTGATGACCTCGAGGTGCTCGGCGTAGTCGGCGTCGTAGACCGGGTACGACTTCGGCACCTTGAACACGCAGCCGTCGCTCACGTCGGCCGAGTTCGCCAGGCCGATCATTCCGATCTCCTTGGTGCCCAACGCGACCAGGTCTTCGTCGCTCATGGTCCAGAGGTCGTCGCCCTCGTTGCAGAAGTACTCGAGACCCAGGCTCGTCTTGGACTGGTCGGGCACCATGTGCGGCGACCAGTTCTTGAAGTTCTGGATGCGCCCGACCTGCACGTCGTCCTCGTGGATGTAGATCCAGTTGTCGGGGAACAACTCGGGCTGGTCGATGATCAGGCAGACGGTCAGGAAGTCGCGGTACTTGAGGTGGTTCGCGGCCTCCAGCACCTCGGGCGGCGCGGGCGGGTCCATCTTGCGCACGAACTCGGTGATGGGCATGGACGAGATGAAGTCGGTGCCCTCGAAGCTTTGCTCGCCGTCTTCCGTGGCGATATCGACGCCGACGACGCGCGATCCGTCACGGCGGAAGCGGATCACGTCGGCCTCCATGTGCACCTTGCCGCCGCGCTCGTCCACGATGCGTGTGACCGCGCGCCACATCATCCCGGGCCCCTGGCGTGGGTACTCGAACTGCTCGATGAGCGTCTTGATGGTGGTCTTGGGCTTGAAGAACATGCTCAGCAGCGCGGTCTTCAGCGAGAGGTCCTTGATGCGCTGCGCGGCCCACTCGGCCTTCAGCTCCGAGCAGGAGATGCCCCAGACCTTCTCGGTGTAGGTCTTGAAGAAGGTCAGGAAGAGGCGCCGCCCGAAGCGGTTCGTGACCCACTGCTCGAAGGTGTCCTCGACCTTGCTCGGGAACATCGTCCAGCGCAGGTAGCTGAACCCGATCAGGATGCTCTCGACGAACCCCAGGCCGACCAGCGCGTTCAACGGCTTCAGCGGGTAGTCGAAGAACTTCTTCTTGTAGTAGATGCGCGAGAGGCGCGGCCGCTTGAGGAACTCGTCGGCCAGGACCTCCTGCCACATCTCGTTGACCTCCACCGCCTTGGTGAAGAAGCGGTGGCCGCCCATGTCGAAGTGGAAGTCCTTGTACTGCTCGGTGCGGGCGATGCCGCCGACCGTGTAGGACTTCTCGAAGACCTGCGGCGTGTAGCCGAGCTTGATCAGGTCGTACGCGGCGGTCAGGCCGGCGGGCCCGCCGCCCACGACCACGAACTTCCGGTCGGCTGTGTCCTCCGCACTGCTCACGACGTGTGTGCCCTGCCTCCGGCTGCCCGTTTGCGGTCCGTGTGATCCACGATCCGCCTCGTCACGATATCCAGCGTCCCGGGCATGGTCGAGCCCGGAAGGCTACCTCGGCATCCGCCGGGCACAGGCTGGATCGGATCCGCCGCACGGCGTGCAGCCGACGCCTCAGGCGTCGCCCGACTCGCCCTCCTCCTTTGCGGTGACGAGCCGCAGGCGCTGGGCGCGCCGACGCGAGGCATCGATGACGGTGGCCTCGTAGGGCCCGATCCGCACCGTGTCGCCTTCCTTCGGCATCCGACCCAGCCGGGCCGTGACGTGACCGCCGAGCGTGTCCTCCTCCTCGCGCTCGTCGTCGGCGAGCTCGAAGTCGAGCCGATCCTCGAGTTCCGGCAGCGACATGCGGCCGCGGATCTCGAACACGCCCTCCGAGACCTCGCGCAGGACCGGCTCCTCGTCGTCGAACTCGTCGCCGAGCGGGCCGACGATCTCCTCGAGCGCGTCCTCGCGGAACGCGAGGCCCATCGCGGTGCCGCGCTCGTCGACCACGACCGCGCAGTGTTGCTGGCCGGTCTGCGACTCCTTGAGGAAGTTGCTGAGCGGCATCGTGTCTGGCACGAACAAGGGCTCGCGCGAGAGCGCGCGCAGGTCCGGCGTCTCCTTGCGGAGGATCGCGTCGAGCACGTCCTTGGCGTGGACGACGCCGACGATCGTGTCGAGGCCGACCTCGCACACCGGGTAGCGGCTGTGGCCGGTCGTGCGCGCCTTCTCGAGCTCCTGCTCGAGCGGGTGGTCGAGCGTGAGGTACTTCACGTCCACGCGCGGCACGACGATGTGGCGCACCTCCAGGTCGATCATGCGGAACACGTTCTCGGACAGCTCGTGCTCGTGCTCCGAGATGTGCCCCGAGCGGGCCGAGAGCGAAAGGATCGCTCGGATCTCCTCGGCGCTGTGGGTCTCGCCGTGTCCGCCCTCGCCCGTCAGGCCGATCATCCGCAGCATCCAGTTGGAGACCTTGTTGATCAGCGCGATGAACGGGCTGAACAGCCAGGTGAAGATGCGCAGCGTGGGCGCGGTGGCCAGCGCCATGTTCTCCGAGCGGCGCAGCGCCCACATCTTCGGCGCCTGCTCGCCCACGGTCATGTGCAGCATGGTGATCACGAAGAAGGCCAGGCCGATCGAGACGAACGGCAGCCAGCCCGCGCCGGCGACGTCCACGCCCACGCCCGAGGCCATGGCGACCAGCAGCACCGACACGGCCGGCTCGCCCAGCGCGCCCAGGATCAGGCTGGCGAGCGTGATGCCGAGCTGGCACGCGGACAGGTAGTGGTCCATGTGCTTCAGGATGTGCTGCACGGTGGCGGCGGACCGCTTGCCCTCGCGCGCGAGCGCCGCGATGCGCGCCTCGCGCACCTTGACCAGCGCGAATTCGGCCGCGACGAAGAACCCGTTCATCAGAACGAAGAACAGGGTCAGGCCGAGACGCCAGGCGATTCCCATCGCGTCGAGAGGCGGGTGCGGGTCTTCCACGGCGGGGAGTATGGGCGCTCGACTCACGCCGATCCACCACCCCTTGCGCGCCCGCCAAGTCGCAGCCTATCGTCGTGCGCTGTCGCACCCGAGCGGGTGTAACTCAGTTGGTAGAGTGTCAGCTTCCCAAGCTGAATGTCGCCGGTTCGAGCCCGGTCACCCGCTCCATTCCGCGCGCTCGCGATCCGCCGGATGAAGCTGACCCACGTCGTCCTCACGATCGCCGTGCTCGTCGGTGCTTGCGGCTCGGAGCGACCGACCGACAGGTATGGGGCGGCATTCTCCCGGATGCACGCAGACCAAGAGACTCCGCATGAGACTCCTTCCCGAACACAAGTGCATCTTCATCCACATCCCGAAGACGGGCGGGAACAGCATCACCAAGTCACTGGACGGGCTGTCGAATTGTCGCGCACTCGGGCGCGACGCTCGTCCGTTCCTGAAGCACGTCAAGGCCCGGGACATGAAGGCAGGAGTCGACGGCGAGGTCTGGGGATCCCATTTCAAGTTCGCCGTCGTCCGGAACCCGTGGGATCAGATGGTGTCCTGCTACCACTGGTGGCTGCAGAAAGCGTCCAGGCTCGAGACGCATCAGGAGAGCGTCGCGGAAATCCGAGCCATGGACGGGTTCGGTGGATTCATGCGCTCCCCATACGGTGGGGAAATGCTGAATCAGTGCACGGGTAGCAGTTACGACTGGGTCTCCGACGATGCGGGCGGCCTCTTGGTCGATTATGTCGGCCGCTTCGAGACGCTGAACGAGAGCTGGGGCGAGATCTGTGATCGACTCGGCGTGGAGCGGACCGAGCTCAAGCACCTCAACCAGACGAAGCGCACACACTATCGGGATTACTACACGGACGAAACGCGTGACATCGTCGCGAGACGGTTCGCCAGGTTGATCGAGGAGTTCGGGTACAGCTTCTGACCTGTACGCGACCGAATCAGACCTTGGGCGCGCAAGCGCGTGAGAACGCTGGAACGCTTCCCAAGCTGAATGTCGCCGGTTCGAGCCCGGTCACCCGCTCCATCGCGCCCCGCCTAACCCATGGAGCGGTACAGGAACCGGGGGCAGGTCAATGGGGATCCGGGTATCTGGGGTTGTTCTTCCACCCCATGTTGAGGTGGTGGAGCACCCAGCTATCCGTGACGACGTAGAGTCTGGTTTTGGCGGACCTCTTCTTCATCCGGTTCTGGAGGTCAAACTCATTGCCTCCAAATGGAAGTTTGGGGTCGAAGAAACGCCAGTCGTCAAACAACTTGAGATCGGGCCGGCCTAGGGTAAAGCCCATACAAAAACCCAGCAATTCACGAGCAATTAGCAATCCGCAGTTTTGGGCTGACTCAGCATGCTGTATCCCTCTCTTTCCTTCGCCCCCGCCAGGCCTATCAGTTAATGGACCATAGATGCAGTAGTCCGAGTCGATTGCATCTATGAACTGACTCCAGGTGTTTCCCACGACAACATCATGATTCAGCAGGATCACCTTCTTCAGACCCTCCCGCCGAGCTCTGTCTAAACCGTCGTTCCAGGTACCGGTCAGTCCACCGAACGCTTTCTGATCATGAATGCGCATGAAGTCCACGTTGGGTTGGGCGTCGGCGAAGTCATTGAGGTCTCGTATGGCGGGGTCCGAGGACTCGTTGTCATAGAGGTAGACCCGAGCATCACCGCTGTGTTCGAGGACGGATTCGAGGCAGGGCAGTCCGAACCGTGCGACATGGTTGTGCACGGTGATGATGATTCCACAGTCGGAATGGTTCATTTTGGATCGGATGGGCCTGCCCCCAGCACTTGTACCACTCCTCAAGTTGGTCGAGGCGTGCTGAGTCCGTTCGTGGCCGCCCGCCGGGTTATGCTCCCGGCGAACGATGCCGTCGCTCAAGAAGCGCCTCCACGCCGCCGGCTGCCGGTTCCTGAGTGACCGCCTCCTCACGGTCACCGGCTGCCAGCGAAGTGGCACGACCCTGGTGTTCATGATGCTCGCCGCGCATCCCGCCGTGCGGGGCTACGACGAGAGCGAGATCAGGTTCCGCTTCCCTCCTCTTCGCGTTCTGCTGAAGAGCCGACTCGCCGGTCGTCACACCTGCGTCAAGCATCCCATGGCCACCGCCTGCGGCGACGTCGCCGTGCGCGACTTCCCGCATGCCGTGAACGTGTTCGTCATCCGCCACCCGTGCAGCGTCGTGTCCTCGATGCGGAAGCTGGTATTCAAGGACGGCGAGAGCTGGCTCCGGAAGTACGCCCGCGACGAGCTGACCAGGCACCGGACCACGTTCGAGGCGATCGCAGCCCTCGACGTCGCGTCGTTGAGCGACGTCGAGGCCGGTGCCTGGGTCTGGGCGTACAAGATCCGGACCGCAGACGTCTTCCGACAACGGGGGCTGGACGTGCACGCGATCCGGTACGAAGACCTGCTGGACGATCCGCGCACTCAGCTGAGCCCCGTGCTCGAGGCCGTCGGGCTGCCCTGGAGCCCGGCCCTGCTGGAGCACGAGCGGTTCCAGAGCCGCGCGAAGTTCGCAGGGGAGAACCGCGCGGACCGGCCGCTCGACTCGAAGCGAAGGAACCCGGAGTGGGCGCTATCCCACGTGGAGATCCGGCAGATCGAGGAGATCTGCGCCGAGGGCATGAGCCGCTTGGGCTACGCATGAGGAACCGCCGGACACTGCGAGCAGTGCGCCGCGAGTGGCCGTGCACCGACGGGGTTGTCCGGACCCGTGGGTGATCCCTGGGTCGACTTGAATGCCAGGGTTCCGACCGTTCACGATTGAGTCGCGGACTCTGAGACGGAGCCCGCCCGACGCGGGCTGGTGCAGAGGCTGGAGAGGAATGACGATGCGGGCGATGCCCACGTACCTGAGCGAGCTCACCGACGGGAACATCGTTCACAGCGTTCGCCGGGAGGTCCTCCCTCTGAGCGATCTGGACCCGGAACACCTCCTCGGGAGCGAGTTGCGCCTCATCAAGCGCCGCTTCTCAATGGCGAGTCGTACCTTGAAGTGGAGGCGCTACGTCCTCTCGAAGATCTTCGGGAGGATCAGCTACTCGACCCGAAGAACGGCGATGGCCGCAGGCAACGTCAGGCCGCTCACCACCCGACCTGGTTACACGGACTCCGAGTTCATCGAGTACGAACCGAACGAGGGGTACATCAGGCTGGCCGCAGCCATCAGCCAGGAGACCCTCAGCGCTCGACCGGGGTACGTGCTGATCAACCAGCGAAGCCCCGACGACAGGCATCTCCACGACCACGAGTCAGGCCAGCCGCTGGAGCAGTTCCTCGCGCCGCGCCTGGCCTCCTTGGAGATTCCGTTCAAGAGTTGTGACTTCGGGCGCATCTCTCCCCGGAGGCAGGCAGAGCTGTGCGGAGGGGCGAGGGTCCTCGTCTCCGCGCATGGTGCAGGGAACAGCAACGTGATCTTCACGCCCCGGAGCTGCTCGCTGGTCGAGGTCAACTTCAGGAAGTACTGGTTTTGCGACGGGGTCTGCGACGAGCACTTCAGTGGCCGACTGAAGTACGACCAGGACTGTGACGGCACCCTCGGCTGGGAGCCGTACTTTCACAAGGCGGATTTCCACAACCTCTGCTTCCTGCTGGGCCGCCGGTACGTCGAAGTCGAGGCCGAGGCGTACGCCGGGTACAACGCGAGGAATCCGATTTCGAGGAAAAAGGTCTTCGTAGGAGGAGACCGCCTGGTGTCCATCATCAAGCGTGAGTTCGCGGGTACTTCCGATGACTCGGTGCACCGCGGCGCATCAAAAGGAAAGCGCACGCCGTTCGTCCGTGCGGAGGCGCCCCGCTCCCCGGATGGGACGTCGGCATGAGAGTGCTGCTGGTGCATGCCACGGATCTCGACGATTCCGGCGGAGCGGAGATCAGCCTGAGACACCACCTGGCGCACCGTCCGGCGGACGTCGAGGTCGACGCGATCCTTCCGGATGAGTACGTCGACCTGTCTGCCTATGAGGTCGTGATCCTGGCCAACCTTCGACCCTCCGGCGCTCTGGGCGAGGGGGAGGAAGTCCGGTGGGCGCGGATCTGGACCGAGCAATTGATGCACTACGACGGATTCGCCATCCGCAGCGAGCGGGACGTGCATCCCTGCACGCATCGCGACGGGCGATGTGTCGCCGGCCCGAGCTTCGAAGACACGGACTGCGAGTGCACCACGACGGTGAGAGATGTCTTCGAGGCCCTCTACGATCGCTGCGACGCCGTCCAGTTCCTCTCCCCGGCCCACCGGAAGGTCATCCGCGCCCTGATCGAGGTCCGAGCGCAGGAGTTCATCATCGGCGCGCCGATCGACGTCTCGATGTTCCGCGCCACGACCCCACTGGTGGACCGCGAGCCCGCCGCCCTGATCCTCGGCGATGAGGCGCGCATCTCGGCGACCGCGGAGACGAGGGCCAGGGACGCGGGCTACGAGATCAGCCGGGTCCCCTACCAGTCCGTCCCCTACGAGGAGATGCCCCGCCTGTACAACCGCTACCAGGCGGTTGTCGTCGACCCGGTCATGTTCCACGCTTTCGGTCGCATCGCGGTGGAGGCCATGTGCTGCGGCTGTCGTGTTCTGGCCAGCGATCGCGTCGGCGCGATGTCGTGGCCCGATCCGCAACGCGCTGCAGAAACCGCGAACGATGACTTCTGGGCGATGGTCTCCAGCCGAGGCCGTGCTTCAGCATGAGTCGGCGATCGCGGGGTCACGGGTTCGTCAGGACCGGCTGAGGAGCCGGGCTTGCGACCTCCGCACCGCTTTCCCACACTTCGACGGATCCCGTGGACACCCTGACGAACATCCGGTTGACGCGCGCACTGGCCGACGGCGAGGCGGCTTTCCTCGACGCCGTCGACCGGGCCGAAGCGTTCGATGCCCAAGCGTTCGCCGCGTGGATTCGCAAGAACCGCTTGCGCGAGTGGTTCAGCCCGCTCGCGAGTTCCGAAGCCGCGCGCGTGCTGCTACCGCCCGCCGCCCTGGCCAAACTGGCTGCGGAGGGCGAGCGGCAGCCCGCGCGCAAGCAGGCCTTGCTCGACCTGTGCGGCGAGGTCACAGCCGCCTTCGGCGCCGCGGGCATCCCCTGCCTGTTTCTCAAGGGGCTCTTCGTCGCCGACCGCTTCTACGGCGACGTGACAAGACGGCACCAGTTCGACGTGGACGTGCTCGTGCGCAAGCCCCTCTTCGGCCGGGCGGTGGACGCGCTGGCCTCGATCGGCTTCGACACGAAGACCGAGCGCGTCACGCGCCGACTGGAGAAGATCCGCACGCGTCCCACTAGAAGCGCGCCCCAGACCGTGACGGCGCGCAACGCGGCGGGCCTGGAGATCGACCTGCACTGGGCCACGAAGAGTCGCTGGTTCCACGGCATCGACGAAGAGGTCTGGTGGGCCGGAGCGCAGACGTACTCCATCGGCGAGTACGAGCTGACCACGCTCTCGGACGAGCACACGCTGCAACTGCTCACCGTATCCGTGTGCGCCGACATCAAGCGCGGCGCGTGTCGGGCGAAGGCGCTGCTCGACCTCTATCTCATCCTGCGCGCGATCGGACACAGCCAGGACTGGGAGCGGTATTTCGCGCAGCGCGAAGCCGATGGACTGCTCAAGGTCCATGTGAACGCCTTCGCGGTCTTCTTCTCGCTGTGGGAGTGCGCGGACGAGTTTCCGACCTTGGCGCGCGCACTGGAGCGGCACGGCGCAGCGCTCGAGTTGCGCGACGCGCAGGAAGCCCTCGCACTCATGGAACGGCCGCGCCACAGCCGCCAGAACGCGTCCTGGTACAAGCGGCTCGGATCGCGAACGCGGCTCGGCGAGTGGAGCTGGCGCCTCACGCTCGACCTGCCACACACGCTGGGCCGCGCGCTCCAGCCGCGCCGGACACGCGCGCAGCCCTGGGCCGCTGAGCCCCCCTCACTGCCGGCATCGAAGCCCCGCGGGCGGAGTTAGCGCAGCATGTCGCCTGAACCGGACCGCAACGCGGCTGCAGGCCTGAGGCTGGAGATCGACGGCACCCGCATCAGCGTGGAGACCGACGACGCGACCGACCAGGTCTGGCTGGCGGAGTTCCTCGCGCCCGCCTTCGGCGCCGGTGCGCCGCACGCCAACCCGGCCGAGTGGCGCGTGCGCCTGACCGTCTCGGAGGACCGCTACGACGAGTTGTGCGCGACGCTCGAAGGCGCACCGCGCGACGAGATCGAGGGGTTCGGTTTCGACGGCAGCTTCTCCCGCCACCGCTGGTTTTCCGACGAGCAGGGGCGCACCTGGGCGCACGATGGCCGCTGGGTCCTCTTCTTCGGCGTGGATGCATCCGCGCGCTCGGTGCGCGTCATCGCGCGCGACCGCACCGATCGCGCGCGTCTCGGATTGATGCGCGTGGTGCGCGAGCTGGCCACGGCCGCGCTGAGCAGTCGCGGGCGGCTTCCCGTGCATGGCGCCGCCTTCGGAATGAACGGCAGTGCCGTGCTGATCTGCGGACCCAAGCGCGCCGGCAAGACCACCCTCCTGGTGCATGCGCTGCAGAGCGGCGGCACGTTCCTCTCGAACGACCGCGTGTTCGTGGACACCGCCGGCCCTCCCCGAGCGCAGCCGATGCCCACCATCGTCATGCTGCGCGAGGGCACGCTCAAGCACCACGCCGGGCTCGCGGCCGCGTTCACGGAGGCACGCTTCGATCGATCGCTCACGCTCGCCGAGTGCGCGCCCGGAGTTTCGCGCCCCGAGCCGCGCGGGCCGGCCGGCACGAAGCTGCGCGGCATCAGCCCGGCGCAGCTCTGCCGCCTGACCGGCGCCCCGATGCGGGGCCGAGCCCCGGTCGGCCTGCTGCTCTTCCCGACCATCGACCCGACCGTCGAGGGACTCGTGATCGAGCCGCTCGACCCGCGCACGGCGCGCTCGCTGCTGGAGCGAAGCCTGATGAAGCCCTGCCACCCGACGCGGCACTCGCCGCTCTTCGCGCCCCACCTCTCCGGCGCCCCCCTCGACCCCGCCATGGAGACAGATCGCTGCCGGCGCCTGGTCGAGGCCGTGCCCGCACGGACGTGCCGACTGGGGCCGGACGCCTACCGCGGCAACCTGCTCGAAGCGCTGCGCCGGAGCGAGGCGTTGTCCGGGAGCGACGCCGAGTGCCCGTCGGCATGACGCCGTCCCACGCCTTCGACGTGGTCGTCGTCCCCGACTTCTCGGAGCCCGAGGTCGCGGGGCGATTCGAGACCCTGACGCTCTTCTTCCTGGCTTCCTGGCTCGAGTTCGGAGGCCGTTCGCGCGAGCTGCCGCTGCACATCGCGGCGATCGGTGAGGTCCCCGAGAGCGTTCGGGTCCTCGCCGGGAGGTGCGGCGCCCGCATCACGACGCACGAGCCAGCCCGCTTGGGTGCGTTCGCGAACAAGCTGCGGGGCTTCGAGGTCGACCGCCAGACGGACCACGTCCTCCTGCTCGACACGGACATGCTGGTCCTCTCCGACATCCAGGGGTTGCCCGCGTCCCTCGGCGGTGGTGACTGCATAGCGGCCACGCCGTCGCTCGGACCCCGCCGGAAAGGCCCGGAACTCTGGCGAAAGATCTACGAGCACCTAGGCCTCCCGTTCCCCGAGGACCAGGTCATCCCGTTGAACCGCGAGCTCGACACCTTCCAGTGCGCGGACTACCGGGACTGGGACCACTTCACGCCCTACTACCTCGGCGCCCTCATCTACGCGCCGTGGGCGAGTCGTCTCGGCGACACCTGGCGCGACCACATGGCGCGCGTCTTCGAGATCGCTCCCAACATCCGCGGCCCGGGGCAGAAAGTCAGCAACCAGCCCTCGCTGGCTACGGCGATCCACGCGCTCCGACTCCGAGGAGTCGACCTCCGGATGCTCCCCGATGAATACCGCGTGCACTGGCAGCACATCGCGACCGGCACCGTCTCCTCGCGCGAGACGAAGCTGCTACACACCGCCGGGTTCGGGCGCTGGTCGGCAAAGACCGCCGACGGCACGGCGCGACAGCAGATCGACATCTACCTCGCCAACATCCTGCGGCTCACGCGCAGCTTGAGATCGCACCGCGGACGGCTCACCCGGGCCGCTCACATCCTCACGCGTCGCCCGCAGATTCGCGATTGTCATCGCATCCATGCGATCCTGCGCAGGCTCTATGAGGGCTACGTACGAGAGCTCAAGCCATGAGACGCCGGGACGCATTCGAGACCTCCGCCCTCGCCGACGAGGTCACGTGTCGTCCAGGTGGACCTTCGCCGCTGCACCTTCCCTGCGGGTGGGCGCCCGGATGTGTTCGTCCCTGACCAGTTGATGCGCCCTCGGGTAGGGCGTCAGCCGGCTCCGCATGCCCCCGTTGTGTGACGTCCTCGACTTCCAGTCGGTCGTGATCGCTGCATAGTGCAGGAAGTATGCGTCGGACACTCTCGCGTTCTTGACGAACATCCACGGGAAGAGCTTCGCTGCGATCCGATCGAACTTCGCGCAGTGCGGGAAGTTGCCGGATGTCTTTCCGCGGTTGAAGCTGTACTTGCGGGCCCTCCCGGACGGCTGCGCCTTGCGCAACCTGAAGTCCGCGTACGAGTACTCCGGATTCCCGGTGTCGAGATACGGCACTCGATACTGCTCGAAGGCGACGCAGGGGGACGTCCTGATCAAGGACCTGATGTTCTCGTCCCGGATCACCAGCAGTTCATCGATGTCGAAGTTGAGGAACGTCGTCACATGCTCGAAGCGCAAGCGGCTGTGGTTGAGCTGCCCCGCCTGCAGGAACTTGTTCCTGTGGCTCTCGGTCGGACCGAAGGGGAAGTTCCAGGGCACGATGAACACGTTCTCAGGTAGGGAGTCGGCCAGCCGTTGCTGGTATTCGCTGTCGTTGTCGTAGATGAAGAACTGCCCGACCTCGATCTCGTCTTCGTAGTACTTGATCCAATCCTGGATCCAGCGGATCTCGTTGTCCCTCTGGATGGTGGTCAGCGCCAATGAACACGTCTTCCCGGTGCGACATGGCGCCAGCTCTTGCGACCATTCGAAGTCTTCGAATGAGATCCTGACGTCGAAGACACCATCTTCGGTGCCCTCCAGGTCGGCCTGCAGTTCCACCAGTCCCTTGGGGAGCTCCGTTGTCCTGTACTCGGTTGCTCGCCCGTTGATCGTCAGTCTCAGGTGGCCCAGGTGACTCTGGAGATTGAGGTAGGGAGGGCCGATCGCCACGAGTCTCGATCCGTCTGCACTGATGAAGACGTCGTAGAACACGGTGCGCTGATCGAACTGACTCAAGTCGAAGGCGCTCAGGAGTCCTCGATCTCGATCTCGATGGCGATGCTCCGGGATGCGCAGTTCCCGGTACCCGGGCGGAAGAACGACGGGATGTATGGAGACGAGACTCGCCATGTTCTCTTCGTTCCGATTCAGGTCGACTTCGAGCGCAACGCCGGAGCCGGGTGGGTGACGGCGTAACGAAGGTCGAAGATGCCACCGGAGTACGGTCCGCGCCAGCGGCTCCGGACCTCTTTGAACCGATGGAGTGGAAGTGACAGCTCGGTCGCGGCCCACCCGAGGATCCAGTCGAAGCTGGCAAGTCCGCACCGGTCCGCGCGCCGCGCCATGACGTTGAAGTACGGAGAAGCGCCGAGGTGCTCACCCGGCACCTTCAAGCGTGGATCACGGAGCAGCCCGGAGTCCTGGATGCTACGCACCGCGGCCTCGGTGAATCCGATGCACCCCCCCTGGATCGAAGGGCACCCCTCTTCGCTGCGCTGCGTCGTCCCGAACATGCAGTCCTGTGCGGGAAGCTCGCGGAACCGGCGGTGCACGACCGTATCCGGGTCGATCTTGAACAGGTAGGGCGTCGCTGCGTCGAGAAAGAGGTCGAAGGCCCGCGTCAACAACGCGCCGCCGTTCTCCACCGGGAAGAGGCGTCCTTCCTCGCGGTACTCGAGGTCGAAACGCGCAGCGAGGCTCCGGTTCCCGGGATCGTCATCGCCATCCGAGCGCACGATGACCCGGGCTCGCGGGAAGTGCTCTCGAAGCTGGGCCAACGAAACCTCGGCGAGGGCACGATCCCGGTAGAGCCCCATGAAGAACGTGAGGTCTCCGTCGACGTAGCTCCGCGGCGCCACCGTCACGTGCGCTCCGCCCACAGCCCGGCATCGTCACCCCGCGCCGTGCGCTCGAGGGCTGCGAGGAGTTCCTCCACCGGCTGTCGGCGGCGCAGGTGGATCCGCGCCGAGTGCACCCGCGTCACGATGGACCAGAAGACCTGGTGGGCAAGGAACGACTTCAGGCTGCGACGCTCTGCGTACGCCTGGCAGAAGGCCTCGCGCTGCATCGGCGTCATGGGCCATTGCTGCCAACAGCGCGCGAGGTCAAAGTCCAGGGCGCCGTGCCTGATGCCTTCGTTGTCGACGATCCAGACCTCTCCGCCTCGCGTCGCGATCATGTTGCGAGGGTGATAATCGGTGTGGATGATCCCGGCTTCAAGACCACCCGCCTTGTTCTCGAGGGCACGCTCGTGCAGCGCTGCAGCGACCTGGGAGCCCAGGTGACTCTCATCCACCAGCAAGCCGAGTTGTTTCTGCAATCTTCGCGAGAAGGGCCCCGCCTGAGCCGCCTCATCGCTCGCCTCGCGCCGATGAAGGGTCACGAGAACGCGAGCCAGGTCGCCGACGCCATCGGGCGACATCGAGTCCGCCCGGACCGGCGTCCCATCGATCCACTCTTCGATCGTCGCGGACCCGTGATCGGCGAGAAGCCGGCTGAAGGGCAACCCGCGGAGCCGAGGCGCGAGAGCGGACACCGTCTCCCTCCGGTCGAGCGAGCGGAAGGACCTTCCCTTGACCGTGCGTCCGTCCGCGAACCGCAGCTTGAAGCAGAGGTGGCGACCTCCCCGTGAGCGCAACGTCGTGATCCCCTCGGCCGCGACGACGACCCCGCCGACGAACTCGGCGGCGGCGAGGATGTCGCCGGGAAGGTCGGCGGGACCGACGCTCGGGGGCTCTGTCGTTCGACTCGCGTCTTCGCTCAGTGCGTCAGCATCCCGAGGTCGGGGCATCATCTCCTGGTGAGGCTCCTCCGAGCCTACTATCGCGAGAACAGCGAGCGCGAGCACCTAGCGTCAGGACGACGCCCGCTCCTCTTCGTACTCGGGGTCCAGCCGGGCGCGATGCGCCGCATAGAGGCCCGCATAGACGCCCCCGCGCTCGAGCAATTCGGAGTGGTTGCCCTCCTCGACGATCTGGCCTTCGTCGAGCACGAAGATGCGGTCGACCATGCGCACGGTGGAGAAGCGGTGCGAGACCAGGATGATGGTGCGCCCGCTCGAGACCTTGTGGAATCGCTCGAAGACGTCGTACTCGGCCTTCGCGTCGAGGTTCGACGTGGGCTCGTCGAGGATCACGATGGGCGAGTTCCGCGCGACCGCACGGCTGAGGGCGAGCAGCTGCCATTGCCCGCCGGACAGGTCGTGGTCGCCGAAACGCCGACCCAGGCGGGTTGCGAGACCGTTCGGGGCGTCGCGAATGATCTTCTCGAGCCCGGCGCGCTCCGCGAGCTCGCGGAGTTCTTCCGTCCGACCGAGCAGCCGCTTCCAGTCTCCGAACGCGAGGCTCTCCTCCATCGTCGTCTCGAAGCGCACGGGGTTTTGGCCCACGTAGGTCATGTGCTGGTGGAGCGACGCGGTAGAGAGCTCGCGAACGTCGTGCCCGTCGATGGTGATGCTGCCGTCGGTCAGGTCGTAGAGGCGGGCGATCAGCTTGACGAGTGTCGTCTTGCCGGCGCCGTTCGGTCCCACCACGGCGACCGTCTCCCCCGGGGGGATCCGGAGGTCGAGGTTCTCGATCACGGCCTTCTCCGACCCGGGATAGCGGAACGTGGCGCCGTGGAACTCGATCTCGCCGCGAACCGCATCCAGTTCGCGGCCCTCGGTCGCGTCGATCTCGGGCTTGACGGACAGGAACTCGTGCAGGTCGCGAACGAACAGGGCCCGCCCCATGAAGTTGGTGATCTTGGTCACCATGCCCAGGCTGATCCCGCCGAAGCGGATCGCAGCGGCCAGGTAGGTGACGAGCGCGCCGAGCTTGATGGTGCCCTCGAGGGCCTGGGTCGCCACCCACCCCGCTGCGAAGAGGAAGGCCAGCGAGTAGACGAGCGTCACCACCGATCGCCCCACTGCCGTCTTCCCATAGAGCGATCGGTTGATGCCGATCAACTCCTGCATCACGTGCTCGTAGCGGTCCAACAGCAGCGGCCCGAGGCCGAAGATCTTGACGGTCGGAATCGCGTTCTTCTGTGTGACGAGCCCCGAGTAGTAGCCGGCCTCGCGACGGCGCTTGGTCCGTTCGCGGTGCAGGGTGAAGCGGAGCTTCGCCATCCGCCAACGGAAGATCAGGAAGGGAACGGTTGCGACCGTGAGAGCAAGCGTCACGCGCGACTCGATGACCAGCATGACGCCGAGCAGCGAGAAGAACTGCAACGAAGAGGACACCACCTTAAAGGAGGCCGTGACGAACTGGAGGTAGCCCTGGCCCGGATAGCCCCTGGCCCGCGACAGGATGTCGTGGTTCTCCTTGCGCTCGAAGAAGGCGAGATCGAGGGAATGGGCGTGCCAAAGCACCTCGCGCGACATGCCGATGTTCATCTCGTCGCCGAGGCGGCCGGTGCAATACTGCTGGATCGCCTCGCACAAGCCCCCCACCAGCAGCAGCAGCGCCGCGAGCGACAGCCAGAGGAAGATGACGGACGAGTCCGTGCCGCCGCTGTCCAACATGGTCTTGACGTCTTCGGCGACGAAACCGGAGAGCACGGCCATCCCGGCCGGCATCAGGGACGCGACCAGCATCGCGGCGGCGATCCACTTGAGCAGCGTCGGCGACGCTGCCCACGTGCGCTTCATGGCGCGTCGGAGCGTTGCGTAGATCTCCCGCCAGGTCATGCCGGGCCGGCGCCGTCCGCATGGCAACGATGAAGAAACGTCACGTGGTGAAACCTCCCGTCGCATTCTCGGCTCGGCCGAAGCCGCGCGCAAGCCCACGTGATGAACGGCCCAACCGAGGTCGGCAACCCCGCGGCGACACGTTAGAGTCTGGCGCATGCAATCCTGGCAAGCGCCGCTGTTGATCACCGGGTGCGCCCGCAGCGGCACCAGTGCGCTCGCGCGCGGGCTGTCGACCCACCCGGGCATCTGCATGTTCAACGAGTACAACCTCTACTACCCGCCGGTCATCGAGGAGAGCCTCTGGCATCGCCTGAGCGAGATGCGGGGCGACAATCCCCCTCCCACGAAGATCGCCCGGGACATGCCGAGCTTCCGGGCGACGATGGCGCGCGACCTGCCCGACCCGGCACCGTCGAGCGTCGTGCGCGACTGGATCTTCGGCCTGCTCCGACGCCCCGTCACGATCTACGGCGACAAGATGCCGTACCTCTACCTCGGGAGGATGGAGGAGATCGTGGAGCGGTTTCCCGGCGTTCGCTTCCTGCTCACCCTGCGTGACGGCCGCGCGGTGGTGGCATCGCAGATCCGGCAGCACCACCGCGCGGTGCGGAACGGCGAGGAGCCCGATCGCTGGATGAGCCCCTCCGTCGAGGAGGCGGAGTACCTCTGGTTGCGATCGGCGCGCAAGTGGCTCTCGCTGCGCGAGGATCCGCCGGCGCCCTGTCTCGAGGTCGACTACGACCGCGCGACGGCCCACCCCGAGAAGTTGTGCCGGAAGCTCTGCGAGTTCGTCGGGATGGACTACCGGCAAGAGGACTTCCGCGGGCTTCTGGAGATCTACAGGCCCGCGCCCGACGTCTGGCGTGACGAGGTCCCGGATCTCGAAGAGCGCCTGTCGGACGAGTTCCGGGAGGCGCTCGCGCAGCTCGGCTACTAGGTCGGGGAAGCGATCCGGCGCAGCACCTCGTTGCACGCCCACAGGTACTCCGGCCCGCAGAGCCAGCGGAGTCGCTCGTGGGAGTTCGCGACGATCCGCCTGGCTTCATCCGGGTGGTCGAGCACCCATTGGAGCTTCACCAGGATGTCGGCCGGGTCGCTCTCGAGCGGAACGTAGTGCTGCCACGGCTCCATCTCGAAGTAGAGGATGTGCTCGAGATGCGGCGGCGGCATCAGCACCACGCTGTTGCCGCAGAAGAACCAGCTCGAGCCGCTGGCGATGTCGTTCCCGGGGAGGAGCACCAGGCACTTGTGGGTGTAGGCGTGCCCTTTCGTGAAGCGCTTCGCCAGGTTCATCCCCGGCGGAAGCTCGACGTTGTCGCCGGGACGCGTGAGCTGCAGGCGGACCCGGTCGGACGGGTGGTCGCGAAAGTGGTAGAGCACCTCGCGTCGTGTCAGGACGCGCGGCTCCCTGCCGAACCACCAGTCGCCGGTCAGCGCGCCTCCCCACCACGCGACGTCGGACTTCTCTTCCCACGGCACCCACGACGCGCGAAGCTCCTCCATCTGCCGGGCCAGACGCGGACCCAGGAAGCGCTGGCGGCAGGCTGTCGGAACCAGGACGAGATCGCGTCGGTCGGCGGGCCGCATGCCGGTGATGTGCAGGCCCCGTTTCGGGTTGGTCGTCTTCCCGGCCCCGTCTCCGCGCACCAGCCAGCAACGGAGCCGGTCAGGGATCGCCGCTCGTTGCGTCATGAGGGCCCTCACCACCTTCTTCTGGTCGCGGGGGCGGTGGATCCCGGCTCTCGAGATCACCAGGTGTCCGTGCGTCGCCTCGAACCTCAGGATCGAGTTCTTGGCCTCGTAGGAGGACTTGGGGGTGAAGGTCCGACCCATCCGGGATTGGGGGTCTCCGAGGCAGAAGTCGACCAGACGCTCCGCCTTCTCCGAGCGCCGCCCGGGCTCGGGCTCGTAGTCGATCAGATAGCGCCGCTCCTTGCGTAACCCGAGTCTGCCCGCCCAGCGGCGCCCCCAGGTTTGCAACGTCACGCCTCAGGCCCCGGCGACGGCACCCGACGGTTCCGCCGTCTCGTGCGGAGCTCGGCCGCTCCGGGCGCGGAGCGAGTCGCTGAAGCTCCTGGTGGCCTCGATGGCGGCCCGGCCCATCTGCGCGCTCGGCTCGATGTGGGTGTTCTCGTGGAACTCGTTGAAGCTGGTGACGACCACCAGATCGGGGGGATCCTTCAGGGCCAGGCAGGCCGCTTGCATCCGCTCGTAGATGGCGTTTCCACGACGGGGAATGTCGCGGAACACGCTGTGGACCCGAGCCTGCTGGGTGAGCCCGGTGTCATCGAAGCCCGGGCAGACGGTGAACACCCGCGAGGCATCGCTCGACGTCGCCTCGGCGAACTCGCGGTAGCTCGTCCCCCACCTGTCTTCCCACTCCTCCGGCTCGGAGATCTGGAGCGGGGAGTAGAGGGACCATCCGTCGAAGAACTTCCCGTAGTGGGCAGGCAGGTACTTCGAGAAGCAGAAGCCGGAGGCGGCGATGCAGTGGTAGTCCCGGGTCGACTCGAGCAGGTTCGAGAACCGGTAGAAGAAGTGCCCGATGAACGACTCGCTGATGAAGAACCACACCACCGGCTTCGACCGCAGCCGCATGTAGCTCGGATGATGGAAGTAGCGCGCCTCGAGCTGGGCGAATGCTCCCTCGATCGTCGCCGAGTCCGCGCCGTCACAGGTGAGCATGAAGCAGAGCGCCAGGCCTGGATGGGCGCTGCCCGCCGTCTCGAAGAGCTGGTCGACCGCGTCCATCTCGAAGGGACGGAGGCCCGAGGCCGTGATCTGCAGGTTGATGACCAGGTAGTCGAGGCCCGCTTCCTCTGCCAACGTGAGGTGGCGCTCAACCGTCGCCGGGTCGTTCGACGAGTAGATGCCGCTGGAGGGAGGGTCCGAGACCGTGGCGTACTCCGCGTTCTCGTTCCAATGACGTCTCGCCTCACCAGCTCCGTACCACACATAGTAGTGGGCACCGAGGAGCGGCCGGACGTCCCGCGGGTTACTGGCCTTGCGTTGACGCTCGAGCGTCCGGCGGAAGATTCCCATCAGCGTCCGCGCGGTCTGGTCCCACGTAACCAACTCCGCCTTCTTCCGCGCGGCGACGCCCATCTGCCGAGCGGTCTCGTGATCCGAGAAGAGGGAGTCCAGTGCCTCGGTAATGCGCGCGGGGTCGGCAGGGACGATGTGTGCGCACGAGGCGTCCAGGACTTCCGTGTAGCCGCCGTCGGGCGTCACCACCACCGGGAGCCCGTGCGATGCGGCCTCCATCGGCATGATGCCGAAGGGCTCCCGGAACGGCGTGTAGACGCCGCACGTGACGCTGCGGTAGACGCGGTCGAGCGCCTGATTGTCGAGGATGCCGAGGAATCGCACGCGCTCCTCGAGACCCTTGGACTGCACCTGCTGCTCGAGCTTCGCCCGCTCCCCTCCGTCGCCCACGATCAGCAGATTGCCTTCCGGTAGCCGGGCGATCGCGTCGATGACGAGATCGACGCGCTTGTGGTGCCACAGCCGGCCCACGAAGAGCGCGGTGCGGTTGTCCTTCGGCCCGGAGGGTGCTTCGGGCAGGTTGATGCCCGGATACGCGACATGGTCCGCGCCCCGCCCGTAGATCGCCTCGAGGTAGCCGTCCATCATCCGGCTGTTGGTCACCAGCGTCTCGATGCGCGAATGCCGGTCGAACTCCTCGACGACGTTGAGCATGACGTTGAGGTCGGACTTCAGCGCGTTGCCGTATTCCAGCCGCGGATAGACGTGGAACGTCGCCTCTGCCCCCGGTGTGTTCTCGAGGTGGCGCAGGTCGAAGAGCGCGCGCAGCGGCTCAGCGGCGAACCAGATGGAAGGGCTCTTTCGCACCCGCTGCGCCGGCAGCAGGTACTGGAAGTAGAGATCGTGCTCCCCGATCTGGCGCTCCCAGAGGCGCGGGCTGAGGACGAGTTCGTCGAGCAAGGCGAAGCGCTCTCGCTCCTCGGCGACCCCCTCGAGGGTGCGAACCTCCACGCGGTTTTCGTCGATTCCGAATTCGACCAGGAGCTTCGGGTCGTATCGGGTGGTGTAGAGGGTGATGTCCAGTTCGGCCTGCCAACGCCGCATGCACTCGAGGATGTAGATCTCGGAACCTCCGTAGTGCTCGAGGCGCTCCGTGATGATTCCGAGACTCGGGGGCATGACTTGGAGGACGGGGGTCCGCGACGGGGGATGGGCGCGCGCATTCTAGCCACGTCGAGCACGAGTTCCGCAACGCTCCCTGACCGCAATGAGGGAGGCGAGACGACGTTCCACCCGCTCCAGCGCGCGCATGCCGGTCTCCAGGGTCGCGTAGGCCCAGGAGCACCACGGCACCGCGCGCGTCACCTCACTCAGGGACGCTGATCCGGGACTCCGTCCACGATCTCGGACCCCTCCGCGGCCTCTCGCGCGAGTCGGCGGCCCTTGGCTCCCATGTATGCGAGGGCAGTGACCGCGACGCCGAGCTCAGCGATCTCGGTGAAGCGCCCCGCCCAGGAGCGGTACTGCGTGAATGAGATCCCGTGCTTGGAACGAATGCCTGCGACCTCACGAAAGACGCCGCCGAACAGGATGATGAGAAGCGTGATGCAGAAGACGCGTGGAGGCACGAAGAACAACAGGTTCCTGTTCATACCGCGTCGCGCGAAGACTCCGGCCAGGAGGATCAGGCTGATCCCGACCGCACCGAACAGGATGATCAGCCAATGGCGATACGGCTGGAAGACGGCCAGGTTGTGGAGGGAGACAGGCGCGCTTCCCTGACCACTGATGGCGCGGATCCACTCGGGCGACTCGTACTCGAGGCCGTCCTGGCCCCAGTTGGTCTCTTCCAGGGCCAGCAGGATCAGCAGGCCGACCAGCACCATGAACCCGTTCCTGATCAGCCGGCGCTGGCGCACACGCCAACAACGGACCACGCTGCGCAGGCCGAGGATCGCGGCACCGATCAGGCACGCCACCTGCGTGTCCTGGACGAGTTTGCCCTCCCTGGTCAGGCGCGTCGCGGCCGTCAGATCGAACTGCGAGTAGATGACCCAGGCCGCCGCGACCACGGGGAAAGCGAACACGACGAGGATGCGCGGCCAGCCGTGCATGAGTGTTCCCGGAGAGGGCCAACCAAGCGCGCGGATGGTAGCAGGCCGAACGAGGGTCACCCGCTCCAGTGCGCCGGCCCGCATCTCGCCGCATCGCGGACTGGTGTCACTTCGGCACCCAGGCCCCGTTCTCCCGCACGAACAACACCGGCCCCTCGCCCCCGTCGGTCCTGAGGTACAGGCTGCCGTTGGGCGCGAACGTCGTCGGCACGCCGGCACCCTGCAGGACGCCCGGTCCGCCCGTGAACAAGAGGTCGTTGCCCACCTCGACGTCCCCCTCTGTCCGCAGATCGCCCTGACCCGACACGCGGAACATCTCGTTCCCGCCGGTCATGTTGTCCACGCGCAGCGTCGCCGAACTTGCGAAAGCGCTCTGATTGACGATCCGCACGTCGTTGGCGTGCTTCTGGTTGAGCAGGATCGCGGGCTCGAAGGCAAAGCTCGAGAGTTCGGTCTCGATGATCAGGCTGTTGCCCGTGTTCTTGAGGTTGAGGCTGTCGCCGAGCATGTCGATGTGCCCGCCGAGGATGCCGCGGGTCGTGGAGGCGAGGTCGCCGCCCGGCAGGAGCGTGGTGCTGCCGCCCTCGTTGACGACCGGGTTGGTGTAGCCGGTCCGGTAGCCCGTGATGAACTTCACGCCCCCCGCCGTCTCGCGGATGTTGAGTGCCGTGCTGTTGGGGCCGCCATCCTCGAGGTACGGCCCGACGATCGTCGTGTGGTTCGTGGCACCCTCGTAGCCGACGTAAGCGCCGACCGCATCCTCGCCGAGCTCGTAACCCACCCGCACCGACTCGATGATGAGCCCGAAGACGCTGTTGCCCGTACCCGAGTCGTCGTACCCGTACTCGAGGCCCGCCAGGTAGCCGCCGAGGATGTTGTTCGCGTTGGGGGCGAAGCGCGCCTTGGGGTGGCTGGGTGCGAGGCTCGGGTCCCCGGTGAACCAGTAGCCGCGACACCCGTTCGATTCGAAGGACCCCGAGGGGCCGAAGACGCTGACGTTCGTGAACAGGTTGTAGTAGGGAGCCGCCCCGCTCGGGGCGGTGCCGAAGACGCCGGTGCAGTCGTTGCTTCGAAACTGCATGGTCAGGTTGCCGAAGCGCGAGAAGGACATGCCGGTGACGTCGAGGCCGATCATGCCCGTGGGCGGGTTCGTGCCGGCGTCGAAGAAGAGGTCCTTCACCTGGATGCGGAAGAGGGTCTGCCTCAGCGTGTCGAGACTGGAACGCACGAAGGTGAACGGCCCCGACCACTGCCCGGAGACGGACCAGGTCAGGGTGGTAGCGGCGTTGACCTCGCCGTGAAGGGCGGTGTTGGGCGCGGTCAGCTCGATCGGCCGCGAGACGCGGAAGTCGCCGGCGGGGATCTCCACCACGCCGCCGCCCTTCCCAATGGCGATGCCGGGCAGCCCGTCGACCGCCGACTGGATCGCCGCCCAGTCGATCTCGTCTCCGAAGTCGACGGCGTGGGGGTAGCGCGCCTGCGCGTCGGCGAGCGTGGGGAAGAACTCGCTCAGAGGATGGGAGTTCCCGTCGCCGATCGCTCCGAACCAGCGCACCGAAAGGGGAGAGATCTCGATGCGGCGCCAGCGCCCCTCGGACGGATTCGCGTCGGGCACGATCACCGTCCCGACGTCGTCGGGAGCGGTGGAGGCCGCATCCCAGAAGAACGCCCCACCGCCGCCGTCTCCCGGCGCGTGGTAGCCGAACAGCATCAGCCAGTCGCTGGCGCCCGGCGCCTGACCGCGCAGATCGTCCATCGTCGCAGCGAACCCGGGGCCGGCTGCGCCGGGGGGCATGAGTTCAGGGTGCGCCGGGATCCTGCCGGATGGGAACTGCGACCAGGCGTGGCCGCCCAGCACGATGACGCTGACGAACGCACTCAACAGGACGGCTCTCTTCATGGGAAGGCTCCTTGCCGAACCCGGTCCCGAACTCCCGAGTCGGAAGTGCACGGTCCTGGAGAGCGGCGGCTCCGAGGGCGGGGCGGATGGTGCAGGACCCTCGGCAGTTCCTCTTCATAAGGCACGCCCTCACATTCGAATAGAGGCGTTCTCAGCTCCATCCGTTCGTGGTGTCACATGCGCGCATCCCGGCCAGAAGGCCGTCCCACGCCGCGACCACGACGGCCAAGTCGGGGTCCGTTGATGCACCGTGTCGCACCGCAACTGCGGAGCTGGTGCGGGGGCAGTTTTCAGAAGGCCGTGACTCACCCGCTGCGTCGTCGTTCTGCGCGGGGTGCTGACAGCTTCCCAAGCTGAATGTCGCCGGTTTGAACCCAGTCACCCGCTCCATTCGCCTCGATCGTGCAACGCCTGCCCGCGGTCGATGAGCAGGGCTGATGCCCGGCCCTCGGGCGCTCCCATCGAGGGGAGGAACTCGTCGGTTAGGGGCTGACCAACCCCTATGATCCGATCCAAGAGAAGGGGCCGGGGAAGGCCTCGTTCCAGTTCGAGAATCGGGGAGTGATCTATGTCCACACGTATGCGGTCGTTCGTCTGCAGTCTGTTCGTTTCGCTGTCCATCGGCGTGGTCATGCCGAGTGCCACGGCCAACGTGGCGCCCCAACCATCCGACACGTCGGGGTTGGAGGCCTTCGAGTACTTGCGCGCCGTCGGCGTCAGCAACCCCCCGCCGCCGGAGCATCTGGAGGCCGGCGCCCAATACCTCGATGCATTCTGGTTCGGAGCCTGGGGCGAGCGGTACCACTTCGGCCAGTCGTTCATGTGGCGCCTGAACCCGGGCGCCGATCCGCATGCCGACCTGCTGACTGAAGGCCAGTCGGGACAGATCGGAGTCTTCACCGAGACCTGGGCTCCCGAGCTCCTGTCGGATCCTGCGCCGACGTCGGTTGGCATGCAACTCGCCGACACGGCGGCGGTCCATACCTTCTGGCTGACTCGCGGCATCCTGGAAACAGAGCGTGGCGCCGTCGAGTTCATCGGCATCGACGTGCGTCTCGAGGTTGGCCCCAACCTGGTGCTCAGCATCGTCACGCCCTACCCCAGGGCGCCGATCGCGCATGCCGCACACAAGCCCAAGCGCGATCTGCTCGCCCGTGAGGTTCGTCTGTCCGACGCATGGCTCGCGGAATCAGGGCGAGCGGCCGATGGCGGGGTACTCGAGTGCCTGCAGTGCAAGATCGGTTGCACAGAGACGGCGATTGCCGACCTCCAGATTGCGCTAAACGAACATGCGGCCTGCATGAACTCCTGCGTCATGACGGCTGCGGGTGCAGCGGCGGGCGGCGGGCTGCTGGTCGGCGCGGGTATCGGCGGGCTCATTCTCATCGGAGTCCTAGCGACACCGTTCACCGGGGGGGCGTCGCTCATCGCGGTCGGCGCCGTGGTCGGCGGCGGCGGGATTGCAGGCGGCGCCGCGCTGGCCCTCTGTCAGAACAACTGCGACCTTGCACTTGCGAACAAGGAAATCCAGATCGACCTGGCACACACGCAGTGCGAGGCCGGCTGCGAGACGATGTTCGGTCCCTGTGGCTAGGTCGCAGCAGGTTCCGCTCCACTGCGCGCTCGTACGCGACGTCCGCCCCGTCCTAGTCCGCGTCGAGTAGCCCCGGCTCCCCAAGGCACTCGACATTCGTGAGCGTCACCACCGCGCGACCCGCCTCGCGCGAGGCCGGGGCGTCGACCTGGCCGGTGAGCACCCAGTCCTGGTCGCCGTCGGGGTCGAGGATGGTTTGCTCGACGCGGCCGAGGTCGTCGGCGTAGGAGAACAGTGTTGGGCCGCGCGCCGGAGCGTCGATGCGGATCTGCCCGTGACGGGCGAGGTACTCCGACCGCGCGGTGTTGAGCTTCGGCGACGGACAGGCGTCGGTCGCGATCTCTTCGAGCGCGTCGGCATCGAATGACGCCAACGCGCGCACCCAGCCGAAGGCCACGTTGCGCACCAGCCGGCGGAACAGCTTGGTGCGCGTGGTCACGTCGTCGGGCACGAGCGACGGCGTCGTGGCGTCGCCCGGCGCGGCGGCGCGCGGGCCCGACCACTCGTCCACCAGGCTGCTGTCCACCTGTCCGATCACCAGGCCCAACCACTCCGTCAGCTCGGCGACGCCCTCCCACTGCCGGCACGGCTCGGGCAGGTAGCGCTCGAGCACGCGATAGACCTCCGACAGGTAGTACAGCAGGTCGTTCTCCGAGTCGGCGAGGTCCATGCGCACGCGCTTCTCCCCCATCTTGCGGGAGTAGCTCACCTCGCGGATGTACTCGGCAAACGAGAAGCCGCTCTCGAACATCTCGCCCACGACCATCTTGGGATCGGGCGCGGCGTCGTCGTCCACCAGGAACGGATGCGCCTTGCTCCAGCGCTCGAACTCCAACTCGATCCAGCCTTCCAGCGGGCGTTCGCGCGTCGCTTCGTCGAGGCGCTTCTCGCGCGCCTTCACGGCCTCGAGGTCGCCGGGCGCGATCGGCCCCTCCTCGTGGAAGGCCTGGTCCTTCGCGCGCCGCTCCTGCGCGATCAGGATGCCGCGGTGACACTGCACCACCGACTCGACCACCGCGACCAACCCCTCGACGCACTGGCTCTCCTCGGGGAGCTGCGACAACGCGTGCTCGAGGAACAAACCGAGCGGCCGGTCCAGCAGCTGGTCGAGGTCGAGGCTCGTCGCGTGCAGGCACCCCTGGTCGTCGGGCGCCTCGAGGCGCGTCACGAGCCCCGACTCGGTCAGCGCGTCGTACATCTCGTCGAGCCGCTCCAGCATGGCGGTCTGCAGCTTGCCGCGCAGCTTGGCCGCCCGCAGGAACGCCGCCATCTGCTCGCGGCCGTCGCCGGGCCGCCCCAGGAACTCGAGCAGCAGTCGCGCGGAGAGGTGCACGCGCGACACCAGGTGGCTGGACGACTTCGTGGCGAGACTGCTCAGCGTCTCCGCGTTCCAGCTCCGGAAGCCCTCCGGCGGCTGGCGCAGCCGGAACTTCTTGCCCTTCGCCTCGGCCTTGCGCTTGCGCCGCGCGTTCTCCACCTCGTGCTCGGGCGCCAGCAGCCACACGTACCCCTTGTCGTGGTAGCGCTTGCGGCCGGCGCGCCCCGAGAGCTGCCGGTAGTCCTGGGCGGACAGCCGCCGCGTCTCGTCGCCCACCCTGAAGTTGAGGTCGGTGAGCAGCACGGTCTTGATCGGCAGGTCCACGCCGACGCCGAGCGTGTTGGTCCCGCAGATCAGCGCCAGCGCGCGCTCGGGGCTGTCGGGGCGACGCACCTTGGCGAGCCGCTCGACGACGCGCCGGTACTTCGGCAGCATGCCGCCGTGGTGCACGGCCACGCCCTTGCGCAGGTGCTTCACGAGGCGCTTGCCGAACGGCGTGTCGAAGTCGGTCGCCGCGAGCAGGGCGTCGCGCGCGTCCTTGCCCGCCTTGAGGCCGGCCTTCATCGCGTCGGGCATCGGCGTCTTCTCGAGCACCGACGCCAAGGCCGACGCCTTCCAGCGCGCGAGGCTCACCACGTAGACGGGATCCATCTCCGTCGCGAGCAGTTCCTCGAACGCTTCGTTCGCCGTGAGCTCCTTGTACACCTCCTCCAGCGGCACCGGCCGCTCGGTGTCCTCGATCAGCATCACGTCGGCGCCCGTCCACTCCTCGACGTTCTTGCGCAGCTGCTCGGGGTCCTTCAGCGTGGCGGACATGAGCAGAAAGCGCGGACCATCCAGCTCCAGCAGCGGGACGAGCCAGGCCATGCCCCGCTCGCGATCGCCGAAGAAGTGGAACTCGTCCATGATCACCCAGGCGCACTCGGCTTCGGGGCCGCGCTGGATGGCGATCTTCGACAGGATCTCCGCCGTGCAGCAGACGATGGGCGCCTCGCGGTTGATCGTCGAGTCGCCGGTCATGAGCCCGACGTTCTCGCGGCCGAAGTGCCCGGTCAGGTCGAAGAACTTCTCGTTGACCAGCGCCTTGGTGGGCGCGGTGTACACGCTGCGCGCGCCGCCGCACATGGCGGCGAAGTGCGCCGCGAGCGCGACCTCCGACTTGCCCGACCCCGTGGGCGTCTTGAGGATCACGCTGGAGCTGCCCTCGGCGATGACGGTGAACGCCAGCTCCTGCGCGTCGTAAGGCGCGCTGCCCGGGTAGCGCTCGGCGAAGTAGGCCGTGACCCCGGCCTCGATGGCGTCCTCGCCCTGGCCGAGATGCCGCAGCATCGGGCCCGCGGGGTCGCCGTCATCTCCGTTGGTCGACAAGGTCCCAGCACCTCCCGTGCGCCTGCGCGCTGCCGATCATAGGCACCGCGGGCGTCATGGAAGGAGAAGCGTCCGCTTCCCAAGCGATCTGTCGCCGGTTCGAACCCGGTCACCCGCTCCAGCGACATCCGGCGCCAACGCTACTGGGCCTCGCCCTGCAAACCGTTGGAGGCCGAGAAGCCGACGGGGCCGCCCGCGTCAACGATCCAGTGCTGCACCCAGAACAGCGTGCTCGGCGCGATGCCGGGAGGAAAGTGGAAGGGGATCTGCAGGGTGCCGGTGCTCGACACGGGCAGACCGAAGATGATCGCGTCCGCGGCAGGCACGAGAGTGCCTCCCTTGAATGGCAAGAACACCCGGGTCCCGAATCCCACGACCAGGTGGGCCGTGCTGTTGGGGAGCGCGTTCGACAGGACGAGCGCGTTGGCACTCCCCGCGGTCAGCGGTCCCAAGCCCTCCAGCAGGGGGGTCACGCCACCCGTGCCGGGCAGGCCGGAGCCCACGTCGGTCCAGACGCCGCCGGCGAAGGTGCCGTCGGATACGGCGCCGCCCTGCGCAGGCGTGGAAGCCGCAAGGGTCAAGACGAGGGAAAGCGTCAGGCAGCAGGCGAGGGTGCGGGACATCGAAGGGGTCTCTGGGTGCATGGTCGTGGTCAGACGACAAGGGCGACGCAAACGCGGCCGAGGGTCCGATCCGGCAACCGGGTCGGGGGACTCGTCAGTCTACTCAGGATCCGGATTCGCGCGGCCGAGTTGCAGGCGATGACCTCGGGGACAGAGCCATCGACGACCGAGGACCACGTCGGCCGGCTGGGCGTCATTGACCTCGGCGCGTGGCTGCGTGACGATCCGAGACTCATGCGTCTCTTCCCAGTCGTCACCCTGCTCGGCGCATTCGCGCTTTCGTCCTGCGCCGGCCCCGAGCGCGACACGGCCTACGTCGCCGAGATCGACGCATGGCACGCGGATCGGGTCGCCAGCCTGAGGCGCGACACGAGCCAGCTCACGCAGGTCGGGCTGCACAGACTGCCGGCGGGCACCTCGACGCTGGGCTCGGCCGACGACGCCGACATCGTCCTGCACGAGCGCGCCCCCGCGCGGCTGGGCGAGGTGTCCGTGGTCGGAAGAGCTGTCACCTTCACGGCCGCCGAGGGTGTCGAGGTGCACCGCTTCGGGAGCGAGCCCCTACAACGCGTCGAGCGCGTCGAGCTGACCGCACCGGCGCCGGACGGCGGCACGATGACGCTGGCGACGGGCCGGATGCTGTACCACGTCATCACCCGCGAAGGTGTGCTGGTGCTGCGCGTTCGCGACCGGGACAGCGCCGATCGCATCGCGTTCGAGAGCCCCGATCGGTTCCCCGTGAGCACGCGCTACCGCGTGACCGCACGGCTCGTCCCCGGAACCGCCGCCTGGCAGACGATGCGGCAGGAAGGCGGCTTCGTGTATTCCTCGCCCACGCCGGGCGTGCTCGAGTTCGAGTTGGACGGGCAGACCTGCCGGCTGCGCCCGAACCTCCAGGCCGACGGCCGGCTTTTCTTCGTCTTCGCCGACGCGACCACGGGTGGCGAAACCTATCCCGGCGGGCGCTTCCTCTACGCCGACCCCCTCGACGAGGAGGGCCGCGCGGTCCTGGACTTCAATCGCACCTACACGCCGGTGTGCGCGTGGAACGCCTTCTCCACCTGCCCGCGCCCGCTGCCCGAGAACACGCTGCCGGTCGCCGTCCGCGCCGGCGAGAAATACACGCCGCACGACTCCTGACCGACGGGCCGTTCATCGTTAGCATGTCGCGCTGTTTCGAGCGGGCGTGCCCCGCAGGTTCGGGAGGACAGGATGAGCGCAGTCGAGGTGTCCACTTCAGCCGGCCGTGTCGCGCGAGGCGTGGTTGCGGCGAAGTCGTTCCGCAGGGGCGAGACGATCGAGGTCGCGCCGGTGATCGTGGTGCCGCGGTCGCAGAGCACGGTCCTCAAGCAGACGAAGATCGACGACTACGCGTTCCAGTGGGGCGGCGGGTCGCTCGCGGTCGCGCTGGGCTGCGGCTCGCTCTACAACCACTCCTACTCGCCCAATGCGGACTACGACCAAGACACGAAGAACCTGAGCATGCGGTTCACGGCCATCCGCCCCATCCCGAAGGGCGAGCAGATCACGATCAACTACAACGGCAGCCCCGACTGTCCGGCGCCCCTCTGGTTTCCGGTCGAGGACGTCTAGAAGGCCATCGTCGGCACCACGCCCTGACGGAGCCCTGACGGGTCCGCCGCCCCGACTCGCCCGCGCTCGCATGCGGGAAGACAGCCCGGCACACTGATCCGATGGCGCGACTCGTTGTTCCGCTGCTGTTCGTCGCAGGGTGGGTGGTCTACTTCATCGACCGCCGGTACTACGGCGACATCAGCGAAGAGGACCAGCTCGTCAACTGGCTGACGGTCGTCGGGTTGGCGATCGCGGCGATCTTGGCGGCACGGATCGCGTTGCGATTCCGCGGGCGCCCCGAGCACCGCCCGCGCTTCTTCGCCGCCTTCGCGCTGGCCTGCGCGTTCTTCGCCATGGAGGAGATGGACTGGGGCCAACGCGTGATCGGGGTGAAGACACCGCGGGTCATCAGGCGGCACAACACCCAGGGCGAGATCAACCTGCACAACTCGATCCGCCACTTCCTGGACATCAAGACCAAGCACGTCGCCGGCGTGGTGCTGTTCGCCTGGGGCGTCTGGCTGCCGCGGCGGCGCAAGGACCACGCGCTGCGGGCATGGCTCGAGCGCCGCGGCGTCGTGTTCCCGGATCGCGCCCAGCTGCTCGACTTCGCGTTGCCCGTCGTGCTGATGATCGACGAGCCGACGGGACGTGAAGAGGAGTACGGCGAGCTTCTCTTCAGCCTGGCGTTCATCCGCTTCATCGGGCGACGCGATCCTGGCCAGGAGGCCGACGGCGACCCGGGCTGAGTGTCGCCGGTTGGAGCCCGGTCACCCGCTCCAGCGCGCGCCGCGCCGGCTCGCTACGGGACCGTCCCCACGATCGCATTGCTCGCTGCGAAGCCCGATGGACCGCCCGCGTCGGTCACCCAGTACTGCAGGTAGAGCGAGGTGCCGATCGGCACGCCGGCAGGCCACGACGCGCCCAGCGACAAGCCGCCCGAGCCGTCGGCGGCCAAGCCCACGACGAGACCCGGCGGCGAGATGACGTCGGGGACGAGCGTGCCGCCCATGAAGGGCAGGTTGAGCGCCGACACCCCAATGCAAAGGAACACGGGCGCGTTCGGGACCGCGTTGCTCAAGGTCATCGTCACCAGGTTGCCCGTGCAGGGCGTGCCGGCGCCGACGAGTGCCGGCGAGGTGGTTCCCGAAAGCCCCGCGCCCAGATCCGTCCAGCCGGTGAAGCCGTCGAAGGACGACACGATCACGATGTCCCCCACCTGGCAGCTGGAGCCCATGTCGCAAGGGATGATCCCTCCCATCCAACCGCAGGCGCCGTCCACATACATCTCCGGCGGACCGAGGATCGGCTGGAACGGCGAACCGTCGTCCCCGAGGAACTGCCAGCAACCGCCCTCGACGTCGATGAACCGCATCGTGCCGTGCGCCAGGATGGGCAACCCGACGCACCCACCGTCTCCGTCGTCGGGAACGGGAGTCGCGGCCGACAGCGAGAGCAGTCCCGCGAGAAGTGACATGCGCAAGATCGTGGTGATCATGTCGAACCCTCCGTCGCCGCCCAGGATACCCGGTCCCGCAACGGGCCCGCCTGCCGGCGATCGAACGGGAACCGTCGATCTGCCTTAGTCTGAACGAACGCCCGCGGTCACGTGGAGGCCCGCAGCGTGCACCGGGCCCGTGCCTGGTCCCCTACGCCGCTACGGTCTCCGGACGGTGAACGCCAGGCCGCCCGTCGCATCCGACACGCCACCCGTCGGGAACGAGGTGAGGAACTGCGTGAACACGGTGAGCCCGACGGGAAGCCCCGCGCCCAGCGGCAACGGGACGGCCGTGCAACCGCTGGTCACGGCGCCGAGGAAGATGACGCCCCCGGGGAATCCGGGGTCCACCCAGAACTGCGTCCCCAGGCCGGGCTGCGACGGACAGTAGAAACCCGGCGTCGGGAAGTCGTAGTTGTAGACGAGCCACATCCCGTGGCCGACCGTCGCCGAGCGCAACTCGAGCCCCCAGGTCGGCCCGGGAGTGCTGGAGTCACCGAACGAACCGATGGTCGCCGAGACGCGCGGCGTCCCGTAGTTGAGGCCGTAGCCCGCGAGCGCCAGACCGTTCAGCAGGTGGTTCGTCGGCGTGCAGGTCTTCGGGTTGGAGAAGGTCCCGCCACCCGGCGTGCCGACGGCGGTGATGTAAGCCACGGTCGAACCGTCGGTCACGTACATCTTGGGCGCGCCGGCCGGGATCGGAGCCGTCGCCGTCGTCGACGTGTCGAAGGCCAGGCCGGTGAGCGGCGCGGCGAGCCCGCAGAAGGTCCCGGTGATGAGGAAGCTCGGAGAGGCCGAGCCGCCCCCGATGAAGATGTTGTGCACCAGGCCGAACGAGTCGCACAGCCATAGCGTGCCGGTGAGCGGATCCCAGGACACGTCGGTGAGGGTGCCGGACGGTCCGCCGACGGCGGGCAGGAACGGACCGGAGACCACCGTGGGCGGCAGGCAGCCGGCGGCCTGCACGAGGCCCGTGATGACGATGCCGTCCGTGACCCAGATCACGGCGGTCCCCACCGGGGTGATCGTGCCGCCACTGGAGTCGATGCCCATGCCCGTGAGCGGCCCCATGAAGCTGGGCGCGCGGAAGTTGTCGATCGGCGTGCACTTCAGCGTCGACACGGAGCAGGACTTGTCGCCCGCGTACTCGTTGATCGTGGCGCCGTCGGTGACGAACACCGTGTTCGTGAGGCGGTTGGTCGCAACGTCGCCGTGCAGCGTGCCGACCGTCGGTCCGGGTGGCACGGCGCCCGGGCACACGACACCGAGCGTGCAGATGTCGCGGTCGGAGTCGGGCTGGGGGCAGGTCCCGCCGGATGCCGGCGTGAACACCGTCAAGCCGCCGGTGATCTGGTCGCCGCCGAACAGCTTCTGGCCGTGCGCCGACGGCAGGGTCAGGCCCGTGATCACCAGGGCCGAGAGACACACCATCCAATGGACACGTCGCATCATCGTGACTCCTCCTCCTCGTCCCGCCTCGGTGCGCGAACGCACACGAGACCGAAGTGGTCCTCAACAAGCCGAAGCCCCCCGGCCGCGATGAGGCGAACATATTCGCGATCCGCGGTTTCGGGAAGTCGGCAGGGCATGCAAGCTGCGGAACGGGTAGTCCGGCGCCATTCACGGGAGAGCGTTGCATCGCGTCCGTGGCTTGACCCGATCGGGTCAGGACCCGGGCGCCTAGGCCGACCGCGCCCGATCAGCCGCGGATGCGCACGACCTGCCGCACATGATCGAGCGAATCCAGGCCGCCGACCATGGCGATGACGTCACGAGCGCTGGCCTCACCGATCACGGGGCCGGCAAGCGCCCGGAACTTGGCCTCGAGCCGGCGTTCCTGCTTCGCGAGGTCCGTCTCCGGCCGGCTCACGTCGCAGAATCGCCGGTGGACGGAACCATCCCGCATCGAGACGGCCATCTCGCTCGTCCCGCGCGCAAGCCCATCGTCGCCGACCACCCGCATCCGGTCGCGCAGCGTGACGAGCTCGGGATCGACGCAGGCCGCGTCGCGGAAGCTGCCGATGTCCGCGGTATCTCGGCCGCACAACGCCATCGCCGCCGTGAGCCGCAGGCTGAACTTCGCCTCCAGCCCGGTGCGCGGTTCGGTGATGTTGCAGGTCTCGAGGTTGGCCACGGGCACGCGGATCTCCACCGCCTCGATCGCCTCGGGGTCGATGGCGTGCGCCGCGCGCAATGCCCGCGCCGCCTCGATCGAGGCGTGCGTGCTGTAGCAGGCCGCGTGCGCCTTGAACAACACGTCGCGGATGCGGAATGCCGCTCCCAGGTCTTCGACCTCATCGACAGAGGCGCGCACGGGCGAGTGCGTCTCCGCGAAACCCCGGTCGCACTCGATGACGTCGGCACGCGACCCGAACCCGCGCGCCGCGAGCAACGCCGCGTGAAGTCCGTTCGCCGCCGCCTTGCCCGCGTGGAGCGGCTTGCACATCGTGCCGAACACGGCCTTGAGCCCCGCCGCCTGCGTCGCGGCGATGCCGAGGGCCGCGGCCGTCGCCTCGGCATCGAGGCCCAGCAGGCGCGCCGCGCCGGCTGCCGCGCCGAAGGTGCCCAGCGTGCCGGTCGCATGGTGGCCGCGCTCGTGGTGCGCGTCCGTCAAGAACTCCCCCATGCGACACGCCGTCTCGACGCCGGCCACGAAGGCCGTGATCAGTTCCGGGCCCGTGCCGCCGTCGCGCTCGGCGAGCGCCAGCACGGCGGGCAGCACGCTGACCGAGGCGTGGATGCGTCGGGCGAATTGCACGTCGTCGGTGTCGAGCGCGTGCGACGCCGTGCCGTTCACCAGCGCCGCCTGGAGCACGCCGGTGCGCGTGCCGTGGCCGACGATCGTCGCCTGCGGCGCGCCGCCCTGCTCGATGGCTTCGGCCAGGACGACACGCGCGGCCTCCTCGCGCGAACCGGCGAACGCGCACCCCAGCCAGTCGAGCACGCAGTGCCTGGCGATCGTCCGCACGTCGTCGGGAAGATCGTCGTATCGCAGCCGGCTGCTGAACGACGCGAGCGCGCGACCGAGCCCCTGCTCCGTGACGATCGTCGCGACGTCGCGTGCGCTCATGTCGTCACGACGCCCTCTCCATGGACGCGGCGTGATCGGGATGCACACGCCCGCGGTTCATCACTTCCGCCTCGAAGACGACCTTCGCGATGGCCTGCAGCGAAGCGCCCGGCTCGTACAGGAGCGGTCCGGCGGACAGTGGCCCATCGACGGAACGCATGCACGTCGCGAGGTGCGCGGCCAACTCCTCTTCGTTCGCGGCCACGGGCACGTCCCACGCCGCGAAGATCTCGCGACGCAGCCCGTCGTCCGTCCGCCGGGGCTGGAAGCTGACCGCCGGCCGCCCGAGCAGCCGCGCGACCATCAGTCCCATGGAATAGGAACCGACGACGAGGTGCTGCGCGGCGATGAACTCCGGCAGCGTCGAGCGCGGCTCCAACGGATCGATCCTCGTCGCGTCGCCCAGCGGAAACGCCTCGCGGATCCGCGCCGGATCCTGTCGCGGGTGCGTCCGGATCGTCAGCCGCGCTCCGGGGAAGGACTGCAGCGCCCGGTGCACCGCGGGCAGCACACCCTCGTCCGTGCGCGCGTGCTTGTCCGACAAGTGTTCGCGCTTGCCGTCCGGGTTCGCGAGCAGGCCGATGCGCCATGGCGTGGCCGACGGCGGGGCCGGCAGCGGCTCGCGCGGCAGGATCGAATCGAGTTGCGGGCTCCCTGCGTTGCGGATGAGTTCCACCGGGATGCCGTTTCGGAGCAAGAGGCCGCGCGTGATCGGGTCGGCCACGCAGATCCTATCGGGCAGCGCCGCCGGATCGGTCGCGTCGAGCTTGCGCGCTCCGTAGCCGACGTCGGCGACCACGCACACCACCGGCGTGCCTGCCTTCCGCGCCACCGCCACCAGGCGGCTCGGGTACGGATCCCAGAAGGGCGGCAGCACGAACACCGCGGCCGTCCGCACGATCCGCTCGGCCTCGGCCTTGTCCACGTGCTCGACGTCCACGGCGTGCGGGCGGGTCCGTTCGTCCGGCCAGGCCGTCAGGGGGTTCAGGTGCCGCAGCGAGATGACCCGCACGACGCGGCCGTGCGTGCGCGAGAGTTCGTCGGCGACGAGCCTGGGCACGCGCCCGTTCAGGTTGCCGTTCGCGAGGACCACGATCGGGCCGGCGGCTGTCCCCTGCGCGTCAGCCATCGAAGGGCACCCGCAGCGGTTCGAGGCGCGGCCGGTCCTGTCGCGGCGTGGCGTCGGGATGGACGCAGCGCCGCTCGTTGCCGGAGATCACGATGTCCTGCGGCGCCACACCCTCGACGGGTTTCCAGTAGGGCTTGAGGTACTCGGGCGGCAGCAAGCCGATGTCCGCCCGGGCGCGCCACGCTTCGCACGTCGCCTTCAGCAACGGGTCCGCCAGGCTCTCGGGGTCGTCGACCGAGCGATGCGCCCACTCGGCGATCATCGCGCGCGCATTCGCGGTGTCGTTCCACCACATGACCTGCGACGAGACGTAGCGCTTCTCGGAAACGCCGCCCGACCAGAGCACCGCGTCCTCGGCGCGCGCGGTCAACAGGGCCGCCGGCAGGTCATGGATGATGCAGTCCGCATCGAGCCAGACGATCGGCCCGTCGATCCGCTCGCGCAGTTTCCGCAGCATGCGCGGCTTCTGGTTGCAGTTGCGCTTCCAGCTGCCGAACTCCTCGCCCTCGAGCATGGTGAACGGGAGGTCGAAGACCTCGCAGCAGCGCCCGAGTCGCTCCGCGTCGGCCCGGTAGGCCGGCGTCGTGTAGAACGTGGCGAACGTCGGACGACGCAGAGCGTCACCCGTCAATGTGCTGGTCGTCACGGATGGCCCTCACCGGATCCGTCCCTCGTCCGTCCGCCATTGTGCCGAACTGCCCCTAGCCAAATCCCGTCGTTCTGGATCCGGGGCCGACCGCCGTCTCTCCGGGCTTGCGCACCGCAGGCCTCCCCCCCACACTCCGGCCGAACGTGGACACGCTCACCAACTCACGGCTGACCCGCGCGCTCGCCGACGGCGAGGCGGCCTTTCTCGACGCCGTCGAGCGGTCCGGCGCGTTCGATGCCCGGGCCTTCGCCACCTGGATCGACGCCAACCGGCTGCGCGAGTGGTTCAGCCCCCTGGCGCGCAGCTCGTCCACGCGCGTGCTGCTGCCGCCGGCCGTGCTGGCACGACTGCAGGCCGAGTCCGACCGGCAGCCCGCGCACAAGCAGGCCCTGATCGGGTTGAGCCACGCGGTCGATGCAGCCCTCGCCGACGCGGGCATCGAGCGGCTGTTCCTGAAGGGCCTGTTCGTCGCCCAGCGCTTCTACGGCGACGTGACCCGGCGTCACCAGTTCGACATCGACGTGCTCGTGCGCCGCGCGGACTTCGAGCGGGCGCTGGAAGCCCTCGCATCGATCGGCTTCAACACGCGCACCGAGCGGGTCTCGCGACGCCTGGAGGAGATCCGCACGCGCCCCGGCAATCGCGCGCCCCAGACGGCGACGGTGCGCAACGCGGACGACCTGCAGATCGACCTGCACTGGGCCACCAAGAGCCGCTGGTTCCACGGCATCGACGAGGAGGTCTGGTGGTCCGGGGCGCAGACGCACTCGCTGGGCGGACGCGAGCTGCCGACGCTCTCGGACGAGCACACGCTGCGACTGCTCGTCGTGTCGGTGTGCGCCGACCTCAAGCGCGGCGCGTGTCGCGGCAAGGCGCTGCTCGACCTCTTCCTCGTGCTGCGCGCGATCGGACACCGGATCGACTGGGAGCGCGACTTCTCGGAGCGCAAGGCCGAGGGGCTGCTCGACGTGCACGCGAACGTGTACGCCCTGCTGTTCTCGCTCTGGGGCTGCGCGGACGAGTTCCCGGCGCTGGCGCGCGCGCTCGCGCGGCACGGCCGCCGGGTGCAGTGGCACGACGCGCAGGATGCCGTCGCGCTCGTGGAGCGCCCGCGCCACAGCCGACCGAACGGCGCGTTCTACCGTCGGCTCGGCTCGCGCACCCGGCTCGGCGCGTGGGGCTGGCGGCTCACGCTCGACCTGCCGCACACCGTCGGCCGCCTGTTCCGCTCGCGCCACGCGACCCCGCTGCCCTGGCCCATCGCGACGCCCGCGCCGCCCGCGCCGCTGGCGGGCCTGCTGCATCGGGAGAAACTGGCCGTCAGCGCCGCTCGGCCGATCACCACCCGGCCCGGCAGGGGGACCGCGCGCCAGACCTTCCGGCTGGTCCTGTCCGACGGGCGCTTGATGAAGGGACGCATCGCGCACCGCGAAGACGTCGGCGAGCGAATGCAGCGCTGGCTGCCGCGGCTTCCCGAGCATCGCTTTACGCAGCTCGTCGCGGCCGAGGGCGCGGCGTCGCTCGAGACCTGGTGTCGCGGCCCCGCGGCATCCGCCGACGACGCGACGATCGCAACGGCGGGAGACACGCTGGGCGCCGCGCACGCGCTCGTCGAACGCGAGGTCCTGGACGAGAAGGACGAGCGCTGGCTCGCCTGGCTCGCGCGGCTGGACGGCTGGGTCGGCGAGTTGTCGCGCGCCGGTCGGCTGGGCAACATCGGCGAGTTGCACGCCCGCTTGGCCGAGACGCGGCCCGCGCAGGCGACCTGGGGGCTGGCGCACGGAGACTTCTGCCTGGAGAACCTCGTCGTCGGCGAGCACGGATTGTGCTGCGTCGACAACAGCACGGTGGCGCCGGGCCTGCTCGAAGCCGACCTGGGGCACACGTTCAGCCGCTGGCCGATGTCCGACGCCGAGCGCGAGCTGTTCCTGGAGCACTACGAACGTCACGGCGACACGGCCGGCTACCGGGAGCACGCCACCTTCTGGCACCTGGCCGCCGCGCTGCGCTCGGCCGCGTGGCGCAGTCGCGAAGGATGCGCCGGCATCGAGATCCCCCTGGCGGAGCTCGCGCGCCATGTCGCCTGAACCGGGACGGGACGGTCACGACGCGTTGCGGCTCGCGATCGACGGCACGCGCATCGACGTGGCGTCCGACGACGCGGCGGACCTCGCGTGGCTGGCGGAGTTCCTCGCGCCCGCCTTCGACGTCGACGCGCCGGGTCCGGAGCGCGCGGACCACCAGCTGCGGCTGATCGTCTCGGAAGCCGAAGCGGACCGGCTGTGCGCGGCGCTCGACCGCGCACCAGCGTGTGACATCGAGGGCCTCGGCTTCGACGGGCGATTCTCCCGACACCGGTGCTTCACCGACGAGCACGGCCGCACCTGGGCGCACGACGAACGCCGGCAGATCGTCTTCGGCGTGCACGGGGGCGCGCGGTCGCTCGTGGTCGTCGCGCGAACCCGCGACGACCACGAGCGCGTCGCGCTGATGCGCGTCGTGCGTGAGCTGGCCACGGCCGCACTGCTCGACCGGGGGCGCCTCCCGGTGCACGGCGCCGCATTCGGGATGAACGGTCGGGCCGTGCTGATCTGCGGACCGAAGCGTGCAGGCAAGACCAGCCTGCTGGTGCACGCGCTGCGGTGCGGCGGAACCTTCCTCTCGAACGACCGGCTGTTCGTGGACACCGACGGCCCGCCCCGCGCACAGGCGATGCCGACGGTGGTCACGCTGCGGGACGGCACGCTCGCGCGACACCCCGGCCTCGCAGCCGCGCTCACCGAACGGCGTTTCGATCGCGGCCGCACGATCGACGAGTGCGCGACCGGCATGACACCACCCGACGAGCGCGCCCCGCCGGACGGGCGACGCCGCAGCATCACCCCCGCGCAGTTCTGTCGCCTGGCCGGCGCCGAGATGAGCGACCAAGCGCCCATCGGCCTGTTGCTGTTCCCGCGCATCGATCCATCGGTCGACGCGATCGAGATCGAACCTCTCGATGCAGGTGCCGCGCTGCGCATGATGACTCGCAGCCTGATGAAGCCGTCCCACCCCGCCCGACACTCGCCGCTCTTCGCGCCTCACCTCGCCGACACGCCCATCGAACCCGCCGCGGAGCTGCAACGCTGCCGCCGCCTGGTCGACGCGGTGCCCGCGCGAACGTGCCGCCTGGGACCGGACGCGTACCGCGACAACCTGCTCGACATGCTGCGTCGGGACAGCGCCCTCGCCGAAGCAGGCGCGTGACGCGGAGGCGCGGCGCGACGCCTATTCGATCTGCAGCAACACGCCGTTCGACCCGGCGAGGCCGACGGGCGCCACCGCGTCCGCGTTCCAGAACTGGAGGTATGTGCGGTCGCCGGGGTTCAGGCCTGGCGGCAGGATGCCGGGTAGCACGAGCTGGCCGTTCGCATCCGACGGCAGCGGCAACGTCAGGAACGGATCGGTCACGAGCGTGCCGCCCTTGAACGGCTGGCCGAGGTAGTCGGCGCCCACCAGCAGCCAGAGCGTGACGGGTTGCGCGACGGACGCCTGCAGCGAGAGCGTGAACGCGCCGCCGGTGCTGAAGTCGCCGGTGGCCCACAGCAAGGGCGTCACGCCGCCGGTCCCCGCTAGCGCGTCGCCGATGTTCAGCTGGTGGTCGAGGCCGAAGCGCTCCATCGCCCACAGCGCCATGCTCCACTCGTTGGGTAGGCCGCCCGGCGGGATCGGGTCCTGCAGCTGGATCGACAGAGCCGCCTCCGCCGGGAACGCGTCGAGCGCCGCGTGGAACGTCTTCATCATGGTCACGTCGTGCGGGTTGATCAGCGGCGGCGGGTTCTCGTCGCTCCCGAACAGCGACGCCACCGGCGGCGTGAAGGCGCGCGGCGTGTTCGTCACGTGCCACGTGAACGAGGCGTCGTTCAGCACCGCGAGCGGCACGGTCGCCAGCGTCGGCTGGCCGAACTGCGGCGCGGGATAGCCGCTGACCATCAGGGTCCAGGCCGACAGGCCCTTCGAGTTCAGGAACCCCGCGGGCCGCGACGACTGCTGCTCGACCGGGTCGCCCAGCGGGTCGGCGCGGTCGGGGCCGTAGGCGAGCAGCCCGACGATGTTCGCGCCGCCCGAGTGCCCCCAGGCGAAGAGCCGGTCCGGATCGATGTCGTAGTTCGCCGCGTTCGCGCGAATGAACTGCATGGCCGTCGCGCTGTCCTCGACCTGCACCGGGTAGATGAACGCAGGGAACGGATGAAACTCGACCGACATCACGCTGATGCCGTTGTCGAGCAACAGCGCGAGGATGTCGCCGTGCAGGCCCTGCGTCACCTGCGCCTTGCTGCTGCTGCCGTCCTTGCCGCCGCCGTGCACGAAGACGACGCACGGAACGGAGCCCGACGCGACCGGCGTCGGGTACCAGTCGAACACCTGCGAGGGGTGATCCGACGCGTACGGGATGTCGGTGACGACGGCGCGCGACTGCGCCGCAGCCGCGGGCACCGCGGCCATCAGGAGCAGGAGCAGCAGGACACGTCGAAGTCCGATCGCCACGGTCACACGCCTCCGAGGACGCCCGATGCTAGCACTCCATCCGAATCACCGATCCGGGCGCGACGGGTGCCTGCAAAAAGCCTTCCATCGAGAAGCGCGCATCGGACGGACGGACGAACAACGCCCGAGCGCGCGGGACACACGACGTCCCGAAAGCAGGGCCCGGAATCCGCGCGAGGCCGGGCGCTCGCACCGCCCCGCGCGGTATCATCGGCAGCGGCAGGACATGCGTGCTTCCGTTCCCTTGCGCGGCGCCCCCAGCGCCTGTGCCCAGCCCGCGGGAACCCTGTGGTTCCCACGCCGGAACAACCAGTCGAATCCCCAGACGGGATCCGGCTTCACTGAGGAGTCCGACATGCGACGTCTACTCATCACCATCGCGGTGTTCACCCTGGGAATGAACCTCGCCCCCGCGCTCGTCAGCGCGCAGACCATCTACCCGAAGGGCACGACCGTCCGGGAGCGCGGCACCTACGATGGGTACACCCTCTTCATCGGCGGGGACAACATCGTCTACCTGATCGACATGGACGGGACGATCCACAACACGTGGGTCAGCCCCGACCCGGGCGAGGTCTTCAACTCGATCGAAGCTCTGCCCAACGGCCACATCATGGGCTTCAGCAACGCGGGCGGATTCGGCTCGCTCAAGACGAAGATCATCGAGGTGGACTTCTTCGGCAACGAGGTGTGGAGGTACGAGTTGCCGCCCGGCTTCCCCGCCGTGGACTTCGACTTCCACCACGACAACGAGAGGCTGCCGAACGGCAACACGCTGATCCTCGCCTCACAGACCGTCACGATCCCGACGATCTCACCGTTCCCTCTCATGGACGACGTCATCATCGAGGTGGATCCGGACGGCAACATCGTGTGGAGCTGGCAGACCTACGAGCACTTCCACGAGTTCGGTTTCTCGCAGGAGGGGCTGGAACTCATCTACCAGTCCGGGGGTGACTGGGCGCACGCCAACTCGATCAACGCGATCCCGCCGAACAACCACGTGCTGCCTGCGCTGGCCGAGGGCAACATCATCGTGAGCCAGCGCAACACGAACTGCGTCTTCATCATCGACAAGGCGACGGGCGCGATCGTGTGGAAACGAGGACCCGATGACCACGTCACCTACGGCCAGCACGACCCGCACATGATCAAGCAGGGTCTGGTCGGAGCGGGAAACATCCTGGTCTTCGACAACGGGTCAGGGACGGGGACGCCGCTGCGAAAGACGCCCGCCCCGGGCTATTCGCGGGTCCACGAGATCGACCCGACGGCGCCGCCGACCAACGAGTTCGCATGGACCTACAGGCACCAGGACTCGGGCCTGAGCAACTTCCTGTTCTTCGCGAACGTCGTCAGCGGTGCGCAACGGCTGCCGAACGGCAACACCCTGATCTGCTCCGGCGCCAGGGGGCGCCTGTTCGAGATCACCCCGAACAAGGACATCGTCTGGGAGTGGATGTCGCCGTTCGTGGGTCTCGCGGGCGCGGCTGAGAGCCTGATCATCTTCCGCGCGTACCGACTCGACTACGACTGGGCGCCGACGCACCTGATTTCGCAGGTGATGCACCGGCCTCCTCAACCGCTGACGAATCCCTAGCCGTCCATCGGCGGAGCCGCGCGTCGGGGGGCGCGCGGGGCCGTCGCCGGGGGTTATTCCTCACGTGCCCCCGGCGAGCCTCCCCCGCAAGGGGCTGCCCCGCGGCCCATGTCGACGAAAGACACGACCCGATGTCCGGGGATTGGACATCACGGGAGGCGAGAGGTCCGCAATGACGCGTTCGCCCCGCTCGAGTCCCTTGGCATGAGCGTTGCAGAAGAAACCGATGACCCGTCAAGGAGAGTCCGCATGCCACGCCTCGTCATCGCCTCGTTGTTGTTCGTCGCCGCCCTCACGCATGCTTCCACCGCGCAGACCCCAACCTGGAAGGCCGAGTTCGTCGGCGCGAACCAGCCCGGCTGGTCGGGTGTCTTCGCCGAAGCGGTCAACGACACCGGAATGGTGATCGGCAACACGACCGTCGAGCTGGTCCTGCGTCCCTGGTACGGCACGCCTGGGACAGGACTGAAACTCCTCCCGCTGCCGGACGGCACGACGTACGCCCGGGCGAACGAGGTGAACAACGCCGGGCTCATCGTCGGCCAGGTGTTGCTGGACGGCATCGGCTCGCGCGCCGCGATCTGGCAACCGGGACCGGGCGGCTACACAGTGACGACGCTCCCGCAGGGAGCCGACGGTCAGTTCCCGTTCGACGCGCGCGCGGTCAACGACCGCGGCGATGTCGTGGGCAAGTACGGCGTCATCTTCGGCAGCTACGCCTGGAAGGCCGCGACGGGCACCACCGAGCTCGAGACCTTCCCCGACTACCCCGAGGCCATCAACAACCGGCGCCAGATCCTGGGCGACACCTATCGCATGGATCTCGACACGCTGGTGCTCGAGGATCTCGGCGATCCGGTCGGCACGGGCTTCAACTACCTGTTCAGCGACCTCACCGTGATCAACGACGCCGGCGAGTGCGGCGGCTACGGCAACGTGGCCACCGGATCGTCGTGGAGCAAGCAGGCCGTGCGCTTCACGGACGGCGTGGGCTGGAAGGCGTTCAACGCGCAGCCACTGATCTCCGCCAACGTGATGGGCATCTCCGCCGCCGGCGACACCGCGTTCCAGCTCGGCATCTACGGGCTGTACGTGTACGTCGACGGCGTCGGCAGCATCGGGCTGCAAAGCACGCTCGATCCCGTCTCCGCGCACTGGGACCTGTCCGACGCCTTCGCGCCGCGCATCAGCCGCTGCGGCGTGTTGGCCACGAACGGCGCGGACACCGTGACGGGCGACGCCGGCATCGTCGTGCTCACGCCGCACTCGTTCGACGACCGGGGCGGTGCTTCGATGGGCGCCCTGGGCGACCCGGTGCTGGGCGGCTTCGGCACGCTCGTGCCCGGCGCCGCGACGCGCCTGCGCCTGTCGAGCGCGGCGCCAAACAGCATCGCGTACATCGCGGTCTCGACGACGTCGACCCCGATCCCGCTGCTGGGCGGCATGTTCCATCCCAACCCGGCGTTCGCGTTCATCGCGCTGCCGACGGATGCGCTGGGACGCCTGGACATCACCTTCAACTGGCCCGCCGCGCCGGTCGGCAGCAGCCTGTTCCTGCAGGCGGCCGTGCTCGATCCCGAGTCGCTCTACGGCAAGTCCCTTTCCAACGCGATCGAGGCCGTCACGAAGTAGCGCCACCTCGGTAGGCGGATCGGGGAACGCCCCCTACACTCGGGAGTCCCCATCCGGGGTCTCATCCTCCAGCGGTGACGCGCACCATGATCTCCATCGCCCTGCTCCCCCTCGTCCTCTCGTCCGCGCTTCTCGTTCCGCAGGACGGCGAGCTCATGCCCGACCCCATGCGCACGTCGATGGACGGCGCGCAGGCGGAGACGATCACCACGACATGGATCGCGCCGCGGCGCGTGGCGCGTGACGCGCGCGACGTCGTCGCCGCGGGTGGCTTCGAAGGAGCCGGCAACCTGTCCGCGACGTCGATCGGCCTCAACGCCGAGCCCGAGGGCGACCTGCCGCGCACGCTTGCATTCCTGCCCGACGGCAGCGCGGTCGCGATCGCGAACCGTGACACCGACACGGTGACCTTTCTCGACGTCCCCACGCGCACGATCACCGACACGGTGAACGTGGGCGACTTCCCCGTGGACGTGGCGGTCGCGCCGAACGGCAGCGTCGCCGTCGTGGCCTGCGTGCTCGACGACGAGGTGTGCGTGATCGACGTGGCCTCGCGCACGCTGCTCGGCACCGTGCCCGTCACCGGCAGCCAGCCCTTCGCCGTGGCCATCACGCCCGACTCGACCAAGGCCGTCGTGGCCGTGATCAATGACGGCATCGCGTCGAGCTTCTCGGTGATCGACCTGTTCACGCTAACCGAGGTCTCGTCCTTCGCCAGCTCGGGCCAGGGCGTGATCGGGTTCTTCCTCACGCCCGAGAGCGGCATCAGCGGCAACATCTTCAGCCAGTTCGCGCTGACGCCGGACGGCACGACCGTCGTGTTGCCCGATCGGGGCGGGGATCGCGTGCGCCTCTACAGCGTGGCGACGGGCATCGAGACCGACACGCTGGTCGTCGCCGCCGCGCCCGTTGCCGTGGACGTCAGCCTCGACGGCACCACGGCGGTCGTGAGCCACGAGAGCGGCACCAACGTGATCTCCGAGATCGACCTGATCACGCCCTCGGTCACCGGCAGCTTCCCCACCGCGGCGTTGCAGGCACAGGTCGTGCGCATCACGCCGGACAAGACGCATGCGCTGGCGGCCATCTCCAACAACGTGATCTTCGTCAACCTCACGACCGGCGCGACCGCGGCCACGCTGAGCACCGGCGTCGTCGGCGACATCGTGATCTCCTTCGACGGCCAGTACGCGTTCGTGAGCAACGCCGTCTCGCGCGTGATCGACATCGCGACGAAGTCCATCGTGGGCGTGCTCCCGCTGGCGCCCTGCGTGGACGCCGCGGCCAGCCCGGTCGAGCACCGCGTGGTCGCGCTCAACAACCGCTTCCGCGAGGACGCCAACGTCTACTCGACCAACGGCGCAGGCAGCTTCGTCGAGGGACGCGCGCTCACCGGCGAACCGCCCGAGGGCGACGCACCGCGCTCGATCGCGATCACGCCGGACGGCAGCACCGCCGTGGTGGCGCACAACACCTCGCGCAGCGCATCGATCCTCGACCTCGGCACGCGCACGGTGCGTGCAATCGTCGACACGGGCGACCGCAGCCTGTCCCTCGCCATCACGCCGGACGGCCTGACGGCCGTGGTCTGCAACGGCGACGACGACACCGTCTCGATCATCGACCTGAGCACCGACACGACGGTGGCGCAGGTGCCGGTTGGGACGCGACCGGCCGACGTGTCCATCTCGCCCGACGGCAGCACGGCCTACGTCACCACGGTGGCCGGCTCGGACCGCGTGCACTTCCTCGACATCAACGGCGCGGCGAGCAGCGTCACCGGCAGCCTGCTGGCAGGGCAGATGGGATCGCTCGGCTACACCTACAGCGTGGTCAGCGACATCGAGGCCTCGCCCGACGGAGCCGTGGTCGCCGTGTGCATCAGCTTCGACGACGAACTGCTGATCATCGACGCAACCACGCACCTCGAGCTCACCCGCGTCAACGTGGGCGACTTTCCGATCCGGGTCGCCTTCACGCCGGACGGCAGCAAGGCCTACGTCGTGAACGCCTTCGGCGACTCGGTCAGCGTGGTCGACATCAACGGCGCGGCCTCGTCGGTGAGTTCCACCATTCCCAACGTCGAGTTCCCGCTGGTGAACCTGGCAGACGACACCGGCACGCTGCACTTCGTCGGCAACTTCGACAGCAACGACCCGCGGCTGTACGTGATCGACACCGCGACCGACTCGATCCTGACCGGCGTGCTCCTGCCGGACGTGGCGCGCGCGGCGGCGTACTCCGCCACCGACGCGGCGGTCTTCGTCGCGACGACCGGAGGCGACCTGGTGAAGGTGGCGGTGGCGGGCGCGGCCTCGACGGTGGTCGACTCCGTCGCCCTGGTCGGCGCGCCGTCCGACCTGGCCTTCAGCGATTCGCTGGGCAAGGTCGTGTGCCCCGAGCCCGGCATCACCGACTCGGCGGACATCGTGAATGTGCGCGGCGGCCCGTGGACGGATCTCGGCTCGGGCCTGGCCGGTGTCACCGGCGTGCCCTCGCTGGTGGGCAGCGGCACGCTCGTCGCGGGCAGCCCGGGCAACCTGTCGCTGTCGAACGCAGCGACCGGTTCGCTCTGCGTGCTGTTCGTGTCATTCACGAGCACGCCGTCGCCCTTCAAGGGCGGCACATTGGTTCCCGTGCCGGCGTTCTTCTCCTTCTCCTTCTTCACGAACGGCAGCGGCGGCTTCGTGCTGCCCTGGGCCGCGTGGCCGCCCGGGCTGCCGCCCGGCGCGACGCTCTACTTCCAGTACGGCGTGCAGGATCCGGCCGCGATCGTGGGTGTCTCGCTCTCGAATGCGGTGCTTGCCACTACGCCGTAGCGGAGCTGGCGCTACCGGCACGATTGCCCGTCGGGGGCGCATCACCCCCTACCAAGGACGGGAACGAGGGTTCTGCCAACCCCTTCAAATAAAGCGACAAATCTGTCAGTTGATGCCCCACCGACCCGCGGCACAGCAGTAGCCTCGCCGCCTTCGGGATTGTGTTTTCGGGCGCCGCCGCCCCCGAGCATTCCGGGGGTCTGGCCGTCCACGAATTCGGAGGCCGGACCATGTTGTCACTCGTTCTCTGCTCGCTCCTCCTCGTTCCCCAACTCAACGGTCTCAACGACGTCTCGGAAGCGCCGATCACGGTGCGCCTGATCGATGTCACGGGAGACGGGCAACTCGACCAGGTCCTGCTCGGCCTCGACGGCACGCTTGCCGTGTCGGTCGCCGTCGGCGATGGCAGCTTCCTGCCGATCACGCAGTCGCTCCCGCTCGTGCGTGTCACCGACGTGCTGGTTACGGACCTCGATGCCGACGGTCTGCCCGACCTCTACCTCGTCTCGCCGGAAGACAACGCGGCGTTGATCGGTGACGGCTACGGCCGCTTTCGCGAGGCCACGTTCGAGCTCGGGTTGAACGACGCCGGCTTCGGCCGCAGCGCCGACGCGCTCGACGTGGACCAGGACGGCCTCACCGACCTGCTGCTGCGCAACTGGCACGGCGACGTGCTGTTCCAGGCGCACGCGCCGGGCAAGTACCACCGCTCGCTCGAGGTTCCCGCGAACGATCCGGATCGCGGCTTCTACCTGCTCCCCCCCGCCGGCAGTCGGGGCATGACCGGCACGGGCTCGGCGGGCATCGACCCGAACGGTCCGTTCGGCCAGCTGATCATGGCTCTCGAAGGCGGGCAGGAAGGCACGCTCACGGCGCACGACTTCTTCTCCACGCTGGACTTCGTCGACTACTTCACCGGCGTCAACCAGGCGTACGTCAACGACAACATGAACGAGGTCGACTGGCGCGACATCCCGGATTACGGCCTGAAGGGTGGCAACGTCTCGACCATCAACGGCAACGTGACGCACACCAACGGCAACGTCGGCCTCGGCACGCTATTCCCGGACGCGCAGCTCGACGTGCAGGGCGACATCGCGATCGGCGGCTCCATCGTCATCGACAGTGACGGCCAGTGGGTCGGCAGCCCGACCGGGTTGATCGGCCCGGCAGGTCCCGCCGGACCGACCGGTGCGACGGGCGCAGCGGGTGCGGACGGGGCTGACGGTGCCGATGGCGCTGCGGGTCCCGCCGGACCAACGGGTTCAACCGGTGCAGCAGGCGCCGACGGAGCGGATGGTGCCGATGGCGCCACCGGCCCCGCCGGACCGACGGGCAAGACCGGCGCAACTGGTCCAGCCGGACCAACCGGTGCGACGGGTGCAGCGGGTGCGGACGGGGCTGACGGTGCCGATGGCGCTGCGGGTCCCGCCGGACCAACGGGTGCAACCGGCGCAGCGGGAGCCGACGGAGCGGATGGCGCTGATGGCGCGACCGGTCCCGCCGGACCGACGGGCGCAACCGGTGCAGCAGGCGCCGACGGAGCGGATGGTGCCGATGGCGCCACCGGCCCCGCCGGACCGACGGGCAAAACCGGCGCAACAGGTCCAGCCGGACCAACCGGTGCGACGGGTGCCGCAGGCGCCACGGGTGCTGACGGCACTGACGGTGTAGACGGCGCTGCCGGTCCTGCTGGTCCGACGGGCGCTGACGGCGCAGCGGGCCCAGCCGGACCGACGGGTGCAACGGGTGCAGCAGGCGCCGACGGTCTCGCCGGTGCCACGGGTCCCACCGGATCCATCGGCCCGGCTGGTGCGGATGGCGCCGCGGGAGCAGACGGGACCGACGGCCCGCACACCGGAGGCATCAACAACACGTACACCGCACCGGCTTTCATCGGCGGCGGGGGAAACAACCAGGCTTCGTCTTCCTACTCCACGATCGGCGGTGGCCAATCCAACACGGCCTTGGCCGACTACGCGACAGTCGGTGGCGGCGACTCCAACTCCGTGACCGGGGTCAGCGCGACGGTTGGCGGCGGCTACTACAACATCGTCACGGGGTCCAACGCGACGGTCGGCGGCGGCAGACGCAACACCGCCCCTGGCTACATCGCGACGATCAGCGGCGGCTCGGACAACACCGCCACGCTGGCCTACGCGACGGTCGGCGGCGGCAGACGCAACGAGGCCACGAGCAGCGACGCGACGATCAGTGGCGGCCTCTTCAATGCGGCCTCCCAGAACGCCACGACGATCGGCGGCGGCAGATCCAACACCGCCTCGGGCCTATACGCGACGGTCGGCGGCGGCCGCTTCAACACCGCCTCGGGGCAATGGGCAACGGTCAGTGGCGGAGAGTCGAACGCTGCCGCGGGCCTCCACAGCTTCGCAGCCGGAAAACGCGCCAAGGCCAACCACACGGGAGCGTTCGTGTGGGGTGACGGTTCGGCCGTGGACAAGCTCTCGCCGGCGAAGGACACGTTCAGTGTCTTCGCCGCCGGCGGTTCCTACTTCGACGCCGACATGGACATCGACGGCTCGCTGTTGATCGCGGGCCTCGAGGTCATCGACCCGACCGGAGAGTGGGTCGGCCCACCGACGGGTCTTGCCGGCCCGGCCGGTCCTACAGGACCAGCAGGTGCGACAGGTTCAGCAGGTGCTGACGGCGCGGATGGCGCTGCGGGTCCAGCCGGACCGACAGGTGCAACAGGCCCGGCCGGCTCCGACGGATCTGACGGTGCCGATGGCGCAGCAGGTCCTGCCGGACCAACCGGTGCCACAGGCGCAGCCGGTGCCGACGGATCTGACGGCGCCACGGGTCCGACCGGACCCATCGGCCCGGCTGGTGCGGCCGGCGCACCGGGAGCCGATGGAGCCGATGGAACCGACGGCCCGCATACCGGCGGCATCAACAACACCTACACGGCTCCGGCGTTCATCGGCGGCGGTGAGAACAACCAGGCCAGCGGCAACCTGTCCACCGTCGGCGGTGGAGGCGGCGACAACATGGGCAGCATCGGAAACACCGCGTCAGGGGACTGGAGCACCATCGGAGGCGGAGCCCGCAACGAAGCCGTCGGTCAGTTCGCGTCGATCGGAGGCGGGAACGACAACCTGGCGTACGGCCCCGATACGGTGGTCTCGGGCGGCTACGGCAACTCCGCCCAAGGCATCCGTGCGACGGTTGGCGGCGGCAGGGGCAACGCCGCACTGAGCACCGGGTCAATGGTCAGTGGCGGCGAAGGCAACACGGCGAGCGGGGAATGGTCCACGGTCGGTGGTGGGCTGTCGAATACCGCCGCGGCAATCAACTCGACGGTCGGCGGCGGCAGGGACAACCAAGCCCTCAGTCTCCACTCCGTCGTGGGGGGAGGCTTCGGCAACTACACAGTCGGCGGTCACTACCTCTCCCCCGTCGTCGCGGGCGGCTGGCTCAACCACACCAACGGTCACTACGCCACCGTGGCAGGTGGCTCCTCCAACGAAGCATCTGGCTACTACGCATCCACGGTGGGTGGTGGCGAGCGAAACACGGCGAGCGGGGAATGGGCCACGATCGGCGGAGGAAATCAGAACCTGGCCTCGGCGAATAGTTCGACGGTCAGCGGTGGGCAGAGCAACTCGGCCACTGAATTCCGTGCCACTGTCGGAGGCGGCCTTAGCAACACAGCCTCGGGCCGCAACTCGATGATCGGTGGAGGCAAGTCCAACAACGCCACGAGCTACTACGCGACGATCAGCGGCGGGTACCTGAACATCGCCTCGGGGCTGGGGGCGACGGTCGCCGGCGGCAGGCTGAACCATGCCACCGGGCTCTACAGCTTCGCGGCCGGAAAGCGCGCAGAGGCCCTTCACGCCGGTGCCTTCGTCTGGGGAGACAGCGTCAATTTCGACAAGACGTCCTCGGCCTCCGACCAGTTCAACGTCTACGCCAGCGGTGGTGCGCGCATCTTCAGCAACACCGGCGCAACATCAGGCGTGCTGCTCGGTGCGGGCGCCAACTCATGGTCCGCCGTGAGTGACCGGGCTGCCAAGGAACACTTCGAACCGGTGGACGTTCGCGCCGTGCTCGAGGCCGTGGCCGCCCTCCCCATCACCACCTGGAACTACAAGACCCAGGACGATGGCGTGCGGCACATGGGACCGATGGCGCAGGACTTCCGCGCGGCGTTCGGGCTGGGCATCAGCGACAGGCTGATCGACACCATCGATCCCGACGGCGTGGCGCTGGCGGCGATCCAGGGGCTCAACGACCTCGTCGTCGATCTCCAGGGCGTCATGGCCGAGAAGGACGCGGAGATCGCGGAGTTGCGCGCAAGACAGGCCGTCATGGAGGCGCAGCTGGCCGAGTTGATGCAACGCTGACCCACGCACAGAGACGTGCGTGCGGCGGCAGGTTCTACGACAACCCGGATTGGATGAGCTACCGCAAGCGCTGATCCGCGTCGACGACGTCAAACGACGCCGTGCTCCGTAGCGGCCTTGCCGCTGCGGCGTGCCGGGATTCCTGGACGGTGTACACTCGCCGGCACGCACCGGTGCACGGGCGACTCGTCCGGTGCTCGGGAAGAGGAGGTCACCGTGATGCTGCGTAACGCTGTTCGCCATCCCGCGCGACTCCTGCTGCCGGCCTTGCTTTGCGTCAGCGCGCTCGCACTCGCGACGCCCGCCGCCGCCCAGGTGTCCTTCTTCAACTGGACGCTCGAGGGCAGCACCGCCGGAAGCGGCGAGGTCGTCGGCGAGACGCTGCACGTCGTCGGGCCCGACTTCCCCGCGTTCTGTCCAGGCGACTCGACGTGGCTGGAAACGGTTGCGCCGGTCGACGGGATCGTGACCGTGAGCGCGATCTTCGACAACCAGGACATGGGTGGCTGCCACTACGACGCGCCCGTCTGGGTGATCAACGACGTCGTGTTCCAGGTCTGGCCGGGGGACGACTGCTGGCTCGACGGCACATACGAGATCGTGTTCGCCGTCGAGGCGGGCGATCGCTTCGGTCTCGGCGTCTGGGCGCTCGACTGCGACTTCGGACCCGGCGTCGCCGACTTCGTGGGCTTCGATTTCTCCGCCGTCACCAGCGGCTGGCGCGACCTCGGTTTCGCGCTCGACCCGCGGCTCGGCGCCACCTTCGACGGATCGGAAACCGGCAGCAGGTTCGGCCAGTCGGTGGCGGGCCTCGACGACCTCGACGGCGACGGCGTGCCGGACGTGGCCGTCGGCGCGCCGTTCGAAGGCGACTCGGGCGTGCTGCACGTCCTCTCCGGCGCGGACGGCAGCGAGTTGTTCCAGGCGTCGGGCGGCTCGCTCGGCGCGCAGTTCGGCTGGTCGGTCGCGGACGCCGGCGACGTGGACGACGACGGCATCGGCGACGTCGCGGTCGGCGCTCCGTTCCACTCGCCCGACGGCCTCGCCTCGGCGGGCATGGTCGCCGTGTACTCCGGCGCGAACGGCAACGAGATTTTCAGCGTGGACGGCACGACCTTCGCCGGGTTTCTCGGGATGGCGGTGGCCGCCGTCGGCGACCTCGACGGCGACGGCTTCGACGACGTGCTCGCCGGCCAGGTCATGAACTCGCTCTCCACCTTCGCCAAGACCTTCGTGTTCCGCGGCCCGACCGGCGCGACCCTGCTCACGACCACGTCGCCCGTGCTGGGCAACACCCGCATGGGCACCAGCCTGGCCGGGATCGAGGACGTGACCGGCGACACCGTGCGCGACATGGTGATCGGCGCGCCGCACTCCAATGGCCCGCTGGCCGGCAACCCGTTCATCCCCGGCGACGTGTACATCGTGTCGGGCTTCGACGGATCCATCGTGCACACGATCACCGGCAACGGCGCGTTCGGCTGGTCGCTGGCGGTGGTGCCCGACCTCGACCGCGACGGCCTCGACGACATCGCGATCGGCGCACCGAGCGGCCTCGACGGTGGAAACCAGCGCGTCGGCCGTGTCTCGCTGCACTCCTCGGCGACCGGCGGAGAGCTCGCGGCCGTGGTCGGCGGCACAATCGACGGCTTCTTCGGCACGGCGCTCGCCGGCGGCGCCGACTTCGACGACGACGGAACGCTCGACCTCGCGGTGGGCACGCCGAACGTCGCGATCGACGACGTCGTCGGCCGCGTGACCCTCTTCACGTTGCCCGACCTCGCGCTGACGACGTCGCTGCGCGCGGGGTCCGACAATCTCGGCACCTCGCTCTCCCGCCTCGCCGACACCAACGGCGACGGACTCGAGGAGTTGCTCGTCGGCGGTCCGGCCGGCGGAGCCGGCGCCCTCGGCCTCGTGCGCCACTACGACGAGTTGGACGGCATCGGCCCGCCACGCCTGAGCGGCACCGGCCCGCTCACGCCGAACTCGGCGCTCACCCTCTCGCTCGCGAAGGCCCAGGGCAGCACCCCGGCCTGGTTGGTGGTCGGCCTCGTCCCGGTCGTCGCGCCCTTCAAGGGCGGAACGCTCGTCCCGCGGCCCGACCTCGTGTTCGGCCTGTTCACCGGACCGGCCGGCACGCTGTCGATCAACAGCGTCTGGCCGGACGTGCAGCCGCCCTGGCTCACCGTCTGGCTGCAGGTATGGATGCCCGCCGCCGACGGACCGGCCGGCTGGGTCGCCAGCAACGCCGTGCGGGCCGGCGGCCACCCCTGACCGACGCGCCGGATTGACTTCGAACCCCGCGCGCCAGATCGTGGTCGGCGCGGCGCGGAGGGGCGCACGCACGGAGGGAGCAGCGTGCGGCGAAATCGGGTGTCGCTGAGACCGCGATCGGTCGGGCGCGCGCGCCAACTCGTCGCCGCCGGTCTGCTGTTCGTCCTCGCCGCGTGCGGAGGCGAAGAGGACGACGCCGGCGGCGCGATCCGCTTCGCCCGCTCGACGCTCTCGGGCACGAACCTGTCGCGACCGACCTCGTTGCAGTTCGGGCCGGACGGGCGACTGTACGTTTCCGAGCAACGCGGCCTGATCCGCATCTACGGGATCGAGCGCCGCGGGCCCAACGACTACGCGGTGCTCTCCACCGACACGATCCGTTCGGTGAATGCGCTCCCGAACCACGACGACCACGGCTTGCCCGACTCCGACGCGACGGGGCGCCTGGTCACGGGACTGTTCGTGACCGGCACCGCGGAGCACCCGGTCGTGTACGTCAGCTCCAGCGATCCGCGCCTGTCGCCGCCCAAGCAGGACGGCGCGACGACGCTCGACACGAACTCGGGCGTCATCTCCCGCATCACCTGGACCGGCTCGCGCTGGGAGCACCTCGACCTGGTGCGCGGTCTGCCCCGCGCGATCCAGAAGCACGGCACGCACGGGCTGCAACTCGACGCATCCACCAACACGTTGTACGTCGCGCAGGGCGGCAACACGAACCGCGGCGCGCCGGCGAGCAAGTTCTCGCTGCTGCCGGAGTACGCGCTGTCGGCCGCGATCCTCGCCATCGACCTCGATGCGATCGGCGACACCACCTACGACCTGCCCACGCTCGACGACGAGGACCGGCCCGGCGTCCCCGACCACAACGATCCGCTCGGCGGCAACCTCGGCAAGAACCAGGCGGTGCTCGTGCCGGGTGGCCCGGTGAGCGTGCACGCCTCGGGCTTCCGCAACCCCTACGACCTCGTGCTGACCGAGGCGGGCCGGATGTACACGGTGGACAACGGACCCAACGGCGGTTGGGGCGACGTGCCGATCGGCGAGGGTCCCGAGGGACGGGCGACCAACGAACCGAGCGAGGAAGGCGAGCGGCTCGGCAACGGCCTGCACCACGTTGCCGGGCGTGGGTACTACGGCGGCCATCCCAACCCGACGCGCAGCAATCCGGCCAACACCTTCAACGCGAGCAACCCGCAGTCGCCGGTGCACACCGCGAGCCCGATCGAGTCGGACTTCCGTTCGCCCGGCGACGAGGACGGCTCGCTGGCCGTCTTCGACGCGTCGACCAACGGCATCGCCGAGTACACGGCGAGCCCGTTCGACGGGATCATGCGCGGCAACCTGCTCGTCGCGAGCCTCGACAACAGCGTGCGACGCATCGCCCTCTCGCCCGACGGCACCGAGGCCGTGTCGAGCACCGTCCTGTTCCACGCCGTGGGCAACCAGCCGCTGGACCTCACGGTGCAGGGCGACGACGGCGCCTTCCCGGGGACGATCTGGGTCGCCGACCGCGAGATGCGGGCGATCCACGTGTTCGAGCCGGGCGACGGCTCGCGCGCCGGGGTCGTCGATCCCGCCGACTCCGACGGGGACGGCTACACCAACGAGGACGAGCTGGCCAACGGCACCAGCCCGGACAGCGCGGCCGACTTCCCCCCGGACCACGACGGCGACCTGGTCTCGAACCGGCTCGACCCGGACGACGACGACGACGGTCTGCCCGACACCGAGGACCCGTTCGCCATCGACCCGGACAACGGCACCACCACGCCGGTCGGCCTGGTGCTCGACTGGGGCGAGGACCGCATCGGCCCCGGCGGGCTGCTGAACCTGGGCTTCACCGGCCTGATGACGAACGGCGCCGACGACTACGAGTCGCTCTTCGACACCACGCGGCTCACCGCCGGCGGCGCGGCCGGCGTGCTGACGCTCGACGAGATCGGCGAGGGCACCGCGGCCGGCGCGGCCAACGACCAGCGCCAGGCGTTCCAGTTCGGCGTGGACGTCGCGTCGGCCGCGGGCCCCGTGTCGATCCACACGCGCGTGCTCACGCCGTTCGCGCGCGCGCCGGCGCATGGCGAGCACTCGGTTGGCCTGTTCCTCGGCACGGGCGGCCAGGACGATTACGTCGAGATTTCACTCACTTCGCGCGAGGGTTCCGGCGAAGTCGGCACCCGCACGGAAGTGGCCGGCCGACCGGGCGCGCGCAGCGCCGACGCTGTGTCGCTGGACGGACTCGAGACGATCGACCTCTACCTCGTGCTCGATCCATCCGCCGCGAGCGTGCAGGCGGCCTACGCGATCACGTCGGGCGGCACGATCGGCGCGCGCATCGAGCTGGGCGCACCCCACGACGTGCCGCGCGCGTGGCTCGGCGGCGACACCGGCCTCGCGGTCGGCGTGTTGTGCAGTTCGCGCGACGCCGAGCTTCCCGTGAGCGCCACGTGGGAGCTGATCGAGGCCGTGCCCGTCGCCGCGACCGGCGTCGCGCTGGCCAAGGGCCGGACGACCGGCTTCGACTGGCGGCGCGCGGCGCCCTCCCCCATCCCGCGTGTCGAGGCCGGACGCGTGGTGCATGACGGCAGGCTCTACGTCTTCGGCGGCTTCTTCAACAACGACATCCAGGCCACGCGCCAGGTCCACGTGTACGACCCGAAGGCGAACGTGTGGACGCGCCTCGCCGACATGCCCTCCGCCGTGACGCACGTTGCGCCCGCGCTCGACGGAACACCCGGGCACGATGGCGCGAAGGTCTGGTTCGCGGGCGGGCTCGACGGCGATCATCCCGCGCGCCCGGTGGACCGCGTGTGGATCTATCACATCGACAGCAACACCTGGAGCAGCGGGCCCGACCTGCCCGTCGCGCGCGGCGGCGGCGGCTCGGCCATCGTGGGGCGACGGCTGCACTCCTTCGGCGGGCTGGGCGCCGATCGCAAGACCGACCAGGCCGAGCACTGGACGCTCGACCTCGACGATCCAACCGGGTGGCAGCGCGCCGCGCCGATGCCCGACCCGCGCAACCAGTCCGGCATTGCCGTGCTCGACGGGCTGATCTACGTCGTCGGCGGACAACGCGGTCACGACGGCGGCAACGAGGACACCGACCTGCTGCACGTGTACGACCCGGCCACCGACCGCTGGCGCGAGCTGGCGCGGCTGCCGGACATCCGCTCGCACGCCGAGTCCGGCACCTTCGTGCACCAGGGGCGCATCGTCACCATGGGCGGCAACTCGAGCCGCGCCGCGGTCTCGACCGACGTGTTCGCCTACGACCCGGCGACCGACACGTGGGCCGTGCTGCCGCCGCTGGCCGAACGACTGCAGGGCGTGGTGGCAACGGTCATCGACGGCCTGCTCATCGTCGGGACCGGCTCGACCTCGGGCACGCGCCGACCGCAGGCGACGATGCGCGTCGCGCCGTGGAACGACGACGTGATGCCGTAACTGTTCGCGCGGCGCGCCCGATCAGTCACGGCGGATGTCGATGTCCCTGAAGATCGCGCCCCACCCGGCGCGCGAACCGGATCACTTCACTTCGGGGATGACGCCACCAAGGATCGGCTTGGCTCCGCGCCGCACCTGAACGCCCATGCCGGCGAGCCTCGCCACGCCTGTCACGCCGTGGGGCAACGTCACGCCGCTCGCGTTGTCGATCCGGTAGCTGGCGCCCCCGTCTCCCTCCCGATCCATCAGCGAGATGAACAGGTAGGTGCCCGGGATGTGCGGGTACTCGATCCACACCTCGTGCGGAACCAGGCCGTCGATGTTCGTGACGTGGACGTCGATCGCATGCACGCCTTCGTCCTTGTCACGCAGGAGGGTGAGCGTTCCCTCGGCGTCGCTGTCGGCGCCCGATTCGGGGCGCATCAGCGGCACCTCGATGTCGAGCGAGCAACCGGTGGCCGCACCAGCGCTGCCGAGCGAGAGGATGCCCGAGAACAGCAAGATCCCGAACATCGCCAAGACGACACTGACCAGGGTCGCAATACCCGTGCTTCTTGCCATCCATCCCCCTTTCCTTCCAGCTTCTCCGATGGAACCAGTCACGCTGGATCGTGAGGCTGCCTGGGACTCCTCGGCCGCGCGCCTCGCTCTTCTGATGCCAGAATCCGAAATACTGCAGCGCCCGTTCACCGGATGACCCTGAAGAACGAGAGGAAGAGCCGAATCCGCTCGCTCACACCTGTTTCCGAAGGGTTGGCCTGCCGGTGTCGAGGCAGTCCGCCAGCGGGCCGGCCGGTCGTCGCCACGCCCCGCGGGCCGGCCGCCGCTCAGTCGCCGCGGCTATCGAGGTCACTCAGGATCGCGCCCCAGCCCGCCCGATGGTGGAGGAGCTGCGGAAAGACCTGTTGCACGACGCCCTTGGCGTCGATGGCGTAGATCGTCGCGCGATCCCAGCGCGTGGTGACCTTGCGCTCGAGGTCGGCCACCACGTCGAAGCGGGGCGGCGGCTCGAACGACTTCGGCATGCGGCCGTGCTTGGCGAGGTCGGTGTCCTCCTGCGCCACCGCGATCACGGACAAGCCGCGCCGCTCGAACTCGTCGTACTGGTTCTGCAGCTGGACCAGCTGCTTCTTGCAGAAGGGTCACCAGTAGGCGCGATAGATCGTGATGACCAGCGGCACCTCGCCCAGCAGGTCGGCCAGCGCGAGCGTGCTGCCGTCGGCGCGCGGCAGCTCGAAGGCCTCGGCCTTGTCGCCGATCTGCAGCGTGCCGTTGACGCCCCAATTCGAACGGCGCGACACGGTGCTCGTCTCGGCCTTCGCGCCCGGCGCGAGCGGCAGGTCCACGCGCCGGCGGACGAACAGAAGCTCGGGATCGCTGTCGTCTTCGCCCAGTTGAGTGCTCGCCAGGTACGCCACGACGTTCAGGCCGATGGTCTCGCCCTCCGCCGGCTCGGCCAGCAGCGTGAAGCTGACGCGCTGCTCGTCGCTGTCCATGAGCCGCTCCCACGGCTCTTCCAGGAACTCGTTGCGCTTGAGTTGGTCGTAGGTGGTCAGTTTGTTGCCCACCAGGTCGATCGAGGCGGGCGGGTCGATCTGCAGGATCGCGCTGGGGATGCCTGCCTGGCTCGCGGACCAGCCCTCGCCGAGTTCCATGCGCAGCACCAGCTCGTACTGCTGCCCCACCACCAGCGTCGGAGCGGGCATCGAGGCGGTCGCGCGCAGGACCGGGCCTGAGACGACAGCGGTGGCGGGAGAGACGACAGCGGGATCGGGAGCCGCTTCACGCAACGGCGCGCACGCCAGCAAGACGCACAGTGTCAACATCCTGAACATCGGACCTCCGTCGCGGCTCGGAGCGGGTCGCGCAAGTGCAGCGCGAGACTCGCCCAGTGTGCAGCGCCCCGCGCGCACGCACAACAGCGCTCGCGATCCACCGCTATACTGCGGGCCCGACTGCGCGCGACGGCAAGGGGCGCCGGGTGCGGTTGCGGACGGAACGACCAGGAGACACGCGACCGATGGGGATCGCACTCGCACTCGTCATGACGCTGCTTGTCACGCCCGGCAACACGCCGGGAGGAGACGAGCTCGGCCCGCCGAACGTCCTGATCATCATCGCGGATGATCTGGGCGTCGACCGCGTCGCGGCCTACGGCGAGCACCCCGACCCGGGCACCACGCCGGTGATCGACCAACTCGCGGCGGACGGCGTCCTGTTCCGCAACGCGTGGGCGAACCCGGTCTGCTCCGCCACGCGCGCCACGATGCTGACCGGGCGCTACTCGTTCAGCACGGGCGTCGGCTCGTTCATCCCGGCGGCCAGCGCCGCGGAGTTGTCGACCGCCTGGAACACGATCCCGAAGTTCCTCCCGCCCGAGTATCACAAGGTCGCCGTGGGGAAGTGGCACCTCTCGGGGAACCTGGCGAGCTACACCGAGCACCCGATGCTGATGGGCTTCGATCACCATCGCGGGTCGATGTTCAACCTGATCGGCAGCCAGGGCTACTTCAACTGGTTGAAGAACACCGACGGGACGCTGGCGCCGTCGAGCACGTACGCGACGACGGACGCGGTGGACGAGGCGATCGGATTCATCTCCGAGTACGGCGCGGGCCCCGAGCCCGAGCCGTGGTTCATGTGGCTCGCGTTCAACGCGCCGCACACGCCCAACCACCACCCGCCGCCAGCCCTGCACACCTTCGACCTGCCCCCCCAGACCACGGACCCGGAGCTCCTGACCAAGGCCATGATCGAGGCCATGGACACGGAGATCGGCAGGCTGCTGGCCTCGATCGAGCCGGCGGTCCTGGCCAACACCTACGTGATCTTCATCGGCGACAACGGGACGGGACACGCCGCCACGACGGCGCCGTTCATCCCGCTCCAGGGCAAGCAGACCATCTTCGAGGGCGGCGTCAACGTGCCGCTCATCATCAAGGGCCCCGGCGTCGTCGCCGGAGCGGAGTGCGCCGCCTTGGTGAGTTCGACCGACGTCTTCTCGACGGTGGCGGACATGGCGGGCGTGAAGGCCGGCACGCCGGACTCCACGAGCCTGTTCCCATACCTCTCGGTGCCGGACCTCGAGTCGATGCGGCGTTGGGTGTATGGGGAAATGTTCGCGCCCGACCTGACATTGCTGCCGACGAGTCGCCAGCGCGCGGCGCGGGACGAACGCTACAAGCTGCACCGCGGCCTCGAGGCCAGCGGCTTCGTCGATCGCTTCTACGACCTGGTCGCGGACCCGTTCGAGTCCACGGACCTCATGGCGGCGGGCGAACTCAGCTTCGACGAGCAACTCGCCTACGATGAGTTGGACATCGTGCTCGACGGCCTCGACCCCATCCAGGCCACGACGTGGGTCAACCTGGGCTACGGGCTGGCGGGCTCGGCCGGCGTCCCCGCGTTGGTGGGCAACGGCACGCTGCTCGCGGACGACCCCTTCTCGCTGCGCGTCACGAACGCCCGCGAGTTTGCGGAGTTGGCGCTCTACCACGGCGTCTCGTACGTCGTCGCGCCGTTCAAGGGGGGCACGCTCGTTCCCGCACCCTCGGGCACCATCTTCGGCGCGACCAACGATGTCGGCACCTTCGTGCTGGCGGGCGCGTGGCCGCCGGGACTTCCCCTCGGCTTCACGTTCTACTTCCAGACCTGGATCACGGATCCACTGGGGCCGCAGGGCTCCTCGGCGACCAACGCCCTCGCGGCAACGACCGCCGAACCCTAGCCGCGACGCGACGCGGCGCGATCCGGGCAACCTGTAAGCTGGCGGGATGATCACGCCCCGGCTGGCTGCGGTCCTGTTCGTGGCGTCACTCGGCGCGTGCGGTCCATCCTCCGAACCGACGCTCTCCGCCGTCGACTCGGCGCCGACCATCCTGCTGGTCACGCTGGACACCACGCGCGCCGACCGCATCGGCGCGTACGGCCACGCTGCGGCGCGCACACCCGTGATCGACGGGTTGGCCGCGAACGGGTTTCGCTTCGAGCGCGCCTACGCGCCAACGCCGATCACGCTTCCCAGCCACGCGACGCTGCTGACCGGCACGCTGCCCATGGAACACGGCGTGCGCGACAACACCGGCTACGCGCTGGGCGACGACGCGCGGCTCGTCTCCGAGGTGCTGGCCGAGAACGGCTGGCGCACGATGGCCTCGGTCGGCAGCTTCGTGCTCGACCCGCGCTTCGGTCTCGACCAGGGCTTCGAGCGCTACGCCGCCCCGCGCGCGGTCGGCGCCGCGACGCTGGGCGCGGAGATCGAGCGACGCGCCGATGCGGTCGTGGACGACGCGCTGGATTGGCTGGACGGTGTGGGCACGGACGAGCCCGCGTTCCTCTGGGTGCACTTCTACGATCCGCACGCGCCGTACGAGGCGCCGCCCTCGGCAAGCGCGCCGGCCGACGCCTACGACGCCGAGATCGCCTTCTGCGACACGCAGCTTGGCCGGCTCCTGGAAGGTCTGGAACGCGCCGGCCGCAAGCGCACCCTCTCGGTCGTCCTCACCTCCGACCACGGCGAGTCGTTGGGCGAGCACGGCGAGGCCACGCACGGCGTGTTCCTGTACGAGGGCGCGATGCGCGTGCCGCTCATCCTGTGGAGCGCGACCTACGAGAAGAGGGGCGTCCTGAAGCGCGACCCGGTCGGCCTCGCCTCCGTGGCGACGACCATCCTGCATCTCGCGGGCGCCGCGGAGGACGCACTGCCCGATGCCGGCGCTCCCCCGCTGCTGAGCTTCGAACCCGCATCGCACCTCTACCTGGAGACCGCGCTGCCCTGGCGGGCGCACGGCTGGCACCCGCTGCGCGGCGTGGTCTGGAGCGACGGGAAGTACATCCAGGGCCGTGCGCCGGAGCTCTTCGCGCTGGATGAGGACCCGGCCGAGCAGCACGACCTCTCCGACGAGGATCCCGAGCTCCTGGCCGAGGCCGCCGGGCGCCTGGCGCGCATCCTGGCCACCCATCCACCGCTGGGTTGGCAGCGCGATGCGAACCTGCAGTCCGCCGATCGCGCCGCATTGGCCGCGCTGGGGTACCTCGGCGGATCGGCCTCCGACGAGCCCCCCTGGGACGGCTCCCTGCCCGACCCGGCCGAGCGCGTCGAGGACCTCGCCCTGCGCGACGAGGCGCTGTGGCTGCTGCGCGCCGGTCGGCAGGCGATCGCCGAGCGCGGTCCCGAGGCCGGGCGCGCGTCACTCCTCGACGCACGCGAGCGCTTCGCGGAACTCCGCCGACGCGCCCCCGCCGATGCTCAGGTGATCCAACTGCTGGGCGAGACCGAGATGACGCTGGGCCAGTACGCCGAGGCCGCGGCCACGCTCGAGCAACACGCCCTGCTGCGACCGGCCGACGCCCTCACCCGCTACAACCTCGCCGTCTGCTACTTCCGCAACGACCGGCCCCAATGGGCCATGACCGAAATGGTCCGCGCGACGGCCCTCGCACCCGGTCAGCCGGACGCCTACCGCTGGCTGGTCAGCCACCACCTGGAGCGCGACGAACCCGGCCACGCGGCTTGGTGGTACGGCGAGTTGCTCCGCTCCTGGGACGTGCCCGAGGCCGAGAAGGCCTCGCTGCGTGAGGCGGTCGCCGCCCTGTCCGACCAGGCCGCCGCGCGGGGGCAGGTCATGGCGCCCCCGGCCGGGTACCCGGCACCGCCCGGTCCGCCCACGGGACTCATGCAGCGGCGCTGATTCAGCGCGGTTCAGCGCCTCGAAGGGGCCATTCCTGAGCCGCGAGTCGTTATCCACCGACTTTGCCCGATTCCAGAATCCAGGGTACGCTTCCGAACGCTTTTTGGGCGTCGATCCAGTGGGATCGGTCGAGGGACTCCGACGAGGAGTCCGGTGATTTGGGGTGTAGGCGCACGCGCGTGTGGCTCACACGCGCGGCGACGCTTGCACCCTTTTTTCGTGAAGAGGGTCCGGCCTTGAAGTCACTCCGTGTGTTCCTTGCCTCGCTGTCCGTGATCCTCCTGCTCGGCGCCGCTGTCAGTGCGCAGACGACCTGGACCGGGACGATCAGCACCAACTGGAGTCACTCCTCGAACTGGGACACGGTCACCGTGCCCGGTCCGACCGACGACGTGATCATCCCGTCCGGGCCGGCCAGCCAGCCCTCGGCCTACATCCTGAACCCCGAGTGCAACAACCTCACGATCGAGTCCGGCGCCGTGCTCACGCTGGGCGGCGGCTTCGACCTGGCGGTCAACGGCGACCTCGACCTCGACGGCACGCTCACCGTGAGTTCGAGCACGAGCGAGATCGCCGTCTCCGGCGACTGGATGAACGACGGCACGTTCAACAACGGCAACAGCCTGGTCGAACTGGACGGCACGGGCGCGCTGGGCGGCGCGAGCACCACGAGCTTCGGCAACCTGAGCATCGGCGGCACGACGCGCACGATCAGCTCGGCGTTCTCGGTGAGCGGCGACGTCACGGTCTCCTCCGGCGCGTCGATCGACCTCGGCACTGCCCTGCTGCACACGGTCGCCGGCAACTGGACCTCGAGCGCGGGCGGGATCAGCCTCACCGGGTCGAGCACGATCGTGTTCACCGGCACGGGCCTGCTCACCACGCTCTCCAACACGCTTCCGAACATGCGCGTCAGCGCGGGCACGCGGTCGGTGAACGACTCGTCCGTCGCGGGCGACCTCGAGCTGACGGGCGGCGAGCTGCGTATCCTCGACAACGCGACCCTCTCCGTGGCGGGCGACGCGATCCTGACCACCGGCACGGTGAGCTGGGAGAGCGTGTTCGTGGGCACCGAGACGCTGGACGTCGCCGGTGACGTGACCATCACGGCCGCGGCCGGCACGACGAGCACGGACGTGCGCGTGTTCTGCGGCGGCACGTGGTCCTCCGACTCGACCTTCGCGCCGGCTTCGGGCCTGACCATCATCGACGGCGGCGGCACGACCACGATCGGCGGCTCGACGCCGACATTCGCCAGCCTCGCGATTGCGGACGGCAACCGCACCTTCGTCTCGTCCGCCGTCATCACCGGCAACCTCACCGTCGCCGACGGCGTGACGCTGAGCGCGCTCGCCGCGATCGACGTGGACGGTTTGATGTCCATCGGCAACGGGACGTCATCCTGGTCCCTGGGTTCCTCGACGCACACCATCGGCGGCGGCTACGTCTCGACGGGCGCGAGCGCCACGAGCACCGGCACGATCGAACTCGACGGAACCGGCAACCTGGGCACCGGCGGCGGCTCCATCGCCAACGTGCTCGTCAGCGCCGGGACGATCAGCGTCTCGGACAGCACCGTCACCGGCAACCTGGACATGACCGGCGGAACGCTGAGCCTGCTCGACGACCAGACCTGCACGGTCGGCGGCAACATGACCCTCACGGCCGGCACGCTGGACATGATCTCCTCCGGTCTGGCGACGCCCGACGAGCTGTTCGACGTCGCGGGCGACGTGACGATCACCGCGACCGCCGGCACCATGACCGACGACTCGCGCATCGATTGCGGCGGCGCGTGGTCCTCGACCGCGGCCTGGGCCCCGTCGGCCGGCCTCGTGACGCTGGACGGAGCGGGCGCGGACACCGTCGGCGGCGTCGGCATCAACCTCGTTGACGTCGACATCACCGCGGGCACCAAGACGCTCACCGACGCCGCCACCATCGGCGGCGACCTCGACGTCGCCAGCGGCGCGACGCTCGACACCGACGCCGCGCTGGACGTGGCCGGCAACGTCACGCTCGGCGACAACACCGCGAGCTGGGACGTGGGCGCCTCCACGCACACGCTGGCCGGCGACTACACCAGCGCGGGCGCGGACGCGACCGGCGCCGGCACGATCGACTTCGGCGGCACGGGCACGACCTCCGCGACGGGCGGGGACCTTCCCACCGTCATCGTCAGCGCCGGCACGCGCAGCCTCGGCTCGGCCGCGATCACCGGCGACCTGGACATGACCGGCGGCGAGATCGTCATCCTCAACAACGCCGAGGTGGACGTGGCCGGCAACGCGACCATGAACGCCGGCATGCTGACCTTCGACAGCGGCTCCCCCGGCACGCAGGTGCTCGACGTCGAGGGCGACGTCGCACTTACCGCGACGTCCGGCACGGCCGGCTCCGACAGCCGCATCCAGTGCGCGGGCAACTGGAGCTCGAGCTCCGCGTGGACCGCCCCCGACGGCATCGTCGACCTCGACGGCGGCACGACCACGACCGTGAGCGGCGCCACGCCGACCTTCACCAACCTGAACGTAGTCAGCGGCACCAAGACCGTCAGCTCGGCGTCCGTCATCAGCGGCAACCTGGCCGTCGACAACAACGCCACGCTCGACACCGACGCCGCGCTCGACGTGGGCGGCAACGTCACGCTCGGAGACGGCACCGCGAGCTGGGATCTCGGCGCGTCCACGCACAACGTCGCGGGCGACTACGCCTCGGCCGGCGCCAGCGCGACCGGCGCGGGCACGATCGACTTCGACGGCACGGGCACGCTCGCCACGGGCGGCGGCACGATCTCCAACGCGATCTCGAGCGCCGGCACACGCACCGTGTCCGCGACGACCGTCTCGGGCAACCTCGACCTGACCGGCGGCACGCTGTCGATCGCCAACGACCAGACGCTGACCGTCGGCGGCAACGCCGTCCTCAGCCGCGGCACGCTCGACTTCCCGGCCGTCTCCGACGCCGTCCTGGACAGTCTCGACGTGACCGGCAATGTCACCGTCACCTCCACGGCCGGCACCGGAAGTGTCGACGCGCGCATCCTCTGCGGCGGCAACTGGAGCTCGACGCCGACCTTCGCGCCGGGCGCGGGCACCGTCGTGCTGAACGGCGCCAGCCCGAGCACGATCGCCGGAGCCGGCGGCGTGACGTTGGCCGACCTGCAAATGGTGAACAGCACCAAGACGCTGACGTCCACCTCGCTCACGGTCACGGGTCTCGACGTGCAGACGGCTACGGCCTTCGTCAGCAGCGCCGGCACGGTCGACGTGAACGGCGACGTGACCCTCGGCAGCGCGAGCGCGTCCTGGGACCTGGGCGCGCTGACGCACACGGCCACCGGCAACTTCACCTCCGGCGGCGCGAGCGCCACCGGCGCCGGCACGATCGAGTTCGACGGCACCGGCACGGTCGCCATGGGCGGCGGCACCATCGCCAACATGTCGGTCACCGCCGGCACGCGCCAGGTGGCCGACACCGACGTCGTCGGCAACGTCAGCCTCACGGCCGGCACGCTGCGCGTGCTCGGCGACCAGACGCTGACCGTGGGCGGCAACGCCGACTTCACCGGCGGCCTGCTGTCCTGGTCGGGCGCCACCAACGGCACGCCGGACGTCATCGACGTGGCCGGCGACGTCACGGTCACCGCCCTCGCGGGCACGACCACGGTCGACAGCCGTCTGTTCTGCGCCGGCAACTGGAGTTCCACGAGCGCGTTCAACCCGCCCAGCGGGCGCGTCGTGCTCGACGGCGCGGGCGCCACCACGATGAGCGGCGTCGGCGGCCTCACGCTGGCCGAGGTCGAACTCGACGGCGGCACCAAGACCCTCAACGACCCGATGGCCGCGCTGCAGCTGAACGTGAAGGACGGCACGCCCTTCGTCACCGCCGCGGCCGTGACCCTCTCGGGCGACCTGCTCCTGGGGACGGCCGGCGCGTCGTGGGCGCTCGGCGGCTTCAACCACATGGTCGCCAACGACTGGACGTCGACCGGCGGTAGCGCCACCGGTGCGGGCCAGATCAACTTCACCGCGACCGGCACGCTCGACACGGGCGGCGGCTCCATCCCGCGCATGCTCATCTCGGGCGGCACGCGCACGGTCAACACCTCCGAGGTGACCGGCAACGCGACCATGACGACCGGCACGCTCCTGATCGACGCCGATCAGGGCCTGACCGTCGGCGGCGACCTGGACCTCACGTCCGGCACGCTGTCGTGGGAGCCCGTGGCCGACGCAACGCTCGAGACGATCGACGTCGCGGGCGCCGCCAACGTGCAGACGAGCGTGGGAACCGAGTCCATCGCGTCGCGCCTGTTCTGCGCCGGCGACTGGACGTCCGATGCGACCTTCAGCCCGGTCCTCGCGCGCGTCGTGCTCGACGGCGGGACCGCCGCCAACGTGGACGTCTCGACGACGGAAGGCACGCCGGCCGTGTTCTTCGGCGACCTGCAGGTGGTCAGCGGCACCAAGACGCTGCTCGCCGACGCCGACACCTTCGGCGAGGTGCGCGTGGAGGCGGGCGCGAGCCTGGTCCTGGCGGCCGACCTGGCGGCCGACGACGTGATCGTCGAAGGCACGCTCGACACCGCGACGCAGACCGTCACGTGCTCGAACGACTGGACCTCCGACGCCGTCGGAAGCGTCGTCAGCGGCACGGGGCTCGTCGACTTCGACAGCAACGGCACGACCATCACCGGCGCCAACACGATCCCCAACATGCTGGTCAGCAGCGGCCTCCGCGCCGTGTCGACCTCGGCCGTGGCGGACGCGCTGGACATGACGGGCGGCGAGTTGCTGATGCTCGACGACCAGACGCTGACGGTCGGCGGCTCGGCCACGCTCAGCAGCGGCCAGCTCACCTTCCTCGACCTCACCGCCGGCGTCGAGACCCTCGACGTCGCGGGCGACATGTCGGTCAGCGCCATCGCAGGCACGATGAACACGAACACCTTCATCCGCTGCTCGGGCAACTGGACCTCGGATGCGAGCTTCACCCCCGCGGGCGGCGTCGTCGTCCTGAACGGCGCGGGCGCCACCACATTGGGCGGCGCGGGCATGACCCTGGCCGACCTCGCGCTGAACGCCGGCACCAAGACGGTGACCACCGCCTTCTCGGTGCGTGACGTCAACGTCGGCGTGGGCGTGGCCCTGGACTTCACCGGCGGCGGCGCCATGACCGCCACCGGAGACGTGACCCTGGGCAACGCAACCTCGTCGGTGGATCTCGGCGGCTTCACGCACACCGTGAGCGGCGATTGGATCTCGGCGGGCGCGAACTCGACCAACGGCACGCTGTCCTTCATCGCCAACGGCCTGCTCAGCACCGGCGCCGCCACCGTGGACACCGTAGTGGTGAACGGCGGCACGCGCAGCTCGGCCAACAGCGCCATCGCCAACGACCTGACCCTGACGACCGGCATCCTGCTCATCCTCAACGACCAGACGCTGAGCGTGGGCGGCAACGCCAACCTCGACGGCGGGACGCTGATCTTCGATCCGGTCCCGGCGGGCACCAACGAGGTGCTCGACGTGGAAGGCGACGTGGTCGCCACCTCGGGCACGGGCGCCAGCGCGAACACCGCGATCCTGCGCTGCGCCGGCAACTGGAGCAGCAACAGCTCCTTCTCGCCGAGCACGCTGACCGTCGAGCTCGACGGCGCCGGCACGACCGGCATCACCGCGCTGGCTCCGGGCTTCGACCCGGTGTTCGACAAGCTCGTGATCCGCAACGGCACGCGCCAGCCCGTCGGCAGCTTCCCGATCGTCGCGACGGACATCGACATCGACGTGTCGGGCACGCTGGACACGAACGGCCAGGCGCTCACCATCGCCGGCTCGCCGCTCACCGTCGACGGTTCGCTCCTCGTGGACGCGGGCGGATCGGTCGCGCTCGGCAGCAACGCCGTGACCGTCTCCCCGACCGGCACGCTGTCGGTCATCGGCGACCCGGGCAACCCGGCCGTCATCACCGGCTCCGGCGGCGGCGGCTACTTCATGACGATCGACGGCACGCTCGCCGCGCGCCAGTTCGCCTTCGAGCAGATGGGCCTGGCCGGCATCACGGTGACCTCGGGCGCGACCATCGCGGCGTTCCCGGACGACCTGCGCGCGGGCGTGTTCTCGACCCCGTCGCCGATCCCCGGCTCGGTGATGCTCGACATCCAGCGCGCCGCGCCCACCACGTTCCGCTACGTGGACTTCGAGGACCCGCTGACCCAGGGCACCAACAACGTGCGCACGCTCTCCGGTTCGGGCGCGGTCGTGAGCTTCATCAACTCGGGCGGCAACTTCACCGGCGCCGGCTTCGAGCTGGACCCGTTCAACAAGATCGCGTGGCCCTCGGACGACGTGACGACCATCTTCGCCTCCGCGACGGCCGGCGCCGACATGATCACGGTGGACTGGACCAGCATCAACGAGGCGGACATCGACAAGTACATCGTCCAACGCGGGACGAACTCGTCGGGCCCGTTCACCGACCTGCTCGAGGTCTCGCCGCTCGGGCCGAGCGCCTACCAGCACGTCGACGGCACCGTCACGCCCAAGCAGCTGTACTTCTACAACATCGCGCAGCGGCGGACGGACGGCACCGTGGAGGTCCTGGCGCAGGTGCAGGCCAACCCGTGGGGCTCGGGCCCGCCGCCGAACTTCCTGACCGTCGGTCCGTCCGGCGACTACGCGGACATCCAGACGGCGATCAACTCGATCACCACGGAGTTCCTCCCGGTCGTCTCGATCGAGGCGGGCACCTACCCCGCCTTCACGGTCGTTCCGAACGGCATCGGCACGCTGCGCATCCTCGCGGACGGCAGCGGACCGGTGATCATCGACACCACCCTGCAGGCGGTGGAGATCGAGAACTTCGGCTCGTTCGATTCGCTCGAGATGAGCGACCTGACCATCGGTGACGCCGGATCGCCCAACGCGGGTGTCCTGGTGTCGAACTGTCTCGGCACGATCGTGCTCGACGAGCTGGTGGTCACGGGCGGCACGGGCTTTGCCGGCATCAGCCTGGCCGCCTCGACGCAGGTCGCGGTCCAGCGCTCCACGGTGGTGGGCGACGACGGCCTGATGCTCGACCTCGGCTCGGTCGCGGTCGTGCTCAACGGCTCACTGGACGACATCGACCTCAAGGGCCTCTCGGACGCGCGTCTGGGCGGCCTGACGACGGCGTCCACGGTCGAGGCGGGCTCGAACCTCGAGACCCTCGCCGGCGTGCAGTCGGACATCGACGCTCCCGAGCTGGTCAGCATCGGCTCGGTGTTCTTCCTGGACATGGCCGGCGAGCCGGGTGGCACCTGGGTGCTGATCTACTCCCTCAACCTCGGCTGGCTGGACCTGGCCGGGCTGAGTTGGGAGATGGTCGGCATGGCCGATTTCGGGCTCGGGGACATCCTGATCACGGGCCCGATGGGCGCGGGGAGCATCAGCCTGCCGGGCGTGCTGCCGACCACGGGTCTCATGTACGGGCTGCCGATCGCGCTGCAGACGGTCGTCATCCACCCGACCACCAGCAAGCGCCGGTGGTCCAACGTGACGTCGATCATCGGGACCAACTAGGCCCGGACCCGCACGCCGGGGAGAGGTTCCGGAATCCGATCGGGCGCACCCCCTTACCGCGGGGCGTCCGATCGGCCACAATGTGCCGACGGTCGGCGTGGGCCCGGCCGAGCACCGGGACCGATACGTGACCACACCTGCGACTGCAGCCGACATCAGCAGCCACCTCATCCCCGAATGCATCGCGCGACCGGGCGATGACCCGATCTTCGCGCTGAATGCGATCGCCGTGCGCCGCGCGCGCGCGGGCGAGGACATCCTCAACGCCACGCTGGGCGCGTTGATGGAAGACGACGGACGCCTGGCCGTGTTGCCCTCGGTGCACGAGGCGCTCAGCGCGGTCCCGCCCGAGCGCGCCGCCGCCTACGCCCCCATCGCGGGCGAGCCGCCCTACCTCGAGGCCGTCATCCGCGACCTCTACGGCGACAGCGAGCTGGCGGCGCAGTCGGTCGCCGCCGCCACGCCCGGCGGCACCGGCGCCGTGCACCACGCCATCGTGAACTTCCTAGACCAGGGCGAGGCGCTGCTGGTCCCCGACTACCACTGGGGTCCGTACGGGATCGTCGCGAACCACACGCGGCGCCGCACCGAGACCTTCCAGATGTTCGATGACGACTGCCACTTCCACCGGGCCGCGTTCGCCGAGGCCGTGGACGCGCAGTCCAAGCGGCAGGCGCGACTGCTCGTCGTGATGAACACGCCCTGCAACAACCCCACCGGCTACACGTTCGACGACGCGGACTGGGAGGCGGTCTCGACCGCACTGCGCGCCGCCGCCGAGCGCGTTCCCGTCGCGCTGCTGATCGACCTGGCCTACGCGCGTTTCGGCGCGCAGGGCAGTTTCCGCTGGCAGGACCACGTCGCGGGCATGGCGGGCGAGGTGCTGCCGCTGGTCGCCTGGACGGCGAGCAAGACGTTCACGCAGTACGGCGCGCGCGTCGGCGCGCTCGTCGCCAGTTGTCCGGACGAGGCCGAGCGCAGCCGCGTGGCCAACGCGCTCTCCTACTCCTGCCGCGGCACCTGGTCCAACTGCAACCACCACGGGATGCTGGCCGTGACGCAGCTCCTGTCCGACCCGGCGCTGAAGAAGCGCTCGGACGAGGAGCGCGACCGCCTGCGGGCGCTGCTCGACGAGCGCGTGGCCGCCTTCAACGAGCTGGCCCAGCCGGCCGGCCTGCGCTACCCGCGCTACGAGGGCGGGTTCTTCGTGACCGTCTTCACGCCGGACGCGAAGGTCACCACCGAGAAGATGCAGGAGCGCGGCGTGTTCGTTGTGCCGTTCCACGGCGGCGTGCGCGTGGCGCTTTGCTCGACGCCCGTCGCGCAGGTGCCGCGCCTGGTCGAGGCGCTGGTCGAGGGCGTCGCCGCCGCGCAGGGCTGACCCCGCGCGCGCGGGATCAGGGGTCCCTCGCGCGCTTCCTGATGCGGTCCTTGTTGAGCACGTAGACCAGCGTCAGCTTGTGCTTCTCCTTCAGCTCCTTGTAGAGCGGACGCGCCTCGTCCTGGCTGCCCTGCTTCCACAGCGCGTCAGCCTTGGCGAGCAGATCCTCGGGGCTGAGTGACTCGGCCTGCGGCTCGTCCCCCCCGCCGTCGCCCTTATCCTCGTCCTCGTCCTCGTCGTCGCCCCCGCCGAGAAGCACGCCGCCCAGCCCGCCGCCGAGCTTGTCCTTCAGGCGGTCTTCCAGCTCGGCCTTCAGCGCCTTCTCGGCCAGGTCCTCGAAGACGTCGTCCCACTTCATCTTCGGCTTGTCGACCGAGCCGCGGATCGGGATCGCGAGCATCTCGCCCTTCATCTTGCGCAGGAACTTGTGCTTCTCCATCAGCCGCTCGGTGATGGGCACGTTCCAGTCGAGGTCGAGGCTGCCGTCGAGGCCGACCGATCCGGTGAAGTTGGTCTGCTCGCCCGACACCTTCCAAGGCCAGGGCTCCGCGTAGCCCAGCCGGCCGTCCTTGATGCGGAAGCTCATCGGGGCAACCGAGACCTTCTTCTGTTCGCCCTCGCCCAGCTTGCCGAGCATCTGGCCCAGCAGCGGTGAGCCGCTCAGCGTGACGTCGGGGAACTCCACGCGGCCCTTCCCCGAGAGACGTTCGAGCGGCACGGACGCGAGGTCGGACTCCGCGAGGTTCAGGACACCGTCCCACACGAGTTCGAAGTCGGCCGCGATGGCCCCGGTCACCGAGCCCACGTCCGCGTCGCCTCCCGCGGCGAACAGCGGGTGCATCGACGCCAGCAGCGGGCCCATCTCGCGGGTGGCGTTCAGACCGTCCAGCTTGAAGCCGACGCGCGAGCGAGGCGTGTTCTCCTCGGGTCGCAGGTCGAGCGCGGCGTCGAGCTTCGCGCTGCCTTCGTTGAGGGTCATGTCGCCGATCAGGTTCGCGACGCCGTCGGTCAGGTCGATACCGAGTTCGCCCGCGGCCAGCAGGCCGGGCAACTGGAACGGCGCGAGGCCGATCGTCCCGTTCGCGTCCATCCCGGCGATCGCGCCCAGGCCCGCCACGCCCAGGGCGTCGACCGACGCCAGGTCGCCGGAGAGCGTGAGTTTCAGCGGATGACGCCCCTCGCCGGTGAAGTGGCCGACCAGCGCGGCCCCGAGCAGCGCGCCGAGTTGCTGGCTGTCGTAGGTCATGTCCACGTCGAGGCGCACGGGCACGGGGCCCGCAGGCGCGGCGCCTTCCTCGGCCTCCAGCCACGCGCGCAGGTTCTGCGCTTCGCCGGTGAACCCGCCCTGCAAGAAGGAGGTGTCCACGCGTCCACGCGTCAGCGTCACGTCCAGCGGGCCGGTCAGCACGTCGGCCGACAACGCCAGTTCGGCGTTGGGGTCGGAGACGATGATGGGCTCGGCGCCGTCGGCCCCGGCGTCGCCGGGCGCGACCGCCAGCCAGAGGTCCTTCACGCGGCCGTCGACGTCGAGCGTCAACGCACCCGCGTCGCCGATGAGCTTGCCATCCAGCGTGAGCGCGCCGCGCGCGTCGGTGCCCGCCATCGGCAGCAGCGCGCCGGCGTCCGCCAGCAGGCGCGCGATCTCGCCCGACACGCTGAACTCCATGTCGGCCACGGTCTGATCGGGGACCGAGTACTGGCCCAGCGTCCCGTGCAGCGAAGTGCGGGCGGTCAGCGAGTTGTAGTCGAACCGCGTGACGTCCAGCAGTTCCTCGGCCCCCTGCGTGACGGTGACCAGGAAGTCCATGTCCACGTCCTGCTGCTCGATGCGGCGCGCAGGCTCGTCGGGCGCGCCGGCCGGCAAGCCGATCTCCAGCCGGTTCCCGGCGAGACGACCGGTGGCGACGAGCGCCTGGTCATCCACGCGCAGATCGAGCACGCCGCCGAACGGCGCGCCGCCCACCCAGGTGCCGTCGTCCAGGGCCAGGATCTCGGGTCCGGCGAAGCGCGGCTCGGCGTGCAACGTGAGCTGGCCCGTTCCGAACTCGATGCTGCCTGAGCCGCTCACGTCCAGCGCGCCGGTGGTCAGGCCAGACCCGAGGTAGCCGGCCAGCGCGAGGTCGAATGCCGCGATCTCGATCGGCGCGAGTGCCTGGTCGACGCGCACGTCGTAGCCGGTGTCCATGCCGAGGATTTGGATCGGCTCGGCGTCCGTCCCGAGTTGTGCGACGAACTCGGGCATCGCCATGCGGCCGACGAGCGCCATCTTGGGTCCGTCGAGGGTCAGCGTGTTCTGCATCGTGACCGGCTGCCCGCTCGCAGCGAGCCCGAAGAACCCGCCGAACAACCGGTCGACCATCTCGGCAGCCGGGCCCGGCTGCACCTCGACCAGGTGCTCCAGCGTTCCCCGGATACGCTCGGCGTCTGCGATGTCCGTGATCGAGCCGCTCGCGTCCACGTTCAGCGCCGGTGAGCGCAACACGAAGCGCTCGAGGTCCGTGCGCCCGCCCACCGAGAAGTCGAGGCGCCCCGCCTGCTCGAGCGAGAGGTCGAGCGGGCCGAAGAAACTGGGCACCGTGTCGTCGTCGCCCGAATCGCGCAGCTCCAGGCCGGTCAGCTCGAGCGTGCTGTCGGCCAGCATCGCGTCGCCGTCGCTGCGGCCCGTGGAACGCGCCACGATGCGACCGCCGAAGCGCGGCGTGTCCGGCTCGAGCAGCGAACCGATGCTCTGCTGCAACCGGTCGAGGTCCGCGTCGAAGGTGAAGTTCGAGTCCGCGAGCGCCAGCCCCTCCAGCCACTCGTCGTCGTCGCCGGTCGGCAGGCCGGTGATCTGCGCCTGCGCGCTCGCGGTGACCGGACCGGCGTCGAGTTGCAGCCGCTCGAGCTGGGCCGTGCCCGCGGCCAGGTCGGCGCCGGCCTTCAGGTCGAATGTGAGTTCGGTCAACTCGCCCAGGTCGAGCGGCACGCCTCCGGCCGACTCCGCGCGCAGCCCGAGCAGCGACACGCGCGCGTCGACGCCTGCTCCGAGCACGCCGTCGTCGTTCCAGCTGGCCTCGACGTCCGAACGGATCTCCAGCGCGCCGTCGAGCAGGACCGTCGGCTTGATGCCCAACCGCTCGCGCGCAGCGACCAGCAAGCCCGCCAGCCGGCCGCCGGCCTCCAGCGTGCCGGTCACGCGCTGCTCGTCGCCGACCACCTGCGTGCTGCCGCCGTAGCGCAGCGTGAGCAGGTCGCCTGCGTCGAGCGTGACGATCTGCGTGCCTTCACCCAGCGCATCCATCGTCGCCTCGGCCGTCAGGCTCGCGGCGGGCAACACGATCGGCTCGGGGCCGACGGCCGGCCCGGCCAGGATCACGTCGCTCATCGTCAGCGTCGAGCCGCCCGACAGCGTGAGCGGCGCGCGCCACGACCAGTGACCGGTGCCCTCGACCAGGCCGCTCACCTCGTCCAGCGGCACGAGCGCCGCGAGTGCCGGCTGCACCGCGGCCAGCATCAGGTCGCGCAGGATGTAGTCGAGGTCGGCCTGCACGCCGGCCGGGTCGAGGCGCCCGTCCTTCGCCAGCGTGACCGTGCCGTCCAGGCTCAGCTCGCCGCCCGGTCCGGCCGGGCCGACGACGCGTCCCGAGACGTGGAACGGCGCGGGCTCGGAGAGGTCGGTGATGTCGAGCGTGACGTTCAGGTCGCGCAGTTCGGTCCGGCCACCCAACGCGTGCACGGTGAGCACCCCGTCGCGCACCTCCAGGCCGAGCGACAGGTCCGGCAACTCGGACTCCTCGTCGTCGTCGCGCCCGCTCTTCTCGCGCTCGGCCGACGAGCCACCGCTCGTCATCGTGACCAGGTTCCACTCGCCGGCTTCGTCCTGGCGCGCGTGCACCGACAGGCCGTCCACGATGACCTGGGCGCTGTAGCTCCCGGTCAGCGCGCCGAGCACGCCTGCGCGCACGTCCACGTGCTCCACTTCGGTCACGCTTTGGCCGGCGGCATCCACCAGGCGGAAGCCGGACGCCTCCAGGTGCCCGCCGATGCTCAGCGAGAGGTCGTCCAGCGATGCGGTGGCGTCCATGGACTCGTGCACGCCGTCGATCACCAGGCCCTTCACGATCGGTGCGGCGATCACGGGCGCGACCAGCACCACGAGCAGGATCAGCGCGACGAAGCCGCCCAGGATCCAGATCCAGCGCCGTCGCCCGCGGCCGCCCGCGGCGGCGCTGCTGTCGGAGGGATTCTTGCGGGCGGACATGTCGGACCATCGACGCGGGAGATCGGAGCGATCTGCATCCTAGAAGACGGTCGAGCACCGCCGCCATCGAGGCGCCGCGAAACGCCTGCGAAGGGCTCCCGGTTCAGGCGTCGATCAGCAGCAGATGCGGTCGCCCGGGGTGCCATGGCATCTCGATGGCAGACCGCTCGCCGACCGGAGCCACGAACAGCGAGAGGCCGTCCGCCGCCGGCGTGGCCAGGATCGCGATGCCGCGCGCGTTCGTGCGGGCCAGCGCCACGAGCCGTCCGCCGGCATCCAGCACGCCGATCACGACGCGCGCCAGCGGCCGGCCGTGATCGTCGAGCAGACGCACGAACGTGAGGACCTGCGTGGCGTCGTCGCCTGCCCCGTCGGTGCTGCCGCCGTCCAGGTCGTCACCGCCCCCGCCTCCTCCACCGCCGCCACCGCCGGTTCCGGTTCCTCCGCCGCCCGAACCTCCGCCACCGGTACCACCGCCGGGAGACTGCACGCCGCCCCAACCCGTCCAGGCGCCGGGAGGCGCGAGCGGCGGGGTGCTCGGTGTCGTGGGCGGCTTCTTCATCGTCGGCTTGAAGGGGCCGCCGCCGGTGCCGCCCGGTCCGGTGCCGGCACCGCCCGTCTTCGGCAACTCGCCGCCGCCCGAACTGTCGCCCGAGCTGAACGAGTCGTTGTCGCGCCCGGTCGGCGAAGGGCCGGGACCGGGGGTCGTCGAGCCCGGCTTGTCCGACTGCGCGGACAGGTCGCCGACCCAGAGGGCCAGCGCGAGCGCGCAGCTGAACAGGCAGCGGAGACTCGGCGCGCGTGAGGTCATGAAGCGTCCTCGGGCGGATCGGGCAGGCGGCCCAACTCCGCGATGCGCTCGGCACCGAGGCCCGCCAGGTCGCCGAGCATGGCCAGGTCGTTCTCGATCCAGCCGCGGATCAGCGCCGACCCGCTCTGCGCGTACAACTCGCGCAGCGACTCCACGTCGCGCTCGAACGCCGCGGCGTCGTCCAGCTCGGAGCGCGCGGCCAGCAGGTTGAACCACGGCACCGGATCCTCGGGCGAACGCTCGATGGCCGCCATCGCAAGCGGCACGACCTCGGCGTAGCGCGCCTGCCGCAGCAGCGCGAAAGCCAGATTCACCTCGGCGATGCGCAGGATCTCGGGGGACTCGCCACCGTTCGCGATGAGCGCGCGCAACGTCTGCTCGGCGCCCGCCGCGCGGCCGGCGTGGATGGCCGCCAGCGCGAACGCGAGTTGCTGGCGTCCGGACCGGCCCTCCAGCCGCTCGAGCACGTCGATGCACTTGGCAGCGTCATCCAGCGCGGCGGCGGCCTCGGGGCAGCTCTGCGCGAGCCCCGTCAGGTCGGCGGGCTCCTCCACGCCGGCCAGGGTCTCCGACATCACCCGCACCTCGCCGGAGATCACCTCCGCCGGGCGCGGCCGGTCGTGCAGCAGCGTGCGCACCGAGAAGTCGGGCAGCGCTGCCAGGCACGCCTTGACCATCTCGTAGACGAGGTCCGCCAGCTTGCCGTGCCCGGCCTTCGCGAACCGCTCGCGCAACTGCACCAGCAGCGCGGCGGGGTCGTGCGAGCGGCCCTCGCCCGTCAGCCAGGAGAGCGCCTCGTTCAGCGCGCCGGAGGGCCCGGTGTCGCGCGGGCTGCTTCCACCCATCTCCATCTCCGTCATGCGTCCTCCGTTTCGTCGCCGCCCCAGGCCGCCAGGACCTGGGCAATGCGGCTGGCCCAGCGCGCCCGCGCGCGCTTGAGGATCGTGCCGACTTGGTTGCTCGGCACCCTCAGGGCTTCCGCCAACTGTTCGTACGTGTTGCCGTCGACCTCGCGCAGCAGCAGCACGCGGCGGTCGCGGTCGCGCAACGAGTGATAGCAGCGTCCCGCGACGGCGAGCAGCATCAGCCCGAGGCGCGCGTAGCGCGCGGTCTGCTCGCGCTCGTCCGCGACGACGCCGGGATCCGCCGGCGGCGTGAGCTGGCTGTGCCAGGTCAGCATGCGGCGCCAGGCCCGGGCGTGCTGTCGCAGCTGGTTGCGCGCGTCGTTGCGCATGGCCGTGTGCGCCAGGCCCAGGAAGCGCCGCACGCGCGGTCGCGGGCGGCGCACGTCCACGAAGATGCGCGTCATGAACCCCGCGACGAGGTCATCCGGGTCGATCGCCACGGCCAGCTGGCGCGTGACGCGGTGCGCGATCTCGCGCATGCGCTGCTGCCCGATCTCGAACAGCAGCGCGAGGGCCTCGACGTCGTTCTCGCGGTAGAACCGGTCGATCAGGAAGCCGGCGACGGCGTCGATGTGCAGGTCGTCGTCGGGGTCGAAATCGTCCAGTGCGGGAATGGCGTCCGACCCTGGAAGGGCCTTCAGCCGTTGCACCTGGACGGACGGATCCACGCCGCGGAACGCCTCCACCGGCCAGGGTGTCTGCAGTGGCCGGCATGCCCGTCAGGCCTTTGGGTGGTGCATCGGGGAGGGAGGCCCGGTCGGACCTCCGCACCTTATCGCCTCGCTGCCGGGGAGGGGAAAGTTTCCACGATGGGGTGCGAAGTGGCCCTCAGGTGGGGTCCAAGCGGAACCCTCAGCCGGCCGCCGTGGCCAGTGCCTCGGCCAGCAGGGCGAAGTCTCCCGGGTCGTTGTAGGCCTGTGCGGAGAGGCGGATCAGCCGGCTCTCGCCGTCCGGGGCGGTCAGCATGGGCACCTCGATGCGGTGCTCGCGCCAGAGGCGATCCTGGAGCGGGTCGGTCTGGAGCGGCGCGGGCGGCGGCCCGCCGGCCAGCGGGAGGGCCGCCATCGAGCCGAGCATCTCGTCGGGCGCGGGCGCGGGCAGGTCGAGCGCGGAGCAGAGCAGGTCGCGTCCGGTCAGCGCCAGCTCGTGGTTGCGGCGCATCAGTTCGGGGATGCCGCCCGGATGGAGGCCGCCCAGGAAGGCGAGCGCGTCGGGCACGCTGAGCCGCGCGCTGGGATCGTCGGTGCCGGTCCACGAGAACTCGAGCTGGAAGCGCGAGATGTCGGTCCGATCGCTGTTTCCGCCGTGGCTGATGACCAGCGGCCGCACGGCCTCCTGCCGGTCGCGGCGCACGTGCAAGAAGGCCGCCCCCTTGGGCGCGCAGAGCCACTTGTGGCAGTTGGCGGTGTAGTAGGCGGCGCCCAGCGCGGAGAGGTCCAGGGGCACCATGCCGGGGGCGTGCGCGCCGTCCACCAGCGTGTCGATGCCGCGCTCGGCCAGCTCGGAGACGAGTTCCGCGATCGGGAAGATCAGCGCCGTGGGGCTCGTGACGTGGTCGAGGAGGGCCAGGCGCGTCTTGCTCCCCGCCGCGGCGAGCACGGCGTCGAGCACCTGGCCCGGGCCCTCGATCGGGAAGGGCACCTTCGCCACCACCACCCGGGCTCCGGTGGCCTCGGCCCGCGCACGCGCCGTGTTGCGGCAGGCGTTGTAGACGTGATCCGTGATCAGGATCTCGTCGCCCGGCTGAGAGTCGATCGAGGCCAGAACGGTGGCCACGCCCTGCGAGGCGTTGGTCACGAATACGAGATCCTCGGCGTCGGCCCCGACGAATTCCGCGAGCGCGCCGCGCGCGACGGCCTCCTCGGCCTCCAACTCGCGCAACACGAAGCGGATCGGCTGCGCCTCGTAGCGCTGCCGCCAGCGCTGCTGCGCCTGCAACACCGCGATCGGGCAGGCCCCGAACGATCCGTGGTTGAGATAGCGAACCGAGGAGTCCAAGCTCCAGAGGGGCTTGAGGTCAGGTTGGCACGCTTCGTGCTGTTTCATCGCCAAGGTGGTTCCATGTTCCGAGGAGACTGGATCCGGAGGAACAGGACTCCGTCAGCGCGGTCGTACCGCGCGCCCGGGGTCGGGACCGGCCTTCCGCTCGAGGCTTCCCGGAGAATGCCACAGATGATGCTCGCCGCGCGCGTTGCCGCACTCCTACTGGTCCTGCCCGTCACGCTGGGCGCCGTCACCGACGAGACCCCGCCCCCGCCGGCCGATGCATCGGCGGCCGAGGCCGAGGCTCCCGACGCCGACGACAAGGTGGTCAAGACCAAGTCCATGCTGAAGAACCTGCGCTTCGCAGAGGACTGGAGCGCGCTGGCCGATCCGGACGTCGAGACCGACCACTGGTTCCCGGGCATCAAGCACGTCGAGTTCGGCGAGGACTGGACGGCCAGCTTCGGCGGCCAGGTGCGTGTCCGCACCATGGTCGAGCAGAACCGCGCCCTGACCGGGGCGGTCCCCGGCCACAACGACTTCAGCCTGCTGCGCACGCGCCTGCACGGCGACTTCCGCTTCCGCGACGACATGCGCGTCTTCGTCGAGGTCCTCTCGGCCAGCATCTACGGCAACTCGCCGGTCAAGCCGCTCGGCATCGACAACCAGCACCTCGACCTCGAGAACGCCTTCGTCGAGATCTTCGGTGAGTTGTTCGGCAAGGCCACGGCCCTGCGCTTCGGCCGCACGGAACTGCAGTACGGCAAGCAGCGCCTGATCTCTCCGCTCGACTGGGCCAACACGCGCCGCCGGTTCGAAGGTGCGGTGTTCCAGATCAAGGGCGAGAACGTCACGACGGACTTCTTCCTGGTGCACCCCGTGGGCACCACCGCGCGCCGCGCCGACGAGTCGAACTCGTCGCTGGCCTTCGCGGGCGTCTACACCACGATCAAGATCGACGACAAGCACACCATGGACGTGTTCGGCCTGATCCTCGACGAGAGCGATCCGGTGCTCACGAACGGCGCGGGCATGATGGGCAACCGCGAGCTGTACACGGTCGGCGGGCGCTACGACGGCAAGGCCGGCGGGACCGACTACGAGGTCTGGGGTGCGCGCCAGTTCGGCGACCACGCCGGCGACGACATCACCGGCTACGCGTACAGCGCGCGCGCCGGCCAGACCTTCGCCAGCCTGCCGGGCAGCCCGCGCGTCGGCATCGACTTCGACGTGGCCAGCGGCGACCCCGACCCGACCGACGGCGAGATGGAGACCTTCCAGCAGCTCTTCCCGCTGGGGCACGCCTACTTCGGCTACCTCGACCTGATCGGGCGCCAGAACATCATCTCGGTGATGCCGAACGTCACGGTCAAGCTGGGCAGCACCGCCGCGTTCAGGGCGTCCTACTCGAAGTTCACGCTGAACAACCGGCACGATGCGCTCTACGGCGCGTCCGGCGCCGGCCCGCTGGTGGACCCCACGGGCATGTCCGGCGACTCGGTGGGCTCGGAAATCGACCTCACGCTCGTGTGGGCGCCCCCGTGTACTGCCCCGCACGGCAAGTTCCTGTTCGGGTGGTCTCAGTTCAAACCGGACCGTTTCGTCGAGACGTTGGGCGACGGAAACCGCGCAGAACTGCTGTATGCGCAGTACAGTTTCACCTTCTGACCCCCGAAAACCTGCTAGAATCCCCCACTCTCCCCCCAAACAACGATTCCTGGAGCACCCCATGACCACCCGCAAGCTGATTGCCTGCGCCCTCCTGATGACGGTCGCCCTGACCGGCTGCGCGTACACCTCCACCACCGACGCCGACCAGGAGTCGATGGGCTTCGACGCCACCGCGGTTCACGCGGAGTGCTCGATCTCCGAGAACTGCCCGCACAACCCGGCCGAGTGCCCGATGTCCGAAGAGGCCTGCTCCTCGATGCAGAAGACGGAGTGCTCCTCCGAGAAGATGATGGAGTGCGCCAAGGAGAAGAAGGCCGAGTGCGACGAGGCCATGACCGAGTGCGAAGAGGCCAAGGCCTCCGAGTGCGAAGACGAGAAGCCCTGCTGCGACGAAGACTCCACCGAGGGCTGACCTCACCCGCCTGCCCGGAGCTGATCCGGACACGGCGTCCGACGGGGGCGCGGACCTCAGCAGAGGTTCGCGCCCCCGCGCAATTCCGGCCCGGGCCCGACGGGCCCCTCGCCCCGGCGCGGATCGGCCCGCCGGCGGTGGCCAAACCGACGCGCCGCGTGCTATGCATGGCGGCTTATCCCCCCACCATCCAGGAGTTGGATCCATGGCAGTGCTCGTGACCCAGGAGGCCCCCGATTTCACCGCGACCGCGCTGATGCCGGACGGCACCTTCAAGGAGGGCTTCAAGCTCTCCGAGTACCGCGGCAAGAAGGTCGTGCTGTTCTTCTACCCGCTCGATTTCACGTTCGTGTGCCCCTCCGAGCTGCTCGCCTTCCACAACCGCATGACCGAGTTCACCTCGCGTGACACGGTCGTGATCGGGTGCTCGGTGGACAGCCACTTCACGCACCTCGCGTGGAGCAACACGCCGGTCGAGAACGGCGGCATCGGGCAGCTCAGCTACCCGCTCGTGGCCGATCTCGACAAGAGCATCGCGGCGAACTACGACGTGCTGCTCGGCAGTGAGCACATCCTCGACGACGACGGCACGATCTACACGGTCGGCGGCGCGGTCGCCCTGCGCGGCAGCTTCCTGATCGACGAGAAGGGCATCGTGCGCCACCAGGTGGTGAACGACCTGCCGCTCGGCCGCAACGTCGACGAGATGCTGCGCATGATCGACGCGCTCGACTTCCACACCAGCAACGGCGACGTCTGCCCGGCGGGTTGGAGCAAGGGCAAGGAAGGCATGAAGCCGACCAAGGAGGGCGTGGCCAGCTACCTGGCCGAGAACGCCGGTGCCCTCTAGCAGCACCCACACGCACGTCCGCTTCATCCGCCACGCGGAGGTCGCCGAGCCGCATCGCGGCACGTTCTACGGCGGCGCGGACGTGCCGCTCTCCGAACGGGGAGCACGGGAGAGTCGGCGGCTGGCCGAGGTGCTGGCCGCCGACCCTCCCGGCACCATCTACAGCAGTCCCCTCGGGCGCGCGCGCCTGCTGGCCGACGCGCTCGCGGGACACTGCGGCGCGCCGGTGGTCGTCGAGGACGGCCTGGCCGAACTGGACCGCGGCGCCTGGACGCACCTGACCATCGAACAGGTGGAAGCGAAGTGGCCGGGCGCCGTGCAGCGCTACGTCGCCGACCCCGAAGAGGGGCACGCGACGGAGGGCGAGCGCGAGTCGGAGTTGGTCGCGCGGGTCTGGGGCGCGGTCGACCGCATCGTCGAGACCGGCGCCGGCGGGCGCTTCGTGGTCGTCGCGCACGCGCACGTGCTGCGCGTGGTCATGCGTCGCCTGAAAGGCTGGAGCGCGACCGAGTCGTTGCAGCGCTTCGTGCCCACGCTGGGCGTGGTCGAGACATCCCTCTGGCCCGGCGGCGGCGAGGTGCTCGCCGCGCCCGAGCAGGTCGGCCAAAACCTGCTGATGAAGCCGTGAGGATTCTGGCGCTCCTCGTCGCGTTGCTGCTGGCGCCGTTCGCGGCGCAGCTCGCCGCGCAGGACGGCGAGCGGACGACGCCCGTGCCCCCGCCGCCGCAGCGCCCGCCGCTGGTCGTGCTGATCAGCGTGGATCAGTTGCGCGCGGACTACCTGTCGCGCTTCGACACGCTCTTCGGCGAGGGCGGCTTCCGACGCCTGATGGAGCAGGGCGCTTGGTTCCCCGACGCGCGGCTGCCCTACACGCTCTCGTTCACGGCGGTCAGCCATGCGGCCATCGCCACGGGCTGCAACCCGTCGAGCACCGGCATCGTCGGCAACGCGTGGTACGACCCGGACGAGGATCGCAAGGTCTACGCCGTCGAGGACAGCGAGGCGCGCATCCTCGGCTCGGCCGACGGCATCGCCACCGCGGGCCGTTCGCTGAAGCTGCTCGAGCGCCCGACGCTCGGCGACGCGATGCAGGCGCACTTCGGCGACGCGTCGATGGTGCTGAGCTTCTCGATCAAGGACCGCTCCGCGCTGATGCTGGGCGGCAAGCAGAGCGACGGCAGCTACTGGATCGACGGCAACACCGGCACGTGGATCACGAGCAGCCGCGTGTCCGGCGAGGGCGCACACCTCACGGCGCTGCCCGACTGGGTCGTCGCGCTGAACCGCAAGCAGCCGCTGCTGAAGTTCGCCGGCGAGGAATGGCAGCGGGTCATCAGCGACGCGGCGGCCTCGGACTTGGCCGGCCCCGACGACGCGCCGGGCGAACCGACCGGCAAGTGGCCCGACCGCACCTTCCCGCACGAGATCCCGTCGGTCGAGGACGTCACCGAGGGCATGGGCGCGGACCAGGCGGCGCCGCACATCTCGCGGCTGGTGAAGTACTCGCCCTACGGCGACCGCGCCGTGTACGACGCGGCCAAGCGCGCGCTGGCCGCCACGGAGCTGGGGCGCGACGCAGTGCCCGACCTGCTTGCCCTGGGTTTCTCCTCGCTCGACTACGTCGGACACGTCTACGGCCCCGACAGCGTCGAGGTGCTGGAGATGGTCGTGGCGCTCGACCGCCTGCTGGCCGAGCTGTTCCAGCAACTCGACATGTTCGTGGGCAAGGGCCGCTGGGTGCTCGCGCTCACCTCCGACCACGGCATCCCGCCGCTCCCCGAGCAGAGCGGCGGACGGCGCATGCCCTCCGGCCTGGCCGGGACGCTGGACGAGAAGCTGCGCAGGAGCTTCGGCGTGCCGCCCCACGGCGCCGGTCCGAGCGAGACCTGGGTGCTGAACGTGAGCCAGCCCGGCGTCACGCTGAACCACGCGGCCGCGAAGGCCAAGAGCATCCCGATCGAGACGCTCGCCGGGCGCGCGGCCGAGCTGCTGCGCAAGGTGCCGGGGATCTCCCACGCCTCGCCCCGTTCCGAACTGCTCCGCGGCCAATTCGACGACTGGCCGCCCGCGGTCACGGCCGACCTCCACCCGACCCGCTCGGCCGACGTGCACTTCCTGCTCGAGAAGAACGCGATGTTCGGGCTGAGCGGCACGACGCACGGCACGCACCACGACAACGACAGCCGCGTCCCGCTCATCTTCCTCGGGAAGATGTTTGCGGCCGTGCACGACGTCGACGGCGGCGGCACCACGGACATCGCGCCGACGCTGGCGGCCTACCTCGGCATCGAGCTGCTGACCAAGCCGGACGGTCGCGTACTCACCGAGGCGTACGTCCAACCGAATCCGTGACGCGGCAGACCGCGCGCTACTTCAGCTCGCGGTACTTGCGCCAGAACTCCTCGCGGTAGCGCTCGCACGCGGCGTCGTGTTCGGCGGGCGAGAGGCCCGAGAAGGTGCCTGGCTCGTCGCCGTCGCCGAGTTCGTGGAAGTGGTGTCGCTCCGACTCGGCGATCTTGCCCGCTTCGGTCAGGCGTTTGAGCGCGAGGGACAACTCCTCGTGCGAGAGCACCAGCTTCTCGCGGCCGTCCACGGAGCCGAGGATCCCGACCAGGTCCTGCGGCGACCCCGGCGTGTGGCCGGAGATAGCATCGAAGACGAGCGCGTCGAAGTCAGTGGCCATGGCTCAGGCGATGAACCCCCAGCCGAGGCGACCGAGGAAGGTCAGCACGAGGCTCGCGTAGGCGGCCGCGACCACGAGGCGAACGACGTTCGCCGGGCGGAAGCTCGTCGAGCCGCGAACGCGCCAGGCGGAGACGAGCTGGGCGAGCACGATCAGGCCGAGCAGCCCGTCCACCACGAGCAGCGTCCAGAAGATCGACTCGCCTTGGACCTCGTGCGGTTTATTCGCGTGCCACGTGCCCCAGAGGAACACGGCCGCCGTGGCCAGGACCAGCGCGTACCCGAGAAGGGCCAGGCGGAACGCGCGGCGGAGCGCGACCGGTTCGGACGCTTGGCTCACCGCGGTCACGGCGCGGCCCAGACCGCCAGCTCGTTGCCGCTGGGATCGGTGAAGTGGAAGCGGCGACCGCCGGGGAAGTCGAACGGCTCGGTGACGATGCGACCGCCCGCTCGGCGGACCGCTTCGAGCGTCTGGTCGAGGTCGCGGGAGAACAACACGACGAGCGGGCCGCCCCGCGTCACTTCGGTATCCAGGCGCAAGCCGCCCTGCTCACGGCCGGGCTCGGTGCCCTGGATGCCGGCGTACCCGGGCCCGTAGTCGGTGAAGCTCCAGCCGAGCGCTTCCGTGTAGAACCGCTGGGCCGCGCCCATGTCCGTCACGGTGATCTCGATGTAGTCGATCGCGTGGTGCACGTGGGCCGGCTCTGCCATCGGTTCCGACTCCTCTTCCAAGGGAAGGTCATTCCAGAAGTGATGGGAGATGCGCCATCCGTCGCCCGGAATCCGCTGCAGGAGATGAAGGTACTTCCCCCGATTGGTGAATGTCTCGCCGTCCCACTCGAACACCAGCGTGAAGTGGCCACGCACGTAGCCGAGGCTCCCTGAGCCGCCGACCTCCAGGTCGTCGGCCTCGAAGCGGGTGACCGTGGCGGGCGGCGAACCTTCGGGCCACCAGAATGATCGGGCTGCCTGCTGGCCTTCCATGAACGGCAGACCGGACGGAGAGAGAACCGGCTCCGCCACGAAGGTCGCCATCACGGCCTCGGGGTCGTTCGAGAGCCAGGCCTCCAGATACGCCCTCGAGGAAGCCCTGATCTGCTCGGTGTCATCTCCCGAGAGGTCACCTGCAGGAGTGCTTGCACAGCCGACGAGGGTCAGCGCGCACAGCATCGCCAGGCCGCCGTTCCAAGTTGTCGATCTCATCATCCCTACCGTTCTCCCACTTTCGAGTCGCGACTGCTAGGTCTCCAGTGCGCGCGTCATGAACGCGCTGTTCGGGTCCAGGACGTAGTCCGCGAACGGCCCGCACGATTCGAAGCCGAACCGGGCATAGAGCGCGCGCGCGGGGGCGAAGGCCTCCTGGGAGCCGGTCTCGAGACTCAGCCGACGATAGCCACGCTCCCGAGCCACGTGCAGCATGTGTTCGAGCAGCGCGGCCGCGACGCCCTTGCGCAGGTGGGCCGACGCGGTGCGCATCGACTTGAGTTCGCCGTGGCTCGCGTCCAACTCCAGGAGCGCGCCGCAGCCCACCAACTCCGATCCCTGCCATGCGCCCCAGAAGCTCACCTCGGGAGCCCGCAACTCCTCGAGGTCCAATGCGTGGACGCTCTCGGGCGGAGAGTGCAGCGCCACCGACTCGAGGTGCTCGCGCAACAACGCGGCCACCTCCGGCCCGCTCAGGTCATCCGCGCGGATGTCGAATGGCCTGGACATCAGGAATCGCTGACCTTGTCCTGTGCAGCGTCTGTGCGGAGCCGTCTTGGGAAACCGCTAGCTGGCATCCTTCTTCTTCGACTCCGACATGCCCCCGCCGATCGCGAGGCCCACACCGACGCCGATCGCGATCCCGATGGCGATGTCGTCCATCGCCACCCCCAGAGCGACGCCCGCACCGGCGCCGATCGCGAGGCCGATGCCGACGGCTTGCGAATCGTCGTCTTGTTCCTGCTGTGGCTCGTCGCTCATGGGACCGCTCTCCTCCCGCCCCGCGAGTCTACAAGCTCGGGTCCCGGGGTGGACCCCGGCCCGATGCATCGCGATCAGCCGCGATGGCCCGTGTTTCGGCCGGCGAATCGCTGAAGTGACGCCACCGTCCATCCGACGTATCCTGGGATCGTTCCTGCCCGTGCCGGCAAGGGACCCGGCCGTCACGGGTCCCTTCCCGCCGCGGGCAGCCCCTGACTCCATTGCATCAGAGGCTGCCTCACATGAATGTTTCCGTGGCTCGACGTGAACACGCCGAGCGGCGCGAGCACGAGTGGCTCTCGCCGTTGGCCTGTTTCTCCGACACCTGGCCCGCCCGCCCCGAGGCGGAAGAGGCCGACCCCTTCCGCACGGCCTTCGTGCGCGACCGCGACCGCATCATCCACTGCGGCGCGTTCCGGCGGCTGAAGGACAAGACGCAGGTCTTCGTCATCGACGAGGGCGACTTCTACCGCACGCGCCTGACGCACACGCTCGAGGTCGAACAGATGGCGCGCTTCCTGTGCATCGCGCTGAACCTCAACGACACGCTGGCCGAGGCCATCGCGCTGGTGCACGACATCGGCCACCCGCCGTTCGGTCACGAGGGCGAGCGCATCCTCGACGAGCACACCGGCGTGCGCTTCAACCACAACCACCAGGCGCTGCGCATCATCGACGTGCTCGAGGCGCCCTACAGCGATCGCTCCGGCCTGAACCTCACGCACGTCGTGCGCCGCTCGATCCTCAAGCACGGCGGCGAGCTCGGCCGCGGCGCGCCGGACATGCCCGGCCTGCTGCTCGAAGCGCAGGTCGTCGACCTGGCCGACTCGACCGCGTACCAGCACCACGACCTCGAGGACGGACTGCGCGCCGGCATCCTCACCGAGGACCAGCTGAAGGACCTCCCCATCTGGCAGGCGGCGTTGGACGAAGAGCGCGGCCGCCGCGACGGCGAGCCTGAGCGCAAGGGCGTGCTCTCGCGCATCCTCAAGACATCGCTGCACGACATCGTCAACAACAGCGCCGAGGCCATGGCCACGTGCGACGCGAGCAATGCCGAGGAGGTCATGCGCCTGACCAAGCGCGTGATCAGCTTCTCTTCCGAGCGCGCCGGGATGCACAAGGAGCTGGCGGCGTTCCTGATGCAGAACTTCTACCGCCACCCCCGCGTGCTGCGCTCGGCGGAGACCGCGCGCGAGGCCATCGCCGTGCTCGCGCAGCACTACCAGGACCACGCCGAGGAGTTGCCGGCCGACTACCGCGGACGTGTCGAGGCCGACGGCCTCGGCCGCAGCGTGTGCGACTACCTGGCCGGCATGACCGACCGCTTCGCGATGGACGAGTGGCAGCGCCTCGCCGCCATGCGCTCGGTGGTCGAGGTGCCCGAGCCCGACTCCGAGGGCCTGCAACGCATCGCCTCGCTCGAGCAGGCCATCGGCTACGTGTTCCACGACAAGAGCCTGGCAGCCACCGCGCTCACGCACGCCAGCGCGCGCACCGACAGCCAGGACCCCAACGAACGCCTGGAGTTCCTGGGCGACTCCGTGCTCGGCATGTGCGTCGCTCAGGACGTCTACCACCGCTACCCCGAGCGGCAGGAGGGCGAGCTGTCGCGCATCAAGAGCGCGGTCGTCAGCCGCCACGCGCTGCACAAGGTGTCGCAGCAGTGGGAGCTGTCCGACAAGCTCACGCTCGGCCCCGGCATCCGCTCGTCGGGCAACATCCCGCCCTCGGTCGAGGCCGACGCGGTGGAGGCCGTACTGGGCTGCGTGTTCATCGACGGCGGGCTGTCGGCCGTGCGCCGCATCGTCGCCGCCGACTGGAGCGACCTGATCGAGGCCGCCTCCGACCGGCGCCGCAGCACGAACCACAAGTCGCTGCTGCAGAACTGGACGCAGGGCGAGAACGGGCAGACGCCGCACTACCAGGTGCTGTCGGTCGAAGGCCCCGACCACGAGAAGCTGTTCACGGTCGCGGCGCTGGTGGGCGGCGAGCCCCTGGCCGTGGCCAAGGGGCGCAACAAGCGCCAGGCCGAGCAGCGCGCGGCGAAGGCGGCGCTGGCCGTGCTGAGGGGCGAGGCGGCCGACGACTCGAACGACGACGACATCGACGACGAGGACGATGCACAGGGGAACGGCGACGAGCGCGAGCGGCAGCCCGCGACGAGCGGCGTCGACGACGACAGAGGGGACGATGCCGACGACGACTGAGCGGGGCGGACTGCAACTCCTCGCACGGCACCTCGCGGCGCAAGCGCCGCTGGCCCGCGCGATGCAGTCGCGCGATCAGCGCGCGCGGCTCGGCGGGCTGTGGGGCAGCTCGGTCGCGCTGGCCGCGGGGCTGCTGGTCGGCGAGCGCGAACGCGGCGTGCTGCTGGCCCCCACCGCGGAAGGCGCCGACGCGCTGGTCATGGACCTCGCGCTGCTCTTCCCGGACCTGCACGTCACGCTGCTGCCGGTGGAGGAGGAAGGCCTGCCCGAAGGCCCCGAGCTGGCGGCCAACCGCTCCGAGCGTCTCGTCGCGCTGGCCAGTCGCCGCGCGCCCGGCGCCGGCATCCTCGTGGTGCCCGGCCCGGTGCTGCTCGAGGAGCTGCCCGGCGACGACGGCCGGCAACTCCAACTGCGCTGCGGACAGACGATCGACCGGGACGAGTTGGTCACCGAACTCGTCACCGCGGGTCTCGAACGCGTCAGCCTGGTCGCGGCGCCGGGCGAGTTCTCGCTGCGCGGCGCCATCCTCGACATCTACCCGTGGGCTGCCGAGCACCCGGTGCGCGCCGAGCTCGACGACGAGGAGGTCGTCGAGTTGCGCCGCTTCGCCGTGGACAGCCAGCGCTCGGTCGAGCCGCTGCAGTCGATGACGCTCCCGCTCGGCGGCAGCCCGGGCGATGCCAGCCCGACGCGCCGACTCGCCGACCTGCTCGCGCCCGACGAACTCGTGCTCCTCGTCGATCCGCCGAAGTTGAAGGACCGTCTGGCGGAGGTCGCCTTCGAGCACGACATCGCTCCGCGCCAGATCCAATCGGCGCTCGACACGCTGAACGAGCGGCCCGGCGCCGATCTCTTCCCGCTGGACCTGGGAGAGGAGGAGACCGACATCTCGATCGGTTCGGTCGGCGGCGACTGGCGTCCCGAGGAAGCGGTGCTGTCCGATTGGCACGCGCAGGGCCGCGACGTGCTGGTGCTTTCCGACACAGACGCCGAGAACGAGCGCCTGGCCGAGTTGCTCGGCAAGCGCGGCATCAAGAAGAGCGCGCTGCCGACGCTGCTCGTCGGCCGGCTGACCAGCGGCTTCGCGTTCGCGGACGACGGCCCTGTGATCGTGCACCACCACGAGCTGATCGGCCGACGCGCCGTGCGCCGCACGCGCCCGCGCCGCGTCATCGCCAGCCGCGCGATCGACAGCCTGGCCGAGCTGCACACGGGCGACTACGTCGTGCACCTCACTCATGGGGTCGCGCGCTACCGCGGCATGGAGCGCCTCGCGCGCGAGCAGGGCGAGGAGGACTTCCTCACGCTGGAGTTCGCCGACGAGACGACGCTGTACGTGCCCGCCAGCCGCATCGACCTGGTCGAGCGCTTCATCGGCGGCGACGTCACCGGTCCCAAGCTGGACAAGATCGGCGGCCGCACCTGGAAGCGCCGCAAGGACAAGGTCACGCGCGCGGTGGCCGACGTCGCCAGCGAGCTGCTCGCACTGCAGTCCAAGCGCAGCGGCGGCAAGGGCTTCGCGTTCCCGCCCGACGACCCGTTGCAGGCGCGCTTCGAGGCGGCCTTCCCGTACGACGACACGCCCGACCAGGTCACTTCGTGGCAGGACATCCGCAAGGACATGGAGAAGGAGCGGCCGATGGACCGGCTGCTGGTCGGCGACGTCGGTTTCGGCAAGACCGAGGTCGCGGTGCGCGCGGCCTTCAAGGCCGTGCTGGCCGGCAAGCAGGTCGCCGTGCTCGTGCCGACGACGATCCTGGCCGAGCAGCACTTCGAAGTGTTCGGCGGCCGCATGGCCGAAGAGCCGGTGCAGCTCGAGGTGTTGTCCCGCTTCCGCGGTGCGGCCGCGCAGCATTCCGTCATCGAGGACCTCGCCACCGGCAAGGTCGACGTCGTCATCGGCACACACCGCCTGCTCGGCAAGGACGTGAAGTTCGCCGACCTCGGCCTGCTGATCGTGGACGAGGAGCAGCGCTTCGGCGTCACGCACAAGGAGCGCCTGAAGCAGCTGCGCGCGACCGTGGACGTGCTCACGCTCAGCGCGACGCCCATCCCGCGCACGCTGCACATGGCCATGAGCGGCCTGCGCGACATCGCCTCGATCAACACGCCGCCTCCCGGCCGGCGCTCGGTGCTGACCAAGGTCGGCTACGACGAGGACGCCGTGCTCAGGAAGGCGATCCTGCACGAGATCGGCCGCGGCGGTCAGGTCTTCGTGCTGCACAACCGCGTGCAGTCCATCGGCATCATGACCGACCGCGTTCGCGCGCTGGTGCCGACCGCTCGCATCGCCGTCGCACACGGCCAGATGCCCAGCCGCGAGCTGCGCGACGTGGTCGAGAAGTTCGCGGGCGGCGAGGTCGACGTGCTGGTCTGCACGACGATCATCGAGTCAGGCATCGACATCCCGCGTGCGAACACGATCCTCGTCACCGACAGCCACATGTTCGGGCTGGCCGACCTGCACCAGCTTCGCGGGCGCGTCGGCCGCGAGAACGTGCAGGCCTACGCGCACTTCCTGGTGCCGCGCGAGAAGCTGCCGGGCGACGCGCGTCGTCGCCTCAAGGCCATCGAGGAGTACGCCAGCCTCGGCAGCGGCCTGCCCATCGCGCTGCGCGACCTCGAGCTGCGCGGCGCGGGCAACCTGCTCGGCGCCGAGCAGTCGGGCCACATCATGACCGTCGGCTACGACATGTACTGCCGCCTGTTGCGTGCCGCCGTCGCGCGCGCGGGCGGGCGCCGCGTGGAAGAGGAGCCGGGCGAGATCGAGGTCGAGCTGGGCGTGACCGCGTTCCTGCCGGCCGAGTACGTGCCCGACCCGTCGGTGCGCATGAGCGTGCTGCGCCGCCTGGCCGAGGCCGGCGTGCGCAAGATCAACGGCGTCGAGGTCGAGCTGGTGGATCGCTTCGGCCCGGTGCCCGAGCCGGCCAAGGAACTGCTCGACCTCTTCCGCTTGCGCCGCCGCGTGCGCCTCGCCGGGCTGACCTCCGTGCTGACCGACGGCTTCGGCGGATGCATCTTCACCCTGGGCGATCCCGAACTGTGGGAGGAGAAGACGCCGTTCTCGCGCAACGAGCTCGCGCCGGTGAGCCCGGGCCGCTGGCGCCTGGCCTGGCCCGAGTCGGTGCAGACAGCGGAGGAGCGCCTGCGCTACCTTTTGGACCGCTTCGCGCACGGGGGCGCCGCCGTCTCCGCGCGTTGACCAACCTCGCACGGGAGTCCGCCATGGCACGCACGCACGTCTCTTCCGGCACGCCCTGGGAACCGCTGGTCGGATACAGCCGCGCGGTGCGCGTGGGCGACACCGTGTGGGTCTCGGGCACGACCGCCACCGACGAGAGCGGCGAGATCGTCGGCGAGGGCGCCTACGCGCAGATGGTGCAGACGTTGAAGAACGTCGTCGCCGCACTCGAAGGCGCCGGCGCGAGCGTCGCCGACGTCGTGCGCACGCGCATCTACGTCACCGACATCGGCGAGTGGGAAGCCGTCGGCCGCGCGCACGGCGAGGTCTTCGGCGAGATCCGCCCGGCCACGAGCATGGTCGAGGTGTCAGGCCTGGTTTCCCCCGCGATGCTGGTCGAGGTCGAAGCCGAGGCGATCGTGGGCTGCGGCGGCTGAGCCGCCCCGCCTAGAACATGTCCAGCATGGCGGGCGCGGGGCCGGCGAAGGCCGCGGCCGCGAGGCGCCGCGCGGACTGCCCGCCGGTGAGCAGGCCGGCCTGTTCGAGCGCGGCCGGCGGCAGGTGGCCGGTGTAGAGCGCCGCGAGGCCGCGCACGTCCATGGACAGCGCGTCGGCCGACGCGCCGGCGTCCGCCTTGGAGACCTTGGCGGCGCCGTCGGCGATCTCCAGCAGCCACGGACCGTTGTTCGCTTCGACAATGTCGTCGCGCACGTCGAGCACCAGCTCGGCGGTCAGGCCCGCGGGCCAGCCGCGCGCGGTCAGCGCGCCCGGCACGTCCACGATGCGCAGCATCCACGGATCCTTCACCTTCAGTTCCCACGGGCGGTCGGGCATCAGGTTCAGCAGCGGGTCGTGCGGCGCGCTGGCGAACGCCACTTCCTCCGAGAGCGTGCCATGGTCGGCCAGCACCGCCAGCAGGCGCCGCCCGGCCTCGGGGCTCAGCGCGGCGATGTCGGTCAGACGCACGTCGTACTTGTAGCCCTTGGTGTCGACCTGGACGAAGTAGACGTAGCCGTCCACCTTGCCGTCGCGTTCCACCAGGAAGCGGTGCGTCGTCATGTCGCGCGGCGCTCGAATGCGGTTCCAGATGTACTGCCCGCGATCGAGGTAGCCGGGGTTGTTGGCCGCGAGTTTGTTGGAGACCTCGGCGATGGCGGGCTCGTCCGCCTCGGTGATCTTGCGCACGGTGAGCCCGTGATCCGAGATGCCGATATTCGCCGGCGGCACGAGCGCGATGTAGCGATGACCCGCGATCTCCCAGCCTGCCTTGCGGTAGAGACGCGCGGTGGACGGGTAGAGCGCCGACAGCGGAACGCCGTCGGCGGCCAGTTCCTCGACGCACGCGCGCATGAGTTCCATCGCGTGGCCCCCGCCGCGGTGATCCACCGGAACCCCAACGCCCGCAATGCCCGACATCGGCACCGAGCGCCCGCCGAACCACTGGCCCATCGGCACCAGCATCAGCCCGGCCACGGCCTCGCCGCCGTACCGCAGCAAGCGGATGTTCTCGTGCCCCGCCTTCTCCATCCAGGCGATCGAGTCCTTGGGCTCGGAGTTGAACGCCGGGCCCGTGATGGCCATGTAGGCGTCCAGGTCGGCCTGGCCCTGCGGCGGGCCGTAGTCTCTTTGCGCTGCGCTCATGGGATCCTCATCGCCCGCGGGAAGAACGGCGCGGGGCGAACGGGCCGCGAGTATAGCCGCGTTCCGGCCGCGTCATCTCGATGCCACGTCTTCCCCCGGTCGCGCCCCTGACAGGCGAGCCCCGGCTGGGTTACGGTTCCCGTTTGCTGACCGCGTGCCACGACATCGCCCGGCGCGCCCGAACCACCTTCACCCGCCGGACCTTCCCCGCCGTTCGGGCCGAGGCGCACCCATGACCGTCCCCGTCCGCGCCGCGCTGACCGCACTGCTCACGCTCGCAGCCGCCGCGCCGCTCGCCGCGCAGGGCCAGCTGATGGAGCGCCCCGCCAGCATCAACGGCGAGTCGATCACGATGGAGGACATCCGCGCGCACGCCCGCCTGGTCAACCAGGAGATGAAGGGCCTCGACGGCGACCAGTTGTTCCACCTCACGCGCCGCCGCATCGCCGAGGAGATCCTGCTCGCGGGCGAGGCCGCGCGCGCCGGCGTCGAGCTCGACCAGCGCATGGTCGACAGCTACTGGGAGAGCCGCAACGGCACCGTCCCCGACTACGAGAAGTTCGCCGAGTACGCCGGCACGAGCGTCGATCGCCAGAAGTGGCTCGCCCGCCGCGCCGCGCTGGCCAACCTCTACCTCTACAACAAGACCGGCCTGCGCGCGGACTTCGGCACGCTGGTCGCCCCCGACCCGATGCTCACGCGCGCCGTGAAGGTGACGCCGTCGCAGTTGCGCGAGGCCTTCAAGGCCAACAAGCAATTCTTCGACCGCCCGGCGCGCATCCTCGTCATCCTCTACGCCTGCACGAGCGAGGACGACGTGAACAAGGTGATGATCGCCCGCGCGACCGGCAAGGAGCCCGAGGACGTGGGGAGCATGCCGCGCGCCTACCCGGTCGACCAGCTCGAGGAGCTGGCCGAGCCCGAGCTCCTGCCCTTCCTGCGGAGCGCCCAGGTAGGCCAGACGCAGCGCTACGACACGGGGCAGGGCATCCTGATCGCCGCCATGGTCGGCCGCGAAGAGGCCCGCGAGGCGACCTTTGCCGAGGTGCAGGAGCCGCTGCGCAACCTGCTCGTGACCGAGCTCCTGGCCGAGGCGCAGCAGCACCTCGTCCGGCAGTTGGCCCAGCAGGCCACGTTCTGGCCGCGCAACCTGTTCCAGCCGCCGCCCGCACCGCCCCCGGCCGAGCTGGCCGAACCGATCGATGTCGCGCCGTCTGGAAGCCCGCTCCCCAGGTAGGTTGCCAAGCCGCCGTCCCACCCATAGAATTCCGGATTCGGCCAGGAATCCGAGCCAGTTCGCCCCCGTCCCGGAGAGGCCCGCGTGCCCGACCACTCGTTCCCCGAGCTCGTCCAGCAGCGCTCCCATGCCCCCGGGATGGATGAGCCGAAGACCTTCGAGGAGACGCTGCGGGAGCTGCTGAAGAGCTCGCCGTACCTGGTCATCTCGGTCGTCGTGCACTTCGTCGTCATCCTGCTCTTCGCCACGGCCGAAGCGCCCGAGGAAGAAGATCCCGATCGGCTCATCAAGGCGTCCGCCGAAGAGATCGAAGAGCCGATCCCGCCGCCCCCGCCGCCTCCCGAGCCCGAGATCGAAAAGGTCGAGGAGATCATCGAGGAGCCGACGATCAGCGAGGACGAAGCGGTCGAGGAGTTGGAAGAGTACGAAGACGTCTCCGACAGCCAGGGCGAGTTCGACAGCACCGGCCTGAACGACGTGATCGGCGTCGGCGGCGGCGGCGGTTCCGGCTTCGGCAAGCTGGGCGGTCGGCGCGGCGGCGGCAAGCGCGGCGGCGAGGCCATCAACCGCGCGGTCGAGGACGGCCTGATGTGGTTGGCCAACCACCAGAGCCCCGAGGGCTTCTGGTCGTGCGCGGCCTTCGACACCGAATGCGGCAAGCAGGGTGACGACGTCATCTGCGACGGCACCGGCAGCCCGCAGTTCGACGTGGGCGTCACCGGCCTCTCGCTGCTGGCATTCCTGGGCGCGGGCTACACGCACAAGGAAGGCAAGCACAAGAAGACGGTCAAGGCCGGCCTGCGTTACCTGGTCGACGTGCAGCAGCGCGACGGCAACTTCGGCATCGAGACCAACAGCCAATACACCTACGACCACATGATCGCCACGCTGGCGATGGTCGAGGCCTATGCCTTGACCAAGGACTACATGTTCAAGAAGTCGGCCGAGAAGTCGCTCGAGTACATGTACAAGATCCGCAACCCGGGTGCGGCCTGGCGTTACGCGCCGTTCCACTCGGAGATGGTCACGCACCCCAACGACGTGTCGGTGACCGGCTGGGCCATCCTGGTGATGACGCTCGCCAAGGAATACGACATGGACCTGGACGAGACGGCGCTCGAGGACAGCCTGCTGTTCCTCGAGGAGATGACCGACCCGATCTCGGGCCGCACCGGCTACTACGACATGGGCGGACCGCCTCCGCGCGAGCTGGGCAAGGACACGACCTGGCCGGCCGAGGACACCGAGTCGATGACGGCGGTGGGCGTGCTGTGCCGCATCTTCGCCGACCCGAACCTCGAGCGCCCCGGCAACCAGGAGATGGTCGACAAGGGCGTCGAGCTGATCACGCGGCTTCCCCCGGTGTGGGACCCCGACGACCCGGGCGGCCGCAAGGACTTCTACTTCTGGTACTACGGCACGTACGCGCTTTACCAGTACGGCGGCCAGGCGTGGAAGAGCTGGGAGAAGACCCTGGTCCCGAACATCGCCGACCACCAGTGGAGGGAAGGCGAGTTGAAGGGCTCCTGGGATCCGCACGTGGATCCGTGGGGCGGTGTCGGCGGGCGTGTCTACTCGACCGCGCTGCTGGTGCTGTGCATGGAGGTCTTCTCCCGCTACGACACCGTCATGGGGGCGCACTAGCCTCCGGACCGTCCGTTCCGCCGTTGCTGGCCGAGCCTGACCCGATTCACCGCGCCAGCGGTGCGTGAGCCCCGCCTCCCAGGCCCGGTTGCCAGGCCGTCGAGCCCTGCCTAGACCCTGCTGCGGCGCCGCGGCCGCCACCCCGAGAGCGGCCGCGTCGACGTCGCCGGAGGGCCGGGCCGTGTCGCAACGCAGCCACGTCGAGATCGTCAGCCAACTCCCCCACGGCGCAGGACACCTCGAGCCGGTCAGCTTCGAGGAACACCTGCGCGAGCTGATGCAGAGCTCGCCGTACCTGGTCGTCTCCGTGGTGCTGCACCTGCTCGTGGTCGTGCTCTTCGCCGCCGCGCCGGTGGAGCAGGAGATCGACAAGAAGCAGGTGATCTTCGCGGAAGCGCCGCCCGACGCCGACATCTTGCCCAAGCCGCCCGACCCCGTACCGCTCCAGCCGCTCGAGAAGCCGGAGGACATCACGCCCGAGCCGGTGGTTCACGAGACCGCGGACAACCTGGCCGAGGACCTTGCAGACGCGGATGACCCCTTCTTCGGCGAAGCCGATTCGCCCAACCCGGAAATGCTCATCGGCACGGGTGGCGGTCCGGACACGGTTGGCGGCGGAGGCGGAGGTCACACCCGCGGCCCCACCGGCGTGACCGTGCCTCCGAATTTCATCACGTCCATCCGCTATGGGCTCGAGTGGCTCGCAGCGCACCAGAGCCCCGAGGGCTTCTGGTCAGCGGCGGCGTTCGACACCGAGTGCGGAAAGCAGGGCGACGACGTCATCTGCGACGGCCTCGGCAACCCCCAGTTCGACGTGGGCGTGACCGGCCTCTCGCTGCTGGCCTTCCTGGGTGCCGGGCAGACGCACAAGATCGGCGACCACAAGAAGGTCGTGAACCGCGGCCTGCGTTTCCTGACCGACGTGCAGTCGCGCGACGGCAACTTCGGCCAGGACACCAATCCGCAGCACACCTACGACCACGTCATCGCCACGCTGGCCATGGTCGAGGCCTACGGCCGGACCGGCGACTACATGCTGCGCGCGCCGGCGGAGCGCGCGCTGAACTACCTGTACCGCATCCGCAATCCGGGCGGCGCGTGGCGCTACGCCAGCTTCCACCCGGAGATGACCACCTCGCCCAACGACATGTCCGTCACGGGCTGGGCCATCCTGGCCATGACCCTGGCCAAGGACCTCGACCTGCCCTTCGACGAGACGGCGCTCGAGGACAGCCTGCTGTTCCTGGAGGAGGTCACCGACCCGACCACGGGTGTGACCGGGTACACCGAGCGCGGCGCACGCCCGGCGCGCCAGCTCGGCGCCGATGCGCTCTGGCCTGACGACCAGACCGAGTCGATGACCGCGGTCGGCGTGTTGTGCCGCATCTTCGCCGACCCCGACCTCGAGCGGCCCGGCAACCGCGAGATGGTCGAGAAGGGCATCGCCCTGCTGTCGCGCATGCCGCCGGTCTGGGAGGACGAGCTGCCCGGTCGGCGCGACTTCTACTACTGGTACTACGGCGCCAACGCGACGTTCCAGTTCGGCAACGACGCCTGGAAGATCTGGGAGCGCTCGCTGAGCGACGCCGTCGCGGAGCACCAGCACGGGGAAGGTGAACTGCGCGGCTCGTGGGATCCGCAGGAGGATCCGTGGGGGTCGGTGGGCGGCCGGGTCTACTCCACGGCCACGCTCACGCTGTGCATGGAGGTCTTCCACCGCTACGACACGGTGATGGACCCGCGGCGCTTCCAGAAGTCGGCGCCGAAGTCGAAGCCGAAGCCGAAGCCCGAGAAGGACGAGGGGCCGAAGCCCCGCTGAGGGGCGGTCGGACGGTCAGCGCGGGAACGGCCCGCGTGCGGACCGAGGGTCAGGCCGCGCTCAGGACTTGACGGTGGCGGCCTTGCGCGCGACCAGCGCCTTGCGGTGCGCGGCCGTGTTCGCGTGGAGCACGTTGGTCTGGGCGCACTTGTCGATGCGCTTGTAGGCCTCGGAGACGGCGGCCTTGAGGGCCTCGGCGTCACCGGCCTCGACGGCCTCGTCGACGCGCCGCATGGCGGTCTTCATCGCGGAGGACCTGGTCTTGTTCAGGGCCTTGGCCTTGGCGTTCTGACGGACTCGCTTGGCGGCGGACAGGCTGCTGGTCATGTGCTTCGTTTCCTTGGCCGGCCCTGCGGGCTCAGGCGTTCAGCTCTTCGATCTTCCTGGCGACGTCCCGGTAGTTGATGTCCAGCTCGTAGACGGCCAGGTACCGGGCTAGCGCCCCCTCACGGTCTTTCATCCGTTCGGAGACGAGCCCCAGATGGTAGCAAATCTCCTTTCCGCGGTCCGTCTGGACGCCCCCCGCCCCCGCCAGCGCCGCCTCGAACTGCCGGGCCGCCAGGGGGAACAGGCCCTTGCGGAAGAAGCAGGCCCCCAAGCCCTGCTGGCTGTCCAGCTTGGTGCGCGGGTCGGCCACGCTGGCCTGGAAATGCTCGATGGCGGTGTCGGTCTGACCGGCCTTGTAGTGGGCCCGGGCCAGCTTCAGGCGAGCCTCGGCGTCGGTCGGACGCAGCTGCACCCGGCGGCCGTACTCCTCGACCTCCAGGGCGGCCCGCTCGTCCTTCAGCGCCTTCACGCCGACCTTGTCGCCCTGCTTGGCGGCGGCCCGCGCGGCGGCCTCGTTCCTGGCCAGGCGCACATCGCCGCGCGCGTCCAGCAGGGCCTCGTCACTCGGGGCGCCGGTCAGCGCGGTCTCGATCGCGTCGAGCGCCTCGTCGAAGCGCCCCGCCGTGACGCAGGCCGTCACGAGCTGCCGGCGCGCGTCGCTGTCGCGTGGCGCCTCCGCAAAGCGTTCCTTCAGCGCGTCGATGTCGCCGGCCAGCTCCTGCGCCGTGCGGTGCCGGCGCGTCTGCTGCTCGGCGCGGCGCATGGCGCCCTTGTCCTTGATCACGTCGCGCGACGACTTGGCCGTCTCGTAGCTGGTGTTCGCCAGCGTGCCCTCGGCCGCGAGGTTCTTGCGCAGCCGCTCCACCTCGGGGTCGTGCCGGTCCACCGCGTGCGCGCGGTCGAGGCAGTCGATCGCCTCGGGGATGTTGCGCAGCTCGTAGTTCAGGCGACCGGCGTGCTTGAGCGCGGTCATGTCCTTGGGGTCGGCCTCGAGCAGCGAGTTCCAGGTGGCCAGCGCCTCCTCCTGGTGCGCGAGCTGCTCCAGCGCCTCGGCCAGCATCCCGATCAAGCGGGTGTCGGCGGGCGCCTTCTCCAACCCGGCGTCGCAGGTCTTCACCAGCGCGGCCCAGCGCTTGCTGCCCTTCAGCGCCATCGCCGTCGCGCCCAGCGACTTCGCAGCGGCCTTCTCGATCAGCGACGCCCCGCCCTTCAACTCCAACCGCCGTCGGTACGCCCCCATCAACCCGGTGCGCGCGACGGCGTGTCCCGGCGAGGCCACCAACACCTGCCGGTACAACGCGATGGCCTGGTCCGCGTTGCGCTTCCGCAGCGCCGCGGCAGCCCGGTCGAGGAACTTGAAGACGTCCATGGCGCGGCAACCTACCACAGCACCGCGCCGCGACGCCCGCGCGCAGGACACCCCCGAACCGCCGCTCCGCATCCGATCCCGTGCGCCCGGTTGTCGGCTCCGACGCATCGGCGTAAGACGGTCTGAGGAATCGAGGCAAGCACTCGGGGTCGAGGAGGCGCAAGACATGGCACGCACGATGAAGACGGTCGGCCCGACACTGCTCCTGGCCTTGGCGATCATCGCCGGCGGCTGCGGCGCCGTCGCGACCGACGCGCCCGAACCCGCGAGCGGGAACGCCTATCCGGACGCCAAGCCGTTCACGCTGATGGGGAAGGTAATCCGACCGGACGACGAGGACCACAACATGCTCGTCAACCTCTCCCTCCAGGTCAGCGAGCCCGTGCTGTCCGCGGCGGACCCTCGGGACGTACGCCGCGCGGTCTCCGTCACGATGGTGACGTACTACGCTGCCACGCTGGCCAACTTCGGCGGCACGCTCGAACTCGTGGACACCGCCACCGACGATCCCATCCTCGCGTACGGCGGCGGCGCCGATCCGGGCGAAGCCATGGCCTCGGCCCGGATCATGCTCGGGCAGGACGAAGCCTACGAGGCGCGCGACAAGCGCCCGCGGTACGAGGTCACGATCCGTCCCTTGCCGGGGCTGACCTGGGGCACCGTGGCGTCCCCCGACGACATCTCCGTGACCTGGGAACCGTTCGTCCCGACACGCTGAGCCCTGCCGAGATGCTGCCGCCCGGTAGCTGAAGCGGTGAGCCGGCCGCAGCGCGGAGTGGGGTGGGCGCAGCGATCCGTGAGTCCCCGGATCGCGGAGCCCACCCCCGACAGCGCGGCCGGCGGGCGCCGTGCGCGGCGCGCAACGCTGTGCCATAATTGCGCCCATGCAGATGCACCTCCGCCTCTACCCCGATCCGGCCCTGCTCAAGGCCACCGACCCGGTGACGACGTTTGACCAGGAACTCGCCGACCGCGTCGCGGAGATGTACACGATCATGTACGAAGAGCACGGCGTCGGCCTGGCCGCGCCGCAGGTCGGCTGGTCCGCCCGCGTGCTGGTGCTGAACCCGTCGGGGTCGCGCGAGGACGAGACCGGGAAGATGACGGTCATCAACCCGCGTGTCGTGAAGAAGTGGGGCAAGGTCCGCGCCGAGGAGGGCTGCCTCTCCTTCCCCGAGATCTTCGTGGAGGTCGAGCGGCCCGCCGGCGTGAAGCTCGCCTGGCAGGACGAGACGGGCGAGGAGCACGAGCAGGACATCAACGACTTCCCCGCGCGCATCGTGCAGCACGAGATGGATCATCTCGACGGCGTGCTGCTCGTGCACCGCATGAGCCCGGTGGACCGCATCCGCTGGCGCCGCGAGTTGGAAGAGCTGATGGCCGGCGAAGTCGAAGCCTGAGCGCCGGCGTGCGCCGCCACCTCGTCTCGTCGATCGAGGAGCTGCCCGCGCTCCACCCGGCCTCGGTCGTGACCGTCGGCGTGTTCGACGGCCTGCACCTCGGACACCTCTCCATCCTGCAGCGCCTCGCGCGCGCATCGACCGAGCGCGAACTGCCCTCGGTCTGTGTGACGTTCTCCGTGCACCCCAAGGCCGTGCTCAAGGGCACCTCGCCGCGACACATCCTCAGCCTCGAGCACCGGCTCGATCTGCTGGCGCGTCAGGGCGTGGACGACGTGGTCGTGATCGGGTTCAGCCGCGAGTTCGCGCAGGTCGAGCCCGAGACCTTCGTCGAGGAGCTGCTGGTGCGTCGTCTCGGCGTGACCGAGCTGGTCATCGGGCACGACACGGCCATCGGCAAGGACCGGCGCGGCGACGCGGCCTTCCTGGCGACGGCCGGCCGCCGCTACGGCTTCCGGGTGGTCGCGGTCGGCGGCGTGACCGTGAACGGCGAGGTGGTCTCCTCGACCGCGGTGCGCCGCGCCATCGCGACGGGCGACCTGCCCGCTGCCGAGCGGCTGCTGGGACGCCCGGTCTCGCTGCTCGGCACGGTCGTGAAGGGCGACGGCCGCGGCGCGACGCTTGGCTTCCCCACCGCCAACCTCGAGGTGCACAGCGAGGCCTTCCCGCCGCTGGGTGTCTACGCCGTCACCGCGCGCTGCGCGCTGGGCGACCTGCCCGCCGTGATGAACTACGGCTTACGCCCCACCTTCAAGCAGGACGAGACGCACGCAGTGTTCGAGGTGCACGTGCTCGACGGCGACGACCTGCAGCTCTACGGCGAGCGCATGGAGGTCTTCGTGCACGAGCAGTTGCGCAAGGAGCAGCGCTTCGACGGGCCCGAGCAGTTGAAGGCGCAGATCGCCCGCGACTGCGAGGCCGCGCGCGGCGTGCCCCGCCACGTGCCGCCGACGGGCTGACGCCCGCGCGTCGCGCGCACCCGGAACGCAATCGGGGCCGCGCGCCGATCACGACGCACGGCCCCGGGAATGCGGTGGTGGGCAGACCCGGATTCGAACCGGGGACACCTGCATTTTCAGTGCAGTGCTCTACCAACTGAGCTATCCGCCCGCGCCTTGCGCCTTGCGGCCCAAGCGACCGGCAGTGTCAGCGAAAGGTGCAAACCGATCAAGACCCGCCGGGGCCGCGCGCGCCGTCTGCGGCCAACCGCGCCGTTCGGCGGGCAGGGCTAGCGGTCCTCGCCCATGTAGCCGATGGCCTTCAGCGCCTCGGCCTGTTCGTCGCTCATCGGGGCGGCGGTCCCGGCTTCGGTGCCGTACAAACGGCGCAGCGCCCGCCAGCGCCGCTGCGCGTCGGCCAGCGCCTCGCCCAGCCGCTGGAACTCCGTGCTGCCCTCGGCTGCGCGGTTGTCCTGCTCGGTCGGGTCGGCCTCGATGTCGAAGAAGCCCACCGGCGAGACGCTGCGGTACCCGGGGTAGGCGCCCTTCACCCAGGGCGCGTTGATGCGCTTGTAGCGCAGCGTGCGCGCGGCCGCGCCCGACGGCCACTGGTTGCCCGACGCCCACCAGGCGGCGAAGGCCGGCTCGTCCGGAATCGACCCGCCGGTCAGCACGCGCGCCACCGAGCGACCTTCGGCGGGCACCGGGCTCTCGGCCCCCACCAGGTCGAGCAGCGTCGGGACCAGGTTCACCGAGGGCATGCTCTCGGCGACGCGACGCCCGCCGCCCGCGCCGCCGGGCAGACGCACCAGCAGCGGCACGCGCAGCACTTCGTCGAAGACGTCGTAGTGGCTGTCGAGGCCGTGCTCGAAGAAGGCCTCGCCGTGGTCGCTGGTCACGACCACGATCGCGCGCTCCAACACGCCGTGCTCGTCGAGCACGTCGAGGAAGCGCTGGAACTCACGGTCGGTGCCGGTCACGCCGGCCATGTACAGCTCGCGCAGGAAGGCGCGGTCCTCGTCGGTCTTCGCGCGCTTGCCGGACAGCTTGTTGTAGGCCGTGTGGTCGCGGTCGGGTCCCGAGCCCATCACGGCCGAGTGCGTCAACTCCGCCACGTCGATGGTCGCCTGCTTGTACACGCCGTCGTAGTCGGCGATCAGCGGGCGTACCAGGTCGCTCGGGGCGCGGTACGGCTGATGCGCCCGGTAGGTGTGCGCGAACATGAAGAACGGCTGCTCGCCGTGTTCGCCCAGCCAGGCGGAGATGTCGTCGAGCTTGCCGTCCAGGCTGATCGTGCGGTGGTCGTAGGTGTCGAAGCCGCGGGCGAAGCCGTTGTCGGGCAGCAGTTGCACGCCGTCGGTGAAGCCGACCGTCGCGTAGCCTGCGTCCTGCAGCACCTCGGCCAGCGTGGGCAGGCTGTCGGGGATACGCCAGAGCTTGCGCTGCGTCCCGATGGCGACGCCGTGCACGAACGGCGAGAAGCCGGTGAGCATGCTCGCGTGGCTGGGCGCCGTGTGGTGGCTGGCCGCGATGGCCGTCTCGAAGCCGACCGCGTCGGCCGCGAAGGCGGCCAGGTTGGGCGTCACCCCGGGAGCGGCGCCGAAGCCGGAGACCGCGTCCGCGCGCAGCGTGTCGAGCGAAATGAGCACGATCGGTGCGCGCGCGTAGGGAGCAGTCGGCGCGATGGTGCCGTCATCGTCGCCACCGCCGTTGCACCCGACCAAGAGCACGAGCAGCGCGCACGCGAGCCGTTGCCGCAGGTTCGTCGACCGGACGCTGATGGTTGCTCTCCGCGAGGCTCGACCGGAGTCGACCACGCGACCCGCTCGCCTACATGCTATCGGGGATCTCGACGTCCTGCTCGGCCTCGGGGTCACTCTCGAGACGCCGGATGCCGTCGTAGATCTCGCGCGCAGCGCTCTCGGCCTCCTCGAGGTCGCGCGCCGACTCCTCCAGCTCCTGCTGGATCCTGCGGCGCTCCTCGATCGAGCGGTCCGACGCCTGTCGCTGCGCGGCGAGCGCGGCGGCCATCATGTCGCCCGCCTCCTTGACCTGGGACTGCGCCTCTTCGCGCTGGTCGTTGATCGACTGCAGGATGTCCGACTGCGCCTTCTGCGCCAGCTCGAGACGCTCCTTGGACTTGCGCAGCATGTCGTCGGCGGCGATGCGCTGGCTGCGCGTGCGCGACTCCAGCTCGAGGCGCTCCTCGATCTCCTCCCGGCGCTTCTGCTCGGCGCCCTCCAGCCGGCGCATGGTCTCGCGCGCGACCAGCTCGTGCTCGGACAGCTCGGACCGCACGGCCACCAGCGCCTCGCGCGCCTTGCGCGCCTGCTGGATGTTCTGCTCTGAAGCCTCGCGCGCCTCGGCCGTCTGCGCGTCCAGCTCGGCCAGCTCGGTGCGCGCGTGCTGCCCGCGCTCGATCAGCTCGTCCAGCTCGCCGCGCAGCTCGCCGCTGCGCGTCTCCATCGCCGCCTGCTGCTCGGCCAGCCGCTTGATGCGCGACGCCGACTCCTCGGCCGTTTCGCGCGTGTGCTCCTTCAGCTCGGAGAGCTGGCGCGAGAGCGTGTCGCGCTCCTCCTTGAGGTTGCGCGCCTCCTCGGACGCCCGCGTCACGAGGTCCTCGTGCGCGCGACGCGTCGTGTCGATCAGCGCGCCGACCTCCTTCTGGCGCGTCTCCGTCTCGTTCAGCTTCTCGGTCGCGACGACCAGGTGGTCCTCCACCCGCGTGACCTCCTCGCGCACCGTCTCGAGGTGGTCGCGCTTGGCTTCCAGCTCGGTGGTCAGCTCGCCGTCGTGGATGGTGAGCTGGCTGACGTGGTCGTCGAGGCGGACGCGCTTGCGCTCCAACTCGGCGATCTCCTCGCTTCGCTGGGCGATGCCGCCGTCCAGCTCGGACAGCCGCGCCTCCAGCGTCTGGCGCTCGGCGGCCAGGCGCTCGGTCTCGGCGCGCGCCTGTTCGAGGACGCGCGACTGCTCGGCCTGCGCCGCGGCCATGGCCTCGGCGTTCGCCTCGTGCTGCTCCTGCGAGGCGATGAGCTCGGCGCTCGCGTGCTCGATCGCGTCCTGCAACTCGCGCCGCTTGTCGTTCAGCAGCGCGATCTGCGCGCGGGCGTCGTGCGCCTCCTGCTGCAGGGCGGCGACGGCCTCGGCGTGCTGGTCGCGCTCGCCTTGCTCGGAGGCGAGACGCTCCTCGCGCTCGGCGTCGGCGGCGAGGCGCGCGGCCTCGGTGTCGGTCTCGATCTCTCCGAGCACGCGGCGCGCCTCGGACAGGCGGCCTTCGGTCGAGTCGACGTCGGTCTGCAACTGGCCGAGACGCTCTGCGGCCTCGGTGCGCGCGTCGGAGAGCGCGGCGATCTCCTCGCGGAGCGGTGCGCTCGCGGCCTCCGCCGCGCTGCGCTCGGCGGCAAGCCCTGCGATCTGACCGTTCAAGTCGTCGATCTCGTCGTGCAACCTGGACGACTCTCCGGCCAGGCGATCGGTGTCGGCGCGGCCCGCCGCGACCGCATCGGTCAGCTCGGCGTGCTCCTGCCGCAGGTGCACCAGCTCGGCGCGGCTCGTCTCGATCACGCGGTTGGACTCGGCCTGCCGCGACGCGATGGTCTGCTCGGCCTCCTCGATGCGCTGCTCGGCGGCCGAGCGACGCTGCTCGGCATCGTCGGCGTGCGCGCGCACGTCGGCCAGCGCGGCCTGCTCGGCCTGGACCTGTCCGGCCAGGTCGGCGATGCGAGTGGACTCGCGCTCGACGGCCCGCTCCAACTCGTCGGCCTCGGCGCGGGCGGCGGCCACGCGGGCGGCCTCCTCGGCGGCGCCCGCCGCGGCGGCTTCCAGCTCCTCGCGACGGACCTGCGCTGCGGCGATCTCCTCCTCGATGCCGGCCAACTGCTGCGCGGACTCCGCGCGACCGGCCTCGGCCTGCTCCAGCGCGGCGGTGGCGGCGCGGTAACGCCTCACGATCTCGCGCGTCTCCGCCGTGGTCTTCTCCAACTCGGCCTGGGCAGCGGAGCTCTGGGCGGCCAATTCGCCGTGCTGCAGGTTGGCCTCGCGCTCAGCCTCGGCGGCCTGCAGCTTGAGGTCGCCCACGCGCTGCTTGCCGGCGGCGATGTTCTTCTCGAGCGCGGAGAGGCGCTCGGCCGCCGCGGTCACGGCTGCGTCGGCCTCGGCGCGGCGGCTCTCGGACTCCTCGCGCGCCTGCTGGATGCGGGCCAGTTCGGTCTTCTTGGCGCTCACCTTCTCGCTGGTGCCGCGCACCTGAACCTCGTTCTTCTCCAGGCGGTGCTCGGCGTCGGTCGTGCTCGCGGAGATCTCCCGCGCGCGCTGCTCCAGCTTGCCGATCTCGCGCACGACCTCGCCGTGCTGCGCCTCGGCGGCGCCGATCTCCTCGTCCAGGTCGGCCACGCGAGCTTCCGCGGCGGCCGCGCGCTCCTCGGCCTCCTTGGCACTCTGCTCGAGGGCGGCCGCGTGCGTCTCGCGCTCGGCCACGGTACGGGCGGCGGCGCGTAGGCGTTCGTCGGCCGCGCGCACGCGCGCCTCGATCTCGGTCAGGCGTTCGGCGGCGCGCTCCTGCAGTTTGCGATCGTGCTCGGCGGCGGCGCTCGTGCGCTCGGCCAGCGTGCGTTCCTTCTCGGCCGCAGCAGCTGCCAGCTCCTTCGCCTTGCGTTCCTTCTCGGCGGCAGCGGCAGCCTGCTCCTTCGCCTTGCGTTCCGTCTCGGCCGCGGCGTCTGCCTGCTCCGTCGCCTTCCGCTGCTGCTCGGCGGCAGCGGCGGCCTGCTGCTTCAGCTTGCGCTCCTGCTCGGCAGCGGCGGCGCGCTCCCGTCCCAGGCGCGCCCGTTCCGCAGCGGCGTCGGCGGCCGCCTTGGCGTCGGGCTTCGGCGCGTCGGGCTTCGCGGCGGGCGTCGGCTTCGGCGCCGGCGGCTGCTTGGCGACCGGCGTCGTCTTCTTCGGTGCGATCGATTCGCTGCGCGCGGGCGGCTTGGGCGGCGTCGGTGCGCTACGCGGCGCGGGCGTCTTCTTCGTCTGCGGCGCGGCGCCGGTTCCGGCGGCCTTGGCCTTCGGCACGGACCCGTTGGCGTCGGCGCTCATCTCCTTCTCGGCCGGCTTCTGGGCCGGCTTCGGCGCCTCGCTCGCCTTGGGCGTGTCGGGAGTCTTCGCCTGGGCTTCGGTCGGCGACGTCGGCTTCGCGCTCGCAGCCGCGGCCTCGTCCTTCTTCGGCGCGTCCTTCTGCTGCGCGGCGGCGCCCTGCTTCAACACCTCGTCGGCGACCTTCTCCGCGCGCTTGATCACGTCACGTTCCGCGTCGTCCGTATCGGACGGCGTGTCGAAGATGATCACGAACGTCTCACCGCACTTGCCGCACCGGGCGCGACGGCCCGCATTGCTTTCCTCGACCTTGAACGAACGCTCGCAATGCGAACAAAGGGTGAGCCGCTTCACCATTCTCCATCCTCCCTGCAGCCGCGACGTGCAGCCCGCCACTGCACTATAGGGGAAAGGGGCAGAGCCTGGGGAGGGGGGTGGTCTCCGACGACGTGTCGGAGCGCGACGCCGAGTGCACGATGAGCGCGACGGGTATGCAGTCGCAACAGCGGCGACCGACGGGCCGCGATCGGGTCAGCGGCGGCGCGAGGTCCGGCGTTGGGCGCGACGCATGCTCTCCGGATCCGTCAGTCCGCCCGTCACCGCCGTCGCGGCGGCCACTGCGGGGCTGACGAGCACATCCGCGCCGCCTGTGGGGACGCTGACCACCCGTCGTTCTCCCTCTTCGGCCGGCGGCACGGGCCCGGCAGGCCGCAGGCAGGCGCCTGCACGCAGCAGATCGGCGATGAGGCCCTCCTCGATCGCGTGCAGCAGGATGCGGCTGCTCGCGGGCCGGACCTCGAGCAACAACCCCGGACGCACCTGGCGGTCGCGCAGCACCTCTGCGGCCACGCGCAGGTCTTCGACGCGCCCGGCGACGACGACGTGTTCCTCGCGCGGGCCGTCGCCCTGCTCGGGATCGCTGCGCGTGCCCGGCCAGGGCAGTTGCACGGCCGTCATGGGCACCTTGCGGGCGTTGAGGCTCGGCTCGTCGCCCGTCTCGGCCTCCTCGTCGGCCGTCTCGGGCTCCTTGTCGAGCTGCGGGCTCGGAAGTTCGGCGCAGTGGCCGGGCCGCCGAGCAGCGATCCAGGCGAGCGTGGAGGCGTCCGGGGGGCAGATCGCGGCGATCCCGGCGCTGGCCAGCGTCGCGCACAGGCTCAGGCGGTCGGCCACCGCCATCCGGTCGATGGTCTGGCCGTGCAATTCGAGCACAGCGCCCGCCAGACCCTCGGGCCCGCCGACGGTTTCCCACACGGCCACCCCGAGGTCGACAGGCCCCACCCACCGGGCCAAACGGCCATTCACGCGCAGTCTGCGGGTCTCGGGGACCACCGTTTCCACGGGCTCTCCACAGAGGCAGCGCGCCAGCTCGGCCGGGTCGCAGCGGAGGGCGACGCAGCCGAGCCCGCCGAGCCCCGCGACGTCGGGAGAGGCCCCTGCCACGAGATGGTCGAAATCGACCAGCCCCTCGTCGGCGGCGACGACGGCGGGCAGACCGGCGCGCGCGGGGTCCAATTTCAGCGCCATGTCGTGCTCGCGCGCGAACGTGATCAGCGCGCGACGTTCGTCGAGCGACTGCGCAGCGCCGGCGACGAACGCGAAGCGCGCCGTCGCGCTCGCGGGCGCGCGACGACCGAGCGTCGCGTGCACGGACAGCATCTGCGTCGCCGTCGGTCCGTCGAGCAACACGTTGTCGACGCGCACCGACACGCGCGCGCCGGGTTTGATGTCGTGCACGGCGGACGCGATGTCCGACGCGTCACCTTCGACGTGCGACGCCAGCAAGGCCGCGACGCGGCGGCTGCCGACGACCGTCACTCAGGCTCCCACGGCCTGCGCCAGCAGGTCGCCGACCTCGTTCGTCGGCTGCACGCCCGCCGACAGCGAACGGATGACGTTCTCCTGCAGCAGCCGCGCGACCGCGGCCTCGATCTCTGCCGACGCTTCGCGGTGACCGAGATGGTCGAGCATCATCGAGACCGCCATCACCGAGGCGACGGGGTTCGCGACGTTCTGACCCTTGTACTTCGGTGCGCTGCCATGAATGGGCTCGAACAGCGAGACCTTGCCCGGGTGGATATTGCCCGACGCGGCGATCCCGAGACCGCCCTGCACCATCGCGCCGACGTCCGTGATGATGTCGCCGAACAGGTTCGTCGTGACGGCCGTGTCGAACCACTCGGGGTTCTTCACCATCCACATGCAGGCCGCGTCGATGTAGGCGTGCTCGCGCGTGATGTCGGGGTACTCCTGCCCCACCTCCTCGAACACGCGCTGCCAGAGATCCTGTGCGCGCACCGCGTTGGCCTTGTCGATCAGCGTCAGCTTCTTGTGCTTGTTCCGCTTGCGGGCCAGCTCGAAGGCGTAGCGGATCACGCGCTCGGTGCCCTTGCGGGTGTAGCGCATGGGCTGCATCGCGACCTCGTCCGGCGTGCCCTTGTCGGTGAACTCCGGCTGCGCCGTGTAGGCGTCCTCGGTGTTCTCGCGCACGATGACCATGTCCACGTCTTCGGGTCCCTTGCCCTTCAGCGGGCACAGGCGCTCGTCGTAGAGCTTCACCGGGCGCAGGTTCACGAACAGGTCGAGGCCGACGCGCAGGCGCATGATCACGCCGTGCTCGACCAGGCCGACCGGCGCGCGCGGGTCGCCGATGGCGCCGAGCAGCACCGCGTCCATGCCTTCGATCTCCGCGAACGCGGAGTCGGGCAGCGTCTCGCCGCCGTCGGTGCCGCCGGTCTCCAGCCAGTGGTCCGTACCGAAGGGGTACTCGACCAGGTCGTACTCGATGCCGTGACGTCCGGCGACGACCTCGAGCACCTTGAGCGCTTCGGCCATGACCTCCGGGCCGATGCCGTCGCCGCCGATGACCCCGATCTTGTGCGTCATGCGCCTGCCTCGACAGGCGCGCGGAACATTCCCGGCGTGTAGCTCACGATGCGTCCCTCGATGGCTGATGCGGCGACGGTCAGCGGGCTGGCGAGGTAGAGCCGGCCGGGACCGCTGCGCCCCTGGAAGTTGCGGTTGATGGCCGACACGGAGACCTGCTCGCTCGTGTCGGAGACGCCCGGGCCGCAACCGATGCACGCGCCGCAGCCGGGGTTGATCACTTCAGCGCCGACGCGCGCGAAGATCGCGTCCCAGCCGCGCGTCGCGGCGACCTTCGCGGTCGCGGCGCTGCCGTACTGGATGTAGAGGCGCACGCCGTCGGCCACCTTGCGGCCGGCTTCGGCGGCTTCGCCGAGCACGCGCGCGTACATCTCGAAGTCGTCGACCTTGCCCGCGGTGCAGGAGCCTCCGTAGGCGATGTCGATCGCGACGTCGCCGATCTCGGAGATCAGGGCGCCGTTGGTCGGGTCGCTCGGGATGCCCTCGTCGGGGTTGCCCGGGTGCGCGACCATCGGCCGGATGGCCGAGAGGTCGATCACGTGCACGCCGCCCGCGTACTCGGCGCCTTCGTCGGGCGCGACCAGGCCGGCTCGCAGCGTGTCGCGGTCGGCGGCGTCGGGACGGTTGGCGAGGATCCAGTCCAGGAGCGCCTCGTCGCCCTCGCACACGCCTGCCTTGGCGGTGCACTCGGTGGCCATGTTGGCCAGCGTCGCGCGCTCGTCCAGCGAAAGCGAGGCCAGGCCCGGGCCGCCGAACTCCATCACGCGGTCGAGCGTCTGCTCGGCGCGCGCGTGGTTGGCAAGGATGTGGAGCATCACGTCCTTGGCGCTGGCGTCCTCGGCCAGCGCGCCGGTCAGCTCGAAGCGGATGCTCTCGGGCACGTTCACGAAGGTCGCGCCGGTCGCGATCAGCGCCGCGTACTCGGTCGCGCCCACGCCCCAGGCCAGCGCGTTGTTGCCGCCGCCCATGCAGGTGTGGCTGTCGGTGGCCTGGATGAAGTCGCCCGGGTCGATGAAGTCGCGACGCGCGACCTCGTGGCAGATGCCGGGGCTGATGCCGTCGCGGCTCTGGTAGTCGCGCACGCCGGTGTGCTTCATGAACTCGGTCTGCAGGATGCGCAGCGTGCCGATCTTGTCGGCGAAGGGCGCCATGCGCGCGACACCGTCGGCGTACAGCAGGTGGTCCTCGAACACCGCGAACTTGCTGGGGTCGGGCAGCGTGTAGTCGGCGCCAAACTCCTGGCCGAGGAAGTGGTGCACCTGCGCGGTCGTGAACTCGTGGCTGTAGCCGCCGTCAACGTGCGCCATCACGGCGTCGCCCGGCTTCACGGCGCCGGAGTCGCCCACCAGGTGCTTGGAGATGATCTTCTCGCCCATCGTCATGGGTCGGTCGGCCGTGCCGTGCGCGGGCACCTCGATCTCGCCCTTCGCGAGCGCCTTGCTGAACGGGAACAAGCCGCCCATCCCCAGGATCATGCGCGTGACCTCGTCGTACTCGCGCGTGAACTCATCGAGCGCCATCTCCTCGCCCGCCTGCAGCCGCATCAGCTGCTCGTGGTCGCCCATGACCTGACCGAGGTTGATGTTGTTGCGCTCATGAATGGGCGCGAACGACGCCGCGATGACCACCTTGATGCCGCACCACTTCTCCGCCTGCGGCGCGGTCTCGCGCGAGCTGCCCGTGCCCTTGCGGTACCCGGACACGATCACCTCGAAGTTGCCGTCCATCAGCGCGCGCTCGGAGAACACGCGCTCGCCGTCCTTCATCAGGCCGGCGTAGGCGTTGAGCGCGATGTCCTCGGGCCGGTGGTTGAAGCAGACCCAGGCCGGGGTCATCACGTCGGTGTTGATGTCGTCGAGCAGGTCCTCCACGGCGAGGTCCTCCATGCGGAGGTCCAGCTCGCCGCGGAGCTGCTTCCCGATCAGGTCGAGGTCCTTGGTCAGGAACAGGACCCGCTTGCCCGGGGTCAGTCGGACTGTGCGCTCGCCGCCCATGTGTTCGTGCAGGCGGTCAGACGCGCTCGATGAACATGGCGATGCCCTGCCCGCCGCCGATGCAGGCGGAGGCGACACCGTAGGACTTGCTGCTGCGCTCGAGCTGGTGCATGAGCGTGAGCAGCAGGCGCGTGCCGGTGGCGCCGAGCGGGTGACCGATGGCGATGGCGCCGCCGTTCACGTTGACCTTGTCGCGGTTGAGCTCGAGCTCCTTCTCCACGGCGAGGTACTGCGCGGCGAAGGCTTCGTTGATCTCGAAGTAGTCGACCTTGTCCTGGTCGAGGCCGACCTTGTCGAGCACGTTGCGGATGGCCGGCGCCGGGCCGATGCCCATCTCGGTCGGTTCCACGCCGACGGTCGACCAGGCCTCGATGCGCGCGCGCGGCGTCCAGCCGTTCGCCTTCGCATGCTCGGACGTGGTGACGACGATCGCCGCGGCGCTGTCCACGATGCCCGACGCGTTGCCGGCCGTGACCGTGCCCTCCTTGCCGAACGCGGCGCGCAGCTTCGCGAGCCCCTCGGCGGACGTCTCGGGCTTGATGTGGTCGTCGGTGTCGACCACGCCGACCACCTTGTCGCGCTTCTTGATCTCGATCGGCACGATCTCGTCGGCGAAGCGGCCTTCCTTCACCGCCTCGGCGCCGAGCATGTGGCTGCGCAGCGCGAACTCGTCCTGCGCCTCGCGCGAGATCTCGTACTTCTTGGCGAGCTTCTCGGCGGTCTGCGCCATGAAGAGACCGCAGTTCGTGTCCTGCAGGCTGCCCATGAGCATGTCCTGCAGCTCCCAGGTCTGGCCGAAGCGGTAGCCCTTGCGCGCGTTCCACAGCACGTGCGGCGCCTGGCTCATGTTCTCGGTGCCGCCGGCGACGACCGTCTTGGCCTCGCCCGCCATGATCATGTGGCAGGCGGAGATCACCGACTGGATGCCGCTGCCGCACAGGCGGTTCACGGTCAGGCTGGGCGACGCGATCGGGATGCCGGCCTTCAGCGCGATGTGCCGCGCCCCGTAAAGCGCGTCCTGGCTCGTGTACAGCACGTTGCCGAACACGGTGTGGTCGATCTGCTCAGGCTGCACGCCGCTGCGCTCGAGCGCGGCCTTCGTCGCGATCGAGCCGAGCTCGAGCGCGCTGTGGCCGGCGAGCTTGCCGTAGCCGGGCGTGCCGACGTACTCGGCCATGGCCGTGCGGGCACCGGAGAGGATGACGAGATCATGCTTGCTCATGGATGGTTCCGTTCTGTTTGGCTGTGTGGCGACGAGCGGGGCCCGTCGCCGTGGTTCGTGTGGACCCGGCCGACCGGGGCGTGGGTCAGTTGCCGGTGAAGTTCGCCGGCCGCTTCTCGAGGAAGGCGGCCATGCCCTCCTTGAGGTCGTCGGTCGCGGCGAGCAGGCCGAAGAAAGTGGCCTCGTAGTTCATGCCGTCGGCGATCGGCATGTCGGACCCGTGGTTCACGGCGTCAACCGCGAAGCGCACGGCGACCGGACCGAAGGAGAGCACCTTGCGCAGTGTCTTCTCGGTCGCGGGCAAGAGATCGGCCTGCGGGTAGACCTTGTTGACCATGCCGATGCGGTGCGCCTCGGCGGCGTCCACGCGCGCGGCGGTCAGGATCAACTCCATCGCGCGGCCCTTGCCGACGATGCGCGGCAGGCGCTGCGTGCCGCCGTAGCCGGGGATGATGCCGAGCGTGACCTCGGGCAACCCCATGATGGCGTTGTCGGAGGCGAAGCGCATGTGCGCGGCGAGCGCGAGTTCGCAGCCACCGCCGAACGCGAAGCCGTTCACCGCGGCGACGACCGGCTTGACCATGCCCTCGACCGTGTCCATCAGCTTCTGGCCCCGCATCGCGAGCGGGCGCGCCTGGAGCGGCGTCTGCGTCGCGAGCTCGGAGATGTCGGCGCCGGCCACGAAGGCCTTCTCGCCCGAGCCGGTGATGATCACGGCGGAGACGCTGTCGTCGTCGCGCAACGCCTCGAAGCAGTGTTGCAGCTCGCCGATGGTGGCGTTGTTCAGCGCGTTGAGCTTGTCCGGCCGGTTGACCGTGACGGTCGTGATGCCGTCCTTGTCCTCGCGCAGGATGTTCTCGTAGGCCATGCGGCTACTCCTCGGTCTTCGGCCGCGGCTTGCGGCTGCGACGCGGACGACGGGGCTTCTTCGATCCGCCGCCCTCGCTGCCCGACTCGGCCTTGCCACCCGACTCGCCGTTGCCGTTGCCGTCGGGCGCGTCGTCGGAGGCCTTCGGAGCGGGCGCGGGGCTTGGCTCCTCGGCCGGCTCGTCGTTGGCGTCGAACTCGATGCCCTCGAGCACGATGCTGTTGATGAAGATCGGATCCACCGGCGTGCTGACTTCCTTGAAGCGGTTCTCCTTCACCGGGACCACCGCGATCTTGTCCAGCACATCCTCTCCGTCCACCAGTCGCGCGAACGCGGTGTAGCGGCTGTCGAGATAGCGCGCCTCGTCGTGGCAGACGAAGAACTGGCTGCCCGCGCTGTGCGGGTCGGTGCCGCGCGCCATGCTGACCACGCCCTTGCTGTGCGGCGTGTCGTTGAACTCCGCGCGGATGGTCGTGCCCGGGCCGCCGGTGCCGTCGCCCTTGGGGCAACCGCCCTGGATCATGAAGCCCTTGATGATGCGGTGGAAGGTGAGCCCGTCGTAGAAGCCCTTGCGCGCCAGCTTGGCGATGTGCTCGCAGGTGCGGGGCGCTTTGTCGTGCAGGAACTCGAGGGTCATGTCGCCCATCGAGGTCTTGAGGATGGCTCGGCTCTCGCCTGAGAAGGTCGTCATGTCAGAGTCCGGGAGAAGGGTCGTCGTCGGTCCGCGAGCGCACGGTCACCGAATGCAGGGAGACCGGATCGATCGGGCGCTCCCCGTCCGCGGGCGCCGAGGCGATCGCGTCGAGGGTTTCATAGCCGCTGATCATCCGGCCGAAGGCCGTGTACTTTCCGTCGAGGTGGTCCGCATCGCCGTGGCAGATGAAGAACTGGCTGCCCGCGGTGTCGGGGTGGCCGAGGCGCGCCATCGAGAGCGTGCCGCGCCGGTGCGAGAGGTCGTTGGGCTCGAGCGCGAGCGGCGCCCCCTCGTCGCTGCCGGTGCCGATGCCGGTCGGGTCGCCGGTCTGCACCAGGTAGCCGGGCACGACGCGATGGAAGCTGAGCCCGTCGTAGTCGCCGGTGGCCGCGCGCGCCGTGAAGGCGTCCACGTGCTTCGGCGCAAGCGACGGGTACAGCTCGAGCAACATCGGTCCCTCGCTGGTGGACAGCTCCACGATCAGATCGCTGCCGAAGGTCTCGGCCTCGCTGCTCGCGGCAACCGCCTCGCCCCGGTCCGCATCGTCCGCACCGCAGCCCGCTGCCGCCGCCGGCACCAGCATGGCGCCGGTCACGGCCAGCAGCGAGCTTGCGTGGCGCAGGCTCATGCGCGCTTGTCGCCCTCCCACTTGAAGAAGCCCTCGCCGGACTTCCGGCCGAGCTTGCCCGCGGCCACCTTGTCGATGAGCAGCTTCGGGGGGGTGAAGAGCGTGTTGTCGGGCTCGAGCTTGTTCCAGCCCTCGAGGATCGAGAGCGTCGTGTCGAGGCCCACGTAGTCGAGCAGCGTGAAGGGGCCCATCGGGTAGGCGCAGCCCAGCGTCATGCCGGCGTCCACGTCGGCCGGCGTGCTGTCGCCGCGCTCGACCATGCGGATGGCCTCGGCCAGGTACGGCACGAGCAGGCGATTGACCACGAAGCCGGGCGTGTCGCTCGCGGCCACCGGCACCTTGCCGCAGGCCTCGCCGAACGCCTTCGCCTCGGCGAAGACCTCGTCGCTGGTCGTCTTGGCGCGCACGACCTCGACCAGCTTCATCAGCTGCACGGGGTTGAAGAAGTGCAGGCCGACCATGCGCTCGGGGCGGCCGGAGGCCACGCCCATCTCGCCGATCGAGAACGAGCTGGTGTTGCTGGCGAAGATCGTCTCGGGCTTGCACAGCCCGCCGAGCTCGGCGAACAGCGTGTTCTTCACGTCGAGGTTCTCGACGATCGCCTCGACCACGAGGTCGCAGTCTGCGAGGTCGGACAGCTCGAGCGTGCCGGTGATGCGACCAAAGGTCGCGTCGGCATCCTCCTGGCTGATCTTTTCCTTGCTGACCAGCTTGCCGAGGCTCTTGCGAACCCGACCGAGGCCCTTGTCCAGGGCGCTCTGTTCGGACTCGCGGGCGACGACTTCGCAGCCCGCCTGGGCCGCCACCTGGGCGATCCCGTGTCCCATGAGACCGCAACCGATCACTCCGACCTTCTTCACGACCATCGAGCTGTCACTCCTCGTCTGAGCGCCGGGTAGGCGCCAGGAAATGCGTACGGCCTCAGCAGGATCGCGCCCGGAAGATTGCCCGTCCGACGTGCCCGCGCGCCGCTCTGACGCGACGGCAACATGGCGATTCCGATCCTGCGGCCAAAGGCGGTCCGATTATCCGGACGGAGGGCCCTCGGCGCAACCGTTGACGCGCTCCGAAGGGCACTTTGGGAGCGTAAATCAGCGGGTTTCGTCGGCCTCGACGCGCGCGGCGTCCGGCGCGAGTCAGGCGTCCTCGGCGGGCGCGTCCGCGGCAGTCGTCGTCGCGCGCCGCTTGGGCGGCGGGTTCCACGTCATCAGCACGTGCGGACCGGCGCCATCCACCTCGAAGGGCTCGCCCTCGCGCTTGAAGCCGAAGTGCGCGTACCAGTCCACGACGCTGGTGCGCGCGGTGCACCACAGCCCGCCGCCACGCTGCTTGGCCACGGCCTGCAGCGCCAGCAGCATCATCTTCCCCAGGCCCGTGCCGCGCTGGTCGGGGCGCACGGCCATGCCGCGCAAGCGCCACACCTCGCGGCCGTCGTTCGGATGGCCCTCGGGCAGCAGCGTGGCCACGCCGAGCACCTCCTCGTCCTCCTTCACGGCCAGGTGCATCGCGCGCGGCGCCTCGTCGGTGGCGTAGGTGAAGGCCTCGGCCGGCTGGCCCGGGCGCAGCACCTCCTCGCGCAACGGCCGGCAGGCTGCGGCTTCCACGACGATCAGCTCGGGCATGGGAGCAGTGTAGCGGGCGGCTACGCTGGAACCATGTCCCGCCCGCGCATCGACGTGCTGCTGCCCGTTCGCTGCGCGCGGCGCACGCTGCCCTCCGCGCTGGGCGACGTGCTCGCGCAGCAGGACGTGGCGGTGCGCGTGATCGCGGTCGTGGATGACGGCCCCGAGGGCGACGACGGCAGCCTCGGCTGGCTGGAGGCCCGGGCCCGCGACGACAGGCGGCTGCTGGTGGTGAAGGGCCCGGGCCGGGGCGCCGGCGCCGCGCTGGACCTCGGGCTGGAACGGGCCACCGCCCCGCTGCTCTCGCACATGGAGGCCGATGACCGCTGCCCGCCGGACCGCTTCGCCCGCCTGGCGGCCGCGCTGGAGGCCGACCGCTCGCTGAGCGCGATGACCAGCCGCGCCGCGCAGTTCGGCGCCCGAACGCCGGGCATGCGCCGCTACCTCGACTGGCAGAACGGGTTGCTCACCCACGAGGAGATGGCCTCCCAGCGCTTCGTCGAGATCCCAGCGCTGCACCAGACGGGCCTGTATCGCACCGAGGCCGTGCGCACGGTCGGCGGCTACGAGCCCTCGGGCGCCTGGCCGCCGGACATCGACTTCTGGATGCGCTGGTTCGAGCGCGACCTGCCGGTGATCAAGCTGCCGCGCGTGCTCTACCGCTGGCGCCAGCACGCCGGTCAGTCCACGCGCGGCGGCGGACGCCACGCACTCTCCGCGTTGCGCGCGTGCAAGGTGGCGGCGCTGTCACGCCTGCACGGCACGCGCGGTTTGGAACCACGCCCGCTGCTGCTCGTCTCCACCGGCGCGACGCTCGTCGCCTGGCGCGACACGCTGACCGCGACCGACATCACCCTCGCCGGCGCCGTCGACTGGAAGCCCGGCCGCCCCGCCCCGCGCATACGTGACGACGCAATCGTGCTCGCGGTCTACGGCAGCACCCGCGTGCGCGCCCGTCTCGCCGCCTCGCTCGGCGCCGAGCAGCCGATCATCGAGGCCGCCTGAGCACGGGGTAGCCGGCCCTCAGCGCGGAGTGGGAGTGGCCGGACCGATCCGTGAGTCCCCGGATCGGGGAGGCCACCCCCGACAGCGAGGGCCGGCGGACGCCAACCCACCACCGCCCCGCCCCACGACCGCGCCCAGTCGCGCCTAGTCCCGCTCGAACAGCGCCGAGATCCCCATGCCGCCGCTGACGCAGAGCGAGGCCAGGCCGCGCTTGGCGTCGCGCTTGACCATCTCGTGCAGCAGCGTGACGACGATGCGCGTGCCGGTGCAGCCGATCGGGTGCCCCAGGGCGATCGAGCCGCCGTTCACGTTGAGGCGCTCGGCGTCGAGGCCGAGCTCGCGGTCGCAGGCGATGACCTGCGCGGCGAAGGCCTCGTTCAGCTCGACCAGGTCCATGTCGGAGAGCGACAGGCCGGTGTTCACCAGCAGCTTCTGCGTCGCCGGCACCGGGCCGATGCCCATGATGGCCGGGTCCACGCCCGCCATCGCGTTGGCCGTCAGGCGCGCCATGACCGTCAGGCCCTTCTCCTTCGCGTAGCCGGCGCTCGTCACCAGCACCGCGGCGGCGCCGTCGGTGATGCCCGAGCTGTTGCCCGCGTGCACCGTGCCGCCCTTCTTGAACACGGCCGGCAGCTTCGCCAGCGCCTCCATGGTCGTGCCGTGGCGCATGTGCTCGTCGGTGTCGACGATCACCTCGCCCTTGCGCGTCTTGACCGTGACCGGAGCGATCTCGTCCTTGAAGCGCCCCGCCTTCTGCGCGACCTCTGCCTTGTTCTGGCTCTCCATCGCGAAGCGGTCTTGCGACTCGCGATCGATCTCGTAGCGTTCGGCCAGTGTCTCCGCGGTGCCGCCCATCGGCCCGCCGACCAGCGGACAGGTGAAGCCGTCGGCGAAGTTGCCGTCGAGCACCGGGCGGTCGCCGAGGCGGTAGCCCTTGCGCATGTCCGGCAGCATGAACGGGTTGCGCGACATGGTCTCGACGCCGCCCGCGATGCACGCGCGCGCGTTGCCGTCGCGCACCTCGTTCGCGGCGAGCGTGATCGCGCGCAGCCCGGACGCGCAGGCCTGGTTCACGGTGATGGCCGTGGCGGTGTGCGGAATGCCCACGCCGATCTGGATCTGCCGCGCCGGGTTCGGGCCAATGCCCGCCTGGCGGGCCATGCCGAAAAAGACCTGGTCCACATCGTCGGAGGCCAGGCCGGTGCGCTCGAGCACGGCGGCCACCGTGTTGACGCCCAGATCCACGGCTCCCACGTCCGAGAGCCCGCCGAGGAACTTGCCGATGGGAGAGCGGGTCGCGCCCGCCAGGACGATGTCTTGGTCGCTCATGCCTCTGGATCGCAGATGGGGAGAAAGGGGCGCCAACCATAGCGCAGATAGGCCCTCTAGATCTCTTGACTGATTGGTCGACTGAGTCAGAATGACGTACCCGACCCCCGTTCGATGGACCCTCTCCCCATGTCCAAGGACACCGCCCTGCCGCCCGTCTCCGAGACGGGTGCGCGCGTGGACGCCGTCGCCGAATGGCGCTCCCAGCTGGCCGCCGTCACCGGCGCCTACCTCCTCTTCGAGACCCTGACCGGGCTGGCCATCTGGCTGCTGCCCTTCAGCGGCTTCAACCAGGTCGGCGTGCTGCTGCACAGCGTCGCCGGCGTCGCCGTGCTGCCGTGGATCATCTGGTACCAGGTGCGCCACTGGCTCGTGCGTCGCGGCGGCAACCTCAGCCACCACCAGTTGCTCGGCTACGCCGCGCTCACCGTGCTGACGGTCTGCGTCGTGAGCGGCTTCGTGCTCACCTGGCAAGGCTTCTTCGGTCCGCGCATGTCGACCACGTGGGACATCGTCCACCTGGTCTCCGGCATCGGCGTGCCGCTCTTCACCGTCGTGCACCTGGCCACGCTGATCGTGCGCGCGGTGCACAGCCCCGAGGCGTTGCTGCGACTGCGCACGGCGCGCGCCGTGTTCTACCGCCGCAGCGCGATCGGCGCCGTGGTGATGATGGCCCTGACCGGCGCGATCTCGATGCAGTACGACTCCGACCGCGTCGGACAGCCCTTCCCCGAGGACTACAACTGGACCTTCGGCGAGGACCGGCCCTTCGCGCCGAGCCTCGCGCGCGTCGAACGCATCGGCTGGGACGAGCAGGTCCGCGGCGGTGCGATCGCCGCCATGGCGCCCGACCTGCGCGGCGCCTTCTCCACCGCGCTGGACGAGAAGCGCGACGCGAGCATCGGTCTCTTCGACCACGTGCGCGCCGCCGTCGAGGCCGTCGACGGCAGCGATACGGACCGTTCGGCCATCGAGGGCGTGCTCGCCTCGGCCGCGACCGAGGTCCGCGAGCGCGGCGCGACCGCCGCCTCCGTGCTGTCCGGCAGCGCCCGTTGCGGCACCAGCGGCTGCCACCAGGAGATCTACGAGGAGTGGCTGCCCAGCGCCCACCGCTACTCCTCGCTGGACGACATGTTCCAGAAGGTGCAGGAGATCATGGCGGTCGAGACCTCGCCCGAGACCACGCGCTACTGCGCCGGCTGCCACGACCCGATCTCGCTGTTCAGCGGCGCCAAGAACCAGGGCAACATCACGCTCAGCGCGGAGGGCGCCGACGAGGGCGCCTCCTGCCTGGTCTGCCACTCGATCGTGCAGACGGACGTGCAGGGCAACGGCGACTACACGATGCGCCAGCCCGAGCGCTACGTGCTCGAACAGGCGGACGGCGAGTTCGCGCGACTGGTCAGCGACTTCCTGATCCGCACGTATCCGCAGCAGCACATCGAGAGCTACTCGCGCTCGCTCTACAAGACCCCCGAGTTCTGCGCGGCCTGCCACAAGCAGTACGTGGACATGGAGGTCAACACCGACATCGGCAAGGTGCAGGGCCAGAACCAGTACGACTCGTGGAAGAACAGCCGCTGGCACCACGCGGATGATCCGCGACGCGACCTCTCCTGCCGCGAGTGCCACATGCCGCTGGTGGACAGCATCGATCCGGCGCGCGGCGACATGACGGACATCAACCGCTCGCCCGACGACGGCAAGCACAGAAGCCACGGCATGCCGGCCAGCAACCAGTACATCCCGCTGCGGCACAACCTGAAGAACGCCGAGAAGCACGTCGCGCTGATCGAGCAGTGGCTGAAGGGCGAGTTCGAGATCCCCGAGATCGCGGACAAGTGGACCAGCGGCCCCGTCGTGCGGCTCGACGTCATTGCGCCCTCGCAGGTCTCCCCCGGCGACCAGGTGCCGCTCAAGGTGCTGATGACGAACAACAAGACGGGCCACGACTTCCCGACCGGCCCGCTGGACATGATCGAGAGTTGGGTGGAAATCTCCGTGACCTCGTCCGATGGACGGGAGGTGTTCCGGGCAGGCGGTCTGGACGCCGAGGACGAGGTCACGGGTTCCCCCATCCTGATGAAGGCCGACGGCTTCGACCGCGAGGGCGCGCCGATCGACCGCCACAACCTTTGGGATCTGGTGGGGTCGAGTTACAAACGGGCCATGTACCCGGGCGTGACCGACGCGGTGGATCTTGAGTTCCAGTGCCCCTCGATGGCGCGCGGCCGTCTGTCGCGCGACGACGAGAAGCTGCCGCCGGGACAACGCGCCGAGGAGTTCGGCTTCGTCGCCGACACCGACACGCCCGTCGATGAACTCACGGTCACGGCCTCCCTCTGGTATCGCAAAGCGAACCCGGAGTTCCTGGAGACGGTCTACGGCGCGGGGACGAACGTTCGCTCCCCGATCACGCTCATGACCCGGACCCAGGCGAGGATCGCCATCACGCCGCGTGAGTAAGCGCCGCTTCGGCAAGCGCCACCAGCTCATGCTGCGCTGGGGCCTGCCGGCCCTGGTGGCGATGGTTGCGTTGACCTGGTTGGCCGTCGTGTACAGCGAGCGCGTGGACCCCTCCGCCGCGAACCCCGACGGCAGCATCGACGGGCTGACCTCCGTGCTCACGCGCGAGATCACCGACGAGATGGTGCGCTTCACCTTCGAGGACGCGACCGTGGCGAGCGGCATCGCGTTCCGGCACTTTCCGTCCACGCGCAGTTCGCTGCTGCCCGAGGACATGGGGCCGGGCCTGGCCGTCGGCGACGTCGACGGCGACGACGACCTCGACCTCTTCCTGGTGAACTTCGCCTGCTCGGCGACGGTGCCCCTGGCCGAGGCCGGGGCGGCGGGCCGCTGCGCGCTCTGGCGCAACGAGGGCGACGGCACCTTCACGAACGTCTCGGCGGGCGCGGGCCTCGACCTGTTGCTCTACGGGCAGGGCGCGGCCTTCGGCGACTACGACGACGACGGCGACCTCGACCTCTACATCACGGTGTGGGGCAGGAACCGGCTGATGAACAACGGCGGCGACGGCACCTTCACCGACGTGACCGACACGGCCGGCGTGGGCGACGAGGGCTTCGGCGCCGGCTGCGCCTGGGGCGACCCCGACGGTGACGGCGACCTCGACCTCTACGTCACCAACTACGTCGACTTCGAGCTGCCTGACGAGGCGACCGCAGCCCTCTCGCGCCAGGACGGCACGGAGGTCCCCTACACGATCAACCCTTCCTCCTACCGGCCGCAGGCCAACCGCCTCTACCGCAACGACGGCGACGGAACGTTCACCGACATCGCCGTCGCGGCCGGCGTCGACAACCCGTCGGGCCGTAGCCTGGGCGCGATCTGGTTCGATTTCGACCTGGACGGCCTGCTCGACCTCTACGTTGCCAACGACGTCTCGTCCAACGGCGTGTTCCGCAACGTCGGCGACGGGACCTTCGCCGACATCGGCGCCTCCTCGCTCGCGGCCGACTACCGCGGCGCGATGGGCCTGGCCGTCACCGACTACGGAAACGACGGTGACCTCGACCTGTTCGTCACGCACTGGGTCGCGCAGGAGAACGCGTTTTTCGAGAACATGATCGCGCGGGATCTGCTCGACGACAGCAGCGAGGCGCGCGTGATGTTCGCGGACAGCGCCGACCGCACCGGCCTGGGGCAGATCTCGCTGAAGATGGTGGGCTGGTCGGCGGGATTCAGCGACTTCGACGACGACGGCTGGCCCGACCTGTGGGTCATGAACGGCAACACGCTCGAGCAGGGCGACAACCCGACGGCGCTGCAACGCCAGCAGAGCCACGTCTTCCGACAGGCGCCCGGCCGCGGGTTCTTCGAGATCGGCGCACACGCCTGTCCGGCGCTGGCGCAGGAGATGGTCGCGCGCGGCGGCGTCGCCGCCGACTGGAACGGCGACGGCCGCCTCGACCTGCTCATCGCCCGCCACGGCGAAGGCCCGCTGCTGCTACGCAACACCGCCGACAACGCCCACCACCGCCTGCGCCTGCGCCTGCGCCAACGCGGCGGCAACAACGCAGCCCTCGGCGCGATGGTCACCGTCCGCACCGGCGAGCACGTGCAGCGCGCCCAGGTCGGCGCCGACGGCGCCTACCTCAGCAGCCACCCCACCGACCTCCACTTCGGTCTGGGCACGAGCCCGGTCGTCGACGAACTCACCATCCGCTGGCCCGACGGCTTCACCGAAACCCACACCGAAGTCCCCGCCGGCGAGCACACCCTGACCCACGTCGCCGACTACTGACGCTGCGTTCGCGGGACGTCCGCGAGCTCGGGTGACGGGTCTGACGCTCAGTGCGCTGATGAGGGGGGTGTCGCTCGCTACACGCTCACACGCCGCAACAGTCGGAGCTCGCTACACCTGTCGTGCAAACTCCTCGGGAGCGGAGCCGCAGGAGCGCGAGGGGGTGTTTCCGTCGCGAGTTACGCAGGCCTTCGGCGGACGCAGTCCGTCGATTGCCGAGTATGTCTGAGCAGGGAAACACCCCCTCGCGATCCGGAGGCGCAGCGGACACCCGAAGAGAGAGCAGCGCCGACCGCTGACTACACCCCGATCAGTTGAAGGGGTAGCCCAGGCCGTAGACGAGTTGCCCACCGGCGTGAGCCGTGATGCCCACCAGGATCGCGGACGCGAACAGCGTGAGCCGCCACAGCGTCTGCGTGGCAACGGTGGCGTCGGCCTTGCGGGCGCGCCAGCCGAGGATGAACACGAGGGCCACGACGCCGGCCGTGATCTTGCCGAACAACTCGTGCCGCTCGAGCATGTCATGCAGCATCGGCCCGATCTTGGCTTCCTCTTCCAACTCGAGCCCGCTGAAGAAGGTCCAGGCCGCGAAGGGCAGCGCGAGGTTCGCGCAGAAGTGAGCCGCAGAGGTCAGCGCGGCGTTGCGTCGCGCACGGGCGAGCAGTTCCGCGAGCGCGCCCGCGATCAGCAGCGCGATCGGGAAGTGCAGCACGAGCACGTGCGAGCGCGCGAAGACACCCATCAGCGCGCCGTGCTCCTCGTGCTCCTCCTCCTCGTCGGCCTCGTCCGCCAGGGCCGGGTCCACGTTGGCCACGGCGTCCGGCGTGTCGTCGCCGAACACGTCGGGCAGGTTCACGACGTACTTCTCAGGGTTGCCGCCGAAGCGCCCGAGGCACTTGCGGCAACAGAACCCGACCGTCTTCCCGTCCCACTCGAGCGTGTACTTGGGGACGACCTCCTCGTCCGTCATGACGGGGCACATCGTGTTGATCGGCTGCGGTGTCTCCTGCATCAGCGCGTGTGCGGGCGCCGAGCTGAACAGCAGCGCGATGACGAGGGCGGAGACCAGGTGACGGAGTCGGTGGGCAGTCATGCGCCCGAGGCTAGCGGAGCGCGACACCCTCCGGCATGGCTCCTTCGTCACTTTGACGGAATCTTCATCGAGAGGCGCGCCGGTCGGCGAGTCGCACGAGCGCCAGGGCGTCGGGCCCCTGCTCGCCCACGTTCCAGGCGGCATACACCGGGCCGAGACCGTCCGGCGCGCCCGCGACCGCCACGCTGAATCCCTTGCCCAGGAACCGGCCGCGGATCCGACCCGGGCCCTCCGCGCGCGAGGCGGTGCGCACCCGCCCCTCCGCGTCGGTCCAGACCAGGTGCACGCCGTCGGGGCCCGCTGCAGCCGTGGCCTCCCGACCGGATCCGACCAGGACCTCCGGCTTGCCCGGCGTGGCGGCGTAGAGCGTCGACTCGTGACGCCAGAAGGCCAACGTCCCGTCCCGCGTCGTGACGGCGATGCCGCTGCTGCTGACGGGACACGCGTCGAGTTTCCAGTGGGTGCTCCCCAGCCGGACCGCCCCGTCGGGCGTCGGCCCGTCCTCGGGACCGATCTCCAGGGAGTACATGTCGCGGTTTCCGTCCAGCCAGTTGCGCCACATCACGACCGCGCGCTCGCCGTCCGGCCGGAACGTCGCCTCGGGCACGCAGCACTGGCAGATGGACCCGTCCGGCGAGGCGTAGACGAGGTGATCGTCGCTCCAGCTCGCGCCGCCGTCGTCCGACCAGGCGCCGGCCAGCTGCATGCCCCGTCCGACCTTGTCCAGCCAGACGTTGAGCAGCCGACCGTCGGGCGCGGCAGCCATGTCGTGCATGCCCTCGCGCGGCGCGCCGTCCACGTCGTTCACGCGCACCGGGCCAGCCCAGGTCCGCCCGCGATCGGCGGAGCGCCACGAGTAGAGGTCGCCGTCGCGTCCGCGCAGCTGCTCGCCGTGCACCGCCGTGACGACGATCGCGTCGGGCGTGACCGCCACGCGCGGCCCCCAGGAGCGCCCGGCGGCGATCTTGCCGTGCTCGCCGACGAGCACGGGCGCGTCGAAGCTGCGCCCCCCGTTGCGGGAGACGGTGCTCCAGATCGCCTCGCCGGACACGAATGCGGCGACGACGGTGCCGTCGGCGCCGACGGCCAGCGCAGGCGATTCGGCGGGGCGCGCCCAGTCGGAGGGCAGCAGCGCCCGCTGGGCGGAGAGCAGCGGCATCGGGGCCAGCGCCACGGCGAGCAGCGCGGCCCCGAGGCCGGTTCGGATCACGGGGAGAACTCGGCTATGGGAGCTTGGTGCCGACCTTGGCCAGCGCCGCCACCTTGCCCGCGTCGTCCATCGCGCCGAACTTGTCGCCGCACTTGGGGCAGCAGAAGCCGATCTTCTGGCCTTCGTACTCGACGCTGCCGCCTTCTTCCGTGTCGATCTCGTCGCCCATGATCGGGCACATCGTGTTCAGGAAGCCCGCGGCAACCGCGCCCTCCATCGCATCGGCCGTGCTGTCGCCGCCGTCACCGCAGCCCGCGCAGAAGAGCAACGCACCGAGCATCACGATCATGAGGATCTTGGACATCTTGGATCTCCGCAACGGAGCCGTCTGGATTGCCGTCGGACGAGGCCTGGCTCCGTGGCCGGATGTCCGAAATCGGCTGTCAGCATATCGTTTTTGGTACACATCCGGGTGTCGCGCTTCCCCGGCCTCGTACGCCTCGACGGCGTCCTTCCCGCGGCCCGATCGCTCAGGCCGCGTCCGGGGACACGGCTATAGTTGAGGCAACCTGGAGGGCATTGCAGCGTTGAAGTGCGCCGTCGTCACGACCACCAGCCCGGACATCGTCTCGGCGCTCGACGGCCTCTGCGACCGGCTCTCCGGCGAGCTCGAGGGCCATCGCCCGGACCTGGTCGTGGCCTACTTCACGCCGCACCACAGCGGCGAAGTGGCCGTGCTGCGCAAGCGACTGCTCGATCGTCTGGCGCCTCGCGTGCTGCTCGGCTGTCCGGCCGACGGCGTCATCGGCGGTGACGTCGAGGTCGAGGACCAGGCCGGCCTCTCGCTCTGGGGCGCGCACTGGCCGGGCTGCGAGCTGCAGCCCTTCCAGCTCGAGGTAGACGAGGAGGACGGCGAGCCGGCGCTGGTCGGCTGGCCGGAAGACGTGGCCCCCGGCTCGGGGTTCCTCGTGCTCGGCGATCCCTACACCACGCCCGGCGACACGCTGCTGGAAGGCTTCGTCCAACGCTACCCGGGCGCGCCGGTGGTCGGCGGCATGTCCAGCGGCACGCAGGGGCCCGGGCAGGCACTGTTCCTGACCAATGACGGCATCGCCGACGAAGGCAGCGTGGGCGTCGCGATCGGCGGCAGCGTGCGCATCGACCCGGTCGTGAGCCAGGGCTGCCGACCCGTCGGAACGCACTTCGTGATCACCAAGGCGCAGCAGAACGTGATCCTGCAGCTCGGCGGCAAGCCGGCGCTGGGCCAGCTGCGCTCGATGTTCAACGACGTCGAGCCGGACGACCGCGAGCTGATGCGCAGCGCGCTGCACGTCGGGCGCGTGGTGGACGAGCGCAAGAGCACCTTCGGGCGCGGCGACTTCCTGGTGCGCAACGTGCTCGGCATCGACCCGCGCAACGAGGCGCTCGCGATCAACGACTTCGTGCGCCCGGGCCAGACGATCCAGTTCATGGTGCGCGACAGCGCCGCCGCTTCGGAGGACCTCTCCGAGCTGCTCGACGAGGAGGCCAAGCGCGGCCCCGCCCTGGGCGCGATGCTGTTCTCCTGCAACGGGCGCGGCAGCAGCTTCTTCGGCGAGCCGCACCACGACATTCGCGGACTGCACAGCGGCTTCGCGGACCTCGCCACCGCGGGCTTCTTCGCCAACGGCGAGATCGGTCCGGTCGGCGGGCAGCCGTTCCTGCACGGCTTCACCGCCAGCATCGCGCTGTTCCGACCCTCGGGCGACTAGCCCGCCCGGCTGCTCCCCGTCGGGGCGCGCGCCTAGTAGAACCGCAGCGCCAGGCGGATCCAGCGATCGACGGTCGCGTCCTCCTCGGTGCGCATGGCCTGCCGCAGCACGTCGCGCACCGGCTCGCCGTCGGCTTCGGCCGCGTGACCGAACAGCCCCATCACCGCGAGCAGCCGCTCGGACGGCGCACCCGCCACGAGACGGTGGCTGAACGCCGACAGGCGCGCGTCGAGGCGCAGCTCGTCCACCGTCCGATCGCTGCCGTAGCCGATGGACGTGTGCGGCCGATAGAGCGCCTGGTTGTGCAGCAGCAGGAGCGAGAACAGTTCCGTCCAGGCCACGTCGAGGTCGCTCTCCTCCAGCAGCGCCGCCGAGATCCGGTCGCTCATCACGATGCGCTGTTCCTGCGAGGTCACGTTGCCGAGCACCAGCGCGAGCACGCCTCCGGCCGCGACCAGGCGCGCATCGCCCGAGGCGCGCGGGTCGCCCAGCGTCGCGGTCAGGGCGTCGACGTCGGCCAGTTCCTCCGCGCGCAGCCGTGACTCGACGTAGGCCAGCGCGCGCACGACGCGCTCGTACTCGTGTGCCGCGTCGCTGCCGGCATCTTGCGTCGGGTCGGGGCGACGCCGGACCGACATCAGCGCGCGTTTCGCGGCCGCGCCCTCGGCGTTCAAGAGCACGTACATCACCACCTGGCACTCCTCGGGGTGCGCGCGGACGACATCGAGCAGCTCGGCCAGCAGATCGGGGCGCTGGTCCACCATGACGCCCAGGACGATGGCGGCCGTGTCGCGGAAGCGGTCGCCGCGGTAGCCCTCGTGCTCGCGGTCGAGCAGGGCGAGCAGCACCGGCTCGAAGGCGCGCGGCACGGCGCGACCCATCGTCAGCGGCAGCGCGCGAGAGAAGGCCGCGTAGTCCTCGGCGTCGCTCGGGTCCAGGCGCAACCCGTTGCCGGTGCGCAGCGGATCCCAGGCCAGCGCCAGGAGCGCGTGCGCCTGCTGGTCCGCGGGCAGCTTGCGCCAGTTGGCCAGGACGACGTCGTCCGCGCCGAGCCCCGCCAGCACGGTGATCCAGCGCGCGGCGAACCAGTCGTCGCGCCTCACCCAGTCGATCTCGGCTTCCCACGCCTCGTCGACGGTCAGCAGGTCGAGGTCCGCCAGCTCGTTGAGCCGTCGGTCGCCGTCGGACTCGTCCAGGAGCACGGCGCGATGGAAGTGCCATTCGACGAGACGCGCGACCTCATCGGACTGACCCGAGCCGACGACGTCCGCGACGAAGCGCTCGAGGAGGCGCGCGACGAGCCGGCGCTGCTCGTCACTCGACGTGCTCCGACGCGCGGTGGCGAGGTTTTCGTTCAGCCGCGCGACGCGGTCGGCCGCGCTGACCCCGCCGTCGAGATCGAGCGGCTCGACGTCCATGGCCCGCGGTTCCGACGCAGCGCCGACCAGGCTCCCTGCGTCACGGTGTTCGTCGGGCGCGCGCAGCACCGGCAACGCGTCGGCCGCGTCATTCGTGTCTCGCGTGATGGCGGCCTGCCCCGTGTCGGCGAGCGGCTCGTCGGCCGGCGTCGAGGCGATCCACCACCAACCGCTCGCGACGAGCGCGAGCAGCAGCAGCGCGAACAACCCGACGAGGCGCATCGACATGCAAGTCTCCGCCGATCCCGAACAGTCCCCATTCTGGTCATCGAACGCGTCGTGGTGGGTGACCGTTTGGTGACTCGGCAACGCTTGCCCCGGCGGGCGCCGGGTCGATCAGGCGGCGGGCACCTCACGCGGCCGTGTGCACAGGCTCACGACGACGAGCATCGTCGCCGCGACCAGCGTCGCGGGCAGGACGGCGTCGACGCTGGTGCCCTCGGGCTGGCCCAGCGCGGCGCCCGCCCAGGCGCCGAGGTCGGCGCTCTTCCACACGATCGCCGTGGTCGTGGCGGTGAGCATCGAGGCCACGGCGCCGGCCGGCGTGGCGCGCTTCCAGAACAGCGCCGCCAGCAGCGGCGGCGTGATGCCCACGCCGTAGATCGTGTACGCGAACAGCGCGATGTCGAAGAAGCCATCGCCCGAGAGGGCCAGCACCAGCGCGGCGAGCGTGAGCACCATGACCAGCACGCGCGCCATGCGCAGCAGGGTCTTCTCCTTCGCATCGGGGTTCACGAAGCGCTGGTACACGTCGCGCAGCAGCGCGCTGGCCGAGCTGAGCAGGTAGCTGTCGGCGGTGGACACGATGATGGCCAGGATCGTGGCGACGAGCAGCGCGCCCAGCAGCGGCGGCAGGATCCCCAGGCCCATCTCGAGCACGACGTGCCCCGGCTCGTCGAGGTCGGGCAGCAGCGCGCGACCGGCCACGGCCAGCAGGATGATCGCTCCGTCGATCAGCAGCACGCAGGGGATCAGCAGCATGGCCGCGCGGCGCGCGGTCTTGTCCGATGCGGCGGAGAAGAAGCGCGTGTGCAGGTTGGCGTCGCCCAGCACGAGCAGGAAGGTGGGCAGCGTGCGGGAGAGGATGTCGAAGCCGGTGTAGCTTCCGCCCAGTTGCCGGTTGGTCTCGGGCAACGCGGCCAGCGTCGCCTCCCACCCGCCCGCGAGCTTCCACGCGACGGGCAACGCAATCAGCAGGCCCACGGTGATCAGCACGCCGTTGAAGGTGTCGGTGCGCGAGATGGACATCATCCCGGCCAACGCGGTGTAGAGGCCGACGAAGACCGCGACGACCGCGAGCAGCATCGGCGAGTTGCCCGGCGCGGGATCGATCAGGCCCGCGTTCTCCGCGAGCCGGTCCAGCACGCCGGTCGCCGCGCGGAACTGGTAGCTGACGATGACGACGTAGGCGAGCACCAGCGTGAGCGTGCCGAGCACGCGCGCAGCGGGGCCGAAGCGCTCCTCGAGCAGGTCCTGCAGCGTGTAGCGCTTCTTCGCGCGCACGCGCGTGGCCAGCATGATCAGCGCGACGAAGCCGAGCACCGGCGCGAGCGGGAGGATCAGCGCGGGCAGGCCGACGCGCCAGGCTTCCTCGGCCGAACCGAAGATGGAACCCGTGCCGGTCCAGGTCGCGAGCAACGTGCCGAGCAGGATCGGAAGGCGCAGGCCGCGGCCGGCGAGGCTGAAGTCGGCCTGGCCCGACACCTTGCGCGAGGTGCGCACGCCGAACGCGATCAGCAGCGCCAGGTAGGCCGCCACGACGGCGAGGTTCAGCACGAGGAACTCGCCGGAACGGACGGCAACGGACGGGTCGGACGGCGCATCGGCGCAGTCTAGCCCGAGGAGGTCGGATACACTTCCCCGATGCTCCGACTCCACCCGCGGCCATTCCCGCACCAGGGAATCCTCATGTTCGTGGGCGTCTTGTTCGATCAGACGGCAGCGGCCTGCCTACGGCCCGGCGCCGTCCAGCACACGAACCGACTCCCTCCGCCCGAAGCCGACCATGAAGACCGCCATCCTGCTCATCGTCCTGCTGCTGTTGGCGGGCGTCATGCTGGCCCCGCGCGAACTCGTCGTGCCGGAGGGGCACCCCGTCATCACGCGCGTCACGATCAGCGACACGCCGCGCAGCTTCGAGATGGACGACGGCAGCAGTGTGGTCCTGGACCGGCGCGCGATCATCGTGGGCAGCGGCTTCCAGGACGCGAAGGACACAACATCCGTGTACTTCCACGACGAGGAGGGTCGCCGCATCGAAGCGGCCATCGTGATCGTGCGCGACAAGAGCCGCATCCACGCCTGGCCGCAGCTCGGCACGCGTGGTCGGTTGCTGCTGGTCGTCGAGAATCGCGGCGACCGCAAGGCGAGCGCAACAGTCGAGTTCTGACCTCGCCTTGAGCGCCGACGCCCAGCCCACCGGGCGGCGCGTCGCGCTCGTCCATCACTGGCTCGTCCGCCGTCGCGGCGGCGAACGCGTGCTCGACTCGCTCGCACACCTGCTGCCCGGCGCCGACCTGTTCACGCTCGTGCACGACAGCAAGCGCTGCCCCGCGCCGGAGGGCGTGGCCGGCGTGACCACGTCCGCGATGCAGCACCTGCCCTTCGCCTCGCGCGGCTTCCGCGCGCTGCTGCCGCTGCTGCCGCGCTTCTACGCCGCGATGGACCTTTCGGGGCACGATCTGGTCGTGAGCAGCGACGCCGCGCTGGCCAAGACCGTGCGCGTGCCGGACGGCGCGAAGCACCTCTGCTACTGCTACAGCCCGCCGCGCTGGGCCTGGGACCTCGAGCAGACCTACCTCGAACAACGCGTGCCCGCACCGGCGCGTCCGGCCGCGCGACGCTTGCTGGAGAACGTGCGCAAGGTGGATCGCAAGGCGGCCGACCGCGTGACGCGTTTCGTCGCGATCTCGCGCCACGTCGCGCAACGCATCGAGCGCTGCTACGAGCGCGAGTCGGAGATCGTGCACCCGCCGGTGGACACTGCGTTCTTCACGCCCGGCGACGACGCGAGCACCGCCGCGAACCGCGACGCCGGCAAGGAGATCGCGCCGGTCGCCAGCTTCCCCGACGGATCGCCGCGCCCCTACCTGCTGCTCGGCGAGGCCGTCGCCTACAAGCGCTTCGACCTGGCGGTGGACGCCTGCCGCGACCTCGGCCGCCCGCTCGTCGTGGCGGGCAGCGGGCCGATGTTTGCCGCGCTGCGCCGCCGCGCCGGGCCGCAGACGCACTTCGTCCCCGACCCCGACGACGAACAGGTGCGCGAGCTCTACCGCGGCTGCCGCGCGCTGCTCTTCCCGGGCGAGGAGGACTTCGGGCTCGTACCGGTGGAGGCCATGGCCTGCGGGCGGCCGGTCATCGCGCTGGGCATCGGCGGCGCCACGGAAACCGTCGTGGACGGCGAGACCGGGTGCCTCTACACCGAGCAGACCGCCGAAGCGCTCGCCGAGGCGGTGAAGCGTTTCGAGTCGGTCGAGCCGACGCTCGCGTCCGACGCCTGCATCGAGCGCGCAGGGACATTCGCCACCGATCGCTTCGAGCGCGAGATGGCCGCTCAACTCGCCGCCGTCTGAGCGATCGGCCCCGTCCGACCGCCCGACCCCCATCCTCGCCCCCCGCGTCGGTGCGCTGGCCCCTCCCCGGCCGCATGCATAGACTGGATCCGCCGACGGGGATGAGGCCCGCCGGCTCCGCGACGCCAGGGACCGCGCGCATGCTGTCGAAACGCACGCAACACACCCGCGTCGCCCTGTTCGTGGGGGACCAGGTGCTGCTGGCCGCGGCCTTCGCGGCGGCGTTCGTGCTGAAGCGCCACGTGGTGCTCGCGGACGCCGCGCTGGATGCCGCCGGCTACCTGCGACTGTATCTGTACTCCGCGCCGCTGATCGCATTCGCATTGTGGGGCATCGGCCTGTATCGCCGCGGACAGCCGACCGTGCGGCCGCGCGCGTCGGGCAGCCACGAGATCCTGCTGGGCGGGTTGGCCGCCATGGCCGTCATCACGCTGATGGGCTCGCTGCTGGAGACCCGCCAGGCGGAGTTCTCGCGCGCGGTGCAGTTCCTGTTCATGGGCTCCGCAATGGGCGGGTTGTGGGCGTCGCGTGCGCTGGTCGGACAGGCCGGGCGCCGGCTGGCCGACCACCCCGACCGTCGCGCGCGCCTGCTCGTGTTCGGGATGAGCGCGCGCATGCTCAAGCTCATCGCCAGCCTGCGACGCGCGCCGCACGACCGCGTGGACGTCGTGGGCGTGGCGGCCGAGGAAGTGCCGCCCGACGTCGCGCCGCGTCTCGAGCTCGACGCCGCGATGACGCTGCTCGAGCAGGGCAGCGTGGACGAGGTGCTGGTCGAGGCCGAGGGCATCGACCACGAACGCCTCGTGCACATCCTGGGCGTGGCCGATCGCGAGGGCATCTCGGTGCACATCACCTCGTCGATCTTCCCCTCCACCAACCTGATCCCGTCGTGGGAGCGCATCGAGGGCGTACCGCTGCTGGGCTTCGTCAGAACCGAGCTGCCGCTGGGCGCGCGCGTGGCCAAGCGCACCTTCGACATCGCGGTGTCGTCGGTGCTGCTGCTCCTGCTCGCGCTGCCGCTCGCCCTCGTCGCGCTGCTGATCCGCACGGGCTCGAAGGGACCGGTGTTCTACCGCCAGGAGCGCGTGGGCGCCGGCGGGCGCGTGTTCACCATGTTCAAGTTCCGCACGATGCGCACCGACGCCGAGGCCGCGTCGGGCCCGGTCTTCGCCACCCAGGACGACGACCGCTGCACGCCGCTCGGCCGCAAGTTGCGTCGCACGAACATCGACGAGCTGCCGCAGCTCTTCAACGTGCTGCTCGGAAACATGAGCCTCGTCGGCCCGCGCCCCGAGCGGCCCGAGTTCGTGGGCGACTTCAAGCGCGAGATCCCGCGCTATGCGCACAAGCACTGGGTGCGGCCCGGCATCACGGGCTGGGCGCAGATCCACGGACTGCGCGGCGCGAGCACCAGCCTGCAGGAGCGCGTCGACCACGACCTCTACTACATCGAGCACTGGTCGCTGATGCTCGACCTGCGGATCCTCGTGCGCACCGTCTTCAGCGGATACCTCAACGCTGCCTGACCGCGGGACGTCCGCGAGCTCTGGTGACGAGGGAAGCGCTCACTGCGCTGGCGAGGGGGTGTTTCCGTCGCGAGTTACGCAGGCGAGCGGCGGATGCAGTCCGGCGATCGCCGAGTCTGTCTGAGCAGGGAAACACCCCCTCGCGATCCGGAGGCGCAGCGGCAATCCGAGACAAGCGTCCCGCTCAGACCCCGGGGTGCAGGCGCGCGACCTCTTCCTGGAACTTCGTGAGCAGATCGGCGTAGACGGCGCCGCGGGCGGCGTCGGGGCGGGCGGTGCTGGAGGAGAGGGCGACGCAGGGCGCGGCGACCTCGTCGGCGGTCACGGCCTCGCCGGCCAGGCGGCGCACGGTCCAGGCGGCGGAGATGGCGGCACCGAGCGCGGCGGACTCCGTCTCGACCAGCACGGTGACGGGCACCTGCAGGATGTCGGCGAGGATCTGCCGCCAGAGCGCATTCTTGGCGCCGCCGCCGACGAGTCGCAACGACTCGACCTCGATGCCGAGCGCGGCGAGACGCGAGATGCCCCACGCGAGGTTGAGGCTGGTGCCTTCGAGCGCCGCGCGGAACAGCGGGCCGGGGCGCATCGATCCCGGGCGCATGCCCAGCAGCGTGCCGGTGGCGCGCGGCAGGTCGGGCACGCGCTCCCCCTGCAGGTAGGGCAACCACATCAGGCCGTCGCAGCCGGGCGGCACGGACTTGGCCAGCTCGGTCAGCGTGTCGCGCGAGAAGGTCGCAGCTCCGGCGGCCTCGGCGCAGAACGAGACGACTTCCTCGGTCACGCCGGTGAGGTTCATCACGCACAGGAGCGGCAACCAGCCGCCGGTGCTGTCGCAGAAGGGCGCGATCAGGCCCTCGGGATCGACGACCGCGTGATCGGTGTAGCTGAACACCGTGCCCGACGATCCGAGGCTCGCGACCACGACGCCCGGTCGCGTCGCGCCGGCGCCCAGCGCGGACATCATGTTGTCGCCGCCACCGGCCGAGACGGGCAGTCCCTCGGGCAGGCGCGTGATGGCCGACCCCTCGCCGGAGAGCGTGCCGGCCGCCTCGCCTGGCGCCAGCAGCTTGGGCAGCATGCCGGGCAGGCGCTTGTCGATCGACTTCGCCAGCTTCGTGTCGAACGCACGCTTGGCCGGGTCGAAGAAGCCGGTGCCCGAGGCATCGCCCGCCTCCATCCGCGCGCGGCCGGTGAGGCGCAGGTTGACGTAGTCGTGCGGCAGCAGCACGCGCTGGGTCGCGGCCCAGTGCTCGGGCTCGTGGCGCGCGAGCCAGAGGATCTTGCTGGCCGTGTAGCCGGCGGGCACCGCGCGACCGAACTTGGCCGACAACTCCTCGGCCTCGCCGGCAGTGGAAGTGTCGCACCAGAGCTTCGCCGGGCGCACGACCTCGTCGTGCTTGTCGAGCGCGACGAGCCCGTGCTGCTGGCCCGACACGCCGAGCCCCGCGATGCGACGCGCGTTCACGCCGCGGCTCTCGAGCAACTCCTTGCACACGCTCGAGACCGCGCCGATCCACAGGTCGGGGTGCTGCTCGGCAGCGCCCTCCGGCAGGCCTTCGAGCAGGCCGTACTCGCACGAGGCGTGCGCGACGACCGCGCCGGTGTCGGAGTCTAGGACGACGCCCTTGGTGCCCTGCGTCCCGACATCCAGGCCCAGGAAGGCCGGTCCTTCGGCATCGGCACTCATGCGCCGACTCCGCGTGCGCCAAGCAGGTGTTCGGTCAGCAACTGGTCGAGGCGTTCGTAGCCGAGGCCGGCCAGGCCGATGGCATCGGCATCGATGTCCAGGGCGCGCAACGAGTCGGCCTTGTCCGCGGAGTATCCCGCGAGCAGCGGATCGATCGCGTCATCGGTGCGCGGTGCGGTCAGCGCCCTCACCTCCGGATCGGCATCGAAGGCCGTCGCGCGCTCCGCCAGGATCTTATAGGTGCGCATGCAGCCGCGCGCGAAGTCCCACACGCCGTCGGTGTCCTCGGTGCGGTAGGCGTGCGCGTCGAAGTGGCGCGGGCCGTCGTACCGCTGGCCGCCCGCCGTACCCTCCAGCAGCCGCACGAGCAGGAAGGCCTGCTTCATGTCCTCGCTGCCGAAGCGCAGGTCCTGGTCGTAGCGGCCGATGCGTTGTGCGTTCAGGTCGATGTGGAACAGTTTGTCGGCCTCCATGGCCTGGGCAACTCCATGCACGAACGACAGCCCGGACATGGTCTCGTGAGCCACCTCGGGGTTCACTCCGACCATCTCCTCGTGCTCGAGCGTGGAGATGAAGTGCAGCATGTGCCCGGTCGTCGGGAAGTAGATGTCGCTGCGCGGCTCGTTGGGCTTGGCCTCGAGAGCGAAGCGCAAACCGTAGCCCCGGTCCTTGCTGTACGCGCACAGAAAATCGACCGCGTCGCGCATGCGCTTGACCGCGTCACGCGGGTCGCGGCAGGCGTCGGCCTCGGTGCCTTCGCGTCCACCCCAGAACACGTAGATGCCGGCGCCCAGCTCGGCGCCGAGGTCGATCGCGGCCATGCTCTTGCGCAGCGCGAAAGCGCGCACCTTCGGGTCGTTGGCGGTGAAGGCGCCATCCTTGAAAACCGGGTGGCTGAAGAGGTTCGTCGTCGCCATCGGCACGACCACGCCGGTCTCGTCCAGGGTCGCCTTGAACTCCGCGACGATGCGATCGTGCTCGGCGGCGCTGCTGCCGAAGGGCACCAGGTCGTTGTCGTGCAGGTTCACTCCCCAGGCGCCGCACTCCGCGAGCCCGCGCACCAGCGCGCAGGGGTCGACCGCCGGACGCACCGCCTCGCCGAAGGGATCGCGCCCCGGGTTGCCCACCGTCCACAGCCCGAAGCTGAAGCGGTCCGCAGGCGTCGGGTCGAAAGCGTCGGGCACGGTCAGTTCTCCGGCGTCGGATTGCGCGGCAGCGTTTCGGGCAGATCCGCCACGACATACGCCATGGCCGCCATGCAGGCCGCACCGAGGTTCACCTCGCGCGGGCTGAGCTTGTCCAGCGTGTCGGCGTGGCTGTGGTGGAGGTCGAAGTAGCGCTGCCCGTCCGGATCGTAGCCCATCACGATCACGCCTCCGGCCTTCATCGGGTTGATGTCCGCGCCGCCGCCGCCGGGCTTCACCCGGGTCGCGCCGGTGTAGGCCATCAACTCCACGATCTGCTGCAGGATGGCCAGGGCCTCGGGGTTCGCGTCGGTCGTGAAGCCGCGCGGCGTGAACGGACCGCTGTCGGACTCGATCGCGAGGACGTGGTCGGCCATGTCGCGCTCGTGCGCGTCGTAGTACGCCCGCCCGCCGCGCAGGCCGTTCTCCTCGTTCATGAACATGACCGCGCGCACGGTGCGCCGCGGCCGCAGGCCGAGCGTCTTCATCAGGCGCAGCGCCTCGATCGACTGGCAGCAGCCGCCGCCGTCGTCCATCGCGCCCTGGCCGACGTCCCAGCCGTCGAGGTGCCCGCCGATCACCACGACCTCGTCGGGGAACTCGCTGCCGCGGATCTCGCCGAGCACGTTGTAGGAGACCTCGTCGGGCAGCGTCTCGCAGTCCAGTTCGAGCTTCACGACGACCTCGTGGCCCTCGGCCAGCAGTTGCGACAGGCGCTCGGCCCCGATCGTGCTCACTGCCGCGGTCGGCACCTTCTCGATGTCGTCCGCGTAGCGCATGCCGCCGGTGTGCGGGTAGTCGTCCAGGCGGGTGGTCATCGAGCGCACGATCGCGCCCACGCCCCCCTGAGCCGCCGCGCGGCGCGCGCCGTGTACGCGCTGGTCCACCGCCCCGCCGTACGCGGCGCCGGTGTCGATCAGCTCGGCGTCCATCGGGCGGTTGAAGAAGACGATCTTCCCGGCCGCACCGCCACCCAGATCGCCCAGCGCCTCCCAGCTCTTCACCTCGACGATCGGTGCGACCAGGCCGGTCTCCGCGGTGGCGATGCTGCCGCCGAGCGCGAGGATCGACAACTCCTCTCCCGCGAACTGCGCGGGCGAGACGATGGTCAGCCGCTCGGTCGTTCCGCGCACCCAGTGCGGCACGGTGCACTCCTCGAGCCAGACGCGATCGAGGCCGTCGGTCTCCATGGCCTGCTTGGCCCACTCCACCGCCGCCGCGGCTCCGGGCGATCCGGCCAGGCGGTGCGGCGCGGTCGTGCACAGCGAGACGAGCTTGTCCCAGGCCTGCCCGCGCGCGAGCGCCTCGCTCACGATGGCCCGCACCGTGTCGCGGTACGACTCGACGTCGACGCTGTCCGCGCGGGCGACGGCTGGCGGTAGGCGCTGGCTGTCGCCGGAGTCCGTGCGCATGGCGGACGCTCCCGCGCGCGGCACGACATCGGCTGCAGGCGGCAGCTCCAGCGAGTCGTCGGACGAAGCGCAGCCGCCGAAGCAGAAGGCGAGCGCGAGGCAGGAGAGCGCGAGGCGAACGGGCGTGGTCATGGGCGTGTCCGGAAGGTCGGGGTGGCTGTGGTGCGCTGCGAGGTCAATGCGGTCCGGCCGCGGGGTCCAACAGGTACGGGAGGATCTGCTCGGCCAGGGCCGCGGCGCCGAGGTCCTGGCCGTGGCGGTTCCAGTGACCCTTCACCCAGTACGGCCCCTTGTTCTCGGCGTAGATGTGGTTCACGCCCAGGTACGGGATCGAGCGCTTCGCGAGCAGTTCGCGCAGCGGGTCCTCGACCGTGTCGTAGAAGGGATCGATGAGCGTGACCAGCAGCCGGCCGCCATCGTCGCGCACCAGCTCGTCGAGGTCGCGCAGCAACAGGTCGGTCACGATCCAGGCCTCGTCGACGTCGGCCTCCTTCGTCACCGAGCGCTTGATGGCCATGTTGCGGAACATGCTCTCGAACTGCACCGCGAGGCTCGACACCTTCATCAGGCCGGGCGGGAAGAAGCCCGCGTCGCGGACGTTGGGCACGGGCACGCCGGTGAGCATCAGCATCTCGCCGTGCCGCTGGAACATGGGTTTCAGGCCGCGCCAGTAGTGGTCCAGCACGACGTACTGCGTGTCGTTGCTGCAGTACTGCAGCACGACGATGTCGGGGTCGAAGCGGCGGCCGTACTCGAGGTAGGAGAGCAGCTCCTGGTCGGTCGAGTACCCGCCTACGCCGAGCGAGATCGTCTCGGTCGGCACGGTCTCGGAGAGGATGCGCTGCACCTGCGCGCTGTAGGTGTGCTCGTCGTCGACCGTGTAGGCCTCGGTGTGGCTGTCGCCCAGGAACAGGATGCGCTTGACGCCCGGCGGCTTCTCGAACGGCAGCTCCGGCGTGCGGAAACCGAGGCTGTTGATCGTCTCGCGCGCGACGTACTTCGAGGTCTCGCGCACCGAGGACAGGCCGGCCTTCAGCTTCCACCCCAGCAGCGGGTCGAAGGCCACGAACAGGTTGTCGTGGCTGCGCTGCGGCAGGATCCAGCGGCCCACGGCGACGTCGAGTCCGGCCACGAGCAGCGCGTACACGACGAGCATCACGATCGTGAAGCGGAAGCGGCGCCGGTCGCGGCGCAGCAACACCACGGCCGAGCTGGCCGTCATGGCGACGAGGATGGCGAGCAGGCTGCCCCACATCCCGCCACCGGCGTTGGAGATGCCGACCACCAGCGTGACCAGCGTGACCAGCAGCATGGGCACGAAGCGCAGGCGCGAGAGCGTCGCGCAGCCGATGTCGCACAGCCAGTCGCGGCGGCGGCGGCGGGCCATGACGATCAGCCAGACCACGCATCCGAGCAGGCCGACCAGGACGCCCGGCGGCGCGCCCACCGGGCTGGTCATGGCGCGGATCGCGACGCCGCCGAGGACCAGCGCGGGCGAGGCCCAGCCCAGCAGGATCAGCGCGCGCAGGCCGCCCGTGGCCTCCACGCGGAAACCGGGCGGTTCGCTCCCCTGCGCGCCTCCCGATTCCGCTCCCGATCCTGGTGCTGACACGCGACCGAGCTTAGGCCTCGCCCGCCGAATTTGCACGGCCTCGCGCTCCGGATGCCGATCCGACGCCGCAGTCCTCGCGGCACCGTGTCCCGTTTGGTGTCATCACGCGCGCATGACCCCGGACACCGAGCCTCGCCGCGCCAACGCCGGGCAGGGCGGCGCGCTGCTCGCGCTGCTCGCCGGAGCCGTGGGCATCTCCTTCGCGGCCATCTTCGTGCGCCTCTCCGAGGTCGGCCCGGTCGCGACCGCGTTCTGGCGGCTGCTGCTGAGCCTGCCCGTGGTCTGGGTTTGGATGCAGCTCGAGCGTCGCCGCGTCGCGCGTGTCGTCCCGACCGCGGAGGTGCGCGCCGAACGCCGGCAACTCCTGATCGCCGGGCTGTTTTTCGCCGCCGACCTCGCCGTGTGGCACTGGTCGATCCTGTACACCTCGGTCGCGAACGCGACGCTGTTCGCGAACGTCGCGCCGGTGTTCGTGACGCTCGGCTCCTGGTTCCTGTTCCGGCGCCGCGTCACGCTGCTGTTCATGGCGGGGCTGGTCACGGCGCTGGCCGGCGCGACCGGCGTGCTCGGCAGCAGCTTCTCGCTCGATCGCGATCACGTCATCGGCGACGGGCTCGGTCTCCTCACAGCCGTGTTCTACGCCGGCTACATCCTCTCGGTGGCGGAACTGCGCGCGCGCACCTCCACCGCGACGATCATGACCTGGGCCGGCGCCGTCAGCACGGTCGTGCTGTTCGTCATCGCCGTCGCGTCGAACGAAACGCTGCTGCCGAGCAGCGCGCGCGGCTGGTGGGTGCTGATCGGTCTCGCGCTCGTCAGCCAGGTCATCGGCCAGAGCCTGATCGCCTACGCGCTGGCGCACCTGCCGGCGACGTTCTCCTCGGTGGGGCTGATGTTCCAGCCGGTCTGCGCGGCCCTGTTCGCGTGGCTGTTGCTGGCCGAATCGCTCGGGCCCCTGCAAGCGGTCGGCGGCGCGGTCGTGCTCGCCGGCGTGGTCATGGCACGCATGGGCAGCCTCAGTTCGCGCCCGTTTCCGCCTCCACGCCCGCCATTTGGCGGATCAGCGCCTCCTGGCTGAGTTCCTCGCGCGGCAGCTCGCCCACCAGGCGGCCGGCGCGCATCACCAGCACGCGCGAGGAGAGCGCGAGCAGCTCGGGCAACTCCGAGCTGATCAGGAGGATGCCCGCGCCCTCGCGCGCGTGATCCGCGAGCAGCGCGTGGATCGCGGCCTTGGCGCCGACGTCCACGCCGCGCGTCGGCTCGTCCACGATCAGCACGCGTCCGCCCACGCCGAGCCACTTGCCGATCACGACCTTCTGCTGGTTGCCGCCCGAGAGCGCGGCGACCGGGAGGTCGAGCGACGCGGCGCGCACGTCGAGCGCGGCGAGCGCGCGTTGCGCCTCGCCCCGTTCGCGACGGCGGTCGAGCAGGCCGCGACGACTGAAACGACGCAGCACGGGCAGCGACCAGTTGGCGCGCGATCCCATCGACAGCACCAGCCCCTGGCGCTTGCGATCCTCGGGCACGAGTGCGAGACCGGCATCGATGGCGGCGCGCGGACCGCGTCCCGTACCGAGATCGACTTCGCCGGCGCGCACCACGCCGCGCGCGTCGGGGTCGAGACCAAACAGCGCGCGCGCGACCTCGCTGCGCCCCGCGCCCACGAGCCCCGCCAGCCCCACGATCTCCCCGGCGCGCAGCGTGAAGCCCACGTCGCGGAAGCCGGCGGGCGACGCGAGGCCCTCGACCTCCAGCAGGGCCTCGCCTGGCGGACCGTCGGGCGGCCCGGCGAAGAAGGCCTCCAACTCGCGCCCGATCATCGACGCCACCAGCCCGTCGGGCGTGGCGTCCTTCGCGGGCAACGTCTCCACCAGCCGGCCGTCGCGCAGCACGCTGATGCGGTCGCACAGCGCGAAGACCTCGGGCAACCGGTGGCTCACGTAGAAGATCGTCGTGCCGGCGTGCTTCAGGTCGGCGATCAGCGAGAACAGCTTCTGCGCTTCGGCCTCGCTGAGCGAACTGGTCGGCTCGTCGAGGATCAGCACGCGCGCGCCGCGGTCCACCGCAGCCGCGATCTGCACCAGCTGCTCCTGCGCGACCGACAGCGCGCGCATCGGCGCGTCCACGTCCATCTCGCTGCCGACGCGCTTCAGCGCGGCCTCGGCGCGAGTTCGCATCGCGCGCCGGTCCAGCAGCAGGCCGCGTCGCGGGTAGCGCCCCATCGCCAGGTTCTCGGCGACGGACAGGTCAGGCGCGAAGGCCAGCTCCTGGTGCACGATCGCCACGCCCGCCGCCAGCGCGTCCGCCGGGCCCGCGAACCGCATGGCGTCCCCGTCGACCAGCAAGCGACCGGCGTCGGGCCGATGGATCCCCGCCAGCAGCTTCACCAGCGTGGACTTCCCCGCGCCGTTTTCGCCGACCAGCGCGTGGCACTCCCCCGCCGGCACCGACAAGCTCACCTCATCGAGGGCGGCCACGCCTCCGAAGCGCTTGCCCACGCCGACGAACTCGACCGACACCATGCCCGCATCCTACTGCGTGGACGCAGCGGCGGGCACGGCGCGGTGAGGGCGCGGCGGCCTAGAGCGTCGTCGTCGTCAACGCCCGGACCAGCCAGCCCGGGAAGACGTCGAAGTTCGCGGACGAACTCGCGTCGACCAGCTGCAGGCCCGGCGAGCTGTCGAGCATCAGGCCGAGCGCATCGAGCGCGGCACCGCGCGCGGTCGCACCGGTGTCGTCGTCCCGCACGATCTCCATCAGCCCCTCCACGGAACCCTCCGTCCCGTGGAACCCCAGCGCGACCGCGACCAACTCCTGCAGGTCCGGCACCGAGATGTCTCGCAGCGTCTGCACCAGCACGCTCGAGTCGTCGGGCAGGCCGATCAGGCCGAGCGCCTGGGCCAGCGCGACGCGCGGCAAGGGACTGCTTTCGATCTCGAGCTGCGTGCGCAGCGCGCCGTGCGCCTCGGGCGCCGTGCTCATCGCGAGCGCGAGTGCGGCGAACATTCGCTGGCGCGGGTCCTTGCTCTCCGCGACGTGCGTCGACAGCGCCTGGCCCGCCGAGCGGTCGCGGGCGATGCCACTCGCGAGCATGTAGGCTCCGCGCGCGCTGTGGTCGCTCTCCGCGTCCATCCCGGTCAGGATGGCCGCGCGCGCGACCTCGTCGTCGCTTCCTCGCGCCAGGATGCCCAGCGCGAGCGCGGCCCACGGCCTTGCGGTCGAGGCGCCCTCGCTCATCACGTTCACGAGGAAGTCGCGCGCGGTCTCGCCGCCCTGCTCGCCGATCGCGATCAGGATGAAGCCGCGCGTCATCGGCTCCTTTTCCAACTCGAAGGCGGTCTGCAGACGCGGCAGCACCAGCGGGTGCTGGAAGCCGCCCATCGCGAGCGCCGCGGAACGACGCACCTGCAGGTCGTTGCCGGACAAGGCATGCGTGAGCGGCGGCAGGTCGGCACCGTCTCCCGAGAGCCGCAGCGACTCGGTCGCGCGGCAGCGCGCCGTCGCGCCCACGCTCTCGTCCGCGAACATCTCGTGCGCGAAGGCGCTGATGTCCTCGTTGTACGCCAGCGTGTGGTAGAGCATCGCGGCCGTGCCGAGTTCCTCGCGGTCGTCCGCTTCCAGGCCGTCCACGATCGCCGCGACGAAACCGTCCACGGCCGAGCCCAGCCCGTGCCGGCGACCGATGCCCAGCGCCAACAGCGCGAGTGGACGCGCGGTGGAGACCACGCCGCCCTGCTCCGCCGGCAGCTCACCGTCGGCCGCCAGGTGCAGCAGCGTCGGCACCGCCTGCATCGAGCCCGTCGCGCCCAGCGCGAGGATCGCGCTCTCGCGTACGTACAGGCTGCCGTCACCAAGCATGCCGATCAGCTTCGGCACCGCGTCGGCACCGCCCAGGCGCCCCAGCGCCGCCACCGCTCGCTGGCGCACCACCGCGTCCTGATGTTCGAGGTGCTGCTCGAGCAGCGGGATCAGCTCGGCGCGCGCGGCCGTGGCCACGCCAGGAGCGAGGTCGCTGCCGAAACCGTAGCGGCCCTGCGGGCGCTGGGTCTCCGCGCCCAGCCGGTTGGGCTGCATGAAGCGCAGCTTGTTCGTCTCCCACCAACGCCACCAGTCCTCCATCGGCTGGTCGGCCGTGATCGAACCGCGCGTCGACACGCCGCGCTTGCTGTCGCCGCGCCCGGTGTCCGACCTGCTGCGGGCGGTCGGCCCCGCGCTGGAGCCCCCGGTCCTTGACCCGCGCGCTCCGGCGCTGCCGTTGGGGCCGGTGTTCATCGTGGCCGGCCGCGGGCCCACTGCGGGCGCGGTGATCATCTGCGGCGGGATGGGCGGCTCCGGCGGATCCCACGATCCCGAGTGCGGACCCTGGATGCGCGCTGCCTCGGCCATCGTGAGGCCGACGCGGTCGAGCCAGGCGACCAGGTCGGGGTTGCCCGACAGTTCCAGCACGTAGGCGTGGTTCGCCGTGTCCGCCACCGCTTCCACGAGCCCGGTCTCGCCGGTCGCGTCGAGCAGGTAGGCGACGGCGCAACGGCGACCTCCGTCGTCCACGAAACTCACGCCACGCTGTTCCTGCATCACGTCATTGCGGCCGAAGTCAGCGGAGGTCCAGTATTCGTGCAGCGAGTCGAGCGCGGCCGCGCGTGCGGTGCGCTGCTCCGCGTTCAGGTGCGTGATGTCCGCGACGCGGAGCTCGGCTTCGGCGCGGGCGTAGTGCGCTTGCAGCGCGGTGGCCTGGTCGGCCTCCGGCGCGCACTGCTGGACTTGCGCGGTGGCCGGCGCGGCGGCCGTCGTGACGAGTGCGAGGAGCGCGAGTGTGACGGGGGCGCGATGGAACCTCATGGACCTCTCCCTTTGATTCTCTAGCCAACGGGCCGCAGACGCTCGGGTCGGCCGCGTCCCAAGGTAGCGGGTCCATCCGATCCGGCAACCCGCTCGGTGGACAGGCCGCGATCGGAGGCCGACGGCGTCGGCCGGTTCCGGGTCGCCCTGCCCCCCAGTGGGTCCAGAAACGCGGTGCATCCCGGGAACCGGACGTTTCCCGCCGACTCCGGCGCAGCTCAGTTGCCGCGGACGCGCCGCCGCAGGATGACCCAGAAGGTGGCGCCGCCTTGCTCGTTGTTGCGAACGCCGACGTCGCCGCCGTGCAGCATCACGATCTGGCGCACGATCGAGAGGCCCATGCGCGAGCTGCGCTCGCCCTTGCGCGGCTTGGCGGACAGCTCGGCGAAGCGCGTGAAGACCGAGCGCATGTCGTCGGGCGAGAGGCCCGGGCCCGTGTCCGCGATCTCGATGCGCGTGCCTTCTTCCTCGTCGGCGGTCCGCAGGGTGACACGGTCGCCCTTGCGGCAGTATTTGATCGCGTTGTCGAGCAGGTTCTGGAGCACCTGCCGGATCCGGCGCTCGTCGGCCATGACCGGCCGCACGTTCGGCCCCAGCTCGAGCCCCAACGCGATCCCCTGTTCCTCGGCGGCCTCCTCCATCTCCGAGGCGGCATCGCGGCAGATCGCGTTCACGTCCAGCGACCCCAGGTCGAGTTGCATCTTGCCGCCCTCGACCGCGGCCAACTCGAGGAAGTCCTCGATGATCGACTGCATCACGTGCGCCGCGCGCTCGACCTTGCCGAGCATGCCGTGCGCCTGGCTTGTCATGACCTCGCCTGGCAGCGCCTTCGCGGCCACCAGCGACGTGTAGCCGAGCACGCGCGAGAGCGGGTTCCTGAGGTCGTGGCTGGCGATGGCGAGGAACTCGTCCTTCAGCGCCATGAGCTGCTCGCGCTGGCGGCGCAGTCGCAACAGTTCGACCTGCGTGGCCACGCGCGCGAGCACGACCGGGATGTCGAGCGGCTTGGTGACATAGTCGTTGGCGCCCGCTGAGAAGGCCTCCACGATGTCGGAGGATTGTCCCTTCGCCGTCGCCATGATCACCGGCAACTCGTTGCGCGGGATCGTCTTGCGCAGCGTCTCCAGCACCTCGATGCCGCTGATGCCCGGCATCATGACGTCGAGTAGCACGGCGTCGTAGGAGTGTTCGGCGATGCGCTCGAGCGCCTCCTCGCCTTCGCGCGCCTCCGAGACGTCGTACCCGGCGCGCCGCAGCCGGCGGGACAACACGTTGCGGTTGTCCTCGTTGTCGTCGACGACCAGCAGGCGCGCACCGCCGCCCGGCCTCGCGGCAAGCGTCTCGCCGCCAGACTCCTCGGGCGTCTCCTCGGCCGTCGCCTCGACGTGCATGCGCTGCGGGATGCGCACCTCGAAGGTCGAGCCCCTGCCTTCCTTGCTGGCCACCTCGATGTCGCCGCCGAGCAGGCGCGACAGCCGCTGCGTGAGCGTCAGCCCCAGACCCGTGCCCCCGTACTTGCGGCTGACGGTCGAGTCGGCCTGCGTGAACGACTCGAAGATGCGCGGCAGCCGGTCGGACGGGATGCCGATGCCCTCGTCCTTCACGCGCACCAACACCCACGAGTCCTCGCCGTGCGCCTCGGGCAGCACGTCGAGCGCGATGGTCCCGCTCTTGGTGAACTTGGCCGCGTTGCTGAGCAGGTTGAACAGGATCTGGCGCAGCTTCACCGAGTCCGATTCGAGCCTCCCCAGCGAGGTGTCGACGCTCCATTCGAGGCGGTTGCCGTTGGCCTCGATCAGCGGCTGCACCGTGGCGGCCACGTCTTCCACCACCGTGCGCGCGTCGAAGGACTCGACGTGCAGCGTCGTCTTGCCGGCCTCGATGCGCTCGAGGTTGAGCAGGTCGTTGACCAGGTCGAGCAGGTGCCGCCCCGCGGTGAGGATGCGCCCCACGTCGTCCACCATCTCGGGGTCGGACAAATCCTCGAGCAGGATCTCGCTGTGCCCGATGATCGAGTTGAGCGGCGTGCGGAGCTCGTGGCTCATGTTCGCCAGGAACTCGGTCTTGAGGCGGTCCGACTCCAGCGCGGCGTCACGCGCCTGCGACAGCTCGAGCTCGGCGACCTTGCGCTCGGTGATGTCGGTCGTGCTGCCCAGCATGCGCAGCGGCTCGCCGTCGTCGCTCCAGACCGCCTGGCCGCGCTCGAGGAACCAACGGTAGGCGCCCGACTTCGTGCGCAGGCGATGTTCGCTCGCGTACGGCACGCGCTTCTCGAGGTGGTCGCGCACCTCCTGCCACACGCGCTCGCGGTCGTCGGGGTGCAGCTGGTTGTCCCAGCTCTCGAGCACGTTGGGCAGCTCGTCGTCGGCGTAGCCGAGCTGCTCCTTCATGCGCGGACTGTAGAAGACCTCGCCGGACGCGACCTGCCAGTCCCACAGGCCGTCGTTCGTGCCGCGCACGGCCAGCTCGAAGCGCTCCTTCGCCGATTCCAGCTCGCCATGCACCGCCTGCAGGTCGGTGATGTCGCGAACGATGCCGGTGAAGTGCTGCACCTCGCCGAACATGACCTCGCTCACCGAGAGATTGATGTGGATGCGCGTTCCGTCCTTGCGCAACGCCTCGAACTCGGCCGAGCGGCCGATCGCGCGCTCCTCGCCCTCGCCCAGGAACTCGTTCAGCCAGGCGATGTGCCCCGCGCGGGCCTCCTCCGGCAGGAGCAGCGTGATGCTCTGTCCGAGCATCTCCTTCTCGGAGTAGCCGAAGATGCGCGTCATGGCGGGGTTGAAGCCGATGACCGAACCATCGGCCTCGATCGTGCAGATGCCGTCGGCGGCCGTGTTCAGCACGGCGCGCATGCGCGTCTCGCTACGCTCGAGCTGATCGTGCACGCGACGCAACTCGGTGAAGTCGCGCACGATGCCGGTGAAGCTGCGCGACTCGCCGACCTCGACCTCGCTGACCGACAGGTGCAGCGGGACCTCGCGGCCGTCCTTGTGCAGGCCGTCCACCTCGATGCCCTTGCCGATGATGTGCGACTCACCCGTAGCCAGGTAGTGCTTCATGCCGCCGTCGTGCCTCGGGCGCATGCGCTCGGGCATGAGCATCGACACGTCCTTGCCGATGATCTCGTCGATCTCGTAGCCGAAGATGCGCGATGCGGCGGGGTTGAAGCTCAGGATGTTGCCGCGCGAATCGATCGTGATGATGCCGTCCGCCGCGTTCTCGAACATCGCGCGGATGTTCCCTTCACTGCGGCGCAGCTCCAGCTCGACGCGCTTCTGCTCGGTGATGTCACGCGCGTTGGCGTAGATGAGCTGCTCTTCGAGGTACGCGCGCGCCGTCCAGCTCAGCCAGCGGTAGCTGCCGTCCTTGCAGCGGTAGCGGTTGGTGAACTCCAGCAGCGTCTCGCCGTCGGCCAGGTTCGCCCCCGCCTGCACCGTCGCCCGCACGTCATCGGGGTGCACGAACTCCAGCCACGGACGGCTGAGCAACTCGTCCTTGCTGTGACCGAGCAGCTTGGTCCAGGCCGGGTTGACGCGCTTGAAGTAGCCGTCGAGACCCGCGATGCAGAGCAGGTCGACCGCGAGGTCGAAGTAGCGCAGCAGGTCCGCGCCCGCGGGTTTGGCGAGGATCGAACCCTCTTGGGCGGCCGGGTCAGTCTGATCGGCCATGCGTCCGTCTCCGGCGGCCTACTTCGCCGCCCATTCCTCCCGGAAGCCCTTGTACTCGTCCACGACGATGCGGGCGGGCGGGCTGCACGTCTCGAGGCCCTTCTGCTCGTACTTGAGCAGCGACTCGGCCGCGCCGATCACGCGGTCGCAGTGCTCCAGCTTCTCCTCGGCCGGCGCGCGCTCGAAGACGTGCATGGCCTCGTAGATCTCCTCGGTGTGCTTCTCGATGTCGGACGAGACGGTCGGGCCGCAGCTCTTGCACAGCCCTTCCTTGTCCACCTTCTGGAACATGCCGCCCTTGTCACACCACTTGCACTTGGCCACGCGCCGTTCTCCGGTTGCCGAATCGTCGAGCCGCCCATGGTAACCCGCGGCGACGCGCGCCGACGAACCGGCCCCGTCAGGGTGTCGCGAAGGCCGTCCACCACGCGAAGGCGAACAGCCCGAGCGCCGCCAGGCCACTGAGCCACTGCACGCCGCGGCCGGCCAGCGCGGACTCGGGCGGAGGCAGTGGGAGCGCGCCGAGCAGCGCGCCGACGGCGAAGCCCGTGATGTGCGCGAGCACGTCGGTGCGCCCGCCCGAGAAGCCCAGGTAGCCGAGCAGGATCACGCCGACCACCAACGGCGTCCAGCGCTTGAAGGCGCTCTGCCTCAGGCGCACGCGCCGCCGCCACTGCATCACGGAGAGCATGCCGATGGCCGCGAAGACCGCGGTCGAGGCGCCGATGGCGACGTGCGGCAGCGGGTGCACGTACGCCGCGAGCAGGTTCCCGAGCGCCCCGCCGACCAGAACGGTCAGGAGCGCGCGCCCGGTGCCGGCGAGCTGGCTGACGCCGCCGACGAAGATCGCGCCGAAGAACAGGTTGCCGGCGAGGTGCGGCACGCCGCTGTGCAGGCCCAGCGCGGTCAACGTGCGCCACCACTCGCCCGCTTGCACGCGCGCGCCGTCGCGCTCGCCGGCGCCCATCCAGTCCAGGCCCCAGGCGTCCAGCCACTCCCACAGGTACAGCAGCAGCAGCACGCCGACCCAAGCCAGCCCGCCCGGGATGCCGTCGCCGAGATGGTCCTCGCGCTCGTCGGGGAGTGCGCCGCGCGCGTTCTCCTGTTCGAAGTGTCGCAGGTGCTCGAGCGCCGCCGGCGCGTCGGTCGCGTCGACCAGCAACTGGAAGGCGCCCTCGCGCCCGACCAGCTCGTGCTCGATCCCGACGGCGGTCAGCACGAGCGCGTTCTCCTGCGCGTGCCGGCGGCCGCCGGTCTGGAACACGACGACTAGCGTGCCAGCCACTGCTCCCACTTGCTGTTCCACGCGCCGACGTCGGCGGCGGTGACGCGCGTGAGCGGGTCGTAGAGGATCGGCGCGTCGTCCGGCTCGACGCCGTCGAGGATCTTGTCGAGCAGCACCTGCACGGACTTGTAGCCCCAGCCGAAGCAGTCCTGCGCGAGCAGCACCTCGACGTGACCGCTCTCCAGGTAGAGCAGCTCGTCGGGCAACGCGTCGACCGAGACGACCTTCACCGAGCCCGGGGGCCAGCGCAGCGCGCCGCGCGTGAACAACGGCCAGCCGCCGATGAGCGCCCAGCCGGTGATCTCGGGGTTCGTGCTCTGCACGCGATTGAGCGCCTCGGCGGCCTGCTCGGGCGTCTCGGGGTGATAGACGGTGTCCGCCAACGAGATCGCGGGGTAGCGCGTCAATGCCTGCCTCACGCCCGCCGCGCGGTTCTGCAGGTTGGGCGCGGCCTGGTTGCCGGCCAGGATGGCGACGGTGCCCTTGCCGCCCATCGCTGCGGCCAGCTCGGTCATGACCGCTTCGCCGCAGTCGATGTCGTTCGTGCCGAAGAAGCAGAAGCGCTTGCTGGCCGGAGCGTCGCTGTCGAAGCACATGACCGCCGCGCCAAGCTCGACCGCCTTGTTGATCGCGGGCGTGACCGTCTCGGCCACGCTGGCCGCGACGGCGATGCCCTTCACGCCGCGCCGCGCGAGCTGCTCGATGGCTTCGGCCTGCTTCTGCGCGTCCTCGTCGGGCGGCGTCTGCCAGTCGATCTCGACCGTGATGCCGCGCGCCTCGCCCAGCTCCTTCGCAGCGGCCAGCGCGCCGGCGTAGGCCGCCTGGAAGACGGGATTGCTCTGGCTCTTCGCCACGAGCCCGATGGTGACGACGTTGTCCGCGGGCGCGTCGTCGCCGCATCCCGGCCAGAGCGCCAGCCCCGCAAGCAGCATGGCGAACAAGGTGCGGCGGAAGCGAATGAGGCTCTCATGCATGTGCGTATCATGCCAAACCACGCGCGACGCCCCACCTGACCGGGTCAGCCGGCGCCTATCGCCCGATCCGGTCAGGGCCGACGCGCGCCGCGCAGCTTCGCGAGGTTGTCGCGCGCGGCGGAATGGGCGGGATCCAGGGTCAACGCCCGCTCGTAACCGCGCTCGGCATCCGCCCGGCCGCCGAGCCGGAAGAAGTCCGCGTTGGCGCGCCACACGAGCGCCTGCACGTCGTCGGGGTGCGCCGACAGGTGCGCGTCGAGGGCGTCCATCGCGGCGACGTGCTTCCACAGGTCGCGATCGTGGATGCGGCCGAGCTCGTCGCACACGCCGAGCCAGCGCCCGACATCGAGTGGATCGACCTGCAGGCCGTCGAACCAAGCCAGCTCGTCGTCCAGCCAGGCTCCCGCATCGAATCCGGGAGCCGGCTGAACCCATTCCTCGGAACTCAGCACGTCGAACAGGGCGGCGGCCACGCGCGCGCAACCCTCGGGCGTGAAGTGCACGTAGTCGTAGAACACGCGGCTGCCGACGATGCCATGCTCGTCGGCTGCAGCCAGCATCGCGATCGTGTCGAGGCACGGCACGTCCCGCTCGGCGGCGAGGGCGCGGACGCGGTCGGCCTGCAAGTCGAGGGCCCGTCGCAGGCGCAAGTCCTCGTTCATCGAGGCGCGCAGCTCGTCCCGCGCCGGCTCCCAGCGGCCGAGCCGGCCGAGGAGTCGACCGCGCTTGAATCGCCACGCGGAACGACCCCTGTCATCGGCTGCGGCGAGGCGCTCGTCGACGCGCGCGAGCGCCGTCTCGAGGTCCGCGGGGCCGGCGGGTGATCGCCCGCCGAGCAACTCGTCGATCCAGCCGGCCGGCAGGTCGTCGCGGCCGCCCCACTCCCAGTTGGAGGCAACGGTCATGAGCACGACGGCCGTGCCCGCCCGCTCGGCGCTGTCGATCATCGCGCGGAGGTTGGCCTCGTAGGCGTCGATCGCGGCGGCGTGCTCCGCCGAGCTGACCTGCACGACGGCGACCATCTCGGTCTCCGAGACGCGGGCCTGGGCCTTCGCCATGTCGGACACGGTGACGTCGCGGCCGCGCCCGGCCATGCGGGAGAGTCCTCCCAGCGACCGGTAGAGATTCGTGTCGCCGAGCAGATCGGCGAGACCGGTTTCGGCCGGGCCCTGCGCCTCCAGGAACTTCTGCGCGTGCAGCTCGAGGAACTCGTTGTTGCCGCAGTAGATCAGCAGGACGTCCGGCTCGGCGTTCCGGCAGACGTCGTCCACGACCCAACGGACCTGCGCCGAGCCCAGCGCCACGACTCCGAGGTTGAGCAACTCGATCGGCCGGTCGGGGCAAGCCGCGCGCAGCATGCGCTCGAGCTCGCGGCTGAAGCTGACGTTCGGGCTGAAGCCCAGTCCCGCGGTCGCCGATCCGCCCACGGCCACGACGCGCAGTCCGCCGGCCGGCTTGTCGGCGAGCACGGACTGCCACGGGATGCGCATGTCGTTGGTCACCAGGGCCGGCACGCCGTCGGGGCGTTTGCCGGGGCTCAGCATCGGGGGATAGACCTGCTGGTAACGGAGCTTGCTGGCTTGTGCCGGCGGGATGTCGCCGATGCCCGAGAGGCGCAGGAGACCCTCGAGCCCGGCGACCAGCAACAGGCACAGGACCAACGCGGCAAGCGGGAGCAGCACGCGCCACGACCGGCGCCGATGCGGTGGCCGCGGGGGCTGTGCCATGGCGCGCGTCGTCAGGCGCCCTCGTAGTTGAAGGGCAGCAGGCCGCCGTCCGGGCCGAAGATGGCGATGGCCGCCACCACAACCATGACCAGTGCGAACAGCACGAGCACGAGGACCAGGAAGCTCTTGAGGCCGCTCCGCTTCGGAGGTGCTTCGTCGTGAGGATCCACGGTGCTGAATCGTACGCAACGATCCGGTTCTGGGGGAGCAGAAGAGGAAGTGTCCTGCCATCACGGCGCGGCCCGCCCACCGCCCGATGTACACTTCAGCGCACCCAGCCGGGGAGGGCGGGGCCGCTCGGGTCGGATCACGCCCTTTCGGGAGTGTGGCGCGCGAATCATGCCAGGGGATTCGAGTTCAACGCCGGTTGAGCGAGTGACGCGGCGCGCGCTGTGGCGCCGTGTGGCTGGCTGGACGGTGCGCGTTCTCGGAGCGCTGGTCCTTGCGTTGTTGTTGGCCGAGGGAGCGCTGCGCATCCTCGGCGCTCGGCTGCCGCCGCGCCCGCCGCACGTGAACACCCACCTCGTGAAGAGCGTGAGCGACGAGAACTGGCCGGGCCTCGGCCTGGTACTGCGCCGGGGTTCCAGCGGCGAATCGGTCTATCCCGGCGTGGACGGGGAGGAGGAGCGACGCGTCTCCTACAAGATCAATGGGCGGGGGTTCCGAGACCGCCAGATGACGGTGGAGAAACCGCCCGGCTCCTACCGCATCGCGATGCTCGGCGACTCGTTCACGTACGGCACCGGGCTCGACATCGAGGACACGCTGTCGCGCCAGCTCGAGCGGGAGCTGTCGGCCCTCTTGCCCGAGACGCCGATCCAGGTCATCAACTGCGGCGTTCCCGCCACGCACGCCGGAGAGCAGGTGGCGCTGCTCCGCTATCGCGTACGGCAGATCCAGCCCGACATGGTGATCATCACGGCATCACTGGAGGACACCGCCGGATTCGCCATCCCCAGCCGCAAGAACCGCGGCCCACGTTGGGAGTCCGAGTGGATCCTCCGGCTGGGCCTCACATCCGGTCGGGTCGAGGACGACACCGCGACGCTGTCGCCGGCCCAGGCCCGGCTCCAGCCCTGGCGGCACCGCTCGGTGCTCGTGGACCTGCTCGCCAACAAGACCTTCGCCTATCTCCACGGGCGGCTCGCCTCGACCAGCTACCACGAGAACTGGATGCCGGACGCGCCGGGTGTCGCCAGGCTACGCGAGGTCCTGGGCGATGCGGCCGCGATGGCCCGCGAGGACGGCTTCGCGCTGCGCGTGCATCTCTACCCCTCGCTCCTCGTGCTGACGGACGAGTATCCATTCGCCACCGAGATCGGCCGTTTCGCCGACATCTGCCGCGACCTGGACATCCCATTCCTCGATCTGCTGGAGCCGCTGCTCGGCGCGGACGCAGCCTCGCTGCGCGTCCACCCGCACGATCGCCATCCCAGCGCCGAGGCGCACGCCCTCGTGACACCGTGGATCGCCCAACGCATCCTGCCGGTCATCGAGGCCGACATCGCCGCCTGGCAGTGACCTGCGCGCGAGAGAGTCCGACACCCCCTACCCAGGAGATCCCATGATCATCGCGATGACCGTCGCCTACGACGAGGGCACCTTCGCCGTCCACTACTCCGCCGCGAAGACGCTCAACGCGGCCAACCGCTGGTGCGAAGAGCGCAAGTCCAACCACGAGAAGCAGAAGACGCCGTGCTCGTCCGCGGTCTTCAACACGGACCACATCCACTGGATCGAGGACTGCAACGTCGACGAGCCGACCGGGGCCTGAGGCCCGCGCCGCGCCTCAGCTCACCAGGTCTCGATCACCCACTTCACCGCGCCGGTGAGCAGGATGATCAGGACGATGCCGATCAGGATGCGCGCGACCCACATGATGCCGCGGCGTGCGGCGCGCTCCTCGGGCTTCACGCGCCGGTGCCTCCCGCGCCGAAGCCGCGCCGGCTGCGCACGCGTTCGCTGAGGCTGTCGACCGCCACCGCGAGCAGGATCGCGATGCCGATGATGATCTTGCCGTACTCCTTGCTGACCGGAAGCGTCGCGAAGCCCAGCTCGATCGAGCGCAGGATGTCGATGCCGTTCTCGATCAGCTTGATCACCAGCGCGCCGAGCAGCGCGCCGAGCGCGGTGCCGCGCCCCCCCAGCAGGCTCGCGCCGCCCACCACCGCCGCGGCGATCACGGTCAGCTCGTAGCCCTCACCCGTCGAGGTGTTGGCCGACTGATAGAAGCCGGCGCTGAGCAGGCCGGCCACGCCGCAGCAGAAGCCGGACATCGCGTAGACGCGCAGCTTGATGCGGCCGACCGAGAGGCCGCTGAAGCGCGCCGCCTCCTCGTTGCCGCCCACCGCGTAGACCTCGCGTCCGCCTGGCGTGTGCGAGAGGAAGACCCAGGCCGCGACGCCGCAGAGCAGCATCACGAGCATCGGCACGGGTTGCACGAAGCTGGCGCCGTCGGCCAGCGCGACGCGCGCGCCCACGAAGCCTTCGGTGTAGCTGTCGGGCAGGCTGCGACCGAGCTCGGGCAGCGTCTTGCTGCGCACTGCGACCAGGCCGATGCCGCGGAAGATCGAGAGCGTGCCGAGCGTGACGATGAACGGGTGCATGCGCAGCCCGACCACGAGCGCGCCGTTGATCAGGCCGCACAGCGTGCCGATGCCCAGCGCGACGCCGGCGGCGACGGGCACGCTCACGTACCACGCCGCGTCGGCCGGCAACTCCTGCAGCACGGCCGCCGTGCCCAGCGCCGACAGGCCGAACATCGAGCCGACCGAGATGTCGATGCCGCCCGAGATGATCACGATCGTCGCGCCCAGCGCCATGATCGCCATCCAGGCCATGGGCGTGGCCACGTTGGCCAGCAGGTTGTCGGCCCGCAGGAAGGCGTTCACGCGCTCGCCGCGCAGCTCGATCGTGTCGGCCGCCGCGGTGATGACGATGCCGAGCAGCAGGATGACCAGCAGCAGCCCGGCCTCGGCCAGGCGCGGGCGGTGCGCGCGGGCGCTCAACTCGGCCACAGGTAGAATCCTCTCACGGGGCCAGTCGCAATCGTGAGCCGGTCGTTCGCTTCGATCGCCAAATTCCCGAGGTCCAGACCGCAGAGCGATTCACGACCCGCCGCATCCCACGCACGGGCCAGTGCCTGGGTCGCCGTCTCCAGCAACTTCTGGGCGCCTGAATGATTGTCCCGCTCGAGGTTGAGCGCGCTCGCAGCAAGTTGGATCAGCCCCTTCATCAGGTCGTGTTGCGCGACGTCCACGCCCTCCACCGCGTGCCAGTAGCCCTCCCAGGCCTCGTGCGCCTCCCACCACCATCCTCGATTGAAGAAATCGACGCCGCGCAGGAAGGCGTGGTTGTTGCGCCAGTCGTCGGCCGCGCAAGGCGGCGGGTTTGGCGGCCGCTTGCCGTAGGCGTAGCCGCCCTCCTGCGCAAAGGGGTGAGGCGCGTGTCCCGGCACGAAGCGATACGGCGGAAACGGCTCGTCCGGCAACCACAGCGGTGGCGCACCCCTGGCGCCCTCCACCGGCCGCGGGACCGGAAAAGGCTTCGGCTTGCTCACGCGCGCACGCCGCGCAGTTCGCGTTTCTCTTGCTCCGCCAGATCCAGCCAGCCTTCGGGCAGCGACACCTTGGCCTGCCGCCCTCCGCGCTTCGCGCGCGAGAGGCGCAGCGCCGACGCCGGGAAGGACTGCTCGGGGTCGAGCTTGTCGAGCCAGCCGTCCAACTCCTCCAGCGACTCGATCTGCTGCAGCGCCTTGCGTACGCGCGCGCTGCCGTCGAAGCCCTTCGTGTACCAGGCGCACCACTTGCGCAGTTCGCGGACGCCCTTCATCTCGCCGAAGAACTCGACCAGCAACTGGCCGTGCTCACGCAGGATGGCCAACACCGCGCCGAGGTCGGGCGGGTCGGCCGGCTCCTTCCCGTCGAACACGTCGGCCAACTCGCGGAACAACCACGGCCGCCCGAGGCAGCCGCGCCCGATGATCACGCCGTCGCAACCGCTCTGCCGCATCATGCGCAGCGCGTCGAAGGCCTCCCAGATGTCGCCGTTGCCGAGGATCGGGATCTTGGCGTGTTCCTTCACGCGCGCGATCTGGTCCCACTGCGCCGCTCCGCTGTAGAGCGCCTTCGCGGTGCGCGCGTGCACGCCCAGCCAGCGCGCGCCCTCGTCCTCGCAGGCGCTGAGCGCGTCCTGCCAGGTCGGCCGCTCCTCGTCGAGGCCGAGGCGGATCTTCACCGTCACCGGCACGTCGCCCGCGGCGGTGACCACGCCCCGGAGCACCTTGCGCATCAGCTCGGGCCGCGCCGGCAGCGCCGAGCCGCCGCCGCGCGCCGTGATCTTGCGCACCGGGCAACCCATGTTGATGTCGATGTGGTGCACGCCCAGCTCGGTCACCAGGAAGCGCGCCGCGTCGTGCATCTGCTCGGGGTCCGAGCCGAAGATCTGGATCGAGCGCACGTCCTCGTCCGCGCCGAACGAGGCCAGCTTGAGCGTCTTGGGGTCGCCGTGCGTGAGCCCGCGCGCGTAGAGCATCTCGGCCACGTACAGCCCCGCGCCCTGACGGCGGCAGAGCGTGCGGAACGGCGGGTTGGTCACGCCGGCCATCGGCGCCAGAACAACAGGCGGCCACACGCCGATCGTTTCGCACAGCGTCAGCGGCGCGAACTCGCCGGGGCTCGCCACCGGGACGTCGGCGTTGATCTCGCTGCGCAGGGCCATGACGTCATTGTCGCGGATCGCGCCCCGCCTGTCTGCCCGTCGTCAGGGTGCCGGGCAGATCGCCGGTTTGGCCGTTCGGCTGGTCTTCTCGCGCGTCGAGGAGACGGCCGGGCTGTCCGCGTCGATCGCGCGCCAGCGCCAGGCATACGAGGCGCTCTTGGCGTTCAGGCCGATGCGCGGCGTCCAGAGCACCTTCGGCCGCTCGGCCACCTCATCGGCATCCTCGGCGAGGAAGAGCGTGGAGCGGTCGGTGGTCATGTCCGTGCCGTTCAGCCGGCGGTCGATGTCGAGGCAGATGCAGAGGCGCCCCGGGCCGGCAGCCAACTCGTGCTCGCGCCCCGACGCGAGGCGCGTGTGCGTCGGCCCCTTCTGCAACCGCGCGAGGCGTCGATTCAGCATCGTCGCGACACCGGCCTTCGGCTCGAACGCGCGGATCAGCACCCCCTTGCCGTCGCGGTCGCCCTGGGCCGCGACGTTCAGACAGAAGCAGCGCCCCTGCGTGGCGTACACGTAGGCGTGTCCCGCCGGCCCGAACATCACGGCGCAGCGATCGGTCTTGCCCTTGAAGCTGTGCGCGCTCTCGTCGATGCCTTCGCCACCGTAGGCCTCGGTCTCGACGATGCGCCCGACCAGCACGCGCTGCCCCGCGCGCCGCACGATCAGCTTGCCGATGAGCGCCTCGGCCAGCTCCACCACCGGCCGCTCGAAGACGTCGCGCGGGAGCGCGCGCGCGTTCACGGACAGTCGCCCGGGAAGCCCATCTCGTTCCAGTGGTTGGCGATCTTGTTGATCAGCCGGTCGGGGTAGACCTGTTCGGTAGGCCAGTCGCGTTCGAAGCCGTCGGGCTTGCCCTTCGACGTGGCGTCCACGGCCACGCGGCGCGGATGCCAGCCCGGCAGCGTGCGCAGACTCGCATCGGGGCGCGGGTTCGCGGCGCGCTCGGCGTCGCGCGCGGGGTCGATGTGCGCGAGCAGCAGCCACAGCAGCCGGTCGAGGTCGTCGAGGTCCTCGCCCTTGTCGAGCACGATCACGCGGTCGGTCGCGGCGGTGAACTCGCGCTGCTCGCCGACACTCCAGACGGCCTCGATGGTCACGCGCGGCACGGACGGACGCACCTTGTCCACGGTCACGGCGACGGCGCCGCCGTACAGCACGCGCGCGTCGTCCACGCCGGGAATGTCGCGCAGCGCGGCCTCGACCGCCGCGGCGTCCACGGGCGGCGGGGCCTGCTCCTCAGCACCGCCGTTGCCGCGCGGGCCGTTGCCGTCCTGCTTGCGCCGCGCGCCCTCGCCGGGGAACTCGCGCGTCAGGTCGATCGACACCTTGCTGCCGTAGTGCAGCGCGCGGCTGGCGTGGTCGAGCGTCTCGGTCGGACCCATCACGAACTCGAGGTCGCGCGCGACGTCGAGCCGCTCGAGCAGGAGCTCGACCAGCGCGTCGTCGTCGGTCAGCTCGGGTCCTTCCTCGTCCACCACCACCACGACCTTGGTGAACATCGCCTGGCCCATGCCCCACACGGTGTGCGCGACCTTCTTGGCCTGACCCGGGTAGTCCTTCTTGATCTTCAGGACCATCAGGTTGTGGAACACGCCCGCGAAGGGCAGGCGCATGTCGATCACCTCGGGCATGACCTTGCGCTGCAGCGGCAGGAACAGCCGCTCGATCGCGGCGGCCATCCAGCAGTCCTCCTGCGGCGGCGGGCCGACGACGGTCGTGTGCCAGATGGCGTCCTTGCGGTGCGTGATCGCCGACACGTTCAGCACGTGGTACATGTCCGCGAGGCTGTAGAAGCCGGTGTGGTCGCCGAAGGGCCCTTCCAGGCGCGTCTCGTCCACGGGCACCCAGCCCTCGATCACGAACTCGGCGTCGGCCGGCACTTCGAGCGGCACGGTGCGGCACGGCACGAGATCCACCGGACGGCCCTGCAGGAACGCGGCGAAGAGCAGCTCGTCCACGCCGGGCGGCAAGGGCGCCACCGCGGAGAACACCGTGGCCGCCGAGGCGCCCACCGCGATCGCCACCGGCATGTGCTCGCGCCCCAGCGCGGCGGTCCGGCGCAGGTGCTCGGCACCGGTGTGGTGCGTGTGCACGTGGAAGCCGAGCGTGTCCTTGTCGTAGCGCTGCAGGCGGTACATGCCGCAGTTGCGCGCGCCGGTCTGCGGATCCTTGGTGAAGACCAGCGGCAGCGTGACCATCGGTCCGCCGTCCAGCGGCCAGGTCTTGAGGATGGGCAGCTCGAACAGGTCGACGTCGTCGCCCTCGTGCACGACCTGCTGGCACGGACCGTTGCCCTTGTACTTCGGGAACAGCTTGCCCAGCCGCGAGAGCAGCGGCAGCGCGCCCAGCTTCTCGCGCAACGTCACGCGCGGGCGCTCGATCTGCGCCATGAAGTCGCCGACCAGGCCTTCCAGCTCGTCCTTGTGGCCGACGCCGCAGGCGATGTTCATGCGGCGCTCGGACCCGAGCGCGTTGATCAGCACCGGGAAGGCGCTGCCCTTGACGTCGGTGAACAGGAGCGCCTTGTTGCCGTCCTCGTCGCACTTGCTGGCGCGGTCGGCGATGGCCGCGATCTCGAGCTCGGGGTCGACCTCGCGCTCGATGGTCAGCAACTCGTCCGCCGCGCGCAACGCCTCGATGTAGGTGCGCAGGTCGGGCGGCTTCACGGTCGGCTCACGCCTCCTCGGTGGGGTCCGTCGCCGGGGTCCGGTCGGACGGCGGGCCGCAGATGATAGCGAAGCGAGGCGGCTGCCCGCCCGGGGCGCGAGGAGTATGATGCGCCACGGGGGTGGGCGCGCGACTTCCGAACGCGCGGTGCCCTCGCCGGAGGGCCTACCCGGTGCCCAGCCAGTACGACATCCTCGCCAAGGCGGCCGACGCCGTCGCGTCACGCCTCGGTCGCGCTCCGGTCGGCGTCGTGCTCGGCTCGGGCCTGTCCGAAGCGCTCGACACGGTCGACCAGCCGAAGTTCATGCAGTACGCCGAGATCCCGGGCATGCCGCTGACGAAGACGGCCGGCCACCCGGGCAGCGTGATGTTCGGACGCATCGGCGACACCGCCGTGCTCGCGCTGTGCGGCCGCATCCACGTCTACGAGGGACGTCCGCACCACGAGGTGGCCTTCGGTGTGCGACTGCTGTCGATGCTCGGCGTGCACACGCTGCTGATCACGAGCGCGGTCGGCTCGGCCGACCCCGAGCTGGTGCCCGGCCACATCATGCTGGTCGAGGACCACCTCAACCTGAGCGGCGTGAACGTGCTGGCCGGCGAAGAGGACGAGCGCATGGGCCCGCGCTTCCCCGACCTCACGAGCGCCTACGACCCCACGGTGATCGCCGTGCTGGAGGAGGTCGCGGCGCAGATGGGCATCGAAGCCAGCCGCGGCATGCTCGCGTGCTTCCACGGCCCGTCGTACGAGACGCCGGCCGAGGTGAAGCTGGTGCAGCGCATCGGCGCGCGCGCGGTCTCCATGTCGATGGTGCCAGAGGTGCTCGTCGCGCGGCAGCGCGGCATGCGCGTGGCCGGTCTGGGCTCGGTGACGAACCCCGCAGCCGGCATGGTGGAAACCAAGCTCAGCCACTCGGGCGTGCTCAGGAGCAGCGCCAGCAACATCCAGACGCTGCAGGGGCTGCTGGCCGGCGCGATCCCGCAGCTGGGCACGTGGACGCCCACCGGGGCATGACCTCGCGGGACGCGCAGCCCGCGTCCGAACCGGGCAGCGCCCCCGCCCCCGCCCGTCCGGACGGCGGGGAGGTGCTGTTCACGGGCGAGCAGATCGCGGAGACGGTCGCGCGCATGGGCGCGGAGATCAACGCCACCTACGCCGGGCAGCAGCTCACCGTCGTGACCATCCTGCACGGCGGGCTGATCTTCACGGCCGACCTGATCCGGCGGCTCGAGCTGCCGCTGCACCTCGGCGTGGTCTTCGCCTCCAGCTATCGCGGCGCGGAGACGCGGCCGGGGCAGCTGACGATCGCGGTGGACGAGGCGCTCGACATCGCCGGCCGCCACGTGCTGCTGGTGGACGACATCCTCGACACGGGCCGCACGCTCACGCGCGTGCGCGACGAGTTGCTGGCCCGCGGGCCGGCCAGCCTGCGCACGGCCACGCTGCTCGACAAGCCGGCACGGCGCGAGGTCGAGATCGCGCCCGACTTTCGCGGCTTCCTGATCGAGGACGTGTTCGTCGTCGGCTACGGCCTCGATTTCGACGGCCGCTGGCGCAACCTGCCCGAGATCCTCGCGCTGCCCGAGGCACCCGCCGCGGACTGAGAGCGACGGACGCCACGGACCCATCCGTGACGGAATCGGGGCGGCTGCGCATCCGTTGCACACGGGGGGTTGACAGGCTGGGTCAAACTGCTAAGTTTCCAGCACTGTGCTAAAAACATAGCACTTCGGGTCGTCGGGCCGGTTCGACGGGGAGAGCGTCGGACCGGCCCCCTTGCCCCGCGGGTTCCGCACGAAGGAGAGAGCGAATGGCTGCCACCCCCCTCGACCAGCTCAGCCGCCGCGAACGGCAGATCATGGCGGTGATCTACACCCGCGGGCGCGCCAGCGCCCAGGAGGTGATGGACGACCTCCACGACGGGCCCGGCTACTCGGCCGTGCGCGCGCTGCTGCGCATCCTCGAGGAGAAGGGGCACGTGAAGCACGAGCAGGACGGCCCCCGCTACGTGTACCTGCCCACGATCACGCGCGAGAAGGCGCGCAAGTCGGCGCTGCGCCAGCTGCTCGGCACCTTCTTCGACGGAAGCACCGAGCAGGCCGTGGCCGCGCTGCTCGACCTGAAGTCCAGCCAGCTCGACAAGCAGGAGCTGGATCGCCTCGCCGCGCTCATCGAGCAGGCCCGCAAGGAGGGACGCTAGTCATGACCACCCCCACCACGATGTCCCTGCTGTTCGACCTCGCGATCAAGGGATCGCTGCTGCTGGGCGCCGCCTGGCTCGCCTTCCTCGCCCTGCGCCGCGTGTCGGCGGCCGGCCGCCACCTGCACTGGCAGCTCACGCTGGCCGGCCTGCTGGCGCTGCCGCTGCTGGCCCCGCTGATGCCGCCGCTGCACGTGCCCGTCCCGGCGATGCTGTCGGCGATCGCGCCCGCCGCGGAGCCCGCAGCCGCCACGCCGGCGCCTGCCTTCGACCGCGCTCCGGCCGGAGCACGGCACGAAGCGTTCGCGGACGAGACCCACCAGCTGTCCACCGCCGACGCGTCGAGCACACAGCACGACGCACAGCCGAACGCGGCCGTCGCGGGTGAGTGGCCCGAAACGGCCGCGACCGTCGCGACGGTCACGCCGCGCGACGTCACCACGCGCGCGGCGTCTTTCGATCCCGTGGTCTGGCTGCCACGGCTCTGGGGCGCCGGCGTCCTGGCCGTCCTGGCCGTGCTGGTCACCGGGCTCTTGCGTGCGCGCGCCCTGGCCCGCGCCGCCGAGCCGGTGACGGACCGCTCCTGGCTGCTGCAGGTGCAGCGCGTCGCCCACGAGCTGGGCCTGACGCGCCGCGTCCGCGTGCTGCGCGCCACCACGCCCGTGGTGCCGATGACCTGGGGCCTGCTCCGGCCGGTGCTGCTGATCCCCAGCGACGCCGACGACTGGACGGTCTCGCGCCGACGCCAGGTGCTGCTGCACGAGCTCGCGCACGTGCAGCGCGGCGACTGGGCCAACGCGCTGCTGGCGCAGTTCGTGTGCGCACTGTACTGGTTCCAGCCGCTGGCCTGGCTGGCGGCGCGGCGCATGCGCGCCGAGCGTGAGACGGCCTGCGACGACCGCGTCATCGCGGCCGGCAACCGCCCCTCCGACTACGCCGAACACCTGCTGGCGATCGCGCGAACGCGTCGCTCCGGCTTCGCGACCAGCGTGGCCGCGCTGGCGATGGCGCGCCCCAGCCAGCTCGAAGGCCGGCTGCTGGCCGTGCTGGACGAGCGCCGCGACCGTCGCCGCCCCGCGCGGCGTCGCACGGCGGCCGCGTGGATGCTCGCCGCGGCGCTGGTCGTGCCGCTCGCCTGCGTTCAGCCCGAGGAGAAGGACGAGCCGCTCGGCCTGGATTTCGAGGGCGGGCACGCCACGCAACTCGTCACCGTGGACCCGGCGACGGGCGAGCGCGTCGTGCTCACCGCAGACTCGATCCGCGTGATCCTCGAAGACGGCCGCGTGGCGCTGATCGAGTCCGACGGACCGATCATGCTGAGCCGCGACCCCGAGGGTGATCCGATCATGCTGGAGATCGAGCCCGAGATGCTCGCCTCGAGCCTGATCACGCTCGACGACGTCGAGTGGGAGATGCTCGAGTTCGAGCCGCTCGAACCGCTGGAGCTGAGCGAGTTCGAGGCGCTCGAGCGCATGGAGATCGAACCCTTCGCGCTGGCCGAGATCGCGATCGAACCGCTCGAGCTGAGCGAGTTGGAGGAGCTCGGGTACGCGTTCGCGGAGTTCGCGCCGCTGGAGATCGCGCTGGATCCGGCCATCGCGCCGTTCGTCATCGCGTGGGATCCCGAGTGCGAAGACGGCGACGCGGCGGCCGCGCCGCGCCTCGCCCTGGCGGGGCTCGGATACGTCGGTGATCCCGATCAGGTCGCCCCGGTGGCGCCGATCGCGCCCGTTGCTCCCATCGCGTTGGTGGCCCCGGCCGCGCCCATCGCGCCGCCATCACCTGGCGCCATGGCTACGTCCTACAACTCCGACGACGGCGCCACGAGCTGGAACTGGGTCTGGTCGGAGGACGATGAGACCTTCGAGGTGAAGCTGCGTGGTGACATCGCGTTCACCGACGACGAAACCGGCATCGACGAGCTCGACGACGACGGCTACCTGCTCATCCGCCACGAGAAGGACGGCCACTCGGTGCTGCTCGAGGCCACGGCGGGCGAGGATGGCGAACCGATCCTGGTCGGCCGCATCGGCAAGAAGAAGGCGACGGACGAACAGCTCGCGGCGGAGCTGAAGGTGCTGCTGCCCATGCTGATCCGCCGCACGGGCCTGGGCGCGGAGGAGCGCGTCGAGCGTCTCTTCGCCGAGGGCGGCGTCGCGGCGGTGTTGGGCGCGGTCGAGGAGCTCGAGTCCGACCACGCGCGCCTGCTCTACCTCACCGCGCTGATCGAGACCCACGACCTGAACGTCTCCGACCGCCACGACGCGCTCGCGCTCGCGGCGCGCGAGCTCGGCTCCGACTGGGCCATGTCCGAGTTGCTCGGCGAGGTGGGCGAGCAGTACGTGGGCGAGCCCGCGCTGACCGAGGTCCTGCTGCAGTGCGTCGCGACGATCAACAGCGACGCCTACATGTACGAGGCGCTGTCGGAAGTGCTCGACTCGCGCACGCTGTCGCCGGAGGGCGCCGCGGCCGCCGTGCGCATCGCCGCCGACGGCGTGGCCTCCGACGCCTACATGGCCGAGGTCCTGATGGACGTCAGCACGACGCAACTGCAGCACGTGCAGGTGCGCCAGGCCGTGTTCGAGGCCGTGCGCACGGTGAAGTCCGATCCCTACGTGGCCGAGATCGTGATGGATGTCTCGCGCCGCGCGGGCAGCAGCGAGGATGTGCTGGCGGGCGCTCTCGAGGTGGCCTCCGCGCGCATCGCCTCCGACGCCTACATGGCCGAGGTGCTGGGTTCCCTGAAGGTCGTGGACGCGCTCAAGGAGCCGCCCATGCTCGCCGCTTACGTGAAGGCCATCGGCACGATCCAGTCGGACGCCTACGCGGCCGAGGTGCTGCAACGCGTGATGCGGCACAAGAACGCCGGCACGCCGCTCCTGCAGGCTGCACTGGAGGCCGCGCGCACCGGCATCAAGTCGGATGCCTACATGGCGGAGTTGCTGATGTCGATCCCGCGCGCGCAGCTGGACGACGAGCTCATCAAGGCGGCCTTCCTGAAGGCCGCCGCGACGATCGGCTCGCGCACCTACCGCGACGAGGTCTACTCGCTGCTGCCGCCCGAGGATCGCCCCGGCACCGCCCGCTGAGGCCCGCTCTCAGGCCTCGCCGAGGATCTCGATCGGCGCGGGCAGGCTGACGAAGAGCAGGCAGCCCTGCTCGGAGCGCGGCGTGTGCACCGAGCCGGGCGGGTGCCAGACGTAGCTGCCCGCCCCCCACGTCTCCGCGCCGTCGGTCAGGCTGCCCTCGATCACGTAGTACTGCTCGCCCTCGGGATGGCGGTGGGCGCCGTAGGCCGCGCCCGGCGCGAAACGCAGCAGCACCGCCGACGCGCCGCTGTCGGGATCGTGTCGCAACTTCTTCCACTGCACGCCGGCGTAGGGCGTGTCGCGCCAGGCCTGCGCGTTGGTGTCGACGTATTCGCTGCGCGCATCCACGCCGGCATCGAAGCAGTCGCGGAGCCGGGACGCAAGGCCGCCGCGTTTGTATGCTCCCGGGTCGCGACGGCCGGACGAGCCGGCTGCTCGCGAACACGACATCATTCCCCGAATCCGGAAGGACACACGATGAGCAGGAAGACCCGAGGCCTCTTGATGGTGCTGTGCCTGACGCTGACGCTGACCGGTTGCGCCGCCGTCTACAACATGCCGATGACCACCGGCTTCATCTACACCGACACCACCATGCCGATGGCGGTGACCGACGCGTCCGGCAGCTCCAAGGTGGGCACCGGCGTGGCCGTGTCGATCCTGGGCTTCGTGACGACCGGCGACGCGAGCGTGCAGAGCGCCGCGAAGAGCGCCGGCATCACCGAGATCCACCACGTGGACGTGAAGGCCCGCTCGATCCTCGGTCTGTGGGCCGAGATCACCGTCTACGTCTACGGCAACTGACCGCCTGACGAAGACTCGCGCGCCGTCGCGCCCGGACGTCCCGGGCGCGGCGGCGCGTTCTCTTGAGGCCCGCCTCGCGGATCAGGGGCCGACCACGATCTCCAGCGCGTTCGAGAGCGCCACGCCCAGCACCTGGCCGGCGTCGGGCATCGCGAACTGCGCGTAGACCGTCACCGGACCGCCGCCGCCCGCGACCGGGAAGGACAGCTGTCCCGCCCCGTTCGTCGCGAAGGTGATGTCGATCAGCGCCGGGAACGGCACCAGCTGCCCGCCCTTGAAGGGCGTCGGCGTGCTGGCCAGGCCGATGAACAGGATGGCCGGCGCGTTCGGCGGCGCCTGGTCGAGCAGCAGCGTCGCGAGGTTGCCGCTGTCGAGCGACGCGCCGCAGATCGAGAACTGCGCGTTGCCCGGTCCGCCGAATCCGAGGTCGGTCTGGCAGACGGGGTCGCAGCCGTAGCGCACGACCTCGAAGTCGTCGATGGCGGCTTCCACGATCGAGCCGCTGTTGGCGTCGTCGGCGATGAAGCGCATGCGCATCTGCGAGGTCGGCGTCACGTAGTCGCTGACCTTGAAGTTGTGCTGCACCCAGCCGCCCACCGTGTCGGGGCCGGTCGGGCCGACCGTCTCGACGTTCGTCCAGGTGCTGCCGTTGTTGTTCGAGATGTCGATCACGAACACGTCGTTGTTCGGATCGCCGCCGGCGACGTTGCTGTACCAGCGCCAGTACTTCACGGTCGCGTCGCCGCTCGAGAGGTTGAAGCTCGAGGTGCGCAGCGTGGTGAAGCCGTCGTCCACGTCGTCGTCGCCGAGGCCGCCGCCGAACTGCCCCTGCCCCGTCACGAAGCACATGTCGGCCGGATCGGCGGTGTGGTCGTTCTCGGGCTGCGCCTCGGTGCCGACCGGGTCCACGCGCTCCCACTGGCCGGTGGTCGCCGTGTCGCCCGCCATGCCGGCGTTCCAGCCGGGGTTCGACTCGAGGTTCGCGGAGACCAGGATCGTCTCGGTCAGCGCGGCGACCGCGCCGTACACCACGCTCGGGCCGGCGGCCGGCTCGGTCCAGGTCGTGCCGTCGGTCGTGCGCGCGCTGACGTAGTAGCGCACCGTCGTGCCACAGGCCAGGCCCGGGAAGGTGCCCTGGTAGCTGTTGCCGCCGAGCGAGGCGAGCGGGATCGCGGTGTAGCCGCTGCCGCTGTCCACGTGCAGCGTCTCGCTGCCCGGAATGATGCTCGCGCCGCCCTGCGGGGCGATCGTGATCGGGATCAGCTCACCGCTCGGGTCGATCAGCTCGCCCTGGCCCGAGGGGAAGCCGAAGGTCACCGACGGGCTGCCGAGCCTCAGCACGAACATGCCGCGCTCGATGTCGCTGCCGATGATCGTGCCGCTGTCGAAGTACGGGTACGCGTTCCAGAGGCCGTTGAAGCTCGCGTTGTCGTCGTCCGGGTAGGTGTCGAACCACGCCGTCTCCACCGGGTTGGTCGGGTTGGTCGCGTCGAACACGCGCAGCCCGCTGCGGTAGTTGGCCTCGTAGATCAGGTTGCCCTTGGTGTAGAGGTTGTGGTCGATGGAGGCCAGGCCCGTCGTGAAGGTGCCGACCTGCACCGGGTTGTTGAGGTTGGAGACGTTCGCGACGCGCGTGGTCGTGACCGTGCCGAAGCTGGCCTCGTCCAACTCGTCGTTCAGGTACAGCGTGTTGCGGTCGGGCGACAACCAGCCTTGGTGGCTGAACACGCCGTTGCCGTAGTTGAGCTGCGAGATGAGCTGGATGTTGCCCTTGTTGGTGACGTCCAGGATGTCCACCGCGGGGTTGGTGCCGCCGGCGGTGTCCTCGCTGTAGCAGAAGGCCACTTGCTTGCCGATGAAGGGGCCGCTCGTGTAGGTCACGACCTGCGCGTCGTGGATGTAGCGGTCGTCCCACTCGCCCACGAAGCTCGGGTTGCTCGGGTTCGCGAGGCTGTAGATGCGCAGGCCCTCGATCGGGCTGGTGCCGCCGCCGACGCGGTACAGGAAGCCGGAGTCCTCGTCGATCGCGACGTTGTGCGACGCGTCGGTGCCGGGCCCCGTGATCTGGTTGACGATGTTCACGACACCGGCGTCGATGTTCGAGAGATCCACGACCAGGATGCCGTCGCCGCCCTCGCTCACGTAGTAGGCGTGGTCCTGGTAGATCTTCATGTCGCGCCAGCCGCTGTTCACGGCGGGCAGCGTGGTGAGGAGCTGCGGCGCGCCCGGGTCGGTCACCTCCACGAAGCCGACGCCGTCGGACAAGCCCATGATCGCGTACTCGCGACCGGACGGCGCCGTGTACCCCCAGCAGTCCGCGCCGCTGCTCTGCACGCCGAAGTCGCCCAGCGGGAGCCAGGACAACAGCGTCACGCCGCTGCTCTGGAAGACGGTCGACCCCGAGCCCGCCTCGATCACGAGCGGGCCGGCGAACGGCGCCTGTTGCTGGCTCTTGAAGACCGGGTCGTCGTGCGCGTCGAGAGCGGGCGCGAAGACGGCGAGGATCAGGGCGGGGACGAGCAGGGGAGAGAGGCTGCGACGCATGCGGGGAGCGCTCCTATGTGCCAAGGGCCGGACCGTTGGTTTCGGGAAGACACGACGACGCGGGTTCGGGGGACCGCGCCTGGCACACCGGGCGTTCGGGGAGTTCACCGAGGCATGCCGTCCGGACGGGCCATTCAGGGAACCGCGATCGGCCCCTCCCGTCAAGAAACGGATCCGTGAATGCCCCGAATCGGGCATGAATCCGCCTAGGGCTGGATGCGGAAAGCCCGGCTCACGACCGAAAGGCTCTTGGGGCCGGCGGTCACCGTGAGCCGGATACGGCAGGCTCCGCTGCTCACGGCGGCGGGCACGATGAGCTGGTGGCGCCCGTTGTCCGGGATGTCGGCGGCGAGCAGTGTCCACGGCCCGTCCGGTCCGGTGGTCGAGAGTTCGAGCGTGACGGAACTCGGCTTGTTGCCGGGGATACCCGCGGCCCAGTCCACGAAGCGCACCTGGCCGCCGCGCCAGACGCGGTTCCTGCTCGGCTCCATCACGCGCGCGATCAGCGTCGTGGGCGCGCTGGCCTCGCGGAAGATGCGCAGCTTGTTGCTGCCCCCGAAGGCGCCGCCCTCGTCCTGCACCAGGGCGACGTCGGGGTAGCCGTTGTGGTCGAAGTCGGTGCCCGCACGCAGCGCCTCGCAGTCCTTGGAGTTCACGCCCGGCGTCTCGAAGCTGACCGTCTTCTTCCACGCGCCCGCGCCGTTGCCGCGGAAGACGCTCAGCAGCCCGTCGCCGAAGGCCAGCACGTCGCAGTGGCCGTCGCCGTCCATGTCGACGAGCTGCATGGCGTCGTAGCCGTCGTTGGTGAGGCCCGCCTTGTACTTCACCGTCCATTCGTTGCCGGGGTGCCACGACCAGACCTGCGGCAGGCCGCTGGTCACGACGCCCAGCTCGTCCTTGCCGTCCCCATCGACGTCGCCCGCGGCGACCCCGCGGTACGCGGCGGCCGGCAGGTTGCCGTCGGCGGCGCTGAAGCCGCCGGCGCCGTCGCCGATCCAGACCGTGCCATCCTGGTTGCCGGAGATCACGTCGAGGTGCCCGTCGCCGTTCACGTCGGCGAACAGCAGGTCCATGTCGGAGTTGCCGGACACGAAGCCGAAGGTCTGCGTCCAGGTGCCGTTGCCGTTGTTGCGGTAGACGTGCACGCCCGCGCAGCAGCCGAAGGAGTTGCTGCCGACGTCGAGGTCGCCGTCACTGTCCACGTCGCCGAAGTCCGTACCGAACATGCCATAGGTCTCGCCCGAGGTGGCGAGGCCGTCGTCCCACGCGGTCCAGTTGGTGCCGCTGCCGTCGCCGAGCGCGACCTCCAGCAACTGGTCACCCAGGTCCTCGGCGGAGTAGTTGTGGTGCACGCCGTACCCGACGTCCATCAGGCCGTCGCCGTTCACGTCACCGAGCGCGACACCGCCGTAGCCGAAGGTGCCGGTCTGCTGCACCGACCAGTTCCCCTTGCCGTCGCCGAACCAGACCGTCAGCCCGTGCATCTGGGTGCCGATGAAGGGCGATCCGTGGTCGCCGACGGTGACGAGGTCCACGTGTCCGTCGCCGTTCAGGTCGCCGAACTCCAACTCGGTGCGGCCGCCGTCGAAGCCCAGATCGCCCGCGGCGCCAGTGGCCTCGACGTACGAGATCCTGTGCGGGTCGAAGGGCGAATACGGATGGATGCCGTGGCGCTCGATCAGCGAGAGCTGCGCGGCAAGCGGCGCGGCCAGCGCGAGAGCCGACGCGATCATCAGTGCGATCGAGGGCACGGTCCGACCGAACGAGGTCTGCATGACGCTCATCCTCCTCCGTGCGCAGGGTACCAGCCGTGCCGGGATGCGTGGGCCGAAGCAGGGCGTCGACGGTCGCGAGGCGCTCAGTCGGCCAGTACAGCCTCCACGCGCGCGAAGAGCGCCGCGCGCGCCGCGTCGTCGAGGAAAGCGGCGTCCACAGCTGCACGCGTGAGCGCGACCAGCTCGCCCCTGTCGTAGCCCCAGGTGCGCTGGGCCAGCGCGAGCTCTGCGCCGAGCGTCGTGTCGCACACCGCGGGGTCGTCGGTGTTCAGCGTGACCGTGAGGCCCGCGCGGCGAAGCGTGTCGAAGGGATGCGCCGCGATGTCGGCCACCGCGCCGGTGCGCAGGTTGCTCGTCAGGCAGCACTCCAGCGCGACGCCCGCGTCGGCGATGCGCGCGGCGAGCGCGGCGTCGTTGGCGAGTGCGACGCCGTGGCCGATGCGCGTCGCGTGCAGCACGTCCAGCGCTTCGGCCACCGACTCGGGCCCCGCCGCCTCGCCCGCGTGCACGGTGATGCCGAGCCCGGCGTCCTTCGCGCGCGTGAACAGCGCGGCCAGCGGCGCGCCCGGGCGATCCTCCGGCCCGGCCAGGTCGATGCCGACCACGCCGCGGTCGGCGTGACGCACGGCCAGCTCGACCAGGTCGGCGTTCTGCGCCGGAGACAGGATGCGGTAGCAGCACACGATCGCGCCGACCGAGATCCCCGTTTCGCGGGCGCCTGTCTCGAGCCCGGTCAGCGTCTCGCGCAGCACGTCCTCGACGCCGTAGTCGTCGTCGGCCTGCAGCGCCGGACAGAAGCGTGCCTCGAGGTGCAGCACGCCGTCGGCCCAGGCGTCCTGCACCAGCTCGTGCGCGAGCCGTCCCATCGCGCCGGGGTGACGCAACGCCGGGTAGAACGTCTCGAACACCTCGAGGAAGTCCCGAAGCGAGCGGCACCCGGGGCCGGCGCGCACGTGGTCCTCCAACGCGTCCGGCGTGTCGGCGGGCAGCGGCACCCCGGCTGCCCGCGCCAGCTCCAGCAGCGTGGACGTGCGCGCGGCGCCGTCCACGTGGCAATGCAGGTCCACCTTGGGAAAGCCGGACAGGGAATCGGCCAGGTCGGAGAAGCTGTCGGGTTGTGCGGGTGTGCTGGTCATACTGGGCCCGACAGTCTGGCGTCACCGCGAGCCCGCGTGAAGGAGCCAGCCGCATGGAAGCCGCCGCACAGGACCCCCACCGGCCGCGCGTGGTCGTGCTGGGAGGCGGTTTCGCGGGCCTGAACGCCGCCCGGGCGCTGGCCGGCGTCGACGCCGACGTCACGCTGATCGACCGTCACAACGTGCACGTCTTCCAGCCGCTGCTCTACCAGGTGGCCACCGCGGGCCTGGCCGCGCCCGACATCAGCGCGCCCATCCGCAAGGTGTTGAAGGGTCAACGCAACGCGACCGTGCTGCTCGGCACCGCCGTGCGCATCGACGTCGAGAGTCGGCGCGTCGTCCTCACCGACGGCTCGGTGCCCTATGACGTGCTGGTGATGGCGGCCGGCGCGGTGCCGACCTGGTTCGGGCACGACGAATGGGCGCGCCACGCGCCCGGCCTCAAGGACTGCGACGACGCGCTCACGATCCGGCGGCGCATCCTGCTCGCCTACGAGGCCGCCGAGCGCGAGAGCGACCCGGCGCGTCGCGCGCCGTGGCTGACCTTCGTGGTGATCGGCGCGGGGCCGACGGGCGTGGAGCTGGCGGGAGCGCTGGCCGACATCGCGCGGCACACGTTGGCGCGCGATTTCCGCGGCTTCGACCCGAAGGACAGTCGCATCGTGCTGCTCGAAGCGGGCGAGCGTGTGCTGCCGACGTTCCCCGACAAGTTGTCGCGCGCGGCCGCGGACTCGCTCGCGCGCCTGGGCATCGAGGTGCGCACCGGCCACCGCGTGACCGGCGTCGACGAGCGCGGTGTCGACGTCGGCGCCGAGCGCTTCGACAGCTACACCGTCGTCTGGGCCGCGGGCGTGCGCGCCGAGCCGATCACGGCCAGCCTGGGCGCGCCGCTGGACCGCCAGGGCCGCGTGCTGGTCGAGCCCGACCTCTCCGTGCCGGGCCATCCCGAGATCCTCGTGGTCGGCGACGCGGCCGCGATGCGCTGGGAGGACGCCGGCGCCGCCGTCGGCGAGGAGCGCGAGGGCGAACACTGGGTGCCCGGCATGGCCCCGGCCGCGATCCAGTCGGGCCGGCACGCCGCGGCCAACGTGCGCGCGCGCCTCGCCGGCCGCGCGACGCGCCCCTTCCGCTATCGCGACAAGGGCATGCTCGCCACGATCGGCCGCAGCTCGGCGGTCGCGCACATCGCCGGCCTGCGCGTCTCGGGCCTGTTCGCGTGGATCCTGTGGGCGCTCGTTCACGTCGCGTTCCTGATCGGCTTCAGGAATCGCTTCGTCGTGCTGTTCGAGTGGACCTGGCTGTACTTCAGCAAGCAGCGCAGCGCGCGCGTGATCCTCGACCGGCAATCGGACAGCGACGAGATCGGCGCCGACTGACCGCGCGGCTCAGACGCTCTCGGCTGTTTCGTTCGGCGGCGCGGGCTGCGGCTCGGACGCCGCGGCGGACGTGTCGGACACCGAGTCGGGCAGGTTGCCGTCGTCGTCCTCCAACTCCGCCAGGTCGGCCTCGCGCACCTTCTTCACCGACTTGGCGGTGAGGTAGGTGTTGCTCTGCAAGCCCGAGACGAGGTCGTCGCGCACCCCGGCGGCTTCGGCGGCGGTCAGTTCTTCGCTGTCCACCAGGCGCTTCAGCGCGCTGTCGTAGCGGCGCAGCAACCAGGCCTCGTCGTATCCGACGTAGGAGAGCACCTTGCCCACCTGCTCGCCCTGCAGGCCTTCCCTGATGCGCACGCGTCCCTCGGCATCGAAGTCCACGTGCACGGTGTCGGTGTCGCCGAAGAGGTTGTGCAGGTCGCCCAGGATCTCCTGGTACGCGCCGACGAGGAAGATGCCGATCACGTAACTCTCGTCTTCGCGCAGCGGGTGCACCTCGAGCACTTCCTTCACGTCGCGCAGGTCGGGGAAGTGGTCCATCTTCCCGTCGCTGTCGCAGGTGAGGTCGCCGATCACGGCGCGCACGGTCGGCTCCTCGTTCAGCCGCTGGATGGGCAGCGCCGGGAAGACGTGCTTGATGGCCCAGTGGTCGGGCACCGACTGGAACACGCTGAAGTTGCAGAAGTAGGTGTCGGCGACGAGCTGCTCGAGGCCCTCGAGCTCTTCGGGCACGCGGTCGAGCGTCTTCGCGGCGCGCAGCACGCGGTCGCAGGTGGCGTAGAAGACGCCCTCGCACACTGCGCGCGTGGGCAGGTCCACCAGGCCGAGGTTGAAGCGGCTGAGCATCTCCTCCCGCAGCGCGATCGCGTCGTGATAGACCTCGAGCATCGTCTTGCGCGTGAGTCGTTCGAGGTTCTCGCGCATCTCGCCCACGATGCCGTTCTCGCCCTCGCCCGGGACGCCGGCGTCCCCGTCGCGCGAGAGGCGGCTGATGCCGGTGACCTCGACCGCGAGCACGGAGTGGTGCGCGACGAGCGCGCGACCCGACTCGGTGACGATGTCCGGCATCGGGATGTCGGCCTTCTGGCAGGCATCGGTGATGTGCCAGACGACGTCGTTCGCGTACTCCTGCTCGGAGTAGTTCATCGAGGATTCGAAGCGCGAGCGGCTGCCGTCGTAGTCCACCGCCAGGCCGCCGCCCACGTCGAACAGGTCCAGCGGGCAGCCCAGCTTGCGCAGCTCGACGAAGAGCCGGCTGGCCTCCTTGAGCACCGCCTTCCAGGCGCGGATGGCCGTGATCTGGCTGCCGATGTGGAAGTGCAGCAGGCGCACGCGATCGAGCAGCTTCTCGTCGCGCAGCCAGTCGACGGCCTCGACGAGTTGCTCGGCCGACAGGCCGAACTTGGCGCGGTCGCCGCCCGAGGATTCCCAGCGCCCGCTGCCGCGCGACGCGAGCCGGCTGCGCATGCCGAGGAAGGGCGCCGCGTCGCGGCCCTCGCGTTCGACCACGCGCACGAAGGTCTCGATCTCCGACGGCTTCTCGATCACCACGACGACCTCGTGACCGAGGCGCCTGGCGAGGACGGCCATCTCCATGTAGGCCTCGTCCTTGTAGCCGTTGCAGATCATCAGGCTCGGGCGGTCGAGCAGCGCGACGACGGCCATCAGCTCGGGCTTGGACCCGACCTCGAGGCCGATGCCGATGTCGCGCCCGGCTTGCAGCAGCGTCTCGACGACGTGCCGCTGCTGGTTGACCTTGATCGGGTACACGGGGCGGTGCCGCCCGGTGAAACCGCTCTCCTCCGCCGCCTTGCGGAACATGTTCGCCATGTTCTGCAGGCGGTGCTCGAGGATGCCGTCGAAGCGCACCAGCAGCGGCAGGCCCAGCCCGCGCTGCTTCGATTGCGCCACGACCTCCTTCAGCGTGACGCTCGGCCCCTGTTTGCCTTCCGGCATCACGAGCAACGAGCCGTCGGCCTGGATGGAGAAGTACGGCCGCCCCCAACCGTCGAGGTTGTAGAGCTCCGCACTCTTGTCGGTCGACCAACGGTCCGAATCGAGCGATCCGCGGGCCATGGGCTTGTCCCCGAGCGTCGTGGTGGGTCGAGGCGCGCGACCTGCTGCGCGCCGTAGCCTGAGCCCCTCTGGACACCCGGATGTTCCGGCCTCGGGGGAACGGCGCACTATATCATGGGGCTCCTCTTGGGGTTGGTCATGCACGCCCGTCCGCGCACGTTCTCGCGCCCGCTCTGCGCGCTGCTGATCGCAGCCGTGCTGGTCCCCGGCGCACACGCCGAGGACGACGACCGGGTCCGCGCCGGCAAGTGGAACAAGCGCAAGGTCCCCGACGGCTGGGTGGTCGTCGACACACCCAACTACCAGGTGCAGAGCCAGGTCGGGAAGGAGAAGGCATCGGCGCTGGGCGAACACCTCGAGGGCATGCGCCTGCTCTACCGCGAACTGGTCAAGAGCCGCAGCAAGATGCCGACATTCGTGGTGAAGGTCTTCAAGGACCGCGAGGCGTTCCTCGCCTACCGCAGCGACGACGTGATCGACGACTCGCTCACCGCCTGGTACGACCGCATCTACAAGGAGCTGGTCACGTTCGACACCGGCATCCTGCTCGGCCGGCGCGAGATCCCCACGGCGATCAACGTCGACGCGGACCGCCTGCACAAGTTCGCGCACGCCGACGTACAGCGCATCTACCAGCTGCTCGACGACGTGACGGTGGCGTACACCGACGACACCGCGCGCGTGCTCAGCCACGAGGGTTGGCACCAGTACTTCCACGCGTACACCGTGTCGTGGGTGCCGATGCCGGCCTGGCTGGACGAGGGCGTGGGCGAGTACCTCTACATGGCCAGCGCGCCCGAGGGCAGCGGGCGGCGCGTGTACGAGGCCGGCGCGATGAACCAGGCCCGCCTGCGCGACGTGCTGCGCGCCTACGAGGACGGCCGCACCAAGCGCCTGGGCCTGCTGATGCAGTACGAGCAGACCGAGTACTACCGCGAGGCCGAGGTGCTCTACGCGCAGGGCTGGTCGCTGGTGCACTTCCTGATGACGCACCCCTCGGCGAAGTACCGCGCGGTGATCCCGAAACTGATCCGCGACTTCAAGGACAGCAAGAACTTCCACGAGTCCACCGCGAAGGCGTTCCGTGACTTCGACCTCGAGGAGCTGGACCGCGAGTGGCTAGGCTGGTTGCTGACGCTGACGCCCGAGGACCCGCTCAAGGACCTCGCGCGCGAGTACGGCCGGCAGATCAAGCCGAACGAACTCCTGACCGGCGACGAGGACGTGCGCGGCATGTACCAGTGGCACCTGCTCAACCCGCACGCCCCCACGCGCGTGCCGGCGCGCATCGTCGAGGGCGAGCGATGAAGCTGCTCGCGCTCTGCTTCGCGCTGTTCGTCGCGGCCGCGCCGCCCGCCGCCGTGGCCGACGACCCCAAGGTGCGCCCGGGCGAGTGGAGCAAGCGGAAGATCCCCGCGGGCTGGGTCGTGATCGAGACGGACAACTTCCACATCCAGAGCCAGTGCGGCGAAGAGAAGGGACGGGCGCTCGGCGAGCACCTCGAGGCGATGCACGAGGTCTACCAGGAGCTCCTGTCCAGCCGCCGCAAGGCGCCGACCTACGTGCTGAAGATCTTCGAGGACAGGAAGGCGTTCACCGCCTACCAGGGCAGCACCGCGGTGGCCTACTACAACAAGGGCACCAAGGAACTCGTCGGGTACGACACCGGCGTCATCCTCGGCAAGCGCGACATCCCGGCCATCATCAAGCTGAAGCCGGAGTTCGAGGGCGAGCTGACCGACGCCGAGCGCGCGCGCCTCGACGAGCTGTTCGAGAAGATCAGCGACACCTGGACATTCGACCTCGCGCGCGTGCTCAGCCACGAGGGCTGGCACCAGTACTTCCACACCTACACGGTGTCCTGGGTGAAGATGCCGTCCTGGCTGGACGAAGGCGTGGGCGACTACTTCTTCATGGCCGAGCGCGACGGGCAGAACGGCGGCAAACACGGCTACCGCATCGGCGACACGAACTGGCACCGCGTGCGCTCGGTGCGGCGCGGCCTGGCCGAGGGCAGCGCGGTCTCCTTCGAGGAGCTGCTCGACTTCGAACAGCAGCAGTACTACAGCAACCCGGGCGTGTTCTACGCGCAGGGCTGGTCGATGGTGCACTTCCTGCTGCAGCACGAGAACAAGAAGTGGCGCGAGCTGCCGGTGAAGCTGATCAAGTCCTTCAAGGACACCAAGAACTTCCGCAAGTCGAACGACAAGGTGTTCAAGAAGGTCGACATGGAAGAGCTCGAACGCGAGTGGCTCGGCTGGCTGCTGAGCCTGCCCTACGAGGATCCGCTGCTGGACCTGGCGAACGAGTTCGGCGCGCGCATCACCATCGAGGACCTCGACTGCAAGGACAGCCTGAAGAGCGTCTACTCCTGGTACCTGAACAACGCGGAAGCGCTGTTCGAGTAGCCCGCGTGCTCAGCCGTTCCCCTGCGGCGCGGCCTCTTCGCGCGCGGCCAGCAACGCCTCGTACTCGACCAGCGTCTTTTCCACCGTCGCCTCCACGGTGAACTCCGCCTCCAGGCGCGCGCGGCCGGCGGCGGCCATCGTCGCGGCCTCGTCCTTGTGCTCCAGCATCCAGGCCAGCGCATCGGTCAGCGCGGCCGGGTCCTTCGGCGGAACCAGCAGGCCGTGCGTGCCGCTGTCGATCATCTCGGGGATGCCGCCCGCCGTCGTGGCCACGATCGGCAGGCGCATGCCCATCGCGTCGAGCACGCTCGTGCCCAGCCCCTCAAGGTGGCTCGGGAAGCAGAACACGTCGAACGCGCCGAGCAGCTCGACCACGTCGGTGCGGAAGCCGGGGAAGGTGACGCTGTCGGCCACGCCCAGCTCCAGCGCCTGCGACTTCAGTTCCGGCAGCAGTTCGCCGTCGCCAACGATCGTGATGCGCGCGTTCGGATGGCGCTCCAACAGCGCGGGAGCCGCCGCGACCAGGTAGCGCTGCCCCTTGTGGTCCGCGCAATGCGCGACGTTGCCGATCCACGGCGCGTCGGTGGGGATGCGCAGCTCCTCGCGCAGGTCGGCAACGTTGTCGGGCAGGTTCTCGAACCGCAACAGGTCCACGCCGCTATGCACGACGCCGAGCGCGTCGGGCGAGAGCCCGTCCTCGAGCAGCACGCGGCGAATCGCCTCCGACACGCACAGGATGCGGTCGACGCCCTTGCTGTACTTGATGCCGCTCAGGCTGAAGCGCCGCTTGTGGATGGAGAAGTCCACGCGCCGGCTCACCACCGTCACCGGCCGGTCCTTGCCGACCAGCACCGAGCCGATCACGCCCAGCGTGTGCGCGTGGCTGGTGTGCATGTGCACGACGTCGAAGCCCTTCTCGCGGATGGCGCTCTTGATCGCCATCGCCGCGGGCAGGTCCAGCTCGCCGCGCAACGGCCGCTCCCACACGGTCAGCCCGGCCTCGCGCGCGCGCTGCGCGATCGCGCTGTCCGGCCGACAGAGCAACTCCTGATCGACACCACGCTTGTCGAGCCCGCGCATCAGGTAGAGCACCTGCTGCTCGCCCCCCCGCCAGGTGCGCTCGGTGTTGATGTGCAGGACCTTCACGCCTGCACTTTACCTACTTGGCCACGCGCGACGTCCCGCCCGGCGAACCGGACGGAACGACACGGCGAGGCGCACCCGGAATCAGTTGACGACGACCGCTCCTAGCTCCTCGATCGAACGGCAGTCCCGGTCAGCTTGAACTGGTAGCCGTTCAACAGCCACGCCCAGAACCAGTCCTCCTGGATGGTGACATCCACGAGTCGCGTGGCCCCCGGAGCGGACATGAGCGCTCGCTGGTAGGCCGACTGGAACCTGTCGTTCTGACCGATCGGAATGAACTGGAACAGCATCACGCCCGTTGCTTCCCCGGTCACCGGACCCATCGACTCCTCTCCAGGAGCGATGCCTTCACCAGGAATGCGCAGGGGAATGCCCGAGCAACCCGCGAGGACCAGCACCATGACCATCAGGCCCAAGACTCTTCGATTCGAACGTGCCATCACGCCCTCCATCTGTCCCCGGGCTGCGGCGCTCATGGCATGAGCCGACGTGGCTGAGAGATGCCGTTGCACGCACCCGGACCCTTCCCGTGCAGTTTTACCAATCCGTGCGGAGTCCGATCTCCCGCGCGGCGGATCGACCGTTCCGCTACGACACGCCGAGGGGGTGGCCATCGCGCGGCAGGCACGCTCGATCGCCCTGCAACCGTGGTTTCACCACGTCGCGTGCTTTGCGGCGATCGCGACCTTGCCGTAGGTTGCGCTGCATGACGTGCCCGGAAGAGAAGCGCGGCCTCACGTCGCCACGCCGTGTCGCGCTGTTGGCCTGCGCGATGCTGGCCTGCGCCTGGACGGACGTCGAGGTCGCGTTCGTCACCGTGCCGCCCGCGCGGACGACCGAGCACGGACCGGTCGAGCTCCGGCTCTCGCTCCGTCACGACACCGCGACCGCGCAGGACTACGACGTCACCTTCCTGTTCGACGGGCAGCCGCTCGCGACCGAGGCGCTGAGCGTGCCCGCCGGTGCGCTCGGGCTCGTCACCCACTGGCGCGAGCCCTCGGGCACGGCGGGCGATCACATCCTGGGTTACGAGATCCGGCAGGGACCGCAACTCGTCGGGACCGGCAGCCTGCCGTTCACCGTGCTGTCCTCCGCGCGCGCCGGCCCGCGCTTCTTCCAGGCGGGGTGGATCGATCCGGGCGCGCTGCTCCCGGGCCTCTACCCGGCCGCCGGCGTTCCGAGCGCCGCCGACCTGCGCGCCAAGGTCGCGGCGATGCACGAGGTCGGCATGGACATGATCGTCGTGACCTACGTCGAGGGCGCGATGTTCGGCTGGGGACCCTTCTACCCCAGTGCGATCCCCGAGCTGGGCCCGCCCGTGCTGGGCTTCGACGTGGTCGAGACGATCCTCGACGAGGCGGACGCGCGCGGCATGCACGTGTTCCTCGGCCTGGGCCGCGGTTCGGCGCCGCTGGTCTTCTTCCCGCCCGACCTGGTCGCGATCGACGGCGCGGTGGACCTGGGCACGCGCGTCGCCGACGAGTTGATGCAGCTCTACGGTCACCACGCGTCGCTGTACGGCTGGTACCTGACGCACGAGATGAACTACCTGGCCGGCGCCTCGCTGTACTACGACGCGATGGGCCTTGCGCTCGACGCGCACGGCGCGGAGAAGCCGCTGCTCGTCTCCCCTTCGGGGACGCCGATCGTCACCACGACCGAGATCGCTGGGAGCGAAGTGGACATCTTCGCCTACCAGGACGCGGTCGGCGCCGGCTACGTGCCCTACGTCTACACCTTCGACCCGCAGCAACGCATCGCGATGCTCGACCAGGTCTTCGGTTCGTACGCCGCCCTGCACGCGGGCACGGACAAGCACCTCTGGTCGAACACCGAGTGCTGGGAGATGGCCGGCCCGCTCTACGCCAACCCCTACCCCGCTGCCTGGCCGCGCTTGCGGCAGCAGCTCAAGATCGAACGCCGCCACGCGCCGGTGCTCACGACCTACGAGTTCGTCGGCTTCATGGAGACGGCCGACAGCGTGCTGCAACTCGGCGGACCGCTCGCGGTCGATCTCTACACCGACTACCGCGCCTGGCTCGAGCGCAACCAGCCCGCGCCGCTGGAACCCAAGCTGCTCCGCGCGCTCGACTTCGAACCACCGCCCCCCTAAGCGAAGCGCCTAGAGGAAGAAGTCGTTCCGCTCCTCGGCCGGGAGCAGGTCGTCGAGCTTCTCGGGGTTCTTGATCAGGTCCTCGATGAACCAGTTGGCCGAGTTGTAGAGGCAGGTCACCTCGCGGCACTCGTGGCTGGCGTCGAAGCGACCGATGATCTCCGCCGTGCCCTTCTGCGTCTCGGCCACCGAGCCGGTCGTGGCGTAGGCGTGCTTGTCGCCGATCTTGGCCTGGTCGACGTGGCGGTAGACCGGGCAGTTGAACAGGCCCAGCGGCGACAGCACCTGCCGGAACAGCTGCATGTGGCACTGGCCGGGCTGCTTCGTGTAGTTGCGGAAGGAGTTGTTGGCGAGCACGCGCAGGTTGGTGCTCTCGACCACCTTGAAGGTGTCGGTCTCGAGTTGCTTGGACAGGTCGAGCTGCTGGCGGATAGCGCCCATCACGTCGGTCACGCGGCTGCCGTCCGCCGCGATGTCCACGATCTCGGCGTTGTTCTCGTCCGCGCGCACCAGGAAGGGCTTGAAGGAGATGTAGTCGAAGCCGTACTTCCGCGCGCGCTCGGCCGCGGCGTGCATCTCGTGCACGTTCTCCACGATCGTCTTGTCGTTCGCCTCGCAGTCCTTCCAAACGATGATGTAGGAGAAACCGATCGGCGTCTTGCAGCCGGCCGCCTTGATGGGCGGAATGCCCTCGCAGATCTGGTCGAGCGTGATCGACTTCTTCGGGTTGTGCATCGCCTGGAAGGTCGGATCGGTGCCGCTGTCGAGCGAGAGCCGCACCCAGTCGTGCTCGTCGAGGACGTCGGCGACCTCGAGGATCTTGTCCATGCCGGTGCCGTTGGTGACGACGCCCAGCCGCAGCCCCAGCGCCTTCATGGCGCGCATCACCTCGGGGAACTTCGGGTAGACCGTCGGCTCGCCGCCGCCGATCACGATCACCGACTTGAGGCCCTTGCGCGCGAGGTTGGCGAGGCTGTCCATCAAGCGGTCGTGGTCGTAGCGGATCCCCGTGTTGAGGATGTCCATGTCGACGCAGTGGTCGCAGGCGTAGTTGCAGGCCGTGGTCAGGTCGAGGTTGATCGAGACCGGCACGTCGTCCAGCGTCGCGAGCGCGTCGGGGATGTCGCCGCCCTTGGCCTTCGCGTCGCGCACGGCGACCTGCCAGCGCACGTAGTCCTTGAGCCGCCCGATGAGCGACGGCTGGCGCAGCTTGGCGCCGAAGTCGTGGATGGCGGCCAGCTCGGCGGGCGCTTCTGTCGGCGCCTGCGGCTGCTGCTCTTCCATGGGTAGACCCTGTTCGGTGCTGCTCATGCTGATGTTTCCCGATCCGCCACGCGCACAAGATCGCGCAGCAGGGCCATGCTTTCAACGAGCCCCTCGACGTCCGTCGCCTCGCCGCGGCCTGCCCGCGCCGCGTAATCGGCGACCAGCAGGTCAAGTGGATCGGGCAACTGCTCCCGACGTCCCTCGGCTGCCAGCGCCATACGATATCCGATCGGCTCGATCTCGCGGTCGGCCCGGTGGCCGTTGATGCCGTAGCCGGCGGGCCGCGGCTGCTCGTCGCATGGGATCACGGCGAACGCGACGTCCGTCTCGCCCGTGGCATGTCGGTACGTGAAGTAGAGCTCCAGCCCCTCGTCCGGGAGCGTATCCATGTCTCCCTGCTCGATCGTGCCCGGGCCGACCAGCGCGGCGAGCATGCTCAGCAGGTGCGGGCCGGCGTCGACGATCATGCGCGCGCCGGTCGAGGTCGGCGAGAGCAGCATCTCGAAGCGCTGCACGCCGTCGTCGCCCACGCCGGGGAACAACGTGCGGTAGGTCGGCAGCGTGAACGGCCACTGCGTGTTCAGCGCCAGCAGCTTGCCGCGCTCGAGGAAGCCCTCGGCCAACTCGCGCACGCTCACCTCGAGCGCGTCGTGGCTGACGTCGTCCTCGCCGCCCCACCAGAGCGGCTTCTCGCACAGCACGTGCACGCCTGCGTCGAGCGCGGCGTCGAGGTGGTCCTTGTGCACCTCGGCCGGCGAGCAGATCGCGAGCACGTCGAGCGACGCCGACCCCAGCATCGCGCGCACGTCGGTGTAGCCGGCGGCCTCGATGCCGAAGCGCTCGGAGAGGTCGGCGCGCGCCAGGTCCACGGTGTCCTGCGAGGTGCCGGCGATGGCCGCGACCTCGCAGCCCGCCGACGCGAACGCCCGCGCGATGTACGGCCCGATGCCCTGCGCGCGCGTCCGAGCCCCCACGACGCCGACTCTCAACGACGCGGGTGCACCGCTCCCACCAGATGCAGTCATGTCTCTCCTGGCGGGACGGGGCGGCTCGAGGACGGAAAAGGACGGTGCCGGTCAGAGGAGGTTGGAGCGGGTGAACGGGATCGAACCGTCGACAACAACGTTGGCAACGTTGTGCTCTACCACTGAGCTACACCCGCTCGCGTGCCTCTGAGGCAGCCCCTTATTCTGATCGCAGGGATCGGTGTGTCAAGGCATCCGGCGCGGCTAGACTCTCGCCATGCTTGCCTGGCTCGCTTGCCGACTGGCCCCGGACATCCCCGATCTCACCGAGGCGGCGGCCCCCGAACTGCCCGATCCCAGCCCGCTGCCCGACCTGGCGCACCGGGCCCGGGACGCCTTCGACGCCATGGCCAGGGTGCCCTACGACGCCCAGCACAAGCTCAGCCCGCACATGGTCCTGATGGGCATGGGCTGCCGCGACCTGATCACGCGCGAGGCCGACCAGAACCCCGACACGGCCGGCCGAACCCCCAACTACGACCGCTTTCCCGCCTTCCAGGAGGTCCAGATCCCGGGCAGCGGCGGGGTCATGCTGACCGGCCGGCGCAGCACGGGCGCGCCCGGCGCGCCGGTGATCATCGTCGCCCACGGCCTCTACGACTCCCACACCAGCATCTACGTGGTCGAGTACGCCGAGGTGCTCAGGCGCTGGGGCTTCCACGTCGTGGCGCTCGACCTGCGCGACCACGGCAAGCTGCGCGGCCACGGCCCGCCGCCCAGCCTCGGGCTGCACGAGGGTCAGGACCTCTTCGCCGCGGCCTGTGCCCTGCACGACGCCGAGGGCGTCTCGGTCGGCATCCTGGGCCTGTCCTACGGCGGCCACTGCGCGGTGCGCGCGGCGCACGAGGCCACCCTGGCCGGCCGCCCCGAGGTGCTGCGCGGCGGCGTGGTCTCGGTCAGCGGACCGCTCGACGTGCACGAGGCCGTGCTCGCACTCGACGACCACGGTCGCCTGCCCCCCACGCGCGGCTTCCTGAACAAGCTGGTGATGAAGAACCTCTACCGCAACTTCGAGCGCCACCTGGCCATGCGCGTCGCCGAGCACGCGCCGCTGGACGAGGATTGCCTGAGCTACGTCGAGTACGTGCGCCAGATCGTGCTGCCCACCTACGAGGGCGACCCTGAAGATCCCGAGGAGTTCCTCGCCTCGGCGCGCTCGACGCTGCCGTCGGTGCTGGGCGAGGTGGCCGTGCCGGTGGCGCTGCTGCACGCCAGCGACGACATGCTGGTGCCGGTCGACCACCTGCACAAGGCGCTCGCCGCTGCGAACGGCAACCCGATGGTGCGCGGCCGCGAGCTGGCGGCGGGCGGGCACGTGGGCTTCGTCGCCAACGACGCGCCCGCGATGCTGTCGCTGCTCGGCTCCTTCTTCGGCCGCCTGCGCGACGGCTAGTCGGCGGCGGCGTCCTCGCCGGACTCGCCCTCGGCCGGGCCGCCGGTCACCAGGAAGTCGAGCTGACGGCTGCCCCGGCCGATGTGCCGAGCGCCCGCGATGGCCCTGGTGATGAACTCCTTCGCGCCGCCGATGGCCTGCTCGAGCGGCAGGTCCTGCGCGAGCAGCGCGGTGATGGCCGCGGTCAACGCGCAGCCGGTGCCGTGCACGCGGCGCCGACGCGGCACGCGCGGCAGGCTGTAGAGCGTGAGCTGGTTCTTGTCGCCGAGCACGTCGGTGCTCTCCTCGCTGGCCATGTGGCCGCCGGTGATGAGCACCTGCTGCGCGCCGGTCTTCAGGATGGCCATCACGGCGGACTCGGCGTCGGCGCGCACGGCGGGCTCGGTCATGCCGGCCAGCTCGGCGGCCTCTTCCAGGTTGGGCGTCACGACGGTCGCCAGCGGCATGAGCAGGCGCACGAAGGTCGGCAGCTCCTTGCGCGGCAGCAGGCGCGTGCCGTCGCTGGCCGCGAAGACGGGGTCGAGCACGATCGGGATGTTGCGCCGGGCCAAGGGCGCCAGCGCGCGCGCGACGGCGCGCACGTTCTCGCCGCTGCCGAGCATGCCGACCTTGACCGCGGCCGGGCGCACGTCGGAGAGCAGCGCGTCGAGCTGGCCCTTCACCTGGCGCGCGGGCAACGGCCGCACCGACTGCACGCCGGTCGGCGACTGCGCGGTGATGGCGGTCACGACGCTCGCGCCCGAGAGCCCGAAGCGCAGGAAGACCTTGAGGTCGGCCTGCAGCCCGGCGCCGCCGGTCGGATCGGAGCCCGCGATGGTCAGCGGGACGAGGGGTCGGCCTTTGGTCATGAGTTGAAGCCCGCCTGGCGGAGCTGGTCGATCGTGAAGCGCAGCAGGGCCACATCCTGCACGGGAGCCACGTCCAGCGCGACGTCCACGCTGGAGCCGGCGTGCTCGGCCAGCGCGGCGAAGTCCAGCGAGCCCAGTCCCGGGGGCATCCCGGCCTCGCCGTCGGCCACGTCGTCGAGCGACATCCCGACTAGGTGGCGGCCCAGGGCGTCGATCCAGTCGGTGTCCGTCCGCTCCCCAGGCCCGAGGGCGACGGCCGAGGGCCGGTGCCAGTAGCCGGTGCGCTGGGACGAGAGGTCCTCCAGCAGCAGGCCCAGGGCGGGCGGGTCGGCCAGCGGGCCCTCGGTGGGCGTGGCCACGGCCAGCACCAGGCCCGCCTCGCTGCGGCCGAAGGCGTGCAGGGCGCGGCAGGCCGGCTCGAGCTCGGCGTCGGCCGGCAGCTCGAGCACGACACGCGGGCAGCGGCTGGCGCGGGCGGCGGTCAGGGCGGTCTCGCGCTGCGCCCAGGCCGCACGCACGGCCGAGGCCGGGGCGCCGGCGAGGCCGGCCGGCTCGGCGCCTTCCTGAGCCACGAGAAGGACACGCGCGAGGCCCGTGGCGGCCAGCGCCGTCGGGATCGAGGGCCCGTCCAGCGCGTGGGGGCCGAGGCAGCCGGTGCCCAGGATCATGGCCGGCCTCCGCGGCCGATCAGGGCCCCAACAGCCCGGCACCCGATCGGGTATGACTGCTCGTACGCCGCCTGCGCGGCCATTCTCGGGAGACGAAAGATGATCCACGGAAGCATGACCAGGTTCGCCCTCTTGGCGCTGTTCGGCACGGCCGTCGCCGGTTGCTCGAGCGCGCAAGAGGATAACGAGTTCGTGGCGTACGGTGAGCCCGTCGTCACGGTCGTCCGGACGGGGCAGGACCAGCCGCGCCAGCTGCGCGTGCGGGCGCCTCGCCTGCGGCAGGGCCTGACCTTCGACGCGCCCGAGCAGTTCCAGTACTTCGTCCACGAGGACGGCCCCCGCCTCGGCGTGATGGTCGACATGGCGAAGGACGGCCTGACCGTCACCGAGGTCAACGACGACAGCCTGGCCGAGGCGGCCGGCGTCATGCCCGGCGACATCGTCCACCGCATCGGCGAGGAGCGCATCGAGTCCGTCGAGGACGTCGCGGCCGCGCTGAGCCACTTCTCCCCCGGCGACGCTGTGCCGGTGGCCGTGATCCGCGAAGGGATCGGCATCGTCGAGCTGACCGGCACCATGCCCGAGCCGCCGGAGCACGAGGACATGCACCTGGCCGACGGCCACCGCAACGGCTTTCTCGGTGTCGAGATCGGCGAGTCGGACGACGACGGCGCCGGCATCGTGGTCGCGGGCACGATCCCCAACTCGGCCGCGTGGTTCGCGGGCCTCGACGAGGGCGACCGCCTGCTGAGCATCGACGGCAACGCGGTGGACAGCTACGACGCGCTGGTCGGCGCGATCTCCAGCAAGAAGCCGGGCACGATGGTGACGCTCGGCTACGAGCGCGACGGCGCGACCCACGAGACATCCGTGCGCCTCGGCCATCGCATGCAGGAGAACCCGATGAGCATGATGTTCTCGCCGGACGGGAACATGACGTTCGACATGCAGTTGCCCGGCATGCATGGGCAGCTCCCGGAGGGCATGGAGATGTACTTCGGCGGCGAGGGCGACGGCGAGTGGCTCGAGAAGCTGCACGAAGGCGGCGACCACTGGGTCCAGCGCCTCCCCCAGGGTGCCGATGGCGAGTGGCTCCAGCGCATCCACCCCGACCTGGAGCGACTGCACGAGCTCGAGCTGCGCATCGAGGCCGACGGCAAGCACCCGCGCGTCCTGCATTTCGGCAACAACGGCTCCATGCAGGGGTTGCACGAGTTGCTGAGGGAGTTCGACGGCAACCATCGCCGCGTCGAGGTGAAGCTGAACGACGGCCACGGCAAGGCAATCATCGAGACCGAGGACGGCACGCAGGTCTTCATCATCGAGGACGGCGAGTGGATCCACGGCGACGACGACCATGAGCACGAGCACGATGACGATGCCGGTCATGAGCACGAGCACGACGACGATCACGGTCACGACGACGACGAAGAGCACGAACACGACGACGGGCCGCACGAGGGTTAGAGGCAAACGTCCCCACGCGCAGGCCTGAACAGACCGCCCGCTACCGGATCACGGTGGCGGGCGGTCGTCCTTTGTGGCGGCCACCAGCCGGCCCAGGGCCGAGGCCAGGTGCTCGCCGCGCGCGCCGCGACCGGGCCCCAGCAGGTCCAGCCGGATCAGCGCGTAGCGGTCGGCGCAGGCCAGGCGGTTGAAGGCGCGCGCCAGCGGCGCCAGCCCGTCGCACGGCAAGGGTCGTCGCACCGCGCGGCCCGGCAGCGGCACCGATCGGCGTGCGGCCAGGGACAGCACGGCGTCCAGCGGGTCGCCCAGCCGGTCCAGCGCCGCGAGACGTCGCGCGTAGCGCAGCCCCACGCGGGACCAGGCCGCCAGGCTGCCCTCGAGTGCGCGCCGCACCCACAAGCCGGCGTCCTTCGTCTCCCCCGTCTCCCCCGCTCCCGGTTTCACGAACGCACTGACACCGGCGCGGCCGCCGAGTCACCGCTCGATCGTGTGCGGCCCCTCAGCGCTCTGCTGCGAAGTACCAGACGCGGGCGACGAGGTTGCTGCGCACCTCGTAGACCGCCAGCGCGGCCTGCGAGTGCGGTTCGCCGTCCTGCTCCCAGTGCGCACGCTCGCGCACGGCAACGAAGCCGTCGGCGACCAGGCGCACCTCGATCTCCGAGCGCGCCGAGGGCAGCGAACGGAAGTATCCGGTCATCGCCTCGGCCAGCGCGGCCCGGCCCTCCGTCTCCACCCTCAGCGTGGCGGCCTGCAGCGAGAGCCACTGCACGTCCTCGGTGACGCAGCGGGTCATGGCCTCCACGTCGTGCGCGTTGAACGCGTCGAGCAGGCGTTGCACGGGCCCGAGCCCGGCGCCCGCGGTGGCGGACGCGGTGCTCGCCGTCCGCGGCACGGCACAGGCCGAGAGCAGCAGGCAGCCGAGCAGGAGCGCGCGGCAGACGGTTCGTACGGGCATGGCAGGACCTCCGGGACGGCTCGATCGGTGCGGACGTACCCATTCTCACCTCATCGGTCGGGTCGCCACCAGCCGCGGGCCGGACATCCGGGAACAGGAGTAGACTGGCCGCGCGAGGATCGACGCACCGGAGGAGGCGCCCGATGAACCGTGACCAGACAGGATGCGCGCGCGGATCCGCGCGAACGCTGCGCACGATCGCGCTGCTCGGCGGGTTGCTGCTCGTTCCGGCCGCCCGCTCGGCGGCACAGATCTCCTACTTCGACTGGACGCTCCAGGGCAGCTCGCAGGGCAGCGGCACGCTCGTCGGCGAGACGATGCAGATCACCGGGCCGGACAGCCTGGCCTTCAGCTGCACCGACGAGAACGAGACATGGTTCGAGACGACCGCGCCTACCGACGCGATGGTCGTGGTCGAGATCCTCTTCACCAACATGGACGCGTACGGGTGCCACTGGGACGCGCCGATCTGGGTCGTGAACGGCGTGGTCTTCCAAGTGCCTGAAGAGGCCGCGATCTTCGGAGCGCCTGAAGCGCTCGAGTGTTGGCTCAGCGCCACCTACAAGTTCGAGTTCCCGGTGACGGCGGGAGACACCTTCGGCCTGGGCGCCTGGTCGGTCGATTGCGCCGCGGGGCCGGGCGTCGTGGACGTGGTGTCGATGCAGTTCGTCACCGGTGGTTGGTTCGACCTGGGTGCTGAGCTCGATCCGAGATTGCGGTTCACGCTGACCGGACAAGCCACCGGCGATGTCTTCGGATCGGCTGTCGCCGACGCAGGCGACGTGAACGGCGACGGCGTGTCCGACGTGATCGTGGGCGCGCCATACGAGGCCCCCAGCGGCGCGGCACGCGTGTTCTCCGGCACGGACGGCAGCCTTCTCTGGCAGGGCTTCGGCGCGACGACCCTGGCGACGTTCGGCTACGGCGTCGCCGGCGTGGGCGACGTGGATGGCGACGACGTGCCCGACTTCGCGGTGGGCGCCCCCTTCGACGACCAGCCATTTTCTTCGTCCGGTGCGGTGCGCGTCTACTCCGGCGCGACCGGCCTGTTGCTGTTCACGGTGGGCGGCTCGCAGTCGGCCGGTTTTCTCGGATTCACGATCGCGGGCGTCGGCGATCTCGACGGCGATGGATTCGGCGACGTGCTCACGGGCGAGCCGGCCCATTCGGGATCGGTCGCCCGCGCGGTCGTCGTCGGCGGCCCGGACGGCCACCTCATCCTGAGCTTCGACGCGCCGCAGAGCGGCACGATGATGGGACGCTCCCTCGCGCCTTACGCCGACTACGACGGGGACGGCACCGACGACTTCGTGCTCGGCGCTCCCCAAACAAATCTGCTTGGACAGGGCTTTTCGTTTTCCACGACCGACGTGTTCATCGCGTCTGGCGCGGACGGATCGATCCTGCAGACGCTCAGCGGCACGGGGAACTTCGGATTCGCGGTCGCGGTGCTGCAGGACATGGATGCCGACACGCTTCCCGAACTGGCCGTCGGCGCACCGAGCTGGTTTGGCACGGGCCCGGACGAGGTCGGACGCGTGGCGATCGTGTCTCCCGGTTCGGGCCTCGAACTGGCCGAGTTGATCGGCACCCAGCCCGACGGCTTCTTCGGCGCCGCGCTCGCGGTGGCTGACGATCTCGACGGTGACGGATTGATGGACCTCGCCGTCGGCGCCCCGTTCGAGACAGCCAGTGCGCACGTCGGCGTGACCCGCGTGTACTCCGTGCCGGCGCTGACGCTCAAGAACATCGTCACGGCCAAGGACGCCGAGCTCGGCCGCGCGCTCGCCGTTCAACCGCGAGTCGGCAGCGACGCGCTGATCATCGGCGGCCCCGCCACGCAGGCCGACACGGGACATGCGTCCTTGTACGCGGACTTCGCTGCTCCGGCCCCGCCCCGCCTCGCCGGCATCGGCCCGCTCACACCGGCCTCGCCGATCACGTTGCGCATCATCGACGCGCCGGCGTTGACCACCACGTGGCTGGTGATCGGCGTCAGTGCCGTGAACGCGCCGTTCAAGGGCGGCCTGCTGGTGCCGCACGCGGACGTGCTCGTGCCGCTGCCGATCCCCGCCTCGGGCACGCTGAACCTGAACAGCACCTGGCCGTCGCTGATGCCTCCGTGGTGGTCGGTGTGGTTGCAGACCTGGACGCCGCACGCGAGCGGCCCGCAAGGTTGGATCGCGAGCAACGCGCTGCGCGCCGTCGGCAATCCCTGAGTCGCTCGAAGTCTCGGAGAGTTCGTGGGGCCGGTGATACCGTGGGCGCGATGAAGCGCGTCCTCGTGATCGGCGCCGGCGCGGCCGGGAGCATGGCCGCGATCTTCGCGGCCGAGGCCGGCGCGCGCACCACGCTGCTGGAGAGCACGCCCGACGGCGGGCGCAAGATCCTGATCAGCGGCGGCGGGCGCTGCAACGTGCTGCCCGCGCACGTCGACGAGTCGCGCTTCGTGACCGACAGCAGCCCGCACGCGCTGCGCCGCATGCTGCGCAGCTGGCCGCTGCGCGAGCAGATCCCCTTCTTCGAGCAGGAGCTGGGCGTCGCGCTGGCGGAGGAGGAGGAGAGCGGCAAGCTCTTCCCGCAGAGCAACCGCGCGCGCGACGTGCGCGACGCCCTGCTCGACATGGCGAAGCGCAAGGGAGCGCGGCTCGTCATGGGCGCCCGCGTGACGAAGCTGCACCCGCCGCGCGACGCGGACCGCGGCTGGCGGATCGAGATTGCGGATGGCGAGCCGCTGCAGGCCGACGCCGTGATCGTCGCGGCGGGCGGTCTGTCCATCCCCAAGACCGGCAGCGACGGCGCCGGGCTGGGCATGGCGCGGAGGCTCGGGCACGTGGTGCACCCGACCTACGCGGCGCTCACGCCGCTGACCGCGCAGCCCGCGCCGTTCGCGGAGCTGGCCGGCGTCTCGCTGGACCTGCACCTCGAAGCGCGCAGCGAGACGCGTCGCGCGGAGGCCGACGGCGGCTTCCTGTTCACGCACCGCGGCTACAGCGGGCCGTCCGTGCTGGACGTCAGCCACGTCGCGGTGCGCTCGGTCGAGGAGGGCGGGCCGCGTGCGAGCCTGTTCGTGCGCTGGTGCGAGCGCGACAGCCAGGCCTGGAACGAAGCGCTGCGCCCCGACGGTGCGCGGACCGTCGCGAACTCATTGCGCTCCGAACTGCCCGCGCGACTGGCCGACGCGCTGGCCGCAGCGGCCGGCGTCGAGCCGTCGCGACCGCTGGCGCAGCTGCGACGCGAGGAACGCCTGGCGCTGGCCGAGACGCTGGGCCGCTTCGAGTTGCCGTGGACCGGACACGCGGGCTACGCAGCGGCCGAGGTGACAGGCGGCGGCGTCGACCTCGCGGAGATCGACGCGCGCACGATGGAGAGCCGCAAGCACACCGGGCTGTTCTTCTGCGGCGAGGTGCTCGACGCCTTCGGCCCGATCGGCGGCTACAACTTCCTCTGGGCCTGGGCGACCGGCCGCGCAGCAGGGCTGGGCGCGGCAGCGGTCACTTCCCCATGATCCACGGTCGGCCCTCGCGTCAGGCGAGCAGCAGTTCGCGGCGCACGAATCGGCCGTCGTCGCTCACGTCCTCTCCGAGCGTGTAGTCGATCGGGGCCGCGAACCCGGGGCTGTCGAAGACGAAGGAGTGGTACTCGCCGTTCTCGCCGCAGGGGTCGACGCCGGCGGGCAGCGCATCGAGGAACCAGTCGTCGACGACGTGACCGAGCAGCTCGCGCGGAATCTTCTCGGTGTCGATGCAGATGGTCACGGCGGAGAGGCCGCTGACGACCAGTTCGCGTGACAACTCGGCGGTGTCGCCGCCCCAGAGCGGGAAGACGGCCGACAGCCCCACGGTGGCGAGCTTGGCCTCGCGCTGAGCACGCAGGTCCTCCAGGAAGATGTCGCCGAAGACGACACCCTCGACGCCTTGCTCCTTCTGCTCGTTCAGGAACACCGTCATCACGCGCGCGTAGTCCTCGGCCGCGGCCAGCGCCTCGGGCGAATGCGCGCCCGCACCGTGCGGATCAGGCGTCGCGCGGATCGCCACGGTGTGCAGCGGCAGGCCCAACTCCGCCGCCTGCCGCTCGACCAATCCGCGGGCGGTGCCGTGCATGCCCACGGTCTCGCCCGGCTCCACCAGCGTGGTGAGCAGTCCGACGACCTCGTGTTCGCCCTGCTGTTGCAGCCGGTGCAGCGCCAGGGCGCCGTCCTTGCCGCTGCTCCAACTCATCAGCAGGCGGCTCATCGCGCGGCTCGCGTCACGGGTAGCCGAAGCCGCCGTGTTCGCGGATGAAGACGACGATGGGGTCGTCCTTGCGCAGGCGCGGGCGGAAGCTGATACCGCAGGAGGTGCAGTCCCACACCGCCTCGACCTGCTCACCGCAGGCGGCGCACTCGCCGGTGAACGGCTCGACCTTCTCGGGGTCCTGGACCTGCCATTCCTCGGCCAGGATCTGCGCGACGCGCTGCGCGTCGGAAGGCTGGACCTGGATGACGTAGGCGTGTTCGCCACCCTGCGGTCCTGCGGCCGTCTGGATCGTGCGGTGGCGCGACACGACGCCCTGCGAGTCGAAGAGCTGCATCAGGTGCAGGAACTCGTCGTGGCCGAGCATGCCCGGCATCTGCACCCACTCGGAGTCGGTCATTGGGTTCCATCCAGGTCGAGGGTTTGCGTGACGAGTCCGGCGGTCTCAGTCGTCGACGTTGTCATGGTGGTAGGCACACTTGGCGGTCAGTGGGCACCGCTTGCACTCGGGGAGCTTGTTCCGGCACACCTCCTGACCGTGACGACGCAGCAGCTGGTGCAGCGTGCCCATCCAGTCGGTGTCCGCGCGCTCCTGGGCTTCCGTCGCCGCGCGCACCTCTCGATATGTCTGGTCGTAGCTGGATCCTTCGGACCCGTATCCCAGGCGCAGCAGGACGCGCATGGCGTTGGAGTCGAGCGCCAGCACGGGGTGCGTGCCGGTCAGCAGCAGGATCTTCTCCGCGCCCGGCTTGCCGATCATCGGGAACTTCGCCAGCGCGCGCACGGCCTTGTCGGGCGGCAGGTCCAGCACCTGCTCGAGCCGGCCGTCGAACTCGGACATGACCCGCTCGGCCGTCGCGCGCATGCGGTCCGCGCGCTTGCCGGGAGCGATCGAGCCGCCCGTCGCGGCGACGTCCTCGAGGATCTCAGGCTTCGCGCGCAGGATGTCCTGGGGCGTCAGGCCGATGCGCTTCTCCAAGGCCTCGAAGGCCTGCCGGCGGCGCTCGTCGTTGGCCAGGTAGGCGACCTGCTCCCACAGGATCATCTCGAAGGGACCCTCGGGCACGAGCGCGTCCGGCTCGCCGTGCAGCGCGAGCAGGGTCTTGCGGATGGTCGCGAGCCGCGCCTTAGGCACGCTTGGCCATCGAGAACAGGTCGAGGAGACCGAGGCCCCAATTGAGTTGGTAGGAGAAGGCGGCGGTCATGAGGATCAGCGCCCCGGTGCGCAGCCAGGCCAGGACCGCACGTGACTCAGCGCGCTCCAACCAGACGCGTCGCACGCCGAGCCACAGCGCAACGAGTGCCACGCCGGAGAACCCGAGCGCGTTCACCTTCAGCACGATCTCGTACGTGGCGACCTCCTCCCATCGCATCGTGAGCAGGATTACAACCACGACCGTCTGCAGGCAGACCGCGACGCCGGCGAGCATCGTCAGCCAGCCGTTCCAGCGGCGAACCCGGCGGAAGCAGACGAGTTCCACGATGAGCCCCGCCAGGACCGCCACGAACATCAGCCGGTAGGACGTGACCAGGTTCATGATGAGATTCTCGGCGGTCACCTGGCCCATGCGGGCACCCTCCTTCGTGTGCGCGCCCATGCTAGCGTGATCGGCTCCGGATCCGGAGCAGGACATGGCGGCGAACATCGAGAACGCGTTCGACGGGCTGGACACGCCGTGCCTGCTGCTCGACCGCGCGCGGCTGGACGGCAACATCGCGCGCTTCGACAGCAAGGCGAAGGCGCTCGGCGTCGGGCTGCGCACGCACATGAAGACGGCCAAGTCGCTCGAGGTGGCGGCGCGGATCCCGTCGGTCGCAACGAACGGCATCACGGTCTCCACGCTGAAGGAGGCCGAGCACTTCGCGGCGGGCGGCGTGGCCGACATCCTGCTGGCCGTGTGCATTCCGCCGCAGAAGGTCGCGCGGGCCGCGGCGCTGATGCGCTCGGGCACGGCCCTGAAGCTCGCGGTGGACGACGCGGCGGCCCTCGCCGCCCTGCAGCGGACGGCGCGCGAGGAACAGACGACGCTCGACGTGCTGGTCGAGGTCGATTGCGGCGAGCACCGCTCGGGTGTCGCGGCCGACTCGGACGAGCTCGTCGCGCTCGCGTCGGAACTCGACGGCGACGAGTGGACGCGCTTCGCCGGCGTCTACACGCACGGTGGCCATTCGTACGGCGCGTCCTCGAACGACGAACGCCTGACGATCGCGCGCGCCGAGCGCGACGCCGTCCTGGAGGCGGCGGAGCGACTGCGCACCGCCGGGCTCGACTGCCCCATCCGCAGCGTCGGCTCGACGCCGACCTTTGCCTGCGTGGATGCGCTCGACGGCATCACCGAGACGCGCCCCGGCGTCTACGTCTTCGGCGACCTGTTCCAGGCGGGCATCGGCAGTTGCGAGATGACCGACATCGCGCTGAGCGTGCTGACCACGGTCATCGGCTCGCGCTCCGACGCGCGCCGCCTGCTCGTCGATGCCGGCGGTCTCGCGCTGTCGAAGGACCGCAGCACCGCGAGCCTCGGCGACGGCGACTGCGGCTACGGCCTGGTCTGCGATCTCGCGGGTGCACCGCTGCAGGGCCTGCAGGTCACCGACGCCTACCAGGAGCACGGCGTGATCAACCTGCCGCCGTGGTCGAAGACCGACGACTTCCCCGTCGGCACGCGTCTGCGCGTGCTGCCCAATCACTCGTGCATGACCGCGGCCGCGCACGACCGCTACCAGGTGCTCGACGACGGCGAGGTCGTCGCGACCTGGAGCCGCGTCAACGCGTGGGACTGATCGGCGCGCCGCGCCTGGCGGCTACAGGTCCAGCATCTTGTCGAGCCCCACGAACAGGAACGTGGCGGCGCCAACGGCCAACCCAAGCATGACCAGCACGCCCTGCACGATGAAGTAGACGCGCAGCTTGCGCTGCGAGCGCTCGAAGTCCGCGGGGTCGAGCGAGTCACGCGTCCGACGCAGCGCCAGCCCCGCCTGGCAGAGCAGGAGGCTGATCCAGCACGTGAAGGCGCCCGCGCCGAGCTGGAACCCGAGGGCGAGCGTGCGAACGCCCGATCCCGTTGCGCCGAATGGCCCGCCGTCGGTCGACATGTACCGCCAGCTGACCATCACCTGCGCCACCACGCCCAGCACGCCGCCCAGGCCGGCGAGGAAGATCCACCCCCAGGCCCGCACGAGCGGGTCGCTGACATAGAACATCAGCGACCTGTTGGGGTCGCCGCTTCCTTCCACGTTTCGTTCGTCCATGACCCACTCCTCCTCGGGGTTCGGGAACTCGTCGTATCGTGATCGATCAGGGGGCGACCGGGTCGCGCAGGGTCACGTCCCCCAGCCTTCGCGTTCGGCGAGGCTCGTGATGTGGGCGAGGTGGTGCCGCCCGTGCCAGGCGTAGATGCCGATGTTGGCGTCGAGGCGCACGTCGCCCGACTCGGGGTGCACGAACTCGCGCTGCAACTGCTCGTCGTCCAAACCGCGCAGCAGTCCGGCCCAGCGCGCGTGCAACGCCTCGAGCAGTTGCAGCGACGTCGCGGTCGGCACGCTCGACGTGTCGGGCAGCTTCGCCCAGCGGTCCTCGAAGTACGCCTTGATCGTCGGTCGGTCCTCGGTGAGCGCCCACTTGAAGCGGATGAAGCTGTTCATGTGGCTGTCCGCGAGATGGTGCACGACCTGTCGCACCGTCCAGCCGCCCTCGCGGTAGGGCGTGTCGAGCTGCTCGGAGGAGAGCGGCTCGACCACCGCGCGCAGTGCCGCGGGGAAGCTCTCGATCTCGTCGATCCACGCGGCAACGTGTTCGTCCGTCACGACCTCGGGCGCCTCGAAGGGCCCGATCGGGTAGCGCAGATCGTCGAGGCTCATCCGCCCGCGACCGTTTCGTCGGTCTCGCCGCCCCACCAGACGCCCGGCCGGTAGGTGCCGAAGTGCCACTGGTTGCCCTCGGGGTCCTTCGCGGTGTAGCCGCGCGAGCCGAAGTCCGCGTCCGCGAGTTCCTGCACGATCACCGCGCCGGCCGCCTTCGCGCGATCATGGTGCGCGTCGGCGTCGTCCACGTGAACCGAGAACGCAGCGTGCAGCGCGGGCAGGCCGCGCGGGCCCACGCGCCCCTCCTCCGTTCGGGGCGAACCGATCATGATCACGCCCGACCCGTGGGTCAGCTCGGAGTGCATCACCGTTCCATCCGGACCGGGCACGACCAACCGCTTCCGGAAGCCGAACGCGCGGCACAGGAACTCGATCGCTGCCGGCGCGTCGTCGTAGGTGAGGCCGGGGTAGATGTCGGAGGGCGTGCTGTCCTTCGGAGGCATGGCGGTCTCCTTGTCGCGGCCCGCGAGGTCAGAGGCGGATCTCGTAGTAGTCGTTCAGCGGGTTCTGGAAGTCGTGCTTGGTGAAGCGCGAGAAGCCAGCGTCCTCCGTCATGCGGCGCGCAACGTCCTCGGGGAAGCCCAGCGTGCCGAGACCCGCGCCGCCCGGCGCCGACAGCGCGGCGCGCATGCAGCACACGACACTGAAGCCATAGAGCATCCCCGCGAAGGGCTGCTTGTCGAGGTTCTCACCGAATGTGTCGTAGCCGCGGATGTCCGCGCAGAACCACGTGCCGTCGGGCTTCAACGACTTCCGGATCGCGTCGATCGTCTCGACCGGGTGCGTCATGTCGTGGATGCAGTCGAGCGTGGTGATCAGGTCATAGCTCGCGTCCTCGGTCAGTCGTTCGTGCGTGGTGTCGTGGATGGTCAGGTTGTCGAGCTCCTCGGCGCGTTGCATCGCGGTGCCCAGCGCGACGCGCGAGTTGTCGTAGCCGTGGAACTGGCTGTTCGGGAAGGCCTTCGCCATCACGGAGATGGCCGCACCACGGCCGCAACCCACGTCCGCCACCTTGCCGCCGGCCTCGAGGCGCTGCACGACACCATCCAGCGCCGGCAGGACCTCCTGCACCAGGCGCTCCCGGTAGAAGGGCAGGAAGGTTCGGTCGATGCCGCGCGAGGTCTGCTTGCCGAAGCTGTCGTAGGGCGTGCCGATGCCCGTGCGGAAGGACTCCTCCAGGCCGTCGATGGTCCCGAGCAGGCCGATCACCGAGTCGAAGATGCCGGCGCCGAACAGCGGGCTGTCCTCGCGCCCGTAGATCTCCGCGGCTTCCGGCCCGAGGCTGAACACGCCGTCGTCGTGGGAGAGCAGGCCGGCCGCCGTCTGCTGCCGCGCCCACTCGCGCACCCAACGCTCGTGCAGCTTGGTCGTCTCGGCCAGTTGCTCGCTGGTCGCGCCGCCCGACTCAGCCAGCGCGGCGAACAGCCCGAGCTTGTCGCCCAGGTGCCCCATCACGCAGGTGAAGGCCCCGTCGATCTTGCCGAACAGGTTGCCGTAGTGCTCTTCGACCACTGCCATGTCGAGATCGGTCATCGGTGGTGTGTGTCCTTCCGGAAGGGAGTTCGTCTATGGGCGCTGCGCGCGACCCAGCAGCACTTCGTGTGGCAGAGCGTACCCATCGCCCTGCCGGTACATCTCGAGGCCCTCGCGCGTCGCCGCCTCGATGCGGTCCTGCAGTTCCTGCGGCAGCGCGTGCATGGCGCCCCAGGTCCAGAAGCTCTGCAGGACGGGATCGAGCGTCTCGGTGCGCCACGTGATCTTGTGGAACTCGAACGCGGGCTCCGTCAGGCCGGCCGCCCGCAGCAGGGATCCGTAGAGGTCGAGGTCGGTGACGCCGAACAGCGGGCCGTGCGGGAGCTCCTCCAACTCGTGGTGCTCGTCCACGGCCGCGAAGAAGGCGCCGATGCTGCTCTGCGCCTCGGGATCCGCGAACACCGTGAAGGCGAAGCGCCCGCCGGGCTTCAGCACCCGACGGACCTGCTCGAACACGACCTGTGGCCGCGCGAGATGGTGCACGACGAAGTTGCTCACCACCGCATCGAAACTTTCGGCGTCGAAGGGGAGTTGCTCGGCGTTCGCCTCCTCGAAGCGCACGTCGGGATACCGGCTCCGGGCCACCTCGACCATCGGGCCGGAGAAGTCGATGCCCGTGACCGTCGCGCCCGTCTGCCTCAGCGCCTCGGAAATGTGTCCCGGCCCCGACCCGACCTCCAGCAGCCGCGTGTCCTGGCCGACGCCCGCCGCCTCGATCAGCAGCGGAAGCGTCGGGCGGGTCAGGCCGGCGAAACCATCGAGGTACAGGTCCGCGCACCGGCTCCAGGTCTCGCGCTCGAAGCGGTGGACCGTCTCGGCATCGAAGTCACTCGTCATGATCCACCTCTCGACTCGTCACGCGCTCTTCGCGGGACGCAGCGGCTTCAGTTTGCGCTCGCTCCAGACGCCGTGGCCCCAGCAGAGCGGGCCGAGCAAGGCGTACACCCAGCCAGGGAAGCCGAACTGGACCAGGACGCCGCCGAGCGCCAGCGCGATCGACGCGACGCTGGCGAGCACGAAGAGCATGTAGTGCCGAAACAGGAAGCGCGCCTCGGCCGCCTCGAACGCGTCCAGGCCGAGCGTCTTCGACAGGGCAGCCGCGTGCCGGTACATCAGCGCGATCGCGAGGAACACGCCGAAGAAGCCGGCGCTGTACAGCGCGAACACGTTGCCGAGCTCCGCGACGCCGCCGATGTGGTAGGCCTCGCCGCTCAGGGGCAGGAAGCGCGTGACGAGGCTGCCGGTCATGAACTTCAGCGGATAGACGAAGAACAGCACGACGAACAACAGGAAGCCGTTGAGCGTGATGGTCCAGCCGTCGGCATAGGCGTAGCGCCGGAAGTACGCGTGATGCACGGCCCAGATCGCGAGCAGCGCGCCGAAGCTGACGCCGAAGCCGACGAAGCCGAACAACTCGTTCGAGAGCTCGCTGAACGTGCGCGGCACCTCGAGCGACACGACCAGCAGCGTCGCCGCGAAGGCGAACACGCCGTCGCTCAATGCCTCGAGCCTGCCGCTGCCTCGCTTGTTGCGCATGGTCTCCCTCCCAGCTCCTGAGACGTGCGACACGCTCGGAGCTGCGGACGCCCTAGCGGAGCACGCCCTTCGCGCACATCTTGCGGGAATAGATCGCCAGCAGCAGCGCGACCACGAAGATGGCGGCGCCGAACGCGAGGGCGCTGTCCCCCATGACATCCCTCGCGCTGGTCAGGATGTGGTTCCAGACCATGGTCGCGACCATCGCGATGAACGACACCACGAAGACCGGTGCGGCGAGGCGCTTGCGCAGGAGCAGCAACAGCGAGCCGAGCACGCCGAACCACACGGCGGTGGCATAGCAGGCCACGGCCCAGGTCGGCATGCTGTAGGCGTACTCGATCTGTTCGGGCGTGTACTCGGACATGGCCGCCTCGTTCTTCGTCATGGTCATCGTGTAGCCCCACGCGCCCATCGCGTTCCAGAGCAGCGCGAGGATGCCCACGATCCAAAGGTGCATAGGCGCAGCGGCGGGTGCGGCCTGTGAGTCACTCATGACGTCCTCCCTCGAGTCGGTGTCTCATCCTTCCCTGAGCATCACAGGATAGAGGAATCCAGCGCGGCTCCCTGAACATCTCCACCGTGCCCGGCTCTCGCGGGGACGGGGCCTACATCAGCTCTTCCGCACGCCGGCTCGACGTGAGGATGCCGCGGATCATCGCGGAGCTGAATCCCTGGTGCTCCATCTCGTTCAGGCCGGCGATCGTGCAGCCGCGCGGGGTCGTCACGCGATCGATCTCGCCCTCGGGGTGACTGACCCCGCGCAGCACCAGGTCGGCCGCGCCGCGTGCGGTCTGCGCCGCGAGCATCAGCGCGTCGTCGGCGTGGAAGCCGATCTCCGTCCCGCCCTGTGCCGCCGCGCGGATCGTGCGCAGGAAGAACGCGATGCCGCACGCGCACAGCGCCGTGGCGGGGATCATCATCTCCTCGTCGATGATCATCGTGAGGCCGACCGCGTCGAACAGCTGCTGCGCGGCCTCGAGGCTGCGCGCGTCGTCGTGGTCGGCCGAGAGGCAGGTCATGGAGTTCTGTGTGCCGACCGCCGTGTTGGGCATCGCACGCACGATCGGAACCTCGTTGCCGAGGTGCTCGCGCAGCGTCGCCAGCGTGACGCCGGTGGCCACGGAGATGACCGCGTGCCGGTCGGCCTGCAGCACCGGCGCGATCTCGTCGAGCACCTCCTTGATCTGTCCCGGCTGCACGGCGACCACCACGACATCGGCCTTGGCGGCCGCGGCCCCGTTGTCGGAGCCGACGACGAAGCCCTGCTCGCCGAGATCGGCCAGCTTGTCGGCGTGCCTGCGCGTGAGGTGCACGTCGGCCGGTTGGAACAGTCCCGAGGCGGTCCAGCCGGTGGCCAGCGCACGCCCGAGGTTTCCCCCGCCCAGGATTGCCACGCTCTGGATGGACTTGTCGCTCATCGATCCTCCTCCGGCTACGCCTGCGAACGTCGCCCGACGATATCAATCACCGCGCGATCACGTCGCGGGATCGGCGGCGCGACTCCAACGCATGACGTACTCGGCGCAGCCCGTGTGCGGGCAGGTGCGCTCGCCCGCAATCGTGAAGCCCTCACGCTCGTAGAACCGCGTGGCGCGGACGTTCTGCTGGTATGCGGTGAGGTCCAGTTCCGCGTGCAACTGCTTCACGTGATCGAGCAGCGCCGCGCCGACACCGCGTCCCTGTTCGTCCGGTCGCACGAAGAGGGCGCCCACGTGCGACCCGCCCATCGCCACGAACCCGTCGAGTCGCCCGTCCGACTCGAAGACGAAGCCACGCGTCTTCGGCGACGGCAGGATCTCCGTCGTCATGTTCTCCAGGTCACCGCGCCAGAACGCCTCCGGCACGAAGTCGTGCGCCTCGATCGATGCGGTCAGCCAGATCTCCCCGACCTGCTCGATGTCGCCCGGCCGCATCTCGCGGATGGTGCTCACGGGCAGTTCCTGTCGACGACCCAGATCGGGTTGCCCTCGGGGTCGGCGAAACCGCCGAACCAGAAGCCGTCCTTCTCGTTGAACGAGGGCCCGTTCGCGACCGTGCCGCCCGCGCGCTCGACCTCGGCCAGGAACGCCTTCACGTCGTCCACCTCGAACTGGAGCACGACGGTGTTCTGGCCGCGGTCGGTCGGCGCGACGCCCATCTCCGCCGCGTCGCCGATGCCGATGCGGATCCCCGACGGCGTCTCGAGGTTGCAGTAGTGGAACCCGTCCTCGAAGCGCCGGACCTCGGCGAAGCCGAGCACATCCCGATACCACGCGACGAGCGCCGCGAAGTCGGTGGCGAGGACGACGGTCTCGCGCGGGCGGATCTCCATGCGGTCTAGCGGAGCACGCCGCCGTCGCTGAGCTTGCGCGAGTAGATGAAGAGGAACACGGCGATGATGAAGATCGCGGCGCTGAACGCCAGCGCGGCGCCCTCGCCCATGACCTTCATGCCGTCCGCGATGCCATAGCTGTAGACCGTCGTCGCGATCATCGAGACCACGGAGAATCCGAACACGGTCACGGCGAGCTTCTTGCGCATCAACAGCAGCAGCGAGCCGAGCACGCCGCCCCAGACCGCGACCGCCCAGCACGCGACAAACCAGGTCGGCACGCCGTAGAAGAACTCGAGCTGCTCGGGCGTGAAGTTCGCCATGTACTCGGCGTTCTGCGTCTGCGTCATGGTGTAGTCGAAGCCGCCCATGGCGTTCCAGAGCAGCGACAGGACACCCACGATCCAGAGGTGCATGGGCACGGCAGCGTTCGAATCAGACATGAGGTCCTCCCTTGGCTTCGTGTCTACGTGTCGGCTTGCTCCCCTTGCCTTCGCGAGGATAGACAATCACGCCACCGGGACCGATCAGTCGCAGACCTGATTGCCCTGATCGAACACGATGCGCCACACACCCGGCGCCTCGCGCCGCCAGATGGACGTGAATCGACCGACGACGTTCCCCGCCGGATCGCGCACGGGCCCCGAGCTGAGCGCGAGCGTACCGCTCGGCAGCACCTCGACGGTGTCGGGGCCCCAGGAGAACGGCGCGTTCGGGCCGTCGAAGAACGGAGCCCACGAGTCGAGGACCTGCTGCTTGCCGCGCAGCGTCGACTCGCCCGTGATGAACACCGCCTCGTCGCCGAGGAACGTCGCGAAGGCCTCGAAGTCGCGGTCGGCCAGTGTCTTGGCGAACTTCGTCTCGACGGTCATGACCACCGTTCGTGCGTCCGGTCGTGCGTCCGGCACGAGGCGCGGCGGCGACGTCGAGACGCAACCCGCGAGCATGACGAGCAGCGTCAGTGCTGAAGCGATCTTCATCGGATCTCCTGGAGACTAGGGACGCTCTCGTGGCACGCCCGCGAAGCTCCCGCGGACGGTGAGCGCTGCGGCCGGCCACTCGACGGCCTTCCCCGTGTCGGCGAGTTCGCAGTTGGCGAGTTTGACGACGAAGCTGCCCGCGAGTTCGTCGGAACCTGCCAGGGTCGTGATGCTGAGATGACCGGAGGCCCCCTCCGCGATCCGGCAGCGCAGGTTCATCTGCTTGTTCGCGAGCTCGATCGGGAACACGAGGCGCGTCCCTGGGGCAACGTGGCCATCGCCGTCGAACTCGATCAGGAGGTCCCAGCCGTCGGCGCGGAACTCGAGGCGATCGGGTTCGACACGGCCGATCTCCGCGCCGGGACTCGCGTGGCCGAACGTCAGCGTGCTCGCAGGGAACCCGAAGCGGCCCTCGGGAAGGAGCCCGAAGAGCGGTCGGTTGATGCGGGGCTTCACGACCTGCACCTCGAACGCCGGACCTTGCGACGTGTCCAACTCCATCGGGGCGACCGGATCGGGCGGTTGCGACGAGAGCAGGAGGAGACAGACGAGCAACGCCAGCGCGATGGCGATGATCAGCCACGTCTTCATGCCACCCATCCATCGCCGCGCCGAGAACCGACGAGCACGCGGAGCGAGCTACTTCTCATCGTCGGCATCGATGATGTCGACGAAGGCCTCCAGTTCGCCGCGGGACAAGGTCCCCTTGCTGACGAGAACCCTGAGCAGCGAGGCGAGGTAGACCTTCAACTGGTCGTTCTCGCGTTCGAGCACCTTCAGGCGCGCGTCCTGGTCCTGGTCCGTGCGGCTCTTCGACCGGACCCGCTTGCGCAGGCTCTCGATGTCCCGCTCGGTGTCCGCGATATCGAGCCTGTTCCCGATGTCGCCCAGCAACAACGTCCTGCCCCAACCCATGTGACCTCCTCGCGATGGTTCTGTGTGATGGCGCCCGAACGGATGTGCCGTGCAGCGGCGACTCCGGCCGGAGGCGTTTCCTACAGCCCCATCCTGTCCAATTCCGCGGCGCGTCGCTCCGTCTGCTTCAGCAGCCGGCCAGGTGGCGTATCACTGGAGCGCCCGCGCCTGGCGGTCCTGCCTCACGATGCGCACGGCAAGGACGATGGGGCTCACGTTGACGGCGAGCCAGACCAGGCTCATCACGTTCACGTAGGAGGATTCCTTCAGGCCTGCGACCGCGGCCACGAGCAGCCCCGATGCGGCGATCACTCCCAGCCGCAACGAGACGAGTTGCCACTGCCTGAGTCGGGTCGACGTGGCTTTCCCCAGCGCACGTGGCAGCACGACACTCCACAGACTTGCAACGCCCGCCAGGGCGCACGCCGCCGCCACGATGAACAGCGCGGCCATCGACCACTCTCCTGTCATGCGACCGCGCTGGAGGCTGCGCGACACGACCTCGTAGCTGAACCCCGTTGTTGCAACCACGCCGAGAAGGACCGCGAGCGACACGGGAAGAACGATCAGGAGAAGCTGGAGCCACGCGACACGCCGACTCTCGGGGGCGGTCAATTGCCGAGAAACCCGAGCGCCCTCAACCTGTCGACCAGGAAGCGAGCGAGTCGAGAAACCCGCCTCTGCTCATCGAGCCGTGCTGACCATTCCTCTTGGATCGGGCGCCGACCCAACGACCACGCTGCTCAGCTGCGGGCGCGAAGCGCCGTCTGCCGCAGCAGCCTGTTAGACCGCGCCTCATTGTTGCACGCCCTGCGCTTCCCGAGATCGTGAACCTGGTCATCACCGGGGCGCAGGGTGTTCTGTTGAAGAGTGTCCCCTGTAGAGATGGACCGCGGTCAGACCGAGCACGATCTCAAGAGCCGCATAGACGACAAGCAGCCAGTGCGGCAGGCCGTCCAGAGCGAAACTCAGTAGGCGTCCAGCGGCAAGTCCGAGCATGAACACCGCGCACGCGGCAAGCGCCGGACCCGCCATGGACGTCCTGAATGCGCCGCACAACCAGAAGACGATCATGCCGATGTAGAGGCCCATGACCGCGCGCATGATGTGCGTGAGGTTGGTCGTATCGACGGTGATGCCGAAGAGGGCGTCCAAGCTCACCGATGGCTTGGCTCCGTAGCCCAGCGCGATCGGCACCAAGCCGACCGCACAGAAGATCAGAAAGGCCCGGGTCTTCGCGGTTGCGTTCATCATCAGGTCGTTCCTGCTGAGGACTCCATGACGCCAGGGATCTGCTGATCGCTAGCGCGGCTCGGTCTCGCGCGTCACAAGGTGCGCCAGGGGTTCCAGTCGTCAGCCACCGGAACGATCCCCTTCTCTTCGGCGTAGCGCTCGTAGGTGTCGATCATCGTCCGGAGCCGCTCCGGCTGCTCGGCCTCGAGGGAGCGAGTCTCGCCCGGATCCTGCTTGATGTCGTAGAGGTGCCACTTGCCGTCGCCGTACATCCCGGGACGAACCCGGATGGCCTTGTAGTCGCCGGCCACGACGTAGCAATTGCCGAACAGCTCGAAGGCAACCCACTCCTCCTCCGTGCGTGGGCGTGACTCATCGCCCGCGAGGAAGGCGCGCAGGGAGACGCCGGTCGGCGGTGTGAGCTTGCGACCCCTGAACTCGGTCTGCGGGTGATCCACACCGGCATAGTCGAGCATGGTCATCGGCAGTTCCTTGACGTAGGCGTACTCGTTGGTCATCTCACCCGACCTGGCGAAAGCCTGGTTCTTCGGGGGCACCACGAGCAGCGGCACCCGGATGCCTCCCTCGCCGATGAACCACTTCCACCACTGCAGGCTGCCGTTGGCGGCTCCGGCCCAGTCCGTGCCGAGGAGGTCCAGGGTGTTCCCCGTGCCAATGTCCTCGAAGTCCTGGCTGAAGGTGGCGCGCACCCACTGGGTGACGGCGGAATTGCTCTGCTCGCCGCGAAGGTCGAATCCCTCGGGCCCGTTGTCCGTCGTGTAGATGATGAGCGTGTTGTCGAGCTCCCCGGTCTCCCGCAGGTAGTTGAGGAGCAGGCCGATGTGTTGATCCTGCGACTCCATCATGGCCGAGTAGGTCGCCATCAACATCGCCTGGCGGCGCTGCTCTTCGTCATCCAACTCGGACCAGGCGCGCAGAAGCGGGTTCGACTCGCGGTCGGGTCGGAGAGCGTCCGGTGGAATCAGGCCCAGCTTCTGTTGTGACGCGAAGCGAGCGCTCTGCACGCCTTCGAAGCCGAGCTCGAGGTAATGCTCGTAGTACTTGTCGATCAGGAAGTCGGGCGCCTGGAGCGGCACGTGCGCGGTGGTGTAGGCCGCGTAGGCGAAGAAGGGCTTACCGCTCTCCCTCCCCTCCTCGAGGTACTCGATCAGCTTGGACGTCCAGAGGTCGTCCGAGTAGATGCCCATCGGGCGCTCCACCGGCTGCCCATCCTCGTGGTACGGCTCCTGCGGGATCTCGCCTCTCTTGAGCTGCGCAACCACGTCGGGATCGTGGGTGTTGACGTGAAACGGGTTCTGGTTCCAGTGGCTCGCGCCGCCGGTGTAGATCCCGTAGCTGCGGTCGAAGCCCCACTCTTCCGGGCCGTGGCCTCCGTGGCCAGGTCCGCCCAGGTGCCACTTGCCCACCGTGTAGGTGCGATAGCCGGCGTCCTGGAGGATCTCGGCGATCGTCGCGGTGTTGCGCGTGAGGAACGCCTCGTAGCCCGGCTGGCCCTTGGCGGGCGGATAGATGGCGTAGTCGAAGGCGGACAGCCCGATCTCGATCGGGTCGTTGCCGGTCAGGAGCATGGAGCGCGAAACCGAGCAAACGGGCGACACGTGGAAGTTGGTGAAGAACGTGCCCTGCTGCGCCAGGCGATCGAGGTTGGGGGTCCGGGTCACGGAGCCACTGATCCCGAGATCGCCGAAGCCGATGTCGTCGCCGACGATCAGCAGGATGTTGGGTCGCGCCGAGTCGGTCTTTGCCCCGGCGGCGCTCGACGCCGACGACGCTTCACCGTTCGCTGGGGAGCAACCCAGCATCAGCAGGGACAGCACGAGCAGTGAACAGCTGTAGGTCTTGGTCATGGTCCCTGGCTCTCGAGAATCGCTCTCTGAATACGCTGGATGGGGTGGGCAGTCTACTCATCGCTGGGAGCGAAGGGGAACTCAGGCCGTGGGAGAGCGGGCACCGCGTTCAGGCGCGGAGAACGCAACGCGCTGAGTCGATCAGGAAGCCGCGCCGACCGCGTCGCGTAGCTTGAGCACGGTGGACCAGTTGCGGGACGTCGCGGCGTCGCCGATGGCGCGCGCGAAGGCCGGCGCGAGTTGGGACTCGAGGATCCCGTCGGCGTACCAGAGATAGGCGGCTCCGGCTCCCAGCGCGATCGCCTCCGGCTTCCACCATTCCTTCAGCAGCGGCCTGGCCTTGCCCAGCGCGGTGGCGCTCTTCACGAAGGCCACGTGCAACTTGGCCGGCTCATCGACGCCCTTGGTCAGCGGATTCTCCGCGATGATCGCGTCCAGCTCCTTGCCGGAGAGGACCACGACGGGCACCTCGAACCCGAACTGGCTGCTGATGGCCGTCTCGATCGCGGACGCGATCGCACGGTTGCCCTTCCGGCCCGCTTCGAACACCGCGTTCCCACTGTTCAGCAACGTGCGGACGTCGGTGAAGCCCACCTCCTCGAGCAGGGCCCGAAGCTCGGCCATCGGAACGCGCTTGGCGCGACCCACGTTGATGCCGCGGAGCAGTGCAATTCGCGTCGTCATGAGCGAGTTCTCTCCAAGTCACTCAGTGAAGCCGCCCACCAGCTCGCCCCATCGTTCCGCCCGTGCGCGACGAGGCAACCTACAGACGGTCCTTCAGCCAGAACACCGCGGCAACAAGAGCAACGACAACGCAAGCGGCAGCAGCAAGACGGTAAACAGCAGGTTGATGTCTCCACCATGGATGCTGAATCCAAAGATTGCTCGTCGGACAATACACACAGCCGAGATCCCGCCAGCGACGATGAAGACTCTGCCCCAGTTGATTCCCTGGTCTTCGCTCACCCCCACCTAACGACCGGCTCGGTGGTTCGGCAATGGCGCCAACACCGTCCGCTGCCAACGCCTGTTCGACTGCCTGGCGCGGAGCACAGCGAGCCCGTGAACAAGCGTACGAAGGGCAACGTGCCAGCCCTTAGTACGCGAAAGCATTCTTTGCAAAGAGCTCAACTTCGGCAGGCTGAACGGTCTCTTCGACATCCGTGGCTGAGCCAACGACAATTCTCGATACTTCTAGTGCCGCGAGCAGATCTTCGTTTGCGATCCAGGAGTTGTTCCAGAGTTCCGCCGACTTGCCATCGACAATTTGGCAGATCGGCTCATCGCTTTCGAAGTGCATGCCAGCAGCGACGGGGAGAATCACACGCTGCAGCCAAACTTCAAGATAGCCGTTATACGGCACTCTTTTCATCTTCCGGCGAACGCCGTCCCACAGCTGCTGCTTCGTGGCCTGAGGTGCTTGAGAGATGAGATGGCTTAAGACTCCCGCAACAGCTGGAAAGGTTGCAGGCGAGACCACCGCGATGTCTGTGGCGATTGCGACCTGTACAGACAGATCAACAGGAGCGCCTTTTTGACTCGAGATCTTCGTGTGCAATTCAGCCACAAGACGGCGAAGCGCTCCGCTGTTCGGGAATCGTTGGCCGAATGCGTGCAGACGCAGAAGCTGCTTTTGAATCGTCTTTGCATTGGAGTCGCCTAGGTCCTGCAATTCGATGCCCGCAAGCTTGTCTTGCTTGATAGAGCCTTCGACAACGTTTCTGCTCACAATCGTCTTTGATACTCCAAGCCTCATTCCAACACTACGCAGAGAGTCACTAACAACCTTCAGCACTCTCTCGGCCGTCTCGTCGTTGTTTGCAAATATCCTGTAGTCGTCTCGATACCTCAGGATTTTGACACCGGCATCTTGACCAAGCTGCTTATCGATTTCTCCGTCGACGTAGGCGAGAACGCACTCGGCGATAAAATCCATTAACACCGAACCCTGGGCTATCCCGTTGGTTTGCCCATAGCGGCCAGCCCGGATATGGGCATCGACCTTGTTGCCCAGAAGGGAGCCCTTGCCGATGCTGGCCTTGGCCTCCGGGAGCCCATGAATCGCCCAAGCGATGCTGTGTGTGTATAGAGATCCGTAACAGTCTGTTACGTCGGTGTGAAGAAGGTGGCTAAACTCAAGGGAGTAGTCCAATGAGCGCTGCTCTACTCTCTGCCACCAACTTTGCACTTGCGCTGCCGTATCAGAGTGTTGATCGGTTGAGATGACAGGTGAACTGCAGCACTCAACGACACCGCCTTCCAGCTGACTCAGGCGCTCCGCAACGGTCTTCCAGTTCTCTGCCTCGCAGAGAACGTCTACGAGAGAGACATAGATCGCTGGATGGATCAACTCATATGGTCGCCACGCGAACCGCCCATCCTTGTTTGCCATGAAACTATAGTTGACGTTTGAGATTGCCTTCGGCGGCGTCACCTGGAGGCTTGCAAAACCATGGCCATCCAGAATAGTTGCCACGTCGTCCAGAATTGGTTGAACGCTGACGTAGCTGGGGAGGTCGCAGTTGAAGTAGCTGCTAGCCTTGAGGAAGTGCTGTCGAGCATCCTCGGCAGTGAGGTCGAGTAGTTTCTTCATCGATCACCTGCGGGTTTGTTAGCCACTAGCGAAGTGGCATTCGACACATCGACTGGAAGGTGCTTGCCGCTAGCCACTCGTTCAATCGAACGACCACACTGCTCAGCTGCTCGGCGTAGCCGCATCTGCTGCAACAGCCTGTTCTACGGTGTTCTCATCTGCCGGCCCTGAGCTTCTGCACTGCATGTTCTGAGATGCTGAGCACCAGTGAGATCTCGTAGTTGGACAAGCGCTCTTCAAACAGGCGATTGGCCACTTCGCGTCGCTTTGAAATGGCAGACTTGTACTCGCGGCGCAACTGGTGCGAACCTCCACTACGTGCCCTCACCTCTGATTCGTGTTGTGGCTCCTGCTGCCAGTATTGCGGTGTCCACCACTGCTCACCTGAGCACTTTGCAAACCCAAGCAAAGCGCTAACAAGACTGAGCAGGCGATAGAACAACGGCCACGTTGGAGCGTCAACACCGTTCAAGGCGCGCAGGACATCCTGCGCATGGAACAGGAGGATCTCCTTATGGGCAGTTGAGGTGTCTATTCCATCGATTGCCCTGATAAGGCGACGCACAGCCTTCTTGAGGAGGTCTCGCCTCGCCTTAGGCGAATGCTTGCTGCTCTCACTCTGGTAGGCGACGTCACCTAGGATGTGGCTCAGCGTCGTCTCAAAGAGCATCGGCTCATCTCGCTGTTCAACAGCGCTCACTGCTCATTCCCCATCCGTCTAGAGTACCTGCCGCTTAGCTGCCGCGGCTGCCCTCAGTGTACGGAATGGCCAAAGCAACGATGTATCGGCAGCCGCGGTCTGCTGCAGCGGCCTGTTAGGCGACTGTTCTAGGGGTACACGGGTCAACCAGGTCGCGTGCTAGCGGAGCTACCGCCTGCACACGCGTGGCGACAATCGCTCTCTGCTCGCTGTGGTACTCGACACCAACACCGACTAGCAATGGTCTGTTCGCGAGTCGCGCGACCGTATCGATCTCGACGCGCCAGACTCCGCCTCCGCTCATACCGTACGGTGGTGGCACGCGAAACTCTCCTCCACCCGGCTTCGGGACGATCTTGTGGGGGAACGATAAGGCAAAGTGGTGCTCGTCTGTCTTGTCGGCACCACGCACTGTACCGACGCTCCTCACCTCGCCGGTGATCAGAGTTGTTGCTCGACCGGGCAGCCCGTATTTAAGAGGGCGACGTCGATTCCTGGAGCCAGGATAGCCGGCGATGAGGTAATGGATACTCGGTGTCTTCCATGCGGCGACCGCCACATGATCGGGCGTGCTGAACCAATGGCGTTCCCGAAGATCTTCCGCGCTGTCTGGGTTCAACGCGATCACAGCCACGTCGAGATCGGGCTGCTGTCCCGGGTGATACTCCCACACACCCCTCACTCCTGTCAGCGCGTGAGGCTGTTTGTCTCCATACACAAAGAGCGGAAGTGGCCTACCGTCTCGAAAGCAACCGTGGGCAGCTGTGATCAGGAAGCTCGTGCCTCCAGCCTCAAAAGGCACCGAGGAGGCCACCAAGTAGGGCCGATCGCGGTCATCGAACGAGTAGAGCGGAACGACGCGTCGATACGCGGTATCGATTAACACGTCTATCGGCACCCACACCATCCCGCCCTCAGCTCCGAGCTCGCCTAACGCCTTGCCGATAAGCGGCGGCCGAAGGCCGACCGCTGCATCGGCTTGTTGGGCGGCGCCACTTCCAGAAACACCACCATCGCTTGCCCTGGGAGGAACGCCGATTCGGTTCAATGTCGTGGAACGTACCTCCAGATACCCTCACTCCGGGAGCGCCCGCTTGCGAGAGAATATCCTGGGCTTGCTCCGGCGAGTCAGCCCTGAGAACGCTGGCAACCGCCTGAGCCTTGGGGTCTGACCACCGGTGCAGCTCGGAGGCCAAGTTGCCTCTCGACCACCTTGGGGTGCACGATCAGGCCCGACGAGACATTGAGCACGACCTAGCAATCGACTTGCCAATTCGGCTGAGCAACCAGTCAACCACACTCGTACAGTCAGCCTTCTGCCTTCTCGTGTGACTCCGCGTACGTGGCAGTTCGCGCGTGCATTGTGACTGGCCGTTCACCGAACCGACCACGGCCGTGGCCCAAGAACATGGCGCAGAGGGCAAAGCCAGTTCCTAGGCTCGCGGCTAGGACGAAGTAGTTCGGCTGACCGAATGGATTGAGAAGATCCTGATCGACCAAGTACTTGACGGCCAGCAGGAACCACACAACAACGAACGAATCACTTACGACCTCATTCAGCTTGGAGACTGAGTAGGTCCTTGGTGGATGCACGGTCTTATACAAGGGGCCTGTGAATTCGTCCTCCAGCAGGTCGACGTGCACCTCCCAGTGACGTTGCCACGCTTTACTTCCACGGTTGGTGAGCGCCCAGGCCATGGACAACAGCAATCCGATGCATGCGAGGAAGAAGACCTCCTCGTGGTGCTGAGCGTCGTCGAGCCGATAGGCATCGGTGTTGATCATCGCGAAGTACCCCACGAAAGTACTGGCAATGAACGCCCAGAAGTACGTCGCGCGCCGCCAATAGAGGTCGATCTCAAAGTTTCGAATCTCCCAGGACTTGTCAAAGGCAGCCTTCCGTCGGTCCCTCGCGCGCTTTGGATCATCGACGGGTTCATCGGATTGAAGCCGGGCTTTGTAGTCGGCCTCACTGAGCGCCGTGAGGGCCGATTGTCGTCCGTCGATGAAGTACCGGCGAGCGCTCTTGGCAATCCGACCCGTTCTGCTCACAGTCCTACCTCCCCGCATCCGGCGTTCGTCCTTGCCTAGTACAGCCTAGGGGGTGTTGCCAGAGCGGGGAAGCTCAGAGGGGCGGCTTGTGGTGCGGTTCTGCATTAGCTGCCGGCCAAAGGCGCTATTACTGGCTGGCAAATCGGGCTGGGGCCAGCCCTGCCGCGCCTGCGCCGCGGGAGCCTCGCCAATGGAGGGGTGACACACCGGAACGATACTGTAGGAGGGTCGAAGTGGCCGGCGGAGGCCGGACAGAGCGGCCCGATGTGTTTCGCGCAGGTGTGTCACCGATCCGTCGGCGCGGCGGCCCACCCGCAACTCAGACGCGCAAGTCGCTCCGGGCCGACTCGATCAGCGCGCGGTTCTCGTCCAGCAGCGGATCGACGTGCTCGGACAGGAACTCGTCCACCTGCTGCGGCGCGCGGCCGACGAACCGACGCGCGTCGCACAGCTCGACGAGCTGGTCCTTGATGCTCGCGAAGAGCGGGTCGCCGGCGATGCGCTCGAGCATGTCGTTCTCGGCGCCCTCCTCCTTCACGCGCGCGCCGGCCGCGACGCTGTGCTCGCGGATGGCCTCGTGCAACTCCTGCCGGTCGCCGCCCGCGGCGACGGCCGCCATCAGGAAGGACTCGCTCGCCATGAACGGCAGCTCGGCGGCCAGGTGCTTCTCGACCACCTTGGGATGCACGATCAGGCCAGACGACACGTTGAGCACGACCTGCAGGATCGCGTCGCACGCCAGGAAGCTCTCGCTGATCGAGAGCCGGCGGTTGGCCGAGTCGTCCAGCGTGCGCTCGAGCCACTGCGTGCTCGCCGTCTCGGCCGGGTTCAGCAGCAGGCCCTGCACGAAGCGCGCCAGCGCGGTCACGCGCTCGCTGCGCATCGGGTTGCGCTTGTAGGGCATGGCCGAGCTGCCGATCTGGTTCTTCTCGTACGGCTCCTCGACCTCCTTCAGGTGCGACAGCAGCCGGATGTCGTTGGCCATCTTGGCGGCGCTCTGCGCGAGGCCGGCCAGCGCGGACACCACCGTGAAGTCCTGCTTGCGCGGATAGGTCTGGCCCGTCACCGGCCACGCCGCGGCGAAGCCCATGCGCTCGGTGAGCATCGCGTCGAGCTTGCGGACCTTCTCGTGGTCGTTGTCGAAGAGTTGCAGGAAGCTCGCCTGCGTGCCGGTCGTGCCCTTCACGCCGCGGAAGCGCAGCCCGTCGCGCACGGTAGCCAGGTTGCGCGCGTCCTCGAGCAGGTCCTGGATCCAGAGGCAGGCGCGCTTGCCCACCGTGGTCGGCTGCGCGGGCTGGAAGTGCGTGTACCCGAGCGTGGGCAGGTCGCGGTGCTTGCGCGCGAACTCCGCCAGCGCCGCGATCGACGCGAGCAACGGCGCGCGCAGGATGTCGAGCCCGTCGCGCATCTGCAGCAACTCGGAGTTGTCGGTGACGTAGCAGCTCGTCGCGCCGAGGTGCAGGATCGCGCGCGCCTCGGGCGCGACCTCGCCCAGCGTGGTCACGTGCGCCATCACGTCGTGGCGCAGGCGCTTCTCGTGCTCGGCCGCCGTGTCGAAGTCGATGTCGTCGAGGTGCGCCGCGATCTCGTCCACCTGCGCCTGCGTGATCGACAGGCCAAGCTCGCGCTCGCAGTCGGCGAGGGCGTGCCACAGCCGCCGCCAATGACCGATGCGCGTGCGGTCGGAGAAGTTGCGGCGCATGGCCTCGCTGGCGTAGCGCGAGGCGAGCGGAGAACTGTAGCTGTCGTGGGCTGTCATTCCGGTCCCTGGGAAAGGGGCCGGCGCCGGGCGCCGGAGTCCCATTCTAGCGACTCCCGCCGGACGATTCTCGCGGCGCGGCTCAGGCGTAGGTGGCGAGCAGGGCCGCGATCGAGGCGACCAGGAACACGACCAGCGCGCGGCGCGAGAAGAGCGCGCCCGTCGCCAGCGCCCATGGCACCCCCAACGCGCCGACCGCGTCGGTGATCACGTCGAGCCCGGACGCATGCCGCCCGGGCACCTGCGCCTGGCGCCACTCGATGAGCACGCCGTAGACCAGCGCGAGCGCAGCGCCGAGGAAGAACGCGCGGCGCGCGACCCCGTCGGCGCGCGGCGCGTCGGGACCGGGCACGCGCCCCGGCCGCAACACCAACCCGATCAGCGCGGCCTGCACGCCGAACAGTGGTGCATGACCGAGGTTCCAGACCCACGGCATCCACGGGTACCAGGGCCCCACCGCCACCTTGGTGCTGGTCAGCATCGTCCAGACCAACACGCCCCAGCCCACGGCGAGCAGGAGCGCGAGCGTGCGTGAGCGCAGCGCGATCATGCGCGCGCGTGGTCCGTCGCCGTCATCCCTCGGGGGTTTCGTCCGCCTGCCCGGGCGTGCTGTCGAGCTTGCGCAGCATCGACACGCGCGTGCCGCCCTGCGGATAGGTGCGCACGCGGACGTAGTGCATCATCTTGTTCATCAGCTGGAAGCCGCGGCCGCGCTCGGCCTCGTTGTCCGGCGTGACGGGCTTGCCCAGCGGCGCCTTGTCGCTGCCGGTGTCGAGCAGCGACAGCAGGATGAACTTGGGCGAATAGCGCAGCCGGACGCGCACCTCGCCAGAGCCGACCGTGCCGTGCTCCATCGCGTTGTCGAGCGCCTCGGCGAAGGCCAGCACGACCGAGCGCACGACGTCGTCGGGGACCCCGCGATCGCGCAGGAAGGACGCCAGCATCTCGCGCAGTCCGCGCACGGGCTCGGGCGTACCGTCCACCGTGAGCGTGCGATGCAGCGACGACTGGTGCGCCATCAGGCTTCCCCGTCCCGTGGGCCGTCGATCAGCATCGAGAGGTCGAGTGACGGTGCGCTGTGCGTGAGCGCCCCGACCGAGATGCGATCCACCCCGGTGTGCGCGATGGCAGCGACATTGTCAAGCGTGACACCCCCGCTGGCCTCGACCTCGAAGACCGCGCGGCGCGGGTGTGTGCCCAGCTTCGCGACCGCTTCGGCCAGGTGCGCGATGGTGAAGTTGTCGAGCAGCAGCACGTCAGCGCCGCCGTCGGCGGCCGCCCACGCCTCGTCGACGTCGCGCGCCTCGGCGATCACGCGCATGCCCGACGGCGCCTCGGACTTCACGCGCGAGACCAGCGCGCGATGGTCGCCGCCGGCCATGGTGAAGTGATTCTCCTTCAGCAGCACCTCGTCGTGCAGGCCCATGCGGTGGTTGCTGCCGCCGCCGTGGCGCACCGCGGCCTTCTCCAGCGTGCGCATGCCGGGTGTCGTCTTGCGCGTGTCGACGATGCGCGCGCGCGTGCCCGAGACCGCCGCGACGAACTGCGCGGTCAGCGTGGCGACGCCCGACAGGTGCGCGAGCACGTTGAGCGCGGTGCGCTCGGCCTCGAGCAGACTGGCCGCTGTGCCGGACACGGCGATCACCTCGTCGGCCGGGTGCACGCTGGCGCCGTCCTCGCGTCGCACGACGACTTCGGTGCCCTCGTCGACCAGCGCGAACACCCGCGAGGCCAGCTCGATACCCGAGAGCCGACCGGCCTGCTTGGCCACGATGCGCCCGCTCGTGAGCGCACCCCGGCCCCCCAGCGCCAGCGCGCTGGTGATGTCGCCGCGCTCGCCGAGGTCCTCGGCCAGGGCGGCTCTCAGCAGCTCGTCGACGTCGAGACCTTCGGAGGCCATGCGTTGATGCGGGTTGCGGGAATCCACTGGAACCGATGTTAACGCAACCCTGCAAACTCAGTCAGGAGGCCGGGAATTCCAGCGTTCCATGAGCGCCGGACCCACGCCGGAAACAGCCCGCAGGGCGGCCCGCGTGAGCCGTCCCCCGGCTGCCACACGCGCGGCCTCGAGCCGCCCCGCGAGCACCGGTCCCACGCCGGGAAGCAGCCGGAAGTCGTCCCCGGAGAGCGCGTACGGATCGAGCCGCACCGGCTCGCCCACCTGATCGATCGAGAGCGGCGGCGCCGAGAGCACCCACGCGCGGCCGAGCGCGAGCACGCCGAGCAGCAACAGCGCGGGACCGTACGGATCGCGGCGGGACGCTCGTGCCATGCCGTGCGTGACGGCGGCGCGCGGCGTGCGTCACACGGAGGTGCGGTCGGACCCCATCGTGTTGAAGTACAGCGTGAACACCGAGTTGAGCCGCTCGTTGAACGTCTCGTCGTCCTTCACGTTCACGCCGAGGCCCTTCTTGGTTCCGACCTGCATGCGGAACCCCTTGTCGTCGAGCGTGAGCGTCGCGAGCAGGTCCTTGCCGACGTGGTACTTCACCTTGCCGTTCGTGTTGCTCTCCACGACCTGGCTGCTGAGCGAGCGGATCGAGTCGCGCGCGCGCAGGAAGTAGCCGCGCGCCGCATCGGGCGTGCCGCCGGTGTCGTCGATGAACTGCAGGTCGTCCTCGTCGGCGACCTCTGGTTCGGCCGGTGCGGGTGGCTCGGCGCTCGCCTTGGCCTTCGACTTCGGCGCGGGAGCCGGCGCGTCCAGGTCGGACAGCGGAGTGCGCGTCGTCGACGCAGGGGGCGTGCGCGCCGCCGGCCGCGCGCTCGGCGCGACGCGCGCCGAGGTCAACGACACGCCGCCGCCGAGCGGCGGTCCCGAGGTGCGGTGGAAGGTCGTCAATGCGAGCACGGGCGCGCCGTCGGAGCCGGTCACGACCTTGTACTCGAGCGCCTGCACCTCGACTCCCGAGAGCATGTCGAGCAGCGCGGGCGCGTTGTCCGGGAAGCGGCTGGCCAGCAGCACGAAGCGCGGGCGCAGCGAGCAGTCCATGCCGCTCTTGCCGTACAGCCGTTCGAGCAGGTGTCGCCCGCGCTGCAGCGCCGCGACCACCGCCGCCATGCGCCCCAGTTCGCCGGTCACGTCCTGCCCGGCGAAGAGCACGATGACCGGGTAGCCGAGCCGGTCGCAGAGCAGCACGTCGAGCTCGGCCTGCTCGTCGAGGCGCAGGTGGTTGTCGAGCACGACGAGTCCCGGCTCGAGCCGCTCCGGCTGCCCGATGAGCAGCTCGATCGCAGTCTCCCTGCCGGTGTGTGACGCCATGTGCGAGCCCGTGTGCTGTCGATCCCTGGATGCGCCGGAGGCCCTCCCGCCGCGCGCCCCGGCGGCGTGGCCCCCCCTGTCCTCGTAGTGTAGAACGGATCGAGCGCCACCGGGAAAGCGTCCCGCATCGCCAGGCCGATCCCCGGGCCGGAGGTCGCCGTGCCCGACACCCTCGCCGATCTGCGCAGCGCCTTTCCGGTCGCGGAATTCTGGATCTATTTCAATCACGCCGCCGTGTCTCCGTTGCCGAGCCCCGTGGTGGATGCGGTGGCGGAATTCACGCACGACGCGGCCACGCAGGGCTCCACCGGCTGGGCCGGCTGGCTTGCCCGCCGGGAGCGCGCGAGAGAGAGGTCCGCCGCGCTACTGGGCGCCCGTCCCTCCGAGATCGCGCTCACGACCAGCACCTCCCAGGGCCTGCTGACTGTCGCCGAGGGTCTCCGCCTGGATCCTGGCGACCAGATCGTCATCGTCGAGGATGACTTTCCCGCGAACCAGATTCCATGGCTGCGCCAGCGCCGGCGCGGCGCCGAGGTGGTGGTCGTGCCGCGGACCGACGGCCGCGTGACGGTCGACGCGGTGATGGCAGCCGTCACCGATCGCACCCGTCTGGTGGCCGTGCCCTGGGTCCTCTACGACAGCGGTTTCCGGTTGGACGTCGTGGGCCTGGGTACCGCCCTGGCCGATCACCCGGCGGCCTACTGCGTGGACGCCATCCAGGGCCTGGGCGCCTTCCCGCTGGACGTGGAGGCCGCGCACATCGACTTCCTCAGCGCCGACAGCCACAAGTGGATGCTGGGGATCGAGGGCATCGGCGTCTTCTACTGCCGGGCCGACCGGCTGGAGTCGCTGGACAGCCCCTTCACCAGCTGGTGGAGCCTGGCGCAGCCCTTCGCGCCCTTCCATGAGGACAACCCGCTGCACGCGGACGCGCGCCGGTTCGAGTTCGCGACGATGCCGACGATCGGCGTCTACGCGCTCGACGCCGCGCTGGACCTGCTGCTGCGCGGCGACGCAGGCGAGCGCGCCGAGCGCGTCCTGCAACTCACCGGCCGCCTGGCCGAGGGCCTGGCCGAGCGCGGCTGGACGCTGCACACGCCGATGGACTCGCCCGAGGAGCGCTCGGGCATCGTCTCGGCCAGCCATCCGTCGCGCGGCTCGGACGAGGTCATCGCGCACCTCACCGAGCGCAAGATCAGCGCGGCGCCGCGCGGGGCGGGGGTGCGCTTCAGCCCGCACGCCTGGAACGTGATGGACGAGGTCGAGCGCGTGCTCGCGGAGCTGGACTCGTGGAGCTGAACCCCGTCCTGATCGTTGTCGGCATGGGCCTGGCGGGCCTGCTCGGGTGGTGGCGCGTCTTCCCGCACCTGCGCAGCCTGCAGACCACCGAGACCAGCCGCGACGGCGTCTGGCTCGCGCTGATCGGCTACGTCGTCATGTCGCTCGTGGTCTGGCTGCTCGCCGGGCAGCTGCAAGGCGCCTCGCTCGTGCGCCTGATGACGCTGCAGGCCCTGGCCTGCCTGCTGGGCGTGGGCGCGATGCTGATCCTGGCGGGGCGTCGCCGCGCCGGGCTCTCCGCGCTGGGGCTGCGCACCCACCGCGGCCCGCCGGCGCCGCTCGTCGCCGTGTTCGCGTGGCTGGCCTTCTTCCCGATCTTCCTCGTGATCGTCTGGCTCAACCAGAAGGTGTTGGGCTCGATGGGCGTCGAGATCGCCGTGCAGAACAACCTGCAGCGCTTCCTCGACGAGGACGGCGCGCGCACGTCGATCCTGGCCTGGACCGCGATGATCGCGGTGATCCCCGCGTGCGAGGAGCTGATCTTCCGCGGTGGCCTGTTCGGCGGCATGCGGCGCGCGCTGCACCCGATGGCGGCCATGCTGATCTCGTCTGTGCTGTTCGGTCTCATGCACGAGCCGACCTACCTGGTGCCGACCGCGGCGCTCGGCTTCGCGCTGGCGTTCCTGTACGAGTGCACGGGCAGTCTGAGCGTGCCCTTCCTGTTCCACGGCCTGCACAATGGGCTCACCCTGTTGATCGCCAGCCTCTACCCAGACTCCTTCTCATGACCGACACCCCGCACCTCGCCCGCGTCGGCGAGGCCTACATCGCCAACACCGCCGTCGTCTGCGGCGACGTCTCCCTCGCCAAGGACGTGAGCGTCTGGTACGGCGCGATCGTGCGCGGCGACTGCGCGCCGCTCTCGATCGGCGAGCTGACCAACGTGCAGGACGGCGTGATCGTGCACGCCGACACCGACGTCCCGAACGACGTCGGCGCAGGCTGCACCATCGGTCACGGCGCGGTCGTGCACGGACGTCGCGTGGGCGACGGCTGCCTGATCGGCATCAAGGCCGTGATCCTGGGCAACTCGGAGATCGGCGACGGCTGCATCATCGCGGCCGGCGCGGTCGTCCGCGAAGGCGCGATCATCCCGCCACGCTCCCTGGTCGCCGGCGTCCCCGGCAAGATCGTCCGCCAGGTCACCGACGACGAGCTGGCCATGTTCGCGTCGCACGCGCAGACATACCTGGAGCTCGCGAAGGACCATTTGCGAGCCTGACGGTCCGGGCGGACGCACGCCGGCCCTTCGCTGTACGGGGGTGTGCTCCGCAATCCGGGGACTCACGGATTGCTCCGCACACCCCCTACGCGCTGCGGGCCGGCTCCCGCTCCGCGGAAGCGGCCAGGCCACGCACGTTTCTTGTGTGTTGTGTGGTGAGAGTCAACGCGTCGCCGGGCAACGATCGGGACACGCACTCCCAGCATGGTTCAGGACAGTGCTGTGTCACGGCAGCCCAATGCGGGGAGCCCGACCGGAGCGCGGAGGGGGGTGGCCGCAGCAATCCGTGAGTCCCCGGATTGCGGAGGCCACCCCCCGACAGCGAGGCCGGGCGGACGCCCACCACAGACGCCGGCTAGTCAGGACGGACCGGGCCGAGCGGAGAGGGCGAGGACCAGCCGGTGGGCGAGGCGGTTGAGGGCGTGTTCGGTTCGGGTGTCGCGGCCGCCCCAAATGGGGATGGCGCGCCCGGCGGACGCGAAGGCGTCGTAGAGGATGAAGCGCGCCGGGGCGTCGTCCTCGTTGGCGCCGCAGTACAGGAGCTGCGCCGGGTAGGCGACGTTGCCGACGACGGGGAAGACGCCGAGCAGCAGGGCCACCCAGGGCAGGCGCTGGCGGTGCCAGGCAGCCTGGATGGTGCGGCCCAGGGTGTAGACCGTGCGGCCGATGGCGCCCCCTGCCACGAGCACGGCCGAGAGCGTCGCGCCGTCGATCACGCCGGCGGCGTAGAGCAGCGGGAAGAGCCACCACTGCAGCGCCTTCACCAGCGGCTTGATGCCGAGGTGCACCGCGAAGTCGCCCAGGTACACGCTCGCGTCCTCGCCCCGCAGTTGCCTGCGCAGCTGCGCGGCGGCGGGCGGGTCGATGAACTTGCGCGCGCTCCACGAACGCAGGCGGCTGCCGACGAAGCGGTGCGCGATGTGGCGGCGGTGACGCTGGCTGATCGCAAAGCGCATCGAGGTCGAGATCAGCTTGCCCCAGCGCACGGAGGCGATGCGTCTCCAGAGCCTGCCGACGCGCCGGGGCAGCTTCACCACCTGGCGGGCGACGCCGCCCGTGAGCACGCGCGCGGTCCACAGCAACGGGTGCCCGCCCCACCACTCGGCCTGCTCGTCGGTGAGTCGCCCCTGGCTCCGCTCGTATCCGATGCTGCGCTGATGACGTCGCAAGGCGCGCCAGCTGTCCTGCCGCGCCTCGAGCTGGTCGACCAGCGCGTGAAGCTCGGAGACCTCCTCGCCGCCGAGCGAGGCGGTCAACGCGTCGGCATGCGTGGCGAGGTAGTCGCGAAGCGAGGCCAGGTGCACGTCGTCGAAGAGCCAGCGCCGGTGCCGCCAACTGCGTGGCAGGTAGTACGTCAGGGTCGCGTATGGGTTCCAGGCGAACAGCGCGGGCACGCCCGACTCCAGGTCGATCCAGACCCAGCGGGCCGGGCCGGGACCGATCTCCTCGAGCATGAAGTTCGCGGTCGCCGCGGGGTTGCCGCGCCCCGCCTGCCACACCAGGCCGTCGAAGCCGGCCGCCACCAGGTGCGACTGCAACGGACCCATCACGTCCTTCATCAGCACGTCGAGCGGGTCGCGCCCCTCGGGCGTGTGCGGTCCGCGCAGCGGCACGTGTCGGCCGCGCACGAACTCCGCGCGCATCTCGAAGGCGCACGCCTGCTCGTTCCAGCCGTAGCCGTCGGTGCGCGGCAGCCGCACGGTGCCGCCGAACCAGTGCTGCACCAGCCGGTCAAGAATGCGGCGACGCAGCACGGCGGTGGCCATCGCGTCCTCGCACCACGTGTAGGGATTGGCCGAGCCGGTGAGCACGAACAGGACCAGCTTGCTCAGGCCCTCGCCCACGAAGACCTTGCGCACCGTAGGCCGGTCGGACGTGTCGGTGCCCAGGTACACGACCGCCGAGCGGCCGCGACCGATGCGCCGGTCTCCACCCTGTCCGTCCGGCCTGTCGCGCGACGGCTCGTCGCGCGGCGCCGTGTCGGGTGGCGCCGAGGCGATCGTCACGTCGTGTGCGTCCTCGGCCGTTGGTGCGACGTGTCGAGGCGCAGCAGGGCGAGCGGCCGGCGCACGACCGCGTGGGCGAGGTCGGTTGCGCGCGCGCCCAGCGGTGTCGAGAACCACCAGCTCGAAACGAACAGGACCATGCAGACCGAGCCGACCAGGATGTCGGTCAGCCAGTGCGCTCCGCCTACCAGGCGCGGCAGCATGAAGGGCGTCAGGATCAGCAGCGCGAACAGGCCGCGTCGTTTGCCGGCTTGGTGCCACAGGAACACCGCGACGGCGATCAGCGCGAAGGCGTGGTCGCCGGGGAAGCTCTTGCCGCTGATGTCCTTCGCGTCGACGTGGGGCACGAGCGTGCTGAGCAGGAACACGTCGGGCAGCAGCAGCGTCGGACTGCGGCGCCGCCATTCCATGCCGTCCTCGAGCAGCGTGCCGGTCAGGTCGCGCATGAGCAGCAGCGCGAACGCAAACGCGACGAACGCCGCGATACGGCGGCCGAGCACCTTGCGACCGCCTTCGATCAGCCACCAGACCACCAGCGCGAGCATGAACAGCGCGGGCACGGCGTCCGCCATGCGCCAGTTGGCCCAGGCCCAGAAGGTCTGCCAGCTCTCGCCCGACTCGAGGCTGCCGTTGAGCGCGCGGAACACGCTCTCGTCGAGCGCATCCCACCACGCGCGGGTCGCGGGCAGCAGCCAACTGCCGACGATCAGCACGATCGCCACGTGGCACGCGAGCAACGCGCGCGGGCGCCAGCCGGAACCCTGGTGTGCGTTCATGGAAGAAGCCAACGCATCGGAGAGACCCTCACCTCTCTCGTCTCGCGGGACGCTGGTCTCGCGGAACAGTGGCACCACTTTCCCGCCCGACCTCGCGCGAAGCAAGGACGAGTCGGTGGCACGGCCGCGACGCGGCCGGACGACGGCGCAGAACGACCGATCAGCCGTTTGCTAGGGCGTCAGCAACTCCAAGCCGTTGGTGGCGTCCACGCCCTGTGGTGCGCCCCCATCGGGGAACCACGCCTGCAGGTAGATGGAGAAGTTGGACGGCACGGAGGGCGGCATCGAGTTCGGCCCGAGCGTGAGAGTTCCAAAGCCGGTCGGCAGGTCGATCGAGAGGAACGGCTGCGGCACGAGCACGCCGCCCTTGAACGGCGCGTTGATCTGGATGAAGCCGACGAAGAGCGGCCCCTGCGTGAATGGCGGCATGCCCGACAAGTCGATGTCGAAGCTCCCGCCGGGAGCCAGGCTGCCACTGCCGGAGAGGACGGGCGCGGCGCCGCCGGCCAGCCCGTTGCCCAGGTCGATGAACTGACCGGAGCCGGAGCCGCCGGTGATCACGGTCGAACGGATCACCAGGTCACCGGACACCCCGAAGCTGCACAGGTTCGCCCAGACGCCGTTCGTCTGCAGCACGTAGTTCTTCCCGCCCTGGCAGCCGTTGGTGTCGGTCACCATCGAGGGCGAGGTCAGTCCGAGGCCGCCACCGCTGTCGATGATCCGGCAGCCGACGGTGAACGGACCGCTCATCTGGATGTTCAGGAACTCGATGTCCCACTCGTTCATGAAGCCCGCCCCGAACTGGAGGTTCGGGCTGGTGTACACGGCGGAGCCGAGCGTGGGGCTCGTGCCCGAGATCGTGGCCGTGTCCCAGACGAGCAGCTCCACGGTCATGGACGTGTCGGGGAAGAGCGGCGTCTTGTCGATGAAGACCTGGATGTTCTTGATCGTGACCGGGTAGTCGCCCGGGTCGGCCGCGAGCACGGCCGCGCCTGTCTCGCCCTCGATGAAACCGAGTTGCACGGCGACGGGACCGCCGTCAACCAGGCTGTCGTTCTGGAGCAGTTCCTCCTGCGAAGTGGCGGCCGGGGAGAACACCAGGAGAGCGGTCAGGAGAAGTGCGGAGGGACGCGCGCTGATCATGATTCAAGCCCGGGGAGGAGGTCTGCCGAAAGAGCAGGGAGCGGGCCCTGCCCTACGGGATTCGAGTCTATCACCGATCCCGTCATCGGGGTTGTGACCCGCACGTCACCCGACGAACACCGTGAACGACCGCGACGACACACACGACGCCGAACCTCCCCGCGCCGAGAACAACGGCGCGAACGGCAGCAATGGGAACGGCCGCGGCCGCGGCAACGGCTCGCGCCCGCGCCCCGGCACCCCGCGCAAGCCCGGCGCGTGGAACTACTCGGCCGTCGACGACTTCAAGGCGCCCGAGTCGTGGCGCCTGTTCCGCATCATGGGCGAGTTCGTCGAGGCGACCGAGGAACTCGAATCGTGTCGCCCGTCGGTGGCCGTCTTCGGCTCGGCGCGACAGAAGGAAGGCACGCCCGAGTACGAGCAAGCGCGCGCCCTCGCCCGCGGCCTCAGCCAGACCGGCTTCAACATCATCACGGGCGGCGGGCCCGGCATCATGCAGGCCGCCAACCAGGGCGCCCTCGAGGGAGACGGCCTCTCCATCGGCCTGAACATCGCCCTCGCCCACGAGCAGGCGCCCAACCCCTACCAGGACGTCTCGCTCTCCTTTCGCTACTTCTTCGTGCGAAAGGTGATGTTCGTGAAGTACTCCTGCGCCTTCTGCATCTTCCCCGGCGGCTTCGGCACCTTTGACGAGCTATTCGAAGCCATTACCCTGATCCAGACGGAGAAGATCGCACCCTTCCCCGTGGTGCTCATGGGCCAGGCGTTCTGGGCCCCGGTACTGCGGTTCATCCGCGAAACGATGCTCGCGAAGGGTCTGATCTCACAAGAGGATCTAGACCTCGTTCATGTGACAGACGATGTACAGGATGCCATCAACCGCGTACGCAGCAGCTGGGACCGCAAGAGCTTCCAGCATGGACGGACTGCGGACCCGGCGTGAGCCGGCGCGCGGCGCCGGTTGCGGTAGCGGCGCGCAGGGCGATCTGCCCGCGCGCGGGACGTCCGACCGATCAGGTGCGGACGCGGGCCTTGCGCTGACGGCGCTGACGACTCGCGGCGGGCCGCTTGCCGTGGTTGGCCTTCTTGATCTTGCGGTTCGGCTTGGCCATCTCGGCCTCCGGGGGCTGACTTTGCGGGGCTCGGCGATCGGATCGACCGGGCCGCGGCGGGTCGAGGATTCTAGCGACCGCGCCGGAAGAAGAAAGCACGTGGGTCGCCCCGGCCTGCGGGCCCCCGCCCTGGCGCTGGCCGGCCTGCTGGCCCTCGCCGGCACGCTGACGGCCCAGGAGGAGCCAGCGGCGGGCTCCGACGAGGAAACCGGCGCGGGCGAGGTGGTCGCCGAGGAGGCGACACCCGAGCCGCCGCCCGCCGACGAAGCCGCCGCCGAACCGCTCGAAGCCGCGCCGGGCGACGAGCATGCCGTGCAGGACCCGCCGGCCGATCCCCCGGCGGAGACGCAGGACACCGCCGCCGCGCTGGAGCCCGACAACGGGCCGGCCCGGGTCGAGCTGGACGCCAGCCAGCGCACCTCGCGCGCCTCCGCTGCGGCGAAGGCCTTCTCCGCGAAGATCCGCACCGCGTTCGCGCTCGAGGTGGAGATCCAGGACTTCGAGAACTCCACGCTCGGGCTGAAGGACCCCGAGACGCTGAACGGCTACCCGCTCGTGCGCTGGCACCGCATCCAGGAGGACCTGAAGTTCCAGCAGGTCGCCAGCCAGGTCTCGCTCGCGCCGCTGGACCTGCCGACACCCGCCGCGGCCAAGCACCTCTCCTCCAAGATGCAGATGACGCTGTTCGACTTCGCCAAGGCATACGAGAACTCGCGCAGGACCCACTCGCTCGACCCGTGGATGAAGCTCGGCCGCGCCTTCCTGAAGCACGCCGACTGGGGACAGCGCGATCGCGCGGTCCGCCTGCGGGACCACGTCATCCGGCGCGAGATCGAGTACACGCGGCTCGGCAAGATCGCGGTCGACGTCGTCAACGGCGACATGGGCGAGGCCCAGGCGTATCGCGAGATCCGCAAGGCGCTGAAGGAGCTCGCGCCCCAGGTCGAGGAAGAGCGCCCGGAGATGACGGTGCTCGTGCTCGAGGACGACAACGCGCGCGTGACCGCGCAGACGTCCGTCGCCGCGATGCTGATGGCCGAGATCGAGCGCGATCCGCCCCCGCGGCCGCTGGAGGAGATGCAGGAAGAGGTCGCCGCGCTCTCCGACGAGTTGATCGAACTGGCCAGCCTGGCCGACCTCATCGCGCTGTACGACGACCTCTCCGGACGGCTCGAAAACGCGGACGAGGACTTCGAGCGGGTGCACGAGCGCATCGACTGGATCACGGGCGACCCCAACTTCGACCCGGCCGAGGTGTCGGATCTGCGTACGCGCTCGCGCGAGATCGTCGACGTCAAGATCTCGATCAACAGTCACCGCAACCAGATCAGCCTGGAGTGGTACTCGACCCCCGTCGACCCCGAGACCTACGAGCTGCTCATCGACGGGTACGAGGAGCTGGCGCGCCGGATGATGCTCGACCTCGGCGCGCCCGGCGTGCTGTACATGACGCAGCTCGACCTGCTCGTCGAGGAGCGCGCGCTCGGCTTCCCCTCCCACTGGTCACACTGGGAGCACCTCGAGGGTCACCAGGACCTGCTCGCCAACCTCGAGGCCGCCTGGCCCGAGGCCGATCCGCTCGAAGGCCTCGCGCCCCCGTCGGCGAAGGGCCAGCAGCTGCTCAAGCAGGCGCAGGCCGCGGCCGCGGCCGCCGCGGCGCGGAGCAAGGGCGGACCGCCCAAGGCCCTGGCCAAGAAGCCCAAGAAGAAGCCGAAGAAGAAGGGCGGGGCGAAGAAGAAGCCGCGCTGAACCGCGCGAGCGTCAGCTCGCGTCGGCCGCGACCTTGCTCTCCTCCTCGGCGGCCTGGTAGCTGTCGTAGGTCTCGCGCGGGATGTAGTCGTCGAGGAATGCGAACTCCTCGGCCGCCTTGATCAGGTTGCGCGCGATGACCATGCGCTGGATCTGGTTGGTGCCCTCGTAGATCTGCGTGATCTTCGCGTCGCGCATGTACTTCTCGATCGGATAGTCCTTCATGAAGCCGTACCCGCCGAAGATCTGCACGGCGTCAGTGGTCACCTCCATCGCGATGTCGGTCGCGAAGCTCTTGCTCATGGCGGCGAGCTTGTTGACCACGGCCTTGTTGCCCTCGTCGGCGGCGGTCGCGGCGCGCAGCACCAGCCCGCGCGCGGCCTCCACCTTGGTGGCCATCTTGCCGAGCATGTCCTGGATCACGCCCATGCTGGCGAGGTTCTGTCCGAACTGCTGGCGTCGCATGGCGTAGCGCACGGCGTACTCGAGCGCGCCCTGCGCGAGGCCGAGGCCCTGCGCCGCCACGCCCGGACGCGCGAAGTCGAGCGTCGCCATGGCGTGCTTGAAGCCGTGACCGGGCCGGCCGCCGAGCAGGTTCTCTGCCGGGACGCGCACGTTGTCGAAGTGCGTCTCGACCACGGGCACCGCGCGGATGCCCATCTTGTCCTCGATCTTCTCGATCGTGAAACCGGGCGTGCCCTTCTCGACCAGGATCGCGGAGATGCGCCGGCTCTTGCTGTTCGGGTCGGTCACTGCGAAGACCGTGTACAGCTCCGCGATGCCGCCGTTGGTGGTCCACTTCTTCTCGCCGTTGATGACGTAGTGGTCACCGTCCAGGCGCGCCGAGCACTTCATGCCGCCGGCGTCGCTGCCCGCGAACTTCTCGGACAAGCAGAAGGCGATCATCTTCTCGCCCTTGGCAACGTAATGCAGCCACTTCTTCTTCTGCTCCTCGTTGCCGCCGACCAGGATCGGGAAGCTGCCCAGCGCGTTGACCGCGAAGGCCACGCCCATGCCGCCGCACGCGCGCGACAACTCCTCGACGACCATGCACAGCGCGACGATGCCGGCTCCGTGGCCTCCGTACTCCTTCGGGATCCACACGCCGAGCAGGCCGCTCTCGATGTAGGCCTGGCGGACCTCCTCGGGGTACTCCTGGATTTCGTCGTAGTGCTTCGCGGCCGGCCGAACGACTTCTTCGGCGACCTTGCGGGCGACGGCCTGCCAGTGACGGGCTTCCTCGCTGATGACGATCTGTGACACGTGGGGTACTCCCGAGAGGCGGAATCGGCGCAGCATAACGGGAGCGGCTGCTCGCCGCGAGACGGCCCGCCTCAGCGCGTCTCCTCGACGTATCCGAGCTCGATCAGCCACTCGCGCGCGGCGGCGTCCGGAACCCGCTCCACGCCCTCCCACGCCTCGCCGCCGGGGGCGATCGAGGCCGCCAGCTCGGTCAGCACCCCCGTCTCGCGCGGATAGGCCCAGCGCACGTCGGCCAGTTCGCCCGGATCGTCGTCGAGATGGAACAGCATGAGCCGGTCGCCGCGTTCGTACATGAGCTTGAAGCGGCCGGTTGGCAGCGTGGCCGCCACGGCCCAACGGTTGTCGCCGGACTCCGCGAGGACGACGTCCATGCGGTCGAGCGCCTCGCGCTGCGCGTCGCGGCCCGGCGACGGCCGCGCACTGCCGGGCAACAGGTGCTCGGCGAAGGAGCGCCCCGCCACGCCCTCCGGCGTCGGCAGCGAGAGCAGGTCCGTCAGCGTCGGGAGCAGGCCGGCCAGCTCCACCGGGCGGGCGACGTGCACGCCACCCGTCAGCCGCGCGGGCCAGCGGAAGACCAGCGGGACGTCCAGCAACTCGGCGTGCATCTGGTGGTGCAGGAACAGGCCGTGCTCCTTGAACTCCTCGCCGTGGTCGGAGGTCAGCACGACCAGGGTGTTCTCGGCGAGGCCCCGCTCATCGAGCAGGTCGAAGAGCGCGCCGAGCTGCTCGTCGAGCGAGAGGATCTCGGCGTCATAGAGCGCCTCGAGCCACTCGACGATCTCTCCCGACACCTCGGCCTCGGGGTGATCGTGGTCGCGCAGGTACTTCCCCGTGTCGCCCGGAGACAAGTCGTCGAGCCCGGGATGGAAGCGGGTGACGAGATCCGCGGGCGGGGTGTAGGGCGAATGCGGCTCCATGAAGTGGACGAAGCCGAAGAACGGGCGCCCGTCGTCCGCGTCGATCTGTTCCGTCGCCAAGCGCGTGACCTCGGCGGAACGGTTCGCCTCGCCGCGAGCCAGGGTCAGGTCGAAGGTCTCGAAGCCCTGGCGGAGGCCCGAGCCGGGATCGAAGCGTTCGCTCGCCGCGACGCCGAACGTGCGCCAGCCGTGCGCACCGAACAGCTCCGCGAGCGTGACTTCGGCCGGCGGCAGCGGCGTGCGGTAGCTCATCGTCATGTGCTGGCGCGGGTAGCGGCCGGTGAACATGGTGGCGTGGCTGGGGACGGTCGTCGGCGCCTGGCTCACGGCCTGGTCGAAGGTGATGCCGCCCGCGGCCATCGCGGCCAGGCGCGGCGCGGTCGCGCGCTCGTACGCATAGAGCTCGAGGTGGTCGGCGCGCAGCGTGTCGATCACGACAAGCAGCACGTTGGGAGCGCCCTCCCGGGCGACACCCGCGGCCCCGGCCTCCGCTGCGGAACCGCCCCGCGCGACGGCGCTCGGGCCGGCCTCCTCCGCACCACAACCCGACACCGACAGCAGCAGCGCGGCGGCGAGCAGGACGGCGGCGGGTCGGGTGGTCGGCGGCATGACGGGGTCGGAATCTAACACGCACGGGAGGTCGTCCGCGCCCGCGGGCGGACCGCGCCCGGTTTCGTACCATCCGCCCATGGCGACGATATTCCGCGCGCTCATCACGGCCGTCCTGCTGCTCTTCGGCTACGTCATCTGGACCGGCACGCATGCCGGCGAGAGCGGCGACGCGCTCGAGTGGCACCTGAGCGTCGGACTGGTCACGACCATCATCGCGTCGCTCGCGATGTCCGTGCCCTTCGCGTACTTCCTCGGCACCGGCTTCTGGGTGAAGGCCTTCGTGCGCGCGTCGCGCGCGGGCCCCGAGTGGGAGGCGAGACACGCGACCTGGATGAAGGGCCGCGCCTATCCCGTGATGTACATCGCACCGTTCTGCGCGGTCGGCACGGCCATCAGCGGCAGCCTGGTGCAGACCGGGCGCCTGGCCAGCGGCGGGCACATCGGCATGCAGGTGGCAGCGGTGCTCAGCGCGCTGGTCGCGCTCGTGCTCGTGCCGCGCGAGATGAATCGGAACTCGGCGCTCATGGACCAGCTGGCCGACGAGCACCAGGTGCCGCAGCCCGAGACACCCGAAGCCGAGGAGCTGATCGCGGCGGAGTCCGCCAAGTCGCTGCCGCCGCTGTTCCAGCTCTCGCGCATCCTGATGTTCGCGGGAGTGCAGCTGCTGATCATCTGGGTCTACCTGCGCTTCGGCACGGAGGGCTGGCGCGAGACGCCGCTGTGGCCGTTCGGCGCCGGGTTCGCGGTGCTGCTGACCATCGGGATGGGGCTGAACGCGCGCTTCGATCCCGACAACCCGCGCGCGCCGGCCCGCGCCTGGACGCGAGCGGTCGTGGTGGGCGTCGTCTGCGCCGGACTGGTCGCGGTCATCCCCGCATGAACACCGCGGCACTGATCCGGCGGCTGCAGGCGGGCGGCGAGGTGTACGCCGCTTTGTACGCCGACCTCGATCAGGACGCCCTGAACTGGCGCCCCGCGCCGGGCAAGTGGTCGCTGCTGGACGTGATCTGCCACATGCTCGACGAGGAGCGCGACGACTTCCGCACGCGCCTGCGCCTCACCCTGGAGGAGAAGGGCGAGGCGTGGCCGACGAACGACCCCGAGGGCTGGGTCACGTCGCGCAACTACGCCGAGCGCGACGCCGGCGAAACGCTGTCGCAGTTCCTCGACGAACGCCAGGCCAGCATCGAGTGGCTGCAAGGCCTGGCCTCGCCCAACTGGGAAGCCGTCTACGACCACCCGAAGGGCTTCGTGATCAGCGCGGGCGACCTGCTGCTCTCGTGGGTCGTGCACGACTCGGCACACGTCCGACAGATCGCGAGCCTGCTGATCGGCCACGCCGACGCGCTCGGCGAGCCGTTCTCCTCGGACTACGCGGGCGCGTGACCGGCGCCGAGCTGAGCGCGCCGCTCCTCGGCCTGCCGCTCCTGCTCGTCGCCGCCCTGCTGCTCGCGCTGTGGGTCGCGTTGTTCGCGCGCGCGAGCTCGAAGTGGTCGAGCCTGTTCGGCGGCCTCTCGGCGCTGGCGACGGTTTGGCTCTTCGCGACCGTCGCGCTCGACAAGGTCTGGGACGCGCTCTGGTTGCCGAAGGACGCGCTCGGGCCGTGGCTCTCCGTGCCGAACGTGATCGCGGCACTGATCGCCCTGCTCGCGGGCGGCTGGCTGGAGCGCCGCCTGCGCTCCGAGGAACTCGGGCCCGTCCTCACGGGCGTACTCGAGGGCAGCACGCCGCGCAACCTCTACGAGTGGGCCGCGTCGATCGGCTTCCTCGCGTTCTCGGCCGCGCTGGTGTTCATGTTCTCCGGGCCGAAGAACATCACGATCAACCTGGGCGCCGGCGTGATCTGGCTCGCCATCGCCGGGTCGGTCGCGACGGGAGGCGGGCTGCTCGCCGGCGGCATGTCCGGGTGGAGGACGTCCGGACGCTCGACGCGCGTCGCCCTCCTGGTTCTCGTCGGCCTCGCCTGGTGCCTGGCGATGGACGGACTCGGGCGGCGTCTCGAGACCAACGTGCAAGCCTCCATCAGCAGCCTAGAGAGATCCCGCGAGGCCTTGCCGCAGGCGTTCGAACGAAAGCTGGCCGACGACGATCTCTCCGCGGAGGATCGCGCCAGGTACAGCCGCCTGCTCGCGTGGTGGACCTACATCCACACGGGCGTCGTGGGTGAGCACGAGGACGAGTCGGGAGAAACCGTCACGTTCGAGCCGAGCGAGGAGGAGCGGGCCGCCGCCGACGCGATGGTGCTGATGCCCGCCGCCCGGCGCGCCGTGCTGGACGACGCGAGCACGTTCCGCTCGCTGTGGCCCTGGGTCGCGCTGGCGGGTCTCGCGCTCGGGCTGTTGCGCCCGCTACGCGCGGCGCCGCGCCCACCGACGGGCAAGGCCAACGGCTGACCTGCTAGGATCGCAGGCGGAGGAACAGGCATGGCGACTGGAGTCTTCACGATCCGCCTCGAGCGACCGCCGGAAGCGGTGTTCCCGCTCGTGGCCAATCTCGAGCGCGCACCCGAGTGGGTGCCCGACCTGGTCTCGGTGACCAAGCAGACCCCCGGAGCCATCGGCCCCGGCACGCGCTACAGCGAGGTCGTGCGCATGGGCAACAACACCGGCACGGGCCAGCTGGAGGTCGTGGAGTACGAGCCTCCGCTCAACTTCATGCACAAGGGCGAGAGCGGACCGGCGCGCTTCGTCGGCCGCTTCACGCTGGAGCCCGACGGCTCGGGCACGCTGCTCACGCACGAGTACACGGTCAAGCTGAAGGGGCTGTTCCGGTTCCTCGATCCGCTCATCGGCGGCTGGGTGGGACGCAACGCGCAGGCCGGCCTGGCCAACCTGAGCCGCATCATCGACGGCTGATTCGGGGAGCGGCGCGCGACATGAAGCTCCCGATCTGGCAGGTCGACGCGTTCGCGACGCATCGCTTCGAGGGCAACCCGGCCGCGGTCGTGCTGCTCGACGAGTGGCTCGCGCCGAAGACGATGCAGGCCGTCGCGATGGAGAACAACCTCTCCGAGACGGCGTTCCTGGTGCCGAACGGCGAGGCGTGGGGCCTGAAGTGGTTCACTCCCACCGCCGAGGTGGACCTGTGCGGTCACGCGACCCTGGCCAGCGCGCACGTGCTGTTCCACGAAGGGCGCGTGGACGGCGAGGTCGCGCGCTTCGAATCGCTCAGCGGCCCACTGTCCGCGGCGCGCGACGGCGACCGCATCGTGCTCGACTTCCCCGCGCGCCCTCCCGAGCCGGTGGACATCGATGACGCCGTCGTGGAGGCGCTCGGCGCGCGCCCGAACGAACTGCTCCGCAGCAACGACCTGCTGGCGATCTTCGAGACCGAGGCCGACGTCGCCGCGCTGCGACCCGAGTTCCGCAAGGTGGCCGCGCTGCCGGGCGAGTGCGTGATCGCGAGCGCGCCCGGCGACGCCTGCGACTTCGTCTCGCGCTACTTCGCGCCCTCGTTCGGGATCGACGAGGACCCGGCCACCGGCTCGGCGCATTGCATCCTCACGCCCTACTGGAGCAAACGCCTGGACAAGACCTCGCTGCGCGCGCTGCAGATCAGCAAGCGCGGCGCGGAGTTGTGGTGCGAGGACCAAGGCGACCGCATCGCCATCGCCGGTCGCGCCGCGCTCTACATGAAGGGCGAGATCGAGATCTGAGCGGCGGCACGGAGGAGCGAGTGATGCCTTTCGACCTGGCCGAATCCTTGGCGGTGCTGGAGCGCACGCCCACCGTGCTGCGCGAGATGCTGCACGGCCTGCCCGACGCGTGGACGCGCGGCAACGAGGGGCCCGACACCTGGAGCCCGTACGACATCGTCGGACACCTCGTGCACGGCGAGATGACGGACTGGATCCCGCGCGCGCGCATCGTGCTCGAGCACGGCGAGACGCGCCCCTTCGATCCGTTCGATCGCTTCGCACAGTTCGAGGAGTCGAAGGGCAAGTCGCTCGAGCAGCTGCTGGAGGAGTTCGCGGCGCTGCGCAAGCGCAGCCTCGCCACACTGGAGGAGTGGAGCCTGACAGAAGAGCAACTCGCGCTGACCGGCACGCACCCCGACCTCGGCCGCGTGACGCTCTCGCAACTGCTGGCCACGTGGACCGCGCACGACCTCGCGCACCTGCGCCAGATCGCGCGCGTGATGGCGCGCCAGTACGCCGTGGCCGTCGGCCCCTGGCGCGAGTACATGCCGGTCATGTCGGACTGAACCGACGGGTCGCGCGCCGCGCGCTCAGTGATCGACGGCGCTCGCCTCCCCGATCAGCTTCACGACGGCCGACCGGACAAGCTCGTGGTCATGGTCCTGCTGCGCCTCGTCCGGATCGTCGGACGGGAAGAACTCCGGCCCAGGGTGCACGAAACGGATGATGCCCTCGTCGTCCACCAGGAAGGACACGCTCGTCGCCGCACGGCGCCCCGTGGACAGGTAGAACGAGTCGAGCACCGACCAGTCGGTGTCGAGCGCAACCGTGCCGTTCCAGCCGAGGCGCGTCGCGTCGGCGAGCACCTTTTCGTCGGAGACCTCGCGCGGCGGCTTCGGGTGGTACACCGCGACGAAGTCCACGCCCGCGGACTCGTAGCGCTCACGCATCGCTTCGATCGCGGGCAGACTCGCGCTGCAGAAGGGGCACGTGTCGGTCCACCAGCGGTACAGCGTGGCGCGCGCGTTGTCGTGCGGTGCGCCGCGCACCCAGCGGTCGAACTCGAGCGGTGGCATGGGCGTCCCGACCAGTTCCTGACCGCCGCGCTCGACGGGCAGGATTTCGATCTCGAGCTGGTTCCCGGCGGGATCGTCCGTCGCGTCGCCGCGCGCGTCCTGTTCGGATGGACTGCATCCCACGATCAGCAACGACGCCAGCAGCATGGTGCCGCGCAGCATCGCGATCGGGCGAACCGTCAATGCGCGCGCGCTCGCCGCGAGGCCGGCCAGCACCGCGAGCGCCACGCCCGCGCCCGCGACAAGCAGCGGCAGCAGCACCGGCACCGTGTACTCCAGCTCCATGCCGCGCGTCAGCACGGCCCACGCGAGCACGGCGCCTCCGGCCGTACCGATCACACCGGCCACCAGGCCGACCAGCGCGTACTCCACGCAGAACATGCGCGCGACGCCGCCGCGCGTCACGCCGAGCGTCTTGAGCAGCGCCACCTGCGCACCCCGCCGTAGCGAGCCGGCCGAGATCGCGCCGGCCAGGATCGCGAGCCCCGCCAGCACGGTGAACCCGCCCAGGACGCGCACGCCCATGCCGATGCGCAGCAACGCCTGGCGCAGCTTCTCGAGGATCTCGCGCACGCCGATCACGGTGATGTTCGGAAACTCCGCCGCGAGCGCGTCCTGCACGCCGGCCTCGCCGCCGTCGGGCAATCGCGCGGCGGCGATGCGCGTGTGCGGCGCCTCCTCGAGCACGCCCGGCTCGACGACCAGGAAGAAGTTGATGCGGAAGCTGCGCCAGTCGACGGTGCGGATGGAGCCGACGACCAGCTCGATCGGTACGCCCTGCACGTCGAAGGTCAGCACGTCGCCCACGCCCACGCGCAGGTCCTCGGCGTAGCCCTGCTCGAGGCTCACCTCGGCCCGCTCGGGGTCGCCCCACAGTTCGCCGTCCACGACGACGTTCCCGTCGGGCAACTCGTCCAGCCAGGTCAGCCGCTGCTCGCGCGTGAGCACCCAGCGCGTGCGGCGCCGGCTCCTGTCACCGTCCTCGCGGCTCTCCTGGCCGTCGGTGCCGACGTCACGCCGCAGGTCCGCTTCGCGCGTGTCGACTCCGCGGTTCTCGACCAACTCCTCCACCGGCACGTCGCCGATGGCGGACAGGCGCGCCATGACCACCGGAACGGAGTCCACCTCGCTCGCGCCGCTGTCGCGCATCAGCCGCTCCACGTCCGGCCATTGGTCGGGCTGCACGTCCACGAGGAACGAGCTCGGTGCGTCGGCGGGCAGCGCGCCCTCGAGCTCAGCGCCGAGCCGCGCCTGCACCAGGCTCATCGCCGCGACGACGAGCACGCCGAGACCCAGCGCGATCACGCCGCCCATCGTGCCCGCCTCGGGCCGCGCCAGCGCCGCGAGGCCGTGCGCCAGGCCCACGGACAGCCGCTCGCGCCGCAGCCGCCCCACCACCCAGATCACGGAGCGCGTGGTCAAGGCGAGCAGGGCCACCACCGCCGTGACACCGCCGGTGAACTGAGCGGCCAGGACCCACGAACCGGCCTGCAGCCACGCGGTGCCGAACACTCCTGCGAGCAGCACGACGAAGAGAGCACCGCGCGCGCCGCGCGGTCCTGCGAGTACGGCCGCGTCGCGCCGGATCACCAGCGCGGGCGGCACGCGCAGGATCGAGAGCAGCGGCGGCAGGCTGAAGATCAGCGCGACGCCGAGGCCGAGCAGTAGCCCGCGCAGCGCAGCGGCGGGCTGCCAGGTGCGGATCATGTCCGGCGGGAGCACGTCGGCGGCCAGCGTCGGCACGATCGCCTGCACCGCGACGCCGATCGCCACGCCGGCCACGCTGCCCGCCAGGCCGAGGAGCAGCGTCTGCGCCATGTACAGGCCGAGCGCCTCGCGCGGCCGCATGCCGATGCACTTCAGCGTCGCGATCGCCTCCATGCGTCCTGCCAGCCACGCGCGCACGGTCTGCGCGACGCCGATGCCCCCGACGAGCAGCGAGAGCAGCGCGACCAGCCCGAGGTAGCTGTCCACGCGATCGATGCTGCGCCGCAACGAGGGTTGCGCCTGCGCATAGGTCTCCACGCGCAGGCCGACGTCGCTCGGGAGGTCCTTGCGCAGCTCGCTCGCGAACGCGTCCAGCGCGTCGATGCTGGTGCCCCCGGCGAGGCGCAAGAGCGCGCGGTAACGCACGCGGCTGCCGTAGCCGGTGAGCGTCGTGCGCTCGAGCCCCGCGAGCGACACGAAGACGCGCGGACCCATCGTGAGCGAGAAGTCCAGGCGGTCGGGCTCGGCCACCAGGGACGCGCGCACCGTGAACGGCTGTCCGCCGAGGCGCAGCTCGTCGCCCACGCCCAGGCCCAGCCGCGCCAGCAACGGGGGCGCGCAGACGACGCCGTCCGCTCCCAGCAGGTCCGCGAGCGGAGCATCGGGCTGCAACGTGAGCGTGCCGTAGAAGGGGTACTCCCCGTCCACGACCTTCAGCTCCACCAGCTGGCTCGGACCGGGTACGCCATCCCGCGGCGGCGCGGCGGCCAGCGTGGCCAGCTCGCGCACGTCGGTGCGACCCGAGACGATCGGCACGTCGAGCAACGCGTCGAGCTCGTCGGGCAGCGGACGGCGACTGCTGAGCGCGATGTCGGCCGCGAGCAGCTCGCGTGCGTGCACGCGGATGCCCTCCTCCAGGCTGGAGGAGAGGCCGGCCACCGCCACGACCGCCGCGACGCCCACCGCGAGGCACGCCACGAAGAAGGCCAGCCGTCCGCGTGAACCGCGGGTCTCGCGCGCGACCGACGAGAACCACGCGCGCGTCTTCACGCGACCTCGTCCCCGCGCGTCGCGCGCGGCGGCGTCTCCGGCACCGACGCGTCCGGGGCACGCTCCACGCGCTCGTCGCGCACGACGCGCCCGTCCTCCAGGTGCACCAGCCGGTCGGCCAGCGCGGCGACGGCCGGGTCGTGCGTGACCAGCACCAGCGTCGTGCGATGGCTGCGCTGCAGCTCCACCAGCATCTCCAGCACGCGCCGACCGGTCGCCCCGTCGAGGTTGCCGGTGGGCTCGTCGGCCAGCAGCAGGGGCGGCTGCGTCGCGAACGCGCGCGCCAACGCCACGCGCTGCTGCTCGCCGCCGGAGAGCTGGTTCGGGTAGTGGTGTCCGCGATCGGCCAGGCCCACAGCGTCCAGCAGCTCGTCGGCGCGGCGCGCGGCGTCGTCCGCTTCGATCAGCTCGAGCGGGAGGAGCACGTTCTCGCGCGCGGTGAAGTTGCCTAGCAGGTGGAAGGACTGGAAGACGAAGCCGACCTTGCGGCGGCGCATGAGCGCCAGGTCGTCCTCCGACATCGCGCCCAGGCTCTCGCCGTCGATGAGTACGTCGCCTTCGCTCGGGCGGTCGAGCCCCGCCATCAGGCCGAGCAGCGTCGACTTGCCGCTGCCCGATGGACCGAGGATGGCCACGAACTCGCCGTCGCCGATGGACAGATCCACGTCGGCCAGGATGACCAGGCTCCGCCCACCGGACGGCAGCCGCCGGCCGAGACCTCGGCAGGCCAACCGCGCCGTCACCTTGCCGACGTCTGCTGATTCGGGAGTGCCGCTGCTCATGGCGCTAGAATCGGTCCATGTCCGCTCGCCGTCTCCTGTTCACCGCCCTGGTCGTGACCGCGTGCTCCGTCGTTCCAGCCTGCCGGCGCGCGCCCGCCGAGCTTGCCGCGACCGAGACGTCGAACGCAAGCGGCGGCACGGTGTCCGCCACCGAGACGACGCACGACCTCCCGCGTGTGATCTTTCTCGGGGACAGCCTCACGGCCGGCTTCGGCCTCGCCGCGAAGGACAGCTTCCCCGCCGTGATCCAGCAACGCCTGGAGGACGAGGGCCTGCCGATCGAGATGGTGAATGCCGGCGTGAGCGGCGACACGAGCCGAGGCGGCCTCAACCGCGTGGACTGGCTGCTGCGCCAGGATCCCGACGTGCTCGTCGTGGGCCTGGGCGGCAACGACGGCCTGCGCGCGCAACCGGTCGAGAACCTGCGCGACAACCTGCGCGAGATCGTGCGCCGCGCGCAGGACGCCGGCGCCGAGGTGCTGCTGCTCGGCGTCGAGATGCCCCCCAACTACGGCCCCGACTACCGCGCCGCCTTCAGCGAGAGCTTCTCGCTGATCGCCGACGAGATGGACGTCACGCTGGTGCCCTCGATGCTGGACGGCGTGGGCGGCCGGCGCGACCTGAACCGCCTCGACGGCATCCACCCGAACGCCGAAGGACAACGCCTGGTCGCCGAGAACGTGCTGCCGTACCTGCGCGAGCTCCTGCAATGACGCGCGCATGATCACCTTGCGCGGGGTCGGCAAGTCGTTCGACGACGGCGCGACCTGGGCGGTCCGCGATCTCGACCTGGAGGTGCAGCCCGGCGAGTGGATGGTGCTGCTGGGCGAATCGGGCTGCGGCAAGACCACCACGCTGCGCATGATCAACCGGCTGATCGAGGCGAGCGCCGGCGAGATCCGCGTGGACGGGCAGGACGTGCGCTCGACCGACCCCGTCGCGCTGCGACGCGGCATCGGCTACGTGTTGCAGGGCGTCGGTCTCTTCCCGCACATGACCGTGGCGGAGAACGTCGACGTCGTGCCGTCGCTGCTGCGCTGGCCGCCGGCCGACATCGCGCGTCGCACCGACGAGCTGCTCGAGCTGGTGGGCCTGCCCCCCGCAGAGTTCGGACAGCGCCACCCCGAGCAGCTCTCGGGCGGACAGCAACAGCGTGTCGGCGTAGCGCGCGCCCTCGCCGCCCGCCCCGCCGTGATGCTCATGGACGAGCCCTTCGGCGCGCTCGACCCGCTCACGCGCGACGCGCTGCAGGAGGAGTTCGCGCAACTGCAGCGCGACCTGCAACTCACCGTGCTCATGGTCAGCCACGACATGACCGAGGCGCTGCTGCTGGCCGATCGCATCGCCGTGCTGCACGAAGGCCGCATCGTCGGCCTGGGTGCGCCCGCCGAGTTGCTGGCCGACCCGCCGCACGAACAGGTGCGCAAGCTGCTGGAGATGCCGCGGCGGCATGCCGAGCGCCTGGCCTCGATGGCGCGCGGCGGCGCGCCCGGAACGGAGGGCGCATGAACGACGCGCTCGCCACGCAGGTCCAACTGCTCCCCGACACGCTCGGCCAGCACCTGCTGGTCTCGCTGGTCGCGCTCCTGGCCGGTCTGCTGATCTCGGCGCCGCTCGCCGCGTGGGCCGCGCGCCGCCCGAAACTCGCCGGCGCGAGCCTCGGCGTCGCCAGCGTGATCCAGACCATCCCCAGCCTCGCGCTGCTCGCGTTGATGGTGCCGCTGCTGGTGATGTTCGGCGGCTGGGCGGAGGGCGTCGGCCTGCCGCGCCCGCGCGCGATCGGCTTCCTGCCGGTCGTCATCGCGCTCACGCTCTACAGCCTGCTGCCGATCCTCAGGAACGCGATCACCGGCCTGCGCAACGTGGACCGCACGCTGGTCGAGGCCGCGCGCGGGCTCGGCATGACCGAGCGCCAGGTGCTGCTGCGCGTGCAACTGCCGCTGGCGATGCCCGTGATCATCGCCGGCATCCGCACCGCGACGGTCTGGGTGGTCGGCATGGCGACGCTGTCCACCGCGGTCGGACAGACCAGCCTCGGCAACCACATCTTCGGCGGACTGCAGACGCGCAACTGGACCGCTGTGCTGGTCGGCTGCGTGGCGGCCGCGCTGCTCGCCATCGCGCTCGACCAGCTCATCGGCCTGGCGGAGAGGGCCAGCCGCAAACGCAGTCGCGCGATGGGCGTGGGCGCCGCAGCGGGCCTGCTGTTGGTCGTGGTCGGCGGCTTGTCGCCGATCCTGTTCGCGGCCGACCAGGGCGGCCCACGTCCGCTGGTGATCGGCGCGAAGAACTTCAACGAGCAGTTCATCCTGGCCGACCTGCTCGCCGACCGTCTGGATGCCGCGGGCTTGCCGGCCACGACGCGCGAGAGCCTCGGCTCGACCGTCGCGTTCGACGCGCTGGCCGCGGGCGAGTTGGACATGTACGTGGACTACTCCGGCACGCTCTGGCGCACGGTGCTGAAGCGGGAGGACACGCCCGACGCCGACACCGTGCTGTCCGAGACGACCGCGTGGCTCGAACGCGAGCTCGGCATGCGCTGCCTGGGACGCCTGGGCTTCGAGAACGCCTACGCGCTCGCCGTGCGCGCCGAGACCGCCGGCTCGCTGGGCCTCTCGTCCATCGCCGATCTCGTGCCGCACGCGCCGTCGCTCTCCATCGGCAGCGACATCGAGTTCTTCAACCGCCCCGAGTGGCCACGGCTGCGCGACACCTACGGTCTGGCCTTCGCGGACACGGTCAGCATGCAGCCCACGCTGATGTACCGCGCGGTGGCCGCCGGCGAGGTGGACGTGATCACCGCGTTCAGCAGCGACGGGCGCATCGCCGCCTTCGACCTGGTCGTGCTGGACGACACGCGCGCCGCCTTCCCGCCCTACGACGCGGTGCTGCTGCTCGGCGAGCGCGCCGCCTCACGCCCGGAAGTGGTCGCGGCGCTCTCGGGACTGCTCGACACGATCGACGTGCGCACGATGCGTCGCGCGAACCAGATGGTCGACGTGGACGGACGCGAGGTCGCGGAGGCCGCGACCTGGCTGGCGGACGAGATCAGAGCGCGATCGCGGTGAACATCACGTCGGTCATGCCCGCCAGCACGCAGGCATCGAGCACCGACACCGCCTGACCGTAGGTCACGTCCTCGCCGGTCGAGATCTTGGCGCGCAGGTCCGGCTGGAGTTCGAGCTGCTTCGCGATGAGCCCCGGCAGCGCCGACACGCTGACGAGCTGGCGCATTCCGACCTTCACGGCCACGCCTCCGACGCGCGAGGCGTCACGCTCCACGCCCAGCTCGAGCGGCGTCAGCAACTCGGCGACGGCCGGGTTCGGTCCTGCGTCCTTGGGCATGTGCGTCGCCAGCCGGCCCTCGAGCACGGCGAAAGACAGCGTGCACATGAAGAACACGAGCAGCAGGAAGACCACGTCGATCATCGGGGTCAGGTCGGGCTCGGTCTGGGTGAGGAGCTTCTTGTCGCGCTTCATCTCGGCCTCCGTGTGCGGATCGGGCGGCGGGTGGCGCGGCCCTCGGTCGTCGCGCCGGAGGCTCTAGGCAAGCCGGCGCTCCGGGTTGCAGGGCAGGCGGATAGACTGCGCACATGGCCGCGGACGAGGCAGGAGCGACGATTCGCGAGGCGCGGGCCGCCGACGCCGGGCAGCTGGCCACGATCTACGCGCCCCACGTGACCGGCGCCGTGACCTCCTTCGAGCTCGTCGCGCCGGACGGCGAGGAGTTCGTGCGCCGCATGGCCGCCGCCGACGACCAGCACGCGTGGCTCGTGTGCGAGCGCGATGGCGAGGTGTGCGGCTACGCGTACGCCTCGACGCACCGCGGCCGCGCCGCCTACACGTGGGCCGCCGAGGTCTCGGTCTACATCCGCGAGGACAGCCGGCGCGCGAACGTGGCGCGCGGCCTCTATGTCGCTCTGCTCGAGGTCGTGCGCATGCAGGGCCGCTGCGTCGCGCTGGCCGGCATCACGCTGCCCAACCCGGCGAGCCAGGGCTTCCACGAGGCGCTCGGCTTCGAGCGCTGCGCGACGTACCACAACATCGGCCACAAGCTCGGCGCGTGGCACGACGTCGGCTGGTGGGAACTCATGCTCGGCGAGTTGCCGGACACGCCGTCCGAGCCCGTGGCCCTGTCGGCGCTGCGCGACACGCCGGCCTTCTCGGCTGCTCTTCGCGCCGGAGAAGCCTTGCTGACGCGCTGAACGCGCGTTCTGCCGGAAGTCCTGGTCGGCTTCGCCGGCTTGCCCTAGGCTGGCGACGTCGTGCCGAGGCTCCCGCGGCGCACCCGATCGCCCCTTGGCCGGCTCCTCTTCCCGAAGGAGGTGTCCCGATGCAGCAGCGCTCCCGCCTGCTCCTCTCGGTTGGTGGCCTCGCGGTCGCCCTCACCCTGTCCGTCTCCCTCGCGGTGCCGACCTCGACCGCGGCCTTCAGCCTGCTGGGCGAGAGCCTCGACCTCGGCCAACGCGACTTCCGCGTCTTCAACAACTTCGCGGACGCCAGCGCCAACGACAACACGATCCCGCACCCGAACTTCCCCGGACACACGGGCGCGGTGATGGCGATCTGGAAGGCGCACAGCGAATGGGGCAGCGGGTCGCGCGGCGGCAACGGCCTCGGCGACGGCGTGGCGAGCAACAGCAACCTCGGCGACGGCGGCGCGAACTTCGACAACACCTTCCAGGGCACGGCGCTCGACACGGGCGGCACCAACGGCAACGTGCACTCGGCCGCGCCCATCGGCGGCGCCGTGATCGCGTTCACGCAGACGCCGATCAGCGACGGCTGGAAGGTCACCTACAACGAGAACCTCGTCTGGGACGACGGGCCGGGCGAAGCACCCTCCGGCACCATCGACCTGCAGGCCATGGCCACGCACGAGATCGGCCACACCCTCGGTCTCGGTCACAGCGGCTCGCCCTCGGCCACCATGTCCGCCGCGGTGTCCGGGGTCGTGAGCTCGGCGCGCTCGATCAGCGACGACGACATCGCGGGCATCCAGGCCGTGTACGGCGTCAAGTCCGCCTCCAAGCCTGAGATCACCGGCGCGTCCGGACCGCTCTCGAGCGGCAGCACGCTGGTCCTGACCGGCATCAACTTCGACGCCACGGGTAACGAGGTCTGGTTCACCGACAGCGCCGCGAGCGGCACGCCGCTCAAGCTGTCCGGTGTCTCCTCCACCGCGGGCGGCACGCAGATCACGGTCAGCATCCCGTCCGGCGCGGCGCCTGGCGACGTGCTCGTGAAGCGCGCCGGCACCGGAGGCTCCTCGCTCTCCAACGCCTTCCCGCTGGACGTGGACAGCTTGCCCGGCGAGTACCGCCTGGTCGGCCCCGGCGTGGCCGGCATCGCGGGCAACCCGCAGCTCACGGGCAGCGGCGACCTGACCGCGGGCGGCGGCGGCTTCACGCTGCACGGCCAGCTCATCGCCCCCGGCGCGCAGGGCGCGCTGTTCGTCGCGCTCAGCGAGGGCGCCGTGCCCTTCAAGGGCGGCACGTTCTACCCGGTGCCGCTGCTGCTGCAGGTCGATCTGAGCGCGGACGCCGGCGGCATGCTGACCTTGCCCGCCGCGATGCCCGCGTCCGTTCCCTCCGGGACGACCATCGTCACGCAGGCCTGGTTCCTCGACGCCTCGGCGACCGCCGGAGCGAGCGGCACCAACGGGCTCACGCTCGTCGTCCCGTGACCTGTTCGGGTCCGCACCCAGAACGATCAGTCTTCTACAAATCCCTGTATAGGAAGGCTTTGCATGCATGGGGTTTGACAGATTCCAGGGGTGGCCTAGACTCCACCTTGGAGTGCTGTGCGTACGCCGACGGCGTGCGGGTCAGCACTCCGTAAGTGACGCGGGCAGGTCTCGAGACACCTCGTGCATCCCGCATCCCAGCGCGCTCGCTGGGGCCTGAAAGCTGTGAAGGAGTCGTACCGTGTCCAGCCGTCGTAGCTTGCTGACCATCGCCCTTGGTGCCTGCCTGTTGTCGGGCGCCGCCCAGTCCCAGATCGCCGTAGAACAGCACGGCGCCGCGTCGCTCCTGCGGCCGACGACCGACATCACGCTGTCCGGTGATATGACCGTGTCTCGGCTGGAGGTGCCGCGCGACGTCACCATCTGGCTGTCGAGCGACCTGACGCTGCGGGCCACGGGCGACATCGTGATCGAAGGCGCCATGGCAGCCCTGCCGGGCGTCGGCGTCGGGCGCGACGGCATCGATCTCACGCTGGTCAGCCACGGCTCCATCACGATCGACGGCGTGGTGATCCCGGGCGACGGCCTCGCGGGCGATGGCCCGGGCGTGGCCGGCGGCCACGGCGGCGATCTGAAGCTGCTGGCACCCCGCATCGTGACCGCGCGCCACCTGGCGGGCGGAACGGGCGGCCAGGGCGGCCTCGGAGCGGACGGCGGCGACGGCGGTGACGCCTCCACCTCGGGCCTGCTTGTCCCGAGCGCGGCCCTCGCGGCCCAGGGCGTGGCGATCCGCGTGATCGGCGGCCAGGGCGGAGCCGGCGGCGCGGGCAGCAGCTCGGCTGACGGCGGCGGCGCGCCCGGCGGCGACGGAGGCGACGGCGGTGACGGCACCCCCGGCGTGCCCGGCAACGACGGCATCGACATCATTCTCACCACGCCCGAGGACGACGGCCTCGACGGCGGTCCCTGCACGGCCGGCGGCGCCGGCGGCGTGGGCTCGCTGGCGGTGGGCGGCAACGGCGGCCCCGGCGGTCCCGGCGGTGACGCGCAGACGGCCGACGGCAACGGCGGCACGGGCGGCACCGGCGGCAAGGGCGGCCATGCGCTCGGCGCCGACGGCGGCAACGGCGGTGACAGCGGCGACTGCTGCTTCGTCCCCGACATCGGAGCGGACGGCGGCAAGGGCGGCAACGGAGGCAGCGGCTTCGGCGGTACGGGTGGCAACGGCGGCTCCGGCGGCAACGGCGGCGGCGTCGGAGTCGGCGGCGATGGCGGCGACGGCGGCGCGGGCGGCAACGGTGACGCCGGCGACGGCGGCGACGCCGGCAACGGCGCCAACGGTTTCCCGGCCGGCAACTCCGGCCTCATCGGCACCGCGGGCACGGGCGGCGGCGGCGCGGGCGGCACGGGCGGCGCGCCCGGCTTCGGCGGCAGCGGTGACGGCCTGACCGGCTTCCCCGGCCTCGCCGGCAGCGGCTCCGACGGCGTCGACGGCAACCTCGGCAGCGCGGGCAGCTTCTGTCATCCCTCGATCGCCTGGACGGACACCAGCTTCGGCCTGGCCGGCACCGGCGGCCAGACACCCAACCTGGTCGGTCTCGGCCCGCTCACGCCGCTGGCGGTGAGCAACGTGTCGCTCTTCAACGCTCTTCCGAGCTCCACGGCCGGCCTGTTCGCGGGCTTCTCGCCACTGCTGTTCAACTTCAAGGGCGGCTACATCGTGCCCGCGCCCGACCTCCTGGTGACGCTGGCGACCGACATCAACGGCGACGTGACGCTGCCCTTCTTCCTGCCTCCGGCCATGCCCGCGGGATTCGTGTTCCACATGCAGTTCTGGGTGCTGGATCCGGGTGGGCCGCAGGGCTTCTCGGCCAGCAACGGACTGCGCGCGCGGGTGCAATGACGACCTGAAGCTCGGGATGATGGTGCGGCGCACATGCCGCCCGCTATCATCCCGCGCATGAGTGTCGCCAAGATGTCGCAGCAGGGCCGCCGCAGCGTGGTGGCCATCGTCTGGATCGCCGTCGGTGTGTTGCTGATCTGGCGGGGCCTGCCCTACGCCGGCCTGCGCGACGACCCCGAGATCTTCGGCCTGATCGGCGCCGAACGCTGGATGGCGCTGGGCGCCGGCATCGTGCTCGGGTTCGGAAAGGGCTTCAGCGCGTTGCGCAAGGGCGCGCGCCGCGCCGCGACGCAGATCGAGTCGAAGGGCGAGTTCGCACCGGCCTGGACCGTGTTCAGCCCGTTCATGATCCTGCTGGTCGGCCTGATGATCGCGGCCGGCCTCGCGCTGCGGCACGCGGACTACGACGCGACCGTGAAGGCCTGGGTGGTGGGCATCCTCTACCCCGGCATCGGCGTAGCCCTGATCATCGGCGGCCTGCTGGCGTGCAGCGTGGCGCCACTGCCGCCGAAGACGTCTGCCTGAGGTCGCGCGGTGGCGCGCTTCCCCGGCACGGAGACGCACCTGAACAAGGCCGGGTTCCGGCCGGGTGACGCAGTGCGCTGCCGGCGCTCGAGCGCCAACGCATCCCTCGGGCTGGCCGACAAGAGCGGCCTCGCCGCCGAGGTGCGGCCCGGCCACGTCCGCTTCCTGCTCGACCTGACCGGCGCCGGCGAGTGGTTGCCGAACGAGTCACTGCTGCCGAGTGACGCGCTGACAGACGAGGGCCTCGCGGCGCTCGGCCGCGCGGCGCTCGCCCTCGGAGCGGAGGCGCTGACCGTGGAGGACGACGAGGTGGTCGTCAGCTGCGAGGGCTTCGATGCCGCCGCGCTGGACGAGGCGCGCGCGCTGCTCGGCGAGCGCCTGCTGCGCTGCACTCTGCAGGCCGAGGGCGTACACCGCATGGCTGTGCGTCTGGGCCTGTCCGCCGGCGGGCGCGAACCCCAAAGCTGACCCGCGGGTCGCCGGGCTGCGCTGGCCCGGCAGCGGGTCCGGATCTATAGTGGTAGGATTCTACAGCGCGTACGAACCGGTCTCCTCGGCGTACGCCGCGCACCCCCCACGACACGCGAGATACGACGGACATGGCTGACCTGGCAGAGAAGTACGACGACAACGTGGCCGGCGCGTTCTACGTGGACAAGCAGTGCATCCTCTGCCACCTGTGCTCGGACATCGCGCCGGCATTCTTCAAGGAGAGCGAGGACGGCGACCACGACTTCGTGCACGCCCAGCCGTCCGGCGAAGAGGACATCGCGCTCTGCACCGAGGCCATGGAGCAGTGCCCGGTGGAAGCCATCGGGAGCGACGGCGCCTGACGCTGCCCCCGCCGCGACGCGCGGCTCAGTCGCGCGCGCCTGACTCCTTCAGCACCCGCAGGATCGCCTCGTAGCGACCGAAGGGCGGGAAGATGTACGCGCCCTTCACCCGCGGGTGATCCATCGCCGCGGCCAGGTTGTCGGCCGCAACACGGATGCCGACCTCGCGCTGCTCGTCGCGCGTCTTGCAGTCGCGCAGCCGCGTCAGCACAGATTCCGGCACGGCCATGCCGGGCACCTCGCGCGTCAGGAACTCGGCGTTCTTGAGCGAGGCCAGCGGCAGGATGCCCACGAAGAACGGGATCTCCGGTGCGTCCGCCGTCGCGTCCAGGAAGTTCGTCAGCAGGTGGTGCTCGTAGACCGGCTGGCAAAAGGTGTACTCAGCGCCGGCGGCGATCTTGGCGGCGAAGCGCTCGGACTCGCGCTCGAGGTCCATCGCGCCCGGGTTGCAGCCGGTGCCGATCACGAAGTCGGTCTGCTGTCCCAGCGACTTGCCGCCGAGGTCGAGGCCGTGGTTGAGGCGGTTGGCGAAGCCGATCAGCCCGACCGAGTCCACGTCGAAGACGGCAGTTGCGTTCGGGAAGTTGCCCATCTTGGGCGGGTCGCCCGTGATCAGCATCAGGTTCTTGAGCCCGAGGGCGTTGGCGCCGATCAGGTCCATCTGCATCGCGAGCAGGTTCCGGTCGCGGCAGCAGTAATGGATGATCGTCTCCATCCCGGTCTGCTGCTGGACCTGCACCGCCAGCGCGGTCGGGCTCATGCGTGCGATCGCGCGCGGGCCGTCGGCGATGTTCACCGCGTCGATGCCGCTGTCCTTCAGGAACTGCGCGGACACGATCGACTTGCTGGCGTCGAGGCCCGGCGGCGGGTCGAGCTCGACGCTCACCGCGAACTCCTTGCCGATCTTGCTGCCCCACGGCGTGCGCTGCTCGACCGGGTGCGCGTCGAGTGCCTCGGCCGGCTGCTCCGGCTCCTTCACCACGACCGATGCGCTGCGCGGCTGGATGCTGAGCAGGTAGCTGCTGACCTCGCGGATCTGCTCGGGCGTCACGCCGCAGCAGCCTCCGATCAGGCGCGCCTGCTTCTGCACGAAGCGGCGGCTGTACTCGGCCATGTACTCGGGGGACGAGAGGTAGATCGAGCGGCCCTCGATCAGCGCCGGGCCGCCGACGTTCGGCATGGCGGCGACGGGCAGGTCGGTCACGGCGCCGAGCGCCTCGACGACGTCGAGCGTGGTGTGCGGACCGTCGCCGCAGTTCGCGCCGACCGCGTCCGCACCGGCCTTGGTGGCCATGGCCGCGACGTCTTCCGGCGCGACCATGAACTCGTTGTGGCCCATGATGAAGCCGCGGTGGAAGGAGAAGCTGCCCACGACGGGGAGGTCGGTGCTGCGCTTGGCTGCGACGATCGCGCGGTGCAGGTCGTGGATGGACGTGAACGTGTCGAGGAAGAGCACGTCGGCGCCCGCATCCGCCAGGATCTCGGCGACCTCGGTGTATGCGGCGCGCTGCTCGTCCTCGCCCAGGCCGGCTTCCTTGGCGGCCGGGCCGAGCGGGCCCATGCTGCCGGCGACGTAGATGCCGTCGCCCGCCTCGTCGCGCGCCACCGCGACGCCCGCGCGCAGGATGTCCTCGAGCTTGGCGTCGAGACCGTGCGCTGCCAGCTTGGGGCGGTTGGCGCCGTAGGTGTTCGTCTCGATCAGTTCGCTGCCGGCCTTGAGGAAGGCGCGATGGATGTCGCGGATCAGGACCGGGTTGGTGAGCGACAGCTCGTCGTAGCAGCGGTTGAGGAACACGCCCTGCCGGTAGACCTCGCTGCCCATGCCCCCGTCGCCGAGGATCACGCGCTCCCTCATGGCCTCTGCGAACGACGTCTTGGAAGGCATGCAGTGGTCCGGGGGACAGCGACGGGCGAACGAGCGATTGAGACTAGCCGGGGGCCCACGCGCGGGCAAGCCGAGTGGGCGGTCAGGAGCGGGAGGACATCAGGCGATGCTGGTATCCTGCGCGCCCCCCGCCAGACCAGGAGATGCACATGCCGGATGCCAATGCCCTGCGCGACCCGATCATGGCCGCGCTCGCGACCGTCTACGACCCCGAGGTGCCGGTGGACATCGTGCAGTTCGGGCTGGTCTACGGCCTCGACATCGACCCCGAGAACAACGTCACGCTCACCATGAGCCTGACCTCGCCGAGTTGTCCCGCCGCCGTCGAGATCCCCAAGAACTGCGAGAACAAGATCCGCGAGATCGAGGGGGTCAAGGAGATCAACGTGAACGTCGTCTGGGACCCGCCGTGGGGCCCCGAGATGATCTCGCCCGAAGGCCGCAAGAAGCTGGGGATGGACCCCGAGGACTGACCGTCCCCTACTTCGCGAGCTCCGGCCAGGTCTCGGCTGCGAGTTCGCGCACGGCCTCGTTGCGGTCGGCGAGCAGCGCACGGCGCACCGTGTCATTCACCGGGTTGCGCTTCGACCAGTTGTCGAGCACGAGGTAGCGCACGACCGGGTCACGGTCGCGCAGGCCCATCTCGGGGTCGGCGGCCCACGGCTCCAGCTTGCGACGCTGCGCGTAGCGATAGAGTTCGTAGCGTCCCTTCGGGCCGGCACGTGACAGCGCGCGGTCGAAGGCCGCCTGCAGGTCCCCGCTCCACTCCGACGGGCTGGCCTTGTAGTAGGCGTCGTTGCCGCCGGTAGAGAGGTGGTTGAACCACGTGATCAAATCGCGCGCGTGGCGGTCCGCAACCTCTGCCTTCTCGACGTCGGTGCGGTGCGGCTCGATGTCGAACATGCTGCGACCGAGGAACGACCCGACGAATGCGATCGGCGAGAAGACCGCGCGTAGCGGCAGGCGCACCATCTCGGTGTAGTACTCCTCGCTCCAGTTCATGTCGTCCCAGACGTCGCCCGCGTCGTGCCAGGCGTCGTCGGCGACGGTGGCCGGGTGCACGATGAAGGTGTCGAGCAGGATCGCGACGATTCCGCCCGGAACGGTCAGCGGCAGGGTGGCGTAGAAGGCCGCATCGCCGTCGGGGACGAGGTTCTCCTCGAAGGCGTTCCAGACCGGTCGATTGTCCCGGTTGGCCCAGGCGCAGCCGCCCAGCACGAGGGCGAGCGCCAGCAGCGGGAAGATCGAGCGTGCGCGCATCAACCCGTCTCCCTCGGCGGAATCGCGAAGATGGCCCGGCCCAACCAGTCGCCCACGTACACGAAGGGCGTCGCGATCGTGACCAGCGGCAACATGATCGCGCGACGGAAGCGCGACTCGTCGCGCGGGGTCCAGAGCAGTTGCACCGTGTCGCCCCACGCGTCGTCGAAGACCGTGGACGGGTGCACGACGACCATGTCGAGCACTCCCGCGACCACGCCCGCGGGGAAGCCGACCGGCGCGAGCGCCCAGCGCGCCGCGGTGGAGTCGGGCGTGAAGTTGCGATCCATCGCGTTCAGCGTGCGACGGTTCTCCTGTTCGAAGACCGCGCAACCGCCGAGAGTGGCGGCGCAGAGCAACAGGAGCAGCGAGAGAGCAGCGGTGCGGCACATATGTGGCGTCCCCCTGGGATGGCCGAGAGTGTCGTGTCCCGGGCATAGGATGGTCAACACGTTAGCGGGCGGCTCTCACCGCCGACACGTCATCGCCACGGCGGGCGCCCCGACGGCAATGGAGGCGCGCATGATCAGGAACGTGGTGATCCTCGGCCTGTTGTCCACGCTGATGGTGGGAGGAGCCTGCGGTTCCTCCTGCGTGAACTTCGACGGTCAGACGGTGCGCATGCACATCGACGAGTCGAAGGACCGGCTCGACGCGCTGTTCCTCTACCGCGGCCTGCACTCGACCAGCGCCGACACGACGCAGGCGATCGAGCAGCTCGAGGAGATCCGCGGCGGCTCACGCTGGTTCGCGGTGCTCTCCAACTGGCCGTTCATGTTCCCGATCGACAAGTGGGCCGAAGAGGAGCGAAACGCGGAGCGCCCCGCCGCCGGCCGCCTGCTCGATCTCCTCGACGAACACGTCGAGGTGCGGAACGGCGAGTTGTGGTTGGACGCCGACGTCACGCTGAACGCCTGGCAACTCGTGCGGCTCGACAACCTCGCGGAGGTGCTCGCCGCCGCCAACGCCGCGCAGGTGGAACAGCTGCAACTCTCGCTGGCGGACAACGACGGCAAGGGGAGTCTGCTGCTCTCGGACGAGGAGAGCGTAGCGCTGCTGAAGGACGCCCTGCGGCGCGGCGATCCGTTCTGGGCCTTCGATGGCCAGGCGCTGACCTTCACGCTGCCCGCGAGCGACCAGGGCTGGGCGAACATCAAGCGCGAGATGCTCGACGGGCTGCGCGACATGCTCGAAGTGCACGGCGAGGGCAACGAGGGCAACGACAAGGCCGAGCTCCAGAGCGACGCGGCAATCGAGTTCCTCGCGACCAACGAGTGGTCGGTCGAGCGCGAGCCGGGTCGCACGATCTTCGTGCTCGGCTCACGCACCGCGGACGAGTTGCGCATCGAGGTCCCCACCGTCGGCCTGCCCGGCACCGACCTGGTGAAGGAGTTGCGCGATCTCGGCTGGACCATCGACCGCCTGGCCGACGACGACGGCGCGCACCGCGCCTACGAGGCATTCCGCTCGGAGAACTGACCGCGACGGGCCGCGCCCGGAATCCGGGCGGGCCCGACGCGCGGCCTCAGCCGACGATCAGGAGTTGTCGTTCAGCAGGTTGCCGTCGATGTCGAGTTCGATCGGCTCGCCGAAGCCCAGCTCGGCCAGGCCCTCGCGCACGATCTCCGCGTCACCGACGACCAGGATGATCATCTTGTCGGGATCGACGTAGGTCTTCGCGAGCTGGTCGAGCTGCGACTTGCCCACCGTGTCCAGGAAGCTCAGGCGCTGCACGAGGAAATCGTCCGGACGACCGTAGCGGCCGATCGAATTGACCAGCCCGCTCAGCGCGCCGACCGACTCGTACTGCCGGTTCATCGCCTGCACGAGCGCGTCCTTCGTGTACGCGACCTCGTCCTCGGTGAAGCCGTCGTGGATCGTCCGCAGCTCCTTCATGAACTCGACGACCGACTCCTTGGTGACGTCGGTGCGCACACCCGAGCTGGCCGTGAACGTGCCCGTGCGCATGCCGGTGCCGAAGCGCGAGCGCGCCCCGTACGTGTAGCCCTTGTCCTCGCGCAGGTTCATGTTGATGCGGCTGCTGAACGTCCCGCCCAGCGAGTAGTTCATGACCGAGATCGGGTAGTCGTCGGGGTGCGTCGCCGCCACCGTCGGATGCCCGATGCGGATCTCGGACTGCGCCGCGCCCGGCTTGTCGACCAGGTACACCTGCGTGCTCGCGATCTGCGGGCGCCGCTCGGTCGGGATCGGCTCGAGCGCCGTGCCCTGCCAGGAGCTGCTCAGCCCGGCGAACAGCGTGCGCAGCTCGGTCGGGTCGACGTCGCCCACGACGCTCAGACGCGCTCCGCCCGGGACCACGTGCCGCTGGTGGAACGCGCGCACGTCCTCCACGGTCAGGTTCGGGACCGTGTCGAGCGTGCCGGCCGACGGCATGCCGGCCACCTCGCCCTCTGCGTACATGAGCTGGTTCCAGGCGTTGCCCGCGATCGTGCGGATGGAGTCGCCGCGCGTCTCGAGCGACGCGATGCGCTGCTCCTTGATGCGCGCGAAGTCATCCTCCGCGAAGCGCGGGTTCTGCACGATGTCGGTCAGCAGCTCGCTGGCCGCCGGCAGGTGCCGCTTGAGCGTGCGCAGCGAGATGCCGATCTCGTCGCCCGAGCTGTACACGCGCAATGAGGCGCCCAGCTCGTCGAGCTTGTTCTGCAGCTCGATCGTGTCCAGCGAGGTCGTGCCCTCGTTCATCAGCGACGCCGTGAGCGAGGCCAGGCCCAGCTGGTCCATGTCCTCGCGCAAGTGGCCGGCCGAGACCGCCAACTGCAGCGAGATCAGCGGCAGCTCGGTGTAGCGCGTGCCCGTGACCTCCACGCCGTTGGCCAGTGTGTCGTGCCAGACCTCCGGCGGACGGAAGTTGGCGACCGGCCCGGGAGCCGGCTGCTGACCGCGGTCGAAGGTGTCCTCTACGGTCATCTGCTCGGGCGTGCGCCCGGACGCGGCCATGTGCAGCGCGCCTTCCGGCACGACCGACACGATCACCTTCGGCTTGTCGAGGATGTACTTCTTCAGCACGGACTCGACCTTGTGCGTGTTCACGTCGAGCGCGCGCTTCAGGCGCTCGTCCATCCGCCCCGGGTCGCCCAGGAAGGCGTTGGCGTCGCACAGCGCGCTCGTGCGCGAGGACACGGTCTCGAGACGGTTGATCTCGTTGGCCTCGTAGCGGTTCTGCATGCGACGCAACTGGTCGCGGTCCACGCCGTCGCGCGCGAGCTGGTGCAGCAGCTCGTCGATCTTCAGTTCCAGCGTGTCCAGGCTCACGCCCGGCGCCGAGCGCACGGTGATGCGGAACTCGCCCGACAGCTCGTCGCGCGACTGGTACGCCGACACGCGCGTGACCAGCGTCTCGTCGATGGTCAGCGCCTTGTCGAGGATGGCGGCCTTGTTGGCGGAGAGGATCGAGGCCAGCATGCCCAGCGCGGCCTCGTCCTTGGTGTCGCGCACAGCGGTCGGCCAGACCATGGTGAGCTGCGGCAGCTTGATCTTGTCCTCCTCGACCAGCCGCACGGTCTCTTTCAGCTCGGCCTCCCAGGCCTCGGGACGCTCGACCTCGGGGCCGCGCGGGATCGTGCCGAAGTACTTCTCGGCCAGCGCCAGCACCTGCTCGGGATCGACGTCGCCGCCGACCGCGAGGGTCGCGTTGTTGGGGCCGTACCAGCGGCGGAAGAAGTTGTGCACGTCCTGCATGGCCGCCGCGGACAGGTCCTCGTGGCTACCGATGGTGGTCCAGGAGTAGGGATGCCCGGCGGGGTACAGCGCCTTGATCAGCGCCGTCTCCGACTGCCGGTACGGGACGTTCTCGTAATTCTGGCGGCGCTCGTTCTTCACCACCTCGATCTGGTTGTCGAGCTTCTCCTGCGTCATCGCGGGCAGCAGGAAGCCCATGCGATCGGCCTCGAGCCACATCGCTGTCTCGAGCTGGTTCGACGGCAGCGTCTCGAAGTAGAGCGTGCGGTCGCGGTTGGTCGTGCCGTTCAGCGTGCCGCCCGCCTCGGAGATGATCTTGAAGTGCGCGTCGTCGCCGACGTTCGCGCTGCCCTGGAAGAGCATGTGCTCGAACAGGTGCGCGAAGCCGCTGCGTCCGGTCTCCTCGCGACCGCTGCCCACGTGGAAGATGATGTAGACGGCCACGACCGGGTCGCTGTGGTCCTCGTGGATCACCACCTCGAGCCCGTTGTCGAGCACGTGCTTGGTGAACGGGACGTCGAGATCCTGGGCGTTGGACGAGCTGTTCATGGTCAGCACCAGAGCAAGGGCCAGCGAGATGGACAGCAGACGGGCGAGGGACCTGGGCATGATGGAAACCCCGGGGATGGGCGTGCCGAAGCGCTTCGCGTGCCCCGCGATACTTCGGCGACGAAAAGGTCGCGCAGCGTAGCACGGGGCGCGGTGACGGGGCCCTCGGCCGGTATGCTGGCCGGCCATGACCGCAGCGGGCCATGCAGTGGGATGGGCGGATCTCGGGGTCTGGGGCCTCGGAACGATGGGCTCGGGTTTGGCGTTGCACGCCGCCGAAACCGGGCTGTCGGTTGTCGTGCACGATCTAGCCGCGGAACGCACCGAAGCGGTGCCTCGTGACGCGACCAGCGCTCAACGAACCGTCGCCGCAGCGGAAGCGAACGAGTTCGTCGCTGCGCTCGCGCAACCGCGCCGCGTGCTGCTCTGCGTCCCCGCGGGCGGACCCGTCGACGCCTCGCTCGCCACGCTCTTGCCGCACCTGTCGGCCGGCGACGTGGTCGTCGACGGCGGCAACTCGCACTGGCGCGACACCGAACGCCGGCAGGCCGAGGCCGCGATGCACGCGGTCGAGTTCGCCGGATGCGGCATTTCGGGCGGCGTGGCCGGTGCGCGGCACGGTGCTTCGTGGATGTTCGGCGGGAGCGAACCGGCCTGGCAGGCGTTCGAGCCCATCGCGCAGGCCCTCGCCGCGTCCGGCACGGACGGCCCCTGCGCGGCGCGCCTCGGGCCCGGCGGTGCGGGCCATTTCGCCAAGATGGTCCACAACGCCATCGAATACGGCGAGATGCAGCTGATCGCGGAGAGTTACGGCCTGCTTCGCGAGGGTCTGGGGTTAGGAGCCGATCGGCTGGCCGTCATCTGTTCATCATGGAACGAGGGGCCGCTGCGTGGATACCTGATGGGGTTGACCGCTCGCCTCTTCAAGGTGCCCGACCCCGAAACCGATAGGCCGCTGGTGGACCTCGTGCAGGACTCGGCGGCCCAGACGGGCACGGGTCGGTGGTCCGTTCAGTTCGCGCTGGAGTCCGGTGTGCCCGTCCCCACCCTTTCTGCCGCGGTCGACGCACGGACCTTGTCCGCGCAACACGACCTGCGACGCGCGTCACGGCAGACGCTCAGCACGCCGATGGGCAGCCGACTGACCGGCGACGAGCAGGGTTGGATCGACGCGGCGCGCGACGCGCTGATCGCTTCGCGACTGTGCGCGCACGCGCAGGGCATGGCGCTGATCGAGGCCGGCAACGAGACGCACGGCTGGTCGATCGATCGCACCGAGCTGATGCGCGTCTGGAGCGCGGGCAGCATCCTGAGCAGCGAGCTGCTCGCCATGGCGCCAGCGACGCCGGCGTTCACCGAGGCGCATGCCGAGCTTCTCGCCGACACGCAGCCGCGCTGGCGCGCGGCGGTCGCGGCCGCGGCCGAGCGCGGAATCCCCATGCCCGCCACGGCGGCCTCGCTCGCCTGGCACGACAGCCTTGCCGCCGAACGCCTGCCGCAGAACCTCGTCGCCGCGCAGCGCGACGCCTTCGGCGCCCACGCATTCCTTCGTTCCGATCACCCAGAACGCGGACCGGTCCACGGCAACTGGACTACCCCGCTTTCCCATTCCTGAAAGGGATTCCGATGAAGTCCATCAGAACCTGCCTGCTCGCCCTGCCGCTCGCGCTGTTCGCGTGCACGTCCATGCCGCACTCCGACGATGCCGTCGGCCCCGTCGATCTCTCGCACGTGTCCTGGCTCGCCGGCGACTGGGTCGCGCACACGGCCGACGGCCGCATGGAGGAGATGTGGAGCATGCCCTCCGGCAACTCGATGATGGGCATGAGCCGCATGACCGACTCGGACACCACGCACTTCTTCGAGTATCTGCGCCTCGTCCACGACGGCGGCAACCTGGTCATGATCTCGCAGCCGAACGGCAAGGCCGAGACGCGCTTCAGCCTCAAGGGCCGCCAGTGGCGCGCCGCGACCTTCGAGAACCCCGGTCACGACTTCCCGCGCACCGTGACCTACACGATGCACGGCGACGACCGCATGACCGTCACGCTCGTCGGCACGAAGGACGGCCGTGAGGTCACCGAAGAGTTCGAGATGCACCGCCGCGGCTGATCGCCGCCGGTCTCACCCGTCTCACACGTCTCACCCATCGCGCCGTCGCGGGTCCTGAGTGACCCGCGGCGGCGCGATGCGCATCACGTTGATCGTTCCCTGGCGCACGCCGGTGTCCGCCGTGCGCGGCTTCCCCTGGGCCGAAGTACGCTTCGGGGGCAGGGAGGTGGCGGGCACCAGCCCGTCCGCATCGGTCCAGTCGAGGACGACGACAGCGGGGTCGAGTTCGCGCTGGCGGGCGATCCAGTCGGGCCAGTCGCGCCGCTCCACGGCCCCGCCTCCGACCCGGCCGCGCGCCACGCCGTGGTACAGGAACAGGAACTCGCGCAGGTGCATTGGGTTGTCGAGCCACGGCTCGAGCAGCAGCAAGCGCGCCTCTCCCGGCCCGGGAACGTGCTCGCCGAGCTGCTCGGCCGTGCGCACCTGCAGTTGCGAGATGAGCCGGTAGTCGCGGGCGTTGAGGTCGTGGATCGCGCGCACCTGCACGACCAGGTAGCCGGCCAGCAGCAGCACGCCGATCGCGCCGAGCGCCGGTCGCGCGCGCAGCGCCGACACCACGCAGGCCAGCAGCAGCGCCGCGCCCACCGTCGGCAGGTAGTAGAGGCGCGAGCCGTTGGCCTGCTGCTGCAGCGTCACGCAGGCGGGCACCATCGCCACCAGCAGCACGCCGATCGCGAGCAGCGTGGCGCGCAGCCGGTCGCGCGCGAGCCCGGCCACGAGCAGCACCGCACCGCCCAACGCGGCAACGCCCCACCACGCGGTGAGGTCCGCCGCCATGTGCCGCACCGGCGAGTAGAGCCAGGCCGACGCGCCGACCACGCGCGCGAGCGTGACCTCGCCGAGCGCCGCGCGCACCTCGGTCGCCGTCGTCGCGCCGCCCGCGGTGAAGGCCTCGGTCAGGCGCGGGTTGTACAACGCGTAGGCCGCGACCACCGGCAGCACCACGGCCCAGCGCAACAGCGCGCGTCGGGACAGGCACGACCGCCAACCGTTCAGGCCGGCCTCGAGCAGCAGCATCAGCGGCAGCGCGAACAGTCCCGGTTCCTTGCACAGCAACGTGACCCCGACGAGCACAGCCGTCAGTAACGCGTGCACGAGCTTGCCGGTGTCCACCGCCCGCAGGTGACCCAACACGCACAGCAGCACGAGGCAGGTCATGAGCGATGAGTTCTGGGCCGCAATCCAGAGCGTCGCCTCGGCCTGGGAGTAGAACGCGACGAACGCCAGGGCCCCCGCCAGCGCCGCCACCGGGTCGCGCACCAGCCGCCGACCGAGCAGGAACACGAGGAAGCCGGTCAGCGCGTGCAGCAGGATGCCCACGGCGTAGTAGCCGGCAGGCTGCAGCCCGAACAGCGCCCGCTGCGCGGTGACCCAGGCCCCCCACGTCGGGCGGAAGTAGTTCAGCGGGCGCTCGGTGAACAGCGCCGTGGGCCGCTCCAGCGCCTGCCCCGCGTGGTTCAGGAAGAGCGCGTCGTCGTTGTAGAAGCCGTTGCCGAGCGCGGGATAGTACGCGATCAGCGCGAGCACGAGGCACAGCCCGAGTGCCACCGACGGGCGCGCGAAGCGGGTCACGCGCGACTCCACGCGTCAGCCGCGGAAGCGCTTGCGGCAGATCGTCTTGAACATCCCCAGCGCGGTCTTCGCGATCTGCCCGAAACTGCGACTGTGCTTGGACTCGCCCCCGAGGCGCCTGCCGTAGTGCACCGGGATCTCGATCACGCGCATGCCCTGGCGGTATGCCTCGCAGATCATCTCGGGCGAGAAGGACGGGCCCGACTCGCGCGTGCCGGGCGAGATCGTCTTCCAGGCCTCGGCCCACAAGGCGCGGTAGCTGCAGCCGACGTCGGTCAGCCGCGGCTCATGCGGCACCAGCCACATGAGCTCGAGCAGCTTGGCCATGGTCACGTTGCCCCAGCGCAGCAGCCAGTCCATGTTCGCGCCCTGCTCGACCATCTGCCGCGTGGTGCGCGTGCCCAGCGCCATCGAGCAGTCGGACAGGTAGTGCAGCAGCTTGGGGACGTCGGCCGCGCGGAAGCTGCCGTCGGCCTCGGTGATGACGAGGATGTCGCTGTCCGAGGCCGCGTGGTCGAGGCCCGCCCGCAGCGCCTCGCCGTAGCCCTGCCGCGTCTCGAGCAGCACCTCGGCGCCGGATGCCCTGGCGACCTCGCCGCTCGTGTCCTTGCTGTTGTTGTCCACCACGAGCACCCGGTCCACGACGTCCTGGGCGAGGTACTCGGCCACGACCGCGGCGATGGTGGCCTCCTCGTTGTAGCAGGGGACGATCACGGCCACTCGATGCCCGGCGAACATGGGCCGCTACGTTACCAAGCCGGCCATCGCCGAACCGCCGACCTGCGTTTGGACACCGGCCAGCCCGTGCGGCATCATGAGCGCGACACTGCGCCCGTGCGGTCGGCACACCGCTGCCGCGGGGCGCAGCAGACCTCCCGGGCGATCGTCATGTCCGCCACGCCAGCCACCGACACCGCAGACACCGAAGCCTCTCCCGTGGCGGCGCCTGCCCGGCCACCGGCCATTCACGGCGTGCCCGCCGACCAGCGGCGGGCGATCGTGGTGGGCGCCAGCTCGGGCATGGGCGCGGCCCTGGTGAAGCAGCTCGCCGGCGAGGGCTACCAGGTGGCCGCGTTGGCGCGTCGCGCCGAGGCGCTCGACGCGCTGGCGGCCGAGTGCGCGGCGAGCGCCGCGGCAAGCGGCGGCGCCGTCCACGTGCACGCCCACGACGTGCAGGCGACGGGCGAGGTGGCCGAGCTGTACGAGCGCATCGTGCGCGAGTTGGGCGGGCTCGACCTGTTCGTGTTCGCTGCCGGCATCATGCCGCCCGTCGGCAAGCACGAGTACGACACCGACACCGACCTGGCCGTGATCGCGATCAACCTCGCGGGGTGCATCGCCTGGACCAACGCCGCGGCCAACACCTTCCGCACGCAACGCGCCGGCACGATCGTCGGCATCAGCTCCATCGCCGGCGACCGCGGGCGCAAGGGCTTCCCGGTCTACGCCACGAGCAAGGCCGGCATGGACTGCTACCTCGAGTCGCTCCGGAACCGGCTCTCCGAGGAGGGCGTGCACGTCTGCACGATCAAGCCGGGCTTCATCGACACGCCGATGACGCAGGACCTCGAGGGGCTGTTCTGGCTGATCACCGCCGAACAGGCCGCCGAGCGCATCCTCAACGCGGCGCGCAGCCGCGCCAACGTGCGCTACGTGCCCTACCGCTGGAAGTGGGTCGGCCTGGTGCTCCGGCTGATCCCGTCCTTCATCTTCCGCAAGCTCAACTTCTGAGCGATGGCCGTACCGACCAGCTACGAGTACGTAGAAGGCTGGGGCATGGCGGCCGGCGCGTACTCGCGCGTGTTCCGACCGCGCGACGTGGACGGCATCCGCGAGGCCTACGCGGCGACGCGGCGCGACGGCGTGACCCTCGGGCTGCGCGGCACCGGCAACAGCTACGGCGACGCGAACGTGAACGAGGGCGGGCACGTGCTCGACATCTCGCGCATGAACCGCTTCCTCGACTGGAACCCGGAGACGGGTATCGCCGTGGTCGAGCCGGGCGTCACGATCGAGCAGCTCTGGAAGCGCATCCTGCCCGACGGCTGGTGGCCGCGCGTGGTCTCGGGAACGATGTTCCCGACGCTGGCCGGCGCCGCCGCGATGAACATCCACGGCAAGAACAACTACGCGGTCGGCACGATCGGCGACGCGATCCTCGAGTTCGACGTCGTGTTGCCAGACGGCGAGGTCGTCACGGCCAGCCGCGAGCAGAACGCCGACCTGTTCCACGCGGCCATCGGCGGCTTCGGCATGCTCGGCTGCTTCAGCCGCATCGTGTTGCGCACCAAGAAGGTGCACTCGGGCAACGTCAGCGTGAAGGCCATCCCCGTGCGCACGCTGCGCGAGATGATGGACGAGTTCGAGTGGCGCAAGGAGCGCGCCGACTACCTCGTGGGCTGGATCGATTGCTTCCCCGGCGGCGAGAAGAGCGGCCGCGGCGTGATCCACGAGGCCCGCTACCTGAAGCCGGGCGAGGACAGCCACCCCGAGCAGACGCTGAAGGTCTCCTACCAGGAGCTGCCCCCCAACATCGCGGGCGTGGTGCCCAAGTCGGAGATGTGGCGCTTCCTGCGCCTGTTCAACAACGACCTCGGCATGCGCTTCATCAACTTCGCGAAGTACCTCGCGGCGCGCATGGAAGGCGAGGACGAGTCCTTCCTGCAGAGCCACGCGGGCTTCGCCTTCCTGCTCGACTACGTGCCCAACTGGAAGTGGGCCTACGGCCGCGACCCGGTGCGCAAGGGGCTGATCCAGTTCCAGAGCTTCCTGCCGAACGAGACCGCGCACGACACCTACACCGAGATGCTCGCGCGCTGCCGGCGCGCCGGCATCGTCCCCTACCTGGGCGTGTTCAAGCGCCACCGGCCCGACCCCTTCTGGCTCACGCACGCGGTGGACGGCTGGAGCTTCGCGATGGACTTCCCGGTCACGCCGGCCAACCGCGCGGCCCTGTGGGCCCTGTGCGACGAGCTGACCGAGGTCGTGCTGGCCGCCGGCGGCCGCTTCTACTTCGCCAAGGACCTCGTCATCGGGCAGGAGGACCTGCTGCGCTACGTGCCGGCCGACCGCCTCCAGCGCTTCGTCGAGATGAAGCGCGCGCTGGACCCCGAGATGCTGCTGCAGACCAACCTGTTCCGCCGCGTGTTCGGCGACCTGTGCACGAACGGGAGCCCCGCGCGCGCCTGAGGTCCGGCCCCCCCGCGCGGCTATACTCTGCGGCTGGATCGCCCACCGACGTGCGGAGCCGAGAGCGCAGCGTGTCCCGTCACACGATCACCGAGCCGCCGCACCTGTCCGGGCTGGTCATCCGGCCGGGCATGCCGATCTGCCAGCAGGACCTCCCGCTCGACCGCTACCAGGAGGAGTTCCGGCCGTACGCCGAGGAGTACCTGGCGCTGCCCGACCGGCTGCCCGAGACGGTGCTGCCATGGATGGACGGCTACCTCGAGCCGGCGCTGGAGCACTTCGGCGACAAGCTGCTGTTGCTGGCGCACTACTACATGGGCGGCGAGATCGTGAAGCTGGTCGAGCGCTACGGCGGGCGCGTCGCCGACAGCTACGAGCTGGCGCTGGCGGCGCGCGGGCATTCGAACGCCGAGCACGTCGTCGAGTCGGCCGTGCACTTCATGGCCGAGTCGATCGCCACGCTGGCGCAACCCCACCAGAAAGTCTGGATCACCAACCCGCGCGCCGGCTGCACGATGGAGATGCTCGCCAAGGAGCACCACGTCGAGCCGCTCTTCGACCAGTTGCGCGAGCGCTGGGGCGACGAGCTGATGGTGGTCTGCTACATGAACACCAGCGGGCGCGTGAAGGCGCTCGCGGGGCAGACCGGCGGCGCCGTCTGCACCAGCAGCAATGCCGAGCACGTCATGCGCTGGGCGCTGGGACAGGGCAAGCGCGTGCTGTGGGTGCCCGATCGGCACCTGGGCGAGTACGCCTGCTGGAAGGCCGGCGTCCCCGCCGACCGGCAGTACCTCTGGCCGGCCGGCGCCGAGGGCGGACAGCTGCGCGTGCGCGACCTGCCCACCGACAAGTCAGCGCGCCTTGACGCCTCGCAGGTCGTGCTCTGGGGCAGCTCGTGCGGCGTGCACACCGTCTTCAACACGAAGATGGTCGAGTACTGGCGCGCGCGCGAGCACACCGTGCTGGTGCACCCCGAGTGCACGCTGGAGGTCAGCCGCGCGGCCGACGGCGTGGGCTCGACCAAGTTCCTCTGGAACGCCGTGATGGACGCCGCGCCCGGCAGCCGCTTCGCCGTGGCCACCGAGGGACACTTCGTGCGCAACGTCGCCGAACAGGCCGCCCTGCGCGACGTGCACGTCGTGAACATGGCCGACGTCCCCGAACCGAGCTGGCCCTCGATGGGTTGCGGTTGCGCCACCATGTCGCGCAACGACCCGCCCCACCTGGTCGCCATGGTCGACCTCTTGCGCAAGGGCAACCCGCCCGACGCGAATCTGGTCGCGGTCGGCGACGCGGTCGACGAGATCAGCGGCGCGCGCGAGCGGCTCGACGCCGAGGAGCAGGCGCTGGTCGCGCACCACGCGCGCGCGGCGCTGCAGCGCATGGTCGACATCACCGAAGCCGTGAAGACCTGAGGCGGTGACCACAAGCACGGGGGAAACGGGAATGAGGCCACGCCGGTCGGCGCAGCTCCCGCCCGACCACCCGCCGGTCCTGCTGGTCGTGGTCGACACCGAGGAAGCGTTCGATTGGAGCGGCGAGTTCTCCCGCGACAACATCGACGTGTCGGCGATGGGCTCGGTGCAGCGTGCGCAGTCGCTGGTCGAGGAGTTCGGGATCACGCCGACCTACGTCGTGGACTACCCGGTCGCCAGCCAGCCCGAGGGCAGCGAGCCGCTGCGCGAACTGGCCGCCGCCGGGCGCGCGAGCATCGGCGCGCACCTGCACCCCTGGGTCAGCCCGCCGTTCGAGGAGACCCTCGGCGCGGCCAACAGCTTCCCCGGCAACCTGCCCGACCATCTCGAGCTGGCCAAGCTGCGCTCGACCGTCGAGGCGATCGAACAGAACATCGGCACGCGCCCGGTAATCTACCAGGCCGGCCGCTACGGCATCGGCCCGAACACCGACCGCATCCTGGAGGAGCTCGGGTTCGAGGTCGACTTCAGCGTCAGCCCGCCCTTCGACTACCGCGCCCAGGGCGGCCCCGACTTCTCGGGCTTCGAGCCCGGGCCGTACTGGTTCGGGAGCGAGCGCAAGCTGCTCGGCCTGCCGCTGACCGGCGCATTCGTCGGCTTCGCGGGGCCCGCGAGCCGCGGCGTGTACCGCCTGGCGACCAGCCCGCCCGGTATGGCGCTGCACGCGCCCGGCGTGCTCTCGCGCGTGGGCGCGGTCGAACGCATGCGCCTCTCGCCCGAGGGCTACACGCTGGAGGACAACGTGCGCCTGACGCGAGCACTGCGCAAGGACGGGCTCGGCACCTTCGTGCTCAGCTTCCACTCGCCCTCGATGAAGCCCGGCTGCACGCCCTACGTGAACAGCCAGGCCGACCTCGACGCGCTGCTCGACTGCATGCGGCGCTACTTCGAGTGGTTCCTGAAGGAGCTGGGTGGCGTCACGCTGACACCGCTGCAACTGCGCGAGCGGCTGCAGGCCGGCGAGGCGACCGCCTGACGCAGCCCGTCAGTCGCGGGGCCGCAGCAGGCCGCGCTCGTCCAGCAGTTCGGCGGCGCGCTGCGCAAACAGCGCCTGGCCTTCCGGCTTGGGGTGCACCGGGTCGTGCGTCAGCCACAGGCCGTGATCGGGGCCGCTGTCCCAGCCCTTGCCGTTGAAGTCGGGCTGGCAATCCACCCAGGGCACGTCCAGGCCGTCGAGCATCGCGCCCAACCGCTCGACGCCGGGGAAGGTCGCCTCGCCCCGCCAGCTCGGCTCGGGCAGCATGGCCACGGCGAAGGTCACGCCGCGCGCGCGACACAGCGCGGCGATGGCCTCGATCTCGCGACGCACCAGCTTCCACTCCTTGGTGTCGGTGCCGATCCAGAAGGCCTCGTCGGGCGGCGTGTCTCCGTAGCGGTTCGCGCGCGCGTCGGCCAGCTTCAGCTCGGGCTGCACCGCCAGGCGCACGATCGTCTTGCGGTAGTCGGTCAGCATGCGCCCGAGCTGCTGCTCCGTCATCGGGCGCCCCATGCCCATCGCGCGCGTGTAGAGCCAGCGGTAGAGGTGCGTGTCGCGCAGCGCCGGCCAATCGGCAAAGGCGCCGAGCCACGAGCCGCGCGCGTGGATGAAGTGCTCGACCGCGTCGGGGCCGGCGTTGGGCGCGGCGTTCAGGTCGTTCCAGTTCCAGCCCAGGAGCACCACGTCGGCGTCGGTGTCGGCCAGCCCGCGCGCTTCCAGGTACAGCCGGTGCCAGGCCGTGTCCCAGCCGTTGGCGCCACCGTTCATCACGCGGACGCCGCTCTCGTCCGGCGCGCCGAGCAGCGCCTGCAGCTGCTGCGGCCAGGCCTCGTGCTCCTCGACGCCGCCCCCGAACGTGAATGAGTCGCCCACGCACAGCACGCGCACCTCGTCGGGGTCGCGCGTGTCGGGCAGATCCTCGCCGCGCAGGCCGATCGTGTTGATGTGGCAGTCGATCCAACGCCCGTTGCCCCAGGTGGTGCCGTGGTTGTCCGGCTTGCGCACCAGGTGCAGCTGCTCGTCTTCGACGAAGATCGCGGCGTTGCCCTCGGCCGTGAAGCTCGCGGCCAGCTCCGCCAGCAGCAGCACGACCAACGCCGAGGCGAGCACGACCAGGGGGATCTTGATCCAGCGCTTCACAGCGCGCCGATCCTAACCGCCAGCGTTCCCTAGTCGAACGAAGGACAGACGCGCATCTCCGCCAGGGCCGCCGAGCCGCTGCAATGGAACTCCACGCGGCGCGTCGGCCCGACCATCACGTCGATGGTCTGGGACGAGTTGTCGCCCAGCGAGGCCAGCGGGATCGTGACCGAGGGGTCGCCGAGCCCGTTCAGGTAGACCACGAAGGACGCGGTCTCGTCGATGTCCACGTCGACCACGGTGCCTCCGCGGAACCAACCGTCGGAGGTGTACCAGTTCATCTCGATCATGCCGCCGGCATCCTCGGCATTCGGGTCGTCGACGAGGCCGTCCGGTTCGGAGTCGATGTCGTTCTCCGCGACGACCAGGACGTCGCGTTGCGGCACGAGGTTGTCGATGCCCAGCCCCGGCGTCTCCAGGTCGGGGTCGTCCCCCGTCGGTGCGGCCGAGTCGAACACGATGCTCTTGTCGGGATGCGTCGGCTCGTTGTTGCGAGCCGTGAACCAGATGCCGAGGCCACTCATGGGGCTGCCGAGGCCGGAGAGCTCCTCGCCCGGCTCGAGGCCCAACGGGGTGCCGGTGGAGGTCTCGTCGAAGTTCATCGCGGCCTCGCACGGATAGACGACCAGGTCGCCCACGCCGCCCGACCCGGTCAGCTCGACCTCCATGCGCGTGGCGTCGCGCCAGCCCGTGACGTACTGCGAGCTGTTGTCGCCCAGCGGCAAGAGCGGGTTGGTCCAGAGCAGCACGTCGTCCTTGTAGAAGCGCACCTCGCCGCCGGGCTCGTCGAGGTCCACGTCGACGACTTCGAAGCTGCCGATGTTCACCGGCCCGGGGAACTCGAACACGAGCACGCCGCCGGCCATCTCGTCGTCCGGGTCGTCCACGACGCCGTCGCCACCGCCGTTCACCTGCTCGGCGATCACGACCAGCATGCCCAGCGGCTTGTCGTTGCCGGGGCCGATGCCGGGCGTGGCCAGGTCGTTGTCCCCGCCGGTCGGTTGCGAGCTGTCGAACAATATGGCTTCGTCGGGATGACCGGGCATCGCGTTGTCCGCGCCGAGCACGACGATGTCGCCCCATGGCTGACTCAGCGAGACGCGCTCGCCCGCGGACATCGCCACGCCGCCCAGCCCCCAGGCGAAGTCGAGCGGCTCGCCCTGCGGCTCCTCGTCCCCCGGTTGCTGCGGGGTCTGCTCCGGGGTCAGCGTGGTGCTCACGGTCGTGGCCTGCACGATCTCGCCGTCCCGACGGAAGATCGCGCGCAGGTGCACCGGCGGCAACCCGGTGAGCAGCGCGGTCGGCGCGATCAGGTCGACGTCGGCCGAGCCCGCGGCGTCGAGCGTGTGCACGCCCAGCGAGAACCACGCGCTGCTCTCGTCGGGCAACTCACGTCCCGGCGTGATCTGCAGCCAGCACGCCGCGCCTTCGGCATCGCGCACGGCCAGTCCGACCTGGGTGATTGGCCCGGACGGCGTGATCGCCACGTCCAGCCTCGCCCCGCTCGCAACCGGCACGGCTTGGGCGCACAGCGTTCCCGCGAGCAGCAGGACCGCCCAAGCCCCTCCCAAGGACTTTCCAAGACTCATCGTTCCACCCCCATCGGCGGGTTCGCCGCGCGGGCGACCAACCGAGTCATCACCCGCACGATCCCTCCTGCTTCAGACTAGCGCAAGTCTCACGCCTGTGCCGGGTGCGGAACGTGCCGTCCGGCTGACGCCGACGTCAGGGACGGGAATCGGCCGCGATGCGGACCAGCCATGCCCGGCGGCCCGTCGCTAGCAGTACTTGCCGAGGATGCCCGCGAAGGTCTCGGGGTCGGGGCGCGTCGCCTTCTCGTCCATCGCGGCGAGCGCGGTGTCGGGCAGGTGGATCATGTCTTCGAGCGGCGCGTTGCTCTCGTTGTCGTAGTAGATCAGCCCGGTGAAGACGTGGCCCAGGTCGGCGCGGTCCTTCGCCAGGATGTTCAGCGCCGCGATGCGGTTGTTCGGGTCGTGGTCCTTTTCGGACAGTTTGTGCACGACGATGTGGCTGCCGTCGGGCATGTCCACGACGCGCGTCGTGCCCGCCTCGATGTCGAACTGCACCGGCTCGTACGGCGGCACGAAGCCCAGCTCGTGCAGCGAGACGTTGTTCTCCTTGAGCCAGGCGAAGCCCTTGGTGCTGTCGTTCAGGTTGTTGAAGGTCACGCACGGCGAGATCGCGTCGATCAGCGCAAAGCCGCGGTGGTTGATGGCGGCGCGGATCAGCGAAACCATCTGCTTGGCGTCGCCGGAGTACGAGCGCGCGACGAAGCCGGCGCCGAGGTCCAGCGCCATCTGGCACAGGTCGATCTCCGAGTAGTCGTTGACGTCGCCGGACTTGATCCGCGCGCCCTTGTCGGAGGTGGCCGAGAACTGGCCCTTGGTCAGGCCGTACACGCCGTTGTTCTCGACGATGTAGACCATGTTCGTGTTGCGGCGCACGGCGTGCATGAACTGCCCCAGCCCGATGCTGGCGGTGTCGCCGTCGCCCGAGACGCCCAGCGTGACCAGGTGCTTGTTGGCCATGGACGCGCCGGTGGCCACCGAGGGCATGCGTCCGTGCACCGAGTTGATGCCGTAGCCCTTGCTGATGAAGTAGTGGCCGGTCTTGGACGAGCAGCCGATGCCCGAGGTCTTGGCCACGTTGTAGGGGTCGACCCCCGACTCGTAGGTGGCCGCGATGATGTGGCGCGTGATCTGGTCGTGGCCGCAGCCGAGGCAGAGCGTGGACTTCGCGCCGGTGTAGTCGGTCTTCTCGAGGCCGATGTGGTTGGTCTTCGCCTTGGTGTCAGACATGAGCCGGCTCCGGGCTGCCGACGCGCAAGGCGTCGATGACCACCTGGGCGGGCATGGGCAGCCCGCCGTACTCGAGGATGGACTGGATCTTGCCGGCGATGTCGGGCAGCTCCAGCCGCAGGATGTCGGCGAGCTGCGCGTCGCGGTTCTGCTCGACCACGTAGAGCGTCTTGCAGTCCTTGATGAACTGCAGCACCTCGTCGTGCACCGGCAGCGCGCGCAGACGCAGCGAGCGCGTCTTCAGGCCTTCCTTCGCCAGCACGTGTCGCGCCTCGTCCACCGCGGCGCTGCTGCTGCCGAAGTGGATCAGGCCGATGTCGCCCTCGCCCTCGATCACGGGCGCGGGGGTGTGCGAGGTCGAGCCGCGGATCTTGCGCTTGATGCGGTCGAGCACCTCCTTGTACTCGTCCGCCTTCTCCGTGTACTCGGCCGCCGACGTGTGACCCGAACCGCGCGTGAAGTACGGCGCCTTCGGGTGGTGCGTGCCGGGCAGCGTGCGGTAGGGCACGCCGTCGCCGTCCGGGTCGGCGTAGCGATGGAACTGCTCGACCTGGTTCAGCGCTTCCTTGTCGAGCACCTTGCCGCGGTCGAAGCCCTTCTCCGGGTAGTCGAAGCGATCGCTGATCCAGGCGTTCATGCCCATGTCGAGGTCGCTGAGCAGGAAGACCGGCGTCTGGAAGCGCTCGGCCAGGTCGAAGGACTGCTGCGTCATCTCGTAGAGCTCCTGCGCGCCCGAGGGCAGCAGCAGCAGGTGCTCGGTGTCGCCGTGCGACAACCGGTAGCAGGTGGAGAGGTCGCTCTGCTGCGTGCGCGTCGGCATGCCGGTGGACGGCCCCACCCGCTGCACGTCGATGACCACGCCCGGGATCTCGGCGTAGTAGCCGAAGCCCACCAGCTCGGACATGAGCGAGATGCCGGGGCCCGCGGTGGCCGTGAAGGCGCGCGCGCCGGCCCAGCCCGCGCCGAGCACCAGCCCGATGCTGGCCAGCTCGTCCTCGCCCTGGATCGCGGCGTAGCGGGCCTCACCCGTCTCGTCGTCGACGCGGTGTTTCTTGCACAGGTCGATGAAGGCCTCGCACACGCTCGTGGACGGCGTGATGGGGTACCAGCCGCAGAACGTGGCGCCGCCCATCAGCGCGCCGAGCGCCGAGGCGGTGTTGCCCTCGATCATGATCTTGTCGTGGGTGAGGTCGCGCGTCTCGACCTTGAACGGGCACGCCGCCGGCTCGGCGTTCTCGCGCGCCCACTTGCGGCCCGCGTGCACGACGTCGAGGTTCAGCTTGACGACCTTGTCCTTGTGCGCGAACTGATCGGCGACGACCTTGTCGAGCACGATCGGATCGAGGCCCACGAGCTCGGCGACCACGCCGACGTAGACCATGTTCGCGAGCAGCTTGCGCAGCCGCGGGTCGGGACCGAAGTCCTTGGCGATCTTCGCCATCGGGACCTTGTAGACGGTGATATCGTCGCGGCCGACGTCCTTGGCCTGCGGCAGCGCTTCGTCGATCAGCAGCATGCCGCCCGACTCGCAGTTCTCGATGTCGACCGTCGCCGTCGCCGGGTTGAGCGCGACGGTGATCTCGTGGCGTCCCGTGCGGCACTGCCACCCGTCCTCGGACAAACGCACGAGGTACCAGGTCGGCAGACCGGCGATGTTGCTGGGAAAGAGGTTCTTCGCCGCCACGGGCACGCCCATGCGGAAGACCGTCTTGGCCAGGATCGTGTTGGAGGATGCGCTGCCCGACCCGTTGACGGTCGCGACGGCGATGGTGAAGTCGTTGACGAGTGGCGAAGCCATGTGGCTGGAGACCTGTCGCTCCCGCAGGGCCGGTCACGGGGGCGGCGACGGGCTGGTCTGGCGCCACCCATCCTGGGGGGCGCCGGCAATTCGGACAGCGTAACAAGCGTTCGCGCGCTGCGAAACGGGCCGCGCGGCCGCTCCGGCGCCCCCCGGTCGGCGCGGAGCCGCACGGGTTGAGCCGACCCCCTAGTCGGGGATCTGGTCCATCAGCGCCCGGATCTCGTCGAAGGGCTCGTCGTGCCCGAGCTTGGTCGCCAGGTCGGCGCCCAGGGTGAGAGCCGTCCGCGCCTCCTCCCAGCGCTCCAGCTCGACCAGGCAGTGGCCGCGCTTGATCGCCGCCATCATCCACTCGGGGTCCAGTTCGAGGCAGCGCGCGTAGGCCGCCTCGCCGGCCTCCCACGCCTCGGCCTGCAGGTAGGCCCCGGCCAGGGCGAAGTTGTGCAGCGGGTTGTCAGGCTCGGTCGCGACGAAGCCCTTCCAGCGCTCGATCTTCTCGTTCATGGCGAGATTCTAGCCCCGGCCTTGCCAAGCCGACACCATCGCGACTCCTGTGGACAGCCGCCCCCCCGGCCCGGATCGTGGGCGCCCATGAGCAGCCCGTCCGACAGCGCCCCCACCGACCCTTTGCCCACCGACCTGGCCGACCAGGTGGCCGACATCCTGCGCGCACACCTGCCGGCCGGAGCGCCCGGGGCCGACACCATCGAGGAGCTGGCCGCCTTCTGCGCCGCGCTGGCCGCCACCAACCAGCACATCAACCTGACCGGCGTAACCGACCCGCAGGGCATGGCCCTGCGCCACGTGCTCGACAGCCTGACGGTCTCCCCCCTGCTGCAGAGCGCGGCCAGCCTGATGGACCTGGGCTCGGGCGGCGGGCTGCCCGGGATCCCCCTGGCCATCGCCCACCCCGAGTTGACCGTCACGCTGGTCGAGTCGCGCGAACGCAAGGCCGCCGCCCTGGCCGAGTTGGTCGAGAGCCTCGGCCTCTCCCCTCGCGTCACCGCCGTGCACGCCCGCGGCGAGAAGTGGCTGGCCGAGCACGAGGTCGACATCGTCGTCGCGCGCGCCGTGGACCAGACCGCGCGCCTGCTGAAGACGCTGCGCCCGGTGCGCGAGCAATTCGGCCGGCTGATCCTGATGAAGGGCCCGAAGGCGGACGAGGAGCTGGCGACGGTGAAGCCGCGCCTGGCTTCGCTCGGCTTCCGCTATCCCGAGGTGCACGAGGCGGCCCTGCCGGAGGAGGCGGGGCGCCGGGTGTTGTTGGTCTTCGACGAGGCGGGCTGAGGCCACCACCACCCCCGCCCACCGCTGGGACGGTCGGGCGGCTGGTGCGTTACGGCTTCACAGGCGACTCGAAGCCCTCGGGCTTGATCGCCAGGACCGAGCACTCGACCTGCTTGAAGACCCGCTCGGCCGTGTTGCCGATGATCGCGCCGGGCAGGCCCGCGCGTCCCAGCGTGCTCATCACGACCAGGTGCGCGTCCTGCTCGCGGATGGCCAGCTCGATGCGCTCGGACGGACGGCCCTCGGCCATCCACACCTGCGGCGTCACGCCGGCCTTGCCGGCGCGCTCCGCGGTGAGCTTCTTCAGGTCGTCCCAGGTCTCTTCGCGCACGCCCTTGCGGTAGGCGTCGATCTCGTCCTGCGGGCGGTGCTGCAGGCGCATGCCGCCCTCGTCGGGGTACTCCACGCAATGCAGCACGTGCCACTCGCCGCCGCGCGCGGCGACCATCTCTGCCGAGAGGTCCATGATGGCCGGGCGCAGGCGGCTGCTGCCCACGGCCGAGAGCACCACCCACGCGCCGGGGTTGCGCTGGCGCGCCGCCACCCACACCGGGCAGGGGCACTTCCTGAGCAGACGGATGGCGGTGCTGCCGATGATCGTGCGCTCGAACATCGAGGAGCGCTGGCTGGCGACGATCACCAGGTCGATGTCGCGCTTCATGACGTAGCGGATGATCGTGTGCCAGGGCTCGCCGACCTCGACCACGATGGCGGCCTCGACGCCGTCCAACTCGGGCACGACGAAGGTCTTCAGCAGGTCGAGCGCGGCCTCGCGCACGTCGGGCGAATCGGTCGCCTCGACCACGGTCATCACCGTGAGCTGCCCGCCCGACTGCTTCGCCAGCCAACAGGCCTCGGCGATCGCGGTCTTGATGCGCCGCGGGAGCGCCTCTCCCTTGTGGAACCCCTCGCCCGTCACGTCGAGCGGCAGCAGGATGTTCTTGAAGCGGTCCATTGCGCGCTCCAGGACGTGGAGCCGGGGATGGGAATCGAACCCACGACCTCAGCTTTACGAAAGCCGTGCTCTACCGCTGAGCTACCCCGGCCGGCAGGGCGCGAAGCCTAGCAAACGGGGGCGAGCGGCCATAGACGGGCGCCGGTCGGGTGCGGGCCTGCCGGGCCCGGTCGGCGGGCGGGCGGCGCGCCCGGCCCGGCTATCATCTCGCCGTGCACTACCTGCTCGACGGCTACAACATCGCTCACTGGCTGCTCCGCGACGAGGATCTCTCGGCGATGGAGCTGCGCCAGCAGACCCTGGCGGCGCTCCAGCACGCCCTGCCGGCCAATGCCGGCGAGGTCGAGATCTACTGGGACGTCCGGCGCCCCTCGCCGTCGATCCCGCCCAATGAGTACCTGCCCTGGTGCACGATGCACAACGTCCCGGACGCCGACGCGGCCATCATCGAGAAGGTCTACGACGCGAAGGAGGCGCGCCGGCTGTGCGTGGTGAGCCGCGACCGCGAGGTGACCGGCAAGTGCAAGCAGCTCGGCGCCAAGACCATGCGGCCCGACGAGTTCATGCGCCGGTGAAGGCTTGCCTTCATGCGCCGCCGCCGGCGGGCAGCGCGTGATCGGCCTCGCGATCGTCGCCATCGTCCTGGCGAACCTGCTCGGCGGCTCGACCTACCTCGCGCAGAAGATCGCGCTGGAGGGGCTGCCCCCCGCGACGGTGACGCTGCTGCGCACGGTCATCGCGATGGCCTGCATGGTCGTGTGGGTGATGTTCACCGGGGGGTTCCGGTTCCGGTTCACGCGCGGCGAGACGCTGCGCATGGCGTTGCTCGGCGTGGTCGCCTTCGCGCTGCCGACGCTGTGCGGCATCATCGGCCTGCGCTGGTCCACAGCGGGCAACGGCTCGATCCTGATCCTGCTCGAGCCCGGTGCGATCCTGGTCTTCTCGTTCCTGCTGCTCGGCGAGCACATCCGTCGGCTGCAGGTGTTGGGCGTGCTGATCGGCCTGGCCGGCGCCGGCGCGATCGTGCTCGAGGACGCCGCGCTCGCCGACCTGTTCGTCGCGGAGCACGCGCGCGGCAACCTCATCCTCGCGCTGCACGGCGTGCTGTGGGGCCTGTACTCGCCGCTGGTGAAGCCGCTCGCGGTGAAGCACCGCCCGATCGACATCACCTTCGTGTCGATGGCCTTCGGGCTGCTGCTGCTGGTGCCCGCGGCGTTGTTCGAGACGGACGGCTGGGTTGCCGGCCCGCACCTGGCCGAGGCGCTCTGGTGGACGCTCGCGCTCGGCGTGCTCGGCTCCTTCGCCGCAGTGCTGCTGTGGAACTGGAGCCTCGTGCACCTGCGCTCCTCGACCGTCGCGCCGTTCGTGTTCCTGCAACCGCTGGCCGGCGTGCTGGCCGGTCACTTCGTGCTGGGCGAGGTGCTCAGCGAGGCGACGCTGCTCGGCGGGACGCTGATCGCCGTCGGCGTCGTGGCCGTGATCTACCCCGGCTCGAGGCGCGCCGCGGCCGTCTGAGCGCGCCCCGCCGGCGTCACTCCCCGGTGCCGATCCAGACGTCGTCGTGGAAGACGACGCGCCGATCGACGAGCGACTCGCGGTCCGGCTCGCTCCAGGGCGCCTTGTAGATGCCGATCTTGAAGTACATGCCGCGCCGGTCGTTGTAGGTGTTCGGGCCGTGCTTCTCGACGATCTGCACGCCGTCCTTCCAGATCTCGAGTAGGCCGTCGTCGCGGTACGACCAGCGCGCGTGGACGACCCACTCGGTCCACACCCCGGCGTGGCGCGGCCAGGTCCAGAGTTTCTCGTTCGGCGAGTCGTTGTCGGGCGTGACGGCGCGCTCGTCCCAGCGGTTGGTCAGGTACCAGTAGTTCCGGCGCACGCGCAGCGCGAGGGCCGGGCTCTTGCTCTCCTCGCCGAGGTCGCCGTCGCGCTTGCCCTTCCACTGCGCGACGATCTCGTTCTCGTGGTCGAACTCCCAATCGGGCGGCAGGTAGGTGCGGAAGCCGTACCAGCGGTCGCGACCCGAGCCGATCTCGCCGACGTTCTCCATCTCGAGCTCGGCGCGCTTGCCGTCCGAGACGTCTGGGTCGTCGCGGTGCAGCTCGAAGCGCGCCACGCGGTTGGTCGGATCGAGCGGATCCGGCACCACGGTCATCGAACGCAGCAGCGCGAGCTTGAGCTCGGTCCACGGGCCGGCCTCGCCCGACTCGAAATCGAAGCGGTGCAGGACCTGTCCGGCGAAGTCGGGCGGACGGGGATCGCTCGGCTCGTACTTGTCGCGGCAGGCGCAGACCAGCAGGGCGACAGCGCCGAGCCGGATGACAGCCGACAGGCGGGAGCTGTCCTTTCGGCGCGTCGAGGTCATGACGTCAGGGCACAATCACCCAGTCACCGTCGCGTGGGCCGCGGGTGACGCGCCAGCCGTCGTTGAGCGTCAGCGTCCAGCCGTCGCCCGAGATGCTCGAGCCGGCCGGGTCGGATGGTGCGGGAAGCGTTGCGCGCGCCATCCGGCCGTCGCCGTCGCGCTGCAGCAGCACGCCGTCCTCGACCTCGAGGATGCCCCAGGCGTCGGTGATGCGTGCCGTCCAGAACACGGTTCCGCGCTCGCCGAAGCCGTTCGCGGCGTTCGGGTTGAACGAGTAGCGCAGGTCGGGGCCGAGCGGGATGGCGAGCACGGGGCCGTCCACGAAGCGCGCCCGCTGGCGCGAGTCGCGCGCGGCCTGCGTCGCAGCGCGCTCATCCTCTTCGGCGATCACGACGCCGCCGTCGTAGCGCGGTGCGCGCTTGTTCGCTTCGACGCGCAGGTCTCCGATGACCGAGATGTCGAGCGCGAGCGCGAGCAGGTAGCCGAGGTCGTCGTCGGACGTCAGGCCCTCGCGCCAGTCGGCGCCGGCCTCGTCGAGCAGCACGCCGTAGGCCGGCCCGATGGCGTACGCGAAGGAGCGCACGAAGTTTTCGCCGCGCTCGTCGCGCTCGAGGCGCACCGCGACGCGGTCCGCGAGCACGTGGTCCGGCAGGCCGCTTAGCTTGTAGCCGGTGTACTCTGCGAGGCCCTCGTTCATCTCGAGCGCACGCTCGTCGGCGGCCGCCTGCTCGGACAACGATCGCCGGTGCGCTCGGAACACGAGCGCATCCGCCACCGCGGTGCGCCGCGCCTCGCCACGCCGGATCAACGCCTCGGCCAGCGCGCGGAACTCCATCCGCAACCACGTGCGCCCCTGCTGGCCGTCGAGGTGGTTGTTGGCGGGGTTCGACCCGGGCAGCCCGAGCTCTTCCTGGATGCGATGGAAGCACTCGTGGATCAGCAGCCGCGTGCGGTCGTAACGGTTCTCGGGCAGCGGCCACATGACCATGGTCCAGCGCACGCCAGCCCAGTGCGTCGCGGTGTTCGCCATGTTCTCGTCGAGCGGCAACTCGCCGACCCACAGCCCCTCGCTGTCGACCAACTGCTCCTCGTTGTCGACCTGGTTGGCGACGACGAATCGCGTCCCCGGATCAACGAAGAACAGCGGCCCGTAGAGTTGCTTGCCCCACAGTTCGCCCGCATCGACTTCGGACGCCGCGCGCGCATCCTCGAACGCCTTGCTCGCGGCCGCCTCCGGGATGGCCCACTCCGGCGGCCCGTCGCGCATCGCCTCCTGCGCGCCGACGCTCGCGACGAGCAACCACCCCACCAACACGAACACGCGCATCATCGCCATGATCTCCTGCTTGCCCGAGGCATGCAGTCTAGCGACTGGCGAACGGTCGCCCTCGCGGCCGTACGGCTGCGCGTCGAGGTGACGTAGGCGGAAACCGGCCGGCGCGAAGCGCCGAATGTCTCTCTACTGCGCGATGCCCGACAGCGACGCGTCGGAGATGCCGCGCAGCTGGCCGAGCGCGGCGGCTGCGGGCAGCGACAGTTCGTCGCCGGCTTCGACCATGGCGATGAGCGCGTCGCCCAGGGCCTGCGAGTTGCCGGTGGAGCCCGAGTTGACGGCCCACAGGTGCGCGGCCGCGTTCAGGGCCGCAACGCGCAGGTCGGTGGAGGCGTCGTCGTCGAGGACGATGCGCTCGACCGGGCCGAGGGCCTCGACCATCGCGCCGTGGGCCGCGAGGCCCAGGACCGCGATGCGCACGTCGTCGTCGTCGCCGTCGGCCAGGGCCGAGACGACCTCGCCCGTCGCGATGCGGGACACCGAGCCGGGCAGCATCGTGAGCGCGTCGGCCGCGCGGCGCGCGTAGTCGAGCGCGCGCTGCTGCACGTCGTCGCGCTCGCCGGCGACCTCGGCCACGTCGGCGAGCGACGCGGAGGAGACCACCTTGGCGACCTTGTCGCCGTACAGCGCCTCGACACCGCCGACGTCGCGCGTGGCGATGATCACCGGCGTGTCCGCGGTGCGCGGGTCGTTCATCAGGCTGAAGACGAGCGTGTCGGTCGTGACGCCCTGCAGGCCGTCCTGCACGATGATCACGTCCTTGGGCGGCAGCGACTTCGCGCGCAGCAGGCCCTCGGCCACGTCGGAGCTGGACATGAGCTGCCAGCCGGGGCCGCTGCTGACCACGCCCGTGTTGCCGATGGACATGACCATGCGGTCGGGCGTCGCGGCCAGCGCCGCGGCGAGGTTCGCGACGACGGCGTCGTCGGCGTCACCCTGGCGAGCCAGTGCGAGGGCCGAGCCCAGCGCGATCGTCGGGTCGGGGTCGACCAGCGCCACGCGCAGCGCCTGGCGCTCCTCGAGGCTGGCGCCCATGGCGTCCATGAGCTGCACGGCCGCCGCCGGCTGCGGGCGGCTGCCCGCGAGGCAGTGGATCAAGCCGCGACCGCGGTGGCTGCCGGCCAGCGCGAGGTCGACGTCCAGCGAGGGCAGCGTGTCCTCGGCGTCGGAGAGCAGCGAGGTGCCCTCGAGCTCGGCCACGCGGCCGGCTGCGAGGATCTCGGCCTTCTGCGCGGCGTGGATCGCCGCGAGCACCGGACGCAGCGAGTTGCCGGCGCCGTTGTCGATCGCGTTGCGCGCGTAGCCCTCGGCCAGCTCCAGCGTGAACAGTCCGGCCAGGACCTTGCGGCCCTGAAGCTCGTCGTCCCACTCCCAGACCACGGCGGGCGCCGCGTAGGCGTGCACCAGGTCGGGCGCGCCGCGGAAGAAACCCTCGGCAAGCGTGGAGGAAAGTGCGACCGGGTCGCTCGTGGTGAGGCCCAGCTTGCGCAGCGCCTCGGCGGCCACGCTGCGCGCGACCGAGTCCTCGTCGCTCTGCGCCATCCAGGCCAGTGGGGCGGCGGCGCGCTTGTCGCCGATCGTGCCCAGCACGGCCGCGGCGTTGCGGCGCGTCATCTCGTCGTCGGAGTTCAGCGTCGCCATCAGCGGCAACACGGCCAGGCTGCCGAGGCGCGACAACGCCTGCATCGCGTGCACGCGGTTGTCGGTGCTGGACATGTCGCCCAACGGACCGATCAGCGCCGGCACGGCCCAACTGCCGTAGGTCGCGCGCAACTCGAGCATCGCCTGCTGGCGTTCCATCTCGTCGCCGTCGAGCACGCGGGAGACCACTTCGCGCGCGTCGCCCGGGTCGTCCGTCACCTCGCCGCGCCCGATCGCAGCCAACCCCACCAGCCTCTCGGCCAGGACGCCCACCTCGCCCCGACTGACCAGCATCTCGGTGATGATCCGGCTGTCCACGCTGTCGAGCATGCGGAAGGCCTGCTCGTGCCCGGGGTTGTCCGCCAGGATCGCCTTGAGGGCCTGGCTCGCGCCTGCCATGTCACCGGCGCGGAAGGCATCCACGGCGTCGTTGAAGTCGCTCTGGGCGGCGACCGCCCCGCTCAGGAGCAGGGCGCACAGAAGGGCGGAGAACGGACGGTTTCCGGTCGACGACATGGGGTGCTCCGGGGGGTCGGCGGGTCGCGGAGTGTAGGAGTGAGGGGTCGAATTTATCAAGGCTGGCCGGGCGGGTGACGCTGCCCCAGAGCCGGCAGGGCGCGCCACAGGACGAGTCCTCCGACCACCGTGACGGCCAGCCAGGGGAGCGCGCGCCCGGCGTGCCCGAGGATCAGGCTGCCGGGCAGGAAGATGCCGCCCATCAGCAGGGCGATCGCACCCAGCCAGGCCACGGTCAGGCGCAGCCACCAGGCGCCCTTGGGAGGCATGTGGTCGGAAGGCTTGGGCACGGCCCTCCACGCGCCCATCGGCCGCACCTTGGCGAAGAACGCGGCCAGGTGGCCGGTCTCGACCGGGCGGGTCAGCAGGGTCACCGGGATGGTCACCAGGATCGAGGCGCAGACCACGACCAGCAGCGTGCCCACGAAGGCCGGCTCGCCGCCGGGCATGAGCACCTCGGGCAGGACCAGCCCGGCCAGGTCGGGGCGCTGCTCGAGCAGCAGCGTGACCACGGCCGAGGTGGCCAGCGCGGCGATCTCCGACCAGGCGTTGATGCGCCACCAGCACCAGCGCATCAGGTAGACCGGCCCGACCCCGGCGAAGAGCGCGGTGAAGATGTCGAACATGCCGCGCACGCTGTCGCTGCTGGCGGCGAAGACCAGCGCCAGGACCATCACGACCGGGGCGACGAAGCGGGCCGCGCGCACGTAGTGCGCAGGCGGCGCCTCGGGTCGGACGAAGCGCCGGTAGACGTCGTTCACGATGTACGCCGACGCGAGGTTCACGTGCGTGTCGATCGTCGACATGAACGCCGCGATGAACGACGCGACGAGCAGGCCGAGCAGGCCCGCCGGGAGGAAGCGGCGCATCATCGCGGGGTAGGCCGCCTCGTCGTCGGTGCTCGCGACCAGGCTGTTCGCCGCGACGTGGTCGCCCTCCGACACCAGCAACTCGGGTTGCCACTCGGGGTCGTCGCCCATGATCAGCGGCACCGTCACGGCGAATGAGTTGCCGCCCGGGCCGGCGGTCTCGCTGTCCGGCGCGATCAACATGCGCTCGTCGGTGATCTCCACCACGACGCCGTCCACCGGGCTCGTCACGCGCAGGTCGGGCAGCACGATCAGCGAGGCCAGCGCGACCAGGATCCAGGGCCAGGGGCGGATGGCGTAGTGCGCGATCGCATACCAGAGCGTGGCCAGCAGCGACTGCTTCTCGTCCTTGCAGGCCAGGATGCGCTGCACCATCACGCCGCTGCCGTCGGCGTTCTTGCTCGCGAACCAGAGCACCGCCATGAAGATCAGCGGCTCCCAGATGGTCAGGCCCCAGCCCGAGGGTTGCGACCAGTCGCCGTCGGGTGGCGACGGGATCGTCTCCAGCTTGCCGGCCAGCGCGGGCGTTGCGGCGATCGCGTCGATCACGCCCCCCACGCCGCCGAAGGCGTCGCACACGACCCACATCAGCGCGATGGCGCCGGTCAGCGCGAGCACGAATTGCACCAGGTCGGTGACGACGACGCCCCACAGGCCGGCGACCTCGCTGTAGATCATCGCCACCACGACGCAGCCCAGCATCAGCAGCCAGGCCGGCGTGAAGTGCATGAAGCCCAGGCTGAACACGGGATCGTCGGAGAGGTCGAAGAGCACGACCATCACCTTGGTCATGCCCAGGATCACCCAGCCCATCACGAAGCAGTGCAGGAAGACGACCTGGTAGATGCCCTTGGCCGCGCGCAGCACGCGCGCCGGCTTGCCGGAGTAGCGCAGCTCCATGAACTCGACGTCGGTCAGGACCGCGCTGCGTCGCCACAGGCGGCTGAAGACGACCACCACGAGCAGCGTGCCGACGACGTAGGACCACCAGCGCCAGTTGCCGGCGATGCCTCCCGCGCGCGTCCAGCCGGTCACGACCAGCGGCGTGTCGCTCGCGAAGCTGGTCGCCACCATCGAGGTGCCGGCCAGCCACCAGGGCAGGTTGCGCCCCGAGAGGAAGAAGTTCTCCATGCTCCCGCGCGCGCGACGCGAGATGAGCACGCCGGCGCCGATGGCGACGACCAGGTAGGCACCGATGACGACCCAGTCCAGCGTGACCAGGCCGGTCCCCGCGGACTGCGCGCTCACGCCGCGGTCACGGCGTCAAGGGTGCGATGAGCGTCTCGCTCGGGATGCGGATCGTCGGGGTGATGAAGAACATGATCTCGGTGTTGCGGACTCGGCTGCTGCGGCTCTTGAACAGCCAGCCCAGGATCGGGATGTCGCCCAGCACCGGCACCTTGGTGATGGTCTCGATCGTGTTGTTGCTGCGCAGGCCACCCACCGCGATGGTCTGCCCGCTGTGCACGTGCACCGTCGTGCCGGCGTCGCGGGTGCTGATGATCGGGGTGGTGACGTCCGTGCCGCCCAGGTTGTAGGGCACCTCGCCCGTCACGGCCGAGACCATGACCGAGAGGTCCACGCGCACGACGTCCTCGCCGACGATGAAGGGGATGATCTCGACCTTCACGCCGGTGGACTTGTAGACCGTGGCGACCTGTGTGTTCGTGCCGATGCCGGTGGCCGTGAACGTCGGCACCTCGCTGCCGGTGTTGATGTAGGCGCGATGACCGTTGAGCACGGTGACCGTGGGCGACTGGATCAACTCGCTCGCGCCGATGGTCTGCAGCAGCGAGAGCAGCGCGTCCACGCGCAGGCCGTTGTGCACGCCCGACAGGCTCATCAGGAAGCCCGAGATGCTGCTGGGCGCGCTGAAGCTACCGAAGGCCGAACCGTAGCCCGAGGGCATGCCGCCCTCGAGGATCGGGAAGCCCGAACCGAAGTTGCCGTTGGGCGGGTTGGTGGTCGGGTCGAACGGCAGGCTCGGATCCGTGAGCTCGCTGAAGCCCACCTTCGCGTCCCAGTCGATCAGGTCGTCGAGGTTGATCTCGACCACGCGCACCTGGATCTCGATCTGCGGCAGGTCAGCCAGCAACTTGGTCAGCAGCTGGTCGATGAACAGCAGCGTGGCCGGCGGCGCGGTCACGACGAGCAGGTCGGCGATCGCGGTATTGGTCAACGCCGGGCGCACGCCCACGGCGCCGGTCTTGTCCTGGTAGAAGCCGCCGTGCAACACCCACTTGATGATCTCGGTGGGCGCACCTTCCGGCACCACGCTGACGTCGAGCGGCTTGCCCGTCGCATCGAGCACAGGCCCCGGGAACTCGGGCACGTTGAGCTGGAGCATCGCCAGCACGCCGGAAGAGCGCTCGGACTTCAGCGGGTACATCTTGGTCCAGCTGCCGTCCATGCCACGGATGACGCTGTGACCCAGCCGGTGGAATGGCGAGGGCGGCTCGTCGGCCAGGAAGTCGGGGTCGAGATCGGCCTCGGTGGCGGGCGTCAGCAGCGAGAGCAGGCCTGCATCGTCCTGCGTGGGCGCTGCGTCCTGGCCGGAGGCCGGACCGGGTGGCAAGACGTCCTGCGGGCCCGCCTGGGGCCCGATCGTGCTCACGGCCGGCTGATCGCTGGTCAGCTCCCAGTTGGGCGTGGGTGGCGCGGCCTCCTGCGTGATGCAGGCCGGGGCCAGCCCGGCGAGCAGCGTCAGCAGGGCGGCGCGCAGGGTCATCGTCAAAGCGCCGCGATCGCCTGGGGTGTGATGTCTGCCACGGCGCCGAGGCGGCTGGTCACCGCGCCCTTCTCGGCCACCACGTCGTAGTTCCCGTCGCGCGCGGCCTTGCGCACGGCCTGCTTGAAGGCGTCCTGGAACTTCTTGCGGAGCAGGTGGTAGCTGGCGTCGTTCGGCGAGAGCAGCAGGTACTCGGTGTACTCGGGGATCGCCGCGAGCAGCTTGTCCGAGTCGAGCTGGGCCACCGCGCGCATGTTGCGCGTGCTGCCGTACAGCACCGTGCCGTCGACGTGGTAGATCGGCAGCAGGTCGATCACGTTCTGCGTCAGGTTCGCGATCGGCTGGTCGCCGCCGCTGACCCCGCCGGGCACCGTGATGACGTCCACGCGCGCAGCCTTCGCAGCCTTGGCCAGCGCCTTGTTGGTCGCGGCCTGCGCCTCGGCGAAGAGCTTGCTGCCTCGGGCGCCGTCGGTCTCCGACAGGCCCTCGGCCTTCATGCGCATGTAGATCGGGTTCTGGGCGTAGACCTTGAGGATGTCGACGGTGGCCGCGCGGCGTGCGCCGGCCGCCTTCCCGTAGACGATCTGGCCGCTCACGACGAGGTCCTCGACCGGCGGCGCCACGGCCGCGGTCAAGGTCACCAGCGCCGCCAACAACACGGCGCTGAAGCGGCGCCTTCCGACGCCGCAGCTTGCTGTCCCGATCCTCACCTCGTCCCTCCTGACTGACCCCCGCCGCCGACGGTCCGAACACTCATCGGTGTTCTTCGCGCTCTCCATAACGGGAGTTAGCCCAGGATATTGGGCGAAACCTCCCGCGGGGACCAATTTCCGGCCCCGCGGGAGGTTTTTGCACCAAGAAGCGCGCGTCGGAGACGCGCGGACGACCTAGCGCCGGTCGCGACCGCCGCCGCCGCGGGGTCCACCGCGACCGCCGCCACCGCCACTGCGAGGTCCACCGCGACCGCCACCGCCGCCGCCACGGGGGCCGCCGCGTCCGCGACCGCCACCGCCGGACGGCCGGCCACCGCTGTCTCCCGCCGGCACGGCTTCCGGATCGTAGTCCGGGTCGGCCTGCTTCATGGAGAGGCGGATGCGTCCGCTGTCCTCTTCGATGTCGAGCACCTTGACCTTCACGGTGTCACCCACCGAGACGACGTCCTCGGGATCCTTGACGTAGCCCGCGGCCATCTCGGAAACGTGGCACAGGCCCTCGGTGCCGGGCAGCACCTCGATGAACGCGCCGTAGTTCTTGATGGACGTGACGTTGCCGTCGTAGATCTTGTCGACCTCGGGCATCTCCGTCGGAACGCGCTCCTTGCGCTCCTCCGGCTGTGCGTCGAGGTTCATCGAGAGACGCACGCGACCGATGTCGTCGATGTTCACGCACTTCACCTCGACCTGGTCGCCGACCTTCATCAGGTCCTCGATCTTCTTGATGAAGGAACCGTCTTCGTTCTTCATCTCGGAGACGTGCAGCAGGCCTTCCTTGCCCGGGAAGATCTCGACGAACGCGCCGAACTCCCGGATCGAGACGACCTTGCCCTTGTAGATGGCGCCGATCTCGGCATCGCCGGTGATCGCTTCCACCTGGGCCACCGCACCTTCGAGGTCGCTGCCGGGGCCGCCGCTGATCGTCACGGCGCCGTCGTCGTTGACCTCGATGCGAACCACGTAGTCGGCCTGCAGGGCCTTGATGATCTTGCCGCCGGGGCCGATCAGGAAGCCGATCTTGTCGACCGGGATCTGCTTCATGACCATGACCGGAGCCCACTTGCTGACTTCCGGGCGCGCCTCGGCGATGGCCTCTTCCATGCGACCCAGGATGTGCAGCCGGCCGGCCTTGGCCTGCTCGAGAGCACGCTTCAGCAGGTCCGCCGACAGGCCCTTGATCTTGATGTCCATCTGCAGGGCCGTGATGCCGTTCGCGGTGCCGGTGACCTTGAAGTCCATGTCCCCGTTGTGGTCCTCGCTACCGAGGATGTCGGACAGGATGTAGTGGTCGTTGCCGTCCTCGATCAGGCCCATGGCGATCCCCGCCACAGGTGAGCGAACCGGGCAACCCGCATCGAACAGCGCCAGGCTGGCGCCACACACGGAGGCCATCGAGCTGCTGCCGTTGGACTCCAGGATCTCGGACACGACGCGTGCCGAGTACGGGAAGTCCTCGGGCGCCGGCATCATCACGTTGACCGCGCGCTCGGCGAGGTTTCCGTGACCGACCTCGCGACGCGAGGTGCTCATCATGCGGCGCACTTCACCGACGCAGAACGGCGGGAAGTTGTAGTGCAGCATGAAGCGCTTGCTGTACTCGTCCTTGAGGCCGTCGACGATCTGCTCGTCGCGACCGGAGCCCAGCGTGACGGTGACCAGAGCCTGCGTCTCGCCGCGCGTGAACAGCGCCGAACCGTGCGTGCGGTGCAGCACGCCCAGCTCGATGTTGATCGGGCGGATCTCGTCCAGCTTGCGGCCGTCGGCGCGCGTGCTGTTCTTGATGATGTTCGAGCGCTCGATGTCACCTTCCAGGTCGTGGAAGGCGTTGCCGATCATCTTGCGAGCATCCTTCTGCTCGCCCTCCGGCAGCTCCGCCAGCATGGCGGCGCGGTTCTCGGAGGTGATCGCCTTGAGCGCCGCCTTCTTGGCGAACTTGCCGTCGGTGGCCATGGCCGCCTCGAGCTCGCCGCGCAAATCCGCGACGCGCGCCACGTAGGGGTTCTCGGCCTTCTCGGCCCGCTCCATCTTCGGCTTGCCGCACTGCTCGACCAGCTCGCTGATCATTTCGCAGATCTCGACGACGGCCTTGTGCCCGAACAGGATGGCCTCGGCCATCACGTCCTCGGGCAGCTCCATCGAGCCGGCCTCGACCATGGTCACGGCGTCCGCCGTGCCGGAAACGATCAGGTCCAGGCTGCTGTTGCTCATCTGCTCCAGCGTGGGGTTGAGCACGAGCTCACCCTCGATGTAGCCGACGCGCACGGTGGAACCGGGGCCCGCGTAGGGCAGGCTGGAGAGCGACAACGCGGTCATGGCCGCGACGCCGGCGAGCGTGTCGGGCTCGTTCTCACGGTCGTAGCTGAGGACGGTGACGATGATCTGGACTTCGTCGCGGTAGCCGTCGGGGAACATCGGACGGACCGGACGGTCGATCTGACGGGCGACCAGGACTTCGTGGTCGCGCGGGCGCATCTCGCGCTTGAAGAAGCCTCCCGGCACCTTGCCGGCGGCGTAGGTCTTCTCCCGGTACTCGACGGTCATCGGGAAGAAGTCGAGATCGGGGCGGCCCTTGGCGCCCTGTGCAGTCGCCAGGAGGGTGGTCTCGCCATAGGTGGCGAGCACCGAGCCATCGGCCTGCTTGGCCATGCGGCCGGTCTCGAGGGTCAACGTGCGGCCGGCGATTTCGCGGCTCACGCGGACGGGGTGGTTCAGGTTTGGATCTGTCATTTATCTACTGCCTTCTTGCTTTCGCTTGCATGGACCCCTTCCTGGGGTCGCTTTCATGAATCGCGGACGGAACGGAGATCCGGCCGTGAGGGACACTCGAGGACGAAAACCGGGACACCGTGTGCGCCTTCAGGCGCTGGTGCGAACGCCACGGATGCCGAGCCGCTTGATCAGCGTCTCGTACCGCGTGACGTCTGTCCGCTGCAGATAGCGCAGCAGCCGGTTGCGTCGTCCGACCAGGGTGACCAGGCCGCGACGCGTGTGGTTGTCCTTCTTGTGGGTCTTGAGGTGCTCGGTGAGCCCGCCGATACGATCGGTGAGCAGTGCCACCTGCACTTCGCAGGAGCCGGTGTCCTTCTCGTGGACCCGATTCTCCTCGATGAGGGCGGAACGCCCTTCTGTGGTTGTCATTCTTGCTTTCTGCCTTCTGGCGGGCGCCTCATCGTCTCCGCTTCGCGCCGGCCGGTTGTCTGGGTCTAGAGTCTTGTCGTCGTTCTTGAATTTCGGCGCACGATAGCAGAATGCTTGAGAAAGCAACAAGAACCCCGGATCTCCTCTCGGGGCCAGGGGGCCGCCCGAGGCCGCTCAGGGCCCCTCCGCCCGCTGACGCCGCAGACAGCTCTCGCAGCGGCCGCAGGGCTCGGGGCCGCCTCCATAGCACGACCAGGTGGCCTCCACCGGCGCCCCGGCCTCCCGGCCGCGGGCCAGGAGCTCGGCCTTGGTCAGGTCCAGGGTCGGGGCCGTGACGGTCACCGCCCCGCGGGTCGAATCGGCCAGCGCGGCGTTCAGGTTGGCCAGGAATCGCGGTCCGTTGTCGGGGAAGGTGACGGCTTCCTCGGCGTTGAAGCCGACCACGACCGTGTCCAGGCCGCGCGCCTCGGCCACCGCGGCGGCCAAGTTCACGAGCAGGCCGTTGCGATTCGGCACCCAGACGGCGTCCGCGCTGGCGCTGGCCGCCGCCGTGTCGTCGAGGCGCTGAGGGTCGGGTTCGGGCAGGTCGCACGAGCGGTCCACCAGCGCAGTGGCCGTGATCTCGCCCAGCAGCGGCTGATCCGTGCAGAGCACCTCGAACCCCAGCGCCAGGCCGACGGCCAGCGCCGCCTTCCGCTCAGGGGCCGCGGCGCGCTGCCCGTAATCCACGAACAGGCCCAGGGCGACTTCGCCTCCCCCGGCCGCGTAGAGCGCCGCAGCGACCGTGGAGTCGAGCCCCCCCGACAACAAGGCCAGCGCGGCCATCAGGCGCGTGCCGCCAGGCCGGTCCAGGCACGACTGACGACATCGACACACACCGGTTCGGCGAGGATTCGCGTCTCAGTCATGAGCGTTTTGTAGCCCATCCCGAGGAGTCCCGACCATATGTCGCGCCGGTGTTGCCGCTCTTCGGCCCTACGGATATACCGGCCATCTCTCCCTGGGCCGCGGCACGCGGCGCCTCCCCCCATGCGAGGGCTCCACGTGCGAACGGTTCTGCTCGCCGGCTGCCTGACCCTTCTCTCCTGCGCCGCGGGCTCCGAGCGGACCTCGCTCCACGTCGCCCATGCGGCTCCGGCCCACGCCCCGGGCGATTCGAGCCCCGTCCGACAGTTGGCGGAGCCCCAGCAGGTGCCCGGCCTCGACCTGCTCGCCCTGGCAATCGCCCAGAACGCCGAACCCGAGCTCTGGGTGGATGCCGGCGAATCGGCTGACGAAGCGCGCGAGGCCATGGCCGCCGCGCGCACCGACGGCTCGAGCCCGGAGCTCGACGCCGCGCTGGCCACCACCGACGCCCTGCTGTCGTGGCGCGCCTGGCGCGTGTACGCCGGCAACTGGCCCGAGGAGTTGCCCGGCGATCCGGTCTGGGATCCGATGGTCAGCTCCTGGCACGAGAGCCGCGGAGCGTGGCGCACCGCGATCGAGACGCTGCTGACCGTCAGCCAGGGCCACCACCCGCAGACCGACGAGGTGTTGCTGGACGTGCTCTTCCGCAGCGGCCAGACCCCGCGCGCGGCGCAGGAGTTGGGCGTGAGCTTGCGTCGCTGGCCGGCGCACGCGCCGTTGCACGAGCTCGCGCGCGCGTGGCGCGACGTGATCCCCGATCCCAGTGCGCTCGCGACGCAACTTCGCGCGCAACTCGGTTCGCGCCAGGGCGAGATCCCCGGGTTCACCGAGCAGGCGCTGGGAACGATCGGTGTGCTTCATCTGAGCTGGGCCATGCGCGTGCAAGAAGCGGGCGATCCGGCCGAGGCGGCACGGCTGTACGAAGCGGGCGCCGATGCGCTGGCGCGCGCGGACGGTCCCGGGCAGACGATGGATGCCTGGGAGTTGGCCTCGCGTCGCGCCGACTGCCTGGTGAACGCCGGTTGGTTGCGCTTCGCGGAAGCCAAGGCAGCGATCGAGAGCGAAGGCCTCGACGCGGCGCTGCCCGCGTTGCAGTTGGCGGAGCAGAACTTCATCGGCGCGTTGAAGGAGGTGCCGGACGACCCGGACGCGTCGCAGGGCATCGGACTCACCGGCGACCTCTACTACCAGGCGGGAAGCCTGGAGGGCATCCGCGACTTCTTCGGTCGCGTCGCGCCGCAGTTCGAGAACCCCGAGTGGTGGAACAACCACGCGTTCTTCTGCCGCGAGACGGGCGAGTACGAGACGTCCTACGCGTCGTACCAGGCGTGCATCGCGCTCTCCCCGGACAACCCGCGCTGGGTCAACGACACCGGCCTGATCCTGCTCTACCACCTCGATCGCGACCTCGACCTGGCAGAGGAGTACTTCCGCCGCGCCTGGGCACTCGGCGTCGAGGTGTGCGAGAACCCCTTCGTTTCAGACGACAAATACGAGGATGCGTTCCTCGGATACACTGATGCGATGCACAACCTCTCCCTGCTGCTCGCCCGACAGGGCGACTTCCAGCAGGCCGTCGAGGTGAATGCAGAGTTGCTCGAGATCGCACCCGGACGACCCGACGCGACGCAGTTGAAGTTCGAGTTGGAGCGGGCGCTTGCCGAGAGCGCCGGGTCCGACGACGCCGACATGAAGTAGCGTCCCCACCCGAACCCCGGACACCCCATGGCCATGCTGACCACCCTGCTGATCTGCTCCACGCTGACGCTCGCCGCCCCTCTCGCGGACGAAGACCAGTTGTCGAAGGCCCGTTCGTACATCGAAGCGGGCGAGAACGACCAGGCCGTGCGGATGCTGAGCAAGATGCTCAACGCGGGTGAGGGCACCGAACGCGACGTGCGCCTGACGCTGGGCGACGCGCTGCTCGCCTCGGGCCGCGCGGACCAGGCGGTCGAGATCCTGTCGCACCTCGCGCTGGACGACGATCATGACGCGCTGCTCGCGATGGGCAGCGCCTTCAAGGCCTACGCCGAGCAGATGGCGGGCGCCGGCCGTTCCAACGACGACGTGGGCTTCGCCTACGACGAGTCGCGCAGCTACCTCCAGCACGCGAGCGAGACCGCGCCCGCGGGCGACTCGCGCGCCGCGACCACTCTCGGCAACATCGAGCTGTACGTGCTGGGCGACCACAAGGCCGCCATGAAGCGCGCCGCGATGCTGATCTCGAAGAACGGATCGGATGGCGAGGCGTTGCTGCTGCGCGGCTGCGCGGGGCTTTACGCGTCCCTCGCCGCGACCAACACGGGCGACGAGGAGGCCGCCGACGAGGCGCGCCTGGCCTCGGTGGACGACCTGCTCGCCGCGCAGGAAGCGCTGCCCGACAACCGCATCGAGCCGTGGGTGCAGCTCGCGTGGCTGTACGAGGTCATGGACCGGCCCGAGGCCGCGGTCGGCGCCGCGGTGGCCGTGGTCGAGCGCGCTCCCGACGCGACGTTCGGCACGCTCTACCACCTCGCCCGCCGCTACAGCACCGAGCGTCGCTTCGGCCCCGCGTCACGCGCGCTGACCGTCATGGCCAAGGCCGACTCGGAGATGCTCGCCAAGTGGATCGTGTACGACGAGGACCGCGCTGCCGCGCAGCGCGAACTCTCCTGGTCGGTGGGCGAGCTGTTCGCGCAGAACCGATTCGGGCCGGCGCACGACGTCCTCAAAGCCATCACGATGACCGAGCCCAACGACGCCGACGTGTGGAACAACTACGCGCTGGCGTGCCGCGAGGTGCGCGAGTACGAAGAGTCGGCACGCGCCTACCGCCGCTCCCTGAAGCTCGACCCCGACAACCCGCGCCTGATGAACGACACGGCGCTGGTGTTGCACTACTACCTGCAGACGGATCTGGGCGAGGCGGCCGAGCTCTACGAGAAGGCGCACGAACGCGCGTCGGAGATGCTCGAGGCCGACGACCTCAGCGACGAGGATCGCGCCCTCCTGCAGGAAGTCGTGTACGACGCGAAGAACAACCTCACCAAGCTGGCGGCCGGCGACTACAAGTGGGGCACGTGACCGCGCGCTGACGCCGCGGCGTCAGCTCAGCGCTTCTTGGTGGGCTTGTAGGCGCCCTTGACGTAATCGCGCCAGCGGTCCTCGAAGGCCAGCATGCTCAGGCCGAACGCCTCCTTGAGGATGTCGCGCGTGGCGGACTTGTGCTTCGCCATCTTCAGCGCCTTGCCCATGCGCAGCGTGCCCTCGCCATCGGGGTCGAGCGTCATCAGGTAGTCGACCCACGACCAGGCGAACTGGTGCTCGCGCGGCGTCAGCGCATGCGTGGGCTTGGTGATCACCTCGGCGAACGACGGCGTGTCGTCGCCGAGCGTCGCCTTGTAGACGTTCTTGCGCCAGTCGCTGCTGCCCCATCGGGCGGCGGCGTCCTGCTCGCGGAAGCAGAAGGTCTCGGCGCGGTCGTCGAAGTCCATCTCGAACCAGTGCGCGAGGCCCGCGTCGAGCCAGCCGTACTTGTCGTTGAGCCATGGCGGCACGAGGCCGAACTCGCCCGGCTTGAACCAGTACGGGTAGTAGTAGGCCGACGTGTACTGGTGCACGATCTCGTGGATCTGGTGCCGCAGCATGTCCTCGTGCTTCGGGAAGCGCGACTTGTCCCACCAGGTCACGATGACCGACTGGTGGTTGGAGCCGCCCGCGCGCTTCACCGAGGGCAGGCCCTGCAGTCCGGTGTAGGCCGGGCCGGCCAGGTGCGCCTGGCTGGGGTTGGCGAAGATGTAGACGTGGTGCAGGCTGCGCAGGAACTCCTTGTCCACCGTGCCGAACATCTCGTGCAGGCGGGCGTAGAGCTCCTCCAGCTTCTCCGCGTAGAGGTGCGCGGCCTGGTGCGCCTTCACGGACTTCTTCTTCACCGAGATCTTCGGCACGTCCCAGCCGATCAGGAAGTGCGTGGTCTGCACGTGCACCATCGGCTTCCTGCCGGTCCGCACCGTGCTGTCGACGCGGCGCCGCTCGTCCAGCCACTCCTGGTTGCGCTTGGTGATGCTGGTGTACAGGCTCTCGGCGCGCGCCTTCAGCGAGGGCGTCTTGCAGCGGGCGCACACCTTCCAGTCGATGCCCATGTTCTCGGACTCGATCGCCTCGGAGCAGTACTGCACGCTCCAGGTCTCGCCGGAGTCCTCCTCGGGCGCCCACTTCTTGTTCACGTCGAAGGGCAACTGGCCGGTCGTGCCGCACCAGCCGCAGCGTGGTTCGCCGGGCTTCGGCTCGGGCGCCACCTGCGCGGTCGCCGGCGCCGTCAGCACGAGCGGTACGGCGAGCACGAACGCGAGCGTCAGTGCGGACAGCAGCGCGCGCGGGATCGCGCGGCGCCGGGGCGGTGTGTGGACGTGGTGGATCAGCGGTTCGCTCCGGGGGCGGTCCGAACTATAGCAGCCGTTTGCGGGAGGTTGCCGAACGCCGCGCGTCGGCCCTGTGACATGTGGACGGCGGGCGCTTCGATTCCAACGAAACCGTCAGGAAGCCCCGTGGCGCTCAGCGTTTCCGCGCCGATACACGAGGCGACCGTCCTTCACCACGGCCATCACCGGGTTCCACCCGAACTCGTAGCCGAGGTACAGGTGGTCCGGCACGTCGAGCAGCGCCATGTCGGCCACGGCGCCCTCGACCAGACGGCCGCGCGTCCCGGGCAGCCCGAGCGTCGCGGCCGCGTTGCGCGTGGCGGCGCACAGCGCCTCGGCCACGGTCAGGCCGAGCAGTCCGCAGGCGAGCCCGACGATCGTGACCATCGACAGGATGTACGAGGTCCCCGGGTTGAAGTCGCTCGCGATCACCAGCGGAAGTCCCGCCTCGATCATGCGGCGCGCGGGCGGCATCTGCCGGCTGCGCAGGGAGAAACATGTGCCGGGCAGCAACACCGGTGCGGTGCCCGCGGCGAGCATGGCCTCGATGCCGTCGTCGCTGATGCGCACCAGGTGGTCCGCCGTCTGCGCGCCCATCTCGCCCGCCAGCTCGGCGGCGCCCACCGCGTCGAGCTCGTCGGCGTGGACGCGCAACGCGAGCCCCACCGCCTTGGCGCCCGACAGCACCGCGCGCGCCTCGTCGACCGTGTACGCGCCGAGGTCGCAGAACACGTCGGCCGAGCGCGCCAGCCCGCGCCGCGAGACCTCGGGCAGGATCTGCTCGCACACGAGGCGGATGTACCCCTCGCGGTCGTCGCGGAACTCCGGCGGCACCTGGTGCGCCGCGAGGCAGGTGGGATCGATGTCGACCGGCTGCGCCGACTGCGCCTCGGCCAGAAGCTCGAGCGCGAGCACCTCGGTCCCCAGCGTGAGGCCATAGCCGCTCTTGGCCTCGATGGAGGTCGTGCCGCAGGCGAGCATGCGGTCGAGCCGCTCGTGCAGCCGCTCGGCCAGCCGCTCGCGCGGCGCTTCGCGCAGGGAACGCACCGAGGAGAAGATGCCGCCGCCCGCCTCCGTGATCTCGACGTAGGTCCGGCCGCGAGCTCGCATGTCGAACTCGGCCTCGCGCGTGGCGTCGAAAACCGGGTGCGTGTGCGCGTCGCAGAAGCCGGGCACGACCGTGCCGCCCTGGGCCGAGATCCGTTCCGGCGCGTCATACCGGGCAAGCAGGTCCGCTTCCGGGGCGACCGCCACGATCAGGCCATCCCGCACGGCCACGGCGCCGCCTTTCACGACACCGGGGTCGTCCATGGCAGCCCCCACGGCGGGGCCGTCGCCGCCCCCGCCCAGGGTGACCACCTCGGCGCAATCGCACACCAGCAGGTCCACGCTGTCCTTCATGCGGGGCACGTTCGCACACGGCCCGGGAACGTTCTATACTCGGGGTGCGCGCGGGGGAGTTCCCCACGCGCCGCTCGCTGCCGGACGTCGCTCGGCCGCTGGAGCCCTACGACACTGCACGCTTTCGCTTGCTGCGGCCTCCTCCTGGGGCTCGCCGAACCCTTCAACGCCTCCTGGTGGGCCCTCGGGCTCGCTCCAGGCACCGTGCTGTTGGCCGCCCTCGAGTACGGCTGGCACAACCTCTCGCGCGCGCGCCTCGCCGAATCCGGCGCCGGGCCCGCGTCGCGCGAGCGCGTGCAGAAGATGACCGCCGAGGCGCACCGCGTGGAGACCGCGCTGCTGGTGATGCGCGTCGCGTGCCAACTCGCGCTCGTGTACGCGTTGATCGAGCTCGCCTACCAGAAGGTGCCTCTGTGGTGGCCGGGCCTGTCCACCGCCGCCCCTGTTCCCATCGCGCTCGGCGCGGCCTTCATCTGGATCACGCTCTTCTGCCGCGTGCTCCCGGGCGAGTTGAGCCGTCGCGTGCACGAGGTGCTCGTACGCGCCACGATGCCGGTGGTCGTGCTGCTGGGCCGCATCCTCGCGCCGCCGTTCGACATCTGCCGTAAGGTCATGCGCATCGCCTTCGGCACGACGCGCCAGGCCGAGGCCGAACTGTACGCCGATGAGATCCGCGCCACCGTCGAGGAAGGCGAGCGCGAGGGACACCTCGGCGGCCACCAGGCCGACATCATCGAGCGGGTGCTGCAGCTGCGCGAGCTGGAAGTGCGCCGCCTGATGACGCCGCGCACCGAGGTGGACACGATCGACATCAGCTCCACCGTGGGCGAGGCGCGCGAGGCCGCGCTCGCCACCGGGCGCTCCCGCTACCCGCTCGTCGAGGACGAGGTCGACCATGTGGTCGGGGTGGTGCACGTGAAGGACCTGCTCAGGCTGCCCAGGGAGGCGCCGGTGAGCGAGGCCCGCCGCGAGCCGTGGTTCGTGCCCGAGAGCAAGTTCATCACCGAGATGCTGGTCGAGTTCAAGGACCAGAAGACCCACCTCGCGGTCGTCCTGGACGAGTACGGCGGGACCGCCGGCGTGATCACCATCGAGGACGTGCTGGAAGAGATCGTCGGCGACATCGACGACGAGTTCGACACGGACGAGGACGAGGATGAGATCGTCATCGTCGACGAGCGGCACGTGATCGCTCTCGGCACCGCGCGCGTGGACGAGCTGAACAGCACGCTCTCGATCAACATCCCCGAGAGCGACGACTGGGACACGGTCGGCGGATTCATCTTCAGCACGCTGGGACGCCTGCCCGACGAAGGCGAGAAGCTGCGCCACGAGAACCTCGTGCTGACCGTGAACTCGGTGGTCGAGCGTCGCGTGGACCGCGTGTCGATCGAGATCCTGCTGCCGGTCAGCTGACCGGCGCGGAACGCTCCGGCCCCGCGGGCGCGATCGAGTGCGGCCTGTCGCGCGGGCGACGCCAGGTCAGCAATCCACTCCAACGTCCCTTCAGCGCGGCGAAGTGCACGCGACGCTCGGGCGCACGGCGCCGGCAGTACCACAGGTCCATCAGCGGGAAGAACAGCAGGTGACTCGCCATCGGCAAGAGCTGCCGGCCGGCCGGACCGAACAGGTGCTTTCGGATGAACGCGCCGTCGCCGCGGCCGTAGCCGTAGCGCAGGCGTTCGGCTTCGGTGCCCACGTCCGGGTGGCAGCGATGGTGCACGAGCATCGCGGGCTCGAACACGCCGCGCCCGCCGGCCAACAGCACGCGCAGGAACAGGTCCACCTCCTCGGTGGCACCCCAGGGCGTGCCCACGCCCAGTGTCTCGTCGAAGCCGCCGAGTTCCCCGAACATCGCGCGCTTCACGTGCACCGACGGTCCTGACCCGAGCCAGATGTTGCGCGGCGTCAGTTCGCAGCGCCCCTCGCACTCGGCGACCGCGAAGCGCCGGTTCTGGTTCTGGTCCAGGACGCGGCCGAGCAGCAGGTCGGGCGCGTCGGACGCGCCCATGGCGCGTGCGGCGGCCTCGCCCCAGCCCTCGCCGAAGCGCCCGTCGTCGTCCGCGAAGACGAGCCACTCGTGCCGGGCCTCGCGCGCCCCGAGGTTGCGGTTGACGGAGATGCCGAGCTGCTCGTTGTGCAGGTAGCGCACGCGCGGGTTGCCGGCGCACACGTCCCGTGTGCGCGTGCTGTCCGACTGGTCGACCACGATCACCTCGGGGTCGAGCCACTCGAGGTGCCGCTCGAGAGACTCGAGACACCCGGCGACCTCGCCCGGTCGGTCGAGCGTCGGGATGACCACGCTGATGGGCAGCGATGTCGGCATGGCCGCAGTGTCGCGCAGCGTTCGCGCGATCGGCAAGCCCCGCGTTCCTGCCGCCTGGCTCAGGCGTACCGGTCGAGACCGCGCTCGGTCAGCGCGGTCACGATGGCCTTGACGCCCTCGGCGTCGTCGCGGCGGCAGACCAGCGTGGCATCGGGCGTGTGCACGACGATCAGGTCGTCGACCCCCTTCACCGCGACCAGCCCGCCCGTGGCCGACAGGATGCAGCCCTTGGCGCCGAGCGCGAGCACGTCGCCCTGCACCACGTTGCCGTCCGGGTCGGCCTGCAGCAAGCGCTCCAGTGCGTCCCACGCGCCGACATCCTCCCACCTCATCGGCAACGGCATGAGCAGCACGTCGGCCAGCTTCTCCATCACGCCGTAGTCGATCGACACGCGCTGCAGGCCCGGGTACTCGTCGTCCAGGACGCGCTCGAAGTCCGGCGTGCGCCACGCGCCCGCGATGCGCGCGATCGGCTCGCCCATCGCCGGCAGGTGCTGTGCGTAAGCGTTCGCGAGCGCCGCCGGGCGGAACGCGAACATGCCCGCGTTCCAGTACACGTCGCCCTGCGCCAGCAGCGACTCGGCACGTCGGCGATCCGGCTTCTCGACGAAGGCGGCGAGGCGGTGCACCTCGTGTCCGCCATACGTCCCGACGCGGCCGCCGCGCCGCAGGTAGCCGAAGCCCGTGGCCGGGCGGTCCGGCTCGACGCCGAAGACCAGCACCGAGCGCGGGTGCACGTCGAGCGCCTCGACCGCGGCCGCGAGGTACTCGCGCAGCCCCTCCTCGGGAAACAGCACGTGATCGGACGGCATGGCCACGCCGACGGCGTCGGGATCGAGACGTTCGAGCAGCGCGCCGGCCAGGCCGACGCACGCGGCGGTGTCGCGACCCTCGGGCTCGCCCACGATCTGCTCGGCCGGGATCCCGGGCAGCATCCGCCGGATCGCGGCGACGTGGCGCGCGTTGGTGATGACCAGTTGCCGCTCGGGCGGCACCAGGTCGCCCAGCCGTTCGCTCGTGCGCAGCAGCAGCGGTTGCTCGCCGCCGATCGGCAGCAGCTGCTTGGGGCGATCGGCGCGGCTGGCAGGCCAGAAGCGCGTCCCCGCACCCCCCGCCATGAGCACGGCCCATAGCTTGCTCACGAGGACAGCTCCGCCGTGCGCTCGTCGCGCACGTAGAGCCGGTGCACGCGCTTGCCCACCGCGCAGGCGATCTCGTACGGGATCGTCCCGACCAGCCCGGCCAGCTCGGGAATCGTGATGCGCCGGCCGCCGTCCTCGCCGATCAACGTGACGGTGTCGCCCACGCTGACGCCCGGGATGTTGCCGACGTCGAGCGTGGTGTAGTCCATCGAGATCGCGCCGATGATCGGCGCGAGCGCGCCCCGCACCAGCGCGCGGCCGCGGTTGGAGAGGCGGTACGCGAGGCCGTCGTTGTAGCCGACCGGCAGCGTGGCGACGCGTGTCGCCGCGGCCGTGACGTGCGTGCCGTTGTAGCCCACGGGCGTGCCGGCCGGGACGTCCTTCAGGTACACGACCTGCGTGCGCAGGCTCAGCACCGGCTCGAAGGCGATGCCGTCGGGGTCGTGCTCGCTGCCGAGCATTCCATAGAGCGAGATGCCCGGTCGCACGAGCGCGCGGTCGAGCCCCTGCCCGCCCAGGATCGCCGCCGTGTTCGCGAAGTGCACCATCGGCGGGTCGATGCCCTCGGCGCGCATCCCGTCCATCAGCGTGTCGAGCCGCTGCAGCTGCACCTCCGTGAACGGGTGGCCGGGCCGCACCGCCGAGACGTGGCTGGCGACGCCTTCCAGCTCGAGCCAGCGGCTCGCGGCCGCGGCGCGCGCGAGGTCGAGCGCGCGCTCGGGCGCGGCGCCCAGGCGCCCCATGCCGGTGTCCACCTTGAGGTGCACGCGCGTGCGGCGCCCCTGGCGCCGGCTCTCCTCCTCCAGCGCGAAGATGCGGTCCATGCTGTGCACGCACACCGAGAGGTCGTGGCTCACGACCTGCGCCGTCTCCTCGGGGATGATCGTGCCGAGGATCAGGATCGGCGCGTCCACGCCGGCCGCGCGCAGCTCGAGCGCCTCGTTGCTGTCGCCGACGCCGAAGCCCCACAGGCCCGGCTCGCCGGACAGCGCGCGCGCGACGGGCACGGCGCCGTGTCCGTAGGCGTCGGCCTTGACCACCGCCAGGATGCGCGTGTCGGGCCCGACGCGCTTCGCGATGCGCGCCATGTTGCGACGCAGCGCGGCCGTGTCGATCTCAGCCCAGACCCGGTGTCCCGCCGACCCGCTCATCGAACACGATCTCCGCGTGCGCACGCTTCAGGTAGAGCGGCCTGACCTGGGCGGGGTCGTCGCCACCCGCCGCCAACCGCTGTCGTCCCAGCGCCGCCACATCGTACGCATCGGGGACCGGCTCACGAATCACGGAAAGCGAAGGCTCCGCTGCCGGCTCGGCATCGGCCTCGGCCACGAGCCGCGGCGGCAGCTCCTCCTGCGCGATCGGACCATCGTCCACCCCCGCGCGCGTGTAGTCGGCGCGATACACCTCGCCGCGGCGGGCGTCGATCAGCACCACGGCGCGCTGCAACGTGGGGTCCTCGCGCAGCGCCGCGCGCGCGGCCGCCGCCACCGAGGGCACACCGGCGATCGGCAACCCGCCCGGAAAGGCGATGCCGCGTGCCAGCGCGATCGACGCGCGCGTGCCGGTGTAGCTGCCCGGACCGATGCCCACGACGACGCCCAGCAGGTCGGCGGCGCGCAGCCCCGCGGCATCGAGCAGTTCGGCGGCCGCCGCAGCGAGGCCGGCCGTGCCGCGCGTCCCCTCCGGCGATTGCCAGTGGCCGAGCGGCTGCTCGCCGGGCCCGGCCAGCGCGAGGCTCGGGGACAGGCTGCTGGCCTCGATGGCCAGGATCGGACCGCTCACGTCGAGCCCGCCCCCTTGCCGGCGTGGTCGTCGATCTGGCTCTTCCACAGCTCGGCCAGCTCGGCCGCCAGCGCGTCCACGAGCGAGGCGTCCACGCCCTCGATCATCACGCGCGCCAGGTCCTCGGTGCCCGAGTACCGCAGCACGATGCGCAGGTCGTCACCGTGCTCGGCGGAGAGCGCCGCGACGCGCTCGCCCAGGCCCGGAAGCTCCTCGATCGGCGGGCGGGCGGCCACCGGCACGTTGATCAGCACCTGCGGCACGCGCGGCACTGCGTCGATCACGCCCGAGAGGCCCGCACCCTTCTGCCGCAGACCGGAGAGCACCTGCAGCGCGGTGAAGAGACCGTCGCCGATGACATGGTCCCCGACCGGGAAGAGCAGGTGGCCGGAGGCCTCGCCGCCGAGGCCGTAGCCGCCCGCGCGCATCGCGGCCAGCACGTGCCGGTCGCCGACGGGCGTGCGCACCAGGTTGATGTCCTGCGCGGAGAGCATGCGCTCGAGGCCGAGGTTGCTCATGACCGTGGCGACCACGGTGCGCTCGGGTAGCTCGTCGCTCTCGGCCAGCCAGGGGCCGAGGAAGCCGAGCATGTGGTCGCCGTCGCAGGTGCGGCCGTTGCGGTCCACCATCAGCACCCGATCGGCGTCGCCGTCGAAGGCCAGGCCCGCGTCGTACTCGCCGCTGGACATCTGCGCGGCCAGCGCCTGCAGGTGCGTGCTGCCGCAGGCGGCGTTGATGTTCTCGCCGTCGGGGCGATCGAAGAGCGCGGTCACCTTCGCGCCGAGCTTCTCCAGGACGGCCGGCGCGGTCGAGGTGGCCGAGCCGTGCGCGCAATCGACCGCCAGCCGCATGCCCGACAGGTCCACGTCGGAGAACTGGTCGAGCATCCAGGCGATGTAACCGGAGGCGCCGTCTTCCGTCTGCGCCGTCGCGCCCCCCCCATCAGGGGGCGGGCTGTCGGCGAGGTCCTCCACGCGAGTCTCCAGCGCGACCTCACCCCCGTCCGAAAGCTTCAGCCCGTCGGCGCCGAAGACCTTGATGCCGTTGTCCTTCCACGGGTTGTGGCTGGCCGAGACCACCAGACCCAGGGCCGCACCGCGCGCGCGCACCTCGAGTGGCAGGCCCGCGGTCGGCATCACGCCGAGGTCGGTGACGGGCGAGCCGGCGGCGACGAGGCCCCGCACCAGCGCGTCGACGATCCCGGGACCGCTGGCGCGCGTGTCACGCGCGATCAGCACCGGCTCGCCGCCAGCGTGGTCGCCCAGCGCGCGGCCCAGGCGTGCCAGCGTGTCCGGCACGAGGGGCTCCACGCCGGCCTTGCCACGGATGCCGTCGGTCCCGAACCAGCGCGCACTCACGGGATGTCCTCGAGGAGGTATTCGATGAACGGTTCGTCGCCGCTGTCCAGGAGGGAGACGCTCACGTCGAACGACAGCGAGGTGCGCAGGATTGTCACCTTCGGCCGCCCCTCGATCAGGTTCTCCTGAAGGTCCTCCCAGTCGAAGTAGAGCTGGAACGTCCGGCGGAGCTGGTCGGTCGTGAGGATGGACAACTCGGAACTCGGACCGGTGAGTATCAGATCCAGCGTGTCGGTCTTCTTGACGACGCGTCGGCGGCTCGCTGTGAGCGAGGCCTCGTTGTCGTATCGCACCTGCACGCCGAGCAGGTTGATGCTCATATCCTGCGGCTGGATCGGGACGGTGACGGTCACGGTGTCCGGCTGGGGCGTCACGCCCTGCGCGACCAGTTCGGGCGACAGGCCGACGGTCTTGATGACGGTGCTGGTCTTGTCGTCCACCGGGACCGGCGCGAGACGGAGCAACCGGGGGTCGGAGGCCATCGTCTTGAGCACGCCGCGCGGCCCGGTGATGGTCACCGTGTTCGGCACGATGCGGATGTCGTCGTACCGGAACTCATAGCGGTCCCGCGGCTTGCCGGAGAGTTCGACGTTTGCCGCCGTCAGCGTGACGTTCTCGAGCGTCTCGCGTCGGGCGAGCGTGACGTCGAGCACGTCGTCCGGGCGGATGCGGAATTCGGTCAGGTCCGGGTTCTCGCCCGGGCTCTTGAAGGTCGAGCGATCGAGCAGCCGCGACACGACCGCTTCGTCCGCGTCACCGAGGTCGGAGGCGTCGTAGATCAGGACAGCCGAGAGGACCAGGTTCTCGATGTCGTCGCGCAGACCCCTCACCTTGAGGCGCACCGACGACTCCTTCTCGACCACGATCAGGTCGTCCGGCACCACGAGGTACACGCCCGACGTCTTCCGACCCAGGTCGTCCGCGAGGCGCTGCGTGGACTCCACCGTCACCTTCAGCGTGAGGTCGATCTCGCCGACGACGAAGTTGTCCAGCCAGGCCCACATCAGCAGCGCCAGGGCCAGTGCGGTGACCTTGCGGCCGATGTCGTGCCGCAGCGTGGCCCAGAGATTCCAGCGGCGCCGGCTCACGAGGCGGCCTCCATCGTGTCGGGCACCTCGCCCTCGAGGAAGTCGGCCAGCGTCTCGTCCAGCGCCTCGAGGTCCTCCACCGCGTGCAGCTTGCCGCGGTGGGCGAGGGCGATGCGGCCGGTCTCCTCACTCACGACCACGGCCACGGCGTCGCTGTCCTCGGTGACGCCGATCGCGGCGCGGTGGCGCGTGCCCATCTCGTGGTCGAGCAGCGTGCTCTCGGTCAGCGGCAACATGCAGCATGCCGCGACGATGCGCCCGGTGCGCACGATGACCGCGCCGTCATGCAGCGGGCTGCGTGGGTAGAAGATCGACTCGAGCATCGCGCCCGAGAGCGCCGCGTCGAGCGGAACACCCGTGTCCTGCACGCCCTTGATGCCGGTGTTGCGCTCGAAGACGACCAGCGCGCCCGTCTGCCGGCGCGCCAGCGCGCGGAAGGCCTCGGAGAGATCACCGACCTGGCCGGGCAATCCGCGGCCGCCCTGTCCGCCCACCTCGCTCACGCGGCGGAACCCACGGCGCAGCTCGGGTTGGAACAGCACGACCAGCACCACGACCATGAACGGCAGCATGTAGTACGCAGCCGCCTCCAAACGCGGGAACGAGATGCCGATCAGGAAGTACATCGCCGCGAGGGTCACGAAGATCGCGGCGAAGGTGATCAGCACGCCCTTGAACACGGCCAGGCCGGTCTTGCCGTGCAGGAATCGCAGCAGCGCGTAGAAGAACCACGTCAGCAGGCTGATCTCGATCACGCCCGAGACGATGTCGAGCGCGCGTTCCGGCTCGTCCGTCGCGAACGGCAGCGCTGCCTGACCCAGGACCGCTAGGCCGCTCGGGTTGAGCAACTCGATGCTCACCGCGCGATGGCCGCGTCCAGCGGGGCGCCGGCCACGGCCAGCACACTGCGAATCGTGTCGCCGAGCAGCGTGTCCGGCGTCGAGGCACCCGCGGTGAAGCCGATCACGACCTCGCCCTGCGGCAGCCAGTCGCGCGTGCGCACACGTTCACTGGTCTCGGGGTCGCGGTGCACGATCTCGTCGGCGCCGATCCCGTCGGGTCCGTCCACGTGGTAGCTGGGGAAGCGCCCCTCGCCCACGCGCGTGAGGTTGCGCGTGTTGCTGCTGTCGTAGCCGCCCACGACGATCATCAGGTCGAGCGTGTTCTCGCCGGTCAGCTCGGCCACGGCGTCCTGGTTCTCCTGGGTCGCGCGGCAGATCGTGTTCAGTTCGCGGAAGCTCTCGGCCGTGCGCTCCTCGCCGTCGCGATCGGCCATGGCCTCGCGCACCATGCGCTCGATCTCGCGCGTCTCGCTGGCCAGCATGGTGGTCTGGTTCACCGTGCCGATGCGCTGCAGGTGTTGCGCGGGGTCGAAGTCCCGACTGCGCGCGGCCCGTGGCAACTCGGTCAACAGGCGTTCGGCCGGCGTGTTTCCGCGGATCACTTCGCACACCAGCGATGCCTGGTCCTTGTCTGCCACGACCAGGTACTGCCCGCCGCGCGAAGCGATCAGGCTGCACGACGCGCGCGTCTCCTCGTGCAGGAACAGTCCGTGGATCAGGGTGGTCAGCCCATCGGAGACGTACTTGAGCGTGCGCTTGTGCGGCTTGATCACCCACGGGCAGGTCGTGTCGACGATCGTGCAGCCGACCGTCTTGAACCGGTCCATGTCCTCGACCGTCGCGGAGAAGGCCGGGATCACGACGACGTCCTGGGCGGCCGGGCCGCCGTCGTCGTCGCCGTCGGCGAAGGGGCCGCGCACGAAGCGCACGCCCTGCGCCTTGAAGTCGGCGTTCACGCGCGGGTTGTGGATGATCTGGTCCAGCAACCACAGGCGCCGGTCGGGGTAGGTCGCGATCGCGTCCTGCACCATGGCGACGGCGCGGTCCACGCCCCAGCAGAACCCGAAGGTGCGGGCGGTGCGGACGGTCACGCGGCCGGCCGTCAACACGCCCTGACCGGACCTCAATGCCTCGATCAGCGGACTCTTGTACGAGTACCGCTCGAAGGGGTCGTCGTATCGTTCGGTGTCTGACATGCGCGTCTTCTCTACGGAAGGACCGCTAACACGTTAGCGGTCGGCGCTGTCGTGCGCCACCGACCGCCGTCACGACGGCCAGCGCATCCGTCGCGGCCGCGACGTCGTGCACCCTCAGGAAGTCGATCCCAGCCAGCGCCCCGAGCACCGTGGTGGCGGTGGTGGCGTGCTCGCGACCTTCCACGTCGCGCCCCGTGAGCGCTCCGAGGAAGGACTTGCGCGAGCAGCCGAGGACGGTGCGGTGCCCGAGCGCGACCAGTTCGGGGAGGCTCGCCATGAGCGCGAGGTTGTGCTCCATCGTCTTGCCGAAGCCGATGCCCGGGTCGAGCAGGATCCGTTCCCTTCCGATGCCCGCGCGCTCCGCGCGCCCGGCCGCGGCGAGCAGCTCGTCCCGCACCTCGGCCGGCGCGTCGTCGTAGCGCGGGTCGTCCTGCATCGTCTGCGGCGTACCGCGCGTGTGCATGACGACCAGCGGCACGCCCGCGTCCGTGACCACGCCGAGGAACTCGTCTCCGCAAGACAGCATCGACACGTCGTTGACCACGTCGATGCCGACGTCGAGCGCGCGACGCAGCACGTCGGTGCTCCCCGTCTCGAGCGAGAGCGGCACGTCCACCGCGGCGCGCAAGGACGCGAGCACCGGCGCGAGGCGCGCCCACTCTTCGTCCGCGGCCACGCGTTCGGCGCCGGGCCGCGCGGAGACGGCGCCGATGTCGATCACGGCTGCGCCCTGCTCCACCATCGCCACCGCGCGCGTGACCGCGTCGGCCGGACGCTCGTCGAGCCCGCCGTCGCTGAAGCTGTCGGGCGTCAGGTTGAGCACGCCCATCACCCGGGGGGTGCCGGGCGGCGGCAGCGCGCGCAGGCTCACGCGGGGTCGGGGACGGGGATCTCCCCGCCCTGCAGCCCCTCTTCCGGCTCGTCGTCCGCGCGGCGCGCGGTGGGCGCATCGTCCGTGGCCCCGGTGGCCGGCGGCTCGCTGACGATGTCGCGCAGCGGCGGCCGGCGCAGGTCGTCCACGCCGGCGCCCGCCAAGAGCGCCGCGACCTCCTCGCCGTTGATCGTCTCGTAGCGCAGCAGCGCCTGGGCCACCTGCTCCATGGCGCGGCTGTGCCGTGTGAGGATCTCGCGCGCCCGGTCGCGCGCCGCTTCGAGCGTCACGCGCACCTCGGTGTCGATCGCCTCGGAGGTGGCCTCGCTGTAGTTCTTGCTGCGCAGCAGCTCGTCGCCCAGGAAGACCTCGCCGCGACTCTCGCCCAGCGCGATCGGCCCGAGCTTCTCGCTCATGCCCCAGTTGCAGATCATCGCGCGCGCGAGCTCGGTGGCGCGCTCGATGTCGTTGGCGGCCCCGCCGGAGATGTCGTCGCAGTAGAGCTCTTCGGCCACGCGCCCGCCGTACAGCACGGTGAGCATGCCCAGCAGCTCGCGCTTGCGGTGGTGATACTTGTCGCGCTCGGGCAGCTGCATGGTCGCGCCCAGCGCCATGCCGCGCGGGATGATCGTGACCTTGTGCAGCGGCTCGACGACGCCCTTCAGATCCTCGGCGACGATCGCGTGACCGGCCTCGTGGTAGGCCGTGACCTTGCGGTCCTCCTCGACCATGACGCGGCTCTTCTTCTGCCGGCCGAAGCGCACCTTGTCGCGCGCCTCCTCGAGGTCGTCCTGCTGGATGTGGTCCTTGTTCTTCAGCGTCGCGATGAGCGCCGCCTCGTTGATCAGCGCCTCGAGCTCGGCGCCCGAGAACATCGGCGTGCCGCGCGCGACCAGCGAGAGGTCGACCTTGGGATCCAACGTCACCTTCTGCGAGTGCACCACCAGGATGGCTTCGCGCCCGCGCACGTCGGGCAGGTCCAGCATGATCTGGCGGTCGAAACGGCCGGGGCGCATCAGCGCCGCGTCCAGCACGTCGGGCCGGTTCGTCGCGGCGATCATGATCACGCCCGCGTCGGTCTCGAAGCCGTCCATCTCGACCAGGATCGCGTTGAGCGTCTGCTCGCGCTCGTCGTGCCCGCCGCCGAGTCCGGCGCCGCGCTTGCGGCCCACCGCGTCGATCTCGTCCAGGAAGATCACGCAGGGCGCGTTCTCGCGCGCCTGCTTGAAGAGGTCGCGCACGCGGCTGGCGCCGACACCCACGAACATCTCCACGAAGTCGCTGCCCGAGATGGCGAAGAAGGGCACGCTCGCCTCGCCCGCGATGGCCTTGGCCAGCAGCGTCTTGCCGGTGCCGGGCTGGCCGACCAGCAGCACGCCGCGCGGCACGCGGCCGCCAAGGCGACTGAAGCGCTTGGGGTCCTTCAGGAAGGCGATGATCTCGGAGACCTCTTCCTTGGCCTCCTCGACGCCCGCCACCTGGTCGAAGGTGATCTTCGCCTCGTCGGGGGTCATCATCTTCACGCGGCTGCGGCCGAAGGACATGATCCCGCCGCTGCCTCCCGCATTGCGCATCTGGCGCGTGAAGAAGAACAGGAACAGACCCATGATCAGCAGCCACGGCACGAGCGTGATCAGCAGGCTCGACCAGAGGTCGGTCGCCGTCTCGTAGGAGGTGTTGCCGAGGTTCTCGCCGACGGGCGCCGGGCGGATGTCGACGCCGCCCGCGTAGAGCTCGGCCAACAGCGGGCCGAGTCGCTGATCGAGCGGGTTGCCCTCCACGGCGATCCAGTGCGACTTGCCGGCTTCCATGTACTGCACGTACAGGCCTGTGAGACCGCTGCGAGGTCCGTCGAGCGTGTAGCCCTCGATGATGCGGAAGTCTCCCGCCTCCACGCGGCTGATCAACGTGGCGAGGTCCTGCCCCCCCTCGACGTTGCGGGCGACGAGGCGCTCGAGTTCGAGCAACTCGTCGGTCGCGTACTCGGGCACCTGCACGCTCTCCCAGGTCTCCTTCTCGAGCGAGCGGTCGCGACGGATCGTCGCGTCGATGCGGGCCTGGCCGATGAAGCGGATCTCCTCGACGCTGCCCTCGTACGCGAGGCGCCTCAGCTGCGCGAAGGTCTGCTGCTTGGCCGCGTTCGGGTCGTAGTTGAACTGCTTGATCAGCAGCACGACCAATCCCACGACGAGCAGCACCGTGAACAGGCTGCCGATGCGCGAGGGCGGGGGCTTCTGGGGCTTCTGGGGCTGTTGGGAAGGCTGACTCATGGGGTTAAAAATCCGTCTCCAGCATCCGCACGATGTCGCGGGCCAGGAATCGATAGACCTCGCTGCGCGCGAATGACACGTCTTCTCCCTTGGATTCCACGAACTCGCCGGTCTGTGTGAACTGCTGTGTCTTGAGCACCTTGCCCGTCCTCGCGTCGACCATCTTCACTTCCACCGAGACCGTCGTGTTGAGCGAGGTCGGCTTGGTGTCGGGGTCCTCCGATAGCACGCGCTGACGAACCCTCAGCACGCGTCCGATCAAGTAGACCTCGGCGTCCTCCTTGCTCGACAAGTGCAGGCCGGGGCTTGAGAGGATCTCGCCCACCAGCTGCTCGGTGACCTCGAACTCGATGTCCCGGTAGAACGTCTCGTTGTAGAAGTACGGCACGAAGACCTGGTCGTACTGGGGCGAGAACAGACCGCCGCGCTGGAGCGCGAAGCACCCTGCCAGCAGGCAACAGCCGAGCAACGCCAGCTTCCTCATCGCGTGGTTCCCCTTTCGCTCTCGACCTGCCAGCGCGGCTGCGTGGCGCGGATCTTGTCCACCGACGACTTGCGCAGGTCGCCCGACAGCACGTCGGGGTCGTAGCCGCGCGCGATCAGGATCTCGCGCGCCACCTGCCCCGCCTCGGTGTCCGGGTAGAAGATCGCCGCGTTCGCCAGGCGCAGCTCCTCGCCGACGACCATGTCGCGGTCGGCGTAGAAGGTCGCGACGACGAGCTCGGCATTCGCGAGCTGCTCGCGGCACCAGGCAAGGTCCTTGCGCGCATCGGCCGCAGCCACGCCGCGCGGATGCGTGCGCAGGCTCAGTTCCAGCATCGCCCCCGCACGCAGCAGGTCGTTGCGGTCGTACTGGGGGCCGTCGTACGCATTGAGCAGGCAGTGGCCCGACATCCACAGGCTGCGCTCGGCCCACTCGCTCAGCGGGTACTCCTCGGCGAGCTGGCGGTAGGTCAGCGCCGCCTCCTCCCAGTTCTTCACCTCGTCGCTGGCGAAGTAATCGCCCACGTGTTTCAGCGCGTCGTCGGCGCGGTCGGACTGCCGGAAGTGCAGCTGCAGCGTCTCCATCACCTGCACGCCACGCGCGCGATCGTCGAACCAGCCGCCGTACTCATCGCCCTTCAGGTAGGCCAGGCCGATCTCGAACAGCCGGTCCTCGATCACCGCGTGGTGCTCGCTGAACGGCGCGTTCTCGAGGATGTAGACGTAGTGCTGGGACGCCTTGGAGTGCTTGCCGCGCGCCAGCTCGGCCTCGGCGGCCAGGAAGGCGGCCTCAGCGCGGTCCTGCAGGACCACCGCGGGCGACTTCACGGCGCGGCCGCCGAGGACGGCCACCCCCTCGGTGTCACCTTCCTCCACCAGCGCATGCATGCGCTGCATCACCGTGGCGGGGTCGCCGAGCGGCTGGGTCACGCAGGCCGCCGTCGCGGCCAGGCAGATCGCGGCGCAGATCAGGGCAGAGGTCGAGCGCATCTCAGGTCACCGTTTCCTTCGTGGGTCCCATCGAGGGCAGCAGGGGAGCGCATCGCGGCCGGCGCTCCAACAGGTGGACATACGTCCGGTCGAAGAACCTGCGCAGGTCGTTCGTGATGTCTCTCGGAATCGTCACCGATGCGACGCGACCGGGATCCGTCCCGGCCAACTCGCCGACCATGCGGGCCGCCGCGGACGACAGGGGAAAGGACTCGTCGCCCGGCTCGCGGCAGGCCGAGCAGACGATCCCGCCGCGCGCCGGGTCGCAACGGAGGACCCGGTGCCCGGAGGGTCGGCGGTCACACGAGACGCACCGATCCAGAACAGGCTCGAACCCGGTCATTCTAAGGAAGCCGCTTTCCAGCGCAAACACGAGCGCGGGCAGCGCGGCGGGCTCGGGCGAGGCCTCGAGCGCATCCACCCAACGAACCGAGAGATCGAACAGGCTGGGCAGCCGCTGACCCGACGGCGCGAGCAGCAGCAGCAACTCGACCAGGTACAGGCCGGAGCCGAGCAGGTCCTCGCGGGCGCGCAGCTTCGGGTGGTGGTCGAGCACGCGCCGCTCCCGCAAGGGGGCCAGCGAGCGGCTCCCGCGACGCTCCGACCAGGTCAGCATGCAGTGGTCGAGCAGGTCCACGGCGCCGCCCATGCGGCTCTTCTCGCGGTGCACCCCCTTGAGGATCAAGCCGACGCGCCCGCGGTCACGGGTCATGAATTCGGCGATCTGGCTGGTCTCGCCGAACGGAGTGCGTCGCAGCGCCAGCGCCTCGGTGGTGACGGTTCCCATGGCGGCTTGCTAGCCTAACCCGACGAGCCTGCCGGGCCGTGTGCCCGTCCTTTCGGCCCCGTGCTCCGGGATACCCCGCGTCATGACACCGCCCCGGCGCAACATCATCGTTGAGGACGTGGACGAGCTCGAGCGTCGGCGGCTCAAGCAGCGCGGCTCGAAGAAGTACTCCTTCCTCGACCTGTTCCGGAAGCCGACCGCGGACGACCCCAAGTCGTTCCGGCAGATGGCCACCTTCATCCGGCCGTTCCGCGGGACCCTGATCGGGGCCCTGGTCATCTCGGCCGTCGCGGCGGCGCTCGCGCTGATCGAGATCTGGATCATGAAGGAGGGCTTCGGCGCCATCTTCAGCCGCGTCGAGCCGTCCGTGCCCCTCCAGACCGCGATGGACGCGATCACGCCGCTCGGCCTCGCCAGCCTGTCCGACGCCGCGGGGCCGGTGGCCACCTTCCTCTCGGTGGCGAAGGGCCTGTTCCTCTCGGTGTGGAACTCGCAGGACGCGCGCGACCGGCTGATCTTCGCGACGTTGGCCTTCCTGTCGCTGGCCATCTTCGAGAACGTCCTGAAGTACGTGCAGCGGCTGATCATGCGCACCATCTCGCTGGAGATCGTGCGCGACATCCGCTCGGCGCTCTTCTCCAAGCTGATGACCTTCTCGATGCGGTTCTACAACAAGAACCACTCGGGCAAGCTCATCTCGCGGCTCACCACCGACCTCAACAACCTCGGGTCGATGCTGGTCGACGTCACGGTCGAGCTGTCGGTCGACCTGATGACGCTGATCGGCGCGCTGGTGTACCTGTGGGTGCTGGGCGGCGGCATGCTCTGGGCGGGGCTCGGCATCGCCATCCTGGCGTTCCTCCCGGTGCAGAGCATCGCGCGCCGCCTGCGCCGCAAGGAGGCCGAGAACCTCTCACGCATGGGCAAGTTGTTCATGTCCGTCGCGGAGAGCTTCTCGGCGCAGAAGATCGTCAAGGCCTTCAACGCGCAGGACCACGAGCGCGAGAACTTCCGCAAGGTCAACGAGCACTTCACCGAGGGGCGCAAGAAGGCCGCGGGGCTGCGCGCGCAGGTCCAGCCGCTGGTCAACATCGTCGGCTCGATCGGCATTTCGGTCTTCTTCTGGCTGGCGGGCGTGCAGGTGATCACCGGCGCGTGGGAGGCCAAGGACTTCTTCGCGATCATGCTGCTGCTGGTGAAGGTCACCGGGCACATGCGACGCGTGGCCGACGCGAACAGCAAGCTGCACGCCGGGCTCTCGGGCGCCGACCGCGTCGCGACGCTGCTCTACGCCGACCCGGAGATCACGGACCGGCCCGGCTCGAAGCCGATGGAAGGGCTGAAGCGCGGCATCACGTTCCGAAGCGTGTGCTTCGACTACGACCCCGAGCACCCGATCCTGCGCGACATCAACGCGGAGGTTCCTCGCGGTCACACGGTGGCGCTCGTCGGACACACCGGCTCGGGCAAGACCACGCTGGCCGACCTCGTGCCGCGCTTCTACGACGCGACCGTCGGCGCGGTCGAGATCGACGGCGTCGACGTGCGCGACCTCTCGGTCGCGTCGCTGCGCGACCACATCGCGGTGGTCACGCAGGACACGCTGCTGTTCCACGACACGGTCGCGGCGAACATCGCCTACGGCCGGCCGGACGCGACGCAGGAACAGATCGAGCGCGCCGCCGTCGCGGCCCACGCCCACGACTTCGTCCGCAAGATGCCGGACGGCTACCAGACGATGCTCGGCGAACGCGGCGTGACCATCTCGGGCGGCGAGCGCCAACGCCTCGCGATCGCGCGCGCGCTCCTGGCCGACGCGCCCATCCTGATCCTCGACGAGGCGACCTCGGCGCTCGACAGCGCCAGCGAGCAGCTCGTGCAGGAGGCGATCAACACGCTCAAGGAAGGCCGCACGTCGATCGTGATCGCGCACCGGCTCTCGACCGTGCGCGACGCCGACCAGATCCTCGTGCTCGAAGCCGGCCGCATCATCGAGCGCGGCACGCACGCCGAGCTGATGAAGGGCGCGGGCACCTACGCCGGGCTGGTCACGCTGCAGTAGGCGCGTTGCGCCCCGCCGGCCTCAGGCCGAGCAGATGCCGGCGAGCCAGTCGTGCATGCGCTTCCCCAGCACCAGCCAGTCGAACCCGGCTTCCGCGCGCGCGCGGCCGGCCGTGGCCATCGTCTCGATGCGCGCGGGGTCCTGCAGCAGCTCGCGGATCGCGTGGCCGAGCGCCGCCGGCGTGCGCCGCGTGAGCACGCCGGTCTCGGGCGTAACGATCGACGCCACGCCGCCGCCCGCGTAGGCCACCGACGGCGTCCCGGCTGCAAGCGCCTCGGCGTAGATGATCCCGAAGTGCTCCTTCTTCTCGGGCGCGGCCGCGAGCAGCGTGGCGGCGTTGATCAGCGCGGCCTTCTCCGCGCTCGACACGAAGCCGAGACAGCGACCGCGTCCCTCGAGGTCGCGCTCGATGCGCGCGCGCAGGTCGCCGTCGCCGATGAAGATCGTCGTCGCCAGGTCGGCGTACTCGCGGCTGGCCTCGACGACGTTCTGTGGACCCTTCGATTCGGTCAGCGCGCCGGCGCAGATGACGTAGCGCTCGGGCAGGTCGTACTTCGCCGCGACGGCATCGTCGCGCCCCGAGCGGAACTCCTCGGTGTCGATGCCGCAGGGCAGCACGATGAAGCGCTCGACGGGCACGTCGGCTTTCGGCCGCACGAGTTCATCACGCACGTAGTCGGTCGTCACCAGGATGCCGTCGGCGCCCTCGATCGCGTCGCGGATCATGTCCCAGGTGAGGTCGTCGTAGCCGCCGTGGTGGCGCGGCTCGATGCCCGTGCCGTGCAGGAACAGCACGTAGGGCTTGCCGGCGGCGCGCGCGACACGGGCCGTCGCGACCGCGCTGATGTTCGCGTGGTGCCCGTAGACGATGTCCACGTCCGCGACGACGTCCTGCAGCGCACGCTCGTAGTCGGCCAGGTAGGTCATGGCGCGCTCGTGCGTCATGCTCGCCACCTGCTCCTGCGTGTCGCCGGCCGAGGGCAGGTACTCGTGCACCGGGACGACCGGCGAGTGCAGCGGGATGTCGACGTTGACCGCGCCGGGCACGCCGTCCCCCACGCGCGGGTGCATGAAGTGCACGCGGCAGCCCTCGCGCACGAGGTACTCGGCCTGGCGGCGCGCGACCTCCCCGCTCCCGCGACCGGCGTTCAGCAGCAGGATCGCGACGTTCACGCGTCGGTCTCCGGCTCGGCGTCGAGCTTCTTCGCGAAGCAGCGCACCAGGCCGACGTCGCGGAAACCGAGCGCCTTGTGCGCCGCGTGGCTCGTCTCGTTGTCGGGCTCGGCGTCCGAGCCGAACTCCGTGCAGCCGTGCCCGGCGGCCCACCGCTCGCCCGAGCGCAGCAGCGCGCGCCCCACGCCGCGCCGGCGCTGATCCTCGTCCACGTACCAGCCTTCGAGGTACCCGACGCGCGTGCCCGTGCAGCCTTCCGCGTGGTAGCGCACGCTGAACTCCGCGAATCCGATCAAGTCGCCGTCCTGCTCGGCGACCACGACCGACTGCGGCTGCATCGAGTCGCCGGAGAAGTAGCGGTCCACCTCGACCGGGTGGCTGGCGGGTTCGTCCGGCCACAACTCCGCGCGCATCACGATCCAGCGTGCGCGGTCGGCCTGGTTCACCTTGCGGATGATCACGCTTCGACCGCCACGTAGTCGTACTCCCCAACGCCCTGCACGAGCATGAAGCGGCACGGGCCGTCGTCCACGCCGGCGACGTAATGCGCGGTGCCCGGCGCGACGGCCAGCGTGCCGCCCGCCTGCAGCACGTGCTCGCCCTCGGGGTCGCGCGTCGCGATGCGCATCGGCCCCTCCATGCAGAAGAAGGTGTCGGTGATGGTCGTGTGGAGGTGCCACGGCACGCACTGCCCGGCGGCGAGCGACAGCCGGCGCACGCGCAGGCCTGGCGCCTCGCACAGGGTCATGCGCTCGTCGGCGGGGTACTCGGCCTCGGTGTGTTCCAGCGCGCTCACGCTACAGGCGCTCCGGCGCGTCCACGGTGCGCTCGTTGCGCAGGTTGCCGGTGTTCAGCGTCGTGGTCGGTTCGAGCAGCAGCACGCTGGCCTCTGCTTCCGCCACCGGCTTGTGCTCCACGCCCTTCTCCACGATGAAGAACTCGCCCGCCTCGAGGTGCACCACGCGGTCGCGCAGATGGATGTCCAGCGCGCCCTCGAGCACGAGGAACAGCTCGTCCTCCGCCTCGTGGTGGTGCCACTCGAACTCGCCCGAGAGCTTGGCGAGCTTCACGTGCTGTCCGTTCAGCTCACCGACGATCTTGGGCTGCCAGTGCTCGCTGAACCGGCCGAGCTTCTCCGCGAGGTTCACCTTGTCCATGCAGGACGGTTTACCACGCGAGCGCGGTCAGGCCGAAGCCGGGAGCAACAGGAGCAGCTCCGCCGAGGCCCACCCCGGCCCACGTCGTCAGATGCTGTCGAACGCGGTGCCGCCGGGAAGTTCCGCGCAGCAGTAGAGACAGGCCTCGCGGCGCGCGTTGTTGAGGCGCTTGCAGCCCGGGCACTCCTTCGGGGAGGAGGGCGCCTTCCCGTCGAGCGTGCCGTCGCGCAGGTCGACCTCGCGGACCTTGGCGAGCAGGTCGTCCTCGCTCAGCTCGGTCCGCTCGCTCAGCAGCTCCCACATCGACTGGCAGATGAGTGCGAGCCGGTCGAGCGATTCGCGCACGTCGCTGACGCCGTCCACCGCCTTGCGGGCCGTGCTCTCGACGGCCCGGACCTCCTTGCCCGCTTTCCGGATCGGGCCGTCGAAGTGCAGGTCCCGGAACATGGATTCGATGTCCATCGCGAGGTCCTCCGCCACGCCTCTGCCGAGGCTGTCTGCCCGATCACCGGATGATGCACGCCGTGCGCACGGCGCTCCAGGTTGGACGTGCGCGGAGGATCGCAACGTCCCGACGGGCGAGATCAGCTGGTGGGCTGGTTGCTGGGCTCGCGGACTTCGACGCCCGGCTTCCGGCGCATGAACGGGAACTGGTCCAGCGCTGCGATGAACACCCAGAATCCGAGCGTGGAGACGCTCGCGAATGTCCAGAGGGCGACGTCGTTCCGGATCCCCGCGTCGTACAGCACCCCACCGACGAGCTTGGCGGGCCAGAACACGGAGACTGCGACGATCGCGGAGACCGTTCGGAACAGCTCGGGCACGTAGGGACCGATCATCCGCCAGTAGAACGGCATCTGCATGAGCAGAAGCAGGACGGCACTGCTCACGAGCAGTACAGCGACTCCGATCGGCCGTCGCCAGTGGATGCCGCGCCAGCACCAGGTCGCATCTCCGTGTGGGCCAGACATGCAGAGTTCATCGGCCGATCGCCCCGCATGCGTTGAGGGAACCAGCTCGCGGCGTGCATAGGTTCGGGTGCGGTGCCGCCCAGCCCTACAGGTCGTAGAAGGCGTCGTGGTAGCGCACCTGCCCGGTTCGTCCGCCCAAGGCGTCCGGAACCAGCTCGCACACCATGAACGCCGGCATCGGGCCGGGTGTCTCGAAGTAGAGACCCGAATCCCAGGCGGGACAGAAGCCGAACCGCGGGTAGAACTCCGGGTGACCGAGCACGATCACGACAAGCTCGCCCGCTTCGCGGCACGCCTCCAGCCCGGTCCGCACGAGCGCCGAGCCGATGCCGCGCCGTTGATGCGCCGGCAGGACCGCCATCGGCGCGAGCCCCAGCGCCATCGAGGTGCCGGACGGCGACCGGATCTCGACGGGCGTGAACAGGATGTGCCCGACGACGCCGGCCTCGTGCTCGGCCACGAGGGAGATCTGCGGCTCGGCGTTCCCGCGCAGGACGTCGACGAGCCGCGCCTCCGCGTCGGTCGGGAACGCCGCCGCGTTGACCGCGCGCACGTGCACCTCGTCCTCGGGCGTCTCCGCACGCACGAACACTCCGGGCAGCGATCCGTCGGCGACTGAATCCGAACGGGTCAACAGGCTTGCCTGCGCTTCATCATGTACTCGGCCCGAGGGCGCGTATCACGTACTCCTCGAGCGCGACAGCGTTGTTGAAGCGCGTCTCGCGCGATGCGAACACGAACGTGACGTGTCCCGCGCGGACGCGCTCCAGGAGCGGCTCCAACGCCTCGCCGCGCGCGTCCAACTCCTCGAAGTAGCGCCGTTTGAACTCCTCCCACTTCTCCGGGTCGTGGTCGAACCAGCGTCGCAACCCGGTGGACGGTGCGACGTCCTTCGGCCAGAGCTCGATCTTCGCCTCCGCCTTCGCGAGACCGCGCGGCCACAACCGCTCGACAAGGATGCGACAGCCGTCCGATGCCGACGGTGCGTCGTACGCGCGCTTCAACGAGATGGTCATGGTGTCTCGGCGAGTCCGGGTTCAGTCGGTTTGCGAAGGCGCCGGTTCCGGACGCCTGATCAACCGCAGGCTGGAGCACACGAACCAGCCGATCATGAAGTAGACCAGGAACTTCTGCGTCGCGACCATCGCGGGGCTCTGGCCGCTGAGGCCCTGCACGATCTGCACCGCGCAGGTCACGGCGAGCAGGGCCGTGAGCAGCGTGCCGAGGGATGCGCCGCGCCCGGAACGGACCGCCAAGACGCAGCGCAGGGCCAGCGCGGGAACGAACGCGAAGAGCCAGAGCGCCACGGCGGCGACGTGTTCGTCCGGCAGCGTGTCGAAGGGCGTGAAGCCGACGCCGACCACGCCCAGCGCGGACAGCACGCCCAACACCACCGAAGCGCGGACCAGTCCGCGCGCGCTCCCGGCCGATCGGTTCCACGAGAGGTAGAGCGGAATCTGCGACAACCCCTGCACGACCAGCGACACGTTGAACAGCAGCGCGGCCCTCGCGTTGTCCACGCCCGAGTGCGTCTTCGTCATGCCGAGGTCGCTGAGGAAGTTCTCCCAGAAGCGGTACCCCTCGGTAGCGGGATCGAAGAACGTCCCGCCCTCGTAGAGCGGGATCGCCAGCAGCGAGACCACGACGAACTGCAACTGCCCGACGACCGTCACCCACGGCCAGGCGCTGCGCGCGGCCCGGTTCAGCGCGCGCGCCTCAGGACGGCTTCACCGCGCGGAAGATCTGCACGTCGCCCTTCACGCTGCGGAACAGGTTGCGCAGCAACGGCAGGTTGAAGAAGCCGTCGCGCGAACGGACCGCGATGTAGGGGTAGGTGTCGAATTCGTCGATGCGAAAACCGACCGACTCGAGCAGCGCGCGCATCTCCGGCACCGTGTAGATCTTGATGTGCAGCGTTGGCGCGTTGTAGGTCTTCTTGATCTCCGCCAGCACCTTGCGCTGCGGCGTGTCCTTCTCGAGCCAGTCGTTGAGGCGCTTGAAGCCCTTGCGCCCCATGATGAACTCGTCGTTGTCCGTGTCGACGACCAGACGACCGCCCGGGCGCAGCACGCGAAAAACCTCCTCGATCATCGTGCGGCCCGGCTCCTCGGCCAGGTGCTCGATGATGTCGTTCAGCAGCACGACGTCGAAGCGCTGGTCCGGGAAGGGCAGCGCCGTCGCGTCGCCGCGCATCACCGGCATGTCCGGCTGGCGCTTCCGACACAGGTCCAACGCCACCGCCGAAAAGTCCAGCCCCACCACCTTTCCGCCGCGCGCCGCAGCCTCACCGCCGAAAAAACCGACGCCGCAGCCGAGGTCGAGCACGTCGCGCCCCTTCACCTCGCCCATGAAGCGCCCGACGTTCGCGACGCGCTGGCAGTAGACCTCCCCGTCGTAGCGCGCGATGTGCCCCTCGAAGTACTGCCGGTCGTAGTGGCTCTCGTCGAACGCGTCCTTGTCGTCTTCGAGCAGCGTCATGACCGGTGCGGTTCCGCGGGGCGGGTCGGGTCGGGCGGTGGCAAAGCGTATCCCATCACGAGTCGACCAGCCGCTGGTACAGCGCGCGCACGGCCGACACGTCGGGCAGCTCGTCGGGCGGACCGCCGGGCGAGAGGCCCGCCGCCGCCGCCAGCGCCTGCACGACCAGCGCCGCGCTGCGCCGGCTGCGCTGCGGCGCGTCGGGCGCCAGCCAGGCCTCCAGCGCGCCCATGTCGCGCCCGAGCGCGGGGATCACCGAGAGGTCGCCGAGCCGCAGCAGCATGGCCGCCGCGAGCAGCCGCGTGCCCGCGTCGTCGCTGAGCAGCTGGTTGCGGTAGCGCGCCTCGAGGCCGTCGAGCACGGAGCTGTCCTCGAATGCCTCGCCGCCGCCCGCCGGCGCGGGCGCCCAGGTCGGGTCGCCGTACAGCAGGTGGTCGGCCCAGAGCAGGCTGTCCTCGCCGTGCTCGTCGATGACCGCGAGCCGCGCGGCCTCGAGCGACGCGCCGATCGTCGCGCCCTGCCCGAGGTCCTTGTAGCAGGCCGCTGCGAAGCGCCGCGCGACCTCGTCGCGCACGTCCCACAGCGTGCCGACGACGTGGCGCACGCCGGCCAGCAGCAGCGCGCTGGCGATGCCCGACATGCCGCCCAGCGGGTCGGCGTCGGCGCCGAGCCGTGCGGTGTCGTCGCTGCTCGAGCAGCCGTTCAGGAAGACCAGCCCGGGGAAGTCCACGCGCCCGCGCAACTGGTCGATCATCTTGGTCGTGAAGGGACCGTCCTTGAGCAGCAACTGCCCGCCCTTCTTCGCGTTGCCGGCCTCGGCGTGTCCCGCGAAGTGCAGCACGTCGTGTCGCGCGAGCTCGTCGCGGAAGGTGCGCAGGCTCACGTCGCCGATCAGCGTCGTGACCTCGCCGAACACCGGCGCGTCCTCCAGGATGCGCCCCACCTGCTCGGCCTCGCGCCGCGCCGCGGGCAGATCGCCGCACGGATCGGCCACGACCAGCGCGGTGAGCGCGCCGGCCATGCGCCGCTGCAGCGTGGAGCTGTCCTGCTCCATGCTCACCAGCCGGCCGATGCGGAACCGCCGCCCCAGGAAGGCGTCGCCGTCGTGCAGCAGCTCCCAGGGGATGCCCAGCAGCTGCCGGTCGAGGTGCAGCACGAGGTTGCGCGCGCTGGCCTCCTCCAGCTTTTCCTTGAGGAAGGCCGGCAGCAGATCGAGGTAGATGGCCTGGCCGGCGGATTCGAGCTGACCGAGCAGCCCGCGGTCGCCGGCGTTCGCGCGCGCCAGCAGCGCCAGCACGTCGCGCGCGCGGTCCGCCACCAGCGCCGAGTGGAACGGGCAGACGCGCGAGGCCTTCACGGTGCTCTCCAGCACCGAGCCCTCCTTGAAGGGCGTCACGCGGATCGCGTCCGCGGACTGCCACAGCACCTGGAGGGTCACCTTCTGCTCAGCGCGCGGCATGTCCCCCATTCAACCGCAATCGGACCGGCGACGTCATGGGTTCCGGTCGGGGTTCCGCGAGGTCGCCCTCGCGCGGCCCGTCAGGGCAGGACGACGAACTCGCCGCCCGGCAGGGCGGTCAGGCCCGGCAGGACGGACAGACGCCCGGTCCGGGGCCGAAACACGTGCACGGCCCCGCTCGGATCGCCCAGCAGCACGACCAGCTCGCCGCCGTGCGAGACCAGGCGGTCGACGCTGGGCAGTTCGGTCGGCGGCGTGGTCGCCACCGGGATCAGCGCGCCCGAGGCCAGCTCGAAGCGCTCCAGCCGGCGCGTGCCGTCAGCCAGGCCGGCCAGCATCAGCGCACCGCCGTCCACTCCGGTCGCGTCCAGCCAGCGACCGGCGGGCGCCGCGATGAGCGCGCCGGGCACGCCCAGATCGACCAGTTGCGCGATGGCGCCGTCGGCGGGCACCACCAGCACGCGGTCGTTCCCCAGCGCGACCAGCCGCAGCGGGTCGGTGGCCAGGGCCGTGGTCTGCGCGCGGCCGGTGTCCATCGACCAGCTCGTGATGGCGCCGTTGCGGCCCTGCGGACCGCGCGTGGCGACCAGCAGGCGCCGGCCGTCCAGCAGCATGTCGGTGATCTCGCGGTCGCCGGCCAGACCGGCGGCGATCAGGCCCGTGGGCGAGCCGCTGCCGAGATCCACCTCGCGCACGACCAGGTCGTCCTCGGCCAAGTAGGCGGTCAGGCCGTCGGGCGTCACGGCGACGCGACGACCGGCCACGGGCGTGCCCATCGGCTCGAGCAGCAAGGGTGCGCGCTCGTCGTCGAGGAAGACCATGCGCGCGGCCGGCGTGAAGGGCGTGCCGTCCGGGCGCGAGAGCAGGAAGGCGGCCCCGCCGCCGACGCTCCAGGCCAGGGTGTCCGTTTCGGGCTCGTGCAATCTCGCGCTGACGGGCAGCCCGTCCCACGCGCTCGTCTCGCGCACCTCGAGCAAACCGGCCTCGCGCAGCACGTAACCGAGCACGCCGTCCGCCGACAAGCCGAGACCCAGCAGGCCGCCCTCGTCGGGGATCGACGGCAGCCGCTCGACGCCGTGCAGCAGGTCGATGCGCGCCAGGCCACCGGTGGTCGGCAGCACCAGAGTGGGCGACGCCACGTGCAGCGACAGCTCGGCGACCGGTCGCGGGACGTTTGTTCCGAGACGACGGTGCACGACCAGCGAGACGGCGCGATCCACGTCGTCCATGTCGTTCAGCGGAATGGACAGGATCAGCCGGCCGCGGCGGTCGGCTTGCCAGAGCGATCCGAACGAGCCGGGTTCCACGACCTCCAGTTCGATCAGGAACTGCGGCGCCCCGGGATCCGTCATGTAGTTCGCAACCGACGGCGGCGCGTCGACCGCGTCCTTGAGGACGAGCATGACCTCCTCGCCCGGATCCAGGCCGTCCACCACCATGACCAGCGGCTCGCCGGCCAGCGGGAAGGAGTGCTGCACCCAGAGGCGGTCCTCCGCCACCTGGCCCGAGGCGCCGGCCGCGAGGACCGAGACCAGCAGGGCGGCGATCAGCGGGGCGCGCATGGAAGCAGGATACCTCTCTCAGCAGGGCACTGTTGGCGCGGGCGTGACGTCTGGCCCGACGGGTGTCTTGGCCGAGCAGGAGCCCGGGGTAACCGACGAGCGGCCCATCCGCGCGTCACCTCACCCCGTGTGGGCCCCGATGGGCCCTCGCGGGTCCGAATCGGCCCCACGCCCTGCCCGACTTGACCTACTCCCCGTCGGCGAACTCGAACGGCCGATCCTCGGCGTTCGCGATGTCCGTGATCAGCTGCGAGACCAGGTCCGTCATCAGCCGCAGCTTGTTCCGATCGATCTTCTCGAGGGTGTCGGTCGGGCGGTGATAGTCCTCGTGGACGCCCGAGAAGAAGAAGGCCACGGGCATGCCCTGCTCGGCGAAGTTGTAGTGGTCGCTGCGCCGGTAGTACTCGTCCACCAGCTCATCGCCGCCGTCCATCGCGGGCACGGTGAAGCCGACGTCGATGCCGACCTCCTGCCCGAGCTCGACCGCGCGCGTGACCATCGTGTTGTAGTCCTGGTGCTCGGGCGAGGGCGTGACGCCCACCGCGGTCGGGTCGTTGCGGCCGACCATGTCGATGTTGATGTTGCCGATGCAGTCCTCGAGCGGCAGCGTCGGATGCTCGACCCACCACGCGCTGCCCAGCAGGCCCTTCTCCTCGCCCGACACCGAGAGGAACAAGACCGAGCGGCGCGGCGCCGGCGCAGCAGCCATGAGCTGCGCGGCCACGAGCAGCGTGGTCGTGCCCGAGGCGTTGTCGTCCGCGCCGTTGTTGATGCGGCCGTCCTTCATGATGCCGACGTGGTCGTTGTGCGCCGTCACAACGATCGTCTCGTGCGCGACCTCGGGATCACTGCCCGGCAGCAGTCCCAGGATGTTGTAGGCGTGCGTGCCCTCCTTCTCGACCCGCGCCGCCAGCGAGACGTTCACGCCGCCGAGCGCGCGGCCCGGCACGATCTGCTCGGCACGCGCGGCCGTCTCGGCCGCGACATCGAGGCCTGCCGCGGCCATCACCGCGTTCGCCGCGCGCTCGCGCATCCAGATCATCGGCCAGGCCTCGTCCACGCCGCCGTCGCCGTGATCGACGCTCATGCGCGGGTGGCGCATCGTGTCCGCGAGGCTGTCCAGGTAGCGCTTGCCGCTGTCGGTGCTCTCGTCGGCCACCAGCAGCAGGCCCACGGCGCCGGCCTCCTGCGCTGCAGCGCGCTTGCTGCGCCAGTTGCTGTAGCGGCGCAGGTCGCGGCGCTCGGGCGGGCGGCCGTCGATCACCAGCGCCCACTTGCCGGAGAAGTCGAGGCCGGCGAACTCGTCCACGCCGTCCTCCTCGCTGACGATGCCGTAGCCCGCGAAGACCACGCCCGCGCTCAAGTCGGTCCCGGTCGAGCCCAGCCCGCGCACGACGTAGTCGTCGAACAGTTCGAGCCCCGACGACTCGGGGCCGTCCACGGAGGACACCGCCATGCTCGTCTCGTCGAGCAGCGTGCGGTTGGCCGACATCGGGTAGCTCTGCAGGTAGGTGCCGTCGTCACCGCCCGGCTCGAGACCCGCCGCGCGATACACCGAGGCCACGTACTGGCCGGTGATCTGGCTGTGCACGGTGCCCGTCTCGCGGCCGCCCATGTCGTCGCTGGCCAGGAAGTCGATGTGCGCGTCGATCAGCCGCGGCACCGGTAGCGCGACGGCATGTTCGGCGTGCATCGCGTGCGCGGCCGGCATGGCGTGCGCAGCGTTCGCCACGGCCATCGCGTGCTCGTGCACCGACTCGTGCGCCTCGGCATGAGCCGCGACGGCCTCGTTCGCCTCGTGCAGCGCAATGGTCTCGGCCTGGTACCCCGCCGGCGTGGTCCCGCACGCGGCAGCGAGCAGGGCGAGGACGAGCGGTGTGCGGAATCGGATGGCCATCATCTGTCCTCGGGTTCGACGGGGATGAGCAACTCGCTGCGGTACGTCACGCCATCCGCCAGGAACACCAGCGAGGCGCCGTTCCCGATGAAGGCCGGCCCCTGTCCCCGCATGCCGCCGGTGCGACTGCCGATCAGCGTGGCGGGAGAGGCCGGACGCGCGAAGTCGAAAACATAGAGGTCCTCGTCGAATGCGTCATCACCCCGCTCCTCGAATTCAGCCTGCGCGTAGACGAGGAAGCGACCGTCCAGCGAGGTCGCGACGGCGTAGTGGTGCAGGAAACCCACGGAGAAGGCCCACCGACCGCCGCCGCCCAGGTGCGTCTGGTAGATCTGCAACCAGCCGTCGAGGCCCCACGTCGGAGCCACCAGACGCTCGGGTTCGAAGCGGAATCCGAAGGACGGGTCCAGCCGACGCGAGAGGCCGAAGTTGCCGTCGGCCATGAAGTCCACGCGGCCATCCTCCAGCGACAGCGTCCACAGGCCGTCCTCGCGACCCTCCACGATCAGCCCCGTGGCGTCGGGCGTGAACACCGCCGCCGGACTGTCGCAGCCCTCGGCCATGAAGCGTGTGCTGTTCACGTTCTTCCCCAGCACCCAGGCCTCCCAACCCTCGGCGCCGAGGAAGGCCAGCGCGCGCCGGTTGGACGCGCACAGGATCGGTGAGCCCTCCGGCACGCGCGCGTCGCCTTCGCCGGTCATCAACGGGTACAGGTTCACGTCCGTGATCGGACCGCCTCGGCAGATCCACAGCTTGCGCGACTCGCCCGACGTTCCCGAGAGGATCGGCTCGAGGCCGTTCACCACGCCCTCGAGGCGCGCCCCCGACGGCAGTTCGTCGGCCGGGAGGATCTGCACGATCTCGCCGCCCGGAACGATCTGCTGGCCGCCGTGCATCCAGTACAGGCCCTGGTCGGTGAGCACGTATGCCGAGCCGTCCTTCTGCAGGGCGGGGCGGCCGATGACGGGTGTCGGCAACAGCAGTCCGTCGGAGCGGCTGCGCGAGCGGCTGTCGTACAGCCGCCACAGGCCGTCGTCCTCGCGCACCGCGAAGCCGTCCACGCCGCGCGCCGTGACCAACTCGAAGCCCGGGCCGAGCGTGAAGCGCACCACGGGCTTGGTGACCAGGTGCTTGACCACGAGGGCCAGCAGCACGAGGGCGAGGATGGCGAGGATCTTGCCGCGCATGGTCCTGGTCGGCTTCCGTTGGTCCCGAGTCACGCCCCCTCCAGCGTAGCGTTTGCTAGCCTCCAAACGATGTCCCTCCGGGTGCTCGCCCTGCTCGCGTTGCTCAACCTGCTGGCCGGATGGGCCTTCCTCTCCGGCAGCGGGGCGGGCTTCCCTCTCGACGATGCGTGGGGCCACCTCGTGTACGGCCGCGCGCTCGCGACCGGCGACGGCTTCTCCTACAACCCCGGCCAGCCGGAAGCGGGCGTGACATCTCCGTTGTGGACGGCGCTTTCCGCGCTTCCGGCCGGCTTCGTCGAGTGGACCGGGCAGGGCTGGCGTCCCGATTGGGGCATGCGCCTGCTGGGCTGGCTGATGGGCACGCTCACGGCGGGCGTCGGCTACCGCATCGGCACGCGGGCCGGCCCGTGGCCCGCGATCGCCGTCGCCGTGCTCCTCACCTGCGACCCGCTCATGCTGGCCACGCGCTACTCCGGCATGGAGGTCCCGCTCTTCGCGCTGTTCACGCTGCTGTTCGTGGAGGCGATGCTCGAGGCGCAACCACGCCTGGGCGGCTGGTGGGCGGGACTTGCGGTGCTGACGCGCCCCGAAGGCCTGGTGCTCGCCGCGCTCGGCCTGATCCTGATGCGACGCGGCCGGCACATCGGGCGCTTCGTGATCCCGGTCGTTCTGTGCGCCGCGCCCTTCGCGATCTGGTGCCAGCTGACGGCCGGTCACCCCTGGCCGAACACCTGGGGCAACAAGGCCGTCTTCACGACCGAGACCACGGCGCTGACCGCGACGCTCGGCGCGCTCGCGCGCGACACCGGTTGGGCCTGGGGCCTGATCATCGTGTTGGTCGCCGGCACGATCGCGCTCGAGGGCGGGCGGCGCCTGCTCGCGCGCCTGCTGCTGCTGGTGTCGCTGGCGCTGCTGGCCGGCGTGCTGCTCACGCGCGAGATGCCGGTCGGCTTCGGCGGCGAGCGCGTGCCCTTCTACTGGGAGCGCTACGCCCTGCTGGCCTGGGCACCGCTGGTCGTGGTGATCGCGGGCGGCGTGGCCTCGGTCCTGCGCACCGCCTGGGCCGGGATCTATTGCCGGCCGCGCGCGATGGCGGTGATGCTGGCCCCGCTGGTCGGCACGCTGATCTTCTCGCACGGGCTGCCCGCGCACGCGCTGGACGTGCGCACGCGCTTCGCCGCCGAGTGCGCCGACGTCGAGGCGCTCAACGTCGCCGCGGGCCTCTGGCTCGACGAGCACCTGCCGCCTGACGCCGTGGTCGCCACGCACGATGCGTTCGCCGTGCGCTACTTCGGCAAGCGCAAGACGATCGACATCTACGGCAACAACGCCGGCGAGCTGAACCGGATCCTCGAGCTGGGCGGCCCCGACGCCTCGATGAACGCCTCCAGGTACATCGCGCTGCAGGACCCAGACGCACTGGCCTGCTTCCCGATCATCTGGGCGGCGGCGCACAGCCCTGAATTCGCCGCGTTGATGGCCAGCTCGACGCCGGCCGAACAGGCGGCGCTGCTGGCGCAGGTCTCCGACTTCGCCGGCTTCCTGGGTCTCACGAAGCGCGCGGTGACCTTCTCGGTGCCCGACCCGGCCGTGGTGGACGGCCCGCTGCACCGGGACTTCGCGATCTTCGTCCGGCCATGACCGTCCGGACGCTGCTGGTCGTCGCGCTCGTCGCCTTGCTGGCGCGGGCCGGCTACGAGGTCGCGGTGAGCGGCGAGACGGGCCCGGTCGCGTCGATGGCCTCGCACCTGATGGGCGACGAGCGCGCCTACGACCGCTTCGCGCGCGACGTCGCCGACGGCACGCTCGACCGAGAGCGCTCCTTCTACCAGGAGCCGCTCTACGCCTGGACGGTCGGCCAGCTCTACAAGGTCTTCCCGCCCGCGCCGGTGGACGACGCGATCTCCACGGTCGCGCGCAGCGGCGTGCACGTCGGCATCGTGGCGGCGCAGCACCTGCTGGGTGTGATCACCGCGCTGCTGGTGGCCGCGCTGGGCGCGCGCTGCCTCGGCCCGCGCGTCGGGCTGCTGGCCGGACTGTTCGCCGCGCTCTCAGGGCCGGCCATCTTCCACGAGTCGATGCTGCTGAAGGAGAGCGCCGCGCTGACGCTGTGGGTTGCCAGCCTGCACCTCTGGATGGACCTGCTGGAGGACAAGGGCAGGCGGCGTGCGCTGCTGCTGGGGCTCGCGCTGGGCCTCGGCGTGTTGCTGCGCGGCAACACCTACTTCCTGCTGGCGGCGGTGATGCTCTCGCTGCTGCTGCGGGTGAACGGCAAGCGTCGCCTGGCCGCGATCCCGATCGTGCTGGTCACCGCGCTGGTCGTGCTCTCCCCCGCCACCATCCACAACCTGCGGCGCGGGGAGTTCGTGCTGTCGACATACCAATCGGGCACCAACGCCGCTATCGGGCAGCCCGATACGGACGACGTCTGGCGTGGCGTCGGCTACGAGCCGGTGCGCGCCGGCCAGGGCGACGCGCTGCACGAGGAGACCGACGCGATCGCCGTGGCCGAGGCAGCGACGGGCCGGCGCATGGCGGGCCCGGAGATCTCGGCCTGGTGGTGGCGCGAGACCGCGCGGCGCGTGGGCGAGCGCCCCGACACGGCGGCGGCGCGCGTCGGGCTGAAGCTCGCGCACGTGTTCCACGGCGAGGAGATCCCGGACGTGAAGGACTGGGCCTTCTTCCGCCCGGCGGTGCCGTGGCTGGGGACGCCGTTCTCCGACCTCTCATGGCTGGGGCCGTTGGCGCTGGCCGGCCTGCTGTTCCTGCCCTGGCGCTCGCGCGAGGGCGCGCACAAGCTGGCGGTCGTGCGCGGCAGCGTCGCGGTCGTCGCGCTGACGCTGATGCTCTTCTACGTCATGGGGCGCTACCGCCTGGCGGCCGCGCCGGGCCTGTGGATCCTCGCGGCCGGCGCGCTCGACGCGGGCTGGCGCACGCTGTCGGGCAGTGGCGCGATCGCGCGCAAGGCGGGCGTCGTCGTGCTCGGCGCGGGCTTTCTCGCGCTGGGGCACGTTCCCCTGCTCTCGTCGCAAGGCGAGCACGTGAGCTGGAACAACCTCGCCTCGGTCGAGCTGTCGAACGCGCGCACCGCCGAGACGACCGCGGACGCCGAGCGCTTCCGCGACCGCGCCGTGGACGCCGCACGCCACGCGCTGGACGAGGCGCCAGGCTTCCCGGCGGCGCGCATGATGCTGATCCGCGCGCTCGACCTGGACACGCCGCTGCTGCCGCCGCGCGGCGACGAGGCCTGGGCCGAAGCCTGGCGCCTGATGCTGGTGATGGAGTGCGAGCGCACCGGGCAGGGCGCGATCGACGTGCTGGGCCAGGACGTCTCCGCCGTAGCCTCGGCCGTGCAGGTGCTGCGCGGCATGCCCAGCCGGCCGGGCATGGACGTCTACGTCGCCCCGAGCCTGTCCTACGCCTGCCGGCGCGTGGCGCAGGACCTGCGCGCGCCCGAGCAGTGGCCGATGGCGCTCGAGCTTGTGGAAACCTCGTTGAAGATGGCGCCCGAGGAGGTCGTGGCCTGGGTGCAGCGCGGGCTGATCCTCAAGCGCATGGGCCGCCTGGACGAGGCCGAGCAGGCCTACCGCAAGGCGATCGAACTCGGCGAGGACGGCATCGAGGTGCACAACAACCTCGGCAGTCTGTTGTTGCTGTCGGGTCGTTGCGCGGAAGCCGTGGAGAGCTTCGAGCGCGCGCTGGTTCACGACCCCGCCAACGCGAAGGTGATCGACAACCTGCGCCGCGCGCGCGAGTGCCTCTAGCCGCCCGAGCCGCGCCCAAACAGTGCGCGAAGCGACGCTCGTCGCGAACACGGATTTGTTTCGCAGCGCGATCCGTGCGACATTCTCGGGTCATGGCCGCCACAGTGAAGAGCAAGACGAAGCGCACCACCAAGCGCAAGAGCAAGAAGGGCCCCGTCGCCTTCGAGGACACCAAGTGCGGGAGCTGCATCGCGCTCTGCTGCCGCTACTTCGCGCTCGAGGTCGACAAGCCGGACGAGCCGTCCGACTTCGAGGACCTGCGCTGGTACATGCTGCACCAGAACGTCGAGATCTTCATCGAGGACCGCGCCTGGTACGTGCAGATGTACAACAAGTGCAACGCGCTCGGTGACGACAACAAGTGCACCATCTACGAGACGCGTCCGAAGATCTGCCGCGAGTACAGCGACGAGTCCTGCGACAAGGACGAGCTCGAGGAGAAGACGCCCAGCACGGCCGACCTGACCTTCCGCACGGTCGAGGAGCTCGAGGCCTACCGCGACAAGTGGGTCAAGCGCTTCGAGGCGAAGAAGCGGCGTGAGCGTCGCGAGGCCGCGCAGCGCGGCGCCGCCACCCGCAAGCGCAACGCGGCGAAGAAGGCGCGCGCGGCCCGCAAGGCCGCGGCCAACGGGGGCTCCACCTCCGCCTGAGGGCGTTTTCGGGCCCTGTCGCACAGTCGCTCAAGTCGGAGCGCGGCGACGGTCGATGCGGAACCCGGGGAGTCGTTTCCCCGGAGATCCCGCCATGAAGTCCTGTCGCGCCGCGCTGCTCGTCACCATTCTCACCGCCCTCGTCGGCTGCCAGGCCGTCGACCAGGTCACGCACATGTTCGGCGATTCCGATCGCCCGACCGTCGCGATCAAGGACACGACCGTGGTCTCGATGACCAACGACGGCGTGACCCTGCGCTTCGACGTGGAGCTGGCGAACCACTACGACTACGCGCTGCCCGTCTGGGGCATGAAGTACACGCTGCTGAGCGAAGGCCACGAGCTGTACAGCGGCGACCTCGAGATCGAGACCGCGCTGATCCCGCTCAGCAAGCGCATGGTGCCGATCGAGGTGAACATCGCCTTCGCCGACCTCTTCGCGAAGCTCACCGACAAGGGCCCGGGCAGCATCATCACCTACGCCACGGTCGTCGACGTCGCCGTCGACAGCCCCACCGGCGCGATGTCCCTGCCCTCGTTGAAGTTCGTCAGCAAGATCGAGATCCCCGGCTACGGCCCGCTCCCGGGCGACGCCACCGCCTCGACCACCCGCTAGGGCGTCACGCCCTTCACGGCATTGCTGAGCGAGGCGCCGAGCGGCCCGGCCGCGTCGGCGACGGCGTACTGGAAGTAGAGCGTCGTGCCGGGCGAGAGGCCGGGCGGCCAGGAGGCCCAGGGCAGCGTGAAGCCGCCGAAGCCGTTCGTGGTCACGCCGAGGCTCAGGAACACAGGCACCGTCAGCAGCGTGCCGCCCTTGAAGGGCGTCGGCGTGCTGGCGAAGGAGACGAACAGTAGGGCTGACGCGGAGGGCGCGGCATTGCTGAGCGTGAGCGCGCCTGCCGAGCCCGGCACCAGCGTGCCCGTGCCGACGAGCGACGGCACGCCGCTAACGCCGGCCAGGCCCGACCCGAGATCGGTCCAGGCACTGACGCCACCCGCCACGAACACGTGGGTGGAAGAGACGCCGGTGTTGCCGGCGAGGTCGGTGCACTCCACGCGGTAGGCGACGGTGCCGGCCAGGTCCGGGATCGTCCCGCGGAACTGCATGCTGCCCTGCGCGAACATCGCCACGCCGGTCTCGGTCCCGCCGTCCAGCGTGTAGATCAGCTGCGCGTCGTAGAAGTTGGTGAGGTAGTACCCGGAGTTGTCGCGGATCTGCGCGTGGACGACCGTCGGCGTGCCGGTCGGCTTGTCGGCCTGCACGGTCACCTTGAAGAACGTCGGCGCGTGTGTGTCGGGCACGCCGAGGGCGTTCTCGAAGTACCGGTTCTGCTGGTTCCCGTCGTTGGCGAGCAGCAGATCCTCGTCGCCGTCGTTGTCCATGTCGGCGCAGTCGGCGTCGAGCGTCGTGCCGCCGTTGCTCGTGGTCGGCACCTCCTGCCAGGGGGCGAGGCCCGTCCCGTTGCGGTGGAACAGGCCCTGCCCACCCGGCTCGAGACCCTGCGCCAGGCCGCTCTGGTAGAGCCAGTTCGTGCCCGAGAAGTTCGCCATGAACACGTCCAGGTCGCCGTCGCCGTCATAGTCGAGGAAGTCGCACTCGTTCTCGTCGACGATCGGGTCGCCCTTCAGCCAGTCGTCTGCCCGGTAGAAGCGGAAGCCACTTCCCGGCGGGGGATTCTCGTTCACGAGCAGCCGGTCGGTGTTGCCGTTGTAGTTCACCATCCACAGGTCGAAGTCGCCGTCGCCGTCGTAGTCGCCGTACTCCGTCTCGTAGTGGGCGCCCCCCGTGAACCCGGCGCCGGTGTCGAGCAGCGCGGACTGGGTGATGTCCTGGAAGAACGAGGCGCCGACCGGGTCGTAGAGGTTGTTCAGGTAGACGCGTGCCTGGCTGTTGCGGCTGGCGATGACGACGTCGATGTCGAAGTCCCCGTCGAAGTCGGCGAGATCGACGTCCATTGCGTGCAGCTTTGTGTCCGCAGCGGGGTCGGCCCACGGCCACAGCTCGTTGAACACACCGCTGCCGTCATTGAGGAACACGCGCGAGTCCTGGTTCCCGCCAAAGGTGGGACCCACCTCGCTCTGAAACATGTCCGGGTCGCCATCGTCATCGAGGTCCGCGAAGTCGGTGTCCTGGCAATTGGCACGGAAGGGCCCGGAGTTCCCGCCGAACACCTGCTCACCGAGCGGCACCGAGACGAGCGCCCCGTAGTTGAGGTTCGTGGTCTCTTGGAACACGCCGATGACACCGCCCTGCAGGCCACCCTGGTTGGTGTAGAAGCGGCTGGACTGGCCGCGGGAGATCGAGTTCCCCCGATTGCTGATGTGCACATCCAGGTCGCCGTCGAGGTCGATGTCCACGAACTCGCAGTCGCGGCTGCGATCATCGGGCACGCCCAGGAAGCGCGTGGCGGTCTCGTCGACGAAGGTCGCGAGCGTTCCGCCCTGCAACCCGCCCTGGTTGATGTAGATGCGGTTGGCCTGATTGGTGCCGTCGCCGCCGTTCGCGACGATGACGTCGAGGTCTCCGTCGTTGTCGCAGTCCCCGGCGTCGATGTTCTCCGACCGCCCCGTCCCGAACTGCGCAGACATTCCGCTGGGCACGTCAAAGTTCCGACCCGGCTGCAGGTCCGCGAGCTGCGCCGCCGATGGCATCGCCACGCCCAACACGCCCGCAAGCACGACCGCACCGCGTACCCAGTTCCGCATCGCCGACCTCCTCAGCGTCCTCCCCGAACGAGCAGCCACCCTAGTCGCCCCCTCGAATCCCGGCAATACGCATATGCAACATTTACGCATATCGCCTGACGCCGAACTGATCTGATCAGCCGCTTCCGCACAGCGGGAGCCGGCCCGCAGCGCGGAGACGAGTGGCCGCAGCAATCCGTGAGTCGTCGGATTGCGAAGGCCACTCGCCTCCGCGCGGAGGACCGGCGGCAACAGCAGAAGCTCGTCCCGAGTCTAGATCGACTCGAGGATCGCCTTCTCCATCTCGCGCAGTTCCGTCAGCGCTTCGTCGATCCCCGCGATCACCGCCGTGCGATCGTCATCCGCCGCCGGATCGAACTGCTCGATCGACAACAGCGCCTCGCGATACCAGCGCGCCCAGGCCTGGATGATCGTCCGCTCGCGCGTCGTCACCGCGGCCGCCTGCGTCGGGTTGTCCGCCACCGCCGGGATGGCCAGCCGCGTGCGCGCGTTGGCCGCCTCGGTCGCGAGACGACGACGCGCGGCGTCCATCACGATCTCCAACGTCTCCATCGCGCGCTCGGAACCGGCCTGCGCGAAGTGGTGCATGATGCCCAGCGCGGCGATGGCCATGTGCGTCATCTCGGCGCCGCTCACCTTGTCCAGGCGGTCGAGACTCGTGTGATAGAAGGCGTCGGTGAAGTGCCACAGCAGCACGGCCGGCACGCCGCGGTCGAGGAAGGACTCGTGGTCGCTGCCGCCCTCGTACGGGTTGCTGCGCACGTTCCACCCGCGGTTGCCCGCGCGGATGCGCATGGCCGCCATCATGTAGTCGTTCAGGAAGGACCCGGTCAGGTCGCTCTCGCGCATCCCGTCGGTGCGCCCCCACTCGGAGTGGATGTCGAGCGGCGGACGATCCCAGATCGCGCCCGGGTCGGGCATGCGCTCGACCAGCGCGGTGGCCCCGGTGAGCGCCTGGTCCTCGCCGACCATGTCGATCACCAGCGCCATGTCCACGGTCTTGGTCTGCGACTTCAGCCACTCGCCCGAGCACTCGAACTCGGTGCCGAAGATGAAGTGGATCGTGCGACGCGGACGCGGCACCGAGCCGTCTTCGATGGCCCGCAGGTAGCCGGCCGCCATGGCCGCCATGGTGGCGACGCCGCTGCCGTTGTCGTTCGCGCCCGGCTCGTCGAGGTGGCCGACCACGGCGATCGAGCCCGCGTTGGGCTCGGTGCCCTCGATGGTCGCGACCGCCGCGCGGCCGCGCGCGTCGGCGAAGCGCGCGGCGATGGTCACCTTCACGTAGACCAGCCCGTTGGAGAGCAGCCGGTCGAGCGACTCGGCGCTGGCGGGCGAGACGTTCAGGCCGAAGCCCCGGCGCTCGGCGTCGTACGGCACCTTGCTGTAACGGATCGAGTCGCGGTACGTCTCGGGCTTGTTGTAGTCGGGCAGGTAGCCCGAGATGACGCCCAGCGCGCCGCCCTGCTGGACCGCACGCGAGAACAGCGAGCCCGTCGGCTGGCGACCGAACACGACCGTGCCCGCGAAGACCTCCGGCGGTTTGCTGGCGTCGTAACGCACCAGCGGCGCCACGATGCCCTCCGGCGGTGTCGCGAAGGAGTTCACGCAGACGAAGGTGCGCTCGATGCCCGACTCGTCGGCGAAGGCGTGCAGTGTGCGCGTGTCCGGCGAGACCAGCTCGAGGCTGCCGCTGATCGGCGTCCATGCCGGCTCGACCGGTCCGAGGTCGCGCAGCTCGGCGACGTCGCGCGCGCCGCTCCCGGTGCCGGGCGCGAAGCCGCCCTCTTCCAGGATCAGCATGATGCGTTCGAGGCTGCGCTGGTAACCCAGGTTGCCGCGCACGCGGTAGTAGGGGTCGATCGCGCGCAGCAGCTTCATGGCCTCGTCCACGTCGAAGACGCTTTCCATGAGCGCCAGCGAGGCGGCCAGGCTGGTAGGCTCGGACACGCTGCGCGCGGGCGCCGGCTCCACCTCTTCGGGCAGATCCGGCAGCGCGACGGGCTGGCTGGCCGGCATGGGCGGCTGTGCCGGAAGCACCGCGGGGGCATCCTCGGTGCCGGCACAGGCCGGGGCGAGCAACAAGGCTGCGAGGACGACGGCGACTCGCCGCTTAATTGAATGCCGAGAACTCATCGACTCTCGCCCCTCCAGGAGCGCTGACATGACCGAACCGGGTGATGCAAAGGAACCTAAGAAGCGCAGACCGCTGGGCCGAGTACTACGCGTGGTGATCATCCTGGTGTTTGTCGCGGTCGTGTTGGTCGCGCTGGTCCCCACGATACTCTCAAGCGACAGAGTCCGAAACAGCATGGTCTCCGAAGCGAACCGCAACCTCGGCGGAACGGTCGAGATCGACGACATCGCGCTGGGTTGGACCGGAGAGCAGGGCATCACCGGGCTGCGTCTATGGCCGAGCGAGCCCGGTGCAACGGAGGCGCTGTTCGAGCTGCCGTCCGCCTCGTTCGAGATGAAGATCCTGCCGCTCCTGTCCGGCAACATCGCGATCGAGAGCCAGGTCACCGGCTTCAAGGCGCGCCTGGTCGTGCATGCGGACGGCAGCACCAGCCTCGAAGACTTCATCGGAAGGCCACTGCGCCACGGCTCGCCCGAGGAGGTCGCGGGCAAGGTCGAGGAGAAGGTCGGCCAGAAGCTGCCGCGCCGCGTGAAGCTGGACCTGCCGGGCCTGGCCGCAGACGTGCGCCTGACCGACGGCTCCGCGCTGCTGGTGGACGAGAGCCTGGGCGTCACGACCGGCGTCGAGAACCTGCAGATCACCGCGACCAGCAAGCGCTACGACGACCCGATCGTGATCGACATCACCGCCGACGTGCGCGTGGGCGACACGCGCGGACCGTTCGAGGCGCGCATCAGCGCGCTGGGCGACGACGAGGCCTGGAGCCTCTCGATGAAGACCGAGAACCTGCAGCCGGGCAGCCTGACCACGCCGCTGCTGGCCGCGGCCTTCCCGCTCTTGGCCGGTGAGTCCGGCTCGCCGGTGAGCATCGCCGCGCCGATGGACCTCGAGCTCTCGCTCGGCGGCGGTTCGCTGGAGGACCTGCTCGCGGGCGCGCTCGACTCGCTCACCGGCACGGCCAAGATCAACCTGCACGACGGCAACCTCTCGGGCGGACTGTTCGGCAAGATCCAGGACGCGCTGGGCATGGCCGGCGCGACCGGGCTCGACCTGCCCTCGGGGCTGTCGGGGATGGACGGCCTCTCGCTCGACTTTCACGGCTTCGCCGGCACGCTGGCCATCGGCGACGGCAAGGTGCACGTGCAGGACGCCAGCCTGCTCGACGGCAAGGGCGGGTCGCGCCCGCTGCCGATCGAGGGCTACGCCTCGCTGGACGGCACGCTGCACTACAAGATCCCGTGGACCGCGCTGGTCGACTCGGGCTCGGCGAACAAGTACCTGGACGGGCGCTACCTGTCCATCGAGGGCCCCTGGGGGGCGCCGGAGTACGACATGGGCCTGTCCGACATGGTCGAGGGCGCGATCCAGAACGAACTCGACGAGAAGCTGGGCGAGGCGCAGAAGGAGTTGGAGGAGAAGCTCGGCGAGAAGCTCGACGACGAGTTGAAGGACAAGCTGGGCGGGCTCTTCAAGAAGAAGCCGTAGGACTGCCGATGCACGAGCGCATCCTGGCCATCGACTACGGGCGCGTGCGCCACGGCATCGCCGTGAGCGACGCGCTGGGCATGGCCAGCCATCCGCTGCCCGCGCTGCAGCGCAGCAGCCCGGAGCGCGACGACGCCGTGCTGGCCGCGCTGATCGAGGAGCGCGACGTGCGCAGCCTGGTCGTCGGCCTGCCGCTCAACATGGACGGCAGCGAGGGCCCGATGGCCAAGGAGGTGCGCGCCTTCGCGGAGCGCCTCGGGAAGAGCCTGGGCCTGCCCGTCGAGATGGAGGACGAGCGGCTGAGCACGGATGAGGCCGAGGCCTTCCTCAGCCAGGCCGGTCTACGTCCGAGCGACCGCCGGAAGCTGCGCGATTCGGTCGCGGCGGCGGTGATCCTGCGCAGCGTGCTCGAGCGTCAGGCGTAGCGGGAGACGACCTCGCGCTTCGCGCGCCTGACCCGCCTCGCGCTTCGCGCGCCTGACCCGGTGGTGCGTACGGGTCAGGAGCGGTCGGCGTTCGAGCCCAACCCGGATCGGCGCACGCGGCGCATGACCGTGAAGGTCACGATCGCCAGGCCGATCGCCATGACGATCAGCGGGGTCGGAGCGTTCTCCATGAGCGCCAGAGCGGCGGCCATGTGCGGTGCGGGATCGGTCTCGGCCGCCTTGCTGGCGGGAAACGCTGCGGCTGCCGGGACGGCGAGCGCGAACAACGCGACGAGAAGGACGAAGACGGAACGAGCCTCGGTTGTGCCGGTCACGCGTTTCACTCTTGGTGTGGACCCTGGTTGCGGTCGCGTGGAAACGTCCTGGTGTCTAGCGAGGCGTCGTGTCTGCCCGACCCGAACCCCGCAATGAAAACTATCCCTGTTCTGGAATTGCGTCAAGGCAACTTCCGGCCTCGGGACAAGGCCGAGAAGTGAACCATGTTGCATACCCGCAGACAATGCACGGCTTGGGCACGGTCCCGTGAGGCTCGGCCCCGAAACCGGTGAAGGCTCGATGAAAAGTGGGACCCCGAGTCGCCCGTAAGCCGGGTTCTGTCCCGACCGCTCCGCAAGCGGAGTGGTCGGTGACGACCATGTCTCTGGGGCCGCCGTCGCCGACGGCCTCGAACGCCCTACCCGGAGGTCCTAACGACGCGGGCCGCGTCATCCCTCCCTATTCGGGCTTTCTCCCGGTGAGGTTTACCGAGCCGGGACGCTCGCACGCCCCGCTGGTGCGCTCTTACCGCACCGTTTCACCCTTACCTGTCGCACGCGAACGCACGACGAGGCGGTCTACTTTCTGTTGCACTGGCTCTGACCTCGCGGCCGGTGGGAGTTACCCACCACCGTGCCCTGTGGAGCCCGGACTTTCCTCCACCCGCGCACCCCGGAGGGTGTCGAGCAGCGGCCGTCCTGGCGGCTCGGGATCCCGTGTTTTCAATGTGCAGGCGAGCCCGGCATGATAGCACGCATGGAATTCGTGCTCGTCGTCAAGCGTTACGACCTCTTCGACCGCTCCTTCCCCCACGGTTTCGTGGCGAAGGGCGAGGACGACGGTGCTGCAAGCGGCTGCGCGGTCGCGCGCTGGACCGAGCGCATCCGCGTGAACTCGTTCTTCGTCGAGCGCCGCCACGCCGAGTCGGACAGCTCGCTCAAGCAGGTCATCCCCTACACGATGGTCATGCACGGCGACGAGATCCTGCTGCTCAAGCGTCTCGACGCGGGCGGCGAAGCGCGCCTGCACGGCAAGCTCTCGATCGGTGTCGGCGGGCACATCAACCCGGTGGACAGCGAAGGAGGCGAGGAGATCGCGCGCGTCGACGTGCTCGACGCGGGCTGCCGTCGCGAGCTCGAGGAAGAGATCGAGATCCGCTCGCCCTACACGCTCGAGCCCGTGGGCGCGATCAACGACGACGCCTCCGACGTCGGTTCGGTGCACTTCGGCCTGGTGAACATCGCGCACTGCGAGACGGCCGACGTGGCCATCCGCGAGACGGACATGCTCGAGGGCTCCTTCGTGAGCCGCGCCACGCTGGCCGACATCGCGGCCAAGGAGCCCGAGCGCTTCGAGACCTGGTCGGCGCAGATCATCTCGCGCCTCGACGAACTGCTCGCCTGAGCCCACGCGCCGTCAGGCGCGAAGGACACGAGCGGTCGCGGCTCAGCCGAGCCGGCCGTAGAAGATCCGCGTCTTGTACGGAAAGAAGGCCGTGCCGTCCGGGCACAGTCGCGCGAACGACTCCTTCAGCGCCGCGAAGAACGAGTCGTGCGCCGGCCCCTCCTTGGGCACGTAGCTCGCGGAGAGCGCGCGACCGACCAGGCCGTCCCAGTCGTGGGTCATGTCGTAGGCGGACTGCGCCTCGGCGTGGCTGCCGCTCGCGAAGAAGTCGGCGATGAGCTGCTCGGCCGTGGCGCGCGAGGTGCCGCCGGCGCCGCGCCGCTCCAGCCGGAGGTAGTCGGGGCAGTGCTCGCGCAGCAGCCGCTCGAACTCGGCCACGATCTCCGAGCGGCTCGCGTCGCGGTTGTTCCAGATCAGCGCGACCAGGCCGCCGGGTTTCAGGATGCGCCGGAACTCGGTGCGCGTCGCCTCCGGCTCGAACCAGTGGAAGGCCTGGCCGGCGGTGACGGCATCCACCGAGGCGTCGGGCAGCCCGGTGGCCTCGGCCGTTCCGTCGACGCAGGAGAAGGCCGCGTTGCCGCCGAGCGAGGCATCGGCCGCGGCGCGCATGGTGTCGTTGGGCTCGACGCCCACCACCGTGTGCCCCGCGGCGAGCAGCACCTCGGCCAGCTTGCCCGTGCCGCAGCCGACGTCGGCGATGCGCGCGCCGGCCGGCAGCGCGCCTTCGTTGGCAAGCACGTCGGCCACGTCGGCCGGGTAACCCGGACGGCTGGCGACGTAGTCGTCCACGCGATCGTCGAAGCGGCGCACGCTGTCCATGACGAGGGCAGCATCGCAATTCCCGATGGGCTTGGGCAGATCGGACACGGCCGTGCATGCTGGACGCGCGAGGAGGACGCGATGGAAACCATCTGGCACCTGACCGTCAGCGGGACGCCGGCCAGCCCCGGCGACGAGGGGTTCGTGCACTGCTCGTTCACCGGGCAACTCGCGGGCACGCTGGAGGCGCACTTCACCGGCGCCGACGAGGTGACTCTGCTGCGCCTCGACCCCGACGCCATCGCCACGGCGCTAGGGGGCGACGCACTGAAACTCGAACCCAGCCGCGGCGGCCAGACCTTTCCGCACCTCTACGGCGAGGTGCCGGACGCGGCGATCGTCGATCGCATCGCGGTGGCGCGCGGCGCCGACGGGCACTTCAACCTCTCGGCCGTCCCCTCCTGAGAGGACGGCCGGTCAGTAGGCCGGCCGCGTCTCGAAGGCGAAGCAGCCTTCCTTGCCGTCCACGCGGATCTCGCGGCCGCCGAACAGCGTGCGCTTGGTGAGGTCGTTGCCGTAGACGTGCAGCGAGATCGCGCGCTCGCCGCCCACGTTGCGCACGCGGTGCACCTCGGTGGTCGGCTCGCGGTTGTCGCCGATCAGCCCGGCGGCGACCTGTTCGCGGCCCGCCTCGCTCAGCTTGATCGGGCCCTTGCCGTCGTCCTCGACGGTGTAGTTCGTGACCTCGAGCCCGCCCTGCAGGATCCCGAACACGCACCAGGTGTCGTGGTCGTGGATCGGCGTGACCGCGCCCGGCTCCCACAGCAACACCACCACGGTGAAGCCGAAGTTCTCGTCGGTCACGACCTGGTGGCGGCGGTAGTTTCCCGAGAGGCGCTTGTCGGGATCGGACTCGCGCCACATCGCGGCGAGGTCATGCCCGTCGACGACGGCGCGCGAGATGGCCTCGCGCCCGCGGCGGATGCGACCGGCGAAGTCCAAGGGCTGGGCGCAGGCCTCGCGCAGCGAGGCGGCCACGGCGTCGGTCAGCGTCACGGCTTCGGGGGAACTCATGCCGCGATTGTAATCGAGCACCGAAAAAAGGAAGGCGGCCGGATCTTTCGATCCGACCGCCTTCCAGTCTCCCTCGGAGTCCTAGCAGCTCGACGCTTTTCAGCGGAGGCCGCTCGCCCCCCGAATCACTTCTGTGCAGCGCCGGCGAGTGCGGCCAGCGCTCCGGCCGTCGCCGCGTCCAGCGCAGTCTGCGGGTCCAGCCCAGCCTCGTACTGACCCGTCGACACCATCACGGTCGGACGATCAGCGGCCTTCGGGCAGTAGATCGCGGTGCCCGAGAAGCCGTCGCACGAACGGTGCATGTGGCCGATCAGCTTGGCGCGATCCGACACGTCGATCTGGATCACCGGGTCTTCCTGCGCACCGGGCGTCACGATGACGATGTAGTCGGTCAGGCCGTTGACGCGGATGATCTCGAACTCCTCGCCAACCGGGAACGTCTCGGTGGACTCGGCCAGGCCTTGCGCCGTGAAGCCTTCCACCTTCAGGTCGACGGTCAGAAGGCTGACGCTACCCGAACCCGACGAGACCTGGCTTCCCGGCAGCATGTCGCCGTGGAAGGGTCCCGGCCATGGGAAATCGTGGGCGCGGGTCATCGTCAACGGACCGATGACCAGCAGGCCTGCCAGAGCCGTCCAGGCGATTGTGCGTGTGGTCTTCATGTCCCTGCCTCCTTGTTTGTCGTCGGCTTTCGACCGACTGGTTCACTTTCCAACTGTCTTGGAAAGGGGCAGGGCGACGGGGTGCGAAGGGCCGTGGCCGGCCGGTCACGTTCGCGACATGAATGACCGTTCCGCGCAGGGCAGGCCGGAACGGGCGGTCCGAACGGGGGACCGCCCCCTCCGACCAGCTCGGTGTCTTGCGATCAGAGACCGGTGCCGCTGGCGAACAGGATCGCACCCGCGTCGAGCGCGTTCACGACGGCCTGCGGATCCATGCCGTCCTTCGGCAGCGCGATGCCCACCCGGGCGTCGGGCCGCGTGCGGTCGACCGGTGTGATCTCCACGACGGCACGCCCCGAGAAGCGGCGCACACGCCGCATGTCGGCGACCTTCACACCCCGACCGATGGTGAACTTGACCAGGGTCGCAGCCTGGTCGTCGGGCGTGGTCAGGACGATGTAGTCGCTGGCGCCCGGCAGCATCTTGATGCAGAAGGCTTCGCACGCCATGACCACGACGGCCTCGTCCAGCGCGTCGACCGTGAAGCCCAGCGCCGTCAGGTCGTAGAACACCGTTCCGCCCGAAGGCGTGGTGATCGTGGTGTCCGAGGACGATCCACCGGCCGCTGAATCTCCGAGGCCGCTGATCGCCATGGGTCCGATGACTGCCAGGCCGGCCAAGGCCGTCCAGGCAAGCGTTCGAATGGTCTTCATCTCAATCCCTCCTCCTTGGTGCGGCCGCGTGTCCCCGTCCCATTCGACCGCGTCGATTCTTTCCGTTTGTCGTGTAGCGTCGGGAGGAAACGGAACGAGCGGTCCACCTCGCCGCCACGATCGCGACAGCGACCCTCCCGTGGGGGTCGGACTTCAACGTGATGAACGCTCGAACGAAACGAAAGAAGGCGGCCGGATCCTTTCGGATCCGACCGCCCTCCATCTGTCGAGGCCCTTCGTGTGCGTCCCGCCTCGTCGCGGGGCTCACCCTCCCCGATCAGAGACTTCCCGCGGCGTAGAGCAGCGCGGCGGCGGTGGCCGCGTCCTTGCCCTGCTGCGGATCGAGCGCGGCGCCGTCCATGCCCGAGTCGGTCACCATCGTGGTGGGCCGACCGATCACCAGGATGATCACGTCGCCGTGATCGTTGTTGAACAGGGTCCCGATGTAGCGCATCCGACCGGACGAGTCGATCTGGATCAGTGCCGAAGAGGAGCTGCCGGGCACGCTCACCGCGGCGACGTGGTAGACGCCCTTCAGGCGCCGCACCTCGAGGCCGTTGTCCGTGACGTCGGTCTCGATCGCTTCGCTCAGCGCGTCGGCACTGAGTCCGCGAGCCTTGAGGTCGACGCTCAGGAGGCTGCCGCTACCCGTTTCCGAGGCGACCTGGCTCGGCGACATCAGGTCGCCGGAGAACGGTCCGGGCCAGGGGAAATCGTGGGCACGGGTCATCGTCAACGGACCGATGACCAGCAAGCCGGCCATTGCAGCTCCAGCAATCATTCGCGTGGTCTTCATGTCCCTGCCTCCTTGTTTGTGAACGGTCGCCGAAGCGCCGGTCGTTCTTGTTTTCCAACTGCATGGAACAGGGGGCAGGTCCGGGGGAACGAAGGGGTTTGTCCCCCCGACACGACCGCGACATGAACGACCGTTCAGTCAGGTGATGCGGGAACGACCGGTCCGGGGGCCACAAAGGCCATTCATGGGCGCCGCGGGCGAGCCGGGCGCCGCGCGGGCCGGCGGTCAGGCCAGCGTGGCGACCACCGGGGCGTGGTCGGACGGGCCCTTTCCGTCGCGTGCTTCCTTGTCCACCTCGACGGCCGTGCATGCGTCGAGCGCCGCCTGGCTCATCAGGAAGTGGTCGATGCGCAGGCCGCGGTCACCGCTGAAGCCGCGCGTGCGGAAGTCCCACCAGGTGTAGTGGCCGCCCTCGTCGGTGAACTTGCGGAAGGCGTCGGCCAGGCCCAGATTCACCAGGCCCTCCAGCGCGTCGCGCTCGGGCTGCGAGCACAGGATCTTGTCGCGCCACTTCTCCGGGTCGTAGACGTCGCGATCGTCGAACGTGACGTTGAAGTCCCCCGTCACGACGAGCTTGTCGTAGCCGGCATCCAGCTGGGCCTTCGCGAGGTTCTTCAGTCGCTCGAGCCAGGCCAGCTTGTAGTCGTACTTGGGGTGGCCGACCTCGCGACCGTTCACCACGTAGGCGTCGATCACGCGCACGCCGTCGACCGTCGCTGCGATCACGCGCGCCTCCTCGTCGCTGTCATCGCCGGGCAGGCCGCGCTGCACGTCCTCGATCAGGCCGCGCGACAGGATCGCCACGCCGTTGTAGGTCTTCTGCCCGTAGCACTCGATGTTGTAGCCGAGCTCCTCGATCGGCTCGCGCGGGAAGACCTCGTCCACGCACTTGGTCTCCTGCAGGCAGACGACCTCGGGCTTGTGCTCTTCGAGCCACGGCAGCACCCGCGGCAGCCGCGCGCGGATGGAGTTCACGTTCCAGGTCACGATGCGCATGGCGCCAGTATGCCGATCCGAACCTTCTCGGCCACGGCTCCGGCGCGTGGCCACCACGCGCTGTCCGCTCGGATGCGCCTATACTGGACACTCCCGTCCCCCCGCGAGGTGCCCGTCCGTGCCCCCGCCCCCCGAGCCGTCCCTCGCCACGCGCCTGCTCCAGCAGAGCGAGCGCGACGACGACAGCCATGCGGCCGAGTTGCTGCAGCTGGTCGGGGCCGAGTTGCGCCGGCTCGCAGCGGGCTACCTGAGCCGCGAGCACGCCGGGCACACGCTCCAACCGACGGCGCTCGTGAACGAGGCCTACCTCAAGCTCATCGACTCGACGGTGATCGAGTCCGGCGATCGCGAACGCTTCCTCGCGATGGCCGCCTGGGCCATGCGCCAGGTGCTCGTCGACTTCGCGCGCAAGCGCCGGGTCGAGCGGCGCGGCGGTGAGGGCTGGCAGCGCGTGAGCCTGCATCCCGAAATGATCGTCGACGCCAAGCCCCGCGCCCAGGACGTGGACGTGCTCGACCTCGACGACGCCCTCGGACGTTTCGCAGCGCTCCATGACAAGGCCGCCAAGGTCGTCGAGCTGCGCTACTTCGGCGGGCTCACGATCGAGGAGACCGCCCGGGTGCTCGAAGTCAGCGACCGTATGGTGAGCAAGTACTGGCATCTCGCGCGCGCATGGCTCGGCCGCGAACTCGGCGCCGTGGATCCCACGTGAGCCGCCCGTCTTGAGCGACCCCTTTCTCGAACGCGTCCTCGAAGTGTTCGACGAAGCCCGCCAGCTGCGGGGTGCGGATCGCGATCGGTTCCTCGAGACGGCGTGTGGTGACGACGAGGCCCTGCGGGGCGAGGTCCTGTCGCTGCTCCCCCACGCGGACGCCGAGGGCGGCCCTGTGGACGGCGGCCTCGCGGAGCTCGACCAGGACGCGCTGCGTGCCATCGCCTCCCACGCAGCGATCAGCGCAGCAAGCACTTCGGACGGGAGCGATCTGTCCGCGGCCCCGCTGCCCGAGACCATCGGCCCGTTTCGCATCGTGCGACGCATCGCCACCGGCGGCATGGGCTCGGTCTACGAGGCCACCCAGGCCAGCCCCGCGCGGCGCGTGGCGCTCAAGCTCATGCGCCCCGAGCTGTACACGCCGGCGCTCCGCAGTCGGTTCCAGCGAGAGTCCGAGATCCTCGGACGGCTGCAACACCCCGGCATCGCCCAGGTGTTCGAGGCCGGCACCGTCGACCACATGGGCGGCACGCTGCCGTACTTCGCGATGGAGTTCGTGGACGGCAAGCCGCTCGGCGTCTTCGCCGCCGACGAAGACCTCGGAGAGCGCGACCGGCTCAAGCTGTTCGCGCAGATCTGCGACGCGGTCCACCACGCACACACCGAGGGCATCGTGCACCGCGACCTCAAGCCCGACAACATCCTGGTCACGTCGGGCGGGCACCCGAAGATCCTCGACTTCGGCGTCGCGCGCATCACCGCATCCGACGTGAAGGCTCCGACGCTCGTCACCGAGGTCGGCCAGATCATGGGCACGCTGCCCTACATGAGCCCCGAGCAGGTCAGCGGAAACGTGGACGACATCGACACGCGCAGCGACGTCTACGCACTGGGTGTCCTCCTGTTCGAGCTGTTGTCCGGCAAGCGCCCGCACGAGTTGGGCACCCGGTCCCTGCCCGACGCGGCGCGCATCATTCGCGAGCAGGACGCGACGCGCCTCGGCAGCATGGAGACGCGCTGGCGCGGCGACGTCGAGACCATCGTCGGCAAGGCGCTCGAGAAGGACCCGGCCCGTCGCTACACCGGCGCGGACGAGTTGGCTGCGGACGTGCGGCGCCACCTGTCGGACCAACCCATCTCGGCGCACGCACCGAGCCGCTTCTACCTCTTGCGCAAGTTCACCCAGCGCCACCGGGGCCTGGTCGTCGGGTCGTGCATCGCGGCCACGGCCCTGGTCATCGGCCTGGTGTTCAGCCTGGGCTTCGCGTTCGACGAGGCTCGACAGCGCCGGGAGGCCGAGGCCGCCGGCTACCGCGCCCTGATCGTGGCGGCCTTGGCGGCGCTCGACGACGGCGACCGATCGGTGGCGCGCGCGCTGCTGGACGACGCCCCCGAGGCCTTGCGCGGTTGGGAGTGGCACCACGCCGCAGTCCGGGCCGCGCCGTTGCTCTGGCAACTCGAGCGCAACCTGACGCCCCCGCGCGGTGCGTATGTGCAGGATCGCCCGACGGCCGCCTTCAGTCCCGACGAGAGCCTCCTGGCCGTGCTCGTCACCGACAGCCGCGTGGACGTGTTCGAGGCCGTGACGGGAACCTACCGGCACAGCCTCGAGCTGAGCGGCAGCCTGAGCTGGAACTGCCTCGCCGCGACCGCTTCGGGCTTCATCACCATCACGCGCGACGGCCATGTCGCGCACTGGGACGGAGCGACGGGCGAGATCCTCGAGCAGGACACCATCACCGGACCGATCCACAGCATGGTCTGGGACGAGACCAACCGACGTCTGGCCATCGCGAACGACTCCTATCCGGATGGAGAGGCGCGACTCCACGTGGGGCCGATCGGTGCGATCGAGGAGGTCGCCCTGACGGAGTTCGCCCACACGGGAGGGACAGGCCACTACCCGATGGGGTGGGCCAACGACGGGATGACGATCGTTGGACGCTCAGGGGCGTTGGTGGACGTCGTCGCGTCAACCCCGAGCCTGCGGACGACCGTCGATGCGTACGGGATCTACAGGGGTCATGCAGACCGCCTGGTCGTTCGCCCCAGCAGGCACAAGGGGGACCAGGTCGTCGTCATGAACGCGGACGGCGGTGGGCGCGTCCCACTCGACCGACTGATGCAGACGTTGGTCTCCAGCGCGTCCTTCTCGGGCGATGGCCGGCGGATCGTCACGATGTCCTCTGCGGATTCGGTCACGTTCGTGACCGTGTTCGACGCCGCGAGTGGCGAAGCGCTCGCCCGCTGGCCCAGTGAACAAGGGACACAGGCCGCCCTGTCCCACTCGGGCAGGCTGATGGCCCTCGGCACCCTGGATCGCCTGGAAGTCATCGTCGTCAACTCCCCGGCCACCACGGTGCTCCCGGGTGCCGGCGAGTACGTCTACAGCCTGGCCTGGACGCCGGACGGCAGGACGCTCTGGGCCCGAAACTTCGACATGAATTCCCGCGGGTACGACGTCGCGGAGGAAGCGGTGATCCTCGACGTGCCCGCGTCGGGACACCGCCGGGAGTATTTCCTCACGAAACAATGGCGGACCTGGGGGCTCTCGGCCGACGGTCGCCGCCTGGTGGAGTCCCATCACCGGACGCAGGACGACGACGTAATGAGACTCGCGACGCGAGACGTCGTGTCGGGCGGTCGCTGGCAGGCCGTGCCGGGCGTGCACTGGGAAGCCGAGGAGTTCCACGACGTTTCCGACCCTTCGATTCTGGTCGAGATGACCAGGTGGCCCCGGTTGGCGTTCCTCAGGGCCACCGGCGCGATCGGGTCGTCCGAGCGTCCGCCCGCAGACCTGGCCGTCACGCGCGCAAGCGGCTCCGCCCCGCATGTCTGCACCGATCCGTCCGGACAACTCCTTGTGGGCTCCCTCGCGCTGTCCCTCGAGCGCGTCGATGGATCGGACCCGCTGCCCTTGCTCATCGGGGGGCGAGCGCTGCCCGACACAGGTTGGACCAGCAGCCTCCAGCACTCCGATGCCAGCTTCTCGCCGGACGGGACCCTCATCGCCGCCGTCCGTCCGACGGTGCACGAAGGAGCCGTGATCCACGACGTGACCACCGGCGACTCCGTGATCGAGCTGCTCACCGGACAAGAGACGAACGTGCTGCTCTATGCCGTGGCGTTCAGCCCCGACGGTCGCCGGCTCGCCGTCGGCGGGACCGACCGTGTCGTGAGCCTCTTCGATACTTCCAACTGGCAACTCATCGCCCGGCTCAAGGGTCACCGCAGCTACGTCAAGGACATCGCCTGGAGCCCGGACGGCGCCACCCTCGCCACCGCCAGCGGCGACGGCACCGTCAGGCTGTGGAGTTCGATCCCGGTCGGCGAGCGCACTGTCGCCGCCCGTGCCGCTGCCGCTCGTCGGGTGCAGCAGCGTCCGTGGGTCGAAGGACTGTTCGATCAACTCGACGACCCGCACGCAGTGGCCGAGGCGGTGCGTGCCGACGCCTCACTCGACGACGACGAGCGACACGCGGCATTGCGCGTGGTGCGCGAGTTGGCCGATGCGTGGTGGGCATCACGGGACGACGGCTCGGCCGACCGCTGAACCGCTGCTCCCTGCGCAGCGACCCACGCGCCCCCTCTCCGGAAACAACGCGGCCCCGAGGCTCGACTCCGCCCCGGGGCCGGCAGTTTCCTGCGCCTTCGCCCTCAGCGCCCGTTCATGAGTTCAGCGACCTGCGCCTTCAGCAGCTCCGTGTCCGCGCGCAACCGACGGATCTCTTCGTCCTTCTCGGCGACGATCTCGTTGAGCCCCTGGATCGCGGCCAGCGCCACGCCGTCGGGATCGATGGTGTCGATCGTCTTCTCGCTGATTCCCAACCCGAACGCGTCCCAGAAGTCCTGCGCCATCGGTCCCATGTGCCGCACCGAGTCATCCTGGGACTTGTAGTTCCAGGTGGTGATGGGGAGTGAGGCCACAGCCTCCAGCACCGCGCGCACGTCCACCGGTTCGAGGTGGTCCTTCGCCTCCCGGTCGCTGATGCTCGACCAGGACCCGGCTCCGGGGGTGAGCTTGACGCCGGCCGTGCCCGTGTTGCTATAGAAGTACGCGCCACCGCTGGCCCGAACGACGAACTCGTTGGTGGTGCCGACCGTCGATACGCCGCTGCTGTCTCCCCAGACGAAGGAGCCGTGTCCGGCCGTAGCTTTCTGCCCCGCGGCGAAGCTGCCGTGTGCGTGGGCCAGGTTGAGGATTCCGCCAGGAACCGTCGCGAAAGCACCGGACGCGGTGTTCTGGTAGCCGCCGCCAACCGTCGCGCCGTTGTTCGAAGCGACGTTCTGCCTGCCGCCGCCGATGGTTGTCTGAGGGGCATTGGCAGTGTTTTCATTCCCACCGCCGACCGTTGATTCACTTCCCTCGGCAGAGTTTTCATTCCCACCGGCGATCGTTGATCGATCTCCCGACGCCACGTTGTAACGCCCACCGGCGACTGTTGATTGGAGTTCCGTCGCAAAGTTTATGTAGCCACCCCCGACCGTCGATTGCAAGCCCGAGGCGACGTTGCGACTGCCGCCGGCAACCGTGGCGTAATCTTGCAGTGCTTCGTTTGTGTTGCCGCCGCCGACCGTCGAGTACAGGCCCAAGGCGGTGTTGACATAGCCGCCGCCGACCGTCGAGAACGTGCCCGAGGAGGTGTTCGACTGGCCTCCGCTGACTGTTGCATTGCTTGCGGCGGCGTTGTACTTGCCGCCGGCAACGGTCGAGTTGAAGGACGAGGCCGTGTTGCCCCAGCCACCGCTCACCGTGGAACGGACGCCCGAAGCGACGTTCCCAAGGCCGCCTCCGACCGTCGCCTCGATGTTCGAGACGCTGTTGTCCTTGCCGCCGCCGATGGTGCCGTGGGTGCCACCGTTGATGACATCGTTCGTATGTCCGCCCGCGATGACAGCGTAGTCGGCAGCCGACGTGTTGAAGATCCCGCCCCCGACCGTGGAGCGAAGCGCGCTCGCGATGTTGACTCGACCGCCGCCGACCGTCGCCTCGGCGCCCGAGACGTGATTGCTATGGCCGCCGCCGATGGTGCCGTAACTGCCGCTGACAGTCACGTCGTTTTCGTATCCGCCCGCAATGACGGCGTAGGAAGCAGCTGACTCATTATAACCCCCACCCCCGACCGTCGCACGTTCTCCGGAGGCCGTGTTCTGGTACCCGCCCCCGACCGTCGAGTGGTTGTTCGAGGCGGTGTTATCCCTGCCACCCCCGACCGTCGAGTGCTGGAACGAGGCGGTGTTGACATAGCCGCCACCGACCGTTGCGTACAAGCCCGAGGCGGTGTTCGACCGGCCTCCGCTCACTGTCCCCCTATTGGCGGAGTTGTCCAAGCCACCGGCGACGGTCGAGTAGCGGCCCGAGACGGTGTTTCCCTTGCCACCCCCGATCGTCGAACTCTCTCCGAGACCGGTGACCGTATTCTGGTACCCACCTCCGACCGCCGAGAACTTGCCCGAGGCGGTGTTCAATTGGCCGCCACTGACTGTCGCGTTGTTTGCGGCGGAGTTATCTCTGCCGCCGGCGACGGTTGAGTTGAAGGACGAGGCGGTGTTGGAATAGCCGCCGCCCACCGCGGCATGGTCGCCCGAGGCGACGTTGGTAATGCCGCCGCCGATCGTGGCACGGAGGCCCAAGGCAGTGTTGGCTTGGCCGCCACCGATGAACGCGGGTGCCGTGTACACATTGCCGATGCCGCCGGTGTGCGGGCCGTCGGTGCCCGTTGCGCCGATCGGGCCCGTCGCTCCCGTCGGGCCCACGGATCCCGTGGATCCGGTCGGACCTGCGTCACCTGTCGGTCCGGCCGGTCCGGTGGCACCTGTGGCGCCCGTGGGACCGGCGGCGCCCGTGGCACCGGTGG